>BFBZ01000006.1_pt5 | contig 1662809 bp, 1404 predicted proteins | sample 1888401 | NCBI WGS metagenome assembly BFBZ01 (sample SAMD00112614, study PRJDB3348) | symbiont metagenome | host: Chara braunii | reverse complement strand
GCTGATCACTACCTTCGCTCCCGTATCCGATAACATATACTCCAGCCGCTCCAATGGATAATCCGGGTCCAGCGGCACATACGCTCCCCCTGCTTTCAGAATACCCAACATCCCTACCACCAACCCCCACTCCCTCTCTAGACAGATACCCACCGGCTCCTCCAACCCAACTCCCAACTGAAGCAAATAATGCCCCAGCCGATTGCTTCGATCTTCCAGCTCCCGGTAGCTCACCTCCGCCTCCCCGGACACCAACGCCACCGCCTCCGGCGTACGCAACACCTGCTCCACAAACAGATCCACCAGGGTCTTCTCCCTGTCATAGACAATATCTTCTCCTTTGCTCATCTCCATTACACCATGCAGATGCTTTTCGCTCAACAACCGGAGATCGCATATCCTTTCCCTGCCATCAACGACAATTTGCTCCAGCACATATTTGAAATGATCGCTCGCCTGCTGTACATATTGCTCGTTCAGGACATCGGCGTTATACTCAAAGGATACATACAGCCTGTCGCTACCCGCAATGGAAAGACACAATGGGTAATTGGTGTGTTCCTGCATCTGTTCATTCGACAGATGGGGCGTCGACGTATCCTCATCGGCCTTTTCTCCCACAGGATAATTCTCGAATACCACCAGACAGTCGAATAAATCGCCTTGCAGCTTCTTCCACTTTCTGATATCGCCAAGTGAAGTATACTGATACTGCCGGGATAGCAGCTGATCCTGTTGTATCCCGGCCAGCCATTCCATAATTAACAGGGATTCCTCCACCCTCGTATAAAAAGGTATGGTGTTGATGTATAACCCCAGTCTGCGCTCAACATCGGGCAAATCCTCCGGCCGTCCTGCGACAGTCACGCCAAAAAGGATATGTTCATGACTGGTATACCTGTATAACAAGTACGCCCAAACACCCAGCATAAGGGTGTTCATCGTCACCCGGCATCCCCGCACATACCCATTCAACGCCCGGGTGAGAGATCTATCCAACTCCAACTCGATGTATTTGTACCTACCGACCCCCTTTGTCTTTTCCAGCCTGTCTTCAATAAAAGGCAGCAGGGAGGGATGATCCACATCTTTTAGATATCGCGTCCAGTACGATTTCTCTTTTTCCTTATCCTGCCTTTCGATCCACCGGATGTAGTCTTCGAACCTGTCCTCTTCATCCAATATGATGTGCCCTTTGAGCAACAGGCTGCAGAGGTTCCGGAACTCCTGCTTCAATACCTGCATGGACCAACCGTCCAATAAAATATGATGGAATGTCCACAGCATGCAATACCTTTCCTCATCCAGCCGGAAAAGGGCAACACGCATCAATGGAGGTGTCTGCGGATCGAATCCTCTCTCCAGGTCCTGCCGCATATATGCATTCATATGCGCCTGTTGCTCCGATGGATCAAGATGACGTATGTCCGATATATGCACGGGCATTTCCACCTGCTTATGTACACACTGCACGGGTATCTTAAATCTGTCGTAGTAGAATGCAGTCCGGAAGATACTGTGCTTCCTGGTCAGCAACTGCCAGCTCCTGACAAATACTTCGGCCGTAATATTGCGCAGTTCACAGGTATATTGCTCGATATAAATATCCCCTCCCACCTCATACAGGCTGTGGAACAGCATCCCTTCCTGTACACCGCTTAATCTGTACATGGACTGTATCCCCTCAGCCTTCCTGTCACTCCAATCCTTGTTCGCCAATGGAACATATTCCAGCAATTCCGATCTATGCTCACGGATATAGCTGATTAGATCCCTATTATTTTCAATGATCTCTCTGTCCTTTGCCGAGACGACTCTCCCATCTTTTTTAAGGATGAGCTTATCCCCATTCCTGGACAAAGAAAGACGTATATCCTTCATTTTTCTGAAGAACTCTTGCACTGACATACCATGTAAATTAATGATGAGATAAAAGATGCGTAAGCCGAGAGTAAGGCTATCGCTACCGTAGGAAACAATACATCCCTGCCGGAACAAAAGAATATGTCTGTCAATTTAAGTAATTTCCGTCACATTTCCAGGCCGATTCATCACATTTGACAAAACAACCCGCCGCCATCAGCTAATCTTGTCTGAAAATTCAGCAAGATGAAAACGAGCACCATCGCCATCCTCGCCATCCTCTTCACCCTGCAAACACACGCCCAATCCGGCAACACGGACACCCTCTACTCAAAGGTCCTGGGCGAAACCCGGCGCGTCCGCATCTACCTCCCCTCCAGCTATGGCGACACTTATTTTTACCCCCGCCGCTATCCCGTGGTTTATCTGCTGGACGGAGAAGAACTCTTCAACCCGGTGTCCACGATAATCCGGCTCCTCAGCGAAGGCAGGGGTCCTTTGGATTTTCCGGAGCTGATCGTAGTAGCCATCTACAACACAGACCGCATACGCGATCTGACGCCTACCCACGTCACCCATGACCTCAACCCCATGGCGGACAGCGCTTCACTCAGCCGCACCGGTGGCGGTGAGAAATTCCTTTCCTTTATAGACCGCGAACTAATGCCGCATATCGATTCGCTTTACCGTACTGCACCCTATAAAATATTCATGGGGCATTCGTTGGGCGGCCTCACCGTAATAAACACCTTTATACACCACACTCCCATGTTCAATGCCTATATCGCCACCGACCCCAGCATGTTCTGGGATGAGCAAAAATTGCTGCGCCAGGCAAAGGATATCCTGCAGGAGGACAAATTCGCGGGGAAAACCCTGTTCCTCGCCATCGCCAACAACCTCCGGCCGGGGGCGGATACCACGGCCATTATGTCGGACACCAGCCACGAGCTGTTCAGCCTGCACATGAGATCCATCTTCTCCCTGAGGAACACCATCACGGCCGCCTACCCGCAGGCCCCCGATAGATTTATCCCTTTCACCGGCCAGCTCCCCGCCCCTGAAAAGCTTCCCGCAAATACAAAACCCTCCTTCCGGTTCTCCTGGAAATTTTATCCCGATTGCGATCATGGCGCACTGCCGCTGCCCGCATACTATGACGGTCTCCGCTATACTTTTAGATACTATCCCATCTATTTCCCCTTCCCGGAACTCTTTCAGCCTGCATGGACGGCAGATACGCTGATAACCACACATTTTAAGATCATCAGCCGGCAAATGGGTTACAAGGTATCACCCCCTGAAACCCTTATAAATAATATAGGCTATCAAATGATGGGTAGCCGTCAGTTCGACAGGGCCGCTTATTATTTTATGCTAAACATGACCAACTATCCCAACAGCTTTAATGTATATGACTCCATGGGGGATCTGCTCGCCGAACGGAAGGAAACAGATACGGCGATAAAATGCTATCAACAGGCGCTCCTCATCCGCGAGAACGCCGACACTCGTGTAAAGATGGAGAAGTTAAGAAGGTAATACCACCGTGTGAAACCAGTAATTGATAAATGACTTGATCTTAAACAAAGCATCGCTATAACTGTCCGGTTTTAAAATAAAGCTGTTGGCTCCGGCTGTATAGGTCGCCTGTACATCATCCGGCAACGCGCTTTCACTCAGCACTATGATCGGCACCGTCTCAAAACCCTGCCGCTCCCTTATCCGCCGGACCAGGTCCATGCCGTTAAATGGCTGGGCATTCATACTCAAAATGATCAACGGCGGCCTGTTATCCGGGTCCTGTATAAAATCCTCCAGGTCTGCGCCATAAATAAACTCGATGCCATCACTGATCCCTTCAGCCTCAAAGGTCTCTTCCGTCAGCCACCTGTCGTCCGGGTCATGCTCGACCATTAATATCTTTGAACCCATATGTGTTGATTGGTAATTAAAAATACCTAAAAAAACTTATCTTGTCCATCTAAATCCTAAATAGGCAGCATATGAGAAAATCACCAGCAATAGCGATGGTACTGGGCATAGCCATCCTCACCACCCAAACCGTAGATGCTCAACCCTCACCCACCCCAACCCCGGATACAACCGTCATTACAAAGCCGGATAAGTCAGTAACCAAACATTCAATAAAGATAGGGGGCAAGATCGTCAGCTATACTGCCGTGGCAGGTACACTGTTGTTAAAGAACGATAAGGACGAGTCCATCGCCATCTTCGGGTATACAGCCTATATAAAGGACGGAGAACCCGATGTCTCTCATCGCCCGCTGACCTTTGCCTATAATGGCGGCCCCGGATCTTCCTCCATGTGGCTGCACCTTGGCGCCCTTGGACCACGCCGCATTGCTCTCAACGATCCCACATACAACGACCCCCCGCCTTATAAATTGGAAGATAATGAACATTCTATCATCGATGTCACCGACCTGGTGATGGTAGACCCCATCGGTACAGGACTAAGCCATCCCATCGGGAAGACCGCTAATAAGGACTTTTGGGGTGTCGACCAGGACATCAAATCCATCAGCCAGTTCATCACACAATACGTCAAGGAGAATGACAGATGGAACTCCCCTAAGTATCTGTTGGGCGAAAGCTACGGCACCACCCGGTCCGCGGGCATCGCCAGTTATCTGCACGATAATATGGGATTACAGCTCAATGGAGTGGTGCTGGTGTCCGCCGTATTGGATATCCATACGCTGACCTTCTCTGATGACATCTCCCACGTTCTTTACATCCCTACTTATGCCGCCGTCGCCTGGTATCACAATAAACTGACAAATAAACCCGCCGACCTGGAAGCTTTTCTAAAAGAAGTAAGAGGGTTCTCGCAGGGTGAATATGCTACGGCACTCCAGAAAGGCGACGCCCTCAGCGATGCGGAGAAAGCCCAGATAGCCGCCAAACTGTCCGGCTACACGGGTCTGAGCAAGGACTATTGGCTCAAAGCCAACCTTCGGGTTCCAGAGCCGGCCTTTACACAGGAATTGTTGCGCGATGAGCATCAGACAGTAGGACGCCTGGACGCCCGTTATAAAGGCATCAACCAGGACCTGTTGAGCGAGTTCTCAAACGACGACCCGCAAAGCACGCAGATCAGCCCGCCCTATATCGCCGCCTTTATGAACTATTACTATACGGAACTAAAAGTAAATAAGAATTACAACTACCATGTGTCGGCCTATTCAGCGGAAGGTTTTAAATGGGATTGGCATCACGCTGCCAATGGCGGAGAAGGTTTTCCGGTAACCCCCAATACCAGCGTCGATATGGCGGCTGTCATGAGTAAAAACCCCACGCTGAAGGTGCTGGTGCTCAACGGCTATTTTGACCTGGCAACACCTTTCTTCGGCACGGAATATACTTTTGATCACATGGGACTGGAAAGAAAGGTCCGCGGCAATGTCACAATGAAATATTATCCCGCCGGACACATGATGTATATCCATTTACCCTCCCTCGCGGCATTCAAAAAGGATGTGGCGACATTCATACAGGAGACATCGAAATAAATATTTTGTCCGGCCGCAGGGTGATCAATGGCAGCATGTTGGGCACATGCCCGGTGGAAGAAATGTTATACCGCCTAAAAAAAGCATGTGTAAAAAAACACATTTCCGCCATGGCGAAATTATTACCGATGCATAATCTGGGGCCGGCTCCAAACGGGAAAAAGGCAAACATTTTCCGAAGCTTCCCGGCATCGTCGAGCCATCGCTCCGGCAGAAAGATGTCCGCATGCTGCCAATGATCCTCATGCCGGTGAAGACCATAAAAAAAAGACAGCACGACAGTTCCCTTGGGAAACGTCCAGGGACCATAGTGGTCGTCCGTTATAGCAACCCTGTCCGTCATAAAGGCCGCTGGCCGCAGACGCATAGCCTCGTTGATCACCGCATTGATATAGTCGTTTCGCACACTGTCATAAATATGCGTGCTCTCCGCAATGGCTTTTAGCCTGTCCGTCACAGCAGGCTGGTCCGCCAACAGCGACAACATCCAGGATAAAGTGTTAGCAGTTGTTTCATGCCCTGCCAGCAGAAGCACCAGCACTTCGTCGATGATCTGGTCCTCGGACATGGCTTCACCCGTATCTTCATACCGGGCGCTGAGCAACATGTCCAGCAGGTCCGCGTATTCTCTTTTATCCTGCCGGCGCTGCCGGATGATCTCCCTGATGATGTCCCGCATCCTTTCGCTCCGCTTCAGATTGATCTTATCCTGCCGGGTGATACGATAAAACAACTGACGCAGCGGCCTATTCACATCCTTTACCACAAAATCCTGCATCTGGTTAAAAAGAAGACTCATCTCCTTCTTTTTTGCCGGCTTTAGATCAATGTCAAACAAACTCCGCAGGATGACATCAAAAGCCAACTGGTATATCAGCGGATAAACATCGATCTCATTCCCCGTTGGCCATTCCGCCATTGCCCCTTCTATCGTCTCTGTCATCAGCTTATATAACTCTTGCAGCTTCCGTGTATGAAATCCGGGCTGTATCAGCCTTCTCTGCCGCAGCCAATAGTCCCCGTTGGAAAAAAGCAACCCTTTCCCAAACAGACGGCCCACTTTGGCCGTGGTAAATTCCGACTTGCGATAATTGGTATGGTTATCCCGCAGAACGTGCTGGATAAAACCAAGGTCCTGGGTAACAATGATCAGCTTGTCACCCGGGAAGATGGCGGAATAAGCATCTCCAAATTTATCCATATTCAGGCTGATGGCCCTGACAGAGTTTCGACGCAGAAAAAGAAGGCTTCTTATGATCAGCCTTGTAGTAGAGTAGCCATCCGGTATCCTGTACTTGTTCTTATAGGTTGTCATGCCGGCAGTAATGTAGGTTTAAATTCCGGCGTCACTCTTTTCCTGCTGGCCTGCTCATAGCTATATGCCAGCGACAACAGCCGTCCTTCCTTGTAGGCGCCGCTTACAAACGACAGACCCACGGGCAGCCCCTGCACCATTCCCATAGGGACGGTAATATGAGGGTACCCGGCCTTGGCAGCCGGAGAAGAAAAAGAAAACCCAGATCCATAATTACCCAGCACAAGGTCGGTGCAGCAGGCAGGACCGTTGGTAACGCCCGCGATAGCATCCAACTGATATTTGAGCAGGAGGTCGTCGATGATCTTGCGCGCCCTGGTGCTCTTTTCCAAAGCATCCAGGTATTCCTTGCTGTCGAGCCCTTCTTTTGCCTGGCTGCTTTCCAGTGTCTCCTGCTTAAAGTACGGCATGGCCCTGGCTTCATGCTGAGTGTTAAAAGCAATAACATCCGCCAGCGAACGCATACCCTCCACACCGGCAAGATATTTGTTGAGCCCGTCTTTAAACTCATATTGCAGTACGGTGAATTCCGCAGACCCCAGCTCACGGATAGGCCCCATCAGGTCGACCTCCACGATCTCAGCGCCTTGTTGTTTCATGGTTTCCATCGCCTGCCGGTACAACGCTACTACCCCTTCATGCCCATTTAATTGGGATTTTTCAACCCCGACTTTAGCACCTTTCAGCCCATCCTTCAGACAATATACACTGTAGTCAGTGCTCGTATGTCCAACACTCCCCTTCGTCACCGGGTCCTTTTCATCGACACCGGCCAGCGCCCCCAACAGGATAGCCGCATCCTTTACCGTACGGGCCATGGGTCCTGCCGTATCCTGTGTGGCGGAAATAGGAATGATGCCGCTGCGGCTCCAGAGCCCTACGGTAGGCTTAAAACCCACAATGCCATTGACAGAGGCGGGGCTTACAATAGAGCCGTCCGTCTCGGTGCCGATAGCGATGGCGCATAGGTTAGCCGCCACGGCAGCGCCCGACCCCGCACTGGATCCCGAAGGATTACGGTCCAGCACATAGGGATTCTTTGTCTGACCACCCCGGCTGCTCCAACCGCTGGTTGACCGCCCACTGCGGAAATTAGCCCATTCGCTGAGATTCGTCTTGCCCAGCAGAACAACGCCCGCTTCCCTAAGCTTCTTTATGATAAAAGCATCCTCTGCGGCCTTATGACCTTCCAGTGCCAGCGACCCTGCCGTCGTCATCATCTTGTCGCCCGTATCGATGTTGTCCTTTACCAACATGGGTATCCCGTGCAAAGGCCCCCTGATCCTGCCGGCCTTCCGTTCCTTATCCAATTGCTCGGCCGTCGGCAGCGCGTCCGGATTTAGCTCGATGATCGCCCGAAGGGTCGGCCCCTGCTTGTCTATTTCCTTGATCCATCGCAGATACTGTTCAGTGATCCACCTGGAAGTATACTCTCCGGAAGCCATTCTTGCCTGCAATTCATCAATAGTTGCCTCTTTTAGCACAAATCCTTTTGGCACCTTGACGATCATTGAAACCCCTATAATTGATCCATTTCTGAGAAAATCACGACGAAGCATAGAGAAAGGCGTTTTTCCTAATATACATAAATAATAAGCACCCTCACCGCTACGTTTTTAGATAGCCTAAATTTTTATACAATGTCAAAGTCCCTGTTGTGTTTTATCCTGCTGCTGTCCTCTTTTTCTATATACGCGCAGAGCAGCACCGTCGCCGCCACGCCAGAAAGCCCAAAGATTAAAAATATACGTAAAATAATGGCGCTCACAGGTTCCGGAAAGCTGGGTATCCAGGTGATGCAAAATATGATCAACACCTTTAAGACCGGCTATCCCAACGTAGACCCCTCATTCTGGGACGATTTTATGAAAGAGGTCAGCCCGGAAGACCTCGTCAATATGGTGATCCCCGTCTACGATCGGAATTTTACAGACGAAGAGATCGACGGGATGCTGGCCTTTTATAGCTCCCCCGTGGGCCAAAAAGTACTTGCCAAACTGCCCGTCGTCCTGCAGGAGTCCATGGAGGCCGGTCAAAGCTGGGGGGCTGAGATAAGCAAAAAGATCATCCAGCGGCTCCAGCAAAAAGGATATATCAAAGAGGGATGATATATACACTACATCCTGTCGATGATATATCCATTACATCCTGTCGTCAGATCTTACATTCCTTACTTTTTTGCCAGTAGATCTTCTACATCCTGTCTGCCCCAGTGCGGCTGACCGGCGCCCCCGACACCCTGGCCGTCAAACTTCTGTTTGGCCGCCTGTAATATCTCTTTTGCTTTTGCCTTGTCACCGCCCCACATTTTTGGAGTGAAATATTTCTCCCAACCTTCTAGGTACAACGCCCTTGGATTATCCGGATTCGCCGCTTTTGCCATCTGTATATAGCGGGAGGCCAATGGACCAAACTTGCGGCCATAGGTCGCTGGGTTGATATAAACCCTTGCCCTGTTGACCATGCTCAACACACAGTAGACTTCCGACAGCTCTTTTTTCTGGCGGGAAGTGTCCAGCAGGGACAATGCTTTATTGATCTGTTCCTGGCCCTTGTCGGCATAGGGTTCTATCTGTTCCCCTTCATCCTGGTAAAGCCAGCCGACCCTTGCATTACAGAACGCTGCATAGTAATACGGCAGCCAATCGGTCTTACGGGTGTCGGCTATCCGGGAAAAACTTTCGGCCAGCTGCTGATAGCCTTTTACATCTTTTGTCTTATCCAGACGAGAGGCCAACTGCCCCAGCTCATCCGTTTGCGCACACAGTGTAAAGTTTAAAATGATAAGACAGACGCTTGCAATTGTTCGTAACATAACCTTGATATTTAATGATTAAAGATTTTCGTTAATAAAGTCGTCCCGGCGGTCGATGCCAAAGCTCATAAACAGCCCGATGTAGTAGCTCCGCAGAGCAGGCAGGGTGACAGGCTGTTTAAATGCACCGTCATAACTATAATTATATCCAAAGACAGGATGGCTCCCCAGCACATTGTTCACGCCAAACCCGATACCCGAGAAATCCTTGTGCTTCCATCCGGGGAACATGGTAAAAAGCCAGGCAAAGCTGAGGTTCATTACACTGTAGATCTTGGTGGTGCCCTCGTCGCCTACAAATGTTTTACCCGAACCATCCGTCCCAAAATAATAGTAGGGTCTTCCCGTGGAGAAAGCATAGGACATATTCGCGCTGAAATTCAGCTCCTGAAAATATCTCTTCAGGGCAATGGAGGCAGTATGGGGTGTGGCAAAAGGAGGGCGTAGCTCATAAGGGTATTGAAGCCACTGGCGCTTCGTATCCAGGTACGTGTAGGTCACCCAGTAATCCAAACCCTTAAATGTCCTTTTATCTCTCCAAAAAAGTTCGACACCCTTCGCATATCCTGTCCCGGTGTAGCTGACGATAGAATCCGTCACCATGAGATGGTCGTACTTCTTATAATACGCTTCGACCCTCAACAGCTGGTTATGCCCCTTTTTCTGATAATTCACCAGCCAATGGGTAGCCTGGCTGCGCTGCTGATAAAATACCCCGTATGCCATGTTGATCTGTCCGCCATGCGACAGCCGGTATCCAAGGCTAAACCTTGGCGCAAGATGGGCAGCTCCCAACAGGGAAGAGTATTCGCCGCGAAGTCCCGCTTTTATAGCCAGATCCCGGGTCAGGTAAATATCGCCTTCTGCAAATACGGCCGTCAGATGGTCCATAGAGTCTACCCAATGCTCCCCTCCAAACCGCAACGCCTGGAAGTGCGAAAAAGTCTTAGTGGCCACCGTCCGCGCCTGAAAAAACCTATCCCTGAACTCCCCCGAATCACGGATACTCACATGCTCATAATTCCCCGCGATAGCCGCATCTATCTTCCAGTCATTACCCAGGGGCTGACGCCAGGAAAGGTTGGCATATCCATTCCTGTCGCGTATCTCAAAGGTGGAGAGCTCCCCGGGATGATTGACGTCGGGGGTATGCATCCCCGTATGACTGTACCCATAGTTGGTATAAAACTTCAGCATACCCTCTTTACCCGTTCTTAGCCGGAAATTGGCGTCTGTGGTCAGATATTCGGGCCCATGAAAATAGTCCTGCTGCTGTGGTATTATTTTATTATAGGGCTGAAGGTTCCCATATCCCAGGTTCATTCCATAGCTGCTCTGTCTTTTCTTACCCAGCTCCTGGAATCCGGCACCCATATGCTGCGGGAAAAGATGTCCGCTGGCAGAGGACTCATCCGGCAGATCTATCGTCTCCAGGATCAGGGCGCTGCTAAGCGCCTGTCCATATAAGGCGGAATAACCACCCGTACTGAATAATATACCCTTAAAAAGAAAAGGATTCAGCCGGGCGGATTGCGGCACGTTGGGAACGCTGGCAAAATTAGGACTGCGCAAAAGAGTACCGTCTACGAATTGTTTTGTCTCCTCACTCGTCCCTCCTCTTACAAAGAGCCCCTCCTTCTCGCCTATTTGCTGAGCGCCCGGGAGAAATCGGAGGGCATTGGCCAGATCACCCCCATTGCCGGCCACCGTGACGGCGTCTATGGGACTAAGAGAAGCGCCCTTCGCCTTATCACTGGCGACAAAGCTGCCGGCCCCCGTTACCACCGCTTCACCCAGGGTCTGAGGCGGCTTCCGCAGTACTGTGTCCTGTCCATATACAACAGTACCCGACATCAGCACAAAAACAAAGATTGATCCGGCTTTCATACCTGACATTTTCCACAAACCTACCCCTCATACAGCCCCATTCGCAGATAGAATAGATCACAGCCCCATAAGCGTCGACACATCTCCCCAATTCAGTCGATTCACAGTCCCAATAGTTCCCCCAGCTGCCCCCGGTAACTTTCACTCAGCGGCAGTTCAACCTTCCCCACCAGCACCAGGTCCCGCCGGATAGAAGACACTTTGTCCGCATTTACGATATAGCTCCGGTGGATACGGGCAAAGCGCCTGCCCGCCAGTCGCTCTTCCATCGCCTTCATACTCATCTTGGTGATCAGCGGTCGGGCGCTGTCCTCCATAAAGACCTTTATATAGTCCTTCATACCTTCGATATAAAGAATGGAAGGAATAAAGATCTTTTCCAGGTTGTATTCAACATAAACAAAAAAATAGTCCGGAGACGGCCCGCCGGCAATAGTCCCCGTACTGGTCTTCAACAAATAAAGCTCCTGCGCCTTATTACACGCTTTCAAAAACCTTTCAAATGACACAGGCTTTAAAAGATAATCTACAGCATTCAGATTGAATCCTTCCAGCGCATGTTCTTTGTACGCGGTGATAAAGATCACCATGGGCGGGGAAGGCAGGGATGCCAGGAACTGTAGTCCGCTGAGCCCCGGCATCTGTATGTCAAGAAAAATAAGATCCACAGATTCCTTGTGGAGGATATCCGCGGCCTCCATCGCATTCCTGCACCTCCCTGCCAGGTGGAGGAACGGGACCTTTTGAATATTGTCTACCAGGAGGTCCAGCACCAGCTTCTCGTCATCGACAGCGATACAGTTCATCATGAGAGATCAAGATTTAATTCCACCGTATAAATTTCGTCTTTATCCGTGATAATAAGTTTGTGCCGGCCCGGATATAATAATTCCAGCCGGCTTCGCGTATTGGCAAGTCCGATACCGGGACTCTTATCTTTGGCAAGATCGTCCTTACTATAATTATTGCTGACGTTAAAGATCAATCCTCCATTCTCCATCCTCATTTCGACAGCGATAAAAGCCTGTTTCGCCATCCCGATCCCGTGTTTGAAAGCGTTTTCTACAAACGGTATCAGCAGCATAGGTTCTATCAGCACCCCGGGGTCAGGTTCATCAAGGGAAAGACGGATATCCACATCTTCTCCAAAACGCAGCTGCTGCAGGTCGATATAGCTCTTTACGAGCTGTGTCTCCCTGGAAAGCAATATCTTTTCCTCCCCGGACTCATACAGGGAATAACGAAGCAGATCCGAAAGCTTGATGAGCGAAGCCTCCAGCAAAGGCGATCCCTGCCTTGCCAGGGACACCATATTGGTCATCATGTTGAACAGGAAATGAGGGCTTATCTGCTGACGGAGAAATTTTAGTTCTGCCGATAACCTTTGGGCCCGTTGCTCTTTTTCCACTCTCTCCCGGTGGACACGATCCATCACCGTCCGGAAAATGACCGATGCTATCAAAAAGGGTACTGGCGGAAAGAACAACAGCCGGTGAATAAAGGAAGTAATGACCAGCTCCGGCTGTAAAAGGCGCACTATATACAATTTGCCATAGTAGGAAATAGCCAGCAAACCCGCCACAAACAAAAAATAGAAAGGCCAAAGCCGGCGGGTCATCAATCTTGGGTAAATAAAGAAGGCATTGAGATAAAATAACCCGATATGATAAATATTGGAAAAAAGAAAAAATGCGCCAGGCAACGCGGGATTGCCTGGCGCATTATGAAATATCACAGCCGGAATGGTCAGAAGGACCATCCAGATCCCCATATGGATGGCAGGGGTAAAGAATGATTGTCTGTTATTGAGCATATCCGCAAGTTATGCCCAATTTCTACATATCGGCCCTTATCAGTCGACGAGCGCCGAAACTGCGTCGACCTGAAAACCTTACTGATTCACCTTGAACTCCTCCCACGCCTGCGCCGTAGGACGGGTGCAGGTCATAGGCTGCGTTCCATTCTCACTGCTGACAAAAAGCCCATTGCTCCCTTGCAGCGAGATCGTCCCATCCGGGTTATTGATCCAGGTGAATGTCTCCCAGGCCTGGAACGTAGGTCTGTTACAGGTGATAGGCTGTGTCCCATTCTCACTGCTGACATATTTACCCATGCTCTGTAACGCCACTTTGCCGCCGCCGGCGTCCACCACGAGGAATTGCTCCCAGGCCTGGGCCGTGGTACGATTGCAATTCATGGCCTGTGTGCCGTTTTCCCCGCTGACATACAAGTTGTTGTTACCTTTCAACGTAATCGTCTGTCCGATAGGAGCGCCGCCGCCGGTATTGTTGATGCTGTACACTCTTACATAGTCCACCATCATCGTAGTGGGTAGGGACCCATTGTCGATGTTGTTGCCGGGTAGATCGCCGCCGATAGCCAGGTTGAGGATGATAAAGAAGGGTAGATGGAAGGCGCCTGTATTGTTGATATTGTTTGCAATATTCCCCGTCACATACAATGTGTTGTCGACATACCACCGGATACTGCTGTTGTCCCACTCCACGGCATAGATATGATAGTCCCCCGGCGTGGTCGTGGTGCTGCTGCCATACTGTACATGGCCGCTGCCGCCGTTCCAGTGCATCGTACCCAGGATGGTATTAGAGGTGTTGACCTGCTCCATGATATCTATCTCTCCACAGGTAGGCCACCCGGCGCCCGTGTTGATATTATTACCCAGCATCCAGAAAGCCGGCCAGGTCCCCTGTACCATCGGTAGCTTGATACGCGCTTCTATACGGCCATAGGTCGTGGAAAACTTACCGTATGTCTCCAGCTTACCCGAAGTATACGGTTGCCCCTGCACGGACTCCTGTCTTGCCGTGATCACAAGATTGCCGCCTGTCACCGTGACGTTGGCCGGCTGATAAAATTCTTTCTCATTGTTGACGCCGGGATTGCCGTTGATGATGTTCCAATTGGATGTATTGACGCTCGTGCCGTCAAATTCGTCGGACCACACCAGCGTAAGCGCCCGGGGGATCGTGTTTGTCTCCTGTCCCGCCCTTGCGGTGGATCTAGCGTCTTTTTTACAGGAGATGGATAAAACAAGCATCGAAAACACCAGTCCGATGCCGGCAAGAATTCTCATTGTGGCTGCTCTTTTCATAGTAAACCGTTTTTTAGTATAAGATTTAATTTGAACACGCTTATTGATTCACTCTCAAGGCCTTCCAACCCCGCGCTGCCGTCGGTAAGACAGTATCCAAAGCCGTCGATGGGCTGATAGTAAGTGTTTTCGTCTATAGTGATGGTGATGGGAATGGTTCCCGCGTCAGCAGCCCCCAGGACTACTGGTCGTGACGTACTCATACTGGAAGCTTTCGTTTTGAATGTGTGTAGTGAATATGCCCAAAAATTCACACCTCTCCAAATTTTCGACTACGTCAAAACTACTTAGAAGGTAGATTTTCACCCGGTCTTGCAGAAATTACGGCCAATTCCGGTCACGTTTTTTCCTGCTGCACTGTCTTCTACCCATAAAACAACACAAATCACTAAAAACACAAGAAAATGACACAGAGAATCGCAAAAGAGCTCCTTTGGAAAGGATTATTCGACGGAATGCTGGCAACAGAACGTTACCTCAAAAAATCCACGCTCGACGAAAAGCTCCTGACCTTGATGCAACATAGGGTTTCCCAGATCAACGGCTGTGGATATTGCCTGGATATGCACCATAAAGATGCCATCCACCTGGGTGAGACGGAATTACGTCTCCATACCCTGCCCGCATGGAAGGAAGTTCCTTATTTCACAGACAAAGAAAGGGCCGTATTGGCTTATGCAGAGGCGCTGACCCTGCACGCCGATGCCGATGACGTGGTATTTGAAGGGCTCAAACCCTTTTTTGATGAAAAAGAGATCGCAGAACTCACCCTGGCCGTTGCCCAGATCAACAGTTGGAACAGGATCAACAAGGCTTTCCGCACCGTTCCCGGGGAGTACCAGGTAGGGCAGTTCGCCTGACACCTGTACCATTGCCGACCCGCTCCTGGATGAATTCCCCGATATTTGTCATCTGTAACAACCATGAAAGATTATCAATCCATTTTATTCCCCTATGCGTACAATATCCTTGGCTCCTCCGAAGATGCAAAAGATGCCGTACAGGATGTCTTGTACAAGTACCTTGCCTCGCCAAAAGAAGGGATAGAGAACGAAAAGAACTATCTCATCCGGAGCGTGATCAACCAATCTATCAATATTAAAAAAAGTAAGAAGAAGATCGTCCCGGACGATGTCTGGCTGCCGGAGCCCATTGCCACGGAAAAAGCCGATACGAATATAAATCTCAGCGACATCGTCACCTACTCTTTGATGGTATTGATGGAGCAATTGACCCCAAAGGAACGGGCGGTATTTATCCTTAAGGAAGGGTTCGGCTACTCCCATGAGGAGATAGCCGGGCTGCTTTCCGGGACAGTAGAGAACTCACGCAAACTGTTGAGCCGTGCCAAGACAAAACTTGACGCACCCCGGCATATCCGGCCCCAGCACGCCACCCCCTTTCCAAAAGACCTCCTGGAAAAGTTTGCAGGGGCCATCCAGGGAGGAGATGTCCACACCCTGGAAGCCCTGCTGACAGAGGACATACGGTATACTGCCGACGGAGGCGAAAAGATCAAAGTACTCAGCAAGCTCACCATCGGTCAGAAAGATGTGGCCGGCCTCCTGCTGTTGGTGCATCAACGCTTTCATCAAAAAGCGTCCTTCGTCTACGCTATGGTCAATCACCAGCCCGCCTTCCTCTATTATCAGGGGGAAAAACTGTTCCAATGCCAGGTATTCAGCATCACCTCCGATGGTACTAAAATATCGCAGATCGATAATGTCATCGATCCTGCCAAGCTAAAAGCAATTTATTCCAGCGGTCTATAATTGACGGCCTCCGGTCGGATAGTCAAAAGGGGATGATTACAGCACATACTTGGTACATTCGGGCTTGCCCTTTTTTCCTGCTCCCGTTTCTCCCGCAGCATCCGCTCATACGGTGTCCTCCGCTGTTCACGCGTCAATCGCGTTACTTTCCGGATACTTGGCGTCCTTCTTATCCGCTGGATAAAGATCGCCGCACCGATGATAAAGCATACTAGTAAAATTATATTTCCACGCAGAGGAATGACCTCATATCCCGCATTAGGAAGATGGATGTCCGCGTTTATTGCTAAAGAGTCCATTCCATTCTTAATGGACTTGGGAAGATAGCCTCGCGCCAGATAGGAGATGAGAGCCCCAAAACCAATACAAAGCAATAAGGTAAATACGCCCGAAAAAACGGCCCCCATTCTAAACATAACCTCACGCCCTGAGAACATACCTGACCGAAAAGGATAGAGCAGGATCACGACCACATACATAATGATAAAAAGACCCGGCACCAGTATCAGATCTATCGAGACTGGCATACGAACCGGAATATCCAGGATAGTCAGGCTTGGATCGATCCTTGCAAGCCCCGATATTCCGGGCAATAGATTGATCATCAAATGCTGTCCTGGGAAAATACAAAGGAAAACAAGCACTGACACGATAGCCACCGCGGGGAATGGTCTTTGCCGACCGGCATGAGCATCCATAAATAATAATTGGTAGATATAGGCATTATTCCTCCGCTGTTATACAGGTATCAAATATTGTACCTATTTCCCCTCTCTGATCACCAATATCAACCCCTTCCCTTTCGACACAGGCAACGCCTCTCCCGCCTGGAAAGACCTGGGATCCTGCAACCCCCTGATCGCTGGAGCCGTGATCGCCGCCCTGGCGGGGTCAATCCCCAGTTTTTTCCAGTCGATGGTCAGCCGGACCGTAGTATCCCCGGCAGCCCAGCTGCCAATAGCAACAAGGGCAGCGCCTTTTTTTCGAAAGACCGTAGCCGGTACCATGCTGCTCCCCGTAGTTACAGGGCAATGACCGCTCCAATAGCCGATCATTTCCGTCCCTTTCATCCCAAAAGCATCCCATACGGCCCAGATAGGGCGTGGGTCCGCGTTCTCGCTCCACGGCATACGGTTTGTCATGCCATATACCATGCCTCTGTATGGGTTACCACCCCCTTCCAGCATCTCACCCATCAGACCAAAAGGGATACCACTCACCTCCGTCAAAAAAAAGTCAGGGGCATTATGCTCATAATCAAAATATTCCCCAAACCAAAGACGGTTGAGATAGGGGAAATGCTCCATATACAAATTTGCGCTGTTATTAAACCCGTCCCGTTTGTTATACTGATTGGCGGAGTGAAGATCGATGATCCCGGGATGACCGTCCTGTGTCAGGACCCTCTTTACACGCTTCATGGTGACCCTGTCGAATGCTACATCATCAAGATAAATACCGTCGATACCTACATTATTCACCAGCCAGTTCATACCCTCAACATAGTAGTTATGCCACCTGTTCATCCCGCTGTTGATGATCGCCGCGTCCTTTATTTCCGGAACAAACCACGCGGCGATATAATCCGTATCGCAATGCTCCTGCAGCCAGCTAAATCCACCGCCTGGACCCGGAGAATATACTTCATGCCCAAGACTCCTGAGCGCCCAGACCTCCCAGGCACAGTTACTCAGCTCGCGAATAGTATTGTAGATCTTTACCTTCAATCCCCTTTTGTGGGCTGCATCGATATACGCTTTCATCTTATTATACTCGATAAAAGGATAATTGATCCAGGGATTGATAGGCGTAGCATGATGAATATTTACAACAGTGGCGCCTGTGGCCTTAATGCTGTCAAGATCGTTGTATCTGTGGTAGAACCGGGTGCTCCACTGAAAATCCGTATTCAGAGGGTGGAAAGGCGTAATGAGTAGATTGAAATTATAATACAGGACCTCCCCTTTTTTCATGGTACGCGGTCCGCTGTAATTGTCGGCAACCACACTGTTATCCGCTTCATGAATAGAGATGCCCCCTTTTCCTTCGTTACCCCAACTGGAGGGCAGGAGCAAAGGTTTGGTGAGATAAAAGTTGGTATTCAACGGACGCACATATTTTTCATCACGCAAAGAATATTGCATCCCCGCATTTACATCGCCTATCCAGGCTCCATCCTGGTTTTTATTCGCTACATCCCATTTCCATTCAAAGTCCTTCGGCCGTAAGCCTCCCTTTTGCCCCAGCCCCATCATATAGGTAGCGGATTGCTTACTAAAAGGAATCCGCAGCGCGCATTCCCGCAGATCGATATCTTTCAATGCCGTAACACGCACCGTATAAGCCAGGAACCCATCAAATTCCAGTGAACCATTCACCTCCATCTGCAATACATCGGATACGCTCACAGCCTTCCATTGCACTGTACCTGGCTGGACATTGACAAACTTCACCCCCGGGTTTTTAAAAACAATATCCGCCCCTAACCCATTTTTTATGACAAATCGTAAAGGTCCCGTCAAAATATTTTTCGGAACAGCCCCAAACCCCGTCATCTCCGGAGTAAACCAGGTTTGCACCTGCTGCGGTAATCCATTTTTATCGAGCCGGACTGTCCTGCCTAAAAGATCGATAACGTTCCCTTTTACCTTCAGCGGTGTATAGGGCGCGATCACCGAGTTCTGCTGCGCCATGGTGGAATTGAGCCAGGTAAGCCTCGTCATTTTCCACGGCTCGTCGATACCCCCGTTCTTTGCCGGTTCACCCCGCACGGTAAACGTTACGTCAATCCCCACAGAAGATCCACGGGCAGTAACAGTTGCCTTACCCCGGTATATCCCTGGCGTCGCACCGGTAGGTACATGGAGCAGACACCACAAAGCCTGCACCCGCCCTTTACCCACATGTACAGCATTTACCAACGGCTGACCATTATATCCAACCCCACCCGTATTCAAACAGGATAAATCCGTTGCCGCAATCCTCCCTCCCCCATCCATCCTAAGATCACTAAACGACACTTTCACTTCATCTAAATTTTCCAACGCATAAACCCCCAGCTGCCATGAAAAATTCTCTCCTCTTAAAACCTCGCTTTTAAAGACAGATGCCGGCCCCCGCTGGATCCATCGGTACGGAAGGTCCCGGGTCATACGAATGGGATGTTCCCGATCTTCCGGAAAAACCAGAAACCCCCGGCCGGAAGAACGCTCTCTAAGCTCACCTGTCTCCTGGTCTGTAGCAATCACCTCCATCGGATAGTAACTGTTGAACGCATCGATGCTTTGTATCTCTCTTACAAAAACATTCGAAGACGATCCATCCCCGATGGCCGCCAGCCATGCACCGGAAGCAGTAGTATCCGGCGCCAGGTACCTGCCCTTTGGATAATTCGAACGCCCCTCATTTTTGTAAGGCATATAATACACATAATACACTCCCTTCCCCGACACCGGTTCAAAAAAGAGCTCGCCTGTTTCCCGTGTCACCGTCACTATCTTTACGTTATCGATCCTCCGGCCCGTGGCCGAATCCTGTACAATGATACGTTTGCGGGCAGGATCACTATCTCTGCGGCGCCATGGGATCACGGCCTTCGCCGGCTTACCGGCGCCTTCAAATTGTAATACCACCCGATGGTTACCCAGCGAATCGGGATCCCAGCAACCGGGACAAACACTATATTTTATATCCTGCCCAAACACAGAGCCGGCCAGGGATAAAAGACAAAAAGCAAGAACAATTCCTTTCATTCTTAAAAATAATTAATAATCCACCGGCAGCCGCATCGTCTTACGATAATCGATAATGGGCTGATAAGGTCCGAATTTATGTTGTACAGAGGGAAAGCTGTCGGCAAAAGGTCCGCGGTCATAATCGATGGGCTTTGTGACAGGGTCCGGATAGTCAAAGCTTTTGGGATTGGGCCGGTCATGAATGTCATCGTCATTTATAAAGGCGGCGACATCCAGCGCTTGTTGATCCGTAAGAAAAGGCTTACCCGTAGTAACTTTATTATAAGGCATGTTAGCCTTGAGCCATCTGGCCATCTTTATGATACGGTGCATGCTGGAGCCGGGTTGATAGGCCTGCCCGCCCCATAAAGGAGGATAAATAAACCCTGTCCCATCTGAATTCAACTGCCCGCTACCGTCATTGCCATGACAGCTGGCGCACAACTGTGTAAAGACCTCCTTGCCCCTCTTCGGGCTTGCAGCTGCAGCAGGGAATTGGATAGCCATGTTTTTCGCCCCCTCAAAACCACCTCCTTTCGGGGCAAAACTATTGATCCATTTCAGATAAGATAAGATAGCCACCATCTCCCGGCTGTCCAAAGGCAGCGGTTTGCCGTTATGGGGACGCATGATACAGTTGTTCACTCGCTCGGCCAGCGTAAGGATCTTCCCCTCTCTGGCCCTGTACTGGGGATAATTATCATGAGAAGACAGCAAATTAAACGAATACGGTTTGACGCCCGCATCCTGGTGACAATTGGTACAGTTCATCCTGTTGCGGAGATAATGCCCTTTTGTCCCATTGGGTCCGATATAATAGGCGGTATTCAACAACAATTGTCTGCCGTACCGCACCTCTTCGCCAAACATATCATTAGGGATTAGTGAAGTATCAGGCAGGATAAACACGCTCTTGACCAGCGCGGTCCCCACTTCCTTCTTTTCTTTGGCAGACAATCCGCAACCCGTCAAAATATAAAAACACACAGAACACCCCAACAACAAACAAATAACAACTCTCCTGTCCATATCTTCCGATTTAGTTCAAAATAAATGGTTTCACCATCGCCGCGGGGATAAACTGCACCCGGTAAGGCGGAATAGCCGTATCCAGCGTCCAGAGCAGCGTCCCTTTTTTATCCGCCACCACAGTGATATGTCTTTTAGAACAACAGCATAGCACCAGCGAATCATTGATCATATATGCACTACCCATCCTGTCGTTGTATATTTCCGCCGGCAGATCGATGTGCCAGTCTACACGCGCGGCCCGGCCATCAGGTTGAATGTTGAAAGCGTACACCCCCGATCGTTTCTTGTCAACCCCATTGTCAAATAACATCAGACTGCCATAGGGATTGATATGCACCGCATGCGATTGAGAAAAGACACCCGATGCCGGCAACCCGACCGTACCGCCTTTCCCCAGCTTCCATAATACTTTGCCGCTGTGCGCATCCACCTTCCACACCTGCCCGAGATTGTAAAAAGACACCAGGTAATTGCTATCCTTGTCATAGCTAAGACTATTGGCATGCATCCAGTCGCTCTTGTGTTTTTTCAGATCGCTGTCCGCAAAGGGATCGCAGACATCAAACACGGACCACTGCCACACCTTTTTTCCTTGTTTATCAAGCACCAGGATCCCATCGCCATGTACGGTATCTGTTTTACCGCCGCCGACACGGCTCAGGTCCATGATACGGAGGTCTTCATATATCGTTACCACATTCCCTGCACTGTTCTTGATCACCTCGTGATGAATGGTATACCTGAGATCCCCCTGGCCCTTTTTTAGATGTAGCAGGGTATCCCCCAACAGGTTGATCTCAAGTATCTCGCTGCCATAGCTGGTAGGCTCATCACTTTTGCCAAGTATGGATATGATGGTGGCATCTTTTGTAAAATGCGTCACTTTCACACCTGTCCCATCAACCATATGGTACCATCGGAGTTGCCCCTTTGTATCCACGATATACATAAAACCCGGCGCCTCGCGTTTATTGATCAATAAAAACCCCTCTTTAAATACATCAGGCAACAACTCCGGCCGGGTACAACTGTACTTGAACTGGTCCTGTAACCACATAGGCAACCCCCTGGATCGGAATGTATAGGTTTTACTCACATTTTGAGCCCCTCCGCTCTCTGTCACCAGCCGGAAAGAATAGCCGGTCTGCGGAACAATATTACCCAGGACAAGCGCATGATGAGAACCCGCGTCGGACACAGATGAAGTAAAAGACCTCCTCGAATCGCCGTCCGGCCAGTATTCCGCATACACCCTGGCATCCGCAGTCGTCGTTACATCTATCTGTATCTTCAGCTCGTTGTTGTTATGCAGCCCGATACTGATATCCCGGATGACATTCCCGCTCCTGCCGGTACAGCCCGCAAAGGCGATCCAAAATATGATTACAATTCTCTTCATACTACTTATCTATCCGCATTGCTCAGGTTGGGGTTCAGATAAACCTGACCTTGCGGATAAGGGAAATACCTGTTCTTTGGCATGACGATATTCGAAGGCTGCCCGATACGGTTGAGATAGGCGTTTACGATCACATCGTATTTACCCATCCTGATAAGATCGGCCCTTCTCTTGCCTTCATAAAAGAATTCCCATCCCCGCTCCTTTAAAATGGCATCCCGTAAAGTGCTTTGATCATAGTCGGCCAGGTTCAGCTGTTTTGCATGCGAACGTCCTTTTACCTGGTTGATCAACCCAATACATTCAGCCGTCGGACCACTGATCTCATTGATCGCCTCCGCCCTGCTCAGGAGCACATCCGCATAACGTAGGATGTCCACGCTATGACCGTCATAATAAGTGATAGAACCTAACGAATCCGCATATTTCTTGGTGGCGACATCCGCCATATAGCTTACGCCGGCAGGCGGAGTAGCTCCCGGAGAAGGCGCTTGCGTGTATATGAGTTTATCCACCCCTTTGTAATAAGGATAAAAACATTTCTTCCGGTCATCGGCAGCATCAAAACTGTTGTAAAAATCCCATGAGCAGGCATAGTATTGCCACCGGTTTTGCAGGGCCGGAGTAGGGTTGTTCAAAGGGCCAAAGTGGTTTAATAATTCAGTACCGTTGGTATTGGCGTCGGCCAGCACGGAAAAGATATTCTCGATACACCATTTATTCGCCTCCGTAAACAGACCGAGATAGTCGGGATAGAGATCGTATATTTTAAGGTCCATCACCTGTTTGGTCAGGCCGACCACCTGCTGCCAGTCATGTCTGCGCAAGTACAGCTTGGACAGCAGCGTAAGGGCAGCCCCCTTGGTGGCACGACCGACGTCATTGCCGGGATAAATGGGGTTGTTCTCATAATTCAGGGGCAGCACACCCATTGCCTCGTTGAGATCGTTGATCAACAGCGCTTCGATATCCGCGACAGAGGTAGGTTTGGGCTGGCTGGTAAAAGAGGGGTTCGCTATGTCTTTCTCCGTCACCAGGATTACAGGGCCAAATGCATCCGTAAGATCCGAATAAGCGATGGCCCTTACAAACTTTATTTCCGATACAAACTGCTTTTTCTCGGCATCTGAAATGGTAGTCATCGCCAATATATTAAAAATAGCATTATTGGCATTGGCAATGAGCTTATAGATATACTGCCAGTCATTGGACAGGAGTCCATTGGAGGAACTCCATAAACCCAGCGAAAGTTGTCCGGGGTCGCCTCCATAGTTACAGTGACCGACGTCGGTGGTAAGATCGGTTAGGGCAAAATGACGCACCGTCCAGTAAACATAGTTATCTCCCACCGACGGCCCTTTCAACCGCGCATACACGGCATTTACGGCGGCAATGGCATCCGACCTGGTCTGAAAAGCATTGGTATTGGTGAGCGTGCTGTATACTTTTGGCTCCAGGTTCTTATTACAGCTGTATTGCGTGATAAGCGCCGGGGCTAAAAGGATGGCTATAATATATTTGTTCATCGTTGTCTGATTTTAATGAATGGTTAGTTTAATACCCACGATAAAGGTCCTGAAGGCTGGGAACGAGTTGAAATCGATACCGCCCCCAAGGTTGCTGGCGCTGGCCACCTGAAGGGTATTCACCGCCTGGGAGTTGGTCGCCTGGACGGTGCTGCCGCCCGCCGAGGTGTTGACATGAGAGTTGACTTCCGGGTCGGTACCGGTATAGCCGGTGAAGGTAAACAGGTTTTGCGCGGACGCATATATCCGGAAACCATCAATGACCTTTGTCTTACTCAGCAGCCAGGTGGGCAGGTCATAGCTAAGGGAGATCATTTTTAGCCGGACATAGGAGGCATCCTCTACAAAACGGGAATTCACATAGCTGCCATAGCCGCTGAGGAAATATCCCTCCCGGGGAATGCTCGTATTCTCGTTCTTACCCGCTACCCAACGGTTCAATATGTCCGTGCTGGTAGTCGACTCCAGTACAAGCCTGTTCATATTATAGAGGTGATAACCAAACGCTCCCTGAAAGAATACGGTCAGGCTAAAATTCTTATACTGGAAATCGTTGCTGAGCCCCGCTATCAGGTGGGGGTTGGTGTTACCCAGATAGGTCCTGTCGCTATCCGTGATCATCCCGCTTTTATTGAGGTCGGCATATTTGGGGTCGCCGGGTTTTGAATTGGGTTGCGGTCCATATTTTTCATTCGGCCCGATGACTCCCAGGTACTTATAACCATAGATCACACCCAGTTCCTTCCCGGGCTCAAGTCTTGTAAATTCGCGTCCCGACACGGTACCGCTGGGGTTGGCGGTATTAGTGGGGATGATGCTCACATTATTGGCCAGCGATAAACACTTCTGCCGGTTGTAAGCGATATTAAAAGTCGTACTCCAGGTAAATGCATCCCCCGTAAAATTCCGTGAGTTGACGGCAAGTTCGATACCTTTATTTTCTATCGACCCGGCATTGAGGAGCTGCGTGCTAAAGCCCCACCATTGCCCGATGGGCACATTCAACAGTAGATCGCTGGTCTTCTTGCGGTACAGATCGATCGTCACACTCAAACGGTCCCCCCAAAATCCCATGTCGATGCCAAAATTGGCCTGTGCATTGCTCTCCCATTTGAGATTATTATTCAACAGAGACACAGGCTCGATCCCCCCTGATAAAGCGCCTCCGGTATTAATAGAGGTATTGTAATTGCCAAACCGGCTCATGTAAGTATAGTCACCAATACGGTCGTTACCCGCAACCCCATAGCTCACCCGGGCCTTCAGACTCGAAAATAGTTTGAGGTCGGCGATAAAAGGAACATTGGTCATTTTCCAGGCGAGGGCGCCGGAAGGGAACGTGCCCCACCGGTGGTTCGGTGCAAACCGCGAGGAACCGTCCCTTCTCAAGGTAAAGGTCGCCAGTATCCGGTCATTATACGAATAGTTCAATCTCCCGAAATACGAGGTAAGCTTTGTTTCCGCCTTGTTGCTGCCGGGCGTATTGTTCGAGCCCGCCACCTGCGGAATGGCCCCTGCATTGAGATTGTAGTACAGGTACAGGTCCGTGGAAAACTGACGGCTTCCCGCACCCAGCCCTTCGTATATATCCTTCTGATTGGAAGTACCCGCCATCACCGTAAGATCATGTACGTCGTGCTTATACTTGTAAGTAAGATATTGTTCCACCAGCCATCTGAACGAAGTGTTCATCTGCTCGGCGGCGACCCCATTGTTCGACTGGCCATTCACCAGCGTGCGGGGAGTGTATTGACCCGCGGTCGTTCCGGAGTATTCGGCGCCGGCGCTAAAATGATAGGTGAGGTTTTTGATGATATCATAGTCGGCAAACATATTGCCGTTGATCAGCTTGTTTTGCGATGCATTCGTGGGTTCGAGCAACAGCGCCAGTGGGTTGTCCTTCCCCAGATACTGATAATAGCTGCCGTTTGCATTGTACACGGGTATGCTCGGCGGCGATGTGAATACGCTGTATAACGGCGCCGTAATGTCGGCTACATATCGCTGCAGATGACTGCTGGTAGCCGCGCCGTAAAAATTCGATCCCACCCTTACCCGGTCGCTAAACCTCTTCTCGGCGCCCATACGCACGGAGTATCTTTCCAGATCGGTATTCTTCAGCACACCTATCTGTTTCATATAATTCCCCGATAAATAGAATTTTGAATTCTTGTCGTTACCGCTAAAGCTTATCGACCTGTTCAACACCGAAGACTGTTGGGTGGCAAGCTTCCACCAATTGGTATTCGCCAGAGGAAAGCTGGGGGGAAAGACCGGTGGCTTACCATCTTCCGCGGCTATCGCATTTTGCACATCCGCATATGTCTTACCATCCACCAGCGAAGGGTTATAGGTAAGATACTGGTACCCGTTGGAGACATCCGCATCTATTTGCGCTCTTCCCGGCCGGCCTTTTTTAGTTGTTATCAGCACTACCCCATTCCCGCCGCGGGCTCCGTAAATGGCGGTTGCAGAGGCATCCTTTAGGATCTCGATATCTTCAATATCGTTGGGGTTGATATATTTCCCGTTGTCGCTGATAAAACCATCGACTACATACAAAGGCTCATTGGTCGTAGTGATGGAATTACCACCCCGGATGGTCACTTGCATGCTGCCGCCGGGTGAAAAGTCGGACTGCTGGACGGTCACGCCGGCTGCACGCCCCTGTATCGCCTGCGCGATATTAGCCGTTGTCCCACCCAGGTTCATATGTTCGCTGTTGACAGAGCTGATAGCACCCGTGACATCCTTCTTTTTCTGGGTGCCGTACCCGACTACGACAACGACCTCCTGCTGGTCGGATTTCGCTTTTAGCGCAACGTTTATCTCCGTCTTGCCGGACACCGGCACCTCTTTTGTCTGGGTATTCACCGAGGAAAATACGAGCGTGACGGTACGATCCGGAACATCCATTTTATACATCCCTTTCTCGTCGGTGACAGTACCTATGGAAGAATTGCCTTTTACATACACCGAAACACCCGACAAGGGATTGTCGGATTCGTCTGTCACTTTACCGTGGATCAACGCCAGCGGAGCTTCTGCTTCTATCCCATCCGTAATGGTGATAAGCAGCGGTTCTTTGCTTTTGGGGAATATAAGGATAGTGTTGTTATCCTGTTTAAAATCGAGTTTCGTGCCCGACAATATCAATTGCAGGGTGCTTGCTACCGAACGGGTTTCTTTTGTCAGATTGATGTTCTTGTAGCGATCCACCTGCTCCAACACATACGCCATGCGAAAACCCGAAATGGTTTCCACCCGGTCAAGCGCATTGCGCAGCGGCACATTACGCAATTCAAGCGTGATAAGCTTGTCCTCCATTTTCTGGGCATAGCTTTCCCCCGCCGTAAGTAATTGGGTAAAAAGAAGCAGGACCGTCACAACCACCAAACTCACTTTCATAAAAAAACGCAGGTTTTGGTTTCCCCGCCTGCCGGAAAGATACTCTCCGGGCAATAGGGGGCTGAATGCAATAATTTTTTGCATAAATTGCACTAGTTTAAAATGATTATCAGATTATTTTAAGCCTACCCCTCCATAGCTTTTCCAGGGCGAGAGGGGTTTTTTATTGTCCTCCGCAGCCTTCTCCATCCAGGAGCACCGTTCTCCCGTCGGACATGCTGCGATGAGCATTACTTATTATACATAACACATTTAGCACATTTTCAAGGGTTTCAGTACCATCAAAAAAGGCCTTGATAGTACACTTCTTTAGCCCCTCGTTCTTAAACAGGATCTCCACTCCGTACCGCCTGCCTACCAGGACAGCAACCTCTTCAAACGATTGTCCTTCAAATACCATCTCATGCTTTGTCCAATCCGTCACCAGGGAAATGGCATTCACCGTGTCTTTTGATACCGCCGCTGTCACAGGTTGATAGGTCACCCGCTGGTTGGGAGTCAGGACAGCCAGCAGTCGCCGGTCATCCTCTACCTTCACCTTACCCGTAGTCACCGATACCGTTATTTTCTTGTCATCCGGCAAGGCGCGTATATTCAAAGCCGTCCCCAGCACCGTTGTACGTACCCGCCCCGTATAAATGATAAATGGTTTTCGTTTGTCCTCCGCCACATCAAAATAAGCTTCACCCGACAAGACGACCTCCCGCGCATTGCCCATGAATTTTTCGGGATAATCCAGTTGGCTATTGGCCTGTAGCACCACACGGGTCCCGTCGGGGAGAGTGATATGACGGATAAAACCCGTCAATTTCTCACTGGCTTGAGGTTGCTGTGTGGCAACAGCCGGCTGTGACTTCCGGGGAGCAATGACATGCCATATTAGAGATCCGGATACCAATAAAAGGACTGCGGCAGCAGCCATCCACCATCGACGCATCAACACCGTCCTGCCTGCACTTTCCTCTTCCTTTAATTCAGTGCTGATCGTGTTATACATCCTGTTCCTCAATTCCTTTTCCGTCTCGTTGCCCGGCCATTGAACCTCAGCCCCTTCGTTATGATTGTACCAGTTTTCGAAAATAGCCCGTTCTTCAGCCGATAAGGTTCCCTGCATCCATTTTTCAGCAAGGGCTTTTATCTGGTCTTTTGAAACACCGTTGTTCATGGAAAAAGTATCTGTTATTGTATATAGCGTGTAAAAAAGGACGCATCCCCTAGCCGGGGACAAAAAATTTAAAAAAGATTTAAAAAATGCTGGTCAGCTGCCGTAGAGAGGCCCCTAATACTTTTAAGGCCTTGCTGATATGGGCTTCCACCGTTTTGGGAGAGATGTCGAGGGAGGAGGCAATCTGCTTGCCGGAAAGCCCCTCTTCACGGCTAAGCCGGAATACAAGACGGCATTTTTCAGGCAATGTGGCGATGGTTCTTTCGATGTCCACCCGCAGCTGTTCATAATCCAGCCATTCGACGGCACTATAGTCTTCAGCGTGCCGGTCGGCAATAAGTTTTTGCTTTAACGCATGCTCCTTCTTTTCCCTGGCAAGGTACCCAATGATCTCATATTTCAGCATGGAGGCGAGATAAGTAGCCAGGGTAAACCGCAGTTGCAGTGTATGCCGCCTGCGCCAAAGGTTTATAAACACGGTCTGTACAATCTCCTCCGCCACCTCAGGCGATCCGAGTTTTATCAGCGCCTGTACCAGCAGCTTTTTCCAGTAACGATCGTACAACACATGAAAGGCCTGTTCGTCATCGCTGGCGATCAGCGGCAGCAAGTGCTCATCATGATATAGGTGATACGCCTTTCTCACTCACAGTTGTATATTAAAATTAGCCAACCCGTATCCCCAAACCTCACGCAAACGTTTGCGCTATTTCTTTCTCTTTTGCAATCTCGCGATCGCTGCCTGCAATTTTACAGGATTGTTCAGATAAGGTCCCAGGTCGAATAACTCCACTTTTCTGAACTCCACGGGATGGCTTTCACTCTGTAACGAAATAAAACCCGCGGGGATCAGACCGCCATCGGGTAGCCCGGCCCTTTTTACATATTCATCCTTCCCGTCGTATTGAGGCTTCTCGTATGTCAATACAGTATCACTCTCCACGATATGCCGGATGATGGAATCTTTCAGGACCAGGGCTTCTACATGTACCCACTGATCCCCATGATAGGTTTTTGCAGTAGAGTTGACACAATGAGGCGTAAACAGCTTCTCATCCATCACCACATTTGTCCCTGGTGTACAAAGATTGGCCGTTGACCGTTGGTCCTTACCATTACCTCCTAACAATTGCTCCTCCAGGGATATGGGAAAGTCTTGCTTCAGTTCCATACTTTCCGGCGACTGACAATGCAGCATCACCCCGCTGTTGCGATAGGCCCAATCCGCCCCATCCTTCATCTGGTCGCCGGTAAAGCGGTATTCCACCACTATCAGGTAAGCGGAAAATTTCTTCTTGTAAAATATGTGTCCATACCGTTCTTTAAAAAGTCCTCCATAACCTTCATAGTTCACCTTCATCACCCCATTCTCCACCCGGAAGGTATTGGAAAAATTATCTCCGGCGGGATATCCTTTGATCTTTACCACCCAGTCTTTGAGGTCTTTGCCGTTAAATAGCTTTATCCACTTCCCCTCCTGCGCCTGCAGCAACAACGAACAGAAACTCAAAAAGACTACCAGTAATGATCTCATAAACCTTATTTTATACCATAAATATAACAACAGCCGGCAAATTCCAATAGATTTGTCCTATGAACAAGGATACAGGCCTATTTCTCCTGCTCATCATCTTTTTGATCAGAAAAATATTTTAAAGACCATGTCAGACACTTTCCCGAGCACCATTATCAGACCATTCACCAAAGAAGATCTCCCAACCATCTTCGCACTTTTTAAAGAATTCTCCATCTTCCAAAAGACCCCGGAAAAGATGCACATCACGCTCGATCAACTGATGGAGGACGAACTACACTTTCAATGCTTTGTCGCCGTGGTGAATGGAGAGGTCATCGGCTATGCAACTTACTTTTTCGCCTACTACTCCTGGACAGGCCGGGGCGTCTATCTCGACGACCTGTATGTAAGAGAGGGCCATCGGAAGTATGGCATAGGACGGCAGCTCCTGGACAAGGTTATCAGCTTCGCCAGGGAGAATAACTGCAAGACCGTCCGCTGGCTCGTCTCCCGGTGGAACACAAATGCCATCGAGTTTTACAAAAAGATAGGCGCTCATGTCGACGATACGGAAATGACTGCCGTGCTGCCGCTTTAGTGCCCCGTCCGTCAACCTGTCCAAATATATTCTCAAATTTTTTTAACTCATAAGGAAATAAAACTATGGCAAAAAACAAATTACTACGAATGGACAATGTCGGCATCGTTGTAGAATCTCTTGATGATGCCATCTCTTTTTTCACGGAAATAGGTCTGAAGCTCGAAGGGCGGGGCAAAGTCGAAGGTGAATGGGCTGGTCGCGTCACCGGACTAGGTTCTCAGTGTGTAGAGATCGCAATGATGGTTACCCCTGATGGACACAGCCGGCTCGAGATTTCCCGGTTTCTCAACCCGCCTACGATCTCGGATCACCGTACTGCCCCGGTGAACGCGCTCGGTTACCTGCGTGTCATGTTCACTGTTGAAGATATTGATGAGATGGTATCCAGGCTGAGCAAGCATGGCGGTCAGCTTGTTGGCGAAGTGGTTCAGTACGAGGATTCGTATCGGCTCTGCTATATTCGCGGAACCGAAGGGCTTCTCATCGGGCTGGCACAACAACTCAAATAATAAATGATTATTAGCCATGTAGCTATCCGTAAAGAATCCCGGGTATAGTCGGCTGTTGCAGTACCGTGAGAGGACCGTGCGGTCCTGGCGGACTGCGCGACGGCGATATTGGCTCATTTTTATTACCCTTATGGTGAAGATACTAAATTATTCTAAGTTATCTTTGGCCTCATGAATGAAAGTAAGCTCAAGTATGCATCGATGATAGCTCTCCTTGCAGTCCTTGTTATCCTCTCATTTACCCTAATAAAAATACGCCGCACCGAAAATGAAATGGACGTGCTCACACAGCTGCTGGCGCCCGTCAAACAGCAGATAACCCCTTCCTCCGTCATAGGATATGATTCCAACCTTCCCGGCGACAGGGAGAGGGCAGTATATTTCAGGACGGTTTCTGTTTTATCTCCCTCCCTGGTAGTGGAAGCCCCGGGTTATGATACCTTGCTGACCGTAACCGACCCCTCCCTCCCTGAAAAGAGCTATGATAACTACAGGTCCATTCAGCAGGGAGAATATAAAAGTCTATCCTATCGTCTATTTGTATCAAAAAAATAATATGGCAGTCATCCTATCGTTGATCGACATACTCATATTGTGCATGGGGCTGTTCACCCTGGCTCACCAGCTGAGTCCAGCCACCAGGCCTGGTTTGAAAGGTCTCATCGCCTTTATCACCTGTCTTTCCCTTATAAGCTATTTCTATTATCTGAGCCTGGTCTTTCACATAGGTTTTTATTCCCTGCTTGGGGGGGTAGCCTTGTTAAATGTATTGCACCTTCGCTGGTCGTTCCCTTTGACCCGCCGTCTTATCGGCACTATCCGTCCGGCATTGGGCGGTTTTCTGGGATCAAAGATCTTTCTGGCCCTGAGTTTGTCCGTCCTGGTGTTGACCGTTTTTTTCTCCCTGGTGGTAGAGAGGTGGGGAGGATGGGATGCCTGGGCCATCTGGTCCCTTCATGCAAAATTCCTTTATTACCCCAACAGCTGGGACCATCTGTTCACAAACAAAATAGCATTTACTCATCCCGACTATCCTTTGATGCTTCCCTCTGTCATTGCCTTCTGGTGGAGAAGCATCGGAGCCATTTCCCCCATGGTTCCGGCCCTGATCGCATGGGTCGTACTGATAACCATTCCCCTCGTGGTTTTTATGACGCTGCTTAGAGGAAAGCTCAACCTCGTGGCGCTGGCATCCCTGGGTATTTTTGTCGCGAGTATCAATTACAGCTATCTGGCCTCCTCCCAATACGCGGATACGCTGCTGTCTCTCTTTATCCTGGTTGCCTTTGTCCTCTACCGGGAAGTCGATGACACCCAGGCCAACCTTATTTATTTTGTGGGTTTTGCGGCTGCATCCGCCGCTTGGATAAAAAATGAAGGTGAGCTGTTTTATGCGGCCTTTACCTTCGCCATTATTTGCTTTCATCTTCGAACCCCGGCCCTGTGGTTAAAATACTTCGTCGGCTCTCTCTTGCCACTGGCAGTGCTGGCCTCTTTCAAATTATCGTATGCTCCGCCGAATGACCTGCTCCACAGCGGCAGGTCGGAATCTATCAAGTACTTGCTGATGGCGGCTCCCAGGTACTGGCTTATCATCAAAATGATGACGCTGGAATTCCTGAAAGGTTATGCTATCATCGGCGTTTTGATAGTAGTGGCGCTCGTCAATAAGCTTTACTTCTTCAGGTCTTTTCCATTTGTTGCTTTAAGCACAGTGCTGGCAGGTTATTTTTTTGTGTATGTCATCACCCCTAATGACCTGGCCTGGCATATATCCAGCACCGCCGACAGGATCCTGCATCAGCTATTCCCTGCCACGATATTCCTGCTTCTGAACAGGCTGATGGATCTTTCAAAGCCCGCCATCGCCCGTAGCTCCCCTCCTCTTTAATCCTATCCTTCAGGGCTTAATACAAAACCGATCTTTTCTTTTTCTTCCTGCAGTTGTAGCTCCATCCCCTCATAGGCTGACTGTACCATCCGCACAAGACCCGTGACATCCTCTCCTTCATAGCACCGGGCCTCTATCTGTCCCAACAGACCCAGCAACATATGCGCCTGTAATACACGGGCCCCTCTTTTTATCCGGCTGGCCCAGTACACCACTTTTTCACCATCGCCCTGGCCCGCCGCTGTCTGCATCTCTGCTATCCTGCCGGGCGTATCAATAATAAATGCATTCAGCCTGTCCCATAGATATTGCCTGTCATCCATCTGCTGCAGCAAACCCAGATCATAAATAGGTCCGGCGCCCATCTCCACCCCTTTCTCACTCATGGCCTGGGCGTCACAGCTATCCAGCAGCATGTTGATCTTTTTGTACAATTCCTTAAAATCAAAAGGCTTGGTCATATACTCATCTATTCCTGCATCCAGACAACGCACCTGTTCGCCTATCAGGGCCGTGGCAGTCATGGCAATGATAGGTATCCGTAATTTCAGCTCGTCCCGGATGATCTGTGTCGCACCGTATCCATCCATAACGGGCATCTGCAGGTCCATGATGATAAGATCATAATCCTTGTTTTGTTGCAATAATTCCACCGCCTCCCGGCCATCCCCCGCCAGCTGCACGATGCCCCCGACCTTGCTCAAGACATACTCCACCAGCTTCTGGTTCACTTCATTATCCTCCGCAACGAGAAACCGCCGGCCTTCCAGGCACCGGCTGTCATCGACCATGCTTGCCGCCGCCGTACCAGGCTCCTCCCTTTCACTGTGACCATAAGGGATGGTAAAACTAAAAACAGAGCCCTTGCCTACTTCACTGGTGAGAGAAATGCTGCCTCCCTGCAATTGCAGCAACTGCTTGCAAATGGCCAGCCCCAGACCTGTCCCGCCATATTTACGGCTGATATCCAACCCAGCCTGCGAGAAATTGTCAAAGATATCCGACAGCCGTTCCGGAGGGATGCCGATACCCGTATCAGCTACCGTAAACAACAATTCCACCTGCTCGGCTGTCCGTTGCCGCAATCCTGTCTTTATAAATATAGATCCTTGTTCCGTAAATTTAATGGCATTGCCGATGAGGTTGATCAATACCTGGTTCAGCCGGTAAGGGTCCCCCTTCAGCAAAGGAGGGATACGTGTGTCGATCTCCACGTGTAAGGATAAACCCTTTTTCTTTACTCTGTGTATAAAGACGGCTTTCACATTGTCCAATACGTCCTTCAGTCTGAAATCTATTTTCTCGATGGTGAGCTTGCCGGCTTTGATCTTGGAAAAATCTAAAATATCGTTGATGATGACCAGGAGATTGTCGGCCGACCGCTTGATGATGTCGACGAACTCCTTCTGTCCCTCCGAAAGAGAAGTTTCAAGCAATAGATTGGTCATCCCCTGGATGCCGTTCATAGGCGTACGGATCTCATGGCTCATATTGGCGAGGAACTGCTCCTGCATCCCCTTGGCTTCCTGCGCTTCCCTGGTGGCGGTGATCAGCTGCTCCTGGTAATGGGCCCGGGCCTTCTCCAACTCCACCTTCATACGATGCGTCTCGGAAATATCCTTGACGATACATTGAAAACCCACATGTTTTCCTCTCCGCACCACCAATACGGCAAACTGTTCTACCCATTTTATCTCTTTATGACGGGTAAGGGCCCGGAAATTGAGGGTAGTTTCCCTTACACCCGTGCTTATCTGGTTTGAATAATGGTCTGCCACTTCCTCCAGACAAGTAGGGTCCACCAGCATGGAAAAATGCTTCCCCTGCAACTCCTCGGGCGAATAACCCGTCAGCTCCAGGACCTTGGCGCTGGCAAAATTGATATACCCCTCTTCATTCGTGGAATAGATCACAGCCCCCGCATTCTCGATAAGCATCCGGTATTTCAGCTCGCTTTGAAGAAGCCTGTTCTCGGCCCGTTTTCGCAATAGGATATCCCTGTTCAGCTGGAGAAGAAGGATGACGATAAATAGAAAGGCTAATAAAGAGCCGGTGATAAGCATATAAGTACTCCCCCGCTCATTCACCTGTCTGGCCGCCTGCCGCTGATTGAGTATGTTCCGTTCTTCCCGCATCATAGCCCGCAAGGCCCCTTTCATACGATGGATCATGGCAGCTGCCTTCATACCCGCACTCGATCGCTCCACCACGATAGGGTCCAGGTACACGACACTGTCCACAAATAACCCCAGCTGATGCGTATAACCTTTCAACTCCCGAAGATATTGTTGCTGATCCGCGTTGTCCTTCGTAAGGGTTTCCAGCCGTGATAAATGCTGTTCCAGCAGCGCATGGGATTCCTGCATCTCCCGTCGCAAAGAGTCCGTCCCGCTAATGCTGTATTGAAGAGAAAAGGTTTCACCTTCAGCCATTTCGCTGTCGATCCGCTCGATCTGTTCAATCACTGAATAAGTGTGGCCGATCCAAAAACCCTCATTCTTCATGTTATCCCGGTTGGAATAGATCAGCCACCCTACCAGGCAAAGCGAGGAAATGGAGAATAGCAAGAGCCATACTATCTTGCGTTGGATTCCCGTCAATCCATTAAAAATAGTTCTCATACTAGTTACAGGATTCTTGCGACAAGCGCTTAACCAATTGTATAATAACGAATAAACCCTTCCAAGATTTCCGCATTATCCAATTAGTAGCGTTTTTTTAAGCCAATTAGGTATAAACCCTTAGCTCGCGTTCGCCCGTTGATGTATTTTCTCTGTCGTCCATCGTTTTATTGGATAAATTGAAGGTTCAAATTACAACTGCACATGAGAATACTGTACACCTTACTGGCAATCGTCCTGCTTTCTACTGCCCATCCTCTCCTGGCTCAACATATCCCTTCCCCAAAGGAACATTTTGGCTTCAATATTGGTGACGACTATCAATTAGCCACCTATACGCAAACCGAGGCGTATTTCCGCAAACTGGCAGCCGCCAGCGACAGGATCCGTCTGGTGGATATAGGCCGGACAGAGGAAGGCCGCACCCAGTTGATGCTCATCGTCTCTTCCCCAAAAAATATCCGGCAATTGGATCATTACAAGACCATCTCCCAACAATTGGCTCATGCCGAAGGGCTTACGGAAACTCAGGCGCATGCGCTGGCCGCAAAAGGCAAGGCTGTAGTCTGGATTGATGGCGGTCTGCATGCCAACGAAACCGTGGGTACGCATCAGCTCATCGAGACGGCGTACCAGCTCATCAGCCGTAAAGACCCGGAAACCTTACAGATCCTGGACAATGTGATCATATTGCTGACACATGACAACCCGGATGGACAGGAACTGGTATCTTCCTGGTATATGCGGGAACCCCGCCCGGAGAAAAGAAGTCTGGACAATATCCCCCGTCTGTATGAAAAATATGCCGGCCATGACAATAACCGTGACTTCTTCATGCTCAATCTGAAGGAGACGCAGAACATAGGACGTCAGCTTTTTATAGAATGGATACCCCAGATCATGTACAACCATCACCAGGCGGGTCCCGCGGGGTCGGTACTGGCAGGTCCCCCTTACCGCGACCCTTTTAACTATGTTTTCGATCCGCTGCTCATCACCAGTCTCGATGCGGTAGGCGCCGCTATGAACAATCGGCTGAACGCAGAGGGTAAACCGGGCTATACCCAACGCTCGGGCTCCGTTTATTCCACCTGGTACAATGGCGGCCTTCGCACCACCACGTATTTTCACAACATGATCGGGCTGCTGACAGAGATCATCGGAAGCCCCACGCCCTCCACCGTGCCGCTGGTCCCTCAACGGCTGATACCCAATGGCGCCACCCCAAATCCTGTGACCCCGCAACCCTGGCACTTCCGCCAGTCCATCGATTATTCCGTCTCGTTGAACTATGCGGTGCTGGACTATGCAGTACGTTATAGGGACGAGTTGTTGTACAATATGTACAGGATGGGGCTCAATTCTATTCAGCGGGGACAAAAAGATTATTGGACCCTGTCTCCCCGCCGGATCGCGGAGATAGAGCAATTGTATAAAGATGCAAAAGATACGTCCCGGCGCACCCCTGCCGGTGAAGGAGAAGACACCATTCCCCTTAAATTTTACGACACGGTGCTAAAGAACCCGGCCCTCCGCGATCCCCGCGGTTATATCATCCCCTACGACCAGCCAGACCGTCCCACTGTCATCCGCTTTATCAACGCGTTGATAAATACGGGTGTCGTCGTCTGCCAGGCAACTGACGATTTCACTATCTCAGGCGCCACCTACACCAGGGGCTCCTTTATCATCAGGACCGACCAGGCTTTCCGCCCGCATGTGCTGGATATGTTCGAACCGCAGGATCATCCTAACGACTTCCAATATCCCGGAGGGCCTCCCATCCCGCCCTACGACGCCGCTGGTTGGACCCTTGCCTACCAGATGGGAATAAAGTTCCATCGCATCCTGGACGGGTTCGATGGTCCATTCCGGCGTATCCCCTATGGAGAAGAACAACACCCGCAAAGTACATTCACGACAAACGGGACACCGCCGGGCTTTATCCTCGACGCCCGCGCCAATCAATCCTTTACAGTAGCCAATGATCTCTTGAAACAAGGCGCGGAAGTCTATCGCGTCACCGATCCTTCAGTCGCCACACAAGGATCTTTTTACATCCCGGCCTCTCATAAGGCCACAGAGATCCTGACCACCTCCCTCCCATCCACCGGCGCCGGTATCCAACCGCTGTCACAAACCCCTGTCGCCACGAGTCTCGCCCGTATCCGCCCCGCCCGTGTGGCCCTTTGGGATGTCTATGGAGGCAGCCTGCCCTCGGGCTGGATACGCTGGATCGCAGAGCAATATCATTTCCCCGTAGAGGTTGTCTATCCGAAAGACATCGACAGCACAGACCTTCGCGGCAAATATGACCTGATCATCTTTGTGACGGGCGCTATTCCACCCCTGTCCACCACCGGTACTGCCATGCCCGGACGCAGGGGCTTTGGAGGCCGGCAACCAAAGCCGGAAGAAATACCGGTGGAATACCGCGACCGCCTGGGCCGTATCACCCCGGGGGTATCCATTCCCCGGCTAAAGAAGTTCCTGGAAGAGGGGGGTAACATCGTTACCATCGGCACCAGTACCAACCTTGCCTATCACCTGGGTCTTCCCGTACACGACGCCCTCACGGAACTGGTAGGCGGAAAGGAAAGAAAACTGCCCGGCGAAAAATTCTACGTCCCCGGCAGCGTACTGCAGGTCAACGTAGACTCCACTCAACAGGCAGGATGGGGCATGGGCAGCAAAGCCGACGTTTATTTTGAACAAAGCCCCGTGTTCAACATCTCTCCTTCAACATATACTTCGGGGGAGATAAAACCCCTGGCCTGGTTTGCCACGGACAAACCTCTCCGCAGCGGCTGGGCCTGGGGTCAAGCATACTTACGGAATGGGATAGCTGCTTTTGTGGCCTCCGTCGGAAAGGGTAAATTGTACGCCTTCGGTCCGGAGATCACTTTCAGAGCGCAGACCCATGGCGTGTTCAAATTTTTATTCAATGAGATGTATATGCCGGCGGGAACTCAATAACTCCGGTTATTAAAACTTACCACGCCATGATCGTCGATGACCATGGTGACACCTACCGCTACATCAAACGTATCCAACTGCGGGAATAACAGCCCCTCAAAATCCTTTTTATAGACCGTCCTCTGCAGGATGGTCTTTCCATCTCTATCCAGCACGAAAGGCCTCCTGTATTCCGCTATCGTTCCGGTGAAGAACAATATCCAGGTTCTCCTCCGGATCTTCTTCCAGAGAGTCTGCCGGACGCTCACTTTTTATCCGGACCACGGTATCCCTGGCCTTACCTGCATAAACATCTCTCGCCGGGCTGTCCACAGCAGAGCGCCCTCCGGCCCGTACATTCCCCGAATTATTATTGCATGCTGAAAAAAAGATCACTACGGTCAGTAAAAGGGTCCTGTTTCTCATTGATAAAGGAGGTTATATCCTGGATTAGCCAGTTTGTCTATTCTGGACTAGTAAGATCATCCAGGTAGACAATAATTTTGAATAAAAATAAGCAAATATGAACACGAAAAAGCTCCTCGTCATCCTGGCCTTTGCAGCCATCTATTTTATCTGGGGGACCACCTACCTGGCCAATATCTTCGGTCTGCAGGACATGAAGCCCTTTGTGCTCTCCACCCTCCGGTATACAGCTGCGGCCGCCATTATGCTGGTGTGGTGCTTTATAAAAAAACTGACCTTTCCCACAGGCCGCCAGTTAAAAGGACTCGTCATCAGCGGTCTGCTGATGCTGGGTGGCGGCGCCGGCTTTGTGGTCATCGGCGAACAATATATCAATTCGGGTCATACCGCCGTGGTCATCGCTACGGAACCCTTGCTGTTCCTGCTGATGGACAAAAAAGGCTGGAAGACGAACTTTTCCAATAAATGGATGCTTACAGGTTTGCTGCTGGGTTTTGCAGGCATTTTTTTGTTCTCCCGTTTTACGGCAGACCCTCATGCCGCCGCCGGCAGTACGGTGGAACTGATAAAAGGCACTTTACTCGTCCTGATGAGCACTATATTCTGGGTTTCCGGGACTCTATATGCAAGGAAACACCAGGCGGGTGAAAGTTCCGGTGTGGCGGATGCAGCCGTACAACACCTGGCGGCAGCCATAGCCTGTTTTATCATCGCCTTCTCGTTGGGGGAATGGCGCACCTTCACTCCTTCGGAAATATCTTTATCAGCCTGGGGCGCCCTGGCCTTCCTGGTGGTGATGGGCTCGCTGGTTGCTTTTATAGCATTCTCCTGGCTGATGAGAATAAAAACCCCCGCCGTCGTAAGTACGCATACCTATGTCAATCCCATCGTGGCTGTCATCATCGGCTGTCTTGTGGCTAAAGAACAGGTAAGCCCACTGCAGATCATGGCCCTTGTGATGGTGCTGACAGGTGTGGTATTGACCAGCATGAAAAAGCCCGCCATTGCATAAGATGCGGTGTCTGAAACCCTCGAAAGCCGGTCGGTTAGTTCAACTGTTCTTTGTTGTATTTGTTACGGTAGTCCACGGGCGACATGGAAGTGATCTTCTTAAAGACATCCCGGAAAGCTTTGATATTGGAATATCCAACGTCATACATCACTTCGTTGACAGTCTTACGGCCCGTCTCCAGTTGCCGTTTGGCCGCCTCGATCTTCAGACGCTGCATATATTCCAGGACGGTATTGTTGGTAGCCTTCTTAAACCGCCTTTCGAAGGTACGGCGGCTGATAGCGAATCGCTCGCTCAACATATCGATGGTGATCTTATCCTGATAATTGGATTCGATAAACTCCTGCACCTTCCCTATCTCCGGGTCATTATGGATCTTCTGTCCTTTAAAAATGCTGAAAGGGGATTGACTCATCCTGTCGATGTCCAGGACAAAGAATTTAGAGGCCAGGATCGCCAGCTCACGACTGGTATATTTTTCCACAAGATGCAACAGCAGGTTCCAGTATGAATTGGCTCCGCCGCTGGTATAGATGCCGTTGTTGTCCGTCACTACCTTGGCGGCGGTAAGGTCTACCTCGGGGAACATTTCCTGGAACTCATTTGCAAAGAGCCAGTGAGTAGAACAGGTCTTGCCGTTGAGCAGTCCCGTACTGGCCAGGATAAAGGCCCCCAGACAGAGACTGGCCACTTCCGCCCCCTCTTTATATTGTTCTACAATCCAGGGTATAAAATCCTGGTTCAGTTTGATGGCCCTTTCCAGGTTACCGCTGACCGCAGGGATGATGATAAGGTCAGGTTTCTGAGCCTCCTTCAGCACGGCATCTACATGGATGGAGAAGATGCCTTCCGTAACCTTTACCTCTTTACAAAGCCCTACCAGCTGGACTTTGAATAAAGGGTCCTTACCGGCGCTTTTTAAGAACTCGTTGACAGCGGTAAATAAATACCGTGGGTCAGCGACAGCTTCGATCACCGCTGTCTCAGGAACAAGGATGGCAACGTTTTTCATATCGTGCTACAATTTGTGTATCGGGTATGGTTTACCCGAAAAATAACCCATCCCCGATACACGTCTTACGATGGGCCTTCGGCCAGTGGACCTGTGGTCCACTTTTGGTCTATAAAGATACGGGTAACCCGTGTCGTAAACAACCCCTCGAATTGACGTATTACCATACTTTCAATCCGGGTATACGACAATAGCTTTGTCAAAGCAAACTTCAAATTATTCAGGATATGACACAGATCAACGCTTATTTGAACTTTAATGGCCAATGCCGCGAAGCCATGACATTCTACCAGGAATGTCTGGGAGGGGAGCTTACCCTGCAGCGGGTTGCCGAATCCCCCATGGCCGCCCAGCTGCCGGCCACCGAAGGGGCCAATATCATGCATAGCATCCTCACCCGGGACAAACTGGTACTGCTGGGCTCGGATATGATAGGCAACAAGCTGGAGAAAGGTAATGCCATCACCCTATGTCTTCGATGCAGCAGCAGCGAGGAGATCAATAGCTGCTTCAACAAGCTGGCCGCCGGCGGAAATGTTAAAATGCCCCTGCACCAAAGTTTTTGGGGCGCCACTTATGGTGAGCTTACCGACAAATTCGGCATGAACTGGATGTTTCACTACGCAAGAAATTAACAAAACAAATAAAACCAACTTTTATGCGACGCAACAAAATCATCTACTGGATCTTCACCAGCATCATCTTTGCATTTGACTCACTGATCCCTGCGCTTACTTCTAACTCAAAACTTGCCGTAGACAGCATCCGGCATCTGGGATTCCCCGATTATTTCAGAGTAGAGCTCACCGTATTCAAGGTGCTGGGGGGCCTCGTGCTCATCCTGCCAATGGTCCCTCCCCGTTATAAGGAATGGGCATATGTCGGGTTTGGCATCAATTTTATCTCGGCCTTTGTAGCCACCTGGGCCACCGATGGTTTTTCAGGAATGGTATTCCTGCCGCTGATCATACTGGCTATGCTGGTAGTTTCATATATCACCTATCATAAGATGGCCTCCGGGCCATCTACCCATTCCCCGGTCTTGGCCAACTAAAAAAATTCCGTACCTTAGGGGACTTATAAACGCTTAAAAAGTGCCCGAAAATAGCTATATATTCTCTCAGGTAATGCAGCGCTATCAGCTCGATCCCTTACCCAGCGCTCAACCACCCCTGCAGCCGGGGGTCGATAATGAATTTATCACCGCCCTGCTCCGTAGTTTCGAAGAAAAGAGCTTCAGTGCCGCCGACTTCGAACCTTACCGCATCGGGCTGATAGTGGACTACATACAGCGGACCCACTCCTTCTATTTACAAAAGAAGCTGCCGGAAATAGCCCAGAGCATCCTGCTGCTCTCCGGACACTACGAGTCCAACCACCCCATCCTGATGATCCTGCAGACCTTCTTTCACCGGTACTGCCAGGACCTCACTACCCATATCAATGAAGAAGAAAAACTGCTGCTCCCCTATATCGTGAAATTGAACAACGCCTCCCTGGCGCCCTATCATTTCTCCGAATACGTCCTGGCGGGCCAGCGCTATTCCATCGCGCAATTCCTCAAGGATCACCACGATACGGAAGACGAGCTGAAAGACATACGCGAAACCATCCGTCTCTATCAGCCCCCTGCCACCAATGAGTCCCTCTATCGCATACTGCTTACACAGCTGCAGACCTTTGAACAGGACCTGCACGTGCACGCCCGCATAGAAGAGGAAGTACTCATCCCCAAAGCAAAAAAAATGGAATCCGAGCTGCACGGCAGGATACAATCCGCCGGCAAGCTGAACTAACCCCGGCATATTCGGCAGCCCGGTTGCAGGCTGTCCTACTGAAGCGCTTTACTGATAGCCCTCAGCAAAGAGGAGTCTCCTTTACTGTCAAAACTGTACGCCCATAGGTACGCTCCTTTAAATCCATTGGACTTCAGATAAGCCGCCTTCTGCGTCACCAATGGCACCCCGTTATAATAGATCCCGTAAGCCGATTGAACCAGCTCCTTGGAAAAAGCCTGCGGATCCAGCTTCAATATGTCCGAATAAGTAATATAACTGTAAGAGCCCCAACTGGCATTATTTCCGCTGCCGTCTATCGCGTCGTACCGCAGCCCAAACGCAGGCATCCCGATCACCAGCTTGCCGGCGGGCAAATGATTATTACTCCAGATACCGGCACAGCTCACCATATAGTTATAGTCGGAAGCCTGTCCCCGCGGAGCGCCAGGCCCCACGTGGATGCCATCCTCAAAAGCATGCACATTCACCCAATCCGCCGCCGAAAGGTCCGGGTACTCCCAATGCACCCAGTTGGCCGCCACCGTCACCGTGATAATGGCCTTTGAAGGCAGCGCGGCACGCAGCGCGCTCAGAAAAGGCCCCACGGCATGGATATTCTCCGCATACAGGGAGGAATTGACATCCGCCATCATAATATCTACCCCATCCATCCTGCGGGAAGCCAGGTAATTCCTGATCGTCTGCACCAGCGCCGGCATCTTTACAGGGTCACGGATGACAGAGCCGAAGTCATTGCTCTCATACAAAGCCCAGCCATCGATGCCCGACAGTCGCCCGCTGATGCCCAGAAGCACAGCCACCCCATTGATGTGCGCCCTCGCCACCAGCTCGTTGATACGCCCGTTCTGCTCACCAGCCGTGACATCCAGACTTCCATCCGGGATCACCTGCCCCGACTTGTACGCCACATGGCTCAGGGAAGACCAATCCAGGTTGCTAAAGCCGCTGGCATCCGCGGATAGATAGCCCATCGAGACTGCATGATTAGTTTTCAATGTATAGGTAGAAGGATTCACCAGCACATGAGAGGTTCGGCTGGTCAGCTGGTTGCGATAAGTAACCTCCAGCGTCACCGTATAATCCCCACCGCTATCCGGCTTGAAATTAAAGGCCGTATCCGTAGATGATTGCTTACCGTTGACCTTCCAGCTGATGGCTACCTGCCCCGCCGGAGAATAGGACAGACCGTTAAACCTAGCTGTATCCCCTTCATTAATGATGGAAGAAGGGTTTAAGAACACATTCCTGTTATCAAATATCCGGGGAAAGAAATTGTCCTTCTCCGCCTGCCTGGCCACTTCGTCCTTCTTACACCCGGTAACCATCGCAAGAAAGGCACAAACTCCTATAACAAAAGATTTTTTCATCGCCATTCGTTTAAAGATTATTGTTGGGTGATAACTTCATTGATTTGCTTCAATAAGGATCCCGATCCCTGCGCATCCTGCGTCAGCTCCCAGATCATGACCCCTTGCGCATCTTTTAGAGCAAGAGCCGTTTTGCTCCGTATGGTAGGCGCCCCATTGTAATACATCGTCTCCCCATCCGGCAGGCTGACCTGATCCTTGTTTTCCGCACCGGGATAAGCACCCACGATGTCCTTGTAGCTCATGGTGGAGGTCACCTGGTTAGCCCCGAACCCATATCCGTAAAAAGGCAGCCCCAATACCAGCTTCGCCTTCGGCACCCCGCGGCGTCCACCCCAGTAAGCCAGATCGCTCACCGCCATATCGTATGGTGCATGCGGCCCCGCTACAGACGGATTCCAGGGCCCCGTCTTATCATACGACATGATGTTGATAAAATCAAATCTGCTTAGCGCCGCATCCGGCACTCCATCCCCGCTCCAGGTCGCAACAGCCGCCGTCACCAGCTTTTTCTTTGGCGCCAGCGCCGTCGACAACTCGCTTACAAACGACGCATAGTGCCCGTCGATATTGCTGCCCTCAAGGTCTACATCCACCCCGTCGAGCAGATACCCGTCCACTACTTTTATGATGGCTTCGATAAAAGCAGCACGCTTCTCATCCGTCAGCAACCCATTCATCCATGCCGGCATGCTCCCACCACCCAGGGACATTAACACCTGCACCTGGTTGTCATGCGCCGTTTGCACAACAACAGGCAGGTGAGGGTTCACCGTAAATACACCCGTACTGTCAGGGTTGACAAAGGCCAGATTCAGATGCGTCAGCTTATGCCAGTCTATTGTAGTCACAGCCGTAACCAGATCCACCCGGTTGATCATCAGATAACCCACCGTCCGGAATTTACTTTTTCCAGGGACGCCGGTCCCCGGATCAGCCCCCTTACCTGTCTTGTTACATAACGTCAGCAGCGATAACATCGCCAGTACTGCTAATCGTGTCATTCGTGAGATCATATTTTTCAAGTTCATAAAGTAATCCCTCCTCAAACCTTATTCGTCCTACTCCTTATCCCACCAAACCCTTCCTGTCCATTCGTCCTTACCTCCCAACGCCTGAATGGCGCTGGCGATATTCGTCGCATTCTGCTCATGCTCGGACAACGGATATTCAAAACGTCTCGGTATAGTCGTAGTAGTTGATTCTGCCGTGGTGGCAGGCTGCAGCCGGGGAAAACCCGTCCTTCTCCAATTGGCATAGGCCTCCGGGCCATTCAGCAGGAGCGCCAGCCACAGCTGGGTATTGATCTGCTCGATCTCTTTGCCCGGCTGTAGCGGATTACCCTGTATAAATCCATCAACGACCCCGTCCAGTACCGGGCCGCCCGGGAAATAGCTCAGTTGCTTAAAGGCGGCCCTGATGCCATTGGCATAATGGTCATTCACCGTACCTCCCCAATTTACTCCCCAGCGCATATCCGCCTCCGCCAGCAGGAACTCCGTTTCCGCATAGGTAAGATGAAGAAATGGCGCATTGTTCCGGATGAGGAAATTCGCCAGCTGCGCCTTCTGCTCGTTATTGGTCACGGTGTGAGTCCCTTGTGATGGGATCGTGATGTCAAAAGAATTGGCCCAGTCATCCCAGATATAACTCCCTTTGTTCACTCCGTTCAGACCCACCTGCGCCTTCACCTGGTCCGTAATATCCACCCGGCTAAAAGGTTGATAAGGCTTGTCCTGATAACAACGTATGAGATAGTTCAACCGGGGATCATTCGTCTGCTTCATCGCATCTATCAGCGTATTGTTGGCCCTGGGCAGTACCTCCTGCTGATTCAACGCCACCGACACGGAATTTCCCCGGATGTCGGCATAGGAATTCTGCACGTCCATATGACCCAGTAGACAGATATCCTCGGCGCTGGAAAATACACCCGCCTGAAAAGCAGCCATGGCTTCCTTTTTCGCCCAGTCAGGGTCCACCTTCACCAGCCGCATCGCCAGCCGGAGATGCAGGGAATTGGCAAATTTCTTCCATTGGGCAATATTTCCATTATAAGAAAAAAGATCATCCGTGATGACATCCTTGGATGCATCCAGTTGCCCGGCAGCTTCTGTCAACTCTTTGAAGAAGTCGGTATAAATGTCCTTCTGAGCGTCATACTTCGGCCGCACCGTCCCCTTGGAAAAAGCCGTCCCGGCCTCGGAATAGGGAATGTCCCCATACAGGTCCGTCAGACGTGCAAAGACATAGACCTTCATGATCCGGGCAATAGCATTGAGATTGGACTTTAGAGCATCGCCCTTGGTACGGTTCACAGCATCGACGATGTTCAATACATCGTTGGGGTAAGTAAATTCCCAGAGATCGTACATATACTGCTTGTTCTCGATGTACATCTGTCCATACCGGTTCTCCCAGATGCCGCCGATCTGCTGTACCAGCGGCATCGTTAATATGACGCTCACCCGCTCATTGACGGTCAGTTCACCGGAGAACCGCAATTGCACCTGGCTCACCTGTCTGATCGGGTCCATATTCGTGGACTGGGTAGGGTCCGTATTGATATCGGTGATCTTTTTACATCCGGTGGATATAACCATCCAGCATGCAATAAAAGCCAGCCCGGTCTTATATAGATTGCTCATGATCATTTTTTTTAGAATCGAATATTACAATTGAATCCCCAACTCCTGCGGGAAGGCAGCGATCCATATTCAAAACCCTGGCCGTTGCCGTTGTTATAGTTGGAGTCCGGGTCCACATTCGGAACATTCTTATGAATGATAAAAGGATTTCTGCTCACTACTGCCAACACCAGCTCCTGTATGCCATGATGGGCGCCTCCCTTGACAGGCACTCTGTAGCTCATCGTTATCTCACGCACCTTGATATAGCTGGCGTTGTAAATAAAAGGTACCGCTATCCCATTGCCGTCACTGTAAAAATTTCCCCAGTATATGGAAGGGTCCAGCGCCTTGGTGTTTTTGGCATACACGGGATGACCGCTGCCATCCGTCCCTGTCATTACTACACCCTGTGGCACGTACCCCTTTACATTCCCCATCGCGGCCCATTCATCCGCCGTCTTCCCCGCGGACAATCGCTTTTCCTCCGATCCGATCCATTCCGCCCGGCCCGGCAAGGTAGAGGTAAGACTACCCCGGATGGCGGCAAATAAGTTGGTCATGGAAAACAGCTGCGCCCCCGTCTTGACATCCAGCACGGTTCCCAGACTGAAGGCCTTATAAGAAAAAGTGCTCACCAGACCGCCGGTCCAATCAAAGACGCCTTTCCCGATCACTTGCCGCGTTGTCCCCGGCTGCGGCGCCAATGTCACCGGGTCGAGAATGATCTCCCCCTTATCCGTCCGCTGATAGTCATAACCCAGAATAGCTCCATAAGGAGCTCCGGGCATGGCTACCACCGATACCCCCAGCCACCGGGCATCCGACAAAGAAAGGAATGGTACGCCCGCCGCCAATGACTTGACCTTGCTGGTATTTTTTGCAAAGTTCAGGCTGACGTCCCAGGAGAAATTCCTGGAGCTGACAGGCTTCGCCGTCAACAACAGCTCTATCCCCTTGTTGGATATGACGCCGGCATTGATGATCTGGTAGGGGAATCCCGAAGAAAGAGGCGCAGGTACCCTATTGATCTGGTCACGGGAATCCTGCGTGTAATAGGTGGCCTGGAAGCCCAGCCGGTTGTCGAGGAATTTAAGATCGGTGCCTATTTCAAAACTCCTCGTGCGGGTCGGCTTCAGCAGCCGGTTAGGCACCACCGTTGTAGTAATCCCGCCCACCGAATGACCTGAAAAAGACAACGGGTTCAGGTTATAATACAACTCCAGCTGGTACGGGTCCGTATCATTACCCACCTCCGCGATGGAAGCCCTTAGCTTGCCAAAAGAAAAGGCCTTGCTGCGGAGATGAAAAGCGTCCGAAAAAATAAAGCTTCCTGAAAGTGAGGAATAAGTATAGCTGTTATGGTTTACGGGCAGTGTGGAAGAAACGTCCTGCCGGATGGTCGCATCCAGATAAAGAAAGCTTTTAAAAGCCATGGTAAATAATCCGTACACGGAATTCGTTCGTTTTCGGATATCATGGGCAACAATGGTCTTATCGGCAAAACTATTGGGACTCACATTGTCCGTCACCAGCATATTGGTGTACCCCATCATATTGCCGGCATTGCTCACCCGGGAAATGCTCCCTCCCAACTTTGCTGCTAAATATAAACTGGGCGACACCTGCTTCTGCAGGTTCACCAGCAGGTCTGCCTCCGTCGTGGAAAATTTCTGGTCTATCTCGTCCAGTCTTCCCGTCAACGCGCCGGGCGTCGTCCGGGGACTGTATTTCCTGTAATTGAGATAGGTAAAATCCGTGGACGCCCTTCCCTGCACCGACAGCCAGGATGTCACAGTATAGTTGGCCTGCAATCCGCCGATGAACCGATCTTTCTTTGTGGTATTGCTCATTTCATTGATCACCCAATACGGGTTCAGCCGGTACTGCCCTCCGCCCCAATCCACATAATTGCCCTGCGCATCTTTATATCCCGTCTTGAATAAAGCCTGATCAACATTATTGGCAAGACCGATAAAATTATTTCCGATATTCCCCGGATCGTCCGCCAGGGCCGGCCGGTTATCCACCTCCTCATTCAGGTAAAAAGCCCGGGCATCCAGCGTGATCCTTTCCCCAAATTTCGAATTGCCGTTCAGCGTAAAGGAAGTCCGCCGCAGGCTGCTCTTCGGAACGATATCGTTATTGCGCATGTCGGATACCGAGAATCGGAAAGAACCCCTGTCATTGGCATTCGTAAAAGCCAGCGTATTTGTCACCGTTGAGCCCGTACGAAAGAAGTTCTCGATATTATTCTTCACCAGTGAATAAGGCCGCATCTTCCCGTCGAACCCCATGACCTGCAGAGAGGGATCCAGCCGGGGACCAAAATTGCTAAAAAGGGTTGAACGGGCTTGCGCCGGATCATTCACCAACTTCTCATTGGTACCCTGACCATACAGATATTGATAGCCCGAAAAATGCGTCAGCTGCTTTTCCATGGACACCGTGCTGTTGAACTCGATACCCAGATCCTTCTTCGTGCTACCCCGCTTGGTAGTAATAAGGATGACCCCGTTGGCTGCGCGGCTTCCATATAGAGCAGAGGCGGAAGGCCCCTTCAACACGCTGATCTTGTCGATATCGTCCGGGTTGATGCCGGAAATGGCATCCCCAAAGTCCACACCTCCCGAATATTTGTCGCTGCCTACCTGGCCATAATTGGAATTATCGATGGGCACGCCATCCACTACATACAATGGCTGGTTGTTGCCCGTGATCGTCGTATTGCCCCGGATGATCACCCGGCTGGACCCCGCCGGCCCTCCGGCCGTGCTGGTGATCACAAGCCCCGGGACTTTCCCCGCCAACGAATTGATCACATTCGTTTCCCTCGCCTTCTTCAGGTCCCTTCCATCCACCTCCGAAAAGGCATACCCCAGGGCCCGCTCCTCCCGTCGGATACCCAGCGCCGTCACGACCACCCTGTCCAGCTCCGTCGCCTTTTGCTTTAAATTGACCACCAGGTCCGTCTTCTCCTCCGGCGTAATAAGGGACACCGGCTCATATCCCAGCATCTGAATGCGTATGACATCATCCGTCGCAGCAGGGAGAACAAATACTCCGTTCTTATCCGAAATGACATTTTTCTCCCTGGTACTGTTGGTAACCACCGCCCCCTGGACAGGTTCATGCCCCGCATCAAAGACCCTGCCTGTAAGAAGAGGTAATCCGCTGTTGCCCGTAGAGACGCCCGGCGCCTTCGGGGTCTGGATCATGATCGTCTCCCCTACGATCTTATACTGTACATTCATCTGCCTGGCCAGCTGGGATACTACGTCATCCAATCGAATACGGTTACACTTTAATGTTATCTTCTTGTTTACATCCACATCGTGTGGGTTATAAGAGAAATGCACCCGGGCCGCATTCTCTATGTCCGTAAAAACTTTTGAAACAGGAGCATTCTTCCAGGCGAAAGAATAGACGGGTTCCGGTGACTGCGCGGATATGCCGAAGCATAAGATACCCGACAAGAGGCAGCAAAGCACCTTCTCTTTCATAAATTGAGCAGTAATTTGGTTAAAAAATATGTAGGGGCAGGGTCATCGGACGACCCACATCAGTATTTCAGGGTCACAGTATCATGAGATATTGTATAGGTGAAATTATTAGTAAATCCTACAGCATCCAGTATATCCTTCAGACTCTTCCCGTCAAAGGATCCTGTGAATAGTATCGGGTCCTTCGTTCTGGGGCCTGCCACGATCTCCACACCGAACAATTCATGCAGACGCGACCTTATTTCATCCAACCCCGCCTCCCTGAACGCTACCTGGCCTTTCATCCATTTCTCCAGACTCCCCGTATCAAACTTTCCACGGCTGATGGTATTGTCATGCTCCACCACCAGCTGATCTCCCGGCAGCAATATCTCCTTAAAGGAAGGCTTTTTCCCGCCGATGGACTCCACGCTTACCTTGCCGGCATCCAGCATGACGGAACAGGAACCGTCAGATCCATAATTACGCACTTTGAAGCTCGTACCAAGCACCGTCACCGCTGTATTGCCCGTCATCACCATAAAAGGCCTGGCCGGATCTTCCTGCACACGAAAAAATGCCTCCCCCTTTAGCTCCACCCGCCGGTTACCCTTGTTAAAATCCGGCGCAATCCTTAACTCACTAAATGCATTCAGCAGGACTACGCTGCCATCCGGTAACTCCACCGTCTTACGGCCGTCAAAACCTGTGGTTGCCAACGCATGGAAGGACGACGTCGCATACAAACCCCTGCCGGCCCCGCCATTCTTCCACACCCACACTCCGCCCGCCAACAGGATCACCACCGCGGCAACCGCCACCCTTCGCATCCACATCATACGGACAGACGCACGCACGCCAAGACGCTTTTCCAATCTCTTCCAGTCTTCCCGCTTCTGCCCGGCATCGGCACGCACAGACAACATCAGACACATCTGCCTCGCCTGGTCCATCCGCTGAGCCAGCTCCGGATCATTTCCCCGTATCCCTTCCCAATGATCGACATCGCCGGGATCCGTCCCGTAACACCAGTGTATAAACCGCTCGTCCGATAAGAAATCTTCCAATGACCAGGATGTATAATTCATCTTTTCGTATTATGTAGCTACTACAAGTGGGCAGGTTCCCGCCTTTTTACCAATCATTTTACTTCTTTTTTTAAAAATTATTTTAATACCTTTAAAAAACCCGGAGCCACGCTCCCCCTCAGCACTCTACATGACCGACCAACGGAATGACTACCAAAAGAACTGGCAACTATTGGCCGAAGGACATCGGCAAGGACTATACAATTGTTTTCATGAGTTTTATGATGATCTCTATCGGTTCGGAATAGCACGTTACAAGGATAAAGAGCTGGCCAGGGAGGCCATCCAGGAGCTTTTCCTGGAACTCTGGCGCATCCGTGATAAGCTAAAAGATGTCGGCAATATGCGCGAATACGTGCTCAGCATCTATAAGAGGATATTATACAGGTCCTGGCAACAACAGCAACAACACCCTCTCTCCGGCAACGATCTCCCCGAAGAGCCGGCCGAACAATCCTACGAGTCCGTATTGATGGCGATGCAGGAAGAAGCCGGCACCCGGGAAAAACTCCATAAAGTCCTTGACAGACTATCCCCGCGCCAAAAAGAGATCATCCAGCTTCGCTTCTACGAACAAATGGACATCCGGGACATTGCAAAAAAAACTTCCCTCACAGAACGCACCGTCTACAACACCCTTTACAATGCGCTGGAAGTTTTAAGGGAAGTAATGGCCTGCATCCTTATCCCCTTCTTTATCACCCGGAAATAACTCCTTCTTATAACTATATTGTATATACGAAGAAAAAATTTACTAAACATCCATTGGTAAAAAATTACGCTTCCCCCCACTTGTTACTGTAACATTTTTCTCACCACAAACAAAGTCTTATGAAGAAGTTGTACAAATTCCTTGTGCCAGTCCTCCTCATGCTCGTCTGTCAAACCGGTCATTCTCAAACCTGTAGTACATACATAGGCGGGTACGTCCCTTATTACCGGAATGCATCAGCCTCCAACATCGACTACACCCGTGTCTCCGATGTATTCTATGCTTTTGCAGGATCGGACTCCACAGGCGCGCTTATTGTCCAGACCGACCCATACGTTCCCGCAGGCAATCTCGATACCTTTACCAATGCCACCTCCGGCAAGAACAGGTACCTCAGCCTGGAGGGCGGCAACAGCCATTCCGTGCGGGACATGTCTTATTCTGCCACCGCCCGCAGCGCCTTTGTCACCAACTGCGTCAACTTCTGCCAAAGCCACAGTTTCCAGGGGATCGACATGGATTGGGAAAATATTCAGTCTTCCGCCGACGCTGCCCGTTTTGACTCGCTGGTCGGCAGCCTAGCCACCGCCCTGCACAGCAATGGCTATAAGCTGGTGATCACCCTCAGCTATGGTAATTATAATGCCGGGTACTACTCCCTCGCCACCGTATCCAAAGCGGACTGGATACAGCTCATGGTCTATGATCAGACAGGATGGGGTGCCGGCAGCCCCTTCGGTAATCCATCTACCTACCAGATGGCATTGGACGCCGTAGCCTATTGGCAATCCCGGGGATATACAGACCTCTCAAAAATGGTCATCGGCGTTCCTTTTTATGGCAACCGGTTCAGCTCCACTTCCGGCGGCTATGCTCCCGCCGTCACCTATGCGTCGATCATGAACGCCAACCCCAATCTGAAGACCGACAACGACCAGGATAGCCTTACTTTCTTCAACAGCGCCGCCCTCATCCGGAGAAAGATAGAATATACAAAATTCAATGGGCTCAAAGGGATAATGATCTGGGAGTTGGGACAGGACCTGCCTTCCACAAATACTAAATCACTCCTGAGGGCCGTATCCGATGCAGCCTGTGACCAGAATCCTTTCTGGAGTGATTACAGCGCCACATGCAGTACAAATGTAGCTGCCGGCAAGCCGGTAGATGTATCCTCCGGCAGCAGCACCGCTTCCAGGCTGACAGATAATAACATCACCACAGTATGGACCAGCGCCGCCACCGATACGGAATGGGTTTCTGTAAACCTGGGCGCAGTCTATAACATCTGCGCCGTAGAGATAGTGTGGGACAATACGGGCATCGGAAGGGATTTTCAGATAAAGACCTCCCTCAATGACACCAGCTGGCAGGTGGTCGATCAACGATTCTATAATTCTTCATTAGTAAGCACTTTACAGGGATTGAGCGTAACGGGCAAATACCTGGGCTTCCAGGGCATCACCCGGTCATCCTGTAACTCCAGGTACAAAATAGCCGAGATCAGGGTATATGGTTCCCTGGCGGCAAGCCCACAGAGATCTCAGCCGGCCGGTCGTCAGACTCAGTCAACGCCAATGGCATCGGCGCCTTCCGGAATAAGGGTCTACCCCAATCCGTCCAATACACAGTTTACAGTGGATCTCAGCGCATTGCAGGAAACCTCTACTTTAAAAGCCATCCAGTTGATAGACGGTTTGGGCAGACGTATCCGCGAAATACCCCTCCTCAGGGGCAACACCATCCAGGTACTGGAAACCAGCCGCCTGCCGTCAGGCCTCTATTTCGTAAGAGCCTTGTTCGACAATGGCAAACCCGTAATACAAAAGGTAATTATTCAGCACTGAGATACCAGCAGCAGGATCATCAATTTTCCAGCGGCCGGACCATGATATTCCTGAAGTGAACAATGCTTTTGGGATCGTGGCCCTGTAATGCAAAAGTGCCGCTGGAAATGATCCTCCCGGCCATGTCCTCCGGACGCTGTACATTGTCCGGCTCCGTATAATCGACGACTACTTTATCATTGATCTTTATGATCACTCTCTTGCCTTGTACGGAAAAAGATTCCGTGTACCATTCATTGTCCTTTACATACACCTCCTTTACATCCTGCACGGCATAAAGACTGCCCGTCCTCCTCCAGTCTGAGTGGGAATTGTTTACCTGCACCTCATAACCTTTGGAAGGCCAGCCGCTCTCCTGGTACTGTGTATGGAAATAGATCCCGGAATTACTGCCCGGCTCCGTCATGACCTCGGCCTTAAATTCGAAGTTCTTAAAGTTGTGATCTTTTACTTGTCCGACATAAAAAAGATGCGCCGTATTACCATGCGCGATGATAGTCCCATCCTTCACCGAAAAAGTCTCCGCGTTATTACCCACTTTCCAGCCATCCAGATCCTTGCCATTGAACAAAGAGATCCAGCCTTGTCCCGAAGCATGATGAGAAGCGCCACAGGACAACATCGCAATGGCGGCAGCGCAGACAATAAAACAGCGTACTTTCTTCATATAGCTTTATTTATTAACCCGAAAATATGGCTATAGCATTTTAGCAAAACCGCTAAAATATATCTAAGCTGGAAGGTTCTTTGATATCCCGCAGCCTGATCCCCGGGGCCGGCTTTAATACGGTCCATACGTCATGCGCCTTATGGGGAGGGTCCGGGTCCGTCCAGTAATGTTCGGACTTCCGGGTGGAGAGATTGACATCGTATTTCTCCATGGCATTGGCCCAATGTTGCTCCGTCGAGGCGCCAATAAGATAAAAGTCCCCCTTTTGATACCTGAACTTATAGATGTCATCCACACGCATAAAATGAAATCCAACCTCTAAAACACCATTGTCGATGGACAGCACATCCAAAGGGTCCCCGTCCATCCACCCTTCGTCCTCTCTCCATATAAACGAATTATTCTGACAGATCACACGGTAACTGTCCCCCGCCGTATCCCTGAATAAGATCAACAGGACCCTCGGCCGGTGAAACTTAATGCTGTCCTCCCGCCTTTCCCGTATGCTGTCCGCATACTCTATCACCACCACCAGATCCGCCCATCCGTCCTTGTTGAGGTCCCCAAGAACACTGTCTTTGACACTCCACCCCGACCCGGCCAGCGCTGTCGCCGACCCTATGGACCTGCTGAACGTCGGAAAAACAAAGGGCTGGGCGTCCAGCGCAGCCGGCAAAACCCAAAGAGCCATAACACAGTATATACTTTTCATACCATTACAACGTAAAACCGCACAATTTTTGTATCAAAAACAGACGGTAGACAAAACCGACTAGTCCATAAAACATTACATTTCAATCAACTATCAATCTGGCATCTACTTAGCAGTACCACCAGTGCCAAATAATAAGCTCATGTTCAAAAACTACTTCAAAATAGCCCTGAGAAACCTCCGCAGGAATAGATCCACTACAGCTATCAATATCGCGGGTCTGGCCCTGGGTATCGCCTCCTGTCTGCTGATCGTGCTTTTTGTACAGAACGAGCTTAGCTATGACCGCTACAACACAAAAGCGGATCGCATCTTCCGCGTGGTCCTCAAAGGGAAAATGCAAGTGGGAGAACTCAAAGAGGCCAACGTGATGCCCCCTGTGGCGGCAACCTTAAAAAAGGATTTTCCAGAAATAGAGGACGCCACCCGTATACGCTCATATGGTACCCCAAGGATCACCTATGGCAACAAGACCTTTAAAGAGGACGCCATCGCCTTTGTCGATTCCAATTTCTTCCATGTCTTCACCGTCCCGCTGATCAAAGGCGATCCCAATACCGCACTGCTCCAACCCAATACAATAGTGATCTCACGCAGCGTGGCAAAAAAATATTTTGGCAGCGAAAACCCTCTCGGTAAGGTGCTTCAGTTCAAGGACAGCAAGGCCGCCGCCACCGTCACGGGTATGTTTGACGAGATCCCCGCCAATTCGCATTTCCACTTTGGCGTCCTGGCTTCCATGTCCACTCTCCCCGAGGCAAAAGACCCCACCTGGCTCAACTCAAATTTCTTTACCTACCTGGTCCTGCCCCAACATTACGACTACAAAAAGCTGGAAGCAAAATTGCCGCAGGAGGTAGATAAATATGTAAGCCCACAGTTACAGAAAGCCCTTGGCCTCACGATAGAACAATTCAGAAAGAATGGCAATTCCATCGACCTCTATCTCCAACCCCTGACGGACATCCATCTGCATTCCGATCTCACAGGCGACATGGAACCATACGGCAACCTTAGCTATGTATACATCTTTAGCGCAGTGGCTATCTTTATGCTGCTGATCGCCTGCATCAATTTTATGAACCTCTCCACGGCCGCCGCCTTTAAAAGGGCCAGGGAAGTGGGGATCCGTAAGGTAATGGGTTCCGTCAAAGGACAACTGATCCGGCAGTTCCTGCTGGAATCCCTCGTACTGACGGCCATCGCCCTGTCGCTAGCCCTCGTGCTGGTCAATTTTGCCCGCCCCTTCTTTAATAACATCACGGGACAGCATCTCGATCTGCACTTAAGCTCCCATCCCTGGATCATCCCCGGACTCCTGGCACTTGGCCTCTTCACCGGTCTGTTAGCAGGCAGCTACCCCGCCTTCTTCCTGTCTTCCTTCAATCCTATCACTGTGCTAAAAGGCAGGCTCACAGGAGGGAAAAGCAGCGCCGGTTTGCGCAGCGGACTGGTAGTGTTCCAGTTCTTCATCTCCATCAGTCTGATAATAGGCACCCTGGTCATGTATGGACAGCTGTCCTATATGCGGAATAAAGACCTGGGCTATAATAAAGACCAGGTACTCATCGTACAGGAGATCTGGTGGCTGGGGGATAAAAAGGAGGCGTTCCGTCAGCAGTTGTTACAGGATCCGCGTGTAGTGAGCGTGTCCAATTCGGGCTATCTGCCGGCAGGACCTTCCAATGGTAATAATTTCTTTGTCTATTCGGATGGCAACCACGATCAGAATATCAAGACCCTGCGCTATGATGTGGATGAGAATTATATGCCCACCCTCGGTATGACCATGGCGACAGGACGTAACTTCTCAAAGGAATATGCGTCCGATTCCACAGCCGTCATTGTCAACGAGTCAGCCGCCCGCGCTTTTGGATGGAAGAATAACTCCCTGGGACATACGATCACACATTCGGAGAATAATGGCGTCAAAACTACTTATCATGTCATCGGGGTAGTAAAAGACTTTCATTTCAGAAGTCTGCACGAGCAGATCACCCCCCTCGTAATGACCCTGGGCCCTGACTGGTACAACTTTATTGTAAAGACCAGGACAAAGGACATCGCGGGGCTGTTGTCTGATATGCAGCACAAATGGTCGGCTATGACGACGGAATCCGCATTTTCCTATTCCTTCCTGGATCAACGATTTGAAAATACGTATAGGTCCGAACAGAACATCGGTCTTATCATGGGCATCTTCGCCGGATTGACCATTTTCGTAGCCTGTCTCGGTCTTTTTGGCCTGGCCACTTTCACGGCAGCTCAACGTGTCAAGGAAATAGGTATTCGCAAGGTACTGGGAGCCGACGTGACAGGACTGGTCGCTCTTTTATCAAAAGACTTTTTAAAGCTGGTGGGTATCGCCTTTCTTATCGCCGCCCCTGTGGCATGGTGGGTGATGAACCGCTGGCTGGAAGACTTCGTCTATCGTATCACCATCAGTGGGTGGATCTTCGTGGCAACTGCCGCCCTATCCCTCCTGGTAGCCCTGCTGACCATCGGTTCACAGGCAATAAAGGCTGCGCTGGCAAATCCGGTGAAGAGCTTGCGGTCGGAGTAATATGATAGCCATCTAATACCTCACCGACCTGGGCAATACCGCTGGCTTTGCAATCCCATTGAGATCATAAACGATCTTTCCCCCTTTAATGGTCATAGCACATTCCAGCCGGCCGGCGCCTTCTATCCGGCGGCCCGTATAATCGAAGAACCCAAACTTGCCCTTCCGGAGATTGAGCAACGCAACATCAGCTATAGCGCCCACGGAAAGATGCCCTAACTCTTCGTGCTTTATCTCACGGGCAGGGTTCCAGGTCAAAGCCGCAACAACACTGTCAGGCCTCATCCCCATCGCCAGGAACTGCGAAGACACATTCAGTATATCCTTCATGGAGCCATTCATGCTGTGCGCATGGATATCCGTGCTGATCGAACTGGGATAGAACCCTTGTTTAGACGCGGGTATCCCTTGTGAAAAAGCAAAGCTGATCCCGCCATATCCCACATCAAAGACAATGCCCCGCTGCCGCGCCTGCCATACAAAAGGTTTTACTGTATGCGACAGCGTATCCACGATAAACTCTCTGTTCGACAGTTGTGCAAAACAATGCGTGAAAATATCCCCCGGCCGTAATTCATACATAAATAGCTGCTCGATGGAGAGAGGAGGCTTGCTTCCGCCAAAATCGATCATAACGGGGACGCCGGCAAGCTTCCCTGCTTTCACAGCCTCATCGACAGGCTTCCACAACGGGCCGCTATAATGGGCCACTTTAAACCCTACGATCAGGTCCGGGTATTGCCGGGCCATCTCAGCTGCCTTGGCGCCATCCATGTCTGTGGTATCCTGTTCATACATCCCTTCTCCCCGCATCCCCCCACCTACGATGTTCACCCATGCCAGCACCCGTGTCTGGCTCCGCTGGATCACATGCTCACAAAAAAGAGGGAAATTACGCCAGCCCGAACTGCCCGCATCCACCACCGTGGTAACGCCCGTGCGAAAGGTAAAACCGTCCGGGACGATGCCTCCCTGACCATTACTGTATGAATTCTCAAAACCATAAAAGACATGCACATGGATATCGATAAGCCCCGGCGTCACATACAGCCCGCGGGCATCCACTACCTGCGCAGCCCGGCTTCCATCAATGGACCGCTCTATACGCGCGATCTTCCCATCGCTGATAGCAACATCCATCACCGCATCGATGTGGTTCCTGGGGTCGATAACATGCCCCCCCTTGATGACAATAGAATAGGGCTGCCCCATACCCTGTAGAAAGATAAGCAAAAACAACAGCAGCAAATACAACTTTGACACCCGGCTCCTTACCATTTTGCTGCTGTCGTTTGCATTCCCCTCTTTAAAAGAAGGAGTGTATATTGACCAATTCACGTGTAGTACGGGTATAAGATTATACATAAGCGATACAATCCATTTCCACCAGGGAATTACCCGGAACCCCACCCTTTGCAACGGCCACCGTCGTACGTACAGGAGGCTTGCTGCCAAAACGTCCTTTGTAAACCTCGTTCATACCCTGGTAATCCGCAATGTCATTGAGAAAAACAGTCACCTTTAACACCTTTTCCATGGAAGAACCCGCGGCGATCAGCTCCTTCTCCAGCTCCTTCAGCACGATCTCCGTATGTGCCTTGATCTCGAATGGTGCAACGTGCGCACCCTTGCCGGCAATAAACACCAAACCATTGTACTTGGTATTTCCGGAGAACAAAGGCACCTCCTGCTGATATTCCGCTGCCGATACACCCGCCGTACCCGCTTCATGCTGGACACCACCCGTATCTGCCGGTTTTATTTTCTCAGCCTTGCTTATAATAGTAGCTCCCAACACCCCTCCAATCGCTCCCAACAATCTTTTTAAAGCAGTCCGTCTTTGCTTTTCCATGGTTGAACTCATTTAAAGGTTTTTGCAATTAATTTGCAATAAATATACGCAGATTTTGCAAATTTAAACTTGTTTTTTCCCGGCTTCTGCAATGTTCCTGAACCTATATTTGACCCATGTTTGACCTGCTTTATAAGAAGATCACTGAAAAAATCACGCTGACAGAAGATGAGTTTGAGCTATGTAAACCCCTGTTCTCGCAACGAAAGCTCCGCAAACGACAATTCATCCTGCAGGAAGGTGATGTGTCCAGGTACAACATCTTTGTGGGTAAAGGCCTGTTACGGTCATATACCATCGATGAAAAAGGCGGCGAACATATCCTTCAATTCGCTTTCGAAGGCTGGTGGACAGCCGACCTCTATAGCTTTTTTACAGACGAACCCTCTCTTTTTAACATCGAAGCCCTGGAAGATAGCGAACTGCTGATGATCACCCGCCCTTCATGGGAATCCCTTCTAAACAAGCTTCCCGCCATCGAACGATACTTCCGCATCCTCATCCAGAACAGCCTTATCGCTACCCAGCGGCGGCTGATAGGCTCACTCAGCGAAACAGCCGAACAGAAATACCTCAAATTCGTAAAAGCCTATCCGGAAAGCATCCAGCGCGTCCCTCAGCACATGATCGCCTCTTATCTCGGTATCACCCGCGAAACACTTAGCCGCCTGCGAAGGGATATCGCTTCGGGGAAATCATTCCCCTAAAGCCTGCACGCCAATTCTTATGCCCGGCGTAAAAATGTGACCTAGATCAACGCCATTACTTACCATACATCAATGGAGCTCCCCCCTCCGGCATCGTAGTTTTGTCTTATCAAATCACACAAAAAATTAACTACCATGTCAAACGTTAAATGGTCAATTGACCCCAGCCACTCAGAAGTAACCTTCAAGGTAAAACACCTTATGATCAGCACCGTTACCGGTCATTTTAATAAATTCAACCTGGATGTTATCACAAATGGGGAAGATTTTAACACCGCCTCGGAGATCCTGTTCACCGCAGACATCGACTCTATCAATACCAACAGCGATCAACGGGACGCACACCTCAAATCTGAAGATTTCTTCCATGCCGCAAAACACGCTCAGCTCGAATTCGCAGGCACTAAATATGAAGCAAAAGGCGATGAAGCCAAACTGCACGGCAATCTCACTATTAAAGGCGTAACCAAACCGATCACCCTGAACGTAGAGTTCGGCGGCATCGTAAAAGACCCCTATGGACAGACAAAGGCCGGTTTTACCGTCACCGGTAAGATCAGCCGTAAGGAATTCGGCCTCACCTGGAATGCCGTCACAGAATCCGGCGGTGTGGTAGTGGGAGATGAGATCAAGGTCAACGCCGAAGTTCAATTAATTAAACAATCTTAAACAAACCAAATCATTTAAACAATCCTAAACAGACCAATTATATGTCAGACAGAATACTCGGACTTCACCACATTACCGCTATTGCCGCCAACGCCCGGCGCAACCAGGACTTCTATACCAGGGTCCTGGGCCAGCGGCTGGTGAAAAAGACGGTAAACTTTGACGATCCCGGCACCTATCACTTTTACTTTGGCAACGAAACAGGCGCCCCCGGTACTATCCTCACTTTCTTCCCCTGGGAAGGTATGGGAACAGGTCGCACCGGCTCAGGCATGGCCACGGCCATCGGCTATTCCGTACCCAAGGACAGCCTGGAATTCTGGAAAGACAGATTTACAAAGACGGGTACCAGACATGACGCCATCAGCCAACGTTTTGGCGAACAATACCTCTCTTTCCAGGATCCGGACGGACTAAATATAGACCTCGTCGTCAGCAAAATCCCGGACAGCCGGGCTGCATGGACGACCCCGGACACCGGGGCGGCAGACGCGATAAAGGGCTTTCACAGCGTTACGCTTACATTGCGCAGCATCAAGCCCACCGCAACGATCCTCACCGATATTTTTGGCTATAAGTTACTGGAACAGGAAGGCAATCGCTACCGGTATATCACAGACGCAATTGAAAATGCCGCTATCGTAGACCTGGTAGAAGCCCCTTCCGAGTCCTTTGGTTACAACGCGGCGGGGACCAACCACCACGTGGCATTCCGGGTAAAGAACGATGAGATACTGATGGAATTCAGGGAGAAGATCGTAAAAAAAGGTTTGCACATCACCCCCAAGATCGACAGGGATTATTTCTTCTCGCTCTATTTTAGAGAACCCGGCGGCGTGTTGTTCGAACTGGCCACCGATAATCCCGGCTTTACCAGAGACGAGACGCTGAACGAACTGGGTACGCATCTCAAACTGCCCCGGCAGTATGAGGCTGACCGCGCCCGTATCGAAGCTGTATTACCCAAACTGGGCTAAACATCCGGATGGGTGGACCCCAAAAATTATCTATATGCACACAAAAAATATCATCACCGCAGGCAAAAAACTGGAAGAAGCTGACAAAGCCCTTATCCTGATCCATGGACGGGGAGGACGGGCCGGCGACATCCTTTTTCTTGCCGACGAGCTGGCAGTAGGCAATTACGCCCTGCTGGCTCCCCAGGCCACGGGTAACACCTGGTACCCCTATTCGTTCATGGCGCCGCCGGCACAGAATGAACCTTATCTTTCTTCAGCACTCGATACGCTCAAAGGACTGGTGGCTGACATCAATGCCGCCGGCATCCCCAACGAGCGCATCTATCTGCTGGGCTTTTCCCAGGGCGCCTGTCTGACACTGGAATTTGTCACCCGTAATGCCACCCGTTATGGCGGTGTGGTTGCCTTCACCGGCGGCCTCATCGGAGATAAGATCTACCCCGCCAACTACAAAGGCGATTTCAACGGCACGCCTGTCTTCATCGGCACCAGCGATCCTGATCCGCACGTTCCCGTGGAAAGGGTTTACGCCACTACCAATATTTTAAAAGACATGCACGCCAGTGTGACGGAAAAGGTCTATACCATGATGGGACATACTATCTCCCAGGACGAGATCGATCAGGCAAATAACCTGATCTTTAACCCCATAACAGCGACGATATGAAGACTCTTTTATTCCCCGCCGCCGAAAGAGGTGTCAAAGACATCGGCTGGCTGAAAAGTAATTTCTTCTTTAGCTTTAGCGATTATGCCGATCCCTCCAAAAGCGCATTTGGCACCCTCGTTGCCTTTAATGACGACTTCCTTCAACAAGGAAAAGGGTTTGGTATCCACCCCCATCTCAATATGGAGATCATCTCCATTATGCTAAAAGGGAAGATGAACCATAAAGACACTTTAGGCTACAGCACTGTCGTTGAAGAAGGCGGCGTACAGATCATGAGCGCGGGTGCCGGACTCCGGCATGAAGAATACAATATAGGAGAAGAAGAGGTAAATTTTCTGCAGATCTGGATCCAGCCAAAACTGCAGAATATCACCCCCCGTTACCAGACACGCAGCTTTCCCAAAGCCGGCCGGAAAGGTCAGCTAAAGACCATCGTATCCGGAGAAGAAGGACAGGAACATTGCTGGGTCAACCAGAACGCCAAACTCTCCCTGGGGTATTTTGAAAAGGGTAAAGACATCACTTATAATTTCAACCCCACCAATAAATGCCTTTTTATCTTCGTTATGGAAGGCAATATAAAGATAAACCCCACTACCTTGCAACAGAGGGACGCCATCGGTATCTGGGACACAAGCGACGTGACCATTCATTGCGATACGGACGCCCATTTCCTGATCATCGAGACACCGGTAAACCAGAAATAAGATTAGTTTCTTTTTACAAACGCAACCACCGTATCCACCAGCTTTTTATTCAGCGGCAGTTGCTCATTCTCGTAAGTCGCCACATTCCGGGCCCTGTCCGTGGGAGCATCTTTTAGCACATGGTTCATACTGTCGATGAATACCAGAGAGGACTTAGGCGCCGCCGACTTGAGCCTTTCCGCATCTTCCCGTTGAACCTGCAGGTCGGTCAGACCCTGGATGATCAGTACCGGTATCTTTAATTTGACGATCTCTTTTGCCGGATCATAGCTTGCCCAGGATTTGTAATAGATCTCCTGCCCCTTTTCCAAATTGCCCAGGGCGCTGTCGACGCCGGCCCTGCTAAGCCCCATTTGAGCAAATTGTCTTCTTAATACAACTTCCGCCGAAGCACCGGCCCCAGCCAGGGAAATATATCCGTCAGCATGTCCTTCCCGCGCCGCAACAACCCCGATCAATGCCCCTTCACTATGTCCGATGACGATCACCCTGGAGAAACGTCCGTCGGCCCGCAATCGCTGGATACACTTTACGGCATCATCGATATAATCCTCTATTCGTAAAGTATCCATACGGCCTTTAATGTTGGCGCTCTCCCCGATAAACCTTTTATCGTACCGGTAGGTAGCTATCCCGTTCTTTTGCAAAGACTCCGACAACATCCTGTAAGGCGCCGCCTTAACACCCAATGGGTTATTTCCATCCCTGTCTGTCGGGCCCGATCCGGCGATGATCAACGCCACAGGAGGCTTCTGTCCCGCATCCGGCGCCGGTGTCAGCAGCTCCCCGTAAAGTTCGCCGCCAGGCACAGCAATCTTATAATTAGTATGATAAACAGTTTTGGTTGACTTGCCCGGCCGGTTGAACAAGCCTGCAATATGTAAATTGGAATCGATGACCAGCAGCAGCATGAGTGAATGCTTCGAGCCGGCAGCTGCAAACCTGTTATAACCGCCCATATTCCCCGCATCCAGATCGAATGCCTCCAGGTCCCCCACAGCCTCCTTTATCTGTACAAATACATGACGCCAATTGTCGGCCCCCACCGCCCCCTTCATCTGTGTATTAAACATACCATATATGCTGTCGGGATTGTTCCCAGCATACCATTTTCTAAATGATTGCAACGGTCCTTCATAAGGACCGAACTTTTGAGCATTGAGAGCGCCGGTACACAACAATGCCACAAGCAAAAAGGGATATTTACGCATACAACAAATTTACCCGTTTTTTCTATGGATTTTTAAAGCGCTCGCATCTAATCCACTTTAACCATTAGTCTATGAGAAAATTGCTGACCCTTCCATTAAACTTTTTGTTTATTTATGGCGCCTGGGCCCAACCCCTGCGGGATACCGGCAAACCTCCCATCGCCCTAAAACCCTGGTCCCCTGACAGGAATACCATAATGAATTTTTTCCAGGATCAACAGTTTGCGGAGGCCGTCGACTATCTGCAGCCCGCCTTCGCCGCCGACAGCAGCAACATCAATGTCCTGACCTGGCTGGGCTATGCAAGCTATATGAACGACGATAAGCCCGCTTCGGAAAGATATAACACCCGTATATTCCAGTTGGACAGCAACAATATATCCGCCTTGTCCTACCTGGTCACGCTCAATAAGGACGATGCCCATGTCATCGCCATGGAATATGCGGCAAGACTCATCCGGCTTCAGCCCAATAAACCCCTCTGGTGGCGCACCATGGGCGACCTGTTCCGGAGGAGCAACGAGATCGACTCCGCCATCATCTATCACCGTCATGCCTACGAGCTGGCGCCTGCCGACTACAAAAATGCGGTCGCATTGGCGGACGCCCTCATCGAAAAAAAACTGTACCCCCAGGCCGACAGCATCCTGGATGCGAGCCTGGTCAGGGATTCCATGAACCTTTCCCTGCTGAAATCCCGTATCCACTCCGCTTATCTATCCCAGGATTATGCCTCCGCCATCGTCCCTGGAGAAAGGATCAAACAGCAGAACGTAGCGATCCTCAACGCCCTGACCTGGTTGACCCTATCTTATTACAACCTGAAAAAATACCCCGAATGCGTCTCCACCTGTGAATATATGCTATCAAATGGCTTGGAGGTGGAATCCATTTATTACTACGAATCGAGGGCTTATGCCAGGATGAAAGAGTATAAGAAAAGCAATGACTTGCTGGCTATCTGTCTTAACAAGGCTATTTCGCATACAGCCGAATGGTATTACAACGACCTGGGCAGCAATGACGAGGAGCTGAAGGATTATAAGACCGCCATTGCTCATTACGATACGGCTTACTATTTATTCAAAGAGCCCCTGATGCTCTACAACTGCGGGCGCATCTGCGAAACACAGCTGCACAACAAGCCCCTGGCCCGGAAATATTTCACGCTGTACCTTGCAACAGCCCATCCACAGTCGGAGGAAGAAAAAAAGGCTTATCATTATGTGCGCCTGCACTGGGGCCCGCACAAAAAATAACCCCCGTCCCTCACCCCCCAAAACTCCTCACCACCCCCTCTTTATAATGCCCGCTGACAGGCACCACCTGCTGATCCGCCAACACCAGCTCAGCCGTCTTTACGATCTTGATCTTCGATACGGAGACAATATAGGACTTATGCGTCCGTATAAATTTTCCCGGTGGCAATAATTCTTCGAGCTTCTTCATCGTCAGATGTACCAGATACTTCCTCTCCGGCGTAACCACCCTCATATAATCCCTTGACCCCTCGATATACAGGATCTCTGAAAAAGGTATCCGTATCATCCCCTCTTTTTCTTTTATAACAAGCGCATCCGACACCTCATCAGACTCCCCCGCCAGCGCCGACACCCCCGAAACACCCAACGCCTTTACCTTCCCCACCGCCAGGGAAAACCGCTCATAAGAAAAAGGCTTCAACAAATAATCCACCACATTCAACTCATAACCCTGCAACGCATACTCCGCATACGCAGTTGTAAAGATGACTTTGGGAGGATCAGGCAAGGTCTTTAAAAAGGTGATGCCATTCACCAGCGGCATCTCGATGTCCAAAAAGATGAGGTCGATCTTATGCTGCTGCAGCTTGGCAAAAGCTTCCATGGCATTACGGCACTTCGCTATCAGGGTCAACCCCTCCGTCTGTAAAATATATTGTTCCAGGATCTGGTGTGCGATCACCTCGTCATCCGCTATCAAACAATGGATCATAATCTGATTTTTAAGTCGACGGTATATACATCGCCGTTGCCCGTGATCTGTAATGTATGTCGTTCCGGGTAATATAAGGCAAGTCTTTTCCGTACATTTTCGATACCGACCCCGCCATATTGACCGGACCGCACCGGCATACCCGTCAGCACACTGTTGGAGAGCGTAAAATGAAGGGCCCCATCGGCTACCTCTACCCGCCCCCGGATAAACCCGCTGTCCGCCACCCGCTGCGAACCATGTTTAAAACTGTTCTCCAAAAAGGGGATCAGCAGCAGGGGGGCGATAGTGATCTTTTCCCTGTCCGGCGCCATGATATCAAAAGATATGTCCGCCATAGGGTATCGTTTCTTCTCCATTTCCAGATAGTTCCCCACAAAGGTAAGGTCCTTGTCCAGCAACACCTGGTTCCCCTGGCAATCGTAGAGGACATAGCGCATCATGTCCGACAGACGCAGGATAAAAGAAGGGGTATCCTTTGCTCCCGTCAGGCTCATCCCATAGATACTATTCAACGTATTAAATAGGAAATGCGGATGCAATTGCGCCTTTAATGTCTCCAGCTGCAATACAAGATGGTCCCGCTCCAGATCATGCCGCTTACGCTCGTTCTCAAAACCCCAGCGCATAAACATGATGGAAAAGAATACCAGCGGATCTATGAGGTGTTCCGATCCATGTAACGAAAGATTTAAAAGACTATGATCATACCACCTGGCCTGGGAAACATAAAAATTGTCCAGCGCCGGATTCGTATTCAACATCTTGAACAAATGGGTCACCCCCCAGTTACACCATTTCATAAAAAACAAAAAATAAACCCCGGACAGTAAGCCAAGCAGTACATACCTCCGCCGTCGCAAAAGCCAGGGGCCAATCCCCCTGTATAAGGGTATCACATAGGCAGTTGTGGCAATACAATACAGCATCAGCTGAGGGAAAGGAAAATTCTCCCGTATATGGGGCAGCGCACGGCTTTCCAGGGTCACCCCGTATTTATACAGGGACACATAGATCACCCAGATCATCAGCTCATATATTGGGATACCCGGCCCTCTCCCTCCTTTAGATACGAATAGCTTCATATCGCCAAAACTATGGCATTTCCCCCCTCTCCCGGAAGCCCCCTTCGACAAAACACCGCTTTCTTTCGACAAGATAAGCTCCCCCGGATTATGCAGACGATTCGTCGGCTTTGGCAGAACGGCGCTTTACAATCCCCTTCCCACGGCGTTGTTTTGCTCTCACAACAACAAAATCCTAAAAAATGAACAAGCTTATCGCCTCCATCCTGACAGCTCTCGCCCTCCTCCTGAATAGTCATACCACCCGCGCCCAGGACAGTACAGCCAGCCCGAAGGACTCAGCCAAACAGCTCGCTGCCGTATCCGTCACCGCCGCCAAACCCTATATCATCCAACACACGGACAAGATTATCATAAACATCACCCAAAGCCCTCTGGCCGCGGGTGGCAACGCCTACGAGGCGGTAAAAAGAGTACCCGGCATCATCGACCTGCAGGGATTACAGTTCAGAGGCCGCCAGGTCACCGTATTTATGGACGACAGACCCGTGCGCCTCAGCGGGGAAGAGCTGCAGAACTACTTGTCCGCCATACCCGCCGGGACTATCGATCGTATCGAGGTCCTCCCGCACCCTACCTCTAAATACGAGGCCAATGGCGGCGTGGTCATCAATATCATCTCCGCCAGGAGCAAGGACATGGGAGCCAACGGCGCCTTCACCGCAGGCGCCGGAGCCGGCAGATACGGCCGGTATAATACAGGACTTAACCTAAACTACCGCAGCAAAAAATTAAGTCTTTACGGCAGCTACGACCTTCTGTATACAAAGGTCCGCAACAACAGCACCACCACCCGTCAATTTAACGATGCCTATAAAATATTCGAAGACCAGTCCGCTCTTTCACAAGCCTCCAACCATACATTCCGTATAGGTTTCGACTACACTATCAACAAGAACAGCAGCTTTGGCATATTGATAAGAGGCGCTCTCAGCAACAGGAACAAGGACATCACAAACGTATCCCGTCAGCATTATGAAACCCGGGATACCTTCTCCACCGTCACCACGGTGAACCATAACCAATATTTCACGCCTTCTGTCAACCTGTATTATAAGATAAAGGGCCTCACTATCAATGCCGACTATTTCAGCTATGTGAAGGATTGGAGAGATGATTTTACCACCCGGTTCACAAACGAAAAGAACGAAGAATACCGTACGGCCTACCTGCTGAAGGACAACTCCCCGGCAAGGAACACCTCAAGGTCCCTCTCCGCCGACTATGCTTTTCACCTGGGGGAGATCCGGTACGAGACAGGTCTGAAAACCATCCTTACCCACACAGACAACGACGTGGCCTGGGAAACCTTTGACGGCAACAGCTGGACCAACGACCCTGCACGTAGCAACCATTTTATCTATAACGAAAACATTTATGCCGCTTATCTCAACTTAACCCGTACACTGGGCAAGCTCACCCTGCAGACAGGGCTGCGGGCAGAGCACACATATACCAACGGCAACTCCGTCACCTTAAAACAGGAAAGGACAAACAGGTATACCAATCTTTTTCCCAACCTCAATATAACATATACGCCAACCGACGACCACCAATTCAGTTTTTCCTACAGCCGCAACATCGAACGCTATGGTTTCAGCATCGTCAATCCCTTTATCATCTATCAGAGCCAATATGCCTACTACCAGGGTAACCCCAATATCAAACCGAGCTTTTATCACAATTTCGAACTTAGCTGGGCTTACCGCAATGAATGGATGGCTTCTTTCGGCTACAGCCACTACGTGGACGTACCGGCCGAGATATACAAAAAAGATCCCGGCGGCAATGCTGTGATCAGCACGTACGACAATGTCTCTTCCGCTGACCAGCTGACTTTCAACCTCACCTGGACAAAAAGCCTCCTGAGAGGCCGCCTGTCCACCAGCAATACCCTCGGCGGTCTTCACGCCGGCTATCATGCCCCGGCTTCCACCGGTCTGAACAACACATCCTATACCGCCTACCTCAGCAGCAATAACCGTATCCTTTTCAACCATGGATGGAAAGCGGAGATCAACGCCGATTACTACAGCCCGATGGCCGTCGGCGCCTACAGCTTCAGGTCGCAATTCGAGATGGGAGCCGGCCTGTCCAAAAACATCTTAAAAAATAAAGGAACACTGACCCTCAATGTGACAGATATTTTTAACACCAGCAAACGCCGTTATACCACCTCCAGCTTTGGCACCGCTTCCCTCACCCGTGATAACCCGGAAACCCGCTTTGTAAAGTTGGTATTCACCTATAAATTTGGTAATTCTCAGGTCAAGGCCGCACGTACCCGGCAGACGGGCCTTGATGAGATAAAGAACAGAATGAATTGACGCCTCACCCCAGCACCTTCCGCACCCCATTACGGAAAAGCTTCCCAATCGGTATTTCCATCTTTTCAATCTCTATCAGCTCATGCGTATACGATCTTATCTTCCCGATGTTGACGATAAAACTCCGGTGCGTGCGTATAAAGACCTCTTCCGGCAGCATGGCCGCCACGGAAGAAATGGATTGCTTCGTGATGATCACCCCATCGCAGGTGTGTATTTTCACATAGTCTTTCATGCTTTCCACATACATGATGTCCGCCAGTATTACCTTCACCATTTTCCGGTCCATCCGGAAATACACAAAAGCGTCCTTCCCGACAGTCGGCGGTGCGGTTTCAACCGCCGGCGCGGCTACAGGCAGCGCATATTGAAAAGCCTTGCTCACCGCCTTTACAAATCGGTCGAATTGTATAGGCTTCAACAAATAATCCACTATATCCAGCTCATATCCTTCCAACGCATAGTCGGCATGGGCTGTGGTAAATATCACCCGGGGAGGATTCTTCAATATCTTTATCAATTCCGTACCCTTCAGCTGCGGCATACGTATATCCAGGAACAGCAGATCGACCGAATGCTTTTGAAGAAAGCTCAAAACCTCCATGGCATTTGCACATTCCCCCGTCAGCTCAAGCATGGGCATTTCGCCGATATAACGACGGAGGATGTCCCTGGCAGGCGGCTCGTCATCCACGATCAGACATTTTATGGTAGGGCTATTCTGCAAGTTGATACGCTATTATATTTGTATTCACCATCTTCCCGGCCTCCGGCTTTCTCTCTAATTGTACCTTTAAATTAACAATAAAAACTTCTTCCTCATTATTGATCACCAGCTGATGTCTTCCCGGATACATATATTCCAGACGTTTTACGACATTGGCGATCCCGATACCGCCGGCAGGGGCGGATATGCCGGAAGCCTTCCCATTCAACAGTTTCATCTTTATCCAATCGCCCTCGACAAGGATCTGCAGGCTTATCCATGGCTGTTCCAGCATCTGGCTGGCGCCATGCTTAAAACAATTCTCTATAAATGGCAGCAACAGCAAAGGGGCGATATAGGCATCCTCCGTATCGCCGGTCACCTGTACATTGACATCCAGCTTATTGCCATACCGTACCCGTTCCAGCAGAACATAGTCCTGCACCATCTTCAGCTCTTTTTCCAGCGGCACCAGGGGTATATCACATTCATACAACATATACCGCAAAAGATCGGACAGACCCGCGATAAGCACAGGCGCCGAGGAAGACCCCACCTGGGCATGAGCATATACGTTGTTCAATGTATTAAAAAGAAAATGCGGGTGCACCTGTGCTTTCAGCAGCTGCAGCTGCGAGGCGATGTTCTCCTTCTGCAGCTCCAGGTTACGGGCCTGTTTGACATAATAGTACTTCATCAGCTTGATGGCGGCAGCCAGACCGGCGATGGTAATCCCCCCTCGTAGTCCGGCCAGCAGGCTCGAATAAAAGTTGCCGTGACTGGAATAAGCCGGGGGAACAAGCTTAACAATATCTCCCAGTATCCGATGCCTGATCTGGTCGAGAATATAGTTACCTTCAACAGCGGATAGTGCTCCCGTAGCCAGGAACAACAAGATCACCAGCAAGGCCGTCTGCACATATTTCCCTTTCACGACAAACTTTGGTATCACAAAGTACATCAATGAGTAAGCAAGGAACATATGCGTCACCAGGTAGACCAGGGCATCGACGCTGGACATTTCCAACCGCTGAAAAAAGCTCAATTTCATCAATGGAGGCGCAAATGAATACAGAAGAGCCTGCGCCCCCCCCCATACCCCCCAGAATGCCAGATGCCGCCGCCACCGGTACTTGGGTGCATTTGAGAATATGAACGGATTGCTATCCATATTCCCAAATTTACTAATAGCTTGACAGACCAGGGACGCTGCCCGTCATTTGTCGATATAAAGACGGGTTTTGTCGACTAATGGCTTTTGACGGGTCTTTCCGGTTCTCCCAGACCGTCACCACCTGTTCCAGCTCTTTTGTCAGCCATAGTTTTGCCTTTTTACGAAAAGGGTTCAGCACACCCTTCACCTTTTCCTTGTATAACAACTGGTTATCGTTGTTATAAAAATACACAATGGAAGAGTCGGTATTGTTTTCCACTACCCAATAGCCCCTATCGGATACCCAGCTGGGAATGGGACGCACATCTTCCTGTGCCGCGGCCGGCAGGGCGGCCAGACAAACAAAAACTCCTGCGATGATGATTAGCTTGTTCATAACCTGATTTTTTTTATATACCGAAACTACTCCCTCATCAGCCCCATAAATTAGAAAGTAGCTCAGCACGGCATTGCCGTCTCCATATGACCGCCAAAAGGCGACCAGCACACATGACCGCCGCTAATGTCATTCGTCGATGATTTTCGCTTAACTTTAATCTTATGAACAGACGAACCTTCATACAGCTGTCTTCTGCCGCCGCCGCAGGCAATACTTTTCTCACTGCCATGGGCGAACCACAGGATGGAAGACTAAAGAATTGGGCCGGCAACATCGAATACAGCACAGACCAGGTACATTATCCCCGCACGGTGGAAGAGGTGCAGGCTATTGTACAACAGCTCCCTACCTATAGGGCCCTGGGTACAAGACACTGCTTCAACAGGATTGCCGACAGCAAGGCCCATCTTATCTCTACACGCGATCTAAACAAAGTGATATCCCTGGACGCCGGCGCCCGGACAGTCACGGTGGAAGGAGGTATAAAATACGGGGAACTGGCTCCTTACCTGGATGGACAGGGTTATGCCTTGCATAACCTAGCTTCACTACCCCATATTTCCGTGGCCGGCTCTATCACCACAGCCACGCATGGCTCCGGTGTGGGTAATGGGAATCTCGCTACGGCAGTTACAGCCCTTGAGTTCGTCACCCCCTCGGGCGAAATAAAACATTTTTCAAAGGAAAAGGACGGTGACGCCTTCTATGGCGCCGTCGTGGGTCTGGGCGCGCTGGGTATCATCACAAAGGTCACCCTGGCCATACAACCCCGGTACCTGGTAAGACAGAACGTATATGAACATCTGCCGGTGCCCCAGCTAAAACAACATTTCAGCAATATCCTCTCAGCCGGCTACAGCGTCAGCCTGTTCACCGACTGGAGAACAGATACGGTCAACGAAGTCTGGGTAAAAAATAGGGTGGATCAGGGCGCGGCGCCCGCCGGTGAATGGTATGGAGCAACGGCAGCCACCAGGAACCTCCACCCTATCGCAGCCAACTCCGCGGAAAACTGTACTGAGCAGATGGGCGTCCCGGGACCCTGGCATGAACGACTGCCCCATTTTAAAATGGGTTTTACCCCCAGCAACGGAGAAGAGCTGCAGACGGAATATTTCGTCCCCCTCCATCATGGTATAGAAGCTTTTTCAGCCATCGCCCGTCTGGGTGGACAGATCAGCCCTCACCTGTTCATCTCCGAGATCCGCACCATCGCTGCCGACAGACTGTGGATGAGCCCTTGCAGAAACCAGGACTCCCTCGCCATCCATTTTACATGGAAACCGGACTGGCCCTCCGTCAGCCAGCTGCTGCCCGTCATCGAAAAGGAACTGGCCCCTTTTAATGCCCGGCCTCATTGGGGCAAGCTGTTCACCATGCCCCCCGCCACGCTGCAACGGCATTATGAGAAACTGGCCGATTTCCGGCAGCTGGCCGCCCGCCTGGACCCGCAAGGCAAACTGCACAATGAATTTATGGCGAACTTAATTTGACCTGGTAGAATCCCTCGAGCTTGAAAGCGCATTGTCGATCATCTGCTTTACGTCCCCAATCCCTTTCACCTGCTTTGCATCGATGGAGAAAACATAGTTGGTCAGCTCGTTCAGGATAACCCCATTGCGGGCGATCATCGAATCCACAAGACGATAATTGGCGCTGTCCAGGGGATTGCCCGAGATCTTTAAAGAGTCCGATAAAGGCTGGAACTTCGGATTTTGCAGACTTACCAGTTGATGATAAATACCAAGCTGTGCCTTGGTGTAGCTTTCATAATACTGCATATTCTCGCTAAAATTATCCTGTTGTTTGAACACCAGCGGAAAGAACCCGAGATAGGTAGTCGCGCAGACCAGGGATAAAAAGAAGGATTGGAGAGTAATCCCCGCATTGGTCCACCCTTTATTGATCATGACAAATAAGGTGACACCCCCGATACAGGATATGAACATCGTAAGGATAAGAACGCTATAGTAATTTCGAAAAAAGAGGATAGCCAGCGATAAATGATGTTCCTTCCGGAGCTTCATGATCTCATATTGGGTCTTAAAGACAGTAAAATAGGCCGAGGTAAGTACCGCGGGCTTCTTAAGCTTGATAACCCCGTCATTCAATATGTTCTCCGACTGATAGATAGGGTCCATCACTTTACCACTCAAACCGTTCACACCCAATAGTATCAGCTCAAAGAATAGAAATACGAGCAGCAGGGTACTAAAGAATACCAGCGTCGCCTTTACAGAGGCCCGCTGCCGGGCATACCAGGGGTAGATGTCTTTTAACGCCATTCAAGAAAAATACAAAAAAATTATTATATTTCATTCCCGAATCTTTCCCACCCTAATTGTTTGAATTTTGCAATTATTGGTTTGAAGCGTGTAATAATCCCCCCTTCCCGTCTTCCTACATTTGGGTATTAAAACCACCGATCATATGCAAAGAAAAAAAGTATGGTTTATCACAGGCGCATCTCATGGACTTGGACTGGCCTTTGTGCGACAGCTGCTGGAAAGGGGCGATCAGGTGGCTGCTACTACCCGGTCACTCGCCGGACTCTCCAGGAACATTACTGCCTTTGCGGGGAACTTCCTGCCCATGCAAGTGGACCTCACGGACGAAAAGGCAATAGAACAGGCTATCTCCGCTACCTGCAAAACTTTTGGTCGCATCGACGTAGTCGTCAACAACGCCGGCTTCGCCGTCCATGGCACGGTAGAAGAGCTGGGGCCGGCCGTCATCGACAGGTGTTTCGCCATCAACACGGTGGCCCCTATCACCGTCATGCACAAAGTACTACCCTACCTGAAACAGCAGGGCTCGGGATACATCCTCAACATATCCTCCCTGTCGGCCTGTGCAACAGCCACTGACATCGATCTGTACGCAGCGGCAAAACATGCCATCCTGGGTGTATCGGACTGTATTATGGAAGAAGTGCGCAACCTTGGTATACACATTACAGTAGTCGCCCCCGCGGCATTTCAAACCCAACTCTGGGCAAGGGAATATTTCACCCTGGAGGACATCAGGTTCAACGACCATGAAGAGGTAGCCGCCGGCTTTATCCGGCTGGCAGGTGACCCTGAACCACCCCGAATATTATTACTGGACAACCATTTTGAACACAACCTAAAGATCCAAAAACATACAAATAATGAAGTACAATTTGTTAGGTAACACAGGCCTGAAGGTTTCCGAACTTTGCCTGGGCACTATGACCTTTGGCGGCAAAGGGATCTGGACAGCCATTGGCACGTTGCCACAGGACGAAGTGGACGCACTGGTCCGGCGATCCATAGAAGCAGGCATCAACTTTATCGATACAGCCAATGTATATAGCGAAGGGGTCAGCGAGCAGATGACAGGGACCGCCATCCGCAACCTGGGCCTCCACCGGGAAGACCTCATCCTCGCCACAAAAGTAAGAGGCAAGGTAGGTGAAGGACCCAATCAGATAGGGCTTACCCGTAAACACATCCTTCATCAGGTGGAAGAAAGCCTTCGACGCCTGCAGACGGATTATATCGACTTGTACCAGATACATGGTTTCGACGCGCTTACCCCCCTGGAAGAAACCCTTTCAGCGCTGGATACGCTCGTCACCAGCGGAAAAGTACGCTACATCGGCTGTAGCAACCTGGCCGCCTGGCATATCATGAAGGCCCGGGGTATTTCCACACTGCACGACTATGCAAAGTTCGTTTCACTGCAAGCCTACTATACCATCGCCGGCCGTGATATAGAAAGAGAGATCGTACCTTTGCTATTGGACCAGAAAATGGGCCTGATGGTATGGAGCCCCCTGGCAGGAGGCCTGCTCAGCGGTAAATATACCCGGCATACCTCTCCGGAAGAAGGCCGCCGTGTCAACTTCGATTTCCCCCCTGTCAACAGGGAGAAGGTATATGATATCGTCGACGTCATGGCGGAGATCGGGAAGATCAGGGGCGTATCCGTAGCACAGGTGGCGCTTGCCTGGCTGCTCCATCAGCCTGTAGTAACCACTGTTATCATCGGTGCAAAAAGCCCTCAGCAATTGGAAGACAACCTAAAAGCTATCGAGCTGAAATTGGATGCCGCCGAACTGGAAAAACTGGACGCCGTCAGCAAACTCGCCCCGGAATATCCCGGCTGGATGCTGGAATGGCAAGGTAGAGATCGTAAATAGAACAACTAAAAACAAAAACAAGACAGCAATGTCGAACGTAGAAACTATCGCGGACTTCTATCGTAGTAAACACCTGGGCGTCCCGGACAACCTGGAAAGAGAAATAGGGCATTTCAATGCATTTAGGGTAGATGAGCTTTATCATACGTCAAAACCCATCCGCTACGCCCGCCGTGATTACTATAAGATCTCTCTTATCCGCGGTCATTACCTCTATCATTACGCCGACAAGAGTCTGGAAGTTTCCGGCCCGACATTGCTGTTCTTTAATCCCCGCGTTCCGTACACCTTTGAACTTGTGGGCGAACAAGTACCCTTCTCCGGCTATTTCTGTATCTTCAAGGAAGAGTTCTTCAGCGAGCACATGCGTCTCAGCCTGCGGGAGCTTCCCATGTACGCACCAGGCGGCAAGCCGGCCTACATGCTCGACCAGACACAGGACAAGAATGTCAGCAATGTTTTTGAAAAGATGCTGGAAGAGCTCCGGTCCGACTACCGGTTCAAATTCGATCTCATCCGCAACTATATCATGGAGATGGTGCACTATGCTATGAAGATGCAGCCGGCAGAGGCCCTCTACCAGCACATGGATGCCAACACGAGGATCACGGCGGTATTTACCGAGCTGCTGGAACGACAATTCCCTATCGAATCCCCTTCCCAGCAGTTTGTCCTCCGCAGCGCCGGCGACTTTGCCCAGCAGCTGAATGTCCATGTCAACCATCTCAACCGGGCGATAAAGCTCAGCACCGGCAAGACCACCACGTCACATATTTTGGAAAGACTGGCCAGCGAAGCAAAAGCCCTTCTCCGCCACACCGACTGGAATATCTCCGAGATCAGCTATTGCCTGGGTTTCGAAGAACCCGCGCACTTTAATCACTTTTTTAAAAAACAGACCCATATGACGCCTTCGGCATTCAGAGGCTAGTACCGCATACACTGTTACACCAAATCAATGCCCCGATAGTTCCGATGAGTCGAACTCCCGTCTAAAACATATACTGGCACTAAGATAAGGGGGCATGCCGCTTACAGGCGCCCAACCCAGCGAAGACATATAATTCAGCACATCCGGCAACGTTTTAAGCGTTTTTACCTTTACAAGATTGCTGACAACGGTAGTATCCTTAAATGAAAAAAGCGAGTCCACATTTCCCATGCGAACGTCGACACTCAATTTGGTGTTGGTAAAGCTCGACACGTAGTACGTACGGATCTCACAGTATTTAAATACCTTTTGCTGGGCGAAAGTGCAGCTAAGACTGGACAAAAAAATAATTACGACAAGTGGTGTTCTTTTCATAACGGAAGGTTTAGCCCTTGCAAAGTAGACAATCCCTTCCTGCTGGCACAACCGATAACGTCTCAATAACATCTGTCCACCAGCTGCTTTAGCTCCTTAAATCTTGCCGCCCTGTCGTCATTCTTTATATAAAAGGTCATCAAAAAGGCGCAGTAGCCCTTGTCGTTATCCACCCACGGGATACTGCCAAAAAGCCCTGGGCTGGTCACCGTCGTACCATCAGGCCGTACCACCCATTCCCCATAGCCATACCCGATGCTTTCCATGGGGACGGGCGAATAAGCGACCTTTACATCCCGCGTGATCCTGTCTACCTGCATTTCGGCAATACTTCTTTCACTCAACACCCGTCTTCCGTCAAATACGCCTTTATGGAGGATCATGATAAGAAAATTCAGATAATCTTCCGGTGTGCTGCTGGCTCCACCTGCCGGCATCGCCACGGGGCCATGCCCAAAATCCGTGTTCTTCATGTTCAACGGCCGGGCGATCCGCTCGGCAAAAAGGCTCTCAAAACTTTCTCCCCCGATCTTCTCGATCACCGCCCCCGCTATCTGTAATCCAGCATTGCTATAGTGAAAGACCTTCCCCGGCCGACCTTCCATAGGCATGCCCGCGATGTATTGCACAGCCTCATCCATACTATGGAGGCTTCGCATGTCTTTCAAACTCTCCTTTAGGGGAGGTTCATTGATCCCCGTCTGATGACTAAGACATTGGCCGATGGTGATGTTCCCTTTTCCGTGGGCGGATAGCACTGGCAGATATGTACCTACTGTGTCGGAAAGACGCAGCTTGCCCTCATCTACAAAAGTCATTATCAGCGCGGCACTGAGCCATTTGCTACAGCTGGCGATAGGCTGGCGGGTAGTCATCGTATAATCGCCGAGGTCCGCCTCTTTTTTTTGCCGGCGGGCGATAAATCTGTTCACCATCTTTTGCCGCCGGGTCATTTCGCCCACGGAGTGATCATACACGAGCCGGCCGTCCTTCCACACCGCCAGGATAGCCCTTCCGCCCATTTCCTGGACATGGTCGTCCAGCCACTGGTCCAGTTGGCCTTTGTCCTGTGCGCGCCCTGTCGTCGCTGCAAACAGGAGCAATAATACAGCGGCAAAATTTTTTATTGACATAGTTTCATAGACCTTCAAAACCCGGTCAGGTTTAATATCTTTACCCATCATGAGAAAAACGATTACCCCCCTCCTGTTCTGCTTTTTTGCCTTTTCTGCCGCCAGGGCCCAACTGACAGCACCCGAAAAAAAAGCCATTGCCTATATCAACGACCATATGGACGCTGCCATGCAGCTGCTGATCAATTCGGTGAATATCAACAGCGGGACGCTAAATATTGCAGGCGTAAGAAAGGTGGGCGACCTCTATGCAAAGGAACTGGAAAAATTGGGTTTTATCATCGAGTGGGTAGCCGAACCCGACTCCCTTCGCCGGGCCGGGCACTTAGTCGCCACCCATAAAGGCAAAAAGGGCAAAAAACTTTTTCTCATCGGTCACCTGGACACCGTCTTTGAGCCAGACATGCCGGCCGGCCCCTATACAGTTCTCAACGACTCCACCGCCACAGGTCAGGGCGTCAATGATATGAAAGGGGGCGATGTGGTGATGATCGCCGCGCTGCAAGCCCTACAGGCAGCCGGACAGCTAAAGGACATGAACATCGTCGCTTATTTCACGGGGGATGAAGAGCGGTCCGGGTTCCCTCATAGCGTAGCCCGTAAGGATTTTATCGAAAGGGCAAAGACGTGTGACATAGCCCTGGGCTTCGAGTCCGCCATGGGACTGCATACCGTGGCCGCCGCCCGCCGGGGTATTGGTGACTGGTCGCTGGACGTGACAGCCCGCACAGGACACTCCTCACAGGTGTTCACGGACTCCGCCGGTTTTGGCGCCATTTATGAAGCAGCCCGTATCCTCAATACCTTCAGGGAACAGCTGAGTCATGAGCAATATCTCACTTTTAATCCCGGCCTCATCGTAGGCGGCTCGGGCATAAAACTCTCTGACCAGGATGCCCGCGGCGAAGCGCTGGGAAAAACAAATATCATCTCCCCCGCCGCACATGTAACAGGAGATCTGCGTTTTCTCTCCGAAGCACAGAAAAATGCCGTTCGCGAAAAAATGAAGACCATCGTCGCTACAAGTCTTCCCGGCACGCACGCCTCCATCAGTTTTACCGACGGTCTTCCTGCCATGGAGCCAACCGCCGGCAACCTTGCATTGGTATCTCAGCTGGACAAGGTCACCCGTGATATGGGCATCGGCGAGACGGTAGCCGGCGATCCCGGAGCCAGGGGCGCAGGCGATATTTCGGACATCGCGCAATACATGGATTGTCTCGACGGTCTGGGCGCCTCCGGCAAGGGAGCTCACAGGGCAGGGGAAACCATCCACCTGAAAGAATATCCCCTCCTTATTCAGCGGGCAGCAGTGTTTATATACAGGTTGACACGGTAGCTAAGGCAGCCAGAGCCGGAAATCCACCGATGCGGGTGGCAAACATTTTTGCTCCGTACAGACCTGGAATCGGATGTTACCTGACAAGCTGGTCTTCACCTTCGCTTTCATCCTGACCACCTGTATAAGATCTACCTTGCCGGTGTATTGCCAGGACTCGCTGTCAAGCACAGGCTCTTTATGCTTTATCAGCACACCGGACTCCTCCACAACTCCTTCCATGATCAACAAAGGGTTCTTATCCCACCCCACAACAATGGGAAAGCCGATCGCCCCTTGTGGCTGCATCTGGCTGTAAATATGCCATCCCTTTTCTATCGAGGCAGTCATATGCAGCTCGTACAGACCTTCCGCTTTCTTCCGAAGGTTGAATTGCCAGCTGACAGGATCCTGGGCTACCGCCTGTATCCCCGCCAATAGCAGACAGATGACTAGCTTATAGTTTATCATATACTACATCTATTGAATACCCGGCGCCCCCGTCGTAGGTTACCACACGCCTCATGTCCAGGGATTTACCCCCATTGATCAGCTCCCACTGCTCATACATCTTATATACTATCCGGCTTACATCGTCCATACGGCTTATAAGAACCCTTTTGACCAGAAGCCTTCCCGCCGGAGGCCATTCCATAAAATCCATTCTGATGCGGCCGTCCGTGATAACACTTCTCAGTGTATCTCCGGCCCGGTAGGTGTGTCGCTGCTTTTCGTAGCCCGCTACTGCAACACCATCCGGCATGATCTTTACAGAGAATTTGGAAGGTACAATGGAAGAAGGAGCGATCCCGAATTCGCTTTTTTGCCGGTGAAGCACCCAGGTACCCGAGAATTTCGCCCGCTCGTTGTTTCGCTCCTCCGTCCGGGTGATCGCATGTTCCAACCGCGGCTCCTTTTCTTCCAGAAAACTATCCAGATCACTCTTCGTAAGATGGTTTGAGATCGCCCGTATCACACCGTTGGGATCGACAATGATCATATTCGTTCCACCTCCCAGGTCAAATCGTTCGTAGACCGTGGAATCATAGGCGATAGGTAATTGAAGGTGCTCCTTTTCTCTCACCTTTTCATATAATAAACGCATCTCTTTGTAGTCAGGGCCCCGGGCCGGTATATAAATGCTTCCGCTATATCCGATAAGTAGGATCTGAACTTTGTCCTTGAATTGCTTTTGCAGGCTGTCCGTCGCAGACAGCTGAGCCACACAGGATGAGCAATAGCGGTTAAAACAACTCAGCACCAGCCATTTCCCCCTGAGATCCTGCAGACTTACCTGATCTCTTGTATAATAATGAACATCGTTAAGGAAAAGATCGGGGCAGACCTTCCCAACAGTGGCAAACTCTGGTCTGGCTTGAGGCTGTGCGGCAGTAAACAACGGAAATGCGGCCGCAAATACATATCCTGCAATTTTCTTTAACATTGTAAGCAACGTTTGTTAAATGATCAATTGTACCCTGGGTTTTGGATCAGGAAGGCATTCTTCTGCAATTCTTCGTATGGTACTGGCAGTAATTGCCGATTCGTGCTCCATGTACCACCCTTTGCGGGGGTAACCACGTTCATAACAGCATCCACATTTCCCATACGCTTGAGATCATACCATCGATGACCCCATTCACAAAAAAATTCGGTCTGTCGTTCATGGAGGATAGCCTGCAGCATATCCTGCTTATTGGCAGCGGCAGTGCCCGAAAGACCGGCCCTATTCCTTATGGCATCCAGGTCAGAGACAGCGCTGTTGGCTCCGGTGACATTATCCTGCTGCGCCCGTGCTTCGGCCCGGATAAGGTATTGCTCGCCCAGTCGAAATACAATATAGTCTTCCGTGGGTGCACCGGCTCCGCCTTTTCTCAACTTATACTTATATGGGTAGTAATAGGTTTGACCATTCACTATGTTACTGTTCAGCCATTTTGCCTTCCGCTGATCACCGGGTTCAAATGCATGCAGGAGATAATTGCTGATACAATAGGTAGGTATCAGCGTAGCATCAAAGGGTATAAAAGAATTCCCTTCCGGGGAGTTGTATCCCGGTATGACGGGCAATAGTTGCCAGATAACCTCATTGCTTTTTGCAAGGAACACATTGTTCAGGTCGGGCTCCAGCCCATACCCTCCCTCATCAATAACTGCTGAAGCAGCAGCCTCAGCCTCCGGCCATTGTTGACGGTAGAGATAAACCCTGGACAGCAGCGCCAGCGCAGCATACTTATTCGGCCGCACCCTGCCTTCGGTGATATAGACAGCTGACATCACAGAAGCCGCATCCTTTAGATCCTTGATGATTTGATCATATACTGTATTCTTCGGCGTACGGGGAATAATAGCGTTCTTCTCAAAGTTCGTGCCCGTCACCAATGGTACATCACCAAATAAATTCACCATATTGAAATAACAAATAGCCCGCATCAGCTTTGCTTCTCCTGTCAGCTGATCTTTTGCCGGCTTGCTGATACCGGTGCTGCCGGCTAATCCCTCGATAGATGCATTTGCCTGATATATGACACGGTAATTAAGATACCAGAATCCCGTATATCCATTGGTCGCGGAAACGCTGTTTTGATAAAATTGCTGATTGCTAATATCCTGATTAGTAGCATATAGTTCATCGGCCGCCAATCCCATATAGATGGTGGTAAGGCCATTCAGGGGATAGCCGGCGCCGGCGGAGGACATAAAACCGATGTACATACCCAGAATGGCGGCAGTGGCATTAGCGCTGTCTGTAAAGACAGCAGACGTCGTCACTGTATTTTTTGCCGGTGGGATCTCCACAAATTTTCTGCATGAAGTCATCCCCGACCCAATTGCCGTCAGCAGCAGAAAGAAAAAACTGAAATTTGAGTGCCTCATTTAATAAGTTTTAGAAATTGAATTGAATCCCTCCCACAAATGTTTTCATAGGCGGTACGGAGTAAAAACTTTGCGATTCAGGGTCGCTCCCCTTATAATGCGTGAGGGTGACTAGGTTTTGCGCATTGAAATAAATACGGCATCCGGATAATTTTACCTTTTTCAAATACCCGGGTTGGAATGAATAGGACAATGACAAGGTCTTCAATCGTATAAATGAAGCATCCTCAAAGGCTCCGTCTGAATTGGAAAAATATCTGTTAGAAGCGTCGTATGCCGGAGTGATCGATGTTGCGCCAAATCTTTGGATATGGGTATGATCTCCCGGTTTTTGCCAGCGTGACAAAACATCCACAGGCCGATTGACAGGAGTCCCTGCCCATCCAAGTGTGGATTGAAGATAATTGAACCCCTTTTGCTTTGTGAATTGAAAGAACAGGTCCAATTGAAACCCCTCATAGTTAAATACATTCCTGAAACCTCCATAAAATTGAGGGTCCCGGTTACCTATCACATAATAATCACTATCGGACATCGGCGTGTAACTTATCCCACCTTTCTTTGTATAGAATTGATAAATCCCGGTGGTATCGTTCACGCCGGCTAACCTGTATTTTTTTAATATATTCAGCGGCTGGCCGACAATATAGGCATAGCTATAGCTGGAAATTTCTATACCCGGGAAGGAGAGCAGCTTATTTTTTGGTAGGGTCAGGTTCAGGGCGGTGGTCCATTTGAACTTCCTGGTCTTGATATTTGTCGTAGATATTTGTACTTCCCACCCGCTGTTCTGTACCAGGGCCGGCCAGTTTAGTGTGACGCTTCCAAAACCCGTCTGGGTGGGGAGATCATAGGACACCAGCTGATTACCACAGCGGTTGCGATACCAGCTGATATTGGCCAGTAACCTGTCCCCCAGGAAGCCCAATTCTACCCCCGCCTCCAACTTCTTGTTCACTGTCCAGCTGAAGTTAGGCTTATAGAGATTCATAGGGATATAACCCAATGCATCCTGATACGCCCGGTTTGTCGGCTGCCAGTTTGCCGTGAACTGATAATCGCCTATCACGTCCCCTCCGGTGGTCCCATAGCTTGCCCGCAACTTTCCATAGCTTAATGGAGAAATACGTTGTTTGATCCATTGCTCTTCGGAGAAGATCCACCCAAGATCCGCGGATCCAAAATTGCCGAACTGCCGGCCGGGGCCAAACCGGCTGGACCCGTCCCTCCGGCCGGAAAGGTTGAGGATATACCTGCGGTCCCATATGTAATTGATCCTGCCGAATACAGCCGAGTACCGGTAAAGGCTATTGGCATCAGACATGGTCTTTGACCCCGCCGCGGACAAGCTGCCCAGCAATGCATCATTATTATAATTTTCCCCTTCCGCCGCGGTACTGGCATTGATATTCTGTTGGAACGTGCCGCCGGCCAATACTGTCAACTTACCTTTTGCGATCCGTCTGGTATATTCCGCCTGCGGCTCGATGATCCAGGTCTGAAAATTGTTGGTCCCAAAACTGGCGGCTCCGGTGGAAAATCTGGCAGGATCGCGGGCAGAGATAGGCACTTGAGAATTCTCAGTTGAATTCAATGTATTATACCCGAAACTGGACCGTACCTGTAGACCCGGCAGTACTTCATACCCTATCTGGAAATGGCTGAGCAGATTATAGGATTGCAACAGATACTTTTGCTTCAGGTATCCCATGGGGTTGTCGAGTGGGATCCCTTTATAATTCCAGACAAGGTTCCCATTCGCATCGATGAGATCAGGAAAATTGGGCGAAAGTGTGAACGCCTGTAATGCATCGGCCGACCCTGCCGAGTTGTTCTGACCAAAGGAATAGCCGGCGGAAAAGTCGATCACCAGCTTGCCGTCGGCTGTGTTGTGGTGTAAATTCATGTTCGTGGAAACGTGCTTGTCGGAAAAGTCGCCGGGGAAGATAAAAGTCTCACGATGATATCCCGCGCTTACCATAAAACGAGTGCCCGTAGCCCCGCCTGATAAGGAAGCATAGACATCCGTCGTACGTGCCGTATTACCCATGAAATATTTCTTCCAGTCTGTATATTTGGCAGTGTCATAGACGACAAGATCAGGGAAGTATACAGCATATGCCGGATCGGTAAGATAAGAGGTCAATCCGTCATTGTCTATAGCTTCCCTCCTCATTGCAAGATACTGTTGCGTATTCATCATCTTCATGGTCCTCGTCACCCGGCTCCCTCCCCCATACACATTCATATCAAACTTGACCTTTCCCGGTTTTCCTTTTTTCGTGGTGATCAGCACTACTCCATTGGCCCCCCGGCTGCCGTAAATAGCTGTCGCGTCCGCATCCCGCAGCACTTCGATACTTTCAATATCCGAAGGATTGATACTGTTGAACGGGCTGATCCCGTTGAGCGCATCGTTATCGATAACAATGGAATTCTTTGTTGCCAGCGAACCAAACTGGTTCAGGTTCTTGTTCTGTGGCGCAAACGGTACTCCGTCCACGATGATCAGCGGGTTATCCATAGGACGGGAGAAAGCGCCGGCGAACAAAGTATTTTGCCCCCTCACCTGTATCTTGAACGCCGCGCCTGGTACCCCGCTGGTCTGTGTGACCACCAATCCCGGCACCCGCCCCTCCAGGGCTGCCAAAGGGTTTTGTACAGGTTGCTGTGCGATCTCCTCGCTCGTCACCTTCGACACCGAACCTACATTATAACGTTGGGTCGTAGTACCATAAGCCACGATCTGCACCTCATCCAGTTTGCTCACCTTTGTCTTCACCCGTACCACAAGGTCATTCCTGCTCCCGGTACGGATCTCCTGCTCTTCGATATTCGTACTGCTAAAGACAAGTACCACAGGGCCATCGATACCTTTCAGCAGGAACACGCCATTTACGTCTGTACTGGCGCCATTGTTACTTCCTTTTATCTTCACCGACACCCCTTCCACGGGATCGCCGGCCTCATTTACGACCCGTCCCCGAATATCCGGGGGAAGCGGCGACTCTGCCAACGCTGCTTTCTTCTCAATGACCTTCCGCGTGATGAACACCGTCTGCTGCCGGATAACAAACTCCAGAGGTTGGTCCTTCAGACATGCTTCCAGTAGTCTCTCTACCGTGACATCCTTTAGGTCGATGCTCACCTTCCTCGTACCATCGAGCAGATCAGCATCATAAAAGAAAACATAAGGGGTCTGCCGTTCGATGGCAGTGAATACTTCTTTCAGCATTACATTCCTGCCCGAAAAACTCACTGACTGGGCATATCCGTGAGCGCTTGCGGAAAGACAAGCCGACAACAGTACAACGATTGTAAATTTCATGGTCCATAGCAGTTTTTTCATGCCGGGCTGCGGGGACAGCCAACAGGGCATGGTCCTGGTGACAGAGCATGTAAATACATGCCCTTTGCAAAGAGCCTTAAAACGCATACATTTGTTTTGTTTGGGTTAATGAATAAGCAGTCTTTCGCCGATTGTATTATGGGATTGACCCGGACTACTTACAGGAGAGTGCTTCCAACACTTTCCTGTTTTTATACAGGCCCATCATAAAACGCGTATTGATCATTTGCCCGTTGAGGGTTTCACCGTCAGTTTATTCCCTACGATACTGTAATGCACCTGGTTCCTGGCCAGCGCATCCAGCACATCGGATAAATGCAGGTTCCGCTGTATCTTCCCTTCAAATTTTCTGACAGGTATCGCACCCTCATAAACTACTTCCAGGTCATACCATCTCGCCAGTTGCCGCAATACCACCGGCAAATCGGCATTCACAAACTGGAAGAGCCCGTTCTTCCAGGCCATTACCGCCCCCACATCGATATTGTTCTTTACGCTGATCCCTTCTCCTGTCTGTGCTTGTTGCCCCGGCTGCAACACCCTGGCGATGCCCCCCCTGGACACTCTTATCCCTCCTTCCAGCAGGGTGATGGCAATATGTTTTTCCTCAGGGTAACAGTTGACATTAAATCGCGTACCCAGCACTTCCGTTGTCACTCCATTGGCCGACACTATAAATGGCCTTGTCGCATCCGCAGCCACCTCGAAATAAGCCTCGCCGTCTACGGTGACATGCCGGCCCCCCCGCCCCACTGAAGCAAAATAACGTAAGGAGGATTCGCTGTTCAACCACACCTTCGTGCCGTCCGACAGCACAAGGGAGGCCACCTTACTGCCCCTGGGGTTGTCCAATGTATTGTATTGTACTTCTCCCCCTTCGTTATTTTCAACGCTGTAAACGACCTCTCCATCATCATCCTTTCTGATCTTCACTCCGCCTTGCACTGCCAGTGTTCCGCTGCCGGCACTGTCCAGCCTGATGACCCTGCCGCTGGCAAGCGAGATCCGGGCCTTCGTAGTTACCGGTGCGGCTACATCATGGGCCGGCGACGTATTTTTTACAACACTTTCGACCCGCATCCATCGATGTGAAAAATAGAAATAAGCTCCCAGTACGGCTATCAGCAACGATGCCGCCGCCACCCATTTCCACCATCCTCTCCCGGCAGTGAAGTCCGGACGGACGACCGCTTCCCGGTAGGACGGGAATATCTTTTCCATCATCGCCAGCGCCTTCTCTTCCGGCAGATCATTTTCTTCTCCCGTCAGGTGCCAGGCATCCCTGATCAATACGCTCAATTCGTCCTGCATGCCTGGCTCCAATGCCAGACCCATCAATTCCTGCTTCTCTTCGGGTGTGCAGGCTACGGCCAGGTACCGTTCAAAAAGATATGATAGTCTTTCAGACATAGGTATTCGTTAAAGGAAAGGTTATGTAAGTATGACTACCGTAAGACCAAACAGGAGAAGGAGAAATGGAAATATTTTTCAGAAAAATTAAAAATTCGCCTGATCCAGACCCAATTGAAAGACGACATATAACGCTACAGCCTGAGTACCATAACTTTGTTCAATCTCTGTACGGAGGGACCGTAATGCCGTTACCATATGCTTCTTTACAGAAGCCAGCGAGATATTCATTCGCCGGGCGATCTCTTCCTGCTTGAGCCCCTCTTCCCGGCTAAGTAGAAAAACCATTCTTTGCTGAGGGCTTAGCCGGTCTATGATGTTTTGTATATAACCCCTGACCTCCTTGGACAGCAGTAGTCGTCCCGGGTGCCGGAGATCCACGTCCTGCTCGTTCCGCAGTTCTGCCAATACCAGCGATTCTCTGGCCAGCTTCCTAAAGCCAGTATAAGCATGATTGTGGGCCATCCTGTGTAAGTAGGCATTGATATTTTCAATCTCCGGCAGCGAAGTCCGGATAGACCAGATCTTCAAAAAAATATCCTGTACGGTATCCTCTGCTATTTCAGCTGAACCGGTGACCCTATATAGGTAGGTATAAATTTTCTTCCGGTAAGCATCAAACAGTTGTCTAAAGGCGCTTTCGCTGCCTTCGGCAATCTGCGTCAATAGCTCCCGGTCATTATGTAAAAGCTGCTCTTGCAAAGACGATGGAATTCCTTGTAAGCCTTAAAAATAAGGAAAACCATTTAGTTGATCAATGTCGACTGTGAAAAGACGGCCTTTATGTGATCAGATGATCTTTATCGCACAGGCGTCAGCTGCGGTCGAAGTCTGTAGCCCAATTCTTCAGGTATTCCTCTCTATGGACAATTCTACCGCTGCTTTCGATGCATATGAAATTAGGTTGTACGCTGTCATTGTCCAGAATACCCCCGCGGATCAAAAAACATAATGGATCTGGCGTAAGACAAATCGCGCCCTTTCTTCAGCGCTTACCTGAGGCACTTCGATGATATTGTATCCATGACCGGCATATTCATCTTCCAATCGCCGGCAAACATCGATAGCTTCCCGGAAGGTCTGCTTCCGCTCGCTATCCGTCCTGTATATCTCCTCCCAGGGAGGAAGGATAAAAACATTCTTGTTACAACGATACTGCTCTGCGATCCCAGCAGGTAAAGGATGCCCGATCAACCTGGCATAGGCCAGAGTATCGGGAATGCCCCGGTCGAAGAACACGGGCAAAAAGGTATCTATTCGTAGATAATCTTCGATGGATCGTTGCAGCATCAGGTCCTTGTATTGCACCACATCGTCCCAGGGTAAGGCCCCGCCTCCCTGTTCCACCTGCTCACGGATGATCTGCCGTGCAACTTCAGGCACACATATCACATTGTACTTACTCAACGTCTCCAGCAGAGTGGTCTTCCCCGCACCGGGCCCACCTGTGATCACATAAAAATTATCACGCATATTTTTTACAACAAATACCATTTTTTAACCATTGACTGCCTTTTTCCGGCAGGCTAATAATACTCACCGTTTTTTTTGTTATCTTCCATACTATGACATCCTCCGATGAAATAGCATACTATGTTCATCTGTTCAAAGGCTTATCCCCGGAGGATGTCACCCAGTTATATACATTGGCTGAAACCAGGACCCTGAAAGCCGGTGATGTTTATATACAAAAAGGCGCGCTCTCCCAAAAGCTTGCCCTTATCAGCCAGGGCCTCATCAGGACTTATCATACGACAGACGACGGCGAAGAGATAACTGTAAGCCTTCGCTGGGAGCAGCAATTCCTGGCTTCCTTCGACAGTATTATCCACCAAAAACCATCCCGCTTCACCTACGAGGCGATGGAAGATACGCTCCTGATGGATTTGGATTACGCCGCCATTCAACCCATCATCGACAATAACCCTCGGCTATCAGCTATGCGTCACCACCTGTTGATGCAGATCCTGTCCCAGTCTATCGATAGGATAGAGTCCTTCGTATTGCTCAGCCCTGAAGAACGCTACCTGAAGCTTATCCATGAAAATCCCCTCATTCTTAATCGGGTGCCAAATAAACATATCTCCACCTTCCTGGGGATCACCCCTGTATCTCTCAGCCGCATCCGGAAGAGGATCACCCGTTCGCGTTAATTATCTTTTGCTAATTTCCGGGAACACCCGCCGCTGTAGCTTTACGATGGAATTTAAACACATGCTATATGGATCCCATCCTCCATCTTGTCACCCGAATATTCGCCTTCACGACAGTAAGATACTTTATCCTTGCAGGCATTCCTTTTACCTTCTTCTATATCATGGCTCGAACCCGTTTTGTACGGAATAAGATCCAACACCGACAAGCCCTGCGCAAAGACTTTCAAAGGGAGATACTTTATTCGCTGCAAAGCGCCCTGGTGTTTACCATCATCTCCTATATTCTCCTGTTTACCCCTGTAACAAAATATACACTGATATATCGCCGGCTATCCGATTATCCCGCCTGGTGGCTGCCCACGAGCGCCCTGCTCTGTCTTGTCATACATGACACCTATTTTTATTGGATGCACCGGCTGCTGCATCATAAAAGACTCTTTCGTCTTACCCACTTACTACATCATCGCAGCACTAATCCCTCTCCCTGGGCCTCCTATTCCTTTCATTTTATCGAGTCATGGACAGAAGGGGCCGTATTGCTGGTGATCGTACTTATCATTCCCGTTCATCCTCTCACGATTGCCTTTTTCACGATCACAAGCCTTATCATCAATGTATACGGCCACTTAGGGTACGAGATCATGCCACGCAGTTTCAGGAGGTCGTTCCTTTTCGAAATACTCAATACCTCCGTGCATCATAACATGCATCACAGCAGGTTTAAAGGGAATTATGGACTTTATTTCCGTATCTGGGACAGGTTCATGGGCACAGAACATCCGGATTATGTAAAAGAATATGACCGCATCCAGGCCCAGCGGTTCGGGAATGAATGCGGTCCGCTCAGTTCTTAGCCGTCAGCGATCCTTGAAAGGATTCATCTTTTTCATATAAGTATAATCATTCTATTTCAATCTCCTCTCCGTCACTCCCTCCTTTGTGATCTTCACCGGCTTGATCAATCCATCCTCCCCAAACTCCATTTTATCAATACACGTCACCCTGTGATTCGCATCCGTCTCCCCCAACGGCCTCCTGTGATAAACAATATAATAATCATCCGTACCCGGTATATGCAACACCGAATGATGCCCCGCTCCCGTCGCCACCTGCATATCCTGCTGAAGGATCTTACCGATACGTCTGAAAGGCCCCATCGGACTATCCGCCATCGCATAGGCCACGGAATAATCAGGACCGCCCCATCCCCCCTCTGACCACATAAAATAATATTTCCCCTTCCGATAGATCATATAAGGACCTTCCACATACCCTTCCGGCGTAATCTCCTTGAACACCGTTCCATCGGCAAATGGGATAAGTCCCTTAAAATCCGGTTTCAACCGTACGATATTACAATGCTTCCACCCTCCATAGATCATATACCAGGAACCATCCTTGTCCTTAAAGACAGCCTGATCGATAGGCTGCGCGCCATTGTGAAACTTATCTATCAATGGTTTTCCTAAATAATCCCTGTATGGTCCCTCCGGTCTGTCCGCCACAGCTACGCCAATCCCGCCCACAGCCGAATCATGCTGGATATCGTTAGCAGCAAAAAAGAAATAGTACTTGCCATCCTTCACAGCAATAGCAGGCGCCCACATGGCCTGCTTGGCCCAACGGACAGCGTTGGTGTCTATGATACGCGCATGTTTCTCCCAATGCACCAGGTCCGGCGAGGAAAAAGCATCAAAGAACACCTGGTCCTTGTATTTCGCGGAATAAGTAGGGTATATCCAATAATGATGACCAAAGACGGCTGTCTCAGGATCCGCGTACCACCCGGCAAAGACAGGGTTGCCTGCATGTTCCTGGGCACGGAGAGACGAACAGGTCAAGCCAAAAAGAAGGATCCCGATATTAATTCTTATATACATGCTCATGGAATGAAGATACACCAAACACGCCAATCTCGCCGCATCCCGCGCCAACCCGCTCACCCATATCCCCAGCCGGCTAATTTTGATCAAAAAACAAAATGAAAAGATCGATCTTCCTGCTGTTGCTGATCCCATGTATCGCCCTCCACGCGCAAACCAAACTCCCGGACACGGACATCCGGGCCATCACGCAGGTGAATAAACAATACGGCGAAGCCTTTGAAAAAAACGATTCCTCGTTATTTCTCGACAGTTATGCCCCCGATGCCTGTATCCTGGCGCCCAACGCACCCGCCCTCTGCGGAGAAAAAGGATTGCAGGCCTTCTACAAGGCGGCTTACAAAACGGGCATACGGAACATCGTCTTCACCACTCTAAACTGGTATGGCTATGACAGACAGTTCGTCACCGAACAAGGCACCTACCAACAGTTCGACGTAAATAATAACCCCCTCGGCAAAGGCAAATACCTTGTGGTCTGGCAACGGTCGGCAAAAGGATGGAAGATGCTGCGGGATATGTTCAACTAATCCCCCTCATATACTCCTGCGGCGTCTGCCCGGTCCACTTTTTAAAAGCCCGGGCAAATGCTCCGGGGTCATTATAACCCAGCATGAACGATATCTGTTTGATAGGCTGCCCGCCCGTATGTAAAAAGTCGATGGCAATATCCTTCCTCACCGACTCAGCCACCTGCTGATAGCTTACCCCTTCTTCTTTCAATTTGCGCTGTAAGGTCCGTACACTCATATGCAGACTGGCCGCCATCTCCCGTAATTCCGGTATCCCCAGATAGCTGTTACCCCTCATCAACTGAGCAAGCCGCCGTTTGACGGAATGGACATCCGGGTACTGACGGTTGGCTGCCGCCAGCCGCTGGACCAGCACCTGCTGCAACTCGTAGTTGGCAGTCAATATCGGCTCTTTCAGAGACGCATATTCGAACTCCATTATATATTCCCGGGACGGCGTGACCACGGAAGTACGAAATACCCGGGAAAATTCTCCCAGATCCTGCTCTTCATAAGGCAGCTGTACCAGCACAGGTTTCATCTTCACCAGCAACAACCCATCCATCTCATGCAAGACAAAAGCCATGGACAACAGCAATATTTGTTTTTTTAGCACGGGATAGTCCTGCAGCTTTTCCGCAAAAGGCAGGAGCCGGACGACAAACCTGCCGGCCCCGGAATGGATGGTAAGATCGAACAGATCGGTCAGCAAAGGGGTATATGCCGCACAGTTCTCCAGCGCCTCCTCAATGGTCCTGCTGTTACGGATCACGGCGCCGACAAGACCCAGGGCCGCCAGTTGCAACCGCTCGCCAAAATGCAGTCCAAAAAGCCGGTCGCCCGATAAAGCCACCGCAGACACAAAAAGATCATTCAGCTGCCGGGTGGTTATGACCACAGGCTCTTCCGACCGCAACACTTCCAGATCGATGCCGGACTGTCTGCACAACTGGTCAGCAGGAATGTCCTGCTGGGCCGCATAAGAGATAAGACTGACGACCAGGTTCTTTTTATAATCAGCCATAGCAGGCACAACAACCCGGCCCCAAATTGGTTGCATCCCGTCACACTTCCCTGAATATCCGAAGCTTAGCTATCCACGTCATCCCCCAAAACCTTCCTTTGGATCATTCACATTAAATAATTATATATATAATAAATATCGGCCTATAATCTGAATGTATTTCATTTAAAAGGTGATTTATTATTTTTTTAATAATTTTTCAAAACAAACAGGGGTCAAAAATGGCTTTTACAATCATATTAATTTTTTATAATATTTTTCAAAATAAAAAATTTTATACTTTCGTCTTGCTGTAAAGTGCATTAAAAAAAGGTATTGCTTGCCGCTTGTCCATCTCAATGGCCAACCCAGGTAGTACCTTTTGCACCACAACTCCAATCCAATATCCCAAGGTAACCCACTACTAACCCGACACTGCTAGTAAGTATCATTCTATCACATAAAAAACAATGCACTATGTCCATTGCAAAACTTGAGTATATCTGGCTCGATGGATATCAGCCCATCCAAAGTTTGCGCAGCAAAACAAAGATTGAAAAAGACTTCTCCGGCAAACTGGAGGACGTCCCCATGTGGAGCTTTGACGGATCTTCTACCGAACAAGCCCCCGGCGGCTCTTCGGACTGCCTGTTAAAACCCGTATACCTGGTAAAAGACCCGCAGCGTAAAAATGGCTACCTGGTAATGTGTGAAGTACTCAGTCCTAATGGCAAACCCCACCCCAGCAACGGCAGGGCATTGATAGACGACGACGACAACGACTTCTGGTTCGGCTTCGAACAGGAATACTTCCTGTGGAATCCCGAAACCGATAAACCCCTGGGCTTCCCCGAAGGCGGCTACCCCCGCCCCCAAGGCCCCTACTACTGCTCCGTCGGCGCTAAGAACGCCTACGGCCGCGACATGGTGGAAGAACACCTGGACGCTTGTCTGGACGCAGGCCTGAATGTAGAAGGCATCAACTCCGAAGTCGCTACAGGACAATGGGAATTCCAGATCTTCGCAAAAGGCGCCAAGGCAGCCGGCGACCAGGTGTGGATCGCCCGCTATCTGCTGGAACGTATCGGCGAAAAATACGGTATCTCCATCAACTGGCATTGCAAACCCCTCGGTAACCTCGACTGGAATGGCAGCGGCATGCACGCCAACTTCTCCAACACCCTGCTGCGCACAGCCGGCAGCCGCGAGATCTATGAGACGGTTTGTGAAGCTTTCCGCCCCTTCATCCAGGAACATATCGACGCCTACGGCCCCGATAACCACCTCCGCCTCACCGGCAAACACGAAACAGCCGCTATCGACGAATTCAAATACGGCGTATCCGATCGCGGTGCATCTATCCGCATCCCCATCGGCACCGTGGAAAAAGGCTGGAAAGGCTGGCTCGAAGACCGCCGCCCCAACAGCGCTGCCGACCCCTACAAGGTGGCCGCACGCATCATCAAGACGGTAAAAACCGCCAGGGTCGTTGAGGTTGAATTAGCCTAGTCTCTTAAGCCCTCAATACAACACTACAAGGAAGCGTCAGCAATGACGCTTCCGCTTTTTATACACGACCACAAAAATCTTACCTTCGCCCCATGAGCAGATTTAACATGGCCAAAGTCCAGCCGGACGCCTATAAAGCAATGGGCGCCCTCAGTAAATACATCACCGAATCAAGCGTAGATAAACTTCATCAGGAACTGATCCGCATAAGAGCTTCGCAGATCAACGGCTGCGCCTACTGCGTCAACCACCACACAAAAGACGCCCGTAAACTGGGAGAGACAGAACAACGCATTTACCTCATCAGCGTCTGGCGGGAAGCTACCAACATTTTCTCCGAAGAAGAACAACTCCTGCTCGCCATGACGGAAGAGATCACCCTGATCCACCAACATGGACTCAGTGACGAACTCTACGACAAGGCCATCACACTATGGGGCGAAGAAAGAACAGCTCAGGTCATGATGACCATCATTACCATCAACGCGTGGAATCGTATTGGGGTCGGGCTGCATATGCACCCGGAACTCTAAAGCTTCTGGATCGCTTTTACAAGGGCATCCGCCTCACCTGGCTGAATGTCGGTGACATCACCCTCTTCTTTACAGGTGAGCGTGTATTTAACCAGTTTTTTCTTGGTCTTGGTGTCAATAGCCTTGTCATCCGTCCGCTTGATGGAAAAGCTCTTATAGGTGGCCTCCGTTCCATCATCTGCCGTCATAAGATACGTCAGACCCTGCTGGAGATAACGCAGTTGGGTCAGATCGCCGAACTTTAACGTGGATATATTATGGGCATTGGGATACTGCTTATCCCGGAAACTCAACATATAAATAGTGTCATTCTTCTTTACGATACGCTCCAGCCGGAGAGGCCAGTCACCACTCCGCAAGTCGGCAATAGTGATGGTGGAAGTATTGGTAATAGTAAACTGTGCCCTGGCTTTTGCGACAATAAAGGGCAGGAATGCAAACAGAAAAACAAGCTTTTTCATATTGTTTCTAGTTTCTAAGGTATTAGAATCAACTATTGACGATAAATAACAACGGATAAAAAACCCGATTTATTGTGGGGTGCACCGGGAATCCCATTCTGTCAGAACCCCCTGATTGTCTTGCTGATAACATCAGCTTCCTGTTGACGGAAATTGGTAGACGAATACTTCGTACGCAATATATACCACCTGCCGTCGAACTTTTTGTCGGCCCGCTTTACGCTGTATGTGGAAAAATTCGCCTCGTCACCGTCATTACCCCTTTTTAGGACAGATAAGGCGGAGTCCAGATAGACCAGCTGCTTCCTGCCCACAAACTCCACCGTGTCATATACCTCTTCCATCATCACCTGCTGATCACGAAAAATTAATAAATAAGCGTTCCCGGACGACTCAAAACTGATCGGCCATTTACCGCCCCGTATCTCAACAGAATTGGTCGGCCCCATCTTGGCAAAAGGAAGAAGAAATAAACTTAGAAGTAGCTTTTTCATATTATAATTGGATGTGCCAATATAAAAAGAAAGATCTGAAAATGCAAGCCTCTATCCCCACACGCTCATACGCGCCGTCCCCGGTCACATATCAATACATCCCAATAATAATGCCCGATTTTATGTCTGAAATATCCCAACTCATCGCCATATGACTATTTTCCTATAGGATAAGACGCATATGATACGCATACAACAGATTGTTTATTTCGCCGGCGTGATCCTGATATTCCTGTACTCAATCGGTCCATGATCCCCCTGTAAATAGATCGGGCCCGGCTCTCCCTCCCTGCTATCCAACGCCCCGCCCGTGATACCGGGTATCTCCTGATTACAAATGACCGTCCTGCCATTCAACACCACCGTCACCATCCTCCCCACCAGGGTAATATCATACGCTTGCCATACCCCCGACCCTTTCGATGCATTCTCGCTGGGTGACAAAAACCCATAGACCCCACTAAGATGATCAAACGTGGGATGCAGATCACCCTCATCGTCCTCTATCTGTACCTCATAACGGCCCCGCAAATACACCCCGCTGTTGCTCCCCTTGGGACACCTGAACTCGATATGCAGCTTGAAATCCTTGAACTTCCCATCCGTAACAAGATTAGCCCCCGAATGCGGACTGCGGAGAACACCACCTTCAGTCACCCATTGATTGGTCCCCAGCGCATGCCACCCCTTCAGATCACGCCCATTAAAGAGCGCCACCGGGACACCCCATACAGGCGCCGTCTGCCGTCGTAACGCAGGAGCCCTGCGCCCAACCCAGGAATATTCTTTCCCGTTAGGCATTACCATGGTCCCCACTATCGAATCCCCCGCCAGACTGCCTTCGACGGAAAGATCCCTGTTCTCCCTCTCCCATTGCGGCGGTATCGCAAAGCTGACCTTCCCATCGCTGAAATTGACCTTTGATATAGGCCTGGCGCTGCCGCCGCCGCCCACAAATCTTCCCACTAATGTATTAAAACCCGAAAGCTGAACCTCCAGCCAGGAAGGCACTTCGCGTCCATCTTGCTGCAGCGTTATATCCCAACGGCCGATGATTTTCTCAAGACTATCGGCAGGCGCGGCATGAGCCATGGTAAGAACACCTGCCCAGGCAGATAAAACAAACAATATCTTCTTCATACGTACTTTGTTAAAGAGCTGAATTTACAGTAAATTTCCAAATGAAAAATCAACTGGCCATATTCCTGGCTGTATTCTTCCTCCATCCCTTCTACAACAATGCACAGCCCGCTCCCCGCCAGGATGGGTATAAACTCGTTTGGTCCGATGAATTCAACACAGACGGCCCACCCGATACCGCCAATTGGGATTATGAACGAGGTTTCGTACGCAACGAAGAACTACAATGGTACCAGCAGGAAAATGCCGCCTGCATCGACGGGCGGCTCGTCATCGCTGTAAGAAAGGAACAAAAACCCAATCCCCTCTATATAGCCGGCGCTACTGACTGGCGCAGAAAAAGACCCGACATCACTTATACTTCCGCCTGTCTTATCACAAAAGGCAAACATGCCTGGAAATACGGCCGCTTCGAGATGAAAGGACGCATCGACATCAGCAACGGGCTCTGGCCCGCCTGGTGGACGCTGGGTGTCGACAAACCCTGGCCCGCCAACGGAGAGATCGATATAATGGAATATTATAAAAAACACCTGCTTGCCAACATCGCCTGTCTCGGCCCCCGCAAAAAAGCCTGGTGGTATAGCCATAAGTTCAACACGGACTCCCTGGGCGCAACAGCATGGGCCAGCCGGTTCCACACATGGCGCATGGACTGGACAAAAGACTACATCGCCCTCTACATCGACGACCAACTGCTCAATAAGGTTCCGATGGACTCTCTTACCAACAGGGACAGCAGCGGCTTTAACCCTTTTACACAACCCCACTACATGCTGCTGAACCTGGCCGTTGGAGGCAACAGCGGCGGCGACCCTTCGGGTACAAGCTTCCCCCGAAAATTCGAGATCGACTACATAAGAGTGTATAAGAAGGAATGACAGCCCCCTACCAGATCCCCTTTAGCTTCGTCACCCGCAAGGTCCGCATGACCACTCCATCTTCACCCACCACCTCTATTTTATTATACGGCTTCGACGGGAACACCAGCTCCGACATGACGGTAAGCCCTCCGTCGGCAAATAATTCCAGCGAAGCCACATCCACCACCAATGCCAATGACAGCGTCTTCGACTGGCTGATCCTCGGCGCGGTATGACGCCCCGCAAAACCCTTATGAAAATCTTCCCTCCCCGCTCCTCGCCTGTCCACATACCACTCCTTGTCAAATCCTATTACGACACGCTCCCCGGCATCATTGGACAAGACGACCTTAAAAGAACCCACAACCCCCGTCTCCAGCCGCAGCTCAAAAGGCGCCTGAATACGAACGCTATCTTTAAAACCCTTCCACCCCTCCTCCAATATCCCCAACTCCTTCACAGGCTTTGTGACCAAAAAGTATCTTCCATTCACTTTGTCGATGCCAAGCTCCCTGGGCAGAGTATTCCCACTCCGCCAGACTTCCGTAGGGACGGACCCGGCATATTCCCCATTCGCCATCCATCCGATAAAAATTCTGCGATTGCCCGTATTGCTCCAGGTGACCCCCGCATAATCATCCCTGCCATGATCCACCCATTTTATCTCTTTATCATCCGGGATAAAGACATGCCCGTCAAACTTGCCGGTGAAATACTGAGTCCCATTCCCGCCATTGGGACCTCCCCACCCGATGCTGACGGACAACACCCATACGCTATCCCGGCCACCGGAAGACAAACCACCGGCTCGTACCGGCAGCGCAAAAAGATCGGGACACTCCCACACACCGCCATGCGAACCCAACCCAACCCCAAACTCGCTTTCTTTTGTCCACGCCTTGAGATCAGACGAGGAATAGAAAATGATCTTGTCCTGGGCCGCCAACGTCAATATCCACCTCCTCGTCGGCGCATACCACATGACGTTGGGATCACGAAAATCCCTCACCCCGGGGTTCTTAATAACAGGATTCCCCCCATATTTTGTCCATGTCTTGCCCTCATCCAGACTATACGCAATACTTTGACTCTCTACATCCACACGCCGCGCCCTCTCCCGGGCCGTATCATGATGGGTAAAAATGGCTACCAGCGGCACTTTACCGCCAACGCCAAACCCCGAAGTATTCTCCTTATCCACGACAGCGCTGCCCGAAAAAATATACCCCAGACTATCAGGGTACAAGGCTATCGGCTCCCGCTTCCAATGTATGAGGTCCCTGCTGATGGCATGGCCCCAGTGCATGGGGCCCCAGTTGGACGCACCCGGATAATGCTGAAAAAATAAGTGATACACGCCGTTGTAGTACACCAGCCCGTTGGGATCGTTCATCCAATGCGCACCGGGCGTAAAATGTATCTGCGGCCGGTACGGCTCCTTTATAGGGTCCTCGTCTTTTTGTGCCAAAAGCGTTTTGTCTGCCGACAGGATCAACGTCGCACAGATGATAAGCATCGATGTTTTTCTTTTCATAAATATTTTTTTAAACCTATCTCCCAATGGTTAATGATCATTCGCTCCCGGCGCCCCATACCAATACACGGTGGCAGCCGCATCGATGATACCGCCCTTCCAGCTAAGCATTTCCAGGTCATACCTGAAAGCCCTCCGAAAAGGCACTCCATCCAGGTTGCGCGTCCTGGTAAATGTATTGTGACCGGCAGAACTCTCATTGTCCGCCCTTGGCGCATTGGCAAAAGGCGTCTGATAGATGACCACCGGCGCCCAGGAAGTATTGTAATAATCCTCCAGCCCCGTACCAAACTCGGAAGGAAAGACGTCGTCGTCCACCCATACTTTCGCATCCCCTTCACCATACCATGCATCCATATGGTTGTACACGGCCAGTGTGTTGCCCAGATAAATACCTCTACCCCGGATATGGACAAAATTCCATTCGATGGCCCCTGGGCTATCCCACTTCACATCTTTTATATTCTCTTCATACTTATACGTGGTGTGAAAGTACATGGAGCTGCTGTCCCATTTCCATGGGCCCGTCCTTACCGCCACAGACACATCGAGCTTAATCCCCGATCCATTCACAATACTGACCCTCGCATTCCTGCGATAAGGCATCACCCATCTGCTGATGACCTTGCCTCCCTCGCTTAGCTCCCTGTACCAGCTCCTGATGACCTTCCCGCCATAACCGCTGCCCGAAAAATCTCCCACAGGACACCAGACGGTCCGCTGCCCGTCAAAATCTATCCGAAGGATCACCGATCGCAGCAGCCTCCCCATATCTTCTTTATCAGGAACCTTTCCCTCCTTATCAGACACCTTCACCTCCAGACGCATCTCCCTGACCGCAGCAGGTCCACCCGGGAGATCCAGGGACACACGAGCCCCTACCCCGACAGACGAACGTTTGGAGATTACCCTTCCCCCTTTATACACCGGCGGATGCCACAACACGGACTCCGCACTGTCAATAAACATCCTAAACACCGCAAGATCAGACAAACAAAAAGTCCTCACCCTCGCCCCCGCCTCATAGGTCCTATAATTGATCTGATAATAATGAGCAGCCTTGAGACTGGCGCTATCAGTAAATTCATAGGTGATCTTGCAATGCTTCCGGTAAGGAAGAGGTAAATACAAGGTGTTACCCCCCTTGCCTTCGGGTTCATAGCTGGAATGTGGCTGTAGCAACCCCGGCCCCAATCCCCATCTCCCTTTCATCAGGTCATATGCGGGTATCTCGAACGCCGGCTCCGGAAGATTGTCAAAATAAAAGCGCAGCTTCCCATTCTTTATGACGGTCGTCAGCCAAAAACGCACGACAACCCCCGGCCCATCCGCATCCATCATCACATACTCATCATGCCCCCCTCGCTCCTCCTTCCGGATGAACTGATTAAAATCTCCGTTGGCAAACCAACCCGGTTGATCGACAGCAATTGACCGCCTGTCATAGCTGCTGGCCTGCCGCTCGACATATGCCACCCGGGGCCAGCTCGCCACTGGCTCAAAGGAAATCATCTCTTTTAGCAACGACCCCAGCGTAATACTGTCTTGTGCAGCACCGGATAACCCTGCCAACACCCCTACGAAAAGCAACATCTTTATTTTCATATTCAATAGCCAGGATTTTGGTTGTACAACCCATTCGTAAACGTAATCTCCGACTGCGGGATCGGAAAATATTCATCCCTGCCCGCGGTAAATTTAGCCGTCGATAAAAATGTCCTTCTGTTCTTTTCAACAGCAATATATTCGTTCAGGGTCTGCTCGGCGATACCCCATCTCACCAGGTCGAAAAAACGCCAGCCCTCCGTGGCAAATTCCAGACGCCGCTCCCACTGCAGGGCCTTGCGGGCATACGCCTGTGTCCATCCCGCAGCCGGATACACCCCGACAAGATAATGGGAGGGAAAGGTACCGTCCAGTTTTTTAAGCCTGCCGGTACTGGCAGCCGCCCTTGTCCTGATCTCATTGATCAACGGTCGCGCCAGGTCCTGTTGTCCTAATTCGATATAGGCCTCCGCCTGCATCAGCAACACATCGTCATAACGCAACACATCCACATTCTTGGCAGACCCCATAAACGGACCCAACTTTAAATAGGAAGGGTCCGTCGCCAGCAGTTCGCTCCGCATGGCATGAAAGTTCCCGTATACACCCGGGTCACGTACCCAGCTATTACTAAAGGGCTTTGTCGGATCATATTTATAAGGATGACCGTCGATCCCCACCGTGTGATCAAGACGTACATCCACGGTCGCCGTGTTCAGGTCGGCAATGGTATTATTATAGGTGTCAAAATTGGGCAGACCATTGACGTCCGTGGTAAAGGCATTCACAAGGTTTTGACTGGGCGCATGAAAACCGCAGCACCCATATTGAGGCGCCCCATGGGGATAGTTCAACCCATCTTCAAAGTCCAGTCGGCCCGTGGTAGTACCATCATTAATGGAAAATTGTATCGCAAAGATGGATTCCGGTCCATTCTCCGTCGAGGCCAGAAAATTATCCGCGATGTCAGGGCTCAGGGAATATTTCCCCGACCCAATAACCGCCTGCGTCAGATCAACCACTTCCTGCATCCTGTTCAGGTTGATGCCCGCTACCTTATGCTTATCATCCTGCTCATAGGCCTGGTACAACCGCAGCCTTGCCAGGTAGGCCTCCGCAGCCAGCTTATTCGCTCTCCCCCGCTCAGGCTGGGAATCCGGAAGATTGTCGACGGCATATTTAAAGTCATCCCCGATCTTATTCCAGGAAGCATCATTGCTCATGGTATTGGACACCTTCAGGATATCCTCCGCAGTAGCGGTTTCATCAAAGAGCGGTATGTTCTTGTACAGGATCTTCATGGTAAAATAGCTATGAGCCCGCAGGAACTTCAACTCCGCCAACCTCGTCTTTTTTTGGGGATAGCTGGCATCCGGCAACGCATTCACCGCACGCAGCGCCACATTGGCCCTGGAGATGGACTTGAACAAGTTCTTCCAGGTGCGCGGCAGAAAACCGATGCCGTCCATGGTCGCCGTCACCAGGTTATAATGTTCCATTTTATCTACCTCATCCAGATCACCGGTACCCCCTCCCCCTTTGTAAGCATCGTCGGAGCGAACACTCCCATAAGCCCATTTGCTGTAAATGGGACCGATCATATCTCCGTTGCCAATGGCTGAATAGGCGGCGGTAACCAGCCCCTCCACAGCATCGGGCGACTGTAGATCAGAAGGGTTCAATACACCCGTTGGTTTATAATCCAGCACCTTGCTGCACGAACAAAACACAAATAATAGAACGACAATATTTTTCATAAAATCTTATTAAAATCATTAAAATGAAGCATTGATCCCCAACGTAAAGGTCTTCGGAATAGGCACAGGCCCGATGTCGATCCTCTCCGGATCAGGGCTCGTATAGCTCTTGCTTTTCAGCAGGAAGAGGTTCTCGGCCATGGCGTAGAATCTCAACCTTGAAAAGATGGATTTCGACACCAGACTGTATCCCAGTTGTATGTTCCTCAACTTGAAATAGGAAGTGCTGACCATGAAATAATCGGAGGTCTGGAATTCGTGGTTGTTATCCTGGAGGGTCAATGCCGGTGTCCTCGTATTGGTATGTGTCGGGGTCCATCCATTAAAGACACCCGGTCCCACATTCTCCCTGCTCTTCATCAGGTTGTTGTAATTGGAGTAAAAGTCAAAGCCTTTCCTGCCGGCTACGCCGGAGCCAAAGATGGAAAGATCGAACTTCTTATAGGTCATATCGATCCGTACGCCGTACTCGAGCGCGGGCAGCGTGGTGCCGATCCAGGTCCTGTCCAGGTCATTGATCTGTCCGTCATGGTTGACGTCGACATAACGTATCCTGCCGGGCCCTGCTCCCACCTGCGTCGGAGCCTTGTCCACCTCATCCTGCGACTGAAAAAGACCGGCAGTCTTATATCCAAAAATGTCAAATTGCGAATGACCGATGATGGTGCTCACCACGTTGCCGGGATAAGCAGGCCGTACATTCTCAGGCAAAGAAGTGATCTTATCCCGGAAATGGGAGAAGTTCAGTCGTACATCATATTTGAAGTCCCCGATCTTTTCCCCCTGGTAGCCGATGGAAAACTCCCAACCCTTATTGCTTTTCGAAGCGCCGTTCACCGCCTTGGACTGACCTTCTCCAAGAGCAGAAGCAACGGGCGGCGTGATGAGGATCCCCGTGGTCTTCCTGGAAAAATAATCAAAAGAGCCGTAGATCCTGTTTTGCCAAATGGTAAAATCCACCCCCGTGTTGACCTCATCCGTGGTTTCCCATTTCAGGGCCGGGTTGGCCGCCTGCGTTTGAACAAACCCGGAAGGGAGACTGCCGGTGTTGGCGCCCGACAGAGAATAGGCAGTACCGACGTTCATGTATGTCTCCCAGAACCCTGGCGTCAGGTCGCCTTGTGAAGTGCCATACCTGGGTCTGTAGATAAGAAATCGGGCCAGATCGCCTATCTGCTGATTTCCCACACGACCGACGCCGGCGCGTAGCTTCAATTCGGAAAAGAATTTCGAACGCTTCATGAACGCCTCTTTATCGATCCTCCAGCCCACCGAGGCAGCCGGAAAGATACCGTACTGGTTGTCCGATCCAAATCGGGATGAGCCGTCGCGCCGGACGGTGAGGGCCGCCAGATATTTGTCGGAAAAACTATAGTCCAGCCGTCCAAACTGCGAAAAAAGCCTGTTGCCGGTGGACCCGCCCGTAACAGTGGTCTTACCCGAGGCCGCATCCAAGGTAAAATAGTCTTCCGTCTGCAACGCAAACCCTTCTTTCTTGGTCGTCTGGTAATCCATGTCTGTCTTGATATACTCCGTACCCACAAGGAACTTGAAACGATGGTCATCATTGAGGTTCCAGTCATACCGCAGCGTATTGGAAAAGGTAAGGCTCAGATAATGGTTCTGGTCGTATAAAAGGCTGTTTGTAGTACGGCTCAACGCCCCTTCCGTAAAGGTGGGCGAGATGACCTTATTTAAATAACGGGCATCATCCGCCCCGATATTTGACTTGAAGTAAAGATTTTTGATAGGCTGGATCTCGACGAATATGTTCCCAAACGAGCTGAGCCGGTTGGCATTATTCCATTTAGCCAAATCCTGCATATGCAGGGGATTGTTCCTGTCGGAATAGCCCGCGCCCAGTTCGCCCGCATAGGTCTTCCCATCTTTTTGGAACACGGGTATCGTAGGCGCCAGGGTCACCGCCAAAAAGGTAGTGGCGGCTCCGCCAAGGTCATTCGTGGTCAACGTCTCATCTGAACTGGCGACACGCAGGTTAAGACCAAAAGTCACCTTATTGTCAAATGCATGCGTGATGGCATTGATGCTGCCGCCATAACGTCTGTACCCGGTGAACCGCAGCATGCCCGTATTCCTCAGATAACCCAGGTTCATTTCCAGCGAAGAATTCTTATTGCCCGCCGACACCGTAAGACTGGTGTTGGTGACGATCCCCCGTTTGTACATGACCTCCTGCCAGTTCGTATTGCCCGCGGGTGTATTCGGGTCGCCGCCGACAAAGGGTTTGACGGTAACGTTGTTCAACACGGGATGGTCGTAATCATTGTTCCAATCGAATCCATAAATTTCACCATAGCCGGCGGTAGGGTCCTGTCTGTCATTCACGGACGCCTGCCACAAGGCCTTGCCCCTGTCCACGGAATTCAACATCTTAAAACGCATGGACTTTTCAGACTGGACGGAGTTGAGATGGTTCAACTGGAACTGTACCTTCCCGTTGGTATTGCCGCCATTCTTCGTAGTTACGATGATAACACCGTTGGAGGCCCTGGAGCCATAAATAGATTCCGCCGAAGCGTCTTTCAACACCTGTACGGAGGCGATATTCGCCGGGTCCATGTTCTGGAATACTTCCGGCCTCGTCGTTGGTATCCCGTCGATGATATAAAGAGGATCGTTATTCCCCAGGGTATTGGCGCCGCGTATCAATATCCTGCTGTTGGACCCATTGGGCGAACCATCTTTTTCTATATATAACCCGGGCACCCTCCCCTGCAACGCCTGCATGGTGTTGCCGGAACTGGTATTCTTCACAGGCGCCAGATCCACCACGGCTACGGAACCGGTGAGGTCCTTTTTCCGCTGGGACGTATACCCCACTACGACGATCTCCCCGAGGTCACGTTGATCCTGCTCCAGTTGTACACTGTAGCCGGACTGATCTCCCACGGTCAAAGAAAACATCTTCATACCCGTAAATGAAAAAACAATTTTATCTCCTTTCTTCGCCTGCAAAGACCATCTGCCGGCAGAGTCGGTGGCGGTGCCGGCAGCGCCATTCTGCACGCTGACACCCGATAAGGGCTTGCCGTCGGATTTCCCTACGACAGTCCCGGAGACATGTCTGACCTGCGCATGGGTAATTACAACCATGAACAGCCATGACAACAAGCACGTTAGTTTTCGCATAAGCTTTCGTTTTTTGGTTACTATTTATAATCAGAGATTCTTTAATTCGTATTCCGGACACGCGCCCCGCTGCGTTGCGATAAACGCCCCCAGCCTGCAGGCATAGGCCAGCGCTTCCTCCGGGGGGGCATCTTCCGTCAGTCTCGATAAAAGCCCCGCCAGAAATGCGTCCCCGCAACCCACCGTGTCCACAACATCCACTTCGATGCCTTTGTGCCGGGCAAACACACCATTCATAAAGAGCATCGCTCCGTCCCCGCCCATCGTCACGGCAACCCCGGAAAAAGAAAATTTATCCGCGATAAACCTGACCCTGTCCTCGATACTGCGGTAGTTGGAAAACCAACCGGTGATCAGCTCCAGCTCAGCCACATTCAGTTTTAAAAGATCCGCGCGAGACATCAGCTCCTCCACATTGCGCTTTGAAAAATGCGGCGCCCGCAGGTTAATATCCAGCACTTTGCACCTTGCCATCTCCAGACAGCGAAATAAGGTTTCCCTCGACACCCCGCTCCTGGCCGCCAGACTCCCGAACACAAAGAACCCCGCGGACTCCACCACCCGTTGCAACCCGTCCTCCCATTGAATAAAATCCCAGGCTACAGGCATCAGGATGTCATACGACGCCTCATTGTATGCATTTAGCCTGGCATAGACCTTCCCCGTCTCATGTTCGCAGTCCACCTGGAAATGATCCGTACCCAAACCCCGTCCGGAAAAAAAATTGATCAGCTTCCTGCCCTCCTCATCAACGCCTATCCTGGTGATAAGAGCAGGGTTCTTCTGTTGCTTATGCAGGTGATAGGCGACATTCATAGGCGCACCACCCGGTTCGGCGCCGGAAGGAAAAATATCAAAGAGCACTTCTCCAAAACATACCACCTGGTGTAAACTTGTTTCACTCATCTTCTGGAATTTAAATTTGTCAGATCCCGTTCAATTTGTTCCAGCGACACTCCCTTCGTCTCCGGCATCCGGGTAAGTACCCACACCAGCTGCAATACCATCATTCCGGCAAAAAATGCAAAAATGGGCCATGGGTTATCCGCAAACACCCCATCCCTGGCATCCAGAAAGAAGGGCGTGATAAGCGTAATGACAGCGGCAAATACCCAATGCACGCTGGCCCCAAACGACTGCCCCTTTGCCCGGATATTATTCGGAAAGATCTCCGAGATAAATACCCAGATGACAGCGCCCTGCCCTACCGCATGCGCGGCGATAAAGAGTAATAAGAATAACATCAGCAGCACAGGGCTGGCATGAAAAGCAAAACAGACGGCCACCATCACCAGACTTAGTATGTAGCCGATGGACCCCGCCAGCAGCAGCTGCCGCCTGCCGAGCCTGTCGATAAGATAGAGGCCGAGAAAAGTAAACAGGAGATTGGTGCCGCCGATGGCAATGGAGTTGAGCAGCGAGTCCTTTGCACCAAATCCTATTCGTGACAATATCTCCGGCGCATAATATAAAATGAAGTTGATGCCGGACAGTTGATTAAAAAAGGCGATCAAAAAAGCCAGCCAGATGACTATCTTATGCCTGGAGGAAAAAAACTCCAATGGCGTACTACCAGAGTTCTCATACCGGAGACTTTCCCGGATAGAAGCTATCTCCCCATCCACATCCTCTACCCCCATCAGCAAAAAGATCTCCCTGGCCCTTTCCGGATTATTCTTTTTTGTGACGAGCCAGCGGGGACTTTCCGGTACACTCATTACCATCAGGGTATAAAAGACGGACGGAACAGCCAAAACCCCCAGCATCCAACGCCAGTCATTGGCTCCGCCAACCCCTTTCAAAAAATAGTTCGAAAGAAAGGCGATCAATATGCCAAACACAATGTTGAACTGGTACATCGCCCCCAGCCGCCCCCGGGTAGCCGGCGTGGAAATCTCGGATATATAAGTAGGCACCGCCACCGAGGAAACCCCGATCCCAATACCCCCGACCAGACGGAAAAATGAAAAGATATACGGCGATGGCGCCAGGGCCGAGCCGACGGCTGACAACGCAAATAAGACCCCGATCCAGTATAATACTTTTTTACGCCCAAACCGCTCAGTAGGAAGACCGCCAAAGATCGAACCCAGCAGCGTCCCCCAAAGCGCCGCCGACATGATAAAGAAACCGTGAAAAAGAGGAGAGGTATGCCATAATTCTTTAATAGGGAGATTGGCCCCGGAGATCACCACCGTATCGAACCCAAATATAAACCCGGCAAGCGCAGCCACAATGGACCATTGAAAAAGCCTGTTTCTCTTCATATGGCAGTTAGTTTGCACCACGAATCTAGCAGACGCATCCCCAACTGACCTTTGGTTTCGTACCTATGTTTTACAAAAGAGTACCATCATCTAAAACACTCATTTTCAGCACCAGAAAGACAACTCCCTAGCCGCCTTTTTCAAATCTGTAACAACCATTTTCAAAATTATATCCTACCCGGCCGTCACTGTCATACAAAAGAAACGGGATCGAAATAATTGAAACGATTTTTATAGGTATGATTGAAAAAAATATATCACCTTGCTGTCATGTTTGCCAGATGGATCGCAATATTTTACCTTTTACTCAGCGCTTGTTCCAACAAGCCCGCCGCCAGAAAATTCACCATCGGCTTTTCCCAATGCCTGGGATCGGATGATTGGAGAAAGACCATGCTGACGGAAATGAACAGGGAGCTTTCCTTTCATAATAATATTGTGCTCCTGTACCAGGATGCCGAGGCCAGCAGTCAACGACAGGTGGGACAGATAGAGGACCTCATCCGTCAACATATTGACTTACTCATTGTTACACCCAACGAGGCAAAGCCGCTAACACCTATTATAGAAAAAGTCTACGACGCGGGTATTCCCGTGGTCGTCGTAGACAGAAAGATCGACTCAAAAAAATACACCGCCTTTATCGGGGCATCCAATTACGAGGTGGGACAGGACGCCGGTATCTACGCCGCCTCTCTCTTAAAAGGGAAGGGTAATATTCTCGAAATGGCCGGTTTACCCTCCGGCGCCTCGCCCGCCATCGACAGACACAAAGGTTTTATAGACGTCATCTCCCGCTATCCGGGTCTGAAATATATAAAGAAGGTAGACAACGCACGCTCCGAGGAAGAGACGCTGAAGACTGAGAATATCGACTTGCTCTACGCCCAAAATGACCCCATGGCCCTGGAAGCTTATAACATCTGCAAAAAGCTGGGCCTGGACAACAGGGTCCGTATCATCGGCATCGACGGACTCTCTACCCCCGGCTTAGGCCTGGACATGGTGGCAAGTAAGCACATCTCTGCAACGATGCTCTATCCCACTGGCGGACAGGAAGCCATCCAGACAGCGGTCAATATCCTGGAGAACAGGTATTATGAAAAGGAGAACCGGCTGTCCACTACCGTGATCGACTCCACAAATATCAGGATCACAAAATTGCAGAACGAAAAGGTGCTGGCACAACAAAAAGACATCGATCGCAGACAAAAGAAGATAGAGGAACAGGAAATGATCAGAAGGGATCAAAACAGGATCATTCTTGCCATATCCGTCAGTCTCGGGCTGGCATTGATCATGGGAGCCATCCTTTTCTATTATTTACGGGAGAACAAAAAGATCAACGCCCGGCTTGCCTTGCAAAATGATGAGATCTCAAGCCAGCGCAATCAGCTGATAGAACTGGGCAAGAAAGCAAAGGAGGCGACAGACGCCAAATTCAATTTCTTTACCAATATCTCCCATGAATTACGCACGCCCCTCACACTCATCCTCGGTCCTTTAGAAGACGCATTGTCCTCACCCAAACTCCACTTTTCTATCAAAACACAGCTGGAAATGGTAAGAAAGAATGCCATGCGTTTGCTGAGGCTGGTTAATCAGCTGATGGATTTCAGAAAAATAGAGGAAGGAAAGATGAAGATCCGGGCCAGCGAAAATAATATTATAGAATTCGTAAGCGAGATCGCAGGCGCCTTCTCCGGAATGGCCGCAAAAAAGAACATCGCCTACAGGATAGAGGCTGCGGAAAAGGACCTGAAAGCCTGGTTCGATGTCAATATGCTCGATAAGATATTATTCAATATCCTTTCCAATGCATTTAAGTATACCAACGACCACGGCGCCATCACAGTGACTGTCAGCGCCGATGCCGGCAAAAAGAACGCGATCATAACCATTACGGACACCGGCATCGGCATGACACCCGAAACCCAGGAGCATGCCTTCGACCTTTTCTACCAGAACAATGAAGGGAAATACAAAGGTACGGGCATCGGCCTGGCCCTTTCAAAGGAATTGATCACCCTCCACCAGGGCAGTATAAAAATAAGGAGTGAAAAATGGAAAGGAGCGACATTTGAAATATGCCTGCCCCTGGGCAGGGACCATCTGCAGGAAAACGAGCTGGATAAAGACCCCGCCCCCTATGAATTGAATTATGAAGACGAAAAGATCTACACCAGCGAATCCGAGCCTTTCAAACAGCAGACGCAGGAAGACAGCGCGACAATAAAACCTGAACAGTCGGTATTGATCATCGAGGATAATCCCGAAATAAGGACGTTCATCCGGCGTCATCTCAGCAAAAGCTATGAAGTGATAGAGACGGAAAATGGCAATATGGGGTTAAACCTCGCCTATGAGATAGTCCCTGACCTGATCATTTCGGATATATTACTACCGGGCAAGGATGGGATGGTCATCACCGAAACGCTAAAAAATGATATCCGTACCTCCCATATACCTATTATTATATTGACCGCCAGGGGAAGCATGGAACAGCAGATCGAAGGGCTAAAGATGAATGCGGATGCCTACATCGTAAAACCATTCAATATCCAATATCTTGAAGAACAGATCAGGAGCCTTTTAAAGAACAGGGAATCGCTGAAAGGACATTACACCAGCGAACTGGCAAACGACAGCGCCCGCAATTCCGCGTCCAGGAAGATAGACAGGAAATTTGTCAATGAGTTCACCGCGATCATCGAGAACAATATTGCCAACGAGGATTTCAGCGTAAATGACATCTGCACCGAACTGGGCATCTCCCGGGTGCAATTGTACAGAAAGGTAAAGGCGGTATTAGGCTATAATGTCAACGAGTATATCCTGGAGGTAAGGATGCAAAAGGCAAAATATCTTCTCCGGAATGAGATGGAGCTTTCTATTTCAGAAGTAGCCTATAAGGTGGGCTTTTCCTCGGCCGCCTATTTCTCTACGGTGATGAAGTCAAAGCTGGGCGTTACCCCCACTGAATACAGAACAAAGATCACTTGATATGAAACACTTATATATTCTTTTACTCTTTATCGGACCTGTATTGATGGTCAACGCCCAACAAGACCATCGTCCAAATATCATCTTTATCCTCACCGACGACATGGGCTATTCCGACCTCGGCTGCTATGGCAATCCCGTCATTGAGACGCCCTTCCTGGACTCCCTTGCCAGGGCAGGCGTCCGTGCCACCAATTATGTCGTGGCCAGCCCCTCCTGCACCCCTTCCAGAGCATCCCTGCTCACAGGCAGATACGCATCCCGTATGAACCTGCCGGACCCCATCGCTCCGGGTTCACCCTTAGGTATACCTGATGAAGAAGTCACCATCGCAGAAATATTAAAAAAAGCAGGCTACACCACCGCCATGATCGGGAAATGGCACCTGGGTGACAAACACGATTATAATTATCCCACTGCCCAGGGCTTCGATTCCTACTACGGGCTGCTATACAGCCATGACTATCGCAGTCCCTATGTAAAGACGGACACTACGATCAAGATCTATCGTAACAGGACGCCGGAGATCTACAAACCCGCCGACTCCAACCTCACCCATTTATACACAGCCGAAGCCATCAAATTCCTCAAAACGCAAAAGAAAAACACCCCTTTCTTCCTTTACCTCGCCTACAATATGCCCCACCTGCCCGTGGCCTTCGCCGCATCCGCCGGCTATCTGCAAGGTCACCAGGAAGGCGGCCCCCTGGGCGCCGTAGTGGAAGAGCTGGATTCCAGCATCGCACAGATCTGGCATGCCCTGGAAAAACAAGGGCTCGCCGACAATACAGTCCTGGCCTTTTCCAGCGACAACGGCCCCTGGATAGACTATCCTGTCCGCATGTCCGGCGACAGCGCCACCAAACGCTGGCACGCAGGCACCGCCGGGGTCTTCCGGGGCTCCAAAGCCATGAGCTACGAAGGCGGCATACGGGAACCCTTTATCATTTACTGGAAGGGTCATACGCCCAACAACCTCACCCTCACCAACCCCATCAGCTGCCTGGACATCCTACCCACCTTTACGGCCTGGGCTCAGACATCCCTGCCCGCCGGCAGGACGCTGGACGGTCAAAATATAGGCCCCCTCCTCACAGGACAGGCCGACCGAAAAACCTATCAGCACCGCCCCATATACATCGTCAACCATGGAGAGGTAGAAGCCGTCCGCTTTGGTAACTGGAAATACAGGGAAATCCGCTCATCACAAAGTAACCTTGCAGGGGACTCCGTCGTCAAAGAATTGTTTAACTTAGGTTTCGACCCTGGCGAACGGACAAATGTCATCGATGAATTCCCCGGAAAAGCCAGGGAAGGAAAGGCTTTGTTCGACGCTTTTGACGGTAAAAAACCCAACTAGATCACCCAACAACTGGAAATAAACCCAACATGTTCAAAAACCTCCTCCTCGTCGCCATCCGGAATTTTAAAAGGGATAAATGGTACAGCCTGCTCAATATCCTGGGATTGACCATCGGCATCACTTTTAGCCTCTTCCTAATCTTTTATATAAAGGACGAGCTAAGCTATGACCGCTGGAATAACAATGCCGACAGACTCTATCGTATCACCTCCTATATAAAGGAGCCGGAGAGGGACACGATGAAAATGGCCATCACCCAACTCCCCCTCGCCGCCGCCCTGAGATCGGAATTCCCCGAGGTAGAAGAAGCCACCCGCTTATTTTCATCCGGCAGACCCATGTTCAAAAATGGGGACGTACGTTTTTATGAAGAAAAAGTTTTTTTCGCCGATAGCAATCTTTTCAGGGTATTTACCCATCAATTCATCGAAGGCAACCCCCACACCGCACTGATAGCTCCCCATTCCCTGGTATTGTCGGAATCCATCGCCAAAAAATATTTTGGCAAAACACAGGGTATAATAGGCAAGACGCTACAGAACGACAAAGGAGAAACCTACAAAGTAACAGCCGTTATAAAAGATGTACCCAAAAATTCCCATATCAGGTTTGATATCCTGACCTCCGTCAGCACCCTGCCAAAGGACTTTGGGAACAATGATTGGGGCAACTTCAACATATTTACCTACGTCCTGCTCAAACCCAATACTACCGCCAGAGCATTTGAAGCCAAGCTCCTTCCCATGTACCAAAAACACATGGCCTCCATCTTCGCCCAGTTCAACATAAAGATCAGGTACGGCGTTCAGCCAGTCACCGCCATCCACCTGCACTCTGATATGAATTACGAACCGGAAGAATTAGGCAGCGTCTCCTATATCTATATATTCTCCTCCGTAGCCCTCTTTATGCTGCTGATAGCCTGCATCAATTATATGAACCTCACCACCGCCCGCTCAGCCAGACGCGCCAAAGAGATCGGTGTCCGCAAGGTGACAGGCTCTACCAAACCACAACTGGTCACACAATTCCTGGTGGAATCCACCCTGACAGCCCTCCTCGCACTCGTCCTCAGCATCGGCATGATCGCGTTGCTGTTATCCACTTTCAATACGCTCGCCGGCAAACAGATATCATTTGGCTCCATACTGCAACCCAGCACCTTCCTGATCCTGCTGGCCATCGTGGTGTTCGTGGGACTGGTGGGCGGCAGCTATCCCGCCTTCTATCTTTCCGGATTCAACCCCATCAGTATCCTAAAAGGCAAGCTTTCAAAAGGCTCCAGCAATGCCACCCTGCGCCGCGTCCTCGTGGTCGTACAATTCTCCATCTCCATGATCATGCTCATCTGCACCTGGGTGGTGTACAACCAGCTCCATTACTTACGTACGGTAGACCTGGGGTTTAACAAACAACAAGTGCTCTCACTGGCCGCCAACAGCAACAACGATATACGCACAAAGATCGAGGCATTCCAGAATGACATGCGGAAGAACCCCCATATCCTCTCCGTCAGCACAGCCCAGGCCACACCCGGCAACGGCGGCATCAACTTCAGCCTCTTCAGCATCGAGACAAAGAATGGCTTTGTCGACAAAGGCGTCGATAACTATGCCGTCGATGAGAATTATTTCAAAACCCTGGGCATGGAGGTCAAACAAGGGAGAAGTTTCACAGGCCCGGCCGACACCCTGAAAAGGGTCATCGTCAACCAAAGCCTGGTAAAATATTTCGGATGGGACAACCCCATCGGCAAACGGATAAGACCATCCGGCGATACCACAGGCTATTTCGAAGTCATCGGCGTAGTAAAGGACTTTAACCAAAAGTCACTGTACAACCCGATCACGCCATTGGTGCTCTTCTATACACCCAACAGCAACCGTATCCAGTTGAAACTGGCAGGCGGCGACATCCCCTCCACCGTGGCATCCATGGAAAAGACCTGGAAAAATTATTTCCCGGACCTGCCCTTTTCCTATACCTTCCTGGACCAGGACTTCGACTCGCAATACGCTGCCGATCAGAAAAGAGGCAAGATCTTCACCGCCTTCTCCATCCTTACTATATTGATCACCTGTCTGGGCCTCCTGGGACTGATAGCCTTTACCACGGAGCAACGACAAAAGGAGATCAGCATCCGGAAAGTAATGGGAGCAGGCATCACACAGATCATCCCCCTCCTCACCCGGAATTTTGTATTCCTGGTAGGGTTCTCCTGTCTCATCGCTTTCCCCATCGCCTGGCTGTTCATGGATAAATGGCTAAAGATCTTCCCTTATAATACAGGGCTGAGCATTACCCCTTTCCTGCTGTCGGCGCTCACGGTATTGCTGATCACACTGGTCACCGTGATGTTCCATGCGGTCAGGGCCGCGGTGGCAAGCCCCACAAAAGCATTAAAGGCGGAATAAATACCAGACTTCACATTAAATTAATTTCTTACTATTAAAAATTAGTCCTACTTTGGTTAAGTGTTAACCCCTACACCCTAAACCAGGTTCAGGCTCTCGCATTAATCATAATTACTATTATCTGCTATGGAAAAGCTGGAGAATATCCGCAAATCCTGGGAAGTCCCCCTGTGGTTTGCTTTTGGGACCATTATCATTATCCTTATAATTATAAAAGGGTGTTCTGCAGACACTTCTGCCAAAGCATCCGAAATATCCGACGCCACTCCCGTAACAACTGAACAAACCTCTGTAACTTCTATAAAAGTAAGGCTGCCCGATGGCGCCGAGTTGGATGCCTATAAGGGAGGCATCGAAGACAAACTTGTCGCTTACCTGAATTCCACAGACCCGGCAGACAGCATCAGCAAAGGCCGCTGGTTCGATTTTGACAACCTGAATTTTAAGACGGGAAGCGCCGAGATCACAGATGCCAGCATGAAACAGGTGCAGAACCTTTCGGCAATATTAAAAGCATATCCAAAAGTAAGTCTCAAGATCGGCGGCTATACTGACAGGACGGGCAACGAACAGGAGAATCAAAAATTATCCCAGCAACGGGCCGACGCGGTACAGGAGGCATTAAAAAAGACAGGAGCCGTAAGCACCCAGCTTGCGGGCGCGGAAGGGTATGGCTCCCAATACGCCAGGGCCGCCGCTGATGCACCGGATGAAGAAAGACGGGCAGACAGAAGGATCTCCGTAAACGTGCGAAGCAAATAACCATATTTATCACCAATAAATACCCACACCATGTTTGAGCAAATCTTACAAGCTGTAAAAGAACACCTCGGCAACAACCCCGAATTGGCAGCAGCAATCCCCCCCGAGCACGCAGAAGCTCTTCACAATGAAATAGCTACCCAGATACACGAGAACCTGCAAAATCAGGCGTCCGCAGCCGGACAGACAGCGCCAGCCGCAGAGGGCTCGGGACTCCTTGATAACCTGGGTGGCAAGGCTAGTGAGTTGTTGCACAGCATCGAAGGCAGCCTGTCATCAGGTGGAATAGGGACAAGCGCCGCCGCCGGAGGACTGGTGGGAGCACTGAGCAGCAAATTCGGTTTGCCTTCCGCAGTCACGGGAGCTATCGCTGCGGCAGTTCCGGGCCTGATACAAAAATTTATGCAAAAACAGACACCGGCAACACCCACAACCCCGCAATCCTGATCCCGCGGTCCTCATCATTAAACTCTTGCAATATGAAAAAAGGCATTTACAGCACTTTTATGGCCATTGTTTGTCTTGTCCCTTCCTTGTTCTTCCTTTCCTGCGGCGGAAATAAGGACAAAGCTATTATGGCCGCCATCGATTCGAAGAAAAAGGAAATGAAAGACCTGGCCGGTATCTCGGCAACCGTGGAAAAAGGGACGGTCACACTCAGTGGCGAATGTCCCGATTCCAGCTCCCGGACGATGTGCGAACAAAGCATCACCGCTATCCCGGGCGTGGAAAAGGTCGTCAACAATCTTACGGTTCCCCCTCCTCCTCCGCCACCACCCGCACCTGTTACCATCGCGGCAGACGATCCGCTGACAAAAGGCGTCAATGATGCTATCAAGGATTTTCCCGGCGTAACAGCAGCCGTAAAAGACGGAGTGGTTACACTCACCGGGGATATCAAACGGGCATCGCTGCAAAAGCTGATGATGGCGCTGCATACACTGAAGCCGAAAAAGATCGACAATCAACTCACCATCAAGTAAAGAAAAGGAGGATCAAGCTATGTCGCTGCAAGATAAATACAAAGAACTGATCGACACCGCAGGTACCGTGGGTATTACCAACCTCCAGGTGAGGGAACAGGATAATGTGCTGTATATAGACGGAGAAGTGCCCGATGGCGCCGCTAAAGATCAGCTCTGGAACGTCTATAATAAGCTGGACCCCGACTTCAAGGCAGGGGATGTCGTGATGAACGTCAATGTGTCCCCCGCTTCACCAGGTACAAAGGCAACCGTAAGTACGGACAGCTCCAACCTCAACATCCGGAAAGGACCAGGTACCGATCAACCCATTGTCGGCAAGGCAGCCCATAATTCCACGGTGGAGCTGATCAGCAAAACCAACGATCAATGGTGGCTCGTCCGGACAGAAAATGGCGTGGAAGGATACGCTTACGCACAGTATCTTTCAGTGTGACATCAATCCGTGTCCTCCAGCGTAAAGATATCCTCTACCCTCTTTTGGAACACCTGGGCAATCTTCAACGCCAGCACAGTGGAAGGCACATATTTATTGCTTTCTATGGCGTTGATGGTTTGCCTGGATACAGCCACCCTCTCCGCCAGTACCGCCTGCGTAATGTTCAGGATGGCTCTTTCCACGCGGATGGTATTTTTCATAGGCTGCTTTTTTTCAGGTTCTTCCGCTCGTTATACATCACCACGTTATAGCGGATGATAAACAAGATCAGGGGCGTACAGATATTATAGGTTATGATCTGCAGGAAGAGTCCATTATAAAAAAAGATGATGGAAAAGATCAGCCAGGCAAAATTGACATAGACAGCCCACAACAACGATTCCAGCCGGAGCTCTGCAATTCTTTCATCCTCCACTTTCTCCCTCGAAAAAGCTATCAGCAACAACCCGGCGATCAACAGCAAACTCCCCAATTCGTCGGTAAAATTGTGTTGGCGGAGGTTAAAAAGGAAACTCTTGTCAATCCAGCTGTCAAGAGGCGCGTTGACGTAATTCAGGAATTTAAAGTTGAACTCCCCATGGAGATTAAATAACATCAGGACAAACGCCGGCGGGGCAATGATCCATCCAATGCGCCTGTATCTGTGCGGGAATAGGAATCTCGTTTTCATGTCAATTTATAATTTTCTCACAAGGTAAAGTTTTATTTCCAAAAAGTAAAGCAAACTTTACATTTAGATTGTTAAACTTGACGCTTCTCTCTTATTTTTTCTTCCTCCCCGGCGCAGCCTTGCCCTTTTTCGACGACTTCGCCCTCCCATTAAAATCCAGACATTTCCGTACCCAAAAGTTCAGATCCGCCTTCCTGGCGACATCCTCCTCATTCACCAATATATATCCTTTGTATTCCCTCCCCTTCATAACCATCGTCCGGCAAGGCTTTTCCTCCAGCAACTGGTCATGCAGTTCAGGGTCCACCCGGCACATGAGCCTGTCGCCGCTGACACTGATACACATCTTATCATCCACCATAAAGGTCAACCCCCTGAACATTTTCTTTTCCTCGAACCTGGGGGCATTCATCTCCAGCAGCGCAATCCGGACGCGGTCGGCTAATTTTTCGCTGTAAGGCATATATTCACTTTTTTAGATAGTTATTACTAATTTTATCAAGATACGATTTCTCATGGTCAACTTCTTTGATAGGGTCCTGCAACATCCCGACTTTTGCCGTCAGTTCAACTGCGGCGACACACTTATTACTGCATTCAATTGCCCGTTGGAAGCCCGTTTGATGAAGACCCGGTACACCGACCTCTGGAGCCGCTATAACTATATTTTCTATGTCATAGACGGGCGAAAGATCTGGCATACCGCCCATCGCAGCTACGACATGCAAAAAGGCAGCTGCGTCTTCGTAAGAAAAGGCGCCAGCATTATCGAACAGTTCTTCGACAGCGGGTTCTGCCTGGTCCTCTTTTTTATGCCGGATGAATTCCTATGCGAAACCTTAAAGACAAAGACCACTCCCATCAGTAAACCAGGCGCCAAATATGAACCGGTGATCCTGCTGGATACATCCGAAACCCTGGAGGCATTCTTTGTCTCCATGTCCTCTTATTTCAGCAGCACAAAGGAACCCGATCAATCCCTGCTCGAACTGAAGTTCAGGGAACTGATCCTGACAATCGCGGACAACCCCCGTAATTCCGAACTTCTGTCCTATTTCTGCTCGCTGCTGCACGAACCGCAGACGGCAGCCCTGCGGCGGATCATGGAAGACAATTATTGCTACAACCTGAAGATGGAGCAGTATGCCGAACTGTGCAATCGCAGCCTGTCCGCGTTCAAAAGAGATTTTGAAAAACAGTTCGGCACCACCCCCGGCAAATGGCTCCTGGAAAAAAGACTACGCCATGCCCTGCACCTGCTGGAAAATATGCATAAGACGGTCAGTGAAGCCGCATTTGAAAGCGGATTTGAGAACCCTTCCCATTTCAGCCGTCAATTCAAAGCAAAGTTCGGCATGCCGCCAAAAAGCAAAAAGACAATGAGCCTCTAAGAAAGATCTCTGGGCTTTACAGTCATGCCCCCGCCGGAATGACGGGATAAATTTGCACATGACATCCCCCATCGAATTACAGCCGGAAGAATTCAAGGCCATCGGTCATCAACTGATAGACATGATCGCCGGGTTCATAGGCGGCATCGCTCACCGGCCCATCACCACCGGCAAGACGGCAAAGGAGTTGCAACAACTATTGGGCTCCTCGTCCTTACCCGGGGAGGGTACGCCGGCAGCCGAAATATTTTCAAGGATCACCCCTTTATTGTTTGATGATTCCCTGCTGAACGGGCACCCCAAATTTATGGGGTATATCACTTCTTCCGCGGCTCCGGCCGGCGCCTTGGCAGACTTGCTGGCCGCCGCGGTGAACCCAAATGTCGGAGCACAGATCCTAAGCCCTGTCGCTACCGAAGTGGAAAAATGCACGATAAAATGGCTGGCTGAGTTCATCGGATTGGATCAGGGCTACGGCGGTCTGCTGGTCAGTGGGGGGAACATGGCCAATTTCACCGCCTTCCTGGTAGCCAGGACGGCAAAAGCCGGCAACGCTATAAAAGAAGAAGGACTAAACAACACATCCGGACGAATGCTGGTCTATTGCTCACAAAACACCCATACCTGGATAGAAAAGGCAGCCGCCTTGTTTGGCCACGGTACCCGGACTATCCGCTGGATTCCAACCGATATCTTTGACAGGATGGATACGGTTCTACTGGAAAAGACCATAAAGGAGGACTTACAAGCCGGAGCCCGGCCATTCATGGTAGTAGGTACGGCGGGGGACGTAAGTTCCGGCGCGGTAGACGACCTGCGGGCCATTGCCGGTGTCTGTAAAACCTATGATCTCTGGTTCCACATCGACGGCGCTTATGGCATGCCCGCCGCGGCTGTCCCAGGCCAGCAAAAGGTTTTTGACGGTATGAAAGAGGCCGACTCCATCGCCCTCGACCCGCACAAGTGGCTGTACTGCCCGCTGGAAGCAGGCTGTACGCTGGTAAAAGATCCCCGACGCCTGCTAGACACTTACAGCTCGCACCCCGCATATTATAATTTCAATAGCACCGAAGACGACCCCGTCCATAACTACTACGAACGTGGTCTTCAGAACTCCCGTGGTTTCCGGGCGCTAAAGGTATGGATCGCTTTGCAACAGGCAGGTAAGACCGGTTATATAAAAATGATCAATAAGAATATTCAGTTGTCGAGGCTGCTCTTCGAGCTGGCGGAGAAACACCCGCAACTGGAGGCCGTAACACAGCATTTGAGCATTACCACATTCAGATATATACCTCTGGCCCGGGGCGAAGACACCCAATATCTGGACAAACTCAATGAAACATTGCTTAACAGACTCCAGCTGGGTGGAAAAGTCTTTTTATCAAACGCCGTCATCCACAAAAAATATTGTCTGAGAGCTTGTATCGTAAATTTCAGAACTTCAAAAAAAGATATAGAGGAAATGATAGAGATCATCGTAAAAGAAGGTGAAAGGACACATCAATACCTATCCGTTCCCGTTTAGCGTCTCCTTCACCATCTCCCTGTTTTGCCGTGAAATGGGGACCTTTGTACCATCCGTTAACAACAAGGAGCCCCCATCCTCTCGCAAATAGCTTTTTACCCCCTCGATATTTACCAGGTGCGATTGATGGGTACGGATAAATCGATGGGGTTGTAAGATCTCCGACACTTCTTTTAATGTCTTGCATACGAGCACCCGCTCGCCATTATACAGATAGAATTGGGTATAATTGTTTGAAGACTCGCACCTGAGGATGTCGGCGATCTTTACATACATGGTTTCATGAAAAGTAGGCAGCGCAATCTTTACCGTGGATTTTTTCCCCGCCGTGATATATTCCATCAGGTGTTCTATCCTGCGATTTTGCTGACGGGCCACAATCTTTTCCTGCGCCTTGTCGACTGCCGGCCTGAGCTCTTTTATATCGATGGGCTTTAACAGATAATCCAGCGCCGACACTTTGATAGCTTGCAACGCATACTTGTCATAGGCGGTAATAAATATGATCTCGAAGTTGATGACGGACAAAGCCTTTAACATGTCAAACCCCGAATGCTCCGGCATCTGGATATCCAGAAATACCAACTCAGGCCGGTGCTGCGAAATGACAGACAGCCCTTCGTCCGCGCTCGACGCAGTCGCAATTACCTCGACGGCAGGACAATACTCCTTCAGGATGATCTGTAAATTCTCTATATTATTCGGCTCGTCGTCGATGATGATGCTCCGTATGGTCATATGGTAAAAATTAAGCCATCCAATTGGCAAGTCTCACGGTGACGGTAGTTCCTTCGGCTCCCGGCTCGATTTGCAGTGAGGACGGCTGCCCCTTATATACTTTATTTAAAAGCAAAATACGCTCTTCGCTGAGCTTGATGCCAAAGGCCGAAGCTTTGCCGGCAATATCCGTCTTGATGAACCCCTTCCCATTATCTGTTACCTTCAGGACAAGGTCCTTATTATCCTTATCTATTTGTATACGTACCGTACCCTGACCATGAAGAGGGGCAACCCCATGCTTGACCGCATTTTCTACAAAGGGCTGCAGCAGCATGCCCGGCACCTCCGTATTAGCAATATTGATGCTCCCATCCACAATAATATGATATTGAAACCCAAATCGCAGCTGCTCCATTTGGAGATAATCATCCAGTATCTTCAGCTCATCCTCCAGACTGATCAACTCCCGGTCACCACCGTCAAGCACCTCACGTGTCAGGTCGGCAAATTTGGCAAGATAATGATTGGCGGCTTTCGTGTCGTTTTTATTCATAAGGTTTTGTATAGAGGTCAAAGCATTGAACATAAAGTGAGGATTCAGCTGCGCCCTCACCGACTTCAACTGCAGTTGCGCGGACTGTCTTGCCTGTAAAGACCTGGCTAGCTTATTCCTATTGACACGCTGGAAACCCAAAAACAACAAAACAACACCTCCCAGTGTTGTTCCCAGAAAAAGCAAGCCCTGTTTTACAGACACTCTTTTATCCAGTACAGGCGGTGGCTGTACTTCAAAGGGGATTCGCAGCATCTGGTCTTCCGGCCAGGCTCCCAGGTCAAGCATACGTTGTATAATGATCTCGTATTTACCCGGCTCATTAAAATATTTCTTCTCAATGTCCAAAAAATCCTCCAATAAAAACATCCTGACTGCTGTAGTGTCCGTCCGGGCCGGTGTCTTCTTTATGATATACACGGAATACCCCACCGATTCATGATGATCAAGCATCAGCCGCATTTCATCAACACTGTCGACAGGAAATGCAAAGTTCAGGGGCAGCCCCGTCTGCTTATCAAATTTCGTGGCCCAACCCCTGTTCATTTTTGGATAGTTGATATTGAAATAGTATATGCGTCCGCTGGAATCTTCAGGTACATTTATGATCATCTGGCTGACGACAGGCCTGAGATCCCGACGCCAGTCAAAGACTACTCCATCCCGTATATGATAATCTTTTACATGCCTTACTTCCACCAGTAATTGTTTGCCCGGCGCCTGGAATTTTCCGATAAACCCATAGGGCTTTTTAGCGCCATACTGCTGCTCAAGCCGGGGGATCTTGCTCCAGGGAATGATTTCAACACTGTCATTTTCCACCACGTGATAAATATAGTCATTGAAATTATCCTTATTGATGCCCATTGCGATGAGGATTGCAGACGAGCTGTCGGAAATGAGATAACTGGTATATGATCGGGAGATCGATTTTATCGGGGTACCATAGTAATCCTTGACGGAAGAATCAAGCTTTACTCCCAAAAAAAGGGGCGACTTTGGTACTTTGTCCTTTCCCGCTCCCACATCTGTCGCTTTCATAAAGTCCCAAACCCCGTCCACATCCCAGTCCCGGGCCGTAAAGGTTGCAGGTTGACGCACCATCATCCGGGTGTCGGTGCTCACAAATTCAAAATGTATTGTACGGTCAAAAATATAGCCGTAGCGTTGACCAAAAGCCCCGAAGGAAAGACAACACACAGCCGGCAGGATAATCCTTTTCATACTGTAAAATATTAATTATCCTGCAAATAACTCCCCGGACGCCAGGGGAACAACCACCAATGAGAATCCGGTTCGAACAATCGAGAATTTGATCATATTACTTAACTTCGGTAAGCCATGCAAACCTCGAGGAGAACTTTTATAAAAACTACCGGATGCCTCACCATCGGATTCTTTCTCGGCGGTGAGGCATTCAAATCAACCTCTCTGGCCGGCCCCATCACTCCTTCCCTCTCCGGAGGCCACCCATCCTCCCCTTTCGAAGATCCCATCAACGCCTGGCTCGAAGTATTAGCCGATGGCAGGATACGAGTGCTCACAGGTAAGCTGGAACTGGGACAAGGCATCACCACAGCCGTGGCACAGGTGGCGGCAGAAGAGCTGAACATGGAAATGACACAGGTAGAAGTGACAATGGCCGAAACGGGCCGCACACCCAACGAAGGCTATACAGCCGGTAGTAATTCCATCGAGAGCAGCGCCATGTCCATCCGCCGGGCTGCCGCGGCCGCAAGGGAACAACTATTACAACTGGCAGCGGAAAAACTACATACACCCGCCACGGAACTGCAGATCCACAATGGAAAGATTAGCACAAAAGACCATACTCATACCCTCACTTTCTCGGAAATCCTTGACAACAAACAACTACAAGGAGAGATCCCCGGAGAAGTGACCCTAAAACCAAAAGAAACCTACACGATCGTAGGCAAGGCCACCCCCAGGGAGGACACAGCAAAAATTACAAAAGGCGACCCCATATACGTACATGACCTGCGCTTCCCCGGTATGGTCCACGCCCGCATAGTCCGTCCCCCGGTCTATGGCGCAAAACTCCTCCATGCGGAAGAAGTCCCCGGCATACTAAAGACCGTGATCAACGGCAGCTTCCTCGCCGTCATCGCCGCCAGCGAATACGAGGCCATACAAGCCCAGCGCCTGGCCCGGGAAAAAGCAAAATGGTCCGACGTCCCGCCCCTGCCAAAGATCGATGCCGATTACCTGCAATCCCTCCCCGCAAACACAGAGCAAGTCACCCAAAAGGGAACTCCAGGCAATATCACCCCCACTCTCAAAACCCGCTATTTCAAACCCTACATCATGCACGGCGCCACCGGCCCCTCCTGCGCCATCGCCTTTTACGACAACACTACTCTCCACATCTGGACACACAGCCAGGGCGTATATCCATTACGGGAGTCAGTGGCAAAGATGCTCCGCATCTCCGTTGATAACATACATATAAAAGGAGTACCCGGGGCAGGTTGTTATGGGCACAATGGCGCGGATGACGCCGCTGCTGACGCCGCCCTGCTGGCCATGGCCTATCCCGGCAAACACATCCGGGTACAGTGGATGCGCGAAGAAGAGAATGCATGGGAACCCTATGGCAGCGCAATGGTGATGGAGCTGGCGGCACACCTGGATCAGACGACAGGCAGGATCACCCATTGGCAGCACGATCTTTGGTCCGACACCCATGGCGCCAGACCAGGCGGTAATGCGGACAACCTCCTGCCCGCCCGCTATATCGAACAACCCTTTCTAAAAAAACCATCCGGCTTTAGCGGCGGAGCCTATCGCAACGCCACGCCCTACTATGCCATCCCAGATCAACTGGTCCGGGCGCATTTTTTCGACGGCCCCTTAAGAACCTCCTCCCTCCGCAGCCTGGGCGCCTACGCCAATATTTTTGCCATCGAATCTTTTATGGACGAACTGGCGGAAAAAGCAGGCAAAGACCCCTTCGAATTCCGGCTCATGCACCTGGTGGATCAACGAGCCACAGATGTCCTCGAAAAACTCCGAACCATAACCTCAAACCAACAAACAAGCCATACAGGAGCCATCGGCATCGCCTTCTCCCGCTATGAGAACACAAAATCCTACTGCGCCGTAGCCGCCCGGGTAACCACCAGCCTAAAAAACTCCCTCCCTCGGTTGGAAAAAATGTGGGCGGTCATCGATGCCGGTGAGGCCATCAACCTCGATGGGATAAAAAACACCATCGAAGGAGGAATGATACAGTCAGCAAGTTGGACATTATATGAAGAGGTAAAATTCAACGAACGTCAGATCACCAGTCTTAATTGGAACAATTATCCCATCGCCCGCTTCCCGCAAGCCCCGGACGTGGAAGTGATTGTGATCGACCGCCCCTCCGAAAAAGCCGTCGGCGCTGGCGAGGCGGCCCAGGGCCCTGCCGCCGCCGCCATTGTCAATGCTATCCACCGGGCCACCGGTAAAAGAATACGTCACCTGCCCGTTGCTAAAGCATTCTCCCACCCGGCTTAGGAAAGCGCCTATAACAATAAACCATAAACCCAATGGCGATCAACGTCCCAAAAGTCGAAGGAAGAAATTGACTGTAAGGCTGATATTGAGGAAGCACCGTCCCCACAAACGCAGATAGTATCCCACTAAACGCGCTCACCATCTTCAGGATGTGCTCATAAAGCCATAGGCTACCATACCGGTCCCTCGGGATCAGGTACCGCACAAAATCATACGCGATCACCAGTGATAAATATCCCACCGTACTGTAAATGATCACGGGCGACCAGATCATACCGATGGACCTGAAATAATAAAGGAAATAAACAACTGTTATCAACGTAACCCCAGCCACCATCATATCCAATATCCGGGGCTGATTCGATTTGAATCTTATGATACGATAGCCCGAAAAACCTAAATAGGCGCTCAACATGGTAATGATAAGCAGAAATGTATTCCTCCCAAAAACAAAAACCCCTATCAAACCCGTAAGTATCACCACCGAAAGCACCGCCAGAAACCACCGGCCCGTCTTCTTATGCTTCTCTCCTCCCTTTTTTGTCAAAAGAGCCATTACTCCCAATAACAAACCCAGGGACCCCGCCGTAACATGCACAATAATATTTGTAAGATGTATGGGTGTCATACTAATACTGTTCGAATGCTTTTCGTGCTTCACTTAGATAGTCGCTATGCGTAAATTCCGCATACTCCATCATCCCGGCACATAACTCCTCCACACTATCATAGCTCATGATAATATTGGACTTGATGGGCAGCAAAGGCATCCACGTGATGGGTTTTATATAGCTTATATGCGGATCCCGCCGCAGACGTTCCAACAGCTCGCCTTCCGGCAGGACGGTCAACGGCAGTTGCAACGCATATTTCCGCACGCCATTCCCCCGCCGCTCACCAAGGCTCCCCGTCATGGCCGCATGCGTCAGTTGCCGGTATACATTCACCCCTCCCGCTGCCTTGCAAAGCCGGGTGATCCCCGATATCCTGGGGTTTATCTCCATCACATACGGCTCCCCGTTCGTAATGATAAACTCAAACTCCGCCGCCCCCTGCAGCTGGAGCTTTTCAACGGCGTCCCCGACGATGGAAATGATCTTTTCCTCCAACGGGGTACCCGCCTTATAGGGCGATATCCTTGGTCTGTAAGCAGGATGCTCGACAATGTTCTGTCTCGTCTCTCCTTTATATACCATCGGCTGAAAATACATTTCCCCCTTCCAGGCAATTACTTCCATGCTTACTTCCGATCCCGGCAGGAATGGTTCGGCAAAAAGCCCTTTTTCAAAATTCCGGATAACATGCCGCTTTAGCTCGTCGGCATTGTGGACGATCCGCACTCCCATGCCCGTATAACTTTTCCGCTCCTTGACGATCAACGGAAACCCGAACTCCTCCAGCAATTCCCCGACACCTTCGATGGTTTCGATGGCCCTTCCCGGTGTAACAGGGATATGATGATGCGCAAGTATTTCCTTTGTCAGCCACTTGTCAAATGTACATTCCATGGTGGCGGAAGAATTGGCGACTATGTTCACAGGTATATTCCTGGTTTGTATATGGTCCTTTACCAGACTGTCTCTCACACCTTCCGGCTCTAAGAGCGAAATAGGCAATATGCCCCTAACGTCCTCGGATATCATTAGCCGGATGATATCGAAGTACGACAAATTGCCGCAGGTCCGGATATCCATCGTGCCTTCCGCCTCTTCCAGAGGCAGCCAGCTATGATAGCTTTTTGTCTGTACAAAGATGGGCTGCCACCCAAAGGACGCACACTCCTTTGCAATGTCATTGATCCCGTCTGTTTCTATCACAAGTAACTTTTCCATACATATATATTATTCGATGACGTATTTTAAACATTTTTCGGCCTGGAGGAGATGCTCCCTGACTTCCTGGTAGCTTCTTCCCGCAATGGTGATATAGGCCAGCCTGTTCGTTCTCCCCTTTGGCGGCCGGGCGATATATTCGTCCTTTCTCCCAAAGATCCTTTTTGTAATGATCCCGGGTATCCGACGCAGACCTTCTTCATCAAACGACGCTTCTTTCAGGACCCCTTCCCTGTCTGCCTGTATAAACCTTATGCCCGCCACCTTGTTCCGTGTCTGCTGAAGGACCAGGTTTTCATTCAGACCGCTTTTGAACACATATCCATAAGGATCATAGCCCTTCGACAGATTCACCAGCGTCGGGATGGCATCCCCTCCCAGCCTGGAGGCCACTTCCATGATAAAGACCCCCTTGGAGGTGATCCGCGCTTCCATGTGGACGCCCCCATATCGGATGTTCAATGCCTCCACCGCCCTGATCCCTGCCTCATGGATCTCTTTTTCAATTTCCTCGGACAGTTGAGCAGGATGGATATGCATGATCTCGTTAAAAAAAGGCTCTTCCTCCGTCATCTTTTCCGTAATACCCATGATATGCAGCCGGCCCGCCGAAACAACAGCCTCCCAGCTGATCTCCGGCCCGGAGACATACTCCTCCACCAATAGTTCCGAAAAACAAGTCTTGGCTATCCGCCGGTTATCCTCCATCATCGCCTCATACAGCGCTTTGAGGTCCCGCTCGCCTTCCAGCTTGAGGACGCCCTCGCTGGCCATACCGTCCAACGGCTTGACCACACAGGGATAACCTATCTCCCTTACTGCTGACAGGAACTCCTCATAGCTCCCCACCTTTATAAAGGCAGGGACGTGCAGCCCTTTAGCCGCCAATGCTCGCCGCATAGCATACTTATTCCTCGTGAGAAAGGCCGTTTCCTCCGAATTGCCGTTGAGGTCAAATCGTTTGGTAATCCTGGCGGCCAGCTCCACATATTCCTCAAAGAAGTTGATGATCGCCGAAAAAGGACGTTCGGCAAAACAAGCATCCAAAGCCTTGAAAAACGGCCCGTCCTCATCCTTATAATGTTCCGGATGAGGGATATAGATCACATTCCTGATAAATGGATAGTTCTCCAGCTCTTCTTTCTGCACATTTCCGGCGATGGTTATCTCCATGTCCGTATGCTCGATCACTTTCATCAATGCCGCAAAAGTTTCTTCGAATTGTTTGAAAGGCATGAGCGCCACTAAATGCTTCATATCTTTTATTCTTTTTTATTAAACAATACCCCCTCCTACACCACCTGCTCCTCCCATTTAAAGGTCGTCACCGAAACCACCGTCACAACGACCAGGATGATAGCAAGTATCGAATAGTCGGAAAGATTTTCATGGAATGATGCACTGTAATTCACGACGTTCCGTATGGCCCTGGCAAAATAGGTCAGGGGGTGCGCAACGGAGAACCACCGCAGTATCCTCGGCAGGGATTCCGTCGGAAGAAAGATCCCGCACAGAAAAGAGGCGGGAAAGTTCAGGAATCTGATAATGTTATTTCCCGAATCCACACTGGGCACAAGGTTGGCAATAACAATGCCCAGCACGAGGAACAGGAGGCCGCATCCCGCGATCAACATGGCTATCTGCAGATAGTTGCCCGTAAAAGTATACCCAAACACAAGCCATGCGATAAGGATATACAATATCACTTGCAGAAAAAGCAGAAGCAAATAGCTGATGACAAAACCCGTCAGAAATTCATATTTTTTTAAGGGAGTGATCTTCAGCCGCTTCAATACATCTGCCTTTCTAAAGAACAGAAGAGAAGATGCCCCGGTGAACGCCAGCCCCATGATGGAGAACACTAGCACCGCCGGAAAAATGAACTTAAAATAATCCAGGTTCCTGGCCTGGATCATCTGCGTCCCGATCCTGATCTGCCCGATCAGCTTGCTGGAATAAGCATTCGTATGCAGCACGGTCATTTGAAGCCCCGGCTCCAGCATTTTTATCCAGAACTCCTTTCCGGAATTGCCGTAAAGATTGATCTGCTCTTCTCCCGGCTGACGTCTGAATGAAGAATCCTTCAGGGATTCAAAGGATTTATTCAGCCGTATCCCCGCAACCAGGTCCCCCTTCCGGATACCTTCCACCAGACCCGTCGTGTCATTGTACAACTTCACCTTCAGATTGGGTATCTGCTGAAGGACATCGACAAACTCATGGGAAAAGTCGGAATTCACCGTATCATAGATCCCCACGGTACCCACCTCGTCAAATCGATTGTTGACAAACAGCCCCAGCATGATCATCAAAAAGGCGTTGAAAAAGAAGCTAAAAAAAAGATTCACCTTATCCCGCATGAACAGGATAAAAAAGACTCTTGCGATCTCTATGATATTTCTCATGCTACACCTCCTTCCTGGTTGATCCCCGAAGAGGTATACATCATAAACACATCTTCCAGGCTCGAAGACCTTACGGATATATTATGCACTTTCTTCCCCCGCGTTTTGATCCAGTGAAAAAATTCGTTTAGCGCCGACCCCAGCTCATAGGTATACAGAAAATATTGCCCGTCTACCGTCTTTACTTTCCATCTGTCGTGGAGTTCTATCAGCTCGTATTCCGTAAGATCGTTTAACCCATCGATGACAATAGCCTTTTCATTGTTCAGCTCTTTTATCAGGTTGTCGGGTGTATCATAGGCGGCGATCTTGTGATCGCATAAGATGAGGATCTTATCGCAAAGCTCCTGGGCTTCTTCAAGATAATGAGTAGTGATCAATATGGTGACCCCTGCGGCCTTCAGCTCCTCGATGATGGACCATAGCTTTCGCCTGGCGATGGGATCCAGTCCGGTGGTCGGCTCATCCAGAAAAAGGATCTTAGGTTTGTTCAGGATGGCCAGACACAGGTTAAATCGCTGGTACTGTCCCCCGGAAAGATGCCTAACCCTTTTATGGCTCATATCCGCCAGGTCTACCTTGTCCAGCAGTACATGGACATCCGTCTTTACTTTGTAAAGAGTTTTGTACAGCCGCAATGTCTCCTTTAGGGTGATATCCCCCATAAGACTCGTTCTTTGCAGCTGTATGCCTATCTCCTGCTGGATGGCCTTGGGGTCATCCGCCAGTGATCTTCCCAGGACGGTGACCGTGCCGGACTGTATCCGTCTTAACCCCTCGATGGTTTCCAGCAGCGTGGTCTTACCCGCGCCGTTGGGTCCCACAAGACCTACCATTTCTCCCTGCCAGACCTTGAAAGATATATCCTCCAGGACAGCAGCGCCGCCATAGGCCTTGCTTAAGTGCGCGACTTCTATTACAGGTATTGTTTGCATTTAATTCTTTAAAAGTTCTTTTTCTAATAGATCGATGGCAGCGATCTCTTTATCCCTGATCTCATCCAGCAGTTGGTGAAAGTCGGAATCCTCCTTCCACACTTCCCTGGCGCCGGGGTTCCTGATAAGCAATAGCATCTGTTTTTGAAATTCCATCCACAGCCGTCCCAGGTATTGATAGGCGTCGGCGGACGCATGATAGCCGTCCCCGCCTATGAGCGCTGAAGCCTCGCGCAGAAATGTCGAGTACTGTGTTCTGAAAGCCCCCTTGGTGGCATGACCATTGGTGACGGCCATGATAAACAGCCGCGCATTACCGGCGATCTCTTCATCCGTAAATATGTTCCTCCAATTTTGGACATTCGCCGCAAACCGCCTGATCGCCTCGATCCCGGACTTATGCGCCAGATGTTTCTCAGAGTATTTGAACACCTGGACCACCTTTCCGATGGCCAGCTTTACGGATTGCGCATATGGATACAACGTGTCCGGGAAATAAAATTCGATATGTCTGTTGGCCGGCAAGGTGGGCCCGGAACACCTCGCGGTCGTAAAATCGTCCAGGTCCATCGTCATCAGATCCAGCTGCGGACTGTCATAAAGAAATACCTTCCGCTCTTCCAGGTCATATCCTACCGCCACCACCATATGGGAAGGGATATAGGCGACAAATTCCTTTGGTGTCCGCTTCATCAGCCCCTCGCAATACAAGGGGTCCAGCATGACAGGCACAGGCATCCCTTCATCCAGAAGGTCCAGCATCCGTGACAGGGCCTCTCCATTATCCACGATCTCAAACTCCTCTCCAAAAGTCCCCGTATTGCACAACAACGAATACAAGAGCTGGGACGAGATAAATTCTATCCGGTAGTTCTTCTGCTCAGGGTCATACCCATAGGCAAATTGGAGCCCTGATCCCAGGCCGATGATCTGTTCGGGGGAATAATTCAACCCTTTGTACCTGTATATGCCGCTTAACGCGGTCACCATGCACGATCCGCCCGGCTTGTGCGTATAATTGTTTAATTCTACCCTGGTTTGAATTGCTGCTTCCATTATACAAATGCTTTAAAGTTTTCGATAAGTTTATTTTCCTTTTCGATCAGCACCTCGTATTGATCCGACAGTTGCCGGATGGTCATATCCTTGTCCAGGACCTTATAAAGATCCTCCCATGCCCGTACCGAGTCCAACAGCCCTTGCTGTAAGACATCGACGGCAGGCCCCATCCCCTCCGCCTTGTTCAACGCATAGGCATACCCCTTCCTCAAATGGATGATCCCCTTCCCTGTCTGCCATAGATAAAAATGCGATGCCGGGTCCCCATACCTGCCAGTCCCCTGACAAAGATTGGATCGTAAGAACTCCAGGACGGCGCTGCCGGTGACAACGCCCCCCTTGTTGGGCCGCAGGTGGTGGTATTGACGGACAAAAGCCGCACGCAACTTCTGCTCTATCAATGCCCAGGTAAGCTTTCCCTGGGAAGGTATGATGGTGAACCACTCGGTATTGATCTTACTTGCAGTATCGCTATGCCAGTATTTGACAAAGTCCGCCTCGGAAAGCGTAAGCGTGCTCCGTTCGGAGAAGACAAGGTCCACGACAGCCCCGTTACTGCCCGGGTGTTCCAAAATATGCTCTATCACCCCAAGGACGGGCACGGCAGCACCATCCGGCAGACGGTCATTGCGTTCCAGCACATCCCCTGACAGCTTGACAAGGGTTTTCCGCTGGTTCTTAAGCCGCTTGATCAGATAAGTAAAATGCTCCTGGGAATTTCCCCGCACAGGCAGAAAAAGACAGTTGGCATTCACCGAAAAGCTCTCCAGAAAAAGAGGGTTCAGATAAGCGATGATATCCTTCCCCACGGGGACATACGCGTTCCCGTTACTTATATTCATACCCAGCCACAACGGGCTGGATAACAGTAGACATACGTCCGGCTCTATCACCACGGAGTAGTCCCTGAGCACTTTTGATATACAGTAGCCTATATCCGGCGCGATCTTATGCATGGTCGGTGTTTATAAAAAATTGTGGATATTTTTCTTCAGCTTCCCTTATTTTCATCAGGAAAAAGTCAGGCGTCAAAAGTCGCAGATCAAGCTCTTTTGTGGTATACAAAAGTCTTATCCGCGCCTCCGCGAACGTCTTCTTTGGGTTTTTCCTGCAACAGATGTGGTTATGCATGGTAAAAAAGGCAAACTGGCTATACTCCATCCTGGTCCTGATCAATACCTCGTCTTCCCATACTACATGGTTCTTGTATTTGAATTCCAGCTTTTGGATAGGATTGTAGATACCCAACTCAAAAAGCTCTTTACGGGATATAGCCAACACCCTTTCCACAAAACTGAAGTTCGCCTCTTCCGCCCAGAGGATAAATCGCGAATGATGCACGATAGAAAGAGAGTCGATCTCGGAAAACCGGGGTTTGATGACTACCTCGTTCAATGCTGCGTCGATTGTTAATGTCCTATCCATTTGATATTTATTTTAATTCTACCCATTGCTTCAATCGCTCGAATTGTCTTGTCTCGGCCTGGAGTATCTCATTCGAATAGCTGTGAGCCAGCGTTTGTAGAGATTCCAGTTCCCCTTCCATAATGCTGTCGATCATCACCCGCGAACACAGATTATTGATAAAGTCCGACCACAGCCGGCCTGTGCTCCTAAACTCCGCGGCGATCGATCGCAGCGCTTCGTCTTCCAGCAGAGAGGAGGTTTCCCCAAGGAAGTAACTGTACAATTTCCTTCCAAACCCTCCTCCGCTGAGGTTCATCTCAAGTATCTTCATAAAGTAGATGCTGTTCACCAGGCACTCTTTATCAATACCCGCATCCCATTTCTGTATCTCAGAAAAGAAATTCTCGATCCCCTTCAGTCCATGTCTGACGGGCGCATCTCCATAAAAATAGCTGGTGGTCACTTTGTCTATGGAATAGATCAGCATGTTCTTTTTATGCTGCGCCGCTATACAGGGATACTGGATGGTATAATATTTCCCATTGCACATCTGGTTGGAGTCGAATATCGCCCGTCCATGTATGTTGTCAAAAAACCATAAATGCGCAAAGGTTTCTATATCACATTTCAGCGGGTAGGCATAGTCTGTCTCAAAGAATGTGATCATCTCATCCTCCACCCCCGTGATCGTCACAAAATGAAAACCCACATTTGTCGGATGAACGACAAAATCACGCATTTCTCCCCCCTGTCTGATATGGTTGAGAAGAGGTCTGTTGATAGCCGCATTCACCAGTATGTTCTTGTCCAGGTTGGACGTAAGGAACTCTTTTATACTCGCCGGCTGGAAGGTATATTCCCCCCTGGTCAGATAAGTGCCGAACACAGACGCCAATCCTTCCAGGGTCTGATCCGTCACACCTAATATCGTATAGTAAGGGATCCTGTTCTCCACCGGCGTCGCATAGATAAAGGACAGACAGCCGGACAAACCCAATATCATTCCATTGGACAGGTTGTTCCCATAAAAGGCCAGATTATTCCTGAAAGTGGTCATCCTGCAATCAAAACCCGGTAAATAGTTCTTTTTATACGTTTCTGTCAGTGTCATGGATTAAATTTTTAAAAATTGCTCTTTCCCCGAATAATCCTTCATGCTCATGGAGAAAGACGGGACATCCACTTTTTCCATACCAAAGAGCTCGCTACAGAGATCGTTGAATTCCTGCAGCGATATTTTCCCGTTCGTAAAGTTTAGATAGGCGTACAGCTCCTGTGGCTTCTTGTATTTCTTTATAAAATACACCGCATTCCTGGTCATGGATTCCAGCAGGGTTTCCGCATTCCGCGGATGGTCCAGGTGGTACAACAGACAATCTTTGTTAAAGACAGCCCGGACACCATGCTTGAACAGACGATAACACAGGTCTGCATCCTCGGGACCCCACCCCTTGATATTCCCGTCAAAATACCCATAGGATGCAAAAAAATGTCTGGGTATGCAGAGATTACCGCCCGTAACGACAGCCCACCATGCCGCGGGGTTAAAATCTTCATATCGATGCTGAAAATGGAACAGCTTCTTTGACGCCTCAAAAAAGATATGCGGCTCCTGCATGTGCTCGAATGCCGCATGATCTGCCGTCCCCCGGTCCACGAGACTGTCGATGATCCCGGGAGACCATTCCTTGCCGATGTTCGCCAGGTTGCCGATATGTACTTTTGAGGGATGCATTATTGTCGATTGATACAGGTGCTCCAGGTAGTCCGGATGCAGCAGTACATCGTCATCGCAAAAGACCACATATTCTCCCCGACATTGCACAATACCCGCATTCCTTGCTTCGGAAAGACCCGAGTGCGCTATATGGAAATAACGAAGGGTATAATCCACGCGAATGTTCTCCAACATAGAGATACTATCATCCGTCGAGCCGTCGAGGATAACGACGACTTCAAAAGGCCTGTGCAGCTGCCCGGTCCATCTGTTAAGATTCGTCAACACCGCCTTTAGTGTCCGCGCTTTATTATAGCTGCAGATAAGTACGCTGAACATATCCATAAAATATTTAAGATCATTCGTTCTCCTCTCAAAAATCATTCACCCCGTGAAGCTCATACGCCTCTGCCATCGCGACGGCAATTTTCCCGCCTTTAGTTCCCGTTTGCCGCAGATCGGAGCCCCGGCTGTTACCGATAAATCGGATGATCTGTTCATAGTCCACAGAGCACATCTGGGATTTATAACAGTGGATGCTCCTGATCTTTTTTGAATACGCTTCCTCCGAGATCTCCAGGTAGGAGTTCATCTGGACAGGTCCCCAGATCTCATAGATGACCATCGCCGGACGCCTCAACCGCTGCTCGTTGATACTCTCCGAAATGGTAAGCAGACTCAACTGTCCTATGATCCGGTGGTCCGGATGCATTTCGTTTACATTGGGGATAAAGATGCAGTCCGGTCTGCGCATTTCGATCAGGGCGGCCAGTTCCTCACAGTAGCGGTCCTGCAACCCCCTATCACCGGGAAGCTTCAACTCCGGGAAATCGAAATACAACAATTCATGATACCCCAAAATGGACTTTGCCTCATAACTTTCCTCCACCCGCTGCTCCGGTACGTATTGATAGGTCTTTGCGATGGAGCGGTCGCTCTCCTGGGTGACGATGAGCACACAGACCTCCACGCCTTTCCGTACAAAATGTTCGATGGCCGCGCCGCATCCGATGACCTCGTCGTCCGCATGAGGGGCGATCACCAGGATCTTCTTTGGATGCAGGTCCCTGATATCTTTCAGATCCAGGGCGCATTTATTGGTGAAAACCTTTGAAAGCTGGCCTATCAGCAGTCTCGTTCTTACGTTTTTTGTATCCATGGTCAGTCCCTCCCTCATTTTCTAAAAATAAATGACGCCCCATTCCCTCCAAAACCAAAGGAGTTGTTCATCACCGTGTCCAGCTCCATTTCTTCGGGTTCTGTCGCCACCCGGTAATCAAAACCATCGATGGGCGTGTCAAAATTCAGGCTCGGCGGAAGGAACCCATTATACAAAGCGACAATACAGATGACGGCCTCTATGCACCCGGCGGCGCCCAGTGTATGACCGATCATGGATTTTGAAGAGCTGATAGGTATGCTGTTCAGCCGCTGGCCAAAAACTCTTTGTATCGCCTTGAGCTCCGCATGGTCATTATGCCGTGTACCCGTACCATGCATATTGATATACTGGATCTTGTCCGCGGGGATACCCGCATCCCGCAAAGCCGTGGTCATGGCCACCACCCCGCCTTCACCTTCCGGATGAGGCTGCGTGGCATGAAAGGCGTCATTGCTTAAACCGTAACCCGCCACTTCCGCATAACGCTTCCCGCCTCTCTTCAGGAAATGTGACTCGCTTTCCAGGATGATACAGCCGGACCCTTCTCCGATCAACAGTCCCTGTCTGTTCTCATCCAATGGCTTCGGCTGCTCCGGAGCCATCGCCCGCAACGTGTGGAAACCCATATAGGTCAGCTCCGACAAAGGGTCCACCGCACCGACGATCACTACGTCCGCAAAACCGTTCTGGATAGTGTCAATCCCCACAGCAATGGCATTCCCGCTGGCGCTGCAAGCCGTGATAGAGGAAGAGAGGACACCCGATATGCCATACTCCATGGCAATCTCGGTAGCCAGCAGCTGCCCAGGTATGTTGATGATGGAGTCCAGGTATTCCACCTTCATATGCTCATTCAGAGAAGATGCATAGTGATCGTTTTTGGCGGCATAATGTCTTTCAAACAGCCAGGAAACAAATCCGCCATACCCCGTCAGGGAAGTACCTATCGATATGGAGACACGGCTCCTGTCGATCTCGCTATCAAATATTCCGGAATCCTCGATAGCCTGGTAAACGGATGCTTTCAACAGCAGGTTAGCCCGCAGCCCGGTGGTCGATTCTACATGATCGATGTTCTTTACCACCCCCGCTTTCCTGTTGCGATATCCATCCGTACAGAACTCATCCACGTTGTCAAATCCTAATTTTGACTGTAACAGGGATTCTTTCAGCTCCCCGATGTTCTTTCCTATGGAGCAATAGACACCCAGCCCCGATATGATAATTTTCTCTTCCATATTATATAAGTTTATATTGTTAACATTTTTCCAGGTAGTATGCATTGGTTTCCTTCCCCCAACCCGGGTCCAGCGGGGTCTTCAACTGCTGACGTTGGTATTTAAGACTGGCCTTTTCAAAAAAGGGTTTTGCTTTTGAAGCGCCTCCCCCCATAAAAGAAGGCTTATGAAAGAGCTGTATCCCTTCCAGTAGATTGACCCTCGGGTTTTCGGGATATTGCTTCACCAGTTGATCGATGGCGGTAGAGGTTTGCGTAAAAAGACTGATCCTGGAAGAAGGCGCCACAAAAAACCTGGACTGATAGATATAGGCCTGTAACACAGCCACCTCCTCTTTGTCACCGGAAAGCTTCTTTACCTTTTCCAGATACTGCTGGGCTTTGTCCAGGGCCTTATCCCGGCTGTCCCCATCCTTGTCAAAATAGGTCATCACCGTATATACATAGCTGGTATAATACTGCGGAAGCCACTTGTCTTTCTCTACGTTCGAGATAAGCTCGAACTTGTTCGCCACAGCCTTGAACTCGGGCAATTTCTCCGCCTTATCCAGGGCATCCAGGGCGCTTTTCATTTCCTGCTCGTAACGCGACTGGGCATAGAGGCCAATAGACAATACCGTCATGGCCAATACCAATAACCTTTTTTTCATGATGTGATGAGTTTAAAGACTTATAAATATCGCTGCCAGGTAGAACCTTTTCGACTGAGGCATTATAGGTATCAGATCGTATGTATGAGATGTTGTATTATATGCGTTGTTATAACCGTAGATATTCTCGTGTCCAAGGATATTGCTCACCGACGTATAGAAGGTGACGGGGATCTTTGTAAATTTCGACAGGTCATAGGAATAATTCATACTAAGATCCACATATGGCTTTGTCCTGTCGGAAAGGAACTGGTACGCCGGCTTGTTGGGGTCGTAAAAAGGACGTCCGCTGGCATAGGAAAAGGTCAATCCCAAAAAGCTTTTGATAGAGGCGAACCATTGCTTGTACACCAGGTGGAAATTATGCGTTGAAAAGAACTTGGGCGTAGCTTCTTTCAGATAGTCCTGGTAAAGCTTTTTTGTATCCAGCAGGGAATAACTTAACCAGAAGTCCCCATTTTTTATAGACCTGCTGTCCCGGTAAAAGACATCGATCCCCCTGGCATAACCATGCCCGTTGTTATCATAATCCGCCGGGTTGGGGTCATTGATGATCTTATAGGTCACAAGGTCCCTGTAGCTCTTGTAGAACCCTTCTATCCTGAAAAGCCTGTCCTTTATCTTGTATTGGTAGTTCAGTATAAAATGGACGGCTTCTTCCGGTCGCAGTTTGTCCGTGATCTTCAGATAGGCATACACCGGGTTCTGATAGAATGAACCAAAAGCCGCTGATACCTGGCTGTTGTCGGACAGCCGGAAGGCCGCCGAGATTCTGGGCATGACCCTCAACTGCCCGATGCCGGCGCTATATTCCTCCCGGGCGCCCGCCCGTAAGGCTAGCCGCGATGATACTTTATACTCCATCTCTACAAAGACGGCATGCTGCACATCTCTGTACGGCAGACTGGAATCTTGTTTCGGCAGGGTGATCCGCTCCATAAAGCTCTTGAAAAACAGGTCCCCGCCATAGGACAATTTTACTTTACCCGCAAAGTCGGTGACAAAGGTCAGCTTGATCTGTCCCGACACCAGTTTGTCCTTTATCTTCATGCTATCCAGGTTGAGATCATTTCTGTCAAGACTAAAACCTAGTCCTGTCTGGATGGATGTACGGCCGGCGAGATAGCCCATATAACTGTTTTTTACAAAAAGGTTATGGTTCAAAAGGGTCAGCAGCACATTGGGCGAGCTATATCCATAATAAGGATAATTCAAAGAACTTCTGTCATCATTATAGGACACCAGCGTTTTGCTCAATCCACCCCACCGGGGTTTATTGATGACATCCAGTGTCGCCGAGATGGTTTGCGGCGCTTTTACCCAGTCCGTGGATTGTTTAACCACGTTAAAATAAGGGCCAAGATTGCTGTAATCTAATGCAGCTATATAGGCGCTGCTGTCAAATTTCTTTGTCTGGGATACGCCAAACCCAAGGGAATACAAATTGACATTGGTCTTGCTCGCGGCAGGCATGCCGTCTGTCTTTAACAAGGCCACCGCGGACAACGCCTGACCATATTCCGAGGAATAGCCTCCCGTGCTAAACATGGTGCCGGAAAATAACATGGGAGAAAACCGTCCCCTCGCAGGAATACCGTCCAGCCGGTTGAGATAAGGAGATTCCACCTGCAGCCCATCAATAAAGGTCTTTGCCTCATACTCGTCTCCCCCGCGGACAAAGAGCTTGCCCGTCTCGCCCACGGTCTGGGTTCCCGGCAGAGTTGACAGGGCGCCATAGATATCCCCTCCCGCACTGGCGGTTGTCACGATGTCCATGGGTTTCAACGCTACCGCTTTTCGCTCGTCACTCGCGTCAAACGAGCCGGCGGTGATGACGATAGGCGCCAGTTCAGCCTGTGTCTCATGCAGGACAAAGGTCACGTCCGCATTCCCCTTCGACAGATCGAGCGCGGTATCGACGGCTTTATATCCCATGCATTGTACCGTCAGCATTTGTTTACCCTCCATGGTCGTTTGCAGCCGGAAAGCCCCCGAGTCAGACGATGTAGTCCCATCATAGCTGTCCTTTATAAATATGCTGGCTCCCGCAATGGCCCCTCCATTCTTATCTTTGACCTTTCCTGTTATCAGGGCCTGCCCGGCTACAGACAAGACCCCGGACAACAGCAATAGTAGGATTAGTAGCGCTCTCATACGGGTGCCTCATTTTTTGCTGTCTCATATTTCTCCACGGCCTGGATGACACGAAGAAAGAAACGCTTGTCCTTAAAGATAGCCGTAGTGGTCAGCGCCCCGCTGAGGACGGCGCCATAGATCCCCGACGTAGTAATATCGCATCCCGTAAGATAAACGTTCTCCAATGGCGTGTAACAGGAAAGATCGAGGTTCTGGAATCGTTGAGGCGTATCGGGTATCCCAAATATATTACCGTTGTGGTGCTGCGTATCCCGTCTTGCGGACAAAGGTGTATACAAGTCCCAGGACTCGATAAGACCGTTCAATCCGGGATATACTTTTTCTGCGGCCTCCAGGAGTGTTCTGCCGATATTGTCTTTATCCCATTCGCGGAACATGGAGATATCCGCCAGGCTATTGATCTTCATCGTGTGCTTTAACCCGCCGGCCTTTTTTAGGGAAGGAAAGGAAAGGGAGAACTGCGACACCCATCCTTTACCCAGTTGATCCCGGTCATAAAAGTTCCGCCCATGATCGTATCCCGGATACACCCACGAGAGAGAAGCATCGGCGCCGATGGTTTCCGGACTGTCGGTCAGCGTGGCAAACAGACTGACAAAGCTTACCCCATGCCGGCCGAGATCCCCCAACGCCTGCAGCCGGTCACCCGTCAGTCGCTGATCCAGCAATTTTGTATAGGTGTTGATGATCCCGATCCCCGAAACAAAGACCCCGGCCTGGATGGTCGTCTCTTCAAAAGTAAGCTTGTTTACCACTGTCATCGAGGTCGCCCTGTTCCCCTCATATTTTAGTTCCTTCACCAGGGAGTCAAATATAAATTCTCCGCCGGCGTCTTCGATACTCTTTACGATCGATGAAATGAGATGGGTCGATCCAAACTCAGGATAATAGACGCCTTCCTTATGGTTATTCACCAGGATGGCATGCTTTAAAAAAGCGCTGAGGCTGGGTGGCAGACCATAGTCCGTCCAATGACTGGCTATCAGGTTGCGTAGCTTTTCAGATGAAAAACGATACCGCAGGTACTCCTCCGTCGTCATCATGGCCAGCCTGCCCGGCTCCTGTTCCAATAGTTCCCCCAGCCGCACCCTATTGTTCGTCGTCGACTCCGTGGTAAAATTTCGGTACCACCGGGTGATCGATGCCACATCCCTGTAATAGGCAGCTATATTCTCCTTTTCTTCCGGGAACAATTCGGACAACCGCCTGATCTGATTGGCTTCTCCGGCAGTCACTTCATAGACAAAGTCCGGGAAATGGAATTTGATAAAGGTTTCCGGCAGCCGCCTCCATATGCTCTGCCCCTGGCTGATATATGCCATCAATTTGCTGAACATAGAAGAGGGGCCCAGTTCCCCCACCTGGTGGATGCCTATTTCAAAAGAGGCGTCCTTTCCAGCAGTCAACGCTCGAGAGAGACCTCCAGGATTAGAATGTTGTTCAATCACTATCACCCGCCGGCCATACATCTGCGCGATAAAACTTGCGCAAGCCAGCGAACCCAGCCCTGAGCCGATGATCGCAACGTCGAATATGGTTGTTTTGGAGCTCATTTACTGACATATTACAAATGCTACGGCATAATCCGTGTCGTGAGAGATCGACACTTCGATGCAGCTGATCTTTTTTTCAAAGAGGATCTCACTTATTACCCCGGAAGTGACAACATAAGGTTTGCCAATGTCGTCCTTTAGTACCTCTATCTCCAGCAGACGGCCAAGCCCTCTGGAAAATCCGATCCCAAGCGCTTTTAGCAGCGCTTCCTTTACGGCAAAAACACCTGCCACCGAATGCGCATTTTTCCTGGATTGCGCCTCTTTTGAAGTAAGGATCAGATCTAAAGGCCGTTCCCCCTCCCGCCCGATAAACCGCCGGATCCTGGAAACCTTGACGATATCCGCACCGATACCAATGACCATTAATTTACTTTCACCAGCTGGTTCTCGATAAAGGCGTTGATCGTGTCGACTGAATTGAAGATAGCCATGTTCTTGTCACTGACGGTGACATCAAAAGCATTGTTGATGGCCACTGCGAGCTCCAACGCATCCACAGAATCCAACCCTAGTCCGTTGTTCTCTTCCGGCTGGAACAACATTACGTCATCCCCGATGTCCTGCGGGTCTACTGAAAGGTTCAGTCTGCTGACAATAAGTTTCTTGATCGTCAATTTTCTTTCGTTCGTGTTCATTTTGTTATGTTTTTAAGATGAATTATGCAATTAAAAGTCCGCCGTCGATGACAAGGACCTGGCCCGTCATATAGCTGGATGCCCCGGACAACAGGAACAGCACCACCGAGGATACTTCCGACGCTTCCCCAAATCTTTTCAGAGGGATCACCTCCTTATGCTTTTCGTCCTGCCGGGTAGGCTTTTCCAGCATCCCTGAGGCAATAAAACCCGGCGCCACTGCATTGACCCTGACGTTGAAATCCGCCATCTCTTTTGCCAATACGATGGTCAGCGAGTTCAACGCCCCCTTTGTCGAACTGTATACGCTTTGCCCTTTAAGACCGCCCATACCTGCCGCGGAACTCATATTGACAATGGTCCCGGACTTCTGGCCGATCATCAGTTGAGATACGTGTTTCAGGACCAGAAAATTCCCAAAAAGGTTGATGTCCACGACATCTTTATAACCTTCCAGCGACTGCATGGCCAGGAAACCTCGGGAAAGCACACCCGCATTGTTCACCAGACAATCTATCCTTCCAAACTTCGCCTTGATCTCTTTTATCATGTTCTGCACCTCGCTCTCCACCCGGATGTCCGCCTTGAGACAGATGCTTTCGATACCCAGATCTGCGATCTTTTTTAAAAGTTCCGAAGCCTTCTGGTCGTTGGAGTGATAATGCATGACAGGTATCGCACCCTGTGCAGCCAGCGCTAGACAAATATTTTCTCCCAATCCGCCGGTAGCGCCTGTTACCAGGACGATCTTATTCTTCAGCTCGATAATAGGGTGCATTGTTAATTTTTAAAAGATTTTTAAATAGCTATGATCACACTAAAACAATTGCCGCCGATGTGATAGCTGTTGACGATGACATACTGCTCCCCCCCGCCTTCCTTCTTTAACTCCTTCCCTTTCAGATATCCCACGATGGTGGCAAAACAACCGCTGCTGCCAAAGGTTTCGCCGATCACCTGTTTTACATAGTGTACAGGCGGGATCTCTTCACCCCACAACTGTTGCAGCGCCTTCTTTTCAGAATCCATCTGGCTGCTGTCCTTCCTGCTGAGGGAAATGACCATCGATACCTGGGAAGGTTGCACACCGCTGTTACGCAGCGCTGTCCGCATGCTCCCTGCAATGACCTGATCCGATATATATCCAAAATTGTCTATCGACCTCTCTTCCTTTTGAAAGTTGGAGCTAACCCCATACCCGCACACTACAAAGAGGATGTCGGCCCCTCTCGACAAGGCAAAGGCTTCGTCTTCCATAAAGAGCATGGCGCTTCCTTCCGAAGGGGCGTCGATAGGCGCAGGCTCTTTACCCGCATTTCCCTTGACGACGGTCCTGTTCGCATATGCCTCTTCTATTTCCGGCGCAAGCTCCTCAAACCCTCCCGCAAGGATGGCCTTGGCCTTCCCGTTCCTGATCACATCATACGCATACGCCACAGGGTTATGTCCCGAAACCGTGGTATTAAAACCTCTCGCCCCCATTAAGATGGTGATGGCGCCCGGCGCCGCATTACCCACTGTATAAGGGAACAACAAGGGACTTGCGGAATCCAGTCCCAGCTCAAACCCGGAATGGATAAAGTTCCGTGCGCTGGCTATCGGGCCATATTCCGTGCTGAAGATCCCGCCGACTTCATTGACCGTGGCATCCTTTAACTCCAGATGGGCGTCCTGCCAGCACGAGGCCGCGGCAGACATGGCGATCTTGGTGATACGGTCCATTCTTCTGGAATTGATATTTTTAAAACTGGTCAGCCCCGCCTCCAACGGCTTGTCGGCAATTTTCAGCGACCCATCCTGGTCCTTGCTCCCGTAGTTGTCAAAAAATGCTTTCACCGAAAGCCCTATGGGAGAAGTGACTCCCATCGAAGTGACGACAACCCTGCCCGTTTTCGATTGCATATGCTTTATTTTTCAAAGTTATAAGTGATGATACCTTTGCCAACCAATGCGCCATCGACCCTCGCCTCCGCCGATACCTTCACAAATTTCCCAAAGAGGTTCAGCAGCTCGCACGTTATCACGATGGTATCTCCCGGAACTATAAAGTCGATGAACTTGAAATTGTTCAGCATGGCGATGTATCCCCTTTTATTATACTCTTCATGCTCGGACACCATCAGCCCGCCTGCCTGCGCGCACGCCTCCACCAGCAATACGCCCGGGAATACAGGATCATCCGGAAAATGCCCCACTAGGTAAGGGTCCGTAAGGCTTACATTTTTTATACATACAGACTTCTCCTTACTCAACTCGATGATCTTATCGACGAAAAGGAACGGATATCGCTGAGGTATCCTGTTCGTTATCTTTTTGTAATCCACTCTGGACGCTTGGATGTTCGACGCTTGCTGTTGGATATTCATTTCAATAATTGTTTGCTGATGTGAAATAACAGAGTATTCTCAAAATATTTTTTTCTATTCGACCAAATGGCAATCCACTCCGACTAAGTAGCAAGACGATCTTCTACATACTACTTACAGGTACCCTACAGAACTTACATACTACTTACAGGTAACAGGTGTCTGGGTAAATATTCGCGCTGTTAATAAAAAATAATACAGAGTTTGAAAATTGTTTCCTAACTTGACCGCCATCTGCTAAAATCATCGAACACTAACCCGAACTTTTCACTAACCTTCATTGCTTGATTGCTTCTATTGAATGCACTGTCACACTTTTCCTACCCTATAATGTTTAAACCTTACATTGAAAAAGATATTGACTGTGGAAATTAAATGCTTAATTATTGACAGCGACGCTTTCGCCCGTGAGACGATAAAGGGCTACATTGAAAAGTTCTCTTTCCTTACATTGATAGGGAGTTTTGAATGCCCTCTTCAAACGATGGATCTGTTGAATAGTCAGACAGTAGACCTGGTGTTCTCAGATACCCAGATGCCGGAGATGAATGGCACTTCATTTCTAAAAGCGCTAAAAAATCCCCCATATGTTATTTTTGTCACCGCCCACACCTGCTATGCTATCGAAGCATTCGAACTGGACGTGGTAGACTATATCCTAAAACCCTATACCTTCGAGCGCTTTCTGAAGGCCATCAACAAAGCAAAAAAGATGATCGGGTTAAGCAACAACAAGATCAATCTTCAAAAGGATTTTATGACGATAAAAGATCGTCACAGGACGCTGCTGGTAAAGTTTATCAATATATATTATGTGGAAGGGATGAAAGATTATGTCAGGATCATCACCGACGAGGAGCAGATCATCAGTCAGTGTACCATGAAAGAGATGGAAAGCCTGCTGCCCGCCAGCAAATTTGTAAGACTGCAGAAATCATATATTGTAAATCTCGATTATATAAAAAGCGTGGACGCCACCAAGGCTACGTTAAAGAGGTCCAGCATCGAGATACCCATTGGCCTGCAGTATAGGAATGAAGTGTATAAAAAACTCGAAATAGATTAGAAGGCAATAATCCTTATTTTTACCAAAAACCCTTATGGTTTCAGCACATCTCGAGTCCTTCTTAGACCTTCCTGTAAAAGAGTATTCTCCATCCACCGGGATCGACGATCCTGAAAAATTTGTTTATCGTATAAGCATCGATTATGACGAATATTCCGAAGGTACCAGGGTTACGGACAAACTAAAGACCTTCACCCAGGACCCCAAAGCAGGGCTCATACAACACCTGATCATTGGCCCCTTTGAGTTCGAATCCGCTTCATCTTCCGAAGACGTTATCGCCCTGCTGGCAGAGCAAAAAAATGTCTTCCGGCAACTAAAGGCCATCTTCATAGGAGACATCACATATGAAGAATGTGAAATATCCTGGATCCAGCAAGGAGATATCACCCCCCTTTTACAAGCGTATCCAGCCCTGGAACACCTCCAGGTGAGAGGAGGCGACGGGCTCGAGTTCAGCGATCTTCAACATAATAACCTCAAAACATTGATCATCGAGACGGGAGGTCTGCCGCCAAATGTGGTAAAAGAGGTCAACGCAGCCCGCCTGCCCAACCTTGAAAGACTCGATATGTGGCTGGGTTCGGACAACTATGGCTTTGACTCCACTATAGCTGATTTCACCCCCCTCCTTTCAGGAAAACTCTTCCCAAAACTGACACATCTTGGGTTGATGGACAGCGAGATCCAGGATGAAATAGCCATTGCCGTAGCCCGGTCACCCATTTTACAACAATTGAAAGTGTTGGACCTTTCCATGGGAACACTCACGGACAAAGGCGCCGCAGCGCTGTTGAACAGCGATGATGTAAAAAAACTGGGATTTCTAAACCTCAGACGGCACTATATGTCCGATGGGATGATGCAAAAACTGCAGGGATCAGGCATACCCGTCAATGTTGACGACCAGGAAAAAGAGGAAGATGATCACAGATATGCGGAAGTGACAGAATAAGATCACATGCAATTTACCATTATTGGCAACCCACAGAACAGAAGGGTTATTTTATTTTGTCGGACAGTGACGGAACTTGGGTACGATACTCCCGCTATCATCTCCTACGCCGGATGGCTGTCCGGCGATATCCCTTCATCCCTGCCAAAAGACTGTATCTTAAAAATAGACTCCCCGGGTGAGGATGACGACGTTCGTCGTATGCTCGTCGCCCGGGGTCTTGCATTGGACGGCACGACGGATGACAGCACAACATATCCGGCCAGGGAAGATTTTGGGGCCATCCGGCACATGCGCGCCTGGTATAGGGGTTATTGCGACTGGTTGAACGAGGCCGGACAGGTCATCGGTACGCAATATCCCGTATGGGTCATGAATACCCCCGCGGACATCCGTCTTCAGTTTGACAAACCCAACTGCCAGCATTGGTTAAAAAAGAACGGTATACCCACCCCTTTTACATTGCCGCCAGTGGTTTGTTATGAGGACCTCCTCGACAAGATGCGGCAACACCGCCTGCAAAAAGTATTTATCAAGCCGGCACATGCCTCCTCCGCGTCAGGGGTGATCGCTTTCCGGAAAATGGGCGCTCACGTACAGGCCGTCACTTCGACCGAAATGATCCGGAACACGGAAGATATCCGGCTGTATAATTCCCTCACCATGCGCAGTTATACAAATGAGAGGGAAATAGCAGCCCTGGTCGATCGGATATTACAGGAGAACGCACAGGTGGAAGAATGGCTGCCAAAAGCTACCCTGAACCATCGCTTTTTTGATCTCCGGGTGTTGGTCATCGGAGGAAAAGCCCGGCACACCGTCATCAGGACCAGCCGGTACCCCATTACCAATCTGCACCTGGGAAATAAAAGAGGAGATATGCAGGATTTCATCTCCCATATAGGCGGAGATAAACTGGAGGAAGTACGACAACTGGCGGAAAAGACGGCCGCTTGTTTCCCGGACTCCCTGTACATGGGCATCGACATATTGCTGACGGCAGACCTCCGCAATATTTTTGTGTTGGAAGTAAACGCGTTCGGAGACTTGCTGCCCGGTCTGATCGATGAGGGGGAGACTTGTTATGAAGCACAGGTACGGGCAATGGTACAACGGAGGGAATATGATCTTGAACATGCCATTTAATACGCTTATATTCGACCTGGACAATACTCTGATAAACAGGAACCGTGCGCTGCGGCTTGCGATGGAGGAATGGTTGGATACACAGGGATATGCAGGACATCGGAGACGATCAGCCCTGGATGACATCATGCGGCAGGATCAGTGGGGGTATACGGATAGGACGGCTTTTGGCGATTGGCTCTTGCACACATACGGAGCGCCGGACACCATCTTTAAGAACATCATCAGTCACATACGACCCGACCCGTCTATCCTCTCCCTGCTGGGGACAGCCAAAGCCTCGTTCCGGCTGGTATTGGCCACCAATGGCGGCAGTATTCACCAACGAGCGAAGCTTAGACAGGCACAGCTGGAATCTTTTTTTCACCCGGAAGCCGTTTTTATCTCGGCAGAGATGGATCTCGAAAAACCCGACAGACGGTTTTTTGAAAAGATCATAAATGATCTGCGGCTGGACCCGGAAAAAACAATGGTCATAGGCGATCATCTTATCAATGATATAGTGCCCGCCCTGACGTGCGGCCTGTCCACCTGCTGGGTGTCGTATGGTAGAGAGGGGATCGCCGGCATACGACCTCACCGGGTCATTATGACAACGACAGAACTAAGCCAATGGTTACTACAGTAAATATGAACGAGATAGTAAAAAGGATGCACATACTCTTTGTCACCCTTGACAGCCTGCGATATGACGTGGCCGATGATCTCTTCAAAAAAGCGCAAACACCCAATTTCCAGCAATGCTGTCCGGATGGCTGGCAGCGCTGCCATTCTCCCGGTAGCTTCACCTATGCCGCGCATCAGGCCTTCTTTGCCGGCTTCCTGCCGACACCCGCTACGGCTGCCAAGGCCCCTCGCCTTTTTGCAGCCCGCTTTGCGGGAAGTGAGACGACGACAGCCGATACACAGGTATTCGACACTCCCGATATCGTGACGGGGTTCGCCCGGCTAGGCTTCAGGACCATCTGCATCGGCGGCGTAGGTTTTTTTAATAAACAGACAGCCCTGGGAAACACCCTGCCCTCCCTTTTTAGCGAAAGCTATTGGGAGCCCTCTTTCGGTGTGACAGACCCGGACTCCACCCGTCATCAATTTATGCATGCCGCCCGGCTGGTGGCATCCGCCGGACAACAACAACTCTTTATGTTCATCAACGTGTCGGCCATTCATCAACCCAATTATTTTTACACGTCTCAAAACATCGATACAATTGGATCTCATGCGGCGGCCCTGCGATATGTGGATAGCCATCTACCCACCCTGTTAGGATCGTTCCGGAAAAAAGACCGGGATACTTTTTGTATCTTCTGCTCCGACCATGGCACAGCCTATGGAGAAAATAATTATTACGGACATCGCGTCGGACATCCTTCTGTCTGGGAGGTACCGATGGCTACTTTTGTGCTGAAAAAAACAAATAATGACTAAAACGTTATTCAATACTATCTATGAAGGCTATGCTTATTCCTATCCCCATAAGCACAGCTATCGTACCCTGACCCCGCAAAACCTTCGATCCCTTTGGCAGGAGGAAAAAAAAGATGCCCTCTTTCTCTATATCCATCTCCCTTTTTGTGAAATGCGCTGCGGGTTCTGCAATCTGTTTACCATCGCAAATCCCCGGGCCAATATGGTCGATGCATACCTCGAAACCCTGGACCGTGAGGCCGCGGCCATCAAGGAACAGATAGGGCCTGAAGGGTTTGGTCAAATGGCCGTAGGCGGCGGAACGCCCACTTTTTTGGATCTCCCACAAATGGAAAAATTATTTTCTATTATACATCAGCTGGGTTGCAACCCAGGAGATATCCCGGCTTCTTTTGAAATGTCCCCGGCTACGATCACAAAGGAAAAGCTGCATCTGCTTTATACGCAGGGTATCGACAGGGTCAGCGTTGGTATACAAAGCTTTCTGGAACAGGAAGCGCATGCACTGGGAAGACCGCAGAAAAATAAAGAAGTATATGCTGCGCTCGATCTACTAAAGTCCTATCCCTTTGAGACGGTCAATGTGGACCTGATCTACGGCGCTTATGGTCAGACCTTGTCCTCATGGCTGTATTCCCTGCAGGAGGTCATCAGGTACGACGTCCGGGAAGTTTTTATTTACCCATTGTACGTAAGACCGCTGACAGGTATAAACAGGATGGATCACGCAGAGGAGGACAGCCGATTCATGTTCTACCGCGAGGCCAAACAGTTGCTGATCTCCGCAGGATACAAACAGATCTCCATGCGGATGTTCCAAAAAAAAGACCCCGCCCCTCAACGGTACACCCGCTCGTACTCCTGCCAGGAGGACGGCATGATCGGCCTCGGCGCCGGCGCCAGGTCCTACACCCAGTCAGTACATTACTCGTCCGAATACGCAGTCGCCAGACAACACATCCGGTCCATCATTGAAAAATATATCGCCCGCCCGGATTTCAACCATGTGGATTATGGTATCATGTTAAATAAGGAGGAGCAGCAACGGAGATTTATCATCAAATCCATCCTCCATGGCGATGGGTTGGATCTGAGAAGATACAATGACCTTTTCGGCAGACATGCATGGCTGGAATATCCCTTGTTGCAGGAATTGACGGCGGACGGCCTGGCCTGGTTGGAAGGCGATCTGCTCCGGCTCACCAGCACAGGCGTCGATTATTCGGACGCCATCGGCCCAAGCCTGTATTCCACATCCGTAAAACAGCTGATCAACGAATTTGAATTGCAATGACGCTATCCATTTTATATAGAGGGACGCTCTCAAGCTGTAACTATGATTGTCCTTATTGCCCTTTCGCCAAACGGAAGGATTCCAGGGCTACACTGGCGACTGATGCCCGTCAACTGACACAGTTCGTACAATTCATCCGTCAGACCCCGGATGTACGTTTCCGGCTGTTCTTCACCCCCTGGGGTGAAGCATTGATCCGCAACTACTACAGACAATCCCTTGTAGAATTAAGTCACTATGATAATGTAGAAAAGGTTGCCATCCAGACAAACCTGTCCTGCTCGCTTAACTGGCTCAAAGAAGCCGGCCGGGACAAGATCGCACTTTGGAGTACCTACCACCCCGGTCAGACCAACCGGGATACATTCCTCGCCAAATGCAGTAAGCTCGACGAAATGGGCATCGCCTACAGCGTAGGGATCGTGGGGTTTAAAGACACCATCGATGAGATCGAAGCCATTCGCCGGCTCCTGCCAAAAGAAAGATATGTGTGGGTAAATGCCCTAAAGAAAAAAGAAGATTACTATACCCCGGAAGAAAAAGAAAGACTGATAGCCGTCGATCCTTACATCCCTTACAATATGATCCACCATGAGAGTAAGGGCCGGGATTGCCGCACAGGACACACGGTCGTCAGCGTAGACGGTAATGGCAATATCTACCGCTGTCATTTTATAAAGGAAAAACTGGGTAACTTATATGAAGATGACTTCAGAAAAATATTATATCCAAGAGTTTGTACCAACCCCACCTGCGGCTGCCACATCGGGTATGTCCATATGGATCATTTAGGTTTGTATGATGTATACAAAGGGAGGGAACTGGAAAGGATCGCATCGAGTATGAACGCTGTCAACCTTCCCGAAGAAGTAGCAATATCTTCAGCACCGGTATCTATTCTCAGATCATAATGCACCGGTATGTCGAAGGGATCATTCACCCCTGTAAGATTGTCTACCTTTTCAGGATGACCCGGCGGTAAATGCGCCCGTCTGTAAAGCCCCTTCGTATCTCTTTCTTCCAGGATCTCCAGCGGACAGTCTATCCAGACAGTCTTTACAGCGCCGTATTGCCTTCGTAAGTTCGATCTTCCCTCTTCGTATGGATTGATCGCCGCCAGTATAGCGATCTTTTTTTGTTGCACGATCCCCCACCCGGCCTCCCCCAGCCTCCGGATGTTCTCCAGCCTGTCCACCCTGGTAAAACCCAGATCCCGGCACACAGTCCTCCGGTAAACATCCCCGTCTACCACTTCTACCCGATGACCCAATTGTTCCAGGCTTATCCGTGCATTTTCCGCCAGCGTGGACTTCCCGGCGCCCGAAAGACCCGTCATTTGAATTAATATCATTCCGTCAAACTTATGCTTTTTACAAACGCACCCCAATATTGATGGCCGCAAAAGCGCCGCCGAGAGAACCATTTCTGTCCAGACGGACCTTCCCTACTGTATAAGTTTCTGAAGAAGATTTGCTCGTTTGCTCCAATTGCAGATCACAGCGTTGATGCAGTTGCAATAGCCACCCCAGTTCCAGACTAACGACCAGCCTTCCCAAAGGCTTGGTCGACAGGACAATCTTCGGATTGGCCAGCAGGTTAAACCTCCTGTAATTGACATCCAGGTGATCCGCATTGTAGATGGCGTCATACGTACCCCCATTCCCATCGTCCTGGGCTACCGTAAATTGATCAAAAGCAGTAAAACCCAACAGGTTAATATCCACGCCGCTATTGTCAATGGTCCCCATTTTGTTCTTCCCCATCAGGTAGTAAAAGTCGACGGTGGGTCTTAATACCAATCCCCCCACATGAACACCATACCCATAGCCCGCCTTCAGATAAACACCGTGATCCCCTCCATCACTCCGGTACAAGCCTACCCCCGCGTCTACACTATTGCGCTTCCAGAAATACCCAAGGCTCAATCCCGCCATATAGGAGGGACTCGTAAACTTGCCTTTTAACGCGCCGTCAAAAGTTTCCTGGTGCCTCACACCCGAAGCAACAGGGGTCACCGTATAAGGAAAAGTTGTTGCGACATCATGCCCCGGAGTGCCGGCAAAAAAGGCGCCTACGTCTGCGGAAAGAATGACATAGTCATTAGAGTGGGTTTGTGCTCCTGCATCCCTGTAAACCAGGAGCAGTAATAATGATAGACAGAGCGTTCTCATAACATGGGGTCTTCTCTACTAATTTCGCAAGATTCCCCATCAATTCATAGTAATTTGGATTAAAAAGTGATTATTTATTTATCCTCAATATATATAACCCCGACAAGACAACGCCGGCTCCTACCCAACAGACGACAGACCCGCCGGAAGAAAGGATACCAAGCAACAGAATCCCGGCGCCCGTAAATCCGATGGCCCAGCCAATGACAGCTACGCCAAATTTATTTTGACGGGCCGCCTCTTTGTGCGCCTCCTTCTCTAACGGGCCGCTCGACACTTCCTGGGACGGCTGCCACTCTCCCCGCAGCATCAACTCAAACACCATCAATAGGATCAGCGGTATACCAACCCCCAACACAGTCTCCCAGGTCCTGTTCAGCTTAAAACCCAGCAGCCAGGGGCTGATAAACTTAAAAAAGAGATTGATCCCAAGAGAAACGATAGTCACAATAACCACCGAAAAGGCCGTCTGCCGCCGGGAATACAAACTCCAGATGATAGGCGCAAAAAGCGCACTGCCGGCAATAGAGGCAATACTAAGCACGACCTCCACGATCCCGCCGGCCTGCGGGATGACCATAGCGACCAGTATGGTGCATATGCCGAATACGAGGGTAAACAGCCGGCCTACAAAGATCTGCTCCCGCTCAGAAGCAGCGGGTCGCAAAAGCTTTAGATAAACATCCTTTGCAAAAACAGTGGCCGCCAGATTGATGGTAGTATTCGCCTTGCTGGAGGTGGCCGATATCATCCCGGATAACACGAGCCCGATAAGCCCCGCAGGCAACACGCGCTGACAGAGAAGCATATAGGCATTTTCCGGCTGAAGCCCCGTAAGACCAGGGTGGATGACCCGGAAGATCATGGGGGGCAGCATCCAGATGATAGGACTGACAAGATACAGCCCGCCAAAAAGATAAGCTACTTTTTTGGCATTCCGTTCGGTGGCCACGCTGGTATACCGTTGTACATAACTCCAGTTCCCCCCGATATACACAGTCTGGTAGATGATAAAGGCCAGCATAAAACCCAGGGTATAGTCCTGTGAGAAAAAATGAAAGAGATCTGGCGGCGCATTATCGGTGAACCCCTTAATGCCTCCCGCTTCTTTCAATGCGGCAGGTACGACGATCAGCACGGCCGCCAGCAGGACGACAAATTGTACCACGTCGGTGACAAGCACAGCCCAAAGACCGCCGGCCGCGGTATACAGCACAATGATCACGCCGATGATGATGATACACATATTCAGGGACAACGGCGTGGCGGCGCTCACCATCTTCCCTACAGGATAAAGCACAGCCCCCGTGTTAAAAAGACTCAATAGGAGAATGAGATAGGTATAGAATTGCTGCGTCGCCGTATTAAATCTTCTGCCGATGAATTCCGCCGCTGTCCGCGCCCCCGTCTTCTTCCATTTGCCCGCGATAAACAAGGCGGTTAAGATACCGCTCACCGCCATGGTCAACTGTATGGTATTGGCCACCAATCCCTGCTTATAGGCGATAGAACCCCATACGACAAAAGTGCCGGCGGAAAAATAGCTGATAAAAAGAGAGAGCCCGTTGATCCACCACGGCGTCTCACCACCCGCCTCAAAAAACGCCTGCCCATTCTTGCTGCCCGCACGGGTAAACACTAACCCTATCACAAAGATCATGACCGCAAAAACTACCATTACTATCAGATCCAATTTTCCCATACAGTACAGTTTATTCGACATCTATTGCCTGAACAACGATGCCATAAGGCGATAACTTCACAGGCCGGCTCGTCTGGTGCCCCGCCACTTTGAAATGCTTATCCGTAGACAATTTAGTTATGTCCAGCCGAACCTGCGCTTCCATCGCAATGTTTCTGTCATTTAACGCTATAATATACAGCCGGCGGCTATCCGTTGCCAGGGCAGTGACGATCTCGACATCCGGATTGTCCACGCTCACCAACCCGGGACGGACAATAAGATTTACGGCAGCGCCGGAAATGACACCCGGTGCAAATCCACAACTCTCATGAGGCCCTACCTTCGGAGTTACAAAACCCCTGGGGAATGCGATAGTCCCTCCGGACCTGAGCTCTGCCTCCGCCAGCAGATAATCCGTTATCCATCCTATCTGCCACCAGGCATGATGAGGATAAGGCCCCGCCCCTTTGTTCATGGCATTCCAATAATAAGAGGCTACGCCGGTGGCGCTGTCTACAAATGCATCCCTGCCGATGGCCGCCGCCCTCGCCATATCCGCAAAAAGAGAGTCACCCGTGAGCCGGAACATACGGATAAAAAGACCCGCATGACTGCAAAGAAGTATAGGGCCGGCCCCATTGGCGGACCCAATGATGCCCCCATGCTCAAAGCTAAGCCCCGCCTGCGCGATCTCCCAGTTCTTACCCACCGGAACAGGATGCGTATAAATAGACGCCGTATAGATCCTCGCCGCCCGAACCGCAGCATCTTTGTACTCCTCCACGCCGGTAATATCATAAAGATCCAGCAGACATTGCGCGGTCTGTCCGGTGGCAAAATCAGACGCATACCGTGCATCCCCGCATACGCCGATAAAATGCCCCTGGTCAACACTATTGGCAATGAGCCAGCGGGCCCCTTTTTCAGCAGCATCCAGGTACTTCTTATCCTTCAGTACCCGATAGGCCACCAACAGCCCGTAAAAAGTAGGACGCAGATCCCGTAGATCAGTGAACAGGGGTTGATGGCTATGTCTGTCATATGCCACGTCCCAGCTCCCGTCCGGCCGTTGCCATCGCAACAACAATTCAGCACCCAATCGCAGTCTTTGTTGCAAAACAGTATCCCCCGGCTCAAATAACAGTACATTCCCAAGATCAAGCATGGTATAGTAGGTCAGACTGACAGGCTCCACAAACTCCCCCCACTCCTCAACAAACTTTTTTCTTTTAGCCAGATAATATTGACCGATGGCGGCGCCCCTGAAAAAACCCGTGTCCGTCTGTTGCTGTACGAGCTTAAAGTTCCGGGCAAAAGGCAGGATGCTGTCCCTGAACCAATCCAACCCCGTGATAGCCCCGATCATCCACATGCTGCCATAATCCGAATTTTTCATGGCGTCCCGCTGCGACCCTACCACACCACCCAGATACGACTGCGCACCAATCTTCAACCCCTTGTATTCCTCCACATTCCACAGCGCGGTACGGGTATCGGCAAGATAATTCAGCATCCGGAATACACGGTTCGTAAGTGACTTCCGGTTATGACGCAAGGCAAGCCCTTCTTTAAAATGATAGATATCGTTGATGCTGTGGTGAAGAGATGCATACCAATCCCCTTCCCGGATACAAAAACGGAAACTACAACGGACCGTTTGCCCCTTACTGAGTGCAGAGAGCGGTTCGCCCAATACAGGATACCACATCGTTGGACACAACTGCGTACGCCTGTTCATATGGGAAATACCCACTTGCCAGTCCTGATGGGTATAGTGATCCTTCGCCCACGGGTCCCTGCCCACACCCGGGTCCGGGATGACGGATAAAGAAAGTCCTTGGGTCGTACTGATAATAGGCGACAAGGTGCTGGCGCAACGTTCCCGGTAAATCACAGGTCTTTCAGGGATCCCCTGACCATACGCATAGGCGGATACAAAATCCGGCTGCAGCCGGCTGCCCTGAAAATAACCCGGTACAGTAGCCCAGGCCAGGTCTTTTACATCGATCTCCAGAAGAGAAGGGCTGGCAAGCGAAAAATAGCCTGCCACCCGGGGAATAAGCGTCTGCCTCACCCGGACATCCGTGGCATACGCCGGGTCCAGACTCCATTCCACGATGACGGTAGCCCACGCAGTCTCCTGTATAAATCTCACCGCCCGCCGCCCGCCCGCCGGCGCCCCGGTGACAACCTCAGCCTTGTCAGGATAAAAGAACATTACCTCCCCGGCCGTATTCATCGCCACAGGCGAAGTGGCCTGCTTCCAGAGATTTATCTGGTATTTGTAGACAGTGTCAGGCCATGGCGCGCCGGCGGAAGTATGAAAGGTTTCCTCCGGAGTTTCGGATGGTTTGTCTTTTGAGTACAACAGCGTGTACTCACCCGATGGGACACCCGCATCCACCCACTGCCCCCTAACCTTACCCTCGACAGTCGTGATATGCCAGCCCTTCGGCCCGTGCTTCCAGACAATACGGACCGCATCATTGGCCAGCAACAAACTATCATTACCTTCAACGATCTTCCCGGCACATATAGAAAAAAACAACAAAAAATATACTCGCATTTTAACCATAGCGGAGAATTTTACGGATAACAGAGGATTTCAAAAATGGCGGCAGGCGTATCCCCGGATGGGTGTTCCACGGTAATGGTCAGCTGCTGTGTAATCACCGCCTCCGGAAATTCAATGGTCCGGATGGTCTGATAATTACCCGTCTCACGATACAGCACCCGACCCTCGCAATCATAAATAATAAAGTTACGTACGCAAAAAGGCATGACGGTTTCCGGATGGGTCATCAGCACAGACTCCATGGGATGGTCCGCGTCCGTATCGAATTTGATAATGACACGGCGTATCCGCTGAAGCTCCTTCCAGGTCAGCCGGATCGCCGGCGCGGGATCACCTGGGTCAGCCACCCATGCATTGGGCCGTACAGTAGGCCTAGCCAGACCATTGCGGATATTGGCCCCGTCAAAAACATCCAGACCCGGACTGATCTTCATCGCCAGGTTTAACCCCTCCGGACGACGTTGAGGGCACCAGAACTCAAATGTTTCCATGCCGATGCCTTCCGGCGGTGTCTGAAGACCATAGTTCGACACGGCCTCGTTGACAAGATTAAAGACAGACAGGATGCCCGTTATACGCCGGGCGCTGTATGCTACTTTTATCAGCGGGTTCTTATACAGACAGAAAAAACCATAGCACTCATCGTCGATCTCTACATCAAAAGACAACACGATCTCATGCCTTCCTGGTGAAACCGTAAAGTTCTTTTTCCCCAGGCTACGGTCGGGCGTAAAGTTGCCGGGCTTACCGCTGACCTTTAGCTCTGTTGCCAGCTCCGTCGTCTGCAGCACATCAACATATATCCGTATCTCGGGACATTCACCGGGCGACAAGGGCAGCATCTGCGCGACGGAAAGGTCCAGCTCCCGCCAGAGGTCCACAGACTGCGGCAGCTCATCCAACACCAATTTCGAGGAGACGGTGATCTCCGCCCGGCGGGTCAGGTCTTTCTCATCCTGCAACACCAGCCCGGGAATGTGTTGACCCGACCACAGCAGTTCTTGCTGGAGCTCGGCCATCAGCGCACGTTGTAATAGATCACGAGGCAACACCCCATGCCGGCGGCAGAGGACAGCCGCCATGCCGGAAGCCTGCCCGATATAGGCCCCCGTACCCATCACCCTGGAGGAACCAAATGCCACATGCGTGGCGCTGATCAGACGTCCCGAAAAAAGAAGATTGGGGACATTACGACTGTACAGGCTCCGGTAAGGGATGGAGTAAACACCCTTGCTATGCCACTGGTTACAGCCCGGCTTTTCACTAAATACACCGTCCGAAGGATGGAGGTCGATAGACCAGCCGCCATAGGCCACGGCATCCTCAAAGGACCGCTGCTCCACAATGTCCTGCTGCCGGAGGATATAGTCGCCTTCAAAACGACGGCTCTCCCGCTTGCCGGGTATCATACCCACCCACTCCAACGTAAGGGTTTCCGCGTCGGGGAAATTACCCGAATTCTTGATATAGTTCCATACCCCATATACCACTTTCCACAATTCCCATTTGATCGTTTCGGTGTCATGTACGGTATCCAGCCGGCCGCCGTATTCGATCCACCAGAGACGGCACCCATAATCTTCCGTATTAAAGCTGCGGAAACGAGGGATCTTTGTAATATCGTCCAGCGCAAACGCGGGCGGTATATAACGGACAGGTCTGCCCACATCCTTTGTATAGAAATAAAGAGAATGACCCAGCAGTTCTCCATAGTCCGCGGCGGGAGCAAACAACTCTCCAAATTCTTCCGTCGACTCGGCGCCCATACGAAAGGCGGCTCCGGCCAGAAAACCCACTACCCCATCGCCGGATGCGTCCGTAAACAGCGGCGCCACCAATTCATAGGTCGTCTGGTTCTGACTGCAATAAGCTTTCACAGAACCGATCAACCCCTCATCGGTCTTGATCACCTCGTAAACAGCCGTGTTCAGCAAAAGGGTGATCCTCGGTTCGGACATGACCTTGTCCAGCAATACCATGTCAAACACCACCGGGTTGCCTTCCGGATTTCGATACGTATTCTCTACCAATATCTCATCGACCACACCGCCCTCGCGTGCCCATCTGTTATTATTCCCCATATGGGAGGTCGCCCCCAGGATCCAAAGTCTCACTTCACTTGACGAATTACCACCCAGCACAGGCCTGTCCTGTACAAGGATAACATGGATACCTTTACGTGCCGCGGTCAGCGCGCAACAGACGCCTGAAAGACCTCCGCCCGTCACTACCAGGCCGGCTTCAAGGGTAAGGCTGGGGAACGAACGCGCGGGTACGCCGGATGATCTGATCATGATGCTGGATATTTTAAAAGGTTTTTGTAAGGATGACAAAGCCACCGGGTTTTACCAGGGATACTTTTGTCCCGGCGCCGGCGTCGATCGTCAGCTCCTGGCTTTCTCCCGGCCGCAGCATACGCAGCGGCACGGATCGCCCATTATAAGACACTGTATAATCTTTCAGCGTATAGGAAGGGAAGTCCTTCCGCGCCGTCACACGAAGCGTAAGCTTGCCCGTTCCGGATATTGCCTCCATGGTAGCAGGGGAAAATTCCGACTGCCAGGCGTCATACATGCCACGGGGTTCACGCTGAGGCGTGACAAGCCCCCAGGGCCGGTAGCCATTGGGATTGCTGCCCGGAAAACGGCTCCTGTAATCCTGAAATGTCCACACACACGCACCTATCACATAATCACACGCGCGAAAGGCTGCCATGGCATCTTTCAGATGCGTCACCCGCTGCCCCTCGTCCTTCACCTGGTCGGCCCTGAGGCCAAACTCACTCAGAAAGATCGCTTTGTCGGGATAGACCTCATGGATGTGCTGGATATTTTTCAAATGGTTGCCATATATATTGGCGCTTATAAAATCCACATACTGCGAGGCTTCATCTTCCCGCGCTTTGATGTTGTCGCGGAACACGATCATACTGGCAAATGTGATGTACCGGGTGGAATCCATCGCACGGGTAAAAGCGCTCATATCCTTCACCCAGCTCTTTCCCTCCGCTGTCTGTGATTGGAATTCGTTACCCACGGACCAGGAAAAGATACAGGGATGGTTCCAATCCCGTTCCACCATTTCCCGCATCTGCGATTGCCATTTGCGACGCATCATAGTGTCGGACATTTGCCTGGGCGTCATCTGCCAGTTGCCGGCCTCCTCAATAATAAGTAAGCCATTACGGTCGGCCCAGTCCAACAGATATTCAGGCACAGGATAGTGATTGATACGGGACATCTCCATACAACCCGCCTTCATCAGGGAAAGGTCCTTATCCAACACAACAGCAGGGTCCATAGAGCCATAGTCCGGGTGGTCCAATGGGCGGTTGGCGCCGCCCATCCTCACAGACTCACCATTCAATAAAAGTCTCCCGTCCCGCAGCTCCAGTTTCCGGATGCCAAAAGTGACAGACATCGTATCCTGTCCGGCATACAACTCTGCTTTGTAAAGATTAGGATGGTCCTGGTCCCACAGCGCCACCTCGCCCGCAGAGAGAACAGTCTCAAAATAGACAGCCCCCTCCGCACCGGGAGTAATTTTCACCGGCACCGGCCTCAAACGCTGCGTCAAAGACTTACCCTCCCGGAAAATACGCCCCCCGATGGTCGTTCCGCGGACACTCGCTCCGCCGGCCGTCACTCCGTCAGCTGTCACCCTGCCGGCCGTTACCCCGTCAGCCTTCGAAAAATTGGCGATCGACGCTCTTATCCTGATAAGGGCCGTCCCCTTTTTCAGATCAGGATCGGTGCTGACCTTGATGTTCCGTATAAAAAGGTCCGGACGGGTGATCACCGACACCGGACGGGTAATGCCGCCATAGTTGATCCACGGATACTGCTGTCTGACATTGGACGCCTGATACGCAACGGACGTCTTGGCGCCCGGAATGGTGGTCGTATCCCAGGAATTGTCTACCTCCACCGCCAGGACATTCTCCTGCCCGAGCTTGCCTGTAACATCCAGCTCAAACGGCGTATAGCCCCCCTCGTGATCCCCGATCCGCTCTCCATTCAACCACACCCTGGACCGGTAGAACACAGCATCAAAATGCAGGAACTGGCGCTCACCCGCCCGGAAGGACATAGGGGAAATTCGTTTGAAATACCAGGCTTTGCCCGTATAAAACTCATACCTTTTATCCACCGAGAAACAATGCGGCACCTCCACTTTATCAAGCCGGTCCGACTGGACATCCGGCATGTACCATTTCTCCGATTCACCCGCCCCCACCGGGTCGATGGCAAAGGTCCACTCGCCATTGAGAGAAACACTCGTTCTCCCCTGTGCGCAGACCATGTTACACACGCCAAAAACGATAAACACCAGGATCAATAATTGTTTCATGCTATAAACTTTGAATATACTCATCTCAATACTTCTCTTAAAAATTCAAGCACCCGCGCCTGTCGTACAGCGTCGGAGAACTCAGGGCCGCCATGCCCGCCGCCTGCTATCGTCACCAACGAGGCCTTGACACCCGCCAACCGCAGCACATTATAAAATAATGGCCCAAGATAATAAGGGATGATCGGGTCCTTATCTCCATGCAGGATCAATACGGAAGGGTCGCCCCGGTCCACATAGGTTGCGGGACTCGCCCATTTTGCCAGGTCCGGCCGCACCAGCGGACTGGCGCCCAGCATCCGGGCAACGGAAGACGTTGCCGAATCCACCTTATACCCGGCCCCATCGCCATGAAAAGCATACAGGTCGGCAGGACCATAAAAGTTGATCACCCCCTTTATCGATACTTTCATACCTCTCAACCTGTCCGAACCAAAATCTTGCCGCACATTATTCAGGCTCATCCCCAGCAGCGACGCCAGATGACCACCGGCAGAAGCGCCCGCTACCACGACCCGCGCAGTATCTACCCCCAGCTCCGCAGCATGTTTAAAGATATACCCGACTGCCGCATAGCAATCCCTTATCTGAGCCGGAAAGATCGAATCCTGACTATAACGATAACCCACACTTGCAATCACATACCCATGCCCAATCAGATACGCCACTACATCCATATTTTTCTTCCCACCCATCCACCAGCCGCCCCCATGGATCCAGATCACCAGGGGCAGCCGGCCCAGTTTCCCCGCAGGCCGGTAGAGATCAAAATCTTGCCTCACACCCACCCCTGCATATCGGATATTACGTGTGATCACAGCACCAGGGATGGCGATGGTATCCGCATCCTCCTGCGCCCATACCCCCAAACCCATCATCAATCCCAATATCAAAAAAACTATCCTCATATAAAAAGTCATTATTTCCAATCCGGATTTTGCTCCAGCGAAGGGTTCGCGTTTATCTCATCCTGCGGAATGGGGAAATACTTATGCTTGGCCATGGGCGTACGCGTCGGATATACATCATTGACGGCGGCAGGGATCACCGTCAGGAACTTGTCCGTCCTCGTCAGGTCATACCAGCGGTCGCCTTCCGCAAAAAATTCCCAGCTGCGCTCCCGGATAACGCTGTCCGCAAAATCGCCGGCGCTCAACCCCGCCGTAAGATCCGGCAGACCCGCACGATCCCGGACTGTCTTGATATAACCATAGGCGGTAGCCGTGGCCCCATTGGCGCGTGCCTCCGCCTCCGCAGCGATAAGATATACATCCGCCAGCCTGAAAATAAGGACGTTGATAGCGCCGCTGCCCCCGATGGAATTGGGGTCCATATATTTTTTTACCAGGACGCCCTTGGGCGTGATGGGCGTTATATCTTTTTGCGCCACTATCTGGCCGGATTTATTGACATAATTGGTATCCAGCAACTGCCGCCGCTTGTCAATGGGGTTAAAGCTGTCAAAAAATGCCTGGTAGGCGAATATCGATCCAAAGCTGCTGTTACCATAGGCGGGACCATCGCTGTTCTTCGGACCATACAGGCTCAGCAATTGGGTGCTTTGACCAGGCGTAGCGCTCTCACATTCATAAGCCCACATGTTCTCCTGTCGCGCCACATCCTCCTTGGCCACATTGTACACATCACGCACATCCGTCATCAACGAATATTTACCGCTGGCAAGCACCTGTTTTGCCTTATCAAGGGCCACCGCCCAGTTGCCAAGATAAAGGGCGGCCTTTGCATAAAGGGTCAGCGCCACCTCCCTGGAGGGACGGCCCTTCTGAATGGAAGTGGAATAGCTGGGCAGCACAGGTACAGCTATATCCAGGTCGGCAAATATCTGTTTGTATACATCCGCGCGGGGGCTCTTGCCTACGACGGCCTTAGCCTGGCTGCTGCTGGCGCTGGTCTTCACCACCACATCCCCAAAGTTTTTGGTGAGCATAAAATGGTAGAACGCACGAAGATAATAGGCTTCCGCCACGATCACCGCACGGCGGACTGTATCCATTTTGGTGGATGGCACTTTTTCAATCACCCAATTGGCCTTTTCGATACCTGCATAACAGCTCGTCCATATTTGCTGCGGCGACTCGAACAGACGGCTAAAACTTTTTTGCGTGGTATAGTTGGGATCATAGTTGAAAAGGGTCAATGTGTTGCGCCCTACCACCGGACGCGGATAGGTCTGGTCGGCGCTCCAGTCGGAAGCACAGGTGGCCGCCGTATTAAACATGTCCGCAATGGGGGAATAAGCCGCTGTCAGTGCCGCCTCGGCATCAGACGCCGTCTTGTAGAAATTGGAGGTAAAAATGGATGAGTATGGTTGCTCCTTCAGCTTGCTGCAGCCGGCCAGCAGCAACATCGATAAACAAGCAATACGATATATCGGGAACTTCATAATTGATCTTTTAAATTTGATGATTCGCTTTTAAAACGTCACTTGTATCCCTGCCAGAAAGGTCCTGGCCACAGGATAAACAAGATTATCGACACCCACCTGGGTATTGCTGCCGCCAAATGAGTTGACTTCGGGATCAAAGCCGGAATATTTGGTTATAGTAGCCAGGTTGTTGCCGCTGACATACACCCGTACACGGTTGATGCCTTTGATCACAGAAAGGGTATAACCAAGGGTGACATTCTTCACCCGGACAAAAGAACCATTCTCTACAAAACGGTCGGAGACAGGCAGTCGTCCTCCCTGAAAACCGCTGGCGTATTCATTGTTGGGGTTTGTGGGGCTCCATCGGTTGACAAGCCCTTCCAGCACATTGCGCTGTCCCAGGGCGTTCTCGAAGGTGTACCGGCTGAGGTTGTAGATCTTATTCCCCTGTACGCCGGATACAAAAACACTGAGGTCAAAATTCTTATAGGAGAGATTGGTGGAGGCGCCAAAGATATACTTTGGGTTGGCATTGCCGGTGATCCGCTGATCATCGGCGGTGATCTGGTTGTCTTTATTCAGATCCGCCACTTTCACACCCCCCGTACGGCTGCCCGAGCCGGCCAGGATGGTTTCACCCGTCTGGTAAATGCCGTTGAAAACATAGGTTTTAAAGACACCCAGCGGTTGCCCTACTCTGAGGACCACATACGGATTGACGACATACTCCTGCAGACTGCCGGTGAGACTCACCAGCTTGTTACGGTTAAAGGAGATATTGCCGCTGAGATCCCATTTGAAGACCCCATCCATGATGCGCGTGTTGACGGCAAACTCAAAACCCTTGTTCTCCACGCTGGCAAAGTTGCCGGTGATGGAGCTATAGCCGCTGGAAAGAGGCAGGTTCTTGATAAACAGCAGATCGTTCGTCCGCTTGCGGTAATAGTCGGCTATCAGCGTAACCCTGTTGTTGAACAAGCCGATATCCACACCGATATCCGTCTGGGTAGACCGTTCCCATTTAAGATCAGCGTTGGCGATCCCGGTGGGACTGATCCCGATAGTATATACATGGTTGAACTGATAGTTGCTGCCGGAAGCCACCAGCGCCAGGGACTGATAAGGATCGATGGCAGCCGCATTACCCGTGACACCATAACTGGCCCTCAGCTTGAGATCGCTAAACAGGTTCTGCTGCTTCATCCACGACTCTTCGATGATCCGCCAGGCGGCGGATGCGGCAGGGAAGAACCCATATTTATTGTTCTCGCCAAATTTAGACGCCCCATCACGACGGGCCGTCAGGTCTAAAAAGTACCTGTTCTTAAACCCGTAATTCACACGGGCCAGATACGAGTCCAGCCTGTCCTTGCTCCTGCTGCTGCCCACCGTCCTGTTGACAGCCAGACCAAGCGCTTCGTCAGTAGTGGCGTCGTTGGGAAATCCGCTGGCAGTAATACTATTGCCATTATAAAGATTTTTCTGCGTGGCAGCCACGGCAGTGACCTTGATGGAGTGCTCGCCAAAATTGCGCGTGTAAGTGAGGATACTTTCGTGCAGCAGTCCTGTGTTGTTAGCATTCCCTTTGTATGCGCTGCCCGAGTTTGCATTTCTTTCCACGGCGCCCAGGATATAGATGGGACTATAGTAATCGTTCAGCGTGCCGGAGAGGTCCGCGTTAAAAGATGCCCGGTAAGTCAACCCTTCGATGATCTTCGCTTCCACATATACATTGGCCAGAGTCCTCCGGATCGTATTCTGGCTGAGCACCGCCGCCAGACCCAAAGGATTGGTCACTTCGCGATAACGGCCGTTGAACTGATCAGAAAAGGGATAGATCGTACCGTCGGCCTTATAAGGCTGTAGTGTCGGCGGCGCCCCTAAAGCCGCCCCTACAATACTTTGCGTCACTACGCCCCCGTCGATGCTGTTGACCCCGGTGGGTATATTATTGTTGATGGTGTTGGAGCCCAGGATCGTGGTCCCCACCCTGAAGCGATCGTTGATACGATGGTCCAGACTCAGACGCAGGGAATATCTTTTAAAATTGGAATGGATGATGATGCCGTCCTGGTTGAAATAGTTGCCGGAAAGAGAGAACTGCGTCTTCTCAGAGCCTCCGCTGACAGACACCTGGTAATTCTGGATGATGGCCTTCCGGAAAATAAGGTCCTGCCAGTTGACCCCCTTGCCCAGGCTGTCGGGATTGGAATAGATGGCCGAATTGTACACGTCATTCTCAAGCTTCCCAAATTGGGCCGCGTTGAGCATGGAGATCTTTTTGGTCACTTCCTGGAAACCCTGGTAAGTTTCCATCTGAACGCGGGAAGGGCCGTTCTTGCCCCGCTTTGTGGTAATAAGTATCACGCCGTTGGCGCCCCTGGCGCCGTATATAGCCGTAGCCGACGCATCCTTGAGGATCTCCACAGATTCAATATCGTTAGGGTTGATCGTGGACAAAGGGCTGGGATCCGTGACGCTCCCTCCGTTGGATATCTGTATCCCGTCGATGATATACAAAGGCTCCGACGAGCCGTTGATGGAGTTGGTCCCACGGATACGAACGCTGATATTGCCGCCGGGCGCAGCGTTGTTCTGCGTGATCTGGATGCCGGAAACCCTGGCCTGCAGACCCTGCGCCACGTTGGTAACAGGGGTCTGCGTGATCTCCGCTGCCTTGACAGAGGCTATCGAGCCGGTGGTGGCCGCCCTCCGCTGGGTCCCATAACCTACCACAACGACATCATCCAACTTGCCGACCTTGCGTTTAAGAACGACAGACAGGGAGGTTTGACCTTTCAACTCTACCGTCTCATCCTCAAAACCCTGGGATGTAATAATAAGAGTAGCGTCGGAGGTAACGCCTTTTAATGTAAATTCACCGTTGGCGGCAGAGGTAATGCCTTTTTTTGTACCTTTTATGACCACGCTGGCGCCGCCGACGGGATGATTTTCCGCATCATATATATGTCCCGTGACGACCGTCTGCGCCAGTAGCGAGCCCGGGTACAGATATACGGCAGCAAATGACAGGAAGAGAAAGAGCACTCTACTCATATGGCAGTTGTTTTGTTTGATGCAATGCGTTACTGTTTACGAGGATGCAATTTTAAACAAGTTATCCAATGAAAAAAGAGCGCAGAGATCAGTATCTACCGGGAACGATTGCGGTATCGTTCCCGATAGCTGCGGCTGCGTCACGCCGGCAATTAACTATATTTGAATTGTATCTTAATATCGCGAAGCTTATGGGAATGATACGCTGTAAAAAGTGCGGGCAGGTGCATGCCATCGCAAAGTCTGGGCTGGTCCGCGGGAAACAACGGTATTATTGCAAGGACTGCCATATCTATTTCACCTTACAGCCAAAAAGCCCCCGTGCGCCCCGGCCCGGTCACATCACTACGATCCTCGATATCGCCAAAGCGCTGAATATTTCCAAATCCACCGTCTCCAGGGCCCTGCAGGAGCACACGGATATAAAGAAAGAAACGCGCGAGGCGGTGGTAAAGATGGCCGGCAAACTGGACTATCAGCCCAACCTGCTGGCAAAAAGCCTGGTAAAAAGCAAGAGCAACACGATTGGTATTATCGTACCCGAATTTGTCAACTATTTTTTCCCCACCGTCATCATGAGCGCTCAAAAGGTAGCCAGCGAGGCGGGCTACAATGTCATTATCTGTCAATCCCAGGAATCCGTAAAGACGGAGATCGCTAATACAAAGGTGCTGCTGGCCAGCCGGGTAGAAGGCGTCATCATCTCCATGACCAGGGAGACAAGCGACTTCGACCATTTTAAAGCCTTCCGCCGGCATGGCATACCGATGGTATTCTTCAATCGCATCTGCGAAAAGATCACAGCCTCCCGGGTGATGGTAAATGACTATGAAGGAGCCTACAACGCGGTGGAGCATCTCATCGCCAACGGTTATCGCAGGATCGCCCATATCGGCGGCCCCCCTAATCTGCGGTTGAGCCAGAATAGGATCAATGGCTACCTGGACGCTTTGAAAGCCCATAAGCTGCCCAGCTATGCCAGGTGGATCGTCCACCACGACCTGACCGCCGCAGACGCCGTCGCCGGCGCAAAAAAACTACTCTCCCTTAAATCGCCTCCTGACGCCATCTTCTGTGTCAATGACCCCGCAGCCATCCAAACCCTCCTGTATGCAAAAAGCAAGGGAATCAAAGTCCCTGATCAATTGGGGATCGTAGGTTTCAGTGACGACCCCATCTCTTCGATCATCGAACCACAGTTGACCACCGTAAAACAGCCCGTCAGCGAAATGGGGCAGATCGCCATGCGCATCCTGCTGGACCAGATAAAAGAAGGACCCGGTCCACACAAACCCGTGCATAAAAAGCTGCTCACCCATCTTATTGTCCGGCAATCGTCCGTAAGAGCAAAACTTTTACAAGATGTCAACCCGTAATCTTCCACATCGACAGCTGTTCATGCTGACCTCCCTGGTGCTCGTCATGGCCTGCGGCACCGGTCCATCCCAAAAAGATCAACCGCCCGCCGTGCCGACAACAGCCGTCGACACCTCCCTGGCCGGGAGCTTTAGCCCCCCATCCTCCTACCGCTTTGATAGTACAGTCCTCGACACATTTTTCGCAGCTCATAAATCCCTCCTGCTTTACGCCACAGATGTAAAACAATTTTACCAGTCGCGCGACTATGCTTACGCCTGGCACGACACCGCGGGTCTGATCGAACAGGCCGGCAATTTATACAACAGGATCCGACGTCCTACGGATGATGGAATAACAGGAGAACTTCCCTACACAAGCCGGCTCGATACCCTGATGTCCGGCACTGACGAAGCTTCCAAACTACAGACAGAACTGCTGCTGACCTCCATGTATTTCTATTTTGCGGAAAAAGCCTGGACGGGGCTTAGCGAATCACAGACAAAGAAGATCGCCTGGTTTCTTCCCCGGAAAAAAGCCAGCTACGCAGACTGGCTACACACATACCTGAGCTCCCCCGACAGCACAGCCAGGGAAAAAGAACCTATTTACCGGCAGTACTTTCTTTTAAAAAAATACCTGCAGAAATATATATCCCTGCAACAGCAGGACGACTGGCCGGCCGTCACGTCGATACCGGATATCAAAAAGCGTTTACAGACCCTGGACGACATAGACACAACCAACGGATCCGACACCAGCCTGGAACAGGGCATCAAAAATTTCCAGCGCCGCCACGGCATGACCCGGAATGGAAAGATCAATAAGACCTTCCTCACCGCACTAAATACGCCGCTGCAAACACGGATCAACCAGATACTGGTAAATATGGAGCGGAGCCGCTGGCTTCCGGACACCGTACAGGGCGACTATCTGGCGATCAACATCCCCGAATTCAAATTACACATGTACCGGGACGATTCTTTATTGTGGGATATGAATGTCGTCGTGGGTCAGTCCGTTCATAAGACCGTCATTTTCTCCGGTACGCTAAAACATATAGTCTTTAGTCCTTACTGGAATGTTCCGCCCGGCATATTAAAAAAGGAAGTGTTGCCGGGTATAAAGAAAGACAAGAGCTATCTCGCACGTCATCATATGGAATGGAATGGCGGCAATGTCCGGCAAACACCAGGACCCTGGAATTCTCTGGGGGGTGTCAAATTCCTTTTCCCCAATAGTTATAACATCTATCTGCACGACACGCCCGCCAAAGATCTGTTTGGAGAAAATGACAGGGCATTCAGTCATGGCTGTATCCGGCTGGCCGAGCCGGCAAAACTGGCAGGCTGGCTTTTACGGGACGATACGCTATGGACAGGGGAAAAGATACAAAAGGCCATGCACACAGGCTCCGAGAAATGGGTGACTGTAAAATACCCTTTCCGGGTCTTTATCGTTTACTTTACATCCTGGGTCGACAGACAGGGAACGCTCAACTTCAGAAAGGATATTTATGGCCGGGATAGCCGGCTGGAGAAGATGATCATCCGTTGAGCGACCGCTGCAGCGCTTCCAGGGATTCCCGTTGCCTTACATACTTTTTATTCTCAAAACCTGCACCATAATACGAAGCCGCAAAGAACAACAACACCAGCGCCATCGCCCATAAAGGTTTCCCGCCTTGCCCTATCGCAAGGACAGAAAGCACACCGATAGGCACTATATTCCACCGCATCAGCCGGGAAAGCCGTACCTGGTATTTAGCCGTGGCAAGGGCATGCTGAAGTTCACCCTGGACAGACCGGTCAAATCGCCGGGCGGCGATCAATCTCCTGATACGACTTATCACCAGCACCAGGGCGACAAGAAACAACCACCCAGCCAAAAGATACATTTTGACAACCCAAATAAAAACTCCCGCACCAACATAAACTCCGATGATCATCAGCTCACTAATATTGGCAATGGATAGTGCACGATTTTTTCTTGCCAGTATGCGCCGGTGCAGCTCTTCTTCATCGAAGTTATATGCCGCCGCGCTATTTTGCGCACCCCAGATGGATTGCATCTCTTTAAATTCCATGATAATCTTTTTTTTCTGTTTTGGCAGTCAGACGTTTTTTGATGCGGTTGATCTTTACCCCGACATTGGTTTCGGTGATACCCATGATAGCAGCTATTTCCTTATAGCTAAAACCTTCCAGCAGTAACAAGGTGATTGGTCGGTCGACGGTATCCATTTGATGAATGGCTGTATAGAGCCAGTCCAGCCGCTCGTCAGATGCCTCGCCCTCCTCCCGGAGCAGCAACGCACCTTCTTCTATTCCTTCCGTTTGTCTGTGTCTTTTTTCCTTTCTTGTCCAGGTAAGGGCCGTATTGATCGCGATCCGATAGATCCAGGTAGGCACGGAACAAGCCTGTCTGAATGACGGCACAGACCTCCAGACCTGGATGGCAATCTCCTGGAAAAGGTCATCCATATCCATAGGCGTAAGGGCATAAGCTCTCACTATCTTGAAGAACAATCCTTTATGCCCTCCGAGCCAGCTTTTAAAAATATGTTCCTGTTCTTTTTCCGTCACGTGGCCGATGCTTTAATTTATTAGTACCATCGCAAGGTAAAATTATTACATATCCTACCTTTAATTATGAACACCTACTGGCTTACCCGCTTTGTCATCCTTCGATTGCTCGGGGCGGTTTATGCCGTGGCCTTTCTCGTGTCCATTCATCAGATCCTTCCCCTCGTCGGTTCTACGGGACTCCTTCCAGTCAACGCCTATCTCCGGCACATCAGCGATGCCATTGGGCCCTCCGCCGGGTTTTTGAAGCTGCCCTCGCTGTTCTGGTTTGCCCATTCCGACACAGCCCTGCTGACAGTAGCCTGGGTCGGACTCATCCTCTCCTGTATCGTGATAGCCGGCTTTGCCAATGCGCCCCTGCTCGCCATTCTCTGGTTCCTTTACATGTCCTTCGTCAATGTTGGCCAGGAGTGGTACTGGTATGGGTGGGAGATCCAACTTCTTGAGACAGGTTTTCTCGCCATTTTCCTCTGCCCCTCCCTGGACATGCGTCCATTCCCCAAACGGGCGCCGCCGATACTGATCATCATACTCTTCCGCTGGCTTATTTTCCGTATCATGCTGGGCGCGGGGCTGATCAAGCTCCGGGGGGACGAGGTGTGGCGTAATGCGACAGCCCTCTATTATCATTTCGAAACCCAGCCCATGCCCGGTCCGCTAAGCCGCTGGTTTCATTTTCTACCCCGCGCAATCCTAAGATCCGGTGTCTGGTACAACTGGCTGGCCGAATTGGTTGCACCCTGGTTCGTATTCTATCCGCGTATCGGGCGTCATATCGCGGGCGCAATGATGATTTTTTTACAGATCATGCTCATACTCAGCGGCAACCTCTCCTTTCTCAACTGGCTGACCATCGTGCCCGCCCTGGCCTGTTTCGACGACGCCTTCTGGGCAAAACTCCTCCCACGCCGCCTCGTCCGCCAGGCGGAAGCCGCCGGTGCAAGCGCCGAACCTTCCCGTCCCATAAACATCGTCGTGATGATCGTCACCATTATCATCGGGCTCCTTAGCATCCAGCCCGCGGTCAATATGCTCTCCCCAGACCAGATCATGAATACCTCATTCGATCCGCTCAATCTCGTCAATACCTATGGCGCCTTCGGTTCCGTAGGTAAGACGCGTTACAATGTGGTCTTCGAAGGGACAATGGATGCCGTACCCGACAGTACCGCCGGCTGGAAAACCTATCCCTATAAAGGCCTCCCCGCCGACCCAGACAAGCGCCCCCCACAGATAGCCCCCTACCACCTGCGCCTGGACTGGCAGATGTGGTTTGCAGCGATGTCCACCCCCGAAGAATATCCCTGGACGCTGACCCTTATATCAAAACTCCTTCATAACGACCCTAACACACTGAGCCTTTTCGCCGGCAACCCCTTCCCGGATAAACCACCAAAATATATCAGGGCCGTCCTGTACCGCTACACATTCGCTCCGCCCGGCAATCCCGCACACCTTTACTGGCAACGCCAGCGCCTGGGCGACTGGCTCCCTGCAATGGCAGCGGACGATGCGAGATTAAAATAGGTAGTTGCTCCTATTCACCGGTAAGTTTACTGATCAACAATCCAAATACAACCCGCCTGTCTTTGGTTCACTCCCCTCATTCATCCCATCTTTGTTCTGTCAAAACAAAACATCGTATTCTCATTCAATATTTCTGAGCCCTGAACCTTTGAACTCCCGAACCCTTAACCCTCCGAACCCTTGACCCTCCGGACCCCAAAATCCTAAACCCCGAACCCTTAACCCCCGCAGCCGTCGTAACCCCGGCCCGTTTTACGTCCCTGAGAGAACTAAACCAATTCCCAGAGAAACCTCTGATTAGAACCAGAGGTTTTTTCGTTTATCCCCCCTTCCCCTCAAAATCCCCAGGCTCCCGCCCATCAAAAATTGCTTTTCCCCCAATGGCGACAAGGTAGTCGCTACGGTAAGAAAGAACGCCAACGAATTATCCGCCCGTCTCGGCAATGAAGACAGGGTCCTGGTCGTCTCGCTCGACGTCACCAGCGAGGAAGAAGTAAAAGCAGGCGTAACCGCCGCCATCCAACGTTTTGGACGTATCGATGTCCTTGTGAACAATGCCGGCTATGGTCTGCTGGCAGCGACAGAAGAAGCCTCTGCCGAAGAAGTAAGAAAACAATATGATACCAATGTATTTGGATTGCTCAATGTCACCAGAGCCGTGCTGCCTCACCTCCGCAACCAGGGTTCGGGACACATCATCAACATCTCTTCTCTTTTTGGTTATCAGAATTCTGTCCCCGGTTTTGGTCTGTACGGCTCTACCAAGTACGCAGTAGAAGGGATCACCGAAGGACTCGCCGTCGAGCTCAAACCATTGGGTATTCATGTCACCGCGGCCGCACCGGGACTTTTCACCACAGAATTTGCTTCGTCGGATTCCTACCAACGTTCCAAACTCGCCCTCGACGCTTACAAGGACACAGTGGGCGGTGTAAGGAATAATATGGACAGGTTCCATGGCACGCAGCCCGGCGATCCCGCAAAGCTGGCGCAAGTGATCGTACAGCTTGCCGCAAGCAGCAATCCTCCCTTGCACCTGCCGATAGGAAGGGACGCTGTCCAAAATTTCCGGAACAAGACAGCCCAAATGACAAAAGAAGTGGAAGAATGGGAATCCGTCTCTGTCAGCACGGACCACTAATAACCTCTAGTTCTTCGGGAACCCCGGGTCCGCCATCACTTCCGCCATTTGCTGGGCATGCCGGTTGCTATGGGCGCCGATAAACAGGATCAATTGATAACAGTCCAACATCCCAAACGGCATCGTAGCCACATGGTCCCGCAGGTCCTCCTGTGTCGATCTGACATACATGATCAATTTTCCCCGGTCGCTCTTAAATGACGCAAGGGCTTCTTCCATGGTTTTGTATGGAGTATTCTCCGGCTTGAACTGGTCCATGGTCTGCTTCTTTTGTGTCCGGTTCTCTATCATGGCGATCACCTGGTCATCCGTCATTTTGATCTCGCTGCGCTTATCAGGATTTGCAGGTTGCTTCAATGTGCCCGAGGCCATCTGCCACAGCGCCTGTTCGGTGACAGCAATGTGCTTGAGACATTCTTCCACGCTCCAGCGGTCAGGAGCAGGCTTGAACGTCAATTGTGCTTCGCTTAGTCCCTGGATCTTGTTCAGCACGTCACTTTCCGTATCCTTCAGGAACTTAATCGCATTCTGCCTTTCTTTTTTTGAAAGGGGACCCTTCGCCGGAGCGACTGCGTCTTTCACCGAAATAAAAGAAAGACCCAGGAATACAAAGGAGAAAAGGATGAGCTTTTGCATATGCAATCGTTTTAGGTGAAAAAATCAGGCTTGTATTCAACAGGTGGCGATTCGGAGGTGCAGAAAAGGATGGGTCGCGCATCCCCCTATAGGAAGGTCATATTAAAATTAATAATAAAATATCAGACTGTCAAATTCCTTACCTCACGCAAAATAAATGACATACCTTCCCCTCATGAAATACAAATTACTCGGACGCAGTGGTTTAAAAGTATCTGAACTATGTCTGGGCACCATGGGATTTGGCACAGAGGCCGGATGGGGAGCCGATAAAGAAACCAGCTTTGCCATCATGGAGGCCTTTGCCAACGCCGGTGGTAACTTTTTGGACACCGCCAATATCTACAAACTGGGCACCAGCGAAAAGATCATCGGCGAGTTCGTACATCCCCGCGACCGGGATTATTTTGTAATAGCTACCAAATATTCGCTGAAGGACAACACCACCAACCCCAACGCCAGTGGTAATAACCGTAAGAACATGATGCGTAGCGTCGAACAAAGCCTTCAGCGGCTGCAGACGGACTTCATCGACGTACTATACCTGCATATCTGGGATGACCTCACCCCCATCGACGAAGTGCTGCGAGGCATCGATGACCTTATTCGTCAGGGCAAGGTAAACTATGCCGCCATCAGCGACACCCCGGCCTGGATAGTAAGTAAAGGGAATACACTTGCCGAACTGATGGGCTGGAGCCAGTTCATCGCCTTACAGATCGAATACAGCCTTCTGCAACGTACGCCTGAACGCGAATTGATACCCATGGCCAGGCACTTTGGCATGACAGTGACACCCTGGGCCCCATTGGCGGGCGGCGCGCTCACCGGAAAATACCTGCGCGGCGGACAAGGCCGTATCAAGCCGGAAAGCAACCGTCTCAGCGACGACAGTGTACGGGTCACCAGGGAGGTGATGGCCATCGCGGAAAAATTGGGCGTGGAACCCAGTCATATAGCGCTACAATGGACACGCCAGCAGGGCTTCGAATGCATACCCATCGCAGGAGCCACCCGCGTGACGCAATTGGAGGAAAACCTAAAAATGATAAACCTCGTTATCCCCGAAGAAGACCTCAAAAGATTGGACGAGGTCAGCGCCATCGATCTCGGCTTTCCCGGTAAGTTCTTCAGGGAAGATGGCGTACGGCAAAATAACTATGGCGGCTTTTACGAAAGCATCGTTCGACGCCCGTAAGATCATCGGACTTCCAGGATCTCTTCACCTGCCGCCGGCCATGGAAGTCATATTTGATTTCATGGGACGAAAGATCCCACTCGCTTTCCACTGCCAGGTATACATCGCGTTGCCACTCCTTTTGCTTCAATACCTCGTACTTCTGAATCTCGTTCTCATGAAAGGAAGTTATCAAAATTTTTATTATCTTCAAATACCACACGATTGCTTCGCTATTCACCAAAACCACCCCATCTATGTCGATACGAATAGCCATCAATCACAAGACCACCTACAAATATGACCGGCTCGTCTCCCTGTCGCCTCATGTCTTCCGGCTTAGACCCGCGGCCCATTCCCGCACGCCTATCGAGGCCTATTCGTTAAAAGTTTCGCCAAAAGAACACTTCCTCAATTGGCAGCAGGACCCTTTTGGAAATTATCTGGCCAGGGTGGTATTTCCTGAAAAAACAAAAGAGCTGAGCATAGAGGTAGAGGTCATTGCCGATATGATCGTCATCAATCCCTTTGACTTCTTTGTAGAGGACTATGCTGAAAAATATCCCTTCACCTACAAAGAGCATCTGGCCGGCGAATTGACCCCTTACCTGGAGACGACGGAGAAAGGCCCCAGACTGATGGAATGGCTCTCCGGCGTCAGCCTGAAACAGACGCCCATCAATGATTTCCTGGTGTCGATCAATCGGCGTCTTAGCCACGATATCGCCTATAGTATCCGGATGGAACCCGGTGTGCAAAGCTGCGAACAAACACTGGACAAAGCCCTGGGCTCCTGCCGTGACTCTGCATGGCTGTTGGTCCAGATCCTCCGGCACCTGGGGCTGGCAGCGCGTTTTGTATCGGGCTACCTGGTACAATTGACCGCCGATGTCGCCCCCCTGGATGGCCCTTCTGGCCCTCAACAAGACTTCACCGACCTGCACGCCTGGGCCGAAGTGTATATCCCCGGGGCCGGATGGATAGGGTTGGACCCCACTTCCGGTCTGTTCGCGGGGGAAGGCCATATCCCGCTGGCTTGCACGCCCCACTATATGAGCGCTGCTCCGGTAGTGGGTGCAACAGATAAGTGCGAGACGGAATTCTCCTTTTCCAATACCGTGACCCGCATCCATGAAGACCCCCGTGTGACAAAACCCTACTCGGAAGAGCAGTGGGCCACTATCAATGCCACAGGATATAAAGTGGATGAAGACCTGGCGGCCGGCGACCTTCGGCTGACAATGGGGGGCGAGCCGACCTTTGTGTCCATCGACGATATGGAGTCCGCACAATGGAATACCGCGGCCGACGGAAAGGAAAAACGCATACTCGCGCATGATCTGATCTTCCGGCTGCGCCGTCAGTTCGGGCCGAACGGTATGATCCATTACGGCCAGGGCAAATGGTATCCCGGCGAACCCCTTCCCCGCTGGCAATATGGACTGTTCTGGAGAAAAGATCATTTCCCCATGTGGAGGAACAGCCGGCTGATAGCCCATGAAAAAACACCCAATATATATGCGGCCGGCGATGCCGTTAAATTCATAAAAGAACTGGCCAGATACCTGGCGGTGAATGAGGAAAATATCACGCCGGCCTACGAGGACCCCTTCTATCTGTTATGGACGGAAGGTAAAATGCCCCCTGACACCGATCCACCGGTGGGCTATACCCTGCCGCTGAAATGGAATTATGAGGCCGGCAGATGGCGCAGTTGTAAATGGATCCTCAAAAGGGAGCATCTGTTCCTGATCCCCGGCAACTCCCCCATCGGGCTCCGCTTACCCCTGGATTCTCTCCCTGCTATCGCCAAAGACCGCGAAGAGCAAAGGGTGGAACGCAGTTTATTCGAAGAGCTGCCGCCGCTGGAAAATTTCCAGTACACCATCAATAGCCGCTATAGCCAGCCCCCTCCCCCCGCCGGCCGGCCAAACGCTCCTCAAACAGTGGAACAAGACGTCGCAGTCATCAAGACGACCCTGTGCGTAGAAACACGCGAAGGCATCCTCTATATCTTCCTTCCGCCCATGGACTATCTGGAACATTATCTGGACGCCCTCTCCTCCATCGAAGCCACGGCTGAAAGATTAAACATCCCGGTCCGTATAGAAGGATACGAGCCGCCAAGGGACTACAGGATGGAAAGACTGGTGGTATCTCCCGACCCCGGTGTTATCGAAGTAAATATTCACCCTGCAGCCAACTGGCAGGAGTTGGTCCATACCATTGACACCCTTTACGAACAGGCCTTTTTATCCCGTCTCGGAACAGAAAAATTTATGCTGGACGGCAGACACACAGGAACAGGAGGCGGCAGCCACATCACCATCGGAGGCTCAAAACCGGCGGATAGCCCGCTTTTGAGAAGACCCGATCTCCTTAGAAGCCTCATCACTTATTGGCAGCATCACCCCGGACTCTCCTACCTTTTCTCCAGCGCTTTCATCGGCGCCACCAGCCAGGCGCCCCGGATGGATGAAGGCCTGAATGAAAAGTTATACGAGATGGAGATCGCCTTCAGCCAGGTGCCTGAGAACGGGTTCATACCTTTCTGGCTCGTGGACCGTATCTTCCGCCATTTACTGACGGACATCACAGGTAATACACACCGGAGTGAATTTTGTATCGACAAATTATATTCCCCCGATACCTCTTCAGGCAGACTCGGTATCCTCGAATTCCGCGCTTTCGATATGCCGCCCCACAGACAAATGAGTTTGGTACAGATGCTACTGATACGGACGCTGATCGCCCGGTTCTGGAAAACGCCCTATAAACAGGGGCTGGTACGATGGGGGACGGAGCTGCATGATAAATTCATGCTTCCGCACTATGTACGGGAGGATATGCAGGAAGTAGTAAATGATCTCAATGCGGCCGGCTACCCGTTTGCGCTAAACTGGTTCGACCCTTTCCTGGAATTCCGGTTCCCACACTATGGCACAGTAAAGCTGCACGGCATTGAAATGGAGATCCGGATGGGCATCGAACCCTGGAACGTGTTGGGTGAAGAAATGTCCGGGTCAAGCACCGCCCGTTATGTCGATTCTTCTCTGGAAAGAGTACAGGTAAAGCTGAAAGGCTTGAATGGTTCCCGGTATGTGTTGCTGGTAAATGGCCGTCGCGTTCCCCTCGTTGCAACAGACACCAAAGAAGAATTTGTCTGCGGCGTCCGCTACAGAGCCTGGCAGCCGCCTTCGGCCCTTCACCCCACCATCGGTATCGACACCCCCATCACCTTCGATATCGTCGACACCTGGAACAGCCGTTCCATCGGAGGGTGTACATACTATGTCTCTCATCCCGGCGGCAGAAGCTATAAGGTCTTCCCGGTCAACAGCTACGAGGCGGAGTCGAGAAGGGTCAGCCGTTTCGGCGTCACCTCCCATACCCAGGACCTCCTGCCCCCTTCGTCCGGTCTGTCGGCCGTAAGACGTTATATCGCACAAGACCGTCTGCCCTTTTACTGCGATCCGCCAGAAGAAGAGATCAATAAAGAGTATCCCTATTCACTGGACCTCCGGCGCTTCCGGAAGATCTAGCCCGATCTTCTCACGTCGACGGACACAGACAGTCCATGGGAGCCGCTGCTGAGTACGATCCCTTTCATCGGTGCGATATCCGAATAATCCCTGCCCCAGCCAATGGTAATATGCTGATCTCCGGCCGGCACGTTATTGGTAGGGTCAAGATCCACCCATCCCATCCGGGGGATGTTTATGCTAAACCAGGCATGGGAAGCATCCACACCGACCAGTTTTTCCACCCCCGGAGGAGGAATAGTTTCTATATAGCCGCTTACATAACGGGCAGGCAGTCCTGCGCTCCGGACACAGGCGATCGCCAGATGGGCAAAATCCTGGCATACCCCTTTGCGCTCCCGCATGACCACAGAGAGGGGTGTCGACACCATGGTAAACCCCGGTGTAAACGTAAAATCCGTATAGATACGGTGCATCAGGTCTGTCGCCGCCTCCAGGACGTTCCTGCCGGGTCGGAAAGAAACCCTGGCATAAGCTTTTATTTCTTCGCTGCAGGCTGTCATGGGCGTCTCAAAAGTATATTGGCTGATCTCTCCGGCTTCCTCTTCCTCTTGCTGATAAATAACCGTGGCGATCTTCTCGATCTCGGAATGGACATCCACTGTCAACTGCCCGTGCTCTCTCTCGATGGAGAAATAGATCACTTTGTTACCAAAGAAATCTTCATATTCTCTCAGCGTGTCAGGCTCGGGGTGAATTTTTACGGTGGCGCTTTTACACACCTGTCGCGTGGTGTCCCGGGGCGCCAGCCGGAGAACATTGTGACACAGGCTCACCGGTTCAAAATAGGTATAGGTCGTTTTATGGATGATACTATAGTTCATTTGTCGATGATAGAGGTCAGCTCGTGTTTAAAATAGGTTTTGGAGATCACGTCTGGTATGGCGGACAGCAATGTATACATCCTGGATAAAAGATCGTCCAGCTTCCTGTATTCATATAGGTTTTCATCCGCCTGCGCCAGCTCTCTCCTGTCCGTCTGTTGCAACAAGGTATCCGCCTCCAGGATCAGACGTTCATATTCCGTCTGTACATGCCCGGCATGGACCCTGGGCAGAAGATGGAGATAGGTCTTCAGCCTGTCTACCTGGTAGGTCAGTGAGCGGGGGTTATTCGGGTCGAATAACATGAGATCCAATACCAGTTCGTTATTGATAGGCATCCGGTATTTGTACCGGTAGTTCACAAGGCTTTCATGGCTCATCAGCACGCTCTGTTGCAGATTATATTCCACCTGGTCACTGTATCTGCCGGTAAGCGTCACCCGCAGCATAGTGATCAGCAAAAGGCTTTGCTCGATCTTTCGCCCCAGATCGAGCAGGATCCATTCCTGTTCACGGGAAATACTTTCCCTCGTAAGCCCGATAAATGCCACGACAAATGTGATAAGGTTATCCAGCGTATGCAGCATCCGTATATGCCCCTGATGAGTCAGCGGTATATTCTGCCGGAACTCTTCTTCCATCACCCGCAGCACCCTCCAGGTATCCGTCGACCAGTGTTCCCTTACTTCATGTATCGCCCGGTTAAATTGCAAAAAATTATACTTGAGACTTCCCGTCCTTTTCTCATTGAGCAGGACTTCTTTCAATTCCACCCATGGATGAGCAAATCTGTCTTCACTGCCCTCCCCCGCAAATCCGGGATAAGTATAACTATATTTTGTTAGCGCCGTCAGCAGACTTCGTTCCGTCCTTCCCTCTACCACAAATTGCATGACAGTTCTCAAAAACCGGGCATTCCCAAGGACCCGCTCCGTATAGCGGCCGGTCCAGAACAGATTTTCAGCGGCATGGCTCGGCAGCATGTCGTTATCGCCCGCGACGGGTCTTTCCGTCGTCTCCTTTAGTACGTTCACGACACGGCCGGGTTCGGGAGAAAGGATCCATGCGTCCTTGCTGATCCCCCCCGATTGGTTGGAGATGATAAAGTTTCCCTCTTTTGATGACGTCCTGCACAGCCCTCCTGTCATCGCAACATATCCTTCCTTATTACTTACAAGAAAACTTCTGAAAAGCACTTTCCTGGATTCGATCTTCCCGTCGATAAGGGACGGGGTGGAAGATATGTCCACCTTTTCCTGACCGACGTATAAAGAAGGGTTGCTCCGGATGCGCTGTTTCCATTCGCTCAACTCCCGATGAGAAAGAGAGGCGCCATCCACTGAAGAAGTACCCGTCGGATTACGGTTGATCTTTTTTATGACCAGGGTCGGAAGATGGGCCAGTACATAGTCCAGCTCTTTGGGTTGACCGCACCACCAGGAGGCTATCGTTGGGATACGCAGATCTTCCGATAAGAACCACCGGGCGATGGATTGAAGAAAAGGCATAAGACCGGGGTTTTCCAGCACACTGCTGCCGATGGGGTTGGCGATACTGACATGCCCGCTGCGGACAGCTTGCAGCAGACCCGGGATGCCCAGTTGCGAATCTTCTTTCAATTCCAACGGATCACAATAGATATCGTCCACCCGCCGCAGGATCACGTCTACCCTTTCCAGACCGCCCATCGTCTTTAACCAGACATGACTATCTTTTACCACCAGGTCATTGCCCTGCACAAGGGTGAAGCCAAGGTAAGAGGACAGGTAAGAATGTTCGAAATAGGTTTCATTACTGGAGCCGGGCGTCAGGATGACGATCCGGGGGTTAAGTCGCTGATGGGGAGCTATTTCATGCAGCCCATTCCGCAATGCATTAAAATATGGCGAAAGATGCCGCACTTCCAGCCCGTTGAACAATTCCGGTAAAACCCTCGTCATGGCCGTTCTGTTCTCCAAGGCATAGCCCGATCCGGAAGGAGCCTGTGTCCTGTCATTGACGACCCATATCCGTCCGTCCCTGCTTCTGGCCAGGTCCGCCGAATACATGATCAGGTGATGTTTGCCCGGGAGATGGATGCCTGCACATTGACGGAGAAAGCCGGCATGGTTATAAATAAGCTCGGCAGGGAGGATCCCGTTCCGGATCAACCTCCGCTCACCGTAGATATCTTTCAATATGAGGTTTAATAATTCAGCCCGCTGTAGAAGCCCCGATTCGATGGCCGGCCATTCATGCTTACTGATAAGAAAAGGGATAATGTCCAGGTTCCAGGGACGGTTCAATCCTGATGGATCCCCATAAATGTTATAGGTGACGCCATTCTCCGTCAGCAAACGCATCATATCCTCATTACGCAGGGCAATCTCCTCGTCACCCAGCTGGCTGTATGATTGAAAAAACGTTTCCCAATGAGGGTGCAGCCTCCCATTCTCCCCCAATAATTCTGGTATCATGTCCTTAAAAATAAGGATTTTATCCATTCGGGGCCCGTTCCTTCTCTTCACTCGCCCCCTCCTCGTGTCTGCTGATCTTATAGGATCGTCCAAAACGAAAAGTAAATGCCAGGACAACGACCCGGCTATCCCTCTTTATCTTAAAATATTCAGTAGCATCAGGGAAGGAGGTCAACCCCTCCATCCCCGCCGTATAAAAGATATCGCGGTAGCTCAGCTTTACAGTGCCCTTCTTCTTTAACACCGTCTTGCTTATTCCTGTGGAAACCTGCCCGGCGGGATATAACAATTCCTGTATATCCTGGCGGCTCCGGGTGGTATAAAACCCGGAAAGCTCGCCGGTATAGCCTTTCCCAAAGTTCAGCTGGTTATTTACATTCACATTCAGCTGATTAATGGTTGATGCATAGTTATTTCCATTAAACCCCCGCAGCTCTTTGTAATTGTACACTGCCGTCAGCTGCATCGACCACCATCTCACGGGAGACAGACTGAGACTGGCCGACAATCCCAGGTTATACACCCGGCCGACATTCCCCTGCGTATAGTATAGGATGGTCTTCGATGTGTCGGACAGAAAGAACTGCGAAAAATAGTCGGATATGGTGCTGTAGGACACCGTTGTAGTGAGAAGATCTCCAAGCCGGTGGCTAAGCTCAAAATTCCAGCTGTATTGTGGCAGCAGATAGGGGTTGCCCGTTTCGTAGGTGTATTTATTGATGACGTACAAAAAAGGGTTCAGACTTTGAAAAGCCGGCCGGTCCAGCCTTCTCGTGATCGTTAGCGTAAGACTATTCGTCGAATCAAGGGTGTAGGACAGATAGCCGCTGGGGAAAAAACTCCCATAATTGCGCGATACCAGGGAGTCCTTCTGCTGGTTGTTGCCAAACTGATGCGCCGTATACGAAGTGTATTCATACCTCAACCCGCCCTGGTAGCTCAGCTGGTGATATTTCCCTTCAATTGTGCCATAAGCCGCCTGGATATTCTCCCGGTACACAAAATGATTGCTCCTCGTATCGTCCTTCACCCATTGCTGGTTGTTCCAATTCTGGTAAGTAGCAGCATTGTCCGTATGGTTCGAAGATGATTTCAATCCCGTCTGAAACGTCACGTCAGGGCTGATCCTTATCGTTGCATCCACCTTGCCGGAAAGGATATTGATGGTAGTGGGGATACTATTCCGGAATACTTCGTCATAACCCCCGGGGGCGTCCAACTGATTATCAAAATCCTGCCGCCCTTCTATAGCATAATGCAGATAATCCAGGTCGGCGGTGAGATCGGCGTTCTTCGACAAACGACGCTTGCCATTGAGGTTGATAGCCCCATTCCTGAACATATTCACAGGTCTGCTTTTTGTAAGGATGGAGGAGTCGACAGTTCCGTCCGTCCGCAGCCAGTCGGCATGAGATGTATTATTCCCCCTGCGATGAATGTCCATCCCGGTCAAAACCACACCTATAGTCGTACCTGGTGATACGGTATAATCCAGTCCTGTCTTAACAGTATGATTATTTACAGTACCTGAAAAATACGAAGGCTGCCTGAGAATGGCCGTGACATCCTTGTTGGGGTCAACATATCTCCGGTAGGCGTATAGATCAGTAAAGTATTTGTTGAAGTTGAAGCTGTAATTAAAAAAGACATTCAGGGGGCCTTGCCGGTAGTTCAGCACCAGACTGTTGTTGTTCTTGGGATATATGCCCTGACCATAGGAAGTGGTCACAGTGCCGTTGAATCCATTGTTATTATTTTTCTTTGTCTTGATATTGATGATCCCCGCACTTCCAGAAGCATCATATCGGGCCGTGGGATTCGGTATCAGTTCGATCCGCGCCACCTGCGACGCGCTCATACTGCTCAATAGGTTGTTCAGGTCCTCGCCGGACAGATAGGTGAGCTTGTCGTCGATCATAACAAGGATATTCGCCTTCCCGTTCAACGTAATCCCCCCATTCCGGTCGACAGTCACGCCCGGTGATCGCTCCAACACTTCCAGTACGGTTGCACCTGTGTTGGTCACAGAAGCTTCTACGTTTATCACCGTTCTATCCCGTTTCCTTTCCACCGGCGGCATACGACCCGTCACCGTCACCTCCTGCAGCGAACGCTGCACCGCCAGCAGTCTGATCGTATCCTCCCCTAACCTTGGCCACCGGTATTCGTCTGTCGTCTTCGGCTGGTAGCCTGCACAGGTGACAAGGAACTTGTATGTACCCTTGTTAACGTCCCCCAACATCACCCGGCCATCTTCCCCTGCCACGACACTTTTAACTACACTCCCATTTTTCAACAATTGGATGGTCGCCCCGCTGATGGGTTGCCCTTGTTCATTGACAATGATCACTAATGAACCGTTCCCTTCCCGGGGCTGGCAAAATGCGCTTATAGACAGTACCAGAAGGAAAAAGAAAAGAAGATGCGTGATCTTTAAGGTCATCTACAAAGATCATCTCAATTATTCAAATTGTGTGAGCCGCTAAACACCGCCCGGCGCCGCCGGTACAATTCTTTTAACAAAACATAAGAACAATAAAAGAGGTTTCTTCAGACCAATTTGGTAAGTTTGTTACATGAGCGGCAACTACTATATCGATTCATTTACAGAATTCACTCCTTTCTGCCGTGAACTCTACTGTATTTCCAATTTTAAGGACTTCAGCACCTGTACTCAAGCCTAGTCTGCTAACCTGGCTTTTTTCCCCTACTGACAAATAATTATCCCTGTACAAAAAATCGTGCTATGTCACATCTAATGATTGCATTGATCATTGTGTTAACAATTATAATCATCCCTTTAATACTTGTCATCATGCATAACCATCAATTAAAAACAAGAAAAGACAGCATCCTCTCCTTTTTTAGAAAAGTTGCGTTTGTTCATAACTTTTCCTTTACAGGCCAGGAAATATTACGCGATATGGCCCTCGGTCTGGACGGCCCAAAAAGAAAAGTACTGATAGTGGAAGAAAGAAATAAAAATTACGACAGCCACATTATTGACCTGTCGGAAGTAAGTACCTGCAAAGTAAAAAAGGTATATGCCGCGATAGATATCACTAGCTATAAAAAGAACAGACCCGAAGAATACCTGAAGTCTATAGCGCTTGAATTTGAGTTTAAGACAGACAGGTCACCCGTTGCAGCCTGCTTCTTCAGGAATGAGAGCAATGGCCTCTATGAAATAAAAGAGTTGGAGGCAAGGGTCAGGAACTGGGAAGCGATGCTATCAAAGATGCTGCAGAAAAAAATATATTCTTCATCTCTTAATTAATTGTCATGCAACAGATAAAAGATCCTCTTATACTTAGGAAAGATGATTATCAGGTACTCGTCTCTTTTCTAAAAGACGGGCGATATGCGCGTCGTATTGATGCCAGGAATATAACAGATCTCGAGAGCGAATTAAGAAAAGCCACATTGGTAAACAAAGACGAATTCCCCGATGATGTGGTCCGCCTGAACTCAAAAATAAAAATAAAAGAATCCGGCAAGGAGAATGTAATGGAGCTTATACTTGTGACCCCGGACAAGGCGGATATAAAAGAAAGAAAAATTTCTGTCCTTGCACCCATCGGCACCGCCGTCATAGGTTTTAAAAAAGGCAAAACCATCATCTGGGAGGTGCCGGGCGGGGAAAAAAGGTTCACGATCATGGAAGTGACTAATTAACCTATTTGTCACCAATACTATTCAACATCATCGACTTTCCGTCAGTAATAATGACTTTCGCATTGGGTGACTTCACGAGCTCTTTTGTCACTTCGATACTTTTATATTTCAACAATCGGTCCGTCAGCGACGAATTAATGATAATCTGATAGTTCTTGATCGCATTCGCGTCGATCTGCATCATTAATGAGTCGCTTTTTTGTTTCTCGATCGCAAACTTTAATTCTTTCTCCCTGGTTTCTATATCAAAATCCTGCTGCTTTCTTTTTGTCTGCAATTCGACAGTCATTTGCTTGGCTATCTGCTCTGCCTTGGCATTGTTCTCTATCGCATGCATCACTTCAGTCGGCATATCGATGTCTTTCACCAGCACATCGTCCAGGACAATTCCATAGGGCGATATAGCGTCCCTCAGCTTGTCTTCTATATTTTTTTCGATCGTTTCCCGCTCGCCAAGCAGGTCTATCGCGGTATATTTCATCGTATATTCTCTGACGATAGCCATAAAATTGTTGACGACGATCTTATGCCCGTAATCCATTCCGACATTGGTATAAATTTCAGGCGCAGCTTCGGGTTTGATGTGATATAGGACCGTTAGGTCTACCTTTACTTCAAGCCCTTCCTTGGTTGGCGGGCTCATGACAGTGGAGAACTCGGTTATGCGCGTATTGAATTTCCGGATCTTTGATACAAATGGGTTGTAATGATGACGCCCTTGTGTTAAAATACCCGGTTTTATCACGCCTCTTTGAACCTTGAAGCCTACTTCTCCCGGGTTAATGGTTTTACAACTTACGGTGGCTATAGCAAACAATATAACCACACCGGTGCAGGTAGTAAATGTGTTTCTCATAACCGACAGCTTTTATTTTTTTATGGATAGCAACGGCAACGAAGTTAGATCGCCCCTGCGTTAAGCTGTGGTTAAAAGGATACCTGTATTTGCTAACCGTTGGTTAAAATGGGCTGCCGGATGGCAGCCCGTTAGACTTTTTATAGTACCAGCAATTTTGCTGTCGCCACATCTGTGGAGGTGGTCACCTTCACGGTATAGATACCCCGTAACCCACGCAGACTGACGGGGATCACCGGTGTGCTCGGCAGACCATTCAACTGTCTGACCACCGACCCGTTGCCGTCGATGATCTGTATCAGATACTGGCCGGTTGCGTTGGACACGATTAGATTGGTCGATCCGATCGCCGGGTTGGGAAGAATGATCACTCTCAGCGGCGGTGCGAAATTCAGGCTGACCGTATCGGAAAGTGTAGATTTACCTATCGATTCAAATTCCTTCAGCCGGTAGTAGTTGGTACCGGGCAGGGGCAGAAGATCGACAAAACTATAGTCGGTAGTCAGGCCGGTACTGTTCTTTGCCGGCACCAGGCCTATCGGCAGGAATAGCCTTCCATCGATGCTTTTTTGCACCTCGAACCATTTGGTATCGTTCTCCGGCGTGGTAGTCCACTGCAATAGCGCCTTGCTCCCTTGTTTCACCGCGGTAAAGACCAGCGACGGCTCAGGCTGAGAGCCCGGCGGGGTAAACGAATATTGCGTATATACGGGATAGTGGTCGGTCGTCGTAGTGCCGTATTTGGTCACCAGGGTAGCTACATCTGAGCGCACGGTGGCAGATGCGGGCAGATAATACTTACTCATGGAGTCGGTGATGATGACGTTATCTATCACGCTGGTAAAATTGACGTCGGAATGTTGACCGGCGGGGCTCAACGGTTTGGTCGGGAAGGCGTACAAGGCGGAATCCGTGATGGTGAATGCGCTCCAGGAGGTAATGGGCGGATTGACACCGGTAGTGATGGTCGTATTGAGGTCATCGTTAAAATCGCCAAGGATCACCACATTGTCCGTTGGGTATTGCGCTTTTAATAAAGAATCCAGTGCGCGGGCGCCATTGGCGCGACGGTCATAAGCCGTGAGCACGGGCGCGGTATTGGCTTTTGCATGCACGTTGATAAATCGGATTGTCCTGGTATTTGTCCCGCCACGGTTGTTGCTCAAGGTCACGTTGGCCGTCAGCATGTAGGGGAATCTGCCGCTGGCCCAATCATTATAGTATCGGGTGGAAGGATCCAGCGGGTTGGTCACGCCGAGGGTGAGCAGAGAATCGGTACGTATCACGGATATCTTCGAAGTATTATAGACAAAAGCCAGCTTTTGCACTGTATTCAGCGAGTCGGCGCCGCCGGGGATCGTGGGATTGGAATAGGACCCGTATTGACCAACTATTTTGGCATAGCCCGGCATGGTAGCCACGATAGAATCCAGGGCCTGCTCATCACATACCTCTTCCAAGGCGTACAGGTCGGCATGCAGACTGGACAGGACAGTACCAACATTCTTTTTCTGCAGGGCCTTGTCGGTAGGTCCAAGCGTGAGGTCGGGGGTGCCAAACCAGTTTAGGTTCCAGTTGATCACATTGAGCGTGGAGGCGGGATCGATGCTGTTCCCCTTGACATTAACGATGGCTATCGAGTCGGAGATGATAACAAGCACCGAGTCGATGTACTGTCTGTTGGCGGCGGATGGTTTAAACTTGATAAACACCGGTACCTGCATGTTATTAGCTACAGCCGCGCTCAGTAATATCGAGTCACTAAAGTGTACACTGTCTGTCGAGACACTAAAATTGCCCGTGGAAGTGATTTTAATACCAGAGACAAGGTCATTCCCCGTGACGATCAGTTTCCGCGTTGCCGACGCGCCGGCTGCCGCATACCCAAATTCCAGGCTGTTCGTGCTAAGGTTAAGACTTGGCGGCGGCGGGGTCGGCGAATTGATCAGACTGACATCGTCGAGTGTCCAGCGGGAGCCGTCCTGCGTAGTAGATGTATAGACAAAGGCAATGTATACGCTCGTATCCTTAAAGGCGGACAGGTTGATATTGGCCGACAGGGTCCAGACGTCGGATGCCTGACTGGGGAATTTTCCGTTCAGGTCTGTCCAGTGAGCAAGGGTGGGATCGCCCGAACCCGCATAGTCGGTGGATATTTTCAGCGTCAACGGGGCGCCGGCAAAGGCATTACGGCTCCAATAGTTCAACAAGGGGTATGTCGTTCCGTTGAGATTAAACTTCGGTGTGATCAGCCAATCCTCGTTGGTATGGTTGGCGCCACCGGCAAATCCGTTGATCTGTACGGCGTGTCCAAAAGGCGTGGTTCCCGTAGGTGCGGAGCTGTCCCTGCCAAAAACAGTGCAATCCCATACCTGGGCGCCCGATACGCTAAAGGCAGTGAACCCGTTGGGCAGTAAGCCGCTGCCCAGACAACTGTCAAAGCTGGTGATGAAGGGCAGTGTTTGGGCGATGGTATTGTTAAAGGTGCTAAAAGTCCAGGCCCCATTGGTCGTCAGCCCCGGGAAGCCGTTGCCAAAGACATCCACGAATGCCCCTGACGATATACGGATCGAGTAGGTGTTGCCACCGGATAAGGGCAGCCGGAAAACGACGGAATCATTACTGACCACAATGCGGTCGTCGCTGATGGAGATGGGCGTGCCATCCACTGAATTAGTCACCAGGGTGACGCTGCCGCTGCCCTTGACTACGGGTTTGGTCAATACCAGCACAGGGATAATGCTGGACGGGATATTAGTAGCGTTGTTGACAGGTACGAGGGTCTGCACCAGGGGCGGCGCCGTCGTAAAGGTGCTGTTCCTGGGGATAGGCGTGCCCGCCACGAAATCGACAGAGTTATTATTAGTATCGTGTCCGTCCGGGGTACGCTTGTCCGCCGTGGAATTTGTCAGCACAGGTGCAGGGGCGCCCTCAAAACCCGTAGCTGTTGGTCCATAGCCCACCAGGTCGATGACGGTGGGGCCGGAAGGATTGGCGCCTGTTTGCGCTGCGGTGGAATTACTCAGAAGGATTTTTCCGGTAGTGGCGCTCATATTTATACCGCCTGTGACGTCCGGATTGGGCAGCGGCGTGCTGGGTGAAGCGCCGGCCGATTCCCCCACAAGAAAGTATCCATGGGGAGGAATGGTTCCGGTCAGGGGCGTCACCTGCCAGGAAGCTCCGGTTGCGGCGGCATATTGGACTGACCAGCCCGTGAGGTTCACCGTCGTATCGTCATCGTTGAAAAGCTCGATAAAATCATTGGAAAAGACAGACCCGGAGTTACCGCCGCCGCCATAGACCTGGTTCACGACGACTTTTGCGGGGGACGCTGTCACGGCGCCGGAAAGCGTCACTGTTTGCGAGTCGGCTCCCGCGGAATGCAATGTCAGAAGACCGCTGACCACCCCTGCCGGTGCGCCGGCCGCAAGCCTTACCAGGATGGGTGTGTCGGTCACCGACCCGCCATGCTGCGGGAACGTGAGAGAAGAGAAGAACACATTGCCGTCCCTGGAGATCTCATAGCCCGGGGAAACAGCCGCTGTTACATCGGCCGTCAGATTAGCGCCGCCAATGGTCACCGTTTGCGCAGACGATGCATTGCCCGCTGCCGTCGCGAACGCCAGCGCCGAAGGGGTCACCCTTAAACTGGGCACCGGCACATTTCCCGACGTAGCGGCAAATACGCTCAGATCGTCGATACGCCAGTTAGCGGTATTTTTCGACGCATTGCCTGCGCCATTATAAGCATATATCCGTATGGTGATCGCCTGTCCCGTCACACCTATAATAGATGTCGCATTGGATACGAACGTCCATGTACTGTTGTTAGTCAGCGTGGAGGAGGCAGCCGCCGTGGTAAAATTGTCAAGGCTGGTGCGGATGTCATAAGCTTGAGGCCCGGTACTGGTAGACCGGCTTCCAAAATTGATCTGACTGACCGTGATGGCCACACCCGCGGCAGGTGTCAGCGTCCACTCGAAATAAGTAGTGGTGTCCGGTCTGAAAGACCCTACATTAGCCGCGGCGCCGGCATTATTACCACCGGTAGCGCCGGTATAACCCGACGAGGCAGAGGTAGTGGTCAGCAGCGCGGTAGTACCGTTGTTGTTACCCTGTGAAACCGCCGAGACGGTAACCCCGGCAGGGATGCCGGACAAAGGGGTGGCGGTGGAAAAATCCCAGGTGATCTGGGCGTAGCTTATGGCGGACAGGAAAAAGGTCAGGACTAGCAGGTAAAGTTTTCTCATGTATCAAAACTATCCGGAAAACGGGGCCCGGCAAGGTTTTGAATTTGAAGAAATTATTAATTAATAAAAACCGGTCGTTCTGATAAAAAATCAGTAACTTATATCCTGGTTTGAACTATGAAACTTTTCCTGGCGATACTTTTCTCGATGACTATACTTGGCGCGTCCGCCCAGACGTACTTGCCCGTCCCCACCCCCTCTTTTAACAACAGCGATCTGAAGAACAAATGGCAGCTACGGCCGTTTGCCAGTCTCTCGGCGGGATATATTTTTTTAAATGGAGGGATTTCTTATCTGTCTGCACCCATGGGATTGGCCCTCTATCGCCCGCTGAATACGAACTGGACGGCTTATGGCGCTGCCACAGTCACACCGACGTTTTTCAACATCAATCGCCTGTCTGCCCTTCCGATAAACGATCCGAATTATCACGGTTATCCCTTCTCGGGAGTAAATGGCCTTGGCCTTACTCCCGGCGTCCAAGGCGGCTTGATCTACACCAATGATGCAAAAACTTTCTCCATCTCGGGCAGTGTGCGCTTTGAAAAGAGCAATTATCCCGTTTACTATCCGTCCAATAGGCTTAAATAAATATCTCCTGCTTAGTCCAGGAAATCCGGCGGAAACACTTCCTGCCCGTATTTTTTGGCAATAGCTGTCAGTTTCTCTATGGAATCTTTATCCATCGGTGGCGGAGGCAGATATTTCCCAATCGCTACAGGCTTCCCTATTTCCTGAAAAAAAGCATCAAGCCCGGCAGGAACGACCAGACATAGCAAGTGTGCAGGACGGTCGGTATTGTTCTTAAAATAATGGACAACCCCACCCTTCGGTATATTTACAAACGAGCCTTTACCCGCTTGATATGTGCCATATTCCGATCTCACAGTGATCTCCCCATCAATGACATAAAATGACTCCTCGATCTGGGCATGAGAATGTGGTCCGGGGCCGCCTCCCGGTGGGATGAGCATATCAATAACTGTAAAGGCGCCCCTGGTCTGATCACCACCCACCAGGATCCTGTACGTATCGCCAACCACGGAAACAGTAACGCCTTCGTTGGCGCCTACTGCAATAGGGCTCGATTTTTTATTTTCCATATGTTAATCAAATTTTCCAATGGTTGGAATTACATCTTCAGCCAGGATCTTTACAGCCTTGGCCCCGTCCTCGGATTCCCAGCTGGACACCAATTCGGCAATAAATTGGTTGATCGCGGTGGTACGTACGCCTGCCTTTTCCCAGCTACTACGGGCTACATCATCCGCAATTTTTGTTGGTGAGCCACCCGCATCGATCACAACCAACACCTGAAACCCCTCTTCGGTCATAGATATGGCAGGATAAACGATACAGACATCGTTGGTCAATCCAGCCATAATTACATTTTTTCTGCCATTTGCAGCTTTCAATACAGCATTCTTATAATTGGGGTCATGCCAGGCATTGGTAACCCCAGTGCGTTGTACACGATGTTCGTGTTCTTCCGGTAGGATTGCTTGTAATTCCGGGATTATCGGCCCCTGAAAACGGTCTTCCAGGCTGCTGGTAAGGACAACGGGGATATTAAATGCTTTGGCAATTTTTGCTAACGCTACGGTCCGGCCGACAATCATTTCTTTTGGACGGCTAACGGCAAAATTCAAAGTTCCAACCTGATGGTCGATCAGTAACATTACTGAATCTTCCTTTTTGAAATATTTCATGACCCAAAATTTAAGTTTTGCGCCAAAAGTAGTTTTGCCGTTCTCTTTAAAATAGTCCGATCGGACCAAAAAATAGTCCAGTCAGATACCGGGCCGTATCGCATGCAGTAAAAATTTGACTATCTTACGCGATAAACCAGTAGCTGATCAAATATCGTCACAAAAGTTTATCTCCGCTAAGTACATATGAAAAAAACAACGGCGACCCTCGTCTCTTTTTGCCTTCTTACTACCGCTTGGGCTTATAAATACGGTGAACACAAGGAAATTGGCGATCAGGCCTTTGCAAGGTTCCTGCTCTCTCTCAGAAGTAGTGGTGGAGATGTCCGGTTCTTCAGGTACATCAACATGATCAATGACTCGCTAAATAATTTGTATTATTTTAAAGAACTATCCGCTCCCGGAGGCAATGGGATCTCCTACGGTGTTTTAAATGCCCTCAGCGGTGACCATGAGGGCAATCCGCTCTTGCTCGATGAGCAGCTTCGGTCCAGGAATTCCGTACTACAACATATAGCATCGCTCCATAACAAGTATATCGCCATGGGATATACTTCTGCGCCGGACAGTAAATTGACTACAATGGATTTCAGCTATGCGTTGCTGGCAGCGATCAATCTTGACCATTTTTATGTATATGGAAAATCCTTTCAGACACAGCTGAAACCCTTCGATAAGAAATTGATCAGGGAATGTGAAAACCCGGCCTTGGTAACGGCGTCTTTTAAGAAACTGTCCAAAACCAATGCCATCAACATGTATGTAACCCTGCATTCCCTGGCTATCGATCTGGCCGAGCAAAGCGGCAAGCTTTCCCAAAACGACCCCGCCACTGCTGCCAGGTTATTATATTATGCATTCCTTTTCAATGCCTTCGCCGACCATTTCCTCGAAGATTCTTTTGCAGCCGGACACCTGGTAGTCAATCGAACGGTCCTTGAATCATTCACCAATAATAAGGCCCTTCATGATTTCTATTGCGAAAATGGCTCCCCGGTGGTCAATCTGAGAGGACAGATCTGGAAGGCCTATGGTGATGGTCAATTCAACAATACTCATAGTGCATGGCAACAGCAGACACAGCTTCAGGACATTCATTACTCTTCTTATACGGCAGAAGCGGAAAGGATCATCGAAGCGGTCCGTTTATCCATCACAGAAGTCTGGAGCGCCTTTCAGCAATCCAGCACCAACACCGGCCATACTCCTTTTCTCACTACCATTCCAGACAAAAAAGATCAGCAGGAGATCTATCTGATCAGGAACATTCCCTGTCTGCAACTTGTCCCCATTCCCTACAATTCAGACCTGAAGACCATTTTTACAGATCCCTCGGCCATCACCGATTCCATGAAAAAAGCAAACCAACTCCTCTACTACCGGAACTTTGTCCGTAGCCGCGTGGCCAATTCCTTTGTAATCAGTTTTATCGGCGGCGGTTTCTCCGAGGGCTATTTTCACGGTCGGGAACTCCGTATCAATGCCGGGAATTTTAGTAAAAAATACTCTTATAACGCAAGGGGAGAAAAGAAAGGGGTTGTCGATTATTGGCTGGGTTATACCCTGTCTTATAGTGAAGGGACAGATGCCAGGATAAGTGTCAAACAAAATACCAGCGCCTCTTTGCTAAAAGCCGGCCTGAGAAGTAATATAGATTGGTGGATCACCAACAGAAAATTTTTGGGCATTTATAACTACACAGAGATGGGGGTTCGGTTCACCGGTGAGGGCCCCAAATTTATTTTTTCCCCGTCCGTCGGCATACAATTAGGATCCTTATTCAATATCGATTATTATAACATGCCGGGGTGGCTGCGCATTCCGGCGCAATACCTGCTCCCCCTTCAGTTGCGATATGGTATGATCATTTTAAATCACGAGATCCCACGTTATTTTTCCGGAGCGGATCTTACCCTTTTCTTTTGAACGCATCACTATTCCGAAGTTGTTCGGAGCAGGTTGACCCCCATATAATAACAAAGAATCATCGGTACGGCAGGTATCATGAACGGATAATAGGGGAACCCGGAAAAAGCTGTTGCACCCGGATACAACGGGAACAGCAAGATCGATACAATAGCAATGACGCTAAATACAATGTAGATCACCGCAGGCGCCCGTTTGAAGGTCCTCACCTGCCTGAGCGATCCGGCAAACATAGCGATGGAGAAATAAGTGAGAAGCACCTGTCCGATGGTGATGATCCATGTCTGCTGGGCCGCCGGGGCAAACCATTCCAATGGCTTGTTGGTTGCGCCATTGGCGATCTTTACTTTATAAGATTGTATGGCAAAGCTGTGCCAGAATGATGTGTTGATAAAGAACAGCGGAATGGCAATGACAATAGCAGTATAGCCCAATTGCGTATAAAGCTTTTCACCTTTCTCCTGCAGGACAAGCCTGATGAGGGACAGCCCCAGGGCTATCAGTATCCCGTCCGCCAATAAAATGTCAAATCGGACCTTTTGTTCGGTGGCCGTATCCACCCATTTCTGTATAGTGTCGGGTGGCGCACCCATTCCAAACAGTATTGACAGCAAACAAGTAGGTAAGATCAATAAGCCTGCACCATAGGCCAGATATCTTTTTTCTTTTTCCGCTGATTTGATTGTCCTTGCGCCCAATACCCATGTCGCAACAGCCATCAGACAAAAGTTCAGTAGCCAGATGGGGACATAGATCTTGTAGCTGATATGACCTAGTTGAAATGCAAGTATAAAGGTCAGAATAGGGATACAGCACAGATAAATGTAGCTGATTAATTTAGTAGGGGTCATTGTTTTATTGTTTTTTCTTATTTCATACCCAATAACTTCAGGAACTCTTCCTTTTTCTTCCTGGATACATCCACCAGCTCTCCGTTGTTCAGCTCGATCTGACCGCCGTCACCCTTAATATACCGCTTAATATATTGGAGGTTGATAATATGGGAGTGGTGAGTACGGAAGAACTGTTCGGAAGGCAGGAGGTCTTCAAACTCCTTCAGGGTCTTGCTCACTGTGAGACGAGGCCGGTTGGAAAAGCTGAAAACTGTATAGTTACTTTGTGCTTCAATGTGGATAATTTCGTTGATGTCAAAGAACAGCAGCCCCTCCAATGTAGAAATGGCTATTTTATTCAGGACTGTCTGTAGATTATGCGCCAGTGTTTCCAGCCGTCTGCCGTTATTAGGTTGCTGCCCGTTTTGTATTATTTTTTCCACTGCGGCCTTCAGCTCCTCGATATCGACGGGTTTTAACAAGTAGTCAAAGGCGGCAAAACGGATGGCCTTGATGGCATAGTGGTCATAGGCGGTGGTAAAGATCAGGTGAAAATCCTTTCGCTGGAGCTTCAGCAACATATCGAACCCGTTCAACCTCGGCATCTCTATGTCCAGGAATACGACATCGGGCTGCAGCTCCTCAATAAGTTTCAATCCTTCTTCACCGTCCTCTGCCTCGCCCTCCACCCGGACGTCCGGGCAATATGCTTTTAGTTTTTGTCCCAGGGCCATTCGCCCCTTGGCTTCGTCATCTATAATAATTGCCGTGATCATCAGCTGATTTTTAAAGACACTTGCACACAAGTGCCGGCGGGGCGGCCATCCTGGTGCAGGTCTGTTATTACGACAGGTATGTGCTCCTGTTTGTTGAACAGGTTCACTCTATCCTTGCTTATTTCCATACCATAACTGCGATGAGAGGCCTTTTGAGCCGTCGCAGCACGTCCAATCCCATTGTCCTCTATTCGATAAACAAGATGCTCTCCCTCCCGGCTGATCCTGATGGACAGCCGGCCTGCACTATCCAGTCGGGGCCGGAGCCCGTGGAGTATGGCATTCTCCACATAGGGCTGAATGATCAGTGGCGGTATGCGGCAATCCTCTTCCAGCAAACCTTCGTCCACACAGATCTCCGCCTTGAACTTATCTTCATTTCGGAATTGCTCCATATCTATATACAGCTGCAGCATCTCCAGATCGCGCGTAAGAGGGATGGTATTCTGTCTTGAACTGTCCAGGATGCTCCGGATAAGACGGGCGAACTTATTAAGATACATCGTCGCGAGATATTTGTCATTATTTTGTATCAGGGCGTCGATACAGTTGATACAATTGAATATGAAATGAGGGTTCATTTGAGCCCGCAGCGCCATCATCTCGGTATTGGCGATCTGCTGTTTCATGTCGGCTTCAAGCCGCAGAGTGCGATAGTGCCTCCGGACGAGCAGCAGTAGGAACAGGACAGTTGCTGTGATCACCAGGGCTCGAAACCAGAGCGTGGCCCAGTAAGGAGCGATGATGCTTATTTGAAAGGCAGCGGCGCCTTCATTGTTGAGAGCGTTCTCCGTACGTACACGAAAAGTGTATTTTCCAGGCGGCAGGTTGGTATAATTGGCGTATCCACGCGCCCCTCCGTATACCCAGTCAGGGTCGACGCCTTCGAGCCGGTAGAAATATTTTGTACGCAGAATGCCCGAAAAGGCAAGGTTGGAGAATTCAATGCTGATAAAGTTCTGTTTATAGGACAGCCGGACAGGTTCCCGGCGTGAGAGGATAGAGTCGATAAAAAAGGGTCGGGTAAAGACTTTGAATCCCGTAATACTCACAGGAGCCGTCTTTTGATGCAAGGCCCAGAGCTGATGAGCATAAAAGCCGACGACTTCCGTACTGGTACAGGTTATCCATCTGCCATTAGGAGGAGTGATAAAATAAGCACTCTGAAATGAGCTTTTTATCAATCCAGTCTCGGGCTGGCTGACAAAACATTTTTTTGTCTGCGGGTCATAACAACAGATGGTAAAATCCGTGGTGAACCATATCTTGCCCAGCGAGTCGACCGTGATGGCATGTACCGACCAATGAGATTGTTCCTCGTTGACAGGTATCCTGCTGAATGTTTTTTTTCTGCGATGAAAAAAATAAATACCGTCATTTTCTGTCCCGACTATCAGCAGCGAGTCCTGGTAAGGATAGACACCCCAGCAACGTACACCGACGCCTTTATGGGGCGTGTGGCAAGCAACAAAGGCCCTTTTCCTGCTATCGAACTCTGCCAGCCCCAGCGTAGTGCCGGCCCAACAAACGCCCTGGTCGTCAACCAAAAGACTTTCGATAGGAGCCAGCCGGTATGAGGATGGCTGACTGGACATATAGTACGGCAGAAAGATATTCAGCGCTGCATCGTACACGATGATCTTGCCGCTATGCAATCCAAGTAAGGTATTGCCGGTCTTGTCTTTTACCATCGCCTTTATCGTCCTTCCCTCCGTTTCGGCAGGTTGAATAGACCGTACACGGCCGTCGGGCGCGATGATATGTAACAAACCTTGCTGACAACCTGCCCACACGGAATCACCCGCTTGTTCCAGGAAGCACCATATCATGTTCTGCTCGTATTTCCCTTTAAAAAAGAAATGTTTTTTGAGATGGTAGGCCGTATCGTAAATTTTGATACCTCCTCCCCAGGAGCCTGTCCATAGCTGACCCTTTATCAGCGCTGCCGGGACAATATCGCTGACCACCTTGGAAGGGTCCGTCGTGTCCTGGTTGCTAAGAACGTTAAAATATCGCCGGTAAGGATTAATGATGCTGATCCCTTTGTCTGAGCCAAACCAGATATTCTCTTCCTTGTCCTGGAAAATGGTATTGATCTGGTCGGTATACTGAAGGTGCAGGTTATTGCCCGGCTGACGAAGAAGGAAACGGAATCCGTCGGCTGCGTAATCATATTGCAGAAGCCCCGCCTGACCCGTTCCAATCCAAAGTACGCCGTGATTGTCCTCCAGGAAGGAGGAGATCCACACCGGAAGGGTATTCTTATTTCCTTCCTGCATAAGGATATCCGCCAGTGAATAGGCGTGCAGCTTTTGTGTCGGGAGATGGTAGCGATAGAACTCGAATGACCAGCTGTTAAGCCAAAGATTGCCGTGTGAATCGGTCATCATCCCTTGTATCGTAATAGGGTTGACGGGAAAAGGCAGTGGCAGGATCTTCTTTTTGGTGTCGTCCAGCAGCAATAATCCGCGGCCCGGATAGAGCAGCCAGGTTTGATGGTGAGCCTTATCAGTGATGAAATAACCTTGTTTTTCCAATTCCTGCCCCGGCTCGCGTACCAGAACAAGTCCGCTGCTGTCTTTCTTACCGCTGTCTACCCAAATGATGCGGAAAAGCCATTGTTTGTTCTGCTCGTCACGGTAGATAAGGTCTTGACCCGGCGCTGACTGGCGGGTGATCTCCATAGGTGCGTGATGCAGAAACCCCCATTCTCTCAGACGGCCGTCGGGCTGACCGTAAAGGACCCTGGCATGTCCGTCGTCGGGGTAAAGGTTGGATACGATGAGTTCCCGGGGGTTGACCGTGGAGTCAAAACAGTTGATGAACCGAAGCCCGTCGTAGCGTTGCAATCCCGTTTTTGTTCCTATCCAGATATAGCCCCGGTGGTCCTGTATAATAGCCAGGACGTCGTTGCAATCCAATCCGTTGGTATTGTCTATGTTGCGGGCGATATAGTTGGTGTGCAGCGGCCAGGCCCTGGTTGCTTGGGCCTGGACAGAGAGATGCAGGCAAAGGGAAAAGAGGGAACAAATAAATATAAAACCATGTCCTCGGTGCATTTTTAAATTTACTATTAATTTCCTATTTACCGGCCGGGCGCAGACAGGGGGCCGCCGGTTAAAAGTAGACGATGCCGGCCTAAGGGATTTGGGTAACTGAGCCGTTGGCGGGATCGGGTTAGCCGCTGACATGGCCTGAAATGGCGCTTCGACTACATTTGGCGAAATATTTTTAAGCCATGCGCCGACTGCTATTCCCCCTCAAAACCTTCATTTTAGTCATCGTCATGACATCGGCCATCAAGGCAAGAGCGCAGAACCAGGGTGATAACAGACAGAGGGCGGTTCAGCTCCTCCGTAAGAACCTTTCTACCACGGGGTTGAACCAAGAGGCGGTCAACAGTTTTGTAGTCACCGACGCCTATGCCGACAAGAGATCGGGGAATTTCCTCGTCTATCTGCAGCAGACCTACAAGGGTATTCCGGTATACAACAAGATAAGCGTCTATATTTTTAAAAATGATACGCTCATCGGCAAAAAGTCGGATATTTTCCGCATCAATGAGCAGGCTGCGGCAAAGCCCGTGTATTCCGTCACTCCTACCCAAGCCGTTCGGGCTGCCGCAAGCCATTTAGCGCTGCCTTTCACTGCAGAACCCAGATTGATCCGGACAGATGACATCCGCCATCGCTTTGTCTATCAGGCGGCCGCGACGTCCCGCAAGGATATCAGCAGCGACCTGGTCTGGCTGCCTGCCCGGGACGGCAGCGGGGTAAAGCTTTCCTGGAACGTGCGTATCGCCTCGCCCGGCGGCACCGACGATTGGATGGTACGGGTGGACGCCGCGACAGGCGAGATCCTCGGCAAAAGCAGTTTTGTCGTACACGAAAGAGCTTCGACACCCACCTCTCCGTTGCTCCTCCAAAATTCCACAACACCTCCACCTCCGGCACCCAACACACCCACACTTTCAGCAGCCCCGGCATCCAGGACTTACAGGCTCTCTACTCCCCCCGCAATCACCAGCGTGGACTATCGCGTCTATCCATTCCCATTGGAGTCGGCCAATTTCGGTTCGCGTACATTGGAAAATAACCCGTGGCTGAAGGCTGGAGCTGGCAATGACGCCACTACGCTAGGCTGGCAATTCGACAACAGTACGAACTATCAATATACCCGTGGGAACAACGTATGGGCGCAGCAAGACCTGGCCGGGAATAACGCAACGACAGGCTATGCGGATACTTCGCTGACGTCCATACCATCGCTGACATTCGACCGTGCCATAGACGTGGCCGCCAGCCCGTCCGCCTATTCCAACAGCCGTGCCGGCATCGACAACCTTTTCTACTGGAACAATATCATGCATGATATCTCCTATCAATACGGCTTTGATGAGGCTGCCGGCAACTTCCAGGCCGACAACCTCGGGAGAGGCGGATTGGGAGGCGACTATGTCAATGCCTTTGCCCTGGATGGGGCCGGCGTCAACAATGCCGATTTTTTGACACCGCCGGATGGGGAGAACGGCAGGATGCGGATATACCAGTTCAATACAGGACAGACCGTGCGATTTCATGTCAACAGTCCGTCGGCCATTGCCGGTGACTATACCGCCGTGGAAGGAAATTTAAGCTACAAAAGCAGATTAGTCGATCATGGACCTATTACAGCCGATCTCGTACCCGTAGTGGATGGATCGGGAACGAAGGAAGGCTGCAGCGCTCTCACCAATGCCGCAGCGCTTGCAGGCAAGATCGCGCTGGTGGTCGGGGGAGGTAATTGCTATTTTAGAACCAAGGTGAAATATGCGCAAAACGCAGGCGCCATTGCCGTCATTGTAACCAACAGTCTTGACGGCCCGCCGCTGACGATGACTGGCGTGGATACAACGATCACTATTCCCGCATTAATGGTGTCGGATACGACGGCCAATAAGCTATATGCCAATACCACCGGGTTGAATGCAAGCATCTCTGCCACGGGGCAATACCGGGATGGCGCGCTCGATAACGGGCTTATCTCCCATGAATATACGCATGGTATTTCCAACCGGCTGACCGGCGGACCTGCCAATGCGTATTGCCTGATCAATGCAGAACAGATGGGTGAAGGCTGGAGCGATTATGTGGCCTTGATGGTCACTACGGATTGGAGCACGGCATCCACAGGCGACGGAACGAAGAAAAGAACCTTTGGAACTTATGCGTTAGGCCAGCCATCGACAGGACCAGGGTTTCGTAACTACCCTTATTCGACAGATATGGGCGTCGACCCCTGGACTTATGCCATGCTGGCGACCAACACAAACGGAGAAGCGCATAATATAGGAGAGATCTGGTGTTCCGCGCTATGGGACATGACCTGGAATATCATACAAATGGAAGGCATAGATGCCGACATCTATCATGGGACAAAAGGGAATAATATTGCCTTGCAGCTCGTCATCGAAGCCATGAAATACCAACCCTGCAGCCCCGGCTTTATAGATGGACGGGACGCCATCCTGAAGGCGGATTCCATCCTCTACAACTATGCGCACAAATGCGCCATCTGGAATGCCTTTGCGCGCAGAGGCATGGGCAGGAGCGCGTCTCAGGGAAGCTCGGACGACTATACGGATGGGACGGCAGCCTATGATCTTCCTTCAGGCCTTAGTCTTTCACAGTCGGCCAACAAGACGTCACTGGCACAGGGTGATCATATTATCTATACGGTCAAAGCCTATTGCGATTGCAGCCCGCTCACCAATGTTTCCATTGTGGATACATTGTCAAATAATCTTGGTTTTATATCGGCGCCCGGAGGCACATACACTTCTCCGGCAGTTCGATTCACCGGCCTGAACTTTGCCGCCAACGAAACAAAGACCCTTACGGTGGAAGCCCGCGCCAATGGAGCCTATGTCTCACCGGACACTCTCATCAACGACAACAGGGAATCCGGCAACTACACGTGGACAGCTACGGCAAAGACCGGCAGCACTTTCTTTTCACAGAGCACAACACGCAGCCATAGCCCTACCCATGCCTGGTATGCTTCTGACGCCGCCGTATTAACCGATTTTGCCATCACGTCCGGCGATATACATCCCGACACACTGACAACCCTGTCGTTCTGGCATTATTTCGAGACGGACCCCGCCTTTGACGGCGGTGTCGTGGAGATCTCGACGGATGGCGGCGTTACCTGGCGGGACCTGGGGCCCTATATGGTGCAAAATGGCTATAACAGCTCCCTTAGCCCCTCCACATCGGGCTTGGGCAATCGCCAGGCATTTACGGGCAGCAGCGGAGGCGTGTTCATCCAGACCATGGCATCATTGACGGGATTTGCAGGCGCCACCGCGCGGATAAGGTTCCGCTTTGCCAGCGATAATTCTGTGGGCAGCGACGGATGGTATATCGACGACATTCTATTAAAAAATGAATCAGGCGTTGTCAGCCTGGGTACGGCATCAAATGGCGCCACTGTGTTGTCAAAGACCAGTACAGTGACGGGGCTCACACCGGGAGCCTTGCCTGTAAACTTCATGGGATTCACCGTCAACAAACTGGGTGGCCACGCCTTGCTGCAATGGCAGGTCAACAGCCAGTTGGATCTCAGCAGCTATATGGTGGAAAGGAGTGGCGACGGACATACGTTCTCTCCCATAGGTGAAGTGCCCGCGCAAGATGGGCAGGACAAATATAGCTTCACCGATAATGCTCCTTTGGAAGGAAATAATTTCTATCGCATAGCAGGAAAGGACCTCGACGGTAAGTTGACGCACTCGCCCATCCGGCAGTTGCAATTCGATGCCACAGGGCTGACGATCACCCTGTCCCCGGTGCCGACCTATACTCATTCCATACAGTTGACCATTACCACGGGCCTGGACGATGAGCCTGCTACTGCTGCCTTGATCAGTCCGATTGGCCAGGTGATAAAAGTCTATACCATCCGCCAAGGGCGGAACCTGTTAGACCTGGGCGGTTTGGCTCAGGGGATTTATTTCCTGAAAGTAAGCACCGTAAAAAACAAGAGTGAAGTGAGAAAGATCGTGATCCAATAATATACAGTTCTCACCAACCCAGATTCTGTATTAAGTTTGAGTTCTTGTTTATTTCAATCTGTGGGATGGGGAATAGATAATGTTTATTGGTGAACACCCTCGTCTGATCCACGACCTGCTGGTAAAATACGGCTACCCCTGCCGCTTCGCTATTGGGATTCAGACCCGTAGCCTGTAATTGCGTCTGCGATGGCCGTGCATTTAGTCCGTACATATTCCCATTATCCACTGTGGTGGCGATCATCCAGCGACGCACATCCCAGAACCGGTGGTTCTCAAAAGCAAATTCCACCCGCCATTCGTTCCTGATCCGCGCCCGCATCCCTTCCTTTGTATTATCAGACGCAGAGATGGGTAATGCGGGCATGGATACCCTGGCCCTGATCTTGTTCACGGCATCGTATACATCCTGGCTGGGAGCGCTTTGATATTCGTTCATGGCTTCCGCATAAGCCAGCAGCATCTCCGGCAGCCGGATAATAGGATAGTTCCTGTTAGAGGTGCCGTTATTAGTTTTTACGTTCACATTGGGGTTATTCCATTTTCTCCAGTTATACCCTGTTTCACAATTGGTGCCGGACTTCGGCCAACCGTCGCTGGCCCCATTGGCGCTCCCGAAATAAGCAAATTTCAACGGCCTGGGGTGATTAGCCGAGTCCCAATACTCATATTGAAAAAATATGGACGCGTAGAAGCGGGGGTCCCTGTTTTTATACATACTGGATATCTTGGTGCAATACCGATATGCTTTTCCATCCCATATCGGCCCGTTCCAAAAACTCGTGCTGTCATAGCCGGAGGCAGGGTCGGTGATCGGTAGCCCGTTGTTCATTTCATAAGCATCCACCATGGTCTGGAAGACACTTAATTTACCATGTCCGCCGCAGGACTGCGCGTCCCGGCCATTGGGTAAAAAGTTCTGTTCAACGCCGCGGGTACTGCCCAGTAAGAAGGGTAATATCGTCTCATTGTATTCCCTTGAGTAGAACAGTTGCGCATAATTGTCGATGGGGTTGGTGGGATTAGGGTTGAATAAGGTATACACATTCAGGTCCAGCACAGCCTTTGCCGCGTCGGCAGCCAATTTCCATTTGTTGTTATCATACGACTGGGGGAAAAGAAGGGCGCCATTACGATTCTTTATTCCGGCATACAAATTATTCCCATTAAAAAGAGGGCTGGCGGCATACAGCAATGTAATAGCTTTTAAAGCCATCGCCGCCCCCTTCGTGACACGCCCTATCTCACTGGGCTGGTTGCTATAGGACAAAGGGAGAAGGGCAGCCGCGGAGTCGCATTCGGACGAAATAAAAGCAACGACAGAATCCACAGGAGTTCTTGTACCGTTCACGGATCCGGCCTCGTTAATGCTGTAGGACTGGCGGACAATGGGTACGGCGCCATATCTACGGAACAATTCAAAATATTGAAAGGCCCTCATAAATCTGGCGTCGGCCTTATACGTGGGTATCCGTGGCTGATAATAACTCAGTTTATCCGGAGGGATATAGGAATGATCTATATTCTCCAGCAATATATTCGCCAGCCGGACGGTTTGATAGGCGCCGTTCCAGTTATCCAGTGGATTGCTGACGGGGCTCCAGGAACCCGAATTATAAGCAAGCTCTGCCGGGTTTTCCCAATGATTTTTGCTTTCATCCGTACATGCGTCCAATAGCACGCCATTATATCCTCCCGTCTCCGTCAGACCAAAATCCTGCAACGTGTTATTGTAAAGCTGGGCCCATATCTTTTCCGCATTCACGATATTCCCTACCACATTCGCCGTAGATATCGTCTCGGAAGGAACTACGTTCAAATACTTCTCACAGGAGGAGACAACACCGGTGATTAGTAACAGCATCAAAAAGCAGATCAATATATTGTTTTTCATTCTTTGATAGTTTATACATGCTAAAATGTAAAGGAGAGCCCCGTATTAATGACCTTTTGCTGGGGATAGGTGCCCGTTCCGCCATTGGCGATCTCAGGATCAAATATTTTCAGCTTGTCCCAGGTCAGCAGATTGATCCCATTGACAAAGAGACGGGCATTCGTAAAACCTATCCTGCTGATCAATCTCCTGGAAAAGCTATATCCTATTTCAAAGGTTTTCAGCCTTACATAATTACTGGACTTAAGCCAGAAGGAGGAGTTTTGCTGATTATTAGGATTGTCCTGTGAAGACATGCGGGGAAATTCATAATTCTTATCCGGGGCCGTTGCCACCCAGTGATTGTTGATAACATCCTTAAGCACCCCGGTAAATCTGGCAAATGGGAAAATTCCAAATCCGGTGGTCATCACCGTTCCACCCAGTCCGGCCTGAAAAAAGACGCTGGCATCAAATGAGGCGTAATGATAGGACAGACTAAGACCCAGTATTGACCTTGGTGTATTTACCTTGCCGGGCAGATAGCCTGCATCCAGGCTGTTGATAATGCCGTCCTTGTTCAGGTCCTTGTATTTAACGTCCCCCGGTTGTACGGCTCCGAAATAGGACTGGTCCGGGCTGCCGGCAACATCCTGGTTACTCCTGAAAAGCCCCAGCGCTGTGTAACCATACTGTTCACCCACTTCGGTGCCCGTCACCGCCTGCCATTCTCTCCCGGTATAAGGAGGTTCGGCATAATAGACAATCTTATTCCGCGCATAGGAAGCATTCAACCTTATGCTATAGCCCTGTTTACCAAATTCCTGCCTGTGCTCCACGGCAACCTCATAACCATGATTATCCACGATACCGCCATTGGTGGGAGGAATATTCACCAACCCAAGCGTAGCAGGTATTAATTGAGAGGTCAGCAAAATATTGGTCCGATGATCCCAGAAGTAATCCGCGGTAAAGGAAAGCCTCCCGTTCCACAATGAGATGTCGATCCCGACATTGGCATTCTTTGACTTTTCCCAGGTGACACCAGGGTTCCCTATCTGTGTTTCATAGGCGCCTGAGTAATTATTTCCATCCCGGTTAGCGCCAAACTGGTAGCCCGAGGCAGTAATTGTCCATGCCGTCAGGTATAGAAATCGCGCGCCGCCGATCCTGTCATTACCCACCACTCCATAAGACCCCCGCAACTTCAGATTATCTATAAACCCAAGCGCGCTATTGTCGGCTATAAACTTTTCCCTTGACACCACCCAGCCGGCTGATACTGCGGGGAAAAAGCCGAGCCGGTGACCGGGTGAGAAATTTTCTGAACCATTGTATCCCCCGTTCAGCTCCAATAAATATCGATCGTCATAATTATAAGAAATACGCCCCACTACTCCATCGTATTTATAAGGCAGCCCGGCTATCGCGTTGGACTGTCCGCTCCCTACCTGGTTAAAAAAACTGGATTGATTATACACTATCACACCATGGATACCATGCTTTCCAAATTCCCTGTCGTAGTTAAGATACAGTTCCAGCGTAGTCCTTCTGGTCCCGTTGGCATTCACCTGATAGTCCAGGGTACCATTGCCCTGCCGTACGGTCACATAAGTGCCGGCAGCAGCCAGGTTCGTAACAGTGTCGGCCTGTACGCCGGGCAACAGGTTGTAATTGTAAGTGCTGCCGCTCAACGGTCTGGAGACATTCCGAAAATTGAGATTGTCAAAAGATAGACGTACCCTGGAACTTAACCCCTTCAGGAGATAATGCATATTCCATTTAAACCCTGCTGTCGATTGAAGGGTGGTTTCAAACAAACGCTGGTAGCCTGAATTCACCAGCAGGTCATATGGAGAAGATTCTAAACTGGGGGTTTGCGGCACCGATCCATCCGGATTGGTCAATGGGTACCACCACGAAGGCGTCTGCTTCATTTTTGTAAACAAGGACTGGGCATCGGTGCCGGGATAGTTCCTGTCCCTTACAATAGCGCCCAGGTTTAATTCCATCGAGAGGTCCTTTGATATTTGCAGATCTATATTGGATCGAAAATTGTATTTATTCGTAATTGCCTGGATATTGTATTGCTTTATCTGGTTCTCAAAATTGTATAACCCATTTTGCCGCAGATAAGACAGCGAAACAAAATATTTGGCAGCGCTGTTTCCTCCCGTTACATTGAGGTTCCCCTGGCTAAGATAAGAATAGGGTTTGAGCATGGTTTTCAGCCAGTCCACGCTGGGATAGAGATACTGGTAGGCAGGATGACTTCTATCTTTGTATAAGTTAAGGATGGAGTCCGTATACTGGGTGGTGCTCAAGCCGTCATTTACGAGCCCTTCCCTGTATAGTTTCAAAGCATCATAGGCGTTGGCATACTCCGGCAGCCGCGTGGGGGATTGCCAGCCATTCTGGGCTGTGATACTGATGCGGGGCGTAGCATTCAACCCTCTCCTTGTAGTGATGAGCACCACCCCATTAGCTCCCCTGATACCATAGATCGCAGTAGATGCCGCATCCTTCAATATCGTGACATTCGACACCTCGTTAGGGTCCAGACTGGAAAAATCCCGTTCTATTCCATCCACCAGTATGAGAGGGGCATTGTTACCCGTTGTCCCGAACCCTCTGATATACAATGCGGCCCCATCCGCACCCGGCTCACCGCTGTTTTGCACCGTAATGAGCCCGGGTAACCTTCCTGCCAGCGCGTTGCTGAGATTAGCCACGGGGCTCTGCTTTAATTCCCTGGGACCAATGGAAGCAATGGCGCCCGTTACATCTTTCCTTTGCTGAGTGCCATATCCCACAATAACAACATCACTGAGCATATTATTCTGCGTGACCATCCGGATATTAATGATTCGTTCCGACCCTGCCGTTACTTCTTTTGTCGTAAACCCAATATAGCTGAATTGCAATATATCTCCCGGGGCAGCATCTATCGTATACATCCCTTCAATGTCTGTCGCGACGCCTTTGTTCGTGCGTTTGTTCGACACAGATACATTGGGAATAGGCTCATCGGCGGAGTCTGTTACTTTACCATGAATAGCCATCTGCTTTTGCCCCACATCGTTCATCGACGAATCATTCTGTTTGGGGATGATATAAACAAACTTGTTCTCAATCCTGTAAGAAAGGGGAAGCCCCTTTAATACTTCGTCCAGTGCATCCCTGAGCGGGTATTTCCTGATATGGACATTGATACGGGGGGCAGACCTGATTAATTGATCCGACCAAAAAAAGGAATACTGAGATTGCTTCTTTATCTCGGTCAACGCCTGTACCAGCGTGATATTCGATCGATCCAGCGTAATGGATTGCGCATTCGCCTGGGTATGCGTCAGCAAGGCCACGACGAAAAAAAGGAAGGTGATCCTCATACTATCGTTAGATTGGGTTAAAAAGCATTCCCTTTCCGGATCACGGCGTTTCCGGACCCGGGAACAATTAAATACAAACAGTCTTTTTAGTGGAACTTATCGACCGGCGACAATTACTGTTTTATCCTTTAGCTTGCAGTGAATACCATTGGCATTTAGCGCAGCTATTATTTGAGAAATAGGGACATCCTTATTTAGTGATCCGCTAAAACTGAGAACAGGAGGCTCCCCATCATAGACTACGGCAACATCATACCAACGTGCAACTTCACGCAGAAAACGTTTTACATCCATATTGTTCAACGGCAGCTGCCCATTCATCCAGGCTATAGATTGCTCCGTATCCACCATCCCTACGTGTATATCCCCATTCACGCTTGTTTTGCTTTGCTGGCCGGGGGACAACCTGAAGCTATGATGCTCGTTGCTTACCCTGATCGCGCCTTCCAATAAAGTAGCATAAGTAAAAGGCTCATCATCATAAGCCATTATATCAAAATGAGTCCCCAATACTTCAACTTTATTGCCGCTCGTGCTGACGATAAAGGGATGCTGCGTGTTCCTGGCAACCTCAAAATAGGCCTCCCCGGAAAGGGATACCAATCGCTCCTTGCCGGTAAAGGCCACGGGGAAACGCAATGTCGAAGCCGCATTTAGCCAGACTTTCGTGCCGTCGGGCAATATCAGCGGGGGCGACTGCTCTCCTTTATGGGTAACCAGCGTATTGTAGATATTGGAAGAAGGAGCGCTTCCTAAATAGGACAGTTTACCATCTTTGTCAAGCACACAAACCGCGCCCTTCCTGGTTGTAACATTCAGTAAATGCTGGCTGTTGATCGGTATTTCCTTGCCATCGGCCAGCAACAAGGTGGCTTTGGTGGCTCCCGGCTGTATGTCCTTCGCCTGCTGGATCTCTGCCCCGGACATGGGGTTCTTCCCCTGCGCCGGACGCCTTTGCATATAAAAAAGGGTAAGCGCGATCAACCCCAGCACAGCGGCAGCCGATGAAACAGGCAGCCAATAGGTTCTACGCGGCTGTTTATCTCCCTGCTCTATCTTCTGATTGATGGCATCAAAGATCCTTGACTGCAACGCATTAGCCGAATCAATACCCGGCTCATTCCAATTGATCTCCATCTCATGCAGGGATGTATACCATGCCTCCAGCGCCTTTTTATCGCTTTCGCTGATAGTACCCTTCAGGTAACTATCCGCCCAGGCTTTTAGTTGTTCAGGAGATGGCATACGCATAATAGTCTTGTCAAATGGATAAGAACCCTACCTACAGGTAAAAAAATAATAGCAGGAAGTTTTTGAGGGCCGTGTGGAGATGACTCAAGGCCCTTGTCAGATGCTTTTCGATAGCCTTCACCGAAACATGCAGCGAGGCAGCGATCTCCCGGTTAGACAGCCCCCTCTCCCGGCTGAGCCTGAATACCAGGCGGCATTTCTCCGGCAGTTCAAGGATGGCCTTTTCCAGGTCATCCCTGAGTGTCTCATAGCTGATCCATTCCTCAGTACTGTTACAGCCTTCGTCCACATGCAAACGTCGTATCTTATCGCTTTCCTTTTTCTTTTTTGCCAGGAATGTATAGATCTTATACTTGATCGCCCCGCCCATATAGGTATAGAAACTATGATCGATCGTCAGGTTATCACGCCTGTTCCAGATATCCACAAACAGCTCCTGCACCACTTCTTCTGCATCCTGCCTGCATTGCAGCTTAACATAAGCAGTGATCACCATTTTCTCCCAATACCTGTTATACAGTTCCGAGAACGCCCGCTTATCACCAGCTTTTAGTAAAGCCAGCAATGCTTTCTCATCGAGCGCGTGGTAGTTGTTCATATTTATGGCAGTTAAGCAATCCGGGAAAGTGACCGCAAATATCTTAATATTTTTTTTTCTACCAAAAATGCGCTTCTACCAGATCTTTATCCTTTTGTCTTCGGGTAAAAAGTTTTTGTCACCGGGCTGCACCTTAAATGCTTTATAAAACGGGGCGGAACTCATCAGCGGGCCATTTACACGCCACATGGCTGGTGAATGTGGGTTGGTATTTACATACATCCGCAGAAAAGCATCTCTCGTTTTCACCCTCCATATCCTGGCAATAGATAGAAAGAACCGTTGATCCGGTGTAAAACCATCGATCTTGGTGGAATCCTGTCCCTGTTGAGTCATCTTAAACGCATCATAGGCAATAGCAATACCACCGTTGTCAGCGGTGTTTTCGCCTACAGTCAGGGCGCCCTTTATATGGACGGTGTCCAACACGGCAAATGAGCTATAGAGATCAATCACTCCTTTTGTTTTTGCCCTGAATTTCTCATAATCCTCCTTTGTCCACCAGTTTTTTACGTTCCCCTCCTTATCAAACTGTGCGCCCTGGTCGTCAAAGGCATGCGTCATCTCATGTCCAATGACCATCCCGATCCCGCCATAGTTGATGGCGTCGTCTGCCGAAAAATCAAAATAGGGGAATTGCAAAATGCCAGCCGGGAAAACGATTTCGTTATATGGTGGGTTATAGTAGGCGGTGACAGTAGAGGGCGTCACACCCCATTCCGATCTATCCACCGGCTTGTTCAGTTTTGCCAGTTGAAATTGATAATCATTTTGGTTCAGCGAGAGTATATTTTCGAAATATTTTGTTCTCTCTATCTGCACCTTGTCGTAATCCCTCCATTTATCCGGGTATCCGATCTTTTTGGTGATCGCATATAATTTTTCTTTCGCTCTTTGTTTTGTGCTGTCACTCATCCAATCAAGATGGTTGATCCTGTTTTCGAAAGACTTTTGCAGGTTGTTCACCAGGTCGAGCACACGTTTCTTTGCGTCCTCATTAAAGTATCTTTTTACATAAATCTGCCCCAGGGCCTGCCCCAAAAGATTGTCGACGTTCTCAGTCATGATTTGCCCACGGGATCTCTGCGTGGCTTGCCCGGATAATACTTTGGTAAATTCAAATGTGGCATCCACAAATGGCCTACTGAGTGCCGTAGCATAGTTTTTCAGGGTGCTTGCTTTCAAATAAACTTTCCAATCGTTTATGGAAATAGATTTCAGCAGCCCATTCAACTTTTCGTAATAAGGGGGTTGAGCCACATCGATGGAGTCGGTCTTTGCGTCCAGATCGGCAAGCAATACTCCCCAACTTATATTGGGCTGTGTTTTGTTAATTGCTGCTACAGCCTTTTTATTGAAATTTGCATTGATATCTCTGAGCTCTATATTTGTTTTATGCGATGCGGCAATTTGTTTTTCAATGTCGTAAACAATATCTGCCTGTTTCACGGCAGCATCCGGTGCACTGCCGGTTAGTTGAAGCAGCACCCCAATATATTTTTTATAGGCTTGCTGAATACCAAGTGTAGACGAATCTGTCTTAAAATAATAATCACGGTCAGGCAGGCCGATGCCTGTCTGGAAAACATGGGCAATATTGATGCTGCTGTTCTTGTTGTCGGGAGAAATACCAAAACCAATAATGGAGTGATTTCCCGTCTTCAGTTCAGTGGCCACAAATTTGATCAGTGATGGTGCATCGCTGATGGCATCGATACGTGTAAATATTGGTTGGAGGGGGGTGTATCCCCGCTGGTTGATGGTTGTCGTATCCATGCCGGATGCATAGAAATCTCCTATCTTCTGTTCAAGGCTTCCGGGCGTGTGCTGCGCTTTTGCAACACTATCCAGTATATCTTGCAGAAGTTGTTTTTGCGGAATGTTCAGGAACATATAAGACCCTACTCCTGTTTGATCATCCGCAATTTTTGCGGTGTCGTACCAGCGGCCGTTGACATAGCGAAAGAAATTGTCGCCGGGTTTTATAGAGGGATCAACCCCATTTACATCAACAAAAGTTCTCAGATGAGGTTCCGGGTTATTGCATGCTCCCAGAAAGCCGGCTGCCAGACATATGTAAAGAAATCTATTCATAAACAGGAGATTTTCTTAAAGATAATACATCCTCCTGAATACTCTTTACTCCCTAATTGAGATTCCTGTATTCGCTTGGCGACTTGCCGGTTTTAGCCTTAAAGATCTTGGTAAAATGGGAAGGATATTCAAAACCAAGCTCATAGGCGATCTCGCTGATCGAACTTTCCGTTCCCCACAATAGCGATTTGGCCTTGTCCACCAGTTCGAGGTGAATATGTTCCATCGTGCTCTTTCCGGTGAATTTCTGAAGGAGGTCCGAAAGATAGCTGGACGACAGATTCAGCTTTGAAGCAAAATAAGAGACTTCGGGCAAGCCGGATTCTACCAGCGTGCTTTGGCTAAAGTACTCTTTTAGCAATGCTTCAAACCGCTGTACAACATCCGCATTCGCTTTAGCCCGGGTATAAAACTGCCGGTCATAAAAACGGTTACAATAATTCAAGAGCAGCTCTATAGTGCTAACGATCACGCTTTGCGTATGCTTATCGATAGACTGGTTGTATTCCCTGGCGATCTTATCGACGCAATCCTTGATGATCTTACTTTCTTCCTCGGAAATATGCAGCGCTTCATTCACCTCATAGTTAAAAAAGGAGTACTGGTGCATCTTTTTACCCAGATCGGTCCCATAAAGTAAGTCCGGATGGATAAACAAGGCCCAACCTTCATCCACCTCGATATCGGGGCCCGGACCGATCACCTGGCCCGGTGCGGTGAACAACAGAGAGCCGCCATTAAAATCATACTGACCTTTTCCATAATACAGGTGGCCCTTGAACTTCTTGCAGGAGATCGTGTAAAAGCCAAATCGGTATAGGGCCTTGGTTTTCGGCCGTTTGGCATAAAAGTCAGCGTGGTTGATGACACTTACCAGTGGATGCCGGGGTAGTGGATATTGCACCAGTTCATGCAGATCGTTTATCGACTCAACATCGACATAAGGTTTATCTGTCCTTTTCATCGTACTATAAAGTTAAAGAAAACAGCCCGTCACTCAAATCCCGGTCTGACCAACCATCATCTTTTTAAATACAACATCATCAATTTGTTGCCGGGTTTCCAGTAATTGCACTGCGTCATGACCGACGGGATAACGTAATTTTTCAGCGCCGTCCGTCGCGGCTTCATAAATGACTTCGGCTACTTCACCGATGTTTTCCGACATGGGCCAATCCGCTAACCTCCCAAGAAAGCTTTCGAAGGGCTGCTGATAGTCGTCCAGGCCGTCTGTGCCGTAGATGTTCATAGATCGGCCTGCAAAATCTGTCTTATAGCCGCCCGGCTCCACCAGTTTTGTCCGGATGCCCAGCGGGTTGAGCTCGTATTGCAGGGATTCGGTCAACCCTTCAACGGCAAATTTAGTGGCATGATAGAGCGTACAGAATGGGAAGGTGACCCTTCCGCCGACGGAGGAGACGTTGATGATGATCCCCGTTTTACGCGCCCGCATATCCGGTAAAACGGCCTTTGTAACCTTGATCAGGCCAAAGACATTGACCTCAAACTGCTGCTGGATCGCTTCCTCAGGTGCAGCCTCCAGCGTACCAAGCGTCCCGAACCCGGCGTTGTTCACCAATACGTCGATCCCACCAAATTGACGGATACCTGTCTGAACGGCCTCTCCTATACTGGAATTGTCGGTAACGTCCAGCCTGGTCACGAGCACCCCGCTGAAGGCGGAAAGTTCTTTCTCATTTTCGGGTGAGCGCATAGTGGCGATCACGTTCCAGCCTTTTTGATGAAATAGTTTGACGGTTGCTTTTCCAAAGCCGGAAGACGCCCCTGTAATAAATACGGTCTTTTTCATTTGAGTTTGTATTAATTGTTCCATACAAAGGTCTAATGAATGACCTGCGCCCATTTATACTTTTCTTGGTAATGCTTATATATTTCTTAAACTTTCCCGATATAACTTAGAATACTTCCCCCAGGTTGGCAAAGATACCATGCGATCCATGCATCCCAAACCCATAGTCCAATGCAATATTAGTCCGGGAAAATTTGTTCAGTTTGATACGGATTCCGGCGCCCCAGCCAGGAGCAATGGCTTCAAATCGGCCGCTGGAAGGCTCTGAAAATGACTGAGCATTGACAAACACCACCCCTCCCAAAAAACCATTGGACATGATGTCAAATCGATATTCCGTCTCTCCATAAACGACATTTTTGCCTCGAAACCGGCCCTGTATATATCCTCTTCCCATATTGACATAGGTATCCGACGCAGTGGAAGGAAGCAGGAGATACGGCGGATTGCCCTTGAGGGTGAACCAGTCGAAGGTCCAAAAGGCCAGTATATTTTTTGAATGATGGGGGAAATGCATGTATTTCCGTGCGTCAATAAGCAAGGTCTGCCAATTCGAATCGCTGCCTAAAAAAGTAAAGTTAGGCCGGTATATAACATTCACATAATGCCCCGGTTCAGGGTTGATCGCGTTTCGCCGGGTGTCGTACAGCAAATTCAAAGTAAATCCCGACGAGAGAGATTTAGACCGTAACCCGTACCGCTCAAAATCCGTCATCTGCCCGGCAGGCGGGTTCACCTCCTTTACATTCCAATAATAATCTATAGCATAGCCAACGCCAAGATAAAAGTCATGGGATACTGTTTTTAGAACAGTCTGATAAAATCGCAGGTAGGAAAAATCGATCAGATATCCGCTATCGGTTTTTGTAAGCCCACCCAACCCATAGGTATCCTGTGGAAACTTTGCAAATCGCCAGTCGCTTAAAATATTATATTTATTACCTTTTGTCCAGATATTTGCTTCAAGCGGGATTTGTAGCTGGTGTTTTTGTGTATAGGTCAGGTTCAGATAGATATTGGAGATATTGTCTTCCTCCCGCTCACCCGTGTAAAAGGCGGCATTTGCTGTGAGATTGACGGCAAATGCGGTCTGAAGAGTATACTCCGCCGATGGAAGCAGGGAACCATATACCTTACCCGCCCTTTTTTTAACACTATCGATCCTCATTCCGGGATGTTTAAGGAATATGTTCCTGGCGACATCGATAAGGTCCACCTCCTGTTTTATAGCAGGGTCATGGTTGGATCGCAATGTATCCTGTGAAAAGCCCTCGGTGGCCTCAAACAGTAATACCATCAGAAATAAGCAGATCCGTAAAGGAATAACAGTGGGTAGACCCAATTAAACAATTTGTTAACAAAAAAAGGGGAAATTTTCCTATAGATCAACAGGCAGGGCCCTTTTTTATGTGATGCAGTTGTTAATGCTTATTTTTTGATCACCTTCTGCATCTGAAGCTGCTTGTTATTATGAATGACCGTGGCATAATAAATACCTGTAGCGATCCCTTTTACGTCGACGCTCAACAAATTATTCCCCGGCAGCAAGACCGCCCGCTGAAGCCTGATCAACATCCCCTTGCCATCAAATAATTGTATGATCACCTCCTCGCCGGCATCAGCGGTCATGCTGATGTATAGCAGGTCGTCCACGGGGTTAGGCCATATTTTGAATGCTTCCTGGGCGCTGCAGGCTGTACGCAGCACCTTAGTGAATTGTACCTTCCCGTCCAGGTCATATTCGGCGATACGATAATAGTCGTTGCCGGCCGGCGAGTTGTCCGCAAAGGAATAGGTGGTTTCAACAACAGCATTGCCCGCGGCCGCAACATTACCCAGGGCGATCCATTGCAAGCCGTCTGTGCTTCTTTCCACCGAAAAGTAATGACTATTTTCTTCCTGCGCGGTTTCCCAGTTCAGCAGGACCGAGTTCCCGTTGCAGTGAGCATCGAACAAAATGAAATCTACTGGCAGCGGGGAAGGTGCGCCTGACAGTGTAAAAAGCCCCAACGAAGGGATGGCGTTTTTCTCCACATAGTCGGCGGCGGTATCGTGGCTATCCTCTCCCATAGAGGTCCAATTCCCTGCTACCTGTTTTTCCCAAACCAGCAATAAATTTTCGTCCAGTCCGTTCAGTTCCCCGTCCAGATAATGGATGCGTACCGTTGCATTCAAAGCCGCATTGTTAGCGGGCTGGATATCATAATACCGCAAAACGGAATTACCCGTAGCCGAACTGGTTGTCTGCGACTGGTGTCCACGCCGGATGACCGTATTTCCCAGGTTTTGCGCCGAGGTGATCACAGCGCCCAGGTTACCCGGGTTAGCAGAAGAAGGCGCATTCAGCATCGTGTTAACAATAACCGCTCCGCCCTTGGCGCCAATGATATGGCTTGATGCCTGTTCACCGTTTAATGAGCCGGCGCTGCCCAGATTGACGTCAAAACCATTGAGGTCCAGAAGCCCCGAAGTAAAATTGATCTGCCGGCCAATGTTGATGGAATGCTGTAGGACCACATTGGCGCCCGTGGGTTTATTGATCTGAAGGTCGTAAAAACTGCTTCCCTGGTTGCCCCTGATAAAAGAAGGGGAACCGCCTGTAAAAGAGATAGTCCCCGCCCCCGGCAATAGATTGCCGTTATTGATCAGGTCAGTATTCGACAGTGTCAGTTGCAAATTGCCAGCCATGACAAATTGTGCGCCATTGGTAATAGTAAGCTGAGCCAGGACATTATTTACGCTTAACAGGAATAAAAGACCGCTAACTAATAAAAATATCTTCATGCTGGTTTTTTCGTTAATTAGTCAACAACACCAAAGTACTGGCCTCCGTTGATATTGATCAGTGTATTTCCACTCCCTCCTCCGATGGCCTTACCTGCGGGGCCACCCATATTGAATCCACTGAAGTTGCCTGTTCCAGTCTGTCCTGGCTGACCCCGGTCACCACCCGAGCCGCCTGCTGCGCCACCTGAGTCTCCCGGCCCGCCGGCGCCGCCGGCAGTTGCAGTTCCCGAAGATCCCGCACTTGCAATGATGGTCGGTACACAGACCAGGCCGCCCCCAAAGGTTCCCCCGCCCGGACCACCGGCGCCACNCCCCCAAAGGTTCCCCCGCCCGGACCACCGGCGCCCCCCCCCCCCCCCCCCCCCCCCCCCCCCACCCCCGCCATAACCAGCCGTATTTCCACCACTGCCGCCGCCACCGCCACCGCCGCCGGCTACAATTCCATAATTATTGATGGTAATGCCAACACCGCTTCTCGTGCTCACCGCATAACCTCCGGCGGCGCCCGCTCCTGCATACCTCCATAATAACGAGCAGCCCTGCTCCAGTGTACCATTTCCGCCGCTGCCGCCGGCGCCTTGGATCGTTCCATAATTATTAATAACAACAGACGCATCAAATGGCATGGAACTAAAGGACAGTGCCGTATCACCCGGATTGCAGCCACTGATGGTCACACCGGCCGATATATTGATAAGGTATTTTTTCCCCGGGGCCCCCTTGCCATAGAGCGCATAAAAATCAACCTTGCACATATTGCTGGTGATATTTATTATCATTGTCTGACAACTTGCGCAATAACAATTCCAGATAGCATTTGCCGAATCATAGTAATTGAGACACCGGTCATCGGTATTATAAATATGCAGGCCATCAGGGGGATTTGAAATAGCATCGCGCTGCACGGTAGAAAGTCGGGGGAATAAAACGCCTCTATCAGTAGCTTTTACATCCAGAATGGCTTTAGCATTGGGGTTGCCGGTGCCGATGCCGACACTTTGAGAAAGCGCCGGCCAGCAACGACATACGAAATATAGCAGTATAAGTAGCCGTTTACCCATATGTCAATATTTTAGGGGGGTTTAAATTGGATACGAATATTCGCAAATCCTAAAACTTCCGTCTACCGTAAAAGGGTGAATTTTCCTCAAAATTTGGGGCCTACTGCAATTATTCCAATCTTTATCCTGACAAATCTCCTTTCTCATGCACTTTCCGGGAAATCGCAGGGTTTTTTGGGTTCTTGCTCTGTCGTTATCGGCTGTCGCAGCATCGGCCCAACCGGATTATTTTAAGAAGCACTTCGAACATGAAAAGGATTCCCTGATAAAAGAGCTGAGCAAACACCCACTCCCGGATACTGCGAGGGTCATGGCACTGATGAAGATCATGGACGGCACCATGTTCTTATCTCAGCGAAAAGAAGTACTCCCTTATTGGGCCGAAGCCATTCAGCTCAGCCGCAAACTAAATTTCTGGCGGGGGCTAGCCGGCTGTCTGGAGTGGAAGGGCAGTTATTATAAAAGCGCTCACCAAACGGACAGCGCGTTGCTCTTCCTGGATTCGGCCATCGAATTGTCGGATAACCACGCCGACCCATGGCTTCATCGTCCAAAAGGGTTCGCCCTTTTTCAAAAAGGAATGATCTACGAAACCCAGGAGAACCTCTTTACGGCCCTTAATGCCTATTTCGCAGCGCTGAAAACCTATGATAGTACCGACCTGATAAAACAGAAAATGATCTGTCTTAGGATCGCCACGATCTATAAGGAACTTCACAACGATGCCAGGTCCCTGGAATATTACCTCCAGGCGCTGGACCTATATGAAAAAGCCATCGGGAACAATGTCAATAAAGAAGCAAACGGGATCTATACCTTCATAGCAGGCATTTATTTCGATCGCGGCGAATTTTCAAAAGCCAGCTACTATCTGGGTAAATTAAGTCCCTTCATGCCGGACACTGTCGAGACAGTGATCACCGGCAGCTACTATCGCCTGGCGGGGCAAATCGCTGAAAAAGAAGGCAAAACCGACTCCGCCATCAGCTTTTTGAAAGAAGCGTTAAAATATTTCAGCTACACCGGGCAAATGCATGCAAGTGACATTGCCAATGCGTGCGCCGACATTGCCCATCTAAAGATCTTGACGGGTGAAGGCTCAGAGGCCGGAAAATATGCTGAACAAAGCCTTGCCGCCGCCAGGGCCAGCGGTCAAAAGGAGGCCATGGCCAATGCGCTGATCGCCATCGCGGAATACTATTATAAGACCGGCCGGCAGTCGGATGCGTACCGGGCATTGCAGCGGGCAACCGTCCTGAACGACAGCGTGTTGACAGAGGCCAATATAAAACAGGCGAACACACTGTCGGCCGTTTATGAAAACGACAAAAAAGAACACGCGATCGCGCAGTTGGAGACAGATAAAAAGATCCAGCAGGCTTCCGTAAAACAGAAAGCCTTATTAAATATTATCTTTATTATCACCATTCTGGCGTTGCTCTTGCTCGGCGTTGTCTCCTGGTTTAATTTAAAGAACAAACGGAAGATCCAACGGCAAAAAATAGCGGAACTGGAAAAAGAAAAACAATTGACGGGAATAGAGGCCATGCTGAAAGGACAGGAAGAAGAAAGAAGCCGCCTGGCGAAAGATCTGCATGATGGCTTGGGCAGTATGCTCTCCGGTGTAAAAATATCCTTCTCGAATATGAAGGAAAATGTGGTCATGGATGCCGCCAATACCAGCGCTTTTGAAAAATCCCTGGATCAGTTGGACAGGACCATTACCGAATTACGCAAAGTAGCGCATAACCTGATGCCCGAAGCATTGGTGAGGTTCGGACTAAGAAGCGCCGTCAAAGACTTCTGCAAATCGATCCAATTGTCCAGCAATACGGACATCATTTGCGAACAATTCGGAACAGAAAGGGAGTTAGGTAATGTTGCCGATGTAAATGTATACCGCATTATCCAGGAACTGGTCAACAATGCAATCCTCCATGGACAAGCGACGCAGATCCTGGTACAACTGACCAAAACAGACGAACGGGTTTTGATAACAGTAGAAGACGAAGGGAAAGGGTTTGAGCCGAACGCATTGGAAAAAATATCTGGGATGGGTTTGGCGAACATCCGGTCCCGGGTCAACTATTTTAATGGGTCGATGGATATCGAATCTAAGCCAGGCGAAGGCACAATCGTTAATATTGAACTAATAACATAAGCGATGATCAAGGTCTATATAGTAGAAGATCATATGGTCGTAGTAGAAGGTCTGCGTGTACTGCTTCAGAACGAAACAGATATCACCATCGCCGGCTCTTCCGGCACCGCTGCCGCCTGCCTCGAATTTTTCGCTTTCAATAAAGCCGATGTACTGCTGATGGATATCAATCTGCCTGATATGAACGGTGTGGACTTATGCCGGCTGATAAAAACAAGACACAAAGAAGTGATGGTGCTGGCGCTCAGCACATTCAACCAGGGCATCTACATGAATAAGATCATGGAGAATGGCGCCAGCGGCTATCTATTAAAAAATGTAGGCCGGCAAGAACTGATCGACGGGATCAAAACGGTGAGCAACGGAGGGGTTTATTTCAGTTTCGAAGCCGGTAAAATATATAAGACCACCCTTGAAAAAAGCAACCATCAACCCGTACTGACCAAACGGGAAAAAGAGATCATAAAGCTCATCGCCGAAGGCTTTACCAATGCTCAGATAGCGCAGCAGCTATTCTTAAGCATCGACACGGTCGACTCCCACCGCAAGAACCTCTATACTAAGCTGAATGTCAAAAATACCGCCCTCCTGATCCGCTATGCGATGGACAACGGCATGATCGGATAGATCATGCGATCAGTTTTGTAGCGATCATTATCATACCTCTGGCGGCTATTTCGACAAAAAATCCCCGGGAACGCGCAAGCCTTCTTCACTCGCGAGAACCTTGAGCATGATCTTTTGAAGCCCCTTGGGGATCAGGTCTATTTCTGACTGGGTCAGCGGCTGGAGCAATTCAATAAATTCATCCTCATCATCATAGTATCCCAACTGCAATACCCATCTGTCCTTGGAAAGTAATCGGAGAGCCATCTCCTTGTCCTCTTCATAGATATGGATCTTTACCACGGCCCACTGTTCATCCTCTTCAGCTTCAAAATGAATGTCGGTGGCCTTTTTGCTTACCACCTCCTTCACGATCTTCTGCACCAGGGAGCCAGGATGTTGCCGGATTAGCTCTTCGTTTGAAATGTTGTTTGCCATAGATGCTACAAATATAACAAGTGCCGGGATCACTATTTAACCCTGGTTCCAAATTATAGATAATTTCAATACAGAAGATCCCATACGGGGTACCCTTTAAAAAATAGTACTCATTTACATAGTATTAATTAACAAAGCGTGTCTCTTAGGATGTAATAAACCCTAATAATAGGGCCAGATAAATAGTATTATATGAAATACATGCTGCCATTCACGCTATTCGGAATCTTTTTTTTTACGGCTTGTGCGCCGGATTCCCCTGAAAGTAAAATAAAAGCCGGGACAAATAAGTTAGGACAGCAAGTTTATCAGGATAAACCATTTTGGCAGGATTACAGTATAAAATATTATTTTCCTAAGCAAAATAAAAGTAAGATATCTCTTTATCAGGTTGCAGCCGACCGGAATCACAATATAGAAATTTCGTCCTCGGATGGATTGCTTTTTCCGTATAACGGTCATTTTCTTGCCCCAGGAGAATTATTGCCTGTTACAACCTACCGTCACATGAAGAACAAACATATTGCCGGTGTTATTTCTTACCAAAACCAGTTTTTTTATACCGACGATCATCTTCTCTTTTCAAATGCCTGGGCAGGTAATTTTTATACAGCGCATAATATGAAGAAACCGTCCGTTTTTGCCGGTGATAAAGATTTTAATTTTTTGTTGACGGACGGTTCGGATCTTGTCTATCTGGGCAAAGATGGAAATATCCTTTGGACAGCCCGGATCCCCCATGTTATTTCTATTAAGTTCAATGAGCCAAAGAACAATTTCCTTATTGTCACTGCTGATTCCTTATCTATATTTTTACCGGCAGAAAAAAAACTGGTTTCTATTTTTAAAGGGGGTGATATCACTTGTGCAACGTCTGCAAAAAAAGGGGAAAAGATAGTCCTGGGAACCAAAAAGGGTTACCAATGGCTCAAGGAGTCCGGCATACCCGAAGGGGAATTGATTACAAAAGTCCCTTGTCCCGAAATCACCGATTTGGAAGAAATAAATGGGGTGCTCTGGTTTGGGTCCACCCGGGGCGCTTTTAAATTGACAGAAGAGAATACATACGATTATTATGCCTCGGAACGATGGCTGCCGGACAATAAAGTGGTGGATATCGCGCCCGGGCCTGAGGGAAGCGTTCTTGTTTTAACCGAGGCCGGATTAGGTCAGATTTGTTTTTCAAAAATGACCCTGGAGGAAAAAGCCATGATATTAGAGGAGCAGACCCGAAAACATCATATACGTTATGGATTTAGCTGCACCGGTGAAAATATGTCCAAAGGTAATCTATCGACCATGACACTGTCGGATTCAGACAATGACGGCCTCTGGACTGCCATGTATCTTGGAGGGCAGTTGTTTCGGTATGCGGCCACCAAAGATCCTGAGGCATGGGAGAATTGCAAAGAGGCCCTGATGGGCTTCGAACGCCTGTATGCGATTACAGGGATTCCTGGTCTTCCTGCAAGGGCTTATGAAGTGATGGGGTATGAATCATCAGGATATACAAATGCTTTTAGTGAAAAGGCGCGTCATCTTTTTGAGGAAAGTGGTTACGACGTAAAAAGCTCTCCCTGGCGTAAGGGGACCTCTAAAGGTTGGGTATGGAAGTCGACCACCAGTAGTGATGAGGTGCTGGGGCACTATTTTGCGCTATCCCTCTTTGTAGACCTGGCTGATGACACTTTGTGGAAACGTCGGGCAAAGAATCTCTTAACAGAACTTTCTGAGCATTTATATAAGAACGATCTATACCTGGTTGACTGGGACGGAAAGCCAACAACATGGGGGAAATGGAATCCAGCCTATGTCAATGGATTTTCACCCCGGGTAGGAGACAGAAAACTGACTTCATCAAATATTACAGGTTTTCTGCAGGCGGCTTTTCACGTTACCAAAGATGAAAAATATAAACAGAAGGTACTCGAACTATTGGGGAAGTATGGCTATCTTGAAAATTTGATGCGGCCCATGAAAGAAATTGGCAGGGTTGAAGAAAAAGATTCGGGTAAATTCTCAAGTTGGGCCGAAATGCTTTCCAATGAATGGAACCATTCAGATGATGAAATGTATTTCCTGGGCTATTGGTGTCTCTATCCTTACGCACTTAACGAAGATCTCAGGGAAAAATTCAAGGCGGCCATCCGTGATCATTGGGAAATATTGCGTCCGGAAAAAGATCCTATCTGGAATTTTACATATGCCATGACTGGAGCAAAGGACTTTGACCTGGATGAGTCCATCTGGTGGCTAAAAAGACATCCGTTGGATAATATCTCCTGGAACATAGAAAACTCCCAAAGGAATGACATTGATAAGCTCCCCAAAAATTTCATGAATCGTTATACCAAAAATGTGATTTCTCCCGCGGAAGGAGTTGTTCAAAAACACAATGGCACCCGCTTTGAGTTGGACCAGGCCGGCAATGGTCAATCGGCAGAAACCCTGGGAGATATCTGGCTCCTGCCTTACTGGATGGGGCGCTATTTGGATGTTATTTCTGCTCCTATAAAGGAGGTGGATGATCGCAAGAATGTGGACTAAAAAATCATTTCAATTTTATATGATAAATTTTCGATTGCCTGTATCCTGGATGATCTTCTGTATAGCCGGAATACTGTTCCAGGCGACAGCGATATCGCAGCCGTTATCTCCCGGGCCGCAGATCACTTTCTCCAGTGTGACAGTCGTTACCAGCGGTGCAGCGTTGACCAACGGAGAACGATCTGCGGTAAAGATTTTGACGGAAGAGGTTCAGAAAAGGACAGGGCTGAACTGGCAGGTATCTTCCACATGCCCGGCAGCAGGAGATGTAATCATCCTGAAACGCGAAGAGATAAATATTAAAGGAGGACCATCCTTTCCCAGGCAGCCTGAATTATCGCGGAAACCGGAATCTTTCAGGATAGTCTCGTCCGGGCAGCCGGGAAGGACAGTCATCCTGATCGAAGGCTTGGATAGCCGTGGCGTTTTGTTCGGGGTGGGGCGACTGTTGCGGATGATGCAATACAATAAGGGCAGCGTATTCCTGAAAAGCGGGCTCGCCCTGGCGGAGAGTCCTGTTAAAGAAATCCGCGGGCACCAGTTGGGCTATCGGAATACGGCAAACTCCTATGATGGATGGTCGCCGGAGCAATATGAGCAGTACATCCGTGAACTGGTGATCTTTGGAGCCAACAGCATTGAGTCCATCCCTATCTTCGAGGAAGAAAAAAGCCCGCATTTCAAGATCCCGCCGGATGAAATGAATGCCCGGATCAGTGCGATCTGTGAAACCTACGATCTTGATTATTGGATGTGGGTTCCTGCTCAGATGGACCTTAACGATAAAAATAAGCGAAGAAAATACCTGGAAACTTTCGAAAAGATCTGCAATTATTCGGTCCGGATAAATGGGGTGTTCTTTCCCGGCGGCGACCCCGGCGATAATCCACCGGAATTGGTATTGCCCTTGCTGGAGGATATGGCCGTTATTTTAAAAAAGCGCCACCCGAAAGCAGGTATATGGCTGTCTCTGCAAAACTTCACTGCTGAACAAAGCCAATACGTTTATAAATATGTACAGGAGAAACTACCGGTATGGCTCGGTGGATTAGTGACGGGACCCAGTAGTCCGCCGGTGGAAGAGACAAGGGCTGCTCTGCCGTCCAGGTACAAATTGCGTTATTATCCCGATCTCACCCACAACGTCCGCTGCGACTCCCCTATTCCTTGGTGGGATCCCGCATTTAACCTGACGCTGGGGCGAGAAGCCGTCAATCCCCGCCCTTACTTTTTCGCAGCTGTCTACAAGGCCCTTGAACAATATACGGACGGATTTATTTCGTATTCAGATGGCTGCCATGATGATGTTAACAAGTTAGTCTGGACCCGGCTGTCCTGGGACATTCATGCCAATGAGCGGGAGATCCTTACTGAATATTCAAATTTCTTCTTTGGCAGTGCGTTAGCGGAAGATGGGGCCGATGCCATATCGGGGCTGGAAAAGAATTGGGAAGGGCCGATTGTGGAGAATGGTAATATCCAATCCTGCCTGAAAACATGGAAGGGTCTGGAAAGTGCAAACCCGGACCTGGCCGGCAACTGGCGCTGGCAGATGTGCCTGCTGCGTGCCTACTACGATGCCTATACGCGAAAAAGGTTCATCTACGAAGACAGGCTGGAACGCGAAGCAAATAATGCATTGTCGCAGGCCGGTAAAACAGGGGCTGCGAAAGCGATGGAGACTGCATTGAACATCCTGTCGAGGGCGGAAACGGAGCCTGTCGAAACCGCCTGGCATCAACGTATCATCGACCTCTGTGATGCCTTGTATAAATCGATCAGCCTGCAGACCAGCGTGGCAAAATACAAAGCTTCCGGCGAGGAGCGGGGAGCCGTGCTCGATTTCCTGGACAGACCGCTGAACAACCGGTGGTGGTTGGAAGATGAATTCAAAAGGATTGGGAAATTGCCTGAAAAAGTACAGGAAAAGGCCCTTGATACGATTGCTAACTGGGAGAATCCCGGTCCGGGAGGTTTTTATGATGACATCGGAAATGTTTCCAAATCACCTCATGTGTACAGGGGCGAGCCGTGGGTGACGGATCCCCTGGCGCGCAAGAGCGGGGATCTCCCTGGTTATGATTGGTGGGATAATGGCTTCAGTAGGGAGAGACTGTCCTGGATGACAAACATGAGTTGGCCAATGGGTATGGAATATGACGGCCTCGATTCGACGGCGAGTTATACAGTACGTATTACGGGCTACGGAGAAACCCTGTTAAAGGCCAACGGCCGGCGTGTGACACCGTCCCGCTATGGGAGAACGATCGGTGCGATAAAGGAATTCCCCATCCCGCCTTCATTCATAGAGCATGGCAGGCTCGTATTGACCTGGGATCCGCTGAATGAAGACTTCCTGAACTGGCGACAACATTCAAGGTTGACCGAAGTATGGCTGATAAAGAAAAAACGGTGACGAACGGTTTTCCGCGGGAGGCAACACCTGATTTTAAGGCCAAAACCCGCAAGCCGGGCGGTCGGCTACTTCCCAATACAGAAAATGAAAACACCCGTGAATAGAGCCTTTCAGCAATTTTAGTCCTAGATCGGTAACATATCTTTCTATATAAATCTACAATTGGCGAATTCTTATTTTCTTGGATGTGATAGTTGCAAAAAATGGACGCTGTAATGTCTGCGTTTTTAGTAAATAGATAAGAGCCTGCGTAATCTCCTGCAATTCATCAAATGAATATCTCAGGAATAAGACGCTTAGACCTTTCGCGTGATGGGCAAATACCCATTCACCGAAATCTTTATCTTCGGTGAGAAGGAGATAATCATACTTCAAGGCTATTTCAATTACCTGCTCGTCGCTGATACCTCGCGCCGTTTCATAAATCGATGTAACCTCGAATCCTTACTCCCTAAGAGATTTTGTAATTTCAAAAGGAATGTTTTCATCTGCAAGGATCATGCAACAGCGATTACCGTTTCGTTGGAAATAACATCTGATGCATAGGCGAGTGCCGCATTAATGGCTGCTTCGGAAAGACCGGGATATGCTGTTAAGAGTTGTTTTTGAGTAGCCCCTTCCGATAATTTCTTTAAGATCAAAGCTACCGTGATCCTGGTTCCTTTAATGACGGGCTTTCCCAGCATAACCCCTGCACTGGATTCGATATAGTCAGTATATAGCATGTCTTTAATATTACATACCAAATATCGTTATTCTTTGCTGAGTTTTTAACTAAATTATTAGTGACAAGGCCCTATCCAACGAATATTACAAAACGCTAAATTTCAACACCTTGTAATTACCACCTACTTCTTTTCCCAACCTTTTATCAATACAGGGCAGTATCCCGATGTCAAGGCATTAGCTAAGGAAGCCGGTATCGCTGAAGAAACCGCCCGTGAACTGCTTTCCAATTCCATAAAGAGGATTTATCAGAGGAAACTCTTATGTGCTCTTGTTCCAAAATAATAAACGAATGGTCTTTCAGGATCTCGATAATCTTCTGCTCCACGATTATGATATCAATGCGCTATTCCAGCATCGTTATCAAAAGGCTGGAAGGAATGGCTGAACGCTAATGGCGAAAGCTTCGTCTTGGTCTTAAATAGCTTACTGAATGATTGTAATAATAGCCCTCCCTCCATCAGGAGAAAGGGCTATTATCATCGAACAATGTACTTATGCGTCTTTCAAAACTTTCATAAAATTAAAAGCGCCATCATCTCCTCACCCACCCCAGCTTCACACTTATTCCGTACCCCAGAGTCTTCACTGCTCCAACGGCATTCGTCGCAAACACCCCATTCACCTTTACCCCGCTCACCGCATTTGCATTATAACTCACAAAAGAGTCCCCATTCTTTTTCACCACATTGGTTACGCCATAATCCAGAAACAACCCAACATAAAGATTGCAGCGTCCGCCCACTCTCGCCTTCACTCCCGACTCCACGCTTGCCAGGACAGCGGCCTGCAGATCGGAGACGGAATTCTTATCATTCCAATTGCTCTGCGACCCAAAACCATGTTGCGGCATATCCTTGATCGTCACATTGACGTCCGGGTAATAGCCATATAAATTGAGCTGGCTCGCGCTGCTTTCCAATTTCATCTTCCCAGCGGGAATCAGCAACTTACCCCCTGCATTGGCGTACCAACGCCAATGGGAAGAGATACTTGTCTCATAAGCCGCCATCACCGGGATGGTAACAGCCCAAAAGCTCTGTTTCTCCTGGTAGCCCTTCGTAGTCACCTGGTATTGAAATGCCGAACCCGAAGCATCTACCATATTCTCCGTAAAAAAAGTATTGTCCTGTAAACTCGTCTTACCGGTATAATGATCGGCGCCGATACCGCTGACAATACTCCAATGTTTATGCACCGGAATCGAATAGAACAACCCGAAACCCTCGCCCAATCCAGCCTGGGACGAGGCACCGGACGCAGAATACTGCAACCTGGACAGCCCGGCATGAGCCTGCACCCCAATCTCCTGGGCCCGGGTAGACAATACGCCACCCAGGGAAAAAACAAGTAGTAACCTTTTTATATAGGATTGACCAAAATTCATGACAATTGATTAAATTAATTTACCAATAAATTCGTGGAAACTTTCTGCCCGTTGCTCAATTGCAGGCTGATGATATAGATGCCCGAACCTGTCGGCGCGGAAATGCTGTTCGTCGGGTGTACCGTGGTAAGCTGGGCTACTATTGTGCCTGTTACCGTAATGACGGACAATTTGGCCCCCTGCAGCTGCGCATCCGTGTAATTGGCCGCTACGGTAAACATAGTACGCGAATGCACCGGGTTCGGAGACACAGTGATCCCTCCGACCGCCGCACCCGGGGTCAAGGTCAACGGACAGCTCTGCACAGATCCATTATTTTTATCTACTGCCACCACATAGTACTGACCACTCAACGGCGTGCCTTCACTAAAGTAGGGCGCTGTTGCCCCTGCTATGGCGCTACCACTCTTATACCACTGCCAGCTCACATAATTGCCGCTCGTATTATCGAAAAGCAATGCGTCATTCCAGTGCGTACGGACAAGGGTGGTGGACCGGAAATTCAACGTATTGGTAACAGCAACAGCCGGCGAATAGTTGTTATTGCCACTCTGGGACGCCGTGATCACGGTCATGCCCGGTTGCAGCAACGTCAGTTGGTTACCGCTGATGGAGGCCACGGCCGTATTGGACACGGTATAGCTGACCGGTAAACCGCTGCTGCTGACGGCATTCAGGGTAGGCGGAGCTGCGCCGCCGCACCCGGCAACCAGGTTCTGCACCCAGCTGATCTGCTGCGGTATCCGTGTGATAGTTAAAAAGTTGCCGGTATAAGTAATGCTATAGTTACCCCCTGCGGACAGCGTACCAAGGTTGATAGCATAATTACCCACATCTTCCCCCGCAGCCCTGCTTAGGGTTCCGGTCAATAGGGAATTATTCCCGCCATTGACAAAGCCCGAAGCCGTATAGGTCAACAAGGGATCAGCAGCCCCATAGGCTTTCGTCCGGGCATCCGCTGTCACCGTCAATGTAGCCGGCGTAATAGTGAATTGGTTCCCGGTATAACTGATCGTATAATTTCCGCCTGCCGAAAGATTACCAATATTTATCGGGTAGTTACCGGCATTTTCGCCCGTTAGCCTGCTCAGCGATCCTGTTAACACCCCACTATTGTCGCTATTGACAAAGCCAGTCGCCGTGTACGTCAGCGCCGGATCCACCATTCCAAACACTTTGGTCTGCGGCCCTGCGGTCACTGTTAAAGAAGCCGGCGTAATAGTGAATTGGTTCCCGGTATAACTGATCGTATAATTTCCACCTGCCGAAAGACTGCCAGCGTTAATCGTATAGTTACCCACATTTTCACCCGCATCCCGGGTCAGCGATCCCGTAAACACAGAACTATTTTCGTCATTGACAAGCCCCGAAGCCATATAGGTCAACACCGGATCTGTACTTCCATAAATCCTGGTCTGCGGATCGGCGGACAGGGTCAGTGTAACCGGGTTGACAACGATGGCTCCATTGACATAGCTGATAGTATAATTACTGGCCGTAAAGGTTCCGCCGGAGGGAGCGCTGGCTACCACACTGCCGCTATAAGTGCCGACGGCCGCATTTGCCGCAGATCCGGCGCCAAACGTCAGTGTAACGCTACCCACCGTTTCCCCGTTTTTCAAACCACTCGCCGTAAACAAGGTGGACCCGTTTGCAACTGCCAGGGCCGAACCATAGTTTTTACTAGTGTCCTTAGTCGTGATGGTCAGATTCACAGGGTAAACGCTGCTGGGGAGGGTAGCTACATTCTGTGAAGTAGCCCCGATGCTGCTGCACACGATATTCCCGCTATAGGGAGAGTTAGCCACCTGAGCTGTAGCCGACAGACGTGCATATATAATGGTGCTATTCACTATCCCATTCGTCTGCGTTAAGACCAGGTTCCTGACATACCCGTAGCTGGCATTGGTCGACAGCTCAAATCCTGTGGGCGCCGCCAGCTTGATATCACCGGTCAGGAAGCTGCCTGCTATCGTAAAGGTGGTCTGGTTGATGGAAGGCAACCCATAGTCAGTAGTTAGCGTTGACAGGGAACCACTTGTGGTAATGGTGGGTGGATTCAATACGGTCAGTGTCAGGGGATAGGTATCACTCACGCAGCCAGTGTGGCTATTCGTAATGGAAAAATTATAGTTATACGTGCCTGGCTGCCCCGCGGGAATAGGTACCGTCAGCGGGCTGGATCCCAGGGCTGCATTAACAACACTATTGAATCCAGGCATAGCGGCCGTGCTGGCCGCGACAATGCTGTATTGGTCGGGGCTTCCGGTGGCGCCGGTATAAGGGATAGCGAAACTGGTAGCAGTACTGCTGACATCGCTGATCGTTCCTAAGCTAATGGTTTGGCCGTTCACGGTTACGCTCACCGGGTAGTTGGTTGGACCGGCGCCATTATCAAGCGCCAGGGTTCCGGTGTAGGTTCCCGCAGCTGTGTTCGCCGGAATCGGGATGGCAATGGGAGAGTTTTTCGGAAATGCCGTACCTGGAGCGATATTGGCCAGCGGTCCGCTGTCCCAGGTGATGGAATAGGTCATCGGCATGGTCTTTGGCATATAATAGGTTACTGTCAAATTTCCATCCCCGGCATTGTAACCCTGGGTATGAACAACACTGACGAGGGCAGGGTCTGCATAGCTGGATCCACCACCAGCGGAACTGGAGCCAGATGTTCCGGTACCACCGCCGCCACCGTAATAGCCGCCGCCGCCTCCCGGGCCAATATCGTTACCGCCATTTCCACCCTGGCCAAGGCTGCCATTGCCACCTGGAGGAGTAGACCCACTCACGCTACCTGCTCCGCCGGCTGACTGGGTACCACCCAAACCAGCCGTGCCCGAAAAATATCTGCCTATTTGACCGTCGCCGCCGGTAAGGTCACCCCCAGGGCCGCCAAAGATAGGTAAATAGTATTTGGCACCGCCACCACCACCGCCGGCCACCAGGATACGGTTGCTCAGCCCGGTTCCTCCTACCCGGATATCGGTAGCGCCACCGCCACCCGATCCTGTATGGGTAGGATTGTTCACAGCTCCTGTACCACCGCCATTCCAGCCTCCGGCATTACTGCCCGAACCAGAATTAACCACATAGCCGTTGCCACCTGCTCCACCTACATAAATATTCAGTGTCATACCAGGATTCACGCTATAAATGGCCTGTACCCGGCCGCCATTACCACCCGCTGCCCTGGGGCTAGACGACACGTACGTTCCACCCTGCGCGCCAGATGCATCGATATGCAGGCTGGAAACGTCCTGGGGTACCGTAAAGGTTTGTACGCTTCCCGTATAAGAAAATGTCTGGCTCGTAGCCTTAATCCCCTGCGCATAACCGCGCAGTCCGGAAAAAAGCAGATTTGCCGTCGTAGCCGTACTGCTGGCGCATACAGCCGGATTCGGACCCAATGTCAACGATGCCGCTTGATTCGCGATACCGTAGACGTCTATATTCTGAGAGGGGGCTCCAGCGCTCGCCACATTAATATAACCTGTGAGAAACCCGCTGGCACTGCTCGGAATCCTTACATAAATGGCCGTACTGCTGACGGTGCTGCCGGTTAGCGGCAGGATAAGCGGCGTATTGCGGTTACCCACAGTAGTAAAAGACGAAGAGGTACTCACCTCAAATCCATAAGGTGGATAAATGTAGATACTGTTGGACAGCCCAGTACCGCTCACCGCAAAGCTTTGCGAAGCACCCGGGCTGCCACTGTTGCTCGCAAATGGGCTTAAACTACCTGTGAGTGTAATGGTCTGCGCTGCCGCCTCAACAGTGAAAGCGAAAAATAAAATCGTGCAAAAGATAAATGCGTTGAGTCTACTTAATTTCATATTAAGCGTTTAGGGGTGTTGGGTGATTAACAAGGCCTCAACCAGGGTTAAGAACGTCGGCTTCCATTGTCAGTATCCGACAATAGGACTCCCCACGACAACCGGCAAGGCTTTCCCGCCAACCGCGACAACGGCTGGTAGCAAAGGCTGTTGTTAACAAACCATATTTTTAACAGTGAACCTTAGAATGGAAGAAAAGGCGAATGTTAGATTGGAGGCGATTTTTGTAACAAAGGATTTTTGATTTTATCATTAAGAATAGGAGTTATAAAAGGGAATAATTGTTTTCCCGTTCACAAAAGAAACGATTTATACGAAGAAAAATGTCCCCGAAATTAGCAGGAGGATTAATTAGCAGGCAGGATGTACTAAATCCGAAAAGCCACCAAATGCTTTGCAGTTACGGCTTTCATAGTTTATTGACTATATTTTGGAAAAAGACGGAACGACTTTTTTAATGACAAATGTCATTATTTTTTTCTTCGACGGGTTGCCGAAGCCTTCTTGCTGCGCAGCCGGCTAAGTGTTTCGCTGGCGATACCCATATACGATGCAATATACTTGATGGGTATTCTATTGGCCAGGTCTCCATGGCTTTGCAGGAAATGTTGGTATTTAAGGTCTGCATTTTTCATCCTGGCGAGAAGTGCCCTGTTCTCCGCATCCGCATAATATTTTTGGTATATTTTACGGGCGACGATGTTGAAGGAGGGGAATTTTTGAAACGTTTTTTCCAGGTCAGTAAAGGAGAAGGCCAGGAGTTCACAATCTTCAAGAGCCTGCAAATATTCAATGGCCTCTACCTGGAAGAAAAAGCTGTGGATGGCTGTCGCGAAATTATTTTCAGCCGTAATCCAGGTAGTGATTTCCGCGCCCCCGTCTTTGATATAGCCTCGTATTACACCCGAACAGATGAAAAAGGTATGGGTACTGATCTCGCCTGGTTTTATCAGTAATTCCCCTCTGCGGATCCGCAAAGGATAACATTTTCGGGTAATATGATCTTGTAGTCTTTTACCCAGGGGGTTTATCCATTCCAACATTTGCATCAGGGCCTCTGCTTCCTCTGGTTTTGCGTGTTCCTTTAATTCGATCGGCTTCATACGTTTTACGGGTTTCCGGGCCGTATATTTTTGGCAAAAATACGTTAGTAGGACTACCCTTTGTGTTTTATTCCCCCTTGATCTTTATCATCTACGGAAGTCCTTTGGTCTTCGTAAAGAGATACCAATGCCGGTTGTAGGTAAATTTTATCATTTACCAATTTCTTCCAACTTTCCCAGGAGAATGAGTTCTGGGCATAGATTCGTCGGTTCTTCACAAATCATTTTCCCAGCGATCAAATAAATTTAAACATATAAAAAAACATACTTATTCTACATAATTCATATATTTGTTCAACTACTTATTTCATCCTGATTCGCGTACTTATTCCATCCTCATTCGCCCATATTTTACCGTAAATTTTCTATCTGACTACTGACCCGATCCAGCTGATGCCGGCATTGGAACGGGTTCTTATAGTAATTTTCCTATTGTTTAACCATTAAATGAATGTTTATGCCTTACTCTCCACTTCTCATAAAGCCATTCAGGGAAGAGCTCACCGAATCTGGCGTCACGGAATTGATCACCGCAGACAGTGTGGATACTTTCATGAAAAACCCGAAAGGCGTCGACATGGTCGTAATGAATTCAGTATGCGGCTGTGCAGCAGGAATGGCCCGTCCCGCCGTAAGGCTCGCCCTGGAGAATAATAAAAAGCCGACCAGGGTCGCCACTGTATTTGCAGGGCAGGACCTGGAAGCAACAGCCCGTATGCGATCCTACTTTGCCGATATCCCACCATCTTCGCCTTCTATTGCCATCTTTAAGGATGGTGAATTGGTTTATTTTATTCCCAAGCACAGGATAGAGAGTAGGGATGCACATGCAGTCGCTCAGGACCTGATTTCGGCATTCGAGGAATTCTGTTGATCTCAGATTGGGAGTTATATAAAGTCCCTGTTTCCCAAAGCATGTTGTATCTAGTTTATCTTTCTCATTAATGGCATGGATCGAACTGAAACAAGCTCCCTGACATAATGCACCAGTATGATGATCGGGCTGGCTAATAATCCGTCGGCCATATATTAATATATAGGCCGTCATAAATTTCTAATAGCGAATTACTGATTAGGGATTTTATCATCAGTATATTTTATCATTCCCCAATACAAAATGTAAAAAGTATTGTTTCTCAATAAGTTGGATACTCCGAGGTACAAAGGAGGGACAAACATTTTAAAAGACCAGCTTAGTTATTGATTTTCAATGTTAGCCGAATTGTAAAGATATGAAAACGCTGTGTTTCGGTTGGGGCAGATCCCTAGATGTTAAGGTCAATAGACGGTTACAAACTATAAGGAAAGGTCAACTTGTTGGTTTTGATATCTTATTAGTAAGATATAAGAGAACCCTATCCAAGTTTTATTTTATTCAATTGATTTTGAAATGTAGAAAAGTTCTTTACTCCTAGTCCTCCTATTGTTTTGTAAATTGTGGTCATGAATCAAGAACTAATTTACTTAGATAATAATGCTACGACCAAGCTTGACCCTCGTGTTTTGGAGGCGATGATGCCTTTTCTGACGAATCAATACGGAAATGCAGCGAGTAATCATGAGTTTGGCGTGGCTATTAATCAGTATGTAAAAGAAGCAAGGGCCAACATAGCTGAATTAATTGGATGCGACGACCACGAAATAATATTTACCTCGGGAGCCACCGAATCTATTAATCTGGCAATCAAAGGAATAGCGGAAAGCAACCAGGGTAAAGGTAAACACATTGTTACTGTTGTTACCGAACACCCAGCCGTTTTAGACACCTGTAGACATTTGGAACGGCAAGGTTACGAAATTACATATTTACCAGTAGGTCCTGATGGTTTACTAGATATGCATAATGTCGGGCAGAGTATAAGAGAAGATACTATCTTGGTAAGTGTCATGCTGGTAAATAACGAGATCGGGGTAATACAGCGTATCGAGGAAATTGCAGAAATAGCCCATGCAAAAGGTGCATTTTTTATGACCGATGCTACACAGGCTGTTGGCAAAATCCCAGTTCTAGTAAATCATTTGGGGATTGATTTAATGAGTTTTTCAGGTCACAAATTTTATGGCCCCAAAGGCGTAGGCGCCTTATATGTCCGAAGCAAGCGACCCAATAAGGCAAAGTTGAATGCCCTCATCCACGGAGGGGGGCATGAAAAAGGGTTAAGAAGTGGCACCTTAAACGTCCCAGGAATCGTAGGAATGGGTCAAGCCGCTTGGATAGCGAGAAAAGAAATGCAGGCTGATGCCCAACGGATTGGCAAAATCCGAGACTATATTGAAAAGGAGTTGTTACAGATTGACCATGCATTTCTGAACGGCCATTCCAATCAACGCCTTTACAATGTAACCAATATTTGCTTCGAAGATGCGGACGCAGACGCGATGATCATTGATCTAAAAGATATTATGGTTTCTAATGGTTCTGCATGTTCTTCTACTTCCGTCGAACCTTCCCATGTCTTAATGGCCCTGGGGCTAACTGAACGCCAAGGCTTCTCATCCCTTCGGATAAGCCTCGGTCGATTTAATACACAGCAAGAGGCTGTGATTGCGGTGAAATCCATTAAAGAGATTGTGACGAATCTAAGGTTAATGAATGTTTGACCCGTGAAAAACAATCCATCAAATCATCTTTCAGAAGAGGACATTCGGGCTAAAGTTGCCTATCAATGGCTAAAAGGTTATAGCTTCGTCGATAGGGAAATGCCGAAAGCATACCTTCTGGTAACAGAGGTAACTTCAGACCTATTCCGGGCAAATATTAATTGCTCGCCTATCGATATAATCTCAGATGTGCATACAGGAGGAATACTTATTTAACCATCTGAATGCAGGTTGAGTCAAAGTCTTTTTATACCCATTACGAATTGAAAAAATCAAATAATCCTATTACCTTCGGCCCAACCATTACTCAAGACCTTGCATATGGAAGTTAAACCAGACTATGGACCCGTAGGAAAATTTTTTGAATTTCAGCCTGTATACCGAGTGCCTCCCTATCAAAGAGCCTACGCCTGGGAGAAAATTGAAATAGAGGATTTTGTCAAGGATCTTCATGCCTGTTATGACAAACGGAAATTTTCAGAGCCAGTTGTGCATTTTTTTGGTCAAATTGTATGTATAAAAGGAGAACTACCAGGAACTGATCAATTAAAATATTATGAACTTGTTGATGGTCAACAAAGAATTGCCACCTTCGTTTTACTGGTAGCTGCCTTAATTAATGTTTATAAAGAGATAATTGCCACTGAATTAGAAGGTAATATGAACTTGAATAATGAGAGAGGCATTTTGCAAGGGCGAATCCAACAGTTGACCAAACGTTATTTTGCATTTCAGCTAGAAATCGATGAGAGTTTTCAAGATATTAATGTACTTGTGTTATGCAATCGGGATCGGACGTTTTTTCAATCATTCCTTAAAGACATAAATACTGTAACAGAAAGGGAATCTCATAAACTTATAAAAGAAGCTTATGCTTTGATTAATAATAAAGTAAAAAGCTTAATCGGCGTAGGTAGCCTAAAGGATCGAATCGGGAATTTGAAGGATATCGAAAAAATATTGGAACAGGATTTTTGCATTCTAAACATGGTTACCGATGATCGGAAAGCAGCTTTTAAACTTTTTCAAGTGCTTAATAATAGAGGAAAGAATCTGACAGAAGGTGATCTGCTTAGAGCCGAATGCCTACGTATGTTGGAACCTCACCAAAACGAACAGGAAATTACTGAAAAGGCATGGGATCATATTCTATTAGATAAACCTACTGATACAGAAGAGTTTTTACGAGCTATTTATAGCAGTTATACTGGTCAAAAAGCTGGAACCAATTCTTTATTCAATGACTTTCTTTTGAAATTTCTACCTGAATCTGAACATGAGCAAATAGACAATGTTGCCGCCAGCCGGATAAAGGATGAGGTAATTAAGATAGAGGAAGATGTTATTTTGTTGCGTAAAATATCAAGCGGCCAATGGCCCTATGAGTCTAGACTACCAGTAGAACACTGGGATCGGAATAAATTGCCACTATTAGTACATGCTTTAGGCCATAAAGAATGTTTGCCGCTCTTGTTATCCGCAAGAGAACTAGCTCAACCTTTGTTTAGCGACATTGTCAACCTTTTGGAGCGCTTTGCTTTTCGATATTTAATAATTGGAAATCAATATGTTGGAGATCTTATCGATCTTTATAATGAAGAAGCAAGAGCTATTAGAGATAATCCTGGGGCTTATACCATCGATCGATTAAAATTAAAGCTTCAACCCCTAATGGATAGAGTCGATGAAGCTATGTTCCGACGCCAATTAGATGATTTTAAATACACACGCCAAGGTAAAAGCAATAAACCCCTTAAGTACTTCTTACTATCTGCTGCATATTACTACCCTTGGTATATTGCTGGCGCAAATGGTTATCCCACCTATACTGAGAAACAGATTGTATACGATTTTACCGATTCCACTATTGAGCATGTATATCCATATAATGGGGTAGGTGCAATTGTACACGCCACTTTAGAGCCTCTAAAAAATACATTAGGCAATCTTACCATATTAGGAAATCTGGATAATCGAACAGGCGCTAATGATGATTTCGCGACCAAAAGACCTATATATGAAAAGTCTTCTTTAATGATCAATAGGGAGGATATTTCAAAAAGAATAGCTTGGGATGCGCAAGTAATCCAAATCCGGACCGAAGAGCTGAAAAATATGGCATGTGCGATCTATCGCTTATAAGGAACATCGCTTATAATGCGATCGGTAAGATCTTCCAGGCTGCTATAGGCTGAGGGATTGTTCTTGATATCCTGATTAATTAAACTAAGTCCGCAATTGGCATATTCTTCTATTGCCATTTTTACGTTGTCTCCATCTTTCAGGAACTCAAAAGAATCGTGCTGTGCAGAAACCAGCAATAGTAAATTTTTTTGATGCACTGAGGCAATATTAATCCATCGAAAGGGTTTATGGACTTTCTGAATGGGCTTTCTCCGCCCATCCTTTATACCTAAAACAAAGGCATAAACAAATAATTCCCACATTGTTTGAAAGGGAAATTCTTTGCGTTGCCTTCTACCTTCTGCATCTTTTTGACTAGGGCATAATCTACCGTTGAAGAGTCTGAGATAATAATCCTCATCAATATTCATTAAGGCATTGTCGTCTATAATAGCTGATTCAATCATTATTTTAATTTTAGTACTTCGGAATGCTGGTCCTCTTGAGTTGTTGCATTTTCGCTCATTCTCAATTCGTATGCATGGCGGATTTTATCATTTTTTTGAATCAGTTGTCGTACTTCATCGTTTTTGATACTTTCCGGATTCGCAGTTGTAGCATCATCTTTTATAATAATAATCGACTGCCTGAAAATATCAATCATCGTCTTAATCGAACTCAACTTATTATTACCGCCCAATGCAGAGATAGGAGCATCCGCCACAAACGGAAAATGCTTTTCCCAAACTTTATTTGATACCGAAAGAACAGCCGCGACAAAGGAGATCTGTAAAGATACTTTATTAGCCTGATTGATATTCGTCATTCGTCTACCCTGCTCATCTACGGTATAAACTTCTTGATTTTTATAATCGACCCGCACATTTCCAGATAAAGCAGCATTCGTTCTCGTCATATTATTAAAGTATTCGTTTGCTTCATGTTCAATATCCTGAAGCAGCTTTCCAAGAAAATCCTGATGTAACCTCTCTGCATGGTCTTTTATCCTTCCAGCCAACTGCATCCGTTTTCGTTCGATTTCATTGGAAGATTGGCTGATTAATTGCTCTGACTCTTTTTCCTTTTCATGCAAGTTTCTTTCTATTTCGTCCATCCTTCCAGCTAAATGATCAATCCTTCCTTTAGAAGCCTCTAAGTCAACAAATAATCGATCTCTATCCTTATTTAATTGTACCAAATTCACTTTTTCTAAATCGCTTCTGTCAACTTTAATCTTCTTTTCCTCTTCAATGCGCTCGGCCACAAGTCTAAGCTCATCCTCTTTATAATCAATTATCTCGCGCACTCTATCTATTTCACCTTGCGTTGCGCGCAGCTGCTCTTTAAAATCACTAACATCATCAGGGAGATGATCCATTGCCATCTTCATGGTATCCGCTGTATCACTGAGTGTATTAATGATAGCCACTTCTCTATCTAGTGCTTTTTCATTAATGTGTTGTGCAATATGCTCATAAGGATCCGATCCTTCAGGCGCGGCTGTTCCACAAACCTTACAAATATGCTCTTGCAACATTTGTTGAATAAAATCCTGGCGAATAGGTTCTGGAATTTTTTGTTCTTCTTTCCCTTTTCTGTAAAGCTGTAGAAACTTGACGAAATGTTGTTTCATTGGTGCATACATCCAACTATTTAAAAGAAAATTTCTATTATGCTCAAATAAAACTTCTCGATATTTTTGTTTTTCTGCAAGCTCTTTCCCAAAACTCTTTATCTCTTGTAATAATTTGGCGCACTCTTCATACCTTGATAGTTCCTTCAGTTTGTCATCCAGGACCTTTTGTTTGATATCCCGTTCTTTGTATTCATTATCCAGCTTATCCTTTAGATCATTTAAATTATCTTTAATATCATTTATTTCATTTGCTAACTTAATCTTGGCCTTTTGTACTTCAATATTGCTATCTACTTTGCTTTCAAATTCATATTTAAGGCGTTCGTACACGTTATTGGCATATCGACTGGCTTTGGCAAAATATTTTATCCCAGAAAGCTCACTTATCGCCCTAGTGAAATCTGAGCGTTTGCTTAATTGCAGCAACTTACTGATCCCTTCCCCCTGAAATAAGAAGTACCGGGACAGGTTTTTAGGAAAATACTTGTTTAACTCATGACGAGCTTCCTCACCTGAATAAGTATCGCTGTCATACGTAATAGCTTTACGCTTGGTTATCATCAGATCCGAATCAGCTGGCTTATTCCAGTCTTCTTCGCTTATTTTTTGGATCCGATAATTTCTAGTAACTATGTATGAGTTATTGTCGTCATCTTCAAAAGTCAAGGATACGGAAACATTTAGACGATTGAAGGCGGCACAGTTCTTTTTAGCCAACCTATTAGCCAATCCCTCGCCAAACTCTGACGTCGATTTCCAGTCTTCGGCTGCTGAATCATATGCTTCATTATATAAAACCCAATTATAAGCATCAAATAATTTGGACTTGCCCGTATTATTCTGTCCTATGATCAGGGTTGCATCCGCATCAAAATAAAATTTGTTATTATCCTCATAATAGGACATGAAATTGCATATCTCAATGGACTTAATAATCACAGCTTAACTATTTGATGAATTTATACTATTGTCAATCCACTGATATAATTTATTCTCAATAACGGAGGAGCCAGCTTCAGCCTGATTAATTTTAGGGTCATCATAGACCTCATCAATCAAGTTCATAATCATATTGTACTCTGCCTGAGAGGTCTCTTTTAGCGAAGAAAGTAATCTTTCGATTTCTTTTCTTACATTACTATTTTTAACGCTACTCATATTAACTCACATTTTTGAATAAATATCCAAATCGAATTCCTTCGCTACCTGCTCCAGGGACTGTAGGGCCTGGTATTGATTTAATGCCGAACTGGCAAATTCGTATACTCGTTTTAATTCATTCCGTAATATACTTCTTTCCATCATCAAAGTTCCTTCAAAAGATCCGTCATTAAGCATAGGCACCACTATCATATCATAAATTACCGCATTTTTTTTTTCAGGATGTGTTCTTAAGATACGCCCTCTGCGTTGAATAAATTGTTTCGGGTTGCCAGTACTTGCACAGAAAATGGCTGTTTCAGCTCTCCCTATATCTACCCCCTCGTCTAAACATTTCATTGCCGTAAGAACCGAAATTTCCCCTTTTTCAAATTGATCCAAAAGCCTACTCCTTCCCTTTGTCATCCCAATAAATTGGTGTTGACTCAATCCAAATTCAAGTGAAATTATCCTTGAATATTCATTAATCAATTTAGTATCGACAGCATTTTCACTATTACCGTTCCCTTCCGGCACGTACACCAGTACATATTTTAGCTCTTTATTTCTCTTTACCAATTCTTGCAAGATCTCTCTTAGCGCTTGGAATTTTCTCGAGGCCCGATGGATAATCCTCTTCCTTTTTAGCAACAATGCTGTAGCAATTGGATTATCTTTAAATCCTTCTTCTGCAATGAAATATTTTATCAATTTTTTTGAAATAGCCTTATACTCTCCCAACTCATCTTCCGTAAGCGAGACTAGTATTGGATAATAGTAATACTCACATAGATACCCCTGCTGTATCGCGTCGGAAATGCCAAATTGAAAAGTCGGGTTCAAACTTGCATGAAAATAATCCAAAATTGCGGCGGTTCCCTTTTCGTCAAAATGCCGAATCGGTGTTGCTGACAGCCCTAATCTCCTATTGATTTGTTTGGGATACAGATTTAAATGCAATTCAGTTCCGAAGTTATGTGCTTCGTCCGCAATCAACATGGATTCAGGCGATAACCTATAGAGCACATACTGAAACCTTTCAGTTTGGAAGGTAGCATAAGTAGCAATTATACAAAAACTACTCTTTTCTTGTCCGTTTAAACTGTATATAGCTTCTTGATACCAATCCTTATTTTCACTGTTCGCTAATATCACATTTTTGCAAACAATTTCTTTTACATCCTTTTTCCATTGAACTGCGATATCCAAGGTAGGCACCAATATTATCAGGTTGATTTTCCCTTCCGACTCCAATAGATATTTGGCACAATATAGGGCCGTGATTGTCTTACCCGTACCAGTAGCCATCTCAAAGAATCCCTTATATTCATTCTGTGCCCAAGCTTTTATTGCATTTTGTTGATATGATCTTAGTATTACCGGATCTGACATCGAATCAAACGTTTTATTTCTTTAATCCATAAGTCCCCTGGGTATAAGATGTAAAATATTTATCTTTTGAACTTGTAGTGAGGGTAATATTGTCACAGTGCCGCCTTAACTGAGTACCGACTACATGATCCGGATTTACCGTCTTAAACATATATAAATTATTTTCAACCACCTGTTCAGTGATTTCTCTAATAGAAAGGGGCCTTTTCTCCTTTTGCAATACTTCCACGATGGCTTGGATAATCGTTTTTGCTGGCATTAGGCGAGTTGTTTTAATCCTTTTTCAATAGCGTTAATTAAGAATTCTTCTCCTGTAATATTAGTCTTTTTTTCAATTTCATTGGAGATGAGTTCCAATCCATCGTCAATATGCATTTTTACATACTTGGCAATATCTTTATCTGACTTGTATAAGTTGTAATGAACACAAATGAGGGCAATATAATATTCTGCATAGTCCCCAAATAATACTTTGACACTATATTCCTTACCCTGAGCATCCTGTATGGCAGCCAGCTCCATCTTTTGGTCCCGAGCCAGAGAATAAGCGAAAGCCATACGAGCAACGACGTTCTCCGCTCCAAGGTTCAGCTTGCGGGTAAGGACCGTCACGATCTCTTTATTTCGTTTGGAGGTCTTAATACTATTGAACATGCTCGTTTTGATTGCGATAGGTTTTAAATAGTTTTTCGGGCTGAACGGACTTAAACTGGGACTGATACTGGCTTACCTGTTGGATAAGATAGGTCTTGCCGATGCGGGGTAATAACCACCGGTATTCATTTTCGGTTAACTCCTTTTCCAAGAGAGGGAAGATTACTACCTGGCTCGATATATTAGGGTAAAAATCGACAATGATATTACGAGCATGCTCTTGGTCGAACTTTTGCAAAGGGCTATCGATAAACACGGGGAAGCGGATATTGGACTCGTCTACCAGTGACTTTAACAACGCAGTGGCATATAACTGCTGTTCGCCCTTGGATAATCCATCCTTATTTATAATATCATTGTTATAATCGTACAGCTCGATATCGATCAGGTCACCCTCGATAATTACTTCCACCTTATTTATAAAGTTGGATTTGTGCATCAGCCGGTTTAGCTCCTGTAAGATGTTCTTCTCCAGGGATGCTTTTTTCTTTATTTTCAGCTTATGGATGAAAACATCCAGCTCGCCGATCAACCTGGCAGCAACTTCGTCCTTTGCCATATCCAGTTCTTCTACATTGACTTTTTTGGTAAGCTCCGATTCCTGCCGATCTAGGCTATTATTTTCGGTTTGCAACGCCAGGCGTTTGGCTTTCAATTCTACCAACTCGTTTTCCAGGGCCTTAATCTCGTTGTCTAATTGGACTTTATCGTTGCGGATGGCTTTTATCACCGGATCGGTTTCCTTTGATTCTGAGTCCTGTAGCTTCCTGGAAATACTGTTGTATGAGCTTTGCTGAATCTTAAGTTCGGAAATTAGCTGCCGGAAGCTTTTTGTAAAAGCATTCTGCACGTTTTCATAGATAGCTACGAAATGGTTGTGCTGTTCCGTCGAAAAATTCAGCAGTGGTTTGAATTGAACCTTATCTTCGGGCAATAATGCATGTCCGATAATGTCTATCAGCTGCTCTTCTTTTTTGGCAGTTAGGGCCAATTTTTCCTGGTTTTTCTTCAAGGCCCGTTTGATAGCGTTCAATTTACGTTGCAAAAGACTGGCGGTTTGTTGTTGATCGCTGACCTCCTGTTCGTTCTCCAACTGCTGAATGGCTGCACTTAGCTTATTCGCAGCAATGGCAAAAGGAGCGAGTTCCATAAGGTCTTTGAACTCATTCTTGAGCCGAGAGCCTTCAACAGTAAGATGATCGCGCATTTCCCTGAAATGGATCAGCTCCTCTATGGTAATGGCCATGCCTTCACGAATTAATCTCTCCTGCAGCTTATCCGATGCCGCTTTTTTTAGGGCGAGTTCTTCTTGTTTCTCTTCGATCCTTTCGTCACCATGACTGATGAGCTTCCTGTTTTGTTCAAGATGTTTTCGCACCTTATCCAAACGATCGCTATCACCAGACCTGGCTGATTTTTTTCGCAGACGTAATCGCAAGTTTTGCAAATTCTCTTTCAGATCAAGATATTTCTTAATACCTAATACCTCACCATAGGCTTGGCTCAGTATCCTTTTTTCCTCGGTAGATCGGATCTCCGCCAGCGAAACTATTTTCTCTGCATCAAAGAAGAAAAATTTTGCAATTTCCTTTGGGAGGATAAAATCATGAATAAAAATTTCATGCCCTACTTCACGGGTGAGTTCATTAACGTTTCCATCAATCAGAATTTCTACCGTCTCTTGGTAATTATCTAAAGTATAGGTTCGGGTGATTTGTACCCTTTGACAAGGAATAGAAGGGATGAGCAACTGAGTGAAAACAATTGAAACACTGAATTGTTGAGTCGATTTGACATCCAAAGTATAAATAGACTGCCCCTGTTTAACAGGTTCATCAAATGCCAACTGCGGCTGATTAATAAATCTCTTGCTTTTGCCAACAGCATGGCGATTCATAATCTTTTCACAAAAACGCTTGTAGCCCCCCGATTCATAAATTTCCTTCCGGTAGCGCTCGTCCACCTCACCCATTAATTTTCCGTAGAGACACCATACCAAAGAAGTGAGCAGCGAAGTCTTACCAAAACCATTGTTTCCAGATATGATAGACACGTTGTTTTCCGTATCAACGGAAAGATGTAGTTCATTAACATCTTTATAAACTCTGAAATTGTTGATGATGATTTTTTCGATTAACATTCCTTCATTTTCTTTTCAAGAAATTTTTCCAGATAGGTTTCCATATCGTTCTGAAGACCATAGTTGTTCACCAGGATAATTTTTGATTTTTGTATTTCCAGCAACTCATTTATCATTTGAAGATCGTCTTTGTTGTCACAGGATTGCTTCAGAATTTCTTTCTCAAAAACCTCCTGATCATTAAAATCGGCGCCCTTAAGCTGCGTACCGTATATTTTATTGTAAATATCCGCTACGCTATGCTTGAAAAGGGAATCCCGGTGCCAGATGACCTGGATGGCTACCAACTCCTGATAACTGATCAGGCTGATATCCGGGTCTTTTTTGTGAATATCCTTTTGGGCCTTCAATAATAACTCCAGCAAATAGGCCCTTTTTTCTTCTTTATAAGGGCCCCATCCCTCGCTGCCATTCCTTCGGGTAGTCTCTCTCCAATCCTCATGATTTCGATACTCCATCAGGATGTCCCTGAATTCCATTAAGGGCTCCATCCACTCTTCACCATTTACAACTAGCGCCTCCATCGACTTGTCTCGTTTTACCACCGTGCATACCCAGCAGCCAAAACGGCTATTCCCGCAGGAAGGCGTAGTATCGTCAATCACTAACGGACAATCCCCGCCATTGGCATTACGGTATAAAGCATTCAGTTGTTTATTGTCAGAACCCCAGGGAGAAGGGGTCTGGTTGAGATATTTCCATACTTCCTGGGTTTCTACGTCCTTTATAGGCGCAAATACAAAAGCATTGGGAAGTACATGTTTCCTTAATCGTTCGCTTTCAATGTGAATTTTATTTTTGGCAATGCTCCGGGACCGGCTAGCGCTTTCATCACTTCGGGTACCCAACAAAATAATGGCTTGACCAACTTCGCTTATTTTGTTCTTAATGAACTCAGTAGTAGGGCTTATTTTCAACCTTTCCGTACACCATCTAAAGGCATTATTGGGCGCAGGGTAACCTAATCCTATGAGATTTACCCAAAAGGTGTCTTCCAGCTTGGGGGTAGTTTTTACCACATAAAAGGGCATGGACTGTGTCAAAGCCGCCTTTTCTATGTTATTGAGTACCGTATTGGTGTATTGAATGATTTTAGGGTTCTCAACCAGTGTATTATTGCAAACTACATAAACAGGACGTGTCCTAAGTATATCTGAAATCCCTTTCAATGCATTCCAGACCAATTGAAGTAACATGGTCGAATCTTTACCCCCGCTAAAACCTACAATCCAGGGAATTTTTCCATCGTCAGCAAAATATTGCTCTGTTATTTCTTCCTGTAATATATTAACATCTAAAGCCATATAAAATATTTATAAAAGAATTTTTACCTAAATTCTTAATTTATTACTACTTAAAAAGAGCCGATTTGTGCGCAGTAACCAATTAGCCTAAAAAAAATCAGATTTTCCCTTTCCCAGTCCGCTTTCCTTTCGCTGATATCATTGTCAGTTCCTCAAGGAGTTTTACCTTCTCATCCTGATCGATATCTTTAGTCGATACAAAAAAGTCTTTTAAATCCCGATTTATTGTAACCGCAATTCTTAAAAAGGTGGAAAGTGGTGGTTGAATGGTATTGGTTGCCCACTTTGAAACTGTGGCAGCCTCATAACCTAATGTATCGGCTAAATCTTTATTAGATACTCTTTCCTCTTTCAATATAACGGCTAATCTGTTAATTATTAAGTTATTCGAGCTTCTTTTTGATTTTATTAATTGACTCATTAAATGAACAAATTGTTCTTGTGAACAAAAGTAAATCATTAATCGTTGGCGAAAATTGTTATTTAAGATATATTAATTACGATTGTGGATTCATTTATCTAAATTTAAGAACAATAAATTTTATTGAAAAGTAATATTGGGTTAAGTTATGAACCTAAAAATTGAAGTTTGTGTATAACTCCGACTCACGAATATACTAAATATATTAGCATCCGACTTCAGTTTGTGTTGTAGCCTTCGCTGATATTGAAGCCTTATCGCTTTTAGTACAGGCCGGGCTTAGACTTTTGCTCATTCTTCCGCTTAATGATATGCTTCTTTCCTATCCGCTGGGTTGGAACAATACCCGATTTAATCCAACGCCGTAAGGTTACAGAAGTAATGTTCAATAAAATGCAAGATTCGCTTATTGTAAGGAATTCCTTTCTCCCAATAGCAATATAATCAGCATCCACCTTTCTCCTGTTTGTGGGAACCATAGGATTTGTAGGAAATGGAGGATTCGCTACGCAACTGATCTTTTCATCTCGCTTTGAGAGTCTGTATGCACTTCTATTACAGGCACGGGAACAATATCGTGTATAGATTTTCTTAGCAGTAAATGGCTGTTTGCAATGTTCACAGGTTTTCGTTATCCGGATATTACTACTCATATTCTTTGTGTTTGGGTATTTCTTCTTTTGGTAGCCTGAAATTCCCCTTAAACGACACCCGAGACAACTATAGTTGTACAGAATAAAATCATAAGCGATAGTACAGCCAAAACATTAGTATATGCATCACTTCCGCCAGCACATAGATTTTTACAATCAGCCGATCCGGCTGACCGAAGAACAGCAACAAAAACCGACACTTGTTATTCGGGAGTTCTTCAAAAACTTACATCTGGTTGAAGTCCGGCAAAAGCTGTGGGACTGGTTAGAAACGGCCATCGCGGCCGAATACGGATTATTCGAGGAGGCTACAGATAGAAGCGGTCTAATACAGTTTTACAGCCAATTGGAAGAGCTGGTCGAAGCTGCCTATCTGATCGATTGTAAAATCCTACCATGCTGACCATCGTTCTTGCGATGCTGACCACCTGGGGATGATGGCCTGTTCTGTAATCTTGTAAAGAGCTGGTGGTACAAAAATAAGGTTCTATTTCTTTCTGAGCGACTCTCCTTTAAGTTCAAGCCGGTGAGCGGTATGGACCATTCGGTCCAAGATCGCGTCAGCCACCGTGCTGTCACCGATGATCTCATACCATTTACCCACCGGGAGCTGAGAGCTAATGATGGTCGATTTCCGACCGTGTCGGTCTTCAATAATTTCCAGCAGGATCATTCGTGCGGTGTTATCCAGGGGCTGCAAGCCAAAGTCGTCCAGGATCAGCAGGTCATAGCGTTCGATCTTGGCGATCTCCCGGCCATAGGAGCCGTCGGCCTTCATCATCTTGAGTTTGGAGAACAGCTTCTGGGCATTAAAATACAGGGTTCGATAGCCTAACTGGCAGGCCTGGTGCCCCAGGGCAGAGGCCAGATAGCTCTTTCCCACGCCGGTGGACCCGGTGATAAGGATATTTTCTTTTTTGTCGATAAAGCTGCCATCGGCCAGTCGGAGCACCTGTGTTTTATCCAGACCACGGCTGCTGACAAAGTTCAGTTCTTCGATGCTGGCCGCATAGCGGAAGTGGGCCAGCCGTAGATGACGGCTCACCTTTTTATGTTCCCGGTCTTCCCATTCTGCCTGGATCAGGGTATTGATCAGTTCGTCGTGGGTCAGGTCTTGATGCTGGCGGCTGTCCAGCAGGGATTGATAAGTACGTAACATACCCTGCAGTTTCAGCTGGGCCATTTTGTTGAGGACAATACTACTCATGGTGTTGTTTTATGTGATTGGTAAATGGATTTATTGATAGGCGGCTGCTCCCCGGATGTTGGTATGATCCGGCAGCGTCTGACCGGGCGAGGTGTCCTCGCCGAAGGCGAGCTGGTCGAGTCCGGATTGGAGTATCTTTTTGATGATGGTGTAGTTATATGCCCCGAAGTAAGTAGCTCTTTCAACGGCCTGTATCAACCGCTGGCGGCCGACCTTTTTCTCATAGCTCAGGATGCCCACGCAGCTCCTGTAGGCTGTTTCCGGATAGGCAGCCACTTCCAGGATATGGGTGATGTAGTCTTTGACGGTCGGGGATATGGTTGCTGCCCAGCCGATAAATTTATCCGGGTTCCATTCACTAACGAACTGGTGAGAGGAAGACATATGATCATGTATGGTAGAGTGCCCATACCGCTTTGAACTGCGGGCATGATAAGCAATGCGCTCCTTGTTGTAAAAGACAGACACCTGCGTGGCCGAGTAAATGATCTTCACCCGGCAGCCGATATACCGATAGGGAACGCTATAGTAGTGCTTGTCTTCGGATAGTTGTATATACCCGTTCTTCATGACGGTGACCTCTTTGAACCTTTTGAGCTCATAGCGGTCTGCCGGCAAGGGTGCCAGCAGCTGCTTTTCGTCTTGTTCGAACAGCGTCCGGCGGCTGACGGGTCGTTGCTGGAAGCTTTTGCCGTTGTGTTTATCCAGCAGCCCGTCTATAGCGGTGTTCAGCGCTTTAAGGCTATAGAATACCTGATTGCGCAAGGGGGCGAAGATCCGCGAGTAAGCAATGTTCACTGCACGCTCCACATGGGCTTTATCCCGGGGCTTATAGCTGCGGGCGGGTAGTACGCTGGTCCCGTAATGGTTGGCAAAATCCAGGAAGTCAGGGTTCAACTCCGCCTCATACTTATCTGCCTTGATGACGGCACTCTTCAGGTTATCGGGCACCAGGGCTTTCGGTACCCCGCCAAAGAAGTGAAGGGCGTTTTCGGTCGCGGCTATAAAATCCTCCTTACGCTGGGAGGCCACTGCCTGTACATAGGTCAGCTGGCTATAACCCAGTATCGCCACATATACTTCCACCTCGGTTACCTCGCCAGCGACCGGGTCCACGACAGACAGCTTCTTACCAGTAAAATCAATAAAGAGCTTATCGGCAGGTGTATGTTCAAAAAACAGCGTGGCCGACCGGCTCCGCTTCCACTGGCTAAAATGGGCACAAAACCGGGAATAACTGAAGCCCGCAGGGKATTGCTGCTTGTACTCGCCCCAGAGCACCCAGCGGGTAACGCCGGTCCGGGTCAGTTCCCGTTCAAAGTAGGGGAATAGTTCTTCCAGGCTGCCCAGGCGTTCCTGCTCTTCCGGGTCCGGATCGTCCAGCAGGGCCTCCAGGGCAGTATCTTCCATCTGTAGCAGAGTGGTCGGCTCCAGGCCTTTTACTTCAATAAGCCGCAGGTATTTCTTAACGGTATTACGCGAGATCGATACAGCCCTGGCAATGGTTTGCAGGGCGACACCCTCCTTACGCAGCCTGATAATTTGCTTCAACTTGCTCATGATAATCGTTTTTCCAGCCATTACTCCGCAGACTTTTAGGTAAAAGCTGCAAAGCAAAACGATTACAGAAACAGGCCCAACAGGTGGTCAGCATTGCAGGAATGTCAGTCCCTCTCCCTCCTCCGGGTGGTCAATATCGCAAGAATGTCAGCCTTGCGGGGTGGTCAACATGCTAGGAATGATCCTGCGCTTTGAGCCAGCAGGTGGTCAATATCGCGAGAATACAACCCCTCGGACCACTGGTCAGCATGCTGAGAACAGCTGGTCAGCATCACAGGAATGGGTGGTCACGATGCGTAGGAATATACATCGATCAAAGAAATAGGAGAAAGGTCAGCGAGAAGAAGAAGTGAAACCTTCATGTTGCCTCACCTCACGAGTGAAGCCAATGGATCACCTGATTATTTCGGCGGAGGGGTATTTGTCGATGAAGGTGGAAGGGTTGCTGTAAACATTTAGCAATATTTTTTTCAATCATGTATCGTAACCTTCTGCAAAAAGAAGAGCTGCTTCGATTCTGTCAGATTTTTAAGCAATGCCATCAAATCGACAAAGGTCGACTTGCCGCAATAATGGCCTTTCGAGCCAGGAATTCGACCAATGCAAGATCATGGCCTATTTCCCGCACCTCGGGAGAAGTAGGTAATAGCGACTCAAATGACTCATCATCCTTTGCGTGAACGACCTTGCACCGTATCTCATATATTCGTTGAGCTGTTTCGGTGCGAATATCATTATCAGGTGCGGAAAAGTTAATTTTTTGTTTGGCCACTCGCTTACCATTCTTGTTTTGGCCAAAAAAATCTAACCGTTCTGGCATCCCCTTGTAATATTCCAGCAAGCTTTCTTGGTCTATAATGCCCTGAATTGTAGCTTTAATCTGACTTTTCTCGTCCCCCAGCGACTTCCCTTTACCAGTTAACTTAATGAGATTAATCAACCTAGATACCTCCTGATCACTTTCTACATTAAACAAAGGATCCTTGATGAGATTACGTATTTTCTTTTGGGCCTCGTTCAGAGAATACATGGGAAAATAATATTCCAATACCTGATAGAAAGCAAGATATTGTAACAAAGGCATTTCGCCGGAAGTTCTAGCATACATGTAAAGGTCAAATGCATCTTGGTCGTACTCATAAACGGGTTCGTTAAGCTCAGCATCCCAATTGGGTTCCTTTCTATAAAGCTCACGCGCTATTCGCCCTCGCCAATTTTCTGAGAGTTGCAGCGGTATATCCTTCTTCAGATCATACTGAAATAAAGCCGACCTTCCGATTTTGAGTAATTTCTCTCTTATCTCGGATTCAGTATTAGCGTATAATCCTTCAATCCTAAGCGTCAAAATCGTCCTAGGAAAACTTCTACGTTGATGATAGTATAGCAAATGATATTGTTCTGAACAATCCCCGATAGTGACAGACCACTCTTTTGCAGACTGTTTAAATTCAAATCGTTTGTTATGATCTCGCCTCTCCGATATATATCGTTTGATGTCCAAGAAATCGTCAAACATCTCAAAATAAGAAAGGAAATGATTATCGTTTTGAAACTCTAACTCACACTCGACAACTCCTAACTCTTTCGACCAGATCGCTTCAAAATCAGATAAATATTGAAACTTCTCGATTGAAGACGCCAATATCTTTTCTAAATCAGCGCTTTCATCAATCATGATCGTCCTATTCGCATCACCCTTTGGATATATAACCTTGACATTAATGTGTCGGTAGGAAACAACCTGTAAATCAGTGCTCAATCCCTCGGCGTTTCGAATAGATTCTTCGATTTTAAATCCTGCATTAGCAAATTTTTCTTTGACTGCATTTAATAACTCCTTACTCATATTACATCAATTATCAGTTTACCTTTCAGCCGATACCTAGAGCATCTGCACCTCCTCGGGATGCCCTCAATTTGCTTTGCAAGAATCGATTCTGCAGGCCGGTTTACAAAGGAACGATCTTTTCGCTTTCCGCGGAACAGAAATAACGGAAGTTGTCAAAATCGCTAGATTGCCTCATATCCAGCCAATTAGAAAATGTCATATATTCGTTCCTATGCTTCTTTTTATCGTCGAACAGGCATTTTTAATTACAGGGCGTGGAGTCGTGTTGCTACCCGGTCTCGGTGAGAAATATATCCCCGTCGGTTCTCCCATCCGGCTGGTGCGCCCGGACGGCTCAACACTGGACACGAAAATTCGAGGAATCGGCTTCAATGAATTTCATGATATTCTAGTAGGGCAGGAACTCCGAAAAGAAGATGTGCCTATCGGTACGGAAGCCTGGATGGTTGAAACACCGTAAACCGTATTCCAACAATTGCTGGTTGCGAATTCGGCGGAAACATAGGAAACATAGGAAAAGCAGATCATCCCCGTCCACACGCCTTCACTGTACCTTATGTCCGGTATTCCCCCAATCCTGCCCACCATGGTCACTAATTCCAGAACTAACAACCAGATTCGCACCACAAAAAGCATAAACAAAGACAAATAAAGCACAATTATCAACAACTCGGCTCGGTGAAAACACCTGATTATCAGGCTAAAACCCACCTCCGGCGCGAGTCGCCTACTTCCCAATACAAAACTTACTAAATATATAATCCAACCTATCCTCCGACGTAATCTCCCCCGTAATCTCCCCCAGATAATGCAAACAATGCCGGATATCCAGGGCCAGCAGATCCCCCGGCAGCCGGTCATCCAGCCCCTTATGTATCGCCGCCAGCGAGTCCGCCACCTGTTGTAACGCATGATAATGCCTCGCATTCGTCACAATCGTCCCTTCCGTCTGCGTATGCCCCTGCAGCACCTGATCCACTAGCCGCTGCTTTAACACATCCACTTGCCGGCCTTCTTTTGCAGAAATAAATATCGCATCAGGCAAGGAGCTAAACTTACGACGGGCCGAATCCTCCCCTATCGCGTCTACCTTATTGCCCACCCATAAAAACCGTTTGTGCCTTCCCGCACCTGACCGGTCTGCACCTGGCTGAACCTCTTTCTGATCCCCCGCACCTGCTCGACCAGCACCCGATCGAACCTCTTCCAAACCATCCGCACCTACCCGAACTCCATCGCCTGCACCTGACCGCCCCTCACCCTGCACACCAGGCGCCGCCCCCCCAGCCCCCTCCAACTCCTTCCTCCTCCCCATCACCTCATCAAACATATCCCCCACGTCGAAGAGATAAACCACGATATCCGCCTGCTGCATCTTCTCCAAGCTCTTCCCCACCCCGATGGACTCGATCACATCCGTCGTATGTTGTCTGATCCCGGCCGTATCGATAAGCCGAAAAATGATCCCATCAATATTCAGCGTTTCCTCGATAGTATCCCGGGTCGTCCCCGCGATCTCTGAGACAATGGCCCGGTTCTCATTCAACAACGTGTTAAGCAAGGTCGACTTCCCCGCATTGGGCTTCCCTACAATAGCCACAGAAACACCGTTACGGATGACGTTCCCCAGTTTAAAAGAACGCAACAGTTCGCCCGTCATATCTTCGGCCGAGGAGATCAACGCATAGAACTTCCCCCGATCCGCAAACTCCACATCTTCCTGTGAAAAATCCAGTTCCAGTTCTATCAGTGCCGAAAACTGCAACAACTGCTCGCGTAGCTCGGAAAGTGCCCGCGAAAATTCCCCCCTTATCGTATGCAGCGCTGTCCGGGCTGAAGCCGCGGTATTACTGGCGATCAGGTCCGCCACCGCCTCTGCCTGTGTCAGATCCATTTTCCCCTTCAAAAAAGCCCGCTGGGTAAACTCCCCTGCCCGGGCCAGGCGAGCGCCCTGACGCAACAGCGCCTGCATCACCCGTTCCTGGACATACGGGCTGCCGTGACAGGAAACCTCAATAACGTCCTCTCCGGTGTACGAGCGAGGCCCCCGGTAAAGGGCCACCACCACCTCATCCAGTGTCTCTTCCCCCTCCTTTAAAAACCCTACGTGCAGGGTATGCGACGCCTGTAATGACAGATCCTTGGACGGGAACAGCCGTCCCACGACCCCGAAACTCTCCGGTCCGCTGACGCGGATCACTCCAATAGCCCCGATGCCCGGTGGGGTTGCCAGGGCAACGATGGTATCATCCCAGCCAGCTAATTTGCCTAACATGGCGCAAAGATAAAAAGATACGGCCAGGCTTTTTGAGCCTGGCCGCTACGAAAAAAAACTAACATTTATTCGTCCAAGGCCTTAAATCCCACAGGCTGCCGTTTGTAGGATTTTACATGTTGTCCATTTTGTACGGCGGGTGTCCATTTACCGCTCTTTTTGATCACCCGGACTGCCTCCTCCCGGAGTCCGCCTTCTGTAGGACCGCTGATTGCCTGCACGTCGCTTACATTCCCTTCTTTGTCCACGACAAACTGCACCATTACAGTCCCTTGTATCCCGTTGTTCAATGCCTCGTCGGGGTAGCGCAGGTTCTTGTTCATGTAACGCAGCCACGCTGCCGCGCCGCCGGGATAGTCCGATTCGATCTCTACCTTGGTGAATATCTTGTCTATGTCATCCTCTTCTTTCTTGGGCGCTTCTACCACTCCCTTACCCGCGTCTGAAACGGGTGGGGCCGTAATCCCGTCGTCCTTAAGCCCTTCCTGGTTCACAGAGCCGATCTTGGTATCGTCCAGTTTGTCCTGTTCCGGTGGTTTCTCGTCTTCTTTTACGTCGTTGTCCTTTACGATCCTGGGTGGAGTGAACTGCGTGATCTGTATCTGTGGGGGTACTCTGGGTGGGGGCGGGGGTGGAGGAAGTTCTTCTTTTTTCTCCTGTTGTACCCGGTTCAGATCGATGTCCGTGATAGCCGGAGCCTTCTTCTCCACATGCTTTGTCATGCCGGATAAAAAATACCCGGTAAACAACAGCACAAGGATGACGGCTGTGCTGATCAGGGCTTTGATCAGCCGCCTGTTATAGGATTTGCGCAGAACGTATGCACCATAATCCTTGTTGCGACCCTCGAAGATGATATCGAGGATGTCGGCATCCAAAATTTTTTTTGTCTCCATGTTGTGAAGTTTCTTATGAGATGCGGGCGTAGGTAAACTTCACACATTATAACCTCAATACATAACCGATGAATATAAAACAAAAAAAATCCCCGCCTGACGGCGGGGATTCAATTCTATAGTACTTAACCAGACCCTATTGTGCTTCCAGTTTAAAGACGATCGGCTGCTTCTTATAAGATTTCACCTGACGTCCGTTTTGTACTGCGGGTGTCCATTTACCGCTCTTCTTGATTACACGCACAGCTTCGTCCCGAAGTCCGCCTTCCGCAGGACCGCTGATAGCTTGTACATCACTCACGTTACCTTCCTTGTCCACGATGAACTGTACTACAACAGTACCTTGAATCTCATTGTTCACCGCTTCGTCGGGATAACGGAAGTTCTTGTTTAGATAGCGGAGCCAGGCTGCCGGACCGCCGGGGTATTCTGACTCGATCTCCACCTTGGTAAAGGTCTTATCATAATCTTCCTCGTCTTTCTTGGGGGCCTCAACCACTCCCTTGCCGGCATCGGATACCGGAGGAGCAGTGATACCTTCGTCCTTGATACCTTCCTGGTTTACAGTACCGATCTTGGTATCTTCCAGCTTTTCCTGTTCCGGGGGCTTTTCGTCCTCTTTTACTTCATTGTCTTTTACAATCTTAGGAGGTGTGAACTTGGCGATCTCCACTTTGGGGGGCTCCACTTTGGGAGGCGGGGGTGGAGGCGGTTCATTCTTCTTTTCTTCTTTTACGTCTTCCAACTGCACGTCCTGCACGACTACTGCTGCTTTTTTCTTGCCTGAATCCAGGTTGGATATAAAATATCCGATAAAGAGCAGTAGGATGATAGCTGCCGTACCTACAAGGGCCTTAATCAGGCGTTTGTTGTAGGTCTTGCGCAGGTCGTAAGCGCCGTATTCCTTGTTCCTGCCCTCAAAAATGAGGTCAAGCACATCGGCGTTTAATATTTTATTGACATCCATTGTTAATGGTTTACTAATTAGATTCTACCCGGAGAAAATTCCATATGGGATCTCCGGATTTATTTGATCCCATTGGCCTGCTCGGTGGCGGCGACAAATTTATACTCGTCGGGCGTGATATCCACCAGCGCATAGCGCTTTACATCATCGATCTTCATCTCGTCCAGCATATCTACCGTATTCTTATAGGTAGCGTCCTGCGTGGGCTTTATGATTACCATGAAGTCCTTGGGGTCCGTCCTGCGCTTCTTATCCAGGATAACGTCCCGGATCTTCTTCCAGTCGGACTGCTGCAGTTTGGATGGGTCCAGGCCCTCATAGTAATAGATATAGTTCGCCTTCGAAGGCATCACCGTAAGCGCCGCGGATTCTTTCAGCTTGTTCTGCTCATCGGGCTTATCCGTATCCTTGGGCAGATTGAGCTTCATAGCCGTAGGTGAGCTCATGGTCGTGGTAAAGATAAAGAAAGTGATCAGGAGAAATCCCAGGTCCACCATGGGGGTCAGATCCACACGGGTAGACAGCTTCTTACTCTTTTTGACGCCGGGTCCTTTTTTATGACCACCACCGCCTGAGGTATCCATTTCTGCCATAAAATAGCTTTTTTTAAAGTTACTAAAAATAAGTCAGTTTTCCATTTTGGGACAAATCTTCACAAACTACTCTTATTCAACACCTTACACACAACTACATGTCCCGTCTGGAATTAATCAGTAGCCTTGCTCCCCGATGTCTGCTGTACCTTGTACAACTCGCTGCCAATAGGAGCGGGCACAGGATTGGTCACCATCTGGAACTTCATCTGGTCATTCTTCTTGAAAGCTATGATCACCCCCTGGAAAGAAGGATACTTTGCAGCATTGTCCCCTTTCACAAGCAAGGCCATCTTCGAACCCTGGAAGGCGCCCACGGCAGCCCTGACCCAATCGATCATCTCGTTGTTGGTACTGTCCTTGGTAGGAATGCCGGGCAGGTTGACCTTCTTTTGTTCATCCGGCGTCATGGCCAGGTAAGACTTCAACTGGGTGAACGGAACCCCGATATAGGCGGTGGGATTGTTCGAGAAGTTCTTTTTCTCGGCATCCGTCAGTCCCAGGTTCTTGGACGTATTGATCGTCTCGATGATCTCTTTCTTTTCCGATACGTTCCCGTCGGAAACGCTGAAATAGACCTTTCCCTCTTTGTCCATCGTCACGAGCACCACGTTCTTTTCCGGGGCTACTTTGGACGACACGGAACTGGGGGTCGTCACGGACAGCGCCTCAGGCGGCTTGAACTTGGTAGCCAATATGAAGAAGGACAGCAAGAGGAATGCCACGTCACACATCGCTGTCATGTCGATGGTCGTGCTTTTACGCGGTATTTTGGCTCTAGGCATTTTAAATGTTTTTTTTGACCCTTAACACTACTTGTACTCCTGATTAAGACACATTTTTACCGGAATTCCATAAAAATCTGTTCCGGGTCCGGCCCTCTCGTCAACCTCCCCCGACTGAACGGGAAGCCCAAAAGGCGCCGCACTGGTCATTCCGGCTCCCCGCTTATTTGTACAGGGATGCAAAACTTTGGGTCAGCGTAAATCCGCTTTCATCGATACCGTAAGTGATACCGTCGATCTTTGTAGTGAAAATGTTGTACATGATGATAGAGATAGCGGAAGTACCGATACCAAGAGCCGTGTTATACAGGGCTTCGGAGATACCTTGGGACAGCTGAGCAGCAGCTTCACCACCACCACTGTCACCCAACGCGGCAAAGGAAGTGATCATCCCGATAACCGTTCCCAACAGACCCATCAGGGTTGCTACTGAAGCGATCGTGGAGAGGAATACAAGGTTCTTTTCCAGCATGGGCAGTTCGAGCGCGGTAGCTTCTTCCACTTCCTTCTGGATAGCCAGCACCTTTTGTTCAGTATCCAGCTCGGAGTTAGTGATCATTTCTTTGTACTTGCGCAGACCAGCCTTCATAACATTACCTACACTGCCTTTCTGACGGTCGCACTCTGCAATGGCAGAATCAACATTTTTATTGGCAAGGTGATATTGTACTTTACGGATGAATTCAGCGATGTTGCCGTTCCCGGTTGCCTTTGCAATCGTCAGGAAACGCTCGATTACGAATGTCAGCACAGTCAGGAACGCACCGATCAGGATCGGTACGATGATACCACCTTCGTACATACGGGAGAAACCGCTCTTGGGACCTTTGTGGTGAGGCCAAAACCCGCCACTGGGATCAGGAGTAGTAAAATTGTCGGGAGATCCGATGATAAACCTCCAGATACAATACCCGGCAATGATACAGACCGTCGGTGCGACCCAGGAAATCGAATTGCCCTTTCTCTGCGGTTGTACAGATGATGTAGAAGTTTTAGCTGCTGTCGCTGCAGTCGGTTTCGTTTCAGCCATGATCGTTTGTTTTTAGTGTTTTTTTAAAAAATTGAAGTATGTAATAGAAAATGATTGCACAATTCTAAGGAAAAAACCTTTTCAATAGACGTATTGGATCACTAAATTTTTTATAGAGTTCACAAGATAAGATTTTTTAACAACTGACAAATTCTAAATATCCAGCTAGTTACAATACCCCCAATAGCCCGTCCCGACAAGTTTTGCGCCTATGACCTGTTATCATCGGACAAAAAACCACATGGATTAATACGCAGTACTCATAAGTTAAATAAGGATCGGAAAAGGTTAAACCCGCCAGCGGCATTACTCATATCTCAACGCCTCGATGGGGTTGAGCTTCGATGCCTTCAAGGATGGATACAGTCCGGCAAGCAGTCCTACAATGGTACAGAGCACAATACCCCCCAGCAGCCACGCCCAGGGAACCACAAAACCCGTATGTAAAATAAGCGAAAAAGAATTACCAACAATCACCCCCAATACGACACCGAACCCTGCTCCGATGAGACTGATTAGCACCGATTCGAAAAGGAATTGCTGACGCACATTGCGCTGTCTCCCCCCAATAGCCTTTATCAGCCCTATCTCCTTGGTCCTTTCAGTCACCGATACCAGCATGATATTCATCAATCCCACGGCCGCGCCCACGAGGGTAATGACCCCTATCAGCACCGCACTCAGGGTAATAAAGCTCAGATTGCGCATTAACATGGCCACGCCGCTGTCGCTCTTATCGATATAAAAATTGTTGTCCTCGGTCACCGCCAGTTGCCGGATGGGCCGGAGGATACCCTCTGCCTGGTCGATCGCCCCATCGATGGTCCTTACATCGGTCACCTTCACTAGTATGCTGAAAGATGCATTTGGGTTGGAGTTAAAGAACCTTCGTACATTATTATAGGAGGTAAGGATCATATTATCCCAGCTCATGCCTAAGGTAGACCCCTTTGAATCCAATACGCCCACTACCCGGAAAGGCAAACCGTTCACCCGGATGACCTTTTCCACGGGCCGGTTGGGGTCAGACCCAAAAAAACGCGCTGCCAGGTCGCTCCCCAACACACAGACATTACGGCCCGACTGCACATCCAGGTCATTAAGGTTCCTGCCGGCCACTACATTATAGCCGTTCAGGTCCACCCAATTTGGATCCCCTCCATAGACCCTCACCGTAGGATTGGTCTTTTTATCTCCCAGGGAAACCACCCCATCAGGGACCCCAAACATGGTAAGACTAATTTTTGCGGGGTATTTAAACCGCTCTTCAAAGGTTTCTGCCTGGTTCTTGGTGATCGGCTTGCCCGCATTGGACTTCTTCAGCTTACGCTGCCCCTTCTTTTCCGACTTGACGCTGCTGCGGTCAAAACCCATGTTCCATTCCCGAAAATGGATGGTAAACCCATTGGCCCCCATCGCCGAAAAGCTCTCCATGAATTTTTGCTTCATGGCATCGATGGCGGTATTGATCCCCACCAGGGCCATGATCCCAAAGGCGATAATGGCAACGGTGATCCCGGTGCGCAGCCTGTTGCTTCTCACCGTACGAAAGGCAAGTGACAAAGTGTCCCTAAGTTTCATGGGACGTAAGATACTAAATTCCATCCCTCACGCAAAAAAGCCCCATCCGCCGCGGCCAGAAAGGGTCCGCTAGGGCAGCTTTACCCAACGCCAGGATATCCCCATGACCATTCTCTAACACCTCCTCCGCTACATCCGGCCGGTGTAATCCCCCGTTGACGATCACCGGTAACCCCGTGATCATCCCGGCTAATCTTCCATAAGAATGGCCATCCTCATACAAACAGTCCCTTCGCCAATCCCCGTGCTCCGCCGCGATATGCACATAGGTCGGTCCCGCCAGCTTCACCTGCTCCAGTACCTCCCTGGCCATAGCAGCTCCTTCAGGCCAGCGGTAGGCCAGGTCATTCACCTTCCCCTCAGAAAGCCGTAACCCGGTGATAAACCCCGCCGGCGCCCCGGCTTGGACACCGCCTATAATGTCCCCGATGATCCGGAACTTATTCGCCATGACACCACCATACTCATCCGTCCGCAGATTGAGATGCGGCGTCAACAGCTGATCCAACAGATATCCATTGGCCGCATGGACCTCCACCCCATCGAATCCCGCCTGCTGCGCATACATCGCCGCCTGCACAAACCCATCGGTCAATACCCGGATATCCTCCCTGGTCATTTCCGCCGGCAGCGGGAAAGGCCCCTGCCCGCCATATTCGCTCATCATAACTCCCACCGGCTGCACCACCGAAGGGGCAATGGCGCGCGATAGATGCTGAGAAAGGGCTCCCGCATGCATCAGCTGAGCGATGATCAATCCGCCTTTTGCATGCACCGCATCCGTCACTTTCCGCCACCCTCTCATCTGTGCCGGGGTTACAAGCCCGGGCTGTGCGGCATATGCCTGGCTATAAGCCCCATCCGTATAGGTCCCTTCTGTAATGATCAGGGCAAAACCACCTTCGGCATAACGGGCGTAATACGCAGCCATATCATCCGTAGGTATACCATCGGGGCCTGCGTTCACCCTCGACATGGGCGCCACAGCCAGACGGTTACGAAGCCAGCGATCTCCAAAGCCCATGGGCGTAGCAGCCGCACGCGGGTATAATTTTGTATCCATGTTTTTTGACACAAAATTCACGACGGCAGCGCTCGACCTTGTTTAAGTAGTTTAATCAAAAGAAAGATTTCCCTCCCCGGGTCCCGCCTCATCCTTCAACCCCTTACGGATCAGACTTAACGCCACAGGGGTCATACCCAGGTAGGAAGCCAGATGTTTCTGGGGGAAACGCGCCGCTACACCCGGCGCCTGTTGTATAAAGTTGATGTACCGGTCCCTGGCGGACAGACTCAGGTTATCCACGATACGTTGTGACAGCTTCAGATAAAGGTTCTGATGCAGTAGACGAAAATACCGCTCCAGGGGGGGTACTTGCCTGTATAAAGCCTCCAGGTCCGGACGCTCTATCTGGAGGAGCACCGACGGCTCCACCGCTTCGATATAAAATTGCGCGGGCGTGCCATATAGAAAGCTGTTAAAGTCCGATACCCACGCCTCCTCCACCGCCAATTGCAATACGTGCTCATGCTCCTGCTCGTCCGTAATAAAGGAGCGGAGACTACCTTTTATGACAAAGCTTTCATACCGGCACACCTCCCCCGGCTTTATCAGGTACCCCCGTTTAGCGATCCGGCGTTGCCGGAAAGAGGGCAACACCTTCTCCTCCTGCTCAGACGACAACGGTACATATTTTCGAATGTGTGTCACCAGCAAATGTCCCAGATGATCCATCTTATAAAAGTACAAAAGAACGAACCACAGGTTCGATGCCCGAAGGGGAAAACAAAAAGCCCCGCCATCAGGCAGGGCTCCGGGAGTTCAGGTCAGTTAGCAACGGCTAATCTTATTTCTTTACAGAAGTATACACTTCCCAGCTGTCTCCGTTGGAACGCAAGGTGACCTTGGCGTCGGCGCTTTCCAGTGAAACATAGTAGCAGTTGATGCCATCACCGGTGAATTCAAACAGTTCCGTGATCCAGTAAGCGCTATAGTCGCTCTTCAGGCTCATCAGCAGGTTCATCGGCAGCTGAGAAGAAGTGATATTACGGGTTACGGCCAGCAGGTCGCCGCTGTTGTTATAAAAGGCGAACATGATCACATCGTTCATCTTAAAGGTCACCTTAGTAAAAGCCTCGTGCGTTTCCGTGCTCATCAACTGAGCATTGCGGAAGTTCCTTTTAAAAGAGGCATTGATCTCTCCCTTGACGGAGTCTGCAGGTTTTGCAAAACTTACGATGGAAATAAGAAGAGCGAAGGCGAAGGTGGTAATCTGTTTCATAAAAATTATTTTTTAAATGTTGTTGGTTTTTGTTTGCTTCCCGGGCGTCCCCGGTATGCCAGATACAATTCCAGCGCAATGCCAAAACCCTTCAATAACTGAAAATCAACAATTTAAAAAATTACCCCCCAATACAGGTGTACGGTCCTGATGTGTCAACTGTCCGCTTTTGAGACGATCCCCTGCGCACAACCGGGCCTACCACGTATACACCAACGTATACAACTTATCCAGCAGCACCTGCGGGAAAACCCCCAACAGCACGATCAGTGCAGCCACCACTACCAATAACCCTTTAAACCCGGGCCGTAATTCCAAAACCTGGGCATCCCCATCCTTGAAATACATCGCCTGGATCACCCGGAAATAGTAATAGACGCTGACGGCAGCGCAAAGCACCGCAAAGACCACCAGCCAGAAAAAATGCCCCGTCTCGATGACGGAGGCCAGCATATAGTATTTAGCGAAGAAACCCGCCGTCAGGGGGATACCTGCCAGCGAAAGAAGAAATATAGTACAGGTGGCCGCCAGCAAAGGTTGATGTCTGGCCAGACCGTTAAACCCTTCAAAAGTATAATCCTTCATCTTGATAAGGATGGCAAAAATTCCGATGGTAGCAAGGCTATAGGCCGCGGCATAGAGGATAATACCTTCCTTGGCCAGCCCGTTGATAGACAGCAGCGCCAGCAACATAAAGCCCGCCTGTGCGATGGACGAGTAGGCCAGCATACGCTTGACGCTCTGTTGGAAGACGGCGGTGATATTGCCGATAAACAGGGTTACGGCCGTGATGATCGCCACGAATAGCTGCCACCTGGGCTGGCTGTCGCCGAACGTCTCATCAAAAAGCCGGATAAACCCGATAAAGATCCCTGCTTTTACGATAGTTGCCATAAAGGAGGTAAAGACCGTGGGCGCCCCGTCGTAGACGTCAGGTGTCCAGAAATGGAAGGGGGCGGCGGATACTTTAAAGCCCATGGATACCAGCAGCAGCAGCAAGCCTGCCATGTATAGCGCGGAGAGTTTCTGGCTTCCGATACCCAGGTCGTCGATGGAGAAGGAGCCGTTGGGGCTGGCGCCGTATAAAAAGGCGATCCCCAGTAGCATCACACCCGTCGAAAAACACCCCATCAGAAAATATTTAAGCGAAGCCTCGTTGCTCTTCAGGTTCCGTTTATCACTGCCTGTAAGGATATACAGGGGTATGGAAATGATCTCGATACCCAGGAAGAGCATCAGCAGTGTGTTAAAGGTAGTCACCAGGCTCACCCCGCACAGCACAAAAAATATCAGGGCAAAACATTCTGCCACGGGCATCCGCTGCGCGATGTTCTCGATCTCGCGGCCGGACAGCAGCACGTAGATAAGCGTGCTGGCAAAAATGATCCCATTGGCCAATAGACCAAAAGTGTCAAAGAACAGCATTTTATGCGTGTCGACAGGGAAAAGATGATAGCCGATGAGGTCCAGGTAATTGCACACCAGTAGCAATACGAGGCCGATAATGGCCGCATTACGGATCGTGGACCCTTTGGCCGTAACGATCCCGCTGAACATCATGATGATCCCCCAAACTGCCGATATAATAATTGCGTTCATACTATGACTTGTAATTCATTTTTGTAATGATCAGATCCACCGTCTCTTTCGTCAGATTGAGTATGGGCTTTGGATATACTCCTATCACCACGATCAGTACCACGATCGCCGCCAGGACGATCTTTTCATTCAGCCTGATATCCTTTGCTTTTTCCGTCAGCGTATTCGTATTCCCAAAGAATACCCGCTGTATCATATTCAGCGTATAGATAGCCGACAGGATGATGCTGAGCCCTGCCACCACCGTAAATACGACATTGTATTGCGTTGCTTTTGAAGCGTACACGCCGCTGAAGAGGAGGAATTCCCCGATAAATGCATTGGTCAGCGGCAGGGCCACGTTGGCCAGCGCCACGATGACGAGCAGGATGGCCAGTGCGGGCGCCTTTTGCGCCAGCCCGCCCAGCTCGGATATTTTACGGGTGCCCAGTTGCCGTTCGATCAGGTCGATGACGATCCAGAGTCCGATGATATTGATCCCGTGATTGAACATCTGGATCATGACGCCTTGCATACCGCTGGTCGTCGTGGCAAAGATCGCCAGACACATGAGTCCGATGTGAGCGATGGAGCTATAGGCCACCAGACGCTTCAGGTCGTCCTGACGTATGGCCACCAGCGAAGCGTAGATCATACCGATGATACAAAGGGCGGAAACAGTATCCCCCCAGGCCCAGGTACCCACGGGCAGCACAGGGGCCAGCCAGCGGATGACGCCAAAAACACCCATTTTCACCATGACGCCGCTGAGCACCATGGTAGTGGCTGTGGGTGATTGTTCATAAGTGTCCGGCTGCCATGTGTGGAGGGGCCAGATGGGCATTTTGATGGCAAACGCGATAAAGAAAAGCCAGAAAAGCCACAACTGCTCCTGTCCGCCTACCCTGTTCCGCAGATCGTAGAAGCTCTTCATCGAGAAGCTATGGTCTGCCGTATGGCTGTAGAGCCAGATGATGCCGATCAGCATGAGCAGCGAACCCACGAACGTATAGATAAAGAATTTGAAAGTAGCCTGTATCCTTTTTTCTCCGCCCCATTGACTACAAAGAAAATAGACGGGGATAAGAGCCAGTTCCCAGAAGAAGTAAAAGAGCAGGGCGTCCATGGCCAGGAATACGCCCATCAGACCTGCCTGGGACAGGAGCATCAATGCATAAAAGTTCCAGGCTTTCCGATACTCGTCCCGCCAGGTGGCGATAAAGATAACGGGAAAAGCGATGGCCGTCAGCAGACAAAGGATCTGGCCCATGCCGTCCAGCCCCACGGTAAAGCGGCTTCCCAGTGCAGGCAGCCATTCCGCATCGGCATTCAACATAGGGCTCTTTGCCGGCAGCGACAGTCCCCACAGGGAGACGATCAATGCCGCGAGTGACACCAGGAGGCTCCATCCGCGGGCACTTTTCTCATCTTTGATAAAAAAGCCCGCCAGCCCGCCGATCAAAGGGATCGCTATTAGTAGAACAGGGATCATAATTATATCTTCAGTTACTTATTTCTTAACGAATAACTCCACCAGGAACAAGGCCAGGATGCCGATGACCATCAGCAGCACATAGCCGCCCACCTGACCGCTCTGCAATAGCCTCAGCTGCCGGCCGCCATATTGTACCAATCGGCCCACGCCGTTGACAGCCCCGTCGATGATCCATCTTTCCAGCCAGACAAAGAACTTAGCCAATCCGTTCAACGGTCGAACGATGATCGCGTTATACAGCTCGTCCACATACCATTTATTAGCCAATACTTTTCCAAAGCCGGTAGGTTCTGCCAGTTCGGGTTTGCTTTTGAACCTCGACCACGCCAGCAAGCTGACCACCAGCGCCAGTCCCGCGGACAAGGCCATCAGCCCCAACTCCGTCCCGTGACTCACCTCCACCGCCGGATGCTCGCCTCCCGCTGCAAATACAGGTTCGAGGAAATGTTCCAGCACATGCGCATTAGGTACCAGCGCATCTGGTATCCCCAAAAAGCCCGCCACCGCCGCCAGTATCGCCAGTACGATCAGGGGGATGGTCATGGCCAATGGGCTTTCATGCAGATGGTGCTCCTGCTCATGCGTACCCCGGAAGGTCCCGCTAAAGGTGGTGGCAAAAAGCCGGAACATATAAAAGGCGGTGAGCATGGCCGTAAACAACCCGATGACATAGTACACCGGGCTCTTGGCAAAGGCCGCAGACAATATTTCATCTTTTGAAAAGAAACCCGAGAAAGGAGGAATACCCGCGATGGCGATACAACCGATCAGGAAGGTAATGCTCGTCACAGGCAGTGCTTTGCGGAGGCCACCCATCTTCCGGATGTCCTGTTCGCCACCCATGGCATGGATGACGCTGCCCGCGCCAAGGAACAACAGCGCCTTAAAAAAAGCGTGGGTCATGACATGAAACACAGCCCCTGTATAAGCGCCGACACCCAGACCCAGGAACATATAACCCAACTGGCTCACAGTGGAGTAGGCCAGCACTTTTTTGATATCGTTTTGTTTGAGCGCGATGGTTGCCGCAAACAAGGCGGTCGTCAGACCGATGACAGCCACCACCGTCTGCGAGACAGGGGCCAGTGAATACAGCGCATTGCTCCGGGCGATCATATAAATACCCGCCGTCACCATCGTCGCGGCATGGATAAGGGCCGACACAGGCGTGGGGCCTGCCATCGCGTCCGGCAGCCAGGTATATAAAGGTATCTGCGCCGACTTACCCGTGGCGCCGACAAAGAGCAGTAAAGTAATACCCGTGATTACACCCACCGAAGCGCTCTTCGCGCCGCCAAACACGTCCGTAAACGTCACCGACCCGAACTGCGTAATCATCCAGAAGATGGCGATGAGAAAACCAAGGTCCCCGATCCTGTTCATGATAAAGGCCTTCTTGGCGGCATTGCCGTATTCGATGTTCTTGAACCAATAGCCGATGAGCAGATAGGAACAAAGCCCCACCCCCTCCCATCCTATAAAAAGGATGACGAAGTTGGCGCCCAGCACCAGCAACAGCATGGAAAAAACAAAGAGGTTCAGATAAGAAAAATATCTGGCATAATGAGGGGCTTCCTCCTCATGCATATAGGCCGTGGAGTAAAGATGGATAAGAAAACCCACCCCCGTGATGATCAGTAAAAAAAGCACGGAAAGCTGATCTACCTGGAAGGCAAAGGGGATGTGCAGCTTATCAACGCTGATAAAATCAAATAATGTGACGGTCACTGCATGAAAGCCGTCCTGACGTACCTGTCCAAAGATCAATAGGCTGAGTATGAACGATGCAAGAAGGACGCCGCACCCGACGATCCCCGTCATCCCTTTTGATAAGCTATTACGAAAGAGGCCGTTGATCAGAAATCCTGCCAGGGGCAGCACAGGGATCAACCAAACTAAGTTTATCATATCAGTGTTTCAGTCGATTTAAGAAATTCACATCAGTCGAATGCGTGTTTCGATACATCATTACGATGATAGCCAGACCTACGCTCACTTCCGCGGCAGCCACTACCATGATAAAGAATACAAACAGCTGTCCGTCAATACCCGCCTGGGGGTTGGTTACGGCCAGCGCATGCTGATGCATCTTCGAAAAAGCCACCAGCAACAGGTTGACTGCATTCAGCATCAGTTCGACGCACATGAAAATGATGATCGCATTGCGACGGGTCAGCACCCCTGCCACTCCGATACAAAAGAGGGCCAGCGCAAGAAATATGTAATAGTTGATCGGCATAGTCTAATCTTTTTTTCCTATCACAACCACTCCAACCATGGCGCTGAGGAACAGCACGCTGGTGATCTCAAACGGCACCACATAGTCCTGGAAGAGCACCAGGCCCAGGTTGTGTATCAGCCCTATCTCTCCTTTGTTCATCACCGCCAGCTGATTTTTCATGTCCGCATGTTTCAGGGCAGCCACCAGCACCAGCAACAGAGAGCCCCCCGCCACAACACCCGCGATCTTCAACCACTTGTTCTTCTGCGGCTCGGTGTCGGCGTTCAGGTTCATCAACATGAATACAAAAAGGAACAATACCATGATGGCGCCCGCATATACGATCAGGTTGACAATGGCCAGGAATTGTGCGTTCAGCAATATATAATGACCGGAAATAGCCATGAATACGACTATCAGCCACAGCACGCTATGCACAGGATTCTTGCTTATCACCACCAGGATGGCGCCGAGCAGCGCCAGTATGCTTAGACCCCAGAACAGAATTTGCGTAATACCCATTGAACAGAACAGTTAATTGTTTCTATCTTTTAATGAATTATGCCTCCTTTGCCGTCCTCATCCCTACTAATGTTTCACTCAGACCTTCGTCGGAGCTGCTTAGATCTTCGTCGGACCTGCTTCGTCACGGTCCTTCTCGATCGTAACCTTCGTTTCACTCGGTTACCCTCCTTCTCGGTCGTAACCTTCACTTCGCTCGGTTACCCTGTGCCTTCGCAAACTCTTCAGGCTGCGTCACCGGGTTCGGTATCAGCAGCTCTTCCTTCCCGTAAATAAACCCCTTTCTCGTATAGTTGGCCGGAGCAAAAGTTTCAGACAGATAAATAGCGTCCTTGGGGCAGGCCTCCTCGCAAAGTCCGCAGAAGATACAGCGCAGCATGTTGATCTCGTACTTTGCCGCATACTTCTCTTCCCGGTAAAGGTTCACCTCTTCCGGTAGCCGCTCGGCAGCTTCCATGGTGATCGCCTCCGCCGGACAAGCCACGGCACAAAGCCCACAGGCCGTGCAGCGCTCTCTCCCCTGCTCATCCCGGTTCAATACATGCAGTCCGCGAAATACAGGACTGAAAGGTCGGGTCTTTTCAGGATAATTCACCGTGGGCTTTTTCTTGAACATATGCCCGAAAGTGATAGACATTCCCTTTGCGATCGCAGGCAGATACATCCTCTCCCATACCGTCATCGGCTTACGATCTACAGATCTGGCTCTGCTTGTTAATGGTGCCATAATTGCGCAAATGTATTTTTATCGGTTCAACTTACCAAGTTTTCTATCGTCTGCCGGCGGTCGTAGCCGGCCGACGAGCCGGGTTAAAAATGCCAGTGGTTCTGGCGCAGCAGCACCAGGAAGCCCGTCACTAGCATATTGAACAAGGCCAGAGGGATCAATATCTTCCAGCCCAGCCGCATCAGCTGGTCATAACGGAAGCGCGGTATCGTCCAGCGCACCCACATAAAGAAGAAGATAAAGATCACGATCTTTATAAACAGGCTCACCACCTGCAATATAGCCAACAGGTTCTGCCCGTTCGCCTGCCCGAACGATGCGTCATTCACGAACGGGATATCATAGCCGCCCCAATATAAGGTAGCCATCACGGCGCTGCTGATAAACATGTTGACATATTCCGCAAAAAGATAAAAACCCAGCTTCATGGAAGAGTACTCCTGGTGGTAGCCGAAGTTCAGCTCGTTCTCGGCCTCGGAAAGGTCAAAAGGAGTACGGTTACACTCTGCAAACGCGCAGATAAGGAAGATAAGGAAACCCAGGGGCTGCAGCAGCACATAGTAATGACCTTGCTGTTGCTGCTCGACGATGGTCTTCAGACTCAGCGAACCCGTGATCATCAGTAGGGCGATAATGCTGATCCCCATCGCCAGTTCATAAGAGATGATCTGCGAGGCCCCGCGAATAGCCGCCAGCAGCGAGAATTTATTGTTGGAAGCCCAGCCTCCGATCATGACGCCGTACACGCCCATACTCACGACGCCAAAAATATAGAGGATGCCGATATTCACATCTGCTATCTGCAGGGATATATCGCGGCCAAAAAGATGGAAATGACTGCCCCAGGGTACGACGGCGCTGGTCATCATCGCCGTCAGCATGGCCAGACCAGGCCCCAGCACGAACAAAAATCTGTTGGAGCTGTTAGGTATGATCTCTTCCTTCATAAAGAGTTTCAATCCGTCCGCCAATGGCTGGAAGAGTCCGCCAGGCCCCGCCCGGTTGGGCCCCCGGCGGTCCTGCATAAATGCCGCTACCTTCCGTTCGCCCCAGGTTTCATACATGGCCACCAGCAGCGAGACGCTGATGATGATGGCGATCAGAATTGCTTTCTCTACCAATAAGATCCAATCGATGCTTAGTAACGTTAGATACATTCTATCTTAAATTATAGTATTCTTACCTTGGCTAGGCCTTCGTCGGAGCTGCTTCGACACGCTCCTCCTCGGTCGTAACGTTCACTTCGTTCCGTTAGCTTCAAAATCCGTCGAATGCGCCGGCCTCTCCAGCTTGGACAAATCAATTTCCGGCCGGTTCACCTCGCTGACGCTATGGATATCCATCAATAATTTCGGCGCCCTTCCTCCCATCACGTCATACAACGCCTCCTGCGGCCGTACCGTTCCCACATAATGCCCCTGGGAAATGACAGAGTGCCGGTTGATCTTTGTAGGTCCGTCTATGACCCAGTCGGCGGTGGCTTTCTTATCAAAACGGCATTCGTTACAGATCCAATCTTCTACCTCACCCCACTCATCTTTGCGGGCCGTCACACGGAACACCTCGTCACCTCTGTACCACAGCGTTACTTTCCCGTTGCATTTGGGGTGGTTACAGTTACGGTGGGCATCCACGGGTTTGAGGAACCACACGCGGTTCTTAAATCTGAATGTCTTATCCGTCAATGCACCCACAGGGCACACGTCGATGATATTGCCGATAAAGTCGTTCTCCAAGGATTTTTCGATATAGGTAGCGATCTCCGAATGATCCCCCCTGTCCAATACCCCGTGTACTCTTTTCTCCGTCAGTTGATCGGCCGTAAATACACAACGGTAGCAGAGGATACAGCGCGTCATGTGCAGTTGTATATAGGGGCCGAGATCGTGTTTCTTAAAGGTCCGGCGGTCGAATTCGTAGCGGGTGCTCTCCTTGCCGTGCTCATAGCTGAGGTCCTGCAGATGACATTCGCCTGCCTGGTCGCAGATGGGACAATCCAGCGGATGGTTGAGCAACAGCATTTCTACCACACCATTACGCGCATCGATCACTTTCTCGCTGGTGATATTCTTCACGACCATCCCGTCCATGACATTCGTCCGGCAGCTGGCCACCAGCTTGGGCATGGGACGTGGGTCCGCCGTGGATCCCGCCGCCACTTCCACCAGACAGGTACGGCATTTACCGCCACTGCCCTTTAATTTGGTGTAATAGCACATGGCAGGAGGCGCCACATCGCCGCCGATCTTCCGGGCCGCCTGCAGGATAGAAGTCCCCGGCTCCACCTCGATGGTGATATTGTCGATCGTAACCTTGAATAACTTCTTTTCTTCAGCCATAATCTTTTTTATTTAATTCGACCTTCCTGTTCTATCTGTCCTTCGGACGACCATCTTCCGGCGATCAGGCCGGAACCACTTCCAGCGGGTCGGCGTAATGCGCCAATCCGAAATTGCGATGCTGCGACTCTACAGGGTTCTGCACATGCCATTCAAACTCATCCCGGAAATGACGGATCGCCGCCGCTACGGGCCAGGCTGCCGCATCACCCAAAGGACAAATGGTATTACCTTCGATCTTACGCTGGATATCCCACAGCAGATCGATATCGCTCATCTTACCTTTCCCGTATTCGATGTTCTTTAAGATCTTTTCCATCCAGCCCGTCCCTTCCCGGCAAGGCGAACACTGACCACAGCTTTCATGACGGTAAAAACGGGCCAGGGTCAGGGTATTGCGGACCACACATTGATCTTCATCCAGTACAATGAATCCGCCGCTGCCCATCATGGATCCCTTGGGGAACCCGCCGTCTGCCAGGCTCTCATAGTTCATCATCCTCGTCTCGCCCTTGGCTGTCTTCAACAGCAGGTTGGCCGGCAGGATAGGCACGGAAGAACCGCCGGGGATACAGGCCTTCAGCCGCTTCCCATTGGGGATACCGCCGCAATATTCGTCGGAGAAGATGAACTCCTCCACAGAAATAGTCATATCGATCTCATAAACGCCCGGCTTATTGATGTTGCCACAGGCCGACAATAACTTCGTACCCGTAGACTTGCCCACCCCGATCTTGGAATAAGCTTCGCCTCCTTCATTGATGATGGGAACTACAGCTGCCAGGGTTTCCACATTATTCACCACCGTAGGGCAGTCCCATACTCCTTTTACGGCTGGGAAGGGCGGTTTGATACGGGGATTACCTCTTTTACCTTCCAGTGATTCGATCAGTGCCGTCTCTTCGCCGCAGATATAAGCGCCGGCGCCGCGATGTACATAGATCTCACAATCGAATCCCGTACCCAGGATATTCTTGCCCAGCCAGCCGGCGGCCTTGGCTTCTTCGATGGCCTGCTCCAATATGTCGGGTATCCAGGCGTACTCGCCACGGATATAGATATACGTACTCTTGCTGCCCAGGGCGTAGCTGCTGACGATCAGTCCTTCTATCAGCAGATGGGGGAGGAATTCCATAAGATACCGGTCCTTAAAGGTCCCCGGTTCGGATTCGTCGGCATTGCATACCAGGTAGCGGGGCACACCTTCAGGCTTGGCCAGAAAGCTCCATTTCATCCCGGTGGGAAAGCCCGCGCCGCCACGGCCGCGCAGACCGCTTTTCTTCACCTCTTCCGTCACCTGGTCGGGCGTCATGGTCTTCAGGGCCTTTTCCACACTACGATAACCGCCTTCACGACGGTAAACCTCATACCCCCGTATGCCTTCGACATGCGCCTTCTCTAATAATAATTTTCTAGCCATGCTATCTGTCTTTAAATAAAGTCTTTTGTCTTTGATACAGTATCACCTGCAGAACAGCGGAGGTTAAGAACACGATACACAGGATGGTGAACATCTTTTTCACCGGCTGCTCGCTAAAAGTGAGCGCCGCCACACCCATCATGACGCCTGCCAGGGCAAACAGGATAGCCGCCGTCTTAAAATTCCTTTTCATCCCCTGTCCTTGTTCCATGGTACTATTGTTTAGTTATTCGCCGCCGCATTCTTCCTGCACTCCTCGATAATGGCGTCTACTTTCTCGGGTGTCAGATGCTCGCGGAAATGTTTGCCCAGTTGCATCATCGGGGCATAACCACAGGCCCCCAGACATTCCACCGTCTTGAGGGTAAACATGCCGTCAGCCGTCGTCTCGCCAACGCCTATATTCAATTTCTGTTTGATATAGTCGATGATCTGATCGCTTCCCCTCAACATGCAAGGCCCCGTCTGGCAAACCTCGAACATATATCTGCCCACCGGCTTCAGGTTATACATGGAGTAGAAGGTAGCCACCTCATATACTTCGATAGGCTCCAGCTTCAACAGCGAAGCCACATAGTCCATCGTCTCTACGCTGAGCCATCCGCCAAATTCCTCCTGCGCCAGGTGCAGCAGGGGCAGCAGGGCGCTCTTTTGCTTACCCTGTGGGTATCTGGCGATGATCTCATCTACCTTCTTTAGCTTCTCGTCCGAAAATTTTATCATGTCCTTTTTATTTTCACCGCGCGCTTCGCACGCGGAACTTTATGCGTCCATCTCCCCGGCAATAAGGTTGAGACTACTCATCGTAATGATCGCATCACTCAACATACTCCCCTTCGTCAGCTCCGAATAAGCCTGATAATAAATAAAGCAGGGCCGGCGGAAGTGCAGCCGGTAAGGCGTACGCCCGCCATCGCTGATAAGGTAGAACCCTACCTCCCCATTGCCCCCTTCCACGGATTGATAGACCTCGCCGGGAGGGATCTCCGTCTCACCCATCACGATCTTGAAGTGCCAGATAAGGGCCTCCATCTTCGTATATACATCTTTTTTCTCAGGCAGGTAATAAGCAGGTGCGTCCGCGTGATAAACATCCGCTTCGGCGCCCTTAAACTCCTGGATCTTGCGATATGCCTGTTCGATGATCCTCAGGGATTGCCACATTTCGCCGTTGCGCACCAGGAATCTGTCATAACAGTCCCCTGTACTGCCCACCGGGATATCAAATTCAAAATCTTCGTAGCTCGAATAGGGAGAGTGTACCCGTACGTCATAGTCTACCCCAGCCGCACGCAGGTTAGGCCCCGTAAAACCATAGTTCAGGGCGCGATCCGCGGAGATAGGCCCCGCGCCGATGGTACGCTCCATAAAGATGCGGTTGCGGGTGAAGAGGTTCTCGAACTCCTTCAGCACCGCGGGATATTCTGCCATGAATTTTTCTATCTTCTCCCAGGCCGCGCTGGTGAAATTACGCTCAAAGCCGCCGATACGACCCATATTGGTCGTTAGCCGGGATCCACACACTTCTTCATAGATCTCATAGATCAGCTCCCTGTACTGCATTACGTAAAGAAACCCCGTAAAAGCTCCCGAGTCCACGCCCACAACTGAATTACAGATAAGATGATCCGAAATCCGGGACAGCTCCATGATGATTACACGGAGATAATCCACCCGTTTCGGTGTCTTTACCCCTAATAACTTTTCACAGGTGAGGTGCCAGCCCATATTATTGATGGGGCTGCTACAGTAGTTCAACCTGTCTGTCAGCGTGGTGATCTGGTACAAAGGGCGCCGTTCCGCCAGCTTTTCAAAGGCCCGGTGGATATATCCCACCGTTTGCTCGGCAGAGACGATGCGCTCACCGTCCAGCTCCAGGATATTCTGGAACACTCCATGCGTGGCAGGGTGGGTAGGCCCCAGGTTGAGCGTGGTGGTCGTTTTCTCGATGCTGCCCTCCGGTAGCTTTATATGTTGCTCGACACTCATATTGTATATTTTCAAGGCCCCAATGGCCCATTTTTCAAACTTTATCCCTTTGCTTCATCCGCCCCTTGTCCGGCCTTTATCTCATGGCTGGCAGCCTCGGCGCCCCCTCCTGATCCCCTTCCGAACATAGCGTCATCCTTGTCGATACGCGTCTGATCTTCCAGCGGGAACTCCTTGCGCATAGGGAAATAGGTCATCTCATCCACGTTGAGTATCCGCTTCAGGTTCGGATGTCCCACAAAGTTGATCCCGAAAAAGTCATAGGTTTCCCGCTCCATCCAGTTGGCGGAGGAATACAGCTGTGTTGCCGTAAATACGTCCGGTTGCGCAACAGGAGTAAATACCTTAAAACGCAAGCGTATATTGTCCTTCAGGTTGTGCAGGTGATACACCACCGCCAGTTCCCGGCCGGCCAGCCCCGGATAATGTACGGCAGTAAGGTCCGTTAAAAATTGAAAACGCAACTCCTCGTCGTCAAAAAGGAATTGCATTACTTTCAAATTGAGGTCCTTGGGAGCTTCGAAGGTGAGAAGACCATAAGGTTCCTCAAAATTCGTCAGCTGGTCCCCGAATTTCGCCTTTAGCCGCTCTTTGATCGTCTCGTTGGTTAATGACATGTCGTTATTGAATTCCGTAACTCTGTAAAAGATTTTTATACTGGTCGCTGTTCCGGCGGCGGATGCTTTCCTTGCCTACCAGGTCCTGGATACGTATAAAGCCATCCAGGATAGCTTCGGGTCTGGGCGGGCACCCGGGCACATAAACATCTACAGGAACCACTTGGTCGATGCCTTGTAACACCGAGTAAGTATCGAAGATACCACCGCTGGAGGCACAGGCCCCAACAGCCATCACCCAGCGGGGCTCTGCCATCTGGAGGTATACTTGTTTTACGATGGGGCCCATTTTCTTGGCGATAGTGCCCATCACCATCAATAAGTCACACTGACGGGGTGAAAAACCCAGTCTTTCCGCGCCAAAGCGGGCCAGGTCGTAGTGAGAGGCCATGGTAGCCATGAACTCGATGCCGCAGCAGGAGGTAGCAAACGGCATGGGCCACATGGAATTTTTACGGGCGAGCCCCACCACGCTGCTAAGCTGAGTGGTGAAGAAACCCTCTCCCGAATATCCCTCGGGCATATCGACAAGGCTGATATTGTCTTTAATATCAGCTTGAATAGGATGAACGTTGAACCTTACCGGACGTGCCATATATTGAACAATTTGAAATGTTTACGAAAAGACCCATTTCTTAAATAACAGTTTCGGACCACCATGGGTTTTCGAACCTTCAGTCTTTTAACTAACTCATAATCTGAGAGGCAATCAATCGTATACAACTATCCTATTCTTCCCAGGTCAGGGCTCCTTTTTTAAGGATATAAAAGAAGCCCGCGAGGAAGAACACGACGAACAACAGTACCTCGGTGAACCCCGCCCAACCCAGCTGCCGGAAATTTACCGCATAGGGGTAGAAAAAGATCACTTCCACATCAAACAGCACGAATAAGATAGCTACTAAAAAATATTTAATGGCCATCGGCTGGCGGGCATTGCCCACACCCTCGATACCACTCTCAAAGTTCTGTAATTTTTCGGCTGTTTTACGTTTGGGACCTAACAGGTGAGTAACGCCCAGCACTAATAATACAAAGCCAATCGCGAAGATGAATTGGACACCTATTGGAAAATAACTAAAAGAATTATTTAGGTTAGATTCACTCGGAAGGGTATTGGCTTGTAAAAGAAAGATGTCCATTTTAAAAGAATTACTTGATTCCCGGGGACAAATTTAAGCCAGCAACCGGAATTTCCAACTTATTGAGAATTAAAAATGTCCGGAAAATGGATTCCTCAAAAATATAACCCATTTTCCGGAAAAATCTGATAATTGTCCTTCGGACAACGAACCTCCGGTTCATTAATAAAAAAAATGAGAGCCCAATAAAGGCTCCCATTTTACGTTATGTGTGATTTTTTTATCTCTTTTACCTTGCCCCCGTCCTCGGTTTGGCGCCGCCGGCGGACTGCTGACGGGCAGGGGGCTTGGATAGGATATCCTTGAACTTCTGTGCGGTGGCGTTGGTGGGGTCTACCTCCAGCACTTTCTGCAGATAGGCTATCGCCATATTCTTATCCTTTTTGACGTCATTATAATACTGCGCCAGGTAGAAGTAAGAGGTGATGATCGTATTCTTATACTTCACTGAGTCCGTGCTGCCGGCTGCCTTCGCGGTAGAATCCATTGCCCGGCCTACAGAAGCCAGCTTGTCATAGGCTTCCACTGCCAACCCCTGAGAGTTCGCTGAGTCATCCTGCGCCTGCTTACTACGGGCACACCAGAGATAACCAAAGATCTCATTGGGCCATTTAGACTCATAGATACCACAGAAAATGCTGTCAGCCGTCTTGTAGTTGCCCGCCTGGTAATTCGAAATACCCCAGTTATATACGTCATTCTGATTGGGATCTTTCTTGGTGGCATATTCAATAGCAGCCAAATCCGCTACACCCTGCTTGTAATTCAGCTTCTTAGCCAGTTCCAAACCCTTCGCGAGATATTTGGCCCTGTTCTCAGGCAGGGTATCCCGGGAAATAGCCTTTTTGTAGCTCTCGATCGCTTTCACCTTTCCGGCAGAATCCGTTGCCTTGGACTGGATGCTCCCTTCCAGAGCATAGTCGGCGCCGGTTAAGGTAGATGCATCCGCCTTTTGGAAATAAGTAGCGATATTTTGCTGAGCGCAGGCGACATCGTTCGTCGTATCGCAGGCATAAGCGATGGTCTTGTACATACGGGGGGTTACCTTGTCCCCGAGGGAAGTAATGAGGCCCTGGGCCTTTGTCTTGGCTTCCGCAAACTTGCCGCTGGCGATCAGGAAGTCGACATTCAGGTATTCCACTTCCGGGCCAGGATCAGAGTTCGCAGTATACTTCTGCAGGTATTCCGTCGCTTTTGCCGGATCCCAGTGAAAGTAATAAAAATAGAATAGTTCATAATAAGCCGGAGCATAGGCTGGGTCCATCTGTACCGCCTCTTCAAAAGCCGGCAGGAAGAACTCCTTATTATTCTGCGTCAGATAGATCTTGCCGATCTTGTATTTTGCTTCTGCATATTTCGGATCGATGGTCAGCGCTTTCTGATAGCTCTGTACAGCATTGCCCCCGTCGATCAGCTTGCGGTAAGCATCCCCTAACAGTATGTACGTATCGACACTGTTGAATTTCTTCACCTGCATGGCCGTATTCAGCTTCTCGATGGCATAGGTAGCATCTCCGGCCTTGGAGTCGATATTCGCATCCGCCACAGCATTGAGGACATCAATGTCCTTGGCCTTAGTAAGACTGATAGCCGTCTCAAAACGCTGGCGGGCATCCGTTGTCTTGCCCAGACGCAGCTCAACCTCACCCATGCCGGCCAGCAGCAAAGGCGCATTGCCATTGGATTGCAACGCTTTGGAATACAGATCGCCCGCAGCCACAGAATCCCTCATCTCCAGCAGGGTCTGCCCCTGCCAGTATATAGCTTCTATATTATTCGGGTTGGAGGCCAGTATCTTATCAAATACGTCCTTCGCACTTTTGTACCGTTGATAATACAGGAATTTCTTCCCTTGGTCTACCGTTTGAGCCAGCGCCCCACCGCAGAAGCCGACCAGGGCCATCACCAGTAAGCTGAATCGGAACTTATTCTTCATGTACTTTGTCTGTTTAGTGTGTAAATATAAATATTATTGATTGTTTGTTTAATTACTGATCTGCGTGTCACGGATCTGAAAGGACATTTTAGCCGGCCAGAGATACGCTTTACTGAAAATCAGCTGTCCACGTTCATACTGCAGGAAGTTTGCGAAGTTGCCACCCACCCCACTGAAGTTCTCCTTTAGGATATAATACAAACTTCGCACCAAGGGATAGCGGCGAAGGGCAATATTAGCCTGATAAGGTTTTACATAGGTAGGCCCGAGACAGTTGGTGCACCGGATAGAGGCTATCCGTACTTTTTTAATAAACAGGTTATCATTCGCCTCACCCTCGCCTAACCAATTGATACCCACAAACCCAACAGCATGAGGATTCTGCGACACATAATTGATCACCTCCTCGCTGTTCCTGGCAGCCGTGACCCGTTTGCTCAGGGGTTTCCCTTTTAAAAGAGAGTCCATAGCATACCGTACTGTACTGGTCGCAGACCTGCCATCCATCACAGGCAGGTGCGCGGTATCTGTGCCGTCCAGCATATTCTGAAGGTCCTTGATCTCAAAGATTGAGTCCTTGGCGTTATTGTTGACGATCACGGCAATAGCGTCATAGGCCACAGGCATAAATTGGGGACGAAGATGAAAGGAGTCCTGGTAAAACTTTTCCTCCTCGGAACTCAACCCCCGGGTGACGATGATCATCCGCGTACTGTCCGTGGTCAGGTCCCGCAGACATTGCGCCTCCGGCTCATATCTGGCGATGATCTTTATGTCGGGATTGGAGGACTGGAATACCTTTATCTGGGAGTCGATGACAGGCTTAAAAGACTCGTCAATACTGATGGTCAATGTGCCTGACTTGGGCGTTTCCTGAGGAGTTTTATTCCCATCGTTGCCGCACCCTCCCAGGAAAAAACTAAACGCAAATCCTAACATTACGCCTTTACCATTACTGTTGAAAATATGCCGGAGAGATACTTGCATCAACGAAAATAATTTTTTTTATATCCACGATAGATCCGCCATCCTCCATACAGTAACCAAATACCGGAAAAAGCATAACGGAAAAAATCATCAATAGCCAAAGGAAAACCAATCTTCGGAGCAATCAACAGAAATACCCCAAAGCCAAACCATATCCCTCCTATACCATAGTCCTGGATCGATCTTCTCAATATATATCTGCGCCTTTCACCATCAGGAGCATCATTTTCCATCTTTAACCAAAGTTTTTATTTTATATGATCAGACATCCATCGCTGGAACGGGCAAATTAAGAAATTAAGCTTAAAAAGACACACCTGTATAAGGTCTTATACTTATTAATTTCTTATTAATGTATCCTTTCCCACCTTTCCATTTATAAGATTCCACATCTCCTCTATTCCACAAACCAGCTCGCTCTTTCCCCCCTTATCTTATAATGATTTAACATACCTTTGCGGCCATGAAAAAGGAGCCTGTCACCCCATCATCAGAAGCCAGGGAAACGCCCGGTTCACCTTCCGGGACTTCTGACAAGAAAGCCCCGGCAAGCTTTCTGATGGTCTGTCTGGGCAATATTTGCCGCAGTCCCCTGGCTGAAGGCATCCTGCAGGAAAAAGCCAGGGCAGCCGGACTAAACTGGGAAATAGACAGCGCGGGGACCAATGGCTATCACGTAGGCGAAGCGCCCCATCACCTTTCCCAAAAAGTAGCCCGCGTCAGAGGCATCGACATCAGCAGACAAAGGGCCCGGAAATTTAATGCCGATGATTTTCAACGTTTTGACAAAATCTATGCCATGGCTGGGGACGTGATGCACGAAATGCGACGTATCGCCGGCCGTCATTACGATCCGTCAAAAGTAGAGCTTCTGATGAACGAGCTGCACCCGGGTGACAATGAGGATGTCCCCGAGCCCTGGTATGGGCCGGAGCCCGGTTATCATGAAGTATATGAAATGATCGACGCAGCCGCAGACAGGATCGTTGAAAAATATGGCAAATCCACCCAATCCAACAGATCATGAGTAGTCTCAAACCATCCCGCCCGCAAGGTACCCGGGATTTCGACCCCGCTACAGTCCGCAAAAGGAACTATATATTCAATACTATTCGCACCGTATTCGAGCTCTATGGCTTCCAGCCCCTGGAAACCCCGGCCATGGAACAGATGGAAACCCTGATGGGTAAATATGGGGAGGAAGGTGATAAACTTATCTTTAAGATACTTAACAACGGTCTGGACGATCCCAAGAATGTCGATAAGGCCCGTAAAGCCTTTGAAAATGTCCTGGAAGGGAAGAATGACAAAGACCTCACCGAAAGGGCCCTCAGATACGACCTCACCATCCCCTTTGCCCGCTATGTCGCCATGAACCATGGACAGCTGACCTTCCCGTTCAAACGCTACCAGATGCAGCCCGTCTGGAGAGCCGACAGGCCCCAGAAAGGGCGCTATCGGGAATTTTATCAATGTGACGCTGACGTGGTAGGTAGCCAATCCTTGCTCAACGAGGTCGAACTGACATCCATCTACCGTCAGGCCTTCCAACAACTGGCTATCCCCATAGAGATCAGGATCAACAACCGTAAGATCCTCGCCGCCCTGGCAGAGGTCTGCGGGGGGGCGGATAAGATGACGGACATTACGATAGCCATCGACAAGCTGGACAAGATCGGACTGGAAAAAGTAAAGACAGAACTGGCCCAGCGGGGACTCTCCAACGACCAGGTAGCCGCCATCGAACAATACCTGGGTATCGCCGGGGACAACACAGCTAAATTATCCCAGCTGAAAACCCTCTTTGCCGGCAACGCTACGGGCCTCAAAGGCATCGACGAGCTGGAATATCTTCTGGCATACACCGCCGTAACATCCCTTGATGCCCCCCATTCACCCGGGACCTCCGACGACCCAACCCCCATTCTCGTCGATCTTACCCTGGCCCGTGGCCTGAACTATTATACAGGCACGATCTTCGAGGTAAAAGCCACCACTGTACAGATGGGCAGCATTGGCGGCGGCGGACGCTATGACGACCTCACAGGCCTCTTTGGCGTACCCAATATCCCCGGGGTAGGCATCTCCTTCGGGGTCGACCGCATCTACGACGTAATGGAAGAGTTAAAGCTTTTCCCGGAGGACGTACATACAGGCACAAAAATCCTTTTCTTTAACCTTGGCGAGGCCGAATCCCGGGCCGCCTTTGGACTATTGCAGCAATTGCGGACAAAAGGCATTCCCGCCGAGATCTATCACGAACAGGCCAAATTTGACAAACAATTCAAATACGCGGAGAAAAAAGGCATCCGCTATGCGGTCATCCTCGGCAGCGAGGAGCTGGGTAATCGCCAGTGTAAAATAAAAGACCTTAGCACGGGCGAACAGAGGACGCTGGGATGGGAGGAGTTGGTGGGGTCTGATTTTTAACCCCGGCCGTGATCTATCCTGTTTTATCTTTGCGTCCATGCAATCCTTTGAAATATTACTGTATGCCGCCCCTGAAGGAAAGACGCATATCGAGGTCTTTTTTGAAGAGGAAACTTTCTGGTTATCACAGAAGAAGATGGCCGAATTGTTTGGGGTAGATGTAAGAACAGTAAACGAACATCTACAAAATATATTTATAACCAACGAATTAGAGAAAGAGTCAACTATCCGGAATTTCCGGATAGTTCAACAAGAAGGCACACGATCTGTCTCCCGGGAAGTGGATTTCTACAACCTCGATGCCATCATCGCCGTCGGATATCGAGTCAACTCACACGAAGCCACCCGGTTCCGTATCTGGGCTACAAAAACCCTGAGACAATTCATCATAAAAGGCTTTGTCCTGGACGATGAACGACTCAAACAAGGCAAGAAGTTTGGCAAAGATTATTTCGACGAGTTACTCGAAAGAATACGCGAGATCAGGGCCAGCGAACGCAGATTCTATCAAAAGATCACAGACATCTACGCCCAATGCAGCCTGGACTATGACCCCAAAGCTCCTCTTACTCAGACCTTTTATAAAACGGTACAGAATAAGCTACATTGGGCCATCACCAGACACACTGCCGCTGAACTCATCGCAGAACGGGCCAACGCCACACAGCCCAATATGGGATTGACCACCTGGAAGAACGCCCCGAAAGGAAAGATCCTGAAACACGACGTTACCGTAGCCAAAAATTACCTTTCTGAAAAAGAATTAAGCGAATTAAATCGCGTCGTAAGCATGTACCTTGACTACGCCGAGAACCAGGCTAAACGCCAGATCCCCATGACCATGGCTGATTGGGCGACAAGGCTGGATGCCTTCCTCCAATTCAATGAATATGCCGTTCTGAAAGACGCCGGCCGTATCACTGCAGACATTGCAAAGAAGTTGGCAGAAGATCAATTCGAACAATTCCGTGTCCTGCAGGACCGCGACTATCTGTCAGATTTTGACGAACAACTAAAACGTCTGGAAAAATAATACCATAAAACCCCAGTATACCTATCTTTAGACATCAACAAACCAGTTTATGAACCGATCCTTGCGCCCCTTCTGCCTGCTGGCACCCCTCGTATTGACGGCATCTCTCGTCTCCGCCCAAAACCTCAACCCGATGTTCCGGCATCTGCCCCCAAATGCAGAAAGGATCTACCACATCAATCTGCCGGCACTGACATCCAAGGTCAGCTGGCAGGATATCATTTCCAGCATCCCTCCCTCCAAATCCACATCTGACCCACAGGTGATGGACATCCTGAAAGATCCCTCCCAGGCAGGGATCGACATCAACCAGGATATCTTTATCGCACAGACAGGAGGCGGCAACAAATACGATAGCACCACCTTTATCACCGTTCTCGTCCACCTTACCGACTCCGGGAAATTCGTCGCCTTCGCTCGCGGCATGCAAAAGGACATGCGCGCTTTACCGATAGGAAAAGGTCCTGTCAACGCGTCCACAAATGGACGGGTGATCGGTAAAGATAAAATGACCCTGGCTTATAATGACAAACTGGCTGTCATCACCACTGTAACACCCCCTGCAAAAGAAACGGCCGCATCAATACAAAGAAGCACCCCTAACGCAAAAAATGCCGGCCCTTCAGCGATGGGCTATACCCTAAGGGCCGGCAGAATAAGCCTGGCAGCTCTCCATGGATTTGTGAGTACCCCCTATATCACCGATCCTGTCTTTATCGCCGGGTTTTCCGACGACGCCGATTTTCACATGTGGGGACCGCATGGCGAAGCCGCAAGTAAGCTGATGGATATTGTCAACAAAAAGAAAGCCCTGGGAAATAAAGGCGGTATTTTCATGACCCATCAGGGCGTCAGGCTGCACACACTGACAGCCCTTCGTTTTGATGCCGGAAAGGTCACCCTGCGCACGACGACCTTGGTGCCGCAGGATTCCATCAAAAATTACAGGATATTGACCAGCCGGCCGCTGAACACCGACCTGATCAGGCGTCTGCCGGGCAAAGCGTTGCTGGGAATGATCAACCTCCACTTCGACCCATCCTTGCTGCAGGAATTCCTGGGAAGAGCCGGTCTGCGTAACACGCTGGATTCCGCGCTGTCGTCCAAGGGACTTACAACAAACGATTTGATAAAAGCCTTTAAAGGGGACTTCCTCATTGCGGGCATGCAGCCCGCCACGCTGTCCGATAGCGGTAAGGCTAACCCCAACCTATTTTTTGCCACTACCATCGGCGACAATATCGCCTTTACAAAACTTATGGGCAAATTGATGGGCCACGCGGACTCATCGGGCAATCTTCCCTTTGGCAAGATGAAGACCGGCTTTGCTATAAAAGACAATATCCTGGTAGTAGGAAAGACCAAAGCACAGGCGGACGAGTATTTCAGCAATACAGCGGGAAATAGCGGTAGCGATCTTATCAACGACCGCGTCAGGACCAACATGTTCAGTCTGGCGGTGGACGTAAAAGCAATAAAGGACTTCATGCAGGCGATATACCCCACTCCCACGTCAAAAACCCAGCAGGTCCTGCACTTCCTGGGTGCCATCGACCGGCTGACCTATACGGCCGGCGGTCTGCAAAATGGACAACTTGAATCTTATTTTGAGTTGAAAATGGCGGATGCCTCGGAGAACAGTTTGCGCAGCATATTCAAGCTATTGCATTAAGCCGGTGATGCCGAAAAGCCTCTATGTATAACCGTACTTTTTCTTGAACTCCGCCAGCCCGGCCTCATCCAGGTCGCGGAAAAGGTATGTCCGTGTTTGTCCTGTCCTTTCGATAAAAGGGATGTGCTTCTCATAAAATTCCTTGAACAGTTCTCCCAGCTGACGGACGTGCTCCTGGCTGTTGAGATAGAATTGGCTTTTGATGGTGTTGCCTTCATATAGAAATTTTATCTGGTTGCCCATACCGTCCAGCTTATAAGGTGAATAAGGGTCCTGCATGCCGTTGAAACCATTGACATCGAAGTCGAGATCTTTTATATTCTGTATGGGATATTCTTCTTTACCCAGGCAGACCTTTTCCGGCGTCATCACCAGATCATCTTCCGATAGCCCGACGATGGAAATATTTCCTTTGGCGATGAAAGCGCCCGCCAATACCAGTAGGATACCCACTACAAAGACCACTGTCCCCATCAATCGCCACTCCGGCAGGCTAACCGGCAAAATACTGCAGACAGCCAGGCCAAAACCGACATATGATAAAGTAGCTTTTTTCCTGGCGGTAACCACTACTCTTTTGGTTCGGAATTCCATGGGGTGTTTATGATAATAACGCTGGGGGTTGGTTTTCCGTATGTCACCATTTCTCATCGGATGGCCGGTGATACAAAAAATCCATTGTTTCTCCTTAAACAGATTTCCACATACAAGGCCTTGTTCTGCATAAAAATACATCTGCAAAATATAGTACACCGCTTCATAGAGAACGTTTTAATAATAAGAATTTAAACATTTCTGTCAAATTATGCGATTGTACTTAGCCCTCACTTCCTGTAAACAGGTCATTCCTTTCAATTATCAGTCCTTTGTAACAGGCGCCATTCATAAATGGATAGGGTCTAATAATGAGTTTCACGGAAAGCCGAGCCTCTACTCTTTTTCCTGGCTTCATAACGTCGATGCCTATAAAAATGGATTGAAGACCCACGATGGCAGTTATTTCTTTATAAGCGCCCACGACAATGATCTTTTGAAAAGGATCCTGGAGGGTATTCAGCACTCCCCTGAAGTTTGCTTTGGTATAAACGTAAGTGAGGTACAGATCAAATCGACTCCGGTATTCTCTCCTGAGCAAGCTTTTTTCGTAGCTAGCCCTGTGTTGATCAAGAAAAAAATGGATGCCGGCCAATGGCTGCATCTGGAATACAATGACCCCGAGGCGGACAAAATACTTACCGGCAGCCTGCAGACAAAACTCAAAATTGCCGGTCTGTCTGTTGAAGGTGTCCAGGTTTCTTTTGATACTACATATGGTGTCCCACGAACAAAGATCGTCCGCTATAAAGAAATAGGCAATAGAGTAAACCTCTGCCCTGTTCGTATTCAAGGCTCTCCCGAACAAATAGGATTTGCCTGGAATGTAGGTGTCGGCAATTCCACGGGCATTGGGTTCGGCGCATTAAAATAATCTATATGCAATATTATATTGTCAGATATACAGGCCTATTTGGGTTTATCAAACCCTGGACAGCGGTGCGGGATGGTGAAACTTATAGCCAGCAATTTCTTACTCCCAGTATCATAGGTGGTATTGAAAGGAAATTATTCCCCGAACTCCTGCAGCAGAAGTTTGGATTATATCATATAAGATCACATCGTTTATCCTATGAGCAGGTGAGCTTACAGCAGGAAAAGATACAGACCAGGGGATGGAATACTACCCGGCCGAAAGGTACCCAACAGGTGCTGTTCACACGCCCAACCTCTATTCTGGACCGGGGAGTTCTCGTCAATCCCGTACTGCACCTGGCATTCACTACAAAAGATTATGCGCTGATAGCGTCTACACAACACATTTGCCTCTGCAGGAATGAGGATATTCTCTATCCTGACCAGGAGATAATTGAGACTACTGATCAAGACTTTGATACCAACGAGGAATATTTCCCTGGATTTGAACTGGTCTTCAAAAAGAATGACAGATCATTTCTGGTGGGATACAATCGCCTGGACAGAAACAAGCCTATGTATGGCTGGTTAAAAATCGTCGGTAACCCGGTAAAAGAATTCTAATATGTCTATCATTCTTGCCAAATCCGGGCCATCGCGGACTACCCTGGTTGAACATACAGATCAGGTGATAGCAGCCTGCATACGATTCGCTACTCACCTGGGTCTGGATATATCCGTTGCCCGCTTGGGGGCCATTCTCCATGATGCCGGCAAAATACATCCTGTCTTCCAGCAATCCCTGTGGGGCGAAAAACCTAAAAAGATATTCAGACATGAAATTGCCTCATTGTTCTTTATATCTCTATTTCCCCGGGACATTCATGGACCGTTGATTGAAATGATCATAGGTCACCATAAATCCGTAAAGAATGATAAAGGGGAAAAAGGGATTCTTGACCTGGTCAACACTGATGACATAGAGGATTATCATCTGGGGTGCTGGAAGCAATGGAGTGCCCTGGCATTTGACTTTCTTGCCGGCTATGAGATATCCACGCATCCTATATCCGAAACAAAGGCGCGGCATAATTTCGGAATAGTATTGAAGTACTGCAAAAAAGCCGTTCGGAAGCAGGGTTATTCTCCCTGGAGAGGATTACTGATGGGTGCCGATCACTATGCCTCCGCATTGGGCGATAAAACAATCCAGCAATTAAGCAGAACCTTTCAAATACCCGATTTAAGATCTTTCCACCGGCGGCATCCTTTGTATCCGTTGTCCTTGGAAAATGCTGATTCCAATAAACTTCATTCCCTGGTGGCTGCTTGCACAGGCTCCGGAAAGACGGATTTTTTGTTCCGCCGCTGTAAAGGGCGGGTATTCTATATCCTTCCTTTTCAGGCATCCATCAATGCCATGTATCGAAGGATAAAGCATTTCCTGACACCGGACAACCCTGACCTGGATATTCGCCTCTTGCATGCCGCCAGCAGGCTGGTCATCGAAAAAGGTTCAAAAAAGGATGTCGAATCAGAAGTTGCTATGCAACCGCTCTTTGGGTCCGCCATCAAAGTACTAACCCCCTATCAACTTGCCGGCATACTTCTGGGCGTTAAAGGGTATGAATCCATGTTATTAGACCTGCAAGGGTGCGATATAATATTGGATGAGGTACATACCTATACAAAGGTTTCTCAGGCACTCGTTCTAAAGCTGGTGGAATTACTCCACCACATGCAATGCCGCATACACGTCGGCACAGCGACGATGCCGACGGCGCTATACAATCAGATAAAGAGGGTCCTTGGAGCAAATAATATATTGGAAGTTAAATTGACCAATGAACAGCTCGACTCCTACCGTCGTCATGTCGTTCATAAGATCGATGGCTGGAAAGACAGCTGGAAGATAATTTCCGGGGGCGCCCGGGAAGCGCAGAAGATCTTATTGGTATGCAACAAAGTAAAGCATGCGCAAAAGATATATGATAAGGTCAAAAGGGATTATCCTTCTATGCCGGTCCTCTTACTGCACAATCGTTTTAGAAGGATGCATCGAAACAAAAAAGAGCAGCTATTCGGGGGAATGGATACATGTATCGTCATCTCTACGCAGGTGGTCGAGGTGAGTCTGGACATCAGTTTTGACCTCCTGATAACGGAATGTGCTCCGCTGGATGCACTCATCCAACGGTTTGGGAGGGTCAACAGGGTGAGGACAACGGCTTCCATCCTCAAACCTGTATACGTCATTGCTCCGCCTGAAAATAAAAAAGATGCCAGGCCCTACGACCTGGACATTCTTTGCCGGACATTCTCATTGTTACCGGATGGAGGAGTATTGTGCGAACGCGGACTTCAGGAAAAGATCGACCGGGTATTTCCTACCATTGACGTCCTTGACATCAGGCAGCATATTATCCTGAAGAAAAACGGCTCACTTTCTATTGATCTGCTGACCCACAGAGGCGAACCCTATTTGCAGCATCTTCTTGATATCGATAGTACGATTTGTATTACAGACGACGTCGTCGATGTCTATGAAAAAGCAGATTATGAAGAAAGGTTGCTGCTGGAAATACCAGTGAGATATTTCCACGTAAAGGGAAGGCAGCAGCTGCAGGCAGGTAACCACCCCTTTGTAGTCCCTAAGAATGCATATGATCCTGACAGGGGACTGGACACTGATTATCTCAAAAAAAGACCAAATTTTTAAGCAATGATCACAACCGTAGTTGGGCGAACGTTTTTAGAAGCTTATAATGCCGAATATCGCTCGCAATACAGTCCCAGGGGATTCTTCGAGAAACATTATTTCCAGCTTTTTTTCAATCACCCTAAATATATGCAATGGGTCACCAATTCGCCGTTCGTACAAATGAAAGCCGGTCAAAAGTCTCATCTGCTCACGCCTGTAGAACGACGCGAAAAATTGGTTGGTCTGCGGGAAAAGATTGCAGCGGGCAATCCGGAAGCCAGTATTGCCATCGGTTATCCTGCTTCTGAAGAAAAGGAATACGCCAGCACATCGGGGTTGGTTTCAGACCTTATAATACCCACCAATGAAGAAGATATTTATCTTTCCTGGATCGGCAGCGGTCTTGGATTAACCGTTGCAGGCGGTTATTCGATCTTATTCGATCATCCACGTATATTGCTCGACATTCATAAAGGCTGGGCCCATTATCGGAAATACCTGAACGATCGCACCTTAACTGCTATGAGGGGGAACCAGATCAACACCTGGAACGCGCAATGGCTGGCATATTATTACGACAAAGAGGATTACAGGAGCAATTTCAACTTTGCCAGGATCCGGCAGCGAATGTTTGAAATAAGCACGGAGAAGATCGAGGTAAAGACGCTCCCATGGTCCAGACTGTTTTTCAGAATGGCAGAACAATTCCCGGGTCGGACTATGATCGGTTATATCTATTCTCTCGGCCAGACCAATAAGACCATTGGTTTTATACCCTTTCATTTTAAGTCTGCCAACCGCCTGGTAGAAGTATACCGAAAATTATTCGCCCCGGATATACGGATAAATGCCGCTGATTTTGAAAACCTTTTTGGCTTGCATATCCAACGGGCTTGCGAACTGGGCACCATCGGAATGCAGGCTCTGCGCCCGCAGAAGCTAAAAAAATATTTTACCGACAACCAACCGGCATTCAAAAAACAGGAAGAAATCCCATTATATCACGTATTTAAAACCTGGTTAGTCACTATGTTATCTAAGAACAAAGAGGAGTTGCTGGATCACACCTCCAATATCGCAAAAAAATTGATCCGCTACAGGAAAGCGTCGAATAAAACAGATAGAAAGAATCTGGTAGAAAAGGAGCTATTTGAAGCAAAGCAACAACGGGGATTTTTAGATGGGTTAACTGAGATGATAAAGACCATACATGAAGAGGACCGGTCTTTTTTTAAAACGCTTAGAGACGATGTCTATCTGATGACACCGGAAGAATATGGATATTTTGTCGCTTTGCTCAAATTCGACTATTACTACCAGGACAGAAATGCATAATATTATTTGATCATTTAAATAAAGAAATATGAACACCCTTTATGTGCGGACACTTAAAAAAGCAGATCATACAGTATTTTGTGTAGCGGACGGACAAAAATTCTATTACGACCCTATGCATGGTAACAGGCAGCCCTATTCCAGCGGACAGCAGGTGAAACGTTCATTGATAGAATGCTTTTGCGAACATCTCGACATCCCGCCATCTCCTACCACTTTTTTATTTGACGTCTCAAAAGATAAAAAGATAGAAGAAGGTGAAGTATACGGCACCTGCGACCCGTCTTTTCCGGATCAGCTTTTCGGCGGCTGGATGAGGGCTGACAAAGATGCAAAGACAGGGAGATCACTCAAACGCCGGAGCCCTCTGTCCATTTCTGCTATGAGGCCTTTACATCCGCGGCTTGCCAATATGAACAGTGAAGATATAACTTTCGACCGCAGCCATATTAGCAACAGCAAGGTTATAGTGCGCGGCGAGAATGGAAAGGAGCTAAGCAAAAATGAGATTGTCGCATTGTTGGATGGGAAAAACAGAAGCCTTCACCGGAAATGGATACCGGATAATAAAAGAGCAAGTGGCTTCTTTGTGGTGGATTTTGCCATCGACCTTAGAAGGTTGTTTTCCGTGAGCATTAACCCATTTGAACCGGAAATGAACCCGGAAACTATTGCCAGTCTGCGTAAAAAAGGATGGAAAGAGTCAAGCAATGTATTTGGACCTTGTCTGGTGGCCCCTAAAGCGCTTCGGAAGCAATGGATACAGGCTCTTGCCCAGGCGATCCTTGACTGGCGGATCACCTCCAACCAGGCCAGGACATTCAGTCTCATGGAAACGCTCGCTGTTACTATGAGCGGCAACGCGCATCAGATTGCAGCCAGTATAAGGGCCAAAAGATCCAAAGACGATCCTGGTAAAGTTGAGCCCATTATTGAAGAAGGTCTTAAAGGGGTGGATACTTTTATTACGTTGAATGCTGGCGCTTATATTCTAACTAAGGGGGAAAAGGCCAATGCGCTGGAATTGGCGGAAAATAAATTGGTGCAGCTGCTGTCGGCTTATCCTTATGAATAATCGCAGCGTGAATTGGACCTGGTTGGAATTGAAAGTGCATATTCGCAATCGGCAACCATAAATAAATATTAGTGTGAATTGAACCTCACAGAATTGAAAGCCAATAACCTCTGGCCCTGTTGATTTCTCGTATGCAATGTGAATTGAACCCAAAGGAATTGAAAGATTGACTTCTATCCCCTGTTCAGGCCCTTTGTCATAGTATACATTGAGCCTTCGTGGAATTGAAAGAGAGCCGCAATGGCACCGAACAAAGTTGTTTTCCGGCATGAATTGAACCTTTGGGAATTGAAAGATCAGGTACTCCACATTCTTATAGCCAATCACATCTTGCGTGAATTGAGCCTCGATAGAATTGAAAGAACGATCGAACATTGGCGTACCCCACTTCATATGCCAGTATGAATTGAACCATATAGGAATTGAAACTAAGTTGGATCCCTGAAGCAATCAGACATATCCATGGTGTGAATTGAACCTAAAGGAATTGAAAGTGCGCCTGCGGAGGAGTGATCCGGCACCTAGCATGCATGAATTGAATGGTGGAATTGAAAGCAAGACCACGACCTTGCCTGCTTCCGTACCGTAAAAGGGTGAATTGAACCATATAGGAATTGAAACATGACGACCCAATTCGGTTCTGTCGGATAGAATACGGTGTGAATTGAACTTACAGGAATTGAAAGATTGCCAATACGGCAAGCAATGCAAAGAGAACTTTAATATAAATTGAACCTCCAGGGAATTGAAAGGACATCGACGTAGACTTTGAACACGCCCGACGGGAAGTGTGAATTGAACCTAAAGGAATTGAAAGAAGAATCCTTTTATCATTGTCGCGACCACAACCAGATCAATTGACCCCAAAGGGAATCGTATGGGCTTTCATCCCTTTAACCCTCGGTTAAAGCTTCTCATACACCACCGCGGCTCCCTGCCCTACCCCCACGCACATGGTGGCCAGAGCATAACGGACATCCCGCCGCCGCATCTCATGTAATAACGTAGTAGAAATTCGTACACCGCTACAGCCCAGTGGGTGACCGATAGCGATGGACCCTCCATTGACATTTACCTTGGAAATATCCAGTCCCAGATCGCGGATACATGCCAGCGACTGGACGGCAAAAGCCTCGTTCAGTTCCACCAGGTCCAGATCTTTTGCAGTGAGCCCCGCCCGCTGCAACGCTTTTTGGGTCGCCGGCACGGGACCGATACCCATGATGGCAGGGTCCACACCCGCCACAGCCATACTGACGATGCGGGCCACGGGCTTTAATGCGTATTTCTTCACGGCCGTCTCACTGGCCAGCAGCATGGCCGCCGCACCATCGTTGATCCCCGCGGAATTACCCGCCGTGACAGAGCCGTCTTTTAAAAAGGCAGGCCGGAGGGCTGCCAGCTTCTCCATGGAAGTATGACGGGGTTGCTCATCCTTTTCAAAGAATATCTTTTCTTCCTTACCACCCAGCACTTCCACAGGCGCGATCTCCGCAGCCCATTTGCCCGCTGCCAGGGCAGCGAAGTATTTTTCCTGGGAGGCCAGACCAAACTCATCCTGTTCCACACGCCCGATCTTCCATTGATTTGCGACGTTCTCCGCCGTTTCGCCCATGGAGTAGGGATAGTATTGATCCGCCAGCTTTTTGTTGACAAAGCGCCAGCCGATGGTCGAGTCGAATATCTCTGCATTCCGATTAAAAGCATGAGAAGATTTGCCCATGACAAAAGGAGCGCGTGTCATGCTCTCCACCCCGGCGGCAATATACAGCTCGCCCTCCTCGCACATGATCGCACGGGCTGCATCCATGATGGCCTGCAGACCCGAGGCGCAGAGACGATTCACCGTATTGCCGGCCACTGACACCGGCAAGCCCGCCAGCAAGGCCGCCATGCGGGCCACATTGCGATTGTCCTCCCCCGCCTGGTTGGCATCCCCTGCAATAAGGTCTTCGATGGCAGCAGTATCGACACCGGGATTACGGGTAAGGAGTTGTCGGACCACATGTGCCAGCATGTCGTCCGGGCGGATGGAGCTGAGGCCACCCCCATATTTCCCGATAGGGGTCCGGATAGCGTCAATGATATAGGCTTTTGTCATAAGGGTCGCAAGTTAAGACTTTCGACATATACAGACGGAAGTAACACACCAACGCCTGTTCCGGCATGCTCAACGCCTTGCCGGGTTCCGCTCCAGTGTAAGTCCTTCCTGCCTGTTTACCTGCTGAACACCGCTTCCCGCATCCGCTGCTGCAGGTCCACGGCCGCATCATACAGTTGTTTGAACTGACGGTAACTTTCGGTATTGGCAAACTCCGAAGCGAACCCCTGCCGCCTGTCCTTCTCGGTCCTGTAGAAGCTCATTTCATCCTCTTTTTTCCGTTGGAACCATTGGGTAAAATATATCCGCTGCAGATCGCTCACTTTTGTCCGGAAATCATTTGTCATCGACCGATCCTTCCCCTTATCTACCATCACCGTATATAAATTATCACAATTGTCCAGAATACTGGAAAGGGATTCGATATAATCCTCCCGCAGATTGGCGCGTATATCCACGTCAAAGCGATCCCTCATCCACGATGCAAAATGCATCTGAATAGTGTCCGCTGATTCGCCCACCGCGCTTTCAAGGATCTCCGTATTGCTGGGGTAATGGGACACTTTCCTAAAATCCACGTCCGGCCGGTGACGATATGCATCGACGATCTTTTGCAGGAGTCTCTTTTCCTGGAAATACAGCATCAGGTGATTGGAAAAAGCATAATTGACGGCGATCCTGCATATATTTTGATCAGTAGTACTGTTAAAATCATTCCAGGTAAAACTGGCCAATAATTTCACCGTGGGTAATTGCAGGTCTTTGCTATGGGAACGCACCGCATCTTTCAGTACATCCGTCCGCCAGGTATTTCCGCCTTTCAATATATCATCCTGCCAGTAGGAAGTGGCGTACAAACATGCCAGACCTTCGTCCAGCCAGGCCGGCATGTCCCCGATGTCGGACTTGATCATCAGATGGAACAACTCATGGTTGATAGTACCGATATGCCTGATATCGCTGATACCCATCAGACATAGATCATATGGATTGGAGTAACCCAGGCTGGACGGGGACAGCGATATATTGTGTACTTTCTTTGCAGCCTCCTGCAGCGCGGCAACATCCGGCATCATAAATATGGTGATCAGCTTTTCGGGTACAGACAGACGATAGTACGACGAATAGAAGTCTGCCGTCCTTTGGATGGCAAGGGTGGCATCACCCATATTGCCGCTCCCTGCTTCGCTGGGAGTAATGATGATCCACCTGCTGGAGCTGGTATCTATGCTGTAGCCCTTGCCCAGCAGGGAAGACCAGTACTTCCGGGCCGCCTTTCGTTGTCCTTTCTCAAAAATCCTTCCTATCATCACCTCTTCAGGCGGCAACCCGGACATATCGATAAATTGCGATTGATCCGAGCAATTATATACCATACCCATTTTTCCATGCAGGCCGGCGGAAAAGGTAAGGCTTTGGGAGGGAATGACCACAACTGTCTGCGGTGTCATGCCTGTCACCTGGGTCGCGGGAGTTTGACAGGTGGCGATCTCTCCTACAAGGAATTCCTTATCCTTGTCCGACAGATGATAACATTGAAATATCTTGGCGAAAAGTGAATAAGCATTCTGACAGGTGCCGTTAAGACAGAGACATTTTGCTTCCAGGAAATCCAGGGTAGGAGATTTCCCATATGACACCTTATTTCTGAATCGCTGGATGCTGTCATATACCACATCGTATTTCCCCTGGTTTAGCAGACCGATAAAATATTGAACAGGCACTTTCACCTGGGAGAACCCTTTCCCGGACAGCGCCAGGAACAAGACGGCGATAAACAGGCGACGCATAAAAAGTGTTTTTGATTAATGGTTCGCATGGGGCGTGTCGGCCCTGGAATTCTTTTCCAGGTTATTCAGGATCTCATTAAGGGGAATCTTTCCCGGTTGTACTGAAGCTCCTCCGGCAGGTACGGGATTGGCCGGAAGGGAGATCTCCGGGGTAAGGTACAGCGGACTGTCTGTCTGGTCTATAGAAGGGTTGTATAAGATAGTGGCCATCATTAGAGTAGTGCCTAATATGCCAAAAATGATACCGGGAGACGTGCTCACCAGGTTGAACTGCATTTTTTCACCGGCCGTCCCTCCAAAGGTCGTCTCTCCTTCCCGCAGCTTGGATATAATGAATACCGCGGCTACGATGGCCAGGATCATACCCGTAAAAAAACCCAGGTACTTTGTATATGTCCTCGCCACCAGAAGAAACCCGGACTGGGCATAGCGGTGATCCAGCGCCTTTTCCTCCATCTTTACTTTTGAATACCATTTTATATAGTCCAGGTTATTACGTATGCCGGCAGATCTGACGGTAGTGTCAGAGGGAGACAACAGGTTTTGTTCGGTAAAAGAGCTCCGGTATCCATTGATAGAGGTCTTAAAATCATCCAGTTGACGGGTGGAGATATAGATGAACACCAGGATCAGCACACTCGGCATGATGATCATCCAGGGCAGCAGCCGGTTTTGCCATCGGTTTAGCTGACGGGATTCCTCCCTGTCGGGCGTTGGTCCCTCCATAGGTTTTTGTAAAAGGTACTCATTTTTTTCAAAAAAAACCGTCCGAAAATTTGACCGGAGCAATCAGCTGATCCGCTCATAGACGCTGAGATCACGCCATTTCCTGCTGCCGCTGTCTTTCTATAAAAAGATCATACCCTATCTGCACCCGCATCCAATATTCAGCGGGAATATTCAATAACTTTTCCAGCCTCAGGGCAGTAGCAGCACTGACGTGTCTTTTACCGCGCAGCAGTTCGCTCAGATGGCCGGGTTTTATACCCATCAGGGCGGCAAAAGCAGTTTTTTTGATCTCTCTAGCTTCCAACTCATCCTGTAAGATATCCCCGGGATGTAAGGCGACGTCGGTTTGTATCTCCTTGCCACGGGAGTTAAGCACTTTATATTCAGACTGCTTCATAAAAAGAAATTGTGGTCATTGATAATGATTCGTGAGGTCGTGTATGATAAGAATTTCCGCGACTGTAATGACGTCCTTCTTGTCGATGGTCAAAAGTAATCTGTAACTATAATCCACTCTAACAGAATAAAAACCTTTCAATTCTCCTTTCAGCGCCTCGAAGTTCAATCCACGCAGGCTTTTGATCTCCATAAGATTATCCGCATATTTCAGCTTTAGGATAGTCTTCTTGAACTTAACCCCAACCTCACTGCTATACCTGGGCTTGCCGGATATAGGCTTGCCTTCAAAGATCTTTTCCAGATAAGCATTATTGAATTGTACTAACATTGGACAAAGGTCCAATTTGACAAAATGCGTTTCCGGAAAACCTTTTACCAAAAATAGGTAACTTTCCTAAATTTACCAAATCTTGGTAATTTCCAAACACAAATCTTCACACTAATGTAAACCCTTATACAGCATATATTTCCCCTTATCTTCTTAAATTCCATATAAATCAAACCTTATAATCATGAAAAAAGTCAGACTTTTCACTTTGTCCGCAGCAGTCATCCTGGCCACTGTCGGCGCTTTTGCTACCCGTTCCACAAAGCCCGGCCACAAACAATCGCTGTATCACCGCGATCCGTTCACCGGAACTTATTCTCCCGTTTCACCAGGGTATTATTGCACGACATCCTACGACACCTGTTCGTACTACCTGGACAATGGCACGTACTATCCCAATGAACTGGGCTCCTACCATGGGCAGTGATCGTTCAGTGTCCCCCCTCATCGATACATTTCAATACATCACTAAAACCCGCGCCAGTAAAGGGTTGTGTGCATAACTTAGTGCATAATGGGTGCATAACATAAAGGGGGGAAATTTGGAAACGGGCTGTCCGGGATCGTATCTTAGATTTAATAATTGAAATGCAGAAATCAATAAAACGAAAGAAGCAAATCAATTCGAGAAGTGGAAATCTGTAAAAGATGGAAACAACTCACAGGAGCATCGGGTCAGTAAGTACGACAACGAAAGTTGAAATACCGAAAAAGACTTGATGCTTCTTTATTTTATCCCCCATCTGCCCCCTCCCGCACACCCCCCGTATCAAAACCGTACAGTCCTCTCTGATCGGGTCACCTCAACCAATTAATTATCAGCGCCCTATCACTCCGGCACCTTTTTGGTCACAAAAACTCCATAACCAGCCATTTCTATGCTTAAGAATTACATCCACATCGCCTGGCGCAACCTCCTCAAGAACAGGACCTCCTCCATCATCAACATCACCGGTCTGGCCACCGGTATGGCCATCGCCCTTATCATTGGCCTGTGGATCGCCGACGAACTGTCCTTCGACCACTATCACACCCGGCACAGCCGCATCGCACAAGGCATGGTCATCCAATCCACACCGGAAGAATCCTATGTCGGCGGCACCATCGCCATGCCCATGGGACAGGCCCTCCGTACGCAGTATAAATCCCTGTTCAAAAGCACAGCCCTCATGTGCTGGGTAGGCGACAGACTCATCGGCTCCGGAGAGAAAAAATTGTACGCCTCCGGCATCTGTGCTCAGAAAGAGCTGCCCGAAATGTTCACCTTCCATATGCTGAGCGGCTCCATCGCCGCCGCGGAAGACCCCTCCACCGTACTCATCTCCCAGTCGCTGGCCACCGCTCTCTTCGGCAACGACGACGCCCTCGATAAAAACATCCAGGTCGACAGCAAGACACAATTCAAGGTGGGTGGCGTCTATAAAGACCTGCCCCGGAATACCACTTTTTACGACGTCAAGCTCATCCTGCCCTGGTACGGCAAAGACAACGATTACCGTGTTACCAACACCAATTGGGATGATCACAACGGGTCCTTGTATGTCGAGCTGGCCGATGGTGTAACCGCCGAACAGGCCAGCGCCCGTATAAAAAAATTGCCTACCTCCCATATCAAGGGCTGGCTGGAAGAAGCGATGGTCTACCCCCTGGACAAAGCCTATCTCTATAATGAGTTCAAGCATGGGCAGCCGTCCGGCGGACGCATCCAGTTCGTATGGCTCTTTGGCATCATCGGGAGCTTCGTCCTGCTATTGGCCTGCATCAACTTTATGAACCTCTCCACGGCCCGTAGCGAGAAAAGGGCCAAAGAGGTCGGTATACGAAAGACTGTCGGATCTTTAAGACGACAGCTCGTCACCCAATTCCTCAGCGAGTCTGTCCTGGTAGCGATGCTGGCCTTCCTCCTGACGATGCTCTTCGCAGTAGCGTTCCTTCCCTTCTTCAATTCACTGGCGGCAAAATCAATGGTCATGCTCTGGAGCAACGGATGGTTTTGGCTCCTGACCATCGGCTTTGTCCTTTTCACCGGCATCCTGGCCGGCAGTTATCCCGCCTTCTACCTGTCCCGTTTTGACCCCGTACAAGTGCTCAAAGGAACTTTCAGGGCAGGACGATATGCCACCCTCCCACGAAAGGTCCTGGTCGTCCTTCAATTCACCGTATCCCTGACACTCATCATCGGGACGGTCATCGTCTTCCGCCAGATAAACTTTGCAAAAGACCGCCCCGTCGGCTATTCCCGCGAAGGACTGCTCACCGTCTATATGAATTCACCCAATCTGTACGAGCACTACGATGCCATCCGGCAGGACCTGTTGCAAAAAGGGGTGGTATCCGACGTAGCCTCCTCTTCCATGAAACCTACCAGCTTTAACAATAACAATCAGCTGTACTGGCGTGGGAAAAGACCCGACCAGGAATCCGTCTTCTTCCGCAATGTCAACGTGACGCGGGACTTTGGCAGGACAGTGGGATGGCATGTTATCCAGGGGCGGGATTTCAGCCGGGATTTCCCGACAGACTCCAGCGGCATGATCCTCAATGCCGCCGCCGCCAAGGCCATCGGTATCCCCAACCCTGTCGGCGAAACCATGAAATTCTTTGGGAAAAATTACACCGTCGTCGGCGTAGTGAACGATATGGTCACCAACTCTCCATATGACAAGATCGAGCCCGCTATTTTCCTGGGCGACGGCTATCATGACTTTATCATCACCCGCATCCGCCCCGGGCTCTCCACCAGCCAGGCCCTGACAGGCATGGAGACAGTGTTTAAAAAATACAACCCAGGCAATCCTTTTGTATACAACTTTATCGATGAAGAATATGAGTACAAATTCAAGTCGGAGCAGCGCATCGGTGAGCTGGCATACGTCTTTACTTCCCTTGCCATCTTTATTTCCTGCATCGGCCTCTTTGGCCTGGCGACCTTTATGGCGGAACAGCGCACCAAGGAGATCGGCGTACGCAAGGTTCTGGGAGCAAGCATCTTTACCCTCTGGAGCCTCCTATCCAAAGATTTTGTCAGGTTGGTGATCATCTCTTTCTGTATCGCCATGCCGCTGGCTTATTATGGAATGGACAAATGGCTGCAGAACTATACTTATCGCACACCCTTATCCTGGTGGGTCTTTGCCGCTTCCGGCATCGGCCTCCTGGCGATCACTTTGTTCACCGTGAGCTTTCAGTCGCTGAAGGCCGCAAACATGAACCCTTCCAAAAGCTTGCGAACTGAATAAAAAACGCCTATGCTTAAAAGTTATTTCACTGTCGCCTGGCGCAATATCATCCGCCATAAAGGATATGCCGTTATCAATGTCCTTGGCCTCGCCCTCGGCATCACCTGCTGTCTTTTTATCTTCCTTTGGGTAAAGGATGAAAAAGGCATCGATAATTTTCACCACAACGGAAAGGATTTGTACACCGTCTATCAGACCGTCAATTTCAACGGCAATGTCTCAGGTACCTACACCACCCCTTCCCGCTATGACAGTGCGGTCCATTTCCTGCTGGATGGCCTGAGGACAGCCGTGCCGGAGATCAAATACGCGGCCCTCTATATCCCCGGCTATATACTGCCCTGGGGACATGCCGAAACTTTTCAGGTGGGTGACAAACTGTTGAAACTGGAAGGGTCCCGGGCCGGAGAAGATTTTTTTAATATGTTCGACCTTCCATTGCTCGAAGGCAGCCCAGCCACAGCCCTGAAAGACATACACGGCATCGCCATCTCCCGCAAAATGGCAGATATGTTCTTTGACAGCCCTCATACAGCCATGGGAAAGACCTTACGTTTTGAGAACAGCACCAATTTCACCGTCGCCGCCGTATTCGAGGATCTCCCCGCCAACAGCTCGTTCAAATTTGATTATCTCATCACCTGGGAGGCACAAAGGGCTTTACATATAGACTGGCCTTCCAACGACTTCCGCTCCTATGTCCAGCTGTCACCAGGCGCCAACGTCCGTGCGGCGGAAGAAAAGATCAACCTGTACATGCAAAGACAGTGGCCCTCTCCGGACAGAGGCGTGAACATCCACATGGGGCTCCAACCCTTCGGCAATCAGTACCTGCACAATGTCTTTATCAATGGAAAGCCGGAGGCCGGTCGCATCCAGTACGTACGCATCTTCAGCAGCGTAGCTATCTTTATCCTCCTCATCGCCTGTATCAATTTTATGAACCTGGCGACGGCCCGGTCAGTCCGGCGCGCCAAAGAAGTAGGATTGCGGAAAGTGGTTGGCTCCACCCGCGCTCATCTCATCGGACAGTTCTTTGGAGAATCCATGCTCTTTGCCGTCCTCGCCATGCTGACATCCCTTCTGCTGCTCTTCCTGCTCATGCCTTCCTTTAATCTTTTTACGGATAAACATATCGTCCTTCCCCTGACCCAGCCTGTCTTCTGGATCACCTTGCCGGGCATCACACTGGTGACAGGGCTTATCGCCGGCAGCTATCCCGCCCTGTATCTTTCCTCCCTGCAACCCATCCGCACCTTAAAAGGTATCTTCAGGTTTACCACAGGCGCTATCTGGTTCCGGAAAGGGCTCACCATCTTTCAGTTCGTATTGAGTATTGTGTTCCTCATCGCCACCATCGTCATCGTACGTCAGACCCGCTATGTACAAAATACCAACCTGGGTTATGACCGTGACAATCTCATCTATATCCGTATCGAAGGTCCACTGTCGAAAATGGACAACTACCGGCTGTTTAAACAACGTGCCTCCGTCATGCCGGGGATAAAGATCATCGATCGCAGCACGGAAACCCCGCATTCCATGGATTTTGAGGTAGACGACGCCATCAATTGGGAAGGGAAGGGGAAGAACGACCACGTCGGTTTCAAGCCCGCCTCCGTAGGGCTGGACTTCATCCAATTGATGAATTTACAGACCGTGAAAGGACGGCCATTCTCGTCCTCCAATGCGACTGACTCCACGGACGCTTTTATGGTCAACGAAGAGGCCGTACGGCGAATGGGTATGAAGGATCCCATTGGCAAATGGGTATCTGCCTGGAAAAAGAAAGGACATATCATCGGCGTACTAAAAGACTATCACACAGGGTCCTTCCGCGAACCCATCAAACCCATCATGCTGGATGTAAAGGAATATGAATACTTTGGTGTGATCATGGTCCGTACTTATCCCGGGCAAACGCCACAAGCCCTGGCCGGTCTTGAAAAGGTATATAAGGAGATCAACCCCGGCTATGCTTTCGCCTATCAGTTCGTGGATGAAGAGTACCGGAGAATGTACGCCAGCGAGCAGATCACGTCCCGTCTCTCTATCTTGTTTGCCGTCCTGGCCATCCTCATCTCCTGTCTCGGACTGTTGGGCCTGGTCATGTTTGCCGCCGAACAACGTGTAAAAGAGATCGGCATCCGCAAAGTGCTGGGCGCTTCGCTGAGTCAGATCATCTCACTGTTTGCAAAGGACTTCCTGCAGCTGGTGTTTATCGCATTCCTGATCGCAGGCCCCCTGGCCTGGTACGCCATGAATTCCTGGCTGCGCGACTTTGCTTACAGGGTCGCCATCTCCTGGTGGATCTTTGCGCTGGCCGGCATCTCCGCCCTGCTGATAGCTTTGCTGACAGTGAGTCACCAGGCGTTAAGGGCGGCCATGGCCAATCCGGTGAAGAGCTTGAGAACGGAGTGAGCTGGCCGTAGCAATTTTTGGCACATTCGAACGTTTACCGGATATGAAAAACTTCCCCTTTATCCTGATATGGGCCGTCTTCTCCGGCAACCTTATGGCCCAGAAACTACCCATGGACACCAGCAATTTCCAATACCTGCGCAATCGTATAAAGGAGCAGACCCTATACATACAGGGCGACTCTACCAATTCCGTATACTATCTCGGGCGTGGCTATTACAAGCTGCAGCTACAGGATTACAAGGGTTGCATAGAAGATGAAACGACAGCCATACGCCTGAGCCCGGAAAGTATCAACGCATATAGCAACCGGGGTATGGCGCTGTGCTTTATGGGAAATTATGAGCCTGCCATACGCGACCTGTCAATGGCCATCCGGCTGCAGCCGCACGATGCGATGTATTATCTCAACAGGGCCTACGCAGAAGACGAGTACGGTCAGCAAAAAGCAGCCATTGCCGACCTCGACAAAGCTATCCAGCTAAGACCAGATTATGCCAAGGCATTTTGCAACAGGGGCATGGCCAAAAAAAAGTCAGGTGATTTCCCGGGCTCAATCCTGGATTATACAAGAGCCATCCAGCTAAATCCGGAATATGTTGAAGCATACTACGACAGAGGCATGACCGAAGACACGCTGCGGGATTACAAAGCCTCATTGGCGGATTATAACAAGGCGCTGGAGCTGGCCCCCGGCTTCTCCCCCGCCTATGCCAACAGGGGGATCGTGCGACGGGAATTGAAGGACCCCGACGGCGCCCTTGCCGACCTGAACAAAGCCATCGAAATAGACGCCAATTTACCCAACTATTATATGAACAGGGCGCTCCTGTATGCCGACAGAAAAAAGTATGCAGAGGCCATCGAGGACTACAACCAGGCCATCCGCCTGGACCCCGGCAACCCGGCTCTCTATAAAGGACGCTCAAATTTATACACCGTAACGGGAGACACCGAAAAGGCAAAAAACGATGCTCGTAAGGCGACAGAACTGACCAATGCCACATCAAGAGCCGGACATCCCGGCAAGTAGCCGCCAACCCCCGCAAAAAAAAAGAGGCCGTCTCAAAAAGACAGCCTCCATCTGGCGCAATTGCCAGCAGATTATTTTTGGAACGGTTCAGTTAATAGAGATTAACCGAAGGCGTCCATGATTTATCTGTAGATTGCATGAATACCTCCTTTTTATTTGGTGAGCTATAAAGTTACGGAAATCTTTTCATTCTCACGCTCCCCCAACACCCCTGGCAGACAGTCATATACTCACATTCGTCACATTTAGTTAATCTTCGGGTAACTATTTCATTACATGACCCTTTTAGTTTTATCTCTCAACTTGACTACCTATCGCGGATAGCTGATCAGACAATAACCATGGGCTATATCATTCTGCCCGCCTTTAAACAACCAAAACGTGTCCCAACCCCGGTGCATGATCCTGCCGGGGTTCTTTGTCTTATCGATCATTCACTCAAATTGGGGATTTTCCGCCGGCGGCAGAGACATTAGCTTTGTTCCTATGAACAAAATACTTATCCTCGCAGCCTCCACACTGATCCTATACAGCTGTAAAAAGAACGGCGGCAATTCAGGTGGGTCCAACCCTCCCCCCAATGATACCGCCAAATGCGTACTTACAGGGGAAACTACTACGCTGCTGGGTAATGAGGCATCCTGGACGTACGAATATAACGACAAGGGTATCCCCGTAAAAATCACAAAACGCAACCGTTATGATCAGATTGAAAGTACGACGGATATAAGTTCCTCGGGCACTACGATCCTCCGCGATCAGAATAAGATCGGAACAAGCTATAATTACAACAATGCCCAGGGTGATATTTTTGCAGGCTATCCCACCTCGTCAGATGTATCCATCACCATAGGCACGCTTGAACAGCGCAATTATTATCACTACACCTTCGGTTATGACGCCAAACATAGATTGACGGGAGTAAGCGAACACACCAATACTGTCACCAATGACAATGAATGGGACCTCACTGTTAGCTATGATGATCATGATAATGTGACTGGGCTGCGGTATGAATGGAGTACAGGCCCTCGTAATGAGATCACTATCATAAAGGCCACGGCATATGATGATAAACCCACGCCTTATGCGGGTGTAAAAGGCTGGAAGTTCCTGAGCTCATTCGCCTGGGACAACTATGATCCCGAGCCTATCCTGACAGCATTAAGCGCTCATAACCCGGTGGAGTTCACGATGGGGACCACCGATCACCCCAATCAGGAGCACCGGACCATTACCTACACCTATAATGAAAAGGGATTCCCGTTGGAAAGAGCAAACAAACACAACAATAGAGGTACGGAATCCAATTGGAAACAGACCTTTACCTATAATTGTAAATAACTCCGGGCCCTAGACCGTATTTAAAACAGCCCTTTTTGCACCATGCCCTCATCACTTCCTAAAGGAGGAAGGTCAGGATACGCATATGGCGCATTCTTTGGCTTCCCGTCTGGCCGGGGGCTTCTGCCCCGTATGCTGAACACCGGTGCGGGAACTATCTGATCGGAGGGCATCTCATAATCCAGGATCTTCCCTATCTGCTCGTCCGTCAGATCAGGTTTCAACCATTCCATCTCCATTTCCTTTGGCAGGAACAAGGGCATCCGGAAAGCATTGGTCCCGCCGTTGTGTATCTGTCGCATGACTTCATTGCCCGCACGGGTGATAAGCGTAAACATGCCTCTCACTTCCCCCGTCTCCGGGTCTGAGGGAAGTTTGGTATTGTAATGATAAAGCCCGGGTATACAATACATATTACGGCCTTTCAACGTCACATGATACGGCACTTTGTTCTTCCAGCCCTTGATCTCCCGGTGTTCGTAGATGCCCGTCACGGGTATCAGACAACGCTTGCTCCTGATCCTGTTCCAGAATGAACGTTTATCCCCCAGTATCTTCTCGCTGCGGGCGTTGACCATGGATTTCCGCATATCCTTTATCTTTTCCGGCGTATCCATATATTCGGCAATGATGCCCCATTCAAAATATTTGCGATGGTACCGGTTGTTCTCAAAAATAATGACGGGATACCTGTTATGACCCAGCGCGAGGAAATGCATACCCATATCCAGATCGAAATTGATCTCCCCGTCATGCGTCAGGTCGGGGAAATAATCGTCTATCAATTGTAAGGCGGAATAAAAGGCGATGTCAAGACACATATAAATAATTTTTTAGTACATTTCTATCCTTTCAAACGGGATCGTATCCTCCTCGCGGTCATGACTAAATTTAATAAAAAGTTCCCCGAATTCCTCGTATAGGCCTACCTGTATTTTGTCCCCTTCCTTTTGTGGGCGCCAGTCGGGATGGTGCCGGCCGATGTAACGTCGTATCTTCTGCTGGTATATTGCAGGGGGCTTCCAATCCATTCCTTTTTTGGCAGCATAAAAGACCTTATATCCAAAAGGCTGGCCTGCCGCGATCCGCAATCTCTCCACATGCTCCTCTAACGTCGCATCATATAAAAATGCATTTTTATCCTTCTTCAGGGCGGCCATGTGCTGCTCAGCCAAATCCTTTTCTTCCTCCTGGTACCCCCGTATCAAAATGGCTGCCTTCAGCCTGCTTTCCATACCCCGGGCAAAGGATTGTCTGACAAACCAGCGTTTGCCTCTGGCGACCTGATCGTCCAACAAGCCTTTTGTCAACAGGGGAAATGGGTTGTACATCAACCCTAATTTAGGCTTTTTTCATGACGTCCTTCCCCTTTTTCACACCTACCGCCCGCATCAGCAAATTCTCTCCATAACGCCGCTTGATGGAATCTATCGATTGATAAAGATTGATCATCTCCTGTGTGTCTTCATACAATTTGATCTGGTGATTGCCCGGGACCAATCGCGTAAACCTTATCCCCAGCAGCCGGATCAACAGACGCCGGTCATACAGTTTCTCAAAAAGCTCCTGGGCCGTCTTTAGCAACACCAGGTCCGCATTCGTATAGTCGACCACCTTTTGCCGGACAACCGTGTCAAAATTAGAATACCGCAATTTCACCGTCACACAGCCTGTCAGCTTGTTCTGTGACCGAAGTTCGAAGCCGATGGACTCCGTCATACGCACCAGCTCGGCGTGCAGGAACTTCATATCGATGGTGTCTGTCTGGAAGGTCCTTTCCGTAGAGATAGACTTCTGTTCTCTATACGGGATGATGGGCGATTCATCCAGGCCGTTGGCTTTTCGCCAAAGATCGATGCCGTTCTTTCCCAGCAAGGTTTCCATCATCTCGATGGGGATAGCAGCCAGGGTCCGTACCGTCTCGACACCTCTCCGTATCAACTTAGCCGCCGTCTCATGACCCACTCCCGGCAGTTTTCCGACCTTCAACGGTGCAAGGAAATTCTTCTCCTGTCCAAAAGGTATCTCTATCTGTCCATTGGGTTTTACTTCGCCCGTAGCCACCTTGCTGATAAGCTTGTTACTGGCCAGACCATAGGAGACAGGCAGACCGCTGTCTTTTAGGATGGCGTCCCGCAGTTTGCGTGTAAACAGACTGCAGCCAAAGAATTTATCCATCCCGGACAGATCGATGTAGAACTCGTCGATGCTGGCTTTCTCAAACAAAGGGACATTTTCTTGGATGATCTCTGTAACGATGCGGGAATGCTTGGCATAGGATTCCATATCCCCACGGATGACAAGGACTTCCGGACAAAGACGGCGTGCCAGCTTCATCGGCATAGCGCTATGAATACCAAAACGCCGCGCTTCATAGCTGCAGGCCGCGACCACCCCCCTGTCACCGGAACCGCCTACGATGAGGGGTTTGCCTTTCAGACGGGAATCTTTCAGACATTCCACAGAGACGAAAAAAGCATCCAGGTCAAAATGTGCGATATGACGTTGCTCATTGTTATACATGTTTTAATGGTTTCTGTTTTTTATACCTACTTTTTCCATTTTCGTAACCTCAATACTATGCACCCCAAACTCTACCACCACCTTTCCCGTGATCCTGTAAAACCCCGCCCTGGGCGGATAAGCCGCATGCACGGGAGGAAAATGCACCGTATCTATCCAGTCCTTGTTCCTATCCAGAAAAGTCCCAAAGCTCATCGTCTCCCCTTTGACGGTACGCACGGGCTTATGAGTAACATGATACCCCATCACGGTGATAACCTTGCCCACGTACCCGGACAATTCGCTCGCTGAAGCATACTTCGCAGGATCATCATCCGCCAGCATAAATGGATCGCATACAGGGAAGCCCAGGAGTTCCACGTCGTCATAAATGTCTTCCAGGGGATAGCTGGGCAATACTGGCAGGCTGAACGAAAGAGGGGCTGTTTTGAACAAAGGCTGACAAGCCTGTCCATGGGGTCTGCTCTTCTTCTGCAGGAAATCTCCTTCCCAGAGCAGCTCTTTTTTGCTCTTCCCTGTAAACCGGAGCGCCCCTATCCGTATGAGCAATTCCAACTGCTCAGGAGATACCCCGCTCCTCTCGATAAGATCAGCCGCCGACACATAAACCCCGCCCCGGAGCCGTTCACGCAGGATACGCTCCACAGTCCCCTGTTCCAATCCTTTTACATGCACAAAGCCCACATAGGCGTCTGATCCCTGTATATTCGTATAGTAGTCGCTGTTATTTACGCAGGGTCTGTGCACCGTTGCGCCGGCTTTCATCAGCTCGTAGAAATAAAGCTCCCGGCTGTAAAAACCTCCGAAATTATTGATCACCGCTACGGCGAACTCCATGGGGAAATAAGTTTTAAGATAGAGGCTTTGATAGCTTTCCACGGCATAGCTGGCTGAATGCGCCTTGCAAAAGCTGTATTCTGCAAAGCTTTCTATCTGTCTCCATACATCTTCCACTACCTCTGGCGGATAGTCAAAGCCCGCGCAATTGGCATAGAACCTTTCTTTCAACATCGGCAGGTGTCCCTTTCCCCGATACTTTGGATTGATAGCTCTCCGTAAAAGATCGGCATCCGCCATATCCAATCCCGCCCATTCGTGCGCCACCTGTATCACCTGTTCCTGGTAGATCATGACCCCATAAGTGGAGCCCAGTACCTCTTTTAACTTGGGGTGCGCGTATTCGAATTTCTCAGGGTTATTGTATCTGTATATATATTGGGCCATCATTCCGCTGCGTCCCACGCCCGGCCTGATAATAGAGCTGGCAGCCACCAGCGTCTCATAGTTGTCGCACCGAAGCTTCTTTATCAGTTGCCGCATGGCGGGAGACTCTATGTAGAAGCAGCCGATGGTATTCCCACGCCGGAGCTGTTCTTTTATCAAAGGGTCCCGTTTAAATTTTTCGACGGCCCGTATATCCACATCAACGCCTCTGTTGGCCTTTACCAGCTCAATACATTCCTTGATATGCCCCAGTCCCCGCTGACTCAGCACGTCCAGTTTGTGAAGACCGATATTCTCAGCGACAAACATATCCATCATGGTCGTAGAAAAACCCTTCGGCGGCATATGGACAGTGCCGTAAGATGATATAGTCTCTTCGGAGATGAGTATCCCGCCGGGATGGATGCTAAGGGTGGCAGGGAAGTCCAGCAATAGCTTGCCGTACTGCAGGATTGCCCGGTGGATCTTATCCACATCCGTTCGTTTCATAAAGTTCTCCGCCCTGCCGCCGCCGTAATAATACCCCCGCTCCGCAAGATGATCGATCTCACCCTTTGGCAAACCAAATACTTTACCTAATTCACGGACGACAGCATTGTATTGGAACGTCGCGTACATACCCAGCAAAGCCACATACTGTCTGCCGTACCGCTTCATCATATAGTCGATGATCTCATCCCGCTCGCGATAAGAGAAGTCAATGTCAAAATCAGGCGGGCTGGTACGATGAGGATTGAGAAAACGTTCGAAATAAAGGTCCAGCTCGATGGGGTCCACGTCCGTGATCTGCAGACAGTAAGCTACGACGGAATTGGCGCCGCTGCCCCGGCCTACATGATAGAACCCCCTGCTTTGGGCATATCGGATCATGTCCCATGTAATAAGGAAATAAGCGGTAAAGCCCATCTGGTCGATGATCCGTAGTTCTTTATTGAGCCTTTCCCTGGCCTTCCTGCTGGAACCATACCGCTGCCTGCATCCGTCCCTGGCCAGCTTTTCCAGCAACACGCGGTCGTCCTCGCGGCTGGCGCTGTACATTTTTTTATTCTTGTCGCCTCCGAACTCCATCGAGATCGTACAAGCGTCAAAAAGCCTGTATGTATTGGTGATGATAAAAGGATACTGCCGGAAGGCCGCCAGCACTTCCATCTGCGGAAGAAAATATTCCTTCTCTCCGGCAAGGTCCTCCGGTTTCAATTTTGTGAGTAAAGTATTCAGATCGACGGCTCTCAGCAGCCGGTGCAGATTGTAATAGATCCTGTTCTGAAAAGTCACGGGCTGCCGGATGACCCATTTATCCGGGTGGGATGTCACGGACATTCTCAACAATTTATTCACTTCGCCGGGTAGTACGCCGATGCGTTCATTTTCCAGCAGTTGCTCAGGCGCTTTTCCACCCAACGGATAGATGACAAATCCGTCTCCGGGTGCATTAAAGAATGGCTTTCCCTCCGCCTTTTCCGGGAAATCCTTTTTTGATAATAAATGTTCTGAAAGGAACTCATTGATCCAGCGGAAGCCTATGTTGCCGGCTGCAAGCAATATATACAACAGCTGATGGCCATTGCGTATCTCCACGCCGATCACCGGCTTGATCTTCTGCTCCTGGCAATACTGTACAAAGTCCCATGCATCGCAGGTGGAGTTGATATTTGCCAGTGCCAGGGAGGTAGCGCCGGCTTCCACTCCTTCTTTGACCAGCTGTTCTGTGGAGAAGGTGCCGTATTTGAGGCTAAAAAAGGTCTTGCAGAGATACATCGTAAGGTCTTGTGTTACAAAAGTTAGAAACTATGCCAACAAATTTAGCATACAATTACTAAAAATATTAGTATCTTTGTTTCTGTAGAATGTACACTGCTCTTACATTTCAGCCGATCGTGGCAAGTTGGATAAGAAAAAAGGGATATATCACAGTTGAAAAATCCCAGCCACAGATTAACTCGATGGATGAATGAGGATTTTTCAGCTGCAACATTCGGATTGGAAAAGGGAAATAAAGTTATTTATATCAGTTATGTATAGTCGAAAATATGGAGTAATCCACTCCAAATAAAGGAGTGAAAAAATATCTAATCTTCCCTAACATTAAAAAATCAAAAAATAAATCCATTTCTTTGAAATAAGTTTTATGTCGTAAAAAAATTATTTGCACGGAAATATCCGACCTGTTTAAAGCCTTGACAACAGCGAGAAATAGAAGATGCAGATAGTACCCGAAGTAAACTTTGGATTTTTTAGAAGAGTAGTTTGGATTACGCCAATTAGAAATTTTATAAAACCTTTTCTTTGTTATGACCAATCGAGATTCCCGTTATTCGCTTATCAAACCGATGGTCGATGCCGGAAAAATTCAAATATTCACCGACATTTTCAAATACATCCCCAAGACAAAGGTCGCTACAGATCTTGGGAAAAAGGTCGATCGTTTTAATGAGCTCATGAATAATGTCGAAGAATTCAATTTAAAAGATCTGTTCCTCATTGCAAAATTCTGTGAGATGACGGAAAAGGAGATGTTTGAGCTGGTGATCACACAATATTTAGAAGTAAAAAATAGACTGCCGCATCTATAAAGTTTCCTGAGTACCATTACCATTGACTGTCCTTTTAGAGTTCCTTATCCTGACCGGTGCTTACTGACGAACCCATTTCAACAACACTGTTCGCAAGCCGCCTAAACCCAGGCGGTTTTTTTACACCCTCTATATCTTCCGGGTTTTCTTTATCTTGTAAAAAACTACCACACATGAGAAAATTTTGCCTGCCGGTCACCGGCTTTTTACTGCTTTTTATCATCCCTTTCTCTTTCACCAGCGCACAAAAAGACGTAGCACGTATAGAAAAATACAAGACCCAGGCCCTGACTGACCTCCAGGCCCAATGGGACCAGTATAAACATGTCGCCCTGCAGATATGGGGGTATGCCGAATTAGGCTATAAAGAGGTCCAAAGCTCCGCCCTGCACCAAAAGACGCTTACAGACAATGGGTTTGCAGTTCAGACGGGCGTAGCAGGCCTTCCCACCGCCTTTGTCGCCACCTATGGCAGCGGACAGCCTGTCATCGGCATCCTTGCAGAATTTGACGCCCTGCCGGGCCTCTCCCAGGATTCTGTTCCCGAAAAAAAGTCATTGGGTGCCGAGGCAGGGCATGCCTGCGGTCACCATCTGTTTGGCACAGCATCCGTGGCGGCGGCTGTCGAGCTGAAAAAGATCATGGAACAATATCACCTCAGCGGGACCATCCGGCTTTTCGGCACACCTGCTGAGGAAGGCGGCGCAGGAAAAGTATATATGGTACGGGACGGGCTTTTCAAAGACGTGGACGTGGTCATTCACTGGCACCCTTCCACCGACAATGCAGTGGCTTACTCCACCTCCCTGGCCGTAATATCGGCCAAATTCCGGTTTCATGGGCTGTCGGCTCATGCGGCCGTAGCCCCCGACAAAGGACGCAGCGCCCTGGATGCAGTGGAAAGCATGGACTATATGGTAAATATGATGCGGGAACATGTCCCCTCCGATGCCCGTATCCATTACGTGATCACGAATGGCGGCAAGGCGCCCAATGTAGTCCCCGACTATGCCGAGTCCTATTATTTTGTACGTCACTACAACAGGAATACCGCTCGCGAGATCTTCGACAGAGTGGTAAAAGCCGCACAGGGCGCCGCATTAGGCACTGGTACCACCATGGATTATGAAATCATCGACGGGGATTATGACATACTGCCCAACAGGGTGTTGTCCGTCGCCATGCAAAAAGACCTGGAAAAAGTGGGCGGCGTGGATTATACACCCGCGGAAGCCGATTTTGCAAAAAAGATACAGGCGACTTTTACTTACAAAGCTCCCCCCATCGAGACTGTACAAAAAATAGCCCCCCTTCCGGCGAATATCGTGCAGGGTCCGGCATCCTCCGATGTAGGTGATGTGAGTTGGAATGTACCCACCGTCGGATTGGGTGCCGCCACCTGGGCGCCGGGAACACCTCCCCATAGCTGGCAGGCCGTCGCTTGCGGCGGTACGAACCTCGGTCTGAAAGGGATGATGGTAGCCGCCAAGACCATGGCCCTGATGGGCATCGATCTGCTGACACAACCCTCGCTGGTGACAGCTGCAAAGTCAGCGTTCGAAAAAGATCGCGGTCCCGACTTTAAATATGTCCCCTTGTTGGGCCTTCGCCGGCCGGCCCTGGATTACAGGAATTAAGTTGTACCTTTGCCCCCTGATGGATACGGGTAAAAAGAACATACGGCATTTGACTCTCAGTGAGTTAGAGCAATACTTTGAGGACCTTGGAGAAAAAAAATTCAGGGCGCGGCAGGTCTATGAGTGGATCTGGCAGCGCCATGCCGCCGGCTTTGAGGCCATGACCAACCTCAGCAAAGATCTTCGACAGCTATTGGAAGACAATTTTACCCTTCCCGCCCTCCGGGTGGACGCCACACAGTATTCCGCCGACGGCACCATCAAAAGCCGCTTCCGCACTATTGATAACCACCTGGTGGAAGGCGTCCTTATTCCCACGGACGAACGTAAGACCGCCTGTGTATCCTCACAGATAGGCTGCTCCCTGAGTTGTAAATTCTGCGCCACGGGATATATGCAGCGCAAGCGCAATCTCGATTACGACGAGATCTATGATGAAGTGGTGCTGATCAATCAGCAGTCGGAACGCGTCTACGAAAAAAAACTGTCCAACATCGTATTTATGGGTATGGGCGAGCCCCTGCTGAATTACCGCAACGTATTAAAGGCTATCGAACGTATCACGGCTCCCGACGGCCTCGGTATGAGCCCGCGCCGTATCACCGTCTCCACGGCCGGTGTCGCTAAAATGATCCGGCAGCTGGGAGATGATAAGGTCAGGTTCAAACTGGCCCTGTCGCTGCATGCGGCTAATGATGTAAAACGCAATGAGATCATGCCCATCAACGAAACCAATAATATAAAGGCCCTCGTGGAAGCGTTGAATTATTTCTACAAACAGACGGGTAATGAAATCACTTTTGAATACATCCTATTTAAGGACTTCAACGACAGCCGCCAGGATGCCGACGAATTGGTAAAGATCTACCGTCAGGTACCCGCGGACCTCGTCAATATTATTGAATACAATCCTATCGAAGCCGCTCTTTTTAGTAAACCCGATGACCAGGCTATCGACAGATTTATGCAGCATCTGGAGAACAACCGTGTAAATGCCCGTCTCCGCAGGAGCCGTGGTAAGGACATCGATGCCGCCTGCGGACAGCTAGCTAATAAGGATCACTAATACACCGAAAGCTGGCAGCGATCATTCAGAACGCAGCGTTTCCACCGGGTTCGAAAGGGCTGCTCTGATCGCCTGAGAGCTCACCGTCAGCATGGCGATCAGCAATGCAGCGATACCCACCATACCAAATACCCACCAATGAATAGCTGTGCGATAGGGATAATCGGCCAGCCAGCCGCTCATCATCCACCATGCCAGGGGAAAGGCGATCAGACAGGATATGACCACCAATTGCAGGAACTCCTTTGACAGCAGAGTAGCCAGGTTGGCAACAGAAGCACCCAATACTTTACGGATACCCAATTCTTTTGTCCTGCGCTCGGCCGTATACGCAGCCAGTCCAAACAATCCAAGACAGGAAATAAAGATGGCCAGCGTTGCGAATACCCCCGCCAGCTCGCCTATATGGGTCTCCCCACGGAACAGCTGATCAAACTGCTCATCGGCAAATTGATATTCGAAAGGAAAGCCCGGATTGTTCGCTTTGATGATCGCTCCTATCCTGGCAAGACGGGAGGAAAGATCACTACCAGGTCCGGGTTTCAGACGGATGGCAAGAAAACTATAATTCCCGTTCTTTTTCGGGTCGCAGCTCAGCATCAGGGGGGCAACGGACTCGTACATGTTGTTGAACAGATAATCTTTTACGATCCCGATCACGTGGTAAACACGTTTCCCGTTATAAGTAAGGAGGCCTCCTATCTTGCCGGCCTTTCCCATCACTTTTGCCATGCTTTCATTGATGATGATGTTCCCGCTGTCCGCTGCTATATCTGTATAGAAATCCCTTCCTTCCTTTAAATGCAGCCCCATCGTGGAAATATATTCAGGGGAAGCTTCTTCCCAATGGATCTTTATTTTATTCTCCGGGTCACTGCCTTCCCAGGTGAGCTTGCTGGAGGAAAGCGTGTTCCACATCTGGAGAAGAGGACTGTTGTTAAGCGCCATGTTTTCTACCACCCCCGTCTGCAGGAGTGCCGACCGGATAGCGTCGAAATGCTCTACCATGTTCCCCTGGACCTCCATATACAGCAGGTTCTGTTTGTTGAAGCCCAGGTTGCGGTCTTTGATATGCTGCACCTGCTGATAAATGATCACCGTACAAACGATCAGGATGACGGAGATAGTAAACTGGACCACTACCAGCCCCTTCCGGATAAAACCCGCTCCCGTGCTCAGCCTTATCCGCTGTCCCTTCAGGACTGCCACTGGCTGAAAGGAAGACAGATAAAAGGCCGGGTAGGCGCCGGCGATCACACCGCAAATGATACCCAGGGCCAACAGACCGTAAAGATGAGTGGATGTAAAGACATTAAAGCGCAACTGTGTTTCGAACAGCGCATTAAAACCCGGAAGGAAAATATACACCAGCAGAATGGCCAGTAATACGGCGACAAAAGACATGAGCAGGGCTTCGAGTATGAACTGGCCGATCAGCCCCTTTTTCATCGCGCCGAGGGTCTTTCTCACGCCGATCTCCTTTACACGCTGTCCCGCCCTGGCCGTTGCCAGGTTCATAAAGTTGATACAAGCTATAAACAGAATGATCCACGCGATCGCGGAAAATAGTCTTACGTACCGGATACCGCCTCCGTCAGGCTGGCCATTTGTATAATTGCCGTACAGATGCCAGTCGTTCATGCTCCACAGCAAACAGCCGGCATGCGCATACAGACGATCTTTCTGCCGGAGGACAGCCGTCAGCTGTTGATTCACCGTGTTTATATTGGCGCCGGGACTTAGCTCTACCAGGGTGTTAATGCCCCAGGTACCCCAGTTGTTCAGCCATGGATTCTTTTCAAAGAAGTTGCTCACAGGCGCCAGGAAACTATACTGAAGGGAAACATTACGCGGAGGATCTTTGACTACCCCTATTACCGTATAATCATCCTGGTTGCTGATACGCAAACTCTTACCCAACGGATCGGCCTCGCCAAAGAACTTTTTTGCCATCGTCTCTGAAAGCACCAGGCTATGCGGATTGCTAAAAGCAGCAGCGTTCCCTTTGATAAACGACGGCTGCATCATGGAGAAATAGCCCGTGTCAACATAAAAGCCACGTTCATAGGTGGATTTGTCTTGCAGGCTGAAGAGCTCACGGGCAAACCCCACCCTGGAATTATTGACGACCCCTGGTATAGTCCCCCGGATGGTAGTGGACATAAGGCCTGGCACCGAAGTAAAGCTCTCGATCCTGCCGGAATAATCGATGTTCATCCGGATCGAGTATAACACGTTCCGTTTCGCCACCTGGCGGTCGACCCCAAACTCATCCTCGACCCATAAAAAGATCAGGGCCGCACAGGCGATGCCCAGAGCAAGACCTGCGATATTTAATAAACCATAAATGGGGCTTTTCCGAATGGCCCGGATAGTCGTTTTTAAATAGTTTATCAGCATACCTGTATTTTTATTTGGATGTGTTGAATTGTCGATCAATACATCTGCCAGGTTTTAATACAATTGATTATCAAACACATACACAAATTTCATACAGCCACATTTGTTCGAAATTGATACGCCCGCTGTTCATAGTTGAACAGACCCGCTCCCGTCCGCTCAAGCATTAATACACCCGGAAGATCTCCCCCGTCTTCCCGCCCTCCACACTAGCCGTATAGGCCTCCACCAGCCTCGTCATCGCCACAGGCTTAAGTTCAGGAAACAAATGCCCAAAATCCTTTGTCGAATCCTCCGCCATCCCCGGGCTGACACAATTGATGCGCAGACCATTCTCCAGCTCGATAGCCGCTGACAAAACAAAACTATGCAAGGCCCCGCTGGTGACCCCTCCACCTGTAACCCCTTTTCCCGGTTGATCTGCAAACACACCCGAAGTCAGTGTAAAAGATCCGCCGGCGTTCAGAAAATGCTGACCGATCAGCACCAGATTGACCTGCCCAAAGAACTTGCCCTTCATATCTTCCAGCAATTGTTCTTCCGTAAGGGTTTGGAAATTATCAAGGGGGCCGGATGCTGCGATACAGATACATGCATCGATATTTTTCACCTGTTCAAAAAGCTTTACCATCGACTCCTTCGAACTGACATCGACCCGCACATCCCCGCTGTTCCTACCTGCTGTTATGATCTCATGCCGCTGCTGTAATGCCGGCGTCAACCTCTTTCCGATGGTCCCGCCGGCGCCAATGATCAATATTCTCATATTTAAGCGTTTATTTATCGTGACATTTCCTCACCCGTTCACCCCGATACATTTTTTCGGTAAATCCCTCCATTTTCACGGTATTTACAATCCAACAGGCTTAAACGTTCACGTCCAGTAGCCGTCTTAACCTACAAAATCATTATTATGCTTACAAAATCCCAACAACTCCTTACAAAATCCCTGCTGTTCGCCGGAATTCTGCTGACCTGCGGGATAGCCCAGGCCCAGACGGTCGGCACAGACTCTACCCATCAACATCGCGCCTTTGGCCGCCAGCCATTTGCAAAAGGTTCATTCCACCGCGGCGGTAACGATCGTCACGGCAACGGTGTCCACTATACGCCCGAACAACGCCGCCAGCTGATGGCCATCAATAAAGAATATCATGAAAAGTCGGCCGACCTTTTTAAAAAGGACAATATTACGCTCAAAGAATACAAGGCCGGCCTCCTGGCCCTGCAGAGTGACAGACGCAGCAAGATGGAAGCGCTCCTGACACCACAACAAAAAGACCAGATCGCCCGCCGGAAGAAGATGTCCGAAGAGAACAGACAGGTGGCCGAAGCCGCCCGGATGGAAAGATTAAAACTCCGGCTCAACCTCAGCGACGACCAGGTGGCAAAGATCAAGGCAGGACAGGCCGATCTTCACGCTCAGGCAAGATCTATACATGACAATGACAACTTGCTGCCGCAACAGAAGATGGAGCAGATGAAGGGCCTCATGGCAAAAAGAAAGGATGTCTTCAAGTCTGTGCTTACACCGGAGCAATTCACCCAATTCGAGCAAATGATGCAGCATAGACGTGGTTTCGGTCGCGACGGTCATGAAGGACGTGGCGGATGGGATAGGGGCCGTCATGCTACAGACGACGATGGTCCCGATGGATCAAACCAGGTGGCTATCTAAACGATTTTGTACCGACCAACGACCCGGCAGTCACGTACTGTCGCCCAAACCGTACTCTTTATCTATAAGCCGGCTGTAATGGCCGGCTTTTTTATGTCCATCCCGTTATCTTTTACTACTTCTGTAATATTTTATCCAGAAAACCGAAAAATATCAGATTATTCATCTAAAAAAATACATTTAATTGTAGATTTAAGTTAGGAAAACCGAATAATTTCAGATTATCTCATAAATTTTCTACATTTATAGTATGGAGCTTATCCAATCCATACAACAATATGCTTCCTTGCCCATTCCACACCATCTAATGGCCTGGCTACTCAGAAATTACCAGCAACCTAACGACAAGATCCATCACCTTTTAAAAAAGGGCGTGTTGCAACAAATAAGAAGGGGGTTATATATTGCGGGGCCAGCAATCAGAGCATCCCGGCCAGAGCCCTTTTTACTGGCCAACCATATTTTAGGCCCCAGCTATATCTCACTGGAAAGCTCGCTATCCTATCATGGACTGATCCCTGAAAAAGTTTATACAATAACTTCAGTTACTACCAAGGCTACCCGCGAGTACACCACACCCCTGGGCAGATTCAGTTACACCAGGCTACCCTTGCCTTACTATAGCTATGGCATACAAAGCATTGAAATAATGCCTCAACAACGGGTGCTGATCGCCTCTGCGGAAAAAGCGCTGTTTGACAAAATTATTACCACGGCTGGTGTCGAATTCAGGAGCAAGACAAGTGTCTTAACCTATATGGAAAACGACCTGCGCCTGGATATTGATAACTTAAAAAAACTGGATATTCAAAGCATGGGGACCTGGCTATCCACCGCTCATAAAAAGAAAAGCTTATCCATGTTAATTGAAACGATACGACAACTATGATAAAAGAATGGCTTGAATCCTATAACCCCGCTAATAGGGATCAGGCGACAGCCGCCCTGCGCGAGATCATGCAGCAGGTGGCGCTTGCCGGCCTTTACCGCACCGGCTTCTACGAAAAAGCTGCCTTTTATGGCGGAACGGCACTCCGTATCTTCTACGGGCTGGACCGGTTCTCAGAAGACCTGGACTTTTCTCTCCTGGCCGACGACCCCGAATTTTCCTTTAAGCCTTACATGGACGCCATCATCACAGAATTTAAATCGCAGGGGATGGAGGTATCAGTCAAAGAAAAAGAAAAAAAGATACAAACCAATGTTGAGTCCGCCTTTCTAAGATCAGAAACAATATGGAATGAGCTTGTCTTAGAAGGGATCGTACCCGAACAAGGCATGAAACAAATTGCCAATATCAAGATCAAAATAGAAGTAGACAAACGACCACCATCAGGCTTCGAGACAGAAGAGAAGCTGCTCACTCAGCCGTTCTCCTTCTATGTTAAATGCTTTGGCTTACCGTACCTGTTCGCAGGCAAAATGCACGCCTTGCTATTCCGTAAATGGCAAAACAATGTAAAAGGTCGTGATTGGTATGATATGGAATGGTATATTAAGAAAGGGGTGATCTTAAGCCTGTCTCACTTCCTGTATCGTGCCATCAGCAGCGGGGATTGGAACAAGGATATTATTACCTCAGCAGAATTTTTCCGCCTGTTGAACGATAAAATAGATTCAGTCAAAATGGAACGTGTAAAAGAAGATGTTAGCAGATTTATTCCGGACCCTGCGAAGATTGCCATCTGGTCACCTAAATATTTCCATGATCTTTCACAAATGCTAAAGCTTGACACCAGTGAAGCCAAAGTTGTGATCTGAAAAATATACCGCTCTTTGTATGACCGGCGAAGATTTGCCCGTAACAACTCCATTATTATAAATAGTCACCCAAAAAACAAAAGAGCGGCCCACCGGCCGCTCTTTCCACAACTATTCAGACCATATCTTAATACTTATCAAACCACAATTTCGTCGTCAACAGATCCGCCCCCTGATGCTCCACCGCCTTTGTATAATTATCTCCATTCAGGGACTGCTCCTTCCCGGGATAGATAAACCGCACAGGAATCTTTCCCCCCAGCACACCTGCCACCGCAGGCGTCAACTGTGGATAATCCAACCTCCTCCATTCGGCAAAGGCCTCCAACCCTTGCCCGAACAGGGCAATCCACTTCTGCTCCCCAATGGATTTTTTATAGTTACCCGCATCATACTGCACGGAAGCCTGGCCAAGATAATTTCCCGTCACCGTAATATCCGTAATACCATATTGTGCAAAGCTGGCGAGTACTGCTTTATTATAAAGGTCCGCCGCATCGCCCGTGATAAATCCGCGAGCTACAGCCTCTGAAAGATCAAACAGCACTTCGGCATAGCTCATAATGACGCCCGGAGCCTGTGGCGCCCGGAAATAATCGCCTGGCCGGGAGGTTTTACTAAGCCCCAGGCTATTGGCATCGTCTGTCAACAGTCCATTAGGTACGCCCTTATAGACCTTCGGCGCATCGTCCGTTAATTGTGCATATACAGGCAGACGGGGGTCGTTCAGCGCCGCCAGTCTGTCCACGATAGTTTTGCTGATCCGGTAATCCTGCCGGGTATCAAAAATTGCGCTCACGGGATTCTGATTGGGGGAGCTCTGGTAAACCAATGCAGCAGCTTCACCGATCCCCTCAAAATAAGCGCCTCCCTCCGTCTGGATATCCGTCAGCACTTGTTTAGCCTGATCAGCATCGCGGTCGGCGATACGCAATGCGATACGCAAGCGCAGCGAATTGACAAATTTCTTCCAATAGTTGATCTTTCCGCCATATAATGGATCACCCGCTATGGCAGGGCCTGACGGGTCCAGCGCTGCCTGGGCGGTCTTCAGGTCGGCCAGCAGACCCAGGTATACATCTTCCTGCGTATCATATTTCGGAGTGAGAAAGCTGTCGATATTACCCGCTTGTTTATAAGGGATATCTCCATAAGCGTCCGTCAACAATTGAAATACCCAGGAACGCAGCGTCAGCGCCACTCCTTTGTAGTTGGTATTATTCTGTGTCGCGGCAATCGAGAGGATTTTGTTCAGATTAGTAACGCCTCGCGCATAACCGGCTTTCCACAACGAGTCAAAGCTGCTGTTGGTGAATTTATAGCGATCGGGGTCCGTATACTGGATCTTCGCCCAATGTTGTACAAATAAAAGGGAAGAGTTCATATTGTTGTCCACGCCCCAATAAGCATCCGTCACCAGCTTTTCAGTTGCCGTCAATAGATAGTCCGACTGAGGGTTCTCCGTGGCATTGGGGTTCTTATTGATATTCCCCAGCTCCTTTTTGCAGGACACCGCACCCAGGGACAGTACAATTATAGATATATATAGTGCTCTCATCGTAATTAAAATTTAAAGTTCAGATTGATACCATAGCTCCTGGTGCCGGGTAGGCTCAGGTCTTCAAGACCCTGACCGTTACCAGTATTAAAGGCTGTTTCGGGATCTACGTTCGGTACGTTCTTGTGGATGATCCAGAGATTGCGGCCCACCAGTGTCACGGTGGCTCCGGCAAAGCCGATATGACGGAGCCATTCAGCCGGCACGTCATAACCCAGCCGTACTTCCCGCAGCTTGACAAAGCTGCTGTTATAGATCCAGGCCTCGTCGAAATTGTTCAGCGTCTTATAATAGGCCGAGGCTGGCAGGATGGTTTTGTTAGACTTCCCGTCCCGGGTCACACCTTGAAAGATGATGCCGTCGTCATAAATCTTTTCGCCTGCCGGACCTGAAGTGCCTGCAACGGGATTCAGTTTACTGTTGTTGCCCGGATAGTAGTAAGACAACCCGCCATGTGCTGCGTCTCTGCCGGGCAAGGTAGAAGCCAGCACGCCTGTGTAGGATCCGGTGGCATTGGTGGAAGAGTATTGTTTTCCGCCAAATGAGCCGTCCACCAGCACGCTGAGGCTGAAATGGTCAAACGTAAAAGTATTGGTGATGCCGCCCAGCCAGTTGGGTGTATATTTTCCAAGGATTTGGTTGGTGGGATTGGTGGCCGGGGTTCCATCGTCTTCGACAATGACCTGTCCCTGGCTGTTGCGAAGGAAAGCCGTCCCGAAAAGGCTCCCGTACGCCTTGCCCACCGTAGCGATTGTCTGTATAGTCCCGTCGCTGCCCAGCAGGTAATTCTTTAGCAATCCTGCGTCATCCAGTTCTACAAGCTTGCTGCGGTTCGCTGCGTAGTTGGCATTGATGTCCCAGGAGAAATGGGTCGACTTTATGGCCGTTACGCCCAGTTGTACTTCCAGACCTTTGTTGTTGAGTCTGCCGGCATTGATCAGCTTTTGATAATATCCCGTCGCGGGGCTTACATCCGCGCGCAGGATCTGGTTAAAGCTGCTGCTCCGGTAAAGGCTCAGGTCCAGTCGTACCCTGTTCCTGAAAAACCCGGCTTCCGCTCCTATTTCCGTGGAAGTGGTCATCTCAGGCTTTAAATTGGCGTTGGGGAACAGGGTGTTGGCTGTCAGCATAGGGTTCGTACCAAAGATCGGGGTGATAAAGGGATATGAAGCTATCAGCTGGTAAGGGTCCGAGTCGGCGCCCACTTTTGACCAGCCACCCCGTAGTTTGGCATAGCTGAGCACATCGCTATGGATGTCAAATGCATCCGATAGAACAAATGTGCCGCTGATGGAAGGATAGAAATAAGAAAGGTTCGCGGTGGGCAGTGTGGAGCTCCAGTCATTACGGGACGTGAAATTCACAAAAGCATAATTCCGGAAGCCCAGTTCTACCGACCCGAACAAACTATAGACCTTCCGTTTGGAAAAATAATTGGAAGACACCAGCGGGTCGCGTGAGTTAGTGAGGGTATAGACGCCGGCCACTGCCAGTCTGGGGGCCTTTTGATCGTTCTCTTCAAAGGACACGGTCCGCAGGTTGGCTCCGCCCAATACCTCCAGACTGAAGTCACTGTTGAGCTTATGTTTATAGTTCAGCGTCAGCTCCGTGTTGTTCTCATTGACGGTGTAAGCATCTTCTTCATAGCTGCCGAAGGGTGTGCCGCTGGTGCCATAGGCGATCCGCAGCTTGCGGCGGTCTGTATAATAATCCGTCCCCGACCGTAATTGAGCCGACAGTTCGTCGGTGATCTTATAGTTTAACCCTACGTCGCCGATGACACGGCCCCGTCGCTGGCTTACTGTATTTTGCTCGGCGACAAAGAAAGGGTTGCTGTAATACGCATTATTCCAGTTCAACGGGCTGAGCGTGCTGTAGTAATGGTCCCGCAGCTTGTTCATATCCACCTGCCGTCCCATCCAGATAAATTGCAGCATGGTGCTGGTGGAGCGTTTGCCGCCTGCCCCGGGGAGATTGCCGGAGCTGGTTTGTATATAATTTATGTTAGCCGTCAGCGTCAGCCGGGGGTCCAGTTTCAGTGTGGTATTCAATGAAAAATTATTCCTCCCCAGGTCGCTGTTAGGGATGACGCCAAACATCTTCTGCGTGTTGACGGAGGCCCGGTAAGAGTACTTGTCCCCCGCATCCTCGATCCCTACTCCATTGTTAAAGCTGACGCCTGTCTTGAAAAAGCTTTTTACATTGTCCGGATGCGGCACAAAAGGTTGAGGCGTTCCGTCGAAGAACTGCGGGATCATCCGGCCGTCCATTTTTGGCCCCCAGCTCTCATCCACGTTGTCGTTGACACCACCGCCGGCGCCGTCTTTATAGCTGAATTCTCCACTGGCGCCCTGGCCAAAGACATTCTGATATTTTGGTAGGGTGAGAAGATTGCTAAAGGAAGTGTTACTGTTGACTGTGATGCCAAGGCCTTTTCTTTTTCTGCCGGTCTTTGTCTTGATCACTACCACGCCCTGTGCGGCGCGGGAACCATATAAGGCTGCCGAATTCGGTCCTTTCAGAAAGCTGATGGACTCGACATCATTGGGATTGATATCCGCGATCGCGTTGGCAAAATCCCTGGATCCGCCGGCGCCCAGTTGGGAATTGTCCACCGGAAGACCATTGACGACAAATAATGGCTGGTTATACCCGGAAATGGAAGTCTCACCCCTGATCACGATACGGGAGGACCCCATCTCGCCCTGGCTGTTCGTTACCCGGACGCCAGCCACTTTCCCTTCCAATGCATTGATAAGATTGGGCTCCGACGTTCCGGCCACATCTTTCGATTTCAATTCCTGTACGGCATAACCTAAAGATTTTTTCTGCCGGACGATACCCAATGCCGTCACTACGACCTCGTTTAGAGTGCCTCTTGCCTGCTCCAGCGATACTTGCAGAACCGTCTCGGAGGCCGGCGCTTCTGCCGGTTGATACCCTATAAAGCTAAATTGAATGACCTCTCCGGACGATGCTGTTATTTCAAATTTACCTTCCGAATTTGTTTGTGTGGCGCGCGAAGTCCCTTTCACCCTGACGGTAACGCCATCCAACGGCGAACCATCCGCTTTTCCCGTGACTACTCCATTTACTTTGAATGTTTGTGCTTGCGCAGAGAAAGAAAAAAAGATAAGCATAAGCATAAGCCCGGCGAGCAGCTTCTTCTTCATAACAGTGCTTTTAATGACTCAATGTGTTTTCCAAATGCAAATATAAACCCTACTATATAAGTAGACTAATCTTTTTGTTGTGCAGATCATGTTTCCAGTGGCACTATTCACATCAAACCCTTGCTGTATCTGAATTAAATTGTCTGTTTGCCTTTTATTTACTACCTTTGTCAATTGTCAATTACTGTTGTAAAACAGCAAATCTTCTGTATATGCCGAGAAAAACGGATAATTTCAGCAAGTTCTATAACAAAAAGAACAACGCTGCCATCAAAGAGGGCTTCCGCCAGGAAAAAAAGGCGGCAAAAAAAGAGCGTAAAGAAGCCATCGAAAGACATTTCGAAGCCAAACGCCAGGAAAGGGAAAAACAATTGGCTGCCGCCGGGTCCGCCGGTACACCCCCAAAAAAACTTCCCGGAAAAAGAACTCCGCCGACAGTCGTGCTCAAAGCCACAGGTAATCCGGCCTCAGCATCGAAGCCGGCCGATACAGCCCCCCACGACCCTAACACGCTGCCCCTGAACAAATACATCGCACATGGAGGCGTCTGCTCCCGCCGGGACGCGGCCGAACTTATCCGTCTAGGAAAAGTGGAGGTCAATGGTAAACTCGTCACCGAGCCTGGTACAAAAGTATCTCCCTCGGACCTCGTAAAGGTGGGCGGCAAAAAGGTCACGATATCCCGGAACTTTGTTTATATACTGCTTAACAAACCCAAGGACTATATCACTACTACTGACGACCCCCAGGGACGCAAGACGGTGCTCGACCTTATCCGCCAGGCTACTACCGAACGCGTCTTTCCCGTTGGACGTCTGGACCGCAACACTTCCGGCGTATTGCTGCTGACCAATGACGGCGATCTGTCCCAGAAACTGGCCCACCCCAAACACGAGATCAAAAAGATCTATCACGTGACGCTGGACAAACCCCTTACAAAAGCCGACTTCGACAAGATCGTGGAAGGCGTAACCCTGGAAGACGGACTCGCCCACGTCGACGTACTGGCCTATGCCGATACAAAGGATAAGACACAAATAGGGCTGGAGATCCACAGTGGTCGTAACCGCATCGTCCGCCGCATATTCGAGCACCTGGGTTATGATGTGAGAGGACTGGACCGTGTGATGTATGCAGGGCTCACAAAAAAGAATGTACAACGTGGCCATTGGCGGCTCCTCACAGAAAAAGAGATCCGCATACTCAAATATTTAAATTCTTCTTTCAGAGGTTCGCTGGCCGCGCCTGCCGCATCCGCTGCAACGGCCTCGCCTGCACCGGCACAAAAAACCACACCTCCTCCAAAAAAGTTCAAAAAGACCGGACACACCGACCCCCAAAGACACCCCGGAGAGAAAAATAAAACACCCCGGAAGTCCGCTTCCTCTGCAGATCCGCTCCGTGGCCGTAAATCTTCAGGCTCTTACAACAAGTCCAAAGCCCGCGACCAGCGACGCGACACAAAAAGGAAACCTGATTCCGAATAATCCCATCCCATATGCACAAAGCTGAGATCATTTTTGAGAACGAGTATTTTGTCGCCGTCAACAAACCCGCCGGTCTGTTGAGCATCCCCGACCGCGAAGGCAAGGACCCTTCCTTAAAAACATGGCTAAAAGAAAAATACGGAACTATTTTCACCGTCCATCGTCTGGACCGGGATACCAGCGGCGTCATCGTCTTTGCAAAAGATGAAACCACTCATCAATATCTCTCCAAAATATTCGAGGAAAGGTCCGTGGAGAAAATCTACCAGGGCATCGTACAAGGCGCCCTCTCTCAGCCCAAAGGCAGCATCGACCATCCCATCATGGAGCACCCGGTCAAAGCCGGCGTCATGGTGGTGAACAAACACGGTAAAGCCTCCCTGACTGACTATGAGGTCCAGGAAGAACTGGGGCTCTATTCATTGGTGCAATTCCACATCCACACCGGTCGCACCCATCAGATCCGCGTACACATGCAGGCGCTGGGCCACCCCATCGTCTGTGACGACACCTATGGCGATGGTCGCCCCGTCTTTATCTCCTCTTTCAAACGCAACTATAAGCTCAGCAAAGACGAAGAGCAGGAACGCCCCATCCTCCACAGACTGGCGCTGCACGCACACCTACTGCACTTCCAGGACCAGCAGGGTGAACATCATACATTCGAAGCGCCGCTGCCAAAAGACATGCGGGCGCTGCTGCAGCAATTGAGGAAGTGGAGGGGATAATCATATTCTTACCATAAAGTGGTATTGACAACCGCTATACGGCATCGTATCTTGCATCCGAATTAGATCCTCTCCTCTGTCTTTTTTTACCTGAATATCTACTGCTCCATCCGCAACCACGATCATTTGGCGGCCTGTACGCTTAATGACCTGTCAATGGCTGTCTGCGCGAAACCCCGCGTAGCCAAACGGAATCTTATTGTACACACAAAAAACATGATCATGGCAAATGATGCTAAAAAAATCTCATTGCATGTAAGCTTTGAACAGACGCCTCAGCAGGAGATCTCCCTTCTCGGCTTCCTTTTTTATTGCGATGGACGCTTCCTGCAGGCACAACCCGTCCGCGAAAACCTCCTGGAATTTACCCTCGGTGATGCGGCCGGCGCCACCAACGCTCCCGTCAATCCCAGTGAGCTTAGGGTCTTTCTCGCACCAGCGACGGATAAACGTATCGCAAGCGTAAAGAGCATCGAAGCGCTGGAACAGTATAAGCCATACGAGCCCTTACTGACCCCAAGCGCGGAAGGTAATTTCTCTATCCTCCCCATTCCCTCGTTGATCACACAATTCTGGCCCTTCTGCTCCTGCCGTGTGACAGGAAAAGTATCCAAATGGTTCTTTGTGGACGGCATCTGGGAAGATCGTCCTGTCTGCAAAGCCCGTGTACACATCTGCGACATCGACGCCATCTGGTACTGGATCTATAAGATCCCGGATTACATCATCGCAAAAGTGCCTGAAGTGATCCTAAACCCAAAAGAGATCATCAAATTCCCCATTCCCCAGCCCGATCCTCCGCCGTTTGCCACCAGCCGGGCTGCCCTTGAACAAACCAAGAGTATTTTCCGCACTTTCTCCGAAGAGCAACGGCAGATGGACGCCATCTCCGCCCTGCCCGAACTGAACGCAGATATCCGGCAAACCCTGGCATCGGGTAATCTCAATCGCATCAGGGAAACCATCGCCGCCAACTACGCGATCTTCCATCCCTGGTTCTGCTTATGGCCCTGGTGGTGGCCCTGGTTCTACCACCGCAGGGAGCTGGCGGTCGTCTATACAGATGCCGCGGGAAGGTTCGATAAACAGGTGAGCTACTGGTGCACCGGCGACAAACCCGATATTTATATCTGGGTGGAATACCTGATAGATGGCGTATGGACCACGGTATACGAGCCGCCCATCCCCTGTCATACATTCTGGGACTATGCCTGCGGCTCACCCATCAATATCCATATCACCGACCCAAGGGTAGCGGGAGGATGCTGCTGCGATTGTCCTATCCCGGGAGATGAGGTCTGGGTACGGGCAGTAGGCAGTACCAGTATCTCCCATATCAACCAGGCCAGCTATACACAGGCGCCTCCGGGGCAATCGGTGGCTTATAACCGCATAGGGCTAACGGATGCTGCAGCTATCTATGACCCCTCCTTCCTGCCGACGGCAGTGGGTGATTTCAAACGCCCCTTCGGAGGGTCACCCACCTTTATCGTGGGATTTGGCAACAACCTCCCCAACAACGGCGTTTATTATTATCGCTGGAGTTATAAAAAGGTAAAAGATGCCGGCCTGATAAATGTCATCGACTCCTATAAGCCGCTGCAGCCGTCAGCCGGCATCACGTCAAAAGGATACGAGTTCACCTATGTCGACTCTCACGGGGACACACAGTTCGGGTCCAACACCGTGAAACTGGGGCCCTTTACCATCGGCGCCAACGACAACCTGTATATCATCCCCACGGAACGCCCTGATATGGCGCCCTTCAGCGTTCCGGAAGCCAACCCCCAATGGACCGAGCCAAGCTATCGCAACTACAGTATCACTTTTAATTCAGACGATCTGAAAGATGCCTCCAATATGAAAGGAGATGGCCTCTATGAGTTCAAGCTGGAACTGTTTGACAAGACAGGAGCCTTGCTGACAAATATTCCAAAGACCACCTTTAAGGTGCCGGAGTATAGCAATGCCGGCTTTAGCGTGAATGCGCCCGATGCGTTGCTGGAGCTGCCCAGCCCGCTCTCCACCGTGACCAGCGGTTTCAATATACTCATACGGGTAGACAACTCGGCCTGCTCTGCTGATATCTATACAGTACTGGTCAACCACACGTCGTCATCTCCTGACTGCTGCGGATTTGTGTCCTATAAACCCGGCGGCGTAGAACAACCCCTGGACCTCACTTTCCAGGCCGCACATCCGAACAATTTTGCGGTATTTGAATTTCTGGTAGAAAGAGGCACCTGCGGTTATGTAGACATAGCTGGCGCCAGTGGAATGGTCATCGATAGCGCCGACGGTTATATACTCGGTGGAGGAGGCGTCTATGACAAATCATTCACCCCTGCCCAATTGCTGGGGACTTGCTATAACAGCGGTGTCGGTAAAGGAGCCTTTGCAGAAACCCTTTCCGTAGCGGCCATGGCCACTGACGGAACTTACAGACTCACAGCCAAGGACAATGGCGACGTGGCAGCCTTCGCGCTGGAACCATAGAACCATAAACCCTAAGACGCGACACCCCATGGATCCTTTTCTGTTTTTTCTCGTGTTGCTCGCAGCCTGGCGGGTCACCCATCTCCTTTCAAAGGAAGACGGACCTTTTGACAGCGTTTTCAGGCTGCGTAAGATGGCAGGAGCAGGCTTCTTCGGAAGCCTGCTCGACTGTCCTTACTGTCTTAGTATCTGGGTGGCAATACCCTTCGCCGTATATATGGCCCATGCTTGGAAAGAGGGCATCCTGCTATGGCTGTCCCTTTCCGGCGGGGTCTGTCTGCTGGAAAAACTGACATCACATAACAATAATCAATCATCGTAAAACCAAATCATATGTCATGCTGTGGAAACAAACGCGCTGGGTGGTCACCAGCACTATCATCATCACCAGGCAAAACGACCAGCGTTCCGACGCCAAAACAAACAATGCCGTCAAGTGGCATCACCCGGGTCAAAACGGGTTGGCTTTACCACTGGTTAAAAAAGGGTACTACTCATTCCTATACACCACCCCCTCCTTCATCACAAACTTCACATTTCCCATGACATGGATATCCTGAGTGGGGTCACCCTCCACCGCCACGATATCCGCCAGCTTGCCTTTTTCAATGGTGCCGATCTTATCGCCGGCCCCGATGAGTTCTGCCGCATTTACCGTCGCGCATTTGATGGCTTCCAGCGCGGGCATACCGGCCTCGTTCATATATACGAATTCCATCCAGTTCTTCCCGTGCGCATACACCCCGGCATCCGTCCCAAATGCAATCTTTACCCCCGCCTTATAGGCCTTACTAAAGGTGTTCTGTATCATAGGACCAATGGCGATGGCCTTGCCGGCAATCACGGGTGGATAATATTCCGGATGTTTCCGGGCCGAGTCGGCCACAGACTTGCCTGCGATGATGGTCGGTACATACCAGGTACCGTACTGCTTGAACAGGCTGATGGTTTCGTCATCCATCAAGGTCCCATGCTCAATGGAAGTCACTCCCGCACGGATCGCCCGCTTCATCGCCTCCGCACCATGTGCGTGGGCCGCCACCCGCATCCCATAGTCCTTTGCCGTCTCAACGATAGCGCGGATCTCTTCCTCGGAAAACTGAGGTCCCGTACCATCTTTTTCCAGGCTAAGTACTCCACCGCTGGCCGTGATCTTCACCAGGTCGGCCCCTTCTTTATACAGCTGACGTACCGCCTTAATACAGGCATCCTTCCCATCCGCCACAGTGATCGTCGTCTCTTCGTCGGCCGTCAGCCCCTTACGCCAACCATGAGTAGGATCGCCATGTCCCCCCGTGGAAGAGATGATCTTATCAGCCGTATATACACGGGGGCCGGGTACCAAACCCTTCCGGATAGCATTACGCAGCGCAATGTTCACCCCACTGCCACCCACATCCCGCACCGTGGTAAAACCCGCCATCAGGGTCGTCTTTGCATAGACGGTCGACTGGAAAGCGACATCGGCGTCATTGGTGATAAATCCCCGCAGTTGAGCATTCGGGCTCGTCTCATGCTCAAGATGTACATGGGCGTCTATCAGGCCCGGCATGACGGTGCGGCCCTTCAGGTCGATAATCTTATCTCCCGCAGCAGCAGAGACGTAACCCTTCTGGACATCGGAGATTGTATTGCCCGTGACAATGATGGACATTTCGGTTTTCACCGACAAGGAAGCCGGATCGATCAGCTTGCCGCAATAAATGATCGTTTTTTGGGCAAAAAGGGAGGAGCTCACGCCTACGGTGAGCAGCAGCGCATGAAGTTGTTTTCTCATAATACATGAATATAGGATACTTTAACGACAGAAGCACCGTCAAAACACGGTATTTATTCCACCTGCTTGACATTTATCTACCTATCGCGTATCTTTATTTTATCTCCCTGTTTTATTATCCTGAATATTCCTGACTGACCTTTATAGTCCCTGCCCCGTTAATCCTTTCCCCACATATCCCATCATATCCCCCCGACTATTTTACCAAATTAAAATCTTCACCATGTCAAAGATCTCCTGCTTTGTCCTGGCAGCTGTCCTTATGCTGTCTTCACTGTCCTCCTGTCGTAAAGTCTGTGATTTTATCCACGATCATCCCGATGCCAACGTCAGCCTCTGCCGTGTGGACACCATTAGGTTCAATCGTGATAATACCTTCGACGACATGCTCACCGTCACCTATAACAAGAAAGGGGATCCCGTCACTTTATTGTCTCACAACATACATGGCAGTGGGGGGCAGTATTTTCGATATGACCTTCTTGGCAGGCTCACCGACTACATCCAGACGGACATATGGGACACAGGGCAAGCCCCCTTCGCTATCCTCTGGCACAAATATGGATATCCCCGGCCCGGCTTTGTCACCGACACCTCGTTTAGCGATTTTGGCGATGCCAGCAAACCCGCTCCCAACGCCGCCGATGATCCAATTGGTTATTTCATCGTAGGTTATACGTTCGACTCCCATGGCAGGATCGACAGGTATTGGAGTGTACCCAAAGATCCGCATCAGCCTCCTCAACCCGGTGCAAAAGTCATCTATGATGCGGGCGGCAACCAACCCCTGACCAACGCCGAACGCTATTATGACGATAAGATCAATGCCTATCGCACTAATAAGGTCTGGCAATTCGTCTACCATAATTATTCCCATAACAATGAACTTCCCCTTAGCCCGAATCCGGGTGTAATAATCCTGCCATCACCAGTTTATAATGACCTGGGGCTACCGCTGCTACTGCCCAATTCATTCGAACACAATATGTCCTTCTTCGGGCTGAGCAGCACAGGCCCTACGTTTGATATTACTTACGCCTGCGCCGCCCCCAAAGGACCCATTAATTATTAGCCACTAAACCATTCATCATGAAACCCCTCCTTTTCCCTGTCATTGTCATCCTGTTTGCCACCACTTCCTGCAGAAAGGTCATCGACTTTATCCACGATCATCCCGACGCCCATGACAGTCTTTGCCGTATCACAAACATCAATCTCTCGGACGCTTATAACGTGCCGATCGTGGCCGATATCTCTTATAATAATAAAGGCAACCCTACTACCCTGTTTGTCCATTTTCCAGGCTATCCTCCCAGCGTAGGGCAGATCGCCGAGGTCAACAGATGGTTCAGGTATGATAAGTATGACAGATTGTTATACTCTTATATCAACTTCCCCCCGGGCTTTGGTGGTCCTCCGGCAGATGCCAATACCTCGTATGGATTGGGGTTTCATAAATACGCCTACCCTCGTCCTAATTTCGTCACCGACTCGCTTATCTTCTATCCCGGCGACACAACCTATCCACCTATGTATGATGCAGGCTCTCAAACATCCATCACGGGATATACCCTGGACGCAAGAGGCAGGATCTCAAAAGTCTGGAACCTCTCCCGCGACCCCCATGTACCGCCCCAACTGATAAAGGAAATGGTTTACGATGCAGGAGGCAACCTGCCGTTGCCCGATTCCAGTCTCTCTTATGACAATAAGGTAAACCCCTATCGCACCAATAAGATCTGGCAATTTATCTTTAACGACTACAGCCGGAACAACATGGTGAAGATCGATTACTTTTACTTTACCCAATACAACAGTTTCGGACTGCCTTTAAATCTCCGTAACCTGCAGAACCCTCCTTACTACCATACCCTTTTCGATATGGATAACAAAGGAGTGGACATGACCTTTACGTATGCCTGCGCTCCACCCAAGGGGCCCATCGATTACTAAAAAACAACTTCCAAAAAAAGGGCCGGCATCCGCCGGCCCTTGCTATTTCGTCCATAACACCTATCTTTGAGCACATCTACCTTTTCTTTCACCTTTGCTAAATCGCTCCCGGGCAACCACCCATAATCCGATCCCGGCCAATGTTCCCATATTTCCATTTCTGATCTGAGACACTCCGGTGCCTCCGGAACTGTTTTTCTATACCAAACCAAAAAACCTTGATCATGAAAAAGCTTACAAAACTCTTGCCTCTGGCCGCATGCATCTCATTTTTCGCACTTCCGTCCTGTCAGAAGATCACCGACTACATTCACGATCACCCCAATGCCCATGATTCCCTCTGCCGTGTCACCAGCATCGGTATCAAAGGGTTTTATGGCAACTCCGATGCGTATATCGTGTATTACAATGCCAAAGGCGATCCGGACTCACTGATCGACAATAACCCTGTCGGAGAGATCGGTAATTCCCGTTATTTCTTCCGGTATGACAATAGCGCCCGGCTGTCGGATTTTATGTGGGCCGAAACGATCTCCAGCGGAATGCCCTGGTTCGCCATCGAGTGGCATAAATATATCTATGTCCAGCCCGACTACATCATAGACACAACCATGACCTATGTTGGCGATGTCAGGCTGCCCGCCCCCCCTGCCACGGGCGCCGCCTATTACACCATCACAGCTTTCACCCTGGATGGACAGAACAGGATCATAAAACAATGGTCCATAAAGGACCCCAATGACCCTCCCCATGCGCCCGTATTGACAAAGACATTTGCTTATGACATTCGTGGTAACCAGGTGCTGTCCGATCCCGGGCTTACTTACGACAATAGGGCCAATGTCTATCGCACCAACAGGGTCTGGCAGTTCCTGTACAACGATTACAGTATTAACAACGTCATAAAGGCCGACGGATCCTACGCACCGTCTTACAACGAATTCGGTCTGCCGCTGAACCTTCCCAACCTGAACAGCCATGGCATCCGGCTTTTTGGGCTTTATAACACCGACAGCACGGCAAACATCAGCTATGCCTGCTCCGGTCCCGTAGGTCCTATCGACTATTGACGGACAATTGAATAAAAAAAGGCAGATCCGCTAAAAGATCTGCCTTTGTATTAAAATAAACCATTCAATCCTATTTATTCGGCTGCGGCGGAGTTGCCGTTGTCGGCGTATTTGAAATTTACGCCTCCTCCGGCAACGGCTAATTATCGGCCTTCGGCCGACACGCCGCTATTCGCCTCACTTATTCGGCTGCGGCGTATAACGCAGGTAAGGCTTGATCACCTTTACCCCCTTGGGGAATTTCTTATAGGCATCTTCCGTGCTGATGGCAGGCACGACGATGACATCCTCTCCTTCCTTCCAGTCGGCGGGTGTGGCGACGCTGTGGTTAGCCGTCAGCTGAAGGCTGTCTACTACACGGAGCACTTCGTTGAAGTTACGACCCGTGGAGGCAGGGTAAGTAATGATCAGTTTCACCAGTTTGTCCGGTCCGATAACAACCAGGCTGCGTACGGTAGCCGTAGCAGAAGCGTTCGGATGAATAAACTCATACAGCGTGCTGACCTTACGGTCTTCGTCGGCAATGATAGGGAACTCAACGCTTACTTTTTGCGTCTCGTTGATATCGTTGATCCATCCAAGATGTTTGTCAACGGGGTCTACGCTCAAAGCCAGGACCTTTACACCGCGCTTGGCGAATTCGTCCTTCAGAGCTGCCGTTCTCCCCAGCTCAGTGGTACAGACAGGCGTATAGTCGGCAGGGTGAGAAAAGAGAATACCCCAGGAATCACCCAGAAATTCGTAGAAATCAACCTCGCCAATAGATGTTTTGGCCTTGAAATTGGGGGCTTTATCCCCTAAACGTAAACTCATAAAACGTAATTTGAAGTTAACAAAAGACAGCAGGAAGCTCCTGCCGGATCACGAAGATATTAATTCCCTATCAATGTAGTAGACTTAAAGGTTAAATTTTTCTATATTTCACCATATATCTGATCCTCAAGCTCCCATCTCCTTGTCCTCCAATCCCCTTATTCGCTCTATTCCTCCTTCCCACGCCCCCCGGGCTCCGATCCCCCTCCCGGCCCCCGTTCCTCCCTCGTCCTTTGTCTCTGCTCCGATTTACCGCCTTCAATCCCTCCCCACGTCGCCCCGGGATCGTTATCCCCTTCAAGCCCCCCGGCCTTCACAATAGAGTACTTCCCGTACTTATTCTTCACATCATCTATAGCTTTATACAACTGGACCTTTTTACTGGTATCCTCAAACAGGTTGGTCTGCACCGCCTCTCCCGTCAACTCGCTGAGCCGGACCCCCAGCAGCCGGATAGGTTCACCCTTGCGGTATAGCTTGTGAAACAGCTCTTTAGCCTTGGCTATCAGCTCGTCGTCATAAAAAGTATAGGGAATGGTCGTTTGCCGGGAAGTCGTCTCGAAATCAGGGTACCGGATCTTTACTGCAATACAGCCGGCCGTCTTATTGTCCTGACGCAACTCATAGGACACCCTTTCCGTCATCCGCACCAGCTCCGCCATAAGGAAGTCCACATCCGTCTTATTCTCCTCAAAGGTATTCTCGGTGGAAATGGACTTCGCCTCGTAATACGGCACCACTTCCCCTTCATGGATACCCCGGGACTTATTATAAAGATCCAGACCGTATTTGCCAAATCGGTGCTCCAGTTCTGCCGCCGGATGTTCGCTCAAATCACGGATGGTCCGGATCCCCATTTGCAGCATGGTCTGGTAAGTTTGTTCGCCCACGCCGGGTATCTTATTGACAGGCAGGGGGGCCAGATATTCCCGCTCGCTCCCGGCGGGTATATGTATATAGCCATTGGGCTTGGCCTCGTTGGTTGCGATCTTGGCCACCATCTTATTGGAAGCTACCGCAAAAGAAATGGGCAGTCCCGTGGCCTTCATGATCTGTTCCCGCAGCTCGATGGTCCATTGATACGGGTCAAAATATCGGGTCATACCCGACAAGTCGAGATAAAATTCGTCAATACTGGCTTTTTCAAATAAAGGGGCCTTTGCGGCAATGATATCCGTCACGATACGGGAATATTTTGAATATTCTCCCCGCGCATTGCCAACCACTGTAGCATGGGGACAGAGCTGTAAGGCCCGTTTCATAGGCATGGCCGAATGAATGCCATATTTCCGCGCTTCATAGCTGCAGGCCGCTACTACCCCCCGCTCGCTATGTCCCCCCACCAGCAGGGGTATCCCCTTCAGGGATGGGTTTAGCAGACATTCCACCGAGACAAAAAAGGCGTCCAGGTCAAAATGAGCGATGGTGCGTGGCGTGGCGGACATACCACAAAGGTACTAAAAATATTAGTGAGGGGCGGTCACCAGAAACTTACCCCGCATCACATTTCCGCCCGTGTGCACAACAACAAAATAAAGCCCATTGGCCAGCCCCGTCACATTCACCTGCAACAATCCTTCTCCGGCGACCTCCGAAGCCCGGATCGTCCGCACCCGTACCCCCGCGCTCGTAAAGACCTCCACATACCCACCCTTGCCCATCGCCACACCCGGCCGGACATACAACAGGTCATGCGCAGGATTGGGGAACACCTGCAGGCTGCCGGATACCTCATCCTGATCTGCCAGCGCCGCAGCCTGACCCGATAACCCGGCAACACTGCTGTGATTGGGGAAATTCGCAGGCACAGCAAAATTGATGGAATAGGTGGTATTCAGACAGCTATAGCTCGTGCCCGTGAACGTCACCGTACCCGGTATATAATGATTGCCGGACACAGGGTCGACGGAAGGACTATACAACGGCGATACATTGACGGTAATAGTACGATTGTCACCGGGATTTGGATAGGTGATCATGACGCCGGGTATGTTCCATGTAAGCGTAGTCCCCATTCCATAATTATTGGTGATCGCATTGACTAAGCTAAAAGTGTAATCCGTCGCCCGCTGTGTGATCGTGCCGATGGTATTGGCGGAAATATACCCGGTGCCTTTCACAAATATACTGGCGACGCGCCGCACATACATGGGTGGAGACAGGCGGACGGCGCAACCGGGGCCCATAGCGCCCACCTGGAAAGTGTGGTTGGCGAAATCATTGGCCACATTGATGATGTTCAGCCGCATCCCCATATTCGTGAGGTTTATAGTCCCCGAAAATCCCGGTACCGTTGAACCCGGTACTACCTGAACGCCGTCGATATACCAGGCCGCTGTTATGCTTGCGTTCACTGTATAGTTCATAAAGCTCTGGGAGCAGATATCATTTTGACCCGACAGGTTATTCAACGCCGTCTGAGTCAGATTGAATCCATCGGTCACCCAGGACATCGTCAGGGACGGCGTTGAGAGCAGGGTCACGGTCGCACTGGCCTGGGATGCATTACAGCTTTGGGAGAAGTAGAGGTCATCCAGCGCAAAATCATTTCCGGCAGCAGCCCCCGAGGTAGAAAAGATTTTCCACCAGCCCGGAGCTGAATACTGTCATGCCATTGATCTTCACCGAGATCAGCGGAGAACCGCTGATGTAGGCGACCACATGTACGTCGTATTCGCGATTGGTTGAGCAGGACCTAACGTCACAGACCCGCCGCTGCAAATGGCTTGACTGGACCCCGCATTCGCGGTAAGACATTGGGCGGACAGTTGCTGATGGCTAAAGAAAAAAAGAACGGATAGGCATAAGGTCATAGATAGGCGCATAGGAGGTTTTTTTATTGATCGCCAAGGTATAGTATTCCGGGCAATAGTCAACTCCTACATATTATGTTTATACTTCCGCAGCTTTCCCTCCCAAAATGATATCCAACACTCCCTCATTCTCAATGATCATCATTCCATGCCTGTCCGCCGTGATACCTTCCTTTAAAACATAAGTATACTTCGGCGCTACCCCCTCCATCACCGTCGGCAAATACGCAAATTGTACATTCCCCGCACGCTCTCCCAACGCCTCCCCTACTTCAATGATATGCGTAGACACGACAAAAAAACAATTTACATACTCCGCCAGTTCAACCGTCACGGCCAGCGTAGCGTCATACGCATCCTTCACATTGGTACCCTTGAACAGCTCGTCAAAGATCACCACAAAATTCCTCCCCGAACTTACTTCCTGCGCCACTCTTTTCACCCGCAGCACCTCCGCATAAAAATGACTGTGCCCCAGGCTCAGATCGTCCGGCACGTTGATAGAAGAATAGAGTCCATCCATAACAGAGAATTCCATGGATGTAGCCGCCACGGGAAAACCCATATGCGCCAGGTAGACGGCAATGCCAAACGATTTCATCAGAGTAGACTTCCCCGCCATATTGGCCCCCGTCAAAAATAACATGTTACGCGCTTCACTCAACACCACATCATTCCTCACTCCCTTGTCCAACCGGGGATGCCGTAGCCCGTGTATCCGCACTCCACCCGTCTCCACAGCCGACGCCAAAGCATAACAAAACCCTTTTTCCTCCGCGACACGAGCCACCGCGATATAAACATCCAGCTCGTAAATGATCTCCATCAATGTCTCCATTTCTTTTCTCAATACGGTCCTCAGTACATGATCATACCCCGCCACCCTGATCCATGACAAACCCATCGCCTCCACCGTCCTCACCCACGATAATCTTTTGTCGTGAAAGATGGTCCTCAGCTCACATATCCGCTCCCCAAACGGCCCATCTTCTTCCAACCCTTCCACCAGTCTATAAACCTCCTTCAACACCTCCACGGTCGCCCCTAACCCGGCCTTGATCCCGTCATATTCCTCATCCCTCACAATGACCCCAAGCAGCCGACGACGGGCAGTGACAGCAACCGTCTTCCACCAGTTCCCGCCTCCCGCGCTCAAATAACCTTCCATCACCTGCACGGTTTCTACTTTCAAAGAAAACGCCAACTCTTTGCGCTGAAAGTACCGGAACAGCCCGCTCCGCTGGTTGATAGCCTCCGCATCCGTCAAAGGGTGCTGAAAAAAAACGTCCAGCAGCCGCTCCCCGCCCGGGGTCCGTACATGGTTAAAAAGGTTGTAGATCGAGTCCGGTTTATACTTACCCGTCAGGTTCAGATCGTCCAATGTCTGTTTGTCGGCGATAAAGCTCATGATACATTTTTTTTCTTGTTGCCTTGTCGAAGGATGTCGATGATACCCTCATTCTGCACGATCACCATTCCATGTCTGTCTGCCGTGATCCCCTCCTTCAAAACATATGTATACTTTGGCGTCACTCCCTCCATCACTGTCGGCAGATAAGCAAACAGTATGTTCCCGACGGATGCCCGCAGCACCTCTCCCGCCTCCATGATATGACTGGAAATAAGGAACATGCTATTACGATGCTGCGCAAAAGCGCCCGTGACGGCGATGGTCGCCTCACAGGCATCCTTTACATTGGTGCCTCGGAAAAGCTCGTCCAGGATGATAAAAAGACGTTTCCCGCCACCAAGCTCTTTCGCCAGCTTTTTTACCCTCAGCACTTCCGCATAAAAATGACTGGCCCCCATCCCCAGGTTATCAGGTAGATTGATCGTCGTAAAAATGCCATCAAACACTCTAAACTCCATCCTCCCCGCAGGCACCGGAAAACCCATATGGGCCAAAAAAAGCGCAATCCCAAGGGCCTTCATAAAGGTAGATTTGCCGGCCATATTGGCGCCCGTTAAAAAGATGAGATTGCTGTCCCGGTCCATGTATAGCGAGTTTGCTACAGCCTTCTTCAGGTGGGGATGGTACACTCCCTCTAATCGTAAAAGTCCATCGCCGTCCAGCGCCCTGGCAAACACAAAACCTCGCTGACGGGCCACACCCGCCACCGTCAGGTATACATCTAAATAATACACATGACGCAGGATCTTCTTCACCTCATCCCGTTGCCGCCACCGCAACAGAACATCGTACGCCGCCACCCTGTTATAGGACAGCTTGCTGCCCACCCGCTCTTTCATGAGGGGCTCGAATGCCGGCAGCAACAGCAAGCTAACGATAGCACTCTTCTCCGTCTCATAAGTCTTCGCCCCTTCAATGACATTTACAAAATCCCGGAAAGCATGTAGCATCTCGATCACGGCTGTCACCCCCTTATAGATATTCTTATATTCCACGTCTTCTGCAATAAGACCCGTCAGCTTCTTCCCCAATGACTGATCTTCCGGCGCCAGCCTGGTCCGCTCATCCGTATTGGATAGATACTGTTCGATCGCATCGAATAGCTCAGGGCGGAAGGGAAATACCGCCTGTGCCGTGGCAAGATCCCCGATCATCGCCGCCCGCCGGTTGATAGCCTCCGCATCCGACAAAGGGTAACGGAACATATCCTCCAGCAGCTCAGCCCCGCCGCGGGTGACGGTGCGGTCAAATAAATTGATGACGGTATGATCCCCCCGCCCAAGTATCTTCAAATCGTCTAAGGTTTGACCGTCTGTAACAAATCCCATGATTTATTTTCTTTTACGCCTGATCAACAATACAGTCCCGAAAATGAGAAAGAAGCCCGGCAGCACGCCAATAAATATCACTTTTAATGCCATGACACCTCCCTGCGAAAGCCTCAGATGATTGTCCTTGCTCCGGGGCCGGCCGGTATCGATGGGGAATACCCCATAGCTGAACCATCCAAAAATGCCGGTGTTAAAATGGAAATTGGCCGTACGCACGTTGTTCCTGTTTAGCTCCGCATTGCTGATAAAGTCGGCATCACCTGTGACGACAATGCGTTGTTCATGACCACCCACCTTTCGGGTCAGACTAAGCGCCGTGGGAAAGGCTTTCTTTTCATCACCCGCACCCGGATCATATTCCACCTCCGCGGAGTCGGTCACCAAAAGGCCTTTTTTGTTCCAGCTGACCTTCGCATCCGTCATCAGCAGCGGACGCACGATAAATCCGTGGGTGCTGTCATAGGTCAGTCCCGCCGCACCAGGCATAGATACACGACCACTATCTTCAAAGTCGTTCCGTAAAGTCTTTGAGAATGCCCCCGCGGCATCAGATAGATAAGGCAGTACGAGATTAGGAGCATAGTCCCTGCTTTTTTGCACCAGGATGCCGTCTGTCAGCCGTACGCCCAGCTGGCCGATGATAGGGTTCAGCACCGCCTGCTTACCTGGTTCTCCTACGATCAGTAAGTTACCGCCCGCATCTATATATTTCTGTATCCTGGTCAGCTCCTCAGCGCTGAAATCCTTTTTGGGGTCAGCGATCACGAGCGCCGCAATATCGGTGGGGATATCCTGATCCGGCGACACCGAAAAGACGTCAAACCCCTGGTTGACCAATGCATATCGGAAACTCACCCGGCTGGTGAGCGTCTCATAATCCCTGTCGCCTACCTTGTCGATGCTGCGCTCAAACCCGCCTTCCAGAAAAGCGATCCTGGGCAGGGGCATCATCATGCGTTTGAAGGCGGCCGAGGTTTCCGTCTCCGAAGGCCAAAATTCATTGTCATTAAACACCCGTAAAAAAGTGGACCTGTCCTTATACTTTACATGCATCACCAGCCTGCGCAGCTCGGGCCCCAGATCAATGATCTTCCTGATCTGGTCAGGAGGCAAAAGCGTATTGATATCCGTCTTATAGCCTTTTACTCTTTTCTCCACAAGCTCCCGCAGCGTCATACCTCTGATGGCCTTATAAAGATAGGGGTCCACCACGCTATCATAATAATAGACGTACTTGAATGAGATATTAGGCTTAAATCGTAAATACGGCTCCCAAAGGTCTAAAATAGCATTCCGCTCGCTGGGCGCGGCCCGGCCATAGGTCCTGTCAAGAAAATTGTCATAGAACGTGATCTCCACCGGCGCGTCCCCCGTCTCTTTCAGGATCTTTTGCGCGTTGGCGCTGAGCGTATTGGTCTTGGTAGCCGTAGTATCGAGATAACCGATGTAACCCATGCGGCTGGTGAGATACCCGATGGCCAGGCCGGACACTACGATAAAAAGATACTGTCCTATTCGGAACAAAACGGGCTTTGACTCACGGCTTCCCCGCAGCTTGTAGATCGCCAGCCCAAGAAAAATATAGATGATGACCCCAAAATAAGCCAGGTCCCTCGTCGTGATCAGACCGCCGATCATCTTCTCCGCCCTTCCCGGGAAGGAAAGAGAATGGGTCAGGTCCCTTACGAACTCCACATCCTGCCACATGTCCCCTACATACGACAAGACGGCAAAGAGCACAAAGGTGCTGATGGCCGCCACCACCTGATAAGAAGTAAGACAGGACATAAAAAGCCCGATGGCGGAATAAGCGCATAACAAAAGAAAGACACCCAGAAGACCTGAGAACATCAGGGGCCAGTCGAAATGAGGAATGGTGATCGCACCCGCTATCAGGAAGAGCACCAGCACACCTATCAGGATAAGGCTGTACACGACCATGGACAGGAACTTGCCATACACGATCTCACGTACCTTGACGGGAGATGAATACAGGAGCTTGATCGTCCCGCTGCTGGTTTCCCGGCTCATGAGCCCCATGGTGATGAGGGGTATATAGAGGTATAGCTTACCCAGAATGCCCGATATCACGCCGTTTCCAAAACTGCCGGCAAAAATGGAAAAGGTCAGGAAGCCAAAGCCGTTGTATATCTGTTTGGAATTCTCGTACATCTCCATCGTCTCCGTATAAGCCCATCCTATCTGGAACATAAATACGATGAGCAGAAACCAGGCAATCGGCGAGTAGAACAGGGTACTCAATTCAATTTTCGCAATCCGTATTGTCTTCTTCATGATATAGTCGGTTTTTCGAAAAACGTCTTTTTTGATAATTGTGCAAATACCTCGTCCAGCGAACTTTTTTCCAGGCTGATCTCTTTCAGCCGCCACCCATTCCGGATGCTGGCTGCCATGATCCGTTCAGTCACATCCGTATCACCGTTGAAGAAAAGGCGCAGCTGCCGTTCAGTCACAAAATCTACTTTTACGATACCCTCTATTTTTAACAGCTCCTCCGCGACGGGCGGTTCGTGCATGACGGCCAGCACACTGTGCGGCGCTACATAGTTGTTAAAGGCATCCATGGTGTCGGCAAAGACGATACGCCCGCCTTCTATCATTTGTATGTCCTTACACAACACCTGTACTTCCGACAATATGTGTGTGGAGAATATGACGGCGCGATCCAGCGCTATCTCGCGGATCAGGGCCCTTACTTCGATGATCTGGTTGGGGTCCAGTCCATTGGTAGGCTCATCCAGCACCACCAGCTTGGGACGGTGGATAATGGCCTGTGCGATACCAACCCTTTGCCGGTAGCCCCCGGACAGATTTCGGATCAGCCGTTTGCTAAAGTGTGCGATACCACAACGCACTTTTGCCTCCTCCAGCGCAGCGGGTACTCTCTCTTTTTCCATGCTGCGTAAAAAAGCGCAATGAGTAAGATATTCATCCACGGTGAGGTCCATGTAAAGAGGGGCAGCCTGTGGCAAAAACCCTATCTGCAGCTTGGCGTCCTCCGGCGCTTCGCGCAGGTTGATACCATCGATGTACACATCACCCTCTGTCTGGTTTAGGACACCACAGAGGATATTCATGGTCGTCGACTTGCCCGCTCCATTAGAGCCCAGCAGCCCGACGATGCCCGTCTGGTTGATCACCATGTTGATGTCTCGGATAGCCCAACTGGTGCTGTACCGGTGGGACAAATGCTCGATCCTGACGATTGGTTCCTGACCTTTCTGTTCTTGCATGTGATATATGTATTGGGGAAATGTTACTCAGTAGCCGTCATTTTGCGCGAGACGGTAATTGTTTTGTATCTCCACCCTGGGGATGGGATATAATGCCGCAAAAGGCTGCCATATATTGGGCTTCTCCGCGCCTAGTATAGCATCGATGGTCCCGGTCCTTTTCAGGTCGTACCAGCGATTGCCCCATTCGCAAAAGAGCTCCGTCTGCCGCTCATGCATGATCGCCGCCAGTACGGCCGTACTCGAAGTCACGTCGGCTGTACTACCCGGGAGACTTGCCCTGGCCCGGACTACATTGACATTGTCCAGCGCTTCACTCAGCTGTCCTTTCTTTGCAAGCGCCTCCGCCAGGATCAGGTATTGTTCGCCCAGCCGGAAGATCATATAGTCTTCGGTATTGGGGCCGGTGACGGTCTTCTGTTTATACTTGAAAGGATAGGAATAGCTGGCGCCGCCGATGGTAATGGCGGATACCCAATCGGTCTGCCGCAGATCGCCCGTCTCAAAAGCATTCAGCTGGAAGGGAGTGAGTATATAGCCGGGCTTGGCGCCTGTCCAGGGCGGGAGGATGGAGTTGGCCTCGGAGGTCATATAGTACGAGCCGTTGGCAGGCAGTTGCCAGATAGCCTCGCTGCTGCCGTCCAAAAATACCCGGTTGGGGTCCGTCTCCAGGGAATAAACGCCTGAGCTGATGATATCCTTTGCCATCAAGACAGCGCTGTCCCATTGCTGCCGGTAGAGAAAGACCTTTGCCGACAGCGCTTCTGCCGTATACAGGTTGGGCCGCATATGACCCGCGGAGGGATAGGATGGCCGTAATACAGCCCTTGCCTCTGCAAGGTCCGTCTTTATCAACCCATACACCGAGTCTACAGAACTCCGGGAAATGGTTGCATTGGTCTTATAATCCACGCCGGTGATGATGGGCAGACGGCCGTACAGATTCACCATGTTGAAATAGTAGAAGGCCCGGACCACTTTTATCTCGGCCAGCAATTGCCGCCGCAGCGAGTCGCTGATGGCTTTCGTACCGCCGATGCCTTTCAGACAGACATTCATCTGGTAGATATTGGTATACGCGTCCTTCCAAAGACTGGCGACAGAATTATTGTCAAGGGTTATAGCGTTTGTCATCAGCTCCACCGCACCGGCATCCGCGGAGCTGGTGCTGCGCAGCTCGTCACCCGACATACCTGTACAAATACCTATGGCGCCACTGCCGAATGTAGCGGAATAGGCCGTTACCTTGAAGTTGCTATAGATACCCACCAGCGCGCTGACGATATCGGCGCTGTCGGAGAACACCTGCGATTCGGGTATCTGGTCCGGTGGGTTAGCCGGGATCTCGATGAGTTTTTTACAACCCGCCGCCAGCAGAGAGGCGAACAACAGTAATATAAGTGATATCCTATAGAGCGTTTTCATTACCATGCGTTTTATGCAATTAAAAATCAAAAGAAATACCGCCGACCACCGTACGTTGGATTGGCACGGCATACAGCGAGCCGGGGGTTTCGGGGTCGCCGATCTTGTAGTTCGTAATGGTAAAAATATTTTGTGCGTTCACATAGATATTGCAGCCTTTCATACCCACCTTCTTCAACGCCGGAGCCGGGACTGAATAAGATAAGGAAAGGGTCTTCAGCCGGATGTAAGAGACATCCCCCCAGACAGCGGAAGAAGATCCAAAATATTGTGCTGCCCGCATGGCATTAAAAGATGCCGCATTCCCTGAGTAGCTGCCGCTGACAAGCCGTTGCAAGAGCGCTTTGTCCCCTTTCTTCTCCCAGAAGTCGCCCATCAAAACCACAGGCAGATTGCTTATGCTCCCGGGGTTAGCCCCTCCATAGACGCCGGCAAGATAGTTGCGGGACACCCGCTTGTTAAAGTTAAAAAAGAGGCTAAGACTCCATCCCTTGTAGGTGAGCGTATTGCCCAGTCCGCCAAAGAATTTTGGCTGCGGGTCGGCGATAGGCACCATATCCCCGCCATATTCTGCGCGGGTGTACTTCATGGAAGTGCTGCCGACACCGCCCTTGCCCGTATAATATTCGAATATACCCGTCGAGTCATTGACGCCTTTATATTTGAATCCATACATCAGGCTGGTGGATTTGCCGACGGTGTAGATGGTGGCATAGGCTGATTTTTCGATGTTCGGGAATGCCAGCAGCTTATTGCGGTTGCCGGATATGTTAAAGGTGGTTGACCAGCGGAAGTTCTTCGTCCGGATATTGACGGAAGTAATGCTGATCTCCAGCCCTTCGTCCTGCAACGTGGCATGTAAATTTTCTACTATATTGGGAAAGCCTGCCTGGCTGGGCAGGGGACTGCTGGTCAGCTGGTTGCCTGTGCGGTTGCGATACCAGGTGACATTTGTCAGAAGCCTGTCGCCAAAGAAGCCCAGGTCCAGCGCCAGGTTCAGCGCATGTTTGGAAGCCCATCCATAATCAGGGTTATACAGATTGACAGGGAAATAAGGCCGTATGTTCTGGAAGGAAGGTGTAGAGACGACATTGGCTGACCGCCAGAAGGGTTGGTATCTGTAAGGGGCGACGCCGTCGCTGCCATTGGTGCCATAGTTGCCGGAGAGCTTGCCATAGCTGATAAAAGGCAATGCCTTGCTAAAACCTCCTTCTTCCGAGAAGATCCAACCAAGACCCACGGAGCCAAAATTGCCGAATTGATGACCGGGACCGAAATTGCTGGAGCCATCGCGGCGGCCCGTAAGGTTGATGATATATTTCTTGTCGTAAATAAAACCTATGCGGCCAAAAACACCCGCATATTTGTAGATGGAAGAGGTGTTCGACGCGGATATGGTGGTGGCCGCCTCGATGGAATGCAGGAGGGCGTCATCCGAATAACCCTGGCCGTCCAGCCTGTCATACGAGCTGAGTACTTTTTTATATGTGCCGCCTACCAGGGCGGAGAGGACGCCTTTTCCGATGGTCCGGCGATAATCCATCTGCGGCTCTATATTGACCGTCTGGTGGTCGCCTCTCCCGGAGGAAGCGGAAGAATACGGGCTTTTCACGGGGTTCTGCGTACCCAGCGGATTGGCGCCGAACTCTTTGGTCATGACCAGACTATAGCCCATTCCTACGCCGACATTCAGCCCTTTCAACAATTGGTAGGATAGCCGCAGCCAGCTGTTGGAGGTATAGGCCTGCAGCAAAAAAGGCTTTTTCAGATAGGCCATCATCTGGTCGTTGCTGACGTCCACGCCTTTATAGAACCACACCAGCTTACCCGAGGCGTCGATCATGTCAGGGTGATCGGGTGGTAATGCTAACGCCTGAGCAATACCCGGCTCGCTGGAAGAATTATTCCGGTTGTAGGACAGGTCGCTGCCAAAGTCGATGTTCAGCCGGCGGTTCATAGAGGTGTGATGTACACCGCTGTGCAGGCTCAGCCGTTGATCCGCAAAATCACCGGGGAAATTGTAAACGCTCCGGGTATAGCCCGTGGACACAAGGAAAGTGGTATTCTGGCTGCCGCCTGATACGTTCGCATATACGTCTGTGTTATTAGAAGTGCCGCCAAAGAATTTCTTCGCCCAATTGGTGTATTTCGTCGTGTCGTACACGAGCAGGTCGACAAACGCGTCCGGGTCGATCGTCGGGTCCGTGATCCCGTCATTGGCCATTGCCTGGTGACGCATGGCGAGATACTGCTGTGTATTGAGCATTTCCAGTTGCCGGCTGATCTTATTGGGACCCGTGTTTACACGGAGGCTCAGACTGGTAGCGCCGGCCTTCCCCTTTTTGGTAGTGATAACGATGACCCCGTTGGCGCCCTGCGAACCATAAATGGAAGTGGCGTCCGCGTCCTTCAGCACGCTGATGCTCTCGATATCCGACGGGTTGATGGCATTCAACCCCGTGATACCCGGGCTGGTGGGATCGCTATTGACAACCCCCGAAAAAGTATTCAGAAATCCGCTGAGGTTCTTGTTCTGGCTGGCAAAGGGTACGCCGTCGATAATATAGAGGGGTTCATCGACAGTGTTGGTCCCGAGTATGCTGATGAGGGTATTCTGACCTCTCACTTGCAGGTTGACCCTCGATCCTGGTATCCCGCTGGTCGGATCCACGGTAAGTCCGGGCACTCTGCCTTGCAGGGCCATCAGCACGTTGGTGACGGGCTGACGTTGTATGTCTTCGGAGGTGACGACAGAGACGGAGCCTACGTTGAAGCGTCTTGTGTTGGTGCCGTATGCCACCACCTGTACATCGTCCAGGGGGCTGTTGCTCCGGCTCATGATGATAAAGAATTTATCGGTATAGTCTTTTACTTTATATTCTTTTGTAACATACCCTGTAAACGAGATCATCAACGTCACATCTTCAGGCACTCCTTTTAATACAAAGTCACCCCGCGCGTCGGTCGTGGTCCCCCGTTTGCTGCCCTTGATCATGACGGAGGCGCCTGATAAAGGATTGCCGAGACTGTCCATCACCCGGCCGTTGATCAATGCCAGGGGGTTGATGACTTCTTCCACCACCGGAGCAAGCGGCGGCTTTAGCGTGATAAAAATGGTATTGCCCTGTATCTGGAAGATAAGGGGCTGGTCTGCCAGCGCCTGTTCCAACGCCTTTTGCAACGGCGCGTTCTTCAACTGCAGAGAGACGGGCATGGCGCCGGCAAGGTCTTCCTTACGGTAGAAGAACAGATAGCCCGTCTGCTGTTTGATGGCCGAGAATACAGCCGTCAGGGGAACAGATTTACCGGTGTAAGTCACCGTCTGTGCGTGGGTGCGGGCGCTGACCTGCAGTATGCCCGCGAAAAGTAGAATTGCAGTCAATCTCATGACTAACAGTGTTTTGGTGTAGCAGTCCCTCCTTCGTCCCGGAGCAAGACGAATGGGATTGCAAAGAGCCTTAAAATGCATACCTTTACAATGTTTGGGTGAAATAATAAGCAGTCGTAAAAACTTGTTTGTTGCCAACGCCTGAACAAAGGCCGGGGAAGGACGCCAATCTTTACGCCCGGTTTTTTGTTTCAGAGCGGAGCACAGCTCCGCTGGCCGAAGCGAGCCGCCAGGCTCGATTTAAATCTTTTCTATTTGTTTTATTGTTTAATAATAATCTTATGGTCGCCAACAATCGTATATCGTATCCTCGTTTGCGCCAGCCCCTGTAACACCTGGCTCAGCGTCAGGCTGCGGCCGATCTCTCCATCAAAAGTCCCTGCAGGCACAGGCCCTTCATACTCCACTTCGATGTCATACCAGCGTCCCAGCTGTCGCATGACAGTGGCGAGGTCCGCATCACGGAAACTGAATATCCCATTCTTCCAGGCAAGCGCCTGCTGTACATCCGCATGAGCAACAACCCTAAGTCCGCCTCCATCAAAACTTTCCACCTGCGCGCCCGGGGACAGCACACGGAAATCCCCGCCCTTGCTCACTTTCACCTTACCTTCCACCAGTGTTGTCTTCACAGACGGCTCATCCGCATAAGCATTAATGTTAAAGGATGTACCGATATCTTCGATCAACAACTCTCCCGACTGAACACGGAAGGGCTGACGTTCATTGTGCACGACCTCAAAATAAGCCTCCCCTGTAACCTTCACTGTCCGGGCGCTCGCAACAAAGGCGGTGGGATATGTAATAGAACTGGCCGCGTTCAGCCATACCTGGCTGCCGTCCGGAAGGGTCAGCTGATACTGACCGCCCCTGGGAGTGGACAATGTGTTATAAAGCACCTCTTTCGCCTTTTCACCCGTCTTGTTATAGGCCAATTGACCATTCGATAACTTCCTCACCTGTGCGTTGCCTTGCTGGGTTAGCACACCGGTGGCAGCGCTGTCGAGCACTATCTGTTTGCCGCCTGCCAGGGTGAGCACGGCATGATTGCCGCCGGGCTGCAGGTCTTTGACAGACACCTGCTGTTGACCAGACGCTCTCCCCATTCTATTCATCTGTGCAATCCACCAGATACCTCCTGCCAATAAAACCAGGACAGCCGCTGCCGCCCACCAGCGAAGGGGGATCATGCGTCCCCTCGTCCGCCGCTGCCGCAACTGTTCTATGAAGGGCTGCCATTCCACGGGGTCATACCCGGTCATAGGCTGCTCGGTGCTCATCAGCTCTTCCATCAGCTCAAGCCACACATCTTCTTCAGGCTCATCCGCCAGAAATTGCGAGAGCCGCTGCCGCTCATCCGGCAAAGCCGTTCCTTCCAGGTATCTGATCAATAAGAATTGAATCCGTTCTTTGGTTTCTCTGGTCATAGACTTCCATAAGATGATCGAACAGACGGATAGTACCATCCTGTTCCAAAAAAAATTTTCGAGGGGTGGGGTCCCCCCCTTTTTCATCAGCAAAGGAATAAGGCGGAAATGACGGCAAGCGAGAGCCCTGTGGCATTGTGCAGATACTCCTGGATAAACTTTATCGAGTATCCCAATTGATTTTTTACGGTGGATAAGGACAACTGCAATCGTTCGGCTATCTGTTGATGGCTAAGACCTTGTTCACGGCTGAGACGATAGATCTCCTGTCTCCGGGCGGGCAATGCATCCACGGCCTGCCGGATGAGCAGGGCCATCTCCTTGCTTTCCAGCACTTCTACGGCCGAGCTATATTTATGCGCTGCCTGTTTTTCTTCCACCCTGTCCTGCAGACGATGACGGGTGGCCTGTGTTCGCAGCCAGGTGAGACAGATATTGGCGGCAATACGAAAAAGCCAGGAGGCGGGACGTTCCACCTGGGGTAACTGGTCCCTTTTCATCCAGAGCCGTAAAAACGTTTCCTGCAGCACTTCCCGGGCCAGTTGCTCGTCCTTGGTAAGCTTGAAAATGAATGGCAGCAATCGGGGTGTATAGAGGTGAAATATCTGCGTATAGGCCGTCTCGTCTCCTTCCGCAATTGCTAAGAATAGGGCATTGTCTTCATTATATGCATGTTCGGTCGACAAGAGGGCGTCCTGGTTGGGTAAACCACAAATGTAGTCGAGTTTGAGGAAAGTTCCTCGATCCTATTCAGCCCGTAAACCCGCCGCCAGGAATATCCACCCATCCAGCCGGATATGGTAAGCATAATCCTGCAACCACCCTGGTCCCGAATTAAAATTTATTTCTGATATTGTATATTATATTTAACATGGCTATATGAGTTACACCATTATCACAGAAAATGATACATCTAAATGGGAGGACCAAACAGGTTTTCAATATCATTTCCCAGACCGCTATTTAAAGTTCCTGCAACCAGGCACTAAAGTAATTTACTATAAAGGTCGATTAAAAAATTCAGCGTTTAAAAACCATCGTCTCTCGTCCCAGCCACATTATTTCGCAATGGCAACAATAAGAACTGTAAATCCCGATAAAAAGAGCTCAAAAAAAGACTATTATGCAGCAATAGCCAATTTCACCTCATTTGACCAACCCGTTCATTTAAAAAAGAAAGATGGGGCTCTTTTTGAAAAAATTCCTGTTAATAGAGAGAGGAATTATTGGCGTGATGGTGTACGTCAGATTTCAGCGTCCGTCTATAAAGCTATTTTGTCAGCTGCCAACTTGGAAATATTGGACGACTTTACATTTCTTGATAAATCAAATGACAACCAAGACTGGGAGACAATTGAATGGGAGGGTGGTAAAAAAGTAGTTTATGGCACTCGATATGAAAGAGACGAAGAACTAAGAGAGAAAGCCATCAAAATTCATGGATTGAATTGTATGGCGTGCGAATTAAATTTTGAAGCTTTTTATGGCCAGTGGGGTAAAGGTTTTATTCATGTTCACCACACAAAACCCATCTCTACCTTAGGCGGCAAACAACCAATTAACGCAAGAAAAGATTTAGTTGTCCTATGTCCTAATTGTCATGCCATGGTGCACAGGAAAAAAGGGGAATTACTTACAGTAAGTCAATTGAAAAAACTTATCCGCGGGAGAACTTCTCTATAACCATTTACACCTCCCGGTTATACTTATTTCTGTAATCCAGCGGCGTCATCCCCGTAATATCCTTAAACACATCCCTAAAGGTCTGTATATCCGCATATCCCACGTCGTACATGATGTCCTGGACTGTCTGACGCCCGATCTCCAGCTTCTGTTTAGCAGCCTCCACCCTCACCCGTTGGATATATTCGAATACGCTGTGCCGGGTGGCTTTCTTAAATCTTCTCTCAAAGGTCCTGCGGCTGAGGTGACAGGCGTCCGCCAGCTGATCGACGGTAAGCCGATCACGATAATTCAGCTCGATCCTTTCCTGACTCTCTCTCACCGCCTCATCCGGATGGTCTTTCAACCCATGAAAAATGATAAAAGAGGATTGCACTTCCCGGCCCATGTCGATGACAAAATATTTTGCGGCACGGATGGCCATCGCCCTGTCCGTATATTTTTCTACCAGGTGCAGCAGCAGGTTCCAATAAGCATTGCTCCCGCCGCTGGAATAAAGCCCGTTCTGATCCGTGATCACCCGCTCATCCACCAGTGTCACCGAAGGATAAAAATGTCTGAACTCATTTGCATATGCCCAGTGCGTGGTACACAGTCTGCCTTTCAGCAGTCCGGAAAAAGCCAGTAAAAATGCGCCGGTACAGAGACTCGCCACCGCGGCGCCATTCCGGTACTGCCCAACGATCCAGCCCACGTACTCCTTATTTAAAAAAGTTGCGCTCATCATGTCGCCCGACAGCGAAGGGATGATGATAAGGTCCGAAGGTCCCGCCTCTTCCAACATCACATCTGGACGCAGGCTGCACCACTCGCCCAACGATACCTCCCCGCTTGTCCCTAGCAGCCGTACCCTGAACAAAGGCTCTTTCCCGGACGCCCGGAGGAATTCATTGACCATGGTAAAAACATAACCCGCGTCTGCAATGGAAGCCAGGACGGCATTCCTTAGCAAAAGAATAGAGACAGTGATCATGGGTTAAAGGTAAAAAAATGTCGCAATCACCATCTTCCAATGTCGTATTTACCCTTCTTCCACCTGGCATTTGCGCAATATCTTTATGCTCATAAAACAGTCAGTATGAAAGACATGCAGCCTTATTTACATTTTATGGGTACAGCTGAAGCCGCGATGAAGTTTTACAGAAAGGTCTTTGGAGGAGAATTCCTCACTTTTACACGCTTTAAGGACATTCCGGGTGGAGAGAAAATGGCTCCGGAGGACCAGGAGAAATTTGTACATATCAATCTGGCTGTCGGCAAGGGGATAAACATTATGGCTACCGACATGCCCGCCGCCAATGAAAGTATCGTTTTTGGGAACAACTATCACATCTGTATCAACACCGACAGCGAGGAAGAGACAGACAGGATCTTCAACGAGCTTTCCGAAGGAGGGAAGATAGAGATGCCGGTGAACAAGACTTTCTGGGGCGCTTATTTTGGTATGTGCAGGGATAAGTTCGGCGTTCAATGGATGATCCAGAACATACAGGCCGCATCCTGATCCATCATTGTGCCGTATTGGTTGTGGAAGAAAATCCGCCCCTCTCTGTAACCTGTTTCCCGGTGACCTCGTCCCACGAGCGTTTCATTCCAACTTCTCCCCTTTGTAGGAATCGATCGTTTGTAAATAAACACCGGGAAAACATGAAAAAAATCCTTTTTATTCTTTTTTTGCCGCTGGTGGTCTGCACCGCGACCAGGGCGCAGAACCAGGTGCCGTATGGGAATAACCCAGCCGTCGGGAAATATGCAGATGTCAATGGGATCAGGTTGTATTATGAGATCTATGGGGAGGGTCATCCTTTGCTGCTGCTGCATGGCAATGGCGGCTCCATCGGGGGCAGGGCTAGTCAGATCAGCATTTATGCAAAGAAGTACAAGGTCATCGCCGTCGATAGTCGTTGTCACGGCAAGAGCGGTTGCCCCGCCCAGGACCTGACCTATGAGCAAATGGCGTCGGATGTGAATGCATTGCTGGAACAGCTGCAGATAGATTCGCTGTATATCTGGGGGCATAGCGATGGGGCGATCATCGGGTTGATCATGGCGTTTAAATATCCAAAAAAGGTGCAAAAGCTGCTGGCATCGGGCGCCAATATAGTGGCGGATACTACGGCTGTCTTTCCACAACTGATGGAGCTGGTGAGGATGTACCCGATGATCCCCGATACTTTGCAAAGACGGCGGTTTAAGCTCCTGGCTGAACAGCCTCATATTCCGTTTGATTCGCTGAGGAAGATCAGCGCCCCCGTGCTGGTGATGGCTGGTGACAGGGATGCCATCAGGGAAGAACATACCGTAAAAATATTTCAGTCCATCCCGAATGCACAACTATGTATCCTTCCGGGAACGACCCATTATGTATATGCTGACAGACCGGCCTTATTCAACCAGTTTCTTTTTGACTTCTTTGACAAACCATTTACAAAACCGTCGACGGTGGAAGGAGCATTACAACAGGCCCGGCAGATGATGAACAAGTGGCATCAATAGTGAAATGTCAATTTGTATTCCCGTGGATATACCACATTAAAAGCGGTGCGCTCGCCTTCTTTCGGCACTTCATGCACTATGACATACGGACGATCTACCTGTTTTTCGGCAAGCGCCTTTACGATCGTCTCCACTGCCACGGTGGGGGAGATGACCTCAAAGAACAGGTTGATCGTTCCTGAACCGATGTCGCCGCCGCTAAAAGCCCCATTACCGGACCAATATAGCCGGTCGTCGAGGTACTCCCACATTTCATTCCTGAAATCCAGGTCTTCCGCGCCGCCCCAGGCGTCATTCGTCTGGAATTGAAGGGTCATCCTTTCCCAACCCGCAGCCTCCTGGTAACCCTCCATCTTTTTGCCCCGGATAAGCTCGTCATAGGCTACATGGGCTTCTTCTTTGATAAGTGTTTTAAGTTCACTGACCCTGTCGGAACCTCCCAGCATGCCTTCGTTCACCACCAGGTGAAAAGTATCACCGGGATAACGGAAAAGCTGCCAGTAAAAAACATCGCCATCCCAGGTCTTGAATAATTTCACCGTAGGGAATTCATTGGGGGGGACCATTGCAGCCAGCACATCCTGGATACTGCGAAAACATTTCCGGTTGAACACATCTCCCGCCGAAAAACCCGGTTCTTTCCGCAGCTGTATCTCAGCAGTATAATAGTCTTTCAACGACAGCATATCGGCAATATCGTAAAAGCCATCCTTTGACACAAGGCCCTCGAATGGCAGCCTGGTCACCAGCTCGATCTCCGGCAGTCCATCTACATAATCCACGTCCATCAATACAGTGTCCAGCATGAAAACTGATTCATCCTTTACGCCATATTCCACCGCGAAAAGATCGCAGACATAAAACCATTCGATGGGAGGCTTATCATTATGCATGCTGCCGGTGAGCACAATGGGATATTTCCTGCCTTGTTCAGCATGTCCGGCCAGCACTATGCCCGATAAGAATTGATGGCTGTCGATCTGAATGGATATGCCATCTCCGGGATTATATTTCATAAGAAAAAGTTCATTTGTATACATCCAACAGCCCGTCCGGCAGCTCAACAAACACTTTGCGCGCCTTCTTATCCACCTTGCGAAGCGTCTCCTCATGGATAGGTATCAGCGCTTCTTTCCCTTCGAGGTCGATCCGGCAGAGTACCTGGTGCGGCTGTTCGATCACTTCCAGTATCTCCCCCAGATCTTCGGTCCCCTGCCATAGATGAAATCCCACAAATGTGATGGGCGCCGATTTACTCGCAAATTGCAGGGCCTCCTCTTCCCGCAGCCAGACTTCTTTTTGCACCAGCCGGCGGGCGGCTTCCTTCGTATCGATGCCTTCGATCTTCACAAATACATCCTCGTCGCCCTTCCCCCGGACACCCTGGACGAACCAGGGCAGCATCTCCCCCTTCCTTTCTTCCAGAAAGAGCGTTTTAAGCCCCTTTAGCGTCGTCTTCTTGCCGAGTCGATGCTGTAGCACCAATTCACCCTGCAGCCCAAATACGGCCACCAGTTTCCCAATATTGCGATAGTTATCCCCCATACTTATAAAAATGGAACACGGCTCCATTGCGCCAAACAAAAAAAAGGAGGCCTTTGCAGGCCTCCTGAAAAATTACATAGTTGAAACAAAAGCTGAGAACCAACACAGCCATTAAGCCTGTGCAGGACCTTCAGGCCTTCTTTCCGGCCTTCTCATGGGACCACCAGGACCTCTTCTTGCGCCGGCCTTGGCTTTCCTGTTCTCTTCCTGGCGTTTCTTCATTTGGGCTTCGTGCTCGGAATGCCATTTCTGGAATTTCTCCATGGCAGCCGCATCATCGAATAACCCTAATTTGACACCACGCAATAAGTGTTTCAGATAGAGAACACCTTTGTAAGAGAGAATCCTTCTCACTGTATCAGTGGGTTGAGCACCTTTGTGCAACCAGTCGAGCGCCTTCTGGCGATCTAATTGGACGGAAGCAGGAACAGTGAGGGGATTGTACGTACCGATCTTTTGGATGAATTTTCCATCCCTTGGCGCACGGGCATCGGCTACGACGATGAAATAAAATGGTCTTTTCTTAGACCCGTGGCGTTGCAGTCTGATTTTAACTGGCATCTTAAATAGAAATTTAAATGCGTGAACAAATAAGGTTACTTTCTTTTTGGACCGCAAATGTAGCGATCTGCTGCTAATAATTCAAAAATAATACATCGTATTCTTTCCTGCGAATCCTAAGCCGGGAATTTTATGAACGGGGGAAAAAATTAACCTTTTGGGTTATTGTGAGGTCACCGCCAAAATGACTGTTTTTCTGTCAGTTACAAGCTATTATACGCTTAACGTCTCCCCATGCCCATCCTGCCCATCCCCATGGGCATCTTGTTCATCATCTTCATCATCTGTTTCATCTGGTCGAACTGTTTGAGAAAGGCATTTATATCGTTGATGTCCTTGCCGCTGCCCTTTGCCAGCCTTTTACGGCGGCTTTGGTCGATGATGTCCGGGTTGGCCCGTTCGTAAGGGGTCATGGAATTGATGATGGCTTCGATACCTTTAAATGCGTCGTCGCTGATGTCGATGTCCTTGACGGCCTTGCCTACACCGGGGATCATACCCAGCAGGTCTTTGATATTACCCATCCGTTTGATCTGCTCCAATTGCTGCTTAAAATCCTCAAAGTCAAATTGGTTCTTCCGGATCTTTTTCTCCAGCTTTTTAGCTTCGGCCTCGTCGAACTGGGCCTGGGCCTTTTCCACGAGGGTGGTGATATCACCCATCCCCAGGATACGCTGGGCCATACGCTCGGGGTAGAATATATCCAGGGTATCCAGCTTTTCCCCGCTGCTAATAAATTTGATAGGCTTATTGACAGTGTATTTGATGGATATGGCCGCACCGCCACGGGTATCGCCGTCTAGCTTTGTAAGCACGACGCCGGAAAAGTCCAGCCTGTCGTTAAAGGCCTTGGCAGTATTGACAGCGTCCTGGCCGGTCATGGAATCCACAACAAAAAGTATCTCTCCCGGATTCACGGCAGCCTTGATGGCGGCGACCTCCTTCATCATGGCCTCATCCACGGCCAGACGGCCGGCCGTATCGATGATGACGACGTTCTTGTTCTTGCTCCGGGCCTCCTTGATGGCGTCCTGTGCGATCTTTACAGCATCCTTGTTCTCCGGCTCGCTGTAGACATCCACGCCTATCTGGCCGCCCAATACCTTTAGCTGCTCGATAGCGGCCGGACGGTAAATGTCGGCTGCCACCAGCAAAGGGGAAAGCCCCTTACGGCTCTTCAGGTAATTGGCTAATTTACCACTGAAGGTGGTCTTACCGCTACCCTGCAGGCCGGCGATAAGAACAACAGCAGGATTGCCTTTTACATTCAGCTCGCTCTCCAGCCCGCCCATAAGGTCAGCCAGCTCGTCCTTTACGATCTTCACCATCAATTGCCCGGGACTCACGGCCGTCAGCACTTTCTGACCCAGAGCCTTCTCCCGTACTGTATCCGTAAATTCCTTGGCGATCTTATAGTTTACGTCCGCATCTATCAGCGCCCTGCGAATGTCCTTTACCGTTGCCGCAATGTTCAGCTCCGTGATACGGCCTTCGCCCTTTATCTGTTTAAACGCCGACTCCAGCCGCTCGCTGAGATTTTCAAACATGGTATTACTTATTTATACAACAAAAAAAGTGAATACCTGGTATTCACTTAAAATAGGATGCCAAAATTACGAAAAAATGTCCGTGCAGTGTAAATCTTTATCTCAAATATTATTCATTTATATTCCTAAATAACTCCGGAGCATTTTACTCCTGGAGTTGCTCCTCAGTTTGGTAATAGCCTTGTCCTTGATCTGACGGACGCGCTCTCTGGTAAGGTTAAACTTTTCACCAATGTCCTCCAGGCTCATGGGATGGTCCACCCCAATGCCAAAGAAGAAGCAGATGACTTCCTTCTGCCTTTCCGTCAATGTCTTCAGACTACGGTCGATCTCCTGTTTGAGGGACTCCTTGTGCTCGATATTGGTTTCAGCCCTTTCGGCATTGGGGTTCTCCAGGACATCGATAAGCGTATTTTCCTCCCCTTCGGATAATGGAGTATCCATGCTTACGTGGCGGGCTGCAATACCCAGGGTAGAAGATACCTCTTCGATATCCAATTCCAGGATCTCGGCCAGCTCCTCCGCAGAGGGCTCCCGCTCAAACTCCTGTTCCAGCTGGGAATAAGCCTTTTGGATCCGATTGGTTAACCCGACCTTATTCAGGGGTAGACGTACAATGCGGGACTGCTCGGCCAGCGCCTGCAGGATACTTTGACGGATCCACCATACTGCGTAAGAAATGAATTTGAAACCCCGGGTTTCATCAAAACGTTGTGCCGCCTTGATTAATCCCAGATTGCCCTCATTGATGAGGTCCGGTAGAGAAAGTCCTTGGTTTTGATACTGTTTAGCTACAGATACCACAAACCGCAGGTTGGCCTTAGTTAGCTTGTCGAGGGCCCGTTGATCTCCCTGCTTGATTCGGATGGCGAGCTTTACTTCCTCCTCGGGAGTGATCAGCTCTACCTTACCAATCTCCTGCAGGTACTTCTCAAGGCTCTGGGACTCACGATTTGTTATACTCTTCGTGATCTTGAGTTGACGCATACTCATAGGCAGAGGTCTTTAAAGGGTTTTTTTTAAGGTTTAAGGTTTTTAGGTCGAATTGATTAAAAACGAATAAATAATGCTTTTCTTGTACCAATGCCGTCAACTGATTCAGGTAGATGCGACCACCAATATAACCATTTCCACACACGCAAACAAATTTTTTTTTATAATCCCCTGGCTATCAGCGGACTTAGGGTAAAAAAACACCATTTTACACCGATTTCAGCCACTAAAACAGGGTGAAAAAAAATTTTGACGGACCGATTATTTTTTTATAATTGCACATGCCGAGATTGGTACAATGCCGAGGTTGGCAAAATGCCGGGGTTGGTATAGCTGGGATCAGCAAAATGCCGGTCTTGGTACAAAAGATTCAATATGATCAATAGATGAGTAAGAAACAACTTTTTACGTTAGAGTATCCTGTAAGATGTTCACCTTCCATTTTATACGAATTTTTGAGCACTCCCGCCGGGTTGCAGGAGTGGTTCGCAGATAAAGTAGATGAACGTGATAATGTATTTTCCTTTTCGTGGAATGGCTCTACCGATAGGGCCGAAGTCACAGAAAGCGAATTTGAAAAGTTTATCCGGTTTCACTGGCAACACGCACCGCAAGAAGAATTTTTCGAGTTTCGTATAGAAAAATCGGAGGTCACTAACCAGACCATTCTTGTCATAAAAGACTTTGCGAACAAAGGTGAGATCAAGGATCAGAGCCAGCTGTGGAGCTATCAGGTGAAAGACCTCTTCCACCGCCTGGGTAACTAATGCATGTCTAATACACGCCTTCCTCTGAGCCAGCAGGCAGGCGTGCAGTCAGGCTGTCATCGTCTTGCTATCAAAACCCTTATCAGCAGCTTATTTAACCCTAACAGGATCGCCGGAGCCTCATTCCATTTATCCAGCAGACATTTTGCGGATAACTTCAGAAAAGGGCTCCCTTCAGCCATATGCATACCTTCCGCCTGCAATAGCGTGTAGTTGTCCACTTCCACCTCATGCCGCCATTCATCCCCGCTGACGGCAATATGGAAATTTGCTTCCATCAATTGCGGAAGACAACTCTTTATAACGGGTAGGAATAGGTCTTTATACCGCCCCTTCAAATGCAGGGTCACGCTAAAATAATGCCCCCACCAGAACATCGTACGGATGGCCAGGACATCTTCCCTTCGGAACAAACGGGGGTAATCCAGCACGACATAAGGCAGTCCCAGATAATTTTCCCCTTTGGATATCTTAGGGGTAGCCCAATTAAGGGGCAGCAGTTCTCCCTCCCCATTAAAAACCTCCAATTCCCCCCTCAATACCCTCAATTCGCCGCTGATATCCTCGCTGAGCGCCGCCAACAGCCCCACCGCCCGCTCCATGATGGAATTCTTCGTTAAAATCCATCCCGGGTCGCTTACAAGGGCCAATTCCTCTTTTGAAAGTTGTACTTTTGCCGCATTCATTTGGTATAAAGATAACTATCATTATCACTAAGCGTAGTCCCCGTGTTCAATCGCCTGCTTAAAAAACTGGACCTGCTGATCATAAAAGCCTTTATCGGGCCTTTTATCGCCACGTTCTTTATCACTCTTTTCGTACTGGTGCTGCAGTTCTTCTGGCTGTACATCGACGATATCGTAGGTAAGGGCGTGGATATGCTCACTGTGGCCCGGCTGATCCTGTATGTCAGCGCCACGCTGGTGCCTCTTGCCCTCCCCCTGGCCGTGCTGCTCTCTTCCATCATGACCTTTGGCAACCTGGGAGAAACATTTGAGCTGGTAGCCATCAAATCCGCCGGTATCCCCCTGTTACGCTTTATGCGGCCCCTGCTCATCGTCTCGATCATCATCTGTTATATCGCCTTTCTTTTTAACAACAATATCATCCCCATCGCCAACCTGAAGATGAATACGCTGAAATACGATATCATCGTCAGCAAGCCGGCCTTTGACATCAAGGAAGGGGTATTCTATGATAAGATTGAGGGGTACGTCATCAAGATCGGGAAAAAAGAAAAGGATGATTCCACCATCCGCAATGTGGTGATCTATCAGCAGAACTACTCAGGACAGCAGGACGACATCATCGTCGCGGAAAAAGGCAAGATGGTAGTCACCCCCGATAAACATTCGCTGGTGTTCGCCCTGCAGGACGGATGGATCTACCAGGAAGGCAAGGGCGACCGCATGTCCACAACCAATGACTTTATCCGGATGGGTTTTAAAGATTATAAAAAAGTCCTCGACCTCAGCAGCTTTAAGCTCAACAAGACGGAGGACAGCGCGTTCAAGAACAACTATCAGATGCTGACCATGAGCCAGCTGGGCCGCAACATCGACTCGCTAAAAAGACAGAACGAGACTTATCTCAAAAGGGTGGAACAGGACATGCGCGTCGGCTTGAAATTTTCGCAAATGCTGGATACCACGGGCTGGGCCGAAGTGGAGAAAACCCCGGACAAAAAGATCCAATCCCGCTATCTGCTGGACACCCCTGTTAGACCCGCGCCCGCAGTCGCTGCCGTACCTCCTGTAAACACGCCTGCAGTCGCAGCCGCCCCCCCTGTGACCACACCAGCAGTCGCCGCCGTACCTCCTGTGAACACGCCTGCCGGCACATCTGTAAAGCCCGATAGCAGCCACAAGGTTGCCGCCCACAAAGACTCGACTCATAAGGACTCGACCCACAAGGACGCCGTTAGCAAGGACTTGACCCACAAGAATGCCGCTGGCAAAGACTCGGCTAATATGGCCTCGGTCCACAAGAATGCCGCTAGCAAGGACTCGATCCACAAGGATACCTCGAAGCACCCCGGCCCGCAACTTGCGGCAAAAAACTCAAAACCTGCCCCACCCCCTCCTCCGACCTTCCGCGACTACTTGCCCGACAGCACCCGCAGCACGGTGACAGAGCACGCCATTTCCAATCTCAGCATGGTGAAGATCCAGTTGGACCAGCCCACCTACCTTTATTCCAACCTGGATAATGATCTGCGGGTCCATCGCATCGCCTGGCATGAGAAGCTGACGCTTTCCGTGGCCTGTCTTGTGATGTTCCTCATCGGCGCTCCGCTGGGCTCTATCATCCGTAAAGGCGGTATCGGCATGCCCCTGGTATTTGCCGTGATATTTTTTGTAATCTTCTTCCTGCTGAACAACTTTGGGAAAAAGTTTGCGAAGGAAGATGTACTGACGCCGGCAGCCGGCATGTGGATGGCCACTTATGTGCTGACGCCGGTGGGGATCTTTCTCGTATACAAGGCGCTGCACGATTCACAGCTGTTCAATAAAGAATTCTATTTCCGCATAGCAAAGACCATCCGGGCTTTGTTCCGGCGGCGGCGCGCATCCGCGGAGATAGCACAATCATAAGACTGAAAAAACCCGAAGGGGACAACAACTTGGAAAAAGGAAAAGAAAATATCCGTTTGCAGCAATGGGTGGTAGCCATTGCCGTCATCCTTTTCTTTGTGAAGCTGTCAGCTTATTATCTTACCCAATCCGTGGCGGTGCTTACGGACGCATTGGAGAGCACCGTCAATGTCATCGCAGGCTTTATCGGACTGTACAGCCTGTATGTTGCGGCAAAACCCCGGGATGAGGACCATCCTTACGGTCATGGTAAAGCCGAATTCCTTTCCGCGGCCGTCGAAGGAGCACTCGTGATCATGGCGGGTCTGATCATCATCTACGAGGCGGTGATGGACTTTATCCATCCCCACGTCATCCAAAAACTGGACAAAGGCATCTACCTGGTAGCCCTCACGGCCATCATCAACTATATCGTAGGGGCCATCAGCATCTATAAGGGAAAAAAGAATGGGTCCATGGCGCTGCAGGCCAGCGGCAAACACTTACAATCCGACACTTATTCCACGCTGGGCATTATCCTGGGGCTGGTGGTCATCTGGTATACAAAACTGACGGTGCTCGACGCCATCGTCTCTCTCATCTTTGCGGGCATCATCATCTATACAGGCTATCACATCCTGCGGAGTTCTATCGCGGGTATCATGGACGAGGCGGACATGCAGCTCCTTCGCCGGATCGTAGCCTATCTCAATACCCACCGCCGGACGAATTGGATCGATCTCCACAACTTCCGGGTAATCAAATACGGGGGGTTGTTACACATCGACTGCCACCTTACCCTGCCCTGGTACCTCAATCTCGTCGAAGCCCATGCGGAGATAGACGCGCTGACGGCCCTCATCAGAAAAGAATTTGGAGAGGCCATCGAATTTTTTGTCCATACGGATGCCTGTATGGATTTCTCCTGCCCCATTTGTACAAAAGAAGACTGCTCCGTACGCAAGCATGCTTTTGAAAGCAGGGTGGAATGGACGCTGCAGAATGTGATTGCCAATAAGAAGCATGAGAGGACTACGGCAACTACGACGGATCACCAGTTGCAGCTGGCCTTTCCGGGAAAACAATAAACATCACTGGCTTTTATCCCGCGCCGGCGCTTTTAATTTCATACTGTCCTTCAACTGGGTCTTGAGGGATGTCACGACCACCCGCAGGGAGTCGGCTTCCCTAGTCTTCACCTGCAGATCCTTATACCTTCTGGCGCTAAGCAGGTTAAAATAAAAAGTGCTGACCCCAAAAACAATGGTAAGAAAATAGGGGAATATTTTGAGGAACATCTCCAGCTTCGCCCTTTTTCGTCTTTCCCTGGCCCCCTTAAGATACTCTATGAGGAATCCCGGGTAATAAAGGGCTTCGGGATGCAGGGTATAATTACCCTCCTGAGACAACAGCAGCTTGTGTTCCGTTATCAGACCGTCAAGTAGCACATACAATCCGTCTTTATCTATACCCAGTTTCTCCAGCAGTTGTGTATGCCCAGCTGCAATGGCTTCCAGGACTGAGCCAGGTCTGTATTTGATATATAGAAAAAAGACATCCTTCAATTGACATTTTTTCACCTCTTCGTCATCCCATTCGACAAAGGTTTTTTTCATCTGTATGCCAGGTTGTTCTTATTGGTTATGAGTTTGTAGACGGTCAATTGCATATCGTCGTTGTTTTCTGTCTCCTGTGTCGCAAGACGCTCGATAGATTCCGAGAATATTCTGGAGAACTCCTTTTGAATACGCTCGGAGGATTGGTTACGTTGTATAGCGTCCAGTAATTGAGGGTAAATAATGGCGCATTCTCTGTCCGCAACGGGAAGACCGATAAGAAAATCAAATTTCTCAAAAGCTACCCATTGAGGAAAGACGGTGGACCAATCCTTTTCTTTCATCAGGCTGACGCCGTCGGGAACAAATAGTACGTATACGCCGGAGCTGTCCTTTTTTCTGAACCATGAATGTCCGATAAATCTGTGCTGGTTAATGGCAGACAGCAATACAGGGAACTGCTCATCCTTATAGCCGAAAATGACCATTTTCTCCGGCTTACCCACTTTTATATTGTTTGCCTGAACAAAGCCCGAACAGGAAGAATAGAATTGATTGACAAGATAGCTTTGAGGCGTACGCCTGAAGAAGCTCCGCCAGTCTTTTTTCTTTCTCCCGATTTTATTGTATAGACGGAAAACGGTGCAGCATTCTTCAACGTCCGTATTAAAAAAAAGCGCATACGCATCCGTACTTTTTTTCCATTTCATATCCTGAAGTTTTTTTTGATCGTTTGAATGGTAACCATGGTATCGATCCAGCCTTTAATGTATTTCTTACCCGTCTCCGTGATCTCCTCGACCTCCTGTATAAGCTCACGTACGGTGACATCCCTCTCCCCGGGGATAGGTACTGTCACATCCTTGTTGGATATATTGTTAAGGTGTTTTAGTACGAGCCCCTTGATCACGACAAATATTTCGGCGCTGAATTCATCTGTGTCGGATATCTGCCTCGGGACATTCATCTGCTTGAATTGCCTGTAATCTTTTTCCAGGTTCATCAGAAATACCTCATGATCGCTCTTGTCATAAACGTAGATCTGGTGTTGTTGCAGCCGCCTGCGCTCTTCCGCGGACAGATCGTTTACATACGCTGTATACAGGCCCAGGAATACCCCTTTTTTCTTGTTCCGTATAAATCGCAGTACTCTGTCCCCCCGTTCGCCTTCATTGATGTCGTCCAATCGCAGATCACATAAAAAAAGATCGGTTTTGTCCTGTAGCACTTTGCCTTTGGCTTCGTCAATGGATTCCGTTACTTCGATGGCAATGCCTTGCCGGAGAAACATCCTTTGCGTAGCCTTCAAGTTTGGCAGCTGGTCATCAAGATAGATGATGCTTGCGTCAGCCAGTTCTGGCTGTATGTGAACAATATGATCGCTCATGTTATCGGGTTTGAAAGATGAATGGATGACGACATTTCCCTTCTGGGGAAAGATATAGTGAACAAACTTCCAAATGGCTCTTCCGGATCCGGATATTGGGATGGCGATAATATCTCTATTCTGGCGCCGGGGGTCTTTTCGATAAACTCTTTTACAACGGACAACCCCCGACCCCTTACCGCATTGTACTCGTCCACTTTCTTGGTAGTCACACCCGCCTCCCACATTGTTTCCCTGACCTCTTCTTTAATGCCCTGTCCGAAGTCCTCTATTTCGACCACCACCTGCCGAAAGTCGGTATGCCCCCCCTTGCTAAGGGATGATTTGACACGGATCTTTCTTTTCTGGACCCCCGGGGGATAAGATTCTGCGGCATTCTTCAGCAGGTTGATAAAAACCTGGATGATCTCGGAAGGGATGCATTCTATATAGCACCTGCTCCCATATTCCAGCGATACCTGGATCTGTGTCTTATAGAAATCCTTTACAGACCTGACAGCGAAGGCAAGCAGCTTATTTACCCTCACAATTTTTGTATCACGGTTCCCGGGATCATTATCTTCCGGGTTCACTACGACATGTCCCTCCCGCGTATACGAGCTTTTTGCAACGTCGAGGATGGCAAACACCTGCTCAAACTGATTCTCTACCTCCGCCAAATGCACACGCCCGGCCCGGGCAAGATATCTGTGCAGCCTCTCCAGGGAGGAGCCAAGACTTCTCAACGGAAGGTTCAGCTCATGAAAAACGTTGGCCAGGATACTCCCGAAATAAGCGGAGGATTTCGCGAATTGCTCTTTTTCGATGATCTCCATGTCCCGCTGGTGCGCCGATTCCAGGGCAAAAGACACATACCACGCAAACATACCTTCTATGATAATGAATTTTGCTATCAGCGAAACACTGAACCCAATGGCCTGCGTAACATTCTCCCCCAGACTTCCCGAGAGTGCAGCCAGCCATTGGAGGATCGCCCATAAGAAAAAGCCCCGCGAGATCCGTTTCTTAGCCCCATGGGCGCTTTCCCATCGGAGGAACAGATAAGCCACGACGCTCAGACCGCTGAAATTGTAAATGCTCCTGGCGATCTTTAGATAGATATTGCTGGTATCAAGCGTCAATGAAGTAATTAGCACCGCAAGAAAGGGAAATATCGCGGGTACCATCAATTTCCTGCTCTTATCGGAATGCTCCAGGATGGACCGCTCTCCCCAGGTAGCTCCACTGAGGGATACGCGCAGTCCCGCGCCAAAAAACCAGCTGATGGTGGCCAATAAAAAACAAAGCGTGGTCAATAAGTCACATACGATGGCCAAATGCACGAGAAAAGAATTGTCGATGTTGACAAAAGGAAAAAAAGGGCTGCTACGCGCAGAAAGGAAATCGCAAATGATATAGGCCAGGTTAAAAGAGAAGCCCAGGGCAATAGTAGATAGTTCTTTGATATGTACTACGCTCACTGCCCGATAGCAAAGTACGACGATAAAAAGGACCAACGGCAAATGCCAGATCTGAGCGATCGAAATGAATGAATTTATCTTATGCAAAAGATCCATAGGAAAGGTCGTTGATAAAAAGGGGCAAACCAGGTCTTTACTAAGCTATTTAATTCCCTTATACCTGTCAACCGTGAAAACACCCATTTTACAACCATATGTATACAAAAAAGCAGCCGGCGGATGCCGGCTGCTTTACATTCTTTAAGACTTGTCCGCGGTTAGATCTTCGCAGCCAGCTCCTTACCAGCCTTGAATTTCGCCACCTTCTTAGCCTTTATCTTTATCGTTGCGCCAGTCTGAGGATTCCTGCCGGTACGGGCAGCACGTTTAGATACGGAGAATGTACCAAAACCCACCAGGGTCACTTTATCCCCTTTCTTTAAGGTCTTTGCAATAGCTTCTGTAAAAGAATCCAATACTGCATTGGCTTCCTTCTTGGAGATATCCGCATCGGCAGCAATCTTGTCGATAAGTTCGGCCTTGTTCATTTGTCCTTGTGTTTTAAAATGGTTAATAGAATGAGCAAATATAGGAGTATTCCCATACAAAAATTTCGCCAGGAGTATATTGCGCCGCGGCTTTTTATCCCCCGGATGTTAAGATCGCCGGCGGGTTCTAGCGTATCAGGAGCACGGTCCCCTTCTGTTGTATGAGGGCCCCTTTATAGTCGATGCCCCCCACCATCCACACGTAGGTGCCCATAGGCTGATCTTTACCGTTGCTGTACCCTCGCCAGCCCTCGGTGGGGTTGGTTGTGTAGAAGATGCGTTGGCCCCAGCGGTCAAAGACGGCAAAATATTTTAGCTCTTTTATACCCACAAGCACGGGCCGCAGCACGTCGTTGTGACCGTCTCCATTGGGGGTAAAGGCATTCGGTACAAAAACGCCGGACACGGTATACACGGTGACGGTGATGCCGGCGCTTCCGGCACAGCCGTTAAATGTATAGCCCGTCGCTGTATAGGTGATACTCTGTTGGGGCCGGGCGATAGGGTCCCTTATCACGTCATTATTCAGCCCGTCGGAGGGATTCCACACCCAGCCTCCCAGCCCCACGTTATCCACGTCCACCGCATGTAGGGGCACGGGCTGCCCTAGCAGAACGGATGTATCGTTGCCCGCAAACACCCGGGGCGGGGGGGTAATGGTCACAGTGACATACGACGTATTCAGGGAACTGCAGCCCTTGGCATCGGTCACGGTCAGCTGATAAGTGGTGGTCTGGGTAAGACCGCTTACCGTGGGATTGGCGATAGAGGGATTGTCCAGATGGGCGGCAGGGATCCAGCTATAGCTCAGGCTGCCGCTGCCCTGTCCGCTGCCTTGCAGCTGGAGGGACTGACCGTAACAAATATTTCCTCCCGGCCCGGCGGAAGCTGTGGGCGCGGGATTGATGGTGACACCCATAGAGGCCGTTTTTTGACAAATGCCAAGGGTGGCCGTTAGGGTATAGGTGGTGGCTGCGGCGGGCGTTACCGTTGGCTGAAGGAGATGGGAGTTGTTCAGCCCCGTCGCCGGCTGCCAGCTAAACGAAGTCCCGTTGGAAGTGGCCTGGATCACACCGGAACTTCCCTGGCATACGGGAAAGTCGGGTCCGCCGTCTACCGTGAGATTATCGTTCAACGGCACGGTCACTGTCTGGCTGGCGATACATCCGTTGGCGTCCTTTACATGTGCCTGGTGATTGCCGGAGCTGACATGATCGATTGTGCCGTTGGCGGTGTAGTTACCGCCGTCAAGGGCATACTGATAGGGCGCCGGTCCACTGGTGCCGTTGATCACTACCACCCCGTCATTGTTGATACAGGTAGCCGGGGCGCCAGGGGTCGCGGTCAAGGTAGGCCCGGGGAGGCCATTGATGGTCGCGTTTGCCGTTGTGCTATTGCCCTTTTGATCGTGGACGGTGACGGTATAGGGGCCTGGCGCAAGGCCCCCAAAATGCGGGTCCGTCTGGAAATTTATCCCATCGATGGAATACGTAAAAGGCACATATCCATCAAAGGCTGTGACATCAAGAGTGCCGTTGTCCTGTCCACAGGTGGCGTCCCCCGGGGTCACCGTCGCCCCGAGACATATACGCTGAAGCGTGACAGGATAAGAGCTGGACTGTCCCCTGGCATCCGTCACATAGATCCGATAGTTCCCGGCAGTCAGATTGGGGAAGTCGGGGGAGGACTGAAAATTGATCCCGTCGATGGAGTAGATATAGGAGGGGAATCCGTCGGACGCGACAGCCGTAATAGCCCCGTCCCCATTGCTACAGCCGGGATCGGTGGCGTCTGCCGTCAACTGCAGACATCTTTTGAAGATCTCGCCGTTAGATTTGACCTGGCAAGGGGTAGCATCCTTTACATAGACGGTGAACACACCCACGGGAACATTGGTAAAAACATTGGAGTTTTGAAAAAGGACCCCGTCGATACTGTACTTCAGGGGAGCCGTGCCCCCGGTGGCGTTGATGGTGACGATAGCGCCCATTCCGGCGCAGTCGGCATCCACGGTCGTCACGGATGTGATGGTAGGACAGGCAAACCCTGACGGAACGTCCGACGCGGAATAGGGCTGGGCATATATCCGCCCGAAGCCGATGATCAACACGGAAAACAACACATAGGCAAATACGGCGGGTCCCTTACACATACATCTAAAATAATCTTCAATCGACTATTTTCCAAATCCTGCCAACTTATGGAGGGCTTTGGGGTCGTATATTTTGCCGCCCTTGATGACCAGTTGTACATTCCGGATATCCCTGATCCTTGACAGTGGGTCGCCCTCTATAATGACGAGGTCGGCCTGCAAGCCGGGCGTAATGCTTCCGGTGATCTTATCCATCTTCATCACCCGCGCGGGGATCAAAGTAGACGTTTGTATGGCCTCCAGCGGGGTAAGACCCGCGGCAACGTATAATTCCAGCTCCCTGTCCAGGCTGAAGCCCGGGAAACCCATGTCGGTGCCTGCCACAAGGGGGACTCCTTCGTCATGTAAGGCTTTTACGATCTTCCCCATGCCGTCCTGCATAGGCCGGTATTGAGCCGCCACATCCGGCGCCATACCCATGTTCTTAAAGAGGGCCTGCAAAGGCAGGGGCAGCGTAGAGAAGGCTGGTTCCATGGTCGTAATGTCGTCCTTCGTGCTCCGGAGGACCATCTCGAATACACCCAAAGTAGGGTCTATCACCGTCCCATGGTCTTTGATAAACCGCAGCACCTGACGGTTAGTACTGTCCGTAAGATCGACGCCCCTGTCTTTTCCTTTCTTCATCGCCTGGTAGACATACTGGATATGATTGACCATATCCATCCCGGAATCGATGCCTTGTTGTAAGCTCATCCCTTCCGGGATATGCCCCGTCACCGTCATACCAAGCCGGTGAGCTTCCCGGCAGATGGCCTTTACGACAGGCGGGGTGATGGAGCTGTAGATCTTGATTTGCATAAAGCCGGCGTCTTTATACTTCTTCACCGCGGCAACCGCCTCCTCAGGTGTGGATGCGCGTATGACGCCCAGCCCCATAGGGCCCGGTCCGTCGATGATCCCGGCTTTTAGTATATGCGGCCCCACGCCATTCCCCCGGTTGATCACCATCTGGATGGCATTGATATAATCGTATTCATTACCGCAGTCCCGGACAGTGGTGACGCCTGCGGCCAGATAGGCCGGTCCCCATTCCGCCTGTTCGAAATGGGCATGCATGTCCCAAAGGCCGGGAAGAATGGTCTTGCCTTCGGCATGGATGACGCTATAGTTTGCGGGGACGACCAGCTCGCCAGACTTGCCTGTGGCCTTGATGACGCGGTCCTCCACGAGGATGACGGAATTGCTCGTCGCAGCGCCCGTCTTTACATCGATGAGGGTACCGCCTACGATGGCCAGCCGCCGGCGTTCGTTCCACCCGAACTTGCTGGATACGCCTGTTTTGTCCACCGGGAGACTGGCCATTTCCCTGGAGAACAGCTGCATCCCATAGGTGGCGGCACGTTGTAGCAGTTGGGGCAGCAGCGCCTCATAGGGTTCCAGCATCATCTCCAGCTTGTCGCCTTCCGCATCGTTGGTGATAAGACAGACGAGTTGCCCGTCGGGAAGTGTCCACACGAGCTCATTGCCCCATACGAGGCCGTTGATGATGTACCGGCCGAGAGTGATCTTGTGCGGAGGGCCGGGTGCACGCGGCGGGATTGTCAGCTCATCCGTCCCGTCTTTGCTAATCTTTACGACGCCGTCCGGCAGAATGGGGATGCTCTCCGGCATACCGTGACCTAGCCAGTATTTCAACAGGGCCATCTGTACGGTGCCGGGAGAATAGCCGGCTACGGGAAAGCTGCCCGCCGCCAGATCACGCTGGTAAACGCTGTCATCCACTTTTATAAAGGCAGTCCTGCCTTGTATGCGCACGGTGTCGTTGATCGCGGAGAATCGGGAAGTGTTGCCTTTGATAAATAAGCTCACCGGCTCAAAACTATTTGTCAACGTGAGCCGCGTCTTCAGCGGCACCGCCCGTCCCCTGTCGGTGAATTTGAATACCACGTCGTATACGAGGCCGGAGTCAGTGTGGCGAAGGGTGTAGGTTTCTTTGCCGATATTCTGTGCGAATTTGTGCAAAAGAAAGGTGGCGCTGTCCGCCGGCGGCGGTGCCGGTTGGGCGATGGCGCATACTGGTAGCAGGAGGAGTAGAAGATGTATTCTCATAAAAAGATGATCTCTAAGATAAGTATTTTTGAAAGTCCTTCACCACCGCCCGCCCCAGGAACTCGATAACAGCCGCCGCCGTCAGCGCATTGATGATATTGCCTGCAATGGGCACCCAGCCGACCAGGAATTCAGAGATCCCCCTCCCGACGAGCGTCGCTACGCTGCCCACGATCAGCGACTTTGACACGGACTCTTTCAGACTGACCCCAAACACCCCGCCCAGCCGGATGACCATGATCACCTCGATAGGTACAAGAATAAGGTTATCGCTGGCCGGCAGCTGGGCCATGATAAGCGCGGCCAGTGCGCCGGCAATGGCGGCCCCGTGGATGATCCGGCGACTCTTTTTATTTTCGGGGTAGGTCATATGCAATATTACACTAAATGCCCAGCCCGGGCCGAAACAACCCCACCTGCGGCCATCTATAATAATTTTTTATAATTGGGATCATTGTTCTCCTTTTCGTCGGCAGTCTCTTGCCCGGGCAAGGGTGGTTGACCTGCAGACGCCGTCTTGTCTTTTATTTGCAGCGCTGAAACCCCCTGTTCATTTATCTCCGGGTAAATGTCCTGCAGAAGGGACAATGAGCGCCGGGAGATGACGGCTTTGCTGAAATCAAGCCTTTCAAGTCCATAACCCCTCTTCGATATTGGGTCCTTATCAAAATTCAGGAAGAGATCCTGTATCACGGCAAACGACAGATCGCTATCCTTTAGGGTCCCATTTGTGATACTTAATGATTCGATAGAGCATCTGCTGAAATTACAACGCAGCAATGTACTATTTACTATCTCTACTTCGGTAAGGACGGCGCTCTTAAAATTCGTATCGTTAAAAATACAACTCTCAAACCTTACCCGGTGGAACCAGCATTCCGAAAAATCAACATTGCTAAAGTCGACATTGTTGAATGTACAATTTTTTACATCCAGATAAGACAGGTCCTGACAATTGATCCCAAATGCCATTCCCTGCCTGTTGAAGGCTCCGAGGTTTCCCAGCAAACCCAGATAGTTGATAAAACGTCTTTTTTTACGATCGTCCGGTATATAATTTTTTTTGACCCCCAGCAGCGATGCAAAGGTCCAAAGCCCATGAAAACTCAAAAGAGCAGTGCTGACGGGCTCTTTATCCTGATCCATTTTATATTCTATTATAAAATCATTTTTTAAGAAGTCAGAGAGAAAAAGAAGCAATCTATCCACCAACTCGTCTTTATCAAGGTCCGTAGCATTCCCGATGATCTCATACAGCATATCCTTTACCTCCTTTGAAAGCGCCCGTTTTCCAAACACTTTATTGATGATCTCCAATGCACTCCGGGCGTCATCCACGATATACTTTCCCGTCCCCTTCCTCCTGTCCAGGAATTGCTCGCTGATGGTATAGTATATTTTTTCTGCCGTCATATATTCCTGCAACGATTTATGCAGGAATTCGATAGCATAGTTGCTTTTATCTTCTTCGGCCGGGTCATTCTCGCTCTTCTTGGTTTCTTTGAAATAAAAGGAGATCATTACCCCCTTGATGCTGTCCCTAAAGCTTTGTTCCGGCATCAGCCGGAGAAATTTCTGGACAGCACTGAGCTTTAACAAGTCTGTTTTTGTGATATATTCATAATCACTGATAAAGATAGAGAAAGCCACCTCCCTTATCAGTTCCCAAAGGTCCTCCTTAGAGATATCCTTAAACACCTCGCGCGGTCCTTCCTCGGTATAATTTCTGTCGATGAGCTCCCGGAACAGGTTTTGATAGATGCTGCTGCGATTGGCGCTCTCCTTTATTTCATTGCTGATGGCGGCGATCATATGCAGCAAAAGGGGCTGCTCGACCAGTTCGCGGATATGTTTGTACTTTTCCTTTCTGTGAAACTTGACAAGCTCTTTTTCCGTAAGCCAGATATCGTTGTGAAATTGACGGTATTTCACCAGCCACTCTTTTTGCAGCTCGAGGGAAAAAGAGCCAAGTTGCGCGATGATGATCTTTTCCCTTGTAAGCTTTTCATCGTCGACGTAGCCATACCGGGAGGTAAGGATCAGGTACAGTTCCGGATGTTTTTCCAAATGTCTCACCAGTTCGACACAGACCCTGTCGATATCTTCCAGCGGAAGGTTCTCTCTCATATAAAATTCATCCAGCCCATCCAGGATGATAAAGGATTTGTTGAATTCGAACTTGTCGAGCTCCCGTTCGACCATTTCGCAAGCCTCGTGATATAGCACGGTAAAAGGGTTGAAAACAAATTCCTTTACCTGACGGATATTCCTCAGTTGAAAATAGTACAAGGCCTTGTCCTTGTGTTTCCCGCCTGCGATGTAATCACGCGCGATCTTTTTGCAAAGCGAGGATTTTCCTTGCCCCGGATATCCCAATATCAATATAAAATTGCGCATTTCCTGCAGCCCCAGGGTATTCTCTCCTTTGAATACATCTGCGATAAACTCGCTTATCTTATATTTGGGATGCGCGGGATAGAACTTTTGTTTTTCTTTGTTTGTATGCACATTTGGCGACAGGGCCGAGCCCAGGATGGAAAAAGACGGCTCGGTATAAATATGGTCCAGTGTCATGCCCTGTTCATCATTCATCACCACGTCATAGAACAAAGATTTAAGACGGCTGTACCAGGCTGAGAGGTCCTCTTTTTCGTCGATAAGACCGAATTGTTTTTCCAGGTAATGCAAAAGGTCCCGGGCGGTCTGCAAATCATTGTCGGCATTCAACTTTTTATACAGATCCTGCTTATCCAAAATATTACTATCCACCGTAAAGGTAAAACCGATGTCGGAAGCCTGTCCGATCTCTTTTTTATCGATCAGCATTTGTATCTCCTCCCGGATCACCTTATCGACGGCATCCTGGGAATAATTCTTTTGTTTTGAGGTGAGGATGTATATATAAAGTGTTTTTGTCTTTTTATATACTCCATTCCCAAAGAACTTTCTGAGACAATCCTTTACTTTCTGTATAGATGCGGTGCTGGTGACCTGGAATGAGATCCCCGGCTCCCGGCTGTCCTCCACCAGGTCGATGGCTGAATAGTTCTTGTGATCCGAGACATTGACATTCTTTAATTTTATCCCGTAGACCTTTTCGAAGATACCGATCAACATGTTCTCAGCATACATATTGACACTATAGTCGTTGTTGCTGTTGAGCAATTGTACTTCTTCCGAAAACCTTGCCAGGTATTTGGCTATACCATGCATGGTGTCCATCATCTGTAGCATCGGACCAGGTTTAAAAGAGTTTAAAGAATAGCGAAAAGTTATAAAAAGATTCCAACTTTGGATATAAGGGGATAAATTATGGGTGTTTTTACGGTTGCTTTTCTGCCGGAAAATGGGCAATTTCAATCCTATGACAACCATTGATCTTATACCCGACAAGCTAAACGCTTAAAATCTGTTCATTATGGCTTTAAACAAAATGGAGCGGCTAAATAAGCCTGTTTTTCGCAAGCTCAGGGGTTATGCTTTCGATCCTTCCCTGTCCATCGAGACGGATACCGTCCAGGTCAACCATATTACTTATAAGATCGAGTGGGAAGAATTGGAAGAAGATCCGGCCAATCCCGAAAAAACAATTCCTTGCGGCGAATATGTGGAAATTATAGATTATGATCCGGCTTCGGGGTTATTTTATCAGCCTGTGGATCTCAACGATCGGTATTTGCTTGCCCAAGACGGCTTACATCCCAGTGTCAGTAATCCGCAATTCCATCAGCAAATGGTATATGCCGTGGTCATGCTGACCATCAAGAATTTCGAGCAGGCCCTGGGTCGAAAGATACAGTGGTCGGATCATCGTCTGGCAGAGCCCGGACGCCCCGATAAGATCCGTGACAGTGAATTTGTACGAAGACTGCGCATCTATCCGCATGCGCTGCGGCAGGCAAATGCGTACTATCATCCTATGAAGAAGGCATTGCTTTTTGGCTATTTCACCTCCCGGCCTGCCAATCCGGGTCTGCAGCTGCCCGGTGGGATAGTTTTTACTTGTCTCAGCCATGATATCATTGCGCACGAAACCACTCATGCTATATTGGATGGATTACATCGGCGCTATATCGAGGCCAATCATCCTGATACCCGTGCTTTTCATGAAGCATTTGCGGACATGGTGGCCCTTTTTCAACATTTTTCCTTCCCGGAGGTATTAAATCACCAGATCGCCCGTACCCGTGGGGATCTGGGGCAACAGAATCTGTTGGGGCAGTTGGCTGAACAGTTTGGAAGGGCGGTAGGAGGGTATTCCAGTCTCAGGGACGCCATTGGTCGTACCGATGAGGCCACCGGGCAGTGGGTCCCCGCCAAACCCGACCCTTCGGATTATGCTACAAAAATGGAATGTCACGAAAGAGGGGCGATCCTGGTAGCAGCGGTCTTTGACGCTTTTATTACGTTGTATAAACAACGTATCCAAAAGTTGCTGCATGCGGCTACGGGAGGATCAGGCATCCTGGCTGATGGCGACTTGCATCCCGTCCTGGTCGATCTTCTGGCCGAAACAGCCGCCGATACGGCTTCCCGGATATTACGCATCTGTGTCCGCGCCCTGGATTATTGCCCACCCATGGACCTTACCTATGGGGATTTTCTCCGGGCGGTGATCACCGCCGACCTGGACATGGTGGCGGACGATGAAAAGAACTATCGTGTGGCCTTTATCGAGGCTTTTCAGAAAAGAGGGATCTTCCCCGCCGGCGTAAGAACAATGTCCGTGGAAACTTTGGCCTATGAAGCTCTTCCGGAACTGATGCATTCCAAAGAGAATATGGAGGTCTTTTCAAAATTCCTCCGTGAGTTCAAGGAAAAGCTGGCTTATGAGCAGGATCGGGAAGCCATCTATCTGGGGACCGAAGATTTTATCAAGGGAAGTAAAAAAGTCCATATGGGGCTCCATGACCGTATCAATGTCAAGTTCCTGCGGTCAGCGGACGGCAAGCTTTTTGCCGGCCTGTCAGGTCTTCTTTTCCCACCTTCAAAAGAAGAATGCGCCGAGCTGGGGTTCTCCTTTTCGGAAAGAACAAAATCCGCCACTTACCAGATCGAAAATCTTTGGCTGGCTAACCGTGTCAGTCCCGACGGCAAGATCATCAACCATGTCATCGTCACTATGTTGCAGCGGAGGGGTGTCCGTATGTCCACGGACGCAAAAGGGGATATAGCTATTTCCGGATACTTCGATCCGAATGGGGAGATCCCGGACGACGGTTTTATTTTTCGGGGGGGTGCGACGCTTATCTTCGACCTGGACAACATGCAATTGAAGTACGTCATCAGTAAGAACATCAACGACCAGGAACGTATGAAGCAACAATATAGATTTAGCAACGGGTTGGATGGAGAAGGCCCCTCTATGTATTTTGACAAGACCGCTCTTGCCTCTTTATCCGGCCCCTTTGCTCTTATGCATTCCTTCAACTTATAAAATCTTTTTATGAATAAGATCGATTCCGTCAGGGTACGCATGTACAGGCATGGCTTCGGGGACTGCTTTCTGCTCCGTTTTTTTGCGGGGGGAGATACTGTCTGCAGCATGCTCATCGATTGTGGGTTAAAAAAGAACGACAGTGTCGAAGGCATCACCCTGGAAGATGTCCGTGATGACATCGTCAGGAATATAAAAAAGAGGGGTGAAGATGAAAAACCTCATCTGGATATATTGGTGGTGACGCATGAGCATTGGGACCATGTCTCCGGCTTTCACCCGGACAGACGGCTATTCGACGCTTTTTCCGTCGGACAGGTATGGATGGCCTGGACGGAAGATCCCGGTGATGAGGATGCAAAAGTCCTTAATAAAGGGCTGCAGGAGAGGGTCAAAGCCTTGCAGTTGGCAGCCGACAAACTCAAAGAACATACCGAAACGTCCCGGTCATTTTTTATGAACATAGTTGGGGGCGACAGACAGCTGGCCGCCAGGGAAAGTTTCCATACATCGCTGGAGTCGGTGATGGAATTCCTGGGCCCTTTTACTTTGACAAAAACACCCGGTGGCATCAGTGTAAAAGACAATTTTACCATCAGCCTGGAGACACAGAAGGCCATGGATCATATACGTACGCTGGCAGACAATACAGATACAGGTATCCGTTATTGCAGCCCCGGGGACCTCATCGATCTCGTCGATAAACTGCCCGGGATACGTATATATGTGCTGGGCCCTCCCAGGAACAAACTGCTGAATAAGGACAAGCCTTCTTCCGGCGCCAATAAGGAGGTCTATTTCGGCGACGGTTCACTGGCGGGGTTTGTGGATGGGATACTGGGGATGGAGGATGGCAATACTGTCGATAGCAGCAGGCCCTTTGGAAAGGTCAGTTCCTTGCCGGAGAAAGAGGGTCCGGATCAACCCTATCTTACCCGTAAGGGGGGATACTACGATCCTGACTGTAAGTGGAGGACTATCGAAGAAGACTGGCTGAATATGGCCGGAGGGCTGGCTATGCAGATGGACAGTGATACCAACAATACCAGTCTCGCACTGGCCATCGAGTTCAAGGACAGCAATAAAGTGCTGCTTTTCCCGGGAGATGCCCAGGTTGGTAACTGGCTCAGCTGGCATGACCATACCTGGACGATCCAAAAGAACGGGACATCACAAGAGATCAATGCGATACAACTGTTAAACAATACCGTATTTTATAAAGTAGGGCATCACTCCAGCCACAATGCCACGCTAAAAGAGAAGGGTTTGGAGCTGATGACACACGAAGCGCTGGTAGCCTTTGTCCCCGAAAAGGAAAAACAATATTCCGGCATACCATATATGCCCCTGATCGAAGTCCTAAAAAAGAAGACAAAGGGAAGGCTTATCGTTTCGGCGGATAAAACACTTCCGGCAAATACTGCATTGACGACAAAGCCGCCGGCCCTGGACGCGGCCGAATGGGAGGCCTTCAAGACAGCCATCGAGCTAAAGGACCTTTATGTGGAATATACGCTCAAAGGATAACTCTGCATCCACACTGCGGTGAATCTCCCTATATTTATTTTATAGGATCATTCATCATGCGCATTCGCGACCTTATCCATAAAGACAGCTGGCCCCTGTATATAGCCACAGCGGTCCTTCTTATTCCCGTCTTTATTCTCGGGCGTCATCTTTTGCTTGACACCGGCGGGGCTTTCTCCCTGCCCCGGGACGAGGCCTTTCTTCAATTGTCGACGGCCAAGACCCTTGCCTTTCAACGTATCTGGGGCATTGGATACGATGACTTCGCCCCCGCCTCTCCTTCACTCCTGTATCCCCTGGTGCTGGCCGTGACCTTTTTTATCTGTGGTGTTTACCTGGCCCTCGTTCCCATCGTCAATACAGCTATAGCGATTATTCTACTCACCGTCATACATCGATGGCTAACAAAAAAAGGCGTCACACCGGTAAACCGGCTGCTGATCCTGCTGGCCGTCATCCTACTTGCCCCATTGCCCCTCATGGTGCTCTATGGTATGGAAAGCCCCTTGCTTATGTTGTTTGCTTTTTTATTCCTCAGCCGACTTGCGGACGAGTGGGATCTCCCGGAATTCTCCCGGCGCACGATGATCTATGGAGCACTGATGGTAGCCTCCCGTTATGATGGCGCCCTTCTCGTCGCAGGCGTATGTCTGCTGCTCCTATGGCGCCGGAAATGGCTGACGGCCTTCGAGCTGGCGTTATGGTGTCTGTTGCCCGTCCTCGCTTTTGGCATCATCTCTATGTTCAAAGGCAGCTATTTTCTTCCCAATATATTTATGGTGGAACCTGCGGGCTCTTTATTAAGCTATGACTGGATCGTGGGTTGCGCCGCGGCCGTCATCGCGCCGTTGCTGTCGGGCTATTTCTCCCGCCGTCCGGCCCGAAAGGTTCCCCGTGCCGCCGGACTTTCAGCGCTGATCATTATACTTGCCCTGACCACCCGGAACCTATATGCTTTCCGGGAGTCGGAGCGTAGTAGTCTGGGGACCCATCGGCTAAAGTACCCTATCGCCCAATTTGCCCACCGGTACTATTACAGGTACGGCATCGTGTCCAACGACATCGGCATGATATCTTTTCTGACGGAAGGAAGGTATCTGGATCTCTCTGGTCTTGCCAGTACGAAGATCACCAGAAGCAGGGTGGATAATTTCCTCAGTCCCGGGTTGATCAACCAACTGAGCAAAGAACAAAACTCGCAGGTAGCCATCATCAGCGACCGTTATAACAAAACCCTCCCCGGCAACTGGATCCGGACAGGCGAATGGGAAATGACGGGATATGATCCCTCCGAAAAAAGAACGGTGTCTTTTTACGCCATGGATTCTTCGGCTGCCAACCGACTTAGAAAAAACCTGGAAGAATATACCCACTTTTTACCTCAGGACCTGACCGTGCAATACTTCTATACACCACCCGTTGAAAAGGGAAACCCCTAAACCCATAGACCCATAGGACATACTCTCAATAGACACATGGTTGATCTATGCTGGTACTTCGTCCGGCAAGGTGATGAAGACAGGCTCCTTTACGATCTCGGCCAGATCGATGGGCGGTAATGGAATAGCGTTCACAGACAAGCCTTCCGTCTTTGCATGTAACACACCTCGGAGAGTACTAAGCGTAAGGCTGGCAAGTGCACGGGCCGGTTGAAGCGCAAGATAGAGCGTCTTTTTTTCCTTGTCGTACATGGTTTGCCAATCCACGGGATCAATATCAAAATAGCCTGATACAGCAATTACAAGTCTTGGTTTTCCTTGTTGGTTGAAAGTGCATTTTGTCTGTATGGCAAGTACGTGCTCCGGCGGGAGGGCAGCAAAGCCTATGTTTATGGCAATGTCCATCCGGGAGGTGTCAAAATGTTCTATGACAGCGAATTCGTCGGTAGTGATCTTAATCCAGCTAAATCGTATCGTTTGTAATTCGTTCATGTTTTTACGTTAGGACATCTGTATCAGCGCCGAATTTTGTATATTGTCGATAGATCCTTTCGGCACGAAAAAAAACTTAAGTTTGGATTTAGTCGACTTAGCGGTAAATACTTTTATGACCGACATATTACTATATGCATATGCCATGCGGATTGGCCGGGAACCCGACAGTTGCTCGGCCGATAAGCTAATGGTACCTTTTAGATGGACTTCTCCATATTCAAAAGCAGGTTCAGGCGCGGCAATGGTCATAAGGGTCACGCCCAGCGCGGTTTCCAGTTTATCAATGGTTTCGAAAGTAAAGTTCTCCTGTCCCTTTACGATCTTGGTTACCTGCTGGCGAGAGACACTCATCTTTTCCGCCAGTTCGGTTTGAGACATGTTACGTTCCCGGAGGATCGTCAGTACACGAATCGCTACCAGGCGTGCATTCTCGCGGGCTTTCTTATGGCTCCTTTTTTTTGCTCGTGCCTCCAACCAGCTCGAGCGTTTGCCGGAGTCGATCTTTTTTAATATTTCGTGGTTCTTATTCATGACAAAGCGGTTAAATCCCCGGGAAAAGCCACTCCTTTGTTTTTCAGCCAACGTTTAACATCCATCAATTTATCCAGTTCCTTCCGAGTAGCCTCTGCTTCCTCCATTTTGTGTGTCAGTTTAATAGCACCTCCTGTGAGAACGTAAGTATCCTCATCGATGCGTATGGCATATATTCTTAACTTTGGATTTCTTCTCCACCTTGATTTCGCAGAGCCTTTGGATAATTGCAGTTCCACCAGGCCAGTTTCCCGATTATCCAGGGGCTTAAAAAGAAATTGCAGTTTGGCTCCGTCCCACTTCATTCCTGCATCTTCTAAAAGTTCCAGCAATTCCTGCGCCTCTTCCATAATCTCAGTAGCGGCTTTTTCTACTGTTATATCGCTCCCGAAAGTCTCTTTAAGTTCCTCAATATGGCTATGGCAGAAAGTCTCTATTTGCTCTGGGTCTTCCCACATCTCTTCTAATAGTTGCAACTCATCTATGTCATCACCAAATCTTGCAGCCCAGAGCCCCTTTGGGTACTCATTCTCCGGACCGAAAAGATAGTCAATTTCCATGGTTCCGCAACTTATAAGTTTACAAAAATAACAAAATATTGTTCGCCAAAAAATAAAGAATAAAACACAGTATATTAACAATCAATTATTTACATATTATTCGGATCACCATCCAATATACTCCCAGACGGATACCCCTTCCTCCTCCTGGATCACGATACAAGCAGATATTTGTACCGATGCCCACCTTGCTGCATTTCATATGGAATCATCGGAGGAATCGCGTTTACTTGTGGAGCGCTCTGGGCATCAGCCTGGTACTGCTGATACTGTTCAAGTTCATCTACCCCTACCCCAACCTGGTGATGGACTCCTATTACTACATCCGCGCAGCCGCCACTAACGCGGATGTCAATGCCTGGCCCATCGGCTACTCCAAATTCCTGGAATTGATAGGCTTCTTTACTCATTCACCATTGGCGCTCGTATGCATACAATATCTTTTCCTGGAGATCTCGCTGCTGGCGCTGTTCTTTACCCTGCGACTTTTTTTCCCGCTGGGGAATCTTGTATCCAATGTGCTTTTTGTTTTCTTTTTTGCCAACCCGTTGTTGTTGTATACAGGCAACCTCGTCATGGCGGACGCCATTTTTAATGGACTTAGCGTGCTCTGGATCGTCCAATTGTTATGGATCGTTTATCAGCCCCGGCCCTATATGATCCTCACGCATGCCTTGCTCTTGTTTATCACTTTCACAGTCCGGTACAACGCCCTTTATTACCCCGTCGTTGCCACGCTGGCCTTTATCCTCAGCCGTCAAAGCATCCGGCTAAAACTGGCGGGTATCATCCTGCCGGCGGCGATGGTCATCGGTTTTATCATTTACACCAGTCACAGGATGGAGGCTTATTGCGGTGCGCGTCAATTCTCCCCCTTTGGAGGGTGGAAGTTGGCAAATGACGCATTGTATATGTATGCACATGTACACCCCGATGAAGCCGACATTGTGCCCGCCCGTTTCAGACCAATGGATACAATTGTCAGACGTTATTTCGCCCTGAGTCGCGATCCCGGCGACCTCATGCAGCCTGATGTCTTCCACGGCAGCCCCTTTATGTTTGGAGGGCCGCTGATGTACTATATGTACCTGCAGTACGGACGGGATACGGCATTTATCAACTTTCAGAAATGGTCCCGTATGGCGCCCCTCTGCCAGGATTACGGCTCCTGGCTTATCAGAAGATATCCCATGGCCTTTTCCCGCTGGTTCCTGTGGCCGAACTTTAAACGTTATGTCATACCGCCCCGGGAGATCTATATGACGATCACGCCATTCTTCCTCCGCCCTGATGAGCTGGGCCCCGAGGCAACCCGGTGGTTTGGACTTACTACCCTTACGGTAAAGCCTGCCTATATCAATCTCCGTCTGCAGATCACCTCTATTTATCCCCTGCTTTTCGGGCTGATACATCTCTGTTTTATCCTTAGCCTGCTGGGGTTTTTGTTCAATAAAGGCTGGACCCGTATTGGTAAGCCGTACAACTATTGTCTCCTGGTCATCCTTTTTCTTTGGCTTTGCGACTTTGGTTTTAGCCTTACCGCGGCGGCCGTCGTGATGCGCTATCAAATATTTCTGGTGATCCTGGAATTCTCCTGCTCGCTCCTCTTCCTGGAATACATTTACAGGCATGCCGACGACACTGTCTAAAACCCCTATATTTGCCTTTCTAAAGATCATAGATCATGACAGCTTGGAAAGACTACCAGGAAAAGAATAAACAACGTTTTCTCGACGAACTGCTGGACCTCCTCCGCATCCCTTCTGTCAGCGCCCGCAGCGAACACAAGCCGGACATGGCAAAATGCGCCGAGGCGGTAAAACAGTCGCTGTTAAAGGCCGGTGTGGACGAGGCTGCCATTTATCCCACCGATGGTCATCCTGTCGTCTATGGGGAAAAGATCGTCGACCCTACCCTACCCACGGTCCTTGTCTATGGTCATTATGATGTCCAGCCGCCCGACCCACTGGAACTCTGGCACAGCGGTCCTTTCGACCCGGTGATCAAGGAAGGCAAAATATACGCCCGTGGTTCCGCCGATGACAAGGGACAGTTCTTTATGCATGTAAAGGCATTTGAAACAATGGTAGCCACAGGCGCCCTGCTTACCAACGTAAAATTTATCATCGAAGGAGAGGAAGAGATAGGCAGCCCAAATCTTGCAAAGTTTGTATCCACTCATAAAGACTTGCTAAAAACCGATGTCATCCTCATCAGCGATACAGCCATGATCAGCCTGGAAAACCCCTCCATCGACATCGGGGTCCGTGGCCTTTCCTACATCGAGGTGGAAGTCACCGGTCCCAACCGCGATCTGCACAGCGGCATATATGGCGGGGCAGTGGCTAACCCGATCACCATACTGGCAAAAATGATCGCCTCCTGTCATGACGCGAACAACCATATCACCATCCCCGGCTTTTATGACGACGTGGTGGAAGCCACACCCGCCGAGCGCAAGTTGATGGCTGCTGCACCCTACAACGAAGAAGAGTATAAAAAAGACCTGGGCGTACAGGAGCTCTGGGGTGAGAAAGGTTTTACCACCAACGAACGCACGGGTATCCGGCCTACGCTGGAGCTGAATGGCATCTGGGGCGGCTATACGGGCGAAGGCGCCAAGACGGTGCTGCCCTCCAAGGCATACGCAAAGATCTCTGCCCGTCTGGTTCCCAACCAGTCCGCCGCAAAGATCACCGAAAAACTGTTGAACTATTTCCGCCAGATAGCCCCTCCCGGCGTTACGGTCAAGGCAGAGGAGCATCATGGGGGAGAACCATATATGACACCCATCGACTCGAAGGCCTATCAGTCAGCCGCCAGGGCCATCAAGACTACCTTTGGGAAAGACCCCGTTCCCGTACGGGGAGGAGGCAGCATCCCCATTTGCGCACTGTTTGAAAAAGAGCTGGGGGTAAAGATTGTCTTTATGGGTTTTGGACTGGATAGCGACAACCTCCATTCACCCAACGAGAAGTTCGACCTCGCGAATTTTTATAAGGGGATCGAGACGATACCGTATTTCCATCGGTTTTTTGCGGAGAAGTGAAATACGGGGAAAACACGGTTTTAAAATCCCCGGGGCTGCCGTACGTTTAGTTCTGAAGCCAATTGCTCCCCAAACTCAGACTACATGAAACATGCGGCAACACGATTGTTATGCGGTGTCCTATTTGTTATGACGGCATTTTCGTCCGTTAAAGCACAATACGCCCCCCGTCTGATGTCAGTCTCCAACCCAACAGATAAGGAACATCTCAGGGTCGGAAAATTACTAAACATTGAAGTAAGCTATCGGCTCGACTCCACCCATACGCCGGAACAAGCGTTGGCTTATTTGAATGATTACAATCTCACCGTGGACGGCATTTCCTATCCTGATGCCAAGATCCAGAGTATGACGCTGATCTCAAATACCAACAGCGTTCCCGATGCCAGGAAAATGAGATCGGGTACGGCGATATACCAAACGAGGCTGCCTTCCGGCTTTAATGATACCACGGTGCTCTTGTCTGATTTTTGGAAAAATCATTTCAAACCTCTCAAGAGTCATCATACAGTAGCTATCTCCCTGGTATCTGTAAAGCCGGGAAATGAAAAGTTCAACGAGCAGAAGTCCGGAGATCTGGTGTTCTATGAATCCTGGCGGGTCGTAGTATTTATTGTTATTTTCCTTGCCCTTTTAATACTGGTGCTGTACTATGCAAGTAAAGGCAGGTTCAGTATGTTAAGAGATGATAAGGGATGCACGGCTGATCCGCTGAATAATACATTCAGCTTATCCCGGGTGCAGGTGTTTATCTGGACGTTTGTAATTTTCCCATTGGTGGCATACCTATGGAGTGTGACAGATATCTTCCCGGAGATAAAGGCTTCTCATCTTATATTGCTTGGAATAGTCGCGGGGCAAAAGATCCTGGCCCAGATGGTGGATGGGGGCCAGTCCCCTAAAAAAGACCCTTCTCTTGTCATGTCCGCGCTTACTTCTCCGGCGTCCCCTCCCGGCACGTACACAGGTTGTTCGGTCGGCTTTTTCACCGATATTATTTCAGACAGCACGGGCCTGAGCATCACCCGGCTGCAATACGTTATAGCCAACTTTATCTTCCTGGTGGTATTTGTGGTGACGGCAATACAAAAATTAACGTTGGTGGATTTCTCTGTCGAGCAGCTGGCGCTGATGGGTACGAGTACGGGCCTCTATCTATGGAATAAGAAACTCGATCAGTAATAAATAAAGCCGCCTAACGAGAAGTTCTAAATACTACTAAATGGGTATTGACAGTTTCCTAAAGAAAAAATAGCTTGTACATCGACTGTCTGGCAACCCCTTAACCTTTAAACCTCGCGCTTATGGAATCAAACTTATTAAAAGCCGGGATATTCCTGCCTTTACTCCTATGCATTCAATTGGCATGCAACTCCCAGCCTCCGGTAAAAAAGGAGAAAGCAACCGCTGTAATGCCAGCCGCCACTTATAATCAACAGAAGGCGGCGGCAATGAAAATGGATACTACCCCGATACAAAGAGCTTACCTGACCAGGAAGATAAAAGTGAATTCCTCCCTGCTTAAAATGGTCAACCGTGCGCCTCTTCAACCACCGCAGCCGGGAGAGGATTTAGGAAAGTACCTGGAAGGCAGACAGGATTGTAATGTCGAAAAATCGATCGATTCCAACAACTGTGTGTTGGTGAAATACCCGGACGGGCTCATCAAAAAGATTTGTGACGGAAAACTAACGGAAATAGTGACACCCGACGGCAAAAAACATACAGTAAGAGTCTATCAGGTATATATGTACGTACCCAAATTACCGCCGCCTCAGGTCAGCAGCAGTGACCCCACCTATGTATGGCTCGCCAGCTTCAACGATGAGCTTCTAAAGGATATTGAAAATCTCTTAAACAAGGACAAAGACCTGATCAATCAGTATCTACAACGGGAAGGCATTCAATGTCAAAAGGATGTTTTCCGGCAGGTGGAGTACAGAATGACGTTCATGGAAAATTTTTTAATCACCAATTAGCGTTTTGTGGCTGGACCTTTTAAAAATACGATAGTCCTGTTATCAGCCTGTTGGATAGGGTTCTCTGCCTGGGGGCAGAATGAGTCCGACAGCAGCAGAATGGCGGAAGCTAAACTGCAAAAGATCCTTTTAAAAACAGATCAGTCGTTTCAAAACAAACGGTCAAAGGATACGACATTACAGTTGATCGAGCAGCTGGCAGTATATGACACAACGCTGAAGAAGGAACTCTATGGCTATTATACATTTGGAATGCAACACCGGAAAAAAACATTTGAATGGAACCTTTTTTCCAGCATGATCACCTTTTGGGTCGTAATTGCGTTGGTGTTTGCCGGCATCTCCTTTGCCGCCTTGCAGTTTTATATGTATGTAAAAGAGAGGCAATATATGCTTCGAAGAAAGATAGAAATAAAAAATGATGATGCGCTGAATACGGCATTGGAAGCCAATTTAAGCGGAATAAAGATCAGCTCGCCCGTGCTGGGGGTCATCATTCTTATCATATCCCTGTTGTTTTTCTATCTCTACCTGGTGTATGTATACCCTATACAGGAAACTTTCTAAAATAAACCATTAGTCAGTCATGTTTTATGTAAAGTGCTTTTATACTGCATTAACTCCCTCAAAATACCCGCCCTTCACCTTGATCCCATCGATCAGCTCCCGGTACATCTCCGACCTCTCCAATGCCGCCGAATTCCCCAAAATGATCAGCTGATCCACCGCCCGGGAAATACTCACCAGCAGCTTCCTATCCGTAACGGATACCTCATCCTCCGCTACGCTCTGGATCGTCCGTATCTGCCGGGCATCGCTGATCGTAGTGGAAAAGATGATGATCTTCCGTTCGTCGCCTTGGTAACGCTCCACGGTGTCGATGATAAGATCCTCATTGCCTGCCAGCCCGTCCTTCAAATGCTCTTTGATCGCCGCTATCTGCGCCCGGAAAGGCGTAATAATTCCGATATCCCCGGGTGCGGCCGCTCCAGCGGCCACCAGCTCACCCGCAATGGTGGCGGCTATCAACGCCTCTTTTTCATTCCTTTTTGGACCGCCGTCCCCGGGCGTCTCGATAAATAATACGCGGTGATGGGCATAGGAGTATAGGAAATGATCAGGTGGTAGTGTATATACAGGCCCCTGGATCTGCTGTGCCATAGCCCCGGCCTTTAGTTCCACCCGGTAATGTCTTCCAATGAGCGCAGCGATACTTTCATGCATCCTGTAATGGTCACGCAGCTGGCCATACGCTTCCACCCACTGCTTGTCGATGGCATTGGCCGTCAATCTTTCAAATAATGAGGTGCGGAGATCATGGATCCCCAGCTGATTGAGATACGCGCTGTCGATGCTGCACAGCCGGTCATCCTGGGTGATGACGGCCGGCAATTGTTTATGATCACCTATCAACACAAATTTATCAAACAATGCCAGCACGCTGCTAAGGACCGCCTCCGTCAACTGCGACGCTTCGTCGACGATGACTTCGCTGAATGGGATAAATTGCCGCAGCAATTGCCAGTTGTTGTGGAAGGTGGTTACGGTGCTGACAAAAACCTTATGCCCATCGATGACCTTCCGCCAGTCGTCAGGGTTATCACCCTGTATCTGCCGGGAGAAAAGGAAGTCGTCCTCGGTGTGCCGGCTGCCCAGACGAAGATAAGGGACGGCCTCTCCCTGGCGGGGATGACGGAAATGTTCGCAGATCTTGTCCACGGCCTTGTTGGTAAAGGCCAGGACGACGATGGGCCTCTGCCGTACCTTAAGCTCCTCCCTGACATAGTTCACAAGGAAGGTGCTGGTCTTGCCCGTACCGGGAGGTCCCTGCAGTAAGTAATAGTCCCGTGCATCCAGGGCTTGCTGGATGGCCGTCTGCTGGATAAGGGTCAGCCCTTCTCCAACATACGTATGTTCTCTTACAAATACAGGCTGCTCATGTCCCAGCAACAGCTTCTTTTTCCGGGGGCTGGCTGCCAGCACGTTAAAAAGACAGGAGACGGCGCTCCAATAATTTCTTTCGAAGATGTCGGGCTCCACCGCCCAATGGCTGTATGATTTGATAAAATTATAGTCGGTCTGTTTGTTGTTGAGACAGACCACCAGGCTGTCCCGGTGGATCTCATCCAGGCTGCCTTTCAGGATATGATGGTGCAGGGCCTCATATTCGTCCTTTATTTTGGGGTAGAGGATCACGAGGTCGCCTTTTCTAAATGCATGGTCCATGTCCCGGGTGATCCGCAGACGTATATATCCCGTCCCTTCTTTTATTTCCACGGTCGCCAGGTCATAGATCACCCGGAAATCGTCTTCCTTACGTTGAGGGGTATCCAGCCACAGACCGGCGAACCCATTTGGCGCATCTTCCTCATCTTCCTTTAATTGATTACCCACCTTTGTATTGATAAATTCCCGGAGCAGAAAGGCCACCATCTCCTCATAATATTCGGTGGCGATCCTCCCGGGCTGATAGAACAGCCTGAACTGGGCAAGGATGGTTTCCTTGAACTTAGCGAGTCCCGCCACCTGCTGATCCTTTATCCTGCGCAAGACAGAGAAATCCCTGCCGGCCAGCTGATAGATGTGCTCCACGATCTCATTCCTCACTTGGAGTACCTCTCTTTTTTCCATATGCTCGCTGACAAGATTACGATAGGGGCTGTCGGGGCACTTGGAATAGAACACGGCGTTAAAACCTCTCCTGTCCTTACCGTAAGTGCTTTCCAGCATCATGTCATAACATACCACCTGCATCTTGTGATTGGGGAAGGCCAGCCGGTTGGGGTTGGGCAAAGGATGGCTGCCGCTCTTCAACTCGATGATATCCTGTGTGCGGGTGTCTTCGTTCTTACAAAGAAGGTCCAGACGGCCCTGCAGACCGTAGTCAGTAGAAAAATACGTGGGCTCTATCCAGATATCTTTTCTGGACTCCCGCCGCACCAGCTCTTCAATGTTTGGTAAATGCTCCGTATGGATGGACCGGTGTATCGCCAGCATCTCTTTTCGTCCCAATTGAGCGGCCTTCATGGCGTGGAGCTTCATAGCCGCCCGGTAGATAGCGTTCTTATCCTGTAAAGGGTCACGCACCAGTTCATCCAGATAATAGCCGATGATACTCCCTTTCAGCGCTGCTGCGCCCGTCAGATCGCTGACCAGGCGGTTTAAAAAGAACAGGTCGCTATTGGCCCCTTGGAAGGTATAACACTCGCCGATGTCCGTGGCATCCGTCAGGAAATCCGGCTCCAGGGTGAACAGGGTGTCAAAGGTGGTTTCGTATTCGTTGTGACCGATGCTCCGGATATGCTGGACATGGAGAACGGCCTCCTCTTTTAGCCAGCTGCGAATGGCTGTATAATCGTAATGTTCTTCTTTTCGAATGTGGATCTGTACTTCTTCCTCCAGGTCCTTTAGGTCGTAGGCATGTAGGATGAACTGGGTCTTACCCCCCACCTGTTGCATTTCCGTCCAGGATGAGCACAGCAGTCTGAGGTCCGTCAGTTTGGCGTAATTCCTTTTAGGATATAGCCGGGTGAAATGTCCTTCCCGGAAGCCGGGGTCCCTGGTCACTTCCAGCTCCGAAGAAAGAGATACCAGGTTTTTCATCAGCATGACACCCTGCTCAAGGGCCTTCTCATTCATCTTTTCCGTATCCCCTTCATTCACCAGCCTGCGGAAATTCTCCAGGTTGCGCTGTTCCACATCCCGCATGGGCAGCGTTGCCAGCAGATACCTGAATCTTGCATAAAAATTACGGAACACCATCTTCTCGTCGGAAGTGATGGACTTCACCAGCCGATCGAAAAGCTTGGCAAGGGCCACCATCCGGGCAGGAAGGCTTGTCCCGGACCTACGGATCATTTCCAGCTCGGATAGGTATTGTTCGGCTTTGACGGAGTCTAACATAGCGATCAGGCTAATTTGAAAGGGCAAACTTAATCAAACCCCGCGACTCGGCACGGCATTCTGGAAATATGGGTGTTTTTCCCGTAGTACAGCCGTTCCTCTCAATATATTTTTGGACGCCACTATTCACCTAATACTTTACCATGCATCTACCAAAACCCCTCTGCTTCCTAGCAATTATTTTGTCAATATGGTGCCGGCTACCGGCACAGACCGTCATTTTTGACGCATCCGGCAAGTTGAAGCAGATCTCAACCCCCAACAATACATTGATAGACTTTGATATCAACAGATTGGCCAACACCAATAAAGAGATCAAAAAAAAAGCAAGGGACGTGCTTGTTCAAAAAATAGATGAAAGTATTAAAATATTGAGGTCCAATACTTATAAGCATTCCATCCACCAATTGTTCATGGTCCTTTGGGGAAATGACACGACCCGTATCCTCAATTATCTCACCAGTGTCAGAGAAGCCCTGATCAAACAGGATATCCGTCTTTTATCCGGTACATTAGCCCATGCAATTGCCGGCCCCATAAAAGACAACCTATTCGATTTATCTTCTGTTTTTAAAACTGACTTCGATCCACATCAACCGACGCAGATAAGCCTGAAAAAAACAAACCCTTTTAATTCCTTCGTCGTAGACTATTACAACAATACCATCGACCTCATTCCCCCCGGCCTCACGCTGGAAACAAAGCTTAAAGAAACCGACTATCTTCTATCGCTTCTTTCCAGGGTTTCCGCTCTCTTAGAAGAAGGTAGAAAACTGGACAAGTTCGATAGCGGTTATTTCAGCCGTATTTCCTCTTTTAATCAAAACCCTGATGTTGAACTGCTCAATATCATCAAAAAACTCAACAACGACTGGTTTAAGGAGTGGTTTTGGTTCAGAGGCGGCAGTATTACCCTGAACCCGCTGGATTTTACTACCGCCGAATTTATTGCCAGTCATCCTGATTATGACCTCGTAAAAGCGGGCCTATTCAACGAATATATCGACACCATCCTTAGCCGGCAGCTGCGGTACGATACGGCAGGGAGATATAAAGATTTTATTGAAAAACTAAAGCTGAAAGGCGGTGGCGCGGATCTTTTTAGTTTCAGGGATAAGAATGATTCATTGGAAGAATTGAATAAAGAAAAAAGGGATGCCCTGCTGATCACAAAAAAAGTATTGAACAAGGTGGTCATACCTGCTTCTGGTGATTTCTTCAATTACTCCGCGGTGACGGACATTACCTATAAAAATGACGAAGAAGATCTGAAAAAAGCCCTGCATACAAATGAGAAAAAGGTCATCGCCTTACACAACATTATACAAGGGCGTACCGCCGGATTGGTGGAGACGAATAAGGCAAGCGACGACAACTCTACTTTTCAGCAAGGTTTTGACACAGTGGCCTCCCAATTGGGAAGCTTAGCCGCCATAGTGGCAAAATTTAGCCCCTATGCATCCATATTGGACTTTTTTTCCCCTCCGGTCCCTTACCGAAGATCGACGGTGCCATTCAATTTGGCAGTCCCTCAGCGGGAGGGAGTAGCCAGAGTTCGCATGATGACATTAGATCTGGGTCCGGATTTGTTAACGCTGACCTACGATCCCTCGGATGCTACCACGTTCAAAGCCCGGTTAATCCAACTGCTGCCGGCTGCTTATCGCGACAATGACCTGTTGAATGTGATATTCCCCGATGAAGAGGATATCCCGTTACGGGCTATCACAACCCCGGCACAAAAAAATGCTCTGCAGGAAAAATTCCAGCGGTATCTCACCGAGCTCATGACTAGCCAGATAAACAGTCTACAATCAGACAGCCTGCTGATCACTCAACTCATACAGGTCTACAATCAATCTACGCTGCCTGAGACAGACAAACTGGAGCCGGCTACCGACGACACTCCATTATATTATACAAAACTATTGGAAACGCAAACCTCTGACGACGCGGTAGAAAAAAGCGTGGAGATCTACACGCAAAAGAATAAAGACACGACACAAGTGGCAAAATTTTCCTATAAGGTAGGCAAAAACTATCCTTTTAAGCTAGGGGCAGGCGTTGCATATACGTTAAATTCCTATGACCAGAGCACTGTCCGGCAGGAGAACGGTCAGTTAAATATTGTAAATAATGTAAGACAATACCGTCTGATCGTAGGAGCTCACTTCTATTTTGGCAAGGGGCTTTTCAACCAGGACAATAGTCCCTGGAAATGGACTGAGCGTAACTCCTTGTTTGTAGGAGTTGGTATCCCGGACCCTTTAGGCAACCTATACCTTGCCTTCAGCCATGACATTGTGCCGGGTTTAAAGATCTCGTTTGGCGCTCATGTGGCCAAGAGTAACAAGTACTTTATTCAAAACAATACCATCATAGAAGAAAAACTCCGGTATAAGGTCGCGGGGCCGTTTGTCGCCATTACTTTAGACCCGACAAGCGTATTGAATGTTCTGAATATCTTTAAAAAGCAATAACCATGAAGCATATAGCCGTCATCATCATCAGTCTTATCTTCCTTGCTGACTGTAGCAAGAGAGGGATTGAGGCGGAAAAATTATACGTAAGAGGGAGGTTATTCCTGCTGGACACTGTGACGCGGACCAGCAAGGGCATCCCCCTGTCACATCGTGGGGTCACATTGGCCCGGGGGACTACGGACAGTCTTAATTTCCTGTATTCCGACACAACAGATGACAATGGATATTTTGTATTCACGATCCTCGTTGATGATCAAAAGGAAAGCTTTACGGTAAGGTTTGAAGACACCATAGGAGGCTATTATTACAAAGGCTCCGCCAAGGCTCCTGTCTCCAGCGATACGGTGGTCCTTATCGCCACCCTGGACACAACTAAACAGAATGGCTTTATCATCAGACTGGTGGATGAGCAAGGACAACCTTTACCTGCTGCCACATTCAGAATATATAATAACGAGGCGCTTGCCCTTCGCAACGATTCGACGGGGACGGGTTTGGTACAGACATCCCCCGTAGATGTATATGGAAGAGTTTACAAGTTCAATTTACCGGAAGGAAACTATTATCTCAACGCTGAAAAAAAAGTAGATACACTTGTCTATCAGCGTCTGGCAAAAAAAATATATATCCATACGCTTGGTTTTTTCAACGATACGATGGTCCTTCCGCGAAAGGTGGTGGCAGACACCAATGGGTTTGTCATTACGGTGGAAGACTCGCTAGGAGGAGCCATCCCCGCAGCCAGCGTCAACTTATATACCAGCAAATTACTGGCTTTAAGTAATGATCCCACCGGCGCCATTGAAAGTTTTACTTCGGACACGAGGGGTGTCATCAAAAAGAAAAACCTTCCTTCCGGCAATTATTATTTAAGCGCAAGAAAAAGTGCGGACACCGTCACCTATCTGCGGTTGGCCAGACCGATCATCGTACCGCCGCGAGGGCTTTTGACGGACACCTTGACGCTGCTGAAAAAATAACACCTATTCATCAATCACAAACCTTCGATATGCACCCAGGACAAAACGCTCTTTACATCCTCATTATTCTGCTGATGGCCTGTAATTCACCAGAACAACGCTCCACAGAGCCTAAGACAGCCGACACATTGTCTCTCGCAGACGTTCGTATCGATCGGTATCCGCTGCCGATCAAAAATATTGACAGTCTGAAAGGCATCAACCTGAATGCCGCAGATTACCTCAAGGCAGTGTCAGGATATGACTCGATGATCGATGTGGTCGAGAAGGATACGACGATCCCATTGCTGGCAAGACGTCGAAAAGTATATGATCTAAAATCTCTTTTGGGCAGGCTAAAAGACCATGCTTATATTTCAAAAATGGAAACCATCTGCGGAGATGTAGATCATATGGTCGACATTGCAACCTATAATGGAGAACGGGGAGTACCCCGGGATTTTGTCCTGAATACGGGAAGGTCGGTAGGGATGATCAGATGGAACAACGATTTTAGGGGAGATTTTGGTGGGGCTGGCAGCGACGAGGGCGATGTCAGGGGCGTCCATTGGGGGTCAGGGTCTCTGATCGGGGATGATCTCTTTCTCACTGCCGGACACTGTTTTTTTCCAATGGTCAATGGCTGGAAGACACCTGTCAAAAATGGAAGGGCTTTATCCAGTAAGGAGGTGGCCAGGTATATGAATGTGATCTTCAATTACCAATTGGATCCTGCTACCCATGGGATCAGCGGTGACACTATGTCATTTCCCATCGTTGCATTGGTGGAATACGACAGTTCGCTGGATTATGCTATTGTCAGACTAGGGACGGGCCATGACGGTCAGCTGGCAGGAAACCTATTCGGGAAATTAAAAGTTGTCGATTCCAGCTACCAGAATAGAACAGACACACTTTGCATCATCCAACATCCGCAAGGCAAACCTAAAAAGGTCGACAGCGGGCCTTTATATTATTTTGATGATGCGCATTTATTCTATAACCACATCGATACGGAAGGAGGGTCTTCAGGAGCGCCGGTGATCAATTATTCCTCAGGGCTCATTGAGGGCATACATGTAGAAGGAGGCTGCAGCAGGACCAGCGGCAGCAATGAAGCTGTAAGGATACAGCTGATAGAGAAAAAGTCGAAGATTCTGAACAAGCTTTAAGGATGCTCCCCCGGATGCCGTGCCAACAGCAGGTCCTTAACCGCCTGTATAACCGCCGGCTTCTTTACATTCTTCCCGGGGCATACATGAGTAGTAAGGGGATCTTCCTTGTGCAGCTTCATCGTAGCCGGATCAAGCCCGAGCACCGCGCTCAGCGTCGCTATGGCAGCCACGGCATTATCCCTAACGGCAGCTCCCCTGCCGCTGTTAAAGGGCTCCGTCGCATAGTTGCCCAACATCTCTACCCCAAGCGCCAGCTTATTCCAGGAGGGAGAATGTACGCCCGACATGGTCAGGGGGGTGAAGACCCAGATCTTCCGATCGTCTATGAACAGGTGGGGGCCTGCGCTCCAATGCTGCTCATCACGATAGTATTCCACAAATCCCTTCATACTTTGCTGGGTAAACCCATTGGGTCTGTCCGCCAGATTTGGCTCTGCCGTATTATGAAGGACGATAAATGAAGGGCGCCAGGCGTTCCATGTAAGGGAGTGACAATAGGTGTCGAAAGCGTCCGTGGTAAAGGACAGTCCGACGATGGGCTTCCATGTTGGCATAAGATAAGTGATTGATGAACTATAAAGCTACCAACTTAACCACATATTCGCCCCCGTAAAAACACCCGACTTTGACGAACCGAAGGTTTGTTACTCTGACCGAAGACTATCCACTGGATTAGCCAGCGCCGCCCGCACCGCATGGAACGCCACCGTAGCCAGGGCGATGATCATGGCTATCAGACCCGCCTCCAGCAGCATCCACCACTGGATAGAGATCCGGTAGGCAAAATCCTGGAGCCAGCGGTGCATGGCCATCCAGACCATGGGGGCCGCGATCAGCAGGGCAATACCAACGAGGATCATAAAATTCCGTGACAACAGCCGGACGATACTGGCAGGGCTGGCCCCCAACACTTTGCGGATACCGATCTCCTTCACCCGCTGGCGGGTATACAGGGCGATGAGCCCAAAGAGTCCCATGGAGGCGATAAAGACAGTAAGGAGGGACACAAAATTGGTGGCTTTCAGGATGCCTTCCAGCAGCGCATATTGATGGTCTACCTTATCGCTCATGTATTCCATCTGGAAAGCGCGGCGAGAGGGCATTTCCTTAAATGCCCGTTCCAGCTGTTGCCGCACTGTCTTTTCGGCTCCCGGGGCCGTACGTACGCTGAGCCAGGTATAGCCCAGCTGCTGATGGGCGGCATAGTGGTGTAACAGGGGTTCGACGTTACGCGTGAGGTCCTGGTAATGAAAGTCTTCCATAACGCCCACCACCCGGTAAGTGACGGGGTCGCCCCCTTGCCGCAACCCGCGGCCGACGGCATTTTCAAGGGTCCAGCCCAGCAACCCTACAGCCTTACGGTTGATAAGGATGTCTTTGACATACAGACTGTCGGTGAGGCTGTTGCCTTCAATAAAATTACGACCTGCGATAATGGGTACACCATAGGTCGGCAGGAGGCCCGCATCCGTGGAAGCATGACGGAAAGACAGTCGTCTGCCCGTCGCGGGTTCCGTATACTGGTTGTAGTTATTGTCATAGGCGGTGGGTATCACCTCGCTGGTGGAGATGCCTTTTACGGCGGGGTTGCTCCGCAGCTGATTGAGCAATGCGTCAAAGCGGGCCGCGGCCACTTTATCATCCTTATAGGCCAGTTGGTAGTTCCCCACAAGAACGTGGTCCTTTTCAAAACCCAGGGCGGCGCCCTTCATGTACCGTATCTGGTTGTAAAGGATGATGGTCACACCTATAAAAGTGATGGCCAGGACGAACTGCACTGTGATAAAGATATTCCGGGTATAGGGTTTATCGTTAGTCCCTGCGCCAGCCAGCCGGCCCTTTATGATATCCGCGGCTCTCAGCTTACCCAGGTGAAAGGCGGGGTAGCTGCCTGCGATGACGACGATGATCAGTCCTGCCAGGATAAAGACGAGGGCCAGGGGATAATCATGACGCATATGCAGGGAAATATCTCCAAACCTTTCTTTGAGGATCCCGTTCATGGCGGGCATCAGCAGCCCGGTGAAGAGAAGGAAGGCCAGCACCAGGCTGGCGGCGACGAGGATAGCATTCTCGATACAAAATTGAAGGACGATATGTCGTCTCCTCCCACCCATCATTTTCTTTACAGCTACTTCCTTATGCCGGCTAAAGAGGGTGGCGGCATTCAGGTTGACAAGATTGGCGACGATGACCAGGAGGATAAAAAAAATAGTGCCTATCTCTCCTTTGATCATCACCCGGACGATGTTGCCGGCCTCTTCCTCTACAAAATTTGTAAAGGCTGTCAGCCTGGGGCGGGCCCTGCGGATATCCTGACTAAAATGGGTCAGCGCCAGCTGTTGCAGCTGAGCATTCAGCCTGGCCGTGTCGACGCCAGGCCGCAGGATAAAATAATTTTCCGCGAAAGTATTGTACCAGTTGGCGCCGGTGACAAAATCCTGGTTGTCGCGTAGCAACTCAGTAGTCAGCAGCACCTCTGCCCGTAGGGTGGTATTGGAAGGGATGGTCTGTAATACCCCTGTCACTTTCAGGGGTATGTTGTCATCCATGGTCACCGTCCTGCCAACGGGATTGATCCTGCCAAAAAGTTTTTCCGCCATCTCATGGCTAAGGACCACGCTGAATTTTTCCCGTAACGCCGTGGCGGGGTCGCCATATTCCAGGGGGAAGGAGAAGACACGGAAAAAGCCCGTATCGACGTAACGGGTCAGGTCCTGGAATTCCCTGTCATCCACTTTTAGCCAGGGCCAGCGCCAACTCTGCATATGGGTGCCGGCTTCGATCTCCGGGCACGTCTTTAGGGCCTCGTATAGAAAGGGGAAAGGGGTCTGCAGGCTCTCCACTCCTTCCGCATTTCGGGTCTTTACATAATACATACGGTCCTTGTGCCGGAACTGACCGTTTGCCGTCAGGTATTGATACAGCAGGACGGTGAGGACCATGATGCCGGAAAGCCCGAGGGCAAGACCGATGAGGTTGATGACGGTAAAACTCCGGTGACGGAGGAGATTGCGGAACCCTGTGCGAAAGTAAAGCTTGAACATATCAGTTGGATTGGAGTCACCCAAAAACAGCCAGCCTTATGCCAATTATACAGAACACTAATAGTCAATGTGTTATAAAACAAACCAGACCAATCACTGTTCGTTTTTGGGATGCATTTGTAGCGTCTGTGAGATCATGGCCGTCGACACGACCTCGGCAAATTCCTTATTTACGCTCGCCAGCGCGGTTTGATGGATGGTTTCCGCGTCATAATGAACCCCGTTGACCCCTGTCTTATCAAAGGTTGCGGTGGCGTCGTGGATAATATAGGTTTTGTAGCCGTAATTCGATGCCATCCTTGCCGAGGTAGAAACGCATTGATCCGTGGTCAGACCGATAATTACTACGGTATTAATGCTTCTCCGATCCAACTGATCCTGCAGATCTGTGCCGATGAACGCGCTATTTACATTCTTTTTAATTACTGTTTCATGCTCATAGGGGAGTACGATCTCCATAAAATCATTGCCCGGCTTCCCCTCGACAAGAGGTGAATTCGGTTCGGTAGAGCAATGTTTGATATGAAAGATCGGCAGATCATTTTTTCGCCAGAGGTCCAGGAGTATCCTTGCATTGTTCTCGGCCATAGGGTTGTTCCTTTCGCTTCCCCAATGTGAAATTGCATCAAATCCTTTTTGAATATCGACGAGTATGAGCGCTGGGTTATTTAGTGGTGCTTCCATAACTGCAAAGGTAGGTGTACCTGGATACATTTGGTCAGGTGGCCTGACCAGTGTAATTTCATTTTATGTCCCTGACCCAGCAACCTGAAGAACACATTTTGTCGGATTTTGAAGTGGAGTTGGATCCGGCAGGTCGCGACCTGCGGTTTGTAAACTTTATTGTAGACCGGCTGTTGTTTTATCTTTTCTCCCGTGGTTTCAACATCTTTTGGGGCCGTTTTATGACCCTGGTCATGTATGACGAGGATTACTATGTCCGGTATACTTTAAGTCTGGTGGTGGGATTATTGCTCTACGGACTGTTCATGGGCGCTACGGAAGCCTTGTTTAAGGGCAAGACCCTGGGGAAGGTATTTACGGGTACAAGGGTGGTAAATCCGGATGGTACTCCTGTTTCCATCAAAATGGCTTTTCTCCGGGGTTTCTCCCGTATGGTGCCTTTTGAGCCGTTCTCCGCCTTTGGCGGCGACTGGCCCCGACCCTGGCACGACAGCTGGACCAACACGTATGTGGTGAAGGAGAGGACGTCGACGCTACCCCAATAATTCTGTGTAAATTTGCGGTCCGGGTGTCCAATACCCGGAGAAAGACTATGCCAGAAAAAGAAAAGCTAAGACTGGATAAATATCTGTGGTCCATCCGGCTGTTTAAGACCCGCAGCGAGGCCACCGATGCCTGTGGAAAGGGGAAAGTAAAATACAATGGGGACGCCGCCAAGGCGTCCAAGACGGTGAGCGTCGGGGATGAGTACGAGGTAAAGACGGAGCATAAGCGCTGGCGTATCAAGGTCACGGGGCTGTTGGACCACCGGCTGCAATACACGCAGGCCATCAATTACTATATCGATATTACTCCTGCCGAGGAGATTGAGCGGTTGCAGTTCCAGGCAGCCAGCTTTAATACGGGGAAAAGACAAAGCAAGATCGGGCGCCCCACAAAAAAACAACGGAGAGAGTTAGATGATTTTTTAGAAGAATAAGAGTACCTATAATTTAGGCAGACATCTCATTTTACTTAAACGACTGTTGGCTTCTTCAAGCTTTTTAGGGGCCAGTATCTTCCCCTGTAATTGGGTCAGGCGCTCATCGACAATGATGTTGAGCTTTCCGTCCCACAGACCGTCTGGTTTTTTAGTTGATTTTTTCATAAAAAAGCTATGATCAAATTTACATAAATTCTTAGTTGGGAAAAAGCTTTCTTTTGACCAGGAAAGCACTCACTTCCATATTTTTATGAAATGGATAAAAATTTTCCTGACCAACATCCCCAAAAATTTCAAACTTTTTTGAAAGTTCTTCCCAGTTCAATCCAATAGCCATCCTGTATAATCTGGTTTTCTCTTTGGTATTTCCGCAGAAATATATCCATCTGCCTGGGTAACATCCGGTGTAATAATCCACTGCACGAGCGACAGTAGCCAGGATTTTGTTCCTGTCGCCATTGGAATTATTAGTCTGATCATCTATTTCTCCTGCTGCACCTACATTCCCGAATACAAGATTATATACACCGTCCCATAATGTAGGCTGAAAAACTATCCTCATTCGAATATTTCCTGGCCTTATAAACTCAAAGACACTTAGATCCTTCGCCACTGCAAGGGAAGGGTAATATTCGTATTTCATGGTACAAGGTTTGTAAACAAATTTACTAAATTAATTAGCAAATCTATTTACAAAAACTCCTTCTCGAAAGAGAAGGATAGCTGATCAGGTCCCCCTGTGTAATCCCTCCAATTCGATGGCAACAGCTATTCGCACGTCCTTCTCAAGGATATTTATCCTGCGGATTATGGATTTAAGCCCGGCCGCAAAATGATCCAGGTCCTGTTCATTATCGAGGCTTGAAACATTCAATCTCAACCTGGCGGTGTATGAATGCAGATCGTTGAACTCTATTTCCGTCTGCAGGTGCTCGCTGCCGAGAATATCGGTGATCTCGAGAAAATAGTCTTCGATCAATTCCTTCCGGAGGTTTTCTTCAGGGTTGTCGTTCATGGTTAAGTAGAGTTGGTATCCATAAAAACAATAAAATATTCAAAAAGTACTAGCTGGATGCAATTTTTACGGTACGAGAAAACCCTTAAGCCGGGGAAAAAGGTGAAAATCACCCGTGAAAAACACCTTTTCAAGATCGTCCTAATAGTTTTTACCGCTGCACTTTGATTGCAGGTTTATAAAGTATTTTCAGGTCTGATTCAATTAAACCTTATTCTGTTTCGATGAAAAAGCGCAATATCGTAGGTGCTATCATTGCCCTGCTTGTACTACTTTTCGTATATACAGCATGTAGCAAACTGCTGGACCTGGAGACATTCCGGGGGAATATGTATAACCAGCGTCTTCCCCACTGGACGTCGATGCTCCTGATCTGGGGTCTTCCGCCGGCGGAAATAGCCGTAGCAGGCTGCCTGTTATTCTCCCGGACCCAACGGATAGGTCTTTATCTTTCGCTTACCTTGCTTTCCATCTTCACACTTTATATTGCTGCCATACTATTGCATTTCTTCCGCAGTATACCCTGTTCCTGCGGCGGCGTGCTCCGCCATATGACCTGGCAGCAACATTTTTGGTTTAACCTAACCTTCATCTTTCTCACCATCCTCGCCCTCGCTCTCGACGAAAAAAGCCCGCCTCTGTCAAACCACGCATTTATTCATCACCATTAAACCTTCAAGTATGAAACAGATCAAGTGGAAATTGCTCATCATCGCCCTGCTGGGTTTTGGTTTGGCTTACGCCAACAAGCCGCAGCAGAATTATACCTATCACCGCTATATGTGGTTGCGCAGCAGCATCGACGGCAGCAAATATTGGGTGGGTAGGGACCTCACCTGGTACAATTGGACAAAGGGCATCGATTATGTATGTTTAGGGGCCGGATTCATATGCACCTTTCTGGGAGATCCCATGAAAATGCATTCCGATGCTACGGGCAGCTGGTTCTATGTCTCCGACGTCCCACAGGGCGGCACAGACCCCGGCGTGTTCATGCTCGTTGATTTTTAACCCGGTCCTGTCACCGGAGGTTCTGTTCGATGCCGCCCACGCCTATCTCTTCCTTTGGTATAGGATAAGCGTAACGGATATTACCGGGCGGCAACATATATACACTGTCTCCGACTATTCGTCGAAGCGTACCTGAATCCTGGTTAAGTCGTCTCAGATCGGCCCAGCGTGTCTCACGGAAGGGGGTTTCTTTCCGTCGCTCTGCCAGCACCATCGTCAGCGCCTCACTGGCTGTCGTGGCCGTGTAGGGTTGGAAAGTGCCCGTCTTCCAACGCCGGGTCAGTAAAGTATTCAGATCGAGGAGGGCTGCCGTAATATCTCCTTTTCTTGCATAACATTCCGCCCTGGTAAGATATACTTCGTCCAGCGCCACGCCGCTGAACAGAAAGACCTTCCCGGTATATTGTCCCCTGAAGTAATGTCCCGTCCCGGAAGGCGAGGTCCGAAAGAATATGGTCTTCCGGAGATCGTTGTCCGCATAAGAGTTGTACAGCGTCGTGTCTACTTCGGAGGTGAAATAATACTGGGCCAGGAATGATACTGCGGAGCATTGATAGAGCACCTCCTCGTTGCCGGTGGGAGGGAAGGGTCTTGCGGTTTTTGCATTCAATGTGTCGTATACCACCAGTTTATCATAGTACTGCAGACAGCTGTCGGCGTAGATCCTGGCGCTGTCGTATTCCTGCATGGTAAGATACACCCGTGACAGCAATGCATAGGCCGCGGGTTTGCAGGGTCTGTTCCTGTGTGTGAATTGTACTTCGTCCGGCAGCAAGGGGATGGACCTCTTTGCATCTGCCAGGATCTGTGTAAATACTTTTTGGACAGTGGACCTGGTCGGCTGGTCGTGAGGATTGGAAGTAAGCTTCAGCACGATGCCTGTCGCGTTGGCAGCTGTCCCTGGCCGGTATATCTGGCCAAAGGTTTCTTCAAGCGTATAGAATTGGTAGCTGCGGGTAAAGAGGGCTGTCCCCATGACACATTGCAATAGTACACCACTTTATAAGGGGCGCTCCAGGAAAGGACGGTTTCATCCCCATAAATATCCTTTTGCCAGACGTAGGCGTTCTTCACCGTCGTCTCCGCATTCAGCCAGGTGTCGTAAGACATTATGTAGTCGTCTGAACCCAGGTGCCCGAGCCCTGGCGTGCAGTTCTCGGTGATCAGGTTGTTATCCATCAGTTCGCGCATGCCTTGTACGGTATTGGGCGCAGTCTGGGTTGGATTAGGGTTCATGTCTAGGTATTTATTACAGGCGGCAAAAGTGCCGGCCAGGAGGATACAAATAATAGATCTCATGAGAAGAATTTTGACTTTTAAAACTGCAGACGCATGCCAAGGGTATAGCTCCGTGGTTTGGGTAGATCGCTGTAGTTGATGGATTCGGGGTCGATGTGGTACTTATTCGCCCGCCATAATATCCCCACCTCGCTGACGGTGAAATACAGCGTCATCTGTCTTGCGGAGGTTTTGCGGGCGGCATCGCCAAAAACATCATAGGACAGACGGAGGTCCTTCCAGCGTAGGATGTCACCACGGGTAATGGTGGCATCGGAATACAAAAAGAACGTGCTCCTGTTAGGATCGTTGACCCCGGATGGAGGAGATGGGATCAGGGTTCTTTTTTCATCGCCCCACGTCTTCCAGCTGTCCCCGAAATCGCGGTTGCCGGGTTCTACTCCTGCGATCATCCCGGAATAATTGATACTGGGTCTTCTGAATACATAGCATGCTTTGAATGTAAAAAGAGAGGAGAGGCTCCACCGGCGCCAGGTAAATGTATTGGTCAGTCCGCCAAACAGGGCCGGTTGATAACGACCGCTGTAGACAATGCCCGTGTCGCCTCTGGCATTGATGATGGAGCCGTAATCCTTGCTCACCTGGTTGCCCAGATAGCCCTGAGGGTCGCCGTTCGACCCGTCCAGGGGGGCGCCGCGATAACTGTAAATGGCCGTCAGGGATTGACCTGTCTTTGGCGTAGCGCTGATGACAAAGGCCGATGCGACAGAGGGTACATACCCATACCTGGTGACCTTATCCCTCTGATAGCTCATCAGCAGGGTGGTCGTCCAGCGGACTTTTCCGGAAAGGTTTTCCGTGTTGAGGACAAGGTCCACGCCCCATGCCTTCATCCCGGCGGTGTTGCCAAAAAAGGAGGTCATCCCGGATGACGGCGGCAGGGTGTCATTGCCCAATAGACCGGCGCTCCAGCGGTGGTAGACGTCCAGACTGCCGTGAAGCCTGCCTTCCCGGAACGTACTGTCCCTTAACAGACCGTAGTCGATGCCGGCGTTGAGCATATAGCTCTTTTCCCAGCTATAGGAAGGGTCCGGTGGGTTAACGATGACGCTTTGCGGCTCTCCATAGCTGTTATTGCCGAGCCGTTGTGTCGTGAGGTATCCTGTGCCGTTGCCGATGTTGCCGTTGGACCCCAGGCCGGCCCTTAGCTTCCACAGCGCTTCGTAGCTCGATGTATCGCCGGGTTTTCCGCCTCCGTCGTATCCCACGCTGGCCGCCCAGAAGGGAGCCCACTTACGGTGTACGCTCACGCCCGTGATATTTGCGCCGTCCCATTTTGCGGCGCCGTACAAGGTCAGCCGCTGCCCCCATTGAAGGTCCCCATTGGCAAAAAAGGAGAGGAACCGCGTGATGAGGTCCTGGTAACCCTGGTTCGCGGGTATTTGTCTGGGTAAGCCCATTACATCTGTATAATACGCCCCGGCGATCACCTGGTCGCTTGGCCCCCGGCTGGGATCGAAGCCATACATCCGCTGGGACTCGTAGTGAGAGGACACCTGGCTCTGCTCCACGCCTGCATGGAGACTCCAGCGTCCCGCATCGTCCTCCGCATCCGCGTGTGTAAAGCTCAACTGCCCCCGCAGGTAATGGCTGGTAGTGGTGGTGGTTCCCCGGTCGAGGATGTCGCCTGCGGGAATATAAGAGGTGAACGTGGGGGTACCCGGCTGGGCAAAAAGGTTGGACAGATCGCGGACATAGTAGCCGTACTGGCTGTACCTGTTGGTAATGATCTGCGAGCCTTTCATGTACCGGTAAATCCCTTCCGCCACAAGACCCCGCAGGATATAGCCCCGCAGGGATGCCTCGCCGTAATAATCTGTGATCCGGGTATTGTTGTCCGCCAGTTGCAGTTCTTGCAGGGGCCGGTAGCTCCAGTCCAGAAGAGAAGTGCCCGACAGGCTGTTGAACCAGGAGGGGGAATACTTGTAATTTACAGCCAGTGGCGTTCCCTGTGGACTTGCCAGCCCGGCATAGGTGTAGTCGACAGGCAATCCGCCCGTATTGTTGTCCCTTGTCAGGATGTCGGAATAGTGCGCCAGGGTGGACAGCTGTAGTCTGCCCGACAGCAGCAGTTGTCTGGTGGATGCCTGGGCGGTCCATCGTTGAAAACTATTCCTTCGCAGGCTGGTGGGATCGTAATCATAGCCGGCGGAGAGATAATGTTGTCCCGTCACATTTCCCCCTGAAAGAGCAAGATGGTATTGCTGCCGGGCGGCGCCCTGGTAAAACCATTTGCCAAGGTCGTTCACCATCGACTGTTTCCCATATTTTCCAACAAGGGCATCGTATTGGTCTTGCGTGATCTGTTTGTTCTGCAGTTGGTACAAACTTTCCACCACAGGCGGCAGAGCGGACTGGCTGGAAAGGACGGCGTCATAGAAGTGGTCGTTAAAGAACCTTGTCTCCAGGGCGATGTCGTCCGCGGGAGAGATGACGGGGATATAGGAAAGGTTGGGTTTGCCGGTTATAGTGGTATTGGCATTCAGTGTAAGCCGGGGTCCTTTGGCGCCGCCTTTTTTTGAGGTGATCACGATCACGCCGTTGCCTGCCCTGGCGCCCCACATTGAGGCCGCCACGGCATCTTTCAGGATGGTAATACTGGCGATGTCTGCGGGGTTGATATCGCGGAAATCACCCGGGAAGGGGAACCCGTCCACGACGAGCAGAGGGCGTTTGTCGGCATGCAGGGTGCTGGTACCCCGGATGGAAATATTCAGCTCATTGTTGGTACCCGTACCTGCCAGCACGCCGCTGGCCTGGCCGTCCAATATGGATAGTACGTCGACCGATGGCCTCCTTGCGATCACTGAAGAGAGGACGTTATACCAGGCGCTGGGTGGCGCTATCTCCGCATCTATGGTACGAAAGCCGTCGTTAAAGCGTACTACATGTGGGTCCAGGTCCCCGGGCTTCTCCACCACACCCGGGATCTCTATAGCAGCCATTCCTTTGGGGCGGACATTGATCAGGTCGATATTGACGCCGGAGATGGTCACGAGTGCGGTGTCTGCGATATTGGGCAGAAAAAAACAGCCTTTGTCGTCAGTGATAGTGCCGGCCGTTGTGTTGGCTATCCTTACCGACAATCTTCCAAGTCCCCGATTGTCCTGCGAAATGACCCGTCCTTTGAGGCTGGGGGAGGGTGTATAGATTACATAAAGTTTTCTTTCAGAGACAGCCTTGGTCACTTCTACAGTAAAAGGAAGCCCGGCGAGCCCCTTCTTCAGGGCCTCGTCCACCGTCACGTTTGATTCATTGATGTTAAGTTTGTAGTCGGATGTGTGCGTGCCGTCCCAGGCAAGTAAGCATTGACAGCGATGTTTTACTGTTTCCAGGAACACCTGTACGGTGACATGGCGCATGTGAATGTCAAAAGGTTGGGCATGGGCCTGTGCGCCCAGGGATGCTGAGAAGAATAGCAACAGGACTTTGTGCTGCATGTTGGCAGTCAATTTTAGTTGGTTAATAGAAGTATTACAGTTGTAGGATAGCCGGCCTGCAAACGAGGTTGTCCTCTATCTTGCAGGCCGGGCATAAGGTTAATGGCATATGGTCTTGATCAGCAGAACAAGGTGCTGTTGCGAAGGGTTGTATTAAGAGGGTCAAAGGTCAGGGGCGGGTGACGGACGTATATAATTCCTTCCCGGGGTCAGCGGGAGACGATGATCTTTTTTCCTTCGATGGCAAAATGCACGGGGCCGATGGTCTGGATGCTTTTTAGTACTTCCGCTAATGGGTCTTTGCTGGAAACCTCCATATTTACTTTCATTTCCGGGTTATCCCGGAACACGATGTCCGCGTCGTACCAGCGGCCTATCTGCCGCATGACATCCTGCAGAGGCGCTTCCGAAAAGTTGAACCTGCCGTTCTTCCAGGCAATGGCCGCCTGTATATCATCCGGCATCAGCCGCCGGTTGATCCCATTCTCGTATTGCAAATATTCTTCACCGGGATGGATACGTGCCACAACGCGCTGGCGGGGGTCTGCCACCTGCAGACGGCCATCCACCAACGACGTCTTGATATATCCGTCGTCTTTATAGGCTTTTACATTAAAAGTGGTGCCTTCGGCGGAGATCTTTACTGTATCACCCGCCCTTTTCACTTTTACGATAAAAGGCGCCGGCTGTGCATGCGTCACTTCAAAGTAGGCTTCCCCCTGTAAGGTCACCGTCCTTTCCCGTGGGCCAAAGGTTGTCATAAAATCCAGGCTCGAGGCGGCATTGAGACGCACTTTGCTACCATCGGGCAGGACGACATTGTACCATCCGCCCTTGGGAGTGGACACCGTATTTACGGTGGGACGGCCCGGCGCCTGTCCTGCCAGCAAGTGTTCATACACCAATGTATCCTGTCCCTGCCGCCGGATAAAGAGATCCCCGTACAAGGACATCCCTTTTTTGGGCACGCTGGCGGCATCAAGGGTGGTGACGTCGCGTACGGCCACTGTTAATTTATAGGAGGCCGGTTGAAAGAAATAGGCAGTTGGTCCGGCTTTCTCCTGGTGATTACTTGTCTCCCGGGCGACGTCCCGTGGAGGGGCCACAGCGGGGGTGTCACGATGGATATAGAGATAGACGCCGCCGGCGACGACTGCTACTGCTGCGGCGGCGGCAATACCCCACCAGCTCCGGCTGCGATGGACCTTTCCATTTATAATTGGCGACGCTGCAGCGCCCGGCCGGGGTACGGACGCAAGGGCAGGGATCTTTAGGGTCAGCTTTTGCCAGGCGTCGGATAGGTCAGGCTTCTCGTACTGCAATAGTTGCCGTATCAAAGTATCCGTATCCAGCAACTCGTTCAGCATCCGCCGGTTGTCGGTGGAAAGTGCGGCCCAGGCTTCCAGCCTGCCGTCCTCGGCAGCATCTGTCCGGCCTTTTATTCTTTTGATGATTAGCGTGACGAGGCGCCCGCGTTCTTTTTCAGACATGGTCATAGTAATAAGATTAAGGTAATAATGGTTGGTGCTACTACTATACTACGCGCGCACGACGGTCTTGTACTCGTCTTTTTTGATGTTTTTTTACTTAATTTTTAAATAACATGGCAATAAATGCCAGGTAGGACCACAGCGCCCGGATGTCGGGCGGAAGATCCTCTTTCAGGCTCTTGAGGGCCTGTGATTTGTAATTACGGACGGCTTGTATCCCGATGTGAAGGGTTTCCGCTATCTCCTCGTTCGACATTCCCTCGATGTAATACATTTTCAGGACCTCCATGGCCCGCCCGGGCAGGGATTCTATCCATGGATGAAGGATAGAGACGACGTCTTGACGGATCAATAGTCTTTCGACCTCATCGTCCGCCGGGTCAAAGTCCAGTTGCTCAGGATAGTCGATGGGGTTATTCTTTTGTCTTCGCAGGTGAGAGATACCCGCATTCCTCGTCACCGTATGAAGAAAGGCTCCGACAGCGTCCTCGTTCTTAAGGATCTCTGTCCCCTTTTTCCACAGCTCCGTGAAAGCCTTCAATACAATGTCCTCCGCATCCTGCTTATTCCTCACGATGCCAAAGGCCAGGGAATTGATCTTCGGATAATTCTTTACAAAAGCAGCCTGAAATAGGTCCTCAAGTCTTTTCTCATCGAAACCTCCGCCATCATGGGATAGGTTATTCTGCATATCTTAGAATTTGGTTTTAAAGCTGGCATAGCATAAGGTTTCAACGGCGGGAAGATCGAGCCTCAACATGTTTATAATATGATCACCTTTTCAGTCCGTTATATATACTACGTTTTCGCTTAAAATTTATACTAGCGATTTGCGGAATTTTTTTAAAGAAATGTCTTTTCGTCGAATTTATTCTAGAGAAATCTTATATGATCCTTTATTGGTAGTTTTGCGACATGAAAATCGACATCCTTTCTGTCCTTCCCGAACTCCTGGAAAGTCCTTTTCAGCATTCCATCCTAAAAAGGGCAAAGGAGAAAGGACTGCTGGAGATCAGGGTGCACCATCTCCGGCAATGGGCGGTGAATGAATACGGACAGGTAGATGACTATCAATACGGGGGAGGTGCAGGGATGGTAATGATGCCGGAGCCGCTTGCAAATGCCATCGAAGCCTTGTCAAAGGAGGCGCCTTTTGACGAAGTGATCTATATGACCCCTGACGGGGCCCGGCTAAACCAAAAAATATCCAACCAACTCTCGCTAAAAGAAAATCTTTTGATCATCTGCGGACATTATAAAGGCATCGACCAGCGTATACGCGACAGGTATGTCACCCGGGAGATCTCCATCGGAGACTATGTTCTCAGCGGGGGTGAGCTGGCGGCGGCGGTACTGGTAGACAGCATCGGGCGGCTCATACCCGGGGTGCTTAATGATGAAACTTCAGCTCTTTTCGATTCCTTCCAGGACGACCTGCTTGCTCCCCCCGTGTATACCCGCCCGGCAGAATGGCGGGGGGCCAAGGTGCCCGAGATCCTGCTCAGCGGTGATCCCAAAAAGATCGAGGAGTGGCGGCACGAGCAGTCTGTGCTGCGGACACAGGAGAGAAGACCGGACCTGCTGGAACCATAAATTCAACCCATGCTCACTATCAGCGCATTATATATTTATCCCATCAAGTCCCTGGGTGGCATATCCCTGACCACCGCCAACCTCACCGACCGCGGCTTTCAGTATGACCGCAACTGGATGCTGGTGGACGGGAACAACCAATTCCTCACCCAGCGGGAATTCCCTCAAATGACCCTGCTGCAAACAAGTCTCCACGAGGACGGCCTGGTCGTCCGGCATAAACATACAGGCGACTCCATAAATATCCCCTTTCAACCCACTGGCGACCTCTGCACCGTCACCGTCTGGGACGACACCTGCCAGGCCCAATATGTATCTCCCCTGGCCGACCAATGGTTTTCACGCGTACTGAGCATACCCTGCCGGCTGGTATACATGCCGGAAAGCACCCGGCGCAAGGTAGACCCCAACTACGCCCACGGTGATGAGATCACCAGCTTTTCCGATGGATTTCCCCTGCTCATGATCGGGCAGGCGTCCCTGGATGACCTCAACAGCAGACTCTCCGAGCCACTGACCATGGAACGTTTCCGTCCAAATGTAGTCTTTACAGGAGGTACCCCCTTCCAGGAGGATGAAATGGCGGAGTTTACCATTGCGGACATCCTATTTTATGGGGTAAAACCCTGCGCCCGGTGTGTCATCACGACTATCGACCTGCTCACGGGGGAAAAAGGAAAAGAGCCGCTGCGAACGCTTAGCACCTATCGCAGGGACAATAATAAGCTCTACTTTGGGCAGAACCTTTTGTACGATCGCCAAGGTCAGGTGACCGTAGGTGATACCATACGTATTTTATCGGCGCGATAAATATACTCTGTCAGTGCGAATCCGAACGCAATATCAAAGATCATAATGGGTATGGCATAGCGCAGCACCATGGGGGCAGAGACAATGATAAAAAGGAAATTGAGCCCCCAAAAACATCCGGCAAGCGTCACTGACCGTACAATTGTAGAGCTTGCACACCGATGGTGCTTTAGGAAAAAAAAGCCGGCAGTGTTTATCACCATGAGCAGATTGAACAATAGCACAACCATGGGAAATACCCTGATGGGGAAAATGCGCTTTGGGGTACAGGACAACCTTGTCGAGGAATAACCAAACCAATCCTTTATCTCCTTATTGACAGGGTAACCGCCACGGGCGAAAGTGCTTGTAAAGTCTGTATCGGAGACGATAAACCAGTCTACCCCCTGAGTCACATAATAAAGTGCAAATGCAAGAGGGTGCTTTTTGATAAGATAGCCTCCATAATCTTTGTACAAGCCTCCAACAGACGCCCACTTTATAAACTCCGAAGTACTGGAATCATTCGCAAACCGCTGTGACATATAGATTCTCAAAGGACTCGGGTCCTTCCACATATAAAAAGTTCGTAATTTCCTATCCTCGATTGGCCCTGCGGCATAGAGCAGGTCAAGCTGATGCAATACCACCTGGTGCAGCGCCTGGAACCTGGGCGCCGGATGGTCCGCCGCCCTGTCAGTCACATGGCCGTACATGATCAGCGCATTTGCCGCCAACTGCCAGCCCGAAAAAGGCGAAAATTCAGGCTGTCCTATAAGTCTGCGATGCCGACCTTGCGTGTATAAGACAAATCCTGCGAAAAGCACACATCCCAGCACTAGCCCCAGCAACTTCACCCGCCAGCCAAGCCGGGAAAAAAGGATCACCGGCACAGTGATCATAGGGTAAAAAATAGCATAGTACCTGATCGTAAAGAGCAGGAACAGCAGGATCACCATGATGTAAACATGTATGGATTTAGGTCTGTTGAGAAACCACATTGTAACCGTAAACCAAATCACTGTCAGCGCAACAAATATTCCGTCACTTAGAATATAATTACTGAGACATACGATAAGAGGGTTTAGCGCCAGGAAGTTGAGTATCAATACTTTGACAAGCGCCCCGGGTCGTAAAAAATAGAGGCACGTGAAATAAAAATAAAGAATAGATATTTCCACTAGGACATATTGGGTTCCCACGACTGCCAGATCCCCGGTGGAAAAAAAATGGACGAGTCTCAAGAACCTGGAATAACCGATGGGCCAGATATAAACACCAAGATCTTCCACCGCGGCATGCATGTACGATAGGGAGTCGGGCTCAAAGATGGCATGGGGGTACCATATCTTCACCAATATGAACTGAAGGATCAGCACAACAACTGCCGGCCATAGCAACCACCGATGTTGCCGAAAAACGAAGTCTCTAAAGCTGCCCGGAAAGACCATTTTTTGGGAATGACCCTGTCAAGTTATCAGGAAAAAATATTCCGGATAACAAGATCTATATTCCAATCAGCAGCGATCACCCCCTTACAAAAGCAGCCACCAGCAATTGCAGAAAAAGGTAATAAGCCAGGATAAGCAGCAGGTTGATAAGTATGGTTTTCTTCATAGAAGACGGATTTGACGGAAAAAATAGGATAAGGTCCTTTCTTGTGTATCTATTATACCAATACTAAAATAATACCAATCAAAGGTTATTCACATAGGAATTATACCTATCCGGCATGAAAAAATGCTCCGTGAAAACGACAGGATAAATTCACTAATATATTTCAGCTTGATCCGGACAATTTACCGGGAATTTTTCCATATTCGCCTGCTTTAATCTTCTATTAATACCTAATAGACAACCGCGCATAGCTTTTGTATGTACCTATGAAATCAAACAAACCTCCTGGCTATGACGATCAGCGGATTTACCATGGTGCGTAATGGCACCAAGTACTATTACCCTATCAAACAGGCTATCTCCTCCATCCTTCCCCTCGTCGACGAATTTGTAGTGGCCCTTGGCGCCAGTGATGAGGATGATCGCACTTTCGAAGAGATTCAAAGCATCGGCTCCGACAAGATACGTATCATCCACACGGTGTGGGACCTCGAAAAATATCCACGGGGTATGGAACATGCGCATCAAACGGATATTGCAAAGGCAGCCTGTAAGGGAGATTGGCTGTTCTATGTGCAGAGCGATGAAGTGGTACACGAGGACGATCTTCCCCGTATCCGTCAGCGTTGTGAAGAATTGTTGCATGATACATCCGTCGAGGGGCTGTTGTTTAAATACAGACATTTCTGGGGCGACTATGACCATTATGTCACGTCTCACGCCTGGTATGCCAACGAGATACGCATCATCCGAAACGATCCTGATATCCATTCCTGGGAGTCGGCCCAATCCTTTCGTCGCATCCCGAACTTTGACGGCATCCACTATCGAGAAAAGAATGGGACATTTAAACTAAAAGTCGCCCGTGTGGATGCCTACATCAATCACTATGGCTGGGTACGCCCACCCAGATACATGCAAAACAAACGCAAGGCCATGGAAGTGATCCACCGGGGACATGATGTCGCGGAAGCGCAGTTCAAACAGGAAAAGGCGGAATTCGATTTTGGGGACCTTACCCTGCTCACCGTATTTAAAGGCCCCCACCCTGCCGTCATGGAGGAACGTATCCGTCTTTTTAATTGGAGCGATCAACTGGAGCAACAATATGATCGCATGCAAATAGCCCGTAAGAATGGGAAGCCCGTCCACAAGCATAAACATGAAAGGATGAAGTATAGATTACTAACCTTTATTGAGCAAAATCTGCTTGGCGGAAGACAGATCTTTTGCTTCCGGAACTATAGGTTAAAATAATTTTTTTAAATATATAAAAGAACATATCTTTAGTTCTGCATATATACTGACACCTTTTGTCAGGCTATTCTTCCTTTCATACTATTCCATCTCTTGAAGACCCAACCATAGTGAGGTTTCCGTGTTTCTGTTTGAAATTCTAAAAATTTCAAACCCCTAAAAAAATTAGTATTGAAACCTTATCACCAACCTGTCTTATCCTTGCATTCCACCCAGCTTTACCGCCTATTTAACAAATTCAATTTAGCGTAACCTGTCGGTTAACCTTTTCTTATGCAAAAATCGATTTGCCTGATATTGGTATTGCTAGCGCTGAGAGGATATTCACAACGTGAACGTATATACGTAGATATAGACAAATATACCGCCAGGCCCAACGATACTCTTTGGATAAAAGCGTTTGTTTTTAAAGGGATGTACCCCAGTCGTCTTTCCACCAATCTCTATGTGCGGCTATATGACGAAAAAGCCTGTATGCTCCGCCAATATATCTTCCCTGTCATGCACGGTCAAAGCATCGGGCAGTTGATCATCCCGGACTCGATACCGACTGCGAATTATTATCTGGTGGCATTCACCCGGCAGACGCTGAATTTTGACTCGACAAACTTTTTTACCCTGCCTGTATTGGTCTATAACAAGGATCTACCTCGGTCCATCCATCCAAAACGACAGGCCCCGGCTCCTCTGTCTGCTGCCTTTGGTAATATAAAGGGTATTACCTGGGTCACTCATTTTAAAGCCGGTGAATTATTCAGTATGCTGCGGCTCGACTCCGGCTACACCCCAGGGAAGCTGAGATTGATCATGCCGGATATGAATGATACGACATTTTCGGCTGAAATAAGTTTGAGTGTCCGGGACAATAGCAAGTATATTTCATTTCCCGCTGACACTTCAAAAGATCATGCGCGATTGCTCCTTTATGAAGATAGTACGTTGCTGGGCAGTCAGTTTATTCCTTTCCGGCATGAAAAATCCGACGTAAAGCTTTTCACCGACACACTGGACAAAACTCCATACGGGTATAATTCCTGGCGAGTGGTTTTGCCGGACTCCGTCGACTTTTTTACTTCCATTACCGTGACGGATGCAGACAGGTCGAGCTCCTCTCCTATCTCTATCTTCCATCTGCAGGATGCCTACACAGACAATCTTTTCTCACCCGTACCACCGGCGGATACCTCCTATATCACCTATTCGGGAATAGCCAGCAGACAGTCCGGCAGGGTGATCAGGGACGCCCTATCGAGGGAATTGACGATCACAGGTTATCGCGACAGCAATTTTGTATTTCTCCAAACGGTCGATGTCGATGCCAAAGGACGGTTCAGGATAGATTCGCTTTTATTTTTTGGTAACATGGATTTGCAGTTCCAGATCAACAAACAAAACGACCGTAGAAATAAGGATGTCGGGCTTGAATTAACAAGATACATTCCTTCTGCCCACATAGACACAAGCGCTTTTCTGACGGATTGGACAGATGATACAAAGCATCTTCCCCCCAACGATACGGCGTTCACCTCTTCAGAACAACAGGCAAACGAGCTATCCAGGCTAAAAACCCTGAAGCCTGTAGTGGTCAGAGGCTGGAAGAATCCACGGGATGGACTGGATGCAAAATACACTACGGGCTTTTTCTCGGAGCCGGCGCAATACTATTATGATCTGACAAAGTATACCAGTGATTACAACAGGGACATATATCTCTTCTTCAATGCCCAGGGTTCCAGGATTCGTTATGATATATTGTCGGACGAATTTAAGGACCTTTTAGGGCATCCCCTGCATTTCTTTGTAGACGAAATAGAAAGGGGCCCCGAATTCCTCCGGTTGTTGGATTTTGAAAAACTGGCCTACATCAAGGTATTGGAGAGCGACTTCCTGTCAGTTGGACCTCCTTTGACAACGAAGGTACAAGTAGGACCACTCAGCTACCTGGATCAAAAGACCGCAATAAATGTATGTATTTATTCCAGAAAAGGCACTGATTTCAGAACGATGCGGGGGGGAATGAACAAATTGACAATAAAAGGATACGATCCTATTCTCCCCTTTCACCCCGATAGGATTACCTTGTTTTGCGATAGATTAAAGTCAGGCCATCAATTTCACATCAGCTTTAACAACAATGATACGGCGAGGCGATTTCGCCTAAAACTGGAGGGCGCCAGCTATTCCGGAAAGATAGTGCATTTTGAGACGGTCATTGAATGATCGCAGCTAAAAGTCGCAGCTATATTCTACTAAATCCCCTTGCCCGGAGAGTTTAAGGCTATCCCAAACAAAAAGCTTGCTTAACAGTATCTCCTGGTCGCACATACGGTAAATTTGTTCCTGGTTGCCGGCTGTCTTGAGAAAAAGGTAAATATCGCTGCTGCTATTGCGCTGCCTCGACTGTAGTAAAAGTACAGATGTCAGGTACACGGGTGCTTTTAACCAGTAGACGCTTATTATGTTCTTTTGAGATAGATGCTGTAGCAATGCTGAAGCAATTTCTGATGGCCCTGTCTGCACCGTGGGGCCGTTCAGTAATGCAAGCACGAAAGAAATATCTGAGTCATTGGTAAACAAATAATTAGCTATTTCTTCTCTTAGCCCTTTCCAGAATAAAATACAGGTTTGCTCCAGGGGAAAGTTGAATCGGAAGCGTTTTGTTTCTATCCCATTTTGCAGGGAAGAAAAAAGCTCCCGGATCAAAAAGTCCTTAATAGGGACTTTCTTATCCCCTAGTTTTAGCTCGATGGTAATTTCTCTTGCGGTAAAGACCGTAATTACATCTGCCGCCGCGATCTTATGTGTCAATTCATCATATAGGTCATCTTCTTTCCGAGCCCCCATCCTATCCCTTTGCGGCACATTTTTTTCTTTTAGATCGTCTACGATCTGATGGAACACCGGCACAACGTCAAAGTTTAAGACCCGGCTCTTCTCCTCCAGCAGTATTTCGAGGGATCTGCTGAATTCCAGGGATACACAACGCCTGGAATGTTCCGAAAAAAGCTGGGACACCAATGTCTTTGTTCTGCTAAAGGCCTTTTGGTAGCCGTCCCGGTTATTGGGATCAAAATAATAGTCGGACGAGGGATGGGTGAGCAGCCCGGTAACAAAATCTACCTGGTTCTTAAACAGGGGGCCATCTCCAAATTCATCTCTGAAAAGGAGGGAAAATGCGTCTCGTTGAGGCATGGTCTTTACATTATGGTCGGCGACAGCCAGGTTAAAAGTGAAAAAAATTAAAAAAAGTACGCTTAATTAACTTGAATAGTACTTACAACCAAACTAAGTGTTTTAATTAGAAACACGCTTATCCTATATTAAAGGTATACTCCCGGTAAATTTTTTTTATGAAACTATGTCTAACCATTCTTTTTCTCCTGCTTTGTTCTTCCTTTGAGCCGTCACAGAGTGAGGTTTCTCTGGACGATTGGAAAAAGGCCGTAGTAAACATCGAAACCGAAAGCTCCAAGTACCCCCAGCACGTGACAGACTCTGTTCTTACATCTTTAAAGGGCGCTAACCTCCGTCAGACGTACGTGGATTCTCTCAAAAGGGAGTACCAGTCTTCCGTCTTATGGACGGGCACAGCCATATATGCTGTCTATAAAGGTAGAACCTACCTGATCACAGCGAGACACGTTTTGTTCGATCCTGTGTCGATGGATGAGCTGGATCATAAGATCCGTCATCAGCAACAGTCTAAATTGACAAAACCGGAGGCCATTTATCCCAGGGTTTCCATTCGAACTCCTTTTGAATATTTTCGGAGAGTAAATCATTGTAATGATTTTTCGGTATTGAACTATAATTACGTTCCCCCGGGGCCCAAACCCTATTATTTCACGATGGACAGTTCTGTCAATGACGGTATCGGTATCGTTTCATTACAGGCCGGTGGATACAGGATGATGGATACTTTACTGCATCTCAATGGTTATGAACCCATCCCTCTGGAGAAAGTGTGCTCTTACGGCGCCATCGAAGACACAGACCCCATCGTAAACATCAGCTATCCCGAAGTAGTATCCGTTGTCAAAAGGGTCTTATTCCCGAGCGAAATTAAGATGCATCAGTCGGGAGACGTTGTAGTGCCCTTCACGATGGAAGGAAAAATAACCATGTACAATCCCTCTTTGTCTTATTTCTATGCCGATATTACAACAAGCCCGGGCAGCAGCGGCAGTCCCATTATTAAAAATGGAAAACTTATCGGCCTGGTTTCCGGCGCCAATAAATATGGTATACTGGATGGCAAGAACATAAAGGATCCCAATCTATATAGTGTGGGTCACTTTGTCTTGATCGTCAGCACCAGTTCGCTTTGTCAGTACTTGGATAGGTTCAGACATGAGGAAGATCAGCTGGCTGAACAGGAAAAGGCACAGGAAGAAAAAATAAAAAAGACAACTAGTAGGGCGAACTTTTCTTCCTACGCAGCTCGGCCAGCAGCGGCTCTGCAGTTTTGGAATTAAAGCAAGGCAGGTTGTGTAAGGGACTTTTTAGATATGCCGAGTCGGTTGCGCCGCCTCTCAAAAAGTCAAAGCCGGGTTCCTGAAAGACAGTTCTGGCTATGTGTGCCGAGTCTGCAGTCACCCGCTCAAACGAGGCGTTGAAGGGAACTACTTTTGTTTGGGAAAAAAGAGTGGAGTATGCGAACAGGAGGGGTGTCAAGTAGGCTATTCTTTTCACGGTTGACAAATTTTAGCATTAACAAAATACAAGTTTTCTCCGAGGAACCAATCACCCTGCCTCGGATTTTTTTATCCTATGCAATAAGTGTTCCCTGTGAGAAAATAATTAAGGTGTACAATAGTACTTTTAGGTTCGCTCCGTGTTGCCGGAACGATTATTTCAACTCCAGCGCGACAAGAGACTTGGGTGGCATTGTCACCACCAGTTGCCCGCCTTCCTTTCTCGCCCCTGTAAAAGGTACGATGTGGACCTTATCCGGCTGTTGAAAAGTATTTATATCATTGACCTTGGGGGAAGTAAGCAGCTGCCCTTCTATACTTTTGGATGGCAGGCCTTGCAAAGAGGTGCGGACGGTGAGGCTTTTGTTTGCATCCAGGTTGACAAGACTGATATGTACGGAGCCAAGCGAATCCCGGGAAGCCGACACATTAAAGGCCGGAATCCTGCCATCACCATAGGTATAGTCAGGACTATTGAATTTGACAACAAGAGAATGGGCATCCTGGTGGACCTTATACATGTCGAAGACATGATAAGTCGGTGTCAACAGCATCTTATTCCCTTCCGTAAGAATGACGGCCTGCAGCACATTTACTATCTGTGCCAGGTTAGCCATCTTCACCCTGTCCGCGTGGTTGTTAAAGATATTCAGCGTTGTCCCGGCGATCAATGCATCCCGCATACTGTTTTGCTGATAAAGGAATTCCCGCCGGGTGCCGGGCTCTACATCCGTGGAGATACCCCACTCATCCACTACAAGAGCGATCCTTTTCTGGGGATCGTATTTATCGATGATGGCCAGGTGTTTATTGATCAGTTCTTCCATCCGCAGACAGGACGACAAGCCGCGGAAATATTCATACTCGCCAAATTGAGTGGCGGACCCCTGTATCGTATCATTGCCCGCGCCGCAGTAGTAATGCAACCCGATACCCCAGGTATTGCGCAGGGTGATATTTCGCATGACGCCTTCTGTCCAGTTGTAGTCGTCGGCATTGGCGCCGCTAGCGATAAGCTTCATCTGCTGACCGTTGAAACGTCTGCTTGAAAATCTGCTGTAGCATCTGTACAGCATGGCATAGTACTCCGGTGTCATATAGCCGCCGCAACCCCAGCTCTCATTTCCGACCCCCCAAAAAGTGACATTCCAGGGGTCCTTCCGTCCATTCTGTCTCCGGAGGTCGGTAAGGGTACTCTCACCCGGATAGTTGAGATACTCCAGCCAGCTTTCCATTTCTTCAGGAGTGCCAGTGCCGACGTTGCCGGCAAAATAGGGTTCGCATCCCAAAAGATTGCACAGCTCCATGAACTCATGGGTGCCAAAGCTGTTGTTCTCGGTAACCATGCCCCATTGGGTATTTACTGTCTTTTTCCGTTGAGCCTTTGGCCCGATGCCATCCCGCCAGTGATATTGATCGGCAAAACACCCACCGGGCCATCTCAACAAGGGGACTTTTATTTTCCTCAACGCCTCTACCACGTCCATCCTGATCTTGCCGTCCCGTACAAAGCCGTCATAGATACAGCGACCCAGGTGCTCGGCGAAATGACCGTAAATGTATCGGCTGATCTGCGGGCCGGATGTGTCAGAGATGAGCAGATCTACCGTACTTTGTGCAAAAAGTGTTGTAGATACAAGGGATAGAGCTAGCATTAAGGTGGATGGCTTCATACAATTGCACCTCTTTTTTTGGCGCCCCCATATAACACTTTTTCCCTGGAATAGTGGGGCTCGGCATCCATGTTAGTACTGATAAATTCCATAAACAGGAGTGCAAAAGCAAATTCCAGGATCATCAGGAATAGCTGATGACGCAGCACGATGGCCCCGGCTGTTATTTTGAAAAAAAGATCGCTTAGCCAGAAGATGGCCACGGCAAATACCATAAAAGCATTTACGCGGGACATCCTTTTAAAGCCCCGGAAAAGTATAAATCCTGACAGGCCTATGACAAAGGCCAAATGGGTCAGCCCCAGCAGTATAGGATAAGGGGAGAGGATGGCTGTCCGCAGGTTGATATACGCCGCCGGTACGGCCAGGGTCTTTAGACCAAACCACTGCCGGGCTTCCAGACCCAGCCCATCCGTCCGTAGGTAGTATGGGCTAAGGGATGAAAATACCTCCGTAGGGGTAATAGCATATCGCATGGCATTGGGTACGATAAAATACCGGACAAAGTTCCAGGGATATTTTCGCACAAGATAGGAGCCATACTCCCCATAATAGGGGGCAATGAGTCCCCATTTTTTAAAGTTTTGGAAGATAGTGTCGACGCCATATTGCGCATACATATACTGCACCAGGGGCGATTCGTTGTAACCTCCATAAAACCCACCGGAGGAAGGAGAATTCGCCAGGTCATCCACCACTCGTACAGAGTAAAAATAGTTCCGCACCATTTTATCGACCTGGGCAAACCTGGCGGGTACAGCGTCATTATTTTGCTGACAAACATGTCCATACATATACAATGCGTTATTGGCCATTTTCCAGCCGCCAAATGCCGAAAATTGCCGGACGCCGCTGAGCTTATCCATTTCGAAACGGGTGTATTGGACAAAAGCCCCGATGAAAAGGAATTGCAGGACAATAGCCGCCATTTTAAGCCAGGGCCGCATACGGGTGAACAATAAGACGAGGGTTGCTACAAAGGGATAATACAGGGCATTATAACGGACGGAAAATACCAGCAGCAACAATACCGCATGGACAACGATCATATATTTTCTGGGGCGGGCGACCATCCACATCAGTTGGGTACACCAGGCGATGCTCAGGGTGGTAAAGAGGGTGTCCGACATGATAAAATTGCTACAGTACAGGAACAGGGGGTTTACAAACAGAAATAGGAATAGGAGGATCTTTACCCACCGTGCGGGCTGGAAAAAATACAGCAGGGTAAAGAAAAATAATAAACAAGCCCCTTCCAGCAATAGATATTGCAGCCATACCAGTAAGGTAGTCGACCTCGAAAAAAAACTAAAGACGGCCAGGAACCAGGAATATCCGATGGGAAAAGAGTTGGTTCCAAGCCCCTCGGCCAGGGGGCGGATGTAGACATAGCTGTCCATCACCATATTGGGATGAGGGTAAAGGAGCTTGAAAAGAAAGAATAGGGCTATGCTAATGGAGATCCCGGCCAGAAAATAGGTCCGGTGATCCCGCCGGCGCCAAACGAATTGTATAATAGGATGGGGCATAACATATATTTTTTGTTCATGGATGGTGAGCCGGAGTCGCCTGTCTGTCAAGACTTTTATAAGTATACCCGATAAAGTACAGACCGAAGGCCATTTCCAGTATCATCATAAATATCTCGTATCGGAGCACGACGGCCGCCGAAAGGAGGCTAAAACAAAGATCGCAGCCCCACAGTGCAGTGATAAGGATAAGGCCATCTTTTACAGGATTTACCAGGCGTCTGAATCCTCCGGAGCTTAGGAATCCCAGCAGTCCGATGATAAATGCCAAATGGACGGCCGCCGAGATCTTCGGATATAGGTATAGAATGTCCTTGCTGACCGAGATGGACCGCTTTGAGAAGGACATACCGTCCATAGAAAGACAAGCGCGTACATATACGCCTCCATAGGCTTCCACCCATTGGAAGGGCATTTCAGAACCAAAGATCTCGCCGGGTGGGTTGATCCAGCGGATCATATTGGGCCAGAGAAAATATTGCGCAAAAGCCAGGGGGTATTTTCCAATGAGGTAAGCGCCATAGGATTGGAAGAAAGGCGCCACCGCCAGCCAGTGCCGGGAATTCAAAAAAGGCCAGTAATAGGCCCGGCCGGACTGCCGGAACATGTATTGCACCAGCGGGGATTCGCCGGCAAACATAAAAAAGCTGCCGGAAGTATAGTCCGGCGTCAGAATATCCCCTTTTTCCTGGTAGTCGACAAAATAACGCCGTACCATACTATCCAGGGTCCTGAACTTTTCGGGGACTGGCTGGGGATGATCACTGAATACATGTGCATACATATACAAGGCATCGTTGGCCATTTTCCAGCCGCCAAATGCAGAGAATTGTTGCTCACCTCCACTGTCCGCGGCACGGTGTCTGGTATAAAAGATAAAGGATGCCACCAGCGCCAGTGGAAGGACGATACCAGCCAGCTTATAGATCCGACGTTGACGGCTGATAAAGAAGGCCAGGGCGCCTATAAAGGGGTAATAAAGCGCGTTGTATCGTATGGTAAACGCTAAGATCAGCAGCAAGGCATGGGACACGATCATCCATGGCCGGGGCCGGTATACCACCCACAGCAATTGGGTGATCCAGAGCAGGCTCAATGAAATAAAAAGTGCATCGGACAGCACATAATTACAGCAATAAAACAACAAAGGGTTGGCAAAAAGCAGGGCGAATAGAAGACAGCTTATCCATTTTCCGGGGAGGAAGAATAGTCGCCAGGTAAAAAAGAAGATCAGCAGGGACAGCTGTAGAAAAATAAATTGAAGGGTCACCAGCCCACCAGGCGAATGGGAGAAAAGATTGTAAAGTCGAAGAAATTTGGAATAACCAATGGGCCAGGCATTGGTGTCCAATCTGAGGACAGCCGCCTTGATATAGTAGTAAGAGTCCAGTACAAGGTTAGGGGAAGGGTAAAAGTATTTGAAGAGGGGCCAGAGTGTACAGGTAAGGGCCAGGGCAATCCACAAAAACCCACGATTACCCCGGTCAGTCCATATAAATTTTACGAGGATCATACCCTACCTTTTGATAAATCTAGGTCCCTGGTATGATCCTCGCAGGTTAAAATCCTATCCCGGTGGGAGAATTCCGCCTGTTATTATTTTGGCATATCGAAGATGGCCGGATCGATGTCTTTATTCACCTCCACTTTTTTGTTGACGATGTTCAGCGTCACCTGGGGCAGGATCACTTGTTGCGTGTACGCCAGTGTATAGCCAGCATCCGTCTTTTTATAGTCGGAAAAGGCGGCGGTGGTTTCTATCTGTTGTCCCCCCATACTCAACTTGCTCACGGCCTTGTTGATAAGATAGGTCTTCTGGTCGATGTAGTACGTCATATCTATACCTCCGTCGGCCGTAAGCTTGACCTTGTAACCCGAGCTGTCTTTACCGATCAGCTCCGCCTTATAACCTTTGGCTGCGTAATCCATCAGGGGTCCGCCAATGTGCAGCTGGAGCTGATAGTTCTTTAACTGGTCGCCGGGGATCGCCTGGGCTGTGGTTGCTCCGGCCATGGGGTTGATGGCCCAGCCACCCTTGTCGGTGACGCATTGGACGATCTTGGTGCCGTTGAAATCCAGCTCATTTTTATAGCCCTTGCCGTTGAGGATATAGGTGGTGGAAGGAGCTTCATTACCCATAAATTCTACGGTGCTTTCCACATAGATCGACTTGATCGAGTTGAGTACGGTCTTTCCCCCCAGCGCTTCGATATGCTTGCTGACGATTTCATCGACGTTCTGAGCCTGTGTTGTTACTATGCTAAGCGTTGCCGACAGCAGCAAAGCCCCTTTGATCAGTGTTTTCATTTAGTGCTTTTTTAAAAAATATATTTAATACCAGACAAACATATATATAATTTCTTGCTATAGTATTACCTTTCATAAAATTCTACCTGACACCTGCCTGACGGGGTTCCTGGCCCTGCTGGCGGCAGTGTGCTAAAAAAAGTCCTTCTTCGTATATCCCACACAGAAAGAATCGTCATTTTTAGCAAAATATTCCCGATTGGATAGTATAAAGTTACGCTTGGAATAGGCAAGATTATAAATCTCGTCCGATCTTTGTAGAACATCTGTAGAATATTAACATAATTTAAAATTCGGATCTCGCAATTAAACCTTATTCCTATGCAGAAAGAGATCTTTCACCGGCTGAGCAGGATCGACCAGCTCATCCGGATAAAAGGGACGGGTACACCCTCGGAACTGGCCGATAAGATCGGCATCTCCGAGCGCAGTACATACGAATACATAAAACTCATGAAGGATTTTGGGGCCCCCGTCCTCTACTCCCGACAGCGAAAGAGTTATTACTACAAGCAAGAAGGCAGGTTTCTGATTAGCTTTTTAATTGACTGACCACATGGCGGGCAGTCGTGCTAAAATTTTGTATCAAACACCCTTATCCTAAAGGCTAATGGTCTTCTCATTCAACCAACAAGAATACAGGTTAACCCGGGACATCCCCGCAGAACTGACCCGGTACCAGTTACCAGGCAGCAGCGCCTCTGCTCTCGCTAACGAATACCTGAAATTACTTGTCCAGGAATTACCTGCCGAAAGCTCCAAAGCATTTTATTCAGTATACCTCGTAGACAAAAAGTCGAATTTCCGTCTGAAAGATGATGCGCCTTTTCTCCGCGCCTATCTGGCGCTGCAGCAAGACCGCCAGCTGGACATCGCGGGACTGGGGAAAATTGTGATCAAGGAAGGACAGTTCAACCTTCTTTTTACCCCCTCTACCGACCTTCTTAGCCATCATGATAACGTGCCCGAGTATCTTACACTGGACATCCAGTACGATATGGCTCTCCTGGAAGAATGGGAACCTTATTTCCCCTTGTTAGCCAATTTTCTTAACCATGTGAGGGCTGGGGAGCCGGCCACGCTCCTCCCCCGTCCCGAATGGGCGACCAAAGAGATACAGGACCTTATCCATCGCATGCTGCATGTCCCCCTGGAAGAGGCCGCTCAACGCAAACATTTTACTTTATTGGTAAATACCCTCCTTTTTCACCTCCTATACCAAGCCGTCCAACAACAGCCTGCCAGCAATTACAACTATTACGAAGTGGACAGTATCCAGGCCGCCCGGGATATGATTCGGAAGAACATCCGCTATCACTTTGTCATACGTGAAATTGCACAGAAAGTGGGGATGAACGAGTTCAAGCTAAAGAATGGCTTTCGTGAACTCTTTGGCAACGGCGTTTACGAATATCTCCGTAGCGAGCGGATGCAGACGGCCAGGCAACTCCTTGCCGACTCCGGCAAAAGCATAAAAGAAATCGCATCTATGACAGGCTATCGCAGCGTCAACAGCTTTATCAAGGCCTTTAAGAAAATGTATGGGGTAACACCGGGTGATTTTAGGAAGAGAGCTTGAGCGTTCATACTTCTACCAGGGCCATTCTTTATTCCGGGTGGATCATATAGGTAATAGAGCTTTGTTATATGAGTCCCGTCAGCCCCTATCTATTACTTCCAATTATTGTCATTGCCTTGCTGACTATGGCAGGGATGTCGCGGCTATTGGATATCCGTCCCGCAACAGGGCGTTATTCCACTATTGACGGACTTAGAGGGTACCTGGCTTTCTTTGTATTCCTGCATCATTCCTGTATCTGGTATTTTTACACCCATGGTTATGGCTGGGGCCGGCCGCCTTCCTGGCTCTTTGATCAGTTCGGGCCCACCAGCGTCTGTGTCTTTTTTATAATCACTGCTTTTTTGTTCTTCGACAAGCTTTTGCAGGCCCGGGGCACGAATATAGACTGGCTAAAACTATATGTAGGCAGGTTTTTGAGGATCGTACCGCTCTACCTTTTTGTCATATTATTGTTATTCCTGATCGTAGGTATTTTGACAGGGTTCCGACTACAGACGCCTGCCGGTGATTTGTTATGGGGTATGCTCAAATGGCTGGCGTTTATCCAGACCAACCTCAATGGTGTGATACCCACTTCTCGTATCGTCGCAGGCGTGGTGTGGAGTCTGGCCTTTGAATGGCTGTTCTATTGTACTTTGCCCTTTCTGGGGCTACCCTTGAGAATACGCACCTCTCTCCTTGTTTTGATACCTGCGCTTACCGGCATGCTGATATGTATCCTGATGATCGATGAGTTCTATCCTTCCGGAGGGGTACGGCGGGCATGGCCTTTTCTGGGCGGGATCATCGCCGCCTGTCTCAACAGGGTTAAGTGGGTTAGAAAGATTGCACCGCACTCGATAGTGTCGGTGATTATTGTCATTGCGCTCGTGCTGATAGTAGAACTCTTTCCCACCGTATATGAGCTGCTCCCTCTGTCCATAATGACCCTGGCATTTACAGCGATTTCGGCCGGCAATAACCTTTTTGGTATATTGACCCAACCCTTGTCCCTTGTGTTCGGACAAATATCTTATAGCATTTATCTCCTTCATGGCATGGTACTGTATATCACCTTCACCTGGATACTGGGGTATAATGACGCAGGACGGCTTTCTCCTATTGGGCATTGGGGTGTCATTGCTTTATGTGGTGTCGGAGTGGTGATGGTGAGCAGCGTGACTTACCGGCTGATAGAGCGCCCGGCGATGGCTGCTGTTCCCGGGTCAACCGAAATGCTAAGAAAAAAAATATTTCCATCAGGACAGTTTGCCAAGCCCCTCGGATAATCTTTAGATAGCATATTTGTATGTAAAATCCACCTATCGTAAAACATCCTATTAAAGCTCCGGTTAATAGCATGGCATGATACATATATACCATTAAACCATTATCGCTATGCCTCGAAAATTAACTAGTGATCCTGTAAGGATCGTAAAAAATCTTCGTCTGAGCCTTACTGACCTCCGTTGTATCGACGCTGCACTGCACTATATAGACACTCATTATCCGGACAAAATTTCTGCCGACGCGCTATCCATGGAAGTAGGGTTAAGCAAGGACAAATTACAGGCAGGGCTGCAGTGCCGTACTGGAAAGACCCTGCATAAATACCTGCAGGAAGTGAGGCTGGCAAAGGCCAGGGATTTGCTGGCCAATACCAACGACCCTTTGAAATCCGTGGCTGATGCGGCCGGCTTTGTCAATGAGAGCCATTTTTGCAAGGTATTCAAGAAAATGCATTTTGTGAGCCCGGTGCAGTACCGGTACCAGCAGGTGGTGTGATGGAATTCGGTAAAAGGAACAAAGTTGGGATTGGAATGAATATAAAAGCATATTAATTTACACCCGGGACAGCCTCATTATATCTCAACATCTGTGTATAGGCTAAGGCTGCCTGATCATTAGCAATCCCATATAGTCGGCCCGGCTTCGGACTTCCTGTCTACAGGCGGTACGAGCCGGGTCGATCATTTTTTGCCGGCCTGGCTGTGGTGCATGAACCTATAGGACAGACTAAACAGCCAGTATCTTCCGATGACATTATAGGTATTTTGGGTCACGGTGTTCGAATTGATATCACGGGTGATACCAGCGTTCCTATTCAGAATATCGCTGATCTGCCAACGGACACCGAGCCTGTTGCTAAAGAAATTCTTGCTGACAAAAGCATTCCAGATAAATACTGAATTATTTTTATCCATGCTACTGACCTTTTGGCGCCAGGAGTAATCTCCCGAAGTATTGATCTCCATACCATGGAGAAAGTACAGCGATAAAGAGAAATTATCTGTTTCTGTCCAGTAGCGGAAGGCGGCAGCTGGGTTGATGCTGCTATGGGAGGTGAGATAACCTGTCAGGAACTGCACCTGGATATTGTATTTGTCGGGTACATATTTATTGAATCCAAGGCCTGCGCCCGAATTGATGCCGTCATTGTGATCCAGGATGCTGTTCACATAGTTCACATTTCGGGTATAATAACAATAAGGGTTGAAATTGACGTCTAAGGCAAGCTTTTTGATCCTGTAGCTGAAATACGTAAATGCACCGATGGCTCGGGCGCCGTCTACGTTCACTGTCTGGCTGACCTGCCGTCCCAGGCTGTCCGTATAAGTCTTTGTACCAAAAGAATTGGTCATAAAATTTAGTCTGGATCCAAGGTTTATCATGACAGGTCCCACAATACGATAGCTCATCTCTATGCTATGGGAAAAGCTTTGATGCAGGTCCGGATTTCCCAGTGTTATGTGCAGCGGATCATTGTTATTTGTAATGGGTTGCAATTGGGTGATAGAGGGCTGGAGGGAAGCGCCTTTATAATCCAGGGTAAACCCTTTTTTCATGTTGAGATCCCAATTTAGATTGAGGCTTGGGTTTAAATTGGTATACTGATAGCGTATATCCGTGCTTTTAAAAAGATCTCGCTGAGCATTGGTGGTATGCGAAACCCCCAACCCGGTCTGGTATCGCAATTTTTTTAGGTTTCCGTATACGCCAAGCGTAAAAGTCTGTGTAAACAGGGTATTTCGGTATTGATTGCTCAAGCTGTCGATGTAGACATCGTACGTATTATGATCCTTTCCAAAGGTATTGAGCAAACTCTGGCTTTCAATATAGCCAACGCCATAACCCAGGGTAAACCCGCCTCCCCTCCAAAGGGGCGCCCCATATCCAATGTCAGCGTGGAAACCCAGGTCACGGGAATTGATGGCCTTCCGTTGGTCTACAGTGTCGGCGCGGTCGATGCTGCCATCCTTTTTATAAAAGCTGTTGAGGGCGTAGAGCATCCCGTTCGTCGTATTGCCGCGGCTGTTGAACCCTGCGGCAAAGGAGAAAAGACGGCGAGGGTTCTTACGGTCCCGTCTACTCCACATCACGTTGGCGTCAAAAAGGTTATTGCGGACATCCGAGAGGACCTGCCGCCGGCTGCTGTTGACCAGGGTATCGTTAAAACTGCTGCTGCCGGCTGCGTTAAAAGTATTATGTCCCTGCACCTGATTTCCTGAAAATGTCAGCTTCACACTGTTGAGGCTGTCCACCTTTAACTCAAGGTCCGCGGTCAGACTATGCTGGTCCTGATTGTTGAGACTGTGCGCCAGTTGCGTTTGTGTATATATAGAGTCCGGCAGCGTTTGGATGATAATACTACCGGTGGATGGCGCTGTCTGCAGGCGTCCATATTGGTAATTGCCGGATAGGTGGGCGTCGTTTTGACCCCAATGATTGGCATAGTGCGCGCCACCGCCCAGGATCGTGGGTACACCTGTTCCCGCGGACGCGCCCAAGGGATCTGTTGCCGCCTGAAGAGAAACGTTGGCGCCTATCCCTCCAGAGAGGTCATTGGCCCCGCTGGCGCCATCGTTGGCCCCCATGGCGAGGGCAGCCAATTGCTGTCGGTTCCTAAAAGATCCCAGCAGGCCATTGATCTTATAATGCCCGGTGAGATCGTGTCCCACCTGTCCATTGATAAAATACCCCTGTTTGCTGTCTTCTTTAAGCGCAAGATTGATCGTCCTGGTCTTTTGCCCATCCTGGATACCAGTAAATTCCGCCTTTTTGCTCTTTTTATCCAGCACCTGGACCTTCGCAATCATGTCGGCATTGAAATTACGGGTAACGAGGGTAGGATTCCCGTTGAAAAAGTCCTCTCCATCCACCAGCAGTCTTTCGATACGCTGACCATTGACTCTAATGACACCATTGCGATCCACCTGGACCCCAGGGAGACGTTTAAGTAATTCTTCCACGCTGGCATTTGGTTGTAGTCGCAGATGACCCGTATTATATTCCAGCGTATCACCCCGCATATGCGGGTTCACCGTGGTGGGAGTAACAGTGACGGCGGCTAGCAAGTCAGATTTGGGCGGCAAGCTTAGCTTACCAAGTTCTTTTATTTCTCCGCTCAATACCGTTATGAGAAAGGAATATTCGTTATAGGCCGGATGGGTGAATAGTACAATGTATGTTCCTGCCGCGAGATGGTCGAATTGGAAATTGCCATCCTTTTGACTCCGTATAAAAGCCAGCAACGTGGAGTCTTTGCTCAGTAAGGCAGCCACAACATTTGTGCAACTTCTTTTTTGTGTACTATCATACAGATGTCCCTTGATAAGCGCATTGCTTTGCTGTATTTGTGCTTCCTGCCCAAAGGAGGTCATGCATAGGAGCAGCATCATACAAAGCAGATGTGCCGATAGGCAATCCAAAATGGAATAAGGTTTGGCAGCGTCTCTTCCCATGCACGCAGGTTTTTCGAAATGCAGGGAAAGATATCTTATTTGCCCGCAACAATAGTACAGTCGACAATTTACTAAAATACAACTTTTATACCCGGTGGCATTTGACCCTGGAATGCCTTGAGGTTCGCGCGAAGAGCAGACGCTGCCCCTGGGTCCACGGCATAGAAGTCCAGTTCCGTCTCGCCCAAGGGCAATCTATAGCTCGTATACCAGGCCGCTACTTTTGTCCAGCCCTGTATCAGCCAGGGATTATATTTTTTGTCTGCGATCAGCGCGATAGCTGGTTTGTCCCTTTTTAAAAGAAAATTGACGTACTCGACTCTTGTAAATCCGTCAATTCTTGTCTGGGTGATATCCTTATAGACAATACCGGTCATGACATCCAATTTTCTTCCTGTGCTCAGAAAGGAGGCCATGCCCACTTCATCCATTACAACAGTCGCGTCGTTATAATAGGCATGAAGAAATCGGGCAGCTTGATAATTATACTGGTACTCGTGAAGAAACCCATATTCGGTCTCCTGATGAGCTGCCCAGCCGCGGGAAAACAGCGGGTATAATAGAAAAATCATCGTCCAGGCAACGATCCAACGAGCACCTCCCTTCCTTATAGAAATTAAGGGGATGCCTAGTTGTGACATTAAAACAGCCGGCACAACCAGACCACAGGCTATTAGGTAGGCCTCGTACCGATAATAAAGGTTGGCATCTGCAAAAACAAGGTGTAGGACGGTGGCTGTTAATACCGCATAGAGGATATATCGGTAAAGTTTGTTTGTTTTGAGCTTAGAATAATAGTGCCAATAGACCAAGGGCAGTAAGATCAACAACCTCCCAGTCGCCACAGCTCCCCTGGTGGGATAGAGATAAAACAATCTATTTACAATATCCTCTTTGAAAAAGTTACCAATACGCTCCCCATTTAATGGCAGAATGATCGACTTTATCAATATAGAGTTAGGGATAAAATATCCGTCATGGGCCATCGAGTATATTCCAAATAGTATAATAGGCAGTAGACCAGCTGCGACCAATAAAAACGCTGGAATCCATTTTCTTTGAAAAAGAAGTGCTATCCCTGCTATTGCAACCAGGAAGAGCCCCTCATAGCGTATGGCGGTTAATAAAAAGGCATATAGATAGGGACGCCAGTATTTCGAAAGACTGCTTTCAGTAGCATCTTTTTCGAAAGAGAGCCATGTACACAACTCAATAATGAACCAGAAACATAATAGTATTTGCAAGGCATGCTCCATCCCGTTAACCACCATGACATGCAACGGTGTGAGAAAAATTATGGTTAAGGTAATCAAAAGCTGGTAAAATGGAGTTATATTTTGTTTTTGTAACCATCGTTGAAGGGAAATTAAAAAAACGATAGCTATCACCAGGTTGATCACCAAAGGGATAATCGTCTGTGGTCCAAACATCTTAAAACAGGCCGCCAGCAGAATAGGAAATAGAATGGAGGAGGATGTGGACGCAAATTCATGGAGCGAAAGACCCCATATACCATGGTCTGCCAGATTCTTTGCAGTAGCCATCCGGATGTAGGCTTCATCCAGTGGATAGACCACCAAACCATCGCTGAATCGCAACATAGGGATCTCAACAATAGCCAACAGAACAGCCAGAAAAATAAAAGATAGGGGTAATACCCAGTTTTGGGGCAGGTTGATCTTGGGGATTGGCATAGCTATATAGATTAGATAAGGAATAATATTTTTAAATATATCAACCTTCCCTGCAGTCAGCTTTCAGCAGAAAAAGAATCATTCCTTCCCGACAATATTTTATCCCGGCCGAACCCCATTTTCCGAGACACTGATATGTGTTTGCATTGCTTTTGTATATCTTAAATGCCAGGCAACGTCTCGCCAACCTAATTAAAGGTATCCGGTTCATTTCCCAGGAGTAGCCGAAAACCTGTAGAAAAAGCAAGCAATAATAAAAATTAAAAGTTTTGCTACTTTTTATTTAAAAAGTAGCCATTTTATGAAACGTTCTAAAATCTTCCTCGGCATAACAACTTGCCTTCTTGCAGTTGCAGGTGTAGCTGCGACTAAACGATTTGGTCAATCCTTCCAAAGGTGGTATTGTACCATAGGGAATGGTACAGCTCAATTTTGTGTACCAGTCCCAGAAACCTGCGTAACAAAACTTATAGGCTCAAACTTAAAAACCTGTACCGTTAGCTACCTGGTGATAGGAGGATTCCACCACGCTCCTATATATCTTGTAGGTGCATTTACAGTAGGAGATAATGGCTTTTTGCCACTGCCATGTGATGGCCTTACCAATTGCATTAATAGAATATACTACACAAGAAATAATTAATTGGGTAAAATGATACAATAATTTACGGGATGATTGGGTAACATTGTACAGTAACAGTAGCCGAGGTATTGCTTTATGGCACTTTACCACTCGTGTCAAGCTCGTACCCGGGATCCAGTCCTTTTTTTCCTACCGGAACACCCTCCGTCATCCATCTCGGTGCCGCCATTCCCTTCAAGTAATGATTAAAAAATTGTTCAATTCTGTTTGTATAATCCAATGCGTCCTCACCGGGTTGGACAAAATGCTGGCCACGGTCATATTGTAACATCCATACTTTTTTACCACACCTCCGTAAGGCAGAAAAGAACTCCACACCTTGCAACCAGGGCACAAGATTGTCTTGTTTATTGTGCATCATTAGCAGAGGTGTAGTAACCTTGTCCGCGTTTATGATGGGCGAACCCTGAATATAAATGTCAGGTTTTTTCCAAAGACTGGCTCCCATCCGGTATTGCCCTATCTCGAATATGTCCTGGTTGGAACTGCCACCAGGGGCAAAGCCGTTGCAGTCGCTGATCATATCCGATACCCCCGCACCTTCTGCCGCAGCAGCAAATATATTCGTATGGGTGACTACATAATTCGTTTCATAGCCCCCAAAGCTGTGTCCTTGTAGTCCCATCCGGGTACTGTCTATCCAAGGCTGCCTACACATAAACCTTGCCCCGGATACAATGGAGGCCAAAGCGCTTTCACCTGCATATCCGAAACGATAATGTATGTCGGGCACAAATACAACATATCCACGGCTGACAAAATAGGGGATATTGATCTCATCACACGTGGCCCCAGGCTCACGGAACAGGTATAGTTCATCCGAAGGAGCCTGGTAATAATGTACCAGTAAAGGGTATTTTTTGTGTATGTCAAGGTTCTCTGGTTTGAACAGCATTCCCTGGCATAGCTGCCTATCCGGAAGTGGCCAGGTCACCAACTCCGCGGTCAGCCAATTGTATTTCTTTTGCGGCGCCACCTCGGTCACTGGCTGAAAATGTACCAGGTTCTCGGTAAAATAGTAATTAGGAGCTTCTATCGCACTTTCCCGCATAACGAGCCAGGCGTTTGCATCGGCCGCCTTACTTGCAGAAATATAATGATATGGCCCCATCGTCAACATGACAGGCGGCTCATCTTTGCCCAAAAATAGTCGATAATAGCCGCTGTATTTTGTAGCCGTATCAAAAGCCGTCAACAATACCTGTCCATTGGATGGAAGTTCCACTATATCATTGCTTCTGCCTTCATCTGCCAGTCGCAGTCGGATATGATGACGCCGGCCATATCCCTGTGTAAGATTTTGAGCAGTTTCAACCCCTCTCGGGTCGATGCGCCAAATATCCCAATTATCATACAGTAGCATGGCCTTATCACCAGGCAGCCAACCCCTGACCAATAAACCCTCCCCTTTGATCACCCCTTCCGGCGACTTTAATTCTTCAGTGATATTATGGGTTCGACCGCTCTCCATCTCATAACTATAAAAGCTCCCATCTTCTTTATCAATATACAGAAAATAACGGTCCTGTGGCGATAACTGGTACCCACCAACATGAGTCCATTTTTTTTGAGTATTATTAGCATCTCCATGGGATTGACTTTCGTCTTCTAATGAATGTACCCAGGCAACGGACCTGTCTTTCCCTCTCCACCAATCATCATCATCATCTCCATTGCTCAATAATACATGGTCGGTGCGCGCCTGCAGATCGAACGGGTCGCACACGCGTCGTCCGTCCTTATCCAATTGTTGCGCTTTCCCTGTTGCAATGTCGAGCCATCCCAGGCAGACTACTTGAGAGCCTGCATTCTGCAACTGCGCCTCCCCCAATATAGGATCCCGATAACTCCATATATCTACCTGTATACCTGTTGGTGCGGACCTGGCTTGCAATTTACTCGTCAACGAAAAAAACACTCTCTTTCCGTCCCTGCTAAAGACAATCCGTTCGTTGTTCAGCTCGAGACTGCTGTCGATGCCAGGGCTGCCGTTAACCATAAGCGGTTCCGCCCGGGTCATATTTTCCCGGAAATACCATAATCCATACTTGCCCGGCCCAGTTGCCTGGCTCATAAAAACCAGCTGTGTCCCAGCTTCATCAAAAGCGTATTTAAAGATAGCATCTCCCTCCCAGAATCCATTCATTAACCCATTCTCCAGGTTAAACCATTCCCATGTAAAAGACGGATGCCCTCCCCCATACCTTTTCTTTTTTGTGACTAGGACATTCCCCCGAACGCTGAACCAATGATCTGTCACTGAATCTTGCACCCACTTCTTGCCGTCCTTAATGGACCACAGTGTCAGTCTCCTCAGCCCCTGAGCATCTGCAGCCGAAACATAACATAGCCATTCTTTTTCTTTCTTACCCACGATATAGTAATTGCTTGCACAAACGATATACTTAGGTTTGTTGGTTCCCATCTGCATGATAAATAGGCTATCCCGTGAAGTCTGAAAAACCACCTGCGCGTCGTTGTCCACCATATGAAAAGACCTGACACCCGGCAATGACATTTTCCATTTCTTATGTGTAGCCTGCACTACCATTACGGGACCTTTCTCAATTTCAGCAGCCGAGACATCATGATAGACCATATAATTTCCGTCTCTACTGAGATTGGCTTTCCCTACCCGTGACCATTTACCGAAGACGTTGCTGTCTATAACAGGTTTCTGCGAGTAAGCCATTATCATTGATAGGGTCAACAAACACCCTGTCAAAAAAATTCGTGTACCCATAAAATAGGTATTAAATAGTCATTAAGGTTAAATATATGATCTTATGCAGCAACATCGCTGCAGTAAACATTCTTTAATTATCGTTTGCATCCCGTATGACAATCACTGCCATTTCCTTTTCCCCTTTTACAAGATCCAAGCCATTGGCTTGTAACGCCTTCTTTATATCGGATAGATCGGACATGATACAGTCAAGGGTAATATCAACATTGTCAGTGATCCCCGTCTCATCCAAATACACTTCTGTTTGGGGGTCCCGACCAGGGTCATTTCCCCTTATTTCATCCACCAAATAGTTTATTGGACAGTTCCGGATCGTCCACCCCATTTTAAAATATAATTCATGGCAAGAAGTCTTTCCCCCCTTTGAGTGTAGTTTTTCTATTGCGCCAGGTTGAGCTATTATCTTCCAATAAGGGAATTTACGTACCTCGACACTTGCATGAAACCCCAAAAAATTCATAAAGTCTCTTTGCATTGCCGCTTGCATGATTTTTTTTGTATTGCCCAGGGCAGGTCTAATCAGGCTATAGCAATAAAACCTGGAATATCCGAATACAGTGGAATCTTTGATTTGCAGTACAGGACGGTCATAGCATTTTCCATATAACAGGCTGTCCCCGGCCCCCCAGTAACTTGCTCCAAAATATGCATAATTATACAGCCGGAATAATGGGATGCCCAATGCCTGGAATTGGCCCGTTTTGACAGCATTCTTAAAGCCCTCCGGGTCGAAGTAAGGGTTTCCTGGTTGCCAGATTGACAACAACGATCTGTATAAAAATGTCGAGTCATTCCCACCGTTGCCATTGACTAAAAAGGGTTTTCTTTGATTGAAGGGGGCATGTAAGATCGTGTCTACAACAGTAGTGTAATCCTTCATTCGTCTGTAAGTTTGTTCCAACCTCGGGTTCCCTCCTTCGAGGAACTCCCGCACCTGGCCTGTGTCTATCCCGACAACGATTGACCTTACAATGCCTTTCTCGTCGATAACTATCGTATGAGGCATCAAACCTAGATCCAGGCGTTGGGCAAGCGCTGAATCGAAGGCACAGGGGAACCTGAGTTGTTGCTTTTCCCTGAATTTAGCAAACAGGGGCTGTATCTTATTCTCTGGGTCCTGAACTCCTACCATCATCACTTGTAGTTGCCGCCCAAATGCAAGCTGGATCCTATTCATACGGGGAAAACTCCTCATACAGGCTCCGCAATTGATGTCCCAAAAATCGAGGAGCAGCCATTTGCCTCGAAAGTCGCGAATACCGGCCTGCTTTTTTGGGTAATAGGTAATATTTCTTATCAGTATGTCCGGCATCGGTTTGCCGACTTCGGGATAAGACAAGGTATCTGATCCCTGCCCCTTTGTCTGAGCCAGGTAGATGGTAAAACCAAAGAATAGGAGCAAATATCTCATTTAGGTGATGTTTCTCTTCTAAACCCCCAAAGGTCGGTTTGGTAGTATTCGTCTGTAAAATTTAACAGTTTATAGGTCATATTTTCTGAATTTGGAACATGATTCGGATTGATTTGAACATGCCTTGAAAATAATTTGCGTATTGAACTTCAGGCTGCATGACAACAACCAATACCTCTACGCATTTGCCCGGCAGGATCTATCAGGGAATATATTATCCCGGTCATCTGCTGAAACAGCCACCTAGTGAAAAAGATTTCTTTACTTATCTGTATATAGAGAATAAAATATACAGTATGTTGATCATTTTCCTGGTGGTGCTTCAATTCGTCATATTCAAAATGCTATACCCTTTTCCAGATTTCTTCTCAGACAGCTATAGCTATATCGAAGCTGCTTATAAACACCTGGACGTAAGCATATGGCCTATTGGGTACAGCAAATTCCTGCTGTTATTTCATTGGTTCACACATTCCGACACTGCACTCATTTTCTTTCAATATCTCTTCATGGAATTTGCCTGTCTGTATTTTTATCATACGCTGGTATACTTCTATCCAACAGGCAAATACACTCGAATGGGCCTTTGCATATTCCTCTTTTTTAACCCCTTAGCTTTATATCTTGCCAACTATGTCACCAGCGATGCCATTTTTGTTGGCTTAAGTATAATCTGGCTGACACAATTGATTTGGATCGTTAATCGCCCCCATCCCCGGCAAATTGTTGTACAGGCGCTTGTATTCTTTATAGCCTTTACCTTTCGCTACAATGCGATGTATTATCCATTGGTCACCGCCCTGGCCTTTATCCTCTCCCGACAAGCGCTTTGGCTAAAATTGGTCGGCATACTGGCAGGGCCGATGCTGATCATTCCTTTCATCATCTTTTCCTCCAATGCAGCAAAAAAAATGACGGGGACCGCCCAATTCCCTCCAATATTGGGTGGATGGCAGTGGGGGAATAATGCCCTGTATATGCGGGGATTTATCGAAGAGGACAGCACCGCATTTCCAACGCCTGAAACGACAGATCTTGACCGGATCGCCCGACGTTATTTCAGCCAACCCACCCGCCCCCAGGATCAACTGTCGGCCTATGTAGCCAACTTTTTTATTCGTCAACCGGAGGCGCCCTTAAAACAATACATGCAGCAACGATATGGTCATACTAAAGATTTTGGAAGCATACAACAATGGGGTATGGTAGCGCCTGTCTTTGGTCAATATGGCCTATTCCTTATTAAACGGCACCCCCTGGCCTATGCGAGGTACTATCTATTGGTGAATTGTAAGAATTATGTCCTTCCCCCTCTGGAAAAGTTGGAAGTATATAATCTGGGCTCGGATCAGGTATGGCCTATCGCCGCCTATTGGTTTGATTATCCCACCTTGAAAATAAAAGCTGCGTCCTGGTCGCTGCAGGGAAAGCTTCTCTTTATGTTTACAGCCTTGTTTGCGGTGTTAAATCTTTATTTCCTCATAGCATTTTTATTGCTCTTACAAAAAAAGCATTGGCGCAAGGCCAGCCGCGACCTACGGTATACAACAATAATAATTACAGCATTTTTACTTCTGAATCTGGGATTTAGTGTATTCGCCAACATCATTGTCATCCGATATCAGGTATTTCCTATGATCGTATTTCTGGCATTTACCCTACTATTGACAGATCACCTTGAGCTTGCAATCAAAGAAAAAGATTTGCAGGAAGTGCAGACAGAGCCCAATGCTCCCCTTGTCAGCGCCGATCCTTCTCTTACGCCTAATATATCCTAAGCTATGACAAAAAAAGCTATCATCATAGGGGCCGGGCCGGCCGGACTAACTGCAGCATACGAGCTGTTGAAACGGACAAATATTATACCTATCGTTCTGGAAAAAAGCGAATATATCGGGGGTATCTCCAGGACCATCGATTACAAAGGCAATAGGATGGATATGGGTCCTCACCGATTCTTTTCAAAATCCGACAGAGTTATGGACTGGTGGCTAAAGATCATGCCCCTGGAAGAACAACCGGAAGGCTCGGCAACTATTCATTATCAAAATAAATCCAGACAAGTTGATACGACCAGCAATGATGACGTATTCCAGACGGATAAAAAGATGCTGCTGATCCGGCGGCTGACACGGATCTATTTCCTCCGGAAATTCTTTGCCTATCCGATACAGCTTTCGCTGGATACTTTAAAAACGCTTGGACTAAAAAGGACCATTGCCATCATGCTGTCCTATCTATGGATCAGACTGTTCCCTCGTAAGGAGGAAAAAACGCTGGAAGATTTCATCATCAATAAATTTGGGAAGCAATTATACCTGTTATTCTTTAAGGATTATACGGAAAAAGTATGGGGAGTAGCATGTGAAAATATCCCGGCCGAATGGGGCGCCCAGCGTATCAAAGGCGTATCCCTTAGCAAGGCTGTCAGCCAGGCGGTAAAAGCGCTGGGAAAAAAGAAAGGAGCAGACCTGTCCCAAAAGTCAACTGAAACAAGCCTTATTGAACAGTTTCTCTACCCCAAATATGGTCCGGGCTCACTCTGGGAGGAAGTGGCCCGCCAGGTGCAGGAAATGGGGGGTCAAATCTATCTAAATCAGGATGTACAAAAGCTCGATCTCGATGATGGTGTCATCACCGCGGTATGCACCAGCGATAGCCGTACGGGAAAAACAGCCGTATGGGAAGGAGATTATTTCTTTTCAACTATGCCGGTGCAGGAGCTGATCGCGGATATGGGGCCGCAGGTTCCGGAAGAGGTACAAAGGACAGCAGCAGGATTACAGTACAGGGATTTTATTAATGTGGGCATACTGCTAAAGCAGCTTTCTAAGCCAGGTAAAGCACCGGGAGAGTATAGCCGACTAGAATTAAAGGATAACTGGATTTACATTCAGGAGCGGGATGTCAAGGTAGGAAGGCTCATGATCTACAACAATTGGGGCGATGGTATGGTGAAGGATCCGGCGACAATCTGGATCGGGATGGAATATTTCTGCAATAAGACTGATGATTTTTGGGCGCTAGATGACAATGAGATTCAACGAATTGCAGTTATAGAATTGGAAAAAATGCAACTCATCATATCATCTGATGTATTGGATATTACTGTTCGCCGTATGGAAAAAACCTATCCGGCTTATTTCGGCGCGTATGAACATTTTGATAAAATTCGGGCTTATACTGACCAATTTCCAGAACTCTTTCTGGTAGGCCGCAATGGCATGCATAAATACAATAATGCAGACCACTCTATGCTGACGGCCATGGTGGCAGTAGATAATATTGCAGCCGGCATCGGAACGAAAGGTAATATTTGGGCTATCAATACCGAGCAGGAATACCATGAGGAGAAACGAACTACACAGCCGGAATCCGTGCCTGTAAAAGCGCATTCAATCCCTACATATCCAGAAGGTAAAGTGACTCCATTCATCTCTTTTGTTTGGAACGACAGACGGAACAGGATCTACTGTCTACTTGCACTGACAATCTACTTGCTTCAATTTATTGTATTCAAACTTCAATATCCTTTTGCGAACTATATGCCTGACTCCTATTCCTATCTGCAAGCGGCTGCCAGTAACGCTGATGTTAATATGTGGCCCGTTGCTTATTCTAAATTTCTCCGGTTGGTCAGCGTGTTCACCCATTCAGACAAGGTGCTGGTGTGTATACAATACTTGTTCATGCAGACTACCGGGCTGCTGTTTTTATTAACCCTGTTATATTTCCTACGGCCCGGCCGGGTCGTAAGAAATTCACTCTTTGTTTTCTTTCTGTTGAATCCGATTCCGCTGTATGTCGCAAATTATATATCTGCGGATGCACTTTTTATCGGCAGCAGCTTGCTATGGGTCAGTTCGTTAACCTGGGTAATTTTCCGCCCACGTCCCTGGATCGCAGTGGCGCATGCGATGCTGCTGCTGGGCTGTTTTACCTTACGATACAATGCCATTTATTATCCCCTGATATCAATCCTTGTTTTCCTTTTATCTCCGCAAGGCTGGAAAGGCCGCCTCGCCGGCATTAGCCTGGGAGTGGTTTTGCTGGTCTGCTCCATTTGGTACACCAGCCATAAGATGAAAGAAACCACGGGTAAATTTCAATTCTCAGCCTTTGGTGGCTGGCAAATGGCTAATAATGCGTTATACATGTATGAGCATGTGCCTGCATCCAAAAGACTAAAGCCACCACCCAAATTTGCAAAGCTGGAAGCAATGGTGCGTCAACACATGGACACTTTGAAAAGGGTGAAGCTCAGTTATGACGACTCTGCCAATACTTTCTTCTATCTATGGAGTGGCAGGGGGCCGCTGGTTCAATATATGAATGGAGAATACAAAAAGGATAGCTCTACGCCTTATTTCAGACGCTGGGCCACACAAGGACCTCTGTACATGGATTATGCTAAATACCTGATCAGCAGCTATCCACTTACATTTATAAAAGATTTCATGTTGCCCAACGCGATCAAATTTGCCGTACCTCCACCAGAATTTCTTTCCACTTACAATATGGGCGAGGACAGTGTGGGGGTCACCGCAAAAGAGTGGTTTCAGTATAAGAGCCAAAAGATAAGGAACCATAATCAAAAGAATACAATTATGTCATTCCCACGGTGGTATTCAATATTTGCTGTATTGGTCAATCTTCTCTTTTTGATTCACGCGGTTGGATTATTGCTCTTTGGATCCTTGAAGACACAGCCTTCGACGGCGGTGAAATGGCTCATTCTGGTTCTTGGTCTTTGGACGCTGAATGCGGGCTTCAGCATCGCCGCCTCTCCTATTGTCCTCCGTTATGAAGTATTTCCCATATTAATAGGATGCTGCGCAGCTCTTGTATGTGGTGAATGGATCTATCAACAACAACCCCAAAAATAAGTAGGTATGAAAAAAAGTATAATAGTAGATATCATTTCTTGTTTGTTCATTATTTTGTTTCTATACACAGGTATTTATAAATTACTGGAGCCGGATAGTTTCAGAGCAGCAATCAACAAATCTCCCATAATTGCACCTTTTCAATCTCTTATCGTCCCCGGCATACCAGTGTTGGAGATACTAATAGCCTGTAGCTTGCTTTTCCCATTGTTTAAAGACAACAATAGTTTACGAAAATGGGGATTGATCGCATCATTTTTTCTAATGGCTATTTTCACCTGCTATGTAGGTTACATGCTCTGGACCGCAAGTGATCACCTTCCTTGTTCGTGTGGGGGCATTATGCGAAAAATGAATTGGCATCAGCATATGTATTTCAATACTTCCTTTACCCTATTGGCATTGGTGGGTTTTATACTGAATAAAGGTATAGGGCAATCAATTCGCAACATTTCATTCACCTCCTAAAGCATTTCGTATGAGAATTTTCCTTATACTGTCTTCGATACTCCTGCTTATCAGTTGTAAGGAGAGATCCGGCAAAAAAAGTAGTCTGCCTTTCATCGATTTGTTACTCGCTGATAGCCTTACACATATCAACACCGATGATATAAAGGGGGGAAAGCCGGTCGCATTACTTTATTTCAGTCCCGACTGTGAGCATTGTCAGCATGAGACAAAGTCCATTCTGCAACACATGGATTCCCTGAAAGACGTCCGGTTCTACTTTATCACAAATGATTCCTTGAATAAGATAAAAATATTCAAATCGATCTATCAGCTGGGTAAATATCCCAATGTTACTTTAGGGTGGGATACGCAGTTTCTCTTTCCACGTCATTTTAAAGGGGCTTATCCCCCTTACCTGGTCCTGTATGACCGGCAATTGCAGCAATTGGGGGCTTTTGAAGGAGGATTGGAGCCAAGTAAAATGATCTCTTTGATAAATGAATGATAATCAAATGGGAAAGCAATTAAAAATAGGAGCCATCACGGAATATTCGGAGATTTTAAAGACTTATGGCCTGGAATACAAGGCAGCCGGCCCTTATTGGCAAGTAGGAAAGATAGATAAAGTACAGGGATGGATCCTGCATTTATCTGTCGTAGTACATCAATTGCAGGATTTGCTGGAGTTGGTCATTCCAGAACTGGTTGCAAGAGGTATTTCATTCAAGGTCATTATGACTGAGGAGTTAGCCTTACAAATAGGAGAAGGAGGGTTGGGATATATTCAGCTTGGAAAAATGCTGCGTATTTACCCCGAAGACGACATGACAGCCTATACGCTGGCAAAAGACCTTATAGCACTAACCGGCTCTTTTAGGGGACCCGCTATTCCAACCGACAGACATCTGGGCAGTATCGTATATGCCCGGTACGGATCATTCAACCCTGTAGAAATAGACAATGGTAGCAACCAGCCTATCAAGTGCATTTATAATGCCGCGGGCAAGTTAATCCCTGATCCTTATGTAATCCCTTTTTCTCTTCCTGAAGACATACCATGGCCGTTCAGTGATTTGGCGGCTCCGGTTTTGGAAAAGAAACCCAAGCTTTTAAACGCACGGTACTATCCTATATCCGTGATAAAGCCTGATGCTAAAGGAAGTGTGATTCGGGCATTGTACTTTAAAAAACCCTGGCAGATAAGTTCGTGCATCATTAAGCAGGGTAATCCAAACATGTTTTCAGATGCAGCGAATAGAGATATACGGGATAGACTGGAATGGCAGTATGATCTTTATCAGGACCTACGCAACGATGTTCCTTTACCCAAAGTTTTTGATCATTTTACCATTGACGACACAGTCTATCTGGCAATGGAATTCATTAATGGCATCTCGCTGACCACCTGGATTGGGAATATCTTTCGCGATCGCTGCTGGCTGCGATTGTCCAGGATAGAAAAGAGCTTATTATTAGATAAGCTGTTAAATATTTTTGACATTATCGATCAGTTGCATAAAAAAGGGTACATCCACCGCGATATTACTCCTGATAATTTCCTTGTTGACAAGAAAGGGCGGCTTTTTATGGTGGATATGGAATTAGCCTGGTCCGAAAAGCAGCATCGTCCTGATCCACCTTTTAGGCTGGGAACATCCGGACATATGTCTCCAGAACAGAAAGTTACGGAAACCCCTACTGTAAAGGAAGATATCTATGGGATAGGGGGCACAATGATAATGATCTTTACCAATATGCACGCCGTAAAATTTCACCAGCATTCGCCAGAATCAATAAGAAATGTCATTCATTTTCTGACGGGTGAGAAAGAATTGGGGGATATAACGGCATCCTGCCTGCAAGTCTCTTCAGCAAAAAGACCCGATTTGAACTCCGTTCGGAATACGCTGCGACGTTACCGGGATGGCCAATTACCGGAGGCAATACTTACTCATACGAGTCTACCAAATGGATGGATGGGCAAAAAACCTGAAGAATTAATACAGATGGGGCTATTGGGTCTAATCCGTCCGGAGTTAATGAACCAGCAAAAGCTTTGGATATCACTTATCCAAAAAGCAGAAATCTATATTGGCAACGAGCAAATGGAATTGACTTTATCGGAAGGATGGCATACGGGTATGACAGGGGTTTTATGGTTGGTGGCCCGCGCTAAAAATATAGGTTTCAAAGTCGACGTTAATCTTCAATCTTATACACGATGTTGGGAATATCTCTTTGATTATTATTTTCCACATATTCAAAGCAAAGCGCCAAGCCTCTACAATGGAGCGGCCGGCGTCGCCATGTCCGTAGTAGAAGGGCTAAAATCAGGCTTACTGATTCCGGATGAAAGCCAACGACTCCGCCTTCAGGCTTGCTTTTTAACCAAAAGCAATATACTTGGCCTGGCAACTGGATTAGCAGGGCAAGGTCTTTCACTACTAAACAGCTCCACTTGGTTAGATCCGGAGTTTTTTAAAAAAACCTTGGACGAATACATCAGAGATATCCTGGCTATGCAGTTAGCCGATGGGGCATGGCCTACGGGTAACATTTCACGGCGGCGGATCAATATTATTACAGGTATGGATTATGGTGTCGCAGGTATTACCTGGTTTCTGCTTTGTTGTTTCCAGCGGAATCGCAACAGCCAGGTAGAGGTTGCCGCAAAAAAGGCTTTGCATTGGCTATCTATGCATTTTACTAAAAAAAATGGCCGGAGCGGTTGGCCCGTGCACACGGGTTCTCAGACACGGGATATCTGGAACTGGAGTAACGGTACTCCAGGGATAGCGCTCACCTTTATAAAAGCGTATGAAATATGGAGGGACCCCTTATATAAAACGATTGCGGAGGAGGCTTTGTCAAACCACCCTGCTACTCCTTGCAGGATGGATCTGAGTTTAGCGACAGGATTGACAGGATTGGGAGAAGTCTATTTGGAAGCAGCCCGTGTATTCGCAAACAATGAATGGCAGCAGCGATGCGATTGGATTGCCAGTCTATTAACAATTTGTGGTATTAGGTCAGAAGAAGCCACGGTCCATTGGCTTGTCGGCTGGAGCACTACGGCAACAGCAGATCTATTCACAGGAAGCAGCGGCATCCTTCATTTCTGCATGAGTTATTTAAACCCTGAAAAATCATTGCATCCCTTATCGATATAAATAATTGTGCACAATCAGGAGTAGCTGAAAACCTGTATAAAAGAGTAGGCGTCATAAAAAATAAAAGTTTTGTTACTTTTTCGTTAAAAAGTATCGCATTTTTATGAAACGTTCTAAAATCTTCCTCGGTGTGACAACTTGTCTTTTGGCAGTCGCAGGTGTGGCTGCAGCTAAGCGCTTTGGTCCATCTGTACAAAGATGGTATTGTACGATCGGGAATGGCTCTGTTAGATATTGTGCGCCGGTTTCAGAAACCTGCATAACAAAACTTACAGGCACAAACTTAAAACTTTGTACGATTAGTTATGTTGTAGGAGATCAAACCAAACACGCTCCCGTATATCTTACAGGTGCCTTTACCTTAGTCAACAATGTTGCGGTACCGCTACCATGTGATGACCAGACCAATTGTATCACTCAGATTAAATATACCAGAAACAACTAATCAGCATTGATGCAATAATTTCCAGGAAGGCTGGGCAATGCCTGGTCTTCCTTACTGTTTAACTTTTACCACTTGTGACGGTCTTGTAAAACTCGTATCTATTTTTATTTAACTTAAACCTGTAGCATTCTTCAATTTTCATGATGAATTCGAAGTCAGAAAACTTGTTGTATCCCTTGTCAATATAAATTATTGTGCACAATCAGGAGCAGCCTACAACCTATAGAAAATAGTAGGAATTATATAAAATCATTTGTTTCTCTTTTTACTAAAACCTAACACACTATTATGAAACGTTCTAAACTTTTCCTTGGTGTAACAACTTTCCTTCTGGCAGTTGCGGGTATCGCTGCTGCGAAGCGTTTTGGCCCAGTTGTAGCAAGATGGTATTGTACGATTGGGAATGGCTCTATCAAATACTGCATTCCAGTTGCGGAAACATGTGTAACAAAGCTTACAGGATTTAATCTAAAAACTTGCACCGTACATTTTGGGGTTCCACAACGACACGTTCCTATATATCTCATAGGTGCATTAACTATTTTTGAAAATGTTGTTACAGCGAAACCATGCGATTCCATCACAAATTGTATCACTCCGATTAAATACACGAGAAATAACTAAAAAGCATTAATGCAATAATTCTCCTGGAAGACTAGGAAGTTTTGGTCTTCCTTAATTTCTTGTTCTTAACCTTAGTCTGCAGCATTCGTCATTTTTGAATGATGCACTTGAAGCCAGAAAAGTAATTGCATCCCTCTTAAGATAAATTATTATACATGATCAGGGGCAGCCGAAAACATGTAAAAAAGAGTAGGCTTAAAAAAGAAAAGTCTTACTATTTTTTTCTAAAAAGTAATACATTTTTATGAAAAGTTCTAAAATATTCCTGGGTGTAACAACTTGCCTATTGGCAGTTGTAGGTGTGATTGCAGCCAAGCGTTATGATCAATCAAAACAAAGGTGGTATTGTACACGTGGGGATGGTATTGTCCAATATTGTGTAAAATGTTCAGTAACCTGTGTAACAAAGCTTACAGGCCCAATCTTAAAAACTTGCACCGTCAATTTTGGAAATCCAATAGTACATGCTCCCGTATATCTTATAGGCCCACCAGAACCGCTGCCATGTGATGGCGTCAACTATTGTATCGTAGTACTTAAATATACAAGAAATAACTAGCCAATATAGATGCAACAATTTTTAGTGAGACTACCGAAGCGACAGTTTCAGTAGACTTGTAAACGCTTTATTTACAATCAATGAATTCATTTAAAAGAGAGATTTAATATACTTGAGTATCCGACATATAAATGAACGCTTCAATTTAAATTTAGGGTTAGACTTTTGTTTCCGCCTTTTTTTCATGGGTGTGATTGTTCTTTTAACGACAAAAACCGGAATAATTACTGCTTCGTGAATACTTAATCCTTTCAACATAACTAGTATCATTAAAATTGTCGATATTTTACTAAGTATAAAAAAGGATTGCCTTATCAGGCTATATACTGAGTGCTTTTTCTTGCTCATATTAATATGTATTAGAGTTTTAAAAATTATGGGATCAAATTGCAACAAGCCAATAGCTTATACTTTTTATGTTATGTATAACCATTGGTGTATGTGGAATTTTCAAAACTAAAATACTTATACCTCATAAATAGGTGCATTGAACTATGGCGAGAATGCTGAAGCTTAATCTGTTTCCATCGTATCATTATCCATAGTTGCCAATATTTCAAAGAGCGAAGCTATATACTAATAGCTATTATTTCGACAGATATATATCCGTGTATTTGCAACATGTTCGTCTTGCATCTCTTTTCGATACTTTCCCTCTTACGGTGTGTGCGTTGTGGTAAGATCCCGTTGCCTACAAGCCGGATGCCACTCTTTGACTACCAAAACTAAATAGTAGTCTCTGATTTTTCAGCACACTCAGTAAGTAAACCCAGGTATCACAACCTGAGATTCTGTTAGAACCGTGCGTAACAGTCTCCCGTTACACGGCTCCGGTTATCAAATCGTTGGTTTAGATCCTAAGAGTGCCCAGTGGGCAAAGAGATTCGGTTCTCGCAGGCATACCTCGTGCAGCCACCGGATCGCCTTCAGTTCGCTGGCTCTTAGGTTCTTGTACTTTCGTCTTGCCCAGCTCGTAAGTTTTACATTGATGATGTGCATAAACTTCTTGAGTTTTGTTTTGTAAAATTTACCGTAGTAATTGATCCAGCTTCTCAGTACAGGGTTGATCGCTGTAGCGATCTCCTGTATGTTGTTGTCGCTCTTCTTTAATACGTCCCACTTCCGCATCTTCTCGTTCATCGACCGCATTGACTCCTGACTCACCGCTGGCAGCCAGTTGGTGAACCATTCACCGCGCTGTCCATTCTCGGCCAGCCTCGGCCGGAAGGTATATCCCAAAAAGTCAAATGACATCTTCGGGAGTCCTTTCGCCGTCCGGTTACTATCCTTGCAGTACACGATCTTCGTCTTCTCCGGATGCAGTTGCAGTCCGCATTCTTCCATCCTTCTTTCCAATGCCGCCTTTATTACCAGGGCATCATTCAGCCGGTGACAGTGAATGATCGCATCGTCGGCGTATCGCTCGAACCGACATCCGGGAAACCCTCTTTCCAGCCATACATCCATGCAGTAGTGCAGGTACAGGTTGGCTAGTACAGGCCCAATGATCGATCCTTGCGGCACCCCCTTCGTCCTGGCTACTATCGTACCATCTGCTTTTTGCAATGGCGCCTTCAACCAGCGCTCGATGTACAACAGCATCCATTTCACCCGGCAGTGCTTTCCGACTGCTTTCATCAAAAGCCCATGCGGAATGTTCTCAAAGTATCCCTTGATGTCCACCTCCACCACCCAGTTCAGCTTCCAGCAGCGCTCTCGCGCTTTACCTAACGCCATCACCGCTGACTTCCGGGGTCTGTATCCATAGGAATCCTCGTGAAAGATCAGCTCCAGTCCCGGTTCCAATAGCCCTCTTACTACTGTCTGGGCAATCCGGTCAGCTATCGTGGGTATGCCCAGAGGTCTTAGTCCACCTCCTTTCTTCGGGATCTCGACCAGCTTTACCGGCGGTGGCATGTAACTCCCTGAACTCATCCGGTTCCACAACCGGTACAAGTGTTCCTTGTATCCGGCGTGGAAGGACGTTAAGCTCATTCCATCCACTCCTCCGGCTCCTTTGTTCGAGCGAACCTTCTGATAGGCCATGCTCACCAATCGCCGACTAATACTAAACGGTTTTGTTTCGCTCACTTTCGTACCTCCTGAAGTCGCCTTCAGTTTTCGTCCATGAAAAAAAAAACTTGATAACAGCCTCCCTTCGCTCCATCTCCATTACAGGGACTTCATCACTAATACGGAGGCTTCTGCCCCTGTGCCAGTCATCGATACTTTCTATCTCGCTGTCCTTGCAGCTTGATATTTTCTCTTACCATTCCGGCGACAGGTTCTCCTGTTCCCGGTAAACGCCTGTATTAAGCTCACGCCGTCTATACGCCGGATGCCGCAGCAACAGTGTTCAGGTAGCCTTGCTGCTTGTCCCGGAGACGGTACTGCACCCCGGTTTTGACATCATCTCACACTTTCGACGCCTTGGGCAACGGTTCACTTCGTTCGTCTTCTTAATACACACCTGACAGGTTATCCTGCCTTTCCCTTTCATGCTCACTACCACAACTCTTGATTGCAGCAGCTAAAGGTGGTTTGAAGGCTGCTCCTGATAGCCGCCTCCGGTGGGCCCGCCACCATCATTTACCGAGCATTGAACTGCTCGCTCAAAGAACTAATTCGAACTCGCTGTCCATTCAGGACACTCAATACCCATTGTTTTGACTAATCTGAGGTGCATTATATCGTTCGGTTTGCGGTATGGGAAATAACATCCAATTGGAGCTCCATGATCCTCCTTTATCATGACATACATTTCCCGGCGCACCCATAACTGAGTTTGCATTTCCTGTACGGGCCAGATCAAACCATCTATGACCCCATTCAGTAAATAGTTCCACTTGCCGTTCATGAAGGATAGCATTCAATAAGGATTGTTTATCTGTTGGACCCGAGTAATCAGACAACCCTGCCCGACGGCGAATAATATTCATATCCTCTAGTGCGCTAAGTGGATCTTCACCTAATTGAATCTTGGCCTCCGCCCGGATTAGATATTGCTCTGCGAGACGCAGCATCATAGTATATTCTTTGACTGGACTTGATTGAAGTACTTTGTATTTATAGGGGAAAAAATAGGTGACGGCAGGGAAGTCGGAAGTAGTAAAGCTGCCTATCCAATTATTTTTTCTCTGGTCTCCGGGCTCAAAAGCATTCAACAATTGAGGACTGACAGTACTGGTATTGGTAGTCCCGGAATTGCTGGGAGCCGCGAGCAAAATAAAATCAAAAGCATCGTTTGTATTTTGCAAGGTCGGCAAGGGTATCGCCAATTGCCATATAGCTTCTGAACTGTTGACCAAGAAAACCTTGTTTAGGTCCTGTTTCAAGGAGAACATAGTGGAGTCGCTGATAACAGAAGTCGCCATCTTTTCAGCCTTGGCATAATCACCTGTGTATAAACAAGCCCGCGCCAACAAGGCTGCCGCAGCCCACCTTGTGGGTCTAACACGGTCTGTTGTAATGACCGTGTCGCTTTGATCCACAAAATTACTATTTAACAAATTACCTGCGTCTTCTAAATCAGCAACAATTTGATGATAAATAATATTCCGATCGCTACGTCTTAGATGGCTATTTATTGTATAATCTGTACTTACCACCAGTGGCACGTTTCCATAACAGTTCGTCAGATAAAAATACCAGTAGGCCCGGATAAATTTTGCTTCTCCGGACAATTGATTTTTTATAACCGTAATGATGTCATTATTATTTTGCAACCCCTCGAGGATGGCATTTGCCTCATATATATAATTGTATGCACTGTTCCATAGTGTAGCAGGGGTAACAATAGCCGTCATTGAATTGGTGTAATAGCGGACCAACGGGGCATCTCCGGAATGGTTAGTCAATTCATCGCTTAGCAATCCACAATTGTGGGACATAGAAGAAGATTCAACATTCATCTGTGTATAAATAGCCGTTATAGCCGCGGTAGTAGCGGCGACATTATTGAAAACGCTGGTAGTGACAAGTTTGTTATTAGGCGGATCTATCTCTACAAATTTTTTGCAGCCTGCTATCTCCACAATACTACAATATAGAAAAAAGATAAATAAAGTGAATTGGCATTTCATTATTTTCAGTTTTAATAGTGTGATCAAAATCCCACATGGAAACCGGCCGTCACCGTCTTCAAGGGTGGCTGAGACAGACCTCCTGTTTCCGGGTCCATCCCTGGATAGTTGGTAATAGTCAATAGATTTTGACATTGCAGGAACAGCCTGGCATTTTGTAAGTGGGCCTTTTTTTGCCACAATGCGGGAAATTGATAAGACAACTCCATGTTTTTTAGGCGCAGGAATGATGCATCCGATATGACGCCGTCACTTTGTTTTAAAAAACTAAGGGCCTGGCCAGGAGCATCATATCCAATTGTCAATCTTTGGCTATTAGCAATATCGCCTGGTTTCTGCCAGTGATCTTTTAAGGCAAGGGTCGGGACGTTTTGATTAAACCCACCCACCATATCGAAAACTGCCAGATAATTATTTCCATTTTGCTTCACAAACTGAACCAAAAAATCGAGTTGAAATCCTTTATAGGTGATACTATTCTGTATTCCTCCATAATATAGCTGCGTGATAGGCTTAGAGATAATTAAATCCTCTGGAAAGGAAGGGCTATTGCCGCTTTTGGAAGCAAATGTATAAAGCCCGGATAAAGGGTCCACCCCTGTATAATGATATACATATTTGCTCATTAGGCTATGGCCAATTGCAAAGGCATAGACATAAGGGGAATTCTCAATACCTGGATACGCTACCAGTTTATTCCTGGGTACGGAAATATTAAAAGAAGTGTTCCAGGTAAAATCTTTACGTTTCACATTAACAGTATTGAAGGTAAATTCAAAGCCCGTATTTTGGATAATTGCGGGTAAGTTTGCCTGTACCACGTTGAATCCAGTGATATTAGGCAAAGGGTATCCCACCAATTGATTGCCTGTCCTATTCCTGTAATAGCTCATTGTAAATAGTATCCGGTCTTTTAAAAAACCCAATTCAAGTCCCCCCTCCAGCTTGGTTACTTTTTCCCAGGCATAATAAGGATTAGGTATAATGGTTGGATATAGTCCTATGCTTCCCTGATATATAGAACCGATAGGTGTATATGCACTTAGGTATTGATAGTCTGATATCTGGTCATTACCGGTGGTCCCATAGCTGGCACGGAACTTGCCGAAACTCAAAATAGGCAATATTTCCTGTACAAACTTTTCCTTTGTAAAGATCCAGCCGGTTCCGATTGCTCCAAAATTACCAAATTGTTTACCAGGTCCGAAGCGGCTGCTGCCGTCCCTTCTGGCTGTAAGATTGATTAAATAAGTACCCTTCCAGTTATAACTGATCTTACCAAAAAAGGCGTTGTATCTATACAATGAATAATCATTCCCGGCTAATCGCTGGCTGATCGCTGCTGATGGGTTGGTGATGAGGGCATCGCTGGAAAACCCTCTGGCGATTTCTGCCCTGGATTGCCTTATATTTTGCTGAAAAGTTGTCCCAGCTAATACCTCTAATTGGCCTTCTCCCAGGAACACGGAATAATTTGCCTGAGGTTCTATTATCCATGTGGTAACATCACTCGTTGAAAAAGAGACACTACTATATTGCGGCTTATTAAGTGGAGGAGCAAAATGCGTTGCTGGTGAAGTGTTTGTTGCACGCATTTCTGCACGACTATACCCCATATTATACGACAAGCGCAGGCCGGGCAATAATTCGTAATTCATACCTAAATTCCCGGTTAGAAAATTAGTATTTGCCTGGGCTTTGGTGACGGTATAGGCAACTGGATTCTTAAACGTCGATCTTCCATTTTTTATTTGCCAATTGATATTGCCATTGGCGTCATACAAGGCAGGGGCGTCAGGCGCCATAATAATGCCACCCATGGGATTTGACCCAGGCATGTTACTATTGTCATACGTATATCCCGCCGAAAATTGTGTAGTAAGCCGGTTTCCGGCTGCAGAATTGGTTAGACTGAAATGGAGGGATGCCTTCTGGTCAGCATAATTCCCTGGGAAAAGGGCCCCCTGTTTACTATAGCCGGCTCCAATGAGGAATTCTGTGCCGGTATTGCCACCTGAGATGTTAGCCTGTACATTCGTGAACGTGGCAGGATGCTCCAAAAATACTTTCTGCCAGTCTGTATACCTGGTGGTATCCCAGGCGCCATTTACGTCGTAGTCAAACAATGGAAAGGATGGATCCGGAGCGGCGTTGTCATTCCTATAAGCCTCCCGTCGCATTTGCAGATATTGTTGCGTATTCAGAAGGTGCAGCCGCCGGGTGGCCTTTGAAGCACCGGTGAGTGCGTTGATATCCAATCGGGTTTGCCCAATTTTGCCTTTTTTAGTAGTAATGAGGATTACCCCATTGGCTCCCCTGGACCCATAGATGGCGGTGGCGTCCGCATCCTTTAATACATCGATACTTTCAATATCAGCGGGATTTAAATAATTAAAGGGGCTCATACCCGGCCGGGGAGCAGTACCATCGCCACCGCTTTCAAATATTCCGCCGCCGACAAACTGGCTGGTCAGCGTTTCAGAACTGAATGGGACGCCGTCGACAATGTACAAGGGGTCGTTGGCCGTGATTGGCTTGGTATCCGAATAGATGCTATTTTGGCCCCTCAGCCGCACGGTGCTATAGGCCCCGGGAACACCCGAAGTCTGAGAGATGAAGAGACCAGGCACTCGACCTTCCAGGGCAAGCAAAGGGTCTGTAACAGGCTGCTTTGCAATATCCTCCCCCTTTACAGTCGAAACATTCCCCGTATTCAGCCGATTGGTGGTTCGGTAATATCCCTTGACCACTGTTGCATCAAGTTGGCTCATTGCAACCGGCAACCGGATACTTAAAAAATCGCTATTCTTAACTGCCGCAATTTGGTCAGCATAACCAATATGGCTAATGACCAACACCGTTCCTACGGCCAGAGAAGGGAAAGAAAATCGCCCTTGGGCATTGGTAAAGGTGCCTCTCCCCGTCGACTTTATCGTCACAGTTGCTTCGGATATTGGTTGCCCTTGTTCATTTAAGACCAACCCCTCAACCTTTACCACCCGATCTCCCGGATCATTGACTGGCGAAGAAGCTTGTGCATTTGTCTGCATCACCGTATTCACCACCACCACCTTATCAATAATCTGCCAGCTAAAAGGCAGACCAGTAAATACTTGTCGCAGGGCGTCCTCCACGCTCGTGTGATCAACCTTCACATTCACCAGGTAATTCGCCTGGTTAAGGTCCTTCGCGTACACGAAGAAATACCCCGTCTGCCGCTCGATTTCGTGGCAAACTTTTTCCAATGGCGTGTTCGATACTGACAACGTCACCGTCTGCGCAGTCCCCCGCGCCCCGGCGTGTAAAACGCATGCTACTAATAAAACCAGGGTCAATCTCATGATAAGCAGACATTTACGCCAACTGCAATACACAGCTGGTTCATGAAATTTATATTTCATAAATTTGTTTTGGGTTACAGCAAATAGAGTGGAAGTAATATTTCACGAAAGGGGTAACCCGGTAAAAGCCGGCTCCGGTTCCAATGGTTGCCGGTTTTTATTTTAGTCACCCCACATATCTGTTAGCTTGAAGAGAGGTGTAAATGTCGGTTCATGGTGAGTTGGCTTTTGAGCGTTAAGGAATTATATAAGCCTAACAGGATGTAGTCAGATTTATGGAGTAACAGTCACTTTATTGCCATCTATCCGGAAATGTACCCAGCCGGTGGCCTCAAGGATTTGCAGGAAAGTAGATAGGTTCACTCGCCTCGGGATGGTACCTTTGAATTGCTGATTGATCTTTCCATCATAGCTGATGTCTATATCGTACCACCGTCCGGCTTGCCGCATGATTGATTCGATAGTCGCATCATGGAATTGGAAACGACCATTCTTCCAGGCAATGGTTTCTTCTACATTGACATCAGAGATAAGATGTAAAGAAGACGACTCTTTATCAAAGAGAGCTTGTTGATTGATTGCCAGTTCTTTTTGCTCATTACCCGCCCTGACCTTTACAGCGCCGGTAACCAGGGTGATCTTTTCATTCGCCTCATCACCATAAGCCATCAGGTTAAACTCGGTGCCCAGTACCTCTATCTCCACTGGATTTGAATTCCCTATTTCCGCACTTGCAGAACGCTCCACCAACACTCTAAAAGGCATCGATGCATTTTTCGTCACCTGGAAATAAGCTTCTCCGCTCAGCTCGACCCTTCTTTCATTTCCGGAGAATGCAGTGGGGAACCTAAGTCTCGACGCAGCATTCAGCCATACTTTACTGCCATCCGGCAAAACCACCTGGTATTGTCCTCCCCTTGGCGTAGTTATGCTGTTAAAACTGATAGTTTCATTTCCTACACGGCTAGGCTGATAGGCCAATTGCCCATTTTCCTGTTTTATAATTCGTGTCGCCCCCTGCTTCGCCAATTCCCCATTCGACGCATTGTCCAGTACGATCTTATTCCCATCCGCCAGTTCCAGCACCGCCTTGTCGCCACCAGGAGAAACATCATTGTGATAACGCTGCGATACGGGCATTTCCGCTATATTGGTTTTTTTCCTGTTCAGGGTATAGATGACCGCAGTACTTGCAAGTAGTATCAACACCGCCGCAGCCATCCAATAAACACGTCTTCCCGGCCTTGTTGGAGATAACTCAACTATGGGTACAACTGGCCTTGTCGTCAGAGCGATCTTTTTTTTTACATCAGCCAAAGCAGCTGCCTCATCAATCTCATACATGGAAGACAGCGCCACTTGCACCTGGTCCCAGTCGGAACAATCCTCAAAGAATTGTTTGCTCCCGGGATCTTGCTCCTTCAGCCAATTGTCGAGGGCTATCTGCTCGTGTATGTTCAAATCTCCTTTCAGACGGCGGAAAAGCAATCCGCCTATCTCTTGCATCGTTTCGATCACCTGTTTATCGCTCATTGACATAAATAGGATTAAAGCATTAAGAATAGCAAGGCAACAGTTAAGTTAGGATGGGTTGGTAAAAAAGGACGGCTTAATGGTCAATGGAAGGCTGTAGGGCCAAAATATCATTAAATGTGCTTATTTGCTAAGTATTTACTAGTATAGAAACACATTCCCGGCAAGGTTGTACTAGTCCTTGACGAAATATCTTTTTCGGGAGGGTTGTATGGCAGAATTTAACATACAACTAAAAAAACCCTTCATTGTTTGATATTTATTTAGCTGATTTAAATAAACTTTAGAGAAAACACACAAAAACATATAATGAAATTTCCGCATAAAAAGCCTTTACTTACTCACCAATAACAATCTCAGGTCCTCATCCCCTGCCATCCGGGCCAGTTCCGACTTTACCATGTACTCGATATCCCATTTCACCTGGTGAAACCCCTGCATGACCATCTCCTCTGAAATAGCTCGCACCACTGGTAAAGGCTCACCAGCGCTCAGTTTCACTCCCTCCCGAACAAGCCGGGCATGAAAAGTTTTATATTCTACAGTCTGTCCGGGATCATCAGCAACCACACCTACAAATTCTCCCGAAGAAAGATTCGCAATGGTAGCTGGCGTGATCGTATCCCTCCATTGCTGGGAAAAGGTAACGGACGTATCCTCGCTATTGGTGCTAAAAGATTCCTGTTCCTGCAACACTTTGGGAAAACGCTGGCTGATACGCTGTGCAGTCTCACCACTTACTTGCCCGCAAAAGATATTGCCGGCAATATTCAATATCATATCCGCCTCGTCCCTGGAATAATGGGTACGCAGCTGGTTGATATCCTGGATGGCCAGGATGAGTATAATATCATTGCTGCGGGCGGTGGCCAGGGTGGCTAGGGTGCTGTACGCCCGGACAGTGGCAAATTCATCGCAGACCAGGGCACAGGGATATCTCCCGACCCGGTTAACCCGTTTGTTTATTTGATCAATATACAGGGATAGTACAGGCGCAAGAGCCTCCTGCCGGGCGGGATCGCCGGCCAGGCAAAATATTTTCGGCGCAAGGGGATCGTTGATATCCAAGCTACAGTCATCTCCCGTAAGAATGTAATACAGGTCGGGTGAAGCCAGCCGGGCCAAAGGTATCCTGGCCGAAGACACCTGACTGTCGAGCATGTCCATTACGTTGTCCCGGTAAGCCTCTACAAAAGGATTGATCAGACCCCTTATTTCCGGCTCCAGGGACAGGACGCTGAACAATTTCTCGTACTCCACCTGCGCCAGCTCGATGACATGCGGTAGGGTACAATAACGTCCATTTTGGTACTTGCGGAGGAACCATATCAACGCTGCCAGAAAATTGATCGGCGACTCTACAAAGAACTCTCCCTGCTTGTGGATCCAGGTTTTGTTCAGGCTGTATAATAATGTCCGGCTGACACCAAAGGCATCGGAGATCCATTGAAGACCGGCAGGATCCAGCAAATTGCATCGATGGCTCCGGGATAGGTCGGTAAAATTGACGGTATAAAAGGCCGCCCCATTAGGATATTTCTTCCGGTTTTGGTGAAAAAGGTTGTAGGCCAATCGGGTAAGCGTATCGTACTTATAATCGTATATGAACATAGCCATCCCTTTCTCTGACAACTGGCGGATGCAAGGCTCGATGACAAACCAGGATTTGCCACTGCCGGGCGACCCGAGGATCAATACACCTCTCCGGGGATTGATGATGTTGATCCAGCTTTTGATTTCCTTACCCTGGTATATATATCGTGCCGGAAAATGTAGCGAAAAAGGGGACTCCCGCCGTCGTCTTTCCTGTGGGAATCCCGCCTGTTTCTTTCCAAATGGGTCCCTATCCCTAAAGGAAGAAGGCATATGACGCGAAAACCGCTTTCCCGCTGCCAACAGGAGGATGTAGCCGGCCAGAGTCGCCAGGGCATAATAGATCTCGCCCCATGCAGCCTTTTCCTCCGGCATATCCCAGGTCCGCCATTCCCGGTATATCGCAGCACTAAGAAAAAAGAGCAATAAGCCCGCCACCACCAGACCCACCGTGACCCGCATGTCCAGCTGATTATTCTTGCGGCCCCGTGCTCCCAACAAGGACAAGCCCAGGAATACTAATGCCAACAGCTTGGATACCCCTATGTGACGGAAGAACCCGGTGGCCTCTATCTTTACCATCACTTTAAGCGCTCCCTCCGGCATCAACCCCCATTGGGCGGCAGTATCGCTGCAGAAATAATATAAGTGTAAAAGGAGTAGCAGGACACTGGCTGCCAGACAGCCATCGAATATGCCCCTCCTGTTGTCGGTGTTTGTACTGTTCATAGATAATGTTTTAATGTGTGATGCTGCCGTTGACGGTGCTGTAACACCTGTTTTTCTTCCTGTACGATCGTTGGTACAAGTCGTTGTTGAAGCGCAACGGCATCATAGCGCTCCCCCAGATGACGACCCTCGAATACGGCCCTGGTTTCATGATCCACATAAAAAATCCGCAGCGCCTTCTCATACCTGCCTCCCAGCCATACCATGCTGATCCTCTCCTTGTCCAGGGATCTCCGGAAGGTGGGCAGGTCCATGTTCTTTTTCGCCATCGTCCAATCCAATGTAGCCATTACTCTCTGTCGATGCTGCTGACGCTGGACCTCCGCCTGGTGGGAGACAAATTCCTGCTCAAGGCGTTGTAATGTGGGTTTGCTGTCGAACCGGCTAGCTTTGATAGGTCTGCCCGCCGGACGCCCGTCCTCCCGTAGGACGCGATAGACCAATCCTCGCCGATGATATAAATGGGAATCCTCCCTGCCTTTATATGCCTCTACATTGTACAACCGCAGGACAGCGTTTAGTTCATCCATGCTGGTGTATCTATAAAGGGGGATCACTTTTTCCAGTACGTTGTTAAGCCCGGTCATTGTCGCCATTTCACCATATTTGATCTTTGCTGCGTGACCAATGTTATGCTTTTGTCGCCGCCATTCCCCAGACAGGGTTAAGTGACGTTCTTTTTCAATGGTACGGGTCAGCTCCAGCGAATGATGATAGTCTCCTTTTGACAGATTTATCCGCTCACCGCCTGGCTGAATGTTTGTCGTCACCAGGTAGGCTAAGAACCCGGCGCCTTTCTGCATTACTACAGCAGGATCTCCAAGAACTCGCCCCCGAACCGTACTTACACCTCTCGGCGTATACGGCTCTCCATTAATATTATCAGTCCATCGTCCCATTATGTATTTTTTTGTGACATTTAATACATACAGCCAATGTTTTCCTATTTCTTGCTATCATGTGCTTTTCCCAGGGTTCTTTTCCTTGCAAACCTCTGAGTTTTTTAACATGATGCATTTGAAGGTCATCACTGTCACAACAGTACTCGCATCGTTGAGCTTTCAACCTATCGATTAAACTGGTTCTAGCTGCAATTTTTACGGTTTGTGGTAACAAATCAGTAAACATTGTTTTTGCCATAGACTTTCTCTTAAAACCATCATTATAAAATTTCCTGTGTAATACTATCCCTTTTTTGTTGGTAAAGGGTACCATAAACTCTTTGTTCATAGAGAACCTACGGATGATATTTCTCTTGGTAGTTCTGTATTTACAGGCGTATGTTTTGTACATACTGTATTCCATGATGTTGTAAAAGGAGTCAAGCGTGTAGGCGTTATTAGCAATGGCGTAATAGTTATATAAGCCCCTTATCTCAGCATTGTATTGATCGATGATCTCAAGATCATCATTATTTCGCATACATGGTCGGGACTTACATTTCCAAAACTCTTTTCCATTATGTTGTACTATCGTCATGGCATCGTACTCAAGGAGCTTTTTCTTCATTGTGTCATTTGTAATGTTTAGCACAATTTTGGCCCCGTAAACCCTTGTAGTAAATCCACATTTGGTTCTTTTCGATACATTCGATTGTCTAACAGAAACCTCAAATCCTAAAAAATTAGCAGGATTCTTTGCATTGGTAATCAGGGTCTTTTCTTCAGACAACTCTAGTTTCAAAGTCTGTTGCAGATACTCTTTGATATCTGCTTTCACTTTACGACAGTCATCTTTATCCCCTATAACTCCGATCAAAAAATCATCGGCGTATCTTACGTACTTTAATCTTCTAAAATCAGAGTCCATTTCATTGCTGTACCTGATTTTCATACGCTGCTTTTTATTAGTCTTTATTTTCGCTAATAATACTTGTCTTACACTTTCTTCCTTCACCGTTTTAAGTTTCCTGCTGATTCTGACAGCACGGAGATTAAGCCTTGCCGACTCACGACTCGCCTTCCTTACTCTTCCCTTATTAAATCGAAGGATATACTCGTTGATATATTTATCCAGTTTGTCCAGATAAATATTAGCTAATATCGGACTGACAATGCCGCCTTGCGGGGTTCCGCTAAACGTATTGTGATACTGCCATTCTTCGATATATCCTGCATTTAAAAACTTCCTTAGTAACCTCAAAAATCTATTGTCAGCAATACGTTCGCCAAGAATATTAATCAACACATCGTGATTGATGTTGTCAAAAAACCCTTTAATATCACCTTCAATAAACCATTTGGTTCCCGTAAAAGTCCTCTGCATGCTTACTAGCGCAGTGTGACAGCTTCTATTGGGTCTAAAGCCGTGAGAGCTGTTCTCGAACTGCCTCTCGAATATGGCTTCCAAAATCATTCTGATCACTTCCTGCACTAGCTTGTCATTGAAAGAAGGTATCCCTAAAGGGCGTTTTTTACCGTTTTTCTTTGGTATATATACCCTTTTGGAAGGCGCTGGCTGATAGCTCTCGTTTCTGATCGCTTCAATCAGTTGTTCAATGCGGGATAAACTCATGCCGTCAATAGTCTCGCTACTAACGCCAGGTGTCATGTTGCCTTCCTTCGCATAAATGTTCTGGTAGGCGACATAATACATTTCTTCATTGAACAGAATCCTGTAGAGCCGCTCATACTTATAGTATGAGTTTTTGCTGTGCTCCGATAGACTGTTTAATACGCTTGATGGATTTCTCATAATGTCTCACACATTTTCCATTAATTGTATTAAAAATATTAACTGCTTTCCTTCGCCATGTACAAGGCTTTCCCTTGCTCCGACTACTATGAAAGCTCCGTTACCATGTCAGATATTCAAAGACCTCGTCTTATAGCCGTTCATTCGGCGTTCTGATTTAGGTAATCCCCATTTAGTACACATAATAACTTAGCGCGATAAATTATCGGATACGACTTCCGCCTTTTATTACTTATTGCAATTGCGCTGTGATCTGTTCAAGCTCTGCCTCATTCACCTATGATTCAGAGTATCACAGTATGACGTCTATAATTATCTTCCGTCATAGCTCCCGCATGTGACCGCTCAGGCTATCGTTCAATCAGTATGGACTTTATCCTCGTATTTATCGTTTCATCTGCCATTCAGTCGCAGCTTGATAATTAGCCGACTTATGGATGCTCCCGACATGCTACACTCCCCGTTTGGTTTCCCTCCCGGATAAGTCGGATGATGATTGACTTTTGAACTCTTGTCAAAGAACTTGCTAGGGTTCCGTTTATTATATGCCCTTATGGGCGCACATGGACATGTGGATGGATCGTGTCATAATGGCGATAAACGAGATATGGCTGGTCACCCAGCTTTAATTCCCGCATATAGCGTTCGGCTATTTCTATCATATCCCGGTCAGACAGCCTGTCAGCCGGATGAAAGCTCAGGGAAATGTGCAGGCCATTGTGCGTGATGGTTTCGTGCAGAGAAGTAAGCCGCCGGAAATGATGCAGCAAATCCCGGTGCGAAAGGTGCTCTACATCCTTGACGAAATTCACTGCTGTTAGGCACTGGGAAAGTCTTTGCTGCTCTTTCTTTTTATGGTAATAGATTGTATTACTTATCCGTTTATTATATTTTATTTTGGCAAACATGATCGTAAATTTTGTTGATACAGTTTTTGATATCATCGATCAAGGGAATAAGCAGCTCATCCCCTTGTCCAAGCAGTTGCAGACGCTTACGAAGGATAATAGCCTCCTCGATGAACGCGTCAAAGGACTGGTTGCGATAAAAAACAGTGATCGGCTTACCTGTCAACAACTTGCGGCAATATTCCGTCATCGTCCAGCAAGTACTGTTGGCCAATCCCTGTTGCAGCCGCTGAAAATCTTCTTTACTCACGTGGATGTGAAGGCCCTTACCTTCGGGTTTTTTCGAACTATTGCGGCTCATATCTCCTGACTTTTAAAAGTTGATGCTGTCTTATTTTTATTCCGAGCTCCCTCGCACCATTCCCTTCCGCCATCTGTACCACCAGCTCCTTGTCCCCGGGCAGCGAAAAAGGCTGAAAAGCCGCCAGCATTATCCGGCTGCTGTCGCCGGGTAAGACCTCCGGAGGACTGCTGTATACAGGCTTCAGCGGCAGCTCCTGGATGGCCGTGCGCCGCTGCTCGTGCCGGTCACGTATACACCAGCGGATGTAATCTGGCTTGTACCCAATAGGCGAATGGTTCTCCAGTAGGAATCTCAGCCATAACAGGCTATCATGAAGATAGATGGCCTGCAGGGTAAGGATCATTCTTTCGTGCTTTACCCGTTTATGCAGAAAGGGTGTAAACATACCTGGATCGGGTATTGCCAAAATGCTGTCAGAAGTGGGATGTATGATACTGCCGGGCAGTTGTACCTTTGCCGGCGTCTTTGTGCTCTTCAACAACACCTGGTAACCTGCCTTTACAGCCACACGCACCTGCCGGGCTTTCCGGCTCAATAAGGATTTGGCCGCCTGTACACCTGCGTTGGTCACCTGTGCGGCTGGAGACGCATCAAATGGCGCAATATTCATTGAGCTGATGCTTTGGTCAAGGGATTGTTTGGCCGTCTCTCTCCCCAGACTCCCGGGTATATGGATCCCCGGCAAGCCATCCAGGTCGTAGGCTTGTAAAGCTGTTGGATAAATAGATTGTTCACGACGGATGGAATGCACGGTTATCAGCATTCTGTCATTGTTGATAGATACCACTCCATAGGCCGGCTGGTCTTTTGAAAATAATACCCCGTTGATACGAACCGCCTCTGTAAGCCGCAAGGCAATAGTACCGCCGGCCACCAGCAACTGATCTTCCTGAACAACAGCAGGCAGGCTATTGATTACAGTGTCAGTCTCTGCAAATAACTCCACTGCCGACATCACAGCCTCCTCCCTTTTTGGCTGTTGTATCCGGGCAATCTTGTCCAGCATACTATCCAGCTTTTCCAGTTCGGGGTCAGCGACAGGGTTATCCCGCACTTGCACTTTTCCGGCCGGAGCGGGTATAATATCTTCCCATCTATCTGCATGTTTTTCCACTGCCTGGTGAACAGTAGGTTTTGTGATCTTGGGTTCTTCTAATTTCCTCTGTAATAAATCCAGCTTTTTTAATAAGTAATCCGGTTGTGTGTCGGGCACTGCCATTCCCGGCAGCCGGGATGTTAGCTTTCCATCACCCCGGCGATAAGGGTCTTGTTGCATTTGTTCCTTTCTTCTTATGGAATCCAGGTCAGCCCGTTTGTAATAATCCAGTTTATTCATCTTTCCTTCGTTATCGTCGAACAGGACGGGCGGCAATTCAGTATTAAATCCGGTTTCCGTTCCTTTTTTCAACGTACTTCCCAGTTTGTCTTTTCCGCCTCCCAGGGAATAAAATGCGATAAAAAGAAAGGGAATTACCAATACAGGCAGGATCAATAAAAATTTTCTTTTTTGTTGTGGTGTGGTTGTCATTGTTGAATGTTTTTTCATGAATGGTTTAACGATTTTCTACTTTCAGGTCCTTGTTTTCCGATGTGCTCCATCGCTCGATAAGAAATCCGTGCGGGTCATTTTCGCTGCGTGCAGTATTTCTCAGCCAGCCTTCCGTCAAAAGGCTCCGGGTCGCTATGCTGGTGGGACGCACTATCTGTTGGGTAGCCCAGCACCTGAAATAAAAAGGATAACTGCGGGTATCCAGCATAATGCTGTCGATAGAAATGGTCTGGCTTATATTTCCGGAGATGATGCCCGCATAATACCCGGACTCCTTCAGGTTATCATAAAGCTTTTTCGCCGACGCATCCGCCAGGTACAAGGCGCGGCTGATACTCGCCTGGATCGCCTTTTCATCCGGCGCCAGGGTGAAGAACAGCTGGTGAAAGGTTCGGATATGGTCCTTTGCCTCCACCGGGAGGTTCTCTTTCCGTTCTCCAGCAAAGGCTTCCAGGGCCTTGCCGGCGGAGAGAATATAGATTGTCCGGCGGGCCTGATCCGCAGACTGGATGGCTTTTATGGAGATCACAGTCGTAGTGAATAGACAGCCTACTACCAGGATAATGCAGAACAGACGTATACGCTGGAAAGCTGTCTCGATATTTCTTGTCTTTTTGAACATGGTTTAGTTTTGTATACCAATAAATCTTCCTACCCGCCGCAAACCAATGCCGCCGCCGGATATGATATAGTTCGTGATCGAAGGGATGGTGAAATAGCCTGCAATGGACAGGATAAGAAAGACGAGATACGCCGTATCCGTAGGGCCAAAGCTGGTCTGACCCGTGGCATTCACCTGGGCAATGTCAAGTTTGATCATCTCCTGCTGTATCTGGGAGATAAGCGCGCCAAAAATGTTCGCCACCGGCAGCCAGAGGAACACGTTGATATACCTCGCCAGCCAATCCCTTATGATATGGCCAAATCCGTCAAAGACACAGAGGCCAAAAGCCAGAGGCCCGCATATGGCCAGGATGATGAGATAAAATGTCCGGACCGTATTGATACAAAGCGCCGCCGACTCGAACAACACCTGCAGGACTTCTGACAACCAGACCTTTACCGAATTCCTCATATTGTAAGCATGTCTTGCCATCATGAACTTCACCCTATTGGACAAACCCGAGAATACCCCGGAATCCGTCTCACCCGACAGTTCCTCCCATTTCCCCAGGTCGCCGCTGCCATCAGACCCCACGTACATTTGCCAGTCATTCGAATGTTGCAGCGCTTCCTGCTTTTGTTGTAACAGCACTGCTACAGCCTTATTGGAATCCTGCACCAGGGCGTTTGTTCCCGATGTCGTAGGCTCCATTACCCCATTGATCAGCCCGATCACATGGGGAAAGAGCATGATGGCAATGCCAATCCCGAAAGGTCGCAGCAAGGGATAGACCTGTACCGGCTCCGCCCGTGCAATGTGCTGCCAGACCCTGGACCCGATGTACCAGAGTGCGGCAAATCCCGCAATGGCCTGGCCGATGCCGACCAACTCCCCGCAATGGACCATCATCGTGTCATATGCCTGCTTTAGTACGCTTTGCAGGCTACCGATGCCATCAGATATGTCAAGGATTATTGCCATAAATGCTTTTTAGCTTTTGAATATTATTTAGTTCCCGCGCTCGCTGTAAGGCTTGTATGGTCAGCCCTTCATTGAATGACCTCAAACTTTCCGATTGCCTTCCCACATCGACATCTATCCGGTCAATGGCCTCCATCCGTGCGACATCCGACATCCTCAGTTCGTCTGGTGTAAGTACCATGGTGAGCCTGTCCAGGCACTTGCCCGCCCGCTCAGAGGTCCCTTCATATCGCTGTTGGATATACTTCAGTTCACCGGGGGTAAAAAACCCGGTTTCTGCCCAGTGCTGATAGCCTGTCTGGCATTCTTTTATGATGTTCCTTTCTCTGTCCAGGATGGCAGCGACTTTATAATATCGCCTCACCGGCAAAGACACATCAAGCAATCCGTCAAGAAAAGCTTTGTGAAGGCTGAAATTGCCTTTTATGATATCCCGGATATTTATGTACCCCTTATCAAGCACCTGGTAGCCCTCCTGCATGTCCTTTAGTATGGTCTTCAGCTCCGACAGCTTCTGTATATCCAGCGTCAATTGCTCGATCAACTGGGAGACAGACTGTGCCCGGGCATTTCCTGCGGATAGACACAGACAGATACCCATGAGTAACCCGGTCTTTTTTATCACTCGCTTATTGTATATCATACCATTTTTTTAATGTACCTATATAGGATTGTTCTTTCTTTCGTTGGGCGATCAGCCATTCAATGCCTGTTATATACTTTTTCACCTGCCCATATCTCGCCCGCACATCCGTCCTTATCTCGTCTATCTTCCTGATCCTTTCTCCATCCGTCATAGACAGCGCACCATCCTGTGTCAATACATCCAAAACATCCGCGTTATTACGGCCGGCATCCGCTACGCTCTGCTGTAGCGCACCGATATATCCTATTTCGTTTGCCCGCAGCCAGCCGGAAGATGTCGCGTTCGTCACCGCCTGCTCAAAATTCTGGTCAGTGGCAGTAATAAGCCTGTAGGATTCGTCGAGCGACGGGCTTTGAAGGACGCCTTGATCTATCAACTTCAACGATCCGAAGAATACCTTGTGTAATCCAAACTCCCCGGACTTGATATCCCGGACAAGGCGCAGCCCTTCTTCCGCGATCCGGTAGCCTTTCTCCGCCATAATGATATAACCCCTGAGCGCCGCCAATTGCTCCAGCATGGTCTTGCGTGTGTTTTGCGCTTCTCCTGGTTTTATCAGCCCCATCAGGAATGCCAGTAGCATGCATGTTTTAATGTATCCCATAAAGCGTCTTTATCATATTAAGATCGTTTTCGTCCTTCGCCCTTTGCAAACTCAACAGCATCATGTCCTGACTGAATGACTGTAATTGCTGGTAATCCCGGTCAATGCTCGCCGACAAATCATTGATGATCTTCAGTCTGTCCCCATCATCCATTTGGGTGACAAAAGCGCTAATGATCTTTTCCAGCTCTTCAACGACAGTTACGCATCGCTGTAACATGCCTCGATAAACCACATCCACATACCCCAGCTCTTCCATGCTAAAATGCCTGTCACTGGCCAGCACCGCATAAGCCTGCTTATAGCCCCTTATCAGTCTTCCCTGCTTATCAATCATTTCCTTTACTGCTGAGTAATACCGCAATGCGTTCTTTACCTTCCATAGCTCCTGGTAATACTCGTCGTACAGGTCCTTTTGTTGTTGTACCCAGTCGGATATGTCCGCCAGCCGCGTCTTTTGCATCACGTTTTCGAATTGCTTCTGGGCATCCTGAAGCACGATTGTCGCTGTTTGCTGCCGCTGTATCCGCAGGTCAATAGCCATGATCGCCCGTTTGATAATGCCGGTGATAAACCCAAACTGGGCGTGAGCCGTACCCGGACAGGCCATCATAAAAGCAGCGCCCAAGGCACTTGTTAATAGTAACTTCTTCATCATTCGATCTTTTCGTAATAAAAATCTCCTTTATTCAGCATGTTCCTCAGAGGGGAATACCCAATATTATTCGCACTATTGGATGAGACGAGCATCAACTGTCGTGATTGATACGCAGCAGTCCAATATTGTCGCTCAAATTCGGGGCTTTCCTCCCTGTCTTTCCTGACCCGGGTAAAGGAAGTCATCCGTGTCACTGTGTAATTGTCTTCGCCCAGTTGTGCGCGACGGATGGTAAGTGTGTCGTCGACCCGGCAAAAATCATTTTTAATCGTGCAGACATAGATACCCGGTAAAAAAGTAGGGGTTGTCCCCGACCCATCCCGGCAAAGCCAAATGATGGTAATTCCAGCCACCATTATAGCCGCGGAAATAATGATCAAATTTTTGTTTTTCGACATAGTGTTTGTTTTTTGTTAATGATCAATATTTTTCTCTCCACTCCCTGCCCAAGTGTGCGATGCCTTTCCGCATGTCTCCATAGCGTTCGGCATATCGTTGCACCAGCAGTTTTTCAGATTCTTCTGTAGTGTAGGTGTAGTATTCTTCAATGGATACCTCGGTACGGTAAACTTTCGAATGACCATTCCCCAGGGTGATGAAAACCTCTTTGTATTTTCTCCCGGCCTCATTGTCGCGGTTCAGCGACAGCACGAGCGATTTGTCTTTCTCCGTAAGCCCCAACAAATCCTGGATAAAGTCGAACTTATTCTGGAATTTGCTTTGATCCAGCAGGATCCTGCAGTCGGCATTGTTGAGGATGGCCTGTTTCACCACGGGGCTGGAAATGATATCTTCCACTTCCTGGGTGACAACAATGGCTTCTCCAAAAAACTTACGGACCGTCTTGAATAAATACTTGATGTACTCACTCATTCCCTGCCGGGCAATGGCTTTCCAGGCTTCCTCGATCAGGATAACCTTGCGTACACCGGGCAGCTTACGCATCTTACTGATGAATACCTCCATGATCACAATGGTGACGACTGGAAAAAGGATGGGGTGATCCTTCAGTCGGTCAAGTTCAAAGACGATAAATCGTTGCTGCAGAAGATCCAGCTCTTCTCTTGCATTGAGCAGGTAGTCGTATTCTCCCCCCTTATAAAAGGGGCGCAAAACATAAAGAAAGTTATCCAGATCGAAATCCTTGGTCTTAACCCGTTCTCCCGCCAGCCTTCCGGCAAACTCACCTTCCAGGAACTCGTAAAAGCTGTCAAAGCAGGGGAAGATATCTCTACAAACAGCCAGTTTTTTATAATACTGTTGGAGGGCATTGGACAAAGCCACATATTCGCTGCGCAAAAAGGCCTCGTCTTCTTTTTTCCAGAGCGCCAGCAGCAGCGTCTTGATGCTCTCCCGCTTTTCCACGTCCAACACCACACCATCCGGCAGCCAAAAAGGGTTGAAGCGGATAGGCGAGATGTCTGTATACGTGAAATAATGCCCACCCACCAGTTTGCAGAGCCCCTGGTAGCTATTGCCGATGTCCACCACGAGGATATGACTTCCTTGTTCGTAATAGCTTCTCAAAAGATGATTCGTGAAAAAGGATTTCCCGCTGCCCGACCCCCCGAGTACAAATTTGTTCCGGTTCGTTATCCATCCGGTCCGCATGGGTTCATCGCTGAGGTCCACATGGATGGGTTTCCCGGTGATCCGGTCAGCCAAGCGAATGCCAAAGGGGCTGATCGAACTACGGTAATTCGTTTCGGGTAACAACAGACAGGCCGCTTGATCTGCAAACGTGCTGAAGCGTTCATTGACAGGCAGGTCCCCCGCATTACCTGGTATCCCCGCCCACCATATTTGCGGAGCGCTCACCGTCTCCAGGTGCGGATGCGCGCCCATCTGTGCGATGGCGGCGGCGCTTTCTTTCCGAAGCTCTTTTACTTTGTGTGGATCATCCGTCCAGGAAAAGACGTTGAAATGCGCTTTTACCATTTGCTTCTGCCCGGCGATGGCTTCGTTCAGGTGATCATCTACTGCCTGCCGGGTTGCCGCGTTCTCCCTGGAATGGGCCGACAGGGATTGCAGCCTCCGGCGTCTTAGTTCCATTTTACCGATGGTGACGGTTACGTCCTCGACAAACACATACTGATTATAGATATGATTACAGGGCAGCAAGGGTCCCAGGACGGAGGCAAAGCCGATCATAAGATCAGTCCGTTCCGTAGAGTAAGCCGCATGGCGGGCGCCGATGCCGCACCGGGCCGGTAGATGTATGGCATCTGCCAGGGTATACAATATCCCTTTAAATTCTCCTATCTGTAGTCCGTCCTTGAAAACGATATCCCTTAACAGCTGGGGACGTCTGTCTCTTTCGGCGCCTGACAACATACAATACTGCTCGATAATTCCAGCCTGGTTTTCGTCACCTGTCAGCTCTTCGGTGGACAGCCTCCGGCAATGGAGTAGCCCGCTGTCGGTCAATATCCGTTCGAAACGCCCTGCCTGATCCAGGAATTCCTGTACGGCACCCGGGTCCAGACACTCCTCCGGTACCAGGGCCCTTTGCAACAACGAGTTCAATCCCGGTCCCGGCGATTTTCGTCCGGGCGTCATTCTTGTAAGAAACAAATAAGCCTTATGCTCCAGGTAGGGCCGCTCATGGAAATGGTATTCACTGGCCCTTGCCAGCCAGCTGTCGTCCGCCTTTTCTGCATCAGCCTGATAAGTAGATTCGTAAAACCAGTCCTGAAGATGACAGATGGATGGCGCGGTCAGCAGACCGATGGCCCTTACCCAGGCCTGGTGGATAACGTCCAGCTCCGGGGAAGAGAGCGTAAATATCTCCGGTTTTGTCAGCTCATAGGCGACGGTGTAGCTCCCGCTCCTGGACACAATACAGTCGTCCGTGACCTCCAGGATGGGGAATGTTTGTTCTAATAGTCTTTGCATGATTGCTTGTTTAATTGTGAGAAAATCATCCGGCTGCTGCATCGTATGGAAGAAGGTGCTTTCTTCGCTGCTCTTTTTTTTGCCAGCCCATACGGTCCGTACTTTTTGCATATTTTATACAGAAGGGTTATGCCGCCGCCGCCCAACCCGAAACTTACTAGTACGCAGACCCATGAGTTTACCCGGCAGATGTAAAGGATGGCAAAGAGAAGGATGTCTCCTACCAATATTCCCCCCGCGTATAGGATATACTGTGCTTTCAGCCCCCGGAATTCGATGGGTTTATCGACACCTCGGTTGATGATGTAGGTCGTTGACATGTATTTTTTTATAGTCCAAAAAAACTGCGGATCACCGTGCTTACCACCACCAGGAAAATGCAGGAGCCAAACCACCCGGCTGCGGCCCTCCCCGCCTCACCATGATGAGAACCCCACAACTGATATACTCTTACAGCACCGATCAGCGCCAGGATAGCCCCCACGGCATACATTAGTTGGGTAGCCGTGTCGAAATAGCTACGCACCATGGTATTGGCCTGGCTGATGCGTTGGGCTAAGCACCAAGCGCCTTGTTGTATTGCTACAATAGGTTTCCCTGTGCTCGCCACCGAACCGTACGTACACCTCTCGGCGTATACGGCTCTCCATCAACATCATTCAGTCTATCTGTTGACCATTGTGTATTTTACGGTGGCATGACAGGCATACTGCCATTGTCTTTCTTTGCCTCGCTATCAGTTGCTTTTGCCATGGCTCTTTGCCATCTTTTATGTCACTCATCTTCCTGATATGGTGCATCTGCAAATCTTCTGTAGCTCCGCATAGTTCACATGCTCTTGCTTTCAATCTATCTATCAAACTTGTTTTTCCAAGCATATAAACCAATTCAGGATAATAATCCACCGTGTACTCAATGATTTCTTTGCGCTGCTTAAACCCCTCGTTGTAAAAGACACGGCTTTTCTGTTCTCCTTTTTTATTCTCGTAGAAGACAGTAAAGGCGCCTTCATGATAAAATTTCCTGCATATATCTGGTACTGAGCATTGATATTTTCTGCCCAGTGTTTTGAGCATGCTGTATTTCATGAAGTGTAAGAAGGTGTTCATGGAACCAACATTGATGGCAATTGAATAGTAATTGTACAATCCCCGTATTTCAGCATTGTACTTTGTTAATACTTCGAGGTCGTCATTCTGCAACAACTGTGGCCTGCTAAAAGGTTTCCATTCCTCTTTGCCGTTATGATGTGTGAATCTTACAGCTCCATATGCAACCAATTTCTTTTTTATCACATCTTCCGGCATCTTAAGAACCACTTTCTTGTTGTACGTTTGCTGAACTGTACCTGTTAGCTTGCTTCTTTTGGTTAGAGTAGATTTTCTTACGGTGATATCGTATGAAAGAAAACGGGCAGGATTTTCTGCATGAGTTATTAGTGTTTTTTCTGCTGAAAGTTCAAGTTTTAATTTATCATTCAAGAATGATTTGACATTCTCTTTGATTTTCTTGCAATCTTTCAAACTGCCTATAACCCCAATAAGAAAATCATCCGCATATCTTACATATTTAATTCTCCTGTAATCTTCATCCATCTCTACACCAGCAGGGTGAGTTAATTTTTCTTTTTCAATTGCTTTGATGCTTGCTACAATGGCTTTCCTTTTTACAGTATCTTTTTCAACTTGTAAAAGTTTAATCATCCTAGCCTTCTTTTCTACTAATTTGCTCCTGTCTGGATTCCGTCTCCTAGCTTCCCCTTTATCAAAGTCTTCGGCGTATTGTTTCATATATTTATCCAGTTCGTCCAGATAAATATTAGCCAGTATAGGGCTTATGATTCCGCCTTGTGGCGTACCGCTGTATGTTTTTTGGTACACCCAATCTTCAACATACCCTGCATTTAGAAACTTTCTGATTAATCGGATAAACCTTTCATCGCTAATTCGTTTACTCAGTATCCCGATTAATACTTCATGGTCTATATTGTCAAAGAAACTTCTGATGTCTCCTTCGATAAACCATTTTGTGCCTGTAAAAGTCGCTTTGATCTGGGCCAGTGCAGTGTGGCAGCTTCTTTGAGGCCTGAAGCCGTGAGAGCTATGGGTAAACTGCTTCTCGAATATGGCTTCAAGTATCATCCTGATTACCTCCTGCACCAGTTTATCATCAAAGGAGGGTATTCCTAAAGGGCGCATTTTCCCGTTCTTTTTTGGGATATATGTCCTTCGGGACGGGTTTGGCTGGTAAGTCTCGTCTTTGAGCTTACCAATGAGTTGTTCAATGCGCGGCAGGCTCATTTCATCAATTGTACTGTTGTCAATACCTTTTGTCATGTTTCCCGGTTTTGCGTATATGCGCTGGTAGGCGACATAATACATTGCTTCATTGAACAGAATCCGATACAGTCTTTCAAACTTGTAGTCTATAAGCCGGCTGTGTTCCGATAGACTGTTTAATACGATTTGAGGATTTCGCATAATGTCTCTCACATTTTCCGTTAATAGTATTAAACGATATTAACTGCTTCCCTTCGCCATGTACAAGACTTTCCCTTGTTCGGACTACTATGGAAGCTCCGTTACCATGCCGGATATTCAGAAACCTCACTGTTTCATAGCCATTGCTGGCATTCCGGTTTAGGTAATCCCCGTTTAGTTGCTTGATAACTATTGGCGCAACAGATTGTCGGATATGGTGTCCGCCTTTTACTACATATTGTAGTTGTGCTGTAATCTGTTCATTGCTCCTGCTTTACAACGGCCAAAGAAGGAGTATTACAGTATGACGAGTTCAGTTATCTTACGTCATAGACACGGCAGAGGCCACTCAGGCTACCATTCAATCAGTATGGATTTTATCCTCGTATCTGTTATTTCATCTCATCGTTCAGTCGCAGACTGATAACTATCTGACTTTCGACTTTGCTGGCATGCTACACTCCCTGGTATTGATTTCTCTCACAGATAAGCCAGTTGATGATGGGTTTTCAAAGAACACTAACCCAGTACCTTGCCAAGGGTACATTTATTAAGCAACCTTTACGGGCGCACCATTGTTCCCATCCGCCGTCTGCGCGAATAGCACATGCCCCGTCAGGAGCGATACGATCAACATTTTACATTTCTTCATTGTGTTATTTTTTTAGTTAAGAATGGATTACACAGTTTTTTGATCCTGGTGCGGCAGGCGGCCTGGTTTACCTCCTTTTTTATAGCGGCCGCCGCCGGCAACACAGGATGTTACACAATCAGTCCTTACCCTTTTTAAACCTTATCCTTATTATGCTTCTGCAGCCAGTTCTTTATTTCTTTTGGGTAATACAAGGCTGCTACTACTGTATAGTAAATGGCCGTTAAAAGGGTAATCCCTTCAATAAATGTTTTCGTGGAAATAGTTTGTAACATGTATTTGTCTTGTTGTTGATGAAATCAAATTTGCCAAGACAAATATGAGGTTCTGGAGAAGCGATTACAATTAGGCTAAGGATTAGCCTAAGGAAAATAGTTTGCAGATAATTGCTTTATAGGCAATTAAAAGATACCCGATCCACTGCCTATGGGTTAAGCCGATTTATCCGGCTTCTTGCTGTTCGAATAAATTTATCCAGGAGAGGGTTAACCGATTTTTTACGTGCACGGTTATTATTGTCGATGGTTGTAAAGTCCTTTAGGTCTATATCCGCATTATCCTCGAACGATTTTATTAATTGATCCAGTGTATTGTCAAACAGTTTTGCTTCATAGATCAGCGTTATCAGTTCTACTGCTTCAGCTTTTGAGCCGACAAATTTGAGTTTACTACGGTAGCTATTTGCTTTCGGATCCGTGGCCAGACCGATCTCTCCGTTCAGAATTGTCTTATAATCCCCATAAGCCAGCAGTTCGGATAAGATCAAGCTGTCGCGGCAAGCGTATTCCTCTCTCTCAACGAAATCCCTCGTCTCGGGAAGAGGAGTACGCACAAATAAGAGATCGTCTTTATCAGACTTACTAAGCGTATAGTATAAATACAGTTCTTTGTGCTTTGCGAAGAAGGCTGCAATTCGCGTTTTTTCATTCTCCAGGTATGAAAAGAAGGGTTCAGCATCGCAGGTAATACGTGCACATTCCAATTGAAATAAGACAGTAAAATAGATATATTGCTTGCAAAAGTGTGGCAGCCAATGTTTAAAGTATTTAATTTCAGTGGCCTTGTCGGCAAAAGGATGTACTGCGAGGTGGCGTCTTAGCTCCATGATAGCTAACTTCACCACCTCCATTTTTTGATCATATCCTTTTACGGGGCTCACGTATGGGTTCACCAGTTCGAGTTCCGCCTGCACCTCCATTTGCAACCGTTTAACCAACGCTTCCATGTTCGCTCGATATTTATCTACAATAAGTATTACCTAAATCATCGATTATCTCGAAATTATTATTGGGATCTGCTCAGCTTTTTCCGGTGTCGCTTTACGGTTTCGGGGCAGCTTCTTTAAACTTTAACTGAAGAATTTCAACTTTTGAGCATTACATGCTGTGCATGAAATATCCTTTCATTTCCGTCTAAATAGCCTCTTCGTTCTAGCCAGGTATTCATTGAAGGTTTGTATCCTATGAAGATATAATGAACGTTTGACCTTCTTTCCTGAATCCTTCTCATTAAGTAGAACCTTGAACTCATGACAATTCTTGTTAAGCTTTCGGGCGGCCAGGAATTCTATCAACTCATAATCCTCCGCCAGGATAATACAATACACCATGTCCAGCGCTGGCAGGATCTCTTTATCCTCTCTAATACAAAACAGATATTCGATCGGTTCAGGAGACCAACCCCTATGTGCACCGTCATCAAAAATATACAATTGCCCGGGTTCAATTATTCCCGCAACGGAGACTTCATTAAATACATTATTCATGACTTTTAAAAATTATTTCCGCGTATACTCTATAAAAATAACGCGGCTTCGCCCTGAATACAAATGATAAAAGTCACTTAATGGATGCGTCCGCGCATACGTGAAAGCGTTTCACGCGACATATCGAGGTAGGAGGCCAGATCACGTATAGGCACTCTCATAATCAACTCGGGTTGCTTCTCAAGCAAAAAAGCATATCTTTCTTCTGCCGTGAGCATACGAATATTCCTTGCCTGACGATGCCATATACGCAAGTATTTATTGGTTAAAACTCTTCCCACGACATTGAATTCAACAAAGGTCCTGTACAGATAAGCCAATTCGTCGAAGGTTATATAAAGTAACTCACAGTCCTCCAATGCCTGTATAAAATCCTCACTTTTGACTTGATCATAAAAGCTGTCAATGGAAGCGACCGTCTCCAACTCCCCAAAAAACCAATCAGATACTTCGCGGCTATGCACAATGTAAAAGCATTTCAATAAGCCCCGCTTGATAAAGTATAAATTCGTGCAGACTTCGCCGGCCTTTAGTAGGTACTCTTCTTTTTTTAGCGAACTTTTTTTTATTATGGTTCGCAAATAATCGCTACAATCGCCAGACAGAGGCCATCCCTCAAAAGAAGCTATTTCGTCGAGAAAAGATAATAATTCTTCCATAAGACAGATAAGGTTAAATAAATAGCTTCCAATATAGCAATAACTGATAATAATATGCGCTATCACAGAACTTTAGGTGGGCGCCATTAATATTTATACTTACATCTTGATAAACAACCCATCTATATAATTAAGACAGTTTTAATTTGTAAGACGGCCACGGCAAAGATGCTAAAATGATTTTTATCACTTTCGTACGAATTCGCAATTCTCCTGTTCCTGAAAACTATTATTCATAATAACTTCATTTTCGGCTTATCACTAGGCAAAATTAATTCGACACTTATTTATCCATTTAAACCTTATAAAATGAAACCACTACTTACAGTCTTTCTCCTATTAGTATTCGGCGCCTCTCTATTTCTAGCCTGCCGAAAAGATCAAAATTACGTCGATGCAGATCTCTCCAACGAGCGTCTGATTGAATCAGCAAGGGCTTATTTCGAAAACACATTTGATCATTCTATACGTCAGTCTTCAGGTAGCTATCGCATCGATGCAGCAAAAACCGTCGATTGGCAGGCCGCCAAAGTATTGAGCTTATCTCAAGGCCCGACTATCGTCGTGCCGGTGATCTATCACGAAGGGCTATTTATTAAGACAAATATATCTGGAGAAAATGTTTTCTCTCTTAATGACATAACTCACCTTGTCATCTATAAAGACCGGAACAAGCCCTACCATATCGAGCTTGTGACCGCATTTCCCGATTCAGCGGCGTTAAAAAATGAGGTCCATATGTTCACGGGTATAATTTTTGTTGAAAATTGGGAAGGCCAAAGAGTCCGTCAATTAAAGTTCAATACTGATGGGACAATTTCTGCTTACAATGATCAAAACGCCAGCCGGGGAAAAGCTTCAGAGGTCAACAGCATACAGCACCATGTTCAACCTGACATAGTTGTTGCACGTTGTTATACAATATATGGATACAACTACACAAATGGCGACCCTAATGGAGGCTATGCGTGGTCCGAACCGGGCGGATGTTCCTATATGTATTTACCCGACAATCTCCAAAACACCGGTAATGGAGGTACGGGTGGCACTGGCGGCGCTGGCGGCCTTCCAGGTTCTTCATATGGCTTGATCGGACGCCTTTCGAGCGTTACAACCGGCGTAGCAACCGTTACTCGTGGACCTAACATAATCGGCAACATTCAGGACTACCTAAAATGTTTCACAAATGTCGGAGGAGCAGACCATACGTACACTGTTACAGTTTGTATAGATCAGCCCGTATCCGGTACGAGACTACCCTGGCGTCTGCAAAATGGTCCAAATGCAAGTTCTGCAGCCAACAACCCTGTTGATGTTGGGCATACTTTCCTTATCTTTTCTGAAGCATACGGGGGAAATACTATTACAAGGAATGTTGGCTTTTATCCGCGTACGGGAGTAAACCCATGGTTTCCTTCGGATCAAGGCCAGTTAAATAATAACGAAGGATCCGGTTACAATATATCCCTTACCCTTACTATTACTAACGCTCAGTTCTTCAATATATTGAACTATGTTGCCCAAGGCAATAGCCCTGGTTATACATATGATCTCAACGGCAATAACTGTACAACCTTTGCAATAAAAGCCCTGCAGGCAGGCGGAGTCAATTTATCTTCACAGCTCGGCATTTGGTTTAAAGGCTCCGGCTATGATCCTGGAGACTTCGGGGAAGATATAAGAAATATGCCTCTCTCATCGAATATGACGCGTAGTACAGCACAAAGTTCGCATCCGAATGTTGGCAATTGTAATTAACTTACTCGAATTTTATGACTATGAAAAAGCTTCTTGGCTTGGCGTTAATAGGTCTACTTCTTGGCCACGGCAGGGTACTTGCTCAAAGTGCTCATCGTCCGCTCAATTCTTCCATAAATTGGGCAGACACAAAGGAATGGAAGATTTATTATATTCCATCAAAAGAAGCATTTTCGTATCCACTCGACACATTAAAAACTTTCAGGTCGATTTCCCTAAGCCAGGATTCGATGGAAGTATTCTTAACGCACGCAACAGAAATTCCCGTGGAAAGGACGCCGGTCTGGATGGGATATTACGTTTCTACCTGCAGACTTCCGAATGGCACCTATTTAAAGGTTGAGATCAGTCAATACGGCAGATTTTTTTATGAGGAAAGGGAGAATCGATATTATCAATTAAACGAAGGCGTACAAGATAATTGGCTTTCCTATTTGAACGAAAAATGGGTACAGTTGGAAGGTGCTAAATAATGCACCCGTTGTTCTTTTGAAAATTCAAACTATGTTATAATGAAATGGATTAAGCTATTGTGGTCCGTAGTGTTTTTAGGAGGCGTAGCATTATACCTGGCATATCTTTCTTCTCTTGCATCACCGGGAAAAATCAGCCCTGCATTCGTGTTTTCGCTATTCATCTCGATAGCCATCTGTATAGTCGGTCCAATTATTTTACTCTTACGACTGCTTCGAATCCTACGCTCGCCTACATCTTTCATTTATATTTTGTCCGGCACCGCAAGCCTTGCTCTTGGAATTTTTGGTCTATATTTTCTCGCTCCTGCTGACAACCTGCAAAAGAACATCGGCACATTCATTATTCTTGCCTTGAATATTATCATAGGGTGTTTTATTTACACTGATGCTTTTGTCAGAACAATTCCAGGGTTACGAAATGATAATAAAAAAACAAAATGAACACATAAAAGGCTTCTTTAGGCTCGATTTACACAGCATGGATTTCAGCAGAATAAAGCTCTTCATTTCATAGCTAAGGTCTTTTTATTTACTCAGCTAATTTATATCGTCACATCCGGCAAAAAATAAGAAATATTAATAAATTAACCCTCCCCGTTAGGACTATATATTTACCTGTAGAGATAAAAAACGAATTTGCACCTTACCTGCCGTGTTTTTATATTGTACCACCAAACTTTATTCTATGGAACAATACATGAAAGTCCTGAAAAGCTACAAAAGAATGCCTCGCGAAATGGAAGACCATATTCGCGAAAATGTAAAATCCGTTCAATTTACCACTGGTGCTATTATTCAAAAAGAAAAGGTTCTTTGCAACCATATTTACTTTATAGAAAAAGGGGTAGTTAGGATATACCACGGTGAAAGAACGACTCAGTTTAAAAAGGAAAATGAATTTATCATCTCCTATTTTAGTGATGAAGGCATCGCTTACGATGCCCCGGGTGTTGAGGCATTGGAAGATACCACAGTCTGGGATTTTACGCCTCTGATGCTCGAAAGCACCTGCAAACGCTTCGATTTCTTCCATGAGCATTTGAGAGTAATGATGGCAAAAGATATGGATGTGGTCCTTAAACTCAATAGTCTCGCCGGGTATAGTGATGCAGCTTCTCTTTTGTATGATTACTTGCGGGGACACACCCCTGATCTCCTGGACCGGGTCACCCCAAAGTACCTTGCTTCATTCCTGGGAGTATCCGAAAAGGTCTTTTCCCATATCCGGCGCAGCAATATACGCACAGGAATGAGCGGAAAGCATCTGCGCCGGGATTTCTCTTAAAAATCTCTATGGCCCGCTAGTAATTTGCTACCCGGAAAGTGTTTCAAATGTCATTGTTGTTAAACCCGTCCGTGTATGCAAGTCAACTCCAGACACTATTTCACTCTGTCAGCCCTGTTCCTGACCATCCAATTGACTGCCATTGGTCAGGCCCTGTCACAAAAGACCGCGGCCATCACCGGTCATTCTTTCAACGGCGTCTATCGCGGCGACTATCTGCAACAGATAGCCTTCCCCGTCGGAGGCATGGGCGCCGGCATGTTTTGTCTGGAAGGTACAGGCGCCATATCCCATATGTCCGTACGTAATACGCCGGATATGTTCAATGAGCCCCCCATGTTCGCGGCCATCGCTATAAAAGGCGACCCTGGCAGTGCCAGGGTCCTGGAAGGCCCCGTACCCGACTGGAAAAAATTTGGGCAACGCGAGTCCGCAGGTGGAAGGGGTGGCACGACCTACGGATTGGCCAGGTTCACAGAGGCCGAATTCCTCGCCCGCTTCCCTTTTGCAGAGATAAACCTTTTGGACCCTTCAATTCCCCTAAAGGTACATATCACAGGCTGGAGCCCCTTTACCCCCACTGACGAGGATAATTCCAGTTTGCCCGCAGGCGCCCTGGAATACACCATTACAAATACAGGCAGGCAGGCCATCGAATGCATTTTTTCTTATAATGCCCGCAACTTCATGACAGTCTCAAGGCCAGGAGGTAATGACCCTGCGCCCAATAGCATCAAACCCATCCGAAATGGATTTATTCTCTCACAGACCGGGTCAGTCGCTGCACCCGAACTACAGGGAGACTTTGCCATATACACCGATGACCCCGCCACGGTAGTGGATCACTGCTGGTTCCGTGGCGGCTGGTGGGACCCCCTCTCTATGGCCTGGAACCATATCCAACAGGGGCAGGTACAGGCCGTGGCGCCCGTGGAAAAGGACGCGCCCGGAGCCTCGCTCTTTGTACCCTTCACGTTAAAACCCGGTGAAAAAAAGACCATCCGCCTGATGATGGCCTGGTATATCCCCAACAGCCATATGCGTTTTGGCCGCCCAACTAACAAGTCGTCGGATAGCACGGTAAGGGATGCCTCCGCGGATCTGCCTTCCCCTTATTACAAGCCCTGGTACAGCAGTAAGTTCAGGGATATCAACGAAGTGGCCGCCTACTGGCGTCATCATTATGACGAGTTACAACAAAAATCCCGGCTTTTCAGAGATGCTTTTTACAGGAGCACGCTGCCTCCCGAAGTACAGGAAGCCATCAGCGCTAACCTCACTATCTTCAAATCCCCCACGGTACTGAGACAATATGACGGTCGCTTCTGGGCCTGGGAGGGTTGCGACGATGCCCAGGGCAGCTGCGCAGGCACCTGTACGCACGTATGGAACTATGCGCAGGCCCTCTGCCATCTCTTCCCCCGCATGGAGCGCACCGTACGCGAGACAGAGTTTGGAGAAGATCAGGACAGCCTGGGTCACCAGAACTACCGGGCCGCCCTGCCCATACGCCCCGTAGCCCATAGCTACTATCTCCCCGCCGCCGACGGTCAGTTGGGCGGTATCATGAAGGTCTATCGCGAATGGCGCATCAGCGGGGACAGCGCCTGGCTCAGACGTATATACCCCAGGGTAAAGGCCAGTCTGGACTATTGTATACGCACCTGGGATCCCCGGCATCACGGCACACTCGAAGAACCCCATCATAATACGTATGACATCGAGTTCTGGGGGCCGGACGGCATGTGCACCGGCATCTACCTGGGGGCGCTGAAAGCAATGGTCCTTATTGGTCAGGCATTACAGGAAAATGTCGACATCTACCAGGAACTGTATACAAAAGGCAAAACGCTGATGGAAAAAGAGCTTTTCAACGGTGAATACTTTATCCAAAAGATACAGTGGACGGGGCTGAATGCATCCAATCCTGCAGAGAACCCACGGGAATGGCTGGAAGAATATTCCGACGAGGCGGTATTGCTTCTAAAAAAGGAAGGCCCCAAATATCAATATGGCGCCGGATGCCTCAGCGATGGTGTATTGGGCGCCTGGCTGGCGCGTGTATGCGGGCTGCCCGCACCCATCGATACAGCAAAGGTCGCCAGCCACCTCCAATCAGTCTATACATACAATCTAAAAAAGGATCTGACAGGCTATAGCAACCCCCAACGACCGGGATTCGCGCTTGGTCATGAAGGTGGCCTGTTACTCTGCACCTGGCCTCGTGGGGGACAGCTTTCCCTCCCCTTTGTATACAGCAACGAAGTATGGACGGGGGTGGAATACCAGGTAGCATCCCATCTCATCTTCCAGGGACGAGTAAAGGAAGGTCTGGACATCGTCCGTACCTGCCGCCGCCGATACGATGGTAAGGTCCGCAACCCATTTAATGAATACGAGGCCGGCTACTGGTACGCCCGCGCCCTCTCCAGCTACGCCCTGCTGGAAGCCCTCACCGGCATTCGATATGACGCCGTGGACAAGACACTGTATGTAGATAGCAAGGTCGGTGACTTTACCACCTTTCTCTCCACCGCGACGGGCTTTGGAAACGTGATCTTTAAAAATGGTAAGGCAAGGGTAGATGTGGTTTATGGCACTATCCCGGTGGAGAAGATCCGGCTGCTGTAAGGTTGCAGGATGAAAAAGTATATTCATAAACTCTTTCATCCTTTAAAATGCCATTATGAACCTTATCCGGCAAAAAACAGTCTTGCCACTAGCCATTGCAGCCTATCTCATTCCCATCGTCATTATAGAATATCCATTGCTGGTATTTACCCACGGGATCTTCCCCTACCCCATTGATGACGCCTGCATACACCTGGCCATTGCAAAGAATATCGCCTTTCACCAGGTGTGGGGCGTCTCACCCGTTGAATTCACCTCGGCAGCATCCTCCATCCTGTACCCGCTGATCCTGGCCGCCACGGTGAAGATATTCGGAACGCACCTGGTCATTCCCTTCCTGCTAAATGTAATCTTCACGCTGATATTGCTAACCGTAATCCAAAAATGGTTGGTCCGCAATGGCATTAGCCCGTCTTCACAATTGCTGATCCTCTTGGCTGTCATTTTCCTTACCCCCCTGCCTGTCCTGACCATGTGCGGCATGGAGCACAGTCTGCAATTGCTGATCGTTTTCCTATTTCTCACACAATTCTCCGAAGAAGTGGAGGATGGGTTGACATGGAAAACATATATGTACGCCACGTTGATGGTGATGACACGGTACGAAGGGCTGCCGCTGCTTGCCATGGCTTGTCTGATCCTCCTCTTCCGGGGGAAGATCTCCGCAGCATTGCAGTTGGGTATCTATCCGGCCATACCCATCGTCCTGTTTGGTATTTATTCCGTGTATAACGGCAACTTCTTCTTCCCAAATTCCGTACTCCTGAAATCAGGCGCCCCACCGTTGACCTTCGATGGGCTATACGAATACTTTACGCAGGGTATGTTTACAAAGCTATTTTATTCCGTGGTAGGCTATAACACAGTGGCCACACAGCGTTTGCTCTTCCTGCTGCCCCTTGCCTTTTTACTGTTCAACAAAAAAATGAGCGCTGCTCAAAAATATATGCTGCTTCTGGTGATGGCAGGCGTCTTTATCCATCTTTGTCTTACAGGCTATGCGTCCTTCCCCCGTTATGAAGCCTATCTCATCGGTTGCTCCGTCGCCATGCTGGGAATGCTGACGGCAAAATACGCACAAGCGCTCGTCACCAATGTAAAGGGTCTTACCGCCTGGATAGCCGGCCTGGCTTGCGCATTTCTCGTCTTTCCATTACTCCTCCGTAGCAATTTTGCCTTTGGGGAAGTAAAAAAGGGATGTATCAATACCTATGAGATACAATATACGGTGGGGCAATTCCTCCATAAATATTACAACACCACACCTGTAGCCGTCGAGGCGTTGGGTGGCGTCAGCTATTATACGGAAGGGAAAAAGCTAGATATTGTCGGGTTAGGAGACATATCCGTGGCGCGCAGCATGCGGGGCAACTACTACACTGTCGATTTCCTCGATACGCTCAGCAAACGGGAGGGTATACAGCTGGCGGCCGTGTCGGAATATTCCACCCCTGCACCCTTGCTGGCAAGATGGAAAAGGGTAGCCAGTTGGCAGACTCCCCGGGAATATGGAGGATACTATGTTTCATTTTTTGCGGTGGATAGTACATTGGCGCCGGGCTTGAAAAAGAACCTCCAGGAATATCAGCAATATTTGCCGGAAGGGGAGGGGGTTATATATCATTAGAAGAATAGCCTTTTTATATCCAAGGTGGCTTCTCCCCATCGTTTCAACGTTTAACCCTATAAGCGTTATTTTATAGTCTAGTCTTTAGAATTTCTTAGTGAAACCATATATCAGCTTCAAATACTCCTTTCAGTGTTTTTATATTTCTGCTTAAGCGTTTATATTCATATCATCCTTCACAATAACCCGCCCACTTCCGGAAACTACCACATCACTGCCGCCGAAGCTGCATTTTCTATTTTTTCATAAAAACCAACAATCATGAAACCTTCATCCTTTAGAAAGGTTGCCCTGGCAACCGCCTGGTTCGTTCTGTTCAGCGCCTTTACACCCGGCAAAAAGGCTTCTCCATCCATCCTGGCTTTAGGGGACAACACGCATTATTATTACTTTTTGGTCCCCACCGACACATTCGACGCCTATAACACCGTCGCCGACGAGATCGCCCGTCTGCAGTCCCTGACGGGCTCGTATGTCGACACCAATCCATTTGGGGGTACCCTCCTGGCAAAGGGTTATACGAATAATATAGTCCCACACACCATCTGGCCATCCTCGTACCTCTACCTGCACGATTAAACAGGAGGACACCTCTGCCGGCTTCTAGAACTTTACCTGGAGGCCGGCAACTATTGTTCGCAAAGGCGGCAATATGACTGCACTCTGGATCTCGGGATCCCCATCCCTATAAGAGGTCAGGGTAAATAAATTTTGCGCCTGTAGCGTCATTTTCATCCCCCGAATATGTACCTTATGCCGGGCAACAGGCCATTCATATGATAAAGAAATTGTTTTTACCCTGACGAATGAGGCGTCGGTAAGGATGCCATCACTGCTGAGATAACGCGAAAGGGCCATGGCTGCATCATTACCCGAAGACAGGATCTGATAATCGCCATTATCGCCGGGCATTCGCCACCTGTCGGCAATCCCTTTTAGCTGATTGCTATAAACACCTGATCCAATGGTCCCGGGTGCATTCGCATAAAGGATGGCCGCCCGATAGCGTACCCCCTTTTGTATCCTGCCCTCCAACTGGACGGCCAATTCCCATTGGGTCCAGCGTAATATATTCTCTATCCCGCCAAAACAGGTGACATCCGGCGATCCTGCCACGATCATGTCGGCACTATTATACTTATTGTCGCCATTACGGTCTTCCACCTGGTAAAGACCGGTCAGTGGATTGATACCAAGATAATGGAATGCCCGCAGTGTACCCAATGGCTTGCCGGGCACAAGTTCCTTGTTGAACGGCACACCCGCAAAACCACCCAAGGTCACCAGCCGGCTGGAGGGAAAGCTGAGGTTCAAGCTGGTGGTCCAACCAAAACGCCTGTTATCGATGTTCCGCGAAAGAATGCTGAATTCCCATCCATGACTCTCCAATTCGACAGGCACATTACGCAGCCGCAAAAGATCGCCGGTCATGGGCAACCTATCCGGCAAGAGTTGATGATCGCTGTGATGACGGTACCAGGCAACAGTCAACAACCACCAGCTATCGCGGAATCCCGCATCCAGAGCGATCTCCGTTTTCTGCACCCGCTCCCAGGAAATGGCAGGGTTCAATTGCCCCGGGGAAATAGTACCCGGCACATTCTGAAAAGTGACGGCAGACGCAGGCGCCCATGTGTCTAAGTACCGGCTGCCACCCCCTATCTGATCATTCCCCGTAGTCCCATAGCTGGCCCTTAGTTTGCCATAACTGACAAAAGATAAATACTTACGGCAAAAATTCTCTTCCGAAAACACCCATGCCGCCCCCATCGCCCAGAAGTTGCCAAAGTGTTTGCTTCCTATGTATCGGCTGCTGCCGTCCCATCTATCTGTAAAGTTCAGGATATATGTGTTCTTCCAGTTGACATTCAATCTTCCGAAGTAGGAGGTATACCGGTAGTCCGTCACTGGGTTCTGCCTGGACACACTATCCGGGTCTGTCAGTTCAGGATACGGCAAAAAAGCATCATCCGTAAAACCGCTGGCGGAAATGGTATGCACACTCGTACGCAGTCCTTGCCAGCCGGCGCCTGCCAGTCCGCTAAAAGCCCATCGCCTTTTTTTTACTGTATATTCTATTTGCGGCTCCACTATCCAGCTGCTGTACTGCGTGGACGCCCAATAACTGCTGCCCCTGGGGTTCAGGGCAGGGTCCTGGCTCGAGATTGGGTGGATACTATGTTCTTTTGTCAATACATCGTTGAAGCCCCCATTCATACGCACCATCAATGAATCAAACAGTTTATAATTAATGGCGCCCCCCATCAGCAGGAGCCGGGAAGTCGCTACATATTTGCTTTCGGTGTAATACACAGGGTTTGTAAAGGGGACGTCAGTCTGGAATATCGGCTTGCCATCCTTACCCCATGGGCCCGGTGAATTGGGCGCCAGGAATTGCGCCCGGGTGACATCCTCTGTCAATTGCTCGTTCTTGTTGCGTGACAACATCCCGGTGAGCCGAGTATTAAAACGCCCATCTTTTGAATGATGACTGTATTTTCCATCCATTGTCAGTAACAGATGTGCAGGATGTGTAACAAAAACATTGATTTCCCTGAGCCCGCTGAGTCCCGCATAATAACTATTGGTTTTGCTTCCCCCGGAAAGGGAGAGATGCACGTTAGTCTTATATCCCAGACCGCCGATGGCCCACTTGCTCCAATCCTTATGACGCGTGGTGTCCCATAATATCAGTTCAGGCGCATGGATCGCATCCATCGGAAGGTTATCATTTCGTATGGATTCACGCCGCATAGCCGCGTATTCATGCATATTCAGCAATGATGGGCGGGTGGTCACCCGGCTGTAACCAGTCCCAGCGGTAATATCCAGACGACATTTTCCAGGCATGGCGCGTTGGGTAGTGATCAGCATTACACCGTTGGCTCCCCTTGCCCCATACATGGACGTGGCATCCGCGTCCTTCAGCACATTTATGCTTTCAATATCATCTACAGGCAATAAGGAAAGAGGGTCCAGCGAGCCTGCGGAGTTCCCGGCAGGGTTATTGCTGAGAGATTGATTGCCCGGCCCGTAAGGTATGCCGTCGATAACATACAACAGATCACGACCATTGAGAATGGACATACGGCTACGCAAGGATATTTTAAAAGAAGCTCCGGCCACGCCACTGGTCTGCGTGGACAACAGGCCCGCCACCCTGCCGGGCAAAAAAGATGACAGGCTGCCGCCACTGAAATGTCTGTCCAATAGTTGCACATCCATGGATGTCCAGCCTCCCGTGGAAATACGCCGGCTCTCGGCAAAATACCCTCTTACCACAATCTCATCGAGGTATTTATCCTCACGTTTCATTTGAACCTCAATATCCTTGCTTTCATTTATGATCAATGTCACGGCCCTGTAGCCGACATGCGTAATGGTTAAGACAACAGGCGCCCGGCAGGCCGATATTATCACTACGCCATCCTTCCCCGCGAGATAGAGCATACCTTCCTCCGTCCGGATGGAGGCATATGCCAATACTTCATTATTCCCCGTTACTTTTAGAAGAAATGTGATTATCGGCTCCTGAGGTTCTTTTTCCCAGGCTGGATCCGGACGAGTCCAGATTATCTTGCCGTCAATGTAATAGGACATGTGCAGCCTTTGCAAACTATATTTCAATATCCTGTGTAAAGGAAATACACCTTTTGGCATACAGATATTCAATCTCACCTTGCTTCGATCATCAAAATGAAGACCGAGTCCTGTCTGATGGGCGATAGAGTCGATGAAAACCTTATACGACATCTCTCCTCCCGGGAGAGTTACCAGGGTATCTGGTTGACAATTTCCGGACAGTCCGATAAGCAGTAGTAATAATAGCAGCAGCGTTAGGTAGATATCACCAGCCTTTTGATAGATATTTTTGAACATGGGTTGGGTGTTAAACAAGTCTGTTCTCTAACAGGATGGCATGTAGGACTCAAAAAGGCGGCTCAGATAAGATTTGGAAAACCGGGGAGAGTGGATACTCCCCGGTTACGGTAAGAACAAGGCTTAGGTTTAATGGCCATGGCGGGTCTTCCGGAAATCGCCGACCCGGATATTTTATCTGGCTTGAACAATGATCTTTTTCCCTTCGCTATAAAGATGCAGATGGTGCCCTTCCCCCAGGAGATCCAACAATTTATTCAATTCCCAACCCTTCCTGATCAAACCGCCTCCTAAAAGACCAGGACTCACCGTATCCACACCCGGCATAATGACCACTTCTTCTTTTCCATACCACTTAGCGAGAACTTCCATCGACTTCCGTATATTCAGGTCGGTGAGATCGAAAAAGTTGGATCGCCAGGCTAATTCCATCGTAGCATCATAGTTTTTTATCTTACGGATGCCGGCAAAGGAGCTATCGATCCTTACAGCCTGACCTTCTTTTACTTTCAAACTGGTATTCCCGTCACTCACTTTGATCGCCCCTTTTACCACAGTGGCCAGAAAATCACTACCATAATCCTTTACTTCAAAATCTGTCGAGAGGACGGTCACCCTCGCATTATGGCTCAATACCTCAAAAGGAAGCCGGCTGTTCTTTGCTACCGAAAAGTATGCCTCCCCTTCCAGATGTACTTCCCTCTTCCCTTTAGCAACAGCGGCTCCCATAACGGCATATCTGATGGAAGTAGCCGTGTTGAGCTGAATCTCGGACCCGTCCGGCAGCAACACATGAAAGCCTTGCCCGTGGGAAGTAGTGAGTATATGGTAGCACACATCTCCATCTTTTGGTCCGGCCCTGGAATAGGAAATACGTTCACTATCAATCTTGGTTATACGCCATCCTTTCTCCTCGAACGATCCGCCCGGAAGTATCTTATCCAGGGATATAGTAATGCCGCTCTGTAATATTATCCTAGCCCTGTTCGCGTCCTGTGATCCTTTATAGACAGCGTACGTCTTGTCACATATTTGCCCCCCCTGTTTGTGCCGAAAGAAAAAAATACCTCCGGCAAAAAGTCCTGCTACCAGTAAGACGATAGCAATCCTCCCTGCATACCAGTTGGTAAGACGTACAACAGGCGTCTCCAGGGATATTTCCGGACAAAGCTTGTTAAACTTTTTGATAATGGCCCTGTCATTCCTTTTCAATACAGCTTCCATCGCCGACAATATACTGTCCAGGTGCATATGGTTTTCCATAAACCCTCTGTTGACGTCGGACGCATTGGTCCACGCCTCAAGCTCTTCCTTTTCTTCTATAGACAACCTGTTCCGCAATTGCCTGCAGATCAGTTCAGCAATTCTTTCTTCGTCGGCCATATCAATGATTTTTTGGACGGTTTGATTGCTGCTGCTACATACTACTATTCAGAAACTTCCAACCTACAGCAACAACACGATAAAATCTCTAGAATTCGTACTCCTTCGACATTATTTTTTTAAAAAAGATCCCAAGACCGCCATTAACACCAGTATGATGAACAACCGGAGGCCTTTATTTTTCAATGCCTTAAGCAAGGCAGTCACTGCTTTTTGCCAATGCCTGTGAGCTGTCGTGTAATTGATACCCATAAGTTGCGCTATTTTTTTCATAGGAAGTCCTCCTATGAGATAAAGGAACACTACTTCTTTACGTCTGGGAGAGAACTTTTCTATCTCTTCCTTTAATAATTTAATGACAACCAGGTATCTGACCCTATCGAGATAAGAAATGTACGGATCATTTAAATCCTGTATTTCCTTTAATATGTACTTATCGGTGCTGATATGCGGATACTTCAATCCTTTTCTAAGGATATCAACACATTTGTTACGCACAGTGGTGTATAAAAAACCCTTTATATGGCCAAGGTCTTTTATTTTCTCCCTATTCAACCAGAGCTTAAAAAATGATTCCGAAATGACATCTTCTGCCTCATCGGTACGTTGTAGCATCCTATGAGCCTCCGCATACATTTCCGGCTCGTAAGCCCGGAAAACCTCCTCAAAAACTTTTTGGTTCCCTTGTTGGAATGCCGCAAAAAAACCCGGGTCTGATAACGCCATCTTTTATTGGGTTTAAAATACACTGTCAGCGACAGTAATATATTGCCGTAGAATGACGCCGTACAAGGCATCGGTGTAGGTAGGAAGATGATGGTATGTAGCACCATCTATTTAGATAGCAGTTATAGAAACAACCTGTGATGTAATTCGTACTAGCCCGGAACTGGTTTTTTTATTTGTTTATTGTCCACTGGTCAATATGCGCCCCTTGATCTTCGTCGTCAACGCATCATACGTTTCTTTATAAGCGGCGTTGTCCGGGTCCTTGTCAACAGCATGTCTTATCCACCCCACAGCCGCCTTCCACTCATCCGGGTCCTGGCTGTATTGCAGCACCATCTTTGCATTCTTGTTCATCAGCCGGAGATTACCCTTATCTTCATAAGTTTCCGTATAATGGACCAGCGCTTTTGAAAAAACGGGCCAATCCTTCCCGTAATAGTAGTAGATCTTTGTCTTTGTCACTGTTCTGTCCACGTAGCTGTCTCCATATTTTGCCTTTACGTTGGCAGCCAGCGCGTCCCAGTCAGGTGTAGTGCCGCTGTTCACCAAGGGTATGATCATGCCCGCCAGGATGAGGCTGTCATTATACCTGACAACGGCAGCGTCAGGGGATTGTGCTGATAAAAGGGTAGCGGAGGTGAGGATGACCAGCAGGATGGATAGTTTCTTTTTCATGGTGTTTTGTAGACTTTTCCTTATACAAACACCAAAAGGGGAAATTTGTACTAGGCTTATTTAACCTCCGTCCTATCTATCAGACTTTGATAGTCCGCCTGTCTTTTCCTGGCGCCGTCCTCCTGTTCCTTATGCTCTTTAATACGGGATTGTATTTGATCCTCGATCACCTTTATATAGTCTTCCAGCTTTCTTTTATCATCATCCGACGGGCTGTCCCCCAAAACCCTGTTTGGATTGGATCTTGTGTCAGACAACTGGCTCAGCGCTTTTTCAAAATATTCTCTTAATCCGGCACGGGCATTATAAAGCCTGCCAAAAACGTCTACGGCATTTTTCATTTTGTCGTTCATGTCCCTAATCTTGCCATTGTTATCATCGATGGCCTTTTTCCTTTTGTCCATATCTCCTTCCAGACAGACGACGCTGATTTCCGTGTATTTCTTTTTCAGATCGTCGATATCTTTTTTGATGCTTTCGATCTCATCATTCTTCTTTTTGATATCCTTTAGCACATTGTTCTTTTGGCTTTCAAAGGTTTCATAGTCAAAGGCCTTCGCTTCCTCCTTCCTGCGTTGCACCTCGTCGGCGATGGAAGTTGCCTCCTGGCGAAGATCAGAATAGGGGATCAGGTTCACGCCATCACCGCTGGCCGCCGTCCTAAAATCATCCAGGTTTTGACTATACAAAACGAATGGCGCAGTGATCTTATTTTCGGTGTTCTACATCCTATTGAGGAAAAGCAGACTTGTCCAGACCGGGGACGATCCGGAGCGCATTCTTATAATATACTTTTTTTAGGACCTCGTCGGGTAAGGCAAGACCGTACATCCGCCAAAAAGCATGGTACTTCTTATGATATGGGAAATATTCGTCGGAGGTTTCCAATACCCTGAAATACGTGGCATATTCCGAAGGCACCCAGGAATCCTTTCCAAAAAGGATCCTGTCCTGGTATTTAATAAAGAACTCCCTCGCTTGCCGGGGTTGTCTCCCCAGTTCCGCAATGATGGCCGCAATTTCTACATATACATTAGGACACTCATCCAATAGTTTTCCCAGCGAAACGAGGTCGTTTGCCAGCCAGCCAAAATGGGCGGCGATAAACAGGGTATTTCGATGGGCCCGGAAGATATGATGCTGCTCGTCGATGATGGTTTTCCAGGATGCCGAACTGCCCTTTTCCCGCCGGCGGTCGGGATGAGTCTTCAGTTCCAGCCAACGCTCGTTGTATTTGTCCATCGGGTCCCAGAATGAGGGTGGGTCGGCAGAATGGATCAGCACCGGAATATGCAGCGATCCGCATGTTTCCCAAATTGCATCCAGCCGTGGATCGTCCACAGCGACCCTTTTTCCCTGGTCATCTTTAAATTCCATCCCCAGGTCCTTATAGATCTTTAAGCCTCTCGCCCCATTGCGGACATCTGTCTCCAGTTCCGCCAGCGCATGCTCAGTCCAACCCTTTTGTCCAAAGTGCGCAAAGGAAATATTGGTAAATTGAATGATGCGGTTGGGGTAATGCGCCCGGATATTGACCTGCGCCTTTTTGAAATACGCGGTATCCTGGACGTCGAAAAGATCACCCGCATCCCGATACCCTCTCCCGCTGAGGTTATTCATGACAGCCATATTGAGCTTATCCATTTCACCGACCAGTTCACTGAGGTTTTGCGTAGGCATTGCCCACTGATGGTTATGGATGTCGACAAATGGGTATTTCGCCCGGGTAAGGATATGAGCCGGCACGACGAGGGTAGACTTCGGATCGTATTCTTCAAAATCCATTTTTTGAGCCGTAGCCGATAGGTCCGCAAGACAGATAAGGAGGATCACCAGGAATAGGTTCCCCAGTTTGGTATGTAACATTGATTGCCTGATTTAGCAATAAATGTAACGATTGTATGCATCGCTTGCGTTGTATTTAGCGCCAATTATGCCTTTATATTTTGCGCTAACCCCAATATTTACTATACTTGCCGCAGATAATGGTTGTTCAAATTGACCTTCTCATCGATAGAAGAAACCACGTGATCAATCTATGTGAAGTGAAATTCACACAGCAGCCTTTCACGCTGACCAAGGCATACAGAGAAGAATGCGATAAAAAGGTCTTCGCATTTAAAGAAGAAACTCAAACCAGGAAGACCGTTTTTCCTACACTGATAACGACCTTTGGTTTAAAAGAGAATATGCATTCCCTCGGCTTCATCCAGAACACGATTACCATGAACGACTTGTTTGAAGCCCTGTGATACGCCTCAGATTCTTATCCCACCGGCAAACTAATTCCCTCTCCATCCCAGTAGGTCACGGCAAGCTTTCTATCCCCCAGCAATATCCCCACTCCCTTAAAACACGTCTTGCCGCTGATGATCCATTCAAAAGAATAATGGGTGATCTTCGATTCCACCTTTAATGTACCCGACACCGGGCCTCCTTTCTCCTCGATCCACGAGACATAATATTCCCCAGCCACCGGGTCCTTGCCTTCGCCCTTCTTTTTACGGGCAATCTCATTCATGATCTTTTTGCTTTCCGTATGGGTATTGGTCCAGACGCCATTCAGACAACCATCCCCAATGATCTCATAGATCATCATACCCCATAGTGGGGCCCCACCGCCTTTTTTGTTTTTCATGACGAGTCAATTTTCTTTTAAGGTGTCATGCAGTCGCTTACGCTCGTGCCATGCAGTATAATTGTCGTTTTGGTTTGTCAAATTTACCGTAGTTCAACGGGCCCGGGAACCGTGAAAACACCCGAAATCCGGCATCGTTGCCGATGTCAGCAGGTCTGGGGCGTCAGATCACAGGACAGAACTCCTCAGGCCTACAGCTCAGACGATAATGCATACCGCTCCTGTCAGTAAAAGACCCTGTTCTCCGGCAACCAAGTTTCTCCAACGCGTTCAGCTCCGTAATGCGGTGAGCCTGTACGGCAATATTCACTTCCTCCCGTCCGAGTCGCAGAAAAAAATGTACCAGGGCCGCCTGCCAGGCCAGCATCATCCGGCGGGAATGTTCTCCCCACGATGGCGGTCCTGTGAAGAACAGTTGATCACCGATGCTCTCCAACAGGAACATAGGCCTGTCCTCCACCACCATCACCCAGGCATAAGGACGCCAGCCCTCCTCTGCGTCCCAGAATTGTAAATGAAGACTGCGAAGTATATTATCCCATGTAACATAAGGTAGACCCGCCCCAGCGCCGATGCACTGCGCGATATAGGGCAGATCACTTTCAATCACTTGCCGGAAAAAGGAGTAGGGTTCATTTAATCGCATATTAAAAGAATTATAGGGTTATGGTAATCAGAGTCTACTAGGAAACCTATATTTTGTCATAAGGGACATCCCCAGATGATCTTTTTTTAAAATACGTATATATCTTTCCAGACATTTAGTTCTTTCCTATTCTTGTGACCTCACTTGCCGCCCGGCCCTCTTTTGTCCGTCCCTTCATCTTTTAAACCCATTTTTATGACACTCCGCATGTTTCGTCTCTGCGTCCTTGCAGTTGCATGGATCGCTCTGGGCAGCGCTACGCCCATCCGTCACAAAGCTCCCACAACCACACAAGCGAGGTACTATTGGTTCTGGGCGGATTCGGACAGTTATTACGAGTATGCCTCCGTAGCCGATGCTATCAATGACTTCGAGTTTGCCACGGGCAAACTGGTCAATACAACACAGGCCGGAGGTACCCAAATTGCCAACGGCTACATCCTCAGCACCCAGCCGCATCAGGGTTGGCCAGACGTGATACTCTTCACACACTAGACTTAGTATCCTACATTCTGAACAAGCGCCGGATTCAGCAGTACGTCCGTCAGGGGCAACGGGTATAGCTTTGCGCTCGCCGTCCAATGCGGTTTCACCAAAGAGAGGACAGCATCCGCCTCTCCCCATCGCAACAAGTCCGCCCACCGGTGGCCCCATTCGGCAAAAAGTTCGACCCTGCGTTCCCGCATGACGGCCGCCAGCACCGCCTCATGGGTAAGACCATACGACAGGCTCTTGAGCCCGGCCCGTCTACGCACGACATTCAGGTCATCGATCGCACCGCTCAACTCACCCTGCTGTGTCCTTGCCTCCGCCCTTATGAGATATACTTCCGCCAACCGAAGGACCATATTGTATTCCCGGTAGGGCGGGCCTGTCCTCACTTTGTATTTAGCAGGATAGTTATACGCGATGCCGCCGACCGTCTTTGTCCCTACCCAGCGCAGACGCCGCCGGTCACCAGCCTCAAAGCTTTGCAACAGACCCGGGGTCAGGATATAGGAAGGTCTTGCCAGTGGGTTGTCCGCCGGTAGATAGTAATAGGCTTCCGCGCTGTTCATGACGCTGCTGACGGGCTGCAGCTGCCAGATGGCCTCCCGGCTGCCCTTTTGAAAAACACTGTCCAGCGAGGGTTCCAGCCGGGCGCCGCAACTGTCTATCACAGCCGTGGCTGCGGCAGCCGCCTCCAGCCATGAACCCATGTACATCCCTACCCTTGCCATCAAAGCCCTGGCCGCCCAACGATTGGGTCTTGTCCTTTCGGGAACGCCCGTACCTTTCCAGACATAGGCCGTATCCAACAGGCTGTCGGCTGCACGCAGGTCCTTCATCACCTGTATGTAAACGCTGTCAGGCCGGCTCCTGGAGGCAACGGCATTTATATCCGCATTGGTGGTTACAAGAAGGGGTACGGCCCCCCAAAGCACCACCAGACGGCTGTATACGAGCGCCCGGACAAAATAGGCTTCGCCCATGATCTGCCGGCGCACGGCTGCCGAAACCTGTTTGTTTTTTACCAGGTTTTCCAGGAGCATATTGGTGTTGTAAATAACATTATAGCCGGAGCCATAGAATTGTGCGATATAGGTATTGCCGCTCTCCAGGGTATTGTCATTGAACTCTGCCATAGCAGGTATGGCCAGGGTCAGTGTACACTCGTCGGCGGATAGCGAAGGATAGATGGTATTGCCGCCATTGAGGAACGCTCCCTGGAGAGACATGGCACGGCTGTACATACCCATGAGGGCTGCCGTGGCAGTCTCGTCACTCGAGAATACCGTCCCCGTACCCAATAACGTCTCCGGGTCAGGCACCTGGACAAATTTGCGACAGCCGGAGAACCACATCGCCTGTAGCAGAAACCATAGGATATATCTCTTCATGCTCATTTAAATATCAACTTTATACCTGCCTCCACCGTACGCAAAGGAGGCAACACCAAACCTTGCGTCTCGGGGTCAGTACCCTTGTATCTTGTGAAAGTGACAAGGTTCTGCGCCTGTACAAAAACTCTCCCTCCGCCGCAGCGAAAACGCTTCATCCACTCGCCGGCCGGCTGCCACGACAACGCAATGGTCTTTAGCCGCAAAAAAGAGGCGTCCGTCATGGCGGCGCTGCTGGAGGTATAATAACCCAGTTGCCTGCCCGCCGCTGTGCTCATGCTCGTAGTCAGCTGCTGATAGACGGCGGTCTGACCACTGCGTGTCCACCTGTCACTAATAGCAATGGACTGGTTCGTCAACATGCCTGGACTCAACATACCCGGCGGGTTCCTTAAAAAGAGGGACAGCTGATAGTCCATGCCTTTCTGCATACGTCCTTCTACGTGCACGTCCAGTTGGAAACCACCTACCCGCAGACTGCTGTAGACGCCACCGTACCAGCGAGGGTCCCAGTCGCCGATCACCACCCTGTCGGCATCATTGATCTTGCCGTCATGATTGACATCCAGAAAACGAAATGTTCCTGTCCCCGTGTCCACACCCGACAACTTGTATGTCTTCAATACATTGATGGACTGTCCGGGCACCAGAGAGCTGGCATAGTTGCTGGTGCTGAGATGGGGGAAGGCCGTCAGTATCGTCTTTGGCGCATTGGCATTGAGCCCCATCGACCATTTTACTTTACATGTATTTACCAGTTCCGTCTGTAGGGTCAGCTCCCAGCCTGATACCCTGAGAACGGCCCCTGAGTTACGCACTTCCGACTTAAACCCCGTCTGCGACGGCAGGGCATAAGGGATGAGCTGGTTTGAACACCGGTTGATATAATAAGCAGCCTTGACATAGACGATACCCCGCCAAAAACCCAGGTCCAGGGCCGTCTCCTGTTTGACCACTTTTTCCCATGCGAGATTGGGGTTTGCCAGGTTGATAGGATAAAAACCATTGATACCCTGGTAAGGTGTGGTCGTCGTGGTTGACCAGGCGGTCCTGTACCTGTAATCCCCGATGGCATCGTTGCCCGTCACGCCATAGCTCCCGCTGAGCTTGGCAAGACTAAGCCATGGCAGCCGGCTGCGAAAAAAGTCTCCTTTGTTAAAGATCCAGGCCGCACCGATCGCGCCAAAATTGCCGAACTGCCGGCCGGGACCAAATCTGCTGGAACCATCCCTGCGGGCGGTGAGGTTCAGGATATAGGTATTGTTCCAGTTGAGATGCACCCTCCCAAAAACGGCGGAATAACGATAGTCCGTCACTTGTCCATCATCCGCCGTCTGACCCGCGGCGGACAGGCTGCCCAGTAGCGCATCGCTGGTGTATCCCGTGGCGGACAACGTAGATATGGTATTGCGCTGCCACTGCCAGCTCCCCCCGGCAAGAAAGTTCATCGCCAGCCGGCCCAACGTATCTCTTCTTTCTATCTGCGGCTCAAAGATCCAGCTGCGATAATTTGAAGTGGCGGCATAGCTGCTGCCGGTGGGGGAAAAGGCAGGATCCTGCGCCTGGATGGGTATGACGCCATTCTCCGACACATGAACATTGTTGACACCTCCATTTGCCAGCACCGACCAATGCCGGAGGACCCGATGGGTCCTGGAAAGATCATAGTGCGCATGGACATTCACCAGCACGTTGCTGCATCGCGCCTCATAAGTTTCCAGCATGACCGCATAAGGATTGGCGACACTGATCCCGCCAGGCTCGAATTGTAGTTTGCCCGCTGTATCGTAGGCGGACGGCGCATTGGGCGCAATAAATATAAAAGAGCTGAGATCATTGATGTATTGTTTGTTATGGTCCAGCCCCAACAAGCCTGTGACCTGCACGTCCAGCAGCCCGTTCTTCGAGACATGATCCAGGCTGGTAGTCAGCGTCCCCAATGTATTTGACGGCTGTCCGGGGAAGACGTTCGTCTCCCTGAGATAATGCAACGCCACCCTGCATCCCGTATATGTGCCGGCATGGACAAATGCCGCGTCGGCTGTCATGCGGGGCGCCAGCCCACCCATCAGTAGCTTGGGATAGTTGGTATAGCGGGTAGTATCCCAGGCTACGAGCTCCGGTGCATGGGCGATGTCTTCGCTGACACCGTCATTGCGAAGGGCTTCCCTCCGCATACGGAGATAGGCATCCGTCCTCAAAAGCCGGGGTTCCGATGTGACACCGCTGTAACCCGCGGCATATTGTAGTTGCCATTTCCCCTCTTCTGCCCTGGCCTTCCTGGTGGTGATCAGGATGACCCCATTGGCGCCCCGGGAGCCGTAGATAGCGGTAGCATCCGCGTCCTTCAACAATTTGACGCTCTCGATATCCGCCGGGTTGAGGACGACGGCAGGGCTCAACGATCCGGCTGCATTGCTCACGGGCAGATTGGAAAGACTGATATTGTTGGGAGCATAGGGTATCCCGTTCACCAGGATCAACGGGTCCGTTATATTGGCTATGGAGCCCGGTCCCCGTACGATCAGTTTTACACCTGCTCCGTTAACGCCGCTGGTTTGCGTCACCGAAAGACCAGGCATCCAGCCCGACAGCATCAGCAAAGGGTTTGACACAGGCTGGATCTCGAAGTTGTGCGCCTTCATAATGGCGACGTCCCCTGTGGAGAGGACGGTAAAGCCTTTGTAATAGTTCGTCACCAGTATCTCGCCCAACTGTTCAGGCAGGGGCTGGAGGATCACCTGTACGACGGCTGCATCCGGCAAGAAACATACGACGGTCTTCCGCCCGATGTGCGATACTTCGACGCTGTCCTGCGTACCCGAGATAGCGACGACAATAACACCGTCCTGGTGGGTACGGATGACCTTTCCGGCGCCTTTCAGCCGGACGTTCGCCCCAGTCAGCGGCTCGTGCCGTTCGTTCAGGACATGGAGGGTGATGACCCTGTCGGTCCCCGTTAGGTCCGGGTGCGCCGCCATGTACTGCACAGATGCCGAAGGCTTGATAAAGATCATCGGGCCTTCCGGCTCTAGTTTCAAGCCGTAGGGGGACAGCAGTTCATTCAGCGTTTCGAATGTGGCATCACGGGTATTCAGGGTGAACCGTATGTTGTGTTCCAACCCTGCAATATGAGTTTCACAATGGCATTGCTTCTCCAGTACACGCCGCAACCTGGCCGGCGTGAGGTCCCGCTCGTTGATGGTAAATACGGTATTCGTAATATCACTTTGAGCTCTCATAGCACATGGCAAGAACAAATGGGTGGCGATCAGGACCGATATAGAACAACAATGCCTTATCGACGTGATACGCCGGGCGATGGTTGTCATTAAATGTTTTTGTTGATCCGGAAAAAATTACCAGGCACTCCGGTCATTCACCGGAGGCCTGCCTGGCAGTTTGGAATGTGCTAATAGGATTAACTGTGCAATAGGTAAGATTTACTGCGCGTAAGTGTATGCGCGAATAAGGACAGGAGTTGGTCTGGTTGTCTGTTCTAAAAAAGGTTTAATGGTAATGGGACCTGATTGGGCAACCCCTACGAATCATCTTTTTACGATGATCGTACTATCACGGATCTCAAAATGAAGATCAGGCAGTTCCAACAGCTTCAGCAATCTCGGCAGCGAGATGCTGTGCGCTATATTACCCGAACCCAAAGATTTGATCCTGACATCTTTTTCTATGCGAACTTTCATTCCGTGCCACTGTGCCAGCTGGCAAATGGCGGCACGAAGATCAAGGTCGTCGAAATTAAAGTATCCGTCTTTCCAGGATAAGGCTTTGGAAAGGTCGACATCTACAACTTTAATAGGCTGGTCATCGCTGATCTGCGCCTTTTGGCCCGGGTGAAGTTCAACCACATCTTTCTCATGATGCACTTTTACTTTACCCTGCTGCAGGATGACGGTCTGCACCGGCTCGCCCGTATAATTCCGTACGGCAAACTGCGTTCCCAGCACTTCTATTTTTTTACTCCCCGCCAGGACGTTGAAAGGATGCTGCGGATCAGGCTGTACATCAAAAAATGCCTCTCCTTCCAGCTCTACCACCCGGCTGCCACCGGCGAACGTCACAGGGAACTTAAGGTAAGAACCCGCATTTACCACTGCGTGCGTTCCATCCGGGAGCATCAACTCATATTTAGTACCGAAGGGTGCGTGAAATACATTATACTGCAACCCCGGTGTTGAAATGTCCTCTCTATATAATATATCCGATATGCCAGCATAGTTCAGCAGGTCCGTATGATACACCAGCTTATTATCATCCATGGCCGTGACCGTGGCGCCTTGAAGAGCCACCCGCCCTTTTACAGCGGGGTTCACCTGCACCGACGATCCATCCTGCAATGCCAGACTTGCATTGAGGGAGGACGCCGGCGTCACCGCCAGGTATGGCTCACTGATCACCGGCGTATTCTCCTCTTGTTTTGAATGGCTCCAAAGATATGCACAGGCGCCGGCGAGGGCTATAACTACAGCCGCCGCTGCAAAACGCCGGTATCGGCGGATCATAGGAGTACGCCGCTGTGACAGCAGGTATTGGTCTCTTAATGCCTCATATTTCCTCCACGTGGCATCCTTATTTACCATAACCCCACCCCTTACAGTCCCGACCATCGCCTCCTCCCGGGTTTCCTCTTCCAGGAACCTGCGGTTTGAAGGAGATGAGTCCCGCCAGAACTCCAGCTCCCTTCGTTCAGAAGGGGCTATATTCTCACGTAACTGCCGGACTATCAATTGGGCAATATGGGCTTCATTCGCCATGCGGATCTTGAATGGTTTAATGGATGGTTTCTCATCTGGATTTGCAATCGTCCTGTACAATAAAATAGACGTGCGACAGGATCAATGCGGAAGAGAAAATCCATCTTTTTTCAATTTTTTTCTGCCAACATTCTTAATAAGAAGAGAATCAATAATATATGTAGACCTTTGCTGACGGCTGCCGCATACAGCTCTTCCGTAGCCTGCTGAACATACGTCCTGACAGTCCTTTCGCTGACACCCAACTGCGCTGCTACCTCTTTTGCAGGTAGCTTCTCCAACACACTCAGCCTGTAGGCTATACGTAAATGGGCCGGCAGTTTCCCAACCTCGGCCCATAAGAAATACGCCAACTCCGCCCTAAGAACCTTGTAATCAGCCTCATTCTCCCGCGTCGTCTCCTCCGACCTGGCCACCCATGCGGGACGAAGCTCCCACAACATTTTCCGGCGCTGGTCCTTCCGCAGCATATCCAGACACAAGTTCCTGATCGTCTCGTGGAGAAATCCTTCCACGTGACTGATGCTTTCCATCTCTTCCCTATGCTCAAGTAATTTGAGAAAACCCTGCGCAATGGCATCTTCCACATTCTCACGATGGGACAGCAACTGAAAGGCCAGGGCGGCCAGCCGCTCGTGAAGATGGTCCATTATGATCTTGAAAGCCTGATTGTCCCCATCACGGATCTTTTCGATCAGAAGAGGGTCTAAATACTCCTGCTCCATGTTTCATGTACAGTTCTGGTTACGAATGTATAGGACGAGGTTATGTAATTAACATACAACTGTAACAGGAGATTGACGGGTTTGCGATGATAAATAAAGATAATAAAAAAAACACTCCTTTTATGACCATATTTTCCCCGGGTGGGACCATAATGAGGGGAGAACTTTGTGGGAACAGCCTTATCCATGACAAAGCGATCCACCATTGGACAGGAGATCTTATACTACGGCTTTCTGGCCGTCTGCGTTCTGGGGTTTTTCCTGTCCTGCTGCGGCTTCCTATTTTACAGACTGCTGGTCAAGCCGCTGGTGTTCTTGTTGATGTTGTTAGCTGTCTCACCCTTAATGCTTTTCCATCAGCTCCATGTACTGGGAACACATAAGGATAAAAAGAATGATATGTTTGTCGGAGAATCGAAGGCGAAGGAATTGTAAGGCCTTACCCTTATGCTCTTTCACCGTATGCACGGAAATATTCATCTGTGTGGCTATCTCGTCATTCTTCATGCCTTCTACATAAGCCAGCTTGAAAACCATACGACGCTTCTCCGGCAGCTTCTCTATTTCAGCATAGATGTCCTGCATAAGCTCAGCCCTGATCATCTGGTTCAGCACCAGCTGCTGTCCTTTCTCTTCTTCAATATAGAGTAGCTCTTTACGGGATGATTCTTTCACCTGCACATGCCGGAGAAAGTTCAGACAGGCATTACGGGTAGTGATATAAAGGAATGCCTTTATATTCTGGGGGGTGGCAAAATCTTCATGTTTTAGCCAGAGCTTGACATACGTGTCCTTCACGATGTCTTCAGCATCCTGCGTGTCACCCACCAGTTGGGAGGCAAAATAGCAGAGAGGGCGATAATGCAGCTCGAAGAAAAATGCAAATGCATTTGGATCACCCTTTTGAAAGTCGATGATGATATTCGGATTAATTTCAGGATGGTCCATGTGTAATCTCGGGTTTTACTACTTAATGATGATTATTATCTGTCGGGATCTCCTTCCGAAGATCCGCATGGTTTACATGAAACAGCAATTTACTAATAGGAACCAGCAAGGCCACAAATTGCGCCAGCAGGTGAGGTTAAGATCAGGGCCTTGTAATCATCATAGCAGGAACACATACCTAAACTAAGGCTTTTCAATTCAGCAATCGTTTAAAATTTTGTGTTCAGATGTGGCGCTACTAAACTACCTAAATAATACTGAAATCACAAAAAAAATGTCTGCCGTGGGCAGTTAAAAACAAGCCCCCATCCGACCTCCCGGAAAGGGGGTTTAGGGTTAGGGGCGCTAATAATTAGCGACAGAAAATACATTCAGTGGCGTCGTACTGCTGGGATCTGTTGACCCCGCGATGACGATAGTGTTGCTCCGGAATCTTGGGTACGACCAGGTATAGGTAGTTAAAGAATCCCCTGTAGCCTGATCCCTGACATCAAAACTGTAGCTACCACCCGCAGCGATCGTAGCAGCGTATTTTATAAACCCAGAGATCTGCCGGTAGCTCAGTGTGGTTATTGGCACGTGGCTGGGGTCACCGGTCAAGCTGACTATAAGCGATTTACCACCCGTGGCAAGGTTGATGAACCGTACGCCTGTGGAGCTGTCCGCATAGTAAGGTATGTTATCCTGTATCAGCATCGTGTCCGCATGCGCCGTATCACCTGAAAGGAAAAAAGAATATATACCACCCGACTGCAGCGTCATGCTGCCCTTAAAGATCTTGAATGCTGTATCCGTGATAGGCACCACCAGCAGGGGATTCGTACCCGCCACCCGCGAATACAGCTGTGACGCGCCATAACCCACCTGTACCATGGTACTGCCGCCGGTGGGCCCTATATAATATCTCCCTGTTGTATCGCTGCCAAATTGTGGTACGATCGCATTACCATTTGCCATGGCGTGGATGACGGTGATGGAGGCAGGAGCCGGAGGAAATGTTGCCTTTTGACAGGCGACGCTTACAGCCAATAATCCGGCTGCAATCCCAAATATTTGTCGGATGGTTCTCATGAAAAGTTAGTTATACATTTTAGGGTGTTATAAGACAACAGGATAGGTGTCTATCTTTTCTTCATACGCAAGGTGGTGGTGGAAATAATAGCAAGAGGTTTAATGATCGGGGGATGAGAGCATAGGCTCCCTGCTCATAGAAACACGCTTGCCGGAAAAAGGGACTACTCCGGGTAAAGAAAAACCTGTAGAAACAAAATAAAAAAAGGCCTCCGCCGGAAGACGGACGCCTGTGTTATGGCAAATTCTAATTCAGGTGCTGTTTGATGGGCCTCTCGCCCCTCTATTTTTTCTGCCAGTTCCGCAATTCCATATCCACACGTCTGTTTTGCGCCATCCCCTCAGCCGTCTCATTGCTGGCAATGGGGCGGTTGGCGCCGTAAGCATGGGTTTCAAGCCTGTTTTCCGCAACACCCTGCGACATCATATATTCTTTCACCGCCTTGGCCCTGCGTACAGACAATGCGGCATTACGCTGCTCGGTCCCCTCGCTGTCCGTATGACCCTGGATCACCAGCCGCAGCGAAGTATCCGCCTTCAGGATAGCCGCCACCCTATCCAGTTCCGGCAGACAGATCTTCTCGATATTGGATTTGGCCCGTTTAAAGAATATCCGGTCCGCCGCCCTGTTGACCTTCATGATCAGGTCCGCTTTGATGGCCGGACACCCATGGTTGGCCTTCGAGCCTTTCACATCCGGGCACTTGTCCTCATCGTCGTTGACACCGTCGCCATCGCTGTCAGGCGCGGGACAGCCTTCAAAATTCGGAGAGCCTTTCACACCGGGGCATTTATCCTTGTTGTTCGGTACTCCATCGCCGTCATCGTCTGGGCAGCCCAGCAACTGTATCGGTCCTGCACTATCCGGGCAGGCATCCTTTTCATCCACCACACCGTCACTGTCACGGTCATGCGTGATAATGATCTTCTTATACAGGGTGTCGGCCTTATTGTCTTTCTTGTTCTTTTTCTCCTCATCCTTCTTTTTATTTTGCTGGAAGATGGGGATGGTAAGACCTATATGCACATCCGCATGCTGGATACGATTTTTAAAAAGACTGCTCAGCACCGACCCGCTGCCCACAAATAAAGGCCCTATCCGGGCGCCGGCGCCCCAGGCCAGCTGTTTTTGTACATTATAAGATACAGGAGAATAGATGCTAAACCATTTCTTCTCCAGCCGGGGGGTGATGGTAAAGGTGGTGATATAGTTTGGCGTCACCTGGTTGGTATTGGCCACCGTATTAAAAAGGATGTCGGCGTTTATATACAGCCGTTTGTAAATATTATAGTCCGCATTCAGGTGCAGGGCCGTGGGCAGTTTGGCATTGATCTTTTCCACACCTCCCTTGGAGGTGACAAGACCCGAATCCTGCAGACGGGTAAAATACTGGTTAAAGGTTTCCCCGTCCTTCACCTGCAGCTCCTTGGCATTGTGCCCATCCGCCGTCATGGTATACACTTTCCCATTGGGGGAATTTGTAAAATTTACGGCGCCAAGGTCGGTGAGCGAAAGACCCAGCCGGAGCTTGTAGGAAAAAGGGTCCGGCCGCCATTCATAGACGAGGCCGAGATCCGCCCCCCAGCCTTTCCCATTGTGCTTGGTTAGGGCGTCCTTGATACTGGCGCCACCGCCCAGGTCGTCCATATTGGAGGAATAACGGGCATTGACATCCGCCTGCATTTTAAAAATGGTATTGGAGGGGTCGAGGTTGACGGTCATTTGGCCCGTGGAGAGACTGCCATAGGCGATACCGGAAATATATTTGCCGGTAATACCCGCCTTCAGCACCATATGGCTGTTTTGCTTAAGTATCCGCCCAAAGGACAGCCCCACTTCCGCAAAGGACATGCTCTTCACCTGGAGACTCCGGTTGATGATGTCGCTGTTAAAATACGCCGGATCCGCGGTACCCATCAGCCGGAACAGGGGATCGCTAAGGTTAAAGATATTGCCGATGCTACGGACACGGGTTATGATGCCGATGGCATCCTTTTTATCGATGGTGAACATAGCGGAAGGCCCCAGGATATCCGTATTGAGATACACATACTTATATTCCTTGTTGGTAGCCTTATAATACCCATCGCCCTCCGAGAGATGAGAAAACTTCAATTTAAAAAGGTTCTTCCGGTCCAGCTCATAGGCGTTATTGCCGGCAAATGCGCTGACGGAGACGATGTTCACATTGACCTTGTATTTGCTGCCGGCCAGCATGCCGGGATTGAGGATAATGCTGTTGACGCCGGTGTAATTGTCGTAGCCATAGCCGATGAAGGACTGGGCGCCGGCCATCTGACCCAGGATAAGCCCCATCAGGAGCAAGGCTGTTATTCTCCATTGACGCACAAGGACATACGACTTCTCAACAGCTGAGGGTAACGCCTGGTTTTTCATACTGACGGGTCTTGGTTTTTGTATAGGATGTGGATCCCCCGCAGGGTTCCAGAAGTCTATAAAACGGAAAAATTCCCATTGTATTGTTGTGGGAATAGCGGAATTACCTCTTAGATCACCCGCTACGCTTTGAAATTTGCGACCATCTCAGTAAATTTAGAAAACCCCACCCCGGAATGGATCTTCGAATACTCAAGACCATTAAAGAGGCTACAAAGTCAGTTCCCTTTGTCAAATATGCCCTCGGCCTTGCAGGCATAGTCAGCGTCATCGCATTGGTAAGGTCTTACAGCATCGATCTAAAAGTAGGATTGTGGAGCACGGTGATCATTTTATGCCTTATGCTCGTCTTGTTCTTACTGGCGCATATCGCCGTCCAGAGTGGGACCTTTTTGTTCCTTCCGGCACAAACATTATTGTGGGGCATCGTGATCCTATTCTTAATCTCCGTCTTTTTTCTTGTAACCTCTGTCTTTTTTCAATGGCCGCGAGACCTATCTTCCATCCTTGGGATCGAGCCCGGCAAAGTCGATTACACCGTTTATTTCCGGAATAAATACAACTCCGTTCCCGTCAGCCTGGGGGACGGCAAACTCGTCCTTCGATTTGAAGGAAAAGATTACGAGGCTAACTTTATTGAAGAAGGCACTTACAAGTTCCTTTCTCTGGATAGGAATATATTTAAAGAAAGACCATCCCAATTGGTCATGAAGGACGTCCCTAAATACTGTTTTGAAAATTATAAAAAACAAGCCGGCTTCGATTTGGAGGGAAAGACCAGGGATATCGACCTCATCCCGGACACCAACTACCTAAGGATCACAGGTAATATCTCGTATAAAGCAAAGGCATTGCCCAGGGCGAATATACAGTTGATCAATATGAATTTGACGACTTCGACAGATGACAATGGCTATTATAAACTGGACTTGCCTCCATCCACCACTGAAGATCATTTCAACATAAAAGTGTCGGCCAAAGGGTATCCGACCAGGACGTATGAGGTCGTATTAGGCAAGCAAAATCCATTTGATATTGCCAATGAATGATCACATTTTTTTAAAGCTTTTTCTGGCGTTGTTCACAGCGACAATCCTTTTTACAGGCGACGCCAGCTGTCAGTCAAAATGGTCACTGACAGGCGTCGTCAAAGAGCTGCACTACAACAATATATTCCATAGCGTCCGGCCTGTTGAGTCAGCCAATATAGCCATATCGGTAAACAATACTTTACAATGTAATACCACTTCGACATCCGACGGCCATTTTTATTGCGCCACCGGGATCAGGCCGGCGACATCCAGCATCGATATACATTATCTCACCGACTACGAACTGGTGGATAGTTCGACACGTATCAATCTGAGCTGGAATGACGGGAATGTCGAATCCAGACAGGTCTTTCTTCTCTGCAAAAAAGACGCGTTAAAAATATTATCCGCGGGGCTGACGGAAAAGGTGAAATCGGTTCTGACAAAAGAATATGAGCGTGAACTGGATCATCTTAAGACCAAATACAAAGAGGACCAGAAGGAGCAGCTGACGAGAGCATTACGGGATCTAAATCATCAATATGAACTAAAATACCGCCTATCCGACAGTCTATCCTATGTTTTTGCCCGGATGGACTCATCCGAAATAAATGCCGCTATATTCAAAGCCTATGAATTTTACTTTAAAGGCCAGTTCGATTCCACCATCCGATATCTAAACCCCCAGACCATCCTCGATCTCGGCACAAAAGCAAAACTCGAATTAAACCAGGCCGTCTTTTTAAGCCTGTTGAGGGCTGATCTATGTGCTGATCGATACGCGCAAAACTTTCGGCGTAATAGTGACAGCAATGATTTGATGGAAGCCAACCGCTTTTATGCCTATGCCAATGAATTAAAAGATTACAACGATCTATACTCTCTTGAAAAACTCATCAGGTTCCTGATCTATCAGGACGACTATAAACAAGCTGTTCCGCTGTTAAAAAGAAGTTTACTGCTCGTCGCACTCACCGGCGGATCATTGGACGATTCGGTAAGGATATACAGCGATCTCAGCTATGTTTATGAAAAATGGGCAGAAAAAGACAGCAGCGATTCAGTCTCGGAATACCAGTACAATACGATCACGACAATTGTGGGGCTTGATAAAAAGATACTGGGGACAGGAAATGTCAAAAGCCTGAGCGCATTATATGAGGCATATAGATACTTTCCGAGATATTCTTCTAAGACAAATCCTGCTCCTATCCTAAACACACAAAAAAAAATGCTCGTTGTCCTAAGGTCCCTGGAAAAGACAGGTGTAAAACCACATGATGATTTCCATGCAAGCCGTCGTTCAATAGACCGGTACGAGCCGGAGATCGATGTAGACGCCGAAATTCCGGAGATTTATCGGAATTTAGCGATGCAATATATAATGCTACATAAGAAAGATTCGGCTATTCATTATTTTAATGCGGAATATGATTTTTACAACGCCTGTTTTTCACAGCCGCATACAGAAGATGAATACGAGGATAAACTGGAAGCGCTGAAAATGTCGGCAATGTTCATTTCCTCGTATATTCCTAAACAAGTGAGATCGATAATTTTTACCAGAGAGATCGCTTTTTTAAAACCTTTAAAAAAGAAGAAATTCCCTGGGGAGACAAATGAAAATATCGATGAGGCCATAACACTGTTGAAAGCGCTTATCATCCAGCCGATCAAAATAGAAGATATTTTCCCTAATTCTCCGGCTTTCCAAGCTTCTCCACATCCACCGGCTTATTCACCTCTATCTTCTCCAGATTGGTCCTGGCGCCAAATCCGCCAATTACCACCGTATAGGGAAATACATATCCATCCGACGTCTTTTGATAGTCGCCAAAGTCGAGGTTGAACTCTCCCTCGGGATTACCGCCGCGACCACCGCCTCCGCCCCCGGAGAAAGCATCCCGTTTACGCGCTTCCCGGAGGATATGATAGCTCTCCACGTCGATAAAATAGGTGATATAAGCGCCCGAGGCCAGGGTCAGTTTCAATTTATAACAGTTCTTCGCCCCTACCGTGTCTTTCCCCAGCATTTCCACCTTGTTGCCTTTGGCGGCATAATCTACCAGGGGTCCTGCAGGGTCCAGTTGCGCCTGCATATTCTTCAATTGTTGATCCGGCATGACCGTAAATGCCCCTCCATTCCGGGGATTGGACACCCAGCCCTTGGTGGGAGTGGCGATCACCACTACACTGCCCATGGTAAAAGAGGTTTCCTGACGAAATAGCTTATCCTTTACCCGCCAGCTCTTGGAGTTGATCTCCATCCCGTTCTGCATGACGGCGGTCCCTTCCGTATAAAGCGTCTTGATGGACAGGAGTTTTTCCTTTCCACCCAGGGCATCGATGTATTTAGCGATCACCTCGTCGGCTGTTTGGGCTTTGGCGTACGCGCCGGCTGTCAGCAAGATGAAAGAGAATACAATGGTCCTCAATTTGCTCATATTATAAGATTTGAGTTACTAAGATATTATTTCTTTAATTTCCCGCCCGGACATCCGGAAAACGGGTATTCAAAAATATAACCCATTTTCCGGAAATATCTAATATTTGCCCTTCGGGCTACGAACCTCCGGTTCGTTCTGCAACATATATATAATATAAATACATGATCCGAATTACAGGCCAGTTTGTAGACATTTTTACAGAAAAGATATACCCTGCGGAAGTCACCATCAAAGACGGTGTTATCCAATCCATCACCCCCCTGGATACCACCCCGTCCACCCCCGTGCCCCTCCCTTACATCCTCCCCGGCTTTATCGACGCCCATGTCCACATAGAAAGCAGCCTGCTGATACCCTCCGAATTTGCCCGTCTGGCCGTGGTACACGGCACCATCGCCACCGTCAGCGACCCCCATGAAATCACGGGCGTCTGTGGTCTGCCCGGCGTGGAATTTATGATCCGCAATGGAAGCGCTGTCCCCTTTTACTTCAATTTTGGAGCGCCCAGCTGCGTACCCGCCACGATCTTTGAGACAGCAGGCGCGGCCCTGGATGTCGATAAAGTGGAAGAACTGCTAAAAAAACCCGAGATAAAATACCTCAGCGAAATGATGAATTTCCCGGGGGTGCTGCATAAAGACCCGGAGGTAATGGCAAAGATCGCCGCTGCCCACCGGCTCGGCAAGCCGGTGGATGGTCATGCGCCCGGCTTACGGGGCGAACAAGCCAGGGCCTATATCGACGCCGGTATCACCACAGACCATGAATGTTTTACGGCCGAAGAAGCCCTGGACAAGCTGCGATACGGTATGAAGATCCTCATCCGGGAAGGCAGCGCCGCCCGTAACTTCGACGCCCTGGCCCCTCTCCTGAACGATCATGCTGATAACATGATGCTTTGCAGCGATGACAAACACCCGGACAGCCTGTTGTTGGGACATATTGACCAACTTTGCGCCCGGGCCGTAGCGGGCGGCACCCCCCTGTTCAAAGTGCTAAAAGCGGCCTGTCTCAACCCGGTGGAACATTATAAACTGGACTCCGGGCTCCTGAGAGTAGGCGACCCGGCCGACTTTATTCTAGTGGAAGACCTCAAAAACTTCAAGGTCCTCAAAACTTTTATAAAAGGCCAACTGGTGGCGGAGAATGGCGTGTCAAAGATCGCCTCCGTCACAGCGCCCGCCCCCATCAATAACTTTAATGCCACCGCAAAAAACCCTGCCGACTTCGCCTACCTCCTCGACAAATGGGGGGAGCAGGAGAATGTAGAGCAGGTGTATGTCATCGAGGCGCTGGACGGGCAATTGATCACCAACAAACAAATAGTGCCCCTGCAAGACCTCGACCCAAAAGACGGTCTGTTGCAAAGCAATCCGTCAAAAGACATATTAAAGATCGTCGTGGTCAATCGCTATAACCCCGCCCCCGTCGCCAAATCCTTTATAAAAAACTTTGGTCTGCGGCGGGGCGCCATCGCCTCTTCCGTAGCCCATGACAGCCACAACATCGTGGCCGTAGGCGTGGATGACGAGAGCATTTGCCGGGCGGTGAATTTAGTGATACAACATAAAGGAGGGCTGAGCTGCGTAGATCCCGGGGGAGCCGGGCTTGTTTTACCCCTGCCGGTTGGGGGATTAATGAGCCCCGACGACGGCTTCCATATTGCGGAAGCGTATACAGCCATTGATCATATGGCAAAGGAACTGGGATCACAACTCCGGGCCCCCTTCATGACCCTGTCCTTTATGGCCCTGCTGGTGATCCCCCATCTAAAACTGAGCGACCTGGGACTGTTTGATGGGGATGGCTTTAGGTTGTACTAAAAACATTAGCTTTGCACTATTATCAGCCCGCGTATCACATAAATTGAGAAGTTCCATGGAGCATATCGAAGCTTTAAGATCATCAGGCCATAACATATCAAATAAATTCTTAAACAACTCTACTGGAAAATTCTACACGCATTTCGATATCGGCTCCCATATTACAAATGCATTGGTTACGGCAATCGCTGAAAGAAGGATCGCAGACAAAAAAATTAAGGTAGCAGACCCTTTTGCCGGCGATGGCAGGCTTATAGAATGGCTGATAAATAAATGGGTGGAAGGTGACATGCCCGCTGTGGAGTGGGATGTTGAACTTTGGGATATAAATGCTGAAGGATTAAGCATTGCAGAAGAAAAAATGCAAAGCCTGGTCCAAAAAGGAATTGTGTTAAACTATACGACACGTACAGCAGATGCTTTTAAGTTATCACAGACGAGGCAAGAAGCGTTTGATATTGTAATAACAAACCCTCCCTGGGAATTGCTAAAGCCTGATACCAGACACCTGAACGAGTTGCAGGACGAATTCAGAGAGGAATATATCAACGCGGTACGCAAGTATGATTCTTTTTTGTCTTCACATTTCCCAAAAGCTCAACCAAAAAGAAAATTTGCCGGCTGGGGAACAAATCTATCAAGGGTCGGTCTGGAGCTTAGTCATTTAATTTGCAAACAGGATGGCTTTATAGCCATCGTTATTCCCGCCTCCTTTTTTGCAGACGATCAATCCCTGGCATTACGCACGGAAATATTAAAGCAAAATGAATTGATCGATATCGCTTTTTTCCCTGCTGAAGCCAGATTATTTGCAAAGGCGGATGTAAATTCCGCCACCTTTGTTTACAGAAAAACCTTGCCGGCCAATACTGCCTTACGCATTTCTCTTTATAATAATGAAGTCAAGATAACGAGTTCTGATTATTTCCCTCCCGACGGGGGTTTGGGGGGATTGGCAGGTAACATTATTCCCATATCATTAACACCCGACGCAATAAAGGTGTTGAATAAGATCACTACCGATATGCCCACCTGGGAGGACCTGGAGACAGAAGAGGAAGATGGGTTATGGGCGGGCAGGGAGCTGGATGAAACAGGAAGATTGAATTGGCTTTCGGATAAAGGTATTGGACCGAAATTTATGAAAGGGGCGATGATAGATCGGTACGCGATAACTCAGACACCTGTCCAGTACGTTAATAAAGCAAACTGGACGGCCCCGCCTTCCTGCGAATTTGAAAGAATAGCATGGAGGGATGTATCCAGAAGCTCCCAAAAGCGAAGAATGATCGCAACGTTGATCCCCGGGAATACGGTTGCCGGCAATTCCCTGAATGTCGCCTATTTCAGGGACGGGGACCCATCCGCATTAAGGATCTTACTAAGTATCATGAACTCTTTGTGTTTTGAATTCCAGTTAAGGTCCCATCTGGCTACAGGTCACATCTCCCTTACATCAATAAGAAAGGTCTGTGTTCCTTCAAAAAAGGGCCTTCTATCCTATACCATCCTTCAAAATGCGGTTGAGAGCGTCCTAAAAAATGAATGGATCGCTGAATATACGATTGAAGCCATCGTAGCCAGGGAGGTTTATCACTTGTCGGAAAATGAATTTGACCTGGTGATCAGCACATTTCAAAAGATCACAGAGGAAGAGAGACAGATAATGCTTGCAGAATATCGTAAAATTGGTAATTAATTATTGGAGGATATGTTACAAGATCAGGAACAGGAGATCAGGATATACAATCACTTAAGTTCAAATCTGAGTGCATTGGATATGGCCATCATCAGATCTGTACCGCCAGGCGGCAATTGGAAGAATATCCCCCATACGATCCCTTCAAAAAGGCTTGCCCAGATCAGGGAAAGCTTCGCCCAGGGGAAAGGCAGCCGGTCGACATACTATGGAAGATTGCTGGCGGATAAGCCGTCTTATACGATAAATACGTATTTCAATCGGCCGGGGAATGGATGTCATATACATTATGCGCAGGACAGAGTTCTCTCTCAAAGGGAAGCCGCCAGGTTACAGTCATTCCCGGACAATTTTCTTTTTTCCGGCTCACAAACCATCGTCAATACCCAGATAGGGAACGCCGTCCCCCCCCTCTTAGGATATCAGATCGCAATGCAAATCACCAAGACCATCGGCCGGAAAGGTGTATTTGTTGATCTTTTTTCCGGTGCGGGAGGATTAGGTTTGGGATTTAAATGGGCAGGATGGTTACCATTGATCGCAAATGATATTGAGCCAAAATTTCTGGAAACATATTCCCGGAATGTGCATGACAATGTTTTGGCAGGCAGCATTACCGAAGACGCCATTTTTTCAACACTTGTAAAAAAGACGTTGAAAACAAAAAAGGAACATGGTTGGTTGCCATTTTGGGTGCTGGGTGGCCCGCCCTGTCAGGGTTTCTCAACAGCCGGGAATAAAAGGTCAATGAAAGATGAAAGAAATACGTTATTCCTGCATTATAAAGCCTTCCTCGAAGCCGTCAAACCCGATGGGTTTGTCTTTGAAAATGTCGCCGGTCTTCTTAACATGGAAAAAGGAAAGGTCTTCACCCGTGTAAAAAAGGAGTTTAATAAAGTAATGCCTTCGCTTACCCCCTGGCTGTTAAATACAGAAAATTTTGCGATCCCTCAACGTAGAAAACGCGTTGTACTGATAGGGAATAAAGACGAGGACTTTACAATAGAGCCCCTTCCCATACTGACGGCACTGAGTAATAAACAACCGTCTTCCCATTTACCTAAGCCGGCATTGACGGTGGAAGATGCCATTTCAGATCTGCCGTTGCTGTCTCCCGGTCAGGATGGGTCTTCTCTCCATTACCTATCAAAACCCGGGAGCATTTATCAGAAGTTGATGAGGGGGGATATTTCTGTTGAAGAGTATTTTGACTTTTTCACCGACCGAGCTTCCCTTTAAAATTCAAATTGATCTCTTACGTATCTGTCGCTGCCTGAGGCGTCATATATGGCTTTACCTATCACTGCCATAGCCTTGCTTAAAAGAGCTTTAGCCTCTTCAAATACTTCGACGGTATGAGTGGGGAACTGGTTTACGATCATCCTCAATTTCTCTTCGGCAACATTCCCCTCTTCCGGCAACAATGTATTGTGTAGTAACAGATCGAGCTCAAAGAAATTTTTATCCTGTCTGTCAAGACAGCTAATAGCCTGTTGAACATAGCCATCTACTGTCTCCTTTGCAATAGCCAGGAAATGTCTGTTTTCCTTTTCCTTGTAGGCACGCAGCGCCTCAAAACCTATTCTCACTCGTCTGGCTTTTTGCTCTGTAGCATATTTTGTATGTCTTTTTTCAACCACTATTTTCTCATAGCAGGTGACAAAATCTTTCGCAGAGAGGTTTATAAATTCAACATTTTGATCAGCATAACCCAATTCCAGAAGATAAAGTAAGAACGAGAATTTCCCGCTATCATAGATCTCGCAAAGGGTTCGCATGGCATTCCGTTGGTTATCGCGTAATTGTTTGGAAAACCGAAGCGCCATTTCTTCACTATCGATCTCATTTTTTCTTCGATCCCAGAGATATCCTGCATACCAGGACACCACTTGGGTACCAGCCTCTTCACAACGTCTTAAATGTTGGACATCCTGCAAGGACATCCTGTTATTTTTTGCAGAGTTTGCGGCCTTGCTTAACAGTCTGAATTCGGGCCGATGACAGAATCCGAGGGAAATGGGCCCGATATGATCCGCGGTGGCAGGCCCGTTGCCCCCGTCCGCACAAGGTTCGTTTTTGAGCGTTGTTCTTATCAACCCCATAAGCCTGTCTGCGGCGATCCAATCGCCGGCCGACCAATACTCAAACACACGTCTGTCTGTTACATAGCTTAAAAGGTTTTCACTATTTCTTCCTTTGTCCGCCGATCCCCTGCAACATCTGTTAAAAGAATGAAATCCGTCAAGCCGGTCGGGGGCGTTTGACATGGCGCCGGGACTTAATAATCCGGGTTCCATTGGAATGTAAGTTTCTTCGATCCATTCCAAAAAAGATTCCAGATCATCCCCAAATCCGGGAACACGTATGTCCTTTGTAGAAAGGATGTCGGATATTTCACCAATAATTTTCCCGCCCATCAGATCATATGCCCTTTGTATAACATCCGTGATGGGCTCCAGAATGGAAACTTCAAAATCCTCCCCATATTTTTTTCTAAATTTTTGAACCAGCCATTCATTAGGATAAACATAGGCTATACGCATGATCCTGCCGCATCTCTTACATGGCTTTTCCCCGGTGGGATGGATCATTTTAGCCGCCCGACTGATCCACTTATCTTTGGTTACGTCAATATCCATGCTTTCCGCCTTACGTCTCCACCATTCTCTTCTTTTATGATGTGTATGCTGGTATTGTCCACCCGACCTGTTTGAAGGAGCTTCCCATTGGATCTTTCCATCCTCTTTTATAGCATCCGGCATACCTTCATATACAGGATGGCTGACCATGGCTTCCATATAGGCTATGAATACAGAGGTCCAGATCTCTCCTTTACTTCCATATGAGTTTGAACTTTCAACAGGAGTATTATCCCCTTCGGAAAAGAGTTCCCCTTGAGAAAGTTTCTTTTTGCGGCTTTTTTTCAAATTAAAGTTTAATACGCAAAGCTAACGATTGTTAGCATAAAAGGGCCGATGCTCAATCCTTTTTATACACCACCCCGCCCTTCATGACAAAACCCACCCGCTCCAGCGCCTTGATATCCTTTAATGGATCATCCTTTACGGCGATGATATCCGCAAAGCTGCCCTGCTGGATGGTGCCGATGCGGGGGTTGCCGATAAGATCCGCGGCATTTGATGTGGCGGCCTGTATCGCCTGCAGGGGAGTAAGACCATACTTCACCATATAAAAGAATTGACGGGCATTCCACCCATGAGGATAGACGCCGGCGTCGGTGCCAAAGGCGATCTTGACGCCCGCCATGGCGGCCTTGCGAAAGCTTTCCCGCTGTACCAGCCCGACCTGCCGCTCTTTATTGATGATCTTGTCCGGGAAGCCGAGGCGGGCATATTCGCTGAGGATATAGTCGTCATTATAGATGTCCGCTACCAGATAGGTCCCCCGTTCCTTCATCATCCGTATGGCTTCCTCGTCCAGCATGCTGCCGTGTTCGACGGATGCCACGCCTGCCCTGACGGCCATTTTTATGGCCTCCGTCCCGTGGGCATGGGCGCAGGCCTTCCGCCCCCACAGGTGGGCTTCATCGACGATGGCGTTCATTTCCGCCTGCGTGTATTGCGGCGCGCCGACGCTTTCTTCCTCTGTGAGGACACCGGCGCTCGCACCGAACTTGATCACATCGGCCCCATACTTTACGTTGAACCGCACTTGCTGACGCACGCCTTCCACCCCGTTGGCAACACCGCTCAGCTCTTTCGGACCATCGTTCCATTGCAGATAAGGCGAAAACCCATTGAGATCCCCATGACTGCCCGTAGAGCCGATGAAAAGCGTGGCGACAAACAGTCGGGGGCCGGGTATATCTGCCCGGTTGATCGCATTCCGCAAGGCTACGTCCACAAGACCCCGGGCGCCCACGTCCCGACAACTGGTAAAGCCCGCCATCAGGGTCCGCAGGGCATAAGTAGGCGCCATGACGGCATCGTCCACGGCAGACTTCCGGAAGATGTCGGCATAATAGTCGCCGCTGGGCTGGCCCGTCACATGGGTATGACAATCGATAAGACCCGGCAACACCGTATACCCGCTGAGATCGATGATCTGCGCCGTATCAGGCGCCCGGATATCCTGCCCCACCTGTCTGACGGTGTCATGGTCCACCAGGATCGTGACACGCTCCAGCACCTTCCCTGTCAGAGGGTCGATCAGCCGGCCCGCTTTGATGGCTTTTATCGTTTGCGCTGCTGTAAATTGATAAAATAAAAGGAAACATACGGGGGCGAAGATCTTTCTCATGTACTATCGTTTTGGTCGACATTTAAACTTACGACATATTTCCTTATTACCGGCCCCCTTCCTTCTTTCCGCCCTCAACTCCCATAAAAGAATTGCTCCCTGACGATCAACCCATCCCGCCAGGTCTGCACCGACACCTGCGTATAATCCCTTACACCCCAATCCCGGTGGGTATAATCATATTTCCAGGTGACATAGGATATCCCCTCCCCTACAGCCGTCCCCAGCACCCGGGCATCCCTGAATTCCGTCACCGCGTCAAAAAAGGCCAGTTCACGCTGCCGATTGGCATCCTTCCCCACCGTGGGCTCCAGATGGTTCTCCTGCATCACCACGTCGGGATGATAATATTTTTCAAATGCCTCGAGGGCCTTGCCCTGAAGGACGAGTGTATTGAGGTCCGTCAATTTTTCCTGTATGTTTTGCATAACTGATGATTTGATACGCAAAATTCACCTACAGACCCCCGTAAAAAATTAAGGTAGATTAATTTCTATCTGCCGGCCCTCTTCTTCCTCAGCACGCTTAAAAACTCCGGGGTAATACCCAGATAGGCCGCTATCATCTTTTGAGGCACCCGTTGGTCCACACCGGGATATTTGTCCATAAATTCTCTGTACCGTTCTTCCGCCGTAAAAGAAAGGTTCTGTAATATCCTGTTTTGCTGGGCGACAAAAGCGTTCTGTAGCAGGATCCTGAAAAAGCGCTCGAACTTGGGTACTTCGGCATATAGCCTGTCCAGGCTGGCTTTGTCTATTTGCAACACCTGGGTATCCTCCAGCGCTTCGATATACAACGAGGCGGGTCGTTGGGTGAGAAAGCTGTACATGTCCCCCGCCCACCACTCCTCCACGGCAAAAAGGACGATATGTTCCACTCCTTTGTCATCGACATGGTACATCCGCAGACAGCCCTTGCTGACAAAGCTCTCACAGCGGCTGATCTCACCCGGCCGCAACAGGAAGTCCCTGCGTGAGATCTCTTTTGTACGCAGCAGGGAAATAAAGATATCCTCCTCCGCCGGCGTCAGGGCGATATGTCTGGATACATTTTTTAAAATAAGATCAAAAGACATATCACATCGTTGGGACATCATTAGTATCTTCCGGCAGATCGCTATCATTCAAATGCCTGGCAGGCATCACCTTGCTTACCCTGGCTTCCAGACGCCGGATGGCTTCCATCCGGCCCATAATGGTAAAACCCTTCCGCTCGCCGGCTTTAAGCTTATACATCGCATCCCGGTAGGCAGCGCCGGCTCCGTTCAGGGCATCTTCGATCCTGTCCATGTCCCCTATAAAATCCACAAATTTATCATAGAGCGCCCCGCATTGTTTAAAGATCTCTTCCACATGCCGGACCTGGTTCTCCTTTTGCCACAACAAACGTACCACCTTTAGGGTCGCCACCAGCGTAGTAGGCGTGATCAGTACGATCTTTCTGTTCAGCGCATGCGTAAAAAGCTCCTGATGATGGTTCATGGCCAGGGTGAGGGCGGATTCGATAGGCATGAACATAAACACATAGTCCGGCGTATGGAGCCCCGCCAGGGATTGGTAGTTCTTGTCAGCCAAAGTATTGATATGGTCCGTCACGCTTTTTATATGCAGTTTTAAAAAGCCTGCTTTCTCCTCCGGGCTGCCCGCGTTAAAGTAGTTGCTATAGGCGGTGAGGGACACTTTGCTGTCGATGATAATATGCTTCCCGTTCGGTAGACGGAGGATATAATCCGGCCGCCGTACCCTACCCTTCTCCTCATCATGATATTGCTCCTCCCTGGTGTAATCAATATACTTCTGCAAACCTTCCGCCTCCAGGATCATGTTCAGCCTGTCCTCCCCCCAATTCCCCTGGATCTTGACCTCGGACTTGAGGGCCATAGCCAGGTTTCGCGCGTCTTCGCTGAGCCGCGTATTCAATTTTTCCAGCCCTTCGATCTCCTTTTTTAGGGAAGTAAGATCCGCGATATCCTCCTTTCGCGTGTCTTCCACTTTTTTGCGGAATTCCGACAGCCCTTCCCGGAAAGGGTGGAGTATCTCATTCAGTTCTTTTTTATTGGTCGCTGTAAAGGAATTTTGTCTGTCTTCCAATATGCGGTTGGCAATGTTCCTGAATTGCTCATGGGACAGATCGTGCATGCGTTGCAGTTCCTCCTTAAAGCCGGTGAGCTTGTCGACAAGATGCTTTTCTTGCTGCTCCAGCGCCGTCACCTGGTTCGTAAGCCCCAACAGCTCCTCGGACTGGTCCGCCAGCTCTTTTTCCGCCCGAGACAGTTGCTCTTTAAGGAGCGTAAAGGCCGCCACAGGCATATAGCCGGCAGTAATTTCCTTCAGAAACCCCCTCCGCGCCAGGATATAGCCCAGCAGACCGCCGGCTGCCAGACCTACAATTATATAAAGTGCTTCCATAACCCGGCATTAAATATAAGCCGTTTCAACCGTTCAACCGCCAACCGGGAAAAACACCCTTTTTTCCAAAACGCTTGATAATCCGGCGGGAATTTAGAATTTTTAAGCTTGAAATAAGCCTAGCTATGAACCATCGAATCATCCTTACTACCGCGATCCTGCTATTTTTTATCCAACAATTGACAGCCCAGAATATCGCCACCTTCCCGCTGCCAAAATCCGTCACAGAGAAACCCAGGACCGCCATCCCCCTGCTGACAAAAAAAATAGCCACACCCGCCGAGTTGAATACCGCCCAGGCCAATCGCTATATCACACAATTTAAGAATGGCAACCGCGCTTATCTGGACAGCTTGCTGGACCTTTTGCGAAGCCCCGCCGTCCAGCAAAAAAAAGACACATTCTATAAAACTTCGCTAAGATTGCTGGTAAAAGTGGCGCGAGCCGCGGACTCACCGGCCCTTGTCAAGACCATCGACACCCTGCCTGCGCTAAAAGATTCCACGATCGTGGTGGATTCAGCAGCCATGAAGACGGCGGCCGAAAAACAAAAAGATACCGTGACAAACGATACGACATCGATCACGGATGGATGTGCAGGTATAAAAAATGTAGTCAGTATCCACCTCGATAAGAACACGGGCGGGGAATATATCGTTTCGCTGCTGGACTCTCATGAAAATCCCTTAAAAGCGTTCACCATCCGGCAATTCAATGAATCCCTCGTTCAGGATCAGTTGAAGGAAGCATTGAGCTCGCTATGTACCAGGAGGCCGCTGGCAAAAGACGATTCCATATACATCGATGGACTGGTGACCTCATTTGGCAAACAAAAATTATACGACAAAATGTTAGAGGCCAGCCTCATGGTCAATGACGCCAATGTATATGCGGGTGTGTTAAAGATATACAAGCGGGTGCCCCTGGTCTGCACGTACTATACAGATACGGCAAAGAACAGTACGACCACAAAGGGAGATACCGCGCAGAAAGGGAAAACATCCTTTGTCAGGATAAAGAATGGCTCCGGATTACAGACAGCTCTTTCCTGGATGGCGGGGGTCCCATCCGCAGAGGAGACGGACGCTATAAAACCCTCCGATACAGATACTTTGTCAAGGGTTAAGCTGAATGGTAATCAAGGATATAGATGGTTTACGGTCCACTCTATCCAGATCCAGTTCCAGGATGGGTTTATAGAAAATATAAAAGTGCTCGGGAAGATGGATGGGGACACACGTCTGTTGAAATTCGAGAACTCCTATCCCATCGCTTTCAGCACCCGCCGGGACTTCAGAAAACTGTACAGCAAGGACATCTATGAAAGGACCATCTATGCCACTCCTTCTGTAAAAAGGACCCACAATATCAGGGAATGCTCGATGAACCTGGGTGATCTGCTTTTTTACGATCAGCAGCTTGCCCTCAATTCAAAAGATTATTCACCTGCTAACCAGGTCTGTGACACGTTGCTGACGGACACTGTGACTTCTATCAATCTGTTAAAAGAACAAACCTCAAAGATCCTCGAATTAAAAGTATTCTCCGATCTGAAAGGCATTGACAATGACAATCCCAATGGATTGGTACAGCTGGAGTTGTCCAAAAAACTAAATTTCTGGAACAATCGGAGTGAGTGGCTCCGGCTGTTTAACATAGGATTTTTTAACTACCTGACCCCTTATTTTACGATGAATAAGATAGAGAACAACAATAAAAGACTCACGGTCAGCTATCAGGGGTCGCAGCAACGGGACACCCTAAAACCTAATACTTTTGCTTCCACGGTAAATCTCTACCAGTACCAGTCCTTTGGCATCGGCGCCAACCTCACCTGCGTCACCATCGATATACCCGGATGGAAATCGACCCTTAACCTCAATATGGGCGGTTTCTTTGGTCGTACGCTGCTACAGGATACTGCTCGTATACCGGATAAGGACTCGTCAACTTTCAAATCAGCCCCCGACAACAACGTACGTCAGTTTGGGGTAAACTCCTTCCAGTTTTCCCCGGAAATATGCTGGCAGATCTTCCCGGACAAACGGTATGGGGTGACCATCTCCCAGCGGTTCATCCATTACGACCTGTTGAGCAGCGAGATCAAACAGGTGAGAGATAGCATTTCCTATAAACAATACCTTAATTCATTAAAAGGCGACAGATCAAAGATCGACGGCTATCGGGCAAAAAATTGGCTGGGGTCGGCGGAGATCTATGCTTTTTTCAAACCCTCGGAATTCAACCAGATCTTCTTCCGATACAGACTGAACTGGTACCTGGATGATGCCCGTTTGAATTTCCACCAGATACAGGTGGGGATCTCCACGTATCTGACACATACAAAAAAAGCCGGTGCCGAACAGTAGCGCGGACGTCTATGCGCCACCGGGCCTCGTCTTCCAGATATTGAGAAAAATGCGTGGATTGATCCGGGCGATCTCATCAAAATCGTCTTCGCTAAGCCCTCCCCGCATGCTGGCCAGCATTTCCTTGTCACTCTTATGGTTACGCACCACATAAAAGTCAGTGCCATAAAGGGTCCTTTGACGGAGCACGGGATGGCGGAGCGTCTGTTTCAACAGGGGCAGTATCTGCGGGTCGTGGAGGATATAGCTGATGTCGGCATAGGTATTGGGGTATTGCAACAGCAGACTACAGATAATGGTATACCAGTCGACATATTTCCACACCTGCTCCGGCTTGCCGCGCCTGCGCTCTTTCCTGGCGCTGTTATTATTAAAAAGGAATTCGACGCCTCTGTCCGGGTTGGTCACCAGCATTTTACTATACAAGTCCCTGTCCAGCTCCATAAACCTGCGCCATTCATCGTCGCCCCCAAAATGACCAAAACACATTTTCAGCGACCCAAGATGTCTGTCCATGGGCTTGTCATCCCCGTTGTAACCAAAAATACTTTTTATCCTGGGGTCCCGCGCCTGACCCACAAGCTCCCGCAGGAGCAGTTCTTCCAACAGACAGAGATAGTTCAGGGGATGGGTGAAATTGGGGGTAAAATCTACATTCTTCCGCTGTGGTAACAACAGCTTACAGTATTCGATGGCAGCCTCATTCTCCGTCTCTCCATCGGGCGGCTCGATTTCCCCCATCGCTTGTTCAAAAAGGGGATGTTCATCCCATTCTTTTTTCTTCCTGCCCCTGTAAAAGATAGTGCCCCTGATACAATGGGTGATGATGGGTAGGTCCTTTTGGACGGCATATTTCCAAAGAGGCAGCAGGGCTGGGTCAAAAGGATAGTAACCCAGCGCGGGATAGATCTTCAGACCGCTGAACTCTTTTCCCTCCAGCAATTGCTGCATAAGACATTCTCCCAGGATCACCTCTCCCCCGGCGCCCACCGAATAATTGAAATAAGACTGGTCCTGCATCCTGCGGGGGTCGGCAAATACAAAGGGGAAAAGGGTATTCTTGTGGCTGTCCTTTACCTTCACCAGCTCCTCCATCTGCTCGGCGATATCAAATTTAGCGTTGCCCGCATCCATAAAATGCATGTCCATCGGCAGGATCACAAAACCCGTATCGTTGGGATATTGCGCCTTTAGCTTGCTAAAAATGCCTCCCTGACCCTTGTATCTTGAGTACCTGCCGATAAGCACGTATCTCTTCAAAAGATCGACGCTCTTTTTTCCCGGCAGCATACCCATAAATTTCCACAGCTGTCTAAAAACAAAAAGGATGAGGTTCCTACCCCATTGGAAGAACAGCAGCAACAGCAGGATATACAGCAACATCAAAAAAATATTGGGATGCTTGCTGATAATCCACCATTTCTCAAGAAAATCACCAAAGTCCCTGACCTTTCCTCCTTCTTTTGCCGGTGGCGCGATGACGCCTGCTATCAGGTAAAAGAAAAAGAAGAAGACATTCAGCGTTACAAAGGCGCCCAGGAGATAGCTTAATACACGCAGAAGGCCCTTTCTGGCGACAAACATCCGGATATTGTACAACGTTCTTACTATCCGCTTGTAGGTCGGTCCATAAAAAAAGGTGTTTGGTCCGTTGAACCACCAGCGCAAAAGCTTTACCACCCCCGATACAGGGAGGATAAAAAATAAAGGGCACGGTAGAAAGGTCTTTGCAAGCCAGGGCGGCACGTGATCCCCCGTGAAGATATGCGTATGGCAATTGATGATGGACGGCTTGGCTCCGTCCGTAGCATCGGCGTCTTTTTCATGGTTAATGGTACTCATATATATTATAGGGGTTAGTGGGTTTGAAATAAGTTCAGACTGGGGAAGTGAATATCATACTTATTTCTCAAGGCTTCCGTGACGGAGTCATTGGTAATACCCTTCATCCAGTCGAGGATATTACCAAAGTTTGAAAGATCCCGCATTGGTTTGCGGAGATCAAATACATTCAGCTGTCTGTCCCGGATGAGCAGGAAATAGTTGCCGTCATTGCTAAAGACATAGCTGTCATTGGGAGTAATACCAAAGCTCCCGGTTTTCCGGAGTGTACTATCCAGGACGTAGACAAAGGAATTACCTATACGGGGGTCCGGCTCGGTTTCCACGGCTACCCAGCCTCTTTTTACATTAAACAAGGTCTTGACGATATTGGTAGAGAAGCCCGCTGAGCTCATTATATTGTCACCCCTCCTGAGAAAACTTCTTTTATGGATGACCGTATCCCATCCGGCCCCTGGCCCGGTATGGACGTGCGGTAGGGTGATCATGGCATTTTCCGCATGACGGACGCCCACCAATTCCTCCGGATAGACCCGGTTAAGGGCTGTATCCGTAAAATTATACAGGATCACTCCTTTATCGTGTGTTTCAACAAGCGCTATCGTTCCGTCGGCCACGCTATAGGCGTATTTGAACCGGCGGGGGTCGATAGGGGTAGCGTACCTGACGGCAAAAGCGCCCGGTGTATACGGGGCATTGGCCAGATAAAGCGTCCCATTTGACAGGTACAATATAGCATTGTCCGGCGTAAAGTCCGCCCATTGGACATGGGGATAGGAAGGCCCCACCTTCTGCCCCTTTTCATCAAAGAGCTTTAGCGTGACCCCATCCGTCTTACCGCTGGCCCCTACCATAAACAAAGTATTGTCCCGCGAATTGCTGATCGAATAATAGGTTTCGATAGGTGCATTCAGACGGCGGCCGTCCTTGCCCAGGAATACTACTTTATGAGAGGAGCTGCGATCATTGAGATCTATATAGGGGACCATCAGATTTCCCGAATGGGTCGCTCTGATATCATAGGAGTCAAAGTCGGAATATCGGCTTGTATTTATATCAGATATATTCAAAACGCTTCCCACGCTGGTGAAGACCGTCTTCCCCTTATCCGACGGGGCTTTATTACAATCCAGCATGACAATGCTGTTGGGGTAACCCAGCTTTCTGGATAGACTGTCGGTGGCTACCGCCAGCAAAAGCTTGTCGCTGTGGTTGATAAAATAAGCGTAGTACACGGAGTTGAATTGGGCGATAGTGTCCTGTGTACCGGTGCGGTACACACGATATTTTCCCGCGGCTGTGCCGTTTTTTAGAGAATCATACTCTACGCAAAAGAACCTGCCGTCCCCTGAAATGTCCAGGGTGATCCCGGGGACAAACAGTTTGTCCGAAAGAAGGGTCAGGGAGTGGATGGATAAGGAATTCTGAATGGACGTGTCCGCCGCCAGCCTGATCATAAAATCCTCCACCTGCTCCTTGGTTTCTTCGTCGACACCGCTGGTCTTGTTGTAAATATAATATCCCAGTTTCATCGCGTCCATTTTGTCCGGGATGGCGGCGGCGCGGCTGTTAAAAAAGTTGAGCGCATAATATTTATAGGCAAACCTCCTGGTCTTAAAATAGGCCAGCGAAAGAAGAACGCCTGCCGCAACGACAACACCCAATATGATCAGCGTCCACCGGTAACCCCGGGCTTTGACTCTCTTTTTCCATTCCTCGTCCGACTCCTTGGCTCTCTTTTTCCATTCCTCGTCCGACTCTTCTGCAATACGGGTCCTTCTACTTTCATGATAAAAATCAAGCTCTTCCTTATTCAGCTCGCAGTTATATATTTCATTCTGCCATTCGCGCACTTCCTTCAGACTAAGGGAAGACCCTCTCTCCTTCATATAGTCCTTGATAAGCACCCGGATGCGTATCCTTTTCCGTTCCCGCGCATCGCGTTGCTCGTCTATCACCTTTGCCAGGATGTCGTGCGAAAGTTCGAGCGTTTTTGGCTCCTTCCGGATCAGCTTGTTTTTTTCAAGCTTTTTAATAACATATTGCAGGGGCGCCGGGGGGAAATCATGAAAGAATTTTCGGGTGATCTCGGGAAATATATACTCCTCCTTGACAAAATTATACAGGATAGGCAGTTTGGTGCCATAGTCGGATACAAATTCTTTTAATACCCTATCGATAAAATCAGGTGCGATGTCGGGGAATTTGACTTTGAGCTTGTCTGCGATCTTTGCCTTCCTCCCGGTGAGAAATTTTTGTAAGACGTCTTTTATCTGCCCGAAATCGCGTATCTCCCTGGTGGTAAAGGTCAGGGGAGCAAAATCAGTGCCTTCATACCCGTTAGGGTAATCCCGTGCAAAATCCTCCCGCCACAACTGGTCCAGGTACACCTGTAAATAAGGCAGCGACACCTCCCCCTTTTTGTCCGCAAGGGCATTGAAGATATCGTCAATATTGTGGGCGGGGTCTTCCAGCTTTATATGAAAGGGTTCGTACGTCAATGTCTTAAGGATCACGTCTTTTATATCACGCTCCTGCAAGGGGTCCACGCGCATACGCCTGTCGGTGATACCGGGTATTTCTCTTTCAAACTTGTCAAACACGGCAAAGAATTCTTCCCGCAGGATGATTATGACATGACAGGATATCAGTCTTTTTGTAGTGGTGATGACTTTGAGCGATTCGATAAACAGCGATTTCTCCTCCGGACTCCCATACATCAACAGCTCCTCCAGTTGGTCGAACACAAGATAGATAGGCCTCAGCGATTTTTCGGCAATCTGTAGTAAATAGAATACCAGCTTTGATACGCCGGCTTCTATCTCAGGAGATATTTCCCCCGTGCCGGGCTTTTCAAAACTTTTTATCTCTTCATCTGTAAAGGAAATACCTATCTCCGAGAAAAATGATCTGCTCGTGCCCGCCCTGCTTTTTGAAGTAAAGATCCTTTTCCGGATCGTATTCAATTCGTCCTGATCCGGAGAAGGGGTCTTGTCCTGGGGAAAAAAATCCCGCAGGATATCAATAAGGGAATGGTTGATATTTTCCTTCCTTCGGATATAAAAGGGGATCCAGTCCGCGGCATTAAACTTATTGGCCAGACCGCATTGGATCAGGCTGGTCTTCCCCGTCCCGCTGGGACCATACACAAGGACGATGCGATTCTTTTGTACCATCTCGTATAATGCGGTGGCGTCATCCTCTCTCCCAAAATAAAACTTTATATCATCCTTTTTATATGGGTCCAGAAATTTGAATGGTATCTTAAGGTCTGTTACCAAGAACGATCTTTTTGAAATTTTTGAATTGCTTCGTCAAGGGGGAAATATTATCTTCTATGGGCAGGACCTGTATATCCTTTTTGTCGAGGGTATTGGACACCCGTTTATAGCCGATGGCTTCCGGGAAAAATCCACGAAAGAACATAATATCCGAGAGGGTCGTATTCTTTGAATAAATGTTTTGATCGATCACAAAAGGGGAAAGGTTAAGGAAGTCTACAAACATCGTCACAAACGTCGGCTCTTCTATCGTTTGCGCCTTTCTGCGCTTCTCATCCTTTATCAAAATGACGGACCAGGTGTCGATATAGGACTTCATATAATAAAAGGAAGACTCTTCTCCTCCCTTGGCGTTCATCAGGAATGTCATTTTGTGCTTGTACCGTGTGTAGGCATGTTTTGTATGACGAAGCTTGATGACATTGATATTTTGGATGCTTGTCAGTTTGTACCGGTGCATAAAGGACAAAGGCTTCAAAAATTGCAAAAGATGCTGCTCGGCATCCTTGCAGAGGAACTGGAGGTTTATTTCCGTGATCACCTCTTCGTAAGTATGGATGCGTAATGGCATTAAATAGGCGCAGGCGGCATAGAACTCATCCGGCAGACGGAGAAAGTCTTTATAAATGATCTGTTTGTCGATGAATGCCTTATACTGGTCATTTTCATTCAGGTCCTTGATGGTGCTCAGCAAGGTTTTCATCATGGGGATAAAGTCAAACGTCTCCCGCGGTTCCGTTTTCATGGAAAGGAATGACCACAGCAACTCTCTGATCGCAGGGCTTATTTCACATTTGACCGAAGGGAATTCCAGCATGATCTCCCAGAGCTGGGCGACCATAATGTAAAAACAAAATTCGGAGGTGTTTTGATACAGCTGGCCTATTTGTTCAAGCCTTTTTATGGACACCTGGTCATACTTCTCGGGAGAAGCTTCCAGGGGGCTGAAAAGCTTTTGAAGATGACTGGACATAGGATGAGGAATACTATTGAGCATTGCGGCCATACGTTCTCCCTTGGTCCCGTCACGGGAATGCGTTACATGCTCATTCCCTACCCTGAGGTATTCCCTGTAAAGGGCCGGGAACAGGATACCATTGGGAGTGAAGTCATCCCTGATAGACTGGGCCTCGATAAAATGGATGGGGTTGATCCTTATGGCGTCCTTCTCGCCCCATAACTTCCAGACGGACGGGTCCAACTGTACCCTGGTCCTCGTCTGCGCCGGCCCGATGGCTTTCCAAAAGGACCGCTCGATATTCAAATTGTAGGTGATCAGATTACGCCAGAAATGAATGGAAAATATGGTAGCGCTTTCGTCAAACACGGGCGAGGAGGTGGATATCACCGCCGGAACGCCATAGGCGATCAATTTTTCAGCAAGGCCCCCCGTACAGCAGCCATTGAGGACCACCAGCTTTAATACATATTTTTGAGCACTGTCCTTCAATTGCAGGGCGATCCCTTCGCTGTTGACCTCCAGATCCCGGACGAGCAGGCTCTGCTCCCCGGCGTGTCCGCTGTATTGGAGGGCGATAAGGTTTTTTTCATATTGCCTTAGCACGGCTTCTATCTTATCCAGACTTTCTTCCTCCAGTTGAATATATTGATACTCCCCCGTGCTTTCTCTTTGCCGAAGGATGGCCAGCAAGGCTTCCTTTTCCTTCGCCAGCGTTATGAGATGATCCCTGATGCTGTTGGAAAAAATGTGCAATATGACATTCATGATCAGTTTTTCATACATTTGAAGTTACGTCATCCACCAGGGCATTCCACCGTGAAAAACACCCTTTTTTAACCCCGGCCGCAAAACAATCCTTTGTCCTGTTGCTTATCTCCCCGCGAGGCTTTACCTTGCCGTCACCACGCCCGCCTCCCTGTGGATCTTTTCCAGCAATCATCCAATACGACTGATAATCATGCCATTCGAACATTTTTATTTTCAAAGTAACCATCTCGTCACCTGGCATTGGCCTTTACAGGTGGGTGCATTCGGAGATGACCTGGCAGCCCTGTCACCAGGCTACTGGACACATTTTCTCACCACCGTCAGGACCCGGAACATACGGGAAAAGCATGATCTGGTCCTGATGACGGGTGACAGACTGGCGCCCATTTTGTCCTGGCTGTACAGCGGAGCCGCCTTCGACGCGGATGTTATCGCGATCCTGGTAAACAAGGACACCATCCGGCAGACGGGTTTTAGCCCGCAATGGACAAACACGTATAAGCTCTGCCGGCTGATCGCGGAAAGAAAAGGCGCCAGCGGCATCTTTATCCTCGCCACGGAATTGCCTTTGTCGGAATGGGTCGAAAGACTCGTCGTCGAACTTTCACATAACAACAATGTAATAGAGGCCTTAAAAAAAGGCTCCACAGAAGGCTATTGCATATATGACATCAAGCTGGAAAAGGAGACACGGCTCACCTTCCTGCTGCAGGGATTGACCTCGGGTCTGCGAAGTATAAATTTTCCTCCCGACACGATCACCACCCCGATAGACTATACCCTCCAGACGCTTTCGCCCCATCAGCTGGCGGACTATCTGGAACAATCCCTGTTATGGGGTAACCCGAAAGAACTATACAACAGCGAAAAACGGGGGGCTTCCTCGATTGCGTCAGTAACAAAAAGCCTATACCCCATCGCGGATAAGCTCAACTTTCCCATATTTCACCAGGACATAGAGATACTGCCTCCGAAAAGAACCAGAGGGCCGGCGCCACACGAACACGACGGACGCGCCGTACCAGCGGCCCCTCCTTCCCGGCAGCCTACCCCATCGCCTGCCCCGCCGTCTGCCCTCGAACTACCCCGCTATCTTCAGGCCAGGGTGGGCGGCACTGACGGTGAAGCCCCGGGCATTTTACAGCATAGTACGCGCTATCCTTTACAGGTGCGGATCGGCTTGCCCGAAGCTTCCTGGAGCCATGGGGACATGGCATTCCCCGATAACATAGTATTTCCAAAGACCACGGAACAGGAGGAGGCCATCCAGTTGATCTTTACCCATCAGGGAGGAGAAATATTACAACAAAAGGGCTTGTTGCTGCGGCCCTACATCAACAGCGAGATCGTGGACTTTACGTTCGAGACGCCGGCGGAAGGGACGCTGTTCACGGGAGAACTCTATGCCTATCATAAGAACAGACTGCTGCAAAAACTGAGGATCGAAGCTGCCCTGGCTGGTAAAAGCGCTCCCGGTATAGCCCCCCTGGGTGATGCTCCCTCCCCTGGTACGCCCCCTCCGGCCAATCATCCCCCCCCTGGTACGGAAAAAGGGCTGCGGCTAAAAGTGGTCTTCTGCGCAAGAAAGGAGTTGAACAACCTGGAGGCCAGACAGAATTTTGGCGCCTCTCTCTTTTATGACACGGACACGGAGAAGGATGGCCGACTGTCGGGTATAAATGATCAACAGCCTCTCAACCTCAATATCCCAAAAGCAATGGAAGGGATATTGCAGAAAATAAAAGATGATATAGAGGATACCGTCATCGATACCAACAGCTATCCCCAGGACCTGGCCCACCCCAACAATGTCGAATTATTAAAAAAACTGGCGTATAAAGGCAATCTCATTTTTGTCAACCATTTGCAACAGATGGAGTTAAAGGGCCCGTTACAGATCGTCACGAGCCGTAATGAATTCATCCCCCTGGACCTTGTTTATACCTTTCCGCCTCCCGACCCGAATGGAGGTCTTTGCCCAAATGCGATAGCAGCCTTACAGGAAGGCGCCTGCAGGAACTGTATGGATAAACACACATCCCCCGCAAAGTTTGTTTGTCCTTTTGGGTTCCTGGGCTTCAGTCAGGTGATTGAACGACATACGACGGAGGCGCCCGGCAGCACAAACGTCGACTATACAATAAAGGCAGAACCTTCCGCCGGCAGGGACGTCCTGTCGGTATTGGAAAAACCCCTTTATGCATCCAGTATAAAGGTAGGGGCCGCCGACCCTACTCTCGAAACCAACATCCTGTCATGTATAAATAAATATTCCACCCAATACGCAAAAAAAGTAGATACGTGGACAGCATGGACAAAGATCACACAGACAGAGAACCCCGACACCCAGATCCTGCTGGTGCATGTGGAACCCTCTGTCTACGACATCGACCAGATAGAGATAGGGACGGAATCACTCCTGCAAAATTTGCTGGACAGCACCAAGATAAAACCCAACCCCGCACAGCGCTCTCCCTTTATGATCGTCATTGGATGCGAAACCATCGATCTTGCCGCCCACGGCTTTGATATCAGCAGCCAGCTGATAAACTACGGCGCAGCCATCGTCTTGTCCAACTTTACAAAAATAAGGGGCAGTCAGGCAGGCCAGATCCTGACCCACCTGGTACAGCTGCTGGCCGATCATCCGGGGAAAGAAATGGTACTGGGGGAAGTCGTTCTCCGGCTAAAACAAATTTTGCTTTCCCAGGGCATCATGGCTTCTTTAGCATTGATCGTCCAGGGAGATGCCGACTGGAAAATAAGGACACATGTATAATATCCACCTGCTTCCCGCCACATTTGGCGACAGCATCCTGATCGAATACGGCAACAGCGGCAACGAACATTATATACTCATCGACGGCGGCCCATACTATGTCTTCGGGGATATCTTTTCGGCCATCAAAAAGATCGCCCCGGGCCTCAGAGAGCTCGAGCTGCTGGTGGTGACCCACATCGACATCGATCATATCGACGGGATCATTACCCTGCTAAATCAGACACCGCAGCCCTTCGGGATACGGGAGGTTTGGTTCAACGGATATAAGGAGCTGGAGCAACTAAAGACTATTCAAGCCAAAAAAGATGACCTCTTAGGCCCATTGCAAGGGGAGTACCTGAGTGAATTGATCAAAAAGAACAACATACCCCACAACACCGCATTTGATAACGGGCCCATTTGTGTCTCCGACCTCAACGCCCCACCCGTAAGACTTTTACCCGGAGGCATGAAGCTCACGATCCTGGCGCCGGGAGTGGACGACCTTCTCGATCTCCTGCCAAAATGGAAAAAGGAGATCAGCCAGATTGGGGGGGAAAAAGGGGTGCGGACAAGATGGAAAAAAGAAAAAAGATATATATCCCAGCCGCCTGACCTGCTGGGGCCCGACATTGTTGCGGCCATAAAGACCCTGGAAGACACCGCCGACACCAGCCTGGCCAATCGCAGCAGCATCGCCTTCCTGGCAGCCTATGAAGACAAGACGTGCCTGTTGGCCGGCGATACGCCTTCGGACAGACTCTTAATGACCATCGAGCCCTTACTGCAACGGTCAGGCGAAGAGCGCCTGTCCGTAGACGCCTGGAAACTGGCGCATCATGGCAGTAAAAAAAGCACGCATGCTGACCTGATGCAAAAGGTCGATAGTAAAAAGATACTTATTTCCACAGACGGCAAAAGATATCACCATCCCGATACGAAATGTATCGAGGATCTGCTGCAGGAGCACCCCTCCCCCTTGCACTTATTTTTTAATTACCGGTCAGAGTACAACAGCCAGTGGGATGATAAGACACAAAAAGATCGGTATAACTACGAAGCCTCCTATCCGGACCACGACAGTGAGGGGGGCATCTCCGTCTCCTTGTAATATTTATCGTACATTTACCCGCAAACTGACCTGTCTGATGAAGATCGTCCCAACAAAAACTTTTATCCTATCCCTTGTCATCATTCTCTCCCTCTCCGGCTGCGCCGTCCTTACGGACAGCCAGGTGAAGAACATCAACGCTTTTGCCGCCGCCGCAAAAAGTTACAGCGCCTTCCCTAGCGCCGTGGCGCGCCAGCGGGCGGAGTTCCACCTGCACAGTGAGATCACGGTAGTAAGCCAGAGCCAGTTCGCGGATGCCGACGACATCGCCCGCCGGATGGACTCCGCCCGGAAGAGCTATAACAACATGATACAGCTGTCCGAAAAATTTGATCTCTCGCTCCAGCTCCTCCAGCAATACGCGGGCTTACTCACCAGACTGAGCAGCGACCATTATATCACCGATCTCAACGCGCCCACCACCTCTCTGGGAGAGAACCTGAGCAGCCTGGTGGCAACCTACAACAAAAAGGTCAAAGACACACTTCCTTCGAGCCTGGGCACAAGCATCTCCAAAATAATATTAATGGCGGGTAGAGTATTGACCCGGCATCGGCAGACCTCGGCCCTGAAAGAGTTCGTCCTCGCGGCAGACACCCTGGTGCAGGTGACAGCCCGCAACCTCGTTTCCGTACTCGATGGAGAAACTTTTACAGATGCGGCAGGAAGACCCCTCCCTTCATTAAAGACCCTGCTGTCCCTGGAAAAGGAGTTCTTTATCCAAAGCTATAAACGTTCCGTCCTCAGCGACAGCAGCCGCACCAGTTATTGGAGCATCAAATTCTATTACGACGAGTTGACCGCTTACGACAACACAGAAGCCCTCCGTCAGGGAGTGGTACAGGCGGCTAAAAGTCTCGCCCTCGCCCATGCAGAGCTGGCAAAGAATGTAAAACAAAAGAAAGAACTAAAAGACATCATTGGACAGACGCAACAGCTGATCACCGACGTACAGACAGCCGGCAGCGCATTTTCCTCCCTATCCGGCCTGATCAAATTACCATAAACTTTACCCTCATATGAACACCGAAACGCTCAATGCTTTAAAACAGGTGAACACCGTCATCGGTCAGCTACAGGACGCCTTAAAAGATCCCACTCTTACGCCCGTCGAAAAAAAGCTGATCAGACAGGCTGTCAATGACCAGATGGACCTGCAGGATACATTGATCCAGGATACCATGCAGGCCATGGTGGATAAGATCAATTCCTCCAATGCCGACCTGCAGCAGCTGACTGCAAAAATGGAAGCCACCAGTCAAAAGCTGGCAAATCTGGCGGCGATCATAAAAAAAGTATCCGATGTGGTAGGTACCCTGGGAGAGATCACAACAAAGGCGATGTCGGCGGGGCTGTTGGGTGGGGCATAAGCGTTTTATCCAAACACCTTTTTATGATAGTCTGCTAAAAATTTTTCAGCTGAAGCTATCAACTTAGCTTCTACCAGCTTGCAGATGGCGACTACCTTTTCCATTATTTCGCGGGAAGGCTCCGCATGCAGCTTGTGGCTGTCTACATATAGCTTTAACTCCCCGATGTAATATTCAAACATATCTGAGCGCTGGTGATCCACGTCGGTATTATGGAATTCCAGCGCATACAGATCGAAGATCGCAATAAGCAGGATAGCGCCCCAGACGTCCAGCTCGATATATTCATTGAATATCTGAAATCTCTCAAAATACCCTATCAGCTCGCTCTCCAGCCTTTTTGCATCGGGTGTCCTGATAGCATTTACTATCTCCATCTGGTCCGGTCTGGATAATTCTCTTAGACGGCGGCTTATATCCTTTGTATAACCGATCTTATATCGCCTCTTCTCCTTAACCTTAAAGAGGTAGACATGCAATCCTTCAGCCATAGAAATCTTGCTGTCGAGGAAGCCCTCTTCCTTGTATATTTTACCATTGTACCTGAACGCCGACCAGTCTTCATGCAGCAATTCAATGCCTGATCGCAGGATTAGCTCGTTACTGGCAACGCCACAGGCATTTTTGACCTTCAGCTCCTTCAATAATGCCGGGGGTATTTCGCAGACCTGGTGCGCGATGACATGCACGATGCCGCCAATTTGCATATTTCGGTCATACTTCCTTCTTACCTGCAGATCAGAAGTGCCATAGTAAAAATCATAATCTTCGGGGAGATCGGTATGGCACCAATAAAGATATTTGGGGGCTATGGGGCTTTTTATTGCCATAAATTACCGATTAGGATAATATATCTATTAACGAATAAGGCCCTGACTTATTATTGCGGTCATTTCAGCTCAAACACCGCCATCTTCGCATCCGCCTGACCCTCATTTTGAAAGTCCAGCTTCGCTCCGGCAGGAATAAAGATATAATCGCCTTTCTTGTGCAGTTGGGCGCCCTCCACCTTCACCACCGTCCCATCGTCCACACAGATGATGACCACGGGCGCTTTCCGGGGGCTCAAACGATCCGAACCACCCGCGCCTAACGTCATCCGATACCCCCGTACGGGCTTTTCATCAAACAAAAGCGTAAAAGCGCTATCCGCGATCGGAGGGTCGATGGTCTTATTAGGCCGATGTGGCAGCTCCATATCGATAACATGGAACTCATGATCGTCCGCATTCCATACCCGGTGGATACGTACCGTATCATAAAAACCTTCAAACCAGATCCTGCCGTCCGTGAAAGGGGGCCTATGCGGCTCTATCTTCGCCTCCGACCCTGTTTTTGTATTGCTGAGGATAAGAAAGACGGAAGGGGTGGAATGCTTATGCCAGAGAGAAGTATCGCCTGGGGGGATATGTACATCCAACATCCGTACCCAGCCATTGTCAAACACTTTATGATGCATGGGTTCCTCACTCACCTGTACCTGGGCAGAGCAGAGCTTCACAAAGGTCAGACAAACCAGACAAATTATGTTCCGCATTTTTTTATAAAAATAATCAATTCACGCTGTAACGCCGGCTAGTTCGTCTTTACTTTCTCTTTTGACAGACCAAACTTGGCTCCCAGCACCGTGAGGATATTGTTCACTTTGTCAAAGTTTTTGCCAATGGAGGCCACCAGCACTATATTGCTATTGATAAGAAAATTGCCGGCAAAAGTAAATCGATGATAACTGCCGTCATAGGACAGGTCATGACGCTCGACAAATTCGGCTGAAAAATCCAGCCGGGTCGCCGTATACGAAAGACTAAGACCATAGTCAAAGTAGGCCGAATCCTTTGCATTGGGTGCGCCCGGGCCTATCAGGGTGGAATATCTGGCCAGCGCAACAAATGTCAATGGGAATCGATGGGGATTCCACATCATATTCAGCCAGGCTCCCCACTTTTTGGCGCCCAGGTCCTTATAGGTATTCGTGGGGCTTGCGCCAAGATAGGCGCCGGCCAGTTCAATGTCAAAAGTAGGCTTGGCCATAATATTCCTGAGAGAATCATTCAGTTTTTCAATCGCCGCCAGGTTCTGAGCCAGGCCCGTCCGTCCCACGGCCAGCAGGTCCAAAATATGTTGTTTTATACTGTCCACCTCTTTGAGCTTAGCTTGGGAGAATATCCTTACGGGCTGCACCCGGACACCGACAGACAAAGAGGTGGAAGTATCCGTCCTGGTGGTCGCTGCCGAGATCCCGATGGTAGACAAAAGAGGGAACTTCTGTTTTGCATAATCCTCAAATGAAAATGCATAACGGGGTTTGAAATAATAGGGATTAAATTCAATGGCGCTGCCACCCAATAAATTGAGAAGACTAAGACTCAACATTTTGGGATTGGAGGGCCGTTCGATGGTCGTGGGCGAGCTGCCGGACAGTATAAGCCCGGGAGATGTAGGGATGGTCAGATCGTTTATGCTTATACTGTCAGTCTGCCCAAATGCACTGCATGCCCCGATCACCAGCAGCAGGACGCTGCATATTCTTTTTGCTGTCATGGTTATGAAAATATAAAGTCGGTAGATACAGAGAAGATATCGCCGTCGTTGTCCACCGTATCGCTGAACAGAGACGCGGAAGGGGTACATCCGGAAAAGAAATAGGTGGCTACCACTCCATTTGTCGAGGGGTTATGATCGAGGATATTTGTGATGATGTTCAACGTTTTACCCCGCAGGGCCAGTCCCGGACCAAGGTCCAGATTTGTGATCGTACCCTTTGCGAATACATCCGGAGCGCCCTTAAATTGCAAAACGTTTGCACCCAGCTGGGCATTCCCGATAGTAATAGTAAGAATGACATTGGAAGAGAGATTGCTCACCGTGAGATTTTTCGTATCATCCCTTGTTTTGACTTGCATAATGAATAAGGTCCGGTTTTAGAGGACTGATCCGAAATTAGCATGATGCAAAAGGTGTGGCAACCGGGTTTTTCCCGTATTTTTTTGTAAACTATCTTTACCAAATGGATCTCCGTGAAGCCCTCGCGCTCATCGACAAGGCTGTCCCTCTCCTTCCGCGACCCGGACAGACGCAACACTGGGCCGATCTGGGCTGCGGGTCCGGTCTGTTTACGACAGCCATCGCCCGGCTCCTGCCCGCCGGCAGCACCGTCTATGGTGTGGACACGAACCCCACACTCCCCCATTCTTCATCGATCATCCCCATAAAAGCAGATTTTGAAAAAGATAGCCTTCCCCTAAATAACCTGGACGGTATTATTATGGCAAATTCGTTGCACTATGTAAAGGATAAACCTGCCCTCCTCCAAAAATTGAGAAGTTACATGCAGCCACAAGCCCTCTTTATCATCGTGGAATATGATACTGACCAACCCGTCCCCAGATGGGTGCCGTATCCGGTGAGCTATGTATCCTTATCAAAACTCTTCCCCCATACGCAGAAATTGGGAGAAAGACCCTCGGTCTATGGAAGAGCCAATATGTATGCTGCGCTCGCAATCCCTCACCCCTTCCCGGATAACCACCTGTAAACCGTCTTATTAAACGCCTCCGGCTTTTCCATATTCAACATATGCGCCAGACCCGGAAAATTCACCAGCTTAGCCTCCGGCAATTCATGCTGATACCATGCCGTTACTTTTAAAATGAACGGGACGTCCTTATCCCCTTGGATAATAAGCACAGGACATTTTATTTCCTTTAGCCGGGTGGCGGCACGACGCTTGTTAAAGACGGGAAAGGCCGTATCATTCATCGGGTTATGAGCTGTCGTAGTATAGATATAATCCCGCACGCGTTTATCTACTTCCTCAGGCTGCCGGTAAGGCCCGACACACCAGACCTCCATAAAATGCAGGGCCATCAGCTGGTGGTCCCCCGTGGCCCTGATACTGTCCATTTTTGTAAATATCTCTCCGCTTACACTATCCATTTTCATCACCAGCGGCCAGCCGCTGAGCCCCGGGGCGACGACGATGAGCCCGCTCGCCCTCTCCGGATAAGCCAGTACAAAGTCAGTAGCACAAGCCCCGCCCATGGAAACCCCGGCCACCACGGCTTTCCTGATGTGCAGACTGTCCAGCACGATCCGGATGACATCCGCGACTAAAAGGTTCGTGTCTACACCCGTCGTCAAACCATGACCAGGCATATCCATCCGCACCACCTGATAATATTGTTTAAAAAAAGCTGCCTGGGCATCCCACATGTGCAGGTCTTGATAGCCGGCGTGCAGGAACACCAGCGCCGGCCCCTTTCCAGTGACGGAACAGTGTACACGAAGAGAGCCGGCGGGGATCATACGGTCAGCCGCATGGATCTTCAACGCTGTTGCCATCAACAACAAGGAACAAATGATATTTTTCATATAAACAGGCTTATTCCTATTCCGTCCTCAGATTTTTCGCCGGGTTAAGCAATGCGGTTTTTACAGCCTGGATACTCACGGTCGCCAGCGTAATGACCACCACCAGTCCTGCAGAAGCGATAAAGACCCATATGCCTATATCCACCCGGTAAGAAAAGTCTTGCAGCCATCGGTGCATGGCCCACCACGCCAGGGGTACGGCAATGACTATCGCCACCAGCGCCAGACGGATAAAGTTGCCCGCGAGCAGCACCACAAGATCCGTGAGCGAGGCGCCCAATACTTTACGGATACCTATCTCCTTAACTCTTTGTCGGGCCGCATAGGCAGAGAGGCCAAACAGACCCAGACAGGCAAGGACGATGGCCACCAGCGAGAAAAGACGCATCACCGTGCCCAGCCGCTGTTCAGCCTGGTACAAACGATTGTAATCCTCGTCCAGGAATCTGTATTCAAAAGGCAGGTAAGGCGCCAGCGTCTTCCATTTTGCACCGATGCCCGCAATGGTTTCCGGCAGCTGCTGCCCACTGAGCTTCACCAGCAGACTGCGGGAATATTGTCCGGGGAAAAGCACCAGGGGTTTGATGGCCTGATGCAGGTCTTTAAAATGAAAATCCTTCACCACCCCTTTTACATAACCCGGACGTGTATCGTCCATAAACATCTTTTTACCGATGGCTTCCCGCGGACTCCATCCCAGGACACGCGCAGCCGATTCGTTGAGGATAAAATGAAAGGTCCTGGGCACGTCCTTCTCGTCAACCCCCGGCGGCGTCTCCGGAAAAGCGTCCTTCATGTCCTGCCCTGTAAGACCCGCTCCCGCCACCAATTGCAGACCCGTGGTACGTATGTAATCCTCGTCGACAGGGTTTGCAGTCACAGACAGCTGCTCAGATGAAGGCATCGTTGCGCTGCGCATATTGTATCCTCCGGCAATATTCACGGGTGTACTGACACAACGGGATACGCTGAGGACATGGGGGTCGCGGAGAAGCTCCGTCTTTATCAGTCGTATATCCCTGGTCATCTGGTAGGCCATGGGGAGCACCAGCACATGCTCACGGTCATAACCCAGTTGTTTATGCTGGATAAAGTACAGCTGATTTTGCATGATAAAAGTGCTGACGATAAGAAAGACGGATATGACAAATTGAAAGACGATCAGCGACTGCCGCAACCCCTGACCGGACCTCGTATTCTTAAAAGCGCCTTTCAATACTTTTACAGGCTGAAACCGGGTCAGTACGATGGCCGGATAGCTGCCGGCCAACAGACTCACCGCCACACCCGTCAGGATACTGAACAATAAAAAGACGGGGGAAAGGAGATCGCCCCTTACCAGTTCTTTACCCGTCAGCCTGTCGAACAAAGGCAATAGCAATACCGCTATCACCAAACTAAGCATCACTGCCGCACCGCATACCAGCACCGACTCACCGATGAATTGCCAGAAGAGTTGAAGCTTCCCGGCGCCGATGACCTTCCTTACCCCTACTTCCTTTGCCCGCTCGATACTCCGCGCGGTGCTGAGGTTGATATAGGTGCTGCAGGCGATGACCAGGATCAGCAGGGCCACACCCGCGAGGATATAGATATAGGAGATAGAAGTGGTTGGTTCAAAGCTGCCGTAGGGAGAATAAAGATGTATACGTAGAAAAGGTTCCAGATAAAAATTGATGGTAGCTCCCTTCCCGGCCATCTCTTTTTTCATAAAGGGGGGCAGTTTGGCCTGTAGGGTTGCGAACGAGGCCTCATCCTTCAGCAGCAGATAAGTGGTATAATTGGCGTCCCAATAAGTCTCTTCCTGTAGCTCACCCATGGAAGAGAAGCTGGCCAGCACGTCAAATCTGAACTGGGAGTTTGTGGGGCAGTCTTTCATGACGCCCGTCACCAGATAAGGCGTGCTGTCTGTCCCTATCTGCAGCACCTTCCCGAGAGGATCTTCTCCATTAAAATATCGTCTGGCCGCGGACTCCGTCACCACCAGCTTACCAGACCCCGACAAGGCAGTATGCGGGTCACCTTTTAGCAGCGGCATGCTAAAAATGTCAAAAAAGCTGCTGTCCGCATACATAAAGCGCTTTTCCATAAACAACTTATCCTTATACCGCACCACTTTATCGGGGTTGTACATCCGGACAGCCGACTGCACCTCCGGAAAATTCCTGACAAACACAGGCGCCACCTTTGTACTGGTGTAATTCCCCTTGGGCGTGTCCCCCGCACCGTCAAAATGGTATTCCATAATGACCCGGGCGATACGCGACCCTTTTAACTGGAATTGATCATAGCTTACTTCATGCTTGATATACAATGCAATAAGCAGACAGCTCGTGAGGCCCACCGTCAATCCAAAGACATTTATAAAAAAAGACGCCCAGTTCTTACGAAAATTTCGCAGAGCCGTCACTATCAAATTTTTTAACATATCGTCATTTTTTAACTACAAACTGTTAGTTAAAATTAGGGGGTAACACTTATGTGAGGCACATTTTCCCCAAGGTGCTATGTATTACAAAAAAACTGTTGTTATTATGCATGTAGAATATTTACTACAGGCAAATAGTTAGAAGAACTAAGTGAATGTAGTTAATCACCGACCTTAGACCACTTGTTCATTTATCCTGCAGCCATTGGCCAGGCTGGCTTATTGACCTTTCCTGCTCTGATCGATTTATCCGATTTAGAAAAAACTATTGCCTGGGGGCGCTGGTCCTTAAGGTACTATTTAATCTTAAACCCATGAAAATTAAATCCGCAACCCTACCGGTGCTGATAATGGCAGCTGTTGCCTGTCCTTATCAAAAAGCCCGTACACAAGGCTGCTCCTCCTCTGTCGGGGCGAACACGGCAGCCACCTTTTCAACATTATCCTATTCCGGGTCCACTTTTAGCTGGACCTCTCCGGGCAATGCACAGACCTCGGATGGAAATTATGCGTCGGCAAGTAAGTTGCTCGGGCTCCTGACAAGCCAGCATTCCGACTATCTGACCATTCAAAACTTTGGTTTTTCAATACCTTCTTCTGCCACCATTTGTGAGATACACGTGGAGGTAGAACGCAGCGCATCCGGGCTGGGCATCCTCGGCAGCAATGTGACGGATCAGTCCATTGTGCTCTTGAAGAACGGATCACCTTATGGTAATGATCTGGCCTCCGGGGCCGCCTGGCCCGGATCCGAGGCCACTGCAACGTATGGCAACGGCCTGCTCGCCGGCACCTGGGGCGGCAGCTGGCTGCCTTCAGATATAAATAGCCCCAATTTTGGAGTTGCTATTTCCGCGAAGTTGAATGGGGTCGTAGGACTGTTGATGAGCGCCAATATCGACCAGGTACGGATGACGGTGATCTATGATCCCCATTCCGTACTGAGTCTTGGCCTGGAGGATTTTACGGCCGTTCGTTCACCTGACGGGGATGGGCATATCCTCTCCTGGATCGCCGGGGGCGGGGCGGTAGACACCCGGTGTATCATCCAACGTTCGGGTGATGGTCACAGCTGGCAGGACATCGCCACTGTCCCGATGACCGGGGGACACACTTCCTCTCCCTCCTCAAGCTATACCTATACGGATCACACCCCGCTGGACGGCGTTAATTTCTATCGTCTCCATGTGGTAGGTATGGACGGCAGCTCCTTCTGGTCCATAGTGAAGGAAGTAGACCGGATCACAACATCCCTGCGATGCTGGCCCAATCCGTTTGTCAATGTCATCCACATCCCCGATCAGACAGGAAGAAGGGTGGTGTTAAAAGATATGCAGGGAAGGACCATGTATATAAAGACAGACGCCACGGGCGACTGGCAGATCCCGACAGCCGGGTTACCTCCGGGTCTTTACTTTCTGCAAGTGGGCGCTGTGACATACAAAATGCTAAAACAGTCGAACTAGCGGATAGGGACAGGGTATCACCACCCATCCGCTCAACATATGGACAGCCCGTGGCCGCGGGCTGGAACCAGGGCCTCTCAAACCATGGGTCCGGCAAGGACGTAGCCGGGCCCAATTTTTTCAATATCTGTCACACTTGCTGTGATGGCCAAAACGAACATTTTTAATAAATATTTCGTATATAAACGAAAATTTTATAATAATTATGTGGGTTAAAGCGAAAATTTGTACCTTTGTATTCTTATGGTCCCCAGGTTATTACAATCCATCATTGAAAAAAGGATAGGAAAACATAAAGCTATTCTTTTGCTTGGCCCAAGACAAGTGGGAAAAACTACCCTGATAAAACAACTAACCAACTCTTTACAAGAGAAAATACTATGGCTGAATGGCGACGATGCAGATATACGGAATTCCTTGCAGGAAGCCAATTCTACCAGGATCAAAACATTGATTGGTAACAATACAATGATAATAATAGATGAAGCTCAGCGGATACCGGACATTGGGGTAACGATAAAGATAATAGTAGATAATATACCTCAGGTCCAGGTAATTGCTACGGGCTCTTCTTCGTTGGAATTGGCAGGACAAATAAAGGAACCTCTGACAGGCCGGAAATACGAATACCACCTTTATCCCTTCAGTTTCGCTGAAATGGTAGAATATACAAGCCTGCTGGAAGAAAAAAGATTGTTAGAGCACCGCTTGATATTCGGATATTATCCGGAAATAGTAATCAATCCGGGAGAAGAGAGAGAGCATCTCCAATTACTCACTGACAGCTATCTTTATAAAGATCTTTTCACATTAGAACAGATAAAAAAACCGCAACTTCTGGAAAAATTGGTGCAGGCCCTGGCGCTGCAACTAGGCAATGAAGTGATCTATCACGAGTTGGCCCAGATTGTCGGGGCAGATAAGGAAACAATAGAAAGATATATAGATTTGTTAGAAAAGGCATTTGTAATATTCCGTATACCCTCTTTAAGCCGTAATCTTCGCAATGAAATAAAAAAAGGCCGAAAAATCTATTTTTGGGACAATGGCATCCGTAATGCTATAATTAAAAATTTTAACCAATTGTCATTACGCCAAGATACTGGCGCCCTGTGGGAAAATTTTATAGTCAGCGAGCGGCAAAAAGCTAACCACTATAATAGCCATTTTGTCAATAAATATTTCTGGAGGACTCATGCTCAGCAGGAAATAGATTACGTGGAGGAAAGTAATGGCCGATTGGCTGCCTGGGAATTTAAATGGAATCCCAAAGCGAAAGGGAAGATCCCGGCTACATTCCTCGAAGCCTATCCGGATACACAAACAGGTATCATTACACCCCAGAACATGGAAGAATGGTTGTTACGTCTAGCCTAAATCGTAACAGAACATCATCCATCAGTTTCTGAACAGAATTCAGTACCTTCCCATACTGTTAAACCTTATAATATGACAACCTTCAATCAACAGGGACAACAGGTCAACCATCAATATAATTCCGGCGGGGACATGTTTTTCGGCCATCCCCCGGACCCCGGCAAATTGATCGAACAACTATCCGCGCTTGCCGCCCGCCTCGATGCGCTTGCCGCCGCCGGCTCGATAGATGCAACCAGCGCCGGACAAATAAAAGAAGTATTACAACAATCCTCCGAAGAGCTCAAAAGACCTGAAAAGAATAAGAACAGGATCCTCCAGCTGCTGAAAAAGGGTGAAGAACTGCTAAAGGGAGTTTCATCCGCTGCCGGTATTGCAGGATATATCGAGAAGCTCATACATTATATCAAAATGTTTGTATGACGGACTTCGATCAAAGAGGGCAGCGTGTGGATCACCAGTTTAATGTGGGGAATATCACTATTCATATCCATGCAAATACCCCACCCGATATAGCCTCCTTATTGCAACGTTCTATCCGCAGCATGCAGATGAAACGATATGACGAGGCAATAAAGCTGATCGATCGGGTATTGATGGAAGACGATAGTCTCTCAGATGCCTTTTATTACCAGGCCTTGATCCAATTACATGGCAGACGGCCCGCGCTGCTTACAAAATCGCAGGCTGACAAAATATGTCAGTCTATTGAGATCGCCTGTGAATTGAATCCCCAGGAAGCGCACTATTATTACTTACTCGCCTGGATAAAACATGATTTCTATACGGTGAATGGTTTTCTCATGCCGGGTGATCGTATCCCAGCCTTTTTGCGCAGCGCATCCCGCTGCCATATCGATCGTCCCAAATGCGAAGAAATGATCCTGCATGCCGGCGCGGCATCCGACAGCATTTTAGTGAAATGGATCGATGCACAATTATAAAATCCTATTAGTAAAATTTATGGATGCTCAATTAAGAAGACAACAACTAAAAAGGTATTTCCTCACTTATAAGCTGAAAACCCCCCTGATCATGATCGTCGTAGGATGGCTGATCTCAAAAGTCACCTACCCTCACGGACTCTCCGGGCTCGGGAATATAGCAGTCGCGATGATCCTGGTGGGCGCCGGCTGGATAGCCTATCAGGTATGGCTACACAACAATGCGCCTTCGGATGAGACGGTGGATCAATGGTTGGAGGATGATCTGAAAGACCTCATTCGCGCCGCCCATGAAAAAACAGACCTGCTTCCCGAACATATGATAGGGACCCCGTTAGTCATCCGTTCCCCGATCCTATGGCTTACACATGGAATTGACAACACAGACCTGGTGTTCAAAAAAGGAAAGGATAAATACGTTCGGTTTGGCGTGTACAACGTGACCATTTTCATATTGGCGGAACATCTGCTGGCATCCTACAGATGTGATTATGACTTCATCCGGAAAGTCGCCCTGAACGAGACGACGAGGGAATATCACTACAGGGATATTGTTTCTGTCAATACCGAGGAATCCTCTACAAATTATACGCTTCCGGATGGCCAACGACTGATAAAGGCGCAGTCTTTCCGGCTGTCCGTTGCTTCCGGAGAGAACATCCGCATCACTATTGAGGTGCATCAATTCAAAACAATGACGAGAGGTGAGATACCTTCTACGGGAGCCGAGGCAGCTGTTAAAGTGATCAGGAACATGCTGCGGGATAAAAAGAACGCCTGAGCGGGAGCCCATCATCTCCCTTCCGTCTGACTCCGATACGTACTCTCAAATATCTTATCCGCATTGCGAGCCTCAAAACCTTCCCGTCTATGCTGACGGCCCAATGTGCCGGAGGAGAGCCCGGCATATTCCGGCAGGACCTTTCTTTCCGCAAACTCCACATAGCTGCCGGCGATCATTTTTTTCTCGCCACCCGCAAAAGCCGCCTCGATCTTGCCCGCCACGGTAGCGCTCTGTAACAGTAGCCCGTCCGGACTTTGCTTGATCTTGCCGCCCGCACTGTTGAGCGTAAACCCATGACGCTCCAGGAAATCGTTAAAGGCGGCGATCGTATTATATCCTTCCGGCAGATTGTGCACGCTGATGGTAAAATGGTTGAGATAGTACCTGTTGTAGATCACCCAGGCCGCATATTCACTCTCCGCCGCCAGCGTTTCATAATCCGCCAGCGTAGGCAGGGGCCACAGACTGCTATGAAGGAATGCATCCATTACAGCGCCGTCTGACAAGTCCAGCGCATCCACAGGGTCGGCATGGATCTCCCGGGTATAGTCGCCGATGATCTTCTGCGCCGCGGACGAGAGGTCCTGCACCCGCAGCTGGCTGAGAAAGATACGGGGATAACGCTCCGCAGGAGGCGCATACCAGTAAGCGTCCAGTTTCTTTTCGGGGAAGTAATAATAGTCCTTTTTTATATAGCCCAGGGCGAGGAATATCTTCTCCAGCGAAGCAATACCCAGGTGAGGGATCCCCAGGCTGCGAAAGGCGATATGGTCGTTCTCTATGTCGGAAGGGACATGGATAATGCCTTCGGTGGTCATAACATCCAGCACCCGCTGTACATCAGGCACTCTTTTGGTGTAGCGGCGCATCAGTCCGTCCAGAACAAAGTCGAGCGTATTCATGTGGGCAAGGTAAAAATTTTTTTCCGTACAGCCCCGGCATCGTAAATCTACGAGCCCCACCTTCGGAGAATACTCGATGCTAGGTGTTTGTTCCTAACGCACAATAAGTTTAGTGATAAATGATTGCAACCGATGACGCAAATCCTTGGCAACCACGGATCCCCACCGCATCTTTGTGCTGTTGAAATAACAAACTATACCCAAAACCAAGGCTCGATCCAATATCCGTACCGTAGTAGCATCCAATGTCCTTTTGCCGCTTGCCGGCAAAAACCGTTAAGGCCCGTTGTAAAATCCGGTATCCAACAAGTCCGCCCGTGGGCGGCAAAACCTAAACCTGACCGCACCCTGTGAAACCAGACCCAGCGTCCGCATATCCGGCTACTGGTGAAACTGCTCCAAATGCATTACCCGCTGTGACCCCGGCGGGTTTTTGTTTTATCCCCGCCGCCACTCAATCCCCCGCATTTCTTACCGACAAAATACCTCCTTTCGCCGCCAATCCCCGGAATACTGCCTATTGTCCCTTGCACAGGCTAACGTAACACCCTAGATTTGGTTAAAATTCAACAAAATGACGGATGACAATGTAAAATATGAGGGAAGACGGGGGGGACGGATAGGAGCAGGGGTATTCCTCCTGTTGATAGGCGGGGTCTTGCTGTTGGACCAGATGGGCTTCCCTTTACCGGACTGGCTCTTTAGCTGGCATGTGCTCCTGATCGCAATTGGTCTGTTCATCGGTCTTCGACATAATTTCAGAGGAGGCGCCTGGGCCATCCTTATCCTGGTAGGCGGCTTTTTTATGATACAGGACTATTACCCCCACTTCCCGCTGCGACGCTTTATCTGGCCGGCTGTGCTCATCTTTGTCGGCCTCCTCATCATCCTTTCACCCCGTACCAACAGCCGCCGCTGGCGCAACAAATGGGAGGAAGGTTGGCATAAAAGGAACTACTCAAGGAGTTACGCCCAAACCTTTTCCACTTCCAGGGAAGGCTATACTTCCGAAGATTATGTGGATTCGACGGCTATTTTCGGCGGGATACATAAAAAGGTCGTATCAAAGAACTTCAAAGGAGGGGATATCACCAGCATTATGGGAGGTACGGAGCTGGACCTGACCCAGGCCGACTTCACTGGTGTCATACGGCTGGATGTCACCCAGGTGATGGGAGGTACCAAGATCATCGTACCGGCCCATTGGGAAGTCCGCTCAGAGGTAACGGCCATGTTCGCTGGCTTTGAAGACAAACGACAACAACCCGCCGTCACCAATCCCGAAAAGGTGATGATACTGGAAGGCACCTCCTTCTTTGGCGGCATCGAACTAAAAAATTTTTAATCCAAAAGCATTATCCATGAATTGGTATCTCTCAAAGATCATTTTCCGGATCATCTGCGGGGATGGGGACCATACTCCTCAGTTTGACGAACAGCTTCGCCTGATCAACGCCGACGACGAAGAAGAAGCATTCAGAAAGGCCATGATCATTGGTGAAAAAGAACAGGACGGTTTCTACAACCACGAACAAAAGCTCGTGCAATGGAAATTTATCAATGTGGCGGAATTGTACAAGCTCAGCGGATTGCTGGACGGCGCGGAAGTATATTCCCGTATCCAGGAGACGGACGATCCTGACCGCTACATAGAGTTTACCAACAGAAAGGCGGCCCATATCCAGGGGAATAGTACACACAAGATGCTGGAACTCTTATAATATGGCAAGATCACCGCTATCCATCGGGAAATTTCTCCTCATCTTCGTCTCCTGGTGGCTCATCTGGGCCTTCCTGCAGACCCTCCTGCTCCTGGGGTTTGGATTACGGCTGGGGATAGCAGTGTCCGACAGTATAGTAGCCAATACCCTGGTTGCACTATCCTGCGGTTTTGTCAGCAATAACCTTCAATATTATCTCCCCAAAAAAGAACGCTACTGGTATATCCTGTTCCTCAGCCTGGGACTCAGCATCCTGATCACCATCGCCTGTAAAGGCATTCTCGTGCCCCTGCTCACAGGGCTTGACCCGGATTACGCCAACTTTTTTTCAAAGTCATGGCCTGTGCGCTTTGACATCATCTTTCTGCAGGTGGGCTGTATGACGATCCTCAGCGTGCTTTGGTACTCATCCGAAGAGGAGCAGCAACAACTGCAACGTAAGACAGATGCCGAGCGGCTGGCAAAAGAGGCGGAGCTGTTCAAACTACGACAGCAACTGGCGCCTCATTTTTTATTTAATAGCCTCAATAGCATCAGCGCACTCATCGGTAGCCGGCCGGAACAGGCAAGAAAGATGATCCAGCAGCTCTCGGATTTTCTCCGCAGCAACCTGAAGGAAGAAGAACAACAGTCCGTACTGCTGGCCGAAGAATTGCAATATCTCGAACTGTACCTGGACATCGAAAAAGTGCGTTTTGGCCACCGCCTCAGCACAGATATCCATCGGGACGAAGACAGCCTCATAATGACCCTGCCCCCGATGCTGCTACAGCCGATAGTAGAAAATGCCATCAAGTTCGGTCTGTATGACACCACCGAAACCGTCACCATTTCCATCGACGCAAGAGCCGTGGGTAACAACCTCGTGATCGCCGTGTCAAACCCTTTTGACCCGGATACTTCCCGCCCCAAACAAGGGGCAGGCTTCGGGCTTTCATCCATACAAAGAAGATTATATCTTTTATTTGCCCGGGGAGATCTCCTGCAGACCCGTATCGACGGCAATATATTCACAGCAATTGTAAATATTCCACAAAATACAACACCAACCACATGATAAAGGCAATTATAATAGACGATGAACCCCTTGCGAGAATGATCGTACAGGAATACCTGCAACCCCACACCCGGATAACGGTCGTACAGGAATGCGGCGATGGCTTCGAAGGGATCAAGGCGATCCAACAGCACCATCCGGACCTTATCTTCCTGGACATCCAGATGCCCAAGATAAATGGGTTTGAGATGCTTGAGCTGGTGGAAGACCCTCCCGCCGTCATTTTTACTACAGCCTTTGATGAATATGCCATCCGGGCTTTTGAGAACCATGCCGTGGACTATCTGCTAAAACCATTTACAAAACAACGTTTCGACAAAGCCATAAGCAAGTGGCTGGATCAATATACGGCTGCACAGGCTGCGGCAGGCGCCCAGACTGCCTCAAGCGCCCAGACAACATCCGGCGCATCAACCCCGGCCGCCAACACTTCCGTCACCCCGGACGACGGCCCCACTATCTCTTCCGGCGAAAAGACGCGCCAACTCCTCGATACCGCCGCCCACTCACCGGCCCAGACCCAACGCATAGTAGTGAAGACGGGAGGGAAGATAAAGATCATTCCCGTGGAGGACATCCACTACCTCGAAGCATCTGACGACTACGTAAAGATCCATACCCATAACGGCGCCTTCCTAAAAAACAAAACGATGGCCTACTTCGAACAGGTGCTGGACCCGGCCCATTTTGTCCGTACCCATCGCAGTTATATACTCAACGTACAACAGGTGACCCGCATCGATCCTTATGAAAAGGACAGCCATCTCTGTATCCTGCAGTCAGGGGCGGCAGTGCCCGTGAGCAAGGCGGGGTATGTGAAGTTGAAGGCGGTGCTGGGGTTGTGATCGTTAATTTTGCGGCACGGTCGCAATCAAATAAAACATGAGCCCAAGCGACAGTACCCATGAGCAGGCCGGGGCGCCCGATATCATTTCTTGTCTATTTTGCCAAACCGGATCTTGTCATCCCTTAAAAAGCCGGCAGTATCCTTTTGAAAGGTTTTTATATATTTAGCCAGATCGAGGGCATATTTTCTCCATGTTTTATAGTGCTGTGCCATGGTCTGCCCTGCACGGATCTCAAATATGCCCGCAGATATAAAAGTATCGCCGTCCTTTGTTCCCACAAACTCCGTCTTTTTGCCAAGCTCGCCCATACTTTCGTACTCTTCATCGGCTGCCTTGGACAACAGATCGGAGCCTGTCACGATCCCATTCAACCAGGCCTTGCGGGTAGGACCAAAAGCTCTCAGGTCTTTCCCCGGAGGTTGAAGACCAGGGGTGATCAATCGGGCGTCCCCAGCGCCGGTCAGATTGGCGGTGTGCAACGCGAGCGCTACAAAATTGGACGGGTTCTTCTGGAAAAAAACCTTTTCATAAAAAGGCAGCTCGAAGATCAGGTGATTGACCCCGGTTCGTGAGAGGACAAAAGTATCCGTTAGCTCTTTGGGGTAAGAAAGGGGAACTTTCTGGTTCCCTCCCACGAGATAAGAGACTACCAGTGCCAAAAGGCCTTTCAGCTGATCAGAAGGCGCTTTATCCAGCCCGAATTCGCTGAGGCTGCTGGGGATCCTTGGTCTTATCAAAGCTATCTTCCCGGCCGCCGACTGAATCGCTTTTTCCGCGGGACTTCCTTTCAGGGTTTCCTCGTTAAGATTATACAACTGGTCAAGCGACAGACCTGTCGTCACCTGGGGATTTGCGTTCACTTCGTACCCGGACTGAGAAGGCATAACACTGTAATTTCTATCGTCCGCCGCATTCGTCACCAGCTCCAGGGAAAACGCTTTATAGGTGTATTCTTTTTCAGGACTGTCTTCTTTGCTGCTGTCCTCCTCCACGGCCCCGCTGTCCTCTTCCACGGCCCCGCTGGGTTCATCCGGCTCCGGCGCAAACTCTTCCATAAAAACTTTATCCTTATCTACTGGCTCCTCTACCACCTCCTCCCTTGCAATTTTAGCCCGATCCTCTATACCCTTGCAATAAGTTTCAATTGCGGTAAATATCGTGTTGATCTTTGCTTCAAGGGAAGCATTGATCTCCAGGGGAGGGTAAACGATAAATTCCAGTCTCCCGTCATCATCCGACTCCGCCTTCCAGCCAGTACCATTTACTGTACCGATCGGGGCCTTTTTTGTTAGAGGTTCTTCATTTCTCGAGATCGTATACCCCGTCTCAAACTCAAAACCCAGCTTACGCTGGATCACAGTACTTGCCGGCGACCCAATGGCCGGCGCCAGTTGATGCGATGCGACTTGTTTCATTTGGAGCATCTGCTGCCCCATCTCGTCAGCCTCACGTTCCAACCCTTCGTCATCATTTATCGCGATGCCCGCTTTCATCTGGAAGGTAGTCTGTACCCTGCCCTGCTTCTGCTGCACCACATGCCAGGCCTCATGAGGAAGATGCTGTTCCTGCCCCGGGGCTATGTGGATATCCGTGCCTTGTGTATAAGCGAAGGCCCGTAGTTGAGCGGGTCTATCAGAATTGTAATGTACTTTCACGTCGTCCATGGAATACCCGGACAAGCTTTCAACACCCGATTTGATGTCATCCGGTATGCCGGTGTTATTGGCTTTGAACTTGCTGCCTGCCGGTGGCATATTATTCGCCACTGCGCGGCTGGCGCCGGCTGGTGTGAGGGATTGACTGAATTCGTAAGACATAAGAAAAGGGATAAGGCAGTGGATAATTATTACAACAATGTAAGAAAATCCAGCTTCAGGTCAAAATGTCCGGAAAGCAGCCTCTCACGCCTCCTGCCCGATCCACACCGCCCCGCCGATGCTATCCCGTGACGCACCCGTAACCGAGGCAAATACATTATTCTCTTCCCGCCAGCGCAATACCCCTATCAGGGCCATGACCAGCGCCTCTTTATAGTCCACCAGTTGCCTGTCCGGCACCATCACCTCCACCCCCAGCGGAGCCAGCAGCTCCCTGAGCCGCGATACCAAAAAACTATTGTGCGCCCCGCCGCCTGTAGCAAGCATCTTTCCGCCGTCCGTACCCAACTCCTCCACAGCCCGCCGCACCTGCACAGCAATATGCTCCACATACGTACGCAAAGCATCTTCCACGGCAATACCTCCTTCAGCCCCCTGGTCCACGCCTTCTCCCGCCATGCCCGCCATCGCGTCCCTCAACAGGGGCAGCACCGTCTCCGTCCCAAATTCATTGGCCAGCGACTTCGGATACGGCTGGCTGTAGTACGACAATTCGTTCAGCTGTCGCAATAATGTATCATCCACCTGCCCGCCTGCAGCCAGCGCCCCATTCTCATCATACGTCTTCCCCACCAGCGTTGCCAGCTCATTCAGGACCCGGTTAGCCGGGCACACGTCAAAGGCGACAAACGTACCCGGACTGTCCGTACCTGCCTGCCTCCCATGTGCCGAAACATTCGCAATTCCCCCCAAATTCAAAAAAAAGGTATAGTCTCCCAACAGCATCCTCTCTCCCACCGGCACGATTGGCGCGCCCTGTCCGCCCAAGGCCACATCCATAGCCCGCAGATCGCTGACCACATTGATCTTTGTAGTGGCCGCCAGCGCCGCACCATCACCCAACTGGGCCGTCATTTTTCTTCCCGGCAAATGGAAAGTAGTGTGTCCATGGCTGCTTATCAGCTGCACCTGGTAATGGAGATTGTGTGCTTCTATAAAACGCTGCACCTGCTCACCCAGATAATGACCATAGGCCGCATCCAGCAACAAATACTCGCCGGCCCGCAGATCCCGTGCGGTGGCCAGCCGCTGCCGCCACTCCTCTCCGTAAGGGTAACAGTCGGCGTGCAGAATGGTGTATTCCCATTTTCGGGAACTATCTTTTATCGTAGAGACGCTCTCCTGCAGATGTACATAAACGATGTCCAATCCGTCCAGGGAGCTGCCGCTCATGAGGCCGATGACTTTGTAAACCATAAGGCGGTAAAGATAAAAGATTTATTACCTTCATACATTCAACCTTCCGCCCGCCCTGGATATCCGCCCACTACTTGTCCACCCGCCGGCGGAGCGGAACATTTATAAATCGTACACTATATGGCAAAATATTGTTTGAGCTATGAAGCTAAGAACTCCGCCCTTTGGGAGGCAGATGAATTGCAACTAAAAATAGCCGAGATCCTGGTAAAAGGCGACGCCTTCGATCTGCAGCATCCGGTAGCAGGCACGATACTCTTCGAGGATGGCGCCATAAAGTCGATGATCCAGAGCTGGAATGGCCGTCTGCTTGCGCTAAAAGAAGATATTTATTACTACCTATGCCAGGTTGCCAAAGCCAGAGAAGATGAGTATGCGGATCGTAATGAGGGCGACCCATTGCTCAACGACGATTTTCAGGAATTGCTCGAAGACCTGGAATAGCGCCGCCCCAGGTCACTGCCACGGGCAGCCGTCGCCGGCTTATCCATCGGATCGCTTGAACACCAGCCAGTCCCCCATCTGCCAGCTGATGCCATCCCGGCTCGTTTCATATGTCATTTTAAAGCTATGATCCCCCGTCCGCTGGTAGATAAAATGCTCAAAATACAACCCGAATTTTGGGTGAGCAGTGTGGTGTGAAAGGATCAGCTTTCCATTATGCCAACCATTCCCCTCGAATAAACGATGACCCTGGAAATTATCAAAACAGTACGCCAAAAATTCACCCGTTTGAGCGTCTACACCCCACATAGAGGTCGCTTTATAGGAATTGGGGAGTTTGTCACGATGCTCATACACGAGCCAGCTGCTGTCCAGGGACAAAGAAAAAGTGAGGTCGGCGGCGATCTTGTTCCCATTGGCAAAAGCTCCTTCCCCACTCCATTTGCCGACAAAGAAATTTAACATAGCCGTATCAGGTCGTTTTGGTTCTTCCTGGGAAGAGGCCGTCAGACAGACGGACAGGTACAGGGCCATTGACAAAAACTTACGCATTATAGCAGTATTTTTATAAATATATCCCGCCCGCCCCGGAAGGACAAGTCAGTTCAACACAGATATTCAGCTATTCAATGGTCAACCGCCTTCTTTCAATGCTTCTGTCAGCGCCCTTTTCTCTGACCGCCTCCCATTTTTCCCCCCTTTCCATCCTCCTCTTTTTCCCGATTTTGATGTAGGTTTGTCCCGCCAAAGCTCTGGCGAAGGACAAAACCCAACTTTTTATATGGTGGTCAATTTAAGCGAGCAGTATTCCCTGTTGAGCAATTGGATCAGTGAGATCCGGGACGAAGAGGTCCAGAAGGACAGGATGCGCTTTCGTCGCAACCTGGAGCGTATCGGGGAAGTAGCCGCTTACGAGATCAGTAAGGGACTTGCCTTTGAGGAAAAGGAGGTGCAGACACCCCTGGGTATCGCCATGTGCAAAATGCTAAAGGATCAACCCGTGGTCGCCACCATCCTCCGGGCAGGCCTGCCCCTGCACCAGGGGCTGCTGAACTACTTTGACAAGGCCGACAACGCCTTTATTTCGGCCTATCGCAAGCATCAACGGGACGGCAGCTTTGAGATCAGCCTAGACTATGTTTCCTGCCCCGAGCTGGAAGGACGGGTTGTCATCGTCTCCGACCCCATGCTGGCCACCGGCGCTTCACTGGTAAAAACCATCCAATTCCTCCGGGAAGAAGGCCATCCGGCCGAGATCCACGTGGTAGTGGCCATCGCCTGCACGGTGGGGATAGAGTATGTCCTGCGCAGCGAGCCCAACTGTAAAATATGGTGTGGCGCTATAGATGACGAATTGACAGCCAAGGGGTATATCGTTCCCGGCTTGGGTGACGCCGGCGACCTGGCATTTGGCCCGAAAGTCCAGATGTAATCTTGGTCTTTCCAAATAATTATATTATTTTTCGCCTCTATCCCCTTGTTAAACCAACCGTTTGACGATTTTAGTCGTCTAAATAGTAGACACCTCCCATTGTAAACTTGAGAGACCTTAACTGTTTTATGAAGACAACTTTATCTTTACTTGTTTTTATAGGGATCCTCCTCTCCGCATTGACCCTGCGGGCTCAAGATCCGGGATTCTCTCAATTCTTCGCCTCGCCCCTGACGCTGAACCCCGCTCTCACAGGGAAGTTCAACGGCGTTGTCCGTGTTGCCGGGAATTACAGGAATCAATGGCCTTCCATCAACAATGCCTTTATCACGTCCACCATATCCGTCGATCTGCCCATCTTACGCAATCGTCTCCCGGAAAATGACACCTGGGGGATGGGGTTGATGGCCATGACGGACAGGACAGCCAGCGGTATTCTCACCAGCAATTATGTCTCCTTTTCCACCGCCTATCATAAAGCCCTTGACGAAGATGGTCTGCAACAATTGGGGATTGGTTTCCAGGGCACTTATGCCAATAGAAGCCTGGACGGTAATAAACTCACCTTCGAAGATGGTTTACAGTTGGACGGCACCTGGCTGCGCAGCCCGTCCGAGATCATCAATTATAGATATATAAGCGTAAGTTATTTTGATATGAACCTGGGGGCTCTTTACAATGGGTCTACCAATGGGAATAACAACTTCTATTTCGGAGTGTCGGCCTATCACCTGAACAGACCAAAAGAATCATTCTTAGGCGTCGACACCATCAACGTACCCATCCGCTTCACCGGCCATGGAGGGGGATATTTCCCGATCGCGGGGAGCCCCAGCACCATTTATCTCAGCGGTCTTTACAATCGGCAGGCAGGGGCGCATGAACTTGTTTTTGGCGGCGCCTGGGCCGTCAGCGCCAGTCAGGATGAAGAAAATCCCGTCAATTTCTATGCGGGCGCCTGGGGCCGGTTCAGCAACGTCACAGATGCAATTATCCCATATGTGGGATTGGATTACGGCAACTTTAATCTGGGTGTCACCTATGACGTGAATGTATCTTCGCTAAAGACAGCATCACAAAATCGGGGGGGCATCGAAATTTCTCTGATCTATATCAAAAAACCTTCGGATGGACGTCGTGGTATCCCCTGTCCAAGGTTCTAGCGGGGCGCTATGGAGCGTTTTACCTTTCTTACAAAATATTGAGATACATCAGCCAGTTCTGCTATTTGAGCAATGGTAAAATCAGTTTTGCGAAGGAGATTTTTGACCAGTAAAGCAGCCTTTTTAGCTTCACCCTTTTCGAGGCCTCTTTCAAGACCTTTTTGAATACCCTTTTCCAACCCTCTTTTTTCTCCGAACAGATAGACAGGGTCGGTTTCCAGCGTGAAATAAGATGCAAGACTATCCATGATATATAAACTATCGAAATCTAAATTACGCAATTTCATCAATTTGCCACAGGATCAAAGGTTTGGGCGGCAAAAGTAATATTCCGAAGGATATTTTTTTTATCTGGTTTTACTGCAATATGGATGCAGACTTACCTCATCTTTCTGAATGTCAGACTGATCCTTCCATGGTCCGTATCTGACCGGGGGATCGAGTGCTGCCAGTTATCCTGAACCTCCTGCGTCATATAGATCAAACTCCCGGCCGGCAATGGATAGTCTATAAATTGCGAAGGCTCCTGCTTACTCCGGAATTGGAGCGTCCTCGTCTCCCCGACAGAGACAATGGCGATGCCCGTACCATCTTCCAGGATCTTCGTTTCATCGGAGTGCCAACCCATTTTTGATCGGCCGTCCAGGTAGTAATTGATCAGACAATTATTAGGTTTGAACCCAATGGTAGACACTAATTGAAGATTAATGGCCTCCAGCTCCGGTAAAAACTCCTGGAAGGGATATTCCATCTGGGAATAGTTATATGCCTCGCCAAAGCTGGCTGTCTTCCGCGCAGCCATCCGCCCGTCCCATTCCACCTGCGACACGAGGAAATGGAACAACTGATCCGGCTGATGGATAAAATTTTCTATGTATAAGATACCCTTCATTATAATTATTCCCTCAACAAATCACCTATTCCCCCCAACAGGTAACGACCAAATCCCTGCTCCCGCCATGATCTCTGTGCTCGCAAAGATAGATGCCCTGCCAGATACCCAGCGCCAACTCTCCGTCAGCGATAGGAATCAATACCGAACATCCCAGGAGCGCCGACTTCAGATGAGCAGGCATATCGTCCGGCCCTTCGTCATTATGCCGGAAATCCGGGTCGTTCTCAGGCACCGCCTTATTAAAATATGTCTCAAAATCCATCCGCACCGTGGGATCGGCATTTTCATTGATCGTCAGCGAGGCCGAAGTATGTTGGATAAACACCTGGCAAAGCCCCTTGCGTAGTTGGCTGATCTCCGGGACAGCGTCCAGCACTTGCCGCGTGATAAGATGAAAGCCCCTTCTGCTCTCACGTAAAGTAATAGCCCGCTGATAGATCTTCATAGAATGTAAAGATACATCCGCTACCACATATTCGCGGAAACACCATTAAATGACCGCGATGTCACCCCTTATCCCTTTTAGGGCCGCTCACATACGGACTCCCCTTCACAAAGAACCTGTAGGGTAACGCCGCATCCTCTCCCGCATAATCCACTCCGATACGAGGAGTCGCGATGATCGCAGCCGAACGTACCCTGTAGCCGTCATCCCCGATGTAGATCTCCTCTTCAAATAATGAATACCCCGTATGCTGTGTATACAACCCCATGGCCTTGGAAAGATTGCCGGGCCCCCGGGTCAATGAATGATCCAATTTGACCTTTCGGGTCCTTTTTAGCATCAGTGGAATACCTTCCAGGGGCTCCAGCGCCCGGACCAGGACGGCATGCGGAATATCTTTTTTATTGGTCACCACATTAAAGAGATGATGGATCCCATAGATCAGGTATACATAAGCGGTGCCTCCTTCTCCATACATCACTTCCGTCCTCCGGGTCCTTCTGCCGGACCAGGCATGCGAGGCCCGGTCTATCACGCCATTGTAGGCTTCTACCTCCACGATACGACCAGAAGTACGCTGCCCGTCAAACTCGGTCACTAACACTTTACCCAGCAATTCACGGGCTATACGCACCACATTGGGTCTGTCATAGAAAGAATTATCTAACTTTTTAATGGTCGCCAACCAAATAAATATTTTAAGTTTGAGCAAAGTAACATAAAAGACCCTCATATTGCTAAAAGAGATTATCATAGCCCTTCAGTCCTACGCCAAGGCCCACCATTTTATCACCAAACATAAATTGTGGAAGTGGATCCTCATACCAGGGATACTCTATACCCTCCTGTTCTCCGTGGGCATGTATTTCTTCCTGGACTCATCCAGCGAGGCCGTGACCCGGCTCAGCAGTTTCATCGGTGTCAGCAGATGGCTGCACCACCAGCAAAGCGCCGCGCTGAGCTTCCTTTTTGTGATGGGAGAGATGATGGTGCGGCTGGTCCTTCTCTTCTTTTATTTCTCCCTCTTTAAATACCTGGTCCTGATCCTCGGCTCACCCGTCTTTGCCTATCTCAGCCAACAGACGGAGGCGCTTATCAACGGCAAGGAATACACTTTCCAGACAGACCTCGTCCTGCACGACATGCGTCGCGGTATCCGGCTGTCCCTTCGCAACTGTCTCTGGCAGACAGTATATATCGTGTCCATCCTCATCCTTTCTCTTTTCCCTGTGGTAGGCTGGATCACACCCGTCATATGTATCTTTGTAGAGAGCTATTACTATGGCTTCTCCATGCTGGACTACAGCTGTCAGCGGCATAACCTGACCTTCCCGGCAAGTACCGCCTATATCAGTCAGCATAAAGGGCTGGCCATCGGCAATGGGCTGGTGTTTTACGGAATGCACTTCGTTCCCATCCTGGGTTGGGTACTGGCCCCTTCCTATGCAGTCATCGCCGCCACGATCAGCCTGTACCATCAAAACCTGGAATAAGCATGGCATCCACCGACACTTCCGCTACGCTGTACCTCATCCCCGCCTACCTCGACGAGCATTCGCTGGCCCCCTTACCTTCTTATATACTGGATGCAGTAAAGACCTGTGAGGTTTTTTTTGTGGAGAATGAGCGCAGCGCGCGTCGTTATTTGAAAGCGTTATGGAAAGAAATGGTCATCGACGATTATAAGTGGTATCCCATTCATAAGGCGGAAGAGGAGGTAAAGACAATTTTCCGTCAGCAGTTGAAAGAAGGCAGGGCCGTGGGCCTCATCAGCGAGGCAGGCTGCCCGGGCGTAGCCGACCCCGGACAGCTGTTGACAGAGGTCGCTCACCAAGAAGGGGCCGTCGTCCGTCCCCTGGTAGGACCCAGCTCTATCCTGCTGGCACTGATGGCCAGCGGCATGAATGGACAACAATTCCGCTTTGCCGGCTATCTGCCCGTAGACAACACCGGCAGAACCAAAGCGCTGCGCGACCTGGAAACCGAGTCCCAACGACTGCACTGTACCCAGATCTTTATCGAGACGCCCTATCGGAATCAACAGCTGATAGACACAATTCTTCAAACCTGCCGCCCCGGTACCCGGCTTTGTATCGCGGCAAACCTCACGGGAGCCGGAGAGTTCATCCGCACCCGGACAGTCGCGGAGTGGAGGCAGCAGCCCCCTCCCCCTCTTCACAAACAGCCGGCGATATTCTGTCTGATGGCCTGAGCGGGTCAAGATTGCCCTAATTTTAGGGAAAAATCTACTAAAAGTTACCCTAATTTTGTACGAAAAAATGACATAAATTGCCCTAATTCTGTACAAAAAAAATTACAACTTGTTCACCAGGAGCATTTTATCCAAATTGAAGAAATGGGCGGACAATCCGGGCAGAAAACCTTTGATCCTCAGAGGAGCCAGACAGGTAGGAAAAACTACGATCATAAATGAATTTGGCCAAACCTTCAAACAATATATTTACCTCAATCTTGAAACCAAAATAGATAAAGTCGCTTTTCAGACGAGCCTGGATATTCATAGATTGGTACAATCGATCTTCCTTATCTATGGGAAGCAAATAACGGAAAAAGCAAATACACTCATTTTTATCGATGAGATCCAGGAATATCCGGATGCCATCAACATGCTACGATATTTTTATGAAGCCTACCCGGAGATCCGGGTGGTCGCTGCCGGCTCCCTGCTGGAAACGATCTTTAACAGCGGTCGTAATTTCCCCGTCGGCCGGGTGGATTACATGGTCATGCGCCCTTTCAGTTTTCCGGAATTCCTTGACGCCATTGGAGAATCGATGGCATTGGAGCAGTTGGAAAATATACCGCTGAATGATTTTGCACATGATCATCTGCTGCGGTTATTCCATACTTATGCTGTCATCGGCGGCATGCCGGAGATCATACAACGATACGCCAGAGATAAAGATATCACCGCCCTATCACCTATTTATGAACGGCTGATCGTTGCCTACCATGATGACGTAGAAAAATATGGGAAGAACGATCATTGGATAAGGATCATCAGATACTGCATCCGCACGAGCTTTATAAAGGCTGGCTACAGGATCAAATTTCAACGTTTTGGCGAGAGTGATTACAGTTCACGTGAGGTCGGTGAAGCGCTGAGAAAATTGGAGCAGACCTTTCTTTTATCATTACTTTATCCCACTATCAATGCAACACTGCCTATAACCCCGGACCTCAGAAAATCGCCCAGACTACAGGTATTAGACACGGGCATCATGAATCACTTTTTGGGCATACAGGCAGAGATACTGAGCACCTCCGATCTCAACCAGGTCTATCAGGGCACTATCATTGAACACTTGGTTGGACAGGAGTTGTTAGCTTGCCAGTTCAGCCCGCTTAGCCAGTTGCATTTTTGGGTGCGGGAAAAAAGCACCGCTACCGCCGAAGTAGATTACGTTTATCCCTTCGAAAGCCAACTGATCCCCATCGAAGTCAAATCCGGGAAAGAGGGTACGCTAAGATCGCTTCACCTGTTCATGGATCAAACCTCCCATGATATGGCCATCCGTTTTTATGCAGGCCCATTGTCCCTGACACAAGCTGTTACCCCTTCCGGCAAACCCTATCGCCTCCTGAACCTTCCATACTACCTGGCTACACAGATAGAACGATACATCGAATGGCTAAAAAATAACCCTACCTCCCCGCGGGATCGGTGATCGCCACAATACTGTCCACGACAAAATTGCTGTATCCCCGCCAGGGGAGCGCCCCGATGTATTCCTTGTAATGAAGCTCCACATTCTTTCCGCTGGACATCATCAGCTTTTGCGCAACCCCCGGGTCGGAAATGGAAAACTCAAATTCGTAGGATTGTATCGTACCCGGTGCTTTGGAACGCAGACCGCTCTGTATCAGCTTGCCCTCAAAGGTCTTGAAGATATACCCTTTCTTGACCACATAATTCAACTCGCCTGCTTTTACGCCTTCTCCAAATACAAAAAAATAACGGAATCCGATAAAGATCACCAGGCTGGCGAGGACGACCACAAGTGCAATGCTGAAGAATCTTTTCATCGTTGACGTTTTAGTTACTGCCCCCAACCATATTTATCTACCAGATAGATCAGGGCAGCCATATTCAACGCCCCCAGCTCCATCTCCCGCTTATTGACCACTTCCAATACATCGTTACGGGAGTGATGATAGTCAAAATAACGTTGTGAATCCGGACGCAGCTCGCCCGCTACCACGCCCAGTTTTTCCATGGGCTCCACATCCGCCCCGCCGCCGCCTTTTGCAAATTCGTATACACCATAAGGCTGCAACAGCCGTATCCAGGGCTGGGCCGCCGCCAGCTGTTGATCCGACAAGCTAAGGCTAAAGCTGCGGGGGGTAAATCCACCCGCATCGCTTTCCAGGGCAAAAAGGTGCCGCTCCCCTTTAGCCTTCGCCTCTTCCATATATTTTTCACCTCCCCGTCCTCCATTTTCTTCGTTGGCAAAAAGTACGGCGCGAATCGTGTGTTTTGGCACATAACCCGCCGCCTTCAGCGCCCGCAACACTTCGATGGCTTGTACACAACCCGTCCCATCATCCATCGCCCCTTCGGCAGGGTCCCAGGAATCCAGGTGACCACCCACGGTAATAAATTGTTCGGGTGACAGACTCCCTTTTAACTCTCCAATGACATTATGTGCAACAGTATCGGGCAGCATGCGCGCCAGGGTACGAAGAAAAACCCGGACATCGCCACCACGGCCAATGGCGTCCGCCAGCTTGTCCGCGTCATAAAGTCCCACGGCTGCAGCCGGCACCTTTGGAAAGCTGTCATTATAGACCAACGCCCCCGTATGAGGGTTATTATCCACAGAATGCGACATGGACCGCACCAACACAGCCAACGCGCCATATTTTGCCGCCTGCGAAGGCCCAAAGACCCTGTAGCGAACGGCATCCCCATATGACCGGAAGGTCTCCACGAATTTCGGGTTAAAGACATAGTTATAAAATACGATCTTACCCTTTACTTCATCCTTGCGCTGCTCAAGCTCCTCAAAAGAGTGGATCAGCAGGACAGGCGCCATGATACCTTTTGCCCCCGTACCCACGGAATTACCTAGGGTCAGGATGTCCAACCCTGTCCGCTTGCCGGCCACACCGCCACCCGAAGAACCCGCACCGCCAGCCACAAAAGACGCCGAATCCTTACCACCCCTTACCCAATGGGGCACCATACACTCCTGCAGCCATACCTTGTCCGCATGCGCATCCTGGAAAGCTTTCTGCCCCCACACTTCTGCCTTATAGTATCCGGGGCTGCCGGAAAGACGCCCCCCCACCTGCTTGGTAAGGGTCCGCAAATCCTCATATGCCTTCCCGTCAGTCAGCACAATGTCCGCCAGCCGTCGTAAAAAAGCGGAATCTTCTGCCGTCTGACTTCTGCCCTCCAATCCCTTCCCAGCCACTAAGAATAAAATAAGCCCTGCTGTCAACAATTTATAGCCCATCAGTGTTAGTTTTCGGCTAAAGTTACATCAACCAAATTGATTTACCTTCGGCCCTGCAACACCAAAGATTAAACCACCATTAATCAGCAAATATGCGGATTGGAATTGTTTGCTATCCCACTTTCGGAGGCAGCGGCGTTTTAGCGACAGAATTAGGTAAAGCGCTCGCGGACAAGGGCCATCAGGTACATTTTATTACCTATCAGCAACCTGTACGGCTAAACGAATTCAACGCCAATATCTTCTATCACGAAGTCCGGGTGACCACCTACCCTTTGTTCGATTACCCCCCCTATGAGACGGCCTTGTCCAGCGCCATGGTGGACGTTATCATGAATCACCAGCTCGATCTGCTGCACGTACACTACGCCATTCCCCACGCCTCTGCCGCCTATATGGCTAAAAAGATCGTGGAAACCCAGGGCAAACATATCCCCGTCATCACGACCCTCCACGGCACAGACATAACCCTGGTGGGCAGAGATAAAACCTTTGCGCCCGTGGTGGCCTTTTCCATCAATCAAAGCGACGCCATAACAGCCGTCAGCCGCAATCTCCGCGACGAAACCTATCGGAACTTCACCATCGAGAAAGAGATCCGCGTCATCCATAACTTCGTGGATACCCGCCGGTTTCGGAAAAAACCCCTCGACGCCTTCCGCAAAGTGATCGCCCCCAACGGGGAAAAGATCCTGCTGCATGCCTCCAACTTCCGCAAGGTAAAAAGGGTCCAGGACGTTGTGCGCATATTCAATGAGGTAAGAAAAACGATCCCGAGTAAGCTATTGTTTGTAGGGGACGGCCCCGAGCGACCTGGTGCAGAAGACCTTGGACGCGAGCTGGGGGTTTATGATGATATGCGTTTTGTCGGCCGGCAGGAGCAGATGGAAGACATACTGGCCATCGCCGACCTGTTCCTTCTCACCTCCGAATATGAGAGCTTTGGACTCGCCGCACTGGAAGCCATGGCTGCCGGCGTACCCGTTATTTCCACCAACGCAGGCGGATTGCCTGAGATAGCTATAGAAGGCGTCACGGGCTACCTGAGCAATGTGGGGGACGTGCAGGGTATGAGCGAGCAGGCGATAAAAATACTAGAGGACCCTGCGGTGCTGCAGCAATTCAAAGATAACGCTGTCGCTCATGCGCGCAGGTTTGACATCAACACCATCGTACCGGAGTACGAGGCCCTGTACAACCGGTTCTTACCATAGACTACCCGTCAGCCCCTTATCGATGAATTCATGATTGATCTTCAGATGGGAAGAAATATACGCGGGCATCGTCTTGTCGGCCGCCACGAGTTTTTCCATGTCTGTGAGCCGGCTCTCCTTCGCCGGAAGATAATACATATAGTTCAGGAATAGATAATGCTGGATGAGCCGGTTGTAATCGTCCAGGGTGGTATCCCTGATCATCGCCAGTATCTTCTCTTCCAGTTGGGTGCGGTCCTTTGTCTCGGCCAGCGCTCGGCCCAGTCTTCCGATATTGCCAAAATAATGATTCTCGGATGGATCAGCCATCCGCAGGCTGATTCCCAGCAACAGATCAGTCACATCGAGGTCCAGATCTTCCAATTCCTTTAGATAGGTCTTGCGTCCTCCCCAGGCATAGGTCCCATCCGAAGCCCTGTCAAACCTGTCATTCATGATATCCAGGTGAGCTTTCAGAAAGACTGACCAGTCGGCCGTCTCAGCCGCCAGTTGGGCTATCTTCATAGCATGGTTCCTGGGTGATGGATCCATACTACAGCTGCCTATCACTATCCTGTTTCTTTTCATCTGCAGGGCCGCGCTCCTGGAGTAATAGATCTCCGTATAACGCTCGAAGATATCGCCGGTGACACGATGAAAGCGGAGTGCGTCTTCCACCGCCGTAGCCAGTAGCTGTTTAAATAGAGGCCGGGAAGAAAGGCTGTCTTTTATAAACACATCCCGCAGACTGTCATATCGGAGAGGTTCAGACTTCCATTTCCCGCGAGAAGGTTTTGGAAAGTATCTTTTTGTGTTCAGGTCGACATATTCCCAAAAAGCGTTTTGCGCATCCGCCGATGGCTTGCCGGTCCGTTTTGAAAAAATGTCCCACCTGCCGCTGCTATTGGCATCCTTATAATATACAGTCGTTGCCGTGTCTGTCATACAGTCCGTGTATAGCACCAGCCGGGCGTATACATCCCGCATTTTTTCGGAAGAAGGTTCCTGTAATAGGTAGAAGGCCTTGATCTTCTCGTCCTTATGCCGTAAGAGATGGGTATAATCAAAGACCCAGCTCCCTTTCTTTCCGGATATACCCCATTTGGAAGAATCTGTCTCTCTGTCCTTTACGATTTCAATCGTTTCAAGCCGGCTTTGAGTGGCTGTTTGATTGGTGTAACGCAGGAGCTTCTCCTTTGCTTCATTTCCATATTCCTGCTCCGTCACCAGGATAAAGGAATCCACCCCGGCCTGTGGATACTTCTTTATAAACTCCTCATAGCCAATGCCCCGTCGTATGTCGGCCAGAGCCATCCTTATATTGCCGCTGTCCAGGCTGACAGCATGCCCCTTGCCCTGCCGGACGGAATAATAATCCCTGGACAGATCGCAATGCCTGAATTTCAACTGGAGCGAATCCACAATAAACTTCAGACGGCTCATCGTACCGCTGCTGTAAATAAGGCCATTGGGATAAATGGGAAGCCCGGCTTCCTGGCCGTAGGAGGCCCAGCCTATAGAGGCTATCGCAAAAAGAAGGATAAGTTGCCTCATACAACTGAAGATGCGGTTAAGAGGAAAGTTACACAATATTATCCAGCAGGATTCCCTATTATTTTTTTGCCGGCTCACCCTTTCTAAAGAGCTTCACCTTATCATTTATATACAGGAATATGTCCTGGCTGGTAGCGCTTCTGCAGAATTGATACGAAGGCCGGTAGCGATACATAAATATCCGCAGGCTGTCTCCCTGCAGCCGGGTAAGCTGGGCGACACGACCCACCGGGAATCTGGAGTCGATGTAGTAGTCTTCCTCTTCCTGTTTTAGTCTTTTCTTCAATCGTCGTTTGGCCCTTTCTCCTTTTGAAAAATACCCTATCGGGCTAAAGCTGAGCCCAGGTCCATCCCCGGGCCGCTTGCCATTCCATAATTTGACGGGGTGTTTTTTATCAAGGATAAATCTATAGTCCTCTCGCCGCTGCATAGAATCCAATTGGTAATTCTGCGACTCATCCACTTGCACGGTTTGCAGCGTCACCACATTCGATCTCAACGCGACAAGATAACTCTCCGTCAACATATAGCCCGCTACAACCGCCGTGTCGGGAAGATAGCCGGCGGAAGAAAAGATGATTGTGTCCCCGATACGTGCCGGGATCTTATAATTCCCACCCAGGTCGGAGGTATTGTGTTTTCCTTGTTTGAGGTTGATGATATTGGCGCCGATGATGATCTCCGTGGTGCCTCTTTTTTCGATCTTGCCGGTCATGAACTGTTGGGCATAGCCGGTGGTGAACCAAAGTGCCGGTGAAGTGAACAGGATGAGGATGCAGCGGCTGGTTGTAAACATGCAGTTAAGATAGCATCAATAGCCGCTTATGCAAGATCTCCCTCCGCGGGCAAAGACCTTTTATCATTTTTTTAACGCGGGGCTTTCCAGCCATTTTTCCGGGTCCAGCCATACGTCGCTGGCATCATATAATCTGAAGTCCAGCTGTCCTTCGTCACCCACTTCCCCCAGGATAGTGCCTGTGGTCACCTGTTGCCCCCTGGTCACGACGGCAACGGAGAGATCGCTATAGATAAAAAAATAATTATCATGTTTGATCAGGATCGCCACCCCGCCGCCGATGTCCATTACATCGTCGACGACACCATCCAGTACGGCCTTTACGATAGCCCCCTTGCCTGCCTCGATGACAATGCCCAGGTTGTCGATCTTTACGTAATCCACATCGGAACGGGCCGAATCTCCATTCCCGGGCTGCGTCTGCTGCGTCCGGCTACCGGCGGATGATCGGACGTTATAGTTCTGCAGTCCAAAATGCATGCTGATCTTCCTCGAATCCACGGGCCAGGGCAGATTGCCTTTCTGCATCCCAAAAGCATGGGACGTACTATACGACTTCGTCTCTTTATGCAAGGCATTCTTCGCAACGTGGCCGGCGCTTTTTGTCCGCGCCAACGCCCGTGCAGATCTATGAGACGACACTTTATAGCCCGCTCTCTTACGGGCGGCCGTACGCTTAGCCGCCGTCCTGCCGTGCTTCTCCAGACGGGCAGTAGAAGGCCTTTCCGTTGTCTCAGGAAGGACATAATGCGCCTTCGCAGACAGATTGGATAGAACTGCTGCCGTCAGCAGCGAAACCATTGTTGTTATATGAATAAATTTCATTATCTCATCAGCCATTTCTCAGGATCAAACATATGGTCCTTTTCATCAGAAAGTACAAATTCGAGCTGGCCGATCTCGCCCACCCGTCCAATGATCTGGCCCGTCCTGACCTGGTCTCCCTTATTAACGCTGACGGTGGACAAATTACTATACGTCGTGAAATATTTTCCATGGCGGATGATCACGGCGTTGACTTCACCGACATTAAATACGCTGGAAACCTGGCCTTCAAACACAGCTTTCACGGCCGCTCCGGCATTGACATCGATGGTAACCCCCTGGTTATTATGGATGATACCCTTGATATACTCGTGAGGGCCAAAGGCCATGGACACCGTACCCGACACGGGCCAGGGAAGATGTCCTTTATTTTTTTCAAAATTGCCGGAAAGATGCATATCCTCATCGCTGGAGAAGACGGTCTTTGGGGCCGACTTGATCGTATTCAGCGAAGCTGACGTATTTTCCGCCGGCTCTGAGGTGCGGGCCGCCGGCTTGGAGGCCGCCTTTTCCGCAGCAGCCGCATTCTTTGTCTTGGCTTCCCTGATAGCCAGATCACGGGCACGCTTGATGGCCGCTGCAATGGCCCCTGCCAGTTTCTGGTCCTGCTTCTGCTTGGCTGCCATCTCTTTCTTCAGTTCCTTCTCCTGGGACTTGAGCTTGCTGACCACAGCATCCTTCTCTTTTTTCTCGTCTTCCAGGATGGTGCGCTCCTTATTTTGTTTTTTTAGCGCCTCATCTTTTTCTATCCTGGTGACCTTCAGACCATCGATCTTGCTTTGCAGGAGGTTTTGTGTACGGGCGATATTCTCCGCACGCTCCTCCCGGTAAGCCCGGTAAGATTTGAGGTATTCGATGCGTTTCAGGGCGTCATTAAAGCTGGTGGCCGAAAAGATAAAATTGAGGAAGTCATAGCTGCTCCGGTTCTTATAGGCAAATACGATACTTTCCCCATATTGGATACGCAGGGTATCCAGCTCCCGGCGCAGCTTCAATATCTCCCGCCAGGATTCATTCATATCCCCCTGTATTACGTTGATCTGTTCGTTGATATTGCGGATGGCTGACTCCCGCAGTTTTAGCCGGCGCTGGAGAAGGGCCAGCTGGCCAAGCGTTTGCCGTTTGTTCTTATGTGTCTCATCCAGGCTACGCTTTACATCCTCAATCTCTTTCTGAATGGCAGCCCGCTCTTTTTCCAGGTCGGCACGGCTCTGAGCAGGCGCCTGCGCTTTGGAAAAAGCCACCATCATCAGAAATAAAGATCCGGTCAGCAGGGTTTTCAGCATATCCTCAAATTAATCAATTTTTTGCAAAGGAGCCAAAGAGGCCCTCGTATAACGCTTATCTACGCTTATAATTTCTCGGAATGTTAAAAGAAAAACTTAAGACTTCGTTAAACTTATACTGCTTAAATCCCAGCTCTATGTCCACCTTGGTCTTTTCGGCTACAGATATCTTCCGGTAAGTGGAGAAGCGCAGGGTGTCCCGTTGCTCATAGTCCCCATACGTAAGGTCGCACGTCCGGGCCCGCATGGGGTCCACATCATCCAGCTTGCAGTGTCGCAGGGTATTGTCCATATTGAGGGTCAGGTAATTCTTAAAGAGGTCACCTACGCTTAGCAGTGAAATGCCCGAGGCGTCCTTTTTATAGAAGAGGATATTGGTGGTATCAAGATAGATAGGGTTTCCCAGCAGAAGGTCCTGTACGGTCTTGAAATCCACGGGTAGATGAACCTCCTCCTGCAGGAAGCTGACACTGCGCAGCCTGGCTACCTTCTTCAGCTTGTCAAGTATCTTCACACTGTCGGGCGTGATCAGGAGACGAAAGGCTTCGATACCAAGGGCAGCATTGATGGATACCCAGATGAGGCTGTCCTTTTTCATGTGGATAAAGGCATTAAACTCATAGTCCTTCCCATCGCTGCCTTCATAATGGACTTTCATACGGGCGGAAAAGGTCTGGAAATCTATGCGGTTTCTGGCCAGGCCGCCAACAGTCTGCCGAATGACCTTCAGGCTGTCAGCCCGGCGGTCTTCCGGTGTGGCCACCGGGTTTGTGACCAATACCGAATCTTTTTTGGTACTGGGAGCTGCGATCACCTTCTGGATCTTTTTGGCCGAACGGCATCCTGCCACGATCCCGGCCATTGCTATCACCAGAGCGATCACCGCTGTAAATTTTTGCATAATAGATATGGATATGTTGTTATTGTTTTCCGGTGTGACCGAATCCTCCGGCACTGCGCATAGTGTCACTGATGGCCTCTACCTGCTCCCATTCCACCTGTTCTACAGGGGAAATGACCATTTGCGCGATCCTGTCGCCAGGATGCAGCGTCTGGTCTTCACCGGAAAGGTTAATGAGGATGACCTTGATCTCACCCCGGTAGTCTGAGTCGATGGTACCGGGCGTATTGAGGCAGGTAATACCATGCTTGATGGCCAGGCCGCTGCGGGGACGGACCTGCGCCTCATAGCCAAGAGGCAGCTCGATAAATAACCCGGTAGGCACCAGTTGCCTTTCCAGGGGTTTCAATACGAGGGGGCCGGGAAGGTCGGCACGTATATCCATGCCGGCTGAACCTTCCGTAGCATAGGCTGGAAGGTCGTTGGGGGATTTGTTGATGATGCGGACGTTGATTTTTGACATGTGCACAAAAGTAATAGTTTTTGGGGAACCGCTTTTCCGGATATATTTGCCGCCCAAACCTTGATCTCATGAAGAAGCGTCGGTCCGAGGCCCGGCAGGTGCATCAGTATGATAAGGTAATACGCGAAAATATAGAGGCCACCCTTCCGGGTCTTATCAGTAATGTTTTGGGCATTGACGTCGTGGAGGCCGAAGAGCTGCCTGACGACCTGCAGCATACCAAAGAACGCCACCCGGATGTGCTAAAGAAAGTCACCGACCAGGCAGGCGAAACCTTTATTCTCCATATAGAATACCAGGTCAGCGACGAACCGAAAATGGTCTGGCGGATGGCGGAGTATTTTGTCATGCTGGCCAGGCAGTATGGACTGGAAGTGAGGCAGTATGTCATTTTCATCGGTCAAGGCGTTCCCACCATGGCCCGTCGGCTCCAATGCAGACAGATGCAGTATTATTATCAGCTCATCACATTGTCTGAAATAGACTACCAATTACTTCTATCTGCCAGTGACCCACGCGAAAAAATGCTGGCTATCCTGGCCGATTTCAAAGGGAATGATCCTACCGTCATTGTGGAGCAAATTGTAGCACAGATAATTGTCTCCTCGGAGGGTGATCTCGATCAGAGCAAACACATAAATCAATTGAATATTTTATCTCAATTGCGTAACTTCGAAGTGAAAATCCCAGATATTATGGACAGCATCGCACCCTACTTCTCCATTGAAAAAGATTGGGGATATATAATAGGCCAACATAAAGGCATGGAAAAAGGGAAGAGAGTCATCGTCAAAAACCTCCTCCGCAAAACCGACTTCTCTATTGCAAAGATCGCCGACCTCGCCGAGGTCACAGAAGATTTTGTCAAAAAAGTAAAAAAGTCCCTCCGCTAACCTTCCTTCTCCAGCAACACCGTCGCATACGCCATCAGTCCTTCCCCCCTTCCCACAAACCCCATCTGCTCCGTCGTCGTCGCCTTGATGGAAATATCATCCACATTCACCCCCAGCACTTCAGCCATAGCCGCCCGCATCGCACCCGCATACTTCATGATCTTCGGGGCCTCCAGACACACGGTACTATCGATATTCACCAGCCTGTAATGCTTTTCCCGCACCAGCGCATAGCTCTTTTTCAACAATACCTTGCTGTCAATATCCTTATATGTGGGGTCCGTATTGGGAAAATGCTGACCAATATCACCAAGGTTCAACGCCCCTAAAAGGGCATCACAGATGGCATGCAGCAATACGTCGGCATCGCTGTGACCCAGAGAGCCCTTTGTATGCGGGATACGTACCCCTCCCAACCATAACTCCCGGCCTTCCGCCAGTTGATGAAAGTCTACTCCAAATCCTATTCTATAACCCATATCTATAAAAGTTAAGCGCTCCGGAGTATCCGGAGCGCTTCAAAGCTATTACAATTTCTTTTTAAATTTTATGGTGTCGTAGTCGGCGTGCTGTTGTTATCGTTGTTGCTGTCCAGGTTGAAAGACAATCCAAACCGCAGCGTATTAGACAAAGGATTCCGCGTGGTCCCATTACCCGAGGGTACAAGATAAGAGAAGTTCAGCCCCATTACATTATAATTCACTCCTACCCCTACGCTGAAATACTTACGGTCGCCCTGACCCCTATCCTCATAATAATATCCCGCCCGGAAAAAGAACTGGTCCTGGTACGAATATTCCGCACCGATAGACGCCTGCAGGGTCTTGAACTGACTGGGACCGCTAAAGCTGTTGAACCAGCTGCTTACAATACTCTTGTTATGATAGTTCGCCAGCGCTGCCGAATCCGAAAGGTCGGCCGGCGGGGCAGGCACCAGCAATTTATGGATGTCCAATCCCAGCATCAATTTATTGTCCTCGTTGAACACAGCCGTATAAGTAGTGCCCAATCCCAGGTCGGCAGGGATATAATCCTTGTCCGCAGCAGAATTCGTATACCCGATCTTACCACCCAGGTTTGACAGCGCCAGACCAAAGTTCCAGCCGCCTGCCTCATCCGTCACCCCGTGATAGAACAAGGAAATGTCCGCCGCAAAGGTCTTCCCGGGCTGATAAGTAGTGCTGGAAGAAGAAAAGCCGCCCGCCAGATTGGAATAGATGTACCGGGCCGCAAGTCCGATGGACAATTTATCACTCAGCTTCCGGGAATACCCCACATCGAGCCCCCACTCGCGGGGATTACCCGTACCGATATTCGCGCCGCTATTGTCGGTGAATTGTATATTACCCAGGCTGAAGTACCGTACACCTCCGGAAATGGCCTGCAGATCATCCAGCTTTTTGTAGCCCGATGCAGCCAGCAGATATACATCATTAAGTCCAAGGTCTTTGAGCCAGGGGGTATAGGTCAGGCTGATACCGATCTCCTTCTTTGCAAACGGTGTCTTGGAGAGGTTATAAAAACCTGAACTGGCGTCAGGTGTTGTGGCGACACCCAGGTCACCCATTCCACCGCCCCTTGCATCCGGAGAGATCCGTAGAAAGGGTACCGCCGTGGTTGTTATTGGCTGCGTGACCTGCGCTCGTACAACTTGCGTTGCTCCAAAAAATAACACAGAAAAAGCAGCTAATCCCAGGTAAGATCGTTTCATGAGTTTGTTTAATTTTCTTTTGTAATCACGCAATGCTTAAGAATCGTCCTTCGAACAACGAACCTTTGGTTCGTGGGGGTAAATGTGGGTTATAGGCTGCTAATTATTTGGTTATCAATATATTTTCAAAGGGTTTACAGAATATATAGCTTCTGAAATACATCCACCGTCGATCCATCCGTACTCCGTACTCTCAGCCGATAAATATACACCCCTCGTCCAATCTTCGCACCATAATCATCCCGGCCATCCCAATCAATTTCACTCGAACGGTTCCCGGGCGTATTTATTGTCCGTCGTATAGATTTAACCAGTTTGCCCGATACTGTCAATATTTGTACCAAAACCGACAGGTCCTCGCCCGCCCGGTTGTGCTCGAACCAGAAGGTCGTATGCGTGGTAAAAGGGTTCGGATAGTTCAAAACATGCGTCAATGCCAGCCGCTGTGAAGCCACCACACGAAAAGAGAGCGAGGTCTGCCCCGAATTACCCGCCACATTCCAGGCCTTGATGAGCAGAACATGTTCCCCTTCGGTCATATGCGGCAACGGATAACGTACCGTTCCCTTTTTAAAAGTATTCAGGTCCGCCTCATAAAAACCGTTTAAGACCAGCGGGTTTTGCGTATTGTTATCCAGCACGGCCGTAATGTCGTGTCCGATACTCGTCCCCGTAATATTGATCCCTAAGGAATCCTGCAAGTGCAGCAGGAGAATAGGGTTGGCGCCTGTTATACCCCCGTCCACAAATTTTTCGTCATTGAGGTACGCCTGTATGGCGGGCCCGCCCGTATAACTCGTGCCATTTCCCGATCCTCCCACGATGACATCTGTAAAGACCCCATTTCCATCTGCTCCTCCGCCCCCCGGCATGCCGCCTTCGCTGCCGGCATAGTAACTTATCTTCCCTTTGCCGTACTGGTAGTTGATGTCCTTTGGTACGACAAAACTAAAGCTGAAGTTGCCCTGGCTGACAGAGACTTTCCCTTTGTACAGGATATTGTCCTGTACCTGGAACTCAGCGCGATAGCTGCCGGAATTATTCCCCAGGGTAGTGGCCATTCGCGGCTTGTCGTATACTGTCGCATACAGCACACCGTTAAATCCGGCGAGCGGCCCCCCGTTGACGTCTGTTACCGACCCAGCCACAGACACCTGGTTCAACGCCTTCAGCGTATCGGCTGCCGCACCTGGACCACCGCCCACGGCCTTGCCGTTGATAGCCGAGGTCTTTACTTTATATACGGGGAAGGCCAGGGTCATCGCTGGGTCGCCTAATAAAGTAAATTTCCGGTTGTTCACCGCATCCGTCTGGGTCTGGTAGGTATAATTCTTTGTAAGCCGGCCGGCCTCGCCCAGCGGGTAATAAGTGCCGTCCGGCCGGGGCGTCAGCGCCAGCTGCAGATAATTGTTATTGATGACCTTATTGCTGAAGGCAAACACCAGCCGGGTGGTGGTCATCAGGGCCACAGCGCCCGAGCCGGGCCGTACCAATAGTCCGGCGCCGATGGACTGTATCAGAGGATTGTCATGAGGGGCAAAGTCACAGGTAGCCGTGATAAACAAAGGCAGTTTGTCGGGATTGGAGAACCCCGCTACGGTCGACTGGTCCATGACGTCCTCGTTGGAGAGACGGGAGTTGCTGCCATGACCCGTGTAGTTCCATATCAGGGTGCCATTATAGAGTCCGCTGCTGATAGCCTGGTTGACGTCGGGATATCTGCCGCCGGCGGGCGTGTTCTGCTGTTTGTAGGCATCCAGATAGATCTTATTCTCATTGAATGCCGGCGCACCTGTACCGATGGTCCCTGCAAAAGTCTCTGCATCCTGGAAATGAAGGTTTTGGTCCCCATCGTCTGCCACCAGCGTCACCACATTGCGCCAGGGTCCCTGTGTCTTCACATCCGCATAGTGCAGTATCTTATCCACCACAGCGGAAGCCTCGGCAGGCGTTCGCGCGGGTATCCTGCCGATTGCGATGTCCAGCAGGTTCTTCCGGTCGATGGCATTCACGTCGGCTGCATCCTGAAGCATTCCAAAATAATCGTCGGAAGTATAGGTATTCAACGGGTCCAGCGAAACACCGCTCTCATACACCGGCACCTTATTGGTATTGCCGGAGAGGCGGTCCTTATAGTCAAAAGACCCTGACCCGAACAGCAGGAGATAACGGGGCCGCTTAGTCGAATCGCCGCCACTCCGGTCATAGAACATTTTGACATAGTCCCGCAAAGCCGTCGGGTCGGGTGTGCCGCCGCTGAATTCATTGTACACCTGGTTGGAATTTACCACCAATGTCCTCAGACGGTCATGTTGCTGGTGGAATTGCGCCAGCCGCTGCGCCTGCCCTGACAGAGCAGGGTCGGAGATGATCAGCAGGTCGATGGCCGCGGGTTGATGAAGGTTCTGGTTATCCACCTTGCCCAGCGGCAAGGGTGTAAACAGCCCCTGGGCGCCCAGGTCCGCCCCGTTGGGGTCGCCATTCGTTCCGCCATAGGGATAGGCTGCGGCCCCTTCCGCTCCCATTTTGCCGGCAGCCACCGGCAGAGCCTTTGCCGAGATATTGAATGCCACATACTCGTGCAGACTGCCGGCGTCGGCATTCCAGCTAAACACACTACCAGAAAGCTCTCCTTGCATATTCAGGGGTGTACCCGGATCGGTAACATCCCATACCCGTGTAGCGGCATCCGCGCCCTGCAGCGAAAAAGCGCCTATCCGGCCGCTGCCGACGCTGCTCCAATCCCTGCATTGCAGTTGGGCAAAACCTTCCAGCGAAAGGATCCCCCTGCCGGATAGCTCCCACCAATCCAGCCAGCCTTGGGCATTATAGCCGCCGGGAGTAAATTGCAGACCGATGGCTATCGATCCCATCGAGGTAGGAGTGGCCGGCACGGCCGTACGGGCAGCCCGCCCAAACACGTCATAGCTGCCGTCCGTCACCGCAGGCAGGTCCAGCGCCCCTGCCGCGGAACCATTCACTGACAGACTCATACGACTGGAAGCGCCTACACTCCTCGCCATACAGACAGTGGAAAAGACTACACCACCCGCCGCATGCGGTGGCGTCACCGTGAATACACGCGAAGAAACCCCTCCCGGAATATTGGAGAACTCTTCCCCATACCAATCCTTTCCGCTGGAAAGGACATTGACGGTGTCCAGCTCATGAAAAGCCCGCCAGTCGAAACTCGTTACGGCAACATTGGCGCCGGGCAGGCTTCCCTTGCCCGCGATCCTCCTGCCCCCACCCCCGCCAATATTGATAAAGTAATAGGTCAGCTCGCTATATATATTCTTAATATGTGTAAATCGGCGGTTTACTGAATCTTTTATCCAGTGGTGGGGTCCTGGGGTGTAAAAAAGAAAATAGTCTCCCTCATTGAAGATCCCATCCCCTCCGTCCTCGATGTCGATGGCATTTTCCCGGAGATCATCCATATAAGGACCATTACAGGGCTCAGACAGTACACCGCCACCATTGCCGTACAGCCGGATACCCGCCGAAGCAAGCCCCGTGACATTGACCCCCAGTGACCGCAGGACAGCGGCATCTACCTTGTACACGCCGGGCGCGGACACCGCGATCCTGTACCAACTGCCGGAGGCCATGGAACTGGCGGTCGCATACACCCTTTGCGCCCTTACAGGGGGGAGGAGGAGACAACTTGCGGCCAAAAATACCCAAATCCTTCTCATACAATCAGTTACTTGGTAAAATCCCCTAACTTTACAGGCGGGGCAACTGTGGATAATTAAGCCCCGTATTTATAAACGATAAATGGTCGTAGACCACAATATTTGATTGGGGACCACGTTTAATAAGATTACTAATGCCGGCTTTTCCGGCGAGCACAAATTAGGCTAAAAAGCGTCAATTTATGAATTTGAAAAACCTAGCTATCCTGGCATCAGGCCTCATCCTGGTAGCCTCCTGTAAAAAGAAGCCGGACCAATCCAGCGTTACGGGATGGAACTACAATGACTCGAAGATGGGCGGCTTCCAGGTTTCCAAAGAAAAAGAGCAGCGTACCGGTCCGGGGCTGGTATTCGTGCAAGGTGGTACCTTCACGATGGGCGCTACGCAGGAAGATGTTATGAGGGATTGGAACAACGTACCCAGACGCGTAACAGTAAACTCTTTTTACATCGACCAGACCGAAGTGGCCAACATCCACTATCGTGAATACCTGTACTGGCTCAATGTAGTATTCGATGCCGATGAGTACAAGGCGGTCCGCGAAGGCGCGCTGCCCGATACCCTCTGCTGGAGAAGCGAGCTGGCTTACAACGAGCCCATGGTTGAGTACTACTTCCGCCATCCTTCCTACAATTATTATCCCGTAGTAGGGGTCACCTGGAAACAAGCACATGACTTCTGTCTGTGGCGTAGTGACCGGGTCAACGAAAAAGCCCTGCTCGACAGAGGCTTTATCAACAAGAATGCCGTAAAGAACCTGCAGGGTCTGGGTCAGGAGAACTTCAATACTAAGGCGTATCTCCTGGGTGAATACCAGGCTACACCAGACAAGTCCGCCAAGTCTAAAAAGAATGCGCTGAAAAATCCCAATGGTACACCCCGTACACAGGTGACCTTTGAGGATGGCATCCTCCTTCCCAACTACCGTCTGCCGACAGAAGCTGAGTGGGAATACGCCGCGCTGGGATATATCAACCAGAACCCCCTCCCCGGCAAGAATGACAAGAAGCGCGGGGAAGAGTTGATCGCTAATAAACAAGTATATTCCTGGAGCAACAACGTCAACGGTCTGCGCGATACGCGTCATGGCAGCTGGCAAGGTACTTTCATGGCCAACTTCAAACGTGGTTCCGGTGACAACATGGGTGTGGCCGGTGGTCTGAATGACAACGCCGTATACACTGCTCCCGTCACCTCTTTCTTCCCCAACGGCTTTGGCCTGTATAATATGTCCGGTAATGTCAGCGAGTGGGTAAATGACGTGTATCGCCCGCTAAACACCCAGGACGTGGAAGACATCTCTCCCTACCGTGGTAATAAATTCGAAACCGTAGACATGGGCAAGGAAGGCAAGGCTGAAAGAGATTCCCTGGGTAGGATCAAAATGCGCACGGTCACCGACTCCGAGAGCAAGTCCCGCCGCAACTACCAGAAAGGCGACGTGATCAACTACCTGGATGGTGACTCCACTATCTCCGGTATTGCTTACGGCTACGGTAAGACAACGCTCATCAGCAATAAGTCCCGCGTAGTAAAAGGCGGCAGCTGGAACGATCGCGCTTACTGGCTGAGCCCCGGCACCCGCCGCTTCCTGGAAGAAGATCAGTCCAACAGCACCATCGGTTTCCGTTGTGCGATGGACCGTGTAGGCAGCCCCGCCGGCAATGGACGACAGACGGGTATCAATTACAAACAAAGACGACAGAATACAAGAAAGCAATAAGATTGAAAAAGCCCCGCAAATTGCGGGGCTTTTTTTATGACCTGATCATCCATATCGTAAAGTAAGCAAAGACGCCTCCCAGGATAGATGCAAATATATCTTTCACATCAAAGACCCTGTGCGGCATCGCCAGTTGCACAAATTCATACAGCACCAGTCCCACCACCAGGAAAAAGATCGACCTCCCTATCTCCCGGTCAGTCCCCGGCCTCTTAAAAACCATATACCCAAAGGCCAGCAGCAGGATCGCCAGGAAATTGGGCAGACAATCCGCTATCCATAATGCAACGTGCTTTTTATAGAGGGAATGACGCAAGGACAATTCTTCATAGAGCGTAAATCCAACGATGATGATCAGCATGAGCGCATATACGGGCCTCTTGTCCTTCTTTTCCATTGGATGACAAATATAACCAATCCCCCTACTCTGCCTTCAAACTCCTCGCCGGACTGGTCACAGCCGCCCGCAAGGCCTGGAAGCTCACCGTCACCAGCGTGATCAACAAAGCCGCAAAACCCGATGCAGCAAAGACCCAACCAGATATACCTATCCTATAGTTATAATTCTGCAGCCAATTATGCATAAAATAAAAAGCCAGGGGCATTGCGATCGACAGAGAAATGATCACCAGCAAAAAGAATTCTTTTGACAGCAAACCCCAGATGTTGATCACCGAAGCGCCCAGCACTTTACGGATACCCACTTCCCTGGTACGCTGTTCGGCAGTGAACGAGGCAAGACCAAATAATCCAAGGGCGGAGATAAAAATAGCAAGCGCCGCAAAAAAACCCGCCAGCTTGCTGATCCTTTCTTCCGATGCAAATTTCGAGGCATAGTCCTCATCCGCAAACTGGTAGTCAAAAGGTGCGCTGGGGATCAGTCTCTTCATGACAGCCTCTATCTTCGGCAACGCCGTATGCATGGCGACATCAGGCTTAACCTTTATAAACATCCAGTTCACCCCGCCATTGTGCCCTTTTTGATAGAACACAATGGGTTTCGTATTCTCATACGGCGACTCCATGATCATATCCTTCACCACTCCAAGGATTTTATAATGATACACTTTTGTCCTGTCCATCCACCAGACCCATGTTACATCTGCGCCTACAGGATTCTTCAACCCCATTTCCTTCAGGGCGGACTCATTGATGACCATGCCCAGCGAATCACCGGCAAATTCCCTGGAGAAGTCCCTACCCTGTACAAATTGCCATCCGATGGTTTTCCCGTATTCCGGTGAGACGGCCAGCGTACCGAACTGCGGGTCCTTGTTGGGATCTTTCCCCGCCCAGTCAAAACCGCCATTACCAGACGCAATCTCGGTGACCTTACCCATCGATTCGGCAAATTCCGCCACTACACCCGTATTCAGCAGCTCACGCCGGACCAGATCATATTTCCCATAAAAATCGCCGGACTTCATTCTCATCATGATCACCCCCTCCCGGGTATATCCCACCGGCCGGCTTCTGGCATACTGCACTTGTCGCAGTACGATGATCGTACAGTTGATCAGGGCCACCGAAATGGTAAATTGAAATACGACCAGGACCTTTCGGGGGATCGTAGACTCCCTGCCCAGACGGAAGGAACCTTTCAGCGCCTTTACGGGCTTAAAGGACGAAAGAAAAAGAGCGGGGTAGCTGCCTGCGATAACACCCGTGATAAAAATAAAGATAATGCTGACCATCCAGAAAAAAGGGCTGCCCCAGGGGATATCCATATGTTTGGCAGCAAGCTGGTTGAACCAGCCCAGCGATAACACGGTCAGTACAAGCGCGATCAGGAACGAGAGGGTGACGATCGCCAGCGACTCGCAAAAAAATTGAAAGACCAGTTGTCTTCTCATCGAACCGATGGCCTTCCGTATCCCCACTTCCTGTGCTCTTTTTTCAGAACGGGCCGTGCTCAGGTTCATAAAATTGATACAGGCCAGCAATAATACGAACGCCCCTATCAGCGACACCAGCCACACCATCCGTCTTACAGACGCATCGGGATTACCCCTGCGGTCATTGCCACGGAGGTGCCAGTCAGGCATGGGCTCCAGTGTTACCTTTGGATTTACCGACAGCTCTCCCCGGTGGTTCTGATCGTCAAAACCCTTGATATGATCGATCTCGACATTCTCTATCTGACGGCTGACAGCGCCAAAGCTTGCACCGGGCTTTATTTCCGCGAACAGTTTTACAAAATGGTTCCACCATTCATTTTTCGCACGCTGTTCTATCCAGTCATTTTCACTTACCCATAATGCAAACGGGGCGATAAATTTGACATGGTTAAGCTCTGTGTTCAATGGAAGGTCCTCATAAACGCCCGTAACTTTTACGCTGGACTTATTGTTGATAAGGATCAGCTGCCCCACGGGGTCTGCATCTCCAAACAAGGTCTTGGCGGTCGATGCGGAAAGGAGTACGGAATGCAGCTCCCGGAGCCCACTCCTGCTGCCTTTGATCATTTTTAATGTGAACATATAGGGTGCGTCCTCATCCATATATTGCCCAAGCCGGGATATATTCTTATCCCCAAAAGAAAGAATACATTCCGGTCCCCAGGACGCCCTGACAAGGTGTTCAAATCGATCGCTATAATTGGTTTTTAATTCATTTGCCAGTGGATAGGACAGCGTCGAGCTGATAAAGGCCCCCTTCTCGGCCGTCCCGCTGATCGAAACCTTGGCGATACGGTCATAATTCTCATGATACTTGTTAAAGGACAACTCATCGTGCAGCCATAGCCCCGTGAGCATGGCGACAGCCATTCCTACGGCAAGGCCGCTGATATTGACAAGGGAAGAAACCCTGTTTTTCAGCAGGCTTCTCCAGGCGATCTTAAAATAGCTTTTAAACATCTGACTTGATTTTAAAGGAATAATTCTTCATACGCGCAACCCGGAAAGCCCGTTCACTCCGCCCTCAGGCTTTTTGCGGGATTGGTCATGGCGGTCCGCACCGCCTGAAAACTGATGGTCGCCAGCGCAATGGCCACCGTCACCCCTCCCGACAAAAGGAATACCCATCCGCTGATGTCTATGCGATAGACAAAATCCTGCAGCCACTTGTGCATCCCCCACCAGGCAATGGGTGAGGCAATCACAAACGCGATGATCACCAGCTTTACAAAATTCATGGACAGTAATCCTGCCATCTGGGCCACGGTAGCGCCAAGGACCTTGCGGATCCCGATCTCCTTGCTCCGCTGTTCCGCCATAAAGGCCGACAGGGCAAAAAGACCCAGACAGGCGATGATCACCGCCAGCACGGAAAAGCTGGTGAAAAGAAGCTCTGTGCGCTGCACATCCGCATACATTTTTGCAAAGCTTTCGTCCATAAAAACATAGCGGAATTCCTGATGGGGTGAAAAACTCTTCCACAAGGCGCCGATGCGCCCGATAGCCGCCTTTATGTCGGTGGTATTCACTTTTACGGACATCGTATTCGCCCAAGATCCGGTGAGCAGGCATAACGGACCTATTTCCTCCCTGGACTCGAAGTTGAAATCCTTTACCACACCGACGATCTGCATTTGCCACTTGTAGTAGCCAAAACGCTTGCCTAAGGGATCCTTTAACCCAAGCTTTTTTACCATCGTCTCATTCACAATGGCAGAAACCGAGTCGGACCGTAGATGCTCCGAAAAATTTCTCCCCTGGGCCAGCTGAATACCCATCGTAGGGATATATCGCTCATCTACATTCCAGAATTGTGCCCCCACGCCGGCCTCCTCTTTTTCTTTACCCTCGTTATACACTGTACCCATATTCCGCTTGCTGCCCTCCACAGGCAGGAAATCACTCAACGTTGCATCCCGTACCCCCGGCACCTTCAACAGCTCGTCACGGAATGTATGCATCTGTTTGTCCAGCGAGCCTACCCCTTGTACCTGTATCACCTGGTCCTTCTCAAATCCCAGCTTCCTGTTCAAAAGAAAATCCATCTGTCCGTGAACAACAAAAGTGGCGATGATCAATATGATGGAAGTAGTGAACTGGAAGACCACCAGCACGCTCCGGAGTCCTCCATGACGCACGCCCAGGCTCGCCTGCCCTTTCAACACGTCCACTGGCTTGAAGCTGGAAAGATAGATGGAGGGGTAGATCCCCGCCAGCACACCCACCGCCACTGCCGCACCCGTCATCGCAGGCGCCAACCACCACTCCCGCCAGGGAAAGATGATGGAGGTGGCAGCCATCTTGTTAAAGAGGGGCAGCAGCAGCCAGGCCAGAACAATCGCCAACAGAAAAGAAAAAAAACTCAGCACCAGGGATTCCAAAAGGAATTGCCGGATAAGCCCGGTGCGGCGGGAGCCGACCACCTTACGCAATCCCACTTCCTTAGCCCTGCCCGCACTCCGGGCCGTAGAGAGATTGATAAAATTGATACAGGCCAGCAGCAGGATAAACACTGCCACGGCCCCGAACAACCGTATGAATTTCATACCCCCCGGCGAATTTATCCCATAGATATGGACATCGCCTATTGGTTGCAGGGAGACACCCATGGTCTTCACCAGTTTTTCCGCATCCTTCATCCCATTCTGCGTCCACAACGGCAACAGTTGTCCCCTCCACAGCGTCTTCAATTTATCCGCCATCTGCACAGGGTTGGTGCCCGGCTGCAGCTTCACATAGGTGTCGTAATTCTGGTTATTCCAATTGTTCTGTTCTCCATTCCAAAGCTCATGTCCTGTCAGGGACAACAAGAAATCATATTGCAGGTGTGTGGTGGACGGCATATCCTCCATGACCCCGCCCACCTTCCAGGGTTTTTTTATATCGTTATTCAGATAGAACAGACGGCCGACGGGGTTTTGATGAGGAAAATACTTTTCCGCCTTGCGGCGGGAAAGGACCATGGTATTGGGTTCGGCCAGGGCTGTGGCGCGGTTGCCGTACACCATAGGTAGTTGCAGCATATCCAGCAGGGACTGGTCGGCATAGGTGAACCCTTCTTCATATATGTTGTCCTTCTTACCTTCCGGCATCACCTCATTACTGCCTGCGCCCCAGAACAGGGGAAAGGGCATCAGCCGGCCGGCCAGCTCTATCTGGGGAAAGGTAGCCTTGACCGTCCTGGCAAAGGGCGCCGAGAAGGCAGTCCCTTGTCCAATCTTGCCGTCGTTGCTATATTCGGCGATGACCCGGTAGATCCGGTCGGCATCCGGGTAGGATTTGTCATAGCTCAGCTCGTGCCGGATATACAGCGTGATGAGCAGACAGGTCGCGATGCCCAGGGCAAAACCGCCGATCTTGATAGCAGAATAAAATTTCTGCTTGCTCAGCTGCCGCAGGGCGATGGTAAGGTAATTTTTTAGCATGGAGATGGTTTTGGTGAGACGGGCGCATACAACACCCAGGAGGAAAAGACACCACCTTTTTAGATATGTTGCATGGTCAGCCTATCAGAACCCAGCCCATTAGAACCGGACACCCAGGTTGATGCCCGACCGTACCCCCGCCCAGGGGCCCGATGCCTTGATCACGGCCTGGGTGGAGGACTGCACCTGGCCGCTGATGTGGAAGGGCTTGGCATGTATGTCATCAATACTTTGCTGAAGGGATTGCTGATCCTGTTCCGAAAGAGGAGGATTAATGTTATTGGCATGGAGAGTGCCGCTGCAGCCGCCATAGTGCCCGCCAAGCAACATGATATCCAGCACCACCACCTTCCAGAGCGTATATTGGACCCCGAACATAATGCCCCCGCTAAATGAGGTCACTTTGCCATCAAATAGCGCTTGCTCGGTAGTGCCCCCGTTGCCGGTGAATTGTATCGGTGCTGTAAGATCAAAGCTGGTATAACGGCCATAGACAGATATATAGAACCCATGCATAAGCCCCTTTCCCATATACATCCGGCATTCCGGGGTCAGGGCAAAATTTCCTATTTGAAATTCATCCAGGTTCACTTTGTCGGATTTTATTGATTTTCTGAACTGCTTTTTAAACGGCAGATCACCTTTGGACATATATCGCATGCCCAATCCCACCGAGAAGCGCCGGGACAAGGCTCTTTCATATGTCAGATGATAATTTCTTACGGCCAACGACGAAACATTCAGTTTGATATCGTTCATTTTGTCGTGCTGCGCTTGTGCGGGGAAGTAGTACCCCGACAGGAGAAAGCATAGAAAGGCTATTTGTTTCATATGTTTAGGGGTGTTTACTATAAATGTACGAATATAAAATAATTGTAATGTAATTTTTAACAATCAATCTTCCCGGGCTATTTTTTTCAGCAGGCCGGCAGGGATTACCGGCAAGGATTGATACATTTGCCCATGACCATCGCACAGCTCTATCAGATCTATCTCCAGCACCCATCCGTGCAGACCGATACCCGCAAGCTCCAACAGGGGGATATCTTTTTTGCCCTGAAAGGCCCCAGCTTCAACGGCAATACCTTTGCTGTCCAGGCCCTGGAACAAGGCGCTGCCTGCGCCGTCATCGACGAAGCTCCGGCAGACGGGACCGGCCCTCTTTCCGACAGACTGATCCTCGTGGAAGACACACTCACCACTCTCCAGCAGCTGGCTCTTTATCATCGTCAGCAATTCGACATCCCCTTTATCGCCATCACAGGCAGCAACGGGAAGACCACGACAAAAGAGCTGGTACACACGGTCCTGGCGGCCGACTATATTACTTATACCACACAGGGGAATCTAAACAACCATATCGGCATCCCTCTCACCATCCTCTCCGTAAAAAAAGACGCCCAATTCGCGGTCATCGAAATGGGCGCCAATCATCAGAAAGAGATCGAAGGTTACTGTAAATACACCCTCCCCACCCACGGCATCATTACCAATGCCGGCAAAGCACATCTGGAAGGTTTTGGCGGACCGGAAGGAGTCAAAAAAGGTAAAGGGGAGCTCTATGATTTCCTTCGCTCCACAGGTGGCACCGCCTTTGTCATGTGGGACTATGACTATCTCCGCACCATGAGCCAGGGTATCCCGCATATTATAAAATATGGCACACACGATGCGGACGTGACGGGTACGGCCCAGGCCGGCAACAGTTCATTTCTTACTGTCGCCCTGACAAAAGGCCCCACCATCCATACCCAACTGGTAGGTGACTACAATCTCCCCAATGTCCTGGTCGCCGTGACGGTAGGCCGGCATTTCAAAGTACCCGACACGACCATCAAAGCCGCCATCGAAGCCTATACGCCCTCCAACAGCCGCAGCCAGCTCATCCAAAAGGACGGCAACCACATCATCCTGGATGCGTATAATGCCAACCCCTCCAGCATGCGGGCGGCCATCGAGAATTTCGCAAAGCTCGTCCCTTCCGGCATCTCAGCCAGCCCGGAACCCACCAATAACAAGATCCTCATCCTCGGCGCCATGGCTGAACTGGGGCCTGAAAGCCTCGCCGAACACCAGGGGATCATCGATCTCATCGGACAATATCCCTGGAAGGAAGTAATACTTGTAGGAGGGGATTTTCAAAAGCTGCAGCATCCGTATAAGCGTTTTGACAACAGCAAAGAGGCTGGCGAATGGTTCCGCGACGAAACGCCGAAGAAAGCTTACATCCTCGTCAAAGGTTCGCGTAGCATGAAGATGGAAGAGGTATTGACTAGTTAGACATAGGACAATCCTCGCTATTTAACCCTCTCCATAAAAGGCTTTTTTCTCTCTCAGCCGTTTTTAATTGTGCTCCGGCAAATGCTCCAGGGAAGTTTTACTAAACAGATCAGACAAAAACTATTTGCTCTTGTGCATAATTGGTTTTCGCAACTGCTTGTATCTTTCCAAAAATTGCCCCTTTAAAAATCTATCAAATTTTACAAAAGATGCTTCATCATTACTATTCCCATGCCTGGATTGACCATCATAGTACAATGCGTAAGTGGCCCCATCTGTATACTTAAGATTTTTATTCAATCCTTCCTTCTCTTCGAGAACCACTTTCGCTTGATCAGTCACGGACTTCCAAGTCCCTGGATCGACAGTAAAACTATACCCATTAAAAAAAATAAGCTTCGAACTTGTATCAGCATAGTCAGTTACAAACCGATGGTACTCTGGCAAAATTTCATAATACACCCCTCGAATCAAATTTTTTTGCTCTTTGATCTCAATAAGGGAAGATGTGTCATAGGCCCTGGAACAATAAAAAACCAATGAACCACTGTCAAATTTCATGTTCTCAAAATAAGGTAACGTAAACGTCTGCATTATAATTTTCGAGACAGAATCATTAGCAGACATTGCAGCTCTTGTCTCTATAGTAGGCCGATTTTCTCTATTGTTACACCTACCAAATAAAAATGAAGCTACAATAACCAGTGCAAAAAACCTATGTATCTGCATTATTACTGTTTTAGCGATTTATATAACAAATAAGTGTTGTTTGAATACTTTTCTCCTGGTGTCGAACCATATACAGTCACACCCCAGGGAGTAAGCAAAAGCGCTGGCGACGGCCCTTTTTGGCTTGCATCATTGTTTCGGTATAAAAAGTTACCATAATCGCCCCCTTCGCTGGTATTTGGAGTTGGGAACCCAAAAGCTTTTTGAGGATCAGGCGACGTCCAACCATTCAAAAAATTACTTACATGAGTATGTCCAAATAGAAATATATTGGATTGTTGTGCTGCCGACGGATAATTGTCATTAATCTCCTTTTCTAACGGTGCCGTTCGCTCCTGGTTATTATTGTCAACAGGTAGCGCAGATAAGCGTATTTCTTTATCCTTTCCTATGGTACCAACAAAACCAACTTCTCTCTTAAGGGCCACAGATTGATCGGTAATTTTATGCATATCTGCAACAGTCTTACCTCCGATAAAGGCAAAAGATTGCTCTCGGAAACTTTTGCCCAATTGTTGTATTTCTTTCTTGCTCATACCTTTTGTTGAGAATTGTTTTTCAGGATCACCATCTGTCTGAACATAATGTACCTGATTTTTCAATTTGTCGGGTACAACCCCTAGAGCCACTCCATTTTGATTATACACCCATGTTGTATCACCCATAGGATCGGAATATAAGATTGGATTATCAGCCATGGCGGTATACAGGCTGAACATATCGTGAGGCTTGGGGTCTAACTGCCACCACCTGCCCAGTTGCGGGTCAAGGCCACGCAATGGGGTTTCATAAAACTCCAGTCCGCTGCCATCGCCAAATTCCTTATTCTGCAGTTCAGACCCTTTGTTGTATCTGTACTTATTCTCCGGATATCCCCCTTTCAACGCCTTATCGCTGATGCCTGCCATTGTCAGTCCGTACGGATAATAATGATTTTCCTCCACCATCGGGCCTGCATAATGCATTACGGCCAGATTATCAAAATACACATCCCAGGTAGGGCTGGCGTTACTGATATAAATATACAGATATCCGCTGGTTTTTAAATTGATAGTGGTCGCCAGTGGCTGCTGTAATCCTCCGTTGCCTGTAGTGCCTGCAGTCACCACCTGGGTAGCCCCGCTTTGGCCGGGCGTGCTGACATAGGCAAATTGGTTGTCGAGCAAGACCCAGTTCAGGTAGGCATTGGGTTTACCGCTCGCCGTGGTGTTGTTTTGCGTTATGAAGCTGTTGAGGGCTCCGGTCAATGGTGTGGAAGATCCGGTAAGATCGCTGAAAGAGCCATGCGATCCACCTGTCAGCGACACGATTCCGCCTGCGAGTGAATTAATTAGGTCCTGTGCATTCAATTGCTGACTGCCGGCAGTACCTCCGGAATTGAAATAATAATTGGTGCCTATCGTTACTTTATCTCCGCTCATCACTTTCAGGATGATGGCCGGACCTATCTTCTGTCCGTTGTTACCGAGCCTGATAACACTGTCATTCGGGTTGGTCGTTGCCAGGTCCACCGGATAACCGCTGGCACCGGTCCGTGCTACGGACGTAGCCGGTATGTTATAGAACAGTTTATTCTCCTTGTCACGGTAGGCTGCCTCCATCGTAGCCATATACTTTACTGTATCCCGCTGGTCCGTTAGGATCACCCGGATATTGCCCAGATGGTCCTTCTCAAAATAATCAAAACGCATCCGAAAGGCGCTGTCTCCATTCATATAGTGCTCCCAAAAATAGCGGGTCCTGCCTTCTTCATGGGACACAAACTGAATAGTGTCGTTCTGATATTGGAATCCTTTGATATACATCGTGGTTGTCACCTTCACGGGGCTCACTGTACTGTCTGTGACAATTTTCGCCCATTTATTACCCTGCGCGTCATATTTGTATACGATGTTTCCTTTGGGACTGCCGTCAGACTTGAGGAAAGTGATCTTTGCAGGCCGATGAAGGAAATTGTACTGGATACTCTTAATACCCTTATTCTTATCTGATATCAAACTCCCATTGGCATCATAGGCATAGTCGGTAGCAGGGTCCTTAGTGGAAGGATTATAATGCAGATCGCCTAATAGGGAGCCTGCATCGTTGGCCGTATCATAGACTTGTTGAAGCCGGTTGGTATTTGTAAAATATGAGTACTTCAGCCGGTCTATGGGGCCCGATGCGCCTAGTTTGAAGCCGTTCTGTATCATCGATAAGATATTTCCATTGGCATCATAAATGATGGTTGGGACATTGAAATCAATGGTAGCCGATGGCGCAAATGTGGTACCATTGTATTGTGTAAACGCGGCACCTGTGATCCGGCCTACATTGTCATAGGAAAGATCATATTTCCGGCTCATGCCATCCCCGGCGCTTTTCCACACCGTTCCTGCAATATTACCACTAAACTGAGGGGTACTATAGGTAGTGACGCCCGAGGCAGGATTATCATAGCCCAGCTCCATACCAAAATAATTCGTCGCCGCCCCTGTAAGATATTTTTTATTAATGTTCGTCATCCATCCTCGGATATTGTAATCATATACCAGGCTGTCCAGGTTATTAGCAAAATATTTGGCCCGCAGTTGTCCCAGTTCGTTGTACATCATCGTATCAATACGCGCTTCGGGCCCATCCATGACCTTTCGGATGCTTGTCGTCCGCCCACCCGCATCATATGCGTATTTGGTAGTGATCAGATGGCCCTCAGGGCGAGCACTGTTCTTCTTATGAAATAAGAGTTTGCGTAGTGGCTTACCCGAAAAGTCATATTGTGTCCACTCCTGGTCAAAACCATTGGTATAGTTAGTACTTTGCGTCCCGATGATCCGCCCATGGTCGTCGTAAAAAGGAACGTAATATAAAAATTGAGTAGTGTCTATTATTTTTGTTCGATAGCCTGTCGACATACCCTTGGTATTAGAGTACTGGCTCATCGGTACAGCATAATTGGGAGCCGTATTGTAAGTAGTGAAAAAGTAAGCCGTGTTGTTGTTATAAGTAGTGTTCACCGTGGCTGACAGCACAGACCCCAAGGCTGTTACCCAGTCATAAGAGTCATAATAAAGTTCCGTAACCACCTCCGTCACATATCCGGCAGTGAGAGGATAGAACGCACTGGCTGCCGCCTGGGTCAAATGCCATCTATGATCATTGTAGTGTATAGGATCGGACATCAGAGCCATGGTGTCTTGCCGGTTAAGTGCATCATAACAGAATACCTGCCATTTCTTTTGACTGCGCAACACGCTATCCTGGCTCATCACCAGCCTGTCTCTTATATCGTATACCATCCGTACTTCTTCACCCCCCGGCGCCTTTTGAATGATCATGCGATTGCGCTGGTCGTATTCATATCGGAAGCAGAGCTCCCTGGCAATATCTGCCCCTGTCGTACCGGCGAAGCTCCAGCTATTGACCTTCAGCCAATCGACAGCCATGGGTTGTATTACAAAACGAAGATTGTTAAAATCATCATATATATAGTATGTGCACAGCCACCCGCTGTGGCCCGCAGCAGGCGAATCCCACAGCTGCACTTTCTTCAAAATAGCATGTCCTGACTTATCCTTATATTCTATTGCCTGATGGTTTGATTCGTCTAATGTAATCGTCTCATACAACGTTCCGGGTGGGAAATAGGCTGAGGTCACAGGCAGGCTCCCCGGCGCATCGGCAATGCGCCAGATACATACGCTGTCGGCAGCTGTATTGACGAGGTATTGCGTACCAATTCCCTTGCCGGATCCTACCCAGCTGTTGCCGGCCTGATAGGTTGTCAAAGGCCTGTTCAAGGGAGAAGGCTCGTAAGCCACCTGACCATAATAGAATTGATCTGTGGGAAATTGGGATGTATTAAAGGCGCTCTGCTCACCTGTCGGATTTGTCTTGTAATTTCCGTCGGAAGAAGGGGATGTATATGGCAGATATTTAACAATTTCCCTGTTGAACGGATCATATACCTGCATAGTTACCATATCATGCAGCGAGGGACTGGCCTGTTTAACCACTTTCTGCACCGGGCGCCCTAATCCATCAAAATACTGCGTACTCTGTTTTACCTCTGCAAGGTCCGTTAAGCCTGCTGCTGTGGCGGCATCAATTACACCAGGTTTGCTGATCCCCCTCTCCCGGATATAATTCAAATCCGTAGCGACGGTGCCAATGGTCATTTTTGAGACAGCGGTATACGCCGACTCCGGTCCGCAAATCACTTTCACCCTGTAATAAATGGTACTGCTGAGATTGCCGGGATTGTAATATTGACCCATAACGCCTGTAATATCCGACCAGCTGATGCCATCGGTGGAGCTCTGCCATTGATAAACAAAGTTGCCGTTGCACCCGCCGCCTGAAGCCTTTGTTACAGTAAGTACCCCCGGGCCGGTGCCTGCCGTTAGTGTCGTACTGGCAGGGGTAAGGACGCCGGGGATAATAGGAGGATTGACCACTGTTACAGACCCTACGGCAGTCATGTTGTGCACATCGGAGGCGCCGGCAGCCGTCACCGTGACACGATAGAGCAGCGTCCCCCACGTCGTGGTAGGAGGCGTATAAGTTCTGTTGGTAGCGCCCGGGATATTGTTCCATGTACTCCCTCCGTCGGTAGTGGATTGCCAGGAATACGCAAAATTGCCGTCCCATCCCGAGGGAATAGTAGCCACCAGAGGGGTGGCGGCAGTCCCGATCAGGACTGTCTGAGTACTCGGTGTGACAGCCGTTCCTCCCATTGGTGGATATACCTGTACATTAAAGGTGCCGGATCCCTGACAAGCCCCGCTGACGCTGATCGTACCCGACAGGATAGAAGAAAAAGTGACGGGGAACTGGAATTGATTAGAGTTAGTATTCAACGGCGGTCTGCCACATCCGTCTTTACCCAGGGAGCTTCCAATGGTCGTCGACCAGCTCATTCCTGTAGCGCCGCAGTCGACAGAAAAACATGCCTTGTCGCCAGAGTATATATGAGCAGGGCCGTGTATAACCACCTGTCCGTTCACTATCGAAAAAAAGGACAGAAAAAACAAAACCAGATAATATTTAAGATCGTTGAGCATAAGAAAGAGGTTTGTCGGTTATTACTGTCCTGTGTAATGGTAATTGAATGTCTTGATGATATTGCCATCCTTATCCTTTATGAGATTTAGCCGGCCCTGGGTATCGTAAACGTAATACGTGGTCTTTCCCGCAGGATCCGTCTCGCTTGTCATGCCGGCAAGGGGCGAATAGGTATAGGTCGATACCAGCGCTTTTACATTTGCCAGTCCCGTCCTTATCTTATTGAGCTCGGTCCGTATCTGGTCATCTGTGTATGTGCCGGACGCATTGTCCAATATGGTTTGGTTTACCAAACCGCTGACAGTAGCATAATCACTCCCTATTACCCGCGCCACGGGATATTGCCCATTGTATCCCCAGAGATATACTTCTCTGGCATCACCTGTTTTTTGCTGCTCACGAATATTTCCATATATATCATACTGATTGAACTGCAGGCGCGCCTCGGGCGTATTGCTTCCTTTGGATAGCTTTACCTGAGCAGGAGCAAATACATTTCCAAATTGACCGAAGACTGACTGATTGGTAGACAATAAAGTGGATACGCCCCCTACCAACCTAGACTTCTTTTCCTCTACTACCGGGCTGAGAATATTCTTGGTGACCATTGCCAGCGATACTGCATCAGTCATATCCTGGGGATATTTTTTACTGACAACAAGTGTGCTGCCGTCACTTAGAGTAGAGTTGGCCTCCGTCTCATAGTAATTGGCGGGATTATCATGCTTGAATTGCGTTACAACGGTGGTTGTCCCATTATCCATATAGTCATCTACCTGTGTCGACTTCAGATAATAGGCACCGGTCGTGACCTTATAGTCGGATAGATAACAAGTAGGAGGAAGATTGGTAAATCCATAGCTATTGTACAGATCCGTCTTATTTATAAAATTTGATGACGGGTTATTTCCGCCCCCTCCATTGTAAGTGCTTCGCATACTCGCTCTTAAGTTATTCAGCTGTTTGATGATGACGAATTCATAATTACTGGTTTCCTGTCTTACCTTGACATAAATGTTGTTCCCTGAATTCTTATAAACCTCCTTCGTATACAGCAGGCCATTGGCCCAGTCCCTGTAATCCGTCACCTCGGTGGTCAGGTTGTTAGAATTAGTACCCGCATTCGCATTCTCATATTTATAAGTATATACCGTCTTACCCTGGTTAGTGGTATTGTCGCCAACGTATTCAGTGATCACCTTATAACGTACCCGGTTATCCCCCAGGTCGGCATTGGTGGCTTGCGAATAGATCCTGCTACGGAATTGATAATACACCGGGACGGATTGCATGCCTTGCCAATAACATTGGAAGTGTACGTCAAAGCTGGTCTTAACCGAATTATTCTCATTGAATAATGAAAACTCGATAAACCCTGGCTCATATTCATAGGTTTTGGTTCGCGTCGTTCCCAAATTATCAGAAGAAACGATCTGTTTGATCCGTATACCCGCTCCGGGTAATATCACCGGCACACCAGTGCCCGGTGTATAATCCTGGTACTTATTACCTTCATAAATAAACTCCGATGTCCCGCCGGTGGGGTATTGGATTTTTGTAAGGGTAAACCGTCTGGCATAGCTTTCGTTTGGAGTCAGGTCAGTGTTACCTATCTGCATTGTGTGCGTATAAGGGCTTCCCGAGCTCAATTCCGTAACAGATATCGTCCGGTAGGGACATTTCGGCCCTCCTCCCTCGGCTCTGCAGTAACCCCAAAGGTCAATGTCGCAACTATTGTCCGCAAGAGGCTGTCCGTTATTTCCGTTGAGAATTAAATAGGTGAATCCGTACCGGTCAGCAGTAACCCCATCGCTTCCCTTGACCTCCAGAGAGTTCAGCCGGTAGAACTTGGTGCTTCCCGGGAAAAGATCCCTGTTGAGGATAAAGGATTTGCTCAATTGGTTGTTGTTGTCATAGACTACTATACTCTGTATTAAAACCTTGTTGGCATCCCAATTGAATTTTATATAGCCGCTTTTAAAATGAATGACATCTATGTATTTAGTGGAGTAGTTGATAGATACTCCCTGTTCAGAGCATACGCCGTTGCCGGTGATCTGTGGTATCGTACATTCTCCTCCCGACGGGCTCATTTTTACAGGCTGGTCTGTTATGCTTGTCGAAACGATGGGCGTTGTGGTGAAATTCACCGGCACACTGCCATAGTCGATGGTGATATGGTTGGTATTTTCATGATTGGACATGTCTTCCAGAAACCAGGTGGTCGGTGCGTTGTCGTTACCGACGCTGGCGAGCTCTACGTTGGTATGACCGAACTTATATTTAACACCGTTGTCATCCGTGACATCAATCCCCGCAATGGATTTGTAATATTTTGGGTCGGTAGGCGGAGCTATCTGTATGTCGAATTTGTAAGGAACAAATGGATAGGAGTATGCTGTGTAATTACCGTTGCCATCATTGTCTATAGCAAAATTACCGTACTTATCCACGACGGAATAAGTGAATTTGTCGTATTCAACATCCTTATTTTTATTGGTGAGAATATTGTCGAGGTAGGCTATTCCGGCACTGTTATTTTGATCTATAGATAGCCAGCTCAGAAAAGGGGATGGTCTTTGGAAAAGCTCGTCCGCCCGTCCCCTGATCGTACGGGAAATAGTACCCCCTACATCCAGCGTCCATCCCGCACCAATAGGGCTAACATCTGCCACCTTCGGTTTTATCCCGGAAGGATGATATCGTAATATCATGGGCATTTCCAATTCACCCGATCGGATAGTGTACAACGGGATGGAAACGTCAGCCAATCCATTGTTGAAGGTCACGGGAATATCGCCGAATTTCTGAAAATTCATACTTTGAGGCGAAGGGGGAACAACACTGGGCAAGGTCTGCGCATAAGCCACAGAGGAGATCAGCGAAAACAGCATCGATCTGAGGAAATGTTTCATCATAGTCATGATAATGATTGCATTATATTAAAAGCCATACCCTATCCGGAAGATCACCGCCTGCGTCCTCGGCACCTGCCGATAGCTGAGGAAATCCCACAGCAGCTGTACCTTCGTCTTCTTGAACGCCCGGCTTTTCATCGACACTGTCTTGGTCACTCCGACGAGCCCGCTTTTCGTCCAGGTGGTCCAATCTCTCAACTGCTGAAACCTTGCAAATGGCGTCGTATGATTCAGTTCCAGACCGCCAGATGCAAAAAAGCTTCCCTTGATTTTTATATCCACAAACGACCTCAACCCCGCCCCCTGACTGGAAAAGGCAATATGCTGAATGCCATTTCCCCATCCCAGTTTGTAGCTGGCTCCGATACCAATGGTGCTGCGGTCCGTGAGTTTATACCCCACAGAGAGCCCGAAGTCGGATACTGTAGGGAAGTAATAATTATTTCTCGTGGTCTGAAAATTAGTTCCATATTCCAGCCGGCGCCAGAAGCTTTTTGTCTTTTGATTATTCGGTTTGAAATCCGGCATGTCGATGTCCCCGCTGCCGGCACCGAGTTTGTTCAACTTGTCCTTGTAGCCATCCAGTTGTGACTGAGCGGATTGAAGATTGGCTTGGAGGGCAGCTTGTCCACCTGCGCCACCAGCGGCAACTTGCTGGTTGATCAATGCGGCTACCTGGTCACGAGTCTGCAGTCCGGCCAGGGTGGCGGGGTTTTGGTAATTGGCAGGGAGACTGAACAATCCGGCGAGTTGGGATTCTTTTTTCATAAAGTCCTGGAAGGCAGGCAATTTATTCAGCAGGCTTAATGCCTCTTTTGTCAACTTATCGGGATCGTTCAGCATTTCCTTATACGCCCGGATCTGCTGGGAATAATAGTAAACATCCTGGTTAAACCCCTGGTAATCCTTTCCTAATAACCCACTCAAATTCGTATGCTGCTGAACATATTGGGATATCTGTTGCTTCCGTTCGCGGATATATTCCTTGACCTGCTCCGCGTCCTGCATCTTCGCCTGCAGGGATTGCAATTGTCTGAGAGATGCCAGCGCTTTCGGGTTGTCTCCCATAAATTTGAACATACCCTGCAACGAATCCGTATAGGCCTGGTATTCGCCGTTGAGCGCCAGGCTCCCGCTGCTGCCTGTGTCGCTGGTCAGTTTTTGGGAAAGAACAGCATATCGCGCTGCCGAGCCGGCAAACAGCGTCTTTGCCGCGTTGGAATCAACTTTGTATAATTTCCTGCGCAACCGTTCTTCCCGCCGGGCCATTTTTTGTAAATATTTTTCCGTCTGGTGGGTGAACTGTGCATCAAGACTGGCCGTCTTGTGTTGTATCCGGTTGAAGAATTTGGAAGGGAAGTTTGTAATAGCCGTAACCCTGCCAGGTTGATCCTGGGCAAAACAGGAATAAGGCAGGCAATAGAGCAGCAATAGGATTGCGCCCTGGAGTATTCTCATCATAGGTCAGTCTAAAAGTACACGCAGGGGGAGTGACCCTACGTATACATTAAACTAAAGTAAAGAAATTTTCGGCAATTGTCAATTAAGATTTCACCAGCGTGTTGAAATTACCAATATCCGTGTCGATTTCGCACATAAGCGTGCAGCGCACCGAAAAAGTCATTTCTCCGGCGGCACCACCTGCATCAGCGCCGGGATGCTACACGCGTCATAGGCGGACACGGGCGTCCCGGCCGGCGGCGGGGTTTTGTAATCCTTCCCCATAAGCCCGGTGGCCGAGCTCCGCTTACCATAGGCCGTATTGATATTCTTCCGCAGCCAGGGCAGATAGTCGGGTTTGTTACCGTCCTGTATCAGACGGATGATGTACTGCGCAAGGATCGCATTGTATACGCCCTGCTCCTCCCCTCCCTCAAAAGGAAGAATACCATTTACATCGCTCATCTTATTCTTTGTATAATCCGCCGCCAGCACCGCATCGTTCAGATAGGCCGCATCGCCCGTCTTCTTATACAACATCACCGCGGCCCCGATGCAGCTGGCCTGGTTATAGGTATGCGGGGTCCAGTCGGCGGGGTTATTGTCAACTTTATTGTCGGCCACCGCACCGGTGCTGGTATTAAATAAATTAGTCCTCGCCCAGTTGTATACGCCGACAGCCTTCGTGGCATAATCCTCGTCCTTGGTAATATTATACAAGGTCATAGCCCCGATGACAGTGGGATAATTGATACAGGCTGTCTTACCCCGTTGTTTCCAGGCCCATTCCATTCCTCCCGTGGCAGGGTCATAGGAGCCTACCCGTCCCAGCGAAGCATCCCCATTCCATACGAAGTTGAAACCCGCTTTGGCATGGTCCAGGTATTTCTGATCCCCGGTGGTTTCATATGCCCGGGCCAGCGCGATGATCCACCACATCATATCGTCCCAGATAAACCATTTATCCTGGTTCGTCCAGTCATACCCGGCATATTGTTGGTAGTTTCCCTGGTAGAGGTCCTCTATCAATTGCTTGTACTGAGCATCCCCCGTCCGCCGCCAGGCATTCATCGCCATATCAAAATAGATGGCCTGTGTCCAGATGGCGGCGATACCGCTCTTGTCGGACGCCCGGTAATAAAGCTTGGCTCCGGAGTTATACAGGTATTTATTAAAATCATTGTACGCGGAAGTAGCGTTATTCGCAGTAAAAGACACAACAGTGTTGTTACCCGATGTGTCTACCACGGGCGGTGTGCTGCTGTTGCTTTTCCCGCATGAGACAACGGAAACCCCAAGCAAAAAGGTAAGCATCCGGAATTTGACAGAACCAGACTTCATTTTATTGCAATATTATTTTCCTTATCCTGTTATTGCCCATGTCCAGCACATAAAAATCGTTGTTCTTATCCACCGCAATACCCGTAGGCTGGTTGAACCGCGCATCGCTGTTGAACCCGTCGATATATCCCGTATTATCACCCACACCCGCAATGGTCGTCACAGTCCATGTATCGGGCGTCAGCATACGTACGCAGTTACTCTTGTCACCACCGCCCTGGCCGCTGACATAGAGGTTGCCTTTACTATCAAGGGCGGTCCCCCAGGGACGGGCAAAAGTAGCCGCAGTCCCTACTCCATCAGCCATACCGGACACATGGGAAGTGCCCGCGATCGCCACACCATTGTCAAATACATCGGTAGTCGCATTGTAGGTGTATTTCCACACCTGCTGATCGTCATAGTGCGTTGCATATATATTCCCCTGAGGGTCCATGGTAATGGTACAGGGAAGGGAGTGGTTGATGGGTTTGTCCAGACTCCCGTTCTTCAGCCGATAAACACCATCGCCATAAAAATCACTCCAGTAGACACCTCCTGTATTCTTATTGATGACCACCGAGGTCAGCTCATTATACCCGGCGCCGCTGCCGGACGCATAGGTAGACACCGTCCCGTCGGAGGCTATCTTACGGATGCTGTTCCCATTCCGTTCAGAAACATATATATTGCCGTCCTTGTCTATAGCGGTACCACAAGGGTTATTAAATTGGGCCGATCCGGCAGCGCCGTCCACATGGCCGTTGATACCACTGCCCGCGATGGTGGACACGGTCCCATCGGCAGCGATCTTTCGGATCCGTTGATTACCGCCGTCGGCAACATAGACATTCAGCTTATCATCCACACACAACTGCCCCCTGACGCCATTGAAGTTAAAACTGGCGCCTGTGCCGATGCCGTCATTATACCCCCCCGTACCCGATCCGGCCAGCGTGATCACCTTGTAAGAATATGTGTAATTAAAAGAAGAGGCGCTGGCGCCGGACCCCTTGTCGATGGCGACCACGATGGGGCCGACATCCGTCTTTTGCGTAATGACAGCCATGATCTCATCGCCTTTTACCCCCACCACCAGCAACGGGACCCCATTGATGGATACTTTCACCCGCGAAGTGTCGGTCACAAAATTGCCGCCTTTGATAAGTATTTCCGTACCAAGAGGGCCGGCCGCCGGTGAAAAGCTGGTGACAGTGATGGGTTTTGATGGATCATGGGTAAACCCATCGTTCTTCTTACAGCCAAATGAGGCGAAAAGAACAAAAAATAATAAACCGTTTCTTATATGGACAAACATAATTCAGTCTTTTTAAAAATTAAATGATCTCACCAGCCGGTGTTCTGCACCAACTGTTTGTCATTGTTTACATCATTCGATGGTAGGGGAAAAAAATAATGCTGCTTTTTGAACACCCGGTTCTCAAACACGACGACCTTTGTAAAGTCCGGCATGTCGGAATCTATGCTGAGGCCGTACATCGGTCCGTTGTCCGTCTGTTCGGCGATCTTCCACCTGCGGACGTCGAAGAACCTGTTGTTCTCAAATGCCAGCTCGACCCTGCGCTCTTTCCTCAGGGCAGTACGCATCTCATCCTGTGATGCCGGGGCCGGCAAGCCGGAAGATCCATACGTGGGTATACCTGCTCTCACCCGTATCAAATTCAAATACTTTAGTATATCCGCGTTCCCGGGATCCGACTCGTTGAGACATTCCGCATAGTTCAGATAGACTTCCGCCAGACGCAGCAAGGTCAAGGTCCTGTTATTAAAATCCCATTTGCCAAAACCCATGGCCTTACGGACGACATACCCTGTCCTGGAATAATCGTTGGACGTTTGTGAGTGACCGGAATTGCCATGATAGGTAAAGTCCGTATAGATCTTCCCATTCTGTGTATTTAACCAGAGACTATTGTGGTAAGTGATATTTACATAAAAGCGAGGCTCTCTGCCCACCCAGGGATTATAGATAGACCTCGCCTGGTCGTCCAGCGGAGCCTGGAAAGTAGAGTATCCCGAGCTCTGATAGCCGGACAGCGGGTCATCGATGCTCCTGCCATTGGCCATAAAGAAGGCATCCACCATATTCTGCGTGGCGTCGATGGCTGTACCACCTCTGGAATCGTTGCCCCCGGGTGCGTCCTTATGAAAAGGCGTCAATGCATACTGCCAGGGGCCGATGGAATTGCCCACCCGGACAAAAATGGCTTCCTTATTCCAGTCCTTTATAATGGCATTCTTACAGGACATATAGGGGTCGATGGCTCCGTTGCTCATGTCTATATTGAGGTCGTACACGGAAGGCACGAACTGAGCGATAAAATCACGATAAGCGCCTGCGGCTGTTGCCCATTTGCCCGCATCATAGGTCTGGCTGATCAGTTGCTGTCCATCCTTGTTCTTCATGGGAGCATAGTCGGTGTTGCCATTGAATAAGGGACTTGCCGCATACATCAGGGCCTGTGCGCGTATGGCGAGTGCGACGCCTTTTGTGATACGGCCTCCGTCCTGGTCCAGACTGGCGTACTGCACCGGCAGATCCTGGGCGGCCTTCTGCAGCTCGCTCACCACATAGGTGGTACAGGTATCATAGGGACTCCGGGGCACCTGCAGGTTGGCATCCACAGGCACGGGCTCCTCGCCCATCAATACCACGGGACCATAGATGCGCATGAGGTAGAAATAAAAGATCGCCCTCAACGCCCTGGCTTCCGCCTTGTGTTGCCTGATCTGGTCGGCCGATATGCCCTCAATTTTATCCGCCCTTTGCAAAAAAACGCTCGCCGCCCTGATGCCCTGGTAATAATGCGACCAGTAATCGTTCACCAGCCAGGTACTGGCGTCCCAGCTGCCGTTGTTCAGGTTATTGGAGATCCTGTCCTGCCAGGTGAGCTCCGCCTCATCCGAAGCGCAGGTCCATACCCCCGCATTGGCATCCCCTCCAGCATCACGCTGACCGTATTCATCGGGCACACGCAGATATACGTTCGCCAGGAACTGGTTGGCCGTCGGCCAGGTTTGGAAAGTTTTGTCGAGAGTCAGATTTTCATCCGGCACCTGGCTCAGATATTTTTTACAAGAGGAAAAAAACAAGAGACATATGGCCGGCAATGTATAGAGTATCTTCTTCATTTTTTATTTGCCTTTTAGATTAGAACTTGAGGTTGACGCCCATGGTGATCGTTCTTACATTGGGATATGCGGTCCCATTCTTGGCGTTGCCGTCGTCGTTATTCAATTCAGGGTCCCATAGTTTAAACTTGCTAAACGTCAGCAGATTTAAGCCCTGACAGTAAACCGCCGCATTCTTTACGCCCCATCTGCTCAGGAAGGTAGTGGGAAGGTTGTAAGATAATTGGGCCGTCTTAAGCCGCATAAAACTGATGTCCTTTACCCACCAGGAGCTGGTCTGGTAATTATTAAAGTTATTGGCGTTCCCATAAGCCAGACGGGGATAGAATGCGCGCTGGTTGGGATGCTCGGGGGTCCATCTGTCGGCGGCAATGGCAAAAACATTACTCTGCTCTGCCGTAAAAGGATAAATGCCGTCGCCTTTGATATATCTGTCCGCACCCGTTACTCCCTGGAAGAAGACGGTGAGGTTAAATCCGCTGTAGCCGACGTTAAAGCCAAATCCGTATACGGTGGAAGGTACGTCGCCGCGACCGATATACGCCACGTCATGATAGTCGATCTTACCATCCCCGTTGAGGTCCTTGTAGCGGATATCCCCGGGCATGATATTGGATTTGTCACCCCCTGGCACCGGATGGTCATTGATATCCTTCTGGTCCACAAACAACCCATCCGCGATATAACCATATTCACCCAGGATATTATGCCCCCGATGGTTCATCCACGGATAGTCCTGGGGAGGGAGATCATCCTGCAACAGTTTGTCCTTATTATAAGTAAAGCTGCCTCTTACGCCAAAGGTCACCCTTCCAAACCGTGTATTATATTCCAGGGTGGCATCGATGCCCTTGTTGTCCACCACCCCAAGGTTGCCGTACTGCTGTTCCGTCAAACCCATAAAGCTCACATTCGACGCTCGTGCCAGGAAAATGCCCTTACGGTGCTCTTTGAACACGTCGACGATCAGCGACAGCTGATTACCAAGCGTCTTGATCTCCATACCAAGGTCCTGCTTATGCGAAGTTGCCCAGCTGACATTGGAGCCATACCTGCTGATGGCAATGCCCCCTACGCCATTAAAATTGCCAAATGAATATCCGCCCGCGGTCCCGTTCATTTTGTCCAGGTAGAGGAATCGGAGATTGGCATCGTTCACGCTCCCCTGACCCACCACGCCGTCGGAGTATCTGAACTTGAGAAAGCTGATGGATCTCTTTAGACCGCCAAAGAATTTTTCATTCGAGACGACCCAGCCGACGCCCCCCGCGGGGAACAGACCATACCGCTTAGAAGGACTAAAAAGCTCAGAGCCATTGTAACCCAGGTTACCTTCAAAGAAGTAACGGTCGTCATAGGAGTACATTACCCTGCCGGCCAGCCCAATATAGCGCTCAGGGATGCTGGTGAGATAGTCTCCAAAAGGGTTCTGTTTGCTGCTGGCATAAAAAAGAGCCAGCCCCGTGACATGGTGTCTGTCAAACCCCCTGTCATAGTTGACGGCGCCTTCAGTATAAAAGAGACGCTTACCGTTGTTATCACTGCTATATCCCAGGTAAGGAGAGGGAGAAATATAGGTCTTTGTCAAATTCAATGTACCGTCGGGGTTATGGGGGGAGTTCATATTGACAAACCAGGTATCCTCTCTCTTCCCTCTGTTGGTATTTGCCTCGTTATGCGTATCAAACGCCGCCATGGCTGTGACGCTCAGCCCCGGAGTGACCTCCGACAGGCTTTGGGTAAGCCGTACGTTCGCATTGATCTCATTGGTATTATTGCCACGGTAACCCCGGGTGACCAGGTCAGCATAAGGGTTTCTGAATCCGCCGTTGGGAGAGATGCCGGGTACAAGCCCGCCGGGATACATGACGGGATAGATGACAGGGGCGGCATCCATGGCGCTCTGGAAGATGGCTTGTGTGCTCAGCGCAGGACCATTAAGATTGGAAAAATAGCCTTTCAGGTTGACGTCCAGCTTTGTGGTCCTGGTCAGGTTCAGGTTCAGATTGGTCGTAAAGTTATATCGCCTGTACTTCAGCGATGAATTGTACTTCTGAAGATCGTCCGTTTTGAGAAAACTGCTCTCTTCATAATAGGACAGCGATACATAATACTGGGCATTCTGCACGCCGCCGCTGGCATTGATATTCGCCCTCCGCATATGCCCCGTCTTGTTCAGCACCGCATCCAGCCAGTCTACGTTGGGATAGACCATCGGGTCAAGCCCGGAAGCCGTCTTATCTATATAATCCTGTGAATACATGGGCGCCTGGTTACGGGTGGTCAGGGCTTCATTCGCCAGGTGCATATAGCTGATGCCGTCCATCATCTTTGGTATCCTGGTAAATGTGTTCACCCCTTCGTTGTAATCGAGGAACACTTGCGGCTTACCAACCTTTCCACTCTTTGTCTTTACCAGTATCACACCATTGGCGCCCCGTACGCCATATACTGCCGTACCCGAAGCATCTTTTAAAATTGTAAAGGATTCCACGTCCTCAGGGTCGATATTATTAAAGTCGCGCTCGACGCCGTCCACCAGTATCAGCGGGTTGGTGCTATTGCCGGCTCCAAAGGTCGATATCCCCCTGATCCATACGTCGGCAGACGACTTACCCGGCTCGCCGCTGCGTTGCACGCCGATCACGCCGGAGATGCGGCCCGCCAGCATGGCCGACAGATTAGCCGTGGGCTGCTTTAGCTCTTCGACATTCAACGTAGACTGAGCGCCGATAAGACTGATCTTACGTTGCTTTCCAAAAGCCACCACCGCGACCTCCTCCAGATCCTTGCTCTGACCCGGCGACAGACGAACATTGATGGATGTTTGATTACCCACTGCTATCTGCTGGGTAGCAAAGCCGATATAGCTGAATACCAACACCGTGGTGTCGTGATCCACGAGGATCTTATATCGCCCGTTGCCATCCGTGGACGTCATGGTAGTGGACCCGTTGACCCCCACGGTAACGCCGCTCATCGGCTTGTTGTTGTCGTCGATGACCACGCCCGTGATCACCGTATCTTTCTTCACCGCGCTGCCGGCCGGCGAAGGGCCATTGCGGACCGCTTTCCGGCTGATGACAATGACCTTGTTTACTTCTTCATAGGCCAGGGATTTATCCTGTAATAATTTTTGCAGCACACTTTCCAGCGGCTCTTTTGTAAAAGAAAAATTGCCGACATGATAGGAGTTGAGTAGCTGCTTGTCATAAGCAAAAGAAACTTTGGTAACTTTCCGGATTTCCCGGATGGCGGACTCGAGTGTGCCGCTCTTGATGGTCACTGTAACTGTCACTCCATTCAGGATCTGGCTCTCACCCGCATGCGCAGACGAAAATACCAGCGCCATCAATAGAAGGTACAACATGGCAAGCTTTGCTTTCATACTTTTAACGCTTTAGTTTGGTTGTTCAGGTGAACCACTATATCGATTTAGCAAATGGCAACACCTCTCTGAATGATTGCTTTTTATTTGTACAAATAGATCGTTTTGTTCTTTTCCCTGATCTTCAGGTGGTGAATAGCCGCCAGCACCTGTACAGCGGCCGTGGGCGACATGGAGGCAAGCAGTTCAGTAGTATATTTTGTATCTTTTATCGCATCGTCATCTGTTACGATGTCCGTCCCGAAATTCTTTTTCATGATGGCGGCCATTTCATAAAAAGAAAGGTCGTTCAGCATCAATCTTCCCTGTTGCCAGGCTGTCATGGATTCGTCCAGGGGTATCTTTTTCCATTGGCTGCTGGTCCTGTTGAACACCAGCTCCTCTTCCTTTTCGAGCACGTCCAAAGTGGCCGTATCCCTCGCTACGCTGATCTTTCCGCTGACGACACCGATACTTATATTATTCAGGGCAGCATAGGCGGATATAGAAAAGGAAGTCCCGAGCACCGTGGTGGTCAGGCCATCGCTGGCAATAATAAAGGGTCTTTGCGCATCGGTCTTTACATCAAAAAAGACCTGCCCATCCTGGAGGGTGATCTTCCTGTCGGTGGAAAAATCGTCTTGTACCTTGATCGTAGTTGCGGCATCCAGGGTCAGCCGGCTGCCGTCCTGGAGGGTGATGATCTTCTTTTCACCGACACCCGTACTAAAAGAGGTGAACGCGATGAGATGGTTATCGCTTTTTTTATGTAGGAGGAGGAATGTCACTGCCGCGGCGGCAATGACAAGGACCATGGCAGCTACCCTGGCATACGCCGGCAGCCTCCATATACGCCCGGAACGCTCATCTATCACAGGCCGGACCTTCTCCCATATTTCCTGTTTTGCAGCGGCCGTCTCTTCCTCTGATATTGTTACAAGCGCTTCACTGTCAAATGACCTGTACCAGTTATCGACAGCGTTTATATCTTTTTCACCGGCATTGCCAAGTAGATACCGCTTGAGTATTTGCTTTATATTTTTTTCTTCCACCAGGAGCCTTTTACCTTCTATCTTCAAAAATGCGCTTTAGTACTAGCCTGTGCCGCATTTTTTTTCCCCACCCCTGGAGGACATTGCTAAAACACTGTTTTTTTAGTTGGGAGAGTAATACAGAAGAAGAATGAGGATAAATACCCAATCCCCATTGTCCCTGGACGAGATGGACGCCCGTAGTCTTTTCAGGGCTTCGGTGAGTTGGTTCTTCACCGTTTGTTCGGAGAGCCCCAGCCGGCTTGCGATGTCGGCGATGGAGAGGTCGTCTTCCCGGCTCATCCGGAATACCTGTTGCATCCTGACGGGCAGACGGCGGATCTCGCTTTCGATGAGCTCGCTCAACTCTCTTACTTCCAAAGAGTTCGCGGTGACCTCGTCCGTCAGTGCGTCAAAGAGATGGCTGTTTCTGATCTCGGCGGCCGTATATGCATAATGAGTGATCACACGGTATTTTACGGCTGTAAAAAGGTACCGGCCGATCTCCCCGTCGGCAGAGGTGGATATGTCATTTCTTCTGCGCCATAAGGTGGTCATTACTTCCTGTACCAGGTCCTTTGCCTCATCCTTATCCACGCGCCGGCAGGCCTTGAGATAGAGTGGCTCCCAGTACTTGTCGTACAATGCTTTGAATGCCCCTGCATCACCATGCTTCATGGCATGTAATAGCTCAGCATCGCTTGACTGTTGTTGCATGTTCAAAGGAGGACCTGCATCGCAGAATTTGGGGCCTAAGGTAATAAAATATTTATAACGCCCATTTAATGTCCGTCCCTTCGCCTCAGCAGCAGACAGCCCTGGATGCTTTCTATCCGGATCGTACTGTCCTTTTTTGTCCCCCTGAACTCCTTCAACACAAGCTTTCCCGTCCAACGGGGGCCATCGATGGGCAAGGTCATGGCTTCCTTCGATAGTTCCAGATCATAGACCAGGCTGTCCGGCAGATGATGCAGGATGGGTTCCATGCCGGCAATAAACACGGTGTCCTTTACACGGTCTGCACGGTCCGACCCGGGCGAGATAAAATGCAATCGGTTCACAGAATCCAGGAACACAATCAGACTGTCGTTGTCCAGCTTGTAGTTTTCACTGCTGGAAGTGTCGGTGTCGTTTGATGTCAGATCGAAACCGGGTATTATATAAGGGAGCCCCCCCGAGGGAATCACAAGATCGCCGGCTCCGATGGTGCAGTTGAACCGGGTGATCTTCTCCTCGCTGTCATACTGGCCGGCATAGACCACCTTCATCAGCCGCATGATACTTTCTGTCCGCCCGTACGTGTTATATCTTCCCAGCAACGAATCTCTTCGCATCATGGAATCCAGGTTTTGATAAAACAAGGGTTGCATCGACTGGTAGCCATGCATGTCCACGAGATATTCCGTGATGGAACTGATCTCTTTGCGGTCTTTGAACTGGACTTTTACATCAGCGCCCCTCACCCGTCCTTCTGCAAAAAGTCCATACTTTTTCAGCAACCCTTTCAGCCTTGTCTTCTGGCTGTACCCGGATACGCTAAAGGCGCCCCAGGGGCCAAAGGATGAAAGAAAGGCGATAAGACAGAGGGATAACGGTATGAGCCGGATGTCCTTTATCTTACTGCGGAGGAAATACACGGCCATACACAGAAGCCAGACTGCCAGCAGCAGGACAAAATAGCGTGACTCCGTAATACCGTATTCAGCCACCCTTTTCCAGATGGCGAACCCTAACAGGACTAGTAAGGGGAAGAGAGCAAAATAAAAGAACCTGGAATAGCCGTTGATCCACCTGTTCCCTTCGTCATTGCGTAGTGGATAGATCAGCAGCAGGGCCAGGATACCCGCCGCCGAAAATCCCAGTACCAGGTAGGCTACCCATCCCGAAGGCCAGTTGGCCGTCACCACGATCTTTAAAAGATACACGTACAGTATAGCCATATACACCATCAGGATGGGCAGCAGCACATACTGGGTAAATATCTTTAACCCCCTGGGATAGTCCCGGATAACATCGATGTCGCCGTATTCCCCGGGGAAGCCGGCCAGAAAGAACCATGTATTAAATATACCTATCAGCACCAGCCAGGTATCCATGTAGCATTTATAGCTGACATCGACGTTAAAAAGATGATCGATGGCCAGCAACGCAAGACTCACCCCGAGATACAATACCCCTGTATACAGCAGGCTGGTGAGTATCCGCAGAAAAAGCCTTTTGTTATATTGCCAGAAGCTATTGATATGCCCCTTTCCCGTAAAGCCCACCACTGCGATGAGCCAGTGCAGTCCCAACGCAAATAATACCCACCGTATCACCATCCGCTGGTCTATCTCCTCTTTCGGCATCATGAAATAATACAACACCGTCAACAGCAGCACGAACGCCTGAAGACCCAGGGTCTTTCTGCGTACCCAACCCTGCTGTTCCGTCCATGCCGTCACGGCAATAGACAAGAGCATGCCCAGATAGCTGCTGATAACACCGCTGAAACATCGCACAAAGATCGCATCATCCTCGTGCACATTCTTGTGTACCATTACAATGCATAAAGCCGTACCTGCCGACGCCAGCAAAATAGCCAGGGGAAATCGGCTAAAAGTACGACCCGCACTGCTAAAAAGGGAACTTAAGGAAGGGAATTTCATAGGGGATTAACGAAAAGGGGGCGGAAAATCATATCTCCGTCCCCCTTTATATGTCTTATTTCGCATCCTACGCCGGCACACGCTCGATCTTATGTATCGCCTTGATCGTCTTGATCACCGAGTCAGGCGTCACCGAGATACTGTCAATGCCTTCTTCCACCAGGAACTGCGCAAAATCCGGAAAGTCGGAAGGCCCCTGTCCACAGATGCCGACCTTTACACCGCACTCTTTTGCCGTCCGTATCAGCATACGCAACAATGATTTTACCGCCTCGTTACGCTCGTCATAGATATGCGCCACCAGGGAGCTGTCACGATCAAGCCCCAGTGTCAGTTGAGTGAGGTCATTGCTCCCGATGGAAAATCCATCGATATGCTCCGCAAATTGCCGCGCAAGAATGATATTGGAAGGCAGCTCCGCCATAAGGAAAATTTCCAGGGGTTTGATGGCCGGATGTCCGTTGGCCGTTGCCTGACCGCTACTGCCCTGCACCAATCCATACTCCCGCATCACCCCCTTTACCTTATGCAGCTCATCCACCGTCCGGCAGAAAGGGATCATCACCACCACATTGTCCAGTCCCATCTCCTCGCGCACCCGGCGAATGGCCTTGCATTCCATCCCAAACGCCGCCTTGTACTCCGGTGAATAATAACGCGAAGCCCCTCTCCAGCCGATCATCGGGTTCTCCTCATGCGGTTCAAAATATTTTCCCCCCAGCAGATTGAAATACTCATTGCTTTTAAAGTCGGAAAATCTGACGATGACCTTCTCGGGATAAAAGGCTGCCGCGATACGGGCGACGCCATAAGACAGCTTGCGGATAAAATAATCCTCCTCATCTTTAAAACCCTGGATCTTCTTACGGATGGCTTCCGACAGCTCCGCATCCTTTAATGCCCCGTGGGTCAGCAATGCCATGGGGTGGATGCCGATATAATTATTGATGATAAACTCTTCTCTCGCCAGCCCTACGCCGCTGTGGGGAAGATGCGAATAATGAAAGGCCATGGCCGGCGTTCCGACATTCAACATCAGCGGTGTCCGGACCTCGGGCAGGCTGTCCAGGTCTGTCTCTATCTTCTGGAAATCCAACGTACCCTCATACACCATCCCTTCATCACCTTCCGCACAGGAGGCCGTCACCAGCTGTCCGTCGGACAAAAGCTCCGTAGCATTGCCGCAGCCAACGATGGCCGGTACGCCCATCTCACGGGCAACAATAGCCGCATGGCAGGTCCTGCCGCCTTTATTGGTAATGATGGCGGCCGCTTTTTTCATGATAGGCTCCCAATCCGGATCCGTCATATCCGTCACCAATACATCCCCCGCGGCAAACTCATGTCCGTCCGTCACCCGCTTGTCCAGCGAATGCATGATATTCACCTTTCCCGAAGCAATCTTATCCCCTACGGCAATACCCTTTAAAAGGGGTTTGGATGACCGTCCCTCTTCCGAAAGTTTATACTCGGTCAGCGTGTTATGCTGCTTGCGGGAATGGATCGTCTCCGGCCTGGCCTGTACAATGAATAGCCCTCCGGAAAGCCCGTCCACGGCCCACTCTACATCCATGGGACACCAGCGCTGCTTTAGCCGGGAATAATATTCCTCTATTAGACAGACCCAGCGCGCCAGTTTCAGGATCATTTCTTCGTCCAGACAAAAGCGCTGCTGAAGACTCCGCTCCACCGGTATCACCTTCACCCGCTCGTCCGGGTCGTCACCGTACACCATCAGCTTGTCTTTCGAGCCCAGCTTTTTTTCAATGATCGAAGCAAACCCATTTTTTAGCGCAGGTTTAAAGACGATGAATTCATCAGGCGAGATGGCGCCTTGTACGATCATCTCTCCCAAACCATAAGAACCATTGATCACCACGGCATCCCGGAATCCGGACTCCGTGTCCAGCGAAAAAGCCACGCCTGACACACCCAGATCGCTGCGGACCATCTTTTGTACGCAGACAGAAAGACCTACTTCAAAATGGTCGAAGTGAAAATTCTCCCGGTAACTGATGGCCCTGTCCGTAAAAAGCGAGGCAAAACAATTGCGGACCGAATCCATCAGAGCGGCAGGTCCGCGTACATTCAGATAAGTCTCCTGCTGCCCGGCAAAACTGGCATCCGGCAGGTCCTCCGCGGTGGCGGAGGAGCGTACGGCCACATCCGTATCCGTCTGATCGTACTGTCCCGACAACTGATGATACGCTTCGATAATGGCAGCGCTCAGGGCAGGTGGAAATTTACTGTTACGTATCAGCTGGCGTACCTGCAGACCCGCTCTGCGTAATGACTCCACCTGGTCGAAATCGATGGCCTGCACCAGCCGCCGGATCTCACTTTCCAGACCGCTGGACTCGATAAACGCACGATAAGCATGGACGGTGATAACAAATCCGTCAGGGATCTGTATCCCCAGGTCATCGAGGTTGTTGATCATCTCCCCGAGGGAGGCATTCTTTCCGCCGGCAATCCCAATATCGGATAGGCCGACCTGCCGCAAAGGCAGAATGTAGATGTGTTGGGTCATATCGCAAGAAGCATTGATGACGAAGGAAATAATAGAGTGATTTCTCAGGAAGGCAGGAGTTAAAGCAATCACCGCTTACATATCTGCAATAAAGCCGGCAATGTGAGCTGCCAGCGACTGAACGAGCAAACAATAACAAACTCGTTTGTCCGAAAAGATCTTTGCAGGATAGTCGGGTCGCATAGCATAACAAAGATAGTGTGAACAAGCAATATATTACAAGTTTTTTACCTATGTAAAAGGTACACAATAAAACGTTTTAGCAGATTTAGCAATCGATTGCGCTTTTTGAATGACCCACTTCCCTATCTTTGATGCCCATATGAAAAGACTCGTTTACCTACTCCTTTTTACCGTCACCCTCCCCGCCCTTTCCTTTACACATCGCCCGCTCGTCTGGGTTGCCATCGGAGATTCTATCACCTATCTCAACGATCATCCAAATGAGACGGGCGACAGGGTCACGAAAGGTTATATGTCACGGGTCACCGAAAAGCTGTCATATCTGCAATATGTCAACCAGGGGCACAATGGCTGGACCTCCCGGGGGATCGCCCGGTCTATTGATACATTAGGTATCCCTAAAGCGGACGTTTACAGCATATTCCTCGGTACCAACGACTGGTGGCGCGGGGATCATGTCGGCAGATGGGAAGATTACGCGTCTGCTACGGGAGACACCACCGTGTACGGCGCTTTCCGTATCATCATAGATAAGATCCGTTCGTTAAACCCCGATGCGGCGATCGTGCTCGTGACTCCCCTGCAACGGGGCGACTTTGTGTATATCAACAATGCGAAGAATAATGCTTACGGGTCCTATAGGGACAAGGCGGGTCAGACGTTGGAACAGGTGGTAAATGCCATCCGCGATATTGGGGAACATGAACATTACAAGGTCGTCGATCTTTATCATGACAGACGCCTGTCTGTGTCGAATATGGTACATTACAAACGGCTGAAGGATCCGGCTTCCGGTGAATATCGGAACTATTCCTATCCGGAGTATGTCGATGTGCCATTTACGCCGGGCATCGACGAGTATCCCTATCCGCCCGATGCAGGCAACATGACCTATGATGGGTTGCACCCTTCGGATAAGGGAAATGCATACATCGCAAAAAAGCTCGTAAAAGTTCTGAAGAAATTGTAGTATGCGCGAATTGTCTTATATTAGGATATATGTCCCCTCACCACCAGCAAGATACTGCGACGGCCCCTCCAGGCCATCGCTCAGTGGCGGATAGCCTCTCCAAAGGAGCAAGCATTTCCCTACGCGCCATGCCCGCGATACAGGGAAGGGGGATAACAATGACTTCCGGCGCAGTTATACAGCGTGCTAAGATCATCGTGGGCAGCCAGACATATACTGTCGATGACGAGACATCCGCCCGCAATTTTAATGGGATGTTCCAACATGATACAGATGCACTGACAAGGATGGCAGCTGCATTGACGGCAGAGGGAAGAAATGATCTTGCTGCCATCGTACGCCCGCCTGCCTATGCACCTATAGGTTCCGGCTCCTTTTTCAGTTCAGCCCCTTTCTTTAGCTCCGGGTCCCCCCTTATCTCCCGCCCCTCTTCTGGAATGGGGTACCAGGGTGGATATAGCCTTTGGGGAGGGTCCGGATCTCCGCTAGGCCCAAGTATCTGGGCCCCGACATCACAGGAGCAACAAACGTGGGGAGCCCGCCAGACACCGGTCCCTCAGGAAAGACCCGTGGCCTACAGACCGCCAGTGATACCTGTAACGACAGTAAGAGAACAGCCTCCGGATATTTTATCCCCTGCATACCGGGATGTGTTTGAAAGCCTGAGAAAAATGGCTTTTCTTGGAACCACGGCTGAAAAAGATTTTGCGGGATTGGAGCCAGAGGGACTTTTTATCCTGGGAAAGATGTTGGAGGCACTCCATAAAGAGGATTACAGGTCATTCGAGACGATGGAGAACGATACAGCCCTGGCCCCGGTGACGGGCATCAGAGATTTGATGAGGGCCCATAAGATCACCATGAAACAGATGGCGGGGGAACTGGCTGCCAAAGTCACCACGGGGATGACAGATGTAAACAAGGGTGGAGACGACAAAGCAGGGGTTCATTATGCAGAGAACTATAGGGTTGCATACCCCGATAAATGGAAGGAAACTTACCGGGGCGGATATACTGCAACCCCTCTTTTAATATTGAAAGCGCCGATGGATTGGTTGGTTGCAGACGGAACAAGCGCTTCCGAGGCGCTGGACGCCTGGTTCAAAGGGTTGACCATCGCAGAATGTTACACCACCGTCCTGGCCCTGCAATACAAGGCCATCAGGGACCAGGTGGGAAAAGACAGGTTCGACGCTTTCTTTGGTCGGAATGGTCTGCACATAGCTGATGAAGGCCGCATGCGCATCAATATAACAGCGGCCTCCAATCCGCTGCAAAAATTCTATACAAATATTAAGGAAGATGCCAACGAGGGAGATAAGACAGCACGGCCCAGCCTGCAGGCGGGGGATTGGGTTTATTTCTACAACCACCCGAAATACTTGCTGAAACATCCGGGAGGTTCCATCCAGGGTGAGAACGCGGTTTATATGGGGAATGGCAGATTTCAGGGGTTTGGCATGTCGGATAAGACGGAGGATGAGATCCTGGACTGGATGGTAAATGTGTATAATGCTCCAAGAGGTCATTCAGATTACAGGATAATATTGCTGTTCTATACAGATAAAGAGAGCGTGTCTTTGCTCTTCCGGGATTTTCTTACCCCGGAGGAATTGGCAAAACTTGATGATGTCCGGATCAAAAGATTGTATAATGATGTCATCAAATCTGTAGATCCCCTTTATATCGAAAATGGGTCATCCTTCCCCAACAAGATCAATAAAAATAACATTCTCACCGCCGACGCATATGCCATCGGCGGGACGACCCGCAAGGGAGGTCTTACCTCCACCCGGAAATCAATAAAGGTATCTGCTGTACAAAGTATAATTTCCAGATCTTGATCACACTGGTCTTTGCTCATATTCACCGTGATCGTCCCCCCGGCGCCCGGATATTCTGCGACGCAGAATTGAAGAACCCCTCTACGGCTGTAAAATGGATATTACTGCCCCGGCTCCTCCTGTCTTCATTCCTGGAACCGCCTACGATCAACGGGATCCGGGTATACCAATGGGCCGGCGAAGGGAAAGTCGTATGCGGCGAGTTTGACGGAGAGGCCAATGTACAGGCATTTTGTTTGCCGCCCCACGCCGGACTGGTCATTTCAGGGTTCCCTTTTTCATTATTCATGCCATTCAATGAGGATGAGATCTGTGACGTTCCATATGCCGTTGCGGATGACCTTTTGATAAATGGCCAGACCGCTGAGAGCTGGTTTGGCTCGTCCCCTCTATGTGATACGAAGGCGACAGTTTCCGCCGTGCATACAGAAGCTATTTTTTCCCGTTATACACCGGAGAGGGATGAAATTCCTGTAGAGACTATCGGAGCAAGACTATACACGACAATGCTGCGGCTGAGGAAATAATCTATGCAAATCCAACATTTATGCACCCACCGGCAACCTCACCGTCAACACACACCCATCCCCCGGCTTGGACTGTATCTCCACCTTCCCTTTAAAAAGCTCCGTCCGGCTGATGATGTTAGTGATCCCCACCCCTTTCCGGTGACGGGAAATATCAAACCCCATTCCATTGTCCACGACAGTCAGCACAATATCCGGCCCTTCGATGGAGAGACGGATCAACACCTCCGTAGCCTTCGCGTGTTTCATGATATTGTTCAGCTGCTCCTGTATGATACGGAACAAGGTTAGCTTTCTTTGCTCGTCCACTTCCGCCTCGACGATATTGTGAATATCCAGCTGAATATGGATCCCCTTGGCCACCTTCATATCATCCGTAATATCCTCAATGGATTCCAGCAGTCCGATCTCCCGTAACCCCGGAGTGATCAGCGACTTGGATATTTTCCTTATCTCATTGATAGCGCGGCTGATCAGCACCGTACTTCGCTCCAGCAATTCCTGCCGCATCTCCTCATCCGTCATGGCCGTATTGACATAGAGATTACTGGCCCCAAGGATCTGGTTGACATTATCATGCAGTTCCTTGCCGATCTCCGTCCTTTCCTTCTCCTGTGCAAGGATCACAGCCTCCGTGATCTGTCGCTGACGCAGTATCCGTTGCTCATTCAGCTCATTTTCCAATACGATCCTCTCGGTAACATCACTGGCGAGCGCCAGGATGGCCGGCCTCCCCATATAATTGATATTGTGCCAGGCTACTTCCACAAAAATGATATCCCCATTCTTGCGTACGTGCTGTAGCAGCCCCTTTTGCTGTACCGTCCCATCTCCCCGTATATCCTCCACTTCCTTACGCAATGCCGCAGGGTCCCCGCGCAGCCGGAGGTCTGCCACCGACATCTTTAAAAATTCCGCATTGGTGTATCCATAGTGCCGGATCGCTGCCCCATTGGCTTCCAGGAAGAGAAGCGTGTTCATATCAAAGACCCACATAGGCATGGGGTTATTATTGAACAGCTCGCGATAGCGCGCCTCGCTTTCCTGCAGGTTCTCCAGGTTACGTTTACGTTCAAGACTGTAACGGATGGCCCTGGAAAGCAGCTTCTCATCAAAATCTCCTTTTATAAGGTAATCCTGCGCACCCATCGCCAATGCCTGTAGTGCGATGCTTGTGTCGGAAAGCCCTGTCAGCAGGATGACGGGCAGCCGCCGTGCCGGAAGACCAAGCCCCGTATACGACTCCAGTCCAAAGCTATCCGGCAGGGAAAGATCCAGGAATACCAGGTCGATCTGCTCCCCCTCCAATATCTGTTTGGCATCGGAAAGACGGCCGGCCTCAAAGATCTCTCTTATCGACAGGTCTGTGGCCCGCAGGAACTCCTTTAACAGAAAGATATCCCCCGGGTTATCCTCTACTGCCAGGATGTTGAGTGATGCGTTGATCCCCGACATTTACGCCGTTTTTGGAAGTTTTACAATACTGATCCAGAAATCCTCGATGGTGCGTACCACATCCATAAAACGCTCCAGGTCCACCGGTTTTGTTATATAACAATTGGCATAATTATCATAAGAGGTGAGGATATCCTTCTCCGAAGAAGAGGTGGTAAGCATGATCACGGGGATCCGTTTCAGATCCGGGTCGCTCTTGATGATGCTGAGCACTTCGGTGCCATCCATCCGGGGGAGGTTAATATCCAGGAGGATCAGGTCCGGCGACTCCTGCTCCATAAATGGGGGTTCTTTCTTGAGAAAACGCAGGGCCTGCACCCCGTCGTACGCGACAGATATGCGATTGACAATTTTTGCTTCCGCCAACGCCTCTTTGGTGAGAAGGACATCGCCTTCGTTGTCGTCCACCAGGAGAATATGGATCTCTTGCATGAGGTAAGATTTATGGTTGTTTTATAATCGTAAAAAAGAATGAGCTACCTTTTCCCGGCTCCGACTCCACCCAGATCTTGCCTCCGTGCCTCTCCACGATCTTCTTACAGATGGCCAGCCCGATACCTGTACCTGAATAATCGCTCTTGTTGTGCAATCGCTGGAAAATGATAAATATCTTCTCGAAGAACATAGGGTCGATGCCGATGCCGTTGTCTTGTACACAATAAAGCCATCCCCCTGCTACCGTCTTTCCCCGTACCCGGATGACGGGTGGTTCCTCGCTGTGATATTTGAGCGCATTGCCTATCAGGTTCTGCATCAGCTGTACCAGCTGCACCCTGTCCCCAAATGCGTTTGGCAGAGACGCTATATCCACCTGAGCGCGGGCGGCAATGATCTTATCCCGGAAGATATCCCCCACTTCTTTCATCACCCCATTCATATCTACGGATGCAAAGGAGGTCTTCCCGGACCCGGCCCGTGAGTATTCCAGCAGGTCGAGGATCAGCGTCTTCATCCGCTCTGCCCCGTCTACGGCATAATGGATATATTGTGTGGCCTTATCGTCCAGCTGACCATGGTACTTTTTCTGCAGCAACTGCAGGAAGCTGCTCACCATGCGCAAAGGCTCCTGCAGGTCATGAGAGGCGATATAGGCAAAACGTTCCAGTTCGGCATTGGAGGCGGCCAGCTCCCGGGCCCTGTTCTGAAGGTCCTGGTTCAATTGTCTGGTGGTCTGCTCCGATCGCCTGCGCTCGGTAATATCATTGACGATGACCATACGCGCCTTCCGGCGTTCGTATTCGACGGTGTGGGCGGTCAGCTCTACATCGATGATCTCCCCGTTCTTCTTTGTGTGCCTCCAGCCCGCGTCCGTATAGGTGCCCGGAGAGATCCGGGCGCCCTCCACATCCTCCATCAGCCGGGGTATATCTTCGGGAGGGCGGATATCCTTGATCGTCATATTTTTGAACTCTTCCTGTGTATAACCATAGTGCCGCACGGCCGCCTCGTTGACCTCTAGGAATTGCAACGTATCCTGGTCATAGATCCATTTTGGCAAGGGGCTCTTGTAGAACAGGGTCTTGTACTTTTCCTCTGAAGCTTGCAGGTCTGATGTCTGGGTTTGCACCCTGTTCTCCAGCGCTTTGTTAAATCGGTCCAGTTGTTCCTTCACTTCCCTCTCGCGGGCCATATCGATGCGTATATTCTTTGTTACGATAAAGGCAAGGACAGCTACCGCGGCGATCAGACCCCAAAGGACATACTGCAATTCTGATGCCCGAAGCTGGTTGGCCTTGCGGCGCTCTTCCAACAGCCGGCTTTGTTCCGTCCGCAGCCTGTCGGCGATAAGCCCGATCTGGTATGAATAGCCGACGGAAGCGCTGGCAGCGATGAGCCTGGCGGCACCCGCAATATCATTCCCCTGGCTCATACGGACGGCCGCACTCAGCAGTTCTTTATTCCTGGTGATATAGTTGGTCAAGGCGTCTATACGGCTCTGTTGCTCCGCGTTGTCTTGCGTCAGCTTCTTCAGGTCGGCCAGCCGCTGGTGCAGGCGGGAAGAGATGATGTCCAGGGAGTCGAGAAAGCTGCGCTCGCCCGTCAGAAGATAGTTCTTCACCCGCAGCTCATAGCGGAGATCGAGGTCCAATAGGTCCTGCGTTCCGAAAAGTATCTGATTGGTATGTTTGATGGATGCAGCCGTATCCTGCAGCCGCCGGGATTGCCAGATGGAAACGAGCAGGATGGCCACTACGCATACCATGGCAATGATGGCGCCGGTAACTAAAGTCTTATCGATAGTTCCTTTTCCTTTCATAGTGGTTTGTGCGACAGGTAAGCCCCGGTGCGGCCCGGTGAGGAAATATACGAAAAGTTCAGCTTCCGGCCATCCCCAACGAGGACATAGCAAGAGAAAAAGCCCGTTCATTTTCGGCCAGGATGAGCAATTTGTCATCCCCCCGCAATACCGTGGACCCCACCGGCGTGATATAATCCTTCCCTCTCACGACCAACAGGATCTTTGCCGTCTTGGGGAAATTGATCTCGACGATCCTTCTGCCGTTGACAACGGAATGATGGGGCAGCAATATCTCCTCCCGCACGGACATGGTAGGATCTATAAATTCCAGGTCACTGCCCATCCTGCGCTTGGCCCTACCGGGGACGATCAGATGCAGCATTTTGGCTACGGCAGGCAGGGTCGTACCCTGTATGATCACGGATGTGACGGCGATAAAGAACACCAGGTTGAAGATCATATCGCTCTGGGCCAGCCCCGCGATCTTGGGATAGGTGGCAAAAACAATGGGGACGGCGCCCCGAAGACCCACCCAGGAAAGAAATAGCTTGCTGCGTCTGTTCGCCTTATTGAACAACAGGCTCCCAAACACACCGATAGGACGGGCGATCAGGATAAGAAAGGCCGATATCAGCAGCCCGTCCCACGCTACGGCCAAAACCTTGGAAGGGAATACCAGCAGACCCAGGGCAAGAAAAAGGATGATCTGCATCAGCCAGGCAATACCGTCATAGAATTGTATCAGACTCCGTTTGTGTATAAAGTTGGAAGAGCCCAGGACCACCGCGCAAATATAGATGGCCAAAAAACCATTGCCGCCCAGGAACTCCGTGGCGGCATAGCTGAACATGGCCAGCGCCATCAGCAATACGGGATAAAGCCCCTGGTTATTCAGCTGGATACGGTTGATCAGCCAGAAACTAAGCTTCCCTGTACAGTACCCCATGGCGCCCCCGATGAGAAACCCCTTGACAAAAAGGAGCAGCAGCTCCCCGGCGGGAAAATGCCCCTCCTTGACCACTGCCGTCAGCGAGATCGTGAGGAAATAGGCCATGGGGTCATTGCTGCCACTCTCCAACTCCAGCACGGGACGAAGAGCGCCCTTTAGTCCGATACCCTTACCCCGGAGAATGGAAAATACGGCCGCCGCGTCGGTAGAAGATACAATGGAGCCCAGCAGCAGCCCCTCCGGAAAGGTGAAGCCAAGCAGATAATGTACAAAGACCCCCACGGAGACAGCCGTCAGCAATACGCCCAGCGTAGACAAAGCCAGACCCGTACGAATGACGGGACGGATGGTATGCCAGTCGGTACTGAGCCCCCCGGAAAAAAGGATAAAGTTCAAGGCGGTGATGCCGATGAATTGAGCCATATGCGGATCATCAAATGGGATACCGCCAATGCCTTCAGATCCGGCGAGAATACCCACCAATAGAAAAAAGATCAGCGTAGGGACCCCCCAGCGACTGGTTGTCTTGCCGCCAAGTATACTCAACAGCAACAGGATGGATGCGACCAACAGGCCATGCTCGACGTCAAAATGCATGTCTGCAATTTACGCATTAATGGCCTACCGGTGAAGCATATCATTTCCATTTCGGAAACTTATCACGTACCAGCTCCAAATGGATCCCATGCTCCAGCCAGGCCTTCAACCCATCGACCACAGTGGTGAACCCACCCGTGGAATCTTTGATAGCTTCCACAAGATCAGCTCCCGTCTTATCGAATCCATAATGAACGATGTAGACATACGTCGATGCCCCGTCGTGCATCGATTCAAAATTAAAATCGACCATCGTCGCCGGCTCACCCCATTCGATGGAGATCTTTTTATCCTGTATGATCTCAGTCGCCGCCGCCGGCGATGATACATCATACATCTCCCACGTCCAGGTGACCTTTTTCCCCACCTCTAATTTGCCGCTGCCTTTTGTAAACCAAAAATGTTTTGTGATCTCCGGGTCGATAAAAGCTTCAAACACCTGCCGGGCAGGCTTGCGAATAAGCATTTGCGCTTCGGCACACTTCGATTTTTCTACTGACATAAAAAAGTTTTTATAATTACGTAACCACTGTGTTACAAATTTAAGTTATTCATTTTATCACGTCAATTATTTATCTTCCCGCCATGACCTCCAGCTCGAACACCGTCAACAAAATTCACACCACCCTGCCAGGCACTGTCCTGTTCATCCTGCTGTATGTAATAGCTACTTTTTTATATCCGGGAGGTTCGCCGGCCGACCCTCATTCCATAGGCTTCAGCTGGCAGCACAACTATTGGTGCAATCTGCTGAATGCAGATGCGCTTAACGGAGCACCCAATACCGCAAGACCCGTCGCGATCACCGCTCTCGCAGTCCTTAGCCTGACGCTTGCTTTATTCTGGTATCGTTTCCCCGGGTATATGCGCTTTGGAAAAACAAGCCGGCTGATCATGCGGATAGCAGGCATCCTCTCCATGTGCTTTGCCCTGCTGATCGCCGGCTCCTGGCACGACACGGCAATAAATATCTCCGGCGGCTTCGGCATCATCGCCATGGCCGGGACTTTTAGCGGACTATATACATACAGGTTGGGGTGGCTGTTGATCTGGGGCTTTTTCAATCTGTTATTGATACTTACAAATACGCTCGTCTATAACACGGAGGTTTTTATAGATCAGCTGCCTGTGATCCAGAAGATATCCTTTCTCTCATTCCTGGGCTGGATCTGCGTGATCGAAACCCTGGGCCTCATGCAAAGGTCCAGAAAAAGATCTCATTCCCGTCGGCGTAAGACCCGGTGAAAGCACTGTTACCCGCTTGTTAACAACCCGCAGACAACGCCGGATCGCTTATCTGCCCGCCCCTATGGCGCACACTGGGTACCTGGTCACTATGCATAACCACCTCACGCAGGTTGAAAAACGCTTAGAATAAATATCAGCAGAAAAAAAGACAATTGTAATGTATAGAACAGGAGCATCCGGCCCTTTATCGCCGCGAGATCGCCGGACAAGATGGTGCTGCCGGGTGTCTCATCATGTTCAGGCAAGGCCCCGGCCAGCAGCCGCCTCAGTTTCCTTCCTGCCGGCATCAGCACCACCAACGCATTCAAAATGATCAGCCCCAGCAGGACCAGCTTTAATTTAAACCAGGACTGATGCATCACCACGCCGTGTAAGGCCGCCATCATGGTTGCTCCTCCTGCAAGGATCAATAGACCTCCCAAACCCTGGAGAAGATTCACACGCTTGCTCACCCGCCACAACGGACGAGTCCTTTCTTTTCCATAGGGGATAATGTACCATAGTTGCCATTGCAATACAAATGCGGCGATGGTCATGCCGACCATCAGGACAATGCCGGAAAGATGCAGCACCAGTCCAAGTTTTAACGTTGTCATGAGAGTTTTGTTTTAAACCTTACAACTGTCAGTTATCGAACATTTGTTTAGTTTTACAAAATAACGGACTGCCCGGTCGCCCGGCAAGGGACAATACGGTGCTTTTGTCCGTTGCCGGACAAAACACAAAAAAAGTTCAGTAACGATGTCTATACGGAAAATACCTGATGGCCCTGGCCGGACACAGCCGGCCCATGCCGGCGACAGAAGGACATTAAAGACTAAGAGGGCCCTGGCAGAGGCTTTTAGACAGCTGCTGTTGGAAAAAGGGTATGACGCCATCACCATCCAGGATATCATCGACAGGGCCGACGTAGGACGCAGTACCTTTTATGCGCATTATGAGGGAAAAGAACAGTTGCTCATTGGCAACATCAACTTCCAGGAAGCGCTTATCATAACAAAACCTTCCGGGGAGGATTGTCCTATGGGGATCAATCTGCCCTGGCTGTTCAATCATACAAAAGAGCACATCGACCTATACAGGGTACTGAGCCGCAGCAAGAGCCTTGACCTCGTCAGCAATTATTTCGCCGGCGTATGCGTTACAAAATTATTGGAATATCACGGATATGCGAGGTTGAAGAAAGTGAGGGAAAAAATGCTGTTGCGTTATACGTCGGTGGCGGCGGCGGGCGCCATCGTCAGCATGCTGGCCGCCTGGCTGACGGACGGAGCTGCAATTCCCGCGGAAGAGATGATCTCGAAGTCGAAAAATATCCTTGCTATGTTCTTCCCGGATACGCGCTAAACAAACCGTGTATTTATTCAAAGGTCTGCGCAAAGCTGATCTCATTTCCGTCGATATCCAGGACTTTGAACTCCCGCAAACCCCAGGGGTGACTCACCGGGGCATCTTGTACCAGCGCCCCTTTCTTCGACAGCTCGGTATGGAGCATATCAGCATTTTCTATATAGACACAACATGCCGCCGTGGAAACATCACCCTCGCGACGCGCTACCAGCAATAGCCGCACCGTGTCCCTGTCCATCACACCCAGATCATGTTGTTGGTAGTTGACGGAAAAGCCCAGCACATCCTTGTAGTAGCTCACTGCCCGCCCTACATCCGCGCAGGGAAAAGCAGGCATGATCTGTCGCAACTGTCCCTTACCCGGCGGCGTATGCAGATCCACTGGGGGATAGTGATACGATTCTCCAAACCACAGCCGGTGACCATCCGGGTCCCGGACCTCGAACATGGTATATTTTATCCAATTGATCTCCTCCGGCGCTGTCGGTTGCGCCCCGCGGGCATAGAGCTTGTCCCAAAAAGCAGCCAGATCATTTACCTCAAAGAATACCATGGCCGAGCCGGCAGACCGCAGGGGACCCGTACTATCCGTCGTCTCCATACTTGTATGGAACAACACGCGCGCAGGGCCATATATCACCGAGGGAGCATCACCGTCCGTGTCAACGGCAAAATCCAATATTTCGACAAAGAAGATTATACTCCTGTCCACATCCTTTACCACCAGGCGCCGGCTGACGGCGCTGGTGATCGTCGGTCTGCGCGCGGCGGCATGACGTCGTAGCACTTCTTCCATCCGCGCATGAGCGCCGGGATCGATGTCCTTTACGCCCCTCCACCAGGCAAGCGTACCTGGCTCAACCACCGCCCCGGCCGTGATCAGCAGTTTGGCGATAGTGGGGTAGTCAGCATCAGGTTTATTGCCGCCCCAGCCTCCGGCGTTGTTAGAGGCAGACCAGAGTAACTGCCCCATCACCGTCCCATCATGACAGTTCTTCAATTCCAGGGGAACTTTTCTCTCCAGCAGGAACTGCACCGTATCCACATGTCCTCCATGCGCCGCCCAATGGAGCCCGGTGTAGCTGTCGTAATCCTGTACGCCCGGATCGACGCCCTTTTCTGTCAGAAAGGCTGCAATAGCCGTATGACCGTATATACAGGCATACATAAAGGCTCTCGCCAGCTGTCCCTTCGGGTCTTCAGGCACATGCCATACTTTCTCACGGGTAGGCATATACTCACCCGCCGTATTAAAAAAACTTCGTACCGCCGTCTCACGACCCAGCCCGGCCGCAGCCACGATGGTCATGTAGGCGCCTCTATCCGCCAGCAACGCCGCCGCCTCGGGTCGTGCATTTGCCAGAGCAGCCATCATAGGCTGCCAACCACCCGGTGGGCCATCCACCGCCGCACCGGCATCCAATAACAATTCCATGAGCCGCAGCTGCACACCCGCCCGCGCAGGATGCACACTGGTAGCCGCAAGCCCCAGCGTCGTACCGCCTCCCCCTTCGATCAATGCTGCATCCACCTCCGCCTCCGCTGCCAACAACAGACGGACGATGGGGACAATACCCAACGGCGTCCTCTGACGAAAATTTTCGATACCATTCGCAGCCGTATAATGCAGTAAAGTAGCCCCATGTATCCGCATGCTACGCGTCCGGACCAGCTCCGGTCGGCCGGCCAGCATACGACGCAGCAGCGGTTCATCTCCGCCTACGATCGCATCCACTGCCGTCTCAAAATATGATGCCAGCGACTCCGGCTGCTGAAGCCCCTCTATAAAGTTCACCAATATCCCCCAATCGTAAAATCCATACTCTCTGGCCAGTGTCTGTCGGGCTTCGGGCTCATCCGTCCCTAGCTGGGTGGCCAGATCTGCAGCCTCTATCTCCATCATCCGGAGATCGGCATGCGAGGGCAATGGTCGTATAGTGGTGGTGTCCATAGCTACCTAAAACTAGCTATTTTGACGCTTTTTTAACTTCTGCTCTTTGTTCAAACAGCTATCTTCATGACACATAACCTGACTACTATGATACCCCGCAACAAAAACCTGATAATTAACCGGGTTTTTCTTCGGGGCACCCTGGACTACAATGAACAATGCCTTAATCAGGCGCCACAAAAATTTGTCGTACCTTGCAACCCCATGTTCGAGTTCCATAAAGACCGCAAACGCTATTTCGACATACAGGTCTCAAATACAGCGAAATATGTTATCCCCTTTGTCCGGGAGCATATGCAGCTGAAGCCAGGGGCCAGGGTATTGGAGATTGGCGCCGGAGAAGCCGGGGTGCTAAAAGCCTTCATCGATGAAGGATGCATCGGAGTGGGCGTGGAATTGCTGGAAGAGCGGGTCGTCAACGGCCGGAAATGGCTGGAGCCCGAACTGGCATCGGGTAAGCTCACCTATATCGTCAGCGATATCTATCATGTGGACGTAGAACGTGACCTGGGCGGCAAATTTGATCTCATCGTCCTCAAAGATGTCATCGAGCATATCTATAACCAGGACAAACTGCTGGAAAAGCTACACTCCTTTCTTCTTCCCCATGGCGCCATCTTCTTTGGCTTCCCACCCTGGCAAATGCCCTTCGGCGGTCATCAGCAGATATGCACCAACAAGGTCCTGGCAAAAATGCCATACTACCACCTCCTGCCGGAAGGGTTGTATAAATACATCCTGCGGAAATTCGATCAGCCCGTAAAGGACCTCATAGAGATACGGGACACAAGACTATCCCTGGAAAAGTTCGAGCGCATCCTGCGAAAGACCAGCTATCGCGTCATGCACAGACGCTTGTTCCTTATCAATCCCATCTACGAATATAAATTCGGCTGGAAGCCCCGGGTACTGTCCTCTTTTGTAGGCCGCATCCCCTGGTTCAGGAATTTTGTCACTACGACAGCATATTACCTGGTGACAGCGGTTGCTACACCAGCCCTGGCCCCCTTACTTAGTACGGATAAATTGTCTCAATAACTCCTTATTCAGCAGCTCGCTCCTGCGGATAGAATATACCTTCGGTTTCACCAGTTCCGCCTTGAGGCTCATACTGCGCAGCGTCGTCTTTGTCTGATAGACCGAAGCATAGATCCCTCCCTGCGCCGTATTCCACTCCTCAAAATTTTGTAAGGATGCAGCCAGTTGTAAGCTGAAGTCCGTCGACTTCGCCGCCGAATCAAATGCCTGCCCACACCGGATATTCTGGAACCAGCGCATCCATTCCGGAGATCCGGGCGCAGGAGGATTGGCTTGGAAAAGAGGGCTTATCGGGGATAATTGGGGATACTCCGCCGTGCCGTGGCAGCTGTAACAAGAGCTCATAGGGTTATCCACAGGTCCATTCAGCCGGCTGTTCCAGCCCAGATGCGTAGGAGGCAGCTGCATTGCATCCGGGTTGATGATCGTCTCCTTCAGCGAATCATTGATGATCGTCTTTACAGGTCGGGGGTTGGCAAAATTGGTATTATTCTCCGGATCATCACCCCACATAACGCCTACAGGCACCAGGTTGTACCAGGGATTCGAATGGGCTGTCTTCCCATTGTATTGGAAATTGCCAAAGACCCAGCCAAAAGGAGCCCGGTTATCCCGTACCATCACATCCATCTGTATCAGCGTCACCTTTGCCGAATCCCTGAGCTGGCTGTTAAAGGTCGGCGTAATATAAGCCGTCCATTGAATAGGGTTGACCAGACTAGGCACTTGCTCCGTCACCTTTTTTGCAGGCACCGAAACAAAAAGTATCTTAAATACCACCGTCCCCACAGGGAATGCTATATTATCCGGGTTCGGATGACGATGGTCCTTCCATACCCGGCCGATCATATACCCCCCGGGCTCGTTGTAAAATCCCACCGCCCAGGTTACGATGTTACTGTCCGTCTGCGTAGACGCCAACTGATACTGCGCGATAGGAGCCTCCTTTGTCAGCCCATGAAAACCTTCCCTTCCAAACGGCCCATAATGCTGCCAGGGCATATGGTACCATTTTCGGACGGAGTTGTCCTGAACCCTGAAATTCACCTCTATATTGCCTTCCAGACAATATTTTTGTACGGCCTCAAGATATGCCTTCCAGTCCTTACGAAAATCCATCTGGAAAAAATCCGGCAAATGAGACGTATCGGGCATACGCGTGGGATAATCCTGACTCAGGTGAAAGACGGGACCCGTATAGGCATCCGCCGGCAGCATATACCCGAAATCCGGGAAAGGGGCCTGGCTTGTGTTCGAGCTGTCCGGGACCCCGGCAACAGATGAATCCCCTCCATGGGGAGCAGGCGGTTTGTCCTGATCTGTACAACGGGAAATAAAAAAGACGGTAGTGGCAAGCACAACGATAATGGCTAGCTTTTTCATAGATAGTGAACGATTTAGATTAACAATATTTAGGCAAAGTCCACTACTATTCAGATAGGGGTAAAAGACAGGTCCGCAAATATTAGTAAACCCCATGAAAAAGAATACCCCAATAATGTCAATCTTATGGTATCACCCTCCTCTCTCTAAAATTCCCGAAAATGCGAAAGAACATCTCCTCCGTGTCGATGAACTCATGGAAACCAAAACGCCGCGCCTTCGACCCATCGCCAAACATATCATAGTCCCAGGAGAATACAAAGTCCCCAAATACCCATGAAGACACTTCCTTATAATTATACTTCAACCCATATTTAGCCATCATGGCATTCCACAACGGCTCTTTATCCGCCATGATCACCTCTAATGACATGGGCAGAGGCGGCGCCACTTCCAGCTCAAACCAACGGGCAAGTTTTGGCCACATATCGTTCCACCGGAAAAGGTCCCCATTGGTGATATTGAACGCCTGGTTGGAGCAACGTTCATCCGTAGCTGCCCAGACAGTGGCCTTTGCCAGCAACCCCGCATCCGTCATCTCCATCAGTTTGTCATACGCACCGGGCTTCCCGGGGAATCGCAGAGGCAGACCCAGTTCTTTTGAAATAGACGCATAGACGGCGATGACCATGGTCAGGTTCATGGGATTCCCCAATGCAAAACCACCCACCACGGAAGGCCGGATAGCACTCCATGTCCAGCTCTTCCCCCGCTGACGCGCCTCCAGAAAATTTTGCTGATCAATGTTGAACTCGGGCGGCATATGGTTCGGGTCCGATTCACGGGCGGGTGTTTTAAAGGGACCGAGATGGGCGCCATACACTTTATAACCCTGCATAAGACTGATGTGACACAGATGGGGAGCTATGGGCTCCACCGCCTCTACCACGTTCACCAGCATGGCCAGATTGGGTGGTACCAGCTCCGCCCAGGTAGGACGATCCTGGTAAGCCGCGTAGAAGATATGCGTCACTTCCCGCAGACCGCTCAACTTACGGTGAGTGTCCTCCGGGTCCAACAGGTCCACAGCGATATGACGCAGCCGGCCCTCAAACATACTGCCGGCCGATGCGTCGGTGCCACCTCTCCGGGAGAGGCAGGTCACTTCCCACTCATCCAACGTCAGCAGGTGATCCACCAGCCCCCGGCCGATGACACCTTGTGCGCCCACTACCAGGGCGACTTTTTGGGTATTTTTCATAGGACAAAACTACCCGCTGCAAAAGGCAAAGCAGTTGTACATTGGTATGGATTATTGGTAAACGTTTAACATAAGAATAACTCCGCAAATGCCCCCCGATGCTGGAATTAAAACATATCTTAGGATCTTAACCATAACCTCTCAATCCATTATGAAAATCCCTTATCTCTTCCTGCTCACCCTACTATGTGCGACATCCTGCAAGACTTATTACATGACACCCGCCAGCCTGAAACAACAACTGGATAATATCAATCCCGAAAAGATCAACGAAGCCTATGACTTCAGACTTGGATTGACAGGCATTCTGTTAAAAGGCGGGAAGAATTTTTACAATGGCATCGACACCATCAGTGTGACGGAAAAGAATGGAAAAGAAACAAAGCTCCCCGTCACTACACGTATGGGTGTCCGGCTGACAGATACAGCTGGTCATAGCGTCATCGTATATTTTGACTCCATGTTCACAAAAGACAGCCTGGTCTTTGCAAGCAAATCTCATTTCCTGACCTTGCCCATCCATCGCAATATATATAGTCTCAGCAAGGTCGAGGTTCAGAAATAAGATAGATCACTCCGTCCTCAGCGACTCCGCCGGGTTGGACATCGCCGCCCTGACGCTGTGAAAACTAACGGTCAGCAAGGCGATAGCTACCGCACCTGTTCCGGTAGCGGCAAATACCCACCAGGAAAGCCCCGTACGGTAATGGTAATTTTCCAGCCATCTATGCATAAAATAATAAGCCAGAGGTGTCGCGATAAGCAGAGATATCATCACCAGCACCAGGAAGTCTCCTGACTGGAGTCGCCATAAATGATAGACTGTCGCCCCCAATATCTTACGAATACCGATCTCCTTGGTACGTTGCTCAGCTATAAAGGAAGCCAGACCAAACAAACCCAGACAGGATATAAAAATGGCAAGCCCCGCAAGCACTGTCGAAAGACGGCCAATGCGCTGTTCATCGGCAAATTTTTTGGCATACTCCTCGTCAGCAAATTTGTAGTCGAATGGCGCCGCCGGTGAATACTTCTTACAGACCGCCCCGATCTTTCCCACTGCATCACCCGCACTGACATGGGGATTGATCCGGAAATTCAAATACCCGGCCCCGGGAGTGACAACATACAGCGCTTGCTTAACAGGTTCATATGGTGACGTCATGATCACATCCCTGATAACCCCGATGATCGTATAGGTCTTATTCCAGGTGACCCGCTGGCCGACAGGGTGTTGAAGCCCCATATATTTCACGGCGGCTTCATTGATGATCATGGAAGCGCTGTCGGTAGAGAGCTCACGGGAGAAATCCCTCCCCTCCACAAATTGCCAGCCTACTGTCCGGCCATAGTCAGGAGAGACGCTGATCGTTGTAAAATCATCTTGCATATGGGGGTCCTTGTTCTTCCACTTAAGCCCTCCGCTTGTCCCGCTGCCTTTTGTAATGGAATTGCTGGATTCCGCTATCCCTGTCACCGTCCCCGTCTCCATCAGTTCATTACGGATGGCCTCCAAATGATCATGATAGTCCGACGAATAAGGTCTTATAATGATCAGCCCTTCATTGCTATAACCCAGAGGGCGGTTTCTGGCAAACTGCACCTGGCGGTAAACGACTACAGTACCGATGATCAGTATGACTGCGACGGTAAACTGGAGGACTACAAGGACCTTGCGCGGCATGGCGGCAAAACGGCCTGCTTTGAATGTACCTTTCAATACTTTTATGGGTCGGAAAGAAGACAGGTACATCGCCGGATAGCTCCCCGCTATCAGTCCCGTGATAAGAATACAGGAGAGGGCGGACAACCAGAATAAAGGGTTGCTCCATAAAACAACCATCTTCTTCCCTGTTATCGTGTTGAACACCGGCATGGCCAGCTGTACCAGGAACAAGGACAATATAAATGCACAGAGGGCGGCCAGCAAGGACTCAACATAGAACTGGCTGATCAACTGCACCCGCAAGGAGCCGACCGCTTTACGAATACCTACTTCCTTTGCCCGCTGTTCACTGCGCGCCGTGCTAAGGTTCATAAAGTTGATACAGGCCAGTAACAGGACGAACACTCCGATGATGACAAACATCCGGACATATTGAATGGCTCCGCCTGTATTGATCCCGTCCTTAAACTCGGTATAGAGGTGCCAGCGGCTCATCGGTTGCAGGAATACCAGCGGCTTCAAACCGTTGCCATCATTTCCAAGCGCCCGCGACTTGACGTCTTTGATCCTGGCGGACACTTCCTCCATCTTTTTACCATCCGCCACCTGCGCAAACAGCTGGAAAGAATTGTGGTTCCAGTCGTTCGTTGCATCCTGGTTCTCCCTGGCATACAAGCTCCACGGCGCAATAAACGCGAGATCGTGAAAGCTTGAATTATCCGGCAGATCCTCATAAACCCCCGTCACTTTGAGCGTAGAGCCATCCAGCCTGATCACCTTTCCGACGGCATTCTCATTGCCAAAAAGCGATACGGCCACCGAAGAAGAGAGCAAAATGGATGAAGGGTCTTTCAGCCCCGCAGAGGAACCGCTGACCATTTTTAACGAAAGCATATCGGGGGCGCCCTCCTCCATATAATTACCTGGCCGCGACAGACCTTTGTCGCCAACGGTCAGCAGATGCGGATTGGTCCATGAAGACAATACCACCTGTTTGAAGTCGGCAGCATAATCATTGTGCAATGCTGTTCCCAAAGGGATGGGTACGGCTTTATCCGTACGGATCCCGTCATCATAATGCTGATGCTGCATCACCTGGGCGATACCGGCATAATTTCTATGGTATTGATTAAAAGTCAGCTCCTCATGTATCCATAGCCCGATCAGCAGCGTAACAGCCATACCGATGGCAAGCCCTCCGATGTTGATAAAAGAAAATGTCTTTTTTTTGACAAGATTGCGCCAGGCGATCTTACAATAGCTTTTTAGCATGTAGATAAGATTTTGATTACTCCGTCCCAGACTCTTTGTTTGATCACTCGGTTCTCAGCGACTTCACAGGGTTAGCCTTTGCCGACTTTATCGCCTGTACGCTGATCGTAACCACCGCCGTGACAAGCGCCGCCCCCGTCGCCATCGCAAACACGGTCCAGCTGATGCTGGTGCGGTAAGCAAAATCCTGCAGCCATTTATTCATCATCCACCAGGCTAACGGCGAAGCCACCAGGATGGATAATACCACCAGCTTTAGGAAATCCCGGGTCAGCAGACCGAGTATCCCGCCCACACTGGCGCCAAGCACTTTGCGGATCCCGATCTCACGGGTACGCTGTTCGGCCGTGAACATTGCCAGCCCCAGCAGACCCATACAGGCGATAAGAATGGCCAACGTCGCAAAAGAAATAAAGAGCCGTCCCGTCTGTTGCTCTGTCCGGTAAGTATGGTTGAACTCCTCATCCATGAATGTATAGTTAAATGGCTGTGATGGCGCCATGACCTTCCATCTATTTTCTATCTGCGTGATCAGCCCGGGAATATTCTTCGTGGCGGTCCTGATGGCTATCCGGCTGTTCTCTCTTCTCCATCGCATGGCCAGAGGCGACACCTGCTCCCGCAGCGAATTAAAATTAAAATCCTTCACCACCCCTACCACATGCAGATGCGTCAGGTCCTTTGCAGGGAAATTATCCAGGGAATAGAGGTCTTTGTTCACTGCCTCCCGGAAACCCAGGAGACGGGCAGCAGACTCATTCAGGATGATACCCGTCGAATCCGTAAGAAAGTCCTTTGAAAAATTACGGCCCTGCACCATCTGCATGTCCAGCGTGGGAATATAATTTTCATCCACGCTCCATATCTGCATAGAGGCCGCCTTGGAGCCGTCCGTAGTCGGTACGGGGAATAAAGGATAGTCGTTCCGCCACGTGGCCGTGGGCAGATACCCCGTCATAGTGGCGCTCTCCGCCCCATTCATTTTCAGGACCTCCTCCCGGAAGGCGGTGACCTGGCTGCCCAATGCATTTGTATTTTGTATGATCAGCACCTGCTCCCTGTTATAGCCGATGTTCTTGTTGTGTATATAGCTCAGCTGCCGGTAGATCACGATCGTACCCACCATCAATACGACAGATATTGTGAACTGGAAGACGACAAGGGTGCTTCGCAGCCAGCCACTCTTAAAACCCGCGGCTATCTTGCCCTTCAACACCTGCACGGGACGAAAGGCGGAAAGGAAAAGGGCAGGATAGCTGCCCGCCAGAAAACCTACCACTACGGTCAGACACAGAAGGGAGGCCAACACCCAGGGGTTGCCAAACAATTCCGGTGTCAGTTGCTTGGACGCCAGCTGATTGAAAAAAGGCAGCAGAGAGATGGCAATAAGCACTGCCAGCACGAGTGCGATAAAACATATCAGCATGGACTCCATAAGGAATTGCCGTATGAGACTTTGCCGCGTGGAGCCCAATACCTTTCTCACCCCCACCTCCTTGGCCCTGCCTGCGCTGCGGGCCGTCGACAGGTTCATAAAATTGATACAGGCGATCAGCAGGATAAAGACGGCGATCGTGGAAAATATATACACGTACTGGATATTGCCGTTGTGCCCTATCTCGCTCGTTTTATTGGAGTGCAGATGGATATCCGTCAAAGGCATCAACGAGTATTTTACATAATTTCCGCTCTTGATAAATTGATCTATATCCACATGCATGACAGCCTGTGCAACGGGAACTATATATTTATTGACCATCTGTGGCAAACGGGCTTCCAGCCGCCGGGCATCTGCCCCTTTTTTCAGGACAATATAGGTATTGAAGTTATTGCTCAGCCAGTCACCCTGCTCCCAATGCGCCATAGACTTGTTCAACGAAATAAAAAAATCATAGTTGAAGTGCGATTGCTCCGGCACATCCCTGATCACCCCCGTCACTTTCAGGTTGGTAGTATCGCCCACCACCAGGTACTTTCCTACCACGTCCGTGCTATTAAAATATTTCAGGGCCGTCCGCTCTGTGATCACCACTGACCGGGGCTCCGTCAACGCATGGGCCGGATCGCCCTGTATCATAGGAAAGGTAAAGACACTAAAAAGAGTAGAGTCCGTATAGACCACTTTGTCCTCCTGTATATTCTGCTGGCCTTTTCTCACCAGCATACCCCCATACCCGCGGAAACGTACTTCCTGCTCCACCTCCGGGTAATCCTTTTTCATCGCAGCCCCCATCGGCTCAGGCGCCACGGCAAGGACAAAGTGATTCCCGGCAAACTTCAGGTCCCCGTCCACCCGGTAGATACGGTCGGCCTTTTCGTTATACCTGTCAAAGCTCAGCTCATCCTTTACATACAGCAGGATCAGCAGACAGGTAGCCAGGCCAATGGCCAGGCCGGAAATATTGATAAAGGAAAAAACCTTGTTGGTCTTCAGGTTCCTCCAGGCGATGAGCAGGTAGTTTTTGAGCATAATGGCTGCGTTTATGGAGGATAGTAGAGTAAAAAAAATGCCGTGTTCGTTATAAAATCATAATCAACGAATTACACAAACCCCCATCCCCCCTTCTGTACGATTTTGATACACCACCTGTACTGTTCCGGCGGTCTGTGGGGTCTGCCGGGCCTGCCTCCGCCGTCTGACCAAAATTGCTTGGAGCAAACCCGATCATTAGTCTCTTGGAACGTTAATGATAAACTCTGTGCCTTTATTTATTTCACTTTGGATTGAAACAATGGCCTTGATCTGGTTTGCCCGGCTGAAAATATTTCGCAGTCCGGTGCTTTGCTTTTCCGGACTTTGATCATCAACTATATTATGATCGAACCCTATCCCATCGTCCGCAATTTTTATGACCAATGCGGTCAGGGTATAATTCAATGATACATTTATCGAGCTTGCCTTTGCATGTTTCAAAATATTGTTTAATATTTCCTGGCACATCCGGAATAATATGATCTCGCGTTCCGGACTTACCTTATATTCGTCCACTGTCTTTGAAAACGTGATCGCATATCGGTTCCTCTTTCCAATGATGGCCATTTCATTCTGGAAGGCTTTTGAAAATCCTATATGCATAATATGGTCTGTGTTCAGGCTGGCGCTTAGCGCCTTTAGTTCTCCCAAAAGTTGTTTAGCCAGCGACTTGGTTTCCAAAATATTCTCCCGTATTTCATCATTACCTCTCGCCATCAGCTCCGAAAGGTTTATATTGATCAGCGACACCAGGTGGCTGAAATTTGCATGCAGTTCCTTGGATATATGATCGAGCGTTTGTTCCTGGATCTCAAGCTTGGACAGGAGGAGTGTTTTGTTAAACGACTCCTGCATCTCTCTCAGCTCCTGCTCGTAACGATATCTTCTTTTTTGGTAAATAAAAATGAGGTATACGATCATCGCTGTCAGGCCTACTGCCAGGAGTGTACCGAAAAGAACAACAATAGCTATTTCCCTTGACGTATCCTGCATAAAAAAGCGATTGCATAAAGCGAATACATGATAAAATTCATCACCAGTAATATATATATGAGTTTTTCCAACAGGGACGGTGCAATATGATTAAACACAAGAAAAAGAGGAAGATTTCCACTATGGGAAATAAGGATTGCCGTAGATATCCAAAACATTGGCTCCGTGGAAAGTCTGACCATTTCTTTCTGTTCCACTATCTGGTAAAAATACAGGATAGATAGTGCTATCATAATTGTAATAGCCAACACATATGTATAACTGGTGAAAGAGTGTAGTCCTTGAAAATACGACAGATTTATGATCCCCAATGCTCCAAAAATAAACCCCATATATAATATGATGCGTTTAACTAACGTCGACCGCAGTTCAAAATAAAATACGGACATGTATAACAGGTACTGGGGAATAAGATAAATATTATACAACAGGAAGTTCCGGGTCATGAACCTGGCGATGACCTCGACCAGGAGGTTACTGATAAGAAGGATCGAAAACAGTCTGTATTGAACAGCCCATTTTTGACCAAAGGCTCTCAGACTTAGGATCACGCTGAGGAACAGGGGTACAAGATAAATATCAGATATTCGCATCTATAATTTGGTTATTCTTCCCGGGTAGCATTTTCATGATCTTATCATATTCATGGCGCATCCTCTTTTCCAGGTCCCGGATATCCTTCTTGTACTCTACGTAATATTTATCTGTTCCGCTTTTGGCGTCTGTCAATAGTTCGTAACAATTGGCGTGCCGGGCCAAAAGCACTTTATATGATCTAAAGGTAGTTTTAAGAATAGCCGCATTCACCGACATAAAGTCGAAAAGAGGCAGCATTTCCTCCGGTATATCCCTGCTGCTGGAAAGTATGACGGTCAATTCCTTTTCGAGGCTTTCCTTCGTCAACTGAGATTGAGGCTCCTTTTCAAATTCAGCCAGGATGAGCTTTTGTTTACGTTTCCTAAACAACTTTTTTATCTTTTCATATGCATCGTTTGCGAAGTTCTTTCCTGTCTCCTTTGCCGCCTCCAAAAGGATAGATGATAACACGTGTGTGACTATATGTGCGATCTTGCGAGAAAGAGGATCTATCATATGTTAAGTTTATATTTTTACCCATCCACTTTTTACGGCATGCATGGCCAGGGCAACCCTGCTTTTGACGTTAAATCGGCTGAACAAGGCCTCTCGGTATCCCTCGATGGTCTTAGGACTCAAATTCATTTTTTCGGCAATTTGTGTGTATGTCATATCAGTACAGGCCAGCTTTACAAATTCACGCTCATTTTCGGACAACTCGGACGGGGTGCCGGATGCAGATTGAATATGTTTTGACTGGATCTCTTGCGCCATTACTGAAGCAACAAGATCCGAATAATAAAAGCCCTTGCTCTCGATAGCCAAAAGAGCATTATGCAGATCTTCTATTTCAATATCCTTTGAAATATACCCTTTTACACCCAGCCTTAGCATTTTAAGAATAGACGCCTCTGTCCCAAACATGGTGACAACAAGGATATTGACCTCCGGATAAAACTTTCTTAGCCAGGCCACAGCCTCGTAACCATCCATATCGGGCATATCGATATCCATCAGGACAATATCGGGAAGCAGTTTTTTCTTCAACTTATCTTTCAGGTCTTGTCCGTTAGCCGCCTCAAACAATATGGTATACTTATTGTGCTTATCGCCAAGATTGATCAATTTGATAAGCCCTTTTCTGAAGAGGTTATGATCATCTATGATCCCGATCTTTATTTGTGGCGCTGGTTCCTGCATTTAGTAAAAGATTTTGCCACATGGATGAAAAAATGGAGAGAGCGGGCGAAGAAAGAAAAGCGGGCGGTCCCAATAGCAGTAAAAACCCATTTTGTGTAATTTGTTTAAAAATAAATAAATTACACTATCGGTCAAAATAAAAATAGAACATCCCTAAGTTGAACAAAGATGACCAATTTATCAAGAGGATAAAACCGGTTTTTATTCAGGATTTTTCCCTCTCTCTTTTCTATTGATAATCAAAATATTATGAAACAATTTCCTTTCAATAACCCCTACTATCTGTACCCAAGGGGGTTTTTCCCCTTTAAAATGGCCGTCATACCTTTACCATAAATACATAAAATAACGGTATTCCCGATGAAGCGTTATATCCAGCATGAGGATCTAAAGATCTCCCATTTCACCACCCGTCAGTGGGAACATCCCGTGCATAACCATAACCATTTCGAGATCATCTTTATCCACAGGGGAAAAGGAGAGCATTGTCTCTCGGGGAGCCATTATCCCTATTCCGGCCCCTGTCTTTTCCTGCTGGCTCCCAGTGACACTCACCATTTCGGGATAGCGGAAGAAACGGAGTTTACTTTTCTCAAATTCACCAACGTATACCTGGATATACCACAGTTGTTGATGGATGATCACAGACGGCATGCACCGCTGCTGGAAGGGAGTCCCGAAGCGCAGAAGGCCGGCAAGCTGGTACGGCTGATAACAGAAGAATGGCAACAGACATCCAGCGCACCGGACGAAACCGTTTTCTTTCTTATCCAGGCGCTGTTGTCCCTTATCCGCAGGAACATACAAACAGCCCTCCCGCATGATGTTCATCCTCTTCATGCCGAAAAGATCAGCGCCATTATCAACTATCTCCACAGCCATATCCATTCGCCTGAGCACACAAAGTTGGAACACCTGGCTAAACAATTCGGTTATTCACGGCATTATCTGGGTATCTTTTTTAAAGAACAGACGGGTATGCCCATCCGGGATTATGTAAATCGCTACCGGCTGCAGTTGATAGAACAGCGGCTACGATATAGTTCCCATAGTATAAAAGAGATCAGCAATGAAATGGGGTTTACGGACCAAAGCCATTTCAATAAATTTTTTAAGACCCATAAAGGCATGAGCCCGTCCGGATTTAGAGACGACCAGGCCAATACACACGCTTCATCGGATGGAAATAAAAATTGAAAAAAACAAAGGATATACAGAAGCCATTTTGGATGATGACTGCGGCTTCGAAAAATTCTACAGGACGGCCGGTCTGTTGGAGTCAGTCTTTCAATGCGTCTTCACCCAAAAGTTGGATGACCAGGACAGTCTTTATTGGGACTTCGAATACAAAGAAAGCCGCCTGACCCTTCACTACAATATATATATGGGTATTTCCCTCTTTCCCACCAGATTCAAAGAAGCCTCATCTTCCGACAATAAAGACGTGGAGGAATTGGGAGCGCAGCTTTTTATCCGGGTACGGGATCAGGACTGGCATAATTTCGAAGAAGGAAAGACCATTGGTGAAAAAGGGTCGGAAGAAGGCGAGATCGTCGCCGATCTGGAAAATGTCCATGGCGCCAGGATCACGGTTGAACACAACAGCGCCACCGCGCCTTTTGCCATTACCTACGGCATCTATGGCTTATTGTTCCACGTCCATTACAAGTCAGACCCGGAGAAGGCCGGCGAATATGTAGCGTGGTTGAAAGCCAGGATAAACAAGGTCTTCGACATGTACGAGTTCCCGGAAAATCATCGTACGGAAGAATGGTACCATAGACACGACAGGCTGGTGCATGAGCTGACCATCGATTAGGCGAAAGAAGAAAAAAGTCATAAAATTACCGATAAGAAATAAGTAATTTACAAACAAACCATCTTAATGGAAAAGGCAATTGAGCTTATTGAAAAGTTAAACGCCATCGATGAAACGACAAAAGTAGAGGCCAAAAAGGGGTCGGCCATTGACCGCGCAATCCTCGAAACAGTGTGTGCCTTTTCTAATGAGCCCGGGTTAAATGGCGGATACATATTGTTAGGCGTAACAAGGAGCCAGACTTCCCTTTTTCCTTCTTATGAGATACTGGATATAATTAATCCGGATAAACTGCAAGCGGACCTTTCATCTCAATGTGCCAGCAGCTTTAATCAACCTGTTCGTCCTGAAATAGAAGTAGAGATGATCAGCGATAAGCGGGTTCTAAAAATATTCATTCCTGAATTGTCGACCTCTCAAAAACCAATTTTTTTCAAAAATGAAGGACTTCCGCGTGGTGCATATAGAAGAATTGGGTCGACTGATCAGCGGTGTTCGGAAGATGATCTGCTTCTTTTTTTCAATCACAATGAGACATTTGACAGTGCATTGGTAAAAGCAAGTTCCTGGGATGATATTGATGAAGATGCAATAAAAATATACCGAACCCTTCGATCTAAAGTTAACCCTTATGCCGAAGAACTGGTCTATGATGATAAGGAACTGCTGTTATCTCTTGGGGCTGCCAGAAGGGAAGGAGAAAATATGCTGCTGACCTTGACCTACACAGGCCTACTCGTTTTCGGCTCCAGACAGGCATTACGTCGGTTGATACCAGCTATGAGAGTAGATTATATCCGTGTTCCGGGCAACGAATGGGTTGAGGATCCCGAAAAACGATTCATCACTGTAGACATGAGAGGTCCGTTAATCTCATTGGTTGGCAGAATATACAATACGATTTCCGACGATTTGCCAAAAGGATTCTTACTCCCTGAAGGTGAATTGCAAGCTGAATCCACCGGACTGCCGGGCAGAGTATTGAGGGAGGCATTGGTAAATGCATTTATGCATCGATCATATAGGGTCAATCAGCCTACCCAGGTCATTCGGTATGGCAATAGGATCGAAATTAAAAACCCCGGGTTCTCTTTAAAACCAGAAGATCAATTAGGGGAACCGGGTTCTCAACAGCGCAATCCATTTATAGCTGCAGTTTTTCATGAAACCAATTTAGCAGAAACAAAGGGAAGTGGTATTAGAACAATGCGGAAATTGATGGAACAAGCCCAAATGGTACCTCCGACCTTTGAGTCAGACCATAACAACAATCAATTTACAACGCGATTATTACTACATCATTTCCTGAATGAATATGACTTAGCATGGCTTTCAGCTTTAAGCGACGTAGGATTTACAGACAATCAAAAACGGGCTCTCGTATTTGTACGGGAAGTAGGGGCCATAGATAATGCGACTTATCGCCAAATAAATGGCACTGATATTTTTAAAGCTAGCACCGAATTAAGAGAGTTGAGAAACGTCGGCCTAATCGAAGCCAAAGGAAAAGGACGGGCTACATATTATACGCCTAAAGAGCTTTTGTTGCAAATAGCTAATGCCCTTTCAACTCCTGGAGACCAGCTTCCCCCCTTATCTGACCAGTTTCTCCCCTTATCTGACCAGCTTCTCCCCTTATCTGACCAGCTTCTCCCCTTATCTGACCAGCTTCCTCTTCAAATTTGGGAAAAAATAGTGCAAATTGGTAAAAGAAGCAGGAATAAAGAGTTAGTAAAAGATGTTATATGTGATCTTTGCGAATGGCGTCCTTTGTCCCTTAGGCAATTATCCGAAATTTTGGGTCGCAATGATAAATATCTGTTGGAGAACTATGTTATGCCCCTTCGAGAGGAAGGTCGTTTGTCATATACCATTCAGGATATGCCAAGTCACCCGGATCAGGCCTACCAAAGCAAAAAGTAAGATATATTTCCTACTTACAAAGAGGACGGCTGATCATGGACTAAAAAGGGCCGGAAAATTCTAACAGCTTATTAAATTCCAGATGCGGATAGCGAGGTTTTGTATTTAACAAGGTCCTTGCCGCTACTATTTCATCTGTCAGTTCATAATAATGGGCAAACTGTAGTACCCGATCGAACATTTCTTCAAAAGACATTGACGCATGGACCACCACCGGCGTGATCCCGTCCAGAAAGCCTGCCTCATTCTTAGCCGTAGCCTCCGCATCTTCGATCATCTTCGCCGTCTGTAATAGTGCGGACGTGCTCCCCAACTCCCGGTAGACGGCCATCTTTCCATAAAGGGCAGGCAGGAATGGCCCTGCCTCTTCAAAACTACGTAATGCACTGTCCGGATCATTATGCAATAAGTACAATTGTCCCGCGTAATAGCTGTCCACCGGCCCTCCATCTTCTGTTCTTCCAGCCTGCTCGATAGCATAGGTCAACCCATCATCAGGCTCTTTAAAATCCATGGCGGAAAGAACAAGATAGTACTGATCCCTTAATGTAAGTGGCTGGGGATGGGCGTCGGACTCAAATTGCGTGTCAAATATCCGGTAGGCGGCCGGGGAGTTGCCCATATAATAATTCACCATTGCCTCCAGGCTGTAGTATTTCTCCGGGTCTGTTGCCGGATAGTTTTTACTGCGCAGATGGTCCAGAAAGTCATCCCACCTCTTACAGGTGGCCATCAGCCATTCGATATTGGAAAAATTTGCTTCCGGGCTATCATCTCCATTTTTGACGGACAATATCTGTTTAACGATATAAGGGGAGGGGAACCTGTCCCTAAATACCTCTAAAAGACTGCTCCCATCAAGACCGAGGTAATATGCGCGTTTATAATGCAGGGAAGCAAGGTCAAATTCCTTTTTGACCTCATATACACGCGCCAGGCCAACATACGCCCTTTTGTTGTCAGGCTTTATTTCAATGGACCTGGTAAAACATTGTACAGCCTTACCATACTCATTTATCTTATATAACGCACGTCCCAGACTGGTATAAGCCGACGCATAGTCGGGTTGTAGCGATATGGCCTTATTATAATCTTCGATAGCATTTTGGTATTTTTCTTTTTCACTCCATGCGCTGCCCCGTTGGAGATATAGTTCTGCATTGTCCGGCCTCAATTCGATGGCCTTGTCAAAATACCCGATGGCTGTGTCATATTCCTTTTTATCGCTCCATGCGACGCCTAAGTACTGGTAGGACGATGCATGCCCCGGTCTTAGCTCCATGGCCCTCGTAAGGTCCGGTATGGCTTTATTGGGCTGCTGTTTAAAGGACCAGGAGATCCCCCGGTTAAGCCAGGCCCGGAAATAGTCCGGCCGCAGGGCTATAACTTTTGTAAAGTCTTCAATGGCAGTGTCATATGTTTTGTTGGAAAACCATGCGACGCCCCGGTAGAAATAAAATTCTGCGTAAGTGTCGTCCTCAAGGATGGCGTCATTCAAAAGAACGATCATTTTCTGGTATCTGCCCTGACTGTGCAATAACTGCACTTCTTCCAGCAGTTGGTCGACCCTGATCATAAGTAAGGTTTAATAGTAGAGTAAATGAAATCTTCGCCGGCGGCAGCCAGCTTAGAATTATACGTAAAATAAGAAATTTTCGGCGCATCTTTCGCATTGTATAACCCCGTCTCAAATAAAAAAAATATTTCGATTTTCTTGCTGAACTATAAATATAGTTTTATCTTTAAACTATAAACATAGTTTAATGAAATCCCTGACAAAGGCGGAAGAGCAGGTAATGAAAGTGTTATGGAAGATGGGAAATGGCCTGTTAATGGAAATTGTTGACAACATGCCTTCTCCCCAGCCGCACAAGAACACAGTGGCAACCATTCTTAAAACCATGGTCGATAAGGGATTTGTAAAAACTGAGAACATTGGAAGGATCCATCGGTATCATCCTGTCATTAAAAAAGAAGAATATTCCAAATCCGCCCTGGAGGGTGTTGCAAAGGGCTATTTTGAAGGCTCCTTTCCCGATGTTGTCTCTTTTCTGGTAGATGAAAAAAAATTATCCGTCAGGGAGTTGGAAGTTTTATTGCAGCAGTTGAAGAAAAATAAGAAGTGATATGACCGCCCTTATTGCGTATATTATCAAATCAATTGTAACCTGTGGAGCTTTATATGCCTACTATCAGCTTGCATTGCGCAATAAAAAAATTCACGCCTATAACAGGTGCTATTTGCTGGCGGCGGTAGTTGTCAGTCTGACCTTGCCCTTTGCAAATCTCAATTTGTATGCTGTTGAGTCTTTCGCCAGCCGGCCGGCCGCAGCGCACCCTGGTCCTTTTGTACCGGCAGGTCATATTTTCTATTGGTGCATAGGGTCGCTAAGCTTTGTTCTTTTGGTGGTCATGTTTTCAAAGATCGCATGGATCTACAAGATTAAAAGGAAGGGTGGATATATAAAGTTAGGGCATATTCATTTTGTTGAGACGGGTCATGAAACAGCGCCATTCTCCTTTCTCAACAATTTGTTTTGGAAGGAGGGCATGCCCAGGGACGATGAACAGGGCGAGAAGATCTTTATACATGAGATGACGCATATCAGGCAAAAACATACCTATGATAAGCTGTTCATACAAATAGTGACCTGTATATGGTGGATGAATCCATTTTACTGGCTGATCCAAAAGGAGTTGAATATAGTGCATGAGTTTATGGCAGATGCCGCCTGTATCGAAGAGGGGGACACAGGGTCGTTTGCCATGATGCTGCTCCGGTCACACAACGATGGACGGTACCTTAACCCCTCCCACCATTTTTTTAATTCGCCTGTGATCAGAAGGTTAAATATGGTTGCCGCATCCAATCACACTACACATAAGTTTGGCAGAAAATTGCTGGCGCTGCCCCTCATCGTATTGCTGCTGGTTTTGTTCTCATATAAGTCCATTGCCGTAAAAGACGGCACTCCGACAATAGAACAACTGGAGAGAGAACAAAAACTACAGGACGAAAAAAAGGCGCAGGAAGGCTCAAAAGCAGCAACGACCTGGGCCGCTCATACTTATTTTATAAGATATCGTTACTGGACATTTATGTAGGGTTTTATCACCCCATACTACACGTGTATTATAGTATTTCCAAACATTTTTATATGTTTAAAAACTATTTCAAAGCCGCGTTGCGTGGCTTGAAGAAGAGCTTGCTATTCTCTGTAATAAACATCGGCGGGTTAAGCCTGGGACTTGCCTGCTGTATGCTTATTTTACTGTACGTAAAAGATGAATTAAGCTATGATCATTTCCACGAAAAGAAAGATCAGATCTTCCAGCTCACCTGCGAAAGGGCAGGCAAAGAAGGTAAACATGAAAAGTTTGCCATCGCAGCTATGGTCCAGGGTCCTGCATTCAAAAATGCAATTCCTGAAATAAAAGCCTATGTCCGTGTAGACCCGAAACAAGTGATCATCAGAAAGGATAAGCAGGTTTTCACCGAGGATGTGACTTGGGCAGATGACAATTTCTTCTCGGTTTTTTCTTTTCCCCTGGTCGCAGGTGATCCGCGTACTGCTTTAAAAGATCTCCATTCCCTGGTGCTGACAGAGCAGATGGCGAAGAAATATTTTTCCAACAACGAGGCAATGGGTAAGACGGTGGACATTGAGATCAACGGGCAGTTTGAGCCTTTTATTGTCACAGGGATCGCAAAAACACCGCCGCCCAATTCAAGCATCGAATTCAACGTCTTGCTGCCTTTTAAATATCTTGCGCAAACAAACCCGGACAATGGCTGGATGTGGGTATCCTACCCCACTTATTTTTTATTGCATCCTGGAGCCAACCTGGAAAGTGTAAAGAGAAAAATGGCGGCGGTCTACGGGTTGCAGGCCAAAGAAGAGATCGATATGAATCACCTGGCCGGATACGAGGATACATTTACCTGGGACCTCATGCCATTTATACAGATGCACCTGAATACAGCATATGCCGGCAATCCGGGCGCCAGCGACCCTCTGTACACATATATCCTGACAGGGATCGCCCTGTTCATTTTGCTTATCGCATGTATTAATTTCATTAACCTTACCCTGGCACGATCAATAAAAAGAAGCAAGGAGATAGGCATCAGAAAAGTAATTGGGGGGCTAAGATCGCAACTGATGCTACAGTTCCTGGGGGAGTCCTTCCTGCTCTGTTCTTTCTCTTTTTTATTAGCGATAGGGTTGGCGGGGCTGGCGCTGCCTTTTTTTAACACATTAGTAAATAAACATCTGGGCCTGGATTATCTTTTCGATCTTCGGCTAACGGCGGCTTTTTTTGGTTTGTTCCTGTTCACAGGTATTACGGCAGGTTTTTATCCGGCCTTTGTATTATCCGGTTTCAACCCGGTGAAAACATTATATGATCGCTCCCGTTATGGGTTCAGGAATTATTTCGCTGAAGGATTAGTGATATTGCAATTCTCGCTGGCCACCTTCCTCATCATCGCTACCTTTTTTATGTATGCGCAATTTAATTTCCTTACAAAGACCAATCTGGGTTATCAGGATAAGAACCTCGTCGAGTTCATAGCAGGCAAGGCAATCATGAACAAGTCATTAATGGACGTCATAAAAACTGAATTGTCCAAGGTCCCGGGTGTTGATGATGTCGGCTATAGCAACATTGGGAAATTCGGTGGCAAAACACATGCCGGCGGAAAAGAATTTACGGCCGGCTATCAGCGTGTCGATGAAAATTATCTGACAGCATTGCAAGTCAGCTTTGTATTAGGCAGGAATTTCTCCAGGGCCTTCGCTTCAGACTCCCTTAATGCCGTCCTCGTAAACGAAACTTTTTTAGCCGCGGCCGGCTGGAAGGATGCGGTCGGCAAAACCGTTGATTTTATGAACATTCCGGATTGGGGTGATAAAAAGGTCACGATCGCCGGAGTGGTAAAGGACTACCACGTCGAATCCTTAAAAGAAAGGATCAAGCCGGAGGTTTTTACGATGGACGGGCATTTGCCGTTGGGTAAGTTCACGGTCCGTATCAGGTCAAAAAATATTCCTGCAACTATTGCTGCCATGGAGAGTGCTTATCATACTCTGATCCCAAACGAACCATTCCAATATTCTTTCAAAGAGGACCTAAACAAAAAAAACTATGCATCCGATGAAAAATGGCGGCAGATCATCAGCTTCAGCGCCTTGTTGACTATCCTGATCTCCTGTGTAGGTCTGTTCGGCCTCGTGCTGCTGTCCTCGCAAAGACGCGCAAGGGAGATTGGCATCAGGAAGACGCTCGGTGCGTCCACGCTGCAGATGGTGCAACTGATCTCCGGGGGCTTTTCCAAACTGGTCTTAATAGCCTTGTTCCTGGCTATCCCGATGTCCTGGCTCGCCGTACATCAATGGTTGGCAAATTTTGCATACAGGATCGATATGTCCTGGTGGATGTTTGGACTGGCCGGCGTGCTCACATTTATGATAGCATTATTAACAATGGGCGTTCAATCCATAAAGGCTTCCCGCGCAAACCCGGTAGATGCCCTAAGAAATGAATGAACCGGAAAATACTAAACAAAAAACACGACATATGCAAAAGCACCTGTTATCGTTATTGATAGCGACATTTGGCAGCACGATCTCCTATTGTCAACAACCCACAAAGCCCGTTAAAACAGGCAATGAGTGGAAAATGCCTGCGGACGTTTTTAAACGTTCTGCGACCTATGCAGACCGTCTGAAAGCAATGCTTAATCTGGACTCCGCCCAAACAAAAAAAATATATGATGCTTATCTGGCAAATATAAAACCCGTGGATGAGATCTCCGTAATTCCGGACGGGGAAGAGAAAAAAGCAAAAATGAAAGCAAACCAGGCCGCCTTTGATAACACGCTAAAAAACATCTTAACCCCCGCTCAATTTCATACATATATGCAAAACATTTCGCATGGACATCATTCTTAGAAAAAAGAGATGGACAAAGAGGCGGATCCTGACAGGCGCGGGCATTGCCGCCCTGGTCGCACTTATCGGCGGCAGCTATTATTTTACGTCCGGGAAGACAGTGCTGAATGTCCAGACAGAGCGGCTGTCCGTCGCCACGGTCACAAAGGGCAGCTTCCGGGAAACCATCGTTCAGAACGGTATCGTTCAGCCGATGAGAAGTATTTACCTAGATGCCACCGAGGGTGGAAAAGTGGAAACCAGATATGTCGATGAGGGCGTTATCCTGAAAAAAGGCGACCCGATCGTAAGGCTATCCAACAAAGCGCTGGAATTGAGCCTGGTTACTCAACAGACAAATGTATATGATCTCCTTACCCAGATCCAGATCTCACGTATCGCGGCGGAACAAAATACAAGCTCCAAGCTTAACAATCTGACGGATGTGGAGAGCGCGCTCAGCGATGCGGAACGTGTTTATCTGCTGGATAAACATCTGTTCGAAAAAAAGGTCATTGGGTCCCAGGAATACAAAAAGGCAGAACATGACTATTTCTATTACCTGAAGAAAAAAAAGATAAATGACCAGATCATGAAACAGGATTCCACTTCCAATATCAGACAACTGCAGCAGATCAGTCAATCTTACCAGGGATCGCAAAAAGCATTGGATCTGTTGAAAGAGAGAGTGGGCGATCTCATCGTCCGTGCTCCCGTGGAAGGGCTGCTGACCTCGCTGGATGCAGAAGTAGGACAGACAAAAAAAGAAGGGGATCGCTTTGGACAGATAGACGTCATGGGAAGTTTTAAAGTAAGCCTCAACGATGTGGATGACCATTACAGTCCCAGGATCTTTACGGGGCTCACGGGCACATGTAGCTTCCGGGACACCATTTACGACATGAAGATCACAAAAGTATTTACCCAGATAACCAACGGGCATTTCCAGGTAGATATGCAATTTGTCGGGCGGGCGCCAAAAGGCCTTCGGCGGGGCCAATCGCTACAGGTCGTGGTGGCGCTCAGCGATGAAACCACTGCCATACTGGTCCCCAGGGGCGGTTTTTATCAGCAGACAGGCGGCAACTGGATCTTCAAGGTCAGCGCAGATGGCAAAAAGGCATACAAAGTAAATATCCAGCTGGGCAGATATAACCCCGACTATTATGAAGTATTACAAGGCCTCTCTCCTGGTGACAAGGTAATTACCTCCAGCTATGAGAATTATGGCAACATCGAGGAGCTGGCTTTACAGAACTGAATCGACCCACACCACCTTTTGCTGTGACTCATGAGGCTGTCCGATAATGTCTCCATACAGCTCAGGCCTGCGCGCCATCCTGTACCGGTGACCACCTGCCTTTTCCAGTTTGTCAGGCGTCAACGTCGCCATGACGATATCGTTTCCCAAGGTACGGCACTCCGCAAGGATGTCCCCAAAAGGGTCCAGGATCATGGAACAGCCATTCTTTAATTGATCGCCGTCCATACCGATGGGGTTGGAGAATATGGCATAGATACCGTTGTCATAGGCTCGTGCGGGGAGCCATTTCATCAGCCATGCCCTGCCTTTCAACCCGTCGAATTCTATACGCAGCGAAGTAGGGTCGGCCTCCCGGCGATCCCATAACACAGGGTCGACAAAACCCGCGCCAGGCCGGGTGGAAGGAGTACACATAGTGACATGGGGCATAAAAATGATATCCGCGCCTAATAAGGAGGTAGCCCGTACATTCTCGATGATATTATTGTCATAACAAATGAGGATACCACATTTCCATCCATACAGATCGAAAACCACATACTCGTTGCCCGGCGTGATATGCGGGTTTATAAAAGGATGCATCTTCCGGTATTTTGCCACGAGCCCATGCTTATCCACACATACATAGGGCTTGTAGATCTTCCCGTCAGCGCCTCGTTCGAAAAGCCCGGCCAGCACGACGATATTCGACTGCCGTGCGATGTCGATGAGCTTCCGCACACTTGGGCCATCCGGTACAGGTTCAGCCAGGTCCCATAGCTCGTCTTTCCCCAGATGACGTATGTGGCTATAGCCCGTAATACTGCATTCGTGGAAGGCGACCACGTCTGCACCCATGCCCGCCGCTTTTGCGGACAACTCCCCGATGACGCTGAGGTTATATTCTTTATCGCTGCTGCGGTTTTCGAATTGAGCGGTTGCTACTTTTAAATTCTTCATGATAATTTAGACAGTTTCTTTTCCATTTCAAAAAGCATGATGATCTCTATATGACCCGCGGCCCTGGCTATTTGCCGCAACGGAGTTCCATCCGGATCACAGGCATCCCGAAGCCCGGGAAACCTCTCCAGCCATCTGGCCACCCAGGGCGTATCACCCTGCCATATGGCATGAGCGATGTCATCCAACTCGATGGCCAGGAATCCGCCTCTTTCTCTCAGGTACTCGATGGCCCATCCCGACGGCGTAGCACCAAATTGACCGTCCATGCTGTTGATGTCTGCCCCACGTTCGATCAACAACTCTGCCACCTGGCGATGGCCATACATCGTCGCATAGTGCAGCGGCGTGGCGCCGGTGCTATCTTTTCCATGCACCAGCTGACCTTGCTGGTCAAGGATAGTCCTCACCTGCTCCAGATCTCCCCGTTTGATAGCCTCCACCAGTTCCTCCAATTCTCCCATACACTTTAGATTTTTTACAACGCATGCAGAACAATGTAAAAAAGCTTTTGACGTTGTAAAAATACCGATTATTGAAGACCCCAAACGTTAAAACTTGTCAACAGAGTAACCAAAACTAGTTCCCCGTCAGCAGAAATTTCACCTGGCTCTTTTCTTTCCCGTTGTCGATGAACAGCAGGTAGGTGCCGGTAGTAAGATTATGCAGGTCCAGTCTATACCCTCCGTTTGCCCTCGGTATGACATCGCCTCGCGAAGAGAAGACATTTCTCCCGGCCATATCAAATACAGCGAACTGTAGGGCGGCACTGGACGCATTATCATATTCCACTATCAGGGTCCCGGTGCTTGGATTCGGGTAAACACGCACCTTTCCGGAGGTCGTTGCCGGCTCCTGCTGACAAAGGGGGATGTAAACCTTTGCCCCTTCGCATTTGTAGCCATTGATCGTCGAGCCGCCGAAAGTACAGACGCCTTGCACGCTATAGGTGACATAGGTCCCCTCTTTTACAGGGATGACGGCCCTGCAATTCCCGTCGGCATCGCAGGAATATTTAGAGGCCTGCGCTTCGTAGGAATTCCCCGTCACCGAGTCGACGCTGCGGGCTATTATAGTGTATACGCCGGCTTGCTGTCCCCGCCATTGCACGGTCAGTTCATGACAGGTGATGGCGGATACCCGGAGGTTTGAAGGACTGTCACAGGCGGCGCTTTGTATCTTCAGACCCGGCTCGGGGCATTGGGAGAAGGCTTTGCCGCAAAAGAGCGTCCCAATGATAAATATAAAAAATGCTTTCATGTTTTTTAATTTAAACCTCATACTATTTTATAGTATAACCATTCTTTATTTTTGTGTACATATACTGCCTGGCAGCAATATCATCTATCCGATCGAAATCTCTAACGAATCTGTTTAAGCCTGCGGATAATTCCACATCTTCTTTAAAACTCATTCTTGCCAGAACTAACTGTATTTGCCCCAGTTTCTCAAAATAGCTTTCAGCCGATTGCATATTTTGAGTGTGCTTGATTTGCTGCAATAACAATTCGGCTTCTTCTGTCATTTGCAAAATCTCTTTTTTATCTTTCCATTCGTTACCTGACATTTCAATCATTTTTTTATCTTATTCTATTTGATAGGCTGCAAATGCCATACTTCTTTTGTAGCCGGATTATATACCATTTCCCATCCACCGAACTCATATCTGAAGAACCCTTCTTTGACAGCATCCGGAACTGCCGATCTTGAACCTTGCAAAATTTCGTTTGCAACTAATGAGGGGCCTCCCCTTCCAGTGTTCCACAATCTTTCATAATAATACTCGCTAAATTTAACTCCGTTGACCTCATAATATCCATTTTTCAGTACTGCAGTACTTGTTTGGTTTATTAGCCCTTCTGCAGCTTCCCAGTCGATGGCAGCGCTTCTACTCGCTATTCCGGCCCCTAGCCCGCCAGTGACAGCGCCTCCGACAAGCTCTCCAAGCATTTTGTCAAGTTTGTCCCTGTCTCCGCATTTGTACGCATCATACGCCTCCAGTCCTGATGAAACCAGGCCTATAATGCCTACTACGGCCATATATGCTGCCAATTCCGGGGCAAAGAATAAAGCGCCCGCAATTATTGCTCCCCCTATTGCTCCGTTAGCTAACCCCTGCTTAAATGTACTCCACGACAAACCCAAAGGATCAATTAAATTAACGGTATTCCCATTCGCATACCCATACAAATTCAATCCCCCTCTCTCTCCCATCGGGTCCCTGCTCAACCATCTCCCCAGCCTCGGGTCATAAGCCCTGTAGATCGCCAGGTACAGCCCGCTGGAGCTATGATAATAATGTCCCGTAAACCCAAAGTCCGCATCCTTATCCCCCGCCACCTTCGTCCTTCTTCCATAGGGATCATACTCGTACCGGGCCCGTACAACCCCACCAGAATCCGTCATTTCCCGGATAGAACCCAGATGATCCCTCGTAAAATAATAATTGACCCCGTCTATCTGCTCGCCTTGCGGGAAAAAACGTTTGTTTACTCCCCCTCCGTCCGCATTCCGCTCCTCGATCAACTCGGTCCCATCCCAGAGCCATCGCCGGATCACCGTCCCATTCAGCTTTTCCGCTACCCGCCGGCTGAGCCCGTCATACGCGAATTCCGTAACATCGGCGCCCTGGGTGATCCTCACCAGCCTGTCCGCGGCATCCCACTCATAATTTACACCAGGCATGGAAGCCGAGGTCATATTGCCATTGTCATCGTATGTGAGGGCATTATTCACACTGTTCTTCCTGCCGCCGGGTAAAATACCTCCCTTGCCCAGCAGAGAATCCGTACCCCATTGCCGGGTCAGCTGATTTAGCTCATTATATTCCGATATCACCGTGCTGCTGCTCGTCTGTTCCAGCGTTCGGTTGCCGGCATCGTCATATTTATATTTATGCAAAAGAGCATTTAAACTCCCGGCCGTATTGCTGACAGCCTGCGTAACGGAGATCAGCTCATCGGCGGCATCATATCCATACTCGTTGTACGCCGGACGGCTGTTCATAGCAAGCTGGGTCCATTTGCTGATCTGCCCTACTGCATTGTATTCATAATCATATTGCGACAAAAGACCTCCGTCCGGCTTCTTGTTCAGGATCTGTTTCAACCGCTGGTCCCCGGCTTTGTCAAAGTAGCTGAAAGAAGTGCTTTGTCCATTGGGAAGATTAATGGATGCCAGCCGGTCAGTTTCATCGACGTAATTGTACCCAAAAGAACCCAGTGTATTGCTGGCCGCACTTATCCTTCCCAGCGCATCAAAACTGACGGAAGAGGCAACCCCGCCGACAGTCCGGCCGCTCAGCCGGCCCAGGGAGTCGTATACATACCCGATGACATCATTATTCAACGGTCCGTCAATCGTGGACAAACGCCCCGCCCCCAGGGCTGCGCCTCCATTCACGGGATTGTACGAGTAGGTAGTCGTGCCGCTGCCGTCCGTCATGGAGGTTATCCGGTTGTACCTGGCATCATACGTAAAGGACACGGAAGGAGTGGCAATATTCGCATTAGGGTAAGACACCTGTTTAATATCGCCATCGATAAAATAGCTGTACTGTGTCTTTTGCCCTTTGGCGTCCGTCATCTCCTTTAGCCGGCTGGTGGTGGAATCATATTTATAAGAGACAGATTTGCCATCGTTAGCGGTCTTTGTGATCACACGCCCCTGTACGTCACGGGTAAAAGTAGTGGTGTGCCCCAGAGGGTCGATGATCTTTGAAAGGCTTCCGCAATTACACCATACATATTGAGTGGTCCGGCCAAGCGCATCTTTTATTGTCATCGGACGATCGAGAGAATCATATATCGTATGTGTCCATCGCCCCAGTCTGTCGCGATGGTCTACCGCGTCGAGCTTGTCGTATACCATCTGCTCGAACGTGCTGTCAGGATAGGTAATCACCGTAGGGCGGTCAAGAGCGTCATAGTCCGTTGTTACCGTATAACCCTCCGGGTCCGTGACGGTACGCACCCGGCCGAAACCATCATAGGTAAAGCTCACCGTTGCCCCGGATATAGGTCCTGTAATGGATTGCAGATGTCCATTGTCATATGCATAGGTAGTCGTCTCTCCCTTGGGGTTCTTAAAGCTGGCCATCTGTCCGTAGTTATTGTACGTATAATAGCTCACCTGACCCGAGGCGTCTTTCATCGTCAGAGGAAGATGCTGGCTGTTATAGGTGTATTGGGACAGCAGCTCACTCCCCCCCGACGTCGCCTGCCGTACCTCAAGAAGGTCAACGCCGGCGGAATCGTACTTATAGGTAAACGTACGGCCTGCCGGATCGATGCTGCTGGTGACAGCCCCCAGTAAGTTATATGCGTATTGAGTGAACTGGCTGCTGCCGTCGCTCAGCTTTCTGCCAATGATCGACGGATGGGAGGACATACCCTGATTGGCAAAACCCGCGCTGTATTGCCCCTGATAGTCGAACCATACCCTGTTCTCCAGCGGCGCTTTGATACTTTCCAGGATAGGCGCCGCGGCCCCGCTCTCACCAGTGGCGGAATTGCCGTGCAGCCAGTGATAGATGGTCGCTTTTGTATAATCGCCCGGCGCTTCCTGCATGGCCTTTTTATCCCAGAAGAAGGTATTACGATATACCATATACCCGTTGAAGAGAGGCATATTCACAGAGCCGCTGGGATAGGAGGTTTCGGTAAAGTTGATCCCCGGCGCCCATTCTGTAAACTCGACCCGTTCCTTTTCACCCATGGGATAGTGGGCTTCCAGCGATCGGTGGTTGCCAGGGCCGTCTTCTTTTACAAAGCTGGTCGTACCATAAGGCGTGGTCATCTGATTGATAAAATCACCGTTGTCGTACTGAAAGGACGAGACGATACCGATCATGTCAGTGATGTGCTGAAGCCTGCCTTTGCTGTCATAATCAAAGTGGGCCGATCTGCCGAATGGGTCCGTCACTTTTGTGATCTTATAAATATCCGAGGGATTTTCATATGCAAGCGTCGTCACCTGACCGAGTGTATCCTGTAATGCTATGATCCGGAGACTGGCGTCATAGGATAGCGTTACGCCATTACCCGCCGCGTCTACAATCCTGGTCAAAAATATCTTCCTCCCGCCGGCGGTGCTGCCGTCGGGCCGGGCATATACCTCTTTCGATCCGTCGGGATGACGAAGCTCATAACAGGTGGCGCAAATGCGAACAAGCACGTCATTACTTTGCATCTCCGGCGCATAACTTTTTGTGGTTGTATTGTACCCGGTAAATATCCTGTCGCCGCCGCCTCGCAGATAAATACTCGCATTGGAGGAAGGACTGGAAGGGTTGTCCTGGACATAGGACAGCCATCCGAATGTCCACTTGGGTCCCATGTTTGAATAGCTGAAATTGGCAGGCTGGTAGCTGTCCCGCTGGTGATAATCGACATCCAGCTGTACGACGGGCCCTATGGAAGGGGAATAATAGACGGGCCGGTCGTAGATATGGAGGCTTACGGCCCCCGCATGCACGTTGGATTGCGCCATGGGGGTACGTTTACCGCATTTAGGCACTTGCGGATCGTCCGGGGCAAGCTGACGGCCATTGTCCGGCGGCACCTGTCCTTTCCCAAAAACCAGACTTCCTTCGCCCGCCGACACCACACGCCATCCTTTTGGTAGAGGACCATCGGGTATAAGAAAATAACCGCTGGCGCTTGAATCCAGGGCTGCAGGCGTCAGCCAGAACTCCTGACCATAGGTCGTACCCATCGTAGCATCCTCACACATGATCTCCCCATCCGCAGCTTTTAGCAGGGCGCTGTAATGATCCAGCTTCCAGTGTACAACAGCATTTGCGATCACCTCGGATCCCGGCTCCCGGAAAGCCATCTGGTAATGCAAACCTATTTCGCCGGCCAGTTGTTGCAGTTGGGAAAGGGAAAAACCCTTGGGCGTCGATTGTACCTCCATCAGCTTCTCACTGAATTTATGCGAGCTGTCCTGCAGCATATGAAGTCTGTCCAGAGCTAACGGACCGCATTTAAATGAGATGCCGGGGTTGTTCTTCATTTGCCAGAACCCCTGGCGGATGGTCATGACCCTTTGGACCGCAGGCCCCGTCATGACACGCTGGTCGATCTCCTGTAATAAGGAATCGATCTTCTCATAACGCCCAACCCAGCCATATACCAATAGTAACTCCGACACAGCCCGGTCAGCCAATGCCTTTACACGGGGATCTTTCTGCTCCTTCAGCAAACGCCACGCATCCAGCCATGCGTCCATCGCCTGATTGTAATAGCCTGTACGACGGTAGACGATCCCCACAGCCGTCAATAATGCTCCGCGCCAGCGACTCTTAGGATAGTCCTTTAGAAATTGAAGGAGAGAAGAAAAATCATCCGGGCTCTTACGCTGTGAAAACCCCGCCAATGCAAAGACGAGGGCCGCATTCTCGCCCAGAGCCGCAGCCGTATTTGTCGGGATCAGCGGCTCTTCAAAAAAATGAACGCGATATATTTCCTCATCCGTCGGGTCTTTTGAAAAGTTGGCCGGCATAGCTTCGCCCGGAGAAAGGACATCAGCAGGCAACGTATGTTGGACAGTAACATTCTGAGGTGTCCTCACCAATGGGTGCACGCTTGTCTGGGCATCGGCCGCCATGGGAATAACAACACCGCATGCCAGGAACACCGCTAAAGAATACAGCTTTATGAACTTTTGAGAAGAGTACATAAAAAAGGTTTAAAAGTCTTGGGGATGATCGTTGCAATAAGGAAAAGGGATCGACAAACAATAGATCGCTGATCAATCCGTCAGGCCAAAATAGTTCTTGACCGCATCATATTTATTCCATTGGATCTTGGGCGCCACGCCGGCAGGGGTCGTGCCCGGAACAAAAATGTACCTGTATTGAAGATGCTTGGCCCCGTCTTTTGTCGCCGTACTGGCATCCGTATTGGAGTATAGGAATACCTTTTTCTCAAGGAATTCCGGTGTGATGCTGACGTTGGTGTAGACGTCGAAATAAGGCAGGGGCGCTACGTCCGGACTGGCGGGTGTACCCAGGTTCACATATACCTTTATCTCTCCTTTGGTGATGATGGAAGTTGTAAGTTTTGGAGCATCGATATTGGCATAAAAACCTATCGTGTCGATACTGCTCCCCACATGGATAGTATCAGGGCTAAAAGCCACATCCAGCCAGTCTGAATAAGTGACAGACCCGCTGGCGGAGTCCCCCTTGGGGCCTTGTGGTCCTTGCGGCCCTGCCGGCCCTGCGGGCCCGGCCGGACCGGCATCTCCTCCTTTACCACAGCTGAATAAAAGAACAATAGCAAATAATACATTTGCCAGCCATAAATAAGGTTTTGGGTTCATGGTGTTTTATTTTGACATAAGAAAAGGCAATAAAAGACCCACTACCTGATCTCCTCTTTAAAGAGAATGGTAACATGGTAAAACAGGCCGTTTTAAGAAGGATGGATTTTTGAAAAAGGGTCGTGCGTCAGAAAGAGTAGGATCTTCCAGTGCAAATTAGGAGTTATAATTTATATGTCATATGGGGGAAAACACCCTTTTTTATGTCTTCGGCAGAAAATGAGGTCCAATAAAACCTCGCGCTGGTCTATTTTCCTTTGATCTCCTCTATCTGCATCACATGCCGGGCTGTGTGCGCCCCTTCCAATAAAAGGAATTGATAAAGATTGATCGTTCCCGTAGCCGGATGAAAGGCATGACGGTTCTTTAATTCATCCTCCGTCTCTTTTGCATATGCAATGAGCATGTCCCGCTGCCTGATAAAATGATCCAGCGCCTTTTCGGCATTTGTAAACCTCCCCGCCGACTGCAAATGAGACTGTGTCTGTAGCCGTCGGCTCCTGTCCGTCATGATCACCACCATCTGCTTGACCCGTACCCTCACTTCCAAAGCCTTTTTAGGGGTCGGCGGCTGCCGGAGCAGGTCATGAAGGACCTTCCAGGTATGATCTCCTACCAGGGCAAGATGCCCAATACACTCGGCAATGTTCCACTCAAAAGGTCCCTTCCGGGTTTCCAGCTCGGTCTTGCCAAGACCTGCTACACTATCCAGCAACAGCCGTCTGGTGAAATCCAGGTACTCACTGGCAAATTCTCTCTCGTCCCGTGTGAGGGACATCTGCAATGCACTTCTGCTTCCCGGTGATAAAATTTCCATCTTTAATGTTTTTAATGAACATTACATACATCTATGACGTCTGGCACAGCATCATTAGGACAAAACGATCCGACTTTTTTTATCTGGCATACTTCAGTACCCCCAGTAGCCTTTCCACGTCCCGCTCATCGTTATACAAATGCGGAGCTATCCGCATACTACTGCCTCTAAAACTGATATATATATTATTTTCAACTAATTTCTCCCTTACCCTATCTATCATGTCCCCTGCAAACCGGATCCCGATCATATGCCCTACCCGGCCCTCTCGGCCCGGCGCCATCAACCCTAATGCGCTTGCCCGGGTGGCAATGGTGTCCGTCAGGCCTGACAGGGTTTCCTGGATCGACCCCACCCCCCACGCCGCTATCTGAGCAAGCGCAGCCGTTGCCATGGGGATGTGGATAAAGCTGGAAAATTCTCCCGCGTCAAATCTTCTCGCGCCCGGCTTATAGGCTTCTGTATAATCCACCAGCCTTGTAAAATCATCACTACCCGCCTTTACCATCCAGGAGAACTCAATGGGTCTTCCATCCTGCAGATATTGAGGGTCCGCATACAAATACGCCAGGTTATAAGGTCCCATCAGCCATTTGTATCCCACTGTCACAAGAAAATCAGGCTGTATCTTACCCACATCCAAAGGATACGCTCCCAGTGACTGACTGGCGTCGATCACCAGCCGGGCATTTACTTCCTTTACTCTTCTGCTCACCCGCTCCAACTGGATAAGGCTACCGTCTGTCCAGTGACAGTTGGAGATAGCCACCAGACCCGTACTTGTATCGATGGCCCTTAATACAGCCTCCGTCCAGGATTCATCCCCCTCTCTTTTGACCGTGACCATCGCGGCCCCTGATTCCGCGGACAATTCCCTCCAGGCATACATGTTAGAAGGATACTCCTGATCCAGCACCACAATTTTCTGCGATGAGCTCAGTTTTATATTGTTCTTTGCGATGGCAATACCATAGCTGACGGATGGTATCAGGGCGACATGGTCCTTGTCGGCCCCTATGAGCCCCGCAAATAACGACCTCAATTCTTCCGCCGGCTCAAACCATTGGTCGGCACCGATAGTCCATGGCCGCCGTCTTTCACTGATGGCCTGAACGCCTGCCTTCTCCACCGCCGTCATCAACGGCGACATATTCGCGCAATTCAGGTAAGTAATGTCATCAGGTATGGAAAAAAGCGCTTTTTGATTCGGAATGATCATAATGCTCATTTAGCTTTCTCATAAATTTTTTTGAGGGGTAGCTAAGGTAGCTACATCACTCCTTTAAAAAGGGGGGGTAATGCGCCAATTTGATGGACGGTTTACGACATCGATGCAAAATTGCCGAATTACATGTTCCGCACATTGTACAAATCCGACATTTTTGTAGCGCCCATCATCTTCCGTAGTCAGGTATCAGGGATCTCACGATCCTTTCCTTTGTTTTTTTAACGGGGTTAAAATATTCCTGGTAGACCACATGCATGTTATTACCCTTTTTCTTCAGCATGTTGATCTCGGTTTCGTCTAATATTACCACAGTCTTAAAGAGCATGATACTATCCCCTACCTTTAGATAGAGATTGTAAGAGTTCTTATACTCTTTCTCCTGTTTTACAAATCTCCCATCGACGGCGATCCTATCTTTGATAGGCTGTGCCCTTCCGGCCATACAACAGAGAGAACAAAAAATTGTTAAAACCACAAGATACCCTGCGCGCTTTACGAACCAATTCGTATATTCAAGAAAACATACTATTATGAAGAATACTCCCATTTTAGTACTTATCACCTGCTTCTTTTTCAGTCTTAACTCCAACGCTCAAACGTCATCTTCAAAGATCGGTTGTATCAGCATCACCGAGCTGCTCAACGTCATGCCCGAGTTCAAAAAGGCCGATACGACCCTTGCAAAGTTCCGGGATACGCTGGAGCAGCAGTTCGAGGCGATGAGAACAGAATATGCCGAGCAGGCCAATCTTCTCGCCGGACCTGATACGACCAAATACACACCGACGCAGCTCGTCATCAAAAGACAAACCCTGGCAGAGCTCCTGGCAAAAATACAGGGTTTCGACGCCAATGCAGGTCAGCTGTTCAATCAAAAAAGATCGATCCTTTTGCTCCCCATCCAGAAAAAGGCGGAAGACGCCATACAACAGGTGTCAAAGGATAATGGATATGCTTTTGTATTCGAAAAGGACAACCTGCACGTCTATCCTCCTTCCACCGATATCCTCCCCCTGGTAAAGAAAAAACTCGGTCTGTAAATATCTGACCTTAAGCTGACGGATCAGAGCCTCGTTTTAGACATTTTCCGGGGGCGTTCAGGACAAACTTTTGTGTTACACCCACTGTATCGTTAGCGTACAGTCCAACGGGCGAATCCGGGCATATTATATTGATACATAGCAAGATATAAACCCGGCATTTTTTTAGTTGAACAAAGCATGTAATTCACCTTACCATGCTCAAAAATTATCTGAAGTCTGCCTGGCGGAACATAAAAAAGAACAAAGGTTTCTTTACGCTCAATTTCATCGGGCTTTATGTCAGCGTCGTCGCGTGTACATTGATAGCCCTCATCATCCTGCATGAGGTCAGCTTTGATACACCTGCGGATAAGGATATGCATTTGTACCGGGTAGTAGCTCAGGGGAGTACCTCCACGGGTGAAGTGTACAGCGCTACCACGCAGTATCCGCTGGCCGCTGCCATGCGGGCAGCGATGCCGGAAGAAAAGCTCATTTCGCAGATACATTACCAGGGAAAGGATGTCGTGACTGTAGGTGATAAAAAATTCACGGAATTCAATATCATTTTTGCCGACTCCGTATTTCCCCGGATGTTCCCCATGCAGGTGAAGGCGGGCAGTCTGCAGCGGGCCCTGGCGGACCCCGGTTTTGGCATCCTGACGGAAAAGACGGCCCACCGTTACTTTGGTAATACAGATCCCATTGGCCAGCGCATAAAGGTTGCCAACCTCATCGATCTGCAGGTAGCCGCCGTAGTAGCCGATCCCCCCTCCAATACACATATACCTTATAGTATGTTGGTCCCTTATCGCAATATGAACAGGGCGCTCATCGGAGGTTTCCCCATCGACTCCTGGTCGGTGACAGCCGAGGGTTATGCCTACATTGGGTTATCCGGCGAAAATAAGGTTAAGCTTGTCGAAGCCCAGCTCGCATCCATTGCCGCGAATCATGTAGAGAAAGAGAGCCACAAAGGTAAAATGCATTATGCCCTCCAGCCCCTGCAGGATATTCATTTCAATCAGTTGTACGCAGCCAGCAATATCGACTATACCATCAATTACAAATATCTAACCCTCATCGGGGCCATCGGCTTATTCCTCATCCTGGCCGCCTGTATCAATTATACCAATCTTTCCACCGCCCTCGCTATAAAAAAATCCAGGGAGGTCGGAGTAAGAAAGACAATGGGCGCCACCCGGCCGCAACTAATGAAACAATTTTTTTCAGAAACTTTTTTCCTGACGGGCGCCGTCATCGTGGCAGCCGCATTTTCCATTTCCCTCCTGCTGCCCAGTCTCAATACTTTCCTGGATAAAAATATTCCCCTGCATTGGTTTACCCTAAAGAGCGCACTCTTTCTGGCCCTTCTCTGGATCACCGTCTCCCTGCTTTCCGGCATATACCCGGCCTTCATACTTTCCGGCTTCAATCCCATTACGGCCCTGAAGAACAAGATCTCAGCGCCAAAGGCGTCTGCCGTCACGTTGAGAAGAGGGCTGGTCGCCTTCCAGTTCCTCACCGCACAGATACTTATCATCTGCGCCATCATTGTCGCCAAACAAATGGCCTTTATCCAGTCCAGACCGTTGGGTTTCAATAAAGATCAGGTATTGGATCTGGGGCTGGCCGACAACAGCTACCAACGACAACATTCATTAGTCGAACGTCTCTCCACCCTATCCGGCATCAGCAGCACCAGCCTCTCCCTCGGAGCGCCTATCACTAACAACCGTTTTGGTTCCGAATTCAATCTGAAAGAGAAATATAAGACGCAGCCATTGTCCGTGAACATCATTACCGCCGACCGCGGCTATCTGAGGACCTATGGACTACAGATGCTGACAGGTAGATGGTTTGATGAAAAGGACGAAAGTCTCACGGCTCCTTCTATCCCCGACTCCTTACGCAGATATGCAGTCGTCCTGAACGAGGCCGCCATCCGTCGCCTGGGATTCGCTTCTCCCGAGGAAGCATTGGGCAAATACGTCACTTTTGGGCTTAATGACCTTTCGGCACCCATCGTCGGTGTAGTAAAGGACTATAATGTGGCTTCCTTACGGGAGAACGTCAAACCTGTGCTGATCGTACAATACCCCAGTCTCTATTACAACATAGGGATCAAATTTGCCGGCGGCTATTCTACCGCCACGCTCTCTGCCGTGGAGAAGATATGGAATTCCGTATATCCCGAACAGATCTTTGAGACGGACTTTCTTGACCAACATGTAGCCAGCCTATACAAGGATGACCGCCGGACACAACAACTGTTCTATATTTTCACACTGCTCTCTATTGCCATCAATATATTAGGGCTCATCGGCCTGCTGTCATTTATGATCGAGCAAAAGACAAAGGAGATAGGCATCCGGAAAGTACTGGGTGCAACCGTACAGGATATCTCCTTTATCCTGTCAAAGGATTTTTTACGCCTGATCGTGATCGCCTTTCTTATCGCCGCCCCCATTGCCGGCTATCTGATGAACAAGTGGCTCCAGGACTTTGCCTACCGCACAAATATGAGCTGGTGGGTATTCGCCACAGCTGTCCTTTCCATCCTGGTCGTCACCTGTCTGGCCGTAGGGTTTCAGACTATCAAGGCCGCGGTGGCAAATCCGGTAAAGAGTTTAAGATCGGAGTAGATCAGCGCCCGTGGAACCGCCCGGGTCTTAAAGACATTCGTACGTGGTGTCAAATATCTCCGCAATATGTCTGACGCTGGGGCTGGCCGTACAAGTCAATGAATGTACCGAACCCGTCCCCTTGGTATTACATCCGATCGTATTGTAATCCTCTACTTCGCAATAAGCCACCGTGCCTATCCAGGCTGTAGAGCATCCCACCGCAACCGTGATCGAGCCGCCAAAATCTATCTCATAGAACGTCTGGGACCCGCCCGGCGGAATGCTCAGGGAAGTGTATGTGTAAGGTCCTACCTGTGCATAGGTAATATTCCTGCCCGTTGTGTGGCTGTGGTTGATAACAATCACGGCGACCACGGCGGCCTTACGGGCAAAAAGCTTGTTCTTTGTCATTCCAAAGCTGGTGAGGATCAACAAGAGGGACACAAGCCCTATTCCGGTAAACAGAAAAGTACTTTTCATGACAGTGTTGTTTCCAGAAAAAATACTCTTATTCCTAACCTCAAAACTATCAAAAAAGGAGTCTTATGGTCTTCATCAGGAACGCACGGGTATAAAGTTCTTATTGTCCACCGGATAGCTGTCATATTTTTGGTATAACTGCAGAAATTTTACAGGGTCCACGGGATCGCTGTTCAATATCTCCCCCAATCCCCTAAAAAACCCTTCTCTGCTCTGTCCCGGATTGAACAACAGCTTGATCACAGCCTCCTGGCCCGAATCATTACGAAATCCATGGGGCGTATACCGTGGTGCATATACAATGGACCCTTCCGTTGCCCGTATGGTCTTACCGCCCAGGTCAATGGTCATTTCCCCTTTGCTTACCATAAAGATCTCGTCCATGTATCGGTGGTAGTGTAACTGAGCGCCCACCACCCCTGGCGCAAGTGCGATCTCGTATAAACCCAGCTGATCTTTTGTCTGATCACTGGTGATCTTTAATGTCACCCTTCCTCCGTTGAAAGAAATGGTTTCGCCGTCTCCCGGCATAATAATGACAGAACGGTCTTCCAGCACGTCGTTTAACGTGTCGAATTGCTTGTACATATATTAAATTTTTGGTTTTCGCTTTGTCCCGCTCAAAGCTCGCTGCGTATCCTGCTCAGCTGTGTAGGCGTCACGCCCAGATAAGAGGCGATCTCATGCTGTTTTAGCCGGGGTTCCAGTTTGGGATAACTTTTTAGAAAATTGAGATATCTTGTTTTGGCCGTATCAAGCCTGAACGAGATCTCCAGCGGCTCTTTCTCGATGACCCAGTGCAACTCCAGGTACCGGATATAGAAACCCGCTATTTCAGGAAGCTTCTCCGTAAGCTTTTTGAACTCCAAAAAGTTATATTCCCACACAACACTTGGCTCCAGGGCCCGGATAGCAAACACACTGGGCGAGTTGGTCAGCAACGCGCTGGTAGACGCGACGAAGTATCCGTCCGGAAAGAATCTTTTGATAACGGTGTCCCCGTTATCCGCGCAGAAATATTGGGAGAAAAGACCCCTTGATACAAAGGCCACCATCCTGGGCACCTGCCCCTCCTGAACAAAAAAATCATTCTTGTCATACGTCCGTTGCCGTAAAATGCCTTCCCAGGCCAGCCGGCCCTCATCGGACAAACGCCCGTAAGAATTGATCTTTTCCCAGAATTCCTGCATATCTGCTAAAGATACGACTACTTCGCTTTCCATGTCAAAGGTAGAACCCCTTACGACCGAAACCATTTACAAATGTTGAGGGATTGAAAAAAGATGCATATTCGTATCTTTAAAGCCTCACCAATATCATCTCAATAACTACGATGACCATCTCTATTATATGATCACCATCACCACCAGACCCTACTCCGATGCGGAAAAGCAGACGTTCAAAAAATCGCGCTCCCTATACCAGGAAATAGAAAGCAGGATTATGGCCTTTATTGGCATCTTATTCCTCATGCTGCTGCCATTTTTGACGCTCAACCACTTTTTCCACTTCTCCTCGACCTTTCAGGCCTGGGCATGCATCCTTTTTATAATTGCCGATGCCGTAATAATGATTATTTACACAAAAAGACAGCAAAAACGGTATCCACCTGTAAAGATCGAAAACAGACAAGTAGAGGTCATACATGTCAAAACCCGGCGGGCTGTGAAACGTGAAGACCCGGAAGACTTTGGCGCCGCGTTCTATCTTGATGTGTACGATCAGGGGAAACAAAAGACATTATTCCTCTGGGGACAGTACCTCGATGAACTGGGCGAAGGGGATGAGCAGGAGGCCGCCTTCCCCAATACGGAGTTTGAGCTAACAAGGGACAAGAACACCAAAAACCTTATGGATATCAGGTTATTGGGCACTTACTTCCCGCCGGAAAGAACGCTCCCTTCTTTTAGCAGGGAAGTCTTGAAAGCCGGGACGTATCCTTTGGACGGAGAATTGATAGAAGGATCTATAGACGAAATTACCTGACCCATCTTTGCCATGAATAAAAAATCAATATTCAGATCATCTTCGACGACCAGTTTCTTCTCTTTCTATCTGGCGAATATAGCAGGCTTGTTGCTCATCGGATATCTATCCCTCCACTTTAACCAGAATCCACCCGTTATAGGAGCTCTGATGTTTATCACGGCAGCCGTAATATGCATCAACAGCAGAAAAACATGCGTCGTCATGGACGATCGATTTACGATCGTCTATACCAGGTTCATCCCCTTGCTGTCAACCTCAAAATATTTTTTTTATAACGAGATCGACAGCATCGATGCCATACTACCCCTCACCAGGTCAACGGAAACCGGTCTTATTTCAACCTTCCTTTCCTACCGTTATTCACTTAAAAGCAGCTTAAAAAACACGCTCACCTTTCATTTTCATGACGGACGTGTCAAATACCTGTCGGTGACTATTTCAAGGGAAGACCTCCAGGAGGCCTTTAGACATATAAGAACCCTATCCTCCATCCGTATCGCCGAGTCATACTAAATTGCATCCATGCAACCCGCACGGCCCGCTTTTTCACACCTTTTTCAGACCAGCCGGGCCTTTATAATACGAACAGATGTTACAACAGGAGATCGACGACATAATCACTATCATACGCGCGGCCCGCGCCGGTGACGTTGCCGCATTCGCCCGGCTCGTCAATCTGTACCAGGATATGGCCGTAGCCTATGCCCGCAGTTTCCTGGGTGATCATCATCTGGCCGAAGATGCTGCACAGGAGGCATTTATAGAGGTTTATCGATCCCTGTCCGACCTTCGGGAGCCGGCGGCCTTTACAGCCTGGCTGCGTCGCATTATCTTTAAGTACTGTGACAGAGTACTGCGCAGAAAGTCGGATGAAATAAAAAAGATGGTCCACAGCGCCATTGACCGTCTGCCCGTAAAAAATTAAAGCAATATATGTCCACCATCGAAGAAAACCTGGAAGCATCCCGTCCATCCCGGGATACAAAATTCATCGAAAAGGTACAGCGTCTTATCCGGCCGGATGCGCTAAATAAGGATGAACCCCTTTTCTGGTCACCCGGCATTGGCAACGACGTTTGGGACCTGTTCTGCTCTGCCATCACAGGCGACCTGGATACCATCCGGCGACTGTTGGAAAAAGACCCGTCCCTGCTGCGCTGTCAGTATGAATACCGTACGCCCATGTATTTTGCCGTACGGGAAAACCAATTGGAGACAGCCACATTTTTCCTGCAGCAAGGCGCGAATGCCCATTGGGGTGGTGGCGACGACTCCCTGCCGGAGATTGCCCGTTATCGCGGCTATCACGAAATGCAGCGGCTGCTGGAAGATACGCTGGCCCGGCAACACAATGTCTCACAGAAAGGAGAGGTCATCGCCGCCGCCATCAAAAACCGTAGCTTGCAAATTATACAAACCCTACTGGACACGGATCCTCAATTGCTCAATGCCGGCGATGTCCACGGCAACCAGCCGATACACTGGGCCGTCATGACAAGAGAGCCGGCCATCATCGACGAGTTATTGGCCCGTGGGGCGGATATCAATGCCCGGCGGATCGATGGCGCCCGGCCGATACAGCTATGCAACGGAGATTATTCCTATCGGGGATGGCGGGACGTGCCACAAGACCACCCCTTCACACCAGGACAAATCCTCACCCATCTCAGTAAACACGGCGCCTATGTCGACGTATCTACCGCGGCTTATATTGGCGACCTGTCGCGCGTTCAGGCGCTGGTGGAAGAAGACCCCTCTCTGGCAAACAAGCCGGGAGAGTATATCACCTACTATGCCTGCTCAGGGGCGCCGCTGCGTAATGCCGCCGCCGGGGGACATCTGAACATCGTAACTTATCTGCTTGAAAAGGGCGCCGATCCCAATCTGCCGGAAGAAGGCATCGCCCCGCAAGGCTATGCCCTTTATAGCGCCGTCTACAACGACCACTATGACATCGCCCGTCTCCTCCTGGAAAAAGGGGCCATTCCCAACCCACCCGTAGAAAGCTCTGCGGATGCACTGAGCATCGCCCTCAGGAACGATAATAAAGATATGGTCAACCTCCTTTGCTCCTATGGCGCCGCCCGAAGTATGGAGATCCTTGCTCATTATGGTGACACCCGGACAGCCGCCGCCATCTTTGCCGTAGATCCATCCCGCACCAATGACCCGCAGGCACTGGCATCTGCGGCGGGACAAGGCAATGAGAGCTTTGTCAGACTATTACTCCACTATCAGCCCCGTCTGGCTGCACAGATCGGCACAGCGGCGGCAACCCCCGAATTGACCCGCTTCCTCTTCAGCAAAGGCATGGACCCCAATAAACAGAGTTGGCTGCGGGTGACACCGCTACATCGTTTTGCCGAAAAAGGAGATATCATAAACGCGGGGATATTTCTGGACCACGGCGCCGACATCCACGCACGGGACGAAGACATCTGCTCCACCCCGCTGGCCTGGGCCGTCAAATATGGGAAGAGGGAAATGGTGGAATTCCTTTTACAGCGTGGCGCCCAACCCCAGCTGCCAGACGACCCATCCTGGGCCACTCCCATGGCCTGGGCGGTTTATAAAGGGGATACAGATATCATCCGGCTGCTCGAACAGAAATTTCCCAACGGTGACGCCTTATGACAAAAAGCCTCTAGCTTCGGGGACAAACCTTTTATTATGAAACCAGCAAATACTTTCTCAAGCCGTCGCCATTTTTTAAGGACCACAGCAGGGCTGGCCACAGGCCTCACCAGCCTTTCATTACTGCCCTCCCTGGCTTTCTCCGCACCGTCCTCGAGTAGCCCCCTTCCCTCCGGACCACTGCCGGCCGGCACAACCCCCTTTGCTGACGACCTCAACATCATCGGCCCCAAAGAAGGATACTCTCCACAGATAGGCACACTCGTATCCATGATGACCTGGATGCGTACGATCATGTTGTATTCTTCCAAAGGAATGACCACGGAACAGTTGGACTTCCTTCTGGACGACAAAGCCAATACTGTCGGCTCCATGCTCTTTCACCTGGCGGCTACCGACGCCTTTTATCACGAACATACTTTCAATGGCACCGAATGGGGCAAATGGGACAAAAGTCTCCAGGATAAATTTGGCGTGGCTATGGCCCTGGGCGATCCCGCCCGCAAACAGATAAAAGGCCACAACCTCGACTTCTATACAAGTCTGATGCAGGAAACAAGAGAGAGGACATTAGCCGAATTCCGCAAACGGGACGACAAATGGCTACTGACCGTGGACCAAAAATGGCCCTGGGGTCCCACCAACAATTACTGTAAATGGTTCCATGTGTGCGAACACGAGTCCAACCATAATGGACAGATAAAATTTCTAAAAAGCCGGTTGCCCGGAGCAAAAGCCACCAACGAATAATTATCGTTTCACTCCTTCCACACGTCTGCATTTTTTTATTCTCCCGTCAGCAGCGGCCAGTTCTTATCCGGCCTGTGCGCTTCATGCATGATTTCGCTGATCCGGCGTACCACCTCCGGATGCCCGGCCGCGACATTATTTTTCTCCCCATCATCCCTGCTGAGATCATATAGCTCTATAGTCGCATCAGGTTTGTCATGTACATACAGCCGGACGGCTTTCCACTTGCCCCATCGGACGGCCTGGCGCCCCCCGTTCTCATGGAATTCCCAATACAGATAGGCATGTTGCTGCTGGCGGGCGCTATCACCCGACAGGGTAGACAGGATCGACACGCCATCCAATCCCCGCACCTTTTCCACACCCGCCAGCTGGGCGAACGTCGGATACAAGTCCCAGAATGCTCCCGTAAACGTCGATGTCGTCCCCGCGCGTACCTTTCCCGGCCAACAGACGATAAATGGCGTCCGGATACCCCCTTCATAAAGATCCCGTTTGATCCCTCGCAAAGAACCATTGCTGTCAAAAAATTCGGGGTCGTTGCCTCCTTCCCGGTGCGGGCCGTTGTCGCTGCTAAAGATTAACAATGTGTTGCCGGCAATACCCTGCCTCTCCAACTCGGCACGGATCTCACCGACATATTTGTCCAGCCGGGCCACCATGGCCGCATAGGCCGCATGCGGGTAGGGCTCGAAAGCGGCTTTTTCAAATTTGGGTGTAGTCGCTTCGTCCCGGGGCTGCTCATGGAACTTGCGAACATAATAGGCGTATACCTCGTCGTGCGGTACGCTCAACGCCGCATGCGGCAAGGTATAGGAGAGGTAAAGAAAGAATGGCCGGTCTGCCTGCGTCCTCAACAACTCCATCGCATGTCGATGGATCAGATCAGCAGCGTAAATGGAATCCCCCGTCTTATTCGCATCGAGCGCTACACGCTGATCATTCTGCCAAAGATGATCCGGGTAATAATTATGCGCCAGACGTTGACAATTGTAGCCGTAGAAAAAAGAGAACCCTTGTTTCAACGGTTCGCCCGAAGAGCCGGGATAGCCCAGCCCCCATTTTCCAAGATCGGCCGTAAAATAGTCATGGTCCTGTAAAAGACGTGCAATGGTCACCGTGGAGTCCGGTAAAGGAAATTGTCCCTCGGGCTGTATTTCCCGATTGCCTCTGATAGGCGTATGCCCCGTGTGAAACCCCGTCATCAGACTGGCCCGTGACGGGGCGCATACCGTCGTACCCGCATAGAACTGAGTAAATCGCATTCCGGCATGGGCCATCGCATCGATGTTCGGCGTTTCGATCTTTTGCTGTCCATAACATCCCAGATCACCATAACCAAGGTCGTCGGCAAGGATAAAAATAATATTTGGACGCGAGCCGGGGATCCTTTGCTGGGCGGAGGCAGACAGGGTCAGTGTCAAACAAGAGAAGAAGATAAATATACGCATAGCTCCTAAAGATACTGATCAATTTATGTAAATTTATCCCAAACCTTTACCCAGTGGATACATTAACCCCGGACAAACAACTACTTATATATCTGGCCGAAGCTGGCATAGGGCAGTATAGGGACATATCCGGATTTTTAAATCAACATTTTGCATCTTCTGCCACAACCTCGCCTGCGGCATGGGAAAATTTAAAAAATGTAACCCAATTTATATCTACCCTGGTTGAACACAAATTTATTCGTGTTGATTTTTCCGAACTTTCAAATGAGGAATATGTTGGTAATGGCTTCTTTTCGACTCCAATAAAGGCCATGATATTAAGAGATGGAATGGAGTACATCTCGAAAAACAAAACAGAAACAACAGGAACACATGTACAGCTCAATGCCGAGAACATACATTATACAGGCAACATTGGGTATTCAAACAGATATTCAACACAAAGGTCAACGAGTGATAAGCAAAAGTCCGATCTCCCATCAAAAGTAAAAAAATGGATCGCGGCAGCCGTAGCATTAGGCGTCGCTATTCCGACAATTATCATTGCCTGGAACAAACTTAAAACCAAGCCGGAACAGGAAAAGGTCGTAGCGCCAAATGTCGATTCCCTGAAAAAGAAAGATTCAATACATCTGCGGGCAGACTTGCCAAAAACGATTGAAAATAAAAAATTGATAAAAAACCATCCCGATGCTGTCGATGCACTTATTCCGGCAAAAATAGAAGTCAACAGATACCACTATTCTGTCCCCTTGTCCATTGCGAACATTAATAGACTGTTGAACATCCTTCCGGACAGATCTGTTCCGGTAAGTGTATGGTATTCCGACCAGGATAGTCTCATAGCGCAAAAGGTATTGAATTGGATAATAAAAAGGCAATTTGATGCGGAATTGCATAGAAATGGGCAGCCGGTATGCGGTCAAATGCCTCCGAATTCATTTGCTTATCGCTATATATCTATTCAGACGGAGTCATTTTTATCTATATTTATCAATTGCTTGTAAATAAAAAAACCGCCTTGCGGCGGTTTTTTTCAAGCCTATTGATTGATCCCAAAAGCTTCCCATCCTTGCGCCACCGTCCGGGTACACGTCATAGACTTTGTACCATTCTCGCTGGATATAAAAAGCCCGTTCGTGCTGCGAAGGCTGACCTTTCCATCCGGCGTGGGTATCCAGTCGAATATTTCCCAGGTGCCATAGCCGGCGCGGTTACAGGTGATGGGGTTATTCCCGTCTTCCGACGACACGTACTTGCTCATGCCTTGCAACGCCACCTTTCCATAACCCGCATTTACTACCAGGAACTGCTCCCATGCCTGCGCCGTCGGCCGATTGCAATTCATAGCCTGTGTACCATTCTCACTGCTGACGTACAGGTTGTTGTTCCCTTTAAAAGTGACGGTGGTCCCCACAGGCGCACCCGTACTCAGATTGCCGCCCGCCGTCACCACCTGGTTTATGGCCGAGAGCAGGGAGTTTGCCCCCGTCGCATCACCGGAGAGCTCCCAGATAGCGATACCGCCGCCGACAGCCGCGGCATAGCTCGTCTTGCTTTTTATCGTGATGATACCATTATAGCCGATGCTGCCCGACACATCCAATTGAGGGCTGCCGCCTCCGGAAAGAATGGTATTATAATTTACATACGCATCCGCCGAATTAGGGTCCTTGGATGAATCGTGACCGTAGAAGGGCACCCCAAGGATAGCCTTTGCCGGCGACAGACCCCGGTTCAACCAATAGTTCATACAACGGGCGCCCACTTCAAAAGTAGAATGCTGAAAATTGTTGTCGTCATAGGCCATGATCACCAGGTAGTCCGTCACGCTGAATACACCGTCCACCACATAATCGCCTCCATCCCCAATGACAGCGGCGCTCAACAGTTTACCGTTATTATGCAGGGCTGTGCTCAGCTGCTGCATCAACAATAGGAAATTATTTGCCTCCGTACCCACGCTGGGATATTCCCAGTCGATGTCCACCCCGTCCAGGTTGTACTGATTTGTAAAGCCGATCATGCTGTTGACAAACGCCGTCCTGTTGGCAGAGCTGGCTACGATACCGGAAAAGCCGCCCCCGCCACCTCCGCCGCCCACGGAGATCAGTGCTTTTACCCCGGCCGCATGCGCCGCGGTAACCATCGATGACAGCTTTGAAGGGTTGTCGATGGGCTGGTACCCGCCGGATGAGGTAGGGATCAAAAAAGCATAGTTGATATGTGTCAGCTTGGAGAACTGTACCTGGCTGACATCTCCCGCCCAGGTGGGCAGATAGCCGACTACTTTAAAATTTGTCACCGCCCTTGGCGTCGTCGGAGCCGAAGGACCAGGGCTAACTTCCTTGTGACAGGACGATAGGATAAGCAAGACCGCTGCAAGGCAGGCCAACGTAATTGGTTTCATTGTAGATGAGGTTTATGGATGATAAAAACTAAAGACCGGAAACATTAAAATGCGTATACGTGGTAAAACCCAGGAACGTATTGTCATTCGGTACGCCCAGCGGGTCCTGCAGCTCTCTCAAATATTGAAGATTGCTGCTCTTATAATAATTGTAAGCCACTTCCGTACCTGGGAAAACAGGGCTGCTGGTGGAGCAGTAATTACACCCGGTGGATTGGTTGTAAGCCGCCCGCATAAAATCATATCCCGCACTGATCCTGCTGGAATTCAACGTCCAAAGGGAATTGTCGCCCTGGATACGAGCAAGCTCCGCCGCATAGGCATAGGCCGTCAGCGTATATTGATAATGCACACAATCCTGTCTGTCGCATAATTCAGGCAGTGTCCCATCTGAATAGATCACGGATGGCATCAGCGATACCAGAGCGTTATAGCCATTCTGATAGACCGTGGTGCTGTTGAGGAATATACCGATAGCCATTTTTGCATAACCCGCCGAGGCATTCCAGTTATTGTTGTACTGCGGGATATTGTTGATATAATTGTTCTTTACCAGGTTCAGATAATTGGAGAATTGTGCAATGTCCGCGTCAGACCAGCCCGAACCCTGACCGTTGACTTTATAATACCGGATGATCTCTGCCGCGGCTACAAAGCTGGGGGTTGTCCAGGATGCCTCCAGCGCAGGCTGATTAGGATTGGACCCGGACAGGACATCGTATTTCTGAAAAGTATACGCCCAGCCGTTGAGAATACCGATAGCCTGACTGGCGTACGTAAAATTTCCCGTCTTGGTCCAGCGTAGGGCAAGCGCATATACCAGTTCGGCATCGCTGCGTATCTGGCTCTTGGACGGCGTCGTGGCTCCGTTGGACCCCACTACCACCGTCGAGTAGAAGGAAGTGGGGTAGGTGTGCGAGTTGATAAAGTCCAGCACCTTCTGATAGCTGGCGCTGCGCACCGCATCCCCTCCATTCACCTGACCGCCTACCAGGTCGAGACTCGCCTGGGTATTCAGTACGCCCGGATGAACAAAAGAAGTAATGGCTCTTGGAGTGGCGGAGGAGGTGTTCCCGGGCGCCGGAGCTTTGACGCCTTTTTCACATTGGAACAAGCAGGTCGATAAAACTACGAGGCCGACGCCCGTCAGCCACGAGTTAACGTTCTTTTTCTTCATAGAATCTTTTTTATGGTTTCAGCCAAAGATATAGGCCGGTCATAGCCGCAAACAAGCCTGTGCATAACTTATCTACGAAAACGATTGCGCGTAGTCGTGAATATCAATTTGTTGTAACACGCGTGACTACTGCATATCTACTGCATAAGAGTATAAGAAAGGGATGGGCTAAGAGTTTTCCAGTAAAAGGTCGAGATCAAGAAAATATTCGTAAGAAGAACTCTCATTTTTCAACCGATGCCTTCTCCGGCAGACCTTTCATTACAGATAGCCCCGAATCAGGTCTTTCCAGCATCGTCAGCATACCGGTGGGACTGGAAGTTTTATTTACGATAAGAGAAGATATAGAATGGCTGACAAGGCAGTTTTACGGATAATGGGTTTATGCGTGACGAAATTATTTTATCAGCTTCCCACTGACATACCGCTGCTGTTGCAATATTTCTCCATTCTTATGGTAGGTCGTCCAAACGCTGTCCTTCTGCCCATTCTTCCAATAGCTTTTACTTCGGACCGCATTTGTGGTCATGTCATAGTACTCTGTCTTTACTTTGATCTCGTAACCGCCCACAGAATCGGTGGTTACGTTGTAACCATAAGAGATATCGGGGCGATCTATGTAATCACCCATGATGAGCATTCCTGAGATAATAAAAAGACTTCCATTGATGTACCACGTCTTTTTCAGCTGCCGGAAAAATAAGACCGAGGTCAATATGCTCAGTATAAATACACCCCAGATGGCTACCTTGATAGATGACATCAGGAAGGTAGCGGGCCGCTGTGCCCCGCCGGATGTATGATGCAATAGATAGGGTATGGCAATAATGTCGTAGACGAACACGATCAATAACCACGCGCCAGTGAGCGCCAAAGGAAAAAAAGTTTTCTTCATTTAATTTACTTTAATAAAATCTCCCTTGACAAATATATAAGTACCTTCTGAAAGGTTCTTGATCTGGTTTAAAAAGTCGAAAATAGAGTGGCCTTTCCCTTTCGTATTATCCATACTCCTGGATTCGGCGCCTTCTTCTTCGGCAAAATGGCTGCCATAGATTTCACCGACCATTGTTTGATTTACCACCTGATCCCCGGCATTGTCGTACTGCTTTAATGAAGTTCCTTTCACAGCGTGCTGGATCTTTTTGAAATTCTGCTGGAAAGAAGCAAAGTCAAACTCCGTTATGCTGAGTCCCTGCGCCTGTTCAGGATGCTTTCTCGCATAGTCGACCAGGGCCTGGATGAAGCCTTTCGCATAGGCGCCACCCATGCTGTGGGATATCACTTTAATAGTCTCCGTGATCACACCTCCGGATCTGGCTAAGGACGTTATGATCGCTTCGGCCTGCTTTTCCCCCTCTTCATATCCCACATTATACCTGAAAGCGGGGATCAGGTTCGGCGCTGTTCCCGCAGACGACAGATCAGGCTCCGATTTCCAGCTGTCGGTGCCGCCAACAGAGCCGTCTATATACATGGTATGTCTGTCATTGAAATGGTTCATCACATCTATATCGAAATTTTCATTTACTGTATACGTTTGCGTGTATGAGTAATTTTTCAATAAGGGGTAAGCAAAGTCAAAGCGTCCACCCGACTGGTAATAGACCTTCCTGGTTTTTGTAGTGACTTGACGCCAGTAGCTGCTGTTCCCTTGTTGATCTGGTGTTGCAAACCCGTTAATAAAGATCACGAGATGCCCATCAGGGTCGATGGCATTTACAGGCGTATTAAGCGCATAAACATACGGCGACTGGTTGACATATATTTCCGCTTTGGGATCCTGCACATGCCACCTTCCTATCTGTTGATCGTACATCCTGGCCTCATAATCCGTCCACTCCAGGCCGCTGCCGTCTGAAAACTCTTTATTCTGCAACTCCTTACCGTTGTACCTGTATTTATTTTCCAGATAACCCGCTTTCAATGCCTTGTCACTGATCCCCGCCATAGTGAGTCCGAATGGATAGTAATGATTCTCCTCCATCAGGGGGCCAGCATAGTGCATAATCGTCAGGTTGTCAAAAAAAACGTCCCAGTTGGGTGTAGCATTGCTGAGGTAAATATACAAATATCCGCTGGTTCTTATATTCACGGTGATTCCCAGTGGTGTTTGCAATCCTCCGGCAGTAGTTGTCCCGGCAGTAGCCACCTGCAGCGCTCCGCTCTGGCCCGCTGTGCTGACATATCCAAATTGGTTATCCAGCAGGATCCAGTTCAGATAGGCATTGGGCTTGCCGGCGGCATTGCCGTTGTTATTGGTTAAGAAGCTGTTCAGCGGGATGGCCAATGGCGTGGACGGACCCGTGAGGTCGGCGAGCGTTCCGTGGGTAGCGCCTGACAGCGACACAATACCAGACGCCAGGGAGTTGATAATATCCGAAGCAGATAGTCTCTGACCGTTGGTCGCAGCCGATGAATTGAAATAGTAATTAGTGGCAATCGTCACTTTATCGCCACTCATGACCTTTAGAATTATGGCCGGCCCTACCTTCTGACCGTCGCCCCTCAGCCTGCTGATGCTATCGTTAGGGTTAGTGGTACCATAGTCCACAGGATAGCCGGGGGCGGAGTTGCGGGCATAGGCAGTGGTGGAGATGTTATAAAAGATCTTGTTCTCCTTAGCCCGGTATGCGCCTTCCATCGTAGCCACATATTGCCCCGTATCGCGCTGGTCCGTCAATATTACTCTTGTATTGCCCAGGTGGTCCTTTTCGAAATAGTCAAACCGCTGCCTGAAGCTGCTGTCGCCATTCATATAGTGTTGCCAGAAATAACGGGTCCTCCCTTCCTCATGTGCTACAAATTGGATTGTATCGTTCTGGTATTGAAATCCTTTTATATACATTGTGGTTACTTGTCTCACAGTATTAGCCGTGCTGTCCGTAACGATCTTCGCCCATTTATTGCCCATTGCATCGTACCTGTATACAATGTTACCCTTAGAGCTGCCGTCGGACTTCATCATGCGGATAGTATCGGGGAGGTTGAGGAAGTTGTAATGAATGCTCCTGATACCTTTGTTCTTATCAGACAGCAGGTTGCCGTTGCCATCATAACTGTAATCCGTGGTGGGGTCTTTGACGGCACCGTCATAATGAAAATCGCCTAGCAGGGAGCCGGCGTCATTTGCTGAATCATACACTTGCTGCAGCCGGTTGCTGCCTGTAAAGTAGGTATACTTCAGCCGGTCGATAAGCAATGATCCCCCGGGCTTATAGCCGGCCTGGGCCATCGTCTGTATATTCCCATCTGCATCGTAGGTGATATGCGGGACGCTGAAATCTATGGTTGCATTTTTGACATAAGCGCTGCCGTTATATTGGGTAAAGTCCGCCATACTGAGTCTGCTGACATTATCATAAGCAAAGTCATACTTCCGGCTGATACCGTCTCCCGCGCTTTTCCAAACCATACCGGAAATATTCCCATTGAACTGTGGCACGCTGTATCCGGCAACGTTCCCGGCCGCATTGTCATAGCCCAGCTCCATGCCGAAATAATTTTGTGCTACCCCTGTCAGGTACCTTTTGTTGATCCCTGTCATCCATCCTCTGATGTTGTAATCATAGACCATGCTGTCCAGGTTATCCGAAAAATATTTAGCTTTTAGTAGGCCCAGCTCATTATATGTCATCGTGTCGATGCGGGCTTCAGGGCCGTCCATGATCTTTCGTGTGCTCAGCAGCCGGCCGGCGGCGTCATACGTAAATTTGGTCGTTACCAGGTGTCCCATTGGCATGGGAGGATTCTTTTTATGGTACAGCAGGTTGCGAAGCGTCTTACCAGAAAAATCATATTGTGTCCATTCCTGATCAACCCCTTTGCTATAGTTAGCGCATTGTGTTCCCACGACCCGTCCATGGTCATCATAGAAGGGAACATAGTACAGGAATTGGTTGGTATCGATGATCTTTGTACGGTAGCCCGTCGGCAGCCCCCTGACGTTGGTGTACTGACTCAAAGCAACTGCATAGGGATAGGTGTTGTAAGTCGTATAAAAATAAGTGGTATTGTTTGCATAGGTCATATCCATCGTGGCCGTCAGTGCGGTCCCAAGCGCTGTCACCCAATCGTACGAATCGTAGTAGTATTGTGTCACTACCTCCGTCGGAAAACTCGCGGTGACGGGATAATACGGCTGGGTCATGGCCTGCGCTACATGCCATGTATGATCGTTGTAATGGGCGGCGTCTGTCATAAGAGCGACGGTATCCTGTCTGTTGAGCGCATCGTAGCAGAATATCTGCCACTTTTTTTTGCTGCGCAGGACTGAATCTTGTGACATGACCAGCCTATCCCTGATATCATATACCATTCGAACCTCTCCCGTGCCTGGTACTTTTTTAACGATCAGCCGGTTACGCGAATCGTATTCATAACGGAAGCAAAGCTCGTTTGCGATGGCTTGGGTCAGCGTCCAATTGCTGCTGATGGCTTCCACCGCCCTGGGCTGGATGACGAAACGCAGGTTCTGCAAGTCATCATATATGTAATAGGTACAAAGCCAGCCAGAATGTCCTGCCGCAGGCGACGGCCACAGCTGTACTTTTTTCAGGATTACGTGGCCGTCCATGTCCTTGTATTCTACCACCTGGCGACCGGCCTCGTCTGTCGTAATGTTCTTTCCCAATGTCCCGGACGTATAAACACTTGCGCGCACCGGCAGACTGCCTTGCGACGAATCGATGTTCCAGACCTGTACACTATCGCCGGCCGCATTGAAAAGATATTGACTGGTAACGCCGATGCCGTTACCTAGCCAGCTTTTACCCGGAGAGTAAGCAAAGACTGGGCGGTTCAACGGCGAAGGCTCATAGTCCGTCTCTTTATAGTAATATTGATCGCCCGGGAATTGACCGCTGTTGAAACTCTTTTGTTCGGCTATTGCATTCGTATGGTAGCTGCCATCTGTAGAGGAAGACACATAAGGAAGATAACCCGTAATTATTCTGTCGAATGCATCATAGACCACAGGTGTGACGACGTCCTTCTCCATCGGATTTGCTTTCCGGGCAACGGTTTGTTTGTTTCGGCCGAGTCCATCGAAATAGGTGGTGGTTACCCTGGCATCTCTTGTATCCGTAAGGTTATCCGCTGATGTGACATCGGTGATACCCGGCCGGGTGATCTCTATGACGCGGACATAATTTACGTCTGCTGCTGCCGGGACGGTTCCCACTGAAACGATGGCAGTATTTGTATAGGCTGTATCTGTTCCACAGACGACCCTGCGCCGGAAATAAGTTTTTACTGTCAATGTTCCGGGTTTATAGTTCCTTGTGGTGGCTGTCCCGGAAGCCGTGATGAAATTGACAGCGTCCGTGCTCTGCTGCCATTGATAAGCGTAGCTCGCGCTACATCCGCCGCCGGCGGCGGGGCTGGTGATCAGGGAGTCCGGGCTGGTCCCGGAGGAAATCGTCTGCGCCGCGGGTGTGACGGCGCCGGGTAATAATTGGATCCCCGTCGCTATCGGGCCGGCTATAAGGCGATAGCTACCCAGACTAAGTATCATTAACAGCCATCCATTGGCCCATCGTACAAAAGATCTTTTATTGCTCATTTCACCGTGCGTTTAACAGTTGGAAAAAGGAGTTTTAATTGCCGGATTGCCCCCGGTAATGGTAACGGATCCGTTTGATGATATTTCCGTCCTTATCACGTACCACGCTAAGCCTGGAGAAGTTGTCGTATTCATAATAAGTCGTCCGCCCCTGGTTATCGGTCTCGCTTGTCATGCCGACCAGCGGCAGATACGTATACGTCTTAATAATGGCCCCCGGAAAAGCGGTCCTCAGCCCATCAAGATGGCTGCGCAATTGAGCATCCGAGGCCGGGTTGTCCAATATGCTTTGGGTCACGTGACTTTTTACGTCTGTATAGGTTGCTCCTGTGATCTCAGCGACGGGATACTGGGATTTATATCCGTAGAGATAGCATTTGGGTACGCCATCCCGGGGGACATACCCCTGTATATTGGCATTGACGTCGTAATCTGTATAGGTCAGGCTCGTCTCCATCGTATGGGCCGGGCCTGTGTTTGTCCGCACTTTATCCTGCACTGCATGTAGTTCCGGCGTAAGCTTATAGCTATTGTGGACCAGGAAGCTTTGCTGATTGTGCCGGGTCTTTTTCTCTATCACTGCGCCTACATTATTTACACTTATCAATCGCTGTCTTGCCGTCTCTTCCATGCCCGTCAACGTAATGTCCTGTGGATAGACGAGAGAATCCACCAATTCCCGGCCTTTGCTGTCGATGGTGCGCGAGCTGGTGATCAATGCATGCTGTGCGTTGTTATAACTATAATAGAATGTCTGAACAGAAGGATTGAGACCGTTTTGGTCAAAATTTGTAGTAGTTGTCTGGCTGATATATTGCCAGGGTGTCCCCAGGATATAATAATTTACGTCAAAGGCTTGGAACTCGGCTGCCTGGTGGGGTATGGTAGATGCAACAGGATCATAGGTTCGGTTTATAAAATACCCTTTCACGGAGCTTGAGTTCCTGGAGTCAACTGTATATGTATTCACTTTCTTTTGCAGGTACACCGGTGTTTTATTTATCCACCTGAATGTATTTTCTTCCAGCAATGCTCCATTCTCATAACCCAGGTTGCTATGCGGCGCCTGTATCTGGTCGTGCCCAAAAACAGGAAAACTCCCATTGTGGTCAAGGATATCGAATTTCAACTCTTTCCCTCCGTTCTCGAAATAGTCCCCATTGCTTTGCAGCACCGACGTATACATGGTGGAGAAAGGCACCAGGGCTTCCGGATTTTGCGGATTCGAATACAACGCTCTGTAAGAACAGCCCTGGGTATTGATAACAGCGTTGGTGACCAGACACTGTACTATGGTTGATAATGGAACAATAAAAATAGGAGCTGTTACGGACTGCACATTCGAGGCGGCAAAGTCGGGCAGCCGTCTGTAATAATACCTGGTAAGCTTGGGTGTCATATCATCCGAACTGTCCGTGGCAACCACCTGTTTAATCCTTGTGCCAGGATATATGACTGTTATAGGCACCGTATCGTATGTGGGAGGAGAAAAATAATCAAGATACATGGACCCATAAAAAAGATGTGGTCCAAAAACGGTGACTCTCATCGTATAGGATGTTCCGGCAACAATATTGATATGGTCTCCACTGACGTTCTGGTTTTGAGCCACCGTTTTTGTGTACAGGACCGCATTCGTAGCGGCATTCAGGATCGCCGCTTTCATCTTGATATGGGTATCCGGGTCTGTACTTCCGTCATCTGAAAAGAACGCAGCGCTTATGTTTGTACTCGAAGAGTAGCTGGCGGTAAAAGTATGATTATATACAACACTTTCTTCGTTGTCATCCCCTCTGCCTGCAGCATTTTCCCGTATCGTATTTTGATGTGTTACAATTTGCGTACTGGGTTTTTGATGACTTTCATAGACTATTTGATTATATCCTCCGGTGGGATAGGTCACTTTCTTTAGCAAACCGATGGATGCATAGTTCGAATCAGGATCCCTGTTACCTCCCACGTTATTAAAAGCAGCTCTGTCAGCAGCGTTGCCGGGCAAAGGAACAAGGTATTGGTTGTTCGTCTTACCGTTGTAAAACCCCTCATAATCCTGGCAAAATGCAAGCCTTGGGGGGACCTGGGATGGCCGGTCATATTCGAAAGCATGTATTTTCGGGTCGGTGTTTGTCGTGCCATATTCCGAGATCTTTGAAAGAAAATGCCAGTTCTTTTGTTGCGCGTCCTGTATCTGGCTCAGTGGGATTGACACCGCGGAAATTATAGATTGGTATTCAAAGAGGAATTTCTTTAGCTGGTTGTGCGCGTCATCATACAGGGCAATGGAAGACACCAGGCCGTCGCCATTGATGTCACTCCTGTTCTGATAGGTGAGCTCGATGGTGCCATAAGCCGTGGAACTTATCTTCTTAATCCTGGAATACCGGGTATGGGTAGACGGATAACACAGCTGGTCGGAAAATATTGGACAGGAGATTGACGCGGGACTACAGAACAGTACGCTATTATCCCTGGTATATATTGTCTGAAATACATTGCTATAATATGAGGCCGTGCCCGTTTCATAGAGGAACATGATCGAGTCACCGTCGGGATGGACAATCTTGGTCAGGTTCCATGCGGTCGGATTGTCATCCCTGAACCCCGGGATACCGCCGCAAACAGAGCTTGCCACGATCCTGTTGAGCTCGGTCGCGGAATCACCGCCAAAAAAATACTGAATACCTTCTGGAGTAGTGACCTTGAAAGAGACATTGCTTGCTGTAGTCGTATATTCGAACTTCAGATTGCTATGCGGCATCGTCAGTATCCCTCCGCTGTCATTAACAATAAATTTCCCGGTGTAATGGTTAAAATTATAATAGAAGATATCGGGCTGTACGTCGTTGTAGGTCAGTGTGGATTGGTCTAAAAAATTCCAAAGCGTGTCGTTCAGGACATTCAGGGGAGGAGCATGAAGCCGCACCGTAGGATAGGTGAGATCAGGGTCATCCACGATTGTCCGGGTAATAAGCCCGCCGGCGTTCAATACCCAATCGATGCCCGACCGGGACCCTATGGCATTCACCCTGAATCCATTGGTTGTATACGATAATGACAGGGGGACCTCCAGGTTCTTCGTTTTGTAGCTGAACAAAGGGATGGACAGGTTCAGCGCTCCCGTGGACATATTGATGGGAATATCCCCGTATTTCCCCAGCTCGGCTGCATTGGGCGAAGGTGGTAATATGGCCGGCAGCGCTATTCCATTGCTCGACTGTCCCAGGCATATTCCCTGGATCATGCACAACCCAAGAATAATGGTACTAATAGAATTAAATTTCATAATCGCCCCTTGTCTCTATAGGTTAAAAATTGTCGAGTAAGCCTGGGCATTGCAGCCCAAACTGCTCACGGAACCGTGCTTGAGATTCTCACCTCACACGGCTCTTGTTATCTGAATATCATTTTATTCCCAAGGTCCAGTGTTTAACATCTCCTTATACGCTCTCACCTGTTGAGAGTAATAATAGGCGTCTTGATTAAACCCCTGGTAATCCTTCTCTAATAATCCGCTCAAATTTGTATGCTGCTGAATGTATTGAGATATCTGTTGCTTCCGTTCGCGGATGTATTCTCTTACCTGGTCTGCGTCCTGCGTCTTCGCCTGCAGGGATTGCAATTGTCTGAGTGAAGCCAGGGCTTTTGCTGCCTGTGTCGCTGGCGAGTTTTTGAGAAAGCGCTGCATAACGCTCTGCCGACCCAGCAAACAACGTCTTTGCTGGTTGAAGAATTTGGAAGGGGAATTTATAATAGCCGTAGCCCCGCCAGGTTGGTCCTGGGCAAAACAGGAAAGCGTCAGTGTACAGAGCAGCAATAGGATTGCGGTCTGGGGTCCTTTCATGAGAAGCCAGTTTAGGAGTTAACGCATGGTTAGGAGCCATACGTTTACGGTCAGTTATTAATCGTTGCTAACTAATCAGAGTGAGTAACTGAAATTTCAAGAGTAAGAAAAAACTGTACGACAAAATAAAGGGTTTTTTATTTAATCCAACATTAAAAGTTTATAAGCGTGTCGAAAATAGCAATAGGCGTGTCGATTTTGCCCATCAGCGTGCAATGCATATATCCCACCTGCATTCATAGCAAAACATTTTCCCGGGAAGACTGTTACAGATCAAGAGCCATGTCATACATAGAATACCTTCCGGCTAAAGATCTGCAGGATCACCTCGATGCCTACTGGATCCGCAAGACCCCTCCCGGCCAAAACCCCACCGGCAGACGGGTATACGCGGACGGATGCGCCGACCTCATCCTCAACACGGGCACCTCAACCGCCTGGTTCAACCCCATGGCCCGCGCCGGCGATATAATCCCTTTTGACCCCGGGCACATGTATCTTGGAGGAACAATGACGGAATACGGGGTCGTCACAGCATCAGCAGGATGCATACTGACAGGCATACGGTTCAGACCAGGCGGATTTTACGCGTTTTACAGACAACCCATGGCGCCCGCCGTGGACAGCCTACTGCCATTCACTGATCCTTCTCTGCAGCCCTTGATGGAATACAAACATTCCGAAGAAAACTTCGCCCCCCGGCTGGATACGTACTTCATTGCAAAAAAAATTGCGGCTGCCGAACACTCGGCCCGAACAGAAAAAACGCGTGATGATTTCAACACTGCATACAAGACCATACTTCTCACTAAAGGACAAATATCAGTAGAGGCCCTGTCGAAAGAATGTCACATGAGCCGCCGGACAATGGAAAGAGTATTTAAAGAGAATGTAGGTATTCCGCCAAAAGAATTCATCCGGATCGCCCGCTTTCAGGAAGTATTAAGCCGCCTTCGACAGACAGAGACAGCAGTCACACCACGGGAAAGTCTCCTGCGGATCGCCTTCGAGCTGGGCTATCATGACCATGCACATCTTACCAATGAGTTCAAACAGTATGCGGGCATCCTTCCTTCGGAATTGTCGCGTTTTTACAAAACAGGCATTGCCTCCGGCAACTACTTTTGACAAAAAAATATGACACTTCTTCTCACCGGACTGCTGGCAGGGCTGCTCGATGCAATTGCCGCCGTACTGCTCTTTCTGGCCAGACGCAATAAAGACCCCCGGATGTTATTCCGATACATCGCCAGCGCGGTCTTTGGTAAAGGTGCCTTCGTTAAAGGGACCAGCATGGTGTACAAAGGCATCATCTTCCATTTCCTTATCGCCATGAGCTGGGTAGCCATCTATTTTTTTCTCCATGCACATATACCCTGGCTGGACAGTCATCCCTTGCTTGCTGCGATAGGATATGGCATCCTGGTATGGATCATCATGAACCTGGTAGTCGTCCCAAATTCCAGGGCGACGCCCCGGCCGTTCTCATTATCGTTTGCATTGATCAATGTCATTATCCTGATACTGGCCATCGGTCTGCCGGCGGCTTATCTGGCCGGTTGAAGAAGTAACTGATTTGTCCAGTTATTGGTCTAGTTTGTCAATTTCCACAATCTTTATAGCTGAGTATTTTTATTTTTGTATTTACAAGAGAAAAAAAGGAGCCTAATTATAGGCTCCTCTTAGTATCTAAGGAAGTAGCGATGAATTGCGGAATTGCCTCCAGAACCAATCCAGCCTATCTTCCTTTTTTATCTTTAATGCAATTATTTTATCGTCTCTTTACAAAGATAGGCAAATATTTTAGGGAAATGCAACTAATTAGTCATAAAAATACTGCGCTAACAATTTGCCAACGGTTCTTTATTGAAAAGTCGTTGGAATTGCTATATCTCGGAAGCATTGATTCTTATAGGGTAAGATTAAACAATCCCAAATCAGCTTTGATAGAGCTTAAATATTGTTTGGAAGAATTCGATGCAGGCAGGATCAAACATTTTCAAACAATTAAATCTAAGGATAAAAACAAAAAAGCCATCATCGATGAGGCGCTTATGTTGTTGGCTAGCGATCCAAATTATCTTATCTTTCAGTCGATTTCTTCAAAGTACCTGAAGCATCTCCTCGATGTCACTACTGAACAGGATTATAAGAAAATAATCTCCGCAATAGAACTTCTTCTTGAAGAGAATGCGTCTTATCTCTCTTCAGTAATAGATGGCATTGAGACTTTAATCACCTCAAATAATCCAGGTTTTTTAGAATTATCAAAAATTGACAAATCGCTAAATATATTATTTAGTGAACTGATACACATGGGTTTCTCAAAAGGCTTCTTATACAAACTGGTATATGGTATTTTTGTAAACTCATTAGGGATGAGTAGATCATTCAACGATCATTTCACTAATTTTAAAACAAGAATACTACTACCGAAAAGCCAATATCAAGTAGTGTTCAGAATTGATACAACCCCAAAGGTTTATCACTCTATCTCGACTATCAATAATCCAATACTGACATTATCTGACAATATAAACGATATTCAACTTAACGGCAGGCAACACTCAGAATTGGTTGCATTCAATTCTCCTGCAAAGGCTCGAAAATTTATCAGATGTACAATAACTGCAACGGATTTTCTGGCTGCATTAAAAAAGGCAAGAAGTATTCTATCCGAGTACCTTGATGTTATCAATTTAGGGCTATCCGACGAGTTTTTGCACATCCATCAGCGCGCATTGGTCATAGACAATCGGTCACCCCAGCAAGCAGCTTTTCAAAATAATGTAAATATTCTGGATGGTAAATACCGTGCTGAGAAAGCGCACTATGCAGAGTTCACTTTAAAACTTCCTGCAATATTAAATAACCAATTGGTTCAGCATGACTCTAAAGAAAAGATCAAGTCGGCTATTAGATATCTTAGGCTTGGACAGCAGTCTACTGAAGTAGAGCATAAATTTATTAATTATTGGATCGGATTGGAATACCTCTTCTCGAATTATGAAAGCCAAAGTACTATCCATCGGATAAAAGACCATTTTATCAATTCGCATGCCTTGGCATATGTAAAGAGAAATGCATTTAGTTTCAAAAGCACGTTTGAGCAGATCAGCAGTCATGATCAGACTAAAATCCCTTCTTATACGCGAATAAACTCCTCATGCCTGGGGGCGGAAAATTTTTATCTGGAAATCTCTACGCAGCTATTGAATGATTATCCTCTGCTGGCCTTCAGAGCAATGGAATTACATCAATGGTTCTTTATTGCAGGCAAGCAACCTAATGCAGTAAACTATATAAAAAAGCACAGGGAGAATTTAGAAATGCATTTTACAAGAATATACCGGCTTCGAAACGAGATCATCCATGATGCCGCGACAAATACCAATAGTGAGTTAATAGCATCCAACTTAAGATATTATCTTACTTTTATCCTAAATGAACTGATAGACTTCTTGTCCAAAAATCCAACAAAAAAAATATCCATTGAAGACTATTTCATTCTAAATGAAATTGAGCTGGGAAATATTGAAAACAATGGCTATCCGCTGAATCAACTATTGGACGTCGATTGCTCAATAGGTTTTATCTCCTAGTTCTTTTTACTTTCTTGACGCTTATACTTTTACAGCTAATTAATTATCAAATATTATACTTCATTATATTTATTTTAGCATTTCTTTCAGCAATTTGGCACTCTTTTGGGAGGTATAAAGGCAAACACTGAACCCATGAGAAAGCTAACTCTTCCATTATTCTTAATTTGTATCGCATCCCTTTTTTCCATCAACAGTCGCGCACAGGTAAATGTCAGTATCAATATAGGTACTCAGCCAAACTGGGGCCCTACAGGATACGAACGGGTTGATTATTATTATATGCCGGACATCGAGACATATTATTATGTCCCGCGACACCAGTTTATTTACCTGGAGGCCGGAAGATGGGTGTTTGCGGCGTCCCTGCCCGCAAGATGCGCATCTTATGATCTGTATCGCGGATACAAAGTAGTGATCAATGACCCCAGACCGTATATGCACCATGATGTTTATAGGGCGAGATACGTCACCTACAGACAATGTTACGACCGCCAGCCGTTGTTACGGGACTGCCGCAGGGACGATGACGATGACCAGGGTCACGGACGTGGCCGTGGACATGCCTATGGACATTATAAAAAGCACGGGCACGGACATGATAAGGATGATGATTAATCGATCATCATCCCCCAGGCGATCTTACACACACTCCCTTTTACTATTACATCCATCGCCCCCTCGGGAGAGTCCGTCAGCTGTACATACAGCCTGCTATTCCTCCCAAGGTTCTCCCCTTGCCGGATCTCAATGACCGTCCCCGCCTTCTCCAGGCCATGCGCTACAAGAAAAGCCCCCGACGGACCGGCCAGACTGCCCGTTGCAATATCCTCCACCGAACCGTCATTATTACCCGTTCTTATACTGCGCGTCGCAATATCCAGCAGCCCGATGAATTGTGCGCCGAATGGCTGCAGCTTTTTCTCCAGACCTGGAGCGCCGACACGCGCCCGGAACTTATTCTCCCGAAACGGAACGATCAGATACGGCAGCCCCGTCGATACAACGGTCGGCCATAGTCCCGGATATAGATCCTCCGGCGACGCGCCGATGTAACTCAGGATCGCAGCGCTCTCGTCAGCATTCAACACCTTTCCAAATACAGCCTGCCCCTGGTTCATCACAGCATCATAGCCGTATTCCTTCTTTTCCGTAGTGACCGTCACGGTCTTTTTATTCAGCCGGAATACCCAATCGGCCCGTCTCTCCGAACCCGAAAGATCATGCAAGGTGGCCGCCGCTCCTAAAACAGGATGACCGGCAAAATCCAGCTCCTCCTCACAAGTGAAGATCCTGGCCCGGACAACATTTCCATCGATCTCCTGTAAAAAGATACTCTCAAACTGTCGCATCTCCTGGGTGAGCACCTGCATCACCGGCGTGTTAAGACCGGCAGCTTCCGTAAATACGATCAATCCATTTCCGGCAAATGGCTCCGGAGAAAATACATCGACATGGTAATATTTCATACTCAACTATTTTATGACAATGATGCAATGGCGCTGATCTCGATCCTGGCATGCATGGCCAGCTCCTTCACAGCAATACAGACCCTCGTTGGAAACCCATCCCGGAAGAATTCGCTATACACTTTATTCATCTCTCCATAGCTCGCCATATCCGTAAGATAGATCGTTACGTTCACCAGGTGGCTGTAGCCTAGCCCGTGCCCCTGCAGCACCCGGCCTATATTTTCCATCACATGCCTAACTTCTTGTCCGAATTCCGTCTCCACCCCTATCTGTCCCGAAATAAACAATAGATGGCCTGCCTTTTTCGCCTCGACAAAAGGCAACGCCCCGGCAGCCGCAGCTTGCCCGATAGTTGTTTGATCATTCATAGTAACTATTATTTTTCTGCATCAAAATTGACTATTTTTGACGAACTATAACAGATACAGATTTTGTATATTTTACTGTAACAGATTTATGCAGACACCCATCTATCTTCAGCTCGCCGCAAAACTCGCCGCGATGATCGACAAAGGCACCTACCCGCCCGGAGAAAAGCTTCCTTCCCTTCGAAAGATCCACCAGGAACAAGGCATCAGCATCGGGACGGTACTGCAAGCCTTCCAACATTTACAGGACATCGGTCTTATCGTCTCCCGCGAAAAATCCGGCTACTTTGTCAATCATAAGCCGGCCCATACCCTGCCTGTGCCACAGATCATCCCTTCTTCGCTGTCGGAACAAACGATACATATCGACACGCTCCTGCGCAAACTAAAAAAGCCCTCTTCGGGAAATAATTTTGTTTCTTTCTCCACCGCCCTGCCGGACCATCGTCTGCTGCCCTTTAATACCATAAAACGGGTGATCCAGCAGATATCCCGCGATGCCAGCGGCAGCTACCTGGAACTGGAGGACGCAAAGGGATATCAGCCACTGAGAGAAGCCATCGCAAGAAGGTCCCTGGCATGGGGCGCCGCATTACATACGGACGATGTCATCATTACAAATGGAGCTACAGAAGCATTAAACCTCTGTTTAAAGGCCGTGACAAAACCCGGCGATACCGTGCTGATACAGGAACCTTGCTTTTATGGGGTCATGCAGTGTCTGGAATTCCTGGACTTAAAGGCCGTCACCATACCCTGCTACTCCGGTACAGGCATCGAGGTGGGCGATCTGCAGACGGCTTGCGAAAAATATACGATCAAGGCTTGTCTCCTTGTCAGCAATTTTAACAACCCCACAGGCGCTACACTTAGCAGCGATAAAAAAAGAAGCCTCGCCGTCTTTGCCAATAAAAATAAATTGCCCATCATCGAAGATGACCTGTATGGCGACCTCTATCACGAAGGCAGCCGCCCTGACAATATAAAGACCTATGATAAGAATGGGTGGGTGCAGTTATGCAATTCATTTAGCAAATCCCTGTTTCCCGGCGCACGCCTCGGCTGGTGCGCACCAGGTAGATGGAGCTACGAGGTCGCCCGTTACAAGTCCATGAGCACGGCCGGCACGAACAGTCTGCTACAAAAAGTGTTGTACGAGCTGTTACACACAGGTGCATATGACAGGCACCTGCAACGATTCAGACAACAACTGTATGCAAATATGGTTCGCACCAGCCGGCTGATAGAGCGACATTTCCCCGAAGGGACAAAGCTTACCCGGCCAGGTGGAGGCGTCGTGCTGTGGATAGAGCTGCCGCGACGGATCAATGCAGCACATTTGCAGGATGTCGCCTTTGAACAAGGCGTCGGCATCGCACCCGGAGAGATATTTTCAGCAAAGGCAGGCTATAAGAACTACATCCGCATCAGCTATTGTACGACGTGGAACTTAAAGACAGAAAAGGCGCTGGAGAAATTAGGAAGGATATGTAAATCTATTTAGCCTTAAACCTCGTTGCACCATTGATCCAGGGAAAACTTTCCGGCCATCCAGCCGGGCCGCCGCCTATCCCAGCCTCCCAAAAAAACCTTTGCCACTCTTACAATCTTTCACAGGTCATTTCAGGCTGTTCACCGACATTTTTAGCCCTTTAGCCATTTTCGTCTGGACCATCAACGCGCGGCACGGTAAATTTGCGTCCTAAATATAATTCTAGTGAGAAAGCTGCTATTTATTTTGTCTTTATTGTTTTCATTGACAGGTATTGCCCAACCTCCCGCGGGACAGGGGAGTGGCGCCAAGCCGGGCGCTCCGGGCGGCCCCGGCAGACCGGGCGGCCCTGGAGGCAATGCAGGAGGCCCTCCTTCCATTGGCCGTGTGTACGGGAAGATCACAGACACCACCAGTCAGCCGATGGGCCAGGTGTCCGTACTGGTGCTGAAGTCCACAGTCGACCCCACTACCAAGAAAAAGAAACAGGTGCTGATAAAAGGTACGGAAACAAAGGCCAATGGCGAATTTAATCTGGAAGACCTCCCCATCGCCTCACAGCTCGTATTGAAACTATCAGCTACAGGCTATAAACCCCAGGATATTCCATTTATGATCGTCCCCGCGGCGGCCGCGGCTACACCGGGGGATCAGGGCGGTAACCCCATGGCCAATCTGCCCTCCTTTAGCAAGGATCTGGGTATCATCAAGCTCTCCACCGAAGCAAAAGAGCTGGGCGCCGTCACCGTGACGGCCAAGACACCCGCCATGCGGCTGGACATGGATAAAAAAGTGTTTAATGTCGACAGGAATATCGTCAGCGCCGGCGGTACGGCACAGGACGTCATGCGCAACGTGCCCTCCGTAAATGTGGACATCGATGGCAACGTCTCCCTGCGTGGGGCAGCGCCCACCATCTTTGTCGACGGACGCCCCACCACTCTTTCCCTCGACCAGATACCCGCCGACGCCATCGAAAGCGTGGAAGTGATGACCAACCCTTCCGCCAAGTACGACGCTTCAGGCGGCGGCTCCGGCATCATCAACATTATATTGAAGAAAAATCGCAAGCAGGGTTACAACGGTTCTATCTCCGCAGGTATCGACTCCCGCGGCGGCCCCAACGCACTGGTAGGCCTCAACGCACGTCAGGGAAAAGTAAACCTGAGCCTCAATGGCATGTACCAGGGCTTTCGTGGAAAAACCATCGGGAATACCGATCGCCACACTTATCTGTATGACACCGCCACGCATAGCCAGGACACCACGCGTCTCTTACAGTCCGACCTGCAGCGCAACATAGGTCACTTCCTGTTCGGCCAGGTAGGCCTCGATTACTTCATCACCAACAAGACAACTGTCTCTGCCTCTTATATCAAGGTGCATGGTAATTTTAGCCCCACAGATGTGTCAAATATCCAGACCGACAGCATTTCAAAAGGCATCGGCCCCATCTATTCCCTCCGCAGATCAAATTCTGACAGGGAATTCGATGTCAACGGCGCCCAGGTGGGGATGAAACACCTCTTTGCAAAAGAAGGCCACCAGATCACCGCGGACGGATCCTGGTTTGGTGTGACCTCTCATTCATCCTCTCTTTATACAACAGATTATTACACCGGCGCTCCTGGAACACCGGTGAGCTATACGACCCGGCAGCAGGTGGTCGGCACCGCCGATCCAAATTTCTACACCTTCCAGACGGACTATACAAATCCCATCGGTAAGGTCAAGCTGGAAGCCGGATTGAGGGCCGCATTCCAGAAACTGGAAAACTACAACGACACCTATATCATCGACGAGACAGGTCACGCTACATTGACCCCTTACGGAACAAGTAATTACAAAAGCACCAGCAGGGTCTATGCAGCCTATGTCACCGTCTCCAGCACCATTGGTAGTCTGAGTTACTCCCTGGGTCTGCGCGGTGAAAGTTCCAATTACTCGGGCGATCTGCTAAACACAGGACAGCATTTCCATAACAACTATCCTGTCAGTATCTTCCCCTCCGTGTTCCTTAGCAAAAAACTAAAACACGAACAGGAATTGCAGTTCAGCGCTACCCGCAAGATCAACCGTCCGGGCTTCTTCCAGTTGATACCCTACACCGATTATTCGGACACGCTGAATATCACCCGTGGTAACCCCAACCTCGTACCGGAATTTACAAACTCCTTCGAGCTGTCGTACATGAAGACCTTTGCGCACAGCAACACCCTGTTGATCTCCGGATACTATAAATACACGTCCGATCTGATGACACGCTACCAGGACAGCGGTGTAAACCCGATCGGTAAACCCATATTGATCAACACTTATGAAAATGCCAGCAGTGCATACACCGTAGGCGGTGAGATCACAACCACGGATAACATCACAAAATGGTGGGACATCACTGCGAATTTCAATGTTTACAACTCGCATATCAACACCAACAATCTGAAACAGCCGTCCCAGGACGCCCTCTGGAGCTGGTTTGGCAAATTCAACAGCAATTTCAAACTACCGGCTAATTTCAGCATCCAAACGACCTTTATCTATCAGTCGAAGACCAATATCCCGGCCAATCAGCAGCAGAACCAGTTCGGACCTCCGGGCAGCACTACACAAAGCGCCTCCCAGGGGTACATCAAGGCATTCTATGGTGTCGATATGGCCATCAAGAAATCCTTCTTAAAGAACAATGCTGCCAGCATCACCCTGAGCATGAGCGATATTTTCCGTACCCGTTGGTCCAAGCAATACAGCCACAGCCAATTCTTCTCACAGCAATATGACAGGCTGAAGGACCCGCAGCTCTTCAGAGCCGTGTTTGCCTACAGGTTCGGAAAAATGGACTTGAATTTATTCAAACGGAAAAATATGAACCAGCAGGGTCCGCCCCCAATGAACTAGAATAAAAAGGTCCCGGGTCATTTGCCCGGGATTTTTTTACGATGAAGCAGTAGAGAATGATAAAAAAAACGGCCTCCCATCTCAGGTTAAAATGAGGGGAAATAAGTATCAATTCCCCCGTTCTCCCGGACTCTGGTTCAGCGTTCCTCCAGCAGGCTGTAAACGCTCGCATCATTTGCTTCCTGTATTATTTTGCCGGCCCTGGCTTCATCGGGATAATAATATTTGTAGTTTTTAGCTCTTAAGCTCTCCCGCTCAAACCCCAATCTTCCAAACGCAAAATTCCTCATATATACTTTTAGCATGATGGCTAAAAGGACAATGACCACTGGCAGTTGGGCCTTTTTCCCTTTCAGCTTCAGAAATATAAAAAAGCATATCGATGCCAGCAGAAGCTGTGGGTAGGTGAGGTATCGGCTGGTTTGAAAAAGCACGCCCTTTAAATTGCTCCTGAAATAGCCGGTGGCCAGCATCGTTGCCAGACAGAAGGCTGCAATAAACACCAGGGGCAATATATTGCTGTTGGAGCGAACGCTCTTGTAGGGGAATACAGCCGCCAATATGACCAGGACCAGTATCCCCAATAACAAAGCATTGTTGAAATCCAACGGGGCGCCTGCCATTTTAATGATAAAAGATACGGCAGTGCTCACGTTGAATCCGCCTGGCTCCGCAGGCTCTGCCGCGGGCTTTATATAATGCAGAAAATACAATGGGGAAAAGACCACCGCAATGGACGCACTCACGATCTTCTTTGTCTTGTCGTTGCTGAATAAGACATATATGACTACCAGCAGCGAGGCCAGGATACCATTGCCGCTGGAAAAAATACATACGATCTGAAATAAGGCAGCGGGAATTAAATATTTCCTTTTCAGGCTGTAAAGGAACAGGGTTACAAAGAACAGCATGACGATGCCATAGTTCTGGACGCTTGCCATGGCAATGACACCACTCCCATATGTGTTCAGATCAAATATGCAAAGCGCCCAGATAAAAGCAAGGATGCTCCAATATTTGTCTGTCGCTTTGCGGATAAAATATATGGACACCGGAAAGATCACTACCAATTGAAGGTCCCCGATAAGGATGATGTTCCTGAAATTTATATCGCCGAATAAATAATAATACGATACATATAATACTCTTGAATGAAATAACCTGTGTTCATTGTGCTGACTGAATAATAGGCAGATCTTCCCCCAAAAAGACGCCAATCTGAAATTGTGTAGGAAGTCAAGGATGGCGTCGTAGTCATCCATGATGGGGATATTTACTGCATGTTCACTGGCGACTTTGAAGAATAGCAGGGCAGGTATAAAAATCCATATATGTATAAGATAGGCCAGCGGCGAACGCCCGGGGGCCGGCAACTCATTGTTTTGACTTGCCGGGATAGATATAGGCCTCTCCTTCTTTTTTTTGGCGGGCAGTTGCTTAGTGGCGCCGGAATTCACTTTCATTCCCTGGATATTATTGTACGCCCCAAGATAAAATTTCAAGATAAGATCGTCAGTGAGAGTTCATAGTCGTGCAGTTTTTATGTATAACCGTGTCAAAAAACCAAAAAAGCGTGTCAATTGATCCGGGGTCCCGGCTGGGTTTCCCGGCTTTGGGGTTATCTTTTACCACCGTTCGAATTAAAAAAATTACAATTCAATTGTTCTCCTACTCCACCACAACACGATCCCCCCCATCACCGCAATAATAAGATAACCCGCCCCGATCTCTAACTGTGACACCGGATTTAACAAAGCAGCGATCCCGTAACTAAGTCCCGCGGTAAAGGTATACGCCAGCCCTCCCGCCAACCCTCCGGCAATACCCGCCGCCCGGGGAAAACGGGCAAGACAGTACGTAAAATAATTATTAAAAACAAAGCCTGCGGTGACATGCACGGCAAATGCAAAGCCCACCATCGTCCAGATATTGGATACCAGCGACGAGCCCGCGATCATGGCCACCACCAGCAAACCCTGCACGATATAAGCCACCCTGTTCTTCGGATAAAAAGGCTTCCGGATCAGCCATTTCCCCAAAAAACCTCCACACATCCAGGCAAATCCCAGGATCAACGACACATAGCCTGCGACAATAGGAGAAAAATGCATCTCATGCTCTATCACAAACGGCCCTGTCAGACTAAAGAACATGATCATCGCATAACATAAACCCAACATCAGGATACCATAGTTATAATCCCTGGCGGAAAGAATAGTACGATAATTGTCGAGGACATGCCGGAAAGACAGGGGTATGCGCTCTCTGATCGTCTCCCCGGAAAAAAGCCCCTGCAGGATCAACAAAAGAAGACCATATATGGCCAGCACATAAAAATTGGACCGCCAGCCAAAACCATGTTCCAGATAACCACCGACAAAAGGAGCCACTATCGGGCCCACAGACCAGACTATCGTCATCAGACTGAGATAGTGCCTTCTCTTATCCCCCTCATAAATATCCGAAAAAAAAGCCCGGCCGGCCACCACGATAAAGCCGATGCAAAACCCTTGCAAACACCGCATCATATATATGATGATGATACTATGGCTCCAGGCTGTCGCCAGACAGGAAAGCGAAAAGACCAGCAAGGCGCCCATACTGATCCTCCGTCTGCCGAAGGTATCCAGAAAAGAACCCGAGATCAATTGAGAGAGTCCATAGCTCACTAGAAATAACGACAGGGTCAGTTGCACCTGTGCTACGGGAAGACCCAATTCCTGGGCCATGGTCGGTAAAGAGGGGAGATAAATGTCCGTGCCAAAGCCGGAAATAGGTACAATGAAGTAAGTTACGATGGTGGCAATCCTGTATTTCCCGGGCTGCAGTCTTTTTATATCCTTCATTTAGAGCGGTTAACACCCAAGGCCTGCAATTGTTCAATACCAAAAAAACCTTAACGATCAAACGTCGCTTACACAAAAACACATTTTTTACATAGATATACTTAGCAATTCATATAGCAACTAATTATCATGCAAAATACCCCCCAACACACACCCCCTTTACTCCCGGTGATGCGTGTTTGCTTTGTTGCGCAAGACATTATCTATGAAAAAGACTACTTTCTGCTTACTTCTAACCCTTACCTGTTCTCTTATCGCAAAAAACATTCTCGCCCAATCTCCCGGTATTGTAGTCCGCACTGCCGGCGGTCCTTACAGCACGATACTGGACCCGAACCAGGATGGCTTCACGTCCAAGACTTCCGCGGGCTTCAGCACCAGCGACATCGGCGCTGCATATAGCGAGATACCTTACAAGATTGTGCCGCCCGCCATCGCGGAACCCACCGGCGACAATATCACAGGCCCCACAGGAGGGTTTACCGATATCGTAAGCTCGGTGGATGGCAGTGGTTTATATGCCTATTATGACGGCACCAATCTGCTATTGCGTCTCCGGATCGGCAATGTTATCAGTGGCGCCAAAGGTTATAGCGTATTACTGGACACCGACGGCAAAATGGGTAACAGCGGTCCTTATGCCGACCCCAATTACATCGCCCCCACCAATACGAGCTATGGCAATCCCGGTTTTGAATACGAGGTGGTGCTCAGGACAGGCACCGACGTAGCCGTTTATAACGTGGACGGCACCACCACCCCCGTCCTTGTGGCATCTTATCCTTTGAGCACAAATTCCCTGATCTCCGTCGCCCTGACCACCAACAGCGGGAACCCGGATTATTTTTACGACTTTGCCGTCCCCGTCACCGCGATCGGCTCCCCTTCCTCTTTCAGGATGGCCGCCACTACAACGACCTCCGCCTCCTCCGCCTTCCAGGGTAACCGGTCGGACATCTATGGCGTTAACGACGCCGCCTACCCCAATGTCGCGTCCGCATGGCAGACAGTGATCAATGCACAGCCCACCATCCACCTGACGGATCTTGCCTCCGGCGGAACGGGTGTGGGCGCCACTGCTACCGCAGCGCCCACCATTAACTCCCCGATCACCAGCGGATCGTCTGTTGCAGTAACAGGTACCTGGACCCGGATGGACGTCAGCAAACCTTCCACCGCAACCATCACCTTGTATAAGAACGGCACGGCCGTCGGCACCACCACCGTATCCACAGGCGGCACCTGGTCGATCACCGTCCCGTCTATCGCCAATGGGGATGTCTTTTATGCCACGGCCCAGGCCACCGGCGAATCCATGAGCCTGCAATCCTCATCCATCACCGCCGGATGCAGCAGCGTCCCGGCCGCACCCGTCCTTACCTGCGCCTCTACAAAAGGTATCTCCGGCACCCGGCCCGCAGGTACTACAATATTGGTCTATCAACTGCCGACAACTACCGCGTCTCCAACCTCCATACCCCTGACCACCAATATCACCTACCCTACCACTACCACTTTTGCTTATTTTGTCAACGGATGTTCAGGCGGCACCAATAATGTAGCCAATGGCACTTATATGCTGATGACTACCAACGGCGGCTGTACCTCCACACCCGTATTCGATTGCATCGCCAATGGCAACAGCACCGTGACAGTACTGGCGATCGACGGGACCCTCGCCGTCACCACCCCCATCTACCCCTATCAAACCACCATCAGCGGCACAGGCGCCACCAGCGGCGAGATCATCCGCCTGTTTATCAACGGCCAATATAAATCCACCATCACCGCATCCGGCAGCACCTTTTCTTTTACAGGGCTGACACTAAATAGTTCAGACCAGCTACAGTTATACATTTACAAGGGCGTCACCTGTATGACGACGACCAATACCTACACCGTCAGCTGCTATACACAGCCCCCGGTGATCACCACCAACAGCAGCGGCAATCTATTGTCTTCCGCCACATCGATCAGCGGGACCTCCGTTTACGCCAGCGCCACCGTCACACTATATAAAGGTGTCTCTCCCTCCGGCGTCGCCGTAGGATCGCCCGTCACTACCTCTGCCAGCGGCGGTTGGTCCTTCACAGGACTTACCCTGACAGCCGGGGATAATTATTACACCACGATCTCGTCGGGAGGATGTATAAGCCCTTCCTCCTCCGCCGCCTCCGTACTATCGCCCACAACAGCCTGCCCCACCATCACAGGCAGCTATACAGAGAGCAGCACAAGCGTAACAGGGACCATGCCATCAGCCTTCACAGGCACCGTCCGGCTCTATCTCGATGGAGTCCAGATAGGATCTGCCAGCCTTACCGCATCCACCTCCTGGACGATCAATTCTTTTACCTATCCGCTCTATCCCGGCGGCGTCCTGAGCGTCACCGCCCAGACAACAGGCGCTGCCGAGAGCACAGGCTGCCCCTCTACCGCCACCATCGGGTGTACTTCCCCGCCGACCCCTTCGATATCCCCTACCAGCGCAACCATCAGCACCGGACAAACAGTATCCTTTAATGTCAGCAATGTCTCTGCCGGCACCTGGTATGCCCTGCTGGATAATAACGGGGTGAGCTATGCGACCTCAGTATATAAAACAAACACAACCTCTTTTAATCTCACGACAAATACATTCAATACCATCGGCTCCTACAACCTGAACCTGACGGCTAACAAATTATCCGGCTGCCCCCTGAGCTTCCACACGGCCTCTGTGCTGGTGTCTGCGCCCCTGCCCCTTACCCTGGTGGACTTTAATGCCTCCACCGAGGACAGGTCGGTCCTTCTTCAATGGATGACGGAGGATGAGCAGAATGTAAGCCATTTCGAAGTGGAAAGAGGTTTTGACGGTAGCGTATTCGCCGCCATCGGCCAGGTCAAAGCCGTCGGCAACAGCCGGTTGCCGGAAACTTACAGGTTTACAGACCCGGCGCCAGGCGCCGGAAAGTTTTTTTACAGACTAAAAATGGTAGATCTCGACGGCAGCGCCACCTATAGTAAGATAGCCGTGGTCGCCCTGACACCGGCGCTAACGGTGACATCCATAGCGCCCAATCCCTTTTCGGACGCCATCAACATCGAATTGCAATTGGGACAACCGCAACAGCTGCACATAAGGTTGATAGACGCCGCAGGGAAAGTAATGAGGTCGGTGCTGTACAATGGACAGAAAGGAGTGAATACGATTCAGATCCAACAGCTCAGCCGCCTGTCGGATGGAGTATATATCCTGCAGCTGCACACAGCCGGCCAGGAAATACAATTCAAAGTGCTCAGGGCTGGCGGGAAATGACAGGCCAGCCCTCACGCCAACTGATCTTCTCTATCCGCAGCCTGGACTTCCCTTCATCCGTGGCATCATATCCATGAAAGATGAGATAGTCGATCCCGTCAAAGCTCACCGTCGCGCTATGCCCCACCCCATGCCACTTCTTATCCCCTTCGAGCACCAATGACCCACCCCCCAGATTCATAGGCACCCCATCTCTGTCTACATACGGCCCCTGTATCTGCGAAGACCTCCCCACCATGATCTTATACGTACTTTTCTCCCCACGACAGCAATAATCAAAAGATACAAAGAGATAATAATAACCTTCACGACAAAAAATGAACGGGGCCTCGATGGCCGCATCACCCGCCACAGAATCAGGCAGAACGGGGTTCCTCGACCGTGAAGCCACCGTATACCACTCCTCGGGATCAGCCACGGCCAGCCTGTCCGCACGCAGCCTGACCAGTTTGATCCCATGCCAGAAAGAGCCAAACACCAGCCAGGGCGCTCCACCCTCATCCACTATCAGATTGGGGTCGATGGCATTCCATTCATCACGTCCCGGTACAGACTGTATCACCTTTCCATGATCCACCCATTTGAAATCCTTCGAAGAAGGGTCCAGCGTCTTGTTTGTTGCAACGCCGATACAGGAAGTATTCTTCCCAAAAGCAGACACTGAATAATATAAATAATAAAGACCGTTATACAGGCTGATATCCGGCGCCCAGGTATGACCACGATACCCGGGGATAACTTTCACCGCCCACTCGGGGGCCTTGTCGAACACAGGTTTCTCCCGTCGCCAGGTAGTCATGTCCTTCGACGAATACACCGTTATCCCAAAGCCGGTACAAAAAAGATAATACGTGCTGTCCTGCCGGATCATCACAGGGTCGTGTACAGGTATCTGGGCAGATACGCCTCCGGCGACCAGCAAACAACAAACACCCAGCGCGATCTTATTTCGTAGCATCCGCATATTCAGTAGACGATAATTTTACCTTAAAGACAGAAAAGGAATAGGGCGCCGCATCCACATCGACCACCTTACCCTTTACTTCTATCTGTCTGTCCGAAGGGACTACCATCACAGCATCTCCGACCTTGTTGACCGCGCTCAGCGCAGTATTCCCCAACACGGTCAGCGTGCCTGTCCCGGATAACTTCTTCACCCCCTCAATATTCAATTGGAGAGACTGCGCCGTCGCCGAGGTATTCACCATCTTTACAATAAGCTCGTTCGATCTTCTATCTATCACCGCGGAAGCATACAAGCTATCTTCACCCGCCAATGACTTGTTGTTACGAAGGGCAGGCACCACGTCCGTCCCTTTGTTTAGAGAGAAAAGTTTTTGCACATAATAATTGGGGGTGCCATTCACCTGGAGGTTATTCACCCATATCAGGTCGGGCGTCCACTGCCATCCATCCACATGGGCAAACAAAGGTGCATAGCTGGCCATTTCCACTACGTCCGCATTTCTTTCCAACCCCGTCATAAAAGCCGCCTCGGACAACGCCGTCTGCCAGTTGTTCCTGTTCTCTACACTGACCGTACGATCGCTTTGTGCGGCGTACTCGCCTGCAAATACTTTTGAGCCGTTGCGGGGAAAAGTGTCATACCGGCGGGCGTTTTGCAGGAACCATTCCGGCCGGCGATAATAATGTTCATCGATAATGTCCGCGTGCATGCCCCGCAGCTCCTTATTCAGATAGTCATATCTGTCCCCATTGGGGTCGGTGCCGCAGCTGTTCACCAGCCTGATATCCGGGTACTTTTCCTTGATGGCTTTTGTAAATACTTTCAGCCGAGCGATATACTGCGGACCCCAATTCTCATTCCCGATGCCCATCATCTTTAAATGGAACGGCTCCGGATGACCCATGTCGGCTCGTATCTTCCCCCATTTTGTATTTACATCCCCATTGGCAAATTCGATCAGGTCCAACGCATCCTGTACATAGGGGTCCAACTCTTCGAGAGGGACCACCTCCGCCGTATTGTACTGGCAGGCCATGCCGCAATTGAGAATGGGCAGGGGCGATGCGCCGATATCCTCCGCCAGCTGGAAATATTCATAAAACCCAAGCCCAAATGTCTGGAAATAGTCAGGGGTGGGCCGGTGTGCAAATTCGACGTTCCAACGGTTCATGATCAGCTGCCGCTGGTCCACAGGACCAAGGGTCTTTTTCCATTGGTACCTGTTCGACAGATCACGTCCTTCTACAATACAGCCCCCGGGAAATCTGATAAAGCCCGGCTTCATATCCGCCAGCATTTGTATCATATCCGCCCGCATGCCGCCGGGACGCCCCTTCCAGGTGTCCTCAGGAAAAAGAGATACCATATCCATGTCTATCACCCCGGCGCCTTCAACCCGGATATTGAGCCGGCCACGTAAGGCCGTATCCGTCGAATGGAGACTAACAGCCAGCTTCTTCCACTCCTGTCCCGGAGTGACCGCCGGGGTCAACACTTCAGACCCGATGACCCGGCCCGCACTGTTCACCAGCTCCAACCGCAGCTGCAATCCGGCTGCCGGCAGACGATATTGCATTGAAAAATCATAGCGCAGCCCTTTTTTGATCCCCATGCCCCGGAAGCCTTCGTTGGTCAGACTTAACGTGTCGGCGGGGTTGCTCTTACTGATCCTGAGATAGCGAGGATTGGTGGGAGACTCTTCCTTTCTGTTCTGCACCAACACACTGCCCTCGTGAAATGTACTTTGACGCACCTTCCACCCCATCAACGGCTCATAAAACTCAAAGCTTCTGTTCTTCACCATCTCCGCATAGATACCTCCGTCGGCGCCCAGGTTGATATCCTCAAAAAATACCCCCCACATGGTTGGCTGGACCCTGGCAACAGACGTACCCGCCTTTACAACGATGGCGGCCCTCTTTTGCGCGTACGCCGCTTGCGTCAGCATAGAAATAAATAAACTCGTTACTGCAAACCATTTTTTTATCATCATATGACTCATGTTACTTTTTTTTACCCCATACTGCGATACCCGCATTGTTCAGGCCTGTGAAAATAATAGTGTTTTTCTTGTTCTCCCAATCCCTCCCCTTTTGTACAAAGACTTTTTCGGTAGTCCCGTTACTCCACTTCAGCTGCAGCCAGGGAGCGCTGTACGTCCATGTGCTCGCGGCACTCCCGTTCAGGGTCCCATCCGCGGCAATGGTGAGGTCCTCCGATATCTGAAAATCCGGAGAAGTCTGCTCCGCGGAATAACCCGGCACCACACGATAGTTCAATACGATCCTTTCCCAGCCGCCGGCCAGATCATTCTGCGAGATCAGCGAATCCTTCTCCCAGGCATACCGCTCGGGCGATGCGACAGGCCATCCATCGGAGGTCCAGAATAACTTCCGGACATGCAGGTCCATAAAATATTTGTCCACGCCCGGTCTGCCCTGGTGCGCGATAAAATACTGTCCCGCCCCATCATCAAATACGGTACAATGAGATACCCCCTGCCAGCCACCGTGACCGGAGAATTTATACGGTGCGACGATCATAGGGCCGTGATCCACATTGGTATTGGCATCCACTCCGTCGTAATCATAAAATGGCCCATCGGGTTTATCCCCCCGCATCACACGCACGTTGTATTTAGTCTCCAGCCAGTCGTAGGCAATAAACAAAAAGTATTTGTTTAATGATGTATTATATCTTAATTCAGGCCCTTCGATATTTCCATTGTATACACCCCCGGTAAACCCTCTGTTGGCGACACGACGTCCTTTATCCCCCACCGTCAGCGCCAGCCCCGTAGCAGGGTCCAGCTTCAATGAATAGATGCCGTCCCATGCCGACCCATACACCATCCAATGCTCGCCCGCACCCGTGACAAGGACGGAAGGGTCGATGGCATTTGTCTGCGTGATATTGTCGTTCTTTGATGTCACCACAATGTCCTTCTCCGTCCAGGGCCCTTCAGGACTGGCCGCCGTAGCCAGCCCGATGACGCTGAGCCGGGGCACGGCCGAAGACAACGAATAATACAGCCGGTATTCCGAACCCACTTTTACGACACAAGGCGCCCATAAAGCATCAAAGGGTGTGCCTCCGCCACTCTGTATAAAGGCCTTCCCTTTGGCGGGAAGGTCGTTAAAAACCCATCCTACATATTTCCATTCCACCAGGTCCTTGCTCTTTCTGATCTGTATGCCTGAACGCACGGTAATGCCATAGCCGACGTCCGTACTATAGCAATAGTAATAATCACCCGCCTTGATAATGGCAGGGTCATGCACGTTATAAGACCCCCATTGCAGATAGTTACTAAAGGGCGCCAGCGCGGCATACGTGTCGTTGATGGAATTGATGTCAAATGACGTCACAGGAGGGGTGACCACCGGCGGTGTGCCGCTGTCATTTCCCGGACCGCTCTTCGAACAGGACAGGACAAATACTGTCATCCAGCATAATAGGGTCTTTCTCATTTTATATAAAATGTCTTTAGTTTACCGTCATTGGGCGCCGCAATCAGTATCCGCCCTCCCAACACCCGACCTGTCAAATCCATCCGTCCCACCCCTACCCGGACGATCTTCATATCCCTTATATCCCCGTCAAGAATAAGCCCGCTGCCCGCCACATCCATGGGTGTGAATCCCCCCTTCCCATCCCCTCTCAACACCAACCCATAGGAAGCATCATCCCTGCCATTACCCAACGAGGCCTGGTACTCATTTCCTCCCATCACCAGATCCACGTTCCCATCCTGATCCACATCCTCCGCCACGATGCTGTTCACCGGGGCAAATTGTGCTTGCAGGGGCAATACATGTGTCTTGAACTTCCCCCCTCCAAGGTTCTCCAGCCATATAGAAGCGGGTGTTTCACATGTCAATTCCGTCCATCCATCCGCACCAAAATCATCCTTCAACTGCGCCATGGTCACCACCGAATAATCTTTGTGTAATAAATATTTTTTCTTTACCGCAGGCACTTCCTGCGCCAACTGGTTCCTGTCGACACCAGGGTATAGCTGATACCCCCCTGACCCGTCCTTGATATAGTACGCCGGTATCAATTCCGATACCCCATTATTGTCCATATCTTTTGCATACAGCATCATCGGGCGCCCCGGCGCCACTCCATATTTATTGTTCAGCCCCATATTCCCCGCCACCAGGTCCATATCTCCATCCTTGTCGAGGTCCACCGCCTGCAAACAACGCCAGAGCCCGTGCATTTCAGGCAAACTCGCCATCTCCTCAAACCCATTGCCTTTATTTCTAAAGAACCTTATCCCCATCCATTCCCCGCAAATCACCAGGTCCGGTCGTTTATCGCCATCAATATCCGTAAACACAGCTCCGGTGACCATCCCGGCGAGTGCCAGCGCGGGACAAACCGTCGCAGTCACATCCCTGAACTTCCCATGATCATTTTGTAAAATATAGCTCCGGGGTGACTGCGGATACCTGCCCGGAGAAACCCTACCCCCGATGAACACATCCAGGTCCCCGTCTCCATCATAGTCCGCCACCGCGATCGCCCTGGTCACATCCGTTATGACAGGTAAAGCATCTGGCGACAATACAAAATGCCCATGACCATCATTCAAATACAATCTCGGCTGATCGTACTTTAACACCCTGAACTCCGTGCTGCCGGCTGTAATCAGCAGATCGAGGTCCTTGTCCCCATCCACGTCAAAAAAGATGGCGCCCAGATCTTCCTCCGGCTTTATTCCCTGTATAAGGTCCTCCCCGCTAAATCCACCATCCTTCCCCTGAATAAATATCTTCCCGGACTGATTGGCGGCGCCACCCACAAAAAGATCCTCAAGCCCATCCCCATTGACATCTCCCACCGCAATACAAGGCCCCATTTGAGAATACTTCTGCAGGACAGGCTGATGATCCCCAAAATCATAATGGGGCGATTCGCTATGTGTAAAGTCGGGACCCGGCCGCTCTGAGAACAATACATTTCCCTCCCTACCTTTCACTACCTCCGGACCCGGCCCCTCTCTATACCACACCGTAACCCACTGATCCGCCCTGACATTCCTCATCACCTGACTCATCCCATCCGGCCATTGAACATACAGCGAATCAACAGACATAGCATCCCCTAAACCAAAATATAGCCGGCTGTCCACAGAGGAACAAAACCCCCGCACAGGCGATTGCTCCAACAACTGTCTTTTCCCATGGTCAAATACCATCACCTTACACCCGATACCACTGGTATTGCCGGCCGGCCCCCGCAATTGCACAGCCAAAAAATTATGCGTGCTATCTTTTGCGGACGCCCGTATATCATTTCTCCAGATAAAGGCGGCTTCATTAATATTATTTGTCACCAGGTCGAGGTCCCCGTCATTATCCAGATCGACATACACCGCTCCATTAGCAATCGCCGGAACGGCGACCCCAGCCTGTCCGGATACATCACTAAAGACAAACCCTCCATTATTACGGAACAAATAGCTTTTCATTTTGACACTGCCGTAATCGTCGAGGGTCTTACGCATGACAGCAATATCCCTCCTCCGTCCCAACCCGGACCTACCAAAGGTCCCACCTCCCGAACCTCCTTCGCCAAAAACATAACTCCCCGTATATCCCCCCTCCGCGGCGGCAAACGTCGCATAGTCGTTGTTGGTCACATCCTTTCCCAGCCCATTGGTGATATAGATATCCTTCCACCCATCGTTGTCCAGGTCGGCCATAAGGACGCTCCAGCTCCAATCCGTCTGGAAGACACCCGCCAGCTGACCGATCTCGCTAAAGAAAGGCACACCCGCCCGCACCCCATTATTTAGTTGCAACATATTTCGCACATAGCTGGGCTCATACCCAAACCGCTGCTGCATATCAAACTTCCCCTGGTCCGTAGCACTAAACATCATCTTCTTTCTTTCATTCGTCTCCGGCAGCATATCCACCACCGCCAGATCAGGTAACCCGTCGTTATTGATGTCCGCCGCATCCGCACCCATGCTATTATAGCTCTGGTGTCTCAGCGCGGTGGAGATCACATTGATAAAAGTCCCGTCCCGGCGATTGAGCCACAACAGGTCATTAGCCAGATAGTCGTTGGCCACATATATGTCCGGCCAGCCGTCCCCGTTGACATCCGTCACCACCACCCCCAGACCATAGCCGTCCTCCCGGATACCCGCCGCACCCGACACATCATGAAAGACAGGATGCGTCATCCCCGCCGGCACGCCGTCATTCCTGTAGAGCCTGTCCTCCGCGGGAGCATTCCCGCTGGTGTCCTTTGGCCGCAGGTCATTGGCGGTATGGCTGTAGATCTGGTGATTGAGCAGATACATATCCAGGTCGCCGTCCTTGTCATAATCCAAAAATGCGGCTTGCGTGGAATAGCCCGTGTCCGCCAGCCCATACGCCTCCGCCTCCTCGGTAAAATGCATTTTCCCATCGTTGATAAAGAGCAGGTTCCTGCGCTTCTCAGCATCAGGAGAATGGCTGACACAAACATAGATATCCGCATATCCGTCATTGTTGATATCCACCACACTTACACCCGTGCACCACGCCGCCGTCTGCAAACCCGCGGAAGCCGTAACATCTTCAAACACAAAACCACCTTTATTGATATAGAGCTTACTGCTCACCATGCTCCCGGCAAAGAACAGGTCAGGCAAACCGTCATTGTTAAAATCACCCACTCCTACCCCTGACCCATTGTACATGTATTCGTCTATAAACACGTTGAGCGAGTCGCTTTCCGTGATCGTATTGCTAAAGTCGATATGCGTCTGCTCCGTCTTCATTAAAGAAAAATGCATCCCCTCCCGCCTGTCCCTGCAGGCGCACCACGACAACAAACACAACAATAGAGCGCACTGCTTCATCCGTTGGCCGGGTTGGGCTTCAAATTCTTGTTCACATCCAGCTCCCCTTGCGGGATGGGTAAATATTCCTTGCCCGGTGTCCAACTGTTAAAATCCCTGTCATGACTTTTTAGCTCCGCCAGCTTTGCCGGATCATAGAACCATCCCCACCGGATGAGATCATTGATCCGCTGGCCTTCGATGGCAAACTCCAGGGCCCGCTCATGCGCCAGCTGATCCCGCATCTGCGCCTGCGTCATACCCGGTTTCACGGTGGCCAGATCAGGCAGCCTGGCCCTGTCCCTCACCTGCTGGATATAGGAATAGGCCTCGGGGGTCTTGTTCTGCTCATTCAATACCTCCGCATACATAAGCAGGATATCCGCATAACGCAACACCCTGTAGTTGATGCCCGACTGCGCCGCAACCTCCGTCGTCTTGCCGTTGCCCACGCCGTCATTGGTATATTTTCTGGGATAAATGGCTGTATCGGGATTCCACCAGGGTCTGGTATATGCCAGCACCGAATTGTCCGCAGGTTCATAGGATGCTATGGTCACCAGCATCCGCGGATCATCCTTGCCATCCACCGTCTTTTCTTTCTTATACTCATTATAGATCCAGCGGGTGGGCAGGTAGTCGGAAAAGCCCGCGCCCTCCATACCATAGGTGACGGAGATAGCCTGCACCTGTTTCCAGCTGGCGGTAGGATCACAGCACCAGTTGATGTCGGACCCCTGTCCTTCCGTAAACTGTACCTCGAACAACGATTCCGCATTGTTCTCCTTGAAGTCCCTGAAATTATCTCTGTAGTCCTGCATCAGCGAGTACACGCCTGCCAAAGGACCACCAGTAAAGAATTTTTGGAACTGGGCGCCGGCATTCGTATAGTCCTTCCTGTACAAATATGCCTTACCCAACAACCCCGAGGCAGCGCCTTGTGTCGCCCTCCCTATCTCACCCTTGTCGAGGCCGTCGACATTTGCGTAAGAGATGGGCAGATTGGCTTCCGCAGCCTTCAGGTCGGAAATGATCTGGTTCCACAGGTCATCCTCGGTGGCCGTCGCGGCAAAATAATCTTCCGGCGTCTCGGCCACTTTGGTGATGACAGGTACGATCTTAAATGTCGTAGCCAGATTATAATAGGCCAGACCCCGGAGAAAATACGCCTGTCCCAGTATCCTGTTCTTCTCCTGTGTGGACAGCACCGACTCCGGATATTTACTGACATGCTCCAGCACCTGGTTGGCCCTGTTCACGATGAGATAATGATCCCGCCATATCCAGAATACGGGGGCGGAAGTGGAAGGGATGATAAACTCACCCGTAAGCACGAGGTCCAGCCAGGGACTGTCACCCGTAAAGTCATCCCCCCGGCTGTCCGTAAGCCCCGGGAATGAACGCATGTAGGTGCCATCTACCGTCAATGCATTGTAAATGGCCGTACTGCCCGCATAAGCCTGTTCCCGGGTCTTCCAGAAGTCGGCCGTCGTCTGCAGATTGGGATTGGAAAGCTCCAGTTTCTTGCGACAGCCGGATAAGATGAAGACCAGACCCGCAAAGAGATATATTATTCGTTTCATGATTCTTTGTTTGAAGGTTAAAAGCTCACTTGTACACCTATCAGCATGGTCCTGGGCTTGGGATAGCTGCCAAAATCAAAGCCCGGGTTAAATACGCCGGAGGTAAAGTCAGGGTTATATCCCTTGTACCCCTGAAAGGAATACAGATTCTGTACCGTTGCATATACCCTGGCGGATGCAATCCCCTTGATCAGGTTGTCCCTTAGCGTATAGCCCAACGACAGGGTATTGATACGCAGATAGGTGCCGTTCTGCAGCCAGCCCGGCCGGTTGGAATCCTGCATGTTGTTGGCATCGTCGTCGTTCAGTCTGGGAATGTCCGTATTCGTATGGGTAGGCGTCCACCTGTTCATCATGTCCGTACTATAGTTCAACGCCCCGGCCGAATGATGCAGATCTCTGTACATCCGGCTGTTGATAAGGAATTTAGCGCTGCCCGATGCACTGATGGCAAGATCGAATCTTTTATAGCCGGCGGAAATGCTAAGTCCATAATTGAACTTGGGTATGCCGCTGCCCAGGTAGGTCCTGTCATATGCATCGATGACGCCGTCCGGCTTGCCATTGGGGCCGCTGATGTCCTTGTATTTTACATCCCCCGGCTTCAACGCAAGACCGCCGAACTGTGTCGCGTGACTATTTATATCCGCCTGGTCTTTGAAAAGACCATCGTACACATAGCCAAAATGCTGACCCACCTCCTGGCCGATGGCCGTCTTGGCCCCAACGCCATAGATCGGGGCATCGCTGCCGCCCAGCCTCAGCACCTTGTTGCTGACAGTGGACAGGTTGGCGGATATATCATAGGTGAATTCTCCCTTATGCTGATGCCATGCCACGGTAAACTCCAGCCCGGAATTACGGAGCGTGGCGGCATTGATGGTGGGGTTGAGGTTCTCAAATCCTGTACTGGCCGGAATAGTGATCCCCACCAGCACATCCGTGCTCTTGGCATAATAGTATTCCGCGGAGAAGTCCAGCCGGCCATTGAGGAGTGTAGCATCAAAACCCGCATTGGAGATGGTCTTGGTTTCCCATTTGATGTCCGGAGAAGCCACCAGGGTTTGCAGGGCGCCGGTGTAGAAGTTGCCGGCAAATGTGTATACCACGCCCGGGTTAATGGTCCCCTGGAATTGATAATCCCCGATCTCCTGGTTACCCAGCTTGCCATAGCTGCCCCTCAGCTTGAGGGAAGAAACAATATTCACAGGCACATGCCAAAATTTTTCATTACTCAGCTTCCAGCCCACTGACGCTGCCGGGAAATATCCATACTGGTTGGACGGGGCAAAACGGGAAGAACCATCCCGGCGCAAAGAGGCGGACAACAAGTATCTGTCATCATAAGAATAGTTCACCCTGCCGAAATAGGACTCCAGCGCATTCTCCGTCTGCCAGCCCTTGGATGAATTGGTCGCGCCACTGTTGATCACAGGATAATAAGGTGCGGTAAAACCCTTTGCATGCGCATCCCGTTCGACAAAGCTGCCATATCTGTAGGATTGACCCACCAGGACCTCCACCGAATGTTTGCCAAAGATCTTGTCATAGTTCAACGTATTCTCTATTGACGCATTGGTAAAGACCCTTGAATTGTCATACAGCTCCGCATCCGGCTTGCTAAAGAACTTTCCCAGAAAAAATGGAGGCTGCCAGGTATAATCGCGCGTCACCGTCTTGTCATAGCTTACGCTGGTCTTAAATCGCAGGTGATGCCCGCCGCCATTGATAAGCTTTAGTTCCGCATAAGCATTGCCAAAGGTCCTGTCCACATCCACCCAGTTCACCAGGATGCTGTTGATACCGATCGCATTTAGCGAATTGGCCCCGTTGAACTCCGAGTTGCTGCCCCCAAAACCATTGAGCAGGGTAGAGTCACGCACAGGCATAGTAGGGATGGCGACCACGAGACTCCCAATCATGGGCGGTATGCCCCCCAGCAGGATATCGTCCCTGAATGTAAGCGTATTCTCATGCGAGTGTGTATAATTGAAGAATTCCCCTACCTTAAGGATACCTTTCTCGGCGCTGGTGTTGATACGGGCCGTATAACGCTTGTAATCCGGTCCGTTGCCGACGAACGTCCCTTTCTGATCGTAATAGTCGAGGGCAAAATTATAGGTGCTGTTAGGCCCCCCGCCGGACATGCTGACATTATGGTTTTGACGGATGCCCGTTTTCATGCCTTCCTTCTGCCAGTCGGTGTTGATATTGCTCACATATCCCGGGTTAGTCGGGTCATTGGCGGGAAAGGGCGTCTTTCCTGCATTGACACGGGATTCGTTGTTCAGCGTCTGGTATTGCACCCTGTCCGTCACCTTTTGTTTTTGCCAGATCTTATCCACTCCATAATATCCATTATACGTGAGCTTCATAGGTGTATTCTTCCTGCCTGTACGCGTAGTCACGATGACGACGCCATTGGCCGCAGCCGCGCCGTAAATAGCGGCCGCCGAAGCATCCTTCAACACCGTCATGCTCTCGATATCGTTGGGGCTCAGGTCCCGGATGCCGGCGCCGGGCACTCCATCCACCACATAGAAAGGTTGAAAACCACCAAAGGTGCTAAAGCCCCGTATACGCACACTGGGCACCGCCCCCGGCTGACCATCGCTGTTGACGGCCACACCAGCAGCCCTGCCCTGCAGCAACTGGGACATATCATTAGTGGTGTACTTCCTGGCATCCGCCATATTCACGGTCGATACCGCACCCGTCAGATCCTTCTTCCGCTGAGTGCCATAACCTATCACCACCACATCATCCAGGGAGGTGGCTTTGCCTTTGAGCGAGATCATCACAGCGCCATTGCCCGCGACCACTTCCACAGGCTCATACCCGACGGAGGACACCTGCAGCGCTTCCCCGGGCGAGGCCGCAATGCTAAAACCGCCGTCCTCTCCGCTGGTGGTAAATATTTTTTTGTTCTTGACCTTGATGGTTGCCCCTTTTACAGGATTGCCGACCGAGTCTTTGACCAGACCGGTAATCTTCCCCTGGGCTAGTGCAGATTGGCAGATCGCCAGCATGACGATCACAATCAAAAATGAGGATACTTCTTTCATATAGCGTTAATTTGGGGTTTAATACGTGTCAATTTTACGTTTATTCATCCGGGCAAAACAACGACGTATCGCAATCGTCACGTATGTCGCGGTGAAGGTGGAAAAAATATTTTTCTTCCTTTCGCCGGATCGTCTCAACTTTTCGATAAAACTTCTCATTTTGGTCCAGGATTTTCCAATATCACTATATTTATGTGCCAGAACCAACTCTATCTAATTGATTTATAATACATTTATACTTGCCATCCTGCTTTCTTTTTCCATGGGCGCCGCCGGTCAGTCCTGGTCATTTCGTCATTACCAGGTGGAGGACGGGCTCTCCAACAATGCCGTCCTTTGCAGCGTACAGGATAATAAAGGCTTTCTCTGGTTTGGCACAAAAGACGGGTTGAACAGGTTTGACGGCTACACATTCAAAGTCTTTCGCAACGTCCCCGAAGACACCACCAGCATCGGTAATAATTTTATCCATTGTCTGTATATGGATAAAGAGAATATCCTCTGGGCAGGCACAGACAAGGGGTTGTATAAGTATAATGCGACGGACGAAAGCTTCATCCTTTTGCACACACCTTTCATCGCCCAGGTGACGAATATAAAAATGGATGGGAATGGCAATCTCTGGTTTATTTCAAACTTTTCCCTTTTCAAATACACCATCCCCACCCAACAGCTGCAACAATTCAATGCATCCGACTATTTCGGAGCCACTTCCATCTGTACCCTGACCGATGGCTCTGTATGGGTATCCACTTCTTCAGGCCAGTTAAAAAAATATGATCCCACGGGCGACCGCTTTATAAGCTATGACCTGTTTAGTCATTCACCCCGGAGCGTATCCAACTGGATCGAATGCCTCTATGCCCTCAGTGACGGCAACATCCTGGTGGGTACATCCAACCAGGGCGTAAAGGAATTCTACACCTCCACCACAACATATAAGGATATCCTCACTTACAACCCCGACAAGACCGAGATCTTCGCACGGGCCTTTCTCCAAACCTCTCCCAACGAATGCTGGATCGCCACGGAGTCCGGTATCTATGTCTACGATCTGCAAACCGACGCATTTACGCATCTGCACAAGGAATACACCGACCCCTACTCCATTTCGGACAATGCCGTGTACACTTTTTGTAAGGATAAGGAAGGAGGTATCTGGGCCGGCACCTATTTCGGAGGTGTCAACTATCTTCCGCAACAGCCCGTCACTTTTAAAAAATACTTCCCCGAAAAAGGGAAGAATTCCATCAGTGGTAACGTGGTCAGGGAGATCATCGAAGACAAATACGACAGGCTTTGGATTGGGACGGAAGACGCCGGACTGAACAAACTGGACACCACCGGACTTTTCACCAACTACCAACCCACCGGCACAAAGGACGGCATCTCTTACACCAATATACACGGCCTGCTGGTGACAGGGGACGAACTTTGGATCGGCACCTTTGAACATGGCCTGGACGTAATGGACATCAGGACGGGCAAGGTCATTCGTAAATATTCCAAAGGAGACGACAGCAATATGCTCCGGAGTAATTTTATCTATTGTCTCTATCAATCCAAAGAAGGTGAGATAATGGTCGGCACCACCATCGGCGCATATCTGTATTCCCGGAAAACCCAGGATTTCTCCCTGCTGCCGGGTATGCCCCTGCACAATTGGTATACCAGCATTGTAAAAGACAAGAATGGGGTCATCTGGGCGGCTACCTATGGCAATGGAGTAAATTACTATGATACAAAGACGGGAAAAGCAGGCAATTTTTGCTATCAGCAGCAGAACAGGGGCAGTCTCTCCTACGATAGGGTAAATAAGGTCTTCGAAGACAGTTATGACCAGCTATGGTTTGCCACGGAAGGAGGTCTTTGCAGGTTTCTCCCCAAAACTCATTCGTTTAAAAGATACACTACGGCAAATGGGTTCCCGTCCAATTTTATCCTGAGCATTGCGGAGGACCCCAACAGACGGCTCTGGATCAGCACTACCAAAGGCCTCGTTTGTTTTGACATCGGCACGGAACAGGTAGCAGCCGTGTACTCAAGGGCCAACGGGCTTCTGAGCGACCAGTTCAATTTCAGCTCTGCCTTTAAGGACAGACATGGCAATATGTATTTCGGCAGCGTAAAAGGCCTCGTCAGCTTCCATCCGGGACAGGACTTAAAAAAAGGGTTTTCCCCACCCGTCTATATCACGGGGTTTCAGTTGGACAACAACGAACTGAGGATAAATAAAGACGGCTCTCCGCTGCACCGGAGCATCACCTTCACCGACAAGATCGTACTCGGCCACAGTCAGTCTACTTTTAGCATCAACTTTGCCTCGCTCAGCTACACCGCCCCTGAAATGTCGGAATATGCCTATAAAATGGAAGGGCTGGATGCCGGCTGGATCTATCTAAAAACAAACAGAAAGGTGTATTTCACCAATCTCTCGGCGGGGACGTATACCTTCAAGGTAAGGTCCCTGTCCGATCCACGGCTGCGCCCAGGTCAGCCGCCGCCCGGCAGCGCCGAAACACAGCTCGTCATCGAGATCCTGCCCCCCTGGTGGACCAGCCGCTGGGCCTACGTCGGTTATGCCGCGCTGACCCTGTTGCTGACCTGGTATATCGCCCGGGCCTACCGGCTAAGGCTAAAAGAGAAGGAGAGAAGAAGGATCGAACAGTTAAAAATTGCAAAGGAAAAAGAACTTTACGAAGCAAAAATGCAATTCTTTACCAATGTGGCGCATGAAATAAAGACCCCGCTGACACTTATCAAAGGCCCCCTGGAAAAGGTGATCAGAAAAGCCGGCGACGACCCCGGGATCAGGGACAGCCTCCGGATCATGGAAAGAAATACAGACAGGCTGGTAGACCTCACCCATCAATTACTTGACTTCCGGCAGACGGAAATAAAGGGCTTTAGCCTTCATTTTGTCGAGGTAAATATTTCCACCCTCGTGGAAGAGATCTATACCAGCTTCAAACCACTCGCCGAACAAAAAGGTCTATCCTTTACTCAATACGCCGGGCCAAAGGATATTTACGCCAACATCGATACGGACGCATTTAATAAGATACTTACAAATTTGCTGAGCAATGCCGTCAAATACGCCCGGTCCAGGGTCGAGCTGCACTTGCTGCCGCAAAAGCCTGGTGACAAGTCTTTTGTCATCGAAGTAAAAAATGACGGCTATCTTATCCCCATGGATATGAAGGAAAAGATCTTCGAGCCCTTTTTCAGGCTCAAAGAAACCGAAAAACAAAAAGGGACAGGCATCGGGCTGGCCCTTTCGTTGTCGCTCGCACAGCTGCATAAGGGCACGCTGATGCTCAATGAGCCCGAAAATGACATGAATGTTTTCTCAGTAGAGATCCCTTTAAATCAGAACGCATGACAAAGCCGTTAATTTTACTGGCTGACGACAACGAAGAGATACTCGAATTCCTGGAGCACGAGCTCAATGAGAAATACACGGTGATAAAGGCGTTGAATGGCCAGGAAGCCCTCGAGCTGTTAAAGGAACATGCCGTTCAGCTGTTGATATCCGACGTAGTAATGCCCGTGATGGATGGGTTTGAGCTTTGCAGGATTATCAAGACCACGCTTGAACACAGCCATATCCCCGTGATATTGCTCACGGCAAAGAATACCCTCCAGTCAAAGATCGAAGGGTTGGAGATGGGGGCCGATGCCTACATAGAAAAACCCTTTTCACCCGAATACCTCCAGGTACAGATAGCCAACCTGCTCACCAACAGGAACAAGATCAAACAATACTTTGCCAGCTCGCCCCTGGTGCATATCAAAAGCATCGCCTATTCCAAGGCCGACGAGCTTTTTCTCGAACACATCAACGACAGCATCCTGGAAAACCTCGAAGACCCCGACCTGGATGTGGAAAAGCTGGCCAGGCTGATGAATATGAGCAAACCCACCCTGTATCGCAAGATCAAATCCCTGTCAGACCTTTCTCCCAATGACCTCATCAACGTCACACGGCTAAAAAAAGCCGCCGAGCTGCTGGCGGAAGGAAAATACAAGATCTACGAAGTAGCTACCCTGGTAGGATATGCGTCACAGACAAATTTCGGGAGGAATTTTCTAAAACAATTCGAGGTCACGCCGTCGGACTATGTGGCTATGAAAGAGGCGGAGAAAAAAGGCCCATAAATATAAATATTTTTTCACATATCCTGCGATTATCCATAAATTCGCCTAACCCCTTCCTCGTGAAAAAGAAAACCTTCCTACAGTGGCTTTTTTCTTTTCTGCATGCCATCCTTATGCTGATGATCGTAATGGGCTGGACCTATTTCGACCTCGGCCTTACGCGTGAGAGCACCCTTCTCAAATGGCAGTCTTTCTTAAAACGCAGAGGGATCGGCGTCTCCCGTGTTTCCCCCCTGTACGCTCTTGACACCCTTGTCCTGGTAGATGTTAGCGCCGACAAGACGGTCGTCTTTGACAGCAGCGAGTTAAAGAGACAGGTTATCACCGATCCACGCTTGCTGGACACTGTGTTACGTGAGTTCGACAGCGCGGGGACCTACCGGTATATTCTGTGTGATGTCTATTTCCCCGTTGCAACGGATTATGATTCGACCCTGCTAAAGACCATCTACTCCACCAGGAACATCGCCTTCCCTCTCTCGGAAGGTTATTCCACGCAAAAGGGGCTGCGCCCGCTCGAAGCGCTGCCCGGTGGCGTAGTCCACTATCAGCACACCAATGACTGGCATATCCTGTCAGACCAGTTGATCAAATTCCAACTGGTGAATGGCCACTCGGAGAAGAGTCTCCCTCTTTATATGGCCGAAGAGGTCACCGGCAGGACGTTGACATCGGCCACTACCGTCAATAATATTACGTTCAATGCCTACTTACGCCCCGCTGACCTGCGGCGGCCAAATGCCCCGGCCCGGCTATACTCCTTATCCGATCTTCACCAGTTCATGTTCTATCAGACGCCGGCAGAACGACGCGAATGGCTAAAAACCAAATTCATCCTCATCGGGAATTTTACAGAAGACGTCTACAAGACAGCTTTTGGAGACATGCCGGGAGTGCTGATATTGTTCAATATCTATCTTTCTATTCTCGACGGCGCCCACGAGTTCAGCTGGTCCTGGCTGGTGTTCCTCCTCGCCGCCTTTTCAGGTCTGTCCTGGTTGACATTTTACTGGAAAGGAGAAAAAAGATTTCGATGGGTGAAGGACGCAAAGACCCTCCTGGAAAATTTGGTTGGAGATATCGGACTCGCACTATTTATCAATTTCGTCGCACTGTTTTTTATCGCATTATTTTCCGTTGTCCTTTTCAACAAGACGACGCCCATCGCCATTCTCACCTTCTATATGGTCATGATAGATTATTGCAAATATCTTGTCCGCAATTATCCCCATATCAGACCACACTCAAAAAAGAAGGTCTGGACCATTGTAAAATATCTTTTTAAGATTAAACCACAGGAGGGTTGATATGATGTTATTTCTATGGCTCTTTCTTATGCGGCAGCCGGACGCCTATATCGTCGTTTATTCCCGGGGCGAGATCCATCAACAGACTGTCGCCGGAAACCGCATCGTCCAGGGCAGCAGGATCAGGCCGGATGACCGTCTCTTTTTTATGAGCGCCGATGCCTATGCACGTGTAGCCGGAAAGGAAGGCACCTATCAGCTTGCAAACAATCACGACAGCCGCAAGACACCAGTAACAGGAGAATTGGGACAGTTGGTACGCGAGATCCTGATACCCACCACGATCAGCGGAGATATGCGCACCCGTGGCGGAACGATCACCAATTGGCCGGAAGCCGAAAGTTTCTTTGCCCGTTTTAACGACTCAGCCCGGCCAATGCTGCTCATCGACAAACGCCAGATCACCATCAGCTCATCCCTGGTACCGGATACGGGCCGCTGCTTCTTTTATCTCTCCTACCGGCGCGACAAAGACACGATCAATAAAAGGCTTCCCTGGACCACAACAGGCAAATCCCTTCAAATCGTCTTCGACAGAAGGCTCTTTGAAGTCGACGGCCGCGACATGGGGACCAGCCAGCTCCCACAGACAAATATTTCCTTTTACAACGGCCTCCGTCATGAGTCAACCCGGCTGGCAAATATGTGGGTGCGATACGTTTCTTTCTCTTTCTTACAACCCGAGCTCTGTCTCGTGCGGGCGGCATTGAGCGGTAATCCCGGCGGGGCAAACCCCGACACGATGCTTTTGAACTATATCACGGTCTATTACGGACAGCCTGATGAAGACCAATTCACACATTATTGGTATCCTATCCTCAACTGTAAATGATCCCAACATGCGATCACTCCTTTTTTTATTCATCTTCCCCTTTAATGGCCTTCTTTTTGCCCAACAGCCGATGCGCCCCTCTCTGGCGCTGCAATCCGGCTTTACCACCAGCGCGGAAGTATACTTTCAATTCTCCGCCTCCAACAAATACCTCTGGGCCTATAGCATTATGGGTGAATGCATCCTCTGGGAGGTGAGCTCGGGTCGCCAGCTAAAACATATTATGCCCGTCACCGTCGTCGATCCGGAACTGATCTATTTACCGCGTCCGGATCTTTCGCCCGACGAAAGGTATTGGCTGATACCCCAATCCGGAAAGGGAAACTATTTTCTCTACGACATACTCGCCGACAGCATCGTGCATATATTCCACCCGCTAAGGTCCGGAGACAAATTTACACATGCTTTTTTTTCAGGCGATAGTAAAAATGTGATGTTCGTGGTCCAAAGCCCGGGCGATAAGGCGTCTATTGAACTGGAGATGACCGATCTGGCCGAAGTAAACCCAAGGTTCTGGTTACTCGACATGCCCGACCTGGTGATGAAATTCGATTTCGTCGTCAAATTACTGATCGGGCGGCGCAACCTTCAGGGTTTGGAGAAAGTCGCCACCTTGCAAAATGCCGTTCCCTCTCCCGGGTTTGATAAGATCTGGTTCAGCGGATTAGGACCGGGTATTTATTGCCTGGATATGTCGACTACGCCCCCACGTCTGCTTACCCAACAGGATTGCCGCAAGATCGACTGGCCCGGCAGTTCCGCTCCCGAAAAGCTCAGTTGGTACAACGGTAAGGTCCTGGCCCTTGGCCGTACAAATCTCGAAAGTATCGCGGGCGGCGCTGTCCGCAAACTGGACACCTTGCTCGTGATCGATCCTGTAACACAACAACTGGAAAAAAAGATACCCGCCTCCTTTATCGTCAGCGACGCAAACAACCGCTCCAACGGTCTTGTCACCCCACCACTGACAGCCAGCAACAGCCTGAACGCATGGTTCGAAACCCAGCCTTTGCCGGGCAATAATTTTGAAGTCACTGGCCACGATCTTTTCTCCGGCCGCACAATTTTTTCATATCAAAAAGGCATTACCTTTTATCAGACTCTACAGGAAGAATATCGCCCCGGAACCCTGAATGGCGGATATATCACCGCTGTCTCCGACGACCAGACGCTGATGGCCGAATGTTCCCGCGAGATCGTGATCCATGATCTGTCAAAAAAAACGATCCGGTCGGTGTTCTCACCCAACAAAGGGGATTTCAGGATCAACGCGCCCGTCTATCTCGACTCTTTCCGGATGCTGATACCAAAGCTCGGCAATGACGGTTTTGTCCTGAACATGCGCACTGGCCATGTCGAAAGGCTTGATCGCTCGATCGCCTGTTTTGATACCGCCCGTGCAGGGGCAAACAACTATTATGAAATGGATATCACAGCTCCGATAGGTATCCAGAACGCCAACGCCCGGACAGCTGACAGGACCTTTACACTCGTCAACTATGCTACATACGATCTTTGCCAGACGCCCGGAGCCAAAACCCTCCAGGTCTGGAGCTCGGACAGTTTACGCAAACTGGAAGAATATCATTTCCAGGATCGTGAATTTAGCTATTATGTATCCGCATTACCCGGTGTCAAAAAAACTTTTTTGGTCAATTATAAGCTGATCAGCTTCGCTCCCGATGGCACCCCTGCCGTCAAAGAGTTAAAGGTGATCCAAAAGAAAGATACTTTTATCGCGGTCAATCCCTTCTTCCTTCCCGCAAGCCATACCATCGTAGCCGTAATGGCAACCCGTATCGCGCCGGGAAACCCGGATATCCTTTTCGGAGAGTTCGATCTCCAGGGTAAATTGCTGCGCTCCTCCGTTTACCACCGAAAAAAGAGCAAGCTGACATTCCAAAGCTTTCTTTGGGAAGCCCAGCTGTCTCCCGATAGCACCCATCTGCTATTCGCCCTGCACGATGGCACAGTGGCTGTTGTCAGGCTCTCGGATTTCAAGGTCGTCCACGCAAGCGAGCATGGTACAGGTGTCGACGCGGGTAAGAACATACACGAACATGTTTCCATATTGGCCGGATGTTTTCTTGACCAGCGGCAATTTGTCACAGCCGGCAGCGACGGTCAGTTATTGGTATGGAATATAGGCGAAGACAAGCCGGTGCGTACCCTAAGCGACGAACCAATCCTTTTTTACAGCCTTGCGCTCTCTCCGGATCGACGCTTCCTGGTTGGTACAGACGCCGATAAGGCCATCCGTTTTATCGACTGGCGCACAGGCAGGACAGTTCTCCGTTTTGCCGCCTTCAATGAGGACGATTATGCGCTGGTAGACGCCGATGGATATTATTTTGCCAATCGCCGGGGAGCAAATGCACTGTCCTTTCTATACGGCGGATCATCCTATGAGTTCTCGCAGTTCGACCTTAGCCTCAATCGCCCGGATAAGGTCCTGTCAAAAATGGGGTATAGCCCTCCCGAACTCATCGGTTATTATACAAAAGCCTGGGAAAAAAGAGTAAAGCTGATGGGCTGGGATCCGGCCCGGTTTACGACAATCAGCTCTTTTGCCGCCCCCAGCGTACATCTTTCGAATGTCCCCACCGATCTCCACGACATCGCCACTCCAAACATTAGTTTTCAGGTCAATGCCACAGACTACGTTTCTCCTTTGAGCCGGCTACTGGTCAGTATCAACGGAGTGCCGCTCTATGGGGTAAAAGGACTCACCTTAAAACAGGGGCAAAACCATCTCTCTATCCCGGTGACAATCCCGCTTTCAGCCGGCGACAACAGAATTGCGGTCAGCATCGTCAATGTTCTGGGAAATGAAAGTATACGGGAAAATCTTCGCGTCGGTCATAGAGCGCCGGCGGTAAAACCCGATCTCTATATTGTGGCGATCGGTACAGGCAAATTCGCACACCCCAACCACGATCTAAAATATCCTGTAAAAGACGCCCAGGACGTTACAACTCTTTTCAAAAGCCAGTCCGGCCGTTTTGGAAAAATAAACACGATCCTTTTACAGGACGCCCAGGTAACCCGTCAGTCGGTGAGAACGCTCAGAGGCCAGCTCACCAAAACCCGTCCCGACGATATGGTGATTTTATTCTTCGCCGGTCACGGCCTGCGGGATAAGGAACTCAATTATTACCTTTCCACCTATGGCTGCGACTTCGACCACCCTTCCACCGCCTCTTTACCCTATGATGAATTGGTATCCTTACTCGACAGCATCCCCGCTCGTCAGAAACTGATGCTCCTGGACGCTTGTAATAGTGGTGAGCTGGACAAGGAAAGCGTACTGGCGCACCAACAGGGAAATACACTTCCGGGAGAGCCGGTCACCCGCGCCGGCGGGACCTCACCCAACCTCACCGAGATACAGGGACCGGAGAACCCCTTTCGCCTGATGTTATCTCTCTTTACCGACCTCCGTCCCTCCAACGGCACATCCATCATCGCCGCCTCCAGCGCCGTCGAACCCGCGGCCGAAGGGGATCAGTGGAACAATGGCGTATTTACCCATTGTCTCCTGGAAGGATTAAAAGGGAAAAAGGCAGATATCAATAAGGATGGAAAGATAATGTTGTCCGAGCTCCTCGAATATATCCAAACCAACGTCGTAAAATTAACAGACGGCAAACAACAGCCCGTCAGCAGGGCGGAGAATATTGTGAACGACCTGGTCATCTGGGAATAAAGGGAAATAATTACAACTTATCGGGTAATTTGCTAATTAATCCAGCCTTGTTTCTGCCCCATCTTTGTGTTGTCAATTCAATGTAAACAAATTAAAATAAAACAAAATGACAACGCAAACAAAATCACAGACAGTAAAAAACATCGTTTTAGTTCATGGCGCTTTCGCCGATGGCTCCGGCTACAAAGGGGTTTATGAAGCGCTGACAAAACAAGGTTACCGCGTAACGGTTGTACAAAATCCACTGACCTCCCTTGCCGATGACGTAAAAGCAACAAAGCTCGCATTAGACACTGTAAACGGTCCGGCCATCCTTGCCGGCCACTCCTGGGGCGGGGCAGTTATTACCCAGGCGGGTAACCATCCCAATGTTGCGGGTTTGGTCTATATAGCTGCTTTCCAGCCGGACAATGGGGAATCTGCCTTAACATGGTTCCAAAGCGCTCCCCCAGCCCCGGAGAACGGGGTATTGCCTCCCGATGAGAAAGGTATTGTTTACTATGATGAAGAAAAGTACCATGCCGGTTTTTGTGGTGACCTGAGTAAGGAAGAGGCTGCGTTTATGTATGCATCACAGGGAGCTTTCTACGGTGAATGTTTTGTAACACCCATTTCTGATGCTGCATGGAGAAACAAACCTACGTATGGCATTATAGCTACTGAAGACAAAAGCATCAACCCCGATATTCAGCGGAATATGTACAAACGTTCGGATACAAAAGTCACTGAGATCAAAGGCAGCCACGCTGTCTACGTTTCTCAGCCGGAAAAAGTCGCTGCTGTTATTGCAGAAGCAGCACGGGAATTGTCCGCATAATGATCCGGGATATATATTTAAGCCTCATGTTTCAACTCACGGAACATGGGGCTTGATATTTTGTACTTTTGTATTTTTAAACTACTTTACTGCAAGGAGGGATTTAAAAATAATTTATTTATTCAATGAAGCTTAAATTAAAGGTAGAAAATACGGGCGGCGAATTACTGCTTTTTAAAAAAGAACCCGGGTTTGACCGAATGTTTTTTAGCAGGGACAAATTCAATAAATATTTCACCATTGCCTGGAACCCCGGGGAGAGCCAGACAGTTACCATTGACGGGACGGAATATGAATTCCCTTCCAATTCCTTACTCACCCTTCTGTTTAATCAGACTTTTAGCTTCGAAGACTCTTCAAATATAACCGCATGGCAATTTAATCGTGAATTCTATTGCATTATTGATCACGATAGTGAAGTGAGTTGCGTTGGTTTTTTGTTCAGCAGCACTGATCATATGTTTGTTAAACTTAGTGACCAGGCCCGGAAGAAACTGGAATTGTTGTCTGATGTTTTTATTGAGGAGTTCGTCACTTCCGATCGTATTCAAAATGAAATGCTGCTGGTATTATTAAAGCGACTGATTATATATGTGACCGGTCTGGCAAAATTAGCGTATGTACCAGCCGTAAAAAACCAGGAAGAAAGGTTTCATATTGTCCGGAAGTTCAATCTGCTGGTGGAGGCTAATTTTAAAACCGAGCATTCCGTAAGCTTTTATGCAGATCAGCTTTGCAAGTCTCCAAAAACCTTATCAAACGTATTTGCTATCTACAACCAGAAAACACCTTCACAGATCATCCAGGAAAGGATTATACTGGAGGCCAAACGGCTTTTGCTTTACACCGACCGAACAGTAAAACATATCACCTTTGAACTTGGGTTTGAAGACGTACCTTACTTTTCTAATTTCTTCAAAAAGAATGCAGGTGTGTCTCCATCCGACTTCAGAAATTCACCGACTACGGCACATCCTGCCTCTTGATCAACGGGAACACCAGGAACCGGGTGATGAGCACACCGATGGTAATGCCCGTAAAGATGACGATAAAGAGTATTCCCAATGGAAAGTCAAAACAGTCCGCAGGACTATCACTGACCCCGAAATACACCATACTCGTATCCAGGAAAAGATACATGAACCCCGTGATGGTCAAAAAGATAAACAGGAATATCAACAAGGCCGCCAGCGGCTTTGTCCACTTCCATCCGTCTCCTATCTTTCTTAGCTTTGAGATAAAGAGCAGCACGCCCCCCAGAAAAAGGACAGTGAGCGAAAGGCTCAGACGACCCAGGACCGTAGCGGCCTCTTTCCGGATCAGGCTGCGGTCATTATTTTTTACACCGTCCTTTTCCCATTTTCTTATCAATACCTTTGGGAACTTTGATTCACAGGGATAAGCCAAAAGTATACGGTATTGTTCCAGTTTGGCCCCGATGTAGGCCCACGACCATTGCCAGTCTTCCAGCACCGGAGCTTTGTGACGATGTCTCTTTATCGAATCCTGGATAGTATCCACGCTCGTAAACTTATAGGCCAGTACATCCCATAATTCTCCGTAGCCTTCGTCATCGCCCAACGCCTGTAACGCGACCCCACCCAGTTCTTTGGCCGCGATGAGGTCATACTTGGCAGCCAGCGACCGCTCATCATCAAACCATACCCGCTCGATCAGGGCCTTACTTTTATTCCTGATATCCAGCCGCTCTGTCGCACTTTTGGGCTCCCAGATCAGCGGCTGTTGATAGATGGGGTCGGACCGCAGCAGCTCATAGGTCTTGGGGTCCGGCGGCCCCTGGAATGTACGATGATCAGGCGACTTCCAGCCGACGCCATAATAGGGCAGACAAACGATAAGTTGAGAAGGGGGAATGCCCATATTCAGACAACGGGAGATACAGGTCGTCATATCGTCATTGCGCACTCCTTCGAGAGGAGCCAGTGGACCGGGATATGCTCTCCGGTATTGCGTAAAATCCAGGAGTAAATAATCTGCATAGTTTTTTAACGTCTGCAGCTCATAGATACCGTCCGGATCAAAAGCCGGGACCCGGACGCCCAGGTTGTAAGTTACCCCGCCCATCTTCAGCGTCTTCGCCAACCGCATGATAAAAAAAGTAAAGGCAGTACCCGAAGACGCGGGCAGCGAGTCGAGTGCCAGCTGCACCCCGTCCGCATGCCGGTGACGCAATGCCGTAACGATATTCATGGCCAGCTTTTGCTGGGCTGTCGTATCCTTTAGCAGTTCGGCGATATTCTTTTGGTCCCTGCTGGCGATGCAAAGACTGATCCTGCATCCCCTCGCCCTGGCTGAGTCAAGCACCGGGCTTGTATCCCAGCCGTTGAGGGTCGTAAGGCTGCCCGTGGCTCCCTTGAACCCTACGGCATACCAGGACAGCTCGGTTATCAGCCGGAGATAGGCGTCTATTTTCGCATGCGCTTCCGGGTAAGGAAGAAAGCCGATGATCTCCTTTGTCCTGTGTACCTTGTACCCATGTACCTCGCTGATAGAGTCATTGATCTTTATCGTATCCAGCAAAGGCTGCTGTCCAAAAAGCAGCGATCTTACCAATGATAGTTTTGCCTGCTGCTGCTTGTCCACGGGAGTGACGACCTGGTTCACCAGGTTTTGTATCTCCTGGTCGTCCACAGGTACGTCGACGGAAGAGGAAGGCATCGTATTCTCTTCATAGATGACACTCGTATCGCCGGCATTTGTCATACTGTCTATCCGCATCCTCAATGTATCGATGGCGCACAGTACTGCCATCATGCTTTGTTGCTGCAGTGTGATGTCACTGCTCCTGCGCAGCGCATTCATCGAATCCAGCACGTGGACCGAGGCTTGAAGAGAGTCCTTCAGACCGCTGCGCGCAATGATATTCAACACTCTGACTTGTTCCCGCGCACGCGCATTCTTCCTGAACTGCAGCGCTTGTAAAAGCTTTTTTAACAAGCCCACCTTGGGAGCAGGCGTTGAGTCGCGTATAAGTACGTATTCATCGTGCGCAGTTCCACGCACGTTGGGGGATATCAGGTGTTCGTCAAAGGTTTTTAGTGAAAAGTGAGGCGACGCAGAACAAAGCCCGTTTGCATGAATGGCATATGATATCAGCAGCAGTAGTGATAAGGTTATATACTTATGCATAACGAACAAACGTCCCGACGAAAGTATCAATTTATTTTTTCTTCAATCTTTTTTTTTGAATTCTCGATAAGATTTTTCTACCTTGTATCACCAAAGAACAATCTTGACAGCAACTGTTCTACTTTTCTCCTCTGGTTAGTTAGTCTACTCACGTATCCGGAATTTTTAAGGGCTCCATTGATTTACACCATCTAATATTTGTATAAATGATACAAGAGGCTTTGTCATGCCTGGTCGATGAGATCAATGGTTATTTTAGGAGCCGGCTGAAGATCAACGAAGACAAGGTTGTCCTTTCAGGCGTCATGAACCCTGATGGCACAACAGCCATACGCGGCGAGAATAAAGTGCTTGTAACGTTAGTGAACATAGAAAAGGATACGGTAAGTCAGAATGGATCTGTTCCTCATACATCCCACCCTTTGAATATCAACCTGTATGTTCTTTTCTCTGCCAGCTTTGCTGCTGCAAACTATCCGGAAGCGTTGAAGTTCCTAACGTTTATCATGGGTTATCTGCAGCAGAAGAACGTGTTCAACAAAACCAATACGCCGCAGCTGGACGCGGGAATTGAAAAGCTGATTTTCGAAATGGAGAATCTGACGTTGGAAAAATTAAATAGTGTTTGGACAACCCTGGGGGCAAAATATATGCCCTCTGTAATGTATAAGATGCGGATGCTGACCATCGACGGCTCTATCGTCCGGGAATTCAGGCCGGAGGTCAGCGCCATTCAAAACTAAAAACAAACTACAGCTTACGAAAATGGACAGCCGGATGGCGATATTGACGGAAGTGCAGTTCATGCATGGCTTTTTCAATGACGGACGCTGCCGGTGTCTTTCCGTTGCACCGGCGGACAGCAGCCTCAGGGACATGATGCGCTATGGTCTATTGCTAAAAGTAAAGCCCGATGGGTTCAGATTGTTGTATGACGCCAACCATACAGGCAGTCCGCGGTCGAGGTCGGAATTGTTATACCAGGTTCTTACCATCCGTATTCTTTTATCCCTGGAGGATACCGATTTTTACAATTATACGTCCCCGTTATTTATCGATCCTGTCAGACAGGTGCTGTATTTCTGCAATCGCCCGGGCCGCCCCTTCCTCCACACGGAAGAGCAGGTGTCCGGGAGCGACGTGTTCGAAACCACCCCGCCCTGCAAGCGGCCCGGGAGGAAGATCGTCCTTGAACCCTCCGAACGTCAGCCTTTTAAAAAACCCTTTGCCATACTCGACCTCCGGCTGTACCCCGGATTGGAGAACAACTACCATATTTTTTTCCAGGCCCGCTCGACCTGGTGGAATTATATCCTTGTCGGCGATCATTTGACTGAGCTTCACATGCCGGCCATTCTTCTCCAGTCGGACAAGAAGCAGACAGCGGGCAGCCCTTCCACACAGCCATTCACCGGCCCTTCTACCATACGTCTGAGGGACAGCCGTACCGGCATATCTTTTATTTCACCGGCGCCCGTGGAGGTCAGAGAAAACCCTGCCGCCACCTGTACCCTGGTGGAAGATTTTGATCAGACCACCGGCAAATACAAGGTGGTCATCGCTACCCTGCCCGTACCCGACGGCAGAATCATTTCACGTGCCCATACCTTTAATAAACAACCTGATCTCAGCGAGATCATTTTATATTAAACCAAAAAATAAATCCTATAATATGCCCACGACATTAAAGACCCCCGGCGTCTATATCGACGAGATCAACGCTTTCCCGGGATCGGCGGTCGCCGTAGAGACTGCCGTCCCCGTATTCATCGGCTACACGGAAACAGCCGTACGCAACGGCAAATCCCTTGTCGGCAAACCCACAAGGATCACTTCCTTCGCGGAGTATACCGAGACATTCGGGGGGGCGTTCCTCTCCAAATTTGAGATCATAGACGCCACCGATCCACAGGCCAAGGGGACATTTACGCTCAACAACACAAAGAAGATCGTAAGCATCAAGTCCAGGAACACCTCCTATTTCTACAACTGTATCCGCCTGTTCTATGCCAACGGAGGCGGTACCTGCTACATCCTTTCAGTCAAAGAGTACGGCGCGACGCCGGACGGATTTGATATCAAGCAGTCGGATTTCACAGACGTGTTCGACGCGCTGGAAAAAGAATTCGAGCCAACACTGATCGTGATCCCCGACCTCATTGCTTTAGGAAAGGACATTTACAACGACACCTATGGAAAAGTGCTGGCCCACTGCGCAAAAATGAAAAGCCGCATGGGCATCTTTGATCTTCGCCGGCAAACACTCACCGACACCACCGATGCTGTTGTAGATGAGTTCAGGTTTTCCATCGGGACAAACTACCTGAACTATGGAACAGCATACTATCCCTGGCTAAAAACGAGCATCGTACAACCCGATGAGGTGAACTTCCTGAACCTGGATTCCAGCGTCGACCTTGAGACATTGCTACCCTCGGCAACCGAGGCCGCAGCAATCTCGATCGTAAAGAAATTAAAGGCCGATCAACTGGCCGACAGTACGCCCGCGTCCCCGCCCGACTCCCCCGCCTCCCCGCCGACTGGAAAAAAACTCGACAAGGCCGCCATAACGAACTATCATAATTCCCTGAGAACAGCCAGCCCTACCTATACACACCTTCTTGAGGAAATAAGGTCCATACTGAACGAGCTTCCCCCTGCTGCGGCCATGGCAGGCGTCTACACCCTGGTGGACAATTCCAGGGGCGTATGGAAGGCGCCCGCCAATGTATCATTGAGCATGGTCAACGAGCCCAGCATCAACATCTCTTCGCTCGCCCAGGAAAATCTTAACGTGGATGTCATGGCCGGGAAGTCTATCAACGTCATCAGACCCTTCCCCGGCATCGGCACCCTCGTCTGGGGAGCAAGGACACTCGACGGCAATAGCCAGGACTGGAAATATATCAATGTGAGAAGGACTCTCATCATGATCGAACAGTCCCTCAAGCTGGCCACCAGGGCCTATGTATTCGAGCCCAACGACGCCGGCACCTGGGTCACCGTCAAAAGCATGTTCAACAACTTCCTCTCCAACCTCTGGAAACAGGGAGCCCTGGCAGGAGCCGTGCCGGAACAGGCATTCGACGTACAGATAGGACTGGGTGCGACCATGACACCCAACGACATACTGGACGGGATCATGAAGATCACGGTCAAGGTGGCCGTCGTACGCCCAGCGGAGTTTATCCTTATCACATTCCAGCAACAACAACAATTGTCATAAACCCCATAAAGAGCTTTAAACCATTTCTATTACTTCTTAAAACTTACAACTATGGCAGACGACGGATCAAGCCAATCACAATCGATATGGCCCCTTGTCAAATTTTCCTTCCAGGTAAAATGGGACGACAAGGAACTGATCTTCCAGGAAGTGACAGGACTTTCCTCGGAAACACAGGTCATCGAATACCGCGGCGGTAACAATAAAGTCTACTCGACGGTGAAAATGCCGGGTTTACAAAAATTCGGCAACGTCACTCTGAAAAAAGGCATTTTTAAGGGCGATAAGGACCTCTGGGATAAATACAATCTCATCAAGATGAACACCTACAAAAGGTCCACCATCACCATCAGCCTGCTGGACGAGAACAACGCCGTGGCCATGACCTGGACGCTGACAAATGCCTTCCCCGCCAAGATCACCGTGACGGATATGAAGTCCGACGGAAATGAAGTGGCGGTAGAGACAATGGAACTGGCCCACGAAGGGCTCAAGTTGAGCGCTTAATAGCCGGACATGCCCAATACGCAAAGCTCATATTATCCACCCGTAGGTTTTTACTTTCGGGTGAGCGTCACAGGTATTAATGGTCAGAATGAAGGGAATTTTCAGGAGGTCACGGGCCTCAATGTCAAGCTGGACGTGGAAGAGATCAAGGAAGGCGGGGAGAACCGCTTCGCCCACCGGCTCCCCGCCCGTCCAAAATACGAGAACCTCGTCCTGAAAAGGGGGATGGTCGCGGACTCTTTCCTGATCACCTGGGCAAGAAGGGCCACGGAACAATTCATTTTTACCACCAAGACCGTCGTGCTGAGCCTGCTCAACGATGACGGCGTGCCCCTGGCTGCCTGGAACTTTGTCAACGCCTATCCCGTTGCGATCAAAATGTCCGAATTCAAAGCACAGGAGAACAGCATCGCCATCGAGACACTTGAACTATGTTTTGATTATTTTGAAAGAACCACCTGAACCATGCCCCTGGAAGTAAGAGAGCTGGTGATCAAGGTCACCATCGAACAGGACACCCCGACCCCGCCTTCCGATGAAAAGGCTCTCCTTGCCATCAAGCGGGCAATTATCCGGGAATGCGTGGAGGAAGTACTGGTAAAGCTGGATAAGCTGGCCCAACGATAATTGCCTTACAGTTATGAGTAACCTGATCAAATTAAAAATAGAAGCTTATAAGGACGCCGTATGTACCCAGCCCCTCGGCAAGTCGATCGACGCATTCCTCAACCCCGAATCCTATTCCGTCAACTATGCCGTGAATTACGAAAGCTCCAAGGAAAAGCAGAACAACGCCGGGACGCAAATATTCACAGGCATGGGGCCGACAGGACTGGAGCTGGATCTCACCGTCGACGGCACCGGCGTCATCCCCCTGCCGGCCGGCTATTCCGACATAGATAGCTATATCAAGACCCTGAAAAATATCATCTACGATTACCAGGGCGTCTACCACAGACCCAACTATCTGAAGATCGCCTGGAAGAACCTTCAATTCACAGGGGTCTGCGAGTCCCTTACGCTCAAATACAGTCTGTTCAAACCCGACGGCACGCCCATCCGCGCTTCCGTCAAACTGAAGTTCAAAGAGAATATAGATTTCAAGACCAAGCTGAAGATGGCCCAGTCAAGCTCACCGGACCTCACCCACGTCCGTACGGTAAAAGCAGGGGATACGCTTCCCCTGATGACCTATCGCATCTATGGGGACAGCTCCTATTACGTGGAGGTGGCCAGGGCCAATAACCTTTCACATTTCAGCGACATACGGCCCGGTGACGACATCTATTTTCCGCCAATAAAGAAGAAATGATATGGCCGCGCCCTCTCCGATAGACATACAGGACCCTGTCTTACGTCTGTCCGTTGCAATAGACGGGCAGACATTGGAAGATTATTACCCGATACTATCCCTGGAGATCACCCATGAGATCAACCGCATCTCCACTGCCGAGATCAACTTCATTTTCGAAGACATCGTCGCGGAAGATGCCAGTCTGAAGGAAGATACAAAGTTCAAGCCGGGCAGCACCATCGAGATCAAGGCCGCCTATGGCTCGGATCAGGCCGAGGCCCCCATCTTCAAAGGTCTTATCCTAAAAAGAAAGATAAAGGTAAAACAGGCCGGTTCTTATACGATGGAGGTCAGCTGCTCCCACAGCGCCCGGAACATGACCTTTGGTAAGAATGCCGCGGAGTTTAGCGAAAAGTCGGACAGCGATATCATCAAGGCCATCGTGGCGGGCTATCAGGACCTCAACTGCAAAGTGGAAGCCACCAGCCCTCCCCTCCCCGTGATGTTAAAGACCAGCGGTTCCTCGGACTGGGATTTTGTCCTGGCCCGCGCCGAATTCAACGGCAAGGTGGTCATACTGGATGGCGACACTCTCATCGTCGCCTCCCCCAACCTCAGCGCCTCCCCCGTGCTAAGAGTGGCATTCGGCGAATCCATCTACTCCTTCGATGCCGAGATAGATACGGAAAATCAGCCCACCACCGTCAGGAGCAGGTCGTGGGATATAAAAGGATTGAAATTTATAGAAGTCAAAGCAAAAGAACCCACCTTGCCGGATCCGTTAAAAAATGCCATCAAGGCCGCCGACACCCAACTGGTGGAAGCGCCCGTGCTAAAGTCCAATACGGGCATGTCCAATGACGAGCTGCAAACCTGGGCGGACGGCAGGCTGCTCCGCATCAGACTCGGGGCGCTAAAAGGACAGGTGTCATTCATCGGCAACGGGAAGATCAAACCCGGTGACAACATCCAGCTGGATCGCACCGGGAAGACTTACGACGGCACTGTCTACGTCTCTTCTGTTAAACATTCTATTGACGAAGGGAGCTGGACGACCACGGTAAAGTTTGGACTGGAAGATAAGTCCGTCACCCAGAACAAGGATTTCTCTCCCCCGGCCGCGGGCGGTCAGCTGCCCCCCATACATGGACTACAGGTAGCCACGGTAAAAAAACTCTCCGGCGACCCCACCTCGGAATTCAGGATACAAATACAACTGCCTTCCCAGTCCGCCGACCCCCAACCCATCTGGGCAAGAGTAGCCAACTTCTACGCCACCAACCAGGCAGGATCGGTATTCTTCCCGGAAGTAGGTGATGAGGTAGTAGCAGGGTTCTTTGAGAGCGACCCGAGATACCCCGTGATCCTGGGCGCCCTGTATAGCACCAGCAAAGCTTCCCCACAGCCCATGGCGGACGAGAACAACTATATAAAATCATTGACGACAAAGTCAAAATTGAAGATCAGCTTTGATGATCAGAACAAGATCCTGAAGATCGTAACCCCGGCGGGTAATACCATCACACTCGACGACAACGGCAAGTCCATCGAACTAAAGGACCAGAATGACAATAAGATCACCATGGGCACAGGAGGTATCCAGATGGAGACGGGCAAGGACATCACGTTAAAGGCTACAGGGAATATCAATCTCGATGCTACAGGCAAACTAAGCCTGTCGGCCAAGCAGGACGCAGCGCTGAAAGGAATGAATATCACCCATGACGCCGACATTGGTTTCACCGCGAAAGGAAAGGCCAGCGCAGAGCTTTCCGCTACCGGGCAGACCACCGTAAAAGGGGGAATGGTCATGATCAATTAACACGACAAATAAAAAGACATGGGACAGCCGGCCGCCAGGATAACAGATCTGCATGTGTGCCCGATGGTTACACCGGGATTACCGCCCATACCACATGTCGGGGGCCCTGTCATCGGACCCGGAGTGCCGACCGTGCTCATCGGTAATATGCCAGCCGCGGTATTGGGAGATACAGCCGTATGCACAGGCCCGCCGGACGTCATCCAGAAAGGCTCCGCCACTGTCACCATCGGCGGGAAACCCGCCGCCAGGATGGGGGACATGACGGCCCACGGAGGCACCATATCCATCGGCTGTCCCACCGTGCTGATAGGCGGCTGAATACTCCGCCGGCTACTGACAACTTGTAAAACATCGACCATGAACACAAACAGACAATCCTTTTTAGGCACAGGCTGGGGCTTCCCCCCCTTCTTCGATAAGCTTACCCATACGGTCCGTCTGGTGTCCGATGCGGAAGATATCGCCGAAAGCATCCGGGTCATCCTGAGCACCACACCCGGCGAGCGGATCATGCAGCCGACCTTCGGCTGCAACCTGTCCAGACTTGTTTTTGAAAAAGTGGACACAGCCCTGACGGCGGAACTAAACCACATGGTATACCATGCATTGCTTGACTTCGAGCCAAGGGTAAATTTTATCTCCGCCGAGATCCTTGACAGGGATGCGCTGGACGGCATATTGCACATATCGATCCATTATTCTATCATCATCACCAATACAAGACATAATCTCGTCTTCCCCTTCTACCTTTTGGGAGAAGGGACCAATGTATGAGGCAACCCGTAAACCATGCAGGATCATTTATCTGAATATAAGGATGGACTGGGACAGTCGGATAGACTGCTCCACATGCTCCTGCCCGACAGTGTCAGCATCGATGCCAGGGACCCCGCGGCCTTTATACAGCGGGCCGTCCGGCTGGCCGAACAATTCAACTATTACAACACAGACAACCACATCGAAGGGGACTGGAAGGATTTCTTTCTCTCCGATATCAATATCCTCACCTTGTTCGTAGCAGGATGGGACCTTTCCACACACAGCAGAGCCTATGAAACCCTGCTGTCGGATATCAGACTTACGACGAGCGGGGATGACACGCTCCCGGACAAATACCGGGAATTTACGGACACGATCGCCGGGCTCACCGAATCACTCACCTCCTTGTTACAGAGGGTGGAAAAAATGAACATCCCCTCCCACATACGGGGAAAGATCGACGAGATCATGCAAAAAGTCGTCGCCATCCGTCCTCAGCTGAGAACGCAGGAACCCCTCTCACCCCAATCCATCACCACCCTGCACAAAGTTTTTTCCGATATACTGATACAATGCAGCCGGCTGCAGGAGATCACCACCTACTTTAGTCAGCATAATGAATGGCTCACCCGGCAGTATACGCCCCACCTGGGATTATTCCTCACTTTCCTGCGTCTTTACAGCTATTTGCAGGAGGAGATCAATCAATTGACAAAAAAACACCTGGTCCTCTACTTCCGGGATGTCCTTGGTATAGCCGCCGCCGGCGAGATCCCCGACAAGGTACACCTGCTGTTTGCCCTGAACAACAACACCGGGTATACCCGTCTCTCTGCAAAAGAGGAGATGCTTGCCGAAATACCCGGCCGGGAGGAACCACTGAGGTACAGACTGACGGAGGACGCTGTTGTGACAAAGACAGGAACATCCGCGCTCAGGACCCTGTTCGTCAGCAATAGCGCCGTATTCCCGGATGATGATACGGGTGATAGCCCGGTGACAAATGCCCAGGTTTACCAGGCGGACATACTCTGCCCTTCCCCTGGAGACTTATTAAAAGGCGCCACACCCATTCCCTGGGCGCTTTTTGGCGAAGACCAGGATGAGCTTTCCAGCTCCGGTCGCAGCATGAAAGATACGGACATCGGGCTCCTGCTCGCCTCCCCCATTTTCTATCTTACGGAAGGTCATAGAAAGATCAATCTGACATTTTATCTCGAACCCTCCTCTTTTAAGGCCCTGTCCGATTACATCGGAAAGTTTGCCGCGGCCTCGCTAAAGACGGCGTTATCAGTGGAGAACGAGATCCTTACCCGGGCCTTTAACATCGATTTTACAGCCGCCGATGGCTGGAGCCCCGTAGAGCGGCATACTACACGCATGCGGGCAGACAATGTCCTGGAAGTGCTCATCGAACTCGGCGCCGACGTAAAACCTCTTGCCGTATACAAGCCCGGTATACATGGTCCTGACAATGACACAGCCTTCCCTGCGTTCCGGCTGCTGATCAATAACGACGCTCCCCACAACGCCTTTTCCTTCCTGCGCGGCCTGCAAATACAACGCATCCATCTGAAGACGCAGGTACAAAATTTTCGCCAGGTCAGGATGCAGAATAGCATCGGCAATCTGGCCGTCGCCAGCGCATTCCAACCTTTCGGTCCTCAGCCCGCCGTCGGCTCTTACCTGGATATAAAGAACAGCAACGTCTTCAACCACTATACCACCGGGCTGTCTGTCCGGCTGGAGTGGATGGACCTGCCAAAAGAACCCGGCGGTTTTACCACATGGTTTGCAGGATACAATGCCGGCATCACCGACGAATCTTTCCGTGTCGGTATAGGTTCGCTGACGAGCGGAGTAGTACAACCCACCGTCACGCAACAGCAAACCTTTTCATTATATGCCAGAAATACAGACGATGGCTCCAATGGCCCCGCCTCGGTCACCTGGATCAGGGACATCGATATCAAAAAGCTGACATTATCCAACAAACCCCTACTCGCCCGTGAAGAAGAAGAATCCAACGGCTTTTTCCGCAACGGCGCCATCCGGCTCGAACTGCTTTCCCCCCCGGAGGCATTTGGTCATACCTTGTTCCCCAGGATCTTCCCCGAGATAGCTATGCATAACGCCCGTCTTTGGAATAGAAAGCTCCCCTTACCCAATCAGCCCTACACACCCAAGGCAAAATCCGTTAGCATCAACTATACGCTTGAACATGCGGAAGCGTTCAGGGATATCCAGGACATCGGGGGGTCCGGCGAAGGGCTTCACCTCATCCATCAATATCCCTTCGGATATAAAAAGATCTATCCCGGCGGCGATGCACGCGCCATCTCCCTGCTGCCCGACTTCGGCACGGGCGGACACCTGCACATAGGGCTCAACGACGTCACGGCAGGCGAAGAGCTTTCTCTTCTCTTCCAGTTGGAAGAAAAGAACTTCCACCATACCTTTCATGATGCGGGGGACATCGTCTGGAGCTACCTGGTAGATAATGACTGGGTGACGATGGGCCCCGACAGCATCCTGTCCGACGCCACCCATCGCTTTATCAGCACAGGTATCATCCGGCTGAAAATGCCGTCGATCATCAGCCTGCAGCACACTATATTACCCAACGGTCTTTTCTGGATCAGGGTTTCAGCCGGCGAAGCTACTGACCTGAGAACAAAGGTCATCTCCATCTTTCCCCACGCAGGACTGGCCGAAAGGGTACCCGACCAGGAGCAGCTGCTGCAAGACAGGGGCTTCGTCCTTCCTTCAGGGACCATCAAAACGTTTGTACGTAAGATCCAGGAGTTGGATCAGGTATGGCAGCCCTTTCCCTCCTTTGGGGGAACGCCCGCCGAAAAAGACGTCGCTTACTACACCCGCATCAGCGAAAGACTGCGCCATAAGCAACGCCCTCTCACATCCCTGGATATAGAACAGCTGGTGCTGGAGCAATTCCCTTCTATCGCCGTCGTAAAATGTTTTGGCACCACCTACAGACGGCCATCCGTGTACCCCGGTGTCGATATACAGGTGATCCTCATCCCCAGGGAGATCGCCGACGGCAGCTCATACACCGATCAGCCCAGGGCCGACCTGGCTACCCTCTTCGCCGTCAAAAACTACCTGGCCGGATTTACTTCCCCATTCATAAATATAGAGATCGGTAACCCCGTGTATGAAAAGGTAAAAATAGCCTGCCGTATCAGGTTGAAAGATCGTATCGTCGCCGATGCCGGCAGCGGGTACTACCTGCAACAGTTACACGAGGATATCCGGGGATGGCTTTGTCCCTGGATCTATTCACCCGACTCTACCGTCAAGATCGGCACGCGCATCTACATTCCGGAGCTCATGACCTATATCAAGCGACGGCCGTATATAGAAGAGGTGAGCGGGTTCTCCGTCGTACATTTCTTTAATATAAAAGATCCCGTGACGGGCGCCCTGAAAAGCGCATTGCTCGACACGGCGGTAACGCCTGTCCCCTACATTCAGGGGTCCGTCCCCGAAGCCGTGTTGGTTCCATCCGAACAGCATCTCATCAGTCTGCAGACAAACGACGACTATATTGAGCCCAGCCCAAAAGGCATCGGTGATTTCCAGGTTGGCGATGAGCTGCTGATCTACCGCTCCGGATATCATAAAGAAGAAGGATACGATGAGGCCCCCGTCAGTTGGACAAGCCCTGAAGAATATTTCAACCTGACTTTTGTAAACCCCATAAATAAATGAAGATGATCATGAACAACCAGGTCAACGGAAAAACCCATGGCCGCGAAGAATTAAAGAAGTTTTTTAGGAATGGCGGCCTCCCTTCCGAAAAACATTTCGGATACCTCATCGACTCCATGGTCAACAAAGAGGATGACGGATTTTCCAGGGATGAAGAAAATGGTATGCATGTCAGCTCCGCCGGCGCATCCAAAAGACTGGTCACTTTTTACAGCAGCATCGATGAAATGGAGCCTTTCTTTTTTATCGATAAATATAATCAGGGGGTACAGGCCCTCCAATTGCACTGCGCCCAAAAGCCGGAGGAGATAAAAGAGGAGGAGAACTACTTTTACTTCCAACAGGGCGGGAGACTGGGCATCGGGAAAAGGACAGCCCCCCAATACAAACTGGACGTAAAAGGATGTGTGGGCATGGAAGGACGAATGGGCACCTTCAGCCAACAGCAGGGGCCCTGCGTCGTACCCGCTGACGGAAAATGGCATCCCATTCTCTCGGGACTGGATCACTGTCAGGCTTTTGAAGTCATGGCCCGTACGGGCAGGAAGGGGACAGGCCGGTTTGCCATCATGCACGCCATCGCGCTGAGCGCCTATGGCCACTCGCGGAGCAGGGTCCGCAAGACCTGCGCACACTACGGATTTTTCTGGAATAGCCTCAGCCTTCGCTGGAAAGGCACCACACACAGTAACTCCCTCCTGCTCCGGAGCAATAGCAATTTTGGGAAAGGTGTCATGATCCATTATTCCATCACAAGGCTTTGGGACGACGAGGAGGTGATGCATGATTGAATTCGACTTTCTTCGTCAGCAGGGCATCCTGCTGATGCAGCAGTTGACCGGTGACACATACACCGACTACAACCTGCATGACCCGGGGGTCACCATCCTGGAAGCGTTTTGTTATGCCATCACCGACCTGTCCTACAGGACAGGATTTCCTGTTGCCGACCTCCTGACGGATAAGGACGGGAACATACCCTTACAAAAAAATGCCCTCTTCGTCCGGGAAGATATTCTCACCAGTAATCCCGTCACCGTCAACGATTTTAGGAAATTTATCCTGGACAACATCAACTTCCTGCACAATGTCTGGCTGGAACCTTTTATATCCGGCTTTTCCCATGGCACCATGCACGGACTCTATTCGATAAAAATACAGGTGAAGAAAGAATTTGCACAACAGATACCCCCCGCAGGTGGGGACAATGAATGGGTACGGCAGCTGACATGGCAGGTACGTACCAGCTTCACCTCGACAAGGAATGTATGCGAGGACCTTGTCCGGGATATCACGGTCTTACGCCCCGTCTCTATACGTATCAGCGCCGCAGTGGTCATTACAGGCGATCAACCCGAATCGATCTTGGCTAATATTTACCGCGATCTCGAGATGGCGATCAATCCGCCCGTAAAATATTATACGGTACAGGAGCTGTTGGACACCGGCCTCCGGATAGAAGACATTTATGCCGGGCCCTTCTTAAAAAAGGGGTTTATCCCTGATACGGAGCTCCCGTCACGCAAACGCGTCATCGATCCTGCCGAGCTGATGAAGGTGATCTCCCAGGTTCCCGGCGTAAACTATGTCAGGGACCTGAGCATCATCACTCCGCATGGCGTCACTGACAAGGCGCCGTATGTGCTGGAAGAAGACGCCTTTCCACATTTTGAACAAGGGATCTATGACTCTCCCATCCGGCTGCTGAGAGGTAAATACGAGGTCCGCATCCGGGAATCCGTGTTCAATGATATCTGGCCCCGTGTCGACGAGGCCGCCAGAAGGAGCCTGGAGCCCGTGGGAGATCCGCATGCCGCCGCCAGCGTCCAAAAGGGACAATACAGGGACATCAAGCTCTACAGGTCCTTCCAGCATCTTTTCCCCGTGGTATATGGCATCGGGGCCGATGGCCCTGGCGTCGATCCGCCGCCGCAACGGGTGGCTGCCGCCCGGCAGTTAAAAGCCTACCTTCTTTTTTTTGAACAGGTGCTGGCCAATTATCTCGCGCAGTTGGCTAATATATCCGGTTTTTTTGCATTCGAAACCACACCGGCCCTTACCTACTATCATCAACCTTTGTACGAGGTACCCGGCATCCGATATTTACTACGGGCATTTACAGAAGGGGCAGACCCGGAGGACGAGGCGGCCTGGAAAGCTTTTACCGCCGACAATAATAACAGATATATAACGTCGCTGACAGAAGGAGAGGAGACGTCCGAGGTATATCGTGAAAGAAAGAATGCCATCCTCGATCACCTCCTGGCCCGATTTAACCACCAGCTCTCCACGTATCCCGTAAAACTTTACATTCTCTTCTATGGATCACAGCCCGGAGGACAGGATAAAATGCTTGAATGGAAAGCAAGTCTGCTGGGGAATATGGTTAGCCTGGGGTCCAACAGGGTGAGAGGAGGCGACTATCTTTTAAAAGAGGACGACAAAGGAGGATTTTATAAATTGATGGCAGCCCTGCTCTATATCCGACCCCAGCTCTCTCCCCTCTCAGATGCCGTATTAAAAGAACTGACCCTTACCCCCGACAATACAAATAAAGGCCCCGGGTCGCCTCCCTCTGCGGAAGAACAGCAGCACAAACAGGAATGGGCCACCGTCGCCGACGCAGACATCATGCGACAGCGGGTTTCCCTCTCCCATCACACAGACGCCCCTCATACCGCACCCCCGAATATCAGCGGACGGAAAATGTCATTCTTTCTCCATGGCCTCAACGCCGGAAACTATACGATCGGCCCCGATCCCAGCGGCAGCGGGGGATGGTTACTCCTCTTTAAAGAGTGGGAGGACAATAGCTGGCAGACCATCAGCCGGCACCCGGACGAGGCAAGGGCAGCCGCCTCGTTAAAAGAGCTCATCGCCCGGCTTCGTCACATCAGTATCCAGTCCGAGGGCTTTTATATAATAGAACATGTTTTGCTGCGTCCTCCTGTCATTGCCGACGTCTTTGGCTTCCGGTTTCGCACGGCAAAGAACGAAATACTCCTGCAGCACTCCCACTGGACTGGCTTTATGGAGCGGGAGCGCATCCTTGAGGATATCCTGCGCGCGGTGGACATAACTCCGGACGCCGCCACCACACCCTCTCCCGGCACCGCCGTCACCGGGTGGGCCGTCAAAAATTTGGGTGAGCGATGCCGGATCCAGTTGACGCGGCATAAAGAGCTGGGATTCCTCACTGATCCCATCGACATGGAACAATGGATCTGGGAAGAGGCCGCACCCGATATCGAAAAGGTCCGCCAACAGCTGCTCCTGTTCCGGGAGAACAAACTGCGGTTCTATCCCCGTTTTGAAATGCTCGTAAAAGGAAAGGATGAGAACATGATCAGGGAAGAATTTTTCAACTTCAATATGACCATCGTATTACCCGCCTGGCCCGCAAGATTCCAGGATGCCAATTTCCAGACCTTTATAATGGATCTTTTCAGGATGCATACCCCCGCGCATATACGACTCTATTTCCAATGGCTAAACATCTCTCATATGCGGGAATTTGAGAGCTTGTACCCCAACTGGATCACCGCCCTGAAGAACCAGGATGATCCGGAGCCCCGAAAATACTGGTCGAATGAGATCATACATTTTTTAAAAAAAGGCGTATACTGATATGTCCACCACTTATCACATCGTACAAAAACAGATCTTCGACATCAGCTTTCCGGAGGAAAAAAAAGCCTTTGATCTTCAAAGCCGATTCAGCCATCTGTTCCACAACGATGCCACGCCCGTCATGACAGAGGTCTTTCAACGTCTGATCCCCGAAGAGGTGGTGTTGCGGCTGGATCAACTGTCATTGGACCTGGGCAGGATCAGGGATGACAGGCTGGAAAAGGATTTTCGGGAAAGGTTTCGGCAAGCGCTGGAAAAAGAGCTGGCGTTGGCGTTGGAGGACTACGCCCGCCGCGAAACCCCGGGGAGGAACAAATCCCTGCTCGATCTGCTGAACTACTTTCTTACGACAGGCATGCTGCCCTGGTGGGCTGCCGGCGAATTACTGGCGGGTCCGGTGGGCGTCGTGGAAAGACTGGTCCGGGACGATCCTGCGGGACTAAAAAGTCTACTGCTCGATACAGGTCAGCGGGATTATGTCAGAAGACGATTGGTATATCAATTCCCCGTCACAACGATCCATACGCTCGTAGAAACGCTGGAGCCTGATGAAGCTCCGTTTATTTTTGCTTACTATTCCGACATCGTCCATATCCAAACAATCGAGGGGTTTTTCCGCCAGGAGATGAGCGAATTCGAGAGACAGCTTTGGGTCTTTATATTTACTTATCTGATGGTGGACAGAGGCAGCAATTTTAACAGGAAGATCTTTGTAAAAAGCACCCTCGCCCAGATGGCTCGGCAGCACAACCTGGAATACGGCATGCTGATCACCCTACTTTTCAAAGCCCTGGGATCCACCAATGCAACACTGGTAAGACAAAGTGCGCTCTCGGGTATCATTACTACTTTATACTATGAAGAAGAGCAGAAAGTGGAAAAAGACCTGCCTCAAAGCGCTGCGAGTCTGATGATGGAAAAAATGAATATCATCCGGCATTATCTTTTTCAAGACAACCTCAGCGGGCTACCCTTATTCTATAATACATCTTCTCTATCTGAGATTTTTACTCAACTGATAACACAGGCGCCCGATGCGATTTACGACATGATCCGGTCAGTCAGTGGGCGGGAGGGTATTTGGTCAAGGATCATACGGGCATTTGATGAGTCCGCTATCTATAGTCTTGTCCGGCTGAGAGAGCCGGACGAGGCGGAGTTTATTTTCCACTATGCCAAAAGGCTAGAAAACCTGCAGCGTCAAAAATTTCTCGTGAAGACAGACAGCAGCGGTTTTCATCATTCCGTGTGGGAATTGATCCTTGCTTTTTTGTGGACGGAAAGAGGCAATGTATTCAACAGCCGCGTATTCCTGGAATACAATATCCGAAGGATAGCGCGCCGCCATCAATTGTCCTACCGGCAGTTGCTGGCCTTCCTGGTTCAGGGCATCGGTCAGGACATCAGGTCTGAGCGGGACAGCTCTCTTTTCCACTTCCTGGCCGTCCTGTTAAAAGAAAGCGCGGAGCCGGCTGATACCACTCTGTCCCATGATATCATCTCGTCAGCTGATGCCGACTCGTTATCAAAACTCACTTCATCATCAAGCGACTTTCCGTATCCCGGCGCATCCCTTTCCATTGGGGAATGGTTATCCGCGTTGACCCATTATCTTGTCCATCGGCAATGGCCTAAGCAATGGACATCATCCGGTGAACACTCCGAAGAAACTCTTTTACAACAGGCGCTGCTGCGCCTATTCCGGGAAGACCCTCTTACCCTGAAAAAGTTACTGCGGGAGAAGGCCCCGGGCAATGTGATGGTGCAGCAATCCATCCGCATCCTGTTCGGGTCGTCATCGTCGACCAGTATCCTGCTCGGGGAAGATCCTCTCCCCCCGGCAACCGGCAAAACACCATCACCCGGCAAGACATCAGCACCCGACGAAACACACGCACCTGTCGAAACACCACTCCCTCCCGTCGAGATGCCTCCGGCTCCCTACTATATAAACAACGCCGGCATGATCCTCCTCCATCCATTGTTGCCTCATTTCTTTGGGCGTGTGGGGCTGACGGAAAAAAATCAGTTTATCGATCAGGCAGCGCAGCGCCGGGCGGCACACCTGCTACAGTACCTCGTAGACGGCAAACACGAGCATCCGGAACATGAGTTGACGCTCAATAAGATCTTATGCGATATCCCGATTGAAGAAAGCCTGCCGCTACAAATTACCCTTACGGAGACAGAGCGTACGACGGCTGATCAGTTGATGGACGTGCTGCGGCAGCAATGGGAGAAATTGAAGAATACTTCCACAGAAGGGATAAGAGTATCTTTTTTACAACGGGACGGCGCGCTTACGCCCATGCAGGATGAATGGAAGATGCGTGTAGAACAAAAAGGCATCGATGTGTTGCTGCAATATCTTCCCTGGAGCTGGAGGCTGGTGCGGCTGCCCTGGATGAGTAAAACTTTATATACAGAATGGATATGAATACCTTGAACGCCAATGCAGCCACCCTTACGAGGGAAATGGCCTGGCTTGCGGAAGTCATCGGCACCCGCACGAAATTGTTCTATGGACAGGATTGCCCGTATGCATCCATCAGCGAGGTCCCGGCCCCTGACTTGTCGGATGATCCGTCCATATACGGCACCATAGTAAGACATTATCGGATGAGCCTCTCGGAGAGGATCATCTTATTGCTTGCGCTGGCGCCCCACTTGCAGCCACATCTGCTGGACGTTTTTTTTACCAGGAATGCGGATTATGATCGGGGATTTACCGAGTTTGGTGGTATCAAAGGACAGAACCATGGCGGCTTCCTTCCCACTGGTGAAACCGCGGCCTTTATCCTTGCCGCCGATAGCCTGGAAAAAAGATTTTCCTTGCTGGACCTGTTCGGGATGGATCATTTTTTTCATAAGTTCAATATACTGACACTGGTGCGTTCACAGATGGAAGAGCCTCTGCTCAGCGGCATGCTCAGGATCTCCACGGAGTATCTTACCTATTTTACAAAAGGCGGATCGCATCATCCGGATTTCAGCATCCATTTTCCTGCCAAACGGATCCACACAGAATTAGACTGGTCCGGGCTCGTGTTGGATGAGGACACCCTTCAGGGTGTACAGGAGATTAGTGACTGGCTGCAGTTCGGGAATACCCTTCTCCACGAATGGGGGATGTGGAAAAAGATCAAACCCGGGTTTCGTGCCTTATTCCATGGACCGCCCGGGACGGGAAAGACCTTTACGGCCACTCTGTTGGGAAAATCCGCCGGGCTGGATGTTTATCGTATCGATCTGTCGATGGTCGTATCCAAATACATCGGCGAGACGGAGAAAAATCTGTCCGGTGTATTCGATCAGGCTGAACACAAAAATTGGATCTTATTTTTTGACGAGGCGGACGCGCTGTTTGGCCGGAGGACCCAGACCACCAGCGCGCATGATCGTTATGCCAATCAGGAGGTGTCCTATCTGCTCCAGCGTATGGAAGATTTTCCCGGGGTCGTCATCCTGGCTACAAATTTAAAAACCAATCTGGATGAAGCTTTTAGCCGGCGGTTCCAATCCATGATCTATTTCCCGATGCCCGGTCCAGATCAGCGTCTTCAGCTATGGCAGCAATCCTTTCCGGAAAGAACAGTACTGGAAGACCAGGAGGGGCTGACAACCATCGCGGAAAAATATGAGATGACGGGCGGCGCGATTATCAATGTCACCCGTTATGCCTCCCTGCTAGCGGTCAAGCGGGGTACAAATGTCATCCGGCATAGGGATATACTGGCGGGTATCCGGAAGGAGTTTAGTAAAGAAGGTAAGACCATACGGTGACAGGCATGCCGGATCACAAGACCGTGAGATCAAACAGACCCACCAACTGGATCATCATATATTTATACACTTCGACAGCTGCCTTATACTGCCCCGACTTCACCAGCATTACGCATTGCCGTATCACGCTGTACAGGTCGTCATATATTGCAGCCGCATCTTCACGTTTGTCGATCAGGTCGACGATCCGGGGGGCGAGATCATAGTATTCGGCGATCATTCTCTCCCCTTCCTTGCTTTTGAGCATGTAATTGTCCCGCAGTCTGCGCAATACTTCCAGTTCTTCGCAGTCGTCCGGAAGCCCACGGGACCTTACGCAGGCAGTGGTGATAAAACAGCATCCGCAACGCTGGGCATTCCCTCCTGGTGCTGGTCCCGGGGCCCCTGCTCCGGGAGGTATGGGCGGCAATGGCGCCGGCGGTGCTACCACCGGCGGCGGTGGCGGATTATGCTGCAAGTCGAGGAAAGCGCTGAAGTACCTTGCGATACCCGGCCAGGTGGCAGGCAGGAACCTGTCGACACCGGCTGCCCCCGACCCCAGCGGCACCATATTCCGCAACTCGAAAACGGCGCCCTCCTTATACGCTGCAGGCCTGTTGGGCTGGTTAGGATGCAGCGGGTGCGCATAATATTCCGGTAACAGGGCAGGCTGGTGTCTGGTCCAGCCGCTTGGATCCACTTTCTCCGGGCCCATGGGCCTGATATTGCCCAGAAGGGTCATCACCCCATCCTGGCCCTGGGTAAATACATTGCTGACAAACTGGTCAACGCCGACGACATAAATGCCTCCCCATGCTGCGAGGGCGCCTGTATTCGTCTGCTCTGCCGGATCGTTCAACAATGCCCGGCCGGTCGTCCGGCCCGTGACTGCCAATATATTCGGAAGGGTCGCGACAATGTCCGCATTCAGCACGTTCCGCTCGACCGCGGGCACCAGGTCCCGGAACATGACGGACATATCGGTCCGGGCCATCAGCGGGATCATATTTTTCACCAGACCGGTGTTATTCGGAAAACCAGTGCCGTCATACCCGTGGTTATAGAACACTTTTCCCAGCCGCAGGTACTGACATACGATGATCATCAGGCCCTTCAGGTTCGGCAGGGGTACAGCCCCGGGGTTATTGATGGCGTTGACGATGGTTTGGGCATTGGCTGCCGCCGCCACCAGCTCTGCCCGTACGACATCCCCCTCATCGTGCGTAGGATCCACCACGTCGGTGTGATGCTTTACTTTGAAATTAGGCGTACCATACCCGGCTATCTGCTGTCCCCCCTGGTTCCTATTGAGGACCTTTTCCACAAAGGCGGCGACCTCGCTCAACGCAATACCAAAATTGGACTGGATCGATCCATTGACTGTTTGCGCATTCGCACCCGCGGTCCCGCTGGTATTGCCGACGTAATACCTGTCGCTGAGGCCCGGTGCTACTGCATTCAGTTTAAACCGCGTCGTACGGGGATTACGCGCATGAATGGCGTTGGCGAGGGTACGCGCCTCGGTCATGGACTGAAGGATCGCCGCCCTGCCGCCCACGGTTTCGGGAGCGTCCGCATCGGTGACGATCTCGATGATAGATGCATATTCCCCCGTACCTAATTCAGCGCGGTGAGGATGCGCAGCCTGGTCAGTACCTGTCGACCGCTGATGGTACTGTTTCTCTATCACTTCGGGCAAAGGATGGGCCGTCCTGGCAAGCGCTTCGGTGGCGTAATTGGCGCCGGAAGCCCTGTGCAGCCATTGTACCTCCCAGTCCAGCGCATCGTCGGCTTTATTTAAAGTTATGCCAGTTTGCGCATTAAAATATAATTCATCGGTGTTCCCAACGCCATGGGCAGCTTCTGCATCTTGCTTGCTTTCGTACAGCGCACCGGTACCGGGGTGATGCCACCATCTCTTATATCCTTCCGCCATGGCCACATCATGGTCCGCCTCCTGGGCAGCCGTAGGGGTGGGAGATGCCACCGCCCCACTGTGATCCACGACAAGGTTACAGTGCGTGCCATAACGGCCAAGCTCTTCCTTCTCCGGCACAGGCCGGCCATTATCATCCACCAGTACCAGCATCTCTATCTCAAAGCCCAGTTTGGGTTGCAGCACCGTTGCCCCTCCCACATGCGTCATAGACCGCAAGGGCATGTCTGCCGAAGACGTGCTCTTTTGCTGTACGGTTATGGTCCGCATGGCGGCGTCACCCATCCTATCCGCCTCGCTTTCCAACTCCGGGTCGTCATTGACCCCAATACCTTTCAGCTGTATCGTCGGGCTGACCCTCCCCTGCTTCTGCTGTACTACATGCCAGGCCTCATGCGGCAAATGCTGCTCCTGACCGGGCCCGATATGGATGTTGCTACCCTGCGCATAGGCAAGGGCGTTGAGCTGCGCGGGCTGGGAAGAATTGTAATGAACTTTTACATCCGACAGATCGATGCCCGACATGCTCTCCATGTTCGTTTTTAAATAGTCCGGCATGCCCGTCCCATTCCCCGGCCCTTGTTCTACCCCTTTCCCTTTAGCTTGTACTAAGTCTCCCCCCTTAGCCTGTAATGCCCCGACCGCCGGCTGTTGCGCATACCCGGCCGATTGTTGCGTATGCCCGGCCGCCCTGGCCTGACGGATGCCCTGATATGGATGGATCTCCAATAAATTATTTGCTGCAGCCTGGCTGCGTTGAGGAATACTGGGGTTTTTTTCGGCGCCGGAGAACATAGCGGGAAGGTTTAATGATCTGTCCTCAACAATTTACTGATTTTTGCCGAAGACAAAGCCCCTTTTCTTGTTATATTTATAATGGTGGAAGACCCCTACCTATTATACCTTAAAAGCCGGATATGCTCCTCACCAGAAAATCGTGCTGGGCAGCGCTGCTGCTGCTGATCGGATGTCAATCTTATGACCGCAGCGCCAATCTCACGCTGACCAATCGCACGAATAAACCCGTTTATTATTGGGTCACTTGTGATTCCTCCTACCAGGACCTGGAAATGAAGAGCGAATACCTGCTGAAACCCAATCAAACCGTAAAACCTTATTTATTATACGGCCCCGAGGGGAATGGGCCTGAAAAGAATTCCTGGATAAATGCCATCAATCGCGCGGACGACAGCGCCCTGCATGTATTTTATTACTACATCGACTTTAAAAAGAACAGGGATCACCGGGACAGCGTCTATCCCCTGATCATCCGGCGGTTTGATTATAAGGTGGATACTTTGTCCAAAATGAATTGGAGGCTTGAGTATCAGTGACCCCGTCGGTGAAAGCTTCTGCCATTACGACCCTGTTGAAAAATGATCATGGATGTATTTCAGTCCTTCTTTCGCTGGATCACTCTCTAAAAGGTCCTGCCAGTTCTATCGCTGGAAGAGATACTCTGCTTGTTTCAACCCCTCTTTATCTGGACTACCCTCCATAACAGTGCCTGTGTTGTTCACGCCGCGCTTCGGTCGTTGCCGCCGGGAGTGCACTATACGGCGCGCCAGGTTAGTTTTTAAATTTATCCTTAAATTATTTTAGTAAATTTGTCTCACTCCGGTCGGTTCAAATTTTCGAATTAACGGGCAATTCAGAAAAAATGAATATATCGGAAGTCAGCAGCAGCCTGGAAAATATTCCCCTGCCGCCAGATCAGAAGAAAGCAATTTTGCAGCTAATCGATGCAAAAATTAATAACGATATGAAAGAGGTAATTGCAAAGCTGAACGAGCTGGAAGGTAAGTTAGAAGTCAAAATCCAAATGACTAATGACAAACTGAGCAATGAGATCAAGATCGTATATTGGGTGATCGGTATTGCTATGGCTGTCATCATGTTTGTCGTAGCGAGAAAATAGCCATTTGCTTTCCCTAAATAAAAGATAAAAAGCCACCCGATGAGGTGGCTTTTTCATGCCTTACTACATCTATCTCATCGTCAGACAGTTCGAACATAAAATCATAACCCCGCCAGATCCGCGAGATTGCAACAGCTGGGCGTAATGATGATATTATTGGCGGCCTGCCGCAGATATCCTACCACCATCGCTTCCTCCGTCATCGAAGTATACTTTTTCGTGAATGGAATTTCCGTTTCCTGTATATTATCAAAACCAGGGTCATTCACCGGCTGCTTCACTAAAATATTTTTCAAAGCCACTGCCCGCCGGTTCTTTACACTAACGGTATTGGACACACCAAATAGGACCTGTGGTTTTGTCTCCAGCCCGATGTTGAATACATACTGCTCCATCTCCTCAAAATCGAGATTTTGACAATTGATATAAAGACATCCATCCCGGATCCCTTCCACCTTGCCGCTGTATCGATGCCCCTCCGAAACCGACTTCACCACCACTTGTCCATTCTCCGTCTCCCGTAAAATAAACGGGGTCTTAATGATATTCTTACTCCCGTCCGTCTTCTGGTAATATAGGAAATAATTGCCCTGGTAATAGGTCTTGATGATCGACAGAGAACTCCGGCCCCCTCCTGTCACAGGGACCCGTGACAGGCTATGCCCATAGTCGTCCCCATACCGCCCCTGTTCACGCTGCCAGGAATCCCAATCGGCAAAAGGCACTCCCAAAAACACCAACAACACATTTATCTTGATATACTTCGCCTCTCCTCCATTCCAATAACTCTGCAACGTCTTCCCGCTGATCCAGTTAAAGACCTGGTACTCCCGGAGATCCCGCAAATGCCGGATAAAATCATACACACTGTCCAGTTGCTCATTATGCAACTGTTTCTCCAACTGCTGTTTCCCGATGATCAATTGCATCTCCACCAGGTCGGCATTTTCCAATACCGCTTTTGTCACCTGCCTATTGATCACCCGCGCCGCCAGGTTGAACTGCGTCCTGGTAAAGCGCCCCCAATTCATATCCCGGGCCTTACCCTTTAAAGAGGAAATGATCACGGGATTCCCCTCGATCGCTTTTTTAATTTTGTCCGACAAACGCATGGTTAATTTATATAATGTATTGTATTTTTACCCTTCCTTAAATTATAAAAAAAACGGTCATTATCTGACCAAATATTCTACTATAATTTGACCAACACCAAATCAGTGATATACAATGCCAAAGAATAATCTTTAAAAAATAGTTCGACTTATATTTCGACTCATTTGACTTTTTGATATTTATCCTACCAATAACGATTGCTCATTAATTCATCTGCATTTAAAAAACCAAAACAGCTATTTATGAACCAATTCCTTCGCTATTGGATGGGCTTGCCGGCCCTTTGGCTTTGCCTTATCCTAAGCCTCCCGGCCCTCGCCCAGGATCACCTCCTCAAAGGGGTGATAAAAGACGCGGAAGGCCGGCCCATCGCCGGAGCAACCATCCAGGTGAAAAATTCCGCCAAAGGCACATCCAGTGCAGCAGATGGCAGTTATTCCCTCTCTCTTTCGCCGGATGATAAAACCCTCGTCATTTCTTTCGTCGGCTATGCTACTGTCACCATCGATATAAAAGGCCGATCGACTATCGATGTGCAGCTTGACGAAGCCCGCACGCAGCTTTCCGACGTCATGGTCGTGGGATACGGCACCCAGAAAAAATCGGATGTCACCGGCGCCATCTCATCCATCAAGAATAAGGATTTCAAAGATCAACCGGTTGCCAACCTTGCCGTGAGCATCGAAGGCAAGCTGTCCGGCATCAATGTCACCCAACCGTCGGGCACTCCCGGCGCCGGGCTCCTGGTCAGCATCCGGGGCGCGCAAAACCCGCTCTATGTGGTAGACGGCGTCCCCATGCTGAGCGAGTCCTACTCTTCCCTCAACACATCATACAATCTCTCCGGACAGCCTGTTGGCAGCGGGCAGAATGTCAGCTCCATTTCCGATATCAACCCGGATGATATCGAGTCCATCGAGATCCTTAAAGACGCCTCCGCCGCAGCCATCTATGGCGCCAGGGCTGCCAATGGCGTCGTCCTGGTGACCACCAAAAGAGGGAAGGCCGGAAAAACCAATATCGGCCTGGACTACTACACTGGTTTTCAGAAGGTCGGGAAAAAGATCAAATTCCTGAACTCGCAACAATTCTACAACCTGACCAACGAAGCGATTGCCAATGATATCAATGTCTATCATAACGAGTCTGCCGCTGCCGGAACCGACACTTCCCGGTATGGGCCCCTCTCCGTATTGCAGGGTGTGGGGATCGTAGACGCCGGCGGCAACCCCGTTCCCAACCCGGTCGCTTCTTATTATGATCTGGCCAAAGGCGTCAATACCAACTGGCTTGACCAGATCTTCCGTACAGCTCCCATCAGTAATTATGAGCTCACGGCCCGGGGCGGCAGTGAGAAGACAAAATTCTTTATCGGCGGCAGTTACTTTGACCAATCCGGTATCATCATCGAAAACTACTTTAAACGCTATAGTGTCCGTTTCAACCTTGACAACCAGGCCTCGGAACGACTGTCCTTCGGAACGACCATCACCGCCTCACGCTCTGATAACAAAAGAAGCTTCAATGACAATACCTACACCGGGATCGTGACGAATGCGCTGGGTGCATCCCCATTGATGCCGGTGTTCAGCTCTCCCGGCATATATGCGGACTTTACCCAATACCAGGCCAGCTGGTTATCGGATAACCCCGTGAAATCGGCCCAGCAGATCAATGCCCATACCTATACCGACCGGCTGCTTGGCTCCGCTTACGCTGAGTTCAAGCTCCTGCCCTCCCTTAAGCTACGCAGCTCCTGGTCCATCGACTATAATGATGTATCGGATAACCAATACTTCTCCGCACTAACGGTAGATGCCCAAACCGTGGGTGGCAAGCTGCTCACCGGAGACCTCAAAAGTATCACCTGGATCAATGAGAATACCCTCACCTTCCAGAAAAGCTTTGGTTCACATAACCTGACCCTCCTGGGCGGATATGCGCAACAATCCCAGAAAGTACAGCAGAAGGCTTTGGAGGGAACAGGCTTCCCGCAAACGGGTAACACGCAGGATATATCCGATGCCGCCTTTGTTTCCCGTATTACCATTCCGTTCCCTGTTACAACTTCCACCTTGCATTCAGTGATCGCCCGGGTGAATTATGATTATGATGGTAAATACCTGCTGACGGCTACCGTCCGCGCGGATGGCTCCTCCCGCTTCCCGAGCAGTCAACGCTTCGGGTATTTTCCCTCTGCTTCTCTCGGCTGGAATATCGCCAAAGAAGATTTTATAAAGAATAACGCAAATATTAATGAGCTGAAATTGCGGGTGAGCTATGGCCTCACGGGAGACCAGGAGATCCCCGACTATCAGAACCAGATCTACTGGGGAGCCCGGCGCTATAACGGTTCTGCAGGTCTTAGCCCCCTGAATCTTTCCGCACCGGCCCTCTCCTGGCAGGAGAACAAGACCTTCAATACAGGCGTCGACTTCGACCTGCTCCACCATTTTATCAATGGTTCGATAGAATATTTTGTTTCGGAACGCACCAAGCTCCTGGGGCAACAGCCGGTGGCGGGAACAACCGGCTTCGCTTCCATCATTACCAATTCGGGACAGATAGAGGACAAAGGCTGGGAATTCCAGCTGGCAACGAACAATATCCGCCGGAACGATTTCTCCTGGACCACTTCGTTCAATATTTCCTTCCTGAAGAATCGCATTAAATCGCTCGCGGTGGATAGCCAGTATGTCAGCTCTTACAACGACCAGTCACCCACCAATATCCTCAAGGTAGGCATGCCGGTGGGTGAATTCCTGGGCGTCCGTTTTGCCGGCGTCAACCCGCAGAACGGAGATGCCGAATATTATGATGGCAAGGGAACAAAGGAAAGAGCAGATCAGGTGAACTTTACCACGGATGCCACCATGATCGGCAGCCCCCGCCCCAAGTTCTACGGCGGGCTTACCAATAATTTCAGGTATAAAGATCTCGACCTGGCCATCGCCATGCAGTTCAGCTACGGCGCCAAGGTATTCAACCTGATCCGTACGACCTATGAAAGCCTGGGATGGTCCGGCGCCTCGGCTCCGGGATCTTCCTATCTCCCGCAGGTGTATGCGAACAATGATGCCCGTGTCAATAAACGCTGGAAGAAGCCGGGCGATATTACGGATGTCCCGAGAGCATCCTACCTCCTGCAAAACTATTTTCCTAATTCCAGCGAATTCCTGGAAAACGGATCCTACCTGAAAGTAAGAACCGTCAACCTGGGATATACCCTGCGTAAGATCAAATACTTCACCTCCGCCCGGGTTTATGTACAGGCACAAAACCTGCTGACCATCAGCAAATACATTGGTTTTGATCCGGAAGTCAGCTCCACCGGGGGAGGCAGCGACCAAACGGCGGGGATCGACTATGCCGCCTATCCGCAGGCCCGCACGTTCACCTTTGGCGCTACTATTAATTTCTAAGCTCCTGTAAATTGAATACAATGACAAAACATAAATATATTCGTTTCCTTCCCGCGATCGCCTTGCTGGCCGTGCTGACCACCGGCTGCAGCAAGCTGAACCAGGTTTCTACTACCAGTGTTGCCGCTGCCGCGATGTTCAAGGATACCACCAGTCTTAAAGAGGCCCTCACCGGCTTATACAGCACCCTGGAAGTACAACCCTATTACGGCGCTTACTATCCCATGCTGTCCGACCTTAACAGTGACAATGGGATTGCCGGCGGGTATAACAATACCTCCCTGAACGAGTTCGGGGCCTATAACGTCACCTCTTCCAATATTTTCGTGCAGAACACCTATGTAGCGCTTTATTATACTATTGCCACCGCCAATGCTATCCTCGCCGGGGATAAGGGTATCCCCGATACGGCTGCACAAACACAACAGACCATCGCTTCCGCCAACGGCCAGGCCCTGGCTATCCGCGCGCTGGCGCATTTCGATCTACTGCGGGCGTTTGGTTACCATTGGGACACGACTTCCATTTATGGCATCCCGGTGGTCACCACTCCTCAGACGGCATCCGACGTAGTTCCCCGAAGCACGGTAGCACAAACCTATACCGCCATCATCTCCGATCTCCGGCAAGCCGGTTCCCTTCTCAGCGGAAACGCCAGCCGGAACCCCAATTACATCAATCCCGCCATCATCAATGCTCTATTAGCAAGGGTCTACCTTTATAAAAAAGATTATGTCAATGCAGCGGCCTACGCTACCCTGGTGATCAATGACGGCGCTTACAGTCTCCTGGATCAGAATAACTTTCCTTCTATTTATACCTCCCGGAACAGCAAGGAATCTATTTTTGAATTGCCCTTTAATCAACAAAATCAAAGCGGGTACAATATCTCGACCTATGCCAGGCCCAATGCCGCCTCTACCGAGGTCCTTTTTATTGCTTCCCAGCAACTGCAAACCTTTTTCCAAAACCGGCCAGCCGACCAGCGTATTAACCTCCTGGACTATAACAGTTCCAATTTCCAGCCCAATGGCCGGACGCTGAAATATTCCAGTGATATCAGTCAAAAAGACAACTCCGCCTATGTCATTCGTATCCCGGAAATGTATCTTATCCGCGCGGAAGCGCTGGGGCGAAGCAACGGACTGGCAGACCTTAATACCGTCCTGACCAACCGCGGGATGACGGCGCTGACTTCTTCCGATGTTCCGGATGACGCGACCTATGCGCAGGCAATAGCTGATGAGAACAGAGCAGAGTTCAATTTCGAAGGGCATCGGTTTTTCGACCTGGCCCGTACCGGGCAGATCGCGGGTGTGCTGGGAGTGCCTGCTACCAATGCAGTTTGGCCGATACCCCTGGTTCAGTTAACGGCCACGCATGGAGCCGTTGTTCAAAATCCCGGCTACTAAGCAAAAGGGTCTATTCACAAAAGAAAAAAATCTATGGCACACGATCCGCTGACCGGTCTGCTACTGCGAATCTTCCACTCTTCCATCCGGGAGAACGAAGAAAGCGCACGGCTGTGGCAGGCCCGCCAGGAAAGCCGTCGCCGCTTCCTTAAAGAATCGGTTCTGGCGGCCGGCGGTTTGCTTTTCTCATCATTCATCGGCATAGGCAGTAGTTTGCCGTCTCCGGAAGGAGTCCAGCAGGCCAGCCACCGCCCACCGTCAATCGGCCCCACGCCGACGAGCGCAGGACCCTCATCCACCATCGCTATTGTCGGCGCGGGTATGGCAGGGTTGCATGCCGCTTATTGCCTGAAACAAAAAGGCTTCTCTTCCACCATCTACGAAGCTTCCGCCAGGCCCGGCGGCCGCATGTTTACCATGAAAGATGTTTTCGGTCCCGGTCTGACCACCGATGTCGGCGGCGAGTTCGTCGATACCACCCATACCGAGATCCTCCGCCTGGTCCATCAATTAGGATTGGAATGCTATGACCTGCGCGCAGATCACCTCATCCCGAAATCCTTCTGGTTTGAAGGACAGCTAAAAAGCCAGAAGGAACTGCGCGAAGCTATTGCCCCTTTCGTCCACCGGATCATGCAGGATATTCATGCGCTGCCGCCAGTGATCAGCCATCGATCTGCGGATGAATTCCGCCGGCTGGATGAGCTATCCATCCTCGAGTACCTTCGGTCGGTTGGCATTGGCGGCTGGCTCTTTAATTTCCTGAACGTCGTGCTCAGCCGGGAATATGGGATGGAGGCATCCGAGCAATCCGCCGTCAATTTCCTGATCATGTTCGAACCGCCGCTGAAAAAAGATGCCGATTATGAGCTCTTCGGTCAGGATCATGAAGTTTTCAAGATCAAAGGAGGCAGCCAGCATCTTACCGACAAGCTCTATGCACAGGTGAAAGACCAGGTAGTTTTCGAAACGCCGCTGACCTCCCTGCGTCCTGATACTGACGGGAAAGGCTATGTGCTGGAATTCGCGGACGCCCGGGGGCGCCGGCAGGAGAAAGCAGACTACGTGATCCTCACCCTCCCTTTTACCATCCTCCGGACATTGGATCTACAGATCCCTTTATCACCGGAAAAGAAAAAATGTATCCAGGAGATCGGCTATGGCAACAGCTGTAAATTTATTATGGGCATGAAAGAGAAAGCCTGGAGACATGCCGGCCGCCAGGGCTATACCTTCACGGATCTGTCCTTTGGCTGTGGATGGGATAGCACCCAGTTTCAGTCGGCATCACTGGGTAGCTTTACGGTTTTTGGCGGCGGCGATTTCGGCGAGAACATGCGCCGGAGCAAAGAAGAAGACCTTGTTCAACAATACCTGCCGGCGCTCGATACCATCTATAAAGGTGCGTCCCAGAATTATACTGGCCGTAACCTGAAATTCTGCTGGGCCGGTCATCCCTATAGCAAGGCAGGATACAGCAGCTTTAAAAAAGGCCAGTGGTCCACGCTCGCCGGCTGGGAAGGCGTTCCTGTAGGAAATGTCTTCTTTGCGGGGGAACATGTCAGTCGTGAATTCCAGGGGTACATGAACGGAGCAGCCGAGACTGGCCGGGTAGCCGCGGAATCCGTGATGGCCCGCATCCATCAGCCCTCATCCTCATTAAAACAGTCTACAATAACATATCATGAATAATGCACAAAGGATCATGGACAGAAGAAAGAAATTCGTACCCGATGCCATCGGCATCTTCAGTCCGTCCACCGCTGTCAGCGCGAAAGGAAGTCTTGTCACCGATGCCGATGGAAGAGAGCTGATCGATTTTGCCGGCGGTATCGGCGTCGTCAATGCCGGTCACTGCCCGCCTCCGGTGGTGGAAGCCATCGCGAAGCAAGCTGCTACCCTCATCCATTGCAGCTTCAATGTCGCCACCTATGATCTTTATATGCAACTGGCGGAGAAACTGGCCAGTCTCTTCCCGCACGGGGAGCATACCAAGGTCATGCTGACCAATTCCGGGGCCGAGAGCATCGAGAATGTCATCAAGATCGCCCGGCAGGCTACCGGACGTCCCGCCGTTGTCTGCTACAGCAATGCCTTCCACGGCCGTACCCTCATGGCAATGAGCCTTACGTCTAAAGTAGGTTATAAGCTGGGATGCGGACCCTATGCGCCGGAAGTGTACCGGATCCCTTTTCCCGACTACTATCGTCATGGCAGCGGTCTCAACCTGGAGGAGTTTTCGGATAGTTATTTGCGCGAGCTGGAAAATTTCTTCCAAACGCAGGTGCCTGCTTCCCAGGTAGCCGCCATTCTCCTCGAACCGGTGCAGGGTGAGGGCGGCTTCAATGTCGTGCCGGCCAAGTACCTCTCCGGGCTGCGGCAGATCTGTGATAAATATGGTATCCTTCTCATCCTCGATGAAGTGCAGAGCGGTTTCGGCCGCACCGGCAAATGGGCGGCCTATCAGCATTATGATGTGCTCCCGGACCTTTCCGTATGGGCCAAATCCATGGGCTCCGGAATGCCCATCGGCGCGGTTATCGGCAAAGCCGCGATCATGGATGCCTGCAAACCTTCCACCATCGGAGGGACCTACCCGGGTAATCCTGTGTGCTGTGCGGCCTCGCTGGCAACCATCGGGTACATGGAACACATCGATATCAATGCGCTGGGCAGGAGAGTGGGAGACACCGTCAGAAGCCGCTTCGAAACTTTTAAACAGAAATTCCCGGCCATCGGGGATGTAAGAGGATTAGGCGCTATGATGGCTTTTGAGTTGGTGAAAAATAAAGATCCCTTCCAGCCCGATGCCGATCTCTGCAAACGGCTGATCACCTACTGTGCCGGCGAGGGGCTCGTTATCATCAATGCGGGCGTATACGGCAACGTGATCCGGGTGCTCAGCCCCCTGGTGATCGAGCCGGAGCTATTGCATAAGGGATTGGACATTATCGAATCCGGATTACTGGCACTCGGTGCGCAAAACTAAAACAGATGAACAAACTGTATATCAACGGAGAGTGGGTCGATGCTATCGATGGGGAAACCCTCGACCTGATCAATCCCGCTACGGAAGAGAAGATCATCACCCTTCCTGCGGCGGGTGGCAAGGACTGCCATATCGCCATTGCTGCCGCTGAAAAAGCCTTCGTCCAGTGGAGCAAGACGACTCCCTATACCCGGGCTGTCATCCTGAAATCGGCCGCACAGTATATACGAGATAACCTTACCGCCTTCGCCGGCGACATGGTGACCGAAAGCGGTAAACCGCTGGCAGAAGCAAAAGGAGAGTGGACCGTCGCCGCCAATCTCTTCGAGTGGTATGCGGAAGAGGCCAAAAGGGCCTATGGCAGGGTCATTCCCACCAACCGGCCCGATAAGCGCAGTTCCGTGATCTGGCAGCCGATGGGTGTCATCGGAGTGATCACGGCCTGGAATTTTCCGGCATATAATCCGGCCCGCGCCTGGGCCGCCGCCCTTGCCGCGGGTTGCACGTTAGTCGTCAAACCTGCCGAAACCACGCCCTTGTCAGCCTTTAGACTGGCCGATGCATTGATCCGGTCCGGATTACCTCCAGGCGTTCTCAACCTGCTCATCGGTGACCCGGCTTCCATCGGCGAGGAAATGTTGAACAACCCCGCCCTCCGGAAGATCAGCTTCACAGGCAGTACCCGCGTAGGAAAATTATTAATGGATGGCGCTTCCCGTACGCACACCAAATTGTCGCTGGAACTGGGCGGCAACGCGCCGGTGCTGATCTTTGGCGACGTGGATATAGAGAAGACGGCCAGGGCTGCCGCTTCAGCCAGGTTCCGCAACAACGGGCAGGTATGCATCGCGCCCCAGCGCTTTTATGTCGAACAGTCGATCTTTGAGCGCTTTGCAGAGCGTTTGACACATTATGTCGCGCAGCTGAAAGTGGGCAATGGTTTCGAAGAAGGTGTTCATGTAGGTCCGTTGATCACCCGTCGTCAACGTGACAGTGTGCTGGATCTGTTGGAAAGAGCAAAGGCGCAGCAGGCACGGGTGCTCACCGGGGGACAACGGCTCGACCAAAAAGGTTTTTTTGTACAGCCTGCCGTTATCACCGGCGTAGATCAGTCTTCCGTACTGGCCCGGAACGAGATCTTCGGTCCCCTATTGCCGCTATTCTCCTTCGAAGGAATCGATGACGCCATCGAAAAAGCAAACGATACCGAATACGGCCTGGCCGCTTATGTATTTACGAACGATCTCAATACCGCCCTCCTTGCAGCCGAACGGCTGGAATTCGGTATCGTCGGGATCAACGAATGGGCGCCACATGGAACGGAAGCTCCTTTCGGCGGATGGAAACATAGCGGGCAGGGACATGAATCCGGCCAGGAAGGGCTCTACGAATACATGGAAAAGAAACTCATCAGCATAGGAGGGCTTCCCGGATGAATTACGAAGTGCTCTCCATCATACCGCCCCTGGTTGTCATCGTCCTGGCTATCGTGACCCGGACCTCCTTCGAACCGCTGCTCGTCGGCTGTATCGTTGGATTCCTGATCATCGGCTATAAGGAACACAGCAATTTCTTCACGGACTTCATCGCCTCGCTTTATAAGGTATTGGAAGACGAAAGCACCGTCTGGGTCATCCTCGTTTGCGGTCTTTATGGCTCGCTGATAGGATTGATGGTCCGCAGCGGCGGTGCTGTCCGTTTTGGCGAAACCATCCTGCAAAAGCTCCGGTCTGAACGGGCCGCCCTCTTCGGCACCTGGGGGCTGGGGCTCTTCATCTTCCTGGACGATTACCTCAGCGCCCTTACAGTGGGGATCACGATGAGAAAAGTGACGGACCATTTCCGGGTACCCCGTGAAAAGCTCGCGTATATTGTCAATACGACGGCCGCTCCCTGGTGTGTGATCGTTCCTTTGTCCACCTGGACGCTCTTTGTCGGCAGTGTCCTCGAAAAATGCAAATTTGCCCCCGCCGGCCAGGGAAATCATGTTTATCTTTCCGTGATCCCTTTCGTGGCCTATGGTTGGATATCCGTATTTCTCATTCCCCTGGTGATCCTGGGTATCCTGCCGCTGTCCGGGAAAATGAAAAGAGCGCAGCTACGGTCAGCGACAACCGGGGAAACCATTCCCCCGGGCAATACCATGGCGGCTTTACGGCTGGAGCACTTCGCATCCGGTAAATCCCCCAAAGCCATCTATTTCATCCTGCCCATCGTCGTGCTCCTGGCCTCTACCTTCGCGCTGAACTTCGATGCATTGAAAGGCGTGATGATCGCCGTTGTATTCACTTTTATTTACTACTATATCGTACGGCTGGCCTCCTTCCAGCAGCTCAGTGAAACCATCTTCACCGGTTTCAACAGCATGGTCTATGCCCTGGCGCTGGTGGTCATGAGCTATGTGCTGAAAGAGGTAGGAGATAAGATGGGGCTCACCCAATATGTCATCGGCGGCGTAAAGCCCCTTGTCAACCGGCAATTACTGCCTGTCCTGATCTTTGCATCCTTGTGCCTGATCACTTATACGACCGGCTCTTCATGGGGTGTCTATGCCGTAGTGATCCCGATCGTCATTCCCCTTGCCCAGTCCATCGGGTCCAATGTCCCATTGAACATCGGGGCTGTAGTCAGTGCGGGCGTTTTTGGTTCCAATGCCTGTCTCTATAGTGATGCGACCATTCTCTCGGCCCAATCCACCGAATGCAGCAATTATGATCACAGCATATCGCAATTACCCCTGGCCCTGACCGCCTTTGTCTTGTCTTGCGTGGCCTACCTGGCGCTCGGGTATGTGATATGATAAAATAAAAAGAATTTTATGCCGACCGCCACAAAGAATTATTACCGCGTAGCAGACAATGGGCTGGTAGTACAACACATGCTCCCCGGGCACGCCTCCCAGTTGGAAGAGCTGCAGAAAATTGTTTTTCCCACCCTTGCCGCAGACGAACTCATAAGAGCCGAACATTATCTCCATCACCTGGTGCTTTTCCCGGAGGGACAGTTCGTGATCACAGATGGAGATAAGGTGATCGGAATGACCACCACCATGCGAAGCGACTTCGATTTTGCCAACTATCATCATACCTTCAAAGAAACCATCGCCGGTGGCTGGCTGACCAATCATAATCCGGAAGGCGACTGGCTTTACGGCCTGGACATCGGTATTCACCCGGCTTACAGGGGGAGAGGGCTTGCCCGCATTTTGTATCGCGCCCGCCACGACATAGCCCGCGAGTTGGGTCTGAAAGGACAGCTTACGGTGGGAATGATGAGCGGCTATGGTGCGGTGAAAGATCAGCTCACCGGGGAACAATATTACCGCGAGTTGCAGGAAGGCCTGCGCACGGACCCGACCCTGACGCCTCAGATGAAGATAGGCTTCCGGCCCATCGCCCTGATCCCGGAATATGTTAATGATCCGGTCTGCGGTAATTACGGCATACTCATCCGCCTGGATATCTCGACTATCGTATAAAAATAACGCACTATGTCACATATACAATTAAAAACAGCTTTGCCCGGCCCCAAAAGCCTGGCCGCCCTCGAAAGAAGAAAGAACGCCCTGCCTGCCGGCCTGGCAAAATCCACCGATATCGCCGTAGATAAAGCCGAAGGAGCACTGGTCTGGGATCTTGATGGAAACCAGCTGCTCGATTTCGCCGGCGGTATCGGCATGATCAATGTCGGTCACCGGAACGAAAAAGTAGTGGACGCTATCCGCCGGCAACTGGATAGATACATTCATACCTGCTCCCTGGTCACGACCATGGATCCTTACCTGGATCTCGCCGAGTTGCTGAACCGGCTTACGCCGGGTGACTTTCCCAAAAAGACACTTTTGGCGAATTCCGGTTCGGAAGCCGTTGAGAACGCAGTAAACATTGCCAAATATTATACTAAACGGAATGCCATTCTTTGTTTCGAAGGGGCTTACCACGGGAGAACGCTCCTTACCCTGAGCCTTACGAGCAAATACGGCTTGTTTAAAAAAGGCTTCGGCTCCTTCGTATCCGATATCTACCGGATCCCGGCCCCCAACCTCTACCGCAAAACCGAGGGTCTGACAGATACTCAGTACATGCAGTCCTGTATCACGCAGCTTGAACAGGCCCTAATCGCCCAGATAGATCCCGAATCGCTGGCAGCCATCATTATCGAGCCCGTTCAGGGGGAGGGAGGTTTTCTACCCATACCTGACGCCTACCTGCAAAAACTTCGGGAGATCTGTGATAAACATGGTATCGTCTTCATCGCGGATGAAATTCAGTGCGGCGCTGCCCGCACCGGCCGGCTCTTTGCCGTGGAGCATAGTGGTGTGGTGCCGGATATTATCGTTTCCGCCAAATCCATCGGTGCGGGGATGCCGATCAGCGCCATCACGGGCCGGGCTTCCATCCTTGATTCCCCTCATTTAGGTGGCGTAGGAGGGACCTACGGTGGTAGTCCCGTGGCTTGTGTGGCCGCCATTGAAGCGCTGAAGATCCTTAGTTCGCCGGCTTTTTTGAAAAGGGCGGTGGAAGTGGGTGAGATCATCCGGGTAACGCTGGAAAAATGGAAAGAGAAATACCCGGTCATTGGTGATGTAAGAGGAGTAGGAGCCATGCGGCTGGTGGAATTTGTCAAAGACCGGAATTCGCGTGAACCGGATCCCGATATTACCTTGAAGATCATCCGGGATGCCGTGGCACATGGATTGATCCTCATCCGGGCCGGGCTTTACAGCAACTGTATCCGATTGCTGCCCCCGCTGGTGATCACGGATGAACAACTTGCGGAAGGGTTGGGTGTGCTGGAGGCGGCTATTGCACGTGCCCAGACCTCATAGGTGACCGGAGATATCCGGATAAGGCTGGAATGAAAAATTGATCAACGCATGGACTTATTGCTGCATAACGCCAACATTTGCTCTTTTCACGAAGGGTATTCCGCCGGAAAGACCGATGCCCTGGCCGTCCGGGGGGACCGGATCTTTATGCTGGGCCGTTCTTCAGAGCTGTTGCCCCTCGCCCATCCGGGTACCAAAATCGTCGATCTTGGCGGGAAGACCGTTCTGCCTGGTTTTCACGATACGCATATCCATATCTGGAAGGTAGGGAACCTGAAAACTTATATGCTGGATGTTCGGGCTACCACCAGCCTGGATGAAATGCTGTCGCTGATAGCGGCCTATCATCGTGCCTATCCTGAGGCCGCCTGGATCACCGCCCGCGGGTTTAACGAGGCGGCCTGGAAAGAAGGGCGTATGCCCACCCGCCACGATCTGGATAAAGTGGTAAAAGACAAGCCGGTCTATGTGATACGCACCTGTGCGCATATCGCCGTAGCCAATACCGCCGCGCTGGAGGCCGCCGGCATCACTGCCCGTACTTCTGCTCCCGAAGGGGGGATCATTTATAAAGATGACAATGGCCGGCCCAATGGACTCTTCTCCGAGACAGCCCTGGGACTGATCACCGCCCATATTCCGCCTTATAACAAGGCCGAATTGAAGACCATGGTCAGGGCGGCCCGGGCAGAGCTGTATCGATATGGGATAACCGCCGCGACGGACCCTGCGGTCGATCCCGTATTGCTGGAAGCTTATCGGGAGATGGAGGCGGATGGCGAATTAGGGTTCCGGTTACAAGCTATTCCTATCCTGCTGCCGGACGGAGGTAGCCGGCCCTTCCCTCTTCCGGAACAATTCCGTTCGGATCTCCTCACCGTGGATACCGTAAAATTTTTTAGTGACGGAGGCCTCAGCGGACGTACTGCCGCGCTCAAAGGAACGTATAAGAATTCTACGGAAAAAGGAGTGCTCCGGCTGCAAAAGGACAGCTGGCTGACCCTTTGCAGGGCCGCACACGAAAAGGGATGGGGGATCGCCACCCATGCCATCGGGGACGCAGCTATAGAATTCGTGATCCAGGTTTATCGTTCTCTGTCGGCTTCCTTCCCCTCTATGCGGAGAAGGATCGAGCACCTGGGACTCCCGGAGGAACAGCATTTACGGGACATGGCAGGCTTGCAGATCGGGACTTCGATGCAAACGATATTCCTCCATGAGCTGGGCAGGAATTTCATCAACTACCTGGGCGAGGACTATCTGCGCCGCTGCTATCCCGTTCGTTCCGTATTGCAGCAGGGAATTCTGACCGCTCTCTCTTCGGATGCACCTGTCGTCAGTGATCTCAATCCCCTGCAAGGTGTGCAGACGGCCATTACCCGCCATACCCGGGAAGGACTGTCGATCGCACCTGAAGAAGCCATCGGCGTTCATCAGGCCCTGAAAGCCTATACAATTTCCGCGGCCGGGCTGAGTGGCCTCGACCGTGTCGGAACCCTGCAACCTGGTCATCTGGCCGACGTCATCGTGCTGGATCAGGACCCCTGTACCACTTCTACGGATAAACTCACGGATATACGCGTCGAACAAACCTATATAGGCGGGCGTTGTGTATTTCATCGATAGCAAAGGCGGCCTCCCCTCATCACAGGTCTTCACGCCCGGCCTTGGGTTTAAGGTTTTAAACGCGAGAGATTTTGCTAATACTACCAATGTGTGCTTTGCACAGCTCGTAGATGGAATGGATGTGGGCTCTCCGCATATTGGAGGCCCCATCTCCAACGCGCCAATCACTTCCTCCTGCAGGATTACCTCGTTAAGCAACATGGACTGCAGTATCAGTCGAACGCCATCCAGGCAAAAGTCTACCTGAACAGCGAAAGGACAGGAATGCCTGCAATCTTCGTTCGATGGCGGAAAATATCGAGCGCAGTTATAAGCCTGATAATACATGGTATGCCGATGAAGCTTTAAACGTCACATCTCATAACTCACGTACTTTTCCCCGGGTGGCATGGCATCAAATATGCATTTTCGGCAATGAAACTTCGCCGATCGAGTCTGCGGACCGGTGGATTACCAAACACGAAAAACGCCTTAGCAAAGCTGATAGGTTTTTGTGACCCTGTCAGGATTCAAACCATATTATGAACGCGGCCAGCTTGGTTATAAAGAGTTTGTGGATCATGGGTCACCTGGTGATTAATCCAAAGTTATACTTTTGTCGACCGAATTCGCGTTTGTATTGGCCTTTGAGAATCGTCAATTCTTCAAAGTAATCGTGTAGGTATCGTCTTGTGTAGTAACTGGAATACCTTTCTCTCGCAGTCTGCATTTCGCGGTCATCTTTTATGTTCATTTTCGCCATAATGGAGTCGATGAGACTTTTTGTGTTCGCTTGTCTACCTGAAGATTGAAAATCAGGGTAAACCTGTCTACTTTTGAATTCAGTCCAGTAATCCTGGTAGTTTGTATGGCTGGTAAAGGTGGGCCGCCGAAAGGGTTGGCAATTTCTGTCGGTGCTCCCAGTTCAGTTGAGGCAAATTTTTATCCAAACCGCAGGTGAAATAGTTGGATCTCCTTTATCAGTGAAGATTCAACCATCTCTTTAGAATTGTATAAGTTTTTCGCGGATTGTACGATTGCTGCCAATATGCTGTCCTTTTTTTGGGGCAGGGATAATTCCATCATTCTGGAATAGGCGTCCCTCACTTCCTCCCAATTCAGCAGTGCAGGATCTACAAAGTAGCCTTGGTGGGATATGCGTCGCAGACGAACCTAGGCGTCGAAGAATTGCCTTTCTCAATGTAGGAATTTCACCAAAACTCGCTCAGCATTAAGGAGCCGTCAACATACCGCTGGCAGTGGTTGTGTAGGGTGAGCCTCCCAGATCGCCTGAAAAGGAAACCTCACAGAATGTGGCACGCAGCTTTCCGCCCACATGGGATATATACACTTTTCCGGATCCGGACTGGAAATAGATGCTTTGATAGGTGGAGCTGATAAATATCGTATACAGGTCATTCTGATCAAAAGCCATCGAAGGGCTGATATTATAGGCGCCGTCCTCCGGCTCCTTGTCGTTCCAGTAAGGATTGAAGTAAATATTGAAATTAGGGTAGCCATAAGACGTGTTGGCGCTAAGATCCTTTCGGTTCCAGCTGGGGTCCAGCCCCCAATTGCAGGATCCAAAGCTGATGTTCGGGATGGACGAAAAGGATACCGTATTGTTCGAAGGGGTGCAAGGCGCCGCGATGACTTTATTCTTGACGGAAATATAGACGGAATCAAAGTGACTGACACAGTCCGGGTAGCTGACAGCAAGATAATACCAGCCTTCATCATATTTGGTGCAGGAGGGTATAAACACGCCATCCGTGCTGGATATATCATTCGGAGAATTGGTGGTTCTCCAGGAATAAAGCCCAAGAGGAGTAATACTGGTGCCCAACTTGATGGTATCCCCTACGAAATAAGACGATTTGGCGCCGGTGATCTTCACCAGGGGTATCTGGGCGCAGTTGTCGGTGGATTGAGATTTCTTGCATCCTCCTGCCAGGGTGAAGATGAGCAAAACCAGTGGTACAGGTAAGCGTCGGGTCATAGTTAAGGGGTTGGTGCAGCTTAAACGCAGAAAGATAAAATTTATTGGATTGCCATGTCTGATCTACACTTAATGGGGAGATCACCAAAGCTCCTGAAGAATGGAGTGAATATCTATCCCAATGATCAAAATGCTGGTGGATAATACGACCAGGTATGGGCTGGCAAGCATTCCGCAGCAGGGCACCGGTGTGGCCCAGCCGTTGACAGGGAGCGTTTACTTCCTGTATGTAAAAGGCAGGTATGGACAGTGCGGATCACGAAGCTGGTGAAACTGTAGAGAATTATTATATATCAAAAGAGGCCCTTCCCATCCCGGGAGGGGCTTTTATCATATTTATATCTTCGAGAAGCTCTACCCTTTCTACGTCACTAAGAAGGTTCTTATAGGCGGACCGCAACCTGAAGGATATATCATAGTCCTGTGGCAAGTCCTTCTCATCATTTATATAGGCATATAACATTTCGCCAGGAACACCTATCGCACCGGCCATATCTTTTACCGTGATATCCGCACCCACTGCCAGTCCACGATTCCTGATCAAGACTACCGTATGTTTTAACGATTCCCTCATAGCTTCCATTTGGTGGCTATCGATAAGACCTGCATAGGCAGACCATAATACCGTCGATAGAGTGTTGGTCACTTTCTTCCGGCCATTTAGATATGCCTCGAACTGCTGTATCGAAATGCCCGCTTTCAGGGCTATTTCTTCATCCGTAATGTTCATCCCTTTTTCTGCGCCGATCGATTTTATGAAAGAAACAATACTTTTAAGAGATCTCCTGTCGCTTGCTGCCTGTGCCGGTCCATCCCGCGCCGGTTCAGGGGTACGAATATGTACCGCCTTTGAAGCCATTACGATATGTCTTCTGATATTATAGGCAGCATATAGCCTGGACGGCAGATCAGCCGGGACCGGATCTTCCCCTTTTAGATACGCATACAATTGCAGCTCAGAAATGCCCACCTTCCGGGCCATATCTTCCTCCGTGATGCCCATTCCCTTTCGCCTCCCCATATTCATTATCGCATCAACGGCACTTTGTAAAGTTTCTCTGCTATTTTTCATTTTTTCTCCAAAGGAGTCATTTGTGGAAATGATTAAAAGATCCAATCCCTTATGACAGTGTAGTATTTCTTAATTGATAGCCGATCTATATCCTATGATATAAATTCTTCTTTTGCTCCAGCACCCGGAAAGAATCGTATTTCCCTTTCCTGTCATGTATGAATTTCACATCTACAGGCATATTCATATCAATAAAGAATGCATCCTCATCAAAGGGCTTCAAAGGAAAGGTTCTTTGGCTGGTCTTTGCATGCAATCCATCTTTATCGGCGCTGATCACCACCGTGTCTCCGTCCTGGCCGAGGTAGGTTCCCGTATAGCTCTTCAGTTTTGCAGCGCTTGCAGACGTTTCCTTGTACACGAACTTCTTCTGCGCCAGCATCCATTGATAAACGCTGTCATTATTATATGTCCTTTCCCAGCTATTATGCTCCAGGTCAGGGTACACCGTGAATTTAACCAGGGGATTATATACCATTGCCGCTCTGATCATCTGTGAGTCCTGGGCGACGGGTACATTTTTATCCAGCGCACCATGAAAACACCAGATCGGAATATGTCGTAGCTTCCAGGCGTCGGTCGTATCACCTCCGCCGCAAATGGGTATGATAGCTGCAAATTCTTCCGGATGTTTCATCGCCAACGCCCATGTACCATAACCACCCATGCTAAGCCCGGTCAGATAAATGCGGCTATCGTTCACCCGATAAGTCTTTTTTATATCCTGCAATAAATGATAAAGGTTTTCAACCTCCCAGCCAAAGCCCGGCGGCGCCTGTGGAGATACAAGTATAAAAGGGAATTTCTTTCCTTCTGCCACCAATTTGGGCGGACCATGCGTTTTTACTTTCTCCACATCCGTGCCCCGTTCTCCGCTGCCATGCAAAAAGAGCACCAGCGGCCAGCGTTGTGTCGTGTCATTATTATATCCGTCCGGAAGCGACAATAAATAATCGGTGGTGAAAGTATACTTTTGAGGCGTTTGTTGCGCCCGGGCAGTGAGTATGCCACTGCATAACCCAATAAGCAGCAGGATAATTAAAGAAAGCCTTAGGTATTTATTCATAGTTAAATATACTCGGTTTTATTAACTTCACAAGCATGAACCCAATCCTCCTCACCCAATCACAAGCCCGAAAGATCATCCTCCACGCCGGGGGCTTATCCAAAAAAGCCCAGTTTGGAAAGGGTCGCGAAGCAGTCTACAAGGTCATTGACCATCTCGGCTATGTCCAGCTCGACACCAACTACGTTGTCGAACGCGCCCATCACCATACCATCGCAGCCCGCGTACCAGGCTATAAACTGGAATGGCTGGAAGAGCTGCAGACGGACGGAAGGATCTTTGAATTCTTCACCTCCGACTCGGGATACCTCCCCATGCACAACTTCCGTTTTTCACTCCCTGTAAAGGAAGGCTTTGTCGCCAGGAGAAAAGCCCTGACACAGGCCGAGATCAACCTCATGAACAAGGTGCTGGACAGGATCGCCCGTGAAGGGCCACTGATGGTAAAGGATTTTGAGAACGATAGAATGGAGGCCAGCTCAGGATGGTGGGATTGGCGGCCGTCAAAGATCGCCCTCGAAAGGCTCTACCTGGACGGAAGATTGATGACCACGCGAAAAAAAGATTTCCAGAAAGTATACGATCTACCTATAAATCTAATCCCGGATGACATCGATACGACGATGCCTACTCCGGAAGAATTCGCACGGCATGTCATCCTGCGTTCGCTAAAAGCGCACGGTATCGCATACGCAAAAGAGATAGCCTGGCGTGCCCGTTACATAAAGAATAATGTAGTAAAAAAAGAGCTGGAAAAGATGGCAGAGGAGGGGGAGATTTACAAGGTTACCGTCGAAGGTCTTAAAACTACCGCCCCCATCTACATGTTACCCGGCTATAAGAACAAAAAGATCGAGCTGGCTGGCGACGCATTTGTCCTTTCGCCATTCGACCCACTGAATGTCTTCAGACACCGGCTAAGGGATTTCTTTGATTTTGACTACCAGATAGAGTGTTTTGTCCCCGAGCCCAAACGGAAATATGGGTACTTTTCATTACCCATACTGGTCGGCGATACTTTTGTCGCCAGGATGGATTCAAAGGCTGACAGAAAGCAAGGGACGTTGATCATTCACAATCTTCACTTCGAGCCGGGGAAACTGACCAAACCCATGATCGAAAAAGTCAGTGACGCCATCCGGGATTTTGCTGGATTCAACAGGTGTAGCGGTATTACCATAAAAAAATCAAATGATAAGGCGGCTTTGAAGGCCATCAGATCAGTACTATTCTGATAGCCATTCCCAATAGTTATCGCGATGAACGACTTTTGTTAATGGAGGATGATACTCGTTCAAAAATGCAGTTGGAAAACGGGCCTTTGCTTTCGGGTTCCATTTCAGTTCATAAGCAGATAGCTTTTTATCATTTTTAGCGATTATAATCACCAAATTTGCACCATTTCAGAGATCATAATCCCCAAATAATCACTCTTTCATGCTCAGTTGATATAAAATATTGATTTTTAGCGAATTGAAATTTACTCTATCTTACTATCAAGATACATACGCACATGACAACTTCTTCCACCATTCGACTTGCTCTCCTGACCATCTTCGTTTATCTCCTGTATACAGTTGACACCCTCGCCCAGGACAACCCTCATTTTGCGGCAAAATTAAACAGGATCGAACTCACCCTCACAGGCGCCTCCCACTTTGCCGACCTGCCCCTGCGCTGTATGCAACGGGAATTCCCTTACAAAACAGGCATTGCCTTCGCCGACAGCACCCTGGCTGTAAAACCCAGAAATTATCATCCCGCTTTCTACGGCTGCTTCGACTGGCATTCCAGCGTACACGGACATTGGATGTTGATCCGTTTGTTAAGACTATTCCCTTCCATGCCCCGGGCCGCAGAAATCCGGCAGAAATTAGAAGAGAACCTGACCGCGGAGAACATCGCGACTGAAATGAAGATCTTCGCCATGCCCGACAACAAAAGTTTTGAACGCACCTACGGCTGGGCCTGGCTCCTCCAATTACAAAATGAATTATTAAAATGGGACGATCCCTTTGCCAAAAAATTACGGGACAATGTGGCGCCATTGGCACGGCAGCTTTCCGCGATGTTCATTGAATATCTCCCAAAGATGCAATATCCCATCAGGATCGGTGAGCATTCCAACCTGGCCTTTGGCTTGCGCCTGGCATTCGATTATGCCGAACAGGCAAAGGATACAGCGCTCAAACAAAGTATCATACAGACAGCCCTGCGTTTTTATCAGAATGACACGAATTATCCCCTCTCCTGGGAGCCGGGCGGTAATGATTTCCTAAGCCCCGGGCTGGAAGAAGCAGACCTCATGTGGAGGGTCCTGCCGGCAGCGGACTATCAACGCTGGCTCGTCAAATTCCTTCCTGGTATTACAAGCAGCGACTTCAATCTCGAACCCGGTGTGGTAAAGGATAGGACGGACGGCAAGCTGGTCCACCTGGACGGCCTGAACCTCAGCCGAGCATGGGACCTCTTTGGTATCGCAAGACATTTCCCGGCTGGTAAAACACAGCTGTATAAAGTTGCTAACAGACATCTCAACGTAGCCTTGCCCAATGTCGCCAGCGGGAATTATATGGGGGAACACTGGCTGGCTTCTTTTGCAGTGTATGCGTTGACCATGCAGTGATTTTAAAACATTTTCAATACCTTTAATCAGGTTTCCAACTAAATCTTGATTGCTTTCGATGCCTACTACACCATCTGAGGAAGACATTCTTTCGCTGTTCAGACGCTTGTCCAATACATCGGATCAGGCCGCTCTATGGCAATTGCACACACATTACTTTCATCGGATCTATGCCTACGTCCTGGCCATCGTCGGGCAGAAAGAGGCAGCCGAAGAGATCACAAATGATATATTTGTAGACATCTGGCAGGGACGTCATCTGCTGGCGAATGTCACCAGACCGGAGATCTATCTTTTTGTCTGCGCAAAAAACAAAGCTGTCCGGCACCTGAAAAAGAAGTCCATGACATTCGAGTCACTGGACGAGCTCCGGGACATCGAATGTGTGCTGGAAAAAGACCCTTATGAACTGCTCATCAGCAGCGAAATGCTGAAATATATCAACGACGCCATCGCCGCCCTCCCACCCAAATGCAGGATGATCTTCCGGCTGGTGAAGGAAAACAACCTTAAATACCGCGAAGTAGCCGAATTGCTGGAGATCTCGGAAAAGACGGTGGAGAACCAAATGACCATCGCCCTGAAAAAGCTAAGCGCCTCCATCCTGTTCAAGCTGGTATAGCAATATCCAACCCTCGCCGGAGGCCGTCCTGAAAAAAATTCCTTTTCCTTTTGGGGGTAACCACCCCATACATGTCTCCTTCCACATATATGTCCGGAAGACGGTCTTCTGAAAAATATAGCCCGTCTTCGGGAAAAATCTAATGTCGGGCCTTTGGCCAACGAACCTTCGGTCCGTTCTAAGCACCATATACCTATTAAATATGCCCCCAAAAAGGCTATGGGAATTATTGTCCCGGAAATATAATAACGAGCTCACCCCGGAAGAGCAGGAAGAGCTGGAGCAGTTGCTCCGGGAGCACCGGGACGTATTCGAATTGAACGAGACATTCTCCCGGCTGAAAGACATGCCGGTGCAGCCCCTTACTACCCCCGCGGATGAAGAAAGGAGCAGACAGGCCATCGCCGCCCGGCTCCCCCCTCCTCCCCTTGCCAGGTCCCCCAAAAAACTTTTACGATGGGCCGCGGCGGCATGCGCTGTCCTCATCGTAGCCGGCATATGGTTCTACCATCTGAAAACCACCCCATCCCCCCTCCCCGGAAGCCAGAACGAAGTAGCCACCAGCACGTCAAAATCAAAAGTGCTGCTGCCCGACGGCTCCACCGTCATCCTCAACAGACAAAGTAAACTCGTATATAACAAGGATTTTGGCGTGAACAAAAGAGAGATCAGCCTCACGGGAGAAGCTTATTTCGACATCGCCAAAAATGAAGCCATCCCCCTCACCGTAGTCGCCGGTCCCATACAGATAAAGGTCATGGGCACCGCCTTTAATGTCAGGGCCTATACAGGGGATTCCACCATCGAAACCTCTCTGATCAGGGGAAGCATCGAGGTTAGCTCGTCCGATGACCCGGAAAGATCGATACGTATGCGTCCCAATGAGAAGATCATATTCGGCAAGAACAACACCCCTTCTCCTATTTCCCCCGGCGCAAAAAGCGCTCAGGGCAGCAAGCCCGCTCAGATCTTTGTCCAGATGAATCGGATACAGCCCAATCCGATAGACAGCACCATCAACGAGATCGTCTGGGTACAGGATAAACTCGTCTTTAGCAAAGAGCCTTTTTATAGCCTGGCAAAAAAAATGGAAAGATGGTACCAGGTCAGGATCAGGTTTAAGGACAAGATCTCCGAACAGCTGTCCCTGACAGGATCGTTAGAAAAAGAGAGCCTCACGGAAGCATTGGATGCCTTACGACAGCTGACACCCTTTAATTATCAGATTGATAGCGGCGTTGTCACTATCAGTAAAAATAATAAACCCGATTAACTAACCAAATAACAACGCATGAGCAATATGTAAAAAGGGTAGCAAACAAAAAGGGAGATGCTCGCAACACCTCCCCATTATGTCAGGAATCAGGGTCTGCCGTATGAAAGAAGGCCCTTTATTGTATTACCTAACAATTTTAAAGGTATGATTTTTTTTAAAGCTAACTGCGGTTGGAAAGTGACCTTTTTTCCCATCGCGATGAGATGGATTATGAGAATCTCTTTCTTCATCACCACGATCTTCAGCTTGCATATGGCGGCATTTGCTTATTCGCAGAAGACGATAAGCATCAACGCCAGAAAAGAACCTTTGGGGAATGTGCTGACCCAGATAGAGAAGCACTCCGATTACCGGTTTTTGTACAACGACAACCCCATTTTTGAAAAGAACAGGATCACCCTTTCCGTCACGAACGCCAGCCTCGACGAAGTGATGAACAAAGTGCTGGAAGGTACCGGGCTCTCCTACAGCGTCAACAAAAAAGATCTCGTCATACTGGTCGATACCCGGGGGGGAAACCAGCTAAGACCCGTCACCGGCCTGGTCAAAAATGAAAAAGGCGAACCGCTGGCCGGCGTAAGCGTCTCTGTCAAAGGCACCACCAAAGGGACTTCTACCAATCTCACAGGAGAATTTACCATCGACGCAAACAAGGGCGACGTGTTGATATTTTCCTCCATAGGCATGGAAACCCAGGTCGTGACCATTACGGATCAGACACAGCTCAACATCACCCTCAAGACAAAGGCCAGCCAGCAGGATGAGATCGTAGTAGTAGGCTACGGCACGCTCAGCAGCAAGGAGATCTCCAGCGCCGTCACGCACCTTTCCGCCAGGGACCTGCTGACCACGAGCTCCAACAGCCCCCTGATGTCCCTCCAGGGTAAGGTGGCAGGGCTTTCCGTCACCAATACAGCCGCCGCGGACCCCAACTCCACTCCCAGCATCCAGCTGCGGGGTGTTTCCTCCCGGGATGCCGGCCTGGGGCCATTGTACGTGATCAACGGCATACCCGGAGGCAACCTCGACAATATCAATCAAAACGATATTGAATCCGTCGACATCCTGAAAGGAGGCGCGGCATCCGCCATCTACGGCACCCGGGGCAGCAACGGCGTGATCCTGATCACCACAAAAAAAGGCAGCTCCGAACCCCGGACATTCTATGACGGCTACACGGGTTTTGATTTTGCTACAAACAAGCTCCACGTGCTGTCAAAAGATCAGTTCCTGGCGCAAAAACGTGGGGTGGACTTTGGTGGCAACACCGACTGGATGAAGTCTGTGAGCAGGGATTTTGCCTTTTCTCAAAAACATACGCTACAATTCTCCGGCGGCAGCGCCAGGACCAACTATATAGCCACGCTCGATTACAGAAGGGCGGAAGGCATCGACCTGCGCGCCTCTAAAGAGGAGTATGGAGGACGTATCAATATCAACCATCGTTCCGCCAACAATCTTTTTGATATGTCCCTGAATGTAGCCCCCCGCTATGCCCATGCCAACCGGGCGGATTACAGCGGCTTCAACTACGCTTTGACCCTCAACCCCACCCTTTCCGTCTTTGACAGCACCGGCAAATACGCCTATATCACCACCGGCTTTTTTGCCAACAACCCCGTGGAAGTGCCAAAGGTCATACTCGCCCCTCAGGAAATAAAATACCTCGACATCAACGGTTCCATCAGGATGAACATCCTGAGCAACCTGAACACCATTGTCACCCTCGGTGAGGTCACCTCCTCATTCAGGAACGAGGATTTTACCCCTTCCACCGTGAGCTGGGTGCAGCAAATAAATGGGGGCACCGGTCGTAACTACGCGCAACAGTCGCTGGACGAGAACGATCAGAAAAGCTTCGAGTGGCTGGGCAATTATTCATTGAGCCTAAAAAAACACTCGGTCAAGCTGCTGGCGGGGTACTCCTACCAATACTTTACCTCGTCCGGCTTTAACGCATCCAACCAGCAATTCCCTTCCGACGCCCTGACGTATAACAACCTGGGCTCCGGGTTATGGAACCTCCAGGCCGGGCAAAACGGCGTCGGCTCCTATAAGAACAGTTCAAAACTCATCGCCTTTTTTGGCAGATTAAATTATGACTTCGATCAGAAATACTATCTGTCCGCCAGCATCAGACGGGAAGGCTCCTCCAAGTTCGGGTACAACAACAAATGGGGAAATTTCCCGGCCGTTTCGGTAGCCTGGAGGATCCACCGCGAGAACTTTTTGAGTAACGTCAACTGGCTGAACGAGCTAAAGCTGAGGGCGGACTATGGAGCCACGGGCAACCAGGATTTTGGGAATTATCTTTCCCTGGACACCTACAGCGGGTATGGATATTATGTATATAACGGCTCCACCTACCAGGTATGGGGTCCCAGCCAGAACACCAACTACAACCTCCGGTGGGAAAGAGCAAACAACTTCAACATAGGCGCCGACTTTTCCGTGCTCAATAACAGGGTTTCCGGCAGTCTTAACTATTATATCCGTACCAATAAAGATCTGTTGGGATGGTATAACGTCCCCAATCCGCCGAATGTCCAGGGACAAACCTATGTCAACGTAGGTACCATGAAAAATTCCGGTCTGGAGATCCAGCTGACTGGCCAGGCCGTCCGTACAAAGTACTTTTCTTATTCGGTCACTTTTATCGGCGCCACCAACAATAATAAATTTGTTTCCTTCTCCAAAGACCTCTTCCAGGGACAGAAATACATCGATGTGGTCGGCATGCCCGCGCCCGGCAGCCCCGGTAATATCCAACGGCTGCAGGAGGATCAGCGGATCGGCAGCTTTTATATGATGAAGTCCGCCGGGGTGGATAACACCGGGGCCTTACTGGTATATAATAAAAAAGGCGAGGTCATCACAGGCGACAAAGCCAACAATGACGACAGGAGGTTTGTAGGCAACGGGCTCCCCCAATTCACCGCCAGCCTGGGCAACACCTTCAACTATAAGAACTGGGACCTGAGCGTCTTTCTCAGAGGCGCTTTTGGCTATAGATTGTTCAATACAGCGGCCTTCTATCTCGGCACACCCGTTACACAACAAAATGCCAATGTGCTGACTTCGGCGTATAATGGCGGCAAATACTCCAAACTTACCAATCCTTCCACTTATTCCGTATTGTCGGATTATTTCCTCGAGTCCGGAGATTTTGTAAAGATCGCCAATGTCTCATTGGGATACACGCAGCCGTTGACCATAAAATACCTACGCTCCGTGCGTTTGTATGCGACGGGAAGGAACCTGCACACCTTTACCAAATTCAAGGGCGGGGACCCCGACCTCGTACAGGTAAATGGCCTTTACCCGGGCGTCAACAGCACACTGAACTATTATCCTTCCACCCTCCAGTTGCTGGTGGGGCTGCAACTCAATTTTTAAGACCAACCTTATTTACACATGATACAGAAATATTCTTTTAAGCATATCACCGGCATTGCCATGCTTTCCATTTTGCTGGTAGCCGGCAGCTGTACCAAGCTGGATGAGCAGTTGTATGACAAGATCACCTCCGCCAACTTCCTGCAAACAAAGGATGATGTCATCAGGGATTTTCTACGGGCCTTTGAACATTCATACTGGAGCATACAGGGAGGCTCGACTTTTATGTTACAGGAGAACAGCAGCGACGAGTGTATGACGCTCAACAGACAAGGGGATTGGTACGACGGCGGGCAATACCAGCGGGTGCATTACCATACCTGGACACCCAACGACGGTTATACCAACGATGCGTGGAACGCTTTCTATCAGGGGATCAACCTTGCCACCAACTCCCTCGAAGACATGCAGGCCATCAGCAACCCAGGCAAGTTCTCCCTCACCCAGACAGATATCGACGACTTTATCGCGGAGTTAAAAGTGCTCAGGGCCTGGCTTACCTTACGGGCTTTTGATTTCTACAGGAATATCGTCCTCGTCACAAAGGTCAAAGGACAGACACAGGGCGGGCCGCAAGTCACCCCCCAGGAGACATTCAATTTCATCGAAAAAGAGCTGAAGGATGCCATCCCCAAGCTACGCGTCGCGGCTGATCTGGGTGCTAACGCCATCGGGAGGTGGACACAGGCCGGCGCCGCAGCGCTGCTGGTGCGGCTATACCTGAATGCAAAAGCGTATACAGGAGTAGACAAGTTCTCAGACTGCGCCGCCGTCTGCCAGGATATCATCGGCGGCAAATATGGCGCCTATGCCCTGGAGACAAGATGGGATGCGCCTTTTGATTATAACAATGCCACGTCCAAAGAAACCATCTTTGGCTTCCCCGGCAGCTTTGGCCTCACTCACTGGCAATACGATGGCGGTATGTACTGGTGGATGCTGCCGTACCAGGCCCCCCGTTACTTCGGGTTCACGGATTTTGGGGACGCCAATCCAAAATATGCTTTGCAGCCCGGCAGGGATGTGGACAGCGTGGAATATGGCTTCTCCCTGGGTAAACCCTTTATAAAATTCCAGAAGTATCCCGATGACTACCGGCTGGCAAAGTATAAGAACCTCGGCAACAGCAAAAGGAATGGCATGTTCCTGTACGGCTATCTGCCGTATATCAACAAGAATGGAAACCCCGACACAGTGAGAGGCAACAAGGGCCCCTATCCCCTGTTCCTCCGCGACCAGGTTGGGATGTTCCTGGATGCCAGACCGGGTACGACCATCGCGGACAAAGAATCCGACATGAACCACGCAGATCATAATTCGGGCGTCTTCCCCGTCAAATATCCTTACTATCCCAGCGACGATCCCAATAAGATCGCATCCGCCTATGCGGAGATACGGCTGGCAGAGATCTACTATTCCCTTGCCGAATGCAAATACAGGGCAGGGGATAAGGCCGGTGCCGCCGTACTACTCAACACCGTAAGAGCAAGAAATTATCCGCCCGGCTCGCCGAGCCTGTACAATCCCGACGGCAGCCAGCTTACCGATCAGGAAATGCTGGATGAATGGGGCCGTGAATTTCTGGTAGAGAGCAGAAGACGTACAGACCTCGTTCGCTGGGGCGTTTTCAGCACAGGCACCTGGTGGGATAAGAAGCCTGATGCAGACAATCACACCGACATTTTTCCCATCGGGCTAAATGTACTGAACGTGAGTACGCAGTTGAAGCAGAATCCGGGATATTAATAAATGCCCCCGGCTCTGCCGGGGGTTCTTGCTATTATTCCATTCCTGTTTTTTCCAATCGTTTTAAAGCATTTTTACCTCCCTGATTACCGGGGTTTATTGCTATTGATCTCTTATACATGGCAACCGCCTCTTCTTTTTTTCCGGCTCTTGCCAATGCTTCTGCGTAACTATCGTACGCATTCCAGCTATCGGGGAACAAAAGCGTGTTTATTTTTAATGCTTCCATTGCTTCAGTCATATAGCCGTCGTCCAGCATATCGTAGCTCATTCCATTCAATTCTCTTTCATTCATCGGGTAATAATGCGCAGTATCCGTTTTCAGGCCGTTAAAAAGTACTGCGGCAGCGTCAGCGCCCTTTTCATGTAATTGTCTGGCATAGGCTCGCGCAAGCGATCTTTTAAAGACCAGGGCCGGGCCGCCATTCAAAATATAAAAAGTATTGATCCCCTGCGAAAGCAGCCCCCGGTGAGTGACGTTATCCAGGACAATAATGGTTTGCTTCCTGGTAATATTTCTCAAAAAGACCGTGACCTCGCCCGGATCTCCACCGGAATGCCAAACGACTTTACCGTAGGTGCTGTCGCAAAGGATCATCCAGCCTAAACCATAATAGGAATCCGTATGGCCACCAACTCCCATGACGGCCTTTTCTCCGTTGTTCAGCAAGGTTGGGCGAAAAGCTTCTTCCAGTATCTCAGGTTTGAGCAGTTTACCGCTATATAAGGCCTGATCGAATTTTAACAGATCGCCCGTGGTGCTTACAACACAATCGGGGCCAACAATTGCACCCAGTATAACGGCCGATATGTGATCCCGTTTTACAGAATCGACCCTTTTCAGACGGTCCGGAGCATAGCTGATAAATTCATAACGGATGGCCCGGTCAGGGTCGGCTACAGGAATAAGCGGTGTTTCAATATAGGTATGGGTCATCCCGGCCGGCAGGAAAATGTACTTTTTTAAATAATCCTGGAACTTCATACCGCTGAGCTTTTCCACCAAAAGCGCCAGGAGGCCGAATCCTGTATTAGAGTAACTAAATTTTTCGCCCGGCTTGAAGAGCAGCCCTCTCTTATCGTTCCTGAAAGCCGGGATCAGGTCATTCAGGGTATAGATCTTATCCGGGTTTTCCTGGTAGGGCTTTTCAAAGATCTGGTTGTCAGCCAGACCGGAAGTATGCGATAAAAGTTGCCGCAAAGTAATCGTGGACCAGGGAATATCCGGAAAATATTTTACGTAAGGGTCGTCGAGACTCAATTTACTTTCTTGTTTCAGCTGAAGGATAGCCACTGCCGTAAAGATCTTGGAGACGGAGGCAAGATTAAAGGTGGTTTCCTCCGCGTTCAGCAGCTGGTGTTCCGCATCAGCGTATCCAAAAGAATGTTGATACATAACCCTTCCGTTCGCGGCTGCTAATACATTTCCGTTGAACTCATTGTTTTTAACAAGACCGGTGAACAAACTATCCAGTCTAAGGGGTATATCCTGGGCCTTTGCACCGGCTGCCGCCGATATGAATAAAATAAGCAGCAATTTCATAGATCAATTTTTCTTTTTTAAGGAATCCTTACCGGCAGATATTTTATAATCATCGCTGGTAATCCCTTTCACGCCTTTTGGCTTTTTAGGACGCACGGGCAGTGGAGCATATCCTGGATCATCATCAGAGATGGGGATCCTGTTCTTTTGTAAAGACGATGAGTCCGTCTTCGCCGGAAGCAAATTTTGTCTGGCCCCCGAATCCACACGAACACTATCTTTTGGAACGCCCCTGAACAATACCGTATCTTTTTTGACCTCGTCCGGCGCCACCGGTACAATTTTCTTTTTACCCGGCTTGTCCGTCGTATGGCTATCTTCGACGGGCGCCGGCGGCGACTCGACAGGTGCCGGCACAACAGACGGCCGCTCAACGGCCGGCGGCACAACAGAAGGCCGTTCATGCTTCTCCGGCGCTTTGTGACCAAAATACCACCATAGCAAAACAACGACCGCCACTATCCCGGCAAGACCATACCAGCCTATACCTTTAAATATAGAAACAGGCCCCTGAGCCGGCGCATTCGGCACATCCGGCGCACCAGATCCATCCGATCCATCCGGCACATCGGCAGGCGCATCCAGCTGCATTTCAATACTGGACCAAATACCGTCGGCCATATCCGGGACAGGCACCTGATGCAGTTTTTCTGCTATTAATTGCTCATATGGTGTAATTTCATTCACTAAATTTTTAACGCATTTATTTTTTGTTGGAGGATTTTTCTTGCTTCACTCAAATGCCATTTACTGGTGCCTTCACTGATGTTTAACTGAGCTGCGATTTCCTTGTGGGTATACCCATCGATAGCATACATGACAAACACGGCATGGGTAGCACGCGGCAGCTGCCTTACCAGTTCCAGGATGGCCGCCGCATCTGTTCTCTCAATAATATCGTTATTAACGTGCGGCTCTTCCGCGGTGTCGAGCATTAGGTTGGAGAATTGGCTTCGTTGCTTTATGTGATCCAACGATTCATTAATGACGATCTTTTTCAGCCAGCCGTGAAAATTCCCTTTTGTCGCATCATAGGAATGGATACTCCTGAACATCTTTACAAAGGCATGACCCAAGATGTCAGCCGCCTCATGTTCGTCGATGGCATAGCGCATGGCAATAGCCATGGCAAAGCCGTACAGCTGCCGGTACAATTGCTCCTGCGCCTTTCTACTGCCTTTGCGGCAATCACTGATAATATCGATCAGGTCCTGCTCCAGTGATTATTTCACCTTTTTTGATAAACTACCATTTTTCATCATGAACCCTCCTGGCAAAAATGGCCGTTGCAATAGCGCTGACATTTAACTTCTCCGCAGGCTCCAACTCATTGTAGAACCAGATATTCCGGTCGATCATATCAACGATGGCAATCACGCCGCCATCGATACTTAGCTCATAACCCGACAGTATTTTAAACGGCATCTGAACCGTCTTACCATTAGACAAAACCGTATTTTTAATGATCACCGGTTTTATAACAATCGTATCCTTCCCATTCGTCGCCAGGCCATAAGCTCCCTGTTTGAAATAAGTGAGCGAGTTCTCATCATTCCCCTTTTTCGCGTCATAAAAATTCGTCATCACCAACTCCCAGGGTCTACTGTCCCTTATCGTATCCGTCCTGATGATCGCGGAAAATATATACGTGTATTGCTCCAATTTACCGACCTTATTGAAGATGCTTCCGCTATTAAAAGCCTCAAATTCCATCCCTGTCGTAAATTGCTTCTCATCAGCGAAGACCTCCGCATAATTCCTTCCATCGGTCAGTGTGTAACGGAACCTCGCTTTTTCTTGTGTAACCGTTTCACTTTTCTGAATACCGATCTGATTTAGCAGGAAATTTTCCAAAAAGAAATCGCGGCCCCACCCTTCCGTGCTCGTATGCATGCCCCTTTTTATCCTGGAAGTGGTGAAATTGGCAAAGGTCATTTTATTGCCCCTTGCACCCTCTACATGCTGCATAGTGGCCTGTTGCTTAAAGGTTTCGGGGATGGTAAGCTTTATTGAACTGGTAGTACACCCCGCCCAACAGACCGTACAGATTATTATTAATACGGTGTTTCTCATGTTATTTTTTAACGCTGCAAAGATACTTATCAATGTCATATGTATTTAAATAATCAATAATTCAATCACCTTTTGGAACTGATCTCCAGGTTAATACCCCGGTTTTTTGGTAAAGGTTGGGATACCCTGAAAAAAAAAATTCTCCATCCTACCCAACCATCCGGGTATATGAATGGGTACTACTATGAAAACGCAATTTCACAAACTCCTTAAAAAGACAAATATGAACGTGAGCAAAGCAACAACAATGAAAAGAGCTTTAATGGTAATGGTTAGCAGCAGTGTACTTTTTGCATGTAAAAAAGAAAAAGACAACACCTCCGGGTGCCCTATTACAGTGGACAATCTTTCAGGCGCCTACAAACTTACGGCATTGCAATACAAAGCCAGCGCAAATGCCGACCCCGCGGATTATCTGGCCTATATGGATGACTGCGAAAAAGATGATACTATGATCCTAAAAAATGACGGCACCTACAAAAAAGATGATGCCGGCACCGTTTGTGATCCCGAAGAGACAGCCAGCGGCACCTGGCAGCTCCACGGCAATACATTGACCAGCGATGGTACGCTAAATGGTACCATTGCCAGTTTTGATTGCAAAAAGCTGGTCTATTATATAGACAATGCACTAAAGCCAGGGGATAGACTGACATATACCCTTGAAAAACAATAGTAAACAAACCTGATTGACTAAAAAGGGCCCGCTCCTGCAGGAGCGGGTTTTTTATAAAAGAAAAATTTCTTTACCTTGTAGGAGCATCCTAACGACCATAAGAACGCTGCTCTACTATATCGCCATTACCATTCTCACCGCTGGCTGTAACCAGACAGATACACCGTCCGGCAAGACGGATTCGGTGGTAAAAAATAAGCCCGCCGGCTGCGCGCCTGCCATATCCGACAAAAGCTGGTATACTTCCGGCGCCAAAGCTCCGCTGTTCAAAGGCCTCGAAGGCATCGATCTAAAGATCACCACGGGTAGTCAGGAAGCCCAAAAATATTTCAGCCAGGGGATGATGTTATCTTACGGTTTCAATCATGCCGAGGCGGCCCGCTCGTTCTTCGAAGCGACAAGACTTGACACCGCCTGCGCCATGGCTTATTGGGGCTATGCATATGTACTGGGCCCCAACTACAATGCGGGGATGGAGGAAGACAATTACCAACGGGCGTACGCAGCCATACAAAAAGCCCTCTCGCTTTCATCAAAATGTACAAAAAAAGAGCAGGACCTCATCCAGGCCCTGACCTACCGTTATGCAGCTACCCCCCCGGCGGACCGAAAACCCCTGGATATCGCGTTTTCCGGCGCCATGAAAAAAGTGTACAATAAATATCCTTCCGACCCTGATGTTAGCGCTATATACGTCGAGTCATTGATGGACCAGCACCCCTGGGATCTCTATGATAAAAAGACCAGACAGCCCAAACCCTGGACAGGGGAAATAGTCACCGTGCTCGAACGTTTAAAAAAATTACATCCCCGTCATCCGGGTGCGCCCCATTTTTATATCCATGCCGTGGAGGCTTCAAAAGTCCCGGGAAGAGGTCTGGAAAGCGCCAGACTGCTGACAACACTCGTGCCCGGCTCCGGTCACCTTATACATATGCCCTCGCATATTTATATACGGACAGGCGATTACCATTTGGGCTCCCTGGTCAATATCGCGGCAGTAAACGTAGACAGCAACTATATCACAGCCTGTCATGCCCAGGGCGCGTACCCCCTTGCCTACTATCCTCATAATTATCATTTTCTTGCCGCAACAGCTACTCTGGAAGGTAATTCAAAACTGGCATGGACAGCCGCCAGAAAAGTGCAGGAGAATACGGCCCAGGATATTATGAAATTGCCGGGCTGGGGAACATTACAGCATTATTATACCATTCCTTATTATGTAGGAGTAAAGCTGGAGATGTGGGATAGCATCCTTGCCATAAAGCCGCCGGAAGAAACGCTGATCTATCCAAGGGCGGTGTGGCACTATGCGAGAGGCATGGCATACCTGGGGAAGGATAGAGTACCCGAGGCAGAGCATGAACTTTCACAGCTCATAAGCCTGTCAAAAGATACTATACTAAAAAAAATGACGATCTGGGACATCAATAGCATGAATGAGATCGTTCAGATTGCCGTAAACGTATTGTCGGCAAACGTTTATCATAAAAAGAAGGAATCCGACCAGGCGATCGATCTGCTCACGAGAGCCGTCGAAATAGAAGATCAGTTAAATTATAACGAGCCGCCCGATTGGTTTTTTTCGGTAAGACATTATCTGGGGAGCGTTTTGCTGGCAACGGAAAAATATGCGGAGGCTGAAAGTGTCTATTTACGGGACCTGAGCATCTATCCCCGGAATGGATGGGCGCTGAGAGGTCTTTATCAGGCCTTGCAAAAACAAGGGAAGGACAAACAGGCCCGGGATGTAAAAAAACAATTCGATAAGGCATGGGCCTACGCAGATATTTCTAATCCCCTTTAAAAATTTGGATCAACATATAATAGCACTGTAAATCAATTAATTATAACAAAACTATAAAATATAGTTTTAAAACTAGAAAATATAGTTACCTTCATGGAAATACTTGCCATGAAGAAATTAACCGCTAAGGAAGAGGAGATCATGGGGCTTTTCTGGGAAAAAGGCCCTCTTTTTATCAAACAGCTGCAGGAGTTGTACGAAGAGCCCCGTCCTCATTTCAATACTTTATCCACCATCGCCCGGACCCTGGAAGAGAAAGGGTTCCTCACCCACACCGTATACGGCCCCACCTATCTGTACCAGGCCGCCATCACCGCCGAGGAATATCACCGGGGCACCCTGCAAGGCGTCGTCCACAAATACTTTTCCAATTCCTACAAACGGGTTGTCTCCGCTCTCATCGAAGAAGAGAATATAAGCCTGGAGGAATTAAAGACGCTCATCGAAGAAATAGAAAAAAAGAAAAAATCTTAATCCCATGGGCTTGCTATTCATACATATCATCAAGTCATCCCTTTGCCTCATCGTCTTTTATTTTGCCTATAAGTTATTAGTAAGCAAAGAGACTTTTTATAAGGCCAACCGCTTTATCCTGATCAGCATCATCCTATTTTCCGTCCTGATACCTTTCTTCCAGCTGACCATCCACCAACCAGTGGTCGCCGCCGTCCCGGTACAGGTAACACATCTGGAGACACTACTTTTACAACAGCATATGCAGGTCAACGTCCTTGCGGCAGACGGGGCGACTATTTTTTATTCGCTCTTATGCCTTGTCTATCTCGCCGGCGCACTCTCGCAGTTGGTCATCACCTGTATCAATTTTATAAAGGTCCACCGGATGACGACCAGGGCAACCCGGATCACCTGCGGCGACTGCGTATTAGCACTGACAGATCATGAGCAGTCTCCCTTCAGCTGGGGCAAGTACATCGTACTGTCAAAAAAGGAATACGCGTCCAACCCGGAAATCATCATCCAGCATGAGCTGATCCATATAAAGAAAAGACATTCCCTCGACCTTCTGCTGGCGGAGCTGGCCGTCATCGCCTTCTGGTTCAACCCGGTGATCTGGCTTTTAAAGACGGAATTAAAGGACACCCACGAATTTGAGGTGGACAATACCCTGCTGGAAATGGGTGTCGATGCCAAACAGTATCAGCTGCTGCTGATAAAAAAAGCCGTGGGTGAAAAAGTATACTCCATCGCCAACAGCTTTAATCAAAGCCGGCTGAGCATCCGCATCAGGATGATGCTGCGGCAAAGGTCCAACCCCTGGGCCCGGCTAAAATATGTGTGCATCTTCGCGCTGACCTTTTTCTCCGTCATCGTGTTCGCCCGGCCGGAAATCACGGCCAAAGTAAAAAACATCACCACCAGGAACCTGGGCGCCCTGTTACAGACAGGCGGCAGCCGTCTGATACAAAACGTTAGTCCGGCAAAGACCCCGCCCCTTCAAAACGCACCCAGGACAGCGGTGATCGTAAAAAAACCCGCGCCTGTCGCGGAGCCCCTATCCCCTGTTACAGTCCCCTCTGCCCCTGCGCCCACCCAACACTCACCCCTCTGTTTTGTAGACGGTAAACAGACCACCTACGAGGAGTTCATGAAGATCAATTCCGCCCGGATCAAGACAGTAAAAGTATTGAAGGAGGAAGAAGCTATAAAGACGTACGGCGAACAGGGAAAGAATGGCGCCATCCTTGTCACGCTGGCCGCGAATGTCAGCCTGTCCGAGCCGGCCGCCATGCCGCAAATGTCCACCGGCGCTAATCCGATCTTTGTGTTCCTCATAGATGGGAAGCCCGTCGGCGAAGCCGAACAGGCCATATTCGCCAAACAGGTGAGAACCATCATCAACAACCCCGCTATTACGGAGAGCGTCATTATGATCACGGGAAAAGAGGCCATAAAAAGATATGGAGAGAAGGCTGTCAGCGGCGTGATGGAAATATACCTGAAAAAACAATAATCACCCCCCAATACAACGATCATGAAAATAATTTTGACTTGCCTGCTGGCAATAGGAGTATCCTGCGCCCTGTCCGCCCAGAAAGCTACCATCATAGAGCTCAATGGCAACTGGAATTTTTCCAGGGGAGACAACATGAAATGGGCCAAACCCTCCTTCAACGATAGCAAATGGGAAAATGCCATCATCCCCACCTGGGATTGGATCCCGGGGTACGACGGCTATGGCTGGTACAGAAAAGACTTCCTGCTGTCGGAAAAAGAGACATACTTCTTTAATCTCGGGCAGGTGGATGACGACTGTCAGGTATACTTCAATGGAGAGCTTCTATCCCTGTATGTTAGCCCCAAGCCAAAAAATGACAACGCGGACACCTCCCGGTACAACCAGTGGAAAAAATACCGCTGCTATTATATCCCAAAAAAACTGGTAAAACCCGGAAAAAAGAACACCCTGGCCATCCGCGTCTGGGATACTGGGGACCAGGGCGGCATCCGCTATGGCAGTATCTTTATCAGTAACACCGTTTTTTACAATCAGCTGCCCCTGCAACTGGCCGGCGACTGGTTTAAAAAAGACGGCAGCAACGAATGGTACGTAGGGTTCTACAACAACAACGTCGTCTATAAAGGCGGCATCTGGGAATACGAATCCATCACCACAAAGGATGGCGGCTATAACATCACCCTCTCCGGCAAGGGGCAGAAAGAATATCTCTACGTCAGAGATGACAATGGCAGCGGCAACTATCTTCTGGGTCCGGATGAGCAGCATACGCAGCTTTGCAGCCTCGAAAAAACTTATACCACGGCCATCGACACCACGCGATCCAAACAGGCTTATTACCACGCCAATAAAGGTTCAGGGCTAGCCCATTACAAAGGCTGGATAAAAAACTATACCTCCGCCCTTGGTCATGAGGTATACATCCAGATCAACACCCCCTACACAATTACAGGTAAGTATGCCGGAGAAATGAAGGAATACACCCAGCGGGACATAACGACGGAAGTACAACCCGACGGCAGCTTTTCAGTGGACATCGATGACGTGCCGGGCCCCATCATCGCCTATCTGCGCGGCCTCCGTATTGCCGCCACACCTGTCTATCTCGAACCTGACAAGACAGTCTTCCAGGTCATCGACCCCGAAGAGTTCAAGATCTATGTGACACCGGAATGGTATGCGCGTCAGCGGCGGACCCTGTATATGGGTGATCTGGCAATAGAAAATCAGCTGCAGCTGTACACCGACTGGATAAATACCGCCCCGAACGCCGGCCGGGACGTCTGGGACAGGCTCCAATACATCGCCAGTCAATATGCCGCCGGCAGTCACGTCAGCGATATGGAAATGAACGATGTGGTATCCTGTATTGCCGGTCATTACAAACAATATAACGACACTGCATCCTTGAGAACGGCCAAACTTTGGGCCGCCAAAGTACTGCAATCATCCCCTGACAACCATCAGTTCAACAACACTTTTAATATCGTCCTTCAAAACCTGGGAGAACACCTGGAAGGATTGGAATACCTGGTCAAAGCCCTGCAGATCGCCGAGAAGGACAATAAGCCGGAATACGTAAAGGCATATAAGGAAAGCATCAAGGAATATATCGCGGAAATGCTGAAGTGAACGGACGGGACCGGTCTACCAGCCCGGTCCCGCCTTTTGGCCGGAAAGGGGTTCCGTATAGCCCTTCACCCAGTCGAATAGATTATCCGGCAATCTCGCCAAATTTCACAATCCATCAAGCTATTATTAGGCTTATATTTACTAATACTTAATATCCTCTTTCATTTTTTACTCTCCCCTTAACTAAATAAACAATACAGTAGCTTTGTCCAACAATCTCCAAACATGGACGCGTTTGACAACAAAATACTAAAACTCCTTGTTCAAAATGCCCGCATGACCGGGGCCGATATCGCCAGAAAAGTAAACCTCTCCCTGCCCGCCGTTACGGACAGATTACGCAAACTCACCCGGTCCGGCGTTGTCGACAAATACACGGTAAAACTCAACAGGGAAAAGCTCTCCCTGCACTTAACGGCTTTTGTACAAGTATGGGTCGATCATGCAAAAAATGTCAGCGTAAAAGATCACATCATTGCTATAAGCGAAGTGCTGGAATGTCATCATGTGGCCGGCGATTACGACCTCTTGCTAAAGGTACTCGTAAAAGACACGGCAGCGCTGGAAGAATTACTGGTACAAAAAATAAAAGCTATAAAGGCCGTCACCCGGACAAGCACGACCATCATACTCAGCAGCTACAAGGAAGAAATAAACCCCAAAACATTTTGACATGACACAGGAACAGACAGCCTGGCTGGTGTCACGGTTCGAAGATCACACTTTGCCAAAAGAACAGTGGACGCACACTGCCCATTGTATGGTCGCGCTTTGGTATTGTATAAAATACCCTTTACCCCTGGCAGTGCAAAAGATCAGGAAGGGTATTCAATCCTACAATATAAGCATCGGCGGCGCCAACACAGACACTTCCGGATATCACGAGACAATCACGCTGTTCTACACAACTAAGATCGCAGACTACCTGATCACAAAAGGCATATTGGAACTGACGGACGAACAGATCGCCCTTTTTTTACAGCAGCCCTTTCTTGCAAGAGATTATATATTTCATTTCTATGATACAGGCCGCTTGCTGAGCAAAGAGGCGAGACGCTATTGGGTATCTCCGGATGTCCCTGATCTTCTCCACCAGCCTATCAGCCCAAAATCCGTCAGCAGTCTGCATGGCCGTCCTCCCGCATCATAACCTACATAGGTTGCATAGCTCCCGTCGCCAAAGCCTGTAGAGAAGGAAGCAAGGTTATGATCCCCGAATTGAAAGACCGTGTATTCCCAAGTGGTATGCTCATGCATCCCTCTTACAAACACCTTCTCCCATAAGTCCTCATCTTTTGCACGCAGCGCTGAAAATGCCTGATTTGCTTTGGCATCGATGAATAGGCCAATACCCCCGTCCACTCCATAACCGTACATATGCTCACCTCCGATGGGCAATTGTTTTTTTCCGCTGTCCAGGGCGAACTCCCATTTTACCACCGGCGCCTGGGAAAAATAAATACGGCTAAAGGCGGTCCGCTCATCTCCTCTAATTCTTGCGATGGCCAGTTGAACGGGAAATTTACCCATCGGAAAGATTTGTACAAAAGGGCGCATATCCCCCATGACGATGGGATCACAGGCAATTATCTTTCCGCTCTCTATTTGTATCATGCCGATGTCGACCGAATAAAATTCCAGCTCCATGCTGTCTTCGATGTTCTTCGTCCCTTTAAAAAAGGCCCTTTCAAAGATCGAAGGGAACGTCTTGACCTTATAAGCAGGAATATTGGAGAAATGTAGGGTATCCGGGGTCCTGGGTTCGTCGTACATCATCCTCTTCTTCCTCAGAATTGAATCGGGAGGTGGCGGAGAATTTTTGATCACTTTTAGGAATTCCTTTTCCAGGCTATCTATCTGCTCTTTCGTTTGTGCCATAGAGATCTCCGAGATCAATACGCAAGCAAACAGGACGAGAAAAGGTCTGAGCATAAAATTGGGGGGCGTAAAATTTCCCAAATATACTAAACCCGCACATTCCCGTATCAAAAACGAACAGTAACGAACACCTCCTTATTCATAAAAAGCTGGCTGATAATCAATACTCTTCCGGCACATTATTAGCTACGCTATACGGCATCAATCAGCAGCCCATGCTCTACAACTACATCCGGATCGCCTGGCGCAACTTGTCAAAACAACGGTTCTACACCGCCCTGAACATACTCGGACTCTCCCTGGGTATCGCGGGAGGATTGCTGCTGTTCCAGTTCATACGTTTCCACCTCAGTTTTGACCGCTATCACAAAAAAGATGGACAATTGTACCGGGCCGTTACGGAATTACACCTGGACGACGGATCGGTGATCCATGAGCAAGGTACCCCCCTCGCGCTGACAGAGGCGCTGCAAAACGAGATGCCACAGGTGAAGGACCAGACCGTACTTTTAAAAGTACGTAGCCTCACGGTCGGAGTTCCGGACAACCTCACGGTCGGAGCGCCCGGCGGCAGCGCCGGCCACCCCAGGTTCTTTTCAGAGACGGGCAACGTCGCTTTCGCAGACCCCCGCTGGTTCAGCTTATTTGACTACACCTGGATAAAGAGCGCCCCGGCCGCCTCTCTGATCGCACCCGGCACAGCCGTCATCACCCGGCGGCTGGCGGACAAATATTTTGGGAAAGACGATCCCATCGGAAAGACCATCCGTCTGAATGATAAGTACCCCGTGACCATCACGGGTCTGTTGGAAGATTACCCGGACAACACCGATCTGAAAATAGACATGTTCCTATCCCGCGCTTCCTTCAACTCTTTTTATCCGGGGGTAGAGAACGGGATGTATACCTCCTGGGGATGGATCAACGCCACCACCCAATCCTTTGTATGGCTGCCGGACGCCGCCGCAAAAGATAAGGCGGAGGCCACAATGAGCCGTCTGAAAGATCAACATTTTGACAAGAGCGTCCGGTCAGCGTATCAGTTTCATCTGCAGGCCCTGAAAGATCTGCATTTCGACGCTCGTTTCGGCGGTACGATGCAAAAGTCCCTGCTTGTCACACTCGCCATCGTAGGACTGTTCCTCGTGCTGATAGCCTGTTTTAACTTTATCAATCTGGCGACGGCGCAAAGCGCCAGACGGGCCCGGGAGGTCGGCACACGAAAGGTCCTGGGCGGTACCGCCGCCGGCATATTCTGGCAGTTTATGACCGAGACAGCCTGTATGGTGACGCTGGCCGCCGCATTGTCAGTGCTCTGGATCAAGCTGATCCTTCCCGTGTCCTATCGCTGGCTACAAGTCCGGCTGCCCTTCGATATCCTTCAAGACAAAGGATTGACCCTATTCCTGCTGTTGCTGGTCACCGCCGTCACGGCGATGGCAGGATCTTACCCCGCACTCGTACTCAGCCGGTGGAAGCCCGTCACCGCGCTGAAGAATAAAGTATCCGACACAAGGTCCGTGCTCTTCAGAAAAGTGCTGATCGTCTTTCAGCATGTCGTCGTCCAGGTGCTGATCATTTCCACTATCATCATAACCCTGCAGACAAGATATATGAAGGACGCCGACACCGGGTTTAATAAAACCTCCGTCCTCATGGTGCCGGTGCCAAACACCGACAAACACAGCCAGATCATACTCGATCAACGCTTAAAGTCCCTCCCGGGTATCAGCTCCGTAAGCTTTTGCTATCAGGCCCCCTTAGCCGAAGGCAACCTGGGAGGCTCCGTCAAATACGATAGCAGAGCCTGGGAAGACTATATGGGGCGCACCGTAGTGGGAGATTCGAACTTTCTGCATACATTCCAGTTGCGGTTACTGGCGGGACGCAATCTGCAACAGAGCGATACTGTCCGGGAATTCCTGATCAATGAAACCCTCCTTCATAAATTTGGGTTCACCCACCCAGAGCAGGTCATCGGCCACCAGGCCACGGCAGGCGGACTCAGCGATCTGCCCGGCACCATCGTGGGCGTAGTAAAGGACTTCAATATCCAACCCCTATACGCCGGCATGGAACCGGCACTCATCACCACTGTGCAAAGCAGGTACCGCTATGCCGCCATCAAACTCCGGGAAGACCATCAAACACAAGTACGGGATGACATCCAAAAAGCCTGGCAAAGGGTTTACCCCTCCGACGTTTTTGAATATCATTACCTGGACGAACAGATCGATACATATTATCACAAAGAGGATCTCTTGAACAAACTGATCAATACCACGGCCGTGATCGCCATCATCATCAGCTGTCTGGGCTTATCGGGGCTCATCTCTTTCTTCGCCCTGCAGCGGACAAAAGAGATCGGGATCCGGAAAGTGCTTGGCGCTACAGTCCCCTCCATCGTCTATTTGTTGTCAAAGGACTTTTTGATCATGGTCGCCGGGGCGATGATTGTCGCCGTACCCGCCGCCTGGTGGTTTATGCACGCATGGCTGCAGAATTTCTCTTACCGCATCCATATCAATGCGTGGGTATTTGCACTTGCAGGTCTGCTATCCGCCGCGATTGCGCTTTGCACCGTGAGTTATCAAGCCATAAAGGCCGCCATGACAAATCCGGCCGAGAGCCTGAGGTCCGAGTAGGCAACCTGCTTGAAGAAAAAATACCAAATTTATTGTCATTCAGGTATTTAACGAATCTGACGAGCAAAAAGTCATTATCTGTTGATATATAACTTTAATTCTTAAAAGTACGCATAATGCGTACTTTTGATTATATTTGCAAAGCCTTATTACATGAAAGTCCATTTGGTCAAGAAACAAACGATTGAAGATTATACAAAGGACAATGCTCGAAGTAGGCCATCATTCAAGCTATGGTTATTAACGCTGAACGGCGCAGACTGGAATAACCCCGGAGATATTTTAGAGACATTCGGGGCAGCAGACTTGTTGGGTAACGGCAGTGACCGGGTTGTATTTGATATCGGAGGGAATAATTATCGGATGATCTGCCACTATGTATTTGGAGAAAAGCAAGTGCATTTATTCATATGCTGGGTTGGAACGCATGCGGAGTATTCCAATTTGTGTAAAGAAAACAAACAATATACAGTAAGTATCTATTAAAGTAAATTAACATGGAAGCATTACAATATAAGGTCATAAAAACTATTACCCAATATAAAGAGTATTGTAATCTGCTGGAAGAAATCACCATGATTAAAAAGAAAACCAAACAGCAACAAGATACGATTGAATTGTTGACCCTACTCATTGAGAAATGGGATGAAGAACATAACACATTTTCGGATGCCGATCCTGTAGAGCTTTTGGATTATCTTATGAAGGAAAACAAGCTCAAAGCTGTAGACCTTGCCAAAGAATTGGCCGTAAGCAAAAGTATCGTATCGGATATCCTCCATTATAGACGTGGATTATCCAGAGAAATTATCCGTAAGTTGGCTAGTCGGTTTAAAGTATCCCAAGAGCTTTTTAACAAGCCTTATAAACTGATTTCGCCGGTGAACTCTCATTTAAAAGATGCCAGTGTGATGAATACGAAAAAAACGCTTTCGAAAGCTGTCTGATCTCACAACAAGGACATACCCCGCATCGGAGAGAAAAAAATCATAAATCACCAGAATTTCCACCAAGGTTTTTTTGGTTCCTGTACGACCACTGGTAGCGAGTCAGGACTAGAAACCAGAGCCGGCATATCCTCTGCTGTAGGGTTTGGGTCTAAATCTTGCTTCGCTACCCAGGTCAAAAAAGATGTATCAATTCCGCCGATCTCTATGATTCGGTCCTGGTGCGTCATAATGCCTAATCCATGCTCATCATCCCAGATGCAGCCGAAGCCGTAACCAACGTAAGCAACATCATCCCGACTGACTTCCAGGATGTGGACGCTGGAAAGGCCGATCAATGTCCTGAAGCCAGACAGGTCCAACACATCCGGCATAAACTGTTGCGCTTCTTCTGGCTCATAATCATATAAAACCTGGAGATTTTTGTATTGTCCTAAGAGAGACGTTAGAATTGCATCTTGCACCTGAGCCTGTCGGTCGATGAGATAATGATAGGCCGCTACTTGCGCAGGTGAGATGGTAGGATTATCAACGACGGCGTCACTGCCAAGATGCAATTGTACTGTTCCATCTGATGGTATGCTGCTGTCTACCGATGCATACACACCTTGACGGGATTGAAAACCGGCCCAAACTGGCAACTGAACTACTCCTTCTATCGATTGGATGGAATGAGCGCCACTTTCGTACGTTTTGAGTGTTAAGCCCGGAATTAAATCACTAAAGCTGGACATATCTTTAGTTCAAAATAATTATTTGTCTTTAGGAATTGGAGACAACCAATAATATTATAGAGGAAAATAGCCAATAGATTTGATTTCATCCAAATTTTCCAAAAATCTTTGATGAAAATGTTCGAAAGTTGTCCCCTCCGCAGCTCCTACAGTTAGAGTCTCCTCCCTCCTCAATGCGCCTCTATCTCTACCCTGGGCCTCGCTTCCACTTTAATGCCCGCAGCGCCTCCGACAGATGCCCCGGCACCACCGGCAGGCGTCCCCGCACCCGCCGCCTTCTTCCTCCGTATCGTTATGACCACCAGCGGGATACAACACGCATTGAGAAGGGCCAGCAAAAAGAATGCATCCATATAGCTCAACAAAAAGGTCTGCCTGACCACGGTGGCTTCCAGCGCCCCCAACGCCCTCCGCGAAGCATCGAGGACCGTCGCGCCCTGGGTCATGATCCGGCTGGCCGCCTGCCGTAGCCACTCCTGGGTAGTCCGGTCCCCAACAGTGACATGCGATATGAGCGCCGTCCGGTTATACGCCGCACGATGAGCGATATACGTATTGATCAGCGCAATACCAAAAGAGCCGCCCATCTGACGCATCATATTATTCAACGCCGCACCCTGGGGTATGTCCCGGGGCGCGAGCTCCGACACCGCCAGGGCCGTCAGGGGGACGATGAGCAGGGCCGCCCCCAGCGCCCGAAAGAGCAGGGGAAGGGAAAAGTCGCCGGTGCCGGATTCCAGGTTAGACCGGGACATCCATAAATTAAAGATAGCCGTGAATCCAAATCCAAGTATGACCAGGTACTGTGGCCGGAGCCCTTTTTGCATCATCTTGCCAAGAAAAGGAGAGATCATGGCGCCCATCAACACGCCCGGCATGATCATCAACCCCGTCTGAAAGGCGGAATAACCCAGGATACGCTGGGAAAATAAAGGGAAAACATAAATAGCGCTAAAAAGCCCAAAACCCAGGACAAAGGTCATAATGGCGGAGATGGAGAGGGTAACGCTCCTGAGCACCCGCAGATTGACGACGGGATACTGCACTCTCAACTCCCACCAGACAAAGACAGTCAGACACAATACGGAAAGGGCCGAAAGAAAAATGATATAGTTCGCGGAAAACCAGTCGTCTGTCTCCCCTCTTTCCAGCACCACCTGCAGGGCCCCCACCCCGATGGCCAGCAGCCCAATACCCGGCCAGTCGATAGGCTTGCCGTCCCGGCTGCGCTGGGTAGGCCGGAGATAATAGATACACAACAGCGTGGCTACAAAGCCAATGGGTATGTTGACAAAAAAGATCCAGGGCCAGGTAGCATTGTCTACGATATAGCCGCCCATCACAGGCCCGATGGAAGGACCGATGATGACCCCCAGGGCAAATATCCCGCTGGCCAGCGGTCTGTCCTTTGGCGGAAAGGTTTCAAAAAGAATGGCTTGAGAAGTAGATAAAAGGGCGCCGCCCCCAAGCCCCTGGAGGAATCGGAAGGCGACGAGCTCCCACAAATTGCTGGAAAACCCGCAAAGCGCCGAGGTCACCGTAAAAAGGATGATCGACCCCACATAATACTGTTTACGACCGATCTTCTCCGCCAGAAAGCTCGTCATGGGGATGATGATGACGTTGGCAATGGCGTATGAGGTAATGACCCATGCGGTATCTTCCAGGGAAGCCGCCAGATTTCCACTCATCGTATTGATCGAGACATTGACGATGGTGGTGTCGATAAGTTCGATGATAGCCGAGATGATCACCGTAATGGTGATGATCCATTTCCTAAAGCCTGTCTCCATAGACAGCAAAGGTCCCAGGCCGGCTCCGGGATAAATTGCTCAGGACGATAAAAAAAGTGTCGGATCGGGTAATTCCGGCCGGTCAAGCTGAAATTTTTTTGGCTTTACATGAAAGGTCCGTTCAAAAAGACGGGAAAAATGCCCCGTATTGGTAAACCCCAGCTCATAGGCCACTTCCTTTACCGTGCGGTTGTTCTCCGCGAGTAACCGACGGGCCCTGTCCAGACGCATCCGTTGAAAATATTGATAGATACTGACGCCAAACATCTCCCGGAAGGATTGTTTTAACAAAGATTCGCTAAGCAGGACATGACGGGCAAGACTGGCGATGGTAGGCGGCGAAGAAAGATCGCTCACCAGCATCGCACGCGCATTAAAGATCCGGGCGATATGCAGGGGGTCGCTGTTCTTGTTGGGGAGAAAGGCCCGCTTGTTCAGCCGCTCCATGAGCAGATAGATCAGTTGGAGCACCCGTGTGTGATAGAACAGTTGCTGCAACGACCTGGCAGCCGGCGGTACCTGTAATTCCCCCAGGACATCACGCATGTCGGTCGTCAGTTGCTCATTGATAAAAAAAGAGTTGGAAGGCTGTAGCAATTTGCCGAGATAATCCTTGTCCTGACAACCCATCATCTCCTGCAGCCGGCGCCGGGAAATTCGCAGACAGACCACACTCCGCCGGGTACCCGCGGGGAACCGCAGCGTCGCATCAATGGATTGCGTATAAATATTCACCCCTTCCTGGTCATAGACCACTTCCTCTCCACGGAGCCAGGCCTTCTCCGGCAGTTGCAGCTGATAAAAGACAATATAGGCGAGGTCCGTTGGCTCGAAGGAATGCTCCTTGATCACCTCCAGCGGTACGTCCAACTGGTAGAACTGGAAATTGACATGAAAGTCGTCGGCAAAATGTAAGGCAGTCAGATCGCCCTCCCCCACGGAAGGGGGGATCTTCACACTGCGAAAACCATCGCGGAAAGAGAGGGTTTCCTCAAAGACCGCGAGCGAAGGATCCGGCCGGTCTGACTTGACCTTATAGCTTATGATCATGCTGATCCAATTAACAAAAGATCCCGTGGAAGGTTCATTTCCCCCAGTTCACTTCGGTCAGGGGCCGGGGCATCGCGTCAAAAATAGTTTGACCCGGCTGGTCTATCGGAAGGGTACTCAGCCTGTTGTATCGTCTCATGTCGATCCAGCGGTGCCCCTCGAAAAATAATGAATAACGGCGCTGCTTTAATAGCTCGTCGATCAACGCATCCCCGGTCATGGGTCCTCCGTAAACAGGCAGCCCGCCTGCCTTGGTACGAATGATATTAAGGGCGCCTATCGCATCAGTAAGCCGCCCGAGCCGGATCAACGATTCGGCATACATGAGGATCAGCTCTTCATTCCTGATAATGGACACAGGGCTTAGGTTTGTCGGGTAAAGATCCACGTCGTAAGCACCCGATATGCCCCCCAAACTAAGCGCACTGGCCCTTTTTGCGATTTTTGACAGCCGGGCGTCGCCCGGCTCGGCGTCCGCGGCAAAAGAATTATTGGCCACCACCGATACCGCGTTGCCAAGCGGCTGATACAATGGGTTCAGAATATCCGGACTGATCCCCCAGGTAAACACAGGGCCCGTCGACAGACTGCCATTGAGGTCAAAAAATGAAGCATCAAGATCGTTCAACACCCCCCGCCAGTCCTGCCGGTATAGATCAACACGCGCCGCGATCGCACGATTAAATTTCAAAAAGCCGGCGGGCGTATCAAACCCCGCAAAACCCGAAGGGAAATGGAACAGAAAATGATCACCCGCTCTTTTCAGTTGGCCGGCCGCACTGTCCAGCAAGGTATGGATAGCGGCAAGCCCCTGATCATAAGATACAAAGGGGCCGGGTTTCAGATAGTCGTCCACATCGATACGGATCCCGTTCTTACCCTGCATATTGAGAATATGCAGCATTTCAAAGGCCATGACGGTACCGGTAAATCCCACAATGCCCGTCTGTTGCTCCTGTGTGATACTCGTGGTATGCAGCGCGGCATTCTTCAGGATGGCCGCGGTCTGCCGGGCGCTGCTAAAAGAAAAATAGTACCCATTATAAAATGCCCCGGGGTCAAGCACCCCGTTCTGCCCGGCAAGCTCGTTGACCCAGCGCGTCTCTGATTCATTGATCACATACACTTCGCGCCCCAGGGTCCCCGCGACTTTACAGTAGGATTCATAACTGCTGGTGCCATTGCCGGGATTGGTATTGTAGCCGGTCCGCATGGAAGAAAGGACGCCCGTTGCCAGTTGAATAAGGTCATCGGGAGTGGCATTTTTGGATATGGTCGACAGATCAGCCCCATTAGGGTTGGTGATCTCCGGCGTATTGATGGTTTTATTACAGGAACCCATCGATACCAGACAGACAACGACAAGGACCCGGATATTTTTTTGTATGTAAGGTGTCATGATAAAAATTTTGAAGATGAAGAAATTCCAGTCGGTTAAAAGTCAAACCCAAGATGAAAAAGGATACGTCTGGTATAGGGTGCGCTCACAATGTCAAAATTGCTGCCCACCGAAGTCTGACCAAACGCACTCACCTCCGGATCAAACCCGGTATATTTTGTAATGGTCAGTAGGTTGTATCCGCTTATACCTACATGCATGCCCTTTATTTTTGATCCAAAAATCCGGGAGAGCTGTTGGGGTGTAAGACTATACTTCAGGGCAGCTTCGCGAAGTTTCAGATAGGTGGCATCTTCAATAAAGTACGCAGCCGTGAGCCCCTGTTGCCGGGCAAGCCCGGTGGGCAGCGCCGGGCCCGGGATCCTACCCCCCGATGCATCCAGGTTCGTAGGCACCATCCAGTCCGGGCTTTGTCCACCCTGATCGAGTTGGAATCGGGTAAAATTGCTGACATAGTTTTTGTAATTGAAGTGCAGCAAAAAGGATAATTCCCAGTTTGAAAAGATCTCTATTCTATTATAGCTGCTCAGTTGAAATTTCGGCTGCGCGTCCCCGTATAAGGTCAGCGATCCGTCGGGTTTTACGGGCGTACCCACAAAGGCGGTGGGCGACTGCCCTACCCTGAGTTCGTTGAAACCATACAGGGCGCCAAGATTGGGGCCGGCCGGGGAAGGGGGAATGGTCAGACGGGTGATCTTGCTGCGATTGTACCAAAAATTAAGGATCGAATTCCATTTGACATGTTTTCCGGAAACCGGCGTAAACCCAAGAGAGGCTTCAAGCCCTTTGTTCTGAAGATCGCCTATCGGGTAGCCCGTAATACTTTGATAACCCACGGAAGGAGCCAATATAAAAGGTTGAAGAAGATTCCTCACTTTCTTATTGTACAAAGTAAGCTCCAGCGTCACCAGGTTATGAAAGAACGCAAGATCAGCGCCATACTCCAGCTCACTGGCGATCTCATATTTGATCTTATCATTGCCAAGCGTCACCGGGGCGGTAAGACCAAGCGTATTCTGATAAACTACCACGTTCAGCTGACTAAAGTTGCTGCCAAATGCGGCAGGACCACCCGTTTGCCCATATGCCACCCTTAACTTGAGCTGATCGATCCCATCAAAATGCCAGAAGCCGAATTTGGTAAGGTTGGCGGCAAGCGCAGCCTTGGGAAAGGGATAGAAGGTATTATAGTCGGCATTTGTCGTATTCTTATCCACGCGGATGGCGGCAGTACCGATCACCCGGTCACGCCAGTTCACTTCATGCTGTAAAAATGCGCCGGCGTTCTGGATGCGTTGGAAATAACTGTAGGTGGTGCGGACCACCGCATTGTTGGGATTTTTTTGCCCTTCCACCAACCCCTCCCCCTGTACAGCATTGACCGCGAGGTTCTGATTATAACGTACCAGTCCGGCGGAGGTTTTATTGGTAAAATGACTGGATGAAAATGTATTCACCAGTGCAAGCTGGAAGTTCGTATTGATATTGCGATCATTTGTAATGCGGGATGCGCCGGGGAATCCGCTGATCGCATTGATCTGTGATTGAGCGTCCGATGGCGCATACAGCTCCGCCTCGGTCAGCAGATAATCCAACCCCGCCTGAAAGCTGGCTTTTAATTGATGACGCTCCCGTTTTATAAAGGTATAGTTGGTCAAAAAAGATTCGATAAGACGATTGGTCGTCTCACGGTTCACAAAGGCGTCGATCACATGAAAAGGGTTTTCAGCATAGTAAGGATTGATGGGATAACTGCCGTCCGGCAGACGATGGATCTGGGCATAGGCGGGCAGCGAGGTAAGATTGGTGCCGATATTGACGCCGTTGTTGTCGTTATTCTCCCAGCCGCGATCAGTGACATTGTTGATAAAATTCGAGTTGAAACGGACGTCCCATCTTTCGTTGATAAAATGGCTGATATTGGCGCGCAGCGATGTACGCTGGAACCCGGTATTACGGGTCAGACCATCCTCTTTATTAAAGCCTCCGGAGAGAAAAAAACGGGTATGCTCATTACCCCCGGAAATAGACAGCTGGCTATAGGTCCCCAGTGCGGTCCTGCCGTAGATCTCTTTGGGGTAGTCGTAGATGTGGCCGGCGGCTCCCGCCTTCTCGTAGGCCGCGATCTCTTCATCCTGCCGGGCCGGGTCACTGTAAAAGGCCCGGATTTTTGCTTCATCCCATTTGCCGTAGGGAAGGAACTTAGCAGCCGCGATCGCGGCTACATCCTGCGTAAAGCTCACCTTTGTCGGCCCGTTGCCGCCCTTTTTGGTATTGATGATCACCACGCCGGCATTGGCCAGCGTCCCATAGATAGCCGCGGCGCTGGAGCCTTTTAATATCTCCACCGATTCCACATCCGCCGCATTGATGTCTGCCATCCGGTTGGCAAGATTGTCCTGCCCTTTGGAAATACTGTTGGCGCCGTTGAAAGCATTGGTCCCCCTGCCTGCATCAAAGCTGGCGTCGTTGATAATGACCCCGTCGAGGATGAACAGGGGTTGCGAGCTGCCGGTGATGGAAGAAATACCCCGTAGCTGCATCGAAATACCTCCGCCGGGCGCACCGCTCATCTGCGTGATCGTGGCCCCGACGATCTTCCCGCTAAAGGCGCCGTCCAGGGTGGAAGGCGTGATAGTGCCCACCAGTCGATGGGAAGACAGCGATACCACGGCATTAGCGGCATTGCTTTTTTTGATGCTGGAAGCAAGACCCGTCGTTACCACTACTTCAGAAAGCTGGTCTGTTAAGGTTTCCAACACCACATTGATCTCCGGCGAGCCGCCCGGTCTGATCGATCTTTCACGATATCCCACCAGACTAAAAAGCAGGACATCCGAGCTTAAAGAGAGACGGATCCTGTAATAGCCGGCCGAGTCCGTGGTGGTACCCCCGGTTTCACCGGGAATGGTTACAGACACACCTGCCAGGGCTTCACCGCCGGACGAGGTCACTCGTCCCGAATACATCCGTTGCGCAAATGAGTGACCTGCTGCGGTCAGCAATACGAAAAGGAAGATCACTTTTTTGGAAAATAGATTTTGCAGCATAGACTTTGATTTAAGATGCTTTTTTGGGAATGCGCCGCAAAAGTAGAAGGCCCGGTTGGGAAACACCGTTAGAGTTGGTACAGAAATAAATTAGCTTTTTATTAGAACAAGCATCGTGATACGGCCTCTAATAAATTTCTAATAATTTTCTGTCTGTCTTCTAATCGGCTTACAGCAGACGGTGGCCTAGCTTTGCAGATATGCATCAAACACCAGTCGGTCTTGTATTCGACATGTCGTTATCGGTTGCTTCCATCCTGATAGTCGTGGCCCTGTTTAAATGGCGGCGGCGCAAACGGCCTCGTTAGCAAACCTCCATTATTCACGCTCTCAAACACCCGTCATGGAAGTAACAAAACAAAAAGCCAGAAAGAGCTTCGGGACATTCGATCAATCCCATATGCACGATCACGAGGAAGGGACGGGAAGGATCAAGTTGCGCAACGCCGCAAGGTCCGACGAAAGTTTTTGTCTTTCGATGCTCGACGGCAATCCGGCAGGGCTGACCCAGACACAGGCCAGACAAAGACTTTCGACATTTGGGCTCAATGAAGTGCACCATGAAAAGGCGCCTGCCTGGTACAGCCAGCTTTTCCACGCATTCTTAAACCCTTTCATCGGCATCCTGCTGATCATCGCCCTCGTATCGTTCATCCTCGACATATGGCTGGCCCCGGCCGGCGAGGCCGATTATAAGACCGTGATCATGGTGGGTGTGATGGTGATGGTAAGCTCGCTGTTGCGTTTTATCCAGGAGTACCGGAGCAATCGGGCTGCTGAGCAGCTAAAGGGCATGGTCAGGACCACCGCGACCGTCCAACGCAAAAAAGAAGAAAAAAAGGAGATCGATATCAAACTCCTCGTTCCAGGAGATCTCGTATTCTTAAGTGCGGGTGATATGGTGCCCGCTGACTGCCGGATCCTGCAATCCAAGGATCTGTTTGTCAGCCAATCGATGCTCACCGGAGAATCCCTGCCGGTGGAAAAAAGACACCTGCCCATCCCCGCGGCGGAGACAAAGGACCTTTTCGAGCTGGACAACCTTGTCTTTATGGCCACTAATGTGGTCAGCGGCAGCGCCCGGGCGCTTGTATTAAACACGGGCAATCAAACCTATTTTGGCTCATTAAGCAGGACCCTCACGGGCAAAAGGGCGGAAACGAGCTTTGACAAAGGCGTCAACAAGGTCACGTACCTGCTGATCTGGTTCATGCTGATCATGGTGCCCCTGATATTCGTGATCAACGGGCTCGTAAAACATTCCTGGTGGGATGCACTGCTCTTTGCCATCGCGGTGGCGGTAGGTCTTACGCCGGAGATGCTCCCCATGATAGTGACGGCCAACCTGGCAAAGGGAGCCATCAATATGAGCAAACGAAAGGTCATCATAAAAAGGCTCAACGCAATACAGAACATCGGCGCAATGGATGTGCTTTGCACCGACAAGACAGGGACGTTGACGATTGACAGGATCGTGCTGGAAAGACACCTGGACGTGTTTGGAAAAGATGACGACGAAGTGCTTAAATGGGCCTACCTCAACAGCTATCATCAGACGGGGCTGAAAAGCCTGATGGACAGGGCCGTCCTGGAACATATAGAGCTGCACGATCATTTAAAGGTGGAAGAATATTTTATAAAGGTCGATGAGATCCCCTTTGATTTCCAGCGCCGCCGGATGTCCGTCATCCTTCGGCAGCACAACGACGCGCACCTCCTGATCTGTAAAGGGGCGGTGGAGGAAATGCTGCAGGTATGCAAATACGCTTTTCACCCGACGGGGGACGGCAGCCGCCAGGTGGCGGGAGATTCGCTGATCGAGCTCAATGAGGAGGTCCGTGCAGGCATCCTCTCCACCTCCCGTAAATTGAACGAGGAAGGTCTGAGGGTCCTCCTGGTAGCCATCAGGGAGTTTAGCCACCGGGCGCTCACCTATTCAGTGGCGGACGAATCCGATATGATCCTCACAGGATTCATAGGTTTCCTTGATCCTGCCAAGCCCTCCGCCAAAGCTTCGATCGAGGCCCTGGGAAAACTGGGCGTTCATGTAAAGGTTTTGACGGGCGACAATGAAATAGTCACCCGTAAGATCTGTAAGGATGTGGGTATACCCCATGAGCATGTCTTGCTGGGACGCGACATTGATAAAATGTCCGATGAGGACCTGCGGGAAAAAGCCGAACAGGCCACCCTGCTTGCCAAACTGAGCCCGGTGCAAAAGGCAAGGGTCGTACGGATGCTGCAGCACAACGGACATACGGTGGGTTTCTTAGGCGACGGGATCAATGACTCGGCGGCGCTCAGAGATGCGGACGTGGGCATATCAGTGGATACCGCGGTCGATATCGCCAAGGAAAGCGCCGATATCATTTTATTGGAAAAAGACCTGCTTGTGCTCCGCAAAGGGGTCATCTATGGTCGAAGGACCTTTGGCAATATCATCAAATACATCAAGATGACCGCCAGCAGCAATTTTGGCAACATGTTCTCCATGTTGGGAGCAAGCGCCTTCCTGCCTTTTTTACCCATGCTGCCGGTGCAAATACTGATACAAAATCTGTTGTATGATATCTCCCAGATCTCCATACCCTGGGATACGATGGATGCGGAATTCTTACACCATCCAAAAAAATGGGACGCAGGAGGGATCTCCCGCTTTATGCTTTTTATCGGGCCGATAAGCTCCATCTTTGACTACGTCACCTTTCTGGTGATGTACTTTGTATTTAAGGCCAACACACCGGGGAACCAAACGCTTTTCCAGAGCGGATGGTTCATCGAAGGACTGCTGTCGCAAACACTTATCGTGCACATGATCCGCACAAGGAAGATCCCATTCATCCAGAGCTGGGCGGCAGCTCCGGTGGTGGCCCTCACCTCCCTGATCATGCTCATCGGGATCCTGATCCCATTCTCGCCGCTGGCAGCAGGTCTGAAGATGCAGCCGTTGCCGTTGTCCTACTTCCCATGGCTGATCGGGATCCTGACGACTTATTGCCTGCTCACCCAGCTGGTGAAGAACTGGTATATAAAAAAATTTCGTGAATGGTTATAACCCCCCGGTAGTAAATGAGAAAAATATTACCGAATTTCACTGACAAATACCCGGATATGAAAGTGCTTGTGGTCGAAGATGAAAAAAGAGTGGCGGAGATGATCCGAAAAGGGTTGAGCGAGGAAGGCTACCATGTGGTGCTGGCTTATGACGGAGAGACGGGCAAAAAACTTGCGTTGACCGCCAACCCGGACGTAGCCATCATCGACATCGTACTGCCAAAGATCAATGGGCTGGACCTTTGTAAAGAGCTCCGGCTCACCCATCCTGGTCTGCCCATACTGATGCTTACCGCCATGGGCACTACGGATGACAAGTTGGAAGGGTTTGAGGCCGGCGCCGATGATTACCTGGTCAAACCATTTGATTTTCGGGAATTGGTAGCCCGTATAAGGGTGGTAGCCCGCCGGGGCGGCGCCGCCGGCCCCCACAGCAGCGGCTTCGTCCTGAAGATCGCAGACCTGGAGATGAATCTGCATACCAGGATCGTAAAACGCGCCGGCACGACGATCACCCTGACAAAAAAAGAATTTTCCCTGCTTGAATTCATGCTGCAAAACCCGGAGCGGGTGTTGTCCCGGGCGGAAATTGCCGAACGGGTATGGCACACGCACGACTGGGGCACCAATTTCATCGATGTATATGTAAACTACCTGCGCAATAAGATCGATAAAAATTTCACACCCAAGCTGATCCATACCCGGTCCGGCGTGGGTTTTATACTGACTGGCGGTGAAAATTAAGATCAAGCTAATACTGCTGTTCCTCGCGCTTTTCAGCACACTGCTGCTGGCATTCGCAGCGTCCTTTTACCTGTACTCCGCCTCATCAAGAAAACAGGAATACTACAACCATCTGAAACGGGAAGCCATCACCAAGGCCGACATGCTACTGGATGCAAAGGTTCCGCCAAGCGTGTTACAGCTGATCTACAAAAATTCCGGCAACTCGCTTTTTGAGGAAGAGGTCGCCATATACGATACGGCATTCAACCTTTTATACCATGACGCGGTGGAGATCGACAAGGTAAAAGAGACACGGGAGATGATCGACAGGATCGTCCGCGAAAAACAGATCACCTTTGAGCAGGGTCATCTGCAGGTGGTGGGTCTGTTACATAAGGACCATGACAAAAGCTATGTCATCACCGCGGGGGCATACGACGAGTTCGGGCTCAGACGTCTCGCCGCCCTTAAATACTATCTGCTTATTGCATCGATGGTGATCATAGGATGCACCTTCTTTGCCGGGTACTTCTTTGTAAGCAGGGCGCTAAGACCCGTGGCCGCCATCGTCCAGAATGTAGAGACGATCACGGCTACCAACCTGGATATGCGTTTACAGGTGAAGAATGCACGGGATGAGATTGGTGAGCTGGCCATCACTTTTAATAAAATGCTCGACAGACTGGAAGATTCTTTCGAGTCGCAAAAAAGCTTTGTCAGCAATATCTCCCATGAGCTTAGAACACCCCTTGCCACGCTCACCGGCGAGCTGCAGCTGGCCCTGATCAAACAGCGCAGCAACGAAGAGTATCGGGAAGTGATCCAATATGCGCTTACTGATGCAATGCATCTGGCCCGCGTCGCCGGAGGCATCCTCGATCTGGCAAAGGCCAGCTATGAGCAGACGGAAATCAGCCGTAGACCGGTGAGGATCGACGAGGTGCTGCTGGAGGCCCAATTGGCCGTGTCAAAGGCAAATGAACAATGGCAGGTGGACATCGCGTTTACAGACCAGGACCCTGACGATGAAAAGTCCCTGTATGTATATGGCAACGAATACCTTTTAAAAGTGGCGTTTATCAATCTGATGGAAAATGCATGTAAATTTTCAAACCCTGGCAAATGCCGGGTGACCATTCGGCAGGAGCCGGCCCTGCTAACGCTTGCATTCAAAGACACCGGCATCGGGATCTCACAAGAAGACCTGCCGTACATTTTCAAGCCGTTCTACCGGGGATCAAATAAAGAGTATACCCGGGGCGCGGGCATCGGTCTTTCTCTCGTAGAAAAGATCATCCATCTCCACCAGGGCAATATCACCGTTGAATCCGAAACGCACGTAGGCAGTACCTTCCGGATCGTGCTGCCCCATCTCTAAATAGTCTAATGATTTTCTAATAAATTCCTGTCCGCTCTCTAATAGCCCTTGTTCTCTCCCATTTGTAATTTTACAGCCGGAGGATTTGTATCATGCTCACAACATTTGATTTTACCACCAGGCTGGGCGTCGCTTTTGCTTTAGGCGCCGTTATTGGGACAGAGCGGCAGTATCGCCAGCGGATGGCTGGGCTGCGCACCAATATGTTGGTTGCGCTGGGGGCGGGTATGTTCGTCGCCCTGAGCATGCGTCTGTCGAATGAGGCGGCCGGCCGGGTGACCTCATACGTAGTCAGCGGCATCGGCTTTCTGGGCGCCGGCGTGATCATGAAAGACGGGGTGAACGTACGGGGCCTCAACACAGCCGCCACCTTATGGTGTTCCGCAGCCGTGGGTGCGGCCTGTGGAATGGGTTTTATTACAGAAGCCTGTATCAGCGCATTATTTATCCTGGCCACACATTTGCTGATGCGCCCGCTCGGCGTCAGGCTCAGCCGTATCCCCATAGGACAGCAATCAAACACGCAGGTGGGCTATCTCCTGGTAATACATTGCAAACAGGAGGTTGAGAATCACCTCCGGGTGCTCCTCCTGCAGTTTGCCAATACAGATGATAAACTATTGTTGCGATCGCTCAGAAGCACAGATAATGGAGATCCCGCCGTCGCCGTCATTACAGCGGAAATACTTACTGCCGCCAATGAGGACAACACCATGGAAAAGATCGCTTCCAGGCTGACCATTGAGCACATGGTTTCCGAGGTCAGCTGGAACAGGATGGGCGCGGAGAATGATCTGTAATACATCGTCCCTCCCGTCATCCCTGCGCGCCTGAGAGCAGGCTGATGCTGGGCGTATAAAGATATTCTCCACCCCGCATCGTCACAAAACCACTAAAAGAAAAGGGGGCAGATTGAGCAGACTGCCCCCATTGTTGGGGTAGGGTTTTGGGTGGGTTAGTACCTTGACCGATGATGCTGTCCTGGGCGCCGATGGCATGCCCTTTTATCTGGCCCTGGTTAGCCCATAGGTGCTGTAATATCTCAAACTGGGTTTCGATGCTGTTTTGATAGCACATGAACAGGAGGCCGACACCCCTCGTCGGCTGGTTCTTATCCAGCATATCATCCGTAATCGAATTGATCCGGTCCTCAGGTATCCTCCCGACCTCGTCATATGGTATGCCCCGGCGAGTGATCCGCTGCGCGCTGACGTCGCCCGCAATGGTATCCCCTTTCCTGGGGTTCATCAATCTTACGTGCGAGTGGAACGGGCATTTCAAAGCGCTTGGATCATTAGCATAATTAAAATCGTTAGTGGGGGCCGGTGGATTGTCCACAATGGCTACGCTGCTCTTTATCACAGGCGTACCGTTCTCAAATCTGCCCACGAGCATGGCGCCTGCCAGTTCTTTATTGTCATCTCCATCCACGTCTTTTACCATCGGCAGCCCCCCCGGGACGCCATCATTGTCCCCTTCCGCATCCTTAAATCCTTTGACGTTCTGCTCCAGCTTTCGAAAGACAAGAAAACTTCCAAAGTGATCCTTTTTATCATGGTGATCCTCCTTGACAAGCAGAAGGTCTGTGTCCGTCGCATCGTCCCATTCCACCGTGGAAGGCTGTCTTCGGATATCGTCGGCAAGAAAAAGGGGTTGGCTGATCCCGTCGGCATAACCAAAATGTTCTATGCCGGTACCGCTGGTCTTCTTTAGCACATTGCCTTTCTGATCCAGCAGCAATATGGCAAAAGGATGGGTTTGAGCGATAAGATCCTTCGCTTTTCTTGCCGCGACGGCGCTGTTGTCATCGGCCACCATGATCATCAGGTCGATGCCGTCAAAATGTTTTTCCATTCCGTGGGGGTTGTCGCCTAACAGACCCGCCCGGGACCTCATCCCATTCTGAAAAGCAGTGCTGACGGGTTTCTGTGCGCCCAGCCCCAGCTTGTCAAACCCCGTTGAGGACAGCGACAAAGTAATGATGCTGCCCGCATCCCCTGTCGACCCGCTTTTAAAGGCGGCAGTGCCATCCAATTGTTTTCTGGCGCTGGTGATTGTGCCGGCGGCAAAGGAGGCAACCCAGTACCTGGCCGCATCAGTTTCGCCGTGCTTGATCCGGAGAAAGATATGATGTGCAAAATTTCTTCCGTGGCCTTTGAGAATATTAGCCTGTATGTCTGTCAATACAGGGTCATTGGAGGGGATAGGGGGCATACAATAAGATTTATGCGATAAATGTATGGACCCCGGTGGGGCGGCGCAACGGGAAAAATCCCCTATCTGATATGATCAATCAAGGTTTCGGTCGACAAGCCCTTTGTGAAAGGCCTCCATCACCGCGCCCGGCCTGCTGCGTACATGGAGTTTTTCATACAGGCCGGAACAGATGACACGCGTCTCCTGATCCGGCACCCCCATCTTCGTATGGACCTCCTGCTCTGTAAGGTCCATGCAGTACAGCTGTAGCAGCCGTCGCTCCTGCCCGGTGAGTTCTATCTCTTCCTGCTCATGATATCCCGGCTGCTGCCGGTAATAAATATTTAATGGATCCGCATTATAAAAACCATATTGATCTACCTCATGGATAGTCCTCACCAGTTCATCAGGGCTTAAGAATTTCAACCACCACCCCAGACAACCGGCCCGCAACATTCCTATCAATGCCGTATCGTCATGCTCCATGGATAAGGCGATGGTCTTGATGGCCGGATAATCCCGGCTCAATCGTTCCACTGTCGCAGGGCCGTTAGACCTGGGCATATGGATGTCCACCAGACAGATGCCGGGCCTTTCCGGCGCCAGGGCCAGCTGATCCAATAGCTCCTGTCCGTCATGGGCCTTAATAACCACCTTCATATGGGATGAGCTGTCGAGCAGCAGACTTATAGACTGTAGAAAAGAAAAATGATCATCAGCGATACCAATCAGCGTTGTCATAACCCCGGTGTTTTAACAGGTAAATAGATCTGGACCCTGGTTCCCTCCCCCGCGGCGGATAGCCATTCAATAGACCCGCCCAGAAGGTTTGTACGGTGCCGCATATTCATCAAACCCAGTCCCTGCGGCTGACCATCACCAGAAGAAAACCCTTTCCCGTTGTCCTCCACACAGATACTGAGCATCGCCGTATCCGCTGCAATATGTACATCCACCGTGGTGGCGGCGGCATGCTTGATACAGTTCTGCAATGCTTCCTGGATGATCCTGAACAACATCACCTGTGCTTCCGCTGATACAGGCAGCTGGCTAAGGGCAGGCAGTATCCGCACAGTGATCGAGCGTGATACATTGATCCTGTCCGCCTCGGCCCGGAGGTTATCGATGAGATTGAACCGTTGCAGCCATTCCTTATTGAGACTCTTGGACATAGCCCGCAGGTCAAACATAGCCCTGGACAAAGTTTCCGAGGCCGTCAGCAGACTCTCCGGAGGGTCGGACAGCTTTCTCTGGGTGACCGCCAGCAATATATTGGCGCTGCTGAGCAGCTGACCGACATTATCGTGCAGCTCGTCCGCTATCTGGCGGAAAGTATTCTCCTGTGTCTCCAGTTGCGTCTTTAACAATTCCTGCTCCATCTCATTCTTCATTTGTTCCATCTGGTACTGGTGGGAAAATCTTTTCTTCTGGTAAAAGAGCAAAATAAATATCACTATCCCCGTGAGAACGAGGAAAATAATGCTGCCGGCAACCAGGACTATGACGACTTCCCTATATGGATCGTGCATATAAATGCATACAATAGTATTAGATAAAAAATAATATTCAATACCTGCAGACCCACCAGCAATTTATTGGCCAGCGGTTGAAAATTCGTGGCCAGAAAATTGAGCATACCCAGGTACGGGAGCATGCACGCATAATAGACGATAAGAGCGGTGGCTACCCAAAATTCAAAGCTGGTGGTCAGCCGGATAAGTTTTGCCGCCGTAAACATCTGATGGTAGTAGGCGGCGGAGAACAGGACCATCGCTATACAGCCGGTGACAAAAAAATAGCTGTTCCATGTTTTTGGCCCAAAGACCATCAGTACAAGGACCGTCCAAATCAGGGGCAGCAGCCATAAGAAAGCGCGAATGATCTTTTGCAACCCCTTGTGAAGGATGATCAGCGAATAATAATAGGTATACCCCCAGAACTCCGCCAATAAATTAAAATTATACAAGGGGGTATTGGTCACGTGAAATTCCATCAACACAAAACAAGTCAGCTCGATGATACAGTCGATACCCAGAATGATAGAGATCACTTTGTAGTGGCGACTATCCAGCCTGAACACTTTCAGGCTGGATAGGAAGGTAAGGCACAAAATCAGGTAATAAAATGGTATAAACAAGATAAACGATTTCGATAGGTTATGGTTGGCCACCCACCGACGGCGTGCAGCCCGTGGCGGGGGGGCAGGGATTGACGGTGTTGCCTCCGCCGGGATTGGGGTTTTTATGGCGTTGTCCAAAACCCGGTGTATCCTCGATATCGAAATAGTATAAATAGTCTTCCCCATCGAAGGTGCACGTTTGCACAGGCAGCATGATCAGCGTCAGTTGGAGCCCCACCGGCTTGGCCGTACCGGCCTCATACATTTCCGTAACGGGGTAGGCGCCAAAATGGAAGGCCACACCGGCTGCCCCCTGGCATTGGAGTTCTCCCAGAAACCCGTCCACCGGGTTGTTCAGGTTGCGTATATCATACCACACCGCCCTGGACTCTATAAAATCCTTCCGGCAGGAATACGCCACTTCCTGCAGCAGGGGGACCCTGTTCTGTTGGAAATAGGTGACCATCGTATCGGCCAGGTCCTTGGTCAATTCCACGATGCTGCTGTCCACAGGATGGATGATGTAATACTTCCCGACATCTTGCTCCGAATCATTCACAGGCACAAAGATCAAAGTGGTCGTGTCCCGGTAACTCACCGGGATACCGGCAACCGCACCGCTCATCGTACAATAAGTAGCAAAATATGCTTTCATCCTGATGATAGTGTCGTCAGACGCGATCGTTCCCAGCAGCTTTTCAAAATTGGCGGTGGTGCAATAAATGGAATAGGTATCCGTCTTCCCGATACATTGGGATAACACCGGATGTTTTTTCTTCATAAAATTGCCGATGACGGCGTGGTCGATGTCTCTTCCCACAAAGGATCTGGGAAGGAGCTTGCTTTGACAACTCATGGTTTAGATGTTTAGGTGATTTGATCGGTATTATTTTGACGACAGAGATCCACAAGTTCTCGCCTCAATCCTTCCATCACCATGCCTACCCGGCTCTGCACCTGGAACTTCTCGAAAAGTGATTCCCGGTACCCGTCGATGGTCCTTTCGGAGAGATACATGGCGGAAGCTATCTGTTTGTAGGTCATATCGCTGCAGGCCAGTTGCAGGAATTCCATTTCCCTTGCGGTGAGCTTATCTTCAGGGAGCCTGGCCTTGAGCGCTGCTGTCCGGACATGGGAGCTATGACAACCGTCCGCGTTGTAATAACCCGTCCTGGCTACCTCCTGCAGCGCCTTTTCCAGTTCGGCCGGATGCATGTCCTTTGACAGGTAGGCGCAGCATCCGGCCCTTATCATTTTGATAATGCTGATCTCATCGTCCTTCATCGACAGCGCCACCATCCGGATGACCGGAAAACGTTGGGCGACAAAGGCTGCGGTTGCTGGTCCATCCATCACCGGCATATTCACATCCAGCAAAAGTATGTCCGGAACAGATGCGGCCAGGGTAAGTTTTCTGCAAAGGTCTTCGCCGTTCACTCCATCCATGACCACTTCAAAGCCCGGGAATGTATCTATCAGGGCGCTGAGCGACTTCATGAACAGCAGCTGGTCGTCCGCGATCCCAACGGAAATCCTCATATGATGTTTTTTTAATCTTTTATATTCACCCCGCGCACCGGTGCTACCTCGTGCAATATCCGCCGCAGATCTTCAAATGGATAGGCGGTACCGGGCTTCACCGGCAGGCCCGGCGGCGTGGATATGATGTACACCAGGAGCTCTTCCCCTTTCTCCAGGGTCAAACCCGTAATATAGTAGGCAGGGATCTCCACCAGACGTATGTTATACGCATCCTCAAATTGTTTATCCACCTGACGCAGAGCCGCGTCGATCTTCCGGGCCGTACCGGGTCCGTAAAGGGAGTTTACCTGCCATCCCTTTCCATCCTGTCCGTGGGAAACCCTGGCATAATAGTCCGGGCTATCCCTGGTCCATACCTGGATATGCCATATCCCATTGGTCTGAAGACAGGCCTGGGCGCTTTTTTCGGAGTTCCTCAGATCTGAATACGATATGGTGCACACTTCTATCGATTGCGCGACGCCAAAGGAATCCCGCGGCAATGGCTGCTGCATATAGCCGACCCAGGAACCGAGTTCGTCCGCAATTTGTTTCAGCTCTTCCTTTTCAAGTAAATGTAATGTCGCCATAGTAAATTATTTATTGGATCCCCGTCCAGCTTAACTTCCAATTGCCCCTCCCATCCAGCGTTGGCAATCCCCCGGAAGCAACGCACCCTCTGTCGGCAAGCGGGTCTAAAACTATAAAGCTCGTACCCGCCCCAACCCCGACAAATCCCGCGATGAGCACGACATGCGAACCGACCTTATCCAGCTCATAACCGATCTCCACCGGCCGCCCGGCCCTGATTTCTACTTTTATGGCTTCCAGGAATTGGTCGAGGTCAGGACCGGCAAGTCCATCTATTTTTGCGGGCAGGCTACACACTCGACCGAAGTGGTTGTATACTTTTTTAATATCGTCAGACTCACACCGGTTGTTGCATTCGTTGGAAGCTGGTTTTTCGCAACACTTCGTCTGATTAAACAAGAACTTGGCCATGTCGCATTGCTGGGTGGTGGTGTCCCCATGTTGCCGCAGGACCATTTGCGTACAGGCCGCCCAGCACCAAAAGCCCTGACATTGCGGTATACGTTGCAGGTTAGGTACCGTGAGCGGGTCGGGTGTATCCCTTGGAAGGATGGGCACCATCTGTTCAAAATTTACCCCCATGACTATCGTTTTATAATTCGCAAATCTTTAATCTATCGCAAATTATCAAGGGGTAAGGAATACTACAACGGGAAAAATACGGGTTCTCTCCGGCAAAAAAAAGCGTGTTTTCACCTCATTTTGACCGCCATTCTGTTTTTTTAGTACCTTAACCTATGCGTAAACAAACCATTTACTCCAGTTTCCTTATCCTCCTGGCAGCAGTCAACCCCTTTTTTTCATCGGCACAGCAGAGACAGCAGACTGCCGACTCCATGGCCGTCGTTCATACGATGGATGTATTTGTGGAAGCATTTACCCGTCTTGACTGGCCGGTGTTTACAGCTTGTTTTGCAGACAGCGCAACCGCCTTCTTCCCCCCTTCCGCAAAGTTCCCATACAGGGCCGGCAATAAGACGGAGGTCCTGAAGATCTTTAGTAAGGTGTTTGAAAATGCGCGAAAGATAAAGACCTCCCCCCCCTATCTCCCAATAGAGCCCCGGGAGCTGAAAATTCAAATGCTGGGGACCGTCGCTATCGTGACATTCATCCTCGACGATCCGGACCTCTTAGGGAGACGTACGTTAGTCCTTAAAAAGGACCAGGACAAATGGCTGATCATACACCTGCACGCATCCGGCGTGGCCATTCCCAAATGATTCTTACAGGCTGCTGACATAGGGCTGTCACTAGGGTCCTTCATCTTGCAACAAGATCATCAAAATTATGCAAGATGGAAAAACTGGATCTATCAAAATTGTACAAAGACTATTATTCCGCAAAGACAAGCCCTTCGATCATAGAAATAGAACCCGCACGCTTCCTGTCCCTCGCGGGCAAAGGCGACCCCTCGGATGCGGCATTTACACAGACCATACAAACCCTGTATACCACCGCCTATACCATAAAATTTATATGCAAATCATTGTCAAAAGACTTCACCGTCTCAAAGCTGGAAGGCTTATGGTGGTTTGATGAGGAAAAGATCGGGAGTTTTTCCGCCTCCGATGCGCCTGTAAAAGTACCCAGGAACCAATGGGAATACAGACTGCTGATCCGTATGCCCGAATTTGTCACAAATGAAATGACCGAAGACGCTATAGACACCGTCATCACAAAGAAACACGTCCAGGAGGCCGGGAAAGTTCAGCTCTTTTCCATGACGGAAGGGAAATGTGTACAAATACTCCATGTGGGGCCCTTTTCAGAAGAGCCAAAAACATTACGGCGTATCAACGACTTTATCATCGAGAGACAGCTGGCCAGGAACGGGCTCCACCACGAGATCTATCTCTCGGACTTTAGAAAGACCTCGCCTGAAAAATTGAGGACGATCCTCAGAGAGCCGGTTACTCCCGTCTATAATACCGTCCCCAAAAAATAGCGACCGACAGGCTCAGGAACAACAGCGTCAGCCAAAACCATACCCCCATCAGCACACCCAGATAGATCACAAAAAAAATACAACCCACCACCTTCAGATAGTCGATCATACGGTGAAAAGGGTACAGCTGGAGACTGTTGAGCAATAACAAAATACTATAACTCCAAAGGACCAGCAGCAGCGCGTCCGAATAACGTAAAGCCCCCGGCGTAAACCACCCGATGGTAAGGATCTCGGGAACAAGCAAGGTCAGATAGAACCACCCATACTGGATAAACCGGCCTCGCAGCGATACGGCCATACCCCGGTAAAAGTCCAGCCGTGTCGCTTCCATTCTTTTTACAAGATGGATCAACACCCCATGCCCCAGCAAACCGAAACTATAAAAAAGAAGCACCATCTGCAGGTCATATCGGTCCGGAGCGTTGCCCCTCATGATCAGATACAAAACACCGCAGCTATAGAGCTTGATCACCAGCAGCAACGTCTTACGCGTAGTAAGTACGTACCGGGTTAAAAAGCCCCGGTAAGACCGCTCCCGCCTCAGGGGCAACCGCCCCCATCCGGGTCCGCGGACAGACATTCCCGGTATATACAAAAGACGGAGATACCAGGCGGCGCTTATCCCGCAGACGGCTAAAACATACAACAGCACCGCCATCGTCGGCACATACCAATGTGCGTGAATACCCACCCCCAAAATGATCACAGCATACAAGCTCACCGGCAGGAACAACATACCCTGTACAAACAACAACGACCAATACACCCGTCCGGCGCCCGGCAGGGACAACAAGCTAAGAAAAGAGAATTCAGGTCTTTGCAGGATAAAGGTGACAAATCGGATACATTTCCAGGCGTAAACGCTCCATGCCAGCAGGACTACGCATAGGAAGGATGGATTAGTCAGCATCCCCTGGATCAGTGAGTAATGATATTCCAGCAGTCCCACATCGTTTGCTCTTCCGACCGCCAGGACCATGATAAAAAAGAGAAAGGCAAGCTGTCCCGCATTTTGTCTGTAAAAAGTCCTGACTATACTTTTAAAGAGTAGCGTACTTATCATATCAATCTACAAATTGAATAGTCCTTGATGCTACCAGTAATTTCCTGTCGAGGGTCAAAGCATCGTGAGGGAAAGCCTGGTGAGAGCTGAAGATAAAGCTGGTGGAGAGCTCCCGTCTTCGTTCTTCCATGATCTCCGGCAACAGACGGGCAACTTCCGCATCCAGCGTGGCAAGGGGTTCATCGAGTAAGATCAGCGAAGGCCGGCCCACCAGGGACAACAGCAGGGACAGCCTCTTGACCATACCGCTGGAATAAGATCCGATTGGGTTCGTCAGATAGGAATGCACGCCAAAACAATCTATCAGCTCATCCAGCTGTCCGGCCGGAGCTTTCCGGACGTCGCAATAAAAGTCTGCCAGCTCACGCCCTGTAATAAATGCGGGATATAAAGGCTCCGCGTCCGCCCAGCTCACCTCCCGTCTGTAAAGTACAGGGCTTTTTCGGCTACTGATGTCATTGATAAATATCTCGCCCTCAAAGGGGGTCAAACCCGCGATCATCCTGAGCAGCGTCGTCTTCCCCGAACCGTTGATCCCTTGTAACCAATAGATCCCCTTCTCCAATTGCAAAAGAGGGATATCCAGGACAGGCTCCTGATTGTATTTTTTTTGGGTCTTAAGGATTCTAAGCATAGAAGATTGGTCGCTGAAGTATCTATAATATTACCCAGCGGCCTGAAAATAGTTTTCCCGGAGGCAGGGTCAAAATGTGACATAGGTCACGTAACCACCCCGGCATTGCTTCCGTACCTTTGTGGCGCTATAATTAAAAACTATGTGGTACAATACAAAAGCGACGGAACTATTGGGTATTGATTACCCCATCCTGCAAGGCCCTTTTGGCGGAGGCCTCTCCTCCGTGGAGCTGGTGGCGGCCGTATCCAATGCCGGCGGGCTGGGCGGCTATGGCGCTTACACGCTGGCCCCACAGGAGATCTATGAGCTGGACAAACAGATCAAAGCCGCAACGGATAAACCCTATAACCTCAATCTATGGGTGTCGGATACCGATGCGCCGGGGGGTACCGTCAGCGATGAGCAATATGAGCTGGCAAAACAGACATTCAAACCCTACTTTGACGAGGCGGGCATCCCCCTGCCGGCCAAACCTGCACCGTTCAAATCCCGGTTTGAGGACCAACTACAGGTGGTACTGGACATCCGTCCCAGGGTCTTCAGCTTTATGTTTGGCACATTGCCGCAGGATGTCCTTGAACAATGCCGTCAGCGGGGCATCAGGACCGTTGGCGCAGCCACCACCCTGGATGAAGCCATTGCTTTGGATGCCACCGGCGTGGATATGATCATCGCCTCCGGTTTTGAAGCGGGTGGTCACCGGCCGTCATTCCTTGCTTCATCAGAGTCTTCGATCACAGGGACTTTTGTATTGCTACAGTTGATAAGAGAAAAAGTAAAGACCCCGGTGATCGCCGCCGGAGGTATTGCCAGTGGTCGGGGAATCGCGGCCGCATTGACTCTTGGGGCCGATGCAGCCCAGATCGGTACGGCCTTTCTGGCTTGTGATGAATCAAATGCGCTGCCTATCCATAGAAAAATGCTGTTCTCCAATGCGGCAAAATACACCACCCTCTCCCGGGCATTCACCGGCAGGCTGGGCCGTGGCCTCACCAGCAGGATTGCGGGAGATCTGTCGGGAAAAGAGAATACCTTTCTACCTTTCCCGCTGCAAACCACATTTATATCATCTCTTAGAAAGGCAGCGCTTGAACAGGAAAAATGGGATATGGTACTCTTCTGGGGGGGACAGATCGCACCGATACTCAAACACAAAAAGGCAGGCCTATTGATGCAGGCATTGATCGAAGGAACAGGTGAATTTTTTAGCCAACAGCTGAAGGCTTAGGTCCCCACTCAGACCGGCCGCCCTGCAACGAACGCCGCATTCTGACGTTCAAGGGCCTTCATTGCGCTGCCGCGCCAGCTCTCAGCCACAGACGCCGACATAGGATCAGGGAAGATCTCCTCCTCCCCCTTCTCGACCCCGTCAAAAATGCCTTGGGCGACCAGCTCCGGGGTGCTCTTTGGTATCTCAAAACCCCGGGTCATATCCGTGTCGACAGGACCTGTAAGGACCGCATGTACCTTTACGTTCCGCTCCGCCAAAAATGCGCGCAATGACTGCGTCAGAGAGAATGCGGCCGCTTTTGAGATCGAGTAGGCCGCAATAGGCGGTAAAGGGGCAAGGGCCGCCACAGATAAATTGTTCACAATGGCGCCCCGGCTACGGAGCAGCGATGGCAGAAAAGCCTGTGTCAGACCATATATGCCAAAGAAATTGACGGCAAGGTGCCGCTCGATCAGGGCCCGGTCGTTCAGGTCGTCGTACAGCGACACGCCCGCATTGTTGACCAGGATATCAAGCGCACCCACTTTCTCCGCGGCTTGTTGTATCTGATCCTCGCTCGTCACATCCAGCATCAGCGGCGTGACGCGCTTATCCGGATGCGTATAGGTAGTGCGGGTACCCGCATACACCCGCTTTGCGCCTCTCTTCAGCGCTTCTTCCACCAGGGCCCGCCCTATGCCGCGATTAGCCCCGGATATTAAAATGACCTTGTCTTTGATGTTCATATTACCTGGTTTTATTTTTGTGATCGATAAAATGACAAGACAAATCTATGACCAATTCAAACCCATAAAGGGTGTGTAATTAGACCTTGTAGGGGGTTGTTTTAGACAAATAGATTTCTTATCTTTATAAAAAGACCAGTTATGAGATCAAAGAGCCGCGAACCCCTTCAAAAAACAAATGTGAACGTGAGTAAACACGTATCGCTGATCATCCCGGAAGGGGAGTCGAAACTTAGCTGTATCATATTAGCCTATGAGGTCTTGCTGGCGGCAAATGAATATTATAAGATGCATGACAGAACACCCGTGTTCAAAGTTGAGCTGGTAGGCGAAAAGAAAAAGAACCAGGTGCATAACGGTCTGTTCTCCATACAGCCGGGCAAACACTTTAAGGATATCGATAAGACCGACCTTGTCGTCATTCCCGCCATCGATAAGAATTTCGACAACATACTTAATATAAATAAGACCCTCATAAATTGGGTAAAAGATCAATACATAGCCGGCGCTGAAGTAGCCAGCTTGTGTACGGGGGCGTTTCTGCTGGCATCCACCGGTCTGTTGCAAGGCAGACAATGCTCCACCCATTGGCAGGCCACAAATGCATTCAGACAATTGTTCCCCTCCGTGGATCTGACCACCGAGAAGCTGATCACCGACAACAACGGTATATACACCACGGGCGGCGCGCTTTCATCCATGAACCTCGTGCTGTATCTGATAGAGAAATATTATGACCGTGAGACGGCCATTTTTATAGCCAAGCGTTTTCAGATAGATATAAACAGGAGCAGTCAGTCTCCATTTACGATCTTCTTAGGTCAGAAAGACCATGAAGACAAGGAGATCAGAAATGCCCAGTTATTTATGGAAAGCAACGTCAGCGAAAAAATACTCGTGTCGGAGCTGGCTGATAAATTTGCCATCGGCAGACGGCATTTCGACCGGCGTTTTATAAAAGCCACGGGGAACACGCCTGCTGAGTATTTGCAGCGATTAAAGGTCGAGGCCGCAAAAAAGACCCTGGAAATGACCAGGAAGACGGTGAATGAGGTCATGTACGACACTGGCTATTCCGATACAAAAGCTTTTCGAGACGTATTCAAAAAATACACCGGGTTATCTCCGTTGGAATATCGCAACAGGTATAATAAAGAGGCCGTGGTAAATTAATTATCCCTTTACATTACCCCCTTACGGGATTACGAGGCCAATACGCCCACAGGAGCGCGGAGTGACAGGCTATCAGCATTACGCTGTATTCCATACCGTTGGTCCCGCCTCCTACGACAAACCAGCCGCTGTGGGCATGATCCAGCACGATCCCAAAAATAAAGATGATAATATTGCCGATACAGGCAGGTACGATCAGCCGGCGAACGATCATCACCAGCGAGGCTGCCAATTGGAAAAGCGTGACAAACCAGGCAAGAGCAAGACCAAAAGGGAAGTGCTCCGCGGTAAGGAATTCCCCAAAACCATGTACATCTCCGGCGATGATCCGGTTCACAGGATGCACCATCGTTATGAGCGCGACAGCAATACGCATGATATCCAGGCTTCGGTCAAGTTGACTGGGGACCGTCTCGAACCATTTCTTTTCCATATAATTTTTCCCCGAATCTAGTTTCCCGGTGAGAAAGAGCGTGTGCAGAAATGCTCAATTTTGCCGCCCCGGCCGGACCTGGCCCCCCCGGTCAACCCTTCCCCCTAAAAAACATAGGCGAAACCTGATATTCCCCCCTAAACGCACGACAGAAGGCGCTGGTATTCTCAAAACCACATTTCCAGGTGATCTCATGGACGGGCAGAGAGGTATGTTTTAAAAGGCCGGCGGCATGTCTTAGCCTGATCCGGGTCAGGTACTGATGAGGTGTTTGCCGGAATACGGCTTTGAACTGCCGCACCAGCTGAGGAGTGGACAGACAGGCGGCATGCCCCATGGCATCCAGGTCCGGGTTATCCATAAAAGTGGAGTGTATAAGGTCTTTTGCAATACACAGCCGTTTGTAGATCTCCGTCCTTGTATTCGCCTTGATGGCATCTACCCGTCCGGAACGGGCCACCTCCGTCTTATGTTTACGGATCAGATGATACAAGAGGAATATCAGGTGTTCGTCCACCCTGGTCTTGTCGTATCCGTGTATATCCAGCATTGCTATAAGCCCCATCATCCGCTGTTCCAGTTCAGGATCAAAGTCATAAAGGGTTTGGAAAAATTCAAGTGTTTGGGCTCCCGTTTCAAATGGCTGGTCAAGCAAGGCTTCTTCTCCGGACAGGGCATCGAGGAATACGGAGGTGGCAAATTCTTTTTTAAAGAAGACGGACACCACTTTCACCTTTTCGGGGGTATCGATCCTGCAGGAATATTCCTGGTCGTCATTCAGGATCAGGAATTGTCGGGATCGTACGGCCAGTCTGCGGCCACCCACGCCATACCATTCCTCGCCGCTCCAGATGGTTTTCACCGAGAGACAGCCGACATGACGATCGCAATGGCTCTTGTTCGAGACAGCATTAAAAATGATGTTTTGCTGTCTGAATCTGCTGAAGTGCAGTTGTTCGTCAAAACCCGGGTCGGTGTGGTCCGGAAGGTTGGTGAAATACATATAGTGTAAATTTAATCGCCGGCAGGATCATCCTTTCCTTAGCTGGTCCAGTGCCGCCATGTCCCTGTTTATCTTATCACCTTGCCGGTCAAGCTTGCTTTTCAGCGCGTCCTGCTTCTCCTTTAAAGAAGCCATATACTTATCCAGGATTGAACTTTCTCCTTTTATCCGGGCTTTGATCTGCATCGCTTCCTTATATTCCAGCTCTTTCGCAGCAATTTCTTTCTCTATCAGCCCGATCTGTTCCTTCAGATTATTTATCCCGCGTTGCAGCTCCTCCGCGCCACCCCCGCTGTCACCCTTGTTCGAGGAGGTTCCTTTTTGATATTCATTCGCTTTCCTTTCTCTATCCGGTGTGCTTACCTTGTCCATTCCGGGGACCAGTTTGGAGAATTCACCCCACCAATAAGCCGCGGCTTTACCTTTATAGTTGTTATTGCCAGCAGCTTTCGCATTCAGATAGTTCGCACAGTATTCATCTGCCTGCACGTTGGCAAATTTCTGGCTTTTCTGACCTTCCTCCACTGTTGCAAGCTCCTTTTCCGATACACGTAATTTCCCGATGAGCTCCTCCAGTTCCTTCCCTTTTCCGGATTGCAATCTGGTAAGCTCATTTTTCCTGGTCCCGGCAGCCTTTTTCGCCTCTTCCTGCTGACGATCAATTTCTATCTTTTCCTGCTGTTTTAATAACAGTTCTTCGCCATACTTTTTAATACTTTCCGGGAGCCTCCTCCCCTGCTCAGGGTAATACCTTTCCAGTCGTTGTTCCTTCTCCAGTTTCACCAGCGCCAGCGAGTTAGTGAGCAACTGATGCTGGCATGTTTCACAAGAGGGAATATCAGTCTCGCCCGTTGGCCTGCCTTTCGGCCATGCCTGATGCGAGTCCGGTATCAGGCGGTTGGAGATGGTGACGGATGGTCCCGTAAATACCTCGGTTAAACCTAACCGCATCTTCCCTGCCACACTCCGCTGGCGATCCCGAAAATTTCCCGGCATGAATGTCTGTTCAATACCCAGAGCTACTGCCGCGGCGCAAGTGCCCGGCTTATTCCCCAGATCCCCTTTTTCCTTGCTAAAGGTAGAAGCATCTCTTCCTGTCGCATGCTGAAAACTTGCTGCATATTGTTCCCGGAATGTACTTTCCAGCGAGCTGGTGTCATATACTCCGTCAAAATAAAAACCAATACTTTCTAAATACGTAGCACATATATCGCCCAATATGCGAAGCGCCTTTATCTGTCCGCTTACGCTTACGATCACATGTTTGTTGGGAAACACAAGCACGCCAAGCATAAAATTTTCCTTTATGCTTCCTTCAAAGCCGAAGGTCCCTTCCAGCACGGTTTTCTTTAAACTCCCTTCTTCCGCATTCAACCGCTCTAAAAGGGTATTTGCTATCGTCCTGCTTTCCGGGGTTTGTGGGATCGTTCCCGGTGACTCGTGCTTTGACCCTTCACCTCTTTCCGGCCAGGCTGCATTGGGGTGGTCCGGGTATTCCGACTTGGTGGCATTGATGATATCTGCTATTTTCCCCATATAATATTTCACCATATCTGCTCTTTTCGCCTCTAATAGTTCCTTCCAATGATCCATTACCTCTCCATACCCGGGAGATCTCGTTTTTAAAAACTCATTGACTGCTTGTTTAAAAGTCTGAGCACGGTTGTTTACAAAGTGATACTCTCCCTTCCCCAGCACCCCGAGGTTAATGTAGCGGTGTAGCGTTTCCAGGTCATTTATCTCGCGGATAGCCTCCTGGTAAAGCCCGGGAATGATCATGCGTTGGATGACGGGCGCACCTGCACCGGGCCGTGCTGCCTGTCTGGCGATACCCGATGAGTGCGGATTGTGCGCTGCCGCCCGAATGGAAGGGCGGACAGGTTGGACAGTCCGATGATGATAGGAAGTCATGACATGGATAGGTAATGGTTACTGATAAATCCTTAGTAAAATATGAAAAATTTGTCAGTTTCTTTTGTTCAATAATACATCCACACTCCAGCGATATTCCGGCAGCGTACTGAGGAGAAAACTGGCCGCGCTGACGGTAAAGACAGAGTAATTGATAGGAGAGTTAATCCCATAACTAATGGCCATGGCGATGGCAAAACATCCCGTGAGCAGACCGCTGCCAAGGGCGGCCTGGCGGGTGAACAGACCCAGTAACAAAAGAATACCACAAGAGATCTCTCCAATAGTGGCGATGATGGCCAGCACTTCTGCAAGCCCCCCTGGAAGGAAACCCATTACTTCATGCGCATAGACCGAGAAATGTTTCCAGTCGCCCCAGCTGACCCAGGGTTTACCGTAGGGGCCCCAGAAGCCAAGCCTGTCGAACCCAAGAAGAATAAAGCCTGTAGCAAGGGCCAGGCGAAGATAGAGTTGGATGAGCGATTTGGACATATGTTCGAAATTTGCTGGAACAAATATCCGGTTTTACTGGACTACTAATATCATCCAGTTTCTACATTTCAGATCATCCAGCCTCCGGGACATCCTCCAGCCGGAAATAAACCTTTAGACCCCGCTCACGCGCCACCCGCACATCCTCGTCCGCACCTTTTGACGCCCCTTCCAGCCTGAGGACAGCGTCACATTTTTCCAGCAGCCTGTGCGCTATAGGGTATTGGATCTCCTCCCAGGCAGCATCTCCGGGCTTTGTGGAGCCTGCCAGCCTTATCAGGGGCAGTGCTACCCACTCCCCGATCATGGGCACATGCCCCTTTCTGAACAGCGGCAACGCCACCGACTCAAGATAATCCAGATTTATTCTCATCAACTCTGGATCGTCATTGGTGCCGCTTCTGTAAGGCCCCGCAATAAGAATAACCATGCTTTTATTTTTTCCAAAGGACGGAAGAATTCAAACAAAAGTCCTTAAGGTACCTTAAGAAATTCATTTGCTCTTCCTGATAGCGCTGAGGAACTCAGGGGTGATCCCCAGGTAAGAAGCTATCTGTTTTAACGTGACCACCCGGGCGATATGGGGATACTTGTCCAGGAAATTGTTATACCTCTCTTTTGCCGGCAATGACAGGTTCTCGATCACCCGCAGCTGCTCCCTCGTATAGGCGTTCTGCATCAATATCCTGAAGTACCGCTCGAACTTCGGGACCTTTATATACAACTCGTCCAGGTCCTCCTTCCTGATCTGGAAGATGCAGCTGTTCTCTATTGCCTCTATATACATCATCGCCGGCCGGCCATTCAAAAAACAATACATATCCGTCACCCACCAGTCGGGCACGGCAAACATGATCGTCGATTCTTTTCCCGACCCGTCGATAAAATAGGCCCTCAACGCCCCCGAATGCACGTAGCTCAAGAGGTTGCAGACCTGCCCCTCCTTTAACAATAGCGCTTTTTTGGGAAATTCCCGGAAGGTTATACGCGAAACAAAATAGTCTGTTTCCTCCTTATCAAGGGGTATATGTCTGGCAATATTATTCAATATCAACTCATAGTTCATCACCGGGATCATTTACCCTAAAATACTGGCAAATTTTGAAAAAAAATTTGCGTAGCTAAATAACTACACATATTTTTGTAGTCAAATAGCTACATAATGAAATTAAGACGGGACGTATTTCAGGCCATAGCAGACCCGACAAGACGGGCCATCCTGCTATTACTGGCCACTCAATCCTTGACGGCAGGCGCGATAGCCGCAAACTTTGATACGGCAAGACCGACGGTGTCAAAACATCTGCAAATACTCACCGAGTGCGAGTTGCTGGAACAAAGCCACAACGGACGGGAAATTTACTATCTCATCAATGCAAAAAAAATGAAAGAAGTCGCGGATTTTATTGAACCATTTCGTAAAACGTGGGATGACAGGTTCAATAAATTAGAAAGCATCATGAAAAAATACAAATCAAAAAATACGGATTAACATGGAACAAAAAACAAAGGTCAAAGCCGAAGATGGCCGACAGGAAATGATGATCACAAGGGAATTTGATCTGCCGTTGGAATTACTTTTCAAGGCGTATGTTGAGCCGGAGATCGTTGAACAATGGATGGGCACAAAAGTGTTAAAACTTGAAAGTAAAAAGCACGGCAGTTGGGAAATTGAAACCTCCGATGCCGGCGGGAATGTGGTATTCAGGGCGGGTGGAGTGATACATGAGTTTATCCCGGAAAGGAAGATCACCCGGACATTTGAAATGGAGAACACACCCTTTGGCGTCCAGCTTGAGATCTATGAGTTCCAGCGACTCACCGACGACACCAGCAGGCTCAATATGCATGTGATATACGAGTCCGTCGCCCAGAGGGACCAGGTGTTGAAGTTACCTTTTGCTCAAGGTATAAATATGGCGCATAACAGGATCCAGAACATCGCGGACAAACTGAAATAATAACTTAAATTTACCCTACAAAAGGAATGGGCCTATGCGGGACCTCCGGGTAGGAGGATCGCTTTAGTTCACCAATAAATAGATAAGATGAATCCCAAGGTTGATTTCTTTTTTGATAAAGCCAAAAAGTGGCAAAAAGAAGTGGAGAAGTTGAGGATGATCGTCCTCGACTGCGGACTGACGGAAGAATTGAAGTGGGGCGTCCCTTGTTATACCTACCAGGAAAACAACATAGTTCTGATACATACGTTCAAAGAATACTGCGCCCTGTTGTTTTTTAAAGGCGCCTTGTTAAATGATGCGGGTGGTATTCTCATCCAGCAGACGGAAAATGTACAGTCGGCCCGCCAGATCCGGTTCACCGGTGCCCGGGAAATAGTTCAGCTGGAGCCCGTTCTGAAAGCCTATATTTATGAAGCCATCGAGGTCGAAAAGGCCGGCTTGAAAGTAAAGTATAAAAAGACCGCCCAATTCCCCATTCCGGAAGAATTTCAAAAAAGACTTGATAAAGTCCCTGCCTTGAAAACCGCATTTCACGCATTGACACCCGGACGGCAAAGGGCATATATTCTGTATTTTTCCGCACCCAAACAATCCAAAACCCGGGAGTCGAGGATTGAAAAAAGTATGCAACAGATCCTCGATGGAAAGGGATTAAATGATTAGTACATATTCACATGAAAATTTTCCGGCTGGTATTTATTTCTTTTTTTATCGTTCAAAGCTCTTTTGGACAGACATGGCAGGACACGCTCGCGCTTATCAATAAGGCATTTAGCCATTATCATCCCCAAGATCCGGGATGCCAAGTGTCCGTATCCAGGAATGACCAACAGATATTCTCCAAAGCATGGGGTATGGCTGATTTGGAACGCAAAGCCCCCCTTACCGCCTACTCGGTCCTTGAAGCGGGCTCCGTATCAAAACAGTTTACGGCGGCTGCTATTCTTTTATTGGAACAACAGGGAAAACTTTCATTGGATGATGATGTTAGAAAATATGTCCCCGAGCTACCCGGCTATGGAGATCCCATCAGACTACGCCAGATGCTTCATCACACCAGCGGACTAAGGGATTGGGGGGTTATTGCGGCGCTGACGGGGTGGCCGCGCAGCAAAAAATTTTATACCAATGAAGACGCCCTGGAAATTATCGCCCGCCAAAAACACCTGAACAACAGACCTGGTGACGAATTCCTTTACAGCAATTCAAACTATAATCTTTTTGCCATCATCGTACAGCGGGTGAGTGGTTTATCGCTCGCAGAATTTACCCGGCAATATATATTTGTCCCCGCCGGAATGACACATACACAATGGAGGGACGATCCAAACCGCCTGGTCCCCCATCGAGCCATTGCCTATTTAAAAAAAGGCGATAGTTATCAGACAGATATGCCAAATGAATACGTCTATGGGAATGGCGGTCTGCTGACAACGACCGAAGACTTATTAAAATGGAGTAATTTTTATCAGCAAGGTAAGTTGGGAGGCCCTTCGTTATTATCCAAACAGATGCTGGTCGAGCCGTTGAACAACGGGGAAATAAATCGCTATGCCGCCGGATTATTCATCAGACAGGTGATGGGCTGGAACAATATCAATCATGTTGGAGCAACGGCATCTTACCGAGCCTTTCTGGAAACATTCCCGGAATTACATCTCTCGATCGCTATCCTGAGTAACACTTCCGAATTTGATATAATGGAGATAGCAGGTTCGATCAGAAAAATATTTGTTACGGACAGAACAGAAAAGAAGAAAAAAAGTGACGCCGGTATGGACCTACCCGTTGATAAATTAAATAATCTCGCAGGCTTGTATAAAAATGAAAGAGATGGCTCCACTTTTCAATTATCCGTAAAAAATAAAACCCTGGTGCTTGATAATGAAATGCCACTGATAACAGTTTCCGGGAATATATTCAGATCCGATGACTTTCTCTTCGATATCAGGGGTACGACAGGATCGTATATACCCTTTCTTCCAAGAGATACGATCCCCTTTGTAAAAGTCACCCCCGTCACCCCGTCACCAGGGGACCTTGCCGTTTATGAAGGGAAATACTTCTCGGAAGAAGTGGGTTCCGTCATAACAATTGAACAAAAAGATGGGAAATTGATCGTCCGTCTTAAGGCAAATGACACCTATCCTTTGATACCTACGTATGCGGATGCATTTAAGATCCCCGGCCTGGATGGCGATCTGCAATTCACCAGGAGCCCTGAAAAAAGGGTTGTTATGATGAAGATAAGCGTTCCAAGGGCGAGGAATGTCGAATTTAAAAAGTCGGAATAACATGAGCCTGACAATAAAGACTTGCACCACCGGGGATATAAACGACCTCATTCAAATCGCGCAACAATCCTACCGGGAACATTACACCTATTTATGGCTGGATAATGGAGAAGGCTATATACAATCCAATTTCAATTTTGACAAATTCCAGGGTGAGTTGTCAGATCCCAATGCTGCTTTCTTCCTGATCCATGATGGACCAGCACCCGTTGGCCTGATCAAGCTAAATTTAAATAGCGCTACAGGGGTTTTTTCAGCAGATACGACGCTGGAGCTTGAACGCATCTACTTTATAAAAGAAGCATCAGGGAAAGGTCTGGGTAAGGAGGCAATAAATTTTGTTTTAAATTTTGCAAAACAAAGGGGCAAAAGCATAATTTGGCTTAAAGCAATGGACAGCAGCGCCGCGGTCGAATTTTATAAAAAACGGGGCTTTCAGATCACAGCTGAGACTGAACTTAACTATCCAAACCTCAGGGACGAGTTTAGAAAAATGTATGTGATGGTCTTGCATTTGTACGTACCTTCCCCCCTGTAATGGACCGCACATTTCTCCTTTGTGGTATACTGATCCTGGCTTTAGTGATATCCAGCCCTCCTATTTTTGGACAAAACAATCCCGGGATCAATACGGTGGAATATACGATCACCAAAAGACTGCTTTCCATTGAAGATGGACTGGCTTCCCATGAAGTATTTTGTGGTTTACAGGACAGGGCAGGCTTTATGTGGTTTGGCACGCGCAACGGGCTGAATCGTTATGATGGTAAAAACTGTCTGCTTTTCACCCGTCAGCGGAATAACCTGCAGGATAATAAAGTCGTACAGCTTGCAAAAGATAACGCAGACCATCTGTTTATCGAATACGGCAGTACGGGTTTTCAGCTCACTACAAATGGAAAGGTGGATGTGATGAACGTAGTGACCCAGGAAGTTAAGACGCTTACGTCTGCATTCCCGAACATGCCTTTTAAAGAGCAGGATGTTTACTGGATATCAAATGACGGTAGTGACCAGATCAATTTTCTTACGGCTTATCCTTTCCGGCTCTGGAAATATTCGTCCAAACAGGGGTTTAGACTGCGGTATCAGATCAATGACTGGAGCACGCAGGACTCCTTCCCATTTGTCGACCACCGTAGTACAGGCCCTTTGTGCTTTTTTGCAAAAGGAAAAGCGCTTGTGAAGTTATTCAATCGGTCGACACAATACCTGATCTCGGATGACACAGTGATCGCATTTGCGCAAAACGACGCATTAAGGTCACTACCTATTGGATTCAACAGCCAAAACGATCTTTTGATCACCTATAACACTGCAGCCGAGAGTAACACCTTCAACATAGGGGTGGTAGCACATACAGGAAAGAGCCTGTTCCCCGCCGGCACAGATCAGATCAATACGGACAGCGTTAAAGGGAAATACTGGTACCAGGTGATCTGTTCGACTGACGGAACATCCAGCATACTTGATATTGCCACTGACGGGCTTTACCTCCGGGATCAAAACGCTTTTCTAAAAATAGTTGCAAGGTCGGAGATAAAGTCTTTTGAAAACCTGTTCCTTTATCAGCTTTTCCCGGACAATTTTGGGAACCTTTGGCTTTGCAGCTCGCTGGGGGTTTTACAATTAAAGGTGGAAAAGAACCGTTTTTCACAATACTTTACGAGCAAACAACAATCCGTCGAAGCCAATAGCCAGGCGCGGGGTATATATGCCGATGGGGCGGGTAAAGTCGTTGCGAATATATGGATGCATATGTTCCTGGAGCAGGATGGTAAGATAAAAAGCGTAGCCGATAATGAAATAAAGTATGCCCTCGCCAGTCATCATTCCACATTATATTGTGGCGGCTACAATCTCTTTCAATATGATGAAAGAAAAAACCTGATCTCAAAATGCCCCGGCGGGCAAAGGAGCGAGATATGGTCATTGTTTTCCCTCAACGACAGCCTGCTCTTCCTGGGCAGGACAAATGGGATCTCGTTATTCAATTCCAATACAAAACGATTCGACTCGCTTATCTATACATCCAAAAATATCCCTGAAGCAAAATTTGTGTACCGCTTCTTTAGAGACAAGACAGATACCATATGGGCGGTGGCGGAAAATGGGTTGTATAGAATTACGGAGGACAAGGGAGGTCCGGCCGGCAACAGCCGCCGGTGGTCGCTCGACAAATACTCGTCGTCAGCCATCAGCCGTCTTATCCTGCTGGACGCTTTTGCCGATGCCGATGGCTTTTTTTGGCTGGCGACAAATGGGGAAGGGTTATATCGCTGGGACAGGAAAACGGATTCATTCCGGCAATTCAATATTGCTGACGGGTTCCCTTCTGATGTTCTATATAGGATTGAGCCGGACGGGTATGACAATCTTTGGATAAGCTCAGATTATGGCCTAGTCCGATTCAACAGAAAAACGTTCTCTATTAATACTTATACTACCGCTGATGGCATCTCTCACAACGAATTCAATAGAACTTCTTCTTTTAAAGGCCAGGGCGGTCAACTATTTTTTGGGGGAATAGATGGCGTTAATGCTTTCAACCCAGCAGATTTCAGGACGGACTCCGCTTCCCTGAACGCGCCGTTAAGAGTTATTTCTTTTAGCCAGTTTGTTGGTTCCAAAAACCAGCTGGTCAATAAGACCAGCGAGCTATTGACCACTTCAAATATCGTGCTCGCGCCAAACGATCCGTTCTTTATACTTGAATTCCGGCTGCTGGACTTTGAAAAAGAGGAAGGACATCGTTATACCTATAAAATTGAAGGCGTAGATAAAGACTGGAATTATATCAACGAAAACTCCATCAGGATCAGCGGTTTGCCCCATGGGAAATTTACGCTTCTCGTAAAGGCGCAAGATCGTGAAGGCGCCTGGAGCAGCAGTGAGCTAAAAGTCCATTTACTTGTCTTAAAACCATTCTATCTTGAGTGGTGGTTCCTTGCTTTAGCCGCCTTGCTATTCGTAGTGGCCGTCTATTGTGTTATAAAACTCAGAACAAAACAATTGGCTGCGGATAAAGGCAAGCTGGAGCTGACGGTGAATGAAAGGACAATGCAGCTAAAAAAGTCATTGTCGGAGCAAGCGGAGCTGCTCTCCGAAAAAGATGTGCTGATCAAAGAAATCCATCATCGTGTAAAAAATAATTTACAGGTGATTTCCGGGCTGCTGGAATTACAAGCAAAAAATCTGGATGACGAGACGGCAAAGGAAGCATTAAGAGAAGGGCGCAGCCGGGTAAGAAGTATCGCATTGATACACCAGAACCTTTACCAGTTCGAAGACCTGAGTAGTATTGAATTAAAACGTTTTGTAAACGACCTTTGCAGACAGGTGGAAGGCGTATATAAAAAGAAAGAAGGAATTGTGATGAATATCGAGGTGCCTGTTCTGTACCTGGATATTGACACAGCGGTTCCCCTTGGTCTGATCATGAACGAGCTGCTATCCAATTCTTTCAAGTATGCGTTTAATGACGGCGTCACGGGAGAGATAACCCTAAAAATACATCCCGTGATAGAAGGGAGGTACGAATTGATCTATTCCGACAATGGCCCGGGTTTACCTGCAAACTTTGATCTAAGCCGTGCTGCTACATTAGGTATACAATTGATCACCGACCTGAGCAGACAAATTGGAGGTAATATAATGTATCAATATAGGGACGGTGCGTCATTTGTCATTAAATTTACCGACCGTAACTTGCGTAAAAACCAGGACTAAAGATCATGAGTGTTCTAAAAATAGGGGTTGTGGAGGATGAGCTGATAATCGCCAGGACCATTCTGAGTACCCTGGATGAGTTGGGCTATGCTCATTGCGGGCCGGCTATCAACTATACAGAGGCAATGGAAATGCTTGATAAAAACAAGCCCGACCTGCTGTTGCTGGACATCCAGCTGTCCGGAAAAAAGGACGGAATAGACATTGCGGAAAAGTTGAATGGATCATACCATCTGCCGTTCATTTTTCTCACTGCCAACAGCGATGGAGAGACGATTGACCGTGCTAAAAAAGTAAAACCTCATGCTTATATCGTAAAACCTTTTACCAAAGAAGAATTGTTTGCAGCTATTGAAATTGCATTCAGCAATTTTACTGGAAGCCGCGACCCCGCAAAACCTTACCGGGCCGGCCCTGACCGTGAAAAAGAGTATATGTTCGTAAGGGACGGGTATGTTTTCAGAAAGATATCTTTTAGCGAATTGACCTATCTGGAGAGTGACGCTAATTATGTCACGCTGCATCTTCTGTCCCAAAAAAAGATAATGGTGAGATCCACGCTCAATGATTTTATAGCGCAGCTGGATCTAAGGACATTCATCCGGGTCCATCGCAGTTATTCCGTCAACATCCATCATATAGAAGATGTTTCCCCAACAGAAGTTTCTGTGGGTGGAGTCAGGATCCCCATTGGGAAGTCCTATAGAGATGACCTTCTCAAAGCCTTGGGGATAAGTGAGATATAGCCGAACTTTCATTCACTTCGTCACAAAGTTCCCCTCATTCGTCCCTGGCCAGGCGGATTGATCCCTTTTATTTTACCACTTTTCCGGGCAGGTCCATTTTTGTTCCTGATATGGCATTGCTGGATTTAGACAAGATCATCATCAAACGCACTGTTACGGGGATACGTTGCTTATCCTGCGGCGGGAACCTACAGGCAAAAAAAAGATCCATCATCTGTCGTCTGGTGAAAATAGTTTCTTTCGGATCGCTGAAACCGCAGAAATACGAATGTGAGATTTGTAAAAAGAAACATTTCTTATTATAAATTAAATGATCCATCATCATTTTACACCCCAAAAACACACTTTATGAGCATCAGATTAGGCGACATCGCACCGAACTTTCAGGCGGAGACAACACAAGGGACTATCAATTTTCACGATTGGATAGGCGACGGATGGGCAATACTTTTTTCTCATCCAAAAGATTTTACGCCGGTATGCACAACCGAGCTTGGTTACATGGCCAAACTGGCGCCTGAGTTCCAGAAAAGGAACTGTAAAGTCATTGGCCTTAGCGTGGACCCTGTAGAGAGTCATTTAAAATGGGAAAAAGACATTGAAGAAACCCAGGGTTATCCCGTAAATTATCCAATGATCGGAGACTCCACGCTCGCCGTTGCAAAATTGTATGATATGTTGCCCGCGGAAGAGCCCGGTACCTCAGAGGGAAGGACAGCCGCTACCAATCATACAGTCCGCTCAGTATTTGTGGTCGGTCCCGACAAAAAAGTAAAGCTGCACCTTACCTACCCCATGACAACCGGCCGGAACTTTAATGAGATACTTCGCGTGCTTGATTCCATGCAGCTGACCGCGGCGCATAAAGTAGCTACCCCGGTGAATTGGAACAATGGGGATGATGTAATAATTGTTCCCGCGGTGTCAGATGCGGAGGCAAAGGAAAAATACCCGGCCGGTTGGAAAACCGTCAAGCCCTATCTGCGTCTTGTCGCCCAGCCAACTAATTGATCAAAATACTACCTGGTCCGTAAGCTTAGGGTCCCATCCTGGGCTTACGGGCTTTATAAATCATCTTACAACAACCAATGAAACTACGTGTAGTGGTTTTGGGCGCAGGTTTTGGGGGATTGGAGCTCTGTTCAATTCTTTCTGAAACCATTGGGGACCAGCTTGATCTTACCATAATAGATCAAAACGATACTTTTTATTTCGGCTTTTCCAAGTTGGATGTAATGTTTGGGCACAAGACACCGGATGCCGTCAAAATTCCTTACAGCAGCATAAAAAAGCAGGGCGTACGGTTTTGTAAAGATACCATTACAGCCATTGACCCTGTAACAAGAACAGTTACGACACAAGCCGGGAGCTATGAGGCCGACGTGTTGGTCGTAGCGCTGGGTGCCGACTATGATATAAGTGCTACGCCAGGTCTTGTTGAACATGGCAATGAGTATTATTCATTTCAAGGGGCGGAAAAATTGAGGGAAGTAATTCCCGGTTTTACAAAGGGGCATGCCATTGTGGGGGTATGCGGCGCCCCTTTCAAATGCCCGCCTGCGCCAAGTGAGGCGGCGCTGATGCTGCACGATCATCTTTCCGGCGCCGGTATACGTGATGCATGTACGATAAGTCTTGTCATGCCGTTTGGCTCTCCTATTCCGCCCTCCCCCGACTCTTCAAAGGCGCTGTTAAAAGCTTTTGCAGAAAGAGATATTCGGTTCATACCACAACACAAGATAGCCTCTCTCCGGGAGGGGACGGCGATCCTTGATGATGGCACGGAAATGCCGTTCGATCTTTTTCTCGGTATTCCCAAACATGTGACGCCTGACGTGGTATTACAAAGTGGTTTGACGGAGAATGGGTGGGTGCCGGTGGACAGGGCCAGTCTGTCGACAAAGTTTCCCAATGTCTATGCTATTGGCGACGTCACCAGCGTGGGGACGCCAAAGGCGGGCGTATTTGCGGAAGGTGCTGCAAAAACCGCTGCGGCTGCCATCATAGCCGCATATAAGGGTAAAGAGAACGGTCTTCCATATGCCGGCGCGGGCTCCTGTTATATCGAGTTTGGCAAAGGCGAGGTCGCCCGTGTCGATGTCGACTTTTTCTCCGGTCCAAAACCCTTTGGGATCCACCATGGCGCCTCCGAAGCCCTGGCAGTTGATAAAGAATATTTCGGCTCAAGCAGAAAAGCCCGTTGGTTCGGGTTATAACAGCTTAGCCGGTCATCGAATTAAATAAAAAACAATGGCAACTTATCTAATTGAAATTCCTCACTCGGAAAATACTTTTGAATGTAAACAGGTGATCAAACTATTTGTAGAATCCGGATCACACTTGCTGGCAAACGCACATTGGGGTTGTAAATCCGGTGTTCACAAATCATGGTTTATAAATGACTTTGCCAGCAGGGAAGAGGCGCTTCAGGTCGTTCCCCCCTTTTTAAGACATTCGGCGACCATCGTTGAGCTGACGATATTCAGCAAACACGACATCCAGCAGTTCGCCGAGGCTAATAAGGGGTGAGGTTCAGCGTTCAAAACCGCGCAGCCAAAACATTTCAGTCCGTCTCTTCCTCGTGTCGGGCAACGAACGGTCCCGTACCTGACCATATTTCCAATCTAATGTGATAACCGACATCCATATATTTTATGACCTTCCTATCCCGTTCATTGTTATCTTCATCACTCATCCTGGCTTCAACCTCAAAATAGTGCTGGTCGGCTTTGACCACATCGTAGATCTTATTGACGTAAGATTTAAGATACAATGAACTGGATCTGTACCGTATAGTATTTCCTGCGTGAACCTTTTCACCAGGATTTAGTGATTTCCACATAAGGTTGAATCAAGGGTATTAGAAATTATTTTAATATGCCGATGGCTATCTTTTCTACAATTGGGTTGAGGTGTCCCGACCGGCGGGAGGAAAGCCGGCCTTAGTGTAAGACAAAAAAATACATCACAGGTCCTAGTGTCAGTTGAAAAAAATTGTTAGCATAGTTCAATCCAATACAAAACTTGCCGGACCAAAGGCCTTGATCGTACAATCGAACTTTCCATTAACAATGTCAATACGCCGTCCCCTTACTTCGCCACGAAGGTTCACCGGTGTGGCTTGGTGGAACCGGGTGCCTGCGGGCAGGCTAATGGTAACCTTTCCGGTAATACCGGATTCTTCCCATAGACGTAGAAGCGTGCCTCTATTCCCATCGGGGTCTTGGCCAAATGCCGTTATCCCTATCCCCCGGCGGGAAAGTTCAAATCCTTTTTGTGTTGCAGGTAGCTGGCCCGTGCTGTTTTCCGTTGCGACCACCTGTAAAGGGTTACGGGCTTCCATTGCAGGGACGGCCATTACGTTTTCCTTCGCTGTGTTGCGATCAATCGTCCAGATCCTTACCCGGGAGCTCCAGGTGCCGGGGTACCAGTATCGGTAATTGGTATTCCACTGGTTATTGTATAAATTGACGAACACGATTGGTTTCTTTGGTACAAAGTCGGGTGAAAATTTCCAGCAGCCCGGGGTATCCAAACTGATGAGCGGGTGATCGAGGGGGGCAACCGCAATGCCGCTGCCCTGTGCGTCGGTCACTGTTACACCCGCTCCTACCGCATATATATATTTATTGGCGCCGGTTGCAATATCCGTCGCAGGGTTCATAATACCCAGCGGACGATATACTTTGAAAACAGGGTCCTTAATATTAAATGGGAGCGCAAGCCAGTCGGCTTCGGGCCAGTTGTCTTTTGCTTTATTTAAGATGGTTATTTCCAGATCGAGGTAGGGTTGCCCGGTCGCTAACGTTATCATTAAACGCGATGCCGGCAAATGATCGACGGTATCCGCAGGCATTTCCATGATCGCTATTTGCTGCAGGGAGTTGCTATGGATAGTTAATCTACCCCCGGCGGGAGAGGCTTTGCGGTAAGGGACAGTTTTTTCTGAAAGCATACCGGGTTTGCTCATGCCGGGGTGCAGCCAGTCACCCGTTGCACCAAACGCCTGCCATGCCCGGTGTTGCTGGTAATCCGCCGTATATCTTGCGGTTTGCTCGTAAGTAAATCGTTCGTTGATATAGGTTCCGGTCCGGCATCCTGATATGTTGGCCGCCCAATCGCGGCCCGTACGTTTATCGAGCAATGAGGAGATGGCGCCTTTGTCGGCGTCAAAAGTTATCTTAAAAAATTCGTTTTCGATAGACTCATGGGCGGATGATTGCACGGCGGGTTTGTCCGGGACGACAACTGTCTTGTATCCGCCGGCAGGGATATCTTTTACAACAACGGCCAGGCCGTTCACATCGATCATTCCATTTCGCTGCCAGGGTAAAGGGTTATAGACGACGACACTGTTCGGGGCGCATTTTACCGATGCCGCAAGCCGCCGTAAATTGTCCTTCTTCAGTCTATTGGAGATATCCCATGCAGTACGGATATAATCTGTTTTATCTTCCCAGGATGCTTCAAGATTGGCGTATTTCGATGGAGGCAGCTGTTTAAAGGCATCGCCATATTGGTCTATAGAGGATGATCCACCCCAGGTATGCTCGGCATACAAAGCCATCATTTCATAGGCTTTAGCTATAGAGTCGCTAACAGGGGCTGAAGACAGACCCCAATTTTTCAACTGTGTGCTTAGTATTTCATCCGCTGCTAACAAGGGGGCGGTTTCTCTTGACATCTTTGAACCACCCGGATCGCACATAATGCCATGCACCCAGGTATCCGGCATTTCTTTTTTAAACACGGGCACAGTGGGGTTGTCGGCAAGAAAGGCTTTTACAAAATCGTCCATTGTGCCGATTTTTATTGTAACACCCGGCATTTTCTTCCGGGCTTCATCAAACATCGCTTTTATATCCTCCGCTTTTGGTGGCCCGCTGTTATCCATTGTTACAAAAATTGCGGGCCAAACCTTATATGGCCAGTCGGAAGGGGGTAACAAATTATGGCCAACAAAATGTTCGCCCTTACCCCAATCGTGTGGCCAGTTGAGCCCGGTGGTAGTGCCGTAAATGCTTGAATAAAAAGTCAGCAATTTTGAACCATCGGGTCCTTCCCACCAAAAAATACCCGGTGTTTGTACATAGCCGCTCGGCCAGTTGCATCCTATCTGTAAGAATTTTACCCCTGCATTTGCAAGCACCGTAGCCAGCTCTCCCGAGTGCGAAGGCATATCGGTGACCTTAGCCGATCGGGGAAGGGGAAGATGATACTGTCTTGTAAGCCGGGACGCAAATCCCAGCCCCCTTGCAATTACTTCCGGCTCACACACGTCTGTTTCGATGGTAAAAGGCATCGCATGTGTAATAAGCCTCCCTTTTGTAAAGGCCTCATCCAATTTTTTTCGCCGCTCTGCCGTTTGCCCCTGCCAGGGCTCCATTACCTTTGACATGACCCATCCGGGGCAGGTCCATTTGAATGGCTGATCCCCAAGCGCCGATTGCGACCCCTCCATGGTTTTGAGCGCATGATCGATCATGTCGGTACGGTAATACTGAACTACATCTTTTACCCGATGCGTATAGCCGATGTCAAAATGGGTTTTAAAAACGACAATGATCTCTTTTACATGGCTGCCCGGAACAACATCATCCGATTGTCCTTTTTTCAGTAGGGTAGTTTGCGCCCCCGCATTGTTTCCGGCAATATAAAGAGTCGTTAGTAAGAGTAAAGCAAGCCTCGCTTTTTTCATGATCAATGTTTTTTGAAACCCGGCTTGAAGGTAGTGTTTTTTTACTATGTTTGAACATATGAACAAAATTAAAATTCGCCCAATCACCCTCACACTTTCCATGATCAAAATGTCTTTTTCCGGATCATTTCCATCAGCCCGTCCCTGAATTTCTCACCGATGGGGATCTGTATATCGCCGATGTGGATGTGGTTATCCTGGATCTTATTCAGCTGTTTGATATTAACGATATAGGAATGATGCACTCGGACAAAGGGCATGGGAAGTTGTGCTTCTATATCCTTCAATCGCCGGTAGGTCAGCACCTCAAAGGTTTGAGTCACGACCCGGACATATTCCTTCCGGCTTTCGAAAAAAAGGATCTCGGGCAAAAGGATCTTTCGAAGCTCGGTGCCGGATTTGACAAAAAAGTATTCATTACTGCTTTCTGCCGGCTTCTCTGTCACGGGCATGCGCGGGAGGAAATAAGCCTCGACCTTTTTAGTGGCGGCCAAAAATCTCTTTAGCGTAATCGGCTTTAACAGATAGTCGATGGTATTGAAGGAATAACTCTCCGCGGCATGCTCGGAGTGGGCCGTCGTAAAGACGATCGCCGTCTCTTCGGACAGCAGGCTCGCCAACTCCATACCGTTCAGCATAGGCATGTTGATATCCAGAAAAAGAAGATCCACCGCATTTTCTTTCAAAAAAGCGATGGCCTCCAGCGCATTGTAGCATCTGGCCAAAAGTTGCCAGGACGTGGTCTGTCCTATCAGCACTTCCAGCAGATTTACCGCATTGGGTTCGTCATCGACTATCATGCACCGTAGATTCATGCAATGGTACTTTTAAGGTCGCCGTAAAATATTCACCGTCACTCGCCGTCTCCAGTTCAAAATCATCGCCGTATAGAATAGACAAGCGTTTGCGGAGATTTGCCAAACCCAGACCGCCCGGTATATGCCGGTCCGCATGCCTGTTGATGGTGTTTTTTGTACTAAAATAAAGGTACCCCTTTTGCTGAATTAAGGAGATCGCGATCTTATTACAGCCGCTGATCTTATCGACACCGTGCTTGAAGATATTCTCCACAAAGGTCATCAGCAACATCGGGGGGATCGGTGTTCCGGCATCAAAATGCTTTTCAAATCCAATCTCAGGCTCCGGTCTTATCCTTATTCTCTCCAGCGCGATGTAGTTGTCCAGGAACTGTACTTCCGTAGCCAGCGGTACTGTCTCCTGGTTGCTCTGATCGACAAAATACCGCATGATCTCCGACAGCCTTTCGATCAACAGCGCCGTCCGGGGCGAGTCCAGATACGCTTCATAGTACATATTGTTAAGGGTATTGAAAAGAAAATGCGGCTGGACCTGCGCTCTCAGCAGCTTAAGCTCGAACTGGCTCCGTTGTAATAACGCCTCCTCCGATGCCTGCTTGATCAAAAAATAGGCAATGGCCAGCCGGAAGATAAAGCTCAGTACAAAGACCGTAATGCCTGATAAAAAAAAGGTGATATAAGTCCTTGCCTCAAGCAATTTGGGCGCCGTCGGGTAGTATTCGTTGCGAATAGCAAAGGAGATATAGAATTTGGCGGCGCCGGTCAGCAGCAACAGCAGGATTGATCCCATTATATAGAGTACATAACGCTTCCTTGCATAGAATCGTGGGTACAACAGGCGGATGTTGCCGTAAATGATCAGTGCATAAAAACAGGTATTGATAATGGCGTAGGCCGCCGATCGTTTGACGCCATCGCTCGACACCATGGCGAAAAAGCTGATCAACAGTATAGCCGCCCACACCAGGTATTGTAGTCTGGTCAGCGTCGCCCGTTCCTTAAATGCCTTCATTTTATCCATTCCCAACGCAAAATACCTGTTTTCCGTCTTGTGGCCCGGCCGCATTCAACAGACACCCGATTTTCCTCAATAAAGGTCCTTTCAGGCTATTGTTTAGCCGTTCACCCGGTGGGTTGAACAAATTTTTTGACCAGGAGGATCCGGTATTCTTTTGTAGCAAAAAAAATGAAAAAATTACAACAGTTATTATTGATCGCTACCGCGGTAACATGTTCGGCCACCGCATCGGCCCAGAATGCCAAGCCCCGGGTTAGCCCGCCCCAATCGGTCACCGGCAAAGTGCGACACGCCACCGTCACCATCAACTATAGCAGTCCTTCGGTGAAAGGACGGACCATCTGGGGAGCGCTTGTACCCTATGACAAGGTCTGGCGGGCAGGTGCAAACGAGGCTACTACTTTCGAGACGGACAAGGACATTATGGTAGAAGACAAACTTCTTCCTGCGGGTAAATATAGTTTTTTCCTTCTCCCCCGGGAAAATGCCCAATGGACGGCTATTTTCAATAAAGAGGCAAAACAATGGGGCGCTTTTAAATACGATGAATCAAAGGACCAGTTGAGGGTGGACGTAAAACCCGCCGTTCTACGCGACACTGTGCAGGCGCTGGATTATCGGATAACCCGCAGGGGATTCTCGCTGGACTGGGAAAAGGTATCCGTTCCTATCTCTATAAAATAAGCCCCCTTTATGAAAACTCTTTTAAGAATAGGGCTTCTGCATGCATTCCTGGTAACTGGCGCCGCCCCCGTCCTGTTCGCACAGAGCAAAGGCAGACTGGAGGGGAGGATCAATGACGGGCAACACCGGCCCCTTGCATCGACCACAGTGACGTTGATCGGCCTATCTGGCATGTTCGCTTCAAAAATCACCTACACGGATTCGTCCGGCAGATTTTCCTTCGAAGAGATCCCCGATGGCCTGTTTTCCTGTATGATCACCCGCACCGGCTACCAATCCATCACCAGAGAGAGTATCGCTTTCACCCCCACAAGCGATACTATCAATCTCGGAGATCTTACCATGACCCCGTCAGGCAAGATATTGACCGAGATCACGGTTTCCGCCCGCTCACCGACCATCCGCAATGGTCCGGATAAAAAAGTCTTCTCCGTTAACCAAAGCCTCGTCAGCATTGGAGGGTCGGCTGCTGATCTCCTGCAAAATGTTCCCACCCTGCAGGTGGACGCCAGTGGTAATGTGAGTCTGCGGGGAGCCTCCGGTCTGATTGTGCTCGTAGACGGCAAGCGCTCTGTCATCGGCGGGGGAACAGTCGCCCAGGTGCTGCAATCTATCCCGGCCAGTTCTATCGATCGGGTAGAGATCATCACCAGCCCTTCGGCTAAATATGACGCCGAAGGGCAAGCCCTTGTAAATATCGTGTTGAAGAAGAATACTGCTGCCGGATTAAATAGCGCTGTTGCGATCACCGGGGGTACGAGAGATAACTATAACGCGGCTGCATCGATAAGCTACCAGGACAAGAGGATTAATTGGTACGGCAACTATAGCTATCAGCGCCGAAATACCTATAGCAACGGATTTCAGAATATGACCTACCTGCTTTCTCCCGGCCCCGCTTATTACTCCGATGAAACCTTTCCATCCACCACCATTACCAATCTTCATTCGGTGAAAGCAGGGTTGGATTATACGCTGTCCGCCAGGGATGGGCTCGGTGTGTCAGGCGTCTACAATGCATCTTCCACTGTACGCAACGAGTGGCTGACGGTAAACAACCTGACGGCCGCCCATTTGCCGGCGCAGCTCAGTACCCGCCACAACGGCACTACAGGCAACGGCAACAGTTATGAACTGACGATCGACTATACCCACACATTCAGCCGGCCACAACGGGAGCTGACCTTCGATCTTGACTATTCGCACGGCTCCACCAATAATCTGCAGTTATACAACACCTATATATACAACATCGACGGGAAGACCGTGGATTCCACTGCAGTGTTAAAGGACAGTAAGATGTGGCGCAGCAGGAACTACAATGTTCAGCTGGATTATACCACGCCTGTCGGCAAAGCCGGTCATCTGGAGACAGGTTATCGCAGTCAGATCAGCGTCGCTGACAACGAGCAATGGGATTACAATCTCGAGCAGACGAGTGGTAAGTACGACCCGGATTACAGCCTGATCAATTTTTTCAAAAGCACGAGTGGGGTTCACGCCGTCTATATTACTTTCCGGCAGCAAATAAAGACGTTCACCTTTCAATTGGGTATAAGAGGCGAACTTGGCAGGTTCAACGCCCATCTTCAAAGTTTCGACTCGTCCGGCCAGTTGGTCGTACAACCTATAAAAATAAATACCCGGGGATTATATCCCAGCCTGTTGTTAACAAGACGGCTGGATGGTGGCCGGCAGGTCCAGCTGAGCTATTCCCGGCGGGTCCTCAGACCCACCCCGAACGAGCTCAACCCTTTCTTTGATGTCTCGGATCCCGTGAATTATGACGTCGGAAATCCCCGGCTATTGCCGGAGAGTATTCATTCGGTGGAACTTACCTATACCCATACCTGGCCTACAGCCTCGCTGACCTCCGGAGCGTACTTCACCCAGGTGAACGATGTTATCAAACACGTGCAGACTACACCGGTGAATGATGTGACCTTCACCGTCGCACAAAACCTGAAACGTGCCATCAATACTGGCCTTGAGTTCATCGGGAATTTTCACCCGGTGAAAGCATGGGACTTCACCGCCAACGTCAATGTGTTCGCACGGATCAATGACGGGGATTCGGCACTTGGTATCAGCGCCACCCGGGGAGCGAGCTGGAACGCAAACCTTACCAATAACCTTACGCTGACCCGTAACCTGACCCTTCAGGTCCGGGCTGACTATAAGGCCGCCGACCTGATCATCCAGGACAGATACCGCCCGGTCTATAGCATCGACGCGGCCGCCAAATATGATCTCTGGCATAAAAAAGCCAGTCTTTCGCTAAATGGCCGCGATATCTTTAATATCCGTAAACCGAGCTTTTTAAGGGTAAGCGATGCGCTGCTCCTCGATTGGCAACGTGTCACGTATAGCGCCAGGTTCAGCCTGACTTTCTCTTATCACTTTGGTAAAAACATAGCCGGCGCCAAAAGCCGGACAACGCGCCAGGAGCAGCAGGACGTACGTATCGAGAACAGATAAAGGACTTATTCCTTCACCAGTTTCACCGTCTCCCGCACCTGCTTCCCAATCACCGTCAACATATAGATCCCCTTCGTCAACAACCCAGTCTGCCGCAACTCGATTGTATTCACCCCCACATCCATCACTTTATACTCCTCCCACAAAGTCTTGCCGGAGATATCGGTCAGTCTTAAGCTAAAAGGCCCGGCTTCCGACGCAGCAACCCTGATCGTACACGCACTGGCAAAGGGGTTACCCAATACCCGCACGAGCTTCCTCGGACCATTCGCGATATTCACCACCACCACATTGCTATAAACAAAGGCTCCATCAATATCCACCATCTTTAGCCGATAAAAATTATTACCCGCCGCCGGGTCCTCTTGAAAAAATTGATACACCTCACTCCCCTCAACACCCACGCCCCCAATATTCTTATATTCCGCCCCATCCACCGAACTCTCCACCTCATAACGCAAAAGACCCGACTCCACCCCTACCTTCCACGTCAGCAACACACCCGTCCCCTGCGGCGCACCACTAAAACGCTCCAGCACCACCGGCAACGGAAAGCCTGTTGGGCCGGTGGCAAAAAAACCACTGAACCCCGTCACCGGGAATGTCACCTCCCACCACAGCTTCACGCTGTTCCATACCACATTGGACTGTCCGGGCGTGATCAACAGCTTCGCCGGCCCCGCACCCGTCCAACCCGAATAATTATCAGGTGCCGTACCCGTGCCATGAATTTGCGTGATGGTGAAATTACTCCTGCCCGTATTATCCGTCGGTCCTGTAGGCAACATATTCTGTGCACCGGTCACCTTCGCATTATAGGCGTCAAACTCTGACTGCAGATAATATAATGTAATAGTAGCAGTCGCCGTACCCGCGCCCGCCGTAGGTTCGATATCATAATGCCTCGTCAGATAAGGCTGCCCCTCGAATGACGCGATCTGGGGATCGATGGTAACCCTTGCATTTACGATCCCGCTCAATGGTTGCAAGCCCGATGGCACGACAGCACAGATCTGTTTGCAATTCGCGTCCGTTATTATCGGACTCGAGACACCGGCCGTCGCCGAGCCGCTTGTCGATACTGCTGTCAGCGTAGGTGCATTGATCGTGATCCCGACCTTCGCCACCGCGTCATTTGTCGGTACACCGTCCACCACCGCCTGTACAACACCCGTACCCGTCGTACCGTTACTTTGGAAACTGACCGTCGCCGTCCCGCCGGTCTGAATGCTGGCTTGCGCTCCTGACAAAGACCCCAGCGTCGCACTAAAGCTCACCGGTACACCGGCAAAGGCCGTCAGGTTAGCGGCGGAGATAGTGGTGCCGCCGCTGTTGGTCAGAAAACCCGCCGTCACCACCGCTGTATTTCCCCCCGACCCGCCACAAACACCCGCAGCACTGCTCGTACAGCTTAGCCGCAGCCAGGGAGTAGATGTCAGGACGCCCGCCCCTCCGGTGGTGATCATCCCCGCATGTACATTACCCGCGGTAGCAGGCGAGGCATTACTCCCCCACCAGTTATTGGTGACATCCACGTTTCCGCTCGCACTGTTCATGCCGACATCAAAGATAGATGTTGCCGTATTGTTAAAGAATCTGTTATAGTTGATCAGTATGGTATTGCCTGCAACACCATTGTTGACGCCGATGGCGCCCGCCGTCGTACCCGCACCGATAGCCTTGTTACCCGTAAACGTATTTTTTTGCACCGAGATCGCAGAGGTAACACCAACCGCAATCCCCTGCACCGTGATATACGAAGCTCCTCCTTCCGCCGACGTAGAAGTGGCCGTATTCCCGGAGAATGTACTATTTGTTATGGAAAGACTACCCGATACATTACTCGGCCCGAAATAGAACAGCGCCCCGCCATTTCCGTTAGGGCTTGTATTATTGAGAAAGCTGCATTGATCAATGGTCAGGGCGCCGCCTCCTTCCATAGCCACCGCCCCGCCGTTGCTTGAAAGACTACTGGCGATGGAATTCGAAGAGAACACACAGCTTACAAGATTTATCGTATTCAAAGGACCACCGCAAAGGATAGCGCCGCCGCCAAAATCATCGCCCGTAAGCTTGCCGTTCGTAAAGGTCAGCCCCTGGATAGTCACATTTACCCCCGATATCGTTCCCGGAGGGTTGATCATAAAGATACGATCCTGACCAGTGGTCGACATACTGATGATCGTCGACCCTGACCCCGCCCCGATGATCGATAAGGCCATCGCTTTATTGCCAAAGCTGATCGTCCCCATCGTCAGCGTATAGGTGCCCGCCGGTATATTGATGGTGTTCGTCCCACCCGCGGCATCGGCAGCCGCGATCGCGCCCCTCAGCTGATTGACGGCATTGCCATCAACCGTCGAGGTCACATTGTAAACATTTGCATAGGTCAGCAGAGGCAAGGCCAAAAGCAGATACAACGCTGTCAATGCCCGGATGCCTGTTTTTCGAATAAGCAGCCTGGTTCTTTTCATAAACTAAGGTTTTACCTGTAAGTCGCCCTGCGTAGCTATGCAAAAATTCACAACCAGGTAAGGCATCAGGTTATTATGCGGCAACACACCGCCTGTAGAGCCGATCAACGTACTATCCAGAGGAACGGAATTTACAAATTGGGTAGCATAAAAATTAGGTGGAGGTCGCACTCCACCCGGGCTGGACCAAATAGCGTCCGTTGGAAGGGTACTTGCAGCCGGGGTCGTAGCAGCCGGAGCATGACTATGTACAGGCAGCTGGAAGAGTGTCAACATCACAACAGGCTCGCCGCCCGTCTGTCCGATGACTCGTGGCGTAAGCCCCGGTCCGGCGCCAAAGTGCATGGCCACCAGTGCCGCCAGATTAGGCACGGCAAACGTAGTCGTGCCATTCCCGCCGTACGTCGTGCCGATGACCGAGAACAGACCCGGATAGGCCCTGATAGGTAAATACGCTCCATTACAAGAAGCCCAGCCCTGAGGGGCGAACTTACAGCTGAACATTCTGATCTCTCCAATATAAGGCATAACTTTTTTTTAAATGAGCTCTATTCCCTCCGAAGGAGGAGATGGAAATATCCCTGCAGTCGCAATACAGATATTCAACACGAGGTACGGCGACATATTCTCATGCGGTAAACCCGTACCCGTCGTCATCAGCGCCGTCGGCGCCATCGGCGTTGCCGTCAATGCCCCATAAGGCGTATCTCCCGTATTGGCCGTCCAGTGATTGCCCAGAGCCGTATTCGCATCCGGGGTCGCCGTACTGGCCATGGCCGCATGATTGTGGACCGGCATCTCTCCGAGAACAAGGGCATGCTCCGCCTCTCCACCCGTCTGGCCGATTAAAAGGGTGTATCCCCATTGCGTAGGCACCCGTCCCTGAAAATTTGGCAGATTGAAATACGTTGTTCCATCGCCACCATAAGTGGTGCCGATCAGGGTGTATAACGCCGAATTGGCGGAGATGGACAGCCGCTGCCCGTTGCACATCGCCCAGCCCTTGGGGGCATAACTAAAACTAAAGATCCTGAGTTCTGAAAGATATGGCATGGTTACTTGCTTTATAACTTATTCCTCTTCCGGTTTTGACGGATAGATCCCTACCAATGCAATGATATAGCCCACAACAAGAAAAGGGACCATATTATCATGTGTCTCGCCGGAGCCGGCCGTCGTGATACCGTCCGTGCTCATGGCGAGGTTTGTGGCGCTCGAACCCGCATAGACATTCACCGTAGCAAGTCCCCAGGCATTTCCCTTTGGCGAATCACTGCCCCCCTGGGTGGATGCTGTTACGGCATGACTATGCGCAGGAAGATTGTCGGGCAGCAGCCCTACCGTCTCTAATCCCCCCGGCTGCCCCAGCGGATAGTCATTGGAGGGATGGATAGGCACCCTCCCACGCAGATCAGGGAGTCCAAAAGTCGAGTTACCGTCGCCGCCATAGGTCGTGCCGATCAGGCTGAACAAGGCCGCGTTCTCGCCAATGTCCAACAGCTGACCATTGCAAAAGGTCCATCCCGTAGGGACGTTTGTGCCGCCAAAAAGCCTGATTTCACCAAGAAATTGATCTTCTTCCGTCATACGTGGTTGGTTGTAGGGTTTTGAGGCGCTAAAGTTTGCACATTACAGATGAAAATACAATCCCATGTTCGTGGGAGAAAGTTTTGTACAGATAAACATCCCCTTTGCTTCAAAAATGGCCAGGTTTTTGAATATCATTCAATTATGAAAAAATACTTATTCTTTGGCGTTATGGGTCTGCTGTTTTCGTGTGGTAAAAGCAGCAGTGGTCCTTCTGCGGGTAATGGGAAAGGGAACAGTAACTGGTCGTTGAGTAATTATACCTATCAGCGAGGTGCATCCTCCCAAAATCCTGGCGGGAATTTTGTATCGATGGCCGTTAGCACATCCGGGAATGGAGGTAACTACGGAGCGTATTCCGGCAGTAGTCTAACCATTCTTTTTAATAACCTGGGGCCCGGAAAATATACATTGGCCTCCGAGGACACATTGGTGAAATATCTCGGGACCAAGTTTATTACTATTGATTGTACCGTCGGTATAGCCGTCAATACAGGCGCTGTAATGTATTCAACTACAGGGCAGCTGCCATCAGCTACGGTCGACGTTTCCAAAGATCCGGATGGCAAATACCATGTCACCATCAAGGACTCTGTGACCTTGATAAAGAACATTGTCACCGGCGGTGGAATTCCCGGCGCAGCTTCCAGCTACAAATTAGAGATCAATAATGCGTTTTGATGAGCGGGATCACGTCCACTCCGGGAGGGGGCAACTTTGGTTCGCTAATGCTATGGATTGACTATCGTCAATTCTACTATTTATGGACAGTTATAATTTTCTATATTTGTCCATAAGCTTGTTTATTAGTAGACTTATGGACAGGTTTGTAAATTTAAACTTGTCCATAAGTATGGCTCAGGCAATCATCGGCAGAGATGCCGAAAAGAAAATATTACAAGACATGCTTGCTTCAAGGGAAGCCGAATTGATTGCGATATTGGGGCGCCGCCGGATTGGGAAAACCTTTCTTGTTCGGAATTACTACGAGAGACACCTCCTCTTCGAATACACCGGAGTTCATGAAGCAGGTCTGAATGAACAATTGCTTAACTTCAGGAATGCGCTTCAGCAAGCTATGGGATCTGCCATTCCTCCCGCTACTCCTGGTAGCTGGATAGAGGGCTTTACATTTCTCTCTGAATTCCTGAAAATAAAGCTAATCAAGGAGCCAGTAGTTGTCCTATTTGATGAGTTTCCATGGATTCATACCCCCAAGTCTGGATTCCTGACGGCATTCGGTCACTGGTGGAACACTTGGGCTTCACGTCAGGTTCTGTTAAAAGTTGTGATTTGCGGATCAGCTGCTTCCTGGATGATCGAAAATATAATAAATAACAGGGGCGGCCTTCACAACCGGGTCAGCCGGACTATTCGGTTGCATCCTTTTTCTCTGAAGGAAACTGAAGAGTACCTTATTAGCCGTAGTATCCGGCTGGATCAATACCAAATACTACAGCTCTATATGGCAATGGGAGGTATTCCTCAATACTTAAAACAGGTTGACAAGGGTGAGAGCGCCGCCCAGGTTATCGATAAACTTTTCTTTGAAAAAAACGGGCTTCTCAAAGTGGAGTTTGCCAACCTGTACCAATCTCTCTTTGCCAATGCGATCCATCATGAAGCGATTGTGCGAACTCTGTCTAAAAAAGCCAGTGGTTTGAGCCGGACTGAAATAATTGAGCTCTGTGGATTCACCACGGGAGGCGGAACCACACGATTATTCGAAGAGTTGGAGGAATCCGGGTTTATCACTCAGTACATCCCTTTTGGCAAAACTTCAAGAGACAGTATTTACAAACTCTCAGATGAATACTCTTTGTTCTACTTAAAATTCATAGAACATGCACGAGCCGGTGGAGAAGGTACATGGCATAAGATCGCTGCAGGACAGTCTTACAATAGCTGGAGCGGTTATGCCTTCGAAGCCATCTGCCAAAAACATGTTCCACAGATCAAGAAGGCACTCGGAATAGGAGCAGTATATACTGAGGCATCCGGATGGCGATATATTGGAAAAAAAGGAGAAAAAGGTGCACAAATTGACCTCTTGCTCGATCGTCAGGATCATTGCATCAACCTATGTGAAATAAAGTTTTGTGCTAAAGAATTCGTTATTGATAAGCGGTATGCCGGCGAACTTGAAAACAAAGTTAAGGTATTCAGAGGCCAGACTAAGACCAGGAAAAAGATCTTCCCCACAATGATCACCCCCTACGGGGTACAGAAGAATGATTACTATACTAGTTTTATCCAGACAGAAGTGTTGTTAAGCGACTTGTTCAGCCAATAATAGTGAAACATCTTTTATGATAGTAATAAAAGAAAATCCAACTCCGGAAAAAGTCAAGTTTAAAGGAAAAGAAATCATAGTTGGTTCTGGGTTATTACTGGAATTTTGCAAATTTGCAATAGATGTTCTTTCAAATTCTTTAGCCGAAATTGCCTTGCGCAATTCTCTAACCCCTAAGCCATGAGTAGATACAGAGTTGGCATAAAACAGTTTTACCTCATTTTTTTCAGAGGTAATAAAGCTAAAATATGTGACCAGCTCAATTGTCGTGACGGCGTAACGACAATCTGCCTTCCATAATCCGCCCGTTTACTGCTGTTGGTGTAAGCTCCCTTCTTTTCGACCCGCTCCGGCTATACCCTGTTTTGCAGACAGGTACTTTAAACCCCTCAGCCAGCTGACCAGATACCCCCCGGGCAACATCGCAAGTTTCGGATTTCCTGCTGTCAGTTCTAACCCTAATTTTATATTTACCAAAAATCATTATTATGGAAAGTATAGAAACCCGGTTAGCGGCTAAAGACTGGCAGGTGATCACAAGGGAGTTACACGATAAAGGTTTTGTTATTGTTCAGGACGTGTTGAACAAAAAAGAATGCGATACGCTGATCGCCGAATATGATGCAGACGACACATACCGCAAAACAATCAGCATGGAACGCTATCGGTTCGGCCAGGGCGAGTATAAATATTTTCAGTATCCCTTGCCCGAACTGATTACAATAATGCGGGAAAAAGTATATGCCGAAATAGCGCCGGTTGCCAATCAATGGATGCAGGAGTTGAACATCGATAAAAAATTCCCTGCTACACATCGGGAGATGAAAAAAATGTGTCGGGAACACGGACAGGAAAAACCAACAGTCCTTATTTTAAAATATGGCAAAGGTGGCTTTAATACGCTGCATCAGGATCTATATGGTGAAATTTATTTTCCAATGCAAATGGTCTTTATGCTTGACCAGGTTGACAAGGATTACACCGGGGGTGAATTTGTAATAACAGAACAAATACCCCGCGCACAATCCAAAGCAAATGTATTGAGGCCCGATCGTGGCGATATGATCATCTTTACTACTAATTTCCGCCCGGTGAAAGGAACCAAAGGTTATTATCGCGTAAACATGAAGCATGGTGTTAGTCCGCTCCACGACGGCAGCAGGCACAGCCTCGGTATCATATTTCACGATGGTCTTAGCTGATTGCTCCTAAATTTAGGTTGCGATAATGTTCGCCACAAATAAAAGACCATATAGGATTCCCATCCATTGAATGTCTTAAAAAATCTATCTATTGCTCGTTTGTCATCTTTTGTTTTGATAATCTTATGATTGATCAATGCATTTAAAAGCCCTGCATCCCCGTGTGGAATGCACGTTGGTTCTTTTAGGCTTTTCATTAAAGCATAATTTGCCGTCCACCGCCCAATGCCTCTTATGCCTGTGAGGAATTTAATCCTATTCTCCAGGTCGGGAAGCCCCTGCAACAACTCCTTACTCAATGTGCCGTTGGAAAACGCTTGGGCTATGGTAATAAGATACTGTGCTTTCTTTTCAGAAAACTGAAGCGATCGAAGATCGCTGATGTTAGCGTGCGCGAGTCTTTCGGCTGTTGGAAACACGTAATACTTTTGACCGTCATAGAAGGTAAATTCTCCATACTGCTCTACCAGCCTTCGCTTTATCTTGTAGGCAAAAGACAGGTTGATTTGTTGCCCGATAATGCACCATGTCAACGCTTCAAAAAAGTCCGGCATACCTATAAATCTTAACCCCGAATATTCCTTTGCCATATAGGAAATTCGTTTGTCTGTAGCAAGGATTTTGTAAAATAAGGTTAAGTCTGTATTCAGGTCAAGCCAGTCGGACACGAATTCAACGACAGCTTTTATGTCCTGGGCGGAAGGTGAAACGTTGAGCCATTCTAAAACTAATTCGTCAGGCATAAGATAAATATCCACCACCATAATTCCACTACTTGATTTAAAGCCCCGGCGAACCCTGTCTTCGTAGACCTTGTACATGCAATCGTCAAAATCACGGCTCAAAAACCACAAGCATTCTTCCATGCTAAACAGACCAGAAACAGGGATCTCTACCATTTTATTCTTCATAATACAAAATAATAATCCCTCCTAAGATCGGGCAATCCGAATCTTGCTATTATTTAAAAAATCAGCCAGCTCAAAACCGCAAGAAACGGATTTCATACGAAAGAGGGGCTGACTACTTTTGGATCATCAAATGAACAAAAAATTCCAAACAATCTAAAAATTTAAAAAATGGGAAATCAAAAAACAAAGGAAGAATTGAATAAAGAAGTTGTTGTGCGCTGGTTTACACACTTCTGGGGCGAAACCGTTGATCTTTCAATTATAGATGAAATTGCTGCGCCTGACATGCTGTTGAAATATTCATTGCATGAGCCCCGCAAAGGTCGTGAAGATATCAAAGCGTTCATGACAGATTTTCGCGCTGCATTCCCTGATTTGAATTTCTGGGGTACAGCAGACCTGATTGCTGAAGGGGATTATGTAGTCGGACAATGGGAAGGCGGTGGAACTCACACAGGTATTGCTTTCGGCGATTTCCTTGCCGGCTCTCTTCCAAAATCGACTGGAAGAAAGATGCACTTCACAGGCACGACAGTTCTGAAAGTAATAGATGGAAAGATCGTTGAAGAAATTGGCCTCGATGATGGTGTTACTGCTCTAACTCAGTTGGGATTACTAAAGACAGTCTAAGGAAAATTCTTTCAAAAAAAAGGCCGGATTGTCCGGCCTTTTTTTATGTCTGAATCCCAGCGATAAATAATAAAAATCCGTTTGTATAGTCATCCTGAAAAAATCAATAATTTTCAGAAATGAAAAAGAATTACGAAAATTTGCTACCTGTTGATGGCGAAATATATTTATTCCCTGCACTGTTTGGTCCCGGAATATGCAATAAATTATTTGATTTGCTGACGCAAAACATTGCCTGGAAACAGGAGCCTGTAAAAATCATGGGACAGGAGATTATGCAACCCCGTCTAACTGCATGGTACGGTGACGAAGGGCGGTCTTATAGTTATACAGGAATAACGATGCATCCGGCGCCCTGGACAAACGAATTATTGACCATTAAAAAGACAATTGAAAAAATATCGGGCGAACATTTTAACAGTGCGCTTTTAAATCTATACCGCGACGGGAATGATAGCGTTGGCTGGCATAGGGACAATGAAAAATCGCTTGGAATTAATCCGGTGATCGGCTCGGTCAGTTTTGGCGAAAGCCGGGAGTTTTCTTTAAAGCACTATAAAGATAAAAAATTGCGAAGAAAAATAATATTAGATAATGGCAGTTTTCTATTGATGAAAGGGGAAACACAACACAAATGGTTACATAGCATACAGAAAAACCCTGCGATTATTAAGCCTCGTATAAACATCACTTTCAGGATCATTAAAGAGATGTAAGACCGCAAGATACGGATTGAAAAGGGTTGTTTTCCAAAGTAATTTTGTAGTATAAAACATAAAGGCTATGAAGAATATAGCGACTAATCACCCGCATCCTTCCATTCAAACAGCAATGTTTACGGAAAATTATAAGATAAATGTCAGGGATAAAAATGAAATGCGCCGGCGCTTGCTTAGCACTCAATTGGTTGATCTGGAAAACATCGAAATTGAGGCTTGGGCGCCAGATGATCAAGGTAAGACAATCACCTTCGAACGCGCTGTATCATTGTTTGGTGACATACTTGCCGCAAGCACTTCAAAGGGGCTCTGCTATTTAGGATTTGACTCTAGTAATCGTATATCAGCATACGATGATCTTAAAAGGAGATTTCCACAAAATTCTTTTATAGAAAAGACATCTCCATTTCAGGAAACTGCAATAAAATTGATGAATGATCCGCAATTACAATTACCAATTCAGTTGCATTTAAAAGGCACGGATTTTCAGTTGAAGATTTGGGAAAAGCTGAGCCGGATTCCACTCGGCGGATTAACCACTTATGCCCAAATAGGAGGTTCAAATGAGCGTGCACGGGCCACCGGTACAGCAGTAGGAAGCAATCCCATAAGTTTTTTGCTGCCTTGTCATAGAGTAATCCATTCTAATGGAACCTTTTACGGGTACTTCTGGGGTCCGGAGTTAAAGGAAAAGTTACTTGCATGGGAGGCTAAAAGAGTCATGCTGTAGCCCTCAAAACCGCAATTTTCGGATTTAATACGTTACCCAACAAGGGTAAATTTGGGATAACAATTTAAACATCAAAACAATGGACACTCAACAAGAATACGACTATAATAGGGTTGCTTCAGCTATTAGTTTTTTTAAGGAAAACTATAAGTCGCAACCCAAGCTGGAGGATGTGGCAGATCATGTTCATCTTAGCCCGTTCCATTTCCAAAGAATGTTTCAAAACTGGGCGGGTGTTACGCCAAAACAGTTTTTGCAATACTTAACCGCGGAGTACGCCAAAAATATGTTAAAGACAACAAGAATGAGCTTGTTTGATGCCGCGTTTGAATCCGGATTATCAAGTACGAGCAGACTTCACGATCTTTTTATAAAGGTGGAAGGAATGTCGCCGGGAGAATTTAAACATGGAGGAGAAGCGCTTAGAATTAACTATTCATTTGCCGATAGCCCTTTTGGAGAGATATTGGTTGCCGCTACCCCGAAAGGGATATGCCACATGTCGTTCGTTGACAATGGACATCAGGAGGCTTTGGATGGATTGAAGGCGAACTTCCCGAATGCAAAATACGTTCAGATGGTTGACATGATCCAACAAAACGCACTATTTGTCTTTACACAGGATTGGAGCAAGTTGGATGAGATAAAACTGCACCTGAAAGGCACCGGCTTCCAAATAAAAGTATGGGAAACCTTATTAAAAGTTCCGACTGGTGGATTTACAACTTATGGCGATTTGGCTGCGAACGCAGGCTATGAAGGCGCCTCAAGAGCCGTAGGGACCGCTGTCGGTAACAATCCTGTTGCATTTCTTATACCATGTCACCGTGTGATCAAATCCACAGGAGATATAGGCCAGTATCATTGGGGTGCGGTACGTAAAAATGCGATCATTGGTTGGGAAGCGTCCCGCCAGGCAATAGCGCAAGGATAAATATCATCAACCAATTAATACAATTCTTGAAAATTTCGAGCAAACGTTTGCGTTATTTTGCTTCTGTCCATAGGAAGAGATGTTAAGTTCAGTACTTTGGGAGGTATCTAACATATTCTACCGGGAATAACATATGAAAAAAACTCTTTTACTCCTGTTCGCACTGAACGCAACGGGTATTTATGCAGAAAAAACAAGTATCCCCGCTCCTGCGGTAAAAATTTCGCTCATTCCACTGCCGCAGCATCTTGAATGGACGAATGAAAGCTTCCCGCTTAATTTATGTAAAAACATCACGATCAATGATGCTGATCTGCGCGAGGAGGCCGAGGTATTACTTGCAGGGATGGGCGTGGAGATGCCTGTCCTGTCTAAATCCGGGAAGAATGCTGACCATGGTATACGGTTGATATTGGGGAAGGTTCCTGCCACTGACCAACAGGACGAGGCCTATCACCTTGTAGTCAGAAATGGATCGATAACTCTAACTGCCAACACAAAGCACGGCATTTTCAATGGCATACAAACATTGAATCAACTTATCGGAGAAAACAAACAGGTAGCCGGTTGTGACATTACAGATTACCCTGCTTACCGGTGGCGCGGATATATGGTGGATGTAGGTCGTAATTATCAATCGCCCGGGCAACTAAAGCAGCAGATCGATGTCATGTCCAGGTACAAGTTAAATGTTTTTCATTTTCATCTTACTGAAGATGTTGCCTGGCGTTTGCAAATAAGCCAGTATCCGCAGCTTACATCTCCGGATAATATGCTGCGTAATCAGGGGAAATATTATACTACAGCGGAGATGAAGGATTTGATCCGGTATTGTAAAGACCGCCATGTCACATTGGTTCCGGAAATCGATATGCCGGGGCATAGCGGTGCATTTGCCCGTGCGATGGGGGTTGATATGCAAAGCGACAGCGGTTTGCGGATCGTTAGAAATATCCTCAGGGAGATTTGTACTACTTATGATATCCGGTATATCCATATCGGCGCCGATGAGGTGGGGATCCGGAATAAGGAGTTTCTACCTGAGGTCAGCCGGCTCATACATCAATATGGGAAACAGGTGATCGGGTGGGCGCCTGGAGGAAATTATGATGCCGGTACCATACGACAACTTTGGAAGGACGAGGGAAAAAGGGACATCGAGGGAAGCTCGATAAAATATATCGATTCCCGGTTCCTGTATCTGAGCGATATGGCCCCGGAAAGCAGTGTGGTCAGTATTTTTGAACGCAGGTTGGGAGAGAAAACAAAAGGGGACGCTAATCTGGAAGGCGCCGAGATCTGTTTGTGGGATGACAGGAGGGTCGTGCAGGAATCTGATCATTTAACGATGAATGCGGTATATCCTGATATGCTTGCTTTTGGAGAACGAAGCTGGCAGGGTGGCGGCTATGAAGGTGTCGCATCGGATATCGGACCTGATACCTCTGCCAGGGCGAAAGAATTCATAACTTTTGAACGGCGGTTGATGGCGCACAAGGAACGATATTTCAAGGATCTGTCGTTCCCTTATGTCAGACAGACCCAGCATCACTGGAAGCTATTTGGTCCTTTTGATAATCATGGTGATCCGGGATCTTCTTTTTGGCCTGAAGAGCAGCGTGCTTCCTGCAAGGATTCTGTGGCTGCGATACGGGCTACGGGTGGGACGATATGGCTCTGGCATCCTTATGATTCGGTCACCGCATGGCTTCCAAAACCCGCTATCAATACCACATGGTATGCGTTCACCGGATTCCGGTCTAACGTTGATACTGCTATCAATCTATGGATAGGGTTCAAAGATCTTTCGCGGTCAGGTGCTGATGCCAGTCCGCCGGCGGGTTGGTGGGATGAGAAGAAAAGCAAGATCTGGATGAACGGGGATTTGATCCCACCTCCAGTATGGCAAAATCCGGGAAGGCCCGCAGGAGCGCTGGATGAACCTATGACAGATGAGGGGTATTATTATCGTCCACCGACAATCGTGCGTGTTAAAAAGGGGTGGAACAATATATTAGTAAAATTGCCGCTAAAGACATTCGAGTTCAATGACTGGCAATCGCCTCCAAAATGGATGTTTACCGTGATGCCTGTACGTAAAGGGCAGGGAAGGAATTGGGATGAGGATAAAATGGTTTTTCAGCCTGACAATGAATAAAAAATAGGATTACCTCCGCCTAGATCATAAAAATTCGAGTGGCGCGAATTTGCTCGCATTTAATTATAAATCAATTAATTACATGTTTAATTAATAAAATCTTGAAGATTTTTAATATCTTTGCATCGAATGAATAATCTACCAAAATGTCCGCAGCACATCCTTTAAGTAATCTTCAGCAGGAGCTATTAAAGCTCTATTCCTCCGACATTCCGGAAGCGGACTTATTGCATATCAAACGCTATCTCGCTAAGTACTTTGCCTTTAAAGCTATTGGTGAGGCCGATCAGATTTGGGATGAAAAGGGCTATACTAATGAAACAATGAATCAATGGCTGAACGAAGACGATGCTCCCTATGGCAATAAAGACAGTAATTGACACAAACGTTCTAGTCTCTGCTCTATCGACCAAATCCACCTATCATTGGCTGGTTGAGCTTTTACTTGATGAACAAATAGAATTGTATGTCACCGAAGAGATCTTATTAGAATATGAAGAGGTTTTAAGATCAAAGTACTCAGAGCGTGTGGCTTCAAATTTTCTGATTGCTATCCGTGAATTACCCAACGTTCATTACTCACATGTTTATTTCAGGTGGAATTTAATCAGTGATCCTGATGATAATAAATTCGTGGATTGCTATATCGCTTCAGGGGCGCATTATCTTATCAGTCATGATACTCACTTTACAATACTAAAATCTATTATGTTCCCGAGAGTTAATATTGTGAAGCTAGAAGAGTTTAAAACTACAGCAGCCCCCTCTTTGTGATAAGCAACCATTACTTATGAACTTGAAAAAAATGCCTGAAGGCTTTGAGTGTAAGATTCCCTCAATTTAGGTCCACCGAAAGGCAAAGCATACCCTGCAATAATATTGCAGGGTATGCTCTTTAAAAAATCGTTACCTCCTCCGCCAGGCGCCAAACTGAATTCTTGCTGCGTCTTTATTTATTAACTTCAATTCAATAGTACTTACTACCCATTAAATCTATCCTATTACAACCTTGCGTTACAAACCATCAGTAAGCAGGGAGAATTATATAATTTTAAAAAAGTAAGACTATGGCAACACGTGCGAAAAAGGTCCTGATCTCAAATGTCTCTCACGAGGAAGCAGAGCAGGCCATGGCTGTTTTTGCAAAATGCAATACCCAGCTAAAACTCATTGAATCCAGGATGGAAGAAGAAAAGCAATTGGTAGACAATAAATACCTGGGCGATATTTCCAAGCTGAAGGTTTCCATGGAAGAACAGATGGAGCTGCTGCAGGTGTATGGTCAACAATACAAGGATGGCTGGAAAGGGAAAAGTACGGAGCTCATTCATGGTAAGATAGGGTTCCGGACAGGCAACCCCAAACTTGTTAAAGACCGGAAATTTACCTGGGACGCAGTAACTGAACTGTTAAAAAAAGCTTTCCCGACCTTTGTCCGTATTAGTTATGAAATAAATAAGGAGGCATTGATCGCCTTCCGGGATAAGAAAGAATTCGCAGAGATAAAAGAAAACTGTTATGTAGATGTGGTCCAGGACGAATCCTTCTATGTAGAGGCGAATGCAGAAGACCTATCTGTTGCCTATTCTATACATCGATGAGCCCAACTTAATAATGAAAGGCTCCTAACGGAGTGTCAAATTGCGTCCACATAAAGCCAAGTTACAGCATAATTGGTCGATAGGTTATGATTGTTTGAGCCATCTCTTCAACTGGCATGCTTTTTCCAATCAAACTCATTACTTTATCTCCATATGCAAAATTATTTATAACAAGATTAATGTAATAATCTGAATACGTATCATTGCTTATAATGAGATCAAGAATTTCAATTAAGTCTTCCTTCGATATTTTAATATTTCTATTTTCTGGAAGTGAAATATTGAAGATCATATTCTCCGCGTCTGTCCATCCCCAGTATTCGTAAAAATATTCTATATCGTAAGACTTTTCAACATACGAATTTAACTCTTGCAGTATATTAATTGCCTCTGATTTGTTGCCGGTATTTATATGCTTCTCTATTTGAAAGAATAACTGTGAGACTTTCTCTTTTCTTTCTTCTGCTAATTTAATGTTTGGCAATAGTGCATTTTCCATGTCTTGGTATTGATCCGAAATTTGGTAAAATCTAACAAAAAAGAGGGAAACCGAGCAAAAAATCAACTTTTGCCCTACAATTTTCTATACATGATATAAGCATTTATCAATCCACCCCTCCTATGATTGAATGCTTCCGGGATCTCACCAATTATACTGAATCCCAACTTTTGCCATAGTTGTACGGCCCTGACATTGCTTTTGATTACGAAGTTAAATTGCATCGCTTTATATCCTATTCGTCTGGCTTCTTCCAAGGAGAATTCCCCCATCCTTTTTCCAACGCCCTGACCGGAGGCCTTCGGTGAAGTCATATAAGCCGCGTTGGCGATGTGAGAGCCGAGGTCCGGTTGATTGTCTTTAATCAGAAATGTACCTACGATCTCTCCGTTCAAAAGTGCTACGAAAGTATATTTATCCTGTGCAAGCCAATATCCCAGCATTTTCTCTTTTGACGAAGCAGGATCAAAAACATAGGTATCTCCTGTTCTGATCACTTCCTCAATAATATTCCAGACTTCATCTGCGTCTGTTGCCTCTGCTTTTCTGATCTCAATCATAGCTTAAGTTTAGGTTTATAGGTATTGAAAATATCCCGGGAAGTTTTGTGCAAATTTAAGAGAAAGGCCGATGGCAATTTGTGAGCATAATATTACAAATTGCGGATGCGGGTAATTGACGTTGCGGGCCGGAGGGGACAACCTTCGAACATTTTTGTTAAAGATCTATTGAAAATCAATGACTTCATAAATAAGCGATAGGCCTCAGTGGAATGTGTATTTATTTATTAATTTAATAAGCAATGTTGGATAAAATTCGTTTTTATTATGAAATATGCACATTTATATTCTTTGTTCTTTATGTTTATTTTTTGTTCCTCCAGTCAGGGACAAACCAAAACTCATCTGCCAACAGGCAATACCAGGTTCAAAACCAAAGACGTAATCACCAGCTACGGACCGAACACAATGGTTCGTAACATCAAACGAGATAGAAAGGGCAACATTTGGATTGCAGCTGCATATGGAGGTGTTTTTCGATACGATGGAAAATCTTTTACCAATATTACAAGTAAAGTGATTTCGGCCCGCTTCTGGAATGTTCTGGAAGATCGACATGGAAATCTTTGGTTCTCTTCTACAGATTCAGGTGTTTATTATTACCATGGAAAATCCTTTCGAAATTTCACAACTGAGGAGGGACTTGCCAACAATCAGGTTATATGTATTTATGAAGATAAAGCCGGCAATCTTTGGTTCGGTACTGGAGGTGGAGTAAGCCGTTACGATGGGAAATCCTTTCGAAATTTTACAACTAAAGAAGGGCTTTCCAATAATGATGTTACTACTATCATTGAAGACAAAACAGGGAAATTCTGGTTTGGCACAAGGGGTGACGCCTGTTCTTATGATGGAAAAACATTTACCGTATTCAAAAATAAAGATGGCAAACCCTTTAACAACGTTTGGTCGATAATCGAAGATAAAAAAGGAAATATTTGGCTCGGTGGAAGTGATGGCCTTTGGCGATATGACGGCAGTAAATTCACCAATTTCACACAGAATTTTGTTGGTTATATCTACGAAGATAAAAAAGGAGATATCTGGACTAGTTCACAAACGGTCAATGGGTGGGTACTTTCCCGTTATGATGAAAAGTCTTTGTCTGATGAAAGGCCAACTGTCACCGAAGTAAGATCAGAAGATGAAGTAACCAGAAGAATGATTTTCGGGATTTCAGAAGCTCGTGATGGAAGTATTTGGTTTGGCGCTTTAAACGGCGTGCATCGTTATGATGGGAATACCATCTCCGACTTTAAAGGTAAAGAGGTTCAAAAATAACTTGTTACGGAATTCCCTTGTTAATTTGCTCCATTTGCTAATTTTAGGAACCAGGTATTGCCGGAAAATCGTTCCTTAGCACCAGGCAGCTCCATTGGGCAATTCGACCTGATTGCCTGGCGCTCCTTTATTTTTAAATATGAAGCCAATCGTCCTCCTGCTGGGAATATTATGGGCTAGCGTCCAAGCCGTTGTTGGACAGCAATTTCAATACAGCTTTTACACAGAAAAGGACGGGCTGAGCAATAAGGCCGTTTCCAGTCTGGCCATCGACCAGCAAGGTTTTTTATGGGTGGGAACTTCATTCGGCCTCAACCGGTTTGACGGTAATGAATTCGAGCAGTTCTATAACGACCCGGCAGACAGCGGGTCTATTGCGGACAATAATATCCAGACGCTCTTCATGGATGCGGAGAGCAGGCTGTGGATCGGCACCAACGCCGGGATTAGCCTTTACCACCCGCAGGCCCATCGTTTCAGCAATTATACACCCGGCTCTGACGGATTGGCCCAGCGCGGCATCAGCTTTGGCGCTTTATGCGAAGACCCTGCCGGTAATATATGGGTCGGCATGAGAAATGAATTATTGATCTTTCATCCTGCCGACCACCGGTTCATTTCCAGCGGCTGGGGTAACTACGCGGCTGCTGTGGCGCCTGCCAATGGCAATCGCGGCAGGGTGATCGTACTCGGGTTGATCAAAAAAGATCGGGACGAATTATGGATACTGAGCACCTATGGTTTGTTCAGCGTCAATACGGGCACGAGAGAGTTCCATTATTATCCTTGCCGGGATATGGAGGATTTCTACGGCTGCCGCCTGAACTATGCCGACAACCTTGGAAATGTCTGGATCACGGCTCTGGGAAATAACTTGCTCTCCTTTAACATCCGTACGGGCCTATGGAGCTGTTATCACGTAGGTCCAGGTCCTTCTTCCAGTGCTTATTCTCCTGGGATTGTACGGTTTTCCGGTGACACGCTCATGTATAAATCCCCGAATGCCTTTGTATTATTCGACGCGGCCAGGAAAAAAACTTTCCCCCCGATGCCCTACGGACAGGCGGAAACCGGCTATTTCAAAGATGCGTCCTTCAATACTCTTATTCACTCGCCCGATATGATATGGCTGGGTACAAGCAATGGGCTGGCCAGGACGCGGACCTCAAAAGAGTTGTTACGCTTTGTCCCTTTGACGGAGAAGGGAAATACCGGCAGGGTTTTCAGTATCCCCTACAATAACGATCTCCTCTTCAGCAGTTTCCAAAAGGGATTTACTACCTATCTTGTCAGCAAGGGTCGCCTTCCTGATCCCGTTCGCATAGCCACCGGCGGTACCCTGCACAGTTCCTATCAATTTTATGCCGTGGACAGAAAAGGCAGGTATTACGTGAATGATGATGAACATTTCTACAGCTATGATCCTCTGAGCAATCTGGCCAGCCTTATTCCCTTTCCCCCAAAGGAGAATCCCGGAGTTGCCTATGATGTCCGTAATATGGTTGTCGACCGGGATGGAATGGTATGGATCAGGACCCTGGGACAAGGCATCCTGGTCTACGACCCCGGCAGGAACATCGTCTCAGGCCAGCGGGAGATCCCGCTGACGAAGAATAAGGAAGTGAATGCCTTATATTACGACAGCCTGACGAATACTATCTGGGCTGCGGAAGAGTTCAATGGTGTATACGTGTATGATGTCGGCAAAAAGCAGACCCGGCATTTAGCCCTGACTAAACCCGGCTCACAAAGAAGCGGTTCGATTGCAGGCATAACAGGCGATGGCAATGGGAATATATGGCTGATCGATCTGCAGGCAGGCCTGGTGGAATACAACCATGCACGGCAAAGCTTCAGCCGATACACGGTCAACGATGGGCTGGCTTCTAATAATTGTTATGGGCTGGTCCGGGATTCCAGGGGTATGATCTGGATCAATACGGATGAGGGATTGACGGAATACGATCCCGCCGCCCATATCTTTACCAGCTTCGGCAGGAACGAGGGACTGCCCGATGCCAGGGAGAGCTATCTATCCGCCGATGCTAAGGGCAATATTTATTTCCCCTATAAGAACGGCTTTTATTCCTGGAATATCGACGCGGTCACCCCCCCATCAAGAGATGATATTCTCTATATCAGGGATATTCAATTATTTGACACGCATTTGCCGATGGCAGCAGAATATCGTTTTTCCGCCGGCGAGAACAATATCCGGTTTCTTTTCGGGATCTTATCCTACAAAGACAGAGTACGGCCTAAGCTGGAATATAAGCTCAACAGGAATGGCTGGCTTACTGTTGATCTGCATTCCTATATCTCCTTTGCCAACCTTGCACCTGGGAGTTATGATCTCTACGTGCGGATCAAGAACGAGCAACTCAGGGATCTGCATATTACATTCCTGATCAAAAAACCCTACTGGCAAACGGTGTGGTTCCTCGGGCTAATCCTGGCGGCAATTGCCGGCTCGGTCATCCTCATTAACAGGGTTCGGCTCCAGCGGGAAAGGAAGGAATCAAGCCTGCGGGAGAAAATAATGGAATCCGAAATGTCGGCCCTGAGGAGCCAGATGAACCCGCATTTCATTTTCAACACCCTCAACAGCATCAACAGCTATATCATCGAAAATAAAAAGGACGAGGCGAGCGATTACCTGAGCGATTTCAGCAAGCTGATGCGGCTGATCTTGGACCATAGTAAAAAAAGAACGATCACCCTTACCGATGAATTATATGCTCTTAAACTGTATATTGAGCTGGAATCGAGAAGGCTGGACTCCTCTTTCGATTATTCCATCGAAATAGGCCCGGCTGTGGACGCGGACTCCATCACCATGCCCCCGCTGGTGATCCAGCCCTTCGTTGAGAACGCCATCTGGCACGGTCTGAGAGGAAGGAAGTCGGGCGGCCATATTACGATCCGGATCAATCGTTACAATTATGGTATCCTGATCCTGGTAGAGGATGACGGCATCGGAAGGACAGCCGCAGGGAACCTGCAAAATAAGATCGAAGGGGATTCGTTCGGATCTACGGCTACCACCCAACGCATCTTACTTAACGATCCCCTATCGAAAGTGGTTATAGAAGATCTTTATACGACAGAGAACATGGCCGCAGGAACAAGGGTATCTATTTATGTCAATCAAAACAGCCGGTGATATGGAACAAGCGATCATACGTGCAGCGATCATCGATGATGAAATGCATTGCATAAAGACCCTGCGTTATCAGCTGGAGCAGAAATTCACTGATATCGAGATCGTATTCGTGACCACCGATAGTCAACAGGCAAGATCATTGGCCATTGAGCTGAAACCGGATCTTCTCTTCCTTGATATCGAAATGCCGGGAATGAACGGATTACAATTCCTGGCCCAATTCGCTGAAATTCCTTTCAGAGTAATTTTTACCACGGCCTATGATCAATACGCGATAAAGGCCATCCGCCTGAATGCCCTGGATTATCTGCTGAAGCCGGTTGACCGGAATGAGCTGGAGCTGGCCATTGAAAAGTTCAGGCAGGAAAGGGACCTGACAAATAAGGAACAAGTTGCACAGCTGCATCTGTTCAGGGAAAATAAGATCAGGGATACGATCGCCCTTTCCTCCGCACAGGGCCTTTACTTTGTTAAGCTCGGGGAGATCATGTACATGGAAGGGGACAATTGCTATACGCATGTGGTGATGAAGGACGGAAAGAAATACCTGGTCAGCAAAACATTGGCCAATTTTGACGATCTCCTGACCGGGGACGGCAGCTTTTTCCGGGCCCATAAATCCTTTATCATCAACCTTAACTATATTAAGCAATATATCCGTGGCGACGGAGGGGAAATAAAGATGGCCGACGATAAGAGCATTTCGCTCAGCCGCAACAAAAAAGAGGACTTCCTGCGGCTTTTTATTAAACTGTGATTGCCTTATTCAAACCCACTGTTCACTAAAAGGGGCAGGAACTGACAAGGGGAATCGTTCTTTTTACGGTAAATAATCCCGTTATGAGCCGTTTCCCCAACCCACGCAGCATCACCCCTGCCACAGGCCCAATGCGTCCCCACAGACGCACCTGTCCCAATCGCTCCCTTTTTTACCTATGCCTGCTGCTGTTGACTGTCATCGGCTGCCAAAAAAATCCTGTACCACCAACTCCGGCGCCTGCAGTTAGTGCTATCAACCCTTCTTCAGGCTACGCCGGAACATTAGTAACTATCACGGGAAATAATTTCAGCACAACTGCATCTGATAATACAGTTAAATTTAATGGCGTTGCAGCAACTGTGAACAGCGCCAGCGCAACATCTCTGGTTGTTGTAGCGCCATCAGGGGCTACTACGGGCAATATATCGGTAACTACCTCCGGAGGCACTGCATCCGGCCCTGTTTTTACTTATATAGTGGCTGTGCCTCCTGCTGTCAGCTCTATCAGCCCTATTTCCGGCGCTGCAAACACCATAGTTACCATTAACGGGTCAAATTTTAAAACAACTCCAACTGATAATACCGTAAAGTTTAATGGCGTTGCAGCAACTGTACAAACGGCTACGGCAACAACGCTTACAGTGTTGGCGCCATCAGCAGGCACCACTGGCGCCATAACAGTTACTACAGTTGATGGAACTGCTACCGGGCCAACATTTACATACGTGGTTGCGCAGAATGTTTACGTGGTAGGCAGAAGCAGTTCCGGCCCGGCATACTGGGTAAATGGCGTGCGCACTGATATGCCATCTGATTGTCTTGAGGCTAATGCTATTTTTGTTGATGGGGCAGATATATACATCGCCGGAGCAGATGCAAACGGGCCTAAATACTGGAAAAACGGAGCGGGTGTAAGCCTTCCAATGACAGCCGGGCATAACGGTGGAAGAGCTAAATCTATTTTTGTAAGCGGGTCGGATGTATATATATGCGGTTATGATATGATCAACGGTGCCTATGCACTTCCGCGTTGCTGGAAGAATGGCACAGCGCTTACTGTGTCATTAAGCAGCGGTAATATCAGCGCGGGCTTACCTGTTGTACTTGGATTCGCTTATTCTGTATTTGTGTCGGGCGCTGATGTTTACCTTGCAGGTTCGCAAGCGCCATCCAGCGGGAATCAGGTAGTAACTTATTGGAAGAATGGCACACCCTTTCCTTTAACCGACGGCACTACAGTGGCCGAGGCCAAAAGCGTTTTCGTTTCAGGAAATGATGTCTACCTGGCAGGTTTTATCCAGGGTGCTGCTACGAGTGCATATTATTGGAAAAATGGGACAGCTGTTCCTCTTACAATAAACACAACTTCTTCAAATTGCACTCCCGAATCTATCTATGTTTCGTCCACAGGAGATGTGTATGTATCCGGGGAAGTCCGGTACCTGGCCAAATACTGGAAGAATGGGGGTATGTATGATTTGACTACAACCACGCCGGGTAACGGCATATCCGAGCCGGCTTTTTCAATAACAGGAAATGGACCGGATATATACATCGCGGGTACAGCGACAGGCCAGGGTACCGGCTATTGGAAAAACGGGAATTTTAATGTGCTTCCGGCTGCACAATATGTATATGGCATAGTTATAAAATAAATTATAAGTGCAATGAAAAAGAATATCATTTTATTAATGCTTATTATTTGCGTGTCGAAAATAATGAAAGCGCAAAACGTAGGCATCGGCACTACGGCACCTGTTTATCCGCTGCATTTACAGACACCCGGAAATGTAAACAGTTGGGGACTGATGCATACTAATGGCAACGTGTATCTTGGATCTTTCATTTATAGCAATGGCGTTGCAGAATTTGGCACAAGGTCGAATCATCCATTATGGTTTTTTACAAATAACAGTGATGCGCCGCCCGCCCTTTCAATCAGTTCAACGGGGCAATTTGTGGGAATTAATACGACTTCTCCACAAACGCACCTTGACATTTACGGCAGCAATACGCAGTTACGCCTGACTGACAACTCAACTGCCAATAGTACTACAATATCACGATATACCAACCGCCTGGAAATTCAAACGCCCGATATATTCCAGGTGGCGATGGGCACTACCGCCAACCCCAGCTTCATCATAAAATCCAATGGCTATATCGGCATAGGCGATAATTCACCGGTGAACAAAGTACAGATAGGAACAATCCTTGGCTTCAGCGGGAACGATCTAGCTATTGGCGATAATGGCAAGGGTATGTCTTTTTATCAAAGCAGCACGGCATCCATTTGGTACAGCAATACTAATTTTTCTTTAATGCCGAACGGCAGCGGCGGTAACGTTGGCATTGGCACATTAAATCCGGCTTATCCATTGTCAGTTAATGGAACTATTCAAAGCAAGGAAGTGCGTGTGGAAACTGGATGGGCAGATTTTGTTTTTGACGAACATTATGAATTGCCTTCGCTTGATTCAGTGGAAATTTTCACAAAACAGAATAAGCATTTGCCGGGCATACCCTCAGCGGAAGAAATAAAAAAGAACGGATTGGCGGTTGGTGAATTACAAACCAAAATGATGCAGAAAATTGAAGAGTTAACGCTTTACACCATCGAATTGAAAAAAGAGATCAATGAACTTAAAGCAAGTAAAAAATGAAATACTTTTTTATAAGGATCATACTGATGCAGCTTTTTGTGCTTGTAATTATTTCATCGGATGCACAATCGCTTCCTTGCGGAAATAGTAAAATCGACAAACAGTCAATACAAAAAGCAATAGATTATGAGAAACTTCATGCAAATGATAAAGCAAAAATATTGTCTGCTCCGGGCACAGTAATGCGTGTATATTTTCATGTGTTTAGAAACGATGATGGCACACAGGTTGCTGCCACTGCAGCACAAATCAGCACTGAGTTTTCAACTTTGCTTTCCTATTATGCCGGTGATGGCATTTGTTTTCAGAACCTTGGAACAGAGTTTATAAACAATACAGGGCTTAATCAAAATTTCAACGCAGATAATGACAAGACAGGGACGGGATTGATCGCTTACGAAACACCTAATTGCATAAACATATTTTACATGCAAAAAATAGGAGGGAACAACAAAGCCTGCAATCCTCCATGTGGTTATGGAGGAATTACGTTGAGCATACCCGATACTTGCACGATAATATCAAACGGAAATGTCAATGATGGTGTGACGGTTGGTCATGAAGTGGGTCATGTGTTTGGCTTGCTCCATACATTTGAAACCGCGAACGGTTATGAAGATATTGATGGTTCAAATTCATCCACCTCGGCGGATTTGATCAGCGATACGCCAGCCGATCCATTTGCACATAATGGAAAATCTTGTTATAGTGCAAGTGGTTGCAACAATTACACGGGCTCCTGCCAGGACCCAAAAGGCAAATCAAATTTTTCTCCCCCTTATACCAATATGATGAGCTATTGGTATAATAACCCCTCTTCGGGCTGCACAACAACAGCAACGGTGACCAATGGACAATATACACGGGTAAGTTCAACCATTAGCACCAATACTCCGCTGCAAAACTGCACTGTTCCATCAAGCATTACAGTCAGTAATATCTCTGTGTCAAGTGGGTACTACATGTCTTCCGCAACAGCAACACTTAACACCAGCAGCACGGTGATATTAGCAGGAACTGCAAAATGCACATTGGCTGCCAATACCGTTTTGTTGGAACCTGGCGCTTTGGCATCCCCCGCTTCGGGTGGCTTGATCCGAATTATACCCAATACATGCAATTAAACCGATGGCGCATAACAAAAAGCTTTTCTCATGAAAATTTTTCTGCTGTTACCATTGTTGATGTTAGGGCGATTAACTGAATGCGCTGCTCAATTGTATTTACAAAGCGGAGCTGTATTAAAAACAACAAACAATGCTGTGATCACTTTGCAGGATATTGACCTGATAAATAACGGCACCATAAGTCAGCAAATTGGCGAAGGGAGATTTGTGTTTGCAGGTTCATCTAATAATAATATTTCCGGAAACAGCAACCCGCTGTTTGATATTTTTGAAATTGCAAAAACAGGCACGGCGAAAATTTTGCTTTCACAAAACATCAACATCGGCACCAGTGTCAATTTTACTTCCGGGCTGATCGATTTGAACAATAATAATATTTTGTTACAGCCAACTGCTTTGCTAAACGGCGAGAATGAGAATAGCCGTATAACGGGAATTAGTGCCGGGTATATAGAAATTACGAGTACATTAAACGCTCCATCTGCAATGAATGCGGGCAATCTTGGCGCGGTCATTACATCTCCACAAAATTTAGGAACATCGATAATTCACAGAAGTCATGTACCAGTTACAACCGGAGCAAACAGCGGTATTCAGCGAACGTTTTTCATTTCTCCTTCTAACAACAGTTCGCTCAATGCAACATTTCGCTTTTATTATTTGGATGCGGAACTAAACGGAAAAAATAAAAATACGCTTGGTCTTTGGAAAAGTACAGATGGCAATACATGGAGTCTTGTTGGAGCCGACAACCGTGACGCCACAAATAATTATGTGGAGAAAAACAGCATTGCCGACCTCAGCTATTGGACGCTTTCAGATGCGCTGAACCCTTTGCCCCTGGTATTACTGTCTTTTAGCGCAATCTGTGAAAATAATTTTGCTTTGGTGCGATGGGAAACTTCGATCGAACAAAATATTGATCATTTCGTTATTCAAAAAAGCGAAGACGGATCTCTATGGAATGATGTTGGGTATGTCCCTGCACAAAATATTTCATCGGGTGCAAAATACGATTGGAAAGATTTTGATCCGTCAGGTCATGCGTTTTACCGCCTGAAAATATTCGAATTTTCAGGGTCATATTCTTTATCCCCTATTTTTTCCGGAGGTTGCAATGACATCTCCATGCCTTTTACAGTGTATCCTAACCCAACAGATAATGCGGCAACAGTAAGAATTTCAGTAAGGCAAAATACAAAGGCAGAATTGATGCTTATGAATGCCAGCGGAGAGATTTTAGAGTTACATGACTGGTATCTGCAGGTGGGTGTGAACACTTTCAGTTTATTAAACATTCCCAAACTCGCATCAGGTACTTATATTGTCAGATTGCTGTTGAATGGTAATAACTTTCAACAAAAGCTCATCAAAAAATAGCGGGGTATCTGATGATATGAGCATGCGGGGTTTCAGGTAGGCATGAATCCCCAATGGAGGGGCTAATTTTTGAACATTTTTATTAAAAATCTATTGAAAATCAATGCCTTTTTTGCTAAGGCTGCTAACATAGGCATCGTTTAAGAAATGACTAGACAAAATCAGAAAATTTGGATAAATTTGTGTTATGTACCTGAAAGAGAAGGACATAGAAATTATTAGGAACTATTTCACCGGTAAACCGGTGCTGAAGGCCTATTTATTCGGTTCCTATTCCAGAAATGAAGCTGACAATGATAGTGATGTAGATATATTGGTGGATCTCGACTATTCTCAGCACATCGGGCTTGGGTTTGTGCAGATGAAATTGGATCTGGAACAGCGGTTGCAAAAAACAGTTGACCTGGTTTCATCCCAAGCTGTGACCAAGCGGTTGTTACCATATATCAATAAAGATAAGCAATTGATTTATGATTCTTCCAATCTGAAATCCTCTTTTCATGCTTAATTTTCTCCTCCTAATACAAGCATGAATAAATGAGAGCTAAAATTGGTGATAAAGAGAGACTCGGGCATATTCTGGATGCTATCACTGAAATTGAGAGCTATACCGCAAATGTTGCACTAAAGGATTTCCTCGCCAATTCAATGATGCGATTTGCATCTATTAAACAAATTGAGATCATTGGTGAGGCTGCCAATTATATTACCCCGGAAACTAAGGCTCTTTTTTCAGACATCGAATGGAAGCAAATAGTAGGCATGCGGCATATTCTTATTCATGAATATTTTGGTGTGGATTCCAATTTGGTGTGGCAGGTTATTCGCAATGACATCCCAAACTTAAAGGCTGCAGTTAACAATATATATTTAAGATTGAAGTAAATTTAGAAGAGCAGGATTTGACCATCGGTAGAAAATATTTCTCAAATGTTTTACCCAAACTGCTAGCAATTTCAGTTCTGTATAAGTTTCTGTTTTTTCTTGCATTCTATCGGATCATCATTAAATTATTCCATGGATTATACTTTTTACTTAGAAGATATTCGCGAGAAACTTACAAAACTCCTAGAGGAGCAAAAAATGGCTGATAATTACCAAGAAAATAGAGTACAGGCTTTTTTCGAGGAATATCCATGTGCCTTGTTGGGCGCTTTAAGCGGAATACCTATGAAGGACGCTATTTTCAATAATACCATTATTTCCCAGCCACGGATTAAGAGCATGGATGGGGACAAACAGCCGGATTTTTTGGTCGTCACTTATAATTCGCTTCAATTTTTTTTTAATTTTATCGAGCTGGAAGATCCATCTAAGAAGATTTTCCTTGCTGGCATATCAGAAATGCCGTCAAACGAGTTCCATCGGGCATTCACCCAATTGAGGCAATGGGCATCCTTTCAGAATAGCGAGGTGGAAAAATATTGCGATTCGTTAACGAATACTTTATTCAAGGATAGCTATGACAATCTTCAGAAAAAGATAAAGCATTACAACTATCTTATTGTGTATGGATTTTCAGAAGAAGTACTACGTCTTCCGCATAAGTATAATGGTCTTTTACAGGACTATTGTGGTGAAAAAAAATATCATCATTGCACATATAGTCGACTACTGGATAATCTAAAAATGAGCAGGTATCCACTCTTTTCTGTTAAGAAACTGGGTAGGCAAGAACATTATAAGGCGCTAGGGTTTGTTCCGTTCGAGAACTACGTATACTACCTTTGGCAAAGTTTCCGTAACATTGTGGATAAGCAAGACGTAGTATACAAAACCTCATGGCTAACAGATAAACAAAAAGAAAAACTGGCGAATCAAAATGACTGAAATGGATATTCGTCCCGCTAGTGATTTTCATACGGAAATTTTAACCATCAATGATTTTGGCGATATTGATATGCCATAGACCTTGCTTCTAATTGTGCCCCTCAATTTCTTCCTCATCGACAGCGTTAATTTTATCATCTTGTGAGGGCTTCTCCTTCCCCTTCAAACCACGAAGTTGACCGTTGTTTATATATATCAATGAAGCCCTTCTTAATTTTTCCTTTTCAGAGTCTTTCCAAAATTCAATCGTTTCGATGTCTTTCCTTGTTCGCTCACCAGTATATTGACTTACATCTAGCAAGTAACCTTTATAAATTAGTCCTTTTCTTCCACTTATGGTTACTCGCGACTTTACATAGTGGATTAACCTCAAGTCTATAAGTTCATAAATAAGTTCGACCTCAGTGCCAGACGCATCCTGAGCTATGAGGAAAATATTTGACTTTGTTTTATCTAAGCAAAACTGTTTTATCCTGCTAAAGGCTGATTCGAGACGATCCTTGTCTTCGACGGCATCCATTTGGAATTCATCTTTCTTTAATTCCCCATAAGTTCCGGCCGCAATATTAATATCTTCAGCACTGATTTTATCGCCCTTTACAGATTTGCCACCTGACTTATTGACCCGCTCTTTAGCCTCAAGGATTGATCGACGAAATAACCCCAAAAAATCTCTTGTAACCCCGCCGCTGGCCAATACCAGACGTTCAATTGCTCCATCGGTTAATAATTCATCAACTTTGGGCGCTTTTGCTTCTTGTATGTAGGTGTTCAATATTGATTTCAGGAACGACTTAGACAAAGAAAACTTTTCAAGAGTTAAGTCCAGATCGATTTCATCAGCATCGTCTCCTAGTTTCACTCCGGTAGGTTGCGGCGTGTTTTTATACCAAGTCGTTCTATTTCTAATAGTACCTATTTTCAACCATAAATTATTACCCTTAGATATCCTATGGAAATAGTCAATAAGATCAGGTTGATCTACTCTAACAAGGTGGTACAAGTCATCAAGAAATAAATAACTATCACGATTATTGATGCTATAAAGAGACGCAAATATATGTTGAAAATCCAGCATTTTTTTAAGAAGGTAATCTTGCTTGTTTCGGCGAAACTCTTCTTTTACTTCTTTTGAAATTGTATTTTCTGATGTTTGGCCTACAGCAGTTTCAAGCTTTGCAGCTTGCATATCGGTGCCGACCTTAAATTTGCTATCGTTTGCTTCTTTATTCTGTTCGCTCACTCGTTGCACAAGCATAGCATCATTATTCAGATTTAGCTGTGCCCGTAAGTCTATGATAGTTTGGTCAATTTCCAACTGAAGTGTTAATTTAAGGCTTCTATTTTCAGGGTATTTCTTTAGAATGAAGAAAGTATACCAAAGTCTTTTGCCCCTATCCTTTTCTATTTCCGTTGTAAGCCAAATTGAATATTTTTGAAAAGTTGCAATCAATACACTAATAATTATATCAGGGTAATGATGTCCTTTAAAGGGTTCCAAGTCAATGAACGCAACTGGATTACCAGTTTTGGCAAGATCATCGGCGGACTTGAAGAGTAAACTGCTTTTACCAGATCCTCTTCTTCCAAAAATTATATGATGCCTCTTGCTCAGAGCTCGGCTTAAAGTTCCTACAGCAGGCTCAATAAACTTTGGAACATTACCTTTACCAGCTCGGGTGCCCTCCTCGAGAGCGATCACTAATTTGTCAACATTCTCATCAAAAATCTTACTCAATTTTGAAACTATTTAACCGTGGATTATATCGTGTTACCGCAATACCATTATAGAAACAATGTGTGGGTAGAACAATACTATGTGATCGACAAAAAATTAATACTTTTTTTTGGTGCAAATGCAATGAGATCTCATTTCGAACATCTCAATGCTTGATAATTAATTCAATAAAGGAGGCAGAATTGGATAAAAACTTTGAGCTAAAAAGCCCTTGAAGTCAGGAACTTGAAAGTCACAAAATTCATCTGAAAAGGAGTGATTATTCCGTGCCCTATTAGCCAGTTCCATGATCTCGATATGGGGAGGCGCCAAAACAATTGTAATTCCGCTCGCCCCGATTCCCGGAATAACAAATGCCCTGTTGGGGCATCAATGTGCTTTGCGGAGAGGGCGGGATTACCTCCGCGCCCTGGACGGCCGACTCCGGTGATCCCAGGTGGAGGGGCTAAAACACAATTACATCAGTGCCGCATTACATACGGTTTTTTATTCCCCTCCCGCTCACCCGAGCAAGCTCGGCTCGCAGTCGGGTCATAAAAAAAGCCCAGCCAAAGGCTGGGCACTGATGTAATTATGTTTGCGGAGAGGGCGGGATTCGAACCCGCGATACCCTTTCGAGTATACACACTTTCCAGGCGTGCTCCTTCAACCACTCGGACACCTCTCCTAAAGGGCTGCAAAAGTAAGATATCCCGGCCTAGATTCCGAATATTTTTTGCGCATTCTCCGTCGTAACCCGGGCAGCCTCCTCCCGGCTCACCCCCTTCACCTCCGCCAGTTTGGCCACCACATACTGGAGATAACTGCTTTCATTCCGTTTGCCACGAAAAGGGACAGGGCTCAGATAGGGCGCATCCGTCTCCAATACCATGCTTTCCAGGGGTATATCCTTCAACGCATCAGCCAGACCTGAATTCTTATACGTCAACACGCCGCCGATACCCAGGTAGAACCCCAGGTCCACCACCTGTCTGGCAGCATCCCCATCCCCCGAAAAACAATGAAAAATACCACGAAGACTACCCTTCTGATGCTCCCGGACCACTCCGATACTCTCCTGCATGGAATTTCGCGAATGGATAACAATGGGTATCCGGTATTGCAACGCCCACTCTATCTGCTCGTGAAAGGCCTGGTACTGCTGCGTTTCAAAGGTCCTGTCCCAGTAAAAGTCAAGCCCGATCTCACCTACGGCTACCCAGGAACGCCGCTCCAGCCAGCCTTCCACCAATTTCAACTCTGCTGTATAGTCGGCCTTCACGGAAGTGGGATGTAGTCCCATCATGCCGATGCACAACCCCGGATAACGCTGTTCCAATCCCATCATCGCCTCATGGGACTCGCTGTCCACCGCAGGTAGATAAAACTTCTCAACTCCTTCTTTTTCAGCCCGCTGTATGACTTCGTCGATATCCCGGGTAAATTCCTTGTTGTACAAGTGACAGTGTGTGTCGATCAATTGCATATATTATGAATTGCGGATCATTTGTAGATCAGATCTCCGGTATTCCCCTATCGTGACCGCACCATCCATGCACCCATCCAGGCGATATACCGCAGACATATTCCGCCGCAAATATCCCCAAAAACCAGTATATCAGTGCACTATTAACTCCCGGGACATTGTAAATGTTCCCACTACGTATAAACACCTTATTGTGTGGACTGTTGAAATTACTTTGCATAAATCAAAAAAAGATTTACCTTTAAACCAGTTTTCATAGGGTACGGATTAAAAACGGGCCAGGGTGTCTACCCAGGCCCAATTCATTTTATAGCAATGACGGGCATTTCAGCTCATTTTTCTGCTTATTACAGCGCATAGTTATGACTGTTTGCAACTTCCGGGATGAAATCTTTTCATCACACCCGGATACCTGCAAACCGGTAGCCTTTTTTCCCAAAATGATCTAATACAGCCGGCAGCGCGGCTTCCAGCCGTGGGTATGCTTTTTCGCTGTCATGGAACACGATGATGGATCCCGGCCGTGCGTGCCGTATGACGTTGCGGGCGCATTTTTCCGGGCGCAGCTCCTTGTCGAAATCCGCGCTCAGCACGTCCCACATGATGATATGATACCCAAAAGGCGGCTTTTGCAGCAGCGAGGCCTGAAGAGTGCTGATACGGCCATAGGGAGGACGAAAAAGATCGGTGTCGATATAGTTTGCGGCCTCCCTGATATCTTTCAGATAGTCGGTGCCGGAGGACTTCCAGCCGTTGAGATGGTGTTGTGTGTGATTTCCTACCCGGTGGCCTTCTTCAAGGATACGCCTGTACATCTGCGGATGTTCTTGTACGTTCTTGCCGATACAAAAGAAAGTGGCCGTCGCTCCATGCCGGGCCAGGGTATCGAGTACAAAGGGAGTGGCTACAGGATGAGGCCCGTCATCGAAGGTTAGGTAAAGGACCTTGTCGCCCCTCGCAGCCGGAATGTCCCAGACAAGACCGCTGTACCACATCTTTAGCCACCAGGGCGTCTTTACCAGATAGAACATACGCATGTAAGATACGGACTAAACATCATCCATCACCGCGCCGTCAGCCGGCCTTCACATACTCTCCTTCAAAAAAGTATTCACATGGATCACCTGCCCGCCCTCCCGGAAGATCTTCCCGTTCTTACGGCAAAACTCTGTCTGGCTGGGCTCGTCTTTTAAAAGCCGGTCCATATAACGCCGGATAGAAGCGTCTTTCATCGTCACCGGCCCGCCAAATAAAATTACGTCATCGATATAGCTGTGGAGTAAAGGTTCCAGTTGATAATAGAACAGATCCCGCGTGGCGAAGATATCGCTGCCGATGACCTTGTCGCCCGAGATGGCCACAAAGCCTACGATCGTACTGTCGGAATGCTGGAACTTATTGTAAAAAAAGCGGAAATATTCGTCACCTGCCGCCACATATTTTTTATCCAGGTTGCGCGAGAGATAGGCTTGCGTATTGTTCTTAAAACCTCCCGTCTGCAGTTGCCTGTCGATCTCCCTCCACACCAGCACCTGGTTGGGTGTCGAGTCCAGCACTTTCCGCAGATGCCCGTTGGCATAGCTGCCATAGGCGAATTTCTTCTCCTTCTCGCTCCAACGCCCTTCCTCCACACACATCACCGGCACATATTGGTCTTTTTCCGAAGGATGAAGTATCGTATCCCGTATCACCACCCTGTCCTGCCGGCCACCCGCGATGATCTCTCCTCCCGAAATATAGACGGATTTGTTGGAATGGGTGTTCACCCGGAGCCAGTGTACATTCTCAAAGGACGTAGTGCCCCGCTCGGACACAGAAACCAATCCCTGGCTGAGCGCCTGGTTCAGCGGCACAACGTCGGCAAGACCGGCGCCTGGCGCACCTCCACCCCCTTTCCGGCGAATGGGGATCACCTTGAGGTTCCTGAACGTCCACGCACTGTCATAGTCGACATATAAAGTTTCATAAGTCAGCTGTGCGGAAGCACAGACAGAGGCAAACAGCAGCAGAAAGAAAAAAAGAGATCTCACTATACAATAACGATAGAAAGACCTTTTTTATTTGGCTGCGGCCCTAACCCCGCAGATTACCGCAAAATACCGCAGCCAATAATTCTTACCTTTGCCCCTATGAGCAAAAAAGTCAGGCTTCGATTCGCACCAAGCCCCACTGGCGGGCTGCACCTGGGAGGCGTCAGAACAGTTCTCTACAATTATCTCTTTGCCCGCCAGCATAAAGGCGACTTTATCCTCCGTATCGAAGACACCGACCAAAGCCGCTACGTACCCGGCGCTGAACAATATATCCTGGACTGTCTCGCCTGGTGCGGACTGGAGCCCGACGAAAGCCCCTTTCACCCCGGCCCCCACGGGCCCTATCGGCAGAGTGAGCGGAAAGCCCAGGGTATCTATGCCCAATATGCCGCCCGGCTCGTACAGGAAGGCCACGCCTATTATGCGTTCGACACCCCAGGAGAGCTGGAAGAAATGCGTACCCATTATAAAACACCCGAAAATCCCTCCCCGCAATACAACCATGTTCTCAGGACAAAGATGAAAAATTCCCTCAGCCTGCCCGCCGCCGAAGTGCAGCAGCTGCTGGATGCCGGCACCCCGCACGTCATACGTATCAAGGTAATGCCGGGAGAGGACATTCACTTCACCGACCTCATCAGGGGAGAGGTCCATTTTGCCACGGACGGGGTGGATGATAAAGTACTGCTCAAGGCGGATGGCATGCCCACCTACCATCTTGCCGTGGTAGTGGATGATCATCTGATGGAGATCACCCATGCCTTCCGGGGAGAAGAATGGCTTCCCAGCGCACCCGTACACATCCTGCTGTGGAGACATCTCTTTGGAGAAGATAAAATGCCCCGCTGGGCGCACTTACCGTTGATCCTCAAACCCGATGGCAATGGGAAGTTGTCCAAGCGCGATGGCGACCGGCTTGGCTTCCCCGTCTTTGCCATGAACTGGACCGACCCCGCCACGGGCGAGACGACAAAAGGGTTCCGGGAAATGGGCTTCCTTCCCGAAGCCTTTCTCAATATGCTTGCTATGCTGGGATGGAATGACGGCACCGGAAAGGAGCTGTTCGCCCTCCAGGATCTCATAGAAAAGTTTACGCTGGACCGTGTACACAAAGGCGGGGCGAAGTTTGATTTTGAAAAAGCCAAATGGTTCAACCATGAATGGATCAGACAGCTGCCTGTCGGGGCCTATCAGGACCAGGTACTCGCACATTTCCGGGCAGCAGGCATTGACCCCCTCCCGGGTCAGCAGACCCCGGGATTAGCCACCGCTCTGGACCCGGTCAGCGGGCTCAGCGAGATAGCGCCCGCCATCACCGGCGCCGCGGCCGTCCCGGCTTTTGATCCCATCCCTGTCACACCCGAAGAAGAAAAATTTCAGAAAATACTGGAGTTGGTGAAGGACCGTTGTCATCTGTTGAGCGAATTTGTGCAACAAGCAAGCTTTTTCTTTAAGGCGCCCGACCCCGCAGTCATCGACCTCAGCCCTGTCCGTCCAAAATGGAATGAGGCCAAACAACAATTCTTTGTCGAACTTATCCGTCAGCTACAGCTGATGAAAACCTGGGAAGCTGCTGTGCTGGAGAAAGAATTTAAAGAAATGGCCGCCGCCGCATCCATCAAACCGGGCGATCTCTTACTTCCCCTGCGTCTCATGCTGGTGGGTGGCAAGTTCGGTCCCGGCGTCTTTGACATAGCAGCCTTGCTCGGCCCGGAAGAAACCATTCGCCGGATCAAAGGAGTATTGACCTTGCTGCAATCGTAAATCGGTAAGCTTGGCTTAGGAAGCCAGGAATCCTATCGCCGGCGCATAATCCGTAGTCTTTTTCTTATTCGCCCGGATGGCATTGACAACAATACAGTTGATATTAAAAGCATCCGGGATAAGCAGGAATAGAATAAAATGCATATACGTTACGCCTGGTATACGATAATGGTTAAACTCCACCAGGATCACAAATACGTAGATCCCTCCTTTCACCAGCAGCCAGGTGATCTGGAAGTTCACGATCCGCCGCCCCATGCTCCTGACGCCCTCTATCTTATCACGATAGATCACCCATAGCGCCAGCGGCACAGCAATACCCAACCCCGGCCAGGGCAGCAGGAACGCCAGTGCCGAAAGGTTCATCAGCACAAGAAAACCCCGGTTCTCTTCCAGCGTCTTTTCCACCTTGTCTTCCTTCAATTCTTCCATAGATACCCCCAATGCCTGGCACAACCGTCTCAGACTATCCCCCCTCGGCATCGTCTCTCCGTTCTCGATACGTTGTATCGTACGAAGGCTGAGCCCTGTCTTTTCTGCCAGCTCCTCCTGGGAAATGCCTAACCCCGCCCGCAATGATTTGATCTTATTCATAAGATGATACTTTGTTCAAATATAGCAATCCGGATCGCCACCTCCTACGTCATATCTGCGACATATCCCCGGCATTGCTTACTTTTGGAGCTATAACCAACCATTGCATGCCCGCAAACACACCCAATCACACCACGACAAAGACAGGCAGTCCCGGCAGACCCATCCGCGTGCTGGTAGCAAAGGTGGGCCTCGATGGTCATGATCGCGGCGCCCGTGTGATCGCCACCGCCCTTCGGGACGCCGGTATGGAGGTCATCTATACCGGTCTACGCCAAACCCCCGAAATGGTGGTGAACGCCGCCTTACAGGAAGACGTGGATGCCATCGGCATCAGCATCCTCAGCGGGGCCCATATGACAGTCTTTCCCAGGATCATCCAGCTCATGCAGACAAAAGGTATGGATGACGTGCTGCTCACCGGGGGAGGCATCATCCCCGAAGAAGACAGACAACAGCTGCAGCAGATGGGTGTAGGCAACCTCTTCCCCCCCGGCACCCCCACCGCGGATATTGCCGCCTATATCACCGAATGGGTCCGGACCCATCGGGATTTCTAAATTTGATAAATCATTCCCATGTATAACACATTGCACACTTACCTCACCGACAATATCCTCACCGTAACCATCAATCGCCCTGACAAACTCAATGCGCTAAATAAGACGGTAATGTCCGAGCTGGACGAAGTAGTCACCGAGATCTATCTCAATAAGGAGATAAAAGGCGCCATCCTCACCGGTGCAGGCCCCAAGGCCTTTGTAGCCGGCGCGGATATCTCCGAGTTCCAGGGGCTCAGCCGCGAAGAAGGCGAAGCGCTCGCCAAAAAGGGGCAGGATATCTTTTTCCGCATCGAAAATGCACCCAAACCTATCCTGGCAGCCGTCAACGGATTTGCCCTGGGAGGCGGATGCGAGCTGGCGATGGCTTGTCACTTCCGGCTCTGCGCACCCACTGCCAAATTTGGTCAACCCGAGGTCAACCTGGGGATCATCCCTGGTTATGGCGGCACCCAGCGGCTTACCCGTCTCGTCGGGAAAGGGAAAGCCATCGAGCTGATGCTCACAGGCCGTATGATGGACGCACAGGAAGCCCTGCAGACCGGTCTGGTCAACTATATCATCGAGACAGACGAGCTCCTTACCAAAACCCGGGAGATCCTCGCCATCATCGGGGAAAAAGCTCCGCTGGCCATCGCCAAGATCATCGAATGCGCCAACCTCGCCGACGAAGGCGGTCTGGGAGACGGGTTCCTCTACGAACAGGAAGCTTTTGGCGAATGCTTTGTCACGGAAGATATGAAGGAGGGCGCCAGCGCATTCCTGGAAAAAAGAAAACCGCAGTTCAAGGGGAAATAAGAGCTAAAACATCGTCATCTGTCCCTCCCCCTCTTTCGGCTTAGCCTTGGCTTTTGCCGCCGGCCGTGCCGTCTCGATCAATTCCTCCGGTATCTCCCTCACCAACCGCGACATCTCCTGTGTTTGCTCCTTTCCATATAGTTTACGCATAGACGAATACGTGATATACAGCTGCTCTTTTGCCCTTGTCATCCCTACATAGAATAACCTTCGCTCCTCTTCCGGGTCGGCCCCTTCACGGTGAGAAGGCAATACCCCCTCCTCCGCCCCGGCAATAAAGACCACGGGGAATTCAAGCCCTTTGGCGGCATGCAGGGTCAGCAGGTGTATACCATAGGCCTGCTCCCGCCGGATGTCCGTATAGCGATTAAGCAGCGCTTCTTCAAGAAATTTTCGAATGATCTCCCTGCCACGACCCGCACCAGCCCCTTCCGCCGGCATCGCCCCGCCGTCACCTCTTTCCCTCGCCTCCTTTGCCAGCAAAAGGATCGACTCCTTCTTCACCTGGTGTTCTTCCGACAGCTTGTCCATAGGAAGATATTGCCGGAATATCTCCCGCACCCCCTCTTCCAGCCCCTTATTATCCAACGCTTCTTCAAATTGAACAAAAAATCTCCCCAGCTCCGGCACCTCGTCCTTCCAATCCGTCCCCCTGGTATGCAGGACAGAAAGCAAGTTCCGTACTTTCTGACTGTTGTACCCCAGCCCCCGCTGTAGTACACCGGATAAAGACACGCTGTCCCTCCCGTCAAGATAGAGCCGCAGCACATCCGCCACCAGGGAAAAAGGCGGCTCGCTGAGAAAAGAGGACCCATCCGCCAGGTGAACGGGGATATTCGACTTCTTCACATACGCCAGCAGCTCACGACCTACACTATGCGTACGAACGAGGATGGCGATGTCCGAAAAGGCATAATGCCCCTGATGGTTTGTCGCTCCGCCCGTCAGCAGATGAAACCCGCCCACCAGCCGCTCGATCTCACGGATGATGTACCGGGCCTCTGCCGCAGGGTCCTCCGCCTGAAAAAGCCTTATCCTGCCGCCCCTTGGACGGGTGGCTTGCAGCGCTATCCCGCTCTTAAAAATATTATTCTCTATCACCCGGCCCGCGGCTTCCAGTATCAGCCCCGGACAGCGATAGTTATCCGTCAGGGCCGTCACCTGAAGATCCTTCTCCAATTGAAAAAAGAGTTTTGTATCACTCCCCCTGAAACCATAGATAGCCTGGTCCGGGTCGCCAATAGCCAGCAGGTTCTTATCTTTTCCCATTCCCAGAAGACGGAAAAATTGATATTGCTGTGGATTGATATCCTGTACCTCGTCGATAGCCAGCGCCCGGATGGCGCCCCGGGAGCCCTCCAGCAAAGCAGGCGCCTCCTCCCACTTACGGATCACCCGGCCCAATATGTCCGAAAGATCCACAGCCCCCTGGCTCTCCAGGTAAGCCCGATAACGGGAAGCATACTTTTGCATCTCTGCAGTCAGCTTTATCCCCGCGACCGTCTGCCCCTTGGCCGATTGCCCCTCAGCATCCCCCCGTCCGCCGGAGCTCCCCCGCCCCTCGAATAATTCCTCCAGTCCCTCGCATATTTTTTTACTGTCCGTCTCTTTCAGCTCAGGAAACAACATGCCCAGGACCACCCGTCTGCACTGCTCATCGTACACCTTATGCAGATGGGGTTCATATTCCTGCAACAGTTGATAGGCGATGGCATGGAAAGTACCGATCCGTACCTTCATCGCACCATCACCTATCAGGCCGGCCAACCGGTCTTTTATCTCACGGGCAGCCTTATTTGTAAAAGTAATGGCCATCACTTCCTCTGGTTTTACCCTATCCCCGTCTGCTGCATCGTCCGTCTGCTGCTGTGTCCGTCTACTGGCGGAGCCGCGTGGTACTATCTGCCCCGCGATCCACCGCACCAGCGTACTCGTCTTCCCTGTCCCTGGTCCCGCCTTTACCAGGAGCGCACCCGACACCTGCGCGCTGACCTTTGCCTGCGCCTCGTTGAGCGTTACTTCTCCCGGCCGGGCCGGGCCTATCGCCTCACGCTCTGCACCACCGCCAACCCTACCTTCCGCACGACCATCAACTCCACTCTCCGGTAGCTCCCCATCCGTCATCCTCCCCTTCTTCACCGCCGCCGGCCCCATATCCCCAAACATATGCAACTGTCCCGTCAGTTTCTTTAGCTCGCCCTCTTCAAAAACTTTGATCACCCCATATACCCCATCATACCCCGCCACCGGCCTGATCTCCTGCTGTCGCATCCGCCGGATGGCTTCCGCCAGCACCGCATTACCCCTCCGTTGTATGTCTTCCACCGGAACCTCATTCAGCAAACTGAACTCATTCCCGAACGTGGCGATCGCCTCCTGAAAAGCTTGCATCACCCCCTTGCTGGCCGGGCCAGTACCCTTGATCTCCGCCAGTATTTCCGGCAAAGGGATGATATAACGAAAGCCGTCTTCACCCATCGATCCGGCTGCCGCTGCATCCGACCCCTGGCTGCCGCGGCCGTGTCCGGCCCCCTCCACCTCCCTCCTGTCGATCAGCTCCTCCACCCTGTTCAATACCCCGATGGTCAACGGTTCCCCGCAGACAGGACAACGCCCCTTATAATGCGCCGATTCATCCGGCCGCAATGAGACGCCGCACGCACGATGACCGTCATGAAAATATTTTCCTTCTTCCGGAAAGAACTCATACGTCCCCATAAAACCCTTCCTCGTCTTCAATGCATCAAACAATCCATCATAGCTCCTTTCCGTATTAAATATATTAGCCTCCCGACCCAGCTTCTGCGGAGAGTGTGCATCGGAATTCGATATCAGCGTAAACCTATCCAGCGCGCTCCACTTGCGGTTCATCACCGGGTCCGAAGACAAGCCCGTTTCGATGGCGAACAGTTGTCCGCTGAGATCCCGGAAACATTCATCCACGCTGTCATACCCCCCTTTGGAACCCAGCGTGGAAAACCAGGGCGTCCAGACATGCGCGGGTATAAGATAGGCTTTCGGAGAAGCCCCCAGCACTATCTCCAGCAGATCGCGGGAAGGTAGCCCCAGGATAGGACGGCCATCCGACTCCAGGTTGCCGATAGCCGCCAGCTTCGTATTGATACGGGTCACCGTCTCAAAGTCCGGCGCATATACGAGATTGTGGTTCTTGCGCACCTTATCCCCATATTTGTAGATCGAGCTGATCTCCGTGGTAAGACAAAAACGTACGTCGATGTCATGTACGCTCAGTCCCGGCAGACCGGCATCCGCAGGCGGGTTCTTCAGCCGGAAAAGACCGCTGCCGTCCGGCTCCAGCTTTTCCCGGATCTCTTTGAACCAGGCAGGATGGGTAAAGTCACCCGTCCCCACTACATGAATACCTTTTATACGCGCCCATTGATAAAGGGACTCCAGGTTCAGGTCCCGGCTCGTAGCGCGTGAATAGTGCGAATGCACGTGCAGATCAGCAATGTATACCATAGGCAAGGGAAAATTTTACGGACAATGAGGGGCAATTTAGCATATTTTAAAAAAAGACTATCTTACAGTCGATTGGTCCGGCTTTTACAGTCAGCCGGGTCAGGGACACATCTTATGGAACAACGCACCCGTCAAAACTGTGTCTATATCCTAAAGACAGGGAAAAACCTGTATAAGATCGGCAAGACCCGTGATCTTCAAAAACGGCTTGCCACTTACCATACACACCTGCCCATCCTCTTCCGTGTCGTCCGCCAGTATCCGGCTATAAATATGGATGAGCTGGAGGAAAGCCTCCACATCGTATTTCAGCACCGCCGGGTAAAAGGAGAATGGTTCCAGTTGAGCGACCAGGAACTGATTATCTGCGACAATATCGCCCGTCACTACGCGCTTGATAAGCTGCAAAAGTCCGCGAAGACCCATCGTCAGCTGGCCGGAGTCCGCGCCGCCGAAACCGAACCCGCAGAAACTCACTCCACCGGTGACCGCTATGTCAACGATCCCCTCCTCCAGGTCATGGAAGCCAATGAAAAATATCTGCGCGATTATTCCCGTGTAGCGGAAGACATCAAACTCGGGCTCAGCATAAAGGAGATAGAGGCCCTCCACGAAGGCGCCGTCAGCAAGGCCACCATCCAGACCGTGAGGAGGCTCCTGAACTATCAAACCCCCAACTCCGCCTTTCTTAGCGAATGGTTCTATATCGTAAATGAATTGGAAGCCGGCCTCAGCGAAGAGAAGATACTGGCAAAATATGCCGGGCTCGTCACCCGTAGTACAATACGGATGGTACGGCGGATACTCCGCAATCAGTTGTATTGACGCCAACGCTCATAGCCAACTCTTCTTAGTATCCGGAACCCCACTGGGGTTCCGTCTTGACGCATCCTGAAAAATCAGCTGTATTAGTGTTTCTGAGTAATTTCGGGACATGGTACGCAACGATATACGAGAGGTAGTATCCAAATTTTTAGATGAGACAGGGCCCGATGCCCGCTACACTTCATTTGACTACTGCTATAATTACTTTCGAAGAACACCCCCTTCCGACATGCTCGGGGACATCGAGAAAAGTTGCATGGAGCTGGGCTTTTTTCTGGCAAGTTGGGGAATGATGAGAGCTTCAAGCTTTTTGTTAAAAAAAAGCGCCAAACATTTTGAACCTACCATTCGATACATATCCGGCCTGCCCAGGGAGGTCTGGTCCATCGACGTCGACGTCTACAATGATGACAACATAAAAACAATAATTCGTATCTACAACGACATAAAAGATTTGCTTGTCCCACATATCCATGCAGACCTTAGACTGGTGACAAAAGTGATGTTAGGTACGCTAGGCATTGTACCGGCTTTCGATACATTTTTCTGTACTACGTTCAAAGAGATTTTCAACGGGCAGTGTAACTTTAGCGAAGTCGATCGGGACTCTTTGATGGCGATAAAGAGTTTTTATGAAGCAAACAGACCCGTCATTGACCAATTGTCGTTCCAAAAGCATACCCTCGACTTTTCCACAGGGCGCGAGACGCACATCAGGTATCCAAAGGTAAAGGTCATCGACATGTACGGCTTTCAGGCAGCCCCCAGAAAAGAAAAGGGGCCGGCATAAGCGGCCCCTTATTGCAAGATGATCATATCATTCTAGTACCCAAACACCTCATCCAGGCCAAGCACCTTCACATCTCCCACCTTCTTCAGGTCATCCATATTCACCTTCTTATCACTGGCAACCACGCAATACGTATAGCTCTTGCCTGACAGCTGGTCCTGGTGGAATTTTTTGATATCGTCCATCGTCAGCTTATCCACCGTCTCATACTCCGTCTTACGCTGGTCATAGTCGATACCTTTATCCCTGGCCGCCAGATAGGAGAATACGATCCCATCCTGGGTGACCCGTTCCGTCTCGATGTCCTTTTTCAGACTGACCTTTGCCAGTTCAAGTCCCTTCTCCGATACAGGCATGTCCGTCAACAGCTCGTTCATTCCCTTCAAGGCATCCGCCATCTTATCCGCCTGACAGCCGATGTAGGCAAGGACATAGAAGGGGTCTTCCTTCCGGGCCGGCGTTCCGTAGGTTGCAAAAGTCGAATAAGCCAGGGCCTTGGACTCGCGGATAGTCTGGAAGACGATGGACCCCATGCCGCCCCCAAAATAATTGTCGAATACATCCACCACCGTCTCCTTGTTCACGTCATAAGGGGCTGCATTACGGATCCACAGGATCTCAGCCTGTACCATGTCGTAGTTGGCAAACAACACCTGATTGGACGCCTGGTTCGTATAGGGATACTCCTTACGCGCCGGAGCGCTTGCAAACGCAGCGGGCAGCTTGTGCAACCCTGTAATGACAGAAGTAAAGTTCTCCACAGGCAGCTTGCCGTAATAGATGATAGAATGCTTATAGTTCAGGAGCCCGTGCAGGATATTCACCAGGTCCTCCGCCTTCAGGTTGTTCAGATCTTCGGTAGCGAGCACATCGTTGTACGGGTTCTTTGCGCCATAGCGGGCATAATTGATCAACCCCTGCAGGATGGCCTGTTTGTTCAGCTTGGCATTACTGCGGGCTTTTAGTATCCTGCCTTTCAGCGCGGTGAGGGCGGCCGTATCAGGACGGCAGTTGGCAAGGATATCTTCAAAAAGCGACACCGCCTTATTGAAGTTCTCCTGCAGCCCCGTAATGCTGATCATCGTTACGTCGGCCGTAGCATTGATGCTGAAATTACAGGCGATGTTGTAAAATTCCTTGCTCACCTGCTCCGAAGTATATTTATCCGTGCCAAGGAACTGGAAGTACTGGGCCGCCAGGGGGAGCAACTTGTTATTGCGGTTGCCCATCTCCAGACGATAATAAAGATGGAACAGCTCGTTCTCCTTATTAGGCACATATAGCACGTCGGCGATGCCGGCCTTTGCGCGCACGATACCATTATTGAAATCCAGCCATTGCGGGCTCATGTCCGACACAGGCATCTCCTCGATCTTTTTTACAAAGGGGGATTGCTTGCCCGCATTCGTCTGTACAGGTGTGATCGGGGGCTTATCCACCTTTACGATATTCTTGTCCTCGCCTTTCCGTTTGTACAGCAGCACATAGTTGTTACCAATATATTTGTTCGCAACCCGTACGATCTCTTCCTTGTTTACTTTTGCCTGCTCGTCCAGGTCCGCCACATCGTAGTTCCATTTCTCGCCCCTATGTTTGATAAAACCCTGCATCAGCGCATTGCTCCTGGTCGGATTCTTTTCCAGTTCCTCCAGCAGGGACAGTTTGGCATTGGCGACGATGGCCTTTACCAGGCTCACGTCGAAATCACCTTTCTTTACCAGGTCGATCTGCTGCATCAGCAGGTCCCTTACATCCTCCAGCGTTTGCCCTTGCTTGGGCGTACCGCCCACGATAAGGATACCGTAATCCTTGTACTGTTGTTCGCCGGCAAAAGAGGCCTGTACCTTTTGTTGTTTATTCAGATTGAGGTCCAGAAGGCCGGCTTTGCCGTTGTTAAGGATACTGGAGATCAGGTCCAGCACCATCGCATCATGCGTGTTTGCTGCCGGGGTCCGGTAACATATGCGCATATTCTCTGCACTGGGGCCAAAAATATCCTTTACAATGGGCGCCGTCAGGGGTTTTTCAGGCGCCGGGTTGTACAAGTCCACCGGCTGCCGCTGCATATAGGCAAAGGACTTATCGATCTTTTTTATCAGCTGGTCCGGATCGATGTCCCCCGCCATGATGACGGCCATATTGTTGGGGACATAGTATTTATGGTAATAAGCCCGGATGGCTTTCAGAGAAGGGTTCTTCAGGTGCTCGATAGTGCCGATGGTCGTCTGCTGGCCGTAATTATGGGTGGGGAAGATATACTTCATCATCGCCTCCTGCATCTTGCTGCCGTCATTGTCCAGCCCCCGGTTCTTTTCCTCATAGACAGCCTCCAGCTCCGTATGGAACAGACGGAAAATGGGATCGCGGAATCGTTCCGCCTGCACCAGCAGGAACTTGTCCATGGCATTGGATGGGATATCTTCTTCATATACCGTCTCCTCCACCCATGTGTGGGCATTCGTGCCCTGCGCTCCGATGTTGGTCATCATCTTATCATATTCGTTGGCAATGGCATACTGGGAGGCCAGCCCGCTGACACTGTCGATCTTATGATAGATCATCCGGCGCTTTGCCGTATCTTTTGTAGAATTATATTGCTCGTAGAGGCCGTCTATCTCATCCAAAAAAGGTTTTTCCTTTGCCCAGTCAAGCGATCCGTATTTCTCCGTACCCTTGAAAAGAAGGTGCTCCAGGTAGTGGGCCAGACCGGTATGGTCCCTGGGGTCCGTGTTGCTGCCTGCCCGCACCGCGATCCGTACTGACACCCGGGGCTCTTTATGATTGGAACTAAGGATGACGGTCAGGCCATTGGCTAATGTATAGAATCGGGCTTGCATGGGATCGCCCGTAACATATTTATAAGTATAGCCTGCGGAGGTCGCCTGCTTCCATACATATTTGTCCTGCGCCGTCGCCGTCAGCGAGACAAAGATCATCACTACTAGAAAACACCTGGATAGTCGCATATAAAATTCAATTAATTGCGTTAAAGTAATATATTTTTTCCCACTCCGTCATGCCGCTCGTAAAAACCACCATAAACAAGGATTTGCCCGTGACCAACCCCCGGATTGCCTGTATAGACGCAGGAATATCCAATACTGCCCGCTGATTCCTTCCCCATCTGACCGTATTAACCTACCTTTACGCCTCCAAAATGACAAGTATGGAATACAGGATAGAAAAAGATACCATGGGCGAAGTAAAGGTGCCTATTGACGCTTATTATGGCGCTCAGACCCAACGCAGTGTAGAGAATTTCCCCATCGCCCAGGACATCAATAAAATGCCAAAAGAGATCATCCGCGCCTTCGCCTATCTGAAAAAGGCAGCGGCTCTCACCAACCTGGATGCAGGCGTGCTTCCAAAAGAAAAAGCCGATCTCATTGGCAAAGTGTGTGACGAGATCCTTGCCGGTAAATTAGATCAATGGTTCCCGCTTGTCGTATGGCAGACGGGCAGCGGTACCCAAAGCAATATGAACGTCAATGAAGTGGTCGCCTACCGTGGACATGTGCTGGCCGGTGGCAAACTGACGGATAAGGAAAAGACCCTCCATCCCAATGACGACGTCAACAAATCCCAGTCCTCCAACGATACCTTCCCTACCGCCATGCATATCGCAGCCTATAAAATGCTGGTGGAGGTCACCATCCCCGGTATCCAGCAGTTGCGGGACACCCTGGCTGCCAAAAGCGCCGCGTTTAAAAAAGTGGTTAAGATCGGTCGCACCCATTTTATGGACGCAACCCCGCTCACATTGGGGCAAGAGTTCAGCGGTTATGTATCCCAGCTGGATCACGGTTTGAAAGCCATCAGGAACACCCTCGCCCATCTCTCCGAGCTGGCGCTTGGCGGGACGGCCGTAGGCACCGGCATCAACACCCCTCCCGGGTATGCGGAGAATGTAGCAAAAAAGATCGCCACGCTCACGGGTCTTCCCTTTGTCACCGCCGCAAACAAGTTCGAAGCCCTGGCCGCCCATGACGCCATCGTGGAAGCCCATGGCGCCCTAAAGACCGTAGCCGTCAGTCTTATGAAGATCGCCAATGACATCCGGATGTTGTCCTCCGGCCCGCGCAGCGGCATCGGCGAGATCTTTATCCCCGACAATGAACCCGGCTCCTCCATCATGCCCGGTAAGGTCAACCCTACACAATGCGAGGCCCTGACCATGATCGCCGCCCAGGTGCTGGGCAACGACGTCGCTATCAACATCGGCGGCGCTACGGGACACTTCGAGCTGAATGTCTTCAAACCCGTGATGATCTATAATTTCCTGCACAGCGCCCGTCTCATCGGAGATGGCTGTGTCAGCTTTAACGAACGCTGCGCGGCAGGCATCCAGCCCATCGAAGCCAATATTCGCAAGCACGTAGAGAATTCGCTGATGCTCGTGACGGCCCTCAACACAAAGATCGGGTATTACAAAGCCGCCGAGATCGCCCAGAAAGCCCATAAGGAGAACACCACCCTAAAAGAGATGGCCGTCAAATTAGGCTATCTGACGGCTGAGCAGTTCGACGAGTGGGTAAAGCCGGAAGACATGGTAGGGAAGATCGAATAAGTTGCCGGACAGGCCAATTCTACAACACCGACACCTTCTCTGTCAATAACGGCACGGAATAGCCGTTGAGGAGCCGAAATACATAGATCCCCGGCGATAACGAATGAATATCGAAAGAGAAATGATCGTCCGACGTCTCCCGCTGCATCAGCAGCTTGCCCGTGATGTCATACAGCAAGGCCAGCCAGGGTTTGCGCTCCCGTGACCCACCTTCCACATACAGCGTGCCGTGGGCGGGATTGGGGTAGACCCTGCAAACAGACTGTCCGCCCGCCTGCTGACGGAGCGAGTCACTCCTCTGCGCTCCAAGGTTCAGTGCAGTCAGATAGATCATCCGGAGGATATATCCTTTATAAGGCGGGTTGCTCACCGACGTGCCCAGCGTGCCGGAAGAGTCGATGGAACAGCAGGAATTATCCACCGACACGAACAAGGTATCCCCCGTGGGCGCTACCGTGATCTGACGAAGACGAAGCCCCGGCAGATAATGCAGCGTATCCGTCGGCATGGACGAGCTGTCGATGCTGAGCCCGTCCGGCTTTAGCTTTAGACGGAAAAGACCGTTCTTCAGACTGGGTACCAGCAAAGAATAATTCCAGCCCGGGATGGCGCCCTGGCCATAAAAGGCAATGGAAGCAGGGGCGATCGTGGGCCAGTACATATTACTCGGCTTGCCTTGCGCCGTCTTATTGGCGTTGCGGCCCCAGTTATAAAAAGAAAAGATAGGCTCCTGCAAGGTCGTCGGCGTGGAGTGACAGAAGCCCGTCTCGCTGATCACGGCTTTGCTGGCCAGGTACATGGAGTCGCCTGTCACAGACGTATAATTGTCGTCACAAAGCCCCGCCACTTTTGGCCATCCGTAATTCGAATGAGGAAGAATGATATTCACCTCGTCGTCGGATTTATCGCCATGTTCGCTGCTGTACAGAATATAACTTGCTCCCCCATTTACAGACCCGAATACAAGTCCCTGGGGGTTGCGATGTCCAAAAGAATATACAGCCGACTTTGCCGGGGCGGCGGCTCCAGCGGGAAAAGGGTTATCACCCGGTATCCATTGTTGGGCAGCGGGCTGCGCAGGGTCCGGCTCCGTATTCAGCCGGAGCACCTTTCCCTCAAGGATCGTAGTATCCTGGGCATAATTAGTCCGGTTGACATTCGCCAGGTTACCCGCGCCCATATCCCCGATGGTATAATAGAGATGATATCTGCCATCGCTCTCCGGCAGCGGGCTGATGCGTATCCGGCCGGAGTTGTGGTCATTGCTGCCGTCCAGACCGCTGATCACATCATCCATATATACGAGGTTTCCCGCATTCCACTTGTAGCGTGATATTTTTGTGTTATAACTGCAATAATTCCCTCCTGATGACGACCCGCAGTTTACCAGGTGATAAACATACGCGATAAAGACCCAGGGTTTACCTGCATAGAACTGGGGATGAATGGCAAGCCCCATCAGCCCTCCCTGCGGCCATGCGGCAGGGTTAGTAAAATCCTTATTCCCATTGAGGTCCAGCAACAATCTTACACCCTTATTCCCCGGGTGTATCTTCCACACTTTGTAATCATGGGCTGCCGTCACCCACAACGAATCGTCAGGGCCATAGACTATTTCCCAGGGCGTGTTCATCCCGGAAGTCCCGGTGGCGGGATATAATGTGTCGATCTTAAAGGTCTGCCCGTAATACGTGACTGTATGTTGTGCAAAGGAAAAAGAGGACGGGCACAGACATGCGGCGAGGCTGTAAGCGTATAGAAAGCTGGTTTTCATTAGGATCTCAGGATTCATGGACGCCACCGCGGGTACGGTGGCGCGAGTAACAAATTAATACTTTCTTTGTCGTATTTGGAATAGTAGATTTTCCTGTTCGCAAAGTATTTATACGATTGCCCGACATTAAAATAATAGGTACTTTTATAATTGATTTCAAGCCATTTTGATCCTTATCCTGGGGCTTGTCCCCCACGAAAAACAACATAATTCGATCCATGAAAACCTCTTTTACACCTACCCTACCCGTAAAGGTTTTTCTCGTCATCGGCACTCTCCTGCTATTGAACAAAAAGGGGCTCGCCCAGGATAACTGTTCCAGCCCGAAAGCGCTCACTTCCGGCACTTCCTGTAGCAGCTTTGCCACCCAATTGAAGGGTATGAGCCCCACGTCCGGTGTGCCCGGGTCTTGCGGTGATCCCAACTCGGCTGACGCCTGGTTCCAATTTACAGCTGCCAGCGCTTTCCCAACCATCAGTCTCAACGGTATAGGGGCCAATTTCAAGGCAGCCACTCCTGTCCTGCAGCTGCTCTCGGGCTCCTGCGGCAGTTGGACCTCGTTGGGTTGTGTAACGGGCAATACGACCTCCAGCACCCTTTCCTTGTCTGTCCTCTCCGTCGTCGGCGGCAGCGGACTTACAATAGGCCAAAGTTATTACGTACGGGTACTTACAAACACCAGCACCGGTACGATCCCATCGGGCACATGGTTATACGGCATCTGTATAACAGACCCTCCGGCCCCTACCGTGGACTATGGTAAAAGCTATGTCAATATCACCAAGGGCGCCACGGGCGGTACCGTCGAGCCGGGCGACACGCTGGAGATACGCGCTACCTTTGTCGTAAAGGCCAATGCCACTAATAACACAGCTTTTAAAGACGCCATTCCCGCGGGTACATCCTATATACCCGGCACCTTGAGGGTTCTCACAAATGAAGGAAAGATCTACCAGCAGTTTACCGATGCCGGCGGCGACGACGCCGGTACCATCAGTGGCTCGGCGGTCACGATCAATATGGGTACGGGCGCAACCGCTACCTCCGGTGGAAAGGTTTCCAATACCAGCAAACCAAACTTCTACGGCAGCACCTGTATCATGGTGGCTTCCTTCCGCGTAGTGGTCACCGGAGCGTACGGCTCACAGATCAATGTGGGCAATGGCTCCTTCACCTACGCCGGCGCCACCAGTAATACCATCAACTTCCCTGCCTATACCATCATGGTATTCAAAAACCTTGGCCTCTGTAGCAATTCTGTCGGCACCAACGCCCTTATCAATGAGTACGGTGGTACCTTCGGCAACGGCACTGCAAAGGACAGGACACCTTCCAATAAGGTGCCATCCAACTATACTTATGCCGCCTTTTCATCCAGTGGCAGCATGCCGCAAGACTATTATTATGGTGTATCCAATAACACCAGCGGCGGCAATTCAATCGCCTCAGGCTTTGCCTCCTCCAATACGGCCTGGCCTTTACCCGACAACGGCAGCCCCAACCACCGTATCTTCGGCGTATGGGACATCATCGGGGACCACACGGGCGCCAGCAATCCGTTGTTGGGCAACGCGCCCACCAGCACTCCAACCAGCAGCGGAGGCTACATGGTAGTGGTCAACTCCGCTTACCGGACAGACACCGCCTTTCTGGACACTGTATATAACTTATGTCCCAACACCTATTATCAATATACCGCCTGGTTCCGTAACATCTGTTCCCATTGCGGCTGCGACTCCAACGGGACTGGCAACACCGCCAACGGATATATCCCCTCCGGCCCGGGCGACTCCTCCGGCGTTCAGCCCAACCTTACCTTCAATATCAATGGATACGATTATTATACAACAGGCAATATGAAATATACGGGTCAATGGGTACAGAAAGGGTTCACCTACCTGACAGGCCCGACCCAGACGACGATGATCATCAGCATCCGTAACAATGCGCCCGGCGGAGGCGGTAACGACTGGGCCATCGACGACATCGGCGTATCCTCCTGTTATCCCAGCATGCTGCTGACACCCGATAAACCCGACACACTTTGCCAGGGCGCAGACGACACCGTACGATTCAAGGTCACCGCCTTCTTTAATAACTACACGGAATGGAAGCTGGAAAAAAGCACAGACAACGGCGTCACCTGGACTTCCACCGGCGTTGATACGACAGGCAAGCCAGCCTCGGGCAGCGGCACTCCTGTATACAATGCCTCCTCCGGTCAATACGAATACCTCGTCACCCGTTATTTCAGGCTGAATGCGGTAGACGCCATGATAAAGTATCGTATCACCGTGGCCAGTACAACAGCCAACCTCAGCAATGCCAACTGTTCATTTATCACCTCTTCGCCCAAGATCGTATATGCCATCAATTGTAATGTGCCGCTCCCGACACGACTCATCAGCTTCAAGGGACAGGTAAATCCGTCAGCAGGCGGACAAGGCTTCCTGCAATGGGTATCCGCCGGCGAGGTGGATGGTACGATCTACACCGTGGAGAGCAGCAATGACGGCACACGCTTTGCCGCCATTGGCACCGTGCATGGACAGGCGTCCCCGGGACAGGGATCAAGCTATCAGTTTGCAGACCCCACACCACTGGCAGGCGCCAGATACTATCGTATACGTATATCCGCCGGAATATATAGTATTTACAGCGCACAGGTGATGTTGAGTGACGGCAGCATAGCTTTTGCCATCCGGGACCTGGGCAACCCTTTTACAGATCATATCACGATGGAACTCGCCAGCCCCGCCGATGCGACAATACGCCTCAGCCTGGTGGACATGTATGGGCGTGTGGTAAAGGCGCAGCGACAGACGATTACCCAGGGGCTGAACAATTTCGATATACCGGGGTTGGGAGGGTTGTCCAACGGGACATATATTCTGCAGATCACAGTGGGTGATAAGATCTTCACCAGGAAATTGGTGAAATACACAAGTATCTAATATCTGTCCTTCGGACAACGAACCTCCGGTTCGTTCTGAGCCGTTTTCGATCCGTACCCTTATAGCTGCCGGCCGGAGGTTTCCGGCCGGCTTTTTTTATTACATTTACTTTTATGAAACCCTTTTTCCCGCTGTGTATCCTGCTGTTCGCAGCCTGTGAGTCGCCTTCCAGCCAGATCAAAAAAAGCTTTCAGACGGTGAATGCATCTCTCGAAAAGTCCAATCAGGTAGTACTGGCGAAAGGACAATATGCCCTTGCCTATAACAATATCCAGCTCCATCGTGATAAGAACCCGCAGCTGGCAGCAAAAGCCGATAGTCTGTACGCCATGGCCGAAGAAGCCCGTTTGTATGTCGATCAGTTGAAACAACGGCTGCTGGCGGTAGACAGTGTAGGTGAAACGATCGGGCCGGCCGAAAAGTTATTGGTACATACTCCCGCCGGCGATAGTATATTGACATACCTTCAAAAGATATCCTGGTACGCCCATGGAGGTCTTACGACAAAAGAAAAAACTCACCGCCTTGACAGTGCCTTGAATGAGGCTCGTAACTCGTCCGGGGAGAAAGATTGGATGAGTGCTTATTTCAAACAAACCCCCACAGTAGGAGCATTGACCATCCTGTCCAAAATACAGAGTGATTTCCTGCATGCGGCCTCAATCACACTCGAAGATATCGATCAGCATCTCTAACCCTGTACCGAATCCACTTTCGCCTGCTGATCCAGCGATGACGCAGGATGCTCGGAATGGGAATGCTTGTGAAAGAATTTCTTTTGGAACAGGAGGATAGCTATCACGCCAACGGAAATGGAGGCATCCGCCAGGTTGAACACGGGGCTGAAGAACTCGAATTCCTCACCGCCTATAAAAGGGAACCACGAAGGATAGTGCGTTTTTATAAGGGGGAAATATAGCATATCCACTACCCGCCCATGCAAAAAGGTCGTATAGCCATGATGTGGGAATATTTTTGCGACATGGTCAAAAGTGCTTTCCTCAAATATCAATCCATAAAACATACTGTCTATCAGATTGCCCAGGGCCCCGGCAAAAATAAGACCCGCACAGATGATAAACCCCCGATGATATTTCTTCTTGATGATGGTTTGAATATAATAGATACCAAATACCACGGCTACGAGACGAAAGAGCGTGAGGGCCATCTTACCCCAGGTGCCGCCAAACTTCCAGCCCCAGGCCATACCTTCATTCTCCACAAAATAGATTTGCGCCTTGCTGCCTAACAATTTTATGCCATTGTCATATGGAGATATCTGCTCACGGTAAATCTCGGGAGGATGGCTCAGGGGCATGTGGGTCTTGACCCATATCTTCAGGGACTGATCCGCCACAATGATAAGCAACACTATCAGAAATATGGTTCTCGCCTTCACGGTAACTATTTATTATAATTTATTACGATTATCTGTAAAAGTTCAAATATACGCCCTATTCCTCAAAATACACCCGCTTCACCCGACCGCTGACACCTGTGAGTATCTCATAGGGTATGGTCTGGGCCCAGTGCGCCAACTGATTGACTGATAATTCTTTACCAAAAACAACTACCTCATCCCCTTCCCGGACGTCTGTGATCCCTGAAATGTCTATCATGGTCATGTCCATACATACGCTGCCGATCACCGGAGCCAGCCGCCCGTTGACCCACATCTTGCCGACCCCATTTCCCAGGCTGCGCGGATACCCATCGGCATACCCGATGCGGACGGTGGCGATGACCGTATCCTTCCCCGCGATACCCCTGCGATTATAACCTACCGTTTCCCCTTCTTTTAACCGTTTGATCTGGGCGATGGTCGATTTTAACGTCGAGACATCCTGCAGCTCCAATTGGTGCGAGTCTGCGCTGTCGACTCCGTAGAGGCCGATACCCAGCCTGACCATGTCCAGCCGGAGATCGGGGTGACGAATGATAGCCGCCGAATTGGCGATATGTCTCAGAAAAGGATATGGCAGCGCCTCCTGCAGCCGCGCGACGGCCGCCCGGTAGATGCCTGCCTGCAGATGTGTATAATCATCCTGTTGTGCTTCTTCACTGGCGGCCAGATGGCTAAAGACGCTTTGTATCTTGAAATTGGCATGCTTTAATGCACGTATCAGGGCATCTATCTCATCCGTGGGAAAACCCAGTCTGTTCATGCCCGTCTCCAGCTCGATATGCACCGGGAAATTTAAAACGCCTTCCTTTTTCAACCATCTGTCAAAAGGATCAAGCAACCCAAAAGAATACACCACAGGCTCCAGGTTGTAGGCCACCAGCAGATCGAATGAGCTGTTTTCCGTATTCATCACCATGATAGGCATATGGATACCGGCCTTGCGCAGCACGACTCCTTCGTCGGCATAAGCGACACCCAGATAGTCTACCCCATCCCGTTGCAGCCGGCTCGCTATCTCAAAACTCCCGCTGCCATAAGAAAAAGCCTTTACCATGGCCATCAGCCTGGTGGCAGGGGGGAGACGCTGACGGTATTGTCCCAGGTTGGCCGTCATGGCATTCAGGTTGATCTCCATCACAGTCTGGTGGATCTGCTCGGACAGCAGCCTGTCGATCTCCTCGAACTCAAAGACCCTGGCGCCTTTTAAAAGGATGGTTTCATCCCGGAAATGCAGCGAGTGAAGATCCTTTTTAAAATCCTCTACAGAAGGGAAAAACACCGAAACGCCCGAAAACCATTTGGCAAAAACATCCGTATGCGCACTGATATGCGTCCCGATGCCCACCAGCCTGTCGATCTTTTTTTGCGCCAATGCCCTGGCAATGGTCGTGTAAAGCTTTTTTTCATCCAGACCGCTTTCCAAAAAGTCCGATAGGATCACCGCACGCTTTGAATGCTGCTGCTGTCCCGAAAGAAAATCCAGGGCAATGGACAGCGAGCTGAGGTCTGCGCTATAGCTGTCGTTGATGATGGAACAGTGGTTGATGCCTCCTTTCAACTCCAGACGCATGGCGATGGGCGTCAGCTGCTGCAGCCGCAGGTTTATCTGCTCGGCCGGACGACCCAGATACAGCAGCACACAGATACAATGCATGATATTCTCTATGGATGCATCGTCCGTAAAAGGGATATCAAAAAATATCGTCTGCCCCAGATAAGAAGCGCTGACACGGGTAACCGCCCCGTTCCTTACGACAGCATCGATCCGCACCGTCGCACCCGGATCATTACGTCCCCAGGTAAATAGCACCGCCTTTCCGGCCCATTCCTTCACCGCATTCACTACCTCCGGCTGGTCACTGGAATATATCAACACTTCCGCATCCCTAAAAAGCTGCAGCTTTTCAGCCGCCTTTTCCGCCCGGCCGGAAAACCCTTCACTATGCGCCTCCCCAATGTTGGTAAAAACACCGATGGTTGGCCGGATGATCTCCGCCAGCCGTTGCATTTCGCCACGGCGGGATATACCCGCTTCAAAAATAGCCAGCTCGTGCGAGGCATTCAGCTGCCAGACACTGAGCGGGACGCCTATCTGTGAATTATAGCTCTTAGGGCTTCTTACAATCTGGTACTCATCTTCCAATAATTGATTCAACCACTCTTTGACCGTAGTCTTCCCGTTGCTGCCCGTAATACCGATGACGGGAAGGGAGAATTGACGCCGGTGAAAGGCCGTCAGACATTGGAGTGCCTCCAGCACATTATCCACCCGTATCACATTCGCGCCTGCCAACCCTTCTTCTCCGTCCCATGCATCCACTACAAAGTTTCGTACGCCCCGCTTATACAGTTCTTCCATAAATTGCCGTCCGTCTCTCCGGGGACCCTTTACGGCAAAGAACAGCGAGGTATCCGGGAAGATCAGACGGCGGCTGTCCAGCAGCAGGTGCTCGATGGGATCGTCCCCCCGGAATTGCAGAAAACTACCCGTTGTGATCTCAGCGATGTGACGGATGCCATAGCTCATGAAACCTTATTGTTTTTCTTTGACGAATATATTGAATAGACGATCGCAACCGAGATACACAACAGGATCACCAGTAATGAGACATACACAGGCAGATAAAAGTTTACGATCTCCGCCAGCATCTTCAGACCTACAAAGACCAGCACCACGGCAATGCCCTGCTGCAGATAGGCAAATCGGTTTACGGCACCCCTTAAGAGAAAAAAGAGGGAGCGAAGCCCCAGCACGGCAAATATATTTGAGGTATAAATGACTATCTTCTCACGGCTGATGCCAAACACAGCCGGGATAGAATCCACGGCAAAAACAACGTCCGTCGTAGCCAGCAGCACTACCACCACAAACAGGGGTGTAAATCGTTTTTTACCGTCTATGACGACGCTCATCTTCCCGCCCCCATCGTTGCTGGTCAGGGGGAGTATACGTTTTAGCAGGCGGTACACCTTATTATCCTCCACGTTTATCGCCTCTTCACCCTTCGCCCTGAACATCATGACACCCGTATAGATAAGGAAAGCGCCAAAAACATACAGCAGCTCATGCAGCCAGGTCACAGCCGCTATACCCGCCGTAATAAAGACGATCCGCAGGAAAATGGCCATCAGGATACCGATCAGCAGCACCCTGGCATAATAGGCCGGTTTTACTCCGAAAAAAGTGAAAATGAGGATGAAAACAAATATATTATCGATGCTCAGGCTCCATTCCATCAGATAGGCGCTGAGGTATTCCAGGGCTATCTTATGGCCATTCTCGTACCATAAAAAAACAAAGAACGCCAGGGCAAGCAAAACCCAAAAAGCCGTCTGGAACAGCGCCCGGCGGATGGTGACTGTCGCCCCCTTCTTGCTTAATAAACCCAGGTCAAAAATGACAGCCAATATTAATACAATGCCAAATGTAAGATACGAGACGGTCGATGGGCTCATTCCGTAAAGGTACGGGATTAGGGGCACCAGCCGACATGGCCTGGTCTTTACCCGTCGATAATCCCCTGTACACCAGCCGGAAAGGCTCATCCGCTCCCTTCAAAGTATTTGTTACAACCCTGTTAAATATTTTGTGCTCCTCGTCACGATGACGACCCGCAGGGATGGAGGCCATCCACCGGCAGCTGAGTGATCTCCTGGATTATCTGAAAGCCCTGGACGAAAAAAACAGGTGCGGTTCCTGTTCTGGGCACGAGCGCCTTTCCAACTAAGTTGGAGAGGCGTTTTGATTTATAAGCAGCCTATGACGGATACCGGTCTATATCTTGTAAGACATCTTTTAAGATATTATCGAGGGAATTCTTAACTGTAATAGCCCACCAGAAGATGGTGATAAGATATGTGATCAGGCCCCATCCAATCACTACTGCCTTCATTTTATCCAACAGCAACGGACTGTTCGTCTCTTCCTTCAACTTCTCATTTTCAAAGATCTCATGACTCGGCGTAATTGCGCGGGCAGTGCGTTGAGATGGAATTATACTGGCACACCATCCATGGATAGATAAAACAAGAACACAAAGAAGAAGGAGCAATTTCATGGTATAGGTCTTAAGGATTTGGAATAGCTACGGATAAATAAAAATCTATAAAATAAAAGCCATTTGCAAGGCAGAATTGTTAAAGTTTTGCATAAATAAAACTCCTGTTAAACATCTCAAAATCAGCAAGTAATCAGTTAGATAATTATCCAATTACGCGGATGGAATCTTATTAGTTGATGAATCACCTTTTAAATTTGAAGGGCATCCCAATTGTATTGGTATGACTTCTGTATTTGGCAAAACCAAAAATCACAAGGATGAAGATGATTTTGAATTCTGCTCTTCTGTAGTTATGAACCTTTACGGCGAGGGTAATGAAATTTACAATCTTTGTATGGCCAACATGGATGTTCATAATCGGCTGGAAACTGAGCCATATTTTTGTACACCATTGTCGAGTGAGGCGGTAAATACCGTGCAGTTTTTAAAGCCCAAGATCTAATAATAGTATATTCGTGTAAACCACTGAGGTATGAATACGCTCGTAATTGAAAATAAATCATATGTCGTTGTACCGGCAGAAAGCTATCAGGCACTGCAAAAGAAGGCCGCTTTAAAAAGCAGGCCAGAAAAGACGCTAACTATAAAAGAAGCAAGAGCACATAGTAAAAAGCTAATAAGGAAGTGGGCCAGCGCGAAATAATCATTAAAGAGTCTGTTGCTGATAGTATAGCTGAAATAGCCTGGTATATAGAGTCAAAAGGCTTGGTAGCAACTGCTGAAAAATTTGCGGATGATGTATACGACTTTTCATAAAGTTAGCCGATTCCCGGAGAGGTCATGCCATTTGCAAAGATCCTGAAAGAGCCATTATTGGGTACAAATGTATCCCGTATAAAAGAAAATATACCGTTGTATTTCTATACAACCCTGGCAAATTGCTAAAAGCCACAAAATCAGTGAATCAGTGGTTAGATAATTGCCCCATCCCGGTGCACGAAGGCCTTCTGGTAAAATCCGGAAGGCTTATTGTTTGGTTGCGATATGAGGTACTTGAGCTACGAACTGAAGAGTAACTTATAGTTGATATGATCGGAAGATGCATTTGAGTAGAACAACATCAATCCGCCTCATAAATGACGCGCTTAATGTAGCTGATAAACTCTCTTCGGAAATCTTGAACATCAAATCCGCGTGGAGCGACCATGTATGGCCCTATAAGTATGTTGGCTATTTCCTCCGCCGAGTGGTTTTGCTCAAAATGCAATTCCCTGATCTTTGTGATAAGCATATCAAACTCGGCTTTGGACTTTTCTTTTCGCCTCATCGCCCTGGGATCACCGGCAAAAAGCAATTCTCTCTCCCCGGTCGGCAGATCTACGGTCAAATAGGCCTCATCTGCCGAAACCCTGCCAATCATATTCACGTCCACTCTGCCGGCCCCTTTGCAATAGGCGCATTTTCCGGGCTTCCAATACAGTTCCTGGCCGAGTCTTTTTATATCGTCCTGATCCACATTTCCTTTGCCAAGGCATCTGGGACATTCGGTGGTTTCTTTGGGCTGCCGATTGAAAAGGCGATGAAAGAAGCTCATGCCCTAAAATAAGAAAATTCTCCATAATCCATTAGGTATCGAAATCGCCAATCAATTGCAAGCTTGCCAGGAACCGGTTCGAAAACTCTCCACTCCGGTGCACACGGCCTTCCGACGAAATTGGAAGGCTTTTTTATTGCGTAGCGGGAGGAACTACCCAACCACTCTTAATACCGGGTTTCACTATATTCGACCCTCTTGGTGTCACCGATCACCTCCACCGATTGGCTGTTGGAATAACGTCCATCGCTATGATCATATGTCGCAATAGGTGTTTCTAACGGCACGTCGATGGTGAGTCCTGCCGCCTGCGTTCCATTGGCAAGCCCCGCCAAAGGTTTGATCTTCCCGGCAAGTTGCTTCCGAAATGATTCGTTTAAAACGATCCGCTGTGTATAGACAATATAGAGATACGATGAAATCAAACCTGTCAGAACAGCCGCACCTTTAATTTTTGTGTTTAATGCAGTAGTAAGATGCTACAATTGTTATTTTCCACAAACTTTTCCAGCCGCCATGATCAGCCTAATAGTGTTATTAAATTGGACGGGCAACGCACGAGAAGTTTTCGACCTTGAAGGACGATCTTAGAGGTAAGTTAAATAAAAATTGCCTGGTGTTTATGGAAACAGATGAGAGGCGAGTCTTGTGTCTATTAAAACAAGCCATGTTATGGGAAGAGTAAAGATACCCCGTAAGAGCACAGCTGTCGATATGACGGCGATGTGCGATGTTGCCTTTCTCCTGTTATCCTTCTTTATCCTGGTAGCCAAGCCCAAGCCACCCGAAGCGTTGAAAGTCGTTACTCCCAATTCTGTCTCTTCGATACCGGTGGCTGAAAAAAATGTAGTTCTGATAACGATGGACCATGACGGAAAGGTGTATTTCAGCGTTAGTGACATGAATACGGAAGAAAAGAAGAGTATAATCGAGGCAATTGGCTTGTCGAAGGGGATGAACCTGACGGATGCGGAGAAGAAGAACTTCTATGCCAATCCCAACGCCTTTATCGGAGTGCCTTTTACCCTGCTGAAATCGTACCTGGGCCTTAGCTCGGATCGGATGACGGGATATAACAAGCCTGGGATTCCTGCGCAGGACAGTACCCATAACGAACTTGTCGATTGGATTCAGGCGGCGGTAAGCGCTTTCGCGAATAAGAAGATGACCATAATGGTAAAGGGAGACGATGCCGCCAGATATTCCTCGTTCGAGGGGGTGATCATCGCGCTAAAGAAAAACGATCAGCTGAAATTCCAACTGGTGACAAACCCGGTGGCTGCGCCTCTGGGATCGGAACTGGACAGGAAACAGATCGCCTTGGGGAGCAAGAGTTCGGATCTGTAGGGTGTTAGGCATTACGGATTGTTCAACAGACTTGTCGTTTCCAAAAACGGAAAATCAAATAATTATATCGAAAACCAGGTTTAGAAAGCTAAAGTATTCATTTTTGGTTTCCACCCCGCCGCAAAACAAAAGAAAGATCCCTCCGGAAGCATACTACTAAAAGGGTATTGACAAGCGTGGCCGTATCGACGTATCTTACATATTGGTTATACATACCTTGTCTGATATAAATCCTCACGCACCCCTTATAACAGGTTGATACGCTGATCAACAGCGAGCTGCTGTAATCAATTATTTCATGTCTTAAACCCTGATCAAATGAGAAGAACCATTCTCTCCCCGGCATTATCATGCTTTCTCGTAATTCAGATCCTTATTACCGGCTGCGCCGTCGTCCCCACCTGTCCGACACAACTGCTGCCCGTGATCGAGGTCCAGGTCAATAATACCGCCTCGACACATGATGACTATCTCACTACCACCGGCTACACCCCTTGCCGCGCACGGATCACCAACGTAAACAAGGTCTTTGGGTCCGGCCTCAACTTCCCGGGCGGCGTGGAGGTCGAGCTAAGAAATAGACGGCTGTCTACTGACCTCACAGTGTCTGCCTCCAGTTCAGGCGCCACTACCTCTTTTTTTGCTACTTTACCCGGCAATGGCAACTGGCTTGACTTTTTTATAAAAGGAAATACCACCAGCAGCATCGACAAATCCGCCATATTGGAAATAGCTTCAGCAGGGGTCACCTGCAATGAGGTAGTATTGACCCGAAAAGGAGTAATGGTACCCGCAGGCGCTCCTCCCATCCCGGCTACACCCGTCCGTCCACAGGTGGAAATAGAAGTGGGCAGCGTTTCAAATTTAGACGACTACATTGCCTGGTCGCCCGTAGGCTGCAGGATCAAATGGGATAACCCGCCGGGCACTACGGCAACTTTAAATGTCACCTTGCAGAATATGTCAGGTGCGGACAGACTGCGGTTCTCCAATACGTCCCCTGCTGCGGGCGCCACAGCCACCAACGCCACCATCAGCGTCTCACTGACAGGGGACGGCGCCTGGACGCAATTCTATATCGCCGGCAACAATGGACATCCAAGCATCAATGATAAAGATGCCATTTTAGAGGCGGTGGAAACCTCGTCAGGGAATCTTCTGGCAAGAGAAGGACTAATGGTCAGGATAAGAAAAAATGTAAACGCCCTGACCACCGATGAACGTGACAGATATCTCGAGGCTGTCCGGGACGTCCATCAAACCTATAATTTCTATATGCTGTTCAAAAATTCGCACAGCCAGACGCCCATCGCTGACGTACAGGCGCATTCAGGGTCCGCCTTTTTACCCTGGCACCGGGCATTCGTACTGCATTTCGAACGGCTGCTTCAATCCAGCGATCCCAGCGTAGCAGTCCCCTACTGGCATTTCGATCAATCGTCCCCGGGCATGTTCAATCCCGATTTCCTGGGCTCCAATTCATCAGGCAACCTGGTAAATCTGAACGCTACAAATCCACTGGTAACCTGGAATATACCCGGCGAGCTGGTGGGCATCCGCAGAAAGACGCCCTATGGGGACAGCGGCACACCCGGGTCCGTAACAGGGACCACCACTGGTGTCGCCACAGAGATGTCCACCCTGGGTCTGGGCGCCGATTTTGTATCCTTTAAAGGGATGGAACAAACCACACACAATGGGGCCCACAACAATTCCGGGAATACCATATCCTGGATAGCAGGCTCACGGGCCACCGCTCCGCAAGACCCGATCTTTTATTCCCTCCATGGCAATGTCGACAGGCTTTGGGCAAAATGGCAATGGATCAACAACAGGTACGACGCAACCCAAACCAACGTCTACGACAGACAGGGCAGTTTCACCTCTCCCGTTGTCGCAGGCCAGCGATTAGGTCAATATGTGGACGATTCCCTGTGGCCCTGGGATAACGTTACGGGCGGCACCGGTCTGGCTCAGCGGCCGACAACAGCCCCCTTAACCCCCTTCCCTATTACATTAGGGGGAATTTTCCCCGGTAGTAGGCCAACTATAAAACTCTTGATAGACTTTAGGTTGGCTAACTTTGGATACGATGACTTTTTCCCCTATTAATAACACTCCAAACAGTGACCATGAAGCATAAAATTTTTTTTACCCTGGCTCTCTCCTGCATCGTCATCGCAGCCGACTGTCAGGTCAGCAAAAGGGATTCAATAAAAAATGAAGTGGATAACTATGTTCAGACGGTAAGCAAGGCCGCCGCCGTTTTTTTGAACCGCCGGCTTCCGACGGAAGAAAGATTAAAAGCCATTGCACCGCACGCGGTCATTTATGATGAAAAACAAATAGCGCAATTCAAACAGACAGTGCTGTCCAGTGATGAAACACCCGAGATACGGGCAATGGCGCTCAGCAGGCTGTATCCGCATGTGGAAAAGGATGATGCCCTGTACAGACAAACGATTGCCTGGTTCTCCAACCCCCAGACACCTCCTGTGCTGCGGAGAGAAACGCTCAACCTGATCTCCAATCTCTCTTTTTCTTCGCTGATAGGCGTACTGGATGTTTATCCAAAAATGGTGCAGGACCCGGACCCCGATTTCAGGATGTTTGCCATCTCCAGACTCATGATGAATGGAGACGCCAGGACAGAACAGTTGCTGATAAGAGGGCTGGAAGATCCGTCGTCGGCGCTTGTAAAGCCGGCCGATGCGATCGAGCTGCTTTCACTCACCCCCAAAAAAGATTATTATCCCACCGTCTTCAAAGTGCTGACAGACACAAAGGACGAAGCCGCAAGACTCGCTGCGGTACAGGCTTTAGGCGCTTATAAAGAGGCGAGACAAAAGCTTGTATCCATCAGCCGGGACCCGAATGAAAAAGAAGATTTCAGGGTATCGGCGCTTATAGCGCTTTATTCAGGCGACAAAGACAATATTGTAAGTTATGTCGCTCCTATCCTGCAGGATAAGACCGCCACGCCGCGGCTGCAGACGACAGGTATACAAATGACGATCAACGTCCGAAAGACAATGGTGTACCGGAAAAGCAAGACGGCGAGAAGGTCGGATGATTATGACCAAAAGATCAGGGATATAGCAGAAGGCCGGGGAGTGCTGACAAATCCCGAGGTCCGTGAGACGGCTAACAAATATTTACTGCTTGTCAAACCGAACTTTTAAGATGATGCGTATTATTTTTTTTATAGCCGTCTGTTTGATCGTACGTACGCCGGTGATCAGCCAGACAAAGGGGACATACACAGGCTCGGCAATGTTGCCTACGCCCCGGCAAACAGACGGAACATCCACCGACCCGGCGATACTTTTCACCATGCGGCAGGTAGACGCGGCCTACACCGACTCGATGATGCTGCGTACGATCCGACAGGCAGACGGGAATTCCACCACGGATGAACTCATGAGGATAGTCGATCTCTGCCGCACCTGCTGTAACAATTCGTCACAGCTATCTGTATCCCTGACCAAATGGCTGAGAGAGGACCATCCTGTTTATAAAGGGAAGAGCGCTACCGACGTCGACAGACTTCGGGGATATCTTTTATCCGCGTTAAGCAAATTCCCTCCCAACGAGGAGCTGTACGGATATGTAAGGTCCGAGCTGTTGTTTGCCGGTCATGTCTATAATGTCGCGGCAGCAGCGGCGGCAGCACGCAATTTTCCCGAAAGGTCCGCGGAGATCATACAACTGGTGGAACCCTATCTAAAAAGCTCCTTTCTTGATGAATGGGTGGATATTACGACACCTGAGCTGATCTACCCCCTGCCCCATCCTACAAAGGCGCGGTATGAGATCATCCAGACACTGACATCCTTTGGCGAGCGCGCCTGGCCATCGGTAAAACTATTGGACCAACTGGCCTCCGGCGATGATTTTACCATTTATGGTAGAGATACGCTCCTGTTCCAAAGATCCGCGGCGGCAGCCGCCTGTATCCGCAAGCTCACCCCTCCCTGCTGTCAAAAAGAGTCCGGAGACGTCGCAGGCGACCCCAAACTCAAACTGATCGGCAAAAACAACAGAAAAAGGATCAATGCTTCCAATATGGTCCTTATGGATCAGAACGCGGGCCGGGTAAGATTCGATGACCTGAAAGGAAAACCCTTTGTACTCACCTGGTTTTATACGCAATGCACCAATCCGGAAAAGTGCGCGGCCACCGTGGGACGGTTGGCGCGTCTCGAGTCTGAGCTGGCCGGCCTCCATCTGACAGATAAGGTCGGCATCTATGGTATGACCTATGATCCGGATTTCGACAGCCCGTCCATCTTAAAAAAATATGGAGAGATGTATGGCATCGCCTTTACCCGGAGCGTAAAATTCCTCCGGGCTGAGGACAAGTCTGACGAAACATTCACAGCCGCGTTGCAGCTGCGGGTAAATTATGGCGGCGGCGTTGTAAATCAGCACGGCATCCAGCTTTTTGTTTTTGATAAAAAGGGGAGGCTGGCGGCCGTAAGCGATAATGAACGCTGGACCGTAGATGACCTAAAAAAATGCCTGGTCAGTTTGAGTGAAGAATAACCTTTATGACCTTCCGCTGCATAGTTGTGGGGAAAGTCGCACGAATAAAAAGATTTCTGCCCGCGTTCAATATTTTTTATAATTTTATTCTGCAAATAACTGCGTTACAGATTGCCTGCTATGGGATCATACGATGAAATATCCTTGCTTTCGGCTATAGCAAAAGGGGATGAAGCCGCCTTCAGGCAATTGTTTGATCGGTATTGGGATAACATATACGGCGTAGCGTTCGCCTTTACCAAATCCCCCGTAATAGCAGAAGAAATGGCGCAGGATGTCTTTGTAAAGATCTGGCTCCGGCGAACGGAACTCCCCCAGGTAAAAAAATTCGGCGATTACCTCTTTATCATAGCACGGAACCATATCTTTAGCGAACTCCGAAAAAAGATCCACGAACAGCCTTTTTCAGACCATCTTCTCAATTATTTTCAGGAGGTCACTAACACCCCCGAAAACCAGCTCCTCTTCCGGGAGACGGAACAACTTCTGCTAAAGGCCATCCAGCAATTGCCTCCCCAGCAGCATCTTGTTTACTGTCTCAGCCGGGAGCAGGGACTCAACCAGGAGGAGATCGCTGCCAAACTGGATATCTCGAAGAATACCGTAAAATCCCATATGAACAAAGCGCTCCAATTCATCCGGAACTACCTCCGGATGCACGCCGAAGTGGAGGCTTTTGCGGTCTTATACTGCATTGTCACCGGGCTGCTGTAATTTTTTTTCACCCTCGCTCATACCTGTGCCATTTCCATGCGTCTTTATTTATACAACTCCCGTATAACGATTGTCTATGAGTAATGCCGATCTTAAAGAGTTACTAAACAGATACCTCAACGACTCCCTCACCGTAGACGAGCTCCACGCATTATTAGAGCACTTGCGTAAGCATGAAAATACAGAAGCTCTCCAGGCTGCCATCCAGCAGGCCCTGACCGACAACACCTTTAAGGACCTTTCCGACCAAAGTCGGACGGATCTCATCTTTGAGAGGATCATGCAGCAGGCCAGGGACAAAGATGCGTCCGGAGGGGAAGTGATCCCCCTATCTACGCCAGTGGTTCCGTCAATAGCCGGACCCGGGGCCCGACAACGTTCTATCAGACTATGGCGGCCGGTGGCCGTCGCGGCAGTACTGCTGGCCCTCATCGCCGGCTACTATCTGATAAAACCTCCCCGTCCTCAGAGCCTCATCTCCATAGCCCGGCATCCTCCTGCCTCCAATGACGTAGCTCCCGGCAGGAATAAAGCCGTCTTACAACTGGCAGACAGCTCCTCTATTGTACTCGACGACTCCGATACAGGCATACTCGCACAGCAAGGAGGTACAAAGATCCTCAAGCTCGGCAACGGGCAGCTGACCTATCGGTCAGCCGCGAACCACGGGCAGCCGGCTGCGCACCAACCTCTTTACAACATTATTTCTACCCCAAGAGGAGGGCAATACTGTGTCATGCTACCCGATGGCAGCAAGGTCTGGCTCAATGCGGCTTCCTCGCTCCGCTTCCCCACTGCATTTACAGGCAGGGAACGCATCGTAACACTGACCGGCGAAGCTTATTTCGATATCGCCCCCAATAAAAATATGCCTTTCAAAGTGCAGACGGGCGATACAAAAGTGGAGGTGCTGGGCACTCAGTTCAATATAATGGCTTATGAAAATGAAGACAGGATCAATACCACCCTGCTCCAGGGCTCAATACGCGTCTCGGGTCAGACAGGCGAAGGGCTCAGACTCGAGCCCGGACAGCAGGCGGCGATACGCAACGGATCAGGCACCATCACCACACACGAAGTTGACACAGAGTCCGTCGTAGCATGGAAGAACGGCACCTTCCAGTTCGACGGCTACGACATACAGACCATCATGCGTCAGATAGAAAGATGGTACGATGTGGATGTTCATTATGCAGGCAAAGCGCCCGAAGGACACTACAGCGGCACCGTAGGCAGAGACAAAAGCCTTCTGAAAGTGTTACGGATCTTCGAAGAAGGCGATCTGAAATTTAAAATTGAAGGAAAAAATCTGACAGTATTATAAACCCAACATAGCTGCCCTAAAAAAACCAGGAGCGATTGCGGCGCTCCCGGATAATAATAAGGGTTACTTACGCTCACACCTTCTGGTGGAAGGATTGTTTTTTCATAACCCAAACATTACAAATGTATGAAATTAATGCTTCTGATTATGAGACTAACTGCTGTCTTGCTAATCGCCGCCACGCTGCAGATACATGCAGAAGGCCACGCACAAAAGATCTCGCTGCACGAAAAGAACGCCACACTCCAAAAAGTTTTTAAAGCCATTCAAAAGCAATCCGGCTTTCATTTCTTTTACAAGGACGAACTGCTGACCGCGGCAGGGAAAGTAGACATCAACGTCAGGAACGCTTCCGTCGAAGAGACGCTTGATCAATGTCTGAAGGATTTGCCGCTGACGTATAGCATCCTCGAAAAGACCATCATCATCAAGCAAAAGATAGCGCCGCCGCCTATCGTCGATCTGACGCCCACAGCAGAGATCACGGGCGTGATAAAGGACCAGGACGGACGTCCCCTGGCCGGTGTCAATATCCGGAACAAACGTACGGGCAAAGGCGCCGCCACCGATGCGGAGGGCAGATTTTCCATTATAGCCTCCAAAGGGGATGAGCTGGAGATCACGTCCATAGGCTATCAGACCGAGACGATCAAGGTGTCCGGCGCCCAGCAGACGATCGATCTCTCGATGAAGGTATCAGCATCCGAGCTGGAGAATTCCGTGGTTATCGCCTATGGCACCCAGAAGAAAAAGGCCCTCACCGGCGCCGTCTCTTCCGTCACCAACGCGGAGATTGTCACTACCAAAAATGAGAACGTGCTCAACACGCTCACCGGGAAAATAGCCGGGCTGCGTGTCATACAGAATACAGCCGAACCCGGCAGCTTTGACAACTCGTTCAACATCCGGGGATACGGCGACGCGCTGATCGTCGTGGACGGCGTGCCCAGGGACAATATCATGCGGCTGGACCCTAACGATATCGAAAGCGTCTCGATATTAAAAGATGCATCCGCCGCCGTATACGGCGTACGATCAGCCAATGGGGTCATCCTCGTTACCACCAAGAGAGGCAGGAAAGGAACTCTTGCATTGACTTACTCCGGCAACCAGGGATGGCAATTTCCCTCAGGTCTTCCAAAGCCGCTGGACGCCATTGGCTATATGACCCTGGTCAACCAGCAGGCACTGCACAATGTAAATGGAGGCGTGCCCGTTTATACACAGACGGACTTCGATGCGTATAAGAACGGCACCAAAAAAAGCTATGACTGGTACCATGCCGCCATCGCTAACAGCTTCCCCCAAAACCAGCATACGCTGACGGCCAGCGGCGGGAACGACAACACCACTTACTTCCTCAGCGCCGGGTACCTGTACCAGGATGGTATGCTGAAAAGCGGCGACCTCAATTACAAACGCTTTAACCTTCGCAGCAATATCACCAGCCGGCTGACCAGCAGGATCACCCTGGATCTGAATGTCAATGGTATCCTCGACACCAAGAACCAGCCAAACTCGGACGCCTGGTGGATCATCCGCAGCATCTGGCGCCAAAATCCCCTGGATCCTTTCTATGCCAATAACGATCCCGCACACCTGTTCCAGGGTTCCGTAGATGGCACCAACCCCATCTCGTTGTCCAGCACCGATGTCACAGGATATAAAATTTACAACAACAAATGGTTCCAGTCCTCCATCTCCCTGACCTACAAGATCCCTTTTATAGAAGGGCTTCACCTGAAAGGATTGTATAGTTATGATTATCAGCTCAGGGATAATAAATTCTACCAGAAGGAATACAACCAGTATACCTATGACAACGCCACCAACACCTATAACAAGTTCGTACAGAACTCTCCTACTACCATCAGCCGGGAATACTATTCCCTGCCTGCGTCCCTGTCACAGCTGTCGCTGAACTATAGCCGCAATTTTGGGGGTATCCATAACGTAGATGCACTCGTATTGCTGGAACAGAGCACCCGTAGCAGCGATAACTTCTACGCCACCCGGCAATTATCTCTTGCCGTAGACCAGCTGCTGGCCGGCAACTCGCTGAACCAGCAGGCGTATATGAATGCAGGTGATCTTTACAAGTTCACCAACAGGGGTCTGGTCGGACGTCTGAACTACGCCTTCAACTCAAAATATCTGGCAGAGCTCAGCTTCCGCTATGACGGGTCTTCCAAATTCCCACCCGCTGACCGCTGGGGCTTCTTCCCCGCGGCATCCCTGGGATGGCGTATCTCCGAAGAGCCTTTCTGGATGAACAGCAATGCCCTTGCCTTTATCAACAACCTAAAGCTGCGGGCTTCCTATGGCAAGCTGGGTGATGACCGCGGCGCCGCTTACCAGTTCATAACAGGCTACAACTACCCGACCACAGGCGATAACAACCGTCAGCCGCCCGGCTCCGTCTTTGACGGCGCATTTGTCAACGCGCTCTCAAGCACCGGCATACCAAACCCCAATCTCACCTGGTTCACCTCCAAGACATTCAACATCGGCATCGACGCCGAAGCCTGGAAAGGATTATTAGGTGTTACCGTGGATTTTTTCAATCGCGACCGCAGCGGGCTCCTGACGACAAGGATTTTGAGCCTGCCTGGTGTCGTAGGGGCCACCCTTCCCCAGGAAAACCTCAACACCGACAGGACACAGGGCTTCGACCTGGAAGCAACCCACCGCAACCACATCGGCAAGTTGGGCTATTTTGTAAAAGGCACTTTCTCCTATTCCCGGACAATGTTCAGGTACCAGGAGCAGGCGAAGGCGGGCAACTCCTATCTCAATTGGAGGAATAACCTCAACAACAGATACAACGGCATTTATTGGGGTTTTGGCGACGGCGGAAGATATAGCTCATTCAATAACATCTACAACAGCCAGGTCGCGCTGGGCAGGGGTACCTTACCCGGCGACTACGCCTTGCTCGACTGGAATGGGGACGGACAGATAAGCGACCTCGACCAATTTCCCTATGCTTACTCGGGCGATCCGTTGATACAGTATGGTCTTACCATCGGCGGCTCCTACAAAGGTTTTGACCTCAACATCCTCTTTCAGGGTGCGGCCAAACAGCAGGTGGCTTACTTCGAACAGTTGAATACCCCGTTGTGGGGTTCCAACCGCAGCAGCGCCCTGTCCCAATTCCTGGATAACTATCATCCCGTAAACCCCACCGCCGACCCATATGACCCCAACACTACCTGGGTAGCCGGACATTTCCCTTATACAGGCACCGTACCCCCTACCAACTCCGCCGTCAATACACAGAATGGGGCCTACATCCGGCTAAAGACAATTGAATTGGGTTATACTATTCCCGGCTATATCCTGTCGAAGATAGGCATCAAGGGAGTGCGGATATATGCCAACGGGTATAACCTGCTCACCATCACCAAACTGAGGTATGTCGACCCCGAACATCCTTCCGGAACTTACGGATACCTCTATCCGCTGAACAAGTCCGTTAGCTGTGGCGCAGTCGTTAATTTCTAAATAATAACACAATGAGCATTTTTAAATATTTAACAGTCATTTTCTTCGCATGCGCGCTAAATGCATGCACCAAGCTGGACCAGCCCCCGATGAACATCATACAGGACAACGATGTATTCAGCAGCAGCGGCGGCATACAGATCTATTTCTCCAGGATGTACAGCGAGCTGCCTATCGAGGACTTCCGGTATTCCCCCGCCCGGGGTCTGAACATGTTCTGGATCATCAGCCCCTTCTCTGCCATCACAGGTGAAGCGCTCAGCCGCGATCAACGCAATGCCATGACCGAGTCCGTTCTGTATTGGGGTAACGCCTATGGGCTCATCCGCGAGGTGAACTACTTCTTGCAAACCTTGCCAAAATATAAAGCCAATTTCGATGCGGGCGATGTGGATAGCTGGATTGGCGAAGCCCATTTTATCCGGGCATTTACCTATTTCGCGCTGGCAAAAAGATATGGCGGCGTACCCATCGTCACGAGTGTATTGGAATACCCCACCAAAGAGCTCAGCAGCCTGGACGTTCCCCGGGCATCCGAAGAAAAGACCTATGACTTTATTTCCGCTGACCTGGACACAGCCATTGCAAAGTTGTCCGGAAGCAATCAACAGGGGCGGGCGAATAAATACACCGCCGCCGCCTTCAAGTCCAGGGCCATGCTCCACGCCGGGTCCATCGCCAAATACAACCAGGTGTCCTTTTTCGACGACAACCACAACAGGCTCTGCGGCATACCCGCCGACAAGGCCGTCACCTACTTCAAGGCCGCGTACGATGCAGCCGTCACGGTAGAGGGCCATTATAGCCTGTATAAAAAATCCTGGGCCGCCGGTGATAAGGCAGCGCAATACCAGAACTATGTAAAGATGTTCTTTGACAACGAAAGCCCCGAGAACATCTTTGTCAAACAGTATTTATATCCCCAGTCCGTGCACGGATATGACGCTTATAATGTCCCGCGGCAATGCATGGGACCCAATGGTTATTCGGCGGAGGTTTCCCCAACTCTGAACTTTGTTGAAATGTTTGACGGTCTTCCCAAAAACCCCGACGGCACCATCAAAAACCTGGACGGGTCCGGGAAATATCTTTTGTTCGACAATACCATGGATATTTTTTCAAACGCAGAGCCTCGCCTGAGGGCCACCGTTATACTTCCCGGGGACATCTTCAAAGGGCAAAGCATCGAGATCCGCAGGGGTATTTACACCGGCAGCGCCGCAGGCGGTATCAACCCCGTGATCCCGGCCGGCTCCACCATACCGTATCCCAACACCAATATCGTCCAATCCGCCAATGGCTCCCAGGACGCTTATACTTTACCCGACGGTACAAAAATGAACCCCGCAGGACTCAGCGGCGCCTTCTTCGCCGATGAGACGTGTTCGATGACCGGCTTTTCCATCCGTAAATACCTGGACGAAAGCCTGCCTCAATCACAGGTGAAGGAAAACAACGAAGCCCAGACCTGGATCGAGATCCGCTATGCCGAAGTGCTGCTCAACCGTGCAGAGGCGGCCTATGAGCTTTACAGCGCCGGACAGACAGGCGCCAACTATCTTACAGATGCTTACAATGATATCAACCAGGTGAGGGAACGGGCCGGCGCCGATATGCTCACCGCCCCGACAGACCTGAATGACATAAAGATCATCCAAAAAGAACGCCGGAAGGAACTGGGCTTCGAGAACAAGATCTGGTGGGACCTCAAACGTTGGAGGATCCTGGATAAAGAACAGAATAATGTCATCTACAGGGTCATGATGCCCTTCTACGTGGCGGAGAATAAAAAATACTTCTTCGATGTAAGAAAAGACGAAAAGAACAGGTCCTACAGCTTCGATCCGAAATGGTATTATGAACAGATCCCCGACGATGAGATCAATAAAAGCCATAGCCTGAAACAGAATCCTGGTTACTAATTCAAATTCACAAACATGAACAAGTTATTATATTTCATCAGTATCATCTCCCTGAGCGCCGTCTCCTGCTCGAAGCTGGACAACTACCCCATGCCCAATGCCGCGCTCAGCGGCCGGGTGATCGATGCCGGTACAAAGAACACCGTCCAGACAGAGATAGGCTCCGGTACGAGGGTCAAGCTGGAGGAGATCAGCTGGAGCGACAACCCCACGCCATTTTATTTCTATTCCATGCAGGACGGCACCTTCAACAACACCAAGCTCTTTGTCAGCACCAATAAGATCAGCGTGGAAGGCGCTTTTGTCCCCCTCGTTCAATACGACAACAGCGGGAATATCACCGTGGACCAGCGGCAGACAGTGGACTTACACAAAGGCGCACAGGACATCGTGTTCGAGGTAGAACCACTCCTGCGGGTGGAATGGGTCGGCGATCCCGTCACGAATGCCGACAGCACCATCACCGTAAAGGCAAAGGTTACCCGGGGCACCAGCAATCCCAATTTCCAGAACGATGTCAGTGATATATATCTTTTTCTGAATACGGTGCCGTATGTAGGCAGCAGCACGGGTAACAATGATTATTTCGACCCCAGGTATTCTTATACGATGAGCTTTTCCGGCTCGGACGGCAATGCCCAGCTCGGTCAGACCATCACCCTTACGACGGAAGGTAAGCTGCCTCCAAAAAGGTCTTACTGGCTCCGGGTGGGCGCCAGGACAACCTACGGATTGAAACAATGCAATTACACCGATATAAAGAAGGTAACGCTTCCTTAAATTTGCTTTTATCATGAAGTTACATACCATCCTGTGCGCCCTTGCGTTCGCACCCTTTTTCGTTCTGGCCCAGAGCGACGCTTCCGCCCCCCAGGCAGCTGCCGCTGCCAAAGAGCGCGTTTCCGCCCCAAAAGAAAAGACAGCTTTCCAGACAGCCCATGTGTGGGTGCCGGAGATAGACGTTCGCTCCGACATAGCCATCGTGTATGGCGTCAGCGAAAGAGGGAATGTCTCCTTCGAAGACCGTGTAAAGAGCTGGCGTGACCGGGGATACCAGGTCCATTTTATGACGGGCATCGCCTGGGGCCAATATGACGATTATTTCCTGGGCAAATGGGATGGTAAAAATCATTTAGGAGAAGGACAGGTCACCGTGAAAGGCGATACCATCTGGCATGGAAGAAATATCCCTTACGTGGTGCCTGTCGCCTCCTATATTGACTTTATGCAAAGAGGAGTGGTAAAAAGGGTCATCGACGCAGGCGTCAGCTCCATCTATCTCGAAGAGCCCGAGTTCTGGGCAAGGGCGGGCTACAGCGAAGTCTTCAAACAGGAGTGGCAGAAATTCTACGGCTTCCCCTGGCGGCCCCAGCACGAATCGCCCGAGAATACTTATCTCTCCAGTAAATTAAAATACCATCTGTATTACAACGCCATCAAACAAGTGTCTTCCTATGCAAAGGAATACGGCAAAACAAAGGGCATGGACGTAAAGGTCTTTATCCCTACCCATTCCCTGGTGAACTACTCGTCCTGGCAGATCGTAAGCCCCGAAGCAAGCCTGGCATCCCTGCCCGGTATCGACGGCTATATCGCACAGGTATGGACGGGGACCTCCCGGGAACCGACTTATTTCAACGGGCTGAAAAAGGAACGTGTGTTTGAGAATGCCTTTCTGGAATACGGCTCCATGGTATCCATGACAGCCCCAACAAAAAGAAAACTATTCTTCCTCACCGATCCAATAGAAGACTGGCCAAGAGATTGGGCCGACTACAAAAAGAATTATGAAGCCACTTTCACCGCGGAGATCTTATACCCCATGGTAGCCGACTACGAAGTGATGCCCTGGCCCGAACGTATATATACACGCCCATACAAACTGGCAAACAGCGATGAAAAAGTGCTCATCCCGAAATATTACTCCACCCAGATGCAGGTGATGATAAATGCGCTTAACAATGTCCAGGTATCCGGGAATGCCATCCCGGGCTCCGGCGGCATCGGGGTGCTGATGGGCAATTCACTCATGTTCCAACGGTTCCCCACGCACGAAGGATTTGAAGACCCTCAGTTCTCCAACTTCTACGGCCAAACACTTCCCCTGGTAAAACGCGGTATCCCCGTACAGACGGTGCATATGGAAAACCTAAGCTATCCCGCGACATTAAAGGATATAAAAGTCCTTGTGATGAGCTATTCCAATATGAAACCTATGTCCCCCGACGTCCATCGGTATCTTGCAGGTTGGGTGAACAAAGGTGGCGTACTCGTCTATTGCGGACGGGATGACGATCCTTATCAGAAGGTCATGGAATGGTGGAACACGAAAGGCAATCACTATGCAGCCCCGTCAGACCATTTATTTCAATTACTGAAAATACGGCCTATCCCCGGGTCATCCACCTCCTCTCCCGTCATTCAATCCTTCCCCGTTGGCAAAGGAAAGGTCTTTGTCGTCCGGCAAAACCCCAAGGAGTTTGCGATGGAGGGAGGCGAGGACGAAAGATATATCGACGTGCTGAAAGATGCCTACCGTACCACCAGTACCGGCGAACTGCAGCTGAAAAACTATTTCTACCTTCAGCGCGGTCCCTACGACATCGTTTCCGTCATGGACGAGAGCGTGAGCACCGATCCATACGTCATCAACGGCCCCGTCATCGACCTCTTCGATCCCCAATTACCAGTGCTGTCGCAAAAAACAGTACAACCCGGAGCCCAGGCCTTTCTTTACAACACCCGCAGAGTCACCGACAAAAATAAACCCCAGGTACTGGCTTCCGCCTGTAGGATCTACGACGAGATCGCCAGGGCAAGATCCTATTCCTTCATCGCCAAAAGCCCTTTAAACACCAGGAACAGCATGCGCATCCTGCTGCCCGCCGCGCCGGCACAGACGACCCTGACAAATGCAAAAGGCGAAAAAATTACGGATGTGCAATCTTCATGGGACGAAGCATCGCACACCTGTTATCTGGGGTTTGACAATAGCCCCGATGGGATTAAGGTAGAACTGGGTTGGTGATATATAAAAAATCCCTAACTTCGCAGCGCACAAACGAACCAACAGGTTTAAACCAATGAAAAATCACTTCTTATCCGTGGGCCTGATCGCCCTGTCCCTTACAGCAACCCAATGCAAAAGCGGGCTTGTCACCATGTCCAATAGCTGTTACAATATGATCAGCACAGGACAGTCCCAGAATAAATCAGGCGACTACTCCTCCGCCCTGGACAATTTCAACAAAGTATTGAGCAAATGCGACGCCTACGATGCCAAAGAGAAGGCTTATGCAGGCAAGGCGGCGGCCCTCAACGGCTTGCATCAGTACAATGACGCGCTTACAGCCGCTAATGCAGGGCTAAAGATCAACAGCAGCAGCCTTGACAATCTTTTTGAAAGGGCCAATGCAGAACTGGCCCTGGGCATGACGGGCGATGCCAGGACAGACCTGGCCACCATCACCAACCTCACGGGGAAGAATCGCAACATGCCCCAACGCGCCACCATCTATGCCAAGATCGCCGAAACCGAGATGAAACAGGCGGCGTATACCGACGCCCTCCAGCACATCGGGGACGCCATCTCCATGGACCCCACCAACCTGAACTTTTATGTCCAACGGGGCGATATCAACGTAGCCGCCGGCAATTTTTCCACCGCCGTCTCCAATTATGATGAAGCCATCTCCAAGGGGAGAAACGACGCAGAAGTATGGAAAGCCCGTACCGTCACCATTATCAAACTCTATCAGCAAAAATATGGCACGGAAAGCGCCGGCTCACTAAAAAAGAAAATAAGCGCTTCCGACAAACAGACGCTTTGCAGCAGCATCCAGACCGCCCAGTCCAAAGGACTAAAGGACGTCCAGGTCGACCTGGTGCAAGCCACTGTCTGCCAGTAGGCCATGCCACAGATCATAATAAACAGACCGGTACCAAAATAATATAGCCAACCACGAAAAAAACACCTGATATCATGCGTAAGAACCTGATCTTCATCCCTGCAACCATCGCAATTCTGTTAACCAACTGTAAAAGCGCCAACAACACCCAAAAAGGCACAGCCATCGGCGTTGCAGCCGGTGCAACAGCCGGAGCGCTCATCGGGGGCGGCGGCAAAAGTTCCATATGGGGCGCATTGATCGGCGCTGCCGTAGGCGGTGGCGCGGGTTATACCATCGGCCGTCATATGGATAAGCAAGCCCAGGAGATCAAACAAGCCGTACCCGACGCACAGGTGGAAAGAGTGGGAGAAGGTATTGAAATGACATTTAACTCAGGCCTCCTGTTCCAGATCAACTCCAGCGCACTGAGCGACGTCGCCAAGACCAACCTGGAAAAGGTAGCCGGTGTGTTTGTAAAATATCCCGAGACAAATCTCCTCATCGAAGGACACACCGACGACACAGGCAAGCCTGAATATAATATGGAGCTTTCCAAAAAAAGAGCCTATGCCGTCAGCGACTACCTCTCCTCAAAAGGCGTCTCTTCCAGCCGTATGGACGTGAAATGGTATGGCATGACCCAGCCCAAAGTTCCCAATACCAGCGAAGCCAATCGCGCTCAAAATCGTCGTGTAGAGGTAGCCATCTCCGCCAACGACCATATGAAGCAGGATGCGAAGGATGGGAAGCTGAACTAGGTTCCCCTTCCTCACAACTTCACCAGTTTCAGCGATTTCCAGGTCTTGCCATTAAACACTTGCAGTAAGTACACTCCGGGAGTATAGCCCGATCCCACACTGAATTCTGTGGACAGAGGGGTGTTACGCCCTTCAATGAACCTGCCGTTGATGTCATATACCTTATAGGTGATCGTATGACCAACGCTATGTTCATTTACCTGTATCCTAAAGCCGCCATTGCTGGGATTAGGATAAGCCGAGATCCCGAAGTTACCGGTATCTGTCCGCTGCACCGCAGTGTCCGGCTCCAATGTCATTTTTGAAACTGTTACAACAGCCGTATCTCTCAGACCTGCCGTACTACCCGCCGCGGATATCTTACGAATAGTCCGTGACAAATACCCATTGTTCGGACCACAGACACCCATCGCCGTCGTCACCCACCCCGCGGGCGCCACATCCCCGCATATCTGTATCGTACTGCCCGTCGCCATCGTATCGATCTTCCGGATCGTCCTGGAATAAAAAGTGACACCGCCGGTCGTTCCACATACACCTCCGATGGAAACAGTAATCCAGCCGGAAGGAACAGGCTGGTTCCCACAGATCACCTGTGTTTGTGCCTGACTTTGAATGGTCAGGATTACAATGGATAAAGTAAAAAGGATTTTCATTTGGTAGAGTTTAGGTATCCTTTTTAAGGATAACTGATCCTGTATTTGCGACTACTTCATTTGCATTATCATTTGAAAAAATTTAAAAATATTCAAATTATTTATAATAAATTTATGCCCGATAGCCCTCAACCCACCCTGTCTGTAATCTCTCCTTAAAACAGCTGTCCCGCCTTTATATCTTCTCATCGGTGTAAACCCAACAGGGCATAAAACCCAACTGTATGCTAAATTCATGTAAAACAGCTGCTGTATGGCTGGCTATTGTCTGCATCAGCCTCCCTGCCGCCGGTCAGGTAGGCATTGGCACTACTAATCCCGACCCCAATTCCATCCTCGACATCCAATCCACCGACAAGGGCGTATTGATCCCGCGTCTGTCAGCCGCACAGATGACTGCTCTTGCCGGCTCGTTGTCCACATCCGCAAAGGGAATGCTTGTCACGGATGCCGCCACAGGCAAATTAAAAACATGGAATGGGACGATCTGGACAGACCCTGCCAACCTCACCGCCACATTACCCCTGACCGTCAGCGCCACTAACCAGGTAGGGATCAACCCCGGTACACAAGTCGGCGACCTTATCACCTGGGATGGTGATAACTGGGTCAGTACCCAGCCTGCTGTACAGCATTTCACCTACGACGTAGAGAACCATCAGCCCTATCTGGCCCTCAATTATTGCATCGCCATGCAAGGCGTTTTTCCCTCTCGCGCTGACGCCATAACCCCCTTTCTCAGCGAGATCGATCTCTTCCCTTTCAATTTTCCACCAACCGGCTGGGCGCAATGCGATGGACAGTTGATTGCCATCTCCCAAAACACGGCCCTGTTCTCACTGCTCGGTACTTTCTATGGGGGCAACGGCACCAGCAATTTTGCCCTTCCCGACCTGCGGGGCAGAGTGCCCATACACCAGGGTCAGGGACCCGGGCTTTCCAACTATAATGTCGGTGATTCCGGAGGTGTAGAAACCAATACCATCAGCCACTAAACCCATCGTATGCGCATCTTTACCATCCTCTTTCTTCTTTTCTGTGGTCTGTGCCTGCATGTCCATGCGCAGACAGGCATCGGCACTAATACGCCCGACGGCCATGCCATGGTGGATATCAGCTCCACACAAAAAGGTGTACTGCTCCCAAAACTCAACGCGGCACAGCAGACAGTACTTCAAGGTCTTCTTACATCCGCACAGACAGGCATGCTGATACTCGACTCCGTCAGCGGGAAGATCGTGTTCTGGACAGGCAGCGCTGGCACGGGCTGGAAGGACCTTTCTACCCTCACCGTCACCGCCAGCAGCCCCCTCTCCGTCAGCAGCATCAATAATATAGCCCTCAACCCGGGGACCAGCGTAGGTGACCTCATCACCTGGGACGGCGTCAACTGGGTGAATATGCAGCCGGCCGTACAAAATTTCAATATCACCGTGGACAATCGGCAGCCTACTCTCACGCTCAACTACTGTATTGCTCTCCAGGGTATTTTCCCCAGCCGCAACGGGAACGAACCCTTTCTTGCAGAAATAGAACTGTTCAGCTTCAACTTCGCCCCCAAAGGTTGGACCCAGTGCAACGGACAACTGCTGCCGATCAACCAGAACCAGGCCCTCTTCTCCCTCCTGGGCACGACCTACGGAGGCAACGGCCAGACCAATTTCGCCCTACCCAATCTCCAGGGCAGAGTGCCGATGCATTATGGTCAGGGCTCCGGGCTTTCCAATTTCACGCTGGGACAGACTGGCGGTGCGGAACAAAATACGATCACCCGATAAATAATTTGCTCATGCGCATTTTTACCATCATTCTTTTTCTTTTTATCCGGACAAATGTAATGGGTCAGCAAAGCATAGGTATCGGCACCAACACCCCTGATCCCAATGCCGCGCTTGATATCAGGAGCACGACCAAAGGGGTGCTGATACCTTCTCTTACCACCGCCCAGCAAAACACCCTGGCCTCTATGCTCACCTCCGCGGAAGCAGGTATGCTCGTGACCGATGCGGCCACAGGCAAGCCGGTCTATTGGAACGGCAGCTCCTTTCAGCCCTTCGTCACTTCCAATACACCCACGGCGGCGGCCCCTTTAAGTCTTACTGCCAATAATCTTGCCCTCAATGCGGGTACAGCCGCAGGCGACCTGCTCACCTGGGATGGCAACAATTGGGTGAATGCGCAGCCTGTCGTCCAGCATTTCAGTATCCAGGCGGATAATCGGCAGCCTTGGCTGACCATGAATTACGTTATCTCTCTTTTCGGCATCTTCCCTACCCAAAATGGCAGTCAGCCCTTCGTGGGAGAGATCGATCTGATGGGCTGCAATTTTGCACCCAACGGCTGGGCCTTTTGCAATGGACAGTTGCTCTCGATCACGTCGAATGAGGTCCTGTTCCAGCTGATAGGCACCACCTACGGGGGGGATGGACAGTCTACATACGCCCTGCCCGATCTGAGAGGCAGAACGCCTTTACACATGGGGTCCAATGGGGTTAGCAACTATACCATCGGCGAGGTCACCGGCCAGGAAACAAAAACCTTCTCGCACTAACGCCTTATTTATGACAGCAGCGACCTTTTGTTTCTCCATCATCCTGACGGCGACGATCCCCGACTCCAACTCTATCCCCCTTATGTCCAATGACCGGGTATGGGAAGCCATCCACCTGAAAGAGGTGGCTCATTTCGCTCATCTGAAAACTCCCGTAAAAATAGCCGTCATCGACGACGGCTTTGACATCGACAACCCCCTCTGGGCCTCGCATATCGCACACAATGCCGGAGAGATCCCCGGTAACGAGATCGACGATGATCACAATGGTAAGATAGACGACTACCAGGGCTGGGACTTCGGGGACAACGACGAAGACACCAAACCCCAGAAGAACCTGCTGGACAAAGAATCACATGGCACAAGAGTGCTGGGGGTATTTTGGCAAACGCTGCAGGAACTGGCTTCGGACGACCTCTCCCCCGTCCTTATCTTGCCCATCAAGGCGGTGTCCGATAAGAAAATGAATAACTATCTAAAAGAAGGATACAACGGTATCGCCTATGCGATAGAGCAAAAGGCGGACATCATCCTTTGTAGTTGGAGCGGTCCTATGATCGCCCCGGAAGAAAGGGCCCTGCTGGAGAAAGCCAGAAAGGCCGGCATCATGGTCATTGCCGCAGCAGGTAACTTTTATGCCATGCAACCCATGTATCCCGGCGCCGTACCCTCTGTCATGAACGTTGCGGCCCTGGACAGGACGGGCAGGAAATTGCATATTTCTAATTACGGGATGTTCGTGGACATTTCCGCGCCCGGCGACTCATTGCTGAGCTATGACCCGTACCAAATGACTCCCACCGCCTATCTGTCCGCTACCTCCGCGGCTACACCCGTCGTCGCTGCCGTCGTCGCCGTCATCAGGTCAGCCTATCCCGGTCATTCCATTGCCGACATAGAACGTATCTTGAAAAATACGGCCACGCCCCTGGAGCCGGACAACCCGTTGTATGCAGGCAACCTGGGCTCCGGTATGATAAATGTAGCCGGCGTCAAACACCAGCTGGAGAACGAATCTGCCACGGACGCCGCCGCCCCCGATACATCCGCCTTCCGGCAGCCCAAGGCGTTTGTAGACCTGGATGGTCTAAACAAACATCAACCCACGCGCATCATCCCCTACGGCAGGTACAAGAACTTCAAATTGTTCCTCCCCGCCGCCTCATATGAGGCATTCCTTACGGCGCCGGATATACGCGTACGGTGCTTCCGGGACGGGAATAGCTACGACACCGTTGTCCGCCGGCTACGGCTGAAGTACCCCCTCGTAATGGAAGGCGATTCTATCCATCTCTTCTCTCTCTGGGAGAGAACGCCGACGCATCATAAAGTCTGGTATTATTACGAGGTTGCCACCGTCGACTCCAGTACCCTTTTCTGCGGCGGGGTCACCACCGCGATCACAGGCAAACAGGGCATCCTGGAGGATGGCAGCGGCGATAGCAGCTATACAGGCCGCAATGATTGCAAATGGCAGATCACCGTTAGTCCCGGCAAAAGGATCCGGATAAATTTCACACGATTTGACACCGAGCCCAAGCTGGACCAGGTGTATATTTTTAATGGCAATAGTACCAAGGACCCCATCCTTGCCATTTTCAGCGGTCATAACATTCCGCCCTCCATCAAGAGTTGGGGGAACACCGTGCTCATCTGGTTCCTCACGAGCGAGGAGAATAACTTCGGCGGCTGGGAACTACATTATAATGAAGAAGATTAAACTCGATACTATGCGATATATATCCGTCATGCTCCTGATCGTCGTCGTACATGCCGGCGCCAGGGCTCAGATCTACAACACTGGTATCCTGCATATCAGTAGTGGCACCACTCTCAGCTCCATGGGTAATTTTACCAATACGTCTTCGGCCGACTATCTCAACAATGGGTCCATGTATATCAGCGGGAACATCGTCAACGATCAGGCCTCTTTGCCCGCCGGCACAGGCGTCACCTTTCTGAACGGGACTTCCCCCCAAACCCTGGGCGGGGCCGCCGACTTCAGGACATTTTCTCTCACCATGAATAATGCGTCCGGTCTGACCCTTTCCAGAAGACTGGGCATCGGGGATGGGGCGGCCGGTACACTTACCTTTCTGGCAGGGACGATAACGACCGGCACCAATACCCAGGACGTTTATTTCTATCCCGGCTCCGGCTACACCGGATTTGACGCCACTCATAATATCATCGGGTTTGCGACCAAGAGTGGTAATTCTGATTTTACTTTTCCCATCGGGGACGGCAGTCACCAGGCGGATATAGACCTCACTGCTTTGTCCGGCACTGCGGATTTCCAGGTGATCTATGCCGGTACTCCTTACAGCACCTACACCATCTCATCACCCCTCACCAGCGTCTTCAAAAAGGAATGGTGGGATATCCAGCGCATAGCCGGTTCGGCCACGGCCAAAGTGACCCTCAAATGGGACGACACCCGTAATACGCTGAATCATACCGACCCTACCCATTTGACGGTAGCACATTTCACAGGCGGCTCCTGGCATTCCGAGGGGGGCTCCAGCTCAGATCCCATGAGCAGCAGCACGGGCAGCGTCGGTCCTTCTGGCGATGTTTCCAGCTTTAGCCCCTTTGCCATCGGGAGCACCACCGTCGCCTTACCCATCATACTGAGCTCCTTCACCGTCACCGGCAAGGATTGCCGAGCAGCGCTTGCCTGGCATACCGCCACGGAAGAAAATGCCGCCGGTTTTGAGATACAGCAAAGCACCAACGGCATTGACTATACGGAGCTTGCCTATATGTCCGCCAAAGGCGCCCCTTCCGACTATGCACTCAGCGTCACCCAGGACACGCGTCAGGCATGGTATCGCCTCCGCATGGTGGACCTGGACGGTAAAAGCGTCTATAGCACCGTGGCAGGTCTGCAGCTGGATTGTATGCAGGAAAACCTGGAAGTCTACCCCAACCCATCCGAGCCGGGGAGTGTCATGACAGTCAGGCTCACCTCGCCGGTGGACCGCGGCAATGTCACATTACAGGTATTCGATATGACAGGGAAAATGGTTTATAGCACCGGTGTGCAGGTGAGTGATGGCGTCAACAACTATACACTCCCAACTTCCGCATGGGCGCCGGGCGCTTATTTTGTGCTGGTCACCGGCAATGGTTGGAAGAGTCCTCATGCAAACTTCCTCTTGCGAAGGAACTGATAAAGATAGCCGCCTGCGATCACCAGCAGGATGGGCAGCCCTATATTGATAAACTGCCAGAAAGAGCGGTCCGCCTCTACCTTGGCGGGATCCAATAGACGCAGGGTAAAGTCCTTGCTGCGTGTCTCCAGGATGCCGGAGGGATTTACCAGGTATTCGATACAGTTCTCGACAAAATCCTGGTTGGCAAACTGGTAGTTGATATCCTTGCTGTATCCCATCGGCAAAGGCCCACGCTGCGGGATCACCTCATTCATCATAATATCGGCATCCCCCATCACGATGACACGGGAAGGTTTTTCCGCCACAGACAGGAAAGGCTGTTTGTACACGTTCGCCAGACTGTCTGCTACAGCCGTCCCGACCCGGCCCGCGAATAAAGAATTGAATTTCCCTTCCAGCAACATGGCCACCGGAATGTTCGGCGTATTAAAAATGCGGGGGTCGTTCGCCTGTTTGGCGCTTTCAAACGAGATGAGCGCGGGCGTATTGATGATCCGGCCATTCGCGGAAGTTTGCAGCAGCACCGTCTTTGTAATACCAGGCGCTTTCACCGTATCTATGGAACCCGCAAACTTCGCGTATACAGGGTCCAGGTTCTTGGAGATGGGATGGGTGAGACTGCCGTTCAGCAGGGGGAAATAAGGCCAGGAGAGCAGCTGCATATCCGGCTTGCCTCCACTGGCGCCCACCACCATGTTCAGACTGGCGCATTGCATCGACAACACCAGGTCCTGTTGCAGCCGGACGCCATATTTAAAGAAAAGATCTTCCAGTTCCAGCCCCCTGTCATAGGCTATAGTCTGCTGATTATCCCGCAGACTATCCATCTCCGCATACAACTCGTCGACAGCCCATATCAGCTGACCGCCATGCATCACATATTGGTCCAGGGACAGCTTCTCCCTGTCCGTAAACTTCTTCGTGGGCTTTACAACGATCAGGGCGTCAAATTGCTGGGGGATCACAGGAACGCTGTCCAGCCGGACGATGCCAAATCTGTAGTTGGACCGCAATCCCTGTATAAGGTTATATACGCTAAAATCCAGCGGCTCACCGTTGCCCACGACATAGCCGACGGCCGGCACCTGCTTACGGGTGATCTTGTCGATGGCGCTGCCAAACTTGTATTCCAGCAGGGTTTCTGCATTTGTATACAACAGCTCTTCCGGCTGGCCTTCCTGACCTACCTGCACGCCTTGCAAAAGGTCTACGGGGAATATCTTATTCTTATAATGCACGATGGCGCCCGGTATGACGATGCGCTGACTCTGTTCTTCGCCTTTTTTGGATTGGGCCACCTGTGTCTTTGGTTGAATGCCGATGCGACGCAACGAATCCAGGATTGTCCCCTTCGTAGAATCATCCTGCCCGGCCAGGGGATCGACCATCTTCACCCGGACGCGGCCATCGGAATAATCATTGAATTCCTGCAGCAGCTCCTGCGCACTTTTTGAGAGTTTTTTGGTCCCTGCCTTCAGGTCGCCCTGAAGAAAAAATTCTACTTCGATATTGTCGTCCAGACGGCTTAACAGCTCCCTGGTGGGTTTACTCAACGTATAACGTTTCTCCTGGGTAAGATCGAGACGGTAGTGAAGGTAGCCAGCCGCTAGATTGATGACGAGCAGGGCGATGACCAGCCCCAGCCAGCCCAACTTCCGGCCTGTCCCCGTTGCCCCCCCCTTCTTCCCCCGTCCCTGGATCTTCCGCGCCAGGTTCCTGTTTGTCAGCGACAACAATAAGACGATAATGCTAAAAAAATAAATGATATCCCGGCTATCCACCACGCCGCGGCTGATGCTGCGGTAATGGAAGTCGATGCCGATCATTTCAATATAGTAATCCGCGCCGGCGGCAAATACAGGGAGGGCGCTGATGGCATTAAACCCGCTGTACAGGAGGAAGCAAGCAAAGGCGGCGGCGATAAAAGCCACCACTGCATTGCCGGTCCAGCTGCTGCAGAGGACGCCAATAGATGTAAAGACAGCGCAGAGGAACACCAGGCCGATGTAGCTGCCGATGGTGGCGCCCACATCGATACCGCCCTGACCCGACAACCGCTGGATCGTAAGAAAATACAGGAGAGTGGGTATAAGCGCGATGACCGCCACCAGCAGGTTGGCCAGGTATTTTCCCAGCACTAACTGTGTTCTGCTGAGGGGAATGGTCTGCAGGATCTCAAAGGTCCCCATCCGGAATTCTTCGGATAAGCTCCGCATGGTGATGGCAGGGATAAGGAGCAGCAGGATCCAGGGAGCCAGTTCAAAGAATTTGTCCAGAGTGGCATAGCCATATGTCAGGACATCCGTGTCCGGAAAGACGAACAGCAGAAGACCATTTAACAACAAAAAAACGATGATGGCTATATAACCCGTTAGATTACTGAAGCTTTGACGAAGTTCTTTTTTAGCTACTGCCCACATGTGCGCGAAAATAAGCGATATAACGATGGGATGTATATCGCCAGTATCACCGTGACTTAAATTCACTTACACAATATATAATCTTAACCTTCGTTTATCACCAGCACCTTAATTTGACCAATTTTTACCCCTGACATTTATTGCACCCTTTTGAATCGTGGTTCATTGCCCGCTGTGTCCGGCTGTTGCCCCAAAGGAGCAGCTTATCACCTGGCAATGTCCCGAAAGGCAATGTCATATTATAAATGATCTAAATGTGGAAAAAATCTAAAATAACCTATGCAAAAAAACGCATCGAAATGAAAGTAATACTTATATTCGCATACTCAGATTGAACCAACCTCCTGTCGAAAAAATATTATGGTTAGGTAATTAAAAGAAATTTAACCGAAACCAACTGCATGAAAGATCCGCCCTGTAAGGCGGGTTTTTTACTTTATATCCATTTACAACTTCCCTTTTTATTCCCCAAAAACCAGCCGGACTTCCGTTGCAAACCACATATTATAAATAATCGTCACTATCGAATTATAATTATTTATATTTATTCAAACCCCCTTCATTTCTTACTCACAACCAGCTGATTACCCCCTTTTAGCCCCAATCGCTCCTTTATACATATCCCATAAAGGACTATTCGCCCGTAGTCTTTCCACCCCCGCTTTTAGCTGTCCTATTGCGTAATCCACCTCATTTTCTGTGGTAAACCGGCCTACGCCAAATCGGAGGCTGCTGTGGGCCAGGTCGTCATCCAGTCCCAGGGCTTTTAGCACATAGCTGGGTTCCAGCGAGGCGGAGGTGCACGCTGATCCGGAGGAAAGAGCGATGTCTTTATTGATCATCGTTATAAGCCCTTCCGACTGCACACCCCGGAATGAAAGGTTTGTCGTCCCCGGCAGCCGGTGGGTCCTGCTTCCGTTGATATATACTTGTTCCAGCTGTAGCAGCCCCCCTTCCAGTCTATCCCGTAGACCCGATATCCGTTGGGTTTCTGTCTCCATTTCCGTCCGGCAGATCTCGCAGGCCTTGCCAAAACCGGCAATGGCCGGCACATTCAGCGTCCCGCTGCGCATCCCCCGCTCATGACCACCTCCGTCCATTTGTGCTGTCAGCCGTACCCGGGGGTCCCGTCTTCTCACATACAAAGCTCCTACTCCCTTGGGGCCATATAATTTATGAGCGCTCATCGCCAGCAGGTCAATGCCGGGGTCATTTACATTCACCGGTACTTTTCCCACTGCCTGGGCTGCATCGGCAAAAAATAGCACCCCGTGCTTACGGGCTATGCGACTGATCTCCCGGACAGGCTGTATCACGCCTATTTCATTGTTGGCGTACATCACACAGATCAGTACCGTCCCGGGCCGTATCGCAGCCTCCAACCCGGCCAGGTCGATGATCCCTTCTCTATCCACCGGCAGATAAGTCACCTCACCCCCCAATTTCTCTATATGATGACAAGTGTCCAGCACCGCCTTATGTTCCGTAGCCACCGTAATGATGTGATTACCCTTGCCGCTGTACATTTCGTACACGCCTTTAATAGCCAGGTTGTCCGCCTCGGTGGCGCCGGAGGTAAAGACGATCTCTTTGGTTTCCGCCCCTATCAGTCTGGCCACCTGTTCACGCGCCTGCTCCACGGCCTCTTCACCCTCCCACCCAAAAGCATGGGTCCGGCTGGCAGCATTGCCAAATTTTTCCGTGAAATAGGGAAGCATGGCTTCCACCACCCGCGGATCGCAGGGAGTAGTAGCGTTGTTGTCGAGATAGATCGGTAGTTTGAGCATGGCTTCTCCTCCGGTGTGAGTAAAAGACAAAGTTACCGATTAGTGCGGCCCGAACATCAGCATGGCAAATACCAGGCAGATCACTCCATTAATGATCAGCGGCCCTGTAAATGAATGCTCCCCCATTAAACGCCCAATAAGACTGAAAAGAAATCCTGCCCCTGCAATAAAGGGCACTACCACTAATAACATGCCGCCAAGACCCGGCACGCAGGGGCCGCCAGGATCCATATGCCCAAGGATCATGATGGCAATAGTTAGCAGAACATAAAAGGAAAGCGTGATGATGGTATATTTCCTGGCAGGGGTCATTTGTCAGACAATATAAGAATAAGACACTTACTTTTGAAAAAACTTCCCCATGAAGAAAGTCGAGCACATCGGCATCGCCGTTCGGGACCTTACCGTCGCCATCCCCCTGTTCGAGCAGTTGCTCGATACACATTGCTATAAGACGGAAGACGTGGACAGCGAAAAAGTTACCACCGCATTTTTCCAAAAAGGAGAGACAAAGATCGAGCTGCTGCAAGGTCAAAACTCCGACAGCGTCATCACACGCTTCATCGAAAAAAAAGGGGAAGGGATGCATCACATTGCCTTTGAGGTAGCCGATATCCATGCCGAGATGAAAAGACTGGCAGCCGCCGGGTTTACCTTGCTAAACGACCAGCCAAAGCCCGGGGCGGACAATAAGCTGATCTGTTTCCTTCATCCCAAAGACACACATTCCGTGCTGATCGAATTGTGTATGGAAAGGCGCTAGACGCCTTCCGGATAAGTCTTTCCCACCCGGAACCTTTTCCAGATCTTTTGTACCAGACCCGGACGATGCACTTTTGTATGCCCATCCGGCAGGACAGGCATCGAAAACCTTGGCTGAACGGTAAAGGCCGGACGCACCGCAGGAGTCCCTGCCTCCCATCGCGCCACCAGGTCTTTTACTTCAGGCGCAGCATGGTCCAGCCATGCACGGGCATTCATATCATAGCGATTTCTCTGATCGAGGTCGGCGCCCCGTAACAGGATCTTTTCAAGCACCCTGAGCGACAAAGCACGATCATCTTCCACCTCTTCCTTTCGTAAAAGAAAAGCTTGTATGGCCCAATACACGACATTGGAACCATCCGCATCCGTCACATTGACGTCCGCATCATAATCCAGGAAAAGATCCATCGCATGAATATACTTTTGCTGTTGTACGGCGATATGCAGACAATTGTAACCTTTACTACAGCAAATGTTTGGATTGGCTCCTTCCTCCAGCAGATAACGCAGCAAAGACAACCGCTCCTGCTCAGAGGGGAATCCGCTGGAGAGCAACGCTTCCATCAGCACAGGCATCCAGAAGCCGTCGCTCAGACAGGCATTGACATCGAGATTGTTTTCTTCGACGAGGTATTGCACCTGGTCGGTGGCGCCCCGGGCGATAGCCAGGGAAAGCGCGTTCCACACTGCGGTGGGGATGAGGGGTGGCATGGCAATCATACCCATAAGATACAAAAATCCTATCGTATCACAAAAGACGTCGAGTGCGACTCCGCCGACTGGATATCCGTAGCCCGTACAAAATAAGCGCCGGCTGCCAGTCTTTGTTGAAAGTCCACCCTGGCGGCAGCCACATTGCTATATCGGCTGCGCAGCACCAGCCTGCCATCCGCAGCCAAGATATCCACTTGCCATCCCTGCCGGCCTAAAAAAGGAAAGATCACATTGATATGGTCGCTGGGAGGGTTGGGATAGATCGAAAAACCACCCGGCGTCCCACCCGCACCCAGATAGATAATACGCAAAGGTGAATAAGCGACCGTTCCCAGGGCATCCACAACCTTGATCCTGAAATAAAGCCTGTCCTTGTCGGCAGGAGTGACATTATATATATAAGAATAGGCCGCGCTGCCGCTGTTACGGCTTGCGGGTTGCATATTGATGTCCAAAAAATCGCTGCCGTTGCCGCCGCTGACCTGTACCACATAGTGACGCCCCCCCTGTTCGTTGCCGCTGATCCAGTTCAGGGCCACCGTCCCATCAGACTGGCGGGTAGCCGTGAACGTTAAAATGTCGGCCGCCAGCGGTCCAGTATAACAATAATAATAGGTCATCGAGATCTTATTGGTGATGGAATAAGATGGCGTCACATTCACCACCGCATTGATCGTATAACCCGGCGTATTGGAATAAGTAATAGCCATATTCCCCGTGCCGATGAAGCCATTCAACATACCGTTGTCTGTAGCAAGGGAGTCCGTCATCATCTTGAAATTGTTATAGACCTGTGTAGCGGGATATGAATAGGTTTGACCCGCGTGGATCAGAGGTACCGCCGGCAGATTTTTTACAAAATCTTTGGTGGAAATATCATTGCCGTCCGCATCCGTGAGGTTGTTGCCGTTCACCTGCAGGACATCCTCCCCTGTTACACCCGGCCGCACGTTGGTCAGGTCGGTCCCGCCCGGGTTGGTGAGTTCGAAGGAGGCCGTCAGCGAAACCACAGACTTTAATACAGCCGACACCAGTGTGTACCCGGAAGGCGGTGCATATTGCGGCCATGTCACCGAATAAGTAGCATTACCCGTGCCCGCAAAAGTAGTGTTATAGCCAGTGGATTGAATAGTGCCCGTGCATGATTGCGCGACGGACGATAGGGGAGTGAATAGTGCCCCCGCCTGTGACAATAGGAAGCCTGTCACCAGGGATAATTGGATTTTACGCGTTCTCATAGGAACAAATTGTGTTAATAGGGATACTGCGGTATTAATAACTACAAAAGGTTGGTATTTATTTTACCCCGTAAGTATGTTTACGCAGATTTAACACGTAATTAATCTCTACACCGTTAGAAAAAATCCGATAAGAAATTACAGGACAATGTAGTTAGAAGGCTACGGCGTTTATGGCTACTCACTGCCGGCCCTAAAAGACGCCACTTGTACTCCTTGCCCGAGAAGGTCTGTGGCCCGTATGAAATAAATCCCCGGGGACAGATGTTGCCGGAAGTTTATAAAAAAGCTGTTGGTATGAAAGAATTCGGCTCTCTGTACAAGTCTTCCGTCAACTGTCAGTATATCTACGCGCCAGTCACCCGGCCGGCTGGGGTCACCCGGAAGTGTCAGGTTTATATGACCTACGGCCGGATTGGGATAGAGCATCAGTTTCCCCAGACCGTCCCGGCCCATGGTTACTTCCTTTATGGGAGAATAAGAGATACCTCCCGGTGCAATGATCCGCAGCCGGTAATACCATTTGCCCGCACCCGCACCCCCACCTCCACTGGCCGGGCGACCCGGGTGATCGATATACATATAGCCCGTGGCCTTTTCATCGGGGGACCGGGTACCCAGGGTGATAAAATCACTGCCATTCTCACTCCGTTGGATCTCGTACAGTCTGTCCTTTTCTTCTCCCTCGACACTCCAATCCAACCGCACCGAAGCAGGGTCTTGTAACACAGCCGTAAAGGCGGTAAGACTATTATTGAGGATCACGCCCGCATTACAATAAGTATAGGTGAGGGAAAATCGGGTGACTTCGGATGCGGTTGCGCGATAGCTATAGCTTGCGTTATTGGTGGTATGAATATTCGTATACGTGACAGGGGCATAGGTAAAATTCACCCGGCCGACGCCGAGGAAAGGCGCCGTATTTGCGGAAAAGCTGTCGGTATTGTTGTAATTGCTCAGGAAAGGGAAAGGAGGTACGGCCACCTGGTCGCCCGGGTTTAACGCATAGACCCCAATCTTCTGTTCCGTGATATTGTCATAGGCGGCCGGCATGGACGTGCTTGTTATCTGGTCTTCACGCCCGACCCAGATCGTATAGGAGCCGGCCATCACATCTACATTTTTGAGAGAAAAGCCATAGGCGACATTGACGAGCGCATTGATCTTCACGGACACCAGCAACCCGGAGTCCGGGTTCCATTTTGGGAAACTGAGCTTGTAAGTGCCATATCCCGGACCGGTAAGTACCGTGTCATAGGTGCGGGCAGAGAGGTTATTTGCAACACATTGAGCCAGAGCAGCCCCATGCAGGGCGAGCCCTGCACACAGGACAAGCCAGCTCTTGGCAAACCACAGGCCGGCCGGCCTGAGGCCCATCATAAGCGGTTTCGTAAGGAAAGGACGGTTCATGGTCATGGAGATATTGGATCATCTTTATTAACTCCTTTGGCAGCCGTTTATTTTACAGAAATCATAAATTACGCTATCAAAAAATCCATTCTGATGCGACTATTCGCTATCTTAACCCCTTTGCTGCTGCTGTCCCATTCACCCCACCCGCAAAACCTACACATGACCTATTCTATTCATCCCGATAAACCAACTTCTTGTAAAGATGATTTTCCCGATAGGCTTTCATCTTTCTTCGAGCAGGTGGGCGGCTACGGGGAAAAGGCCGAGGTGGTCCAGGTCGGCCTGATATTACGCATCGATCTGTCTGTATTCCAGGACGTGGGATATGATCCCGAAGATCAAAAAGAAGTGGATAGCCACTGGCATAGCCTGGATACATTCACATCGATGGTGGACACGTTTATCGTCAGAGTAAAACGCAATCCCTTCTGTTATAAAAAAGTAAAGTACAATCCCCATCTGGATAAGATTGCCGATGAAATGTCCAGGGATGCTCAGACTGCCGATACGGCTAAGCTCTGGCGCCGGCTGGAGCAATTGCAAAAGGACCCCCTCTACGGCTATCCTGCAGACCATGGGTACCTTAGAGAAGGCTGGCTGCTGAAAGACCTGCAGGTATTGAAAGGAGCCCTTGGGTGCTATAAGAAACAGGGAGTGACAAAGGTCCGTCTGGAATATATGTAACAAAAAAGCCCCCCGCCTGTCAGCGAGGGGCCGGGAATACTGAAATATAATAGCTTACTGTCTCGATATCACTATCTTGCTCACCTGCTTAGCTCCATCTGCCGTGACCACCTGCACAAGGTAATTGCCGGGCGCATAACTGCTTACAGGGAAAGACTGGATCGTTCCACCCGCGCCTTGTACACGCTTTTCCGCCAACAGCTGACCACTCTGTCCAAAGAGCCGGATGCTCACCAGACCTGCTTCTCCCACCGGCAGAGATACATTTACATAGTCCTTGGCCGGGTTGGGGAAAATGGTAACGCTTGCCAGCGGGGTCGTACGGATGACCTTGATGGGGGACAGAGTGGGCCGTCCGTCCACATCATATCCATGTACCCGGTATTGAAGAGTGCCGCCGCCAGGATTAGCATCCGTAAAGGAATAGTTCACCGGAAGTGCTGAATAGCCTCTGGCAGCCACCTTACCAATGACATCCCATTTGGCGCCTCCATTGGAGCTGCGCTCGACGTCGAAATGATCCGAGTTCTGTTCGAACTGCGTCGTCCAGGTAAGATTTACCGCGCCATTATTTACGACTGCATCAAAATCCGTCAGGACAATGGGCAGGGTACCGGTGGCGGTCAGCGTGGCAGGCCCGGCTACAGTACCATTACCATATGCCGCAGGGCTAAAGCTGACAGCCGTAGTATCGCTAAAGCCGTCGGGTGAATTACCAAATTTTTTAAAATACATGGAGGTAGTGCCAGAAGTAAAAGAGGTCAGCACGCCGTCATGCCTCCCCGAAGAGCTTGCATTTACAAAGGCGAGATTGTCATGAAGATTCAGGGAATTGGTCGGGTTGGACCCATCATTGGGCAGAATGATATTATAGGAATCATTCCATTGCAGACCGGTGGACAGCTGCAATTGAAGTACTGCTGCATTGGAGCCGTCGCTGCCGATGACCAAGGTGCTGCCGCCCGAGAGAACTACATGGGTATTTAATTTGACAGTCACACCGGAATTGATGACGATCCGGCAATTAATACAATTGGAAGGCGGCTCACCGTTGGGGTCCCAGGGATTTACCCCGGAAGGAGTGTGCCAGAAGCCGGAACGTACTGCAGTATATGTACCGCCAGTCTGAGCTTGAGCAGCTCCATGAATGAGAAGAAGAGTAGCCAACAGGGTTGCTAAAGGGTAAAGCTTGTTCATGTTCGCAAAAATTAAATAATTGAATGTGGTTTGTGGTAAACCATAGACAACTGGATTCCAGAGTAAGCTTTCGCAGAATGGATTGGACTACTGAAGTATGAGATTCCTATCCCGGGGTTACCAGGTAAAGGTTGGAGAAACACTAAAATGAAGGAATATTGGGTACTTACTGCATTACATCAGGAAGATGTGAATTTCCGAGGATTTAGGTAAAGACTGCCCTTCGGGCGATGAGCCTTTTGCTCATCCTGCATCGTAAAAGTAGAAAGAAAACTACGATCTTGCAAGCTTTCAGGAAAAATAATTGTTATTGACTGGCTAAAACTCCGTCCCGGCAGTCCTCATTCTTCCCCCGTGTCCCGGCTTAAACCCAGCTTATCCAGGGCTAATTGAGCTGCTATCTGACTGGCGTCCTTTTTATTATATGCTTTACCCTGGGCGATAAGTTCTCCGTCCACTACGGCCCCCACGGTGAAGAGCCTCCGCCCGCCTTCCAGCCGTTCGTCCAAAGTTTCGAACTCCAGCACCTTTCCGTTCTTATTGGCCCACCCGTAGAGTTTATTCTTATGGTTGATCTCCAGGTTTTCCAGATCGTCCAGGAACAAGTAGGGTTGGATGATCCTTTCCATCACCCACTGACGCGTCTTGTCAAAACCTTTGTCCAGGTAGATGGCGCCAACGATGGCTTCCAGGGTATTGCCGAAGATCTGGCTCATCTTCAGACTGCTGTCGAACTTATTGAAGTTGCTGATCTTTTTTAGTCCCATCTTAATGGCGATGTCATTCAGCTGGTTGCGATTGACCATCTTGCTGCGCATCTCCGTGAGGAACCCTTCTTCTTTGTAGGGATATTTTTTAAAAAGGAAGTCGGCGATAATGGCGCTGAGAATGGCATCCCCAAGGTACTCCAGTCTCTCGTTATTCTCATCCGCACCGTCCTTTACGCTCCTGTGGGTAAGAGCTGTCCTGTATAACACCGCTTTACCAGGGGTGAACCCCAGCACATTACGAAGCTGTTTTTTAAACGAAATGTCCGCGGCATCGCCCTTTATGATACGTTCGAGGATTCCCACATTAACAAGCTACAATTTTTTTTGATCCGATAAAAATATGTCCGGAAAATGGGTCTTCTAAAAAATATAACCCATTTTCCGGAAAGATCTGATGATTGTCCTTCGGACAACGAACCTTTGGTTCGTTCTGTAGTTCCACACTGCTTCAGTTCCACACTACTTCCACCGGCAGGCTGCCAGGCAATAGGCGGACATTCTTCCATCCTAACTAAAAACGATCCCTGACGGATTTTAGTCCGTCCTCATTGGATCTTTTTAGCCGGGATCATCTGTCCCCTCGCTGCGCACACCCTTCGCTACCGCTCTCGGTTAGCTCTGGTATTTTTTTACAATAACACAGGCATTATGCCCACCGAAGCCAAAGGTATTGCTCAGGGCGGTCCGGACTGTTCGTTGTTGTGGTTTCCAGAAAGTGAAGTTAAGCCGTGGGTCCAGTTCAGGGTCGTCGGTGAAATGATTGATAGTGGGCGGGATCTCGTCGTGTATCACGCTCATTATACAGGCGATAGCCTCGATCACACCGGCAGCGCCCAGGCAATGCCCCGTCATAGACTTGGTAGAGCTGATATTGACAGAATAAGCCCGCTCTCCAAAAACATCCATGATGGCTTTTACCTCGGCAACATCACCCAGAGGCGTGGAAGTACCATGCGTGTTGATATAGTCGATATCCGCCGGCTTTAATCCGGCGTCATTCAATGCTGCCAGCATAACATTCTTGGCGCCCAATCCTTCCGGATGAGGTGCTGTCATGTGATAGGCGTCTGCCGTAGCGCCGCACCCGGCGATCTCGCAGTATATTTTGGCGCCCCTTGCTTTGGCATGTTCCAGTTCTTCAAGTATCAGGACCCCTGCCGCCTCTCCCATCACAAATCCATCCCTGTCCTTATCATAAGGCCGGCTGGCAGTCCCCGGATCGTCGTTACGCTCGCTCAACGCTTTCATGGCATTAAAGCCACCCACACCAGCTTCGCTTACAACGGCTTCCGACCCGCCGCTGACAATGATGTCGGCCATACCCAGACGAATGAGGTTGAAGGCTTCCATAATGGCGTTGGTAGAAGATGCGCAAGCGCTGGTCACGGCGAAGTTAGGTCCGCGAAAACCATGCCGCATCGAGATATGACCTGCGGCGATATCCAGGATCATCTTGGGAATAAAGAAAGGGTTAAAGCGGGGGGTGCCGTCCCCTTTGGCAAAGTTGACGACTTCTTCCTGGAAGGTGATCAGACCGCCAATGCCACTGGCGAAGACGACCCCGATACGGTCGGCATTCATTGTTTCCTTGTCGATGGCGGCATCCTTCACCGCCTCATCGCTGGCCACCATCGCAATCTGGGTGTAGCGATCCAGCTTGCGTGCCTCTTTTTTATCAAGATGTTGCAGGGGATCAAAACCCTTCAATTCGCAGGCAAATTTTGTTTTAAACTTGGAGGCGTCAAATAAGGTGATCAGGTTGGCGCCGGAAACACCGCCCAGGAGGCCCTTCCAGTAATCGTTTAAATTATTGCCTATCGGCGTCAGAGCACCAATACCCGTAACAACAACTCTTTTCAAATGCATATGTGGCTTTTCCCGGAATTATGCCGGAATTGTGCTTTAAGAAAAATTAGCCCAATTCCAGCAAGTGGTTAATATCTGTCCTTCGTCCTAAGAACTTCGTCAGAGCTCCACGTATTCGCTCTTCCTCGTTCGTACCCTTCGTTCCTCGGGTACTTCCAGCAGCTCCTGGTTTAAGGATAAATCCGCCTTCTAAGCCACTTGATTGCTCGAAAAGGCGGATCAAAAGAATTTATTGCAAACCTAAGGTTATGCTATTTAGCGTGTTCTTCCAGGTAGGAGATAGCCTGTCCAACAGTAGTGATGGTTTCGGCTTGTTCGTCCGGAATGGAAATGTTGAATTCCTTTTCGAATTCCATGATGAGTTCAACGGTGTCCAGAGAGTCTGCACCGAGATCATTAGTAAAAGAAGCTTCATTTGTAACCTCTGCTTCTTCAACGCCTAATTTATCAACGATGATCTTTTTTACCCTTGTAGCGATGTCTGACATTTTTGTAAATTTTAGTTATACGGCTGCAAATGTAAAAAAATTGAACTAAACACAACAAAACCGGCATTTTTTCTTTTTGTAGCAGGGTGCTGTGAGGAGCATTTTCCCCAAACCTTAGCCTGGCTATACGTTTTAGCAAATTTTTATTAATATGACCGGGATACGGGTCTACCGAAAAATATAAGCCGCCTTACGTACAATTTTTCGAAGTTTTACACTTATTAGAAGCCCGGAATTAGTAAATTTAAATAACTTCGGCCTCCCTCTAACTTAACATTTAATCAAACAGCATGGCGCTTAGGATCATCGATCACGGAACGAAGGAGTACCAGCAGATGGTAAATTTACGCCTGGAGATACTGCGTAAACCACTCGGCCTGTCATTTGACCCTAAGGAACTTGAAAAAGAGAAGGAAGACGTGCTGATGGGCGCTTTTGAAGACGACAGGATCCTTGGCTGCTGTCTGCTGACAAGAATGGACCAGAACACCATGCGCCTCCGCCAAATGGCCGTCCCAGGCAGCATGCAGGGCAAAGGCATCGGCCGCGCCCTGATGATCTTCGCAGAGAATATTGCCCGTGACCTCGGCTATAAAAAACTATGTATGCACGCCCGTAAGACAGCCCTGGGATTCTATGAAAAACTGGGCTATACCACCAATGGCGAAGAATTCGTCGAGGTGACCATTCCACATTATATTATGGAGAAAGCGCTGTAGCCATCCAGCCGCCCGACTGCCGGACCCGAACCACCAGCCAGGCAGGCCCAGCCTTATTTTATCAGCCTGAAACTCAGCGGATACCGGTAGACCTGGTTCTCGGAAGCCCTGATAGCAGCCACGATCACCAGGATGGTATTGAGGATGGCCACTACCCACCAGAGAAATATCCCTATCACCGTGATGAACAGGATGATGTATAACAAGATGATTGTCAATTGGAAATTCAGGGACTCCCGGGCATTGTCCTTGACAAAACCGGGTTCGTTCTTTACCAGGTAGATCACCAGCGGCCCCAGGATACCGATGCCGGGGACAAGGGCCAGTACATGCGAAAGAATAGCCATCAGACGGTCGTCGCTGTTCATGGGATTATGTTTTATGTCCGGAAAATTGGTTTTCGAAAATATAACCCATTTTCCGGAAAAAGTTAATATCTGTCCTTCGGACAACGAACCCTTCGGTTCGTTAGGTGAATATAAAGAAAATCTTCTAAGTGGCAGCCAATTTGCCCTTGGTCGCATCCTCATGCACAAAATCATACATGCGCTGGAGGAACCGCAGCAACTCAGCCATGGAGTTCATATCGTCCACCACCAACAGGAAGTGTTTGCCGGCCTGCTTGAGCTTGGCCTTATTGGTATTTTTCTGGATATATTCCAATATCCGGCGGAAGATGTCCGATTCAAAATAAGGGGAGTCAGGCCGGTTGATAAAATAACAGCGTAGATCGGTGTCCTTCAGGATCAGCTTCTCAAAACCCAGACCCACGGCCAGCTTGCGAATGCGTACTGTGTCGAAAAGGTCTTCCACCTGCGGCGGTATGGGGCCAAATCTGTCGATGAGCTCCCCATGGAAAGCCTTCAGTTCCTCCTCACTGTCACAGTTATCCAGACGGGTATAAAGCGTCAGCCTCTCCGTGATACTTTCCACATAGCTGTCAGGTATCAGTATCTCCAGATCCGTGTCTATCGTACAATCCTGTACGTAATCATCCGCTTTGGATATCTCTTCCTTGAAAAGCTCTTTGAACTCCGTTCGTTTAAGCTCCTTGATGGCTTCTTCCAGGATCTTCTGGTACATCTCAAAACCTATCTCAGCCATAAACCCGCTTTGTTCTCCGCCCAGCATGTTGCCCGCCCCACGGATATCGAGATCACGCATGGCGATCTGAAAGCCGCTGCCCAGGTCGCTATGCTGCTCCAGTGTCTGCAGCCGCTTGCGGCTGTCATCCGGCAAGGTAGCCAGCGAAGGGGCGATGAGGTAACAGAACGCCTTTCTATTACTCCGTCCTACACGTCCCCGCAGCTGATGCAGGTCGCTCAATCCGAAGTGATGGGCATTATTGACGATGATCGTATTGACATTGGGAATATCCACGCCGCTCTCCACGATATTCGTACATACGAGGACGTCATATTTCTTGTCGATAAAATCCATGATCCTTTCTTCCAGTTCATGACCTTCCATCTGTCCATGGGCGTACCCGATGCTCAGGTCGGGACAAAGCCCCTGGATAAGGGCGGACATTTCGGCCAGCCCCTGCACCCTGTTGTATATAAAGAACACCTGGCCTCCCCTTTCCGTCTCGTAGTAGATAGCATCCCTGATAAAATCTTCATTGTAGCCGTGCAGCTCCGTCTGAATAGGCTGCCGGTTGGGCGGCGGCGTGTTGATGATACTCAGGTCCCGGGCCCCCATGAGGCTGAACTGCAGCGTACGGGGGATGGGTGTCGCCGTTAGTGTAAGACAGTCCACATGCGTCCGCAGGGTCTTGATCTTTTCCTTATGCGCTACGCCAAATTTCTGTTCTTCATCGATGACCAGCAGTCCCAGGTCCTTGAACTTTACTTCCTTGCCCAGCAAGGCATGGGTGCCGATGATGATGTCGATCTTCCCTTCTTCCAGCTTTTTTAACGTCTCTTTCTTTTCCTTAGCCGACTTGAACCGGTTCACATAATCCACCTTCACGGGGAAATCCTTCAGCCTTTCGCTAAAGGTTTTATAGTGTTGGAAAGCGAGGATGGTCGTGGGTACCAACACGGCGGCCTGCTTATTATCGCAGCACGTCTTAAAGGCGGACCGTACGGCCACTTCCGTCTTGCCGAATCCCACATCCCCGCAAACGAGCCTGTCCATGGGAGAAGAGGATTCCATATCCTTCTTCACATCCGCCGTAGCCTTACTCTGGTCCGGGGTATCCTCATAGATAAAGGAGGCTTCCAGCTCCGTCTGCAAATAATTGTCGGGTGAGTGCGCAAAACCTTGCTGGGCCTTGCGTTGAGCATAGAGTTTGATCAGATCGAATGCGATCTCCTTTACCTTTGTCTTCGTCTTTTCCTTCAGCTTCTGCCAGACATCGCTGCCCAGCTTGTTCACCCTGGGGACGGTGCCGTCCTTGCCCGTATACTTGGATATCTTGTGTAAGGAGTTGATATTGACATACAGGATATCGCTGTCCTTGTAGATGATACGGACGGCTTCCTGCAGCCGGCCGTTGGCTTCTATTTTCTGCAGACCGCTGTACACCCCAACGCCATGATCGATGTGGGTGACATAATCTCCCGGCTGCAGTTCCCGCAACGTACGGAGGGTGATGGCCTTGTTCTTATTATAAGCCTGTTTTACTTTGTATTTGTGGTATCGCTGAAAGAGCTGATGGTCCGTATAACAGACGATCTTCAGGTCCTCGTCGATAAATCCCTCATGGATGGACAGAGGGACGGGCGTAAAAAGGATCTCGGCGCGCAGGTCTTCGAAGATAGTATGCAGCCGTTCCAATTGCCGGGGGTTCTCGGCAAAGAGGTATAACGTATATTTTTTTGTCTCCCAGGATTTCAGATCCTTGATCAGGAGGTCGAACTGTCTGTTAAAAGCCGGTTGGGGGCGGGTATGGAATTCGATGACAAAGGGGGACTTCGCTAGCTCGGTTCCTCCATCTACATCACCACTGGCCGAAGGGCCGAACTCCACTACATGAAATCTCTTTATTTGCCGGGCCACTTCATCCGCTGTCACAAACTCGTCCGGGCTGATATCTTTTTTCTCCAGCCTGTCTTCCTCGTCGGAGAGCGTTTCCCGGAGAAGGGCCTTCCGGTTCCTGCCCGTTGCCGGTCCGGCTTCGGCCTGGGCCTGGGCTGCAGCCCGGCGCTCCCGCTCTTCAGACAGATGCTCCAGGAATAACGCCAGGTCTTCCTCCTGAATGGAGAGTCTTTCCCGGGTAAAGGCCCAGTCCTGCATCCAGATGACCGTATTTTCCGGCAGGAAGTCCAGGAGTGATATCTTCTCCCCGCGGCCAACCCGGGTGTCCACATTGGGGATGATGTTCACCTGCAACAGCTTGCGTTCGCTCAGTTGTGTTTCCGGGTCGAAGATGCGGATAGAGTCTACATCATTGCCAAAAAGCTCCACACGATAGGGCTTTTCATTCCCAAAGGAGTAGATGTCGAGGATACCGCCCCGCAAGGCGAACTGCCCAGGCTCGTATACAAAGTCCGTCCGCTCGAACCCTTTGTTCACGAACTGCTCCATCAATCCATTCAGGTCCAGGGTATCACCCGACTTGAGAGAAATGATATTCCCCGAAAGGGCGTCCGGCTGTACGACCTTTTCAAAAAGCGCTTCGGGATAAGTGACTATCAGCTTTTTATGACTGCCCGTGACAGCCGCCGGATTCCTCATGGCCGCGGAGAGACGGGTCAGCGCCTCCGTGCGCAGCATGACATGGCTGCTGTTCAGCAGACGGTAATTCTTCTTATTCTTAAAAGACGTGGGGAAATAAAAGAGATCAAGGGCTTCCGTAAGGTTTTCAAGGGTATTATGCAGATAAGCGGCGGATTCGGCATCCTCACAGACCACCAGGTGGTTGAGCTGGTTGGTTATTTCGTGGCGGAAGATCGCGTTCAGAAGAAAGGCCGGACTGCTACCCTGCAGGTTCCTGCAATGGATCCGTTGGGGCTGGGACAATACGAGCCTGTCCGCCAGTTGAAAAAGGCGGGGAGAATGCAAAAAAAGCCCTGATAAATCCTCACTTTTCATTCCGGGCACAAAGATACAACAATCAGCATTCTTCGGCGGACCGGAAGGCAACCGAACCGGAGAAATTACCGTAAATCCTAATGGAACCTAATAAACAGGCTTGATATCCGTCTCTACTCTACAGTCAATTTTTGTCATTTTTCCAGGTAATACCTCCACCGGGGACAGGTTGTTCTTTTCATCCCTCCGGCTGGCGTAGAAGAGATCATTTTTCTTCGTGAAAATGGAATAGTGTCCTGCAGGTAACAGGACCCTGAAGTGACCTTTGGGGTCCGTATCAGCCTGTTTGATCAGCCGGGTATGTACGGCCGGGTAATAAGGCGACTGGCCCGCTCTGTCCACCTGGCTGATGTTGGTTAGTTCATAGATATATAGGGTTGAGGGGATCCCATCCCTGGGTACGGATGGTTTCCTGTCGGGGGCGGGCATAAGATTACCTCCGACGCCAAAAACAGTGCCCTCGATGCCCTGATCCTGTCCGGAGGCCGCGTGACGTGTAACGATGCAGCCAGTTAAGAGACTAATAAACAATAGTTTCAATATACAATGACGATCCATGGGACGTTAGATGGCCGGAAAGGGGTAAGTTAGTTAATAAAGCCCAAAACCAGCTAAAAAACACTATTTTTAAGACCGATTTAAACAATCCTTATGACTAATTGCAGGATCCGCCCATCCTTAGTCCTCCTAACCGCCACCCTTCTCCTATCCGCCCTCATTTCCCGGGCGCAAATCACCACCAATAGGACCGTCCTGCAACAAGCCCGGCAGATGAAGATCACCCAGGAGCAGGACATCCACAAGATGGTGTTATCCCTGGCCGCCCGATACAACTGGCCCCTGACGATGCGAAACAAACAGGGTCGAAAGGCCTATCTGGTGGGCGTCAGCCGGACAGGACATCCTATATATATCACTACCAACGACAATATTATTTCGGCCGCGACCATCAGGACTACCGCCCTATGGCCCGGCGGCAGCACGGGGCTCGGACTCAGCGGCAGCGCCAGCTATATGTCGGGGCTCATCGGTGTCTGGGATGAGGGGAAGGTACGACCGACCCATGTGGAGCTCAATAACAGGGTCACCCAGGTGGACGGGGCCAGCACGCTCATCGACCACTCCACCCATGTCGCCGGCACCCTGATCGCCGCGGGCGTAAACCCCATGGCCAAAGGCATGTCCTTTGGCGCGTTGAACTTAAAGGCATATGATTTCTTTAGTGATCAGTCCGAGATGATGGATGCGGCCGGCAATCATGACATGCTGGTTTCCAACCACTCTTATTCTATCACCGCCGGCTGGTATTTCAACGGCGACCAGAACAGATGGCAATGGTATGGCAACAACGGGGATTCCATCGATGTAAACTTTGGTCTGTATGACAACGACACCAGGGTCTGGGACTCGATTGCCTATTATGCCCCTTTCTATCTCATGGCCAAGGCGGCAGGCAATAACCGCACAGTCAATGGCCCCCAGCCCACCGATGCAAGCCAGACCTATTACTATTTTAACAACGGTAACTGGGTTTCAGCGACTCGCCAGGCCGGTAAGATCAGCAATAATGACGGCTATATGATCATTCCCACCTACGGTAATGCCAAAAATATTCTTACGGTAGGGGCTGTCAACCCCATTCCCAGCGGCTACAACCAGCCTTCCGATGTGCTGATCACGGACTTCAGCAGCTGGGGTCCTACGGGGGACGGCCGGATCAAGCCCGATGTGGTGGCCGACGGAGCCAATGTCCTTTCCTCCATCAGCACCGCCGATAATGCCTATGATGTTTACAGCGGCACTTCCATGGCTTCACCGGCAGCGGCGGGCTCTGCTTTTCTTTTGCAGGAATATTGGTCCAAGCTGCATGGAGGCGCAGGCCATTTTATGCGCAGCGCTACCCTGAAAGGTCTTCTTATACACACCGCTGACGAAGCCGGCCCTAATCCCGGCCCGGATTACCAATACGGCTGGGGGCTTCTCAATATACAAAAGGCTGCCTCCGTCATCACTTCTGACACGTCCGCAAAAAGAGATCAAATGATCGAGGAGAAACAGCTGATCAATACCACGCATGATGCAGACAGCTTCACCGTGGTAGCTTCAGGAGCCGCGCCTCTTACCGCCACCATATCCTGGACAGACCCGCCGGGCGTCCCGGTGACCAATATCACCAGTAACTTTCATGATGTCGGTGTCAAGCTGATAAATGACCTGGACCTTCGGATCACCGATGTCACTTCCGGCACTGTCTATCAGCCCTGGGTACTCGCCCCAACCAACCCTACGGCAGCCGCCACCAGGGGAGATAACTTCCGGGATAATGTCGAAAAGGTCCAGGTGGACAACCCGATAGCCGGCAGGACCTATAAAATAAAAATAACCCATAAAGGTGTTTTAAAACAAGGTACCCCCACAGGCAGCCAGGCCTATTCCCTGCTGGTCAGCGGGGCGGGAGGGACAACCTACTGCACGTCGAATGGCTCCGCCACGGGAACTTCCATCACAAACGTCAGTCTCAGCGGTCAGAACTTTGCCACTCCCGGGTGCAAGACCTACACCGATAATACCACCGCAGCCACATCTCAGCTGGCCATCGGACAAACCGTACCCATTAACATCAGCTACCAAACATGCAGCGGCGCCACTACCACCAACATAGCCGTCTATATCGACTATAACAACGACGGTGATTTCAATGACGCGGGCGAGCTGGTCGCGCAAACCACTACAGCCCAGACCAGTACCACTACGGCAGCCGTTTTCACGGGTTTTATCGCAGTACCCGTCACCGTAAAAGCAGGTACTTTCACCCGTATGCGGATCATCGCTCAGGATGGCGCCACCACCACCCCTACCCCCTGCGGGACCTACCCTGCAGGCGAAACACAGGATTACCTGGTGACATTCACCGCTCCCTCCACGGACGTAGGAGTAGTAGCCATGGAATACCCCACCACCGGCATCTGCGCCAGCGATTCCCAGATCGTCACCATCCGTATCCGCAACTTTGGTAGCGCCAGTCAATCCAATGTTCCGGTGACCACCGTCATTAACAACGGAGGCACCACGGTCGCAACCCTTACCGGCGTCTATAAGGACGCGATCCCCGGGCAAAGCTCCGTGACCTTTACCTATAACACCACCTTCAAATCCACAGCGAGTGCCAGCTATACATTCACCAGTACGACAAGCCTCAGCGGAGACGTCAACACAGGCAATGATCAGAATGTCGCCGGCCTGAGCACCAGCGCCGCCGCGACAGCAGCCAGCGCAACAGCCACCATTTGTGGTGACAATGCTACCACGGCCTCGTTAAAAACAAATGCTTCCGACAACGATATAGCCGTGTGGTATGACAGTCCCACGTCCACTACACCCATTGCCGCGGGGAATACCGCCACTGCTACGGTAATCCCTTCCAACAAAACATATTATCTGGGTCTTAACGAGCTGAATACAAAGCTTGGGCCGCCCAATAAGAATGCTGCCTTCACCGGCGGCGCAGGCTCCTATTTCCGGGTAAAAGGCACTTTTGTCAAGATTACCACGGGTGTACCGTTGACACTGGAAAGCGCCAGGATGTATTTCGCTCACAGCGGGACACTGACGATAACGCTCGCAAAGCTCCTCAGCGCCAGCGGTTCAAACTTCTCCTATTCGCCTCTCTCCACCAACGTAATCGATGTGTATGCCACCAGGTCTACACCCACCACAGCACAGCAGACAGGAGTGGCGGCCGGGGACAACACCGATGCGGGCGGCATCTTTAACCTGAATATCCCTATCCCCGTGCCGGGAGACTATATCCTGATACTGGATTGCTCCGATAGCACCAGCACCTTTATAAATGCTTTCGGCAGCAGCACCTCGTCCAATATCCCGTATCCCGTATCCATACCCGGGGTGATCTCCATCACCGGCAATAATCAAAATAACACGAGCACCAACGACACGGCTTATAAAAAATTCTGGATCGGCTTTTACAACCTCGGCATCAGACTGGCAGGCTGCCCCAGCGGCAGCCGTATCCCGGTGGTGGCCGGCACCACCTCGGCCCCGGTGATCACGCAGAATGGTAATGTATTCACCAGCAGCTTTGACAATGGTAATCAATGGTACCGCAGCGGAACACTCCTGGCAGACTCTATCAATAAGACCTGTACGGCCATCTATTCAGGAACCTATCAGACCATCGTCACAGACAACGCCACCGGATGCCAGCTGGCGTCCAACAGCATACCTTTTGTGTCCACCGGCACAACCAATGTCAGCGGCGCTTCCATCGGTCTGACGGTATCGCCCAACCCCAATGATGGCGCCTTCCTGCTGCAATTCTATATGGCTACACAGGATAATACCAGCATCATCCTGCTGAATACCCTGGGACAGAAAGTCTATGAGGAGGCTAATCCGAACTTCGTAGGCACCTATTCGAAGACCATCAATGCGGGCAACCTTGCTTCGGGTATGTATGTGCTGAAGATCATACACGGCAATAACACGTATATCCGAAAGATACTGGTGAAAAAATAAGGAGCAGTCGGGAAAAAATTATATATTACAATATCGATTGCCTGCCACTGACTTTGAACAAAGGGCGGATCTCCGGATCCGTTCTTTGTTTTAAGGGGCTTCGCCCAACGTATCTGGCGGCCATCACGCTTAAATCTATCAGCATGCTGCAACCCTGGCAAACCGGTAAGGTCACCCGCATCGAGAATGAGACGGCGCAAACCAGGCGCTTTTGGATAGAGATCCCCGCTATGACCTCTTTTGACTTCAAACCAGGGCAGTTTGTCACCCTGGACCTTCCTATCCATGAGAAACTTAACAAGCGGATACGCAGTTACTCCATTGCTTCCTGGCCCGACGGCACCAATACCATCGAACTGGTGATCGTCCTGCTGGAAGGCGGCGCCGGTACCAATTATTTATTCAACGAAGTAAAGGTGGGGAGTGAGCTGATACTCCGGGGGCCGCAAGGCGTATTCACCTTGCCGGAACCCATCGAGAAAGACCTGTTCTTTATCTGTACGGGTACAGGGATCGCTCCTTTCCGCAGCATGACCCATCATATCCTCAATCACAATATTTCTTATAGGGATATTTACCTGATCTTCGGATGCCGTCATTTCAGCGATGCACTATATGGTCCGGAGATGAAGGAGCTGGCTGAGCAGATGCCCGGCTTCCATTATATTCCCACATTTTCCCGGGAGACTTCCACAGATCATCTTATCCGTACCGGATATGTACATGCCGTGTATGAAGAGCTTTGTCACAAGCACCAGGAGATATCCGGTACAAATGAGCTCAGGCCGGCATCTTTCTTTCTTTGCGGATGGAAGAATATGATCGATGAAGCAAAGCAGCGTATACAGGCATTGGGATACGACAGGAAATCGATCCATCAGGAACTTTACGGCTAGCCGACTATTTCGTAGCCTTTTCTTTTGGATTGTCCTTCCCGTTGATTTTCATGGAGATGACAGGGATCGAATGCTCTTCTAATTTACTCTCCAGCTGAACATACGCCTTCTGCACTTCGAGGATCTCGGCATGGGCGTTCATCATTTCTTTTTCTAGTTCCAGGACTTTTGCCTGGCTTTTGGCAAGCTTAGCTCTACCCAGCAGAAACCCTATCCCGCCCCCCACAATTACAGCCGCTAATAGGATCACAGGATTAATGATTAGATCAAGAGTAATCATTTTGAATAAGTTATTTAGGTTCTTAAAACAACAGATAGGCTGCTTACGGGGACGACGGGTTCTTTTCTGGGTGATAGGACAGGCCTATGATCCTATCCGGGTCAAATATAGCAATAAAATAACAATTTCAAAACAAAACCCGGCCCATGAATATTTTCTCTTAGCTCCCAATTTGCTGATTTACAATTCCCGGGATGGCGGCAATAGATATCCGTTCCTGCTGCATGCTGTCCCTGTAGCGGATAGTCACCGTCTGGTCTTCCTTGGTCTGCTGGTCTACCGTGACGCAGAAAGGGGTTCCAATGGCATCCATCCGGCGATAACGTTTGCCGATGGTGTCCTTTTCTTCATAGAAACAGCGGAATTGACTTTTACAGGTGTCCATGATCTGCCGGGCTATTTCAGGCAGACCGTCCTTTTTGACCAGGGGCAGGACGGCCAGCTTTATCGGGGCCAGCTTAGTGGGAAATTTCAAGACCACCCGGCTATCCTGTTTTTCGGGTGTGCTGAGATCCTCTTCGGTATAGGCTTCGCTGATCACCATCAGACAGGTGCGATCCAGACCGATGGAGGTTTCGATCACATAGGGTATATAGTTCTGGTTGATCTCCGGATCAAAATACTGCATTTTCTTTTTGCTGTATTCCTGGTGGTTCCGCAGATCGAAGTCCCCCCGGGAGTGGATACCTTCCACCTCTTTAAAACCGATGGGGAATTCGTATTCGATGTCGCAGGCCGCCTTGGCGTAGTGCGCCAGCTTTACATGGGGGTGAAAACGGTATTTTTCCTTTGGTATGCCAAGGCCCAGGTGCCATTTCATCCTTGCCTCTTTCCAATACTCATACCACTGGTCCTCTGTGCCGGGACGGATAAAGAACTGCATTTCCATCTGTTCGAACTCCCGCATGCGGAAAATGAACTGACGGGCGACGATCTCGTTCCGGAAGGCTTTACCGATCTGAGCGATACCAAAGGGTATCTTCATCCGGCCTGTCTTCTGGACATTGAGGAAGTTGACAAAGATACCCTGGGCGGTTTCAGGCCGCAGATAGATCTCGCTGGCCTCTTCAGTCACACTGCCCAATTGAGTGGAGAACATGAGATTGAACTCCCGGATATCCGTCCAGTTGGAGGTGCCGCTGACGCCGCACTTTATCTTTTGATCTTCAATGAGCTTTTTCAGACCCACAAAGTCGCTGGCAGCCAGCAGACTGTCCATAGCTTGCTGCAGGGCGCCGGCGGCAGCTGCGTCGCCAGCCTTTTCCAGCTCGTCGATACGGGCCTCGATGAGGTGGTCGACACGGTAGCGTTTTTTGCTGTCCTTATTGTCGATCATCGGGTCGCTAAAGCTGTCGACATGACCACTGGCCTTCCAGGTAGTGGGGTGCATAAAAATGGCCGCGTCGATACCCACGATGTTCTCGTGGAATTGGGTCATGCTTTTCCACCAATGATCCTTTATGTTCTTTTTCAGCTCGCTGCCATACTGACCATAGTCATAGACAGCGCTGAGGCCGTCATATATCTCGCTGGAAGGGAAGATAAAGCCATATTCTTTACAGTGCGAAATAATCGCCTGGAACCTGTTCGTGTCGTTTGCCATAGTCGGCAAAGATATAAATTGGTCATCATTGGGCATTGGGAAAATTTAGCCCTCCTACCGCAGATATCCCACCAGGGCAGCGCCCAGTTTCTCATACCCTTGCTCATTCGGATGCAACCCATCGGAGAACAACTGCTCGTCGATCTTTTTATCGGGTTTCAACAGGACAACACCCGGGTCGATATACGTTACGCCGATGGTCTTTGCCAATACAGCCAGCGATTTATTCAGCGTGGCTACCCGTTGCTCCAGGTCCCTGCGGGGATATATTCCCGACAACAATATGCGGGCAGACGGTTGTCGCCCTACAATGGCATTTATCAGGTACTTTATACCCTGTACAATTTCCTCATCCGTATTGCCGCTGCTGATATTATTGGTGCCGATAGTGAGTAGTATCTTCTTCGCCTTGTATCCATCAAATTCCCCATGGTATACCCGCCAGAGCACGTTTTCGATCCTGTCCCAGCCAAATCCCAGGTTTACGGTATGCAGGGGTTGAAAATATTTATTCCATGATCGGATACCTCTGTTGATGCTGGCCTCCGGGGGCCCGCCCCAGAAATGGGTGATGGAATTACCCACTACCACCACATCCGGCTGCTTTTCCCGGATGGTCTTCAGGACGGCTGCGTGTCGTTCCATAAAGTCATAGGTCCGCCAGTCCCTCCGCTGCCGTATAGGCATGGTTGTGCCGATAGATCCCTTTTCTTCATGGATGATCTTCCGGATAATGGATTCATAGGCATCCGCATATCTCATCATTCCAATGTCGTTGGGATGCGTACCATCCACCGTACATTCCCCATCGAATCCTATCTCCTGATCCGTCAGCAGGAAAATATTTTCTATCCCTTCTTTTTTCATTTCGTCAAAAGTAGCTGCAAGGATATCGCTGGCGGTCTTGTATTTGTTCACCAATCCCGTATCCATATTTGATGCGCTTACGCTGCAGCTATGTTCAGCCAGCAGAATAGGGGTAGCCGGATGTCTGACCTGAAGGTTTTTTACCGCGTTTACGATACGTGTGCGGATCTCCTCCCGGCTGAATTTGTCCTTGTCCACCAGGTTGGGCATACAGTCCAGGACAAATAATCTGGCATCCGACTCATTCATCAGATCGATCAGCGGCTGTTCCAATTGCCCGTTGCCCGAAAAACCAAGGTTGATGACAGGGTGGTCAAGTTTCCTCCCCAGGATATTTGTCCAGGCCAGTCCCGGCCGCGTGGCGCAGGCTCCCTGCATGATAGAAGTGCCATACAGGACGATGGGCGCTGCCCGGTCCACTGGAAATACAGAAAACGTAGCCCCCGCGGGCACCCCGATATTCATCCAGCTCACCGTATTATATAATGGAAGATATATTCTAAACTCCTCTTCTTTGGCTGATAACGACAAATTGTCAAACCTGTATTCGATGGTATCGCCAAAATGATATACGCCTCTCGCCCACTTCCATCCGCCATTCACATCCCTTGCATAAAGGTCTGTTCCGCTGACGCCCGTGGAAGGCATATGCGGCAAGGACAGGTTCCCGGTGACCGTATAACGTATGATGATCGTAGTGGCGCTGGTCTTACAATCGATGTATTCACCCGCACAGTTACGGGAAAGGTTCCACACGGCTGGTCTTACCATATTTTTTGCTCTCAGCGGCAGACGGCCATAAAAATTGTTCGTATCAACCCCCTGGACCATATCCCATCCGCGGCCTTCTATCACCGGGACAGACGAGGTGGCAGGATCAAACCATTGCCAGGCGGGTGTTTGCGCAAAAAGTTGGCGGCAGGTCAGTTGAAATATAAGAACAGCAAAGAGGGACAGTGCGGGCTTTTTCATCCTGTAAATTAATACAGAAATCGTCAAAAAATATGATCATTGCTCATTTCGTATAAATTCTTAAATTTGTACGAAATTGATACGATGACGGAGAAATTAACCATACTTATATCCTCCGAACACAAGAAGTTCATCAAGCGCCACGCCCGTCAGCAAAATAAAAGCATTTCCAGGTTCATAGATGATTTACTATCCTCTGTGCAGCGGGAAGCTGCCAAAACATCCGAAAAAGACGAGTGGCTGGATAAAGTAGCGGGGTCATACAATACAGGAAAGAAAGATGTATTAGGCGAATTGTTCAAAGGGATCGCAAAGTGAAAAAGATATTTCTGGATGCTAATGTCGTGATTGATCTATTGGATAACTCGGCGCGTGATCATGCAGTAGCCGTAGACTCCCTGCGTATTATCCGAAACCACTTTGGTAAGCCTGTTGTCTCTCCTATCACATTCGTTATTACCAATTTTATCCTGGGAAAGTTTATTAAAAACAAAGTGTGGCATAAGAAACAAATGCAGCTGGTATTTGATGCATTTGATATGACTCCTCTTCAACCATCATTTATAACAAAGGTCTTTAGCACACATTTCACCGATCTGGAAGATGGTCTGCAGTACCAATGCGCTCTACATGCAAAAGCCCGTATTATTCTGACAAAGGACATAAATGACTTTTTCGATTCAAGGATACCAGCCGTTCACCCTCAGGATTTTGTCTCGAGGTATCAGCAGCTCCTGAAACAACGGTAGCTATCTCACCTCAATTTCTCATTCCCCTTATGTCTCTCCCCATCCCGCATATTCTTCTTCCTGAAATTATTTTCCAACGCCTGCGTAAGATCCACGCCCGTCTGGTTGGCAATACAGAGAAGGACCCACAGCACATCCGCCAGCTCGTCCGCCAGTTCCTTGCCTTTATCGGAGGCCTTAAAGGATTGGTCCCCATACAGCCGGCTCATCAGCCGGGCTACCTCCCCTACCTCCTCCGTGAGGATAGCCATATTGGTAAGTTCGCTAAAATAACGGACCCCGGTAGTACGTATCCAGGTGTCTACCAGTTCCTGGGCCTGCCGGATGGAAATATCTTGCTCTGGCATGATCACACTATTATACTTGTAAAAATATGTCTCCTTGTAGAAAAGTATGCGCATACCCTCCGATAAATACCCTGTCGCCTGTAAGGGTACAGTTCAGGTGGCCTTTGCGTCGTGACAGCTGGACGGCGGAAAGCCGGTTTTTCCCCAACCGGGCGGCCCAGAAAGGGATCATCATCGTATGTGCGCTGCCGGTGACGGGGTCCTCATCGATACCCGACTGGGGGAAAAAACATCGTGAAACAAAGTCTACATCCTTGCCAGGCGCCGTCACCACTACTCCCCGTGCCGGCGCGACAGCCAGCCGTCTGAAATCCGGGGCCAGCGCTTCCACCTCCTGCTCGTCATCCAGCGCCACCATAAAATCATGGCGTCCGCGATACAATTCCCGGGGAGCAATGTGTAAGCCTTCGAAGATGGCTTCCGCATCCTGTGGCGTGCACTGATCGGAGAAAATGTCCTGCCCGGGGTGCGCTGCCAGCGCGGGCATGTTCGCGGGAAAGTCGAGGGCCAGCTCTTTGCCCGTCCCCTTCAACACCTTCAGATCCCCGCTGTATAATGACCGGAATACAATTTCATTTTTGTCAAATCCCATGTGATGGAACACCACATGACCCGAAGCCAGCGTGGCATGGCCACAAAGCTCCACTTCCATCGTGGGGGTAAACCACCGGATAAGATAATCGTATCCACCGGCGGTGTCGGCGGGCACGATAAAAGCCGTCTCGGCAAGATTGTTCTCCATAGCGATGTTCTGCATCACCGTGTCAGGGAGCCAGCCGGTCAAAGGGACGACGGCTGCAGGATTCCCCTGGAACATAGCTGCGGCAAAGGCGTCTACCTGATAAATCTTCATACATCGAAAATAGGAAGTTTCTCCCTCACTCCTTCGCCTTCGTATCAATGATGATCGTCACCGGTCCGTCATTCAACAGCTCAACCTTCATATCCGCCCCAAACTCCCCTGTAAAGATGCGCCGCCCCAGGTCGGCTTCCAGACGGCTGATCATTTGCTGATACAACGGGATGGCGATGTCAGGCTTGCTGGCCCGGATATAAGAAGGCCGGTTCCCTTTTTTTGTTGCGGCATGGAGCGTAAACTGGCTCACCAACAGGATATCGCCGCCCGTATCTCTTAAAGAAAGGTTCATGACACCCGCCTCGTCATTAAAGATCCGCAGACCCGTGATCTTATTACTGAGCCATTCGATGTCCTCCGGTCCGTCGGCGTCTTCAATTCCTGCCAACACCAATAAGCCGCCGTTGATAGCAGATGTAAGCACGCCGTCGATGGTGACGGACGCCCTGCTCACCCGTTGGATGACAACTCGCATTTTAGGATGAAGATAAGCTCTCCCTGTGAAAGTTCAACATGGGCCGTCCGGCAATACGGATACGCAAACCCTTCTCATAAAGAGTGACCAGGACAGCCCCCGCCAGCAGCAGCAACAAAAGGATGGTGGCCATCCACTGCATTTGCCGGCCCAGATAATACGACAATGGGTGAAAGACCATTCGGATAACATGCCGTCCCGGCGGTATAGAAAGCCCCCTCAGCGCATAGTTGGTACGGATAATGGGCGACTCACGGTCATCCACCCATGCTTTCCATCCACGCTGATAAAAAACCTCGCTAAATACGGCAAACCTGCGTTTTGCCGACTCGGAGACATAAGTGATCACATCGTTGTCATTACTCAGCAATTTGATTTGAGCCAGGGTATCGGGGCCGGGATCAAAGGCCACCTTGTCCCTGTCGGCCGAAAAAAGGATGGCTTCCTGCTCGGGCTGGAAGTGCGTCAGGCTGTCCATCACGGTCTTGGGCTTTTGTATGAAGCGCAGGCTGTCAACAAACCAGACAGGACCCAGACAGTTTGTATTTTGGTATACGAAGTCCTCGCCCGCGACATTACGCCGGAGGATGTATTTCGTGTTCAGCATATTGACCACGGGCTGGCACATAGGATAATTCATCAGTTGATGATTGATCAGGTCCTCATACACCCGCAGCTTGGCCGCATGATACCCCCCGATGGAATTGTGGAAATAGGCGGTCATCGCCCCATAGCTCAACGTATTGTTGGCAGTATCCCTGAGGTCGAGCACCCGAAAGTACCCTTTGTCCTGCGCTACCTCCTTATCCCCTCCGGAAGGAGCAAAATTCGCCCCGTATTCTTCCTTCTCCTGGTAGTTGTTGTAATTGAGGTACTTCAGGTCTGTAGCCATCAGATCCACAAAACAGAGCGTTCCCACCAGGGTCAGGAGCAGCGCGGGCCTGATCTTCCGCCGGATGTACAACCCCAGGACGAGGGCTGTGGCTGCGATGAACAGGAGGCTGCGCAGTATACTGCCCAGGAATAGGCCCCGGCGGTCCTCCCGAAGACTTTCCAGAAAGGTCCGCACATATTCCACCTGTGCTTTCCCCTTGGCGGCAGCCCGCTCCAGCAAATGCCCGTCCGCCGAGCTGACATAATCCGACCCTGCATAAAGCCAGAACAGGACCCCAAAAACACCCAACATCAACAACAGACCCCAGCGGTATTTATGCCAAAGTTGGCTGGCCGGCCCGGTGGTTGCAGCCCCATCCTGGGGGGCGGAGTCCCCGGTAAATATCTTTTGCAAGGTCAACGTAGCCAATATACACAACAGTAGATTGGGTATCACGATGATCATACTTGGCGCCCTGAACTTGTTGTACATGGGAAGATATTTCAACAACCAGCTGTTGAAGGGCTGGAAATAACTTCCCCAACTCATCAGGATCGTCAGGACAAAGACGCTTAATATCCACCATTTATGTTTTCCATCCAGGATGATAAGACCGGTCAGCGCTAAAAAACAAATGATCGCCCCGGCATAGGGGGGGCCTGCCACCAGTTCACCCACACCGCCCCAATAATATTTCGGACCGTCCTCTCCCACCAGTTGCCCCAGTACCGCGGGGCTCTTCTGCAGAACCCGTACGGCATGCGACTTTTCCGCCGGCAGCTCCAGATCCGTGCTTCCCCCGTACATGTCGGGCACCAGCATGACAAAGGGCTCCGTTCTGTACATGCTGAAGTCAAAGGCTGCGGCCTCGCTCAGCCCGTTGCTCGTATAATTGCTTTGTTTATCGGCCAGTTCGCTGCCACCCCTGATCGTCTCATGGGAAGAATCAAAGGTGGTAAAAAGCACGATGCCATTGGCCAGGACCCCGATCATCGCGGCTCCTATGGATACAAGGGCCGCATGACGCAGACGGCGGAACTCCTTGTCACGGACCCAGCGTATGGCATACCCCGCAAAAAGAAAAAAGACAGTCAGCATCCCGTAATAAACTATTTGCATATGACCCGTGGCGATCATCATCGACAGGAAAAGGGCCGTCAGGGCCATGCCTTGCCAATACTTTTTCTCAAGCACCAGGATCATCGAGCCTATCAGCCCCGGCAGCAAGGCGATACATTGCATTTTTGTATCATGACCTACAGCCACGATGACGGGATTATAGGTGGCATAGGCATAGGCCAGGCTGCCGATGATACCGATATAGGGAGCCGCACGAAGGACACCCGCCAGGAAGTAAAAGCAGATACAGGCCAGGAAGAAAAAACTGGCCGGTTTTTCAAGGTAAAAAGTGAGAATATTGTAAAAAATGCCCGGTATATGCAAAGAAGGACCGTCCATAGCTATCTGGTATGCCGGCATCCCGCAGAACATGCTGTTCGACCATAAAGGGAAATGTCCATGCGTTTGTTTGTACCGGAAAGAGCTTTGCGCCATACCCTTCCATTGCAACAGGTCTTCCTGGTACAGCACCTTGTCCTGGAACATAGGCTTGCAATAGATCACCGCTGCCAGGAGGAACACCAGCACCGCCACTCCATGAGGAAGAAGCCTGGTCCACCATTTTTTCCCGGAGAATTGTACGCCGGACACCTGGATAAAGCGGTCTTTGAACATATTTGGTTTGGTTTGCAATTGTCGGACCATATTTAGGGGTAACTTTGATAAGGCTTGTTAAAATATGTCCGATTAATCATTACGAGCATATAATCCAGGCGCCGGACGAGCCATTAAAATAGCATGAAGATCGATATAACCAAAGAAATTATTTTCCGGACTGCCAGGAGTGGGGGTAAAGGAGGGCAGAATGTGAATAAAGTGGAGACGATGGTGGAGGGCTATTTCGCCATCGGGGATTCATCCGTTCTTACCGAACAGCAAAAATCCATACTCGGAAAAAAACTGGCCGGGAAGATCAATTCGGACGGGGTTCTGCAGGTCCGGAGCCAGGTACATCGCAGCCAGCTGGCCAATAAACAGGAGGTCATCCGCAAAATGCACACACTGATCGAGCAGGCTTTGAAGAAAGAGCGGCGGCGGATAGCCACCAGGCCTTCAGCAGCGTCCAAAGAAAAAAGGGTCGAATCCAAGAAAAAACAAAGCCAGATCAAAGAAGGGCGGAAAAAGATACAATATTGAATCAGGGGATTTCCCATTTACCCCGGAGGGGATTTTTTATTTACCCCGGAGGCAAAAAATATCCCCCACCCCACATGGGATGGAGGAAGATGACCCGTTGTTTAATGGTAAATGGTATCTGAATCTACGAGAGATGGGTTAGGGGTTGGCAAATTATCTCTCCAAATTCCCGGGTCCGCCGGGAAGATCAATCCCAAAGGTCTATTTTCCCAAATAAGGCTCCTAGCGAGTAATTACCTGAAAAACATAGGTATATTTACCTATTTTAATCAGGCGTTTATACCTATTTCCACTCCAGCGGGGAATGACGTATTTTGCCTGGCATTATTTAACCCTTTAAATTAAGATCTTATGAGTAATTTCCTGAGGCCCGGCCGAACCCTGCCGGTCCTTCTCCTGCTCGTCGGTGTTGCAACCTTTACTTTCATGCTTTCCGGCTGCGGTGGAGGCGGTGAAAAAGAGCCTCCCATCAATGAGGACAGCGTCACGCCGCACGTCATTCCGCTGAGTCTTGCCGTTGATTACACAAAGAACTTCCGCAGTGCGGTTGACACTTTCAACGTAAAATGTCCGGGATTTAAAGATTCATTCAAAATGGGCCATGCGGAAGCATTCAACAGCGATTCTTACCGTCTTTTGCTCAAACAGACCGATTCCCTTGGACGAAAGGCTGCAGGCATCCGTATTTACTACGGGCTATCGAAGGATGATGGTCGTGTACGGTTCGTCATGGTGCCTTACGATGTCAATGGCAATGATATTTTAAAACATCTGATCAGCACGGACGAAAAACCCGGGACAGGCGATACTACAAAAAAGGTACGGGCACTGACTGTGGGAGCCGGAGGCGCCCAGGCGCTGGAACAAGGGCAGTTTTGTCCGCCCAATTGTTCACCGACCAGTCCGCTGAACAATCCATAATGTCTTCAAAGGAGGCTGCATATAACACATGAGAACCATTGTCGCTTTCCTACTGAGTCAATCCATATTACTCCCTATTATTACGGGGCTGGTAAACTTTCGTCGTCTCGATGGGAGCTACCAGCCCTTTTTTTTACTATTGATCATAGGTTTTTTAACAGAGGTCATCGGGTTCATTACGATCAGCGGCTACGGTGCAAGCAATTTTATCATCGTCAACATATATTTGCTGATAGAATGGACCCTGATCGCCTGGCAATTCCATGTCTGGGGATTTCTCCGGCATAATCAGCGGCTTTTTTATGGTTTGCTGATTCTTATGGCGTTGGGTTGGGCGGTAGAAAACCTCCTCTTTCATCGCATCACCGGCATGGTGGTGTACTTCCGCTTCCTCTATTTCTTTATTATCGTGCTGCTCAGCATCAATAAGATCAATTTCATGATCACCCATGAGAACCGCAATCTTTTTAGAAACCCCAGATTTCTTATCTGCATAGGGTTCATTATCTATTTTCTATATATGATCGTTTATATCTGGGCTTTTGCCATCAGTTTTTTTGGTGCTGAGCAGATCACAAGGCGTATTACCTTTTTCATGAGCTATATAAATGTCCTTACCAACATCATTTACGCCATCGCCTTCCTCCTGATCCCCAAGCCCCTGAAGTTTACATTGAATTAATCGCAGACCCCATCCCGTAATCGTTCAGCATTATCCGCCATCCGCCACAGCAGGTTGGCAGTCACGCTAAATGCTTGTATTTTTACGCAGAAGATGGAAAATAAGCTCCTGGATATTACATTACTCTTCTCTCTGATCATAGCAATTATCATTGTTTATTTCTTTGTATCCATCATACGCTACCACCGCCGGTACATGCGGCTGCAACGGGAGAAGATCTTTGCGGAGATCACCATCCGGGAAAATGAACGCAAACGTATTGCGGGCGACCTGCACGACAGCATGGGTCCGCTGCTTTCCGCCGTAAAGTTGAATATCAGTAATGTCGAGGTAGAACAGAGGGAGGACAGAGAAGTGCTGGAAAAGACGGCAGGCTACCTCGATGAGATCATCGGCAGCATGCGCCGTATTTCTCACGACCTTTTGCCCAATACATTGGAGAGAAGGGGTCTGCTGGAGGCCATCCGGGAGTTTATCAACCAGGTCAGCGTCAAGAACTCCCTCAATATTCAGTTATACGTAGTAAAAGATTTCCAGGTGGCGAAAGAAAAAGAGATACACATCTTTCGTATGATCCAGGAGATCATCCATAATACGATCAAACATGCCCACGCGGGCAATCTGCAGATAGGCTTCAGCGAAGAGGAAGGACATATCCTGTTCCTGGCCAAGGACGACGGGAGGGGTTTTGACAAAGAAAAAGCGCTGTCCGGCAGCCATGGACTGGGGCTCCGCAGCCTGGAGAGCCGGTGTGAGATCCTCAATGGCATTCTTTCCCTCGAATCAAAGCCGGGGTCGGGAACCAATTATTTTATTAAAATTCCGGTTGGTTGATTATCTTTCAGAGACTGAATGAAAAAGAACATTTCCCTGGTGATCGCAGACGACCACGAGATATTTCGGGACGGTCTTGCGCTCCTGCTCAATAGGCAGGAGAATATGTCCCTCGTCGGGCAGGCAAGCAATGGCCGTGAGCTTGTTCAACTGGTGGCGGACAAAAAACCCGACATAGTCCTCACTGATATCAAAATGCCATACCTGGACGGTATCGCAGCCTGCCGGCTTATGCTCCAACAGGACCCCGGCCTCAGGATCATCGCCCTATCCATGTTTGAAGAAGAGGATCTCATCGTGGAGATGCTGGAAGCCGGCGCAAAAGGTTATCTGTTAAAAAACGCGGATAAAAAGGAGATACAGGAAGCCATCCTTACTGTAAACGAAGGCAATATCTTCTACTGCAAACACACTTCCAACCGGCTGGCCTCCCTCATCGTCAAAAGCAAATTCGATCCCCAGAAAAAGAAGTCCGGCGAGCTGTTCACGGAAAGAGAAAGACAGATCATCCAGCTCATCTGCCTGCAGCATACCGCCCAGGAAATAGGAGAGCACCTTTTCCTCAGCAAACGTACCGTCGAAGGCTATCGCACCCGTATCCTGGAAAAAATGGATGTAAAGAACACCGCGGGTGTCGTTGTCTTCGCCCTCAAACACAATCTCATCCGGGAAGAAGATATATTATAACCCTCTGCATTAATGCTTCCGCGATGACCGGAGGGAATCCAGCGTCTTCTGCTGCTGTGCCGCGGTCACTCGTTGGAACTCCTGATTCTTTTTATTTTGCTCGAGGTCTGCCTGGTACCTGGCCAGCTTTTTTTGCATGCTGGTCTGATCATCCAGGAGCTTATCCATCTTCTTATGGGATTTTTTCATCGCGGCATCATCCCCTTTTACGCTCGTCTGCATGGTTTGCGCCTCTTTTACCTGATCTTCCTTATTCTTTTGCAGATCATCCTGCGTATTTCGGATCTTCTTCTCCAGACTACCTTGCTCATCGTGCAGGTCGCCCAGTTTGTTCTGCGCCTTTTTTGTGTCCCCTTCCTGGGTCTTGATACGGTCCTCCAGGTCGCCAGCCTCGATGGCGGGTAACATTTTCTCTAAAAAAGCGGCCGTTTTGCTCATCCGCTCGGCATCCTTACCCGTACGGGTTGCCGGGTCCTCACCCGCCCGGGCGGATAGCAGCGTGACGATGGAATGGCTCTTATCCCGGCTGCTCTTTGGGTCAACCTTTATATGCAGATCGCTCAGAGCAGTGTCGGACTGATCCAACCTGATATTCTTATAAACTTTATACCCCCGGCTGCTGGAGCCCTTCCAACCCTGACTCCCCATGTAATCTTTGATAGAAGACTCGATAACATCATCAGGATAAGGCAGATCAATGATCGTCGCCGGTTGTATGCTTTTCTGGTAAGTGACCTGGGACTCGTAAGGTTTAGACTGTTGCGCATAGGCCCCGCCGGCACAAACACAACTGAGAAACAATAGGGGTAATAAATATCGCTTCATATTCATGACTGGAATGTTATTGCGCCGGATGACTATTCCCAAAATTAGCCCCCGGCGCAATAACGGCTAATAATTGGCCTTCGGCCAGTGGACCTGTGGTCCACTTTTGCGCAAAATTACTATCAAAACCATGAAATTGAGCAGAATTGGTCTTGCAGAAAATATAGCCCAATTCTGCCAAACGTCTAATATCTGTCCTTCGGACAACGAACCTTCGGTCCGTTAAGCCAACAAATCAAAGAGCCGCCAGATATAGGACAATTCGTAAAGGAGGAACAAGATGACAAGGACAGCATGAAATTTTCGGCTGGATACGAACATAGCCGCCACGCAAAGCACAAAATGCACGGAGTTACGTACGGGATATTCCACCTGCTGTTTCAGGAAATAATCGGCCCCTTTGAGATAAGTATCGATAAAATCCGCGATAAAACTCACCGCCAGCACGCCAAAGAACCACTTCTTCCTCGAATAAAAATAATCTTCAAAGCTCCCCTTATAGTCGTTCAGATCGTCCGGGAACAGCAGCGCGCAAAGCGAAAAATACAGGGTGATAAAGAGCACCACAAAAAAATACTCCTGAAAGGTCCAGTTTTTGAGCGTTTTCAACCCATACTCCCACCACCAGAAATGGATCAGCATCAGGAATATGTAAAGCGCCCACAACAGGTGCACCCAGTAAGGGCGGGTCCGCCCCGGATGCTGGATAAGCTTTACGCCTCCCAGCAGCAGCCTTGCAATGCTGATACTCAAAATGAATCCTACCACCATTCTGAGATGCCCGAATGTATCCATAACATAAGATTTACCTGCGTCCTTCTTCTAATATACACTATTTTGAAAATTCGTCGTTAATATCCCCATAACAGGATATTTTTGCCCATTAGAATTAAACAACCGCCTTTTTGAGCAGTATAAAAAAATTAGCCGGACAGACGATGTGGTATGGAGTAAGCTCCATTTTTGCAAGATTCCTCAACTATCTGCTGACCCCCTATCTTACTCTCATTTTCGCCGGAACCCCCGAATATGGAAAGATGAGCCTGGTATATGCGCTCATCCCCTTCCTGAATGTCGTGGTCGTCTATGCCCTGGATACCACTTATTTCAGGTACGTTCAGCAAAAAGGGACGGAAGGCGTACTGTACGACACCCTGCTCTATACCCTTATGGGCAACACGGTGTTCTTCACCGGTCTTATCATCCTTTTCCGGCATCCTATCGCGACTTTTATCCACCTGGAGGAACACGCCGAATACATCACGTTCACCGCCCTTATCATCGGGTTGGAAGCGTTGTCGGCCCTGCCGTTTGCAAAACTCCGGCATGAAGGCAGACCCAGACAGTTTGCCTTTATCCGGGTCACGGGCATCCTGCTGAATATCTTCTTTACCTTTTTCTTTCTCTCCATGTGTCCCAAACTGGCAAAAACGCACCCCAACAGCATCTGGCTCCTCTTCTCCAACCCGGGCTTCGGTGTAGGGTACGTCCTGCTGGCCAACCTTATCTCATCCGCCTTCCAGTTCCTGGCCCTCAGCCGGCAGTTCATGCAATTCCGCTGGTCCTTCGACAAAAAGCTCTGGCGGGAGGTCATTATTTATGCGTCACCGCTGATGATCGCAGGGTTCGGGGGCATGATCAACGAAACCTTCGACAGGATCATGCTGGCCCAGCGGCTTCCCTTGTCCGAAAAAGAGGCCGATTATCAGGTGGGGATCTATAGCGCCTGTTATAAACTCTCACTCCTGATCACCCTCTTCGTACAGGCATTCCGGATGGGGGCGGAACCTTTCTTCTTCCGGCAGGCTGGAGAAGATAACGCTCCCCGCACCTATGCCAGGGTAATGAAATTCTTTGTCATTACCATCTGTGTCATGTTCCTGGTGGTCGCCCTTTACCTGGATATATGGAAACATTTCATCCGGGATAAAACGATGTGGAAAGGACTGGACGTCGTACCCATTCTTCTTTTTGCCAATATGTTCCTGGGGATCTATTATAATCTCTCCATCTGGTATAAACTGTCCCGGAATACCCGGGCAGGCGCGTATATCACCTTCGTCGGAGCAGGCATTACCCTGATCATCAACTATATCTTTATCCCGTACTATAGCTACCGGGCCTCAGCCTGGGCTACCTTCTTTTGTTATGGCAGCATGATGGTCATCTCCTTTATCTGGGGCCAGAAAGTCTACCGGGTGCCGTATGCCTGGAAAAAGCTGGTGGCCTATATGGTCATTGTGGTCCTGATATATTTTATCCACCACGGGCTCACCCGGCTCTGGCACAATGAGGTGTTCAGCCTGGCGCTGGCGACCCTGCTCACCGGGGCCTACGCCCTCTTTATCCTGCGGGTCGAGCGGAAGGAGTTCCAGCGCATGCCTGTCATCGGGAAATATCTATAGATGTAGATGCCACAGACCCTCGCACTCAAGGCCAACTCTTCTTAATATCCGGAATGGAGCCCCACCGAGGTTCCGTCTCATTTCAAAAAAGGGTTGTGTTTCTTCTCCCACCCGATGGTCGTCTCCCCCCCATGCCCCGGATATACCACCGTCTCATCGGGTAAAGGCCACAGTTGCTGCCGGATACTATTCAACAAAGTCGCATGGTCCCCTCCCGGCAGGTCGGTCCGGCCGATGCTCTCACGGAACAGGACATCCCCGCCAATGAGAAACCCCTGTGCGGCACAGTAAAACCCGACGCTGCCCGGTGAATGCCCCGGCAGGAACAGGATGTCCAGCTCGTCATCCCCCATTAACACCTTCTCCCCCGGCTGTAACAGGACCTGCGGCCCCCGATAGTTCTCAAACGGTAACCCCCAGTTACGTCCCATGGCGGGCGCCATTTCCAGCACAGGCTTCTCCTTTTCGTGGAGATGGAGGGGTAAGTCCCAGGTGTCGTGGACGAACTTATTGCCAAAGACATGGTCCAGATGGCAATGGGTATTCAGGAGGAGCCGGGGTGTTAGCCCCTGCTGTTCAATATATTCCTGTAATTCCATCCGTTCATTGCCGAAATAACAGCCCGGATCAATGATGCAGCAGGCATCCTTTTGGTCTGATAACACGTATGTGTTTTCTTGCACGGGGCTGAAAACAAAGGTTTTTATTGTCAACATACGAATCTCAAATTTAATCTTTTATATTGCCGGTCCCCGGCAAAATCGATTTCACCGGTATTTGGGATTGTTATAACTTTAAAACTCTTAAAGAATTGGGTATGAAAGATCCTAAAGATCCTCAGTTTAAATTGAAGTCACACGGGTTTTTTTTCGTTTTACTGGGGATTTTCCTTTTTGCCGGGGGGGCTTCTGCCCAGGTGAATACCGTAGAGTTCGGGAAGAACAGACTCCAATTCAAAAAGTTCAAGTGGAAATACTATCAAACTCAAAATTTTAATACCTATTTCAGCGAAGGCGGCCAGGATCTGGGCAAGTTTGTTTGCCAGCTGGCGGAAAAAGAGCTCCCGGGCCTCGAACAATTTGTAGAATATGGACTTCAGCGCCGGGCCAATATCGTCATTTACAACACTTACAATGATATGCAGCAGTCCAACATCGGACTGGGCATGGATTGGCAGACCACGGGCGGCATCACCAAGCTGGTAAATAACAAAATGGTGGTCTATTACGATGGGGATCACAACCATCTGCGGCTCCAGATCCGGCAGGGTATCGCCCGCATCCTGCTGGAAAATATCCTCTTCGGGGACGACCTGGGAGAGTTTGCCACCAATCAGGCCCTCCTGGATCTCCCGCAATGGCTCACGGATGGGTATATCGACTATGCGGGGGAGGTCTGGAGCACTACATTGGACGATCAGCTGAAAGCAGCCATTCTCTCGGGAAGATATAAGAACTTTTACCAGCTGGCTTTTGAAAAACCGCTGCTGGCAGGCCATGCATTCTGGTATTACCTGGCCACAAAGTATAAAAAGGAAAATGTCACCTATTTCCTGTATCTGGCGCGGGTCTACCGCAACCTCAACAATGCCTCCCTCCGCATCTGTAAAAAGAAGTTCAAGGAGGTGCTGAAAGACTTTATGGCCGAACAGGAAGAGGTCTACGAAAAGGATATCCGGGGCCGCCGTAACTTTCCCAAGGGCACAGTGGCGGTGGTAGAAGATGTCAACGACCATAAGGATTTCTTCCATTTCTCGCCAAACCCCGCTCCCAAAAGCCAGACCTACGCGGTCGTCGAGTTCAAACACGGCAAGTACTCTGTGGTCCTCCACCAGGATTTTATCAATAAAAAAGTCCTTCTGCGCAACGGGGTCCGCTCGGATGCCGAGCAACTGGACCCTCATTACCCCCTGATCGCCTGGGACAACAAGGGCACCCGGCTGGCTTGCGTCTATTGGGACAGGGGCAAGGTAAAGCTGTTCGTATACGATGTCGTACGCCGGTACAAAAAGACGGTGGTGGATCTCGCCGATTTCGAACAGGTGCAGGATATGAAATACATGTTGAATGACAACACCCTGCTCATGAGCGCCACCCGGCATGGACAGTCCGATATCTATGTGTATAAGATCGAGGAGGGCACATGGCGCCAGATCACCAACGACGTGTACGACGACCTGGACGCAACCTTTGTTACCTTCCCCAACAAGACGGGGATCATCTTTTCCTCCAACCGTCCCAACGGCAGGGTACGAGGCGGCGACACGACCCTCCCTTCCAACTATCACTACAATGTTTTCCTGGTAGATAACTGGAACGATATGGAAGGCAAACAGATCTCACAGCTGACCTATCTGAAATATGGGAATGCCCGCTTCCCTACCCAGTATAATGTCAACCACTTCACCTTCATCAGTGATGAGAATGGGATTAACAACCGCTATGCGGGGTTTTTCACGACCAAAAGAGCCGGGGTCGATACAGTGTATAAGATCGGGGATGAGCTGTTGCATAACCCTGACCCCAGGGACCTGGATTCTACCCTGAAAGCTTATAACAAGACGGAGCCTGATACGGTATATTCATTCACTATCACCAACGACTCCTCCTATATCTTTCCCATTACCAATTATGCAAGCGGTCTGTCCGAAACCAAGATTGGGGGAGATGTCGGACAAGTCACGGAAGTACGGCAGGAGGGCGACCAAAAGTACCTGTACAAGCTGAAAGTGGATGATGCCGCCCTGAAAAAGCGTAACGTAGTGGCCCGTATGACCGACTACAGAAAAAGGACGGTCACAGAGGCGCAGGTACAGGGTGCGGGTATCCTCGCCCCCAGGGTCCGGCCCCGGCTGGATACCTCCCGTCAGGCCAAAGACTTTTTTGAAAGCGAGTTCGATAAGGACAAAGGAGATACTTCGGCACGTAACAGACGTCCCATCACCCCCGTGGATAATGATATCAATCCCTTCGGTGTCCGGCAGGAGCCAAAGGAAGAGCCGTTGTTAAAAAAAGCCAAGCTATTCGACTATAAGCTAAAATTCTCGGTCGATAATTTCTCCGCCGGATTTAATAACGACGTTCTTATTACGCGTTATCAGCCTTTCACAGGCAGCCTGCCGATCAATCTCAGCGGTACCGACCAGTTCAACGGCATGTTGAAGGCCTCCATATTCGATCTGTTCGAGGACATCCGTTTCACCGGCGCTATCCGTCTGCCTTTCTTTGGCGGTGGCAGCAGCCCTTCGCCTATTTTTGGACAGGGTGGCGCCCCCCTCTCTCCTTCTTTCATACCCGGCAACTCCTCTTTCTTTGATGGCAGCGGGGAATGGTTTGGACGGGTCGATTATTTGAAGAAACTGTTTGACTTCTCCCTGCTGTATTATCGTCAGACGCAGGTGGGCTCCTATTACGATACTGCACTTATGACCAAGGCCGGCGGGATCAGTATTCCTTTCGACGGCAAGCTGTATACAAATCTCTGGCAGGCGATCATCAAATATCCTTTCGACAAGGTAAAAAGCCTGCGTCTCTCCGTAGGTATCCGTACGGATAAAGTACAGGTACGCCCGTTTGGACCCGCTTTCAGACAATTCTACACCGGCATACCCGATATCACGGACTCCGTCATATTGAATGCAGGTCCACAAAACAAACAAACCTATGGCCTCCTGCGGCTGGAATATGTATATGACAACGCCCTGATGAAGGCCACGAATATCTGGAATGGCATCCGCGCCAAAGCCTATATGGACTGGAATATGCAGATGAATACCACCCCGGGCGTAGGAGAAGGCAAGTATATGTACAACTTTGGCTTCGACATCCGTCATTATCTCCCCATTTATCGCAATTTCATCTGGGCGGTGAGATGGGCGGCCGACTTCTCCTGGGGCAACCGGAAGGTAGTGTACTATCTGGGCGGCACCGACGGCTGGCTATTCCCCAAGGCTAACAATCAACCACAGCCCGCACCGGATGCTTCGTATGCCTTCCAGTCACTGGCCGTGAACCTCCGGGGTTTTAAACAAAATATAGCCAACGGTAACAATGCTATGATCATCAACAGTGAGTTGCGGCTGCCCGTATTCTCCACGCTGCTGAACAAACCCATCAATAACGCTTTCTTACGGAACTTCCAGCTCGTACAGTTCTTCGACCTTGGCTCTGCCTGGAATGGCAGGTACGGCGGTCTTTCCCGCCCCACACAGACCATACCAAGCAATGATGCGAACGTGGGACAAGGCTCACTGGTCGTCAAGCTAAAAGCTGGCGGTATCGGGCCTTTTGCAGGCGGCTATGGCTTCGGTGCACGCAGCACCCTGCTGGGATACTTCCTCCGGTTTGACGCAGGATGGCAGATGAATACTTTCTTTGGTGATAAACCCGTGCTGAACGTATCGATGGGAGTCGACTTCTAACATCCGTCGCGGGCTGGGGTCCTGACTCCGGCTGCCGGCAGACATCATTCTGCTCTTAAGCTCTTCGCCGGATTAGCCAGGGCCGTCTTCACGGCTTGAAAGCTTACGGTCAATATGGTTATAAACAAAGCTCCCAGTCCTGCCGCCATAAAGATCCACCAGGCGATGTCCGTATGATAGGGATAATGCTGCAGCCAGCTATGCATAAAATAATAAGCCAGTGGACCCGCTATCAGCAGTGACAGGATCACCAGTCCGACAAAATCCGCCGACAGCAGCCGCCACAGATTGAATACCGAAGCACCCAGTACTTTTCGTATACCGATCTCCTTTATACGCTGTTCCGCCATAAAGGATGCCATACCAAACAATCCCATACAGCTGATAAAAATGGCCAGCACGGTAAAGGCTAATGCCAGCCGGCCCGTATGTTCCTCATCCCTGAACTTGTCCGCGTAATCTTCATCCGTAAACTTATAATCAAATGGCGCGGAGGGCACATACTGTCCAAAAACTGCCCTGATCTTATCCAGCGATCCACGCACGCTAAGTCCCGGCATGAGCCGGATAAGAATAAAATTCGCATCGCTCTCCGGCCCAAGATAATACACCGTAGGTCGCACCGGGTCATAGGGATTTTCCATCAGCATGTCACTGACAACCCCGATGACATGATAATTACGATGGTCCCAGCCGATGGTCTTGCCAACAGGATCTTTCAGCCCCATAAACCTCACCGCTGCCTCGTTCAGCACCAATCCCGTACTATCCGTGGAGAGATCCCTCGAAAAGTCACGCCCGCTCCTAACCTTCCACCCCAGGGTCTTTCCGTAGCCATGCGTCACCGAGATCGTGCCAAATTCATCCTGTATAGACGGGTCCTTCCCCGGCCAGTCAAATCCCGAATTACTTCTCCATACCCAGGTTGCAGGGCTGGAAGACTCCGCCATCTCCACTACCCCCCCTGTCCTTAACAACCCCTGACGAAGCGCTTCCTGTTTTCCAAAAAAATCAGATGTATTCATCTGTAAAGAGATCAGGCTTTTATTATCATACCCCACCGGGCGGTCCTCCAGGAATCGTATCTGACGATACACGATGACGGTGCCGATGATCAGTGTTATCGAGACGGTGAATTGCAGAACAATTAATGCCTTTCGGGGGACAGCCGCGAGTGGGCCTGCCCGAAACAAGCCTTTTAATACCTTCACGGGCCGGAAAGACGAAAGATAAAGAGCGGGGTATACCCCGGCCACAAAACCCGTAACGATCACACTGCTCAAACCCACCATCCAAAAACCCCCATCCTTCCACGGCAGGGATATTTGTTTACCCGCGATACGGTTAAACCAGGGCAGGACGAGATCTACCAGGGCCACTGCCAGTATAAAGGCAAATGCGGCGGCCAGCAGCGATTCGCCAAAGAATTGCCCGATCAGCTGTCCCCTGGTAGAGCCTATCGCCTTGCGGATCCCCACCTCCTTTGCTCTTTTTTCGCTGCGGGCCGTACTCAGGTTCATAAAATTGACACAGGCAAGCAGCAGGACAAAGACCCCGATAACGCCAAAGAGCCAGACAAACCGGATGCGTCCGCCCGCATTCACCCCGTCCTTAAACTCCCCATACAAATGCCACCGGCTCATCGGATGGAGAAAAAGCACCGGTTTATAAACAGCCAACCCCTTTTTGTCTTTTACTTTTTCCATCTTGATATCCCTGATCCGGGCCGACACCTGGCGGATGTCCGCATTGTCCGTCAGCTGCACGAATATTTCCATAGCATCCCATCCCCAGTCCGTCCTGATCGTGGCCACCTCCGGGTCCATCGACTTGTACAGCTCCATGGTGGAGATGAACTGCAGCTTATAGAACTGGCTGGTGGCCGGGAGATCCTCATATACTCCCGTCACTTTTGCAACAGCTTTATTATCTATGCGGACAGTCCTGTTCGATGCCGTCGTATTCCCAAACAGCGCCCTGGCTGCAGAGGCGGAGATCAGTATGGTGGCAGGGTTTTTATCGAGCCCCGCCCTTGTCCCTTCCAACATATGCAACGAAAGAACTTCGGGCCCCGCAGGTTCCATGAACTTCCCTTTCTCCGTAAATTTCTTATCCTCATAAGAAAGGATATGGTCCCGCGTCCATTGGGAGAGCACCACATGCCGGAAAAACCCGCCATAGGTCTTGCGCAGCTCCTCCGCAAGAGGCATCGGCACGCCATAGGAAGTACCGACATCCCCATTAATGGTCGTAGTCTGCATCACCCTGGCCACCCGGTCATAATGCTCATTGTACTTGTCAAAGGAGCACTCATCCTTTATCCAAACCCCGGTGAGCAAGGCGATGGTCATGCCGATGGACAACCCCATGATATTGATAAAGGAATGGAGCCGGGTCTTGAAAAGGTTACGCCAGGCGGTTTTGAGGATGTTTTTTAGCATATACTTAAATATACGCTAATCGGGGTACATTTGTAGTTCGGATGACCCTATATATCACTTCGCTCAACTCGGGCAGCAACGGCAACTGCTACTACATCGGCAACGACAAGGAAGCGATCCTGGTCGACGCCGGGCTATCCTGTCGTGAGACGGAAAAAAGGATGCGCAGACTGGGTCTGTCCATTGGTCAGGTGAAGGCCATTTTCGTCTCTCACGAGCATGATGACCATATCAAAGGCATTCCCATCATTGCAAAAAAATACCAGCTACCGGTGTACATCACCGCCGGCACGCTTGAAAATGGCTCGCTCAACCTGGAAGATCATCTCGTACACCCTTTCACCGCCTATACACCCACTGCCATCGGCTCACTACAGGTGACCGCCTTTCCCAAATTCCATGACGCGGCCGACCCGCATAGCTTTATCATCAGCCAGGGGCCCACCGTCATCGGGGTATTTACGGACATCGGCGCTCCCTGCGATCATCTGATCCGGCATTTCCGGCAATGTCATGCCGCATTCCTGGAAACCAATTACGATGAGGACATGCTGGACAAAGGCAGCTACCCTTTTCATCTGAAACGGCGCATTCGCGGTGGACAAGGGCATCTTTCCAACAGACAGGCGTTGGAGCTTTTTCTGGCACACCGTCCTTCCTTTATGAGTCATTTGTTCCTGTCCCATCTTTCCCAGAACAATAATGACCCCGATCTTGTGCAGGACCTGTTTGCCGTCAAGTCTGACGGGGTCAGGATCGTCCTCGCCTCCCGACACGAAGAGACGGCCGTCTATACCATACAGGGAGCACCCGATGACAAGCCGGTTCCCTGGGTCGAATCCCTGCGGGCAGAGTCCGCTCCCCGGGTCGAACCTGGCCGGGCAGTCGAGTCCAGGGGTCGCCGTCGTACCGCCAGTGGCAGATCAACACCGGACAATTCGTCCCAGCTTTCTTTATTTCAGTAATGTCGTTATTGGGAACCCAGGTCAGCCCTTATAAATAACATTTCCGACCATACATGGTCGATCTCTTCCTTTATAGCCGACAGATAAGACGATTCATAAGACCCTGCGCCATTTTCCGCCTCATATCTTTCCTTGAATGGCTTGCGGAACCCCTTTTCTCTCTCCTTCAAACCCTGTTTGTATCTTGTTGCGATCATATACTGCATCGGCCCGGAAGAGGCTGCAAGATATACTGCAACGGACTGGTTCCCGGCCGTCCAGGCCTTCTTTATCATCTTTATCTGATCTTCAACCTTATCTCCCCATCCGGGTTTTGGAAAGACATGTGTGACAGCGACCTTATCGGAATAATCCGTAAGCTGTACCGTACTCAATTCCTCCTGAAATTCCGCAAACAGAGAAGAGTACCGGTCCGTGAGAAGAGGAGCTACGTTCCTGTTCCAGTCGTTCATATGCTCTGCGCCGAGATTGCCTCTTTTATCTATCTGATCCCAGGAATTAGGACCTTCATTTATCTGGTAGCCGCCTGCATCCGGGCCGGATTGAATTTCAAGGACCCGCCATTTCCAGTCCCCCGTGTGATATTTCTGCGCATGGTTCATCAGCGCTTTTTCGAATTCAGCGATCTTGTCGATCTTGGGGAAATACCGCTCTACGGTGAGGACATTTTTTGTCTGTCCAACTCCCATCAATGGCAGTAAAAGCCATGCAATAAGAAGCTTTCTCATTTTTTAAAAGTTTAAAATGAATGAAGAGGGTTTGTGGTTGCGCAGTAAAATATTATACGGATGGAGACAGGTCTAAAAATAAAAGACCAATGGGAGAAGGTATTTAAGGTAATCTAAATTACATGTAATTTTTTAATAAAGCAAAATTTGTTAACGACCAGACGTCTGCGCTCCTACAAGAGGCTTTAATCACGCGCGAGCCACTGACTTCCGGAATTCGGACGGGCTAACCCCTTTGTATTTTGAAAAGAGCCTGCCCAGATGACTGGCGTCAGTAAACCCCAGCTCATGCACGATCTCGTTCACCTGCATATCGGTGTACTGCAGACGCGTCTCGACCAGTCTCATCTTGTAGTTCATGATATACTGCTGGAGGCTCTCTCCCGTCTGGGTCTTAAAATACTCACCGACATAGGTAGGGCTGATATTGAATTGTGCGGCAATCTTCTCCACCTTCAATTGTTCAGGCAGATAGATGTTCTGATGGATATAGGTCAGCAGCTCGATGGACGGGGTCTTCTTACCATTCCCTGCCGCTGGCGTCATCAAAGTAATGTTCCGGGCCGTTATGGCAATGATCGTATTGATAAGATGCCGAATCACGTCGTCTCTATCCGGCTGCTGATTGACATGCTCCCGGATCAAGGCCTCCACCAGCGCCCGGATCAGGGGTTTGTCCGTCCTGTTATGGACGACGCAGCCCGGCAGATGGTTATGGTTGAGAAAGATAAACTCCAGCTTCCTTATCAGCTCCTTGCTTTGTGTCTTTAAAAAGCTGTCGGAAAAGCGTATAAAAAAGAACTTAGTTTCCTTATGCACTTCGAAGCCATGGGTGTCCTGCGGAAATACAAGGAATAATTTATCGGCTTTATACGGCAAAGTATGCTTATTGATACTTTGCATCCCCTTCCCCTCCAGGATAAACACCATCTCAAAAAAAGTATGCTTGTGCTCCTTAACAACATAGTCCTTTACCTGCAGGTATTCTATCTCAAAAGGGTGATATATGTTCTTTATTTCCATTCCTGTGATTTTACTAATCAATCCTGTCTTTATACAAGTGTGTCACTCGTTTTGTTGTCATCTTTGCTTTCATAAAAAATATAAACAATGGATCACACCGCATTTTTGATCTTAAGACTTGCCGTTGGCGCCAGCATGTTCGGGCATGGATTGGTGCGACTGCCCAAACTCAACGGTTTTAGCCACTGGATGGTAGGGCTTTATGAAAAATCTATGTTACCCATAGCCTTGGTGACGCCTTTTAGCTATATTTTGCCGATCCTCGAGTTCCTTATTGGGATATTCCTGTTGACCGGCCTTTTCACCAGGGCATCGCTCATCGCCGGCGCGCTGGTAATGATCGTCCTGATCCTGGGAACGACCCTTATAGAGAATTGGGATGCCCTCCCATCTCAGCTGATACATGCCGCATTTTTTGCCGTACTGTTGCAATACATCGGGAGCAATAGCTGGGCGCTGGATAGTCTGCTAAAGAGATGATGATATCCCTGGATCCTACGAGATTGACATGCGCCGGTACATATCCATTTGCCCAATGTCCTGATGGGTCAGCTTTCCGGCCTTGAGATCAATGAGCACAAAACATTTGAGCAGATAGTTGTAAAAAACAATGTCGATGAAAAAATGATCCGTTTCAGAACTTATATGGAACTGCCTGGACACAAAGGAAAAACCTTTACCGAGTTCCAGTAAAAATTGTTGAAGGTTGTCAATTAATGCAGCTTCGATTTCTATCTCTGTGGCCGATGCTGGCTGCGGCAAATCCAAAAAGTAGGGTAGGATGCCGGCGAGGTGGCTCTCGCTCCTTTTCCGACATCCCCCCTCCGAACCGGACTTGCGGCTTTCACCGCATCACGGCTCTCCAGTAACCTCTTCCGTCTTCGTTTTCAATGGTCTACCTGCATGTAGGTCATCATGACATTTTCTGCATAACACCAGCGTCTTTCTTTGTCGGGCGGCCATTAGATGCATCCAGTCCGGCTTAGGTTTGCGACCTCTCACATTGATATCTGACAATTTGCGTATATGATGTACTTCGATATTGCTATTGGAACCACATATCTCGCAAGTTTCGGCCAGTAATCTTTGTTCCAGTTCGGACCTATCCAGACTCATTCTACCTAAATATTGATCCTTGATGGTTGTTTTCAGTGTAGATTTTAATGGTATTCCACCAAACCGGGCTATTAATGGTTTCTTATTTTTCCGGAGAACCTGAGCCTCCAAACATTTTCTTGGACCAATAGGTGTGTGAACCGTGCTGCCGTATTTCCTTGCCATTTTGGATACCGAGGATTTGTGTTTGTGTGCCAATGTCTTCAGTAAAGACGTTTGCATCACCCAATGCAACTTGTTCAACCATGTAAGGTTATCGGCAAGTTGGTAATACTGGACATAACCCCGGTATTCCGATTGGAATCGACAAAGTATGCTGTAGTCTGTTTCGTGTGTACATTCCTTTCGATGTATAGGTTTCCCTTCCTTCATATAGAACCGGCTTCGGTCGATAATGAACGAGGCGGGAACCCTAAGCGCTATTCCTCCATTTATGGATCGTCGGTTGGTAGTCACCTTGCTGTCACAAAGCGAGGTCCCGATGTCATATCCGAGGAATCGGGCTTTTTGAGTTTTGGCATGAGTGATCAGCGTCTTCTCATTAGAGAGCTCCAATTGTAAGATCTCTTTGATAAACGATTGCAGTCTGTTCTTGATTTCCTCAGCCTCCTCTTTTGGGCCGGCAAATCCCAACAGGAAGTCATCCGCATATCTTACGTAACATAACCGTCGGTAATTGGGGTCGTTTGCATCATTGGCAGGTATTTTTCGCAATTGCTGCTCAAATACCTTGGCCTCTGCTACGTTTCCTTTTTTCCGGCAGTAGTAGGCATGGTTATATAGTTTATTGTAAAGCGGACTGTTTGCTCTTTTCTTTCCCCTTGTATACTGAGGGATTAATTCCTGTTCTACAAATTGATCCAACCTATTCAGGTATATATTGGCCAAAATGGGACTGACGATAGACCCTTGCGGAGTTCCGCTTAAGGTAGGGCTGGTTGTGCCATTTTCCAAATATCCCGCTTTCAGAAGGTTCGAGAGAAGTCGAATAAAGCGGTTGTCGCGGATGTCTTGTTTCAATACACCTAGAAGAATATCATGGTTGATATTGTCGAAACATCCTTTAATGTCCCCTTCAATAAACCATTTTGTTCCATGCCATACTTTTTTGATCGTTGCCAATGCGGTGTGACATCCCCTGTCAGGACGAAAACCATGAGAGGACCGGGAGAAAGTCGGTTCATAATAGGCTTCCAATATTAGTCTAATAACTTCTTGGAGAAGCTTGTCAGACCATGCCGGTAAGCCTAAAGGTCGATTTTTCCCGTTTTTCTTGGGAATATACACACGTCTGGCAGGTGTCCAATGATACCGCTCGTAGCGAACCTGTTCGATAATTCTATCAATCTTTTCCCTGGACATTGCGTCTACCGTTTCGTTGTTACTTCCGGGAGTCATCGCTCCTTTGTTACGGTATAACCTACCATAGGCATGCAAGTACAGTTCCGGGTTGAATAGTTGTCGATAAAAGTCGTTGATCGGCAACTTGTTTTGACCCCGCTGACGGATGATATTCAAAAGCGTTTCGGCGTTACGCATCTCGCGTACCTCCCTCTTTTAAATATCGGGCTACCTGTTTCCCTTCGCCTTGTGAATGGCTTTCCCATTCGCTGACTACTATGGAAACTCCGTTGCCAAAGTGATTGTACCACTCCTGGGTCAGGATTTTGGTCCTTTCCCTTCTAGGGCTCGCGCCCCTTAGGCAATCCCGCGCTTCCCTTATATTATACATAATAGTCGGATTTAGGTGTTTCGTTCGTTTCCTTAAATATGTTCATTACACATCACTCTGGTTAGAGAGAGTTTTGACTATGCTAGAATTAAATAATCAAACTAACCAGCATCGGTATCAAATGCCCTTCCGATGAGACTTCGTTTGGTCAAGTTGGAAACTGAAATTCAAGCAGTATAGCTTTCACCTTGTCCGACAAGTCTTGCGACACTTTGGTTTGAGCATTTTATCTCCAAATATCGCTTTACCAGTATGCTGTTTTCCCCTTCGCCTTTCGGTTCCAGGTAGACTGGTTGACTTGGGTACTTTCTCTCAAGTATCCCCTTGGTTGAACCAAGAATATAATATAAAGTGCCACGGCGCACTTCGAATACGAATGGGTCCTTGATAAAATCTCTGGCATGCTCTTTTTCCGAATACTCAGTATGTTGTGTTATCTCAATCTTATTTCTGGAGGACAATAACCTTTGGTAGTAAAAGGTGTTTATATTTCGTTCCAGCATTCGTACACTCCATCCCTGTTCAGCCGCTTCTTTGAGATAGTATAAACGCGCTTTAACATCCTCCAACCTCATTATCAATCTATTATGACTCCAAGTCAATTTGCTACACAGTGTGTAGCAAATCTCAGGATCGGGATAGGTAAGGTAAAATTGCCTAAAATTACGAAGGTTCGCGTAAGAAAATCCCTTGCCGAATTCTGCGGTCAAAGCCTTTGAGAGTTCCTTTAAAATACTCTCTCCATAGGTTGCCCGATCTTCACCATGCTGCTCTTGCTGCACTATCCGCTTTCCAATTTGCCAGTATGCTTCTAAATGTTCTTTTTTACCCTCCAAGGCCACTCCTCCGTCCTACGGCTTTTAATTGGCTTCCTCACGGAAAACTTCCGGCAGCGATCCCGAGGCCACAGGGGCCTGCGATATAGAGCATCCGGCGCTAGGCAGGCTGACCGCGGATGAAGTACGACGTTCTGCACTCTTGCAGCTGGTGAATATGGGAGCAGGAGTCTTAGCCTGGCCCCATACCATTTCTGAAAATAATGGCCAGGCCAATACAAAATAGCAGATAGGAAACAATCGCCGACAATATGAGCCCCGTCATAATCCTGGTCCGCTTATTTTTATCCAGGAATTTCCAGACAAGAGGCATAATGACCAACGGAGCGACGAACGTGGACGCCCATATTATTTTTCCGAGCATATCGATCAGACTTTCCATTAAATTGTCAGGTTCTCCGGCAGACAGCTATTTTTTCCCTGTCTTCTCTGCGCATATACTGCTGCGCGATCCTTGTCTCGGGATGTCTGTCCAGCATATACAGCGTCAATAAAAAGATCCATTCCAGGGGCTTCATCAGCAGATAAACGAGATTGGACACCCATTTTCTATCAAAGACCCCATAATGTCGATGGAGATAGGAACCTACATGGTTATACAGTCTTCTCACCGGGCGGTGCAGCCGGGGCGTGTGTTGCTCCAGCCACTCTTCAAAAGCATTGGACACCAGCAATTGTCTGTTGCACTTGATGGGGGCTCCGGCGCGGACGCCTGCCCGCAAGGGTTTTACTAGCCCCGGGCTTCCCTTGGCAGCGATAGTACAAAGGAAATGCCCGCCGCATACCACTCCATTGCAGTTGGGCTCCAGCTGAGACAACCCATGTTTGTACGTGTCCGTAAATGCCCTGACGAGCGAATCCGGCTGCTGGCCGAAGATCAGCAGGACCGCGGATAAACAGAGAAGCACCGGCAGACACAGGATTAGTAGCACGGGGAATTTTACAAACACCGGCAGTCGCAAGAGGTACCAGCAGAACTGCACTACCCGGCCGGATCTCAAAGGCAATTCATTTTGCAGCCCCATCTCTTGAACCATCAACAGATGATTCTGCGCCAGCATCATGATCAGCAGCAGATTGTGCGGGATCAGGATGATCCATCCGACATGCTCCTCATCCTGGATACTGACGACGATGTTCAATCCTAAACCCGCGATCAGGAGGCAATTGACAAGGATCTCCATTAAGGGGGGAGCCGTCTTGCTCCGCAGCGCGCTATAAAAATAAGCCGCCGCACAGAGAAAGATCAACGCATACACCGACAGCCGATGCTTCGGGGCTAACAAACTCCAGTCCCCGCAACAGTTGTTTGTCGCCATGAGATCCGCAAACCACAGCATCCCGATGGAGAACAGCAAGTGCCCAAACGCCCACACCGGCGATGCCAGTACAGCGTCCCGCTTACCCTTAATAAGAAATAAGATAAAGTCAGCCGGCACAGCCAGGAAGCCGATAAAATAAAGCAGAAGTAACGCCGGCATATACTATTTCTCCTCCTCCGTCCATTTTATCTTCCGCGAAAAATACATCACCACACCCAGCGTAATAAAGAGGCCGATGCTGCCCATCAGCAGCGCATAGTCCTGCAGTTGTATCAGCGTAAAGATAAATCCGTACAGCAGCGAGAGTAATGCGCCGACGAACAGGGACATTTTTGAGCTGCGGAGGATGCTCCGTACAAACCACGCGATAAGAAAGATGGTTGCCAGCGCCGCCGTCAGATAGGCCTTGTTAAAACCGATGTATTCGGAAAAAGAAAGCAACAACGTATAGAACAGACACAAGGCAAGTCCCACCAGTACATACTGAAAGGAATGGATGGAGCGGCGATACACCCATTCGATGAGAAAAAAGGCGGTAAAGGTCAACAGGATGATCAGGATAGCATATTTTACACTGCGCGTCGTCTGCTGGTAGACATCCACCGGCAGGATAAGGTTCACACCAAAGGCTGAGCCGCCCATCTCATGTACATCACCCTTCCATTGCTGGGGATAGTTACGATTTAAATAAAGTACTTTCCAGTCAGCCGTAAAACCGCTGTCCTTCACCGTCCGCAGATCGGGCAGATAGCTGCCGGCAAAGCTGGGGTCCGGCCATGAAGAGGCGGCCTTCACCGTGGTCACCTTACCCGCGGGCACAAATAAAAGATCCCCGGAGCCTTTCAGCTGCACAGTGGCGGAGAAATCCAGGGGGCCGCGAACGCCGGCTAATGAAGCAGGAAGCGCTGCGCTCAATGCATTCTTGAACTGGTCTGACGAATACTTCGCGGGTACGAGGTCCAGCGTATTCCCGGCGAGATGTAAGGTCATTTCTTCTTTCAGCCCTTGCACATCGCTGATGTTAAAGAACACAGCCGCCTCATTCCACAGCAGCTTGTCCGCCGGGATATTCAGCTCGGCAATGTGCAGGCTGTCATAGGAGCCTTTTATCTGTAGCTCGGACGTGTACACGACGACCTCATAAATGCCCCGGTATCTCTTTTCCGGCGATATCCGGGCCTGGATGTCCAGTTTATCGGGCAGGAAATAGGCCCATTTTTTTACTTCCGTTGTATTCTTTTCATAGGTCACTACCTCCATGTAAGGGATGCCGATCACGGGCCCAGTGATTGTCTGCGAGCCTGCCCATTTTGAGCTGATCTCCTTTACAGCCTCCGTCTGCCGGGAACTTCTCTCCGACACGAGGCTTTGTATAAAGGTGGCGGGTATCAACAGGAGCAGGATAAGTAGGCCAATAAAGAAGCTCTTCAGGATCATGTTGTTGCGATCCCAAAAGGTTTTGATCATATTTTCCATATAGTGAGGGGTTTATGTCAACGCATGGCTGATCTTTTTCATCATCAGATAGATGAGGGTCATCAGTATAGAAAAGCACAACACCATGTCCCAGGTATTCTGGTGCCGCAGAGGATGAACTACCATGACCGCAATGTCCCTCAGCAACTGGAAAGGATCGGTCACTACGTCCCAGCTGTTGTACCGGAGGTAGCGACCGATGTAAATTCCCAGGGCATTGAGCCACATAACAGGATAAAGGAAGATGAGCTCACTGCGTAAGGTCTGACGCGGCAACAATATCCGCTCCATCTGTCTTACGGAAAGCACGCCCAATAAAAGCCCGTTCCATACATAGGATAGGATCATGGCCAGGTCAAACCATTGCGGCGTCTGTCTGTCATTGTACCTGTCCGCCAGGTGGTAGAGGTCGGTGGTAATGTAAAAGGAATTGGGTATGAACAACAGCCATATCAATGATAGGGCCCACCACCAGACGCCGCGTTTAGACGTTCTGGAAAGGATCGTCGAAATAAAATAAGGGATATAGGCCAGGAAAAGATTCCAGGGCAAAAAGATAAAGGTGTATCTACCGGTGTATAGGATACGCGCGGCTGTCAGCAGACAGCTGAAAAGCATGGATAGAAATAAGAGCCTGTCCATTTCGGTGCGCAGAAAAGGAATGCTTTTGGTGGTAGCGGTGGCGGTAGTGTTCATAAAAATTTTGGAATAAAAATGAATGATCCAACAATAACGGCCGTGATCGCGGCGATCAACACTGCGCCGGCGGCCAGGTCCTTTATAATCTTCACCTGGGGGTGATGTTCCCGGGTGATCATGTCCATCGCTTTTTCAATACAGGTGTTGAGCATCTCCGTTACCCACACCAGACCGATGACGATGGTAAGCGCGATGGCTTCCCCCCGGGAGACTTTCAGCCGCCAGGCAAGGAGGCCGGCAACGATGGCCGCGGCCAGATGGATACGGGCGTTGTGTTCCTGCCGGAAAAACTGTTTTATGCCGATGGCGGCATAATAAAAACTTCTCAGACGTCCCCGGATAGAGAACCTTTCGTCTTTCATCATGAGGTTTAAATTGTCCATAAATTTAAGCAATGGCCGGGAAGGGCGACACGCTTACGTCCTGTGGTCGCCCCCCCGATCTGTTAACTTTTGAAAGGATGGCTTCTAACAATGGCAGCATTTTGTTCAACCCTTCGGATTTAATAAGAAAGTTCCACATAGGTTCGAGCTTCTTCCATCCACCCGCATAGGCAAAATGTTTGATCTTGTGTCTCAAATTATCATGACCCAGACTGGCCTTTAGGATATTCTTCCAGGAGTAAAATGAACGGTAGGCCCAGTCATATCCTCTTTTCAGTTCATCACCGCTAAGGCCCACCGTCTTGTACACCACCTGCCGGGTGTCATACTGATCCCAGTTCCTATGCAGGATCCGTCCTTGCGCCTCCATGTCCCTGAACAGGCGGGTGCCGGGATAAGGGGTTAGAATATGGAATGTACAGGTGGTAAGTGAATTTCTGACAGCCCAATCCACGGTCCTTTGAAATACATCGGGATCATCGTCATCAAGTCCGAACACAAAGCTCCCGTTGATCATAATACCCAGCGAATGCAGCCGCCGGATGGCCTGCTCGTAATCATGTCCGATGTTCTGCCGCTTGTTGCTCTGTACGAGGTTACTCTTGCTCAATGTTTCAAATCCGACAAAGACGCTGCGCATACCCGCTTCCGCGGCCTTCTCGATAAGGTCGCCCCGAAGTATCGCGTCGATGGTACTGGCCCCCTGGAACACGCGGTCCATCCCCTTCATGCCCGCAAACAGCCCCGTGGCAAACCGCTGATGACCCAATAAATGGTCGTCGAGAAAGTACAGGTGTCTGCCGGGAAGACGATCGATCTCCGCCAGGGCGGCATCCACTTTTTGTGTATAAAAACTGCGGCCGCCTTCAAAGAAAGCATCTTTATAACAGAAGTCGCAATGGTGCGGGCATCCCCGTGAGACGACAATGGAATTAGGCACCAGGTAACGGCTGCGTCTGATCAGATCTCTTCGTATAGGGGGGATCCCTTCTATATCACGCCGGCTGTTGCGGTAGATCTTTTGTGGGCAGCCATTGCGAAAGTCTTGTAAGAATTGGGGAAAAGTGTCTTCTCCTGGTCCGACAAAAATACTGTCCGCATGCGTCATCGCTTCTTCCGGTAATGAAGTGACATGCAGTCCTCCCAGACATATATACGCCCCTTTCTTCCTGTAATGATCCGCCAGCCCATAAGCCCTGAAAGCATTCGTGATATACACCTGTATGACCACCAGGTCGGGTTCGTCATCCGTATCCAGCTCCTCTACATGCTCGTCCTGCAGCCGGATATCGTCGTCCGGGGAACAGTAAGCCGCCAGGGTAGCAAGTCCCAGGGGCGGGAACAGGGAATATTTGATGGGGCGCCAGAAAGGGCTCTTAGCCTCTGTCAGCGCGGGGAGGATCATCTTGATCTTCATCTGTCGGGCTTTTTGGTTGAATAGTTATCTCCTTTCATGCGGATACATCAGATCAATAGCGTATATGCTGGATCAATGTATATGCCACGAGCACGATGAGCAGCAGCGATCCCTGTATGGCAATGGCGAGGTTCAGCCAGTGGCGGCGATAGGTCGATCCATTCAGCACAATGGCCAGGAGCAGACATCCCAGGATGAACTGGGCCTTGTGCCATGCCAGCGGGTCAAAGGGCGATTGCAGAAAGGAAGGCGCGATAAAATAGTACAGGGTTTTTGTGCCGAAGATGATACGCGCCGTCAAGGACAGCAAAAAGAAGGTGGCCGGCAGCAGCAGCGCGATGCCCAGAAGCCCCGAGATAAAGGATTGCAGGTATGTCCGGGTCGCTTTCGGATGTGTGAGCTGGTTGGTCATTGTTTTATCTTTTTAAAAAAAGTGCTTTGAAATACAAAGTGTTTATATAAAAAAAATAGGTGTTACCCTTGCTTATTCATTCCCTTGATCATTGTCTCCAGCGCCTCCAAGTGATCTTTAAAAGCCTTTTCTCCGGCCTTGGTTATAGAATACGTCGTATTTGTTTTGCGGCCGATGAACCCTTTATGCACTTTTATAAACCCGTTCTCTTCCAGGTTGATCAGGTGGGAGGCCAGGTTGCCGTCTGTCAGCTCCAACAGCTGCTTCAGATCGTTAAAACTGATCTCCTGGTTCATCATCAGGATACTCATCACCCCCATCCGGATCCGGCTGTCAAAAACCTTGTTTAGATTGCCGATGGGGTTCTTCATACAGCCACCCCCTTCTCATACTTCCACCACATGATCAGCCCGTATACGATGTGCAGTACACCAAAGCCCGCCGCCCAGAAATACAACCCCCAATGGAGATAAAACATGCTGATACAACCCAGCAATATCTCCAGAAAACCCAGATAACGGATGTCTGAGAGCGTATACTTGCTGGCATTTACCAGCGCCAGACCATAGAATACCAGACAGGTGGGCGCCACATATTCCCAATCCGTATGATAGAACATGCCTATCAGGAACAGACCTCCCGCTGCCAGGGGGATCAGCATATTGACGATCAGCTTCTTTGAAGTGACATCCCAGATGGGGAGGTTGTTCCGGCGGGCCTTGCGCCAGGTGAACCAGGTAGAGGACACCAGGGCGGCCGCGAGAACAGCTATCGCCAGACCGATGAGCTTCCATTTCAACCCTTCGGCTTCATCGTGCATATAACCATGATGATCTACATATCCCCGTACCACCCGGCCGCCAATAGAGCCGCCATAATAATCCATGATCCAGCCATGTGCTATAAAAGCCCCGATCAGCGCACATACCCCCGCGCTCACCCCGCTAAGACCGCTGAGGGAGATAAACCGGGAGGACCGTTCCATCATACGCCGGATGTCCTGAAGGGCTTCTAAAGACTCATTGGCCTGGCTGGGGTTATCCATCATAAAAGCACTTTGAAATACAAAGTACAGGAAAATCTTTCATTCCCACAAGCTTTTTTGAGATTTTCTTAATATTGCCTTGTCTAAACCCTTTATTTTTAATTCATTTTCCCGGATCCTTGTTCCTGTCGCCCCGTTCAACCAGGAAAAGGATATGCATGTAATAATTAAATTACCTCTCATCGCCTGGCTGTCATTGCTGTCATCCTTCAGGCTCCGGGGACAGCATGAGGCTGCTTATGCGCTGCAGGCTAACATCATTTACCGTATTACAAAGTATATAGACTGGCCCTCCGGCAAGAGGGTAGGCGATTTCATCATCGGGGTCGTCGGAGATACCCCGTTATATGACGAACTAAAGAACCTCAGCGTCAATAAGACAGTCGGGAGCCAGAAAATCACCGTCGTCAAAATAGCCCCCTCGGCAGGGGTCTACAACTGTCATATCCTCTTTATCAGCGAGGAGGAAAGCAGCAGTCTAAAAAGGATCGCCCTTCTTACTGCCGGAACACCCACCCTGATCATTACAGAATCCGGGGGGCTCGCCAGAAAGGGGTCATGTATAAATTTCATCACCGTGGATGACCGGCTGAAACTGGAGATCAATAAAGGCAATGTTGAACAAAGGTCGCTGCATATCGCTTCCGAACTGCTGGAATTAGGGATAATTATAAAATAGAAAAATGAACATTACCATCAAAAAGAGAATTTACTGGAGCTTCTCCTTACTGGTATTTATGTTCGTATTAAATGGCAGCATCACTATTATTATCATCAACAGGAACAAAAGATCATCCGAAAGGCTTTCGAGTGTCGTGGACCCTTCATTACAATCCCTGGATGATTTTAAGAAAATGATGCTTGAATCCAAAATGTATACCACTAATTGGGTGTTCCTGAGATACAAACAGGAAGACAAAGATTCCTTAAAAAAGCTCCACCAGCGGGATTATGGCGAATTAAAGACCAGGATCAACAGTTATGCCGCTCAATGGATAAATAAAAATTGGGTTGACAGCCTGCACCAGGTCTATGCCGGGTTCGATCAGTTGCTGGGGATCGAGAAGAATATCATGGGGTCTTTAAAGGAATTCAAGGATTATGATGATCCCGTGACCAAGCTTGAGGCTGAACGGAAGATCGAAGAGGAGGTCCTGCCGAGGACCGCCGCCCTGATGAATGCATTAAGTAATATCATCGTCCATCAGCAGGAGGTAAGACGACAGGAGAACAGCCGGCAGGAAAGCTCTTCCCGGCTTCTGAGCAGTATTATCGTGATAAAATCCATTGCCATCATTCTCGCCGGGTTCTTTCTTTCCATGTACCTTGCCAGGGCGATCATCCGTCCCATTCATACACTAAGACTGATCATCAACGACCTCGGCAAAGGGATCACCCGGAAAATAGACCACCCGGCAGGCAGGGATGAGATAGGTGAAATGGTCAGCTCCGTCAACAATCTTTCCGAAAAGCTCAGCGGGACGGCAAGTTTTGCGCGTGAAGTGGGTAAGAGGAACTTCAATATACCCTTCCGGCCCCTGAGCAATGAAGACACGTTGGGAAAATCGCTTATTTCCATGCGCGACAACCTAAAGGCCAGCCAGACGGAGCTGATGCAGATCACCGAGGACCTTAATAAAAAAGAACAGCTGCTGCAGGCCGTGGGGTCTGCAACACATGAACTCGTCAGTAACAACGATTTTGAGACTGCCATTGGGAATGCCGTCAGGTTATTAGGACTGCAAATAGGGGTAAAGGCTGAATATCAGAAGGCGCCCGCTTATAGTAACACCGAAGTAGACCTGGCCTTTCAGGAAAAAAAGGTGTTCTACAGCACCACCACCCATCTAAAAGATCCTTATCTGAAGAAATTGCTTGAAAGCAGACAGGTAAGATCGGTGACCATTATCCCCGTATTCGCGACGGGCGAATTATGGGGCTCTATTTGTCTGGAGGACCTCAAGATCGAGCGGGAATGGACACAGGCCGAGCTCTCCGTCCTCGAATCATTTTCAGGCACATTAGGCTCGGCCATCGATCGTACACGGATGGAGCAGCAAAAGAACAGTGCGGAAGCCGCCAGTTCCGCAAAAAGTGAATTTATGGCCAATATGAGTCATGAATTACGTACCCCCATGAACGGGATCATCGGGTTTACAGAACTCGTACTTACCACCAACCTTCAGCCCATACAAAGGGAGTACCTGCAGAATGTCAACAAGTCCGCCTACAACCTCCTGGACATTATCAACGACATACTCGATCTTTCCCGGATCGAAGCCGGCAAGCTGATGATAGACAACGAGGCTTTCAAGCTCGGTGAATTAATTGAAAGCACCATCGATATCCTGTCCATAAAAGCCCAGGAAAAAAATCTTGAGCTCATCTGTAACATCGATCCCGGGCTTCCGGCCCAATTCTTCGGGGACCAGGTCCGCATAAGACAGATCCTTGTGAACCTCATCGGCAATGCCATAAAATTCACCGGGAAAGGCGAGGTTTTTGTGACGGTCGGGCAGGAGGCGCCCGTGTATATACAGAAAGGAAAAAAGTTTATGGACCTTGCCATGTCGGTGAAAGATACAGGCATAGGTATCGCGGCGGAGAAGATCGACAAGATCTTTGAAAGCTTTACACAGGCCGACTCATCCACCACCCGCAGATTTGGAGGCTCGGGTCTGGGCCTCACCATTTCCAGGAGTCTGGCGACATTGATGGGCGGGACCTTGCAGGTGGAGAGCGAATATGGCAAAGGCAGCATATTTATCCTCAGACTCACGCTGGGAATTGCGGATGAACATCCCCGTATTGAACTCGCCTCAAAGGGATCGCTGCGCAGCGTATTGGTAATAGATGATAATATGACCAACTGTAAATTAATGGAAGGCATTTTCGGATATCTGCATATTCCCTGCAAGATCACCAGCAGTGGCGCCGAAGCGTTGGAGATCATTCAAAAAGCCATCCGGGACAAACAAACCTTCGACCTTATCATCACCGACAACCAGATGCCCGGCATGGACGGTATCACGCTCGCGGAGAAGATCAATGAATTGATAGAGGGACACGCCCAGCCCTTCATACTGATGCTCTCCTCCCTGGAAAGAAGCGTTTTCCAACCAAAGGCGGAAACCGCCGGCATCGACAAATTCCTCTCCAAGCCTGTAAAACTAAGCGAACTGATCGACCTGATAGGACTGCATTTCGAAAGATCCTCCTTACCCAAGCCCCCCGCCGACACGCCGAAGATCGGGAAGATCTTTGAGGGACGGAAAATACTGGTGGCGGAGGACAATCCGATGAATATGCTACTCATCTCCGAGGTATTGGGCAACATGGGTATCGAAGTGACCAGGGCATCCAACGGTGAGGAGGCCATCGACATGCTGGTACAGCATCATCCTGAAATGATCTTTATGGATGTCAATATGCCGTTGCTGGATGGCTATGCCGCGACAAAGCAGATCCGCCAGTTGCCGCAGCCACACTGCGGTATTCCTATCATCGCATTAACAGCTGATGCCATGGAAGAAGACAAGGAGCGATGTCTAAAGGCAGGGATGAACAACTATATTTCTAAACCATTCCAGCTCAAAGAAATACAAGCCATGCTGAAGAATTATCTCAGTAAGACATAGCCGACGGATGAAAATACCCTTAGTCTTCGATCTAAAAAAAATACTTATTTGATACACACAATTCCTTATTCGCCGTATCTTTATTCTGCCTTTCACAGTCATCGACCTTCTCCCCTTTACTCAACCATTCGCACACCTTTGTTAAGCCTATCGCCATGAAAAAAAACACGATCGTCGAGATCATTGCCGCTCTATTGGTGTTTTTGTTCATCTATGCTGCATTAAGCAAATTACTTGACCTTGATAAATTTAAATATCAATTAGGCCAATCCCCCTTTATAACCAATATTTCCTGGTTTGCCGCCTGGGCTATTCCACTGGGAGAAATACTGGTTTCCGTCGCTCTTTTGATCAGACGAACGAGGTTAGCAGGCCTTTACCTTTCGTTCTTCCTGATGCTGCTTTTTACGGGCTATATATTTATGATGTTGAGATATAGCTCCTATCTGCCTTGCTCCTGCGGGGGCGTATTGTCCGTAATGTCATGGAAACAACATTTCGTGTTTAACCTCATCTTCACCGGACTGTCACTCTTGGGTATAGCAATAGAAAATACCCGTACGAACAAAGTCATAGCCGCTATGCAATAAACAGGAAAGGAGCCGAACACCTGAAAAAAAGTAGGCATATCATTAACCAAAGTTTTTTGCTTTTTGAATTATAAAAGCAAACCAGCAGTATGAAAAGATCAGTATCGCTGGCAGCCATCGCCGCATTGTTTGCGATTGGGGCCGCATTTACGACCAGGTATCAGGTTGGGATGTGGAATGTCGATCATCCCGAAAATGGAAGTCCCGGCATCTATACCCTGACGGCAGCTCAGGTAAAGTCGATCTATTGTCCCGGTGTCAACAATGTAGAATGCGCCTATCTGATAACCAATCCGTCCGTGATCATAAAAAAACCTTAAGAATACTATCAGGAGTATCGTATGGCAGGCATTGCCTGCTATACGGTATATCCAGACCCTGATATGAAAAGTTATCTCTACCTGCTGCTCACACTGCTTTCTGCTGGGGTTATCCTCCTGTTGGTGTTCCATTTCGGCGATATCCCCAACAGGTACAAGAATGGATTTAAAAGAAAATATTTCCCTGGTGCATGCGTGGCTGTGCGCAAGATAGATCGTAAGGATACATTACATGAGATCATCGGGACAACCCCCTGGAATATTTATATTACCACGGCGACAGAAGGCGAAGTGCTACAGCTCAGCAGAGGCCCCGACAATACCGTACGACGGCTAAAGATCCCTTTCTTTACCAGATTTTATGATAGCCTTGGGCTCAGCAATCTTTCCATAAAGATCGACTCCCCTTACATCTATCTTTTTGCAGAGAATAAGCCGGCTATCATTAAAACCTCCTTTGATTCCGGATCATTTGAGGTCAGGGTCCTGCCGCCGGGTCCATTTACCCGGGAAGCAATGGCAGGCGCTGATTGTTTTATATTAAGAAAATTCGATCCCCGGATCACTGATCAGGTGTTCGTCCGTTATACTTTCAGCACGGGATCGCTCAAAAAGGAAGACGGCATCTCCCAGGTCTATGGTGACGGAGGGATCATTACAGACGGACAGTTGCATTTCGACCCCGAAACAAAAAAACTCTATTATATCTATTTTTATAAGAACCTGCTTTTGGCTTTTGATACCGCCCTTACTATTACCAATAGGTTTTTCTCTATAGATACCGTGGGTTCGTTTAAAATAAGGACCGCGATGGTCAGGAATGAAGGCACGGCAGCCTTTACAAATGTTACGCCCGCTCATGTGATCAATAAAGCAAATGATGTGCGCCAGGGACTTTTGTTCAATATGTCTGCGTTAAAGGCGGATAATGAATCCGACAAATTCTTCTCAGACAACTCCATCCTCGATGTCGTAGATCTAAAGACCGGCGTCTACAGGGGAAGTATATATTTGCCCGTCCTCAATGGAAGTAAACTATCCCGTTTTATTGCTTCGGACAGCAGTGTGATAGGTCTGTATACAAACAGCGTAGTATTTTATGACCTTCGCCCGGGCCTCCACCGGTGATATCAATAACCATTGTTTTGCGTGAGATGCGGGTTCGCGCTTCTCTGGGCTTGAGGGATGGGCCACAGGGCCGCGGCAGCGCGCCAGGTCGATGGTTTTAGCGCTCCAAGGATGGCGTCGGCCTTACCGGTTCGTTTCAGGTCGAGCCACCGGTGGCCGAATTCCGCAAACAGCTCGATCCTTCTTTCCTGTTGAACGGCGGTGATCGCCTGATCCTTTGTAAGAGAGGTCGGCAGCACTTTCAGACCCGCCCGTGAACGGAGCTTATTTATATCCTGGACAGCCGCAGCAATATTGCCCCTCCGTATCCGTGCCTCCGCTCTTATCAGGTACTGTTCTGCCAGACGAAATACGATATGGTACTCATTCAGCGGGCTCCCTCCGGTGATCTTATACTTGTAGGGGTAATAGTACAGCTGGCTGCCGATGACCGTATTGCCCGTCCAGGCCTGCATCCTCTTATCCTTGGATTCAAAAGCCTTGACAAGGCTGCCGGTCAAAGGGTAGACCGGGATTTGCGTTGGCGATCCGGGAATAAAGAATGCCGCCTCCTGTGTATTCAAATAAGGGTTCACCGGCATCAATTGCCATATCGTCTCATTGCTGAAGTTCAGGAATACAGAATCAAGCCCCATCAATGTATAGGCTCCCGCGTTAATGACAGCGGAAGCCTGGGTTTCAGCGTCCGCCCACCTGCTCATGTACAGGTATGTCCGGGCCAGCAGGGCGGTCGCCGTCCATTTGTTCGGGCGAACCCGCTGCTCCGTGGGGTACGCGGGCTTTAACAAATTTTGCGCATTCCCCAGGTCTGTAATGATCTGCTGGTACACCCGGGACGTGGGTGTCCTGCTTAAGGTATCATTTATCCGATAGTCCGTCGAGGTTACCAGCGGGACATCCCCAAAGAGATTAACCAGATAGAAATAGCAGAATGCGCGGCTGAACAGGGCTTCCCCTAAAAGTTGATCCTCCGTCGCCTCCGACAATGCGCCGGGATGTTGAATACCCTCGATACAGGAATTTGCCTTATATATATGCACATAGATGGCCCAGACGGCGGCGGCATAGGGGTTATTCGGCATATAGGTGTTGCCTGCAAAATCCAGGTACCCCTTGTCCTCGGAGGTGGAGGTAAGTTCGTCGGCGCTCAGTCCCTGTAGCAATGTCAGGTAGGTGCTTATGGGCGAGGAGAACTCCATATCGCTGTATATACCGACGACGGCAGCTGTGGCGGTCTTGTCGTCGTTGAATACACTGTTTATGTTCAGCTGATTGACAGGGGGTGGTATTTCGACAAACTTTTTACAGCCGTACAAGGCTGTCGTCAGCAGCACCAGATAAAGGCCGTTGAGATATACACATGGTTTCATGTTCGTCAATTAAAAAATTACGTTGATGCCGGCCGTAAATATTTTCAGCGGCGGTAACGTGAATGAATTCCTGATCTCCGGGTCCCCACCCTTATATTTTGTCCATGTCACCAGGTTCAGCCCCTGCAGGAAGACCTTGATCGATCCGGTCTTTATCCGGCCGCTCCATTCCGCCGGCAACGTGTATGTCAATGCCGCATTCTTTAGTCTTATAAAAGATGCGTCCCCCACCGCCCCATCGGACGAATAACTATAATAATAATAGGCTGCCGCACCCGGATTCGTGGTGGTATACAGTTGTATGTCCGTGATATCACCGGGCTTCCTCCAGCGATGTAAGACCTCCGCCGGCTGATTGCTCATGCTTCCCGGCGTGGGGTTATTGTAGACATAACTAAACCCCTTTTGTTTTACGAATTGAAAAAATATACTTAGGCTAAAGTTCTTATACTGAAAAAAGCTCCTGAGTCCTCCGTAAAGATCAGGCGCCAGGTCTTTAATGACGACATAGTCGTCCGGGAAGGAAGGCGCTGACGTAAGATGCCCGTCCTTATCCGTGAAATGGTAGATCCCTGTTTGGGGGTCAACTCCTGTCTGGTGGACCAGCTTTACAATACTCAAAGAATGGCCGATAGCATAATTGGCGGCATATGCGGAGGAAGCAAGGTTGGGGAATTCCAACAATTTATTATCCGAAAAAGTTACATTCAATGAGGTATTCCAGGTAAAGCGTTTTGTTTTTATAATGGTGGTGTTCAGCTGATATTCCCAACCTGTATTTTGTACCAGGGCCGGGAAATTGCGAATGATGCTGTTAAATCCTGTTTGGACAGGCAGCGTATAATTGATAAGCTCATTCGAGCTGCGATCACGGTAATAGCTGACCGTTGCCACGATCCTTTCATCCAGGAACCCAAGCTCCAGTCCCAGCTCCAGTTTGCGATTGGTTTCCCAGCTGTATTCCGGGTTGTATAACTGGGCCGGTATCAGCCCTGCCTGACCCTGATAGGGATAGATATTCGGGATATAGGTATTGAGATATTGATAGTCTCCGATCTGGTCATCTCCCGTTATGCCAAAGCTGCCTCTTAATTTTCCATATTTCAGGGCAGGAAGATTGTCTTTTATAAAAGCTTCCTTTGAAAAGATCCAGGCGGCCCCGATGGCCCCAAAATTTGAAAATTGCCTGTTCGGCCCAAACCGCGACGATCCGTCCCTTCTACCTGTCAAATTCAACAGATACTTATCTCCCCAATTCAGACTTATCCTTCCAAACCCCGCCTGGTAGCGGTATAAGGTGTTGTTGTTCGCCACAGAAACGTTACCGGCGGCTGAAGGCGATCCAAGCAGCGCGTCGCTGCTGAAATTGCTGGCATAAGTGATACTGCCGTTCGTCCGTTGTTGCTGGAAACTGGTGCCTGCAAGCAGCTCTAATTTCACTCTCCCCCATGAGGTCCCGTATTCTGCCTGGGGCTCAATGATCCAGCTTTTAAAATTATTTTCACTATACTCTGCAAATCCCGTGAAATTATACATAGGGTCCACCGATGCTCCCGGGTAAATAAACTCCTGCTGTAATTGCATGCTGTTATATCCCAGGTTTGCCTTCAGATCCAAACCCGGCAGCAGCTGATAACGTAGTACCAGGTTGCTCAGCAGATTATCCGCTGTTGCATTCGACTTTTGCAACAAATAGGCCAGTGGATTGGAGAACCCGGCCCCACCCTCGCTCCAGTTCAACTTCCCGGAAGTGTCGTACAAGGCCGGCGCGTTGGGAGATAACCTTATAAAATTGGTCAGGTCCTGGCCTATTAAATTAATTTTATCAGTGGTATAGCCGACCGTAAGGGTCGCTTTAAATCTATCATCAGGGGAACTATGTGTAAAATTAAAATGGACCGCCCCCCTGCTGTCCGCGAATTCGCCGGGGAAGACAGTGGTTTCCCGGTGGAAGCCTGCCCCCAAAAAGAATTGTGTCTGTGCATTCCCCCCGGATAGCGAGGCTTGTGCATCCGTGATATGCGCCGTGCCGCCGATCAGCATCCTTTTCCAATCGGTGTACCGGGTGGTGTCCCAGGCCGTCAGGTCGGGCGCGCTATATATATCCGGAGAGAGATTATCATTGGCAAAGGCCTCACGGCGCATTTGAATGTATTGCCGCGTATTCAACAGGTCCTGCATCCTGGTGATCTTACCACTGCCTGTATATACATTCAACTCTAATTTTGTCTTGCCTGTTCTCCCTTTTTTGGTAGTGATCAGTACTACGCCGTTAGCGCCTCTTGAACCATATATTGCCGTCGCATCCGCATCTTTCAGGACCTCTACACTTTCGATATCCGCGGGATTGATACTATTGAAGGGGCTTTGCGGACCATTGGCGGAGATCGCCACAAGAGATATGCTGTTGTTGGTAAAGGGGACGCCGTCGATGAGGTACAAGGGACCGTTGCCTGCCAGGATCGAATGCTGGCCCCGCACCTGGGTTGAGAAGCCTGCGCCGGGCAACCCATTGGATTGAGTAACAAATAAGCCCGGAGCACGCCCTTCCAAGGCCGCCAGAGGGTTGCCCACCGGCTGTTCCTCTATTTCAGCAGCCTTGATCGTACTGACATTCCCCGTGTTCAGCCTTTGCGTGGTGGTATAATATCCTTTATTTACGACCGTCGTGTTTAATAGGGAAGCCAGGCTCAATTCAAGTTGGATCGTCAAATTGTTATCGGGGCCGATCAGTATCTCCCGATCGTCATAGCCGGCGTTCGCAACGATGAGGGTTTGGCCCGAGTCCGCCCGAATAGAGAATTTGCCCTGTGAGCCCGTTATCGCTCTTATGGATGTTCCCTTCAGCGTCACTGTTGCGCCTGACAGCGGCTTGCCGTTCTCATCCACCACTCGTCCGTGCAGGTCGATAAATGTAGGGGCGCTATCCCCGGGCCGGGGCCGGACGTCAATAGTTTGGGCAAACCCACCGGTGTTTGCATACAGACAGGCTGTAACAGCTACAAGAAAAATGAATTTCATTGCAAAGCAAAGTTTTGGTCGGCAGATTGCAAGGGGGCGACAGGGTTTGCGGCAGTATTGCGGGGAGTCTTGTGATGGGCTATGTAAAGTATGAAAAATTTTGTACTATAGAAAAAAATTGCCAGCATGAAGATTGTTTTATTTGCCGCATCGTTGTGTTATTTCGTGGCGGCAGCCGGCTGTAACACCGCCCCAGGCCATGACACCGCCCTCGGCAGGATCGAGATCTACGACCCATCCGCCGCCGGCCTCATCGACAGCAATGCCGTGATCGAGGTCATCGGCAGGAATTACCAATGGGCCGAAGGCCCTGTATGGCTGCCGTCCGAACAAACACTGCTGTTCTCGGATGTAATAGCAAATACCGTTTTTAAATACACAGGCAAGGACACGCCGGTGGCCTATCTCACCCCTTCCGGCTATACGGACACAGCCCGCCGCGATGGAGAGAACGGGTCCAACGGCCTGACGCTCGACAAGGATGGCCGTCTGTTGCTGTGTCAGTCTGGTGATCGCCGGGTGGTACGAATGAATGCTCCGCTGGATAGTCCCAGGCCATCATTCACCGTCCTGGCGGCCAATTATCAGGGCAGGAAATTCAACAGCCCCAACGACCTCGTCGCGGATAAAAAGGGGAATATCTATTTTACCGACCCCATCTATGGTCTGCCAAAACATGAGAATGACCCTACCAGGGAGCTCCGCTTCGAGGGGGTCTTTAAGATCACTGGTGAAGGCAAGACCGTCCTGCTGATAGACTCCATCCAACGACCCAACGGCATCGCCCTCTCTCCGGATGAAAAGGTCCTCTACGTAGGTAGCAGCGATGATACCCATCCCCGCTGGTATGCCTATCACCTGGACACGGCCGGGAATATCCTGGACGGCGGCATCCTGCTCGACGGCACAGAGCTCAAGGCAAAAGCCACCGTCAAACAGGGGGCGGATGGTTTTAAGGTCGACCGGCACGGCAATATATTCAGCTCCGGACCGGATGGGGTCAATATCCTTTCACCGGCCGGGAAATTGCTGGGGCTTATAAAAGTATACCACCGCCCCACCTCCAACTGCGCTTTTAACGAGACAAAGAATGTATTGTACATCACTGCGGATGATATGGTGCTAAGGGTGAAGCTGCACGAGTAAAAGTCAACTCCATCTGAATATCGCATCGTTCATAAGGCGATGGCGGCCCCGTGATCTTTGAAAAACCCAGTTTATGGTAGAGACTGATAGCCGGCTTTAGCCTTGTATTGCTTTCCAGGTAAAGGCGATGAGCGCCCAATGTACGGGCTTTCTCCACACAGGCCCGCCCCAGCAGCCAGCCGATGCCCTTTCCTTTTGCCCTGGGCGATACGCCCATCTTGGCCAGCTCAAAACCGCCGTCCTTCATCTTGATGATCGCGCAGGTGCCTACCGGCTCTCCCTTGTACAACGCGATAAAGATATACCCTCCTCCATCCAATATATGCTCCTTAGGATGGTCCAGGGCATGATAATCTTCTTCTTCCATTTTAAACCAGGTGCTGATCCATTCTTCGTTGAGATCGTGAAAAGCCTTCGCATAACGAGGCTCAAAATCCACGATCTGCACGTCGTCGCTCTCACGCAGCTTTTTTTCCTCCTGCACCCGTCGCAGCAGGCTTTTTTGTTCCAGGAGGAACTCCCACTCCGCAATGGCTTTCCAAAGATCGTATTGTGTCTCCTTCATAGCCTTTTCGATGGCCAGGGTCACGTCATTTAACTGGGCTTCCATTTTTTCCATCGTTGCCCGGCCCGTATCCGAAAGGGTGACAAAATTCTTGCGACCATCTACGGCACGTTTGTTCCCCTGGGTCGAATCCCCATCCGTCTGCTCCCTGTCCCCCTGACCACCTTTTTTTTCCACGATATACCCCTTAGCCGCCATTTCCCGTACGATCTGGCAGACGGAGGGATGGGTATGCCCGATCTCGCGTGCAATGTCCGTGATCGACTTCTCCTCCCCTCCGGAAAGGGCATAAAACACGGGGAACCATTTGGGCTGCAGGTCTACCTGGTAGAGATCATAGATGCTGGCAGCCTGTTCGGTCATCTGTTCGCTCAGACGGCGGAGCCGGCTGCCCAGGGCCATCTTACCCGTCTTTTCATAAAAATCCATATATTATAAATTACGTAAGTGCTTACGTAAATATAAATAGAGTTTCTCGTCTTCCAAAAAATTTCCTACCGGCTTGTTTAGTCCATAGCTAACCGTTTAATTTTCCTTAAATTACCTCTCAATCACTTTTCAATAAAAAACGACGAACGCATGTCTTCGCCATACATTCTCGCGCTTGACCAGGGTACTACCAGCTCCAGGGCCATACTGTTTGATAATGCCGGTCGCATCATGCAGACGGCACAGAAAGAGTTCCGCCAGTATTATCCTCAGCCCGGCTGGGTAGAGCATGATGCGGAAGAGATCTGGTCCTCTCAATATGGCGTGCTTGCCGAAGTGCTGGCAAAGAGCGGTGTTGCCTCCAGGGAAGTCGCGGGTATCGGCATCACCAATCAGCGGGAAACCACCATCGTATGGGAACGCACCAGCGGAAAGCCCATTCATCCTGCTATCGTATGGCAGGACCGTCGTACGGCGGGTTATTGTGATCAGCTGAAAGCCGAAGGGCACACCGATCTTATCCGTCAGCGTACCGGGCTCGTCATCGACGCTTATTTTTCAGCCACCAAATTAAAATGGATCCTGGACAATGTTCCCGGGGCCCGGACCAGGGCAGGAAAAGGTGAGCTGGCGTTTGGTACTGTAGACAGTTGGCTTATCTGGAAGCTGACGGGAGGCAGGCTCCATATCACCGACAGCACGAACGCTTCCCGGACCTTGCTGTTGAATATCCATACGGGAAAATGGGATGACGATCTTTTGCGGTTATTCGATATTCCCTCATCAGTATTACCGGAGGTACGGGCCTCCAGCGAAGTATACGGCGCCACCAGCAGCGGGATATTGTCCGGCTCCTCAGGCATGCCGATAGCCGGTATCGCGGGTGATCAACAAGCAGCCCTCTTTGGACAGTTGTGTACTACACCGGGGATGGTAAAGAATACGTATGGCACCGGCTGTTTTATGCTCATGCACACCGGGGAGCAGGCTGTCCTGTCAAAAAACAACCTGCTTACCACCATTGCCTGGCAGTTGAAGGGCCGTATAGAATATGCGTTGGAAGGGAGTATCTTTATTGCGGGTGCTGTTGTACAATGGTTGCGGGATGGGCTGCGCATGATCCATACCTCATCCGAAGTAGGTCCTCTGGCCGCGCAGGTACCGGATACCGAAGGCGTTTATATGGTGCCGGCGTTTGCCGGGCTGGGCGCCCCTCATTGGAACCAGCATGCGCGGGGAAGTTTTTTTGGTTTGACGAGGGGGACTACGCATGCGCATATGGCAAGGGCTGCGCTGGAGAGCATCGCCTACCAGACCTATGATGTGCTGAAGGCCATGGAAGCCGACAGTGATATCCATATCCGGGAGTTGCGGGTGGATGGCGGCGCTACCGCCAACGACCTGCTGATGCAATTCCAGTCCGACATCCTGCAGGCGCCCGTAGTACGGCCGACAGTGACGGAAACCACGGCATTGGGCGCCGCCTACCTGGCGGGGCTTGCGGTCGGCTTTTGGCATTCCGTGGAAGATATACAACAACAGTGGCAGATAGACAGACGGTTTACTCCCGCCATGAGCAGTCAGAAGAGTGAAGAGCTTTTAAAAGGCTGGCGCAGGGCGGTAAGGGCGGCCATCGCGTGGGCGGACAATCCGTGATAATATGAATCGACAAGACATGTTACAGGCCCTGGAGGCGCAGGGCGACAAGCCTTGGGACTGCCTTATCATCGGCGGCGGGGCCACCGGTCTGGGGGTTGCGGTAGACGCCGCTTCCAGGGGGTTCAGCACGTTGCTGCTGGAACAATATGATTTTGCAAAAGGCACTTCTTCCCGGAGCACCAAGCTGGTGCATGGAGGCGTCCGTTATCTGCAGCAGGGCAATATCAAACTGGTGATGGAAGCCTTGCATGAACGGGGCATCCTTCGCCGTAATGCTCCTCACCTGGTAAAAGACCAATCATTTATCGTCCCCAATTACAAATGGTGGGAAGGTCCCTACTATGGACTGGGGTTAAAGGTCTATGACTGGATGTCGGGAAAGCTCGGTCTGGGCCCGTCCCGGCTGCTGTCCCGCGAAGAAACGCTGGAACTGGCCCCTACCCTGGATGCGGAAGGTCTGCGGGGAGGCGTATTATATCATGACGGGCAGTTTGACGATGCCCGGCTGGCCATCAGTCTTGCGATGACGGCGGCGGGTCAGGGAGGTGTGTTGTTAAATTATTGCCAGGTAGACCGGCTGTTGAAAGAAGAGGGGAAGATTTCGGGTGTACAGGTGGTGGATGGTATCAGCGGTCAGACATATACAGTGAAGGCCGGAACAGTCATCAACGCCACGGGTGTATTCACCGACAATATCCTGCAAATGGATGAGCCGGGTACCGCCCCGATCATCGCTCCCAGCCAGGGTGTCCATATCGTGCTCGACAAACATTTCTTACCCGGCGAGGCAGCCATTCTTGTCCCGCACACGGATGATGGCAGGGTCCTCTTTGCCGTCCCCTGGCATGATAAGATCATCATCGGTACCACCGATACGCCTGTACAGGAGGTGAGCGCCGAGCCGCAGGCTTTGCCAAAAGAGGTGGATTTCATCCTGCAGCAGATCAGCCGATATCTCACCAAACCCCCATCACGGACAGATATACGCAGCATATTTGCGGGACTTCGTCCCCTGGTAAAGAGCAGCAGCAAGAGGACGGCTGAGCTGTCACGGGATCACCTGATCACCGTGGCTTCTTCGGGGCTCATCACCGTAACAGGCGGGAAGTGGACCACCTATCGCCGGATGGCGGAAGACACGGTAAATACGGCCATCACAAAGGGGGGGCTTCCGGATAGACCTTGCAGGACAATGGAATTGCCCGTTCATGGGGCATTTCCTCCTACTACCTCCGACCCTGACGGCCCCGGATCTTCCCCGTCTGTCGACTTCCATGCCCCGCTGTATTACTATGGCAGCGATACGCCGGCCATCCGGGCCCTTGCGGCGGCAGACCCGTCCCTGGGACAGCTGTTGCACAGCCGGCTGCCATATATCAGGGCAGAGATCATCTGGGCCGCACGGGAAGAGTTGTGTATGACCGTTGAGGATGCATTGAGCCGTCGGACAAGGGCCCTTTTGTTGGATGCAGCCGCGGCCGTCGAGTGCGCTCCGCTTGTCGCGGAGCTGCTCGCAGGGGAATTGGGACGGGATGCCGCCTGGCAGGCGCGGCAGGTAGAAGAGTTTAGAACCCTGTCATCTCATTATCTCCCATAAAATTTTTCACATCAAACGAATGCTTCCATGACACCTTTTTTCGGCGAATTCATCGGCACCGGCATGCTCATCGTCCTGGGACAGGGGGTAGTTGCCAATGTTGTCCTTCCAAAAAGCAAGGGCCAGAATAGCGGGTGGATCGTCATCTCCTTCGGCTGGGCGATAGCGGTATTTGTGGGCGTATATTGCTCCGCCGCCTCCAGCAGGGCGCATCTGAACCCGGCCGTCACACTGGCTTTTGCCTTCCTGGGTAAATTTCCCTGGGCGATGGTGCCTACCTATATTGCCGGTCAGCTGCTGGGGGCAATGACGGGTTCCCTGCTGGCCTATCTGACTTACCGGGGGCATTATGCACAGCCGGGCGATCCCGATGGGAAACTGGCCACCTTCTGTACAGCGCCGGCTATCCGCCATACAGTAGACAATCTTATCACCGAGATCATCGGGACCTTTGTGCTCATACTGGGGGTCCTGTATATCGCGTCACCCTCCAGTACCCTGGGTGCGCTGGATGCCCTTCCCGTGGCTTTGCTGGTGCTGGGTATCGGCCTCTCCCTGGGTGGTCCTACCGGTTATGCCATCAACCCTGCGCGTGACCTCGGTCCCAGGATCATGCATGCGCTGCTGCCCATTCCCGGCAAGCGGGACAGTAATTGGAGTTATGCCTGGGTGCCCGTGGTGGGCCCCGTAGTGGGCGCGCTGCTGGCAGCGGTGGTTTTCAAAATGTTGTAGGCCGTCTTCAAAAATTTGGATTGGTCTTTGCAAGGCTGTAGGGGTCCTTTAATTCCGAAGCTATGAGTCCTGTGAGCCTTGTACCCGCTGTGATCTTATTTTGCCTCGTTGCAGGCGAGATCTATTTGCTCTTGCGTCTTATAAAGGTCGATGTACCAAAAGACAAATTTGTCCCCATCGATGGACTGAGAGGCATCCTGGCCTTTTCTGTATTCCTTCATCATTCCGTCATCTGGTACTATTTCTTACGTACGGATAAATGGTCGCCCCCGCCCTCCCGGGTATACAGTCATTTCGGCCCCAGCAGCGTGGCGATATTCTTTATGATCACCGCATTCCTGTTCTATAGCAAGCTGCTGGATGCCGGAAGTAAAGGATTGGATTGGGGGAAATTGTACCTGGGCAGGGTGCGACGGATCATGCCCTTGTACATTTTTGTTGTTTTCTTTGTTTTTATTGTGGTGGGTGTTTTGTCGGGCTTTGTCTTACAGACCAGTATCGTGCATATCACGGCGCAGCTGGTGAAATGGATCTTTTTTATCGAGGCCGATGTAAATGGCGTTGCGGGCACCAAGAGGACGGTGGCGGGCGTGGTCTGGAGCCTGGCTTATGAATGGCTTTTTTATTGTTCCCTGGCCCTGGTGGGCCGTACGGTGTACAGGATACGGACATCTGCCACGACCCTGATCATTTCAGGTCTGTTTTTTCTCTTATTTCTGGCTATCGTCCTCGTGTATTATCTCGACGAAGAGCCGCTGGGAAGGATTTACCCCTTTGCAGGCGGTATTGCAGCAGCCTACCTGGTGAGAAAGGATCTCATCCGGCGATATTGTTCCGGCAGATGGGCGTCTGTTGTGATCTTGTTGCTGATGGGGGTTGTTTTTTTATATCCGGATTTGAGCCATGCTGTGCCTTTTGTATGTATATCACTGGTATTCATAATGATCGCATCGGGCAATGACCTGTTCGGTCTGCTCAGTAACAGGCTGACGCGGTACCTTGGCATGGTGTCCTATAGCCTTTACCTCCTGCATGGATTGGTGCTGTTTATTTGTTTCCGCTTTGTCATTGGACCGGAAAAAGCCGGCGCCCTTTCCCCGGAGGGACATTGGATCACCATTGGTGTCTGTGGGCTGCTGCTGATCCCCTTGTGTACACTGACGTATTACTTCATTGAGAAAGCCGCCCTTAGTAAGAAGCCGGCCAGGGAGGTAGTAACAAAAATCCCCACTGTGTAAGCGGGGATGACTAATCAAATTCCTAGCCAAATTATTCTTCTCATTCACAGGGATATACGTAAAAACGTCCGCTTTGGATTCCTGTCTGAAAAAAAGTCTTCCAGGGGTAATTGTACCTGTTTAGGACGAAAATGCCCTTCCGCACTTATACGCAGGATAATCCCCTTCTCTTAGGCCTCTTTATAGGTTAACTTTTATGAGCCGAGGATATGTTGATTGTTTGACCATTAAATTAGAAAACCTGTTTATATTTATTTCCCCTGACCTTTTTCCTGACCTGTCGCTTCACATTCAATGTCCGGAAAACGGATATTCTCTGGAAAATGTAATCCGTTTTCCGGAAAGATCTAATATCCGTCCTTCGGACAACGAGCCTCCGGTTCGTTCGGGACCCGACTCCTAACCCTGTATTACGTAGAAATACTGGTTATCGCTATCTTGATTAGTTTCCATTTGCTATTAAAGGAAACAATTGAACCTTATGCCTATACACATTAGCACACCTAATTGGGGTGGACCCTGTCTGCATCCCCTTTTGCCAGAGTCGCCATCGACATCCGCATTTCCCGACGCCCGTGAGCTTCAGTCTTCCGGGTGCTTTAGCAGCCTCTTATTTTACGATGATCAATCCCCGGATTTCTGCATCCGCCTCAGCAATTATTTTTTGGGGGCAGATGCGGGCTGGTTTGAACGCAGTTCCGGCGATCGTCTGCTGGTATTACAGTTTGTGTTGCATGATAGTCTTACCTACAAGCTGGAAGGGAGTGATCGGAAATTTATGTCCGAAGGACAATTCAATCTCTTTGGCGCCCCGTCCATCAGCAAGATCAACTGGTTTGATCCGGCCAACAGTCATGTGGACACATTGGACATCCATTTCTCTCCTGTCGCGTTGCAAAAACTGGGAGACGACTTTCCCGAGTTGGTTCGCTGGTTGGGGAAAAAGGATGTCGCCTCAACGCTCAGTCCCGTTCCAGCCACAGTGACGCCGATCATGCTGCGCATGTTACATGCCATCATCGAATGTCCCTATAAGGACGATCTGCGTCGCAGCTTTCTTCAGTCGAAGACGGCCGTGCTACTGATGCTGGCGCTGGAACAGTTGATCAGCCGCCCGGCAGAGCCGCAAGCCGGCATCCCGCTGAGAAAATACGATTTGGAAAAATTGTATGAAGCCAGGGAGTACCTGCTGCATAACATCGAAAACCCGCCAACGTTGAAGCAGCTGGCGCACAGAGTGGGGTTAAACGAATTCAAACTTAAGAAAGGATACAAACAGGTATTTGGCACCACCATCTTTGGAGACTTTAATAAAGTACGGATGGAAGAGGCCAGGCACTATCTGTTGGAGACTGATAAAAGCATCGCCGATATTTCTCTTTTGGCAGGCTATGACGACCCACCCAATTTTATCCGGGCTTTTAAACATTACTATGGGACTTCCCCTAACCGTTTCCGTAAAGAGCATATTACTGCAGGCGGCAAACTGAAATTATGAATATCCGGATCGAGGCAGCGCAGGGCGGCGAGATCCATCTCTCTCCCGTCCTGCCTTCTTCGCGTAATCAATTGCGGATCCCGGATAGCATTTGTTATGGCGCCGTGGGTCCTTTTGGCCATGTGCTGCTACAGCAACTGGATGGTGAAGATATATCCATACATTACAACACCCTGTACTTCCACGAGGGCGAACAGATCATCTACAGAAGCGAAGAGCCCGCCATCTGTCTGCAGATCATACTAAACAACAGTTATTATTTTGATTCCAGACATTTGGGGAAAGGGGTACTGCATGAGAGAGGCATGAGCTTTAGCTATACGCCGGAAATTTATACGACTCTCAGATGCCGCCCCAATGAGCACTATACACATCTCGCTGTCTACTACCAGAAAAAACATTTACGATCGTTCATCGGCAGCATTCCCGGTCTGTTACCCTTTATGGCCAAGGTTTCAGTGGGTCAGCCCGCGCGCCTGGGCGAGTATTATATGACGGCTGACACCAACATCCTTTCCGTCATCGACAACATCCTCGAATGCACTTATCAAGGGCATATACGGGAGTTATACGTCGGTCATTTATGTACCGAGCTACTGCTGCTATCCCTTGTCCGTCTGGTCGGGAATAGCTCCTCCGCATCCGGCATGATCAGCGAAGACGATGCCATGCACGTCTATAAAGCGAAAGAAGTGATCCTGGAGGACATGGGGCATCATATTTCTTTGACTTCCCTGGCTGAACAGATGGGACTCAGCGTTTACAAATTGAACCACGGCTTTAAGGCTATATATGGTATTGGTGTTACGGAGTTCTTGCTGGAAGCACGTATGAAAAGAGCGCACCAGGTGTTGTTAGAGACGGAGATGCCCATCGGTGTCGTGGCAAGAGAGAGTGGCTATTCACATCCGCATGCTTTTTCACTGGCTTTTAAGAAATATTTTGGATATACGCCTGCGTTTGTACAACGCAGTGGAAGAGTGAATGGTAATCATTGGTGAAGGAAGATACGGATAGGGTATCACAGGTTCTATTGTTTTTTTAATCCCTTTTTCATAATCTGATCCTTCCATTCGGAATATATATTTGTTCTCACAAGCATTATCACACACACATTATTCCATAGATAAAATTCTACCACGCAAATAAGGTACAAGGGTAAGTCTCGATTATAGCAATCCCATATATACGACCCGGCAGCCGGAACGGCTTGGGCTGGAATAGTTTGGGCTGTTCCTACCGGGTTTTTAACAACCATTGATTGACATAACTGACATAACTATGCTTCTTTGACTAAGAGGCGCATGTAAACTTTTATTCTATGTATGAGATCTTTCAACCATCTGGGAATGGCATGCCTGTGCGCAGATTTCCCAAGCATATCCGGCACTCGTCCCAGCATAGTAATATTCAGAAATTATCCATCATCATTCCAGCCTACAACGAAGAGGCGACTATCTCTCTTATATTAGATAAGGTCAGCGAAGTTGAACTATCTGCCAACATCGCAAAAGAGATCATTATAGTGGACGATTGTTCCATCGATGATACGAAATTGATGGTGCAGGAGTACATGGCCGACAATCCAGCTCTTTCTATACGTTATCTGCGTCATGAAAAGAACCAGGGAAAGGGAGCTGCCATTCACACCGGCATCATGCATGCCACCGGGGAGTATCTGCTTATCCAGGATGCCGACCTGGAATATGATCCCCGCGAATACAACACACTGCTGGAGCCCATTATAAATGGTTATGCAGATGTTGTGTATGGCTCCCGTTTTATGGGTGGCAAGCCGCACCGCATCCTTTTTTTCTGGCATACCATTGGGAACCGCTTCCTCACCTTCTGCTCAAATCTTTTCACCAACCTCAATCTGACGGATATGGAGACGGGTTATAAAGCCTTCCGCACTTCACTGATCCAGCAGATCCCGTTAAAAGAAAAGCGTTTTGGTTTTGAACCGGAAGTGACGGCCAGGGTATCACAGGTTCCGAATGTAAAGATTTATGAAGTAGGTATCTCTTACTATGGAAGAACCTATAAAGAAGGTAAAAAAATCGGGTGGAAGGATGCCGTGAGGACATTGTGGTGTATTCTAAAGTATTCACTTTTTTCCAAGCGGCCGGCGCCTGTAAGCGTGTCGAATCCGGAGGTCGTTACTACAGCATGAGTATTATTTAACTTATTATCCTATTAGTCTATGAACCAGGCATTTGTTCAAGCAAATCCCGCGTCTGAAAGCCAGACTTCTTCTGTCCCTCGGGAAACTTTCTTGCAGTTCATTTGGAGGAATAAGATCAACCGGAGGTATTTGTTGATTGCTGCGATGGGGACGATTGTGCAGTTTGTGATATTTAAGATGCTGTATCCGTTTCCGGATTTTTTTTCCGACTCCTATAGCTACTTATATGCAGCATACAAAAATATGGATGTGAGTATCTGGCCGATTGGGTACTCAAAATTTCTAAGATGGTTTCATTTCATTACATCTTCAGATACAGCACTGGTAGGGTTTCAATACTTCTTTCTCGAATTTTCAACTTTATATTTCTTTTTTAGTGTTATCAGGTTCTTCAACCTCGGTAAAAGCACTAAAAATATTCTATTTATTTTCTTTTTCATAAATCCATTATTTCTATATCTGGCCAATTATGTGAACAGCGATCCACTTTTTGCAGCATTAAGCATATTATGGCTTACCCAGTTATTATGGATAATCCATTCACCCAAACTTTCTTATCTATTTATCCATTCGATACTTTTATTTCTTTGTTTTACAGTAAGAAATAATGCGTATTACTATCCCATAATAAGTGCTTTTGCATTTATATTGTCAAGACAACGTATTAGTTTAAAGTTGCTGGGGGTGGTTCTACCAATGTCCTTGATTGTTCCATTTATCCTTCATACTCGAAATGCGGCGTATAAACTAACAGGAACAAAACAATTTTCGCTCTTTACTGGTTGGCAACTAGCAAATAATGCACTTTATATTTACCAGGATTTGGACATTGACCCCAACGATCTTCCCTCAACAAATAGTAGAGAATTAGATACTCTGACAAAAAAATTCTATCGAAGAATAGTTCCTGAATTTCGTGAGCTTTTATCTGATTATGTCGGCAATTTTTTTATTCGACAACCGGAATCACCTTTAAAAATTTACATGTCAAGTCATTATCACGTCACCAATGAAATGACCAGCATAGTTGCGTGGGGAAAAGCATCTAGTGTGTTTGATGAATATGGTACATATCTCATTAAAAGCGATCCAGCAGCTTATATACGGGAGTTTGTATTATTGAATACCAAAAACTACTTCTATCCGCCTTTAGAAAAGTTAGAAATCTATAATCTAGGAATGGATGAAGTCTGGTTGGTAGCAAAAGTATGGTTTCAATATAAAGATGAAAAAGTAACTGCTTTTTCAAAAACGATACAAGGAAAACTCTTATATCTTTTCCCTGCTTTCTTCCTGACAATAAATATCATTTTTTTAGTGAGTCTAGTATGGATTTTCATTCAGAAAGGTTTCAAATTGAGCTCTAAAAATAGTAGGATTTTGTATCTAATATTGAGTTTTTGGTTTTTAAATTTTGTGTTTTCCATTGCAGCAACAGTAAATGTTCTCAGGTATCAGTTTTTCCCAATGCTAGTTATTGGCGCATTTGTAATATATATCTTCCAAACGATAGAAGCACCAAGTATCAAAAAGAATATAGCAGTAAAATATACTCATTAATCTTCAAAGAATCGCTATGAACGAATATGAATATATCGAATATTCTGCCTTGCTAGATCAATATAAAATTGATTATGTTAAAAAAGATATCTGGCTCACTGTAGGTACTCCAATTTTTGATAATAACTGGTTACTTTTTATTACTGTGCGTCCATTGGAGGCTGTCTCGATGCTAAAAGAGGTGTTGCCCGTATTACAGGAAGCAAAAGTTGCCTTCAGGATATTGAAAGAACAAAAGCTTCATTATCAGCTAAATGAAGGACAAATCGTTGAAAAAAAAGGGGAATTTGAACATGTCCTGGACTTTGCAAAATGTATTACTATTTATACCAGTTCTGTTGACCAGGCAAAAACGCTTGTAAAGAGGCTGAAAAAAATAACGTCAAAATTTAATGGACCAGAAATAATAGATGCGTTAAAAGTTGGGAAAACACTCTATGCTTCTTATTGCCAGATGGTTAAAAAAGATAACGAGAGCGATAGTAAATTAGGGCTGGTAAATCTCAGAAAATCAAAAGTTCCATTTAAAATCCAAAAGAAGCTATCGCATATTATTGGTCGCAAAAGGATTTTTGGAAAATATTTTATCCCAATTGAAATCTTGAGGCAAACTCCAAAGGGTATCGTATATAAAGCGATTAATATTAGAAGACTCTCCCTAACGTGGTGTCTATTGAAGGTCGGCAGATCATTCGCATTCGAAGATCACTGTGACAGAGACATAAGGACGAGGCTATTGTGGGAAAAAAAGGTTTTAGAGGAACTATCCCTTATAGTACCTGCGCCCAAGGTTATTGCTCACTTCGATAGAAAGCACTTCTCCTGCCTGGTATTGGAATGGATGACAGGAGACGAACTATTAGAAAAAGTAAAAATCTTAATGAATAAAACGCTTTGGAAAGATTTGGACAATTCTATTAAAAAGGAAATATTATCGTATTATTTTCAAATCTTAGATATTATAGGGAAAATTCATCATAACGGATATGTTCATCGGGACATTACACCGACGAATTTTATTATCATGGAAAATAATGAGATTGGCATCTTGGACTTTGAGTTGTCCTATTCATTAAAAGATAGTGTTCCTAATCCTCCTTTTCAACTTGGAACTTTTGGCTATATATCGCCTGAGCAGAAGGCAGCATTTATTCCGACAATCTATGAAGATATTTATAGTCTTGGTGCATTATTATTATCAATCATTAGCGATTCCGATCCGGAAATCTTTCTTAAAGAAAACGAAAACAACTTATCCGAAAAAATTAAAGAATTGACAGGAAGTCATCTTCTATCGGATATCGTTGTTCTTTGTTTGAAAAATGACCCCTTAGATCGCCCAAATTCTACTGAATCATTGAAAACAATGTTATTGAAATACTTTAACGAAATGGGTCAGCACAATTATCAAAAATCATTATTAACAAATGCAATAGCAGTATAAATTTTTTATTTATGAAAAGGAAAGAAATATTCATATACTTGATCAGTGGGCTATTTATAATATTATTTCTTTACAGTTCATTAAGCAAGTGGTTGGATTTCGACGACTTCGTACATCAAATGAAAAATCAACCATTTAACAGAAGATATTTGCCGGTACTGTTGTATATTTTGCCATCTATTGAAATTATTACAGCTCTATTATTGATCCTGGATAGGACCAGGCTTGTGGCCTTGTGGAGCTGTCTATCACTGATGGTCTTATTTTCTGGATATATTATCCTTATCAAGTTGAATTTTTATGGACGAATACCTTGTTCCTGTGGAGGAGTAATCAGTAAGTTAGACTGGACACAGCATTTAATATTCAATCTATTTTTCGTAGGGTTGGGAGCCATAGGGGTATATTTATTATCTCATCCTATGAAATCCAAATTGAAAAGTCTGAATAAAACTTCTTATGCATAAAGCCAGAGAAAATTGCCGGCTCTGGAAAATTACCGGCAACGATTAAAACCATTAAACATTTAAAAAGAAAAATTATGAAAAAGGTAAAAATCGGCTTGTTAGCCCTTTCCGCTCTTGTAGGTGTTGGTGCAGCTTTCTCTACTACAGCAACTGCAAAAAGCCATGACTCTCAAATCAGCCGTCGTTATGGCATTACAGGTGTAACAGCAGGAAATCAAAGATATACTGTAGAAGTTTTTGATGAAACAAACAAGTTCTGCAAAACTCAAACTTCAATCACCTGTTCCGGTAAATTCACTTCTGTTAGTCCAGTTTCTGTGATCACGAAGTCTAAGCTGAATGTCACTAAGACAAACGCTAAATACACCCTTCTGTAAGTATATCAAAATAGGGGGATTGGAAAACCAATCCCCTATTTTTAATTTATTTAACCTTAACCTATTACAAATGAAAAAAATTAAAATGGGCTTCCTGGCCCTGTCTGCGTTTGTAGGCACTACTGCGGCATTCTCTACAAAGGCAACTGTAAAAAGTCATAATGCACAAATGAGCCGCACTTATGGCATTACGGGTGTAACAGCAGGAAATCAAAGATATACTGTAGAGGTTTTTGATGAAACAAACGGGTTCTGTAAAACTCAAACTTCAATCACCTGTTCCGGTAAATTCACTTCTGTTAGTCCGGTTTCTGTGATCACGAAGTCTAAGCTGAATGTCACGAAGCTTAGCGCTAAATACACCCGTCTGTAAGTATGTCAAGATAAGGGGTTGGATAACCAATTCCATATCTCTTTCTATATGATTTGTTTAAGAACCTTAACCTATTACAAATGAAAAAAATTAAAATGGGCCTCATGGTCCTTTCAGCGCTTGTGGGTGTTAGTGCGGCCGTATCTGCCACGGTATCTACCCGAAAAAATCATGCCCAGATAAGCCGTTATTATGGCATTACAGGTGTAACATCTGGGAACACGCGATATACAGTGGAGATTTTTGATTACCTTAATAAATTTTGCGGTTCTGGTCAAACCACTTTTACTTGTTGCGGTAAATATACTTCCTCCAATATTGTTTCAGTAATTACAAAATCACGATTAAATATTACAGGCGGCGCTTGGCATTCTAAATACACGTCTTTGTAAGTACGTAATTTATTATTATACTAAAACCTTCAAACCTTAACCTATTACAAATGAAAAAGATTAAAATGAGCTTCCTGGCCATTTCAGCTCTATTAGGGATAGGAGCTGCATTTGCAAATAAGCCTGCTGTAAAAAAAGTCTCTGGGGCTAAATTAGTCAGCCGTTATTATGGTGTTACGGGTGTAACCTCTGGAAACAACAGATATACTGCCGAAGTTTATGACGTAGAAAACAAATTCTGTGACGCTGGTCAGGTTTCCTTTACTTGCTGTTTTAAATATACGTCAATAGGCGTAATGACGACAGTTACCAAATCCCAAGCCGGAGATCCATGCTATCATTCCAAGTACGTTCTACTTTGAAAAGATCATTCTCATATCCAGAGGCTGGTCCGGCAAGAAATTCTCGCCGGGCCAGCTTATAACTTCTTTACTTGCTTGTAAGGGAAGGTTGCTCCAATGCCTGAGTAATACTCTCTTTCAAATACTTCTCTCCGGTCCTCAATCCACCATCAAATTCAAGTATATTTCCCTCTTTGTTGATCAATACGAATGTAGGATATCCTTGTATATTATAATATTGAATTAGCGGATGCTCAACACCCCTTCCTGCCGTATATAAATTGAGTACATTCTCCTGTCCCTCATGTGTATATTCACCTTTTTTCATTCCATTTGTCCATATTTTTTTTGTCGCGTCAACTGAAATAGCAATGAATACAACATTCTTATTTTCTTTATATGCCTCTTCGACTTTTTTTAAAGTGTTCTCATAATATATAGCACAAGCACCACAACCATTAAAGTAAAAATCAAGAAAAACGACCTTTCCTTTCAGATCGCTCATCGAAATAGTTTTGTCGTTCACATCTGGAAGGCTAAAATCATAGACGGCCACTCCTGGCAGCTTTGCTGTTGCTTGTTTTGCTTTTTTCTTATAATGTTGATCCTGTATATTTACTACTCCATCAATCAATAATGAATCCTGTTGGGGAATCTGCGAATTCGCAGAAAGAATAAATCTGGTCAATAATTTATCACGAACTTTTCCTGAATAGATTGCTTTAAGCCGATTGTAAAAGTCTCCCGAAAGCGCTCCATATTTGCTCTTATAAATCGCTTTTTCTAAATTGTAAATTCCAGACGTATAGTATTTTGAAAAATCTTTCGCGTATTGTGGTATTTTCGTGCTGATATTTGTAATAAAATTTTCAACAGAAGAAGCAGCGTTTTGTCTTTCTTTTGAATTCTGTGGATACTTGGATATAGGATAATTTATTCGTGTTAAATAGGCACCTATTAGATCCGCTTTATATATCTCCAACGCTTTCTTCTCTATTCTTCCTTTATATTTATCCGCATATTTTAGTAAATATTCTAATCTTTTCTGGTGAGTACTATTAGAATCCAGAAAGCCCGTTTTATTAAACTCCGGGACATCTGGATCGCCAGGTGTTACCAATTTATCCAAATCTCCATTATATAGATTATAATATAATTGCAATTTATCAGAACCCTTTCCTTCAAATTCTAGAGAATATTTTCTTCTTCGGGAGTCGTGTATGTCCTTAATTTGCGAAGGATATATCTCATCTGATTTAATGGTAATTCTGATATTATCTCCGGAGCCAATCAAACCAAGATCCAAAAAGGGGACATAGGTAGAATTCATCCTAACATTATCAATATAATCCTTTGAAAAACTAAAGTAGCCATATTCATCTATATTATCAATTTTTATTTTTACAACCCCCTCTCTGTCTATAATCTTTGTTGTTTCTCTTCTGGGAAGCCCAAAATTCATAGCAGATATGGGGAAATCACCATCATCTCCAACTGTGGGGAAAAATTGAGAAAAAACAGTATCGCCGCTATATCTTTTATCAAAGTGTATTTCAACAATGGCCGACCTTACCAGAAATGACTGAGGTCCATCCTCTTTATGCACCTGTGCCAATGTCCTTACACAGAAAAGCATGCACAAAGTAATGTGCATGCTACCAATCTTTATTCTACATCTTATCGATCGAAATCGTCCAATTTTTCCCATACGGATAAATTTGTTTAGTGGTTAATGGTTTTATTAAAAATTAAAAAATCACCTTGGGTTCTGTTCTATACCTGTCAATTGAATCTCATCATTTCCAATTGGAAAAACGTATCTTTTATCGTTCGGCGCCAATGTATATGTTTGTCCGCCTGCTACTCTTGTCAATGTTATAGCAAACCGAGGGTCTTTATTAAGTCTTCGCAAGTCCTCCCATCTTATACCCGCTGTAAAAAGTAGTTCTTTTCTTCTTTCCACTAGTATCACCTTTAATGCGGAATCTGCAGTACTAACAGATATCGGAGTAAATGTTCCGGTTACATATCTCTTGGACAATAATGCATTTAAGGATTGTAAGGATTGACTAAGATTACCTTGACGAGCGTAACATTCCGCACTTATTAAATATACTTCGTCAGTAGCTATCCCGGCAAAGTTGCTAAAAGTAAACTGATCATATGTTCCCTTGAATTGCGGCCTCCCGCCATTGAGTCGAAAAAAAGCTGTTGTCCTCATATCATTTGCATCATACATCTTATACAAAGTACTGTCGACTCTAGCTCGAGAGGACCGAGGTCTTATGGAAGCATAGGAAATACCAGTGGCGTAAAAAATTATCTCAGGATTGTCAGACGGGTTAGCCGGAAATGGAAAAACTGAGCTTGGGTTTACAAGGTTAGGATCATTATAATCCATGAGACTACTCTTTTCATTCAATGTATTACCTGCAAATACCCCTGCGTCCGCATAATCTTCCATACTTAGGTATACCTTGCTTAAAAGGGCATTCGCAGCTACGGAAGAGGGACGATTCTTAAATAATGGAACTTGGGGTAAAAGGGGGAGAGCTGCTTTTAAATCTTTGATTATTTGATCATAAGTTTCTTGAACTGTAGATCTTATCGTTTTAGGGTTTACATCTGAAGTAAGTCTTATGGGAACTCCCAGGTCGGTTTTAGCGGTAGCAGCGGTATATGGTTTACAAAACATGGAGGCTGCATTATACAAGTCTATAGCTCTATAAAAAAGAGCAGATCCTTTTAGATTGTTGTATGCTGACTGATTAGAAGAATTTACAGCTATCTTTTGTATTCCATCCAAAACAATATTGGCATATTCAATTCTTTGATATACATAGTTCCATTCTGGGCATGTTGGCCCCATCCAGATATCCGCAGCCCAAGTGTATAGCGAAACTTCTAATTGTCCCTCTAGAGAGGGATATGCAGCATCAGTAATATAGAAATTGTCAGATGATGCTAGCCCTGCAGTCGGGTAATTTTGATTCATTGTTTCGTCATTATCTAGAATCGCTTGATAGTCAGCCAAAGTAGACGGTACTACATCCGAATTAAGCCTTTTTATATCCAGATAATTATCCTGCTTCTTACAACTATTGATACAAATTGATAATGAATAAGCTAAAAGAGTATATTTAATATAAGAACGTTTCATTTTAAGCAATTTTGTCTTTTAAAAATTTGCTTTCAAAGAAAAAGCGATTGTACGTGGGTTAGGAAAGCTACCAGCATCAGGATCAATTCCTCTCTTATTAGCCTTCCAAATAAGACCAATGTTATTCGCATAGAGATACAGCTGTAAATGATCGAAATGAAGTTTATTAATATTTATCGTGTTGAAATCATAACTCAAACTAATATCCTGCAGCCGAATCTGGTCCCCCTTTTCTATCAGGACTTCAGAGAATTGGTAAAATCTGGACCGATATGGGTTCGCAGGATAAATAATGGAAGGAATTTTTGTTATCTTTTCATCCCCTGGTTTCCTCCATCTTTGGAGATAATCCACATTTCCACCTGAAAATAGGATGTCGCTATAGTTTAATGGAGTAGACGGTCTTCTAAAGACATAGCCTAATTTATACGTTATATTGAACGATAGTGAAAATTGCTTATAAGAAACCGTATTACGCAGTGATCCAAATACAGTTGGTCTCGCAGAACCATTAAACACTAAGCTATCTGGTTTATAATTGTTGATGATTCCAGCGTAATCCTTGCTTATTTGCTTATTCAGATAGCCTTGTGGATCGCCATTCGCAGGATCTAACCCCGCCCATTTATAACTGAAGACACCAAATAATGGGTACCCCACTAACCCAACAGAATTCTCCTGAATACTGCCGGACGTTTGAGGCACACTATATTTAGTGATCTTATCCTTCAAGATACTTAGCAATAAAGTGCTATACCATTTTACTTCACCATTCAGGTTCCTGCTGTTTAATGTAATATCTACTCCTTTTGTTTTTGTGCTGGCTGAGTTTCCTGTGAATGAACCGAAGCCGGTGGATGGAGGCAAAGGATTGGGTTGAATAAGGTCAATACCAGATTTTTGATAAAGTTCAATTATACCCGTCAGAACGTCGTTCTTAAGACTAAAGTCAATTCCTACATTGATGTTCTTGACACGTTCCCACTTTAACTCCGGATTGGGAGGAGTTTGGACAGTACCTGTCTGTAATCCGGTCAAGGTGCTTACTCCATAAGTAGCTGTCAGATAAGCAGCAGCATTGTATACATTTCCGTTATATCCGTAAGTAGTTCTTAACCTTAAATAGGGTAGCCAAGGCACGCGATAAAAGGTTTCCTTACTTAGATTCCATCCCAGGCCTGCAGACCATAAGGGCGTAATTTTATCATTGGCCCTGGCACCAAAAATGTTAGCACCGTCTTTTCTGCCACTAAGCGTCAAAGTATATCTTTCATTATAAGAATATCCGATATTTGAATAGTACGAAACAAATCGGTTAGTATAAATGGATATATTACCCGTAGAATTCGGCAACAAAGACGAATTGGAAGGGTTGGTAGGGTAAAGCGTACCGTAATTTAAGTTAGTAACAGAAGTGCCATATTGATCATCATATCCATACATAAAAATACTGTAGCTAGTAGTTTTGGCTTCTCTGATCTCCGCCCCGGCTATGGCATTTATAGCATGAATATCGCTAAGCACCTGGTTATAATTGATCTGTCCTCTAAGAGTATTTGAGCTAAGCGAACTCGGAGATAAACTCAGTACGCCTCCCTTGGGGAAGGGATAAGTCAAATTGCCACTGGACGGGTCATATTGGGTGTAAGTATTGACCAAATCACGGGCAAAGAAAGTTGCAGGAGAATAATATACGCGATTATTTAAATTCTGAGCTTCATGCTGGTATTGCAAATTTAAATCTAAAAATGAGGTGAATTTATATTTAATGCCGCCGCGTAAAACAAGATTATATTGTTTGTTAGTATTATCAGCCATCGCCAACTCATCCAGCGGACGATAGTGCCAATCCTGAAATCCAATTTTTTGGACACTATCAATATAATCTAAGTTATACTTTCTGGCAATAGCTAGGTGATTCCCATTTGCGTCAGCCAATTGAGCGTACGGATATAATCGATTGTAAGCAGAGCCACCCAGATTTATGCCTCCTCCCCAGCCTAGTTCATTGTTACTTTGCATGCTTATCTGAGAATAAATTATTCCTGCTGTCAATTCGAGGTTTTTTATAGGAGTATAAATATTGTTGGAATTAATAACGAATCTATCATATTCATTCCTTCTTAAATTGGTTTTAACATTGTCGTACCCCAACGATAGAGCGTACGCAAGATTGTTGCCCCCCCCTCGCATAGTAACCGCGTATTGTTGATTAAGCGATTTTTGATAAACGTATTTTGAATAATCGTTTCTGACGTCAAGATTTCTGAAGCCATTTATTTGCTCTGTCGCTTCTGCATCTGAAATTTGCCCGACCCTATGCTTTGCTAAAATACTTGCCACAGGCGAAAGTGCTGGGAAGTTGTTGGTATTGGTAATATCTGCATCCAGGTATCCGTAATTAAAAAGGGTATCCTCTATATCTATAAAATTATTCGCATCCAGAAAAGTTTTATCATAAAAGAGATTGGGTTTATTCCCAATTGTGAAGGATGTGTTGAAATCTACCTTTACTTTTTGATTCAGCTTTCCCTTTTTTGTAGTAATGACGATTACGCCATTGCCCGCCCTCGCACCCCAGATACTTGCAGCTGCTGCATCTTTCAATACTGTGATCGATTCGACCATTTCTGGGTTTAGACTGTTAATATCTCCTTCATACGGAAAATTGTCAACTACGATCAATGGGTCTTTGCTTACCTGAGCAGCCAATGTGCTTTGTCCTCGGATACTAATGCCCAGTTTGTTCGTATTCGATGGCCTATTGTCAAAATTTGGTGTTCCATAATTCGAACTCAAATACCCACCTGAATTGGGATCGAAATATATACCACTAGCTATTCCATCCAATTTAGTCAGTACATCCGGAGATATTCGACGATTATAAAGCTCGTTATCGATTTGTACAAAGGATCCTGTAGCACGTTCTCTCGGTGTTTGCTGATAACCTGTCGACAATACCGTGGCCTGGTTCAGGTCATCAGCTTTGATTCTTAATTTCGCAAATATTTCACTCTTCCCTTTTAATTCAATTACCTGTCGCTCAAATCCAACACTCGAAATTATTATAGTCGAGTTAGGTTCTACTCCCTGTAATGAAAAATATCCTTTATCATCGGTCATTACTGTCTTACTAGTACCCTTTACATTCACCGTAGCCCCTATTACAGGTTCGCCTTTTTCATTGATCACTTTTCCCTTTAGATCTATGTTTGCAGTTAACATTTCGGGTATAGGTTTCGTCGTTTCCGAATTGACCTTTTTTGTAATGATAACTGTCTTATTTAAGACTTTAAATTCCAGTTCCTGTCCTTTTAGGCATTCAGTTAAGACGTCTTCCACATCTTCATCATGAATATTTATCGTTACTTTCTTTGTTCCCTGGAAAATATTATAATCGTAAAAAAACACATATCCTGTCTGTTTCTTTATCAAATCGAACACTTTCTCCAACGGCAAATCCTTACCGGAGATCGTCACTTTCTGGCCAAATCCGGTTGCACAGACGTTCATATACAGAGCTACTAAAAATAGGGTCGTCAATTTCATCGTCTTTTGCAGTTGTTGGGACACTTTCATGGTACTTTGTAGATCAAAGCACCTACATATTGTAAAAAATAGCATACCTTTAGTTTAGGTTCATTTACAGAGCCCTACCCTCTTAAAGGTAGGTTTTGAGAGGTCCTGCTGATCCAGGACTTTTAAGAGCCGAAGTGCTGATAACACTCCGGCTTCTTTTATAGACACACATGAGAGAAACGCGGATGCATAACCGCTATTCAGGGTGTAGGGGGAACTGATAATAGATTTCCTTTCTTTGCATGTTTTAAGATTTTAGGTGGTTCTAAAATTAAAGGGACAGCCCGCCATATCAGGCCCTGTAAAAGCGCCATTCCGGGCACAAGGTCCCGGTAATAGCAGTTCACAGGCGATTAAGAAAGGTTTAATGGACTAATGGGAATTAGGTTCCACCTACGATGGAATTACATATAGAGTTATATGCCTACAAGGCAGAAGGTTGGCAAAGCAGAGTCGCGCAGTGTATAAGGTTATAATGGTTGGTAAATCTTTAATTTTATGGTCGCACCGTGATCCTCTTCCCCTCTATCTCAAAGTGCACCTGGTTTTTCTGAAGGATCTCCAGCACCTGGGAGAGATTCAGCTTTCTTTCGATATCTCCCCCAAACTCTCTGTCAGGCACCGCCCCTTCATATACAACATCCACATCGTACCACCGGGCCAGCATCCGCATCACCGTCTTTAGATCAGCATGTTCAAAATGAAACCACCCGTTCTTCCAGGCTACTACCCCATCCACATCGATGTCTTTCAGGACCTTCAACTTGCCCGTCTTGTTCAACAAAGCCTGCTCACCAGGTTTCAGGACCGCCCCGGCATTCTCTTTCAAAACCCGGACGCTTCCGGACAATAAGGTGGTCTTTATGTTGTTCTCATCCGCATATGCGGTGATATTAAAGCTCGTGCCCAGCACATCCACCAAAGTTTCGCCTACCTTAACTTTAAAAGGTTGATGCGCATTGGGCGCTATTTCAAAATAGGCTTCTCCATTCAATTCCACTTCCCGGGTCTTCCCTGTGAAAGCCACCGGATAGCGCAGCGAGGAAGCATTATTCAGCCACACCTTGCTGCCGTCCGGTAATGTCACCTGGAACTCTCCGGCGGCCGGTGTTGTCAGGGTGTTATATGCAAGCGCTGCCGCTTTTTCATCCGATCCTCTATTGTAAGCCAGTTGGCCATCACCCAGCTTCACCACGCGGGCATTACCCTGATCGGCTATTGTCCCCTTACCCGCGCTGTCCAACACCACATGAGATCCATCCGACAAGGTCAGCACAGCCTTATTCCCTCCCGGAGCTACATCGTTCTTAAAATTCGAGGCGAGGGTAGARATATTGGATCTTTTGACGGGGCTGTTCTTTGTATAGAGCCAAACACCTGTTACCAGCAAGCCGGCCACAGAGGCAGCAATAAAATAACGGGTACGACGTATACGTCTCACTACACCGGGGTATACCGGATATACRGATGCATCTTCCTCTGCGATAGCACTCATCACCCTTTCCCATCCCTCTTTTTTCAAGGATTGGATATCCGGCAGATCTTTTATGCTATCTCTGACATAATCGTGATGCGACAGTCTATCAAAAAACTTTCTGTTCTCTTCCGACAGGTTACGCCATTCCATCAACTCCCGGTACTCCGATTCACTTATGTTATCCCGGTGATATTTTATTACCAATCCTGCAATCCTTTCTATGGAGATAAATTCATCACTCATGCACTTCCTTGGTTTGTACTTTTATGATTCAGGTTGATAAAAAAACTCTTGGCGACCCAATTCTATGGTAATACGGAAGAATGGGGGTTTTAACAAAAAGAATTTTTTTTATTTTTTGTGATTTTGCACTCCAAAAATGGGAATAAAGGCATTTTTTACAATAATTTAATATAATACTACAGGAATTTCTCTTATGTACAAAAGCATAATATTAAATTATAGACGCACTATAGAAAAATAGAAACCCGCAGCAATAGCCTTAACGGGTTTTCGGATAATACGAGTGATATTGAGGGATCCGGCGAAGAGTTTTCGTACGGAATAGAAGATTTTTTGATCTTCCCTTTTGATTTGATATGCCTTTTGGGGGCAGGCTCTCTTTTTTGTTTTATAACAAGCACCGTTTTTCCCATGATAGCAAAACCCAATCCTTGTCCTTGCAGGCACGCTGTCAATGCTTCAGAAATCTTTACATCTTTCAAATCCAAGTTTACAGTTTTTGCATTTTGAAGGATTGCATGATCATAAAAAAATGTATAGCCTGTCTGCTTTTGGACTATGTAGAATACGTTCTCCAGCGACATGCCTTTTCCGTAAAGGGTGACACGATCGTGAGGGTTGGAAGGACTAAAGTACAGTAACACAAGAACTATTGTCAAAAAAATCGATTTCAATTTTTGAAACAATTGGTTGGAGTTTTTTAGCACGAGCTTTACGTGCATGCTAATGGACAACATTGCTTTTAGGTTGATAGGTTTAAAAATCACCTTTAAAGGGTGGGTTTAAGAGAGGTCCTGCCGATCCAGGGCTTTTAAGAGCCGAAGCGCTAGTAACACTCCGGCTTCTTTCATAGACACACATGATAGAAACGCGAATGTGTAACTGCTATTCAGGAGATAGAGGGAATTGATAAATTTCCTTTCTTGACATGTTTTTTGATTTTAGGTTGTTCTAAAATAAAAGGACAGCCCGGCCATATCGGGCCCTGTAAAAGCGCCATTCCGGGCACACATAGGTTAGGTCCCGGCAATGACAAGTTCACAGGCAATCAAGAAAGGTTTAATGGACTAATGAAATAGACTTACTTTCCTATTTATCAATTGCAGAATTGAATTTAAAGTCCCCTTAGGCAGTAAGGGTTGGCAGGCATAGCGTAATCGCAGTTGCTAGAGTAAGGTTATAATGGTAATAAAACTGATATCTTTTTATTGTCTCACAACGATCTTCTTTCCCTCCAGACTAAAGTGTACCTGGTTTTTCTGAAGGATCTCCAGCACCTGGGAGAGGTTTAGCTTTCTTTCGATATCTCCCCCGAACTCTCTGTCAGGCGCCGCCCCTTCATATACAACATCCACATCGTACCACCGGGCCAGCATCCGCATCACGGTCTTTAGATCGGCATGTTCAAAATGAAACCACCCGTTCTTCCAGGCTACCACCCCATCCACATCGATGTCTTTCAGGACCTTCAACTTGCCCGATTCACTCGTCTGGGCCTGCTCACCGGGTTTCAGAACCGTCCCGGCATTCTCTTTTGAAACCCGGACGCTTCCGGACAATAAGGTGGTCTTTATGTTGTTCTCATCCGCATACGCGGTGATATTAAAGCTCGTGCCCAGCACATCCACCAAAGTTTCGCCTACCTTAACTTTAAAGGGTTGATGCGCATTGGGCGCTATTTCAAAATAGGCTTCTCCATTCAATTCCACTTCCCGGGTCTTCCCCGTGAAAGCCACCGGATAGCGCAGCGAGGAAGCATTATTCAGCCATACCTTGCTGCCGTCCGGTAATGTCACCTGGAATTGTCCGGCCGCCGGCGTTGTCAGGGTGTTATACGCAAGCGCTGTCGCTTTTTCATCCGATCCTCTATTGTAAGCCAGTTGGCCATCACCCAGCTTCACCACGCGGGCATTACCCTGATCAGCGATTGTCCCCTTACCCGCACTGTCCAACACCACATGAGATCCATTCGACAAGGTCAGCACAGCCTTATTACCTCCCGGAGCTACGTCGTTCTTAAAATTCGAGACGAGGGTAGAAATATTGGATCTTTTGACGGGGCTGTTCTTTGTATAGAGCCAAACACCTGTTACCAGCAAGCCGGCCACAGAGGCAGCAATAAAATAACGGGTACGACGTATACGTCTCACTACACCGGGGTATACCGGATATACRGATGCATCTTCCTCTGCGATAGCACTCATCACCCTTTCCCATCCCTCTTTTTTCAAGGATTGGATATCCGGCAGATCTTTTATGCTATCTCTGACATAATCGTGATGCGACAGTCTATCAAAAAACTTTCTGTTCTCTTCCGACAGGTTACGCCAYTCCATCAAYTCCCGGTACTCCGATTCACTTATGTTATCCCGGTGATATTTTATTACCAATCCTGCAATCCTTTCTATGGAGATAAATTCATCACTCATGCACTTCCTTGGTTTGTACTTTTATGATTCAGAGAATAATAAAATATCCTTATCTATAAATAGACGGATGAACGATAGTTTTAACAAAAGAATCTTGAATATTTTTTACCGAAGTTCACGATGTTCAATGTAGAGCCATGGAAACCATCGCATATAAAAAATAACTAATAAGTGAAAGTGAAATTCCTTGCGCTATACAGTTTAGGTCATATAAAGAAGAATAAAAGGATAAGACTAAGCTCCGCCGTCAGCAAAGAGGAACGCAGGATGCTGATCGCTCTTGCCTTTTGGTTGAGGACATTTTGATTGCTGACCCCCATTTGAGCAGCAACTTCCGAGGTGCTTAAATTATTGATATAGATCAGTTCGAAGATTCTGCGGCATTTATCAGGAAGAGATTCTATTTTTTTCGAGAGCGCGCCCAACACTTTGGCATTGATCATTTCATTTTTTTCATCGGCCTCCATCTCTTCCAGGTATTGTATCTCCTTATGTACCGTCCGTTGCTTCTGAAGGAATCGCAGGTAGTCGATACAGGCGTTCCGGCAGGTGACAAACAGGAAGGCCCTTATATTACTCAGGCTTTCAAAATTGCCACGCAGACGCCAGAGTTTGATAAAAGTTTCGGATGTGATGTCCTGGGCCTCCGTCTCCTTACGGACCAGGTTATACGCAAAAATGTACAACTCTTCATAACAAGAGTCATACACGCGCTTAAATTCATCCCGATCGCCCTCGCGGAAGCGATCAATAGAAATGTCAGGTGTAAAAGTTTTACCACTCATACCTAAGGTTAAAATGCTACTAATAGTACGAACAACTAATTTTAACGTCAGGCGTGACCCGCGTCCGTTGTCCCTTTAACAGAACAAGGTACAGCATAAGGTTTTCGGGGGCTAGGGCCTGCTTCGGATAAGGTCATCATGTGGATATTGGAAGATGAAAAATTACCTTGGTTGGCGACAGAGCCTAGGGTCGACAATGATAATATAATTGATATGAATCAACCTTTTTAAGATCATTCTATTTAGGGCCTCTAACAAATTCACCCTAGAAAAAAATGCGGTATTTACCTAATCCACAGTCGTATTTATACTACCCTCGTACGCATAAGAGGTAATACCTATGATCAACTAAAGAACTATTTGTACTAAAAAGGACACAGCTAATATACGTTTGAAGTTACAAACATATTCGGAAAAATGAAGCGAAAGTATTCCACACGCTATAATTGATTGATTATTAATTAAAAAAATCCCTACTCATCCCCGGGAGTCTCATTCACCTCCGCCAACAACCACCCCGCCTCCAGCAACTCCTCAAAATGCCTGCAACGCATGAGAAGATCAGCCCGCTCACCCGCTTCACTGAACTCCGCATTATCCGTTGTGATGCATGTTTCCACCATCGTCCATAATATATCCCGAAACTCATGCAAACGATAGTCGATAAAAAAACGACGGAACACCCGTAACGGCTCCTGCTGATCCTCTTCCTCCAAATAGATAATCTTATCGAAAAGCTCTCCCGACGATTGATTGAACTTAGACATAAAAATGATTAAAGATTAATGGATACTATTCTTATCCATCCAATCTATTAGGCGGGAAACTACCCAGAAAGTTGGTAGCATAAAATTAGGTAAAAACTCATCGTCCAGGCAAATAATCAGACATCGTTTGATCCGGATTTATCCACAATTAAACTTGTTTAAGAATAATAATAATTAATATAATAATACCCGTTTAATTGCTATTTCTCATCCGGGGAGCCCTCCGATGGAAAGGAATCCAGGATACGTTGCCATACAGACATCCTCGCCTCCTTGACCCGGATCTTGTTAAATAATTCAAGGTTCCTCGCAATCCAAACGGCGTCGGATAATTGAGAAAAAAGCACACCGCTTTTATCCCTTTGATGACACCAATCTTTCAATTGCTGCAGATCCTCTTCAGTCGCCTCCTTTGTGAGGACATTAAACACTATTGTCGAAATTTCATTACTCAATTCAACCATATTGAAAAGTTTTATCATTTTTTCATCAGAATATCCAACTGGACGAACATAGGAAGCCCCGTCGGTCAAAATGGTATTTTATGACCGTTACCTTATTGCCGGCAGAACAGACAATAAGAGTTCCGAGGCGGTATAGCCTCCGGTTTTTGGATAAGAGAATAATAGTTGGTGAAGGTTCAATGGTTCATGGCGGCAGCCATGGACGATCACCTATTTATATAGGAGATCTCTTCGCAGACAATAGGCTAGGCGAGAAGGCAAGGCATCCGTTAGATAATGTGTCAGGCCGCCTGATAAGGCGCCATACAATATAAGAACGTGAGATCGTCCATTCTGTTAGTGAAGTTTTACTGCATTTTTGAGAAATCTTTCAGATTACTATCAGGATTACCCGCTTAACACAGACCAATTTCCTCAAACTAAAAGGTAATTCACGATAGTAATTTTTTTACACTGCGTAAAAAATTGTATTTTAACCTAACTAGACCTTAACCCTTAACATCCATCTTTAATGACCAACAACAACCTATCCTTATCCATGGACGATTTCTCCATGGACGACTTTCGTAATGGGAAACAGGAAGCCTTTGAAAAAGTGTATGCATCGTTTAAGCAAGCCATTTACTACTTTGTTAAAGAAATTGTCGCTCATGAGCAGGAAGCTGACGATATAACTACGGAGACATTCACAAAACTGTGGAAATTACGAGCAAACTTCACAAGCCTCAATAAGATCAGATCATTCCTCTACGTTACGGCCCGCAATGCGTCTGTCGATTATCTGCGGAAAGTGGACAGGGACAGACTCTTATTAAGCCAATTCCTCCTTCATTTTCAAAACGATCAGGAGATCATCAACGAAACCAATCGCCCGGAAGTTATCGCCCGCATCAACGAGGCCTCCAGGAATCTGTCCCCCCAATGCCGCCAGATTATCGAACTTCTTTTTATAGAAGGGCTTTCCATACAGCAGACAGCTGATAGACTTGGCACCAGCGCCCTGACTGTCCGGGTCCAGAAGAAAAAAGCGCTCGATACCTTACGGCGACAGATCATTGCCCGGCCAGGAGGTCTATGACCTTCTTTTTCAAAAATAAAAAGCCGATCATCGCTGATCGGGTTCGTACCCATTTTTATCCGGCCGGCATAGTAACCTTTCCAGCCCTCCCCGTCAATACCCTGTTAGTTGTAATTTTATTTACCACTCCACATTTCTTTTATCACTCTAATAAAAAAGACCTATCTTGTGGCCTAATTAAACCGCATGCCTATCGGGAAAAAATTTCATCTTGGTTATCCATTAACCAAACCAATCCATGACTACAGCAGAAAAAGAAATCCTCAAAAAGAGATTCGGAGCCACTATTCAGGACCTCCGGGAAAAAAAACGACTCAGCCTGAGACAGGTCGCCGCCAATTGTAATCTCGACAATAGCAAGATCGCCAAGATCGAAGACGGGAGATTCAACGTTTCCTTATCCACCATCGTCGAACTCGCACGAGGCCTGGAAACCCATCCCTCCAAACTATTTGTAGGTGATTTTAATTGGTTCGCATTAGTCTAAACCCACCTTAAAAAAACTATGCCTCAACCAGGGTCCGGACCATCCGGTAACCTGGGTCGCCGGACTACTGGATCAGGCACGAACCCTCACCTTAATACCCCGCTCTCCCAAAATATCAGTCAGATTGAAAAGGATGATAAAAAAGATCCTTCTGCAGCAACACATTTCTCAACTTATTTAACGCACTGGCCCTATGCCGGTGCACAGTCGAAAGACTCAACCCCAACAACTCCGCTACCTCCCGCGCTTTCTTTCTATTAAAAAATATCAACTTGAACACCTCCCGGCACCTTGGCGGCAACCGCTCCACCTGCCGGGCTATCTCTTTTAATAACTCTACCTGCGCCCGCTCACCATCACCCGCCAACTCCCCCTCCCTCGAAAGATAACGGATCTCCTTATGAGACGCCATATGACTTTGTCTCGACCGAAGTATATCAAAACAGGCATTCCGACAAGTGAGATATAAAAACCCCCTTACATTGGCAACATTCTTAAACCGGGCATGCTCCCGCCATAGCTTGACAAAACACTCCGAAGTAATATCATTGGCATCCGCAGCATCCCGCACCAGCCGGTAGGCAAAAAAGAATAGCTTGTTATAATGATATAGATAGATCTCTTTGAGCGCCTGGCGATCACCAGCCCTCAATCTGACGATGAGTCCATTATCCAATTGGCCTGTATTCATGGGATGTCTTCGGTTTACATACTCTTAATACGGCCAAAGCGGAAATTTTATGAACGCAACCGGAAAAATTTAATCCTCATTCCGGAAACATCTCCAAAGTGGTCAAAATCAATATGATTGATAGCTAATCTTTTAGTTCTCACTTACAATACCTTTCACCAGCTTCCCATCCGGACAAGTAAATGGCACCTCGAGCAGCCGGGCTATCAGTGGCGCTATGTCTGTTACGCAAAGATCTGGTATTACTCCACCCTTACGAATACCTGCACCAACAGCAATAAATCCTGTATACATCTGAGGATTATTGGGGTCATAACCATGATGACCTCCGGAAACAGTGTAAAAAGCCCCTTCGAGTTCATTTTGCTGGATCTGTGTTCCTGGTCCGTGGTTAGCCACCGGGGCCGGTTTTGTAGATCCGCTAAATACTAGACCTGGTTCCGCACTAAGTGCGATTAACGCAGCTGAGTCCACCCCCATTTCATCCAACTCCTTTCTGTCTATGATGCGGAAAAGCCTTCTTTTTTCGTTCGGAAGGGTATTCAATTTCTCCGTTACCACTTTAATAAGGTCAGCATTGCTGACTGTACTTATGGAGCTGCGATATAAAAAAGCGCTCCCACCAGCTGCTATAAATCTTGCATCAATGTCTTTAATCAATAAGTTGGGTCTGAATGCCTGATTAATAGTGCTAAATCCATGGTCACCTACGATGATAACAGCTGTGCTTTCTTTTAACCCGCTCCTCTGAATAGCCTCCAGCATATCTCCGATGGCATGATCATTACAGGCTGCTGCCAGCTTTACCGAATCATGGTCGCGGCCATACCCATGCTGCATACCATCCACGCACGCAAAGTGAACTGCCAGGAAGGAGGGCTTGTGTGTCCTAAAAATATACCCTGCTGCGCGAGCCGCCTGCTCATCCAGGCTAAGGTATTCTTCGTTCATGGAATTACTATCCAACTTCCCCGTTGCATTCTGTTCGACCTCTTCAATTAGGCCAGGTGTGGCATATTTTCGTGCTTCCGTGATCCTGTCACTCCCACCATTTGGTCCCGAATCCCATATCTCAGGGATATCCCAGGTAATATCTTTACCTACACTTGGCGGCCATTCTACAGAGGCAGTCGTCATACCTGATTTCTTTAATACCTGCCATATTGTAGGCGCCTTGATTGAATCCATAAACCAGTTCCATTCACCTTTGCTGTTTTTTGGCTGATTGTAACAAATCCCGGAACGCGCCGGTAGAGCGCCCGTTACCATCGCAGCGTGAGCAGGATACGTATAAGCCGGAAATACGCTTTTAAGATGTTTTGCATACGTCCCCTGCTGCATTAATAATTGTAAGTTAGGGGTCGGCCAACTTTTGTCCAGGTACATGTCAGGACGGAACCCGTCAATACTGATCAATACCACATGCCGGACGGACTGGCCCGTCGCAAATATCCGGACAGCCAGCAAACAAAGACAGATAATAGTTAAACGCTTTTTCATATTTGCTACTACGCAAATCCTTTCCGTTTAACTACACAAAAGAAGATTAAATTTTTATGAACCCCCAATACAGGACAGTATAATCTCACAAGCCTTCCCTATCTCTTCCTCCGTGATGGGCAGCGGCGGAGCGATCCGCATGCACTGCGGCGCAAAAAGATACCAATCCGTCAGCACCCCTCTTTCAATACATTTATCGATCACCCGCTTGTTTGTCTCAAAGCTGTCAAACTCCACGGCCATCAGCAACCCGCAGCTGCGTATATCCCGGATAGCAGGATGCACCAGCAGCCGGCGGAACAACGCCTCCTTCCGGGTCACCTCCCCCATCCATTTTTCCTCCAACAGGACTTCCAGCGAGGCAAGACCCGCCGCACAGCAGACAGGATGACCGCCAAAGGTTGTAATATGCCCCAGCACAGGATCACCCGTCAATGCCCACATACGCTCTTTGTCCGCGATAAAGGCCCCCAGGGGCATACCTCCGCCCAGAGCCTTGCCCAACAACAGGATGTCAGGTACCACATCATAGTTTTCAAAACCCCAAAGTTTACCCGTCCTGCCAAAACCGGCCTGTATCTCATCCAGCACCAACAATGCGCCCGTCTCGTCACACCGCCGCCGCAACGCCTTCATCCACGACTTATCCGGCGTATATATGCCCCGCTCAGCCTGTACGGTTTCTGCGATCACACAAGCCGTCCTATCCGTGATCCACTCCAGACTGCCGGGATCATTATACCGCACATGCCGCACCCCGGGCAATAAAGGTCTATACGCATTACGCCAGTATTCATCCCCCATGATACTCAAAGCCCCTTGTGTGCTACCATGATACGACTGGTCAAAAGCGACGATCTCGGTACGCCCTGTCACCCGCTTGGCCAGTTTCATCGCACCTTCCGTAGCCTCTGCGCCCGAATTGGTAAAATAAACGCTGTTTAACGCAGCCGGCAGATGAGCCGCCAGCAACGTAGCATACCGCACCTGGGGAGACTGTATCAACTCCCCATACACCAGCACATGGAGATACTGGTCCGCCTGGTCTTTGATGGCCTGTACTATGCGCGGATGTCTATGACCGGTGTTGCAGACACTGATGCCTCCTATCAGGTCTATATACGCCTTACCGGAAGGGTCATACAAATAAATGCCTTCAGCCCGGGCAATCTCAATACCCAGCGGGTTGGGGGAGGTCTGCGCTACATGTCGCAGGAATAATTGGCGTATGTCCATAGACAGCAAAGTTCGTAAGAAAAACCGTAGGAGCAGACAGAGTGATCCGGCTTACTTTTTTATTTGCGGAGGAGTCGGATGGCGGGGTAGGAATAGCTTCGATCTGCCACCAATTACTGAAGGACATTTTGATATGCTTGTTGGAGAATACCACTATAATGGTGATGATCACAATACCCACTACAATTGCAACAATATTGGGATTTAATCTCTTCGGGTCGAGTAGCCCGTAAATGTTCTTCTGTGAAGGCATTGCTTCAATGTTTTTACATCATTTTGAAATAAATAATCATCACTCCACTAAGTGGATAGCATCCTTGGCATAGAAACTCTACAGAATGCTCCTTTCGGAGTGCGAATCAAAATGAAGGCATAATAGAAGCACTTATTTTAATTTGGTTACTATAGCTACTACTATGCAAACATCGAAACCAAAAGCAAAATACAGAGATTTCCAAATCCTAAAAAGAATTTATCTGTGTACTTTTCTTTTTTCAGAATAGTATTTTAACACACGCCAGGTGTTACTGTCTGGAATTGCTCTTAGGCTGTGTCTTCCTCTTCTTTACAGCAGGCTTATCGGGAGGAATATTCAATTCTATCTCCCCCTTACGGAAATTAATTCGCCCATGTCTTTTACTGATTGTAATTATCGCAACAATAACGATGAGGGGAATCCATAGAAACAACAACGCCGGGCTGACAAGATCAGATAGTAATATAAAACTCATAACAATTCATTTACCCGGGTTTCTCCGGATAATATCTTAATTCTTGTTATTCCAGCAAAATTTCCTGCCAGTATTACTCCTAATAATTGAGGCGATACCTAAGAAAAAAAGAAAAATCCACCAAAAAGTGCTAAATTCTTACCAGGCAACATTAAAATTTGAAAAAGGGGTTATTTGATAGCCCCTCCGTTGTCAGGAGTTTAAAAAATTGTAGGATATTCGTATAACAAAAAGCATTACCATGGCCACCATCCTCCCCGTCGAAGGAAAATTCCCCAAATTTGGAAAAGACTGTTTTGTCGCCCCGAATGCTACCGTGGTAGGAGACGTCGAGATTGGCGACGGGACGAGCATCTGGTTTAATGCCGTCGTACGCGGCGACGTCAATAGCATCCGCATCGGAAGTAAGGTCAACATACAGGACGGCGTGGTCATACATGCCACCTACCAGAAATCCAAAACCTTTATTGGCAACAACGTCTCCATCGGTCATAACGCGATCATACACGGCTGCAAATTATGCGACAAGGTCCTCGTCGGCATGGGCGCCATCATCATGGACAATGCCGAGGTCGGCAGCAACACCATCATCGCAGCCGGCGCAGTCGTACTGGAAGGCACCAAGATAGAGAGCGGCACTATCTACGGCGGCATCCCCGCCCGCAAGATCAAGGACATCCCCGTAGACCTGATCACAGGCCAGATCGACCGCATAGCGGAACATTATACGCTGTACGCCAGTTGGTTCAAGGATTCCAATGACGCCCCCCCTGCTAAGTGATTATTTAGCTGCGAATAAGGACAAAAACCTACCTACTTACCTTAGTTCCCATTCGTTAATACACGGGCTCCCCCTTGCTTTTTCAAAATAATATTTGTAGGTTTAAATCGTTTATTAAAGAGATTTAATGAACCGCCCAATGAAACTAAAACCTACAGCAAAAAATCTTCTTTCTGTGGCCCTGCTTTCGGCCATTCTTCTGTCAGGTAGTTCCTGCGGACTGGTACATAGTCTTTTCGGACCAAAATACGGCTGTCCAAGTGACGGGAAAAATGTTGGAGCTGAGCGGATCCTGAGTGGAGAAAAAGTCCCGAAGGCGCCAAAATTTAAAGCATAGAACACAAAATAGTTCGGTACCCTGAGCGGAACACAGTTCCGCTGGCCGAAGGCCCATCTTAAGACGTGCACGGGGATGGGTTAAATTTCGGAGTAAACCATACCCGTGCACAACATAAACTTAAATCCCTACGCTATGAGCCCCCTGACTCTCCGCACCGATTTCGGTTGCACTGAAGCCGTCATAGACGACGATTGCGGTCTGAAAAGATTCTATGAGGTCGCTAATATCCTCTCCGACGACCTGGATATAAAGTTCACCCAAAAGACAGATGAGTTTGACAGTCTCATGTGGGACTTCCTGTACAAGGGTCATATCCTGACACTGCATTACAATATTTACACAGGCATCTCCATCTATCCGCGGAAGTTCCGGGAAGCTCCCCGCAAAGACAATGACGCCGTGGTGGAAGTCGCCAAATTCCTGGAAAGTAAACTACTGATCAATACAGCCAAACGATACATGTCCTGATCCCGGCACAATAATCCGGGACTCTGGCGAGTGGAATAACGATTGCTCATCGCCGCGCTGACAACTGTTTGCTACCCCAAGGCCGTCCTGCATAGCGGGCGGCCTGTTTTTTTCCTATCTTGCAGATATGGCTTATACAAAACCTTCTGCACCCTTCTATACCAAGCTGGCAATGGTCCTCATCAGCCTGATCGCTTTGTTCTACATCGCCATCCTGGGACGGACCATCCTCGCCCCCCTGATATTCGGGCTCCTGTTCGCCATGCTCCTGCTGCCCCTGGCGCATTTCCTGGAAGTGCGGCTACGCCTGCCCCGCAGCCTTTCCTCGATCTTATCCGTGCTATCGTTGCTGGTGGCTATCAATTTAATCCTTTACATGGTAGGCGCCCAGATCAGCACGCTTACAGAAGACTGGCCCCAGTTCAAACAACAGGTGCTGTCTTCACTAAACGACCTGCAGCACTGGATATCCACAAAATTCCATATCCGTATCAAACAGCAGAATGCCTACCTGGACACCGCGACCTCCAAACTGCTGGCCACCGGCTCTACCGTGCTGGGCACCGCCGTCCTCTCTATCTCTTCCATGGTGCTCTTTATGGTCTTTGTCATGTTCGATACATTCTTCCTACTATACTACCGGCGGCTCATCGTCCGGTTTCTCGTCGCTGTCTTCAAAGAAGAAAATGCCCTCACGGTCTATGATATCATCGCACATATACAATCCCGCATCCGGCAATACATATTCGGACTGGTCCTGGAAATGATCATCGTGGCCGCCGCCACCTTCCTGGCCCTCTGGATACTCGGCGTAAAGTACGCCCTGCTGCTGGGACTGATCACGGGCCTGTTCAATGTCGTCCCCTACATCGGTATCATCACAGCCATGATCCTTAGCGCCCTCGTCACCTTCGCTACGGCAGGCGCGGCAAAGGTCCTTATCGTGGCCGGCACCATCGTCGGTATCCATCTCATCGACGCCAACGTCCTGCTACCCATCATCGTCGGTTCGAAAGTGCGGATCAATGCCCTTATCACCGTCCTGGGAGTCATCGTCGGCGAAAGCGTCTGGGGTATTACAGGCACCTTCCTGGCCATTCCGGTCATAGCCATGACAAAGATTATATTTGATCGTATCGGGCCGCTAAAGCCCTGGGGAATGCTGCTGGGTGATGAAAAGGATGAAGAACAGCCGGCGCCATTAAAGGAAGAAATCAAAGAAGCAGGAGGCGTAAACCCCGATGAGCGCGGAAGCTCGACAGCCGGACCGCCGGGGAAGGATCAATAATTCTTTTCATCAATGGAATCCAATATAGTCCGATAGCTGATATATCGGTCTTCGGAGATCCGTCCCTCCTGCACAGCCAGCTTTACCACACATCCCGGCTCTTCGGCATGCAGACAATTGTTGAACTGGCACCCCCCGGCCAGCGCCCGCATCTCGGGGAAATAGCCCGACAACTCCGCCCGTGTGATATCCACCAGCCCAAACTCCCGCATACCGGGCGTATCGATGACCTGGCCGCCGCCGGAGCCCGTCCCCTCCAAAGGCAGATCATACATCTCCGCAAATGTCGTCGTATGGATACCCTTACCGCTCCACCCGCTGACATCCTGGGTCTTTAGCCGCAAGTCGGGAAGGACGGCATTCAGGAAAGATGATTTACCCACGCCGGAATGTCCGCTGAGCAGACTGATCCGGCCCTGCAAACAATTTCTTACCTCCTCCACCCCCTCCCCCGTATGCACGCTCATACGGATGACACGGTAGCCGACAGCTTCATATATCTCCTTCCACGCTTCAAACTTTTCTAGCTCTTTCTTCCTGTAAAGGTCCGTCTTGTTAAAAATGAGGATGGCGGGAACATGATATGCCTCGCAGGTCACCAGCCACCTGTCGATAAATCCCTGGGAGGTACGGGGCTCTTTTAATGTCACCAGCAGCAGGGACTGATCTATATTGGCCGCCACGATATGGTGCTGCATGCGGTGAGAGGGCGACTGCCGGTTGATATAATTTCTGCGATCCTGTATCTGCGTTATGATGGCTGTATGTTCAAGCGCGTCTTCCTCTTGTATTTCAACGATGTCCCCTACGGCAATGGGGTTGGTGGAAGTAATCCCGTCCAGCTTCATAACGCCCTTCAACCGGGCATTCCACATTTCACCCGACGGGGTTTTCACCAAATACCAGCTGCCCGTCGACTTGTAAACTTTTGCCGTCATGGGAATTTCTTTAACACTGTCCAGCGGAGCAACAACTCCAGCATCAGCAATATGGCAGCCGCCAGGGCAAAGGGGAAGAATTGCTCGGTGTACCGGTGAAGGGCGGTCACTTCTATCCTGGACTTCTCCAGTCTGTCGATCTCCGAATAGATACTGTGGAGGCTTTCATTGTCTTTGGCCCGGTAGTAATGTCCTCCTGTCTCCTTTGCTATCTGTGTCAGCAGCTTCTCGTCGATGTTCACCTTCTCTCTCGACATCCGTACGCCTTGTGGTGTCTGTATCGGTACGGGAGCAAAGCCTTCGGTACCCATGCCCACCGTATATACGCGTACCCCGATGGACTTGGCAATCTCCTTGGCTGTATTGGGATCGATAAGACCGCCATTGTTCTCTCCGTCCGTCAGCAGGATGATCACCTTACTTTTGGAAGGAGAGTTCCGCAGACGATCCACACCCGTGGCCAGTCCCGACCCGATGGCCGTACCGTCTTCCAAAAGACCGCTCTGTACAGTGGAAAGTTGTGTCTTTAGTACGGCACGATCCGTCGTCAAAGGGCACATTGTAAAACTTTCGCCCGAAAAGATCACCAGCCCGATGCGATCCGTAGGCCGGTTGTCGATAAATTCATTTGCCACATTCTTCGCGGCCTCCATGCGATTGGGTGTAAAATCCTGGGCCAGCATACTGCCGCTGATATCCAGGCAAAGCACGATGTCGATGCCTTCGCCCGTCACCATCTGCTCATCATTACGGGTCTGGGGACGCGCCAGCGCGATGATGATACAGCATAGCGCCAGTACCCGGAAAATAAATGGCGCCGGCCGCAGCAGGTTCTTCCATGAACGCGATCTTGCAAAAGGGCGTACGGAAGACACCAGCACGGTCCCCTGGGTCTGACCTGCCTTACGCAGTTCCCACCAGATGAGCAGCGGCACCAGGAGAAAAAGCCCGAAGAATGCCGGCTGGCTAAAGTGAATATTTTCGTACCAATCGTACAGCACTTATTTGTCGTATTATTTCTTTTCCAAATTCTTTTTCTCTTCCGCCTTCACCTCCTCTGTTCCGGCCACTGCCGTCCGGGCTCTGGCGGTGGCCGCCCTTGCCATCTCCTCTCTTTCTTCCGCGACGCCGATCTCATTCAAATGATCCACCGACTGACGGATCACCTGGTAGCTCCGTTCATTGTCCGCGGCTGCCGGCTGGTATTTAGCAAATTTCACAAAATCCGCCATCCGTAATGTTTCAGCAAGCTCATCAAATTGTCCGCCAGTGAGAGGCAGGCGCTTTATTTGCCCGATCAGCTCCTCATTGGTTTCCACCAGGCTGGCAATACCCAGTCTGCGGAGGACGAACAGCCGGAGGATATCATTGAGACGCGTATAATACATTTTCACCTGCCCGTCCTCACCTGCTCCCTGTTTGTGCAGTTCCTCCAGCTGACGGATCGCCTCTTCATAGGCGGAGAGACGCACCACCGGAGCCGTTGCAACAGCCCGCCGCAATAATTTCTTCTTCCTCACCAGCCATATCACAAGGGCGAGCGCGATCAGCGTGACAGCCGCCACCCCCCAGGGGACCCACTTCGCATATGGGTTGGGAATATCGATGATATCCTTGATGTCATGGAAGTCCTGGTTGGGATCAAAAGGGGAATAGTTCACGGCAATCCGCACCGAATCCGAGAAATATTTCTTTTTTCCCGAGAGGAAAGGCAGACGGGGTATGGCCCAGGACCCGGAGTCAAAGCTTGTGATGACAAACCGCTGGCGGTAATATCGCTCCTCAGGCTTGACCACGGAGTCGAGCGCGCCTTTTTCCAGCCACTCAAAATGATGAAGACTGTCGATGACGGGCCAGGTCAGAGGGGTCCCGTCCGGAACAAAAGCTTCCACCATCAGTTGTATCGGCTGCCCGATGACGATCTTTTGCGAGTCAACGGAAACTTTTATTTTGACGGGAGGGGCTGAATGTGCGGATGGCTGCGCAGACAGCGTCCGGGACAATAGCAGGAATCCTATATATACGATTGATCTTTTCATGTACTATGCCGGCCTGTGGCGACCGACAAAAAACCGTTGTAATATTTTGACGTAATCTTCGTCCGTACGCAAGTGCAGGAGATCGCTGCCGGCTTTTTGAAAAATACTCTTGCACTGCTCCGTCTGGTTAAAGAAATGTTGCTGATAGTTCGTTCTCACCAGGTAGTCGTCCGTATCCACCCAGTACCTGCGGCCCGTCTCCGAGTCCTCCGCCTCGATGAGCCCGATGGCCGGCAGTTCCATGTCCATTTTATCATAGACTTTAATACCGATGACATCATGCTTTTTGCCCGCTACCTTTAATGCATCTTCAAATCTTTCTTCTTTACTTCCCGAATTTTCCTCAATAAAATCACTGAGAAAAAAGACAATGCTTTTCTGCCGGGCGCTGCGGTTGAGGAAGCGGATGGCCTCTCTCAGATTGGTGCCCTTTTGCCGGGGTTCGGTGGTCAGCAGCTGCCGCACGATATACAGGACATGCTCCCGGCCTTTCTTCGGGGGAATATAACCCTCTATCTTATCGCTAAAAAAGATCACCCCTACCTTGTCGTTGTTGTTGACGGCGGAAAAAGCCAGCACCGCGCAAATTTCCGTGATCAGGTCCTTCTTGCGGGCATGTACCGTACCAAAAAGCGAGCTGGCGCTTACATCCACCAGCAGCATCACGCTCAACTCCCGTTCTTCCTCGAACAGTTTGCTGAAGGGATGGTTGAACCGTGCCGAAACGTTCCAGTCGATGAACCGGATATCGTCTCCCGCGGCGTATTCCCGCACCTCCCGGAAGCTCATACCACGCCCCTTAAAGGCGCTGTGATACTCCCCGGTAAAAAGATGGCGGGTGAGCTTCTTGCTCTTGATCTCCAGCTCCCGGACCTTTTTTAATATCTCTGCAGTTGTCAGCATATTATCACATTTATGGAATGGGGATCGCTTTCAATACGTCATCGATCACGTTCTCCACATTCACGCTCTCCGCCTCCGCCTCATAGGTCAGCCCGATACGGTGACGCAGCACATCCTTGGAGATCGTCCGGACATCTTCCGGTATCACATAACCGCGCTTATTAAGGAAAGCGTTGGCTTTTGCGGCCAGCGCCAGGTTAATGCTGGCGCGTGGGCTTCCACCGTATGCGATCAGGGGCTTTAGCTTCTCCAGCTTATACTTCTCGGGCGTCCTTGTGGCAAACACGATATCCAATATATAGTGTTCCACTTTCTCATCCATGTATACCTGCCGCGTCAGGTCCTTGGCCTGCGTGATCTCCTGCATCGATACCACCTGCTCCACTTTCGGGGTCTGAAGCCCCTGCACGTTCTGCCGGATGATCAGCTGTTCCTCCTGTTTGCTGGGATAGTCCACGATGACCTTCATGATAAATCGGTCCTGCTGGGCCTCCGGAAGAGGATAGGTGCCTTCCTGTTCCAGGGGGTTCTGGGTAGCCAACACCAGGAAGGGTTCTTCCAGCTTATGGCTGGTGTCCCCGATGGTGACCTGCCGCTCCTGCATGGCCTCCAGCAGGGCGCTCTGTACCTTGGCCGGAGCCCGGTTGATCTCATCGGCCAACACAAAATTGGCAAAGATGGGGCCCTTGCGCACGACAAACTCATGCTTCTGCTGGTTGTAAATCATCGTCCCGATGACGTCGGCCGGCAGCAGATCGGGCGTAAACTGTATCCGGCTAAATCGCGCGTGGATGGCCTGGGAAAGGGATTTGATGGCCAGCGTCTTTGCCAGACCAGGGACGCCTTCCAGCAGGACGTGTCCATTGCTGAGCAGACCTATCAGCAGCCGGTCCAGCATATGATGCTGCCCCACGATCACGCGCCCTACCTCGTCCCTTAACCTGTCGATAAACGCCGCCTGGTATTGTATCTTACTGTTCAATTGTCTGATATCCTCTGCGGTATAGAGCATATTTCTAATATTAAGATTGCAAAATAACAAATTACGCGTTTCCCATGGCAACTTGCTTGCCAGATAATCAATATCTTATTTTTTTGGCTTATCGCGGTCAAATACTCATCTAAAAAGAAGATTTTCATTACAATAAACCGGACCTGGAAATTGTTAATAGACCACTCTTAATTGTATCACAAAAACTAATTTTTTATGAAAAAGACCCTACTCTTTGCTGTCCTTTCCATTGCTGCCTCTATCCTGATCATCACCAGCTGTAAAAAGAGCGACTCCCCCGCCTATTCAGCCGAAAAGCTGGCCGGCACCTATAAATTGACTGCCGCTACGTCCACCTCCGGAGGTATCACTATCGACAGATTTGCGGAAATGGAAGATTGTGAAAAGGACAATATCCTGAAGATATTGGCAAGCCCAAAAACAGAGATTGAATTCATCGATGCCGGCATCATATGCGGCGGCGGCACGGTTGGAGATAGTCACTCCGAAAGTCTTGCCATCAAAGGCAATCTGTTTATCCTTTCACCCGGGACCGACATGGCCGACACCTCCACCATCAAGAGTTTTAACGGCTCTACACTGGTGCTCACCACCACAGAGGAAAACCAGGGCATTTCTATACTGAATACATCGACCCTTACAAAACAATAACACACTTCCCTTGCTTTGCGGGGCTGCCCTTACCGGCAGCCCTTTTTATTGGAGGCCCAACTATTGGTCAACGGGCCTCCGCTCTATTTCCGGGGTCCCCACCCCCATTTTGGGAACTATTCCCGCACCCATATTTTAAAATATTAATATGTTTTTAATCGGTGAAGGCAATAACTTTTCCGGTCAGCAGTTTTAAACCTGGAAGGGGTTCCTCCGTCCAAACGATTCGTGCGTATGTTGATGAAATGGACCATATTGATCCTGGTAACCGGCCTCGCCCTGAGCAGCTGCCGCAATGCATCCGGTCGTGACACAGAACTCCTCACCCATTCCCCCTGGACATACGAAAAAGCCGCTTTTAATACTGACGACAATGAGGAAGACGTCCATTTCGACGCCCTGGATCCACGCATAATGGGCTTTGTAAAGGATTATACCGTCGTTTTCCGGGCGGATGGCACCGGCGCCCTAACAGAAAGCAATACGAAGGGCAAACATCACAGGATCGACAGCTTTCCCTTCCTCTGGTCTTTTCAAAAAAAAGACAGCCTTCTTTATTTCCAGGATCAATATTACCGGGTCCAGACCCTGACCAACGATCACCTCGTCATTTACGCCGACCATAAGCTAAAAGGCTTCAACTCGCGCTATACCATCGTGCTAAAGCATTGACCCCCGCAAAACAGCTGCAAAACACTCCAAAATGGCCCCAAAATTGCCCTATTGCACACAATAAGAACAGCGTTCTATATGTTATTGATAATTACACATTTATAATCCTATTTTATGCAAAAACACCTTTGGATCCCTTGCCTGGCCGTCCTGGTCCTTTCCCTCGTTTGGGCCTCCTGTAGTAAAAACAGCTCGGGCAACAATAACAACTATGTAACTCTTATTACAAAAGGCACCTGGAGGTTTGATACCTCAGGTATCGATCTTGACAAAAATGGGACTGTCGACCAGCCGGACCCTATCTTGGAGCCCTGCTTCAAAGACAACACTTTTGTATTTAACAAGGACAGCACGGTGGTAATGGATGAGGGAGCCGACAAATGCAGCACGAATCCACAAACCGGCACTTACTCCTGGAGCATTACTAACGGCAATCCAGCCATCCTGAAGTCGGATGTCAATCCCATACTGGCGCAGGGGCTAAAGATATATACGCTGACGGATACAAAGCTCACGGTGTACAAAGACACTTCGATCTCAGGCGTCAGCTTCTGGTATATAATGTCGCTAAAACACTAGCCGGCGCCCACTGCTGTTCATGAGAGGTACTTCCCAACAATGGGGACGCGCCTGCCTACCCCAAAGGCCTTGGAGCTCACCCGTATAATGGGACAGAATTGATTGCGTTTGTACTCATTTGTATTCACCAGCCGCAGCACCCTTTTTACCAGGGCCTCGTCGATACCCAGGGCGATGATCTCCCTGGGCCCTTGTCTGCGCTCGATGTACTGGTATAACACCTTGTCCAGTACGTCGTACTCAGGAAGGCTATCGCTGTCTTTCTGATCGGGCCGCAGCTCTGCCGAAGGCGCCTTATCCAGGATATTTGCAGGGATGATCTCTCCGTCCCGGTTGATATACCGGGCCAGGGCATACACCTGCATCTTATATACATCGCCCAGCACGCTAAGCCCACCCGCCATATCTCCATACAGCGTACCATAGCCCGTGGAAAGCTCGCTCTTATTGGATGTATTGAGTAGTATATAGCCGAACTTATTGGCGATGCCCATGAGGATATTGCCCCTGGTACGGCTCTGCAGATTCTCTTCCGCCAGTCCGAATGCAGCGCCTTTGAACACGGGCTCCAGCGTATGGAGCAACGCCTCATAGACTTCCCGGATGGGGATAATATCATAAGGATTGCCCAGCGTACGGGACAGCTGCTCCGCATCGCTGACGGAATGGGAAGTGGAATAGGGTGAAGGAAGCAGGATAGCCCGTACATTATCTTTACCCAGGGCCTCACAGGCCAGGGCCAGCGTAACAGCGCTGTCGATACCACCGCTGCTGCCCAAAATTGCCTTGGAAAAACCCATCTTGGAAAAATAATCCCTGATGCCCAGGATCAAGGCCTGATGTATCTGGTGTATATTCTCCGTATTTGTCAGGTACTCGATGATCTTACCCGGGTCTTTTAGCTTGGATACACGCATTTCCCTGTCGAATGCCGCGGGTTCACTGGGAAGGGCGGGAGCTTCCGGAGCGCTGGCGGACGCAGCAGTCTCTACCATACCCGGGGTCTTTGCCGTAGGCGTTACCAATTCCTCCCCGGCCTCCTTGGTATGGATGGGAATGGAAAAGCCCGGTAATATCTCCTCGTAGAGGGGAGGTACGGGTACAGGCAGATCTACCACCTCCAGGTCCTCTTCAAAATATTTCAACTCTTTTATCAGTCTGCCCTTTGCATCGTATACCACGCTGCCGCCGTCAAAAACGATCTCCGTCTGCGACCCCACCGCATTGCAATAGTACATAGGCAGCTTGTACTTCAGCACATTTTGCCGCACCACTTCCTTGCGATCTGCATCGTGATCATAGTCAAAGGGGCTGGCGGAAATATTGATCATCAGGTCCGGCGCCTGCCCGATGAGCTGGTCCATGGGACAGACCCTGTACAATGGATTATCGCCCAGGTTCCAGATATCCTCACAGATAGTGAGCGCGATCTTCTTTCCTTTGAAAGGGATCACGTTCCATTCATATCCCGGCTCGAAATAGCGGTATTCATCAAATACATCGTAGGTAGGCAGACAGGTCTTATAGGCAACGCCTTTGATCTCTTTTTCATACAGCAGCCAGGCGGCATTGAAGAGGTCCTTCCCAAGAGGAGCCGTATGGCGGGCAGGCGATCCCACGATCACACCGATGGTGTCCGCCTCTTCCCGGATGCGGTCCACAGAAGCATAGCACTGTGCAATAAAATCCTCAAATTCCAGGAAATCCCGGGGTGGATAGCCACAGACGGACAGTTCGGAGAACACGACAAGGTCGGCGCCCGCTTGCTTGGCCTGCCGGATGGCATCTATGATCTTACGGGTATTAGCCTCGAAGTTCCCGATGTGATAATTTTGTTGTGCAAGAGCGATCTTCATACCCCAAATTTACAGAACGAATCGGAGATTCGTTGTCCGTAACCGCAAGGTTACGCCCGAGAAGGAGCGTGTCGAAGCAGCTCCGCCGAAGGGCTCAGACGTTAGATCTTTCCGGAAGACGGGGTAAATTCCAGACAACCCGTCTTCCGGATATTAAAAAACCCGTCTTCCGGATATTAATCTGCCCTCATTCACGTTATTTCGCAGTATGAAGAACCCATGTAGAGATCTCCGTCGGATATTGGTTGTCATCGGCCTTATTTTCAGCATTTTGCTGGCTTCCTGCGGCCATAATGACAATGCTCCGGATGTCTCCGGTGTAGAGGTGAGCCCCGTGCAGATCGTCCGTTATGACACAGCCTGGTTTTCCCTGGACTCGGGCAACATCGTCCCCGGCCTCCGGCGGATCAGTGAAGCTTACCCTTATTTTACCGGAGATTTCGTAGGCAATATACTGGGGGCCGGCCCCTTGTCGGACACGAGCCATGTGGCTTTTGCAGCCAGCCGGCAATTCCTGGTAAGCTATATGCCCGTAAAAGATTCACTGGAAAAAAAATATGCCCGGTTGGAGTGGCTTGAAAAGGAACTGACAGGATCCTTCCGCTATATAAAATACTATTTCCCCCGCTACCATCTCCCAAGGGAAGTAGTGACCTTCATCGGACCTTTTGACGGGCCCGGTGTCGCCATCACACAATATGTACTGGCCATCGGTCTTCAATCCTATGCGGGAAAAAATTCGTCCTTCTATGCCGGTCAGGACCACTACCCCCTCTACGTCGCCAGGCGCTTTGAACCCGAATACATCGTTCCCAATTGCGTCACCGCCCTATCGGAAGACATCTTCCCCGACAGCAGCGACGGCCGGTCATTGTTGGATCAGATGATCATAAAAGGCAGGTATTGGTGGCTGGCAGGGAAATTACAGCCCGGCATACCCGACAGCCTTCGGACAGGCTATACGCAAGCACAGCTCAAATGGTGCGCCACCAACGAAGTCGGCATCTGGAACTTCTTCCTGCAAAACATCCCCGATCTCTATACAGTAGACCCCGACCTTATCAAAAATTACATCGGCGATGGCCCCAAGACCCTGGGAATGCCGGATACGTCGCCCGGTAACATTGGCGCCTGGGTAGGCTGGCAGATCGTAAAAAAGTATGCGCAGCTGTACCCGGACATTACTCCCGAGGCGATGATGCGGACACCTGTCCGAAAGATCTATGAGGAGGCGAAGTACAAGCCGAAATAGCCCCCTTTAACTCACTTTCCGGAGGCTATCTCCACCCGCCGTCTCACCAATGATAAAAGCTCCTGCCGCCAGCGCCAGGTCCAGCATGGTGCCCGTCCATTCGGCGCCGGCATAGACGTTGGCTGCTAATAAAGGGATATGGTGCAACAGCAGCAGGAGCATCAATATTACACCCAGCCGGGTGCATGTCCACCCAATCCTGACAGTGAAAAGAATGCCATAGGCGGCAGCTATCAGCATAATGCCGATGAGGTAGTCGAATATATCTTTTAGGGGGAAATAATCCGGGATCTTTGCCGTCACAAACGCATTATGGGTAAAGTGCTGTGCACCCAGGACCACCAGGGGCAGGGCATAGCAATAGCGGGCGATAACAGACGCCTTGGGTGAGGCCAGCCATACAAATCCTCCCTTCCCTATCCGTCGCCCACACACGATGGCCAATCCCAAAGCCGCCCCCATGATGGCCGTATCCTGCAGGACCCTTGTCCAATGCATGCCTGCCTGCGGCTCTTTCGCCAGCAACAAAGGATGCAGCAGCAGGATAAAGAGCAGCAGCATACAGCTCAGAAGAAATGCGGCCAGCTGCACCTGCCGGCGGATGATAAAGCTGATGCCTGCGGCGATCATCGCCACGGCTGTAAAATAGACCCAAAAGATACGCACAGGTATATAGGCCGGCACCAGCTCCCTGACAAAGCTTGCATACATAAAATGCTGTATCCCGAATACGATCCAGGGAATACCAAAGAGGGCCATGACGAGGGGGAGTAGATAGGTGCGCATATATCGAATATCCATTATTCACCGCAGTGTCCCAACCGTACTCTACCGGCGAAGTGCAAAAGACAACATACGGCACTGGCTGCAGGATAAGCGCTGTTGGTAAGTAGCACGCCGTCGTTCGTGGGGCTTTGTCTGCGGTCCGGCAATTTCTCAGGAACGGACGGCTTTTCCGGGGCGCATCAGCGGTTCGTTTCCCGACAATTTTTACGAGCTTTACCATCCATGAAAAGGATCTGGCTGCATATCGCTTTTTGGGTATTGTATGTCGTGCAGGACACAATGCTGGCCTACTCCTGGGTCGGACCTTCCTTTAAAAACATCACCGCCACGAAGATGCTGGGCATCGCCGTACAGGCCGCGCTGATCAATATGCCTTATAAATTGCTGTTGACCTACTTCGTGCTCTATGTCGCCATCCCAAAGATCTCGGCGGGAGGACAGCGCATGGGAAAGATAGTGATGGAGGTCATCCTGGTCACCGTCGTCAGTGTCATCCTCTACAGGCTGACGTCCCATTATATCCTGTATGCAAAAGTTTATGGAGGCACCATTCCCGACGGAAATACGTTCGGCATCGCCAATGTCATCGTAGCCACCATGGATATCGGGTTTATCGCCGGATTGGCAGCTTCCATAAAATTCGTACGCATACAATTGACGGCAAAAGAAAGGGAGAAAAGCCTGGTAAAGGAAAAATTAGGGGCTGAGTTAAAGTTCCTCCGCAACCAGACAAACCCTCACTTTCTGCTCAATACGCTGAACAATATCTATGGCCTGGCCCGGAAAAGGTCCGAAGATACGGCTGAAGTGGTCATGAAGCTGTCGGAGCTGATGCGGTTTATCCTGTACGAATCCCGGAGCGACCTCATCACCCTGGCGGAAGAGATCAAGGTGATCGAAGACTACCTGGAGCTCGAGATGATACGGTATAACGAAAGGCTTTCCGTAGGGTTTAATAAATCGCTGGACGACGGGTGTTACAGGATCGCCCCGTTGTTGTTGCTGCCCTTTGTCGAGAACGCTTTTAAACACGGCGTCAGCGAGACGCGTTTTGAATCCTTTATCCGGATAGATATCCAGGTAAAAGACGGGCGGCTCCATTTCGCCATCGAGAACACAAAAGACAAGGATCAGCAGTATCACAACGGCAATAACATTGGTCTGATCAATGTCAGACGGCAGCTGGAGCTGAGCTATAAGGATTATCGGCTGGATGTCCATAACAATGACCATCTTTTTACCGTCAACCTTTTTTTAAATTTGGAAAGCCATGTTGAAATATAGCTGTCTCATCGTCGAGGACGAGCCGTTGTCGGCCGAGATACTGACCGACTATGTACGGCAGGTGCCCTTTCTTGAGCTGCGCTCTGTCTGCACTGACGCCATCTATGCCATGGAGCTGCTGCAGAAAGAGAAGATTGATCTGCTTTTCCTGGACATCCATTTGCCAAAGCTAAAAGGAATGGAGTTCCTGGAATCCTTGCACAACCCGCCCCATGTCATCATCGTCTCCGCCTATAAAGATTACGCCATCTCGGCATTTGAGCTCAACGTGGTTGATTATCTGTTAAAACCCATCCGGTTCAGCCGCTTTCTCAAGGCGGTGAACAAGCTCAACCAGCCGCCGGAAAACAGACCCCTGCCCATCCCTGCGGACGTCCGGGAAAGGACCTATTTTTTCTTCTCGGTAGGCAAAAAGAAAGTAAAAATATTCCTGGATGAGATACTATACATCGAAAGCCTCCGGGAATATATCCGCATCACCACCCGGGAAAAAAGCATTCTGACAAAATTCCAGTTGGGCGCTATCGAAGAGCTGTTGTCGAAGAACAACTTTATCCGTATCCACCGGAGCTTTATCGTGGCAAAGGACAAGATCAGCGCATTTACGGCCACGGATGTCGAGATAGGCAACAAACAGATACCCATCGGCAGGAGCTATAAGGAGCTGGTGATAGGTTTGCTTGAGCAGAGGTAGTGAGAGGGGTTATATCACCGGTTTTTTACCCAATTGCCGTATCAGGTTGAAATGAGAACGTATGGCCTGTCCCATGGTCGAAAATTCATGATAATCGATGCCATATTCCCGGCAAGTGTCCTTCACGATCAGGTTGATCGCCGGATAATGTATATGACTGATACGGGGGAACAGGTGATGTTCAACCTGGAAATTCAACCCGCCGACAAGCCAGGAGATGATTTTATTCCGTGGTGAGAAATTGGCGGTTGTCTTCACCTGGTGTATGGCCCATTCTTCTTCCACTTTCTTCGTTTCTCCTATCCCGATATGGATAAATTCGGGGCCTTCCACCACATGCGCCAGTTGGAATACAATGGCCAGGATAAACCCCAGCGCAATATGCATACAGGTAAACCCGATGGCCCAGGCCCCCCAGCCGACAAAATACACCGGCACTCCGATGTAAAAGACAGCATATAGCAGTTTGCTAAGCCAGAATACTATATGCTCCCGGACATCCATTTTTTGCAGAGGAGTGGAGACGATCTTTTGTGAAAAATATTTAATAAAGTCCAGCATCGCCACCCAAAGAAAAGACGAGAGGGCATAGAACAGGACCACGTAAATATGCTGAAACCGATGGGCCGGCACCCATTTCTGACTCCGGCAGAGACGCATGGCGGGGTTCTTAGCGATGTCATCATCGATGCCATCCACATTCGTATAAGTATGATGGATGATATTGTGCTTGAATTTCCAGATAAAGGCATTGCCTCCCAGGGCATTGAGCGAAAGCCCCATTAGCCCGTTGACCCATTTCCGGCTGGAATAGCTGCCGTGACAGGCATCGTGCATGACGTTGAATCCGATGCTGGCCAATATGAGCCCCAGCAATCCGCAAAAAAGGATGCCCCCCGCCCGGACATACCAGGGAAGTGGCGCCCCCCCCGATTGAAAAATAAACAACAGCCCCATGTAAATAAGCACAGCGGCAGGTATCAGGACCCCTGTTTTTGCATATAGCCTCCAGTTACCCGTTTTTTTCAGCTGATGACTGCTGAAATACTGATCTACGGATATTTTTAGCGAGCTGTAAAAAGCATTGTGGGCATTATTGAATGAGAGCTTGGTCATAGTATAGTTATCCTTTTATATGCTCCTTTAACAGATGTCTGGCAGCCTGGATCTCTGTGATATCCCTAAAAGAATCCTTGGGGATCAAAAAAAAGCTCCGGGAGTCAAAATACAGATGAAAGAAGTAGGCTGTCTCTTTAAAAGCGCTGAAATTCTCCCAGTTCCATCGCTGGCTGCCTTTCTTTGTTTCCAGCAGGATGCCCCTCTCTTCCATAGTGAGCGTGAACGTATCGTGAAAGGTAGCATTTCTTTTATAAATGCTGAGCGGCAGCAGCCGCCGGATGGTCAGCCATAAAAAGAACCAGAGAATGGAAAAAAGCAAAAAAGGTTGTGGTTGTATCTGTTTGAGCCAGAACAGGATAGCCGATATGATGGCAAAGACGTTGATCATTATGAAAAGAAACCGGATCTCAGGCCGGCTGAAAAAATGGCCTCGTAATCCGTCCAGCACCTGTTTTTTATTGTATCCGAATTGAATAGTCATCCGCCTTAGTGTAGTTGGGTGGTAAAAGTAAAGGAAAAAAGTGGACGACCCCCTGGAAAGGAGAACCCAGCCGCAAAAACAAAAAAAGGGCTGTCCCGCAGCCTACGGGACAGCCGATCTACGAATACATTATGTTAGGTCCGAACAGGTTACTCGAACAAACAGGATCCTTAACGGACGTTCCTGCAACTACCATAGTGGTGACTTGCTGCATCTCCGGGTGTAACGCTACGCGCACAGGAGGCAAGGAAAGAGATTACAATGAGGGCCAGCAGGATACGCTTCATAAGTTTTCCAATTTAGGTTATTAAGGATTACATTATAACGAAAATAAACACAAAGTATTATATGTTTACCTTTTCGTTCCTAAGTGAAAAATAGTAAGAATAGCCCGAATAATATAACTGTTTTTTTAGTGCATGATAGATAAGGGACAATCCCATTGGGGGCCGGGGCGGTCATGTAAAAAGCCCCTCATGGAAATGAAGGGCTTAGCGAAATGTTTATGATTAAGTTACCGTGAAAACATATTTTAGGAGCACCCCATGCTATTCCCGCAATTCAGACATTTATAGCAGGTGCCGCTGCGGATGGTGATATGCCCGCAGGTATTACAGGCCGGCGCATCGCTTTGCATACTTTTTGCCGCCGCATTCACCGCGTCCAGGCCCGTCTCAGCCTTTACAGCCGTAGTCGCCCTGGATGTCTTGGTTGGTGTGTTCAATGGCTGCCCGGCTGGAGAAGTAGCCCCGCTACCGGCCGCTTTTGCCAGGATGCGTACATCGCTCAGTTCGGGCGTGCTTTTATCATACTCCAGCGAAGTGGGGATCTCGTCCCAGTCATCCGCGCCTGTATTGGCTACTTCCGGTCTATCCAGCACATGGACCAGGTCGGTCCTTCCCAGGTATTCGTATGCCAGGCTGCGGAAGATAAAGTCGACAATGGAGGTAGCGCTCTTGATATTCGGGTGATCTACCATGCCCGATGGTTCAAATCGGGTAAAGACGAATTTCTCCACAAACTCCTCCAGGGGAACGCCGTATTGAAGACCGATGGAGACGGCAATGGCAAAGCAGTTGGATAGGCTTCGCATCGTCGCCCCCTCTTTGGCCATATCGATAAATATTTCTCCTACCGTACCGTCGTTGTATTCTCCTGTACGCAGGAAGAGCGTCTGTCCGTTGATCTTGGCCTTCTGTGTAAAGCCCCGGCGTTTGGCGGGGAGGGTCCTGCGTTCGACGATGGTAGCAAGCGCTCTTTTCAATTTCGTGTCGGGGGAGGCCTGTACTCTTTTCTGTACTTCTTCCAGCAGCTCCTGCACCGTCAGCTTGCTCATATCGACGATCATCGTTTCAGGTGTAGCCGGCGTTTCCGCAGCCGCTGTCTTGTCCGTCCCCTCATCCTTCTTTTTCTTGTCCGACTTGGTGCTCAGCGGTTGAGACAGCTTGGAGCCATCGCGGTACAGTGCGCAAGCCTTTAGACCCAGCTGCCAGCTGAGCATGTATGAGTCGGCGATATCTTCCACCGCAGCCTCGTTGGGAAGGTTGATCGTCTTGGAAATAGCGCCGCTGATAAAGGGTTGAGCAGCTCCCATCATACGGATATGACCGTGGGCATGGATATAGCGTTTGCCGATCTTGCCGCATTTATTGGCGCAGTCAAAGACGGCCAGGTGATCGTCTTTCAATCCCGGAGCGCCTTCCACCGTCATGGTGCCGCATACGTAGTTGTTCGCCGCTTCTATCTCGCTCTCGGAGAAGCCCAGGGCTTCCAGCAGGCTCCATTCGAGATTGTAATATTGTTCAGGCTTGAATCCCAGACGTTGCAGACATTCTTCGCCCAGCGTATAGACATTGAATACAAAGGCGATCTCAAAGGCCGAGCCTACGGCCGTGTCCAGCTTCTTTATCTCTTCGGCGATAAATCCTTTTTCGCTCAGCGTCTGGTGATTAATATGCGGTGCGCCGGCAAAGGAGCCTGTGCCGACGGCGTATTTGACGATGGTGTCTATTTGTTTGTTCGTGTAGCCCAGGTTCTTCAGGGCAGTGGGCACTGATTGGTTGATGATCTTAAAATAGCCGCCGCCGGATAATTTTTTGAATTTCACCAGTGCAAAGTCGGGTTCGACACCTGTCGTATCACAATCCATTACAAGACCGATGGTGCCTGTGGGAGCGATGACCGTAGCTTGCGCGTTGCGGTAGCCGTATTTCTCACCCAGCTGCACTGCTTCATCCCAAGCCTTGGTAGCCGCCTTAAGGAGGTAGTCGGGGCAGTAGCGGGCTTTGATCCCCTGTGGTTTGGTGCCCAATCCTTCGTACTCGTCGGCGTCATAGGCGGCCAGACGGTGATTGCGCATAACACGCAGCATGTGTTCCCTGTTCTGCTCATATTTCGGGAAGGGGCCCATAGCCGCAGCCAGTTCTGCGGAGGTCTTATAGGCCACTCCCGTCATGATGGCCGTGATGGCGCCTGCAATGCCGCGGGCTTCCTCACTGTCGTAAGGGATACCCATGATCATGAGCATGGAACCCAGGTTGGCATAGCCCAGGCCCAGGGTGCGATAGTCATAGGAGAGCTGCGCCACTTCTTTGGAAGGGAATTGCGCCATCAGCACGGATACTTCCAGTACAGTCGTCCACAGACGGCAGCAGTACTCAAACCCTTCTACGTCAAAAGTGTTGGTGTCTTCATTGTAGAAACGGCGGAGGTTGGCGGAAGCCAGGTTACAAGCGGTGTTGTCCAGGAACATGTATTCGGAGCAAGGGTTGGAGGCCCGGATACGGCCACCTTCAGGGCAAGTATGCCATTCATTGATGGTGGTGTCGTATTGGGTACCCGGGTCAGCACAACGCCATGCTGCATACGCAATCTGGTTCCAGATCTCTTTTGCCGGAATGCGTTTCATTACTCTTTTATCGCTGCGGGCGGTAAGCTCCCAGTCTTCGCCCCCTGCCAGCTTATCAAAAAATTCGTTGGTTATACGGATGGAATTGTTGGAGTTCTGTCCGGAGACAGTACGGTAAGCCTCCCCTTCATAATCGCTGGGATAGCCGGCTGCGATGAGTGCACCCACTTTTTTCTCCTCTTCGACCTTCCAGTTGATGAACTCCATGATCTCGGGATGGTCCAGGTCCAGGCACACCATCTTGGCTGCCCGGCGGGTAGTGCCTCCTGATTTGATAGCGCCCGCGGCCCTGTCCCCGATCTTGAGAAAACTCATCAGTCCGCTGGATGTTCCGCCACCGCTGAGCTTCTCGCCTTCTCCACGGATATAGGAGAAATTCGTGCCTACGCCTGAGCCGTATTTGAAAATGCGCGCCTCACGTACCCAGAGGTCCATGATACCACCGTCGTTTACGAGGTCGTCGTTCACACTGAGGATGAAGCACGCATGGGGTTGCGGTCGCTCGTAGGCAGACGTGGACTTCTTCAATTCTCCATCCGCCTGATCGACGAAATAATGTCCCTGCGGCTTACCCGTAATGCCATAACTTTCATGCAAACCCGTGTTGAACCATTGAGGGGAATTGGGTACGCAGGCCTGGTCCAGGATGCTGTAAACAAGCTCCTCATAGAATACCTGCGCATCTTTCTCGCCGGCAAAATAACCGTAACGCTCACCCCATACCCGCCAGCAATTGGCCATACGATGGGCCACCTGTTTTACGGAAGTTTCCCTGCCCAGCGATCCATCCGGCTGTGGAACACCAGCCTTACGGAAATATTTTTGTGCAAGGATATCCGTGGCGATCTGGCTCCATTGTTTCGGCACTTCTACATTGTTCATCTCAAACACCACTTCCCCGCTGGGGTTCCGGATTACGGATGAACGATAGTCATAGGTAAACTGATCGAATACATTCACATCGTCCTTCGTATTGCGGCGGGGGAACTGCAAGCCCTTTGTAGTCTGCTTTTTGGATGCCATCAGTGCCAGGTTTTACCAGATTTAAAGATGATTTTTTTGATACGTTTTCAACGGGTCGGCGGGGATAACGAAAGTATTTTTTTGACCCCAGATTTCCATCCCCATCTTTTGCACATCTTGTGGAAAAGGATGTGGATCGCAGACAGGCAACGGATTATCCAATTTATGCACATTTTGTGCCTTTTGAATAACGCCTCAACAGCCAAATTGTTAAAAAGAAAAGCCCATCCGTTGAATTTATTTCCTGTTTCTACTCATTGGTGTAAACTTTACTTTCTCAATGTGTTATATGCATTACAAACTCGCTGTTTCCCTGTTGATCATGCTGGCCGTCATCAGTCTCTCCGACTCCCGCTCCCCCGCCCCTGCCGGATGGCGACCCCTCTTTCAGAATGATAAAGAAGGACATACTTTATTCGGGGATAAAAAGGCGCTTTTACAGGCCGTCAAACAGGGTTGTCCCATCCGTGTAGCCTGGGGTGAAAAATTGCCGGACGGCACCACGGACATCGAGTATTCCACCCCCGACTTTACCTCCCTTGTCAATGACTCCGACCTGGTGGCACAATTTCCTACCAGCGCCATCCAGACAGACTATATGAATGCGCATAAATCCTTTTTAAAGACAGATCCTCCTACTACATGGAAAGCGCTCATGTCTACGGATGGACATTATCATCAATTCCATCAGAATATGCTCACAGGACAGATCACCCGCATCATGTACCTGCGGGCCTCCATGCTGTGGTATGCTTTTACCAATGAAGCCCCGGAAGGAAGAAGGAGGGATCATATCCCCGACATGGCCATTGCCGGAGGCATTGTGTTGGATAGTATTATTCGGAAATAGGCCTGTCCCGAAATTTAGGATTTCTTTAGAATTTTATTCCTTCTTTTTGCGGTATGAAGAACACCCTCCAACTGACCATTCTGGTGACCGTACTCTTTATCTGCGGCATCCGTCCCGCCACCGCACAATCCCAGTTCAGTGGTTGGGCGGCCACCTTTCAGAACTATAAGATCTCCCCCAAATGGGGCTTTTACTTCGACATCCAGTACAGGACCACCGATCAGTGGAAACAAATGCATTCCCTGCTCATCCGTCCCGGTGTCAATTACTATTTCAAACCCAATATCATCGGTACCGTAGGATACCTTATCGTTCCCCAACAGCGCACGTCTGGCGGTGTCACCGGGTATCTGCCCGAACATCGCACCTGGGAACAGTTGATCGTGACCCACAATGTCCACCTATCCCCCAAAGCCCGTGCTACCGCCGTCCAACACCGGTTCCGGCTGGAACAACGCTATATACCCCGGTTCCATGCAGAAGGAGAGTCCCTGGTAAAGGATAAACATGTATATGCCGGCAGGTTCCGTTATTTCACCCGGGCTGTTGTTCCCTTCAGCGGCGTACATGCTATCAGCGCCCCTTCCGCCTCCGGCGGCACAGCACAGGCAGGACCTACTGCCGCCTCGCGGGCATTCACCCAGGGTTTCTTCGCTTCCATCCAGAACGAGATCTTCCTCAACGTGGGCGATCCTTCCCCCGTCAACGGAAAATTCTTTGATCAGAACAGGGCCTATGTTTCCATCGGCTATCGTTGTAGCAAACAGTTCGATGTAGAGATGGGATATCTCAATCAGTATATCAGTGGCGCAGGCAACAACTCCACCGTCAACCACATTCTGCAGGTGGCTACCTATGTCAGATTGTAACGATCCCTGTCATCGCCCTGGATACCCCCTATTTTTGTAAATTAGGATGATCATCCCTGTATTTTGGGTCCAGCACATCCCTGTTCTCAGGATGCTTTTTTAGCCAGCTGGCGACAAAGGGGCAATAGACCATGACCGGGATCTTATGCTCACGGGCATACTTTATCGCATACTCGGCCAGTGCGGAAGCGATTCCTTTTCCTGCCAGCTTCTCCGGCACCTCCGTATGCATAAGGGCTATATCTCCTTTGTAAAATCGGTATTCCAGGTAGGCCAGCTCACCATCCACCCTCACCTGGAATTGTTGCTGCTGTTCGTTGTTAACAATGTGCACAATTGTACTTTTTTGGAAATTTAGTCCAATTGTGCAATACAATCTAATATCTGGCCCTGTGGGCCAAACGAACCTCCGGCTCGTTTTGGAATGTGCAATGGGTCCATGATTTTATTTTACAGATAGCAAAAATCTATTACATTTGTTTGCGATCGTGAATTTACGGACAAGGACATCCCCGGATGCGCGTCGTACGTATTTATCCCTAGTACCGGGTTCGTAAAAATCACATTTCCACGAATTTACCCCCTTAAAGCGGAAAACTTTTCGCATTTTTGTATTATCGTGAAGACCAAATTCACGCACAATTTACTACCCAACGGCAATAGCGAATGAAGCAATTTATTTACGAGTCCTTGTTGGCCAAGAAAAAAAAGGGACAGCGGTCTTTTGCCGTCCTTATAGATCCGGACAATGTGAATGCGGCAAAGATCGATGAGCTCACAGGGCTGGCCGTCGATGCAGGAGTAGACTATCTCCTGGTTGGCGGGAGCCTCGTCATCTCCAATCACCTCGATGAAGTGGTCCAGCACATCCGCCGGAATTGTTCCATTCCCATCATCCTTTTTCCCGGCACTCCTTCCCAGGTGTCCCGTTATGCCGATGGTCTTCTTTACTTATCACTCATCTCCGGAAGGAACCCCGAACTGCTGATCGGTCAGCACGTCATTTCCGCACCACAGGTACGCAGCAGCGGACTGGAGATCATTTCCACAGGCTATATGGTCATTGATGGAGGCGCCCCCACCACCGTCTCCTATATCAGCAATGCAGTACCCATCCCCGCCGACAAGAACGAGATCGCCCTCTGCACAGCCATGGCCGGCGAGATGCTGGGCATGAAACTCATTTATATGGATGCAGGCAGCGGAGCCCGTCATGCCATACGGGAAGAAATGATCGCGGCTGTCGCCGGTCACATCGAAGTGCCGCTCGTCGTGGGCGGAGGTATCCGGGACCCGGAAAAGGCTTATCGCAATTGCAAGGCCGGGGCAAATGTCATCGTGGTGGGTAACGCAATTGAAAAAGACCCGGGTCTTATTAAGGAGATGGCTGCTGCTGTGCATTCGGTGCCGGTGGAAAGTTAAGTACGGACTTTCCCATAATAAAATTGCTGCGATTCTTTTATACGATTTAATAAGTCATTCACCGGCTGTTGCAGTTCAGGGGGCATAATAAGTGATTTTTTTGGATCATGGTCTACCAATTCCTGTGTAGCGTAATATAAAGGCAACAGCTCCTCGGTTAATTGTTTTCCAAATTTTTCCTGCAGAAAAAATTTATGTACAAGGTTCGCTTGATAATGGGCCAGCAATTCAATTAAAGTACGGGATATGAAAGGATTTCTGCTCTCCAGCAGATGCTCTATATCCCTTTCTAATTCGCTAAATTCTCCATTCCATGCTTTAACCACAGGTAAAAAGGATTGAACATGTTCGGAAGGGTCCACTTTTGCCAACTCTTTAATTATGTCGACAGTTTGCGGTTTTGCTTTATTTTGACCATAATAAGCTCCGGAAAGGACAAAATATTGTAATTGTATAGATTCCTTTTCTCCTTCGGCTAAGGCTTTTAATACATAACCCTCTGCCAAATCAAACTTCGATTCCGAAAGATACATCCAGGCAATCGTGGTAAGACATCCCTTTATTCCTTTATCGATAGCTGCCAGAAAAAATGGTTCGGCCTTTTCGCAATCCCCCATTTTAAAATATACAAACGCTTTTAAAAGATCCTTAACACCATCGTTCTGCTCAATAGTTTCAATGGATGAGAACGCTTTTTTCCAGGCTCTCTCATCTGTCAGATCGTTAACATCTTTCAGAATATCTTTCACCATAGGCGGCAACTGTTTCCTCATCTCTTCAAGGACGCCGGGTAAAAGCAGTGTCTTTTCGATAAGCATTTCCCTAACAGCGGAAGAAATATATTTTGAGTGGGCATATGCTTTCGTCAGTACAGCAGCCTTATTAGGCTCTATTTTTCCTTCTTCTATCTCCTTTAAATGCTCCACAGCCAATTTCTGTATTTCCTCTGCATCGTAAAAATTCTCCAAAAATATTGTCAAATACTTTGCCTTTCTCTTCTCCCCCGGACTACCCTGCGTAAAAATCAACCAGAGATTAAAAAATCTTTCCGCCAGCCTGTATAAATGATTCCTGCCGCCCGTATCGAGTTTCTCCACGATGCCCTTTCCTGCCAGTTGTTTCAACTGCGCTGAAACCAGATTATTCTCCATCCTTGTGACCGCAGCTATATCCCCCGCTCCCGCCGCCTCCCAGATAAAGGCCATTTGTAACACGATCTTCCGTTGTGCTGGAGGCAGTGAATTCAATCTCTCCTGGTACAGAGGCGTCATGCTATCCATGATCAGTCTCAGGTATTCGTATCCCGTTTCAGGATCGCGGGTTAATAGGATATTAACAAAGAATTGAAGGGTCCGTGGTAAGCCATCCGTCAGTATCCTTATCGTCTCTAATTGCCCCGGCTTGTTCTGTACAAATTCTTCGATCTGGGGAAGGTTCAGCCTTTTGCTCCAATTCAGTAATAAGGTTTTCATCTCCTCACTTGTCAGCGGCTCTAACTTAAATATCCTGAAAAACTCATAAAAAGGTTTATCATATCGCCAGAAATGTTCAGTTACCCGCGTGCTGGCTCCAATGATCTTTATATCGCCGCTGTAATTCAACAGATCCTCCCTTAGCAGATGAGCATCTTCTCCTATATTATCGAAAATACGGTCCATATTATCCAGTAGTAAAACCAACCTTTTTCCACTCCGCTCGACAGCGGCATGGATCATAGAAAAGAGCTGCCTTGTAAAAGCATGCGTATCTTCATGGAACTCATACTCGCCTACATTTATACCATTGTGTTCCAATTCCCGTATAACCTCTTCAAGCAGATCGTACAGCCTGTACATATTCGCCTGCTCCTCGGCAGGATTTATAGCAATGTAAAGCTGTCTTAGTCTGGCATCTGTTTCTAATTCCACCTGCAGCCGCTTAAGTAAAGTAGACTTGCCGCTGCCCCGTCTCCCCACCAGTAAATAGTGCTGAGTAGAACTATCCCCATGATGACGTTTAATATCTTCGATGATAATACTGTATTCGATCTGACGGATCAGGAAATTTTCTTTTATCTCGGATGCTTCGGCGTTTGCATTCTGATAAAAATTAAAATTACTATGGTATAAATTGTCAGGCATAAATAGGATATTTTCTTAGCCAGAATTGATGAAGAAAAGGGCTGGTAAAAGAATACACATGGTTTTCCGTCTCTGTCAGATAGCCGTCATTCGTCAGTTGATCTACAAAATTCATGTAGTCCTCTGTTCGTTGATACTTTTCCTGGATGGCCTTGTGGTATATTTCCCGTACGGTTATATTGCCATTATGAGCCGTATGAACAAGAATTTCATTTATAAAGGGGAAAGCCTCCACATAATAACTTTTCAGTCTTTCCAGCCAATCTTCGAAATTCTTATCTTTTTTCAACACTCTTCGGAAGGCGATGTTTATCATTTCCAATTTGATCCGGGGTTGCTGGTCTACTTTGGCCATCGCATCCAACTCCTCTAACATCAATTGAATGTAATAAGGCAATAAATGTCGGATGGTGGTTTTAATGGCTTCTGTCACTTCGGCTGACAACTGGATGGTAACGCCATCTGTCAGTTGCAGGATCAGTTGGGAAGCCTCTGCGTCTGTCAGCGGTCCAGTATTGATAGGATGGAGATCATTGATCAGCTTTGGTCTGTCAATACTTGTGACGACATGTTCGAGTCCTACGGAACCGGCAAATACGAGGGTAAACTGTTTGAAATTATCATCACTTCGTATCTCTCGTAGTGTATGAAGCAGGGCAACAGCCTCTTCCTGTAGACCTTTTTGATTCAATTTGTTAATAACCTCCGAAAATTCATCAAGAAAGATCACTGTATGAACATCTGCCTCTCTTAGTTGTGGTATGATCTCCCGTACTTCCTTTTCATAATTCAATTCCTTCTCACCGAATTTAATACCGGAGCGGGTGATTTCCTGGATATTGTATTTCTTTCTGCAATTGGCAACGAAAGCCTTTGCTTTAGCAACAGGGCTTCTATCTATACATTGTAAGATCAGACTAAAAAGTCGTTGATAAAATTCGTTTCCAGTTTTTACCCCTTCAATATTCTGGTAAATAGCCGCAAACCCCTCCGGGCAGTTTTCCGCCAGATCCTTCATGATAGAAGTCTTGCCCACCCGGCGGGGAGCTACAAAAAGAATATGATTGCCCTTTCTTACTTCCCTCCAAAACGTCTCATTGATGTACTCCCGCCTCAAATACCTTTTTCCAGTGGCTGCATCTCCCGTTATGGTATCCGGTGAAATCCAAGGCTTTTCCATTCTGCAACAGTTTTATTGCATCAAAAATAATGCAATAATTTTATTGCGAAAAATATTTTGCAACAGGTTTATTGCGAAATTAACATCAACAACTCTTCCGGTCTATCCACCGCAAACAACAATACCCTCGCGTTCCGCCGGATACCGAACATACGTACCACCGTCATCGGCTGACGTAACCTAATGCACATCGTATGACCTTCCAACACACCGAATAAAGCCAGCTTCAAGACCCCATCCCCCCGCACCGTCCGGGTAGTAAGCGTGACCTCTTCAATATCATCTATCCGGACACAGACATCCGCCGCCAACCCGTTGCGCAGATATAACATCCCATCCTCCACCCGGATAGGTCGGGCCTTCATAGCCCGCATGTGTGCGTACAGTTGTAATAAAGTATACATGCTCAATCCCGTGAGAATCCAGGCCGTCATAGGACTCCAATGGGCGATCAGGAAATGCAACCCTACGCCCTCAGCGATCATCGCCATCATAAAAACACCCAACACCGGCAGCGCTCCACTCGCACGCGCGTAGGAAAACCCATCCTTTGCGCGTCTGGCCGCAAAAGCATAATAAAATACGGCGATCTCGGACCCAAGGATATCCCCCACCCGTTGGTTGCCTGCGACAGCCGACATAACATACCGCGCCTGCGTCAAGACATCCCGTGTCCCACCCTTTGTCTGTCTCCGTACCTGGCGGATCTTCCAGACCACAGCAACGATCACAACCGTTTCTACAACAGGTGAGATCCAGGTTCTGATGCCATGGAGCAATGGGTTGCGAGGGCCCAGCAGCAAGCCCGCCGCCAAAACTCCTACTGCAAAGACCCGGATCACAGAAACCCTGGACATGCCTGTCTTTCTGATCACCAGAAAATAAAGCAATGGCGCCGTCACCGTCAGGTCCAGGGCGACTGCAGTAGAAATGCGGGATATGTTTAATGCGAACAAGGGGCTGAAGACGATAATGGTGCAGGTGATGAATACCAGCAACGGCAGTCCGAGCGCGAGGGTCCAATTGGGGCGGGGGGAGATTGTCATTGAACAGGGAGTTTTAGACGTCATTGCTTCACAAAGCCCGACACAGCCGTCCATGCGCTGTCCATCTGAATGCCGAAAATTATTTGTCTTTCTTTCTGAATCTTGCCGCAGAAATTGGCAACCTCTTCTTGCGTCAACTTCGGATTGTCGATATAGATCATAATATCCCTCGCTCCATTGCGTGTCACTCTTGCCACAAAATGAACAGTGTGCTTCTGCTTCAGGAAAGCTTCGATATCTTCCTGTATCTGGTTCAATCTTTCTGCCTCGTCATCCAAAGGGTGGCCATTGTCATTCTTTTCAATGACTTCCAATTCAATACCCACAAAAAAGGGGTAAAAAGCCTTATTGGGATAATTATCATACGCTTTATTAACAGTGGCAAGGGCAAGCCCTTCAGGCATGTTTACTTTGAGAAGGGTATAGCTTTCGCCGGGAAAGATAGGTTCCTGCGGTTGAGCAGGCCCAAATAGCTTTTTGAAAAAATTCATCGATCAAAATTTGGATGCCACGAAAGATAATGTTTTTAATCCAGTTACTCCGTGCGGAGGCTCTCCACCGGATTCCTCAGCACCGTCCGCACCACCCTCAATCCTGTAACCGACAAGGTAATCCCTCCCAACAGCACCAACGGCAACCCAAACAGGTCCAGCGTCAACGAAGTATGATAAGCATAAGAAGACAGCCAGCGATACAAACCCCACCCTGCCAGCGGCAACGCCACCAGCGCAGCGCAACCCATCAGTATAAAAAACTCCCGGGTCAGCAGCAGCACCAATCCTCTGCCCGAAGCCCCCAGGACCTTGCGGATGCCGATCTCCCGTGTCCGTCGCACTGTGATCAGTGATACAAGCCCGTACAGACCCAGACAGGAGATAAAGATAGCCAGTAGGGTAAACCCGTTGAACAAGGTCATGGTCAGCCGGTCATTCTTGTACTGCGCGTCAAAAGATTCATCCAGGTAGAAATAGTCAAAAGCATCCGAAGGAAAGTGACTACTCCAGAGCGCTTTCAACCGTGGCAGCACAGACGGAGGCGCCTTTGCGAGAACAGCCCAGCCCGGCTCGGAACTGTCCTTAAAGACCATTACCGCCGGCTCGATGATATTGTGGAGGGATTTAAAAAAGAAATCTTTTGTCACCCCTATAACCTTTCCTTTCCGGCCAACACCCTCGACGGATTGACCCAGGCCGGATCCCCAACGCATGGCCCTTACAAAAGCTTCATTGACGATAAAACCCTCACTCCTGTCCGTGCGCATGCTGTCCGAAAAATTGCGGCCTTCCGCCATCTTGATATGCAGCAAAGGCACAAGTTGTGGATCGATGAAGAAGTAATTACATAAGATCTCTTTTTTCTTGCCGCCGGAATGCACGGTCGTACTACCCATAAATACACCACCCACCGGGATACCACTGCCCACCGACACCCCTTGCACACCAGACACCTGCCCTACCGCCCGGCTGAAGGCGACCATATGCCGGGTGGAAACGGAATCCCTCGGGATATTGAGACTGATCACCTGCCGCCTATCCGCCCCCAGGTCCCTGTACAATACGTAACGCATTTGCCGGTGGATCACCAGCGTACCCATCAACATGATCAGAGCAATGATAAATTGCACCACCGTCAGCGCCTTGCGCAGCCCGATGCCTCGTCCCCGGACGGTCACCCCCTTCAGTACCCGGATAGGCTGGAACCCCGACAATACAAAGGCGGGCCAGGCGCCGGCCAGAACGGCCGTCACAGGGAATAACAGGGCCAGCAAAAGCACACTGTTCCCGTCCGCCAACGAAATATGCGCGTCGAGCAGCCTGTCAAAAAAAGGTATCGTCGCTTCCGCCATCCCGATCGCCAGGAGCCAGGCGATGGACATCAGAAAGAATGACTCGCCCATGAATTGACCGATCAGCTGCCCTGGCTTTGCACCGGCAACTTTCCTGATAGCGACTTCCCTGGCCCGCTCCTCCGCCCGGGCAGTAGACAGGTTGATATAGTTAAGTAAGGCCACCAGCAAAATAAATACCGCCAGCGCCGAAAAAATAGTGTCAAAGAGCCGGTTGCCTTTTGGCGTATCGGCGATCCTGCCCTTACTAAAATGTGCATCGGACAAAAGCTCCGAACGCAGGACCACATGATATTGCGAGGCGCCCTGTTTGTCCAGTTCAGGCTGTATATACATGGCGGATGCCTTGGTCAGGTATCTGTCCAGGGCCGGCAGATCCGGCTTATTGTTAAAAAGGACAAACGTAAAGACCTCGAAGTCATCCTCCATCCAGGAGGTAGCTGCCTGATAATTCTTCCATAACAGAGCGTCGATGGTTATATCCGAATTAGCCGGCCTGTCCGCTATGACCGCCGTCACCTTATAGGTTTTTCTGTTACAGATCAACGTGCGGCCCAAAAAAGTTTTGACATCCCCAAAATATTTCCTGGCCGTGCTCCTGGTAAGGACAATGGAATTGGGTTCGGTAAGAGCGCCGCCTGGCGTACCTTCCAAAAAAGAAAAGAAAAAGATAGAAAAGACGGATGGCTCAGAGTAGACGAAGTGTTCCTCTTTAAAGAGAGTCGTTCCTTGCCTGACCGTCACTTCCGCCGGCTCGATACGGGTGGCCGCTTTGAGCAACGGGCAGTCCCGTAATAATGTCGCGGCCAGGGGAACATTTGAGGTGGCAAAGGCCAGGTCCGTCTCCGGCGAATGGAAAACAGCCGTCACCCGTGCGATACGGTCCGCCCGGGGATGATAATTGTCAAAACTCTCCTGGTAATGCACATAACCGTATATCAGCAGACAGGCGGCAATCCCCGTGGAAAGACCCAGGATATTGATCAGGGAAAAACGCTTATGACGCAACAGGTGGCGCACAGCCATCCGGAGGTAGTTGGTAGAAGTAATGATCATACCCCCAAGAAATGCAAAATCTCCCTCGGAGGGAAGCCTGGCAAAGGGGCTTTAAGAGTACTTTAACAGGCTAAATTACCCCTCCACAACACATTATAAAATATTAACATGCAAAAACCAGCTGGCCGGCCAAGATTTATCTAAAAAATGACGTTAAAATAATGGCTATAAACTAAAAAATGTCCCATCTTTGCACCGTAAAAATCATTTTTACACAATCTCATCTGTTCTGAAATGAAAAAAAACTCACCCATATCACACTCTCTGGTGATATTGCACGCCTTCAATAAGCGTGGGTTTTTTGCTGCGGCCCTGTGCTCAGTTTTTTCCGTTCGCCCTGTTCCCTTTTGGGTGCGACGTTGATACTTATTCTTCCATAGCGACCCCTGATATAGAGGCACTATTTCTACCCCTTGCGGCGGTTGATCTTTCAGTTAATCCCGTTTCAGCAATGGAGCATCATTTTTCATCTCAAGAGTACACTTCAAAATGGAACAACAGAACTTTAAAATATTAATAGCTGATCATACCCACCAGGATTTCGCAAAGATCATCTGCGACGAAATGGAGTCCTCCGCAAAAGCGAGGGGTACCGGTATTGCAAAAAGAAGCCCCGACTATATCCAGCAAAAAATGCGGGAAGGCAAGGCGGTGATCGCCTTTACCCAGGACGGCGTCTGGGCAGGTTTCTGCTATATCGAAACCTGGAGCCATGGGGAATACGTAGCCAATTCCGGGCTTATCGTATCTCCCAACTTCCGTAAGAGCGGGCTGGCCAAACAGATCAAAAAGAAGATCTTCGAGCTCAGCCGCAAGACCTATCCCGACGCGAAGATCTTTGGACTTACCACGGGCCTGGCCGTCATGAAGATCAACTCCGAACTGGGTTATGAGCCTGTCACCTACTCCGAGCTTACCCAGGACGAGAACTTCTGGGCCGGCTGTAAAAGCTGTGTTAACTACGAGATCCTTATGAGCAAGGAGAGGAAGAACTGTATGTGTACCGCCATGCTCTACGACCCCAAGGATCATTACGAGCCGGAGGAAACCCAACAGGATTTTACAAAACATTCCAAGCTGTACGAACGCTTTATGCGGATCAAACAGTGGAAGCTGCTGGCGCCTTTCCTGAAACATCATGAGCCAAACAGCAACACCAGCAAAGCCGGTAACAACAACGGCAAGACTGGCGGCAGCCCTGAAAATGCCAAACGCCATCGCAGCCTGTTTCATACATTCTTCAATCTTTAACATATTCATTTCCATCATATCATGAACAATAAAGTTGTATTAGCTTACAGCGGCGGTCTGGACACCACCTATTGCGCGATCTACCTGCAGAAAATAAAAGGCCTGGAGATACATGCCCTCACCGTCAACACGGGTGGGTTCAGCGATAAAGAGATCGAACAGATAGCTGCCAGGGCAAAAAGCCTGGGCGTCGCCTCCTTTGAATGCGTGGATGTGACAAAAGCCTATTACGACAGCTGTATTAAATATCTCATCTACGGAAATATTTTAAAGAATGCCACCTATCCCCTGAGCGTAAGTGCCGAGCGGATGGTGCAGGCCATCGCCGTGGCAGAGCACGTAAAAAAGACCGGCGCCTCCTATGTAGCCCATGGAAGCACAGGCGCGGGCAACGACCAGGTACGCTTTGACATGGTGTTCCAAAGCATGCTCCCCGGCGTGGAGATCATCACTCCTATCCGCGATCTGCGGCTCAGCCGGGAAGAAGAGATCGATTTCCTCAAACAGAATGGCGTGGAGATGAACGCCGAGAAGGCAAAATACAGCATCAATAAAGGTCTTTGGGGCACTTCTGTAGGCGGGAAAGAGACGCTGACCTCCAGGGAATACCTCCCGGAAGAAGCCTGGCCGACCCAGGTGACGGAGACAGGGACAAAAAAGTTAGAGCTCGAATTCGAAAAAGGCCAGTTGGTGTCCGTAGACGGAAAAAGATTCAGCCACCCCGTGGAAGCCATCCAATACCTCCAGGCCATCGCACAGCCTTATGGCGTAGGAAGGGATATCCACGTAGGCGATACCATCATCGGGATCAAGGGACGTGTAGGCTTCGAGGCCGCAGCCCCTCTTATCATCATCAAAGCGCACCACCTGCTGGAAAAACATACGCTTACCAAATGGCAGCTGTATTGGAAGGACCAGCTGAGCACCTGGTATGGCAACTGGCTGCATGAAGGCCAGATGCTGGACCCGACCATGCGTAATATCGAGAAGTTCCTGGAAGATACCCAGACCACCGTCACAGGTAAGGCCTTTGTCACCCTCCAACCCTATCGCTACACCGTCACGGGCATCGAGAGTCCGCATGACCTGATGAGCAGCAAGTTCGGCAGCTATGGCGAAATGAATAAAGGCTGGTCCGGCGACGACGTAAAAGGCTTTGCCAAGATCTTCGGCAACCAGACGGCCATCTACCACAAAGTAAACGAGGCGGCACAATGAGCAGGGAAAAAACCATAAAGGCGGGCATCATCGGCGGCGCAGGCTACACGGGGGGTGAGATGCTCAGGATATTGCTCCGGCATCCGAACGTGGAGCTTTCCTTTATACACAGCAAAAGCAATGCAGGTAAACCCCTGTTCGCCGTCCATGAGGACCTGCTCGGCGAAACAGATAAGACATTTGATTCCGAATGGAGCTATGACGTCGACGTCTTCTTTCTGTGCCTGGGTCATGGAGAGGCAAAAAAATTTATCGAAGAACATTCACCCGTCACCGGCAAGGTAAAGATCATAGACCTTTCCCAGGATTACCGGCTGCGCACGGGTGGACAGTCGGCGTCCCCCCTAACCGGCCGTCCCCTCCTCGACGGACAACCCGTCATCTACGGTCTCCCCGAGCTGAACAGGGAAGCTATAAAAACAGCCCGGCACATTGCCAACCCCGGCTGTTTTGCTACAGCCCTTCAGCTGGGATTATTGCCCCTGGCGCAGGCAGGTCTGTTAGGTGATGTATATACAACGGGTATCACAGGCAGCACCGGCGCCGGCCAAAGCCTCTCCGCCACCTCGCATTTTTCCTGGCGCGCGAATAATATACAGGCGTATAAGACGCTGACGCACCAACATCTGAAGGAAGTGGGACAATCGCTGCAACAGGCCGGGAACACCGCCCCATCCGACCCTGCCCAACCCGGCGCCCCACACATAAACTTCGTCCCCTGGCGCGGCGACTTTACCCGGGGCATCTTTGTCAGCTCCCAGCTCCGTGTCCAACGACGACAGGAAGAGATCCTCGCCCTTTTCGAAGACTTCTACAAAGGGCACCCTTTCACCATCGTAAGCCGGCAGCCCATCTCGCTCAAACAGGTGGTGGGTACCAATAAATGTCTGCTCCAGTTGGAGCAGCAAGGTTCGCAGCTGGTAGTTCACTCGGCCATCGACAACCTGACCAAGGGAGCCTCCGGCCAGGCAGTACAAAATATGAATCTGCTCTTTGGACTCGATGAAACAACCGGTCTGCATTTGAAAGCAGCCGCATTTTAATCATCGCCACAAAAAATTTTATATGAATCTATTTGACGTCTATCCCATCAATGACATTACCATCGTAAAAGCCAAGGGCTCTTATGTGTGGGATCATGAAGGACAACAATACCTCGATCTGTATGGCGGTCATGCCGTCATCTCCATCGGTCATACACACCCTCACTATGTGAGCCGTGTCACCGATCAGCTAAATAAAGTAGGGTTCTATTCCAACTCCATCCGCATCCCTCTCCAGCAGGAACTGGCAGCCAGGCTGGGCAAGATCTCCGGCAGGGAAAGTTATCAGCTCTTCCTTTGTAATTCCGGTGCAGAAGCCAATGAAAATGCCCTGAAACTGGCGTCCTTCCACAACGGTAGAAAAAAGATCGTCGCTTTTACAAAATCATTCCATGGCCGTACCTCCCTGGCAGTAGCCGCGACGGACAATCCTTCCATCGTCGCACCCGTCAACCAGACGGACAATGTCGTCTTCCTGCCTTTTAATGACGAGACGGCGCTGGAAGCCTACTTCAAGGAACAGGGTGATCAAATAGCCGCAGTCATCATAGAAGGTATACAAGGCGTGGGTGGAATAAAAGAAGCTTCCGCCTCCTTCCTGCAAAAGATCAGCAAACTTTGTAAACAATATGGCGCCGTGTTCATCGCCGACAGCATACAATGCGGGTATGGACGCAGCGGTAAATTCTTCTCCCATGACCATGCCGGCGTGGATGCCGACATCTATACCATGGCCAAGGGAATGGGCAATGGTTTTCCCGTAGCGGGTATCATCATCGCCCCCCATCTCCATGCAAAACATGGCATGTTGGGCACTACCTTCGGCGGCAATCACCTGGCCTGCGCCGCCGCACTGGCCGTACTGGAGGTCATCGAACAGGAAGGGCTTATCGCCAATGCTGCCGAGACAGGCAGCTACCTGATCGAAAAATTAAAAAAAATATCCGGTCTTCAGAACGTAAGAGGTAAAGGCCTGATGATTGGTTTTGACGTTCCTGAAGAATGGAAAGAGCTGCGGAAGAACCTACTGTTCAACCAACGCATATTCACAGGCGAAGCCAAACCCAATACCATCCGGCTGCTGCCATCCCTGGCCCTGAGGAAAAAGGATGCAGATGCATTCCTGGAGGCCCTGGAAGAAGAAATAAACGTCCTGGCGGGCGCCGCCAGGGTCACCGAGTAATCAACCCGACGCACAACAACGAGCTCAATTCAACCAGCGATGAAAAATTTTATCTCCGCCCACGATGTAAAGAACATCGATAGCCTGGTACAGGCAGCCCTGGCCTACAAGGCCGACCCCTTCAAGGATAAAAAACTGGGCGCCGACAAACGCATAGGCATGCTGTTCCTCAACCCCAGCATGCGTACCCGTCTTTCCACACAGATCGCCGCACAGAACCTGGGTGCGGAAGCCATCGTTTTCAACGTGGATAAGGAAGGCTGGGCCCTGGAGTTCGAGGAAGAGGCTATCATGAGCGGCAGTAAGGTAGAGCACGTAAAGGATGCAGCTCCCATCATGGGTAATTACTTTGATATTCTTTGTATTCGCACCTTTCCCGGTCTAAAGAATAAAGAAGAAGACTACAGCGAACTTTATATCAACCAGTTTGTAAAGTACTCCGGGATACCGGTGGTTAGCCTGGAAAGCTCTACCCTGCACCCTCTTCAAAGCCTGACCGATATCATCACCATATCCGAAACACTTGGGTTCCCCCGGCTTGAGATCAAGCGTCGCCCGAAGATCGTCCTCACCTGGGCGCCACACGTCAAAGCGCTGCCCCAGGCCGTAGCCAACAGCTTCTCCCAGTGGATCAATGCCTGGGGACAAGCCGATTTTGTCATCACCCATCCTGAAGATTATGAGCTGGATGAGCAGTTCACCAACGGAGCGACCATCACCCATAATCAGAATGAAGCACTTGAAGGAGCTGACTTTATTTATGTAAAGAACTGGAGCACCTTCACAGACTATGGCAAGATCTATTGCAACGATCCCGAATGGATGCTGACACAGGAAAAACTAAAAGCTACCAACAATGGGAAGGTCATGCACTGTCTCCCCGTAAGACGTAATGTAGAGCTTAGCGACGAGATCCTCGACAGCCCTTCCAGTATCGTGACAAGGGAGGCATCGAATAGGGTATGGGCCGCACAGGCAGTCCTGGCGGAGCTGCTAAAAAAATAGACCATGCAACTTTCCATCATCAAGATAGGCGGTAATATCATCGACGACGAGGCTAAGCTCGAAGCATTTCTGGATGCATTCGCAGCAGTACCAGGTAAAAAAATACTTGTACATGGAGGCGGTAAGCTGGCGACCAGGGTCGCCACGGGTCTGGGCGTTCAACAACAGATGATCGACGGCCGCCGTATCACGGACGCGGAAACCTTAAAGATAGTCACCATGGTCTATGCCGGCACCATCAACAAGAACATCGTGGCCAGCCTGCAGGCAAAAGGCTGTAATGCTATGGGGCTCACGGGTGCGGACGGCAATGCCATCCTGGCGCACAAACGGGTGCACCCTACCACCGACTATGGCTTCGTGGGAGACGTGGATGCCGTGGACGCCAGTCTGCTCACCAGCCTCCTCATGCTCGACAAGACCCTTGTTTTCGCCCCTATCACCCATGATGGTAAAGGCCAGCTATTAAATACTAATGCCGACACCATCGCCCAGGAGGTGGCCAAAGCCCTTTGCAGGACCTTTGACACAAGCCTGATCTATTCCTTTGAAAAGAGCGGAGTCTTGCTCAACGCGGAAGACGACAATTCGGTCATCGGTCGTATCGACCCCGTTTATTACCGGCAGTTAAAAGAAAAACAGGTAATCTTCGCCGGCATGATCCCGAAATTAGATAACGCATTCGCCGCCCTGAACAGCGGCGTGGGGAAGGTCATCATCGGGCGAGCCGAACAGCTGCCCCAATTACTCGCCGGCAAGTCCGGAACAACTATTGTACATGCTTAGTGCAGATATACATATTTTACAGACGGAAGCCACCGGCCTTTTGCGGCAACTGATCGCGACACCATCCTTTAGCAAAGAAGAGGATAGGACGGCGGCTATACTGGAACAATATCTCCGGGGAAAAGATATCCCCACGCAAAGACTGCAGAACAATGTCTGGGCAAAGAACAAATACTTCGACCCCTCAAAACCCACCCTCCTGCTGAACTCCCATCATGATACCGTAAAACCCAACAAAGCTTACACACTCGACCCCTTCTCTCCCATCGAAAAAGAAGGGAAATTATACGGGCTGGGCAGCAATGACGCAGGCGGAGCGCTGGTGTCGCTGATCGCCACGTTTGTTTACTACTACGCCTCTCCAAACCTTTCCCACAATATCATCCTTGCCGCTACGGCAGAGGAAGAGATCTCCGGTCATCAGGGTATCGAGCTGCTGGTGCCCGGTCTGGGGAAAATAGACTGGGGCGTTGTAGGCGAACCTACGCAGATGCAGCTGGCCGTCGCGGAGAAAGGATTGCTGGTGCTGGATTGCACCGTCCATGGCAAGGCAGGTCATGCGGCACGTGATGAAGGAGAGAACGCCATCTACAAGGCCCTTCCCGACATCGAATGGTTCCGTACCTATAAGTTCCCCAGGGTTTCCGATCTGCTGGGCCCCGTAAAGACCACCGTCACCGTGATCGACACAGACAACAAGGCGCATAATGTGGTGCCCTCCACCTGTCATTTCGTGGTGGACGTCCGGGTGAACGAACTATATACCTTTGAAGAGATCTTAGACGTCATCCGGCAACACGTCTCTTGCGACGTACAACCGCGTAGCCTGCGTATGCGCAGCTCTTCGATTTCCCTGGACCATCCCGTCGTCCGGTGCGGTATACAGGCAGGAAGGAAATGCTATGGCAGTCCTACCACCTCTGACAAAGCCCTGATGCCCTTCCCGACATTAAAGACAGGTCCCGGGGACTCTGCCAGGAGCCATACGGCCGACGAATACATTTTCCTGGATGAGATAAAGGAAGGCATTACATCTTATATCGAACTTCTGCGGCCGATATTGCTCAAACAATCTCGTACAGCAGATCATCAAAAGATTTAATTATGAGCGGACAAAAACTTTGGAGCAAATCGGCCACCAGCACTTCTGAGCAAGTGGAAGCCTTTACCGTAGGCCGTGATAAGGAATTCGACGTGCTGCTGGCCGAATACGACGTACTGGGCTCTCTGGCCCATACACAAATGCTGGAAAGCGTCGGTCTGCTCAGCAAGGAGGACAGGGACCAGATCCACCAGGAACTGAACAATATCCTCGCCGTGATCAGGGAAGGTAAGTTCGTCATAGAAAAAGATATCGAAGACGTACATTCCCAGGTGGAATGGATGCTGACCCAGCGCCTCGGCGAGGCTGGTAAAAAGATCCACAGCGGCCGCAGCCGTAATGACCAGGTAGCCGTGGATATCAAGCTCTTCCTGCGGGCCCAGGTACTTCACCTGAAAGACGAGGCAAAAGAACTGTTCGATCTCCTTATCCGTCTGAGCGAACAGTATAAGGACAAGCTCCTCCCCGGCTATACACACCTGCAGATAGCCATGCCCTCCTCCTTCGGACTCTGGTTTGGCGCTTATGCAGAAAGCCTGGTCGACGACCTGGAGCTGCTGGCTGCGGCTTATCACATTGTCAATAAGAACCCTTTAGGCAGCGGCGCCGGCTATGGCTCCTCTTTTCCTCTTGATAGAGAACAGACCACCCGTCTGTTGCAGTTTGGTACGCTGAACTATAATTCCGTATATGCACAGATGAGCCGTGGTAAGACGGAAAAGATCGTCGCCACCGGACTCGCCTCCATCGCGGCCACTCTCAGCCGGCTGGCCATGGACTGCTGTCTTTATATCAATCAGAATTTTGGGTTTATCTCCTTCCCTTCAGAGCTTACCACGGGCAGCAGCATCATGCCCCATAAAAAAAACCCCGATGTATTCGAGCTGATACGGGCTAAGTGCAACAGGATACAGGCCGCTCCCAATGAGCTGACCTTGCTTGTGAACAATCTTCCTTCCGGCTATCATCGCGATCTTCAGCTGACCAAGGAGATCCTTTTCCCCGCCATCGAAGAAGGCAAAGCCTGTCTGCAGATGATGCGGCTGATGCTGTCGAATATCCAAATAAAGGAGAATATCCTCGACGACGAAAAATATAAATATCTGTTCAGTGTAGAGGCGGTCAACGAGCTGGTGAATAAAGGTGTTCCTTTCCGTGAGGCGTATCGGCAGGTAGGCAACCAGATTGATAAGGGAGAATTTCACTTCGACCACCGGCAAGGGCTGCATCATACACATATCGGCAGCATTGGGAATCTGGCTAATGATAAAATAGCCGCGGAGATGGAGAAAGTATTGACAAAATTCTCCTGATCCCGTCAACCTTTATTTATTCAATATCAGTATACTCTCTTTATTATTCCTTATCGGTGACGGCTACCGTTCCTGTTTCAGGGCGGATTCCATATCCGTATTGATCAGCAGGCAGAAGGCTGATGAAATATGCATATACATGGTGTAAGATAATTCCTTAAATTGTATGAACAAGCTACTGCATGATGAAAACCCTCTATTTATCGCTGTTTATCCTGACCGCCGCCTTTCAGACAGATCCCCCTCTGAAGACTCAAGCCGCTGCGGACATACAATCCCAATACGACAACTACAAAAAAATAGCCCTCCAGATCTGGGATTATGCGGAAGTAGGCTATAAGGAAGTAAAAAGCTCTGCCCTGTTGCAAAAAACACTCAGTGATGCCGGATTTACGGTAAACACCGGCGTAGCGGACATCCCCACCGCCTTTGTGGCAAGCTATGGGTCCGGTAGTCCGGTGATCGGCGTCCTGGCCGAATTCGACGCCTTGCCCGGACTGTCCCAACAGGCTGTGGCCGAAAAAAAACCCTTCGAAGGCAGGAACGCAGGACACGGTTGCGGGCACCATCTGTTCGGCACCGCATCGGTAGCCGCCGGTATCGAGATAAAAAAGCTCATCGAAGCAAAAAAACTCTCCGGCACCATCCGCGTATACGGATGCCCGGCAGAAGAAGGGGGTTCGGGAAAAGTGTATATGGTCCGGGCAGGGCTATTCAATGATGTGGATGTAGTCATCCACTGGCATCCGGGAGACGAGAACAGCGTGACCCTCACCAGCGCCCTGGCCAACAAGTCGGCCAAGTTCCGTTTTCATGGACTTGCCGCGCATGCGGCCATGAGTCCCGACAAAGGCCGTTCAGCCCTCGACGCCGTCGAGTCCATGGACTATATGGTCAACATGATGCGGGAACATATCCCGCAGGAAACCCGTATACATTACGTCATTACCAATGGCGGAAAGGCTCCCAACGTAGTGCCCGACTTTGCAGAAGTGTACTATTACGTCCGGCACCCCAAAAAAGAAGAAGTGGTCCGCATCTTCGATTGGGTAGTAAAGGCCGCGGAAGGGGCAGCGCTTGGCACACAGACCACCATGAACTATGAGATCATAGGAGGAACGCATGACCTGCTGTTGAACAGATCGCTAGCCTCGGCTATGCAACAGAACCTTTTGTTTGTGGGAGGTGTTGCCTACACGGCGGAAGAACAGGCATTTGCCAGAAAAATACAAGCTTCATTTACTTATAAAGCGCCCGGTATTGAAGATGCCGCCATTGTCAAACCATTAAAAGAAGTGAATGATGCGGGCGGCGGCTCCACCGACGTGGGGGATGTAAGTTATGCCGTTCCTACTGTAGGTCTGGGCGCCGCCACCTGGGTCCCTGGCACGCCGGCCCATAGCTGGCAGGCGACGGCTTGCGGAGGCACTGACATCGGTGTAAAAGGCATGATGGTAGCCGCCAAGACCATGGCGCTTACGGCGATCGATCTTTACACCAACCCCGCATTGGTGCAAAAGGCAAAAGAAGAGTTCAAAAAAGACAAGGGCGATTATCAATATAAGGCCCTGCTGGGAGATAGAAAACCCGCGTTGAATTACAGGGATTAACCCCATAAGTATGAAAAAAATAATTGCCGTGATCATTGTACTCATCCTGCTGCCGGCAGGATGGATACTTGTGCGAACGTTTAACGCCAAACCCTGGCCCTCCCACAAGGCAGCGCCGCTGGCCGCCCTACCCGACAGCGCCCTCTTGCACCTAAGCATGGCCATCCGTATCCCCACCGTATCTCCCCAGGACCCTTCGCGCATCGACACCAGCGTTTTTGTACGATACAGGACGCTGCTGGAAAATGCCTATCCCCTGATCCACCAGCGTCTCACAAGAGACATCGTCACCGGCTTTAGTTACATCTACACCTGGAAAGGAACAGATCCTTCCCTGCCCCCGCTGATACTCATGGCCCATTATGACGTAGTGCCCGTGGAGCCCTCCGCGATAAAACTATGGACGACACAACCCTTTAGCGGCGAGATCAAAGGCGACACCGTCTGGGGCAGAGGCGCGGTAGATGACAAGTGCAGCATGATATCCATTATGGAGGCGGTGGAAGCCCTGCTCCGGCAAAACTATACACCCCGCCGCAGCGTCCTGCTCTGCTTTGGCCACAACGAAGAATCTACGGGTCAAGGGGCCGCAGCCATCGCCCGTCTGTTACAACAGCGAGGCATCCATGCCGGGATGGTGGTGGATGAAGGCGGAGAGATCACCCGGGAAAAGATCCCCGGCGTCCGCAGACCCGTCGGGCTCATCGGCATCGGGGAAAAAGGCTATGCTACCTTCGAGCTCCTGGCAGAAAAGACAGGAGGGCACTCATCACGTCCGGATAAAGAGACGGCCGTCGATATGCTCGCCAGAGCTTTGTACAAGCTACGCCAGGAAAAGACACCCCACCGCATACTCGATCCGACCAGGGAATTCCTTACCCGCATCAGCGGTTCATCCAACAAATTCATGGACAAAATGGCGCTGAACAATCTCTGGCTCTTTGAAGGTTATGTCCTGTACAAAATGGGAGAAGACAAGGACGGCCGCGCAATGACCAGCACTACCATCGTCCCTACGATCCTGGAGAGCGGCGTACGGGAAAATGTCATCCCTTCCCAGGCCAAAGCAATCGTCAATACCCGTATACTGCCGGGTGAGAGTATCAAAGAAGTGGAAGCTTTTATCCGCAGGGGCGTCGATGACGACAGGATAAAGATCAGACTTGCGGGAGACTTTGCCACCGAACCCTCATCCATGACCGATTACCATTCGGATGCATTTAAAAAAGTGGCGGATGCGGCCGTTGCCGTCTCCGATGACCTGATCCCAACTCCCTTTATCATGGTCGGAGCAACAGACTCCAGGAACTTCCGGACCATCAGCGATGGAGTGATCAACTTCTGCCCGACCACCGACAGCAAGGGTTATCATGGTATTGATGAGCGGTTGCCGGTGAAGGATTTTCAACGCGCGGTCCAGTTCTATACGCTATTGATCAATGGATAAGGTCAAAACTTTTCCCCGGGCCATCCAGCCGCATCTCCCTGATCTCCCCCGGCCCCTCGAACGCCACCTGTATACCAATGATCTTCCCGATGGACCGGGACTGCTCAACATCCAGGATCTCCGTCTTATTCAGTCTGATCTTTAATCTGTGATCCTTCACCACACATTCCAGCCGCTGCAGCTGCCGGAAGTCACAGCCAAATGCGGACAGATCGTGATCTTTCCCACGAATAAACTTATCCCCGGTCAGCAGGTTAAGACCCGAGATACAGCCCTTATCCGCAAGAGGGATAATAATGGCGCTGGAAGTACCTAACAAAGAAATTTTAACTCCACGACAAAGACATTGCTCCACCGTAGCCGTATTGCGCAAGAAGGTAGTAAAGGTAAGATCATCCGCGGGCATCTCCCCAAAGTCTCTGACATTGTTCAGTTGTACCCAGGTCCCATTAAAAAGCGCGGAGCCCGTATTCTGCTGTAAGGTGGCGGCGGAAACTTGCAGACCGTCTTGGCTCTTTATTCCATTGTCCTTCTGATCCCTGATCTCTTCATCCTTCAGATAAATGGGCAGCGGCACTTTTTCGATAATACCCTTCCAGCCCTTTGTTTTGATAAAAACAGCCGTTGTTTTCATCGTCTGTCCGTCGGCGATGAGACGGGCGGTAAAAAAGCCAGGGTAATAATACAGCGAAGTATGTTCATTACTGCCCGGATCTATCTCTTCCCGCCTCGTGGTGTCCCAGGATTGTTGTAATATCAGCTTTTCCAGATGCAGCTTGCTTACATCATAACGAAAAACCACGGAGTTGGGCAGGTCGTCGGATGCCTCTCTGGCAGTGAATGATAATCCCGACACACCAGGACCCGTCCCTATATTTGCATCTACAGGCTGTCGTTTTAGCCGCGATCCAAAAAGGGACAGTAAGCCGACAACAGCGATCGTCAGCACCATACCCATCACCGCAAACACGCCTCTCCTGCTCCCTCTCCTTTTTTTTGCCGTATTCTCTCCATCCACAGGCACATCGGCCACTGTCTGCACGCCCACCTCGTCCGTCCCGGTGCGGGTGACAAAATCCCTCCAGCCCTCATAGCCGGAAAAGCGCGCCAACGTATTCAACGTCGCAGGAGTGGGGTTGCTGTCATAACGCACTTTTCCCCAGATCCTTTTTAGCGTGGAAACGCTAAGCCTGACTGATGTCGCCGTAAATATCTTTTCGCTCAGCTCTTCAAAATCCTCGTTGCTCCAGGAAGAGGCATCACCCCACCCAAGGGAAGCTTCGATCAGGCGCCGGCATCGCTGTATGGATGTTTCATTTTTTGTCACGGGCAAAGCATGGGTTAGCCAAATTTAACGCTTATTTTCACGATATGAAGACCATCATCACCGGCCTGTTCATCCTATTTTTCTGCTCCGCATTTCCTCAGGATCTTCGCAACTCGGGCACCTTTGCCCAGGTACTGGACGCCAGACCGCTGCAGGGCGTAAAATTCAAGATCCGGGCAGCTGTCCGGGTGGAGGCGCTGGAGCCGTCCGCATGGGCCTGCATCTGGGTGAGGGTAGACGATACCAACAGAAAAATGGTGTATCTCTATAATATGAAGGGAAACCCCATCCGTAAAAAGGAATGGGCAGTCTATACGTCGCCGGAGGTGAAGATGGATGGAAAAAGTCGGGCAGTTCTTTTTGGGGGATACACCACGGGCAAAGGCTACTTCTATTTTGACGATTTCCATTTTTATATCCAAAAGGGCGGTGAGCCATGGGAAGAAATGCCATTGCCGGATAATGGATTCGAGGACGACACGGCCGCCTTGCGCAAGAACTGGCCTCATAAAGATCCCCGGTCTTCCGTCACCTGGTCGCTGTCCGGAGATTCGGCCTGGGAAGGAAAAGCATGTTTCCGTGCAGACGGCTCCCATTCCTACGCCTATGATAATAACGACACCGCAGGCAAATTTGCCGATGTGGGCGGCATCCGCATCTACTACGAGGAATATGGACAAGGCGCCCCTCTCCTGCTGCTGCATGGCAACCGGGGATCCATAGCCGACTTTAAACAGCAGATCCCCGATCTCTCCCGCGGGTTCCATGTGATCGCCGTTGACACCAGGGGACAGGGCCGCAGCACCGAGGACGGAAAGACCTATACATATGACCTTTTTGCGGAAGACATGAATGCTCTCCTGGACCATCTTCACCTCGACAGCGTCAATGTCCTGGGTTGGAGCGATGGCGGCAACACCGGTCTGATCATGGCGATGAAATATCCAGGCAAGGTCGCTAAACTGGCCACCATGGGCGCCAATGTCTTTATCGACAACACCGTGGTGGACAAGTCGATCTTCCGGATCCTGCAGGCGGAGAAAAGGGAATGGAAAGACGATACCAGCCGGCGTGCCGCTAATGCCCTACGTCTTATCAGAATGTGTGAAACCGAGCCCCGTCACACATTTGAAGATCTGCAAGCCATCCATTGTCCCGTGCTGGTAATGGCCGGAGAAAAAGATGTTATCAAAGATGAACACACCCGGCAGATAGCCGCACATATCCCCGGCAGCCGGCTGACGATCTTCCCGGGCGGCACCCATCAATTCCCGGACGATGATCCGGCGGCATTCAATAAGACAGTGATCCAATTCTTCAATCAATAATATTCCCCATGTACGAACTGGAAACAGAAAGGACCTCTCTCCGGCTGCTGACGGAAGAAGACCTGCCCGCCATGGAGGCCCTCTCCCGGGAGGAGGATACTTTTAAATACCTGAGATTCCTCCGGGTCATGAACGCGGAAGAGTATACGAAATACCTTCATACCAAACTGGAACAGATACGCACGGGAGCCGGCTATCACTGGGCTGTCCGATTGAAGACCAACAACGAATTCATCGGAGCCGTCAATCTCAATCCCATCAAGGGTACTACCAGAATGCAGGTCGGGGCCCAGCTGAAAAGGGATTATTGGGGTCAGGGCTTCGCATCCGAGCTGATGCAAAAACTCGTGGAAGTCGGGATACAACAGCTGCACCTGCCCGCCGTCTATGGCGTGTTCGAAAAGGAGAACCACGCTTCCCGGAGACTACTTGAAAAATTGGGATTTGTATTTGAAGAAGGCTTTCAGGAGCAGGAGGTGGAATTGGAGGTCCATAAATATACAATGCCGGGAGCTCATACTGCTTAATCGGCCCCATTGACCCTACCTTAATTGCGTCGCATCTACCCGGGAAGGCGTATCCGTCCCCGCAATGATCGATCTTGCACTTAAAGCTATCGATTTGATGATCTCGGCCATATTCTTCATATCCAACGTACCGATCTCATCTCCTTGCGTATGGTAAAATTTCTCGGAGTCCATTTTCGAAGTGGAGATAGTATGGGCCGGGACCCCTTGTCTGGCAAGGGTGGCATTATCGCTGCGATAGAATAGCTGCTGGTCGGGATATGGGTCAGGGTAAAAAGTGAACTTGCTGCCGGAGAGGTTTTTCTCCAATATCTTCCCCATATCCGTTTTTTCGTAGCCCGTTATAAACGCCGAGTTGGTGCCCCATTTACTTTCCGTCCCGATCATTTCGATATTGAACATCGCCATCACCGTGGATGGATCGAACTGATGCGAAAAGTACTGCGAGCCGAACCCGCCGATCTCTTCGGCGGTGAAAGTGACAAATACCAGCGTCCTTTCATTGTCTTTTACTTTCCCGAAATATTTGGCCAGCGTCATCACCGCCGTGCTGCCACTGGCATCGTCATTGGCGCCGTTGAAAATAGAGTCGCCCTTCTCGTTTGGCTGACCTACGCCAAGATGATCATAGTGGCCGGAGAAAATGACATATTCGTTCTTTTTGCTTTTCCCGGGAAGGATACCTACCACATTGGCCAGCGGTTTTTCGTTAACCTCCTGCTCCACCGTAATGGAATACCTGGAAGGGTCGATAGTCGTGAGGAGCATCACCACGTTGCGGGAAGATTTGAATTGCTGCGCGGCAAACCCGGCCAGCCGGGGGAAATTCTTTGAGAAACTCGTGTCGATGAGCACCAGGTAACTCTTCTTCTCCTGGGACAGGTACTTTAACACATCCCTGAAATTGCCTCCTGCTCTTATAAATACCTTTTCGTACCCGCTGTTCTCATCCACTGTCAAATGAGTGGAAGAGGAGGCCACTGCGACGGCGGATGCCGGGAGGACAGTCCCGTCCAATGTGGCGCTGGCCGATGATACTTTTGCCTGTACCAGGGCAAAGGGTTGCAGATAACTGGCGCTGCCGTTCCAGGTTTGCAGCCCGGCCTCCTTGAACTGTGTGGCGATAAAGGCTGCGGCCCTGTCGATATCCGGCGTAAAAGTACCTCTGCCCCGCATGGCGTCGGAGGATAATACCTTTTCAATATTCTCCACCGTTGAAGGATTGATAACAGCGTCGATACCGTGAGAGCCGGTCTGGGCAGACATATAGCCGCCCGTAATAAGGATAAGGGTTGTAAATAATATCTTCATATGTGTAGTGCTATTATAACTATAAGCTCATCATCTCTTTAAATTTCACCGTCTGGCGACGGCTGACCTCGATCTTCTCGCCCCCTTTCATTTCCAGCAGCAGCCCCCCGTTGAAATAGGGCTCGATCTTTTCGATGAGCCGCAGGTTCACGATATGCTTGCGGTTAGCCCTGAAAAAAACCTTTTCGTCCAGCCTTTCTTCCAATGCATTGAGGGATTTCAGGATCAGAGGTTTATTGGCGCCGAAATAGACCTTTGCATAATTCCCTACGCTTTCGAACAGACGGATATCGGAGAGCTTTACAAACCAGCAGCGTTCCCCATCCTTTACAAATACCTGGTCGTGTTCACCCAGGATACTGCGGTTCACCGAAATAGGATGGTCTGAAATAGGCTCTTTATCTTCCTCCAGCTGTAGCTTTTGCAACGCATCCGCCAGCCGTTTGGGCTCTACAGGCTTTAACAGATAGTCGAGTGCGTTGACCTCAAAAGCCTTCAGGGCATACTCGTCATAGGCCGTAGTAAAAATGACATTGGGAGCCCGCTCCAGCTCAGACAGCATGTCAAAGCCTGTTTTGCCGGGCATCTGTATATCGAGGAATATCAGGTCGGGGTTCAGGGAATCTATCTTTTCCACGCCTTCGCTGGCATTGGCAGCCTCCGCGATCACTTCGATCTCCGGAAAATCCATCAAGAGCTTTTTCAGTTCATTCCTGGCGAGACGTTCGTCGTCGATGATGATAGCTTTTATCATGGGTGTATAGGTGTTATTTACTCATGCCGATGGGGATCAATACGCGCGCTTCCACCGTATTACCGTCGATCTCCCGGATATCAAAGTTCGCTTTTTGTCCGAATAAGATCTGCAGCCTGTTCTTCGTACTGGCCAGACCAAAGCCGTCGCTGTTGCGGGCGCCATTGAGATAGCCCGTATTCTGGATCACCAGCTCGTGGTAGTTTTCCGAAAAATCCGAGACGATCTTTACCTTGCCGCCGCCTACCTGCTTGCTGATGCCATGTTTGATGGCATTCTCCACCAGGGTTTGCAACATCATGGGAGGGATGGGTTGGTCCAGGGTATCTTCATCTATTTCATATTCAATTTCCAGGCGGTCTTCAAAACGGATGTGCTCCAGGGCCAGATAATCTTTTACGATGTTCAGCTCCTTCTCAAAAGTGACGGTTTCCAGCTTCTCCGCCTGCATGCTGCTGCGGAGTATGTTGCTCAGCTCCGTGATGGCCGTACGGGCGCGCACCGGGTTCTCATCCACCAGGGCACGGATACTGTTGAGCGCGTTGAAAATAAAATGAGGGTTGATATGGGATTTGATGGTCTTTAGCTCCAGCTCCTTTACCAGGGCTTCCAGCTTCAGGGTATCCAACTGTTGCTTCCGGCTCTTTTCGATATAGTGGTAGAAATAGTAAATGAGGGTCCAGGGAATGATCAGCAGACCATTGTCAAAGGTAGTGGCCAGCAGACGGGGAACAAAGTCCATCTTCTGCCGGGTAATGGACAGCCCCAGGGAGTCCACAACCAGGATGCGGATAAGGCTGTCGACCACACAAGTGAGCAATACGCCCACCAGGAGATTTGGCAAGGCCTTTTCCACCGGTAGCATCAACCAGCCCGACCGGCGTATCACTTCCCGGAATATATGTGTGGTGAAGATGCCGGCAACGACGACCACCGCCAAAAAACCTATGAGTTTAAAAGTGATCTTTTGCTCGAAAGTGGAGGAGAAAAGCACCATGACCAAACCCAAAAACCCCCATCCGCTGATCTGACACAACCAATAATATCTGCTTGTATTTTTAGGCATAAGCGCTCCTATGAATTCAACATTGACACCGGGTCTGGCTTTTAAAAAAATTTAACCCATCCCCGGTGTACATTTTATGATGGGCCTTCGGCCAGCAGAGAACTTCGGCGGAGCTGCTTCGACACGCTCCTCCTCGTTCGTACCCTTCGGATACCCTCGGGTAGGTCTGCTTTCGTCAAATCTAACCTTTTCCCTCCGCCCGCCGCCCGGAAAAAGTACTAATGGCTGAATTAAATAGGCCACCGGTTCAGCACGCTACACAAAACAGGCCTCCGTCCGACCCCAACGCCTCCATAACTCGATGGCTAACCATTGGTTACAAGCCTTGAACCCCGGCTCACCCGCTAAACTACCCCCGGTTCCGGGGGTATGCCCGGGCCTTTCCTTGTCTCACGGGAAAAGTGTACTTTTACAGGATTAAAGCAAAAGGAACGCTGAAATGGAAATTACTCCGGGACCGCTGTTAAAGGTGATCAATTCTCCCGCCGACCTGAAAAAGCTCAGCAGGGAGCAGTTGCAAAAGGTCAGCGACGAGCTGCGTCAATATATCATCGATACCGTCAGCGTCCACGGCGGTCACTTTGCAGCCAGCCTGGGCGTTGTCGAGCTGACCGTAGCCCTTCACTACGTTTTTAATACCCCTTATGATCAACTGGTATGGGATGTAGGTCACCAGGCATACGGCCACAAGATCCTTACAGGCCGCCGGGATAATTTCAGCACCAACAGGAAATACAACGGCATCAGCGGATTCCCCAAACGCTCCGAAAGCCCCTATGATACTTTCGGGGTCGGACATTCCTCCACCTCCATCAGCGCCGCCCTGGGTATGGCCATGGCCGCCAAGTATAAGGGAGAGACAGACCGTAAGTCTGTTGCCATCATCGGGGATGGCGCCATGACGGCCGGAGAGGCTTTTGAAGCCATGAATCACGCCGGCGTTGCCGATACCGACCTGCTCATCATCCTGAATGACAACTGTATGAGCATCGACCCTAATGTCGGTGCGCTAAAAGAATATCTCACAGATATCACCACCTCCCAGACCTACAATCGGCTGAAGGACGACATATGGAAAGCCCTGGGCAAACTGCCCATCGGCAGCCATTTCAGCCGGGAGATCGCTTCGAAGATCGAGCATAGCATCAAAGGCTTTATCAGTCACAGCAGCAATCTGTTCGAGTCGCTGAACCTCCGTTATTTCGGTCCTATCGATGGTCACAACGTCACCAAACTGGTGGATACCCTCAACGACCTAAAGAACATACCCGGCCCCAAGCTCCTGCATGTCATGACCGTAAAAGGCAAAGGATACGCCCTGGCCGAGAAAGATCAGACCAAATGGCATGCACCCGGTCTTTTTGATAAGATCACCGGGGAGATCTATAAAAAACGTTACGAGACGCCACAGCCGCCCAAATACCAGGACGTCTTTGGCCTCACCCTCATCGAGCTGGCAGAGATGAATCCAAAGATCTTCGGGATCACCCCCGCCATGCCCAGCGGCTCCTCCCTGAAATTCATGATGGAGAAGATGCCCGATCGCGCTTTTGACGTGGGTATATGCGAGCAGCATGCCGTCACCCTCTCGGCCGGTATGGCCACCCAGGGGATGAGGGTCTTCTGTAATATCTACTCTTCATTCATGCAACGGGCCTACGACCAGGTGATCCATGACGTAGCCATACAGAACCTTCCGGTGGTGTTCTGTCTTGACCGCGCCGGACTCGTCGGCGAGGACGGCCCCACCCACCATGGCGCATATGATATTCCATACATGCGCTGTATCCCCAACATGATCGTCAGCGCACCCATGAACGAAAGCGAACTTCGCAATCTGTTATATACCGCCCAGCTGGACGCCAATCAGCATCCATTTGTCATCCGCTATCCCCGCGGGGAAGGCGTTATGCCGCAATGGAAGACCCCGCTGCAGGAGATCCCCATTGGCAAAGGTCGTAAGATCAAGGATGGGGAAGGCATGGCCATATTAAGTCTGGGACACCCCGGTAATTTTGTCACCACCGCTATACGCGAGCTGAAAATGGACGGTCTTAACCCGGCTCATTATGACATGCGCTTTGTCAAACCGTTGGATGAAGCGCTGCTCCATGAGATCTTCTCCAAATACGACCGTCTGCTCACCGTGGAAGACGGCACAGTCGTGGGCGGCTTTGGGTCTGCTATCCTGGAATTCCAGGCAGCCCATGGTTACCAGGCTTCCGTGCGTATCCTCGGTATCCCCGATCGCATCGTCGAACATGGCACGCCCAAAGAGTTGCAGCATGAATGTGGCTACGATGCACCGGCCATCACCGCTGCCGTACGGGACATGATGAAGGATAAAGTGCAGGTGAGCACGCTGCTGCAGTAAGCAAGAGTAGCGTCAACGTAAACTCATAAAAGCTCTGTAGATCAGGATACCATAACCAATGGTGATCAATAGGGATCCGAGGCCGATCTTCGTGTCGTGAAAGGACCAGCGGTTACGGGTGTCTGGTTCATACGAAAAGAGGCCAATAGGCGTCCTTGGGATGCTTGTTATGATATTCTCTTTCCTTTGTTAGAAGCTCTATTAAGGTTTTGGTCTGACTCCAAGATAAATACTTTTTAGAACTTCTTTAACACCTGCCGCAGCATGATAGCTATGGAATGCACGTTTTAGTGCATCCCAATTACCAAAATCATTTTATGCGGCGGCTTCGCAGATTACTCCTGGTGCTGGCGGGGTTGGGTATCGTCGTGTGTGTATTAGCGGCACATTACTATTACAAAGGCTTTTATCATCGGAATCATCCTTCACATCCAAACGGATCCTCTTCGCGACCGGGTCTGGCCGAGATCGCACGTTTGTCTGCAAAAGCAGCCGAGCTGAGAAATCCTATGGGTGGTCTTCCCACAAAGTACAATTCGCAGGTGGCGTTCCTGGTGGACATGCGGCTTCCCTCGGGGAAGAATCGTTTTTTTGTCTATGATCTGGCCGCCGACTCCGTCCGGACGGCGGGACTGGTGGCGCATGGCAGTGGGGGTCATGCCTTCAGCCTTACGCCATCTTTCTCCAATGTCAATGGCAGTAATTGCAGCGCGTTGGGTAAATACAGAGTTGGCGGCCCCTATGCGGGACGGTTCGGGCGGGCCTACTTCCTTCATGGATTGGACTCCACCAATGATCAGGCGCTGAACAGACATATCGTGCTGCATTCTTATAGCTGCGTACCCGAGGGAGAGACAGACCCCTATCCCATCTGCAACAGCCAGGGATGTCCCATGGTATCGCCGGCATTCCTGCAGCGATTACAACCCTTGATCGATGGGTCGAAAAAACCTATTATGCTTTGGATATTTTATTAAGGGCCTTTATTATCCGAACATCGGCACCTCGATAGCCAGCAGGTCGGCGTCTGCCACGGCATGGATCGTAAAGTCCTTTGTTTCGTAGATCCCGAGCGCATCACGCCGCTGGAGCGTTTTGCCGCCCACCTCTACTTCTCCTTCCACAACAAAGAGATAAACGCCGCTGCCGTCAAAAGAGGAAGTAAACCCGATCTCCTTCCCGGCGCTCAGCCGGGTCAGCGCCATACGGGCGTCCTGGTTGATCCATACGCCTCCTTCGGCGGAGTTGGGGCTAACTACCACCTGCCACCGATCTTTCCGAAGACTTTGGTCAAAGGTCCGCTGGTCATGACGGGGCTTTATATTCTGTTGTTTTGGAAAGATCCATATCTGAAGAAAATTCAAGGGGTCATAATGGGACGCGTTGTATTCGGAGTGGCGGATGCCGCTGCCGGCACTCATGATCTGTACGTCGCCGCTGTAGACGATGCCTTCCGTACCTGTGCTGTCCTTATGGGCGATAGCTCCTTTCAGGGGAATAGAGACGATCTCCATATTTTCGTGGGGATGGGTATCAAATCCGCCGCCGCCCTTTACAATATCGTCATTCAACACACGAAGAGCGCCAAAATGTACTTTTTCGGGATGATGCCAGTTGCCAAAGCTAAAAGAATGGTGGCTGTCCAGCCAGCCAAAGTTGACATGGCCCCTTTCAGCCGCAGGATAGAATATGGTCTTCATAAGTATGTAAAAATAAGCAAAGCCTTAATTCAAAAACGCCCGGTCATCCTCCTCTCCGGACTCATCATCCTTGTCTCCCGCGTCCCCTTCGTCCGCCTTGTCTTCGTCAAACCGTAACTCCGGCTGCTCATTCACAGGCTTATCAAAAAGTTCCAGCGCGCTCTGGGGCCCCGCGACGTCCGCATCATCTTCTTCCGCCGGGAAAAAGCCGTCATCTTCTTCCTCACGGTGTTCGTTAAACTCGACGATAAAATTATTCCTGCCCTCGCCGATGAGGATGCTCATATATTTTGCCTGCACCAGCTCCAGCATAGAGAGGAACATAAAAATGGCATGCAGCCGGTTCTCACAGACTTCGAAGATCTTTTCAAAGGAAAGGGTCTTCCCCTTTTGTACGATGTCCAGCACATAGGTCCGGCTGTCTTCCATCGTATAGCGATATTGGACGACGGTATGTACGGGTTTGTTCTGGCGTTGTTGTATGCGCTGCATGAGCCTTTCGAAGGTCTTCATGAGCTTGAAAAGGGTGATGGCCTGTATCTCCGTGCCTTCGCCGGACTCTTCTCCTATATGAGACAGCTCCTTTTGAAGGTTGCCGCGACGGACCATCAGGTGGCGGATGGCCTCCATTTCGGCCAGGGTGGCGGCTGCCTCTTTGTAACGCTTGTATTCCAGCAGTTTGTCTATAAGTTCCTGACGGGGGTCAATCTCGTTGCCTTGCTCGTCCAGCTCCTTGCGGGGCAGCAGCATTTTGGCCTTTATCCGCATCAGTGTACTGACAAAAAGGATGAATTCGCTGGACAGCTCGATATTAAGGCTTTCCTCTGAATGGATATAGGTGAGGAAATCCTGGATGATCCTGCTGATAGGAATATTATAAATATCCAGTTCATCCCTTTCGATAAAGAACAGAAGGAGATCGAAAGGACCTTCAAACTGGGGTAATTTTATCTGGTACGTTGCGTTGGTCATTAGGCGAAAATACTCAAAATCCGGCGGAGTTACCGGCCGGTTTTCCCCAAGTTAACCCCAGGGGAAGCAATTTTTGTTCCCAATTTAATTTTGATTTTTTATAGCTTTACAGCCTCCTTCGCAACATTCCAAATCCAAGTAGGGTAGTATTTCGGTCATTTCGATGCGTTTTCCGCGATCGCAAATGCGGATTTCATGGCTTTAAACTTTTGAGGAATGAATCGTAGAAAGAATGATATACTTTGGAAGGGAATGCTCGAAGAGGTCTTTGACGACCTGCTACGGTTCGTCTTCCCAAATGCTGATCGGGCCTTTGCTATGAGACGAGGTTTCGAGTTCCTGGATAAAGAGCTGGGGGAAATGTATCCGGAGCCTGAAAAGCCGTCGGAAACCAAATTTGTGGACAAGCTGGTAAAAGTCTTTCAAAAGGATGGTACCGAAGAATGGGTCCTTTGCCACGTCGAGGTACAAGGGAAGAATGATAAAGAATTTGCCAAACGGATGTTTAAGTACTATGCCAGGATCTTCGATCGCTTCGACCGGCCAATAACAACAATTGCCATCTTCACCGGGAGAGACGGTAAAAAACTGCCGGGGATGTACGTTCGCAAATACATGGGTGCGGAGCTGATCTATAAGTACAATACCCTGTGCATCCTGGATTATGAAGACCGCCGCCTGGCCGCAGACAGGAATCCGTTCGCCCTGGTAATGCTGGCGGCAAAAAAGGCCTTATTGAAAGGAAAGGACTTGGACGCAGTATTATTAAAGGAAAAGCTGGCCATTTCTAAGTTATTGATTAGAAGAGGATACGGGGAGGAAAAGACAAATGCGATCTTATCCTTTCTCCACAACTACGTGCGGTTTGAGAAGCCGGAAACAAATCGTATTTTTGATAGTGAAATTGATCGCTTAACTGGTAAAACGAATACAATGGGAATCATTGAACAAGTGAAGCAAATGAGGATTGCGGAGGCAAAAGAGGAAGCCCGAACGGAAAAAGAGGCTGCAGTGGTTAAAAACCTTATAGCAGAAACCAATTTTTCCGACAAAAAGATCGCTGATATTGTCGGCGTGACCGAAGCCTTTGTAAAACGAATACGGCGGAACACGAAATAACCCCGGCCTGTCAGCTCCCGTATCAACACTTCTGCTATAGATAAAATATTAAACCGCTCTTTCGAGCGGTTTTTCTTTTTAAGACCCGGGCAGGAGTAAACCCTTACTGCGTCGGAGCCGCAGGCTTCACCGGGTTCCTGTTATTAAATGCATAAGAAAGCCCGATCCCCATCACTTCCTGCAATTGTACCTTAGGCCCTCCCTGGGTACCGTCTGATTTAACAGATTTAATATCATTGTCATATATCATGTTCACCGAGAGGTTCATACTGATGAGCCGGGTCACTTTCACCGCCAGGATATTGTTCCAGTAGACAGCCACATTCCCGGCTTTGTGTAAATAGTCGGTGAAGAGGTCCAGCTTGGTCTTGAAAGTCGCCGTTTTGCTGATGTTAGCCATATAGTTGATGGATGCAAAGGCGCCCAGCTGGAATCTGACATGTTTACCGGAGTCCACTCCAAAAGCGCCGATGGAAGAGAGACTGTCATTGCTTACGATCACCCAGCGGGCTGTGGCCGGTGACAGAAAGAGAGAGAAATTCGGCTTTGGCTTCCAGTCCAGACCCAGCGAAAGAAGCACATAGGCCGGAGAGAGAAAATTAGAGGTCAGCTTTTTAGCAGTATCGCCCTCGTAAGCGTACCCTTTTGCAAACTGGCTTCTAAAATTAAACAGTCCGCTGAGGTACCAATTCTTCCCTATGTCATAGCCGTACTTGGACACCAGGTCGATGCGGTCATCCGCCTTACGGGTCCCCAGGCTGGTGGTTTGTACAAGCCCATATGCCAGGTCCAGGGTATTGTCCCAGTTTCGCCTGCCGTCTTTGTAAAATGCATACAAACTCAGCAGCGTGGAAAGAGAAAGGGAGGATTTGTCGCCACCCGCCGCCCAGTTGCTAAGGGCAGCCTGGTTAAAGTTGAGGTTATACAGCCCGCCGACCTTCCATTTCTGTGGTATCGTATCGTTGGGATCTTTTGTAATGGTCCGGTTCGATTCGTCCCTCAATCCCTGTATCTTGTTTTGAGCATTGGAAAAAGAGATACACCCTACCGTGAGGACGGCTAAAAGCACAAAGTTCTTCATAACAGATCTTTTTGATTCAAATTGGTCGATTCACAAAAAAGCTGCCAGGATTCCTCCCGGACAATTTATTTTTCAGTTATGCGCCTGATGGGGCGCAATCGGATACCACCTGGCAAGCGATCGAGCGGATCAGACGTTGGGCCAAACGAACCAGAGGTTCGTTGTCCGAAGGACAATTATTAGACCTATCCTAAAAAATGGATAAATTTTCCAGATGATCTATTTTTTAGGATTTCTTCTTCAGCTCGTCGAGAATGTCGGCCAACAGTTTCTCACTGGCAGTAGGCGCTGTGGCGGATGGCACTTTTTTCTTTTCCAGGCTCTTGAACCCCTTTACGATGAGGAAAAGGATAAAGGCGATAATGATAAATTTAATGATCGCGGCGATGAAACTGCCATACTTCACTGTACCCCATGCCAGTTTATCGATGTCCTGCAAATTTGCCGCTTTAAGCGCAGGGGTTAACAACAAAGGGGTGATCACATTGTCCACCAGCGACGAGACGATGGCGCTGAATGCGGCGCCGACAACTACTGCTACAGCCAGGTCCAGCACGTTACCGCGCATGACGAAATCCTTGAATTCTTTTAGCATACTCATGTTATCTGGTTTTAAGTTGGTTACTCTACTTCTTTAAACCTGGATACTGCATTTGCAGACCTTTTAGTGTGTCCCTCAATGTGGTGGCTATCACATGCTCCTTATACCAATTCTGGTCAGCCGGCACAATGGTCCACGGTACGTCATTACAGTTCTCAAAACAGTCTTCGTACATCGCCATGTAATCGTCCCATAACTCGGCTTCTTTAAAATCACTCTCGTTGTACTTCCACTGTTTTGCAGGGTTGCGGATACGTTCTTCCAACCTTTCCCGTTGTTCTTTGGGGGATATATGCAGATAGAATTTCAGGATATGGGTATCGTTATGCTCCGTCAGCAATCGCTCAAAATCATTGATGGCTTTCATACGCCGCCGTGCCGTCTTGTCATCGATCCACTTATGCACGCGGGTGATGAGGATATCTTCATAATGGCTGCGGTTAAACACTTGTATATAGCCTTTGGACGGCGCATGTGCATGGATGCGCCATAAAAAATCGTGGGACAGCTCTTCAGCCGTAGGCACCTTAAAAGATCTTACCAATACACCCTGGGGGTTTAATTTTCCCAATACATTGCGTACGGCCCCGTCCTTGCCGCTGGCATCCATGCCCTGGATGACGACGAGCACAGAATGCTTTGACTCGGCGTATAAAAGGTTTTGCAATTCGTCCAGTTCCGCCAGGATACCCGGCAGTTTCTCCTTGACCTCCTGTTTATCCCAGCCTTCCGGGGCCCTTGTACTAATATCTTTCAATTTGATCTTCCCCATTGATCCCCAATTTATGGTTCGAATGTATTGATTTTTTCTTATGTATGTCACTCACGTCGTCAGTGAAATAGGAGATTACCCATTTGCCGCAATAACGACAATGGACAGGTGTGCTTCATAGTGCGGTCCTAATTCCCTGCGACAGGAAGTAGGAAGGGAAAGTAAATAGGGGTAATTATATTTTCTTCACCGCCAGGACCGGGTCAGATCCTGACTGGCGGTCTAAACAGACATTATCTCTTTTTCCTTTGCTGCGAGGTGCTTGTCAACAAGGGCGATGAATTTGTCCGTCAGGTCCTGCATCCTTTTCTCCGCATCCTTGGCTTCGTCTTCGCTAAGCCCGTCTTTTTGCAGTTTTTTTATCTGTTCGATTGCTTCCCGGCGGATACTGCGCACCGATACTTTGGATTGCTCGCCTTCGCCACCCGCACGTTTGACAAACTCTTTTCTTCTTTCTTCCGTCAGCGGAGGCATGAACAGACGTATGATATTCCCGTCATTCTGAGGAGTAACACCCAGGTTAGCAGCAATGATAGACCTTTCAATGGGTTGGAGCATATTTTTCTCCCAGGGCTGAATGGTCAGGGTTCGGGCATCCATCACGGATACATTAGCTACCTGGTTCAGCGGGGTAAGGCTACCGTAATAATCTACTGTCAGGCCATCCAGCATCTGGGGACTGGCCTTTCCAGCACGTATTTTAATCAGTTCAGTTTCAAGATGATTGAGCGCTTTTTGCATGCTGTCCTCGGCGTCTTCCAGGATCAGCGTAACATCGTCTGACATAATACTATAGATAGGTTACAAGGTGCACCGGATATGGGCTTCTACCGAAAAATAACCCATCTCCGGTGCACGGCTAATGATGTGATACCTTCGTCGGAGCTGCTTCGCCACGCTCCTCCTCGGTCGTAACCTTCGGTTTCCTCGGTTACGGCCAGCGGACCTGTGGTCCGCTTGCAAACCTATGGAAAAATTGCTAATCTACCCGATCCATTGCTAATTGTTTTGCTCCAGCATGGTATCCTTGGTAAGAGACATCAGCTTGGAAGCCTTGGTAAGCTGCGCGCTTTTTTCAACCCCATTCCGGGCCACAAATAGACGAGGGGCAGGGCGCATGTAGTAGATAATGCCTATCATCGCAAAGAAAACTGCAAAGACGGAAACGATCAGCAGCGTGCAGTTGAGCGATCTCCCTAAAAATACAAGGGCGATCATCGCCGCATTGATAGCCACCAGGAAGAAAGTGATGGCCTTATGGGAAAAACCCTTGTCCAGTAGCAGATGATGGATATGATTTCTGTCGGGGCTGAAAGGACTGCGACGATGCAGGATACGGATACCAAACACCCGCAGCGTGTCCAGCAGCGGCACCATCAATATGGTAAACCCTACGGCAGGAGAGGCAGAGATACGAAAACTCACGTCTTCAGAACCCGCAACATTGATAAACTTTATTACCAGTATCGCATTGATGGTGCCTACCAGCAAAGAGCCGGTGTCACCCATAAAGATCTTGGCAGGCTGAAAATTAAAGATAAGGAAGGCCAGTAGACTGCCGGCCAGCGAAAAAGCGATGACGGCATAAGGCAACAGGTTCGCATTCACGTTGAGAAAATAGGTCCCGAACACAACCGAGGACAATAAACCCAGACTGCCGGCCAGACCATCGATACCATCAATAAGATTAAAGGAATTGATCACCACAATGACGGCAAAATAGGTGAGGAGCAGACTAAACATCTCAGGCAGCTGATAGATACCCAGGAACCCATGCATACTCCGGATCTGGATGCCTCCATAATATATAATGATAAAAGCCGCCAATACCTGTCCGATAAATTTCTTTACTGGCGAAATGATGAGGATGTCATCCTTTAGACCCAAAAAGAATATAACGAGCGAAGCCGCTATAAAATATTGTAGATCAGTATATTGGCTAAAATGTAACGTCAACAGGCAGCCAAAGACGAAACCCGCGAATATACCCAGTCCCCCGAGGGGTGTAATAGGAGAATGATGGACCTTTCGTTCGTCCGGCATATCGAACAACTTCTTCATTTCGGCTACATTAATTACGGCCGGGATAGCCAGGAACGTGATAGTGAAGGAAATAGCTATCGAAAGTAGGACATCGAACATCAGCCTCGTTTTGAGTTGGTTAACAAAAATAGGAATCTTTTTTCCATTTTTTATACTGCTACTATATCAGTTGCCCAAGCAATTTGTAGGTTTATGGAGTCGGTAGGCCAGTTCAAATTTGACTTTGTCTTAGATGTCTTTAAAACCCGCTTCAGCTAGTAAGCTATTGGTAGTTAAGGGAAATTGGACCGAAAGGTAATACAAAAGTTTAATGCGTCAAATTTATTAATGATAATAAAATCACTAGATTTGCTCACCAAATCTTATAAACCTCAGTCGCAAAGCTCATAAAACGTTAATTATGGCCGATTTGAAAGCAATAGCAACACAGATTAGAAGAGACATCGTTAGAATGGTCCATGGCGCCGCAAGCGGCCACCCGGGTGGTTCCCTGGGTTGTACAGATTTTTTTACAGCACTTTATTTCAAGGTGTTGCAGCACAATCCCCAATTCAGCATGGACGGCAGAAACGAAGACCTCTTCTTTCTGTCCAACGGTCATATTTCCCCGGTGTTCTATGCTGCACTAGCAAGATCAGGTTATTTCGACATCAAAGAACTAGCCACCTTCCGTAAGATCAACTCCCGTCTTCAGGGCCATCCGACCACTCATGAACACCTTCCCGGTGTAAGAGTAGCCAGCGGATCCTTAGGTCAAGGTATGAGCGTTGCCATCGGCGCAGCCCTAGCTAAAAAACTCAATAACGACAAAAATATTGTATTCTCGCTCCACGGCGACGGAGAATTAGATGAAGGACAGAACTGGGAGGCGATCATGTTCGCCAACGCTCATAAAGTCGATAACCTCATCTCCACTGTCGACTGGAATGGCCAACAGATAGATGGCACCACAAAATCCGTGATGGACCTGGGTGATATCCACGCAAAATTCGAAGCCTTTGGCTGGACTACCCTGGAGATGAATGGTAATGATATGGACGAGGTCATCGCCACACTGGATAAAGCCAGGGGGATGACAGGAAAAGGAAAACCCATCGCCATCATGATGCATACGATCATGGGGAAAGGCGTAGATTTTATGGAGAACGACCATCACTGGCATGGCGTAGCACCCAATGACGAGCAGCTGGCAAAGGCACTCGCCCAATTACCTGAGACGCTGGGCGACTACTAGGTCCATTAAAGATCGATTAAACTTTTGCTTATCCACAATAAGGCTGATCGCCAGGAGCGGTCAGCTTTCTTTTTTACAACAGCCCCCAAAGAGACATTTTATCTCAACTCTATCGGTGTAGCGGCGGCCTTTCGTGCGGGTATCCAGGAAGCCAGCAACGCTACTACAAATATGGTGGAAAGTACCAACAGGAAATCCGTCGGCACGAGCTTCACCGGATAATAGTCGATAAGAAAGGAGCCGCCTTGCAAAGGAACCAGGTGATATCTCACCTGTAGCCAGCAGATCAATACTGCCAGCAGGATCCCACAGCCGCCTCCCAGCCCCGCGAGTAATATCCCCTCGCTTAAGAATATACGCTGTACCCTTCCGTTATCCGCCCCCAACGCCTTCAAAACATGGATGTCCTTTTGTTTTTCCCAGACCAGCATAGTGAGAGCGCCGACCATATTAAAGGCGGCCACCACCAGGATCAGCGTAAGCATTATATAGATCACCCACTTTTCCATACCCATGACATTATACAGACTCTGGTTCTGCTCATAACGGGTCTGAACAACGTAATCTTTCCCCAGCAGCCGGCTTATGAAAGGTTTTATCTCCTTCCCTTGAAGGGGATCGTTCAGGGCTATCTCCGCACCACTGTACTCATCCGGCTTTAACCCCAGCATCTGCTTCACAAACGCCAGGTTGGTAATAACATAGTGATTGTCGAAGTCCTGCTGGATAAAAAAGGCCCCGGAAGTGGCCATGTTAGCATTACTGAGAGAGGATGCAGGGTCCGCCGTATAATTCCCCTCTCCTTTTTTGAACATAAATACAGACAAAGGCAGGATCGCCCGGTCGGACTCCGTGCTCAGGGCGTTCTCGATACCAGAACCCAACACCGCCAGCGGATGATCCTCCGTCCCCAGCTCGAACTTCCCGCGCACCACCTTGTCCTTTATACCCGTGACCTTTGTATAATTCTCGTCTACCCCTTTCAGATAAGCGATGGTCCTCCAGTCCCCATTCTGTAAAACCGCATTGTCCTGCGCTTCCAGGGAAAGCGCCCGTACCCCTTTCACCCCCGCCAGCTGTTGCAGTTGCTGTTGTGTCAGGGTCAGGGTCTTGCCGGCAGCCGGCGTGATCTTTATGTCGGGATAAAAACTGGTATAAAGACTCTTTACCAGGTCTTCAAAGCCATTGAATACGCTAAGCACCAATATCAGCGAAGTTGCGCCTACCACAATGGCCGCCATACTGACCCAGGCAATGATATTGATGGCATTGGTAGATTTTTTTGCTCTGAAATAACGCCAGGCAAAGAGAAAGTTCATGCGTCATTTTTTGGGTTCTCCGAATTCAGCCGCCTGAACAGCTCTTCCATCTTGTCCGCATGCTCCAGTGTATCGTCCTGGAAATAGGATATGACAGGGATACGGCGCAGCTGATGCTTTACCCTGGCAGCCAGCTCGCGTTTGATCTCCCAGCTCCGCTCATCTATCTTTTTCATAGCGGCAGGGATATCCTTTACTTTAAAAAAACTGAGATACACCCTGGCCTCCAATAGATCAGGCGTCACTTTTACAGCTGTCAGCGACACCAATCCCCCGTCCACCATACTCAAACCCAGCCGCTGGAAGATATCACTCATCTCCTGTAGCAGCAGGGCGCCCACTTGTTTTTGTCGTTTTCCTTCTTGCATACAATTTTTTTTTTATAAGACGGCCGCATCCGGGTGGAACCGGTCGATCTCCTCGGGAGTCCATTTATCCCTCAGCTCGACCATATTATCGAGGTCCGCAAATGGCGTCGGCTTTACCGCGTACTTCACCGTCATACGGATATAGTGATGGATAAAAACCCCCAATGCTATGTGACAAGGCTTGATATCCCCTGTCTCTACCGACCGCTTTTTTGTCCGTATAAAAAGATCCCAATCCGCCCCCTGGATACGCTCGTCCCAATCACCCATGATAGATAAAGCCCGGCGGGTCATCATCACATTGTTGCCAACAATGCCTTCTACCGTCCGGTGACCAAACGCCTGCAGCCTTTTTTCACAATACCCTTCCCAATCACCATACATAAGCCGATGCATCAGACGGAGATTACGCTCCCCGAATCCAAAAAGGAACATCAACGGATTTTTTACCTTCTTCCACTTCCGGGACAAGGCCTTCGTCTCCCTGGAATTGCCCATGTTCTCGATACCCGCCGCGGAAATGATATCGATACCCTGTTCCCGGGCGATCTCTATCAGATGCTTGTCCCAGGAAGGAGACACCACAATATCATTGTTCAGAAAGAAAAGATACTCCCCCTTCGCCGCCCGGATACCCTGGTTCTGGGTATAAGGATACGAATAATTCAGACTATTGGCGATGACCGTACAGCCTTCGGACTGAAAATACTCCCGGGTGCCATCCGTGGAAGCATTGTCAATAATAATGACCTCATAGGGATGATGGGTATACTTTCGAATGTATTCAAGATATATCTTATTGAAAGCAAGACCATTATGCACTGCTGTGATAATACTTATCATGGTTAATTTACCTTAACTTTGCTCCCTTCGCCGGAATCCGGGGTTACTGACAAATTTATCCCCGTCTTCCGGTAAGATAAAAAATCGGAGGCCTTCGTCGGAGCTGCTTCGCCACGCTCCTCCTCGGTCGTAACCTTCGCTACGCTCGGTTATGGCCGACGAACCTCCGGTTCGTCCTGAACTCGTAGAGTACATTGCAAATCGAATCGTAAAAGTACATGAAAATTTTCTTCCGCCTGCTCGGATTTTCAAGGCCTTACCATCATTACATACCTGAGTATATCGTATATATATTCCTTTTTATCGTTTTTGGTCTTGTGAACTTTACCCTGCTGGCTCCCCTGCTCGACATTCTTTTTAATACAGGCTATACCCAGGCCAATGCCATCGATCATATGCCCTCCTTTTCGCTCTCAGTCTCCTGGTTCAAGAGCGCCTTTAATTATTACGTCGGCTATTACAGCAAGGGGCCTTCGGGAAAGGTATCCGTACTTATCTTCGTCAGCCTCGTCATCTTTGCCGCCTCGTTGCTGAAAAACATCTTTGGCTTCCTGGCGACAAAAGTGCTGACCCGTATGCGGGTCAACCTGGTAAAAAAAATGCGGCACCAGATCTATGAACAATATTCCCGTCAATCCCTGGGTTTTTATGTTAACCAGCGCAAAGGGGATCTCATCTCCATCATGAGCAACGACGTCGTAGAGATCGAGAATTCCGTCGTCAGCAGTATCCAGACCATCTTCCGTGACCCGCTGGTCATCATCGCCACTTTTGTGCTGCTGTTCTATCTGTCCGCCAAACTGACGCTGTTCACCCTCATCCTTTTTCCTGTCTCAGGCACCATCATCTCTCTTATTTCCCGCAAGCTAAAAAAAGGGGGAGGACGCAGCCAGGCCATTCTGGGAAAGATACTCAATACAACGGAAGAAACCCTGTCCGGCATCCGCATCATCAAGGCTTTTACCGCCGAGACATTTATGGGCAAAAAATTTGATAAAGAGAATGCCGATTTCGCCAGGTCCACCAAGGGCGTACTCAACCAACGGGAGTTGTCTTCCCCTCTCGCCGAAGTCCTTGGTATAGGCGTCATCGTAGGTATCGTTATCTATGGAGGCAACCTCATCCTGTCTGGCGATACCTCCTCCTTTACCGCCTCGACCTTCCTCGCCTATATCGGTCTTTATTTCGGGATCATCACCCCGGCCAAAAATATAGCGGGCGCCGTTACCTATCTCCAACGGGGTCTGGCCGCCGGCGAAAGGGTACTCAGCGTCATCGACGTTCCCAATACGATCGTAGACGCTCCCGACGCCAGGACCATCTCCAGCTTTGAAAAGACCATCGAATACAGAAATGTCTCTTTCCGTTATGACCAGGCAGAAGTGTTAAAGGATGTCAATCTCGTCATCCCCAAGGGGAAGATCATCGCGCTGGTAGGCAGCAGCGGCGCCGGCAAATCCACGATGGCCGATCTGCTGCCCCGGTTCTACGACGTCACCGGCGGCGGCATCTACATCGACGGGCAGGACATCCGCGACGCGACCCTGCGCCTGTCTCTTATACACATCTAGATGTGTATAAGAGACAGCCTTACGCGAGCTGATCGGTATCGTATCGCAGGAACCCATACTTTTTAATGACAGCGTCTTTAATAATATTGCCTTCGGAGTGCCCAATGCAAAAATGGAAGATGTCATCGCCGCCGCCAGGGTTGCCAATGCGCATGAGTTCATCATGCAGCTGGAGCAAGGCTATCACAGCACCATCGGGGACAAGGGCATGAAGCTCAGCGGCGGTCAGCGTCAGCGTTTGACCATTGCCAGGGCGGTGTTCAAGAATCCGTCCATCCTCATCCTCGACGAAGCCACCTCTTCACTGGATACGGAAAGCGAGCAGCTGGTGCAGGAAGCCATCAACAATATGATGCAGCATCGTACCAGCATCGTCATTGCTCACCGTCTCAGCACCGTCCGTCATGCGGATGAGATCATCGTACTTCAAAAAGGAGCTATCATTGAAAGAGGCACCCATGAAGAACTGGTGGAACATGGTGGTATCTATCGGCGGTTGTTGGATATGCAGGAGGTAAAATAGACCGGCGTCCTCTTTGAGGATTATACGATCAGGGGCATCACATTGGATGCCAAAGATTTCTTAATTTGGAAACCTAAAACGCACTGCTATGGCTGCTTACTCTTCCGATGTTTCCCGCAGGGACTTTCTGAAAGCCGGCGCCGGTCTGCTGGGTCTGACGCTCACCGGAACCGCCGCACTCGCCGCTGCCGGCCCATTCAAAAAAGTTCCACCCCTCTCTTTCTCTACTTTAGGCTGCCCGGACTGGCCCTTCCCCGCCATTATGGACTTCGCGGTAAAGAATGGCTATTCAGGCATCGAAATACGGGGGATCCAGCGGCAGATGGACTTGCCCAAATGTCCGGAATTCAGCAGCCCCGCAAACATTACCACCACGCTTCAGCAGATGAAAGAGCATGGCTTGAAGTTTGTCGACCTGGGATCTTCCGCCGAATTACACCATGCCGACACTGCTACCCGTCAAAAACAACTGGATGAAGCACGCCGCTTTATCGACCTGGCCCACGAGCTGCATTGTCCCTATGTACGGGTGTTTCCCAATCGGTTGCCAAAGGAGCAAGACCGCCAGGCGACCGTCGAACTCATCATCAGGGGCCTAAAGGAGCTGGACCAATATGCCCGGCACAGCGGTGTGACCGTGCTTATGGAAACGCATGGCGACCTCGTGGAGACAGATCTGCTGGAACAGATCATGCGGGACGCCGATGGCCGCAACATCGGTCTGATCTGGGATATCTACAACATGTGGTCCATCACCCATGAGCCGCCTGACCAGGTATACCCAAGGTTAAAAAAATACATCCGGCATACGCATATCAAGGACGGGAAGACTGTCGGCGGACATCAGGAGAACGGTAAGATCGTTGACGGCAAAGAACAATATCTCTTTCTTGGACAAGGCGAGTCACCCATCTTCGAGGCCATCGGATTGCTGTACCAGGGAGGATATAAAGGATATTACAGCTTCGAATGGGAGAAGCTATGGCATCCCGAGTTAGCCGAGCCGGAACTGGCCCTGGCGGATTATCCAAAGAAGATGAAGGAGCTCTTTAGCAAATTGTAGTTTTTGGGAGTGATCCCCTTGCACGGCATTTATAGCCAGTCCCCCAAAATAATCCCCCTCATCCGGATTTATAAGCGTACATTACTGCAAACAAGCAGTTCTGTGAAAATATTGATAGTTACCACCTCACATGACCAATTGGGGAATACGGGACGGAAGACAGGTGCATGGCTGGAAGAACTGGCCGTCCCTTATTATATATTCAAAGGCGCAGGCGCCGATGTTACCCTCGCCTCTCCCCTGGGTGGTCGCATACCCATAGATCCCAGGAGCGAATCTATCATTGCCTCTACACCGACGATACGGCGTTTTCAAAAAGACCCAGAAGTTGCCTCCTGGCTGACGCATTCCGATGCTTTGGGTACGTTCAAAACAACCGATTTTGATATGGTTTTTTTGCCCGGTGGACATGCGGCGATATGGGACTTCCCCCATAATAGCCATTTAATACAATTATTGGAAGATTTTCATAGACAAGACAAGATCCTGGGCCTGCTGTCCTATGCAGCATCGGTTCTCGTATCGATGTTAACAGGCGACGGAGAACCCTTTGTAAAAGGAAAGGACCTCACAGCCTTCAGCAACAGCGAAGAGCAGCTGGCCGGCCTCACCGGGATCATACCCTTTTCCCTGGAGTCAAAATTAGTCGCATCTCACGCCTATTACAGTAAAGCCGCGGATTACGTTTGTCATACTGTAGTCAACGAGCATATTGTCACGGGACAAAACCCGGCATCTGCCGGGGAAGTAGCAAAAAAGATGCTCTTGCTGCTAAAAGAGACGTCCCGAAACAAGCCCGCGGTGAAATCTATTCCGTCCTGATACTTTTTACAGGATTTGCCAGGGCGGCCGTGATAGATTGATAGCTCACCGTCAGCAACGTGATCAGGATCGCTCCTGCCCCCGGCAAGACGAATATCCACCAGGGCATCGACGTCCTGTACGAATATCTCATCAGCCAGCTGCTCATAAAATACCAGGCGACAGGGATACCTATCAGCAACGAGATTCCTACCAGCGTTACAAAATCCCGGGACAACAGACGCCACAGATGCCAGACAGAAGCGCCCAGCACCTTACGCACACCGATCTCCTTTGTCCGCTGTTCCGCCATAAAGGAGGCCATCCCAAACAGCCCCAGACAGCTGATAAAAATTGCCAGCAAGGCAAAAGCGCCAGAAAGCTTGCCGATCCTTTCTTCATCCACGAATTTCCAGGAATATTCCACATCGGTAAATTTGCAGGAAAAAGGTTGCGCGGGGTTGTACTTTTTAAAGACGGCCTCTATCTTCCCTAACGCCTCGCCCGTACCCATGGCCGGATGTATCCTCAGGTCAATGACAGGCTGCGCTCCTGCATCCAAAATAAACACCGTGCGAAAGACAGGTGAATAAGGAGACTCCATCACCATATCACCTACCACGCCCCTCACCTGGTATGATCTGTCGTTCCAACGGATGATCTTCCCCACCGGATCCTTTAATTTCATAAATTGTACCGCCGATTCGTTCAGGATAATGGAATTCGAATCCCTGATCATTGTACGGACAAAATCATTCCCCTCTTTTATCTTCCAGCCCACGGTCTTACCGTACTCCGGAGAAACCCAGACCACACCAAAAGCTTCCTGAGAAACGTGATCCACACCCGGCCACTCCAACCCACTGTCATACTCGTCCACACTCGTGACCGCACTGGATGACTCTGCGATTTCCGATACCGCACCTGCATTGATCAGCTCAGTACGTACGGCATCAAAATGTTTATGTATCTCTTCCGTCACCACGGGTACTATTAACGACCCGGTGCGGTCATAACCCGCCGGACGGTCTTTTGCAAATTGTATTTGTTTGTAAAGAATAATGGTAGAGATGATCAACACAATGGACACTGAAAACTGCAGCACCACCAGCACCCGCCTGGGAAGGGATGCCAGCCGGCCTACCCGGAATGAGCCTTTGAGCACTTTCACCGGGCGGAATGAAGACAGGTACAACGCCGGATAGCTGCCTGCTATCAGACTGGTGATAAGACAAAAGACAAGCACGGTCATCCAGAAAAAAGGATTCGTCCATTTGATATACATCCGCTTATCCGCCACCTCATTGAAATACGGAAGAGCAAGGGTCACCAGCAACAAAGTGCCGGCGAGCGCCACGAGCACGGCAAACAAAGACTCGAAATAGAACATCCGGACCAGTTGCCCCCTCAACGACCCCATCGTCTTGCGGATACCTACTTCCCTGGCCCGCTTTTCAGATCGGGCCGTACTAAGGTTCATGAAATTTATACAGGCAAGTAATAATACAAAGAACCCGATAGTCCCGAACAACCAGACAAACTCGATCCTTCCGCCGACATTTACGCCATTCTTAAAATTATCATACAAATGCCATTTCCGCATAGGTTGCAAAAAGATCGTGGGGTTCAGAGATGCGTCTTCTTTTGTAGATTTCTTTTTGAGATCCCTGATCCTGGCGGATACTCGCTCCATCGTAGTATTATCCCCTATCTGTACAAAGGCCTGGAAAGAGTTGTTACTCCATGGATGGGTATATTTCTGCAGCCAGAAATTATTGTCGATATACAGTTGCCAGGGTGCTATAAAGGTTACGTTGCCAAAACTTGACCTGTAGGGGATATCCTCATATACGCCGGTAACCTTTACATCAAATTTATTGTCGATCTTTATCTGCCGCCCCATCGGATCGGCTGATCCAAACAAGGCTTGCGCCGTACTGGAGGAAAGAATGACAGAACGATAGTCCCGCAATGCTGATCGGCTGCCACGCAGCATTTTCAACGACAACATATCCGTCACTTCAGGCTCGATATAACTCCCGCTCTTTGTAATCTTTTTATCTCCGGCGGCAAGGATATGATCATTCGTCCAGGACGACATAGTGATGTGCTTGAAATCACCACCGTAATTTTTCCGTAGCGCATCCCCCATCACATAGGCCAGCGCCGATTGCGTTCCAGTCTCTCCATTGATGGTCATGTGTTGCATGACCTTGGCAATACGCTCATAATGGGGAAATTCCTTGTTGAAGGAAAGCTCGTCCCATATCCAAAGCCAGATGAGCATGGCCACCGCCATACCTACCGACAGACCCGCTATATTTATAAAGGAATGGGCCTTATCCCTGACCAGATTGCGGATGGTGGTCTTAAAGAAATTCTTTAACATGATAATTCCTCGGCCAGGATGATGCCAAGCTATTAATAAGCTATAAATCAGATCGATGCGCTTCCCTTTATCCCTGCCGACTGTCCGGTTCCGATACGCCCCCTGTATCGTCTTCAACACTCCTTATCTTCCTCATCACTCATACCCTCCGGCGTCCCCTCACTCATACCCACCGGCATCCTCCTCATCACTCATCCTCTCCTCCGGCGTCCTGCCATTACCTTCCCTGTCACCTGTCTGCGGCTGATCTCTATCCACCTCTTCCATATCCACGGGTCTTGAAGTCTCATCCCCGATAAGCCAGCGGGAGAAATAGTCGGCCATACGCCAGAAAAAATATTCGGTCATATCACCATAACCATGCCGCTGCCCGGGCAGCACTACGAGGTCAAATCGCTTGTTGGCCTTTATCAGCGCATTTACCACCCGGATCGTATTAGCCGGATGCACATTGTTGTCGATGTCGCCCGTGGACAACATCAAATGCCCTTTTAGATTTTTTGCCAGATCGGGGTTCTTCTCGATGCTATATGCAAAAGTTGTATCCCCATCCCGTCCAATGATCTCCTTTACACCATGATGTTTTTCACTCCACCACCTGTTGTAGATAGCGTTATCGTGGTTGCCGGAAGAAGAGACGGCAACTTTGAAAAAATCGGGATAGACCAGCATCGCCGCCGTGCTCATAAACCCTCCGCCGCTGTGTCCATGTATACCCACCCGGTTGATGTCGATAAAAGGGTATCGGTCCGCCAGTTGCTCTACCGCCGTCTTTTTGTCGGCAAGCCCATAGTCACGGAGATTGCCATATCCATAATTGTGATACCACTTGCTGCGGGAAGGACTCCCGCCCCTGTTACCAAGGGTAATAACGATCATGCCCAGCTGCGCCAGCCTGTCCACCCTGTCCATACCCCGGCTAAACGCTTTATTCACAGACTCTGTTTGGGGACCAGGATATACATACTCCATGATGGGGTACTTTTTTGTCGAATCGAAGTTGAAGGGTTTGTACATCACCCCATAGATATCCGTAATGCCGTCATCAGCCTTGACCTTGAAGGGCTGGGGGAATTTATAACCCGCCGCCATCAGGGCGCTGAGATCGGCTGTCTCCAGGTCCATGATCTTTTTGCCAAGTGCATTGTACAGGACCGACCGGGGTACTGTATTTACCCTGGAAAAGTTATCTATAAAGAATTGCTGATCATCATTCATATCCACTGCGTGATCAAACTCACCCGGGTCCAGCAAGGTAAGGTCCGATCCATCAAAATTGACCTTATAGAGGTGCAGGTAATAAGGATTCTCACCAGGCTCGCGGCCACACGCAGAGAAATAAAGCACTCTTTTCTTTTCATCGATGCCTATAATGTCCTCGCAATGGAAGGGGCCGCTGGTGATCTGGTTCTCCAGTTTGCCGTTGCCGTCATACAGATAGAAATGCGCCCAGCCATCCTGCTCGCTCCATTCGATAAGTTCCTTACCCTCATTTACCAGCCCCGGACGGCGGACCTCCACATAAGTATTCAGCCGCTCATTGATCAATGGCCGGGCGACGGAATCTTTTATATCGATGATACAAACGTCGATCTTCTTCAGATCGCGGCTGGTACGTGTAAAATAGAACTTACTATCCGTACCCAGCCACACAGAAGGTCTGTAGTCATCGTCGCGGGTCTTGGCTATCGCCGGTCTTGCCCAAAGGGAGACGTCCTGGTCCTTAAACCCCGCCACATTGATCTCACGATGGGTCTTACCTTCCATCTCAAACACCAGCAGATGCTCCACCGGGGTTTCCTTCTCCCCCGGCATCTGATACTTATATGTTTCCAGCGTGGGCCGGGGGTTTGCCACGGAATTGATCACCCACAGATCTTTAACTTTACGGCTATCCGTACGCGTCATGACAAAGTGTTTTGCATCCGGACTCCAGAAGATGGAGACAGGCTTTCGCCGATCCTTATCCTTCTCTTTATCCACGTTGGTTTCACCTCCGCCTCCCAGGACGCCGCTGCCGTGATAGCTAAAATATTCCTCGCCGTCTGTCGTCAGCTGATGCTCAACGATAGTGCTGTCATCTTCTTTCTTAAGAGCCTTCTCATAATTAACCCTGTCTATCCAATAAAGATTATTGTGTTTGCCATACACGATCGTATTACTGTCTGGGGAAATATTTGCCCATGTGGGCTTGTGAGTGTGTTTTTTATACCCCACCAGCTCATTGAGGACGTCGTCCCGGAGATTGTATTCGAAATAGAATATCTTTTTTTCTTTCGCTGTACCGCTGCCTCGTTTTTTCGTTGTGTCCGTATTTTCCACATCCTGTGTGCTCTTCACTTCGAATTGTATCCAGTTCTCGTCCTTTATAAAACGCAGGCTATCCAGTCCGAGGTGTTGTGCATCAAAGGGGTCATGTACGATACGGGTGATGGCTGCTGCCAGCTTCTCATTATCAAATAGCAATTTCTTATCCATCTTTATCGGATCGACGATATACCATTTTTTTCCTTCTGAGGTTTCGTATACATACCAGAAGCGATTGCTTTTTTTTAGCCAATGGGGATCCACACTGATGGTAAAGACCATCTTATCCAATTTTTTGGGGGAGTATCGGGCGGCTGCCCTGTAGTCGGCTTTTGTAACAGGAGTTGATTGAGCCTGGGCAAAATAACTGATAGATAACAGCAGTAAATAGGATAACAAGGTCCTGATCATAAGCAGTGATTTGATTAGGTACCGTAAAATACTCATTTTGGAATGCCGGTCGACAACGGTATATCACTAACATCCACATGCGGTGACTTTTCAGGATAATCGGGTGTGCTTGTCGGCAAGGCTCGTCAGGCCTTTTGGGATATGTAGACGAAGCCCTTCATCTCAGCTCGAGGGAGAGAAGAGACGGCCGTGCCTGGATCAAACAAGCACGGACATAATTAAAAATCAGCTAAAAAACCTTCTTCAGCTATTTATTCATCATCTGTTTAGCTTCGATCGAAAGCGTAGCATGGGGTACCGCTCTCAACCTTGCTTTATCGATGAGTTTACCGGTCACCCGGCAAATACCGTAGGTCTTATTTTCAATTCGCATGAGGGCTTTTTCGAGATGGTCGATAAAAGTGATCTGGCGGCTGGCCATCTGGCTCAGCTGTTCCCGTTCCATACTCATGCTTCCATCTTCCATGGTCATGTAACGTGCGTCATCGTTGTCGCCTCCCATTTCGTCCTTGCGAGTAATCAATCCCTGCAGATAGGCAAGTTCTTTTTTAGCTGCATCCAGTTTACGGTTGATCAGCTCTCTGAATTCTCCGAGTTCTGCGTCGCTGTATCTCATAGTGGGTCCAGTTTGATCTTCTTGTGGTGTATCTAATACTGATTTTGTAAATTCCGGTTCATACTTACGAACCGTTTTTGTTTTAATTTCCGGGATGACCACTTTAGCCGGTTTGGCGGGTGGAGGAGCCGGTTTTTTTACTTCTGGTTTTATTTGCACAGGGGGCGGAGGGGGGACTACAGCTTTTTTAACCTCTTCCTTTGGAGCTGCTTTGCTGACGGCAGCGGTATTGCTTACCACAGGTTTAGCAGCGCCTGCCACCGGAGGATGAGCAGGCTGTGATTTTGAGGCGGGTTTGGATACGTTGGATACAGTCGTTTTTTTCACAGCAGCAGCGGTTTTTTTGGCCGGGGAAGCAGGGGCGGTGGCAACCTTTTTACCCACCGGTCTGACAGTACTCTTAGCAACCGGGGCTTTCTTGGTCGCTTTACCGGCGCCTGACGAGTGGGCAGGTTTTGCGGCCGCCTTTTTAGCCGGCGCTATTTTCTTGACGGTAGGAGTAGATTTTTTGGCGGGCTTAGCCGCTTTCTTCTTGGTTGCCATACAATTAGGCTTTTTTTGAAACAAACACTTTTAAAAGAACATCATTCACTTCAATTTCAGTGCCATTAGCCAGTCCTGCTACCAACTCGATAGAATCTGCCAAAATTTCCGAGCAAATATAGTCATTAAATTGAGTCAAGGAATCCTTAAGGGCGGGTACGTCAGCGACTTTTACTAAAATCCTGTCTGTCAGCTCATATCCATTGTCTTTCCGGATCTTCTGGATACGATTTACAAATTCGCGTGCATTGCCTTCCTGAGCTAGTTCGGGAGTTACAGTTACATCGAGGGCTACCGTAAGGGTATCCTTACCGGCAACAACCCAGCCGGGGATGTCCTCGCTGGTTATCTCCACTTCATTAATATTCAATATTACTGGTTCGCTTTCAATTAACAAAGTATATATGCCTTCTTTTTCCAATTTTGATATATCTTCTTGCGAAAAAGCGCCCAATGCACTGCTGACAGCCTTCATTTTGGGTCCCAGTTTCTTTCCAAGGGCCACAAAATTGGGTTTGATCTTTTTCTTAATAAATCCATCGGAGTCGGAAAGGTATTGCAGCTCCTTCACGTTTACTTCCGCCTTTACCAGATCCTCCACCTTTTCCAGCTGATGCCTCATCTGGGGGTTCAACACGGGGATCAGCACCTTTTGTAAAGGCTGCCGCACCTTGATATTCACCTTTTTACGGAGCGATAGCACCAGGGAAGAGGCATCCTGGGCCAGCTGCATCCGCTCTTCCAGCGCCGCATCGATCACCTTTTCGTTTGCCATGGGGAAGTCGGCATGGTGCACAGAGGTCGCCTTGATCCTGCCTGTTGTATCATTGAGATTGCAAAAAAGCCAGTCGGCAAAGAAGGGGGATACGGGGGCCATCAGCCGGGTGACCGTCTCCAGACATTCATAAAGGGTCTGATACGCACAGAGCTTGTCATGCCCATAGTCGCCTTTCCAAAAACGGCGGCGGCAAAGACGCACATACCAGTTGCTGAGATGCTCGTCCACAAAGTCTTCGATCAATCTGCCGGCAACAGTGGGCTCATAGTCGTCAAGATTTGCGCCCACTTTGACTACCAATGTATTAAGAGAAGAAAGGATCCAACGGTCGATCTCAGGTCTTTCCGCCAGGGGTACATAAGCCTCCTGGAAGTTGAAGCCGTCCACATTTGCATATAAAGCAAAAAACTGATATGTATTATAGAGCGTGCCGAAGAACTTACGTTGTGTCTCCCGGATACCTTCGATGTCGAACCTCATGCTGTCCCAGGGGGAGGCATTGGTGATCAGGTACCAGCGGGTGGCATCAGCGCCAAAATCCCCGATGGTCTTAAAAGGATCCACCACGTTACCCTTGCTCTTACTCATCTTGTTCCCGTTCTTATCCAGTACCAGGCCATTGGATACCACCGTCTTGTAGGCGATGCCGGGATAGCGTTGTTCAAGCTCCCCGGCCGGGACACCCGCAGCCTTCAGCTTATCGTGGACGGATTCTTTTAACAAGGCAGCCAGCGCATGCAGGGTGTAAAACCACCCCCGCGTCTGGTCTACGCCTTCCGCGATAAAGTCGGCCGGATAGTTCTTGATAAAAGTGTCTACATTCTCAAAGGGGAAATGCCATTGGGCATAGGGCATGGCGCCACTGTCGAACCATACGTCGACAAGGTCGGGGACCCTGTACATGGGTTTACCGCTGGGGGCCGCCAGGATGATCTCATCTACATAAGGTTTGTGCAGGTCGGATGTAAGCCGCTGAACATCCGTCCCCACAGGCATGATACCCGCCTTTACAGACTTTGTCAATTCTTCCCGCAATTGAGCGACAGAGCCGATGCAGAGGGATTCCCTTGCTGCAATGTCCTCATCTGTGGGATTCTCCGGTAATTCCGTCCGCCACACAGGCAATGGCGTCCCCCAGTACCGGCTGCGGCTGAGGTTCCAATCCACCATATTTTCCAGCCAGCTGCCAAAGCGGCCCTCACCCGTTGACCTTGGTTTCCAGTTGATCGTCTTGTTCAACTCTACCATCCTGTCCTTCAGAGCAGTGGTTTTTATAAACCAGGCATCCAGGGGATAATAAATAATGGGCTTATCCGTCCGCCAGCAGTGAGGGTAGTTATGCTCATACTTCTCGATCTTGAAAGCACGATTTTCCTTCTTTAACTTGACACAGATGTCGACATTGACGTCAACATATTGAGGGTCATCCTTATAGTTCTTTACATAACGGCCGCTGAACTCACCCAGCCCATCGACAAACTTACCCTGTTTGTCCACCATGACCAGTATACCTATGTTATACTTCTTCCCTACCTTAAAGTCATCCGCACCAAAGGCCGGGGCCGTATGCACAATGCCCGTACCATCTTCAGTAGTGACAAAGTCGCCCAGGATCACCCGGAAAGGGTCGCCTCCCGCTTCTTCGGGGCTGTTAGCTTCGTATGGCAATAGTTGCTCATAGCGGCATCCTTCCAGGTCACGGCCTTTGAATGTCGCCAGGACTTTCCAGGGCAATACTTTATCTCCCTCTTTGTAACCGCTGAAATCTCCGTTCTCCCCTTCGGGTTTAAAGTATTTACTCAACAACGCCCCCGCCAGCACGATATTTACGGGCAGGTGCGTATAAGGGTTGAAAGTCTTTACAAGAACATAGTCGATATTTGGCCCCACCGTAAGACCCAGATTGGAGGGAAGGGTCCAGGGGGTGGTGGTCCAGGCCATAAAAAAGACCTCGGCTGCGCCTGCCGACTTGTTCGCCTCGGCTGCCGCATTGAACAGGAATTCACTTTTCCCATCCCGTACCGCCTTGAACATCACTACAGCGGAAGTGTCTTTTACATCCTTATAAGTACCGGGCTGGTTCAGCTCGTGCGAGCTGAGGCCTGTACCCGCGGCAGGAGAGTAAGGTTGTATGCTTACGCTCTCATATAACAGACCTTTGTTATATAGTTCATTCAATATCCACCAGAGCGTCTCAATATAATCGTTCTTAAAGGTGATATAGGGGTCTTTCAGGTCTACCCAATAGCCCATCCGGCGGGTGATCTCATCCCATTTATCCTTGTATTTCAACACTTCACGACGGCAGGTGTCATTATACTCCGCGACAGATATTTTCTTGCCGATGTCTTCCTTTGTGATACCCAGCATTTTCTCCACGCCCAGTTCGACGGGAAGGCCATGCGTATCCCAGCCGCCTTTGCGTTTGACCTGGAAACCTTTCATGGTTTTATAGCGGCAGACCAGGTCCTTGAGCGTCCGGCTAATGACGTGGTGAATGCCCGGCATACCATTGGCGCTGGGTGGTCCTTCATAAAATACAAAGGGTGTAGCCCCTTCTCTTAGTTCCACGCTTTTTTCAAAAGCCCGGTCGGCCTCCCATTTAGCTAATATTTCCTGGCTGATGGCCGGCAGGTTCAACTGCTGATATTCTCTATACTTATTGGGCATAATATTTTATATTGCATCCCCCCGTTTGGGGGTGCGAATTTACGAAATTTCAAGCAGGTGGCCCATTCCAGGCCCCCGTACAGTTTTTTTTCAAACAGATGCAACTATCCGTTCATCGTAGTTGTTAAGATTATGCAAAAAGGGGAGCCAGAAACCCGGTTGATCTTTGTCAATTATCCACATTAGCTAGCTTTGGCATAATTTATGGTTATGTAGTTCCAGAAATGACAATAAAAAGGTGTAAACACCTTTTAGCTCATATAAATAAAGAAATTAAATTCCTTAATGCTCTAAGTTGTTGATTAACAACTACATTAAGTCAACTCTTTCTACGGTTTAGGGTTTAGGGGTTAAAAAGGGGGGTATTCCTACTCCCCTTCCTTTTAAAACTTCCCTCCGTACATAACCTGCCTTATTCCGTGCACTGTATTATTCATTCATTCGCCTTATCGTATCTGTTTCGTCCGTAGCCACCCGTTTTTAATCTCTGATATTACCTTGGAAGAACCCGATCGACAAGCACCAGCCTTCTTAAAAAAATTACCAATTCCTGGATGACCGTATTCAAAGAGTTCAGTTTCCTGAAAAACTACCTTTTTACCCCGGAATAGAAAAAACCCTCCCGGCCTCTGCGTCGGGAGGGTTTTGTTTTCGGCCTTTGGACACGCACACTGTTCCCGGCGTTTTATTTTTTTGTCCTTATCGTTTTGTAAATGCGTATGGCGCTCATCAGCACAATGACGAAGCCAAAGAGCCCTGCCAGACCCCAAACCCAGCTCATACTTTGCTTTACCACCACCAACATGACGATGGCTACCAAAAATATAGTGGCTACTTCATTCCAGATACGCAGCCGCTGAGAGGACCACTTGAAGATCCCCCTCATTTGCTGACGGTAGATCGCCTGAAGAGAGAAATGATAAGCATACAGCCCGACTACAAAACATAGTTTGACCCATAGCCAGACAGGGATCGTCCCCATAACATAAAGTCCCATCACCCACGGACCAAATATCAGGGTGAGTATCGCAGAGGGCCACGTGATACCCATCCAAAGCCGGCGGATCATGATCTTGTACTGTGCTTGCAGGATGCCTTTTTCCGGCTCAGGTTTTTCCGCCGCCTCGGCATTATACACAAAAAGACGCACCATGTAAAAGAGCCCGCTAAACCAGGTGACGATAAAAATGATGTGCAGCGCTTTAATGTAATTATACATAGGAATTGATTTAAACCAATATCATTCCCTTCTTCCCTGAGGCATAGTCTTTTACCCATCCCGCCAATGCCTGCGCCCACAGCGGGTCTGCATTTAGGCAAGGGATCATCTCATACTCCACACCGCCTGCCTCAAGGAACGCTTCCTTACCTCTGATAGCAATCTCCTCCAGCGTCTCCAGACAATCGCTGACAAAAGCCGGGCAAAGGATCAACAGCTTTTTGATACCTTCTTTGGGCATCTCCTCCAATCGGACGTCCGTGAAAGGTTCCAGCCATCCCTTGCCCAGCCGGGACTGAAAAGAATTGCTGTACTTTCCCTCGGGAATACCCAGCCTCTTCACCACCTCCTTTGTCGTCGCAAAGCATTGGTGCCGGTAGCACCTGCCATGGGCCATCGAAGGGATATTGCAGCAGTCCGTGGAAGAAAGACAATGCTGATGCGTGGGATCCGTCTTTTTTATGTGACGGGCCGGTATCCCATGATAGCTGAACAATATGTGATCGTAATCCCTGGAAAGATACGGACGGATGAGCTCGCTCAATGCGTGCAGATAATGCGGTTCATTGTAGAAGGGCCGGATAAATCGGAGGCTAAAGGTATGCTTCTTCCGGCGATGTACCTCTTTCGCATATTCCACAGCTGTCTCATAGCTGGCCATGGCGTAGTGCGGATACAAAGGGACGGCGATGACCTCCTCCAGTCCGGGGACCCTTGCCAGGACACGTTCAAAAGCCTGTTCCATGCTGGGATTGCCATACCGCATGGCTATTTCCACAGGCTCGTCCACCTGCTGCTGCAATGCCTGCTGCAGCTCCCGGGTCAGATGTATCAGCGGCGAGCCATCCTTGGTCCAGATAGTCTTATATGCTTCTGCCGAATTTGCTGTCCGTGAAGGAACGATAATGCCCTGTACGAGTATTTTACGGAACAGCCAGGGGTAGTCGATGACCCTTCCGTCCATAAGGAATTCTGTCAGATAACGCTTGACGTCCGGCGCCTCCGTGGAATCCGGCGATCCCAGGTTCATTAAGATGATAGCGCGTTTCACCGGTGAATTGGTCATAATCTCGCAAATGTAGGTCACTAATTTGTCACAACATTGCCATAAACGTCATTTGCCTCCAAATAGATTGCTGATTATCATCAGGCCGCCGTCTGACACAGATCATCCCTCCTCTCTCCCGGCCTTTCTAACTTCATCCTCGCAAGTATCCTAGCCTCATCAGATAAAAATGACAACGCGGGAAGACATTTGGATGGGTCTGATCATATTATTATGACAGTCTAATGACAGAAAAATTCGTGTAATAGGAACCCTTGCAAGTAATTTTGCGTACATTATTAGAACAAGCTGACGCACAATGGGCCATAAACCGACAGATATCTCTAAATTCTTCATCGCCGGGATCAATTATAAAAAGACGGATGCGGCTATCAGAGGTCAGTTTGCCATCAGCAACGAACAATACGAGAAGATCCTTACCCTGGCGCCTGCTCATCATCTGTACGAACTGTTCATCCTATCCACCTGCAATCGGACAGAGATCTACGGGTTTGCCGAAGAGCCTTCCCAGCTGATCAATCTGTTATGTTCGCAAACCACCGGCGCCGCGACTGCTTTTTCGGAGATCGCTTATATAAGGAAGGGGCTTGATGCCGTGGAGCATCTTTTCGAGGTGTCCGCCGGGCTTGACTCCCAAATCCTGGGAGATTATGAGATTGTAGGACAGCTCAAGACGGCGGTGAAATTTTCCCGGGAGCGGGGTTTCATCGGCGCCTTTACCGAGAGACTGGTGAACTGCGTGCTGCAGTCCTCCAAATCTATAAAGAACCAGACGGCCCTCAGCGGCGGGACGGTATCCGTCTCTTTTGCCGCCATACAATATATAAAAGAGCGGATGGGGCAGGCAGCCGGCAAAAAGATCCTGCTGATCGGTGTCGGCAAGATAGGCCGCAACACCTGCCGCAACATGGTGGATTATCTGGACACCCGAAACATCACCCTTATCAATCGCACGGAGGAAAGGGCTGCCGGTCTGGCCGAAGAAATGGGTCTTCGCCATGCTCCCCTTGAAGATATGGCAAAATACATCGACGAGTCCGATATCATCCTGGTAGCCACAAATGCCGAACAACCCACCTTGCTCCGTACCCATCTGGAAGGCCGCGGTGACCGGCTGCTGATAGATCTTTCTATTCCCTGTAATATAGAAAAGTCCGCCGGCGAACTGCCCGGCATCACCTTGGTGAATGTGGATGAGCTCTCCAAACTAAAGGATGAAACCCTTCAAAAAAGAGAGGCGGAAGTTCCAAAGGCAAAGTTCATCATTTCGGAACATATGGATGAATTCCTGGAATGGCATGATATGCGTAAATATGTGCCCGTTCTGAAGGCCGTAAAGACAAAGCTGAAAGAGTTGCATACATGCCCAATTTTCAGCCGTCTGTCGGGAGAACCATTTCCTTCCACCGACCTCACAGATGAACAGATACAACGCGTGATCAATGGTATGGCCACCAAAATGCGTCAGCATAACCAGGGCGGCTGTCATTATATAGAGGCGATCAACGAATACATCGCCACCGGCGCCCAATGGGCCGCAGCTCCGGTGACCACCGGGCTAAATTAATTTCCATGCAGACACCCATCCGGATAGGCACAAGAGAAAGCGAGCTGGCTGTCTGGCAAGCCGCCCAGGTAAAAGAGCTATTAGCACAGGAAGGCACAGCCGCAGAACTAGTCTTTATAAAGAGCGAAGGTGACATTGATCTGAAGACCCCCTTGTATGAAATGGGTGTTCAGGGCGTCTTTACCCGTAGTCTCGACGCAGCGCTGTTAAGCCGGAGGATCGACATTGCCGTTCACTCCATGAAGGATGTCCCCACACAATTGCCGGAAGGGTTACAGCAGGCCGCAGTACTGAAGAGAGGGCCTGTATATGACTTGCTGGTCTTTAAAAAAGATCCGGCCCTCTTTTCGCAAAGGGACTACATCGCACATATCGCCACCAGCAGCATTCGCCGTAAAGCGCAGTGGCTGCATAAATATCCATCCCACCAGATACACAACCTCAGGGGCAATGTCAACACCCGGTTGAAAAAACTGGCGGAAGAAAAGTGGGATGCCGCCATCTTTGCGCTTGCCGGCTTGGAACGTATCCATCTCCGTCCCGCGGACAGCCTGGTGTTGGATTGGATGCTGCCCGCCCCTGCGCAGGGCGCCATCATGGTCGTATGCAGGGAAGATGACGAGACGGCTTTTAATGCATGCCGGTCATTGAACGATCCCGACACCGCCTTTTGTACAAAGGTCGAAAGGGACTTTCTCCGTACCTTGCTTGGAGGCTGTTCCACTCCCATCAGCGCACTGGCGGAGATAGAGAATGAAGATATTTATTTCAGAGGCAATATCCTGTCGCTGGATGGCGGCAGAAAAGTAGAGATCGAAAAGATCCTGCCGGTGGATAAGGCAGACGGACTTGGGAAATTGGCTGCCGAAGAATTGTTGGAAAGAGGGGGCAAGGCAATTGCTGATGAGATACGGGCCGCAAGCGCACTTGCCGGTAAAAGCCCTGCCGGAGGATCATGAGCCGTCCCGTACGTATATTATCTACCCGGCCCCTGGAAGCTGCGCTGATCGAACAGGCGGCAGAAAAAGGTATTATCATCGATGTGATACCATTCATCGTCACCAGCTTTGTGAAGAGCGAAAAAGACGCCCGGCAGATGCAGGCGCTTGCACTCCGTCCCCAGGTAGCCATTTTCACCAGCGGGAATGCCGTGGAGGCCGTTGCCGGTCTGCTGCAACAGCAGGGGATGCCCGGACAGTTGCCCTGGAAAATCTTTTGTATCAGCGGCGCTACCCGGCGGCAAGTGCAGGCGCAATTCGGAGAAGAGACGATCGCCGGCACAGCCCCTTCGGCAGAGCAACTGGCCGGCGTGATATTGCAACCGCAGCACCGGCACTATCCGGGATCCTATTTTTTCTATTGCGGCGATCTGAGGCGGAGAGAATTGCGGGACAAGCTGTATAAAGAAGCAGCAATATATCTCAACGAATATATTGTCTACCACACCATACAGACGCCGCAGATTGTTACAGGGCACTATGACGGCATCGCTTTTTTTAGCCCAAGCGCCGTTGAGAGTTACTTTTCAGTCAACACGCCCCCCCCGGCAACAACCGTACTGGCCATTGGGAACACGACGGCAGACGCGATTCGGACGCACTGTCTGAATCCTGTCATCGTCAGCACTGTGCCGGAACAGAGAATACTTGTGCAGCAAATGATCGATTATTTTTCAAAGTAATATATGAGCCAATTAAAGAACGATCTGTTACTAAGGACATTGAGAGGAGAAAAGACCGAACGTACGCCCGTCTGGATGATGCGGCAGGCAGGGCGCTATCTGCCCGATTATATGAAGCTAAAAGAGAAGTACTCTTTTTTCGAGCGTTGCCAAACCCCTGAGCTTGCCACGGAGATCACTATACAGCCGGTGGAACAGGTGGGTGTGGATGCCGCCATCATCTTCTCAGATATCCTGGTAGTGCCGCAGGCCATGGGGCTCGAAGTGGAAATGATAGAAGGCAAGGGCCCGCTGCTGCCGCACCCCATTAAAAACCAAAAAGACCTTCAGCGTTTATGCCTTCCCGATGTAGAGGCTTCGCTGGGTTATGTATTCGATGCCCTTCGTCTCACAAAAAAGACCCTGGACGGCCGGGTGCCCCTGATAGGTTTCGCGGGCGCGCCCTGGACGTTGCTATGCTATATGGTACAAGGCAAGGGCTCCAAAACCTTTGACGAGGCAAAAGCCTTTTGCTATACCCAGCCGGAGACGGCGCACCGTCTGCTGCAAATGATCACGGATACGACCATTGCCTACCTGAAGGGGCAGGCAAAAGCCGGCGCCGACGTAGTACAGATCTTTGACTCATGGGGAGGCCTGCTGGGGCCTGATGATTTTGAGGAGCTTTCTCTCCGGTACATCCGCCAGATCGTGACCGCCCTGAAGGATGAGGTCCTGACCATCATCTTTGCAAAGGGAGCCTGGTCTTCCCTGGAAGGAATGGCGGCTACGGGCGCACATGGGCTGGGCATCGACTGGTGCATCCGTCCTCAGATGGCCAGACAACTGGCAGGGCCGAACGTAACCCTGCAAGGAAATTTTGATCCGGCCAAACTCATGTCGCCTATCCCTGTGATCGAGCGGGAAGTCAACGCCATGATGGATGCCTTCAAAGGCACCCGCCATATCGCAAATCTGGGGCATGGCATCCTGCCGGAGGTCCCCGTAGATCATGCAAGGGCGTTTGTCAACGCCGTGAAGAACTTTTAAATTCAATAAGATGGACACGACAAACTTCAGGGAGAAATGGACCGGATATATCCATCAGCTGCAGGACAGGATCTGTCAGGACCTGGAGGCCATCGACGGCAAGACCCGGTTTATCACCGACGAATGGAAAAGAGAGGGCGGTGGCGGCGGCATCACCAGGGTGATCGAGAAGGGAGATGTCTTCGAAAAAGGAGGAGTGAACACTTCCGTAGTATGGGGTACCGTCACCGATGTGATGCGGTCGCAGTTAAAGCTCGGGGCTAATGCCGGTCCTCTCGACAACGAACCTTCGGTCCGTCCGGCCAAATGGTTTGCCAGCGGACTTTCGCTGGTGATCCATCCCTTAAATCCCTATGTACCGACCACACATGCCAACTGGCGGTACTTTGAATTGTATGACGAGGAAGGCAATGTCATCGACAGGTGGTTTGGAGGCGGTTCAGACCTTACGCCGTATTATCTTTTTGAGGAAGATGCCCGGCATTTCCATGGCACGCTCCGCAAAGCCATGGATCCTTTTGGGAAAGAGAAATATCCGCTGTATAAAAAATGGTGTGACGAATACTTTGTCAACAAACACCGTGAATGCGAGATGCGAGGCATTGGCGGTGTGTTCTACGATCAGCTCCAGCCAAAAGGTACGGAAGAGGCCGATCAGCTCCTGGCCTTTCAGCAGGCGGGCGGAAATGCTTTTCTGCCGGCCTACACGCCCATCGTTCTGAGAAGGAAGGACACGCCCTATGGAGAAAGGGAAAAGGAATGGCAGGAGATCCGGCGGGGACGTTATGTGGAATTCAATCTGGTGCATGACCGTGGGACCCTTTTTGGACTGAAAACCCAGGGTCGTACCGAGAGCATCCTGATGAGTCTGCCGCCAAGGGCGCGATGGGGCTATAATTATAAGCCCGCTGCGGGGTCGCCCGAGTCTGAATTGCTGGATGCCTGTCTGCATCCACGGGAATGGGCCTGACTGGTCATCGGGCCGTCCGGCAGACATGCCCCGGCCAGAAACAACTTTGAAAAATAAAACGCACTACACATATGTATCTCCAAAGACGCAACCGCATTTTACGTAAAACCCCCGCCATCCGGGCAATGGTGGCGGAAACCATACTCACTCCGAATGATTTTATCGCCCCGCTCTTCATCGACGAAGGGAAGGGACAGCAGTATGAGATACCCTCTATGCCGGGTTATTTCCGCCGGAGCATCGACGGTACTGTGAAAGAGGTAAAAGAACTATGGGACCTCGGTATCAAAAGTGTGCTGCTTTTTATCAAATGCCGGGACGAACTAAAAGACAATACGGGCAAAGAGGCCTGGAATCCCGACGGGCTTATGCAGACGAGCATCCGGGCTATCAAGGATGCCGTGCCGCAAATAGTGGTGATGACGGATGTCGCGCTGGACCCTTATTCTTCCTATGGGCACGATGGCATAGTAGAAAATGGAGAGATCGTAAACGACCCTACCGTGGAAGCGCTGGTAAAAATGAGCGTCAGCCATGCGGATGCGGGCGCGGACTTCGTGGCGCCCAGCGATATGATGGATGGTCGCATCGGTGCGATCCGCCAGGCGTTGGAAGAGAATGGTTTTACAGGGACGGGCATCATGGCCTACAGTGCGAAATATGCTTCCTGTTTTTATGGCCCCTTCCGGGATGCGCTGGATTCCGCGCCGGGTTTTGGAGATAAAAAGACCTACCAGATGGACTATGCCAATAGGCTGGAAGCCGTCAAAGAAGCGCAAATGGATGTGGAAGAAGGCGCCGACATCGTCATGGTCAAACCTGCCCTGCCCTACCTGGACATAATCCGGGAAGTAAAGAATGTGGTGGAAGTCCCTGTCAGCGCTTATAACATCAGCGGCGAGTATGCCATGATCAAGGCCGCAGCCAAAATGGGATGGATCAACGAGGAAAAAGCTGTTTTGGAAACCCTTACCTCCATCAAAAGAGCAGGGGCAGACCTTATCGCTACCTATTTCGCCAAAGATGCAGCCAAACTTTTAACCAGTTAGACGATATAAATTTGCACAAACGCAGCATATGTACGAAAAAAGCCAGCAACTTTTTGAAAGAGCACAGCAAAGCATTCCCGGCGGCGTCAACTCTCCTGTCCGCGCCTTCCGTAGCGTAGGCGGCACGCCAATCTTCATCCAAAAGGCCGAAGGCCCCTATCTCTATGACGTGGATGGACGTCGTTACATCGATTATATCGCCTCCTGGGGCCCCATGATCCTGGGTCATGCCTGGCAGCCTGTGGTAAAGGCCATTCAGGAATATGCTGCGTATTCTACGTCTTATGGGGCGCCCACGCAGTTGGAGGTGGAGATGGCCGAACTGATCATCAGCATGACGCCAAATGTGGATCTCATTCGCATGGTGAGCAGCGGTACCGAGGCCTGCATGAGCGCTATCCGGCTGGCACGGGGATATACAGGCCGCAATAAGATCATCAAGTTCGAAGGTCACTATCACGGTCATGCCGACCCCTTTCTCGTAAAGGCCGGCAGCGGCGTCGCAACATTTAACATCCAGACCGTCCCCGGCGTAACGCCTGGGGTATCGCAGGACACCCTCACGGCTGCTTACAACGACCTGGAGGCCGTAAAAAAGATCGCGGCTGCCCATAAAGGAGAGATTGCGGCTATCATCGTGGAGCCAGTAGCCGGCAACATGGGATGTATCCTGCCCGGGCCCGGGTTCCTGGAAGGGTTGCGAAGCCTCTGCGATATGGAAGGGATCGTACTGATCCTGGACGAAGTAATGACGGGTTTCCGGCTGGCTCCCGGCGGAGCCCAGGAAAGATTGGGTATCCGCGCAGACCTGCTCACCTATGGCAAGGTCATCGGGGGTGGGATGCCCGTAGGTGCATTTGGAGGAAGGAAGGAGATCATGCAGCAGGTGGCTCCGCTGGGCAATGTTTACCAGGCAGGCACATTGAGCGGCAACCCCATTGCCATGATCGCGGGATATACCCTGCTCAGGGAGCTGAAAAACAATCCATCCATATACAGGGAACTGGAAGAAAAGACCATCTATCTCCGGGATGGACTGGATAAAGTACTGCAAGCCTGGGGGCAACCGTACCAGATCAATCAGTTGGGGTCCATGATCAGCGTGCATTTCAGCGAACATCCCGTCATCGACTTTGCCTCCGCCTCAGCCGCGAATAATCAGCGTTTCAAGCTCTTTTTCCATGCGTTGCTAAAAAAGGGAGTGTACCTGCCGCCGTCTGCCTTTGAAAGCTGGTTCCTCAACAATGCGTTGCAGCAAAAGGATCTCGACGACACCATCCGGGCAGTAAAGGAAAGCCTGGAAGAGCTGTAACCTTGTGCTTATGGATCAATGCAACAACAGCTCACAAGGCTTCAACCCCGTGTGTTTCTTAAAGGCTGTGGAGAAATGCGAAATGGAAGAGTAGCCCAGCATAATGGACACTTCCGTGACGCTCAACCCTTTTTCATACAGGAGATAGCGTGCGTGTTCCATGCGCTGGCTCTGATAAAAATCGAAGATGGTGGTGCCAAACATTTCCTTGAAACCCTTCTTCAGATAACATTCATTGATGGCGACCTTGCGGCTCAGTTCCTTGATGGTAAGGGGTTCGCCGATATGCTGCAGGAGCACTTCCCTGGCCCTGACGATCTTTTCCCTGTCTGCTTCATTGGCCAGGAATTTACATTGGAACCCTTCCACTTCTTTTTCACCCACCATGCATTCGAGACTGTACAGCAGAAGCATCTGGCTCTGGGCGTTGATAAAGATATTCTCCATGCTATCCGTATAGCCATGGTTGAGCAGAGCCTCCAGCACCAGACGCGTCCTTCCGCAAAGAGAAAGGATCTTGGAAAAAGAGGAAGGATGACGGAAGTCCAGGATGTCCTGGCTAAGCGTACTTTCAGGCTTGCGAGGTTTGCCGAACTGAGAGAGATGGACGGAGAGGAATCGAAAGCTAAGCACGTCCACTGTATCCACACGCTCGCTGCAGCCGGGCGTTTCGTTCACCTTACAGGCGCTGCACTCCGTGTTGTTCTTCCGGCAATAAACATTCCCGGCTATACAAAATCGTAATTCCAGGTAGTTTTGAGCGGGATCTTCCTTCTTGTAATGATAGATCAGCATTCCCATATCGTCCAGGCTCCATTGAGGGTGCCGCTCATACCTTTTGATGTTGTATTGTACCGAACCCGGTATATGTCGTTCTTTTTCATCGAGTAATGACAGCTGCCCCTGCATGACAGGAGTCTTGTATGCCATCATCAGAATATCAGGAGCCTGGTACATAAGCTGCAAATTTAGGTCAGAAATACCAATTAACCCGCGTTGCCGCAAATGGTTGTAAAGAGATGATTTTTTTGACAAAATCATGACCAAATACCCGGAGATATTTCCCAATTTTTTGGTCTGTAACAGCCCGCCAAAACCACCCGGATCTGCCGTCCAAAGGGGCCAAAAATGACATCCGATCCACCTCTTTTAACCATGGATCGGACGGGCAAAAGAAATGTGGAGAAAACGCTCAAAATAAGCCCATTTTGGGGATATTATAACCTTGAAAACCCCTTATTTTTCTTACATTTGCAAGCCTTATTAATTTATTGTTAACGACAATGTTTTACCTAAAAATATGAGTGAACAAACACAGGAGATCCTGACCCCTGCGAGCAATGGCTATGGGGCTGATAGTATCCAGGTTTTGGAGGGTTTGGAAGCCGTTCGCAAAAGACCTGCCATGTACATCGGGGACATAGGTGTAAAAGGACTTCATCACCTGGTATATGAGGTAGTGGACAACTCCATCGACGAAGCCCTGGCCGGGTTTTGTAAGAACATCATTGTCACCATCCATGAAGACAATTCCATAAAAGTAGAGGACGACGGCCGTGGCATCCCCACAGGTATCAATTCAAAAGAAAAGAAAAGCGCCCTGGAAATGGTAATGACCATTCTCCATGCCGGCGGAAAATTTGATAAGAACACCTATAAGGTTTCCGGCGGATTACATGGTGTGGGCGTCAGCTGCGTAAATGCGCTCAGCTCGCATCTGCACGCCACCGTCTTCCGGGAAGGGAAGATATTCGAGCAGGAATACAATATTGGGATCCCTCAATATGAGGTCCGGGAGATCGGCCTTAGCGAAAAGACGGGTACCACCATCCAATTCTGGCCCGATGCGAGCATCTTTATCACCACGGTCTATAACAAGGATATCCTGGAAGGCCGTCTGCGTGAGCTGTCGTTCCTGAACAGGGGCGTACGCATCATCCTGTACGATCTGCGTGAGAAGGAAGAGGATGGCAGCACCTATAGCAAGACCTTCTACAGCGAAGGCGGTATCACGGAATTTGTGGAAATGCTGGACAAGAATGCAGGCCGTGCACCGCTGATCCCTAACGTCATCTATGTAGAAGGCAGGGATGAATCCACCAATGTGGCCGTGGAGGTAGCGCTGACCTACAACGACAGCTATAACGAACATATCTACTCTTACGTCAATAACATCAATACCATCGAAGGCGGGACCCATGTGGCCGGTTTTCGCAGGGCCCTTACCCGCGTCTTTAAATCGTATGGGGAAAAGCAGGGGCTTTTCGAAAAGGCCAAGGTAGAAATTGAGGGTGATGATTTCCGTGAAGGGCTCAGCACCATCGTTTCCGTAAAGGTACCCGAACCTCAGTTTGAAGGCCAGACAAAGACCAAGCTGGGTAACAATGAGGTCAGCGGCGTAGTAGATTCCACGGTTTCAAAAGCTTTGGATTCCTTTCTGGAAGAAAATCCCCGCGAAGCCAAGAACATCATACAAAAAGTAATTTTGGCCGCACAGGCCCGCGCGGCAGCCAAGAAAGCCCGTGAGCTGGTACAAAGAAAAAGCGTGCTCAGCGGCGGTGGTCTGCCGGGCAAATTAGCGGACTGTTCAGATCGGGACCCCGAGCGCTGCGAGCTTTTCCTTGTCGAAGGTGACTCGGCCGGTGGTACTGCCAAACAAGGCCGTGACCGCAGCTTCCAGGCCATCCTTCCCCTGCGTGGTAAGATCCTCAACGTGGAAAAAGCCATGGAGCATAAGATCTACGAGAATGAGGAGATCCGCAATATGTATACAGCACTGGGCGTCACCGTGGGAACCACGGAAGACCCCAAGGCCCTCAATCTGTCAAAGCTGCGTTATCACAAAGTCATCATCATGACCGATGCCGACGTCGACGGCAGCCATATCGCCACGCTCATCCTTACATTCATTTATCGCTACATGAAAGAGCTGGTGGAACAAGGTTACGTCTACATCGCCCAGCCTCCGTTGTACCTTGTCAAGAAAGGAAAAGACCAGGCCTATGCATGGAATGAAGAGCAACGGAAAGCCCTTTCGGAAAAACTGGGCGGCGGCAACCCTGACAACGTTGTGGTACAACGTTACAAAGGTTTGGGAGAGATGAACGCCGATCAACTTTGGGATACCACCATGAACCCTGATACCCGTACCTTGAAACAGGTGACCATCGAAAGCGCCGCAGAAGCCGATCGTATATTTAGTATGCTGATGGGAGACGAAGTTGCACCCAGAAGAGACTTCATCGAATCACATGCGAAATACGCCAAGCTGGACGTATAATTTTGAGATAAAAGTGATAAAAGTCAAAATATTCAATATTTGGTACTAATCTTGCGATTGAATAGCAGACACTAAATCAATAAATCATGTCAACTGTAACACTCACGGCCTACAATGTTAAGACGAAAGAAAAGAATGTACCCATTCAGGACGCAGTCATCACCAAAACAGCCAAAGGCGCTTACATGGCCCAGGGACATGATGGCAAGGGCAACAAGCTGACGACCCTGCTCGGTGAAGAAAAGGCCCTGGCCGCCATCAAGGCCGGCGTAGCCAAACAAGGCTGGTAAACAAGACTTTATCCAACATTAAATATGCCGGCGACCCTCGGTCGCCGGCAATGTCTTTTTATAAAAGCCATTTGAGTCCCACGGTAAATCCCCCCAGGTTGTTATTGAGCGCGGTGCCCAGGAGAAAATTATCCGTCTTGACATCATTCGTTGCCCCGGTGATCGTGGTCTTGGTATGCCCGTATGATGCATAGGCCAGGTTCTGAAATCCCGTCTCCAACTGTACATGACGGCTGATGGCATAAGCTATCCCGGGATAAAAGCCCAGGTAAAAGCTATATCCCTTGGTATCAGTGGGAACCCCGGTTCCTGTGTAATAAATGTTCTTTTGGTGAGAATAATAGCCCATAAAGTTTCCCTCGGCAAACAGGGAGAAACCGCTGCCCAGGAGTTTGTAGCGACGTAAAAAAACACCGGCTCCATAAATATCCGAGGTCTGCGTTGGGTACGAGTAGTTCTCTGCTTTGGTGTGTCCGTACGACAGGTTAAAGCCTATCACCTGATTGTCTTTGGTAGCTATTCCAAAAGACGGAGCTACAGTGATGCTGGTGCTGTTCGAGGACATAGGTTTTGTGTCCTGCTTGCTGAAGTTCAGGTTACCCCCCAACAGGATATCCCCTTTTTTGATTTGTGCGTTAACAATGCATACAGTGAACAGGCCCGTGGCCAGTAAGTAAAATTGCTTCTTCATAATAGATATAATTTTATATGATTAAAGGTTGCGGAAAAAAACATATATACATAGCCGTTCTACCGTCTTTCACAAACATTTATAAACTGTATTAAACATTACTTAAATCTGAAATTCCATGCAACGAAATTTCAGGCGCTGGTATTGACTTCGTTTTATTGACATGTATCAAGGTTTTTCCCATCCGTGATCCTCAGCTTTGCCGGAAAAAAGATATGAGCAGACAACAGCTGCCTTTATTTGCCGCCGTCTTCCTGGGCTCTCTTACGGTGGGGCTCTCTTTGGGCGTATTGCCTGGATATATACGGGACACATTGCACTTCAACAATTTTATCGTGGGTCTTGTCATCGGGCTGGAATCCGTGGCCACTTTGGCTTCCCGTCATTTTTCCGGCGTCGTCTCCGACACGCGCGGCAGCAACGTTGCCGTAGGTTATGGGGTGGGGTTATGTGCGCTCGCAGGGCTCGTCTATGTTTTGTCGGCTGTACTCACAGGATCTCCGCTGGCCGGCCTGTTGGTCCTGCTCGTGGGAAGAATAATCCTGGGCATAGGGGAAAGTTTGCTGATCACAGGCGCGTTGTCCTGGGGTGTCGGTTTGTCGGGCCCGCAGCATTCGGGTAAAGTGATGGCATGGACGGGTATTGCCATATATGGGGCGCTGGCATGTGGGACGCCATTGGGTATGCTTCTCCGTGAGAATGGAGGTGTTATCGCCGTCTGGTGGGGTGTAGCGCTCTTTCCGTTGTTGGGAGGGGTATGTTTGCGCAGACTGCAAAGGGTTCCGGTATCCGGGTTTCATCGGGTCCCATTCTATACGGTGATGGGTAAGGTAGGACGCCCTGGCGCCGGCTATATCCTTGTCCGTCTTTTCTTCGCCCATCTTCCGGACAGATTGGGAGGTAGGAGAGTGGCCTTTATATCCTTATGTATCGAGGTCATCGGGCAAATGCTGTTGTGGGCCGCCCCATCGTCCGGAATAGCACTCGCCGGCGCAGCCCTGACAGGTCTGGGTTTTTCACTCGTCTTCCCCTCATTTGGCGTAGAGGCGGTAAAACAGCTAAGTCCTCAGAACAAGGGGGTCGCCCTGGGCGCCTATGTCGCCTTCTTCGATCTGGCGCTGGGTGTAACGGGTCCGCTGGCGGGCTTTATCGCCGGGCACTGGGGCTATGCGGCTATTTATGCTTTTGGCGCCCTCGCCGCCGGAACAGCGGCCCTGCTATCTTTGTCACTCCGGACCCGGTGAGCTAACTTTATATCGCATGTACGAACAGCTTATTAAATATATCCGGGATAGGATCAACGTCAGCGATGAGGACATGCAGCGCATCCTATTTCATTATAAACCTCTGAAACTAAAAAAGCACGAGATCCTTATGAGCGAAGGCGATCCATCCCGTCGTATGTTCTTTGTCGTGAAAGGTTGTCTGCGTGTCTTTTTTATAAAGGAGGATGGTACAGAGGCCACCCGGCGCATCGCCTTCGAGGATCATTTTTCTACCACGCTGGTGGGCTTTATCACCCGGCAGCCCGCACTGGAATATACCCAGGCGCTTGAGCCCACGACCCTGTTATATATCACGCGTGATGAATTTTATACGTTGCTGGACAGCATCCCCAATTGGGAAAAGTTCTACCGGCAATACCTGGAACATGCTTACGTCAATAATACGAATAGGCTGATGAGCTTTATCACACAGGATGCGGCAGAACGCTACAAGCAATTGCTGGAAGAAAACCCCGAGATCGTGCGCCGGCTCCCCAATCGTATCGTAGCCTCATATCTGAATATCTCACCCGAAACCCTGAGCCGTCTGAAATCAAAGCGTTAAACCTCAGATCCTCTCCGCCCCGAAATAACCATGCAGTACCTTCGGCAGCACGATATGATCCGCCGCCTGATGATTTTCCAGCAGACAGGCGACAATACGGGGCAAGGCGAGAGCGCTGCCATTCAGAGAATGTACGAATTGGGTCTTTCCACCGGCATCCTTAAAACGGATCTTCATCCTGTTTGTCTGGAACGCTTCAAAATTACTAACTGAGCTGACCTCCAGCCATTTTTCCTGGGCCGCGCTGTATACCTCAAAATCGTAGGTCATTGCTGAAGTAAAACCCATATCGCCACCGCAAAGCCGCAGGATACGATAGGGCAGGTCGAGAGATTGTAACAAACGTTCTACGTGAGCCACCATATCTTCCAGCACTTCATAGCTTTTTTCGGGATGCACCAGCTGTACTACTTCCACCTTATCGAACTGATGCAGGCGATTGAGGCCGCGGACATCCTTTCCATAACTGCCTGCTTCACGACGAAAACAGGGCGTATAGGCCGTCATCTTCAGGGGCAGCTGCGCCTCTTTTAAAATTTCATCCCTATAGATGTTTGTTACAGGGACCTCCGCCGTCGGTATCAGGTAGAGGTTGTCTTCTCCCACATAATACATCTGACCTTCTTTATCTGGTAGTTGGCCCGTACCGCGTGCGGAAGCTTCATTCACCATGATGGGGGGCTGATATTCCGTATAGCCCGCAGCGGTATTATAATCCAAAAAATATTGAATAAGGGCCCTTTGCAGCCTGGCGCCTTTGTTGATATAGACGGGGAAGCCGCTGCCTGTAATCTTGTTACCCAGTTCGAAGTCGATGAGGTCATATTTTTTTGCAAGGTCCCAGTGCGGCGCCGCGCCGGCGGGGAGCACAGGTATTTTGCCCCCTTCCCGGATGGTCACATTGTCGGCAGGGGTCTTTCCCCGCGGGACAGCCGCAGCCGGAAGGTTCGGCAGACGTATCAGCGTGGTATTCAGCTCTTCTTCTACTGCAGCCAACTGGTCGGCAATAGGGGACAGCGCAGCTTTTAGCGTAGCCACCTCTTGTTTTTTTGCTTCAGCCTCCTGCTTTTGCCCTTTGGACATAAGCTGCCCGATCTCTTTTGAAAATGCGTTTATCCTGGATTGTGTCGTATCTGATTCCAACTGCAGCTTCTTGCGTTGATCATCCAGCTGAATGATCGTATCGACCAAGTGGGTTTCCGGAAAATTCCTCACGCCCAACCTTTCCTTTACAAATTCCGGGTTCTGACGGATAACTGCCAATTGTAACATCTTCTGAAAATTTTGGTAAAGATAGTATTGTAAAAGCGTAATTTTATCCGAACTCACTACAAAACCCGTTCATATGCTAGACCAATCCATGATCACCACCAGCACCGCTCTCGAAGGTTATCGTATCACCCGCAACCTGGGTGTCGTACGGGGCATCACCGTCCGGAGCCGCAGCGTTCTCGGCAATATCGCCGGCGGTCTGCAAACCCTTTTCGGTGGACAAATATCCATTTATGTAGACCTTTGTGAAAAGACGCGGGAAGAGGCATTTCAATACATGATGCAACATGCCGCCGAGCGGGGCGCCAATGCCATTATCAATATGCGTTATGATGCCAATGAAGTAATGAATGGCGTAACAGAGGTCCTGGCTTATGGGACGGCTGTGACAGTGGAGAGACTATAGCCGTCATCGCTGGTATAACCCGGATTTATTCAGATCGATACAGAAATCCGTGATCCAGTTCCCGGCAACGTCTACATAAAGGATATTGGGTTTGTTCTTTTTGTTTACAAGGCCCTTGCTGATCCATTCGTTGAGCTTTACAGGTAAATATTTATTGCCGTCGATGGAAAGGTCGATAATACTCTGATGTTTGCGGATGACATTAGTCAGCAACATGGCTCCGCCTATCAGGGGATTTGTCTTTTCGCTCTGAAAATCATTACAGATCATGGCTGCCTCACCACCATCCTGGGTCAGCTGCCAGTCCAGACGGACAAGGTCATTGCCGGCAATCCCGCCGGAGAACTCGTTCCCGGCTACCCCACCAGAGAGGTTGCCCTCGGCTACTTTTCCGGGGAGGTTATTCCCAACCACCGCGCCCGGGAGGCCGTTACCACCACTCCCGCCCGGGAGTTCGCGGAAAAAAGTTTCCTGCCGTGACAGGAATTTGTTCAGGTCGTTGGTTGCCGCATATTCCCTCCTGAAATTGACAGGGGCGCCGCTGTGGCCGGCAATCGTACAGGAGTCTATAAGACCGTCAGGGCGACGATAGTGTTCAAAAGTGAGGATTACTTTTCCCGCCAGTTGTCTCAGCGGTGTGGCGGTCACCCCCCTCCCATTATGCTGAAAGATAATGTCCTTTCCCAGCCGGGTGATAATACTGTCGGCCAGCGCGGCCACCGGTGTCTCTTTTTCGCAGAAATGGCTAAAGGTAAGAAGGACTACTTCCCCCTTGTTCTTTTGCAGAAAGTTCCGGATGGCATCCAGCAAGGTGGACAGTTTTTCGCCGTAACCTCCCCCGATGGCGTCCGACATGCAGTCCGAAGAACAATGTTTCGTATATAGCCTACCGTTAAACGTGCCCACCCGGAGATCGAACATACGGATGCCCGCTCCCAGTTGACCGGCGATATCCAGGGTCTGTGTCAGCGTATTACAGTCGTTGATAGTGCCGCTTTGCGAGCCGCCCACCCCGCTGAGTACCGACATGCCTGCATCATGCGCGCCGGGCAGGACAATGTCCTTTAACGTATAGCTGCCCTTGACAGGCAGCAGCAAGTCATTCATCCAGGTGGCAGGGTTGTAATTCGAAAAATAACTGAGATAGAGCTTTCTATCGTCACCTGTAAAGGCAAGTATAAAATTATTGTCATCCACAATACAGATGGAGACAGGCAGGGAGGTGGAAAAGTAGGCCGGTAGATGGGTTTGTTTTTTTGGAAGCGTCGCGTCCCTGTAAGTGGAATAATACAGCCGTTTATCATTGTCCGGTCCCCGCCAGATATAGAACAATCTTTCCCCATTGCCGATGTGATAAACAGCGGGCGCAACCCTGGATTTCGCCTCGGCCAGGAGCAGCGGGGTTTGCCAGGTATGGGTGACGATGTTGAGATCCGTACAGTACACCAGCTGATCTTTATAGCCGCGCCAGCAAAACCGGGCAAGACTATCATTCAGGCTTACCACGAACGGGTAGTCCGTAGAAGTGCCTGCCGGTACTGTCTGCAGCGGCGTAGAAGGGAAGACCCCGTCCATGCCCGGTTGTACGAGAATATAGACGAGATGCTGTTTGTCGGGTGCATGTGAAGCCAGCAGCAACCTGCCGCCGATAGCGGCGGAGGTGATGCCCAGCGAGAGACGTCCCCCGGTGATATCCAGCCGATGTACATTTTCCAGGTCGAAGGACGTATCGCTGTTGTTTAGAATATACCGAAGCTCCCCCTTCTCTCCTATCCAGAAAAGATAGATCCTGGCGCCCAGGACCCTCAATACGGGAGGGAAGGCGGTTCGTTCACCATCCAGGACATGGTCTATCCGGGAGACGGTGGTATCGTAATGTCTGCCAAGATATGCCACGTGTGGTTTACCGGCACCGCCGGCTTCTTTCCAGGTGACAAAAAAACGTCCTTTAAAATTTGTAATATCGACGGCCTTGTCCGTCGCGGCGTCGGGCAGCAACATCTGCGGCGTTGTAAAGGTCAGACTCTGTGCGGTCAGACAGCTCGTGGAGGCCAATAGCAGGATTAAAACGATACTCGATCTCATAATTCCTCAATTACCTGTATAAGATACTATCTTTGTCCCATGCAACAAGCACAAGATGATCTGCAGATGCGGTGGTGGAACCTGGAGGCAAAACTGGTAGACAGATTCGGGAAAAAGCCGGATATGGAAACCATCCTATTCCTCATCGGTATCCAGGAGTTTGGGGAGATACGAAAGAAATTTTCAAAGGAGCAGAAACAGGACCTGATGCACATCGCAGTATGCAATTTGTTCCGGCAAAGTGGTTATTATGAAATAGAGCGGGTGGATGAGGACGGGTGGCCGCATTTCCGGCAGCTAAAACCCCTTCCTGTCATGACAATGCCGCAGCAGGAGAATTTCCTGAAAGATCATATATTACTATACTTTGAAAGCGCCGGTTTTTAACTTATGAAGAGATATCTACGCGTCATCCCGCTTGCCCTGCTCACTTCCCTTTTCTTCGCCTCCTGTAATCCCAGGATTGCCGATGGCCTGCGAAAGCACGATCTGCGTAAGGACGTAGAGATGATCACCACCCGGGGTACTGTAGTCCTGCGTCTGTCTGATTCCACCCCGTTGCATCGTGACAATTTCCTTCGGCTGGTGAAAAAAGGGTACTATGATAGTATCTTATTTCATCGGGTCATTCAACATTTTATGATACAGGCGGGGGACCCCGGCAGCCGTCATGCGGGACAGGATATGCCGTTGGGGGATGGGGGACCAGCCTATACGATCCCCGCGGAGTTCCGCTCTACCCTTTTTCATAAAAAAGGGGCATTGGCCGCTGCCAGAGAAGGGGATGATGTCAATCCTCAAATGGCCAGCAGCGGGAGCCAGTTCTATATCGTCCAGGGAAAGGTATTTACTCCCGGGGGGCTTGATTCCGTGGAAACCTTTCGTTTGAAAGGCAGAAAGATCCCTGCCGGCCAGCGGAACGCTTATCAGACCATTGGCGGCGCCCCTCATCTCGATCAGCATTACACCGTATTTGGGGAAGTCATCAGAGGCATGGAAGTAGTGGATTCCATTGCTGCCGTACGCACCAGCGGGGGGCCATATAATAGACCTTTACAAGATGTTCGTATACTGAAAATGAGGCTGATAAGTAGAAAATAACCCCGTCTGTACCATTCTTTTTTTGTTTGATCCCTTTTTCCAATATTTGCATCTCAAAATATATTCACCATGAATTTCCCCGAAAATTTACGCTATACGAAAGACCACGAATGGATCCGCCTGGAGAATGGCAATACGGCAATCATTGGTATTACCGAGTTTGCACAAAAAGAATTGGGAGACATCGTGTATGTGGAGATAGAGACGGTGGGTAAGTCCCTGGCTGCCGAGACGGTTTTTGGGACTGTGGAGGCTGTCAAGACAGTATCTGATCTGTATCTGCCTGTCGCAGGTACCATTACGGAGGTGAATCCCGCCCTTGCCAGCGAGCCGGAACTGGTGAACTCTGATCCGTATGGAGAAGGCTGGATGGTCAAAATGACGGTGAAAGAACCCGCAGACCTGGATAAGCTGATGGATGCGGCAGCTTACGCGAACATCGTACATTGATCGTTATTTTCCTTACATTAGAGTATCCATCTATATTAAACCTTGGGAATACCTACTACCTATAATACAGAGCAGGAATTAGTACTGGCCTTGAAACAACGAGATAACCAGGCATTCAGTACTCTATATGACAATTACGCCGGAGCTCTCTATAGCATTATAAAACAGATAGTTACCGACAATGCCGAACTGGCCAGCGACGTATTGCAGGAAGTGTTTATCAATATCTACAGAAAGATTGATACCTATGATCAGACAAAGGGTCGCCTGTTTACCTGGATGCTGAATATCGCCCGGAATGCCTCCATCGACATGCTGCGATCCAAAAGTTATCAGAATTCTCAAAAAAACCAGGAGCTTCCCGATAACGTATATAAGGGTACAGCCAACCAATCCACCCAGCTCAATGTCGACAATATAGGACTGAAAAAGGTGTTGGAAAAGCTGAGGCCTGAACACCGGGTATTAGTGGAACTGGCTTATTTTAAAGGTTTTACACATGAAGAAATAGCGGAAATGATGAGTATTCCGCTAGGAACCGTGAAGACGAGGATCAGAAATGCGTTGTTACAACTAAGAGAATACTTACAGTAAATTGAATATACAAGAGTACATAGAAAGCGGCATCATCGAGACATATGTCTTAGGTCTGGCCAGCCCCTCAGAAAGCGCTGAATTCGAGCGATTATGCGCTCAGTATCCTGAATTAGTAGCAGTCCGCAAAAAATTTGAAGAAGGGCTTGAAAAGCACGCATCGACCCATGCCGTGCAACCACCTGTCGGGGTTAAGGTGAAGGTTTTAGAAGCAATTGGGGACACCGCCACCAGCGGCACCCGTGAAAGTGTTTCTGTAAATCCACCTAATATAATCAACATGCAAAACGAAACCAAAAAAGGGTCTTCCGGCATGCTACGCTTTGTAGCCGCCGCATCTGTAATTCTGCTCATCGGACTGGCCTGGTTCAGCTACCGGTTCTACAATGAGAATGCAGAGTTGCAACGATCCAACACCGCCCTGAAAGACAAATTGAATTCCACCGACAGTACGCTGAACAAGATCCTGGATGAAACAAGAGACGCTGTAAAAAACCCCAACACTACCGTGGTCAACATGGTGGGAACCAAGGTAGCGCCAAAGTCCTCTGCTAATATTTATTGGGACTCGACCAGCTCCAGCGTATATCTGGTCGTAAAGAACATGCCTAAGCTTCCTTCCGACAAACAGTACCAGCTATGGGCCCTCATCGACGGAAAACCCAAGGACCTGGGCGTATTTGACGCCACGGACGATAAGGTCATCCTGAAGATGAAAAATACCCAGAAGGCACAGGCCTTTGCGATCACCATCGAAAAGACAGGAGGAAGCCCATCTCCTACATTGGACAGCATGCAATCCCTGGGAAAAACCCAGCAGATGCAATAATTCCTGGATAAAGGACGCCGCGGGAAAAAAACTCTACAGAGGAAGAAATACCCCGCCCGGCTTACACACAAAAAATAACGAAAAGAGATCTCCCAAAATTTTTCTGTTTGGGGGTCTCTTTTTACTTTAGTGTACCTTGTTACATGAAGCGTTTGATCCAAAAATATCTGAGAAATATTTATTTCCCTATCGCCTGGACACTCATTGTCGCCTTTCTTCTTAGTATTCCGGGCACTATGCTGCCCAGTGAAACCCACTTCGCCCTCCCAAATTTTGATAAATTAGTCCATATCTGTTTTTTTGGCGGATTTGTATTGTCCTGGAATTTTTACCTCAGCGAACGCAGCAACTCCTCCGCCCGGCTCTTACGCTGGTACTTTCTTGTATTTGTATTAGGGAATACATTCGGCATCGGGATGGAATTCATACAGAAGTATTATATCCCTTTCAGGGATTTTGATACAGAGGATATTATTGCCGATATGATCGGGGCAGGGTTGGGATATGGGGTGTCGAATATTTTCTTTATAAAATGAATTGCGTTTACAGCTGACTGTGGGGGCCTGACGGCCCGGGTCTGTTCTTTCGACAGCAAGCTGTCGGGCTTGATTAGACGCTAATTTATTGCGCTCGCAAGCGAGCGCGGGTTTATTTTTTGGCAGGGAGCCAAAAAATAAACCCCTGTAGAAACAGGGGTCGTAACCAAAACTAACTGCTTATGAGAAAATTGACTGCTTTATGTGAGTCAAATAGAAAAGACTAATTTATAAACTCTATAACGCAAAACAGGTGCCAATATTACTATAACCTCTCTCTTCATTTTCATTCACACTGTAAAATTACGTTGCAATTCGTGTTTCTTAATTCATCTAAAAAGTAATAACATTTATTTAGCATTCCTCTCTTAAGATACGTAATTCCGTGGTTTATAGCAAGGTTTTAGCTGTTTTTTTATTTCGTTGTAAAAGAGCTTCTACTATATAAAGACGCATAAATGAAGAAAAGGTTTACTCGTGGTACGTTAAAAGATTCTAAAAATGGGAATCTCCGGTTCGTTAGGGGGACATTTCTCCGGGATACCGGTAGGAACTACCCAAAACCGTGAGGGTCCGCCAAATCTTCTTTAATGTCTTTTTAACCTTGGGGCTTTGGCTTAATTCTGCCGGGCCATTTTCTCCGCGTTTTCCGCAAATTGAAGGGCGTCAATGAATTCCTGGATACTGCCGTTGAGCACCTCGTCCAGGTTGTAGACCGTAAGCCCGATGCGATGGTCTGTCACCCGGCCCTGGGGGAAGTTGTAGGTGCGGATCTTGGCGCTGCGGTCACCCGTACTCACGAGGCTTTTTCTGTGCCGGGCGATCTCCTCCTCCTGTTTGCGGACCTGGTCCTCATATAATTTGGTACGCAGCATTTGCATGGCTTTTTCCCTGTTGCCCAGCTGGCTGCGTTCTGTCTGGCAAACGACTACTACGCCCGTGGGAATATGTGTAAGAAAAACCTTTGTTTCTACTTTGTTCACGTTCTGGCCGCCGGCGCCTCCGCTGCGGGCGGTTTCCATTTTTACGTCGCTCTCTTTTAACTCGAAATCCACTTCCTCGGCCTCGGGCATTACGGCCACGGTTGCCGCGCTGGTATGTACCCGGCCGCTGGTTTCGGTATCGGGCACCCGCTGTACGCGATGGACGCCGCTCTCGAACTTTAGCGTGCCGTATACGTCCTCACCCACTACTTCTACCTGTACTTCTTTATACCCGCCCACAGTGCCTTCGCTTTCGCTGAGGATGGCCGTTTTCCAGCCTCTTTTCTCGCAATATTTGATATACATGCGAAGAAGGTCGCCCGCGAACAAGCTGGCTTCGTCCCCTCCCGTGCCTGCCCTGATCTCCAGAATAGCATTCTTTTCATCCTGCGGATCTTTGGGGATCAACAGCTGCCGGACAAAAGCCTCCATTTTCTCTTTCCGCTCTTCCAGTCCCGGGGCCTCCGCCTTGGCCAGGTCCCGTAGCTCTGCGTCATCCCCATTCAACGCCTCTTTATTGAAGTCGATGGTATCCAGCAGGTCCTTATATTCTTTATATGCCTGAACGATCTTTTCCAGGCTGCGATACTCTTTGCTCATGGCGCTGAACTTCCGGTTGTCATTTACAATCTCCGGATTACTCAGGGCAACTCCCAGGTCTTCAAACCTTGCTCTTATGGCTTCCAGCTTATCTAACATACTTTTCACTACTTTTAGATCCCCTCTTGGGAAGATCCTTTTTTTGCGGGTAAATTCCCCACTCGGCGGATCCCCACTTTGGGCTGCGAAATTATGTCAAATGCGAAAATTTACAGCGGACTATTTATTTACAGGCCGGGAAATGGCGGCGAAGGGGTCAGTACTGGTGACAAAAGATGATGGTACCGTGGAGGCGATCCTGCCTCCGGCAAATACGGGGGACCCGGCTGCAAATCCTGATGCCTGGGCGGCAGATGCCGGTAATGCAGGGGCGACAGATGCCGGTGACGACGTAGAAGTGTTCCGGGGACTGCTGACGCCCGGATTTGTCAACTGCCATTGCCACCTGGAGCTATCCCATATGAAGGGGCTGCTACCGGAAAAGACGGGTATGGTGGATTTTCTGCTGACGGTGATCAGGGGAAGGGATGCTTCTTCGGGGAGAGGCGTTCCTTCGGGCGGGGGGAAAGGCGCGCTTCCAGGAAAAGATCCGGCTATTATTCCGGAAGCCATTGCCGTGGCGGAGGAATCCATGCTGCATAATGGCATCGTTGCGGTTGGGGACATTTGTAACACCAGTCATACGCTGCAGCAAAAAGGCGAGGGTAGGATGTACTATCACAACTTTATTGAAACCATGGGGTTTATCGAACAGACTGCCCCCGACCGGCTCCAAACGGCCCTACAGGTGTTCCAGGATTTTGCCCAGGCTTATGCGCTTCCTATAGCTGCCAATTCGGTGGTGCCCCACGCCCCTTATTCAGTGTCGCCCCGTCTTTTCCAGCTGATTGCCAACTTTCCCGGCAATCAGCTGATAACCATACACAACCAGGAAAGCCAGGCGGAGAACCAGTTCTGTCAGACAGGACAGGGGGACTTTCTCCGGCTATACCAGGCGCTGGGGCTGGACGTCTCCTTTTTCCAAGGCACGGGTAAAAGGAGCCTGGCGAGTTATCTGCCTTATTTTTATCGCAATCAAACCCTGCTGCTCGTACATAATGTGGATACCAGGGCGGAGGATCTGGAGTGGCTGCGGCAGTGGAAGGGTGGCATAGCCGGGGGAAATGATCATGCCGGTCCCAACGTCCGGTGGTGCCTCTGCCCCAACGCCAATCTCTACATCGGCGGGCAATTGCCGGATGTAGACCTGCTAATGCGGTATGACTGCAGTATCGTCCTGGGTACGGACAGTCTGGCTTCCAATCATCAGCTGGATATCCTGGAAGAGATGAAGACGCTCCAACGGCATTTCGAACATTTATCCACCGCAACATTACTGCAATGGGCTACCTATAATGGGGCAGAAGCACTACAATTAGACGGTGTACTGGGTGAATTTGCACCGGGCAAACAGCCGGGGGTCGTAGTCATCGGAGGTCTGGAAAATGGGAGATTTACAGGGCAGTCCAGGGCGCAGCGGTTACTCTGACAAGGCAATAACACGACCGTCAGGCCCCGACGATCGTCTGCAGAACCCCCAGCGTCCTCATCTCCCCAAAATCAGGAACGTGCAGGGCATAGAAGTCCCGGTAGGCGTGCAGCAAATGACGCCGGGTGTCCTGGTTGAGTAATAGCTCGCTTAGCTCGGCAGGCTGTCTTACCTTCAGTAGTTGGGAGGTTATGTATGCATAGTTCCCTTCCAGGAAATGCAGGTGATGGGGACGCTCTCCTCCAAATACGCCTTCCTGCAGGTCCAGTACGGGATTGCGCTCCGAATATGTATCTTCTATACGGAACCCGAAGAAGCCTGCCAGATGCAGGGTGAAGAACAGCGGGTAATTGGCCAGCACGGGGCCTTCCGACTCGTCAAGGTGTATAAAAGCGTCCTCGATAAAGTAAAAGAGCTCCGGGTTGGGTTCCGGTTGCCGCAGACATTTCTGCAAAAGCTCTACCATAAAGAGGGCGACCGCGTTTTTTATAACGTTGAAGAATATGTGCTTATAGAGATGGTCCCATTTGAACTCCCTGATCCGCTGCAAATGTTTCAGTTCATTGTGATAGACCACCAGGTCCAGGATGGCGGAAGGCTGGAAAAGGTTGGCCTTGCCCGGTCCTTTTTTGGTGGAAGTTCTTACGCCGCTGACGATATAGGACTGTATACCGAACAGTTCGGTGTATACCGTGACGATGAGGCTCGTGTCCCCATATTTTACGGTCCTGAATACCATTCCTTTTGTTTTATGCAGCTGCATACCGTCAATGTTATTTTCCTATGAACACGATTTTCGTCGATGCTTTTTCATGGCGGCTTTCATCGCTTATCAACACCAGATAAACGCCCGTGGCGGCTTTCCGGCCACGATAGTCTTTCCCATCCCAGATGGCTTGTCCCCCCAGGGCGTTGGTCTGGTAGACCAGGCGGCCATCCGGGGCCGTTATCTTTACTATGGCCCCATCCACCAGCCCCCTGATGGCGATGATCCCCGTATAATCGGGCGGTACAGGGTTGGGGAACACCAATACATTGCTGTTCTTGTCCCCCCCTTCGGTGGCCGTGCTGCGGAAGGAGCAGATGCCTCCTGTCGTGGCGAAGAAAACTTCCCCTGTCAGGGGGTCGATGGCAATGCTTCTCACATCGTTGCTAAGCAATGGGGTGCTGTCTGCCGTAAAATGATAGACGATCTTTTGTGCGTCCGGGGTGATCAGCCAGACGCCGTTGCGAGTGGCGATCCATTTCCTGTCGGCGCCATCCACTGCGATGGCCTGTACTGTCTGGCCGCTGAAAAGATAGCCTGCGAATGCATCAAATTGCACCACCGGCCAGATGGCGTCGCAGCCGCCTGATCCGAACGCTCGTCCGGAGCATTGTACCAGACCGATCCCATTGCCCGTGCCGATCCATATAAAGCCACTTTTATCTTTTGCCAGGCAATAGACCCGGCTATCCGGCAGGTGGCCATTGCCGGCGCCTGTCCTGTAATATTTCCATTGATCGTCGGAGGCGCTGCTTAGAGAAGCGCCGGGATTATAGCAAAAGACGCCATTCCCTTTCGGAGAGACGATCCACACCTGTTTATAGTCGTCTACCAGCACTTGCGAGACGGCGTTTTCTGTATGCACGAAAGGTATGGCAAACGAGTACCAGTTACCGTCGGTTTGTCTTAATAAGAGTTCGCGGGCTGCACCGTAATTAGCCATCCATCCATTTCCCTCCCTATCAAAGGTAATACCGCTGACACGGTAAGCCGAAGGGTCGTTCAGGTCTGGTCCTACGGGTGAGCCGGCGGCATAGATAGTCATCCGATCGCCAGGCTGTATTTCCAATAATCCACCTCCAAAGGAACCGGCCCACAGGCTGCTGTCCCGTGGGTTGTACGCAATGGCGTTAAAATTGAAAATATCGTTAAATATAGGATATGTATTTCTGTTATAGTTAGTCCAGCCGTCTGCGTTCAGCCGGTAAAGCCCGTCACGTTCGTCCACACCATCGGACGCGACCCAAAGGACGCCGGGGGTTCCGGGCGCCGCGGCGGGATCCCGATAGATGACCATGGGGCCTGTCGCAAGTCCAAGGGGCGAATTGGGGATATAGGCCTCCGGCGAAGCGCCGGACGTCCCCCAGGCCGTCAAGCCAGTGAGAGTATCTGCTACCCATGGCTCTCCTTGTTGAAGCAGGGCCTGACGAGGACTGCGAAGAACCCCCGGTTGTTGCAGGACCATTTCGGTGACACCTGCTCCGGTGAGTATCGTCACCCGGCCGCTGTCCAGGTGCTCTTCGCACACCAGCAGATGGCCTTCGGAGGAGGAAAGGCTATTGATATGCCAGGAGCCGGCGTAAAAAAGAGCGCTCCCCAAAAAGACGGAATCGCTGCGCAGGATAAAGATCTTCCCGTCCAGAGATATCACCTGCCGGCAGGGGTTTGTGTTGTCACCTGTCGATGCCCAGGTATGATAGTCCGCCAGGTCGGGAGCATTCAGGGGGGCCTGTTTCAACCCCTGGGTGGTGGCAGCGTAAAAAAAACTTCCATCCGTAGCCACTGAGTTGACGGCCACCGTATCCCCATCCGTACCGATGACATAGGTGTCTTTTACTTCGTACTTGTCCTCATCCAGGACAATGATGCCTATGCCGGTGGAAAGGTATACTTTGTTGTTATAGGCCAGGGCCTGATAGATCGTCTTGTCGCCGACCCGGGTGGACTGACGGATGTCGGGAATATTGTATGTCTGACCGCCCGAGAGGATGTCGATATTACTGCTGTTATAGGCAATGGTCAGTTTATCTGCGCCCGGGTCATAACAGATGGCGCTGATGCCTGTCTCGCTAAGACCATTCGTTTTACTGAGCCTGTCAATGCTTTTATCTGTCCTGTCCACCGTAAAAAGACTGTAGGGGGTAGCACAGTATATTTTTTTATCGGATCCGGCTACGGCGATAGCCTGGTGGTAAGGCAGGTGGTCCCGCCAATGGCCGATGGCAGGCGTTTGCGCCAGGTTGTGCAGCCAGGTCAGTATAATCAGATTCAGAAATAGGCATCGCCTCATCGGCTCAAAGTTAACCGGAACCATCTTAATTCACCCGCTTCATCAGCCCAAAGTTAACCGGAACCATCCTAAATCCCCCCGCCCGACGCTGGAAAAGCCGGCAAAATACCGGACCTTCGCACCGCAATTGTACACGGGGTATGGTTTACTTTGAAAATTAACCCATCACCCGTGCATGACTAAAATATTTCACCATGTGGGAATCCCTAGCACAACTGGTCCTCAAATTTCGGAGCTTATTACTTGTTTTCCTGTTGGCTGTCACGGCCTTTATGGCCTACCATGCTTCCCGGGTTAAATTGAGCTATGATTTCAACACCAGCATTCCTACGGACAACCCTAAGTATGTAGCCAATCTGAATTTCCGCAAACAATTCGGGGATGATGGCAATCTGCTGGTGGTGGGGGTACAGACGGATAAGCTTTTTGAAAAGAATATATTTTCCGGATATATAGCGCTGGGCGAAGAGTTGAAAAAAGTCACCGGTGTCGATGATGTCCTTAGCGTTCCCATTGCGGTGAACCTGGTAAAGGATTCCGTCACAGAAAAACCCCGGGCTGTCGCTATTTTTTCACCGCATCCTCAGACACAGGCGGAGATCGACAGCGGCAGGGCGGTACTTCTCGGTCTTCCTTTCTACCAGGGGCTGCTTTATAACGGGGAAACCCATACCTGGTTGATGGCCGTGCGTGTAAACAAGGACGTGATCAATTCTCCCCGCCGTATCGCCACGGTAAATGCCATCATACAACATGTAAAAGCTTTTGGGACACAATATAGTCTGGATATGCATCTCAGCGGGCTGCCGCTTATCAGGACCGTGATGGCGCAGAAAGTATCGAGAGAAACCACCTGGTTCCTCCTGGGGTCGGTAGTCCTGTCTGCCATCATCCTGTTCATTTTCTTCCGTAGCATCGGCACCATGCTCTTATCCTTGGGAGTGGTGATCGTGGGTGTGATCTTCAGTCTGGGGACGATGGACCTGTTGGGATATAAGATCACCTTGTTGAATGCCCTGACACCGACCTTGATGGTGGTGATCGGCATCCCGAATTGTATTTATTTTCTCAACAAGTACCATACGGCCTATAAGGACACAGGTGACAAGCGCGAGGCGCTGCTTACCATGATCGGACGCATGGGGGTCGTTACCCTGTTCTGCAATCTGACCGCGGCCATCGGGTTTGGCGTTTTCGCCCTTACACGGAGTAAGATCCTGAACGAGTTTGGGGTGGTAGCGGGTATCAACATCATGCTCTTGTTTTTTATATCTTTTATCATGATACCGGTGGTCCTCAGCTACCTGCCTCCGCCCAGACCCAAGCATACGCGTTATCTGGAGAACAGGTGGCTGGCGGCTATTTTACGACGGCTGGAGATCTGGACCCTGCATCATCAGCGGTCCATCTATGGGGTGACCCTGGTAGTCCTGATACTGGCTGTAGCGGGGATGTTCCGGCTAAAGTCGGAGGGTTTTATCGTGGATGATCTACCGCAAAAGGATCCCATCTATACTGACTTGAAGTTCTTCGAACATCATTTCAAAGGGGTCATGCCTTTGGAGATCGTCGTGGATACGCGCAGAAAGAATGGATTACGTATTAATATGCTGCAGACGCTGGACAGTGTGGATCAGCTGTCGCAGTATATAGCCGCACAACCGGAGATGGCCCGTCCTTTATCGCTGGTGGAGGGTTTAAAATTCGTACGTCAGTCTTATTATGGAGGGGATAGCAGCAACTACGGGGTACCGAACTCGCTGGACCTGCCCTTTCTTTCATCGTATCTGAAGACGGGCGGAGGAGGGGATTCATCGCAGGAGAAAGGCAATCCCTCGAAAGGAACGAGGGCGGCCAGGAGCAATAACCTCAGCAAATTATTGAACAGCTTTGTAGACAAGGATCAGCAACGTTTACGTATCAGTGTGAACATGGCCGATGTGGGCAGCAGCCGTCTGCCTCTGATCCTGGACGACCTGGAAAAAAGGACGAGACATCTTTTTGATACGGCGAGATATAAGGTAGAGCTCACTGGTACAAGCGTCACATACCTGGAAGGGGCAAGTTTTATCATCAAGGGGCTAAAGGATAGCATTCAATGGGCCTTTGTGCTCATAGCCGCCTGTATGCTCCTTCTGTTCAGATCAATACGGATACTGCTTTGCAGCCTGGTGCCCAATATCATCCCCCTCATCATTACGGCGGGGATCATGGGATGGGCCGGAGTCCGGCTAAAACCGTCCACGGTCATCATATTCAGCATTGCCCTGGGTATTGCCATCGACATCACCATCCGTTTCCTAGTAAATTACAAACAGGAGACGGCGGGGCCAGGGGGGCAGCGGACCGTGACAGGGCAGCGGGCGGAGGCTGCCGGCGAGCTGACATCATCTGAGCAGACCGTGATCGACACGATCAACAAGACGGGTATCAGTATTCTGTATACTTCGATGGTGCTGATCGCAGGCTTCGTCATCTTTTGTTTTAGTGATTTTGGCGGCATCTTCGCTCTGGGCTGGCTCACGTCGCTGACCCTGGTGATCGCGACGGTGACGAACCTCGTGTTCCTCCCGGCGTTGCTGATCACATTGACAAAAGGGCGGCGTATCAAGGGGCCGAAAGAGTAAGGTTGGTTCCGGCAGCGGTCGTCACCCTGCATAGTCCGTCAAATTTCCGCCAGCCCGTTCTTAATGGCAAACATCACCAGGCCTACGCGGGTGCGTACCTTTAATTTTTCGAAAAGAGTATTGCGATAATTGTCCACCGTACGGGGGCTGATAAACATTTTGTCGGCGATGTCCTTATAGGTAAGCTCGGAGCAGATGAGCCGGAGAAACTCTTTCTCCTTATCGCTGAGGATGACAGGGTCTTCGGGGTTGCCCAGGTCTTTATGAAGACCGCTGATGATCTTCCCGGAGATATATTCTGATAGATAGAAGTCTTTTTTCATGATGGAGTCAAGGGCTATTTTCAACTCTTCCGGTTCGATATTCTTCATGATATAGCCTTTGGCGCCCAGCCGGAGCATGCGGATGATGGTATTTTCGTCGCTGGACATGGAGAGGGCCAGGACTTTTATCTGGGGGTAGTTCTTATGGAGCCAACGTACCGTCTCATACCCATCCATATCCGGCATATTAACGTCCAGCAGGATGATGTCGGGTATAATGTGCTGAGTGATCTTCGTCTTTATCTCTTTTCCATTATCACCTTCGAACAGGACCGAATAGTTCTCAAACGAATCGATTAATTTAGCCAATGCCTTTCTTAAAAGACTGTGATCATCGACAATGCCGACCTGTATTTTCTTAAGCGCTGCAGCCATAAACAAATTATAAAGCTTCCCTTTCAAAGGGTAATTCTACTTGTATAATGGTACCTTTTCCAGGCTGGCTCTGAATGGTGATATCACCGCCTATGAGGCGTGCACGATTTGTCATACTTTTCAGGCCTATACCGCTGGAAGAGGAAGCTTGTACCTGTTTTTTCTCCGGATCAAACCCCACCCCATTATCCTCTACCCGCAGCACGRATTTATTATCTATCCGGTAATTTACCGCAATATTTACGTGAGTAGCCTTAGAATGTTTCAAAATATTGTTTATCATCTCCTGGAACATGCGGAAAAGGAAGATAGCCCGCTGGTTCTCAAATGCATATTCCTCGCCTTCCACAGAAAATTCCACTTCAACCAGGCCCGTACGACGAAGGCTTTCAAGGTCAAAACGGATGGCTTCCACGAGTCCTATTTGGGCGATGCGGTCCGTATGAAGGCTTTTGGTAAGATCGGCCATGTCATAGATGATCTTGTTGAGCATCTGACGGCTGTTCTGTACGCTTTCATAGGCAGGGTGTTGGGATTCCAGGGGCAGGATGGACAAGGACAGTTTTATCACCGATAGTACCTGACCGATGTTGTCATGGAGTTCCTGGGCGATGGTCTTAAAGGTAGCTTCCTGCATTTCCAGCTGGCTTCGCAGCACTTCCTGCTCATACTCCTGTTTCATACGGGCGAGCTGCTGCTCCTGGCGGTGTTGTCTTTTTTGGTACATAAAGAGCAGGAATAAGATAAAGCCAACCAATAACAAGGCCAGCACGATACCCAAAAGGATTATGACGTAGAGTTCCTGACCCTTATCCTGCATAAAAACGCAATAGTAAAGGATGAATATAAGAAAACATTCAACAAGATGATAAGAACCCGAATGTTTTTCGCGATAAAGTCCTGAGAAAGAAAGTTAACGAGCCCGTATATAGGGAAACTGCAGGTATAAAAGAACAAGAGACCGGCGCATATCCAAAAGGCGGGCTGACGGGTTAGACTGATGGAGTATGTTTGTTGGAAGAGCTCAAAGAAATAATAGAAACAGATAACAGCTATGATCAGACAGCCAAGGGCATATGTAATAGAATTGAACGAAGTTAATTTCTGGATAAAAAGGATATTGGTTATGCCAAGCAAAAGATACAACCAGGCGGTGTGAAAAATAATTTTCTTCGCTCGGGGGCTTCGGATAATCTCCCTTAATACATACATGTAAAACTGAAATTCCAGACAGATAAAAGAGTTATACAATATCGAAGTTGATTTTTTATGCATATGCAGCCAGCTGGCGACTATTTCCACAATGATCGTTATCAGCAGGAATAGAGGGAATAGACGGAGATAACGGCCGGAGTCCTTTATGAAAAAAGCAGTCAGGCTCGTCAGGAAACTAACAACGACCATTGTATAATAAATGCTCGGCATAGGTCACTAAAGTAATGGAATTTTGACATAAATAAAAAAGGGCCCGGTAGATGAGGCCCTTTTTTTAATGGTTATGTTTAGTATCTTATATTACATGTAAACCTTTTTCCTTGTCGGCCACCATCATGGCGCCCAGGGTAATGTGGGGCGGGTTATTAACCGGCCCGGTCGGCGTTGTTTCAGGGTAAAGTACATTGTAAGCAAGAAGCGAAGAGCTGCCGTTCCTCTCGACATAAACATCATTGAACACCATGCTACGAGGATCGTCACCTTCGCCGGAGGCTGCTACCAATGCTACAGTCTGCTTGCCTTCCATACCAGGCCTGCCACCCTTTTCTCCATAGACGCCAAAACAAACGCGAATGCTGTTAGCACCATGAAGCTTTGCAGTTTGAATGAATTCCTCCAGTTCGTCCGTAGTTAACCAAAGGCCCAGGGTATCCTCTTTTCCGATGCGCTCGGAATTCTGGAGCCACCGCTCTTTCTTATAATTTCTGATCAGAGTATCTACATGTTCAGTGGTTACATACTTGCCAGATGCCTTTACTAATTTTTGTTCAATTGTGTTCATGGTGGATTCCTTTTAGAGTTTGAAGAATAATTTGCTTTGGTAAAAGTATTCCCCAAGTCTCTGAAAGACTTCTCACAAAAATGTAAAAATCACATAATTATAAATTAGTATTATTTATAAGCTAAAGGGGATCAAAGACTCAGGGGGGAAATATTACAAAAAAAACGTTTTTTAGTCAATAATAAAACAGTAAATAAACGCACACTCACCACGTAAAAAGACGTGGTCAAAAACCCCGTTTTTTTACGCAAGAAAATACCGTCTCAACTTTTCTGCCCGATTTCTACAGGATCCGAGATTTTGTCTGACATTAGTAGAGGAGGTTCTTCAATGTCCCGTTTTTACAATTTGATATCCTTAAAGAGCGCGCTAGATCGTTCAAAGTGTTGTGCTGTGTTGCTTATTGTATGGATCGTACAGTTGTGATCTGCTCTCGAAATTATTGACCATTTTACATTACTATGCATCAGCAACAGCATACATAACCATTAACACCTTATCCTGTTTATTTTCAAGCGTGTATGGGTATGTATGCTGTTGTTTCACTCGTATATAAAAACGCGGATCGGGCCGATTTTAGTACACATGAGAAATCATCCGGGCAGTAGAAACCAACTACCATTGTTTGCCCAAGTGCTTACCGCTGTTACCATTCAAAACTCCCGGGTACCCATCTGCCAATCCAGGCAGGGGGTAATCCCGGAGTGATTTTCCCACCATTTTCCCTTAATTTCGCGCCTTTCAACCAAACAACAGCTCAACCAATGGACAAAAAGATCAAATCGGCGCTTATCTCCGTATACTACAAGGATGGCCTGGACAATATCGTAAAAAAACTACACCAGGAAGGTATAACCATCTATTCTACAGGGGGTACGCAGCAATTTATCGAGTCATTGGGGCTGCCTTGCACACCCGTTGAAAGTCTCACTTCCTATCCTTCCATCCTGGGAGGCCGTGTCAAAACCCTGCATCCCTCCGTCTTTGGAGGCATCCTGGGAAGAAGGGACAGACCCACCGACCTGGAAGAAATGGCCCGTTATCACATTCCGGAGATCGACCTGGTGATCGTCGATCTTTATCCTTTTGAAGAGACAGTGGCCTCTACCACAGAGGACGAAGCCATCATCGAGAAAATAGATGTAGGAGGTCCCTCTATGATCAGGGGCGCTGCCAAAAATCATAAAGACGTGGTTGTCATAGCCTCCAAAAAGGAATATGCCTATCTGGAGCGGCTGTTGGACGAGCAAAAAGGGATGACTACATTGGAGCAGCGAAGAGCACTGGCGACCAAGGCTTTCGAGGTTTGTGCCCACTATGACGTGGTGATCGCGCAATATTTTACGTCCACGGCCCGGGAGCAGGATTATTTCCTGGCATCCGTCCCTAATGCTCAGGGGTTAAGATACGGTGAAAACCCCCATCAATCTGCCCGTTTTTTTGGCCAGCTTTCCGCGCTTTTTGAACAGGTAAATGGGAAGGAATTATCTTATAACAACCTGGTGGATGTGGATGCCGCCGTGCAACTGATACAGGAATTTGACGGTACCCAGGGTGCTGTTTTCGCCATCATAAAACATACAAATGTTTGCGGTGTTTCCATCCGGTCTACGCTGAAACAGGCATGGGATGCCGCCCTTGCGGGCGATCCGGAGAGCGCTTTTGGGGGGGTGTTGGCCTGCAGTGTCCCAGTGGATAAAGCCACGGCAGAAGCCATCAACGAGATCTTTTTTGAAGTGCTGATCGCCCCGGCATTTGACAAAGATGCCCTGGAAGTGCTCCGGTCTAAGAAAAATCGTATCCTTCTGCGTCAAAAAGCCCGGCTGAGCACGGGTGCCCAATATAAGTCGTTACTCAACGGCGTGCTGCAGCAACAGCAGGACGAAGGCAATTATTCCGAATGGAAGGAAGTGGGGGGCCGGATGGCTACCACTGCCGAGAAGGATGACCTGGCTTTTGCCAACATCATTTGCAAACACTTAAAGTCAAATGCTATCGCCCTGGTAAAGGACCGGCAGCTTATCGGCAAGGGTTGCGGACAGACAAGCCGGGTGGACAGCGTACGGCAGTCCATTGCCAAGGCCGCACAATTCAGCTTTGATCTGAAGGGCGCAGTGCTGGCATCCGACGCATTTTTCCCTTTTAACGACAGTGTGCAGATAGCGCATGCGGCAGGGGTCACTGCCTTTATCCAGCCGGGTGGTTCCATCCGCGACAAGGATTCCATCGACTATTGTGTGGAACATAAGTTAGTGATGGTGATGACGGGGGTGAGACACTTTAAGCATTAGGTATCCCAGTATATCTCATCTTTCAGGAAAACCTCATAGAGCTTTTTCCAGTCGGTAAATTGTGGGTCGCTGCCCAAAAAGGTATTGTGCCAGACGGTTACCATCAAGCCACCCACCTTCCTGATCAGGTGGTAATAATGCATCAATTCCTTCATGGCCTGTGCAGGTGTATCATGTTGCTCATAAAAGGAGTTGGCGTCCATAAAACAAAAGGGGAAAAGGCGCAGGGTGGTCTTTTCCTCATTGGCCAGATCATACCAATAAAAAGAAGAGGCGACAGAAGCCCGGAAGCCATTGATGCTGCCATAGCCCATAGAAAAGTCCTGCTGAATACCATACTTAATTAACAACCGGTAGGTTTGCGGGAGTGTAAATCTTATATAGTGCTGCCGGCTGCGGGTGACCTTTTTTTCAGTCATGCACTCCATCCATTCTATCTCCTCCTTCAAGACCGATGCCTTATCGCCGCTGTGCCAGGATGGGTGGATGCCTACCCTATAGCCCATGGCATGATAACGTACCAGGTCCTGCAGGCCTTGTTTATAAGGTGAGATATTCCTATCCACTCCTTTCTGCCGGGCGGCTGCCAGGAAGAAATAATATGCCCTCAGACGGCAATACAAATGCAGGGAGTCCAGCCATTCATAGGCGTCGTATGGGTCTGTCTGCTGGCCCCGCAATACGCTGATCCTCTGTGTAAACTCCCCCCATTGGCCTTTTGATAAAGATCTCAGCAAACCGCCCAGACTCCTTTTCCATCCTTTGTGGAGATAGCTGTAGGCCACATCGATGTCATAGGTGGGGATAAATTTAAAGGAGGGGTGGCGAAAGACAAGACCGGGGTATTTCTGGGCGAGCGCTTTCCTGAACTCACGGAGCCATATGTTCACCAGTGGTATATCCAGGAAGCCTTCTCTCCAAGCCAGTGAACGTGTGTGGTCAAAACGGCCGTATTCATCCGGTATGCCGGGAAGATATTCCTCGTACCGGCTGATAAGATAAAAGGCCGCGGCAAAAATATCGAAAGGGAAATCGCCTTTTGTAGGGAAAAAGGCTTTGTGAAAATTGAGTTCGAAGCAATCGATCTCCTGCGGGTGCACACCCTTTTCCTGCAGTAAAGCAGTGCTCTGAAGAAAGAACTCCGCATCATCCATTTCGGCATCGGAATAATTCAACCGGGGTCCCGGATGGAGAGCATATCGCTTTTTGTCCGAAGTGAGGGTAATAGGCTCGTCAAAAAGCTCTTTACCAATAAAGTCGACAATATAAGACAGCCTGGGACTGATATAAGGGCTATATAATAAAAGCATACAAACTTATCGTAACCCTCTTTCGACCTTCCACCTTTCATTAAAGGTCGTTGGTGAAAAGTCCAGTCTGTCACGGTGAGCCGTCCAGGCTTTGAATGCCCGGTTCACAACCCAATTTTTCATCTTTTGGCTCCCCATGTTCATCAACCCGCGGTTGAGACTTGCCTTTCTCCAGGCCTTCCAGGCGAGCTTTTCCGACCAGGAAGTATATCCTTCTTCGACGGCCTCATACCTGTTCTCCAACAGCAGCTCGTGCAAATTGATCTTTACGGCGCATACCTCCGTACAATTACCGCAGAGAGAAGATGCATAGCTGAGGTGCTTCCATTCCTCCATGTCTTTCAGATGGGGAGTGATCACCGAACCAATGGGCCCGCTGTACGTCGTGCCGTAACTATGTCCGCCGATGTTCTTGTAGATAGGGCAGGCGTTGAGACAGGCGCCGCAACGAATGCAATAAAGGCTTTCACGCGTCTTTTCACCCGCGAGGATATTGGTCCTGCCATTGTCCAGGAGGATAACGATCATCTCTTCCGGCCCGTCGGTTTCTCCCGGCTGTCTTGGTCCTGTGACAATGGTATTATAGACGGTCACCCGCTGTCCGGTGCCATAGGTAGCCAGGAGGGGCCAGAATAATCCCAGGTCAGTGAGTGAGGGGATTACTTTCTCGATGCCGGCTATGACGATGTGGGTCTTTGGGAAGGCGCAGCTGAGACGGGCATTGCCCTCATTTTCCGTAATGGCGATACCTCCTGTGTCGGAGATAATGAAATTGGCGCCGGTAATGCCTATTTCAGCCTGCACATATTTCTCACGCAGCTTTTCCCGGGCCACCAGAGTAAGCTGTTCGGGGGTAAGACCGGGTTTGGTGTGTAGTTTCTCATAGAACAGCTTGGCTACATCTTCCTTACTCTTATGCATAGCCGGTGTGACGATATGGTAAGGCGGTTCTCCATCCAGCTGCTGTATGTATTCTCCCAGATCCGTCTCAACGGACTCGATGCCATTCTCTTCCAGGAAATGGTTCAGTTTGAGCTCTTCGGTGACCATGCTCTTGCTTTTGACGATGGTCCGGCAATTCTTTTCCTTACAAATGGCGAGTATCTCCTGCAGGGCGGATGCAGCATTTTCGGCCCAGATGACCTTTCCGCCTTTTTTCGTGAAGGTGGATTCGAATTCTTCCAGCTGTTTGTCCAGGGTTTCGAGCGCCCGCCACTTGATATTCTTTGCTCTTTCCCGTGCCAGGGCCAATTCGCTAAACTGCTGTTTGCCCTGGGGGACGACAGCGTTGTACCGGCCGATGTTGAAGTTGATCTTACGCCGGTGATCCATATCTTCCGCCTTTACGGTGCTACGGGCGATAAAACTGGCTGCTGTCTCGGTCATTGTGAAAAGTATTTTTTCGCCACCTGGTCCAGGGCTTCATAGAAGTCCTTTCCGAACTTGCGCGTGAGCGCTTCTTTCAGAAACACGTAGGCGGGGACTTTTAATTTTTTTCCCTGGACACAAGCCGGCCGGCACATTGTCTCCCGGGGTTCATAATTGACTACTTCATGGGTCTTGGTCTTACTGATCTTCACGGGGTATAAATGACAGCTGATAGGCTTTTTCCAGCTGATCTTTCCATCGTAGTAGGCCTGTTCGATACCACATTTGATAATACCCTTGGCGTCCTTAAACCCATAGGCGCACATTTTTCCTTCAATGGTGGGTGTCACCCATCCGAATTCCCTGTCGTAGTTATACCGGCCATTACGCTCGATCTCCCTGATCCCTTCAGCCGTAAGATAGGGTTTCACCGTCTCATACACCTCATTGATCCTATCCATCTCATCCTTTTCCAGCGGGGCGCCCGCATCCCCATCCTCACAACATCCCCCTTTGCATTTGAGGAGATCGCATACGAACTGCTCTTCTATCACAAGATCGCTTACCAGGACATTATCGATTGCTATCATATTACAAATATAATGCGTGTTGGGGGTTTTTGTTGCAGCCTATTACCTCAAAGGCTTCCACCGGAACGTATTGATGAGATGGGTCATATCTTCCATCAGAAAGTCATTGACAGGCTTTAGGGAGTCTTCATTGGGGGGGGCATCGAAATACAGGGCGCCCCGCAGGAAGTGTCTGGTCGTGTCGGTAACAAAGAACTGGTGGGCCGTGGCTGCATTACCACCTACGTTAAAAAAGATACCTCCTATCCCGTTGGCCGTCTGGATCGGGGTCTGGTCGATGGAAGAAGCCTTATACGTATGCTTGAAGGTCATCTTAAAGGCGTCATCCCTCAATTTGTCAAAGGTGTTGTCGCCTATGTCCTTATAGCTAATATAGATCTTTGCGTCAAACTGGGGGAAAGCGATGTTGATCCAATACGGATTTTCCGGCTTTGCCTCGAAGAAAGTGCTGTCCTGCGCCACGTTGGCATATACAGGGTACTCGAACGTATAGGGATAGCCCGGTTGATCAAAAGCGCGGTATTGGTGCCGGGGCAGGTCGATCTTAAAGTACCCCCTTCGTTTGGGGTTGTAATTACTGTTACAGGAAGAAAGAAGGGCTGCGGTTATACAGGCGGCCCAGACATACCGGAATATTCTCGTTCTCAATTTAAGGATTCGTTTTTACGGTGACCTTTACCTTTTTTATACGGCTGCTGTCCGCGTCGAGTATAGTAAACTCAAAATCCCCGCAGGGTATCATATCATTGACCTTGGGGATCTTTCCAGACAGTTCTAAAATAAGACCCGCCAGCGAGTCACTTTCCCCTTTTACCTTATCAAAAGTATCCACGGGCAGGTTCATTGCTTTGCAAACGTCGTTCAACATGGTGCGGCCTTCGAAAATATAGCTGCCGTCATCCAGGCGTCTGTTGCCGCTGTCCTCTTCGTCGAACTCATCCCGTATATCCCCAATGACCTCTTCCATAATGTCTTCCAGGGTGACGATACCGCTGGTACCGCCAAACTCGTCCACGACGATGGCAAAATGGATCCTTTTCTGCTGGAACTCGTGCAACAAGTCCTCTATGAGCTTGTGCTCGTGTACAAAAAAAGGGGGCCGGATAAGCTTATGCCAATCAAAATCATCGGGTTCGTTGAGATAAGTGATCAGGTCTTTTATATGGATCATCCCTGCCAGGTCATCCAGGCTTTTGCGATATACGGGCAGCCGGGAGTAATGCAGTTCATCCAACCGCTGTTTCAGCCCGGCAAAGTTGACCTGGTAATCGATGCCATGGACTTCCAGCCGGGTGCGCATGATCTGTTTTACAGTAATACTGCCGAATTCGATAAAGCCCTGTAAGATACTTTTTTCCTCTTCGGAGGCCAGCTTTTCCAGATTGAATGCCACCTTCTTGCGACCAAAGAACCTTTCCAGCCCCTCGCTCCTATGGACCGCCCATCCGCTGACCCGCCGGAACAACAGGTGTGTAAGTTCTACCACACCCGAAGTGTAATAGGCAAACTGGAGATTATTCTGGGTAGCCCAGACCTTGGGCATGACCTCGCCGAACAGGATCACGACAAAGGCAACAAGGATCACTTTTATCAGAAATTCGAACAGCCAGAAACTTTGCTTTAACAGGACCATTTCGTCAATGAGGAAATTGGCCAGGATAATGATGGCGATATTAATAATGCTGTTGGCGATGAGCAGGGAGGCCAGCAGGCTTTTCGGCTCTTCCAGCAAGGTGACGATCCTCTTCCAGCTGGCGTCCTGTTTTGTCTTGAGGATATTGATGTCCTTGTATGTCAGAGAGAAAAATGCGACTTCCGAACCTGCCAGCACAAAAGAAAGGATCAACAGAAAAAGGATGACAATGGCAAGAATAGTAGTAGCCTGCGGGTTGATGACCAGAAATACAGGCGATATGAGTTCGTTCAGTAACAGTTTCGTTAAAGGGTGATCCAAAATAATCAGTTTCGTGAATAATAACTACTTAATTCTCCTCCATCGCAGACCGGGATTGGGGTTCAAGGAGTTAAAATGGCAGGTCTTCGGAGGGTTCTCCCAGGGAAGGGGTGTCGGCGCTTCCCTCGCCCTCGTGATGAATATGAGGATGAGAGGGGCCATCCGTGCGCTTGTCCAGCATGATCAGGTTGTCTCCGACCACTTCGGTAGCAAATTTTTTATTCCCCTCCTTATCTTCCCAGCTACGGGTGCGCAGTCTTCCTTCTATATATACCAGGCTGCCCTTGTGAAGATACTTCTGCGCCAGCTCGGCAAGCCCTCTCCAGAGGACAACGGTGTGCCACTCTGTCTGTGAGATCAATTTGCCGGCCCTGTCCTTAAAGGTTTCTGTGGTAGCCAAAGAGAATTTAGCAACGGCAATATTCCCCTCCAATACCTGTACATCCGGGTCTTTTCCTAAATTTCCAATTAACATCACCCTATTTACGCCTCGCATACGAAGAAGTTTGAAGTTTGTAATCGTCTTAAAATACCAATTCCTATTTAAAAGCCGTGCCGCACGGCCCCGCTAATCTAAAATTAAATTTTTTCGAGCAAAAAGATAAATTTACTTAAAACAAGCTTTGTGCCGGGGTGGGGTCTTTCAGCCAGGCATTGATGAATTTTGGAAAAGGATATTCATTTAATTTCTCCTTGTCTACCAGTATATAACCCTTCAGAGAGGGCAACGGATGGCTCAGGTGGATAGTAAAGAATTGCCCCTGGATGGTCTGGTGCGTCAGTTCCTGACGATATACTTTTGATATATACTTGACTGTGAGTGATTGTTTTCCAAAGACACGGCCCGCCGCGGCACCCCGGAGGATGTCCTCGGGATACACCGGCTCTTCGGATTCCCAGCCCACCAGTTCAAAAAGGTCCGCCCAGATATCGCCCTTTTGTCTTTGCCGTATATATACCTTTTTATCAGGTGTCTCTACCATAAAATAATAGAACCAGCGGCTTCTTTTGCGGAGCACCTTTTCCTTTACGGGAAGTTCGCCTACCCTTTCGGTGCAGTAAGCCTGACAATCCTTCCGTTGGACACAGCTTGTACATAGAGGATTCTGAGGTTTACAGACCACAGCGCCAAAATCCATGATAGCCTGGTTGTAAATACCCGGCTGATCCTTATCTAGGAGCTCACCGGCCAGGGCTGTATACTTTTTTTTGCCGGCGGTGGTATCGATGGGTGTAGCGTCGCCCGTGTATCGGGACAGTACCCGCAGGACATTTCCATCCACCACCGCATGGGGAAGGTTGAAGGCGAACGAGGCGATCGCCGCGGCTGTATAGGGCCCGATGCCTTTTAATGCATGAATGCTCTCGTAATCAGAAGGGAACCTGCCGCCATAATCCCCAACGATCTTGCGGGCCGTAGCTATAAGGTTACGACAGCGGCTGTAATAACCCAGCCCTTCCCAGCATTTGAATACCTTTTGTTCGGGGGCTCGGGCCAGATCTTCGATGGTAGGGAATTCCGCAATAAATTTCTCATAGTAGGCCCAACCTTGCTCCACGCGGGTCTGTTGGAGGATCACCTCACTCAGCCAGATCCTATAGGGGTCTTTTTCCCCCTTCCAGGGCATGGCCCGGGAATTCTCATTTTTATGCCATTTTAGCAATAGTTGTGTAAAATCTTCTTTTTTTACCGTCATTCTTCTTAAATTAGCCTCCCTTAAAATTCACAATCAATATTTTAGAGAATCCTTGCACAAATAAACCAAATCTATTATTTTGACATTGAAAAAGGATTTCAGACAAGATGTTGCGAATTAAAAATTTTGTTATATATTTAAAATCAGAAACTTATAAAACTTAATCCCCATGAGAAAGGCAGACCTAGTTAACCAGATATCGGAAAAAACAGGTATACCTAAGGTTGACGTCCTGGTGACGTTGGAAACCATGTTCAAAGAAGTCAAGGAAACCCTTTCCCAGGGAGAAAACATTTATATCCGGGGATTTGGCAGTTTCATCACGAAAAAAAGAGCTGCTAAAATCGGACGCAATATAAAAAAGAATGTGGCAGTTCATATTCCTGAGCACTTCATTCCTGCGTTCAAGCCTGCAAAAGAGTTTGTAGCAGAAGTAAAAAAATTGCAGTCAGTAAAAGAAGATCAGCCAAACCCGGACGAAGAGATGTAAATTTGCGCTCTAAGCGAACAGCATGAAGAGACAGCAAATTATTGTAGCCGGCACTGGAGTGCTCTTATTACTCGCTCTGTATTTTTTTGGACAAACAGTTCCTCCACAAAAGAAGCCCGAGACCTCCGAAAGAGGGGCTCAAGGGCCTGCTATTTCAAGACCGATCAGTACCGAGGATATTCTACAATCCTCACAATCAAAGCTTACTCCTACACAATTAGAATATGTCACCCGGCTGCAGCATGCTGTGGTAAGAGGTGATGTAAAAGCGCAGCAGTTAAATGCCAGCCGGCAACTGGCTGCTTTTTGGCGGGATTCGGTGCAGAATGGATTTCTGCCTTTTGCCTATTATACGGCGGAGGCGGCTAAATTGGAAAATTCGGAAAAAAGTCTGACATTTGCAGCCCAATTATTTCTTGGGGAGCTGAGGGGGCAAGATAATCCCGCCATAAAAAGCTGGATGGCCACCAATGCTAAAGAGTTGTTTGAAAAGGCTTTAGAACTGAATCCACAGAATGACTCCACGAAGGTGGGCCTGGGCGCAAGTTATATTTTTGGCAGCTCGGCCGGAAGTCCGACGGAAGTCATGCAGGGGATTCAGCGGATTTTGGAAGTAGCACGCCGTGATACGACCAATATGTACGCCCAGTTCATGCTGGGTTGGGGAGGCATCGTATCAGGTCAATTTGATAAAGCTATTGAACGTTTGACAACCGTCGTTCGACATCAACCTGCCAATATCGAAGCGATACTCCTACTTGCCGAAATCCATCAGCAACAGGGCAACAAAGCCGACGCCATCAAATGGTATGAGGCCGCCCGGAAGCTGGTAGGTAATCCGGATATGGTCAAGGAGATTGATCAAAGTATCCAGTCTTTGCGTTAAGTCTCTCATTTGGAACATGTGATGAGGCCGATCAATTGGGAATTTATTTTTAAAACTAATAAAAAGCACTAAAGTATGCCTTGTGGTAAAAAGCGTAAGCGTCATAAGATTGCGACGCATAAGCGTAAAAAAAGACTGAGAAAAAATCGTCATAAGAAGAAGAATAAGTAAGTCTTCTTTTCGCTGGTGGACGGATTGGACAGAATGGCCTCATTCAAAAAGGTTGATGTCGATGGCAAACGCTAGTTACGCTTGAATAAGGAACTGATCATAAATGCAACCCCGCAGGGTGTTGAGATAGCCCTATTAGAGGATAAGAAGCTGGTGGAATTACACCATGAAAAGGCTGACGCAAGCTTTGCGGTAGGTGATCTGTACCTGGGGAAGGTAAAGAAGCTGATCCCGGGGCTGAACGCTGCTTTTGTGGATGTAGGTTTCGAAAAGGACGCTTTTCTGCATTACACCGACCTGAGCCCTTATGCCAGGTCGCTTTTGAAATTCACGCAACAGGCGATGAATGACAACAGTGCGGAGGGCTTTGACTTCGGCCATTTCCAGGTAGAGCCGGAGATCATCAAGACGGGAAAGATCAACGAGGTATTGAATGGCAAGCCCCATATCCTCGTTCAGATATTAAAAGAACCCATTGCGGCCAAAGGCCCCCGTCTCAGCTGTGAAATATCCCTGCCCGGCCGTTTTGTCGTTATTACCCCCTTTAACGACATCGTCGCCGTCAGTCGTAAGATCCACTCTTCCGAGGAGCGTAAAAGGCTGCAAAAGATCGTCGAAGCCATCAAACCGAAGAATTTTGGGGTTATCGTCCGTACAGCGGCCGAAGGGAAGAACACTGCCGAGCTACATGAGGATCTGACAGAGCTGGTAGCGACATGGAAGACTATCCAGCACAACCTAAAAGGCGCTACAGCGCCGGCCAAGATTCTCAGCGAGCAGACGAAAACGACCAGCATGCTGAGAGATCTGTTGAATGAGGACTTCAACAAGATCGTCATCAACGACAGGAATATTTACAACGATACCAAGAGCTATATCCAGCGCATTGCCCCGGATAAGATTGATATCGTGTCCTATTACCACAACGGCTCACCTATATTCGATCAATTCAGCATTACAAAACAAGTAAAGGCAGCCTTTGGAAAGACGGTAAACCTTCCCAGCGGGGCCTATCTGATCCTGGAGCATACCGAAGCGCTGCACGTCATAGACGTAAACAGCGGGTATAAGAGCGTCAGTAATAACCAGGAGCAAAATGCCCTGGAAACCAATCTGGAGGCTGCCGAGGAGATCGCAAGACAGCTACGGCTGCGGGATTTGGGCGGGATCATTGTCGTGGACTTCATCGATATGAAGCTGCCGGATAACAAACGCAAGCTGATGGAGTCGATGGAATCCTTTATGCGGACCGACAGGGCCAAGCATGCGGTGCTGCCCATCTCCAAGTTCGGGCTCATGCAGATCACCCGTCAGCGGATGAAGCCGGAAGTCACGATCAACACCCAGGAAGTATGTCCTACTTGTAACGGCACGGGCAAGATATCCTCGGCCCTCATCCTGGAGGACGAGATCGAAAAGAACTTAAGCTATCTGATCAATCATCAGCATAAAGACCTCACACTCGCCGTACACCCCATTATGCATGCCTACCTGACCAAGGGGAAGCTCTTTGGCATCGGGTCGAGGAAGTGGAACTGGCGATGGAAATACAAACAGAAAGTTCACATCACTGCGAATACGAATTATCACCTTACGGAGTTTCATTTTTTTGATAAACAGGAAGACGAGATAAAGTTGTAAACGAATAGGCCCCGGTAGAAACCGGGGCCGTCTTTTCACTGTCAACATTGAGTCACACAGAGTTTATATGATATGGTGATCATTTTTTCTGCAAAATGAATTCCTGGTTGGCATAAATCGTTCCTCCATAGTTCACATTCACTTTCAAAGTGATTAGACCAGTGCAGGAGAATACAAACCCGGTGGCGTTAGAATTCGCGTGAACCGGTCCGGGGTAATCGCCGACGTACTGATCTTTCATGGTAGCAACATCTTTTGCAGGGTCCACATTCACGATCCAGGGCTGTCTGTTTGCTCCGCCCGCAGCGGGGGAAGGATAGGCGAGGAAGCTAAGGGAGTTCTGGTCGGGGCCGGCCGATACGGTGATAATATCGCCGACAGAGAAATCCTGCCAGTTCTTATCAGATACCACCTTGTAATCTCCGATAGCATCTGCCTGGACAAAAGGACATACCGCCGTCGCCTGCCAGGTCAGCGCCATATTGTAGGCAGGGAAAGAATTATAATTGCTGGGCGTATTGTTCACAGAGAACTTACGTCCGGAGGCAGTCGTGATCTGATTCTGTAAAGTATAGCTTTTCCCGGGTGACAAGGGCGTAGCGCCAAAGGCGGTCGCCAGCTCGGCAGTGGTCACATTCAATACGACCCCATCTGCATACGCGACGGTCTTGATCTTCACCCATTTGCTGGTATCCAGGGGAGTTCCGGTGGCTGCATAAACGTCGATGGATGCCACTTTCTCACCCACCGTATTTTTTACTTTGATGGACACACTGGCAGTAGAAGTAGAGATGTCCAGGAAAGAGTTGATCGTCGAATCGAGTGTGATATAGGAACCGCCAACAAGGGTCTTGGAATCCCCGTTGATATCATTCTTCTTGCAGGAGAACACGAGGCCGAACAGCAGGAAGATACCCAGGGATGATATGATGATTCTTTTCATGATGCTTTTTTTTATTGTACAAAATTGTCAGGGTTATTATCCCAGAATACCTTCACGTTAACGGCCGTCTTCTGCGTGGCATTCTTGTTGTAATTCACGTATACCGACGGATAAAAGAAGCTGCGGATGTAGCTGCCGGCATTGCCGCCCAGCGCAGGCTGGAAGTTATTGGGTTTACCAGTGCGGCGGTAATTATTATAGGGTTCTACCCCATTGCCCCATGCCGCCAGGTAGTATTCCTTCATGATCACGTTGAGCTTGTCGTCGTTGGAGGAAGCTCCGTCGTATAATCCCTGTACGATACCGACATATTTGTTTTGCTTGGTGGGGGTGATCAGCAAGTTCGTGTCCGTGGTAGGAAGGGTATAACCGATGCCGGATGCGAAGCCCGACACTTTGCTGAAAGACGCGTTCACACCCTTTGTCAGCCAGTCCCTTGGATCGCCGCCTGCACTCAGCAGGAGGGCGGCTTCCGCCTTCAGGAAGTACGTATAGGAGGACAGCCAGATGGGGTTGATGCCATTGCCTCCGGCGCCATGTACCTGGGTAGTAGCTGTTCCGGCCGGCTTATTCTGGTTGGCGTCGAATTCACCACCGGCGGGATATACGCCCCAGGTGGTACGCAGGGCCCCATCCGGCGGGATACCTTCGTTATTACCATGATCCCTGCCTACGTAGCCTGTGCCTACGATGCAATAGCAAGTACCCGCAGGGTAAGGAGATGCACGATAAAGACAAGGAATTGCAAACTGGGTAGTGGTCTGGTTGGGCAGGCGGCTGTCGTTATTGATATCGACGATCTGGCGATAGAGATAGTAGCGTGTCCTGGGGTCGGGCATGGACTTTTCCTGCTGCAAGGCCCACATGAAATACGTACCGATGTAATCGCTGGTTCCTGTGGATGCTCCATAGTTAGAGGCGTAATGGGGTGCACGGGCATCCGGTGAGACGGCATGAGTGGAATAGCTGTAGACGAAATCATACTTGGCAGCATTGATCAGGTCGTCTTCGGCGACGAGGGCGGAAATTTTGGAAGCTACAGAGGCATCGACTAAACGTTCCTGGATATAGGTCTTTAATTTCAAGGTCTTGGCCAGCTTAGTCCATGACGTGGCGTCCCCGTTGTAGAAAAGATCATTGGTGGGAGTCGCAGAGCTTGTCTTGGCAAAGTTGGCAATGGCCGAATCGAGTAAAGCGAGGGCGGAATCATAAATGGATTTGCCCGGATCTACCTTGGGGTTCGTGTTTGCAACACCTTTTACCGCCTCGGAATAAGGGACATCTCCAAAAAGATCCACCAGGGTGACCATGGTGTAGGCTTTCAACACCTGTGCAATGGCCGCATGCTTGTATTGGCCTTTAGCTTCCGCCAGGGGGATCATGGTATTTGCCGAGAGAAACACGGACATATAGGCTTCATTCCAGATGTCGTCGAAGTTAGAAGGTGTAAAGGCGTTGAAGTAAGTAGGGCCGAACATGACCTCCTGACGTACCATCTGATCACCGAAGTCGGTGGCGCGTTGATAAAAGCTTCTGAAGTATAGCTGGAGGTTATTCAGATAAAGGTCATTGTCAGCAGCGGCCGGGGTGGCTTTGCTGGGGTCGGTCAACAGCGGGTTCAATTGTTTGTTGCAGGAAGCCAGGATTACAAGGGCTGCCGCAAGATATATTTTTACTTTACTTTTCATGTTAATCCAGTTTTGTGTTTTAGAACGTGAGTCTCAGGGTTGCACCCATACGACGGGAAGAGGGGCCGGAGAAAAGCTCCACGCCCTTGGGGCTGCCTACGCCAAGACTGTTGCTTTCCGGATCAAAGCGCGTATGTTTTGGAACATTGGGCGCATAATACCAGAGATTGGTGCCGGAGAACCCGATGCTGGCTGAACCGAACGGCGTATTCTTTAGTATTTTGGCAGGGAGAGAAAAGTTAAGGGCCAGTTCGCGCAGCCGGATGAGTGTAGCGTCATATACAGCGACGGCATTGGGGCCGAAGGCATACGAATTGAAATAGATATTATCCACACTCTGCTGGATATCGTTTGGCGTCCCGTCCTGCTTCACCGTATTGGGGAGGATAAAGGGGAGGGTCCTGTCGAAGTCCGTATCTCTGGTGACACCACGGGCGAGCATGGTACGCACCGTATTGGACCAGAGCTGTCCCCCCCGGGTGTAATCCCACTGCATGCGCAAGGACACCCATTTATAAGAGAGGGTGCTGATGCCCGTCAGGTTGTATTTCGCATTGGGGTCGCCGATGACGGCGATGTCGGAGGAACCAAGGAAGTAGCCATTCTGGTCTACGATCTTCTTGCCGGATTTGGGGTCAACCTGTACATAACTTCCCTGGAGGATCCCGAGCGGCTTGCCATTGAGGGCGTAAGTACCGGGACCGCCTGAGTAGCCACCTGTCTGGATCTGCTTGATCTCAGTCGGAATATCATGCACTTTACTGCGATTGAGGGTAAAATTGCCCTGCAGCTCCCATCTCCAGTCCTGTGTACGAACGACGGTGTATCCCAATGCTATTTCAACACCCCTGTTATCTAGCGCACCTGCATTTATCTGTGTTACATTATACCCTGTGGAAGCATCCAGCTGAGCGTCCAGGATCTGGTTTTTGGCAGTCCTGAAATAGCCGGTGACATCCAGGGTGATCCTGTTGTCAAACAACCGGCTTTCGATACCGCCTTCTATTTCGCGTATCAGCTCGGGCTTGAGGTCCGGATTGGCCACCCTCTCAGGAATGGCGCCGGTATTGATCACATTGCCATTCTTATCAATATATGCATTGGCAGTTACATTGAAATAGGGTCTGGTATTGTACGGCTCGGGGAAGTGTGCGCTGGTAGCATAGCCCACCCGCAGTTTGAGATAATTGATCGCCCTGCTATCCTGGAGGAAACTGAGGTTCTGTGTTGGTATGTACGAGAGACTGACGCTGGGATAGAATAATTGCCGGTGGTTCGGCTCAAGCGTAGAAACCCAGTCATTACGGCCACTGGCAGAAAGGTACAGGTAGTCTTTGTAACCCAGGGTGGCCTGTGCAAAGACACCTTCCCGGATCTTCTCGATCTTTTTACCCAGATCGTACCCCCCTTCGTCAGTGGAAGCATGGCTGATAAAGTTGCTGTGGTCGAATAACCCGAATACCAGCTGCTGATTGCTCCGCATGCCATTCTGGTTATATAAGTCATGACGGAAGTCTCCGCCGGCATCCACATCCAGCGTGAAATCATTCCCGAATGTAGTGTTGTAGTTGATGATCAACGTATGGTTCAATATCGTGTTGGTGATATTGGTCGTACGATAAGTACCTGTCTTATAGGTATTATCGCCCTGTTTGCCCCCTTTATTCACGCTGAGGCTTTGCAGCTCATTATAAATGTCGACACCAAAGCGATAGGAAACACTCAATCCTTTCTTAACGTCATACTTGAGGCCCAGTGTACCGAACGTGCGGTAGACCTTGTCACTGGAGAGGTTGTTATTAGCTGCCCAGCGAGGGTTCTCGATGTCGTTGGTAGGACGGTAATAGATGCTGGATCCGTCTACGGGATTCTGGAAAGGGAGTCCCATGAGATTGATGCTGGTAGGGGTAAAAAACAGGTTGCCAAATACAGAGGCTTTGTCCGCGCTGCCTCCGCCTCCATTGGCGCCTACGGTAGGCGTTTGCATATCGGTGATGGCCAGATTTAATACGCCGGTGGCCGTGAAATGATTGGACAATTTGGCCGTACCTCCGACACCGAGGTTGTTCTTATACACACGGTTGTTGGGTGTAAAACCCTGATCGCCTGTATAGCTGTAGTTGGCATTGAAGGTGGTGTTCGGTCCTGAGGAGGAAACATTGACCGAGGTGGTGCTGACGAGCCCAGTCCGGAAGAAGTCGTGCACGCTGTTGTAGAACTTGTAATCCTGGGTCTTGCCTGCGTATTGAGGGAATGCGGTCGTCAATGCGGAGGGGTAACCCATCTGCAAAGGCGGATTGGTAAATTTCGCGCCCCAGTTACTAAAGGCCGCGGAAGGCACCAGGTCAAAGCCACCGCCGTAGACATGTGTATAATCCGGCAGGTTGGCGACCACATTGGCAGAGATCGACTGGGTGCCTGTGATCTCCAGTTTCTTTTGTGGTCTGTGACCGGAGCCATTCTTTGTCGTGATAAGGATCACGCCATTACGACCGGCTTCTCCATAGAGCACGGCGGCGGCCAGCCCCTTTAGGACGTTGACGTTTTCGACATTGTTAGGGTCCAGGTCCAGGAATCGGCTGGAAGTGGAGATACCGCCACCAAATTGGAAGGTGGCATTTACATTAGTCGCTGCGTCGAAGGGCACACCGTCCACTACGAACAGGGGTGTAGCGTTGCCGCTGTTGATCGAACTGATACCACGGATGTTGATATTGGTGCCGCTGCCGGAGATCCCGCTGGAGTTGAGGATGTTCACGCCGGGCGCCTTGCCGGTGAGCAGACGGGTAATGTCCGTCTCGGGCCGTTGTTCCAAAGAAGCACCCTTAATGGTGGATACTGCATAACCCAGTGCTTTTTTCTCTTTCTCACGGCCCAGAGCTGTTACGACGACCTCGCTTAAAGCAGAGGTGCCGGGCTTTAGGGATAATGTCAACGATGTGCGGCCGCTGACGGCAATTTCGGCGGCTTCATAACCTACACCACTGATGATCAATACAGCGGAAGGAGCTACCTTGATCCTGAATACTCCGTTGGCGTCGGCGCTGGTGCCGCCTCTGACACCTTTGATCCTTACTGATACGTTGGGAATGGGTGACCCTGTTGGGTCTGTGACCTTGCCGGTCACTTCTGTTGTTTGGGCGAGTAACCCTGAACTAATGAGCAATAGGATGCCCATTAGGAAACAGTGAAGTTTTCTCATGTGTAGTAGTGTTTATTCTTAAAAACTTTCCTTATATGGAAGCGAACGTTCCCAAAATGTGACGAGCGGATGTCTTACTGGCTGGACGGTAACCGTTTATATAAAATTGCTTCCGGAAACCAATAAGCAAGTCAGTTTTGGACAATTAAAGTACGAACTTTTAATTAGACTTTAATTTTTCTTAACATTTTTTTTTGAGTTTTTTACGCAAGTCAGAGCCTATAGTATATTATTATCTAAGCGAGGTCGGCGGGCGGCCGACCTCGCTTTTGTATATTTTATTGCTTTTGGAGTATCAGCCGGTTGGGCCCATAATCCGTACCGCCACCCTGGATATCGATGCTCAGCGTAATATACCCGGTGCTGGAAAATACGTAGCCGGCAACGTCATTTGTTCCGGCCCCTTCCGCGGTGTATTGGGTGGAAGAGGGACCGCCGTAGCGGCCAAAGATCACTTTGGGGATCGTAGCTACACCATTAGCGGGATTGACATTGACGACGAGGGGGCTGATAACTGTTCCGCCGTTGGGCCAGACCTGGCTCAGGTTCACCTGGTTAGGCCCTGGTCCGTCCGTCACCTGTACGACATCGCCCGGATGCCAGTCCTGCCAGTCATCGGCAATGACCTTATAGGACCCCGCGATCGGGCCGACAAAGGGGCTGGTGATATAAGTGGTGAAGAAATAAGCGCTGTGATAATAAGGGCCGGTGATCAGACCGCTGCCGGAATTATTTCCTGTGCTATTGACATCGAAGGCCCTTCCTGTTTTTGTATAGAGCCGGGTATAAAATGTGTAGAAGGAACCGGGGTTAAAGGAGCCGGGGTCGACCCCCAGCGCGGTGGCCAGTTCTCCGCCCGTGACGGCTATTTTTGTACCATTGCCTGAATAGCTGACGGTCTTTACCCTATGCCATTGGGTTGTATCGTAGGTGGCGCCGGATGCTGCGAATACGTCGATGTGATCCACCGCTTCACCGCCTTTGTAGCCGCTGACGAGGACCCCAACGGTGGAGGTGGTCATCGCACTATTATCGAAATTCAGGTTGATCGTGCTGTCCAGCACCAGGTAGGACCCCACGGTCAGGTTTTTGACATCCGACAGCGGATTGATCGCGCCTCCTGTCTTTTTACAGGAGTTGATCACGAAGACCAGGCTGACGAGGCTTATGATGGTGATGAGTAATTTCTTCATGTTGAATTTTTTTTGTGTACCGAATTACTTGACGAAATTATCCGGGTTGTTATCCCAAAACACTTTGTTGACGGCGTCTCCCGGCGTCTTTTGTGCAGGAGCGTTGGCGTTCCTGTTGACGAATACGGAGGGGTAGTACATGCTGCGCATAAAGAAGCCCGGGTTGGGCACCGCGACTGCTATCTGTGCATTGTCCGGCTTGCCTGTGCGCCGGTAGTTATTATACGGTTCCACTCCATTTCCCCAAAGGGCGAGATAGTATTCCGTCATGATAATATTTAACCGCTGGTTATCTGTCGTCGCTGCGTCATAATTGTTCAGCACAAGATTGACGTAGTTTGATATCTGCGTGGAGGAAGGGACGGCTGATGGGTCCGGTGTCACATTGACGGTGGCGGGGAAGGACATTACCTTGGCGATGGAGGTATTCACGCCGGCTTCCAGCAGATCGCGGGGCGCGCCCTGGGAGGTAATATTCAGTGTGAGGGCCGCCTCGGCTTCCAGGAAAGAGGTAAAGGAGGAGAGCCAGATCGGGTTGATACCGGCGCCTTGTCCGCCCATACCAAGGGAGACGGCTTCGTATTGGTCAGCATCAAACTCTCCTGCCGCGGGATAGACGCCAAATGCAGTGCGGTAGCTGCCATCCGGGGGTGCGCCACTGTTGTCCCCATGGTCCCGTCCCATATAGCCTTTGCCGATGACGCAATAAGGGGTCTGAGTAGGGACGCTGGGATACCAGGCGGGGAAAGTGGGAGATGTGCCGAACTGGGAGTTGACAAAGCAGGGACAGGTCTGTGAATTGGCCCAGGAGTAGTTCCCTGCCTGACGGTAGAAATAGTAACGTGTGCGGGGGTCGCCGGAGAGATTGACGGTTCCTCCGTATTTCTGCGCCGTCATCATCCACAAAAAATAATTGCAGATGTATTCCCCTACTCCACCGGAGTTGACATAATCCAGGGCGTAGTGTTCGTGACGGCTGTCGGGGGAGGTGACGGAAGTGCCGTATTTAAATACAAAGTCCTGGGAGGGGTCGTTGATGAGATCGTTCTCGGTCAGCAGCGCCTGGATCTTTGCTGTTACGGTATTGTCTACGAGCCGGGTCTGCATATAGAATTTCAGCTTTAGCGTTTTGGCGAGGGTGGTCCAATTGGCCACTTCTCCGTTGCCGGGATAGAAGAGGTCATTGGCGGGGCCTTTCGCCGCATCGGGATTCTGGAGGTCGAGAATGGCGCTGTCCAGTTGGGTCTGTATCGCTGCGTAGATACTGGCGCCGGGGTCCACCTTGGGGTTTGTATTGGCATTTCCCTGGTTGGCCTCCGAATAAGGCACGTCCCCGAAATCATCCACCAGGATGCCCATTGTAAAGGCCTTCAGGACCCTGGCAATACCGGATTGGATGAATTTTTTTTGTGTTTTCGCCAGCTTGATGAGCGCATCGGCATTGGGGATGACGCCGCCGTAAGTAGAGGCGCTGGCGCCTAACGTGCCATAGTATGCGCCGAATTGGGACAAACCGCCCGCATAGGCTATTTCCCATTCCCCATCGAAGGAGGCGGGTGTATAGGCATTGCGATAAAAAGGTCCCACCCATTGTTGCTGACGGGTCAGTTGTGCGCCGTAGTCGGATGCGGTCACCCACAGGTTATTAAAAGTCAGCTGTACCTGGTTGAGGTACAGGTCTACGTCTGCAGTAGAGGTGCCGGGATAGTTGGGATTGCCCAGTCGCGCATCGAGGCTTTTACTACAGGAAGCTATTCCTATAAGAAGGCTTATCGCCATGCACCCGATCAATATTTTTTTATAGTTCATATTTTCTGTTTAAAAAAGTTTTAGAAAGTGACTCTCAAACTAGCGCCGTATCTGCGGGCCGAAGGGCCGCTGAGGAACTCCATGCCTCTTCCATTGCCCACACCCAGACCGGAAGCTTCCGGATCGAAGTGGATGTATTTGGGGAAATTGGGAGCATAGTACCAGAGATTGGTACCCGACAGACTGAGTGAGAGAGAGCCGAATGGCGTCTTATCTAAAATTTTTGCGGGCAGGCTATAGGACAGGGATGCTTCCCGCAGGCGGATGCAGGTGGCATCGAAGACGGCGCCTTCATTGGCAGCGCCATTGGTGATGCTGTTGCCGTAATAGGCTTGTGTGGCGGAGATCTCGATATTATTAGGTTGTCCGTTCTCCAGCACGCCCGGGAGGATATAGGGTGCGGCCCTGTCAAATTGCGTGTCCTTTGTCACACCCCTTCCCAGCAGGGCACCGGCCGTGGAGGCGAACATTTCGCCACCTTCGGTGAAATCCCACTGCATGCGAAAGGAAAGTCCTTTATAAGAAAGGGTACTGATGCCCGTGAGCTTGTACAGCGCATTGGGGTCGCCGATGATGCCGATGTCTCCCGAGTTGATGTAGTTCCCGTCTGTACCGACCAGCCGTCTGCCGGATTTCGGGTCTTTCTGGAAATAGTTCGCCATGATGATGCCCAGGGGATAACCGTTCTTTGCAAAGGTCCCCAGGTTGGAGTACCCGGCAGTGTTGATCTGGGTCAGGTCGGGAGGCAGATTGGACACTTTACTTTTGTTCAGGGTATATAACCCATCCAATTGCCATCTCCAGTCCTGGGTCTGGAAGACCGTCACACCTATTTTCAACTCGATGCCTTTGTTGGTGACCTTACCTGCGTTGATTTGTTTTTGGGTACCGCCGGCGGCAGGGTCAATCTGACGCAGGAGGATCTGGTCGTTTGCCACCCGCTGATAAACGGTGAGATCAACGTCGACGATATTGTTCAAGAACCTGCCTTCCACGCCGGCTTCTGTCTCTTTTAGCAATTCCGGTTTCAGATCGGGGTTGGGCAGCAAGGCCGGAATGGCATTGATGTTGATGGCCGTGCCCTTGGACGTGAGGAAATTCTGTGTGGCTGTGTACAAGGTAGCCCTGGTGGAATAGGCCGGCGGTATATTGGCGGAGGTGGCGTAGCCGATCCTCAGCTTTAAGTAATTGACTGCTTTGCTGCCTTTGAGACTTTCTATCGCTGTGGTTGGGATAAAGGACAGCGATGCGCTGGGATAAAAGATGGTGCGGTGGTTCTTTTCCACCGTGGAGAACCAGCTGTGGCGCCCTCCCACAGTCAAGTAAGCATAATCCTTATAGCCGAGGGTGCCCTGTGCGAAAGCGCCCAGGCTCAATATATCTGAATTGCCATTGTTCAAGGCTGTGATGCCATCTTCGCTGTTGGGGGAATGAGTGATAAAGTTGCCGTGGTTCATAAAGCCGTATACCAGCTGCTGGGTGCTGGTCATGCCCGTCTGTTCATATTTAGTATTCTTGGCATTGACGCCGGCGTCCACATTGAGGGAGAAGTCATCACCCAGGTTCCTGTTGTAATTCAGCAAACCTGTATGGTCCCAGATGGTGCTGATACCTGTGGTCGTACGATAGATCCCTGTAGGAGTGGCGATGCCGCCCTTGTTCTGAGCGTATTCCTGGAACTCGGTATAGTTGTCGTACCCTATCCTGTAAGAAACGTTCATCCCTTTGACCGGGGTTGCATAGGTGAACGTCATCTGGCCGAACACCCGGCTGACCTTATCGACGGTAAAAGAGTTATAGAGGGTCCAGCGGGGATTCTGAATATCGTTCCCATTACGATAGTAGATAGAAGAGTGGTCGGAAGGCAGCTCGTAGGGCAGTCCCATCAGGTCGACGGCGGTAGGAGTATACAAAACGTTACCAAATACGGAAGTGTTGGTGGAATTGTTGCCATAGCTGTCGCTGGTGGGGGGCGAGCTTACATTGGTCGTAACATAGTTGACTGTGCCGCTGACCGTGAACTTATTTGATAGTTTAGCCGACCCGCCAAACCCGAAAGTGTTCTTATACATGGAATTCCCCGGCAGGTAGCCTTCGTCGTCCATGTAGCTGTAGCTCATGGCATAGCTGGCGGTGGGTGTGGCGCCTGAAACATTCACCGACGTATTGCTGGTGTTACCTGTTTTGAAAAAGCGGGGGACGCTGTTATAATATTTGTAGTAATAAGGCGCTCCCTTGTATTGGGGGAATTCGGACGCGAGGGAGGACTTATCATAAGGATGGGTTACCACGGCAGGAGGATTGGTGAACTTGGCGCCCCAGTTGCTGAAGAAGGCAATGCCCTGGCTAAGGTCGAAACCGCCGCCGTATTCGGTGTTGTATTCAGGCAGGACGGCTTTTGTGCGGAAATAAGATTGGGAAACCATGATCTCCGCCTTTTTTCTTTCCTTTTGCGAGGCGCCGTTCCTGGTGGTGATGAGGATCACGCCATTTCTTCCGGCTTCGCCGTAAAGAACGGTGGCGCTTAGTCCTTTTAGAATATTGACGCTTTCGATGTTATTGGGGTCCAGGTCCAGGAATCGGCTGGAGGTCTGAGTGCCGTAGGTAAAGTCGGCCTGGGTATTGGTGCTGTTGTCGAAGGGGACGCCATCGACGACGAATAGGGGTGTCGAGTTGCCGCTGATGGTGCTGATACCGCGGATGTTGATATTGGTGCCGCTGCCGCTGAGGCCGCTGGTGCTTAGGACATTCAGGCCCGGGGCCTTCCCGTTGAGGACACGTCCCAGATCGCCTTCGGGTCTTAGTTCCAGCGCCGATTTATCGACGGTGGCTACGGCATAGCCCAGGGCTTTCTTTTCTCTTTTGATACCGAGGGCTGTGACCACCACTTCGCTCAGGGCCGTGTTGTTTGATCGTAAAGCGATGGTGACGGTGGACCTGTCTTTTACGGAGATCTCCGCGGGCTCGAACCCTACGCCACTGATGATAAGGGTGGCATTGGCGGGAGTAGTGATCCTGAATTCGCCGTTGGATTCGGCGCTGGTACCTTTTCTAAGTCCTTTTATCCGGATAGAGGCTCCCGGGATGGGATTACCGGCAGGGTCCGTGACTTTTCCTGTGACTTCCTTAGTTTGCGCTGAAAGCTCAGATGAAATGAGCAATAGCAGGCACACTATGAGATAGTGAAGTTTTCTCATGTAGATGCGTTTTGGTGATTAATAATAATGACTCAAGGCAGCTTTCCAGGTATATGCGGAAGGAAGTGTGAGGAACTCAAGAATTGACAGTGGTGGGAATTATAATTCGGGGTTAATTTACAAAAAATCCCGTTGTACTACCTATATATTAAAAAGGTTTTTATGCTATCCATATATGTTTTTACCTAGGGGTTAGCAAGCAACAGTCAAAGGCACGATGGAGCAGTATGAGGTGAAAAATACATAAAAGCCCTTCTGTCAAGTGAAGATATTTTCTCATGTTTAGCAGTTTTGGTTACTTAATAAAAGACCGAAGCTGTTCATAGACAAAGCAATCGGCTCTCAATTGACAGAAGGGAGGGCTTACGTAATAAAAATGACTAATGTGTGAACTCAGAGGGTAAAAATAGTCTTAATTATGTTTATAATAGTTTGTTAAAATACATATTTATTATTGCAATGTAAAAATCGAATAAAAGCTCATGCCTGGCTCTGGTATGCGTGCTGGCCACCGGCTTATTACCTACCTGACGATGGAAGATCATTGTGAAGTGTCGTGGTTGTCTCCCGGACCCTATAAATGACCATGAACAGCCGGATCCAGTCATCAAATGCATGTAAAATAAATTTAATATTTATTACAACAACTGAAAGACAGCAATTTTGGATTAACTTCAAGTTTTATGTATATATACTTTTTTTAATGTATATATTTTAAAACTGCTCTGCTTTGTCAAAAAGACAGACAGATGGTAAAAAAGACAGAGAATTTTCGCTTGATTTTTGATGTGCATTACCTGGGTTAATTTTCAATATTTTATTAGGGTCCGGGAGAGGATGAGCGGTTGGGGAGGAGGTTGGACATTTTATTATAACTATTTGAAAGATAATATTTTATAAAGATTTTTTAAAGTAAAAAAAAGCGATTTTTTAAGGCTTTAAAGTTATTCACACCGTCAAAAATTTATTTTGTTATGTGGCGCTAATTTGTAATTTAGTGCAAGAATTTAATGGGTTAGTAAGTAAGGGGCCGGCGATTTAGCTGGCCCTTTTACTTTTTATGCCATCCTTATTCTTTTCCGCTTCTTTTTATGTTCTTTCCTCCCTCTCCCATGCAATTTTTGCCAGTAACTTTACAGAATGAGTAAAATAAAAACAGCTTTCTTCTGCAGTAATTGCGGTTATGAGAGTGCCAAGTGGTCGGGTAAGTGTCCTTCATGCGAGCAGTGGAATACTTTTGTCGAAGAGGTCATCACAAAAGACAACAAACTGGCGGAGACTGATTGGAAAAAATTATCTCCTGTAAAAAAAGATGTCCGGACCTTGCCCTTGAGTGAAGTAGTGAGTGCCGAAGAGAAGAGGATCGTTACCTCAGACGCGGAGTTGAACAGAGTATTAGGCGGCGGCATCGTAACGGGAAGCATTGTGCTTGTGGCGGGTGAGCCGGGCATAGGTAAAAGTACGCTGTTCCTTCAGAACGGATTACTTTTAAAAGATCATGTCGTTCTTTATATCAGCGGGGAGGAAAGTGAGCAACAGATCAAGATGCGGGCAGACAGGCTGAAGATGCACAACGATCAATTCTATCTCTTAACGGAAACATCCACGCAGGCGATTTTTCAGGAAATAAAAAAATTAAGACCCGGCTTGGTGATCGTGGATTCCATACAAACCCTGCAATCTCCCTATATAGAATCGTCAGCCGGCAGCGTCTCTCAGATCAGGGAGTGTACATCAGAATTTCAACGTTTTGCCAAGGACTCGCAGACGCCTGTATTTCTCATCGGGCACATCACCAAGGATGGCGGCATTGCGGGTCCGAAGATCCTGGAACATATGGTGGACACAGTACTGCAATTTGAAGGGGACAGGCATTACGCTTACCGGATCCTGCGTACGTTGAAGAATCGCTTTGGCAGCACGGCCGAGCTGGGCATCTATGAAATGACAGAGGATGGCATGCGGGGGGTAAGCAATCCCAGCGAGCTATTGATCACTCAAAAGGAGGAGCAGCTTAGCGGTATTGCGATAGCTGCCACTATCGAAGGGTTGCGCCCTCTTCTTATAGAAGTGCAGGCGCTCGTGACACCATCCGTGTATGGAACCCCCCAAAGGACGGTGAGCGGACTAGACCTGCGTCGTCTTCAATTACTCCTGGCTGTGTTGGAAAAGAGAGGAGGTTTTCATTTCGGCATGAAAGACGTCTTTCTCAATATCGCCGGCGGGCTGAAAGTGGAAGACCCATCCATCGATCTGGCGGTGTTATGCGCATTGCTCAGCTCATACGAAGACACGCCGCTGCCTGCTCATTACTGTTTTGCCGGTGAGGTAGGGCTTAGCGGAGAGATACGGGCGGTTGGCCGCGTCGAACAACGAATAGCGGAAGCCGAAAAATTAGGTTTTGAAAAGATCTTCGTCAGCAGATACAATATAAAAGGTTTGCACAACCAGAAATGGGGCATCGAGATCATGCCTGTGGGGAGGGTGGAAGAAGTTTATCAATATCTTTTTTAACGTACTTTTACCCAGATGTACAAGCATTGGCTGTTTATACCCCTGGTCGCCGTCCTTACTTTTTTGTCCTGCAGAAAAGACAGCTTTGTCACCAGTGCAGATGCCGTCGTCCGCCTAAGCACAGATACCTTGTTCTTCGACACCGTGTTCGTATCGACAGGCAGTGTTACGCAGGTGGTCAAGATCATCAATGGGAATGATCAGAAGCTGCGTCTGTCGGATGTAAAGCTGATGGGCGGGAGCCAGTCTTATTTTTCCATTAATATCGACGGCGCGGCAGGACCTCAGCGACAAGGGTTGGATCTGGAGGCAGGAGATTCCATTTATGTATTTGTCGCGATCACCATCCGGCCGGGGGCGGTCAATCTTCCCTTCATTGTACAGGATAGCATCCAGGTCGCCTTTAACGGTGTATCCAAATATATTCAGTTGCGTGCATGGGGGCAAAATGCGCATTTTCTGCGTAATGAAGTGATCCGGGGGAATGTGACCTGGGATAACACCCTACCCTATGTCATTTTGGGAGGATTAAGGGTAGATACGACTGCCCGGCTTACCATTCCCCAGGGATGCCGGGTCTATTTACATGCGGATGCTCCCTTACTGGTGGATGGGACATTAGAGGTTGCAGGTAGTAAAGACTCAGGCAGCCGGGTCATTTTTCAAAGCGACCGGCTTGATGATCCTTATCGTGGCTTCCCGGGCAGCTGGCCGGGTATTTATTTCAGACAAACCAGTACGGGCAATAAGCTCCAATATGCCGTCATTAAAAATGCTTATCAGGCTGTCGTGGTGGAAGGGCCTTCTGCAGGAAGCTTCCCACAGCTGTCGATGGAGCAATGTATCATCGACAACAGCTATGACGCGGGAATACTGGGAGCAGGCGGCTCTATACAGTCGTCCAATTGTCTGATCAGCAATTGCGGAAAAAATATCGTGCTGAGCTATGGGGGACATTATCAATTTATCCATTGTACGGCTGCCAGCTGGGGCAATGATCTTATCGCTCACACGCAGCCTGTATTATCAGTCAGCAATTATGTATTGCAGGGAAGCTCCATATTGACAAGCGATCTGACCGCAGACTTTATCAACTGCATCTTCTGGGGTAACAGCGGCAATGTGGATGATGAAGTGCAGGTTTCCAAACAGGGCGCTACAGCTTTCCATGTAGGATTTTCTAATTGTTGCTGGAAGGTAAAAAACTCACCGGCGAATGTGACTGCTTCCAATATGATCGTGAACATCGATCCTATGTTTGACAGCGTCAATAATGTCCGGCGATATTATGATCTGCATTTGAAGGCTTCGTCGCCGATGATCGATAAAGGGATGGATGCCGGCGTGACCCTGGACCTCGATGGGAATCCCCGGCCGGTGGGGTTACCAGACCTGGGGTGTTACGAGCATCAGTGAGCAGACATGTCCGGCCGTCCCGGCCATCAGGAGGTGATGCCGCCCATCATTCAAATTGTTCGCTAACTTAAACTTTAGCGTTCCATCTTTGTAAAACCTTAAGAATTGTAAATACCTTCAACTTCTAAAATCATCCTACTATGTTACGCGTACTATTGTTTTCGATCTTTATGGTGGCCGGGGTCGGTGTCACAAGCGTCTATGATTTCAAGGTACCGGGGCTGGATGGAAAAACCATCGATCTTGCCAAATACAAGGGTAAAAAACTCTTGATCGTCAATACAGCCTCCAAATGCGGGTTTACTCCGCAATATTCCGACCTGGAAAAATTGTATGAGCAGTATAAGGACAAGCTGGTGATCGTAGGTTTCCCTGCCAATAACTTCCATCAGCAGGAGCCGGGTACTAATGCCGAGATCAGCGAGTTCTGCAAAAAGAATTATGGTGTTACTTTCCCCATGGCCGAGAAGGTGGATGTCATCGGGGAAAATACACATCCACTTTTTAAATACCTGACGGATGAAGCAAAGAAGATGGGAGTAGCCGATCCAGTCATCGGCTGGAATTTTACAAAATTCCTCATCGATGAAAAGGGGAAATTAGTAGCCGTGTTTCCCAGTAAGGTAAAACCCATGGATGAACAGATCACGAAATATTTGAATTGAGATCTAAGTGCCTAATAAAAGAACCCTGGCTGTCGCCAGGGTTTTTGTTTATAGTATATTTGCGCCTATGTCATTCAAAAATGTCATCGGACAGGAGGAGATCAAACAAAGACTGGTGGAACTGGTGCAATTCAACCGGCTGAGCCATGCCTTGCTTTTCCTTGGTAATGAAGGCAGCGGAGCCCTACCCATGGCCCTGGCATTTGCGCAGTACACAGTCTGTGAGAAGACAAAAGGGGGGGAGGGAGATGCATGCGGGATATGCCCTTCCTGTGTCAAAGCGTCACAACTCGTCCACCCGGATATCCATTTCTCTTATCCCGTCATCCCCCGGAAGCCAGGAGATAAGCCGGTGAGCACAGACTATATCGTTGAATGGCGGGAATTCATCAAACAATACCCTTATGGCAATGCTTATGACTGGCTGCAATTCATCGGGGCGGAGAACAAGCAGGGGAATATCACAGCCCAGGAATGTAATGACATCATTCACAAGCTAAATCTCAAGAGTTTTGAGAGTGGCTACAAGATCTTAGTGTTGTGGATGCCGGAATACCTGGGTAATGAAGGGAACAAACTGTTGAAACTTATAGAAGAACCACCTGCGGATACTTTATTTATCCTGGTCGCTGAAAATGAGTCTCTTATCCTTCAAACCATCTTGTCCAGGACCCAATTGGTGAAAATACCCCTACCAGACACCAGGGATATCGAGAAAGCCCTGATTGAGCGGGCAGGGGCAGGTGAGGAGCAAGCCAGACAGATCGCCGTCCTTTGTGAAGGGAATTATCATGAAGCGCTACAATTGATCCGTCATGCGGAAGATGACTGGCAGGGGGTGCTGCGGGAATGGTTGAATGCGATATTGAGGGGTGGTCCGATAGCCCAGGTGAAGTGGATAGACGAGATCAGCAAGTCGGGGCGCGAACGGCAGAAACAGTTTCTCCGGTACTTCAATCATTTATTAGAGCAGGCCGTCCGGCTGCGTTTTATGGGGGATGCGGCGCCGCCTATCCCTGATGGCGAGCGGGATATCTCGTTGCGACTGAATAAGATAGCAGATGTACCCCAGCAGCAGGCCATCATAGAGGAACTGGACCGGGCCGCCTATTACATCGAGCGGAATGCCCATGCCAAGATGCTTTTTCATGCTTTGACTATCAAACTATATCATATCCTGGCTGACAGGACCGTAGCTTCGGTGAACTAAATCTTTGAGGATGATGGGCGTTTGTGTATATTTGGCACAGGCCCGGGAACAGGGCCGGTGAAAAGAGGCGGACCTGACGAATGAATATGTGTAGAAGGAGGCCGCGGGATCAGAGATATTTTGCACCTGAATATATTTTATTTATAGTAGGATTCTTCTGCCTGTGCCTTTGCCAGCCTCTTTTCGCGATCATTTTCCTAATTGTTAATTTATTTTGGATATGGGATGTAGCAATTGTGGTACAGCCACGGGGGGTAAACCATCCGGCTGTAAAAGTAACGGAGGATGCAGCACGGGGGGATGTAATCGGCTAAATGTACATGACTGGCTTGCGAACCTACCCTTTAGTGATCCGGATAGCAGCTGCCGGGTCGTCGAAGTGAGCTTTAACAAAGGCAGCCGTAAGGATTTTTACCGGAATACCACCACACATCTGTTTGAAAAGGGTGACCAGGTAAGCGTAGAGGGCATCAGCGGATTCGACGTAGGGGAAATTTCCATGACGGGTGAGTTGGTCCGTCTCCAGATGAAGAAGAAAGACGTGGAGGAAAATAACCCGGAAATAAAAAAGGTCTTGCGCCGTGCGACTGATAAAGACCTGGAAATCATGCAACAAAATAAGGCCAGGGAAAAAGAGGCCCTCATCCGTAGCAGGGCCATCGCCCGGCAGCTGAAACTGGATATGAAGATGAGCGAGGTGGAGATCCAGGCCGACGGAAGAAAAGCTACCTTTTTTTATATCGCAGATGACCGGGTGGATTTTCGGGAGCTGATCAAGCTTTATGCAGGAGAATTCCGGCTGAAAGTAGAGATGCGGCAGATAGGCGCCCGTCAGGAAGCCGCCAAAGTGGGTGGTGTAGGCAGCTGCGGCAGGGAATTGTGCTGCAGCACCTGGCTCAGCGATTTCAAATCTGTGAATACCACAGCAGCTCGCTATCAAAACTTATCCATCAATCAAAGCAAGCTCAGCGGTCAGTGCGGCCGGCTGAAATGCTGTCTGAACTACGAACTGGACACCTACCTGGACGCCTTGCAGAGCTTCCCGGACAATGCGGAGACACTGCAGGTGGAGAAAGGCACGGCCATCCTTATCAAAAAAGATATCTTCAAATACCTCATGTGGTATGTGCTGCCGGACAGCAATAAACAATATCCCCTGACTATCGAAAGGGTCAGAAAGATCCGGCAGCTCAACCTCCAGAATGTGGTGCCGGAAAGCCTGGAGCCTGTGGAGATCAGCACAGGCAAACCCAAGGAGGTGGAAAGCGGTTTTGTAGACCTTGTAGGCCAGATCAGCCTGAAGACGCTGGAAAAAGCCGACCGGAAAAAGAAGCACGGCCATCACAAACAGGGGCAGCCGGGCAACAACAGCGGGCAGCAAGGTGGCGGACAACAAGGTGGCGGGCAACAGGGCGGCGGGGGACAACAGGCAGGACGCGGACGGGACGGTAAGGATAATAAGAACCTCCCGCCTTCCGGTGGTCGTCACAGACGCAGATAAGACGCTGAGAGAGACTGCGATAATTGTTAAAATTTTTCACGGGAGAACCACAATAATCTCTTCTTGTTAATTTTATATACACTTTGTATTTTACAAAGGCTAAAACTCTATAACTATGGCACTTTTTGAATCCGGAAATCCAACCCTATCGGAAAAGATCTTTAGTAAATCGCTTAGCCAGCCAAGCACTGAGTTAATGACAGTAAGAGGGTCGATGCAAAAATTCGGCTTTCTGTTATTGATGGTCGTAGCAGGCGCAGCTTATACCTGGAAATTATATTTTGAAGGAGCATTCCCTACTATGATGACCTTTTTCTGGGTCGGTCTTATCGGGGGGATGATCTCTGTTTTTGCCATATCTTTTAAACCCGAATGGGCGAAGTATCTGTCTCCCGCCTATGGGGTACTGGAAGGTTTTGTATTGGGGGGATTGTCTGCTATCATCAATGATTCGATGAAGACAAAATATCCCAATATTGTCCTGACGGCCGTGCTGCTGACATTCGGAGTAGCTTTTGCCGTATTTCTCCTGTATAATTTCAAGATCATCCGGGCTACGGAGAAGTTTAAAGCAATCATCTATTCCTCGATCGTGGGTATTGGTATCTTTTATCTGATCTATATGGTGCTGGGGCTGTTCGGCGTCAACATCCCTTTTATGAACTGGGGTGACAGCAGTCTCCTGGGTATTGGGGTAAACCTCTTTGTCGTCGTCATTGCCGCCCTGAGCCTTGTTCTCAACTTCGATCAAATAGAAACAGGCGAACAGATGGGTGCGCCGAAATATATGGAATGGTACAGCGCTTTTGGTTTGCTGGTGACGATGGTTTGGTTGTATATCGAGATATTGAAGCTGTTGAGCAGGTTTGCGAATAATAGAAATTAAGCGCAGAAAGATATTTTTGAAAAGGGGCCATCAGGCCCCTTTTTTATTTAATCCCCATCAAATAAATTCCCTAATCCTCCGAGTATACTTCCCTCCTCACGACGATGACCAAATTGCGGGCTGTATTGAATGATACGGCTGGCCAGCCGGCTGATGGGCAGGGACTGCAGCCATACTTTACCGGGGCCGCGCATAACAGCAAAGAACAGCCCTTCACCGCCAAACATCCAGTTGCGGATGCCGCGTATAAATTCAATGTCGAAGTCGACAGAAGGCTGGAAAGCAACTACACAGCCTGTGTCCACTTTTAACAGCTCACCGGGCTGCAGCTCCTTTTCAATAATATATCCGCCGGCATGCACAAAGGCCATTCCGTCTCCTTCGAGCTTTTCCATGATAAAGCCTTCCCCCCCAAATATGCCGGTGCCCAGCTTGCGTTGAAATGCAATGCCGATGCTCACTCCTTTTGCGGCGCAGAGAAAAGCGTCTTTCTGAGCGATGATGGTCCCGCCCAGCTGTTGAAGGTCCAGGGGAATGATCTTACCTGTATAAGGAGATGCAAAGCTTACCCTTTTTTTGCCCTGTCCTATATTGGTAAAGGCTGTCATAAAGAGGTTCTCCCCCACCAGCACCCGTTTGCCGGCATTCATCAGCTTGCTCAACAGGCCTCCTTGCTGGGACTGGGCGGACCCGTCGCCAAATAAGGTTTGCATCTGGATGCCGTCATCCATCATCATAAAACCGCCCGGTTCACCGATGACCGTCTCTCCGGGATCCAGCTCCACTTCAACGAATTGGAGCTCTTCGCCAAATATTTTATAGTCTATTTCGTGATTGTTGCGCATAGCATTTGTTTTTGTGAAATTAATTTGATCCGATTAAAAAGCCGCCCACCAAATGATGGACGGCTTCTTTAGTTTTCCAGGCTATACAACAGGTCCGTTCTGAAGGAGGTCCGTTCTTATGTAAACTTTTAACAATTATCTAAAACCAGCTGCCTATCCATGCTTCGCCCACTTTTCCGCCAAGTTTTCTTCTTCTTCTTGCTTTTTCAAAGCTATGCCGGATCATGGTGGCGAATACCAATAGAAGGAAAATGATGGTAAAGGGCGGGATACCCAGGAAAGATATCCATTTGCCTCCATACATTCTGCGCATGGGTCTTTTCAACCTTTCGGCGATGAGATACATGCTGGGCACGATCACGAGTGTCATGAAAAAGGCGAATGCCAGACCAAAGATGATGGTCCAGGACAAAGGTTTCCAGAATACCGCATTATCGCCGCCGAAATAGATGTGAGGGTTCATCTCGGAGAATAGGGTTACGAAATTGATATTGAACCCTACGGCCAGGGGGATGAGGGCCAGGATGGCAGCCATGGCCGTCAGCAGCACGGGTATGATACGGGTCTTTCCCGCTTCGATCGCCGCCTCACGGGTCTTCATTCCGCGCGAACGGAGCTCGTCCGTGAATTCTATTACCAGGATACCATTCTTCACCACAATACCTGCCAGGCCAACGATACCAAGGCCGGTCATGATAACGGAAACCTCCATCTTTGTAATGGCGAATCCCAGGATGACACCGATGACGCTGAACAATATTTCCGTCAAAATGATCACTGACTTGCTGACAGAATTGAATTGTAATACCAATATCAACAGGATGGCCATCAGAGCAATGACCAGGGCCTTTCCGAGGAAAGCGCCGGTTTCTGCCTGTTGCTCGCCTTCACCCGTCTGTTTGATCGTTACACCGTCCGGCTTTTTCTTAAAGTCGGCGATGGATTTAGCCAGTTCGATATTGACAGCCGTAGGCGTATATCCGTTGAGCACATTACTGCGGATGGTGATAACCCGTTTCTGGTTCTTTCTTTTTACGCTGCCCAGGGTGCTGGTGTAGTCTATTTTTACTAGCGAGCTGATCGGTACGTTCTTGATCCGTCCCTGGTTGGCCATATCCCGGAATGTGATGTTCATGTTCAGCAGGTCGGCAAGGTTTTTCCGCTGCACTTCCAGGTTGCGTATCTGTATCTTATATTCTTCCTTACCTTCTTTGATCTTGGAGGCTTCTCTTCCAAAGAGGGCGGTACGAAGGGCCTGGCCTATCTGGCTGGAGCTTACGCCTTCGATCATCGCGCGCTGTCGGTCTACCGTGAAGGTGATCTCGGGGTTGGTGAGATCGATGTCCATCTTCAGCTCTTCGACGCCCGGTGTCTGGATAGAATCAAGGTAGTTCTTCAGCGATACCGCGGTCTTGATCAGATCGTCGAAATCTTCGCTCGCTACCTCTATATTAACAGGGGGGTCGGTGGGCGGGCCATTTTGTTCCTGGTCCACGGAGATCTCCGCACCGGGGATACCTTTCATGACGTGGCGGATGGAATCCAGATACGGGGCCGTGTGCACGCCATTGCGTTTGCCGAATTCCACGAACGACACCTGTATACGTCCCAGCTCGCTGCGCGTACTTCTGTCCCCGCTGGTGGGGTCGCTGGCGCCGATGGCCACGTTGCTGATGACGCTTTCCACCACAGGATTTTTCTTGCCATTCTGCATATCCAGCACTTTATATACTCTGTCCTCTAATACCTTGGTCACAGAATCGGTGTATTCCACGTTGGTGCCCACGGGTAGTTTGAGATAAACGTACACCTGATTGGGGTCGCCCTTAGGAAAAAATACGACTTGTACATTGCGTGCGCCAAAGAGCATAAAAGAAAAGATCAGCAGACCAAAGGTGCCCAGCAGCAGCCAGGCCGGCCTCCAGCCCTTCAGCGCCCAGCGCAGGAGGTTTTCGTAATGCCCCATGATCCAGGGTAGTACCTTATTTTGAAAGCCATGGATCATGGCGTCGAATACAAATTTATTCAGGATGGTCAGGATCACGATGAACAGCAGCAGATTGCCCAGGAAGGTCTGGTGTGCCATATCCAGCAGGATGCCAAAGACGACGGCGATCCAGAAGCCCGGCTTTTTAAATATGTCCGTCTTGGAGCTCTTCCCTTCTTCCTCCGGGTGATTCATAAAATCCACGGCAAAGACGGGGTTCATGATAAATGCTACCACCAGAGAGGCCGTCAGGGTAAAGATCAGCATGGCCGGAAGATAGACCATGAACTTACCGATGATGCCGGGCCAGAACAACAAGGGGAAGAAAGGCGCCAGGGTGGTAAGCGTACCGGCAAGTACGGGAATAAAGACTTCGCCTGCCGCCATCATCGCCGAAGTAGGTGCGCTGATCCGGCCTTTGCCCTGGGTAAAGATGCGGTGGGTGTTCTCGATGACCACAATGGCATCGTCTACAATAATGCCCAATCCAAACAGAAGGGCGAACAGCACGATAAAGTTCAATGTTACATGCGTGCCGATGATCATGTCGGCCGCGGGCAGGAACACAAAGGCCACGAACATACTAAGCGGCACGGAGAGCGCCACGAAAAAGGCGTTGACCACCCCCATAAAGAACATGAGGATGATGAGGACCAGCACAAAGCCGATGACGATGGAGTTGACCAGGTCGTCAAAGGAGGTGCGTGTCTTGGTGCTCATGTCACCTGTTACTACCACCGTCAGATCTCTGGGAAGTGATTTCTTCATTTCATCCACAGCCTCCTTTACCTGGTCAGAGGTTTCGATGAGGTTTTCCCCGCTGCGTTTAATGATGTTCAGGGTAACCACGTTCTTGCCGTCCAGTCGTGCATAGCTTTCCCTCTCCTTGATGGTGTCTTTGATGGTAGCAATGTCTTTCAGATAGACAGCACCGCCGGCGGGGTTGCGGATGATGATCTGGGCAATGTCCTGGGCGGTATGGAACTGACCTTTCAGCTGGAGGTTGCGTTTCATGTTGCCTACGTCCAGCAGGCCGCCGGATATATCCAGGTTCTCCCCTTTTACAGCATTGTCGATGTCGTCGAAGCTGATGTTACTGGCGCGCATCTTATAATTGTCCACATTGATCTGGAACTCGCGTTCGGGCGCACCCACGATATCCACCCGGTTGAGCTGGGGCAGGTCTTCCAACTTGTCCTTCATGTCGTCGGCGAATTTCTTCAGGCGCTGCTGATCATAATCGCCGCTGATATTGACATACATGATCGGCTGGTCAGAGAAGCTGACCTCCAGAGCGGTGGGCTCCTGGGTAAGGTTGGTCGGCAGGTCCTGTTTGGACTTGTCGATGGCGTCCTTGACTTTCTGCAGGGCCACATCCACCTTGACGTCCGTCTCGAACTCCACCATGATGGCTGAATAATCCTGTTGGGAAGTGCTGGTGAACTTTTTGATCTTGGCCCCCGTGATACTTTTGATCTGTTTCTCTATGGGGCGGGTCACCAGGTTCTCCATGTCTTTGGGGGAGTTGCCTGTATAGATCGTGGACACATAGATGGTAGGTATCACAATGTCCGGGAATTGTTCTTTCGGGAGCGTCATGAACTGGAATACGCCCCAGCCGCTGACGATCAACATCAGCAGATAGACTGCAGTCTTATTTTTTATACTCCAGGTAGTAGGTCCGAATTGCTTGAATTTCTCGGTAAGATTTTCTAAAACACTCATACAGTGATTTTGACGTTGGTAGAACTTATTGTATCGTGATCAGCTGCCCTTCGTACAAGCCCTGGAAACCGTCCGTGATCAGTTGGTCGCCTTCCTGTAATCCGCCTGTCACTTCTACTTTATCGCCGTAAGATTGACCGATGGTGATGGATCTTTTATGAGCCAGTAAATTATTCTCTTTATCCTTGGAGGCAACCATCACATATTTGCCCTTTTCATCCGTCTGCAACGTGTTCACCGGGATAGCAAGGGTTTTGGAGACGGCATAGTCCTGTATGCGTACGACGGCTACCTGGTTGCTGCGGATGCTCCTGTCATTGGGCAGCCTAATCTCCACGCTAAAGGCACGGCTGTCGGGGTTGATCGTTTTACCCGTAACATGCACCACGCCAGTGATCTCTTTATTGTTCAGACCGGGGAGGCTGATCTTTACCGGCGTGCCTACTTTTACCCTTTCTTGGTAGAGCTCGGGTACCTGTACCACCGCTTTCAGCAGGTCAGTATTTATCAGGTGCAGGACCTGGCTGCCGGGGGCGAACGTCTCTCCAATCTTTATCGTGAGGTTATCCACTGTCCCGTTGATATCGGCATATACGTTGGTGAAGTCCAGTTGATCCTGGGCCAGCTTTAACTGTGTCTCAGCCTGGTCTACAGCATTTTTGGCGTTGATCAGGTCTACTTCGGTACCTATCTTCTCGTCCCAAAGGTTTTTCCGGCGTTGATAAAGATCCTTTGCATGGTCCAGCGCTATCTGGGCGTTAGCCACATTGTTGCGTTGGACGGCGTCGTCGAGCTTTAGCAGCAGCTGGCCTTTTCTTACAACATCGCCTTGTCTGACGTTGACGGCCCTCACCACTCCAGCTTGACCACGGGGGGAAACCCAGGACATATTTTCTGCCTCTACATTGCCCTGCAGGTCGATGTAGTGCGTAAAAGGAGAATGGGCGACCTCCGTCAACGCAACGAGCTTGGCCTTCTGACCAACTTTGGAAGAAGTGTCAAGACGGCTGATCTGGGCCTCCAGGCTGTCGATCTGTTTACTCAGCTTCTCCTGCTGATTTTTCAGGTCAGCCAGTTCCTTCTTCTTGCCGTCCAGCGTATCCGGCGTCTTTGTGGAGCTGCCGCAGGATGCCAGCAGGATGGCCGTGGAAAAAACGGAAATAGTAACTACCGTTCGTATCTTTTGCATATCAATTATTTTAAGTTGTATTGTTTCTTGGTCTGTCGGGTTAGCTTTATAGTTTACCTATTGCGTTGAGATAGTCCACTCTTGCGACTATCGCGCTGTAAAGGGCGTTGTAATAATTGGATTGCGCCGTCCTTTGGTCGGCCAGGGCGGTGGTGATCTCCGTATTGGAGCCCAGGCCCTGGTCGTATTTTTTCCGCGTCTGAGCATAGACCCTGTCGGACAGATTCATATTCTTTTTCTGGTAATCCAGCGTGGCGAGGGCAGCGGTAAACCGCAGCTGTGCCTGCTTAACATCGTTGTCGATGCGTATCTTCAGCGAGTCCATATTATTCTCCGTCTGCCGCAATTTGAGCTTGGCCTGTTTGATATTAGCATCCTTGAAGAACCCGTCGAAAATGGGTACCGAGATATTCAGTCCGACATAGGAGGCAGGGAACCAGCTGTTCTTTTTAAACAGATCGAAGCTGTTGGTATACTGTGTCTGGCCATAATTGGCTGTCAGGTTGACCGTAGGTATGTACATTTTTTTGTAACGGCTGATATCGTATTCATTTAGCTTCCTATTGATCTGCAGCAGCTGGTAGTCACGACGATCCGTGTATTTGTAATCATCACCCAGGACAGCATCTCTGATCATGTCATAGGTAAGCGAGTCCGTCAGCCGCAGCGAGTCCTGTACGGGCATTCCCATCAGCACTTTCAAGCCCAGGTAACCACTGGCAATATTGAACTCCATCTGTACTTTCTCTGATTGCAGGTTGGTCAACTGTACATTGGCCTTGTCGACATCCAGCTGCTCGGCAAAACCATTTTTGAACATTTCGGTGGAACTGCGCAATAGCTCCTGTTGATTGGAAATGTTGGCGTCGATCTGGGCGATCTGCCACCGGCTTATCAGGAGCTGATAGTATACTTTTTCAAGATTGGCGCGGAGCATCTGTTCGGTGACCTCCTGCTTTTTCCGGTAAAAATCCAGGGAGGTCTGCCGGGCCTGCAATCCTACGAATACCTGTCCGTCGAAAAGCACCTGTTTGAGGGTAACTCCATAGTTGTTACTCCATTTGGTACCGAATTTTACGGGAAAGTACGTGCCCGGCTGGCCGATGAACTCCCCCGGGACCAGTTGGGTGGGGATCTGCAGATTATCCGTAATGCCTGCATTACCGGTGAGCTGCGGCAATGCCTGTGAGGTTGTGGCACGATTGCTCTCCTCCTGTATCTGGAGATCCAGCAAAGCATTTCTCACAAGGACACTGTTTTTGCCGGCATAGTCGAGGGCCTGCGTCAGGGTAAACTCGTGGATCTGTGGAGTCTGCCCCGCACCCGGCGCCTGTCCGTTGGAAGCCTGCTGTGACCATGCCGTAAGGGCAGGAAAAGCCAGTATTACAGCCATCAGCATTCTTCCATTTTTAAACCTTCTGTTCATGAGATATTTTTTTGTTACGTTCTGTTGTGTATTTCTCTATCAGCTGTTTGCCTTTGTCCGTGACGACGCTGTGGAGGAAGAGAATGGCCAGTTCATAGGCTACTTCCACTATTTTATACCTGCTGTGGGGGAAGACGTCGGGGTTGAATACCAGGAATGCGGCCTCAATACGCGCTTTTACCACGATGTCCTTATCCAGGTCCGCCCTGTAGATGCCTTCCTCTACTCCCCATTGCAGATTGTCCGTCAGCACCTGGTAGAGGAACTGGTATTTGAATTCCTTCAGCCGTCGGAAGGCGCGGGGGTGATGTTTCTCCAGGTCGTACATCATCAGGGGGTTGGTGTACCGCAGCATTTCCTCTACGGATTCCTGGGCGATAACGATCTGGTGGACAGCATTTTCAGCCTGTTTACGGAATAGTACGCACTCCTCTTCGTGCTGGTGTATCTCCTGGTCGATGACGGCAGAAACCATATCGTCCTTATCGGTGAAGAACTGGTAGATGGTCTTTTTGGAGATGCCAAGCTGGGTGGCGATCTCATCCATGGTAATGGATCGGATACCATACCGAAAAAAGAGGTCAGCAGCCTTGTCTAATATTCTTTCTTTTACATCCATTGCGAGGGCAAAACTATGGAAACTTTTTTTGTGGTCAAAGTTTCCTGCCGAATTTTTACCGACTTTTACCCATTTCCCACCGGCAGGCGGATATACGGCCGGGGTTATAATAATGACTATTTTTGGGCAGCAAAATCCCTGCACATGAAGCTCAAGAAAATACCTAAACAATTGTTTCACTTCTTTTTACAGGGAGTGCTCGTCCTGGCTCCGATATCTATTACCATCTGGACCGTCATAGCTGTCTTTAACTGGATCGACGGCATATTGCCCAACCTGGTATATAATATTGCCCCCAAACTGATCGGAACGGACCAATTTGGGGTCCCCAGGCGTATCCCGGGTCTGGGTTTTGTCGTTTTTATTGCTATTGCTCTTATTGTGGGTTATATCTCCCCTTCTTTTATCGTCAGCCGGCTGATGGACTTCGCGGACAGGCTGCTGGAAAAGACACCCGGGATCAAGCTGATCTATACCACGCTTAAAGATTTTTTTGAGGCCTTTGCCGGCAACAAACGGAAATTCGACAAGGCAGTGCTGGTGAACATCGATGGCCCGGATATCTGGAGGATGGGATTTATTACGCAGGAAGAACTGCATGAGTTCGGGCTACAGGAATATGTTGCTGTCTATGTACCCCAATCCTATGCGTTTTCGGGGCATCTGTTCTTTGTAAAAAGGGACAGGGTCCGCATCGTCACGGACATCAGCTCGGCGGATGCCTTGAAATTTGCTATTTCGGGCGGGGTCGCGGAGGTGGATGAGCAGTAAGCAAGGCCATCACTTCCAGAAAGCCTGTACGTTCGGGCTATCCTTCAGGATGGAGGAGGGATAGAGTCCAAACATTTTCCGAAAGGTCCTGTTGAAATGAGGCACATCGGAGAACCCGGCGTATAAGGCGGCCTCACGGAGGTCTTTTGTCTCGAATACTTTGAAAAGGGCCAGCAGTATCCGCGTCCACAGGATATATTTTCTAATGGGGATGCCTACCTGCTTTTTAAAAAGGTGGGTCAGGTGGCCGGGGGAGAGAGACACTTCCGCTGCCAGCTCTTCCACTTTCAACATATTGTCCTTCTTTTCTTCCAACAACTGTATGACCTTTCGGATCTTTTCGTCTATGCCCGCGTCTTCTTCCAGGGCGCAGAGGCTGTATACATACCTGCGCGCAAGGTCGTGGACAAGATCGCTGTCAAAGGGGCTGACGTCGAGATTTTTCTCGATGGTCTGTAGGAACCGGGCTGTGCTTTCAGGAGGCAGTTCCGCCACTGCCTGCCGGGTGAGGTAGCCCTTTTTTAGCGCCCTTCCGATGGTGGTCATGGGATCGATGTTCAATAACAGGAAATGATTGTCATTTGTGCGACATTCGTGCGCCTGATCGGAGTCGATGATGACTGCCATAACTTTTTTAAAAGCGCCTTCGGGCGTCTTGATGAAAAAGGGGTGATCAAAGCTGAGGGCCAGTTGGATGGCATGATGATCATGGGCGGATGTGTCTATCGTCTTGCCGATGTACATAAATTGCCCTGCCCAGAAGAAAAAATATGCATTTGCGCCGGTCATGTCGAAGGGAGTGTTTTTTGCCGTAGGAGTAAGATAAGCAAAAAGATTTAGAAAAAATTTTGCCGGTAAGGGGGTATCTTTGAGGCGCAAAAAAAATTAATAAAAAGTGGTTTATAATTTCAATTCCGGTCCCAGCGTTCTGCCCAAGGAGGTATTTGAACAGGCGAGCCGGGCAATCCTGGATTTCAACGGCACGGGGCTTTCTATACTGGAGATCGGGCATCGTACTTCCCTATTTCAGGAAGTGCTGGATGAGGCGCTGGATACGACCCGTGAGCTGATGAACCTAGACGAGGAACATGAGATCCTTTTTCTTCATGGAGGCGCCAGCACCCAATTCTTCCAGGTGCCCATGAACCTGCTCAACGAACATGAGACGGCCGCGTACCTGGATTGCGGCACATGGGGCATCAAGGCCATCAAGGAAGCAAAGCTCTTTGGCAATGTAGATGTGGTGGCATCTTCCAAGGATAAGAATTACACCTATATCCCCAGGAACTTTGCGATCCCCAGGGATGCAAAATACTTTCATTATACTACCAACAATACCATCGAGGGTACGCAGATGCACTCGATACCGGAGACGAATGTGCCATTGGTTGCCGATATGAGCAGCGATATCCTCAGCCGGGTGATGGATTTTAACCGGTTTGATCTCATCTATGCGGGCGCACAGAAAAATATCGGTGCGGCGGGAGTGAACATAGTGGTGGTGAAGAAAGATATTTTGGGAAGGGTGAGTCGGAAGCTGCCTACGATGATGGATTACCGTCAACATATCGAGGCGGGGKCGGKATTGAATACGCCTCCCGTCTTCGCTATTTATGTTTGTATGCTTACGCTTCGCTGGCTAAAGGAGCAAGGGGGTGTAGCTGCCATCGAAAAGATCAACGACCAGAAGGCTGCGCTCTTATATGATACGCTGGATAGTCTGCCTATCTTCCGGCCCACGGTGGCGAAAGAGGACAGGAGCAAGATGAACGTAGTGTTTGTCATGGATGATAAAGCGTTGGAAAAGGAATTCCTTGCCACCTGTAAGGAAAATGGGATGGTAGGTATACAAGGGCATCGCACCGCGGGGGGGTTTAGGGCGTCCATGTACAATGCCATGCCCCTGGAAAGCGTACGGGTCCTTACGGAACTGATGAAAGAATTTGCAACTCAAAAAGCTTAATAACGACAACAACGATGGCAAGCATTACTCCTTTCAGAGCGTTGCGCCCTGTCCAGCAATCGGCTGCGCAAGTGGCTTCCAGACCATATGACGTATTGAACAGCACGGAAGCGAGGCTGGAGGCGGAGGGTAACCCCCACTCTTTCCTCCATATCACCAAGTCCGAGATCGATCTGCCGGAGGACATCGACACGCACTCCGCGCAGGTGTATGAGAAGGCGAAGGAGAACCTCCAGGAGTTTATACGCAAGGGAGTCCTCGTACAGGAAGAAAAGCCTTTATATTATATCTATCGCCTGATCATGAACGGGAGGAGTCAGACGGGGCTGGTATGCGGCAGCGCTGTAAACGATTATGAACAGGGTGTGATCAAGAAGCATGAGTTTACCCGTCCCGACAAGGAGGCTGACCGTATCCATCACATGAAGACGATCAGGGCCCAGACAGGGAATGTATTCCTGGCTTATAAGAATGTAGAGGATATAGACAGGCTGATAGAGGGCTGGAAGAATGCACATGCGCCATTATACGATTTTACCGCGGAAGACGGCATTCAGCATACCATCTGGGCCGTGGATGACGACGCGTCCATTAAGGCTATTACGCAATCATTTGCTGATAAAGTGCCTTTTACCTATATCGCGGATGGACATCACCGTGCGGCGTCGGCAGCCAAGGTGAGAAAGGAGCTGGGTGGGGCGGCCGGGAATAGCGCCGATTATTTTCTTACAACATTGTTCCCGTCTGCCGAACTGCGGATATTGGATTATAACCGCCTGGCCAGGGACCTCAATGGGGCCAGCACTGAAGAATTCCTTGACAAACTGCAAAAGGATTTTCTTATAGGGAAAGTGGATAAAGCCTTTTCGCCGGCGCGTCTGCATGAGTTCGGGATGTATCTTGACGGCAGCTGGTACCAGCTGGTAGCCAAGGAAGGAACATATACGGACTCCGACCCCATCGGAGTACTGGACGTCACCATCCTACAAAAGAACGTACTGGACAAGCTGCTGGCTATCAAAGACCCGCGGACGGACAAACGGATCGATTTTGTAGGAGGCATCCGGGGGTTGGCCGAGCTGGAAAAAAGGGTGGACAGCGGGGACTGGAAGGTAGCTTTTAGTCTTTACCCGGTGAGTATCGAACAGCTGTTCGCCATTGCCGACAGCGGGAATGTCATGCCGCCCAAAAGCACGTGGTTCGAACCCAAACTGCGGGACGGACTGTTGACCAACCTGATTTAACCTTATCTTTGGCTTTTGTAAAGCCGAAACTATGATGATAAGGAGTCTTTTTCTACCCTGTATGCTGGCATTTGCCAGCGTGTCCGCCTTTTCACAACAACCTGAAGGGAAAGTTCTACAGGAGACAGCCAAGACCTTTACACGGCAAGGTGATTATACGAATGCCATCCTGGTGTTGAAGGGGGCCGTTGAGAAAGAACCTCAAAACCTGGAATTACAAAAGGACCTTGCCTTCAACTATTATCTGCAAAAGGATTATCCCAAGGGGTTGAATGTGATCCGTCCTGTTACAGAGCGTTCTGAAGCGGATGTACAGAGCTACCAGATAGCGGGGATGCTATACAAAGCCATCGACGAGCCAAAGGAATGCGAAAGGCTGTATAAGGCGGGTATCAAAAAGTTTCCGCTCAGCGGCGTATTATACAATGAGTACGGAGAGATGCTCTTTGCCCGCCAGGATAATTCCGGCGCCATCAAACAATGGGAAAAAGGTATCGAGGTAGACCCCGGCTATTCCTCCAATTACTACAATGCCAGCCGTTACTACTATTTCACCATGGACAGGATATGGGGTATCCTATATGGAGAGATATTTGTCAATCTGGAAAGCTACAGCAAACGTACGGCGGAGATCAAGGATGTCCTGTTGGAATCGTATAAGAAGCTGTATGCAGACGGAGACGTAATGAAAGATCAAACTACAAAAAGCCCTTTTGCGCTGGCCTGCCTGGGTATATATGGGAATCTTAGACCCGTCGTCGCGCAGGGCGTAACCACGGAATCGCTGATCCTGCTGCGGACAAAGTTCATCCTCAGCTGGTATGAAAAATATCCCACCACCTATCCTTTTCGTCTTTTTGAATATGACCGGCAGCTTTTAAAAGAGGGGATGTTCGACGCATATAATCAGTGGATCTTCGGCGCAGCGGAGAACCTCACGGCCTTTCAGAATTGGAGCAATACCCACGGCGATGAATACAAGCGGTTTGTAAATTTTCAACAAGGGAGGGTTTTCAAGCTGCCTGAAGGGCAATATTATCAAACAGGGGTAAAGTGAAAATATTCGGGGAAGTTTTGTACATTGGAAGTGTATGAATGAACCCAAACGATTGTTCGACTGTATCCTGCTAAAGCAGGGAGTATCTGTCCTCCCGGATATGCTGGCCGGTAAAGAAAATGGCAAATGGAGGACTTATAGCACCACAGAAACGACAGAAACCATCCATAAGCTAAGTGCGGGCCTGCTGCGACTAGGCATCTCAGGGCAGGACGGCACTATCGAAGGCAGGGATAAGGTCGCCCTTATTTCCAAGAACCGCCCTGAGTGGATCATGCTGGACCTGGCGGTTCAGCAGATCGGCGCCGTCCTCACACCCGTCTATCCCACCATCAGCGTCCACGAGCTGGAATTTATCCTTAACGACGCGCAGGTAAAACTGATCTTTGTCAATGACGAAGAATTGTTCCACAAAGTGCTGAGCATACGTGACAGGGTACCTTCGTTAAAAAACATCTATACATTCGAGCATGTCGCGCATGCCAGTCATTGGAAAGAGCTGGCGACCGACGCAAGCGCTGAAGAACTGGCCCGTGTTGCGGACATCCGCAGCAGGATCCGCCCGGAAGATCTGGCTACCATCATCTACACATCCGGTACTACAGGGACACCCAAGGGGGTGATGTTGTCCCACCATAACATCGTCAGCAATGTATTGTCCTGTATACCTTGTTTGCCCCGGGGTCCGTTGCGCGCCCTTAGTTTTCTCCCGCTGAACCATATATACGAGCGGATGCTGACCTATGTGTATCTTTTCAGCGGCAGCTCCATTTATTATGCGGAAAGCATGGATACCATCGGCGAGAACCTGAAAGAGGTAAAACCACAGATGTTCGTCACCGTACCAAGGTTGCTGGAGAAGGTATATGATCGCATCATGCTGAAAGGCGGGGAATTGACAGGGATAAAGAAAAAGCTCTTCTTTTGGGCGCATGACCTGGCGACCCGATATGAGATCAACAAATCCATGGGAGCATGGTATAATCTGCAGCTGGCATTAGCCAACAAGCTTATTTTTAGCAAATGGAGGGAGGCGCTTGGCAACAATCTGACCTGTGTCGCCAGCGGCGGCGCGGCCTGCCAGGTACGGTTGATCCGCATCTTTACAGCCGCCCGTATACCTATCCTGGAGGGTTATGGGCTGACGGAAACATCGCCCGTTATCAGTGTTAACCGTCTCCAGGTGGAAGACAGGATGTTCGGCACCGTAGGTCCCATCATCCCGGACGTAGAGGTCAGGATCGCCGAAGACGGTGAGATACTTTGTAAAGGCCCCAATGTAATGATGGGTTACTACAAACGCCCGGACCTTACAGCAGAGGCCATACAGGACGGCTGGTTCCACACGGGCGACATCGGGGTCATGGTAGAGGATAAATATCTGAAGATCACGGATCGCAAGAAAGAGATGTTCAAGACCAGCGGAGGTAAATACGTAGCGCCGCTGGCCATTGAAAGCAAACTGAAAGAGTCTCCTTATATAGAACAATTGATGGTGGTCGGCCCGGAAAGGAAATTTGTCGGAGCTCTTATCGTACCGTCCTTTTCTTATCTGAAGGAATGGTGCAGACAGAATGGTATCGAAGTCTCCTCACAGGAGGAAATGATCAAACATCCCAAGGTCATCTCTTTTTACCAGGAGATTATTGAAAGCTATAATAAATATTTCAGCCATGTCGAGCAGGTGAAGCGTTTCCGCTTGCTGCCGGCGGATTGGACCGTTGAGACAGGCGAAATGACCCCCAAGCTCAGTCTCAAAAGAAAAGTGATCACGGAAAAATACCGGGACCTGATCGAGAGCATCTACTTAGAATGATCCGTTCCGCCCCGCCAGTGAGCGGACAAGCCGGCCAGCGGATGTTCAATCTTTGAATTTCAACATCGACCATCTTCCATTACCTACTATAAGGAAAAGGACCAGCAGCAGGAATACGACAATGGACAGCAGCAATTCGGAGAAAGGTCTGTACAGGTCTGGCGACAGATTGATAAAAAAGATCGCCCCGAGCAGGATCGGGATCTGGATGAGACAGGCAAACCTGGTGAGCACGCCCAGTATCAGCAGGATGCCTCCCAGCAGATGTGCAAAAGCAATATAATTGCTCATCAGCATGGAGGAAAATGATCCAAAGGCCATTCTGTTGGTAATAAGGCTCAACATGGCGCCCATGTTATACAGGTATTCCACCCCTTTATAGCAGAGGAATGCCCCGAGGGCAATGCGGACGATATCGAGCCATTGGGGATGATGGGTGTCACCCCAGTGCTCCACGCGTTGTACGAGGTTCATATGGCATCGTTTTTTGGTGAGTAGATGCGGGCACGCGGCCCGGCGTTTAAAAGAGCTTACCTAAATATAAGGTTTTTTTAGCTCATTTTCCGGATGAGTTGCCCCAGCACTTTTATTCCCAGCTCCACATCCTCATCCCAGGGGCGGGCATAACTGATCCGAAGACAGTTGGCAAAGCGGCCTTGTCTGGAAAAGAGCTGACCCGGCGCAACAGAAATATGGTGCTTTAATGCTTCCCGGTAAAGAAGATAGGCGTTGATCTTTTTATCCAACTCCACCCATAATACAAAGCCGCCCTGGGGCCGGGAAACCTTTGTGCTCTCCGGAAAATACTGCATGATACCCTGCAGATAGCGGAGACATTGTGTGTGCAGGGCCTTGCGCAATTTTTTCAGATGATATTCGTACCGGCCAATACTCAAAAAATGTGCAATAGCATGTTGTGTAATGGTGACACCCGTCACCGTGTGCATCATCTTGTGGCGAACCACCTGTTCGGTGAACCGACCCGGGATGGCCCATCCGATGCGATAGCCAGGAGCAAGGGATTTGGACAGGCTGCTACATTGAAGGACCCAACCTTCCTTATCATAGGTCTTGCAGGTTTTTGGGCGGTGGCGGCCGAAGTATAGCTCACCATAAATATCGTCCTCGATCAGAGGGATACGGGACTTCGTCAGCAACTCTACCAGGGCCCGTTTGTTCTCATCAGGCATGCAGGAACCCAACGGATTGCTGAAGTTGGGTACGAACACGCAGGCCTTGACGGGGAACTTTTTTATCATGGAGGCCACCAGGGCAGGGTCCACGCCCGTGAGAGGGTCGGAAGGGACTTCCAGCACTTTGAGCCCCAGGCTCTCCATTACCTGGAAGATCCCGAAATAAGTAGGGTTCTCAATAGCAACGGTATCACCCGGCTGTGTGACGGCCTTGAGACACATCACCAGCGCTTCCATGCATCCTGCCGTCACCACGATATCCTCTTCCGAAAATTTGCCGCCCCAATGAAAGGCCTGTTTTACAAGCTGACGGCGCAACTCTTTATTTCCCTGGATGTGTTCGTATTGTATCCCATGGTGCCTGGAAGAACGCATAGCATGCACCAGTGATTTATTCAACCGCGCGACGGGCAGGAGGCTCGTAGGCGGAGCTGCTATAGAAAAATTAATAAGGTCGTCCGAAGTGATGTCGTTAAAGACGGCAGTGATCATCTCCTGTACGCTGACCTCGCTGGTCATGGGCTCAGGTTCCGCTATCCGGGGAAGACCCGGCATCCGCCGAAAGTTAAAACGTACGTAATAGCCTGACTTAGGTCTGGCCTCTATAAGGCCTTTGCCTTCCAAATGGTAATAAGCCTGGAAGGCCGTACCCATGCTGATGCCGTACTCCTCGCTAAGCATACGGACAGAGGGAAGCTTGTCCCCTATCTTGAGGGTTTCCTCCCCTATCATCTTTTCCAGGCCTTCAGCTACCTGGAGATAGAGGTGGTCCTGGTCATGGAATTTTTTCTTACGCATATCTGATATAGTCAAAATTAATAAATCTGCATCTGTTTTATTTATTATTTGATCCCGAAATTTGGAGATATGGAAAAAGAATACAGTTTGGACCCCGCCGACTGGGGAGAAATTCGGCGGCTGGGCCACCGTATGGTGGACGATATGATGGATTATCTAAGCACCGTCAGGGATAGGCCGGCATGGGTGAAGATGACGGAGACGGCGGCGGAGAGGTTGGCACAGCCTTTACCGCAAGGGCCGCAGGATGCCGCGGATGTGTATGAAGATTTTCTTCATTCCGTGCTGCCTTATAACAAGGGCAATGTACATCCCCGGTTCTGGTCATGGGTGGAGGGCGGCGGCACGCCGTTCGGTATGCTGACGGATATGCTGGCCAGCGGGATGAATGCAAATGTCGCCATCGGGGATCACGCGGCGATGTATGTGGACCTGCAGGTATTGGATTGGAGCAAAGAGATGTTCGGCTTCCCTCCCTCCGCATCCGGTATGTTGACCAGCGGAGGGTCCATTGCCAATATTACAGCGTTGATCGTGGCGAGAAATCATTTTCATGCAGCCGTAAAACGAAAGGGGCTGCGTGCGGTAGACGGACAGATGATCGTGTATGGTTCTTCGGAAACACACAATTGCGTGGCGAAGGGCGTCGAGGTCATCGGTATCGGGAGTGACAATTTCCGCAAAGTGCCGGTGGATGAAAATTATCGGGTACGTACGGATGTATTACGGGCGATGATCAGGGAGGACAGGGAGACGGGGCATCATCCCTTTTGTCTTATTGGGAATGCGGGTACGGTAAATACAGGCGCTATCGATGATCTGATGGAACTGGCGGCCATTGCCCGGGAAGAAGGTTTGTGGTATCATATTGACGGGGCATTCGGAGCCGTGCCTTATATACTGCCGGCATTTCGAGATAAGCTGAAAGGGTTGGAACTGGCGGACAGCCTCAGCTTTGACTTCCACAAATGGCTGTACATGAACTACGAGGTGGGATGTGTCCTGATAAGGGATGGGGCCGTGCACCGGGCTGCCTTTAGCACATCCGTAAATTATCTTATGCAGCATGAACGGGGTTTGTCGGCGGGGCCGGACTCTTTTACTAATTATGGGATGGAGCTGTCCCGTGGTTTCAAGGCGCTAAAAGTATGGATGTTGTTGAAGGAGCACGGCCTGGAGAAATATGCGGGACTTGTGCGTCAAAACATGGACCAGGCGCAGTATCTGGGCCGGCTGATAGAAGAGAGCGAGGAGTTGGAGCTGTTGGCTGATGTATCGTTGAATATCGTCTGCTACAGATGGAACCCGGGGAAGCGTGGAGATAGAGGAACCCCATCGGGAGCCGTAGCCATGGAACAGGAGGAATTGAATGCCGTAAACAAGGAGATCCTCATGCGTATGCACGAGGAAGGGGTCGCGCTGCCTTCCTATACTTTGTTGAACGGACGATATGCCATACGGGTGGCTATTACCAATCACCGCAGCAGGCTGGAAGACTTCGATGCGTTGGTAGCGGCCAGTGTGCGGATAAGCAAGAATATTCATATAACACAATAAAACGTTTGGATCATGACACATACTAAATCATTACATATCCCCGTGCAGAGGACTGGTGCGTCCAGGCTGCATACGGTGGACTGGGATAACCTGGAATTTGGAAAATACTTCACCGACCATATGTTGGTGTGTGACTATACGGACGGGGAGTGGCGTGAGCCGAAAATCGTTCCCTTTGGGGATCTCCAGCTAAGCCCTGTCGCGTTGGCGCTGCATTATGGACAGACCATATTTGAAGGGATGAAAGCTTTCCGGATGGAGGATGGCGCCATCAACATTTTCCGTCCGCAAAAACATTATGAGCGTCTGTCCCTTTCTGCTGAACGGATGTGCATGCCTGTTATTCCCCAGGAGATCTTTATAGAGGGGCTTGCTAGACTGGTGGACCTGGACAGGGCCTGGGTGCCCGGGGGCGAAGGCAGCTCGTTGTATATACGTCCTTTTATGATCGCCACGGAGGCCCGGTTAAGGGTAAAGGTTTCGAATAACTATCGTTTTGTCATTGTCGCCAGTCCCGCGGGCTCCTATTATCAGCAGTCAGTGAGGGTAAAGGTGGAAAGAGATTTTGTACGTGCGGCACGGGGTGGCACGGGCTATGCCAAATGCGGCGGTAATTACGGGGCGTCTATGTACCCGACCCAGCGGGCTAAAGACGAGGGCTATGACCAGGTGTTATGGACGGATGGGAAGGAGCATCGTTTTATAGAGGAATCGGGTGCTATGAACGTGTTGTTCGTATTGGACGGCACATTGGTAACGCCGCCTTTATCCGACTCGATCCTGGACGGGGTCACACGCGACAGCCTGCTGACCCTGGCGGTCCGTCAGGGTATTCCGGTGGCTGAAAGGCCTGTTGACGTGGAGGAGCTACGGGCGGCTTTTGAGAGCGGCAGGATCAGCGAAGCTTTTGGATCGGGGACAGCGGCAGTGATCTCTCCCATCGGCGTCATCGGGATAGACGGCGAGGACTATGCGTTGCCTACTGTAGCAGATAGGCCGGGTACATTTCCGGGAAGCGCACCGGAGGGTGGCCTGGGGCCTTGGCTAAAAGAGGCATTGGAGGATATCCGTTATGGCCGTGCTGCGGATACGGAGGGCTGGAATTTTATTGTTAAATAGGGGGAGAAAGCAAAGGGGCGTGGATATTTATCGGTAAATTGACGCAATAATTTGCCGATATGAAGGAAAAAAAGTTGCAAGGGCAGATCGCCATTGTCACGGGAGCCAGTTCGGGCATCGGTGCGGGTGTGGCTAAGGCCCTGGCTGCGGCGGGAGCTATGGTAGTGATCAATCATCCTGTTGAGGCCACCCAGGCTGCGGCCCAGGCCGTGCTGGAACAAATCAAAAGCGCCGGGGACAAAGGCATCATTTACCAATGCGATGTCAGTAAGGAAGATGAGGTCAAGAAAATGTTTGCCGACGTCATCGCCCAATTCGGGACGGTGGACATCCTTATCAATAATGCAGGGTTACAAAGAGATTCCCCATTCCAGGATATGACCCTGGAACAGTGGAACTTTGTCCTTGGTGTGAACCTTACCGGGCAATTTCTCTGCGCCCGGGAAGCCATCCGTGAGTTCCTCCGGAGAGGCCTTGTACCCGAAAGATCCATCTCGGCGGGTAAGATCATCTGTATGAGCAGCGTGCATGAAGTCATTCCTTGGGGCGGACATGTGAACTATGCCAGCTCCAAAGGCGGTATCATGTTATTGATGAAAAGCATGGCACAGGAGCTGGCGCCTAAAAAGATCCGTGTCAACAGCATCGGGCCCGGCGCTATCAAAACACCTATCAACCACCAGGCGTGGGATACACCCGCGGCGGAGAAGAAGCTGCTGGAGCTGATACCCTACGGACGGGTAGGAGTAGTCGAAGACATCGGGGCAGCCGCCGTGTGGTTAGCCAGCGATGATTCCGAATATGTGACGGGCACCACTTTATTCGTGGATGGCGGTATGACATTGTACCCGGGATTCAGTACGAATGGATAATAGGAACTATGAAGGAAAAAGAAAGACTTAAAGACGTGACCTGGAAGAAATGGGGTCCCTATCTTTCAGAAAGACAGTGGGGGACGGTGCGGGAAGATTACAGCGTCAATGGAGAGCCCTGGATATCCACCACCCATGACATGGCCCGCAGCAAGGCCTGGCGCTGGGGAGAGGACGGACTGGGTGGGTTTTCGGACAAACAGCAGCTGCTCTGTTTTTGTGTAGGGCTTTGGAATGAAAAGGACCCGATCATAAAAGAAAGGCTCTTCGGTCTGTCCGGATATGAAGGCAATCATGGAGAAGATGTAAAGGAGCTGTATTATTATCTCGATAGCAGCCCTACCCACTCTTATATGAAGATGCTGTATAAGTATCCGCAGGACGCATTCCCCTATCACCAGCTTGTGGAAGAGAACAGCCGAAGGTCAAAGAACGATCCTGAATTCGAGCTGATAGACACCGGACTCTTTGATGAGGACAGGTATTTTGATGTATTTATAGAATATGCCAAGGCGGAGAAGGAGGACATCCTCATCCGGATCACCATACACAATCGGGGGAAGGTGGCTGCTCCCATCCATGTCCTGCCCACAATCTGGTTTCGCAATACCTGGGACTGGGGATATGACGACTATAAGCCTAGGATGATGACCTCAAACGAGGGCGATATCATCATCGAGCACAAGGACCTGGGTGAGTTCACGCTTTCCGGAGAGGAGCGGGATATGCACCTGTTCTGTGATAATGAAACCAATGGAGACAGGCTCTATGGCGTCCCAGGCACCGGTTATTTCAAGGATGGGATCAACGAATACATTGTGGGAAAGAAACCCGATGCTGTCAATTACCAGCAAGGCACAAAGGCAGCCGTCCATTATCAAAGAGTCGTTCCGCCCGGCGAGTCCGTCGTTGTCCGTCTGCGGCTGCAGAACGGCTGTGGCTTCGTTCCCTTTTCAGATTTCGACCTGGTCCTGGAGGCCCGCCGTACAGAGACGGATGAATTCTACAACGAATTGCAGGCGGAGATCACCGATGAGGATGAGAAGCGGGTACAGCGGCAGGCTTTTGCGGGTATGTTGTGGAGTAAACAGCTGTATTACTACAATGTCCATCATTGGTTGACAGGCGACCCCCGGCAACCGCCGCCACCGTCCCAACGGCTGATGGGGCGAAACCATGAATGGAAGCATCTCAACAACAGGAATATCATCTCCATGCCGGACAAGTGGGAGTATCCCTGGTATGCCGCCTGGGACCTTGGCTTCCACTGTATCGCATTATCCCTTATCGATCCTGATTTTGCCAAACATCAATTGTTGCTGCTGACACATGACTGGTACATGCATCCCAACGGACAGCTGCCGGCCTATGAATGGTCCTTTAGCGACACGAATCCTCCTGTACATGCCTGGGCGGCTTATCGGGTATATGAATTGGAGAAACATGCCAACGGGGGAAAAGGCGATATTGCTTTTTTAGAGACAGTATTTCACAAGCTGCTGCTCAATTTTACCTGGTGGGTCAATCGCAAGGACCAGGAGGGTAACAATATCTTTGAAGGTGGTTTTTTAGGGATGGATAACATCGGCATCTTTGACCGTAGCAATACACACCTTCCTTTTGGGGGGACCCTGGAGCAGGCGGACGGCACCAGCTGGATGGCGACCTATTCGCTGAACCTGATGCGCATCGCCCTTGAATTATCGATGTACAATCCCACCTACCAGGACATGGCCAATAAATTCTTCGAGCATTTCCTTCATATAGCGTCGGCTATTGCCAATATAGGCGAAGGGTCGGAAGGGCTATGGGATGCGGAGGACGAATTCTATTATGACACCATCCGTATCCCCGGCGAGAAAAGTGTCCGGGTAAAAACCCGGTCGGCAGTGGGGCTGGCGCCTCTTTTTGCTGTAGAAGTCATCGACGATGCCATTTTACAGGCCTTACCCGAATTTGCCAAACGGCTAAACTGGCTGCTGGACAACCGCCCGGACCTGGCAGCGCTGGTATCCCGCTGGCATGAGAAGGGCTCGGAAGAGAAACACCTGTTGTCCCTGTTGCGCGGCCACCGGATCAAACGGCTGCTGTACCGTATGTTGGACGAGACGGAATTCCTCAGCGAATACGGCGTGAGGACTCTTTCCAAGTACCATGAACAGCATCCCTATGAGCTAAGATTGGATGGTCAGGTGCTGCAGGTGAAATATGTGCCGGGAGAATCCGACACCAATATGTTCGGTGGTAATTCCAATTGGAGAGGTCCTATCTGGATACCGATAAACTTCCTGATCATCGAGTCACTGCAACGCTTCCATCATTATTATGGGGATGACTTCAAAGTGGAATACCCCACCCACTCCGGCAGATATCATACATTGAATGAGATCAGCGTCGAGCTTACCCGCCGGCTGGCGCATATATTTCTCCGTGACGACAAAGGGAGGAGGGCTACATTCGGCAGCTGTGAAAAAATGCAGCACGACCCTCATTTTAAGGACTATATCCTCTTTTTTGAATATTTCCACGGAGACAACGGCAAGGGACTTGGGGCTTCACACCAGACGGGATGGACGGGTCTTATCACCAAGCTGCTGATGCCACGGAAGGTGGTCGTCGAGCCGGCTGCAAGGGCGACAGAAAACACCTGATGCCTGCTATCCCACCCTGTTGATGGGCTGCCCCTCCAGGAATGCCCGTACATTGGCCATCGTCACTTCCATGATCCTTGTCCTGGCCTCCCTACTGATCCAGGCGTTGTGAGGGGTAATGATACAATTTCGGGCCGTAAGAAGAGGGTTGTCCGCAGCCGGAGGTTCTTTTGACAAGACATCCAGGGCTGCGCCGCCCAGCCGTCCCTCGTTCAATGCATCCGCCAGGTCCTGCTCCTGTATCAGCTGTCCCCGGGCCGTATTGATGAGAAAGGAGGAGGGTTTCATTAGTTTCAGAAGGTCTTTATTGACAAATTCGTGGTTGGTGGGTGTCAATGGACAATGGAGGGTCACAGCATCGCTGGTGGAGAAAAGCGTAGGGAGATCGGCGGGCTCATCCGGTGTCCAGGGTTTTATCATGGGGCTGTAGTAGATGACCTTCATACCGAAGGATTGAGCGATCAGTCCTACCCGCTGGCCAATGTTGCCATAACCGACGATGCCGATGACTTTTCCTTCCAGCTCTATGATAGGTCTTTCCGTAAAACACCAGTCTTCCGAACGCAGCCATTTTCCTTCGCTGACGCTGCGGGCGTGCTGACCTACCCGGTTAGTCAATTCCAATAGCAAGGCGAAGGCGTGCTGCGCCACGGAGGCCGTACCATATGCCGGCACATTACATACCACGATGCCTTTGTCCCGGGCAGCATCTATATCTATGATATTGTAGCCGGTGGCTGTAACGGCGATCATTTTGAGACGGGGTAGCTGAGCCAGCGTAGCCCCTGTAAAAGGGACCTTATTGGAGAGGACGATGTCCGCATCCTTGCAGCGCTGAACGATCAGTTCAGTTGGCGTTCTATCATAGAGGGTCAGCTGTCCCAGTGACGCTGTGTCTTCCCAGCTCAGGTCGCCGGGATTTAGCGTATAACCATCGATAACGACTATGTTCATGAGATTCATAAGCCAAATATATTTAAAAGATGCACTACATACGCCTGCAAAGTGGTAAGTATACAGACGATCAGCAGCATGATAAAGCTGTGTTTGGCCGTAAAGCGGAAAAGATCGGCCTCTTTTCCCACCAGGTCTACGGCTGTCGCACCGATGGCGATGGATTGCGGGGAGATCATCTTGCCTGTGACGCCCCCTGAGACATTGGCAGCCACCGTGACGACGGGATCTACCCCAATGGCGACGGCGGAGTTATATTGTAATTTACAGAACAAAGCATTGGATGAAGTATCCGATCCTGTCAGGAATACCCCCAGCCATCCCAGTACGGGTGAGAAGAAGGGGAAAAGGGCGCCTGTTGCCGCCAGGGCAAGGGCCATTGTGATGGACATGCCGGAATTATTTACAACATAGGCAAATCCCATTACCGAAGCGATCGTAATTGCCGGGAATTTCAGCTGGCGCAGGGTCAGGCGAAAGGCCCGCGCGGCCATCGCGCCATTTGCTCCTATCAGGGGCATGGAGAGGAGGGCAGCCAGGAGGATGGCCGTACCGGCATTGGAAAGCCAGTTAAAAGTAAACGGTTTCACAGGGAGTGGCGTTCCGTCGGTCTGAAGGATGGCATGTTGGAGCCCCGGGATGAAGGCTTTGAATTGTCCAATAGCATTGAGCTGGTCTTTTATCACAGGGATCCCCCATAGGATCACGACCAGGGTCATGATCATGAATGGGGACCAGGCCCGGGCGATCTGACCTGACGTGTACTGCGGAGTAGAGGGAGATGCGGATGGAGAGACAGTGGAAGATGGGGGAAGGGGATTTTTATCAGGCTTCCAGTATTTCAGAAGAATAATAAGGGCGATGATGGTCGTCAGCCCGGAAAGCACATCAGGCAGCATAGGGCTGATGTAGTTAGCCGTGACAAATTGTACGATGGCAAAACTTGCACCGGCCACCAGGATGGCGGGCCATATTTCCCATGTCTTTTTTAATTTTTCACGGCCCTTCCCATGATAACCCACGGTAATGAACACAAGATAAAAGGGTAGTACTAAAGACAAAAGAGGCAGGGTCTTGCCTACCATTTGCGAGATCGCCATTTCAGGTAACCCGGATACCTGGGAAGCTACCGTAATAGGTATCCCGATGGAGCCGAAGGCCACGGGAGCTGTGTTGGCGATAAGACAGATACCGGCTGCATACAAAGGGTCGAACCCTAAGCCGGCCAACATAGAGGCTGTGATCGCCACGGGTGCGCCAAAACCGGCTGCGCCTTCCAGGAAGGAGCCGAAGGCAAAGGCGATCAGCAGGGCCTGAAGCCGTCTGTCAGTGGTGATGGCGGCCATAAAATTGCGGATGACGGCAAATTGTCCGCTTTCCACGGTCAGATGATAAAGAAAAAGGACGCCCATGATAATCCAACAAATGGTAAACAATCCAAACAAAGCTCCATCTATGGCAGATAGGACGGCCAGCTTAACGGGCATTCCATATGCCGCCGTGGCTATGATCATGCCCGCCAGGACGGTAAGGAGGCAGACAGTGTGTCCTTTCATCTTTTGAATGATAAGGGCCCAGAATATGAAGGCCAGCGGCAACGCGGCTAACAGCGCAGACAGACCGATGTGGTGTAAGGGATTGGTGAGTTGAGTCCATGACATCCTGTAATTTACGAAAGATTCGATATCGTCATCACAGGTATCTGTGAAGCATCAGACGACGGGCGGGAGCCAAAACGTCGCAGAAGTTTACCGCGGAGCTTGTTCCAGAAGCCGGAGAACATGGATGCAGCGCCAGGTGAGGTGAGTATGAGGTCGGCTTTTATTTTTCTTGCGTAGTCCCAGACTGCCCTTTCGAGATCCTCCCCGGGACTGGCCATGCATTCTATAGATAGATTTGTATTCTCTCTCAACAACCGGTAGCATTTATGAAGATTGCCGCGGGCCTCGACAGCAAAGCCGGGGTCGCTGCTGCCGGGCGCTACCAGGTGAATGGTGGAATTCACCGTCCTGCCGAGATAAGTAGCAAACAACAGCTGGCGCATGGGGAGGTGATCTCCAACGGGCAGTACGATATTCTTCAGACTGGTAAAGGAGGGTTGTTCAAGCACAGAAAGCACGGGGCAATGCGTCCTGTCCACCAACCGATCGATATCCGTACCGGCCGGATGATAGAAAAGAGGATGACCGGGCCTTTTCTTCCTGACAAGGAGGATCAAGTCTACCGAGTGCCGCAGCGAATAACCTACTATCTGTTTCTCGGAGAGTACAGGCTCAGTATTTATCTCAAGGAATATGGAGGGGTCGGCAAGGAATGGGTGGCGTTCCCGTATAGAGGCTTTTAGTTTGCCCGCGGCATCATTATCGGATGTAGGGACGTGATACAGCAGGTGAACCTGGCATTGAAGGCGATCAGCCATATAAAACGCTTGTTGTAAGATGCCCTCATCATCCACCCAATCCACCGGCACGAGCATATGGTTAAATAATTTTTTCATTGGTATGGCTCCTGATATGCGGGTGCCAAAACTAGGCCATCGGAGGCTTTTGGGCATTAAACGGCAATTAAAAAAAAGGCCATTAACAAAATGGGCCATTACGGAGCACTGCTATTGATTGAATATTGTTATGGAGGGCATTTCGATGGTGAAATTTGTACCGCTGTCCATGTCGGACCGCACCTGGATAAAGCCCTTATGAAGAGCGATGATGCGATGGGCAAGTGCCAGGCCCAATCCGAAACCACGGGTACTACCCGTACCGGCGCCCCTGTAGAAAGGTTGGAATATTTGCTGGATCTCTTCGGCAGCGATAACGTCTCCCTGGTTCACTACCTGAACGTATACCTTATGGTCCGAAAAAGAGAGGTCTACCACGGACTTCTTATCAGAGGAATATTTACATCCATTCTCTACAATATTCTTGATGGCGATGTACAGCAATTCGCTGTTCCCAAACACGACAAAGTCCTTTTCGTCCTCGGGGAATTCCCCAAAGTTGAGCTCGACATGGTAGTCGCTGCTAAGCCTTTTAACGTCCGCCGTCACCTTTAGCAGTACTTCATCTACCCGTACTTCGTTGAGTTCGATACCCCCCTGGGACCCTGTCTTGGCTATCTCCAGGAGACTTTTTGTAAGCTGGCGCATTTGCTGGACGTCTTCCCGGACGGAATACAACACCTGTTTGTATTCATCGGCATTCCTTTCTTTTTGGAGGACCACTTCCACCTGGCTGGAGACGGATGTAAGAGGAGTGGATAACTCGTGTGACGCGTTGGATATGAACCGGCGCTGGATGGCAAAGGATTCCTGCAGACGGCTTAACAGATCGTTGAATGTATTGGCCAGTTGGCTAAGCTCGTCCTGGCCGGCGCCGGCGCGGATACGATGGGAGAGGTTGTAAGAGGATATGTCCTTTACTTCCCGGATGATCTGGGAGAGAGGGCGCAGCAATCGCCCCGTAAAGAAATAGCTGACCAGGGCTGTAAGACAGACCCCTACCACAAGGCTGAACAGGAGTATTTTATTCAATGTCTCGACCCTTTCCAACCCATCGTCGTCACGGCCGGCCACTACGACGATAAAGTCCCTGTTGCTCGTCTCCCGGTGAATGGCGACGGCTTCCCTGTCCCCGATGGTGAAGTATTTCTCCCCCTTTTCTTTTACTTCCCGCAGGAGGTCGCTCGTGACAAAGATCGGGGGTGCGCCCGGCACATCGTATTGGTATAAGGTCTTGCCGTTATCCGTATAGATACCCATGCTGCGGCGGGGTAACAGACCGCCCGTGGTATCCATCCTCCGGAGAAAGGAGAAGGCGCTGTCGCCCATCAGGGCGTAAAGCTGGGTATTGTAGCTGGCACGGGACTTCAGCCTCCTGTTGAATACCTGGACACGTTCCAGCCGGGCAAAGTAAAAGACGGACCATGTCAGCAAAGAGATGATCGCGGTTACCAGGAGCGTGAACAGCAACATTATTTTATAGCGGATCTTCACATCAGGGAGTTTCTTTCAAAACGTATCCCATGCCCACCTGGGTATAGATGAGCTTGGAGGAAAAGTCCTTTTCTATCTTTTTACGAAGGAAATTCACATACACATCGATGACGTTGGTCTTTGTGTCGAAGTCGATGTCCCACACGTTCATGGCGATGTCGATACGGGATACCACTTTGTTCTTATTTCGGATGAGGTATTCCAGCAGCTGAAACTCTTTGGCTGTCAACGGAATGGTCTTACCTTCACGAGTTACCTCCTTGCTGTCGAGGTTCATTACCAGGTCCCCTACCTTCAATATATTGGCGCCTGCGGCCGGCTGGTGGTGGAGGCGTTTGAGCAGGGCGCGGATACGGACCAGGAGTTCCTGGAAATCGAAAGGTTTTACGATGTAGTCGTCGGCGCCGGCCTCAAAACCTTCGATCTTATCCTCAGTGGTGTTCATGGCGGTCAGCATGATCACGAGGATCTCCTCATTGTAGGCCCGGATATGACGCGCCAGCTCATATCCATTCATCAGGGGGAGGTTGATGTCCAGTATAGCCAGGTCGTAGGCGCCGGCGTCGAAGAGCTTTTTACCGACGGCCCCGTCATAGGCAACGTCCACTTCATAATGCTGTTCTGTCAGCCCCTTACGCAGGGTTTCTGCTATCTTTTTTTCATCTTCTACGAGTAAGATCTTTGTTTCTGCCATAGTGCGTAAATGTCCGGAATAGCGTCTTTGGGATCGGTGTAATATAGTATAATTGGCGGCTCCCAGACCTATCTGTCTCATTAAAAATGCATTAAACCGTTTTAGCAAATAAATAACCCATCTTCTTGCAATATGCCAAAAAAAAGCGTAAATTTTGTATGCTCTCTCCAGACTCTATATCGTATAAGCTGTCTAATTTCTGCTTGCTAAAGTTCGATTAAGCCATATTAAACCTTTCCTGCCCGCATGAAGACTGTCATTTAAAATCTAAAAAAGGGGGTTGCTATGAAACATCGTGAATCGCCGTATATCAACAGGCGGAAAAAAACAATCGAGTTTTATGTTCATCATCTGAATGCGGCCACCTGTAATCACATCTCCCTGGCCGGCACGTTCAATCATTGGGCTACCGATGAATTGCAGATGAAGCCTGAAAAGGTCAGCGGAGGGTGGAAGATCTCCATTCCTATGCTACCGAATGGCAAGTATTATTATCGATTCCTGATCGATGACAAGATGTGGATGGAGGACATTGAAAACCCCTTACGGGAGCCGGACGGGGTCACTGGGTGGAACAGTGTGTTAACCGTGTAAAAACGCTTATGGGTTAGTAAAAAATTGCGGGCCTGGTCGGCCCGCAATTTTTTTATCTAAGGGATATTTCTTTTCCGCTGCAGATGAGCTCCAATATATCCGCAAGCTGTGCAGGCTCTATCCAGCCCCTGGAGTCGGCGCCGGGCATGCTCTGATGATTGAGCGCGGTATCGATGGTACCGGGCGCCACCACGGACGCCAGCACATTCTTTCCTTTTGCGGAAGCGTTCAGCAGGTCGGCCAGGTTGAACAACATGGATTTTGTAAGCGCATACGCGATGGCGCCTTTTCCCAGCTCGGGCTTCAAGGCCGTGCGGGCGCCCATAAACACCAGGCGCCCAAAACCGTTCTGCAGCATGTGCTGGAACAGGGGCCGGGCCGCAAACCAGGCAGTCTCAAAATTCAGCGTGTACATCTCCTTCATGGCGGCCCCATCTGTCGCCGCAACATCACCCATTGCGAAGCCTCCTACCAAAAGAAGGGCGCCATCGATGCGTCCATAAAGGCTAATGGCCTCGGTAATAAAATCTTCAGCAGCCGCCTCGTCCGAAAGGTTGACGTCTTTCAGCTCGAAATTATCGTGAGCCGCGGCAAAACCGAGGTGTGTCCCATTATGGTCAACAGCGATCACTTTATATCCTGTATCGAGGAATTTCTTTACTGCGGCAACGCCCAGGTTGCCATTCGCGCCCGTGATGATAACAGTCCCTGCCATGAAGAATGATTTTGAGATTATTTGGAATCCAGCGCTTCCTGCATTTTGTCCGCCACCAACTGATTGCCTGTATCGTTCAGATGTACCCTGTCCCTGGTGAGGATACCGGATTCTTTATTGCCCGGATTGTTCTTTAGCTCGTACGTGTGAAAGGCTTCGCGGAAATCCACCAGGCCGCAATGAAATTTCTGAGCCAGGTTGCGTATGATCTGGGAGTAGGCGTTGAGGTCGCCGTCCTGCATATTAGTGAAATCCGTCTTTTCGCCGATGACAGCCGGGGTGCAGAGGATTACTTTGATACGTCTGTCCAATAATTCATTGATGATGGCCGTATAAAACTTCTCGAACTTATCCGGGTCTGTGCCTGTTCCGGATGACGCCTTGTGCCAGACGTCGTTCACACCTATCCAGATAACTACTACATCGGGCTTTTGGGCCAGCACATCGTCGCTCATACGTAAGTAGAGGTCATATACTTTATTGCCGCCGATGCCGGCGCCGATAAACTCATAGTCGGAGCCCCTTCCGGCTTTTGTCAGGGCCTCTTTCATTTTTACGATATACCCGCCGGGTTGAGCCCCTTGCTGGGTGATGGAGTCTCCAAAGAATACGACGCGGACGGGTTTTTTATGTACCATGGACGTGACGGCAGTGAGCGTAATGAGCAACAGGGCGGCCCTTGATAACATTCGCATATCTGTGTAAGTTTTTTCTTCTTCCAAACCTACACCAAAATGTTCAAACTACCGAACCCGCCTTTATATGGACTCTGTTATTGTCGATAATCTGTTGCAAAGTGTTTACCGAGCCGGCGGAATGGTATTCATCGGGGGGTGTATTGACCACATAGTCCAGCAGCTTTTCGATGGTGGTGGTCGCCACATGCATGCGCGTATCGGAAGAGGCGTAATAAATAAATATCGATCCGTCTTTATCAGCTATCCATCCATTGGCAAATACGACATTTGATACATCCCCTACTCTTTCCTCCCCTTTTGGGGCGATGAAGTATCCACCTGGCCTGTATATCACCTTACTCAGATCATACAGGTCCGTCATGAACAGATAGAGTGTATAGCGTAGTCCGGCGGCCGTGTTCCTGACGCCATGGGCCAGGTGAAGCCATCCAAGGCGGGTCTTGATGGGCGCGGGCCCCAGACCATTCTTGGCCTCATTGATGGTATGATAGATCCGGGGATCGATGATGGTTTCTTTCTCTATTATGGCATGGGTGATAGATGAGGCAAAACCCAGTCCGATGCCGCCTCCGCTGCCGGCATCGATAAATCCGTCCTGGGGTCTGGTGTAAAAGGCATATTTACCGTCGACCAGCTCGGGATGAAGGACTACATTACGTTGTTGAGGAGAGGGGGTCCGGAGGTCCGCCAGTCTCTCCCAATCGACCAGGTTCCTGGTGCGGGCGATGCCACACTGAGCAATAGCCGAGGATTGATCCGAGGGTGGTGCTGAAGGGTCTTTTCTTTCCGTGCAGAATAACCCATATATATAGCCGTCTTCATGATGAGTGAGACGTATGTCATAGATATTTGTCTCCGGGTCATTATGTCCGGGCATGTGCACAGGAGAATCCCAGAACCTGAATTGCTCAACGCCATTGGGACTTTCTGCGATGGCAAAAAAGGACTTCCTGTCAGCCCCTTCCACCCGGGCCATCATTACATATTTATCCTTCCATTTGATGGCGCCGGCATTAAAGACGCCATTGATACCAAACCGTTCCATCAGAAAAGGGTTTGTCTTCTCATTTAGGTCATAACGCCAGAATAACGGCGTGTGCGCGGCCGTCAGCACGGGGTATTTCCAGCGATCGATGACCCCATTCCCCAGTCCGCTGACCTCATTGGGGCGCCTGATCAGCTGGGTATATTGTTCGTCCAGCTGCAATAGTCTTTTGTTAAAATCGTTCTTCATGGTTGTCCTTTTTTAATACTGGCGGACCCATGTTCCGCCCTGTCAATATTCATTGAGCTTATCCCACCACGTTCTTTTAAGGATAAAACAGATTATCAATAACAGTGTCACCGTGATGAACAAGGGTCCTTTCAGCCATAGCACAATGTACATGGGCAGGATGGTCAGGCACAGCTGTCCGATGATGCCCAGGAAAATATTGAATGTGTTCAGCTTAAAATTGCGATTGGGGATAAAGCCGGGGTCTGCCGCCATTACTTTTTGTTGTATGGGTTTCCAGGATCCCCATGGTCTTACTGTTCTGTAAAATGACAGCAGGACAGTCTCTTCTGTGGGAGGGGCCGCATAGCTTCCCAGGATAGAGCCTGCCAGGGAAAGCAAAAAAAGGACGGGCCAATAGTAAAGGTCCAGGCCCCGCAGCAAGCCGAATGATTTCAGGACAGCCAGCGCGATGGCGGGGATGATACCTGCCAGCATGCCCCAGAAAAATCCGCTGGCGTTGAATCTCCACCAGTGCCATTTCAACATATTGGCGGCGACATAGCCTCCATACAGCCCTGACACTATCCATTGAAGGACGGTGTTGACGTCCCGTACAAAAAGCCCCAGTACGACTCCCGTAGTCACTACTACTACGCCGGCCAGATAGTTCATATAAATGGTCTTGCGGGTACCGGCAGCAGGGTTGACGTATTTCAGATAGATATCATTTACCAGATAGGCCTGGGCCGCATTCAGCGTACCGGAGAAGGTGCCCATAAAGGCGCCCAGCAAGCCTGTCAGAACGATGCCCATCAATCCCACGGGAAGGAAATTATTGATGGTGGCCGGCAAAATCCTTTCAAAGTCGGTTTCCTTGCCAGTCCCCAGCTGACCACTGATCCGGGGATAGTATAACAATGCAAGGACGGTGAGGCCAATGATCATGGAATAGCGGATAGGCAATAAAATGATAGAGACGAAACCGCTCATCTTACTGGCTTCCTCGGGGCTGCGGGTACTGAGCACTTTCTGCATATCGTAATTTGGTGCGGGGCCCGCGAGGCTGGCAAAAATTCCCTTAAAGAGCATCATCATAAAAAACACGCTGAACGGAGAGAACCCGTCCGTCTGTATCTTCCTATCCGCATCGTTCAGGATATTGCGCCAGTCCAGGTTGAGATCCACACCAAAGAACGGGTTGAGCCAGCCTTCAGGAACATGCAGACGATGATCCCTGAGCCGTATCATGGCGATAATGGCGATGCTGATACAACCGACGGTCATTAATCCATATTTGATGACGTCGCCCAGCACGATGCTGTGCATACCGCCGAGGATCGAATAGAACATAGCGAAGAGCGTGAAAACGATGCCATAGAAATGCGGCACATATTCGGGCGGGATGTGGAAGGGAACGTAAGGGCTTACGATGTCCCAGGGGATGAACACCTGGACGAATTTGCCCAACCCCACAAAGCCATAGGCCATAAAGCCAAGACAGCTCAGCAAGGCAAATGCCACGACGATATTGTGTGATGACCGTACGCCGCGGCCCGATGAGCCAAATCGGGTGGTGAGCCATTCGGCGCCTGTAGTGGCGTTGGACCTCCTCAGCCAGCGGGACAGGTACATCATCATAAATACCTGGTTGAATACAGGCCATAGCCAGGGTATCCAGATGCTTTTCATGCCATATACAAAGCAAAGGCTCACCATCCACATCGTGCCGGAAATGTCGAACATATCCGATGCATCGCTGAGCCCCAGCATATACCACGGAAGGGATTTCCCACCCAGCAAATAGTTGTCTTTATTCTGTCTGGCCTTTTTGCGCAAGAGCCAGCCGATCACCACCATGGTGATAAGATAAGCCGCAATAATGAGTAGATCCGGTAATTGTAAGTTCATGAAACTAAACTATCGGTTTTGGCGGTATTTGCAGCTGTAGCCATCGATGGGAAATGAAAATTGAGCAAGCTTGTTATGCAGCAAATATATGTCCCCGTTGGACCTAAAAACTAATGATATTTTATCCCAGAATGGACATTAAATCACCCAGGTAGATGAATTAGTGAGGCATATACATAATAAATAGTTGATTTACAGGCAGTACATAAAATATCTCTTCCCCCCCAATCAGATTATACTATTTTATCTTAACTTGGTACAAATCTGACAATTCCCCTGTGTTACAAAGGTTTTGAATATATTTATTAAACCTTAACGAGCTGCCATATGAGCGCAAATATCATCCGGGAGATCACACCTCTTACGCAAAATGACTGCTTCACCATGTTCTCCCGTGTAAAAAAAGAATTCACCTTTCCCCTGCATTATCATGAAGAACTGGAGTTGAACCTGATCATCAATGCCAGGGGTGCGCGGCGGATCGTGGGAGATCATATCGATGTCATCGACGACCTTGAATTGGTGCTGGTAGGACCCAATCTTTACCATGCCTGGTTCACGCATCAATGTAAGAGTGAAGAGATCCGGGAAGTCACGATCCAATGGCACAAGGATCTTTTTGAAGAAAAATTGTTGAGGAGGAACCAGCTGAGCTTTATCCGGAACATGATGGAACGTTCGCAGAAAGGGATCCTTTTTTCAAAAGAGACGATTGCGGCGGTGGCTCCCCGCATCCTTTCCCTCAATCAGAAGCACGGCTTCGACTCGGTGCTGGAGCTCTTGTCCATCCTGCATGACCTCTCCATTTCACGAAATATACGCACGCTGTCAGATGCATCTTTTACCAACGAGCATTTTACGTACAACAGCCGGCGTATCGAGAAAGCCTTTGAGTACATGAACAATAATTATGACAAGTCCATCACGCTCGGGGAAGTGGCCAAACTGGTCAATATGACCGAAGTGTCCTTCAGCCGGTTTATGAAAAAGAGGACGGGCAATACATTTATCGATAGTCTCAACGAAATAAGACTGGGGCATGCATCCAGGATGCTTATTGACACTACGCATTCCATTGCGGAGATCTCTTATAACTGCGGATTTAACAATATCTCCAATTTCAACAGGATCTTTAAAAAGAAAAAGACCTGCACGCCTAAGGAATTTAGGGAGAACTTCAATTCAGGAACAAGAGTATTTATCTAACTAAACGCCTGCCATCTGCCCGTTGCGTTCGGCGAGGATGAGGTCCTGATCGGGCCTGGATTCGTCCGTGAGCTTTACCTTGCCTCTATCTTTACGGACAACACGATGGTAAAGGGATATTTCCCTGTCGAATAAGAAGCGGAAGAATAGCCTGGTCCATGACCTGTGGGATTGAAGGCTGTCATAATATGATGGGGCCGTCTTTTTGATCAGGGGCAGCTTGTTCCAGGGGATGGAAGGGAAATCATGGTGTTCGTTATGATAGCCTACGTTAAAGGCTACGACGTTCAACACGCCATAATAGCTGAAGGTTTCCTGTTCCTCGTCGTGGGTAAGATAGTGCTCTTGTATCCAACGGGCGCCCAGGGGATGCAGCCCAACGGAGAAGAAGAAGCTGGCCAGTAAGTATACAATGGCTTTGGGGCCAAAGGCATACCAGATGGCGGCCGTGAACACTATCTCGGCTAACCAGTTCAACGCCACCCATTTATCGAATGGTTTGATCTCCTTTAGACGGGATATACGAAAGACCTGGAAAAGAGGATAGAACAACAGCCAGATCACTTTCCCAATAAAATAATTATTGATCAACTTAGCCTCCCAGCGGTTGGGCAGGTCGGCGTCCAGCTCGTGAATACCCTGGAAAGAATGGTGTTTGATATGATAACGTTCAAAGGACACGCTGCTGGGGAAGATCTGGGGTAGGTTAGCCAGTATCCCGGAAAGGCGATTTGCAGCCCGGCTCTTAAACAGGAGGTGGTGGGCGCATTCGTGGATCATGACAAACAACGAATGATCTGCAAAGGCTCCCAGCAGATAGGCAGCGCCAAATACGATCCACCAGGATTGCTGGCTCACCAGCCCGGAAAGTACCACCTGAAAGGTTACGAGGCCAAATATAGCAAAGAAAGTATATTTATTCTTACCGATGAGTTTACGGACTTCCGGATGTTCTTTCAGAATCTGTCGGGTACGCAGACGATGGGGTTCTTGCTTGGCCGAATAAACGAAATCAGTTTTCCTTACCATAGATAGTTGTGAGTGTAGTGTGGGTCAAGATACTATAAAAAATGAGAAACCACCTTGTGTCTGACGGGTTTTTGTATTATTTTGGCTTCCTAAACCCCTAAAGTCTATATCCCATGAAGACAATTACGTCTTTAACGGTCATAATGACCCTATTTGTAGCTATTCCGACCGTATTCTCCCAGCCTGACTCGGTAAAGATAAAGGAAAGAGCGCTATATTTTGCAGACAGTCTTGTTAAAACGGATGCCTATAACAGCTGTCCGGAATATGCCGATCTTGCCCCTGCCAGTGTTTTGAAGTATTATGGAGGCAAGAATGCATTTATCGAGCATTTCAAGAAGATCCATCCCCGTACTGTCAGTGGGATCGATGAGAACTATCCGGAAAGAGAGGTCTTTGCGCTGCGAGCGAAGGACGATCAATGGCAGTGTGTCATCCGGGTATCCCGCTATATTCACAAGAACCTAAAAAAATATCATCTCGTTACTTATTATCTCGGTCAGTCCAGGGATGACGGCGAAACCTGGCGGCTTTTTGATGTCAGTTATAATTCGGTAGCCAATATCATCTACCTGATGCCTGATGTCATAGAGGATCTACCGATCCCGCAACCTTATATCATATCAGAGGAGGACGAGTTGGCTAAACAGCAGGCTGCCACACCTGCATCGAAGAAGCTGACTCCCGGGAAGAAATAGTACGTACCCCCTACTAAGAGTATTACCCGTGTTTCATTAAAGTTTGGTCCTAAAGTGTAAACTCTTAGGTCGTGAATTTATTTCCATACGAATTACTGATGTAGCTTTGTCTCTTCATAGGATAAGGTTTAATGGTTAAAACACTTTGATTAGTATGTCCCCGGTAGTCTTACCGGGGGCTTTTTTTGAACGCCAGGTTCGTACCCGGAGTGTTTTATTGTTGCCGCTGCGAGGTCAGCAGACCCATATCTGACATCCAGTCGGCCATACGCTGAGGCCAGGTTTTTACTGCCTGGAGTTTGCTGCGATAACCCATATTGAACCCATGGCTGCCTCCTGAAAGGATATGCGCTTCTATAGGAGCTTTTGCTTCCCTGTATCTCTCCAATAATTTAACCACCGGCACTGCGCAGCATTCATCATCATTTGCCGCGATAAGAAAGGCAGGAGGAGCATCTCCGGGAACTACCCCGGGCACACCCAGTGGACCGGGATAGACCAGCATTTGAAAATTCGGTTTGCCATTCAGTCTGTCGATGGGATCAGGCGCATGAGAGTCACCGGCGCCGGACGCGTAGGCTACCAATGCGACAACCTCTCCGCCTGCGGAAAATCCCAGCATTCCTACCCTGCTCGTATCTACGCCCCATTCTGCCGCCCTGCTGCGCACCAGACGCAGAGCGCGGTATGCGTCCATCCTAACGTCCTTTTCCAGTGTGTAAGAAGAATCCTGTCTAAAGAGCCTGTACTTTAATACGAAAGCAGCTACGCCAAGACTATTGAGATAGAGGGCGGCATCACGTCCTTCGGCGTTATACACCAGTAACCTGTGTCCCCCGCCGGGACAGATGATTACAGCAGTGCCTGTTGCCTTCTCCTTGGGCGGCAGATAGACAGTGACAGAAGGGTTGTGAATCGTCTTTACCCAATAGTCTTTCGCTTCTTCGGGAATGTTGCGTCTGTTCTCGAATCCCGGAGCTCCTTTGGGCCAGAGGGGGATCTGGGGATGCGTGTCCTGGGCTGCCAGCGACAGGGATATCGTAAATGCCATTACGGCCATACTTACTTTTGACAGCATGTTATGTGTATTTATTTACTTATGTGAAGGGTAGTACTCAAATGTATTAAATTCGGGCAAATAATGCAACGACGTGTCAATACAGATCGCTGAAACCCGCGCCCAGCTTATATTTCCGCAACAATGTAACAATTCCGACCCCCTGTAAAAGCCATAATTACCGCCGGTAAAGCTCCGCAACCATTCATAGGCCCCAAAAACCGATCAGACCCGATATTTCGCGCTCAGCCACCTATTTTGCCGTTCATCACAGGTACTCTACCGATTCTCTACAAAAAGGACCGATCCACCCGGATATGCTAACAGGAGGGTGAAACCCGCTATATCTTTACTCCATCAAAACAAAACGGAGCCAGTCTCCCATGTAAAATGAACACACATACGCCGGTCACTTCACCCTTTTCACTTCACAGGGCCAGACTACCGGAAATCTTCAGCTGATAGAAATCCCCCAGCAAGAGATCAAACAACGCTTATTTTTTAATCATTAGAAAATGAAAAAGATTATTGGTGCGGTAGCGCTGCTGCTGTCTATCGCTATATTCCTTATCCTCCGCCAGCTGAATCATTCTCAAGCCAAGGCGCCTGGCCGGAAGGTCAATGTCACCGCAATCATGCGTGAGAACATCCTCCTTTCCACTATGCTGATGTGATAGTACCGGGCTAATAGCCGACACGGTGCGCTATAACCGTCGCTGGTTATAACAGGCCAAGCTATGCCCTAACGATAAAGAATTTTTCTTAACCACTAAAATCAACAACCATGGCAAGTCTTGGAAAAAAGATCCTGTCCGCCTTTGTGGAGGTAAATGCGGAAAAAGTAGGAGCGAATCAGGAAGAACCTCCGATAAAAGCAAGCGCACCCGTGAGCAACGAAAGTGAGTCTGTTAAAAATACGGGTATAGATAACCGTATGACGGAATATTTCGACAAGCTTTTCAGCGAAGCGAATATTCCCGGTCCGGACTATTTCGAATTTTCGAAGATGGTGGCCGCTCTGAAAGCGGTGCCGGATGAGTTCTCGCGGTTTTGCGCCGCTTATGCAGGTCTGCAGGTGCAGGGGCTGACAAAGGAGAGGTTGTTGTCCACCGCGGAGGAGTACCTGCGTGTGCTGGATACCGACGCTGAACGATTCCATTCCACCGTGGAAGCCGCCTTGCAGGAAAAAGTGCATGGTAAAAAGGCAGAGGCGGAGGAAAAAAGCCGGCGTATCCAGGACCTTTCAAAAGAGATCAGTGACCTGCAGAGCCAGATCGCTGCCTTACAGGCGGAGATCACGGAAAGCGAGCAGAAGATCACCGGCAGGAGCGGCGATTATACGGCGGAAAGCGCTGCCAGAAAGCAGCAGATAAGCGCCGACATTGAAAAGATAAAACAATATATACATCAACGTTAAAACCAAATTGACCATGAGCAAGCTGATTGAAAACACAAAGAAACCCGGATGGTGGAGCGAACCCAAGAATATCGCCACTGCCATCATTGGTCTGTCCCTTTTTGCCGGGCTGGCCTACGGCTTCCTAACCTATGTGTTACCCTGGCTGGTGACAGTGACCTGGAACCTGGTAAACCTGATCATCGGAGGTGTTGTGATGGGATTCCTGCTGATGATCGTCAGCAGCAAGAAATTCTGGCGCGCCCTGAAGTATTTCTCGGCCTTTATTGCCAACTATACCATCGGGCTGGCTATCGAGTTAAACCCTTTCAATATCCTGCAGGCGAAGATCGACCAGGGATACAAGGATAGGGAAACCCTCTTCCGTCAGTCTGGGCGGCTGAAAGGCAAGCAGAGCGAATTGAAGGAAAAACTGGAAGAAAAAGAAAAGGAGCTGCAGCTGAATATCAAAAAGGTAAAGATCCTTCAGTCCGAGAATGCCAACAGCCGGCAGATAGACTTGTACGCCAACAACGTCATCCGTTGCCGCGAGTACATCGACAATGTCACCCCTATCGTGAGCGACCTGAACAAGCTGATAAGCTTCGCAGATGCCGCCTATGAAGAGAGCGGTATTATGCTGGAGGATGCCAAACTGGATCTCGAGGCAAAGAAGGACCTCTATTATTCCGTCACCACCGGCCTTTCCGCCGTCACCAGCGCCATGAAGGCGTTCAAGGGCGATGACGAGCTGAACCAGGATGCGGAGAGGGCATTGGCCATCTTAAAGGTCAACATCGGGGAAAAGATCGGACATATCAAGTCCGCCATCGATGTCACATCCCGCTTTATGGATGACAAGACGCTGGAAGATAAGGCGAAGTCCGCCCAGGCCATCGAGCTGATAAACAGCTTTGACATGGGCAAGGATTTCAATTACAGCGACAAAGCTTCGAAAGAAGACCGGGGAAGATTGAAAGACGTCAAGACCCCCGACCGATTTAAAGGTCTGTTAGATTAAACATTTTATTAAACCCTTAAAATTTAAATATATGTCAGTTAAAGTAAAACCCGCTGGAAAATTGCTCATCATTGCTGCCGTAGTAACGGCAGGCATACTGGGTGTCAAATGGTATCAGAATCGTCCGAAAGAGGCAGGTAAGGCTGTAGAGGTAGGAAAGGTAGTGCTCCCCGATGCTCCTAAAGCATCGTTGAAAGGGGATGCCGTTCTGCTGCCCTTGCCTTCCGATGCCGATGCCGTCAACGGCGGCACGCGTATCACCTGGGAACGTATGGCCTGGAATAGTCAGTTCTCCGGCTTGTATGCTAATGGTGGCATACGCACATCCAAGAACTCTCTGTTTGACAAGGCGCACCTGGACATCTCTTATGTAAGACAGGACGACTGTAACAAGCAAATGGCCGACCTGGTGAAATTCGCCGGGGAGTACAAGAATAACTCCAATGAGCCGGGTATCCTCATCACCTTTATGGGTGACGGTATGCCTGCCTTCATGACCTCCTTATCAAAGGAACTGGAACCGCTGGGCCCGGAATACCAACCCATTATTATACCTGTAACGCACGGTAAGTCGTACGGTGAGGACCAGATAATGGGACCCCTTTCCTGGAAACAGGACCCGCACAATGCGGTGGGTAAATGCGTAGCCGGCGTGCTGAGGGACGGGGATGTCAATATCCTGCTGAAATGGGCCGGGGACAACGGTCTTAAGGTCAACCCCGACGAAACCACGTACGATGCTACCGCGATCAACCTGATAGCCGCCGGCGACTTCCTTGACGCTCCGAACAAATATATCACTGGATATACGGAGAAAAGAAAGGTCGTAGACGGTGGCAGGACGACGGGACGGGACACTGTCGTAGGTGTGGATGCTGTCGCCACATGGACGCCCGGTGACGTGAACGTCGCTACGAAGAAGGGTGGTCTTGTCACCATCGCCAGTACGAAGCAATACGCTTCGCAGATGTCCAACCAAACGATTGCCATCAGGAAGTGGGCGAACGATCACCGTACCGACATCGAGAATATGATCATCGCCCTGGCCCAGGCCGGCGACCAGGTGCGCAGCTTTAGCGAGGCCAAGCAATTCGCGGCTGAGGTCAGCGCAAAGCTTTATCAGGAAAAGGACGCAGCTTACTGGCTGAAGTACTACAATGGCGTAGCTGAAAAAGATATCCGCGGTCTGACGGTGAACCTGGGTGGTTCCATGGTATTCAACCTGGCGGATATGGCCGGGACCTATGGGTTGGGCAACGACAAAGTGGACCGCTATAAAGCCGTCTACAACACATTCGGTAATCTGATGGTGAAGATGTACCCCTCCATCATGCCCAGCTTTATGCCTTATGAAAAGGCGGTGGACAAATCCTTTCTTCTCAGCGTGATATCCAATCACCCTGAATTGTTGGAAGGTAAGGCCATCGAGACAAAATATGCGGATCAGATCACGGAAGCTGTGTCTTCACGCAGCTATCACATCGAGTTCGAGACGGGCTCTGCCATCATCCGGTCTTCCTCATACAGGACACTGGATGAGATTTTCGAATCAGCTGTGGTTGCCGAGGGTCTGAAACTGGGTGTATACGGTTATACGGACAATCATGGCTCTGACGCCGTCAACATCCCCCTTTCCGAAAAGAGGGCGGCCGCTGTAAAGGATTATTTAATCCATAAGGGCTTGCAGGACACTCGTATCGAGTCCAGGGGTTTTGGCTCTGCCAAGCCTGTGGCCGACAACGGGACCGAAGAAGGCCGCAGCCGCAACCGTCGTGTGGAGATCGTATTGGGTAACTAATTTTTTAACCGGGGACAGCTATCGCTGTCCCCGTAATGTACTTATATGTTTAGACCTTTTGAGAAAATAAGTCGAACTACGGTTCTTATCATGGTGTCGATCCAGGTGATCGTACTGTTATCCATATGGCAGTCCTTCCCGGCGGGGCTTATACCCTCGCCTCTGCGGATAGGAGAAGCGTTGGGCGGATTGCTCGCTTCCAGTCTGCTGTGGGACAACGTACTGGTGAGCCTGTTACTGACATTGAAGGCATTGTTCTTTTCCGTAGTGATCACTTTACTTTTTTCCTATTTGTCCGTAGTGCCCTTTTTCCGGCCGTTTGCCCAGTTCATCGTAAAATGCCGATATCTTACGCTGACAGGTCTGATATTCATTTTTACGCTGCTGACCAGGGATGGGAGCCAGCTGAAACTTTCGCTGCTGGTGTTCGGTATCGTGCCTTTCTTCACCACATCCTTTATGTCTGTGATCGTACATACCAACGCGCAGGAGTTCGAGCTTTGTCAGACGCTGGGTTATGGACGGTGGCAGAGCCTTTATGAGGTGATCATCGTCGGTAAGGCTGACCAGGTCTTTGAGATCGTACGGCAAAACTTTGCCATTGCATGGATGATGATCACGATGGTGGAGGGTTTAAGCATGAGCGAAGGAGGGGTGGGTACACTGCTGATCAAGTACAATAAATACAACGATCTGGTGCATGTGATGGCTTTGCAGGCGGTGATCTTCGGTCTGGGGCTTTTCTTTGATCATTTACTGGGAAGGTTGCGTCACTGGCTCTTCCCGTATGTAAAACTATAACCATGACAATCTACAGCAAAGGGGAAACGCTTTTGCAGGTGAAAGACCTCTCCCTTATATATGACAATAAATGCATCCTGCGCGACATCAATTTTAGCATCGAGGATATTATCCGGCCGGGTATACAGCAGGGACAGGTAGTTTCGTTGATCGGCCGCAGCGGTATCGGTAAGACCCAGCTCTTCCGTACCCTCTCCGGCTTGCAAAAACCTGACCGGGGCCAGATCCTTGTCCGCGAGAGCAGACCGTGGTCGCTGCGTCCCGTTCACGCCGGCGATATGGGTGTCATTTTCCAAAACTACTATCAATTCGGGTGGAGGACGGTGGAGCAGTCCCTCATGCTGGCAGCCCATCAGAATAAGGGATTGATGGGACGTGAAGCAGAGGCTATTTTGGAATATGCCGCGCAGTTCGATCTGTCGGATGTGTTGAAACGCTATCCCAGGCAGTTGTCCGGCGGCCAGCAGCAACGGGTGAGCATTATTCAGCAATTGTTGAAGGGATCGGATTTCCTTTTACTCGACGAGCCTTTCTCGGGATTGGACGTTTGCGTACTGGACAAGGTGGTAAATCTTTTGTTGAAAGTGTCGTTATCTCACGAATTCAAGACGCTGATCATCGTGTCGCACGATATCGTTACCACGGTAGCTATTTCCGATACAGTGTTTATCTTGGGAAAACAGGACGGCGTAGAGGGGTCTACGATCGTACGGAGCATCGACCTGATGGAACGGGGGTTGGCCTGGCAACCCAATGTCCAGGAGGAAAAAGCTTTTGGGGAGACGATACGGGAGATCAAGGCTTGTCTTTAACGAGCGCCTCTGGAAAAAGTCTTTGGGGAATCAAAATTTCTCAAAGACTTCCCATTTTCCATTTACACGTCTGTAAAGGAGCTCTGAAATGGGATGATCGCCTTTTTCATAGATCTCCCTGGCCTTTTGTCGCAGGGAGGAAAGAAATTCCTTTTTATGCTCACCCGTTACAAGGACTACATCCCGAGAAGGGACAGCTATTACAAGCGTATCATCGATCTGTGGCTCCAACTGCTCCCATATGGGATCGATTAAGACAAGACCGGCTTCGAGGTTGCCATTTACCGTGAGCATTAAAGCATTGGAGTCTCCATGACCTTTGAGGTTATTAACCAGGAGGTTATTAAAATTCTCCTTGGCTATTTCGTATAATTGATCTTCCGTCAGATGCCATTCCGCAAGGTTTCTTTCCTGGATGATCTCATAGCTATAACCACTATCAACGGCATATAATAATTCCAGCCCTTCTACAATCGTCCTCCGCACCAATTGTACCTGGGGAGCCTCATATATTTTCGCGTTGTCTATTTCTGAAAGATTGTCCGGCAAAGGAACACTCTCCTCTGTAATGGCTTTAAATTGTTTAAAATAAGGATAGATCTTATCCCTGACATTTTCCAGCTTATGTTCAGCGGTCCTTTTCTCTTCATCCTGTTCAAGATCCTGCTCCTTTCCCCATTTGAATAATTTACGCAGTCCTTTCATAAAAAATGATTTAAGGTTATGGTTTTATGTTCTCAATAAAGCCCTGATACCCGCCGTGGCTATCTGCATACCGATGCAAAAGACCAGGAAGGCGCTGAGTTTGTTCACGATCTGCTCGCCTCTTGGTCCGAGTCTTTTGATAAGGCGGGGGGTATTGGCATAACAGATATAGATCAGCAGGCAGATGAGGAGGACGGCGACAAAGAGAGCGACCAGTTTTACCAGGTGTTTGCTGATGTCATTGTCTTCACCATGGGCGCTGAGGGTCAGCAGGACGGAGATGGTGCCTGCGCCTGTCGTCATGGGAAAGGAGACGGGATAGAACAGGAGGTTTTCTACGTCACCTCTATCAGGTTGCGCTGTCTCTTTATTGCCTTTTTTTATACCGTCGTCGGTGGTCAGCAGTTGCCAACCCATCCGGCAGATCATGATACCTCCCGCCACTTGTACGATGGGGATGGAAATGCCAAAAAGTTCCATGATATATGTGCCGATGAAGATGGATACGGTACAGATAAGGAAACAATAAAAGGCTATTCTTTTCGAGGCGGCTTTGCGTTCCGTATGGTTCAATCCGGAAAGCAGGGGGTCGACGATAAAGGCGGATCCAACAGGATTGACTGCCGGGAATAGCGAGATGAACCCGGTGAATACCAATTGAAGAAAAGGGAAGTCCAGTTGCATTCGTGAATATCGTTATAATTTAGGTAATTTGGGGCATGTGTATGCGGATCTCTATCTTTTTGCTCAGTCTGGTATTTTTTGTTTCCTGCGGCGGAAGTGGAAATAAACAGCCTCATGTCCGGATCAAAACGGCCGCAGGGGACATTGAAGTAGAGCTTTACCCCGGGCAGGCGCCAAAGACAGTGAGGGCTTTTTTATCGTATGTCGACTCAGGGTTTTACCGCAATGGCTCTTTCTACCGGGTGCTAAATGATGACAATCAGTCTTCCGAGGCGGCAAAATCCGAGCTGATACAGGGAGGTATCTGGAGGAGCAACCAAAAGAAGGCGGCTTCCCTTCCGGGCATACCCCATGAGCCGACGCAGCAGACCCATATCCTTCATAAAGATGGGGTGATCTCCCTGGCCCGTACTACCCCGGGGACGGCGACCACCGAATTCTTTATCTGTATCGGTGATCAGCCAGGATTTGATTTCGGAGGTGATAATAACCCGGATGGCCAGGGATATGCAGCATTCGGGAAGGTAGTAAGAGGAATGGATATTGTAAGGAATATCTATTTACGTCCTGAAAACAACCAATCTTTTGATCCTCCTGTGCCTATTTATGATATTGTAAGAAAGTAAAAAAAATATTTTTTTCGCTGATCTTGTCCGGAGCTCTTTCAGCCGTTCGTCATAGGTATGATAATCCATTTTCAATCCCAAAACACGCTAACATGAAAGATTTTATGTTTATCTTCCGTGGTCCCACTCCCGAGGACCTGAAAATGAGCCCCGAAGAATCACAGGCCAACATGCAGAAATGGCTTGACTGGATCCGTCAGCTAAATGAAACGGGCCGGTATAAGGGCGGTGATCCCCTCCTGCCCGGTGGTAAGACGATCCAGGGCAAGAAGCCTGTAGTCACGGACGGTCCTTTTGCCGAGGGAAAAGAATTATTAGGCGGGTATATTATCATCTCGGCTGAATCCCTGGAAGAAGCCACGCAGACGGCCTTTGGTTTCCCAGACTTTGAGATACAGGGCTCGGTGGAGATCCGCGAGATCATGAAAATCCCTATGCATCCTTAGTATGAGCTATGGGGAGTCCTCCCGGCAATTGGTCGATCATCTTTTCCGTCACGAGGCGGGGAAGATGATCGCTGTTTTAACCCGTATATTCGGTATTCATAACCTGGAGCTGGTGGAGGACACCGTACAAGAGACTTTTTTAAAAGCCCTGCAGGTGTGGAAATATCAGTCCATCCCCGACAACCCGGCTGGGTGGCTGATGCAGGTTGCCCGCAACCGCACCATCGATCTTATCCGCCGTCAGCATAAGATGGCCGATATCTCGGAAGAGCTGCGCCACCGGATCCAGTCCGATACAGAGCAGGTGATCGGGGAATTCTTTCTCGACACGGAGATCGCCGACAGCCAGCTGCGTATGATATTCACCTGTTGTCATCCGGCCCTGAATCCGGAGGACCAGATCGCGCTGACCCTAAAGACGGTGTCGGGTTTTGGCGTATCAGAGATCGCCAAAGCGCTCGTTTCCAGCGAAGGCACTATTCAGAAGAGACTCTATAGAGCCAGGCAATATATACAGGAGCACGCTATCAGATTTGAGATCCCTGCCGGAGAGCTGTTGAAAGATCGGCTTGAGACGGTGTATACCGTACTCTATCTTTTATTTAATGAAGGATACAACTCCAGCAAGTCGGATGAGCTCATCCGCTATGATCTCTGCGCGGAGGCTATGCGGCTATGCAAGTTGCTGAGCGAACATCAGGTGGGCAATACTCCCTCGAGTTTTGCATTGCTCTCCCTGATGTGTTTCCAGGCGTCCCGCTTTGACAGCCGTATGGGAGACGATAATACCATCATTTTACTGGAACACCAGGATAGGAAGGGGTGGAACCAGGACCTGATCCGCCGGGGCTATCATTACCTGAGCCTTTCGGCTTCCGGCAACGAGCTATCCGTCTACCACATCGAATCCGCCATCGCCGCGGAACATTGTCTGGCGTCCGACTTCGCTTCCACCAACTGGGAGGCTATGTTGAAACTGTATGACTATCTGCTGGAACATAAGCCTATCCCTATCGTTCAGTTGAACCGGGCCATCCTCCTGGCACAACTGGGTAGGCTGGAGACTGCCATCGACACCATACTGGGCATCCCGGGTATCGATCAGTTGCTGAAACATCATTATATCTATAATGCCGTACTGGGGGATCTGTATGGTAAGGCGAACAATATCACCGAGGCCCGCAGGTTACTGGAAAAGGCGTATGAACTGACGCCTTCCCTGGCGGAAAAAAAGCTGTTAAAGGATAAGATCGACCATTTGCCATAACTTTAGCCCCGAGAGATGTAGTTATGAGCACCCGTATATTACTTATCGAAGACGAACATTCCGTGGCTTCCGTGATACGAAAAGCCCTTATGGAGGATCAATATGAGGTATCCCTCGCCATGGATGCCGCATCCGCATGGGACCATATTTCCCGTTGGTCATACGATCTTTTTATACTGGACGTCATGTTGCCGGGCGGGAATGGCATGGACCTCTGCCGGAAGATCCGGAAAGAGGGGATACATACGCCTGTATTAATGCTGACAGCCCTTGGGTCTGTAGACAATATTGTAATGGGACTGGATGCGGGCGCAGACGATTATCTCACCAAACCTTTTAAGATAGCAGAGCTACTGGCCAGGGTCCGATCGCTCTTGCGAAGAGCGTCTGCCGCGACCCCGGGGAGTATCGCTTATACCAGCCGCGTCAACGTACTTGTATTTTCCGATATTACGTTGAACCTGGATGAAAAGAACGCCCAACGGGTGGGGAGGGTCATCGAGCTCACAGCCACCGAGTTCAGGCTGTTGGAATATTTAATGAAAAATCCCAGAAAAGTGCTTTCGCGGATGGACATACTGGAAAAGGTATGGGGATATGATTTCAATCTGAATACCAAGACGGTAGACGTATATATCAATTATTTGCGCAAAAAGCTGGAAGAGGCGGACGGCAGTCGTGTCATTCACACAGTGGTAGGTATGGGATACATATTAAAAGAAGAATAGCCCTATGAAGATACAGCTGAAGATCACCCTTTTATTTACGTTGCTTTGTCTCTCGGTCGTTGTGCTGCTCAGCACAGCGGTGTATTATTTCGCCAATGAGAAGGCATTCCAGGATTTTTACACCCGGCTGGAGCTGAGGGCGGTGATCGCCTCCAAAATAAATTTTGATATCAATTCCCAAAATCAGGAAGCGATAGAGAACCTGCGCAGTCAACACGTGCAGCGGCTCCCGGAAGAAGAAGAGTTCATCATAAGGACGGACACGATCGACAGGATCAGGAATACAGCCCTGTACAAGACTGCCGGCGAGCAACTGTTCTCCGATGCCCTGAAGAACGGGAAAGCAGTGGCCCGTCATCGTTTTCAATTCTTTTCCGGCATCATCCACCAGGCTCACACAGGAGAATATCTTATCATCGTATCTGCCGTCAATAGTTATGCGCAAAATTTTCTGCTGAGTCTGCAGAAGATACTGGTGACCTCTTGTATCATTTCCACCCTTGTGTTATTCAGCATTGGTCTGCTTTTTTCCAGACAGGTGCTGTTCCCTATGCGTGATATAGCAAAAAGAGTGACCAATATCAGCGTCACTTCCCTCCACGAACGGTTGAAGGTAGGCAGCGGAAAAGATGAGATCACCTTTCTGGCCGCCACTTTTAATGATATGCTGTCCCGGCTGGAAACAGCCTTTGAAACGCAAAACAATTTTGTCAGCAATGCTTCGCATGAGCTGAATACGCCTTTAACGGCGATCATCGGGGAGGCGGACCTATCGCTGGCCAGGCAGCGGGACCCGGAACAGTACCGGGAATCCTTGCGGGTGATCATGAGCGAGGCGGAAAAGCTAAAAGCTATCACCAGCGGGCTGCTGGAGCTGGCGCAATCCAGTTTTCATGGAACCCTGGTCTATGAGCAGGTGAGCGTAGACGAGCTCGTACACAATAGTCTGCAAGTGGCCAGGAATGTATACCCCATGTGTAATATCCGGCTGGATCAGAGTCTGCGCCCGGAGGTCGGCCTGGGGCTCAACGTCAAGGGAAATGCACAATTGTTCGAGCTGGCTATCTCCAACGTGCTGATGAATGCCTGTAAATATTCCGGAGAAAAACAAGTGACGCTGGCCGTCGCAGCCAGCAAGACGCATGTCATTTTTATCATCAGCGACCAGGGTATCGGCATCCCTACGGCAGAGATCAAACACATTTTCGACCCGTTCTTCAGGGCCTCTAATGTCAAGAATACCAAGGGTTACGGCATCGGCCTGCCCCTGGCCCGGAATATCGTCCATCTGTATAAAGGCAATATCGAGATCCATTCCAAAGAGAACGCCGGTACGGAAGTGATCATCAAATTCCCATTATGAGACGCCGGCCCGGCCGGGCCCGGAGCCTTCTTACCGTTTTCTTACCCTTTTTTTACCTCATTCACACCCTCTTCTTACCCCTTCCTTACCCCGGGGCAGCATCTTGCTGTCAAATTATAATTTATGAAGAACATATTATTACCGACCGACCTTACCATCACATCGCTATACCCCATCCATGAGATCTGCAAAAATGCCGGCGGGGAGCAATGTAATATCTATCTCATCCATACATTGGATACCCCTACGGGCATCATGGACCTTTTGTTCCTAAAGGACAGAAAGCCATATAAAATGCTGTCGCCGGCCTTTCTCGAAGCGCTGGAAATGCTGAGAAAAAAGTACGCTTCGGTCATTCATGTCCTGTCTTTTGAATTCCTGTATAGTAACTCCCGGGCCTATCTGCGTAATTATATGCAGGGCCGCAATATACAGTCGATCTATATGTTGGAAGATTATGATTACCGGAACGGGTTGGAGCAGTCCGTCAACTGTATCTCCGTATTGCATAAATGCAAGCTGCCTGTCATCCATATCCAAAAAATCTCCCATGGAGAGGTAGGCACCCTGACAACCCTTTTGTATAAAGAGAAAATGCTAGCTTAACATGTTATTAAAGAAAAATATTCCTATCAGATATATCATCGGCAAGATCAGAACGGAACTGATCCTTGTAAGTATCTATGCCGTGGTAGTGGCCATCTTGTATAAAGTATTCCATTTTACGCATTTGGCTATCCCCTTATCCATCCCTATGATCATGGGAACGGTGATCTCTTTGTTGCTGGCTTTCCGAAGCAACCAGGCATACGACAGGTGGTGGGAGGCCAGGACCATTTGGGGGGCCATCGTAAACGACAGTCGAACGCTGGCCAGGCAGATCAATTGGTTTATTCATGCTCCGGAGCAGGGAGAGCAGGCACATTTCTTCAGGTCACGTTTTATCAAGCGACAGATCGCCTGGTGTTATAGCCTCAGCCGGAGTCTTCGCGGGCAGGATAGCGCGTATGGTATCGAGAAGTATATCAGCCGGGGCGATATCCAGCACGTAAAGAACTTCAATAATACACCCATGGCGATACTTGACCTGCAGGGCCAGGACCTGCAAAAAGCGTATCACAATGGTCTGATCAACTCCTATCAGCAGGTGGAAATAGAAAGGACCCTGTCCAGGCTTTGCGATGCCATGGGGAAATGCGAACGGATCAAGAATACCATATTCCCGGCCACTTATAGCCTGTATATCCACTTCTCCCTGCTGTTCTTTTTCCTGCTGCTGCCTTTTGCGGTGGTGGAATTCTTTGGGTTTATGAGCATACCGGTGGTCATTGCCATTGCCGCCGTGTTTTTTCTCATCGAGAAAATGGCCATCCATTTACAGGACCCGTTTGAGAACAAGCCAACAGATACTCCGATGACGGCTATTTGTTTTACCATCGAACGGGATCTCAAGCAGATGATGAGCGATGCTCCGCAGCTTACCGAGGCAGGGGCACAGGCAAAGAGGTATTATGTGTTATAGTATTATCCTTTTTTTAATAATACTTTTTGATCTGCGAAGTCTGTCGATGCATCGATGATAGCCAGCAGTTGGGGCCATTTGTCCGCAGCCTCCTGGTCGTGCTTGTAGATCCGCCGGAAATGCACCATCAGCTGACCGCCCTGTATCTGAGCGCTGGTAGTAACCGAACCGCAGTCGTTATCCAGGGTTTTGTTCAGCTTGTCCACGCCTTGCACGGTGTATCCCTGGGGGATATCGAATGCTACGGTGCAGTCCAGGGTCCGGGCATACGACATATAAATATCTATTTTCCGGGTTCTTTGGGAGGTGGTCAACTTCAGGGGGGAGTTGACCACTTTGCCTATGTTCAAGAGGAAATTATTCCCGGCCCGCTGGATCAGTCCATCCACGGTGAACTCCGTGGAATAAGCCAGGTCGGGCGCCGTGTGGCGCAGGCCGGGATTGTCTACTTTCCAGGCAATGATATCCTTGGGTTCCGGGTCGAATTCGGATGATATTTCTTCCTTGAAACGGTCTTTCAGAGAGGCCCGTGCTTTTTGTAGGGCGGTGGCATAGTCTTCGGACAGGTTTTTACTTTTCCGCGCCTTTTTCAGGTCATCCATGATGGACTTTTCCACATGTAACGCGTTTCTTTCGGACTCGTAGCAGTCCTCGAAATTCAGAAGACGCACCTGCTCGCCTTCTTTCATTTTACCTGTGAGAAGCGTATGTCTTTTTACACGCAGCATCTGCATGTCCGTACCATTGAAGCTGACCTGCAGCTTCTCCTGTTGGGTGTTTTCGGACGCTTTGCTCAGGGGGGTTTTATCGTCCTCCGGTCTTGTGGCCAGGTATTTTTTTGCTCGGACTTCCGGACAGGGTTGTCCCTCCAGGCCGGCAGGTATGTATCCCAGGCTGGTGAACATATTCTGATTAGTAAAAAACAGGTCCTTACCCTGGCCCGGGTCCATGTCCCAGCGCAGCATCACCGACAGATCGCCTATGCCCATTATATGCTGGATAGCCGGCCCATGCTTATAAGGCATCACGATAAACCTGGTATCAATTTTATACATGTTGAGGAGAAGATTGAGGTAGATGAGATAATCATAGCTGTTTATATTCGTCTCATTTCTATCCTGTCCTACTTCCAGGCTGGCATCCAGCTGATTGTAATAACGTACAAAACGATAGGCATAATAGATCAGGCTGGCCAGGCTGTCTTTTGGAAGTTTACTATAGTGTTTGTCATACCCTTTCAAAATGTCGTTCACCTGCCCCTTGATCAATTTTGCTTTAATAGGATCCGGGTAGGATACGCCTGTGTTGATCCGGTCCACTACGTCTCCCAGCGGAACGTCTTTTACAACTTCTCCTGTGGAACGTCCGGAGGTCCCTCCGGCCAGGACATTGAGCCGGAAAGCAGGCAGTTCCCGCATGGAGGCCATCCAAAGCCCTGTAGGCGCTGCGGGGATATCCTTCATACCAATATCGAGGATGACGTCCTTATCCTCGTTCGTCGTCTGTTTGGCAAATGGAGCGCCATTCATCGACCTGTATTCTATCGCATATTTGTTCCCGATCTCGCAGTGCAGGGTGTAGAACAGGATGGGGTGATCGTCGCCGAAGACAAAGATGAGTCTTTCCGGCTCTTTGATATATTCGGAATATTCTTCTGTCCTGACGAAATAGTCGAGGATATCACCCACCTGCAGGTCGCTGATCGCCAGCTTGCGCTGCTGATCGTTACGGCCATTGGCCAGCAGTACGGCCTCGTCGATATTCACTTCTTTCATCGTACCATTGGGCTTGATGATACGCGCACCTACAAAAGAGGTAGAAGTAGCCGACATCCAGCCATTGAGCTTTCTGAACTGGCGATAGCTCAATTGTGAAAACTCTTCCAGAGATGCCTTGTCATTGATCTTCACCATTTCTCTCACCGTACTGTTGTAGTAAAAGTTGCGATGCGCGCCCAGGGCCCAGTTTATCCTCTTTTTTGTATCAGCTTCAATGACGGCCTTTCTGGCCATGATCACGCAGGACTCGTTGGCATATTCGGCGGGAACAGTGCGGCCGGCAAATATTTCGCCCTTCCATGCCCATACATCTGCCCGGACGGCTGCGGCCCTCTCTTTATACTTGATCGAATCCGCCTGGGCAGAAGCGGAGGAGTAGATCATTTCCGGCAAACTGAGGAGTAAACAAATGCGTAAAAACAATTTCATAGCATGAAGAGTTGAAGTGAACTATTTCCGCGTCAGGGTTATTTGCTGCAGGTATGTTTTTTTTAATTGGGCCACATCCGTATTCCACTGGCCAAAGCCCGGACGCGGGAGGCGTACATCTTTTATAATAATGGCTTTCCGGTATTTCAACACACTCCCTTCCAGCTTGCAGGAGACGGAAAAGCTATATCCTTTGCGTTGGATATCCAATCCCGTTGGAATATCCTGGACCTTGTATCCCGCCGGAACAACAAGGTTGGTTTCTGTGATCCAATCTCCCTTACAATCGAACAGGTAATCCATCCGGCGACTGGTGGTATCGATATCGGCATTCCCAAATTCTTTTCTGAAGTCCGGGTCGATGTAGATGTCATTATCGAATATGGTGGCTGCCTTATTATAGACCAGCTTATATTGGAAAGAAAGGTCGGCGTTGCGGTTTTCCAGCCCGTCCTGTTTGACCGTAGTCATTACGTAATTCGGATTACCGCTGGAAAGGAATTCCAGCAAGGCCTCTTCCAATTTATTTTTACGGATGGCATTGGCCCGCAAAAGGATATTCTCTTTGTTCTCTCCTTTCCAGAGGTGAGATGCCTGGCCGGTGAGAGCTGAGCCTTCAATGCGCAGATCATATTGGTGATGGACCTCATTTTGCTCGTAGCCGGATACCGGTACACGTTGCAGGAGGTAGCTGTCGCCATTCTCGATCAGCACCTGGCGCCCCTGTATGCGCTGGGCATACTGTCCAAAGCCAATGTATGATTCCGTGGCATCCAAAAAATAAAATTTACCCTTGTAATTCAGGGCGCAGATCATGTGGTTATCTACGGCCAGGGAAGGGGTGGAATAGTCGTAAGCTATATGGTCGGTACCGATCCAGCAGAGACGGGCGTCGAATCCAAGGGCGGTCAGGAGGTTTTTTGTCAGGTTGGCCATGCCTTTGCAATCCCCATATTTCTTATTCAGCACGTCCTGGGCTTTTTCGGGGCGAAAGCCGGCCATACCGTTCTCAAAGGCGATGTACCGGACATTCTCCTGTACCCATTGATAGATGGCCTTTACTTTATCCAGATCTCCGGTGATGCCTTTTGTAATTTCCGTCGCCCGGGCCTTCATGACGGCAGGGTCATTCTTTGTCTGCAGCACGAGGCTGTGGTACCAGGCGTATTGGTCTTTCAATTCACTGAAATACTGTTGTTTACCTGTCTTCAACTCCGCATATTTGCTCAGGATGAACAGGTGCGGATATACATAGGAGGGGCCGGGGCTATTCTCTTCATTTCTGAAGGACGGGAGATCGGTGATAACATAGGTGTAGATGTCAGCCTGTTTGCGGTCATCAAACTGATGGGTCTTCCGGATGCTGTAGCCCGGAAAGTTCATTTCTTTTATTTCGAGATGCATCCATTTTGGAACAACGATCTCCACCGTCTTTTGCCGGACCGGCTGTTCCTCAGGGAAGTAGATGGTGGTAAAATATCTTGGGTCCAGCGTGGTCTTTTCAAGATCGACTTCATTGGAAGTGCCTTTTTTTAAGAAAGGCAGGGAAAAATAATATACGCGCTGGTCGGAGTAAAAGATATCTCCTGAAGAATAAAACTCGTCCTTGGGTTGGATGGATCTGTCCCGGGAGCCGTTGACATAGATCTTTACTCCGTCTATCCTGGACTCCCCGTCATAAGTCTCCACCCAGGGGATGGCAGACCGTAATTCACTACAGTAATAAGTCGTTTTATGTTCCTGCCGGATGATCACAGGATGCTCCTGACCGCCTTCCTCGAAGGAATAATGTTCGGTCTTATTACTGATAACGATATTGCTATCCCCCCGGGTAAAGGCGGGTGCAGCTGAAAGGGGGATGGCCCGGAGGAAAATAAGGACAAACGCCGGTAGTAAGGAGGAGGGGAGTTTCATGATTTTTTAACGATCATACGGGAATAATAGTATGTAAATTTCAATCACTATTTTTAAGGTATGTTAGCAAAGATTGGCCGTATCTGTTTAAAGACCGTTATCTGGGCATTGGTTATCCTGATCGTACTGTTGCTGGTGTTCGACCGGCTGGTCCAGTTCCGTATGGATGATGCCGACCTGACAAAGTATTTCCATAAGCAGGGCCTGGAGGCTCATATCGGCTATTATAAAGCAAGAGGTAGAGAGGTCCGTTATATCCGGGTAGGCGACGACACCAATGCTACCATCCTTTTTATTCATGGGGCGCCCAGTTCGCTTAGCTATTGGAGGGGCTATCTTTCCGACAGCGCATTATTAAAAAGAGCTACCATTTATGCCCTTGACAGACCCGGCTATGGCTATTCCGGGCTGGCTCGTCCGTTGCCGGAAATTGCGGCGCAGGCTGCTGTTATCCGGCCGATATTGGACAGTCTCCACCAGACGCATCATCCTATCATAGTAGTAGGTGTGTCCTATGGCGCACCCATTGCCAGTCGTCTTGCAATGGATTATCCCCAGCTGGTGGACGGCCTTGTCCTGACAGCCCCCGCCCTGGCGCCTGGCCAGGAAAGGGTCTTTTGGTTTACCTATATGATCGAGCATCCCCTGATACACTGGGTCGTGCCCCGCATGTTCCAGTCTGCCAACCAGGAAAAGATCCATCATAAGGAAGAGTTGACAAAAATGCTCCCGCTGTGGCCGCATATACATGTCCCTGTAGCTTATTTGCAGGGCGCCAATGATGAGCTGGTCTTTACGTCAAATGCTGATTTTGCCAGGGAGCATTTGAAAAATGCATCTTCCCTCGATATACAGATGATCCCGGGAAGAGGGCATCTTATTGCATTTTCGGAGAAACCACGTATCCGGAAAGCTATTTTGGATATACTGGATAAATGTAAAAAATAGCGGAAGGCGGCCCTTAGCGGGCCGCCTTCTGTGCGCCGTCCATCTTTACTATCCGGGGGATGAACTTTCCCAACACATCTATTAACTGACGCTGAGACTGCATCACGGCCTCGATGTCCTTATACGCCTGGGGCGCTTCATCCAAACCTCCGCCCAGCAGCCTTACCCCATGCTCCAGCAAGGTCTTTTTCAGCAGGTCGTCCGTCACTGTATTAAGAGCGGCGGTCCGGCTCATCTTTCTACCAGCCCCATGCGAGGCGGAAGATAGAGAAGCTTCCTGCCCTCTTCCTTTTACAATGAACCCCGGCGCCGTCATCGATCCGGGTATGATACCCAGCACATCCTTTCCGGCGGGTGTAGCGCCTTTCCGGTGGACGATGACCTCCCGGCCTTCATACCATTCCTTCCACGCAAAATTGTGGTGGTTCTCTACCCTTTTCAGCGGTCGTCTTCCCAATTGCCGGGCTATCTTGTCGTGGATGACCTCATGACATGCGGAGGCATAGTCTCCTGCCAGGTTCATCGCCAGCCAGTACTCCATCCCTTCTTCCTCCTTCAGGTCCAGCCACGCAAGGTTATTTGTCTCGCCGGGCAGTCTGCGTTTTTGCTTGGCCACTTTTGTATAGTGGCCTGCGATGTTGGCGCCCAGGGCTCTGGAGCCGGAATGCGAGAGAAGACCGAGGTATTGGCCAGGTTCGAGGTTCAGGATAGGGTCTTTTGCTGTGATGTCCACCATACCGAACTCAACAAAATGGTTACCCGATCCGGAGGATCCCAGTTGTCTGGCGGCCCTTCCTTGCAAGGCTTTCAGGATGGGTATCTCATCGAACTCTTTCCTATCGAGGACCTCATGCGGCGTGCTTTGCTCGAACTGTCTTCCCCCGCCAAATAAGGTGGCTTCGTTCAGTTCGCGGGTGAAATAATGCTCGCGCTGCAACAGCTCTTTTGGGTCGATGTCGAATATGGACAGGCACATGCGACAACCTATGTCTACGCCTACCCCATATGGGATGACGGCATTTTCGGTTGCCAGCACACCCCCGATGGGCAGTCCATACCCAGCATGCGCATCGGGCATCAGTGCGCCCGCGACAGCAACGGGTAATTTTGCGGCCTGGTACATCTGGTGTGTAGCGCCTTCCGCTATCTGGTCCGCCCCGAAGATATTGAACGGGACGCCTGTCTGGTTGAGGGATATTTCAACGCCCTCCTGCTCCTCGCTCTTCGGGATCAGTTGTTGGGCGATCAGGCCCAGCACTGCATCATTTGCATACTCAACGGGCGAGGCCAATATTTGTTTTAATAAATTCATCACATCCTCCTGCTCTGTAAACTTGTAATTCTTTTCCATGATATTCATGGCTATGCTGATCACAGGGCCTTCGGGATAGCCGATGGCCCGCAGATCTTTTCCTCTTAATTTTAACTTTCCCATATTAATTCCTTTTAGGAGTGCAGCGGCCGGGAAGGCCGCTACACTTTATTTTATGAATATCTGTCGCAATTGGTCGATGAGCACACCGTTGCCATTGACACTGATGCTGCTGACCTTTTCAGCGATCTTTTCGACGTATTCCATTTCCTTTAGCTTGAACAACATGGGGTTGTCTTCCATCAGCCTGGCAGTGTTCAACAGGTTGCGCGTGCTCGCCGTCTCTTCTCTACGTAGGATAATGTTGGCCTGTGCCTTCTTTTCGGCTACGAGCACCTGGTTCATGATGTCCTTTACATCACCCGGCAGGATGATGTCGCGGATGCCAAAGCCGGATACTTGTATTCCCAGCGTCTCAGCCTGCTGCGTTACTTTTTCAAGTACATAAGGTATGGCCGTCTCCTTTTTCTCCAGCAGCTCGTCAAAGCTAAGTCCCCCGATGTATTCACGCAAGGCCAGCTGAAAGGCTATGTACAGATGCTTTTCATATTCCTTGTTCTGCAACAGCGTCTTTTCTATGTCGAGGATCCTGTACTGCGCCCAGGCATTGACACGCAAGGCGGCCTTATCCCGGGTGAGGATCTCCTGTCCATTGATCTCCAGCTGCAGTTGGCGTGTGTCGACCTTACCAACGTTGATCACGATATTGTTCTTCCACCAGTAATATACGCCGCTTTCCAGTGTCTTTACATATTTCCCGTCTATAAACAGGAGGGCCTTTTCATAGCTTTCCACTGTGTAGGACCTCACATAAGGTGCTACCAGCTTATGCAGCAGGGTGACACGATCGAGGTTTTCTGTGATCTCTATTTTACCGAGATCCAGCCGTGCGAACCCATATACGATAATTCCCTTCCAGTAAGCATAACGGCCGGGCGTAAGCACCTGCTTCAGCAATCCATTCTCGTACTGAAGGACCAGCTCATGATCCTTTACTTCGACAACGTGCAAGGCTTCTACCAGCTCTTTATCCTTTAACAGGATGTTGAGCTCACAGGCGGGGGTAAAGGGCTTGGTGAGGTCGTATACCTCTATTTTTTCGGATGGCCACCATACCCAGTGGTCGCCTTTCCTCATCATACGTTGATACGTTCCATTTTTGTACAACAGTCCTACCTGGTAGGCGTTGATCGTTACCTTTTTCATTTTTGTTCCATTTATCAAGTTTTACTTTTTTGTTTTAAAAGCCAGGGGTTATCCTCCACCCTGCATGCGCGGAACCGGGCTGCGGAGACAGGGTTGTTTTTCTTTTCGGGTTTCTTTGGAGTTGGCCGTTCGGCTGTCTCCGTTGATTACCGGGTTTTTAAAAACGCCGCCTATCTCTTTGGCGGGGCTGCTGGCCCATGCCGGGTCGCGATGAACATTTGGTCCGGCTGGTGTGCCGGGTTTGGCGCTCATTGCCGGCGAATAAGCCTGGCTTTGTCGTTTCACCATTTTTTGGGAGCAGTAGTGGACTGCCTTTCATCCTACATTAACAGTGTAGTGCTCCAACCAGTTGAGCTTTCCGTTTTCAAGTCGGAATGGGAATCGAACCCATGGGTGGAATATGCCAGTTGCATACAGGATACAGGGAGTTACTACACCTGCACTGTTGTGTCTTTTTGAAACACATGCAATGGTCATATACCGAGTTTTCCCTTACGGGGAATAAAGTATTTACAGGGTAATAAGGCGAAAAGAGCATTGCAGCTCTACCAACTGAGCTACGGGCCCATTGTGATATGTTTTGTGGACCCGGCGGGACTCGAACCCGCGACCCGCTCGGTTAAACGAAGTATCTCTTTTCTACGACACCTGTAAATTTCTTCAAAGAACTTTTAGTTTTTTTTAATGACAGCCCCGGCCGGACCGTAGGCTGTCATAGGTTTAGGGTATTGATCATCTTTACTGCGTTGCTTCCTTCTTCGATGGCCCGCAGGGCATGGAAGATCTTGTCAAACAAGACCTGCTGTGCTTCGTCCTTTGCCTTGGGGTGTACCAGGAACAGTGCATCCCGCATTGTTACCTGGGTATCCCTGTTATATTTGGCGAACTGGTATTCGTCGAACTTATTAAAGGCCTCTGCCAATCCCTTCTGCAGCTGGTGGCAACCAGCGTATACAACTCCATCTGAGGCTTAAGGGCAAAGGCTGTCTCACCCTCGTAGTTCAACAATTTCGTGCTTGCAGCTTTTACATTGAATTTCATATTATACCTCCTGGTCATTTTATCTTGTTATCCGTTGACAATACAAGATTAAAACACAAGTATGCAACCTACTTGCACAGTTAAATTTTTTTTCCTTTTTTTACACAAAATCTTTCCGATGCCTATTAACCGCAACGCCCTCATCCGATATCGCACCATCGATAAATGTCTGCAAAATCGTCGCCGGAAATGGACGATCGAAGACCTTATCGAGGCCTGTAACGAAGCCCTTTATGAATATGAAGGCATTCGCCGGGGTGTCAGTCTCCGTACCATCCGGCTGGACCTCAGTGCTATGCGGAGTGATAAACTGGGCTACAATGCCCCGATCATCGTCCGTGACCGGAAGTATTACAGTTATGAGGACCCGGCCTATTCCATCACCAATATTCCGCTGAGCACCCGTGACCTGGGTATCCTGCAGGAGGTTTCGGGTCTCCTTATCCAATTCAAAGGGTTCAGCCATTTCTCGGAAATGTCTGAAATGATCAGCCGGCTGGAAGACAAGATCCACAGTGAGCAATACCATTCTCCTTCTGTCATCGACTTTGAAAAGAATGAGCTGCTGACGGGCATTCAGTGGCTGGATATCCTTTATAAAGCCATTGTTTCCTCTACGGTTGTCCGTCTCACGTACCAATCCTTCAAAGCTCGTCAGCCGGGCGATCTTGTGTTTTATCCTTATCTGCTCAAAGAGTACCGCAACCGGTGGTTTGTCCTTGGCATGATAAAGACGGGCCGCGACATTATCACTTTTGCGCTCGATCGTATCCAGCAGATAGCGTTAATGCCGGAGGAAGATTTTCGCAGACAGAAGGATTTTGATCCTCATACTTATTTCCAACCTATCATCGGCGTCACCCGCAATAGAGGTGAAGCTCCTGTTCAGGTAGTCTTTTGGGCTAATCATGAGCATGCTCCTTATATCCGTACCAAACCCATCCATCATACACAAAAGATCATCGAAGAGGGGCCCACGGGTACACATTTCAGTATTGAGGTCATACCAAATTTTGAGCTGGAGCGTGAGTTGATGGGCTTCGGGGAGGGATTGAAGGTCCTCTCCCCTGCCCGTCTTGTACGCAGGATCCAAAAAAAGGTACGGCTCATGCATGAGATATATCATTCCAGCTCAGTTTATCCAGGATACGAGTGAGGGGTTTGTTTTTTTTATATTTTAGAACCTATTGTACCACCTTATTCGCGCAGCTGGAGCTGGCAAACGCCTCCGGCTTTGCACGGAAGGAAAATCCCATTCCCAGAATATATCCCATCGCTTCCTTCAAAGCGTCATTGCTTTTGAAGGCAGGGTTGGTGTTGATGTCCGCGTGCACTTCCATATCCACCCCGTACAAAGTAAAAAGACGGCTCAGCGGATATGCCACTTCGATACTCCTGGCCACTTCCTTTAACATCCTCTCCTTTACGCTCATTTTCTGACGGGAGATCTCCGTGTTTATGTACATAAAACCTCCCTTCCCTTTGCGGAGAAAGACGATGACGGTGGCAAATGCGGTTTCGGCGCCTTTTACCTGACTGTCCGTACCGATGCAGACCTTCAATTCATGACCTGCCTCCTTTTCCCTGACCAGAGCCGACCTGATCTCATCCGCAATGTCCTTTTTTACGGGAGAGCCGTCGAGGCGTCTCCATTGTTGCTGTTGTTCCATTGTTTTTTAATTTTTTATCAGGCTGGTCCTGAATCCAATGATCTTTGCACTATCTTCCACATAGTCCTTTGCGTTTGGATTGGTGATCTCTGCAATGGTCATGGGTCTGTCGATAGTGGTATCGAACCCCAGGTGTTGACTCAGACGTTGGGCCTTAGCAATACTGAGTTTACCAAACTCATACTTAGCGATCAACCTACCCTTACGCATCAGTGCGCCGTCCACCAGCGATAAAGCACTGTTGAAGGTGCATATCAACTGGATATTCAGACAGTCAGCCAGCAGTCCGTCTGAAATATTCAATAGATTGGATACGGAAGACCCTCCGTACTGACGTCTATCCATGATCACGTTCTCTGCGTCTTCGATGACAAGTACCGTATTGGGATTATTCATCAATAGCTGGATAAAATCCGGGCTGGTCAGATTACCTGCTACGGCCGGAGAAAGGAACAATACCCTTTTCCTGATCTTTCCGATCAGATGCCGGAGATAGGTGGTCTTTCCTGAACCGGGAATACCATGCAGCAAAACAATCCCTTTGTCATTTTTCTTATTCAACCGCCTTTTGATCAGTACATCCGTCTCTTCAAAGTCATCTTCATAGTACAAAGGGATATCTAGCCTGGTTCGTTTAACTTCCATCGTCTTGAGAGATAGCCTGCCGTTATTTGACACGACCAGGTTGATTTCAAGGGGCCGTCGCTTGGTCCTCTCTTTGAAATGGTTTACTTTTTTGACCACCTCGTCGATGAACATATTTACAGCTCCATTGTGGAGTATTTCACAATACCCTACATCGAACTCGACAATGCAGGTGTTTTTCATGACTGCAAATGTCGTAGAGAACCGGAAAGCTTTCTCCTTGCTTTCATACCACCTGTATTGGTAAATCCTTTCTATGCCATCCTTGAATTGTTCGACAAAAGCCTGGTATGCCTTTTCGCCATCGATGTTGCCTATATAGCTAATATTTGGCAATGCATCGAAGCAATGTAGGTATAAAGACTTCCCGTCCATGTAACCATCAAACAATGCATTGGCATTGATCACTTTTGAAAATTGTTGATTGTCCATAACTAAATTTTACAATATCGTTTGCATGGGATACAGGACTTGGGTTGTTGGCGGAGAGAGAAGGGATCGAACCTTCGTATCCAAAAGAGGATAGCCAAAGCTTAGCAGGCTTGCACATTACCACTCTGTCACCTCTCCGTTGCAATCATTCTATCGTGTGAGTGGCTGGATTCGAACCAACTGGGCCTTTTGAGCAACGGTTTTACAGACCGCCACGACTCGCCATCTTCGTCGCACTCACAAATTTTGCGGATGAAGAAAGATTCGAACTTTCAACCATTGGCTTAACAAGCCGACGCTCTACCGTTGAGCTATTCATCCCTGTTGGTCAGGCCGGGGTCGAACCGGCAGCTTGATGCGTATAAGGCATCTGCTCTAACCATTGAGCTACTGACCATTTTACTGTTGACTTAAGAAGGGTCGAACTTCTATCTCCACGTTCGTAGCGTGGCATTCTTCCATTGAACTATAAGTCAATCTATATGGTTGTCCCCGGGGCTCGAACCCTGTTCCCTTCGTTCACAGCGAAGCACTTTACCTGTTAAGCTAGAGACAACATAGGTTACCGGATCTGGATTCGAACCAGAACTATCAGTGTCAAAGGCTGATGTGCTAACCGTTACACAATCCAGTAATTCTCGTTGGCCCACCGGGGCTCGAACCCGGAACTCCCGCATTAAAAGTGCGGTACTCTACCATTGAGCTATGGACCATTTCGTTGCGATCCCCGGATTCGAACCGGGATTAACCACCTTATGAGAATGGGATGTTACCGTTACACCAGATCGCAATCTTATATGTGGTGATCTGTATGGGATTCGAACCCAGAACTTCGTCGGAGCTGCTTCGACACGCTCCTCCTCGTTCGTAACCTTCGCTCCGCTCGGTTACGTGATAGAAAGTCACGTATCCTGGCCGTTAGACGAACAGATCATAAAAAAGCCCGGTCATCGCTGACCGGGCCACACTCTTTGGAAGATCCGACTATGCGGACCCCATCGATAAACACCCCGGTCTTTTCAGGCATATCTCTCCCATCCGGCTACCGAGTGGACTGTGGCCCACCCAATACCTGTTATAGAAATTGCTATATCGTATTGAACAAAAGGACATAAAAAAAGCCCCACAATCTCTTGCGGGGCTCGTTATAGTATTTTAATTCTAAACTACTTACATACAAATTTTGCCCCGCACGCCCGGATATAGCCTCTCCGACTATTCTCTTTTGGCATCGATATGGTAAATGTGCGTTGCATTTGATTTTAAGATTTCTTTAACAGTGCAAAGATGCAACAATTTTCCTGATACCTCCAACTTTTAAGAAAGATATTTTTAAAATTATCTTCCGCGAGATAACAGACATGAGAAAATTCTTTTCTCAAACATTTAAAAGCATTATGCTAATGAGACGTCTGTTTATTATCCCCGTCCTCCTGATCTGTCAGAGTTTTCTCACTGGCGGAGTCGTTCCCCGTCAACGCGTCCCTGATTTTATCGATCCCACGGGAACGTATACACTCACCGGCACCGTCAGAAGACATCATGTAATGGGTCATTCCGGAGAGCTTAGGGTCCAGCTGTTGGATAGCGAAAGGGTCGCTATCGCCTTCTATATCAACAAAGGGTATCCCAATTATGAATCCGGCTCATTTACAGATACGCTGAAGTATAATGAAGATATAGCTCGTTATACACCTGCCTGTGACTCGGATTGTACCATTATCTTTTGGTTCTCCCCCAAGGAAATGGAGCTCCGTGGATTATATAAGAACCCCCATACAAGTTGCGGGTTTGCGACAGGTGTTATGACGGCGGCCGTCTTTCAGAAGACCTCATGGGAGAAGCCGGTGATCCAGGACCTGTCAGCACATGGTGTTGTGCGTTAGATCAATAGCCTTATGCCCCTACATCATCATGGTCGGTGCCCGTGGTAACGGCTTCCCATTCGGGGATCTCTTTTTCCATGGCGGCAAGCTTTTCCCGGAAAAGGACCAGCGTGTCTTTATCCAGCAACAGGTGGACGGGAGGGTTTTCGGCATCCGCAAGTTTGATAAGAGCCTGCGCTAACTTCTTCGGGTCACCGGGCTGCCGCAAAGACGAGGGAGAGTACCCAAAGTACTCCCTGATCCATTGAGAGGGGGGCAGATTATAAATGGCCTGGAAATCCCGTTGGTCAGTCCCAGGGGTACCCTGATGAGCTTATTTAGTTTCATTTTCCCTGTTCAACGAACAAGTTACGTTTTAGTTTGTAATCCCCGGCAAAAGCAATCACCACCATGCAAGACCAACTTCTTTTTGTAAAAATGAGCCTGCTCACCTGGGAAGGGCAGCTTAAAAGAGCCACCAACCTGTTGAATACGCTCACGGATGAACAATTATCAAAGGAAATAGCCCCCGGACGCAATTCGGGCGTCTATATAGTAGGACACCTCATAGCCGTCCATGATTCCATGCTACCCCTGTTCGGGCTGGGAGAAAAGCTTCACCCTGAGCTGGAGGAGACATTTATCACCAGCCCTGACAAATCGGGTAAACCTACGCCCACGCTTAGTCAATTGAGGGAATACTGGAAAGAAGTACACCAGCATCTGGGGGAAAAATTTGCCGGTCTTTCGGAGGAACAATGGTTTCAGCGTCACCTTTCCGTAAGCGAAGAAGACTACCAAAAGGAGCCTCATCGCAATAAGCTGAATGTATTGCTCAACCGCGCTACCCATGTGGGTTATCACCTGGGTCAGCTGGTACTGTTAAAAAATTAGCGGCCCCGCAGGGACAAAGCCTCTTTGTTACCCGGATCGACTTTCAACGCGCTGTCTATATAACGGGTCGCTCCTTCGCGATTTCCCATGGCAAGATATTTGGCGGCGATACTGTTCAATATTCCCGGATCGGTACGGAGGGTCTGTTGTAATTGGATGATTTCCTGCGTCAGCTGTTTTACCGGGGTCAGGTTTAGTCCGGAAGCATTGTTCCGGATGGCATAGTCCAAAAAAGGCATGGCATCCACAGGTCTATCCTGTTTTAGATAAAGAACAAAGATCTTGTGGGCTTTTTCAAAGTCCGGTGAGAGGGAAAAGGACCGACGGAACCAGCATACGGCATTCATGTCGTCCTTTAACTCACCATATATATTGGCGGCCCTGTCATAAAAAGCTACTTCGGTGGGGTGCTCCAACGCAAGGGCTTCGACGACCTTTGCCGCTTTTGACCACTGTTTAATGCCGGAATAATAATTATACAAGGTGTCCATTGCGTCTTCCCAGTCGAGCTTTTCAAAGACGATGCCATGGGCCAGCCTGGCCTCGATAGAAGCCACGGGGGAAAGCCCGGTAGAGTCAGGGGTAGGAGCGACGGAGCCGGGGGTGGAAGTGCCGGGGGTGGAGGTGGTGGAGCCCTGGTTGAACGGCCAGCTTTTTTTTAGTTTACCGATCTTGTATTCGCCGACCAGCGAATCCATTTCAAGGACAGGCATGGAATGACGCAGCTGTTCGAGAGAGAGGGCGGAGGTATCTGCGGAATTGTACGTCGCAAACATACCTGCCGCCTTCATCGCCCTGTAAAAGGCATCGGACAATAGCGCATATCCGTATATGTTAGGGTGTATATGCTCCAGGAGCAATTCGTCCCCGATGATCCCATATTCCGACCGGGCTTCAAAAGCGGCCCTGGCATCCACCAGATGTATGCTTTTGTATTGGGCAGCTAATCTCGGGATGATATTATTCATCGGGGATGGCGCCCTGAACCGCAAGGCATCCAATTCTTCCGCCCGGGAGAACCAGGCCTTTGCCTGACCAGGGTCGCCCTGCCTGAGCGTCAAACGGCCCAAATAATAATTACACTGGGCATACATGCTGTCAATCCCTTCCGCTGTCCTGAAACTCCGGTACGCCGCCCCCCAATCGCCCTTATCAAAAGCCGTCTTGCCTTCTGTATAGTTTTTTATAAACCCGGCATGTTTTGTGCTGTCCGCAGCAATGCTGATAAAAGGAGAAAGGTCTTTTTCATTCGAGACGAGGTTGCTGATAAATACGGGGATATGCCGCTGGTCCAACAGCTGCAACGTCTCTCCCATATTTTCTTTGAACTGATCGATACCCCGTTGATAAAGTTTAGAACCATAGGGTATCTCTTCGTCGGCCACCATCGCTTCCATCCTCGTCCGGGGACTGCCTGCGCTATGGCCCCGGAATAATCCGGCCAGATGCTCGTATGTATTGGTCAACCATTGTACGATGCGCAGCTGTCGCAGCAAAAGCAAAAGGTTCACTACCCATCGGGCCCCACCGATGCGATCCGTGGAACCTACGCCAAGGGCTCCATAATATTCGTTATGCCCTGTATAGATGAGTATGACATCCGGTTCATAATTTACCACTTCCCGGGCAAAGCCCAATACTGTATAGGAGTTGACGGCTGTCAGCGAAATATTGATCACTTCGAAACGTCTGTCTGGATAATCATGCATCAGTCTGTACTGTAGCCACCGGTGGAAGCTGCCGTTGTGAAAATAGGGGTACCCGATGGTAGTGGATTCGCCCAGCACAAAGATCCGCATGGTGCCTGCATCTTTTTCCTTTTTGAAGGGTTCGGCATTCCCCGTGGTAGCATTGGCCTGGTTGGTAAAATATCTTTTTGAGGCGGCGGGATTCAGCACAAGATAGTTCTTGTCGGCCGGGTACTCAATAAAAAGGTGCAGGTCGTGACCATAATGGAACATGCGGAGAGCGATCTCCACAAACGCAAGCAAGATGAATGGCAATAAAATGCTTATCCACTTAAAAAGACGGAGACGTCCGTTGGTATGTTTGGAATGCTGAGTCATTTTCTTTCCGGCATATTAAGGCTTAATGGCTTCTCTCCCCTCAACATCTTTCCAGCTTCTCCCGTTAGCCAAAGATAGGTGTCGGAAGGTTTATGATCTATGTCGATAAATTGTACGTTCCTTCCCGTTGGCGGCGTGTCGGATGCCTTAAAAATAGCCGTTCCTTCATTCACCTCATCAAACATCGCTACATACAGCATTTTGGCGCCAGACCTTATTGCCGTGGACAACAGTTGCCAGTAAAACCGGCCGCCCTGTCTTGGGATAGAGCCTACGGGTTTTATATCATCCGGAAATTCATGAACGCTGAGATTATGCCAGCTAAAGCCCGGATAAACACAGGGAACGTAATCTACGTTGTTACGGGCGCACCATTCCATATCTGCCAGCATAACATCCCGGTATCTATCCATATCATTGTGCAATAAGGGTGAAAAACGTTGCACTGTCCAGGGCAAGACGATGTCTGCCTGACGGATGAGGTCGTGCAGATAGCTGTCATGCACACAGTCCGCGTTGAGGTCCCGCCAGAAAGTAGGCACACCTAACATGACGGCGCAGTTACCATATACGGGGTCATGTTTGAGAAAATCAATCAGCCTGTTCAAACCAATATCCCGTATGTCGTAAGGTCTGTCCGGAAAACCTATTCCCCAAATAACGACCACGGGTTTGCCCCGATGGTGTAAATACGTTTTTGCCCCTGCCTGGTTAGTGACCTTGATGGAGTCCACAAGGTATTTCCAGTCTTCTATGATAGAGGAGCAATCCTCTCCCTTTCCCCTTAGTCCGGAAAGATCATACATTACGGCAATGGCCCGACGATATTTTGAAGCGGCTTCCATCGCCCGCTGCAATATGATAGTAGATTCTTTTTCCCGGGGACTGGGTCTGGTTTCATTAAAAAACCGTTGCATAAACACCCCATCCAGACCATACTGCTGCATCCATTTAAAATGAAGATCGGTGGTACTCTGATCCAGCGAACTAAAGAAACGAGCGGGCTTTCCATCAGGCAGTCTGAAGGGCGTCTCATAAGTCTTCTCATATTCACTTACATCAGGCCACAGGTCAATACCCGAATGATCTTCATTACCATAAGCATAATGTTGTGCAGCGCTGCCGTCCCCTGCTGCGCGGAACCATCCCTGATAACCGGCCATTACCAGGCCGTTGTAAGTGGGGTAAATAGTTTGAGGGCTATGACGATTGGCTGGTTGGGTTATGGCATTGAGTGAGAAAAGTAAAAAGGTGGTCGTTATCAATGTTCTCATGTTCATATCGATTATTTTATTACCTCCAGATCTGCCGTCTGCCGGATATCATTTGAAGAGCTACCTATCATGATCTTAAAAGTTCCGGGTTCTACCACACGACGCATCGCCCTGTCCCATAAGGACAGGTGTTCGGGGCCTACCGTAAAGGTCACCACCTTGTCCTCCCCCGGCCGGAGCGTGATGCGGGCAAAGCCTTTCAATGCCTTTTCAGGCGTAGTAACACTGCTAATCTCATCCCTGACATATAGCTGTACAACCTCAGTACCTTCGATATTTCCCGTATTATGGACATGGACACTGATGCGTGCGCGGCCGTTGGCAGGGATCTTTGAAGGGCTGACCCGGAGATCGTCGTACCCGAAGCTGGTGTAGCTGAGGCCGTGACCAAAAGGGAACAAAGGCGTATCCGACTCGTCCACATAGTGATGTCCGGAAGTGGGTTTGTGGTTGTAATAAAATGGGATCTGTCCTACGCTGCGGGGAAAGGTCATCGGCAGCTTGCCGGAAGGGTTGACATTTCCCAACAGGATATCGGCAATGGCCAGTCCGCCTTTTTCGCCGGAGAACCATGTCTCTACTATCGCGGGCATATTGGCAGCGACCCAATTGATGGTGAGAGGACGTCCATTTGAAAGCACCACCACAATGGGTTTACCCGTGGCCTTCAACGCCTTTATCAATTGCATCTGCTGCCAGCTAAGATCCAGACCGGCCCTGTCCTTGCCCTCCCCTACTATATTATTCTCTTCACCAAGGACCACGATGACGGCTTCTGTCTCCTTTGCCGCATCCAGGGCTTTATTCAGCAGAGCCGAGGCTGCCGTATCGGGCGCCGGTGTCTCTCTGTGAAGGGTAGCTCCTTTTGGGTCGGGGACATAGCCCTGCTCATAACGGATCGTGACATCAGCGCCCGCCCGTTGCCGCAAACCATCCAGGATGGAGATGGCTTTTCCCTCCTCGTTGGAGTACCCCCCCAGATAGGTGCTGGCAGCCAGGGGGCCGATGACAGCCAGCGAATGGGGATGTTTCAACGGCAGGATATGGCCTTCATTCTTTAACAAACAAATGCTTTCCTGCGCCGCCTGCAGGGCTAGGTCCTGATGCACCGCCGTATGAAAGACCTTATCTTTCAGCGTCGTATCTACATAAGGACGATCGAAGAGTCCCAGCAAAAACTTCACCCGCAGGATGTCCCGAACGGCCCTGTCCAGCGTGGCGGGAGGAAGTGAGCCATTCAAAATGGCTGTCTTTATAGCCTCTATGAATCCGGGATGAGAAAAATCATAGAATTGCATGTTAAGCCCCGCCTTCAATGTCTGTGCAAGCGCATCCGCCGTGTCCGTGGCCACGCGATGATCCACCAGACTCATTTTGATGGCCCCCAGGTCCGACAGGACAAAGCCTTTAAAACCCCATTCTTTTCGAAGCACGTCCGTCAGCAGCCACTTATTGTCTACGCAAGGGATACCATCTATCTCGCTGTAGGCGGCCATCATGGAAAGAGCGCCCCCCTCTTTGACAGCCTTTTCAAACACGTAGAGGAAGGTGCTGCGGGCCTCCCTTTCACCAATGTTCACAGGGGCGGTGTTGCTGCCTGCCTCGGGGATACCATGGACGGAAAAATGTTTTGGCTCTGCAATGACAGCATCGGCATGGCTGACATCGCCGCCTTGCAGACCTTTTACCATGGCCACTCCGTTGAGTGCGGAGAGGTACGGGTCCTCACCATAGGTTTCCTCCACCCTGCCCCAACGAGGATCATGCGGAAGGCAAAGCACGGGTCCTAAGATCATGTCCACGCCATGGGCCCTTGTCTCGGTGGCGATGGCGCGTCCGATGCGATATACAAGACCGGTATCCCATGCGGAAGCTATCTGTAAAGGAATGGGGAACGAGGTGCTGCCAAGGCCGCTGTAACCGTGCAAACCCTCTTCGATGAAGAGAACAGGGATGCCCAGACGGGTCTTTTCCATGGCATATCGTTGGATCTGGTTGGCTATTTCCGGCCGGAGGGGGTAGAGGTCATGTATGGAGCCGGCTCCTGTGGTCCCAAGGCTGGCTTTTGTCTTTTCTTCCGACCATGACTCCGCCTCGTGCCTGCCCATATTGGCTACTTCCTTTCCCCAGTACATGTCCAGCTGCCGGATCTTTTCCTCCACGGTCATTCTTCCCAGCAGATCAGTTATCCTTTTTTCGATGGGAAGACGGGGGTCTTTGTACGGGTAGATGGACGGCGTCCCCTGGGGTGTTTTGAAGGTAAAGGATAAAATAAGCAGAGGGATGCCCAGCAGCAATCTGTATTTCATAGATGCAATATGGGATCCCGAGGTTAACCAGGGCCTTAATAAATCATTAATTCGGAGCTTACGCTATAATTTCCTGAAAACTCTTTCCAAAATCACTACCATAAATATCCTTATACTCTTTGAGGAATTTCAGATAGGTGTTATTGGCGAGGGTGTGGCGGCGGAGTGCGATAAGGCTTTTACATTTATAAGTAAGGGCGTCCTCGTTCAGGGGGTCGAAGCAGAAGATACAGTTGGCGATCTCGATGATAAATTCGGGGTCACCCGCCGGGTGTGCCCTCATATATTCCTGGCATTTATCGATGACGGCATTGGAAACCTCTGACTTGATATCGTCCAGCCAGTTGTATTCTGTCTGTGAAAGGAATGCCCCCCTTTTGATAATGTTCACCAGAGGCCGGATATCGGCCCGTGTGACATCGGGCGCCCCCTGTAATAAAGCTGTGTATCTCTTATAATCCACATAAATCTCCTCTTCGGGCGTCTGGAACTGCCAATAGCCGGACTCCTTGTTAATGACAATATTACCTACCTTTTCCAGGATAGCTTTCAATTTTGCCAGGTTGACGGAACGATTGTTCTTGGCATCTTTTTCAGATTTGTCGTGCCAGAGTATCTCATTTAACCCCTCGGAGGAGATCCCTCTTCCATTCCTAAAAGTGTAGGTGACAATGATCAGGAACAGCTCTTTCAGCAAAGGGGTAAACTGTCTTGTTATATCATGACCGGTCTTGTCAAAGACCTGGAAGGGGCCGAACAGATAGACGGCGGGATAAACAGGCTTTTCAACAGGCGTCGTCCCCGACAGCAGGGCTGGCTCCGATGTCGGAGTGTGGTCGGGCGCCGGCTCCGCCGTCGGATGTACATCGAACACCGATGCGGGGGAAACCGCAGAAGCAGGTTGGGTCGCCAGGCCTTTTCTTTTGCGGAAGAACAGGAAGCCCCCTCCGCCAACGATCAGCAGAAAAAGAAGCGCATACCAATAGTTGACATGACCCGTGGATACAGCAGGTATCTGCGCGGTTTCCGCTTTCTCGGGAGGGAAGTTGAGCGTATATATTTTTACTTGTGTATTTTTCTCCTTTGTCTCCTCTTTTGAATAGAGCATCGTGACGGCAATAAGCTTATTGCTGATGGGTGAATAATACAGGTCCGCATAGGACTGTACGTCATGGAAGCTATAGGGAATGAGGTCGCCCTCTGGTATGTAGGCGCTGTCTGTGAAGGAGCCTTCCACCAATTGAAGATTGGAGTTATAGCTGTCGTTGGGATGAACAAGCCCATACCAGGCGCCGGGTTTGGCGCCTATCACCAGGCTGTTGGAAAATGTGAAAGGAGTGGTTAGGGTTTTTAGAGTAAATAGCTTTTTAAATGAGCTTTTTGCAATGTCATAGCGGTAGAAGTCATAATAATTACGGGGATCGAGCATCTGGTCCCCAGTCTGGCTACCATAGCCTCCTACGACATAGGCTGTCCGCCCGTCCGGGGTTAGTCCCAGCGCGGATAGATAACGGGGCGGGTAATAGTCTCCTGTCGTATGAACAGTGTCCCATTTATGCGTGGAGAAGGCATACCGGTGTACTTTATTCCTATACCTCAGCTGTCCATAGCCGCCAATAGTGTAGAGACAGGTATCGAAAGGAGCTATGAATTTGTTGGCATGCCAATATTCGGTGATAGGCGAATAGGGCATGGGAATATCCCACTGACGACGTGTAAAGTCGAATGTGAGCAGCATCTTTTTGTCTATAAAGATGTCATAAAGCTTGTCGTGGAAGGTGTCGTAAAGGGCCTGATGTCCAAGGATGAATTCCTGATGACTGGCGCGTGTCCAATCCAGCGCGTGCTGATCCATCCGAAGAGACAAGGTGGCTACGGAGTCCGAGCCTATCACATATACATTGTCGTGTTTGGGGTCATACGTCACGGCGCCGTATCCATTCAACGAAAACGAGCTGATCAGTTCCCACTTCTGGTATTTAGGTTTGATCCATACGGGGTTCTTTATTCTTGCCACCCGTCTACTAATCTTATCGTAAGCCGTTTCACCGGAAGTTTCGTCCAGGGGCCAAAAATACTTTTCCTTATCCTTTTCCAGGATCCTGATATCCCGTATACGCATGGGGGGTATATCCCTGGTCTTGAATTTTTGATAGTCATTGGCGCCCCAAATGAATTTAAAGCAATTGTCAGTGGCTGGGATAGCGCTGCTGCCTATTTTTTTGCCGTTCACGGAAAATTGAAGGGCATGCGCTTCCAGATCACAGTTGAAAGAGAACCTGGTCCATTCCTTATGCAATTGTATGCTGTCCACCGAAAAGCTGATGCCGGAAAAATTCTCTCCTATGATGACCTTAAAGGTGCGGAGGGGCTGGTTATAGATGAGGTCGATGTTCTGGTTGTTTGACGAAATGAGACGTACGACATAGCCGAAGTAGATCATACGGCCGGGTATGAACCGGAGATCAAAGCTCAGTTCAAATCCCTTTTTAAAACACAACGAATCATCCGGAGTAAGGTCCAGGCAGGTCCTTTTTTCCTGGACAACCTCATGGCTGTTGAACATCAAACCATAAGATTGGGCAAAAGCGCTAACCGTTGAGAATAGAGAAATTATGATGCAATAGATATACCTCATAAGCTGAGCGTAAAAATAGCTCATTTTCCCGTACCGTCGTCACCCGACATCCAGATCTCCCGGATGACCTCTTCGTCTCCCAGGCCGTCGGGTATGGCTGCGCTTGGAATGTTGGCATAGTACCAGTTTTTCTTATCCAATGGGGAGCGTCTTGTGCGGCTACCCGGCATCTGAAGATGTCCGTTGGGGTCTGTCTTGCGGACCCAGTCATGCGCATAATGCAGCCACCTGCTGCGATACTCCTTTGACTGATGAGCAAACCAGGATATCTCGTCATATCCCCATATCCATACAAAGCCGCCTTTGCTCTGCAGCGCCTGGCTGGGATGATCGCTAACGCCATAGTTATCCAGCTCGACCAGATAAGGCAGATGCTCACATTTCCATCCGCTGGGGGTGATACCGCCTTTACTTCGGAGATAAAGTCCATCGGAAAAGCCCAGCTCCAGGATACCCTCCTCGGGCTTATCCGGGACCTCCTTGATCCTGAGGGGGAAGGCGTGAAAATCGAGCAGGAGGCTATCGCCTCTCTTAAATCCGCCTCCGGGGACATGAGCGTCGCAAAGCAATATATGACGGCGGGCGTGTTTTGCCGCATATGCGCGGGCCTGGGCAAAGACGGATGCCCACCAGGCCAGGTCATGGTCATTGCCGTTCATAAGCTCCACCTGTCCATAGTGAATGGCTTCAAAACCAAGATCAATATAGCTGGCGGCGAGAAAATAAAACCAGAGACGCGTCTCCGGCCGGCTGACATCGGGTACGGAAGCTCCTTTTCCCCATTGATCGCGGCGGCGTCCGTCGACATACAGCATATCTTCATAACGGAAGTTCCTTTTCTCCACAGGCATACCCATGGCCTTGAACGCCCAGGCAGGGACGGGCACCTGTCCCACTTTATCGGTAACAATCTCGAATATGCAGGCCTCCAGTATTCTATCCGGGTCGTCCTTTAATACTTCGGGTACCTGTCTCCGGGCTCTTTCGAAATTTTTTAATAAGGAATCCTCGCGCCCCCAGAGGCAGATACTACGTCCAATGAATTTTGCGCCGGTGTTGTTCAACATACGAGTATTGTCATGCAGATCACCTTTGCCATTGAGCAGACCTTCCATGGAGACTGCCCGGGAAAGATAATTCTCCAGCACAGGGCGGGATATGGTCTTATCAAAGCGATAATCCCGCGGACGCGTATTGCCGGCGCCCCAGGACCTCTTGGGTTTGGGTCCCATGGTCAGTTCCAGTGTACCGCCATCCATCAGCTGTTGATGCGTGAACCAGGGAGTATCGAGCGTTTTTCCATTGAACCTGGCTTGTTGAATATATTTATTTACCGCGGAGCTGTTATGTGCGATGACGGTGAAGTGTTTGCCGCCAGGCAGATCAATGGTAACGTGGCTAAAGACAGGGCTCCCGATGGTATAAACAGACAGGCCAGGCGTTACAGGATAGAAGCCCATGGATGAGAAGACGACAAAAGCAGACATACCGCCGCCATCTTCGTCACCGGGGATACTAAAGACATCGTCCCTAAACCATGTATCCAGCAGAAATCGAATACGGCTCTGCGTTTTCCATGGCGAGGCGGTGAAATTATACAGGTAAGGTATATGGAAGCTGGGTTCATTGCCCATGGAATATTGACCTGTGAGGGCTGTGGCATCCGGGAATTTATACCAGAACTCATGACGGCCGCGGTCGAGTCCTTCCCGAAACAGCTGATCCAGTCTGTCCTCAAAGGCTTTTTTTCCCCCCATCAATCCAATGAGCCCGGGAATATCCTGTTGTACCTGCCATAGATAGGTCCAGCCATTGTTCTCGTCATAATAATCCCGGCCACCGGGACCACCATCAAATTTCGGGTCTATATCGATCCATTTTCCTTCCGCATCTTTTGGCAGGAAAAATTTTCGCTGGGGGTCCCAAAGATTGCGATAGTTCTGCGCCTTCTTTGCAAAGGAATCACAATCGATGTTTTTCCCAAGGTCTTTTGCCAGCTGTGCCAGCGCCCAATCGTCATAGCTTGCCCCTAAGGTAACGGCGACAGCCTGTCTTCGCTCGAAGGGGTGTACCTGTTCAACCGTCTCTTTTTCTCCGGGGTGCAAGGCGGGGAAGTATCCCTTCTCCTGATAGAAATCATCCAGCGAAGTTTTGCTGCCGTTGCGCCAGGGAAGAAGGGTGGCATCGGTGGAGTTCTTTCTCATCCCTTCGTATGCCTTGTTTATATCGAATCTCTTTAGCCCTTTGCGGTATGCGTCGAGAAAAGCAACGGAGGAATGAAACCCATTCATACAGGCATGGTCCCCGAACAATACGGGAAAGGTCGGCATCCACCCGCTTTGTTCGTACATGCGGACATAGGATTGCAGCATGTCTTCCTCACGGGATGGTTCAAGTATCGTACGCAAAGGATGAAGGGCAAGGTAAGTGTCCCATGACCAGTCATCAACGTAGAATGGCCGGGGGTCCCTGTGTACCTGTTTATCAAAACCGCTGTAATAGGACGAATCCTCCGTAATGTCTACCATCCGTTCGTAACACCTGTACAGTGCGGTGTAGAAAGCCCGTTTCTGTTTCTCCGTACCACCTTCCACCTTTATTTTGGACATGGTCGCCGCCCATATCTTCTTGCCGGCATCGGACAATTGGGAAAAACTCTTCCTTCTTATCTCTTCGTCAAAAGTTCTCTTCGCCTGATCGGGGCTGATATAGCTGATGGCATACCTGAATTCTACCGTACGTGTCGTTGAAGGGAAACGTATATATGCCTTTTTGTTATCCTGTGTGCCCGATGTTCCGGCAGCACTGAAAACTCCGTACATAAAGATCTTTATATCCCCATGGTACGTTTCCATGCCTGTGATCACCTGTGGTGAAGGGAAATGCCATTCAGCCTCTCCGTCATTATAGATGTCGAAAAGGAGCGTGTTATCCTCACCGGCAGGGAATCTGAAACGAAAGCACCCTGTCTTTTTTCCGGGTGCGAACTCAACATTAATGTCGTCATCGATCAGCCAGGAGGAATAATACCAGGGCCGGTTGATCTCCAGGTTGCGGTCGTAGGTAAGCTCCCTCTCCCACGCGCCGGCGCCGAAGCCATGCGCAGAGGGTTTTAGCGCGAACACCTGCCCCAGGCGATGCGAGACAATGGTGAGGGGAAAACTGGATATCTGATCGTCCATATAGTCCCTTCGCTGCGGGGTAAACCGGATCAGCTGATTGGGCAGTTGTACGGTGGGTCGCGTAGGTTCCAACAATTGCCCTACGTTCCCGATGGTCGGATCTATATAATCGATATTGGATTTTGCAACGGGGATGGTGTCACCGGCTACCGCATTTTTTGCGGGACCGTATAAGAAGAGGATACCGGAAAGCAGGAAGGTACGAACGAGTAGTGTTTGCTGGGTCATTACAAGAATATTTAACTTAACCACGCACACGTACTATGTGCGTGGTTAAGTCTGATTTAGTAGCCTGGGTTCTGGGTCCAGCCGGGCTCCAGGTTCATGTCCCTAAAGGGGATTGGTGCCAGGTATTTTTGTTGCAGGATCGTTGGGTTGCTGGTGATGGATGTTGGGATCTGGTTTGGCTCGTTAGCTCTGTCGGCTGTAACCTGAGGCAGTAGCTGCAGACGGACGATATCAAACCAACGCATGCCAAACTCACCGGCGAACTCATACGCGCGTTCGAAGACTACGGAGTCGCGAAAGGCTATACCGCCAAGACCCGATACAAGGTCCCCAAGACCTGCCCGGTGGCGCACTTGATTAATGGCCGCATACGCGTCCGGGGAAGGGTTGCCGGTAGCCATGGTAGACGCTTCGGCGTAATCCAACAGCACCTGGGGATAGCGAATAATATCCAGGGCTTTGTTGGTGCTGGGATTCATATAAGCGATGGAGGTAGCTGTCTCGCTTACGCCGTCGCCGTTGAGGCCGGCCCTGAATTTTTTATAATACGGGTGGCGGGCGCGTGTCCGGGGATCATCCCAGTTGACCAAGGTGTAGGTTACACCATCGTTATTTCGCAGCTTGAGTGTGGTATAGAAAGTAGCGTCTGTACGGAAGCAAGCCGGCGCCTTCTTATAGAAATTGATCTCGGGGTAATAGTCATCCCAGCCGCTGTTGCCATTGACCGCAACTTCCTCCAAGGGAACGCAAGAGTTGCCATAACTGCGTTGGGGCAGGCTTTTTGGGACACTGAACTGAAGGGCGAATACAGTCTCAGGCGTATTATTTGTCGTAAATACCTTGTCGTAAGGTGTGCTGAGGTTGAAGGGGCCGTTCTTGATGACATAGTCTGCTTCGGCAGCTGCCAGCGCATAGTTGCTCGTCTGGTTCAGAGGCCAACCTGCCATGGTCAGGTATACATCGGCGAGCAGGGATCTTGCAGCCCAGGCGGTTGCCCGGCCGATCTCCGTTGGAGGCCATTGGTTGGGCAGCAGGCTTTTTGCCTTTTGAAGATCAGCGACGATGGTGTCATAGATCTTGGCGACTGAATCACGCTTGGGATGCGAATTAGGGTTAACGGGTTTTGTTACTAGGGGCAGGGGTCCGTAAGTTCTTACCAGGTAATAAAAACCTATGGCCCTTAAGAAATAACACTGGCCTGCCACTATATTCTTTATTGAGTCAGGGGCATCCGCTTTCTGGTAAACGGCCAGCAGGTTGTTGGCCTGGTAAATGCCTTTCCAGGTATTGTAGATGTCCATGCCTATATTTTGAGAGGTGCCGCTAAGCATGTCGAACTCACGTAAAGGCCCTTTGTTCAGACCGGGGTCTGTCGTCAGGTCATCCGCACCGAAATAGGTAGTCATTCTGTTGGTAAAGCCCCAGGTTCCGTCATAAGCATATTGTTCATACACCCCTGACAGGGCCGCCTGGAGGTCGGCGGCTGTGTTATAATAGGTCAGTGCAGTGATCGTCGCCTTGGGATTCTCGGTCAGCTTCTGGCATCCGGAGAAGATCAGCGAGCCCATCAGTGCGAGTGAAGTCAAATATTTTGTGCTCATTTTTATAAACATTTATAATAATCAGGTGAAGTTGTATTGATCTTTCCTATCAATTAAAACCCGGCTCTCAATCCAAGCGTGTAAGTGCGGGGATTAGGCACCACGCCGGTTTCCAGACCCTGCGCCATCGCCGGGTGCGCACCGTAGTTGGCATTGCTTACTTCGGGGTCATAACCGGGATAATGGGTCATCGTAACCAGGTTTTGTCCACTGACATATACTTCCAGGTTGCGGATCATAGCTCTGTTCAACAAACCATGTGGCAGACGGTAGCTGATGGACAGGTTCTTCAACTTGACATAGCTTGCGTCATATACGAAACGGCTGCTGTTGATTGCATGAGCGTTACTTGGGTGCATTGCCGGGATATCTGTCTCATGTTCGGGAGACCAGGAGTTGAGGAAATCCTTGATCGTCGGGTTTCTCGCATCGCCTTCGCCACCGAAAGCATAAGGGATGGTGCCGGAGAAGATCTGGTTACCGTGCGTCCCCTGGATCATGAAACTGAGGTTCCAGTTGCCGTAGCTGAAATCGTTGATCCAGCCGAAAGAATATTTCGGGGTACCATTACCGATGACCATATAGTCACTGGTGGAGTAATCGTGGTCGCCGTTGCGATCGAAGTACTTGGAGTCACCGGGTACATAGTGCTTGACAAACGAAGCCGCTTCGGCTGCTTCGTGGGTTTTCCAGGTGCCCAGGTATTTATAACCGTAGAAGTTACCCAGCGGATGACCTACGACGAGGATCACCTCGCCATTTTGCGCCGAGCCGATGTTGCCTTCCACTACGCTGTCGATGCCGGCAAGGCTTAATACCTTGTTCCGGTTGAAAGAAAGCGTAAGATTGGTGCTCCATTTTAACCTGCCTTCGGATAAAGGTGTGCCGCCAATAGCAAACTCGATCCCTTTATTCTCCATGCTGCCGATGTTGTTCTGATAGGTGCCGCCATTGTTCCACCCCGGGTTTGGCTGTGCATATAAAAGGTCGGTGATCTTTTTATAATAAGCGTCTATCGAAAGAGTGATACGGCCATGGAGGAAGGAAGCGTCGATACCGGCGTCCGTGGTGGCATCTCTTTCCCATTTCAGGGTAGTGGTCGTGGGTTGTCCAAGAGGAGTAGCTACAGAGAGTGTCGTGCCGTCATAGAAATATCCTGCGTTGCCATAAGGCGTTGATGACTGGCCGTCGACTTTGCGGATCGTAGCATAGGCTCCGACGGCCTGGTTGCCTGCGACGCCATAACCAGCGCGCAGTTTCAGACTGGAGATCCAGCTGACGTTCTCCATAAATTTTTCCTTACTGATCAGCCATCCTACTGCTGCGGAGGGGAAAGTGGACCATTTGTTGGTAAGGTGCGAGGAGCCGTCTGTACGGACGCTGGCGGTGAGCAGGTATTTATCCTGAAAGGAGTAGTTTACTCTTCCCATATAGGACTCGAGCACATCCTTGTAATAGCCCGAGGTAGTTTTCTGCGCTGCGCCGACCCCCAGGTTATAGTATCCATTACCATAGGTCGACAGGTTGGTGGATGTAGCCTTTACCATTATGTTTTGATCTACCTGTTGCTCGTAGAGGGCTAATACAGTAAGCGAATGATCTCCGAAACGGTTGGTATAGGTAAGAAAATTACTATTCTGCCAGTTGTAGTATTTGTTGGTGGTGGCAGCGGCAAAATCCGCGCCAACGATACCCTGGGCGGTCTGGGGTCCGTACAACTCCTGCTGTAAGGAATTGGTAGACTGGTAAGTATTATTAGTTGTGAAGGTGAGCCCTTTTAAGATCTTATAGTTCAATACACCTGTCCCGACGACTGTAGTGCCGCTGTTGTCATTTAAGCCATTGGTCAGTTGAGCCACGGGATTGGTAGCATTGGACCCGAGGTTGGACTGAAGGATAAATTTTCCTGAGGCATCCCTGATGGGGGAGATCGGGTTCCATTGGTAAGCCTGAGCGAAAGGATCGGTGATGTCGCCTGCAAAATCGTTGTTCCGGCTGTTGGGCAACAGGGTATAGACATTGAATTTGAGATCCAGTCTGTCGTTGACCTTTACATCCACATTTGCCCGCAGGGTAGATCTTTTATACCAGCTGTTGATGAGCAGTCCTGGCTGGTCGAGATGGTTGAAAGAAAATAAGTACCTGACATTCGAAGAGCCCCCTGATACGCTGACCTGGTAATTCTGGATCCAGGGTTTTTGAGTGACGGCATCCTGCCAGTCGGTGCCCTTGGTGGTTTTAAGATCGTTCAGCTGTGCGTCGGAGAAGGGAGGCGTTTGCGTGGGGTTGGCCTGTTTTGTCTGAAGATTGACGCCCAAGCCAAACTCGTAGGGGTTCATCAGTTTCAGTTTTTTGGGGATCTCGGCCTTGCTGAACCAGGGATTTATATCAATCCTGGTTTTGCCTTCCTTACCGGACTTGGTGGTGATGAGGACCACGCCGTTGGAGCCTCTGGAACCATAGATGGCCGTAGCGGAAGCATCCTTGAGTATTTCGAGGGATTCGATATCGTCCATGGATAAGGATGCAAGGGTTTCGGTGTTGCCGCCGATGAATCCGTCGATAACGTAGAGCGGTTCATTACTGCCTGTGATGGAGCTGGCGCCCCGGATACGGACGCTGAGGCTTTTACCCGGCTGGCCGCTGTTGGACTGGACGACTACACCGGAAGTGGTGCCCTGGAGGGCCTGTTCTACCCTTACCAGGGGGCGCTTGGCGATCTCATCCGCCCTGACGGTAGCGGTGGAACCCGTGACGTCCCGTTTGCGCTGGGTACCGTATCCCACCACGACCACGTCGTTCAATGCTTTAGCATCCTGTCTGAGGCTGACGGTAAAGGCGCCTCCTGGTCTGGCGGCTAATTCGCTGTTGGCATACCCTACATATGAGACGACCAGGATGGGTTTTAGCTGTCCTCCGGACGAGATCTGAAAATTCCCCGAAACATCGGTGGTAGTGGAAATGTTTGTGTTCTTGATGGCAACGGTTGCTCCGACAAGAGGCCGTCCTTCTTCATCCGTTACCTTACCTTTAATGACCTGATCCTGGGAGTATACCCTAAGAAGGCCCAACGTGAACAAAAGCAGCAGTATGTGTAGTTTCATAACACAAGCAATTGTTTTAGTGATTTAATAATTCAATGATGTTACCGGATGCAAATAAGGATCAGGAGGTTAATAAATCTGCTAATTATAGATTAATGAGGGCATTATTAACAAAAAAAGAGGCCGTCTCGATGGGAAAAAGTGAGCCGTCCTCTTTTTTCATATATGTCCTGATTGGCCAGCCAATCAGGGGGGAGAGGACCGAAGTCCTCTTTTTGAATCAATATCCATCGTTCTGTATAAGCACAGGCTTGTTCCTGTCTATCTCTGTCTGGGGGATAGGCCAGAATTCGTAGTTGTCTTTGTAGATCGTTTTGTTCGTTGGGTTGAGGGGGTTTTGGACAAACCCGTTTAGCTTTTGTGTAGCAATACCCCATCTGCGAAGATCGAAGTACCGGAGGCCTTCCAGGGCGAATTCCACTCTCCTCTCGTGACGTATGGCCTGGCGCATGTCATCTTGTGAAAGTCCCGGGTTGAGGGCTGGCATATTGACATCCTGACGGGCGCGCACTTCTTTCACCTGCTGGTAGACAGAAGGGTCGGGACCCACCGCCTCGTTTTGCGCTTCGGCATACATTAATTTAATGTCGGCGTAACGGAGGAGCACATAGTCCTGGTCGTCAAGGAGGGCGTCTGTGGGATTTGTCACGGTGGGGTCCAGCCATTTCTTTGCCGTGAAGAACCCTTTTTCCCATTCTCCTGTACCAGGATTACCTACCTGACCGGGATAGGGCCAACCTTGAGCAGGGCCGTCACCAGGCATAAAGAAGGTCATGGTCTTGCGGGGGTCGCCCGATTCATATTCGTCGATCATGTCCTGGGTGCCCTGGACATCCCACCAACCGGGTCCGCTGAGGAGGGCGGCCAATGATTTATCGCCATGTGTACGGGTGGGCGCCTGGAACTGGACCGAAAACATGATCTCAGGGCTGGATTTCTGATCCGGCTTATAAAAGTTGGAAGCGTATTTTGTGTTCAGGGAAAAAAGATTGTCCGTGATGACCTGGTTTGCCAGCGCGGCAGCTTCGGCCCAGCGTTTTTCGAAGAGGAGCATTCTCACTTTGTACCCCATCGCGGTGGCTTTTACGGCATGACCGGTGGTATACTTTACGTTGGGGAGATAGGCAATGGCGCTGTCAAAATCGTTCTCCACCTGTTTGAGGATGTCTGCCCTGGGTGATTTGGCCCGTGTACTCTTGTAGTCGATGGTAAATGGATCTTCTGTCACCAGGGGAACGTTGCCATACAATTCAGCCAGCTGGAAGTAATTAAAGCCCCTTAAGAAGAAACCTTCTCCTTTATATTGTTTCAGCTTGTCGCCCGACAATACCTTGTTCACATTGGCAAGGAAATAGTTGGCGGCAGCGATGGCGATATACCCGTTGTTGTAATAGCTGTAATCAAACCCGCCGCTGTTGGCGTTAAGACCTGCTATCAATGCCTGTTGCGCTCCGGCGATGTTGTGACGGGTATAGGAGTTATCGCTATAGTTATCCCACCAGAAGGGCATATACTGCTGAATATACCCTTCCGAAGAGGGGGCATAAAAGGTGTTATAGATACCCGTCAACGCCAGGTCGGCATCACTTTCCGACTTCCAGAAGATAGTTGTAGATAGTTTGTCCGGGGGGGTAACGTCCAGCTTTTTACAGGAGGTGAATAGGGCGACGCCGGCTATCAGACCCTGAAGCATATATTTTGATGTCGTATTCATTGAGATTTTTTTAAAGGTTAGAATTGTACGGAAGCTCCAAATGTGAAAGTCCTGTTTTGAGGATAATTGGCAAAGCCATACCATCCGGTGGAATTGGTGCTGATGTCCTGGCGCTCGGGGTCAGTACCCTGTTTTAATGGGGTAAAGAGTGCGAGGTTATCGACGGAAACATAGAGTCGCAGGTTCTTTACTTCACGAAGCAGGCGACCGGAGAAAGTATAGCCCACCTGGACGTTCTTGATCCGCATAAAGCTGGCACTATACAGATGGAAGGTAGACTGGAAGTTGGTGATCCTTGGGTAGCCATAAAAACCCATATAAAGCTTCGGCATGGTAGTAGAGGGATGATCAGGCGTCCAGCGGTTGCGCCAATCCACCGTGGGAGGAGCGCCCTGGGCAAAAGGATCTACACCCCATTTATATAGATACAACTTATTGCCCTGTGAGCCATACAGCTGGATGCTGGCGTCAAAACCTTTCCAATTGGCGCCCATCGTCAGGGAGTATTCGAATTTCGGATACTGGCCGCTGAATACCTGCCGGTCATCTGAATTTACTTTTTTGTCACCATTAATATCCTTGTACCTGATATCGCCGGGTGTCGGAGTGCCTCCCAGGGATGACTGATCCGGAGCCTTATTGATCTCATCCTGGTTTTGGAAGATGCCGTCGGCAACATAGAGGTAAAAGGAGTTGATGGGTTCGCCATTGCGCATGATCGTCTGGCCGTCGGGACCGCCGATCTCATCCTTGCCAAAGGAAACGAGCTTGTTTCTGTACGTTTGAAGATTGGCGTTTACATAATACGAAAAGTCTCTGCCGACCTTGTCCTGGTAGTGAACGTTAAGCTCGACACCCCTGTTCCTGAGAGCGCCATTGTTGATGGTGGGAGGTTGCAGACCCACCCATATTGGCACCTGTGCCTGCCGAAGGATATCATAGGTATACTTGTTGAACCAGTCGGCGGAGATGCTGAGCTTATTGCCAAGCAAGGTCATATCCGCGCCCAGGTCGAATACCCGTGTGGTTTCCCAGGTAAGATTGGGATCTACTGCGAGGCTGGCGGTAGCGCCAGGCAGCACATTGCCTGCATAAGCATAGCTATTGGGCTGCAGTACACGTTGGTAGGGGTATGTTCCGATATTCTGATTGCCAATGATACCCCAGGAGCCGCGTATCTTCAGATCGTTGAGCCACTGCACGTCGCTCAGGAACGCCTCTTTCGAGATACGCCATGCTCCGGAGAACGCATAGAAAAGGCCCCAGCGTGAATCTTTTGGCAGGCGTGAAGTACCGTCATAACGGATGCTGCTACCAAAAAGATATTTATCCTCATAATCATAGTTGACACTACCATAGTAGGACCGGATGACCCACTGTGACGAAGTACCATTATTTGTCTGTCCGTTGGGTGATCCTGCATTCAGCTCTGCCAGCGAATTGGTGGGAAATCCGGTACGGAAGGCATTCAGTTCGCTGTAATTGTTGACCTCCTGTTGCGCGCCACCAAGAACGGAAAGGTTATGGCTGCCAAAGGTACGCTTGTAATTCAGCTGGCTGTAATAGGTGGTATAGATATTGTCATTCTCCCCGGTGGACAGACCTAAATTGGCGTTGTAGTTACCCGCGGAAGACATATCGTTGTAGTAGTACAGGGGGATCGTGGGAATAAAGAGTTTGTTTTTGTTAACATCGAAGGTGATACCGGCACGGTTCTCCCATTTAAGACCCTTGATAAGGTCTACATCCAGACTGATGTTCCCAAGACCGTAGTAGTCAGGATTCCTGATGGGGATTTCCGCCGTCAGCACAGGGTTTTTATTACCCAGCTCTTTTTGATATGCCTTAGCGTACCATTTTCCATCAGGTGTTTGTGCGGGGAAAAGTGGTGACTGCGACAAGGCTGATATATACAGGTCGGTGCTGTTGTTATTGGCGGGTAAGGTCCTGTCGCCGTAGCGTATCTGGATGTTGGTGCCAAGGGTAACCCTTTTATTTATCCTGGAAGAAAGACCCAGGTTCAACGTATACTTTTTATAGCTAAAACCCAGCATCGTGCCCGGCTGGTCTGTGTAACCTACACCCAGGCTATAAGTAGTGCCTTCTCTTCCTCCGCTGAGATTGAGATAGTGGTTTTGGACTACCACGCTCCGGAACATATCGTCCAGCCAGTTATGGTTTGGGTATTTCACCCTGTCGGTGGCGTTCTTGTACAGGTCGATCTGAGCCTGGGTATAAATGACATCACCCGTGGAATTGAAATATGCCTCATTGGCCAGCTGCATGTATTCCGCAGAGTTGGTGACCAGTTTGGGCAGACGGGTGGGTTTGGCAATACCCACATTATAGTTATAGGTCAATGTGAATCCGCCGCTCTTTCCTTTCTTCGTCTTAACCACGATGACGCCATTGGCGCCCCTGGAACCATAGATGGCGGCGGACGCGGCATCCTTCAGCACGCTGACGGTTTCGATGTCGTTGGGGTTGAGAGCGGCGAGGCTGCCGGGTATCCCATCTACGATGACAAGCGGGTCTGTGCCGGCGCTGCTGAAAGTGGTAAGACCGCGGATGCGTAATTTCATCCCTTCATTCCCCGGCTCCGCCGAATTTTGTACTACAGAAACACCGGGCAGCTGACCTTGCAGGAGGGAAGTGGGGTCGGTGGCGACGCGACGGTTCATATCTTCCCCGGAGACAGATACCACGGCGCTGGTGAGCTTGCGTTTTTCCTGTGTGGTATATCCGACGATGACGATCTCATTGAGCTTTGTCGCGCTGAGTTTGAGACGGACACGGATGGCGCCTGTGGAGCCCGTCGCACGTATTTCCTGGGATTCATAGCCAATGGAGGAGATGACCAGCGTGCCGCCTCCATCCGGGATCTGCAGATTAAAGGAGCCATCATTGTCCGTGTAGGTGCCGGTGGATGTCCCTTTCAGCTTTACGGAGACGCCGGACAGGGGTTGGCCGGTACTATCGGAGACGATAACCCCCGTTATGGGAAAATAAGCAGGTGGTGGTGGTGTCTCTTCGGGTTTAACCGCCACCGGAGCCTGTTTTTTTATGACGATGATCTTATCCACCAGTGACCAGGAAAGGGGTTGATCTTTAAGGCATAAGGCCAGCACTTCCTCGATGGATGCATTGGAAATTTTTATACTTACATTCTTTGTCTCTTTCAGCAGCCGCTCTTTATAAAAGAATTGATACTCGCTTTGTCTTTCTATCGCCCGGAAAACGGCTTTCAGGGAGACATTGCTTTGCGAGAGGGTGATCTTTTGACCATATCCTCTGGCGGAGAGCTGCAGACAGGTGGCTAGCAGAAAAATCGTTGTTAGTTTCATGATCAGCAGGGTTTTGACCAAGCCGGCCCTCCCTGGGGAAGGGGCTTTGGAAAGCAGTCGCAAATACATAACTTTGTTTTGTTTAGGTTAACTAATGACGCAAAAAATAGCCTGAACTTCCAGCCAGCAGTGTTGCCGCACTACTGGCTTTTTTTATGTTCTTATGTGGCTCTGTTTATGGCGATACGATGATCTTTTTGCCTTCTATTTTAAAGTTTATCTCATATTGTTCCAGTACTTTTAAGAGTTTGGAAAGGGGTACGCTGCGGGAAACCTTGCCGGAAAAACCGTCATCAGTGATATCGCCTTTGAACTCCACTTCCACATCATACCATCTCGACACCTGTCGCATCAGGGTATGGATGTCTGTGTTTTCAAACCAGAAAAAGCCGTCCTTCCAGGCTGTCTCACGTCCCGGGTCTATGTCTTTCAGGAGTGTAATGGTCTTTTCATTTTTTCCGGATACAGCTTGCGGATAAAATCTCCCCTGTTGTCCGGGGGACAGCACCAGCCGGGTTTCATCTTTTTTTACGGCGACCGCTCCTTCGAGGAGTGTAGTTTTTACAGCTGATTCGTCGGAATAGGCATTCACATTGAAATGGGTGCCCAGGACTTGTATCTCTCCGCCCCCGGCCATTACTTTGAACGGCATGGCAGGATTGTTCGCGATCTCGAAATAGGCTTCGCCCGTGATCTCCACCTTTCTTTCATTGCCTTTGAAGGAAGTGGGGAAGCGCATGGAGGAGGCAGCGTTCAGCCAAACCTTTGTGCCGTCCGACAATATCAGTACGTACTGATTACCCCGGGCGGTGGAGATGGTGTTAAAGAGAGGGGCTCCGTCGCCGGCCGTCTTGCCGGTGTAGGCGATCTGTCCATTGAGTTTTATTACCCTGGTGCCGCCTTGTTGGGCCAGACTACCATTGGCTGCGCTGTCCAGGGTGATCCTGGTACCATCACTCAACGTAAGTGTGGCGTTTTGGGTTCCCGGAGGGCGGTCAGCAGCAGCCACTGGGGGATTAATGGCTGGCCTTAAAGAAGTAGGTCTGTGTGTCTTGAGGTCAAGGAGCAATTTTCCGGCTATCAATACCAGGATGGCAGCCGCCGCCCATTTTCTCCAGCCGGCCAGTGAGAACAGGCGGGTCTTTTTATCCGATGGTCTTATTTTTTCATGTATGAGGGAGAGTAGCCGCTGTTCCTTGTCCGGATAGGCCTGAGGATGGATCATATCCTCCTGAAAGCGACCTTCCATGAGGCTTCGTATATCATCATCTCCTGTGGTATCGAGGTATTCCAGCAATCGCCGGCGGTCAGTCTCCGACCATTCGTCTTTTTCAAAAAGCAGCCTCAGCCACTCTGTATTGTCTTTTTCCAATATGGCAGTTTTGATAAATACAAAGACGCCCGGGAAAAGGGGGGGTGGATTTGAAAAAAATGTTCGGCGTGATCAGCTCAGGAAGAGCAGGGGCAGGAGCAGGGCTGTGGATTCAGGATGATGGAGGCTGTATTCCCTGATAGAGGTCAGTGCCGCGGACAGATATTCCTTTACCGTGTATTTGGAGATGTGCAGCTCGGCGGCGGCTTGTTCATAGGACTTCCCTTGCAGCTTGCATAGTTCAAAGACCCGGCGGCGCTGAGGAGAAAGACGGGACATAGCGTTCTCCAGGATATTCCATTGAATACCGAATCTCATCTCGTCTTCGGCGGAGTTCTCCGCAGGCTGCGGTAATTGCCGGTATAAGAGCGATTCCCTCAGCCGTCTTTTCAGGATATTTATACTGCGATGATAGCAAAGGACAAAAAGCCATCCTGCCAATGATCTTTCGGGATCGATAGTCGTCCTTTTCTCCCACAATGTGATAAAAACTTCCTGCAGAATGTCCTCTGCGACAGCCGTGTCCCGGGTGATCTTTACGGCATTGCTATAGACGGGGTGAAAGTAAAGGCTGTAGATCTCATTAAAAGCTGCAAGCTCTCCGGCCACCAGGCGGCGGACCAATATCTTCTCTTTTTCATTATGGCAGTCGTTGGATAGCATCGTTACTAATCAAGCAGCTTACAACGGCAAATATATAAATTTTATTCTACGCTTTTAAATTAATGAGGTCGATCATCAGGTGGAAAACGTCCATCGATGCGGGGCTGTTCAGTTTTAAAGGCTTGATGATATACCCGGATACGCCGAGCGACCCGGCGGCGCGACGGTCCACTTTTTCATCGGAAGTGGTGACGATAAAACATTTTATTCCCCTCCATTCTTCGCGGTGACGGATGATATGCAGCAGCTCCAGCCCGTTCATCTTTGGCATATTTATATCTATCAAAACAATATCGGGCAACTCGGGTCCTTCTTCCAGCATACGAACGGCCTCTTCCCCATTACGGGCGGTGTGAAGCTGATAGATGACGTGCTGTTTGTCCAGCTGCCGGGTAATGTCAATGATGTCCAACTGATCGTCCTCCACAAGTAAAATGTTAATTGCCTTCATACGTATTAATATTTTGGCCAGGTGAATGAAAAAACAGACCCTTTCCCCGGTACTGAGCTTAGCCGGATATGCTGTTTCTTACTGTCCAGGATCTTTTTGACGATGGCAAGTCCCACGCCGGTGCCTGAAAAGATATCTTTGTCCGCAAGTGTCTGGAAAATAACAAAGATCTTTTTATGGTAGACAGGAGCAATACCTATGCCATTGTCCTCCACAAAAAACTCATACTCCGTGAGGTGTTCCTCGCAGGAGATCTTTACCAGTCCCATTTCTTTGTCATTGTATTTAATGGCATTGCCGATGAGGTTGGAAAAGACCTGGAAGATCAGAAATTTTTCGCTATATATGATCGGCAGCGGGGACACTTCTACTTTGACATTGCTCCCGACCGGCAGATTTTCCAGTATTTCGTACACCAGCCTATTCAGATCCGTCGTCTCTTTCTCCACTTCCTCTTTATCGATGCGGGCATAAGAGAGGATACCCTCTATCAGACTTTCTGCCCGGGCGATCCTCTCCTTTATAATGTGCAGGTATTGTTCCACTTTTTGTGAAAGCTCTTCTTTGTGATCTTCTTCGATCCACGACACGACATTGCTGATGCCTCGAAGAGGGCTTTTCATGTCATGCGAAACGATGTGGGCGAACTGGTCGAGCTCTTCGTTGGACCTTTTTAGCAGGGAAATGTTTTGAAAAAGCTGGTCCGCCATGTGGTTCAGGGAGTATCCAAGCGAGCTCAGCTCGTCGTTGCCGGGGTCCTTGATATTCACATCATAATTACCGGCGGCGATATCGTTGGCCATCTGTGTCATAACCGCGATCCTCCTGGAGATCTTTCTTACCAAAAAAACGACAATGGCCAGGGCAAGGATAAGAGACAGGCCAGTGAGCCAGAAGGACAATCGCCGGGTCTTGTCCACCAGTTCCGTAAGCCGGGTCTTTTTCTCCTGGCGGACATTGTATTCCAGGTTGGAGAATGCCTTGAATTTCTGCTGCAGATTGGCCAGTATGGCCCTTTCGTCGCCTGTGAGGAACCTTTCCCTATAGAACCTGTTAAAGACCTGCAGGTTGCTGTCGCTGACGCTCGCCAGCATTTTTGCCTTGCGCAACGGCTCAGTGTATTCTTCCGTCCATTTGTCGTTGAGCTCTTTGATCTCCATCAGCAATTTATATTGCAGCGTATCGGCGACCATTGAGCCCAGTTCGGCGAGTATCGTATCGTTCTCCGTATTGGAGGCGTCGTAAGCATCGATAAAAGAACGTTCGCCTGTCAGGAGATAACCCCGCAGACCGCTGACCATATTGAGGATGTTCCTCTGGAAGCGTCCGCTATACCGGATGATCTCCGTGGAAGTAGACAAATATTCCGTATTTGCATTGACGGTCCCCGAAAGGCGAAAATTGATAAACGTAGTGGTGGCAAACAGCAGCAGGATCAGCAGGAAGCTAAAGAATATATAGTATACTATTTTCATAGACCTGCGGTGGTTGCAGGCCTTAAAAATAACGATTATTTAGCGACGCCTGTTATCACTGCCATCTTTTTTAGCTGCCAGATATGCCGTTGCGTATGCACTACTGCAAAGGAAAGCCATTCTATACGGGTGAGTGTCCCAATCGTGGGCATCTCGAAATCCAGGCAGGTGGCATCGGGGTCCTGTGTCCTTGCAGCCTTGGCAAGACCTGTCCATATGTCTTTCATGGAACGCAGCAAGGTCGCTTTATCTTTCGGATCCTGCGAAGGAAGGATAAAGTCCGGGGATTGCATTTTAATATTGAAATTGAGAAAAGCATCTCTTAAAGGCGCGATCATCTGATGAGGGTCGCGTTGCGTGGGCCCGGTGTTGCCATTCACCGTACTCAATATGCCGGATGCGGAAAGAAAGACATGCTCCGCCACCTGTCCGGGTGTCCAGCTGTCTTTAAAAGGCACTTCGTTGAACGTCTCCTGTTCAAAGCTGTCGATCATTTGTAACAGCTCGCCAGCCGTGCTTTCTATTTCATTGATCAATTGTTTTTCCATATAACAAAACTAGTCATCTCTCAAAAGAAACGAGATGGCCATATGTGACAATATAAGGGGGGAAATGTGACAAGCTATGCGCCTTCAAATTTCATGCGCAGTTTTTCTTCCTCAAGGTCCAGCATGGTGAGGTATTTACGGATGATCTCATCATCCAGCTCATTTTTCCGATTCAATTTATGCAATACGTCGCGTTGTATCTCCAATAATTGTAAATAGATCCGGCGGTAATCTTCATGCCATACACCCGCGTTATCGTCCTGCGGCAACTGATCATTAGCAAATCTTTCTCTCAGCTGTTGCAAGGGGCGGTTATGTTCCAGCTCCGCCCTATGCTGGTCATCCAGGAATTGCAAGCTGTAATGTGACAGTTTTTTCCTTAGCAGCAATTCCTGCTCCTTGTGTGGAAGAGTAATATCCCTGTTCTCTCCGCCGCGCACCCACCTGATGACCAGGGGTAGAGTCAGCCCTTGTACAACAAGGGTCAGGAGAATGACCATGAAAGTGATAAAAAGGATGAGGTTCCGTTGGGGAAAAGGGGCGCCGTTGTGCAGGTATAATGGAATGGACAGGGCGGCTGCCAGGGAAACCACGCCGCGCATACCTGCCCAGCCGAAGATAATAGGGTTTCTCCAACCAGGCCGGCTATCCGCAGTGGTGATGTATTTACTGACCCATACGGTGAAGGCGGAAGCGCCCAGGGTGGAGAGGAGACGCCCGACGACCAGCACACCTGTGATCAGCAGTCCATACCCAATGGCCTGGGACAACCGCACATCCCCCAACTGCCCCACGATGTTCGGCAATTGTAGTCCGATGAGCATAAAAATAAGCCCATTGAGCACAAACCCAAGTGTAGACCACACGTTGGCGCCTCTCAGCCGGCTGCGCTGGCTGAGATACAGATGGCTTTTGACGGAAAGAAAGAGTCCGCCGGAGACTACGGCGAGTACACCTGAAACATGGAAGGACTCGGCCGCAATATACATGACGTAGGGAGCCGTCAGGCTCAATACGATGTCCATATTGGTGCTGGTGGGCAGCCATTTATAAATGGCATAATAGACCAGGGCCACGGCCAGACCGATGGCGACACCCATTACTATGACCAGCACAAAGCTGAGGGCTGCCTCGTGAAAAACAAACCGGCCTGTATCCACCGCGATCAGGGCAAAACGGAATACGATGAGGCTGGAAGCATCATTCATGAGGCTTTCTCCTTCGATGATAGCGGACATGCCCCGCGAGATCTTTACATATCTCATCACGGAGCCGGCTGAGACGGCATCGGGCGGGGAAACAATGCCGCCCAGCAGAAAACCCAGCGCCAGGGTGAAGCCTGGGATCAGCCAGCTGGAAACCAGCGCAACCACCAGGGAGGTGACGAGCACGATCAAAAAGGCGAAGCTTAGGATCACTCTCCGCCAGCGCCAAAGATTCTTCCAGGAAATATCCCAGGCAGCTTCATACAACAAGGGTGGCAGGAATATGATAAATATCAGATCGGGATTGATCGAAATAAAACGCGTCCCGTCAAAAAAGCTTAATAAAAGCCCTCCCAGCACGAGTATGATCGGATAAGCCACCTTTAGTTTCTCAGCCAGCATCACCAGGAATAGAATGATCAGGATAAGAGAGATATATATGAGGAAAGTGTGCTGCATACGGAAGTATTGTTGCTAAGATAAGATATGCTCCGGAGGAACTATCTTTATTGATAAAAAAACATGAAGATCGGGATCCTGAGCCTGCTGCTCTTCTGGGGGTATTATTCGCCGGCACAGGCGTATCATGTTAAAAAGATCACTCCGGGTACGCTGCAGGTGGACGGCAAAGGGAGCTCTTCCGTATGGACCCGTGCAAACATACTTACAGACTTTGTTTATCCCTGGGACAGTGCAACAGCGCCGGCCACTTCTTTTGCAGCGCTATGGGACGGGCAATGGCTGTATGGTCTCTACCGGGTAAAGGACGATTCGGTCATCACCCTGGTGAAAAATAACAGTAAAATGGAAGTCGGCGCCTCCGACAGAGTGGAGATCTTTCTCAAGAAGGATGACGTCATGAACCCTTATTATTGCCTGGAGCTGGATGCGGACGGAAGGACATTGGATTACAATGCCGTCTACTACCGGAAAATGAATTACCCCTGGTCATGGCCTTCAGGGCAGTTGACTGTGAAAGCCTCCCGGACTGCGGATGGCTATACAGTGGAATTTGCTATAAGCATTCAATCACTGCTGGACCTGGGGTTGCTGGAGAATGGCTTCCCGGTTCGTTCAGGAAGCCGTCTGCAGGCGGGGCTTTTTCGTGCGGAGTGCAAAGGCATGATGGGCGGAAGGGCTGACCTGCGTTGGATCAGCTGGATCAGACCGCAATCAGACCACCCGGATTTTCACATCCCTTCCGCATTCGGCGCCCTGGTATTGGAATAGTCTCCCGGGAAGCAAAATAATTCCTGTAAACTGTGATCTTTTAAGCCTGTCTGCGAATCATAATAGAAATGCCAGCTGCAAGCAACGATCCTGATTTTCTAGGCTTGATACTTGAAAATAAAGGGATTATACTAAAGATATGTCACCTTTACTGCCCTGACAGACAGGCCAGGGAGGATCTTACCCAGGAGATCATATACCAGCTGTGGAGGTCGGGAAAAAGCTATAACAGGGAGCATCGTTTTTCCACCTGGATGTACAGGGTAGCTTTAAACGTTGCGATCTCCTTCTACAGGGGAGGCCGGAAGCAGATCCATGCGCTTCCGTTGTTATCCTTCCATCTGGAAATTGAAGACGATCCGGACGAAGGCGAAGTCTATAAGGAGCGGGCGCTATGGCTGCAGGCATGTATAAAGGAGCTGAAAGAGTTTGACAGGGCATTGATCCTGCTGTATTTCGAAGAAAAAAGTTACAAAGAGATCTCCGAAGTGCTTGGTATTTCAGAGACGAATGTTGCGACCAGGATCAGCCGGATAAAGGAACGTCTCCGGCAATGTATCATAAACCATCAAAAATGAATATTATGGACGATCTTGAACTGAGCGAGCTTTGGAAACAATACAATCAAAAAATAGAGAGAGCCAATATTTTAAACCTTCAATCCTGGGTGCTTCAACTCCAGACATTCGAGTACCTGCAGACCGAAAAGGCAAGATCACGGCTGAATGCCTTGAGCAGGTGGAAGAAATGGATGATCGCGCTAGGTCTTTTATGGGTGCTGTTCCTGGTCTTTCTTGTCGCGGGTTCGCTGGCGTGGTCAAAGATATTCTTTGTTGTTTCGGTAGCGGCGATCCTGGGGTTCAATATCTATGCCGTCCTCGTATATATATATCATACGGTGCTGATCGCAGCGATCGACAATAGCGAGAGTCTTATGGAGGTGCAGGAGAAAACGGCCCGGTTAAAAACCTCCACGCTGCAGGCGACACGGATCTTGTTCCTGCAGACCCCGTTCTACGCCACTTTTTTTTGGAGTTTCCAATGGATAAGAGAGAGCCCCGTCTCTTTTTGGCTGATAACCTTTCCGATAGCGTTGCTGCTGACCGTGGGGGCTGTCTGGTTGTACCGGAATATTCATCCGGGTAACTCGGATAAGAAATGGTTCAAACTGTTATTCAGCGGTAAGGAATGGACTTCCGTCATCAGGGCGATGGACTATCTGAAAGAGATCGAAGAATATAAGAAGAACAATATATAAGGGAAACCCCCTTGCGGGGGGTTTGTCCTTAGTTATTCTCGGTATAGTTCTTAAAGCTGTCCAGGATTGCCTGCCAGCCGGCACGTTGCATTTCAATGGGGTTTTGACTTTCGGCTTCAAAGGTTTGCACTATGTGTGTTTCTTTCCCATTGGAATTGAAGTTGATCACTACTTTTCTTCCATCCCCGATGGTGTATTCGATCAGTTCGTTCTCTTTTATGACATCGAATACGCCGCCGAAATCAAAGCCAAAGCTACCGTCCTTTGCCTCCATGCGGTAATTGAATTTGCCGCCTGCCTGCAGATCGTGCTCGGCGCGGGGGGTATGCCAATCAGGAGAAGGGGTGCTCCATTTGACGATGTCTGCCGGAGATGTCCAGATCTTCCAGACTTTTTCTACCGGGGCTTTTACTGTTGCTTCGATCGTGATCTTTGTCTTAGTTGCCGTTTCCATTTTTTTAGTTTTAAGTAATTATTAATTTTTGTTGTTGTTTGATGATGTAAAACTACTCAGTGTACTTCAAATGGAAACTATGGTATAACGACAACAATGGGGCGTTTTACGACATATTATTCCGTCACTGTCGTGTAAGTAGCCCTGTCGATGGTGATATTAAGTCTTTTCAACATGGCGGGCATATCGAAGCCTTCTCGTTTGTACTCCGCCTGTACAGCCTCTTTCGCCTTGGCTATAACTTCCTTATTAGCCCAGTGCGCTACTGTTACGCAGACCAGGTTGCCATTGTCATCTGTGTATTCATAGGCTTCATCTTTTATAAATCCGGGTAATGTCCTGATGAAGCTGCGATTGATATGCATCCTTTCGTAGAATTCGGTCTTCGCGGCCGCGGGTATAATGAATTTATCTATCAGGTTCACCTGGTCTTTTGATGAAAGATTATACAGCTTGTTCAGGTCCTGTGGTAACACCTCTAATTGCTGGAGGAAGCCGAGCCTGTCGGTCGTTACGTGTCCAGCCGTTATTTTCCCGTCTTTTAAGGTAAAGATGGCGATGCCATCATTGTACGTCGCTTTGCCGGTGGGGGGAATATTGTTGAATGAGCCGGTGCTGGTTGCCTGCCATTTCGTTCTGACAGCGACCTTGGCGTCTTTTCCAATGAGGTCCTCGATATACCATTGTATGTCCGGGAAGGCTTTCAACAGCGGGAGGATCGGCTTTTCAAAGCCTTCGGCGCCTTTTGTGCCCTGGGGTCCTTCATAGTCGTCGGATATGAACTCTTTTAATAGTTCCAGGTTCTTTTTGTTCAGCGATTGTTCAAATACAGCCCGTACGACATCTTCGTTCTTTTTGTTGGTAGTCATTTTCTTAGTTTTTGTGTTATTATCAATTCCTTGTGCATGTGAGACACCTGTCATGAGAAGCATGGCTGACAGGAGGGTGTGTATCGGTGTCATTTTGTTTGATTTATACAAAAGTACTCCGGCGGGGAAGCGGGGAATTGTAAAAAATCATTGATCTACCAATACTCGGGGGATCTGAAGAAGTCTTTGGGGGTCTGGCCCGTAAACAGGCGGAAGTCTTTTATAAAATGGGACTGATCGAAATAGCCCGCCTCGTAGGATGCGTCGGTGAGAGAGGTAAAAGAAGGGTATGCCGCAATGAGGCGTCGCAGACGTACGATGGAAGCGTATTGTTTGGGTGTGGAACCTACTGTTGCCCTGAACCTTTTTTCAAAAGCGTCCTGGCTGATGTACAGGGAGGACACCAGGTCCCTGATCTTTATGATCCCGCCGTGCTGCCGGATCAAATGGAGAGCCTCGTTTATAAGGGCGTCCGGTTCGTTGTTCTTCAGGTATTTCAGGAGGAAGTATTGTATGACATCGACCCTGCGCTTATTATTTGCGGCTTCGGCAAGGCGCTCCATGATCTCGTTCAGCTCTGTGGCGGGGAACAAGTTCTCTGCGGCGATATGCCGTTCGAACAGTTCGTGTGCGGGCAGTCTGGAAAAGGCATTGATACCGCCCGGGGCAAAAATAACCAGGAGGTTAGCGGTATGTTTGGTATAAATAAATTGCCGGACAGACTTTCTCAATCCCGCAATAGCGATGCCGGGAAGCGACAGTGTCTCATCTCCGTCCATTCTCATTATCTTACCCATATACCGGAAGGCCATTGTCATGGAAGTGTCCGGAATGGTTTTACTGGATATGTCCAGGTCGCTTTCGATGATAAGAAACTCCCTGACAAACGGCAGTAAGACGGCAGAAGGAAGGAATCTTTCGACTTTCATTTTTTTGAGCCGGGCAGGAAGCCCCGGAACCTTTGCTAAATGTAACAAAATTCGCAGAACTTTAGTTCATGGACCTCCTTTTCAAGACAATACGAACATATATCCCTTTATCCACAGATGACGAAAAGATCATCGAGCGGCTGTTCAAAAGAAAACAATTCGGACAAGGGGAGCATTTCCTCGAAGCCGGCACCACCTGTCGCTATGTCGGATTTATCGAGAGCGGCCTCGTACGTTAAAGCTCCTTCTTTAAGCCGTATACGTAAGCGTATTATGGGCAGACGGTAATTAACCCAGGTGAATAAATGGTTTCTTTCCCCGAGGGAGATTTGTGTCATAAAATTTACAAACAATGAACACAGAGATCAATCAGGGAAAATGGGGGTTTCGTAGCGTAAGTTACTGGCTCACTTTATTATTGGCCTTAGGTATCATTTTTGTCGGCATAAGATTCCTGATCGCCCCTTTTGCGGGTGCAACTGGTTTTGGGATCAACCTGGCTGATGCTCATGATGCCGCCTATGGAAGGATCAAGGGTATCCGGGACATCTTTTCCGGCGTCGTACTATTACCCTTGTTATGGATGCGGATGCGTTATGCCGCTGCCTGGGTATTTACCACCGCTATCATCGTCCCTTTTACGGACGGACTGATCATTCTTGCTGGTAATGGCGCCGGCGATGTACAGCATTTGCTCATACATTGGGGGACCGCGTTTGTCATGGCGATCACAAGTATTTTGCTTTTCAGGGGAGTACGGCGGGGGTAAGACCAGGTAATTACCAGGTCTGGTATATTTCACGGGACCCTGTGAGATACATGTCCTGGTAGCCGGCCATGGCCGTCTCCATTTTCTTCATCGCTTCGGGATTCTCTTTGTATTTCTCCCAGTTCTTTTCGTAGGCGGTAAGACTGTCATATTGCGTAACCAGTATCACCCGGTTGTATTGCCCGGTCATATCGGTGAGGATCGTCACCGGCTCGCCGAGGCCAGCCATGGCTTCTTTGAATTTTTTTGCCAGTTTGGACGCATTGCCGGGTTTGCAAACAAAGGTTTCGTGTACCTGGATCATGGCGGCGGTTTTTGTTTTGTGGAGAATTTTATTTTCAGCATCTAAGTTAAAGTGAAAAAAGGAAAATTATTATATGTTCCCGGCCTTATCAGCCTTATAGGTCTGCCTGTATTGTTGTTCTTTATGGGTCCGGAGGACAGGGTATACCCGACAGCCATCCGTCTGAATCTGCCCTCCGACAAGAAAGATATTCCCGGGATCATGGCATATACAGAAGATGGGGTTTACCGGTCCATAAAAGATAAAAAAATAGTTACGGTCGATATGGCGGAACCTTTCATAGGTGACCCCGAATATGGAGAACAGGCCGATTATCTCCTGGACAGGAAACTTCATTTTATCACCCATGAGGTAGAGAGGATGCAGTTTACGTATGATACTTCCATGATCTTAAAGGCCCGTTTAGGCCGGAAAAGTACTTATGGAGATTTTGTGCGGTTGATAAACCATGCCCTGCTGTATAAGATGCTCAAGTTTGTTTATATCGACGATTGTGTCTATTATTTCTTCGATACGACGCCTCCACAAGACAGGGAGATAGAACTGGACGGCAATGAACAATAATTCTGCCCGGATGTATTTAATACCAAATTAAATACACCAATGAATCTTCAACTTCAGGACAAAACGGCCTTTATCAGCGGTTCTACAGCCGGCATCGGGCTGGCCATCGCGGAGGCTCTGCTCCGGGAAAATGCCGCCGTCATCATCAATGGTCGGACAAAAGAGGCAGTGGATAAGACCATTGCCGCCTTGCAGCAATCCATCCCTGCTGCCAGGATTTCGGGGATTGCGGCGGATTTTGGCAAAAAAGAGGATGTCACGCGGCTGCTTGATCAATTACCAGCCGTCGATATACTTGTCAATAACATTGGGATCTTCGAGCCAAAAGCTTTTACGGATATTCCCGACGAGGACTGGTTCCGATTTTTCGATGTGAATGTAATGAGCGGAGTCCGGCTTTCACGAAAGGTATTTCCGGAAATGCTGAAAAAAAATTGGGGGAGGATCCTTTTTGTCTCCAGCGAATCCGGCGTATTCATCCCGGAGGAAATGATCCATTACGGTATGACAAAGACGGCACAGATCGCCATCAGCAGGGGACTCGCGGAATTGACCAAGGGTACGAACGTCACCGTCAATACCATCCTGCCGGGGCCAACAAAGTCGCGGGGGGTGGGTGATTTTGTAAATGCGCTCGCCGAACAGGAGGGTGTCGGTCTTGCGGAGATAGAGAAGAAGTTTTTCCATGAGTTCCGTCCCACCTCTCTTATACAGCGTTTTGCCACGCCGGAAGAGGTGGCTAGTATGGCCGTATACCTGGTAAGTCCGCTGGCTTCCGTAACGAATGGGGCTGCTATCCGGGTAGAAGGCGGACTCGTACGCTCAGCGTTGTAATTTTTATACCAGCAGGGGGGTACGCCATAATTTATGCCATCGATTGCATTTTTAGAAAAAAGTAGTAACTATGCATACTCAGATTAGTTAAAAAACGATTATGTATACTGCCCGGCGACTGCTTTCCCCCCTGTTCTTTTTTTTCTTAGTACAATTTATTCTCAGCTGTAACCATTCCCGCCCTGGTAAGCCTCGTGTGCTGATATACAGCAAGCTCCATATAGATACGGCGCTGCTGTCCGGGAAAGGAGAATGGCTGGTGTCTGTTACTTCAGACAGTACCTATTTCAGGGAGGACAGCCTCAAACCGTACTCGGCGGTAGTATTTTTAAATACGCCGGGCAATAGCCTCGACAACTATGGGCAAGCTGATCTTGAACGCTATATTCAAGCCGGCGGCGGATATGCCGGAGTTCGATCAGCCACCAGCTCGAAATATGAATGGGGTTGGTATCGGCGAATGATCGGGGCCGGGGACACCAGCCGGGTGGCTGTCGTAAGCCACGAGTACGACGGTGGCAGAGCCTGGTATATGGATTCGCTTTCCTCTTTTGCCGACACAGCGGCCTTGCGGCCATTGATAGAAGGTATTCGCTACGCCATTGGGGAAAATAGCGAGCTGAAGTATGAAAAGGCGACCACGCTCCGCGTGCCGGAAGAAGTGCGGTTTACCAAGACGACCCTGGCGCAGGGCGTCTTCTTTGAGCCTACTGAGATGACGATACTCCCGAACCTGGACATCCTTGTCGTTCAACGCCGGGGAGAGATCCTTCTTTATCATCATGCCACTAAGCAAGTGACACAGGCGGGTTTCCTGGACGTCTATTTTAAGACCCTTCATACGCCCAACGTCAATGCGGAAGAGGGGTTATTGGGTGTGCAGGCCGACCCGGACTTTGCCAGGAACCATTTTGTCTACATGTATTATAGCCCTGCCGATACTTCGGTTAACCGTCTTTCCCGATTTACACTGACAGGTGACAGTATCGACCGGAAGTCGGAAAAGATCGTACTGGAAGTGGCCTCTCAGCGGGAGATATGTTGTCATACAGGAGGCTCTATCGCATTTGGACCGGACAACACGCTGTTTGTTTCTACCGGAGATAATTCCACACCATTTGATGAACCTAATACGCCATTCCCGAGCCATGGGTATGCACCATTGGACGACAGACCGGGCCATTTACAATATGACAGCCGCCGTGGCGCGGGCAATACGAACGATCTTCGGGGCAAGATCATTCGTATCAAGATCAATCCTGATGGGACTTATGGGATACCCGAGGGCAATCTTTTTCCCAAAGGCGAAGCCAAGACCCGTCCGGAGATCTATGTGATGGGCAATCGCAATCCTTATCGTATTGCGGTGGATAAGAAAAACGGTTATTTGTATTGGGGAGAGGTAGGGCCTGACGCCAACGATGACAGCCTGGACACCCGTGGCCCGAAAGGTTATGACGAGGTCAACCAGGCAAGGAAAGCCGGCTTTTTTGGATGGCCTTTGTTCGTAGGCAATAATTACCCATATCATCTTCATGATTATGAGACGGGGGTGAACGGTCCGCTCTTCGACCCGGCCAAGCCTGTGAACGGATCGCGCAACAACACCGGCCTACAGGAACTTCCTCCGGCTCAGCCCGCCTTTGTATGGTACCCCTATGGGCCCTCCACCGACTTTCCCCAGTTGGGCAGCGGCGGCAGGTGCGCCATGGCCGGACCTGTCTTTTATTCGGACCTCTATCCGGACAGTACCCGGCTGCCTGACTATTACAATGGGAAATTCCTTATGTACGACTGGGTAAGGGGGTGGTTTAAAATGGTGACGATGAGGCCGGACGGCGACTTAGATAATATGGAACCCTTTCTGGAGCATACCAGGTTCAATGCACCTGTGGATGTGGAATTGGGACCCGATGGCAAGTTATATGTTCTTGAATATGGCAACGGCTGGTTCCAAAAGAACCCGGATGCGGGCATTGCTCGTATCGACTTTAACAAGGGCAATATCGCCCCGATAGTCGACAGCTTCAAAGTGGATAAGATCTCGGGACTCCTGCCGATGAAGGTACATATGACGGTGAGGGCAAAAGATCTTGAGAAGGATACGTTGAAGTATGTTTGGGACCTGGGCGATGGTCATACGCAGGAAACAACTGTCCCCTCTCTCGACTATACATTTACAAAAGTTGGTGATTACGCGCTTTCCGTCAGTGTGTCCGATGGAAAGCATACCCCTGTGAAAAGCAATATTGCCAGCATCTATGCGGGCAATATCATTCCCTCCGTGCAGGTGCAGATAAAGGGTAATCGCAGCTTTTATTTTGAAGGGCAGCCTGTCAGCTATTCCGTCCATATAGATGATCCGGCAGACAGCGGTAAGACAAAAGACATGAAGGGTCTTGTCGTATCCGCGGATTATGTAGAAGGGTCCGACAAGGCGGCTGCTTCCCAGGGACACCAGGTGTTGAGCGGAGCTTTTGAAGGAAAGAATATCATGCTATCCCTGGATTGCAAGACCTGTCATAAAGTAGACGAGAAGTCCATTGGTCCCTCTTTTACAGATGTGGCCAAACGGTATGCAAAAGATCCGGATAGGGTGTCCAAGCTCATACAAAAAGTGATGAAGGGCGGCAGCGGTAACTGGGGCGAAGTAGCCATGCCCGCGCATCCTGACCTGAAAGAAGAAGACATACGCCAAATAATCTCCTGGATACAAACCCTCTCCGGAGTGGAGCAGACCATCAAATCCCTTCCTGCCAATGGAACGGTGGATCCGTCGATGCATCACCCTGTAAAGGACAATGGCGTGCTGACCATCTCGGCTTCCTTTACCAATAAAGGTGGAGAGAATATCCGTCCCCTGACGGGCGCCGGGTCGGCCTCGCTTTATAATTCCAAGCTTTCCTTCCGTCGCACCTCGTCCATGAAGGGGCCCTTTCATCGGGATCATCTCGACCTCTCCGGGGTCGTGCGTGCTGAAATGAGCATCAGTTGGAATGGACGTCCCGGTCCTGCGTATCACATGGAGGTGTACCTGGATACTATCACAGGCAAAAAGATCGCAGACATAGAATTCGATGGGAAGGGCGCTGTCCCCTCCGCTGATGGAAAACAATATACACAGACGGTAAAAGCGTCTATTCTGCCTGTGAATGACGGCGGGTGGCATAAGCTGTATATTGTGGGTACAAAAAAGGAAACCGAGGCGCAGAATGTCCCTGTCGCGTCCTGGTATATCCGATTGCTTAATCGATAATTGAGTTACATGTTTTGGAATAGCCGAGCCGGTTTGACGCTAGTTTTTTGTTTGTTCATCTCCGTTGTAAGTGTACAAGCGCAATCCGCCGACTCCGTCTCTTCGCTGAATGAAGTAGTGGTCACAGCGCAGAAAAGAGAAGAGCCGTTGGGAAAGGTCCCCATCGCCGTCACTGCCTTTACCTCGAGCCAGGTGCATGCATTCCGGCTCTGGAATAACAAGGATATCTCGGGTGTTGTGCCCGGGCTCTATGCCGCCGACCCGGGAGATGGAAGAGATGTCATTTCTATCCGGGGTGTTACGTCCACCTCGTATGATCCTGCCGTAGCCACTTATATCGACGGTATCAACCAATTTGGTCTGGATACCTATATCCCTTCGCTGTTCGATGTACAAAGGATCGAGATATTACGGGGACCGCAAGGGACTTTATACGGCCGCAATGCCATGGGCGGCGTGCTGAATATCATTACCCGTCAGCCTGGGAACAAGGTCAGTGGTTTTGCGGAAGTCAGTGCGGGTAATCATGGTTTGCAGCGCTATTCCGCCGGGTTCAGCGCTCCCCTGGTCAGGAACAAGTTGTTCATCGGTGTAGCCGGCTTGTACGAAGGCCGTAATGGTTACTATACTAACGAATATGACCAATCCTCCTATGACAAGCAGCATAACTACACCGGCAATTACTATTTGAAATATCTCCCGAACACCCGCTGGACGCTGGACCTGAATATCAAGCATCGCAGCAATCGTAACAACGGCGCTTTCCCGCTGGTGGCTGATCCGGTCATGGTCTTTCAGCAACCTTATAAGCTGAACCAGAATGCAAGGACGACGATGGTGGACAACACTTTTCAGTCCTCCCTCTCGGCCGGATACAAAGGGCGGACGTTCAATTTCAAGACACAGACCTCCTACCAGGAGAATTACCGGTACTATACTTCTCCGATAGACGGCGATTTCTCTCCCCTGGATGCCATTTCTATTATCAACAATTATGGAAAGCAATGGAATAACATACGGGCGTATACGGAGGATATCCAATTTTCTTCCGCTGCCGCAGCACGCTGGAAATGGACAGCCGGGTCTTATTGGTTTTACCAGGACCAGCCGAATAAACAAGCCACCCGTTATGGGAAGGATGCCAATATGTTGGGTGTTGGGGACTCTCTCTTTTCGACGATCAATACTACCCGCAACCGTAAGTGGGGTATGGCTTTTTATGGACAGCTCAGCTATGCGCTCTCCGGGAAGGTCAATCTGACGGCCGGCCTGCGATATGATTATGAACATCAGCGGGAGCATGTAATGGGTGAATATCAACACGATCCCGATCCCTCACCTGTGGTAGTGACCCCCGATACCGCAGGCAGTGTTTCTTTTCATGCTTTCTCGCCGCGCCTGGCGCTGGATTATCAGCTGGCATCTCATTCCACTTTGTATGCCGTCTACAGCCGGGGGTTCCGTACGGGAGGATTGACACAGCTGTCCTCCGCCCCTTCACAGCCGCCGCTGGTGGGTTTCCGGCCGGAGTATAGCAGCAATTATGAAGCAGGCATTAAAAATTCCTGGCTATCAGGGGCATTGCGGGTGAATGCGGATCTCTTTTATACGCATATGAATGATGCTCAGGTGCCGACGCTGATCCTCCCGGATGCAATCACTGTTACAAAGAACGCAGGTAGCTTAAACAACTGGGGCGCGGAGGCGGAGATCGCCGCAATGCCTTTTAAGGGACTGGATGTATTATATAATTTTGGATATACACATAGCAGGTTCCAGACGCTAAAACTGTCACAAAATGGCCGCGTTGTCGACCTGGCCGGTAAACATCAGCTCTTTACACCGGACATTACATCGATGCTGGCCGTGCAATACGGATATTTATTTAGCCGTGATGTGCGGGCCTTTGTCCGGGGGGAATGGAAAATGACGGGGACGACATATTTCGATCTGGCTAATACCATCCGGCAATCTCCCTATTCCATTTATAATATGCGCTGTGGGGCCGGCTACCGGCAATTTGAGCTGGCCGTCTGGGGAAGGAACATCGGAGAGAAGAAATATATCTCTTATGCCTACGATTTTGGCGCCTATCATCTGGGCGATCCCGCTACCTGGGGGGTGACGCTGTCAGTAAGGTTTAGGGGTTAGGGCGTGTACTTTTATTTTTCATATGTCAATTTTCCAATTTTTCCACTTCGGGAGGCCTTTCGTCCTTTGCCGGCCGCTTGCCTCTTTTTTGCGTAACGGGTGGTGTAACATTATTTGCCGCTATCAGCTTTTTAATAATGGCGGTATATTTTTTTAGCTCTTTGGGATCCAGGGTCAGGACAATTGTCCGGATCCTGGGGTCGAACCTTTCCACCGTCGGGTCAACCCCTTCGTAAATCACTTTGCAGGCAGCGTATACTTTAATATTATGTTTGCTATCCTCGTCTACATATACTGTTTCAAACCAGATATGCCCATCTTCATTGGGTTTTGTGTCCAGCCTGGCAATCTCCATTCCCTCGCTCCAATAGTCTTTTGGCAATGTTTTTCGGAACAGGATGGCCTTTGCCTCGAGGCTATCAATATTTACTGTACTATTGCTACTGTATTTTAATTTTATACTTTCTTTAAATTTTATATCCCCCTTCAGACAATTCGTGAGGTTGGACAGCTGTTGAGTATAAGTAACTATCCTGCGTTCTCCATTACAATTGGTTATTTCATATATCGCGGCCTGAGGATATGCTTTTATTCCCAATAAAATAAAAAAGGCTGCCGTAAAAGAAGCTATTTTCATGATAACTTTTTAGTTATATCTTCTTATCCGAAAGGTACAACTAAATGTATGAATACCATTATTGGCAAAGTCTATCAACTGATTGCTAAACGATCCGCTGATAAAGCCGCCGATCTCTCCATATTCTGTAATGTTCACGGTGATCGGTACAGGCCAGTAGCCTCGTCCACCCGGGAATTTAGGGGAAAAGACCTCTGTCACATGATGCCCCTCTCCGGCTGCGGACTCCCCATCGAATTGGAAGGTCAGTTGTGGGTTATGATCGACATTACCACTTAGCGTAATTATTTGCGTCCATTTGCTGGCAGGTGCATCTGGGATGGGTACGAGGAAATATCCACCGATGGTATCTGCCGGCTCCGTTATGTTAGTAGTCACGTTATCGATGGTATAACTAAGACTTCCCATTGTGCTGGAACCGCACGCCGTGAGCGCACCCAGGTCGTTGTTTCCCGCTGTCAGCATCACTGTCTTTGGTTCGCCCTGCTGATGAGTGGTGTTATCGACGGCTACAACATTTACGGCCAGGTTCGTACAAGTTATACCGGAGAGGCTAAAGCTGCCGTTGATAATGGGTATCCGATGATAAAACCCATGATCATAGGTCTGTACATAGCCATTACTTACAGGCTGATGATCACAATTTGTCACTGTACCTGTGATCGTGACTATGTTTTGCCCCATGTTACCCGTAATCTGTCCCAGATCTATATCCGTAAAAGTTGAAGAAAAAGATTGCGCATATGCGGGTGTAGTACAAGGAGTCATAACCTGCAGTACCAGGTTGCTATTGGCCGGTATGGCCCCGATGACATTGCCGTCTGCGTCTGAAAAACCGAAACGGCCATAGCCTGTATTCAACGGTATACCCACGGGAGTAATGCTCACCGGCACATTGGCCAGCGGGTGAGCTGCGGCATCAACGATCCTGGCCTTGAAATTTACCAGGTCCGCCCCTTCAGCACCGTTCCAGAACGAAAAGTGGGGTGATGCCCCTGTAAATACATTGCCATTCTTTGTTGCAACGCCTTCCTGTCTCCATAACCCCAGACTATCATTGAAGGCCCATAATGGGATTGTAGCCGGTGCAGCCGAAGACAAAGAAGAAGGAATCGGGATATTGATGGTTGCGGTCTTGCCGGGAGCTATCTGCAGAAACTGTCCGCCATCACCGGCGAGCTCGACGGCCATGATACCGTAGGACTTCAATGTCTTTAAAAATCCGGAATTATCTGCGCCCCGTCCATCTCCCGGAACTCCAAGCTGAAGACCGGAGCCGCCGGCAGGGTCTATCCAACGAACATAGATATGTACTTTCCCTGCGTAGGGCGCTCCGCCTGCTGCCACGACAACCGCATTTGCGGGAAGGACGACCTTACCGCCTTCAAGGGTAGTCGCCTCGCCTCCGGTGGCTGCATCGACAACGCCGGCTTCTTTTTTGGGTATCATGCCTATGTGAACGAACGATCCTTTACCCTTTTGAGGAGAGAAGGTCCTGTACCCTATGAAGTACCGGGTGGACACCACTTTTATGAGCCCTGCTGTCGCAGGAAGGGAAACATTTTCGATGGAAAAAAAACCATATTTGTCCGTCACGGTCTGCTTATCTCCGGAGAATACTTGCGCAAATATGATAGGGTCGCCATTCTCGTCAGACACATAGCCGGATACAGAGCAGCTGACCTTCGAAGTCAGATCGACCTTCACCGGATCGGGGCCGGCGTGTTTCTCCTGGCTGTCCTTCCTGCAAGAACAGATGAAAAAAACAAGAATACATAAAGTAATGGAGTTTTTCATAGTGGTGTAGTTAAGAGTGACCGAAAACGGTTATCTACAAACGATAATGCCGTCTGTTCATTGTCCGGAAATAGGAAATCCGATCAATTTTCCGATCTGTTATCTTTTTTTGTCGCTTGCGCCGCGTCACGGACGTTCTTTTGCACAGCAATGGCCCCGAACAAAGCCAGCAGGAGGATCGACAAAATGGTAGAGAACCAGCTAAGACCGTAATATATATCTGTGACGGGAACTCCTTCTAATCTGTCCCGCACGCATTTCTGAACAGATACCGCGGCAAAAAGACCAAACATCAACACGGTGAAATAATATCCCTTTTCATTGAGAGCCATTTCGGCTTGGGTCATTTATACCGGGAACCAAACGTCCTCCTTTTGATAGACGGATACGCGTTACATAGCCTGAACCAGGCTCTGCTGATCATCCTGGAGAGCCGATTGTTGGAAATGGCTTGTTTGGTATATTTTAAAGAGGTCTTTACTGCTTTGAAGCCTGTCTTTAACATGACCGCCTCGTATTCATTGATAGCTGTTATCAAGGGTTTATTGCCGGCTGCGACCTGTTCCAGCGCCCGGGACAAAAGTGCTGCGTCGAATAGGGCCATATTAGCTCCCATACCTTGCAGCGGGGTCATATTATGGATGGCATCACCCAGCAAAGTAACGGGACCGCTCTTCCAGGGCTGAACAGGCAGCATGGTTTTCAAAGGTAACCACAGCAAGCTTGTGTCTTCTGAGTGTAAGACCAGCTTCGTAAAGGCGGGGTGCCAGGAGCTGATCTTCCCGGCGACTATCTTTTTTAAGTCTTCTTTTGCAGGCGTCTGGAAAAATTCATTTGCGTGGGCGATAAATGACCAGAGTATATAATTCTCCTTTTTCTTCCTGTACACAGCATTAAAAAAAAAGTATTTTCTTTTTGGCATTACTACGTTCATCCTCGAGCTTATATAATGGGGGAGCCATTGTTCCGTGTCATTATCGAGATACATTTTTCCACCAATGGCAACGGCATTGGTTTCTACTCGCCGTGCATAAGGCAAAAGCTGTTGTCTTACTTTTGAGTTGGCGCCATCCGCCCCGATGAGAAGGTCGGTGAGGGTGGTCGTCCCGTCTTCAAAATGGACCTTCACTTTTTGGTCCTGAAGTATTTCGTATCGAAGAAATGTTTTGCCATAATGGATATTTTCTTCGATACCCGAGATCAACACTTACCGCAGCAGTTTGCGGCTTACATTGTACTGTCCTTCCTGCAGAGGTTTGTCCTTCCCGATCCCTGTCATCAACTCCTCTTCTATATGTACCAGTTCCTTCATGTCTTCTGTAAGAAAGCCAAATCCGTCTGTAGGCGCCGCCGTGGAGGCCAGAAAATCCATCCAGACATGACCAGGCAGACAGCTGTATAAGGATCTTGTACCGATGGGGCGTACGTGTATACGGTATCCTTCCAACCAGCTTTCCGCCGTGTCATTCCTTTCATAGATGGAAAAGTTTAGATTAGCTTTTTTGAGGCCCTGGGCCAGACATAATCCGCCGATGCCCCCTCCGATGATAGTAATGTGTCGCATAAAGATTTTTATTGACACAAAGCTACCCGGCGAAACAGGCCGGATGATAGAACATAACCGGACGAAAACAGTACAAATTATTCCCTCTTCCGGTAGTCCAGCGGAGTGTAGCCCGTACGCTTTTTGAACAGGCGGGTAAAATAGGAAGGGTCTTCGAAACTCAAATAACCGGCGATCTCGGAAACGTTCATCTCGTTTTGTTTCAACAGGACTTTTGCTTCCAGGATCAGCATTTCATGGATCTGTTCCAGCGCAGACTTACCAGTAGTCTGTTTTACGGCTTTATTTAAATAATTTGGCGTCACATGCAGCATCCCGGCATATTCGTTTACCTGCTGGACCTTTAAATGATGTTGATTTACCAGGTCTAAGAACTTACTGGTGAGCTGCTCATATGAAGAGGTGTTCGTCGTGGCGGTGATATTCTCCTGTTGCTCATGCAAAGCGCCCGCTTCCAGCAGAAATACATTCAGATAGGCGGCCAGCAGCCGTCTGTTACCGGCATCTTCGCGCAATGCATGCATGGAGTCAAACAGACGGGTGAATTTATCTGTTTCTTCAGCTGTCAGATCAACCAGGGGGCGCTGTCCGAATTTAAAAAAAGAAAAGGAGGAGAGGACCGTATTTGATATGCCGTTCCTGGAAAGAAAGTCGCCTTCCAGCAAACAAAAGTACCCCCGGATATTTGCATCGTAGATGTCACCTGAGGATATTTGTCCGGCGGCTTTAAAGAATATCTGACAGGGTTTTATATCGTATTTTTTTAGGCCGCAATGACGGGAGGATAATGCCCCGGTAGATACGAATAATATCTCGTAGTAATCGGACCGCTGCAGCGGGAGAGGGAATTTGAGATACGGTATCACGTCCTCTATCTTATAGATCCTGAATGATCCGTCACCGCCGGAAGGGAATTTATCTTTTTGTGTAAAGCGGTAACGAAACTCGCTATGCGTATATTTAGGTATGTCGTTGGGAGATCTCAATCTGACGGGTGATTAGCTGTACCAAATTTAATACTTATGAAATACCCCGGAGGTAAGGATTTTTATGTAATTTATATTTCTTTTGTCCCCCAAAAAATGGTCACATGAAAAAATTTCTCTTCGCAGGATTTCTGACGAAATTCCTATTTCTTATCAATTTTCCCGGAAATGCCCAGGATCGGCCTGTAGCCTTCAAAGGCGCCCTTATCTATCCGGTGACGGGTCCGGCTATTGAAAAGGGTGTCCTGGTCGTACAGCACGGACGGATATTGGCGATCGGCGATGCTTCAACTACTATTCCCGGCGATGCTACTGTCATTGACGCCGGCGGCAAGGTCATTATCCCCGGGATCGTGGATACGCATTCGCATATCGGAGGACCTGAAGGAGGCGACGGGTCCAATGCCCTTAATCCCGAAGTGCGTGTTCTCGATGCGATCAATCCATCCAGCAACGAATTTAAGAAAGCCCTTTCCGGGGGGATCACCACGGCAAATGTAATGCCCGGATCGGGTCACCTAATGAGCGGACAGACAGTATACCTGAAGATGCGGGCGGCTGACGATATAGAGGGAATGTTGGAGGTCAATGAGAAAGGCGTTTTTGGGGGTATGAAAATGGCCAACGGTACAAACTCCATGCGCGGTACGAATGGATTTCCCGGCACCAGGTCCAAGTCGGCGGCTATGGACAGGGAACTCTTTTTAAAAGCAGTGGAATACAGGAAAAAACTGGATTCCGCCAGGAAAGATTCGACAAAGGTGCCGGAAAGGGACTTACGGATGGAATCCCTGGTGGAAGTGCTCGAAGGCAAAAGGATTGTTCATTTTCATACGCATAAAATGAACGATATACTCACTGTATTGCGTCTGAAGAAGGAATTTGGTTTCCGGGTGGTATTGCACCACGTATCGGAGGCCTGGAAAGTAACGGATGCCATTGCCGCAGCGGGAGTCCCCTGCTCCATCATCAATCTCGATGCTCCCGGCGGCAAACTGGAAGCGATGAATATCTCTCCGAAGAATGGCGCCTTACTGGAAAAGGCCGGTGTGTCTGTAGCCATCCATACGGATGACCCCGTCACAGACTCAAGGTTCCTCATCCGTAGCGCCGCCCTCGGCATTCGTGAAGGAATGTCACGACAAAAGGCCCTGGAAGCGTTGACTATCGCCGGCGCTCGTATGCTCGATCTTGGTAGCAAGATCGGCTCGTTGGAAAAAGGCAAGGACGCTGATCTTGTCATCTTATCGGGAGACCCTTTCAGCGTATTTACCCATGTTGAACAGACCTGGGTGGAAGGCGTCAAACGTTTTGACCGGGCGATCCCATCCGATAAAGCATTTGCCACAGGTGGATATAAAGTGTATCCTCCCGAAGGTAATACAGACGACGACGGCAATCACAACGAATGGAACGATGAAGCCCGGTAAGACATTTAAAAAAAGAAATTATGAATAAAATATTCCTATATATATCCCTGACTTTTTCCTGTTTTTCTCTTCGCGCCCAGATCGCCGTGAAAGGAGATAAAGTATATACCATGGCCGGGGAGGTCCTCACCAACGGAGTAGTATTGCTAAAAGACGGCAAGATCGAGAAGGTTGGCGTCTCCCTGAAGATCCCATCCGGCTACACTGTTTACGAGGCCAGGGTTGTAACCCCCGGACTGGTGGATGCACGCAGCGTGGTGGGGCTTTCCGGACCATTAAATATTCCCATCGACCAGGACCAACTGGAAAAATCAAGTCCCATACAACCCGATCTTCGGGCTGTCGACGCCTATAATCCTGACGATACACTGGTGGGCTATCTTCGTATCAACGGGGTGACTACCATCCATACAGGACATGGCATCGGGGCGCTGGTAAGCGGGCAAACCATGGTGGCAAAAACAAAACCAGGACTGATCGATGCTGTTACCCTTGTCCCTACCGAAATGCTGGCGATGTCCCTCGGTACTTCCGTTCAGGCAAACTTCACGTCGCCCGGCACCAAATCCAAAGAAATAGCTCTGTTGAGAACAGAGCTGCTAAAAGCGCAGGGTTACGAAAAGAAAATGGGGTCCAAGGATAGTACAAAACAGCCTGCCCGGGATCTCAACCTGGAAATGCTGGTGAAGCTGCTGCATGGAGAGGTCAAGGCCCTCATATATGCCAACACAGCTACTAATATCATGTCGGCCATCCGTCTGGCAAAAGAGTTCAACCTGAAACTGGTGATCGAAGGAGGGGCCGAGGCCTATCGGGTGATAGATAAAATAAAGAGCGCAAATGCCGAGATCATTGTACATCCCACGATGGCGCGTCCTTATGGAGAAATGGCCAACATGACGATGGAAAATGCCGCCATCCTCACAAAGGCCGGTGTATCTGTATCCATCGAAAGCGGGTATGAAGGATATGTCCCCAAAACAAGGGTGGTCCTGTTCGAGGCGGCCACCGCCGCCGCCAATGAGCTGCCTTATGAGGAAGCGCTAAAAGCGATCACGCTTAACCCCGCACGGCTCCTGGGGCTCGATAAACGCATCGGTTCTCTTGAAAAAGGCAAGGACGGGGATGTTGTCCTATACGATGGCGATCCATTTGAATATACTACACATGTCTGCAAGGTGATCATCGATGGGAAACTGGTGGCGGACAATTGTCGGTGAGTCCTTAATAAAAAGACCACCCGACTACTTTCGTAACGGATGGTCTTGACCCTTAAAACAACCTGTCGCAAACGTTTAATAATGTCCAGAAACCGAAATGTTCAGTGATCTATATGAAATTTGATGGCCCTTAACTTATTCGTATCCTGCATTTTTACTGCACTTATACTAATTAGTACTAGCCGGCTGTAGTGATGTAACTACAAAGAGATGTTTTTTTTGAAAATTTTTTACCCCATTGATTATCAGCCAGAAAGAGGGCCTATCCCCTATAAAAGGTCTGAAGTTGGGAGGCCAGCAGGTCTTTATTCACCTGCTCAATGGGATGAGGTGTCCCGGGGAGAATGCCCAATTGGGCATTGGGCAGGCTTTTAAAAACAGCCAGGGTTTCGTCCAGACTGACCATTTTATCACGATCTCCCAACAGCAGGAGGACGGGAATGGTTATAGCCGGATAAATGTCCGGAGAGAATAGCGGCTGATCTCCTAGACTGGTCAGCAAATGAGCAGTGCGTTCCAACACCGTTTTCCAGTCTTTCGGGTGGTGACGTTGTTCCAGGGTCCGTGCAAAAGCCGGTAGTTTTTCCCGGATCTTGTAAGGGTTGATCATTTGTGTTTCGCGTTGGGCGATGGCGGGATCCCAATGAAACTTGGTGGCCAGGGTACCCAGCCTGGATATGCGGGAACTATGGTACCGGGCGAGATACATACCCACATATCCGCCCATGTTGTACCCAAAAACGGCAGCCTGCTCTAATTTATGCTCATCCATATATGTCAACACATCTCCTGCGAACAGGGAAATAGAAAAAGGCGCTTGGGGAAAGGGCCTTGAGCCATGACCGGAAAAATCCAGTGTATGCACAGTGAGGTCGTTTTGCAATTTCGCGGCAAGTGCGGTCATCTGGTCTGCCGCACCAATGGCGCCATGTAGCAAGAGTAGATGCATAGGATCGTTTGTCCAATAGAGATAGCTATAAATATCCCTACCCGAAGATAATTCATATTTCTCCATAAACGCGTCCGGATAAATAGACGGCTGATCTCCCCTTGTCCATTGGCCATCTTCTGGAACGCGATGATGTTGGGCGCAAAATACAGCAGCGTCCACACCCTGACTGCGAAATGAGCCAGGAATAGCGCGATAAGCCATCCCTTTACCAACGGTGTTTTCCAGCAAAAGACAATCGCCAGGATAAATGTAATTTCATGGATGGAATGGCCCCAGATCCAGAAGGTCTTGAGGTCGATGCCATATTTCCCTTTCAACAGCTGGAATGACTCTGGCGGTGATGCCGTCCATTTGGGGATAATGACACATGTCTCGAAGATCTGGGCCCCATTTATCATAAAATACAGCAACGTCGAGATTACAAGCCAGGTTTGCGGGATTGATATCATTTTCTTTTGTTTATAAAACAAAATTATCGGAGGGGTTATGCTTCCTCTTATATTTAACGGAGTAAAATTTATAATTTAGGGAAATGGGATTTGAAGTAAAAAATAAGTCGGAGCAAAGCGTCTTCAGACAGGATTTTAATGAAGTGAACTTTGTTGATCCTGCTTTTAAAACGGATACTTTTACTTTTCCCAGCCCGTATGGGACATTAAAGGCAACCACCTGGTGGTTTGACGGGATAAAAATGACATACTCGGAAGCCAGTCTGCACCAAGAGACGGAGCTGGATTGGCAGGGGGATACGGAACTTATTACCATGCATTTTAACCTGGAGGGTCATATATCCATGTTGGATGAAAAAATGCCCGGTCCATTTGAATTGTCTTCCAACCAGCATAACATGTTCTATGGAAAAGAAGCGAAGGGGAAAATACGTTTTGATGGATCGGCCATGCGATCGCTGCTTATACAGTTCTCCAGGGACGCTTTTTTTAATATCGCCAGGGACGGTAATGACGCCATCAAACGGTTTGCCGAGCGTGTTTCCATGGGAAATGCCGCAGCTTTTTCAGCAACCGGTCTGGACATCGATGTGCGACTGCATACCTGTATAGATTCGTTGCTACATTGTAAATATGCGGAATCACTAAAAAGGATGTTCTTTTTCTCCCGGACCATCGAAATGCTTGTCTTACAAGCAGAAGCCTTTGATAGGGCGTACAATGGACGACCTGTTTACGTCAGGAATGATTATGATAAAGAACGTATCCTTTTTGCACGGGACTGTCTTTTAAAGAATATCGACTCCCCTCCTACGTTGTCACAGCTGGCAAGAGCGGCGGGGCTGAATGAATTCAAACTCAAAAAAGGGTTCAAAGAAACCTTTCACCAGACTGTTTTTGAATACCTTTCGGATGTCCGGCTGGAGACTGCAAAAAATGATCTGCTCAACAAGGGTAAATCGGCGACCGAGATCGCCAGTGAGCTGGGTTATTCTTCGCTGCAACATTTTAGCGCTGCCTTTAAAAAGAAGTTTGGCGTTTCGCCCAAAAAAATGAAATAATATGTCTAATAAACCACCGGCCTTTGTAGGTTCGGTCCCCGAAAAATATGAACGCTACCTGGGACCCTATATATTCGAGCCGTATGCAAAAGATCTGGTTCGACGCATCCGGCGTGCCGACATAAGGACGGCGCTTGAAATTGCCTGTGGCACCGGTCGTGTAACCAGCCATCTTCGAAAAGCGTTGTTACCGGATGCCCATCTGACGGCTACCGATCTTAATGCGGATATGATCGCGATCGCCCGGGAAGTTGTTCCTGCAAAGGATATCGAATGGGCTGTTGCGGATGCGTTGGAACTACCATTTGAGGATGGTCGTTTCGATCTTGTCGTCTGTCAGTTCGGGTTGATGTTTGTCCCGGACAAGGACAGGGCATTGAGCGAGGTGTACAGGGTTCTGAAGCCTGGTGGGCAGGTCTTATTAAATACCTGGGACAAGTTAGAGAACAATCCGGCTTTTTTCCTGGCAGATCAGATCGTGTCGGGATATTTTCCGGAGGAACCGCCTTTGTTCTTTCATGTACCTTTTTCCCTCCACGACGAAAAGGAGCTGGCTTTATTGTTCGAGCGTGCTGGTTTTAAGAATTGCAGGATCAGCCTGGTAAAAATGATGGGCAGAAATGATTCAGCCATGGATACCGCCACTGGTATGATGGAAGGTACGCCCATCTATTCGACGATCAACGAGCGGGATCCGGAGCTTTTGCCTGTGATAAAAAAGGAGTTGGAAAGGCAACTGGGGGAAAGGTTTGGCAAGGCACCCATTGTCAGTGCCATGCAGGCATGGGTAGTAGAAGGCGAGAAATAATCAGCGCAAAAAGACAAATCACAATCGAATGAAAGTCACTTCTTTAGATTAAAAGATTGGTATATTTCTTGCATAATGGGGATAGATACTTATTTACTTCTCAAACTATCAAAATGACTAAAATCCTTTCCGTTGTCTTATTCCTTGTAATTTCCTTCAGTGCTATAGGACAAACCATTGGCCGTGTAAACAAAAAGACAAAAGAATTTACCGTTGCCGCTGATCAGAAAGCGGCATATACGGTATTTGGATACCAGTATCCCAATATCACAACCAAAAAGGTGATCTGCTTTTCTTCGAGTGAGAACATGGTAAGAGAGGAAAATCCTAAATGTCTGTTAGGGGCGTACTTTGATACTGATAAAATGAAGGTGGGTGATAAAATTCTTTATGTCGGGGTGGCTGGGAGTTTTGCCAGAATGAAATATGTCACCGGCTCGGGAAAAAGTATGCTCTTCTATCTGCCGAAGTCGAGTTTTGCGATAAAGTAAACATCATTCAATTTTAACAACGCCCTCTGCTATTTGAGGGAAAAGCGAGAATACCTTCGCATCATGTCCCGGGATGATGTATTTGGGGTTTGAAACCAGTGTCTTCATCCTTCGCATCGAATTCACGTAGGCTGTGGTATCCCAGGTGCCGCCGATGGCCGCCGGCCGCAGGTGTTCCAGGTTGTAATATATCCAGATGTTATCTGAAGCGAGCACTATCCTGTTGGCGCCTGTTCCTACCAGTACGAATTGCGAATCGAACGTGTGTTTTGAGCCGGTGAATACTTTTATCCCGGGAATTATTTCTTTATTATCCCCGTCTACAAGCGTTACTCTGCCGGCCAGGTTCAAGTCGACAAGAGAGCGTACATCGCGTTTATCAAAACCACCCATCGCCCCACGTTTCAGCCAGGCTGCACTTACAAAATAATTATAGTCCTCCTTTTGGATCCAGATATGTGCATTGGGGAATAAGCTAATCCCATTGATATGATCCCAATGTGGGTGACTTATAATGATGTCGGTAATATCTCCTGCCTTCAGACCTAGTTTCAGCAGGGTGGAATCCGGTCGTTGATAGCTTTTAAACTCAAACTCCTTTTCGTAATCGCTGCCGTGCAGGAACCCGGCATCTAAAAGAATATTCTTCCCATTGTTCCCTCTGATCAGCCAAATCATGAAGACGACGCCCACACTATCATTTTGGGGTCCATTGTCAGCCCAATACGAGATGGGGAACGGATGGGTCGTGGTGGCGACCCTTAGTGCATAGACCTGATAACGTTCTGTTTGCGACAAGGTTTGTAGTGATAAGAGCAGCAAACCTAAGAAAATCGGGAGTTTCATGATCATTTAACAAAATATAGGCGGCAATATAGAATTTACAAAATTTATGGCAAACAAAAAAATCGAATGTGACCTCTTTTAACACAACAAGGCCCGTCTATTGTATGTTTTCTATAAAAGGGTATTTCGTTCTTGCAATGGATAAATACCGATCATTTATTCAACTTCAGATAAGGCTGTCGCTCCATTCGGGTTTCTTTTCATCCATCACAAAAAATTATTCTTGTATGAAAAAGCTATTTGCTGCCTTTGACTCCTTCTATGGAGGAAAAGTGTATGAGCCATCGCTCCAATCCCAATCCTCGCCGGTGACAATCACTTCGTTTTCCCAGCCGCATGTTCTGCAATCCAAAATGAAGGAAGAAAAAATGTCCCATGGTGGCACCGTAAAGGCCAATTTATCGCCTGTTCGTCTGGAAATGAGCCAGGGGGGAGTAATAATGTACTTCTGCCCTATGAAGGACCTCCGGATCCTGGAAGTTATTGCGGAAGGAGATGGGGACAATATTCCCGCACAAGCGATAATAGAAGGCTTGAACGTGCCAGCAGATTACAAATCAGGGTTTTATGAACTGGAAAATGTCGAGCTGACTTCCAATGGAACCATACAGGTAAAGGCAACAGAAAGGACTAATTGGAAGTTTATTGCGAGCGTTCTGGAAAAATAACGAGGGGAGTGACCGGGAAAGAGGTTCTTTATGCTGGTAGCAAGTCGCCACAAAAGAAGATCAGGTGCTTTGTGCTGAAAATTCATCTGGCGGCTTGCTATTCCTGACACTTCCTACAAGCATAAAGCCGGCAATCCTTAACCCGGCTTTTGTTAACGTTGCTCTTGAAGCGGCATTATCTATGCTGGTCCGGGCCGCAGGGACCCTGCCAGCGAGGTAGCATTGCTTTTTTATTTCCTGAATGAGAAAACTCCCAAAACCTTTTCTTCTGCAATCTTCCCTGACTTCCATATACAGGTCCGCAAACGGCATATTGTAGTGCAGGAGAAAGCCTCCGGTCGCCACAACTTCTTTATTAAACTCCAGAATATAATCACCGACCGGCTCGGCCTTATGTTCAAAAACAATATCTTTTTCATTACGTCTTCTAAAAACGGCCTCGTCTATGACAAGGGACGATGTGACACCTTCTTCAAATAGCACCACGTCTGAATCTATATTCTTCCCATATTGATATAACAGGTGTGTAAGCAACTGGTCATTACTCTGACATTCAATATAAGCAGCAGAAGAAGAGGATAATAATCCTTCAAAGTATAGAGAGGTCTGGTTCCTGAAAGAAGGGATCAAATAGAATTCGAAGACAGTATCCCTATCATTTATATTCTCCTTTCCTTTGACGGATCCATAACCGACCATTTCTTCATTGTACATTAAAGCATAACTATCTGTCCATCCTCGTGTATGACAGGCATCATATCTTATCTGGAAATTATTCTCCTGTAAGAATAATTTCCTCAAAGGCAAAATGTTCTTTAGATCAGTTGGAGTAACGCTCAGTGCCATATTTCTTTTTGTATTCTATCGGCGTAAGACCGGTGATCCTGAGAAATAATTCTTTGAAAGCCTTTTTATCAGAATAATCCAATTCATACATCACTTCATTGATCGTCTTCCGGCCCATTTCTATTTCTTTTTTTGCCGCCTCGATCTTTATCCGCTGGATGTATTCCGCAATCGAGTTCTTTGTCGCTTTTTTAAATCTTCTTTCCAAAGTGCGTCTTACAATAGAAAACTCAGCAGCCATTTTCTCGATATTTATTTTCCCCCTGTAGTTATTCTCAATAAATACCTGCACCTGCCCTACCAACTTGTCCCCATGTTCCTTCTGTCCTTTGAACATGACAAATGCGGACTGGCTATTTCTTGCAATGTCAAGAAGAAAATATTTAGTAGCCGCAATTACTATCTGTCGGGAAGTGTATTTCTCCAGCAAGTATAGCAATAAATTCCAATAAGACGTACCTCCTCCGCTGGAATAAATACCACTTTGCTCCGTAATGATCTTATCGTTTACAAGCCGGATCCCTGGATAATATGCCGCCAGCTCGTTTGCATACGCCCAATGGGTGGAACATTGTTTGCCATCCAGCAACCCGGTGGCGGCTACAATAAAAGCCCCGACGCAAAAGCTCGCTATTTCAGCACCCTTTTTGTGCTGTTCTATAAGCCATGGGAAGTAGTGTCTGTTCAGTTGAGTTCCACGGATGACATCCCCGGAAATTGCCGGAACAATGATGAGGTCGCTATATCCGGCGTCCTCTAAAGTTTTGTCTACCTGGATAATATGCGCCCCTTTATCAAAAGATATCTGTCTTATGAACCCCACCAATTGAACCTCAAAGAAATTATCCACTCCTTTTTCTTTAAGGAATTGATTTGCAAAGGCGAATAACCTTTTCGCGTCAATTATACAGGAAAGCACAGCATGCTCCGGAACTATGATCGAAACAGATCTCATATAGCAAAGATATTTTATTCAAGTGTCGCAATCAACGCCATATATTGTCGCTATACCCCACTTTTAAATGGTACCGGGACAGTACTTTTATCAAAACAATTACGATGAAAAAATTGGATCCCTACTTGAACTTTAATGGCAATACAGAGGAAGTTTTTAGATTTTACAAATCGGTTTTTGGGGGTGAGTTTACGACCCTGATCCGATTTGGCGATATGCCTGGGAGTGAAAAAATGCCGGAGGCTGACAAAGCGAAGATATTCAATGTCACGCTGCCTATCGGCGATTATAATGTACTAATGGGTACTGACATCCTCGAATCAATGAATCAAGGATTGCATGCCGGAGATAATTTTCATATCTGTATTTCCCTGGATAATGAAAACGAAACAAAAAGGATATTTTCCGAGCTTTCGGAAGATGGTCAGATCATTATGCCGCTTGCCAAAGAAGATTGGAGTCCGCTATTCGGGATGTGCAAGGATAAATACGGTATACAATGGATGGTAAAGCATGCAAAATAAATAACAACCAGCCAACCCATATTCGGCGCTTTTATCCTCATTCCCGCGATCATTATTTACTGGGTTTCGGCGGCATAGATGTGTGACTGCTACTCTCAGGAAGTTTGTTCGCCAGGAGGACGACTGTCGCTATATACCAGAAATACAGTGAGCAGTCCGAAGATAAAAAAGCTTAGCACAAGAGGAAGGACGCTATTGTGCATTAACTGACTGATCACCGAGCCCAGGAATGCTCCGATAAAAAAGAAGGAAGTCCCATAAATGGATGATGCCATACCCGCCATGTTCCCCATCGGCTCCAGCGCCAAAGCGCTGCTATTTGGCTCCACAGCCAGATTGATCGCCAGCAGCAGGGCAACGCAGGTAAAGAACAAAAGCATATCCGGCGGATCTCCCAAAGCGAATGTAAACAACAGGAGAAGGGCCCCTATCACAGTATAGATGCTGAGGAGCCATCTTATGACCCGGCGTGCTCCATACCTGGAAGAAAGACGGGAATTCAGCAGGGTGCAGCACGACATCAGCAGACCAATACCGGCAAAGATCCAGGTAAATAATTTAGGCCTGCCGTAAATCTCTCCGATGATGTGTTCGGAGCTGGCGACGTACGAGCTCAACGCCGTAAAAAGAATAGTGGTGATCCCGGTATATCGGAGAAAGGTCCGGTGGCCTATAACCTTCCGGATGGACTGACCGATGCTTATCCAGTCGAGGGAAACACGCTGTTCGCGAGGAAGGGACTCCTCTAGTCTAAGCGACCAGAGAAATACGATAACCGCGAACAAGGGAGGGGTGAGGAATACCATCTTCCAGGATGAGACGGACAGAATAGCCACTCCTAAAAAGGGTGCAACGATGGGCGTGAACAAGAAGATCGTAAAGATCAGGGACATGATCCGGGCCATTTGGTTTCCAACAAAGCGATCGCGAACACCCGCGATGGTGGTCATAAAGACTGCCGACGCTCCCATACCCGCTACAAAGCGCGCTGCAAGCATGATCTCCAGGCTGGGGGCAAAAGCTGCGGCTAATCCACCAACAATGTAGAGAGGGAAACCGACCCGTAGGATCGACAGCCGCCCAAAACGATCAGAAAGTACACCAAAAATGATCTGGGCGACCTGCCCCATAAAAAAGAACGAAATGATCTTTGCGGTGTCGGTAGAATCAGGCTTGAGTCCAAAATGCTCCCTAAGCTGACTAAATGCTGGAAGCATGATATCTATGCCCAAAGCCGTCAGGGTCATCGTACAGGCCGACAGAACGATAAATTCAGCCGGCCTCATCTTCATTTCCAATTGCATATATAAATTTTTGCATGTGTTGTTGGCTTGGACCTGCCTATTCCTTTGTCGCAAAGATATTGTCTTAATTCTTCTGTGACCGGGTCCTAAATAGACATACTGGCGGGTAGATTTGGCCAGGATCATCCCTTATTTTTGTACAAAAATTTGTCATGAAGGATTTGATCATTGTCGTCCCCGATGGCGATATAGATATCAGCAGCATAACGGGGTCATTCCAGATCCTGCACTGGGCCAATGACTATTGGCAAAAGATGGGACACAGACCCGTGATCCGGCTCCGCCTGGCAGGCGTTGAGACAGAATTGAAACTGAACTTTGGCTTTTTTTCGATCCATCCTTTATCTATCAATGAGATTGACAAAGCCGATCTATTGATAATTCCTTCTCTTTCCAGTGACTATGATGCTGTTATCAGAAAAAATAAAGAGCTGACCACCTGGATCAGGGAGCAATACAAAAGCGGTGCTGAGATCGCGAGCGTTTGCACAGGTACCTTCTTACTGGCAGCCACGGGGTTGCTGGATGGGAAAAGTTGCTCCACTCATTGGGATGCCGCGGGCATTTTACAGCAGCAGTTCCCAAAGATCCAGGTTCACACCGAAATACTGACGACGGCTGGAAGAGGGATATATACAAATGGCGGCGGGTTCTCCTTTTTAAACATGGCGCTTTTCCTCGTTGAAAAATTTTTTGACAGACAGACCGCTATTTTGTGTTCAAAAATGTTTCAAATCGATATAGACAGAACATCTCAATCGCCGTTTGCCATTTTTCAGGTGCAAAAGAATCATGGGGATGAGATGGTCAGCCAGGCGCAGACTTTTATAGAAGAAAATCTAAGCGAAAAGATCTCTTTTGAAGAGCTGGCTTCAAAACTTGCAACCAGCCGCCGGAATTTTGATAGACGTTTTGCAAAAGCAACGGGTAACACACCGGTGGAATATTTACAACGTGTAAAAGTGGAAGTGGCAAAAAGCGCTTTGGAAAAAGGGAGGAAAACGATCTTTGAAGTAATGAGTGAAGTGGGCTATTCGGATGATAAAGCATTTAGAGAAGTCTTTAAAAAAATAACAGGCGTATCCCCCTTCGATTATAGAGCAAAGTATAATAAAGAGGAAGTGAGCGGGTAGTATATTTTTCTTATATTCGGCCCTACATCAAGCTTCATCTATGCAAAAAGATTTGCTTATCATTGGCTGCAATGGTTATGTTTCAGCCATCCTTACCAACAATGGCGAAGAATGCTGGCGAACAAAATTACGACAGGGGGTTTTGGGCGGCTCCCGCGGTTCCGACGTTAGCGTATTGATCGATGGTGAACAGGTCTTTGCAGGCTGTAACGGGCGGATCTATGCGCTCAGGACGTCTAATGGAGAGATCCTTTGGGAAAATGATCTAAAAGGAATGGGGTTTAACGAGGTAGCGCTGGCTAGACAAGGAACGAGCACACAGTTTATTACGAGAGTGGAACAAACCACCACGACAAGCAGTGGTAATAGTAATCCCTGAATTAATATATCTACAAAGGGACTTTACTCGATCGCCCCCATACAATAAAAGCAGCAATCAGTGCAAAAACTATATTCACCCCAATTTGTGAAGCTTCGCCTCTCCCAATATGAAAAATGCTTGCTGCTATCATCAATACAATCGTTCCGATAGCTGCATAAACCGTGAGTTTCGGATGAAAATGCAGTAATCCGGGTAGTATCAGTCCGATACCTGCCAGCAAATCCAATACGCCTGTGATCTTTACTAATGCTACATTATTTGCCGTCCAGGGCCACAGAGCTGACAGTTTCTCTACCGGCTGAAAAAATTTCATACCTGCTGCCCAAATCATGCTGAGAGCTAATAATGTCTGTGCTACCCAAATTCCAATGTTCATTTTTTTGAGATTTTTATCCACGAATTATTCTGATATTTAATTATCGAAATAAAATTAAATGAAATTGCTTTCCAGAGGATAGCGCTTCCAGTTTGGATAGTGCTATCTCATGGGATAGTGGTTTAATTAAAAGCTGAAAAGATGTTGTCAAAAGGAGGTTGCCCCAGAACAATGCTTTCCATCAGGGATGCACTTGAAGCGTTGGAAGGAAGATGGAAGTTGCTTATACTTTTTTCATTATCAGAAGGACCCAAACGTTTTAAGCAAATAGCGAGAGAAGTTGGTAGCATTACAGATAAAACTTTGTCCAAGGAGTTAAAAAGCCTGGAGGCAAACAAGCTGATTAAAAGAGACGTTTACGATACTTTCCCCGCAACTGTGGAATATTCCATTACGCTTCACGGGTTATCGCTTGAAAAAGTACTGGACGAGCTGCATTATTGGGGGTTGGCTCATCGGAAGAAGGTAATTGGCAAATGACTATGCTCTTCCTTTATCGATCATTTATTCCCTTTCCTCTGAGGATCTGCTGCATACATTTTTCAACCCTTGACGCCCGAGTCCCGGACTGTTTGGGTGCTGAGAAATAAAGTATGTATGCTCTTTGCCGTCCCGGTGTCAATGCTTCAAAAGCAGTCTTCAAAGCAGGGTTTTTATTCAATTTATTTTGAAATTCTTCAGGAACCGGCGCCGGGTTCTTTCTAAAATCCACTTTCAAACCGGATCTTTCCACTTCGATGGCTTCATAAATATAGGCTTTCAGGATAGATCTCATACCATTAGGGTCTTTTAACAATACACCTTTGAAAAACCCTATTGCACAGTATTCCTTTAACCCGCTTATTATAACTATGTTACTTACTCATTGATCAAAGTGAACTTATGTCTGCTGACAAATACACATGTAGTTATTTGACTACACAAATCTTCTATATAAAACCCGCTTTTGACGCGGGTTCTGTTTTGGTGACAAAAAATTCTCAGTAAAAGAATTGTTCTAATATGATCTGACCGTCTTTTACTTCATACAGCATGATCTCGTCCATTTGTATCCGCCCATGTTGTTGTACAGTAATATCTACCATCCTCCTTACCGCAAAATGATTACCTGCAACAAGAGGTTCAGAGGTAGAAGCGCCATGAAACGCCTCTATCTTGCTTACAAAGTCTTCTCCCTTTTTGCGTACGGCAGCCCTGCCTTCTGCGTATCCGAAATAGGGGGAATCGGACGGGTCGACGCTCCTGACGTTTTCGGCAAATAACTCGTCCTGTATCTCAAACCATTTTTCCTGTTGGGCGAGTTTATGAAAACGGGCTGCAATTTCCTGGATCGTCAGCGTCTTTTTTTGTTGTGTCGGCATTGTCTTATTATTTAATAACTAACGGAGTATCATTAATATGGCTCTCCTATTCCTGTTTCGCAAAGAGACTTCAAGCTTTTCATAAATATAGCCCAGTCGTAAGTGCAACCGGCAAAAGTGTCCGTTACGGCCCGCCATCCTCCATGGGTAAAACGCAAAAGCGTATTTCCTGTTCTTTCTTCCAGCTCAAACGAAATGTCGGTACCAATCCATTCTTCGATCGAATTGATACATTTCCACTCTACTTTTTTATTAGGGTCAAGTCTGGTCACTCTCATTTCATTCCGGAATTTTCCAAAAATAAATACGTTCACAAACCCTACTTCCGGCTTGGCTGTTGTCTGCTTAGACCACCAGCTTGCAAGCCCCTCTTGTGTGGCAAGAGCAGTAAATATCTCTTTCGGAGCGGCTTTTATAACCAAGTTAATTCTGATATCTGCCATACTTTCGTTTTTAATTGCTATTTCTGAATAAAACTATCGAGCAGTAAAATTAGTACCTTTAAATGGGTCCTAAGAGGGTGTGAATTAGACATTATAGCAGGTGGATCCGGACATCATAAACCTATACCTTTATAACTTTCTACCCTTTTAAAAAGAAGCCAAATGAAGCACCTTACAATTGTAGTCCCTGACGGACAGAATAATCTAACCACTATTGCCTGCATATCCGGCGCCTATGAAATATTTGCAGCTGCCAATGACTATTGGGTAAAGACTGGTAAAAAGAAATTATTTAAAATTGAGCTGGCGGGTGTTTCAAAAAAAGTAAACTTCTATGAGGGTCTGCTGACAGTGAGTCCCGGGATCAACGTTACATCTATAACAAAAACCAATCTTATTATTATCCCGGCATTCAATTACTTTTATAAAAAAGCAGTAAAGGAAAACAAGATACTGATTGACTGGGTTGGAAAACAATATAGGAAAGGCGCAGAGGTAGCAAGTACCTGTACAGGAGCATTTATGCTTGCAGCTGCGGGCATACTGGATGGAAAGATCTGCTCTACACATTGGGCTGCCGAGGATAATTTCAGGGCTATGTTCCCAAAAGTGAAACTACAGACGGAAAAATTGATCACTGATGAAAAGGGGGTCTATACCAACGGTGGCGGTTACTCTTTCCTGAACCTTATCATCTATCTTGTAGAAAAGTATTATGATAGAGAGACAGCCATTTATTGCGCCAAAGTATTCCAGATAGAGATAGACAGGGAAAGTCAGTCGGCCTTTACCATATTCACTGGCCAGAAGTTACACGGAGATGCAATGGTAGTGGAAGCACAAGCCTATATTGAGAGCAAATTGCATGAAAAGATTTCTGTTGAAGATCTGTCTTCCATATTCTCGGTGGGAAGACGCAACTTTGACAGAAGATTTATTAAAGCCACCGGAAATACGCCGTTTGAATATGTGCAAAGGGTAAAAATAGAATCGGCAAAAAAGGCATTTGAGATCAGCCGCAAAACGGTCAATGAGGTAATGTATGAGGTGGGTTATTCGGACGTCAAAGCGTTCCGGGAGGTTTTTAGAAAGATTACGGGAGTGTCGCCGTTGGAGTACAGAAGTAAGTATAATAAGAAGGCGTGGGTGTAAGTACAAGCTTAAGGAAATATGTCTCGAGATGTTGGAATGTAATAGATCGAAGTTCATATCTTAATGATACTGAAAGTCATACAACTTTTCGCATTTGCGAAAGTGTATTCATTCGAAGCCGGATCGTAAACATAGGCCTTCCCCCATTCTTCGTATCGCTCGGCCGTGATCTCCACAGCGTCTAATATATATTCTATTTCAGCGTCCGTCATCGTAGGATGAATGGATAATCTCACCCAACCTGGCTTACGCCATAATTCTCCAGCCCTAAGTGAATTCAATATCTCGTAAGATCGGGTCTTATCGATGCATAGCAGCAAATGCCCATAAGTGCCGGCACAGCTACAGCCTCCCCTTGCCTGGATCCCGAACCTGTCGTTGAGGATCTTTACGATCAAATTATAATGTGCATTCCTGATCATAAAAGAGATAACGCCCAGTCGCTTCCTGTTCGCTCCCAGTATTTCCAGGCCGGTGACCTTCTCCAAACGGTCAAAGAGGCGTCGAAGCATCTCCTGTTCCCTCTCCAGCATCCTTTCCACGCCCATTTCCTCTTTCAGCCGGATGCACATCGCCGCTTTTATCCCTTGCAGGATCGGTGGTGTTCCGCCATCTTCGCGTAGCTCGATATCAGTGATATATTCATGTACCTTCCAGGGATTACTGTACAATATTGTACCTCCGCCGGGGTGATCGGGAATGCGATTCTTATATAGCTTGCTGTTAAAGATCAATACACCCGGGGTGCCCGGACCACCCAGGAACTTATGGAAAGAAAAATAGATAGCATCTAAATCCCCCAAACCCGACCCGGGATGCATGTTTATATGAACGTACGGGCCAGAACAGGCAAAGTCAACAAAACAGAGGCCTCCGTTCTCATGCATGATCAGGGCAATCTCGTGAATGGGTGTTTCAAGACCGGTGACATTAGAGCAAGCTGTAATCGCCGCAATCTTATTTTTCCGGTGGCTAAATCGTTCCAATAGTTCCCTGAGATGTTCCAAATCGACATTTCCATCCTCACCCGGCCGGATCACTTCGACAGTGGCGATCGTCTCCAGCCAGCTGATATGATTACTGTGGTGTTCCATGTGGGTGATCAATACCAGCGGTCTTTCCGATTCTACAGGCTGAAAATATTTGCCATAGGTCATGATCTGCTCAGGGATCCTTAATCCCATGATCCGCTGCAGCTTACTCACGGCAGCGGTCATTCCGCTTCCACAGAAGATCAGTACATCGTGTTCCCTGGCATTGACATGTTCCTTGATAATGACTTTGGCCTGTTCGTAGGCGCTGGACATCATTTGCCCTGTAATAGTCGTCCCCGTGTGCGTATTAGCGAAAAAAGGCAGGATTTCTTCCTGTAGTCTTGCTTCAATGGGTCCATACGCCCTGCCGCTTGCCGTCCAGTCCGTATATAGTATCCTTTTAGTCCCGTAAGGGGATTCAAAAAGTTGTTCACAGCCGATGATATTTTGGCGAAAAGAAGAAAAATAATCTTCGAGCGAGCTTATGGGATGCATACATTTCATTGGGCGGCTCATCGCTATTTGGTTTTTTCAGAAACATACATGCCAAAAAGGTCGTAGGGCTTTTTGCTGAAATATCCATGAAAATAAGAGCCAAGCATAGCTGTAAACATGACAAATGCCAAAACAACTAAAACTTGATATGCCGAGGTCTTTTGAATTTCCTGTCTCGACCGCACCTCGCAAATTTCACCCGGACAGTATTGGGTCTTCCCTTTAAAAAACAGCGGATAAAATTTACACCCCAGGCAAATACCAAAGGCGGACTCGAAAAAGAGAAATACAAGGCAGATGAGACAGATAATACCTGTGATGGGGCTATATGAGTTGACCACCACCATAAAAATGAACATGGTGGTTGATAAGATAAGGCCGATGATCCATGCAAACTTTTTCTGACGGGCGCCCACATATTCGGGCGTTTGCCTGCCAACTATGAGCCGGCCGATGATCAGCGTGGAAGAAAACCTGGGTGATATAAAAACCCGGATGGCAAAATCAACCATAAACAGGGTTATCACATATTTGATCGGTATAAAGTTATTTTCGAACACGATGAACATCAGTGAGAGGAAGGTCGCCAGAAAGAGGATTCCAGCTGCCGCCCTGACCTCTCTTTCATTTAAGACCCGGATGTCATATCCGGCCACATCTTCGCCGAACTGTATTGTTTTGCTCATGGCATTATTTTTCTACAATGCTAGCTAAATAATTCAAAAACTGAAAGTTACATCAATAGACAGGGTATTAAGGTATACCAAATGCGATTCCGGGTCAACCACCGGGCTTCATTCAAAAGGATGAAAACATTTCCCGATATTTAGTGCACGAAATAACCCATGAGATCCCTCTTCGATATCAAACGGTTTAAATTATATGGCTGGCTTGGTCTTGCTTTTCTATTGCTTGGCCTGCTTTCCAATTTGACGCACGTTGGCGAGGCAGGGAAAAGGTTTGTGAATGATTGCTGGCGTATCGGTTATGTCACCATTCTGCATTATATACTATTCGAGTATACCCTACCCAGACTCAGCTGGAAGAAATTCATTCGATCATTGCTGCTTATCACAGCGCATCTCTTTTTATACTCGGAGGGCTTATATCTCTGGAGGGAAACAGGGGTTGCTCTAAATATCTATACGCCATTCCCTGCAGGATCACATGAGGTTGGACCGCAAATGGAGTATAGCATAGCATCACTCGTCTTCTTTGCGATCATCAGGCATTTCTATAATTATATAAAACTAAAACAGACTGCCCAGCAGCTGAGGATCGAAAAGCAGGAGGCTGAATTGAATTATCTCAAGTCTCAAACCAACCCGCACTTCCTGTTCAATACCTTAAATAACATCTATTCATTGGCAAGGGATAAGTCTGACCTGGCGCCGGAAACAATTCTGCGGCTATCAAAAATATTGCGCTATATGTTGTATGAGGCCGGTGGCCCGTATGTAGCTATTGAACAAGAGCTGAAGGTTATTGGCGACTATATATCCCTCGAAAAGCTGCGTTACGATGATTCCTTGCGGATCAATTTCAATTACGATGTAGAAGACCTGAAACAATCCTTGCCGCCCCTGCTGTTGATCCCTTTAGTCGAAAATGCCTTCAAACATGGAGCCGCTGAAACGAGGGATCGCCCTTTCGTCGACATTCATCTTTCCGTCGTCAAGCGACAACTGGCATTCTTCGTAAGGAACTCGACGGACGATCTTTCCGGTGACGGGAAGGTGAAGGAAAATATTGGCTTATCGAATCTCCGGCGTCAATTGGAATTACTTTATACCGACTATCAGGTATCGTTGGAACAACATGCATCCGAATTTTTAGCCACTTTAAAGATCAACCTTGCAAGCCATGTCTAAAATACGATGTATCATTATAGAAGATGAACCCTTAGCGGTAAAGGTCCTGACAGACTACATCTCACAGGTGTCGTTCCTGGATCTCCAGGGGGCTTTTAAAGATGCGATCCTTGCGACCGACTACTTGCGGAATGCATCCATTCATCTTATCTTTTTGGATATCCACCTGCCTAAGTTAAAAGGTATGTCTTTCTTAAAAACGCTTTCCAATCCACCAGCCGTTATTATCACCACCGCCTATCATCAATATGCCGTGGAAGGTTTTAGCCTGAACGTGACAGATTATTTGCTGAAGCCTTTCGATTTCGAGAGGTTTCTGGTAGCTGTGACCAAGGTAAGGACCGTACATACGGCAAGGCAGGAGCCAACTGACGATGCCGAGCCGAGAGACTTCATTTTTATCAACGTTCAAAAGAAAAAAGTAAAGATCTTCTTTTCAGAGATTGTCTATATTGAAAGCCAGCGGGAGTATGTCAAGATCACGACTACTCACAGTGAATACATTTCAAAAATGAGTACGCATGAGATAGAGGCGATATTGCCCGCTCATCTCTTCAAAAGGGTGCACCGGTCGTTCATCGTATCCATCCGCAGGATTGAAGCCTACACGGCCGATGTGATCGAAATAAATGGCGTGTCTATTCCCATTGGAAAGGGGTACAGGGATGGTATGGAAAAATTATGATCTGTCGTCGGCAAGATCTGCTGTTTTTTGGTAGTTTAAATTGGAAATTAACATGACAAAAACAAAAATGGAACAGGAACCATACAAAAATCTGTATCTCTGCAAGCGTATCGTACAGGCCAAGTTGTTTATTGACCTTCATTACGCCGAAGATATTGACTTGGAACAGATTGCCTGCACTGCGTATTTTTCCAAATTTCACTTCTGCAGACTCTTTAAAAAGGCTTATGGCAAGACCCCGCACCATTATTTGACGCAAGTGCGTATAGATAATGCACTGCGCTTATTGGGACAAGGCGTGCCTGTGGCCGAGGTCAGCTTCCGGGTCGGATTTGATAGTTCTACTTCTTTTGCCGCACTGTTTAAAAAACATTACGGGGCATCGCCATCGGATTATCGGGCCCGACAGTTGAAAAAACAAGCCTGGCTCGTATCAAACCGGCTACGCGCCGTACCAAATTGTTTTGCCGAAGCCCACGGCTGGAAATAAAGCAATATTCAATAGTTTAAAGTGGCCAATTGGTGGCATCTTTGGTAAAAACAAAGCAGCATGATCACCAAAGTCACTCACATGTGTGTATATGTCCTCGATCAGGACAGTGCATACGATTTTTATGTTAACAAATTGGGATTCAAGGTCCATACCGATGCGCCCATGGGGCCTGATGCCCGCTGGCTCACCGTCACACCGCCAGCCCAGCCCGAACTTGAGATTACGCTGTTCCTAGTTAAGGAAGGCGGAGTTTTTGATGCGGAAACCACCCGTACAATGAGGAACCTGGTCAAAAAAGGCACATTTGGCGCCGCCGTATTTACCTGTCAGGACCTAATGACCACCTACGAAGAATTAAAAGTAAAAGGTGTGGAATTCATTAAGACTCCCACAAAAGAATTCTATGGCTATGAAGCCTTATTCAAAGACGACTCGGGAAATTGGTTCTCTTTATCACAACTCAATCCGGAGCCATGAAAACTCTATTTGATAATGCTGAACGGCAGGAACTCATCAGCAGGCTGGACAAACTGACTGCCGAAAACCGGCCTTTATGGGGTAAGATGAACTCGTCTCAAATGGTAAAACACTGCCGTCTTTGGGAGGAAATGATCCATGAGAACAAATTGCTTAAGCGTCCGTTTATCGGCCGGCTAATCGGTCAGATGATCCTAAAGAAAGTCTTGCAATCGCCAGAGTTCCGAAGAAATAGTCCGACCATTCCAGAAATGCTAGTGACCGATGCGAATATTGACCTAAATGACGAGCGTCGTCAGCTAATTACGCTTGTTAACAGTTATCCTCAATATGACCAGCCGGATTACAGCTTTATTCACCCATTCTTTGGCAAGATGACCCGCGACCAGATTGGCAAATTGGCTTACCTGCACCTGGATCATCACTTAAAGCAGTTTGGTGTTTGATGGTCATTTAGATCAAAGCGTAACCCGGACGATTATCCAGCCGATTAAAGGGCCCCAATCTGTTTGAAAAAGAGGATGGTATAGTTATAACAATGGAAGGCCTTTATTTTACCGTTCTCGAGAAACCAAACGTCACAACAAGGGTTGTCCATTTTTTGGCCACTGGGAGGGACGGTACCACTTTCAAAGTGAAGAGGACCATCATTCGTGCCCTGCAATCTTAGTTCAACTACCACAACATTCTCGTCATCCTTTGTATAGAATTCAAGTAGTTCACGATGCATATCAGAGAACGCCGTAGCCATGAACTCAACAGTCTTACCGATATCTTTACCGTAGTACTTCTTGCCGGCAGCGACGTCCCAAAAGTAGCCATCCTCTGCAAACATAGCAGCGAAACCCGCCGCATCCTTAACTTCTGCGACCTGATACGCATCTCTGATTATTTTTTCGTTAACTGAGTTTGATTGCTTTTTCATTGTGTTCAATTTTATACTTCAAAGTTCCACGGCTGCCTATGCCCGGCAAATGACTTTTGGCAAGAAAACAATTGACAAAAGTCAATCATTCGCATCTAACTTATACATTATTAATCAATTATGCTCAACCTCTTTTCGCGAGTTTTGCAAGGCATCCAATGCTCGCGTCATTTTTGTAGATTTGGTTTCAGAGTGAATTAATTAGCCTTTTTGTGGTCAAAAGATTTCTATCATACATTACGGAAAAGTCTGAAGTCGCAGAAGAAGATCTCTGCAGGATCGAAGCAGTATGCCATGTGAGGAAATTTCGGAAAGGGCAATATTTAATGCATGAAGGGCAGATATGGAGAGATGTCGCTTTCGTTTCGAAGGGCTGTCTGCGGACATTTTCTATTGACAATAGCGGAAAGGAACATACCGTTTATTTTGCCGTTGAAAACTGGTGGACCGGCGACCGCCAAAGCTTTCTGACTGGGGAGCCGACGCGATTTAACATCGATGCTCTGGAAAACAGCGAGGTAGTCGTGATCGAGAGAAAAAACTTCGATAACCTTTGCAAGGAGCTACCCGCCTTCTGCAATATGATTAATGCCATTCTCCAGAGAAGTTTCGTAGTACATCAGAGTAGGATTCATGCATATGTAAGCATGAGTGCAAAGGACAACTATCTTAGGTTCGTAGAAAAATATCCGAATATGAGCTCCCGCATCCCACAAAATATGATCGCATCTTTTTTAGGCATAGCTCCGGAAACTCTTAGCCGAATCCGCCGGCATCTCAAGACTGGGTCAAGCTTGCCCGGCAATTGAAATTGTAATTTCCAAGCGTGGAACGTCACAAATAAATAAACAGCCTGACGACGAAGCAAAACAACAAGGTTATCATGACAAAAAAAGAGATCGAGAATTTTATTAAAGAATACATTCTGCCGACACATTCCAACTATTATCTTCATAAAAATATTTTGTATAAACCTTTTGGAGGTGATTTATTCATAAAAGGTTATTCGTTCAATGCAGGTGGGAGAAATCCGGATGCAATGCATGTCACGTATTTCACAATGCCTCTGTTCGTAGTGGAGGAGACGATCAGCATTTCTTATTCGCAAGAGCTATACTATGCTTATCGGGAAGGGCTGTTCAACCTTAAGCGGTCCAGAAATCATGTGTGGGACGTCCGGATTGCGAGCCGGGATGATGCATTTAAGCTGATCAATACCACCATGGATAAACAAGGGGAGCCTGTCCTGGCAAAGTTCCACAACGCCAAAAATGCCTATAACGCAATCAAGAAGGGCAGGAAGGATAATATAAGGGTTTACGAAGATTGTGCCTATACCAGCATATTATTTGCCAGTCGAGACAAGCAAGATACAATGCTCAAATGGTTGATCAGGGAAGCTAAAAAGGACACCCAATACGATTATATAATTGCGATCAGGGAGCGTACAGAATTGCTGTTATCCCAATCAACCCAGGAAGAGCGAATTGGCGTTTTAAAAGATTTCGCCAATATAACCATCTCGAATTTAAAGTTCTCACACCTTGTGCCTTTTACTTAGCCTGTAATGCTACTCTCGGAGCGAAGTCTCAACTCCATATCGTATTGCCGCCGCAAGTATATCAATGTTTATGTCTTTCAGGGTTTTGAACCTAATGCAATACCCGGTCACTTTCGCCTTACCCATTTTTTTTCCATACGTTTGAGCTAAGTATGTTTTATCTTTTACACCAAGGATATAGACAGAGATTCCGGTTTTATTCGCACTTATACCAATTTGAAAAAAATCTCTAGTCTTTCCATCAGCATATTTTATTGTGTGAGATCCATAGCCAATAGTAGGATTACTAACAGTTTTATTTTCGCTGTTTTTACCATCGTCGAACCATAATTTGCCTTTTGGCAGCACTTGTAGTATGAGTCGGTGCAACTCCTGCATGTCACCGCGTTTTTGTTCAGGCTGGTTGGCAATATGCTTTTTGATTTGTTCTTGCACGTTCATATAAAATATTAATTTACGTGTTGTTTATTTTGCCCAATTTGTCACCAGAATTTCCATTTTCTTTTCTTTAGGTTGTCAGAACCGTCTGTAAAGTCATAAGGATAGTCAATTTCTATCAAGTCTTTCTCGAGTTGCTCCCAATCTTCAAGTTCCTCAACAAATGATAGAACCATTTCCTTTGTCAACGTTTGTCCACCGTATATTTTTTTTACTGTGTCCAATGGAATCCCGCTTTCCTTATAACCATCTTCAAAATAATCTGTTGCCCAATCAACGTAAGTTTGAGGTTGCCCATCAAAAATGTTTAGCATTTCTTCAGAGTTATCTTCAAAATTTTCAAGTTGCCCTACTTGCCAATTTTTCAATTCAGTTGTCCATAAACAGAATGTTGTCCCGATTGATGTGACAGGTTCTCCAAAAATGAATTCATTAAAAATCGTTGGTATCTTGTGTGTCAATTTAGTCTTGTCTTTTTCTTCATACTCATGTGCAAAACCATTAATTGCACAACCATCTTCTCGAAATAAAATGTGCATTTCTTCACCAGAACCATTTCGCATTTGTAAGCATCTTTCATTCGTGGCCCACTTTGAGTTGAAAGAATAATAACGATATTGCCACTCTTGAGAAATTATTGCGTCTAAAACTGAAATGGCTTTACAAATAGTTTCCAATGATTTTCTGTCTGGAAGTAGGCTGTAATCTTTTGTCGAAATCATTTGTCGTGCTTGTGAATGTTAGGGTGTGGTTTTATCCTTGCAGGCAACTCATAAATATACGCAACGCAATGATCAAGTTGCGGACACCGATCTTTCACATTGATTTACAATTAATTGTAGCAATACTCCCGTAAGAACAAGATATCTTGTAGCCTTTTGATTAAATTGGACTTATGGAATCACTAAACTTTACTCCATTCCTGCCATATATATTGATCATTGTGGGTCTTTTAATCATCTGTATTGCGGTTTTCTCTAAATCTTCAGGCAAGCGATTAGCTGCAACAGGAGAAAATTGTGAAGGGATTATTTTTAAGCTGGGTTATAAAGAGGGAAATAATTTTAACAGGAGCGATAGTATAACAAAAGATAAAATAACTGTACGCTTTGTCACAAAAAAGCAGGAATGGGTAACTGAAGATTTAAATACGGACTTCATGATCACATGGATAGGACAATTTAAAGAAGGCCAAAAGGTCCAGGTGATTTATGATCCAAACAATCCGTCTGATTTTACAATATCAAATAAGCAGTATCCCAGAACAGTAAAGAGTGTTTTTTTCGTTGCAGGATTGATATTTGTGGCTGTCGGGGTGTATAAATTTTTTACTGCTGCTTAAAAAGTTCGATATTTCTGGAAAGATAAATAAAAAACCTTGATTATCAAGGCAGAGGAGAGTGATAACGAGAGCCGGAAAATTATCTAACCAATTGCCAGTCGATCTCGTCGCGTTTAGCAGTTTCCCAGGAGGGTGAAAGATTGTTATAAAGGTCTATCAGAATTCATTCGGAAGTCGGTGGTAATATTGTATTATTACGCCCTTATTATTCCCCCAAACCACCGTAAAAATGAAAAAAGAGACAATCAAGGTAGGCCAGCTCACGATTGACTTTCTGCTCGAAGCTGCCGATACCAATGGAATGGCTGCCATGTTTGAATTTACTGTTCCTTCAGGCGCCAGGGTACCCGCCCCTCATTATCATGAACATTTTGATGAAACCATCTATGGAGTAGAAGGTATTATGACTTTTACAGTAGACGACAAAGCCATTGATATTGGTCCCGGAGAAACATTGTTCATTCCCCGGGGTGTTGTTCATGGCTTTGATAATTTGAAGCAGGAGACTGCCAAAGCACTGGCTGTAATTACACCTGCATTGCTGGGGCCGGATTATTTTAAAGAAATTGCTGTCATCATAAACGCAGGCGGGCCGCCGGATGTAGAAAAACTTAAAGCAACTATGACGAAACATGGCCTTATTCCCGTTAAGCCTAAAGCCTGACATATCGCACAGCAGTTCTTTTGAATATTTATTACAGCAGCGGGTTGGAGGTGAAAGTAGAGGGAACAGGACAATTATTTAACCGACTTTTGCAAGATTTACTTGATTTTGTAAGGCGACCAGGATCTATAAAAAAGGTTTCTGACACGATCTTACCGTTCTTCATTTCGATGACTGCGATCTCCTCCGAGCTGACCCGGGGGCTGCCTTTATAGGCGACGCCTCTTTTTAGCACGATGGTAAAGAAATTGCCCGCGACGAGAGGCTCGCTGGTATGGCGGTCCACTGTGACAACCCTATGCCAGGAGCTTTTATTCCAAGTAGCAAAATAAACCATCCTACCATAATAAGCTATAGATCAACCGATAAGGAAATGTCGAAAGGCCAAAATTAGCCGCATCTGGCTTATTAATTACGAGACATCACCCGCTTTCGAATTTCATGCTTTTCCTCAATCAGCTTTCTAGCGGACCTTGGGATTGGGCAGTTTTGGATGGCAATTCAAGCCTGCTGCCCCAGACAATTAAACACATTGATTTATCGTTGAGAATAAAAGAAACCAATTCCACCACTACGATGAAGGCAATTTTTGTGTTGTTTTTACTGCCATTGCAACTCTTTTCCCAGGATCTTTCGGGAATTTGGGTGGGAACGATCTCCACCTCCCAAACACAAATGCCACTTGAACTGGTAATCAACCAGGACATGACCGGTTATTCGATGATTACCTTCATGTTTAAAGGTGCTGAAAAAATAGCCGTTAAGAAAATTACTCTGATCCGGAAGGATAGTGTTTTTACTATTTCGGATGATAAACTGGTCTACAATAATTTTACGGTCCGGTCCCGCAGCATCAAAACATTTTGTGAATTGTCCATTAAGATGGTTGATACCATAATGGTTTTGAGCGGACCTTTCCACACACGAACGCGGGACCTACGGGCGGGTGACGAGGATCTTTCTACAGGAACCATCAGGCTTCAAAAACAAAACAGGCAGGCTCAGACAAGGCTGATCAGTAAACTCGACAGTTTGAAATTGTCAAGTAACCTTGCGTTTTCAAATCCTGAAACAATTATAAAAGAAAAACCGGCAGTAGCAGTGTCCGAAAAAGAAGCCCTTGCGGTGGCCGAGAATCCGGTGAAAGATTTAACAGCCGTTAAAGTGCAGCAACAGGCAGGTTTTGAGAACACTGCATCTACCATTAATAATCAAAAAATTATTGGGGCTGCAGCAGAAGTTGCATTACGTAAAACAGAAGTTATTAGTACTATTGATCTCAAATCCGACAGCCTTACATTGGTTTTATATGATAATGGTATTGTTGATGGAGACACAGTAAGTGTAATGTTGAATGATGAAGTGATTATTCCAAAACAGGGCCTTACAGATCAAGCATTTCGAAAAGTCATAAAAATACCGCCCGGTTCGGGTGATTCTCTGCAATTGGTGATATATGCAGAAAACCTTGGTACCATTCCACCGAATTCCGGCTTGCTAATTATTGAAGATGGCTCCGAACGTTACGAGGTAGGATTCAAGGGAGATATGACGAAAAGCCCCGCGGTGATATTGAGAAGAACGCGGTAAAGGGCAACGCACTTGAGCATTAAACAAAATCATCGCAGACTCATCATTTAAAAGTGCGACAATCCTGTCAAGTATCCCGACAGGAATCGAACCCTACCTTCCTCGAATTAAGCCTTTTATGTATTACAGGGATTTGAAGTAAACACGAAATCTACTGAATAGCAAAGGGTTGGAGTGAGTGGTAGTCCTGACAGGACAATTATCTAACCAGTTACCGGTCGATTTTGGGGCATTTGTAAGAATTCTCCATCTAGCCTAATGAGTTTGGGACGTTTCATAGTATTCAAACCAGCCCTTGTCAACCCGCCTTACTACCACAACCTTAAAATGATAATCCCGATTCCTGACAGACGTCGCAGGTAATGAATCGCCAGGATGCAAACTATCTGACATGGAATAGAGATAGCCTCGGTTTGTTGTAAACCCGACAATAACCCGAAAACGATAATAGTTCCCATCTCTGTTAAACTCATTTACACCCATTTTATAAAATGTTTTCAGGCAATTGAATAGGCTATCTGCCGGAACATTAATTTCTCTGGCTCTCCGTTTATAATTATAATAATTGGGGAAATCTTGCTTGCTGGTATCCAAAAAAATGCTTTGTCTGTTTACCTCAAAGTTGTCGCCATCTACCCTCGTATCCACAATAGAAATCTCATCGATTGCTGGCAGATATCCTATTTTCCGGACGAAATCGTTGGCATAGGCAACATTGAAATCTTTCATGTAGTAAAGATCATGGGATTTTTGTGGCGTGTAGCAAGAAAAAAGAGTAGATACGGAAAGGCTAACAATAGAAAGTATAATCAGTCTCATTTCATCATTGAATATATTGGACATCAATTACTCAATTTCCTGCTTGAAAAATGAGTTCTGTCCAGTTTGGGTTGGTCGGACATCGAGAAGCCATATGCCTGGGATATCAGAAAGTATGCTTGACGCAGCCGTTCAGGATAGGAAACATTCTTATCAAAAATATTGGCTTTATCCGCCTCTATGAACGTTTGCATTTTAAATGCGGTACGATCAAATTTATAATCCGACATAAAAGTAGATTGTCTGTAAATATAGTACTTGAAAAGGCAGCAAAGAAGAGTGATGAAATAATGCAAAAAACGTCTTGTAACCAATCATTTACAAGGCGTCGTAGTCCTGGCGGAACAGATATCGAACTTCTTCCAGCCTGATTTACAACTTTTCGCGGCCCTTGCTATACACGAATAGCACCTGTCTGAATTTGTCCGGCCAGAAACACCTGACGGTGCTTCTTGTCCCCTAAGGCCATCCGAAAAAACTTGCATGATTTCCTGCAATTTATCATCAAAATCATAAAAAAATTATCCGTGCCGAAAACCTGCTGACATACTGTTGACACTACCCACCGATAGTTTTGTGTTGTACTTACTACATAACTCAAAAATAATAACCATGTCAGTGCAACAAGCAACATCGAACACCGCCGCCACTGTTTTCTCTACACAGGAATTACTTAAACACTGGCAGGGACATCGTGGCCTCACCCGCAAAATGATTGAAGCCATCCCTGAAGACAAGCTGTTTACCTATTCTATAGGCGGTATGCGCCCATTCTCTGACCTGGTATACGAATTCCTCGGCATGGCAGTACCCGGCCTCCAAGGCATTGCTACTGGTAAATGGCAAAAGTGGGCAGACGCTGATAAAGTGAACACCAAAGCAGCATTATTGCAACTGTGGGATGCAGCTACCGACCAAATCAACGCCATTTGGCCCACCATTCCAACCCACCGTTTTGCAGAACAGGATGTGGCATTTGGCCTATGGCCCGGCACAGGCCTTTCTTTTCTTTTGTATTTTATTGATAACGAAATACACCACCGGGGACAAGCATATGTATATTTAAGAAGCCTGAGTATTGAGCCACCCGCCTTCTGGGACCGTCCCTAAAACAATTTTAATGAATATGAAATTGCATGGTTGATATCAGACCGTGCAATTTCGTTTTCACCGACTTTATGGTCACCTGGACTGGGCAATTTAAGGAGGGACAACAAGTGCAGATGCTATATGACCCCAATAATCCATCTGACTTTACAATACTAAACAACCAATCGCCAAGGTTAAGGAAATTGATTATGATACTTGCTGGATTTAATTTTTTTGGCCATTGGGATTTACAAGTTCTTTGCTATTTAAAAGCAATGGACCTCCGTTGGTATACGAAAATTTGAACGATAGGACCTAGTAGGAATCGAACCAATTCAGCTTGAAAAAGAACATCTTATGAATGGAAAGAAAATTGCAAAAAATCAAAACCCGCTGAGTAGCACTCGGTTGAAATAGTTGGTAGTCCTGACAGAACAGATGTCGAACTTTCTGTTGCAAGATTTGAACAGCTTTAGTTCATAATCTATTGATTATTGTAAAACTTTGAGCATGTGTAATGACTTACAGGATTGATAAAATGCACTTGCTGATGTAGACTGGTGATAGTTGTCGCCGGACTATACGGAGTCTTTTTCGGTCTTGACTTTCGGAGAATTTGGCATTGATGGTTGCCTGCTTGGTTGGCTTATTACTTGCTGCTTTACTTTTGGTTCAACTAGCTGTGGTCCATCAGGCTTCCTGTATTGCAGAAACGATACAGCAACTTGAACAGCCGTGAAAAACGCTATTGCAAGGGTAAGCCACTTCTGCCAGGTAAGGTTCTTCTTAGTGGCTTCATTTAGTTCCCGAATCGATTGATTGGTTTCCAGGGTAGAATTAGATGTATGTATTGAAAGATTCAGAAGCTGCTCTTGAAGATCTTCAATTTGTAATTTTTTTGCTATAGTCGCTGAAGCGCTCTGCCTTTCCCGCCTTTCCTTTCCAATAGCAGCCTTACCAAGATCGGAAATTTTAAAAATTGTATTTTGAGTAGTAATAGGGCCGTCTCCTTGTATATATCGCTCCCTTTCAAGGTATTCCCACGCCCGATTAAGATTTACTCCGTCAGTGTGGGCCATTGCAGCCGCTTCCCAATCCTTTTCAGCCCTGGACATGCCGGAGCCACTTTCGAATTTGAGAAGTAAATGAAATTCTATGTCTGTCATATCTGGATAGTGGTTATTTCTTTGGTCGCACCTTCAGCGGCCCTACGCATGATCCAACAAGAATGCAGGGTCAACTTTTAGTTTTTTATACACAGCCTTTAAAAAAGGAACGTCCGGTTTCCTCTTTCCAGAGAGTATTTCCGAGAGTTTGGACTTACCCAATCCTAACGTATCAGCCAGCTTAGCTTGCGTCAATTTATTTTCATACATCTTTTGTTCCAATAATTCGGTTATTGTCTGAGGTTCCTTAGCAGGCTTAAGTCCCAATACATTGTCCTCATACTCTTCCGCAGCCTTTGCCATTGTTGCAAGGTTTTTCAGTTCTTTTGCCGTGAGATTAGCTTCGCCTTTATTCATCAAATCGTAAACGGCGACCATTGTTTCGTGATAGTCTTTTTTGGATGTAATAGCATGTTTCATATTCTACTTTTTAAACTGAACTTTGGAAGCATCAATCTTGTCGTATTCTTTATGTGTTCCAATGAATAAAATAAACACAGTTCTTACCTTAAAAATGATCAAGGCTATCAGCCTGTACTGGTTACCTTTTATATCAAATATATACCGGTCGTTTGCAACGGCATCGGCTGTATTAAAGGTCCTTTTCAGCTCACTGAAATTTCTCCAGTCTGCAGCCTGAGTCTCGTTGTACCACTTCGTCAAAGCAGCCTCAGCTTCAGGGTATTTTTCAGCGAATTCTTTGAGAACTGCCTTGGAAATGACGACCATCGTTCCATTTTTTCACAATACAAATTTAGAATAATATTCTGAATTATAGAATTTTGTTCTAAATATCAAATCTCCGTAAAAGGCGGCGTCAGCCTAGCCGGAATCGAAGCTGGAGGCTTTAACTATGAATTTGTTATGAAGTACTCAAATGAATACCAATGGCAATCGAACTAAAAAACCCACTGTTTGACAGCGGGTTCGAAAAGAATTGCAATGGATGGTAGAGGGAACAGGAAAATTATCTAACCAATTGTTGACTGATTTGATGGCCTTTTCAAGGAATTTCAATCTAAACTCTTTCAACCTTAAAAGTCCTATGAAACTATAAAATCTTCATTTTCAGGGCATATCATAAGCAAGTCATATTTGCTCATACCACTAATTAGTGTATATTTGCGGTCATTTCGTTAAAATCAAAACTAATTGGTGAATTATTTGTATATTAAATATGTGAATAATGACTACAAAGGAAGATGTTCAAGGTTTTCTTGAACAAATAAAGGCAAAAATGAAAATTTTTGATATTAGATATAGACCTCGTGATAAAAATTTGAATTGCTTAATAAATCTGGAGTTGAACCCATACGAGAGGGATAAATATATCAACGCACTTACTTTTGAAAACTATATCGGAGGGCCGGAAAAGACAGATGGAACTCTACTCCCTTACTACGAATTTTGCATTAAAATCAATAATACCCTAGTATATATAAAATTAAACGCAGGGCTTGACAGAAAGCCTGTAGACTGCATGTCATTTCATGAATCCTCAAACCCTAACCCGAAATTTCCTATTAAATGATGTTCGTTATGAAAAAAAATATGGAATGTGCATACTGTGATGGAATTGCTGAACTAAAAACTGAAAAAAAAGAAATTGAATTTCGGAAAGAGAAGTTTGCTATTCATCAGCTATTCTATAGATGTTTAAAATGTGGTGAAGAATTTACAACAAATGAAGTCGATTTATTAACCACAGAACAAATCTATAATCAATATCGCGAGAAGCATAAAATTCCTTTCCCAGAAGAAGTAATTGCGATTAGAGAAAAGTATCAGCTTCCAGCGACCAAGATGTCACAGGTCTTAGGGCTCGGCGTAAATAGTTATAGCAACTTTGAGAAAGGTGAAGTCCCATCAATTTCAATTGGAAATTTGATCAGGACAGCATCTCAACCTAAAATATTTAAAGATCTCTTAATTAACGCAAAAGATTATTTTTCGGAGAACAATTTTGAGAAAACTCTGGGGCATCTAGATTTCTTAATCAACAAGGATGAAAATATAGATATAAGATCAAGTGAGTGGATATTTAGTTCTAAATATTATAGAGCACCTAATAGCTTCAATGGATATAAAATGCTAGATATAGATAAGATATCTAATCTTGTCATTTATTTTTTATCAAACTGTGATTCACACTTCAATGACAAATTGAAATTGAATAAACTATTTTTTTTTACTGATTTTCTCAATTATCAAAAATGTGTAAGATCGGTAACAGGAATTGCTTACAAAGCAATTCCACATGGGCCTACACCAAGTAATCATGATTGCATATATGAAGTATTAAAGGATGAAAAATTAATTGGGTCAAAAATAGTTCCCACAACAAATGGTAACGCAATAGAATTATTCGAGTCAAAAGAAAGTTACAATTGGGAAATTTTTAGTGAAACTGAACGTGAAACCATTACCTACATTACAAAAATGTTCGGAAAGTTATCTTCTTGGCAAGTTCATGAATTAAGCAATCATTATGTAAGAAATGAACTTAATGAAAAAGGCGAATTAATTAGCTATCAAGACCATGCTTTTGATTTGGATCAACCTTTATCATTTATCGAATAGCAAGATTTTAGGGATAAAAATAAGTGTTTTGATTGCATTTGCGAAAAGCCAAAGCAATTAACAGTTTTCCTAGACCGTAAAAACACCCATTTTAGCGAACATGTAAGAATTACCCTAAAAGGGATCGAACTATTGTGTAAGATTGAAAATAAAGAGTTCACAAAAGACCGCTCAATATAAACTGTGCGTGGCGAGGATCAGTTCCAGCCGGGGAAGACTACTTTCCATGAAACCGACGACGTACAAAATCGATTGTCTGGTAATTTCATCGATGTCGTTGAGCACTTCGCTGATCTGCGTCTGTGTGTACTCCTCCAATATCAGATCGTGTTCCTCCGGGGTCTTATCAAGAGCCCTATTAATGCCCTCCCAAAACAGAACCTTATCAAACTTATTTTCTTTGCTGGCGCCCTGGTGCACTTTGCGATGTCTATCTTGTTTGATGTTATCGAGGTAGTCAGCAAAATTCTTTAATATCTCAGCGGGAAGTTGTCCTTTCATTCGTCTATGTTCATAAAATCTCTGCGGATACATATTTCTTTCAGGGATGTTCAGGTCAAAGAGCGCATTGCCGAGCTTTGCACAAATATCTAATGCGGTTACCATTCTTATCAGGAAGTTATCATAATGATATTTGTAGTATTCCTTCGGGTCAATAGATTCGCCATATAACGACGTAATTTTGGACTTTTCTACTCTAAGGAAAGTCAATGTAAGGAATACATCGTCGAAATACTCGGATAAGTTACCGATCCGGGTAACCAATGACTTCAAGAACCGCTCGTGACTACTTTCTAATTGCTCAAAGGATTGCTTCATTGGGTCGTTGGCGAATCGCTTCATATCTCTAGAAATAATAGGAGCAGTTTTTATGAATAGCTTCTTCATAAATGCAGACCCGTTACTCATTTTGGTCCAGTACTCTGGCGGGGTCAAGGTTTCCATATGTTATCAATTTATAGGGGGTTAATAACTCCAAAGGTAAGTAGGCCAATGTGCAACCTATTTGCACAGTAGTAAGAAAAACTCTCTGATATAATAAACTCTTCTTTCCGATAAGACTGGTTTTCATAATCCAACCGAAATCGAACCTGTATCTTTGAATTGAAGCTCCTTATAAATCGAGGGAATTTATAGAAAAACAAAAGCCGCTGTTAATCAGCAGGTTGAAACGAGTGCAGCGGGAACCGGAAAATTATCTAACCAACTAAGGATTGATTTTATAGCTTTTAGCAGCTTGCCAGTCTAACATTAGGCAGAACCTATAAAAGGTTTTGTTTAATCTTTTCCTTTTCATAGTCAAGTAAGCTAGGTAGATTATATAAACTATTATTTCTTATGTAATTAAGAATAAAATCTTCATGCAGGTTATCTGGTATGCTAGACTCAATCTTTCTAATAGCACTACTTGGAATTCCATATTCTGCCAAAATAGAGAGATTGGGTCGTAAAAAATCGTTTTCGATCAGATTAGCATAAAATGAATAATTTGGTGCCCTAATTCCTTTTTCCAAACATATAAACCTCACAATCTCATTCATTACAGACAACCATTTAGGGACTTTATATTCAAACCAATGCTTCATTATCTGAAATACTTCTTGAATTGAAGAATCCATTATTTCCTTATCCGGGACATTGATTTTATTACTCAAATTACGATTGTATGTGAAACTTTCTTGAACGAGACTGTTAATATCTTTGTGTAAACCATAATTAAACGTACGATTAATCAACTTATTCTTTGTCATTGGCCGAGTCGTTTCTCCTTCAACAATCAGATGATCCCAAGCCAATCCTAAAATATATTCAAGTTGCCGATAATCTGGAAATATCCAATCGATTAAAAAGTAGTCTCTTTCAACGCCTGCTCTTAAAAGAGAAATTAATGATCTTTGGCCACTTACGCTTACTCCATTTCGCTTGATAATATCTCGCTCTCCTGGAGACAGTTCTTGAATAGAAGCATATTGGTTAGTTTCCTTGTTTTTTACATCTTTGTCATCAATTTGAATCAAGACCTCATCCTTTATAGGATTTTGTTGAAAAAAAGGAATATCAATAATAGTTGGGGTATTTATCGGAGGCTCGTTAAAATTATAAACTCTTCCAACAAAATGTTCCATCATTCTCCCAGCTCGACCTCTAATATTAGAGTAGTCAAAAAAATCGATGTCATTCCCTCCGCGCTTTTTGTCAAAACAAATTATATTTTTCGCGCTAGTATTAACTCCTTCTATTATAGTAGAAGTACAAAATAGATATGAAAGAAACCCCTCGTTAAAATAATCTATTACTGTTGTTGTAATATGTTTCTGTAGCGCACCATCATGAATTCCTACTCGATAGTCCAAAAATTCAAGAACACACCACTCCGGGCTAACATTATTTTTAATCCATTCAGACAGGAAAAATGTGAATGATGTCTTAGGTTGCTCCTTGACATTTAAATAATAGCAAAACTCTTTAGCTAGATATCTAACTCTCTCGGGAGATGAGCAATAAATTATAGTTTGCTCATCTTTGAGCTTCAGGAGAAGATCAAATAGTACCGATTCTTTAAATATTTTCTTTTTGCCTCGATCACCAAATTCTCCTTTGTGATTCGCATAAATATCAATAGTCCTAGAATCAACCAAAGTATAATCGCTCTTGAAAAAAACAGCATTATATTGATCAACGAATCCTTCACTTACAGAATCAATATTAGGTCCTAATAAATAAAATCTAGGCGAAAATCTATTTAATAAATAATAGAAAGCTGAATTTAATGCAGAGGATCTTTCATCATCTCTTCTCCCGCTCAATTTGTAAAATTCATCAATTACAAGAAAATCTATTGGAGGGAATCTATTGTATTCATTTACTCGTTCTGCAGTGAACAAAAAAATATTAGCTCGTTCAGAATCAGGTTCTTGAGAAGTCCTGACTACTAACTTATAATTATCACTATATTTCAGTAATTTTTTCCGAGTTTCTTCTAACAAGGCTAAGGTTGGTTGAATGACAACTACGTTTTTAAACTTTCTTGATGCTATGATTTCTTCGATCAATAGGCTTTTACCAAAACTTGTAGGGGCGCTTACTATAACGTTTTTTCCGGAGTTAAGTATCGAAAGTAATTGATATTGTTCTTCATGAAAAAACTTTGACTTTAGGTTATTGGATTCATGCAATCCTAACCTAAGCTCCGCTGAAAAATTATTAATAATTCCTTGTTCAGTCTTCGACACAATGTAAGGATAAAATCCGGCTGACTCCATTAGGTCGACCCAAAGCTCTTTGGTTGCGGGTGGTATTTTAGGCCAATTATTTAAAATATTTATAATGATTTTTCTTGCCATTTCATCATTGGACTTAAGCAAACTAGAACAAAGCCTTGCCAAACCGAAAGAGCGGTCAACAGTCAAATTTTCTAATGCCTCCAACTCATCAATGATTTCTTGCATAATTAACTTTGATAATTATATAGCTTTTCGTGGAGTGTTTTAACTAATTGCTTTTTGCTTGGTATGGGAAAAAGCAATAAAACTATGTTTAGATTTGTACGAATTAGTTCACCTCTTTCGGACTCTAACTCAGCAAGAGTTTCTTTAAATTTATTACTTAAGAAATCAATCTCATTTTTTAATTCTTGTTGAAACTCAGTTGAATTTTCATTGGTTTTTCCTTCAAAAATATTTGACTGATATGTGCATACAATTGGAATTGTTACCGAACGAAATAAATCTTCAAGCTTCGTTTTACCGTCTTCAACTGAACTTAGTTTTTCATACCAGAATTGTTTTTTCTCTAAAAAACTCGCATATTCATCTTTAGTATTCTTGTCTTCATAATCGTCTATACTTTTAAACGCATATCGTTTTTTCGCAATAAGTGCAAGCTCTCTATAAAGAAAGTCCTTTTTAAAATGATCTTTTATATCGTTAACTAAGTCGTTGATACCATGAATACCCGCCCTACCATCTTTTCTCGAATAAAGTTTAGACTCTCCGAAGAATAAAGAATCTTTATTAGGTTCATTAATGTCAGCACCGATATGAACAACATCAAATCCATGTATTGTGGCGTTATCTGTATCTTTAAAATGAATCTTAGCTAATAGGGGTACAGTAGAAAAAAAATCTCTTAACACTAGATGAAGGATCATTTCTCCAAACTCACCTCGTTTAAGATATTTGCTTTCGTTAGCTAGTTCACAGTCTGACAATTCGTTATTCTCATCTACGTATACCGACTTTACGTCCAAATAAGCTTTAATTTTATATATGGATCGGGCAGCTTCTTTTAACATTCGTCTGTCATATTTTGTTAAAATGCCTGTATGATATCCAAATGCGAAATCCACAATTGTATCTAGAAGTATTTCGGTAAAAGGCTCATTTCTGTATTCGCCTAAATCATACCCTACAAAAAAAGCCCTTATGTTTGACGATGAAACATGTTGATTGATTACTGTAGATGACGAAAATCTCATATGGAATTAGTAAAATCACTACAAATTAATAAATATATGTATTAGCGTTATTCCGCCACTACATATAACACGTTTAGTTCAGGGAAAGCCTGCTATTCTCGAACAGATTATTGAAAGGACGATCTTATTAAAAGTGTAGAGGGAAAGTTAATTGGAGAAAAAATAGTCTTATAATAAACTGATCATCAAGTTATTATAAGACTTGTAGTCCTGACAGGAATCGAACCTGTATCAAAAGTTTAGGAAACTTCTATTCTATCCATTGAACTACAGGACCAGGGCCAAAGGCATACGCCAATGGTTTGGGCGGCAAAAATAAGGCATTCCCATCTTTTTCCCAGCTAATAATATAATTTGTACCACTAAACACGCTGCTACCCGCTCCGCGGGTTTTTTAGCTGTCGCTAATTCCGTACTTTGCCTTCCTTAAAACATTCATTATGCGACGATTGTTCCCTCTGGCCGCCTGTCTGCTGCTGGCATTTGCTGCCCAGAGCCAGGGTCCCCACTTCAGCCATCAGACCATTTTTGTAACGGACCTGAACAGGAGCGCCGACTTTTATGAAAAAGTGCTCCAGCTGAAAAAGATCGACGAGCCTTTCCATGATGGGAAACACGTATGGTTCCAGATCTCTGAACATGGCCAGCTGCACGTAGTAAGCGGCGCCAAAGAGGATGTGGCCCACGACATCAATATCCATCTCGCCTTCAGCGTCCCCTCGATGGAGGCCTTTACCAGGCATTTGGATCTGTACAAAGTAAAATACGGCAACTGGGCAGGCAGCAGTAAGGAGCCGCAGGTACGCCCGGACAAAGTCAAACAGGTATATCTGCAGGACCCTGACGGATATTGGATCGAGATCAATGACGACAAGTTCTAAGCCCGGAATGTAGGGGAGAATTCAGTGTATAGCCCTATCTTTGCAGCCCCTGGGACCGGCCGGTAAGCCGGCGAAACCGGGGCCATCAAAAAAGCAGGTCTATGAAGTTCTATAATCTCGTCATCAAATACCGTCTTCCCATTGCCATTGCCTTATTGGCCCTGGGTATCCTTGTCAATGTCACTTCCGGCTTCTGGCCTTCCTTCCCCCTGTATTTTATAGCCGTTATCCTGCTTTTTGGCTATTTCTTCTTCGGACCCTTGCGCCTGATCCAGGAGCATATGGAAAGCGGCGACATGGAGGCCGCCGAAAAAGTGCTCAATTCCATAAAATTCCCGGGGTTGTTGTACAAACCGATCCGCAGCGTATACTATACCCTGAAAGGGAATATCGCCATGATGAAACAGGATTTCACGGGCGCTGAGGTCAATATGAAAAAAGGGCTTGATCTGGGTATGCCCATGAAAGAAGCCGAAGGCGCCAGCCTCCTGCAGATGGGTATGCTGGCCATGCAAAAGAACGATCTCCGTCAGGGTGAAAGCTATATCCGTCAGGCTATCCGCAAAGGGCTGCCGGATAAAGAGAACCAGGCGGCTGCCTTCCTCCAGCTCTGCAGCATTATGATGACAAAAAGGGAATTCCGCGCAGCCAAGGACTTCTTCCGGAAGGCAAAAGCGCTGAAACCCACAACGCCTCAAATTGTAGATCAGATCAAACAGATAGAAAAATATATCTCCCGGATACCTGGATAGAAAAACAGGGGAAGGGTCACAGACAAAAACATCATGCGGGTAATGGGGTGTGCGATCTGCCAAAGATGGCCTCTATCTTCTCCCGGCGATAAGCAAATATTTTATCCAGCTGCTGCCCTACAAATAACCCGTGGGCCAGGGTTCCCAGCCAGCCCAGCGGCAATTGATAATGGACGATGTCCGTCATTTCAATACCTCCTTCGATGTTCCTGAAATGGTGCTGGTGATGCCATAGACGATAAGGACCACGGCGCTGTTCGTCGACGAAGTAGCGTCCTGGAACTACATGGGTGATCTCGGTCATCCAATAGGCCCGAAAGAAGGGTAAAGGGCTCAATTTGTATTCGATCAGCTGGCCGGCATAAACCTGATCGCCATGATGTCGGGAAATAATATCGAGTCGAAGCGATTCGGGGGTGATCAACGAAAGATTAGCAGCATTCGAAAAAAAATCCCAGGCTTTATCCAGGGTGATGGGAATATTTTGAACCCTTTTGAGGGAATATATGCTCATGAAAAATGGAATAACCCTCCGGGACTAAAAAAGTTCAGGATTTTCCGCTGGTGGAGACGACACCGTCCACCATTTGATGAAGGGTACGCAGCGATAAGCTATTCTTTTCCAGAAAATCGAAAGAACCATATTGAAGGAAGACCTCTTTGGTATTCAACCCTTTCTGGCTTGAAAAGAGGATGATATAAATATCAGGATTGATAGCCCTCACCTGCTGAAGGGTATCGAGGCCATTCAGCTTGCCATCCAGATTATAATCCATCACGATGACGGTAGGCCCCTTATCCAGCTCGTCCAGACAGGATTCCCCATTCGTATAAAAATGGATGTTCCTGCTAACAGATTCAAGCTCTTTAGCGATAAGGTTCTGATAAATCAAATTATCCTCGACGACGAAGATAACAGGCTCTTGATTGAATTCCATATATGATTGCTAAGTAGTGCAACCATATGCTCGGAAAATGGTGCCAGAAATAAAATCGCTTTAAATATTTGATTATCAATTACTAAAATTTAACAATCCCAGGACGGAACTCCCTATTTGGGAATGCTTTTCTTAGATTGGGCGAATAAAATCACGTAGAAACACCCATCAGATCATAAGTAGTTGTGCTTAATTTTTATACCATGACCTCCATCTGTAACTGACCGATACATTCGTGGATGACAGTCCCTATCTTTTCCACCAGGGCGGGTATCTCTTCTATCTGTGTCTTTTGCTTGGCATTGGCTTCCACCGTACGGATCTCCTGTTTGATGGATTTGATGCCCATGGAATCTACCGTAGACTTCAGCTTGTGCGCCGTCTTGGCTACCAGATCCCAATTTTCCGCCTGTACGGCCTTTACCAGCTCATCCAGGTTCTGAGGCACCGTCTCGATAAAGAGCGCTACCATTTTTTTTATAAAGCCTTCATCACCTCCGGATACGGATTGCACCATGGATAGATCGTACAGTTTATTTTCGGGTAACATGCTTGTATGGTTTTTAAAGGGAATATTCTTTTCTGCGGATATAGAGGGGGTAAGGTCGATCAGGTTCCTCGAAATCACCCGAAACAGCCTGGGTTCGTCAAAAGGCTTGGACAGATAGTCATTCATACCGGCTGCCAGGTACCGTTCGCTATCCCCCTTCAGCGCATTGGCCGTCAGTGCGATAATAGGGATATTTGCCTTAACGGGATCGGGTAACTGCCGGATATGCCGCGTCGCCTCCATACCATCCATCTCGGGCATCTGTACGTCCATGAGGATACAGTCGAAGGAGTCCGCCTGCATCTGCTCCACAGCCTCTCTCCCATTGTTCACGATGGTGACCTCAAAGTCCCATGATTCGAGTATATGCCGGGCAAGATACTGATTAAGCTCCACATCTTCAGCCACTAACACCTTTTTGTGTCCCAGGCTCTTGTAATCAATTTCCTGGTTGTTTTCATTTTCCTGCATAACTTCCGTACTTAATTGATATGGGATCCGGATGGTAAATGCGGACCCTTTTCCTTCTTCGCTTTGAACCAGCAACTCCCCATTTTGCATCTCGATCATGTTCTTACAGATGGTCAGCCCCAGTCCCGTCCCTCCGTACTTGCGGGAAATGGCTGCATCGGCCTGTACAAATGGGTCGAAAATGGATCGGATCCGATCTTTTCCAATCCCGATACCCGTATCGCGAATGACGATCTCTGCTACGGCCCATTCCGCATTCTGCTCGATAATGCCCGTTACGATGGTGATGTTTCCCCTATCCGTAAACTTCAGGGCATTGCTCAAAATATTACTCAGCACCTGGCTCAACCGGTAAGGATCACCCCTTACTACCATATTCGTGGGTATGCCATTCTGAAAGATCAGACCCAGGTCCTTCTCCTCCGCCTTGTGGATAAAGGACTGTATCGACGTGGTGATCTTCTCCACCAGTTTGAACTCTATCTTCTCCAACTGCAGCTTGCCCGCAATGATCTTTTCAAGGTCTAATATATCATTCACAATGACCAGGAGACTGCTGGCAGCCTCCTGTATAAGTTTTAAATAATACCGCTGCTGGTCGTCCAGTTTGGTCTTAGCCATCAAGCCGGCCATACCCATGATGCCATTCATAGGCGTGCGTATCTCATGGCTCATGTGCGCCAAAAAGGATTCTTTTGCTTTTGCGGCCTCATCGGCGAGCTTTTTGGCATAGCGCAGCTCCTGTTCCATATGGATCCGCGCTGTGATGTCCTGTGAAAAGCCTATCACATAGGGTTCGATACCCGGCTCCTCCACCCTGTAGTTCTTATACAGAAGATAGATCCGCTCGCCCTTTTTATTCAATACGCAAAACACGCCGCTGACGGCTGTGCTGCTGGTCCTTATAGCCTGTATATACTCTTCTTCGAATTTGTCTTTGTGATCGGGTGGGATAAAATCCTGGATCCGGGTGCCTAACATTTCTCCTTCGGCATAGCCTAATACCCTGCAGACCTCGGGGTTGATAGTCAACAGTCTGCCGTCCATGTCGTGTGTACAGATGAGTGCCTGACTATAGTTGAATAAGTCCCTGTATCTTTTTTCGCTACGCCTGATCTTCTCTTCGAACTCTTTTTTCTCTGTGATCGTCACCCCATAGATGATCACCCATTGTACCTCCCCTTTATCATCCATAACGGGGTATACGGTCTGTAAATAATGCTGATATGCTCCTTTTTCATCCTGGAACTCCTCCCCCCACTCCACCATCTGCCGGGTCCGCAGTACCTTTCCAAACACCTGCCGGCGAGCCCTGGCTGTCCTTTCCGGCCGGCCTGCATGCCTACAGAATTCCTCATTGGTCTTGCCGATCATCCATTCCCTCAGTTCAGGGTCAGGGACGGCACTGGGATTTACAAAAAGATACCTGTAATTTATGTCTGCGACGATGATCTCCGCCGGGATCTTATTCAGTATCTCTTCGTAAAAACTATAATGCCTTACCAACTCTTGTAGCAAACTCATGCACGCTGATTTAGGGGCTTACTTCATCTTCAGTTCCCCGTTCTGTATCATGCGGTAAAGCGTGGATTTACCTACATCCAGCTTCTTGGCAACGAGCAGAACGTCTTTGTCATACTTGTCCAAATAATGCTGCAGGATTTGTATCTCGAACTCTTTAAGGGTCATTTCTTTGTTGAGCAGGTCCGCAATGCTGGCGGACGTGTTCAGCGTAATGTGTTCGGGTTGTATCAGCTCATCATCCGCCATTACGACGGCCAGTTCCACCACGGACTTCAACTCGCGTACATTCCCGGGAAACGGGTACTGCATCAGCTTTTGCTGTGCTTCCGGGGATAAGGCTTTTTTCTCCAGCTTGTTCTCCTTTATAAAGCCATCGATAAAATGCTTGGATAAGATCAGGATATCATTGCCTCTCTCACGTAAAGGGGGCAGGTAGATGGGCAGGCCTATCAAACGATAGTAAAGGTCTTCGCGAAAACTCTTGTTCTTTACCTCTTCCAGTAGGTTCTTATGCGTTGCTACTACTATTCGAACGTCTATTTTGGTCACGGTATTGCTGCCGATACGGGTAATCTCCCGCTCTTGCAGGACACGCAGCAGCTTGGCCTGTAGATTGATATCCAGCTCCCCTATCTCATCCAGGAATAGTGTACCCTTGTCCGCCTCTTCAAATTTCCCTATCCTGCGCGTCACGGCGCCTGTAAAAGCGCCTTTCTCATGACCAAACAGCTCGCTCTCGATCAGGTCCCTGGGGATGGCAGCTACGTTCACGGCCACAAACGGCTGCTTATGTCTTTCGGAATTATAATGGATCGCCTTTGCGATCATCTCCTTTCCGGACCCGGTCTCACCGGTGACAGACACTGTAATATTCGTCTTCGCTGCTTTCTCAATCAAAGAGAAGACTTTTAGTATCTGTTCGCTTTTACCAAGGATCATCTGGGAGAAATCGTACTTGCGTCCTACCTGGCTTTTCAAGGTTTCTACCTCTTGTTTCAGGTTGCTGATCTCCCGCAGGTGCAGAATACTATTCCAGAGTCTGTCCTTTGTATCATCATCCTTAACTATATAATCGAAGGCCCCATTCTTCAACAGGTTGATCGCAGTAGCCACGTCTTCCTGTCCCGAAATAACAATGACCCGGATGTCGGGATTGTGCTCCCGGATCTTCTTCAGCACCTCCGCACCGTCGCAATCCGGCAGGGAGTAGTCCAGGGTCACTACATCAGGATTCTCATGGAGCTGGGCAAAAAAATCTTTGGGAGATTCAAACCGTTTGACTTCATATTCCGGATTGAGAGAGAGATAATGCTGGAGCATACTGCCATACCAGACATCATCTTCGACGATAAAAACTCTGAAAGGATGATGGTTTTTCATATTTGCGTTTATATAGGGATATGATTCTAACGTCGAATCGGCTAATTTATTCCCATATTAAGACAATTTCCAATTTATAAGACCGGATTTTCCAAATTAGGGATTAATATAGTATAACGATAGGTGTTTGTACGTATTGTTTACCTGGGAAACCTGTTTAAATTACCCCTCCTGGGGCATGCCGGGAAGGGGCAAAGGAGGACGAGAAGACGTCCCGGGATGGGATGGCAGATTCAGGCGAGTCCCTTACCTTTACGCCATGTCCATTCATCGGGAAAAACTCCAGCAGCATTTCCAGGAAGAGTACCGGAGGCTGAATGAGCAGCAGCGTTTGGCCGTCGACACCACGGAAGGGCCCGTCATGGTGATAGCCGGACCAGGTACAGGGAAAACCCAGATCCTGGCCGCCCGTATCGGGAAAATACTCTTAGACACCGACGTATCCCCCCAAAATATCCTCTGTCTGACCTATACGGACGCGGGGGCCATCGCCATGCGCCGGCGTCTCCTCTCCTTTATCGGTCCTGACGCCTATAAGGTTAATATTCATACCTTTCACAGCTTTTGCAACGATATCATCCAGGAAAACCTGCCTCTTTTTGAAAAGACCAGCCTGGACCCTATCTCCGACCTGGAAAAGATCCAGCTTTTTAAAACTCTTATCGACGAATTCCCCAAGAACCACCCCCTCAAACGCTATCGAGGAGACGTCTATTTCGAGATGAGCAATCTGGCCAACCTCTTCTCCACGATGAAACGGGAAGGCTGGACACCGGCCTTTATCAATAGCAGGATCGATCAATACCTGGCGGAATTGCCTACGAGAGACGAATATATAGCCAAGAGGGCCATCAAAGATTTTAAGAAAGGGGACGTCCGCACCGACAAGATCGCCGAAGAGGCGGAAAAAATGAACAAGCTGCGTGCGGCAGTTGGCGAGTTCGATCGTTTTCAGGACCTGATGCGAAAGCATAACCGCTATGATTTCGACGATATGATCAATTGGGTCATCCGGGCCTTCGAAGAGAATAAAACGTTGCTTTCCAGCTACCAGGAACGTTATCAATATATATTGGTAGATGAATACCAGGATACCAGCGGTACTCAGAACAAACTGGTGAACCTGCTCATCAGCTATTGGGATCAGCCCAACGTATTTGTTGTGGGAGACGACGACCAAAGTATCTACCGCTTCCAGGGCGCCAACGTGGAGAACATGCTGGACTTCGCCCATCAATACGAGAAAGATCTGCTCACGGTGGTGCTCACTCATAATTACCGGAGCACCCAACCCATCCTGGATATTTCCCGAACCCTGATCGACAAGAATGAAGAACGGCTGGTCCGTCAGCTTCCGGGATTGTCAAAGGAGCTTGTCTCCAGCCATCCTCTTATCAGTGCCCTGAAATATCCGCCCCGTATCCTGGAATACAAGGACCCTCGTGAAGAAATGACGGATATCACCCTGCATGTGGAAAAGCTGGTAAATGAGGAAGGAGTCGCCCCGGGAAGGATCGCCATTATTTACAAGGAGAATAAATATGGCGAGGAGATCGCCCGGTTCCTGCAGTTGAAGAAGATACCGGTGTATAGTAAACGCAACCTCAACCTTTTTGAGGAGCCTTTTGCACAAAAGATCATCCTTTTATTACGTTATCTGGCAGCCGAGCATGACGCCCCCTATGGCGGAGATGAAATGTTGTTCGAGATCCTGCACTTCGATTTTTTTTCTATTCCGCCCATCGAAATAGCCAAACTGTCCGTCGAGGTGGCGGACCGGCAGTTCAGCGATCAAAAGACCTCTATCCGCCGACTGCTGTATGAAAAGGCCAACCGCCCCGCGCGGGACCTCTTTGACGCCGGCTTGCCGGAGGGTATGAAAAAGGCCAGCTATGCATTGGAAAAGTTGATCGGGGACGCTGCCAATGTCACCCTGCAGACTTTATTCGAGCACTGTATCCGGGATACGGGCTTGCTGGCCTATGTCCTGAAAAGCCCTGAAAAGATCTGGCTGATGCAGGTGATCACGGCCCTCTTTGACTTTATAAAAGAGGAATCCCGTCGTGATCCGGACCTGAACCTGCAACGACTCGTGCAGATGATCGACCTGATGAAGGACAACGGCATTTCCCTCCCCCTTATACAGGTGGCGGGCAGCGACAAGGCTGTCAATCTTCTCACGGCCCATGGCTCCAAGGGACTGGAGTTCGAATACGTCTTTTTCGCCGGAGCCAATGCAACGACCTGGGAAAAAAAGCGAAAACCAGGGGGCGGCTATAAATACCCGGATACCCTGTTCTCTTCCCGGGTAAACGGTGAGGCTTCAGACGAGGAAGAGCTGCGGAGGCTGTTCTATGTGGCGCTGACCCGGGTGGAACAGCATTTATTTATCTCTTACGCCCGTCACCGCCAGGATAACAAGGAACTGGAACCCTCTGTCTTTATTGCGGAAATATTGGACCAGCATGCCCTGCCGGTGGAAAAGGTGGTCGTTCCGGAGTCAGTCAAGGCTGACTTTTCGGCCCTCCCCTTTACTGAAACGGTAGCGCCGGAGATCGCGGCAGCGGAAGAAGCCTTTATCACCCGCACGCTGGAAAAGTTCGTGATGAACGTGACGGCCCTGAACAACTATCTCAAATGCCCGTTGGAGTTTTATTACAGAAACCTGATACGGATACCTTCGCCAAAGAATGAAGCGACGGAATTCGGTAGTGCGGTACACTTTGCCCTTCAACGGTTATTCGAAAAGATGAAGGCTCATGCGGCTGAGCAATTTCCTGAAAAAGCAGAGATGCTGCAGGATTTCAGATGGTATATGCATCGTCACCGGGAGATCTTTACCCGGGAAGCTTTTGCCCGCCGAATGGAATACGGGCAGGAAGTATTGGGTAATTATTACGACAAATACATCTACGAGTGGAATAAGATCGTGGCCGTGGAAAGAAATATCCGGAATGTGATGGTAAAGGGTGTACCCCTAAAAGGCAAGTTAGATAAGTTGGAATTCCAGGGAAAAGAGGTCAACGTAGTGGATTATAAAACGGGAGACGTAGACAAAGCAAAGGATAAACTGACCCCGCCCAACCCGAATACCCCTAACGGAGGGGACTACTGGCGGCAGGCCGTATTCTATAAGATACTGGTGGATAGCTATGAGCAAAAAGACTGGAAAGTGGTGAGCACGGAATTTGACTTTGTCGAGCCGGATAAGAAAAAGGAATACCGGAAAGTAAAGATCCCGATCACGCCTGCGGACATCACCACGGTCACCCATCAAATAGAAACTACCTGGCGGAAGATACAGAACCGGGAATTCTATACAGGCTGCGGAGAGCCGAACTGCCATTGGTGCAATTTTGTAAAGACGAACAACCTGGCTATCGTATTGCATGAGGTTGGCGTGGAAGAAGAGGAGGGGGAGGAGATTTAAGCTATTATTAGCAAGCATCTTTCATCAATCACCGTATTTTTACAGCATGAAGATCCAGCACGGTCCGTCATTTTTCCTTCTCTTTTTTATCACCATCATCAACCTATTGGGCGGCTCAGGCTGCGCCAATATTGTCCCTCCCCTGGGCGGCCCCAGGGACACCCTGCCGCCAAAACTGGTGTATGTCACGCCCCGGGATTCCAGCAAGCGCTTCAATGCGAATAAGATCGTCTTTTATTTTAACGAGTACATCGACCCAAAGGATGTACGGACGGAATTGATCGTCTCTCCTGTCCCCAAGACAGAGCCTATAGTGGATGCGAGATTAAGGACGCTTACGGTGCGGATAAAAGATACCCTGCAGCCCAATACCACTTATTCATTCAATTTCGGCAATGCCATCCGGGATGTCAATGAAGGCAATATTTTAAGGGGCTTTACGTATGTTTTTTCTACGGGCTTTTATCTGGACTCCATGACATTTTCCGGCAACGTGCTGGTAGCTAACACAGGCAAGGTGGATAGCACCCTGATCGTTATGCTGCACAGGAACCTGGACGATTCGGCTGTCGTAAAGGAGAAACCCCGTTATATCGCCAGGGTGGACACGCTGGGCAGGTTCCGCTTTCGCTTTATCGAGCCGGGCAAATATGCGCTCTATGCCATGAAGGATGATGCAGGCACCCGGAGATATCTTTCTGCCGCCTCGCTGTTCGCATTTTCCGACACACCTGTAGTCATCGGGCCTAACACGCCGCCCTCCACGCTATATGCTTTTGTGGAGCCGGATACGAGCAAAAAGACCACCGGCAAAAGCGGTACGGGGAGCAAGGGGGGAGGCAATGCAAGCAAGGAAAAGGAAAAAGAGAAGGACAGACGGCTGCAACTGCAAACCAATATCCCTGGCGGAGAATTTGATATACTCGATACTTTTAAGCTGCAATTCACCACTCCGCTGAAATTCTTTGATTCCACCAAGATCCGTTTTACCGACGACGATTACAAGGATATAGACCCGAAGACCTATCAATTCAAAAGGGACTCCACGGCCAAACTGTTCTCCATGATGTATACCTGGCCAACGGCTACCAGGTACCATATGATCTTACCCAAGGACTTTGCAGAGGATACGTTAGGGAAAAAACTGTTGAAAGCGGATACGCTTACCTTCCATACCAAGAAAGACATCGATTATGGAGAGGTCCGGGTCCGTATACTCAACCTCGATCTTTCCAAAAAGCCTGTTCTGCAATTCGTCGTCCAGGACGCCGTAAAATTCTCCCATACATTCAAAGGCGGGAAGGAGTTCCGGCAACTGCTGTTTGCCCCCGGAGAGTATGAGCTGCGTGTCCTCTACGATACCAACGGCAATGGGACCTGGGATTCCGGGCAGTTCTTTGGCAAGCACCGGCAGCCCGAACGGGTGATCCCCATCAAAAAGAAGCTGAACGTCAAGGCCAACTGGGACAATGACATGGATATTACGTTGTAAACCGCCGGGGATAGGGGGACGGTAGCGGGGGACTGACGGGGTTGTCGTATCTTTGTTGTATGCAATTTTCTTCTGATCTACTTGAGAGTGCGGTGAACGAGTTTGCCAAATTACCAGGCATCGGGAAGAAAACAGCCCTTCGCCTGGTGCTGCATTTGCTAAAGACAGATGCCTCGCTCGTACAGGGTTTTGGCGAGACAGTGATCCGGATGCGGCAGGAGATCAAATTCTGTCAACGCTGTTTTAATGTGGCTGATGCGGATATCTGTTCCATCTGCGCTAATTCCCTCCGCAAACAGGAGTTGATCTGTGTGGTAGAAAGTATCCGGGAGGTCATTGCGATCGAAAGCACCCAACAATATAACGGCACTTACCATGTTCTGGGAGGGGTCATTTCCCCCCTGGACGGTGTGGGTCCCGATCAGCTGAATATCGAGGCCCTGGTGGGCCGGGTACAAAAAGAACATACCCAGGAGCTTATTTTCGCCCTTAACCCCACTATACAGGGGGATACTACCATTTATTACATTCAAAAACGTCTGCAGGGCTGCGGGGCCCGGTTTACCACCATCGCCAGGGGTATCGCTTTTGGGGGAGAGCTGGAATACGCGGATGAAATGACCCTGGCAAGGAGCATTACCAATCGCCTCCCAGTAGAAAGCTATATGGCAGGGCGGTAGCCTCCGGCAGAGGGCTCCCTGGGACAAGACGGGCTTGCTACTTTGTTAATCCATGGTTTTTATGTACCTTTATATTCGGAACAGGCGGATTTGTTTATTGTTCAGCCTGTCCGGCGAGCGCCAGCGCTTCTGCAAAGAAGTAAAAACTGAACTAATAAACGTTTGAAATAATCATCCTTTTTATCCTTCTTCAGGTTATTTCCCTCGTTATCACCCGTTCAGGAAATTTTTCTTACTAAAAAGCGTTTGGAACAATTTGTTAATAAGGATCCGCAAGGAGAGCGCGGAAAAAAGGAGCTATTATCATGAAGAAGACAATTCAAGACTGTCTGAAAGAACGTATCCTCATTATCGACGGAGCCATGGGTACTATGATCCAGCGGTACAAGCTGCAGGAAAAGGATTACCGGGGACATCGATTCGCCGACTGGCAGTCCGACCTGAAAGGGAATAACGATCTGTTATGTCTTACTCAGCCGGGCATCATCGAGGAGATTCACCGGGAGTATCTTGATGCGGGCGCCGACATCATCGAAACCAACACTTTTAATGCACAGCAGATCAGTCTGGCCGACTACCATATGGAATCGCTGGCCTTCGAGATCAATATAGCCGCCGCCCGTATCGCCAGACAGGCAGCCGACGACTATACGGCACGTAATCCTGACAAGCCCCGTTTTGTAGCCGGCGCCATCGGGCCTATGAACAAGACGCTCTCCCTCTCCCCTGACGTAAATAACCCGGGATTCAGGGCTGTCAGCTTTGACGAGGTGGCCGCCGCCTATTACGAACAGGTAAAGGGCCTGGTGGAAGGCGGAGTGGATGTACTGCTGATAGAAACCATCTTCGATACATTGAATGCCAAAGCCGCCATATTTGCTATCAAAAAATATTTCCGTGAAACCGGGCAGAAAGAGCTGCCCATACTTATCAGCGGCACTATTACGGATGCGAGCGGCAGAACCCTCAGCGGTCAGACGCTCGAAGCTTTTTATGTCTCTGTCATGCATGCCAAACCGCTGAGTATCGGGCTGAATTGCGCGCTGGGGGCCGTGGAAATGCGCAGTCATATCGAGGAGTTGAGCCAGATAGCCGCATGCTATACTTCGGCCTATCCCAATGCGGGTCTGCCGAATGCCATGGGTGAATACGACGAACTGCCGGAACAGACGGCTCACTTTATCGAAGAATGGGCCGAGAACGGGTTTGTGAACATCGTGGGCGGCTGCTGCGGTACTACCCCCGACCATATCCGGCACATTGCGGAACATGTAGCCAGCATCCGCCCCAGACCCCTGCCGGTGGTAGAAAAGGAGCTGGTCTAGTTAGTTTTACTATAAAAGGATTTGATCAAATAAGATGTCAGCAATCACTATTAAACCGTATTTGCGTTTGTCCGGCCTCGAGCCGCTGGTAGTAAGGCCTCAAACCAATTTTCTCAATGTAGGCGAGCGTACGAATGTCACAGGTTCCAAGAAATTCGCCCGGCTTATCAGAGAGAATAAGTATGAAGAAGCGCTCAGCGTAGCCCGTCAGCAGGTGGAGAACGGCGCCCAGGTACTGGACGTCAACATGGATGACGCCCTCCTGGACGGAGAAAAAGCCATGCAAACCTTTCTCAACCTCCTGCAGGCCGAACCCGATATCGCCAAGATCCCCATCATGATCGACTCCTCGAAATTCTCCATCATCGAGGCGGGCTTAAAATGCGTACAGGGGAAATGTATCGTCAATTCCATCTCCATGAAGGAAGGCGAAGCAAAATTTATCGAGCAGGCCATCATCTGTAAAAGCTATGGAGCTGCGGTCATCGTAATGGCCTTTGACGAATCCGGACAAGCGGATACCCTCCGTAAGAAAGTAGACATCAGCCAACGCGCGTATGATATCCTGACCCAACAAGTGGGTTATGATCCGGAAGACATCATTTTCGACCCCAATATTTTCGCTATCGCCACGGGTATCGAGGAACATAATAACTATGCTGTCGATTTTATTGAAGCCATCAAAGAGATCAAACAAAGGATGCCCCTTACCCGTATCAGCGGGGGGGTCAGCAATATCTCTTTCTCTTTCAGGGGCAATGAGCCCGTCCGTGAGGCCATGCACAGCGTATTCCTTTACTATGCCATTAAGGCGGGAATGGATATGGGTATTGTGAATGCCGGCCAACTGGTGGTATATGATGAAATTGAACCGAGGCTTCGGGACCTTTGCGAGGATGTGATCCTCAACCGCAACCCGGAAGCCACCGATAAGCTCCTGGCCTTTGCAGAGACTGTAAAGGCAAAAGACAAGACGGAAGTGAAGGATGAAGCCTGGCGAAAAGGGCCTGTGGAAGAAAGGCTGAAACACGCCTTGGTCAACGGCATCACAGAGTACATCGATGCGGACACAGAAGAAGCCCGGCTAAAATATCCCAAACCTCTGGACGTGATAGAAGGTCCTTTAATGGCCGGGATGAACGTAGTCGGCGATCTCTTTGGCAGCGGCAAGATGTTCCTTCCCCAGGTGGTGAAGAGCGCCCGTGTGATGAAAAAATCCGTGGCGGTGCTTACACCTTTTATAGAGCAGGAAAAAGAGGAGCGCAGGCTCGCGGCGGAAGCAGATGGAACTGCAGACAACGGAGAGACGGCAGGGGCCGCCAGGATCCTTCTTGCCACCGTAAAGGGAGACGTTCATGACATAGGCAAGAACATCGTGGGTGTAGTGCTGGGTTGCAACGGTTATGATATCCTTGACCTTGGAGTCATGGTGCCGGCCGACAAGATATTGGAGACGGCCAAAAAGGAAAAAGTGGACATCATCGGACTCAGCGGATTGATCACTCCCTCACTGGACGAGATGGTGCATGTGGCAAGAGAAATGAAGCGGCAGAATTTCGACGTACCGCTGCTCATCGGCGGAGCGACCACCTCGCGTATGCATACGGCGGTAAAGATCGCCCCTGAATTTGAAAAGGGGGTGGTGCATGTGCTGGATGCCTCCCGCAGCGTCACTGTGGTAGGCTCGCTGTTAAGTCAGGAACAAAAGCCGGATTTTCTGCGGGGAATAAAGGAAGAGTACCGAAAGCTCAAGGAAGACTTTGGCAATAAGAAGAGCGTAAAACAATACCTCACGCTGACACAGGCGCAGGAGAACAAGGTAAAGATCGACTGGGAGCAGTTCACGCCTGTAACGCCGGGGTTCACGGGAACAAAAGTATTTGACGGCTATGACCTGGCGGAGATCGTACCTTACATCGACTGGGGTCCTTTCTTTATCGCCTGGGAATTGCACGGGAAATTCCCACAGATATTAAAAGACGAGAAAGTAGGCGCCGAAGCCACGAAATTATACAACGACGCACAAACGCTGTTAAAACAGATAGTGGCTGAGAAATGGCTGAGGGCCCGGGCCGTCATCGGCTTCTGGCCTGCGGGTTCGGACGGAAAGGATACGGTGACGGTGGATGCAGGGGATGCCCCTGTACGTCTGGAGTTCCTGCGGCAGCAGGTCAAAAAGGCGGCAGGCCAGCCTAATATCTCCCTTGCCGACTTTATAGCGCCAAAATCCTTTGGCAAACGGGATCACATCGGCGGCTTTGCCGTTACTATCGAGGGTATCGAGCCGCATATCAAGCGTTTTGAGGCTGCCCATGACGACTACAATAAGATCACCCTGCAAGCCCTGGCGGACAGGCTCGCGGAAGCTTTTACCGAGCTGCTGCATGAGCGGGTCCGGAAAGAGTTCTGGGGTTATGTTAACGGCGAGCATCTGGACAACGAACAACTGATAAAGGAAGAATATTTGGGTATACGCCCGGCGCCGGGATACCCGGCCTGCCCGGATCATACGGAGAAAAGGAAGCTGTTTGCCCTGTTGGATGCCACCAGGCATACAGGTATCGTGCTGACGGAATCGCTGGCGATGTATCCCGCATCCTCTGTCAGCGGCTGGTATTTCGCCCATCCGGAGAGCAAGTATTTTGGGGTCGGGAAGATCGAGAAGGACCAGGTGCTGGACTATACGGACCGGAAAGGCATGCCGCTGGAAGAAGTGGAGAGATGGTTGAGGCCTATATTGGAGTATGACGCCTGACAGACTGATAACACGCGGTTAACTCATTTTTGCCTAATTTTACACCGCTAAATTATTCTTTTCTGAAAGGCATAGATTATGAGATTGTCAAAAGTAAGGTTCAGCTACGGCTTAGCCTCGGTGGTATTCGTTACGCTTTTTCTTCCCCGCTATAGTTTCGCGCAGGAAAAACAGGAAAAAAAGAAAAAACATTTTATCAAGGAAGTCTATTTTTCCTGGGGATATAATAAGGAGTGGTATACCCATAGCAATGTACACGTCTCCCAACCTTCACTCGGCAACGATTATACTTTTAAAGGCATCACAGGGCATGATCATCCCGGATGGGATGAAGGTCTTTTTTCCAAGGCCCTGAGCATACCACAATACAACTACCGGCTTGGCTTTGTGCTGGACGAGGAAAAAGGATGGGCATTCGAGATCAATTTCGATCATACAAAATTCATCTTTGCCGACCAGAATGCCCGTGTAAAAGGGACATTAAACCACCGGCAGGTGGATACCACGGTCGCCTTTAACGAAGCCAACGGTTTTTATTACTTTCTGAACAATGGGGCCAATTTCCTGCTATTCAATGTTGTCAAAAGCTGGCACTTCCTGCCCCTCTCTTCGAAGAATGTAAAGCTAGACCTGCTGGCGAAGGGCGGCGTCGGCCCTGTGATCCCCCATGTAGACAACAGTTTCTTTGGACAAAAGAATGATGCGGGATTTCAGCTGGGTGGCTGGAACGTAGGTGTTGAGGGATGTATACGTGCGACTTTTTTTCAATATGTCTACCTGGAGTATTCCAACAAGCTGGACTATGCACGTTATTCCGGATTGAAAGTATACCAGGGCAAGGCCCGTCAGGCATTTGGCACTTATGAGATGATCCTCAGCCTGGGAGTTCGGATACCCACCAGCGGAAAGAAATAATTGCTCTCCAAATAAACGGGCGGCCGGGGGACCCTGGACAAACTACCTGTCAGTGCAACGGGGCGATACGGCTTTTTGTCAGACAAAAAAGTCTGTTATGAAAGCGAAGCATTTCTACCCCATCCTGCCATCCTTTCTGGCAGGGGCCCTTCTCTTTTTGTTCTTACCCGGCTGCGATAAAAATGGTGCGAGATTTTATACCGTATATGAACCGATATATACCTCCCGATCGGCGGCGCTTGCAGCCATCAACGGCAATCCGGATCAGGGTATTGACTCTGCCGGGAAGATCTATGCCAAGGGTTCCTATATTTTTGTAAATGATATTAATAAAGGCATTCATATCATCGACAACAGAAACCCCTCCCGTCCTGTGCAGTTGGCCTTTATTTCGATACCCGGCAACCAGGACATCGTCATAAAAGATAATACGCTATATGCGGACATGTATGATGCGTTGCTGGCCATCGATATTTCGGACGTACGTCACGTAAAGATCACCCATCAGTTGGAGGATCTTTTTGTCATGCGTCGATATGTGAATGGTTACTTTATACCAAAAGACAGTGTGATCACCGGCTGGAGAAAAAAGCTTGTAAAGACTCCGCCCCCTAATGTTTGCCCGCCCTGTAACATAGTCCCGATGGCTTATTCATCTTTCAAATCAGCCGGGATAGCCGGCTCAATGGCAAAAATGGTCCTGCTGGGCGATCGTCTGTATGCTTTGTCGGAAAGCCACAGCCTGCAGATCATCAACCTTGAAAATGCAGCCCAGCCTGCATTGAGCGCACGGATATCCGCCGGCTTCGACCTGGAAACCATTTACCCATTCCGGAACAAGCTGTTCCTGGGCTCGTCTTCAGGCGTATATATTTATGACATCAGCAACCCGGACGCTCCCGTGGCAAACGGAACATTCTGGCACGGAAAAGCCTGCGACCCTGTGATCACGGATGGAGATTATGCCTATGTCACGCTGCATACGGGTACCTGGTGCGGCGGGACGGCCAATGAGCTGGATGTCGTGAATGTAAAGGACCTGAATAATCCGCAACTGGTGAAGAGCTATCCGATGACAAAGCCGATGGGATTGAGCAAGGACGGCAATCTTTTGTTCGTTTGCGACACGGAGGGCGTAAAAGTCTTTGATGCAAGCGATCCCAATTTATTGAAACCCTTAAGGACGATAGCAACAGGGAGCGCATATGACGTGATCGCCGCCAACAACCTTCTGCTGGTTTCCACCTACAAAAAGATCTATCAGATCGACTATAGCAAGCCGGAGCAGATGTCTGTATTGAGCGTGCTGACGGCATGGTATTAAGCAGGTGGATGAATACTTTGCTAGGCAGTCTTATACTGCCGGTACTTCTCAAACAGCCACCATTTGCGTCTGCGGGGACCTTCGCGGTAGTTCTTCCTGATAAAGTTTTCGATATGACCGGCGGCTTCGTCAAGACTGTCCGTCAGTAATACCAATGAGAGGTCTTCCTTTGAAATGGTGCCCTGCGTGGCCATGTATTCCATGTACTCCCATAGCTCCCGGTAGTATTCTACTCCAAACAGGACGATGGGGAATTGGACCAGGGTCTTTGTCTGGACGAGCGTGAGGGTTTCAAAGAACTCATCCATCGTCCCAAAGCCGCCAGGCATGATAACAAAAGCATAAGAATATTTCACCAGCATCACTTTACGGACAAAAAAATGGTCGAAGGTGATGCTGGTTTGTACATACGGGTTGGGTTTCTGCTCGAAAGGCAGCTTGATATTACAGCCAATCGAGTGTCCTCCCTGCTCAAAAGCGCCCCGGTTGGCAGCTTCCATGGTACCAGGTCCTCCGCCCGTCATGGTAGTGAGCCCCAGGGCGGCGATCCGGCGCCCCATCTCCCGCGAGGCCTCGTAATAAGGATGGTCCTCCTTAAATCGTGCTGAGCCAAATACCGTGACACAAGGTCCCACGAAATGGAGGGTCCGGAACCCTTTGATAAACTCCCTGAAAATCCTCCAGGCAAACTTCAGCTCATAGCCTCTGCTCTTGGGGCCTTCCAGGAATCTTGATTCGTTGACATTGGCGGGAATGATCCTATCTAATTTTTCCATGTTGCGTAATGGGTTTACTTTCACCGGGCTGTTGCTCCCAAATAGTCCTTATTTCAGGGACAAATAGTACCTTGCAGGTGTCTAACTGTCTGAGAGGCAAATTTAAAGGAATCATCTTTATGTCAGCATTACGTATTGTCAGCTACAATGTTAATGGCATTCGTGCCGCGATGAACAAGGGTCTTATCGATTGGCTGAGAACAGACCCGGCGGACATCATCTGTATCCAGGAAACCAAGGCCCACCGGGATAATGTGGATCACAAGGCCTTTACAGACCTGGGGTACCATGACTATTGGTTCTCCGCTCAGAAAAAAGGGTACAGCGGTGTCGCCATCTTTACCAAACAGGTTCCGGACCATGTGGAATATGGTACGGGGCATAAGGTCAGCGACGACGAAGGCCGAGTGTTACAAATGGACATTGGGGACATCCGTCTGATCAATGCTTATTTTCCATCCGGTACGACGGGAGATGAGCGGCAGACCTACAAATACGCCTGGCTGGATGAGTTCCATACTTATCTGGAGACGCTGAAACAAAAATATCCCAAGCTGATCCTGTGCGGGGATTACAATATCGCCCACCGGGAGATCGACATCCATGACCCAAAAGGCAACAAGAATTCTTCGGGTTTTCTTCCCGAAGAACGGGCATGGATGGACAAATTCCTGGGCAGCGGCTGGGTAGATACTTTCCGGCAACTAAACCCTGATCCTCATCATTATACCTGGTGGAGCCAGCGTTTCCCTTCGGTACGGTTACAGAACAAGGGATGGCGTATCGACTATATCAATGTCACCACAGCCCTGGGGCAAAAGCTCCTGCGTGCGGAAATATACCCGGATGTAAAGCAAAGCGACCACTGTCCCGTCTATCTGGAACTGGAAATGAACTAAATAAGGGGGGCTTTCAGTTACGGAAGTTACCGATTATCTTTATCGGCTAACGTCCGCAGTATGGAAATACTTGTCATTCTACTTTTTATTATTCTGATCATACTTATCATCTCGTTCAGGAATCGCACCATGGAACGGATGGATCAGCTGGAAAGGGAGATTACCCGTCTGCGGGAAGGGGTTGACAGGCCGGGGGTTACCGTCAAACCACCCGAAGCGCCGGCAGTGAAACCCACACCCATGCCAAAAGAGACAGAGCCTTTTGTTCCGCCGCCCCTTAAAAAACCGGCGTCTCAGGCGGCAGTTCAACCCAGCCGTGAGATCACCGAACCGCACGTGTTCCGAACGTCATCTGCCAGTACAGGCGATCCTGCCGCCAATACGGGCGATCTCAGACAGGAAGCTCCTCCCGTGCAGAAACCCGGCTTTTTTGAAAAATATCCCGACCTGGAAAAATTTATCGGGGAGAACCTAGTAAGCAAGATAGGTATAGGCGTCCTGGTCCTTGCCATCGGCTTTTTTGTAAAATATGCTATCGACAACGACTGGATAGGTCCGGCGGGGCGTGTGGGCATCGGCGTCCTGTGCGGAGGCATCCTGATAGGCATTGCTCATTTTCTACGCAACAGCTATAAAGCATTCAGCAGCGTACTCGTAGGCGGGGGCCTGGCGGTACTGTATTTCTCTATTGCACTGGCCTATCATCAGTATCAACTGTTCAGCCAGTCTATCGCCTTTGTCATTATGCTGGTGATCACCGCGTTTGCCGTGATCCTGTCTTTATTATATGACCGGCAGGAGCTGGCTATCATTGCCCTGGTGGGCGGATTTGTCACTCCTTTCCTCGTGAGCAATGGCAGCGGCAATTACAAAGTGCTGTTCGGCTATCTGCTGATCCTCAATACAGGGCTGCTGGTGATGGCCTACCGCAAAGCCTGGCGGCTGCTGAACCTGCTGGCATTCGGGTTTACGGCGATCCTGTTCATCAGCTGGCTGGCGACCTTGCCGGACAATGTCGACGTACCTACGTACGAAGGGGCATTCCTATTTGCATCAGCTTTTTATATCCTGTTCTTTTTTATCAATATCGCTCATAACATCCGGGAGAATAAGAAATTTATAGCTTCGGATTTCGGTATCCTGCTGGCAAACACCTGTTTATATTTTGCCGCGGGTCTTTATCTGCTGAAGGCCGCCGGAGCAACAAAATACCTGGGACTGTTCAGCGCATCCATGGCAGTGTTCAACCTGGGAATATCGTATTTCCTCTTCCGTAAGAAAAAGGTAGATACCAATATCCTTTACCTGCTGATAGGTATTACGCTGACATTTATTTCCCTTACAGCGCCGGTACAGCTGCACGGACATTATATTACTTTATTTTGGGCTTCGGAGTCGGTGCTTCTGTACTGGCTTTCCCGTAAGTCGGGGATCCGTATTATCAGGTGGGCAGCCTATATAGTATGGGCAGCCACACTGGTGAGCCTGCTGATGGATTGGGGGTCTGCCTATTTCTTACGGTTTGACAAGCGACCTCTGCCTGTCGTTTTTAACAAAGGGTTAATGACCACTCTTTATACAGCGATCTGCTGTTTTGTATTATTCCGGCTGCAGAAAAGCGTTGTCTTTATCGTCGCCGCGTGTCTGCTGCTATTTGTCGGGGGCGCCCTGGAAATAAAATACCAGTTCGACCTTTACTATCCTAATCCACATATATCCACGCTGTATCTGCTGCTATATGGGTTTACCTGGTCCTATGTTATTACCTTTGCCGCAGACCGCTGGCGCTGGTGGGGGGGCTCTATCTATGCCATGGGGATGTTGATGTTCAGCCTTCTTGTATACCTGTCATTCATACCAGCCGTCCATGTCATACAAGCAGAAGTGCTGACGCAAGGGCTTTCCGTCCATTTTCTGGTCCATTGGGTTACGGCTGCGCTCATGGCCATGATGATCCACAGGGCCGTGTCCTGGTGGCGGAAGGATAAACTAAAAGCCCTATCGCCCGCAGCCTTCAGCTGGCTGATGTGCATCGTGATCCTAATATTCCTCAGCGCGGAAGTGCAGTTGCTGGCATGTGCGGTCTTTTACAGCAAGACCTTTTCTTTTGATACGATCCGCACAGTGTATATCAAGACGGGATTGCCCATTCTATGGGGGTTATGCTCCTTTGTCTTTATGTGGCTGGGCATGCGTTATAAATTCAAACAGCTGCGTATCATTTCACTGGCCTTGTTTACCGTCACGTTATTAAAGCTTTTCCTGTTCGATATCCGTAATATTCCCGTGGCGGGCAAGATCGCCGCGTTCTTTTGTCTGGGCGTTTTGTTGCTGGTCGTTAGCTTTATGTATCAAAGATTAAAAAAGATCATTATAGAGGATGAAGAGAAAAAAACTTTTTAATTCCCTGCTGCTGTCGGGAATGTTACTGTGCTTTTTACAGGGGAAAACACAAGATAGTTTTGCCTTTAGGGCGTCATTGGATACCATTGAGAAGGCTGGTTTCTATAGGATCATCCTCACGCCCGGGATCATCGCCCGGTGCAAGGAAGATCTTTCCGACCTGCGAATACTCGATGGGCATGGCCAGTTCACTTCTTATGTGCTAAAAAGCGATTTCCCCAGTCTGGACGGGGAAAGTTTTATTGAATTCCCTGTCCTTCCCGGCGATAGCGCCGGTGAAGTAAAGATGAGTAACTGGTCCGGTGGAGCCATTCATTCGTTACTGGTCTTTATTAATAACAACAGTGTCTGGCGAAATTGGACACTCAGCGGTAGCGATGATGGGAAAAAGTGGTTTGTTATCAGAGAGCATATCCAGGTGGAGCCACGGGTGTCCGGCAATACGGATCATACCATCGAGACGATCGATTTCCCTGCCAGCAGCTATCGTTATTTTAGGATCACCCAGGAGGATAAGGGTGTTCTGCCCCTGCGGATCTACCGTGCCGGGGTAAGAGCGCACCATGCCGGCAGCAGAAGGTACCGGCAGACGCCGGCGCCGGCGATCTCACAAAAAGACAGCAGTAATCATCATAGTTATGTTACACTGACCTTTGATGAACCTTACTTGGTGGAATACCTGGATCTGGATATAAAGGGCCCTAAACTATATAAAAGAAAGGCCCGTATCCTGGTCAGGGAAACCCCGTACAGGGACGAGTGGTTATCTATCGATCCCGCCAGCCATACGTTCGAAATACCATCCATCAAGACACGAACCATAACGTTAGACATCGACAACGAGGACAATGCGCCGCTGGTCATCGGAAAGGTGGAAACCAGTCAACTTGAGCGATATTTGCTCACCTGGCTGGAGCCGGGAAAATATCATCTGCTGGCCGGAAGTTTGCAGGCGCAAACGCCCAGATATGACCTTAAATATTTTGTCGACACCGTGAGCCGGGAGCCTGCAGAGATCGTCCCCGGTATTTTGGAGGCGGTCAGTTCTCCGGCTATGGCGCCAGTGGCGGCGAGCGACCATAGTGGTGTCTGGCTCTGGAGTATTATTTTGGTTGTCCTGGCGTTCCTGGTCTTTTTTAGCCTGAAGATGTTAAAAGCCATTCCGGGAGATCAACAGAAAGAAAATAAGCAATGATCGTTTACAATGTTACTTACAAAGTGCGGTGGGACATCCAGGAGAGGTGGTCCGCCTGGCTGCAGTCAGCGCATATTGCCGCTCACCTGGCTACCGGGCTTTTTGACAGTCACCGGGTCTTCCGTCTGCTGGAGCAGGATGAAGAAGAAGGTCCTACCTATGTCGTACAATATTTCACCACTTCCCTTGAGCGATACAGACAATTTATGATCGAGTTTGCACCTGATCTGCAGCGGGTGGCCTGGGATAAATGGGGCGATGGGTTTATGGGGTTCAGGACGTTGATGGAGGAGATCGGGCCGCTTGTGCGGTAATTGTGGAAAAGAAGAAAAAAAAGTTGGGCGAATTAAAAATTATTGTAAATTCTCTTCAAATCCTTACCAGTGAAGGATTTCAGCCGGCATCGCGTGAAACATAGTACTGACAAGGGTTTCAACAGACAAGCGTAAGTTTTGCATGGTAATTCTACGATGTAGAATATCGTCTAATCCTTGTCCCACGCGGCTTATAGGGCTCCTGCATGCACCTCCCAAAAGTTTAAAAAAATTTTGTCGGATTCAAAAAGCGGGTATATTTGTTGCTGCTAATTAAAAAATTACATTATGAACAAAGCTGAATTAATTGCAAAGATTGCCGACGACGCAGGCATTACAAAAACTCAGGCAAATTCTTCCTTGGATTCTTTTGTTGAAGCAGTTACCAAAACGCTGAAAGGCGGTGGTAAAGTCACACTGGTAGGCTTCGGTACTTTCTCTGTCTCCAAGAGAGCCGCCCGTAACGGACGCAATCCTCAGACTGGCGCTGTTATCAAGATCAAAGCCAAGAAAGTAGCTAAGTTCAAGGCAGGTAAAGAACTGTCTGCTAAATTATAAGTTACGTCACCCTACAGGGTACACCGAAGCTCCGATACCGGGCAGTCAGCGCGGGTGCCGGAGCTTTTTATAGTTTTATAAAAAAAACAAAAAATATGGGAAGAGGAGATAAAAAAACCAAGAAAGGAAAGATATTCAGGGCTTCATTTGGAAAAAGCCGTCCTGCAAAGCCGAAGAAATCGACACCTGCAAAGAAAGAAAGCAAATAGATCAATAAATGATTGTCGAATGCATTGGCTATGCGACGAACAGTTGCCGGCTGATGCATTCGATGTTTATGGCGCCAGCCGTTCAATCTTCCAGTTGCCTTTTATCTGCAAACTATAGCGTATCCTGTCGTGCAATCTGCTGGGCCTGCCCTGCCAGAATTCGACGTGCGTAGGTTTGACGCGGTACCCTCCCCAATGCGAGGGTCTTTTGATTATGCCGTCCGGGAATTGTTCCCGCATTTTTCTTTCGTTTTCTTCCAGCCACTGACGACTGTCAATGGTTTGGCTCTGAGGTGAGGCCCAGGCCCCTATACGGCTGCCTTCGGGCCGGCTGTTGAAATAATCATCGCTTTCCGTCCCGCTTACCATTACCACCAGTCCACTGATACGCACTTGTCTTTCCAGCTCTTTCCAGAAAAACACGAGACATGCCCGGGGGTTCTCCAACAATTGTGCGCCTTTAGCGCTGTCATAGTTTGTAAAGAAGGTGAAGCCCTCCGGATCAAAACCCTTCAAAAGGACGATACGCGCATCTGGCATACCATCGGCCGAAGCCGTAGCAAGGGTCATGGCATTGACCTCGTCAACACCGGCGTCAAGCGCTTCTTTCCACCATTTCTCAAATTGAGCGAAAGGGTCAGGCAGGCTATCACTCTCTGAAAGGGATCGTAGTTTGTAGTCCTTTCGAATATCTGCAATGTTGTTTGACATAACAACACAAAAGTAAGTCAATTCGGCCGTTTACCCATTGGGCAGCTCATCGCCTGTGCTGCCGGTGATCCTGGCGAGCAAGCTCTCCATATCACTGACACGCCGCAGCTGGCTCTCGATCTTTTTGTTATGTTCGGATATCTCCTGCAGGTCGTGGTTCAACTCCTCCAGAAAGGCAGCCCTTTTCTGGGATTGTTGACGTTGGAAATTGGCTTCCTTCAGCTTTTCTTCTGTGTCGGCCAGGATGCGGGTGAGACGCTGGTTCTCCTCCCGGAGTGAGATATGACGCAGCTTCATCTCATCATGCTCTTTGCCCAGTTTGAAATAGGCCTCTTTCAGCTCTTCATAATCAGCGCTCTTCTTATAAGGTTGCGTAAGGTATGCCTGCAGTTTTTGCAGCTTTTCCTGCAGTCCACTGTATTCTTCGTATGCTTTGTCCAGGCGGATGCTCATTTCTTCCGCCAGCTTTTTTTGATGACGCAGATACCCGATCTCGCTTTCCTTTTCCACCAGTAATTGACCGGACTGGCGCAGCTCTTCGGTGAGCTCTTCGTTCCGTACCTGGAGATCCATGATCTTTCTCTCCGCCTCGCCCAATAGCTGTGTTTGTTCCAGCAGGCGGGAAATGCTGTTGTTGTGCTCTACAAGCTTTTCCTGGGCAGCCTTCAATTGAGAGAGATAGGCATTGGCGGGGTCAGCTGCCGTGGCTGCCGCAGCAGCCGCTACCTGTTGTTGTTGTTCATGGACCTTGGAAACCCGGTATTGTGCGTCGTCCAGCTCGGTACGCGTCTCTTCCAGCTCCCTTCGTAAAGACTCGATCTCTTTGCGGGTTTCTTCCAGCTCTATAGTGAGGATCTGCTCGTTTTCCTGTGTCTGGTTGAGCTTGTCACGCAATTGCTGCTGCGCCCGCTCCTGCATGTCCATATCGTTGTAATACTTCAGCTTCCAGTTGTCATTATCGCTGATGCCGGCGGATTGAGCAGGATCGTTTATGCGAAGGCTTTTTTTGGAATTCCAGAAAAAATGGATGGTAAAGCCGAGGATCAGGGCCCCCAGTTCACAAATGATGATCTCAGGCAGACCCATGGTAAGCTGAAATCCTAAGATAACGTTCAGGTTGTTTAAGGCGTTCATAACGGTTCGGAGCTATAAATTACAAAAGCATACACATATGGCTTTCAGGGATGAATGAATAAAAAGACTTAGGGGCGTTTTTCAAGGGAGTATCGACGACAACAAGAGAGGGAAGCGGTTAAAAAAGCCACCGTAAAGGTGGCACCAAGCCATTAAGTTACTATGCTTTGAGCAGATATACAAATGTTTTGCATGCCGCACATAAACATCACACTATCAGTCTTTTACCAGGGTGCCTACTTTTTCTCCCCGTACTACGCGGAGCAGGTTGCCCGGCTTGTTCATATCAAACACGATGATCGGCAGCTGATTCTCCATGCATAGCGTGAAGGCTGTCATATCCATTACCCTGAGATTTTGGGAAATGCACTCCTGAAAAGTGATCGTATTAAACTTCTTGGCGGTGGGGTCTTTCTCCGGGTCTGCGGTATAGATACCATCTACCCGCGTGCCTTTCAGGATGACCTCTGCGTTGATCTCGATGGCACGGAGCGAACCGGCCGTATCGGTGGTGAAGTAAGGATTGCCTGTGCCGGCGCCAAAAATAACGACACGGCCTTTTTCCACGTGACGGATAGCCCTTCGCCGGATATAAGGCTCCGCGATCTGTTCCATCTTAATGGCGCTTTGCAAACGGGTGTATACGCCTATTTTTTCCAGACCGGCCTGCATGGCCATTCCATTGATCACGGTGGCCAGCATTCCCATATAATCTCCATGGGCCCTTTCTATACCCGTCTCAGCCTCATTCATCCCGCGGTAGATGTTCCCGCCTCCGATGACGATGGCCACCTGTACGCCCAACTCTACAATGCTTTTGATGTCTTTTGCGTACTGAGCGATAACAGCATTGTCAAATCCAAAACTCTTATCTCCCATCAATGCTTCACCGGATAATTTCAGTAGAATACGCTTGTACTTAGGCACCATGTCGGATGATTCTTAATTGGGCACAAATATATATAAAAAAAAGGGGGGCGTTACGCTCCCCTTTTTTTATTTTATCCGAGCTGAACTCTTTTGAACTGGGTTACTTTCACGGATGCGTCTACGCTCTTCAGATAATCGCCTACCGTCTTGGAAGCATCTTTTACAAATGCCTGCGCGGTGAGGGTATTTTCCTTGAAGAAAGCATTCAACTTTCCAACGGCGATCTTATCGATCATTTCGTCGGGCTTTCCGGCCATCTTGGGATCGTTCTTGATCTGTTCAGTAACGATGGCTTTTTCCCTTGCAACGACATCAGCGGGAACGCTGTCGGGGTCAACTGCTACGGGGTTCATCGCGGCGATCTGCATGGCGAGGTCCTTACCGGCCTCGAGTACAGCGGGTGTGTTCTTTGTAAGACCCACCAGCACGCCCATACGATAAGAACCGTGGATATAGGCGGCTACACCATCAGCATCCACTCTTTCAAAGCGGGTGAGCTGGACCTTCTCGCCAATCTTAGCTACCTGGTCGTTGATCTTATCGGCAATGGATGCACCGTCCAGCTGAGCAGCCAGGAGTTCATCCAGGCTCTTTACATTATTCTTCAATGCGACGGCTGCGATGCTTTGAGCAAAGGCAATAAACTCTGCGTTCTTTGCTACGAAGTCGGTTTCACAAGCCAGCGTAACGATAAAGCCTGTCTTGTTGTCGGGCGTAGTAGTAGCAATGATAACGCCTTCCTTTGCCTCACGGTCGCTACGCAATGCGGCGACCTTTTGGCCTTTCTTACGCAGATAGTCGATGGCCTTTTCGAAATCGCCATCGCTTTCTACCAGCGCCTTGCGGCAATCCATCATACCGGCGCCGGTGGTCTGGCGCAGCTTGTTGATATCAGCTGCTGTTATAGTTGCAGTAGACATGTTGTATAAGTTTGAATTGATATTACAATGTTGATCCAGCTGGCAGAACGAACCTCCGGTTCGCTGTCCGAAGGACGATCATTAGATTTTAGCGGGGAGCGCCTGCACCACGGCGGGGCCCGGAATTCGGGATCCTGCGTTTGGGCTGGCTGCTTCCTTTCACCTTTTCTCCACGTGCGCGGGCAGCTTCATTCTCTGCTTCGGCCTGGAGACGGGCGGCTTTCTTTTCATTCTCGTCACTGCCGGAGTCTTCCACATCTTCTTCCTTAGCAGCTTGTCTTTCGGCCAGGCCATCGGCGATAGCGGCAGTGACATAGCTCACGATGATGGCGATGGATTTGGTCGCATCGTCATTGGAGGGGATGGCGAAGTCCACTTTATTGGGATCGCAGTTGGTATCAACCATGCCAAAGGTGGAGATACCCAGGCGTTTGGCTTCGGCCAGCGCGATGTGCTCGTGACCAATGTCCACGATGAAGAGAGCGGCCGGAACACGTCCCAGCTGAGCTATACCGCCCAATACTTTTTCCATCTTGTCCTTATCACGGGCCAGGGTAAGTCTTTCCTTCTTTGTGATGCTGTCGAAAGTGCCATCGTTGAGCATTTTCTCGATGCTCTGCATTTTCTTAACGCTCTTCCGCACGGTGTTGAAGTTGGTAAGCATACCACCCAGCCAGCGTTCCGTTACGAAAGGCATGTTCACTTTCTTGGCAGACTCGGTAACGATCTCCTTAGCCTGCTTCTTCGTGCCGACAAACATGATCTTTTTGCCACTTTTTGCAATCTGCTTCAGGGCTGCAGCAGCCTCCTGCAGGCTCTCGGTCGTCTTGTTAAGATCGATGATATGGATGCCTTTCTTTTCAGCAAAAATGTAAGGCAGCATCTTGGGGTTCCACTTCTTACGCAGGTGACCGAAGTGGACACCGGCTTCAAGGAGTTGCTGTTGTAATGAAGTGTTATTTTCCATTTTATTTTGGAAGTTTTTTTATTATCTAATTTATTTGGGTCGAAGGCATTCGTTAACGTTTGCTGAACTGGTAGCTTCTTCTTGCTTTCTTACGACCAGGTTTCTTACGTTCCACAGACCTGGGATCGCGGCGCAGCAGGCCAGCGGCTTTCAGGGCCGGGCGAAACTCAGCATTGATCTCCAGGAGAGCACGTGCAATACCCAGTTTGCAGGCCTCGGCCTGTCCTTTCATCCCACCGCCGGCAGCGTTGATCTTGACGTCGTATTTGTCGGTGAGTTCAACCGTCTTGAGGGGAAGCTCTACCTGGTTTTGAAGATATACCAGAGAGAAGTATTGTTTATAATCCTTGTCATTGATCGTGATCTTGCCTTCACCCTTGCTGAGAAATACCCGGGTTACAGCCTCTTTACGGCGACCAACTGCRTTTTTTTGCTTTTCCATTTATCTGAAAAAATTAGAAGGTTAATGTTTTGGGTTGCTGGGCGGTGTGCGGATGCTGGGTTCCCGCATACACGAATAATTTTTTGTACATCTTGCGACCCAGGCGATTTTTGGGCAGCATGCCTTTTACGGCCCTTTCGATCACAGCTTCGGGGCGACGTTTCAGCAGGCTCTTGGCAGACTCTTCTTTTTTACCACCGGGGTAACCGGAGAAGTTGATATAGATCTTGTCATCCAGCTTGTCACCGGAGAAGATAACTTTGTCTGCGTTGATGAAGATGATAAAGTCTCCGCAATCCACGTGAGGAGTGTAGTAGGCCTTGTTCTTACCCCGTAATACGGCGGCGATCTTGGAACACACGCGACCCACGGTTTGATTAGTACCGTCCACAACATACCAGTCGCGTTTAACGGTAGCCTCGTTCGCATGCTTGGTGGTGAAATGTAATTTGCTCATTGTCTTATTTTTTTACATGAAACCGTCGCTATCCCGACGGCGTTTAATAAAAGGAGTGCAAAGGTAGGTTGAAATAGGGTGATATTCCAAGGAAAAGAGGGAGTATTTTCAAAGACCCCTTTGTAAGTATCTGATTTACAATAAAAATTTTGACAACATAAAAAGATGATGCTTTCGGGCCGCCGAAGAAGGAGGTGCTAAAGCCTTGCCGTATGGAGGTTAGTAGTTGAGAAAGCCTATTGGGAAACCGGTGGAAGCTCTTTCCAAGGAATATGCGCTGCGGTAAACGTCATGGCACCCTCACATATCTACTCACCGGCTGCGTGTAAAGCATGATCATAGCGCCGGCATAGCTCAACACCAGTGTGTCCTTGTTGAAGTCGATCCAAAAGCCGTTGACCTCCTGACTGGTGAAATAAAGAACAGGGCGTGGAGGAGTGGACAGATGACCCACATGATACATACCGGAATACATTATACTATCATTATATCTTATCTCATAGGTACGATCATGGAGAAGCGTCAATATTTCTCCGGCTGCCGGCCTGGGGTAGACAGGCCCACCCGAAAGCGAAACCAATTTCCATTTTCCCTGCAGATTGCCGTCAACAGAGCTTTTGCCGCAGGAGGACGTCATAAGCAGGATTGCGAAGCAGCCGCAGATACAGATATAATGAAAAGGTCGCATACGGAAGGTTTCCTTCAATGACATTTTTTTCGTCCGGCCCGTTGCACTAATTTGCCCCAAAAGCTTACGCATGTCCTCTCCTATTCTCGCATTAGGCCGCAGTAATTTTGGCGATCCGGTCAATACAGGCAAACTGTTATCACAGGAAGAAGCCCTGGCCCTCCTCAACGAATGGGTACCCAATGATCGGCTGCGGCTGCATATGAAGCAGGTGGGCGCTGTTATGAAAGCGTGGGCGCTGGAAAAGGAAGGCGCCGACGAGTTTACAGCTCGAAAATGGGAGCAGGCCGGCCTCCTGCATGATGCAGATTGGGAAAAATATCCCGAAGCGCATTGCCGCATCATTATCGAGAAGCTGGAAGCGCTGCAGGTCGACCCGGAAGTGATTCATTGTATCGCCTCGCACGGCCCCCGTTATTTTGGCGTCGAGCCCAATAACACGATGGATAAAATGATCTACGTATTTGATGAGCTGTCCGGTTTTATCCATGCCGCTGCGCTTATACGGCCCACACGCTATGAAGGAATGGATGTAAAAAGTATTCTAAAAAAATTAAAGACGCCTTCTTTTGCAGCCCAGGTGAACCGGGATGACATCAACGACGCCATCAGCCGCATCGATACCCCCCTGGAAGAGATCATTCAATTTATCATCGATCATCAAAAAGACGTACGATAGACGCCGGACAGTAATTATTGCTTCTCGTAGACCTCGTAGTCATCTACACCTTTCAGGTATAGCTGTAGTCCATTCATTCGCAACACTCTCTTGTATTCATCATTGCTCGCCGGGTTGAATGAGATCATCGTATCCGAAAGATTCCCGGTATGGAGGACAGCAATATTATAGGCGCCGGATTCAGTCAGGGTTTCAAGATCTTTTTTTGTATATGAACTATCGGACCGCAGTTGAAGCACCCGCATTTCGTGACTGTAATCAATTGTCGTCGGGGCAATCCCTCTAACATAAACGACCTTTGTCAGCCGCCACCCGCCCGTCAGGCCAGGCTGTGGCGAATTACTTTTACTGCATCCCGACAGCAGTATCAGCAGTAGAGCATTTATGATAAAAAAAGACCTGGTCATACGTAGGTTTGTATGTATGACAGGATCTCTCGTACGGCCGTTGCATCTTTTCTTTATCTTCTCAGCAGAAAAGGCGCCTGCGAGCTCTGCTGTTTGCTGACGATACGCAGCACGTAATATCCATCGGCTAAAGAAGAAATGCCCAGGGGCATTTGAGACAAAGAGAAGCTGTATTTCCCTGAAGGCTGTGTCCCCAGGTCCACCGTTGCCAGACATTGTCCCACAAGATTCAGGATGGAAAGAGAGGTCTTCCCATAGGCAGGCAACTCGTATTCCAGTACGGCATTCCCCCTGCCCGCCGGGTTGGGATAGACCCTGATGCCAAAAGGGTTGCGGGAATAATTGACATCATTGGTTGCCGTCGGCACCGTACCCGTCAGGTTCTTATTGACATAGACCCGGTACTCTCCCGGGTTCAGCGTAAAGGATTGAGCGCTGCCGGTGGCGGTGAAAGGCTCGCCGGTGAAATAATTATACCAGGTGCCGGCGGAAGGGAAGGTCAGTGAACCGCCGGATGAGACGACATCGAAATTCCCGATCACTGCTACACTGAGGCTATCGGTGACGGCTGTCAGTGTCTTGACCGCTCCGGTAAGGTTTGCGTTAAAAGTCGCGGGCACAGCCAGCTGTGGATAGGTAGCCCGTAATTTCAACATGGCGGCATATACACTGCGCAGCTTGGTCCTGTTCGTATCCGACAGATACTGCCAGCCGGAAGGTTTTGCATCCGTACGACAGTTTGCATCCACTGTGCCGTTGCCGCAAGTGTTGATGGAATAGTCATACCCCAGCTCGCCAAATTCCCAGAGCATTTTCGGACCGGGCAGCATGGCCCAGAAGGCGGCGGCGAGGGCATTGCGCTGAAGACCGGTGGGGATGCTTTTCGTATTATACGACCCGCTGCTGTTGCCGTACTGCTCATTTTTATACATGAGCCTCTCCTCATCATGGCTTTCCTGGTAGACTACCCGGCCGGGCTGATCCCATCCGAGATTGGTATATACGCCACCGCTGAGGTCCCAGGTGCCGCCACTGGGCGAGGCTGTCCCATAGCCCATCGTGGCCTGGTTGAAATTGTCATTCATATTGCCCCAAAGCAGCATGCCGTAGTTTGCCTCCACTTTTTCCTCGCTGTTGTCGGCAAACATTTCCAGAATGCAATAGCTGCCGGGAGAGATAGCCTGCAGCTGGTGGTAGATCGTATCCCATATGGCAACCCTGCTGGCGTCGTAAGCCCCCCATGCGCCAACGTCACAATTATTGCCCATGGCGTCACAGGTCCTTTTTTGCGTAAAACCCTTTGCTAGATCAAAGCGATAGCCGTCGATGTGATAATTGTTCAGCCAGTAAGCCAGCACGCGCTGGGTAAAGGTCCTGGTAGCCGCGCTCTCATGATTGAACTGATAGCCCACATTAAAAGCGTGGGTGGGGTATTGATTGAACCAGGGACTACCCGCTGCGGGGACACCTTTTGTATTATCAAAATACAGCTGTACCATGGGCGAGCTGCCAAAGGAATGGTTCAGTACCATGTCCATGATCACGGCCATACCTTGCTGATGACAAGCGTCGATGAATTGTTTCAGAGCCGTCTCCGTACCATATACTTTATCCGGCGCAAAATAGAAATTGGGATTATAACCCCAACTGCTGCCACCTTCAAAATTGGTGAATGGCATCACTTCGATGGCGTTAATTCCCAAACGTTTTAAATAGCTCAATGTATCCTTTAGAGATTGCCAGTTGGAGGGGGAAATAAAGTCCCTCACCAGGAGCTCGTAGATCACCAGGCCTTTTTTGTCCGGGCGTTGGAAGTTTGTCACCTGCCATGTATAGGCGGGGCGGGCGGTCTGGAGAATGCTTGCCAGGCTGCCGGCGGCTTTGGCGGGGAAGGTCTTCAATCCGGGATACGTCGAGGCGGGGATACCCGGATCCACGTTCTTGTCCAATATTTTCTCTGCGTTGTAGTCCGCCACCTTGATCGTGTCATCCACTATATACTGATAGGCATATTCCGTACCGGGTGTAAGACCGTGGATGGTCAGCCAGTAGAAGTTGCTGTCGGGTGTTCTGTTCATCATATAGCCCGTCTGCTGCGTCCAGTTATTAAAATCACCCACGACGAGTACCTTGTTCTTGTGTGGTGCGTACAAAACCAGCACGGCAGTAGTATCGCCGGAGGGATAGTTGATGCCTTCTTTCATTCCTGTGGGGATCGGGGCAACATTTACAGCGCCTGGGACAAAGAAGTTGATGGTATCCGCAACTGAAGCAGTGCCGTCGTCGGCGGTGGCGATCACCTGCTGGCTACCGGGGGTCGTGATATGCAGGGTATAGGTCAGCGAATTGGCGCCGGCAGCCGTCGTAACCTGGGCGCCGTTGTAGTAAAGTCTGAGCGTTGCGTTCTTGTTGGACAGGTAGCTCACGGGCAGGGTATCCCCCACGGTTTTGTTCAGAGGTTCAGGTACAGGTGTGTATTGGGGCTGCATGGGAGGGGCGACAAAGCGGATGGCCAGGCTGCCATCGTATAGCTGTACATACATGTCACTGCCGTCCGTATTGCGCTCGACCTGGCTGCCATTGCCATTGCGGAAAAGGATGGCTACCCGGAGGATCTTCTCTCCCGCGGGTACTGCATACCAGGCCCTTATACCGGGTATAGTAAAGGAATATTTATTATTCCCCAGATAGGTGGCGGCCAGCGCCGCATTTGGCTGATTGAAGTTCTGGTTGAACTTTACATACCGCCAGTTCGCCGGGCTGGTACTTTGGTCCGTGATCACTCCCGTATGTACGTATACATCCCCTGTACCCGCATAATTGAACAGCCCCTGGTTGCCTTTGGAGCAGTCCACTGTAATAGTGACCGTGCCGGTGTCGGCGGGGAAGTCAGGGGTCGGGGTCAATAATTGCGAAAAAGCTGCCGGCCCTATCAGAAGGGCCAGCAGCAATAGTACGGGAGATGATCTCATTATTTATATTTTTACTATTGGGCCATATAGGTGTGGTTATACTCGTCTATCGTCACCGTATAAGTACCCGAAGCAGGCACCAGTATGTTGCCTCCGCCTTCCTTGGCTGTACCTGTCATCGGACTGGTGTCGCCCTGGGTGCCGCCGTAGTTATAATCCCAGGTGCCCTTTACCATCAGGAACTTGAATGCCTTACCACCCGTCAGCGGAACGCCCGTGATCTTCCAGACGCCATTACCCTGGTAGGTCAGCTCCGGCAGATTGGGGCTGGCATTATCCCAGCCTCCCGCCGTTGCGTCTCCGATGAGGTACATATGCCAGGATTGCAGCGTGTACTTCAGGTTCTTTATATCCGTGCCGTCCCAGATGACCTTGTAGGTGCCTGCGGAAGGGATGTTGGGCATATTGCCAGCGTTTATCGTCATGCTGCTGCCGTCCGCGGACCCATAGCTTCTCACTTCGGCGGGCGAATTGGAGCCGTCGTTCCAGTGATCGCCATCGATCATCTTCCAGCCATCGGAAGCAAAGTCATAGATCCCCATGAAGTTATTGGTGCCGATGAAGTTCATTTGTGCTGTGGGGAACACGCTGGGTGGGTTCCATCCTACATTTGTTACGGCGCCACCGACAAAACCCATCCGGCCTGGGCTGATGTCATATTTTTTTGCGTCTATATCGGCTGTGATCCTGTAGACGCCGGCATTGGTGACTTGCAGGTTGGTGTTGCCGTTTGGCACCAGGTTACCGGCGCCATCGCCTCCAAAGTTAATATTCCACGATCTGCCCTGGGTGAATTTGAATTGCGTATTGGCGGGTAGATAGATATAGATCCAGAACATCTTATTCTGCAGGGCCGGCCGGGGGTCGGGTATCAGTTGGATACCAGTGGGAGGATCCCATGGATTGGGGGTTTGGAAGCTGCCGGCCAGAAACAGGTCTATCTGTCTCACCAGGTACAACTGGTTGGTGTAGCTGCTCCATTGGGTCCAGCTGCCGCTGGCCGCGGATACTGTCCATTTAAGACCGGAGGTTTGGGTGAGATCGGCAAGACCGTGAGCAGAGAGGGAATCTGAGAGCTGAGCGTAGGAAGCGCTCAGAATCGAATCCTTTCCGCTGTTGTTGGAAGACATGGAGAATACGGGTGTGGATGCAGCATCATCCTTATAGAACCAGACTTTATAGGCCACCGTATTAATACTGCCGGACGGGGTCGACCGGGTCCAGTTGAACCGTAGGCTGTCTGTTGTCGAAGTGGGGTTGATCACTACGGAGGCAGTCGATGAAGAAGGCCCTAACAATACAAAGGGTGAAGCGCCGTCCTGGAAGCGGGTGACGATGAGGTTATAGACGTTCTGGGCCAGTAGCTTTGTCGAGCCGTTGTCCGCGAGTATGCTCCATATGAGAGCGGTCTGTGCGCCTGCGGCGATGCCCTTTGCTTTCAGGGCGCTGTCCAGGCGTGCATAAGGGAGGGAAAAAACAGTATTCAGGCCGGCAGGCAGGGATATGAGCGGGGTGTCCAGGGAACCTGTTTTCAGTGCGGCCACCCATGTGTATGAAGGGGGCGTTTTCAGACCTGGTACGGATGCTTTCCAGGTGAAATCCACTGTTGCGGACGGGGTCGCGGAGTTGAGCACTACGTTGGTGCCCGAGGCAGGAGATTGCAGGGCAAACGGTACTAATCCCTCGCCGGTGGAGTTGTTACCAGCCAGGTCCGCCTTTTTACAGCCGGCAAAAGCCAGTGCAAGGATGGAGAGAACGGCCGTTATTTTTCTGATATATGCGTTCATACTATTTTTTTTATTTCATGGAGACAAAGAATATTTCTGCTTCATCTGTGCTGACTTGTGCAGGGTTGCCACCGGCGTCCAACACGGTGCCGTTGAATTTGTAATGGAATTTCTGTAAGACATGCCCCGCAGCGGGTCTGAAAGACACATTCGGTATAAAAAAGCCTTTCCAGATGGTGGTCCCCATGTTTTGTGTGATGGTTACCGTGAGCGGGTTGCCTACCTGAGTACCTGTCTCATCGAAGGCAGTAACCGTGGCGGAAACGGGGGTCATACGCTGCTCATCCACCGTAGCTCCCAGGTTCCTGTCGAAATTCAGCATCACCACGTCGTTGGTGTCTACCTTGGCGGGGAAGATCCGTAGCTTGGTAGGAGTGAATACCAGGGGGTCGAATTTGAAAGGTTTGAAGTCGGGCGTTTGTTTAGTGCCGTCTTTTGATTTGACCAGGAAGCCAAAGTCATGCAAGTCTGCCGGGGCCAGGCCAAAGAGTGTGGTGCCGGTGAAAGTAAAAGACCATTTATTGCCCCCAGCAGAAGTCATTTTAGCCGCGGGATCCGAGGGGTTCCACTGACCGTTGACGAGGCCGTTGGGAGTGGGTCCTACCCCACCAGGATTGGCCCAGATCCAAATGTAAGCTTCGCTGGCACCGGCCATAGGCGTGCCTGTGACGTCGATGGTAAGGGTCACCTGGTCCTGCGCCGTGAAGGAGGATGGCGAAAAGGAGGGTATTTGCGCCCTAACTCCCAACGAAAAGGAGAGCATCAGGATCACCAGGGCTGAAAATATCTTTTGCTTTTGCATTGCTGAAATGATTTTATTGTTTGGAGAACACAAAGCTGTAAGAAATGAGCAGCTTGCCGCTGGCCGCATCATGTTTTGCCAGGGCGATCTTCAGATTGGAAGCGCTGGCTCCCAGGGGATAACCGCCCAGCGTCACTTTTGCCGTATCCGTGGCGTTCGCCAGGGTCAATACCTGGGGATACACGGGATTATCCACCGTCCAGTTGCCGCTGGCAAGGTTGATGATCTTTGGTGAATTACCCGGCGTAGTGGTGAATGTAGTGGGGTTGTTCCCATTCATATTCAGGGTGAGCGTAAAATCGGTGTAGGGGAAAACATTGGTAAGATCCGCCGTCTGGTAAGGGAATCCCTTGTTTGCCGCATCCTCATCTTTTTGCGTCACGCTGGTGATCTTCCAGGTGCCTGCCAGTGCATTGATGGGGGTGGCGGATTTGCCCAGGGGTTTGTAGTTCTCCGGTTTACAGCCTCCGGTGAGGATCGTTGCCAGCACGCCGGCGAGTAAAAGGAAATTTTTTATATTGGGTGTCATATCTTTCATTTTAGTCGTTTAGAAACATCCTCCTTCCGGATTCAATTGGAATGATGCGTTGGCATCCTGTTCTGCCTTGGGGAATTGCAGGATAAAGCCGTTGCAGGTCCAGGGAGAGCCCCGTCTGTCGATGTTAGTGCCTGTCCGGGCGCCAATCCTTTTTATCTCCTGAAGTCTGTTGCCTTCACCAATCATTTCCAACTCCCGCTGGGTGCGAACGACGCTTATGACAGCGGATGCGCTGGATGCAGGAGAAAGGTTATGCGAAGTCCCTCCATAAGCGCGGGTGAGGATCTGGTTGATATCCGTGATGGATGTGGCCAGGTTAGCGCCTCCGAGCTCCGCCCCTGCCTCAGCCCGGATAAGGTATATTTCCGTGAGGTGGGTGATGGGTTCCTCCATGAAATTGAAATTATATTTGGTGAGGCTGTTAAATCCGGGCTTGATGGTATTGCTGAACCATGTCAACCGCCGGTCGGCAGGGTCGGATGTTGCATAACTATAAAACTGGCTGGTGAAATACAGGACAGGAGGTTTTGTATCGGAGCGCCAGTTGTTGATGTATTCTGAGCCCGGTTGAAAATGTCCTACCTGGTTAGCCAGCCGCAGGATCGCCTCTTTTGTCAAGCCCAGTGAAAACCTGCTGGTAAAATCTGCATCCAGCTGAAATTTATTGCTGTTGATCACCTGGTCCGCATATTTGAAGGCGTTGGCGAAGTCATTCTGTTGGAAATAGACTTTGGCAAGGTAGGCCTCGGCGATCCATTTGGTAGCGGTGTAGAATTTGCCACCGTCACCGGCGTCGGCGGGGAGCAGGCTGTCCGCGCTTTTCAGATCAGCGATCACCTGGTCATAGACTTGTTTTACAGTGGAACGTGGGATGGAGTTCAAAGAAGCGCTTACTCTCAAGGGTATTCCTGGTTGAGAATTATCCGAAGAGTAGCCGTAGGGTTGCGCAAACAGCCGTACCAACTCGAAATGCGCCATACCTCTGAAAAAGAGCGATTGTCCCTTTATATAACCCCGGTGGTCGGCGCTGACCGCGTCGATATTCTCCAGGATATTGTTGGCAGTGGTAATGACCAGGTACGCTTTCTTGTACATGTCATCCCTCGTGCCGCCAAAGATCGAGTTTTGCCTTTTATATATCTCGGAAAAATCACCTTGCAGATTGGATCCGTCCAGCTGATCAGCCAGCATGTCGCTGATGAACTGTACCCGGCCTCCCATAAAATTCCCATCGCCGATCAGCGTATAAATGCCATTGTTAAGCGCTACGATATTGCTATCATTTGTAAATACATCGCTCTTGCTCAGCTGTCCCTGCGGCGGCCGGTCGAGGAATTTGGAACAAGAGCCGGATGCGAGCGCGATCGTTATGAGGATGAGACTTAGTTTATAAAGTTGCATATTTATTTGTTTTGACCGTGCGTTTTAAAAATTGGCATTGATTCCGAATACAAAAGTCTTTTGTGTAGGCGCTGTCAGATAGGAGATATTCGGGCTGAGGTTCCTATCCTGCGAATTCTCGAAGTCGCGTGTGATCTCGGGATCGCCTCCGGGATATTTCGAAAAGGTCAGCAGGTTGGTGCCTGTGGCAAATACCCTGAAGTCCTTAAAGAAAAGTTTTTTCAGGGCGGCTCTCGGCACTCTGTAAGCGATGGTCAGCTCCCGCATGCGAAGGTAGCTGGCGCTTCTCAGGAACATGGTGGAGTTGAACTGGTCCTCACTGGGTACGCCGGGATAGGATGCGACGTCCGCCACCAGACGGGGATATTTAGAGACATCGCCGGGCTTTGTCCACCTGTCCAGGAAATCTTTACGGAAGTTCCAAAACTTCTTGGAGACGCCCAGGAACTGGTATTTCCCGGAATTCTCATAAATATTACCGCCGATGACAAAGGTGAAGAGACTGGAAAGCTCGAAGCCTTTGTATTGGAGATTGGTATTGAACCCTCCGAAATAATCAGGTTGTACCGCACCGACATAGGTCCTGTGATCAAGCGAGAAGGTCTTGGTTTCTTTGCCATTCTTGTCCAGCCAGATGGGTAATCCATCAGAGGGGTCGACCCCGTGGAAGCGGACGAGGTAATTTACGCCCACCGGAAGGCCTTTTACAATGCGGGTGTCGTTGGTGCCGCCACTGACGGCATCGGGTCCCAATTCATATTTCAGCACCTTATTCTGGTTTCTTGCTATATTGCCGCCTACGGACCATTTCAGGTCTTTTTCTTCAATGACCTTCAGATTGGCGCTGATCTCCAAACCCTGGTTCAATATTTTACTGTTGGGGAGGTTCCGATAGCTGTCGGTAAAGCCTGTGGAAGGAGGAAGACCCGGCTTTAGGATGAGGTTGGAGGTCGTTTTATAATAGTACGCTATCTCTCCTGTGAGCCTATTGTTAAACAAACCGAATTCAGCAGCCGCATCCACGTTGTGGAGGGTTTCCCATTGCAGGTCGGGATTGCCCGGATAATTGTAATAAAGTGTCTGGCGGCCAACGTAGGAATTGGCCCCAAGTGTGTATTTGTCATAGTACAAGCCGGAGCCGAAATTGGCGTTGCCGACGACGCCATAGCTGGCCCGTAATTTCAGATAGCTGATGGGGGTGATATTCTTCATGAAACTTTCATCGCTGATGTTCCAGGCTGCGGAAACAGCGGGGAAAAATCCATGTTTATGGTTTGTTCCGAACTTTGAAGAACCATCGACCCTGCCAATGACCTGCAAGGAGTATTTGTCGTGAAAAGTATAGTTGATCCTTCCGAAAAAGCTATTGAAAGTAAACATTTCCTGCGCCAATTCGGTCATAGGGGCCGGGGCTGACAACAATGAGTCCCTGACCCTTTTATAGTCGCCCGGGTTCTCCCAGAAAGGCTTATTGGTATAATCGACTATCGGGTCCTTGGTATAACCTTTTCGTCTGTAATCCTGCGCTTCAACCCCCAGCAAAAAATTAAATTTGTGCATCTCGCCCGGATTCCACAGGTAGTTCGCGGTGATATTACCTGTCTGATTGGTACCCCAGTTGGGGCTTCTCTGGGCGTAACCGCTATGTATGCTTGTGTCGAGCTGGGGTCCGTTGAACTGGTCGTCATTGGACCGGGTATACTCCAAAGAATAGTTGGCTCTTACGAATAAATTATGGATAGGCTGATACTCTACGGCCAGTCCACCCAACACCCGGCTATCAGTCTGTCTTCTTTGGTACTCGTTAAGCGCGATGACTGGATTGGTATATCCTCTGTAATAATCAGAATGCGTGGCATTGTACGCCGGGTAGATGGGCAGTGCGCTGGACATAGCATCGCCGATGCCTCCGTCCCAGGCGGCATGTACCCGTCTGTTGATACCGCGGTTATAGGCGGAGGTGAGGGAGATCTTCAGGTTGGAGAGTACATTGTAATCCATATTCAGTCTTACGCCCATGCGGGTGTAAGCGTTTTTCTTCAGATAGCCCTGATCGTTGCTGTAGGTCAGGTTGGCAAATGTCTTCAGTTTGCTGGTGCCTGCAGACATGGAGAGGCTATGGTCATTGATAAAGCCTTTTTGCGTCAGTAGGTCCCACCAATTCGTATTTGTCTGGCTGGCTACTGCCCAGGGGATATTGTTTGGCAGTGTGGCAAGACCTGTGTGACCGTCGTTCATCCAGGCTTCCTGACGCAGCTGCAGCCATTGAGGACCGTCTACAAAATCCTGTTTCTTTGTATAGGTCGCTATTCCCAGCTTATTGGAATAGGAGAATTGAGGCGTGCCGGATTTGCCCCTTTTTGTAGTGATCAACACTACGCCATTGGCGCCTCTTGATCCATAGATGCCTGTGGCGCCGGCGTCTTTTAGTATCTCGATAGACTCGATGTCGTTGGGATTGATGGAAGACAGCGGGTTCTGGTTCATGGCGCCACTGTTGGTACGGATGAAAGGGTCTGCTATAATAGGTACTCCGTCCACGACATACAAAGGGTCGCCAGAGGCGGAAATAGACCCCACGCCACGAATGCGGATGACGGAGCCGGAGCCCGCGAGGCCGTTGCCGGATATCACCTGTACGCCAGGGGCGCGGCCTTCCAGCGCGGCTTCGAAGCTGGGCACGGGGATCTCGCTGATCTTGTCGCCGCCGACCCTCGAGATGGCTCCTGTGACCTCCCTTTTGCGCTGGGTGCCGTAGCCTACTACGATCACCTCATTCATCGCGGTGTTGGTCGCGCTGAGCTGGACATCGATCACGTCCCCCGAGAGGTCTATCTGCTTTGATCCAAAGCCGATGGAAGAAAAGATCAATGTGCGTGTGGCAGCGGGTACGGTAATCCGAAAGCTCCCATCCACACCGGAGGTGGTGCCTTTTGCGGAACCTTTCGGCACAATGGATACGCCAGCCAAAGGACTCCCATCCTTTGCGTCTGTGACTTTACCCGTGACCGTCTTGTTCTGTGCGTAGGAGAATAGCGTTGCCAGTAACATGCATAACAGGACAGGTGTCCTTGCAAGCAATCGTTTCTTTCTCATAAACTGTCGTTAGTCGTTATTTAATAGTTGGTATCGTGTAACGCTTATCGTGTAAATTATACACAAATTAATGTGTAATTAATACACAATATATATGAAAAAAAAGCACTTCACCAAGTTTCAACAAAAATTTCTTTGCTAAATCGTTATAGGGGGCGAGGGAGCGATTAAAAATCGATGCCAAACCATTTCTTTCTTTCCTTCTTCTGGTATTTATCGTAGTTGAACTTGTAGAGCTTTCCGGGACGATGAGGGACGTCGGACTCCAGCTCGCCAGTATCTTCCAGCAAATCCATGGAAAAGAACTTCTTTCGGAAATTGCGTCTGTCGAGCTTTACGTCGAGGATGGCTTCGTAGAGATTTTGCAGTTCGCGTAAGGAGAACTGTTTAGGCAGGAGGCTGAAACCAAGGGGATGCTCCTGGATCCTTTTTTGCAGCCATTCGTAGCAGACATCCAGTATCTGGCGGTGATCAAAGGCCATCTCGGACAATGTAGTGACCCTGTGCCAGTGCAACTCGTTGTCCAGGATCTTTAATTTATGGTGCTCGATATTGATAAGCGAACAGTATGCGATGGTAACGACACGGGCTGCGGGGTGCCGTCCTACTTCCCCAAAGGCCTTTACCTGTTCAAGGTACACATCGTCCAGTCCTGTACGTTCTTTCAGGATGCGGTAAGCCGCCTGGTCCAGGTCTTCATGGTTATTGACCAGGTCGCCCAGGAGGGACCATTTATTATCGAATTTTTCCAGATCGGATTTGATCAGCAATACTTTCAGCTCGTTGTCATCAAAGCCAAATATGACACAGTCCACGGAGATACCGATGATCCCATCATTCTCCAATTGTTTGAGAATTGTCTTAATATTCTTTTGCGGGGTAACGGTGTTACCTGAAGTCTTATCGGTAGTATCGGATGGTATTTTAAGGCTCATAGAAGTACGAATTTAAATCCTTTTCTGATATTGCGTTCAATTGGTACATTTGGGGAAATTAGTACCATTGAACACAATGGGCTAATTTCGGGCCTTCGGCCAAAGAACCTTCGGTCCTTTTTGTGTGTTCAATTCACCTTCGTATGTATTCTTCCGAACAGACCCAGCAATTACAGAAATTAACAAAAACGCTATTGGCGTCCGGTAATGCAAAACCTTTGGGAAAGGGGAACCTTAAGGATTTGAAAGATGTACTCCGCTTTCATGAGTACCGGTACTACATCATGAACGACCCTCTGGTTTCGGACCCCGAATACGACGGATTGTACAAGCAACTGGAACATATAGAAGCCGAACATCCGGAGCTGATAAGTCCGGATTCCCCTACACAACGGGTGGCCACGGGGCTTACCAAGGAATTCCCTACGACACAGCACCTGGTGCCGATGTTATCCCTGGAGAACTCCTACAATGAGGAAGACCTGCTGGCATGGGACAAGCGGGCCCGGGAGCTCACCGGCCTGGAAGAGCTGGAATATTGCGTGGAGCCCAAATTTGATGGAGCCAGCATTTCTCTTACTTACGAGAATGACCTGCTGGCGAGAGGCGTGACCCGTGGCGACGGTGTAGCGGGAGACGAGATCACCACAAATATCCGGCAGATCCGTAGTGTGCCGTTGAAAGCGGCCTTTTCCAAATATGGCCTCCAACTGGTGGAGATCCGGGGAGAGGTGCTGATGAATAAGGACAATTTTAAGAAATATAATGACCAGTTGGCGGAGCAAAACCTCGCCCCTCTGGCCAATCCCCGTAATGCTGCGGCCGGCTCTCTTCGAATAAAGGACCCCAAGGAGGTAAGCCGTCGTAACCTCGAGGCCTTTTTGTACCACGTCAGCTATTTTGCCACCCTGGAGGGATGGCAGATGACAGACGGGCATTTGACCAATCCGGGAGGGGAGGATGCGGGGGAAGTAAAACCCCGGGACATGCCTGTGCATCCGGCCCTCAAAACACACAGCGGTTGTCTTCAGATGTTATGGGACCTTGGTTTTAGAAGTCCGCAGAAGGAGAAAAGGGTAGTGAAGGGCATACGGGCCGTGCTGGACTATTGTCATGAATTTGAGAATGGACGGGATGATCTGCCTTATGAGATAGACGGCATGGTGATCAAGGTAAATTCCATTGCCCTGCAGGACAAGATGGGTATGACCACTCACCATCCCCGCTGGGCCATCGCCTTTAAATTCAAGGCGCGTCAGGCTACCAGCACCCTTCGGAAGGTGGAATTCCAGGTAGGCCGCACAGGCAGTATTACCCCTGTGGCCAAGATCGACCCTGTTCCTCTCAGTGGTGTGACCGTTAGCTCTGTCTCTCTTTTCAACGAGGAAGTGGTCCGGGAAAAGGACCTGAAGATCGGGGACCAGGTGCTGGTGGAACGTGCGGGGGATGTGATCCCTTATATCGTAAAATCGTTGGCGGACGTGCGCACGGGCAAAGAAACCGACATCATCTTTCCTACCCATTGTCCTGTGTGTAAATCAAAGCTTGTGAAGCCGGAGGGCGAGGCGGTCTGGCGGTGCGTCAACATCGATTGTCCGGCACAAGTGGTGGAGCGGATCATCCATTTCGCCAGCAAGGACGCCATGGATATCCGTAGCTTTGGGGATGCCAATGTCCGTAAATTCTTCGAATTGGGTTTTTTAAAAGATATCCCCGGGATCTATCACCTGCCGTATGATAAAATAAGGGAATTGGAAGGTTATGGGGAAAAGAGCATTGCCAATCTGCAGGCGGCCATCGAGCATTCCAAGCAACAGCCCCTGCACAGGCTGATCTTCGGATTGGGTATCCGTTATGTCGGGGAAACCACAGCCAAAACGCTGGCCGCAGCGGTCAGTCATTTGTCGGACCTTACGGATCTCACCCTGGAGGATCTGCAAAATCTGGAGGATATAGGTCCCAAGGTGGCCGGCAGCGTATACCAGTTTTTCCATAATAAGGACAACAAGACCTTGCTGGACAGGCTGGAAGCCTTGGGGTTGAACCTGAAAAGCCCAAAAGGGACGCCGGCAGCCGGAGGCAACCTGGATGGGCAAACGTTCTTATTCACGGGCACCCTAAACCGGCTCAAGCGGTCCGACGCCGAAGAAATGGTGGAAAAGAACGGAGGCAAGCTGCTCAGCGGCGTTAGCAGCAAGCTAAACTACCTGATAGTAGGCGAAGATGCAGGCAGCAAATTGGAAAAAGCCAAAAAGATACCATCCATCCGAATACTCACAGAAGACGAATTTATCAAGCTTATTAACATATAAGAATATTTTCTTACGTCACTGGTAAATCGAAAATCTTTTCCGTAACTTTAAGAAAATTGTAGGCATGATTAGAAAACTAACCGGCGAAGCGTGGAAACCTTTACAGTTTCCCGGCTGGAAACAACTCCGAAAAAAATATGCACTCTCATCGCTGGGGCGCGTTGCCAGTTATTCTGAAGACGTGCTTGAAGATGGAAAGTTGCTGAACGGCAGCCTTACAACAGGCTACAAAACACTTAATCTTCATCGGCCTGGCAATAATGGTACGCTGTATATCCATCGGGAAATTGCGCGCCTGTTCCTGCCCAAAGCCTCACAGAAGAATAAGTATGTGATCCACGTGAATCACAACAAGCTCGACAATGCTGCCAAAAATCTGAAATGGGCCACGTTGGAAGAGATGATCGACCACCAACAAAAAAGTCCTGCCAAGATCGCTTACAAGAAAGTGCAAGCCAATCGTACCGTGGGATTGAAGCTGACGGCTTCACAGGTGAAGACCATCAAGAAAACCCTTTCCAGTAAAAACCGGCAACTTACTATCAAAAAGCTGGCAGAGAAATACAATGTCAGCGAGATGACCATGTATCGTATCAAGAGTGGAGAAAATTGGGGGAGGATCAAATAGCATATGTTACAACCCGCAACGATCAAGTTCCTAAAAGATCTTAAGAAGAATAACAACAAGCCCTGGTTCGAGAAAAATAAGACGGTTTACCTGAACGCCAAAGAGGATATGGATCAATTTGTACAGCAGGTGATCGATGGGTTGGGAAAGATTGACCCGGATATAGCTTCATTACAACCAAAAGACTGCATCTTCCGTATTTATCGCGACGTAAGATTCTCCAAAGACAAGACACCCTATAAGACGAACATGGGCGCCTCCTTTAACAAAGGCGGTAAGAAAGTCCCTACGGCAGGATATTATTTCCATTGTGAGCCGGGTGGACAGAGCATGGCTGGCGGTGGTCTATGGATGCCCATGCCCCCGCATCTTTCCAAGGTCCGGCAGGAGATAGACTATAGTTTTGACGAGTGGAAAAAGATCGTCGGGGATCGTAATTTCAAGAAGACCTTCCCCAAGGGAGTGGAAGGGATAGAAGTATTATCCAGGCCCCCCAAGGGATATGATGAAGAGAACCCCGCCATCGAATTCCTCAAGATGAAATGCTTTATCGTCACACGCGACCTCTCCGACGCCGACCTGCAATCCAGGACCCTGTTAAAAGAGGTATTAAAGACATTTGCCACGATGAAGGGCTTTATCGATTTCCTCAATCGAAGTATGGATTAATATTTAAAATAAGAAGGGGGCTTACGCCCCCTTTCGTTTTTATATGAGTCCTTGTTTTACTAAGTATTCCGCGATCTGCACCGCATTGGTAGCCGCCCCTTTCCGCAGGTTGTCACTCACCACCCACATATTCAGGGTCTTTGGCTGTGTCTCGTCCCTTCTCAGCCGTCCGACGAACACGTCGTCCTTATCATGTGCATCTTTTGGCATGGGATATTGCTGTGTAGAAGGATCGTCCACCAATACTACTCCGGGGGCTTTGGACAGGAGGTCTCTTACTTCAGCCAGATCGAAATCTTTTTCAAATTCCACGTTGACGGCTTCGCTGTGGCCGCCTACGACAGGGATACGTACGGTTGTTGCCGTCACCCGGATGGAATCGTCCCGCATGATCTTCTTTGTCTCATTGACCATCTTCATCTCTTCCTTCGTATATCCATTATCGAGAAATACGTCGATCTGTGGGATAACATTCAGATCAATAGGATATTTATAAGCCATCTCTCCCTGTACACCCTTCCTTTCGTTCATCAGCTGGTTCACCGCCTTTACACCCGTACCGGTGACACTCTGGTAAGTGGATACAACGATCCTTTTTACTTTGTACCTCTTATGAAGAGGGTTGAGGGCTACCACCATTTGAATGGTGGAACAGTTGGGGTTGGCAATGATCTTATCCTCTTTTGTCAGGGCATCCGCATTCAATTCGGGTACTACCAGCTTCTTGGTAGGGTCCATTCGCCAGGCAGAGGAGTTATCGATGACCGTGATACCGGCCGCAGCAAACTTCGGCGCCCATTCCAGGGAGGTGCTGCCGCCGGCCGAGAAGATGGCTACGGCAGGCTTTGCTGCAATCGCATCGGAGGCGCTGACGATCTTATATTTCTTTCCCTTGAATGTCACTTCTTTACCAATCGACCTTTCAGATGCTACGGGTATCAGCTCTGTGACGGGAAAATTCCTTTCGGTCAATACGTCTAACATTTTGGTGCCTACCAGGCCTGTGGCGCCTACGACTGCAACTTTCATTGTTTCTTGATTATATATTGTTTATTAAAAATCTGAGCCCTTCGGCGGAGCTGCTTCGACACGCTCCTTCTCGGGCGTAACCTTGCGGTTACGGACAACGAACCTGTGGTTCGTTCTGTTAAAAGCAAAGAGCCCTCCCTATCCGGGAAGGCTCTTTATTATCTTGTCATACAAAACAATCAAACCCCTTCCCGCGGCGGGAACTGCTTCTTGGTCTGCTTCTTTGTATGTTTCATTATTTGCATAACGAGGTCAAAAATAGGCATGAAAACAAGAAAATCCAAAAAATACCCAAATAATAATTTTGGCATGACCATTTATAATAGAGATTTGCCTGGTTTTTATTTTCTCTTAAAACTTCAAACTGATGAACATGAAAAACATCTTTATCCCGATGGTAGCTATCGCGACCTTCTCCGTAATGTATTCCTGTAAGGGTAAGAACAAGGAAGCTACATCCGACACCACCGCCACGCAGGAGCCTGCCAAGAAGGAGGAAGCAGCATCCACGACCCCTGCCAATGAGCCCAAGACCTATACTGTGACCTTTAGCCCCGACTCCGCACTTTTAGGCAAGAACAAGGAGGCTTTTATAAAGATCAAGAATGCAAAGGCTGTGGCCTTGCAGAATCCTGATGGAAAGGATGAAGGCATCGAGCTGACCTTCGACCTGGATGTGACCAATAAAAATAAGATAGGGACCAGCAGTTTTTTCTTCCGGACGGACAATTTCCGGCTCGCCCTGGACAACAACCAGAATCTCACGGAAGCTAATGGGAATTCTTCCGGCGTAGATGCGGAGTCCACGAAGGAGCTTACTGGTATCAAGTACAAGATCCCCGCGGGCGCCAAGCCGAAGACATTGAATCTATTTCATGATGAGACACGAGCCAGTGTGGGTGTCGAACTGAAATAAAAAAAATGCCGGCTTATTCAGCCGGCTTTTTTATTTAAACCAATTGGATGTCGAAGTTCACCAAGTCTATGAATTGCCGTATCCTTTCATCAATGTCTGTCTTTCTTATCTCTTTCAGCCGGGTGGGTCCGAACTTCTCCACACAGAAAGAAGCCATAGCAGAGCCCACGATGATCGCCGTCTTCATATTTTCAAAAGAGATATCGCGTGTCTGTGCGATATGGCCGATGAATCCTCCTGCAAATGTATCGCCGGCGCCCGTAGGATCGAAAACTTCTTCCAGCGGCAGTGCCGGCGCAAAAAACACTTTGTCGCCATGGAAGAGCAGCGCACCATGTTCTCCTTTCTTGATCACAAGATATTTGGGGCCCATCTTCTGGATCTCCTTTGCCGCCTTCACCAGCGAAAATTGTCCGCTGAGCTGGCGGGCTTCGCTATCATTCACCAGCAGCACATCCACCATGGTCAGGAGCTTTTTCAGATCCGGCAGGGCATTGTCCATCCAGAAGTTCATGGTATCCATAGCGATGAGCTTGGGGCGGGTCTTCAATTGCTGGACCACGCTGATCTGCAGGCTGGGCAATACATTGCCAAGCATGAGAAATTCGCTGCCCTGATAGCTATCGGGGATGATGGGGTTAAAGTCTGCCAGTACGTTGAGGTCTGTCACCAGGGTATCCCGGGTGTTCATGTCCAGGTGGTAACGACCGCTCCAGAAGAAGGATTTCTTATCCCCCACGACCTCTACCCCTTCCAGGTTCACACCCCTTTTCCGCAATTCGTCCATTTCTTCCTGGGCGAAATCATAGCCGACGATGGACACCTGGTTAATAGGCTTAATAAAGTTACTGGCTGCATAAGCAGCATAAGTAGCAGCACCACCAACGATCCAATCCATCTTACCGAAAGGGGTTTCAATGGCGTCATATGCCATGGAACCTACAACAATTAAAGACATTCGTATTGTTTTGTTTTATGCGGTGCAAACCTACAATAATTTCTGTACAAAATATTACTAACACTTGTTAGTAATTTATACCTTTACACCTTCTATGGCGAAGATCCAAAGTAAAAAGAACAGTACTAAAAAGGAGGTCATCATTGAAAAGGCGTCCAAGCTCTTTCGGGAGAAAGGGTTCGGGGCCGCCTCCATGCGGGATCTGGCTGAGGACGTGGGAGTAGAGGCCGCCAGCCTGTACAACCACATCCAATCGAAGGCGGAGATATTACAGACCATCTGTTTTAAGGTCGCCAATGAATTTATGACCAACCTGGAACAGGTGGAGTCCAGCAGCCAGTCCACATTAAAAAAGATGGAAGCCATCATCCGGCTACATATCCGTATGATGCTGGATCAATACGAGTACATTTATATCTCAGACCATGAGTGGCGGCATCTGCCGGAGCCTTATCTCTCCAACTTTCTCAGCCAGCGGAGAAGCTATCGCAAGCGTCTGGGCGATATCATCGAAGAAGGCATTGCCAAAGGGGAAATGAAACATATCGACCCTTATGTGGCAGTCCTGATCATACTGTCCGCCATCAGCGGTATCGACTCCTGGCAACGCAGCCGCAAAAGCACCAGCGCCGAGGCGCTGGAGACAAATATGGTAAAATATCTCATCGAGGGATTAAAGAAATAGCATCCAATGGCCAGTCATTTCAGGAAGTTACGGGTAGCCGACGTCCGGCGTGAGACAAATGAATGCGTCTCCGTCGCCTTTGACGTCCCGGATCAGTTCCGGGAAGAGTTCCGGTTCATCCAGGGACAGAACATCACCATCCGCGCCCGTATAGGCGAAGAGGAGATACGCCGCAGCTATTCCATCTGCAGCAGCCCTTTTGAGGGTGAGCTCCGGATCGCTGTAAAAAAGGTGGCGGGCGGGCGCTTTTCTACCCATGCCAACGATGTGCTGCACGTCGGCGACGAGTTGGACGTCCTCCCCCCTACCGGAAAATTCTATACCGCGCTGGACCCGGACAAACCCAAGCATTACCTGGCTTTTGCCGCAGGCAGCGGTATCACCCCCATCCTTTCCCTGATCAAGACGACGCTGGCAACAGAGCCTGACAGCCATTTCACACTGATATACGGCAATCGCAGCCGGCCCGGCATCATATTCCGGGAAGAGCTGGAAGCTCTCAAAAACCGCTATATCCACCGTCTGGCGATCCATCATATCCTCAGCCGGGAAAAAACAGACATTTTGCTGCACCAGGGCAGGATCGACACGGTCAAATGCGCGGAACTCTGCAACAAGCTGATCGATCTGACAACAGCAGACGAAGTCTTTTTATGCGGTCCGTCGGAAATGATCTTTACGGTAAAAAGCTGGCTGGAAGACCGGGGCGTCGAAACACGAAGGATCCATTTCGAATTGTTCAATACCCAGGAAGGACGGTCGGAGACACGTAAAATAGAGCAGGCGGCGGCGAAGGCTGCGCTCGCCGGAAAAGTCAGCCGGGTGACGGTGCGTCTTGACGGCGCCAGCTTTGAATTCGATCTGCCCTTTGAAGGGGATGCAATTTTGGATGCCGCCTCGTACCAGGGCGCCGACCTGCCCTTTGCCTGCAAAGGGGGAGTTTGTTGTACCTGCCGGGCCAGGCTGCTGGAAGGGAAGGTTGAAATGGATGTGAACTATGCCCTGGAGGAAGACGAGATAGCGGCGGGCTTTATCCTCACCTGCCAATCCCACCCCCGTACGGAGAAAGTGGTGGTGGATTTCGATTCGAAATAAAAAAGGCCTGACCGTATGATGACCAGGCCTTATGACACTAATATCCGGAATTCTGCTCCAGGAAAGGGTTCAGGTCCAGCTGGGTCTGGGGAACGGGGTACAGGAGCTGGTAATCCTTCACGTTGTAGTTAAGATTATTCCCATTGCCATCCTTTAGTGCATTCATCACCGCCAGCGCCCTGCCTGTCCTTAACAGGTCGAACCAACGCTGACCTTCAAAAGCCAATTCAAGTCTTCTTTCTTTTTCGATAGCCAGGGCCATGTCGCTTTGGTTGGCGGCGGTAGTATTTGATAATCCGACGCGGCTCCGTACCGTATTTACCATTCCGGCAGCACTGGTGACATTTCCTTTGGCATTATAGGCTTCGGCCCTCAATAACAGGATATCCGCCAGACGGATCATGTACATATTATTCAATCCGTTGTTGGGGTCCGTGTATTTGGAGAGTACAGGGTAGTGGCCGGGGTCCGTCCAATATTTATCGGGCCAGCCGTAATCTACAAATTGTATGGAGGCATTCATCCGGACATTATCGCCTTCCGAGATAAATGTATTCACCAGGTCGTTGGTGGGCGTTGAGAATTTTTTCCACCCTGCCCCGACGAACTGGGAAGGGACCCAGTTACCCACGCTGCTGCTATAGCCGTCGTATTGGATCTCCCAGATGGATTCACTGTTGTTTTTATGATTGATATCCCAGAGATCAGCATAATTCGACAGCAAGGTATAATGAGGAATGACCTGGTCGCAATAATAGGCCACGGAATCCCAGTTGGCGGGAGTTTTTGTAGCATATACTTTGGCCAGCAAGGCAGCCACTGCGCCCTTTGAGACGGTGAACTTCGAAGGATCGTCTCCTACATTGCCTACTGTTGCCAATGCAAACCAGCAATCGTTGAGGATTGCAGTGTATATTGTATCCACTCCGGATGGCAGACCGCCGGAGGTTTTGATCAATGTCTCTGAACTGGTGGGGTCTACAGGCGTTAATATCAATGGCAGTCTTCCCCAAAGCCTTACGGCATCGAAGTATTGAAAGGCCCGAATGAAGCTCGCCTGTCCGACGATGCTGTTTTTATGGTCTTGCGTCAAGGAAGGGTCTTTGCTGGCCCATACCCGAGCGATAGCGTCATTGGTTGCCCCGATCACGGAATAACAGTCGCTCCAGTCGCGGGCGATATTCCCGTTCAGCGACGTAAAGGTGAACAGATCGATGGCCGCATTATCCGGGTTATCACCCCCGGCATAACAGTTGTCGGACAATACATCTCCATTCGTGATCCTGTCGAGCACATTGAACTCGATGCCGGGCCCATAGCCAGCCCCTTTAAAAGCGCCGTAAACACCTTGCAACAGGGCATCGGCATCTGTGGCAGTCAGTGTTGAATCCGTTTTGCCCTTGTTTACCACCTGGGTGACGGGCTTTTTATCCAGGAATTTGGAACATCCGGAGAGCATCAGCGTTGCGACCGCCGCTGCAATGGTCGTTCTATGCAATATTTTATTTTTCATTTTGAATCTTTTTATTTTAGACTGATATTGAGTCCTATCAGGAAGATCTTGGACTGGGGATAGGCGCCGCTGTCCATACCCAGGGAAATATTCCTGGAATCATTGTTATTGCTGGCTTCTCCCCCCGGATTTACTCTGATTGGGCTTCCTGTAGAATTAACTTCGGGATCAAAGCCTTTATACTGGGTGATGGTGATCAGGTTATTGGCCGACACATAGATCGAAGCTGCACCCAGACCCAACTTGTTGATCAGGCTCGGATCAAACCGGTAGGACAAGGTGATCGTCTTGAAACGCAGGTAAGAGCCATTTTCCAGGAAGCGGGTAGAGATCAGGGAATTGTTGGCCCAGCCTACCACGGGAATATCCGTGATGTCCCCTTTTTTCCTCCACCTTCTTAGGATGTCGGCACTTTGATTGGCTGAGTTCAGCATGGATATCGCCTCCATTCTTCCCACATTATATATCTTATTCCCCTGTGAACCCTGTATGAATACGATGAGGTCAAAATTCTTATACGAAAAGGTGTTGGTCATGCCATACACGAACTTAGGCTGAGCGCTTCCAATAAAGCGGCGCGAGGTTGGGGAAGGGGCATCGGACAGGGTATCACCCTTTGTCAGGTACATCACGTGTCCATTCTCCGGGTTGACGCCTTTGGCAACGTAGCCGTAGAATTCTCCCAGGCCGTATCCGGTGGCCAATGATATGGCGCGCTGCGGAGTACCCGCTCCATTCAGGGAAACATCACCGTAGACGGGAGAGTTCTGTATGCCATACAGCAGTCGGGTCACCTTATTCCTGTTAAAGGAAATGGTGAAATCGGTGCTCCAGCGGAAATCACCTCTGACGATATTGCGGGTAGACACCAGGAATTCGGTACCAATATTTCGCATCTCAGCCCCGTTGAACGGTGCATTTTTATATCCTGATTGTGCCGGCAAGGGAACATTCCATAAAATGTCCTTGGTTTTTTTGATATAAAAGTCACCGGAGAAATTGACCCTTCCATTAAGAAAAGCTGCGTCCACCCCTATATTGGTCTGCGTACTCTTTTCCCAGGTGAGATCCATCGGGGCTGAGGTGGCTAATCCATAGTTCGGGGTGCCATTGGTAGCGGGGTCATTGCTCAATATTAAAGGATACAGCGACAAATAGCCGTAGCTGCCGATGCCTTCCTGGTTACCATTCTTTCCCCAGCCTACCCTTAGTTTAAGATCGCTGATAAAATTGACCTGTTTCATGAACTCTTCGCTGGAGATCCTCCACCCTGCGGAGAACGAAGGGAAAACGGCCGTCCGGTTGCCAGGCAGGAATTTCGAGGATTGATCCACGCGCAGGTTAGCCTGTAACAAATATTTCCCGTCAAAGTCATAAGTTACCCTTCCCAAATAGGAAACCAGCGCCCATTCATCGACAGCCACATTTCCGGGTCTAAAGATACTGTCATGTATGTAGCTTGCCTCCCAGGGCAAAAGTCTGTATTGATTTGCCAGGTGTGAGCCCCCGATGGTTGTACTATTGGTCTTCGCCTCTTGTGCTGTCCATCCGGCCAGGGCAGTCACATGACTTTTACCCCAGGTGGCGGTGTAGTTCAATGTCTGTTCGCTTAGCCAGGTAAGCACCGTAGAATTAGTTCGGGAATGGTCGCTTGGGTTGGACGTGGAAATGTTCGAGGTAAGAAAAGGATCTACAAAGGATGTGGCCAGATTGTTCTGATAATCCAGGCCAAACCGTGACTGGAAGGTCAATCCCTTGAATAGTTTTACATCCACCCCCAGGTTAGACAGCAGACGGTCATTCCGAAAACGTGTATAGCCGCCAAGGATGGAGCCATATGGATTAGACCATCCCTTCAGCCTGTTAAATCCTATTCTGCCGTCTGTCTCGAATTTGGGTACGATAAACGGCGTTTCCAGGGCGGACAATACCACGCCGCTCTTCGCTACGCTCAAATTGTCCTTTGAATCATTATTATTGGACCGGGAGAGCACCGTACTGGTGACAAATGTAAGCCAACTGGTCGCCTTTGTCGTCAGGTTCACCCGGCCGGTAAGCCTGTCAAAGGCGGCCGGTTTTACAATGCCCGTTTGTTTAAGATACTCGAAAGAAATGTAATGCTGCGTCTTTTCGGAACCTCCGGCAATGGATAATTGATAATCCTGCTGATGCCCCTTTTGAAATACTTCTTTCGGCCAGTTGACATTGTTGGCATTCACCATGGAGTCGGTGACCGCCACGACAGGATAATTTAGCTCATTGGCATAGTCCTGATACTGTTTGCCATTCAGCACGGACAACATCTTCGTGGTAGACGAGATCCCCCCATAAACATTCAAGCTGACCTTCGATCTTCCGGCCACCCCCTTTTTTGTCGTGATCACCACTACCCCATTGGCGGCCCTGGTTCCATAGATGGAGGCGGAAGCCGCATCCTTTAGGATAGAGATCGTTTCTATATCATTGGGACTAAAGGCCGAAATATCCGTCATAGGTATGCCGTCAACGACGTATAAAGGATCATTGCCGGCGCTGATGGAAGAGGAGCCTCGTATGCGGATGGTCAGGCCTGCTCCGGGCTTACCCGAATTGTTCACCACCTGTACGCCAGCAGCCTTGCCCTGCAGGGCCTCCCCGGCATCTACGATGGGGCGATTGGCGATGTCAGCGGCTGTTACAGTGGAAACAGCTCCGGTAACATCTTTTCTCCGCTGGCTGCCATAGCCTATCACCACCACTTCATCCAGCTTCCTGTCTGACGGCATCAATTGCACGTTGACAACATTCCTGCCGCCGACGGCCTCCTCCTTATCCATATAGCCTATGTAAGAAAATACCAGCGTGGCGTTGTCTTCCGCCGTAAGTGTATACTCCCCTTTATTACCCGTGGAAGTTCCGGTAGAAGTACCTTTTACCCGCACCGACACCCCGGCAAGGGGTTCGTTGACGGCGCCGGTGACAACACCCGTGATCCGGAGAGGCTGTTTTTCGGGGCCCGTGGACATGACAACCACCAGATTGTTGTCCAGCATTTTATAGGTAAGGTCCGTACCTGAAAAAAGTGTGCGTAAGGCTGCCTTGAGGTCCGAATTATTAAAATTGACATCCACCTTTTTGCGAAGAGATACCAGGTCGTAGTTGTAAAGGAACCGGAATTCGCCTTTCTTTTCAATCTTGTTCAGCACTTTGGCGATCTCCGCCCGCTGCATGTTCAAAGTGATGGAACCTTGTGCATGAATATCCGCCCTGGCCTGCAGGATACCAAACAGGATTAACAGAATGGAAAGCTTCATAATGACAAGTAATTTAAAGAGCAATCGTAACCACCCCCTCCCTACCAGGGGTTGCAAATTTTTCATACATTTATGATTAAGGATTATTAAATGGGAAACCTCTATCTCCCTCCAAGTTGATAACCGGTTTCCATTGCAATCTGAACGGGGAATGCGCTAACATTTCCCGTTTTTTTGTCTTAATTAGTAGTGATGCTATTTTCAGCCACTATTATTTCTCATATAATTCAATTTCATTCCCGTTGATTTTATAGGTGAAATTTGCAGTTAGTTGCAGGGCATCCAGGGCCTCCTGTACCGTCTCATGGGTGAAAGACCCTCCAAAATGATAGTTATAGAGATGCGTGTCCTTGAAAATGAACCTTACATTATACCAGCGTTCCATTTTCTCCGACAACTCTTTAAAAGAGTCGCCGTTAAATACCAGTTTGTTATACATCCATCCCGTCTCTACCTTCTCGCTGTCGGGAATATTTACAGGAATGCTGTTTACCGCCATATCCGCAAGGGCCGGCCTGGAGTGATGTATCAACGAATCGGCGGAATGGGTCGTCACTGGTAAAAGATGTTTGTTGAACACCAGCTTTTCATTGGGCTTAAGAATGACCCGGGGAGTGTTAGGATTGTCTTTCCGGGTGATCTCGATAGCTCCCTGAAGCAAGGTGGTTTCAATGGTGGGATCCTGAGGATAGGACTTGATGGTGAATGCTGTGCCCAGCACTTTTATTTCCAGGGAATCCGCGTGAACGATGAATGGTCGCTGAGGGTCTTTGGCAACGTCGAAGAAGGCTTCACCCTCCAGCTCAACTTCCCGGGTGGCGCTTTCCGTAAACTGTGCATATCGTAGTTTGCTGCTGGAGTTCAGCCACACTTTTGTCCCGTCGGGAAGTACCAGCTTTGTCCTGACGCCAGCCCTGGAAAGAACTTCTCCCGTCCTTCCCTGTTCCGCGGCTTTGGGGGTAAGCGTTCGCCTGGTTGTGGGTCGAAACAGGAAGATCATAATTCCCAGCAAGGGAATAACAACGGCAGCCAGTACGGCGATCCGGCGAGGAGGGAGGTGGATTATCCTGCTTTTTTTCCCGTGCGTCTGACCGTCCGTCCCACTCCTCTTTATGAGCTTTAAAAAGCGTTGTTCCTGGTCATCACCGGGAGGCCCTTCACCGGCAGCATCAGCAACGGTATAAGCAGTAAAATAAGAATGGAGGATATCCAGTAAATACTGTTTATCGGGAGAATGTTCCAGCAATTGCTGCAGTTCTTCTACATCGGCAGGAGAAGCTTCACCCGACAGACGCCGGGACATCAATACCCATAAGCGATTCTCTTTCATCATACAGCAGGCTCTTGTCCGTAAAGACAAAGAAGCGGGAAGCATCTACTAAAAGAACCCTGAAATTATTTTCGGAGGGGCTTTTTTTGAAGGGAGTAGCCAAGGTCGGCCTCCAGGGCAGAGGCGATCCGTTTGACGGCAATGGCCATTTGTACGTCGATGGTGTTCACGGATATATTCAATATTTCCGCTATTTCCTTATACCGCAGCCCATCCTCTCTCACCAGTTTGAAGATCATTTTACAGCGCGGAGGAAGAGCTTCTACCGCCGCCTGGATCTTTTTGTACATTTCCGCCGTGATAAGAATTTGTTCAGGGGTGACAGCGGAATCGTTCAATTCTATCTGGATATGGTCAAAAGGTTCCGTGATGCTCTCCCTTGCTTTTTTAGAGAGGTAGTTAAGTGCTGTATTCTTGGTAGCTGTATAAAGATAAACACGAAGATTTTGTATCCCCCGGGCATCCGCATGTTTCTGCCAGAGCTTCACAAAGACATCCTCCACTATTTCTTCCGACAGCTCGCGGGTCTTCACGATGGCGAAAGCAAAATGGAACAACCGCTTGTAGAAAAGAACGTATACCTCCCGGAAGGCCGTCTGACGTCCTTCTGATATTTGCAGCAGTAGCTCCGGCAAATGTTCCCCGGAAAAAGGTTGTTCTTCTCTCATGATGTAGCAATCGACAGTGTGGCTGTCTCGTCGCCCTTATTCAAAGCTACGAAAAAAAATTTCAGCTGACGCCACCCTTACTAACAGTCGTTAGTTTGTTTCCAGAAAAAAAGGTATCTTTGGCATGCAATTTTAGTCTATGTCTGTACAGGACCTTGAAAAAATATTCCAGGATAAAATAGATGCAGATATCCGCATCGAGCCGAAGGATTGGATGCCCGACGCTTATCGAAAAACGCTTGTCCGGCAGATGTCCCAGCATGCGCATAGCGAGATCGTGGGGATGCTACCCGAGGCGAACTGGATCACGCGGGCCCCTACCCTTCGCCGGAAAGCGACCCTGATCGCCAAGGTACAGGATGAGGCCGGGCACGGACTTTATCTGTATGCCGCCACGGAAACCCTTGGTACGGGCCGGGAGGAATTGCTGGATCAGCTGCATACGGGGAAGGCGAAATATTCGTCCATCTTTAACTACCCTACCCTGACATGGGCGGACATGGGAGCCATTGGCTGGCTGGTGGATGGAGCCGCCATTATGAACCAGGTGCCCTTATGCCGGGCCTCTTATGGCCCCTACGCCCGGGCCATGGTCCGTATTTGCAAGGAGGAAAGCTTTCATCAGCGGCAGGGTTTTGAGATCCTTTTGACACTCAGTAAGGGAAGTGAGGCGCAACGGCGGATGTGCCAGGATGCCATTGACAGGTGGTGGTGGCCATCCGTTATGATGTTTGGCCCCAATGATGACGCCAGCCCTCATACGGCGCAAAGCATGCAATGGAAGATCAAGCGTTTTTCCAATGACGAGCTGCGTCAGCGTTTTGTGGACATCTGTGCCGGCCAGGTAAAGATACTGGGCATGACCCTGCCCGATCCTGATCTTGTCTGGAATGAGCATCGGCAGCATTATGATTTCGGGGCCATCAACTGGGACGAATTCTGGAGTGTCATCAAGGGCAATGGCCCCTGTAATAAAGATCGGCTGGAGGCCAGGGTAAAAGCGCATGAGGAAGGGGCCTGGGTGAGAGAGGCTGCGCTGGCGCATGCGGAGAAAATGTCCCGAAAACGGGCCTCTTAAAAAATATAGCCCGTTTTCGGGAAAAATCTAATGATGGGCCTTCGGCCAACGAACCTGTGGTTCGTTCTGGAAAAAATACGGTAAAAAAAGAGATTGCATAAATAATATGGCAGAAAATCAGTGGCCGCTGTGGGAAATATTTATCCGCAGCAAACAGGGCCTGGATCATAAGCATGTGGGCAGTCTGCACGCAGCAGATGCACAGATGGCTATCGAAAATGCCCGGGATGTCTATACCCGCCGCATGGAAGGCGTCAGCATCTGGGTGGTGGAGAGCAAATACGTACATGCTTCCAACCCCGATGATGCGGCCAGTTTTTATGATCCCGCGAGTGATAAGGTTTACCGGCATCCGACCTTTTATGACCTGCCGGACGAATTAAAGCATATGTAAATGTCTTCATCAACACCTCTTTTGGAATATACCTTGCACCTGGCCGATGACGTATTGATCCTTGGTCATCGCAACAGTGAATGGACGGGGCACGGCCCTATCCTGGAGCAGGATATCGCCCTTTCCAACATTGCCCTCGACCTGATAGGACAGGCAAGGAATTTTTATCAGTACGCGGCGGGATTGGCGGGTAATGACAGCGGGGAAAGTATCTATCCGGCAGGGGGAGGAGGCGTCGTCACGGAGGACACGCTGGCTTTTCTCCGGGACGGGTGGGACTTCAGGAACAGCCTGTTGACGGAGCAGACAAACGGAGACTGGGCAAAGACTATTTTGCGGCAGTTCTTCTTCAGCGCCTTCCAGGTTGACCTGTACGAGCAGCTGGCTGTGGGGAGAGATACAACGCTGGCCGCCATCGGGGCCAAAGCTTATAAAGAAGCCCTGTATCATCTGCGCTGGAGCAGCGAGTGGGTCATCCGGCTGGGCGACGGTACGGACGAAAGCCATCAACGGATGAAAAAGGCCCTGGAGGAATTATGGAAGTTCACCGGGGAGCTGTATATACCGGCCCCCTACGAGCGATGGGCCGCCGAAGCGGAGATTGGCCCGGACCTTTCACAGCTGCGTGTCAGATGGAAGGAGCGGGTAAAAGAAGTATTTGACGAAGCAGGTCTGACCTATCCCGTGACAGAGTGGATGCAGACAGGCGGTAAGGAAGGTCGTCATACAGAGCAGCTGGGTTATGTTTTGGCAGAAATGCAATTCCTGCAAAGGGCCTACCCGGGATGCGAATGGTAAATGTCAGATGGAAAACAAGCACGATAACACAACAGTCTCTGTCCAGGAGATCCGGGCGTTACTAAAGGAAGTGAACGACCCGGAAGTTCCCGTGCTTTCTGTATTGGACCTGGGTATCGTACGGGACATAAGGATAGATGGCGGGACAGTGGAAGTCATTATAACGCCCACCTATAGCGGTTGTCCTGCCATGGATATGATCCGTACGGAGATAAAAGCCGTGCTCGAGCTTCATGGTTATAAGGATGCCCGGATCACCACTGTACTTTCACCAGCCTGGACCACCGAATGGATGAGCCAGGAGGGAAAAGATAAGCTAAGGGCCTATGGCATTGCGCCGCCTACTCCCCTGCAGCAGGTGTGTCATACAAAGCTATTTCACCGGGAGGAGGCTATTCAATGCCCCCATTGCCATTCCTATCATACCAGCCTGATCAGCGAATTTGGGAGCACCGCTTGTAAAGCGCTCTATCGCTGCGAGGATTGCAAGGAGCCCTTTGACTATTTCAAATGTCATTAATTACATATGTCTTCTATTTTATTTGAAATCCGTGATCAGATAGCCTTTATCACCTTGAACCGGCCGGAGAAGCTAAATGCCTTCAATCGGGAAATGGCCTTGTTGTTACAAAACAGGTTGGACGAATGCGCCAGTCTCCACGAAGTACGGGCGGTATATCTGACAGGGGCCGGCAAAGGGTTCTCCGCCGGCCAGGACCTCGCCGAGGTCGTAGACCCCCAGGGACCAGCCATGGCTCAGATCCTCAGCGAACATTACAACCCTATTATCACCCGTATCCGTCATCTTCCCAAGCCGGTGGTCGCCGCTGTCAGAGGGATAGCAGCAGGCGCAGGCGCCAATATCGCCCTGTGCTGCGATGTCGTCGTGGCATCGGCATCTGCGTCCTTTATACAGGCTTTTTCAAAGATCGGTCTTATACCCGACAGCGGCGGTACGTATTTTCTCCCCCGGCTGGTGGGCTGGCAGCGCGCCAGCGCCATTGCCATGCTGGGAGATAAGATCGTTGCAAGCGAGGCGGAAAGGATGGGTATGGTATACAAGATCTATGAGGATATCGATTTCGATGAAGCCTCAAAAGCATTGACAACGACCCTGGCCCGGCTGCCCACGCAAGCGCTTGCCTTTACCAAGCATGCGCTGAATTATTCTTCCGTCAACTCCTTTGAAGCGCAATTGCTGCTGGAAGATGAGCTACAGCAAAAAGCGTCGACTACCAGGGATTATAAAGAAGGGGTACAGGCTTTTTTGAATAAAAGACCGGCTAATTTTACGGGAGAATAATATGTCCGCAAAGAAATGTATAACATGAAAAGCAAAGCAACCAGGATCGTCGATGCCATGATGGAAAAGGATCATTTTAGTCAATGGCTGGGTATTGTACGGCTGGAGGAACGGGAAGGTTTCTGCCGGCTTCAGATGACCGTCAGACCTGAAATGTGTAATGGGTTTGGCATCGCGCACGGCGGCATCACTTATTCCCTGGCGGATAGCGCCCTGGCATTTGCATCCAACAGCAGGGGGAAACATGCGTTGTCGATAGAGACATCCATCTCTCATATCGTGCCATTGCAGGCGGAGGATGGGATCGTTGCTATTGCGGAGGAAAAGAGTTTTGGGAACAAGGTCGCTATTTATGAAGTGAGGATAGAAAGGGAAGAGGATGGAGAGCTGGTGGCCTTGTTCAAAGGGACAGTGTATCGGAAAAGTATTGATTGGGAAGTGTAATTTATTTTTATGATCTATGAATTTAAGGGATATAGACCGGTGGTGGATCCATCGGCCTTTGTTCATCCGCAAGCCGCGGTGACGGGCAATGTCGTCATCGGAAAAAATGTGTATGTTGGGCCCGGGGCCGCCATACGGGGCGACTGGGGCCGTATTGTTATCGCGGACGGCTGTAATGTCCAGGAGAATTGTACCATCCATATGTTCCCCGGTGTCACGGTATGGCTAAAGGAAGGGGCGCACATCGGGCATGGGGCGGTGATCCACGGGGCTGTGGTCGGAAGGAATTGTTTGATAGGTATGAACAGTGTTATCATGGATAATGTGCAGTTGGGGGAAGAGTGTATTGTGGGAGCTTTGACGTTTATAAAGGCGGGGATGGAGATCCCCAGACGGAGTATGGTGGTGGGTAACCCGGGGACGATCATCAGGGAGGTCAGTGACGAGATGATCCAATGGAAGACGGAGGGTACGTCATTGTACCAGGCGCTGCCCGGGGAAATGAGGGATAGCTGGGCCGTGTGTGAAGCTTTAAGAGAGGAGTTACCGGGAGGCTCCTCCGTTCCGGAGGAACCACCCCAATATAAACCGTGGAAATAACTACCTTTGCACCCTTGTGGAAAAATCAAACTTTGTAGACCAGATCAGGATCTTTTGCCGCAGCGGGCACGGCGGCGCAGGAAGCAAACACTTCATGCGTACGAAGTTTAACGCCATGGCCGGACCTGACGGCGGGGATGGAGGAAGGGGAGGACATATCATCCTCCGGGGCAGCAAGCATTTGTGGACCTTACTGCATCTGCGTTATTATAAGAATGTGCTGGCAGAGAATGGCGAAGCGGGCAGCGGGAACAACTGCACCGGCCGTTTTGGTAAGGACATCATCATCGAAGTTCCCTTAGGCACCATCGCCCGGGATGAGGAGACAGGTAAGAAAGAAGCGGAGATCCTGGAAGACGGACAGGAGATCGTTTGGTTAAAAGGCGGAAGAGGCGGATTGGGTAATGCCAATTTCGCCACCCCGACCAACCAGGCTCCCGAGCATGCTCAACCGGGACTACCGGGCGTAGAAGGCTGGAAGGTACTGGAATTAAAGGTATTAGCCGATGTAGGGCTCGTAGGCTTTCCAAATGCGGGGAAATCCACTTTATTATCCGTCATCACGGCCGCAAGACCCAAGATCGCGGATTATGCGTTCACCACCCTTACCCCTCAGCTGGGCATGGTGGAATACAGGAATGGCCGGTCATTCTGCGTGGCCGACCTGCCGGGCATTATCGAAGGGGCCGCAGAAGGCAAAGGGCTGGGACACCGATTCCTCCGTCATATCGAAAGGAACCCCGTCCTGCTATTTCTCATCCCTGCCGACAGCAAGGACCACCGGGAAGAATTCCGCATCCTGGTAACAGAGCTGGAGAAATATAATCCTGAGTTGTTGCATAAACAATTCATTATCGCCATCAGCAAGTCGGATATGCTGGACCAGGAGCTGAAGGAAGCGGTCGCAAAGGAGCTGCCGCCAAATATTCCGCATGTATTCATCTCCTCAGTGACGCAGCAAGGTATTACGGAATTAAAGGATTTGTTATGGAAGGTGCTAAATGAAAAAACCTCTTAAATTTTACCCATATGCATCCGAAAAGGATCCTGCTAACGATGGTCTTGTCTATCACTTTACTGCGCAGTATGGCCGACGAAGGCATGTGGCTGCCGCTGTTGCTGGGCGAACAGGTGTATAGCGACATGGTAAAGAAAGGGCTGAAACTGACTAAAGAACAGCTGTACAGCATTAACAAGGCATCTCTCAAAGATGCCATCATTATTTTTGGCCGGGGCTGCACCGGAGAGATCGTCAGTAACGACGGTCTTATATTTACCAATCATCATTGCGGCTATGACGCCATTGCTTCTTCCAGCTCTATCGAGCACAACTACCTTCACGATGGGTTTTATGCCAAAAGCAGACAGGAGGAGATACCTGCCCGTGGACTTACCGCCGACTTCCTTCTGAAGATCGAAGATGTAACAAAGGAAGTTGAGGATTCCCTAAAAGGTTTGTCGGGAGACGAACGCGCTACCAGACAGCAAAGCGTACTGACCACCATCAGCAACCGCTATTCCGATGCCAGGAAAAGTATTACGGGAAGAGTAAGTCCTCTTTTCAAGGGTAATCAATTCCTTGTCTTTGTCTATCAACGCTACAGCGATATCCGGCTGGTAGGCGCTCCGCCGGAAAGCGTCGGTAAGTTCGGGGGTGACACGGACAACTGGGAGTGGCCTCGCCATACCGGAGATTTCTCCATCTTCCGCGTATATGCGGGAAAGGATGGACTGCCTTCGGAATATTCCACAGACGACGTCCCGCTGAAGCCCAAATATTTTTTGCCGATCTCTTTAAAAGGATTAAAGGATGGGGACTATGCAATGATCTATGGCTATCCCGGCAGTACCAATCGTTATGAAACTTCCTTCGGAGTAAAACAAAAGGTCGACATTGACAACCCGACACTTGTAAAGCTCCGGGATATCCGGTTGAAATACATGTTCGAAGAAATGAAAAAAGACCCGGCCGTCAAACTGCAGCTGGCCTCCAGCTATGCGGGTATCGCCAATTACTGGAAATTCTTTGACGGGGAGTCCAAACAACTGGTGAAGTATGACATTTACGGCCGGAAAAAAACGGAGGAAGCCGCTTTTCAGCAATGGGCCGAATCTCATTCCGACTATGATCATTTGTTCAAGGACTGGTCCAAAGCATATGACGACTGGCGCCCCTACAGCCGTCACCGGGTGTATATCACCGAGGGTATCCTGGGCAGCCCGCTGATGGCGTTTGCCGCCATACTCCAAAATGTGGAATATGCGCTGGTAAAACCAGGCGAAGGAGGCAATCTGAAAAAGTTCTTACAGGCCGCCGACGAAGCGCGCAAAACTTTTCTGAAACAGGAGAACAAACCTTCCGACCAGCGTATCATAGCAGCCATCACACAGGCCTTTTATCAGGACGTCGATAAGAACCAGCACCCCATCAGCTTTTACGAGACGGTACAATTCAACTACGGCCCGTTAAATGAAGATGCCACTTATCAGAAGTATGCCGCCGCCGTTTTTTCCAAGACCTTTATTTTTGACGACGCGCGCTGGAATGCTTTTCTCAACCGTCCCGAGGCCGCCACGCTGCAGGAAGATCCCGCTTACAAGCATGCGAATGCTTTTCTTCATAACTGGCAGACCAAATACCTGTCATTCTATCAGCAATTCAATTCCCGGAACAATGAACTGGGGAGGTTATATCTGAAGGGCGTTATCGAGAAAGACCCGAAAAAAGTCCGTTACCCTGACGCCACTTTTACCATGCGTGTGTCCTATGGCAATGTAAAATCCTATACCCCCCGCGACGCCGTGCGTTACGATTATGTCACGACAATGAAGGGGGTATTGGAGAAATATGTTCCAGGGGATTATGAGTTCGATCTACCGCCGGGATTGCTGGAGCTGGCCAGGAAAAAGGATTTTGGTCAATACGCCGACAGACAGCGCAATGACCTTGTCGTAGGTTTTATCACGACCAATGATATTACGGGCGGCAATTCCGGCTCGCCTGTACTGAATGCCAGCGGAGAGCTGATCGGGCTCGCCTTTGATGGTAATTACGAAGCGCTCAGTCACAAGATAGCGTTTGATCCCGTATACAACCGGACCATCTGCGTAGATATCCGATACGTATTATGGTGTATCGACAAGCTGGGCGGTGCGCCGAATATCATCAATGAGCTGAAACTCGTACGCACCGCGCCGGCAGGCAAATAGGTCAATTCGAGAGGTTCATGGCTGCAGCGCTGCCGCTGCCTTGTGACGGGACTTTCAGGAGCCCTGTAAGGGTGCTGTAATCCATCTGGCTCATCTCTTTACTGGTGTAGGTCTTTACCGAACCGTTGCTGCCCGTGACAGCCACTTTTGACGGGACCACCACATACCTGTATAAAAACCCGGTATAGGTGGTGGGTGATAACAGACTGATGGAGCCTACCACAAAATGCTCTTCGAGGGCCAGGGAAGCGTTGATGATGCTGGAGTCATTGCTCAGCGGATCGCTCACCAGCAGATAGCCTATCACCGACCCTTTGTTCAGGATATCCGCAGTAATGGCTTTTGCGGTAATACTCTGATAATAGACGGAATCACCGGATGTTTGATCCTTAGCGCCTGTCATGCTCAGCGTGATCCAGTTGGAATACATTACGCTGTCCGGCCCAGCCGGGCCGGCCGGGCCCGTGTCACCTTTTTTACAGCTCATGGTCATAAAAACACTGGTAGTCACGACGGCCATTAAAATGAGTTTTGGATTTCTCAAGGCTTTCAATTTTTAAAGGTGAAGTATTGCTATACAATAGTGGATACGTGCCTGCGCGAGGGAGGGTCTAACGTTTTTCGGTAAATGAAGGAAATTTGCCGGTTATTTGGCCGGCGGCGAGTCTTTCCATTGCCATAAATGGATACAGGCGTAGGTCCTGTAAGGACTCCATTTTTGTGAGATCCGTAAAAGCTCTTCGCGAAAGGCCTTTTTATCCGTATTATCCAGCTTGTACAGGCGCATCATGGCATTTTGTATACCAACATCGTCAATGGCAAAGACGTCCGGTCTTCCCAGGCTGAACATCAGCAGCATCTCCGCTGTCCACTGGCCGACCCCTTTTATCCGGGTGATATAGCTGATGACGGCTTCATTGTCCATTTTATGCAGCCGGCGGTGGTCCATGCCCTGTTCGATGGCAAACCGGGCCACATTGTGTACATAGTTGACCTTGGCGTTGGAAAGCCCGATACCACGGAGGGTTTCAAAGGGGGTGGCCAGAATCTCTTCCGGCAGTGGAATGCGTCCTCCAAAGATGTTGAGATACCGCGTGGTGATTGTATTTGCCACTTTGGCGGAAAGCTGCTGACTCATGATAGAGACGATGAGATAGTGGTGTACATCTTTCCGCCGGCGGAGCTTATAAGCCTCCTGCCCGTCGAGGAGTTTCTTCAGTTTTCTATCTTTTGCCAGGTGTTCGCGATAGTCCATCTACGAATGGTCTGTTTTATATTTGTCGTCTGAATGATGAGCCTAGCTAAAGGTATAGCTTACACCGCCATCCTTTTCATCCTTGAGTACGATGCCCAGTTGCAACAGCTGGAGCCGGATCTTATCCGACGTAGCATAGTCCTTTCGCTTACGGGCGTCCTTTCTGATGTCGATAAGCAGATCGACAACCCCCGTGAGTTTATTATCATCCGCGGCGGATTCGTCCTTAAGACCAAATATTTTTTCCAGATAGTCGGAAAAGTATGTTTTCAGCATTTCGAACGTAGTACTGGAAAGTGCATCGGAAGCGATGTGACCACTCTTGATGGAATTGATCACGGGCGTCAGCTCGAACATATTGGCCAATACTTTTGCAGTATTGAAGTCATCGCTCATGAACTCATCGAACTCCAGCAGAAGCTTATTGACCCTGGCATCCAGGTCGGGGTCTGTGGCAGCGCCGGCCGGGGTTTCCAGCTTTTTCAACACTTCATATGCCTCCCACAATCTTTTCAACCCTTTTTCAGCAGCTTGTAAGGCTTCGTTGCTAAAATCGAGGGTACTGCGATAGTGTGTTTGCAGGATAAAGAAACGTATGGTCATGGGAGAGTATCCTTGTTGCAACAGAGGGTGGTTGCCCGAGAACATCTGTGTCAGCATGATCTGGTTGCCATAGCTCTTACCCATTTTTTTCCCGTTGAGGGTAATCATGTTATTATGCAGCCAATAGCGTGCGGGGACATGTTTATTACAGATGGTGCTCTGTGCGATCTCGCTCTCATGATGGGGGAACTGGAGGTCCATGCCGCCTCCGTGGATATCGAATTCCCCACCCAGGTATTTGGTGCTCATGGCCGAGCATTCGATGTGCCAGCCGGGGAAACCTTCGCCCCAGGGGCTTTTCCATCTCATGATATGTTCTTTGGGAGCGGCTTTCCAAAGAGCAAAGTCCTGGCGGTTGCGTTTTTCATCCTGTCCGTCCAGCTCACGGGTGGTCTCCAGGAGATCGTCGAGGATCCTTCCGCTAAGCTTACCGTAGGGATAGTGCGCGGCATATTTCTTTACGTCGAAGTAGACGGAACCATTGACTACATAAGCATACCCTTCGTCGATGATCTTTTCGATCATGACGATCTGCTCCACGATGTGTCCTGTGGCGGTAGGCTCTATACTGGGATCCAGGTTATTGAATTGATGCATGGCCCAATGAAAAAGATTGGTATATTTCTGTACCAATTCCATCGGCTCCAGCTTTTCCAGTACGGCTTTTTTTGCGATCTTATCCTCGGCTTCCCTCCCCTCTTCCTCGAAGTGACCGGCATCGGTGATATTTCGCACGTAGCGGACCTTAAACCCCAGGTGCAGCAGGTAACGATAGATAAAGTCAAAGGTTATAAAGGGCCTGGCATGGCCAAGATGACTTTCTCCGCTGACCGTGGGGCCGCAGACATACATTCCCACATGGCCAGGCGTAATAGGAATAAATTCTTCTTTCTTTCTTGTATATGAATTAAAGACCTTTAATATTGACGGGTTCATACTAACCCCCGAAGATACAATATTTAGGGGAGTTGCAAGTCTGCTATGACAGGGTTATGGTCCGACCAGGGAAGGGAAAATTTCCGGCATTGGACGACAGGCAGTCGTGGATCGGCCAGGATGTAGTCTATACGCAGTGTAGGGGATATATGGACATAGGTGCGCCCGATACCAAAGCCTTTTTTGATATAGGCGTCCTGCCAGCCGTCCCGGATGGTAAAATAGGTATAAGAATTGGGGACATCGTTAAAATCCCCACAAATAAGGGCCGGATGAGGGCTTTTGTCCAGTTCTGCCCGTACCTGTTCAGCCTGGTTTCCCCGCAGACGAAATGCATAGCGGAGTTTTTTGGCGATGGAGCGGGAGGCCATGAGGATGCTGTCGTCGACATTCTTGATGATCTCGATATCATGGAAGTCCTTGCTTTTAAACAGGACGGACTGGAGGTGGGTGGTAAAGATCCGGACAGTATCCTTACCTGCGAGGACATCGGCAGCGATGAGGCTTTCCTGGGCGGTCAGCTTATCCTCTTTTGGATACCGCATAAGAAGGGAATCCGCAAATGGGTACCTGGAAAAAATGATCACGCCGCTCTCGTATGAGCCATCGGGGCGGGCATAATCCCTGGAAAAATAGCTGTAAGGATAATGCAGCTGATCACGCATATAGGTCAGGTTGTCGTCTCCGCTTTGAGATTTGCGGGAGGTATAAAATTCCTGGAGGCAAATGACGTCGGCATTCTGCCCGCGCATGAACTCCAGCATTTGGGGCTTATGACCGGAGGCGCCTCTTTTTTTGGTGATATAATCGTCAAAGCTACGGATGTTCCAGGTGAGTATGCGCAGCGTATGGGGAGGTTTCGCAGATTGAAATTTATTGCCCGGATGAAATGCCCAGAAACTATGGATATTGGGCCAGCCAAGTATCAGGGCTGCCAGGGATACGAGTGACCAGCGGCGGCAGGAGGGAAAGAAAAGACCGAGAATAAAGAAAACCAGTACAAGCAGGAGCAGCAGAGGGAATACGAGCCCCAGCAGGGAGAAAAGCCACCATCGGCCCGGATGCAGGAGGGCGTTGGCGCAGGCCAGCAGGAAAAGGATCACCGCAACGATGTTCGTGATGATGAACAGGCGGCGTGAAAATTTTCGAATAGTCGCCATGAAGACCTAAGTTACAAATCTTCTTCGTCTGCAGCCCGTTTGAGAATGTCTTTTTCCTCATCGGTGAGAAAACGATACCCTTGTTGATTGATCTTGTCCAGGATCTCGTCGATACGTTGCTGGGTGATATTGGGTATTTTTTTATAGGGCTGCGTTCCGGAAACCTTATAATAAAATTCATCTCTGGGCGAGCGTCCCTTTTTCTTTTTTCCCGGATTGAAGAGGTCGTTGCACCAATCGAAAAACCTGTTCATCCATATGCTGCCGTCATAGCCTCTCCGTACCAGATAGATAAAGACAAAGCCGGCGCCAGCGCCTGTAATGTTTGCAATATAGCTCGCCGTGTCACTATGTCCGATGCCTGCCAGGTCCACGATAAGGAAGATCAATGTAAATATCCACAGGGGTATTCCCCCATTGATCATGGGAAAGATCCTGTAATCCGGCGCGACAGTGGTCGTTGCAATGGCGACGGCCATAACACCGGGGTTGGCTCCCAGCAGATAGACTTCCGACGCATGCGTTTTCAGACCAGGGACCATGCCATACGCCATGAGGGTGATCCCAGCGGCGGCCACCCCTCCATAGAGATAGATAGGTATCAGCTTACGGTTGCCCATAAGGTCCTGCAGGATATAGCCAAAGCCCCAGAGCCAAAACATATTCCCTATGAAGCGGGCGATCTTTTGTTCGGAGAACATAAAGGTCAGGATGGTCCAGGGCCGGGAAGACAGTCTGTCCATGTCTGCCGGCATGGAAAACCAGCTAAGGACATCGGTCCCAAAGACAATCTCTTTGTCATTCATTTTAAAAATGAGGTAAATAAACTGAAGAATGATAAAAAGAACGGCATTTATAACGATCAATTGGACCAGCGCATTCCCGTCCTGCCCCAGCGTCATTTTTTTGCGATAGCTATCTTCCATTATGCGCATAAAATTAGATTCTATGAAGTTACAAAACACCGCCAGCCCCACCAGCATTTTAACAGTCCTTGCCGGCAAAGAGTTTAGTAAAAAGTTCGCCGGTTGGACTTATTCCAGTAAATCACCAGCAACAATCCTACCAGACCTCCGCCAAGATGAGCCCAGTGAGCGACATTGTCCCCGGCATTATTGCTGATGCCGGAGAACAGTTCGATGGCGGCATAGCCCAGGACGAACCATTTGACCTTGATTGGGACAAAGAAATAAAGGTAGATGAGGCTGTTGGGAAAGAGGTAGCCAAAGGCGGCCAGACAGCCGAAGATGGCCCCGGAGGCGCCCACGGTGGCCTGGTTGAGGTCGAAGTCGTGGTTGTATTTATAGGGTTCTATCGACTCGGGTGAAAATTGCCTGAGCTGTTCGATGACGGGGAGCATTTCCCTGTACAGGACGGCCAGGTGAAAGACGGCTGCTCCGATGCCGCAGACAGTATAAAAGACCAGGAACCGCTTAGGCCCCCAATAATTTTCCAGAACGGCGCCGAACATCCACAGGGCGAACATATTGTAGAATATATGCCCGAAGCTTCCATGGAGGAACAGATAAGTCACCAGCTGATGGGGCCGGAAAAGGGGTGATTGGACCGTATGTAAAGCAAAAAGGTTCTCAATGCTATTTTTTATGGAAGGACCCAGGGTCATCTCCGCCAAAAAGATCAGTCCGTTGATAATGATCAAATTCTTAATAACAGGGGGTATCAGCTGGAAACCACCCGGACGAAATTCTGTCATACGCTATTCCTGTTTGAGTGTGTGCTTTATCTGCAAATTACTATTTATCCGGCTATCCTCTCTTTTTCAGTTGAACGATGTTCTCAATATGATGGGTATGCGGGAACATATCCACCGGCTGGACCTTTGTCACAACATATTTCTCATCCAATAGTTGCAGGTCCCTGGCCTGGGTGGCAGGATTACAGCTGACATAGACAACGGTGGGCGCCTCCATGTCCAATATTTTCCGCACCAGCTTTTCGTGCATACCAGCCCGGGGCGGATCGGTGATGATGACATCCGGTTTGCCCTCGGCGGCAAAGAATGCGTCATTACAGATATCGATGACATCGCCGGCAAAGAAGCGGGCATGCCGGAGGTTGTTGAGCGCTGCATTTTCCCGGGCATCTTCGATGGCTTCAGGGATCACTTCCACGCCGATGATCCTGGCGGCCAGCCTGCTGAGAAAGATACCGATGCTCCCTGTTCCGCAATAAAGGTCATACACCGTCTGGGCGCCTGTCAGCTCAGCAAATTCACGGGTGACCTGGTAAAGCCGCTCACCCTGGCGGGTATTTGTCTGGAAAAAGGACTTTGGCCCCACCTTGAACCGGAAGTCCTCCAGCTTTTCGATGACGTATCCTTTTCCATGGGCAATGCGGGGCTCCAGGTCGGAGAGGCTGTCATTCCATTTGGGGTTGATGGTATACAACAGGGTAGTCAGACCCGGGAATTGCCGGAGAATGTGCTCTTGTAAAGCAGTACGGGCCGGCTCATCCTCATATCCAAAGACGATGTTGACCATGATCTCACCCGTCGTACAGATACGGACCTGCATGGTCCGCAGCCAGCCCTGATGGGATTTGATGTCATAAAAAGGGAGATTGCGGCTGATGGCGAAATCCTTTACGGCCAACCGCAGCTGATTGGTCGGCTCTTCCTGCAAATAGCAGGTGCCGATATCTACCACCTTGTCAAAGATCCCTTTGGCATGAAAGCCTGCCACATTCTGCTCGGGCGTGATATCGGGGTTATTCAATTCCCCCGGCAGGAGAAAGCGCCGGCTGGAAAAAGTATATTCGATCTTATTCCTGTAGCGGATGGTCTGTTCGGCCCCCAGGATCGGAGGGATCTCCGGCAGCTGTACCTTGCCAATACGACGGAGGTTATCCATCACCTGCTGTTGTTTGTACTCTAATTGCCTGGAATAAGGCAGCATCTGCCACCTGCAGCCGCCGCATACGCCAAAATGCTGGCAAAAAGGCTCTATCCTATCGGAAGAGTACTGATGCCAGGCTGTGACAAAACCTTCCGCCCAATCCTTTTTATTTTTGGAAAGTTTAACATCTACGACGTCTCCGGGTACGACATTCTCGATAAAGATCACTTTCCCGTCCACGCGGGCCAGGGATTTGCCTTCGGCGGCATAACTTTCAACAAGGACCCGCTGCAGGACTATATTTTTATTTTTTCTACGCACAGCGGCAAATATAAAAATGTCCTGGGACATGGTTATTTTTACAGACGTATGAATAAAATCCTATTGTCCCTGACCACCTCTTTGTGTCTTTTACAGGCCTTCGCAAGCCCGGCAGCTTTCGACGGCCCCCCTCCGCAAAACGGATATGATATCCGGCTCACACTAAAGCCCTACAAGAACAGCAAGGTCTACTTAGGCTATTATTATGGGAAGATCAAAGCCGTGGCTGACTCTATCACCCTGGACGAGAACAGCTCCGGCCGGTTTACCGGCAAAGAAAAACTGACGGGTGGGGTCTATTTTATCGTCAGCCCTTCCAGGAGTATCCTATTCGAGCTGCTGATCGACAGCCAGCAACATTTTTCCCTTTCGGCGGATACCCTCAATCTGCCGGGCAGCGTGACCTTCACCGGCTCTACCGACAATATTGTCTTTCAGCAATATACTCTCTTCACCAATAAGAAGGGGTCCGAGATCGTCGCCAGCCAGAAAGAACTGGCCACCGTCCATAACAAACAGGATTCCGTCCGTATACGGGAAAAGATAAAGAAGCTCAACGAGGATATCCAGCAATATCGCCACCAGATCATGCGACAGCATCCCGGCTCGTTGCTTACCGCGTTGTTCTATACAATGAAAGAACCCGTTGTCCCTCCTGACCCGAAGTCAAAGTCTCCTGCAAGCGGGAAGATTGACAGTCTCTTCCCCTACCACTATTTTAAAGCTCATTACTGGGACAGTATCTCTTTTACGGATGACAGGCTTACCCGTACCCCCGTCTTTGAGCCCCGGCTGGACAAATATTTTAAAGACCTGGTCTACCCACAGGCGGACTCCATCGAACGGGAGGCGGACATGATGTTGCTGCAAGCCAGGGTCAATAAGACCATGTTCCAATATCTCCTGGTCTATTTTGTCCAGAAATATGTGAACCCGGAATATATGGGGCAGGATGCGGTGTTTGTACATCTGTTTGAAAAGTATATCAATACGGGACAGGCGGAATTCTTTACAGAGAAATACAGGCAATATCTTAACAACAGGGCCTATAGCCTGATGGCCAACCTTATCGGACAGCCTGCCGCCAACCTGGAAATGGTGGACACCGCCGGGAAACCCCAACCGCTGTATGCCGTGCAGGCGCCCTATATCGTCATCTGCTTTTGGGATGCTACCTGCGGGCATTGCAAGGAACTCGTCCCCAAACTGGATTCCATTTTCCAGGCCAAATGGAAACAGGAAGGGGTAAAACTGTATGGGGTCATGGTGGACGGAGGGCAGGAAGCCTGGTTACAATTCATTAAGGATCACAATTTAAAGGACTGGATGCACGTTTATGAAACCAAGGCTCACCAGGACTCCACGGAGGCTGCGGGCCAGGCAGGCTACCGGCAATTATATGATGTATACCAGACGCCGATCCTTTATTTGCTGGATAAGGACAAGCGGATCGTAGCCAAAAAGCTTTCTTACCAGCAATTGGATGAAGTATTAAATCTGAAATTCCAGCATGAAAAATCTCGTTGACACCTGTGCAAGTGGTCGAGCTTTAAAACTGATGGTCCTTTTTGTACTTTTTTCGTCATCCCTGACAGCCCAAACCTTATTTACCTGTGACGGACGGGACGTCAGCAAGGAAGACTTTCTAAAAGCCTATAATAAGAACAATACGGGAGAAAAGACGACGGAAAGATCCTATCGTGATTACCTGGAGCTCTACATCCGATTTAAGCTAAAAGTACGGGCAGCTTATGACATGCTGCTGGATACGCTGCCCGGTCAACGGGCTGAGCTGCAGAATTTCCGGAACCAGGTGGCCGACAGCTATCTCAAGGATGAGGCCAGCCTGGATAAACTGGTGAATGAGGTTTTTAGCCGAGGGCAAAAGGACATTCACCTGGCCCATATTTTTATCGCCGTCCCAGCAGGGACGGATACTACTACCGCCTATGGCAAGGCTCTGACAGCCTATAATGCCCTGAAAAAAGGAAAAAAATTCACAGAAGCCGCCCTTCAATGGTCCGAGGACCCTGCTGTAAAAGGGAATGGGGGAGATATAGGTTATATTACCGTTTTTTCCCTGCCTTACGAGCTGGAAACCCTGGCTTATTCCACTCCGGTGGGGCAGGTGTCCAAACCCTACCACAGCAAAGGGGGATATCATATCTTCAAAAATCTGGGCGAACGTAAATCCCTGGGGAAAATGCGTGCAGCTCAGATCCTTATATCTATTCCACCCGGAGCTTCCGCCTCCGTGCGGGAGGAGTACCGGCGTAGGGCGGACTCATTATATGCCGCCCTGCAAAAAGGGGCCGAATTCTCCCAGCTGGCCAGGTCCTATAGCGGGGACAATTTATCTTACCAGAGTGGCGGGGAATTGCCTGAATTCAGCGTAGGTCGTTATGACTCAGCCTTTGAGGCCGCCGCTTTTGCCCTGGAGAGGGATGGGGCCATCAGCCGTCCCGTGGCCACTACTTTTGGCTACCATATTATACGGCGGCTCGGAAGGACGCCCTTCCCCCATGAGCTGAATGAGACGGTGGCAGCCGACCTGAAACAGCAGGTGGGCAATGACGCAAGGGCCGAAGTATCAAGGCAGGCCTTGCTGAAACGCATCTACCAGCAGACAGGCATGAGAAGGGCTGATGTGCCCGAGACAGACCTCTGGGGCTTTACGGACAGCATTATGACCAATCCGGGTCTTAATTTTTACCGGAACCTGAGCCATGCCACTATCCTTTTCTCCTTTCCTGAACAGCAGTATACGGTGCAGAACTGGCTGGATCATGTCCGCACCATCAAAGCTTCCGGCAGGGCCCGAAATGTAAGCGACAAAGCGTTGTTCGAACAATTTGTAGGCCGTACAGCCCTGGATTACTATCGGAATCACCTGGAACAATACAATAAGGATTTTGCTTTTCAGCTGACCGAATTCAAGGAAGGCAACCTGCTCTTCGAGGTCATGCAAAGAAAGATCTGGGACAAAGCCTCCACAGATAGCGCAGGACTACATACTTATTACGAAGCGCATAAGGACAAATACTGGTGGGAAAACAGCGCCGACGCCCTGTTATTCACCTGCAGCAATGAACAGACGGCGCAAACGCTCCGTACGCACCTGGCTGCCAGCATCTACGACTGGCGGAAATGGTCGGACAGCGCTGCCGCGGGCGTACAGGCAGATTCGGGGCGTTATGAACTTGCGCAGATACCCGCCCTGGAGAAGACGACCCCTGGTCCTCACCAATTCACACCCATGATCACAAGCAAGTCGGACAATTCCATAAGCTTTGCGTACATCCTGAACGTATACCAGGGCCGGTCGCCCCGCGATTACAAGGATGCACGTGGATTTGTCATCAATGATTATCAGACCTATCTGGAAGATGAATGGATCGCCACACTAAAGAAGAAATACCAGGTGAATGTGGATGAGCGGGTTTTTGCCAGCCTGCCCAAATGATCGTTAGATCGGTTACAGCACTGCCTTTACTACATTCTCGATGACCTTGGGTTTACCCAATGTATAATAGTGCAGCACAGGCACGCCGGCCTTTTTTAATTCCCTGCTCTGGTGGATCAGCCATTCCTGTCCCACTTTCTCTACTTCTTCATCGGTCTTACACTTCAGTATCTCGCTTGAGAGGTCTGTAGGCAGATCGACATGAAAGACCTTTGGCAGCATGCTGAGCTGTTTGCGATTGGTGATGGGTTTGAGCCCGGGCACAACGGGGACATGGATACCTTGTTCCCGGCAAAGCTTTACAAAATCAAAATATTTTTGATTGTCGAAAAACATTTGGGTGGTGATGTATTCGGCGCCCGCTTCTACTTTGGCTTTCAGGTACATTATGTCCGTCTCCAGGTTAGGCGCTTCAAAGTGCTTTTCGGGATAGCCTGCCACGCCAATACAGAAATTGGTCTTACCGCCATTTTTGATATCTTCTTCGAGATAGATGCCATGGTTCAGACAAACGACCTGTTTTAACAGGTCGATGGCATAGCGGTGACCATCGGGCTCGGGCTCGAAAGAGCTTTCATTCCTGGCCGCGTCTCCCCTCAGAACCAATACGTTGTCGATGCCCAGGAAATGCAGGTCGATGAGCGCGTCCTCCGTCTCCCTTTTGCCGAAACCGCCGCAGATGAGGTGCGGTACGGCATCCACCTGGTAGTGGTTCATGATGGCGGCACAGATGCCTACAGTGCCGGGCCGCTTGCGAACCTCTACTTTTTCAAAGGTGCCGTCCGCCTTTTTCTTGAACATGCTTTCACTGCGGTGATAAGTGACATTTATAAACGCCGGCTTGAACGCCATAAGAGGGTCGAGGTGTTCGTAGATCGAATTGATCGTCCTGCCTTTCAGAGGGGGTAAGATCTCAAATGAAACGAGCGTATCCTTAGCCTGTTGAATATGTTCTATAACCTTCATATATATGAAATCGGGAGCTTTTTGCCCGATTTTGAGCGCAAACATAACGGATTTTTAGCCTTTATATTACAGTTTGCAGCTTAACTTTGGGCCATGAGCCTGACCATTCACTCACAAGATCTTGTAAAGAGTTACCGGAACCGGACCGTAGTAAACCATGTATCTGTGAAACTAGATCAGGGGGAGATCGTGGGGCTGCTGGGGCCCAATGGGGCCGGAAAGACCACCACTTTTTATATGGTAGTGGGGTTGATCAAGCCTGATGAAGGCAAGGTATTCCTGGAAGACACGGATATTACCAAAATGCCCATGTATAAGAGGGCTCAGATGGGTATCGGGTACCTCCCCCAGGAGGCTTCTGTATTCCGGAAGTTAAGCGTGGAAGATAATATAAAGGCCGTATTGGAAATGACCAAGCTCAGCAAGGCTGAGCAAAAAGATAAATTAGAGTCGCTGTTGGATGAGTTCCATCTGCACCATGTGCGGAAGAACAATGGAGACTCGCTCAGCGGGGGGGAAAGAAGGAGGACGGAGATCGCCCGGGCCCTGGCAGTGGATCCAAAGTTTATTTTGCTGGACGAGCCTTTTGCGGGTGTCGACCCTATTGCTGTAGAGGACATACAGACGGTGGTTGCACGTCTGAAATTCAGGAATATCGGTATCCTTATTACGGACCACAACGTAAACGAGACACTGTCCATCTGTGACCGCGCCTATCTGCTCATAGACGGCAAAATATTTAAGCATGGTACCGCCGAGGAGCTGGCGGAGGACGAACAGGTACGCCGGCTTTACCTGGGACGGAATTTCGAGCTAAGACGGAAAGATTATCTACATGAGGAAGCGCGCAGGGGGATGCAGGAAGCTTCCAGTGGTCCGGAGGAAGTTTTATAGAGAATTTTCTTTATTTTGCCTTAGAACATACTGTATGAGACTTCTCAGCCCTGCCATATCAAGACTCGCCAGGTTCAGGCTTTGGCGCATTGAACAGTGGATGGAGAACCCGGTAGCTACACAGCGGGAGGTCCTGCAGCACCTTGTTACCTCGGCGCAATACACGGAATTTGGCCGTAAATACAATTTTTCCAACATTTTCTCTCTTCGTGAATTCAAACAGGCCGTCCCCATCCATGAATATGACGACCTGAAGCCCTATATCCAGCGGATTATGAACGGGGAAGAGAACATTCTCTGGAATACGCCGGTCAACTGGTTTGCCAAGAGCAGCGGGACCACCAGCGATAAGAGCAAGTTCATTCCTGTCAGCGAAGACAGTCTGCAGGACTGTCACTATAAAGGCGCCAAGGACGTACTCACCATGTATTATCATTTCAATCCCGAATCAGACCTGCTGACCGGCAAGGGTCTTGTGCTGGGGGGAAGTCATACCGTCCACCAGATGAATGACGATGTACATTACGGGGACCTGAGCGCTGTACTTTTACAGAACTCTCCTTTCTGGGGGCATTGGATCCGGACGCCCGAGCTAAGCATCGCCTTGCTGGACGAATGGGAGGATAAGATCGAAAGGCTGGCGCGTAATACTATCGCTGAAAACGTCACTTCCATTTCGGGCGTGCCTACCTGGACCATGGTATTGATCAGACGCATCCTTGAGATCACGGGCAAATCCTGTCTGGCGGACGTATGGCCCTCACTGGAGCTGTACATCCATGGAGGCGTTTCATTCACCCCTTATCGTGAGCAGTTGAATAAGCTGATAGGCAAGGACATCCATTATCTGGACATGTATAACGCCAGTGAAGGTTTTTTTGCCGCCCAGGCCAACCCGCACGATGACGGGATGCTGCTGTTCCTGGACCACGGCATTTTTATGGAGTTCATGCCTGTGGAAGAATACGGAAAGAGCAATCCCGAAACCATCGGTTTGGGCGACGTAGAGATCGGCAGGAACTATGCCCTGGTGATCAATACCAACGGGGGTCTATGGAGATACCTGCTGGGAGACACTATTCAATTCACCTCCAAATACCCTTTCCGTATCAAGGTCAGCGGCCGGCTCAAACATTTTATCAATGCGTTTGGAGAAGAGGTTATCGTAGACAATACGGACAAGGCGATCGCTGTTGCCTGTCAGAGAACGGGAGCAGTGGTCAATGACTACACGGCCGCCCCTGTCTATTTCAGCGACGAGGGGAATGGCGCTCATGAATGGCTGGTAGAGTTTGAAAAAGAACCGGAGAACCTGGATCAATTCGTATACGAGCTGGATAAGGCCTTACAAAACATCAACAGCGACTATGAGGCCAAACGTTATAAGAATATCGCCCTTGGCATGCCCATCCTCCATGCGCTGGAGAAGGGGGTATTTACCACCTGGCTAAAAAGTAAGGGCAAGCTGGGAGGGCAGCATAAAGTACCCCGGCTGGCCAATGACAGAAAATATGTCGAGGAGATCTGTGCGCTTATTCCCTTGTCCGCACCAGCATCGTAACGATCACAAGGCTTACAAAAGAGGATGTATAAAAAAGATAGAGATAGGGTACGTCGATAAGACAGTAAAATATCACGAGGCTTAGCTTGAGCGCTGCCAGCGGTGTATTATATAAATATTCTTTCTTTCCTTTTATATAGCAGTACAGCACGAAGACGGACGGAACGGAAAAGCTGAGGGCTACCAGGAGCTTATGTAGGATGGCAATCCTATGGGGGCCAAAGAACCAGGCCAGCCCGGGGGCCTCGGTAAACACTTTGGGGCTGTCGTGCCATACCCGGGCGGCAAAGGCGACATAATTACCGGGCAGGGAGGCCAGTCTGTAAAAGGTCTGCCAGCCTACCGGCAGCAGGAACAGCAGGATAAAACTCAGCATGCCCGTAACCGCAAAGATGCCGATGTGCTTCCATTTTTTTTCCAGCAGAAGATACAGGGTATAGGCGGGTATCCACCCCACCAGGCTATAGCGGCTGAGCATGCATAAAGAGGCCATGACGCCGATGAACCAGGGGTTCCCGGTGACGAGTGCCACCACCAGCAGCACGTAATAGGCAATGACCACACCCTCTTCCGACACACTGATGATACCGGGCGTGTTGTCCGCCAGTATCCACCAGAACAAAAGGAAAGCGAGCACGCCCGTAAGAAAGGAAAGGTATCGATGGATCTCCGGTCTGTAGAGAAAGAGGAAGATGGCAAAAGAAAAAAGCAGGCCGGCCATGGTGACCCAGCGGATGTCGATGCCGAGTGCAATGGCTGGTACATAGGGCAACCACATGGCCGGCAGGTAAATGGGCTGTATGCCATTCCATATCCAGGGGATCGTATCGTACACCTGTTTGTGATGGCCCGCGACAAAACGTTCGCCCATTACTTTGATGATCGGCAGCATGTCGGCGTTACTGATGTCGATGGGTATCTCCTCGAACCAATAGCGGCACCAGGAATACATGGCAAGGGCGATCAGTCCTATCAGGATAAGACGATAGTGGTGAGTATGCGCTTTCCACCATCCTTTATCAGGTCTGGAGAAATGCAGGCGGGGGAAGGACGGCAGCAACAGGCAAATAACCATGCCCGATAGGAAATACAAGATAGAAAGAAAGGGCCCCCAGCCATCGAATTTCAGAAGCCAGGTGGAGCAAAGCGTCTCTACCGCAAAGGCGAACAATATCCATATAAGCAGACGTTTCCGAAGGATCATCGGTTGCAAAATAAATATTTATATTGAGGTTTTTAATGTAGGTTTGGCCCATGAATAAGTTACTTGAAGGAAAAATCGCTATCGTCACCGGCGCCAGCCGCGGCATCGGAGAAGCTATCGCCGTGAAACTGGCCCAGGAAGGCGCACAAGTCGCTTTTACCTTTTTGAGCAGCGAGGAAAAGGCAAGGGCTTTGGAAGATCGTCTGAAGTCTTTTGGCGTAAAAGCCAAAGCGTATAAAAGTAATGCCGGCGTATATGCGGAATGTGAAACTCTGGTGAATGACGTGGTAAAAGAATTTGGAGCAGTGGACATTTGTGTAAACAATGCCGGTATCTCAAAGGACAATTTGCTATTACGTCTTAGTCCGGAACAATGGGACGAGGTGATGGATATCAACTTGAAGAGCGTATTCAATATGACCAAGCAAGTGATAAGGCCCATGATGAAAGCGCGCAAGGGCTCCATTATCAATATGAGCTCTATCGTCGGCATCAGGGGAAATGCAGGGCAGAGCAGCTATGCAGCATCAAAGGCGGGGATCATCGGTTTTACAAAGTCCGTGGCCTTAGAGCTGGGCAGCCGCAATATCCGGTGCAACGCCATCGCCCCCGGCTTTGTGGAGACGGACATGACCCATTACCTGAAGGATGGGGAAGGCGCAAAGGCTTTTCTGGAAAAGATCCCGCTGGGACGATTTGGTAGTAGCGAAGAGATCGCCAGTACCACCTTGTTCCTTGCCAGCGATATGAGCTCCTATATCACAGGGCAGGTGATCAGCGCCTGCGGGGGGTTGAATATTTAGTTTTTAGTGCCTGATTATAAGGGTATTTGATCAATTTGTTAAAACCCTGATAAGGCTATGTGTTTATCCGCGTAAGCTGTATATTTGTACGACTTTGGCTGGAAAAAAAATCATATCTGTATTTCTGCTATTGGTATTAAGCATACAGCTCTTACCGCTGAAGCAAACCATTGCCTGGCTCTTAGGCGGCCAGGCGACGGAAGAGCTTGTGCATGGCAGCAACGACGGCAAGGCCTGCCGCGGCAGTGATGATCTTAATAAGGATTTTTTGCCCGTTTATCATCCTACCCTCATCCAGTCTATATTGATTAGTCGTCATGTGCCTGTTCCCCACCAATGCGAGGGCCTGGAAGGCAGACATGCGGACGATATTCTCACACCTCCTCCCAACTGCTGAGTCCTTTCTTTTTTCATTTTTCTATTTTGTATTTCCCGTAGTTGTTTTTTCTGACGGTTTAGGGCCGTTGCTAACCTTTATTATTATCATCTGCTTGCCGGACCTTCCGAGCGAGAAGCCTTTGTCTGTCCCTGTAAAACGAATGTCTGCCATTGACTAATCCTTTAAAAGAAAAGATATGACTCAACGTAAGAACTTATTTCAAAGTGCGGGTTCGGATATTCCAGCCGCAGTAGTGGTGTTCCTGGTGGCCTTGCCTTTATGTCTGGGTATCGCCCTGGGTTCCGGCGCCCCTTTATTTTCCGGCATTATCGCCGGCATTGTCGGCGGTCTGGTCATCGGCGCGCTCAGCGGATCTTCACTCAGCGTAAGCGGTCCGGCCGCAGGGTTGACCGCGGTGGTCGCTGTTGCCATCGGTAAGATGCCCGCCTTCGAAGCATTCCTGCTATCGGTGGTCATTGCGGGGATCATACAAATTATACTGGGTTTTATCCGGGCGGGGATCATTGGGGACTATGTACCCAATGCCGTCATCCGGGGGATGCTGGCCGCCATCGGTATCATCCTTATTCTGAAACAGCTACCTCATCTGACAGGGTTTGACAAGAACTTTTCGGGAGACGAAGCATTTATACAGATCGACAGGAGGAATACTTTTTCCGAGCTGATCTATTCCCTGAATTATCTTTCGCCGGCAGCCCTGATCATCGGGCTGGTGTCGCTGATCCTGATCTGGGTATGGGATACAAAGTTCTTCAAGAGCCGGAAGATCTTTAAATTCATTCCCGGTCCGTTGGTGGTAGTTATCGTAGGTATATTACTGAATAGTTTTCTCTCAACGCTGGGAGGCGCCTTTGTCCTGGAGTCGAATCATATGGTCACTCTGCCTGTGACAGCGGGGTTATCCTCAGCAGGAGAGTTGTTGCGTTTTCCCCAGTGGCAGCATCTTGCCAATGCGCAGGTGTGGATCACGGGTGTCACCATTGCCCTGGTGGCCAGCCTGGAAACCTTGCTAAGCATCGAGGCTGTCGATAAGCTGGACCCATATAACCGTCGTACGCCTACCAACCGGGAGCTGAAGGCGCAAGGGGTAGGCAATATGGTGTCCGGTCTGCTGGGAGGATTGCCCATCACGTCCGTGATCGTACGCAGCTCGGCCAATGTCAATGCGGGCGGTAAAACAAGGCTCTCTACCATGTTCCACGGCACTTTGCTGCTGCTGAGCGTGCTGTTCATACCGGGACTTTTGAACCTGATCCCGCTGAGCGCACTGGCGGCCATCCTTATCGCGACGGGTTATAAACTGGCAAAACCCGCTCTTTTCCGTGAGTTCCACAAGAAGGGCATGGATCAGCTGGTGCCGTTTGTCGTAACCATCGTCGCTATCCTGTTGACCGACCTGTTGATAGGTATTCTCGTGGGCATGGGCGTGTCGCTCTTTTTCCTGATAAGAAGCAATTTTCATTCGGCGGTGATGATCGTACATGATGATAACAAGTACCTGGTGCGGTTCAGAAAGGATGTGTCCTTCCTCAACAAACCTATTGTAAAGGAAAGATTGGAGAAGGTGCCGGAAGGTTCCTTTGTCCTCATCGATATCACACGTGCGGACTTTATCGACAAGGACGTGATCGACACCATCAACGAGTTTATGCACCATGCCCATTTAAAGAATATAAAAGTACAGGTAAAGAAAAGCTCTTTCAAGGCCTTACATCAGCTGGTGGCCGGGGAGGAAGATGTAAATGAACGAGCGGCCTAGGGGGTCTGTATTCCGCTGCGTTCCGCATTTATAAATAAGTTATTTTTACAATAGAATAAACGCATTAATATGTCACCGATAGAAAAGTTATTGCTCGAAAATAAAGCCTGGGCTTCGGAAGTAAAAGCGGACGATCCCGGATATTTTGAAAGACTGGCACATATACAAACGCCCCAGTTCCTATGGATCGGCTGCAGCGACAGCCGGGTGCCTGCCGACAAGATCACGGGTACTCAGCCGGGAGAGATCTTTGTGCATCGCAATATCGCCAATATGGTGGTGCATACGGATGTCAACCTGCTCAGCGTACTGGACTATGCCGTGACCCATTTGAAAGTACAGCACGTCATCGTCTGTGGTCATTATGGATGCGGCGGGGTAAAGGCCTCCATGACCAATCACGATTACAAGTATGTGCTGAATATGTGGCTCCGGAATATCAAGGACGTGTACAGACTGTATGCTGACGAGCTGAATGCCATCACGGATATGGAAAATCGGGCAGACAGGCTTGTGGAATTGAATGTAAAAGAGCAGGTGTTGCACCTGGCTAAGACCTCTATTATCCAGCGAGCCTGGAAGAAAGAGCAACGGCCTCAGCTGCATGGATGGGTATACGGTCTGAAGGATGGGATCATCAAGCCCGTCTTCCAGATGGACGCGGGTGCGCAGATCGATCCGCTGTATCAATATGATGATCTATAAAAGCCGGGAAAAAAGTAAGGGGCCGCTTTGGAAGCGGCCCCTCGAATATTTATTTGGTTATCCAAAGTTTAACCTTATTATCCTTTATCGAGCCGGCAGCATTCCAGTTATCCGTGTTATAGCTGAGCTCTTCGTCCGGGTAGACAAAACGCTGATAAGTGCTGTAATTAGCGTTGTAATACTGCGTGTTGTCCGTAGACATAGGGGTCTTCCCACCCGTCCGTCTCAACAAGAGCCAGGCATCCCAGGGTTGTCTGTACTGATCGATCCATAGCTGTGCATAGATCTGGCTCAGGGCGTGTGTAGCATTTGCCATGTCATAGGCGGCTACGGTACTGTTCTGCACCGCACTGATCTCGCCGGGTGTTGCCGTGGCTGCACCGGGTTTGTTCACCAACCACACGTTGGAGTTAAAGGCGATGCTCTTCCACATATTCAGGGAGGCTGCTATACCCGCGTTATATTCCGCCATTGCAATAGCAGTGCTGGCCGTAACACCCAGACCCCTGTTGTATATCTCTGCCTTGATAAAATGCACCTGTGCCGACGTCAGCATCAGCTCGGGGATGGAGGTCAGGTCCTGTTCAAAATAAAGGTTAAAGGGAGAATAGATACAGCCTGTACCAAGGCTATCCCATTTTGTAAACCGGACAGGGTTATAGGGTGCTCCGCCTTCCGATGGAGCGTTATTGGGATTCTGCGGGTAGGCCGCCCACTGTGCGGAATCATTGGCTTCGAAAAAAATCCTCGCACGCAAATCGAAGATACCGTGGCCGTTGGTACTATCATTTGAAGACATCAGGTCCCACATGGTGGTGCCCATGCGCAGATAGCAGTTGGCGGAAAAAGACCATTGTCTCCACTGGAACTGGAGTCCACTGATCTTTGCAGGCCAAAGACCAATATCGTCACCATCTGCCAGCAAGGGTTTGCCAAGCGCCTCGGTGATATGCGTCGACGCCAGCGCACTGTTCTTGTCATACAAGGTTACGGCGACATACAAGCGGAGGCTATTGGCAAATTTTGCCCAAAGGGAGATATTATTATTGAGGAAGGTTTCATAGCTGCCCACCGAAAACTGAGAAGCGTCGTTGGTAAAATGATCCACGGCCCATTTCAGGTCCGTCAGGACGCTGTCATATATGTCGGATTGTTTGTCGAAGGCTGCTTTAAACCCGGAGTCCTGCAGCAGAGGCGCATAACCGGCTTGGCTGTAGGGCATATCCCCGTAATAGTTTGTGGTCTTAAACGTCTTATAGGCCATGAGGGTTTTTAGCATGGCATAGAAGTTATTCATGGCGGACGGATTGGCGGAGGTGTCGATCCTGCGCTGCATCAGCCGGTAGTTTGCCAATGTCTGGTAGTAATTTTGCCATACGGCCAGCTTGGCATTGTCGAAATTATAACTACCGCCAACCACTATCCCCTGCTGGGTGATGGGATAGATCCAGGAGTTCAGCACCGAATATTCTCCGGCCGTGATAGGGAGCGAGCTCACGATGGCGTTGTATACCATGGGTGTGGCATTCGCAGTCGCGCCTTGCGGCGGAGTATTGATGGATTCAAAGTTCTTTTTACAGGAGGCCAGCGCTATTACTGTGATAATAAGCCATGCCGCACCTGTCTTATTTATTTTATACTTCACTTTGTTAAAATTTAAAGGGTTAAAGTTTAACTTTTACGGATACGCCCAGATCCCTTGTGCCCGGGAATTCAGACCACTGTACGCCCTGGCCGTTGCCGATGCCGTTGATGGCCTCGGGGTTCAGGTGATCAGGCAGGGTGGTGAACAGGTAGAACAGGTTGCGACCCACCAGCGAGATATCAAGCCCTTGCAACACTTTGGTGCTCCGGATCAGCCTGCTGGGAACACTATAGGTCAGGGTGAGCTCTCTCAGCTTGCCCCAGGAGTTGGTAAAGATGGAATTACTGCGTGGCATATTCACGTTGGACCATGCCTCATATTGCCCTGCATACTTCCACATATAATGTACTACATCCGTATTGGGCGTCCCGTCGGCAAATACGCCGTCCAGGATGACGCCGTGGTTGGCCTTGGTCCCGTCGGGATAAGTATACGGCAGACCGCCGCCATTCCTCTCCTTAAGCGTCCTGGGTGAAAGACCTTCAGCCATGGCCGCGCCATAGTCGGCGGAAAAGATCTGACCGCCAATCTTGAAGTCCGTCAGGAAATACAGGCTGAAGTTCTTATACCTGAACGTATTGCTGATGCCGCCGGTGAGCTTGGGGGTGGCATTGCCGATGGGCACAGGATTGGTGGTAGTGACGTACTGTGTTCCCACCACCTTTGTAGGATCGGACTTATCCGTCACGCGCTGTACCACCTTTTTCCCTTTGAAATAGGTGTAATCATATCCATAGATAGTGCCGTAGTTCTCTCCCGCCTTTACGTACATCTGTACGCCGCTGGTCCCCCACAGGTCCTGCAACGGATATTTATCGATACCGGCGGCCAGGGAAATGACCTTATTCTGGTTATGCGCTCCATTGATGCTGGCATTCCAGCTGAAATCCCTGTTCTGGATAATGGTAGCCCTGATAATGAATTCGATCCCTTTATTGGACAGCTCACCCGTATTGAAAGTCACTTTTGAAGCGCCGGAAGAAGGGGCGAGGCTGCTGGAAAGGATCTGGCTGGTAGCCTTTGTCCAATAATAGGTGAACTCGACATTCACCCTGTTGTTGAACAGGCCGGTTTCGATGCCCGCCTCGTAGGATGAATTGCGTTGCGGCACCAGCAGATTGGCCGGGGGCAGGTTCTGCTGATATGAACGAACGGGCAAGCCGCCGAAAGAGGTAGGCGCCGGTGAGGCGTTCATATAATTCGAAATGACAAAGGGGCTATAGGTATAAGTAGACATATACGGAGAAGCTCCATTAGCGCTTTTGGCCGCGGAGAACTTCAGCTTACCATAACTCAGCCACCTGATGTCCTGCATGCTTTTTATCCCTTCTGTGAACACAAAGCTCAGGCTGGCAGAGGGAAAGAAGTAGGATGCTGTCTTAACAGGCAGGGTAGATGACCAGTCGTTGCGGCCCGTGACCTGGAGGAAAAGGTAATTGTCATAAGACAGGTCCATGATCCCAAATACAGAGTTGAGATTATAATTGTTCCAGACCTCCACCGGAGGGGGGATGCCGGCAGAGTTGGTTGTATTGGAAAGAAAGTAACCATAAGGCATGTACCAGGGATACACACTGCCTTTACCGTAAGTAGCGCCGTTCTCGCCGCTGTTCCAAGCGTTATTGTCGTACATCCTGCTTCTGAGAGCGCTGTTGCCGATGAGCAGGCTGCCGTTGACCTTTGATCCAAAAAGGCCCTCCTTATGCAAGGTGGTGAACAGCTCGAAGTTCAGATCCTGGTTCTTTACATATTCCATGCCGTATTGTCCCTGTACGCCGACCGCGTCTATCGGAGAGTATTTACTTTCCACATTGGTAATGGCGTAGTTGATCGAGGTGCGGCCGGTGAGGTTCAACCAGGGTGTAACGTCCGCGGAGAGCTTCACTGAGCTGAGCAGTTGATTGCGGGTCAGCTGCTGATTCTGTTCGAAAAGATGCCAGAAAAGATTCTGGTTGTAATTGTTCTGGTAAGGGTAATAGCCGAAGGGAGAGGCGGCAATAAAGTCCTTCTTACTACCGTCCGGGTTTTTGTATTCGCTGAACTCGATGGGCTTGTAGTCACGAGGCATGGAATAGATCATGAAGTTGGTCCATCCCTGGTCGCCTGCAAGATCGGGTACATTCCTCCTATTATAGTTGGTATAGCTGGCGGAAACATCCATCTTTATCTTTTTTGAGACATTGAGGTTGGCGCCCAGGTTGATGTTGTTCTGATTGTAGTTGCTGTTTTTTACAATCGCGGTATTGTCCTGGCGGGTGTAGCCTATCCGGATATTTCCGAATTCCCCGGCGTTGCTGTATGATAAGTTATGAGTGGTCGTGCTGCCTGTGCGGAAGAAGGCCTTCCTGTTGTCCGGCTGCGGATCCCATTTACGTTTGACGCCATCCCACCATGTGATCTCTGTTCCGTCCAGTTTATGTCCCCAGGACGTGCCGGGGCCGTACCAGCTAAAGACGTCCCAGGTGGAATAGCCGCCGGGAATGGATCCCGCGCTTTGGTATGCGTCACCTGCCGGAGTGCCGTCCCAGGGGTAATTGCCCGGATAGCGAAGATCGCCGCCGGCTGTTTTTGGGAAATCGAGGTTAGCAGACCACATAGCATTGGCGCCGCCATAGCCGTAGGAGTTCTGTACGTCCTGATAGCGATAAGGGTTGGTAAAGAGCGTAGAAAAATTATAGTCCACGCCTATACCGGGCCTTTTTGTCCCCCTTTTGGTGGAGATCAGGATGACGCCGTTGGATCCTCTTGCGCCGTACAATGCTGCGGCAGTAGCTCCTTTCAGCACAGTGACGTCCTGGATATCATCGCTGTTGAGGAAGTTGAGAAAAGAGCCCCAGTCCTTTGGGGTGACAAGGTCCGTAGTGGGTGAAACCGTACCGTCGTTGTTGGAGCTTGACAGGGTGGACTGCTGACCGCCGACAGGGTCGTTCTGTACCTGGATCCCGTCGATAACGATAAGGGGTTGATTGCTGCCCAATATGCTATTGTTACCCCGGATGACGATACGTTGAGAGTTACCTTGCACACCGTTGGAGGCGGTGATATTCAGACCGGCGGATTTACCCATGAGGCCGGATGCGAGGTCGGGAGGATTGGCCTGTACGATGTCGGAGCCGGTGACCTTTTGGGCGGAATAGCCAATGGACCGGGCTTCTCTTTTGATACCCAGCGCCGTCACCACCACGTCGTTGAGGGAGTTGTCGGATTTTACCATGGTGACGTTTACCACAGGGGTTGCGCCAACCGTGACCCTTACGGTCTGAAATCCTATAAAAGAAAATACCAGGACTTCTCCATCATTTGCCTCCACCTGGAAATGTCCTTTTTCGTCAGTGACCGTACCTCTCGAGCTACCCGCCACCGTTATGCTCACACCGGGCAGCGGTGTATTGTCTCCTGATAAGACAGTACCGCTGATGGGCTTGAATATTTCGTTTGTCATGTCTCCTTTTGAAAGCCGGTCTGCCAGCTGGCTTTTTCTTTTTTTGAGGACGATCTGTCTGCCAATGGCTTCGTAGGAGATATCCAGGGGGCCGAATATCCTGGAAAGAACGTCGCCCAGCCTTTCTTCATTTGCGATCACCGTGATCCTCCTGTTCTCGGGGAGGATACGACTGTTGTAAGTAAACCCTACTTCCGTGGAAGTAGTGATCATTCTCAATACAGTCTTTATTTCCTTGGAGGACAGATTGAGAGAGATCCTTTTATCGAGGACCTCCTGGCCGTCCGCGGTTCCGGCAAAGCAATAGCTCATACAGCTCAGGGCCAGGAAAACATGTAGAAGTGTTACTCTCATAATGAATAAAACAGCTTGTTTTGGTTTTCCGTTTTTGTTCATAACTTTACTAGGTTTTGTCAATTCTTGAAAAAAAGTGTGGCAAAAGCTTCCCTTTTTCATCGTCCTAACGCGTGATGAAAGGGATCAGAATTCGATGGTGGTGTTGCAGCACCACCATTTTTACATTCCGGTGAGATCTTATTCTAGTAGGAGTTTACAGATATAATCATGCGTAGTTGTTTGGTTAATAATACAGTTCTTTATCTATATCAAGCAGTCTACTCTTTACAGGGTTTGCCATCTATGACCACGCCATTGTCCGAGATGGTATAGGCGGCTCCAATGGCCTCGCAAATGATCTTTAACTTTTCCTCGAATGTTTCATCCGCCAGTGAGGTCGTCACTATACAGGACGAAAAGGTTTTTTTGTCATAGTGCAGGGGGATGCCATAGGCCTTCTCCAGTGTTTGGAATATTTCCACCACGGGCGCTTCTTCAAAATTGAGCGGTGTGGCGGCGGGTACGGGCTCCGGCCTGGGTAAGGCTATATTATCCGTGGAGGTCTGGACAAGATCATGTGTCCCCATCTTATATAATCCCCCCTGGTTGGTTTCCAGTATCAGCGGTTCATACGCGGGGTTTGTCTTTTTTGACACAGCCACCTTTCCCGATCTTACCAGGACAGTGACATCTCCATTTTCCTTATTGGTAGTGACATTAAAGCTCGTGCCCAGCACGCGTACCACCAGGTCCTTTGTATAGACATTAAATGGCCGGGCAGCATCAGGCGCTACTTCAAAAAAGGCGTTCCCTTCCAGGTAGACCTCTCTTTTATCCTTTTGTAAAAAGGCGGCGTGACGGATACGAGCGCCGGGCTGCAGGATCACCCTGGAACCATCTACCAGCCAGACCTCCTGGTCATGGTTGGTTTGATTGGTCCTCTGAAGGTCTTTTTTCACCAGCAAGGTGGCTACCTGCTGTATTACCGGGATGGTCTGGTTCCGCTTTTCAGGCAGGGCGTATCTTATAGCAGCCACTCCTACTGCCAGACCCAGGAGACAGGCTGCCGCCCAATACCAGAATTTCCGGACAGGACGACGGCTATTGAGGGGAATGGCTTCTTCGACGTCGGCCGGCTGGTCTGTAAGCTTTTCCTGTACCCCCTTCCATATCGCTTCCGCCAGCTGCACAGCCTCCCCCGGGTTTTCCGTACCTGCCAGCTCCAGCGCCAGCTCACGGGCCTGTTTTAATAAAGCAGGTCTTCCGGGATGTTGTTCCATCCATTTTTCCCAATGCGCAGTGGATTCCTCATCGGGAGAATGCACCCATTGCACAAATTGATCGTCTCGTAACAAATCCCATACTTGCTGGTCTAAATTTTTCACGAAAAATTGCTTAAGAATGATGAAAGTGTACCGGGTCCCCTCCCAGGGAGATGTATCGAACCGGTGGTTTATACTCAAAAAAAAGAGGATTTTTTTATGCGGGGTGCAAAAAGAGAAAAACGATCGCCAGAACGGGTATCTTCATTTGTTGTTTCAGACGGGAAAGCGCGTTGTAAAGCAAATTGCTCACAGACTGATAGTTCATGTCCATCAACCTGGCGATCTGCTGATGGGTAAGCCCCTGATAAAAATGAAGTTGAATAATTTCCTGTTGTCGTGAGGTAAGATGGCCGATAGCTGTTTTCAACAGTACCCTGAAGGATTCATGGATCTCTTTTTCGACGATGCTGGCCTCAACGGGATCTTCCCTCAGCATGCCGGCGTCCTCTTCTTCAAACTGTCGGATACCCGTCAGCAGGTGGCGGTGCTTCTCCAGCCGGATCAATTTATAACGGAGGGCTTTTAGCAGGTAAAACCGTACAGAATCCGTGTCGGAGAGACTTCTCCGTGAATTCCAAAGCTCCACGAAAAGTTCCTGGATCTGGTCCTTTAATTGATCCCGGTCAGGGCAAAGCTTAGCTCCATAGGCGATCAGCGGGATGATGTGCTTTTGGTAAAGCATGGCAAAAGCATCCTTGTCGTCATTTTTAAATTTCCGCCAGAGCAAAGCATCGTCGTCATGCGATAGCTGCATGATTGAAAATAGTCATTTTTTTCGGAATTTTTGGATTGCATTCCGGGTGAACGGACTCAGTACAAGCCGTCCGCTGACGGCAGCTCTTTCTGTCAGCAGCTTGTCCCAATGTTCCGTGCCTTTCCAGAACATTTCCTTCATCATAGTCATCGCCTCGGGGTTAGAGTGGAGGAGATTGTTAGACAGACGATGTATCGCCTCGTCCATATCCGCTATGCCGGCGTGCAGCTCGGCATAAAGACCTTTTCTGCGCGCCCATTCGGCGCTGCGCCACATGGTGGCATCGATGGCAAGACTGCTGAAACCCGCCAAACCTATTTTTCTCTCCACAGCAGGACCAACGACAAAGGGGCCGATGCCGACAGCCAGTTCGCTGAGCTTTACGTCGGCGCCTTCGACAGCGATGGCATAGTCAGCGGCGGCGGCGACACCGACAGCGCCTCCCACACATTTTCCATGGATGCGGGCAATGATGAATTTTGGGCATTTGCGCATGGCGTTGATAAGGCTTGCAAATCCGCTGAAAAACTGAAAGCCTTGTTCGGCATTTTCGATCGCCAGCAATTCGTCGAAGGAGGCGCCCGCGCAAAATGCTTTGTCCCCTCCGGAACGGAGGATGATCACGTGAGTATCCTTTTCATTACCGGCCCCATGGACCGCATGGGTCAGCTCCTCCAGAAGACGGCCCGGCAGTGAATTGCTTTGCGGATGGAAGAATTCGATGGTAGTTATCCCGTGGTGGTGTTCTACTTTTACGTAGCCTTCTTTAATATCGGTGATCATGATGACTTTTTTTGTACCATTGTAAGAATAGTGGCGATGGCGACGCTTTCGCCTGTCTGATCATAGACATCCACGTACCATTTTACGATGCCGCGAGGTACATCTGTCTCCTCCTTTTTTTCCTGTTCGATCTTTTCTTTACAGGTGAGCCTTACGCCGATGGTGGCGCCTGCATAGACGGGTTTCAGGAAACGGCACTCTTCCAGACCGTAATTCAGCATGACGGGTCCTTTACCTGCATCCACAAACAATCCGGCAGCAGCGCTGAGGATAAAATAACCATGCGCAACAGGCTTTTCAAACAAAGTACCCTCCAGCGAAGTATGATCCGTGTGAGCATAGAAATGATCCCAGCTCAGGTTGGCAAAATTAATGATATCGGCTTCCGTAATAGTACGTTTATGCGTGATCACGGTATCGCCTATCTCCAGTTCTTCGAAATATTTGCGGAAGGGGTGTTTGTCTTCCGTCTGCTGGTGTGCATGCGGCTGATATGTATGGGTGAGATGGGTGATCATGGTGGGTGAGCCCTGTACAGCTACCCGTTGCATATAATGTTTCACGCCGCGAAGACCACCCATTTCCTCCCCACCGCCGGCACGACCGGGGCCGCCATGTACCAGCAAGGGCAGGGGGCTTCCATGTCCTGTGCTTTCCTTTGCACATTCATTGTTCAATATGAGCATCCTTCCGTGATGGGTAGCTGCTCCCAGGATGTAATTTCTTGCCAGCCCGGGGTCGGCCGTAACGATGGTGCTGCAAAGCGAGCCCTTCCCCTTTTTGGATAGTTCGATGGCTTCATCCGCGTTGCTGTAAGGCATGATGGTGCTGACGGGGCCAAAGGCTTCGATGGTATGGGGTTCTTCGCTGGTGAAAGGTTTTTCATTCAGTAGCAGCAGGGGGCTGAGAAAGGCGCCTTTTACGCTGTCTGCATCGACGACCTCGACGCTGTCCAGAGAGCCGTATAAGATCTGTGAGGAGGCAAGGAGTTTTTTGACCTGATCCCGGACCTCTTCCCGTTGTGCGATGCCCGCCAGGGCGCCCATGCGCACCTTTTCATTTTCGGGGTTGCCGATGACCGTCTGGGTCAAGGCTTTTGTAAGGGCTTTCCATGTGTCTTCCATTTTAGAAGCGGGGACAAATATCCTTCGTACAGCCGTACATTTCTGACCGGCCTTTACCGTCATTTCTTTTCTTAGTTCTTTTATAAAGATATCCCATTCGGGCATGGAGGGGTCTACATCTTCCCCCAGGATCAGACAATTGAGGGAGTCCGCTTCCATATTGAAGGGAGTGTTCTCCCGCAGGATGGTGGGATGGGATTTCAGCTGCTGACCTGTGGAGGCAGAACCCGTGAATGTCACCACATCCTGGTCCGTCACATGGTCCAGCAGGTCGCCTGCGCTGCCGCAGACCAGCTGCAAAGCGCCGGGAGGAAGGATACTGGAAGCGACGATCTCCCGTACTACCGCCTCTGTCAGGTAGGATGTGACGGTGGCGGGTTTGACAACAGCAGGAACACCTGCCAGCAGGTTGACCGCTATCTTTTCCAGCATTCCCCATACGGGGAAGTTGAATGCATTGATATGGATGGCTACTCCTTCCTTGGGAACGAGTATATGGTGCCCCATAAAAGTACCCCCTTTACCCAGGCTCATCCCTTCTCCATCCAGGCAGAAAGACTCATTGGGAAATTTGCGCCGGAGGGAAGCGTAAGAGAACAGATTACCGATGCCCCCTTCCAGGTCTATCCAGCTGTCAGCCCGGGTTGCACCTGTGAGGTAGCTGATCTTGTATAAAGGCTCTACCTTCTCTTTAAGATACAGGGCCAGGGCGCGGAGCATACGGCCCCTTTCCGGGAAGGTCATTTTGCGCAGGGCGGGATTGCCTGTACTCCGGGCATAGCCGAGCATGGCCTTGAAATCGAGGCCCCTGGTGGTAGCATGGGCGATGGTTTCGCCCGTGACAGCATTATACAGGGCTTGTCCTTCCCCATCACCCGTGATCCATTTACCTGTGACATAATTGCCAAGCTTTGTTGCCATACAAACGATCGTTAGTTTATACCAGCGAAGATAGAAAACTTTATGGTTTGCTGCCGGGACATTGGGCACAAAGTGACAGACTGGCATCTCAAATGGATTGGTGCGGCGTTTGGGTGATCTTTTTCATGGAAACGAATTATTCTTTTATCGATCATATGGCATCCACGGATTATCATCTGCTGGACGCCTACTCAAAGACGATCACGGGCGTGGTAGGCCAGGTAGCCGAGGCGGTGGTACATATACAGGTGCAGAAGCCTGTCACTGACAGAAGAGGGGGGCAGCAGAAACTGGCGCCCGGGTCGGGAAGTGGATTCGTCATCTCGTCCGACGGATTTATCGTGACCAATAACCATGTCATCGAGTATGCCCGGGATATAAAGGTGTCGCTGGCGGATGGCCGGACGGTGAATGCAGAGCTGAAGGGGACGGACCCTTCCACGGATATTGCGGTGTTGAAGATCTATGAGTCGGGTCTTAAGGCGTTGAGTTTTGCCAATTCGGAGGCATTACAGCCCGGACAGATCGCCATTGCCATCGGTAATCCTCTGGGATTGCAGCATACGGTGACGGCGGGGGTGGTCAGCGCCCTGGGACGGACACTACGTGCCAATAATGGCCGTCTGATCGACGATATTATCCAGACGGATGCTTCTCTCAACCCCGGCAATTCCGGGGGACCGCTGGTAAACTCGTTGGGGCAGGTGATCGGGGTGAATACCGCCACCATCCTTTCAGCACAGGGACTTTGTTTTGCCGTATCGTCCAACCTGGCGGCTTTTGTGGCAGGCAAGCTGATCATGGAAGGGAAGGTAAAAAGGGCGTATCTTGGTATTGCGGGACAGGTGGTCAACCTCACCGGAAGGATGATCGCTGCCAACAGACTGGAGAAGAAGACAGGTATCTATATTTCTGAAGTGGTCCCGGACCAGCCTACTTATAATAATGAGCTGAAGGCCGGCGATATTATCGTAGCTTTCAACGGCAAGTCCGTCGCCACAGTGGATGAGTTGCACAAACAATTGGGTGAGGAGGTCATAGGACGCGCTACCCGGCTGGAGGTGCTGCGTAATGGCCATAAAGAGGTCGTGAACGTGATCCCCGGAGAGATGAAATGATCAGGCCCTCATCCTTTTGTCAATGGCGTCAGAAAGGGAGTCGAATATATCGTCGATGCCTCCTTCTCCATTGATATAGACTACTTTATCATATTTTTTATAGTAGTCTGCCACGGCGGCTGTCTTTTTCTCATATTCGACTAGACGAGCCAGGATCACATCCTCCTTGGTGTCGTCTGAGCGGCCGGAGGTGAGTCCCCGGTTGAGCAGGCGTTTTACCAGCTCATCCTGGCCGACCTGGAGAGCCAGGACAACAGCGATAGAAGTGCCTTTCTGTGCGAGGAGCTTGTCCAGGGCTTCGGCCTGGGCGGTAGTACGGGGGAAGCCGTCAAACAGGAAGCCATTAGCCTGGGGATTATTATCAAGGGCGGAGCTGATCATTTCGATGACCACCTCATCGGGCACAAGCTGTCCCTTGTCCATAAAGCTCTTGGCGGCCAGTCCCAACGGGGTCTGCCCTGCAATTTCGCTGCGTAAAAGGTCCCCCGTGCTGAGGTGTTTCAAACCATATTTTGAAATGAGCCTTTCAGACTGGGTGCCTTTTCCGCTACCGGGCGGTCCAAATAGAATTAAATTAAACATATGTACTACTTACCCTTGTGAGTGGACAAATATAAGGCAAGCCATTAAGAAAATGAAATGTTAAGCCTTGCCTGTTTGTCTATTTACCGACAATCCGCCCGAACTTAGCCTGCGTAGATTTGTTGAAAAAAAGAAAGATATGAACCATATCGTCAGAAATACCGTCATCGTAGTGCTGGCTCTGCTGTTGCAGCAATGCACTTATTCCCAGTCTTCTACTCCACCGAAATTGAATACTATGGATACTTCTAAAAAAACAAACAACCCAGCCTATTCACACACCGAAAAAGGATCTGTTAACCTGACGGACGAGCAATGGAAAAAGATACTGCCGGCAGATGTATACGAAGTGGCAAGGAACAAGGGTACTGAACGGGCCTGGACCAGTCCTTTGGAAAACCTCCACGAAGTGGGCACTTACTACTGCGCCGTCTGCGGCAATCCTCTTTTTCAGAGCGATACCAAATTTGAAAGCGGCTGCGGCTGGCCCAGTTTTTACAAGCCTATCAGCAAGTCGAGCATTATCTATGCAGCCGACAACTCCTATGGGATGGAACGTACGGAGGTCATGTGCGGGCGATGCAAGTCCCATTTAGGTCATGTGTTCAATGATGGTCCTCCCCCCACCCATCTGCGCTATTGTATCAATGGCGTAGTACTGGACTTTGAAAAAGCAAAGGAAGCGGAGAAGAATTATAAGGCGGATAAACAATAAGGTGCTTTTGTTTGGATTAAATTGCGGGAATGCTGCATCTATTACGACAACCATTCCCCTACTCTACACAAATGTCCCAAAGACTACGGACAGCCTCGGGATTCGGGCTGTTCGTATTTTTATTTCTTTTCATTTTCCGTCCCTTTGGACTGGGGATGATGGAGACGACGTCTCTGGCCCTGGTCACCTTTCTATATGGGGTCGTTTGTTTTACCATATTGATCTGCTGGTTCCTGTTCCTGCCCCGTCTGTTCCCGAACATTTTTCTTGAATCCGCCTGGACTGTGTGGAAAGAGATCCTGCACAGCGCTGCCTGCGTGCTGGCGGTTTGCGGGGGCAATATCCTTTTTACGCATTTTTATTTTCATGAAGCTTTCAGCGGGACACTGGTCCTGCGCTTCCTCTGGTGGACCTTTAGCGTAAGCATTATTCCCATTTTCCTGATGGTGTTGTTACGTCAAATGCGGCTGATGAAGACCTATAGCCGTGAGGCGAAGACATTGGACGAACAGGTGTCTGCCCGTCCGGCAGAGAACGACCCGGTGGTATTATCCCAGCCAGATGGTGTAGAGGATTTCCTGTATGCCGAGGCCGCCGACAATTATGTAAAGGTATTTTACCAGGGGAGGCAGACGCTGATCCGGAGCAGTCTCAAGCAGCTGGAAGATGAATTCCGGGGACATGAGCGGGTCTTCCGGTGTCACCGCACCTATCTGGTAAATCTTGACAGGGTGGTCCACATCAGCGGCAATGCCCAGGGTTACAAATTGCATTTAGCAGGAGTGGAAGGGGTCATTCCTGTCTCCCGCTCCCTCAATGGGGAGATCTCCCGGCTTGTCACTCGTCCCAAAGACCTTCCCATCCGTCCCGGCAGTTTGTAACAGGGTTTCAGGCTGCGTAGTTTGCAGTTAACTATTAAAAAAACTGCTTCTATGGAGTTATTTCTTCGTATCGTGTTGATCCTCCACATTATAGGAGGTTTTTTTGCCCTTATATCCGGTGCTATCGCCATGTTGACCCGCAAAGGAGCACGCATTCACCGGCGGAACGGCAAGATCTACTTTGCCTGTATGACGGCCGTCTTTGTAAGTGCCGTCATTTTGTCGATGGCGCATCATATCCCCTTTTTGCTGATGGTGGGTTTCTTTAGTTATTACATGGTGGTGAGGGGTTACAGGATATTATATTTAAAAAACCTGGGAAGAGGACAACGGCCTGCGGTGTTGGATTGGACTATTGTCCTGTTGGCGGGAGGATTTATCATATGTCTGCTGGGCTGGGGTATTATGCATGCAATAAGAGGGCCGGGCATGGGGTATGTGGCCATTGTGTTTGGGGGGTTAGGAAGCTCCTTTCTGGTGGGTGATGTCCGAAAATTCCTACGGCCTTCCACAGAAAAGATGCATTGGTGGTATACGCATATTGCCGGCATGTGTGGAGGTTATATTGCCACCGTGACGGCCTTTGTGGTGGTGAATGTGCAAATGAACCCGGGCTGGGTTCCCTGGCTGCTGCCTACTGCCATTGGAGGGCCGTTGATCGCCAGGACCATCGCAAAATATAAAAAGCGGTTTGCAGAGCGGGAGGGGTAACTTTGGATATTAAATCAACAGCTATGAACAGGCAACGCATCGGCTGGATAGGGTTAGGCAATATGGGGTTTCCCATGGCCCGCAATTTATTAAAAGCGGGGTTTCCCCTTTATGTTTACAACCGTACGCCATCAAAGGCTGACCCGCTGGTGGCTGAAGGTGCTGTGCTTGTGCCCCATCCAAAAGAGCTGTGGGGGTTGGTGGATATTATCATCACCATGGTGTCCGATGATGTTGCGTTAAAAGATCTCTATGGGGAACGGGAAGGACTGCTGGCATGCGCTCAGGTCGGCAAGATCGTCATCGATATGAGCACTGTTTCGCCTGCCACAACAAGGGAGCTGGCGGGTTTATTGTCGGCAATGGGCGTGGAATATCTCGATGCGCCTGTGTCGGGCAGCGTAAAACCCGCCGAGCAGGGGCAGCTGGTGATCATGGTGGGCGGTAAACATTCGGTATACGAGTCAGTGCTGCCCATTTTTGAGAAGCTGGGCAAAGCCTCTTTTCTGATGGGGTCGCAGGGTGCAGGGCATACTGCAAAGCTGGCTATCAATCTATTATTAGCTTTTAACATACAGGGGCTGGCAGAATCGGTGCTTTTTGCAAGGGAGAACGGCATTGCTCCAAAAGAAATGCTGGCCCTGATCAATGAGAGCGCCCTTGGCAATGGGATTACCAGGATGAAGACCGCGAATATTGAAAACAATGAATTCCAGGCCGCTTTTGCCTTGAAACACCTGACCAAGGACCTGCGGCTGGCAAAGGAACAAGGGCTCCGTACACCCGGCGGACTGGCCCTGGAAGATTGTTTTAAAAAAGCGGCCCACGAATGGGGAGAAAAAGATGTGATGGCGATATTGTCCTATCTCAGCGCACAGGGTGAGAAACAGTCTGTATTTTAAGGAATTTACTATAAATTTGCGCTCCCCTTTGGGAACAAGCCAACTTAGCTCAGCTGGTAGAGCATTTCATTCGTAATGAAAGGGTCGTCGGTTCGATTCCGATAGTTGGCTCAGATGCGTAATGCCTCTTTCGGAAGTCTTATCATAGCAGCATTGCTTGGCTGCTACCTGGTAAACTGTTTTTCTCCGCTGAGGCTGGAATATGACAGCATTCGCTATTTTGCCCTGAAGGATTGTCTGGAGCAATCCTGTCCCCCGGGTTTTCAGGCGGCAAACGATCCTCATCCCTACGGCTACCCTTTTCTGTTACTGCTATTATCCCGAACAGGACTGTTACATCCTTTTACCATCGCTTTTGTCAATTTGCTGTATCTCGCGGGCGCGCTTTATTTTACGGGCAAACTGTTCCAAAAGGAGAAAAGCACAGTTGCAAATGCCAGGTTGGAGCTGGGAGTCATTCTTTTGCTGTTAAGCTATCCTGTCATCAAGTTCTCCCCCTACCCGATGTCGGAGATGCAATATCTTTTCTTTTCCTGCGGGAGTCTGTTCTTTTTTCATCTTTATACTGACCGGGGCGAGCGACCGGGCGCATTGATACTGGCTGTTCTGTTTGCCGGACTGGCTATTTTAACCCGTACGGTGGGGATCGTGCTTTTACCGGCTTTGACGGCAGGGCTGGCGTGGCATCACCGGACGTGGGTGATGAGAAATTGGAAAATAGTCGTGTTGACGGTGGTCGTGGCAGGGATAGTGCTGGTGATGGCGGGAGGGACAGGTTCAGGCCTTTATATGAACAGTGTACGGCACACGGGCTATGGCTGGAAGGTGTTATTACGTGAGCACCTGGCGGAATGGGGGCAATTATTGCTGAATGTGCCCGTGGGTAAAATAGCAGGTACCGGTGTGCGTGAGATGCGCTGGCTGGCGGCAGCGGTGGGGTTATTGTTCGTATGTGTGGTATCCTATCAGCTCATCCGGCAGAGAAAGAAAGTGCCGGCTGCGGCAGGAGTATATTTGGTACTCTATTGTATGCTGATATTCTACTGGCCTTTTTTCGACGTGCGTTTTTGGATACCCGTGGCGCCGTTGATGGTTATGATCCTGTTGTATGGATCGTATCCCCGGTTTTTTCGTCTGGTGGTGATCGTGTATGTACTGGCTGGCGCAGGAGCTAACGGCTATTCTTTTTATACGACCTTTAATAAGCATGCATTGGCGCGTAGCCAGGCCGGAGGACAGTACCGCAATGAATACGAAACTTTTTTTTTCGGCAAACCGTCCGGCGATACCAGCGTACAGGTGGACCCGTATGTGTTGCATGTGTTAGAGACGTGCAGGTGATGACCTTTGGTTCGTTTGGATTATCTTTACTATCCGGAATTCACAAAATAACAAGTCATGCAGCTATCTCATCTGGCCGAAACGCTTATTGGTTCTGAAATCGTGAAATTAGGCGGCGATATCAAGGAGAAGATCCGACAGGGAGAGAAGATCTACAACTTCACGGTGGGCGATTTCGATCCTGCTATATTCCCTATTCCCAAGGCGCTGGAGGATGGCATCGTCGATGCCTATCGCCGGCATTTTACCAACTATCCCCTGGCGGAGGGTAATCTGGACCTGCGTCAGTCCATCGCGGCTTTTTTGAAAGAACGGGAAGGGTTGACCTATTCCTTTGTAGATGAGATCCTGGTAGCCAGCGGAGGACGTCCCCTGATCTATTCATTATTTCGTACGCTGATAGATAAAGGCGATAAGGTGGTGTACGCGGTGCCTTCCTGGAACAATAACCATTATACGCATCTCAACTGGGGTGAGCATGTGGTCATCGAGGCCAAAGCAGAAAATAATTTCATGCCTACGGCAGATGCCATCCGGCCGCATGTCGGAGATGCCACACTTATCTGTCTCTGTAGCCCGCAAAACCCAACGGGTACGACCATATCCCGGAAGGACCTTTCCGCCATCTGCGAGCTGGTGCTGGAAGAAAATAAACGCCGCAAAGAGGGGCAAAAAAAGCTGTTCCTTTTATATGACCAGATGTATTGGCAGCTGACCTATGGGGAGATCCGTCATTATGATCCGGTGTCGCTGTACCCGGCCATGCGGGAATACACCATCTATATCGATGCTATCAGTAAAATATTTGCCGCCACGGGTGTACGGGTGGGCTGGTCTTTTGGTCCGGCAGAAGTCATAGGCAAGATGAAAGCGATCCTCACCCACATCGGGGCGTGGGCTCCTATGGCAGAACAAAAAGCTACCGCCGCCTTTTTATTGGAAAAGGAGAAGATCGACGAATATCTGCAAACCTTCCGGGCTGCTGTGTCCGACAGGCTACAGCGTATCCATGCCGGCTTTTCTGAATTGAAAAAAGAAGGGTTCCGTGTGGATGTACTGGCGCCGGAGGCGGCCATTTATCTCACTATCAAGATCGACCTGACCGGTCTTCGTACGAGTGATGGAAAAGTACTGACGGCCCAAACGGATGTTACTTCCTATCTATTGAACGAGGCTAAACTGGCTGTTGTCCCCTTTTCTGCATTCGGAGCTTCCAGGAACTCCCCCTGGTACCGTCTGAGCGTAGGGACCTGTCGCGTGGAGGACATCGGGGAAATGATCGGGAAATTACGCGAGGCGATGAAGAAACTGTCGCCCGGCTCCTGAGAGCGGGCCGGCAGCCGTGTTAGTTTTTGTTGCAAATAAAGACAAAGGGCTTTAGCTCTTTATCCCGTATGATCTTTTGCATGGTGTCCCGCTTGTACAATGTCTTATGCCTGTTGATATCAAATACCTCGTGAGCAATGCAGAAGCTATCGATAGTTTCGAAGTGGAATAAAAGTTCATTGAGTTGCTCCAGTTCCTTTTCCATGGACTGTTCGTTCATTTGTTCATCTTTCACCAGAACAAGCAAATCTCTGTTGCAAGTTTTCATTCTTTATTAGATTTTATAACCAGATAACCTTATTTATACCCCGACATACCGGCGTTTATGCCGCAGCCGCACTTTTTACTACTGCCACCGATGCCCCTGCCCGAATTACAGCTAATTACTACAATGCTACTAAATAATAACAAGAGAATCAATATTGACCTGGAAATCTTCATGGCTTTAATCTTACTAATTTAACTATTTTGTAAAGAAAAAAGTATCCTGTTTTGGCATCTCTCTCAAAAATTAACAATCCTACTACAAAAAAAGCCAGAATACTCTTAGCCCCCCTGGACTGGGGTCTAGGGCACGCAACCAGGTGTATACCAATCATTAAAGAATTAATAATCCATGAATTTGAAATATGGATCGCGGCCACGGGCGACCAAAAAGCCCTTCTTCAGCGGGAATTTCCTTTGCTATCGTATGTAGAACTGCCTGGCTATCACGTAAAATATGACAAAAATCGTGCCTTTACATTTCTTAGATTAATAGGCTCGATCCCTAAAATTTTGATCCGGATCAAGGATGAACATCGGTGGTTGGAGGAATTCAGACAACGAGTGGGGTTGGATGCGGTGATCTCGGACAACCGTTATGGGTTATGGGGGGAGGGTCTTTATTCCGTGCTTATCACGCATCAGCTGGGCATCAGGACGTCCCTGGGGTCCCGGATGGACCGATGGGTGCAACGGTTGCATTACCGGCTGATAGACCGCTTTTCTACCGTTTGGGTGCCTGACCTGGAGGAGGGGATGGGGTTGGCGGGCGTGCTTTCCCATCCCGGGCGGATGCCTTCTCCGCCTACACGGTACATCGGGCTATTGTCGCGGATGGAAGAGGTTCCGACAGCCATGGAGAGGCCGATCGACCTTTTGGTCATTCTTTCGGGACCGGAACCGCAACGTACCATCCTTGAAAGGATACTATGGCAGCAACTGGGTGATCTCAGGGGAAGTGTAGTGCTGGTAAGGGGGTTGCCGGGAGGGGGTGAGGCGCTGGGGGGATTGCCGAATGTGCAGGTCCATGACCACCTTCCTGCCGGGGAGTTGAATAAAGCATTTTTGCAGGCAAAACTCGTGCTGGCAAGGGCGGGTTATAGTACGGTGATGGACCTGGTACGTTTGAAAAAGAGAGCGATCCTTATCCCGACGCCGGGACAGACAGAACAGGAATACCTGGGCAGGTATCTTGCCCACAGACAGATCGCCGTCTGTGTCAGGCAAAAAGGTTTTTCACTGGCCGAAGCATTACTGCGCGCAGACAAATTCCCTTATGTCACGGTCCAGGAAAAGAAAGACCTGCTGCGAGAGATCATTGCTCAATCCTTCTCCCCCGCCCGTTTGGGATAATCGAAGAACCAGAATGTCGTGCCGGCACTGAGGAATTCCCGCCAGGTCGCAGCCTGGCCGGTGACGGCAAATATGCTGCAGGTGGGCATATTATCCAGTCGTACGGAGGTAAGGACATTGGCGAAAGCCGTAATGCCCGGATTGTGGGAAAAGAGAGCAACTGTGTCATACCGGTCATCTAAAGCCGCGACCACTTCTTTGAAGTCCTGCACCTGTGCGTGGTAAAGTTGTTGGAGGATGGCCAGCTCCTTCTCTTTTCTTCCGAATTCATGAAGAAAAATTTCGGCGGTATGTCGGGCTCTTTTTGCCGGGCTGGATGCAAAAAAATCTATCTTAACACCGGCCTTGATCAGTCTTCCTGCCATAACGGGAGCGTCACGTTTGCCCCTGTCATTTAAAGGTCGATCGACATCGGTGAGGCCGGCATCATCCCAGCTGCTTTTTGCGTGTCTTACAATCAATAGGGTTTTCATGACGGACGGGCTACACCGGGTATAGTTATATGCCGGGGTCGCCGCTGACTATAAATTTACGCGTTTCGGCGCGTATTTCATAGTCCGATGTTTTGAGCGAGATATCATTATATGAGTGATCCTCAGCTAAATATCAAAGGCCTGAGAATTGATGAAATTGATCAGGGACACCGTATTCTTCAATTTTAGCTTTTTCAGGATATTGTGCCGGTGAACTTCCACGGTCTTCAGCGAGATATTCAGCTCGGAAGCGATCTCCTTTGAGGACAAGCCTTCTTTAAGGGCCCTGACGATCTGCATTTCCCTATCGGAAAGGTTGTTGATATCCGGATTTGTCTGGTCCCCGTTCAGCATTTGTTCCGACAGGATGTTCTTTACTTCCTGGCAGATATAGACCTGGTTATTGCTGACCTCCGAAATGGCTTCCAGCATTTCCTGGCGGGGTGAGTTCTTGGTGACGTACCCTTTTGCACCCAACCGGAGCATTTTTTTTGCGTAGGCAGGTTGGGAATGCATGGATACGCCGATGATCTTTGAGCCGGGGGAATATTTCCGGATCATTTTCAGCACATCAAAGCCACTCATCGGGGCCATGTTGATGTCCAGCAAAACGATGTCGGGTCGTTTGTCCCTGGCCAGTTCAATGGCCCGCTCGCCTTCCCCACATTCTGCCACGACCTCGAAATTCTCGTTCTTGCCGAGTAAAAAACTCCATGTCTCTCTGATAAGAGTATGATCGTCTACGATCATGATAGAAACTTTCTTCATAACGCTTGTGTTTTTCTCAAGGGAGATACCAAACATTACTAATCGGATGCGTTAACCAGGCGAAGAGGTTGTTGTTAAGCGGGAGAGGGGGTGTACTATGAAACTAGTATGTAATGATAAGTATTTTATCCGATATTTCAATAACCTCTTACATTTTTCCCTTCCATATAGTTTATGAAAGCCTTATTAACCACTCTGTTACCCCCTGGAGTTGGGTAATTACCCGTAAAATACCAGTCCCCTGTATTTGTGGGACAAGCTTTATGCAGGGATTCGATGGTTTGGTAGATCACCTGCACCGGGGTGGTTATTTCGGGAGGGGTTATTAATTGAGCGATCTTTTCGGATATTTCGTCCGGAGTGAAGGGTTTGTATACTTGCTGTACTACGTTCTCCGAATGGAGCTGTCCTGTACGTTGGAGTTCTTTACATTTTTCGTAGAGCTCCTGGAGACAATTTTCCTTCCCTTTCTCTTTCATCAATTCCACTGCTGCGCGGAAGGCGATAAAATCGCCCAGTTTGCTCATGTCGATGCCGTAACAGTCGGGGTAGCGGATCTGAGGCGCCGAGGATACGATGATGATCTTTTGGGGCTCCAGACGGGCGAGCATGCGGATGATGCTTTCCTTGAGCGTAGTGCCACGGACGATAGAGTCGTCGATGACTACAAGGGTGTCTACGCCCTTACGGACAGTGCCGTACGTGACATCATATACGTGCTGGACCATTTCATTGCGGCTGACGTCCTCGGTGATAAAGGTCCGCATTTTCACGTCTTTTATCGCTACTTTTTCCACCCGTATCTTACGGCTGAGCATCTCTACCAGCTTGTCCTGGGTAATATCTTTTCCCCAGGAAAGTATTCGTTGTATCTTGATGCTCTCCAGGTAGTCGTCCATTCCTTTCCAAAGGCCGTAGAAAGCTACTTCCGCGGTGTTGGGGATAAAGGAGAAGATCGTATTCTTGAGATCGTGGTTGATGGCGGTGAGGATCTGTTCGCTGAGATTGTAGCCCAGCGCGATCCGTTCACGATAAATTTTTTCATCACTCCCACGGGAAAAATAGATGCGTTCGAAGCTACAGGCCCTCCGTTCTTTCGGCTCCAGTACAGTCTCTACGGAAACCTTTCCATCGGCCTTGACGATGAGGCCTTTACCAGGCATCAGCTCCATCACTTCATTCTCTCCCACATTAAATACTGTCCGGATGGCGGCCCTTTCGGAAGCGGCCACGACCACGTCCTCGCTGATATAATAATAGGCGGGTCTGATCCCGTTAGCGTCCCGGAAAACGAAGCTGTCCCCGTTGCCGACGAGGCCCCCTACGGTGAATCCTCCATCAAAGAGGGTTACCGCCTTACGGAGGAGGCCGACCACGTCCAGGTTCTCAGGTGAAGCTTCATCAGCCTTCACCTGGAAATGGTGGATCACTTCCATCATGGCGGCCAGATCGCTTTGTTTTTGAAATTCGCCCGGGTCGATGTCTATCAGCGCAAAGAGTTCGTCGGTGTTTACCAGGTTGAAATTGCCCGCGAGAGCGAGGTTCCTGGCCGGAATGGTGTTTCGTTTGATAAAGGGATGGCAGAATTCCGTGCTGTTCTTCCCCTGGGTACCATAGCGGAGATGGCCCAACAGCACTTCTCCCAGGAAGGAGATATGGCCTTTCATGAGGCCGGGGTGTTTTTTTATATCGGGCTGATATTGCTCCAGCTCCTTTACTTCCCCCATTATTTTGGAAAAAATGTCGGCGATGGGTTGGTTATTGCTGCTGCGGATACGATGGAGGAAGGGGTATCCGGGTTCGGTGTTCAGTTTGACTGCAGCTACTCCGGCCCCGTCCTGGCCCCTGTTGTGTTGTTTTTCCATCAACAGGTACAGCTTGTTCAGACCATACAGGACAGTGCCGTATTGCTGTAGATAGTAGGAGAACGGCTTACGTAATCTAATGAATGCCAATCCACATTCATGTTTTATCTCGTCGCTCATGGAGTCAAATAAGCCGCAAAGGTACTAAATATACGTGGCATTTGTATTTATAAAGTTTACAAGGGATGCTGAGTTCTTGAGTTTCAACTTTTTAAGAATATTATGCCGGTGGACCTCCACGGTTTTCAGAGAGATATTCAGGCTGGTAGCGATCTCTTTGGAGGAAAGGCCTTCTTTTATAAAGTTGATGATCTGCATTTCTCTTTCCGTCAGGGCATTGATATTGGGGGAATCTTCTTTTTCATCCAGGAGCTGTTCGGAGATGATGTTCTTTATTTCGTCACAGATGTATTTATTGCCGTGATTGACTTCCAAAATGGCTTTTATCATTTCTTCCTTGGAGGAGTTCTTGGTGACGTATCCCCGAGCGCCCATCTGCAGCATTTTTTTCGCATAGGCGGGTTGGGAGTGCATGGATACGCCGATGACCTTGGAGCCGGGGGATATCTTGCGGATCCGCTGGGTGGCTTCCAGACCTGAGAACGGGGTCATATTTATATCCATAAGAACGACATGAGGGCGTTTTGCTTTTGCCAATTCCACGGCTTCCTGCGCATCTCCACATTCGGCGATCACCTGGAATCGGGAATCACTGTTCAGGATATAGCTCCAGGTTTCTCTTATCAGTTTGTGGTCATCGGCAATTAAGATATTGATCTTGCTCATATAGGATTGTTTTAAAGATAATCAGCATTTTGAACAGGTACCTGAACCCTAAGCTTACAGCCCCTGCCTGGCGCGGACATGATCGTCACTTTTCCGCCGAAAAGGTCTGCCCTGCTCATGATATTGGAAAGACCCAGCCCTTTTTTCCCTTTTACTTTTTCCGGGTCGAATCCTTTCCCATCATCTGTGATATTGAGTTCGATCCTGTTCCCTGTCTCCTCCAGCAACAGTTCGATGATAAGGTTCCTGGCGCCGGAGTGTTTTAGCACATTGTTCACTTGCTCCTGTATGATACGGAACAACATGAGCTTCTCCTTATCGCTGATCCTTTCGTCAAATTTACCAACCGGATAGAATTCTACATGAATTGCCCGGGTGGTGCGGACACTTTCGACCAGATCGGAGATGGAATCCAGGAGTCCCAGATCGCCGATGCTGGAAGGTACGAGGGACCTCGAGATATTCCGGATCTCATGAATGGCCTCATGGATATTTTCAGCACTGCGGTTGATAAGGCTCAGTCTTTCCTCATTGTCATTTTTAGCCAGCTCGAGATATAGTTTCGTCGTCGAGAGGATCTGGTTTATATTATCATGGAGCTCTTTACCTATTTCAGCCCTTTCCTTTTCCTGGGCGTCTACCATGGCCTGTGCGATGATCTTTTGTTTGTTCAGCTCCTGTTTCAACAATCTTTTCTCCATTTCCCTTTTCTCGGTGATGTCCTGCATGGAGCCCACCATACGGATGAGCCGTCCGTCTTTTCCGAAGACGAGAAAGCCTTTATCGGAGATCAGTGCGTACCGGCCGTCGGCCTTTCTAAACCTGTATTCTTCCAGCCAGAGTCCTTTGTCTTTCCTGCGTATAAACCGATCGATATTCTTCAGCACCCTGGTGCGATCATCCGGATGGACGTGCATTTCCCAAAATTTCCTGGTGCGGACCTTTGGTCCGGACTTGTAACCAAAGAGATGATAGAACCCTTCTCCCCAAAAATAAAGCCCTGTATGCAGATCGCGATCCCAGATGGCGTCATTGGTTGCTTTTGTCGCCAGCATATACCGCTCGTTACTGATGCTAAGCTCTTCCTCCGCCCGTTTGCTTTCGATGATGGTCGTTACGAGGTTGGCCGCTCTTTCCACGATTTCCAACTCCATTGCTGTAGGTGATTTAGCTGTCGTATAATATACAGCAAAGGCGGCTATTGCCTCTCCTTTGGGATTGACAATGGGGAAGGACCAGCAGGCGCGAAGACCAAATTTCAGGGCGAGGTCACGGTATTCAGTCCAGAGGAGATCCCTCTCAATGTCGGAGACGATGACCTTTTCTTTTCTGTACATGGCTGTGCCGCAGCTGCCGGCATTGGGTCCGATGAGGAGGCCGTCGATGGCGTGTGCATAGATGGCGGGTAACCCTGGCGCTGAGAGGTGTCTGACGCTGACCCCATCTTCGTCGAGGGTCAGCACTGAACAATACATGCCGGGAAATATTTTTTCAATGCCTTTGAGAAAATTATTGAGGATGGTACGCAGAGAAGACTTTTTATTGGAGTTCTGTTCCAGCACTTTTCTTTCCAGCGCCAGCATGGCCTCCTGTTTTTTTCGTGCCGTGACATCCTTGAAATAAGCAAACAGCCCCTGCTCTGAGGGGTATACGCTCATCTCCAACCAGCGATCAAAGCGATCATTGTATTGTTCCAATGTCACTGTCATTTTCTTTTTGAAGGCCTTTTGAAAAGACTGATAAGTATCCCCATTCATCAGCTCGGGCAGTTTTTCCCGGATCGGCTGTCCAACTATTTCTGCTGCTGAAAGACGGGTGATCCTTTCGGCCTCATGATTCCAGAGAGTAACTCTGAAGTTTCTATCCAATACGAAAAATCCGTCTGTAATGCTTTCGAGGACTAATTTATTTTCCGTGATATCCTTATTCACCACCATTATCCCTGTGATCCTATCCTCTTCATCTTTTATATACCGAATAGAGCTAATAAGATACGATTTTTTTCCGGTTGCCGAAATACTGATCATCTCTCCGTCCCAAAGACCATTTTCCCGGAAATTCTTTTCTACCTCAGCCTCTGTAGCTTGCGAGTATTCATATTGGACCAGCGCCCGAAAATTCCTGCCCAGGGCCTGATGTACGGAGATGCCATAGAATTTCTCGGCTGCTGTATTCCAGTAGATGATCCTGTCCTGCAGATCAGTGGCCACTATGATGTCGGAAACGTATTTGGCAAGACCTGCCTGGATATCGGCTTGCCAGGTGGCCGGCGGTAATTCCGGATCATGCTCCATAGTATCATCGGGTGGATGGGCCCCGTATGTGTCATTTTGAGGAGTATTCATGGTGTGGAAAACACCCGATCAAATTACTAAAGATGCATGTATAGAACGCCGTGTAAACGTGGTTTCCCTTGCTCCTAAGGGTTAATACCTAAGTTAATTACCCGCTGTTGGCGCATTTCCCACCCATTTGGATAAGTTGCTGCAAGGAGTGTAGTCGCCGTCGATCATTACATAAAATGTGGGGATCTTGGCGGCGAACCATTTTTCTAATGCAGCCGACTTCTTTTCGTCCAATGCGCGTTGAGCGACCCGGTTATAATCATCCTTCAGATTCTCGGTGTGCGGCTCGGATTTGGATACCATATACACGAGGCGAACGCCTTTTTTCCCTCTATCGTCCGTGAAGACGGTGGGTTTGGAGTATTCGCCCGGTTTGAGATTGGAATTTTTCAGCAAAAGGACCATGTCTTTATCCATCTCGGAAATAGTGAGGAAGGTAGATCCGTCCCTGCCCATGATCTGGCCGGCGGTGGCTTTTGCATTATCATCCGGAGCGTATGTGGGCGTCTCGAGACTAAGCCTGGCGATGGCTTCTCCGAAGCCCATGGTTCCGGCTATCAGCTGGACACGAACGGAGTCCAGTAGTGACGAGACTTCTTTGATCTCGGGTTCTGTGATAACGGGGATCTTCAGGATATGTCTTACGATGGCGTCATCGCCATTGCGGCTCACCATCTGTATGATGTGATAACCAAATTTGCTTTTGATGACGGGTGAAACCTGTCCCTCTTTTAGACGGAAGGCGGTGGAGAAGAACACAGGGTCCCACATTTTGCTATCGGAGCGGCTCAGCGCGATCTCTCCTCCTTTTTCTTTGCTGCCGGGATCATCGGAATACAGTCGGGCGAGGACTTCGAACTTTTTCTGACTACTCTCCACCTGCCGTTTGTAATCATTCAACTCGTCGATGGCCAGTTTTTCAATATCCCTGCTGGCCTTGGGATACAGCACGATCTGGCTCAGCTGCATTTCGGATTCGTAGAAACGCAGGTTGCCTTTTTTTTGTTTTTCGAAATAATCTTTTACTTCCTGGGGAGTGATCTTAATATCTTCCACGATCTTCTGGCGCATCGCCGTGGCCAGTCTTTGTTCTTTGATAGGACCAAGGAAGTCTTGTTTGGCCTGGTATACCGTGCGCTGCGCTATCTGTTCGAAGGCTTCCTTTCCTCCATACATGTTGATAAAGTACCGAATACGCTGATCGACCTCGGCCTCTACTTCTTCTTCGCTGACGGGCAGAGAGTCTTTTTCGGCTTGCAGTACCAGGGCCTTTTGGATGAGCATATTGTCCAATATCGAACATTCATCCACTCCTTTTACTTCCTGCCCATTGTTGTTGCGTATCATGTCCTGGATGGCGATGGCCAGTTCTGACTTCAGGATGATCTTATCGCCTACGATGCCGACGATCTTGTCTGCCGTCACCTTATGCTGAGCAAAGGTGGAGGTTGCCAATATTAGTAAGGCGGGTAAGAGAAGGGATTTCTGGTTCATAAACAATAATGAGATGTATAGGATGTTGCGACCCTAAAATTAGCAGGATAGTAATGTTAAATACCCCCGGATGGGGGTATTTAACAAATAATTACAGTGTTCTTTTAACTTCTTCTTCTTCGTAGGCTTCTACGATATCGCCGACGCGGATGTCGTTGTAGTTCCTGATGGTCAATCCGCATTCCATACTCGAAGCCACTTCTTTGACGTCGTCTTTGAAGCGTTTGAGAGAGGCCAGTTCGGCTGTCGCACCTTCCCCAACGGGGTAGATAACAATACCGTCCCTGACCAGTCTGATCTTCGAATTCCGGTAGATCTTGCCATCCAGAACATAGCAACCTGCGACGGTGGCCTTGTCGAATTTGAAGACGTTGCGGACCTCCACATTGGCCACCACTTTCTCCTGGATCTTGGGTTCCAACATCCCTTCCATGGCGCTCTTTACTTCTTCGATGGCGTTGTAGATGATGGAGTAGGTCTTGATCTCCACGCCTTCGTTCTCTGCCAGGCGGGAAGCCTGGGAAGAGGGGCGGACGTTGAAGCCTACGATAACGGCGTCGGAAGCTGTTGCCAGCAATACGTCGCTCTCGGTGATGGCGCCTACAGCCTTATGTACCACCCGTACTGCGATCTCTTCGGTAGAGAGTTTCTGCAGGGAGTCGCTAAGCGCTTCCACGGAACCATCCACATCACCTTTTATGATAAGATTCAGTTCCTTGAAGTTACCCAGTGCCAGGCGGCGTCCGATTTCATCCAGCGTGATATGTTTCTTTGTGCGGATACCTTGTTCGCGGAGGATCTGAGCCCGTTTGTTTGCCACTTCTTTTGCCTCGCTCTCATCCTCGTATACCTTGAATTTTTCACCGGCCTGGGGAGCTCCGTTGAGCCCCAGGAGCAGTACAGGAGAGGAAGGTGGAGCTTCGTCGATCCTTTTGTTCCTTTCGTTGAACATGGCTTTCACCCTGCCGAAATACTGACCGGATACAACCAGGTCGCCTATGCGGAAGGTACCGTTCTGTACGAGGACTGTAGCCACGTATCCACGTCCCTTATCCAGGGAGGCTTCGATGACGCTGCCGGATGCTTCGCGGTTGGGGTTGGCTTTCAGGTCCAGCAGTTCGGCTTCCAGCAATATCTTTTCCAGCAGGAGATCCACATTGAGGCCTTTTTTAGCGGAGATCTCCTGGGATTGATATTTACCGCCCCAGTCTTCCACGAGGAGGTTCATCTGAGCCAGCTGTTCCTTTATCTTTTCAGGGTTTGCGCCGTCCTTATCGATCTTATTGATAGCAAAGACCATGGGGAGCCCAGCGGCCTGGGCATGGGAGATGGCTTCCTTGGTCTGGGGCATGACGGCATCGTCTGCCGCCACCACGATGACGGCGACATCGGCCACCTTGGCGCCACGGGCGCGCATGGCCGTGAAGGCTTCGTGACCGGGCGTATCCAGGAAGGTGATCTTTTTCCCTGCAGCTGTCGTTACCTGGTAGGCGCCGATATGCTGGGTGATACCACCGGCTTCGCCGGCTACCACATTGGCGCTGCGGATATAGTCGAGCAAGGAGGTCTTACCGTGGTCAACGTGACCCATGATGGTGACCACCGGCGAGCGGGGCACCATGTCTGCGGGATCATCCTCTTCTTCCTCCTCTTCCATTTCAGCGGCATCATCAATACCGATGAATTCCACGGTGTAGCCAAATTCTCCGGCCACCAGCTCGATGACGTCGGCTTCCAGACGCTGGTTGATGGATACCATCATTCCCAGGCTCATACATTTGCTGATGACATCCGCATAACTAACGTCCATCAGGTTAGCCAGTTCGCTGACGCTGATGAACTCAGTGACCTGGAGCTTGTTGTCCATCATCTCGTCGCCGCCGGCCTGTTCGGCCATTTCTTCGCGTTTAGCGCGACGATATTTGGCTTTGAGACTTTTTCCCCGGCCACCGGCTCCTGCCAGCTTTGCCTGGGTCTGCCGTATCTTTTCCTGGATCTCTTTTTTGTCGATCTCTTTTACTTCACGGGGTGTGTGACGGGGATCAGGCCGGCGATTGCCGCCACCCTGACCATGACCATGGCCCTGACCTCCGCCGGCGCCACGACCACCGCCCGGGTTACGTTGGATCGGGATCCTGGCTTGTCCCGGCTGACGTTGATTGCCGCCACCGCCTTGCTGAGGAGGTCTTCCACCCCCACCCTGCTGGTTGCCGCCCCCACCTTGCTGGGGAGGTCTGCCGGTATTGTCCTTTTTCTCGATGGGGATCCGTTTTCTTTTCCTTTTTTCTTCGGAAGCCGGCTTGGGCCGGGTGTCGCTGTTGACAGGTAGTTCTATCTTACCCAATATCTTTGGCCCTTCCAGCTTTTCGGCCTTGATATTTTCGATGACGGGAGGGGCTTCGGGCTCTTCGGGCGTCGCCGGGGAAGCTGATTCCTGCACCTGTACCTCCACAGGAGGCTTTTCAACTGTGATAGGAGGTGTTTCCTGGGGAGCCTCTTCCTTGGGTTCTTTCTCTTTTTCCTTTGGCGCTTCCTTTTCCACGACGACAGCGGGAGCTGTTGTAGTCTCTTCCGGCTCTTCGCGGATGGGTTCCACATTACTCTCCGGCCCGGGCTTTTTAGCCGCAGGCTTTTTGGGGCGGGTAGAGGAATCGATATTCGAAAGGTCGATCTTGTCGATGACTTTTGGCCCTTCCAGCTTTGGCGCTTCGATCTCTACGATCTCTTCTGCGGCTGGCTTTTGCCGGACAGGCTCCTCCTGTTTTTCTTCCACCACGGGAGGCGGGGGCGCAACGGGCTCTGCCACCACGGGTGGTTCTTCCTTTACAGGCTTTTTGACGACTTCTTTTTTAAAGAGCAGCGTCTCTTCTTCTTTTTTCTTTTTGGCATCCAGGCTTCCTTTGGGCAGGTCGATCTGGTCGCTCTTTATTTTGGCGACTTTGTCCGACTGGAACTCCTGCTGCAGGCTGCGATACATGTCCTCCGTCAGCTTAGACGTAGGTTTCAGATCGTCCCTGCTAAAGCCCTTGCCTACCAGGAATTCCACCAGGGTGTCTTTCCCGATGTTAAACTCCTTGGCGGCGGCCATTAAACGTAATGTCGTTGTTGCTTCTGCCATACTTGTCTCCCTGAAACCCTTCTAAGATAGGAATTTCAGATTGTCCCAATTTTAAATATCAAATAATTTGTGGGTTTTTAGTCCACAATGTTGTGCAATATACAATAACCTCGCTGTTTTTCAGTCCGGGACGGACCAAAGGTCCGTTGTCCGAAGGACAGATATCTGATGTTTGGCACAATTTGAGTGCCGGGTCAGGGAGAGTATGATGGGGCTAATCTATGAAAACGATTAGCCTTTTTCAAATTCTTCCTTCAGCACCCTTCTTACATCGTCGATCGTCTGCTTTTCCAGGTCGGTCCTTCTTTCCAGTTCTTCGGCGGTCAGGTCGAGCACGCTGCGGGCAGTGTCACAACCGATGCGCTTAAGCTCATCGATCACCCAAGTCTCGATCTCATCGCTGAATTCTTCCAGGTCGATGTCAAATTCTTCCGGCTCGCCCTCATTATCACGGAATACGTCGATGGTATACCCGGTCAGCTCCTGAGCCAGCTTGATATTGACCCCTTTCCGGCCGATGGCCAGGGATACCTGGTCCGGTTTAAGATAGACATTTGCATGCGACTTTTCGCCGTCCAGCTCCATATTGGTTATTTTGGACGGGGTCAGAGAACGCTGGATGAGCAGCTGGACATTGTTGGTCCAGTTGATGACATCTATATTCTCGTTCTTCAGTTCGCGTACGATGCCATGGATACGGCTACCTTTCATACCTACGCAGGCGCCTACCGGATCGATACGATCGTCATAAGACTCCACCGCCACCTTGGCCCTTTCACCCGGCTCACGAACGATCTTTTTTATAACGATCAGTCCGTCGAAAATCTCGGGAACTTCGATCTCCAATAGTTTGGAAAGGAACAGAGGGCTCGTCCTGGACAGGATGATCACCGGGGAGTTGTTCTTCAGCTCCACCTTTTTTACTACGGCCCGGATGTTCTCCCCCTTTTTGAAATAATCCTGGGGTATTTGTTCTGATTTGGGGAGAATAAGCTCGCTGCCTTCCTCGTCCAGCAATAATATTTCCTTTTTCCAGACCTGATATACTTCTGCACTGACAATCTCACCAACCCTTTCGTTGTATTTCTTTACCAGTACATTTTTCTTCAGATCGCCTATACGGCTGGCCAGGGTTTGTTTGGCAGCCAGGATAGCGCGACGGCCGAAGTCCAGAATCTCAACCTCTTCATATAATTCTTCCCCAACTTCATAGTCGGGTTCTATTTTTGTGGCATCGGAGTATGCGATCTCCGCCAGCGGGTCATTGACCTCACCATCTTCTACGATGGTGCGCCGGCGCATGATCTCCAGGTCGCCTTTTTCAGCGTTCACAATTACGTCAAAATTTTCGTCGCTGCCGTATTTCTTTCGCAACAAAGTTTTGAACACATCTTCTACCACCTTCATCATGGTAGGACGGTCGATATTTTCCGCCTCTTTGAAGTCCTGGAAGGCTTCGATCAAATTGATACTGGCCATAACTCTTGATTTTAAGGCTTTACCTTGCGGATGGTGGTCCGCATAGACAGGGCCTGTTAAAAGACTACTTGAATTTTTGTTGTTTTTATGTTATCGAATAAGAAAGTATGGTTGACCACCTCTTTCTTTTTGTTTTTCCCTTTTGTTTCTTCTACGATCACGCCGTCTTCGCTGACCTCCACCAGGCGGCCTTCTTTTTTTGATCCGTCCTGGAGCACCAGCTCTACCTGTCGGCCGACATTCTTTTTATACTGACGGAGGAGCTTCAGCGGCTCGTCCAGACCCGGGGAGGAAACTTCCAGGGAGAAATCGCCATCCGGGAAAAGGCCAGACCCTTCCAGTTCCTTATACAGGGCGCGGTTATAGCGAACGCAGGTCTCAATAGAAATTCCTTTGTCTCCGTCCAGATATACCTTTACATTATTGGTAGGTTTGATCCTGATATCTACCAGGAAATAATCCGGCTGGTCGGCCAACAGGGCCTGAACCATGCTTTCCACCGCCTTGACAGTTTCGTTCACCATATGTTTATAAGAGCTACTATTGTTCTGTAAAATATCGGGAAAACGATCCATTCTATAAATTGAAGAAGGGAACGCTTCCGTTCCCTTCTGATGCTTCGTTTTACCATTGCAAATGTACGATTAAAAATAATTCCACCAAAATTGCGAACAGGTTAAGTATTTTTAAAGAAAAGAACCAGCATGAGCCAGCACCAGCCAGATAATCTGGGTTCATTTATATCCGAGAACAAGGCAGTGTTAAAAGAATACCTGGAGACGAGGATGGAAATTTACCGGCTCCAAAGCCTTCGCATATTCTCCAAATCAGCGGGATATTTTGCCTGGATCATCGTATCTCTTTTCCTCGCCTTCCTGATCCTGATCTTTGGCGGACTGATGCTGGGTTATTGGTTTTCCAGTATGCTGGGGAGTTATGTGAAAGGGTTTGGGTTGATGACACTTTTACTGGTGGTTTTGTTTGTCCTGTTGGCGCTGTTCAGAAAATCGCTGTTCGTAGACCCTGTGGTTCAAAGTATTATTCAAAGGTCCAGGGAAGAAGAGATGGAGGAAGAGGAATGAGGCTGAATATCCTTACATTTAAATTATTTTCATATGGCATCGAAAGCATCCCGGACATTGGATACCCTGGAAACAGATATCCGCAAATTGAGAAAAAAGGCCCGTCAGCTGGAAGCACAGCTCGACGATAATTTCACATATTTTCAACAACATTCCGGAACATTATTTGTTCGATCACTGTTACCAAGAAGGATGGAGGGAGAAGCCGTGACAGGCAATCCCGTCATCGACCCTTTTCTTCAGAACGAGCGGCTACAAAAAGTGTTGGCCAAACTAGCCGATATGCTGGCCGAAAGGCTGGGCGACGGACTCAACTGGATGATTAACAGGGTGTTTAAAAAGTAATGCAATGAGAACTCTACCAGAAATATTTTTCTTTGGCATCGTATTCTACGTACTGTACCGATTTATCTTCAATTTCGTCGTACCTATCGCCCGGACAACCCGTCAGGTGAAACAACAGTTTAGAAATATGCAGGAGATGCATCAGCAGGCCCAGGGTGGGCAGAATGGGTATGGACAGCCCGGACAAGGGCAGGCCACCGGATATGGGCAAGAACAACCCGGATATGGTCAGGGGACTCAGGCTGGCGCAAGTGGCCAGCAACGGAAACCCAACTCCGGCAAGGTTGGGGAATATATTGATTTTGAGGAGATTAAGTAGCCGCTACCATTGAAAATCCGTGATCGTGGTGCCAGGTCTGAGAAAGAATCCTTTCAGACCCGCTTTTTCTGCCCCTTCCACGTTGATCAGCGCATCGTCCACGAAGAGGGTTTCCTCCCCCCTCAGCTGATTTTCCTTTAAAATATACTGGAAGGACCCAATATCGGGCTTTCTCATTTTCAATGTATGGGAGTAGTATGCCCGCTCGAAATGGCCGTCCAGGCCATATTCGTCACCGGGAAAAGTATCCCTATATATCTGTTGCAGATGAGCCAGATGAAGCGCATTGGTATTGCTAAAAAGAAAGATCCGGTAACTTTTCCGCAGGTCCTTCAACAGCCTGATCCGCTCAGGCGGGAAGTCCAGCAACAAGGCGTTCCAGGCCCGGATGATATCCTCATCCGAAGCAGTGATCCCCGTCAGACTTTTTATATTGTCGACAAACTGCTGGTCGCTGATGCCGCCTACTTCATAGTCTTTAAAAAAAGAAGCGGCATGTCCGTGTCCGAAATATTCCTTTAGCGGTCTTGCGCCAAGCGCCAGGAATGCATTTTCGGTGAGCTGGTTGTCCAGGTTGATAATCACGCCACCGAGATCGAAAATGATGTTCTTGATACCTTGCATGGTAAAAGACAGGGAATGGGTTATTGTTCCGTGGCCCGCTAAGGTACTATTTTACCCAGTTAACCCGCACGGATTTTGCGTCCCTGGAATTTCCTCCCACCATGATATCGAATTCACCCGGCTCCCAATCATATTTGAGATCGCTGTTATAGAATTTCAGGTCTTCCGTGGAGATCGTGAAGGTGACGGTCTTTGTCTCGCCTGCGCTCAGCGTAATTTTCTGAAACCCTTTCAGCTCTTTGACAGGACGGGTGATGCTGCCCACGAGATCGCGTATGTACAGTTGCACCACCTCTTTTCCTTCTCTCGCGCCATCGTTGGTCACGGTGACGCTGGCTGTCAGTTTTTGGGCTCCCTTCAGGGATTTGCTGTTCAGCACGAGATCGCCGTACGTAAAATGCGTATAGCTAAGACCATAGCCAAAGGGGTAGACGGGGTCATTCGATACGTCCAGATAATTGGAGCGGAATTTCTGGAACCAGGCCCCTTCCGCCAATGGACGGCCTGTAGTCTTATGATTATAGTACAGCGGCACCTGTCCGACGTTTTGAGGCCATGTAGTGCTTAGCTTACCGGAAGGGTTTACATCCCCAAACAGCACGTCGGCGATGGCGTGACCGGCCTCGCTGCCCCCAAACCATACGTTGAGGATGGCAGGAGCATTGTCATTTTCCCATTTGATGGCAAGGGGACGGCCGGTGAACAGGACCAATACGACAGGCTTACCCGTCCTTAGCAGGGCTTCGAGCAGGCGTTGCTGTACCTTGGGTATCTCTATATTGCTGCGGCTGCTGGATTCACCGCTCATCTCCGCGGACTCGCCCAGAGCGGCAACGACGACGTCAGCCTGACTGGCGGCCTGTACGGCCTCCTGTATACTTTGTTCGACGGGGCGAGGGTCCCTGTGCAGGGATTTGCCAAACATCCCGGCCCTTACCTCAAAGACGCTGTCCTCATCCAGATTGGACCCTTGGGCGTAGATGATCTTTGTTTGGTCACGGGCAGCATCTTTTAGACCCTGGAGTACCGAGATGGATTTTGTGAAATCGGCCGCCACGCTCCACGTGCCGGGCATATTCTCTTTATTGTCTGCAAGAGGGCCTACTAATGCGATGGTTCCGCCTCTTTTCAAAGGAAGAACATTCCCCTGGTTCTTTAACAACACAAAACAATCAGCGGCAATCCGGCGGGCTTCCTTTCTGTTGGCATCCGTAAAGATTTCGGCTGCCGCCCTTTTCTCATCGCAATATTTATAAGGGTCTTTGAACAGACCGAGCTTGTATTTTGCTTCCAGGACTCTTCTGCATGCCGCGTCGATCTGCGCCTGGGTGACTTTTCCTTGTTGTAATGATTTTTTTAGTGTCGTCAGAAAGCCCTCTCCCACCATGTCCATGTCGATGCCGGCCTTGAGGGCCAGGGCAGAGACGGTCTGCAGATCGCCCAGGCCATGGTCGATCATCTCATTGATACCCGTATAGTCCGTGACCACAAAACCTTTAAAACCCCAGCGGGTGCGCAACACATCCGTTTGCAGGAATTTATTGGCCGTGGCGGGAATACCGTCCACTTCGTTGAAGGAGGCCATGACACTGCCTACGCCTGCATCGACTGCCGCCTTATAGGGAGGCAGGTATTCATTGAACATCCTTACCCGGCTCATATCCGTAGTGTTGTAATCCCGGCCTGCCTCTGCCGCCCCGTATAAAGCGTAGTGCTTTACACAAGCCATGATATCTGTATTGTTTTTGAGGTCCCGTTGATATCCTTTTACCATTGCTTTGGCGATCATGGAGCCCAGATAGGGGTCTTCGCCATTGCCTTCCGCGATGCGTCCCCAGCGGGGGTCGCGCGAGATATCCACCATGGGGGAGAAGGTCCAGCAGATACCATCGGCGCTGGCTTCCGTCGCGGCTATCCGGGCGCTCTTTTCAACGGCATCCATATCCCAGCTGCAGCTGAGCCCGAGAGGGATAGGGAACACCGTCTCATAACCGTGGATCACATCCATGCCAAAGAGGAGGGGTATCTTCAGGCGGCTTTGCTCTACGGCGACTTTTTGTACGTCCCTAATTTTTGCGACTGACTTAATATTGAAAAGCCCACCTACTTTACCCTCCTTTATCTTGCCGGCAATATTGGAGTTACTTGCCTGTCCTGTCGTGATGTCACCGGCGCCGGGCAGGTTGAGCTGACCAAGCTTTTCGTCCAGCGTCATTTTTGACATGAGGTTTGTGATAAAAGTATTCATGGCAGGGCCGGGGGATGCGGGGGGTTGCGCGGACAGCTGTATTGCGGCGGCTATCGATAGTATGGCAAGGAGGGAAGTTTTCTTCATATCGAGTTCTTTATTATAAGTTAGTCGACTTTGATTACTTGTGTGCGTGCGGATACGCCATTTTCGTTTACCGCCTGGATGGAAAAATAGTATACTTTCTCCTTATCCATCAATTTATCATAATATTCATTCGCATCCTGTACCATGATACAGTTGTATAATTTATCGGGCGCTGTACCTGTATAAATATTGTAGGCATAGGCGTTATCCACGGGCGACCATTTGATCCAGGCGCTTCTTTTATCCTTTTCGGTACGCAGGACGATGAATTGTTTTACGGTATCAGGAGGAACGCCTGCGCCTTTGCCAAAAACGCGGAAACCGCTGATGGCGAATTTTCCGGTGGGCATATGGATGTTCTCCAGTTTTATAAAGCGGGTTTTGACGGGGGTGGTTAATTGTACATACTCGTGAGGGATATCTGTGAGGTTTTTGCTCTTGTCTACGAGTAAGGTCCATTTTTTTCCATCCGGACTGTGATACAGTTTGTACTGATGATAGATATTTGTCTGTTTGCCCAGGAATTCCGCATCCTGATCCGCATAATTGATCTGTATGGCCCGGACGGTGGAGAGGCTGCCCAGGTCTGACTGTATCCACTCCCCTTTATCGCCCGTGGCTGCGCTCCAGTAAGTCTTGATATCTTCGTCCACTGCGTCATTAGCGGGGTGTCCGGCTGCCAGTGTAGAGGATACCAGTACGGGTTTTTTATAATTGAGGAGCATCCAGCCCGTGAACTCCCCGGACGTTAGATCCCGAGGATAGTCCCCAAATGCGGCATCCATGTACATGACGTCATCCTTGTCGAAGCCCGCCGGCCATATGCCCAGTCTCCTTTCAAAGCTATTTTTTACGCCGATGGCGATGGTGGAAATATGCCAATAGCGTTGGTCGTTGTCCATGAATGTGCTACCGTGTCCCGCACCCCTTGCAAAGCCGCCGGGATGAAAGGATAGCGGGTCGGACTGGGGTCTGTCGAAAGGACCCAGGGGCCCGTCGCCTACCGCCACTCCATCGGCATAGCCGCTGAACTCGGTGCCGGGCGCCCCATATTGCAGATAGTATTTTCCATTATGTTTTGTCATCCAGGAACCTTCGATAAAGGGGTCGAGGAAGGTATTGTCATAGTATTCACCAAAGCGCTGCCATCCAAAGCGGTCGGGATGGAGCAGGTATAATTCCCTGCGGGTGCCGATGGGTTGAAAAGTTTTGCGGTTGAGCTCAATGCCGTACAGGGGGTAGGAATTGCTGCTGCCGTTGTACATGTATAATTTTCCATCATCGTCCGTAAAGAAGGCGGGGTCCCAGCCTCCGATGTCAAAAGAATCCACCAAAGGTTTCCACTGATCCGCCCTGGGATCTGTGCTCATCCAGATGGTGAAGTTCCGGGTATAGGTCGATCCAAAAACGATCATGGTATCTCCGATGATGCCGACTGCCGGTGCGCATAGTTCGTCATAGCCCTGATTCCAGGGCCGGAGGAATTTGCGGGGTATAAATTTCCAGTCCAGCATATCGCTGCTCCACCAATATCCCCATTGGTTGGTGCTGAACAAATAATAATCGCCTTTATAGTTGACAATGACAGGGTCGGCTGTTGCGCGGTGTCGTCCCCATTCGCTGAAATTGGGAATGGGCGTATAGCCGTAGTCGATGTTGATGGGGTTACAGTATGTTTTTTGTTGGGACCAGGCGTTGGGTGTCTGTAAAAGCCCGAGGAAGAGCCAAACGGCCATGGCGGCGGTTTGCAGGAATATTTGACGGGAAATGTTCTGCATGGCTATTCTTTTATATAGGGGCTTTGAAAGCCAAGTTTTTTTAAACCGTTCTGTACATCTGTGATCTTCATAAACAGGCGCCAGATCAGACCACTGCGATAATTCTCGATCATGACGACGATGGGGCCCTGGTCGATGGCCAGGTGGGTCCTGGCGTACCAATCCTTTGTCTCGCTGAATCCGTCGGCAAAGCCGTAGGGGCCCCAGATCTTATCTCCCAGGCCATAATAAAAATGTTTCAGGGCCTGCATGCTGTATTCGGGCGTATAAGGGAAGGAGGAAAGGGCTGCGGTCGGTTGTATAACGCCTCTATCTTCCTGGGGGCAGTGAGCGACATATCCTTTATAGCTGTCGCCTGCCGTGAGCCCCCAGCAGTCGGGGCCGTAGCCTTTAAATTTTTTGGGGTTGTCGATACAATAAGCGCGATTGATCAGGGTGTGATTCCTCGTCTGCTCTGCGTAATCGATGCCTTTATCGTCTTTCAGCCCGTTGGGGTCAATGCCCATAAAAGTATACTGTTCGAAGAAGAGGGGCCCCCCGCCATCAAAATTACCCAGGGGAAGTTTGATCCCATAGTAAGATTTTCCGTTGAGCCAGGATGGGCTTTTCACCCAGCAATTCTCATACAGCTCCCTGGAAATGGAGTGAGTGGGTGATGAGGCGGACATAATGTATGTAATAAGGGCTTCATCCCATCCCCATACCGGAAAGTTCATGTTGAAATCGTTATAGGGGCTCCAATGCCAGTAGAGCAATTTATCGTCCCCTTTACTATGCCAGTTCCAGTCGGCCACCGACCACATTTGCGTCACCCTTTTCCGGAAATATTTTTCCAGGGGTGTGTCGCCAGTGAAATATTCTTTTGCGCAGAGGAGGCCCATGAACAGGTAGGAAGTCTCTACGATGTCAGCGCCATCGTCGATACGGTCGAAGGGGATAGTCTTACCTGTCGCGCCATTCATAAAATGGGGATAGATGCCATGATAGCAATCGGCCTTAATAAGAAAGTCTACGATCTTTACCAGCCGCCGGAGGGCGGTGTCGCGGCCGATCCATTTCCGTTGTACGGCTACGATGGTCGAAAGGATGCCGAAGCCTGTCCCGCCGATGGCGCAGGCTTCTTCTCCGAAGGTATGGCGGCTGAGATTGGGTTCATCATCGGCTTCGTTGATATAGTCCCAGTAATATTCGGCCCTGACGGTGTTGTCTCTTTCCCTGGCAAGACCGCTGACAGGGTGTGCATAATGCCAGAAAAAGCGGAAGGTCTGTCGTTGTACGACGTCCAGGAGGGCGGAGTCGGAGAGCCCTTTGACGATGCCGACGGGGGGAATAGTGTTCTGTGGTAATGTTTTAAGCGTGCTTATGAGCGCAAGGGTGGTGAGTAAGTATTTCATATAGTCAGTTATTTTAACCAGGGGCTTTCGAATCCAAGCTTGCGAAGACCATTCTGTATCTCCGGACAGCTCATGAACAGGCGCCAGAGAAGCCCGGAGCGATAGTTTTCTATCATCACGATCTCGGGGCCCTGGTCAATGGCCAGGTATTCCGTGGCATACCAGTTCTTCTCCTCGCTGAAAGCATCCGTGAAACCGTATTCTCCCCATATCTTATCACCCAGCTTGTTGTAAAAATATTTCAGGGCCTGCATAGAATATTCGGGCGTGTAGGGAAAGGATGAAAGCGCTGCCGAAGGGGTGATCACACCCAGATCGTTGTTCGGCGCATGGGCGTCATAGCCTTCATAGTTATCGCTGGCTGTCAGTCCCCAGCAGTCGGGGCCGTAGCCTTTATATTTCTTTGGATTGTCTATACAATAGGCGCGGTTGATCAGCGTATGATTTTTATTTTGTTCCCAATAGTCTGCATATCTGTCCTTCAGCCCTCTCGGGTCGAGGCCCAGGAAGGAGTAATGAGCGAAGAATAAGGGTCCGCCGTATTCGAAGCCGAGCGGAAGTTTGATCCCATAGTAGGTCTTGCCATTGTAGAAATGGTTGCTTTCCGCCCAGCAATGATGATAGACCTTTGGATCGATGGAATAGCGGGGAGAGGATGCTGCCAGGATATAGGTGATGGGGGTTTCATTCCAGCCGCGGAGCTCGTAGTTCATGCTCCATCCATTGTTGGGGCTCCAATGCCAGTAGAGCAGGTCCAGGCCTCCCCTGGTATGCCAGTTGAATTCGGCATCGTTCCAGAGCCAGTTGATCCGATTGCGAATCTCGGTTTCCTTACCGGAGGGTCCATTAAAATACTGGCGGGCGCAAAGCAGTCCCTGTAAAAGATAGGCGGTTTCCACGAGGTCGGCCCCGTCGTCCTTACGGCCAAAGGGAATGGTCTTACCCGTTTCACCGTTGAGCCAATGCGGGAAGATGCCATGATAGCTATCGGCCCTGACGAGGAAGTTGATCATCTTCAGCAGTCTGTCAACAGCCTGTTCCCGTGTGATAAATTTTCTTTCCACTCCTACGATGATCGCCATAATGCCGAAACCGGAACCGCCGGTGGTGATGACTTCGAGGCCGTGTTCAAAAGTCGTGTTACTACGCTCACGTGACAGGCCGCTGACAGGATGAGCGAAGTCCCAGAAGTATTTAAAGGTTTGTTTCTCGACAAGGTCCAGCAGAGCGGAGTCGGAAAGGTTGGCGGGGCGGGGTGTCGGGCGGGAAAGGGTGGAGTGGTCGGGCGGGATGGATCGGGTTTTGCCGGATTGTGCCCCGGATACGATGGCCAGGCTGACGGCCAGTATGAGAAGTAGTGTGATCCTTGTATTCATACGAGTATAAACGATTTTAAAAATATGGACTCTGGAAACCAAGTTTTTTCAAGCCTGCCTGTACTTCGGGACAGCTCATGAAAAGATGCCACAGGAGGCCAGAGCGGTAATTTTCTATCATTACAATTTCCGGGCCCTGGTCGATGGCCAGGCGGTCTGTGTCGAACCAGGGGTTGGCCAGGTTAAAGGCATCGGTAAAACCATATTGCGACCATGTCTTGTCGCCCAGTGTGTAGTAGAAGAAGCGCAGGGCATTCATGGATTCGGTGGGTGTATAGGGTAAGGAAGAAATGGCGGCTGTGGGCGAGATGATACCCAGGTCATTGGTGGGAGAGTGCGCCGAGTAGCCGTTGACATTGCCGTCGCTGGCCGTGAGTCCCCAGCATTGGGAGCTATAGCCGAAGAAGTTCTGAGGGTTGGCTACGCAATAATTATAGTTGATGCGGGCATGGGCCGTATCCTGTGTCCAATAATTGGCGTAAGCGTCGGAAAGTCCATGTGGGTCGAGGCCTAAAAAGGAATAATGGGTAAAGAACAGGGGTCCTCCCATGGGAGGACCCAGAGGGAGGGTTGTACCATAATATGTGCTGCCGTTGCGGATCGATCCATTGGCTGCCCACCCGCTGTCGTAGGTTGTTTTAGGGATGGGATGTGTGCTGGAAGAAGCCGCAAGCACGTAGGTGATCAAGGCTTCATTCCATCCTTTTATGGGCACATTGATAGCCCAGTTGTAATCCGGGCTCCAGTTCCAGTAAAGGATATTCAGCCCATCTTTCCTGTACCAGGTCCAGTCCACAGCATTCCAGATATCGTTGATCTTACTGCGCAGGCTGATCTCTGTAGCGTCTATCGTACTGTTGAAATACTGTCGTGCGCAAAGCAGTCCCTGCAGCATGTAAGAGGTTTCCACAATGTCGCCGCCATTGTCCTGGGTGCCGAAAGGGACGGTGGCGCCCGTAGCGCCGTTGATCCAATGGGAGAAGGCCCCGTGATAGCGAATAGCCTTATTAGTAAGAAAATTGACGATGGTATCGATCCTTTCGAGGGCCTTGGCCCGGGTTATGAAGCTGCGTTGAGCCGCGGCCAACATGGCCATTATGCCAAAGCCGCTGCCTCCGGAGGTTACGATATCCCCGGAGCTGGTGCGTTCACGGGCGAGGCCGCTGACGGGATGACCGAAATCCCAGAAGTAGGCAAAAGTTTGGGACTGTACCTTATCCAGCAGTGCATCGTCTGACATGCGGGGAAATTTATCCGAGGAATCGATGGCTGTGATAAGCGTAACGGTAATGGGTGATTGAAGGGCGCCTTTGGCCTGGGACTGCAGCGTGGTAGTTACGTTCAGTATATATTTTGTAATGGGCAAGAGGGGGGGTGAAGGCTGAATGATCACGGTGCTGTCGTTGTTGGCGTAGGATGCTGTGTAGGTAATGACAGCGCCGGCACTGGTCTTTAGGGAAAAGGCGGTGTTTACAGAGGCGTGATCGATAGGCGCCAAAAATGAAAATTGCAGGACGGGGGACAGGTTGACATTATAGTAGGTAAGTCCTTTGTAGGCGCCGTTGACCTTCAGGCTATTGAAGCTGAAAGAGGAAGGTGGTGGCGGTGGTGGTGGCGTCGTCGTTGAGCCGCCGCTCTTTTTACAGGAGGCTACGCACAATAAGAGGAGAAAATAAAGTAAGCTGTAAGGTTGCTTCATATACATTACGGAAGATAAGAGGAGCTGCCCGTGGCGCAGCTCCTCTGTAATATCAATTTATTTTCCCAGATTTTCCAGGTTATAAAGGGCTTTTACGTCATCTCCGGAGAGGGCCTTGCTATAGATCCTCAGTTCGTCCATAACTCCCAGCAGGAAGCTGGCCCAGGGCTGGGAAGTGGCGCCTGTGGTGAGGTTGGGCGTTGTCATGAATTGAACGGTGCCAAGGACAATGGCCGGGACCTGGGCGAAGTTCAAACCATCGAAGCCGGAAGGCGTAGCTGAACCGGCAGGTGCGCCATTGACATAGAAGGTGAATTTTCCCGAGCCATGGTCATAGGTGAGCGCTATGTGGATCCATTTGCTCCAGGGGCTGGCGATGGACCAGCTGGCGAGCCAGGTATCTGCGTTTGCGGAATTAAGCAGATGCATCTTGAACACGGAGCTGGCGTCTGTCTGTCCATCAAAGAACATGTCCAGGTTGCCCCAGAACTGGGTGGGGTTGACAAAACAAATGGGTTCCTGGATACCTGTCTTATTGATGGGAGTGTTGACCCAAAAGGCCACTGTCATGCTCTGGAGGTTCTTTATGGCATCGGTAGGGGTAAAGAGGGCGTAGTTGTTCAAGCCCACCAGCATTCCCTGGCCTTTGATGCCGGGGCTGAAAGATGTACCTGCATTCGTGGCGGCTGTCTTGCTGACGCTGTCCTGGAGATTGCCTTCAAAAGCGAAATGGGTCACCAGGTTTGAAGATGCTACCTGATTGGAAGCTGAATATCCGCCGAAAGTTTCAGCAGGGGCATAGCTTTTGGGGTCGAATTTTTTCTGGCAGGAAACCATGGCCAGGGTAACGACGGCGATGAGACAGGCTGCCTGCTTTATGGTTGGTTTATTGTTATACATTTTAATCAGTTTGACGATGATAAAATCGTTGTTAAGACACTCAATAGCCTGTGTTTTGTTTCAGCACCCCGCCGCTGTTGTCGATCTCAGCCTGGGGGATGGGCCATACTTCATTCTTACCCGCCTTCCAGCCTAAGGGGCCGAAGACGGCGGCAGCGCGTCCCTGCCGGATGACGTCGAAATAGCGGTCATTTTCCATGGCCAGTTCTACTCTTCTCTCATGGTAGATAGCACCGCGAAGCGCAGCCTGGTCGGTGGTGGTGACGGCAGGAAGGTTAGTAGCGGGGTTGGTGCTCTTGGCACGGGCGCGGGCCCTTACTCTTTCCAGGGGGATCAGTGCTGCTGCGCTGCTGCCTGTTTCATTGAGCGCCTCGGCATTCATCAGCAGTACGTCTGCAAAACGGATGACGCGGACATTCTGACCGCAGCCCTGGTTATCGCTGAGCGTTGCAATAGCAAAAGGCACATAGGATTTCATATTGTATTTGTCTGGGGCGCCGGCTGCCGGCATGGGGACAGCATCGCCGCTGGGTGTAGTGGTGCCGGCAAGCATGACAGTGCCGGTCAGGCGGGGATCTCCTGTCTCGAACGAATCAACCAGGCTCTGGGTAGGAACATTGAAACCCCACCCGGCGGATTTCGGCGTGACGTCCCTGTTACCCTGGACCTGGGAGTACTGACTGCTATTGATGTCCGTATTACCGGGTATGTAGTCGCACTGTATCTCGAAAACGGACTCGATGCTATTCTCATTGGCATAGCGGAATTCCTGGTAATAATCCGGGAAGAGATCGTAAACGCCCAGCGCTAATACCTGGTTGGTATAATTCAGCACGTCGGGCCATTTCTTTAGATACATAGCCACTTTGGCGTGGAGGGACAGGGCTGCGCCTTTGGTGGCACGGCCTATATCCGAAGGCCCATAGGACACCGGCAATACAGCGGCCGCATCAGTAAGGTCCTGTTCGATGGCTGCCCATACTTTGTCGGCGGTAACCTGCGGGGGGTTCTGGGCGGTAAGACTATCCGGTACATGGAGGACCAGGGGGATATTACCGAATGCTCTTACAAGCCTGAAATAGGAGTAAGCCCTGATAAACTTGGCTTCGGCGAGATAGCGAGCCTTTAAAGCGCCGTCCATATTGACATTGGGCACGTGGTCAAGGATCTGGTTGCTGAAATTGATGTTCTGGTACTGGCCTGTCCAGAACCCATCCAGCTGACCTTCGGCGGGATCGACGGTGAAATTATCATATTGATTGATAAAGGCGGCATCATTGGCAACGCTGCCTTTTACGGCATCGTCCGACCCTATGCTCTCGATGCAGATAGCAGCGAAGGCAGTATTGTTCCAGGTGCGCAGGTTGCCGTACATCGCATTGACCGCCCTGCCGGCCTCGGCGCCGGTGGCGGTCTTCCAGAAATCCGTACCGCCAATCTGGCCTAACAAGGAGTCTTTCTGGCTCGTCCAATTCTTGGAGCAGGAGGTCAGGAGCATGCAGCCTGCCATTATATATAGTGTAAGTCCTTTAAGGGAGGAACTTACGCTGATAGACCTATTCTTTAGTAACATATAATAAAGAGTTTATTGTTAGAAAGTAACGTTAACACCGAAATTGTAGATCGCGGAGATCGGGTAAACGTCGTTGTCGATGCCGATGGTTCCCGGAAGTCCGCCGCCATTCAGTACGCTGGCGCCTATCTCGGGGCTAAAGCCTTTATATTTTGTAAAAATGGCGGGATTCTGTGCATTGACATATACTCTCAGCTTCTGGATGCCCAGTTTGCCGACATATTCAGCGGGCAAGGTCCAGCCCAGCTGGATATTACGGATGCGGAAGTAGCTGCCGCTTTCCACATACCAGGAATTGATATAATAGTTCTGTCTGCCGCCCAGGCTGACGGAGGGATAGGTGTTGGAGGTACCTGCTCCGTGCCAGCGATGGTCATAGAAATCCTTGGTGAAATTCTCATTCCCGTAACGGAGGCCTTTATTGGCATTGTACAACTCTACGCCGGCCACGCCGTTGAAGTCGAGCGAGAGGTCGAATGCTTTATAGGCCCAGTTGGTATTGATGCCGTAAAAGTATCTCGGGTTCGGGTTGCCCAGGATGACCCTGTCGGCGGCGCCGATGGCGCCGATACCATTGTTGGAAGTCTTTGCATATTTAAAGTCTCCGGGGTTTGCATCCTGCTGATAAGGCGTCCCATTTTTGTCCTTATAGTTGTCTACCTCGTCCTGTGACTGGAAGATACCGATGACCTTATAACCGTAGAATACGCCGACAGGTAGGCTCAGGGTTGTAAGGGTCGCCAGCTGACCGCCGGTGGACCCGGCACCGCCGTTGGGCAATTTCTGATCATGCCCGAATTTATTCTCGGTGAATTTGTTCTGATTGTAAGAGATGTTGCCGCCGATGCTGTAGCTGAAATCGCTGTTGATCTTATCGTGCCAGTTGAGCGACAGCTCTATGCCCCTGTTACGCAGCTTGCCTATGTTCTGGGCCAATTGCGAAGTGGTATATCCGTTGGAAGCCACATACAGGAAGGGAAAAACAAAGTTGAGCGTGTTCTTATTATAGACGTCGGCTTCGATGTCCAGCCGGTTATGCAGGATCGACGCTTCTATCCCGATGTCGGTGCCTTCGCCTTTTTCCCAATTCAGGGTTGGGGGAACGGGGGCGGCAATGCTTTGGCCGCTGCCAACGGTGCCGGAACCATTCCAAATAATGCCATTTCCGGAGAAGACCGGCTGAGTGGCCACGTAAGCGGGCACGCCGCTATTCCCTACCCGGCCCCAGCTGGCTTTTAGCTTGAGTGAATTGAAGATATGCTGGTCGGTCATGAATTTCTCATTGGAGATGATCCAGGCTGCGCCCACCGAGGGCAGGACAGCCCGGCCGAAGGCGCTGGTGAACTTGGTGCTGGCATCCGAGCGGAGTGTTCCGGTGAAAGTGTAGCGATCTTTATAGGAATAGGTCACCCGTCCGAAATAAGAGAACACACGTTCCAATGCAGGATAGGTTTGCGGAGGCTGATCACTGGGTGTTACATCATAGATATAGAAGGAGCTGCTGGAGCCAAGTCCAAGGTACCAGGTGCGGGGGTCGGATGTTAAATTGCCGTTCAGCGACCTCAGATGTACTTCATCATAATAATTCCGGTAGGCCGTCATCCCTGCCAGGGCGGTGACCTTGTGATCGCCAAAGGTATTGGAATAGGTCAGCGTATTTTCTATGATCCAGTTGCGGGTGGAAAAATCAATTGTCTCCAGGGTGTTGTTTGTGCTTGACTGGGTCGCGGTAGCTTTGTATACGGGTGTAAAGTTCTTGAATTGATTTTGATCATAGATGCCGCTGACGCTGCCGCGGAGGGTAAAATGGTCCAGGAATTTTATTTCCAGGTAGGCATTGGCGTTGAGATGATAGCTTTGGGTGGTGGCGTTGTTATAGTCCAGCGTGACCTGCGGGTTACTAACGGACTGGCCCAATCCATAATAACCCGGATCGCCATAGGTGCCGTCGGCAAATTTTACCGGGACTACCGGAGAAGCTGTATACAGATTGCGCCAGATGCCGAGGGACGCATCGTGCGACTTGCTATAGGTGCCGATGACGGTGTAGCCTGCCTTTACAAACCGGGACACCTGGACGTCGTTGCTAAAAGTCGCCGTATAACGATCGTATTTGTTGGTCTTCAAGATACCTTGCTGTGAGAGATACCCCAGGGAGAGATTATAGGTCGATTTTTCGCTGCCGCCGTTGACGGATACCTGGTGGTTGGTGATGATGGCATTGCGCAGTGAATTGTTAAACCAGTTCGTACCTGTGCCAAACTGGGAGGAATCCAGGAAAGCGCTGCCTCCATTGGCACGGGTGAGCTCGTTAAACAGGATGGCATATTCATGGGCATCGGCCATTTTCGGTATATGGTTGGCTACCTGCCAGCCTACCGAACCATTGTAGTTGACGCTGGTCTTCCCTTTTCCTTTCCTCGTGGTGATCAACACAACGCCATTGGCTCCCCGTACGCCATAGATGGCTTCGCTGCTGGCATCCTTTAGTATACTGACATTGTCGATATCGGCCGAATTGAGGAAACTGACATCTTTTACCCATACGCCATCTACAATATACAAGGGGTCGGCGTTCGAAGAATAAGTACCCAAACCTCTGATCCTTATATTAGGGTTGGCTCCCGGCGCGCCTGTGTTGGTGATCTGAACGCCGGCGACTTTCCCCTGCAATCCGCTGATGGGGTTGACGGATGCCTGTTTGGAGATCTCGGCTCCCTTCACCTGTCCGACAGAGCCTGTGACGTCCAGTTTCCTTTGTGTACCGTAACCTATGACAACCACCTGGTCCAGCTGGATATTGGAGCGGGCCAGCTTAACATTTATGACGGGCTGGCTGCTGACAGCTACTTCCTGGGTGATATACCCTATATTGGATATGATGAGGGTCCCGTCTTCGGGGACCAGCAGTGTAAAAGAGCCGGTGTTATCGGTGGTCGTACCACGGTTGGTGCCTTTTACGGAAACAGACACATTGGGAAGAGGTTCTCCCGCATCCCCTGTGACCTTACCGGTGACTTTTATATCCTGTTTGATCAGATTGTTTGCCAGGACTACTATTAAATTGTTTTCCAAAACCTTATATGTAAGCTCTGTGCCGACAAACAGCCTGTTCAGAACATCTTTGATCCCCGAATCGGAGACGTCAATGCTTATCTTATTGCTGATGTCGTTCAGACGGCTGTTGTACAGAAACCGGTAGGTGCCCTGTTTTTCGATGGAGTTTAGGGCTTTTGAGATTTCTACGTGATCCAGTTTGAGAGAAACCTTACCCTGTCCATTGACATTGGCCGATACCTGGAGGGTTGCCACGAGAACAAGTAGAAAGGTGAGTTTCATAAACAAAAGAGCTTTTTTTACGGCATGAGGACTCACGCCCCCAATCGTTAGCATTTTTTTCATATTTTTAAACTTGTGGGTTATTAAAATGATGAAACCGGTGCTGCTGTCAGTAATTGCACTACTGGTTTCCAATGTAACCTTGCGGGGAATGCGCCAACATTTCCCGCTTTTTATTTTTTTTGGATCAGGTGCTGTTATTCATTTTTAGTTTTAGCGTTTGGTTTAATCATAATCAGTCATGAATGGTTATTTGTGTGCCGTTGATGCTGTAATTAAAATTCCCTGACAATTTCAGCGCGTCCAGCGCCTGTTGGATCGTCTCTTTTTCAAAGGAGCCGGTGAAGCGCAGGTCTTCTTTTCCCGGACCGTCAAAGCGGATGGTCACACCATACCAGCGCTCCATTTGCCGGGCCAGATCACCGAACTCTTCGTCCTGGAAGATCAGTTTGTTATCCACCCAGGAAGTTTCGATCATCGCGCCGGAAGTCTTTTCATAGGTAGGTTTACCCACCACCACGAGGGACTGATCGGTCTTTTCCCGATGATGGGCCGTGAGCTCTTTTGCCAGCAGTGCGCTGTCTTCATTGTTTACGATCAGCTTCTCATTGGGTTTTAGCACGATCTTATCGCTGCCCCTGTTACGGATGGACACTTCTATGCTGCCTCTGATAAGGGTGGCTTCGGTAGTCTTGTCACTCGGATAGGAGCGTACGTTGAAACTGGTGCCCAGTACACGTATATCGATGTGGGCGGTATGGATGACAAAGGGTTTACTGGCATTGGGCGCCACATCGAAGAATGCTTCTCCAATGAGGCTGACAGACCGAAGATTGACCCCAAAATTCTTTTCGTAGCTGATACGGCTGCCGGCGTTGAGCCATACTATGGTGCCGTCCGGCAGGGTAAGATGGGTACGGGAGCCATTGCTGGTGAAGATGTCATTGCCGGTGAGGGCAGGAGCCATTGCTATTGTGGGTGGGGCAGTTACGGGAGCTTTCTGCCGGGAGAGATAAAGACCCGAGACACCTATGCCAAGGAGGAGAATGATGCAGGCAGCGAGCAGGACTCTTTTATAGATTTTTTTAGGAGTTGCCGTGGGAAGGTAATTGATCTTCAGGTCCTGCATGCGATCCAGGTGACGGTTGAAAGCCTCCTCGGCGACCTGCTGATCCCTGGGATCGACGGGATTCCAGAGATCGGAGATGGTTTGCATAGGGTAATGAAGCTCAGGGTTGCTGCGTAATAATTCCTCCAGCTCCCTGAGCTCTTCGGGAGTAGCCTCTCCCATCAGCTTTTTGGCTACGAGGTTCCAGGTATATTCTTTGTGTTCTTGTCCCATTGTGCAGTAGATGTTTATATGGACAGGGAAATCAAAAAAAACCCCCAAAAAAATTTAAAATTTTTTAACAATCACAAATGAAATGACCTTAATTAATTAATAGTCAATAAATTAAGTGTTTTGTTTTAGCGAGAGTGGTGGATGGAGGAGGAAATGGTCTTCCGGATATCAAAGCTGACGGCATTGCCGATCTTCTGTACTGCAATGGCTAACTGGTTCTCAACAGTTTTTACGGAGATATTCAGCAACTCGGCCACTTCCCTGTATTTGAGCCCATCCTCTTTTGCCAGCTTGAAGATCATTTTGCATTTGGGGGGCAGCTGGTCAACTGCTTTTTGGATGCGAGCGAGCATGTCGGCGGTGATCAGCAGCTGTTCGGGGTCAAAATAGACACTGGTGAATTCTGTCTGAAAGTCGTCGAGGGTGTTGGTGATGGTATTTTTTTGTTTTTCCAGATAGTTATAGGCATGGTTCCGGGTGCTGACATACAGATAGAGCCTGAGATTGTCTATTTTCTCCAGGTCTTTTCTTTTTTCCCAGACTTTTATAAAGACATCGGATATGATCTCTTCGGCGGGTTCTTTTGCTTTGACGAGGGTTTTGGCGAATTGGAACAGGTAAGAGTAAAGCGAGGTGAACAATTCTTTATAGGCCAGCTGATCGTCATAGCGGGCAATTCTTCTTTGCAGCTCCTGAATGGTTGTGGCGGTTATCATTTGGCAAAGCAATGAACGATCTTACAATGCTCAATATTTAGCAATATTAAGAAAGTTTTTCCGACTATCTCATTTGGACACTTTCTTTTGGGTGGATGCTGCTTTGGGTAGAGAGGTTTTGGCGGGTGGATTTATTTTCCGGGTTCGTCTTAATTTTATACTTTTGCTGCCGCCGGTGATAAGGCAGGACCCTTAGCTCAGCCGGTTAGAGCATCTGACTCATAATCAGAGGGTCGCTGGTTCGAGCCCAGCAGGGTCCACAAAAATTCAGGCACTTACGGGGGGACTCGATAGGTACTTTTTTATTTCAATCCCCCATCAATTCCAGGATGCCCTCATTTCTGATAATCATCATTCCCTGACGGTCCTCCGTAATACCTTTCTGCATTTTGTAAGTATACCTTGGCCTCGACCCCTCCATAACTGTAGGCATATAAAAAAAGCCGATGTTGTTCCGTCTCTTTAAAGCCATTCCCACTTCGATGATATGGGTAGAAACAATAAAAAGACAGTCCGTATAATCCGAAAAACCTTCTGTTACAGCCAGTGTGCCATCATAGGCGTCCTTTACATTTGTTCCCTTGAACAATTCATCGAACATCAGCAACAATCGTTTGCCACCCGCCACGGCCTCGGCGGCCTGTTTTACCCGGACGACTTCGGCATAAAAATGACTATAGCCCAAATTGATGTTATCCGCTACATTGATGGAGGAATAAAGTCCATCCCGGACCGAAAACTCCATATTTTCCGCCGCCACCGGAAAGCCGATGTGTGCCAGATAGATACCGATACCTACGGATTTCATAAAAGTAGACTTCCCGGCCATGTTTGCGCCTGTCAGGAAAAGCACATTACTTTCCTCATCAAGCAACAATGAATTGCCTATTGCATTCTCTACACAGGGATGGCGAAGGTTCTCCGCAGAAAGTATATTTTGCTCCCGCGCGTAAGCTTTTCCAAAAGTAAAGCCCTTACTGCGGGCCACATCGCTAACATGTATAAATACGTCCAACTCATAAACGAACAGCATCATATCCTCCATCTCCCTGTGCAGCTTGCTTTTCAACAAATGGTTATAGTAAACAAGCACCTGTAAGGACAGGGATTTGTAAATGTCTATTTTCCGCAGCTTCTCAATACGGGGATCAGACAGCACTTTCCTGATTTCAGCTATACGGCTTGAATAAGCCGGCGGGACAGATCTTAAATTTTCCAGGAAGGTGTGGCACCGGTTCATTACAGCTATAACAGCCTGCAGGCCCTGGATATTTTTTTTATAACGCTCATCGCGGGTCAGGCTTGAAAGCATTCTCTTTACCACCGTGCCGATGAATACGGCCGGCAGGTGATTTCCTGTTCCTGCGTCCATGTAGTCCCTCATTAAGCTCATTTGCTGCGCATCAAAAGGAAAGTTCAGCCCTTCCTGCTGAAAAAAGCGTAAAACAGCGGTACGCTCATTTATTTTTTGCGCATCGTCCATCGGGGACCGGAACATTTTATCCAGCAATTGTTCACCGCCCGCTGTCTTAACCTGGTTGAACAGGCTGTATACCGAGCCGCTGCGAAATTTACCCAACAGGTTCAACTCGTCCAATGTTTGTTTGTCTATTCCGAAACTCATAACAACTGTCCCTTTTGATCAACAAAAATTTTTCTTTTTCTTACTCCATTTTTTAAAATATCCAGTATGCCTTCATTCCTGATGATGATCATGCCGTGACGGTCATCCGTTACACCTTGTTTAAGGGTATATGTATATTCAGGCGTCGTTCCGTTCATGATGGTAGGAAGATAAAGGAACCCGATATTGCTTTTTTTCGCCAGATCATTTGCCGCCTCCACAATATGGGAAGAAATGATGAACATGCTACGCTGCTTTTTTGCAAAAGCAAGGGTAACAGCTACAGTGGCTTCATTGGCATCTTTTACATTGGTGCCCCTAAAGAGCTCATCAAAGATGACAAACAGGGACCTTCCCTGGCCCAATTCTGTAGCTATCTTCCGTACCCGCAGCACTTCCATATAAAAATGGCTGGCTCCGATGCCCAGCTTATCCGGCAGGTTGATCGTTGTGTATATACCATCCATTACGGAAAATGTCATGGATCCTGCCGCCACGGGAAAGCCCATATGCGCGACATACAGCGCAGTGCTTACCGATCTTAAAAAGGTCGACTTACCAGCCATATTCGCCCCTGTGAGGAAGATGACATTTTGGCCCTGGTTTATAAAAAAATCGTTGCCCACCGGCTTTTTGAGCCCGGGATGATAAACGCCTTCCAGCTCCAACCGGCAGGAACCCTTTTCCAATGCAACAGGAAATATGAAATTTTTTGCAACAGCCACCTTTGCTACGGATAAATATACATCCAATGTGTAAATATGAGTAAAGAGTGCTTTGATCGTTTTGTATTCACGTACACGGAAAAGGATGTCGTATGCGGTCATTGCCGAGTAAGGCAGCTTCGCTCCTGGTTTTTCACGAAGCGCGGGTTCAAAAGCAGCGTGGTCCAGCAGTACTTTTATACTTTCCCGTTCCTTATCAAAGTAGCTGATGGCAGCCACCTCTTTCTGTTCTATAAATGTTTTGGCTGTCCACAGGATATCTATAATTGCGGACACGCCATTACCCATTTCTTTTTCACTGAGCGGAGCCGCATCTTTACCTTGATCGCCGGCATTGACCAGGTATTTCTCCGCCATATCAAAGGATGTGGCGGAAAAAGGAAAATCCATGTTCATCCGGGCAAACGACCCGATCGTACGGCTTCGCTGATCGATGGCCTCCTGGTCTGATAATGGGTTGCGAAACATCTCTTTCAGAACCTCTTCGCCTCCTCTTGTATTGGCGGCATTATACAGGTCATAGATCCCACCTGTATTCCGGCTGCTGAAAATACCCAGGTCTTCAATGGTTTGTTCATCCGTGTGTAAAAGCATACAATTATTTTCTTTTACGTCTGATCAATAAAATCGTACCTGTCAACAGCAATACGGCAGGCAATACCCATACATACGCAGTCTTCAGCACGGCGGCCCCGTCCGCGGTAATGGTAAGCCTGGTATCCCTGGGCCGGGTCCCCGGTAAATAGACTGGATACCTATTGTCGGCCAGCCAGCTGTAAAAGGCATTGCCATAGAGGTCGTACCCTACCCGAATGTTGCTCCTGAAATCGGCATCGCCGCAAACAATAATACGCTGCTGTTTGCCGGATACCTGTCTCGTCAGTTGAATGCCTGTTACGAATGATGGATCCCTTACATCTCCTTCTGCCGGGCTAAACACCGGCGCAGCAGAGTCCGTCACCAATGTCTCTTTTTTAAGCCAGGTGTTTTTATCCGCAGTCTTCAATAAAGGTTGGATGGTAAAAGGGCCGCTGCTGTCAAACGCAATTGCCGCCGCCCCGTACATCATAAGCTTAAGCGAATCTTCCGTGTCCTTTTCTTTTCTTTTTTTGGCAATCAACAGCTGATCGAATTCTTCGGCAAGACTGAAAGAAGGATCGGTGCCATAGGAAACGACCTTATCCGGTGTTTCATTTTTGCTAAGCTGTGTCAGGGTGCCCTTTCTCAATTGAACACCCAATTGTCTTAATACGGGGTAAATAACGGTCTGTTTGGCAGGTTCTCCAAAAACCATCAGGTTGCCTCCCCGGGCAATATATTGCTGAATTTTTGCCAGGCAAGCCGGGCTCAGATCAGACTTAGGATCGGCAATCACCAGGGCTGTTGCATCAGCCGGAATGTCCCGCCGGTCAAGCGAAACCGTATCCACATCAAAACTCAGATTGATCAAAGATTTGCGGTTATACAGCTTCTCCGTCGACTGCAGGGAGTATTCCCGCTCCCCAGTCTTATAAATATTCCGTTCCAGGTTACCAGTGAGAAAATAAATTTTTGGTGCATTGTTCTCTACAAGCCGTTTGAAGGCAGCGGCCACCTGCGACTCATCGGGCCAGAATTCGCTATCATTGAATGTTCTCAGATGTATGGTCCTTCCTTTGTATTTAACCGTCATAAAAAGGCCCAGGTCCTCTGCATACGGATCGATCTGTTTGCGTATTTCTTCCGGCCCGATAAACAGGGATGCGTCGGTCTGGTACATTTTGGCCGTGATACCCGCAATTTGCTTTTCAGTTTTATTTGGAAAGGTCCGGGCAAGCCTGTTGTCATCGAGCCTGCCATCATTGTCGTAATAATAGACATAGTTAAATTTAATATCCGGCTTAAAACGCAGATATTTATCCCAAAGGGCGGCTAAATAAGGATTGCGTCCCTCGGGGAAACCCGGCACCATTCTTTCTCCCAGCAGATTAGTATACAAGGTAACTTCCAAAGGTTCCTTATCCATTTTTTTAAGGATCTCCTGGGTGCGTAGATGTATGGTATTTGCTTTTGTGGCCGTGGTATCCCAGTAGCACACAAGAAAGGGACGTGAAGTAATATAGCCGATTACCAGGCAAACCGATATCACACCCATGTACCGCATGGCTTTAACAGGCCATGGCCTGGATTCTCTTTTACCTTTAAGCCTAAGGATCGTAAAACCCAGGAACATAAAGATCACAATCAGGAAGTAAAAGACGTCGCTGGTCCTGATCAGCCCCTTTAGGAACATATTGGCACGACCATTTATAGACAAAAAATAGGTGAGGTCACGTACAAGATCATATTGCTGCCATAGGGTACCGATGCGTGTAAGTATAAAGAAGATCACGAAACTGCCAATCCCGGATATAACCTGGTAGGTGGTGAGGCTCGACATAAACAAACCAATAGCAGAAAAGGCACAGACCAGCAAATACAAGCCCAGCTCCGCGGACAGCAGCAATCCTATATCAGCAGACTTAATATTAAATACCGCCGAAAGGATGAATATCCCGACAATTCCCATCAGCACGAGGTTATAGATCATAACTGCCAGGTATTTCCCAAGAACGATCTCCCGCAGCTTAAGTGGTGAGGAGTAGAGCAGCTTTATGGAGCCGCTGCTTACTTCCCGTCCCAGCAATCCCATGGTAAGCAGGGGAATGAACAAATAGAGGTTTGTTAAAATATTATAAAATACACCATTGGGATTTGAAAAAATAAGACCGGTCAGTGAGACGTAAAAATCCTTCCATTTTGGATTATTGAGCGTCATCTGTTCCTGCCAGACAGCCAAAGGGGATAAAGCAGCGGTATAAAAACAGGCGCACAGTATAAGAAATACTATAGCTACAAACCACGCAACCGGCGAATAAAAAAGGTTGCGGAGCTCGTTCCTGGCAATTTTACATATGATCCTCATGATTGTTGGGTTAAGATTTTGCGCTTGGAGTAGACAGTTGCTTAAAAATATCGTCGAGGAGTCCTTTTTCCAGGTGAACTTCCCGCACCTGCCAATGCTGCTGCACGCCGGCAGTGATCAGCCTTTCAGTAATTTCTTCGTTACCGTCGAAATAGACGCGGACTTGTTTATCGGTGAGGAAGTGTACTTTGGTTACACCGGGGACCTTCAGCAGCTCACCCATTTGAGGAGGGTTCTCCATTCGCATCAATAAACTGTGGGGTTGGATATAGTTATCAAAAGCATCCATGGAATCGGAAAACACCACCCGTCCGCCTTCGATCATAACGATCTCCTTACAAAGCAAATGGATCTCCGACAGAATATGGGATGAGAACAATACTGCATGGTCAAGGGATATTTCCCTGATCAGCTTTCTGACCTCGATGAGCTGGTTAGGGTCCAGTCCGTTAGTGGGCTCGTCCATCACCACGAGCCGGGGTTTATGGATAATGGCCTGCGCTATCCCAACCCGCTGCCGGTAGCCACCTGATAAATTTTGGATCAGCCTGCTGCTAAAATGTGAGATGGCGCAACGTTCTTTTACCTCTTCCACCGCGGCCCTGATCTTTGAGGGCGGGATAAACCTGATCTCCGCACAATAGCGCAGGTATTCGTCGATGGTAAGGTCTGTGTACAAGGGCGGGGTTTGCGGTAAAAAACCTATTTCTTTTTTTGCCAGCTCAGGTTGCGTCCTGATATCGAATCCATTCACCTGTACCGTACCCTCTGTCGGGGTGAGCACACCGCAAATGATGTTCATTGTCGTGGATTTCCCGGCCCCGTTGGAACCCAATAAACCTATGATCCCGTTGTGGGAGATTTCCATATTGATATCCCTTATGGCCCAGTCACTGTTGTATTTGTGTGAGAGCTGCCGGACGCTTAAAATGCCATTCATTATTTTAAATTTTAATAGAGCCTTAGATCTGTGCCGCTTCATCAATGATCAGTACCCGGCCGGCCGCACTACCACCCGGGACAGCCATCAAGGCAATGGTATAGTTCCGGCCGCGCCGGATATTAGGGGCGTTTATCGAGCCATCGTTGTTTATTCCATCCACTACGCAACTCCCCAGCAGCGTACCGCTGGCTTTGTCTCTGAATTCAAAGGTGTAGCTGCTGACGGCCAAACCAGCCTTGTAAGTTTTAAATGCGGAAACACTTTTATAAGGGAGCTCTCCTACCTCGGAGCCATTGGCCTGTCCGGCGAGGTTTACGCTTACGGGATCGCTGCCTTTTGAAATATTTATAAACCTCAAACCCATCGTGGAGTCGGCGGGCGGCTGATGAGGCAATTGATCGGTGGTCAACACATAATCCGGGTCTTGTATCGTTCCTGTCAGAAAAAGCGTATGGATACTGTTCAACTCCAGATCCAATCCCAGCCGGAGCAGCGCTTTCCCATTGGTATCCGTGGCGGGGTACAGCCCCAGGTCCTGTTGTCCGATGTAGCTGTTGAAAAACCGGGAATAGCCATAATTAATCATCCTCATTGAAACGTAGTATTGGTCGTTGGATTTATCCCCGTTGAAGTTGGTGTACAGGTAATCACTGCCCGATAATCCATTCACAATGGTGAAGGAGGAGGTGCCCGATGGTGTAAAGCTTAGCCGCTTTTTGCAGGAAGCAATGCCCAGGGACAGCAGGGCCACGAAAAGCAGGAGATATATTTTTTGCATGTCTTTGTATTTACGTTGTTTTGTCCGTGGGTCAGTAGCCCGGGTTCTGTATTAAGAAATGATCGGCCTTAATTTCCGCCACCGGAATTGGATAGAGCAATTGGCCTTCCCCCAGCCAGGGCTGTTTTGCCGTGATGACGGAAAGCACGGTATTTGCCTGTCCGGTCCTTTTGAGATCAAACCAGCGGTGTCCCCATTCGGCGAAAAATTCCACCTGGCGCTCTTTGGCTATGGCCTTTGTCAGCTGTCCCTGGTCAAGGTTGGCATCCAGGTCCGGCAGGCCGGCCCGGTGGCGTATGGTATTTACATCGTCAATTGCCGCGCTGGCGCCACCGGGAGCACCGTTGGCATCCGCCTCCGCGCGGATCAGGTATGCTTCCGCCAAGCGGAGTACGATGTAGTATTGCGGGGACGGCGCACCTATGCTGCCATTTGCGCGACCTATCGTGTACTTGTTCGGATAATAAGTGTATGTATTAGGATTAGCATTCGGGTAGTCCGTACTATCCACCCAGTTTAGGCGGCGCTGGTCATCCGGCTCAAATGCCGACAGCAACTCGTTGGTCAGGCCAATCGAAACGGTGCCATGATGGTCAAGTGTGCTGGGGGAGAAAGAGTAGCCTTCCGGCGTAGCATTTTTTAGCTGTATGTCTTCGTTGGTCGGCTTTAGCTGCCAGACAGCTTCCTTGCTGCCCGAAGAAAAAACCTGGTTGAGATTGGTTTCCAGGCCGAATAAAGTCGTGTTAGCAATAATGGAACCTGCCTGGGCGCTGGCATTGCCATAGTCGCCGGTGTACAGGTAAACCCGGGCAAGCATCAATGCAGCAGCCCATTTATTCGGAATAGTCCGCTCGCCATTCCCTTCCGTATAGTCTTCAGCCAGCGCAGCTTGTGCATCTTTCAGGTCCGTCACTATCTGCTGGTACACGTTCTTCTGCGGCGTCCTGGACATGTTGGCCGTCCTATTAAAATCAACCGTAAGGGCCATGGGGACGTCACCGTAAAAATTTGTGAGATAGAAATAGCAAAAGGCCCTTATAAATTTCGCCTGGCCAGTGAGCTTTTTTCTGACCTGATCATGTAAAGCCGGAGATGCGGAGGCCTGGATACCTTCTATCACCGAATTTGCTTTATAAATGATGTCATAGGCGGAAGACCATATCGTGCCGTCTGCATTGAGCGCAGTAAGCTTATTGGTACGATACACATCCGGAGTACCATTCTGGATCAAAGAGAGGCTGTACAGCTCATCCGCGGAACGCCCTGCCAGAGAGGTTGTAAATCCGGCGCTAAACATAGTATAAAAAGCGCTGATTGCGGTAGTGGATCCGTTGATCATCGTCGAATATACTCCTGCCATGGCGGCGGTTGCGGTAGCATCCGAGCTGAAAATTTCCGAAGTGGTCAGGGTATTTATAGGTTCGCCGACCTCAATTAATTTCTTGCATGCCGGTGTCGTGCAGGCAAACATGCCAAGCAGACAAATTGCATTTATTTTTAAACCTTGCCGTTTCATTTCTCCGAATTTTTAAAGCGTTAGGGTTATTCTACCATTAATAGTTCTGGGCTGTGGCTGGTTGCCAAAAGGAAGCTCCGGGTCTATTCCAGGATAATTGGTTACTGTAAAAATGTTCTCCATGCTGACCATAAAGCTCATCTGCTGCAAGCCAAATCTCTTTGCCAGCTTATCGGGTAAAGCATAATTGAGCGACAGATTCTGCAGGCGCAGATAAGACCCATTCGTATAGGCGCCATCCGATAAGCCAAAAGAAGCATCGCTGGTGCTGGTAATGGTGGTAAATCGTGGATTGCGGGAAATATCTCCCGGCTTTTGCCAATGGTCCTTAAAAACATCCAGGGGGATATTGGCATTGAATGCACCCCCGGTCTGGATATACGGCGACAAGGTTGTAAATTTCCTGTAGGCGAGCTGTACATCCAATATGAAATTTTTGTACCGGAAATGATTCAGCAACGAAGACTCGAATTTTGGGCTGAGGTCGATAGCGATCCATCTGTCGTCCCCGATTGAACCCGGTCGTGAAGGGCCATTAGCAATAACCCCATCCTTATTAAAATCTTCGAAGCTCCTTTGTCCTGTCTGGGGATCGATGCCTTTATAGTGAAGCAAATAGACATTATTCAGGGATTTCCCTACTATCAGGGTGTTATAATAGGAGGAACGTTCTATCCCGGGATAGGCCAGCAATTTGTTTCTGTTCTGGCTGAAGTTCAATCTTGCAGACCATGAAAAACCGGAATGTTCTATAAAATTTGCGCTTAAAGCCGCCTCCAGACCAGTGTTTTGCACACTTGCCTGCGAATTACCCAGCACCGAAGTAAACCCGCTGAATCCCGGCATCGGCAATTGCGCCAGCTGATCATCGATGCGTCTGCGGTACACGGCAGCATGCAAATTGATCCTGTCATGTAAAAAACCAAGGTCGACGCCCGCGTTCAGGTCTTTATCGGTTTCCCAGTGATAATCCTGGTTTACCGCATGTATAGGCATCAGAGGTAAAACGCCATTATAGCTATATAAAGGTACGCCGTTGGCTGTCCTTGCCCATTGTGAAAGGTATTGATAAGCAACGTTTGGATAGTTACCCGTGGTTCCGTAGGAAGCTTTTAATTTCAACAGGCTTAGCCAGGATGGGAGCAAATTTTTTATCCATTTTTCTTCCGTTGCCAGCCAGCCCAGACCGGCAACGCCAAAAGATCCAAATTGTCTTCCCGGACCAAAATTAGAGGAGCCATCCCTGTTACCGCTGAGCTCAATGATGTACTTATTATCCCAAATATAATTGATACGTCCATGCAGATCAACGTACTTACTCTGGCTATATTCCTGGGAGCTGGCAGAATAAGGTGCATTATTAATGGATTGGGTCAACGCATCATTGGTATACCCGAGTCCAAACGAATTGAGCCCATTGGCAGTGGAGCTATTGAGGTTGCCGCCCAAAAGCACGTTTAGCGTTCCTCTTCCGAGGACACGGGTATAGGTAAGCTGAGGGGAAATATTCCATCCTGTGGTTTTGCTGTCGCCAAAAAAGACAGATGCTGTAGGATTATACAGTGGATTTTGAGAAGCGATCGTGGTAGTCGTACTATTTTTGTTCAGCCCGAGGTTGTAACCCATCTGCACGCTTATCTTCAAGCCTTTTATCACCTGATAACCTATATTCAGGCTGCTGTTCAAAAGATCAGAACTCGATACAGAAGGCTGCAGCAAACCCGCAAAAGGAAAAGATGCCGCTATCCCGGCCGCATTCCAGGCTGCATAGTTCAAATTCCCCTTATCATCATATATAGAGGGCAGATTGGGCGACATCGTGGTAATCCCGTTAAGCGCTATCTGCCTGGCTCTATTGTATCCGTAAGTAGTAGCAAGGTCCACGGCTAACTTTTGATCCAAACTATGGTGGCTTATATTAAAAGAAATATTTGCCGAGTTATTGCTGTTATTATCCGCCAACGGGGATATATCATTCCGTTTGCTGTACTGGCCGCTGATGCGAAAAGTAGTCTGCTCGCTTCCTCCTGTCAAACTAGCCTGTACAGAGGTGCTCCGTGCGGACCGCCACAATACTTTTTGCCAGTCGACATTGCGTTTGGGGTCCCACAGCACAAGGTCAGGGGCTATAGAAACGGAAGGCGTAAGACCATCGTTGGCCAGGGCTTCCGCCCGCATTTGCAGGTATTGACTGGTATTCAGCATGTCATAGTGCCCGATGACATAGTTGGTCATATGGTTCACGCTGACATTGAAATCTGTTCTGCCAGGTCTGCCTTTTTTTGTGGTGATAAGGATCACTCCGTTGCCGGCACGCGATCCATACATGGCCGTCGAAGCGGCATCCTTCAGGACTGTAATGCTTTCAATGTCATTCATGTTCAGGTTGGCCAGGGGGCTTTGTCCCCCGGAAAAGGACATACCGGCCTGTTGAAGTCCTGTCGACCCGTTCCTGTAGGACGAATTCTGCAATTCCCCGATGTTGGCCTGGATCAGCGGTACGCCATCTATAATGTATAATGGATCGGAAATTGAAGTTGGATCGATAGAACTTCTTCCCCTGATCTCCACTTTTACGGGGGCGTTACTGTAACCGCTGGTTGGCGTGACCAGCATTCCCGGAACAATGCCCTTTAAGGCAAGCAGGGGGTTGGATACGGGCTGCCTGTCAAGCTCACGGGCATTGACCTGACTGATCTCTCCAATGGCAAGACGTCTGGTGGTCGCGCCGCCGTATGCCTGTACCTGTATTACATCGAGCTCATTATTGGTTTCTTTTAATGTGATCGAAAATTCAGTCTGAGGTACCGACATCCATTTCCCGGCAAATTCAACCTGGGCTGTTACCGGGACATCCTGTGGCACATAACCTATAAAACTGACGTGCAAAGTATCGTCCGCACGCAGGTTTTTTAATTCAAATATCCCATTGGCCTTTGTGATGGTTCCCTGGTGAGTGCGTTTTATGGTCAGGGAGGCGCCGTTCAGTCTTTCGTCCTTGCTGCCGTAAACAATACCGTGTACATCACTTTGAGGGGGTGGAGTTTCTTGTATTTTCGGGCCGGTATCGCCGTTCTTTTTTGCATTGTCAATGACGATCACGACTATGTTCCCCACCACGGAATAGCTAATGGGCGTATTTTTAAAACATTGGTTCAGTACGGTCTGCAAGTCCGCCCGTTTTACATGGAGAGACACTTTACCGACCGTGCCCGGGATCTCCTTATTGTAGAAAAATGAAACGCCCGTTTGTTTTTTGATCTCTGCCAGTACGGTTTCAAGCGGAGCATCCTTTACGGAGAGGGTAATTTCCCGGGCCTGTTGAGCCGGCAACCTGACGCTAAACAGCAGGCATCCAAAAAAATAAAATAAAAATTTTTTCACGTGAAAATTAGTAGTTAGTGATTGGTTGATTATTGATTGAACGGTCTTTTAGGCAAAAAAAATTTTTGTCGGACTGTAAGTACAGTTCTGCAAGCTGTAATTTATTCCACAGGTTTTTTGAAGGCTTAATTTTGAATTACCGGTGTTTCAAGAATGGATCAATATTTAACAATTATCTTTTCCCCTTCTATGCTAAAATGAATTTTAGCTGCTTCCAACACTTTTAATACCTCGGAGAGGCTGGTATTCCGTGGGATCTCACCATTAAAGCTGACCTGAGATGAATTTCCCTGGTATTCCACATCCAGGTCGTACCACCTGGAGAGTTTACGCATGATACTTTCAATATTTTCATCACTGAATCTGAAATAACCATCTTTCCAGGCAATGGCATCTCCGGTATTGACCGCGGAGACAGTGGTCTGATGGTTTTGAGTAAGCGCCTGCAGACCTGGCTTAAGCCTTAAACGTGTCCCTTTCGAAAGGTCCGCGCCGGAATTAAAAACATCTACGGCACCTTCCACCAGCACGGTCTTTGTCGCCGGCTCATCGCCATAGGCATTTACATTAAATGCGGTGCCTATATCCTCAATAACCTGGTCTTTGGTGGTCACCCTGAATGGCCAGGAGGCGTTATGAACTACTTCAAAATAGGCTTGTCCTGCAATCTCCACCTGTCGTACTTTACCGAAGGATACAGGATACGTAATGGAAGACGCAGCATCCAGCTTCACTTTGGTCCCATCGGGCAGCACCACAGACCATTGTCCTCCCCGTGGTGTGGTGATGGTATTAAAGGCTTGGGCACGCGCCTCTCCCGATGAGCTGTTGCCCTGGTAAGCAATTGTACCATCACTTGTTTTTTTGATGGTCTGACCGCCTTTTTCCGAAATGGTCCCCATAGCCGCATCTGTTAAGCTGATCTGCTGCCCATCCGCGAGTTTTAGCGTTGCTTTGTTGCCGCCTGGAGCGATAACACCAGCGGTCTGATTTTGTATCGTTTTCTGAACCTGCCTTTGGAACAGGAAATACGCGCCGGCAATAAAGGCAAATAACACGGCAGCTGCGACAGCAACACGCGGCCATATGAATAAGCGCTTTGCCGGACGGATGTAGTGAATTAGATGTTGCTCTACTTCATCCAGGTCCTTCGTTAATTCTTCAATGGAATGGTTTAGGGGCTTTTCCGGCTGTTTGAGATACCATGTTTCTACCCATGCTTTCTCCTGTTCGGTGCATTGGCCGAGATAATAACGTTCCAGCAATTTGATGATCTCCTGATTGTCCATGGCTTATAATATAGACCTCTAACAGGAGCGAAGGATGTAGAAAAAGAAGAAAAAAAGTTTTTACCTGAAAATCAGCTTATTATGTCAATAGGAGCATCTAAAAGATCCGTAGCAGGAGCATCAGCCAAACAAAAAGTCCCAGTTTTGTTCTAAGTATTTTTAATGCATTACTGACCTGTCTTTTAACCGTACTTTCTTTAATACTCAGCTTCAGGGCGATCTCTTTATTGCTGAGGTGATGTTTCCTGCTCAACACAAACACTTCCCTCATTTTCTCCGGAAGCTCATTGATCTCTTTTTCAATCAGCGCTGCCAGGCTGCTTTGCCTTACTTTATGATCGGTGATGCAATCATCTTCATGGATCGCTGTTCCAAGGGATGCGATATAGCCTGTTACTACCCGTTGGTGAGTAAATATCTTAATTACTCTGTTACGTATAGCGGCGTACAGGTACCCGGACAAATGCGATCTCAGGTCCAATTCAGTACGTCTATCCCAAAGTGTGGTAAAAAGCTCCTGTACGATGTCTTTCGCCTGCTCCCTGTCCCCCAGTCTTTTTAACGCATGCAGGAACAGGACCCATTTATACCGAGTGTAAATTTCCGTAAATGCACCCTGATCTCCGGACATCAACAAATCAGTCAGCTCAACATCAGAAAGTGTGCTATATGCTTTCATGCTTAGGGTTTCACTGAACCCAAATATAAGAATTTCACTGCGAAGTGCCGGCGCCTGAATTTTTTGCATATTTTTCAGGTATCAGGATAAAGCTGATGTAATTCTCTCCGGTGAGATATTTTGCTGCAAGATCTTTTAAACCTTTAACGGTAATCTTGCTCATTGCTTCATCATAGTGATCCACTGTCGTCAAAGGTTCGTTGTTGATCAGCTGCGAGTTGAGATAACCCAACCACTGATCATTCGTGCTCAGCGCAATTTCCCTGACCCTCCTGGTTTCTTCCTTGTGCTTATCGATGTCATCCTGTGCAGGACCATTTTTAACGACCTTTTCAACTTCATCCATTGCGGCGGCAATCAGGCGATCCACATTGTCCGGCGTACAAGCAAAGGAAATCGTCATATGGAATCTTCCCAGCGGAAGCTTTACAGTATTCAAGTCGACATTCGGGGTATATACTCCACTCTCCTGTTCCCTCAAACGCGCGGTCATCCGGATCTGAAGGATCCCCTTCAAAGCCGCCATTTTCACATCATTCTCATAGCTGTAATCAAAAGGCCCGGAAAGCACCATCATTACAGTCGCCCTTTCTGCCGTCCCTTTGTAAACAGTCCTGGAGAACCTTCCCGGAGGAATATGGATCCCGAGATCCCTGGATTTTTCTTTTACTCCTTTGGCCGGCAAGGAGCCCAGGTATTTTTCCAACAGCGGCTTAATTTTCGCCTCATCAATACTTCCGACAAAAGTAAAAGTAAGACCGGAGGCGTCGGCAAAACGCGCCTTGTAAAAGCTCAATATACTATCCAGGTTCAGGCGATCTATCTTTTCCAGCGACGGGGGCGAACGCCGGATGTTATAATTACCTAATACATTATTTATCGTATCGATGTATGCCGTATTTGGATCAACTTCACGATTTGCCATCGCTGTCCTTGCTTCGATGATCATAGCTTTGAAAATTTCCTTATCTACACGGGGCTCTGTAAAGTAGCCATACACCAATTGAAGCGCTGTTTCCAGATCTTCAGTACCCGATACTCCATTAAGACCCTGTTCACGGTCACCTATGTATGGTATTACCCGCACTTGTTTACCTGTAAGAAATTTTTGCAGTTGGACAGCCGTATAATTTCCTACTCCTCCTGCGCCCACAACAGCCCCGGCAATCTCTGCGCCCGGAAACCCAGCATCGGTACTCAGGGAAGTCCCTCCCCTAGAGAAAGAAGAGAAGACGATCTGACTGTTGGAAAAATCCGTCTTCTTCAGCAGTACATTCACCCCATTGCTTAATACAAGCCTGGTAATACCCAGTTCTATTTTCTCTTCCTTTACAATTTTCCCCTCTGCAGGATTGGCCTTTAGCAACGGCAGGGAGCCGACGTCATCTTTATATGTTTTCAGCTTTTCTTTATTGACGCTTTTTATCCAGCTTAATACGGTGGTTTTATCAGGGAGATCCGCTTTATCCTTTTCAGGCGCTATAATCACGATATCGCGATTGCTGTCTTTAACATATTCATCGATTACCGAATTGACATCCTTTAAGGTTATGCCGGGAATAAAGCGTTTTACCAGCTCATTCTCTTTGTCAACACTAAACGCCGCGGTTTGTGTTAAAAAGTTCTGAAGACACTGATTGACATACGTCCCTGATTGCGTTTTGTCCTTTTCTTTTATTGACGCCTTCATGTTGTTCAGGATAGTCAGCCTGGCACGATCCAGCTCGGTCTGCGTAAAACCAAATAGCTGTGTACGACGGCTCATTCTCCAGGCAGCCTTAAAACCTTTCTCCAGCTCACCGGGCTTAGCCACGACATTGACGGCATACATATCCACATCAGCCATTAAGCCCCCGAGCCCTGCATCGGCGCTCCTGAATGGTGCATCACTCTCATTCGACATTTCGGCAAAGCGTGCCTTCAGCATCTGGTTAAACATCATTCCGACCAGTGAAGCCCGATAGTCCGCAGCTGTCCTGACAACCCGTGCCCTGCCTTTGAACATCACCTGTATATCAGTGTAATTCAATTCTTTGTCGGTGACTGTTATAAACCCGTTCTTTCCTGTCAGGGGAACACTATATTTTGTTCTTGGTTTTTTATTCGTGGGGTTTTTAAGATCGGCAAATTTTTCCCTGATGCTTTTTTCCATTTCGATCACATCGATATCACCTACAACAATCAGCGCCTGCAAGTCCGGCCGGTACCAGTCCTTATAAAAGGTTTTAATGGCCTCCGGTTTGAAGTTCTGTATTACCTCCTCTTTTCCAATGGGGTTACGTGAAGCATACCTTGAATAGTTGAGAAGCAATGGAGTGGTCTGTTCCTGTATCCTCTCACCGGCGCCTTTTCGCAAACGTTTCTCTTCCAGGACTACCCCGCGTTCTTTGTCGATCTCTTCCGGGTCCATGGTAGCGTCCTGGGCCCAGTCCCGCATAATTTGAATTCCATGTTCTATTATCTCTGGTTTATCGGACGGCAGAGGCAGCTTGTAAACAGTTTCATCAAAGCTGGTGTAGGCATTCAGGTCTGAACCAAAACGCACACCGGACTTTTCGAGATAATCCACCAGCTCATTTTTTGGAAAATGTTTGGTCCCATTAAAACTCATGTGCTCGACAAAATGTGCCAATCCCTGTTGTTCATCAGTCTCAAGGATAGAGCCGACCTTGTTAGCCAAATACATAATGACCCTGTCTTTAGGTGTATTGTTATAGCGAATGTAATAGGTAAATCCGTTTGGTAATTTACCTGTACGAACTGCAGGGTCCAAAGGGAGCGGCGCCTGCCCGGTGGAAGGTATAGATACGCTCAGCGTTATAATGGCTACAAATAATTTGTGTTTATCGTGAAACATTAGTTTTAGTTGAATTGGTTAGGTCTGAATTATAATATAGACCTTTTACAAGCGCATAGTATGTAGATGGGAGAGAAGAAAGTTTATAACTTATTAAAAATCAGTAAAATAAAATTGGGGAGATTAATCAACGGCACATACGCTATGTCGTACTCTTCGCCAGAGAGATCGAGATGGTATTGCATCTATAAATCTAATTTTTTATCTTTGCCCTCCGAATCATTTCGGCTGCTGACATCTCTGTAAGGGGCAGATGTCCTACCAAGCCCCACGATCTAATCTTTTTTCATCAAGAATTAAGGAAAATGAGCACTATTGGATTCTATTGTGATCCAAATAGCATTGAACAAAATGCTTTGGATCAATTACAGCAGTATGCCGGGAAGCCGCACGTTGAAGCCATACGTGCCTTTACGGACATTCATTTCTGCCAGGAGAAAGCCCTGCCGGTAGGAGTTGCGTTTACGACAAAGGATCATGTTTATCCTTTGATCACGGGGAAGGACATCGGTTGCGGTGTGATGTACCTTAAGATCGATAAGGCATACTGGCTCAGGCCTTTCGACAAAAAGGAACATTATGCTGCGTGGAATTTTGCGCACCAGCAAATGACAGACGACGGGCTTGGCGGAGGGAACCATTTCTTATCCATAGAAGAAGATGACCAGGCCGTATATGTCATTTGCCATACCGGTACCAGGGACAGAGGGATCGCCTTATACCAGGATTGTTTGCAGTTGACGAGGGACTATTCTCTTGTCTGTGGCAGTCAGGTGGATCATGTACACCAGGGGTTTTTGACGTCAGAGTTTATGGAATATTATAACAGCATTTTGCGCTTCGGTTACGAGCGGCGGAAGAACTTTTGTTTAAAAACATTCATTTTTCTGCAAAACGCCAATTATATCCGATGCAATAAAGCCCAGATCGAAAAGCGCTATTTACCGGGCAATTACAAAAACATGCCTCATGAGAGTGAATTGAACGGGACGCCTTACTTGCTGGAAGATTCCATACACAATCATCTCAGATTTGATGGGGATACCGTTGTTCACCGGAAAGGCAGTACCGAGCTGGGGGCAGGCAAAACTGTCGTAATCCCTTTATCCATGTCCAGAGGCAGCTTGTTGGTGCGGCAAATTTCTGCTGACGCAGGAAAGGAGGCATTGTATTCCTGTGCTCATGGTGCGGGAAGAAAATTGTCCCGCTTTGATGCGATGAAACACTGGAAAACCGTCCTAAAGGAAAAGGAACGCAAAGCCTATAAGCTGCGCTTTAGTGAGTTACTCGGCAGGAACGGAGAGTTCGCGAATGGTTATATCCAGGAGTTTGATTTTGCTTATAAGGAGTCGGCAGATATTCTCAAGTATCAGCCGTATCTAAAAAAAGTAACCCAAACAACACCTGTGGTAACTATTAAGTATACTGAGATTTAATCAAGTGACCGAATGGGGCTTAATGCCCTATTCGGTCTTTAAACGTTGATTTATCTCCATGGCTACTTGCTGAACCGTATATTATATGTTGCCCCTACCCCGACACTACCGATACTTCCGCCATTTGCATCGCTGCGGAAGATATTGTTGTAAAAAGCGAATACGTTCCAGTTATAGTTATGATACCCTAACTGGGGTTTTAAGTAAAAACCGCCTTTGGCATTATCGTAACCCGTGACAATGCTATAGCCAAGGTCCGTCCCAAAAAAGAACCCCTGCCTTTGAGGATAGAGACGAAGAAATGCACCCAGCGGTATGGTACCAAAATCCTTAAAGTCATTCTTTCCGAAGAAATGATTGTATCCGGCGGTAAGACCAAGACCCAGGTAATTTGTTTCCAACACCTGTCCTTTTAGTTCAAGACCTGCCATAAAGCTGCTGTAGTTGGATGCATTCCCAACGGGTACGCCTATATTAGCGCCCAGCTTTAACCAGGAATTCCGGGGTGTAAGCTCTGTAGATTGCGCCTTTGCCTGTACAGCTGCAAATAAGATTGCTGCCGTGGAAATCATGATGATCTTTTTCATATGGTGTTAATTTGCCCATATGTTTTCAAAGCATATGCCAGCACAATTTTCACCTATGTATCAGGCTAATAGACAAATTCTTATACGAAAAATGTGGGGATTATTTTCCCTTTATTGAGCCACGGCATATATTTTAACCTGGCTTAGATCTACCTGTACAGTGGCATATCCATTCCCGGATCTGCCGATCTGCACGGGCCTTTTTTTGTCCTTTAGTTCCGGACTCAGCAGCGATAGTTCCGTAAGCCTGATCTTCTCCGTGTTCAGTTGATATACACATTCGCTGTCTTTGATCGAAGACTCTATATCCTTCATCAAAGGGATGTTCGAGATATCCTTTATATCGTCCGGTATGGCTATCAGGCCGGTGTTCATAAAATGTATGACGGGTTTGTCTCCGTACAGTCTAACCCTTGCCACCCAGCGTGAGTCCCCCTTTATCTGTTTTATAAGGGGTGTGAATTTGCCTGTCGAAATAAGCTTTTCCAATGGATGTGATGACACGGCGGGATCTATTATCCGCAGATGTTTGTAGTTGTTCTTTATCAGCGCTTCGGACAGCGGACGAGGACGAAGAAAACCTTTTTCGTCATGTGTGCCGAACGGAAGCGCCATCCATACGGCGTTGCCAGCAGAAAGATGGGTCTTAATGGCTGCAAATTGCTTGTCCGAAACACAACCTACTCCGTCCAGGACCAGCGGAGTCTTTTCTTTTGCCAGGGCAGAAGCGTCGGTCAATTCGTCGGCACGAACAAACCGATAGCCTACATTTCGCGATACAAGCTGCATGCTCCAGGCTTTTACCCTGTCCCAATGCTCGTGACCCTGAGAGTCCCTCCAGCCATTATATTTGCAATGGTTGTTGTATACCAGCCTTATTTCAGGGATATCTCTGCCTTCGGCATGTTGAAGGTCGCTGTATTGAAGCTCCCAGTTGTTCGGCCCGCTGATGGCGTCTTCCATTTCCAGGGCGCCCGCAGGATCTTCTTCCAATCTGCCATTCAGCGTACTGCTCCAGTTACCCACCCCCCAAAAGCGGGCAAGCGACCAGCCAAGATAAGCCCCTTTTTTATTGATCTCATAGCTCAATGCTATCGCCGGCGCGCCTCCTCTCTTATCAGCTATGTCTTTTTGAAGCAAGGCCTCCGCATCCATCTCCGCCCAATCCACGTTCCCTATGTTGGTGCCTACATTTTCCAGCATGAACATGTCGAGATAAGGCGCCATTTTCTCCAGGTCGAGGGCCACGGCGCTCAATACGATAGGCCCCGTGTTGGAGCAACAGGTCATCAGAGGCTTGTCGCCCAGGACGTCCTTTATCATTTTGATATGGTCCCTGATCGAGTCCGACTTCATCCTCAGCCAGTCCCTGTACACGGGGTTGTCATAATTACCCCATTGCAACATCTCTTTTGTAGTATCGCCAAAAAAAGATCTGTCCGAAAAGTCAGGGATCTCGTGCCCATAATCCCTTTTAAAACGCTCCCTGCAATATTTGCATCCACAGGTGGTGTTAGCCGGATAGCTGCACATATCGTCTACCTCGATGCCGTCAAAAGGGACTTCTTTTATCAGCCTTTTCAAGTACTTCTCATGCATATCGTGCAGCCCGGGATTGTTATGGCAAAAAGCTTCGTATTGGTACTGCTTTGCGTAACCCCTGGAACCGTCCCTCAGATCGACCTCACAGATATCCTGGAATAAATGTCCTTCATACTGGGCGAACTTTGCTGCCCTGGGGTCGGGAAAAAGCAATACGGCCAGACGTTCATATTTGTGTACCATCCGCAAGTCGGCCTCACTGCGTGGCCTGGTGACATGGTTGCAGGAATAATGGTCCATAAAGCGGATGTTGCGCTGGTGAAGTTCTTCACAAACGTTGGCATAGTATCCGTGCAGTCTGTCAAAATAATTGGAGAAATCAAACCTGTTATGGAAGCCGAAATTGATCGCGGTGTCAATACGGGCTTTTGCAAAGCCGTCGGCCCTCCTTTTTATTTTGTCGCCAACTGCCCTCTGAGGCCATTGCAGGTCATCGATACTGCACCACCAGCTGGCCATGCGCCGGGGGAAGAAAATATTTGCTGCAGCCGGTGTATTGGGCTGTGGGACAAGACCGGCAGACCAGGCCAGGGGGCTCTTTGCAAGGCTAAGGCCGGCGCCGGACAGAGCGGCCATCTTTATAAAATTTCTGCGGTTAGTTTTGGAACTCATCTATTCGCTGTTTGGTCAAATTTACCCTCGTGCGCAAATTTTATTTTCCATTAATCCGGCGAAGATGTGTACTTTTTTAACGGCAGGATGGAGAGGCTCCTACGACTTTAAGAGGGCGGCTATGTCGACCTGCTTGGCCATATGTCGTTTGAGGTCAGCGTCCCAATCCTTAATGGCTTCGGAAAGCGTGGCCCCGCAGCCAAAGATACCCGAGCGCGGGTCGGAGCCTAACAGGCAACAGATGAGGTTGCCTTCTCTAAACAGGACCGGCTTGTACTCTTTTGCGGCTGGAGGCAGATCGTCGGCGTCGTAATCGATCCGAATAATCGCGTTTTTATCCACTTTCATCTTCACATGATTATAAGGTTCAATATTTCGCCTTAAAAAATTGTGCCAGGGTGGGTCGGTCCGTTCGCAGACTTTTTACCGGGTGTGCCATGGCGGCCAATGTTTTAAGTATTTTTGTAGATTTGAGCACTGCCCGTTTTTTATACGGGGACTGTATCACTATTATGCCCTCCATCCATCTGTTGATAAAAGGAAAAGTACAAGGTGTTTATTATCGTGCCAGCGCAAAAGAGGTGGCGGAGAGATTGCATCTCACCGGATGGGTGAAGAATACGCGGGAAGGGCATGTGGAAGCGCTGGCAAACGGAAAGGAAGAGGACCTTCGCCGCTTTGTAGAATGGTGCAGGAAAGGACCTGAGCGGGCTATTGTTTCTGATATAATCGAGCTTGCGAAGATTACGGACGAGGAGGAACGAGGGACGACGTTCCGACGAAGTTCTGAGCTTGCGGCTACCGCCCAAACCTCTATGACGGGCTTTTTAATTCTTCGGGATTAGTGACAGCTGTTTCCCTTTATATCGGGAATTAATGATAGTTTAGTTCCCGCATTGAAGTATGAGTAAGTTATCCCTATCGGCCAGAAAAACTTATCTGTTATGGGCATGCATCCTGCTCTGCCTGCTACCTTTTACCATTCTTTCCTTTTTTAATTTAATGGCCCTTGATGATTACCAGCTTTGGGGGCTCTATCGCGAACATGGCTTTTTTGAAGCTCAGAAGTTCATCTACCTCCATTGGGAAGGCCGGTTCACCGCCAATTTCGTGTTGGGTATATTTGAAGTGACAGGGATCGTGAACCACTATTACTTCCTTGTCTTTCTTTTATTTTCCTTTTTTACCTGGATGGCGCTGCTGTTGTTGCTGAACTGTATCAATTCCCGCTGTCTGAACAAGGCATTTTCCTTCTCCAGTCTGCTGCCCGCAAGTCTCGTATTGCTTATTTTGGACCTGTATGTAATGGCTGACATATCTTCGGGTGTTTATTGGCTCAGCGCGGCGGCAGTATACCAGACTGCATTTATCCTCTTCCTGGTGCTGACTACTTGCATAGTAAGGCGGTTTACGAGCGGGGCCGGGAGCCGGGGAAGATCCGAAATTTCTATTATTTTGCTGGCTATCCTTATTTGCGGATGCAATGAGATCGCTGCCATTGCGCTGGCATGCTGTTTTTTACTGCTGATCGGAGTATATATCTACTACCGCAGGCCAATTCCGGGAGTATTGTTCCTCTACCTGGGTATCGTTATTCTGACAGGTGTGATCATCGCGCTCACCTCCGGGGTGCTATCCGCCCGTTATATCGGGACGAGCCGTACTGGCTATACGGGTGTGGCGCTCATCCTCATGGGGCGGGGACTTTCTGTATTCTATTATATCTTCAAGGAGCCGCTTTTCTGGGTCTGTGCAGCAGCCGGCTATATCTCGGGCGGGCGGATGTCCTCTATATTGGAGCCGTACCTACACGTTGTCCGAAGCAAGCGCCTTTTCATCCCCGGTTTGCTGGGGATTGTGCTGATCGTCTTCTGCACCCTGGCGCCTGTGCTGGTAGCGATGCATGGGTCCATACCTGAACGGGCTATCAATAATCTGACCTCCCTGTCCGTCTTTTACTTATTGGGGTTGGCTTTTTTGTCGGGCGCCTGCAGACCCCATTTTATCACCAGTGCGGGCGAGATCGCCGAGAGGAGCTTTTCTACGCTGCTGGTGGTCCTTTTAAGCTGTACCCTACTCGCCAATTATAACTACAAGGAAGCCTGGAAAAATGTGGCCATCGGATACTTTTATCATGCTATACAGGCGGACAGGCAAAAAGTATTGCTGTCTGCCAGGGAACACCATCAGCGATCGGTTACCATTACACCCTATGCCGTGGCACTGGATAAAAAGATCAGACAGGTATTTCCCCATGGAGCCCCGGTGACAGTCCTGCGGGTGTTAAAAGACCGGCCCACCTTCCTGTATTACGATAATGTGGAGGAGCTTCCCGCAAACTATCTTTCGGGATACTATCACCTGGACAGCCTCGTGATGAAGCAATTTTGAGCCGGATAACCCAAAAAGTAATATCTTGCGGTCCGTTAAAATAGGTCTGTTGTCTATGATAACAGGCTTCTTTAACCTTTTATTAACCCCAGGGAGAATACATTTGTGCTCGGGTATGGCTCACGCTGGCATCGGAAGGGGCCCGTGTCCTAACCGAAACTATATTACTTTAAGTGAAAATATGAAGAAGCATTTTGTAACTGCAATAGCTTTTCTGGCCACAACTGCTGCTTTCGCTCAAAAAAAAGACTCCGTTACAACATCTATCGTCAAGCCGGCTACAAGCCCGACACCCACGGCATCCACCTCCAATAAAAAGGACTGGAGTAAAGTAAGCCTGGGCAGACGCGCCAACGATCATTTCATGTTCCAATTCGGATATGATAACTGGGCGCAGGCGCCGGACAGTATCCACATATCGGGCTGGAACCGGAGCGCCAACTTCTATTTCATGTTTGACTTCCCATTCAAGACAGACCCCCGCTTTAGCGTAGGTGCAGGTCTTGGCATCGGGACCAGCAATATATTCTTTAACAAGCAATGGGTCAGGCTAGCCGCCAACGCCCCTACCCTGGCTTTTTCGGACGAGGCGCAGACAGATCATTGGAAAAAGTTCAAGGTCGTAACTACTTACCTGGAAGTCCCCATAGAGCTACGGTTTGCCCTGGACCCGGAGAATACCAATAATTCCTGGAAATTCGCCGTTGGCGCCAAGGTAGGGCTGATGCTGAGCGCCCATAATAAGGGTAAGACCCGGCAGAACAGCTTTGGGCAGACCATCGGCAACTATACCATGAAGGAATCCTCCAAACAATACTTCAATACCACCAAGCTGGCAGCTACCGCACGTATCAGCAAGGGCGTATTTGGGATATTTGGTCAATACCAAATCACCAGCCTGTTAAAGTCTGGCGCAGGACCTTCAATGTTCCCGTACTCCTTTGGGATCCAGCTCAGCGGATTGTAAGTCTGATCGTCCCGAATATATTTAGAACGCCCCTTCGGGGCGTTTTTTATTACCTTTGCCGTCCAAATTATCCATTTTGATAGATAAGAAAAACGGCGTACAAAAGGCGGAACGAGCAGTGCTGGTGGGACTGGTCCATAAGACCCAGACAGAGGAGCAATCCAAGGAATACCTGGACGAGTTGGCCTTTTTAGCTGAAACAGCGGGAGCCGTCACGTTGAAACGTTTTACTCAGAAACTGGAGCACCCTGACAGTAAGACCTTTATAGGTAAAGGCAAACTGGAGGAGATCAAAACCTATATCCAATTAAAGGATGTACGGGTAGTCATTTTTGATGATGAATTATCCGGCTCACAGATCTCCAATATTGAGAAGATCCTGGATACAAAGACCATCGACCGGAGTGACCTCATCCTGGACATTTTCGCCAGCCGAGCAAAGACAGCTCAGGCAAAATTACAAGTGGAACTAGCTCAATATCAATACCTTTTACCACGTCTTCGGGGTATGTGGAAACACCTTGAACGGCTGGGGGGCGGCATCGGGACCAGGGGTCCTGGTGAAACGGAGATAGAAACGGACCGCCGTATCGTAAAAGATAAGATCTCGTTGTTGCGTAAACGTTTAAAAGAGATTGATAAACAGGCCTTTACCCAACGCAAGGACAGGGGTGAATTTATCCGTGTAGCCCTGGTGGGATATACCAATGTTGGTAAGTCCACCTTGATGAATGTATTGAGCAAGAGCGAGGTTTTTGCCGAGAATAAGCTTTTTGCCACGCTGGATACTACTACCAGGAAAGTGGTCTTTGAGGCAACCCCTTTTTTGCTGTCCGACACGGTAGGTTTTATCCGGAAACTGCCCCATCACCTGGTAGAAAGCTTTAAAAGCACACTGGATGAGGTACGTGAAGCGGATATCCTGTTGCACGTAGTCGATCTTTCCCATTCCGGATATGAAGAGCAACTGGGTGTTGTGAATAAGACGTTGCAGGAGCTAAACGCCTTTGACAAACCCATATTGGTCATTTTTAATAAGATCGACGAGTATGAAAAGAATGTTTTTGACCCCTGGCTTGAAGAAGGGGTGAAAAAGGAGATCATGGCTGAGCTGAGGGAACGGTGGGAAAGGGAAACCAATGGGAATGTAGTCTTTGTCTCTGCCACGGAAAAGCGGAATATCGATGAGCTGCGACTGACGATCCTGGAGAAGGTCAGGGAGATGTATCGTGAGAGGTACCCTTATAAAACTTCATTTTATATAGATGGCATCTAAAAAGTATACCTGGCATAAGGTGGCGGGCGCCGCCACTGACTTACAATGGACGGCAGGAGAAATTGCGGAGGTTTCGGCAGACGGGACGAAGATTTGTTTGGCGAAGTTCCAGGATCAATGGTTTGGCTTTGCGCATACCTGCCCGCATGCAGGGGCGCCCATGACAGATGGGTATGTGGCGGGGCCTTGCCAGGTGGTATGCCCGGTCCATCAGTTGAAGTTTAACCTGAAAAATGGAGGACGGGATGTGAATGGGGAGGGCTATACGTTGAAGACCTATCCGGTGGAGGTACGGGCTGATGGGGTTTATGTAGGGTTGGAGGAGGCCGGGGGAAAGGGTTTTTTTAAGAAGTGGTTTTAGGGTGATGATCAGGGGGTTGCCGGTTCAAGTCCGGCAGGGGGAGCAGGAAAAAATTTGCTGGTAAATTTTCAGCTGTCAGGACTTTTTAAAAGGTAAAATCCCGTATTTTTGCAGCCCCTTTTGGAACTTTTTGGAACTCCTGTGTTCATAGGTTCAAAAGGCGGAAGATATAATCCTCCTTAGCTCAGTTGGTTAGAGCATCTGACTGTTAATCAGAGGGTCGTTGGTTCAAGTCCAACAGGGGGAGCAAACTTCAAAACCTGGCAGTAATGCCAGGTTTTTTGTTTTATATAATGAATGGCTCGTAAGACACGAGCCATGGCAGGGGAACCCGGCTATTTCTGATACATTTTTGTTGTGCGCTGGCTTAGCTATTCTATTTTCACGGCTTGCATTTTATACCCTTTATCATTAATCTCAAAGCCATTTATTTTTTTGTTTTTGTCTTTTGTAAATCTTTGTTCCGATCCAGCCATTTCCAACATAAAAAAATCAGTATCAGAAGTAAAATAGATTTTGTATTTCGTTTTACTGTTCAACCTTATCACCAACACTTCTTTTTCCAGCGTAACATTAAGTGTATCTCTATGTAGTTTGTAGTTTCCTACGTATGATCTCAATATTTCGTTATTTACGGTAACAACCTTTTTAATTTTCGGAGTATAAAAATCTTTCCAGTTATAAACAGAAGCCAGCGAATTGACTATTTCGCTTAACAGGCTTCCATTATCCGTATTTGCCATTACTACTACGCCATTCCCATTTTCCATGCTGCCGTAGTATGAAGCAACAAAGCCTTCATCCCAACCATCATGGTTAAAATATTTTTCATTTCCCTTTTTAATAATAAACACTCCTAACGCTGCAGAACTATCAATATAAGGGATCAATCTAAGCCTGGTTGTTTCCGGGGAAAGTACTTTATTGCTTTTTCCTTGTAATGATAGTTGTGTTTCTATAATATATTTAGCTAAATCTGTAGGGGTTGTCCATAGGCCCGCAGCAGCTTGTTCGGGATAAATATGATACTTCCCCTTCACTTCTTTCCCATCATTATAATAACCTGTTGCTAATAAATTTTCTTTACCCGCAGGCGGCGGTTGGGTATAAAAACTATTGCTCATTCCCGTTGGGTTTAATACATTGTTCCACATGTATGTATCGTAAGGTTGCCCTGTTACATCTTGCAATATTAGTTGCGATATGGTTGTTCCCCCACCTGAATATTCAGATTTAAGAGAGGACTCATACATTGACCGAATCGCTTTATTATTAGCCGGCTTTTCGCCATTTAAAATTTGTATCAGCGCAGGTATGGCATCTCCTTTTTCATAACCGTCAAATCCGTGTACTGTTAATCCTGCTGTATGGCTTAACAGATTTGCTATCGTTATTTTTTTTCCTTTTGACAGAGAGTCATAAGGAAATTTCCATGATTTCAAATAAATATTAATGTCTGAATCAAGGTTCAATTTGCCTTCCTGTACTAATTTTAAAATACCAACCCCGTTTAATGATTTGCTGATTGAACCTGCCTGGAATAATGTATTTGTTGTAACTGGCCGTTGTTCCGCACTATCTGCCCAACCATATCCTTTTGCCCACTCGATTTTATAATCTTTTATCAATGCGATACTTACTCCGTTTACATGATTACTTTTCATTCTGTCGGCAAGTGTAAATCGCTGATTTCCTATTTGCACCCATAAACCTAAATTGTTTTCGAACTGCTTAATTTTTGCTTGTACTTCTTTAGAATAGGTTGTATTATTTTGTCCAAGCAGAATATTTGTTTGGATACAAAAGGATAGAGATAAAAAAAATGGGGTAAAAGCTTTTATGTGTTTAGTCATAACGATATATTAAAAAAATGGTGTCGAAAAAAACCAGATCCGTTTTACATAAGATTGTGTCTGCCCGGGGGTAAAGCTCTTGACAAATTCGAATCTTGACGGGCAGAATCCGGGACTTGGAAGCAGAGTTTGATTATGGTAATTGACCAGGCAATTGCAATTGTTGACCGGGTTTAAAGAAATAAAACAGAATATTTCCCATTACTTTTTTCGTCATCTGAATCCCAGGGTCTGCCTGCAAGAGTTTAGCTATACGAAAATATCAATGGCAAGACCCCGAGCAGACGTGAAATCCATGAATGTTAATCTGAGTTTTCAACATCCACCCTTGCTGGGTATGGCATAGATCACGTTGCCTGAAACAAATAAATTGAAGACCTTCTTTTGTACAGAAGGCAGTAATAATTTCCATGTTTTCCCCTTATCTGATGATCTGAAAATGCCGTGAGGATGAGTACAAAAGAAGTTTTCACCAACCTGGATAATTGAAGTCATGAAGGCTTTCACACGAGGGCGATCATTCCAGGTCCGCCATATTGAATCAATAAAAACTTTGTCCTGAAGGCCGGCATCCGTGGGCTGCCAGGTTTTACCGCCGTCGTAGGATGTCCTTAACCTCCTGGTATTCGACTTTGAACTAGAAGTAATAGCAGCGAATCCACCTTTGATCTGTTTTACATCCCAAGTCACACCGCCCTCACTGTCCACCAGCGCCCAGTTTTCGCCATTATCGGTAGATCTTATTATCTTTCTCATACTAGTCGACACCAGTACGCCGTTCGACTCCGCAAAATTCCCTGCCCAGCCTCCGGCATAGACATGTTCCCAGGTTTTTCCATCGTTAGCAGTTTTAAAAAAGCCTCTGTCGGTACCGATAAAAATTGTACCTCCGGCAGTCTCAAAAACGCTGCGTATTCGTGGCTCTGAAGAACTGTCGAATATCGGCGACCATATACTCGTTCCGTTTGTTGTTTTCAAATTTACACCCCAGTAATTGTAGGCAAATATCCCGGGCTTACCGGGGGTAATGCTGCTATGTTCGTCAGGCAAAATCTCTTTGGTCCAAAAGGGAGCTGTGGCATTTGGTGTACTGTGATAGAGTTCGTTTCCAACCCTTAAAAACAGCCCTTTATCATTTGTAAAGAAGCTATTTCTCTGGATACCATCTTCCCGCAAATTTTCGGGCAGCCCTTTGCCGATGCCCTGCCAGGTTTGTCCGCCATCTGTAGATCTAAAAACGATCTTTGCAGTTCCAGCATTCTCTGTTTTTGGGTCTGGATGGCTATCCGGGAGAAGGGAAAATGAGAAAACCGTGAAAAGGAGCAAAAAGGCAAGGATATAAAATTTCATGGTATAAATTATGTTGGTGAAACAATAAAGTAAAGATATCGGGCATCAACTACCAGGAAGATTTTTAGCGGTAAAAAGATGTAAAAGATGCGTAAAACGTTTGTAAAACAACGATCTTACGGCTTCCGTGTTGGAAGGAGCCCGGCCATCTAAAATATTGGTGACCGCAGGAATTGGTACAGTCTGAAAGAGTGTAAAAAAGCTGTAAAACATTGTAAATCCTGTTTAAAAATCGATTTACATTTGTGGTCAATGCTTAGCTTTATCAGTATGAAGCAATATATCTTTCTCGTTGTCCTTTCAGCATCCATGGTAGTGGTTGCCATGGCTTTTGTAAAAATGGATAATGAGCGTCCTGATAAGCACCTGGAAATTGTGCTTCGTACAATCGGGCACCAGGTGTTGCTTCATTCCAACGATTCGACATCCCGGGTATTGCCGGTTAAAACAGTCAATGATAACACCTACAGGATTTCCTTTGAGAACAGTTTCGGATTCACCCCCGATACGTTAATGAGCATAGTGCATCAGCAACTGGCAAAAACGGATAGGTTGGGAGATTATACGGTAAGCGTAAATGAATGTGATCAAAACCAGACCATTTTTGCCTATGAAGTAAATACAGTCCGTGGCGATTTGAAACCCTGCCGCGGGCGCAAACAGAAAAAAGGCTGCTATGTAATTGAGATTTCATTCCCCGCAAAAAAATCATTTAACTACGGTTGGCTTCTGCTTGCATTTATCCCGGTGGTTTTTGCAGGGCTTTATTTCGCTGGCAGACGGAATAGAATTTCAGAATCCCAGGAATTTATAGAGGAAAAGGTTGATGAATCGCTACCAGCTGAAACCAAATCCGTTCCGGCTATCACTGATTATAAAAGGGTGGGGAATTTTGTATTCTTTGAATCAAAAGGAATTCTTAGCCTTAATGACGAAACCATTGAGCTTTCCGTTAAAGAAGGGAAAGCACTAAGCATACTTGTGTCAAACCAGAACGAGGTAGTCGGGAGGGACCTGCTGATGAAAGAAATCTGGGAGGATGACGGTGTTTTTGTGATCACCCGCAATGTGGACGTTTTGATATCCAAACTCCGGAAGAGATTAAGCGCTGATCCGTCTGTTAAGATTGTAAATGTGCATGGTAAAGGATACAAAATGATTATGTAAGCCGGTTTATTCAGCCTGGCAATTCACTAAATTCAACTCACCGGCATCAAACCAAATGGCTCCCAAAATCCGGGGTCCTTTTCAAATAATTCCATTGTTGATCGCATAACGGATCAGTTCAGCTACATTCTTTGTATTTGTTTTCCGCAAAATATTCTTTCTATGGTTGACAATGGTATTCTCACTCAAATGTAACTTGTCTGCAATTTGCTTGCTGCTGAGTCCATCGGCAAGACGTCCCAGTATTTCCCGTTCTCTATTCGATAGCCTCGATTCCTCAGGATCGGGATAATAATGCTGGGTCAGTACATTAATATGATCAAACCTGCTTTCCTCATTTTTTTTCTTGTCAATGGAAAAGATCATAGAGGTGCCTTTTTTCAACGGTGATATGTCCGTAACCAGGGCGATCCCATAGAGAGGCAGCCGGGTCTTTGGGTCCGTAATATAGCTTCCCTGCTGATATATTTGTATCCATCTGCCATCGGCCCTCTTCATCCTATAAGAATAGGTAAAAAGGTATTGAACATGATCTTCGTGAGGGGTTCGACGCAAAAAATCCATCGCTTGACCGAAGATGCTTTGATCATAGATCTTAAAATCGTCTTTGTGAAAGATGCTTATAACAAATTCCAATCCATTTTCAATGACATCCCTGGCATCGAAACCTATCATACCTCTACTGTCACCACTTAAGGCCACATGCCTGCGTTGGGTGTAGTCAATTACATGAATAATGCCTTTAAATGGCAATAGTACCCGGGGGATCGCTTCTGCCTGCCTCAATAACTGGATTATTTCCTTATTACCAATGTCTTTCTGACGGTAATAAATGTCCGTTAATAATCCGCTGTAAGTGATGAGTTTTTTAGGAGGCATAAGGAGTTGGGAGCTTGATTATTTAGAAATTTTTGAAAACTGCGGATGCAAAATTGTCGAGCATTCCATTAAAGGCGTCGGGATTTTCCTCATTAATTACATGCCCGGCATTTTCAATCATGACAACTTTCCCGTTCCACAATGGATCATAATGGTCCAGATAATGCGTATTTACCAGCCTTTCTTCCTTTCCAAAAACCACGCAAACAGGTACGTTCCATTCTTTGATATTCATCAGTTCGTCTGTCCATGCGCCGTTCATCATTATATTGCCGATACTTTTTCTGAATGCAGGATCGGTATTCCTGTAGGAATGATAAAAAGTACGTGCAACAGCTTCACTCGTCGTACTATGTCGAATATATTCTCGCAAGTCATCGTCACTGGGACTTTCTGTTGCTATTACATGGCCCATTGGGCCCAGTGTCAAAACTTCGCTCAAATCGAGCTGATGATTCAGTACGCTGGGGCTTGCCAGTACGATGCCAAGACAATTGGCTGGCGGAGGTGTTATTTCGCCTGCCAGGCAGGTCCCAAATGAAAGGGAAACCAGTATGAATGGGGCTATCTGCAGCGCCTCTATCGTCTTCCTGAGTATATGAGCAAGTTCTTTCAAGCTGTAGGCGTCGGGATGGCTTAACCACTGCGAGCCGCCATGCCCGGGCAAATCGATAGCAAACATCCTGTATTTCTGCTTCAAGGCAGCGTCGTTTAATTGAGGTAGCCAGGTTTCTCCCGACATGGAAGCGCCATGCACAAAGACAATATTTTTGTTACCTGTACCACTGACGTTGATAGCGATTTTTTGGCCGTCTACTACTAAGGTTTGGGGGGTAGGCATAAAACAAGCATTTGGCTCAATATAGCCATAAAAGGCTATTGTGCCGCTCGAAAAGATTGGGAAATTTTGCATCGGATATGGTTAATAGCGAAGCCGCGGCTGAGCAATAAAATCTACGTATGAAGACGTTTAATCTGGCACTAATATGCCTCCTGCTGGGCGGAGGAGCTTGTTTTTATTCTTGTAGCAAAAGTAATTCGGGTGCAACGACAACTACTCCGCCGCCGCCGCCACCACCACCTGTGATCAGTTCCATATCACCCGATAGCGGCGTCTTGGGAACTACGGTGACCATTAGTGGCTCGGGATTCTCGGCCAATATAGGGGACAACTTGGTCAAATTCAATGACAGCATTGCCATTGTATCCAGTGCCTCTGCCACTCAGTTGACGGTGAAGGTGCCTGTATCGGCCGGGACGGGACCGGTGAGTGTTACGGTGGGTGGGAAAACGGCGACGGGACCTACTTTTAATTATGCCTATACGGTTACAGTATCAACCCTGGCAGGCAGTTCTCCGGGATATGCCGATGGGAATGGGGCGGCGGCCAAGTTTGGTCTTCTTCAGGGGATCTGTGTCGATAAAGATGGGAACATTTATGTAGCGGATTATGGAAATAGCATGATTAGAAAAGTCACACCCTCCGGTGGAGTAGGCACCTTTGCCGGAAGTACACGGGGATATGCTGATGGGAATGGGCTAACAGCACAGTTCAACTACCCAATGGCCGTATGTGTCGACGGCCAGGGGAATGTTTATGTGGCGGATGCGGATAATAACAGGATCAGAAAAATCACTCCCGCAGGCACAGTGAGTACAGTAGCCGGGGGAACCCTGGGATATGCGGATGGAGACGCAGCAATGGCACAATTCTATCACCCCTCAGGTATATGCATCGATGGGAAAGGAAATCTTTACGTGTCAGATTTTTATAATAACAAGATCAGGAAGATCACACCTGCCGGCGTTGTTAGTACGTTAGCAGGGAGCAGCCAGGGATTCGCCGATGGAAATGGAGCCGTGGCTCAGTTCAATGGGCCTATGGGGACATTGGCCGACAGCCTGGGCAATGTTTATGTAGCGGATATGAATAATGACAAAATCAGGAAGATCACGCCATCCGGCGTGGTAAGTACTCTTGCCGGAAGTAGTCATGGGTACGCGGAGGGAAATGCGCTGACGGCGCAGTTCCGTTGGCCAGCCGCAGTATGCCTCGATGGTAAAGGAAATTTTTATGTGGCGGATAATTTTAATAACAAGATCAGGAAGATCACACCTGCCGGCATTGTTAGTCGATTGGCCGGAAGTACCACAGGCACCGTTGATGGAGATGCATCGACAGCGATGTTCGATGAACCTTATGGAATCTGTATTGATAGCCATGGAATTATCTATACAACGGACGAAGTCGGTTATAGGATCAGGAAAATTGTTATCCAATAAACGACAATGAAACAACCAACTGTCAGACCTATTTTGTTCATGATCTGGACAATAGTTGTTTTATATATTGGATTGAATTGCAAGAAAACAGATTCGGGGAGCATCTCTAACAAGCCCAAAGCCGATTTCACGTTTATTATAAAAAATCAAGGCGTACTGCCTGACACGGTCAGCTTTACTTCCACGACAACAAACGGGGCTTCATTAAGATGGGACTTTGACAATGGGATTACTTCAACTCTGGCCACCCCTCAAATCGTTTACACCAAGTCTGGTACATACAACGTTAAGTTGGCTGTATCTAATCAATACGGCAGCGACAGCATCACTAAACAGATAAGCGTAACACTCAACAAACCTATTGCTGGCTTTAATTTTACCACGTCTAATCTTGAAGTGCTGCCGGTCACTCTAACCACTACAAACACAACTGTAGGTTCCAATGTCACCTACACATGGGCATTTGGAGACGGTACGTCAACCCAAATCAATCCGATAAACACCTATACATCAGGAGGTATTTACAATATTAAGTTAGTAGCGACTAATGCAAGCGGCAGCGACAGCATCACAAAGGAACTGAGAATTTCGCCTTATCCGCAAACCTATTCAAGTATTTCGGCAGGGCTGCTGAACTTATTCGTGTGGGAAGGCGATTGGCCAGGAAACAAAGTAATGATCTTATCAAGAAATCGCGACTTGGATAGGACAATCATGTTCAAATGGTTAAAGACGATGGATACCACCTATAGTTATTACAAAGCCTGTACGGGAAGAGATCCAGCCGTTTATTCACCCACATACATAAAAAATCACACGACCATTTCAGATGTGCCAAGCACATGTGGCGCAGGGTGCAGTTATGTTGGATCCACCGGAATTGAATTGCAGAATGGATTTTTTGACTTTAATTATAATGCAATCTATAACTATAATCAATTTGACCATTTATGTTTTTATGAATTTGGAAGAAATTTCTGGTTTTATGGAAGCAAGCTTGATTATAAGGAAACAGCTAGTTTTCCAGTTGCGGGAACCTTTGCCGTCTGGATGGGGTCGGTAGAGGGAAGAGATGCCGTTGGCGTTCCAGGGTTCACCTACAATGGACTAACGTACCAACAATTTAAATCGATGTTTGCCAGCTATGTTGATCAGTACGTCGCCAATTCAACTCTCAATTGGGGCAACACATTTGCGGTCAATAGCGGTGTGCCTGGAGTTTGCAACGCGGCGGACTTATTTACATCGATGTGCATGAGACTGAAGCGTGATTACGGCGGCAACAATTTCATGTACAATATCTGGAAGAACGTGGCGCTGCGCCCGGATGCCGGAACGACACAAGACGCAGTTGACAATTTCTTTTTGGCGGCGTGCAAGACTGCCAACAAAAATTTGACGATTCTTTTTCAGACCTGGCGGTTTCCGCTTTCCGCTAGTGCTACTACAACAGCTTCTCAATATCCATAATGATGTAAAACCCTTGCCAGTATTGGTTTCCTTACATTTTTCTTCACATAACCCTATAAGTGATTGATTTTGAATACCTGCCACTCCTCAGCAGGGGGGCGAAAAGCCCCCAAGACATTTACCTTGTGGGCTTTATTATTTCATAGAAATCGACATGTGACATTGGTGGTTTAGAGTTTAATGTCCTCGACCTCTATCAACTCTTCGTCCCTTCCAACCAAGTTGTTATCCCTTAGGTCTGTAATTGTTCCCTTGATGGTCTTTTTCGATCCCTTTATAGTTACTGTCTTATTGGTCTTTAAATTGGTAACACCGATGCCAATGCCCGATCTGTTACCTACTGCATAATAGACATCGTAGATAATGTATTTGTATCCATTATTGATAAAGTATAAATAGTTTAGGTCCATGCCTTCATTTTGGACACCTCCCCCTCTAAGATAATAGGCATACTTAAATTTTTTCCAACTATCCGTGTTCTTTTCCGGGTACTCGAACTCAATTGAGTCCCTGGTTCCATACCTGTATACAATATAAGAGTTGTCATTATCCCTGGCCAGCACGACATGCTTACCATTCAGGGCATCAAATGAAAATATTATCGTTTCGTTTTTTAATAAATATTGTTGAGCATTAGCAGCCAAAGAGAAAAAGAGCGCTGCTATAAATGTTATTCTCATGGAGACAAGATAAAAAATATTTCAATCTTACTCACCAAAGGTTTGCCTACTTTTTTTAAGTTACCAGTTGTTACCCCTGATGCTCAGGCACGCCGTTAGGGTCCATCCACATAAATTCCCAATGGTGGCCATCGAGGTCTTCAAAACTGTGTTGGTACATAAAGCCATAATCGCTGGCCGGATTGGGTATCGTGGCGCCGGCTGCTTCTGCTTTTTCTACCATTTCGTTAACGGCATCTTTACTATCGGCAGATAAGGTAATAGAGCATTCTGCCGCCTTGTGGGCATCTACAATTTCCTTTTTTGTAAACGTCTGAAAAAAAGTTTTTGTCAGCAGCATTACGTAAATGGTATCGCTGACGATCATGCAGGTTGCTTTCTCGTCGGTAAATTTCGGGTTAAACGTATACCCAAGTTTGGTGAAAAACTCTACAGATCTATTGAGATCGTTGACTGGTAGGGTCACAAAAATTTGAGTTGCCATAAGTAGTTTTGTTTATTCAAAGGTATAGTAACGCTACGTACGTGCGAATGGGCAAAAACGACAAGTTAAGGGGGCAAATGCGACTTTAGTAGGCGCATTTGATTTATCAAGTGCCTCTGTAAGGTCCATTGAAAGGTTTGGAAAAAACAAGGGGCGTAACAGCATAGGGTAGTTCAAAAAAACAGGGCGTACTTCAAGATGAACGATTTAGGAGCTGGCACAAGGTAGAAAAAATTGTTTACACCTCACCGATTGGTTACTTTTTCGAAATGAAAATCCCCGGCGATGATATAAGTATTTGTGTCCCCTATCAATAAGATCTTTAGGTTTGACCCTTCGGGCACATGAGCAGAGCCGTTCCAATATGTTGGAGTTCGGCCATCGGGTATAGAAACATCCAGTCCATATTTTTTTGCACAGTCTGCATATTGATCCAGAAGTTTTATTGGTCCTTTAGCCAACAAGCCAAATTCCAATTCAAAGAGCTTGTTGAATTTATTGATGTTTAAGAAATCCTCGAAAGAAATGTATGTCCGATATAAGCTATAATGAATTTGATACATATCAAAGAAAAGCCCCACCGGATCTTGACATACGCCGGTAAAATATAAACCAGATAGCGTGTCTTTATATTTCCATAGTAGAGGATGGTCTTCTTCGATATCGATACTTCCGCCATAGCTAAAACCAATCCTGTTCTCCCTCACGCCAACAGCTTTTATCAACCAATCTTCATTCAGAACAGCATCCAACGAACGTATATTAATAACCAGCCTGACCGTAGTATTTTCAAATAGGACGCTTTTGACGCCAATATTCAGTTCGTCATCGTGGTATTGGTCTAAAATATTTAACAATTCGAACGGAATCAAAGTAACTAGAAAGTTGAGGTTATTTTATCAATGCGCTCAAAATGGCGCAAATGACAATTAGGGCAATTATTGATATGCCCAGATAAGAAAGTAAAGGATGTTTAAATTTTGATCTTATTTCGTTGTAGTTAGAGATAAGGTCGGAGTCGAAAGATCTATTCGGTCGTTGTAACCCACATCTTATACAGACCAACGTTACTTCCTTGGCGACAGGCATCATTGGTATCCAGTAAAAATGATAATATTTGCTCAATACCAGCGCTTCGGCCGGAGAATGGGCTTCGCAAGAAGGGCATCTTAGCAGAAATTCATCCGTACCGATGGGGATAGTGCCGGTACCTTTAACAAATATCATCATATTTTTTTACAAGTGATTTTAACCTTTGTCCCATCTGGGAGGTTCTGAATTTGTTCACAGATCTGCCCGGAAAATGCAAAGTGAACACTGACATCAACTGGATCAATATTATCTATTGAGTATTCACCCCCGATGACCGGCAATTTTCTATAGCTATATACTTCATTTTCTTTTAGTACTTTTCCTGCTACAATAAGATCTTCCAGTAGTAACGGCAGGAACCAATTGTCAATATTTGCTTCATCAGCCAGAAGTTGCTCAAAATGATCGAGGCTTTGGGCAATTTTTGTTAACTCTCCCGAATCAGTTTGTAGCCAATAAACGCCGTCATCTTTTCCAAGCAAAAACATATCTCCCATTTTGGAGATTAGCACAAGGTTTTTAAGTGTTGATAGGCGCCATTGCCAGCAAGAGCAAATATCTTCCAGGTCGATGTCTTGAAAATCAATGGTTAGATCTTGAAGAGTATAGTTCATTAGGCTGTTTTAGATAGACTTTCCGACCGTTCCGATATTGAAATATACGAAGAAGTGCCCTTCTGCAGAAAATAATTACGAGACTAGTTCGTTAATCGCATATAATGGCCAAAGGTACCAAAGGCTTTGTTATATTGTTGACCTTATGGGTTAAGCCGTAGTCTATCAGCCAGGACATAGCTAATTCATAATCTTTTGCAATTTGTGCGGGGATGGAATTTCAAGTGTCAGTGTGATCCGCTGAATGTCAAGCTTCCTGTAAACATGTTTTTTAAAGCAGCGTTACTTTCAAAATTTATCTAAGCTACTTTCTTATATTCTATTCTTCCCAGATCTTTGATAAGCCAGGTCTTTCCTGTTTGACGAGCTCATTTGATTATTAATGGCCTACGATCTTTTGATCGGACCCTGTCTTTTAGATGAGCTAATTCATTCCTATTCATATTTTAAGCCTTACACAAATTCGTACGAGTTTGTGGTTTGAATTACATTTTTACGTACGAATTTATGTAGTTCCTGCACCCTCCCCGACTACTGGCTAAATACATCTCCCATCAGGGGGAACAGATAATCAACTTCTTACAAAGTCGCCACTGACGATTTTTTCATTTTGCCGGCAATACCCTTATTATAGGCCGTCTATTCTTTAAAGTTTAAGTAGGTGTCAAAAAATGGAAGTATTTCTGTATAAAGTCTTCCATCAGTTCCTTCTAAATGTTCAGCGTGGCCACCTAAGTATTCTTCGGCAAAATGATGCACGCCATACCATTCTAATTTTTTACTGAACTGTAGACAAGTAACTGGCACATGTCTGCCCGCATCATTTCTGCCCCAATCTATTTTGATCGCTTTCAAACTTTTTAAAGCGGTTAGATGTGATTCAATCATGTTGGTCGCAAAGTTTGCAGTCCACTTGTTTACAGCAGTTGTGTCAATAACCAGGCTGTCGCCAATATAGTATGCCGGCATGTCTGCATAGAAAGGAGGTTTGTTTAAATTGGGTGAGTACGTTCTGGCTAAGTCAACCATTAATAAAGGGCGGTCTGTTTTAAGTAATTCGCTGTCGTTTTTTATTTCGCTCAATTTTTTGAATGCTTCAATATTAGTATTGATCCCATCCGACCAATTTAGTGTCGCCGGAGTAGTTGCATAAACTGAACTAAAAACGTCAGGAAAAAGCATTCCCAATTTTAAGGCACCGTTGCCACCCATCGAAGCGCCAGAAATACCTCTACTGTCTTTGTTTGGAATTGTTCTAAATCGTTTGTCGATGTAATTAACAACATCCTTTGCAATGTAGTCCGTCCATCTCCCTGTTAATACTGAATTTGTATAAAAACTCCCTCTATATTTTGTAAAGCTGTTGGGAAGTACAAATATTACAGGCCTTATGTGCTTGCTTGAAATCGCCGTGTCAAGTAATTTGTTTATTTCCAAGGCATCCATTGTGGCGCTGTCTTCTCCGTTAAACCCATGCAGGAAGTATATAACAGGATAATGTTGCTTGCTTTTGTAATAATTTGGTGGCAAATAAATTGTTACTCTTCTTATCGCATCCTCACCACCTGGGTTTCCTATGATTGATGCTGCTAAAAATTTTTCATGAATAACAATTCCTTTTGGAGTTTGCCCGAATGAAGGTGTTAATGCGATTGAGATTAATAAGAATGTAAGGATTGCTTTGTTCATACCAGTATTGATCATCATTCCGCAATATAGCCAACCTCGTCGAACCGGAAGCCCGTTATCTTCTCCTGGTCCATGGCCTCTTTTAATCCTTGCCGCACAAAGAAGGCTGAAGCTTTGAAAATACCCAGGAAGAACAGGTCGTGCGGAAGCGACGGCTTCATGACCACTTTCTGGATGATCGCCATTTCAACACGGTCATCCTTCGCAACCTTATTCCGGTAATCCTCATAATTCGAAAAATGCAGTAATGACTTGTCAAGCGTAGCTCCCCCGGTGAAATAGTCGAATGTCGACTGCGGGAAATTAATGTTCTGTATATCGTTGCCGGAGAAGTTTACGATCCGATAGACCGCCTCCTCCACCTGCTCCTTCCCCCGGTACACCTGCACGGGTACCAGCTGATGTGATGGCAGCCGGAAAGTCTGGAGCAGCCGGAGCAGCCGCTGCGACAAGATGGGCGTATGCGTCTCCAGAAAACTGCTGATATAGTCCGTGAGTTTGGTGCTCTTCTGTATCCTGACATGATACCCATTGACAGGCACCTCCGTGAACTTGTCTTCTCTTACCCTTTTCATGTTCTCCTTATCCAGGAGGGGATCATCGGCGCTGCTCACTTGCGGGTAGCTTCTGCCGATGATCCTGGTATCGATCTGTTCTTTTACAATATAAATCTTCTCCATTCCCAAATATCAGGAATGTTTTTATCATATGAGTTTGCCTCTGTACAATTAATTTTATTGCTGCAATCCATATTTTTCGACGATCTGCGCATTGAAACCACCTTCTTTGGGATTTGGCTGCCCTTTCCCCTTAGTGACCAGATCATGTAAGCTGCCTCTTATATAATTGCTCCAGGCGTCATTACAAACATCGAAACATTCATGTGCAGGAACCAATCCTACATGGGTGAAGTGCAGCTGCGTCTGGTTGCCTTTTTGGGAGATCTCAAAAACGATTTTTGTATCCTTCCATTCCTTCTCGTCTTTTGTAAAATTGAAAAAGCTATCGACCACCAGCCAAACTACTTTTTTGTCAGGGACGACCTCTATTAATTTCATCTCAGCACGATGAACATCCTGGTAATGATAAAAAAACACATCGTTGAGCTTGTCTGTACTACCTTCAATTTCTTCCGACCACCATCCGCGAGGGTTCGTGACGGCATTGAAGACTTCTCTCGGAGAATGGTCCACCAAAAAAGAGGTGGTGAAATTTTGATCTTGCATGGTTTTAATTTTTTGTGATCAGTATATTTTAATTTCAATGTATTTCACGTTATAAAATTATTGTCCAAATACTTCTTATTCAGGGTGAAAATTGGACTTTATAGCGGGTGGATTTAGACAAGGGGCTCCGGCTTTCTGAAGGCAAATGCACTATAAATGCGCGGGTGTCGTTGATGAGGATAGGAAGAAGTAGAATCGTATTGGTATCAGGCCCTCCGGGAGAATTTACTCCCATTTTTGGAAAAAAATAAAAGATGCAGAATGTATTAGTGCCTAAGGATCAATACGAAATTGTTTTGGCCTGATTCTTTTGGTATCTTATTCCAGAATCCCAACCGTATGATTACCTTAAAACAATCCGCAACCCTTTTCAATAGCCTGATACTGGCTGCCACCTTGCAGCTGACAGGTGTTGCAGGTCTGCACGCACAGAACCTGGTTACGAACTCCGATTTCGCCGGTGGTTCTTCCACCGGATGGAGCACCAGCTCGAGCATAGAAATCAACCCACAAACCACGTACGGAGGGCCCTCGTCCAGCATCTATGTTACAGAGATAGATGTCGAGCGCACTATCAATCAACAGGTATGTATCCTGCCCGGACTTACATATACTTTTACTTACCAGGCTACCCGCAGACCCCAAACCGGAACGCCGGCCAACCCCGGCATGGTGGTAAAAGTGACAGGCACAACTTCAAATACGAACTATGTGAACAGTACCCAGTTGTATGGTGGTACCACCTGGAATCCGCAAACAAAGACTTTTTCTATCACTGTACCTGCCAATTCCACAGACAAAAGGCTGAATATTCAATTTTCATCGACTAACAATAGTACTACCTATGGCGTTATAATCTGGGACATCGAGCTGGCGCCTGCCGCAGGCAGTCCGCTATCCATATCCGGGCCTTCGAGCTCGGCAGTTGCAGTGCTAAATAGTTATTCCCTGACCAATGCCCCTGCCAGCACTTCTTACAACTGGTCCTTTTCCGGCGGCGGCAGCCCTGGTTCATCTACGAATGCCAACCCTTCCGTATCATGGGCGAGTACGGGATCAAAAACTGTAAGTGTAGCTGTTTCAAACGGCGTTTGTACAATGGCTACCTACACTAAAACAGTATCGGTACAAATCCCCCTGCCTGTGGATATCACCGGATTTTCAGGAACAATGGCAGGCAACAACGCCCAGCTGACCTGGGTTTCGGAAAAGGAAACGGGTGGCCGGTATTTCGTCGTGGAACGTTCCTCGAATGGAATTGATTTCGATTCCATCGGGGTGGTAAGTTCGAAGAATGCACAGATGGCTTATACTTATCAGTATACGGACCGGTCTATGTCCGTTGGAAATAATTATTACCGGCTCCGGCATGTAGACCTGGATAACGCGGTGTATTATTCAAAGACTATCGTGCTGAATAATGCTGCCGCCAGCAACAGCGGAAACATGCAGGTCTATCCGAATCCGGCTGCTGCTACGCTGAACTATCGTATCACGAGTGAGAAAGCGGGCACTGTCATCCTCCAGGTGTACAATACATCCGGGGTAATGGTACTAAGCAGTCGTGTACAGCTTTCCACAGGCATCAGTCAGCAGTCTATCAACATTGCACAGCTTAACAACGGCAACTATTTCCTGAAGCTGGCGGACGCACAGGGCGCCTTTCAGTATACACAGACTTTTGTAAAGCTCTAAATCGTATACAAAATGTCAACAGGCCGGAGAGAACTTTCTCTGCTGCCGCCTTTTACCTGCTCTTTCCTTATAGATATTCATAGACACTATGGAGCCCAGCATTATTACGATGCCAACCATCTGTATAGCAGAGATCTGCTCTTTCAATATAAAGTGAGCGCAAAGGACGGCGACAGGCAATTCCACCGTCAGAAGTATGGAGCTTAAGCCGGCACCGATCTTTGGCATTCCCTTCGTAAACATCACCGGAGGAATTACCGTTCCGAACGCAGCCAGTAAGAATCCCCATTTAAGCAATCCCGAATCCCAATGCCCACAACTGAAAATTGAAAGCTTCCAATTTGGAGTAGGTTACCCGTCAATACTGTACCTGCAAGAGATAACCGCCAGTTGATTGCTCCGGATATTTTACCTGCCCTGATCCTCAAAAAAATAGCCGGCAGCCAGGGGCAGGTTAATCGGATCGTCCGGCAGGTCACCGGGAAAGCATACAAGTACGTTGTCCCCACAGCTGGCCATACGCCTCACAAAGAGGCAAAGGAAATGGTGCTGAAGCGTTCCGTGGCGTTCATACATGAAGTAGTTGCCAAAAGGGTTATTTGATCCCTAATTGCTCTTCCTACACAATATGAAGCAAGAGATAGGGTTGAGTGTTATTGTTGGAAAATTTGAGTTTCCTGAGCTTCCCATAGCTGCAGCAAGAATTTTTTTGATCTTTCGCTCTCTGTCTTAAATGAGAGCGTTATCAACAAACAGCCAAAAATAAACATGGCAAATGGAATGAGGAGCATTGGTGAAAACCTATGTTGGGAAATTTCACGTATTTGAGCAAGTCCTGTGAAAATTATGCCTAAGCAAACAAGCCCTACAACGCCCAACCAAATTGTCATAAATATTAATACGAAAAGCACCGGGCGTATCTTTATGTTTATTTTTGTTTTGCCAGAGAATGTTGAAATGTTCCCTTTTATAACAGGTAAAAATGAATTCTTGTAGTCTATGACCCTGCTTATTGTAAATGTGTTCCCCAGGATCTCTCCTTCGTACGGTTTAGTTGAATTTTTCCTATAAGTGGAAAGTCTCAATCCTCTCTTAGGATCGATGTTGTCAGCTAAACGTCTTTTTACCTCTTCAACCGGCAACCTGCTTGTTAACGTGTACTTTCCGATGGGTAAATATTTTTTAATGTGCATAGTGTCGCAGGAGAATAAACCCCAATATACAATAAAGTATCTGCAGGACAAATGGAAGGGAATTTGATGGATATGTTTACTTCGATGCCATCACTACCCTGCTAACAACGCTTCTTTTCCCGGACTGTGTGATCCTGATCACTTTTAACTCTTTCTGTTTACCAGCAGGCACGTCGACGGACAATGGTCCGTCGGCCATCCAATCCTCCGGAGAGGGATCGTGTCCATCCAATGTATAGAATATCTTTTCGCCAGGTATCACAGGCTTGAAATTAAAATGAAAGTTTGCGCCGGTGAGGGTGGTATCTACCGCCGGCAGTACCTGGGGAACCCTGTAATTAAAATTCCATCGCTCCATTTTTGCCAGGTGCTCCCCTACGCGATGTTCCAGGAAATCAGGATACTCCATTTTCTTTTCCGGGCTCCAGGCGACTTCTGCAAGCGCAAAGATCCGGGGAATGATCATATACTCCAGCTTCGCCATGCTGGGGATGTGCTCGGTCCAGAGACAGCCCTGGATACCCAGGATGTGACGGCGTATATCGGGAGGCAATGTATCGGGAGCGGGATTGTAATCATATATCTGCTGCATGGGCGCATTCCCGCCATGGCTGACCGGCTCCATGACAGATCTGCTTTGCGCATAGTCGAAATAGAAACCGTTGGCGCCAGGGGTCAGAACAATATCATGCTGCCGGGCAGCAGTCCAAAAAGCGCTATCCGTCCAGCGACAAGTAGCCAGCGCAACCCCGGGCGCCGCATCACCCCGCACCGTCTCATCCCAGCCGGCCAGCTTTTTATGTTTGTTTTCCAGGATCCTGCTCACCCGGCGGATGAAATAGCTCTGTAGCTGTTCAATGTTCCTGAAATTATTTGCTTTTATAAACTCCTGTACTGAACTGTCCTTCTCCCAATAGCCCTTATAGCACTCATCGCCGCCAATGTGGATGTATTCGCATGGGAAAAGGGCAGCGATCTCTGTAAATACCTTGTCAAGGAACTCATATACTTTTTCGCTCGCGGGGTTGAGGGTATTGTCTATGTGCATTTCAAAACGTCCCTTCCCGAACCATACCCCAAAGGCAGTCCCGGGGTTGACCTTTATGCTGGTGTCTTTTGTGCAGCAAAGTTCCGGATAAGCCGCGATCGCGGCCATGCAATGACCAGGTATGTCGATCTCAGGTATGATCGTTATGTATCTATCTGCCGCATATCGTATCACTTCTCTTATCTCCTCCTGTGTATAAAAGCCGCCTTCGGTTGGCGCCTCGCCAGGTCGGGGAGGCTCATTTGTGCCAAACCGCCCCCTTCGTGGTACGCGCCAGGCGCCGATGTCAGTCAGCCGGGGTAATGATCTGATCTCGATACGCCATCCATTGTCATCTGTCAGGTGCCAGTGAAAGCGATTGAGCTTATAGGCCGCCATCAGGTCCAATACCTGTTTTATCTGCGGTACGGTAAAGAAATGACGGCTTACATCCAGCATCAGTCCGCGGTATGGGAAGCGTGGATGGTCTTCGATAGTCATGGCGGGAAGACGGAGAGGAAGGCTGTCTGTCGGGGGGATCAGCTGTAATAAAGTTTGTACACCATAAAAAAGCCCAGCGTCTCTGCCGGTGATCTTTATACGCGACGGCCGGATCTCGAGCTTGTATCCTTCCGGGGGAAGGTTTTCCGTGGATGTCTGTGTCAGCAGGATGGTGTCTTTCGGGCCTGTTTGGGAAAGAGGTAGGGGTTGCTGCCGGAGGGTGGTCGGGAGCTGTTGCCGGAGAAAGACCAGGAGCTTATCCTGCGGGTCATCGGCCATGACTACTGTGGCCCGGCTGAGGACAAAAACACCCCGGCCTTCTTTCAGGCAGGCCGGGGCGGGTATGAGCGCGGGTATCAGTCGCTGGGCGGATACGGATGTGATTAGGGTTGAGAGGAATGTTAATTTGATAAATAGTTTGTACATGGGTCGCATACGCGGGCTTTTCATAATGTCGGTGCTTATTGATAATCGGGGTCAAATACCCTGGCCTTATAGAATTTGGCGCCAGTTACCGCCCGTTGTGCATTCAATGCGCCTGTGGGAGCATAAAAATCGACGGTGTCCGTCACCCAGCCGGTGGATGGGTTGGGGCGGGGACGGGCCTCTACTATCTGGCCGGAGGGCTGGTTGCCGATGCTTTTGACAAAGTCCCGGTTGGAAGCGCCAGGTGCGGCGGTAAAGGTTTTTGAGGTCTTGTCGTAGAGATAGACGCCGCCGTTGTTGAAGTCGGTGTTCATGCTTACCCAGAGTTTGTTGTTATCATAGTAGTAAGGATATACATCATGTCCCCATGCGCCGGGCAGTATGCTTCTCCTGAGTGAGTCTTCCGTCAATGTTGGGTTGGCGGCTGTACCTCCCACGATCAGGGCCGTAAGCACGTGCTTGTTGCCGTTGGGCAAAACAAGGTAGCCTGTCACCCAAAGACGGTTAATAGACGGATCCCACAGGACGGCATGAGCAGAGGTAAGATTGAATTGGTCATAATTGGCATGGTTGGGAGGCGCCTGTGAAGAGGAATACACCCTTATCCAGTTGCCATAGGGCTGGCCTGTCGTGCCCGCGGCCGCGACGGCGATATTCCCGTTGGGCAGCAATTCTACGGAGTGCACGCCCGTGTACTGATGAAACCCGATGATCCACACTCTTGCGCCGGAAGGATAGGCGGCGATCGTCGCCATGACACCACCGCTGGCTACGATGGCCTGGCTGGTGCCGGAGAATACGGTAGTATTGCGCAGCTTTACATCCGTCGGATCGTCCCACAGACTGACCTCGGAGCTGCTGTATCCCCTGGCCGTCGTCGGCTTCCAACTCCATTTTAGTGCGGCAGCGGTATTCCAATCATAAACAGCCGGATCATAGACCTCGATCTGGTGATCGCTGTCCTGGTTGGTGGTTGCGATCCAGCAACCGCAAGGCGTGGCGAGTGGCTGCACCACGGAAGTCTTTGATCCCTCCGTATCGGCAGCGGGCTTTCGGATGGCCGTCTCGCGCTTACAGGCCATGTAAGCAGCGGCAAGTGCAATAGAAGCACCTGCAAGAAAATAGAATCTCATTTTCATTGCTTATAGGTTTTTATGGTTTTGATAAAACTACAGGAGCGTCCTATTCATACCCATGGTTCTGCGTAAGTTTGGTATTCAACTGTGTCTCTGAATATGGTATGGGGAAAAGCAATCTGTCGGTGGTTAGCTTATACGAGTTGGGAGACAGATAATCGTTTGCCGGCCGGAGTATGTCGCCCTGCGCATTCATGACGGTGATGGCATTGCCTGTTCTTACCAAGTCTAACCACCGCTTGTTCTCAAAAGCCAGCTCCACTCTTCTCTCGTGCAGGATGGAATCACGAAGCACAGTCTGGTCGGTGGACGTCAGGGGAGCAAGACCGGCCCTGCCGCGCACCTGGTTCACCCAGGGAAGGGCATCCGCCGTCCGGCCCTGTTCATTCAGGCTTTCCGCGAGTAACAGCAGCACTTCTGCGTAACGGTATACGGGCCAGTTGTCGTCCGTCTTTTGCGGGAGCGTGTGTGCATGCAGGTATTTTTTATTAAAGGGCCGGCCGGCTTTGCCCGGAGATGGCGTATAACCCACGATGCTTTTTACGGCAGATGGCGTAAAGTCGGAGCTGGAGCTCCAGGTGCCTTCGACAACGGCGATGGATGCATCCAGACGCTTGTCACCAGACTCATAAGCGCCGATGAGGTCCTGAGTAGGGGTGTTCCAACCGCCATAAGTGGTAATGGTATTAGCGATATCACCCGTGACGATGGTACAGTTGGCCATCCTGGGAATGTACCAGTAGATAAAGGAGCTTTCCTGACCGAGAATGGCCATGGAGTATTGTATCTCGAAGATGGACTCCTTGCTGTTCTTATTGTTCGTGGCAAAGGCGGCGGCATAGTCAGTCTGCAGCTGATAGCCCATCTGGGTCACTTTTTCCAGGGTGGCTTCGGCATCGGCATACTTCTTTTGCGTCATGTATACATCCGCCAGCAAGGTCAGCGCGGAACCTTTTGTAGCGCGTCCGACCTGAGGAAAAGCGGGTGGATTGAGTTTTTGCACAGCGTCCGTCGCATCGGCGATGATCTGCGCATATACAGAGTCCGCGGAAGACCTGGCTAAGAAGGCCTGTGTCTGATTTTGCACGGCATGGAGGTACAGTGGTACGCCTCCATAATAACGGACGAGATAAAAATAAGAAAGGGCGCGCAGAAATTCCGCTTCGCCTGTGAACCTGCTCTTTACGGAGTCGGCAAGCGTTACGCCGCCGATGCGATCCAGTATGGCATTGGCCCTGCTGATGACGACATAGTTGTTATTCCACATGCCGGCCGTCTCGGTATTGAACTTGTCGTCCAGGAAATTGTCGATGTTTTCGCGATAGACATTCACCACTGCTCTATCAGATGCCTTATAATCATAAAAGGTATTGTCGGACCGCATCTCACCCATCAGCCAGGGGGCGGTGACATAGGATGTGCCGGTACCCAGACTTATGCTGGCCCTTAAACCCTGGTAAGCGCCATTCAGGGCTTGCTCGAAATCGGTCTGTGTCTTATAAAACCCGGCTGCATTGCCCTGGCTCAAGGGGCTTTGATCCAGGAAGCTCTTTTTACAGGAAGCCAGCCCCAGCAAAGCGAAGATGATATATATGCTAATTTTTTTCATTTTTTAAGCTTGGTGTGTTAAAAGAAATTTTACAGACCGACATTGATACCGAAAGTGAATGTTCTGGGGATGGGATAGTTTCCCAGGTCTTGTCCCTGCGCGGTGCCATTCAGACCGCTCTGGTTCACTTCGGGGTTCATGCCGGGATAGCTGGTCAGCACGAATGCCTGCTGAACGCTGGCGTAGCAACGCAGTTTCTTTACGTACCTGAAGGACGGGCTGATGGGCAGCGTGTACCCCAGCGTAATATTATTGCAGGTAAGGTGCGAACCGTCATAAATAAACTTGGAGTTGTCCGCCCTGAAATACGCGGTAGTGCCCGCCAGGGTACGGGGCACCTGCCCGTTGCCCGGATCGCTCTCGGAGCGCCAGCGATGCAATAGTTCCTTTGGACCGTTGAAAACACCGTCCAGGTTATAGCCACTCTCCGCCATACCGTCTTTGATCTTGTTGCCATATGTACCGGAGAAGACGATGTTCATGTCAAAATCCTTGTACGAGAGGTTGTTGGTGATCCCGAACACAAAACTTGGGTTGGGGTTGCCGATAAAGGTTCTGTCGTTGGTAGGGTCGATGATATTGTCCCCGTTGAGATCCCTCATCCTTGCCGTGCCTACCGTCGAAACGCCCGTATAATATTTGGGCCCTTTCTGATATTCCGCCTGGTTCATAAAAACTCCGTCAAAGATGTATCCATAGAACTGTCCCAAGGGTTTTCCCACTTCTGTCCTGAAGTCCGTGAACTCGGAGAATGTGTTGGACCCTACGGCAGAGATGGGTGCATTGCTGGTACCCAGTCTGGTCACGATATTCCTGTCAAATGATATGTTGACTGTGGAACTCCATTTTAATGCCCCTACGAGGTTCCTGGAGCTGACAGATATCTCATGCCCCCAGAGCTTGACGGATCCGATGTTGGCGGGCACGTTGGAAAAACCGGAGCCCCTGGGCACGTCGACCTGGTACAATAACCCGTCCGTGATCCTGTGGTAGTAATCATATGTCAGGCTGATCCTGTTATTCAAAATGCTGATGTCCAAACCCAGGTCCAGCTGTTTGTTTCTTTCCCAGCTGAGCAGGGAGTTGCCCAGCGTGGATTGCACCAGTCCCTGTGCAAGCGTGGAACCAAAGACGTAGTTGGCGGGGGATGTCAGGGCGATGGAAGGATAGTTGCCTGAAACACTCCCGATCGTATTGAATGAATTATTGCCCGTGATCCCATAACTGGCCCTTACTTTTAGGAAGTTCACGGGGCGGATGCCCTTCATAAAACTCTCATCGCTGACGACCCAACCGGCCCCCACGGAAGGAAAATAACCATATTGTTTGTCCGTGCCAAAGCGGGACGAGCCGTCCTGGCGGACAGCGCCCTGAAGGAAATATTTGTTCTTGTAGCTGTAGTTCACCCGCCCGATCATGGACAGCAGCGTCCAGACTTCCGAACTGCTGCCATAGGAGCTGATGACGGCGGCATAGTTCAGGTAAGGGATGTTGTCATTGGGATAGGTATTGCCGTTGATATTATTCCGGTAGTCGTTGAATCGCTGGGCAGTATAGCCGGCCAGTGCCTGGATATTGTGGTCGCCCAGAGTTTTTTGCCAGGTCAAAGTATTCTCATTTGTCCAGGTATAGTTGTTGTTGAATGCAGAAATACCCGTGGCCGGCTGTGGGGGAAGATTATTAAACGTCCCTTGCGCCGTGGAAGGCAGGAAGTTCTTTCTGGTGAGTCCATTGACATCCACGTCGAGCACCGACTTGAATGCAAAGTCCTTTAAAAAACGAATTTCGATATAAGCATTTCCCAGCAGCCTGTAGCGTGTGTAATCGTCATTTTGCTGCAGCAGTACCCGGTACATATTCGGCCAGGTAAAGAGGTTGGGAAAGCCTGTGACGGTGGTGGTAAGCGTTCCGTCGGGGTTCTTATACGCACCCATCGGGGGCATATAGATGGCGGCAGCTACGATCTGACGCTGGCCATCCACGTTGGCGACGCGGGTGTTACGATCCAGCTGCAGGGTTGGGGCGAGGTTTACGCCGAGCTTTACAAATTCGTTAGGTCTGTACTCGTTATTCAACCGTACTGAAAACCGTCTGTACCAGGTGTTCTTCATGATGCCCTGCTGCTCGAGATAGCCGCCTATCAGGCTGGTGGAAGATTTTTCCTTGTCATTGGTCACCGTAATATTGAAATTCCTTACTGGGGCGTTCCTCAGCATGAGGCCCAGCCAATCCGTGCCCTTCCCATATTGTTCAGGGTTTTGATAGGCTGCCGGCACACCGCCCGTATAGCCTTCATATTTGATCTTGTCCTCATAGAATCCTTTCATATAGGTGGCCAGCTCCGTGGCATTCATATATTTTGGCCTCCTCTCATTTGGGAACGTAGCGATGCCGTTGTAGGCATTGAGATCAACCGTTGATTGTCCCGCTTTTCCTCTTTTAGTAGTAATAAGGATGACACCGTTGGATGCCCGCGAGCCATAGAGGGCCGTGGCGGAAGCGTCTTTCAGAATGGTGAAGGTTTCGATCTCGTCGGGGTTGATGGAATTGATATTGTCCGTCTCTCCACTGATGGGTATACCGTCGACGACGAACAGGGGGCGGTTGCTGGCGTTGAAGGAGACGGCGCCACGGATGCGGAAGTCGATGCCCTGTCCGGGTCTTCCCGTCGAATTGTTGATCTGTACGCCAGGCACTTTACCCTGGAGCCTGTCCGCAAAAGTTCCGGTGGGCATGTCCTTCATGTCGCTGGCGTTCAACTGGGTCAGGGCGCCCACCACGGCTCTTCTGCGCTGCGTGCCGTACGTCACGATGACGGCCTCTTCTACCCTGGTTTCCAGAGCAAGGGTGATGTCGATATTTGTTCGTTTGCTGACGGCGACGCTTTGCGGTGCATACCCTACATAGGATATTTCCAGCACAGCATTCTCTTTTACACCTTTTAAGGTAAATGATCCATCGGCGGCGGTGGAAGTTCCCCTGCTCATGCCTTTTACCCGGACGGAGACGCCCTCCAGGGGTTTGCCGGTGGCGTCCGTCACTCTGCCTGTGATATCGATGACGGCCAGCTCTTCGTCACCGGCCCGGGTGTGTGTCTTTTCGCTGATGACGATGATATTGTCCTGGAGGACATAGGAGAGTGGCTGGTCTTTAAAACATTCATCCAGCACCTGCCGGAGGGGCATGCTGTGGACATCGATATCCACCTTGTTTGCATACCGCAATGTCTTGTTGTTATAAAAGAAGTTGCAGCCTGTCTGCCGTTTGATCTCCTTAAACACCTGGGAAAGAGGGATGCTTTTTCCCGTGATTGTTACTTTCTGCGCCTCCAGGTGCGCACTTGCCTGCAAAAAAGCCACCATGGTTAATAAAACTGTCAGCTTCATAATCAGCAGCAATTTGGTTGATGCAAAACCTTTGGAAAAATGGGTTTTGAAAGGAACACGTACTGGCATACCTTTGGTTTGTTTGGGTTTTGTTAAGCGAATAATAACTACTCTTTTTACAAAGGGTTACCCAAACCTGTCCGGTTTCCGGATCTGTCGGCCAGGGGTGGGTGAGATCACTCCTGGTCTTGTTTTCCGTCGTATACAGGCGGGCCCTTTGCTTTTCATCGGTAAGGTTCGACCATAACTTTCCGACCTTGGATCGTAAATTTTACTGTTTTTGTCAGCTCCAATATTTTTAATAAAGAGGATAAGTACTCCGATCTTGGGAGAGTCCCGGAGAAATTCTCGTCCATGATGCCTTTGTTGTATTCTACTTCCATGTCATACCATCTTGTCGCCTGCCGCATGATGTCCGCTATGTTGGTATTGTCAAACTTGAAGTAACCGTTCTTCCAGGCGACCACGGCTTCCAGATCTGCGTCGTTAAAGATCTTTATGTCCCCACGAGCCGCAACCCCTGCCTGCTGCCCAGGTCTGAGCAACCCTGTCTTACCATCCTTCCTTATCTTCACGCTGCCTTGCAGCAAGGTGGTCCTTATCATGTTCTCGTCGTTGTACGCGTTGATATTGAACTCGGTGCCAAGGACTTCCACTTCCATGCCTGACGTTCCCGCACTGGACGATGTATTTACCTCTACAATAAAAGGGAGCTTGCCACCCTCATGCGCAATGGGCTTTATTTCGAAATAGGCTTCTCCTGTAAGCTGGACCCTTCTTTCGCTTCCTGTAAACGCGGTGGGATATCGCAATGATGAAACGGCATTGAGCCAAACCTTACTGCCATCCGGAAGGACGAGCTGGTACTGTCCGCCACGCGGGGTCGTCAGCGTGTTAAAAGAAAGCGTATTGTCTGCCTCGGGTGCGACAGCAAGCGTGTTGTATATCAGCCGGCCACCCTGCTTTTTGATATCCGTGTTACCTTCTTTGGTAAGACTGCCATTGCGGCTGCTGTCCAGAAGAATAACGGAGCCATTGGCGAGCGTGAGCTGTGCTTTGTATCCCCCGGGCGCCCTGTCGTTCATGGAGTTTGGTTTTACGGCCAGCGGTTGGGAGACGCCTGTGGTACGTCCGTTGTACCATACCCAGATACCCGCGACTACCAGGAGGATTGCTGCCGCCACTGCCATTCGCCAATATACATGCCGTCTTATGGTCTTTGTTCGTCTACGTTGCCGGATCTTTTGCAATATTCTTTCTCTCAGCGCCTCCCTGCCAGGGGCAAATGCAGCAGGTAGAAAAACAGTCTCATCCTGGCCGGCGTTGTACCAGTCGGCAAACTCTTTTTCCTCTTCCTGGGTAATGGTTCCGTTCAACCATTTTTCCGCCAGTTCAAGATATCGATGGTCAGGGTTTTCAGATGCCATGCGACGGCTTTTACAGATAAGTCAAGCGATCGTCGTAAAACCCTTAGTGAAGTTTTAAAAATATTCAGAAAAGGAACATGATAAGTTTTGCCAGGTGGGTCCGCAAGGTGCGGATGGCCTTTGAGAGATGGGCCTCCACCGTTTTTTCGGCAATGCCCAATTCATGCGCTATCTCTTTCTGCGAGAAGCCTTTGTCCCTGCTTAGCTGAAAGACGATACGGCACTTTTCGGGAAGATCCGCCACGAGCCTCCCCAACTTGTCCTTAAGATCTCCGAAGCAAAGCCACTCTTCCGTAGAAAGGTCCGCCTCGGTTGTGGTTTGACCGGCGTGCTGCTCATAGCGAAGCTGACGGTTCCTCTTTGCCAGTTGATTGATCACTCTGTACTTTACTGCCGTCGCCAGATAGGCGCTCAAGGAGTTGATCTGCAATTCTTCGCGGCGATGCCATACATCCAGGAAAATGTCCTGTACCAGCTCTTCCGCCTCGGATGGATTATATAATTTATGGGCCGCTACTACAAATAGTTTATCCCAGTAGATATTGTAAATCTCCGTGAAAGCGGCCTCGTCGCCTTTGGACAGGCGGGAGAGCAATTCCCGTTCATTATATGTTAGTGGGTCACGCACGCACGTAAAGCCTTAAGATATGCGGCAAATATAGGGGGAAGCATTTGTGAGAACAAGACTTAACCTAAAGATAAAGTTGCACAGTCCGGAAAAAATTCTTAGTTTGCGTCAAAATAACGCAAACAAAATTGTAAAAGCTATGTTTGGAGTTAAATATATTAAGTTCGACTCGATGACCTATGTCATTAAGTCCAAAAATGGAACGGTTTCCAAAGAGGGACGCGGGCTTTCATTTTTTTATTTCTCACCGACGACATCCATCGCCGCGGTTCCCATTGGAAGTAATGATCTGCCATTCATTTTTAGTGAGACAACCAGGGATTATCAGACGGTAAGTATACAAGGGCAAATAACCTATAAGATCGGCAACCCAAAGCAGTTGGCTGAGTTGCTCGATTTTACGGTAAACGAAAAAGGGGGTTATAAAAAAGACGATACGGAAAAATTGAATCAAAGAATTATCAGCGAGGCTCAAACCGCCACATCTTCCTTTATCCATGGGCTTGGTTTAAAAGAATCCATCCGCTCAGCAAAATCCATAGAAGCAAAGGTTTCAGAGGGAGTCAGGGATTCGCAAGCCATTTCAATGCTTGGCATCGAGATCCTGGGGGTAAATGTGCTTGCCATTAGAGCGACACCTGAAATGGAAAGGGCGCTCGAGACAGAAACGAGAGAGAAATTACAGCAGGAGGCCGATCAGGCAATATATGAAAGAAGAAATTTTGCGGTCGAGCAGGAAAGAAAGATCAAGGAAAGCGAATTAAACACCGAGATCGCGGTGGAGGAAAAGAAAAAACAGATCTCTGAAAAAAAGATGGAGGCGCAAATACAGCAGGCAGAGAACGACAGAAAACTCAGGGAAATGAAAGTACAGGCTGATATTTCCGTAGAGAACCAACGTAAGGGGCTTATTGAACAGAAAACGGCCAATGAAAGAAAAGAAGCGGAGACACGGGGATACGTTCTTGAAACCACTTTAAAACCGTATAAAGAGCTGGATTGGAAAACCCTGATGGCTTTAACAAATAAAGATGATGCGAAATTCAATATTGCGCTTGCCTTCAGACAGCTGGCTGAAAATGCGGACAAGATCGGCAACCTGAATATCAGCCCCGACCTGCTTGAAACCCTTTTGACCGACAGGAAAGAAAGCAAAAAATGAGCATTGAGTACGCAATCATCATCAAGAATAAAACAAGGTTGGAATCGCTGATCGAGCGATTCAACACAAAACAACAGGCAAAGTTTTATATCGAGCGGCTGGGTGGCAAATTTGAGGATTATGAAATAGAGCATGAGAACTTCACCCGCTCGCTCTCTCTTGTCCAGCGGGAGCTTTCAACGATCGTAAAAAATAAGATCATCGAACGTACGTTTGTTCCTTCTTTCCTGTTCAATGAAAAACAGCTGGCCGTTGTTATCGGCCAGGACGGTCTGATTGCCAACGCCGCCAAGTATGTAAATGGGATACCAATAATTGCGGTAAACCCGGATGCAGAGAGATATGATGGCGTATTGCTTCCTTTTACTCCCAATAATTTTGCCCTTGCGGTTGAAAACGTGATCAAAAATAAATTCCGTCTACGCTCTGTTCCATTTGCGGAAGCAAGACTCAACGATGGGCAACGGCTGCTGGCCTTTAATGATCTGTTTATCGGCGCCGCAACGCATGTATCTGCCCGATACAGGGTTTCTTTTGAAAATAAGACGGAGGAGCATTCTTCTTCAGGTATTATTGTGTCGACTCAAGCCGGATCCACGGGATGGCTAAGCTCGATCTTCAACATGTCTTTTGGAATACATAAGTTTATCGAAAAAGATAATTCAAAGAAGAGATATCCCCATTTTAAAGCGGATCAGCTTTTATTTGCTGTACGTGAGCCTTTTGCAAGCAAGAAAACCCAAACAAATATTCAGGCAGGGATTGTAACAAACGGGACAAACCTTTTTATAGAATCGCTGATGCCAACCAATGGCGTAATCTTTTCAGATGGCATTGAAACCGACTATTTAAAATTCAATTCGGGGAATGTCGCTACCATCGGTATTGCCAAAGAAAAAGCAAATCTTGTAGTAGGCTAATCATGATGCGTCGCCTTCCAATCCTTTTCAAAGAATCTGCTCCACTCTAAAATATATTTATAGAATTCGTACTCCGTCTCGCAGCTTTGGATAAGGTCGTAGCTCGGCCTGTATTGCCGCATAAAGGTATCGAGGGCTGGAGACTCAAGACCCGTGACCCTTTTTACGATGGCCTTTGTAAAACGGTGGTCCACATATTTTTCTTTTTCTTCCCATTGCAGTCTGTCCTGGAAGGCCAGCATACGTCGGTTCTTCGCGCCATCCAGCAACAGATCGAAGTCGAGGCCCACGCCAAACCCGCCGCGACGACCGGCTCTCATGTTATCGACGTAATCAGCCTGATACTCGAATATTTTTTTATATTCCTTCCGGTTCTCCAACGAGTCCAGTCGGTAGTTGCTGGACTGTACAAATGCGGTGGGCAAAGAATCCACCGCCACTTCCAGGCTCATATCAAAGGGGTAACCTGCGGGGATGTCCTTCACGGGGAACTTCATGGTAGAGCGCCCCAGGTAAGAAAAATAAATGGAGTCGCCGGTGGATAGTCTGATATGATAGTGTCCCAGTGAGTCCGTCATCGTCCCGGCGCCGGAAGCGCCCATGACACTCACTCCCCGCATAGCATATTGCAGGCTTTTGTCATATACGGTCCCGTTGATCTGCACCTGTCCAATAACAGCCTGAACGGCGAGGACAAAAGCGCACATAAAAAAAAGCTTTTTTAGCAGAAGTTCTGATGAATGCATACCTATCCGGAAAATAGGTACGTATAAAAGACAGAGAAGTTGCCTGTTTGTTATTTAATGAGTATTTAATCTTTTCCTTTCCCGCCGCCAAAGCGATAAGCATACCCCAAATTGGCAACAGCGGCGCCCACATGATTTTTCCCGTTGGCGGTACCTTTCTGAATATTGAGGAACCCATAGTTGCCGCCGGCCTGAATAAAGAGGCTATGTTGTCTTGCCGGCCCAAAACCATAGGAAAGCCCGATGTCGCCATCTATCCCAAAATTGCCCTTATGTAATTGATCCTTAATATCAGAGGTTGTATCAAAGGACTGGGGACCACCCGGTATCTCCTGTGTCTTTCCGGCATCGGCATACAAAGTGCTGGTGCCGCTGGTCACCTGTTTGGCGGAAAGCAGGTACCCAAAATAGGGACCCGCATCTACATAGAACCGCCAGGGGGACCGGTGTCCCAGATCCCAGCCCAGATTGGCCAATACGGGAATTATCAGGTAGTTCAACTTTGCCGTGCTCTTATAGTCGGCATAGAGATATGGTGGCGGGGTCATCCCCTGGGATTGAAAATACTGAGCTACCTGATCAGGGGTTGTCAGGGCCTGGAACCCATTCTTTTTTCCGCCTTCCGCGGCGTACTCTATCCGGGCCTCCAATGAGAACAATGGGGAGAACCGGTAACTGCCGGATACGCCGAAATCCGCGCCCAGCCTGGAGCTATATCCCGTGTTTAGCGGGTTATTCTGAGAGCCGCCCGCAGTCAGGTTGGGAATGCTGATCCCGCCAAAGGCGCCGGCCGTCCATTGCGCATATATGCCGGCGGGGAGGAGAATAGTGATCAGGAGGGTCGACAAAAAGGTTTTGCGTTTCATCGTTTTCCGTTTTAATGGTGAGCGTGTTGTCGGTCGGTCAAAAGGAGGGCTGACAGATCGTAACGGATGAACGACTCTTTCGGTTTAAACTATACGGTAGAAATATTTCCTAATACCGGGGGCGCCCAGTCATGCCGGTGTAAATATGTTTCAAGATTGCTCAGATGCCCAAACTCCTGCGACAATGCCTTTATGTCCGCGTCGTATCCCACTTCTTCAAACCAGCGGAACATCGTGGTCACTTCCTCTCCGGCCTTTTGCTCAAAAGCGCCAAAGGGAATTTGCTGGTAGGAGGTCTTCTTCCCCATCACCTGACTAAAGGCGGCAGCAACATCCAAAAGGGTGATGGCTGTACTGGCCAGCTCGATGCTACGGTCTTTATAGCTTTCCGGCTGTTGAAAGACCTTTACGATCATCCGGCCGAAATCGTCCTCCGAAAGCTGTTGCAGTACTGTATCCGGGCTTAGCGGTAGATAAAGCGTACCTCCTTCGATCATCTGACGCATACTTTCATAATTATACATAAAGAACACAGGTCGTATGATCGTATACGGTAATTGGAGGGTCCGGATATGCTTTTCTATTTTGAATTTGCTTTCAAAATGCGGAATGCCGGTATTTCTTTCCGCACTACCAACTGAGCTATAAACAAAATGACTGACACCGGCCGCTTTTGCAGCATCTGCCAGCGTAATGCCCTGTCGTACCTCTACTTCAGGTCCCTCTCTGAAGTCCTGTATGGAAAAAACGCCATGAACGCCCTGCAATGCGGCATCAAGGGATGCCCGGTCATTAAAGTCGCCTTGTTTTAGAAAAGCTCCCGCACGCATCAGCGCCTGAGCTTTGTCCCCTTGTTTGTTCCGAACTAATGCCTGGACCAGAAATTCGCCGGTCTGCAGCAAATGACGAACGACAGCTCCTCCCTGGTGGCCGGTCGCTCCCGTGACGAGTATTATTTTCATTATATAAAGCTCGGATGGTGGGGTGCAAAAAAATAGGCTGATCCGGTGGAAGAATAGTCCGGTCCGGCGACAGCCGCTAGAGGGTGTCCTTGAATTTCTTTGGCTTTATGTTGTGATGTTTTTCAAAAAGGCGGGTAAAATGGCTCATGTTGGTAAACCCCAATTGATATCCTGTCTCAGAGACGGAGAGTTCTTTTAACAACCGGGCAGCCGCATCCATCCGGGCAGCCTGGAAATAATTATAAATGCTTTCACCAAATATTTGCCGGAACAGATGCTTCAGTTTTGACTCGCTCATACCGATGCCACGGGCGAGCCCAGGCAGATGGGGCGGTACACTAAGATCGAGCAGGATCTTTGTACGCACTTCATATATCTTCTGAGCATCTTCCTTGTGAACACGGACGGCAGGATCGACGGTGCGGGTAAGCAATTTGTGGAAAAGGAGATAGATCAGCTCCCGTACTTTGGCCTGATATAACAATTTCGCCAGTCTTGCCGATCCATCGATCTCAGCGATCTGCTCTAAAGTCCGCGCCATCTCCCTTGTAAGATCTTCATACAAGACAAATGACTGATTTTCCTTCAGCATCATCTCCAATGGGTGATCGGCGGTATCCAGGTGCAACAGGTCCAGTAATGCGCTGCGGGTCGTGGTAATTACAAGAAAGTTGACCGTCTGCTTTCCAGACAGTCTAAGCTCTGTGAATAAGTTACTGGTACCTATCTCTACGGCATGACCCCCATCCCCTAAAAATAAAGGATGAGCCCCGTCAAATTTCAGCGTAAGTATTTCCGGCACATCGGCTTCCACCCTTCTGAGTATGAAGGGTTGGTGCAATTTGTACTGATGGATGCATAAGGACAGGGCATTATCAAGGGACACCTCCCGGATAAATCCTTCTCCCAATACGGGCGGCAGGATCACACAGTCATTTGTGACGGGCACGTCAAGAAATCCCGCAAAGGCCTTTGCAAAGTGAAATCCCTTGTGCGCTGCGAATTGAAATTCCATGTACGAATATCCATATTTTCCGGAGATCTGTCATCAACCGTTGAGAACGGAAGAATTTTTCAGGTATCTTTTTGATGGATAATAGATAAAGAAACAGCTGCCATCTTTTAATAAAGGAATGAGCTGGTCTGTCAATTCTTCCGGGATCGCGGGGCAGCCAAAGGTCGTCCCCATTACCCCATATTTGTGAAGGATGCGTTCGCTGACATAAGGAGCACCATGGATCACGATATTTCTTTCGCCGGCCAGGCTGTTAAAACCTCTATCCATTCCATCTATGCGAAGTGAAAGACCATTCTCGCCGTAATAAGTGTTACGGGTGACATAGAAGCCCAGGCTGCTCTTGTGGGATTCGGGCGCGTTGGAAAATGAGTTGGCAAATTCTCCACCCGAGCTGATGCCATGGGCGACATAGTTGCGATAGAGCAGCTGCCTCGTGCGCATGTCAATGACATACATTCTTTTGAGGCTGGAGGATTGGCTGAAATCACAGATAGTGAGTATATCTGTATTGTGCAGGGTGTGTTTTTTTAATAGTCTGTGATAACCCATCAATGCGTATTCCAATACCTTTTCATCAAGACCGGAATCCGCCAGCTGCATTTCTGCAAACAGTATATTGGCTTCCAGGCTGATCATCTTTAGTTCGGCTTTGCGTGCGGCGGCGCGTTGAGCGGCGGCGAGACGGGCGGTGACAGCCTTTGATCTGGCTGAGCGGGCGAAGGTTTTATTACCGGCAGCTTCGGCATGATAATATGAACAGGTGGTTGAGATCTCGGAGTGGCTCACCTTTTTGGCCTCCACCAGGGGTGAAGGAATGATGAAAAGGGAGAGGCACAGAAGCTTACCGACGTAATGAACGGGCGCTGTCATATAGGGTGATTTAGGATTGACTACCTGTAGTAGTTCATAGCCTAAAGGATTGTAGGAAATTCAGAGGATGGGAGGATTGATGAAAATCTGGCTGAGTGAAAAATCTAAAGCGATGGAATTTCGAGGAGATTGGGGTACGGTCAGAGAAAGTTGTTGATCTGAATCAATACAAAAGTAATCGCCGGTCCGGGTTTGTGCAAGCTTTTTAACGGGTTTTTTGGCTTGTTTAAAGCATTATGGGCGAATGTTATATGTAATGGTCTTGTTAATGATGGCGGTTGTTCTGTCGGGTTTGTGATGTTCCATTACCTCTTTCTTCAAAAGGCTTGCTTATCGAAAAGGCCGAAACGCCGTCATTACCGCCACAGCCAGAAAACTGACTGTTATTATCTGGAATATGATAACTAAGACTCCATCTCACGGATAGCGAGATAACAACCTCGTTTGAAAAAGCCTCATTTCTATCCATTTAGCTTTGGGTTGTACAGAAATGATACGTTGACAACACCTCTCGTGTCGGTGATCACCCCATTAATTTCCTTGTAAAAGGTCTTTTGTTCTTTTGTCATTTCTCCTTGTTTGCCTGTAGAAATTAAGCTCACTTCACCTGTTTTGTTATTGATATTAGTTGTGTAGAATCTGCCTAGTCCATTGTTAACAACGCCTTTAAAAACGTCAGCAGCATCCTTCTTCCCGTGGACATCCAAAGTGCCGCCAAAAGGATCATTATGTAAAATAGGGTTATTCCCCATTGTAGCATACGGACTTTCCGCCATAGTCGGTTTTGAGTCGACCTGCCACCATCTTCCCAACTGTGGGTCTAGCTCGCGTAGATGTGTTTCATACATTTCCAAGCCTGCGCCATCAGAGAACTCTTTGCTTTGTAACTCGCTTCCTTTATTGTATCTGTACTTGTTCTCCGGATACCAACCCTTCAGTGCCTTATCGGATATCCCCGCCATGGTCAGCCCGAACGGATAGTAATTATCATGCCCTTTTTAACCTGCTCAGGCTTTACTGCTGCCTTCTTCGGATGGGTGATAGACAACCTCCCTCCATAACGAAGCGACTATTCATCTTTATTAACGTTCCTACCTTCCCAATCAGTTTTCATCGGCTCATGAAGCTCATGCCACCTTTTTTTAAAAGAATTGATATTGCTTAAATCACTGTTAATCAATTTTGCCAACTCATTTATTCTTTTTTGAAGCCCTTTTTGCGTGTAATAAGTCTTTATTTTATGTTCAACAGTACGGAAAAGTGGCATTCCTTTAAAATCGTCCATACGTAGACGCATTTTAGTTTCACTATTTGGGCGAAGACGGAATTGCATACCATTTATATTCTTCAGCTGCACTAGTGATTCAAGATGAGGATGTAACTTAAAAACATTCAAATAAATCTGTATCCAGTTGTCGCCTTTCGCAATGTGAGCCTGGAGAAAATCCAATACTGAGTCTGTATTTAATCTGCATAGTTCATATGTAAAATCCCCTAAATTATTTCTCCCAAACAACGACTCTGAAAAAGGAGCTCGATCAAAGCCATTCTTTTTAAGTGCGGGAATCCCCTCTGTAATGAATATTTCATTTCTTATCTTAAGAAGTTCTTTAGGTGAAACATGATAAAATAATCCCATACTAGTCTCGTTTTGTTTGTCCACCGCTGCCTGTTACAATGCTTTGGGTCACACGCCCTAATTGGTCACTAGTTGTTCGATCAACAATTAATCCGCCAGGAGTAGTCACATTCGATGCAGCCGCTGCTTGATTTGAAGTCAGGGGTGAAGTATTAAATTTGCTCTCGACCGTCAGATTTTGCCTGTAAATATATTTTCCATGAAATGATCGTATTTAGCTACTTGCACTCTTCCAGTGGGGGTAGTACCTCCCGTTTCAACAATAGCTTTACCTTTACTTACATTACCACGTGCCAGGAATTTAATTTTAGTAACCGTCTCACCCACGACACCTTTCGCTTGTTTGGACAAGTTATCCAGCCCTTTCTTAACCACAACATTTGCAAGTTTACCAGCAGCAGCGAAACTTCCACCGACTATTCCATCTACAACAACATTTTTTAACGTTGTCTCTTTACCTTGAATGACTCTGTTAATCGTACCTCCAACAATATTTGCACCGGCATTAGCACCAACACTTACGAGCAAACTTGACCCCCCAGTGAGCCCCGCTACGCCACCTGTTATCGCACCCTGTACAGTACTTCCACCTACTGCGCTCCAACTGGTGATTTTTCCGCTATGATAGAGCTGCGATCCAACTTCAACTGCAGCACCTACAACTCCTCCAATGAGAGCACCGGCCGCCGCACAAAGTGGACAATCGCCATTTGGATCGTTCTTTAATTCAGGGTCGTCCAGACCAAATTGATACACTCCCCACGCTTCCTGATCACCATCATCCGGCTTGGGGTCAACTTGCATAAATCTTCCCAATTGAGGATCGTAGAACCTTGCATGTGAATCATACCATTCCAGCCCAGACCCATCACTAAACTCTTTATTCTGCAGCTCCGACCCTTTATTGTACCTGTACTTATTCTCCGGATACCACCCTTTGAGGGCTTTATCGGATATGCCTGCCATGGAGAGTCCAAACGGATAATAACTACCATACCCTTTTTAATCGGCTCATCTATTCCCTGGCACTCGGATTTTTACAGGTTCAAAGAGCTGCTGGCCTTAAAGAAATTCTTAATTAAAAAATAAATACTATCTCATAGCAGAGTGCTCAAAAATAAAACTCATGCCCGCATCTTCGATAATATTTTTAACTTTTTCCAAAAAAGATTTTGCCTCGCTATTTGGCTTATGTAATGCACGAATTTTAATAACAACACTTTTATTCTTAGCATCAGGATAGCTTTCATTAATTTCACCACTTTCGATAAATCTTAAGTAGGTATTTAGCTTTTCCTGTAAAATAATCAGATGATTATTTTCTTGCCAGTCAAGATGGTCAGAAATAGTTAAAATGACTTGATTGGTTTTCTTATCTATACCAATAACGTCAATAGTATTTTGTTGTTCGATAGACATATCTTTTACTATTGTTTTTTAGGTGGCCTAACAATGTTTACTGTTGTTGGCGGGATTTTTGTTCCCCCAGGGAACCCTGGCTTTCCTTTACCAACAACAACAGCACCCGTTTTTGCAATTTCAGGGAACGCTTTCTTTTGAGCCTTGGTTAACGGAGCCGTTTGTGAAGATTTGGCCTCAGTTAGCACAGGTTGATTTGTCTCTTTATGCATACCTGCTATATCAATTCTTGTTTTCGTTCCACTTTGAGTTTTTACTGTTAGCTGTTCAACTACCCCATTTTGTGTCTCTTCGGCTGCCTTAAGGGTTTCTTTTTCAAATGCCTTTCCTTGAGCTATATTTTTTGATAGTTGCGATTCGGTGCTACCAAGAATGTTCACTTCTGTAGATACCATTGATCCTATCAAACTGACTCCAGTTACAGCAGACAGTGGATTTTTGATAAATTGGTGAACTGGATCTACGCCGGCATTCCAGCGTGCGGTAAAATTTTCTCCGGCTTGACGTACTGCAGATGAAACGTTATCCGCAACCCAGGCAACCTCAATTTGTGTATTAGTTTTAAAATTCTCTATTCTACCACTTACATATTCCTTTACTGAATTCCACAGTTGTTTACAGCAGTCCTCACCTTCGTTTCCTAAAGGATCATTATAGCGAACAGGATCATCATTCATGGCACTGTATGGTGACACATCTTCATATCCCTGATCTATTTGGGGATCGATCTGCCACCATCTTCCCACCTGCGGATCAAGGCTCCTTAATGGCGTCTCGTACATCTCCAACCCACTTCCGTCACTAAACTCCTTATTCTGCAGCTCCGACCCTTTATTATACCTGTACTTATTTTCCGGATACCACCCCTTCAGCGCCTTATCCGATATCCCTGCCATGGAGAGTCCGAACGGATAATAGTGATTCTCCTCCAGCATCGGCCCTACATAATGCGTCACCTTCAGGTTATCAAAGAACACGTCCCATCCCTTCGTCTCATTGCTTATCCAAATATACAGATATCCGCTCTTTCTGAGCTTGATCTGTTTGGACATGGTTCCCAGCAGATCGGGTGTTGTCACGGGAAGTGCGCCACTGACAGCCGAATCATATTTGAACTGGTTGTCCAGGATCATCCAGTTCAGATAGGCTTTGGGTTTGGAGGGAGGGGTTGCATCATAATCCGTGATAAAATCATTAACCCCCTGGAATATGGGGCTGTTGCTACCCGTGAAGGTACCCGTGGATCCATGCATGCCGCCCGTCATACCGACCAATCCTTGTGCCAGGGATGCAATGATATTGGTTGTCTGATCTCGGTTGCCGGAAGAAGTCCCCGAGGATTTGTAGAAATACTTGCTGACGAGGGTTACGGAGTCCCCGCTCATGACCTTTAGCAGCAGGGCGGGACCCATGGGTCGGGTGCTGCCATTTACTCTCGCTACAGAGTCATTGGGACTGGTGGTGCCATCCGACGGATAGCCCGGGATAGAGGAAACTGCATAGCTGCTGCTATCGATATTATAGAATAATGCCCTTTCCTTTGCCCGGTAGGCTGCCTCCATTGTTGCCATGTATACCCCCGTATCTCGCTGGTCGGTCAGGATCACCCGGGTATTACCCAGGTGGTCCCTTTCAAAATAGTCGAACCGCATCCGGAAACTGCTGTCGCCTGCCACATAGTGCTGCCAGAAATAACGGCATCGTCCTTCCTCATGCGCTACAAATTGGATGGTATCATTCTTGTATTCAACTCCCTTGATGTACATCGTCGTCGTCACCTTCACGGGGTTTACCGTGCTGTCTGTAACGATCTTGGCCCATTTGGTGCCCTGGGCGTCGTACCTGTATACGATATTTCCTTTGGAGCTGCCGTCCGTCTTTGTCATGCTGATCGTGTCGGGCAGGTTGAGGAAATTATAGTGGATACGCCGGATGCCTTTGTTCTTGTCGGAGATGAGACTGCCATCAGGATCGTAGGCATAATCGGGGGTGTTTATCGTGTCTTTTGTCAGCTGACTATAATGAAAATCCCCCAGTTTGGAGGCCGTGTCATTGGCCTGGTCATAGACATACCGGAGGCGGTTGGTATTCGGGAAATACCCATAGGTCAATGAATCGATGGCAGACGACCCGCCAATTTTAAATCCCCGCTGGGTCATAGAAAGGATATTCCCATTGGCGTCATAGGTGATCCTGGGCACCCCAAAATCGATGGCGGATGAGGGGGTAAAGCTCGTTCCATTGTACTGGGTAAAGTTTGCTCCCGTAAGCCGGTTCACATTGTCATAGGAGAAGTCATACTTGCGGCTAACCCCATCCCCGGCGCTTTTCCAGATGGTCCCTGCAATGTTGCCGTTGAACTGCGGCGTGCTATAGCTGGTGATCCCGGAAGATGAATTATCATACCCCAGCTCCATACCGAAGTAGTTATTTGCTGTACCGATCAGGTATTTTCTGTTGATCCCCGTCACCCAGCCCCGGATGTTGTAATCATAGACCAGACTGTCCAGGTTGCCTGCGAAGTATTTAGCCTTCAACTGTCCCAGTTCATCGTACATCATCGTATCGATGCGCGCCTCCGGACCGTCCATGATCTTGCGGGTACTCAAGAGCCGTCCGGCAGGATCGTAGGCATACTTGGTCGTGATCAGGTGTCCCATGGGCATGGGTGGGTTCTTTTTATGGAACAGCAGCTTGCGGAGCGGTTTACCCGAAAAGTCGTATTGTGTCCATTCCTGGTCGAGTCCTTTGGAATAGTTGGTGCTTTGGGTGCCGACGATCCGTCCATGGTCATCGTAGAAGGGAATATAATACAGGAATTGGTTGGTATCGATGATCTTTGTGCGGTAACCTGTGGACATACCCGTGGCAATAGGATATTGTTCCATCCGCACGGCGTAGTTGGGTGCGGTATTATAGGTGGTGAAGAAATAGGTCGTATTGTTATTGTAGGGGGTGTTCATGGTGGCTGTCAGCGGCGATCCCACTGCCGTCACCCAATCATAGGTATCGTAGTAGAGTTGGGTCACCACTTCTGTCGGGAAGCTGGCCGTAGGGGGATAGAACGTGCTGGAAGCCGCCTGGGATAGATGCCAGGCGTGGTCATTATAATGGGCGACATCCTTCATCAGGGCCACGGTATCCTGACGGTTCAGCGCATCATAGCAGAATACCTGCCACTTTTGCTGGCTGCGCAACACCGAATCCTGGGTCATCACGAGTCTATCACGGATATCATATACCATCCGTACCTCTTCCGCACCCGGCACCTTTTTTATGATCAGGCGGTTGCGGGCATCGTATTCGTAGCGGAAACAAAGCTCTTTCGCTATAGCAGCCCCTCCACCGGGCCCCCAATTCCAGCTGTTAGCCGTCAGCCATTCTACCCCCTTCGGCTGGATCACGAACCGCAGGTTATTCAGGTCGTCATATACATAATACGTACAGAGCCAGCCGCTGTGTCCTGCCGCAGGGGTAGCCCATAATTGTACTTTCTTTAAAATGACATGCCCTTCCTTGTCCTTGTATTCATATATTTGGTGGCCTTGTTCATCGGTGGTCCCATTCTTGTATAATTGACCGGCGACATACACGTCGGTGCTGGCAGGCAGACTGCCGGCTGCGGCCGCGATATTCCAAATGCGTACGCTGTCACTGGCTGTATTGATCAGGTACTGGCTCGATACACCATGACCATTGCCTACCCAGCTATTGCCGGGTGCATAGCTCGTCAGTACCCTATTCAAAGGAGAGGCCTCATAATCGGTTCTCCCATAGTAATAGGTATCACCAGGATATTGACCGGTGGCAAAAGCCGCCTGCTGCTGGAAGGGGTCCAGCTTAAAATTACCGTCACTAACCGCATCACCCGTCTGCGCAATATTGGAGACAAAGGGAAGATACTTGTACTGTTCCCGGCCAAAGGCGTCATAGACCACCGGCGCCACCAGGTCTTTCCCCAGCGGGCTCATTTGTTTGGTCACCGTCTGTAAGGGTCTGCCGAGTCCATCGAAGTATTGCGTGGTTTGGGTGACGCCTGTCACCGGCAAGGCCGTCAGGGCTGCGGGGTCCTGCTCAGGGGCCTTGGCATCCCAGGCCCTTACATAGTTTACCTTTATGGTGTTGGGATAGGCCGCCGGAGGGGTTACCTGGGCCTGGCTGTTATAGAGGGCCATCAACGCTCCTGTCAGAAAAAGGCCTTGTAAGAATATTATTTTCATGCTGTAGGCTTGAAAAATGAATAAGGTGTTTTAGTGTAATTGTACCCCGTTGAGATTAAGTGTCCATCCCTTGGCCAGCAGGGCGCTCACCGCCGCATCCGAGGCGCTGGTACGGGTGGTCCCTGCTGTATAGAGTGTCAGGACGCCGCCCGTCACGGTCTGACCTGCTCCTGCCGCCACCTGGATATAGATATTGTCGATCACAGCGGCGGGGATGGGGATCTGCGGGTTACCAGTCGGATCGTTGGTGTACTGCTGTCTGGCCGGAAGGATAAATATTGAGTTCAGCTCTTTTAATCCACTGAGGTCCTCCCTGTTCCAATGGGCATCGCTGATAAAAAAACTCTTCAGATGCGTGAAGTAGGTATTCCAATCGCTTTTTAGCCGGCTGATCCTAAAGGTGGAATCAAAACAGCCAATATAATTGGGGTAACAAAGTCCGATGGCTTCCAGGTCCCTGTTGCCGGCCATAAAATCCTGCGGGTAACCCAGATGCAAAGAGGGTGTTACACCCGCGTCGCCGGACCCATGACCCCAGGATTTGATGGAATGGATCGTACTCCAGTTGGTGATACCCGCCACCGTGGATATGGAGCTGTCCTGGTAGCAGCTGCCCCCCAGGTTGTCAGTATATTGTGGCAGATTGCCCCGCAGGTTCCGCACATGGGGGAGACTAGTGGCAGGGGAACCATTATTGTCGAGTCCGGATATCTCCGAAAGATCATTGTGATAGAATGTCAGCGTCTTCAGGCTGTTGTCCGGATAGGTATGTACATAATACCAGGTATAGCCATTCCATTCGGGATGCGCCGCCTGCGACTGAGTGGTATTAGGCGCCAGCACTGCCAGGCTGTCGGTAACTTTCGGGGCAAGGCGCATCCCGGTGCCATCTCCGAAGTCAACATAAGTCCCGTTGCAACTGCGGATGGCGTTGATATTGCTCCAGGCAATATCTATCTGAAAATACCGGCAGCCTGTAATGGAAGGGATCGTTTTACCCGGAATGAGTGTGAACTGGAAATGCAGCGGGTCGGCTCCGGCTGCCAATGTTCCCCGATGGGCATTGGCGGTGTCGGCATTCCACAGGCTGATATATTGTGACTGGTTGGTTGCATTACCCAGCAGTTTGCCGTTGGCATTAAAGACACCCACCGGATAGCCGATGGTACCCGTACCCGCCAGGGTGGTCATGGCCAAAATAGAACAATTACTGCCGCAGCTGATAGCAGCCTGGTACTGGTATTCGTATTGCTTGACGATGTTGCCATCCATGTCCCGGATACGCAGCAGGCGTTGCAGGCCATCGTACTCGTAATAAATGATCTTACTGGCGACATCGCACTGGCTGGTCATGCCTACCAAGGGCTGATAGGTATAGGTGGTCATCTGGGCATTGGCAGGATATAAGCGAAGTTCGTCTATTTGGCCAACCCCGGAAATAGTCACTAACGTGACGCCCGTTACCCGGTGTTCGAAATAGGTCCAGCCATTAATCGTCTTGCCCTGTTTTAGCGACATACTGCCCGTCACAGAAAAGTTGCTTTTTGTTTTGCTCCAATAAGAGACAATATAGCTATTTGCACTAGCGAGTCCGGACCGGGAGCAAGCCCCGTTAACAAGGTTATAACATTTCATGCCAGTGACAGCATTTAGGGTATCCCGAAGGGTCGAAGCAATATCCCAACGGCCGCTGCCATTCGATTCAAAGCTGCTATAGGCAATAGAGCCGGTATCCGCATTCATGACCTCTGCTATGGGATAGTTATATTGGTAGTCCCATAGATAGCTTTGCTGTAAATCGCCGTTTTTGAACTGAGAAAGAAGATTACCATATACATCGTACTGTTGGAAATTTATTCTTTCAACATAACGACTGTCCTTTTGCAGGTTATTTGCACCATCGATGTTGCTGGGTGAAAACAGGCCCAGTGGGATTGGTTGAGAAATATCAAGGGTATAAATTTTTTCAGGTAATAATCTATCTTGTTTATAAGTGATGAACGTGCCGGATATGACATATTCGACGCCTGAAGGGAATTTTTTGACAGTGTATTTCTCGACAGGGGCAGTAACCAGATGCTTTTGTTGTAAATTGTAAATTGCCAGAGAGGGGCCCGTGGCAGCACTCGTTACAATGTAGTCCAACGGGTAACGTGTATATTCTGTTAGGGTGTCGCCTTTACTATCGAGACGCTGTTGTCTGGTAGGTTGTATGTAGGCGCCATTATCATAGTAATATTTGGTCAGCCCGGACAAAGAGCCGGAGCCATCCTGGCTGAATAATTTTTCCGTGGCAGATGTTTTTTTAGCGTTTTCCGACAGGACCTGAAATGGTGTATAGGTTATTATATCATGATATCTACCATTACCATTTAGATGGGCATCCGATTGAGGATCGTCATACAAAAAACCGGCTTTTACAGATGATTCTCTATATTTTTCATCAAAGGCATAGGTATTGGCAGTTTCTTTCAATAGTACACCGGCAGCATTATAGTCTCTTGCCATTAATTCCAATCCATTCCTGTCCTCATAGTTCATGGCAGGTGGGTAAGGAAACCCTACCCCACCAAGCGGATATTCGAAATTAAATAGGTGTATACTCTTTCCGTTTTCACCATTGGCCCCGTAGAGCACAGTCACCGTATCATAGGCAATATGCCCCCCGGAAATACTACCCATGGACGAATGGCAGGCAGATGATCTGCCATAATAAGTACACTTATATTCCATTTCTGGTTGGGTGGCGGGGTTCTGTGAATTGTCACAAATGAACGGCGCTCTTACCTTGTTGTCAAATAAATAATCGTCATTGGATTGAGGTCCTATTAAAATGGAATGTATAGGGTATATAAATTTTTTAACGATAGACACGCCCCCTGACGAATCGGTTAGTTGCTTTATCCGGATACCCCCTACTGCCTGTGTTACGTACTGCGTGATAGGTCCCGATTTATAATCCACGCGAAAATGAAGGTAGGAAGTAGGCATATCGGGGCTTATAAGGGTCATAGTATAGGTTTGCGGAACCAGACGACGGATAATGGTAAGGTTTCCATTACTGAGCGTCTGATTTACTATTACATGATTGGCGGCGTCTTTAATGATCAACTGCGGACTGATATCCCCCAGCGGGTAATTGCCTAAAACAATATCATAGGTAAATACACAGTCCTGCGCTTCTTCAATTAAAAAACTCTGTGAGGTTTCTGTTCCACCCGGCTGATTTACTGAATATACCTCCTGGACTAAATCGCTACGGGTCGTTTGCTGCGTATAGTTTGTGTTTGGTTCATACATAAACGAGGTGCTTCCGCCTGTCGGATAGATAATCTTGTTCAGCGTACCTGCCGAGGAATAGGCCCCATTACTATTCCTATTTCCCCAAGCTATACCGTAAGGAAGATTAGACGTTTTAGGCAGCATGGTAGTATTTCCATCTGCTCCATTATAAAACCCCCAATGATCCTGTGCAAAGGAGTTTGTAGGCGGCAATGGCGACTCGTCATATGAAAAACGATGTACTAGCGGCATCACCATCTGTGTAGAATCCGAAGATATTTCCTCGACACTTACTAATTTAATTCGCCTGTTTTGAGCAGTCTGGTCAAGTATCCAGGGATTGTGATAGCTGTACTGTCCATTGCCTTGAAAATAATCATATGTCAGGTGAAATTTCTTTATATATCGATGGGTTTCATTGGACCATACATTGATCCTTTCAATGGCACTATCTCCTGCCAAATCTTTTCTGGCGGAGTCGGCTGATATAAAATTAATCGAGGCGGACGCAGATTGAATGGATGCAAGCCGGACAGAGAAAATATCCTGCTTTAAATAAGTCCTCATGTTAGATATACCGTTTCGGAGCGGACAGGTATAACAATCATCATTTATTACCTGGGGACTGGTGGAATAATAATCTGTTTCCGTAGCCAGTTGTCCCTGCACTATATAATGGGGTGTATAATAAAAATTCACCTGTCTGCCGTTCTTGGAAGTGATATTCGTGAGGTACCAGCTGGAAGTAAAACTTTGCGGCACATCGTTGGGGTCAGATATATTGCTGGAAGTGGTAGTTTCAATAGCAGAAAAAGTATACTGCGTGCCTGCTTCATCCGTGATTTTCCAAGAAGAAAGTACATTATTCACTTCTATTTTTAAGTCCTCCGGACTGACCATGTGAATATTCTTATTATGGTCAAAAAAGAACTTTCCGGAACGGCCGTTAAAATTGTAAACAAACAGGTCAGGTTCAACATCTACCCTATTATACGCCAGAATTTCCAAAGAAAGGTACTGGGAATCTGACATTGTAGAACTTATTGGTATGGTAAGCGGAGCAATATTAACATCACGGTCAAAATAGCCTTTTGATCCATCATCAGGAAAGCCTCTTACACTCCGGGTTATTACCCCTCCGGCATTCAACGACCATTGAAGGCCAACGTTAGAGGCAATCTCGCTTACTTTCACTCCTCCGGTATAGTAGCTCAACGATATAGGAACCTGAATATCACCCTCTTTTAATGTATAGAGGGGAATGCCGATTTGAGGAGTACCCGTGTAAAGGCCAACAGGAATATCACCGTATTTACCCAGTGCTGCTGCAGTTGGAGAGGGAGGAATGATCTTTTGTAATAGATCGATCCGACTCCCATTTTGCTGCTGTGGATGAGCAGCAATAAATGCTGACAGAAAAATGAACGAAAGTATAAAGTTCCTTTTCATATAAATTTTTTTAAAACCCATATCCAACCCGAAAAATCACCGCCTGCGTCCTCGGTACCTGCCGATAACTAAGGAAATCCCACAATAGCGACACCTTGGTCTTTTTGAACACCCGGCTCTTCATCGACACGGTCTTGGTCACCCCAACCAGTCCACTCTTTGTCCAGGTGTCCCAATTCCGCAATTGTTGATAAGTGCTAAAGGGTGTTGTATAATTTAGCTCCATACCGCCCGATGCAAATAAGCTACCCTTGATCTTTATTTCCACGAAAGACCGTAGCCCGGCACCCTGGCTGGAAAAGGCAATATGCTGGATACCATTGCCCCATCCCAGCTTATAGCTCGCACCTAATCCAACGGTGCTGCGGTCCGTGAGTTTATACCCCACCGAGAGCCCGAAGTCCGACACAGTGGGAAAATAGTAGCTGTTCCGAGTGGTTTGAAAGTTCGTACCATATTCCAGCCGACGCCAGAAGCTTTTTGTTTTTTGATTATTCGGCTTCAAATCCGGCATATCGATGTCCCCGCTGCCGGCGCCGAGTTTGCTGAGCTTGTCCTTATATCCATCCAGCTGTGACTGAGCAGATTGAAGATTGGCTTGTAAGGCAGTCTGTCCGCCTGCGCCGCCAGCGGCAACTTGCTGGTTAATCAATGCCGCTACCTGGTCGCGGGTCTGCAGGCCGGCCAGCGATGCAGGGTTGCTGTAATTGGCGGGGAGGCTGAACAATCCCGCAAGGGCCGAATTTTTTGTCATAAAAGCTTGGAAGGCAGGCAATTTGTTGAGAATGGTGAGTGCCTCCTTTGTCAACTTATCCGGGTCGTTCAGCATTTCTTTATACTCTCGGACCTGCTGGGAATAATAGTAAACATCCTGGTTAAATCCCTGGTAATCCTTCCCTAATAATCTACTCAAATTTGTATGCTGCTGAACAAATTGAGATATCTGTTGCTTTCGCTCGCGGATATATTCCTTGACCTGATCCGCGTCCTGCATTTTCGCCTGCAGGGATTGCAATTGCCTAAGTGAAGCCAGCGCTTTCGGGTTGTCTCCCATGAATTTGAGCATGCCTTGCAAGGAATCTGTATAGGCCTGGTATTCTCCGTTCAGCCCCAGACTACCGCTGCTGCCTGTATCACTGGTCAGCTTTTGAGATAATGCAGCGTACCGCTCAGCCGACCCGGCAAACAGGTTCTTTGTCGCATTAGAATCAACCTTGAATAATTTCCTGCGTAAACGTTCTTCTCGCCTCGCCATCTTTTGTAAATACTTTTCCGTCTGACGGGTGAGCTGTGCGTCCAGCATAGCTGTCTTGCTTTGTACCCTGCTGAAGAATTTGGATGGAAAATTTATAATAGCCGTAGCCTTGTCAGGCTGGTCCTGAGCAAAACAGGTATAAGATATGGAATAGAGCAGCAATAGGATTGCGCCCTGAAGAACTTTCATTACAGGTCAGTTTAGGAGTCTACGCATGGGGAGTAGCCATACGCATACATTTCAGTAATCGTTGCTAACTAATCAGAGTGGGTTACGGTAATTTCGCGGGTAAGCAAAAATTTGTACGGCAAAATAAAGGGAATTTCTTTTAACTCGACATTAAAAGTTTGTACGCGTGTAGAAAATAGCAATAGGTGTGTCGATTTGAACAATAAGCGTGCAGCCCGGCACAAAAGAAATGCCGCCGCCAAAAATTAATTATTCCTCGACATATGGTTTGCCCGGAACACCCCATCCCCATTCGGGCATCGGCGTACCTGGCTCGATGCCGGGCTTTTCCGCGTTGGATGTGATCACCGCAATACGGGTGCCCCATTCAATGTAGGCGACAAAGGCCGAGCGGAATTCAGGATCGTCGGGCAACCGGATCTCATCGGCGGCGTCTATCAGAAGCTTCACCCATTGACGGCGCTGCTCTTCCGTAAGATGACGGTCGAAATGTCTTCTCACCATGCCGGCATGACTACCGCCCTCTTCTGTGTAAATTTTTGGACCACCGAAGACCTCCGCTATAAAGTTGGCCACATGTCGCTGATGTTCGGGAGACATATGCCGGAATACGGGCTCCAGCATGGGGTCTGCCAGTACTTTTTTATAGAATACCTGTGTCATCTGTTGAAATTTTTCCATTCCCCCCATCCATTCGTACAGAGAAGGTATTTTGTAGTTTTGTGTGGAGTCCATAGATAAGTATTAGGGTACGAACTTAGCTGATTATAGGAGAACAAAAAAGGACTTACCAAAAAGTAGGAATAGCTGCCAGGTGTACTACTTTCCTCCCATATCGCTGTTGCTGACAAATGCTATCTTTTTACCATCCGGCGACCAGGAAGGGGTGTTAATAGACCCCTGTCCTCCATATATGTAGGCAAGTATCTTTGGTTCTCCTTTCCCGTCGATCGGCAACAAGCGGATATAAACATGTTTGTACGGCGGATGGATCCCCGCGGGTGTCTCTTCTTTTAAAAAAGTGAGATATACGAACCATTTGCCATCCGGTGAAATATGTGCAAACCAGTTGTTGAGATCATCGTTGGTGATCTGTTCCTGCTGGCTGCCATCGGGCCGCATACGCCAGATCTGCATCAGACCGGAACGTACGGAGTTGAAATAAATGTATTTTCCATCGGGTGTGTATTCGGGCCCGTCGTCTAGTCCGGGTGTTGTGGTAAGCCGGATTTCCTTACCTCCGGCAACAGGCACTTTGTAAACATCGAACTCGCCATTGCGCTGGCCACAAAACACAAGGTCCTTGCCATCGGGCGACCAGCCATGCAGGTAGGATGGTCCTTTAGGTGTTATCTGTTTCGGGGTCCCTCCTTCTATCGGTACGGTGTAGATAATAGAGCCCCCCAGCTCTTTTACGTAATTGCTCAGACCGAGCATTTTTCCGTCGAAAGAGATAACGTGGTCATTGTTGTTCCGGGTAATGGTGGCGGTGTTTATCTGGGTGGGTATCCTGGTGGACAGGTCCATCCGATAGATCAGACCTTTGGCATCATTGAATACAAGGCTTTTGCCATCCGGGGTCCAGTTCGGCGCCTGGATGGAATAAGGGACGGAGTAGATGATGTCCCGCCGGCCGGAAGCCAGCTCCAGCAACTCGAGGTTACTACCGAGCGACATTTGGGTATCGCCGTCGGACTCTCCCTTCAAAGGCACTGAGATACTGACATTGCTGAACACGCCGGTTTCCAACCTGTCAGCATTGTGGGACCCCACAAAAAGGCCTACATATACTTCATCACCCAGGTCGATGCCGGAAATAGTATCTGTCTCAAAGGGCTCTCCATAGATGGCAGCCCGCATAATATACCGATCACCTTTTCTTTCCAATTGAAGGATATTGGCCCTGGTCATTTTTAGCCGGTGCTCTTCCGTCTGAGCTCCGGCTGTTCTGCGGAACTGGAGGGATGTAAGACCGTCCCCATGCTCCACGGCATTGACATGAGCGGAGTTGCCATCCAGGTTCTTACGGATCATCCAGCCTACCTTACGATGATAATCCACCCAGGAACCCAGGAATTCCGCACGGGCATACAGGATAAAATCCCCTTTTATCTTCTTCCAGGCGAATTGGAATTCGTCATGATCTCCCCAGATATTGTAGCCGGCGCCGGAGATCACATACTGACCGGCGGCAGGAATAAAGACGGTTGATCCGGGCATTACGTCTTTACCCACATCCCCATGTCCTTCAAAAATGCCTACCTGCCGGGTCTGGGAGTAGGCAGCAAAGGACGCCAGGATAAAAAGCAGCAATACATTAGTTCGTCTCATTAAATACAGTTGAATGATTAGAAATGAACGTTGAGGGTGGTAAGACAAATTTATCGTCCGATCGCCAAAAGGCAAAATACGGCGGGGGTCCCGGGTATCTACTTTTTACCTGAGTTATCATCCAGCTCCGGAAAAATGTGTAAAATCTGGACCATCGGGTGGATGGCCGGTGACATTTTGAGTGATCAGATAGATGACATTTTAGATCTCTGGTACGGCTTTGTCGGAAGCCATCCGCATCTTGTCGCTTATTTTGCAAAAGGCGCACAACCCAATGCCGAATATCTTGCCAAGGTACGCCAGCGTTTTGGGCAATGGATACTGGATACCTGCAACAGGGATTATGATCAAACCTGGTTAAACTATCAATATGAGATAGGGCTGCGCCATCACAGCGCAAAGAAGGGGGCCAGTGCCGGGGATGTCGAACATATGTATGCTGCCTGGTTTAAAGCAATCACCCTTACAGCAACACTCTGGTCTTACCCATATGTAAAAGAAGGTGAATTTTAAGCTTACAACACCTTGCGCATTGCCGTCAATCCTCTTTCCAATTCTTCCGGTGTCAACGAAGCATAGCCCAGCCGCAGGGCATTCAGCGGCTGTCCGCTAAAAGAAAAAGCCTCGGTAGGGATCACGGACACACCCTGTCGCAACAGCCTTTCGGCCAGCGTATGGGTGTTTCTCTGTTTCTTTAACCGTACCCAGTAAGCAAGCCCTCCTTCAGGCTTGTTGAAATCGACATGTCCGTCCAGGAACTCCCGGAGCATCCGCTCCATGTTCTCCCTTCGTTCCTCGTAAATTTTGTACGCTCTCCGCGCATGTTTCCGGATCAAACCTTCCTCCATTAATTCGGAGATAGCATGTTCCATTACGCTGTCACCCTGTACATCTATTATTTTTCTAATGGGAGCAACAGAACCGATGAACGCTTCGGAAGCCAGTATGTAGCCGATACGCACTGCCGGAGCTACGATCTTGCTGAGCGAGCTGATATAAATTACGTTAACGGCGCTTTCCAGGCTGGCGAGCGGCAAAAGGCTTTTTGAGCTAAAATGGAACTCGTGATCATAATCATCTTCGATGATGGCGAATCCATACCTGTGCGACAGTTCGATGAGCCGAAGTCTACGGTCTATCTTTAAACTGACAGTTGTGGGAAATTGATGGTGTGGTGTTACATAAATGGCCTTTAGTTTCTTTTTTACGCAAATTTTCTCCAACGTATCCACGCAAATACCCTCATCATCTACTTTTACGGGAATGAGTTTGGCGCCGCATTGCGTAAAGGTGTTCCAGGCAGGGGCATAACCAGGGTCTTCCACGGCGATGTAATCCCCTTTCTCAACCATTGCATTTGCCGTCAGATACAACGCCATTTGACTCCCTCTTGTGATGCAGAGTCTCTCCTGATCCGCCGCAAGCCCCCGGTCATGCCGGAGCATGCCGGCGATAGCCTTTCTTATCCGTTCACATCCCCTGGGATCGCCGTAGCCCATCATGCGCCAACGGGTGCTTTGCTGAAAGATGCGCTTATATCCTCTTGCCAGCTCATCCATGGGGGCCAGACGGACATCGGGAAGGCCATCATCAAAAACAACGGTGTTCTTTATCTTTTGGATAAAGGGGTCACCGGATCGCTGTGGCGTCTTAAACGCAAAATTCGGCGCTGGAGGTTCGTGCTTATGGTCCCGGAACGAGGTCGTTCTTTGCGGGAGTTTTTCGGAAACAAAGGTTCCCTTTTTATAAGCGCTCATCAGCCAGCCTTCCGCCAGCAGCTCTTCAAACGCAAGAACGATGGTCTTGCGATTCACATTCAGGTCTTCTGCCAGCTGTCTGGTGCCGGGCAGCGGCGTGCCGGGCTTCAGCCGCCCTCGTTTGATCTCTTCTACAATGCCTTCCGCAATCTGTCTGTAAACGGCCTTTTCGCTTTTTAGTTCAATGGAAAGGATCGTCTTCCAGGGTCGTAGCATCTGGACCATCTATTTTTCTATTTTCTGGATTACTTAACAGGTCCAAAGTTATGCCATTTTTGTGATGTCAATGATTGATAATTTAAAACAAATAAAAATGGTAACGACACAAAAAGACAAGAAACAATTTTCTTCCAATGATTTCCATGAAACGTTCGCCCGGCCCAAATTTGTCAGGCCTGACAAACTGATCCATAAGAATGTGGAACATGCCGGCGAACACGATCAGTTCTCCACCGAACGAAAGCATCCCGTCTATTTCGTGGACCTTCCGACAAAGAATGTCAGCATGACCATTGGCGGTCTGCTGCCTGGTCAGCTTACTAACCGGCATCGACACACTTACGAGACGGTGCTGTATGTCATCGAGGGTAAAGGTTATACGGAGATCGAAGGCGAGAAGGTGGAATGGGCGGCCGGTGATGCGGTTTACATCCCCAGCTGGGCCTGGCACCGTCATCAGAATTTAAGCAATGAAAAACCTGCGAAGTACATCGCCTGCGAGAATGCACCGCAGCTGCAGAATCTGGGCGTCGCGCTTCGTGAAGAAGAAGGAAGGGATCTATAAATCTAAATTGATGCAAAATGAATATTCCATTTAAAGGGATCATTGCCTATCCCATCACTCCATTTACAGAACAGGATAAAGTAGATATCCCGCTTTTCAAAACATTGGTAGAGCGTCTGGTCGCCGCGGGCGCACACGGGATCGCCCCCCTGGGCAGTACAGGCGTGCTACCTTATTTGACGGATGAAGAAAAAGAAGCGGTCACCGAAGCGACGATCCAACAGGTGGCCGGCAGGGCGCCAATCCTCGCAGGCGTGTCGAACCTGACCACGGAAAGGACGATCTATCATGCCAGATTTGCCGAGAAGGCCGGGGCCGACGCGGTAATGATTATTCCGATATCGTATTGGAAGCTCACCGATGAAGAGATCTTCCGGCACTACGAGGCTGTTGCAAACGCTGTCTCCATCCCCATCATGGCTTATAATAACCCGGCAACCGGCGGGGTGGACATGTCACCCGCCCTGCTCAAACGGCTGCTGCAGATCCCCAATGTGACCATGATCAAGGAAAGCACCGGTGACGTACAGCGGATGCACTATCTGAGAAGAGAGCTGGGTGAAGAGGTGGCCTTCTACAACGGATCCAACCCTCTGGCATTGGCCGCCTTTTCCGCCGGTGCAAACGGGTGGTGTACGGCAGCCACTAACCTGATCCCGGAGTTGAATCTTGAACTATACAGCGCGATCAGTGAAAACAACTACGAGCTGGCCAGGGAGGTCTTCTACAAGCAACTGCGGCTACTCCAGTTTATCGTAAACAAGGGGCTGCCCAGAGCCATCCAGGCAGGACTAAAGCTGGCAGGCGTGGAGGCAGGCTATCCACGCTTACCACTGAAACCGTTGACCGCAGAGGAAACGGGTCAATTGCAAGCACTCCTTCAGGAGTGCCTCCAGTAAGTTTGGCGCTCATCCTGACGAAGTTGAAAACCTGCTGAAAAAAATGAATAAATTTGATTCCCTACGCGTCTTGGGAATGAAAACAAATGATCTATGAGAGTCCATTATATTCAGCATGTGCCATTCGAAGGCCTTGGTTCTATGGAAACCTGGTTAAAACAGCATGGTCATTCGATGACATGTACAAAGATCTGGGAGGCGCCGGCATTTCCGGCCGCCGGGGATTATGACGCACTGATCATCATGGGCGGGCCAATGGGCGTCTATGATGATCACCTGTACCAATGGCTGCCGGATGAAAAGAACTTTATTTTCGATGCGATCCATGCGGAAAAAACGATCATCGGCATTTGTCTGGGCGCTCAGCTATTGGCATGTGTCCTGGGCGCGACCGTTTATACAAACAAGCATAAAGAGATCGGCTGGTTCCCGATAAACATTTTACCTTCTTTGTCGGCATGGCTCGGCACAGACCTGCCAAAGGAAATGACCGTGTTCCATTGGCATGGAGATAAATTCGATATCCCGTACGGCGGAGAGAATCATGCATTTTCTCAAGGATGTAATCACCAGCTATTTACCTTTGGCGACAAGATGATAGGGCTCCAATTCCACCTAGAAGCAACGCCTGGAACGGTAGCATCCATGCTACAAAATGACGACAGTACTGTGTTTATGGGAGAATATGTACAAGACCAGCAAACAATACTACAGGATACTGCGCATTTTAAAAGCGGGGTCGAATTGATAGAAAGCGTTCTATCCCGTCTATTGGGTTAGCACGATGCGATAGCGTTTTTCTATTTTCGTTTATTTTACTCATTGGCCGTTCTTTTATTTTCGGATGTTGGAAATTTTTTTAGAGCTTTATCCAGCTCATCTACACGATGCTGCTCCAATTGTTTCTGATGGAGGTCAAATTGTGTCAGAGCATGCTGGACTGCTGCCTCCTGGCTTATTTTTCCTTTATGCATTAATATTTCCCGGTCGTTAAGTGTCAGAAATCCATTGAGCTTGGTCTGCCATTCGGCCATATGCATAGGTTTTCGGTTCATTGCCTGCAATTCTGCAAATTCTAAATACTGGTTGACAATGCGGTTTAGTTGATCCAGTTCTTCAGGTTGCAGGTAATTCTTTGCAATCGTAACGTCCTCTTTTTTGATACGTTCCCCCGGCCAGTTGGTAAGGCCCATGTTCGGCTTTGCGGCATCAGCCCTCAATTTGATGAGTTCTGCCGCTGTATGTGTATGAATAGCCCAATGAAATTTATTCTGAACAGTAGCAAAGAATTCTCTTGCCGTATCGGTTGAGGCATCGTAATCGATGCTGGTGGCGAATATGTCGCATACCTTACGGTAAAACACTTTTTCACTGCTGCGTATATCTCTTATACGGGTCAACAGTTCATCAAAGTAACTGTTGCGAGCCTGCTTAAGCCGCTCATCATCCAACACAAACCCTTTTATTATATATTCCTTCAGCCGCTGGGTTGCCCAAATGCGGAAATGTGTCCCTACATGACTTTTTACACGGTATCCGACTGAGATAATAACATCCAAATTATAGTGTACCAGGTTTCTTTTTATCTGCCGGGAACCCTCTTTTTGAACTGTCAAGTATTCCTTGACAGTTGCTCCCGCTTCCTCCAACTCTTTCTCTTCGAATATATTACGAATATGTAAACTAATGTTTTGTTTGGTTGTTTGAAATAAATCGGCCATTTGATTCTGACTTAGCCAAACGGTTTCATCAGCTATATGAACATCCACCTTAGTGTTGCCATCAGGAGTTTGATAGATTAAAATTTCACTATCCATATAATGATAATGTGGTTTAAAACCCTACTGCTTCTCTTTTTCAAAAGTGTCAACACGATATATAATGAATTCCATAACTGGATACACATAATTGGCAGCAGGTGCCTTACACCAGGTTCTTCTTTATATAAGCAATACTCTTCGTGATACTGTCAAACGGAGATCCGGGACATTTATCCTGCTCTACAAAGAAGTATTTCATACCGGCATGGCTGGCATGGGCGAAGATCTTTTTAAAATCGATAGTGCCATTACCGACCTCTGTAAATGAGTGTTCGGGTGTTGCATCCATGTCTTTCAGGTGCCAGAGGGGGAAGCGGCCCGGGTTCTTTGCGAATAAAGCGATGGGATCCTGTCCTGCCTTTGTCACCCAATAAAGGTCTATTTCCATCTTTACCAGGTTCTTATCCGTATTGTCGAGCACTACGTCATAGGGGTACTGGCCGCCCTGCTTTTCAAATTCGAAGTCGTGGTTGTGATAGCAGAATTGTATGCCGGACTTCTTACACTTTTCGCCGGCTTTGTTGAGCTCGCCGGCAAGCCACTTGTAATGATCCAGCCCTTTTCTTTCCGCGGGAGACAGCCAGGCGCATACCATATATTGAACACCAAGGGCTGCGGCATCATCCACGGCCCGGCCCCAGTCATCCAGCATAGTACCCTTCATTTCTCCAGCGCCTCCTTTGTCCTCACCCAGCCTGTAGTGGGAGCTGCGCATTACAAGGCCGTTTTTCTTCAGCACATCCTTAAAGGTTTTGGGGTCCATGCCATAAAATTTTTCGGTGCCGGTGTAGGTGGCACCTTCCAGGGAGTTGTACCCTATCTGTGCAACCCTGGCCAAGGTCCCGGCCGGATCGGCTTGCATGGCGTCGCGCACGGTGTATAACTGGAGGCCGATGGTGGGCTGACCCGCTTTTATAAAGGAGGCAAGGGCGGGAGCAGCGAGGGCTCCGGCTGAATAAAGCGATACAGAGCGGAGAAAAGATCTTCTTGTGTACATGGTAGCTTTTTTTATATGGAAGTTTTCGTTAAATTTCAATAAGCGGAATGCTCTCTTTGATAAAGTTAAAGTAAGCCATATGAGGATACAAAAAATTATCTTCTCACTCATATTTTTAGGAGGGATGGTTTGTTTGGGGGCCCCCGGGCCAGCCGATGAACACAAGACCCTTCCCATCGGGGCACAAGCCCCGGACTTTTCGCTCACCGGCGTGGACGGAAAGACCTACACCCTATCCTCGTTTAAGGAAGCCAGGGTCCTGGTCATCGTCTTTACCTGTAACCACTGTCCCACGGCCCAGGCTTATGAAGACCGTATTATCCGGCTGACGGATGACTATCGCAACAAAGGAGTTGCCGTTGTGGCCATCATGCCCAACGACCCCCGCTCTGTCCAGCTGAGCGAGCTGGGTTATACGGATATGGGAGACAGCTTTGAGGAAATGAAAAGAAGGGCCGCCGAAAAACATTTTAACTTTCCCTATCTCTTTGATGGAGCGACGGAAGAAGTATCCAAAAAGTACGGACCGGTAGCGACGCCGCATGTCTTTATTTTTGACAAAGACCGGAAGCTGCGGTATACCGGGCGTGTAGACGACGTGGAAAAGCCCACAAAAACGCCCCGTACACTGGATACCCGCAATGCCATCGACGCTCTGCTAAGAAATCAGGAGCCTCCTGTCACCACGACCAAGGTATTCGGCTGCAGTATCAAATGGGCGGAAAAAAGCGACTGGCGGATCAAGGTAAGGGAGGAATGGGCCAAAGAACCCGTGACGCTGGACACCATCGATGTAGCGGGTCTGCAGGCATTGGTAAAGAACAATACCGACAAATTACGGCTTATCAACGTGTGGGCCACCTGGTGCGGGCCCTGTGTCACGGAGTTCCCCGACCTGGTGGATATCAACAGGATGTACCGGCGCAGGGATTTCGAATTTATCACGGTCAGCGCTGACGAGCCGGCTAAAAAGGATAAGGCCCTGAAATTTCTTCAGGGCCAGATGGCCTCGGGTACTAATTATCTTTTCAACATCGACGACAAGTACAAGCTGATCGAAGCTGTCGATCCCCAATGGCGGGGCGCCCTACCCTACACGTTGGTGGTACAGCCGGGTGGAAAGATCATCTATGCAAAGGAAGGTCCTATCGATCCGGCGGCATTGAAAAAAGTTATTGTGGATGATCCGGCCATTGGAAGGTATTATTGAGGGAGATTATTTCAGATGCCCGGCATTTTCCGCTGGATGCGACTCCTCCTCTTCTTTGTCCTCCGTCTCTTCCAGCTGATCGCCCTTTTTACTTCTGCCTGCTTTTACTTTTGGGTTATCCTGTGTACCCGTGACCTTCACGGGGATCCCGATGAGCCCAAAGGGCGGAAGCCCTATACGCACCTGCAGATTGAGCTTGCCGTCAAAGCTCGCCTGTCCTTCCATGCGGAGACGGAAGGCGGATATCTTCATGCGTGTGCGTGAAAGCGTTATGATGTTGTTATTGATGGTGGATTTGAAGTCGACCTTGGACAGGTCGGGGTCTGTCACGTCCTTATTTGTCTCCTTGCTGACGGCGCTGAAAAGCTTCAGCCCTTTCACCTTTACCTTACTGACGGACAGGACGCCTCCGCCTTTGAGGGATGGATATACGGGGTGCATATTGCCGTCCAGCTTACCCGCGAGCTGATAGTCCAGGGAGATAATACCCTGCGCCTTTGCCGCGGAGGTCGCCATATCATGGAATATCTTTATCTCTTTATACGCACGTTGGACGTCGAAGTCCTTTGCCTTTATCCTGTAATCAAACAGGGCCCGCTGGGGGGAAAGGCTTTGATAGGAGGCATTCATTTCCACCGGCGCACCGATCAGCGTAAAACGGGTCGTATCCAGCCGAAGCATGCCGCTGTCGATGGTCATTCCTCCCGTAAAGTCGTTCAGGTCTATACCGTTGTATTGCACTTTTTTAGCCATCACATTAAAGCCCACTGATATGTCTGAGGGGATGATGACGACGCCGGTCTGGCCCGCGGGGACGGACGCACCAGCGGATGGTTTGTAAGCAGCAAAGTTGGCGCTATTGGAAGTAGATGCAGGAGAAGGATTTGCAAAAGCCATAAATTCGTCTACGAGCACGTAGTCGCTGTTGAGGTCAAAGTGACCTTTCACCGGCTGGCCTTTATCCGTCATATAGCCAAAGATATTGGACAGCCATCCGTTGAGCGATGCGGTGGTTTTTCCATAGCGGAAGTCAAATGCGTCGAACCACATTTTGTTCTGGTCAAAACGGAAGAGCCCTTTTTGGATCCGGAAAGGCATGGGAAAGAGTTCGGAATTGACCAGCAGGTCTTTTACTTTTAAGGTCCCGGAATTGTACAGCCGGTCGTAGTGACCCGCCTGTGCATCGCTCTGCCGGCCCTTTAGTGAAAGATCGGCTTCCACAAAACCTTTTACATCATAGCCTTTTACGGCAAACACCTGGTAGATCCTGCCCAGATCAAGCAGTCCCCGGGAGGCGATGTTATATTTCAGGTCCTGGAAGTTCCGCAGGTCCGCCTTTAGGGTGAACGGCTGGCCTTCGAAGAGGAAAGAGATAGGCGAGATGGTCACTTCCATACTTTTCATCGTGCCTGTGGAATTGGAGATACGGGCGCTGACCTGTATCTTCTCCAACGGATGGGGATAATATTTTGTTCGCAACAGACCGTTGTCCAATTGCAGATCGGCGACGGTGACAGGGAAGGTCTTACGGGCCGGCAGATAGTTGCCATTGGTAAGTATATGTACCTGGAGGTCGCCAGCCAGGTCGATGCTATCCAGCGGCATTACTTTTTTCAGGTCTGAAAGATGAAACACCGACTCGATGTTGGCGTCGATGGGGAAATCACGGGCGTTACCCAGCTTTACAAACCCTTTTATATAATTACGCAATACGTTGGCATTGATATTTTGCAGATCGATGCGGGTATTCCGGTAGTTGCTGTCCGGGCAGGAAGCATCCAGGCGGAAACTGATGTCCCTGATCGCTTCGGGGAAAGAGGCGTATTTAAAATACCCCTTGCTGAGGGCGCTTTTTATGGCAAAGCGTGGGATGCTGGTAACTACCGTATCGTAGGTGACTTTGCGCAGGCTGGCATGACGAACCACGCTGGTGCGATATTGCCCTTCCGCCTGGGCCTGGATATCATAACGTCCGTCCAGGTCGATGGACTTGATGCCAAAAGCCTTGTTCCACTTTTGCAGATCCATCTCCGAATGAATGCGGGTTTTTATCCATGGCTGGTTCAGCCCTTTTAGCTGCAGGACTGCGCTGAAAAAGTCTTTATCGATGTTGAAATATACGGTATCGATGTTGACGGAGAGGCTGTCGGGGTTCAGCCCGGGCAATCGTGAGCGGAAATTGAGCAGGAGATTTTTTACAGGGGCGGGCGCCTGGGCGGCCGCTATAAAGCCATCCCTGACCTTCAGGTTAAAAACAAGATCGGGCATGACGTTAGCGGAACTGATATATTTCCCGATGAGCGAAGCGTCAAGATCGCCGGACCCTTTCACCTGTACCCTGTTCAGCCAATCCAGCATGTCGGGCGGCATGGCTGTCAGCATATCGTGCAGGTTGGCATCTGCCGAGCGTATCTTAAAGTCCATGTCGTATCCATCCTTCAGGAATTCGAACCGGCCGGTGAAGTCCACGGGAAGCTGGTTGATCATCAACTTGTTCTTCTCGAAGAGCAGGGCAAAGGAATTCGTGTTGATCTTTGTTACGAGGTCCGCATCTATCTTTTTGTTGACAACATAGGCCATGTGGTTGTAGTAAAGGTCCATCGAGGCCACTTCCATATGGGTATGCAGATCGAAAACGGACTGGCTCAAGTCACCGCTGCCGTTGTAATCGATGTTCCGTGCGTTGATAAGAATAGGCAGGGAACGATCGTTATATACCAGCTTGCTGTCCTTTATAATGATCTTTTTGATCTTGAGGGATGCCCCGGATGAGTCGGCGGTATGGGTGCTGTCCTTGCTTTCTTTGGACGCATATACGTTGTAGTTCGCATGTCCTCCCGAATCCACCTGTATATTGATAAAGGCGTGGGTGAGGAATATCTTGTCGATCTTCAGGGTGGAGAAGACGCTGGTGAGGTCGACACCCAGGGCGGCTTCATCCGCCTCGATCAGCGGATCTTTTTCAAAAGGAGCGGAACCCTTCAATTTAAAATCATAGAGGGTGAGCGTAAGGGCCGGGAAGTGTTTGAAAAAAGACAAACGTGCCGAAGAAAAGCTCAGCTCACTCCGGACGCTGCCCCTGGCCCACTGACGGATCTTTGTGGAAACAAAGCCGGGAAAAAGGTACGGCAGCAGGAACAGCAGCAGAATGATGGAGCCTGTAGTTATACCGGCGATCTTCAAGGTCTTTAATAATAGCCGGGGGAAAGGTCGTTTCATAAAAAACTATTGTGTACCGGGTATGGTTTACACGCCTGTGCGTATATATTTAATTGTAAAAGTAATAATATTATAAAAGTTATCTATTTTTAATAGTCCTCACACCCCCCCAGACCGGAAAAAACCTTAATCTATGCGAACTCCCGCTGTATCTGCAACCAAGAAGACCCGTAACAAACCGGTAGTGGAAAAGGAGGCCTGTCTGGATGCCGTCGTGGAACACTTCGACGGATTTGTCTGGAGCATTAACCGTGAGTTTCAATACATTGTCTTAAACACTGCCATCCGGAAAAAGATAAAGGAGCTGACGGGCAAAGAAGCCCGGACAGGGGATAAAATGACGGACCTGTTCGGACTCCTGGATCCTTCCAAGGCCCGTGTGTGGAAAAAAGTCTGTCAACGGGGTTTTGCGGGTGAGCGGCAGCGGGTGGTTGAAAAATTTTCCATTCAGGGGCATGCGGTCTTTTATGAAATGTCAATCATTCCTGTGTACAATGGGGACGAAGTAACGGGGTTATCCTGTTTTGTCAGGGACCTCACCACCGAAAAGCTTACTGAACAGAGAGCGCAGATGAACGAGATCCGATTTCGAAGTCTGATCGAAAAAGGAACGGACATTATCGTCGTTGTGGGTAGTGAGGGGCGTATCACCTATACCAGCCCCTCTGTCGAGCGTTATTTTGGTATTACGGACGCGGAGAACCTGGGAAAGAATGCATTCGACTATATCCATCCCGAAGACCTTCCCCGGCTGGTAGAAACTTTTATGGAAGTGTTGAACAGCCCCGGCAAGCCAATATCCGTACAAGCCAGGGCTCAATCAAAAGAGGGCAGGCATATCTGGGTGGAAGGCATCGTCACCAATCTGTTGGGGGTGGAGGGGGTAAATGGCGTCGTATGTAATTTCAGGGATGTTACTGAGCGTAAAGAAATAGAAAAGAAGATTATGCAGGCTTCCATCGATGCACAGGAACGTGAGCGGGAAGAGATTGGGCGGGAGCTTCATGATAATGTGAACCAGATACTCACGACAGCCCGGCTTTATCTCGATTGTATCCATGAGGCGCCTACGGGGAAGGAGTCGATCATCCGGCGCAGTAGCGAGATCATTACCACGGCCATTGAAGAGATACGTAAATTGTCCCGGAGCATGACCCAATCCTTTCATAAGGAGGTGGGGTTAAAGTTGTCTATCGAGGACCTGCTGGAAAATATCCGGCAGCTGCCGGAGGGTATTCAGGTAGGTTTTGACTTTTTTCTTCCTGGAGAGCCCGCGCTGGACGACAAGCTGAAAGTGACCATTTTCCGTATTGTACAGGAACAGCTGAACAATGTGCTGAAGCATGCCGGGGCCACTACCGTAGATGTCTCTGTCCGGGAAGACGGTCCGATGATCACGCTGTGTATAAGTGACAACGGACGGGGGTTCGATCCGTGGAAAAAGAGGGAAGGCATCGGTATCAACAATATTATCAACCGGGCGGAGATTTCCAATGGACAGGTGACTATCGCGTCCGCTCCCGGCAAAGGATGTGTCTTATCCGTGGATTTCAGGCTGTCCTAAGGGGCTATGGACTGTACGGTCCTTGAGCAGCGGCGCTATCAGACGAACCCATTTCTTCCCATAGATCAGGCTCCACCGAAAAGATTGCAGGGTGTCATATCCCGTGATATCCAATCGCTGGACCAGGAAACGGTTCCGCAGGGGAAGGCGGTTGATACGATTGCCTATGCGAAAGGCAAGACTGATGCCTTTCTCTTCCAGGATCTCAAAAAGCCGGGTCTGGTCTAATCCTTTACGACGGGGATAGGCCCCGAAAGGATAGGCAAGACAGGGTTGATAAGGGATATCCATTGCATTCAACGCCGTCATACTGAGCGCCACATCCGCCGCCAGCCTGAAAGGGCTGAGTTCGGCATAGCTTCGATGGTCAAAGGAGTGCAGCCCTATTTCCACCAGGTCAGGGTCCATCATACGAATGTCTTCCGCAGTAAGACAGGGTATTCCTTTGTATTCCCCTTTATGGATAAAGGCCGGCACTACAAAAAGATTGATGCGGATACCGTATTCGCGGGCCAGGGGGTAGGCGATCTCAAAATTATTGCGAAAACCGTCATCGAAGGTTATCAGCACAGCTTTTTCGGGCAGCGGGGTTTCCCCTTCCATGGCGGCGATGAGATCGCTGAACAGGATAGAGTTATAACCGTGGGTCCGTAGGTAACGGAACTGTGCTTCCAGTTGATCAGCGTCTACCGTAAGGTCATCGCGCTGGCCTGTGCCGGATATGCTGTGATACATGAGCACGCGCAGGCTGTCTTTTCTGAATGGGATAAGACCGCTGATCATTTATTATATGAATGAGTTGCGTGAAGGGAGGCATTCAGCTCTCTTATCTTCACATATTTCAGAAAGTGATATTGGGCGTTGAAAACCGACCAGTAAAACCCTTCCAGGCCATTGAGGAAATTCCGTTCCAGGAAATAATATCTGAAAAAATAGTAAGGCAGGGCTATCAGCACGGCAATGATCGATTTCTTTTTTCCTTTTTTTACTGCCTCGCGGGCGGATAGAGAAGAATAACGCTCGCATTTTTCATTCCATTGCCGGAGGTTGGCATAGCTGTAATGCAGCATCTTTTTATGCAAGCGGGCTGTCTTTCCTTCCAGCTCCAGCTTTTCATGGACCAGGGCCTGGTTGTAATTTCCCGCCTGTCTGTTAAAAAGGCGAAGGAAATACCGCTGGCTTTCTTTTCCATATCGGAACTCCCGTCCCAGGAATACCAGATTCATGGGAAACTGGTATCCTGTAAAGGAGGGTTTTTTCATCATTGTCGTCTGTATTTCTTTACAGAGGTCCTCAGAAAGCACTTCATCGGCGTCGATACAAAGGATCCAATCGTTCTTGGCCTTGGAGACGGCGAATTTTTTTTGCGACCCATAGCCTTCAAAGGACTTAAAATAGATCTTGCAACCGAACTCTCTGCAGATGTCCAGCGTATCATCCGTGCTAAAGCTGTCCACGACTACGATCTCATCGCACCAATGCAGTTTTGAGAGGGTACGGCGTATATTCCTGCTTTCATTATAGGTAATGATAACAGCACTGACCTTTATACTGGAATCGCCGGAGGCCGGACCCTTACCAGGAGTAAGGTCTTCGGGCCGGCCACCGGGATTAGCAAGGCCAGGATACGGAATTAAACGGGCAAGGGGTTCAGTCAGGACGCCTGCGGCGTCCTCCCTTGTTTTTCTAAAGGTTAGCATACGGTGTATTTCAATGAGAAAACGCCCAGGTGCGTTTATACCCCTATGACGGAGTAGAACTTTTTTTAAAGGCCTTACTTAAGGGGGTCAAAATAATAGACCCATTGGCGCCGGCTGCTGCCGCCAAAAATACCCAGACCATGCTGAATATTGCCGGGAGGGGAATACAGTTGTCCCGGAGGTACGGAGCCGATGTCCGACCTGTATTTTTCGTACCAGAATAAATAATTGTACAGTTCCACGCTTACCGACTTGAGCTGGAGCAATACCCTCCCTGCGTCGTGCGGATCGCCGGCTTTAAAGTATTTGCGGTCTATCAGGACGGAAGTGGTATAAAAGCCATTGAAGATACGTCCGGGCAGGAATATCCGCCGGAAGGGGCTGTCCAGGCTGCTGACCTGCGCATTGTCCACATTACCGTCGTCGGTGAAGACATTCAGCCGTTGGAAGCTATTGGAAGAAAGGGTGTCGTGATGTTTTATCCTCAGCCCTTCTTTCAGGGCCTCGAATACAAAATAATGGTTTGCACCGGGCGAATCGACGAGGGTAAACCGGAGCCGGAGCATCGGGTTGCCATTGCGGATCTCTGTGACGGTGTCGACGTCCTTTACATGCACGGGCGGAGGTATTGTAGTCCGGGAAGAGACTGTGCCGGATAACGGGTCCTGTACCTGTAGTGTATAGGTAGTATTAACCCGGGGTCTTTGAGGGGCGGTATAGATCGAGGCGGGATTGGCTGCATAGTTGGGAGAGGTGTTTAATTTGAGGGTCCAGGATTTTCCATCGTCTCTGGCGAGCTTTACACTGGCTGAATTTACTTTTTCAAAGCTTATGATCCCGCCATTGCCCACCTGTATGCTTTTGCTGACGGGGATCTTCACGGAGTCCCCCGCCGTGATCTCCGCCAGTATTACCAACTCGTTGTTCACCGGCTGATCCTGATAAGGGTCTTTCTGGCAGGCTATTCCCAGCAGTATAAGCATCGGCAGTAAAACTGTCAGCACGGGGCGAAGAGGATGATATGGTATGGCGCTTTGCATCAAAAATCGACGGTAGTTGACAGGTACGGTGTTATATTAAACAATTGGTTTTTCATAATAATGACGAGGGATTTGCTGTGCAGGGAGCCTTCCAGGCCATAGCTGTATTGTCCGGGTGAGCCATAGACATTATAGACACCGGCAGTCCAGTTGAAGCCAAACCGTTTTTTCCGGGGCGGATGATAGCTGGCGGAGAGGTCCAGGCGATGGTAAGGCCGGGTACGGTAGTCGTTGATGCCGCCAAAATGATAGATGAACCGGTAGCTTTTTAGCAGATCGTTCGGGCTGGAGATCTGCTGGGCATTGTCAAAATCAGGGTAGATCTTTTCCGGCAGGGTGAACAGATCCCCGGAAGCGATCATCCAAAGTAATGAAATGTCCTTGGTCTTGTCCGCCTTGTAGGTAACTGCGACATTAAGGTTGTGACGGCGATCGTACTTAAAGGGGAATTTCTTTCCCTGGTTGATCTGATCGAATTTCCGCCAGCTCCAGGATAAAGTATAAGCGATATGGACATTCAGCTTGCGGCCTGACTTTTCCCCCATGAATTCCATCCCATAGCTCCATCCTTTGCCAGTCTGTACGTTCTGCTCCCAGGTGGAGTCTGTATTGATAAAAAAGCTTTTTCCCTCTGTATAGTTGGTCACATTGTACATTTTCTTCCAATAGCCCCCCAGTGTAAAAGAAATATCCTTCTTTTTAAAGGTGTATCCCAGGTCCAGGCTTCTGCTGTCTTCGGGGTCCAGCAGCCCGGTGCTTGGCACCCACGTATCGCTGTTGATGCCCAGCGAGGGGTTGGTCAGGAGATGGAGATATTGGGTCATCCTGCTATAGGAGGCATATATCTGTCCGGTGGCGCTAAGTTTATAGACGGCATAAAGCCTTGGTTGGATGGACGTAAACTGGTAGTCCCTGAAACGGTATTTTGAAAAATGTATCCCTGGCCTCAGCAGGAAATGTTTGTTTATGGCGAGGTCCATCTCGGAATAAAGCGTAACCTCCTTGAATGGAAGGGGGGTAGAGGACTGAAAGCTGGCGGGGTCGATGGCGATGGTAGAGTCGATCTTGCTCTCGAAGGGTTTGATCCGGGTGTAGGCGAACTCGCCTCCAAAATTGAGCTTAACCGCATTGGTCATCCGCATTTCCAGCTGTGTCCGGGCGGCGTAATGGGCCAAAGAGGAATAGGTGTTGAAAGAGCGCCGGGCGATGGGCTGGCCGGTGGAGTCATCGTAATTGGTGTAGATAAACCCGGCCAGATTGTAATAATTGCTGGTTGAGAGCGTGGTGGTGATAAAGGCATTGGAGGAGAGGAGATGGGTCCAGCCCAGGGATGCAATGCGGTTACCCCAGCGCTGCCGGTTGTTCAGGTTGTTGTTGCTGATCTGGAGGTTCAGATTATCGATGCCTGAATAGAGATTCAGCATCAATTTGTTGTTCTTGTCCAGCAGATGGGTGCATTTAAACTGGATGTCATAAAAATTATTGTCGAAATCTTTTTGGAACAGATCGAGCACGGAAGTGAACATACTGTGCCTGAACGAAAGCATGACAGCTGTCTTGTTCTTTTTTAATGGCCCTTCCACGGTGAAAGAACCCGCCAGGAAATTGAGGTTGGCTTCGCCCCCCCATTTCTTCATATTTCCATCTTTGGTATTGACATCGATGACGGAAGAGAGCCGTCCTCCGTACCGGGAGGGAAAGTCGTTCTTGAACAGCTGCATGGATCGCATGGATGTCTTGTTGACGATGGAGAGGGCCCCCAGCATATGGGTAGGATTAAAAACGGGATTGCCGTCCAGGAGAAAAAGGTTGCCGTCCTGTTCACCGCCCCGCACCAACAGTCCATTGGTAGCATCCGTCGCATTGATGACGCCGGGAAGGATGAACAGCGAGCGCAGGACGTCATTTTCTCCCAGGATATTGTTATAGGCGCTATATTGGCCGGGAAGTATCTTGTCGGTGCCATTTTTCTTTACCTCGTCGGCGGCGGAGACGATGACTTCGGGGATATCTTCTTTCCGGGTCATGAACACGTCGGAACGTAGGTCCCAATGCAGGGTGATCTCCACCTGCCGGGACTTATACCCGGCATATGTGACCTCCAGCAGATGCCGTCCTTCGGGCAACTGCAGGCTGAAATATCCATGTACATTGGTTACGGTGGCTTTACGGGTAGACGGCTCATAGATGACGGCGTCGTGGAGGGGTTCGAGGCTGCCTTCTTCACCGATGATCCCAAAAAAGGAGTAGAGGGGTAGCAATGCGTCATCAGCCAGGGGGACGTCGGATGGGATCAGGATGATCTTATCGTTCTTTTCTATGGCTTTTACTTTTTCTCCGGCAAGCACCTGTTGTAAGAGGGCGCCCAGTGTAAGAACGTCGTTGTTCAGGCTTACGATCTTTCCCGGCGGGAAGCTCACCGATGCGTATTCGACCTGTATGCCACTCCTCATATTGATCTCATCCAGGAAGTCTTTGATGGCCCCTTTTTGCAGATGGGAACGGAAGGGCCGATAGAGCATGCTGTTCTTTTGCGCCGGCAACCGGATGGCGGCCAGGCAGAGGAGGAAAATAACCGATAAGTATTTCTTTGTAATCCTCATTGACGGACGAAGAACAGGGTGTCTTTTTCCCTCGCGGTCTGGAGCCCTGTCGTCAGCTTTATCTCGTCCAGCACCTGGTGCAGTGGCTGATGGTCAAAGCGGGCGGTGACTTTTATCTCTTCTGCCCCGGCTTTTAGTTCCGGAGCAACAGAGACAGGAGTGCTGTAATGATCGCTGATATCCTGCACTACCTGTTCTAGGGGCGCCTGCCGAAATTCGAGCAGACCTGTCTTCCACGACATAAAGTTAGATGTACCCAGTCGTGTAACTGACAATTTATTTTTGAGGATCGTTGCTTTTTGTCCTGGTAAGAGGATCAGAGGGTTACCGGCATCCTCCTTTCCCGTCAACTTTACCTTTCCCGAGGTGACGATGACCTCCCCGCCGGCATCCTCGTCCTTTACAAGAAAAGTGGTGCCGATGTCCTCGATGACAGCGTGAGGCGTATTTATCCTAAAGGGCCGGGAGGGGTCCGTCGCGGGCTGGAAGAAGGCCTCTCCGTTCAGCTCCACCTGTCTGAGCCGGTCGCTGAAAGAACTTGGGTATTCCATTTCAGCCCCTTTCCTCAACCATACCAGGGAACCATCAGGCAGGGATATTTGCTGGTTGTTCCCGGATGCAAGGATCTTTTGCATCGAAGGATGCCGCTGGATGGTATAATACCGCCATCCGGCGCCCAGCAGCAACAATAATGCGCACGCGGCTGCCAGGGTTCGGGGCCAGAGGGGACGACGAAGGCCGGTGGGCCTGGGCTGTACCGGAGAAAGGAGAGCGGAAGTATCCGGCAAGGCGCCGATGATTTGCGGGGCGATGTTCTTCCAGGCGACGGCCTTATCAAAGGTCCGGCCGCCTACGACTGCCCCACTGGTATGCCAGATATCTTTCAGGGCCTCGAATTCCAGACGGTGTTCCGGGGCGGCAGTCAGCCATTTTTGCAGGCTGGCTTCTTCCTCCGGGGAGGTCTCCTGACTGAGATGCCTCGTTATCAGCCGGATATGTTCGTTGTCCTCCATTTGAAAGGTGTGGTTTATCTAAAAAACGTAAAAACCGGCTTTATCCCCTACATATTTACAAAAAAATATTGACAAGGGAGGCCCTTATCAGCTTCAAAGCCTTCCCAATCTGGTTTTCCACTGTCTTTTCGGAGATATCCAGACTTTTTGCGATTTCCTTATACGTCATATTGCTGATCCTGCTGAGCAGGAATACCTCTCTGCACCTCGGAGGCAGCCCTTCGATGGCCTTTTGTATCGCCGCCCTATAATCCTTTTCCCTTTCTTCTTTATCCTGAATATATTCAGCTTTATCCTGTATATATTCAGGGGACCCACTCTCCCACTGGACGGTGCTGTTCTTTTTTTCCTTTCTCAGCTGTGAGATACAGTTGTTACGGACTGCCGTAAAAAGGTAATACCTGATCTCTTCCGTGCCGATGAGATTGGCACGATGCTCCCATATGCGTGTAAATACCTCCTGCACGATGTCCTCACAGGCGTCTTCGTCCTTTAAGTAACTATAAGCATAGTTACAAAGGGCATTGTAGTAGGTGTCAAATACTACCTGAAAGGCGCGATATTGCTCTGCATCGGGCATGCTCACGGTTAAAGGGCCCAAGTTAGTTTAAAAAAGGTGGGCGATAATTTCCATCGAACATTTCTTTCTGTTAAAAAATTAGCGCCAGGGGGAAACGAGCAAGGTACACGGGGTATTTGAGACAATCCTTTTTCAAAAGAACCGTTTGTTCCGAAAATATTTCTCCCTGTTAAAAAAATACATGAGTTTTGCCTTATTAATGTTATGCTTATGAAGTGCTAATTTTCCCCTCGATGTAGCAGGCTGTATCTAATGAAGGGCCTCCGGCGTCCTCGCAGCCCGCCTCTCCATGGTGCCAACATGCCTTTGCACCCTACCGTCAGTTTTTTTATTTTCCAATTTTTTAAATCAGGATCTCATGTCTTCTGATCAAACTACTTCCGGCAGTAAGAATAATTCTGTCTATTCTATTATCAAACAAGCGCTTTCGGGCGGGCACCGGGATTATACCACGGGCAGTATCCGTAGAGCCGTCATTTTTTTATCCATACCCATGATCCTGGAGATGTGTATGGAGTCGGTCTTTGCCGTCGTGGATATTTTCTTTGTAGGTCGCCTTGGCAAGGAGGCCGTAGCAACGGTGGGTCTGACAGAGTCGGTGCTTACACTGGTGTATTCCATGGCCATCGGACTCAGCATGGCCGCCACGGCGATGGTAGCCCGGCGTACGGGAGAAAAGAATCCGGAGGAAGCGGCTCATGCGGCAGCCCAGGCCATCAATCTTGCCCTCGGCATCACGGTGGTCGTCAGTCTGGCGGGGTTCATATTTGCTGCAGATATCCTCCGGGTGATGGGGGCCTCTCCGGAAACGGTGGCTTCCGGTGCATCTTATACCCGTATCCTCTTTGGCGGCAGCATCGTGATCATGCTGTTGTACCTGATCAACGGGATCTTTCGCGGAGCGGGTAATGCATCCATGGCCATGTGGTCCCTATGGATCGCCAACGGCTGTAATATCATCCTTTGTCCTCTGCTCATTCATTATTTCGGATTAAAAGGAGCCGCCATCGCCACCACCATCGGAAGAGGCGTCGGTGTCCTTTACCAGCTGTATCACCTGTTCAGGGGTAAAGGTCTTGTCCGTATCACCTTGCGCTCTTTCAAGCCGGACATTACTGTGTTAAAAGCCCTTGTAAAGATCGCCTGGACGGGGACCGTACAGTTCCTTATCGCTTCGGCCAGCTGGATCGTCATGATCCGTATTACGGCGAGATTTGGAGACGCTGCTATCGCCGGTTACCAGGTGGCTATACGTATCTTCCTTTTCTTCCTGCTGCCTGCCTGGGGTATGAGCAATGCGGCCGCGACACTGGTGGGTCAGAACCTGGGGGCGCAAAAGCCGGACAGGGCGGAACAGTCGGTGTGGACGGCAGCCCGGTACAACGGTATCTTTATGCTTATCGTTACCCTGCTTTTTCTCTTTGGCTCCGAAGTCATCGTATCTTTTATGAACAGCGACGCTGAAGTTGAAAAGGTGGCCGTGCTGGCGCTGCGCGTCGTCTCTCTGGGGTATATCATATATGGAGTGGGCATGGTGTTGACCAACGCTTTTAACGGAGCAGGAGACACCCGTACTCCTACAATAATCAACCTCTGCTGTTTCTGGGCCTTTCAGATCCCGCTGGCCTATGTCCTTTCGGTGGTAGTGGGTATGGGGCCGCTGGGCTTGTTCATTGCGATCCCTGTTACTGAAACGGCGGTGACGGCCGCCAGCTATCTGCTGTTCAGGAGAGGAGCCTGGAAAAAGGTAAAAATATAGCCCTTTAGGGTTGTTTGTGAACTGCATTGACTATTAACCCCTTACATATTGTAAGGGGTTTTTCTTATCCCTTTAAAAAAGAAATGACCCGCACAATAAAAAGTTTTCGTAAAAGGTTCTTGTACAATACAGAATAAGATAATATTTTAGTTTCCCCTCCGTTTAGAAGAGGACATTTGATAAAACCTTTGAAACAACAAAAATGCGTCGTATTCTTTTTAACCCGGTATGTTGGTGTGTGGTGCTGGCTTTTGTAGCGCCGGTGAATGTGTTGAAAGCTGACGGAGGAAATGGGCCCGGCGGCGGGGGACACAAGCATGTGGTGAGTGCAAAAGTTTCTGCAAAGGCTGCCGCATTTGCCGAAGAGACAGCGGCCTTGTATGAAGAGTTCAACCTGCAGGAGATCGGTCTGGCCAAAAAGGCTTTTGAATATGCCCTTAAGGGATATCATTATATGTTGGAGCACCACCTGCTGGGCAAAGCAAATATCCTGTCCATCTGTGATCTCAGTCAGTCCTCCAGGAACAAACGGATGTATGTGCTGGACATGGAGCAAAAGACGGTGTTGGTGAATACATATGTAGCGCATGGCCGGAACTCGGGGATGGAATATGCGCAGAGCTTTTCCAACAACCCGGCTTCCCATAAGACCAGTCTGGGTTTTTATGTGACGCAGGATACTTACTACGGGACGAATGGGTTGTCGCTGAAGATACGGGGTATGGAAAGAGGCTTTAACGACAGGGCCGGCGGACGGAATATCGTGGTGCATGGATCGGAGTATGTTGGGCCTGACTTTTTACAAATGAATGGGGTCAGCGGACGGAGCTTTGGATGTCCGGCGGTACCTGCAAACGAGTCACAAGAGATCATCGATCTTATAAAAGAAGGATCCTGTCTTTTTATCTATCATCCAACCAGAAAATACATAAGCCGATCGAAGATACTTAACAGCTAGCATGGACGCAAACTTCAGATGGTTTGAAGGTGAAAAAGCTCAATCTAGGTTCGTACCCTATGTTTGGGCTTTTCTTTTTTCTAGAACTGCCACGCAATATACTGTCCCAGCATACCTACGATAAGCCCGGAGTAAATCTCAAAAGGTTTATGATCACCTGTAATCAGCCGGGCGGTGGCTACCAATCCTGCGGCTAATGCCGTAATGGAGATATAAAGACCAGACGCATAACTATCCGTGAAGGAAAAGAGAAAGAAGAACATCATGGCGCCGCCCATGGCAATACCGTGCATACTGATCTTAAAATAAATGTTGCAAAGCCATCCGCCGCACAAGGCCAGGAAAGCACCCAACAAAAATTTGATCGAAATGAGTGGGCTGTCCGGCAGATGTTTATACACATTCCATGTCCACCAATAGAAGATCATGGTGATGATATAGGGGATGATCCTCTCTTTTTCGGTGCGAAGATGCATAGACGAAATAAAACCTAGCAGCTTTAGCAACAAGACGGCGAAAGCCGGAAAGAAAGCATTACAAAGAACAACGTTTACGAGGCGCAATACTTTTGTCCGCTGATCGAAGCCCGTAAATGCATACGGGTGGAAAAAGATAAGAAAGGCCATCACATAGCTGGTGATGAACAGGGGATGGAAGATATAGGCGATCAGCCGCGCAAAAAAGCGAAGGACTGGACCGGACCCGCCGGGATGACTGGCTGTAAGCACGGGATTTGCATTGCTCATGGTTTCGATTTATAGCTCCTTCCGGAGACGGGCAACGGGTATGTTCAATTGTTCGCGGTATTTGGCTACTGTGCGGCGGGCAATATTGTACCCCTTTTCCTGTAGCAATTCGGTCAACTTCTCATCACTGAGGGGTTTTTTCTTGCTTTCGCCTTCGATGAGATCGCTGAGGATCTTTTTGACCTCCCGGGTGGAAACCTCTTCCCCACTGTCCGTGCTGAGCGATTCGCTAAAAAAGAATTTCAGACGATAGGTCCCGAATTCCGTCTGGACGAATTTACTGTTGGCAACACGGCTGACGGTGGAAATATCCAGGGCAGTCCTCTCGGCAATGTCTTTCAGGATCATGGGGCGCAGCGTCGTCTCATCCCCAGTGAGGAAGAACTCGTGCTGGTAATCCATGATCGTATGCATGGTATTGTAAAGTGTCTGCTGCCGTTGTTTTATGGCATCAATAAACCATTTGGCGGCATCGATCTTCTGTTTGATAAAGAGGACGGCTTCTTTCTGACGTTTGTCTTTTTTACTGCCTCTGTCGTACTCCTTCAACATCTCTTTATATCCTTCACTGATGCGGAGATCGGGGGCGTTCTTCGAGTTCAATGATAATTCCAGTTTTCCCCCGCTGTTGGTGATAAAGAAATCGGGGATCACATAGCTTTCCGCCTTGTTCACTTCGGTGATATCCCCGCCGGGCTTGGGATTGAGCTTGACGATCTGAGTGATTACCTCTTTCAGCTGGTCATCACTCAGATTGAGCCCCCGTTGTATCTTGTCGTAGTGTTTTTTTGTAAACTCGTCGAAATAATGAGTGAGCACGTCGATGGCCATTTCCACGCTTTTGCCGTCGCCTTTCTTACGCTGCAGCTGGATAAGAAGACATTCCTGCAAATCCCTGGCAGCTACCCCCGGGGGATCGAACTGCTGTATCTTCCTGATAAGGGATTCTATCTCCTGCTCCGTGGTTTCGATGTTCTGCCGGAAGGCAAGATCATCCGCGATGGAAGTCGTCTCTCTTCGCAGATAGCCATCATCGTCGATGCTGCCTACGATCTGCTCGGCGATCTTGCGGGTGCGATCGTCAACAACCAGCATACCCAGCTGGTCCAGAAGCAATTCGTGAAAAGAGGTTTCCACCTTGTGCGGCATCACCCGGTCCTCATCCATCTCCGGGTAATTGTCATCCCGCAGCTTGTAATCGGCCACATCATCATCATACTCGTTGACATATTCGCTGATGTCAATGTTCTCATATTCATCTTCGCTGCCATCTTTCTCCTCGAACTCATCTGCATTTTCGAACTCATCTTTTGAGTCCTCCAGCCCTTCCTCATGATCATCCTCCGTCACTTCCAGGGCAGGGTTCTCCTCCAGCTCTTCCTTGATCCTTTCCTCAAGGTTGGCCGTCGGCACCTGTAGCAATTTCATCAGCTGAATTTGCTGCGGTGACAGTTTTTGTAGTAACTTTTGCTGTAAAGATTGACTTAACGACATGTAATCAGGGGTTTTGCTCTACCGGTCGTTCCTAATTTTGGAAAAAGCCGGCGCGAACCACAAAAATCAGGCCGTAAATCTACATAAAAAGGATAGAAGGACCATGCAACGAAAAAAAATGTTTCTTGTTGTATGTATTTCAACTCTTCTGACAGGAAGCGTTTGTGGACAGAATTTTTTGCCGCCAAACGGCAAATGGGTGCCGGAACACCTTGAATGGAGGCGGGAAACATTCTCTTTTTCAGTCCTCCCGGGATGGGATATGTCCAGTCGGTGGAAAACGGGAAAGGGCGTAATCTTGCCGACAGGGGGCATTAAAACAGCCGTTTTAGGAGCCCCATTGACAAGCGTTCTTCTCACCGGAGAGGGGGCTATGATCCCTGCCAACCGGGTAGTTACACATTTTGGATTCTTTTGCCGGCGGGAGCTGGAACTGGAAAAAACGATCCGGTTGCCATTGCGGTTCCGGCTTGGCTCACTGGAATACTGCAACAGGCTGGAAGGAAAGTAAGTTGGGTTTATTCCAGGCTTCTTTTCCGCAACGCCTGACTATATGCCTGGAAATTGGCCTTTATCATCGTCTCGAGCCTGGTTTGTACTTCCTTATATGCGTCTTTCCCCAATAGATTGTTCCGGAGCAGACTATCAGTCGTATACCGGAAGAAATAGCTGCTCTTCTCCCGGGAAGGGCTGTATCCCAGGACAAAGCCGGGGTCGATGATCTGGTAGTTGTCGATGACCTTACTCAATACATACCGTTGGGAAGGAGCGATGGAAGTATCCAGCAGGCTCCGGCCAAAACCAGTGTAGGCGCCTTTGTAGTGCAGCATGTCCAGAACTGTCGGCGTGATGTCTACCTGGCTCATGAGTGTCGTGTCCACGATGCCTGTGTCCCGGGAAGGATCATAGATGAAGATAGGGATCGTACTTGAGTTGACATAGTTGTAAGCGAATTTATCGTCCGGGAACATCCAATGGTCCGCGCTAAAGACAAAGAGCGTATTCTTATACCAGGGCGCTTTGCGGCACTCTTCAAAAAAACGCTGAAAAGAATAGTCCACATAGCTTATGCTCCGTTGTTGCGGGGTCATGGCCGGGTCCGCGAAACGGGTGCGATAGGCAGTGGGGATAGTATAGGGATAGTGAGAAGAGATATTGAAAAAGACGGCCAGGAATGGCTGCTGCTGCCCGGCAAGTGTTTTTGCTCCATATTGCAAAAAAGGCTCATCGAAAATGCCCCAATTCCCGTCGAACAATGAATTGTCGTTGAAATTATCCTGCCAGTATGCATGATCGATGCCTGCCATATGGGTGAATTTCCCGAAACCAAAATGGTCTTTCCCCGCGCCCATAAAAAAGCTGGTTTCATAGCCCTGCTCTTTGAGGATATTGCCAATGCTTCTCAAAGGGGTGTTGGCATATTCCGAATAATAAAAGGGTTCATCGAGGAAGGCCGGCAACCCTCCCAGGATAGAGACGATCCCCTGGTTGGACATATAACCATTGGCATAAGCATGTGAGAAGAACAGGCTTTTCCGTATGAGGGTGTCGAAAAAAGGTGTGTGGGCCTTATAACGATCCCCGGGCATGACATAACAGCGGGAAAAACTTTCCAGGATACAGATGACGACATTTTTACGGGTGAATGCGCGTGTGGAGTCCTTTCCCAGCTGGTGTTTGGTGCGCACCACCCTATCCAGCTCAGGTCCCGTAAAATATTGCTTTGTCCGGAGCTCTTCCGGACGGCGGACGAGAGAGTAAAAGAAGGTCAGGATGCTGTTCTGAGCCAGCGGCAGCTGTGCCGGGGAAAGAGAAAGCAGCGGCGTGGCAGGCATGACAGGCCGGCCGGCGCTTAAAAACCCTGTAGGCAGCAGTAACAACAACCCGATGAAGACCTGTATGAACAACCGCTTTGCGGGATGAGGACGGGAAGATCTTACAGGATATGGCACGAACAGCAGCCTTTTAATGGCCACCAGGACTATTATACCGCCAATAAAACAAAGAATGAGCGGCCAATACCCGGAAAGGACGCTGCCAAAAGAGCTGACGGAATCCCCAAACACATAAAGAAGGTCTATGTTACTGCGGTGACGGCTAAATCTAAAATAGCCGGCGTCGATGAGGTTGAGCGCCAGCCCGATGGTATTCAACAGCAAAAAGAGCCAGTGCGCCAGCCGGGACAAAGTATTGCGCCAGGACCGTACCCAGGTCGCTGCCGCCAGGAGAAGCAGAATGGGACTATTCAATAAAATAATGCATACCACGTCCTGCTGTATGCCGCGGATAAAAATAAGCCAGGCCTCTCGCGAAGAAATACCCGCGAACTGGGGAGCGTTATATACCCAAAAAGTTATACGAAGCGAGGTGTGTAACAATAACAACAGGACAATACCTGTCACCAGCTTATAGAATTGAGAACGTGTCAGCAGAGAGAATTTATGTCCCAAAATAAAAAATAAAGCCGAATTTACGGGCAAATGAATCCATCCGCCGGGAACCATCATGGAAAACTCTACTTTCCTTCTCTTACGGGTCTCCGGGCAATCGCTGCTTTCACCGTGCTCTTCACACATGTGGAACGCTACCGGATGAGCCAGGGCCGGCCGGCTATCTTAACGGGTCCTTTTAATTCTTTTGTCGGTGGATTAGCGGTGACCTTCTTTTTTGTATTGAGCGGTTTTCTCATCACTTCTCTTCTGTTGAAAGAGAAGGAAAAGACGGGCACGATCCAGGTGCTGAAATTCTTAAGAAGAAGGGGGCTGCGGATCTGGCCTCTCTATTACACGGTGCTGACAGGAGGATATCTGCTGTCCATATTCGTTCTAAAGGATACGGGAAGTAACCCCTGGCAAAACGGGCTTGTGCTCAATACGCTCATGTTGTCCAATGTTGCGTTCGCGTTTGATATGATCCCTGACATCATGATCCAGATATGGTCCGTGGGCACGGAAGAACAATTCTATTTTGCGTGGCCTTTTTTGATGCGGCATGTGGCCTTACACAAGCTTGTCAGGGCATTCCTGGTCGTGATCGTTTGTTGGGGCGTCTTAGATGTCCTCGTTCATTTTTGGGGTGATGCCCGGATAAGAGCGATCGTCTTTCGTACGCGGATCGATTGCATGGCGATCGGAGGTCTTTTTGCAATAGCCGTATTGCAAAGGGATCAACCCGGGGGATGGATGGCCCGATGCTACCGGCTGATGCAGCATCGTCTGACAGGCGTGGCAGGACTGGCGATCTTTGTTGTACTCCTGGTCGCCAGCCGGCATTGGGATAATAGCTTTTACCAGCTGTATGCGCTGCTGTTCGGGATCCTGATCGTCCGGACCAGCCGGCAATCTTCAGGCTGGCTGGAATCTACACCATTAAAATTCCTGGGAAAGATCTCCTATGGCATCTATCTCCTGCACCATTTTGTGATCTATTTTATCTTCCGGGAAATGTCTTTTATGCTGTCTCTTCCCGCTCCATGGGGCGACCTGGCTGTCTTTGTTCCGGCCTGTCTGCTTTCCATACTGACAGCATCGTTGAGTTACCGGCTGCTGGAAAGCCCATTCCTGCGAAGAAGAGATACAGAGGCTGCGACTAAACCGTTGCTTTTTCGCGGCTAAGCACTTTTTTTACAGCGCCCACGATCTTCTCTCCCTTCTCTTTTATCTGATCATCCGTCCATGCAAGGCCGATGGCAGTGGAGATGCAACGACCCATGACCCGATCGCTGGCGGGAAAAGCATCCGGAGAAAGTTTTGTCAGGGCGCTATGCTGTACTTCGCTGAGTCTGCTGAGGCTGGCCGCCTGATGAAGATGCGTCCATTTGCGGTAATAATGCCAGTTATTATCAAACCAGTAAAAATTGCCGGCGATGATACCCTGCTCTTTTAACTCGGCCACCAGGCTTCTGGTGATGGCTTCTGTGGGTAAGAACCAACTGAGGAAGGTGCAGCTATCCCCGGCAGGGTCTGGTATCTTCCGGAAAGAGATCTCGGGGACGGTGGAAAGTATGGCTTTCAGCTGCTGGTGGTTCTTTTTCTGGATGGATAGGAATTTGTCCAGCTTACGGATCTGGGCCAGGCCAACGGCGGCATGCAGCTCGGAGATCCTGTAGTTAAACCCGAGGAAGGGATGGAGGTCCGCGCCACGATCGACTCCCTTATGGTCGTGACCATGGTCTGTATAACCGTCGGCTTTGATATAGAGATCCTCACTATTTGTCGTCACCGCCCCACCTTCTGCGCAAGTGACCGTCTTTACAAAATCAAAGGAAAAAGTGCCTACCTGACCGATGGAACCCAGGTATTTACCCTTATACCGGGCGCCGAAGCTCTGACAGGCGTCTTCCAGTAACACCAGCTGATGCGCTGCACAGATGTCCATTAGGGGATCCAGGTCAGCCATGCTGCCGCACATATGCACGGGCATGATACATTTGGTCCGTGGTGTGATCGCCCGGCGTACGGCAGCAGGATCAAGTGTAAGCGTTTCGTCCACGTCCACCAGCACAGGAACGGCGCCCACGCCCAGGATGGCTTCGAAGCTGGCTACGAAAGTAAAGGTAGGCATGATCACTTCATCACCCGCACCGATGCCCAGGATGGCCAGCGCCGTCGTCAGGGCCGAAGTGCCGCTGGATGTCAACTGTGCATATTTGACTCCAAGCGTTTTACAAATGGCGGCTTCCAGCTCTTTTGACTTCCATATTCCTTTACGGGGTCCATCGAAACCATAGCGCATGTAGATACCCGTCTCTAAAACGTCGTTGACCTCTTTGCGTTCTTCGGGTCCAAATAATTCAAAACCAGGCATATATATAAGTTTTTTAAGTTATTCGCCAGCGTCAAAGTTAGAAAAAAGTGTCTTAATCGCTACAGGCGGGCTTTCCATATTGGTCCTGCTGATGGCAGTGGCGAAATAATAATATTTCTTTCCCGGGGCCTGGGAATAAGCCCTGATATGGAAGCCGGCCACTGGGTCATAGGGGATGAATTGGAACACCTGCATGGAGTCGATATTACACAGCGGCGTTTCCGAGCGATAAAGAGCATATCCTCTCAACGTATCTTCATTGGCCCCTTTGGCCATCCACACTGTCTGAACCGCCTCTTTTTTATTGTATTCATTATGTGCAAAGGGCTCGTGTGGTCTTGTCGAGTCGATCCAGGGCATGGGTGGGATCAGGGCAGGATAATTATAATATGTCAACTGGAGACTGTCGCTCCATCCATTCGGATTGTTCTCAAAGGATTTACTGCTAAAATAAATGGCGCCCTGTATGCTGTCCGTATTGCGCATCTGCCGGAGCTGACGGGTTAGCTGGGTCTTATCCCGCCATGCAGGATTGCTGCCGGCCCTGTAGATGGCCAGACCGATATAACATTGCCTGCCATAGGTGTGTCTGCCCCACCAGGGAAGCAGGACGGCATAATCCGCCCGTTTGTACCCGATCTCCAGATAAAGCTGGGGCGCCACGTAGTCGATCCACCCATTCTTTAGCCAGAGAAGGATGTCCGCATAGAGATCGTCATAATTCGTTTGACCGGCCTGGGTTTCGCTGCCTTCGGGATCTTTGCTGTTGTTGCGCCAGACGCAGAAAGGACTGATGCCGAACTTACAATATTTTTTTTCCTGTTTTATCATGGCGCCGAGGTGCAGTATAATAGAGTCGACATTACTCCTGCGCCAGTCTTCACGGCTCATGCCATTGCCGTATTTTGCGTAGCTCTCACTATCCGGGAACTCTTTCCCGGCTATACGGTAAGGATAGAAATAATCGTCGAAATGCAGGGCATCGACATCATAGCGGCGTACAATGTCACGTATGACGGCAACTACGTATTGCTGCGCCTCTTTATTACCGGGATCGAAATAAAGAGTCCCTCCATAGTTTAGGAACCATTCGGGGTGCAGCCGGGTAATATGTGTCGGGGAAATAGAGGATTTACCAACAGCATACACGGCCCGGTAAGGGTTGCACCATGCATGGAATTCCATCCCCCGCCGGTGCGTCTCTTCGATCATAAATTGCAAAGGATCGTAGTAAGGAGAAGGCGCCTTACCCTGGACCCCCGTGAGCCATTCGCTCCAGGGCTCATAGGGCGAGGGGTAGAAAGCGTCTGCCGCAGGACGCACCTGGACGACCAGGGCATTCATCCCATTGTGCTGGTGCATATCCAGCAGCCGGAGGAATTCCAGCTTCTGGCTATCGACGGGAAGACCTTTTTTTGAGGGCCAGTCGATGTTCTCTACAGAGGCTACCCATACTGCTCTGAACTCATGTTTGGGAGGCAGCGCCTGCTGTTCAGAAGACGGCGGGGCCACCGGTGGGGTAAGCTGACAAAAAGAAGGTGCGGAAATAGCCAGCAAGCCGGCTGCAAGCAATGATCGGTACAGTCTATTCATCCTTGACATTTCTTATCTTATCCAACAATTCATTCAGGGTCTTTGCCTCCTCTTCGGTCAGATTGGCCATGATGGCGTCCATCTGGTCGCTGTACTGGTCGATCTTTTCCAGGAGCTTTCTACCTTTATCCGTGATAATAACGTCTACCAGGCGGCGGTCAATCTTGCAAACACTTTTTTTAACAAGTCCTTTTAACACCAATCGATCCACGATGCGGCTGGTATCACTCATCCTATCCAACATCCGTTGTCTTATCTGCAGGGTAGATAACGGTTGTCCCGCCCCCCTGAGTATGCGCAGGATGTTGAATTGCTGGGCCGTGATATCCCATTCATCAAAGATCTTATTGATTTTTTCCGTGACCCAATTGTACGTATAGATGAGATTGATCCCTGATTTTTGGTACTCGTTCCGGAATTTTCGCTGGTTTATTTCATTTTCAAGCGACATGTTAGCAACTGATTTGACAAAGGGGCTCAGCCCGTGTAAGCTGTAAAAATACGCAAAATAATGTCCGGAAAACGAGTGCCGGATAAATGTTCTGCTAAACACCGGCTGCGCGCAAGTCCTGCGTGAGCATAAAAATGGCGTATAGATGATGGGCTTCATGAAGAAGAAAGAACTGTGTCCACTGGGGAATGGTGAGATTGCCGTACCTGGGATGACGACCGGTGCGGAGAAGGTCAGGCTCTTTCAGGTTCGTGAGTCTGGCCGTGATCTCCGCGGCTTTGGCGGGGATGGATTGCAGTAATGTTTGCAGAGAAGTATGTAAATATTGGGGGAATGCAGGGTCATTTTCCGCCACGTATCTTTCAAATGAAGGAGTGGTTTCGGTGGTGAGTCTTTCCAAACGTCCGATGAACATGACCTGATAGGCCGCCAGGTGTGCGATCTGCTCAAAGGCGCTCCATTTATCCGGGTTGATGCGCCGTTTGAGCTCCTCTTCAGTGAGATCACGGATCAGCTCGGGAAGAGCTTCATGCTGGTGACGCAAACGGGTCAATATAGAATCAGAGAGTGGCATCAGTCGCTCCATACTTTTGTTCCTTCGCTGCAATTGGCGCAGATGTCGATGTTCTTACGGCTTTGAAGGATCTGGCGGCGGAAGTTCACGTATTGATCGTTATGCCAGATCTCTTTGAACGGCCGTCCTTTCAGATCGCCTAATTTGTGTTGGGCGTCCTTGTCGAAACAACAGGGGACGACCAGCCCGTCCCAGGTGATGACCGTCGCATGCCAGAGACGCCAGCAATGGTTGGACAGCCGGCCCTTAAAAGTGTGTGTGCCGTCTTCATTTTTATGATAACGGCTGTATCTTTCGTTCTGTGGGATGAGGCCGTTGGGGTCATTCTCATAGTCATAGACCTGGGCTGTCTTAAAACGGACCTCGTCCACGCCCACTTCGACGGCCAGACGCCGGATGTCCTCCAGCTGATGTTCGTTGGGTTTTACGACAAGGAATTGGAAAAAGACAAATGGTTTCTTGCTGTTCAGCTCTTTTTTCCATTTGACGATGTTGCGGGCGCCCTCCAGCACTTTTTCCAGCCGCCCCCCTACCCTGTATTGCTCATATACTTCCTGTGTGGTCCCGTCGATGGAGATGATGAGACGGTCAAGCCCGCTCTCTACCGTACGTCTTGCATTCTTATCGTTGAGATAATGGGCGTTGGTGGAAGTTGCGGTATAAATACCCTTTTTAGACGCGTAGGTTACCATGTCCAGAAAAGCGGGGTTCAGATAGGGCTCGCCCTGGAAATAAAAGACCAGATAAAGCAAGTCCCTGGACAGCTGATCGATGGTATCACGAAAAAAATCATTTTGCAGCATGCCGGTGGGCCGGGTAAAGGCGCGCAGACCACTGGGGCATTCCGGGCATCGTAGATTGCAGGAAGTTGTCGGTTCGAAGGATATACTGACGGGATAACCCCATTGAATGGCTTTGCCGGAGAATTTGCTCAGATAATAGCTGCTGAGGACCTTCAAACCATTCCACAGACGCCTGGGCGTGAGTTTGGATAAAAGGTTGATGGTATCGTCACGGTTAAATGCGGGCATTGGAAGGATAAAATTAGGCATTTTAATGTACTTTGCATCCGCAGTTATGGCGCGTTTACCAAACAGAAATATTGTCTGGAAGATCATATTGTTATCTATGGGAGTGGGAGTGGTCGTTATGCTCGGTTTTGCGGCTTACGATTGGTGGCTGGAAAGAAAGGCCCGTTTTGTCCGATATCCCCAGTTCGGGATCGATATCCCTATCAATTATACTATTCATGGCATCGACGTGTCCAAGTACCAGGATATCATCGATTGGGAGTCGGTGAAGGATATGCGTGTGGGGAACGTGCAGCTGGGTTTTACCTTTATAAAGGCAACGGAGGGATTGGGTAACGAAGATGCTTTTTTCCAGCGCAACTGGAAGAAGTCGAAGAATGCGGGGCTTGTGCGAGGGGCTTATCATTTTTTCCTGGCTACCAAGAGCGGCAAGGCGCAGGCGGAGAACTTTATCAATTCGGTGGAGCTGTCCCCAGGCGATCTTCCACCTGTGCTGGATATCGAACAGACCTACGGCGTGCCCGGCGAAAAACTCCGGGAAAGAGCCAAGGACTGGCTGCAGACGGTGCAGGACTACTATCATGTTACTCCTATCGTCTATACAAATGTGGATTTTTACCGGCAATTTCTGAAGGATGACTTTGACAGCTTCCCTTTGTGGGTAGCCCATTATCTACAGAAGGAGCGGCCTCATACCTATCGGGATTGGACCTTCTGGCAGCATAGCGAACTGGGTCGGGTGAACGGGATCGTTACCCGGGTGGATTTTGATGTTTTTAATGGGGATAGTGTAGAGTTCAAGAAGTTGTTAGTGAATTAGTTATAGAAGGTGGTGAAAGAAGGTGGTCGCAAATTGCGACCACCTCGATCAGCTGCTGTGATCGACTACGATGACCCAGCGGCCACCGATCCTGCGGAATAATAAGGTATATACGCCGCCAACATCCCCTGCCTTTCTTTTCAGCTGCCATTTACCAATGACGAAATAATAATCGGGAGATAGTCTTTCCAGCTTAAGAAGGGTAAAGATCAGCTCCCCCATCTTGTCGGGACTATCGTAATGTTTTTTATAATTGTTGAGCGCAGCGGTATAGCCATAGGTGATCCCTGACTGACCGATGAAAGCGAGGGAGTCGTTTTGCCAGTAACCCTTCATAAAATCGTCGAGATCGCCTTTATTCCAGGCAGCGATCTGATCGGCCAGTATCCTGCGGATGGAGGATTCGTCAGCTGATTGTGCGAAGGAAGACGCTGCCATCAGCAGCAGGAAGGTGAAGACCAACGACGCTTTTCTCATGAGCATATTTTTGGGGAAGTTACTACTCCTCGTCCATTTCGCGCAGCAGGTCCTGCAATTTCCGGATATGCTGTCCATAAAGCCGGCCCACATACCAAACGTTGAGAAAATAGACCCCTGCGGTGAGAGGGATAAGCAGCAGCAGCCAGGTGAGGGGGTGCTGCCACCAGGGCATACCGCTGATGCGATAGAAAAGGTCCGCGCCTGGCGCCGGCGGGAACTTCCATCGAATGATCAGCCAGGAGAGGATGGTCATGATGGGGATCATAATGGTGCCTGCCCGGATATAGAAACGAGTATATCTTTTTAGGGTGTCTATCTGTTGCCGCAGACTGGAGCGAAGGTCACATCCGCTGCATTGCATAGCTTTCAGGATCCGGTGCTTTCTATAGAAATATACGGCGAGGATGCCCAGGAGCAGGATAAAGAGCCAGCCGATACCGGATAGTTTTCCTTCAAAACCCAGGAAATAAAAGAGGATCGCAGGCGTATAGGTTACCAGGATGAGCAAGAGCTCTCCCGTGAGGTTACGCCGCATTTTTTCCACGGGCCCTTTCGAGCGTTGGCGCAAGAGGGCACGGATCTCTTCCGGGCTTTTGTCGTGAGCAGGCCCGGACCCCAGCGTACGCCATACATATTTTAAGCTATCTAATTCCATAAGTAGCCTCCTTTGTCATTTTGCGTAATTTTTCACGGATGCGATTCATTTTTACCCGCAGGTTGTTCTGATTGATCCCCAAGATCTCTTCCATTTCCTCATATGAACGGTCTTCCAGGTAGAGCATGACCAGGGCTTTTTCTATTTCCGACAGCCTGTCGATGGCGGCATACAGCTGTCGCAGCTGCTCTTCTTCCTCTCCCGGCCAGGTCATATCCTGAAGGGGGACGGGGATCTCGTTCAGGTTCGTCGGGGAGGGGCGCCGGCGTTGTTTGCGGAGATTGGAAATCGCGGTGTTGAGGGCGATACGATAGAGCCACGTGCTGAATTTGGATTCGCCGCGGAAGTGAGGATAAGATCTCCAAAGCTGTATGACCATTTCCTGGAAAAGGTCCTGACGGTCGGTGTCTGTAAAGCAATAGAGCCTGCACACTTTGTACAGCAGTGAGCGGTGCTCCTGCACCAGCCCGACAAATTCTTCCTGCATGTCACGGCCGGAGGCTTCCAAAATGAAGATTTTTAGGCAATTTAATATGCCGTCTTTGTCTTTGTCGCTGGGAAGGCGAAAATGTTACCTTCGCCCCATGAAGAAAATATATTGTCTTTCTACCTGCAGCACCTGCGCCCGGGTCCTGGACGAGATCGGGGCGGAGAAGAAAGGGTTTTCTTTACAGGACATCAAAACGGAAAAGATCACACCTGCTCAATTGGACGAAATGAAGGAAAAAGCAGGCAGCTACGAAGCGTTGTTCAGCCGCAGAGCCTTGAAATACAAAGAATTGGGCCTTAAAGACAAGCAATTATCGGAGCAGGATTACCGCCAACTGATCCTGGACGAATACACTTTTCTCAAACGGCCGGTGGCCCTGGTAGGGAGTAAGATCTTCGTGGGCAGCGAGAAAAAGACGGTGGAAGCGCTAAAGACCGCCACAAAAGGAAAGTGAGTACACAGATCATCAATTGGACGATATCGTCTTTATTTTGGCCAGGCCTGTGTGCTGGGCCACTTTTACTTTTACCAGCCCTTTTCCCCCGGCATAGTCGCGTGCAGAACTAAAAAGATAGGCTTCCGGAAGGTCGACGATCCTTTCCCGGACCGGGTTTTCGTGGATATGCTCGATCCGGCCCATCAGGAGGTCGGTCTGGCCGGCATCGATGTGCAAAGGGCTGCTGCAATTCTGCCAGAGATGGAACTTCTCAATGCGTTTGAGGGATTTGCCGAAGTCCTCAAAACGCTGCATCATCCAGTCCTTGCGGAGGTCCATTTCCACTTCGACGGCTTTTAAGATCTCCGGTGTGGTATATTTTTTAAAATCCCTTTCAAAATAAGCGGGTCCGTTGCCTTCAGGAGTCTTTACGAGGAGATGCAGATGATGTGTCATAAGGCACCAGGCGTAGATGCATACCTGGCCTGCTTCTGCAAAATGATTCAACGCATCCGCTATCACCTGTTTATAAGCCGGCCGGGTGAAAACGTCGATACGATCTACCACATTCAGCGTAAGAAAATAACAGGCTTCCCGGGGGCCAAGGTGATTATGATTTGCCAGCATGGTTATTCATTTTGAGTGAATAATTGGTTCCTATGGGTTGGGATACTGACAGGGTTGAGGCAAGGGGAGCCTTTACGGCACTACCGTAAGTTACAAATTTGGCGGATTATGTGTTTGGAATATTCTTTAATTTTTTATGACTTTCTGTCACCCGGGAGGGGGTCAGGCTGAAATAGTTTAACTTTTTGACCAGGGAAGGCGCTGCAGTAAATATAATGTTCGGGGGTATCGACTATTTTTTCCTTCATAAGGCTATCCAGGGGGGATGGGAGAGGTTGATCCTTTTTAACAAATTTTTCCAGGTCGACAGGTTGATTCCCAAATTGCCAGAAATGGTGTTCGGAATCATGCTGGTACCGGTTGGCAAAGAATTGAAACAAACGGAGGAGCCATTCTCTACGGACTTCGTTAGCGTGTTCGGCGATGGCCCTGAGGATCTGTTTGGCTGAAGTACTTTTTAAATCCCTCAGAACCTTGGGAAGATTGGACTTCCCCTGTTCCACACCTGCGATCATATACAGGCGGCTGGGTAGGATAGCATATTCGTATACCCGCAGCCGCTTGTGCTCAATGCAGTAGTTCAGGTTGTCCACCAGCAGATCGCAATATTCGTGACGGGTAAAGACATCGATCCCGCCAACTACGGTTAGGGTTACAAAATACAATCCCTCAGGCTGTATCTTGTACATTTCGGTCATGCGTAAAAGATAGCAAACTTTTGTTAAAATGTATAATTACTCCAACCCCGACAGTTATTAGCAAGGGTAATTTTTCCTTTGTGGTTATCCTATTGGGATTTTTTCCCTTGACGGGAAAAATTCCCGTGATTATTCCACGATGCGCAGCTTTGCATAGTTCAACATGATCTTCTTTTCGCCGTTGTACTGGAACTTTACGGTTGCAATAGGATTGTGGGTAGATCCTTCCATGCTGACCACTTCTCCAAACCCGAATTTCTGATGTTCGACTTTTTGTCCTATCTGCAGTGAGGAGGTATCGCTGGGGACAAAATCCGGGCTGGGGTTGTGTTCGATGGTTTTTGTGTATGGCTTAGGCGGCACATATGCCGGCTTGGTTTCTTTTTTGGCCGGGGGAGGTCCGTATCTTTTTTCGGCCTGAGAGGCCGTGTTGCCAAAACTCCCGCCGTGCATTCTGTCGTAGGCGCTTCTGTCGTTGAAAGGAGCTCCCTGGTTGCGGAGGCCTCCGCCCGCAAAACTGCGGTCCAGGAAATCGGAAGGTATTTCTTCTATAAAGCGGCTGGGCTCATTCTGAACGAGCTGTCCAAATCTATAGCGTGTATTGGCGTAGGTGATCCACAACTTTTGTTTGGCCCGCGTGATGACCACATAAAACAATCTTCTTTCTTCTTCAAGCTCTTCGCGGGTGTTGATGGCCATGGCATTGGGGAAAAGCATTTCTTCCAGTCCGGCGGCGAACACACAGGAGAACTCCAGGCCCTTGGCGGCATGGATGGTCATGAGCTTTACGGTGTCGGCATTGGGATCCTTTTCATCCGCGTCCGTCAGCAAGGTGATCTGCTGCAAATAGTTACCCAGGCCTTTTGTCTCTGTCTCCAACACGCCGTCCTCATCCGGCCTTTCCGTAAACTCCTTGATAGAGTTCAGCAGTTCCTGGATATTTTCATACCGTGCGAGCCCTTCGGTGGTCTTGTCGTTAAAGAGTTCCTTGACGAGGTTTGTCTGTTTGCCTACATGGGTGGCGACTTCATAGGCATTCTTTGTGGCCAGCATGCTGGCAAAGCTGCGGATCATCAGCACGAAGTTCTCTATGGCCTCGAGCGTACCGGCCTTGTAACCGAACTCCCTGGCTCTTTCCAATACTTCCCAGAGCGTAATATTTTGTTCGTTGGCTACCAGTACGGCTCTATCGATGGAGGTCTTTCCGATCCCCCGGGTGGGATAGTTGATGATGCGTTTGAGAGATTCCTCATCGCGGGTATTGATGATAATACGCAGGTAAGCGATGAGGTCCTTGATCTCCTTGCGTTGGTAGAAGCTGACGCCTCCATACATCGTATAAGGAATGGCCATCCGCCGCAGGCTTTCTTCAAAAGCGCGGCTTTGGGCATTGGTACGATAGAGTATGGCGAAGTCGCGATTATTAAAGTGGTTGCGTAATTTCTGCTCCTGGATGGTATCGGCTACGAACTTCCCCTCTTCATTATCCGTCATCATGCGTACGAGCCGGATCTTTTCGCCCGAAGCATTATCCGTCCAGAGATTCTTTGGTATCTGCCCCTTGTTATTTTTTATTACCTCGTTGGCGGCATTGAGGATACTTTGGGTGCTGCGATAGTTCTGTTCCAGCTTTACCACTTTCACATCGTCATAGTCTTTCTGGAACTGCAATATGTTCTCGATGGTGGCGCCCCGGAAGCTGTAGATGCTTTGCGCATCGTCCCCTACCACGCAGACATTCTCGTGTGCCGCCCCCAGGAGCTTGATGATCTCATACTGAGCGGGGTTGGTATCCTGATACTCATCGATGAGGATGTATTTGAACTTGTGCTGGAATTTATGAAGGCTTTCCGGGTGCTCTTTCAGCACCTGGTACATCTTTATAAGGAGATCGTCAAAGTCCATGGCCCCATTCTTAAAACACCGCTGGGCATAGGCTGCATAGATCTGGGCGATAGCCGGCCTGTTAGCCCGCATATCTTCCTGTTGAATGTGGTAATCACTGGCATATTCAGCGGGGCCTACCAGGCTGTTCTTTGCCTGGGAGATCCGGTTGTATACGACATTCGGCTTATAGTGTTTGTCGTCGAGGTTCAACTCATTGATCACCGTCTTCAGTACGCTTTTGGCGTCGTCCGTATCATAAATAGTGAAGTTACTGGGATAGCCTAGTCGCTGAGCCTCTCCTCTGAGGATGCGGGCGAATACGCTGTGAAAAGTCCCGATATACAGGTTGCGGGCGCTCGTATTTCCCAGGATCTTTTCGATCCTCTCTTTCATTTCCTTAGCCGCCTTGTTTGTAAAGGTAAGCGCGAGTATGTTGAATGCATCCACGCCCTGTGCGAGCAGATGGGCGATGCGGGTGGTGAGGACCTTGGTCTTTCCGCTGCCTGCCCCTGCGACGATCATGATAGGACCGTCCATATGCAATACGGCTTCTCTCTGCTGTTCGTTCAGGCCATCGATATAGTCACTCATGCCGCGAAGTTAAGATTTTTGGACCATGTAATATGACCTGTTAAAAGACGTTTGTAACACTTGATACTGAGAGTAAGTTTAGTTAATTTGAGCGCCTATGTCGTTATCCGAACCGCTGCCTTACCATATTAAGATCCGGGACTATTTTAAAGGGCAGTCCGGGATCTGGTCTTTTTTTTCTGCCGCCCGTCAGCGGGAAGAGCAACTGACTGTCTTTAAAACAGAGCTGTTAAAGAACACCTATCAATTTCAACCCGGCAGTGACCCTCTCTTATATGAAAAAATTCATATTGCATGCGGGAAATTGGGACTCAGCGGTTTATCTGTCACCGCCTACCAGGCGATCCATTCCCCGGACCCGAACGCCAGTATTGCCTGTCTTCCTGACGAAGCCCATATCGTATTCAGCGGGAGCTTATTACAAACGCTCGATGAAAGGGAGCTGCTGGCGCTGATCGCCCATGAGCTGGGTCATATGAAAATGTACTCCCTTTTGAACGGCGATCTGGAAACGTCCGACAGGATCATCATGGCCGTTGCGGGCAGCCCTGACAGCCAGGCGGCTCATTATGAAACGGCCCGTCTTTTCCGTCTGTATATGGAGATCTATTGCGACCGGGCGGCATATGAGGTGCTGGGTGACGCGACACCGGTGATCACTATGTTGTTGAAGATAGCCACGGGGCTTTCGGTGGTGCACGCGGACAGTTATATCAGGCAGGCGGAGGAAATCTTTTCCAGCGGTCCGCGGGTCCAATCCGCCACCCTGACCCATCCGGAGAATTTTATACGTACCCGGGCTCTGCGGCTTTGGCAGGAGCAGGGTGAGGGGGCCGATGTGGCCATTCGTCAAATGATCGAGGGTGTAATGGACCTGGACAGGCTGGACGTGCTGGGGCAAAAGGTCCTGTCCGGACTTACAGAAGAATTCCTGGCCTGTTATATCCGTCCGAAGTGGTTCAGGACGGCGCCCGTGATGAGTTTGGCTACGCAATATTTTCCGGAATATTCGTTGGAGCGGACAGGGGATACGGAACGTGTAACGACCTTTCTGAAAGATGCGCACAGCAGCATACGGGAATATTTCGCCTATGTCCTACTGGATTTCGCCCTCGCCGACCCTGAACTGGAAGATGTGCCGGCGGGATATGCCCTTCAATTGGCGGAAACATGGGGTCTTACGGATGTGTTCGAACCCATTATAAAAAAAGAGATGTCCTATAGCGATAAACAATGGGAGCGTCAGCGGCAGGAGATGAAGACCGCTTATGCATCCCTAAAAGAAGACTGATCATGTCAAGTGCCCGAACCTATTTCGCAGCATTCCTGCGCAGCGCTTTTGATAAAGGGGATTACACCACGGACGATGTGATCGCCTTTGTATTGCCCTTATTCAGGGAGGTGTCTGGCCTGCACGAGGCGGGGCTGGTTGCACCTTTTGGAAAGGAGGAAGCCCTTTTCCTGGCGGAGCAGGGGGTGGATATCGATGAGACATTGGCGCATGCGCCTTCGTATGCCCTTCGCCGGGTGTTGGCCCTTTTCCCCCATGTGGAGTCCAAAAATTTCGAGGTGGTGGGGAAGATAAAACTTAGCGCCGACGCCGGGGAAGGGTCGCTTGTTCAGGAGGACCTGCAGGTGCATGTCGATTCCGGGCAACCACTCACCTACCCTGCCTATATACCGGGCTATCGATGTTTTGAACAATTGATGGGTCATCACGACCCTCAGACGGATATCTTCTGCCTGGGTCTGATCCTGAGCAGCATGGCGCTGGGTTTGGATCTGCATGAGCAGGATGACCTGATATCTTTTGCCCGGGAGCGTTCCAACCCTGCCGGATACAATGACCGGATCCATCCCACTGTCGCAAGGCTGATCACGGAGATGACGGAGCTGGACAGAAGCCGTCGTACGCAGGACCTCTACGATGTGATCGACCGTCTGCAGCACTACCGGGACTATGACCCGGAAAAACAAACGGACCTTAGTCAGGTGGCCGGCTGGGTCCATAAGGAGCTAAAACAGCGGGATGCTTTTATTTTAAACAAGCTGCGCAACCGCCTGTTCGATACCAGCCGTCGCAACAGGCTGCTGTATTACAAACCCAACATGCGGTTTGTCAATCTCACCGTCAGCAGTGTGCCGGTGGTACTGCATTATCAAAGCATTCGCCCCGAACATCTTTTTATCTGGAATGAGGAGTTGGCGGAAAAGGTCCGTGGAATGAAAGAGATCGTGCTGAACAAGTACCTGCGTTTTGACGATCATGCCTATCTGCCTTCTTCTCTGGACCGGGTGAGGGTGGAATCGCAGCGGGCCATCCAGGAGTATGGTTTTAACCAGCTAAAGCTGGTGATCGCGTTTCTCAACTGGCACAATCTGAAAGAGGAGCCTGACGAACGGATACAAAGTCCGTTGCTGCTGCTGCCTGTATCGCTGAAAAAAAATAAGAAGCTGAAAGAGGACCACTATGTGCTAAAGGTGCTGGACAATGCAGCAGAGGTAAACCCGGTACTGGCGGGTCAATTAAAAGAATTATACGGTATCCGGCTGCCGGACTTCGTGGATCTGGACGAGATGGACCCGGTGAAGTTCTATGAATCCGTCAAAGCGCAGATAGACGAAGCCAATCAGGGCATCGTATTGAATTACATCGGCAAGCCACGTATCAGGCTTATCCATGGCGAAGCGCGGCAAACGGTGAATAATTACCGCAAACGTCTCCGCCGGCAGCCCGGTCTGAACAGCTATCATCATATCCCCTATAGTTACAAGCAGGAGCATTATCAGCCATTAGGGTTGGAGATCTTCCGGCAGAGGATAGAGACGGGGGCCAGTTTTCTGGAATTCCTGGTGGATGATGCGCGTAATGGAAATATCTCTCCTCAACGATTGATGGATACGGATGTGCAGGATACGACAGCCGGCCCGGGCGTTGTCAGGGAGTCCGAGCTATACAAGCTGACGGAAAGCGAGAACAATCCCTACAGTTGGGATTTTGACGTCTGCCATATGGTGCTGGGGAACTTCAACTACAAGAAAATGAGCCTGGTAAGGGATTATAATGTAGTGATCGACCAGCAGCTGCAGCACCCTGTGTTCGACGCGCTTTTTAGCGAACAGCCCCGCATCCTGAAGGAACATGCTTTTGATCTGAACAGACCGGACGACTGGCATCATGTCATCCAGGCGGACCCTACCCAAACGAGGGCGATCCTGCAAAGCCGGGCAGGCTACAGCTATATCATACAGGGTCCCCCGGGTACAGGCAAGAGCCAGACCATCACCAACCTTATCGCGGACTTTGTGGCCAGAGGCAAAAGCATCCTTTTTGTCTGTGAGAAACGGGCCGCACTGGATGTGGTTTATCATCGGCTGAAAAAAAACGGACTGGACGAGCTGTGTTGTTATATCCACGACAGCCAGGAAGATAAACGGGAGTTTATCCGCAATCTCCGGGCTACCTACGAGGATTTTACCACCAACAGGATGGATCTGCCCGGACTCCGGGCCAGACGCGCGGCATTAGTGGAGAAAATGAACCGGCAGGTAGAGGTGCTGCGGGAATTCCATTCCACCAGCAAAGGAGTTGAAAGGGAGGCGGGTATTACCGTTAGAAAGCTGATAGAGCGGATCATCGAGCTGCGGCCGCACCTGGTGAACCTCACAGCGCTGGAAGAGGAAGGGCTTCCGGGCTATGCGGCATGGCGCGAGGCGGATAGGGTCACCAGCCTGCTGACGGAGGCGTTGGAAGAGACGGGGTCCGACCCCATTTTTGCCGCACATCCTTTTAGTAAAGTGCACGAGCGTATATTCCTGGCGGAACACCCCCATCGTATGCTGGACACGGCCCTGGGCCAGGCTTTGGATATTTTAGAACAGATTGGGCGGGTGCTGACGGGGACATCGATCGCCCCGGAACAGAGGGAACACCCCTCACGGCTGAAAAGCCTCGTACAATTTGCCGTGCTGCTGCAGCCCCTGGTCCTTTCCGGTAATTTCCGGCTGGCTGATGCCACAGGAGAGGAGGCCAGGGAATTCATCCGGCGTTTTGAGGATTACCGGAGCAGACAGGAAGCCTATCAGGAAGCGCTGAAAAAAAACATCTATTGGAAGGAAAAACTGGGGGAACAGGACCTGGACCAGGCAATTGACCTGGCAGGCAGACAGGAAAAAGCCTTCTTCAATTTTTTGAACGGCGGCTGGCAGCGGCTAAAAAAGAAGTTACAGGCTGTCTATGATCTTTCGGCCCATTCGGTGCGGCCTTCTTATGGTAGTATCCTTTCGCAATTAAAAGAAGAGTATGAACAGACCCGCCTGCTGGAACAGACCAAACGACGTCTGCAGTCCGACTACCGGCTGGACAACCCGGATACCGCCTGGCTCGGCATCGGCATCCTCCATCAAAAAAAGGATGATCCGGCGCTGACGTATCTGCTCCGTCATCCGGAGGCCGCCGCCCTGGTGGCATCGTTACACGCGCTGCACCAGCCATTGATCGACCTGGAAAGCAGGCTGAAGGATTGTCTGCATGCTCCGGAAGCCTTTTCAAGCCTGGATGTACTCAGGGATGAACTGGAGAATATCCGGCTGAATGCAGATGGATTGCGGGAGATGCTGCCCGCTCTCCGAAGCTTTGCCGGTTTACCAGCGGACGTGAAAGAGGCCCTTCGGAGGTTTATGCTGTTACCGCTGCAGACAGAGGCGGTGATCGCCCGCAAAACGCTTCACCAACTGTATCAATCGAACCGTGAATTCGCTCATATCGACCGGCAGGCGATGGACAAAGCGGTACAATACCTGGGTGAATCCTATGCGGCCCTGCAGCAAGTCAATGCCGACCTGATCCGCGCCTTTATCCGGCATCGCTTTTTGCAACAGATAGACCTGTCGAATATGGCCGGCAGTCAGTTGAATGAGGAACAGAAAAAATTCAAACGGGAATACAATGAAGGAAGAAAGATATTGGAAAACGAGTTCGGCAAGAGCATGCGTTATAAAAGCATCCGGGAGCTGTCATCCCGGGAAAGCGGCGCCGTATTGAAGGATATCAAACCTGTCTGGCTGATGAGCCCGTATAGTGTCAGCGACAGTCTTCCCCTGGACAGCGATCATTTTGATGTGGTCATTTTTGATGAGGCCAGCCAAATCACCCTGGAAGAAGGCGTACCGGCCCTCTATCGCAGCCGGCAGACTATTATTGTCGGCGACGAAAAGCAGATGCCGCCTACCGATTTCTTTAGCGCCAGGGGGGAGGACCCCGATGATCTGGAAGGGATGACGGAGGCTGAGGACGACGAATGGTTAAGCGACGATGTGGACAGTCTGCTCGCCCAGGGCGCCCGCAAACTGGACTCCACCTTGCTTAGCTGGCATTACCGCAGCCGATTTGAAACGCTTATCAGCTTTAGCAATCATGCCTTTTATGAAGGCAGGCTGCTCACCATCCCCGATAAGACCATACACAAGAACGAAAAGGCCTCTATCCTTGTCAGCAACGTTACGGAAGCCGATGTGGATAGCCTCTTTGACCGAAGCATCAGCTATCATTTTTTAGAAGGCAGCGTCTATGAAAAAAGGACCAACCGGGGTGAGGCGGTGTACATTGCCCACCTGGTACGGCAGCTACTGAATAGAAATGCAAAAGAGAGCATCGGTATTGTCGCATTCAGCCAGGAGCAGCAGCATACGATCGAAAATGCCCTGTCAGCGCTGGGCGAGGAAGACAGCGGGTTTGCCCAAAAACTGGAGGAGGCGTACAACCGTACGGAGAACGATCAGTTCACCGGGTTGATCGTGAAGAACCTGGAGAATATACAGGGAGATGAACGGGACATCATTATTATGAGCGTCTGTTATGGGCCCGACGCCAAAGGGAAGATGCTGATGAATTTCGGGCCTATCAATAAGAAAGGCGGAGAAAAAAGACTGAACGTCCTTTTCAGCCGGGCGAGGACGCATATGGCGGTGGTCAGTAGCATCAGGCACACGGCCATTACCAATGAGTACAACGAAGGCGCCAACTACCTGAAGCGCTTCCTGCAGTATGCGGAGACGGTAAGCCTGGGGCAGATGAAGGGCGCCAGGAGCATCCTGGACAGTCTGTTATTACGGAAGGATGCCGGGTCTGCGGATATCCGGCCTTTTTTGGTCCGGGAGCAGATCAAACAACAATTACAGGCAATGGGCTACGTGGTGGACGAACTCATCGGGCAGTCGGATTTTAAATGTTCTTTGGCCGTAAAAGCCACGTCCGGGGATCAGGCTTACACGCTTGGCATCCTGCTGGATGATGAAAAACATTACATGAACGACAATCTTATCGAACAATATTACCAGCGGCCGGCAATCCTGGAACGTTTTGGATGGAAGGTCCTTTCTGTGTTCTCCCGGGATTGGCTGCACCAGCCCCAAAAGGTGATGGAGCTGATCCGTAAAATGCTGGAAGAGCCGGAGGCGGATGCAGAGGCGGGAAAAAAGGAGCCGGAGAGCGTGGAGAAGAATGAAGGCGTTATCAGTACAGGCAAAATATCGGCCAGCAGCGTCCCGGGGCCTTACGATCATCTGCCTTTTCAACGTTTGCGTTTGAAGGACGATGCCAGCGATAAGTTCTGGGAAGCCGCCACCGACGGAAATAAACTAGTTGTCCGTTGGGGCAGGACGGGCTCAAAAGGCCAGATACAGCTAAAGAGCTTTCCTGATGAGGAAACCGCCCGAAAAGAAATGGAGAAACAGATAAAGGAAAAGCAGGGAAAAGGCTACCAGTCTTAGGAACCCCGCTGAGAACCACCCGTCAGGCGTGTGTTTTTAACAACTCCTTTACTGTTGGCCTTGCCCCTGGAAGCGGGAAATCCGGGAATATTACTTTTGGGGCCAGCGGCAGCCTTGCCGTCTTTTTTCTTCTTATTATTGGGGATCAACGCCATATGATTAAGTTATTGTTATAATTACAGTTGTAATATGAAGATAACAAAATTGAGCACAATTGGGCTGTAAAAATTTAACCCAATTGTGCCAAACATTTAATAATTGTCCTTCGGACAACGAACCTACGGTTCGTTCTAAACGCAAAAACAGAGGGGGTTATCATGTCCAGGGAACTTTATTTTGATATCAGCTCGGAGCAAAGCGGAGGGAGCCTTTACAAGGTAAGGGGTCTTGCGGGCGTCCATTTTTATTATAACCACAGCACTTATGATGATAAAAAGGACGAGGTAAAGGTCTTTGAAACTATCTATCCGGACTTTGCCACGTTTTGGAAAGAGCTGACAAAGGATGCGAAGTGGTATTATCTGCATCCTTTATTTGTTCACCCCGAGCAACGGGATTTTATACGGCAACAGCTGAAGACGGTGAACTGGAGCGTACATCCTGATAAAAAATGGCAGGAGAGCCATCAGCGGCAATGGAAGAAGGTCCTGACGGATCCGGGTAACTATTATAAGGGGCCGGGGGGATGAAGAGGGGTTATGCCTCGTAAAACTCTTCTCCGTAAACATCGAGCAGGGGCTGTCCCATCCGTTGCAGGTATTCATTGCATTGCTGCAGAAGACGGGGCGATGCATTGGAAGAATAAAAATCTCCTCTGTACCAATAACTGAGCAGGGGCTGCAGCGGCAGCTGGTGCTCACGCTGACCCTGCATGATCATCCAATGGAGACGGGCAATCTCGTTGTCAGGCAGGTGATTGAATACTCCGCAGCTGAGCAGCTCCCGGGTAAGATCGACCAATGTATTTATCATGATCGGTTGCTTTTGTTCCTGTAAGTTCATGTAATTATGTTACCAGTCCGTGAACTTTATATTAAGCCAATGTAGCGTCCACCAGAATGTGTATTTCGTGTGGACTGTTGGTATAACCAATTGGTCATGGAAAAGTTCAGGACATACGGTTTTTTACACCTTACCCGTGTTTGCCGGGGCCGAGGGCTTTCTTTCCCACCGTGATAATTCCGTATTGTCCTCCGCCAGCAAGGTCAGAACGCCGTTGCTGAGCCTGTAATGGGTGGTAAGCAGCAGATTCTTTAGAAAGGCTTTTTCATTATACCCGGGACAGGCCATTCTTGTAGTGATCAGCTTATCGCTGAAGGACAGGCTGCTATCCGTGGCGCTGTACCAGAATTTCCCATTCATGTTATTGCAGCCCGTATTGCCGGTGAAACGGCCTTTTTTGAGGTCGATCTGCAAGGATGCTTTTTTACCGGAGGCGGCGTCGGAGGTCTGCGCCGGCTGCAGGTACCAGGGACCGTCCAGCACAGTGGTGTCAGGAACTTTTGGGACCTTTGCGGTGGAAAGAGCTGTAGCGGCAGTGTCTTTAGCGGTGTTTTTTGGTTCCGGCTGCTGGCAAGCCAGTGACAGGAAGAGGATCAGGCAGGCGGCGATCATTAGTTTGCACATACCGTTATTTTTTTACAAAGGGTCGAAAAGCGTGCCAATCGCGGAGCTGATGTTGCAGAGTTGGGATTGTGGAAAAAATTCCCCGGAGACGGGATATCTTTAAATTTTTTAAATTACGGCATGCTGCAGGATAATCTGTTATTGATCATTTCTTTATTATTTGCCGTCACCATGTTGTCCATGCTGAGTGACAAGCTACGTATCTCTTATCCTATTTTTCTTGTGATCGCCGGTCTGCTGATCAGTCTTTTTCCCGGCGTCCCCCGGATCACGATCGATCCGGACATCGTCTTTGTCATCTTTCTTCCTCCCCTTTTGTATGCCGCGGCCTGGAATACCTCCTGGCAGGACTTCTGGCGATTTCGCAGACCCATAGGTATGCTGGCCTTCGGGCTGGTGATCTGTACGGCATGTGCCGTAGCGTACGTAAGCACGCACATGATCCCGGGATTTCCCCTGGCCCTTGGGTTCCTGCTGGGGGGGATCGTCTCTCCTCCTGATGCGGTGGCGGCTACCAGCGTACTGCAAACGCTAAAGGTCCCCAAGCGGGTGGTGACGATCCTGGAAGGAGAAAGTCTGGTAAACGACGCCAGCTCCCTCATCGTATTCCGTTTTGCCCTGGTGACGATGATGACAGGGCAGTTTGTATTATGGAAGGCGGGTGTGGATTTCCTGGAGGTGTCCGTCTTTGGTGTCGCCATCGGTCTGCTGCTCGGCTTTGGCGTATATGCGATCCACCGCTGGCTGCCTACTACGCCAAGCATCGATACCGGCATCTCTCTTATATCGCCGTACCTGATGTATATCACGGCAGAGCATTTTCATTTTTCCGGAGTGCTCGCCGTGGTAAGCGGAGGGTTGTTTGTCAGCTACCGGTCGCACGACGCCCTGACCTATAGCTCACGCCTGCAATCCCAGAGTGTGTGGAGTGTTCTTATCTTCCTCTTGAATGGCGTCGTATTTATTCTGATCGGACTACAACTGCCCAGTATTGTGAGAGGCCTTGGCGAATATTCTCTTGGCTCTGCCATCGTTTATGGGGTCGTCATTAGCGTGGTAGCCGTCTTTATCCGTCTGTTATGGGTATTCCCGGGCGCTTACCTGCCGCGTATCTGTTTTAAAAAGATACGGATGCGGGAGCAAAGACCCGAGGAAAAACAGGTATTTATCATTGGATGGAGCGGCATGCGGGGGATCGTCTCCCTGGCTTCAGCCTTGGCGATCCCTTATATGCTGTCGAAAGATATCCCTTTCCCTCACCGGAACCTGATCCTGTTCATCACTTTTGTCGTTATCCTCTGCACGCTGGTGCTGCAGGGTTTGAGTCTTCCTTTGCTGGTGAAATGGCTGAAGCTGGAGGTGCAGGAGAACGAAGAGGAGCAGCAGCTGAGTATCCGTCTCCGGCTGGCCACTGCCGTATTGGACCATATCACCGGAGAATATGGGGAGGAAGCTACTTCCATCGATGCTTTCAACCGGCTGAAGGAGCGGTATGAGCGGATGGTACAGATCACGAGTAAAAAGCTTGAAAAAGAGGAGGGGAAGGAGATCAGTCCGACCTTTCTGCCCCGTTACCGGCAACTGTTGCTGGAATTGGTGGCGGTGCAGCGACGCGAGCTGTCCCAGATGCGGCATGACAAGCTTTTCTCCGACGAGCTGTTACGTAGCAAGGAATTTGAGCTGGACCTAGAAGAGGCCCGGTTCAGACGGGTAGGAAAAAGCACCTCCAACCAGGCGTAATGAGCATAACTATACGATCGGCTGACCCCGACCATTCAATAGCCCATTTTGTTCAAAGCTTCTGGATGCTGGAAAATGCGTCGGATAAGGATATCCCATCAACGGTGTTACCGGATGGCATCGTTGATCTGATCCTTTTGAGATCGGGGACAGAGCCTTTTCAAACGGTGCTTAGAGGGGTCGACACACAACCCTCGCACGTGGTGCTTACGCCAAAGGTCAAAATGTTTGCCGTAGGTTTTAAGCTGCTCGCCATAGAATATCTGCTTAAGATCCCAGTCTCCGGTCTTTTGAATGAAGGAGAGATCTATACTGATGAGCTTTGGCAATTCGGGTCAAATGATCTGGACGATTTTGAGCTTTTTTGCAGGAAAGCATCTGAAAAAATAAGATCAGTTGTCACGGGCGGGATCGATGAGCGAAAGAAAAAATTATTCGAGCTTTTGTATGCATCCAACGGCTCGTTAAGTGTAAAAGAGATTTCCGAAAAAGTATATTGGAGCGCCCGTCAGATCAACCGGTATTTCAATCAGCAGTTTGGTATCCCACTCAAATCCTATTGCAACATCCTCCGCTTCAGAGCGTCATTTGACCACATCAGCCAGGGTAAACTATTTCCCGAACAAAACTTTTTTGACCAGGCCCATTTTATCAAAGAAGTAAAAAAGCTATCGGGCGCCCTTCCCAAAGAATTGAAGCAAAATAAGAACGGCCGATTTTTACAATTTACTGCCCTGGCCAAAAAATAGTTTTGTACCGTAAAACATTACGGTATATGCTGCTTAAAAATAAAAAGATCGCCATTATCGGCGGAGGACCCGGAGGGCTTACCCTGGCCCGGCTTTTACAGCTCAAGGGGGTCGATGTAACGGTGTATGAAAGGGATGTCAATAAAGACGTAAGGGTTCAGGGCGGGGCGCTCGATCTGCACGAAGAGTCCGGTCTGGCAGCTTTGCGGAAAGCGGGTTTGCTGGAAGCTTTTAAAGAGAATTTCAGACCAGGTGCAGAAAAGATCAGGGTAACGGATGAGAATGCGGCTGTGCTTCTTGACGGGCACCTGGAAGAAGATCATCTAAACTTTGGCGACAAACACTTTCGGCCTGAGATCGACCGGGGGCCTTTGAGGGATATTTTGCTGGAGTCGTTGCGGCCCGGTACGATAGTCTGGAACAGTCATATCTTATCTATTGAACCCCTTGACAATAGCTGGAAGATTCATTTGGGGAATGGTAGTTCCGCGCTTGTGGATGTAGTGATCGGCGCGGATGGCGCCAATTCGAAGATCAGACCTTTTGTAACTTCTGTAAAACCTCTTTGGGCGGGTGTTACCATGATCGAAGGCTCGATCAAAGATGGGGTAAGAACGGCGCCCCGTATCCATGCTTTATTAAAAGGAGGAAAAATATTTGCTTACGGCAAAGAACAAACCCTGATCGTAAGTTCGAAAGGAGATGGCAGTTTTGGCTTTGCGGTAAGCTGGAAAACAAGTGAGCATTGGGTAAAGGAGAGCGGCATCGATTTTAAGGATCATAAACAAGTGTTGGCCTGGTTTAAAAAAGAATTTTCGACGTGGGGAAGTATCTGGCACGAATTGTTTGAAGATGAGAACACGATATTCATACCCAGACCTCAGTACTGTATGCCCCTGAACCTGCGTTGGGAAACAAAATCCAATATTACGCTGCTGGGAGATGCGGCACACTGGATGCCACCCTTTGCGGGCGAAGGCGTGAATATGGCCATGCTGGATGCTTTGGAACTAAGCGAAAGCCTGACCGACCCCGCATTTGGCACCATCAAGGCTGCCCTTATCCATTATGAAAAAAAGATGTTTAAAAGATTTGCCAGGATCGGCAAACTGACCATGTTCAACACCGAGTGGATGCACGAGCCGCAGGCGCTTAAGAACATGTTGTCCATGTTCGGGAAGAATGTTATTAACCAATGGCTGTTCGTCGGCAAAATGTGGATCAGGGTAACGCTGATGCCAATTAGCAGAATGACTTTGTATATGAGATAAAAGTCTTATATTAGAGAAAAAAGCCATGAACCAGATCATTATCCTCCGGAGAAAATCCCTCTTTTTATTGTTTGTCCTTGGTCTGACTGCCGCCACTTCACAGGCTCAGTTGAAAGATGTCCTTTCCAAGGCAGGCGGCACTGCAAATGCGGGTAGTCTGTTGAGCCAATTTGCAGGAGCATTAAAGCCTACTTCCCTTTTAAGCAGTTGGGCCAGCGGAGGAAAAACCAACTGGTTGAGCGCTGCCAGCAAAGTATCCGATGCCGTCAGTATGGCCAAAAGCGTCTCATCTCTCACCAGCTTTATCAAGCCCGACATGTTCAAGCAGGGGTTTAATGTAGGCAGCATTACGCAGGCGGCCAGTACCGTTAAAACAATGTCTGATGCAGGCGGTCTTTTAAAGACGCTGGAAGGAGGATTGAAACCGGCGGCATTCCTCAGCAGCTGGACCAGCAAGCGTCCTGCGTTTATGAGCGCCCTGAACATGTTGAAGTAGTCTTTTTATTGATTCACCTTTAAATCATCTTTTATGTCTAATGCAAACGAATCCTGGAAGGACAAGGCCAATGCTTTGAAGGACCAGGCGGCTGAAAAGCTGGAAGAATTGAAAGAAAAGACCGGAGAATTAGCCGATGACCTCAAGCATAAAGCTGAAGGAGCCTGGGACAAGGTAAAGTCCGGGGAATTACAGGAAGAGGCCGGCGAAAAAATACATGAGTTGACGGACAAGGCAAAGGAAGCATGGAATAAGCTCACAGGAAAAGAAGATAAGACTGAACAAAAAGGACAAGGGTAACCACATCTTATTGCAGCGGAAAGACGGCTCTTAAAGGGCCGTCTTTCTTTTATAGGTGCTTCTCCCCAAAAAGCCTATATACAGTGCAACGTTTTCAAAAAAGTTTTCGTCATAAGTTTTTAAACCGCTGCCATGAAATTATTTTACTCAATGTTACCGGCTATATCGCTTGTAATTGGAATGGCCTGTAAAAAAGGAAAACGCCATACGACGGCTTGTGGAGTAGAAAATCCCATTAAAAATATTCCCTGGTTAAAACATGCGGTAGACAGCCTTGCCGCAAATACACCAGGCGGCGTCATCACCCTGTTTTCTCATGAAGGTCATGATTATTTTGCCCTTCGATTGGCTCCCATGGCCTGCGCATTCTGCTTTTGGTATACCTGTGACGGCACACCGATGAATTCTCTCAGTGACAGTACGCTGATAAATACGCTTTCCCTCCACGCAGAAAGAAAGACCCTGTATACATATGGTATCGAGTAATCAATTCAGGAGGGGGTGGCGTGCAGTAATATCACGCGGTAGAGGTCATCGGGGTTAAAAGGTTTCACGACGATGTCGGTGAGGCCGGCGGCAAAAGCCTCGCTCTCCACTTCTTTTGGCGTACTGGCGGTGAGTGCGATGATGGGGAGGGTTTCTCCTCTTTTTCGCAGGAGGGTGGTGGCTTCATAGCCGTCCATTTCGGGCATATGCAAGTCCATCAGGACAAGGTGGTGACGGGAGGCATCCAGCTTTTCGAGGGCTTCCAGACCATTGGTAGCCACATCGACATGGGCGCCACAGTTTTCCAGCATGGTCTGGGCGACCAGTACATTGAGGGGGTTGTCCTCTACAAGCAGTACGGTAATCCCTTTCAGCAGCTGATCGCGAAAGGCAAAGCTGGTGAATTCCTCTTTTTCTCCGATAGCCTCTTTGCTAAAGGGGAAGGTCTGTGTAAAATAAAACTCAGATCCTTTTCCCGGCTCGCTCTTCAGGAGCAGGGTTACGCCTTGCAGCTCCAGGATCCTTTTGGTTATCGCCAGTCCAAGTCCGGTGCCGCCATAGCTGCGGGAGGTGGAGGAATCCGCCTGTGTAAAGCGGTCGAAGATCATGTTCTGCTTTTCTTTTGGGATACCGATGCCGGTGTCCACCACTTTTACCGTGACGGTAGCTGCGCTTTCCGTCAACCGATCGGCATGGACGATCAGCTGTACGGAGCCTTCTTTTGTAAATTTTATCGCATTATGCACCAGGTTGTTGATCACCTGGCTGGTGCGGGTAGGGTCGCCGATGAGCTTTTTGTCGAGCCGCTCATCCACTTCCAGGAGCAGGGCCACGCCTTTTTCTCCTGCGGTACTCTTTAGGCCTGCCACGATATTCCGGGCGATGGCGGGCAGATCCATCGGGATCTGTTCAAACCCGATCTTCCCTTCTTCGATCTTATTATAGTCAAGGATATTGTTGACAATGGACAGCAGGTTGTTGGCGGAGAAGAGCAACACACCCAGGTCTTCCTTCTGATCTGCACGGGGTTGGTTACGCAACAGCAGATGGGTCATCCCGATGACGGCATTCAAGGGCGTCCTGATCTCATGGGACATGGTAGAGAGAAATTCCGACTTGGTGCGAAGGCCTTGCTGGGCCTGGAAGGCCGCCTGTTTGAAAGTATGTGCAAAGCGATGGGAAAGGGACAGGGATTGGAAAAAGAAAAAGGCGATATAACTAATGAGCACGACCAGACGGAGAGGCGGAATAAATCCAAAAAAATGCAGGTTGAGGAGCAGAAAAACAAAGAGCATAATGGCTGTGCTCGCCAGGGCAAAGATGGAGCCGCTGCGGTTGTGCCGCGCCGCCCTTATATATACGAACATCGCATAGGCTATGCAGAGGAACATCACCATCAGGAAGGTGGTCATGACTGTCGTAAATATGGTGGTAGGCGTAAGGATGATGAGGGCCGTATATAAATAACAGAACCAGATCATACTCTTCATGACCATGGGATGGACGTCTTTGGGATAGAGGTGCCAGGTATACAGGGAAAAGAGGGCCACGCTCAGGGAAAGGCTCACGTATTCTATCCGGATGGTGATAAACCAGTTCAGGTTGGAGAAAAGCGAGTGCAGGGCATAGGTGTCGGTGCCCACCATACGGTAGCTATAGATAATACAGAACAGGGAAAAGTAGAGGGTCGTCTTATCATGCCGACCAAAGATGAACAGACCCAGGAAGAACAGTCCGCCCATGAGGAGACAGCCGCCCAGGAGAAAATCATAGGCTGCATCCCGGTACTTTTTTGTGATGAGATCATCCTTGTTGCCCAGGAGGATCTCCTTATAGGGTCCACCCTTCGCATGCCAGAAATTGGCGATCTGCATCACCACCACCAGGGTATCCGGCTCGCCCAAGGGTAAAACAACGGTGCGGGTGGCCCAAAATGGGGCTGATCCTTCCTTTGTCCTGCCGGGCTGACCATTCTGGGATTGTGGAGCCCCATTGATATATAGCTTGTAAGAGCAATAGGTATCCGGGACTTCCAGACCGATGCGAGGTCTGTTCTTTGGCAGCAGGATGGTGAGGGAGTAGGTGGCATAGCCGATGGTAGAATATGACTGGCCGTGCAGGCGCAGGTCTTTCCAAAGACGGGGATAGGGTGCGTAGTCGGGTTTTACGGTGTTGAGACTATCGGGTGAAAGCAGCTGCATCCAGTAGAAGTTCCATTCTCCATGCAGTTTCACCGGGTGGACGGTGAGGTCGACGTCACGCAGGTCCAGCAGACCTTTTTGCGCATTGTGATCCGGCTCCCGGTTAGCAAAACAGGTAAGACAGATAATGAACGTCAGCAAGGTCCCCCCTATTTTGCGGAAAACTACTCTCATAAAGCCGGCTACTAATACGGTACAATACAAATAACGTACTTTACGCCGTTAAATTGACCTATGTAATAAAAAAAAGGGCTATCCCAATAAGGATAGCCCTGTTATACTAAGTGAGATTACTTATTTCTTTTCGAGCAATTTGAAGAACTGATCAAGCTGGGGCAGGATCACGATACGGGTGCGGCGATTAGCGGCACGGCCTTCTTCTGTATCGTTGGTAGTAACCGGTACATATTCGCTACGGCCGGCAGCTGTGATATGAGCGGGGTCCAGACCATATTGGCCCTGCAGGATCCTAACAACGGAAGTAGCGCGTTTTACAGAGAGGTCCCAGTTATCCTTCAGCAGACCAGGGCGATGGTAAGCTTTGTTGTCGGTGTGGCCTTCCACCATGAATTCGATGTCGGGCTGTGCTTTCAGGACGGTAGCGACCTTACCCAGAACAGCCTTTGCTGCATCGTTAACTTCGAAGCTGGCGCTTTTGAACAGAAGCTTATCAGAGATATCGATATAGATAACACCCTTGTCGACCTTGATGTTGATGTCCTTGTCATCCATGTTGCCGATGGCGCCTTTCAGGTTCATCACCAGGGCCATGTTCAGGCTGTCCTTATGAGCCAGCTCGTTCTGAAGGTTCTGGATGTACGCGTCTTTAGAACCGATGTTGTCCAGGGATTTCTTGATGCTTTCTGCCTGTGAGTTGGAGATAACAGAGAGGTCCTGGAGCTGCTTGAGTGTAGCGTCATGGTTCTGTTTCAGGAAGTCGATCTGCTTGTTGAGGGCGTCGATCTGATTTTGGAGAGCGGTTTTTTGACTGGCGTCCTGGGCGGTGAGGTCATTACAATTTTTCAGGTCACTCGCAAGCTTGGCGTTGGCTGCGGTCAGAGAGTCGATCTTAGCCTGTGCAGCTTTGAATTTTTTAGAGCTAACGCAAGAGGTGAAAAGTAATGCAGAGAGAGCACCGAAAAAAAGGGTCTGTTTAAGCTTCATAGTAATATCATTTATTTAAAGAAAATAACTATTCTTTCATCGCTAACGGTCATACGATCCACCTGGCGATCATTAGAATAATTTGTCAAAGATAGTTCAACAAATGAAAAAAGCTAATTTAGTATTGTATAAATTAAGGCGAATTTAATGCCAAAAAACAGTCAGAGAGACATTTGTATATAGAAAAAGCAGATATCCGACAGATTTAGATAAGTAATTTTATAGATCTATATTTATTTTTAAACCACACGCGCAATGAGACAAATATTGTTGGTCTGTTGTCTTTTCATACAGCTCGCAGCCTGCAAATTAATGCCCAAAGAGCCTGCTGCAAAAGAAAAGACCCAGCCGTTCAGTCAGTTCCTCAACGACTATTACGAGGAAAAAATGCGGCTTTTGCCCCTGGAAGCCACGCAGAATGGCGACTCCAGGTATAATGACCGGTTGGTGGCGGACTTTGTGGATGGCTACCGGGATACGTTGAAAAACTTCTACACCCGGACCAGCGTGGGGCTTGCGAAGTTCGACAGGAGTTCGATGAGTGAAAATGATGGTTTCAGTTATGACATTCTCCGATGGGAATTGACCACCCGTATCGAAGGATTTAAATATCCCTATTATTATATTCCTTTCAACCAATTCTACGCATTGCCGCTGACTTTGGGACAATTGGGGAGTGGCGACGGTTTTCAGCCATTCGCTACGGTGAAGGATCATGAGGATTGGCTAAAACGGGCCAGCGCCTTTGGTCCCTGGGCGGATAGCGCAATTGTTTATTTTAGGAAAGGCATTGCGGCAAATTTTGTGTTACCGAGAGCGCTGGTGGTAAAAATGATCCCGGAGATGCAGGCGCTGGCAACGGATCAGCCGGAGAAAAGCCTTTTTTACACGCCGGCCACGCGGCTGGAAAAGGTCACCAGCGACACGACTGTTGTAAAAAGGTTAAAGTCGGCATATGTGCAGGTGATCCGGGAAAGCATTGTACCTGCTTACAAGCGGCTGGCGGATTTTTTAAAGAATGAGTATCTGCCAAAGGCGAGGGCCACTTCGGGTATCGGCGCTTTACCGGGCGGGGCCGACTATTATGCTTACCTGGTGAAGGATCAAACGACTACTACGAAGAGCCCTGAAGAGATCTACCAGACGGGCTTGCGGGAAGTTGCCCGTATAAGGGGGCTTATGGATAGTGTGAAGACCGCTGTCGGCTTCAAAGGTAATCTGTCCGCCTTTTTTGAGTACATGAAGACGGACAAAAAGTTTATGCCGTATACAAAGCCACAGGAGGTGCTGGCGGCTTTTGAAGCCATTCATACAAAGATGCAGCCCAGTCTGACAAAGATGTTCCATCATGTTCCAAAGACGGGTTTTGAGATCCGTCAGACGGAGGCATTCCGGGCGGCCAGCGCCAGCGCGGAATATTTACAGGGTACGGCCGATGGCAAAAGGCCGGGTATATTCTATGTTCCTATCCTTGATGCCACAAAGTTCAATACCACGTCAGGCATGGAGTCGCTGTTCCTGCACGAGGCGATCCCGGGTCATCACTATCAGATATCGCTGCAGCAGGAGGATACGCTACTGCCCTCTTTCAGGCGTTTTGGCGGGAATAATGCGTATGTAGAGGGTTGGGCGTTGTATTGCGAGTCGCTGGGCAAGGAGCTGGGTCTTTATACGGACCCTTACCAATATATGGGTGCGTTGGGGGATGAGATCCACAGGGCCATCAGGCTGGTGGTAGACGTGGCCATCCATGTAAAGGGGATGACGCGGGAAGAGGCCATTAAATATATGATGGATAATGAGGCCATTTCTTTGGAAGGCGCTACAGCGGAGATCGAGCGGTATATGGCGATACCCGGACAGGCGTTGGGCTATAAGATCGGGGCATTAAAGATCCGGGAGCTAAGAAATAAGTACGAGGCGGCGCTGAAAGACGCGTTCCGGCTGGCCGACTTCCACGATGAGGTCCTGAAGGACGGGGCCATGCCGCTGGAAGTGCTGGAGAAGAAGATGGATGCATGGGCGGAAAGCCTTAAAAAGCGATAAGCCGGGGTTGCCGGCTTATCGTCAGTATTTAAAAATCCAGTCTGATGTTGACGGCGGGTGTTACCCCCCTAAAAAAGTCGTGAAAGTACATACCGGGCTGCAGGTAGAGATTGTCCTTCGTCAGCTTTGTATGACCCAGAAAAAGACGGTAGCTGTTCTTTTCAAAAAGATCTCCCTCCCGCCGTACCAGCCAGCCAAAGGAAATGGAGGGGCTGAGATAGATAAAATGGGGATTTTTGTCTTTCCATTCCCTGGCGATCTCCACGGTCAGGAAGTCATTCCGAAAGGTCTGCAGGTGTCCCTGTGCGTTGGTCTGAAAGAGAAAGACGGGCTGCCAGAGAAAGGAAAAGGAGCGAATGCTTTCCTCTCTGTTGAAATGCAATCCGATGCCAAGGGCGAAGGAGGGGGCGAAATAACTTTTATAATTCCCCACGTTGAGTCTGACCTCGCTGGAGAGATAGTCGTGGGCCATGGCTATGTAGCCGGCGGGTTGGGGTGCGGTGATCGCGGGGTCTTTTTCCGCCTGCCAGATCTTTCCTGTGCGCACCCAGTAGCTTCTCATATTTTTCTGTAGCCAGCGGATCTTCTCGTTCAGCCCCCCTGTTATATAATTTGATAGTTGGTGATAATCATTAAGGTAAAGACTAAGGCGATCCTGTCGGATGCCGTCATGATGACGGCCTGTGCTTTCAGGAAATTCCAGTACGATCTGGATCGTATCCTGCTCCAGCCGCAGGACGGCGGGCTCAGGCTGGTCCAGCAGGTAGCTCGATGATGCGGGGTGGAAGGTCTGCAGGCGGAGTTTTTTCTTACCCGCGGCGTCTATCACATAATCAATGACGTGCCAGGCGAGCGGGTCGGAAAGAGAGTCATTGAACGGTTTCATATCGGCGAGAAAAACCATCAGCAAGGAGTCGACATTGGTAAACCTGGATATATCTTCCTGGTCCTCCAGCTCCAGGCAAAGCTGATTGCCTTTCCCCATATCGATCCAAAAGCGTCTTTCGAGGTTATCGGATGATATGCCAAATGTTTTGATCCCTGCGCGTACCTGGTGTTGGGCGTATAAGGTCCCCATGATGCTCAGCAGCGTGAGCACCGTACAAAAAAACTTCTTCATGATGTTATGGGTTTTGCGTACTGTGTTTGAACGATATGATCGGATGGTCTGTCTGGTATGTCTCGTAGGTGGTAGCGGGGCGGAGCACGTCCTGTCGGGGGCTGAAGCCGATGTACAGACGGCCTGGCTTCAGCCGCGGGCCTGCGGTGGATGGCGCGGTCTGCGGAGGTTCGAGCTCGTTGATATGCACTACTCTGAGTTCTTTTTTGGGCGTTGTTTGGGCTGCGATGATGGGCCTGGACAGGTCGGAGCGGGGCGCCATCAAAAGATTGGGCAGGGGGGGATGGACGGAGGGTTCTACCGCAACGGGGTCAGGGGCGGAGGATTGCAGGGCAATGGGTGCAAGGGCCCTGTCAGCGGTCTTTGCCGATGCGGGTCTTTCCCTGCGAATAGGATGCGGTAGGGCAACGGGTCGGGGTGAAGGGGTGTTTTGTATCACGAGGGATGGTTCCGGGATTGAGGTCCGGGGTTGCGTTTGGTCCGTCGGGTGTTGATTTGTCCGGGCTGGGTTTGTTTTGGGATGGACAGCCATTTTTGGTGTGCCGGCAGGCGGGGTGTCCTTTTTCTCCCTGAAGAGGAGCGCGGTGGGGATCAGCGCCAGCAGCAGACAGGCGGCGGCCGCCCACAGCCAGGGCAGAGGCCTGCGGCGGGGTGTTTCCCCCAGGCGCTGGTATAATTTATCCCAGGCAGCTTCTTTATCCGTAAGTCCCGCTCCGGGCAAGGCGCCCGGCTCTTCCAGGCGATGACGCCAGGATCTGTATTCACTGGGTCTTTCGTTGTCCATAATTGATACCTTTTTGTAATAACATTTTTTGTAATAACGCTCTGGCCTTACTTAGCTGGGACTTGGAAGTGCCTTCCGCGATACCCAGTTCGCCCGCGATCTCCTTGTGGTCCATGCCTTCTATCGCGTGGAGATTGAACACGGTCCTGTAACCTACCGGCAATTGTACGATCATATCGAAGATCTCTTCAGCCGAGAGCCAGGCCAGGATGTCTGCCCCGATGGGGATGTCTTCAGCCTCCACCTCCGCTAGCATGGTGAAGACATTCTTTTTACGAAGAAACATGAGGCATTCCCGGATCATGATCGTCTTTATCCAGCTATAAAGGGCCGCCTCACCCTGGTAGGTAAATCCCGGAAGATGCCGGAAAAACTTCATAAACCCATCCAGCAGTCTTTCTTCCGCGTCCTCCCTGCTTTTCAGATAGCGGCAGCAGACGGCCATCATCGGATCGGCAAAGCGATCGAAGAGACATTTTTGCGCGGCGGCGCTGCCTTTTGCTGCATCTTTTATGAGAGGGGCTATCTCCATATCTGGGCTGCGATTGAAATATTGAACACAATTGGCCGGTCTATTCCGGAAAGTAATCCATTTAGTCCATTAAATGCTGTTTTGAAAGACCCGGTTGCCCAAGGGGTGAGAAAAAATCGGATTTCTTGGTACAACCCCAAAAAAATTAGTGATGATGTACTAAAAAAATTAGTGTGTATAAAATAATTACTATACCTTTACTGAATCAATAATTTTGGGAGAACTAAAAAATACCATTATGTCAAACGCAGAAAAACTCAAGGCTTTAAAGCTTACTATAGATAAGATCGATAAGGATTTCGGGAAGGGAAGCGTCATGATGATGAATGAAAAAAGCCAGGAGCCGATGGAGGTCGTTTCCACGGGTTCCATTGGGCTGGACATGGCATTAGGCGTAGGCGGTCTCCCAAAAGGAAGGGTGGTCGAGATCTATGGTCCTGAATCCTCCGGTAAGACGACCATCGCCACGCACATCATTGCAGAAGCGCAGAAAAAAGGCGGCATGTGCGCCATCATCGACGCCGAGCATGCATTTGATAGTGCATACGCGCAGAAACTGGGGGTGGATATCGATAATCTTCTTATCTCCCAACCGGACTATGGCGAGCAGGCTTTGGAAATTGCGGATCGTCTGATCCTTTCCGGCGCGCTGGATGTAGTGGTCATCGACTCCGTAGCGGCCCTGGTGCCAAAGGGGGAACTGGAAGGTGAAATGGGAGACAGCAAGATGGGTCTTCAAGCCCGTCTTATGTCACAGGCGCTGCGTAAATTAACGGCCACCATCAGCAAGACCAACACCATCTGTATCTTCATCAATCAGTTACGCGAAAAGATCGGGGTCATGTTTGGCAACCCTGAGACAACCACGGGTGGGAACGCACTGAAGTTCTACGCATCTGTACGACTGGATATCCGTCGCATGGCGCAGATCAAGGATGGAGAAGAAGCGGTGGGCAACCGGGTAAAAGTAAAAGTTGTAAAGAACAAGGTTGCTCCTCCTTTCCGTGCAGCAGAATTTGATATTGTTTTTGGAGAAGGCATCTCGAAGATGGGAGAGATCATCGACATGGGTGTAGAGTTAGGTATCGTGCAGAAAAGCGGCAGCTGGTTTAGCTATGGCAGTGACAAACTGGGACAAGGGAGGGATACGGTAAAGCAACTGTTACATGACAATCCTGAACTGGCTACAGAGATCGAAAATAAGATCCGCGAAAAAGTAAAAGAAATGCAAAGTCTCTGACGCTAATATTTGGACCTTCGGCCAACGAACCTTCGGTTCGTTTTGATAATTTATTTTAATTGGGTTAGTAAGTACACGGCTCCGGTTTTTACCGGAGCTTCTTTTTTTATTATCTTTCGATATGCCATATCTAATTATCCATTTTGGGTCTATTTCTTTTGCCCTTCTTTTCCTGGGCGCATTTCTGATCATCGGAGGTTTGAGGATGCCCTCCTTCTATGTAGACATAAAACTCCGCAGGAATCCCCGGGCTTTGCAATGCGAAGGTACCGTCGTCAAGGTGGCTCCGGTGAAAGGTCCGTCGGGCGCCAGCATCCGTCCCGATGGAGTAACCGTCCAATTCCATACGTTGGACAACCGGCAAAGCATTACCGGAAGAGTAGATGACAGGCTGAGGATGTCTGTCGCAGGTCAATACAAGGAGGGTCAGGAAGTGACAGTGATCTACAACCCCGACAATCCGTATGAGTTTGCATTGGTAACAAAATATTCGCCCTGGCTTGCGCAGTGGATTGTGCTGGGGTTGGGGCTGGTTCTGGTTGGGCTAGGTGTTTTGATGTTCTTATAAGAACTATGCGCACCTGACGGAGCGGGACAAAAAAAAGGGGTCTGAATAGAAATTCAACCCCGTTTTAAAATCCAATATCCTATGAAAAACCAAGATAAAGGTAGAGGATTCATATCAAATCTGCAATACCATTTTCCGGTAATCTTTTTAAGTCTTTTTTAATTTTTTACCAGCTGGCTTGAAACAATCCTATTACTCTCTTTATCAGCAACTCGCAAAATGTAGATCCCTCTTTCCAGAGAAGACGCGTTAATTACTTGTATTCCAGGCTGTAATCGTTTGTAAAGACGGATGGAACCGTTGGCATCAAGAACCTGGATCTCAATGGAATGTTCAGTGCGGATAATAAATAGTTTATCTACAGGATTAGGGTAAAACTTAAAGTCTACATCCCCGGAAAGACTTAGTTGAACTGCTCTGGAATAAATCTGTTTTCCGTCCTGGCTGGAGTATCTGATCCGATAGTGATCGATGCCATTGGGAGGTGCGAGATCGGTTAATTCATAATGATTGACGGCTCCCGTCTTTCTCAATGCGCCGATGGTTTCAAAATGTTCCCCATCCGTGCCACGCTCGATAATAAAATAATCACCATCCCCGGCACTGTCTGCATCCCACTGTAACCATACCTTATTAATATCCCGGATAGCCGCGGAGAAGTTTGTAAACATCTTACTCTCGCCCACAGTCGTAATTTGTTTGATGCTGCTGTCTGTAGGTTCTCCCGTCTGTTGCGACCTAACGGTGAGGCAACAGCAAAAAGTAATGACGGTAAGCCAGCAACATATCTTCATGACAATGGGTTAGTAATTTCATCAAGGGAGCTTGCATTTCACAAATTCCATGCCGATAAATCGAGATCAATAAAAGCTCCGGAAAAATATTGAGCACCAGCAACCAGACCGCACGTATGGACCAAAAGAAAAACGAGGGGTTTAACTCAAAAATTTTTTTATACTTGTTATAATCTTCTTAAAACCGGATTACCTTGCCCTAACGAATACAGAATTTATAAACCGACATGCATGCAAACGAACCTCCGGAAAATGGACGCTTTCAAACGAATTGCCCTGGTGGCGCACGACAACAAAAAAGGCGAGCTGATCGAATGGGCCGTATATAATAAGACGGCGCTTGCCCGGCATCGTCTCTACGGCACAGGCACCACGGGAACCATGCTGGAGAAGGCCCTGGGCCAATCCGTCAGTAAATTCCTCAGCGGCCCGTTAGGCGGCGACCAACAGATAGGAGCCAGCATCGCAGAAGGCAAGATCGATGTGCTCATCTTTTTCTGGGACCCCATGGAAGCGCAGCCACACGACCCGGATATCAAGGCCCTGCTGCGGCTGGGTGTTACCTGGAACATCCCCATTGCCAACAACCGGGCTACGGCAGATTTCCTGCTGACCTCTCCGCTGATGTACGAAGACTACGAGATTATTCTACCCGACTATAGTCAATATCTTAAACGTCCGGTGAACCCATCAGCAGGAATATAAACAACCAGAAAATACCGATTAACATGAGAAAATACGTTCTGACTGCCAGTGCCTTGTTACTGGCATCCCTGACCTGGTCCCAGACCAAGCCCCTGGCGGGCTTTAGCGAATCCGCCGCAAAAGAAGAACTTGCAAAAGAAGAGCAGTTCGACAGCTATTTGAAAGCCTCCCACGTGGACAGCTTTATGAAGATCATGGCCGCACACCCCCACCATGTGGGGTCACCGGCCGGAAAGGCGGTCGCCGACTTTATCTACAACCAGTTCAAAAGCTGGGGCTATGATGTTCAGTTGGAAACCTTCTACGTTTTATTTCCTACGCCAAAGGAGCGTCTTCTGGAAATGACAGGACCCGTCCCTTATAAAGCTGTGCTGGCAGAACCACCCCTGAAAGAGGATGCTACATCCGGACAAACCCGCGAACAACTGCCCACCTATAACTGCTGGTCTCCCGACGGAGACGTCACAGGAGAGCTGGTCTTTGTAAATTATGGTATTCCGGAGGACTATGACCAACTGGAAAGAATGGGTATCTCGGTGAAAGGAAAGATCGTCATTGCCAAATACGGTCACTCCTGGCGGGGTATCAAACCAAAAGTTGCGCAGGAACACGGCGCCATCGGGTGTCTGATCTACTCCGATCCGATGGACGATGGCTATTTCCAGGGTGACGTATATCCCAAAGGCGCTTTTAAAAATGAATATGGCGTCCAGCGGGGTTCCGTTATGGATATGCCTATTTATCCCGGCGACCCGCTGACTCCGGGGATCGGAGCCACAAAAGATGCCAAACGGCTGGACCGGAAGGATGTCACCACCATCCTGAAGATCCCTGTGCTGCCCATCAGCTACCATGATGCGGCGCCCCTGCTCAAGGCGCTGGAAGGACCGGTGGCCCCAGCATCCTGGAGAGGCGCACTGCCTTTTACCTACCATGTAGGTCCCGGCAAATCCACTGTACATCTCAAACTGGCCTTCAACTGGGATATCAAACCCATCAACGACGTCATTGCCAGGATCCCGGGCACACAATGGCCGGATGAATGGGTGATCCGGGGCAATCATCATGACGGCTGGGTAAACGGCGCCGGCGACCCCCTCAGCGGTATGTCCGCTATGCTGGAAGAAGCACGCGGTATCAGTGAACTGGTGAAGACAGGCTGGAAGCCCAAACGCACACTGGTGTATTGTGCCTGGGATGGAGAAGAACCGGGTCTGCTGGGCTCCACAGAATGGGTGGAATACCACGCGGACGAACTCCGGCAAAAGGCAGTGGTGTATATCAACTCCGACGGGAATGGCAGGGGCTTCTTTGGCGCTGAAGGATCACACGCCCTGGAGCCTTTTATGAACGAGGTCGCCAGGGACGTTACAGACCCCGAGACAGGCATCAGCATTGCCGAACGTATGCACTCCCGCGAGCTGGTGAATGCCGCCGATGGCAACCGGCTTAAAAAAGACCTTCTTCTCAAAAAGACCTTTACCATCGGCGCCCTGGGTTCAGGCAGCGACTTCTCCCCTTTCCTGCAGCACGTCGGTATCCCCAGCTTCAACCTGGGCTTTGGCGGGGAAGACCCCGGCGGAGAATACCATTCCATCTACGACTCCTATGATGACTACCGCAAATGGAAGGACCCGGGCTTTCAATACGGCGTCGCGCTTGCCAAGGCAGCCGGCCGAACCAGTCTTCGGATGGCGGACGCCACTCTCCTGCCCTTTGATTTTCGCAGCCTTTATAAGACAGTGAACGGCTATGCCACGGAGCTGACAAACCTGTTGGATCAAATGCGGGAGAATACAGCACTATCCAATGAACTAATAAAAGAAAAACATTATGTCTATGCCGGGGATCCAACCGTCACGCTGCTACCGCCTCCCATAAAAGAAGAGGTCCCCTACCTGGATTTCTCACCCCTTCAAAATGCGCTTAGGAGCCTGGAAAAGGCCACCAACCGTCTGGCGGATACATTGGGGAAAGAAAAGCTGACATCAAATGCCTCAGATGCTGTAAATCAAGCTCTTTACAGGGCGGAACAACAATTGCTATCAGATAACGGACTACCCCGCCGCGCCTGGTACAGACATACGATCTATGCCCCGGGCTTTTACACCGGGTATGGCGTAAAGACCCTGCCGGGGATCCGGGAAGCTATCGAGCAACGCAATTGGAAAGAGGCGCAGGAACAGATCGGTATTGCGGCGGCCGTGTTACAAAAATTTGCGGATTACCTGACCGGAGTCTGGAAAATGGGTTCTTAAAAAAAATGTAACCCATTTTCCAGAGAATTTAATAATAGGCCTTCGGCCGACGAACCTTCGGTTCGTTTGGGGGTTCCAAATGATAGGTGAAAAAAATACTACGATACACATTGTGGATAGCAGGCAGCCTGGGCTGCCTGCTTGTTCTTGCCTGGCTGGGACTCGCAGGTTATGTTACGGCGCGCAAACAGACGATCATACAAAAAGCCCGTACAGAGCTCAGGGACCGACTAGGCGGAGAGGCGACTATCGGAGATATGGAAGTGTCCTTCTTCCATCATTTTCCAGCCATTACCCTGCACCTTTCAAAAGTAACCTTACGCGATAGTCTTTGGCAGCAGCATCGTCATGATCTCCTGGATGCGGAAGATATGTATCTCCGCCTGGCTCTTTTTAAGAGCATTCTCTCCGGCACGGCAAGGTTGGAAAAGGTTTATATCGAACGGGGCTCCATCTATCTTTTTACGGATTCCACAGGCTATAGCAACACTGCGGCACTCACCAACCCGGAGAAAAAGGACGCCAGCAGACCGACGGAAGAGGCGCAGCCGCCGGACCTCTCTTTACGAGAGACAAGACTGGTCATGGAAAAGCAGGACAACCACAAATTCTTCGACCTGGAATTCCGTCAGCTGGACTGCTCGATCAGCAAGCAGGGGCGGACACTATCCCTTCGCACACATGCCGACGCGCTGGTGAAAAGCCTTGCCTTCAATACGGAAAAAGGAAGCTTTATAAAGGACAAAGATTTGTCCGGGGACTTTACCCTTCAATTCAATACGGGAAGTAAGATATTACAGTTCAACAGGGCCCTCGTACATATAGACAAACATCCTTTTGTATTGTCAGGCCGTTTCTTCCCGGATGTAAAACCAGATCCTTTTTTTCTCAGCATTCATACGGAGAATATCCCCTACCGGAAAGCGACAGCTCTTCTGACGCCTTTGATCCGGCAAAAGCTGGACCCGTATGATATCGATAAGCCCGTCACCATCCAAGCCAGTCTGGATGCAGGCAATGCGGATGACCCCACCCCGTTGATCACCGTACAAATGGACCTGCAGGACGTCAGTGTCAATACTCCTCCCGGAAGATTTAATCATGTCAGGACAAAAGCCCGCTTTGTCAATGAATGGGTACGACATGAAAAAAGACGGGATGAGAACTCTGCCATAGTATTGACCTCCTTTACAGGTGAATTCATGGGTATCCCGCTGCACAGCGACAGCGCTGTTGTTACGGACCTGAAACATCCCATAATGGATTGTGATGTACATACCTCTTTTGACCTCGCCCGATTGAATGATCTGCTGGGCAGCAGAAGTCTTCAATTTCGCAAAGGAGGCTGTTCAGGGGATTTACATTATCGGGGGCCTCTCAAAGAAGACGATAGTGCATCCGTATCACTTTATGGCGGGCTCACCATCGACTCGGCTACGGTAAACTACCTTCCCTATAATTTCCAACTGACGAATGGCAAGGGAAAGATCCGTTTTAAGGACCAGGACCTGGTGTTCGAGCGGCTTGAAGCGCGGGCCGGCAACAGCAAGATCGGATTGAAGGGTATCGTCCGGAATATCGCTCGCCTGATCGATCAAAATCCCAACAATACCGGAATGGATTTTACGCTCAGTTCGCCCAGGCTGGACCTGGAAGACCTGGCGCCCGTATTAGGCCGGCAGACGCCTGAAGCCACGCTCCGGAGGGGCTCCAAGCCCCTGTTCGGCGAGACAGCCTCCCGGCTGGATCAGCTGTTACGGGACGGCGCCATCCATTTGAAGATAGATGCGGCTGAACTCCGTTACCAGCGTTTTTCCGGCGTCCGGGCACAGGCAGAGCTGCTGTTCCAGAACAGCGAGGTGCAATTAAAAAAAATGGAATTAACCCTGGACGGTGTCCGGCCACAGGCTGACGGTGGGACCATAACCCTCAGCGGAACACTGAAGCGTCAGCCGGGCGGAGGAGGAAATCCTTTGTCATTCCGGAGTCACCTGGAGCAGGTGGACATACCCGGGCTTTTTACTGCATTTGACAATTTTGGCCAGGATGCTTTGAAAGACAAGAACCTGAAAGGCAAGCTTACCGCCGAAATAGAGATGACAGGACGTCTGACGGACAAGGCCCGCATGGTAAAAAACAGTTTAAAAGGAAGCATCAACTTTACGCTTAAAGGGGGTCAGCTGATAAACTTTGAACCCATGGAGAAGATCCATGAGACGGTGTTAAAGAAAAGAGATCTTTCTGAGATACATTTTGCCGAATTAAAGAACCAGCTGGACCTCGACACATCTACATTGACTATTCACCGGATGGAGATACAGTCCACGGCTTTTTCACTTTTTGTGGAGGGTACCTATGATCTGCGAACAGGGCCTGACCTGAGTCTGCAGGTGCCTTTGAGCAATTTAAAAAAGGATCGTAATGTGGTCATTCCGCCCGAGAGTAACGGCAATGACGGTAAGGCTGGTCTGAGCCTGCGTCTCCGGGTCCGCAAAGGGGACGACGGAAAGATGAAGATCAGCTGGGACCCGTTCAGGAAAGCGTTGAAGAAGATGTCCGGAAAAAAATAATCCCTGTGTCTTGGGTCAGACCGGGTTCGGTGAAGTTTCGGTAACTTGCGACTATGGGGTTTAAAATTCATTCATCTTATTCGCCCGCAGGCGACCAGCCGGAAGCCATCCGCCAGCTGACAGAAGGTATACAATCGGGCGAACAGTACCATACGCTTTTAGGAGTTACCGGTTCAGGAAAGACTTATACTATCGCTAACGTCATCCAGAACGTACAGCGGCCGACGCTGGTGCTTACTCATAATAAGACGCTGGTAGCGCAGCTGTATGGAGAGTTCAAACAATTCTTTCCGGAGAATGCAGTGGGTTATTTTGTCTCTTACTACGATTATTATCAGCCGGAGGCTTATATGCCTGTGAGCAATACCTATATCGAAAAGGACCTGTCTATCAACGAGGAGCTGGAAAAACTGCGGCTGCAGGCCACGACGCAATTGTTGAGCGGCAGGAGGGATATTATCGTCGTTGCTTCGGTGAGCTGTATCTATGGTATCGGCAACCCCGCGGATTTTGAGAACGGCATCGTTCGTATCCAGAAAGGGCAGACCGTCAGCCGTCAGGGCTTTTTGCATGCACTGGTGAACAGCTTGTACAAGCGCACGGAAATAGAATTCAACCGTGGGCATTTCCGGGTAAAAGGGGATACGGTGGATATCAACCTGCCCTACGTGGATTATGGCTACCGGATCAGCTTCTTTGGAGACGAGATCGACGAGATCGAAAGCTTTGATGTCAAAACAGGCAAACGGATAGGGGTGATGCAGGATGCGGCCATCTTCCCGGCCAATCTTTATCTGGCGCCCAAGGATATTTTGCAGCAGGTAATCTATGAGATACAGGATGAGTTGGCTGCGCAAGTGACCTATTTCAAAAATGTCGGCAAATACATCGAGGCACAACGACTGGCAGAACGGGTAAACTATGACGTGGAAATGATCCGGGAGCTGGGCTATTGCAATGGCGTCGAGAACTACTCCCGCTTCTTCGACCGGAGATATCCGGGCACCCGTCCTTTCTGTCTGCTGGATTATTTTCCAAAGGATTTTATTACGGTGCTGGACGAAAGCCATCAGACCGTCCCACAGATCAGCGGGATGTACGGAGGCGACCGTAGCCGTAAGCTGGTGTTGGTGGACTATGGCTTCCGCCTGCCCAGCGCATTGGATAACCGTCCTTTGAACTTTCATGAATTCGAGTCCCTGACGGGTCAAACGATCTTTGTATCGGCCACGCCAGGCGACTATGAGTTGGAAAAGACCGGCGGAGTGGTCGTAGAGCAGGTGGTACGACCAACGGGTCTGTTGGATCCGCCGATCGAAGTTCGTCCCAGCGCGGGTCAGATCGACGATCTGTTGGATGAGATTGATAAACGGGTGAAGAAAGGGGACCGGGTGCTGGTGACCACGCTTACAAAACGGATGGCGGAGGAAATGGATAAATACCTGCATCGCATCGATATCAAATCAAAATATATCCATAGCGAAGTGGATACTCTGGAACGGGTGGAGATCCTGCGGCAGCTGCGGCTGGGAGAGATCGACGTGTTGGTGGGTGTGAACCTGCTGAGAGAAGGGTTGGATCTTCCGGAGGTGTCGCTGGTAGCTATTCTCGATGCGGACAAAGAGGGTTTTCTCCGTAATGAAAAATCGCTTACGCAGACGGCGGGCAGAGCGGCCCGTAACGTTGATGGATTGGTGATATTCTACGCGGATACGATCACGGAGAGCATGCAGCGTACGATGGATGAGACGGCGCGCCGGCGGGAAAAACAGATGGCGCATAATGCGGAGCATGGGATTATTCCCCGTACGGTGAGCAAGTCGAAGGAACAGGTGTTTGCGCAGACGTCGGTGTTGGATATCAAGGGATATGATACTTCTAACCCCTATGCGATACAGCCTGATGAGGACCTGGTGACCATGGTAGCGGAAGAGCAGGAAACATATCAGACCATCCCACAGCTGGAGAAGGCAATCGCCAAGGTCAAAAAAGAAATGGAGAAAGCGGCGAGGGACCTGGATTTTATGGATGCGGCGCGATTGAGGGACAGTATGTTCGGTATGCAGAAGCAGCTGGCGGAGATGAAGGGCGCTTAGTGTTGTATAGTCAACAAAGCTAAAAATATTAGCGTTTTGGCCGGCAATTCATACGAGTATTTAAGTAAATTGCAGCATGGACAAAAGACTCTTTTTACTCGACGCCATGGCGCTGATCTTTCGCGCTTATTATGCACTGATCAACAGTCCGCGCATTACCACCAAGGGACGGAACACGAATGCTCAATTCGGCTTTACCAATGCGCTCATCGAGCTGATCAACAATCAGCATCCCTCTCATATGGCCGTATGCTTTGATACGCATGCGCCGACCGAGCGGCATACGGATTTCGCGGATTATAAAGCCAATCGCCAGGAGGCCCCTGAGGACCTGGTCAGCGCTGTGCCAGATATCAAGGCCATTGTAAAAGGTTTTAACATCCCTTGTATGGAGCTGGACGGATATGAGGCCGATGATGTCATCGGCACGTTGAGCAAGCAGGCGGCAGCGGCGGGTTATGAGGTGTACATGGTGACGCCGGACAAGGACTATGGGCAATTGGTATCGGATAAGATCAGGATCTATAAACCGGGCTACCAGGGTGGTAGTGTAGAACTATTAGGGCCTGCCGAAGTTTGCGCGAAATGGAATATCAAGGAAGTGTCTCAGGTCATCGACATTTTAGGTCTGATGGGAGATGCGGTGGACAATATTCCCGGCATCAAGGGTGTGGGAGAAAAAACCGCTGCCAAACTCTTAGCCGAATACGGCACACTGGAGAACGTAGTGGCCAGCGCGGATTCTATCAAGGGGGCATTGGGTGAAAAGGTGCGGGCGGGTAAGGATCTGGCCCTGATGAGCAAAAAGCTGGCAACGATTATCACGACGGTGCCGGTGGAGTTTCATGAAGAGGATTTCAAGCTGAAGGATTGGAATAAAGAAGCGTTGAATGAGATATTTACCTCCCTGGAGTTTAAGACCATCGGGAAAAGGATCCTGGGAGAAGGCTTCAATGCCGCCGTCCCGGCTCCGGAAGGCGTGCAAACGGACCTTTTTGGAAATGTGGTAAGCAAGCCTGGCGGGTCCAGGAAAGCCGCGTCTGTTGATAAGCTTGCAGAAGCCAGCACCCGGCTGGAAGCTGCGGCAGAGAAAGGAGAAGAGGGCGCTGCAGGGGAGGGAGAAGAAAGCTCGTCCGCTGTCGTCGCCGGCAAGAATATCGGGAACATGCCACATACTTATACGGCTGTGGTGGGTGAAACCGCCATCGCTGACCTGATAAAAAAACTGTTGGCGCAAAAGGAGATCTGTTTTGATACGGAGACAACAGGCATCGATGCCAATGATGTGGAGCTGGTGGGCATGAGCTTTGCATGGCAGAAAGGGGAAGCTTACTATGTCCCTTGTCCGGCCGACCAGGACGCAACAAAAAAAATATTGAAAGCATTCCGTCAGGTGTTCGACCAGCAATCCATTACCTGGATCGGCCAGAATCTCAAATACGATCTGCTGGTCCTGAGATGGTATGATGTGGAGCTGAAAGGGAATATTTTCGACACTATGCTGGCTCATTATGTTATCGAACCGGAAGGCAAGCGGGGGATGGACCTTTTGAGCGCTCAATACCTGGGATATGAGCCTGTACATATCGAAGAGCTCATCGGCAAGAAAGGAAAAGGGCAAGGCACTATGCGGGATGTGGAATTAGAAAAGATCAAAGACTATGCGGCGGAGGACGCGGATATTACCCTGCAGCTGCAGCATTGCTTCCTTCCCCTGTTGAAGAAAAAAGAAGTGGAGAAGGTGTTTTACGAAGTGGAAAATCCCCTGGTAAAGGTGCTGACGTCCATGGAATATGAGGGGATTAAAGTGGATATGGATTTTCTCCGGGAGTACTCCAAGGAGCTGGATCGGGAGGCAAAGGAAGCGGAGGAGAAGGTATATGCCCAGGCGGGGCTGCGATTCAACCTGGCATCACCCAAACAGCTGGGGGAAGTGTTGTTTGAAAAAATGCAACTGGACCCCAAGGCGAAGAAGACAAAGACGGGACAGTATGCCACGGGTGAGGATGTATTGCTAAAGCTGGCGGCACGTCACCAGATCGTGGATGATATCCTCGCTTTCCGGGAACTTACCAAACTAAAGTCCACCTATGTGGATGCCCTCCCTGAGCTGAGAAACCCCAAAACCGGCCGGGTGCATACGAGTTATGCCCAGGCGGTAGCCGTTACCGGCAGGCTTAGCTCCAATAATCCCAATCTTCAGAACATTCCCATCAGGACGGAACGCGGGCGGGAGATCCGCAAAGCCTTTATTCCCAGGAACGAAGAATTCCTGCTCTTATCTGCGGATTATTCGCAGATAGAACTACGCATTGTCGCTGCCATCAGCGGGGACCCCAATCTCACGGCCGCATTCCGGGAAGGAAAGGATATTCATACGGCTACGGCCGCCAAAGTCTTTGGCGTGGACGAAAAGGACGTCACCAAGGAAATGCGTTATAAGGCCAAGAGCGTCAACTTTGGCATCATCTATGGCCAGGGGGCATTTGGGCTGGCGGACAACCTGGGCATCAGCCGGACGGAAGCAAAAGAGATCATCGATAATTACAAGAAACAATTCGCCGGCATCCAGAAATACATGGACGATACCATGAATTTTGCACGGGAGAATGGTTTTGTACAAACATTGATGGGACGCAAACGTTGGCTGAGGGATATAAATTCGGCCAATTTTACCGTCCGGGGCTTTGCCGAAAGGAATGCTATCAACTCCCCTATCCAGGGATCGGCGGCGGATATGATCAAACTGGCCATGATCAAGGTGGACGAAGCCTTCCGTGCAAACAAGTTCAAATCCAGGATGCTCCTGCAGGTGCATGACGAACTTGTCTTCGACGCACATAAGGACGAGCTGGATAAAATTAAACCCATCATCACGCGTTGTATGGAAACAGCGCTACCCTTACCCAATGACGTACCTGTGCTGGCGGAGGTTGGATCGGGAGTCAACTGGCTGGAGGCACATTAAAGAATGTGTCATCATATTTTAACAATTTTATTTTCAGCGGCATAAAACTTTGGGGTATTAATTCAGTCATATTCTAAGTGGCCCTCATGCGAGGGGGTCTAATCGACCTTGATACCTAATGATAAATACACATATATGAAAAGTTTTCGTACTATATTGTTTCCGATGTTCTGTGCCATCTTTTTTGCTGGCACTGCCGTTGGGCAGGAGTCTCAGCAGGACTGGCCGAGAAGCTTTACGACAGATGATGGTACGGTGATAAAGGTCTATCAGCCGCAACCGGAGTCTTTTTCGGACAATGTTCTGAAAAGCCGCTGGGCGATCTCGGTGCTGCAGACCGGCAAGACGGACCCTGTTTTTGGGACGTTCTGGTCGATAGCCAATGTGGAGACAGACCGGGATAACCGCCGGGTAGTGATCCAGTCGGTAAGAGTGCCGAATGTGCGGTTTCCGGGTGGACAGCAGGACGATAATTTTAACAATAGTTTGAAGAGCGCTCTGGAGGCGAATCTGCCCGAGACTGCCGGGGACTTGTCCCTGGATGAGCTGCTGGCCTCCCTGGATCAGAATACCGAACAGAAAAAATTGTCAAAGGACCTGAATACTACGGCGCCCAGGATCATCTATTCGGATCGTCCTTCGCTGCTGGTGCTGGTCGACGGTCAGCCTAAGCTGCAGACGAACAAAGATTGGGGTCTTGATGTCGTGGTTAACTCTCCTTTTACTATCGTAAAGAACAACGATGGCGCGTACTACCTGTACGGAGGCAAGCACTGGTATACTGCTCAGTCAGCGACTGGTCCTTATTCCCCGGCCGGCAATGTGCCTTCCAATCTGGCGGTGGTAAAGAATGCCGTAGATGCGTCCAACAGTTCGAATGCCGGATATATGGATTCCACTACTGCGCAGCAGGACGCTCAGGTGTCCAACATCATCGTGAGCACCTCCGCTGCCGAGCTGATCCAGTCGAACGGGCAACCCAGCTGGACCCCTATTTCCGGGACCGATCTTAGCTATGTCAGCAATTCTCCCAACGATATCTTCCAGGATCAAAGCACGGGACACTATTATGTGCTGATCTCCGGCCGATGGTATACCTCTTCTTCTCTTACAGGAGGATGGCATTATGTGGCGGCTAATGCATTACCTGCCAATTTCGCCAGCATTCCGGAAGGAAGCCCCAAGGACAATGTCCTGGCCAGCGTAGCCGGTACGGAAGCCGCCCGGGAGGCGATCATGGATGCACAGATCCCTCAGACGGCGAAAGTAGATCGCAGCACAGCCACCACAGACGTGCATTATAACGGGGACCCCAAATTCGAGCCCCTGCAGGGTACGGACATGCAATATGGCGTCAATACCTCCAGTTCCGTCGTTAAATATGGCAATCAGTATTACACTGTGGACAATGGCGTCTGGTTTGTAGGCCCCAGTCCTTCCGGTCCCTGGCAGGTGGCTACCGAACGGCCTGAGGAAGTGGATAGGATCCCGCCGAACTCCCCTCTTTATAATATCAAGTACGTGTATGTCTATGACGTGACGCCGCAATATGTGTATATGGGTTATACGCCCGGGTACCTGAATACCTATATCTACGGCCCGACGGTGGTATATGGTACCGGCTTTTATTATGATCCCTGGTATGGAGGATTTTATTATCCCCGTCCCTGGAGCTGGGGTTTTAATATGTGCTATAATCCCTGGGCCGGATGGAGCATTGGATTTGGCTATGGTATGGGCTGGTTCCATTACGGCATGGGCTGGGGCGGCTATTGGGGCAGTGCCTGGGGCGGCGGATGGTGGGGGCCCCGGATCTATCGTCCCCCGTATATGTGGAACAGGTACCGGAGCTACGGCTATTATGGCAATAGTTTCTACCGGAATAGAAACGTGTATGTAAACAACTATAATACAAATATTTATAGAAACAGGAGCGGTGTAGTTACCCGGAACGTGCAGGGCAATTATAACTTCCGGAATGTCTCTAACCGTCCGATGCCCAATGGCGGCAGGCCAGGCGGAAGCTTTAACGGATCCACCCGGCCCATCGCTACCCAAGGGGTACGTCCGGGAGGGAACTATAATGGCACCAGCCGGCCCATGACGCAAGGAGTAAGACCCGGCGGCTATAGTACCCGGCCTGGATCCAATAATGTTTACTCTGACAGGAGTGGCAATGTTTATCAACGGAACCCTTCCAATAATCAATGGCAGCAACGGCAGTCCAACTCATGGCGGCCTGTGCCAAACAATAGCCAGGCTGTGCCTAACCTGAACAGGGATCAGCAGATGCGGATGCGTGGTCAGCAGAGCACCCAGAATTTCGAGCGGGCCAGGAGCGGCGGGTTTGGAGGAGGCGGTTTTAGCAGGCCAAGTGGCGGTGGATTTAGCAGACCGAGCGGCGGCGGATCGGGCGGTGGAGGAGGGTCAAGACCTTCCGGCGGCGGTGGAGGGGGCGGCAGCCGGCCCTCAAGAAGAGGATAGACCAAAATATTAAAGCGGAGCACGGCTCCGCTGCCCGATAGGGCAGTGAATTAGCGGGACGTCCCGGAGTTACTTTTTAAATAAACGAAGGGACGCCAAAACAAAAGCCTCGGATAAGTGTAAATGCTTACCGGGGTTTTTTATTTTCATAGAAAATTGTGTTTCATGGAGCCGGCCTTTCTCTTGGATAATATCCGCGATGTTGTTATTTCAACTGATCTTAGTTACCTTATCAGGACCTGGAATAAGGCTGCTGAAGAGATGTTTGGATATAAGATGATCGAAGTGCTGAACAAGCCGATAAATGATGTGGTTTCCTATGATTTTATTACGGATTCACGTGAAATAGCCTGGCAAACACTCCAGCGGGAAGGGAAATGGAAGGGGGTCATGTTCCTTAAGAAGGGAGAGCGCGAGATCTTTTTGGAGTGTAACTCGTCGTCCGTAAAGGATCCGGAAGGTAAGGTAAGAGGTTTTGTATCCATTTACCGGGATATTACCGTTCAGAAGAACCTGGAAAAAATGTTGGTGGAGGAAGAAGTGCGGAAGAAAAGGGAGATCATCAAGGCCATCATGGAGGCGCAGGAAAAAGAGCGGAGGGAGATCTCTTCGGAGCTGCATGACAATGTAAACCAGATCCTCACTACCTGTAAACTTTTTCTGGAAATAGCCCGCAATAATCCAGCGGATGCGCGTTTTATAGACGGATGCTATCAGAATATCCAGATCGTCATCGAAGAGATCCGGAACATCTCACATAATCTTACCCCTTATACGTTGAAAGACCTGGGCCTGGCGGCGGCATTGCATGACATCGTGCAAAAGATCAACCAGTCGGGCAAACTGGCTATCCGGCTGTTGTCCTTCCAAAACCTGAAAGAGGAGGAGATCAGCCAGGATATAAAGCTGGCGGTCTTTCGTATCATACAGGAAAAGATAAGCAATGTGTTGAAGCATGCGCAGGCCACGGAGTTGAAGATCGGGCTCAGCGTCTTTGAAGGGCGGCTCCAGGTGTTGCTGGTGGACAATGGCCGTGGTTTTGATGAGAAAGCGGTCAAAAAAGGTATGGGATTGAACAATATTCAAAACCGTGTGGAATATTATAAAGGGGCTTTTCATCTGAAGACAGCGCCGGGAGAAGGATGTGAACTGAGGATAGAACTGCCCTGTAATTAGTGGTTCGTTCTTAAAAATTAATTATGACGCCGACCTTATATTACTGTTACGATGCCTATTGCGGATGGTGCTATGGTTTCAGCCCCGTCATCCGGCGTATTTTCGAGCAATACCGGGGCCGGCTGGCCTTTGAAGTATTGTCCGGCGGCATGATCCTGCCCGAAAAACCGCAGCCCATCGGGGTCATGGCCCCGTATATCCAGAAAGCCTACAAAACGGTGGAGGAACATACAGGAATAAAATTTGGATCGGACTGGCTCTGGCATATCTTTCATCCGGATGAGAGCGATTGGTATCCTTCTTCGGAGAAGCCGGCCATTGCGATGTGCGTATTTAAGGATTATCATCCGGGGATGGCTATTCCCTTTGCCGCGGACCTGCAATATGCCCTACATGAGGAAGGCAGGGACCTTACTGACGACGAGGCATACCGCCATTTATTGGAGAAATATAAAATATCGGATCAGGAATTTTTTGCCCGGCTCCATAGCGTGGAATACAAGGAAAAGGCGTATGAGGAATTTGCGCTTATAAAGCAGTTGGGTGTAACGGGTTTCCCTACAGTTTTCCTGCAGGTAAGCGAATCCCGGGTGTATCTGCTTTGCCGCGGATATACGGATTTTGCGACTTTACAGGGCGGGATCGAACGTACGCTGGAGGCCGCCGCAAAGGAGGCTCATTGAGAGAATGCTGCCAGAGCAAGCAATTTCGGCCATTAGGGGTAAAAATTTATGGTCAAACTGGCACTTTCGTATTAACTTGCATGTCCCATAAAATTATCAGCATGGAATATAACAAAGTTATCGCTGTTACCGGTTTGCCGGGATTATTTGAATTGTTAAGCAGTAAATCCGATGGTGCGATCGTACGATCTCTGGATGACAAGAGCACCCGTTTTGTTTCCAGCCGTATCCACAACTTCTCTCATCTGGAAAGCATCGAGATCTATACGGTGCGGGAGAATGTGAACCTCGTCGACGTATTAAAGGCGATGGAAGCCAGTTCTGAAAAGTTGCCGGATGACAAGGACAATGCGGCTTTGAAAGCTTATTTTACAAAAGTATATCCCGACCTGGATTTTGCCCGTGTATACAGCAGTGACCTGAAGAAGATGGTAAAATGGTTTAGTGTGCTGAAAGCAAATGACATCGAGATCAAGCTGACGGAAGAGCCCGAGGAAGAGGCGGCGGAAGCCGAGGTGGAAACTGTGGAGGTCGAGAAGGCGCCGGCAAAAGCAAAGAAGGAAAAGGCGGAAGAGAAAGCTCCTGTGAAAGAAAAGAAGGCGGTGAAGAAGGAAGAGGAAGAAGAAGAGAAACCAAAAAAGGCCGCACCAAAGAAAAAGGCGGAGAAAGAGGAAAAGGCCGCGCCAAAGAAAAAAGAAGCTGAGGAAAAGCCAAAAAAGGCAGCTAAAAAGAAATAATTGCGCACAAAAAATAGTTGGATGAAGTATACAGCCGAGTTAGCAAAGCCGGAAAGACATTTTTTACCAGGTGATTTTGTGTTGACGGACTGGAATGGGTTGGAGCCTTATTTACAGGATCTGGAACAGCGGGTGCTGGACTCAAGACAAGCGCTGGAAAAATGGCTCCATGATTCCAGTGAGGTGGAGGCGGTGATCAGCGAAGATGCCAGCTGGAGACAGATCCGTATGACCTGTGATACAGAGAATAAGGAGCTGGAGGAGGCCTTCAGGTATTTTGTGATGGAGATACAGCCCAATATCCAGCCGTATGCCGACCGGCTTAATCGCAAGCTGGTGGAATGTCCTTATACCAATGAGCTGGACCAACATCAGTTCTTTACCTATCTCCGCAGCGTAAAGAAGAAGATCGAACTCTTCAGGGAAGAAAATATACCTATACAGGCAGAGCTGAGCGTACTGGCGCAGCAATACGGAATGATCGCGGGTAAAATGACCGTGATCCTCGACGGCAAAGAGTATACATTGCAGCAAGCCGCAAAATTCCTTGAAAACCCGCAGCGCAGCGTGCGGGAAGAAGCTTACAGAAAGGTACAGGAGCGGCGATTGCAGGACAAAGACACGCTGAATGATCTTTATTCCGGGCTTGTAAAAAAACGGCACCAGGTGGCGTTGAATACGGGTTTTGCCAACTATCGCGACTATAAGTTCGAGGACCTGGGGCGATTTGATTATACAAAGGAAGACTGTTTTCATTTTCATGATGCCGTGAAGGAGTATGTTCTGCCACTGGTAAATCGTATCCACGAGCAAAAGAAAAAGAAACTGGGCGTCGACACGTTGCGTCCATGGGATACGGAGGCAGAACCCGCGGGGATAGAGCCTTTACGCCCTTTTGAGGATGCGGCAGAGCTGATCACCAAGACCATCGAGTGCTTTGATCAGCTGAACCCTTTTTTTGGCGACTGTCTTCGTACCATGAGGTCGATGGGACGTTTTGACCTGGAGAGCAGGAAAGGCAAGGCTCCCGGCGGCTATAACTGTCCGTTAGCAGAAACAGGCGCGCCCTTTATTTTTATGAACGCTGCAGGACAGATGGGCGACCTGACGACGATGGTCCACGAAGGAGGCCATGCTATTCACTCTTTCCTGGCGCATCCGCTGGAATTGACCTCGTTCAAAGAGTATCCGATGGAGATCGCAGAAGTGGCAAGCATGTCCATGGAATTGTTTAGCATGGATCATTGGGATTTGTTCTTTACTAAAAACGATTTAGCACGAGCCCGTCGTCATCAGCTGGAACGTGTTATTACGATATTCCCATGGATCGCCACTATTGATAAGTTTCAGCACTGGGTATACGAAAACCCAGCGCATTCGACGGAAGAGAGAAAGGAAAAGTGGTTGGAGATCCTGCAAGAGTTCTCTTCTCAAGTGATTGACTGGCAAGGGCTAGAACAGTACAGACCCTATGGCTGGCAACGACAGCTGCACCTTTTTGAAGTACCGTTCTACTACATCGAATATGGCATTGCACAGTTAGGCGCCATCGGTCTGTGGAAACAATATAAAGAGAACAAACAGAAAGCATTAAATAACTATATGGCTGCGCTCAGCCTGGGCGGGACCCGTACGCTACCGGAATTATACGATGCAGCACAGCTTCGGTTTAACTTTTCGAAAGAGCATATTAAACAATTGATGGAGTTTGTCAGCACGGAATTAGAGCAGATCTATCCCTGATTTTTTTAAAAAATACCCGGAAAGTAGTACTTATACCTATTGTTCGTATGCTTTTTTCCGGCTATATTTGCAATAGACAATGAGATAAGTGTGGGTGAACCAATCACCTTCTACATAAAGAAGCTACTAATCAGAGCCTTAACCAAAAGTCCCGGTGTTTCTACATCGGGGCTTTCGCTTTTATGACCTGTCCGTATCTTCAAGACGCTGAAACCCGCCAGGGGCCTGACTCTGCCGCTCAAGAGTTGCAGCTTTTACAAACACCGCTGACCAGCATCTCCACCTGCTCTGCCGTAAATCCTTTTGGAAGATGAATGGGAGGAACCGTCACACCTTCCAGACAAACAGTATTACCACAGGCGCTACAAACGAAGTGTACGTGATCATCATGATGATGACCGCCGGAGCAATTTTCTTTGCACAACGCATAACGTATAGAATTATCCGCCGTCGGGATACTGTGGATAAGCCCTTTTTCCAGAAAGGCTTGCAGGGTTCGATAGACCGTGACACGATCGAATTTTTCTCCCGCACGCTTCTCGATGTCACTGTGTGCAAGCGCGCCTTCCTGTTGCAGGAACAGCTCGAGGATCTTTTTCCTGCCGCTGGTCACGCTCAACTGATTGCGTTTGAGTATTTCTTCTATTTTACGGTCCATGACCTATCCCGGATTATTACTGAATAGATTATTTGCAAAACGAGGTGTGGATGATGCCGGCTCTTTTAGCAATGACCTGATATCCTTTTCCATCTCGGCAAGCTCATCCTTTTTAAGACTATCATAGATCTTTCGTACCCTACCGCCTTTGTCGACCAATGCCAGGAACTGGGTATGGATAAATTGTTCTTCGATATTGGCTGCGTTATTCTTCGGATCGTCCAATAAATAACTTCCGCGGGCAAGATGATACAGGCTATCCTTACGTCCTGTAAGGAACCACCATTTGCCGGGATCGGCGCCCAGAGAATCTGCGTAGTGCTTCATCCGTGCAACCGTATCCGTCTCGGGGTCTACCGTGTAGGACAGGATACGGAAGTCCGGCTCGCCTGCAAAATCCTGCGCTATCTTTTTCATGTTGGTATTCATCTTGGGACAGATACCCTTGCATGTAGTGAAGAAGTACTCCGCAACATATACTTTTCCCGTCACATCCTTGTCTGTGATCTGTCTGCCTTCCTGGTTGGCAAAAGAGAAGCTCTTGACATAACTGATCACGGGCAATTGATCTCCTTCGCTAAATCCGGGGACGAACCGGGCCAGGGCGAAATAAAACCCGAGGAACAACAGGAGGAAGAAACCAATGATGAATCCTAATTTTTTCTTGTTCATGATATAACAAAGTTACGACTTGATCGAGCACGATTGACTTTCTGAAAAATTATTTGCAACAATGTTGCGTTTGTATTATTTTTGTCTTTCCGTCTATGCTGCGTAAGATCAACTGGGATATCCTGGGCATCAGTGCCTCCATCATATGCGCCATTCATTGCGCTATCCTTCCTTTGTTGCTGGTCAGTCTGCCTGTGCTGGGTGTGAACATTATACATAATGCAGCATTTGAATATGGGATGATCGTTCTTGCATTTTTGGTAGGGAGCCTGGCCCTTCTACACGGCTTTCGTCATCACCATCGTCATCCCGGACCCTGGCTGCTGTTTACGGCTGGGCTGTTGCTATTGGTAGCCAAGCAGATATGGCACCAATATGAACTGTGGTTTCTGCCTTTTGCCGTAGGCTTTGTCATCGGTGCGCATGTGATCAACTACCGTTTTTCCAGACCGCAAAAAGGATGGAAGGGAGAGAAAGACCCGGCGGAATTTGGAAAGAAAGAGGAAACCCGGGAGCGGGCGTGAAAGGGGCGGAGATTTTGGACGGGAATCGTTAACTTTGTACAACTAATATTGGCGTTATGATCAAAACAGGAAATCCGGTGATCAGCATCTATACTGAAATGACTCCCAACCCGGAAACGATGAAATTCGTGGCTAATAAGTTATTATATCCCGGCAAGAGTATTGACTTCCCGGATGTGGAAGCTGCCAAACCTTCTCCGCTGGCCATCGAGGTTTTCGGTTTTCCTTTTATAAAAAGCGTTTTTATCGCCAGCAACTTCGTAACACTGACCAAAACCTCCGATACTGACTGGAACGACGTTATCCCTACCATCCGGCAATTCCTAAAAGAATATTTAGAAGAGAATAAGCCTGTTATCAACGAAGATGAAGTCGTCGTCGTCAAATCCGAAGGCAACGTCATCGACGCCGATGATGACGATGTCGTCAAGCGTATCAAAGAATTACTGGAAAATTATGTAAAGCCTGCCGTAGAAATGGATGGCGGCGCCATTCAATTCAAAAGCTATCAGGAAGGAGTCGTCAACCTCATGCTGCAGGGAAGCTGCTCGGGCTGTCCTTCCTCCATGATCACGCTGAAGGCAGGGATCGAAGGGATGATGAAGCGGATGATCCCTGAAGTAAAAGAAGTAGTGGCAGAAGCGGAATAAACGGGCAATGGACTTTTCCGGGCTCTACCATCAATTCCTTACCGACTTACAACATACATCCTGGCTGGAATTTATAGCCGTGCTCACCGGCATTCTCAGTGTCTGGTTCAGCCGGCTGGAAAATATCTGGGTATATCCCACCGGGCTGGTGAACACCATTATTTACGTTTATCTTAGTTTTAAGTTTGCGCTGCTTGGTGAAGCGAGCGTCAATTTTTACTATACTGTAGTCAGCATCTATGGCTGGATCCTCTGGGCGCGCAAGGACAAGGAGCGGCGCCCGGTGCTGCACATCACCACCTCCAATGGCAGGGAATGGCTGCAACAGTCGGCATTCTTTGCTTTCTTTTATGTAGCTGTCTTCTCTGCGCTGACCTGGCTAAAGAAAGATTTTGCCCCGCAGGCGATCCCCTGGGCGGATGCTTTTGCTTCCGCCACCGCCTACACAGGCATGTGGCTGATGGCAAAAAAGAAAGTAGAAAGCTGGCATTGGTGGATCGCTACGAACTTCGCCTCTATCCCACTCTATTTTGTAAAACATGCTGTTTTTACCAGCTTATATTACGTAATATTATTGGTCATGGCCATATCGGGACTGATCGAATGGAGCAGGAAAGCCAAACAAAGAAGTTATGCCGCTTAGAAGGATCGTCATCATCGGACCGGAGTCTACAGGCAAAAGCACTTTATGCGAGGGCCTGGCTGCTCATTTCCGGACGGATTGGGTGCCGGAATATGCGCGGGAATACTTATTGCAGCACGGAAAGCAGTATGAATTCCCGGATCTGATGACGATTGCGCGGGGACAATTGGAGCTGGAAGAAAAACATGCCGCAGCACTCGCCGGACGTGGCGGTGAGGTTTTGTTCATCGACACTGACATGTATGTAATGAAAGTATGGGGTGAGTTCGTGTTCGGCCGATGTGATACCTGGATCCTCGACCAGATCGTGGCCCGAAAGTATGATGGTTATCTGTTATGCCGTACAGACCTGCCCTGGACACCCGATGAACTGCGGGAATATCCTACGGAAGGTCCCCGGCAAACCCTCTTCCATATGTATAGGGATTGTATGGTGAATCAGGCCACGCCCTGGGCGGAGATCGGGGGACAGCAAGAGGAGCGGCTGCGGTCCGCGATTGCGGTGGTCCGGCAGATGCTAGTTCAATAAGCGCTGTATATCCGGATCATCCTGGAGGTGGTTCATCTGGGTCAATATCCAGGGATAACGGTGAGCCACATGGTCGGATAGCGGCTTGACGGTAAACTCTTTTGGATTGGGCAGACAGGCGGCGATCTTTGCCGCCTCTGTACGGGTGAGGGTCTTTGCGGGCTTATTGTAATAATACCGGGAGGCCGCCTCGATGCCATAGACGCCTTTGCCCATTTCGCTGATGTTCAGATACAGTTCAAGTATCCTTTTTTTCCCCCAGATCCACTCGATCATAAAAGTAAAATAGACTTCCAGCCCTTTACGGAGCCAGCTTCTCCCCTGCCAGAGAAAAACATTTTTCGCCACCTGCTGACTGATGGTGCTGGCGCCATGGAGGGATTTGCTTTTCTGGTTATGCTTCATAGCCTTGTCGATGGATTTAAAATCAAATCCATCATGATCCGGAAATAACTGGTCCTCAGAGCTGATGACGGCCAGTTTGGCATAAGGGGAGATATTTTTCATGCGCTGATAATCCCTTTTCAGCCCTTCACCTTTGAACACGCTGGACAATTGTGTCAGCGTAATAGGCGGATTGACCCATTTCAACAGCAGGATATAGAATAATTGAAAGCAAAACAGGAAGATAAAGATGCGTTTGATCACTCTCCAAATGCGGGGTACTAATCCTTTTGTATCGATAGCCATCCGTTTGATTTACCGTTGCAATATACGGAGTTCGTTTTGCTATGCATAGGGAGAAACCGCGAAAACAGCGAACCGTATTTTCCTCACTTCGACGCAGGGGCCTTTCGGAAGTTCAGCTCCAGGTAGTCAAGCTTGAATCTGTGTCCCAGACGATAGGTGGTGTGTGTAAACCGGGAGAGGATGAAGCCACCTACGATGAGCGAGGCGCCGGTGATCACGCTGGAATGGGTGTACCAATCCTTTGCCTTGTCATGGCGGTAAGCGCCGTTGACCGCATTCAGGATAAAGATCCCCGCTCCGGCAGCCATCATGCCATAAGGCAGCACCGTATTTCCAAAATTATAATGTGACCGCCGGATGGCACGGACCTCTTTATAATGAAAAACCTGACCATTGATGTAAATACTGTCATGCCGTAAATCCATGATATTGCCCGTAAACCATTGACCATAGACAGTCTCCATGGTGATCTCGTCTCCTATGGTATAGGTACGCACATGTGCACCTCTTTTCTTCAGGACAAGGATATCTGTCTGCGCTTCTGTGATAAAGGGAATGCAAGAAAAAATTAATATGACAATGCGGTACATGATGTACATCAAACTTACTAATTGCAATTCATATCCGGATGTTAATATCCCTTATTTAATGCATGATCTTACGGGAAAAAACGACGAGGGCGACCCCAAAGATAATAAGGATAGAACCGGAGATCTTATTGATGATGGTCAGTGCGCGCAAGGTGAGCTTACTCCGCAGCTTGCCGGCCATCATGACCTTTCCGACATCAGCGGCCATATTTATCAAAAGACAAACGGAAAAAATGATGATCCGTTCCTGTAGTGTATGGTCGACCGAGAGGACGGTGGCATTACCCAGCCAGAAGAGGATGACGCCCGGGTTGAGGGTATTAATGATAAATCCAGAGGCAAAGATGCGGGCCATATCCCTTTTACGGAACCGTGTTTCTTTTCCTTCCGCATCCTTAGGGAGTTTTGCCTTTTTAAAGAAAGCAAAATACACGCCCATGGAAACAAGGAAGGCGCTGCCGGCGATAGCGATAGCGCTTTTGTGTTCCAACATCTGATTGACCAGTGAGCTGACGGTGTTGCTTAGAACGACGAGGATGATATCACTGACCCATACCCCGGAGACAAAGCTGAAGCCTCCTTTATGGCCGCTGTTCAGGCTTTGCTTGATGATAGTAAAGATGATCGGTCCTACCGATAAGGCAAGTACGAATCCCAATGCCAACCCTTTCAATACGGCTTCTGTCATAGTTTACATTTAACGCCTGTGCTGGTAGGTACAGAGTCTTAGAGCGCGCCTGTTTCCAGGAATTTCTGCCAATCCTGCAACATCTTGCCTTTAAGCACCCGGGGGAATTTATGTTGTCCGCCTATTTTGCCTTTTAGCCGCATGAAATCCATAAATTTTTCTTCGGACAGCACCTGTACCCTTACATCCTTCAGGGCGCTGTCCCGCTCAACGGCATAATCGTCATTCAATTCCCGGAGTCTGGCATCGATCTTATCACGCAACACTTCAGGGTCGACCTTATCGTTGCTGGCCACCCACCATTGATGTGCAAAAAAGAGGCCATGGGGTATGCCGGCTACAGTGAACTCCGGGATCGAGATATTCAACTCTTCGCTGGTAAGCTGGACCGCCTTGTTCATATTATCCACGCTGAGGTGTTCGCCTACCAGGCTGAGAAAATGTTTGGTTCGTCCCGTAATAATGATCTCGCTACGGGCCTTGTCCACAAAGCGGACCGTATCACCTATCAGATAGCGCCAGGCGCCTGCGCTTGTGCTGAGGAGAATGGCGTAGTCCTTCCCTTCCTCCACTTCATGGATCATATACGCCTCGGGGTTCTCCACCAGGTTGCCCTCCTGATCAAAGTTCTTACTGTCGAATGGAACGAATTCAAGGAAGATATGCTGGTTGGTCACCAGACGCATCCCTTTGGCATGCTGGAGATCCTGATAGGCGATGAACCCTTCGGAAGCGAGATAGGTTTCGATATAGGTGATGGGTTTGCCCAGCAGCTTCTCAAAACCTTTTTTGTAAGGCTCGAAGGAGACGCCGCCATGGACAAAGAATCCGAGATTGGGCCAGATCTCGTGGATATTGTTCAGATTGTACCGTTCGATCACCTTTTCCACGCACAGCTGGATCCAGCCGGGTACTCCTGTCAGGAAGCCGATGTCCCATTGCGGCGCCAATCGTACGATTTCTTCCAGCTTTTTTGTCCAATCCTTTGTGCGGGCGATCTTTTTACCCGGCTTGTAGAAAGGTTGGAACCAGAAGGGGACCTTCCGGGCCGTGATGCCGCTGAGATCACCGGAATAATAACCGGGCCCTTTCTGCAGGCTGGTGGTGCCGCCGATCATCAGCCATCCCTTGCCGATGCTTTTTACGGGTATGTCGTGATAATTGCGAAGGGTTAGCAACTGTTTGACCATTGCGATGCGATTGCCGCGAAGAAGATCGTTGGTAATAGGTATGAACTTGCTACCGGCCTCGGAAGTGCCGGAAGAAAGCGCATAATATTTAATTTTCCCGGGCCAGCATACGTCGGCCTTGCCTTCCAGCGTTTTGTGCCACCATGCCTGATAGATCTTGTTATAGTCGAAGGTTGGGACCAGCTCCTGAAATTTCTTGCCGGGATGTTTGCTTAAAAGTATCTCATCGAACCTGTATTGCTGACCGAACTCGGTGAAGCGGGCTTTTTTGAGCAGTTTTCTCAATACCTTTAGCTGCTGCCGCCGGGGAGATTTCTGGGGCAACCGCAGTGCTCTTGCCAACGATTTGGGTAATTGAATTTCAATCAACGCCATTGAGTAACAGGTGTCATTTGCTTGCGGCAAATCTAAGGTTTTGGATGATATTTTTGTTACATTTATTTGTATGAAGGTAAAACTGACCCCGGCCTATCTGCTTGCTTTTTTCTCTTTGGTGTTCCTGATCCATGAAATTCATGATTGGGCTCATTTTATCCTGTCGGCTACTTACTGCGGTTGTCTGGGCAACCGGGCGTTTGACAGCTGGTCCGTTTGTAATACCTGCGTGACCTCTTCCTCCGCATTTGCGCTGGCTACGCTGGCCGGGCCGATGGTAAACTATATAATGATCTGGAGCGGGTGGGCGCTGATGCATCCGGAGAATACGCCCGAGAAGCAGTCTGTGGGTTTTTCCATGGTCTTTGCGGCCTTGCCGTTCACCAGGATAATGGCGTCCCTGGCCGGTGGCGGGGATGAAACCTGGGCATTACGCCAGCTGTTCCAGCGGCCGGATGGAAGCAACCACTATTTTGTCGCAGCGACGGGACTCCTGATCGTGTTAGCCCTTTGTCTGCCGGCCCTTATCCGGGTGTTCGTATTGGTGACAGGCTGGGTACAGAGGGTCCTTATACTCCCTGCCTTTTTAGTGCTGCCGGGTCTGGTGGACCACTGGCTGGTGGGCAAAGAGCTGAATAAGCTAATGGCGCAGGGAATATTAGCCCGTCAGATGCTGCGGGGAGGAACCCAACTATTTGTTTTTGTGTGGCTGATCGTGATACTGATAGTTTACCTGCTTTCCCGGAGAGGTCTGGAGAATGTGCTGGAATACAAGGAGCTCAGCGTGTAACCTCCACCGCCGGGTCATATTCAATAGCAATACCCCGGTGTTGGGATGAAGGGCTGCCCACGGCGGAGCTGCTGCCGGCGGCATGGATCAGTACGGTCTTCCCGCCGGACTCCTGCAGGGTTGTTATAATTTCTTTAAAAGAGAGGTGCTCGCCTTCAGAGAGGATGATGTCGTATTGAAGGGGTGCTTCTTCAGGGGGGGTGGAAGCGATGGCGACCTTTATCCGGACGGCGATCTCCAGCAGACGGTCAAACAGACGGGAGAATGGTCCTTTGGAATATTTGCGACGAAACCGGACCATGGCGGTATAAAATGATTTTATATACTGGGCATCCTTACGAGTGCTTTCTCCCTTGAAATGGAGGATGGTGGTATCTGCGATGTAATAGTTGGTAAACCCTGCCTGCCCGATGCGATGGCTCAGGTCGATGTCTTCGGCATACATAAAGAACTGTTCATCGAACCCTCCTGTTCTATCCAGCGCCGCCCTATCAACCCACATACAGGCGCCGGAGAGAATGGGCGCCGGATGGGTCTGTTTTTCCGGCAAATGTCCCAGGTAATAGCCGGCCAGCCAGCGGGACCCCGGAAAAAGGGCCGTCAGACCGGAAAATTTGCAAAAAGCCACCCATGCGGAAGGGAACCCTCTCCTGGATTCTTTCAAAAAACGTCCGCTGCCGTCAATCATCCGGACCCCTGCCGCACCGATGCCGGGTGTGGAAGCCATAAAAGAGAGACAGATCCGGCAGGCGTCTTCCGGTAGGATGGTATCCGGGTTGAGGAACAGGATATATCTTCCTTTTGCCTTTTCCAGCCCCCGGTTGTTCGCCCGGGCAAACCCCTGGTTATCCGGAAGGGCTATGAATTCGACCCCGGAGAAACGGGGCTGAAGGTATTCCAGCGTCCCATCCATCGAATGGTTGTCCACAACGATGATCTCTGTTCCTCCGTCGATTTCCCGCAGGGCTTTTTCCACGGAAAAAAGGCATTGTTCGAGGAAATATTTCACCTGATAACTGACTATGATGACGGAAAGTAGCATGCGTTGGAGGTACGAAGTAACAGAAAAAAGGGCAACTGGTTGGGGGGGAGGATCGTATATTTGCGCCATGTTGAAATCCACACTAATAAGAGCAGTTGAAGCAGGAGCCGCCGTCATGCAGAAATATTTTCAGGGAGAATTTACTATTTCCAACAAGGAAGGCGTTAATAACCTGGTTACCGAGGCGGATCATGCTTCCGAAAAGGCCATTTTTGAAGTCATCAGACAGGATTACCCGGATCATTATCTTCTTAGCGAAGAGGCAGGAGCCATTACGATGGATTCTACCTTTAAGTGGATCATCGATCCAATCGACGGGACAGTAAATTTTGCCAATGGCCTTCCATTATGTTGTGTGTCGGTAGGTGTGGAGCAGGAAGGCGAGATGATCCTCGGGGCGGTGTATAACCCATTTATCCGGGAGTTCTTTTTTGCCCAAAAAGGCTATGGGGCCACGCTGAATGATAAAAAGATACATGTCAGCGATGAAACGTCGGTAAGCAAGGCGTGCCTGGTAACGGGCTTCCCTTATACCTATCTGGACCAGGCGAACGGGCCGCTGGAAGTATTTTCCCGGTTGATCCGCAGCGGAGTACCTGTGCGCCGGCTTGGTTCGGCGGCTATCGATCTTTGCTGGGTGGCTGCGGGCAGATTTGACGGATTTTATGAGCATAAGCTGTCTGCATGGGACAGCGCCGCGGGTTTCCTGATCGTGGAAGAGGCGGGTGGACGGGTTTCCGACTTTACGGGGCGCCGGTACTCTCCTTATCAGCCTCATCTGCTCGCCAGCAACGGGAAGATCCATGACGAGCTGCTGAAGGTGGTGAATGATCCGGAGTATAAACTGAGTTAATACATGATAGCATGAGTGAGAACAGGACTGAAATATCGTCTTTGGGAGAGTTCGGGCTGATAGAGCATCTTACCAGGAATATCGAGATACAAAATGCCAGCACGATTGTCGGTGTAGGCGACGACGCCGCCGTCATCGATCATTTCGGCAAGCAGACGGTGGTGACTACCGATCTGCTGATCGAGGGCATCCATTTCGACCTGATGTATACACCGCTGCAGCACCTGGGCTACAAGTCGGTGGTGGTAAACCTTAGCGATATCTATGCGATGAATGCCACGCCGACGCAGATCACTTTGAGCATCGGCATCAGCAACCGCATTAGCCTGGAGGCGCTGGACGAATTTTATGAAGGCGTATATGCAGCCTGCGACAAATACGGCGTCGACCTGGTGGGCGGAGACACGGCCAACTCACAAAAGGGTTTTATCATCTCCGTTACAGCCATCGGCGAAGTAAGCCCCGACAAGTTTGTCAAACGCAGCACAGCCCAAAAAGGGGACCTGCTCTGCTGCACGGGGGACCTGGGGGCAGCCTATATCGGTCTGATCCTCCTGGAAAGAGAAAAGCGAATTTTTCTGGAAAACCCACAGGTAAAAGCGGACCTTGAAGGGGAAAAATATGTCATCGGCAGGCTGTTAAAGCCGGAAGCCAGAAAGGACCAGATAGAGTTTTTTCAGCAAGCCGGCATCATTCCTACCGCCATGATGGACATCAGTGACGGGCTCAGCTCGGAGATCCTCCATATTTGCCGGCAGAGCGAGCTGGGCTGCGTATTGTATGAAGAAAAGATCCCTGTCGCAGAAGACACGCGGAACGCGGCATTTAAATTCGAGCTGGATCCTACTGCCTGTGCACTCAGCGGTGGAGAGGATTATGAATTGTTATTCACTGTTCCTCAACAGGATTACGATAAACTGGTGCTAAACGAACAAATCAGCGTTATTGGCTATATGACCGAGCAGGAGAAGGGGAGTAAGATAATTACCAGGGGAGGTAATACGTTTGATATTACCGCGCAGGGCTGGAATGCTTTTGCCGGCAAATGAGCAAACATGACAAAACGCCTGTACTATCTTTTATTATGCTTATCCTTGTTCGTTGTCTCCTGCGGGACAACAAAGCAGGCTTTTGATCCGGAGAGAAAATATGCCCCGGCCGTCCTGCAGGACGACTACCATTTATTTCGTCACATCCTGGAGGACCTCCATCCCAGCCTTTACTGGTACACTTCCAGGGACAGCATGAACTTTTATTTTGACAAGGGTTATGCGGCTATTACAGATTCCATGACGGAGCCGCAGTTCAGGACCCTCCTCAGCTATGTGATCGCGAAAGTAAACTGTGGTCATACTTCCGTCCGAGCTTCCAAGGCATACAGCCACTATTTAGATACGGTAAAACTGCCGCAATTCCCGTTGATCCTGAAATGCTGGAAGGACACGATGGTCGTGTCGGCCAACCTGAACCGGAAGGATTCGATATTAAAACGCGGGGTAATCATTCGCAGCATCAATGGATGGAACACGACCCAACTGACGGATACTTTGTTTAAGTATTTTGCCAGCGACGGATATAATCTCACCGGTAAATATCAATACCTGAGCACGGGTTTCAATTTCTCCTGGTGGTATAAGCAGGTCATCGGCGACACCTCCGCCTTTCATATCTCTTACCTGGATAACGCCAGACAGCTGCGGGAAACCGTCATCGCACGATATGATCCCCGGGCGGACACTTTCCGAAGGGCCAGACCTTTTCATACGTCCGACAGCGTACGAAGATCCGACGTGGCCAGGGAGCCGGGCAGAAAAGAACGGCGGCGGCGGGAAGAGTTCCTTACCCGCAACCTGCAATTGGACAGCGCAAATACTACGGGTTTTATGACCCTGAATACTTTTGAACATGGAAATCGTCTGCGGCGATTTTTCCGCCAGTCTTTTCGTACGCTGTCTGAAAAGCATGTGCAGAACCTGGTGATCGACGTACGTATCAATGGCGGAGGGGATGCGACCAATTCCACACGTCTTACCCGCTATATCATCGATAAGGATTTCAGGGTGGCGGATTCCCTCTATACCCTGCGCCGTCATAGCAAATACGATAAATATATCGAGAATAGCTTTTTATACCGGATGCTGATGGACGTGGTCAGCCGCCGTCAACATGACGGCAAATACCATTTCGGCTATTTCGAGCGGCACGTCTTCAGTCCTTTTAAAAAACATCATTTCAACGGGCAGGTGTATATCCTTACCGGGGGTAACTCCTTTTCAGCCACCTGTCTGTTCGCGGGCGCGTTAAAAGGCCAGAAGAATGTCACGATCGTAGGGGAGGAAACAGGGGGAGGTTATTATGGCAATACGGCCTGGATGATCCCGAATGTAACATTACCCGGGACGGGCCTTCGATTTCGCCTGCCAAGGTTCCGTCTGGTGGTGGATAAGGACCGGGACAAGGACGGACGTGGCGTTTTGCCGGATGTCACGGCGCTTCCCACCAGCGATGCCATTTCAAGGGGCCTGGATTTTAAGACCGCCAAGGCTCGGGAGTTGATACAGCTGCATATCACTACGGGTAAAAAATGAGTTTATGAAATGCGAACCCAGCATTCACGAACACCTTTGAAAAATAAATTATGAACGTGAGTAATAAGATATCCTGTCTTTTGGGCTTTTTTTTCATCGGCCTTTTAGCGGGAGTCCGGGCGCAGACTTCCCTGGATTCGGTGCAGCTGAGGAATGTAAAAGGAAAGATGGTCAGTTATTCGTCCCTGACACGCCAATCGCCGCTGGTAATGGTCTGTTTCTGGTCGATCAACTCAGAATCTTCGATCAGGGAGCTGACCGCTATCAACCAGCGATATGCCAAATTAAAACAGCCGTTAAACTTTACGCTGTTAGCCATCTGTGTGGATGAAGGCAACCTGCTGAACCATATGCGGAACACGGCTTTGCAAAATGAATGGACCTTTGAAGTATACGCGGATATAGATGGGGAGTTACAGCATGCCTTCCATTTTACGAATGTTCCACAATCGCTGATCGTCAATAAGGGAGAGATCGTATATCAGCAGTCAGGGTTCGAGCCGGGCTCGGAGAATTATCTTTTTTCCAAGATACAATCGCTGGCTACACCTCCCCGTCCACGATGACCTGTAATAAATTCAACTGATCATCCAGGAGGATGAGATCGGCATGCGCGCCGGGCCGGATACACCCGCGCTTAGCTTCCAGACGCGCAAGGTTCGCAGGATACATCGAAGCCATCCGCAAGGCTTCCGGCAAAGGAATACCGGCCTTTTCCACCCCATTCTTTACAGCTTGGAGCATCGTAAGGGCAGAGCCTGAAAGCGTGCCGTCCGGAAGGGTATAGCGATCGCCTTTGAATACATGAATATATTCTCCATACTGCACTTCGGCTACGGCATCCGTTATAAAAAACAGACGATCGCCCATGACCTTCTTGCTGATGCGGACAGAAGCAAAGTCCACGTGAATACCGTCACAAACGATGCTGCTGCGTACATCCGGGTTGTCATAAATAGCCCCGACCAGGCCTGGCTCCCTGCTTTGCAACGGGGACATGGCATTAAAAAGATGGGTTGCCGCAGGAATGCCCTGGTAAAAGCCGTCGATGGCTTCGCCATACCGGGCATTGCTATGCCCGGCCGAGACGATGATGTTGTTCTGCAACAGAAGCTCTATGCACGCTCTGTCACATTGCTCTGGTGCGAGGGTCATCATTTTAAAAATGCCCTTCCCTTTTTCCAGTAGCCTCTGAATTTCCTGTACAGTAGGTTTTTTTATGAACTTTTCGATGTGTGCCCCTTTTTTTGAGGGATTGATATACGGTCCTTCGAGATGAACACCCAACAGACCCTTTCCCCCGCCGGACTGGTAACTGCGGGCCACTTCCATGCTTTGCAGAAATTTTTCGATGGAGTTGGTCGCCAGGGTGATCATGAACTGGGTACAGCCGCCCTGGAGGCAATATTCATAGACGGCTTCCAGGGTGTCGGTGGTAAGATCCGCGGAGAAGAGACGGCCATTGCCTCCATAGATCTGGAGGTCGATGAAAGCTGGAGCAAGCATATAACCGGGAAGTTCCTTTTGCCTGTAACCGGCCGGTATGGCTGTGTTATTTACAATGTCTACGATCTTTCCGTCCTTGACCAGGACTGCTTTACCTGTCTCGATCGTTTGTCCTGTAAAGATCTCACGGGCGATAAATGCGGTTGCCATGGGTAATTTTTTAAGGGTGTCTGGCCTCGACGGCCAAGGATCTCGGTTTATTCGGGAATCAGGGTTCGATAGTAAACTGATCTGCATCTTTCCAGAAAGGAAAGCGAGTGCGTACTTCTTCTAATTTTTCCCGTTGTAAAGTAACGGTAAAGATCGATTCTTTATCCGCAGCGTGGTATAAAATCTCTCCGAGAGGGTCAACGATCATGGAGTCGCCGCTGTGGTAGATATTGTTCCCGTCGTTGCCTACCCTATTCACACCTGCCACGTACGCCTGGTTCTCGATGGCGCGGGCCTGCAAGAGCGTTTTCCAGGCATGACTACGCCGCTCGGGCCAGTTGGCGACATAGACCAGCAGGTCGAATTCGGGTTCCAGGATTGATCCGGGGGTCCCGTGGGGGACAGTCTGACCGGCAGCGGGGGGTCTCAGGGGTTCCTGCAGCTGTTGGCGGGACCAGACAGGGAAGCGCAGGTCGTAACAGACCAGGAGGTTGACCCTCCATCCATTGACAGAGGCGATCAGGCGTTTGTGACCGGCAGTATAATGTTCGTGTTCACCGGCATAGGCAAAACGATGTCTTTTATCATACGTTCCATATTGTCCGTTGGGCAGCATCCAGATCAGACGATTGAAATACTGTCCTTTTTCTTCGATGATCAAACTGCCTGTGAGGATGACCTTTTTGCTGGCGGCCATTTGTCTCATCCAGGCGATGGTAGGCCCATCCATACGTTCAGCCAGGACCTCCGGCCGCATGCTGAACCCGGTGCTGAACATCTCCGGCAGGACGACCAGGTGCGTATTCTCCCCGATCCCCCCGATAAGGGTTTCGAAGAGCCGGAGGTTGGCTGCCTTGTCCTCCCAGCGGAGATCGGGCTGTATGAGCGTTATGGAGAGTGCAGGCATATTTATATTAGTTTGGTCACTACGTTCCGGATATTTTCGGACTCATAGCCTCTTTGTATCAAAAAAGCCTGTATTTTCTGCCGGCGGATAAAGGCGTCGGCTATTTTATCCAGGGCTTCCCATTTGTCCCTGGCCAGATCTGCCAGGGTGCGGTCATATTCGTCCTCATTGATGGAGGCAAGGGCTTTTTTGATACAGTATTCTCCGACTTTTTTTTGTTTGAGCTCGTAGCTTATCTTAACCCTTCCCCATTGTTTCATACGGAACCGGCCACCGGCAAACAGGACGGCAAAACGTTCTTCGTTGAGGTAATTCTCTTCAATGAGCTTGGAAAGGGCATCCTCTACATCGTTCTTTCTCAAGCCTAAACCATATAGCTTCTCTTTTACTTCCAGGTGACAACGCTCCTGGTAGGCACAATAATGTCTTGCTTTCTGAAGGGCCTGCTCAAGGGACAGTTGCTGGCGATAGAGCATACGCGAATTTACGGCTATCCGGGGGCCAATGACCGGGTTAGTCACAAAAAATTAACAATTGAGGCAACGGAGAAGGCTGCCCGGCTGAATAAATTGGCTATTAACCAAAAATCAGTAGTTTCGCCTGAAAGATACCATTCCATGAAGTTTATCGTTTCTTCTTCGGCTTTATTGAAACAACTACAACAGATCAGCGGCGTAATCAATGCAAATACCGTTCTTCCCATCCTCGAAGACTTTCTGTTTGAAGTTGAAAAAAATAAGCTGACTGTTGTTGCCACTGACCTGGAAACCGTAATGAAAGTGCACCTGGAAGTAGAAGCCAAGGACACCGGCAAAGTTTGTATCCCCGCCAAGATCCTCATCGATTCTTTGAAAAATATCCCTGATCAGCCTCTGACCTTCAATATCGATAAGCATTATGCTGTAGAACTGACCAGCGACAATGGGAAATATAAGGTCATGGGCGAAAATCCGGACAATTTTCCGAAAGAGCCTGCCACGGACGAAACCACGTCTTTTACCACCACCTCCGCAGCCCTGGTGACGGCCATTAACAAGACGTTGTTTGCCGTGAGCAATGACGATCTGCGTCCTGCCATGACAGGTGTCTTTTTCGAAATGGACAAGAAAGGGCTGCAATTTGTCGCTACGGACGCTCATCGCCTGGTGCGCTACAAACGCAAGGATGTCAGCTGCCCGAAGAGCGACAGTCTTATCGTTCCCAAAAAGCCGCTGAACCTGTTGAAGTCCGCCCTCCCTACCAATGAGGACGAGATCACTATCAGCTATAACAGCAATCACCTTTTTGTATCGCATGGTACAACGCAGATGAGCTGCCGGCTGATAGACGCACGATTCCCTGATTATAAAGTAGTTATCCCCGCCGATAATCCCTATAAGCTCGTGGTGAGCCGGAATGATTTCCAAAGCGCGCTTCGCCGGGTAAGCATCTTTAGTAATAAAAGCACCAACCAGGTGGTATTGAATATCCAGGGCAGCGAATTACAGCTGACGGCACAGGATGTGGACTTCTCCTTTGAAGGGAACGAACGTATGAAATGTCAGTATGACGGAGAAGATCTTGCCATCGCCTTTAACGCACGATTCCTGATCGAGATGCTTGGCTCTACTGATTCCGATGAGGTAAGGATGGAGCTGTCCACACCCACAAAAGCTGGTATTATCAAACCAATGGAACAGGACGAAAATGAAGAGGTGCTGATGCTGGTAATGCCGTTGATGCTGAACAGCTAAGTATATTAACTAATTGATATGTGTGAGCCGGGTCTTTCAGACCCGGTTTTTTTGTAAATTACAGTATGGATTTTGTGCAACTACGAACATTTGATAATTACATCTCGGCTCATATCTCTATGACTATGCTGCAGGATGCGGGGATCAACTGTCATTTGCAGGATGAATATATCATTACCCTCGATCCATTCCTCAGCCCGGCACTGGGGGGCATGAAGCTGATGGTCTATCCTACGCAGGCTGAACGGGCGGTAGAGTTGCTGGAAGAGGCTGATCGACCTGAATAGTAGCCAGATTTTTTGTAACTTATCATCAGGAGGACCTTCATGGAAAAGCTTGCCAATTATTTCGACCACATTCAGTCCTGGGAACGCACCCTGATCATAGCGAGCGGGCTGGTATTATTCTGGATGCTGGAAGGGGTGATCCCGCTGGTACGGTTTCGCTACCACAAAGTGCGTCATGCGGGGTTGAATATATTCTTTACTCTTACCACCATCGTCGTCAATCTGGCTTTTGCAGCGCTTATCGTACGTGCGAGCCAATATGGAAGTGTTCATAAAGTTGGATTGCTCTATCTTTTTCCCATGCCGCTGTGGCTGTTCACTTTAGTTGGATTGTTGCTGCTGGACCTGATCGGGGCCTGGTTTATCCATTGGCTGGTGCACCAGGTGAAATGGATGTGGAAGTTCCATCTGATCCATCACAGCGATGTCTGGGTGGATACGACGACGGCCAACCGGCATCATCCGGGTGAAAGCGTCTTCCGGGCACTCTTTACCTTGTTGGGGGTCGTTGTCACCGGAGCGCCGTTGTGGCTGGTGTTCTTTTATCAGTCATTGTCCGTGCTGTTCTCTCAGTTCAATCATGCCAATATTTCCCTGCCAAAATGGTTGGACAAGGCTATCTCTCTGGTCATCGTCTCCCCGGACATGCACAAGGTGCATCATCATTATGTACAGCCGATGACCGACACTAATTATGGGAATATTTTTTCCATCTGGGACCGTCTTTTGGGGACCTTTGTGTACGTGGAGGATACAAAGTCCTTGCATTATGGTATCGATACATATACGGATGAAAAAGAGCATAACCGTATGGGGAACCTGTTGAAGATACCTTTTGGGGAATACCGGCCGCCGGTGGGAGGGAAATTCAGGGGGGCCGGTGAAAAGCCGGCATGAGCCTATTGCTGTTGCTGCTGCATCATCTCCATATAACGGCGGTATGAATTCTGTTCAGGCGACCCATTCCCATTGCTGACAGCGGGCTGGGGTGTCAGTACGGTGGTGGTATCCTCGTTCACCTTTCCACTCTCATAAGATACGGAAACCCCCACTTCAAGCGTCTGTCCTGCCGTGCCTTTGTAGGTGCCCTTGACAGGCGAGCAGTCAGAAAAACTACGTCCCACCGCCAGGCGTACATGGAGATCGTCCACCACACAATTATTTGTTGGATCAAGACCGACCCATCCATTGTCGGGAATATAGGCTTCGATCCACGCATGGGTCGCGCCTTCGCCCCGCATGCCGTTCTTATTAGGGCAGATATAGCCGCTGACATACCGGGCGGGTATGCCCGTCTGTCTCAGGAGCACAAGCAGGATATGGGCAAAGTCCTGACATACGCCGGCTTTTAGCGCCCACACTTCATCCAGGGTAGTTTCTACGGTGGTGACACCCTTTATATACTTAAAATGATCGTAGACATAGGTCTTCAGCTGCTGGGCGGCCTGCAGGGGTGTGAGCGTCCGCATGTCCTGGAAATGGGCGTCTTCGAGGAGCTGGTCTAAGGAGGTGAATTTCTCCTGGTTTAGAAAGTCGATGTACGGCACCTGCCAGCGAAGCTGTTGCAAAAAAGCCCATTGTCCGTCGGCGGGCGTTTCGTCGAGGAGTGCCGGTCTGGGTTTTGTCACGACTTTGATACGGGAGTCGATGAGCAGCGAGGTATGCGATTCCGCGTGGGTAAAAGAACCGATCTCATTCCCATAATAATCCTTATAAATATCCACGGTAGGATCACCGCTGATAGAGAGCTCCTGTTTTTCCACTTCCTGAAATTCGTCCTTGATAGGAAAAAGGACGATCTGGTTGGCGCTATCCCTTACGGGTCCCTCATAGGTGTACTTTGTGATATGGTGGATATTAAATCGGGGCATGGGGTAAAAATACAGAAATTATGTCCGGAAAATAGATTTGGGCTGTGATCAGGTGTACGCAAAATAGTTTTGGTTAAGGGCATTCCCCACTTCGTAGAGGTCGTCTTTTATTCCATTGAGATAGGTGTGGAGGCCTTGCGCCATGATGGATTCAACCGTGGAATACCGGACCTTGCTCCGGATCCTCCCGATCATAAAGTCTATTTTTCTGAATGCTTCCTGGTTGCGTTCGCTTTTTAATCTCTCAAAATAAATATGCAGCCGTCCCACCGAGTAAAGGATCGAACGGGGGAAATCGTCATTCAATACCGTCTGTTCAACTACATTACGAGCGTCGAAGCCGCTGCGATAGGTTTTCAAATAAAGTTCATACCCGGATATAGAGAGCAGCAGGTATTTCCAGTAGGTGATATCGGTTTGGCTGAAGTCATAATGCCGATCGCTAAATCTTACGTCAAGGATGTCCGCCGACTGTACTCCTCTCTCCAAAAATTTTCCGATGTTGATAAATGCGTAGCCTTCTCCTCTTGCCATGGTGACATCCATTGTGCCGAAGTACAGCAGTCCTTGTTTGATCAGCACGTCCAGTATGGATACAGGGTCATCCTTTTGCAGATCGCGGTTCATCTTTTCATCGCGGATGGTGTGGTAAAACTCATTCAGGCATTGCCAGAGCTCTTTGGTGATGTGGTCCTGTACGCTGCGGGCGTTCTCCCTTGCGCGGGTGATGATATTCAATACTGAATTGCTGTTCTCCCTGTCGGTGACCATGTATTGGAGTACGGCGCGGGTGTTATGGGAGATCTTTGAAGCGCCATCCTCGTCCAGGTAGGTAAAGATGCGCAGTACGGGTTTCCAGGAGAACTCCTGGATATCGTCCTGGGAGGATGCGTAATTTATCTTGAGCATACGGAGGATACCATCCGCGCGCTCCATGTAACGGCTCATCCAATATAGGCTGTCGGCGACTCTGCTAAGCATTCGGGTTTGTTATGTTTTTTTGTTTTTTACTATCCTGCAAGCACCCAGGTATCTTTACTACCGCCTCCCTGTGAAGAATTCACTACCAGCGATCCTTCCCTGAGCGCCACTCTTGTGAGGCCTCCCGGTACGATCTGGATACCATCTGGTCCACAGAGCGCATAGGGGCGCAGGTCGACCCGGCGGGGTTTCATCCGTCCGTTCATATAGCAGGGCGCCGAGGAGAGATTGATGATCGGCTGGGCGATGTATTGCCGGGGGTCCCTCAGGATCTCCATTTTATACCGGCTGATCTCCTCATCGCTGGCGGAATGACCCATCAGCATACCATAGCCTCCGCTCTCATTTGTCTTTTTGATCACCATTTTTTGCATATTGGCAAAAACATGCTCCCGCTGGTCAGCATGACCCAGCTGATAGGTGGGCACGTTTTTCAGGATGGGCTCTTCATTTAAATAATAGCGTATCATCTCCGGCACATAGGTGTAGATAGCCTTATCGTCTGCGACGCCATTGCCGATGGCATTTACGATAGCCACGTTCCCTTTCCTGTAGGCGCTCATGATACCGGCGACCCCCAGCATGCTGTCGGGGTTGAATACGAGAGGGTCGAGAAACTCGTCATCCACCCTGCGATAGATCACGTCCACCTGCTGCAAGCCGGCCGTCGTCTTCATAAAGACCCTGTGGTTGTCGATGACAAGATCCCTGCCTTCCACCAATTCCACGCCCATCAACCTGGCCAAGGTTGTGTGTTCGAAATAGGCCGAATTATAAATTCCCGGCGTCAGCACAACGACGGTGGGGTTGGCGGTCTGCCGGGGAGAGAGCGAGACGAGGTTGCGGTGGAGTATATTGGGATATTCGGTAACGGACCGGACGTTATTCCCGGGCAGGAGATCGGGGAAGATACGTTTGGTGATCTCGCGGTTTTCCAACATATAGCTTACCCCGCTGGGTGTGCGCAGGTTATCTTCCAGGATATAAAAGGTTCCGTCATTGTCCCGGATAAGATCGATGCCGGCGATGTGGACATACAGGTCATGAGGAACATGAAAACCATGCATTTCCCGCAGGTAGTGCGGACAGCTATATACCATTTCCACGGGAACGATGCCGTCCTTCAGGATGAACTGATTGCTATAAACGTCCTTGAGAAAGAGGTTGAGGGCCTTTAGTCGCTGGCGGATACCCTCTTCAATATACTTCCATTCGGCAGCCGTAATAATACGAGGGATGATATCAAAAGGGAATATTTTTTCGATGCCTTCTCCGCTGCTGTAGACCGTGAACGTAATGCCCTGGCTCATGAACAGTCTTTTTGCCAGCTCTTCTTTTTTATTCAGCTCTTCGATGCTCATTTGCTGCAGGAAATCCACTACGCCACGGTATTGTCCCCGTACAAAATCTAATGTCCGTCCTTCGGACAACGAACCTCCGGTTCGTTCTGATTCAGAATACATTTCGTCCCAGGTGCCGGGATCGACAGAATAGCTATTCAGCAGTTCGGTGGTTTGCATACATAATAGTTTTGGCGGTGATGGCCCGGATCGGCCAGGGTGTGGCAGGCGATGACGTTAGATATACTAAATATAAATAAACTACTTTTGTCGTCCAAATTCCTTTCATGAAGACAATTGCCATGATCCCAGCCCGTTATGCTGCAACCCGATTTCCCGGCAAGCTGATGCAGGTGTTGGGTAAAAAGACGGTTATCCGGCATACTTATGATAATACGGCTGCCACGGGTTTGTTTGATGAAGTCATTGTCGTGACTGATAGTGATATTATTTTCCGGGAGATCACGGAACATGGCGGAAAAGCAAAAATGAGCATCCGGGTGCATGAGAGCGGCAGTGATCGTATTGCAGAGGCCGCGGCGGACATGGACGTGGATATTATCGTCAATGTACAGGGGGACGAACCTTTTGTACAAAAAGACCCGCTGGAAAAACTCCTCGCTGTATTCCGGGGCGAGGAAGGGCGTGCGGTGCAGGTGGGTTCGCTGGTACAGGTGCTGAAGGAACAGAAGTTTATCGATGACCCCAATTATGTAAAAGTCGCGCTGGATAAGAACAATAATGCTTTGTTCTTTAGCCGCAGCGTAATCCCCTATCCCCGGGATATTACCGTAGCTCCCGTTTATTATGAACATATCGGCGTATATGCGTTCCGTAAAAATGCATTGCTGCAATTCACGGCATGGCCGGTAAGCCCGCTGGAGTCCGTGGAGAAGATAGAGTGTCTGCGGTATCTGGAGAATGGCATACCTATGAAAATGGTCATTACATCGTATATGGGCGTGGAGATCGATACCCCGGAGGATCTGGAGCGGGCAGCTAAAATGGTGTAGTTGCTAAAATGTTTTTTTTATGCGCGTTTGTTTCGGGAGGAAGTCTGCGGATGCCTGACGGTATCCGCGTTTGTTTAGACGCTAAACTATTGCCCTTCGGGCAGCGAATCTGTGATTCGCTTTTTTGCTAAAATCCTGAATCCCTAAATTACGGACCAATCAATTCAGCTGCATGACTAAAGCATTATGGGGCCTTGACCTCGGCGGTACCAAGATAGAAGGGGTCGTATTGGAGTCTCTTGATAATCCCACTCCCATTGTTCGCACGCGTGTGGACACAGAAGCATCAAAAGGTTATGACCATATCATCGAACAAATCGGCTGGCTGGTGAAAGATCTGGAGAAACAATCCGGATTAAAACCCAGCGCCATCGGCATGGGTACGCCGGGGGTGTTGGACCCCACGCTTCAGACCATGAAGAACTCCAATACTACGGTGTTGAACGGTATGCCCCTGCAAAAGGATTTGCAGGAGCGTTTAGGATTACCATTTGTACTGGCCAATGATGCCAACTGTTTTGCCCTGGCCGAGACGCATTTGGGTATCGTTAAGCAGAAGGCGCCTAATGCCCGCATGGTATTTGGCATCATCATGGGTACGGGTGTGGGCGGCGGTATCGTCGTCAACGGGAAGATCTGGGATGGCAGACATGGTATTGGGGGGGAATGGGGTCATAACTTCCTGGATGAATCCGGAGGGCGTTGTTACTGTGGTAAGACGGGTTGTGTGGAAACCGTTATTTCCGGTCCTGCACTGGAACGGTATTATTCCTCGCTCACGGGTACCCATATAAAACTAAAAGAAATCGCTTCCCGGCATCGGGAAGGGTCTGATCCTGCGGCAGATAAGACGATCGAGCGGCTTTGTCATTTCTTTGGCAAGAGCGTCAGCGTCATCACGAATCTACTGGATCCCGATGTGATCGTTGTCGGCGGAGGGGTTGGAAATATGGATGATATCTATACAAAGGGGCTGGATGCCCTGGGTCAATTTATCTTCAACAACAGGGTGGAGGTGCCGTTGCTAAAACCCAGTTTGGGGGATAGTGCGGGGGTATTTGGCGCTGCCGCGCTGGTGGCTTAACTTTGCCGCCTAAATTATTGATACCGTGAACAAATTCCGGAACTTCAAGATGGTGGGCTTTGTCATTTATGGCAGGGGAAGCTTCCACCAGCTGGATGAGATCCTTGCCCCCCAACGGAAGGGGGACGCACCCATGATCTTTTTACTGGACCATTATTTTGAGAATAAGCCATTAGCCAAAAGAATACCTTTAAGGGGTAAGGATAAGGTAGTTGTCGTGGATGTCACTTTAGAGCCGAAGACAAAATATGTCGACCAGCTGGCCAGTGAGCTCCGGCAGGAGTTCGGTACGGTAAGCGGTATCATCGGCATCGGCGGCGGATCGGCCATGGACCTGGCCAAGGCCGTTGCTCTTATGATGACCAACCCGGGCTCATCAGCCGACTATCAGGGTTGGGACCTGGTAAAATTTCCCGGTGTATATAAGGTAGGGATACCCACCCTTAGCGGTACAGGTGCGGAAGTTTCGCGGACGACGGTGCTTACGGGACCCACCAAGAAGCTGGGCATGAACTCGGACTTTACGCCTTTTGACCAGATCGTGCTGGACCCTGAGCTGACAGCGGGTGCGCCGGTGAACCAGCGGTTTTATACGGGCATGGATTGTTATATTCATTGTATTGAAAGTCTTACGGGAACTTATTTGAATGAGTTCAGCCGCAGTTATGGCGAAAAGGCGCTGCAGCTCTGTCAGAAAGTGTTCCTCGAAAAGGATAAATGGGATGCGGACAGCGATGATCAGCTGATGATGGCGTCTTATGCGGGTGGTATGAGCATCGCCTATTCTCAGGTGGGGGTAGCCCATGCCGTAAGTTATGGCCTCTCCTACTTATTAGGCACCAAACATGGTATCGGCAACTGTATCGTTTTTGATAAGCTGGAAGAGTTTTATCCTGACGGGGTCTATGAATTCAAGAAGATGGTGGAAAAAAATAAGATCGATATTCCTCAGCACATCACAAAAGGTCTGTCGGACGAACAATTCAACGCCATGATTGACGTTAGTCTGGTGATGAAACCTCTCTGGGAGAATGCGCTGGGTAAGGATTGGGAGAAGATCATGACCCGGGACAGACTGAGGAAGCTTTATGAGCGATTGTAGTATCCGGGTGGATGGTATTAATTCCTTCTTTATGACGAAAAGAGCGTCTTTACTGTGCTGGTTGATCGCCGTCCTGCTCGGCCTGGGTTCCTGTACCAAGTCCTCTACTACAAAAACCAACTCCATCACCCCTCTGAATGCGTTGATCAATACGGACACAAGCCTAAGCCTGTTTCATCGCATGGTACTGATAGCCAACGAAACAGGGCTGTTGGCGGATAATTCTATCACATGGTTGATGCCTACGAATGCGGCCTTCCGTTCGGCGGGCTATACGGCAGCGGGCATCGATACACTGCCTCCGTCCGTGGCAGACCGTATCATCAGCTATCATTTTATCACTCAACATGCTTCGCCGGACAGCAATGGTTATAAGCCCTACCCCACGCACCTGGGTTTTTCAATTTTCGGCCAGCTGGACAACAATAAAAAGATCTGGTTTAACGGCGCACCGGCCGGCGATACCGCGAGTGTCGGAAAGGCGTTGGTATATCGTCTGAATACCGTGCTTTTATCCCCCCTTGACTCGTTGAACCATCAACTCTCCTCTGACAGTACCCTGTCTTATACGGCAAGGTTATTCCGGCGCACAGGGCTCGATACCACGCTGGGGTTATCGGGGGGTAACTATACGGTACTCGCTCCCAATAATGCCGCATGGGCAAACGCGGGTTATGACAGCCTTGCCCAGATAGACTCGGCTGACATCCATACGATGACCTCACTCGCAAAATACCATGTGCTGACAGGCCGCTGGTTCACGAATGATCTCGCCGGTGTTAACAGTGTGATAACATTGCAGGGCGGGTCCCTGACGGTCAGCGTTTTAAATGGCATATTGCAATTCACCGGCGCCGGCAATGTTTCGCCCGCGCATGTACTGACAGGCAATCAACCTGCGGGGAATACTTTTGTCATCCATAAGATCGACGAGTTGCTATCTCCATAGACCGTCTTTCCGTACATTTGAAGTATGCCCAAGCTGAATGATATCAAAAATCTACTCCAGCACAACAAGCTAACCGAGTTTGTCAAGCTGAACAAGCTGACGCCCCGTGATATTGCGGAATTCACCAATCGTCATACGCCGCAATGGGCTGTGAAGCTTTTCCAACACCTGGACGCAAAGAACGCCGCCAAGTCTTTTAAATTCATCCGAAAGAAAAAGCAGCAGACGATCATCAATGCCCTGCCGGAAGAGAAGGCGGCGGAGATATTGAATGCCATGCAGCCGGATGACCGGACAGCCTTTCTTTCGGACCTTCCGGGGAGCGCCGTAAAAGAGTTGGTCAAAGTGCTTACGCCTGAGCAGCGGGCCACAACCCTGGAGCTGCTGGGTTATGCGGAAGGGACGGTGGGAAGACTCATGACACCGGACTACGTAGCTATCAAAACCGCAGAAACCTGCCGGGATGTCCTGACTGTCATCCGGCAAAGAGGAAAGGCGACGGAAACCCTGAACTGGCTTTTTGTTGTGGATGACAAAGGCGTTCTTATCGACGATATCAATATCAAGGATTTCCTGGTCGTGGACCCTGAGACGCCCGTCAGCCAGATCATGGACTATCAGTTCATCGCCCTAAAGGTAAACGATCCGCAAAAGGAGGCCATCAAGGTCTTCCGGAACAACAGCCGATTTGCCCTACCCGTCACGGATGAAAGAGGCATACTCCTGGGTATCGTTACACTGGATGACGTGTTGCGTCTGGCGGAATCGGAAGACACCCGGGAAATGCAAAAGATCGGGGGTTCCGAAGCCCTGGACGAACCTTATACTACTATTTCCTTTCCCAACCTGATAAAGAAAAGAGCGGGCTGGCTTATCATTTTATTTCTGGGGGAAATGCTGACAGCAACAGCCATGGGGCATTTTGAAGGGGAGATCAGCAAGGCTGTCGTACTCGCCTTATTTATTCCCCTGATCATTTCCAGCGGAGGCAACTCAGGCAGCCAGGCTTCTTCCATCATCATCCGCGCCATGGCTCTGGGGGAAATCGGTTTCCGGGACTGGTGGCGGGTGATGCGCAAGGAAATTATGTCCGGACTGGTATTGGGGACGATCCTTGGCATTGTTGGCTTTTTACGGGTAGCGCTCTGGCAGGAATTCCATTTATATAATTATGGCACGCATTGGCTGAAAGTCGCCATCACGGTCTTTTTCTCTCTTATCGGCGTGGTCCTATGGGGGACTATATCGGGCAGTATGCTTCCGTTGATCCTAAAAAAGCTGGGAGCGGACCCCGCGGCTTCTTCGGCGCCATTTGTAGCCACCCTGGTGGATGTAACGGGACTGGTGATCTATTTTACCGTGGCGTTTATTGTTATGCAGGGGACGCTGCTGTAGTGTTAGTAGCTCATCTCGTCCAGCTTTACTTTCCCTTTGAAGGTCCAAAAGACAAAAGATGTATAGGTCGCCGCCAGTGGTGTGCCGATGAGCGCAATGATCAGCAATATTTTTACTGTTTGGGGAGAAGAAGCTCCATTATATACGGTGATGCTGTTAGCCGGGTCATGGGGTGAATACAGTAAGTAAGGGAATACTTCCAGCGCCACCATAATAAGCAGGAGAGCGATGGTAACGGATGAACTGATAAAAGCATAGCGGTATTTTCCTCTTTTTATCTGCCGGGGGATATTGGCGATACAGAGGGTCATCAGCAGAGGAATGATAAAATAGCCGGGGTTGGCCTTGAAGAAATCGCTCAGATGTGGGATATAGAGTAAGGTATAGAGGGTTGTGATGACAAAGCTCACGACAAAGAAAATGGTGAAATTATTTGAGAGGAGGTGCATTTTTACATAGAGTCTGTTCTCGGTCTTCATGGTGAGGAAAATGGCGCCATGCATCATAAAGAGGGCGAGTGTGGTGATAGCGACAAGGATGGAGAAAGGGTTGAAGAAAAAAAGCCAGTCGCCAGTAAACTCATGTTGGTTGTTCAAGGGCAGGCCTTGCACGACATTTCCCAGCATCAGTCCCAGGGAGAGGGAAATGATGACGCTGGCTGCGCAATAAACAATGTCCCATGTCTTGCGCCACCAGAGCATGGGTTCCTTGCTGCGGAATTCGATGGCTACACCCCGCCAGATAAGACCGATGAGGAAAACCATGAACGGGATGTAAAAAGCGGCAAAGATGGCGGCATAGGCTACGGGGAAGCCGGCAAAAAGGGCTCCTCCTCCGATGACCAGCCACACTTCATTCCCGTCCCATATCGGTCCGATGGCGTTGAGGGCGATGCGGCGGCTGTTTTCTTTATTAAGAAAGAGGTGGAGGGCGCCGGCGCCCAGGTCAAAACCGTCCAGGATGGCATAGCCGCTGATGACGGCCCCGAAAACGAGGAACCACCAGGTGTTGAAGTCGACGCCTAAGAAGGTGTGCATGTTATAGTTTTTTACGGATGTAGATGCCATCCGGATCATGTTCCAGTATGGGGTTGTCTCTTCTTGTTCCCAGGTCTATATGCTCTTTTGATCCATAGTCCACCGGGCCATGCTGTATCTTTCTGTTAAGCAGAAAAAGGAACAGTGCAAACAGGACGATATAAACAAGGGTGAACAGGATCAGAGAAAAAATGATCTGGTTGGCGGTGACGATCTTCGAAAGCGCATCGGAAGTTTTTAGCATACCATAAACGACCCAGGGCTGCCGGCCCATTTCCGCGGTAAACCAACCAGCCTGGTTGGCTATCTGCGGCAGCAGCACGCTGTATGCAAATACCCACATCAGCCAGCGTTTGTCAAAAAGTTTTCCTCTCCACCAACACCAGCTGGCAAAGAGGGTAAGGGCGATCATGGACGAACCGATGATGACCATCAGGTGATAGAATTGGAATACACTGTTGACCTGTGATGGCCGTTCATCCGGCTTGAACGACCTCAGCCCCCGGATGGGAGCGTTGAAATCGCCATGGACGAGAAAGGAAAGACCTCCGGGGATCTTAAGTCCGCTGGTTTTTTCATTCCGGGCATTTACATATCCAAAAAGATACATGTCTGCGCGGGACGAGCTGTCGTAATGTCCTTCCATCGCGGCCAACTTTGCGGGCTGGTATTTGGAGACGCCATCGGCGCTGCGGTGACCAATGAAAAGCTGGAGTAATGAAAAAACGGTGGCGACGGCAAGTGCTATCTTAAAAGAGGGGCGGGCTATTTCCAGGTGTTTTTTATGAACGATATACCACGCGTTGACGCTGATGACGAGAAAGGCGCCTGCGAGGATGGCGCCGATCCAAACGTGGAGAAGACGATCTACGCTGGAGGGGTTGAATACCATGGCCCAAAAGTCTGTGATTTCGGCACGGGCATTCAGACCTTCACCTACGATGCGATAGCCTGCGGGTGTCTGTTGCCAGGAGTTGGCAACCACGATCCATACGGCAGAGAAAAGCGAACCCAGGAATACCATGATGGTGGAGAAAAAATGGACCCTGGGGCTTACCCGTTTCCACCCGAAAATGAGGATGCCCAGGAAACCGGATTCCAGGGCGAACGCGAAGATGCCTTCGGCAGCCAGGGCGCTGCCAAAGATATCCCCCACGTATTTCGAATAAGTAGCCCAGTTAGTGCCAAACTCGAATTCCATGATAATACCCGTGGCCACGCCGATGCCGAATATCAATGCGAAGATGCGTATCCAAAACCGAACCGCCTGTTCATAAATACGGTTGCCCGTCTTTAAATAGAGTCCTTCCATGATGACAAGGATCAGACCCAGACCGATGCTGAGAGGCGGATAGATATAATGGAAGGCAATGGTAAAAGCGAACTGGATCCTGGCCAAGATTTCTACATCCATAGCGGTGGTTTTTTTTGGGCTTGCAGTCGCTATTCGCCAGAACGCCGACGGGTCTTATTTTTTCTTGTATACGGGCACGTTGCTACATGCCTCCCCATACATAATGCTCTTCACCACGGGACGTAGTCGTTTGGCGATCTCCATATAGGCGAATCCGCCGACAGGGAGGTCCCCGCATCCTTTTACGATGACGCGTTTGTCGGTGAATTCCTGTATATCGATGGCGGCGAGCCTGGAAAGAAATGCTTGTTGGAGGGCGGTCTTTTCGTCTCCCATGACGATATCACGGGCAAAAGGCTGCAGGTTGACGGCTATCAACATATAGGACCACAGCGGTATGATAGCATCTACAGAACAGGTGACGGCAACGATCTTCTCCTGGTATTGGGTCCAATCAATCTGCTGGAGGGCAGCCCGGAAATCTTTTTCACGGAGGATCTTTTCCATAAAGAGGTAGGGCTTCAGATCGAACAGCACGATCTCTTCACGGGGATAATAATCTTCGAGGTCGAGTGTCTGCAGGGCGCTCTGCGCTACTTTATTGACGATCTCTTCGCTCATGGGCTGATGTTTGCGGTACAAAGGTACGACAGGAATGGATATAAATGATAAACCCACCTTCCGGTGGGTTTATCTTATGTTTAGTAGAATTTCCCTCGATTGTCTTTTACATCCGCCAGCTTGCGCAAAGCATCCATCAACATATAAGAGATCCGGGACTTCTCTTGTTGTGTCTGCACAAAGCGTTGTTGTTGCAGGTCGGCATTGGGGTTGGAGGTCGCGCTCACATTATCCACTTTTATCAGGAAGACACCGCCATTGCCGGCAATGGGCTGAGAGACGGGTTTGCCTACCAGGGTTTTGTTAAATGCTGAACCCACGACCTTTGGTTCCATGCCTGTGTTGGGTATCATGGGTGAGGAGAACAGGACACTGTCAGCCTTTTGTACTGTTTGTCCACCACCAGCAGCGGTTGCGGCTGCTTCCAGGGAGGCTGGGGCCCCCAGTTTTTTTATAATTATCTCGGCCTTTTTCTTATTTCGCAGGAGGGACTCTACCTGGGGACGGGCCTTGGCGGGTGACATCAGTCCTTCTGCGTTGATCTCGGTAATTTCCGCCACGACGTATTTATCTCCGATGGGGAAGGGTTCGGATATTTCTCCGATCTTACCCTCATAGATCCAGCGGATCAGAGAGCGGTTGGGTCCCAGGCCGGGGATGGAATATTCAGAGGGCTGGATATCGGGGGCCAGCAATTTATGATAATTGTTCTTTTGGATGGTCTGGTCGAAGGATTTAGGATCGCGGTTCTCTCCGGCAAACTGGTTGGCAAGGCCGGAAACGCGCTGGTCAGTCTCGGGGCTGGCATCGATCTTCTTGGAGAGATAGGCTATCTTGTAGGCAGGCTCGATATTTTTCTGATCTTCTATCTGGACATAATGATAGCCAAACTGTGTTTTTATGATCCTGGCCTCTCCTTTTTTACCTTCAAAACAAAAGTCATTGAATTCTTTTACCATCTGGCCGGAACCAAAGTAGCCCAGGTCGCCGCCTTTTTCCTTGCTTCCCGGGTCGTCGGAGAGTTTGAAGGCGACACTATCCCAGTTGGCGCCGCTTTCGAGAAGGGCCTTGACGCTGTCGATCTTCTTTTTGGCGATGCTGTCCGGGATCTGGGCCTGTCCGCTGCGGTCCGTTGTCGCCACCAGAATATGACGGGCCTTTACAGAGTCGGGCAGGGTCTTTTCATCTACCTTTTTAGCCAGTACATAGCTGCCGGCGTCCAGGTAGGGTCCGAACACCTCGCCTTTTGCAAGGGAAAAGATGGAATCCTTATTAGGTACCATGATCTGTGACTTGCCTTTATAACCATCATAGAATTGCTGATCTGAACCCATCCGGGCAAGAAAAGCTTCGGGGTTATCGGATTTTACAAAATCAGCCTTCATGTCGGCCAGCTGCTGGCGCAATTTCGCGCTGTCGTCAGTGGTAGGGGCTGCGTCGAATACCACATAGGCGATGCTCCGGCTCTCTTCCTGGTGGAACTGATCCTTGTGATTATTAATATAATCAGCGATCTCGTTGTCGGCGACTTTTACCAGACTGTCGGCAACCGTAAAATAGGGATTATTGACATATGAGATGGAAGCGATCTGGCTATTGTCCGCATTACCTTTTTCGATCATCCATTTCGGGACATATGCGCTGCTGGCAAGGAGGGCGGTGTATTTTTCGCGGATCCGCATTTTGGCGATCTGGGGAACAGACTCTTCAAAAAAACTGCGGGCTGCCTCGTATTGGCTATTATCTCCACTCTTCTTCGGTCCAGATTTCCAAAGCTGGCGCATCTGGTTGATCCTGGAGGCAGCAGCTTGTGCGTCGAAGACACCCGTTTTTGGATCGGTGAATGCCTGCTTGATATCCTGGATCGCATTGGCTCCTACCAGCATGTCATTTATTTCCTTGTCGGTGACGTCAAGACCGAGGGCATTTTCATCTTTATTTAGCAGAGCCTCTTCCACCATTTGTCTCCAAATGCCTTCACGGATATTTTGCTGCATCCCTTCATTTACGGCAAGACCTCTCCTTTTATAATTCTCTTCCTGCAGGGATACCATTTTCTGAAAGTCATTGTATTCTATCTTCTCTCCATTGACACTACCCACGACGGTGGAACGGTTGCCGAAAAGACGGCTTCTTCCCACAAAGGCATCCATGAGAAGAAAGCCAATAAGGCTCAAAGCAATCAGACCGAAAACTAACCAGGCGGCTTTCTCCCGGATTTGTTGAATAATAGACATAATAGTACTATCCGTTTTTTTGAACGGGATGGCGAAGATAGGGTAAAAAATATTATGAACAAATTGTGGAAAATAAGCGAAACTGCCTGCTGTGCTGGGTTTGGAAAATTTCTCTGGGTGTGGTTTGGAGGTGTTTTTGCAGCGTGGAAATGGGTGTTTGGGGAGGTGGGATAGGAATATTTGGCTGAACACATAAGAAATTTTTCCCGCTGTTCGTTTAAATAAGTGTGGAACGTTTATTAACAGGCCTGACGGCCTGGGTTTGTTTAGACGCTAAACTATTGCGCTTCGCGCGCTCTCGCTGTGCTCGAGCAGGGCGTGAAACTCCAATCAACAAGAAAATATGGATAACCGTCCTATCTGGTGGATAACCCCAGTAGAAAGGGTCCGCTGACTGGGAGAAAAAGGGAGAAAACTTTTGAATAAGGGGTCTTTTGAAACCAGTCTTCCGCTGTCCGGTGAACAAACCCACCTTTATTCCACCGTCGCTAACAGTCCTGCTCTAAAAATCTTTTCCGGATACCGATTTATTCCACCGTGGTGGAAAAAGGGCTAAAACGCTGATCAAAACAGATTAATCTATTGTTAAGTATTTGTGGAATGTTGTGAATAACTACGGATTTTGCTGTATTCCAATAGTCAGTAGAAATTCTTATCCACGAATTCACCATCCTAATAGTAATAGCTATTTTTATAAAAAAGTAAATATTATTAAATACTATGGTAGATATTAACATAGATGTAGCGACAAAAAATCTTGAAAAGAAAGGTTTTTTGGATATAAATGTTTCGCCGGAGCTGGACCTTTTTAAGGAGATCGAGCGACTGAAAAAGGAGAAAAATGCCATTATCCTTGCGCATTATTACCAGGAGGCCGATATCCAGGATGTGGCGGATTATCTGGGGGATAGTTTGGGTCTTGCGCAGCAGGCTGCGAAAACAGAGGCGGACCTGATTGTTTTTGCGGGGGTGCATTTTATGGCGGAGACGGCGAAGATCCTCAACCCGAACAAAAAGGTGGTCTTGCCGGACCTCAAGGCCGGCTGCTCTCTTGCTGACTCGGCTCCGGGGTTCTTATTCAAAGCGTTCAAGGAAAAGCACCCGGATCATATTGTGATATCCTATATCAACTGCACGGCAGAAGTAAAGGCGTTGAGCGATATTATCTGTACTTCTTCCAACGCAGAGAAGATCGTGGAGAGCGTGCCGAAGGATCAGAAGATCATATTTGCACCTGACAGGAATCTCGGAGCGTATTTAATAAAGAAAACGAGCCGGGATATGCTGCTTTGGGATGGGGCCTGTATGGTACATGAGATTTTCAGTCTGGAAAAGATCACCAAGCTAAAGGTCCGTCATCCAAAAGCCAAATTGATAGCCCACCCGGAATGTGAAGAACCCATTTTGCGTATTGCGGATTTTATAGGATCGACAACGGGTTTGTTGAAATATACCCAGCGGGATGATGCTCAGGAATATATTGTTGCTACGGAAGCCGGGATATTGCATCAGATGGAGCTGGCGTCCCCCGGAAAGACATTTATCCCTGCTCCCCCGAATAACAGCTGCGCGTGCAATGATTGCCCGCATATGAAGCTAAATACGCTGGAAAAGCTGTACTTGTGTTTAAAATATGAGAAGCCTGAGCTGATCATGGATGAAGTCCTGATGAAGGAGGCAAGAAAGCCGATGGACAGGATGCTTGAGATCAGCGCAAGGTATGGCTTATAGATTAATTATTATTATTTTATATATAATATTTTAATTATTTATTTTGTGAGTTTGTTCCTTGTAGAAATTGGTCGTTTGTGGATTAAAAATCTTTTATCAGTTATAGCGCATAGATAATTTATTCTATTTTTAGCGTTATTACGTTTATCCATAAACTTTAAATCAATCTCGCAATGAAAAAGACCCTTTTGACCCTTTTGACAGCCCTTTTTGCAATTACCGCTTTCTCCCAGAACGATAAGTTAATTAAACATAACGGCGAAAAGCTGGAGGTGAAAGTCCTGAAGGTGGGGGAAACCACCATTACTTATAAATATCCTGGTGAAGATGCGGAGCAGACCATCGGGAAATTTGCTGTAGCGTCTATCACATATGGTACAAGCGGAAGGAAGGAAGAGATCTCAGAGAAGATCGTAATTTCTGGTGAAGATGATTGGGAGAAGGTACAGATCCTTACGGATAAAGCTCAGGTGATTGGTTTGAAGAAAGGAGAGGATGTGCGGGGGAAAACAAATGGCTTGCTGAGTTATAATACTGCTGGTTCTGCGGATAAGAAAGCAACGAGAAGAATTAAGGAAGCAGCTGCAAAGACAGGCGCACCGTTTATCCTACTCACTTCTGATAAGAATGATGGATTTGGCGTAAAGCAGTCTATCAAAAACGGGACTGCTTATACTTATTAAGCTAAACTTCCCGCCTGCAGGCGGATAAGAGAAATATTAAAAACCCTCCGTCATCAGGCGGAGGGTTTTCTTTTGGCATTTATTGATGAGGGTTTTTTATCGTCCCATATAGACCATAAGTATTTGCACATCGCTTGGATTTACTCCACTGATGCGGCTAGCCTGACCAAGGGTCCTGGGACGAATACGTTTAAACTTTTGCAGGGCTTCATTTGAGAGAGAGGAGATCCGATCGTAGTTGAAATTATCCGGGATCAGCAAATCTTCGAGCTGCGCCATTTTTTTTACCAGCTCTTTTTCCTTTTCGATATATACATCATACTTTACCTGGATCTCGGCTTGTTCAATGGTGTCTGTATTGAAGGTATGAAGGTCGTGTCCCAACCGGGGTATTGCCTTGATCATAGAAGTGAGATCGATATTTGGACGTAACAAAACCTGCAGCGCTCTTTGTTTCTGGGTTAGTATGGCTGAATTTTTTTCTTGTAGATATTGTTCGGATTCTGCGGGTTCCAGCGAGAAGTCTTTCAGGATCTCTTTTATTTTTTCTACTCCTGATCTTTTTACAATCGTTTTATCCATTCTTTCCTGTGATGCAAGACCTAAGCGATAGCTCATTTCAGTGAGACGAAGATCTGCATTATCCTGACGAAGGAGGGTACGGAATTCGGCCCTGGAAGTAAACATGCGATAAGGTTCTTCTGTGCCTTTACTAATAAGGTCGTCAATAAGCACGCCGATATAGGCCTCACTTCTTTTAAGGATAAAGGGTTCAAGATCCCGGATCTTCTGATGAGCATTGATACCTGCCATCAGTCCCTGGCAAGCTGCCTCTTCATAGCCAGTTGTCCCGTTGATCTGACCTGCAAAAAATAGATTCTGAATGGACTTTGTTTCCAGTGAATGTGTCAGCTGGGTGGGTGGAAAATAGTCATATTCGATGGCATACCCGGGACGGAAGATGCGTACCTGCTCAAATCCCGGGACTTCCTTTAATGCGTTGTATTGTACTTCTTCGGGAAGAGAGGTACTAAAACCATTTACATAGATCTCTACGGTATTCCAGCCTTCGGGTTCAATAAAGAGCTGATGTCTTTCTCTTTCAGCGAATCTATTGATCTTATCTTCAATACTTGGGCAGTACCTGGGTCCAACCCCTTCTATCCGGCCGGTGTACATAGGACTTCTGTCAAAGCCAGTCTTAAGAATCTCATGCACCGTGGGGCTGGTGTAGGTGATCCAACAGCTCCGTTGTTCCTTTGGTTTTTGTGTATCGAGATAAGAGAAACCGATGACTTCTTCATCTCCCTTTTGTTCTTCCATCTTTGAATAGTCCAGGCTTCTTCCGTCTATCCGGGGAGGGGTACCTGTTTTGAGTCTATCGCTCTCAAGACCAAGGGACACGAGCTGTTCTGTTATACCAGTGGCTGCTTTTTCCGCGACTCTCCCACCCCCAAACCTTTTTTCTCCGATATGTATGACTCCATTGAGAAAAGTCCCGCTGGTTACGACTACAGCCTTAGCTTCTATTTTATGACCTAATCCTGTAATAACACCATGAACCTTGCCTTGTGTAATCAGCAATCCATTCACCATGTCCTGGTAAAAATCGACATTGGGAGTATTTTCCAGCATTTCTCTCCAGGTAGCAGCAAACAGCATCCGGTCATTTTGTGCTCTTGGACTCCACATGGCGGGTCCTTTTGAACGATTGAGCATACGGAATTGGATCATGCTCTTATCTGTCACGATGCCTGAATATCCGCCCAAAGCATCTATTTCCCGAACGATCTGACCTTTGGCGATACCACCCATGGCCGGATTGCAGCTCATTTGGGCAATGGTCTGCATATTCATCGTGATCAGGAGCACTTTTGAGCCCAAATTGGCTGCTGCTGCTGCTGCTTCGCAACCGGCATGACCGGCGCCTACTACTATAATGTCATAAGAAGGAAACATAAGAATGCAAAGGTACAGGTTCTTTCCTTGTCCGTAGAGTAGAAGGATGGGTATCTTGTTCCACGTGGAACGAGTTGATTGGGGAATTATTGCGAATCTTCTGAAGTGGTAGGACCGACCCAGGTTGTTTCACGTGGAACGTATGGAGAACCCAAAGGATTCCTCATTTTTAGGATTCTATCTAAAGTATTGTACAAGATACTTATCCTCCATTTTTCTCATAACCTGTTGATCCTCTTTCTTTTTATCCTTGTATCCGCATAAATGAAGAGCTCCATGAAAGATAACCCTGTGAAGTTCCCTTTTGATAGAAGTCTTGAATTCCCTGGCATTTTCTTTTACTCTATCAATGCTTATATAAATCTCTGCATTTATAGGCTGACCGGGTTCGGAAAGACCAAAAGTGATGATATCTGTATAGTAATCGTGTTTTAAGTATTGCCGGTTAATTCCCAGAAGATAATCGTCAGAACAAAATATATAATGGATCTCGTCCAGCCTTTTACCTTCCTTTTTAAAAAGGGAGACAATAAAGGATCTTAAATGGTGGCGTTGGGAAAGGGAGTTTGACCCCTTAAGAAAGTGAAACTGGACGGCGGGATAGATGGTTTGTCTTGGCATTTCCGGAACTCGTAAAAGAATTTAAGAAGAGTGATTTAACATTTGTAGGATAAAATTAATAAAAACGAGAGGCGTACCTTTACTTATTATTATAGATCATAGACAAAAATGAAGCGATTATCAGAGTTAGAACCCGGAACTGTTGCCAGAATTCACTCTTTTGAAAAGAACGAGCTATTCCTCAAACTTATGGAAATGGGTTGTGTTCCCGGAGAATTGGTCCGTGTGGAACAGGTAGCGCCATTTGGAGATCCAATTTCTATTACGGTAGCAGGATATAATCTTAGTCTTCGCCTGGATGAGGCCGAGAATATTTTTATGGAGGAGGAGGTATATTAATGCAGGTAGGACTCTACTTTGGATCCTTTAATCCCATCCATCACGGGCATTTGATCATTGCCAATCATTTATTGGAAAACACAGACCTGGATCAGGTGTGGTTTGTTGTCTCTCCCCAAAACCCTTTAAAACCATCCACTTCCCTTTTAAATGAATATCACCGGCTCTTCCTGGTACAAGCCGCAATAGAAGGAGAGAATAGACTAAAGGCCTCGGATATCGAGTTTAAATTACCAAAGCCCAGCTATACAGTGGATACGCTTACCTACCTTCAGGAGAGATATCCCTCTTATCAATTTTCTGTCATAATGGGTAGCGACAGCTTCCAAAACCTCCCCAAATGGAAAAATTATAGCTGGCTTTTACAGCACTTCCCCATATATGTATATAAGCGTCCTGACCATGAGGTCCTTCCTTCCTTTCCTGAAGCAAAAAAGATCATTGTCCTGGATGCTCCTTTGTTACCCATTTCGGCAACGCATATACGAAAAAATGTAAAAGAAGGCAGGTCTATACGTTACCTGGTACCAGAGGCGGTGAGAGAAGAGATTGAAAGAAATGGTTACTACCGGTAAAACTTATAGAAGACCTTCCTGTGCTTTTTTTGGCAGGGACTTTACCACCAATACGTAGGAATCATCGATCATCTGGCGAAGAATGCGAGCAGAGATACTGCCATCCACTATGACTGTATTCCACATCTTTTTGTTCATGTGATAGCCAGGCTGCACAGCGTGATATTGTTCTCTCCATTCGATGGCTTTTTCCGGATCACATTTGACATTGAACTGCAGGACGGGGTTGTCCAAAGAAACCAGCAAGAACATTTTTCCTCTTACCTTAAAGACCATTACGGTATCTCCAAAGGGAAAGGTTTCTTCCGCCTCTTTCTTTTTCAGGCAATACTCCCGTAGTGTTTCTATATCCATGTGATAAAGTTAAATATCCGGATATCGGGTTCAAAGAAATTAATGGGAAAGATAATCGAACACCAACTGGCAGAAGGCTTTTATACCCGTCTTGAAACCGGCCTCATCGATATAAAAATCCGGGGTATGGTGAGGGAAAGCCGTATGAGGGTCCTGTCCCTTTTTCATTCCTCCAAGAAAGAAAAAGAAGGAAGGAATTTTATCTCCAAAGAAGGAAAAATCCTCGGAACCCGTGACGGCATCCATTGAAATGAGATTCCCCTCTCCTACCGCCTTTTGCAGTGAAGGCAATGTTTTCTTTACCAGCTCGGGATTGTTGTAGGTAACGAGGGTTTTGTTCTCGATGTTTAACTCAGCCGTAGCGCCGGCGCTTTCAGCAATTTTGGTGACGGTGCGTTGCATCCTTTCCTGTGTCTCACGCTGCATATCAGCGTCCAGGGTCCGTAAGGTGCCTGCCATTTCCACTTCCTCTGGGATAACCGAGCGCAGCGAAGGTTACGAACGAGGAGGAGCGTGTCGAAGCAGCTCCGACGAAGTTCTGTTAGGTCTAACTCCTCCTTTGACAACAGAGACACTGATTACCACCGGGTCTTTTGTCAAATCCATTTGGCGGCTGACGATGGTTTGTAAACCCTCTATGATCTGCGCCGAAACGATCACAGGGTCGATGCCATTCCAGGGTGCGGAACCATGCGTACCCTTACCCTTTACTTTTATGGTAAACCAATCTGACGAAGCCATAGCGCCCCCGCTGCGATAGCCTATCTTGCCCGCCTCCATAGAGGCCCAGATGTGAAGACCAAACATTACATCTACTTTTGGATCGTCCAGCGCTCCTTCCTTGATCATTAAAGGCGCACCACCTTCTTCCCCTGCTGGCGGCCCTTCTTCCGCAGGCTGGAACACAAATTTTACCGCCCCTTTCAAATCCTTTTTTATACCTGATAAGATCTCTGCCACGCTCATCAGGATGGCCACATGGGCATCATGTCCGCATGCGTGCATGGCGCCAACGTCCTGACCATTATAAGTTGTCTTTACCCTGGAAGCAAAAGGAACATTTGTTCTTTCCACAAGGGGAAGCCCGTCCATATCTGCGCGCAGACCGATGACAGGCCCTGGTTTCGCGCCTCTCAGAAGTCCTATAACACCCGTTTTTCCTACGCCTTCTTTTACTTCCAAACCCAAAGAACGAAGATGATCGGCAATGATCTTTGCCGTCCTGAATTCACGGTTGCCTAACTCAGGATGTTCATGGAAATCCCTTCTCCACGCGATGGTCTTTGGCTCGATCTTGTCAGCGGCAGCATTGAAGAACGCAGTCATGTCCTTCTGGGCAAGGATGGAGAGCGAGGACAGTAATATGCAAGAAAGGAAAAACAGATGTCTTCTCATGTTGAATGGTTTGGATCTGATATCAATATACTGAAATAGAAGTATCGACGAACACCCGGGATCCCCTACCTGTTAAAAAGCGTCCTTCATCGATTGCTTTTGCTCATGTTTTCAACAAACCATAAATTGTAGACCTATTTTTATGTGCCGTTAATCCTGTCACTCACAATTTGATAGTTCTATTTCGACATATAGCTTTTCTAAAGGCCGTGCTCCTGTACAGCATATCCGCATTTGGCGGCCCGCAAGGACACCTGGGAATGATGATGAAAACATTTGTCGGTAAGCGCCGCGATGTGACAGAAGCCGAACTGATGGATTACAATGCGTTTTGCCAGCTGCTGCCCGGGGCCAGTTCCACGCAGACATTGACGCTTATCGGATACAAAAGAGGCGGCGTCGTCCTGGCCATGCTGACACTGATCATCTGGACCCTTCCGGCCTGTATCCTTATGGGCGCCTTTTCTTTTTTTATCGCCTATATCAACGAGCGGACCTTAAAGACCGCAGCGCTTTTTCGTTTTGTTGCTCCCATGACCGTCGGGTTTATCGCCTACGGCGCCTATAAAGCTTTTAAGATATCGGTGCATAATACTATTACGCGGGTGATCCTGCTGGTGAGCACTGTCGCCACTTTTATTCTTTTTAAAACACCCTGGATATTTCCTATTCTTCTTGTGTTGGGGGGATTTGTCACCAATCTCAGCGATCGGCGGATCCCGCAGAAGGAACTGATGCCAAAGGAAATCAAATGGGGTAATATCTGGCTGTTCGCTATTATTTTTTTACTGGCTGGGGCGGGGAGCGAGCTTGCCCGTAAGAACAATTGGCCCAATCGCCGTCCTTTAAACCTTTTTGAGAATACCTACCGGTTTGGAAGTCTTGTCTTCGGCGGAGGTAACGTATTGATTCCCATGATGTACGAACAATTCGTAGCCCGACCCGAATCACAAAAGCTCATCCAGCGTAATCCCAATATCATTCGCATCAGTAAGGATGATTTTTATTCCGGAGCTGGTATGGCACGGGCGATACCGGGACCTGTGTTTGCCGTCAGCTCTTTTATGGGAGGTATTGCAATGAAGGATAAGGGGACTCTTATGCAGATATTTGGCTGTTTTATCGCGGCTACGGGTATCTTTCTGCCCAGCGCCCTGCTGGTCCTTTTCTTTTTCCCTATCTGGCATAATCTAAAGAAGTATGCAGTGGTGTATCGTGCGCTTGAGGGTATCAATTCCGTCGTCGTAGGCATCATGATCGCATCGGCCTGCTATATGATGAAGGATATGTCTACCGTCAGCTGGACGGATATTTTTATCAACCTGGCTGTGATCGTAGGGACTTTTGTACTCCTGAATAACAGCCGGCTGCCTTCTCCCCTTATCGTGCTTGTCTGTCTGTTGCTGGGGTGGGGATGGACGTTCTTCTGAGGTTAGCCTTGTTGTCCCGGGTTTCGCGGTCCTTTTCCTCCTGTATTATTCTGTTTATTATTTTTCCGCTGGTGTTGGTGTTGCGGGTGAAACCGGCGGTGACCGCCGCCGCCACCTCCTCCGGAGCGTCGTCCTTTTCGCGGATTGTATTCCGGAGCCGGGCCGAATTGTTCGGGCACGGGCACTTTGGGGACCGGAGCGCCGATGAGCTGTTCGATCGTATTGAATTTATTCTGTTCTTTTTCGCTGATGAATGTATAGGCCATTCCGTCTGTCTCGGCGCGGGCCGTCCGTCCTATACGGTGTACATAGTCCTCGCCATCGTTGGGCACATCGTAATTGATCACCAGGTCGATGTTATCTATGTCGATGCCGCGACTAAGGATATCCGTGGCCACCAGGATCTGGAGGCGTCTGCTGCGGAATTCCAGCAATACTTCTTCCCTGGCCGACTGGTCGAGATCTGAATGAATCTCCTTTGCGTTGAAACGGGCCCTTCGGAGATCGCCGGTCAGTTGTTTGACATTATGTTTTTTGGAACAGAAGATGAGAATGCTTTTAAAGTGGTCAACGGATTTTAAAAGCCATTTTATCAGGGGGATCTTTTGCGTTTCGTATACCACAAAGGCCTGCTGTACGATCTTTGCCGGTGGCTTGGATATGGCAATGTTGATCTCGGCGGGATCATGCAGGATCTTTTTGGCAAGTTCGCGGATCTTTACAGGCATGGTGGCCGAAAAGAGCAGGTTTTGTCTTTTGTGAGGGAGGAAGGAGATGATCTTCATGATATCATCATAAAAACCCATGTCCAGCATCCTGTCGGCCTCGTCCAACACGAGGTATTGCAAGCCTTTCAGCCTGACATAGCCCATGTTCAGATGGGCGATCATGCGGCCGGGTGTACAGATGACGACGTCGGCTCCCCGGGAAAGGGCTTGTTTTTCCGTAGTAAAATTACTGCCGTCCCCGCCCCCATATACAGCGATGGAGCTGATGGGCGTAAAATAGGACAACCCTTCCAGGTTCTGCGCGATCTGTATAGCCAGCTCCCGGGTGGGTACGATGACAAGGGCGTTTACCTGGTCGTCTATCCGGGAAGCGATCAGCTTATTGATGATGGGGAGCAAAAAGGCGGCTGTTTTTCCTGTGCCCGTCTGAGCGGAGGCGATGATGTCTTTTCCCTCCAGGATCAGCGGAATTACCTGTTCTTGTATTGGAGTGGCATTCTCATACCCTGAGGCTTCGATACCTTCCAGCAAGCTTTCGTCCAGTCCAAATTCTTTAAAAGTCAAAATAGAATAGTTAAAGTAGGCAAAAATATAATAAAAGCGCTGATCAGCGTGTTTTTGAGGGGGATTCCGGAACGCAAAGTTCGGTTTTTTTTATATACCCGGAAAGGATTCCCGGCAGGAACTTAGTAACTTTCCGTTGGATTAGTGTACCTGGGGAAAAAATCTTCAACAGAGGCAGTGCTGACGGCTGTATCCGCCTACCGGCAGAAAAAGCCCGTTCCGGAAAGATAGATGAAGATCCACGATTGCTGCTATTTAATAGTAACCACAGGTGAAAGACAATTATCATGACGGCAGAACATCAACGACTGGCAGTGAATGCTGCCAAAAAAATACCTTTAGAACAATGGGGACCTTATTTGAGCGAGAGACAGTGGGGGACAGTGAGAGAGGATTACAGCTCTTATGGTGATGCCTGGCATTATTTCCCGTATGATCAATCTCATTTCCGCACCTATTATTGGGGAGAAGATGGTCTGGCGGGGATTTCCGACTTTTTTCAAAATCTCTGTTTTGCGGTGGCCTTATGGAATGGGAAGGATCCTATCCTGAAAGAGCGGTTGTTCGGACTGGGCAATAAGGAAGGCAATCATGGGGAGGATGTAAAGGAGCTCTATTACTATCTCGACAATACGCCCACCCATTACTATATGGAATACCTGTATAAATATCCGCAACAGGAATTCCCTTATAAACTTCTGCTGGAAGAGAACCGCAAACGATCGAAAGAAGAGCCGGAATACGAGATCCTGGATACCGGTGTCTTTGACAAGGACGAATATTTTGATGTCGCCATTACCTATGCCAAGCAGAATTCCAAGGATATCTTTATACGGATCAATATCCACAACAGGGGGCCGAAAGAGGCGGAGATCACTGTCCTGCCCACGCTGTGGTTCTACAACCGGTGGAATTACGACGGGCTGGAAAAAAAGCCGGTGATCACGGCGAGGGACAAGAACTCTGTAAAAGCTTCGCATAGCCGGCTGGGGCCTTACTATTTTTATTTTCAACCGCCCGGGTATTATTTGTTCACGGAAAATGAGACGAATACGGAAAAATTATCGGGAACCCCCAATAAAACTCCGTTTGTAAAAGACGCTTTCCACGATGCCGTCATTCACAAAAAGAACCTGGAGGTATTACAGCAGAAAAAGTCGGGGACCAAATTCGCACCTGTCTATCATTATAACATTGAAGCGGGCGGAACCCGCACGATCTATCTGCGACTGAGCAACAAGATCACGGATAACCCTTTTTCCAGCGGCTCCCTGGGGATCTTTTCCAGCCGTAAGGAAGAGGCGGATGCTTTTTATCAATCCATCCTTCCGCCAAAGATCACCCCGGAGATGGCGAATGTACAACGCCAGGCCCTGGCGGGTCTTCTCTGGAGCAAACAGTACTACCACTACGATGTAGAGCGATGGCTTACCACCAGCGATGGGATCACACAGGTGAATACGGGCAAGCTCAACGGTCGTAATCATGACTGGAAACACCTGAAGAACCAGGATATCATCGCGATGCCGGACAAATGGGAATATCCCTGGTATGCTGCCTGGGACCTGGCTTTTCAAAGTATCTCCATGGCCCTGGTGGACCCCGTATTTGCAAAGCACCAGCTATTGCTGATCATGCGGGAATGGTATATGAAGCCGGATGGGCAGATACCGGCCTATGAATGGAATTTTAGCGACGTGAATCCTCCTGTACAGGCCTGGGCGGCCCTGGAGGTTTACCGGATAGAGAAGGAACGTACGGGAAAGGGGGATATCAACTTTTTAAAGAGGATCTTCCAAAAACTGCTGATCAATTTTACCTGGTGGATCAACCGGAAAGATGCCAATGGAAATAATATGTTTGAGGGCGGCTTCCTCGGTTTGGATAATATTGGGGTGTTCGATCGTAGCCACCGCCCGGGCGGGGATATGCAACTGGAACAGGCGGATGGCACAAGCTGGATGGGGATGTATGCCCTTAACATGATGGATATGGCGTTGGAGATCGCGATGAAGGATGAGGCGTTTGAAGACACGGCTACCAAATTCTTCGAACAATTCGTGCTGATAGCGGAAGCGCTGAACGAGCAGGGTATGTGGAACGAAGAGGACAAGTTCTTCTACGACACGCTGTCTATTGCCGGCAACCACATGCAGCTGCGTATCCAGTCCATCGTGGGGTTGACCACGTTGTTTGCCGTATCCATTATCGAGAAGAAAACGCTTGCAAAACTGACGGACTTTAAAAAACGCATCAACTGGTTTGAAAACTACCGCCTGAAGAACAAACGCTATTGGCCCAACGAGGAGCATAGCGACGGAGAACAGATACTTCTTTCGCTGGTGCCACAGAAAAGATTGATCTATCTGCTGGCGCGGCTGCTGAATGAAGCGGAGTTCCTCTCCTCCGGCGGAATAAGGGCCTTATCCAAGTATCATGAGCAACATCCTTACACGATCAATATTGGCGGTGTTGACTACCACATCAAATATGACCCGGGAGACAGCACCTCGGATTTTTTTGGGGGTAACTCCAATTGGCGAGGGCCTGTGTGGATACCGATCAATTATCTTATCATACAGTCTATCCGCAGATATGGCAAGTTCTATGGAGATACGTTGCTGGTGGAATACCCAGTGGGATCCGGCAAACAGCTGAACCTGGAACAAGTGGCTGATGAGCTGACACGTCGGGTAGTCAGCCTTTTTGATGTGACTGTCTCAGGGCAGCGGCCATTACATGGCAAATACAATTGGTTTTATCAACGGCCTGGGAACAGGCACCTCGTCCTTTTTTACGAATATTTTCATGGGGACAACTGTCATGGGCTGGGAGCCAGTCACCAGACCGGCTGGACATCCCTTGTGGCGGAGCTGATCAGCGAAACCGTAACCCGCCGGGGCAAGGAATAACCCAAAAAAGGAAGAATTCCAATTCTTGTAATATTTTCCAGATTATGGAAATATTCTCTCAAATGAATTGTTGACTTCTCTTTGATATACAAGTATTTATAATAGTGGCATTCGCTTGGCAATACGTTTAGCGAACCCCTTTATAAGTACTCGTATGAATTTGAAGTTTTACATTATCGTTCTTTTTACCCTGACCCTTAACATTGTCCACGGACAAACGACCTATACGATCACTTCCAACAAGAATTGGTCTGCCGTACTTCCGAATACCTGCGCCAATTGTACTATTGTCATCTCTTCCGGGGTGACACTGACGATCGACGGGTCTTTTTCTTGTCAGAACTGCACTTTCCAGGGTGGAAATATATCCATGACGGATCAGACCCTGAATATCCAATATACGGGCAGCAGTGTGGTCACTACCAATTTTAAGCAGGTCAATTTTAATATCTATGGTAATAACGGTAAGGTCATTGTCAATGCTCCCCTGGCGTTGACGGGCAGCACCTTCACCTTTTACAACGGATCTTATTTCAACACCAGTTACCAGGTGGATCTGGTCAGCAGCAACGTGAACCTGTATGATAACGCCACGATGTATTCCACGGGCGGCTCAAGCACACAGATCAACTTATCCAGCACAAGTAAGATCGCTATCGGCGATGGCAGCAGGACCAGTAATGCCGCGTTTACGGTCAGCGGACCCACGGTGGACCTCTACGGTCTTTCCAGCATTGTCGTAAGCAACAATAATAATGTGTATTACAACTGGGCGAATTACTATGCTACTCCTGCGCACAGCACGAATGCAAATTTGTCTAAATCCTACTCTACATCCAACAGCACGATGAACTGTGGCGGCAATGGTCAGCATGCATGTTCGAACCCCTCGCTGTATGGCCCTGCCACGCTGTCCACATCGGGTGTCATACCGGGAGGTTCTTTACCGGTGATCCTATCCGGGTTTTCTGTCCAAAACAATAATGATGGAACAGCGGCGCTGAGCTGGGAGACGAAGATGGAAACAAATTCCAGCCGATTTGAGATCGAACGCAGCGCGGACGGAAGCGGTTGGAATACGATAGCAACGGTTCAGGCCAAAGGGAATGCTGCTTTACCTACGGATTATTCATATACGGACGGCAAGATGCTGACCGGCACGAACTACTATCGTCTGAAGATGGTGGATCTTGATGGCAGTGCCGTATACAGTGAAGTGAAGGTATTGCAGGGTTCGGTGATCAATCATATCAGCTTCTACCCCAACCCGGCCCGGGATTACGTGAATGTGACGCTGGGCGGCACCCGGTCAGGCATGGTAACGGTGCGTCTTATCAACCAGGCTGGTGTGGTGTTGCAGGAAAAGAGTGTGTCCGGCGGGGCCGGCACCACGGTGACCTTTCCCTTACAGCAGGCCGCATCGGGATGGTATGTCCTGTATGTTTCGTCCCAGGATGGGATGCATGAAAGCAGCAAGCTGTTGATCAATCGCATGTAATAAAGAGCGTTTTTTATAGAAGGATACAGCGATGTATCCGGGTTACTCAAAGGTGTTAATAGTTAATAGTTACAGGGGCCCCCATTTCCATGGGGGCTACTTTTTTACTGTATTTTTGTCTGATCAGTAATTTTATGAGCGAAAAAGATCTGATCTCAGAACGTCTTGTCCCTTCTACGCGCGCAAGCCTCGCCAGGCAGCTACGTGATGGAGGATTGAAGACAGGAACGTGTGTGCTCGTTCATACTTCTATGAATAATTTGGGTTGGATTGCCGGTGGTCCTATAGGGGTTATTCAAGCGCTTACGGATGCTATTGGTCCGGAAGGAACGTTAGTCATGCCTTCCCATACCAACTATTTAACCGACCCTGCCGGATGGGTCATGCCGCCAGTACCTGCTAACTGGATTGATACAATACGTAATGAAATGCCGGCATATGATCCTGCTATATCCCCGACAAAAGATATGGGTGCGGTGGCGGAACTTTTCCGTACCTGGCCGGGTGTTAAACGTAGTCTTCATCCGACCTGTTCATTTTCCGCGGTGGGTATACTTGCTGATAAAATTGTAGCTGACCATTTTATCGAAGACCCGCTGGGAGAAACTTCACCACTGGGAAAACTGTATGCTGAAGATGCTCAAATTCTATTGCTTGGAGTCGCGTTTGATGTTTGCACCATGCTGCACCTTGCAGAACAGCGCGCATGGCCTGAAAGACCGAAAAATATCCAGGGATCACCCATTATGGAAGCCGGGAGGCGTATATGGAAAGTCTATAAAGAGCCCGCGTTGATAGATTCAAGACACTTTCTGCCTATAGGAGAAAGATTGCAAAAAGAAAAAGTAGTCAAAAAATTTCCGATCGGGATTGGAGAGGCTATGATGATCTCCTCAAAGATACTGGTCGATCATGCAGTCCACTATTGGAAGACGATACCACCGCCGGATGACGCTGGCCGAGGGTAGAAAAAGGCGCTATAGCAGATGAAGACGGAGGGACAGACCTGCATTGTAGGCCAATCCGTATTCGCTGACCCGTTGCTGATCCGAGGGTTTTGTCAACCGTTTGAAATGGCTGGCTTTACCCTTGCTATTGTCGAAATAGCCCAGGCGCCATCTGGAATTGAAGTCCATATCGACACCTACGCCGGCGAAGAGTCCCAGCTGTAACTGGTGGATATTGACCGGGAACCAGAACGCTCTGAGTGCCGGCTCGATGAGGCAACCGCCCCTGCGAAGACCCAATGGTTTGTTATAACGGGCGGCGAGTTGTTTGTATTCCGGCGGCATATCCCCGTTGAGCGCGATGATGTCCCTATGGAAACCTACGCCGGCGCCGGCCATCAGAAGAAAGTTGGGATCCTTTATCAGTGCGGTGTACATGCCCAACAGCAGGTTGAAGGAGGTAAGGTTCTTCCCGGAGTTGATGACAGATACCCGGACGGAATACATCTGCCGGGAGTTCACGGGCATGGCGCTTAGCTCAAAATGAAGGCTGGATGGAACATGTGGTTCCGTGGGATAACCGTATTTGGCCAGCCAGCGATTGATATGGGGATCGTTGGCATGGGTGAAGCTGACGCCGCCATTGAACAGCAATGAGAATGTGGAATCAACAGGCGCCTGGGCAAGCAGGCGTGTTGAAGCCAGGAACACAATGGTAAAAAGGACGGCGAGCCTCATTGATTAAAATTAATCAAATTCAGCGGCAGCGCATATTTTTTAACAAATGACGGTAATCAATCATTCAAAACAACCTCTCGCCTTTCCTTCAACTCCTTCTTTGTCATATTGAAAAGAATACTGTGTCTGCTGTTCACCCGCTGGACGAGATGGACATGGGCGATAAAATCCTCCACGATCTGGATCTTATCGCTGGGGGTCACCACCAGCAGCTGAAGGTGGAGCTGTTTGCAAAGCTCCATCAGATACGTCGCCTTTTCCTCATCCTGGTTGCTAAAGCTTTCATCCACAGCAATAAAACGGAGGCTTTTTGCATTGCGGCCCTCCCGGGTGATGCCGAACTGATAGGCGATGGCGCTGCAAAGGATGGTGTAGGTCAGCTGGGCTTTTTCACCTCCTGACAGCTGGCCCATCTGACGATAGGTCTTTTTCAGCTCGTGCGTTTCCCTGAATTTCTCATCAGCCCAGAATTCGAACCAATTGCGTACGTCCAATACCCGCGCCCTGTAGGAGTCGCTTTCATCGAGGGCTCTGATAAGGGATTGTACATTCTGTGAAAAATGCAGGGCTTTTTCTTCAAAGCTGTTCTGCTGCCAGTCGGCGGCCTGTGGCAGCGCATTCAACAACTTGTGCCTGAACTCTTTGATCGTCGTATCGGCAACAGGCCGGATACCTAATTGAATATAGGTGTCGGGAAGTCTGTTGAAATTGATACCCGACAGCGAGCCGTTGAGTGTGATAATACTGTTCTTTATCTTTCTTTCCCAGCTTTCCAGCTCTTCATTCAGAACGCCCATTTTTATTACGGCGGTATCGTGCAACAGCCGTTCGAAGTCTTTTTTATAGCGCGGAAGGTTTTCTGTTTGCAGTTTGTTCAGCCACTCCAGGTATTCATCGGCATATTCCCTCTCGCCGGGCAGTTGCTGGACATCGGCAATCCAGTCGGTAAAGCGCTGCATGATCTCGGGGGAGGGGTTCTTGACACGCATCATGGCACGGTCGAGCTCCCGTCCTTCCCGTTGGACAGTATCTTCCAGCTGGCGGACGCTGTTCTCCGCCTCTTCCGTGAGGCGGCGGCATACGGCATCTATATTCTCCAGGCTGATGCCAGTCAATTCCCCGGCATGTTTTTGCTGGAACTGCAGGAGCTGTTCCCGGTCGTTGTCGGTCAACAGGTCTAAAAGAGGTTTTCGTTCCAGGCGATCTTTCTCCATCTGTTCAAGGGAATTCTCACCCAACCTTATTTTACCGATGAATTCATCTCTTGCCGACTCGCCGGCTGTGATAGCGGTGCGGATCGTTTCCAGCTGTTGCGTAAGGGTTTTCAGGCTATCGCTGCTTTTCTTAAGCTGGGTCATTTGCTCTTCGGCGCTGTATATATCCCGTTGTATACGTGCTGTGTTGATCTGGCCGAACCCGGAATGTTCCAGTATACGTTTGACAGCGAAAACCTGTTCCTGCAGCCTGCGCCGTTTGTTCTCCGCCCGCTGGCGGGCTTCTTCCGACTGATCTATAGAGCTGACCAGCTTTGCTCTTCTATCCTGAAGCGCTACTTTCTTTTTTTCGTTGTTCCATCCCATGGCATAACGGCTGGGGTCGTTGCGCTCCGGCCGGTCGTCCTTTTCATGCCGGTCGCGATTTTTTACAAGACCGTTGAGCGTAATGGCTTTTTCATAACGTTCGAGGGCTTTTTCGTTGTCTACGCAACTGTAATTGTATTGTTGTATGACCTGCTGGCTTACCCAGGCGCTCAGGGGGTGTTCGGGATGGAATTCCAGTTTATGCCATACGGTGTCTTTGTCGGCGAACTGTTTGAGCGCGATATCTTTTACATGGTTGTATACCAGACGGCCCCCAAGGTTGGTGTTGTTGACGTATTTGTTGACCTTTTTGTATTGTTTGTCCGGCACCAGCAGACGGGTGGAGAGCGGATACAAAAGTTTTTCCAGGGCCGGCTGCCAGTCTGTTTGGGTTGCGCTGATTTGCATGAGCTCGCCGGCGAAGGGCAGTTCGTGCTCTTCCAGCTTCAGACCCTGGCAGATATCCCGGCGAAGACGGATGAGGTGACCTGGAATATTGTTCTTGTTCTCCAGGAGGATATTTAGTTCTGCTTCGATGCCGTCCTTTTCCTTGCGGAACTTTTCCAGCTGTCCCTGGGCCTGATAGAGGTCTTCGTCATTGTTCCGGAGGTCACCTGCCAGTCTCTTCTCCATCCGATCTGCCTCCTTTTTTATACGTTGGTAAGCTGTCTCATCGCCGGGATGGGTTTCGGGCAGATGAAGCGCGACGCCCCAGTCCGTGAATTGTCGCAACCCTGCTTCCGCCTCTTTATATTCCTTTTCCAGGACCTGCAGGTCTTTTTCCAGCTGCTGCAGGCGTTGTCCGGCCTTGTTTTGTTCCAGCTGGTTGCGTGTCTGTCTTTCTTCTTCCTGCAAGCCGGCGATCTTTTCGCGGAGTGCGTCGAGGGTGTCGCGTAAGTCCCGGGTTTCTTTCTCTTTGTTCCGGATGGCTTCGTCCAGCAGGTGGTATTTTGTATAGCTATTCCAGACTTTTACGGTATCTAGCTCCTGGCGGACCAGCCGCAGCTGATCTGAGCCTGTCTGGAAAGCCCGGGAATGTTTTTCCAATGGTTGGAGAAGGCGGATCTGTTCTTCCGACTTTTCGATGTTGCGCTGGGCATCGGAGAGGGTGGACAGGTGTTTTTTCAGCTCCTGGAACTCCTGTTCCATATTCTTTGGCTCCAGCATATTGGTGCGGATGAACTCGTTTAGCTCGCCCAGCACTTTGATACCCATGGTCTGATTAAAAAGGCTGAGGGCCTGCATGCTTTGCATACCCAATACTTCCACCAGCCGTTGGGCATAGCGGCTGGCAGCGTCGAACCACTCCACCTGTTTGCGGCTGCCTTTGTTGTATTGCTGATCGATGCGGCGGCGCCAGGCGCCGTTGAGATCAAAAGGGCGGAAGTCGTTCTCGATATGAAGAGGTTTATGAGCGATGGCAAAGACCCTTTTCATCTCCGAACCGCTGAACCAGCGTACTTGGAAAAGCGTGACATATTGTTCAGCTTCGTTGGAGAAATGCGCCAGCAGGATGCTATAGGCTTGATCCTTATTCTCCCGGAGATAGAGGGTTTTACTGGTTTGGGCCTCTCCGGTGTTCATCGTGCCGTAACCGCCGAGGACATAGGTTTCCTCGGTCCGATCGCCTTTTTTTTCACTGCCGGAGGATTGATTATAAAAACGGTGTTTTTTTTCGGGCACGATCAGGGTGAGGAGGGCATCTACGAAAGTGGTCTTGCCGCTGCCGTTGGCGCCGGTGAGCAGCGAGGTTTCCCCTACCGGCTGTATCTTCCACACATGCTCGTCGAAGGTACCCCAGTTGAAGATCTCCATGTATTGCAAACGAAAACCTGATTTGGCCTCGTCGGTACTAAATACGCCCAGTTGCATATTGCGTCAATTGGTTTTTAAAGTTTTCAAGGATCTCGTGGTCAACTCTTGCTTTTATGATCTTTTTGATACGGAATTTCTCTTCGTCAGACAGGTCGGCCTGCTCGATCTTTTCTATGAAGTCCAGCTCTTCCACGCGATCGATGAGCCTGTCCAGGTCGCGTATGAACTTTACCCGGCTGGGGTTCTCCTTAAAGAAGAGTTCTGCGTATTCCTTGATCTCCCGTCTTTTTTTTAGGGAAATAGATACATAAGGGAACAAAAAAAGCCGGTTCTAACGCTGGGTTAGTGACCGGCTATACAAAAGACCGTTTTTTTATTATCTGTCCCCTTTGGCGGGAGAACGTTTACCAATTTCTAACTCTGTTCTTATAAGTTTGACAATTATTAATCTATTGATCGATTTTGATAGGGAATAAAAAGGGGCACATAGCCCCTTTTTATTTCGCAAATGCTTGCTAACGTTTTAAAAAGACTGTAACACTATGTGTGCCATTGGTATAGGTTGT